>Ga0209060_10000005_pt1 | contig 1646713 bp, 1363 predicted proteins | sample Coa_R1_8_FD_187155 | JGI IMG/M metagenome (GOLD analysis project Ga0209060, IMG submission 187155) | Surface soil microbial communities from Centralia Pennsylvania, which are recovering from an underground coalmine fire - Coalmine... | ecosystem: Environmental > Terrestrial > Soil >...
ACGTAGTGTCCCGTCCCATGCGTGTCCAGAAACGCATAGTTGGTCCCGCTATGCGCCGGCCGCTCCTGCCGGTAATACGCATGCAAATACCCCAGATCCTCAGGGAGAGATTGATACCGGCGGTAGTCGACTTGCCACAAAATGATAGGAAGCAACCGATGACCCTCATTCGTCAGGGTGATGCGGCAGGATTTCCGGAAGGGCATAGGCCAGTAGCTGTTCCGGGCGCGGCCGAAGCTGCTGTCGCGGATCATCATCGAGTTCACGTCGCGCTCTGCCCCATGTCCTACGGCGAAGAAGTCTCCCAGTGGCGCGTCGATACTAGGTGTCTTGTGCCCGTCGTAGTACACGCGAAACCGCAACAACCGCGGCCATGCAAACTCATTTTGCGCAACCGTCACCCATATATGAGTCACCAATCCCGGCCCCGTCAGGTTCGCCACTTCCATGGTCTGCCCGGGCATAATCCGTTTGCTGTCGTCATTGCTGTAGACGAAGCGGTTTCCAGTAGCAACGCGCTCGCTCACGTAATTTTTGAGGCGTGCCAGGCCGAATGTACTCAGAAAATCAGCCTCGGGCGTCTGCCCGAAAACACTGGTCGTCACAAGTACGAAGAACATCAACAGCGCTTTTCTCGGCATCTGCGCCTTTCGAACAACTTTGATCGCTGTCGTTCAAACGGCCCGGGCGAACCCGGGCCGGCCGGCTGGGGGAGAGCATACGGGTCTCCTTTGCCAGGAGTGCCTGGAGCTAAAATCCAAGGACTCCTTCGTGGAAACACCCGCACCCTAGAAGTCGTAGCGCAACGAGAATTGCTGGACGCGGGGAGTCGTAAGCATTGCGCCATAGTTCCCGAATCCGCCGGACGTCACATCTCTGTTCATTGAGTAGACATCGAAGCGCGCGGAGTTGGTTACGTTGAAGACTTCCCACGCGAACTTCAGAGTATGTTGCTCATGAATCGCCCAAGTCTTCGAGAGTCCCGAGTCAATGCCGAAGTAACCATCTCCGCGGAATCTGTTCCGCTGTCCGGCTTCTCCAGGATAGGCATTGCGGACGGGGGAACCCGTGATGTAGCCGGTTTCCAGCGCAGTCGGATTTGTGAAAGCCTCTGGAACGCCGGCGCTGCCGATATGCTTACCGGTTTGCACAGGACCCGTTTGCACCATCCAGCTGACCTGGGTCCAGTTGGTTGACCAGTTCGAACTGTTAACGATCCCAAATGGTAGCCCGCTCGTCCAGCGGGACAGGCCCGTCAGTTGCCAGCCACCAAGAATCGCTTGGCTGAGCTTCCCGGCATTGGAAAGAAGCGGCCGCCCCCGGCCAAAAGGCAGTGAATACACCCAATCCGCATTCAACATGTGCTTAGTGTCAAAGTCAGAGACCGCGTAGTTGTAATGCGGGTGCCAGGTGCTCATGATCGGGCTGGCAACTCCACCCTTACAGTACTCGCACATACGCTCAGTATCCGATCCAAGATCGAGCGACTTGCTGTATGTGTAACTGAAGTCGAACTGCAGTCCCTTTGTCATTGGATGGCGCAACTGGATCTGGCCCGCGTTGTAACTGCTATAGCCGTTGGAATCCCAAATGACCAGCGATCCATATTGGGGCGCAAAAAAACGGAGTGGCTGTTGAGGATTACCGCTGCACACTGGAGTGCAGGTCACATCCAGGTTCCAAATGTCGAAAGTTTCGTTTCCGGGAAGCGTCTTCCACATGTTGTAGATATTCTGCGTCGCACTCAATCCACCGCCGGCGGCGGCGGGCCATTGATTTTCAAAGTAGGGTATGGTCGCGACCGTCGTGTCGCCTGCATACACGTGCTTGGAAAGCATGGTCGCGGCGGTGTAGTAATCCATGCCGGAGGCGGGATCAAACAGGTCGAGCGGCTCTCCCCAGTCGTACTGCTGCATCAGGTGCCGCCCGAGGCGGCCGACGTATGCGACCTCGAGAGTGAAGCCTCCTTGCAACCGCCTCTCAATCGATGTATTGAAGGCAATCGAGTAAGGGGTTGTGAGATGGTTATCGACTCCAATCGCGTTTTGATCGTGGACACCTGTCAGCGGCACGGTCGGGTAGTTGACCACTGGGGGGGCCGGCGACGGCCCAACTGGAGGCGGAACGTCGTGGATTCCGGTAAAGCGGGGAGCGTCGGCAAAGCTGACGCCTTCCTGCAGGGGTGCGCTCGAGGTAGATACGGAAAGGCTGAATGACCCATTTTGCGAAAACGAGTTTACGATTCCCTGCCCGAAGTGGTCATAGTACATGCCGACTCCAGCTCGAATCGAGCTCTGGTTACCGCTTCCGAACAGGGTATGAAGGATTCCATGATCCGCGGAAGGCGAATACGCCAGACTCAATCTGGGAGCGATGTTGTAAGGGTCTATTGGCCAATAGCCCTTCAACCCGCGCTGCTGGCCGGATGGCGCAAACGATATGTTCGGCTGAATCGATTCGCCTAACGCAGCGAATTGGGTCCGGGTCTGAAACCAGTTTTGCAGGTCGGTGACGGACTGCACTTGCTGGCCATGCACCTCGTAGGGGGTTTGCAGCAGGGTATGGTGAATCCCAAAGGTGATAGTCAGATTGGGCCGCGCTCTCCATTGGTCCTGCAGATAATACTCAAATTCGTTCGCTTTGAAGTCTCGCTTGATAATTGTTCCCTGGTTCAGCAGGGTTCCCGTCAGACCATTCGGCGACACGGAGTAGTTGCTCGATGTGAGAATACCGCTCAGTATGCCCACAGCATCGATGATTGCGTTGTTATAGGAGTTTGTGAACGACGCGCCCACCGGGGCAAAGCCGTACGCGCCAGGATCGTAGTTCTGTCCTGTATTCGCAATGCCAGAAAGAGGGAAATAACCGTAGGAAGCTACCGCAGAGCTCCATGAGGTATTGTCTGACGCACTGATGTTGTGAATCAGCCGATAGTTTCCGCCGAATTGGAGCGTGTGCCCACCTTTAACCCAGGTTAGATCGTCGGCGAAATTGTGGACGGGTACGGTGTTGATCGTCGTGCGGTTCTCCGCCTCGATCGAACTCAATCCGCCAAAGTCAACGTACGGGCCATTGCCGGCTCCGCGATTACTAATCCCCTGCCGTATGTAGCCATAGCGGGCTGAATTAATGAGATTGTTTCTGATCATCCAGGTGTCATTTACTGCAATCCCTTTGCTGTTATTCGTAAGGTTATAGCTCGGGGGTTGGCTGGGAAATTCCGGAGGGCCCTGATTCGAATCGCCCTGCAGATTCCCGCGGACAAAGAGGTGGTGCTTGCCGGCGGAATAGTCGATCTTGCCAATATACGTTTTTAGCACGATTGGATTGGGGGCCGACCACGTGAAAGACGCCGTATTCAGGCCGCCATCGCCAAGCACCAGACCATTGCTCTGCGGATATTGGTTGAAAAGCGTGACCGAGTTTGGATCGACGCCCGGGCCGATTGGGCATGTATTGCAGCTCGGACCCATCGACTCGATATCCGAGGGCGTAAGAGTGACGACATTGCCGTTTCCGTCCAAATACTTCACGTCGCCTGCGCGAAGAGAGCTCGTCGGCACGGTGAGCGTTTTCTGCTGATTTTCCGCAGTGCGCTGCTGCTCGAAATTGAGGAAGAAGAACAGCCGATTCTTGATGATTGGACCGCCCAAGGAAGCACCGAAAGTATTCCGAACCAGAGGGCCGGGACGATTTGGCAATCCGGAAGAGAGTTCAGCTTGCTTATTGAACCAGTCGTTCGCAGCCGTAGCCGTAGTGCGGTTGTACTCATAGAGACCGCCGTGGAATTGATTTGTACCGCTCTTAGTAACGATTGAAATCTGCGCGCCGGAGCCTCTGCCCGAATCCGAGTTCGAATTGGCAGTGGTCACTCGAAACTCCTCAACAGAATCGAGGGTGGAGCGAAGTACGGACGTGAAAGCAAAACCGTTTTCCTGATCGTTGTCGTCGATACCATCCAGGGTTATGTTGGATTGATCTGACCGCGCGCCGGCGACCGCGCCGCTCCGACTATCCACCGTCTGGTCAACTTGCCGGCCCAAATACAACACGCCAGGCTGAAGACTCAGAAGGTCCGGCACATTACGCCCTTCCATGGGGAGCGCCGTAATCGTAGCGTTGTCAACTGAGTTGCCGATCGAAGCATCAGTGGTGTTCAAGGTTTCCGTGATTGCGGAAACATTCACCGCCTGCGTCTCACCTTGTACCGACAAGACGAACACAACCGTGGCAGGCTGGTTCACCAGCAGTTGAGCAACCTTCGTCTGAACGCCGAAGCCGGCCGCTTCGGCCTTAATCTCATAAGTGCCGGGCACAAGCTGCACGAATTGGTACAGCCCCTTAGCATCAGATTTAGTATCCGCATGAAAGCCATTGCTTTTGTTGTTGAGAGTAACAACTGCCCCAGACACGACTGCGCCGGAGGAATCCTGAACCGTTCCACTCACCGATGTCGTGGAAGACTGAGCCCACATGGGTAAAGAGACCAAAACGCAGGCCAACGAAATGAGCCAACTCCGCATAGGTATGAGAACCGCCGCCAAAGCTTTTTTCATAGGTCACCCTCAGTGCGACAAAGTCGAATCGCTGCAATTTTGGACCTGCCTACTAAAGTGCGGTTTAACGTCGACTTGGCTTATCGCTTCAAAACGATAAGATAGTTTCCGAACCCCGCCAATAGGCATGGTTGAATACGCGCATCCTGCACGCTTGTCAAGAAAAAATATCGTTTCGATTTCGGTCGCGCACTCAGGAGACTGGAGATTGAGATCCACGACAGATCCTCCATCAACCATCGCTGACGGTTTCTTCAAAGCAGTATCCTATAGAAATAAAATGATTTACAGAAGGTTCGGTTCTTATACATCTGGACTCGGAGGAAGAGGCCTTTCTCGTACAGTACAAGCTGTCCAATCGATGACCTCCAGAAATAAAATCGATTAGATTTCTCCTGGCAACTGCCGTGCGGTTGTCTGAAAAGCTCCGACCTGAGTGGCGAACTCCTTGTTGTGTCACGGTACATCGTCAGCGTGGGCGCGATATCCATCAGGCAGACTTTGAGCACGCTCTCGGGATTGTCGTAGGCAAAGACGATGTGCAACGCGGGCGCCGCGATCGTGACCAGCTACAACGAATCGGTCATAACCGTAGTGCCGCATGGTCTCCACCTGATCCTGAGCGATTGCTCGAAACGAGTGGTTGACGTGACGCTCGCCCCTGATGCGAATGTAGAGCCTTGCAGTGAGGTTTGCCATGAATCTTCCACACTCTTTAATACCGCCAGGGTGTGGAAAATCAGGCGATTAGTAACCGCGATCCGAAAAAAATAGTAACCAGATCGCGGAACCCGCATTTTTGGCTGTGTTTTTGAAGAATGGCGGAGAGAGTGGGATTCGAATCCAGCTTATAACGCAGTTTCAACAACATCGAGAACGCGGCGGGCACCGTAAAAGCGATGGAAGACAGTTGTAAGCAGTCCTAACGGATCACAAACGGATCACGGCTCAGTGACTAGTTGAACAGCGCCAACGAAAGTGGTCGAAACACTGAACGCCTTCAACCGGAGCGTGCTTTGGCGCCAAGGGATTGTACGCCCGCACGTTTTATAGCAGGCCTCGGTTATTAACCCTGGGTATGTATATGTCGGCATTCTCAAACCATTATGCCTATTTTCGCAATGTACTGCGAGGCTCCGCGTACCCCGGAGAGGCAACTCTTCCTCTTCTATGCGAAGAGTCGTTGCTGGGAGCCTAAAGACTTGGAGGCGTTATGGAGGGCTTTTTATATTCAACCGCTAGGTCGTATACCGCCCTGGCCATGCTGTTTGCGAGTTCTTCCAATTCTTCTGCGTTCCCAATTACCTTACTAAAGTTATGGAAGAGAAGGTTACGGGCCTGGTAAAGCAATTTCGCATGTGGCGCTTCAGCCATCGAAACAGCGACCGGACCCGAGATTAACCCGGTCGTCTCCTCTCCAGCAGAAACGGATGGTGCCGATTCCTGCGAGTTCGCAGCCAGGGTCGGCTCAAGTGTCAAAGGCAATTCACCGGTTGTTTCCGATGGAGCGGCAGCCGGTTCAGCAGCAGATGGGTTGTATTGGTTTGCTGACTCCGGCCCGGAAACAGTAGTGTTCGTCCCAGTGGGGACCACTTCTGTTTCTGAGCCTACCAGCTGCGGCGGCGATGCCTCAACATCGCTCCCCGAAGGGAGAACGACTGGTACAGAACTATTGTGATCCGCCAGACCCTGAGGGGCCACCAGCGATGAGCGAACGTTCTCATCTGCAAATGCCCTCATGATTTCGTCGCATCCGATGCGCAGCGAGTCAAATTCGTCGCCCGATCGACGGTTTGCTCCAACTAGCACACCAAGCCTGTTCTTTTCGCTCAATCTCTCTTGGAGCCATTCAACTAAATCCTTCATTGCACTTGCACGTCGGAATCTCGACTCTAATGCCAGCTCGCTAAATTTCGCATAGTATTCCTCATACATTTCCTGAATAAGAGACTCGAACACTTGATAGTAAAGAAAGAAGCGAAAGGCAGGATGTTTCTCATACGGGTCGTTTCGAGTCAAAAGGTCTAGCATGAAAAAGCGCGTACTCTTTGGAAAGTCGGGGCTAAAAGAACGCAACCGCATATAACCTTGCCCTTGTGACTTCTTTTCGAATTGCGCACCTTGTCTGACTCGTGTCGGTCCCTCTTCTAGCTGCAGGAACAGCCCGGAGCGTACAAAAGTCGGCAGCCTGTCCAGTACGTAGTTTTTGAAGTCGTCCTCACTAGTTGCTTGAGGACCACAGACGGACTGGTGAAGAATAGCCACGACTGTGTCATCCTCGTAGAAATCCGATATCTCGTACGTCTCGCCGGGTGCGATTTGCTTGGAACCCACATGACAGAACGTGTCGCCACTGCACAGTTTTGACAATGCCAAGAATCCGTAATCATTGAACATTTTGTTCGCGGTCAAGATGGCGCTGTTCGACGTAAGAGCCTGAAGCGAAAATATGAGACCGACGCTTTGTGAACCTTCCTTCAACGAGAGAACTCCGGACTCGGGCCAACCCTTATGCGTAAACAGCGCAACTCGGAAAAGCGCCGGGTTGCAATCACTCGCGGGAAAACTAAATGGATTCCTTATTCCACAGACTTCTTCGTCGGCTCCTGGATTCTCATTGTCGGCGATGTACACTGCCCACTTTTCCCCACTCTGGTCGAGGCGGACACGGCTCACCGGAGAATCCGGCGATTCGTGCCCTTCGACTTTCAATATCAGGCTCATTACATCAATTGGCTCTGCAGTTTGTGGCGGGCCGAGGCGACGCTTCCGCTTAGATTCAGATACGAGTCAGATTGCCGGTTAAAGGCATCTCGAAAATAAAAGAGGAAAAACATGCGCTGTGCGCTTCCGATCTTCTTGGTATTGGCTGTAATCCAGGCCATTTCCTTGTTCATCGATAACAGGAATTCGTCGGGTGCTGAATCCCCTAGATTGAGTTTTTCAGAAAGGTTTTGCACTTCATCCACGTCTCGAATTAGTTCGAAATCTTTCAGCTTGCCGAGTGCCGCGCCAAATCCACTTTGAACTTGAGGTTTCTTGAATACCTGCATCGCGGTTTTTCCCCAAGTAGCTGCGCCAACAGTGAACTGATCACTGTCCACTTCGGTATTTCCGCACAGTCTTTCGACTGCTCTTAAGAATGCCAGCCAAGAGAGCACATAGTCTTTAAACAAGTCCTTCTTGCTGTTCTCGTGGGATAGGTTCTCCAGGCTCTTGACATTCTCCAGCAAGTCGGAACGGTCAAGGGGAAGCTCGTTTCTCTCCAAGTACGAATTGAATCCTTCTATGGTGTCTTTGAAATTGAGCTCAGTGAAAAGTGTTGCGTGCTGTTCATCAACTTCGCGAACAAAGGTTATATCCCCCAGCCCGGTGTTGAGATAGTCGTGGTATAGCATTTCAATCTGCTGCCTGAGTGACATGGGTGTTTGCCCAGTGTTCAGTGTCAGCATTCGGTAAAGAATTCCTATTCGATTGAGTCCGATGTAAATCTCGACGCGCAAGACCATGTCTCGAACTCTTTGGTTTACAGTGGAGTTGGCGCCGGAAGTGGCTTCGATCAGAGTATTTGTTCTCTGTAAGCCGTCTAGGATAAGCAAGTCTGCAACGCGATTCATTACAAGCTCAATCGCCTCGTCCTTGGAAAGAGTTTTGCGAGGCGTGGAGTCATTGAGTGCCAGCACGATCGGGGGTATCACACAGCCCTGTTCGAGGTCTCGCTTCAGAAGTGAGTAAACGGTTTTTGAGGCGGAGATCCGACGTCTTTGGAAAGGGTTCTTATCTCGCACTTTTCCAACCGAGTCCAGGTATTCTCCCACTGTCATGCTGAATAGGACGTTGTGGGCATTGATTCGTTCGTCGCGCAAAATCGAAAGGGCTTCCATAGGATCTCCAGGCGTAGCGAGCAAAACGACGTTGAAACCGCTAGTTTACAGGTCAGGGGCCACTCGTTGTAGTGGCGAGCGAGAGGAGTGCAGTCGCAGAGTGGATCGAGACCCAACTGCCCTGAGGACCCTTGCCGAGCAGTCGATTAGTCATTAAACGTAGTTGTGTAGCTCCGTGTTGCGACCTATTCACCTAGGCAGGAGGATGGCCAGTGCTCACGGATCCCCCAAGTGGTGGCCAATGCTGACAGCAGAACTGTAAGTCACGTCTTCTTTAAGCACTCAGACGATTCCTATTCCCAGACTATGACCTTGCTCCTCTTCGGCGGGCCTCCCACCTCTCGGGTTGATTGATTCGGCCGTCGAGGCGGCTGGCTGCTGTTCCACTTCGGTTGCTGTACGTTGTGAACTCTCGCGACTGAGACTACGGGAGAGCTTGCTCCCGTCATTTGTGTAGATGCGGGCGTCGTGCTGAGCACGTGAAACGGAAACGTACGCAAAGCGGCTGTTGACCAACACCTCGCTCTTATCCGTATCCACGTGGATCAGCACTCGATCCGCGGTTTGCCCCTGGCTGCTGTGGCTCGTCACTGCGTAACCGTAGTCAAGGTGCGGGTGCTCGCGGACGTTGAATCGGACTTCCTGGCCCGAGTCCATCCGGATTCTGAGGTCGCCTTGAGAGTTGACCTGTTCGACGGTGCCGAGATCACGATTAGCAACATGCAGTTCTCGGGATGGCGCGGTGAACTGAACGCGGTCTCCCTGTGAGAATTCGCGTTCGGCTTCGCGGTGTACCGAGACACCTGAGAGGCGTCGCGGATCGTAGGTTTGCAGAGTGCCCGCCTCACGTTCGATCGTTAGGCGGTTCTCTTTCGCCTCCACGCCGGTGACGCGTGCGTATTCCCCTGGCTTAATGCCTTCGGTTTTGCTGCCACGCGAGTATCGAAGCACGTCTCCAGCCTCGTATTGTCCGGCCCACTGCCGGTCTGCTCCGGTCATCTCCTGACGCGATTCCAGTACGCGGAGTTTGTGCTCGTCTTTGCTCACGTCTCCACGATTCTGCAGCTCGCGATGAATCAGCGAATTCAATTCGCGTCGCGAGTCGTTATCGGGAGAGATAACCAGCGTTCCTTCTGGATTTCGTGAGTACTCGCGAGCTATCGAATTGAACCGTTCTTTGGGATTAACGATCTCGTGCACGCGGCCCTGCCGCTCGAGACGCGCGATACCTCCGTGAACATCGCCGCGCGCGAACTGCTCCACAGCATCCTTCAGAGCCGGGTCCTTCTGTCGCAGAATTTCGCCCAGTCTGGCTGTCTCCATCCCCGCTTCCTGTAGCTGTTTGTACGGCCGGCCAGATTCTACAGCCTCATGTTGGCGCGTGTCGCCAACCAAAAGAACTCGGTCTGATGTGTGCAGACGATGAAAGAACTCGTTCATTTGTTTCGTGCTTGCAAGGCTCGATTCATCGATAACGAATAACCTCTTCTGTCCTTCATTCGGCGCTTCACTTCGGACAAGCTGACGTTGCAACGTGTGGGACTCAATTCCTGATTCTCCTAATTTGTGAGCGGCGCGCGATGTGGGAGCGAGTCCGACCACCTGGTACCCTTCGCGTTCTGCGGCCTCGCGGACAGCAGTCAACGAGGTAGTTTTGCCGGCGCCTGCTACCCCCTCAAGACCGATGATTTTGTCCTGAGTCGTCAGAATCTGCTCTACGGCTGCGCGTTGGCTTGTGCTTAGGTGTGTATGGTTCTGCTGAACAGACTGCCATGCTTCAGGACTTACTAATGGACCGTGTTGGCCTTGGCCCTGTCGCATTTCAGTCACGTTGTCACGTTCATACTGGATCATCCTTTCGGTAGTGAATGCTCGGGCCGGCGACTTGCTTTCGACTTGGATCAGGGAGCCTGACTCGATTCGCTTTTCGAATCTCTCTCGCACCTCTCCGAAGCCAGCTTCTCCCATTGAGCGCTTCAGCGCATCTCGCATCAGGTCGCGCTCATCGGTGACAGCATGCCTTTCGAGATTCTTGTCTTGGGCGTATGTCATCGCCGACTCGAGGTGCTGGCGATTCGGGAAACTCTTCTCTATTTCGTGGGAGTGGGCCGCACGGATCACTTGTTCTGGCTGATTGCCAAATCGCTCGGCCATTTCCTTGTGCATCCGCTGCATTTCCGAGTGCGTCATGGATGGCAACTTGTCGTCGCGGGTCTGGTGCGCTGCGATCTGCGCAGCGCCAGCGCCCTTTACACCTTGTTGTTCGAGGTAGGCCTGAATCTGCTGACTTCTGGGGCTGGAGGCATCAAGGTATTCACGTGTGTAACCGGCGATTTCCGGCTGGCCGCTCTTGCCCCGCTCGATCTCGTAGCCCTGATCTTTTAGACGAAGTGCCAACTCCGACCGGTAAATCGCGGTCGCGTATTGCTGAGATCGATAGAGCTCATGGGGCTGTAACGCTCGCGCTTCGCCATTCTTCGTTTCAGTGAGATTGAAGAACACAACATGGGTATGCAATTGCGGTGCTGCATAGCCGTTCACCGGCCGCGCGCTGTCGTGTTCAAAGCTCGTCGCGACCCATTTACCACTCGTCTCCGGGACGCGATTCCCTCCCATGCGAGCCTGGACGAACCTCTCCATTTCGTTCAATGCAACTTTGACACTGTCTCGATGAGCCTGGCGCACGGCCTCGTCTCCACCCACGAGAGCGGTTAACGATACGCTCTTGGGAGCCGAGAACGTCGCGTCCCACCCGGCGCGGTGCTCCATCGTGCTGACCGTCTCGCCTCGCGCCGTGACATATTCACGTGCGGTTTGGTGCCGCACGAGTTGTTCACTCGTTAGGGGATGCTGCCCGTTGGCGAGGCGCTGGAAGTGCTCCTCCTGTACTTCCCCGCGAAGCCCCCATTCTTGGGCCAAGCTGCCATGCCATTCGCCGCGTATGCGGTCGCCCTCTGAGTAATAGTTCTCTTGTGCGTTGGCGAATTCTTCCTTGTGATATGTCTGGGCTTGGCCGGCGCTGAGCGGTTTGGAGATCGTGAGCATAATTCAATCACTCGAAGTAGGGTTCCTGGCCGGCAGCTATCCCCTTCGGGCTCTCTTCCAATCCCCGCGGGCTCGTCTCTTGTCTGGCCGGAGCAACCGTTGGCTCAGATGACCTCTTCTCCATTTCGATCACTCGAGGAGAGCTTGCTCTGGGAATGAATCCCTCTTGAGACTTCAGTGGCGGTGTGTAGGGAAAACCGAACGGCACGACTAGATTGCCGATTTTAAGAAACGCATGAAGACGTTCGAGGCCGCTAATTTCGGACGGCAGGACAAGCGGCTCCGTTCGTCTTTCAAGGTGATAGCTCTTGGAGTTTGTGAGCTTCAGGGGCTGGGTGTTCACTGTCTCCTTCAGGCGTTCCATCTCGACTTCGCCAATCGTGTCAGAGATCCACTTCGCAGCACGAGGCTCGCTGGTGTGTAGAAATATCTTGGTGGCTGGCTGCGACAGCATCGACTCGGCTTCGTGCCCGTAGCGCACCTCGAGTTGACTGCGGCCTTGGAAACCGATCACAACGGGATTCCCCGATTTGCGGTTTTCGGTCAAGGCAGTATGTAATTGTGGCAATCGCTGCAGGCTCGCAAGCTCATCAAGTACAAACCATGCGTGACGCACAGCCGGATCACCCTGATTCATCAATCGGAGCACTAGCGTATCGAGCCAAAGGCTAGTGAGCGGCAACAGACGCTCGCGGAATCTCGGAGTGGAAGTTAAGAACAGCCAGCCGGTCTTTTTTCGCGCCCATTCCTCGGTAGTCCAGCGTTCCTTCGCGTCACCCTCTCGCGGCAAGAGTTTCAGACTGCCAGCAATCATGTTGAGCGCACCAAGAACACCTCCACGCTGTGGACCGGCCCCGCGATACACAAACGCTTCCAACTCGGTGCCCCTTACCTGCCGGTCCAACTCCTCTTCGTTGCTCATCCACCGGACCAGATCCTCAGGAGTCGGCTTCAACGTAAGCAAGTGGGCGAAGATCTTTCTGGGACCTTCGACGAAGAACGTATTTTCGTGAGGCCTTTCCGGGAAGAGTGACGTGGCCAGGGTTAGGGCTTCAGCTTCGTGAATCACTTCGTCCGAAGGGGACCAGTATGGACACCTTGCATCAAGCGGGTTGAGGATGAGGTCGCCGCGGTCCGCATTGAAGAACTGAGGCGTGTACTCGAGAGCCGGATCGTACACGATTGCCGTTTCTCCACGTGCGGCAACCTGGGTGAGGATGCGTCTCTGCAGGACACTCTTCCCAGCCCCCGTGTCACCCATGATCATTATGTGACTGCTTTCCAGGGAGCGAGGGATGCATAGCGCCTTCTTCTTCTCGGTAGTCAGGAAGCTGAGGCCGTCCGCGTCAGTCCGTCGGTTGAAATCCTTGACCGTTACCATCTCCGGCCCCTTCAATCTTGTTTCTTCATCTTTGTGGCCGCGCCGATGGACCCGGTCTCGAAGGATGACGTAGATGAGACCTACAACGAAGAACCCGAGAGCACTGACCCAAGATGGGCGTAACAAATCGTTGGTCGATTGGCCAACGAAGACCTTTTCACGGAGAATCTGCTCCATCTGTGCGCTGCTGTAGTGAACTGTTTCGAGATTCAGCTGAACGGCACCCTGCTGTCGTGCCTGTTGGGACAGGTCAAACGGAATTAGATGCCCTCGAGTGTCGGGAACCACGTCGCTGTTGCCGGCAATACTTCGGTGCCCGGCACGGTCAGTTTTGGTTAGCAACCAGTAGTTCCCGCGCTGGGTCGGGAAGTTGTGCGCCAACGAATACTCATTAAAATACCAGTCCTGCAGGGGAGTCCAGACTTGATACTCCTGGTAGGTGAAGATAGAAATTCCCAGCACACCAGCCATCAGTGCTACCGCGATGCTCAATAGTGGCCAGTGGGTTCCCGCGCGTTGCATTTTAGTCACGGCTCACCCCACTCCAAACCCAACCCGTTTCCCCTAGCTTTGTTTCGGATGTGCTGTCTGCTCCAGGCGCTCGCGCGCCTTCTTGAACTTGTCCGAGTCTGCCCTTTCGATTAGCCGTTGCATCTCCTCAGATGTCAAACGCTCCCCGTTCGCTTGCTTGAACAGAACGTTTAGCAGGATGGCCCGAAGGGCTACCACCTCGGCCATGAGCGCCTCAGCCCCGGCATTCCCTCCGGCCCCATTGGCTGGCTGCCCGTTCGCGCTTCCCAGCATTACCTCCCGGCACCACTCCCCCAAGGTCTTGGAAGCCTTCTGGGCGGCTTGCTCCAACCGGGCAAATTCCTCCTCGCTGACCTTTGTCCCTATGGATTTGGTGCGTAGATTCGGCTTTACCATGAGCTCGCCTTCCTGAATGTCATCACTAGTCAATCGCTGTCTTTTCAAATAGTTCGCGTACGGTAACCGAAAGTTACCCTGCAGCTCCCATTCTGGGGTGACGTGTCATTCTTCAGCCGCTGCGAAGCAGCGTCTCTTCCGACGCCACCCCAAAACCGTTCGGGCACTGAAATCGGAAAGCCGGAGGCGCCGTCCTAGGAACCTCCGGCTTGAGCCTCAGACCGTGTGCTGATGCTCGATCTGAACCAGCTCTGTTCGTGGAGCACGCCCGGAACCCAAGTCCACATCTTTACCCTTGGCGTAGATGGGATGCCGACCATGCGACCTATTCCATTCGGTCAAGCTGGCGGTCTGGTGGAGGTGCTCCACGATCTTCCGCCAGCGGCCCCCGTTATAGGCACAGAAGTTGATTTCACCTTCCTGTGTCGCCACTGGGGTACTCGAGTTAGAGATCAGCGACAGGTCATAGTTGTAGGCGTCTTGGAAGGCCATTGGGCTGACCATCACCAGCCTCCATACGCCGTTGTAGGCATAGGCTTGCTTTGACCAGTCGAGCCCGCTGCCGGCGACCCGATAGACGCAGTCCTTAAGCAACTCGCGGACCTGCCTGATACCAAAATCTGGAGGCGCATTATCAGGATCGAAGTTGCGTGCCAAGGATAGGGAGACCATCGATTTGATGATCGCCGGCCGTCTGCCAGAATCCGCGATCTCGATGATGTCCTTGAGGAACTGCTCTACGTTGAAAAACCTGGCAACTGGAACGATCTCTTTTGTATGGGCGTTGACCAGAATCGGGGAGAACATCCCATGATTCGGATGTATGTCGTTGAACAGACTTCCCAGCTCAGCATCCGGGTGGAGGATGTCACACAACTGTGCGAAAGCTCCGTAGGCTGAGACGGGAAACCAGTCGCGCATCGGCTCCCACCCAAACGAAGTCTGAGCCTGCAAGTCGTAGGCGATTTGTGAAACCGGATACCGCTTCGCATACCGCTCGTCCGCGGAAATGCCTTCATCTCGCCCGCAGAACATCACCGGCTGCAAGATGACCCCGTGGATCTTCTCGATGTGATCTGCAATGAACCGAATGATGTCCCCGATCCCATCATTGTTCAGTCCGTTCACGACGGTCACCTGGAGCGTGGTCTTCATGCCGGCGGCCGCGATATTGTCGAGGGCGCGGAGCTTCGTTTCCATGTAGTTGCCGATTCCGCGGTGACTGTTCTTCTCTTCGCCGACCCCGTCGAACTGCAAATAGACACCATGAAGTCCGGCAGCTCTCGCCCGGACAGCAAAGTCTGCCTCCTGAGCGAAGCGAATCCCATTGGTCGCCACATGGAGTCGATGGAAGCCGACGCTTTTGGCGTGCTGGACGGCGTCCAGGAATATCGGCGAGAGCGTTGCTTCTCCGCCGGAGAAAAGGACGTTGATCTCTCGCTGAGGCTTGAAGGATCTCGCCCCCTCAAACAAAGCCGTTACATCCTGCATATCCAATTCGTGGACGTAGCCGGCGCCGTTGGCGTCCATGTAGCAGGGCGAACAGAACATATTGCAGCGGTTGGTGAGGTCGACGATCAGATATGTACCGCGGCCCGTTCGGATGCTGTTCACGCCGTGGTTGTGGACCGCTTCGTCGCCGGCACAATCGAAGTCTTGGCCAAACCCCAGGCGTTCCATCCGTCTGAAGAACGCGGGATGGTTCGAGAGCACGTCTTCAAACGGGCCATGCTTTTCGCAAGCCTTGCGCATGAGGATGCGCCCTGCTTCCTCGATAATTTCTGCTTCGACGATTCCAGGCCGATCCCAGAAGTCGGCGAGACTCGCGTCTCCGCTTACCGCGGCCTCCGCTGCCTCCCGGTTGCATTCGGGACAAAGGGATAGCGTTCTCCTTGGAACACCCATCTTCAGCGGAACCCGCTCCGAACTCTTTGGAAACGGAGCGGGTGCCCAAGATGGCTGAGGTAAGTTGCCAGCCGGCAAGATCGAATTGATATTTCTAGCCAAGGACCATGCGGCGTTCGACACGGACCGAAGAAGATTGGCTGCTTGGGCAGACATCAGACACCTCCAGTAGGGATTGGCTCAAAGGCGGGAATACGGAAAACTGCAACAGCATGGGAGGAACCCTGCAGAGGAAGTGGTTGGGGTATTTTACTCTGAAGTCAAGCATCCATGGGGATCGATCTCGCACTTTACGACCAGCCGACGACTCTGAAGTCGGTGGAGGCAAGCCCGGTTCCTGGTACCGAGAGCGAAGACGGCTCGAACGGGAGTGTTCTCAACTTGGTATAAGCGCCCCAATAGGCGGGCTAAACTATTGGGATGACTGTTGCCATTGCCTGGGTAAGAAAACGCAAAGACTACGAAGAGATGTTCTTGGCGTCGGATAGCCGCCTCTCGGGCGGTCAATACTTCGACGCGTGTCCGAAGATGCTGGCACTCCCTAGACAAGACTCTGCGATAGCCTTCGCGGGCGTATCTGGGGATGGCTTCTCAATGATGTTGCAGCTTTCACTCGCGATTGACGCGTTCCCCCCCGCCAAGACTCGAGGCTTAACATTACCCTCTGTAAAAGCGCATGCACTGAACATCTTCAATGAGATGAGCAAGCTAATTACAACCGAGGTCCGCGGAGCGGAGGCGAGGTTCACTGATCCGGGAGCGTCCTTCCTGTTGGGTGGCTACGACTGGCATAGCAAGGGGTTTGCGCTCTGGTCGATCAATTTCGACAAGACCGCTCATCAGTACGTTGCTCATTCTGCCTCCACACTCTGCTGGGACAACAAACACAGGAAGCTCGCATTCCATGCTGAACCACGGAAAAAGTATCTTCCTATTGGCATGATTGCGTTCGCAGGTGATCAAGCGGGGGCTGCGCGAAAAATGCTTTTCTCGCGACTCACGAAGCGAATCGAGGCGGGAGAACGCATCGGGCACTTTAAGATGGAGCCCCTTGAAGTGATACGAGATCTCCTGAGGGATCCAGCGGAACGGAAGCCCGTGAACAGTCAAACGATTGGCGGCTCTCCGCAATTGCTACGGGTGTCGCAAAGCGAACAAGCTGCGTCATTGGCGGTGTTTTGGAAGGTAAAAGGCAAGCGACGGCTGCATCTACAAGGTCGCCCGTGTCTGTCGTACGAGATTCTCAACACCTACTCGATTGATCCGGAAGACATGAAGATCGAATACTTGGGATACTCGGGTTCTGAATACAGAACTGCAAGCAACGCGCTTCAAGAGGAAGCAGCCGCGAACATTGACGACGACAGCGGCAACTGATACGTCCCGTGAAGTCGGCCTGGGGTTATGTGAGTCTAGGCTTCATGATGAGCCCGGTTTTGCCGACCGTGTGAGCGTTCGCGGCCGAAGTGACGAGGTACCTCATCCCGCGCGATCGTGTCCAACATCAGATCACGAACTGCAAGCTATCTTGTGAAACAATAGGATTTGCGAACCATGAAATTTGACGAAGCGAGAACGATCAATGTCGCGTGAGGAGTTTTCCCAAGGCGTCGAAATCATCGCCTCAGAGGCACGGAAGACTGGCCTAGCCCTCGGATCAAGGGCCGTCGACGCATTTAGGGGCATTGCGAGGCTCTCATTCGAGAAGACCGTGGAGCAACAGGGAAAACAACAACTGCGGACACCGACCTTTGAATTCAGCCGAGAATTCATTGAGGATCTTCCTGCGCAACGTGAGTATCAGCTGGCTCTGGCCGACTTCCTTCGCAGTCTTTCTTTGCGGCTTGACCAGCCAAATCCACGACAGTTTCTAACATTGTCTGGGGTTCCGATAGACCTCGAAGTTCATTGGCCGTTTCGGCCTGTCCAAACATCCGATGACACATTCATACATGTCTTGGTCCGCGTCGGCTCCCCTTGGTCCGGCGAAGCTAACATTACGGTTTCGCTCTCTGGAATTGATCAACACTCAATGGGGATATATTCCCTCAGTCCACCAGTAATCGAACGTTTCGTGGTGAACGCTATTCGAATTGCGATCGACGACCACCTGATAGTTTTTTATCCAATCGGTCAGCATCCTGCTTCCCTGCAATCTGTCCGAATCGTGCCCTCGCACAAGAGAGATATTCCTACCGATTCAAAACTGAAGGCATATCTGCTACGGAAAGTGTATTGGCTGGGTTTTAGAGAAGGTAACGACCACACAGGGATAGCCGTTGCTGATCCTTACGATGCAACTTACCTGGTGCACCCCGTGTCGCGTGTCAAACAGGTTGCGAGAATTGCAAGTGCAAAGCGCGAGATCAAACTAGACGATGCTGGCGAGTTCGCATTTGTTACTGACGATCTCCTGACACAGGCTGACATTTTCGAAAGTGAATTGAAAGACTTGATCAGCGGATCATCAGATGTTTCTGATGCAGCTGAACCCACTGAAATCGTGCGAGACCCCAGTGTCTTCATAAGCTACAGTTCGGAAGACGCATCCTTTGCGAGATTTCTATCGAAAGCGTTGGGCGATAGAAGCATGAAAGTATGGCTTGACGATAGAGAGCTTAATGTAGGCGATTCGCTTACGAGGCGAATAGGAGATGCGCTCCATTCAAACGACTTCATGATTGTTGTCCTATCGCCAGCTTCTGTCCGATCCGAATGGGTCAAGCAGGAGCTCGCGGAGGCAATGACACAGGAGATTAAGCAAAAACGTGTTGTAGTGCTGCCGGTGATTTACCGACGGTGCGAGATACCTCCATTCTTGACTGACAAGAAGTATGCGGATTTTACGTCGGACTCTGATTCTGCGCTACGCGTCCTCGTGCGCTCTATTAAGAGACATCACGAATCCAATATCGCTTAACATGGTCTTGAGAGTTTTGCTTGGGCACGATTCGCAGTCTGTCAATCCGGAGATTCAAACGGCTCGAAACAATCGACTTCGACCTTGATCTGGCGATAGTGTTTGTGGGCGGCAACAACTCTGGGAAATCCAGCATTCTTCAAGCCCTGCACTTTGGCATTGCGGTGGCTCAGTCTGCGAGCCTCATTTCAGGCAATGAATGGGAGGAGGATGTCTACTCGGCGACTTTTCGTCCTGAACAACTGATTTATACCCCTTCTGCGGACGTGTTGTCGTTAGGCCACAATGGGAAGATCGGACAGGCTCCCGAAACATGGATCGAGATTGAAATCGATGAGACAGATGAACGGACGTGCCGGATCGCGATTGGCAGCGATGCCCAGGGCAACATCACCTTGCGGATGACCGGCAAGAGCCTCGGGAAGGAGATCCAAGATATCTCCCGCCCGTACACCGTTTACGCGCCCGGATTGGCGGGAATCGCTCGCCAGGAGACCGTTGTTTCGCAGGGAGTCATCCGCAGAGGTGTTGCTCGGGGCGATGCCAATCTTCTCCTAAGAAACGTTATTTTCTGGCTTTTCCAACGGCAGAAAGAAGATGCGAGAGATTGGGAGCAATTTCAAAACGATATTCGAGAACTTTTTCCCACGCTCAGCCTACGCGTAGAATTCACCGACATCAGTGATGAGCACATCAAAGTAACGTTCTCTTTAGGCGGCGAAGCCGCTGACCTGCCTTTGGACTGTGCCGGCACGGGCATTCTTCAAGCAATTCAAGTCTTGGCTTATATCAATCTCTTCAGGCCAAAACTGCTCCTCTTGGATGAACCTGACTCTCACATGCATCCAAACAATCAGGCTGCAATGTGCAAACTCCTCATTCGCCTCAGTAGGGAGCGGGGCTTTCAGTTGCTCGTAGCCACCCATTCACGTCATGTGTTCAGCGCCATGAAGGAGGACGTGCCAGTGAAATGGGTCCGTGCCGGAGCTCTTGAGGACAACGTACCTACCGAAACAACAAAGCTGTTGCTCGAAATTGGAGCTCTCGATTCGCTGGATTACCTCGGGCATCCAGGACTCAGGTGCATAGTGCTGACCGAGGATTCCGATACTAAGAACCTCAAGTCTTTGTTGGGTGCTTCTGGTTTTGTGCTTGCTGATACGGTTGTTGCGGCCTACCACGGCTGCAGCAAGTTTGACACAGTCAAGGTGATTGCCGAGCTATTGCGTGACAAAGCTCCGAATCTGACTCTTATTGTCCATCGAGATCGCGACTATCTGCCGGACGAGGAAGTTGAGCGATATACCGAGATGGTGACGGCCTCCGGGGCTAAGTGCTTCATTACCGATTTCAGCGACATTGAGGGTCATTTGTTGGTTGCAGAACACATCCACGCCGCTCACTCTGTAATCAGTGTGGCGCGCGCATCGCAGATATTGGATCAGGCCACAACACAGACCCGGAATGCGTCAATTGAGGATATTGTTAACTTGCGACATGAGCATGCGTTGAAGCGGCGTGCTCGTGGTGGTGGTAATCCGAATGTGGGGGAGATCGCAACACAAGCGGCACGAGACTTTGATGCCAATCCTCAGCGGATGCGGAGAGGCAAGCTTGTTCTCGCACGCGTAAGGCTCCTTCTTCAGCAAGAACTGAGAGGACACGCGAGGTTGGACACAAATTCAAGTGCCATAGTCTGTCCCCGTCTCCAAGAAATCGCCAGGGCGATATGGCCTTCCGCAGCCGTTGGCGAACATCATGAGTAGTGCTCTTTTGTCGTAGTCGGCCTGCAGCGCTCGTGGGCGATTACTCCCGAAAAGTCGGCATATGTGTATCGATTTCAGAAACTCCTGGATCACGGGCAATCCCGATTCAACTTGGGAACATTCGAATTCCACGGTCTGTCCGAGAACTAGTTCCAGCATTACGATACTTCCGTTGATTTAGAGCACGGGTCATCCGGATCCCACCGCGGGACGGGTAACGGCTGTTGTCCTTCATCGCCCCAAATGAACGCATGGGTGATCCACCGCGCTGGCACGGACGCGGAGAACTCGTGCGTAGCGTCGGATTCCTTGATAACAACAGTGAAAGCATCTGGCGGAAAGACACTCGAGTTTGCGTTGGCAATGCCTCGAACCGGCATTTCTCCCGTAAAACAAAATTCGCTCATGAGATCGCACTCGAGGTCGGAGTCGTTACAGGTTACGTCGTAGCCGCTCCCACCCCAACCTGCACTCAAATGGCAGCGATCGATGCGAACCAAAAACTTATCTTTCGGTTTAATGGTTCTTATCCACTCTGGTTGATCGATGGAGTGCTCGGATTCAGGAACCTGACAAAGAACGCGTAAACCACCGAAGCGTGTGGTGAAATATTTTCGGAATTGGGAATCGAAGGTGCCGCTGGGCCATACCTTTCCGCCGGCATCAACGATCCCTTCGAGGGCCCACTCATACCGGTAACCTGCTACGTGAAACTCGAGCAGCCGGCCTGTGTCGATGGCGTATGCCGGCATCATCGGGTGATTGGCGTTCCGAAAATATGAACTGACCCATTGCTCGAGCACAAAAGGTAGACGTCTTATCGGAAGATCCTTCAATAAGGCCTTTGTCTTGCCTTGCGGCGCCACGACCAGGCACTCGAATGCTTTGAGTTCGTTCAGTAGTGACACGTGCCTCATTGCATCAGCCTTGCGAAGGAATGGAGGTTCTGCAAAACAGATTCCGATCAGTTGATCGATGAGTTCACCCGATTTGTTGTCAGGAGTGAGCATCACCCGGGGCCGGTTTCGGTCCACCTTAAATGTCTTAGTGACATACATCTCGATTACCGGACCTTCTCTTCTCTCGCCATTCGGAGTGAGCCAAGTCTGGTAGTTTTGTTGCCGGCGACGCTGCTGTTCCGCCTTTTCGGTGTCGACAATTGCTCGACAAGCCTCGCAGTACTGTTTGCTCCGGTTCACTGCTGTCCGGCATCTCTGACATTCGCCCTCTGGCTTGCGCTTTGGGGACGCGATGTTGTTCGCGACAGCGGCACACGACCGGCTGCAAAACCTCGGGTTAGATGTTGGCTGGCCACAGGTCTCGCATTTACCTGTTGCTGGTCCACTAACGAGTGCGTCTCTGGAGTCAGATTTGGTGGTCGTTGGATCGGTTGGACTCGCAGATTTTGCAGACGGTGTCTGCAGGATCTTGGTCGCGGGCTGCACGGCGTGAGGTTTGCGCCGTGCAGATTTCAGCGCCTGCATGCGGGCGCGCATCTCAGCTTGATCTTCTTCGAGCGTCATAAAGTCCTCACATCTAGTGAAGGAGCCCCCGGTGGGGAAAAGAGTATTGATGTTTTATGTGGGTCTTTTTGTGAAACCGTCGGCGGTTTCCGAAGCTAGACGCTCGCGGGAATTATCCAGCTTGACCGGACAGCGGCGGTCGAGCAGAGCCCGGCAGTTTCGAGAGAAACTGCTGGCACTACTGCTTCGTAAACTCAGTGGCTTTCTTGTGGTCCCTGATCTGCGAGTAACGGATGGCGAGACGGCTTCCGAGCTCCACTTTGCCGTCGTAGTCGTTCAAAGGCTGATTGTCCAAGGTGCCGAAGACTAGCTGTTTTTCTTCATCGCAATGCGTGACTCGGACCCACATCCACTCACCGATCCCAGTAGTCTCGTCTGGAAACTCAACCTTTACGTAATCTCCTGAACGATAGCGTGGCTCTACGGCGGGTTGGCAGGCGCCCTGGTGACCATTGGGGAGCCAGCAGTTCGAAGTGATGCGGCAGTCTTGCTTCAGAGACTTGTTTTGCTGAAGCCACCAAAATCGGTTTGCCTTCATGGCAGCATAGTCTGCCGTGGTTCCAGCCTTGTACTCGGCTCCAAAATCAAACGGCCAGCGAGGCTGCCAATCGTCCATCAACATGTTGATGGATTTCAAAGCCGCGTTGACCTCTTCAATCCAGTCGTTGTAGCCGCTCGACATGTTGTCAATGTTAAATCCTGACGCGGATCTGTGACAGGTGAATATGTCGTGAGCCGGACGCCGGCATGGCTGACCCGCGGGACTTTCCTCCCCGCGGGTCAGCGACCGTCCTGCTTGCTGGTGGAGGTAGTCGGCGGCACGTTGAGCATAGGCGGACGCTGCGAAAATAGCGCGATTGTCGTTCTTAAGAACTTCGAGCCAATTCGCAATGTACGCGGCGTTATCTTCGCGAGGTTCCTGGTGCAATTCCAAGTCGGCACACAGGAACGCGGAACCGAGTTCTGCAACGAGTTCTTCTGAAGCGTAGCCGGTGTCGCCCCAACATTTGCGGCCGAAATCTCGATCAAGACGGTTTTCGTGTTTCGTCCAGTGTGTGAGTTCATGCGCGAGGGTCGAGTAGTAGCTTTCAGCGTCACGGAATGATTCAAACGGCGGCATCTGAACGTAATCCAACTCCTGCCCGTAGTACGCTCGGTTACCTCCATGCCGGATGGTTGCGCCGATACCTGCGAAAAACTTCTCTGCGTGTTCGACACGTGCTACAGGGTCAAGCGTCGGAACGGCGTTGGCATAGTAGATTTCGGGCAAGCCTTCGATCTGCTCGACATTGAAGACTGTGTAACCCTTCATGTATGGAATTTCGTGCTCGATGTCTTCGCCGGTATTCTCGTCACGCTCAGTGCGCGTAATGGCGTTGGCATAAACCACAAGCGAGCCCCTCTCGCCTTTGCGCACATGGGCATTCAGATCCGTAGCCTGGCGGTACGTCATCCAGATGGGCGCTGCGAAGTTCTGGCTAAGAGCTGACATCCAGAGCGACAGAATGTTGATTCCCGAATAGGGCTGCCCGTTGAAACGCAATGGACGCGTGATTCTGCCGGCGGTGTGTTCAGCATTCCAGGGGCGAACCCAAGGGCGGACGCCTTTTTCGAGTTGCTCCACAATCTGTGCGGTGATTCGGCTGTAAACATCTTTTCTTTCCGTTGTGTTTTGCATTGTCTTTGTTCTCCTTCAAAACAAATTTTTTCTTCGCGAAAACCCGCGACGGTTTTGAAGGCGTTCAGCGGCGCGGACCTGTCAAGGGCACGCGGTTTGTGCGTGTTCATCGAAGACCCTTGACAGGGAGCACCGCTGGAATAACGCCGGTTCTAGAGGGCGCGGGTTGAGTGGAGAAAAAATGAGAAGAAAAAGACTTCGGCTGAGAACACCGAATGGGAGGTTTTTAGCAACGCAACGGATGTGACAAGACAAACTGATGGCTAAGAAGTGTTCAATCCGCGCGTGCTGGGTGTATTTTGACCAACCCGGTGACTGAGCAGTTTCGGGCAGTAGTCTCAGACTAGAGACGGAGACAAGTCGGACCTTCCCTGATCGCTACAAAGGCTGTTTGCGAATCTCGCCTACAACTTCGAACTGAACGGGCACACCATCTATTGCGGTAGGCATATTTTCCTTGTCGACAAGCGGTTCTTGGAGATTTACTTTGACCGCGTAGCCGTCATTCACCTTCGTGATTCCGACGCCAACATTGGAAGTAAAGAGTTGCTTTGCTTTCTCCTTCGCTGCCCGAGCTTGTTCAAGGGTGTAACTCACGCCTTTATTATACGATCATCGTGATCCCTAATGCCGATAATACGACTTCAATCGGATTCGCATACGTCACGCCCATGCCGTTCGTGCCGCCCGTGTCGGTTCCGGCAAAAAGAAGGGCCGCCGCAAGGTTGTTCTGGTCGATGATCAGGGATCCGCTGTCTCCTCCTCGGCTAAAGGGCTGCGATCCTGTTCCCTCAATCTCAATCTGACCGTTGAAGGTGGCATTCCCGTTATCGTAGCCCACAGTCACGTTATCCAATTCAATAGCCGTGACGGTTCCGTGCGTCACACCGGTGGTTCGCCCGATCTTTGCAACCACATCGCCCACGTCTACCGACGATGTTCGCACACCGCTGAGCTGGCCCAGCAAATCGAGGTTCTTTGAATCGAAAGCGATCCCGCCGTCGAGGGTTGCAACCGCACAATCGACTGTGTTCACAGCCGTGAAATTGAGCGGCACAAACTGGGTGAGCGTTCCGATTCGATCGCCGGGGTTCTGGCCACCGTCGAAAGGGCCGGGTTGAAGAATGGCATCACCGGCGGCAGCGTCGTTTTCATTCGCCAGCACGTGATTGTTCGATAGAACCATCGGTGCCTGCGCTGAACTTTGCGCAAAACCCCCGACACTCCCAGCCGTTACCTTAAAGTGCGCAACCGAGCAACCGATGCGAACCGGGCGGCATTGTTGCTGGTACCAAGGAGCCTGGCGTTTTTGCACCTGGCCGATGTACTTGACATCGACTTCGCCTTTGGCGACATGTCGGATGGCCGCAATCTCCTGGCCTTCGAGCAGAAGCGGATTCTGCACACGAACCGCCAAGCTGTATTCGCCGGCGCCGGCACGCGCCACTCCGAGAGCGATCGTTCGCGGTTTGCTGCCAATCTCGATGCTCTGCGCCCGAATGCCCAGCTTTCGCCGGAAGGCATCATTGCCTACCATCTGGGAAACAACAGCCAGTGCGTCTTTTTTCGCGTTTCGAACAGAGTCAAGATTCATAGGATCATCCCTTCCGATTAGGTCGATTTATTTGGGCAAAGTTACGCCCAGTTGCGTGTTCAGAGACGACATGGTGAGTGTTTGCAAACCCTGTCCCGCCACGGGCAGCCCGAAGCCCCAGAGCGAGCAACGAAGGTAGTCCGCCAGCGTGCCAAATCCGGCAGCCGGCATGACCAGAACGGTGAAACCGATAAGGACGCTCAAGGCACCCCACAGCGCCCAAAAAAGTAGAGTGATGGTTTGAATTTCCATCCGAATTCTGTATATGCCGACCGGCGACGCGGCGGGCAGCGCTAAAAGCTGCGTGCTGCCGCCGGGGCCTAATGCCTGTGCCTGCGGCGTTGTGTTCCACGCGTCAAACAACGCCTTAATTTGACTCTGCAATGTGGCAGAGATCTGGGGCAGGCTCGTGGAGAATTGATCGATCTTTAAGGTCAATGCCTGCAGGTCGGGTAGCCTCGCCGGAGGAATGGTGGCTGCCAAATTTGAGGCCTGCTGAATGCCGGTTGCAATGACGTTAAGGTTGTCGACGATTTGAGCTCTTGCCTGAATAAAAGTCTGGAGAGCGGCAGCTTGGGTGGTCGACTGCACCCACGCAGGCAAGCTGGGCGGAAGCAGTTGCTGGTCGTCCAGATTCGATATGTTGAGATCTTTCTGAACGCCCGTAATTTTCTGCAGCGTATTGGAGATATCCGGCTTAAGGCTTGCCGAAATCGCCGCCAGTTGTGCCTGAAGATCGGACAGTTTCTGACCCAGTAGCTCAACTGGAAGCAAGGCCTGGTCGCGGTTGATGCGAGAGCGGGCGAACACGGTGATCACCCAGGCGACGATCACTCCCGCAAGAATCCCAACCACACCCCAGGTTTTCGCCTCGGGCGTCGTATGCTGGATCGTTAACTGGAGCGTCTTTGTATCGGTAACGGGCTCGGTATCGATGAACAGGTTACCCGTGAAGGTGCCATTGGGCACACTGTTGTCGTCGACCACCAGCCAGAGGGTGATTTTGCCGGCAGGTTGCTGGGGCTTATCAGCAGCGCCGGCTGGGTCACTCAACTGTTTCTTGAGTGCGGCGACTGCCTCCTCCACGGCCTTGGCGCACTGGTCGACGGGCGCGGTTGGCGAAGTACAAATGTGAAAGTGTTCGGCTGACAGTGACACGCCCCTTCCTGTGTCGGCGTCGAGAATGGTGGAGTGGCTTACACGCAGAGCAGTGATGTTGCTGCTCGCTGATATGGTAACCACAAACTCCGCACCTTTGTTCTGGTTGGGGCCCAGGTACCAAGTTGACGCCGGAGCATCGAGGGCCCAGGAAAGATTGGGCTTCGACGTGGATGGCGCGGTCGGATTGTTAGTCGAAGCCGTTGTGCCCGCGGCATCTGCGACTGCGATGCCCGCAGCACTAAGCAGTGCGAGTATGCAAACCGCTGCTTTCGTCACCATTCGGCCAAACCCGCAATGAGGCTCTGTCCTTTGCATACCCCCTCCTCTCCTATTTCGTTTCGGGCGGACGCTTCTGGCCAACTAAGGCCAAAGTGAGCATCTGCAACTTACAGTTGGGCTTAGTTACTTGTCCGTATACTTGGGGCTCTTCCACTTGGAAAAGCCATACATCGCGTGAAACATATCCGCATCCTTGTAGACTCCAGCCTGGTCGGCGAGCAGAAATGAGACGATAGCTCCACCGCTATAGGCTGGATTCGGGGTTGGTATGAAGAGGTCTACCAAGAACCAGTGGGTAACCTTGGTATCGCCGCCCGCAGCGTCCACGGAAACCGTCAGGAGCAGGCCGGTCTTGCCGAGCGATATTTGCAGCGTTTCCCCCTTGACGATCGTAGCCAGAACGGTGCCGTCTGGGCTGGTTCCAGTCAGAGATGTCCGAAAGGCGCTAAACTCCTTGTCGATGTCGCCTAAAGCGGCAAGGGCGGCTGCTTTCTTGTCCTTGTCTCCTTCATTTTGTGCCCTGGTATAGGCATCCTTTCTCTTCTGCGCAATCTCGCTCAGCTTGGCTTTGACATTCTCGAAGCCTGCATCGAGATTGCCTGGCTGGGCCGATGTCCAAAGCGCGATGCCTCTCGTGTGGAGCTCTTTACTCAAGAGGTTGATCATAGACTGTGTGGTGGGTTGAAAAGTCTGGTTGCTATACGTCACAACGGATCGAATCGCCGTCAACAAAGAAGCAGAGGCGCTTAGGACGTCGCTTGCGGCCTCTGCCCGCGGTACCGCCGGTTCAATGCCGTCGTAAGCCTTTCCCAACGCAAGGGCCGACGCCTCAAAGCCTTTGGCGGTGACGATCTCGGACTGGGAATTCGGGTCCGTCAGCAGCACGCTTGCGCATGCCGGAGGAACGCAGCTTTTCAGAACGCGGTCTGCGATTTGCCCGGCCTGCGTTCCGAGAACCTTATAAGCGATGATCTCGTTCTCAATGGTCGCCGAGCCCTGGCTAGCCGATGGTGTCGAGGATGAAGAAGGTTGAGGTGCCGAACTCCCCCCCTGGGCCCACAGCGAAAGAGCTGATAGGCAGACGATTGTTGCTCCGAGCGCGAACAGCATCAATTTTGATTTCATAGCTTCCTCTCCGTGAGTTGGTTCAGGCATTCTTAGTCGCGTTTGGCCACTCGTTCGAACTTAGCCTTCGGAATACCTAGATACATGACCGCAATTGCCTTGTATACAGGGAAACGACAGCGGCAGGAAAACTCCTTTTCTAAGTCGGAAACTCAAGATGTGCCTTCCATTGAGCCGAAAGTACAGCGATGGAATAGCCGATCGTCGCGTCGTCCGAAACCGTATGGAAAGGCGCCAGGAGGTGCAGGAAGAGCCGCCCTGTTTATCGGAGTGCTAAATGGCAGCGCAACCCGATCGTCGTAATTAAGATTCTGCTGCGCCGGAGAATCTTCAGAAGAGAAGTGCGATGATAGGTTGTTCCCCTGCACTTCTCTTTCTCAAAGGAAGAAAGGCGAACGGTCATTTCCTCTTAAGGCACAAAAGCGAAGTACAGTTATGCGGCGGCTTGGAATTTGGAAGAGCGTCAAATAGTTTCTTCTGGTACCAGAATGGGAGAACTCTCTTTCCAATTTTGGGTAGTACCTTTTGACTTTTTCCTTCTACCGAAACGGCACTCGTGAATTGTGTTTCTATGGCGATCACGTCTTGAAACTGTTTTTCTAAAGTGCCCTTGCTCAATAGATCGCTGCAATTCGTGCCGATCTCGTCGAGGGAGCGCTCATCGCATAGCACAATACTATTGTTCATCGTGCACGGCAGTTGACCGTCTGGATATACTCCGAATTTTGGGTCACAGGTGTTGTCGAGAAATTGGAGATCCAGCCGTGGTTTGAATAATTGATCCAGCTGATCAATCGCCACGTTGACATGGCATTGTCCATTCGGAAGCGGACCAGGAGGGGGGGCGTCGGGTTCGGCGTAGAGGTGAAGCCTGCCTATACCGCTGTTACCGAAATCAATCGCTAAATTGTCGGCACCGTTGAATCTGACACCTTGGTTGGCATCGATGTTTTGATAACTCAAGACGTATACGAGCGGCATGTGCTGATCGGAGCTCATTGCGTTATTCGAGAACGTTCGGCTCGCAAACAGCGTCGGCTTTGCGGCAAAATAGTTGTACGGAGTGGCACGCAACCCACAAATCTGATCCGGCATGGGGAGAGTCACTGTCCAGTGTGGTTGCGCCCCTGGATTAAGATTCGCGATATCGATTGCAATGTGATCCAACTTTCCGATTCCAATTCCTGAGGGTATCTTCGAGCTTCCACCGGGAAAGTTCACGGAATCTTGTTGCCCCATTTGTGGGCACGGATAAATCCAACCAGGCTTCAAATCGTTCGCGTCAGTAGGATTGATGGTAAATGTCCGTGCCAGATATTTGTGCATTCCCACGTCGGGAGCTTTCAGTACTACAACGGCGGGCGATTGCTTCTCATCTAACACAATGGCGAACATTCCATGGACGAAGACATTGAGAGTCTTTTTTGCGTTCGTCGATGCTACTGCTTGCCGGGCCTGACCGTCGGGTGCTGACTCGGCGGGTTGGCCCTGCTTGCACGCGATTTCCGCCAGCATCAACCCCACAGGCGTTGTTGCCAATCCCTTTAGAAAGCGTCTACGCTCCATCATTGTCAGATTCCTCTCTCGGGACGCCTGTCGATGTGCAGCAATCCCTAGTCACTAATAACTAAACGAATCTGCGGCCGAAGTTCCTTCCAACGGCGGGTGCGTCCTTGATTATGGTTCACGGAAAACGCGGCTCTGGGGGACTCACCGTCTGCACCTCGACCAAACACCTCAAACGCAGCCCAGTAATATGGGTGTTGATATTGTGGAGTTGTTTGCATCTCATGCTGTGCTTGGTGTAGTGCCCCCACGACAGTGTTTCCACGAAGCAAGTCGCGGTAAAACGAGCCCATGAATGTCTCAGTAGAGGAAGAATCTATTGGCCAACCTGTCGCTATTACGCTAGGGACACCGGTGCGCAAAAAGGCGCGCGCAATGCTGCCGGCACCGGTCGCATCGTTGTCGTCTTGTGTGGTCGAACAAGCTGAAAGTACAGCGAGCTTCAACTGCTGAATCTTTGCGTGTGCGAGAGATTCCGAATCCAATATTTCAGGCCGACTTGATTCTGTCTGCGCTACGAGTAATCCCATGTGGCCAGGCTTTGCGATGGAGTGGCCGGCGAAATGGAACACCGCGCTTCGAGTTAATGCTGCCAGGACTGCTTGCAGGGTCGCGTCTTGTCCGGGTAGGTAGATCGCGTGAATGAAATGCGCGGCAACTTCTTGCGCTTCTCGGTCCGCCTCCGGCAAATTAGGGTACACCCCCTGCTCAGACCCAAGAGTAGGGGCCCCGACCACGATGGCTTCATCCTGCGGAGTTATCCTTTGGCTGGAACGAAGCGTTGCACGATACCCAAAGGCGGGTAGGTAAGCTATGCGGTACTTCTCGCTGACATATTGACCGTCCGCATTCACAAGAGCAGTAAACGGGACGAATGACGTGATACCGTCCGTTTCGAATATCAATGTGCGGTCGACATCAAGTTGTTCTGTAAAGGGAGTAAGCAATACATTAAAGATCGCTTGGCCATCTCGCTTCAGAGCAGCTGAATCACTTTTGGGATCTCGACACTCGTCGGCAAATCTGGCAACAGTCTCCTTGAAACCAGTTGGCGCGTCGATAAGCTTCCATGTAATGCCGCGATCATCATAGCTCCACGCGACGGTCTTATCGCGCAAGTCGGCGTAGGTGATGACAGTTTCGGTCGTCAGGGTGGGAAGACCGTCTTCAACACTGTGTAGGCGAGGTAGACTCGTCTCGTGCTCAAGATCGGAAAAACGAAGTCTCTTGTCAGTATTTGGTCCTCTAGCACGCGTACCGGCAGAGCGGTACCACTCCCAAATTTCCAAGGCACCATTCGCGTCGCCTAATCGGAGCATGAAATCTACTGTTTCCCGATAACAGTCGCCAGTAGCGCGGTTCCATCTAAGGCGACTAAGTTCATCTCTTATGCCTTGCAAGCCTACCTCGGCAACTCGAATTGCGGACGCGCATGCCGTTGCCGACCCAGTAGCGTCCCCGGTTCTTTGCCGGAGAGATGCCAGCGTTTTGTAGAAGTACAGCCAGGTTTCGTACTCTTCGAAATCCGGAGGTAGTTTCGAATGCGCGGATCGCAAATAAGACGTTGCCTCATTGAGTTGTCCTTGGGCAATTGCAGCTTCTGCGAGGCCCACTTCCGAACTTCCTTCGAAGGCACGAATCGATTCATTTCCTGGGAGCTTCGAAAAGGAATCTAACGCACTGGAGTATTCTCGGGCTGCCTCGCGCCAGAGATGGGCATGGCTTGCCGAACTCGCAAGTTCAAGGCGCTCCATACCTTCGGCGCTACGATCAGGCGTAGCAGAAATAGCAACGACCGCCTCGCGACCGAGCGCCACAGAAAGAAGCCATTGCCCCGCCTCCTGAGCTGATACCGCCATGTCATCGTAGAATTGCGAGGCTCTTCTGGGTCCGGCTGAGCCGCGCCAATACTCCGTGAGGCCGAGACAGTCTAATTCCCAAGCAGCTTCTGAATCACCTTTTTCTGTTTGCTCCGATGCAAGGAAACCAAGCGCTCGCAAGTACAACGTCGGATACCTGGACTCTTTGGAAAGGGAGACGGCGGAAACAAGGAGTTCGTTCGCTTTATCGAAAAGTTCATCCGCGGAGGTTAAACAGGCATAGTGCTCCAAATCGAGCTGAATGGAGATAAATGCTACGTCTTTGCTCTTGACACTATCTCTCAGGCTGGCCACCGCCGATAAACAATCCTGGCTGTGGAAACGGCGTTGAGATGCGTAAATCTCTTCCAACTCTGCCCGCCAAGTTCCAGCGGCGTTACCAGCTTTGCGGAAAGAATTCTTCGCCTTTTGGGCATGGAACTCGGCTATCTCTGGGTCGCCCGCCGCGTTATACTCTCGCGCACTCGATAACTCCTGTACTCCTGCACCCAGATTTTCTGAGTAAGAAGCTGAAAGGATATCGGTCAGCCATTCGTCTTTGTGGCGTGATACGAGTAGTGTTGCAAGCCTCCTTAAGGCACGTCTGATCTTCTCAGTCTTATCGTCGATATTCCGATTGTTTGGTGGGAATGCGGCCGGGAGCCATTCCTGTACTGCGACATCAAGGTAGTCTTCAGCTCGTGCATCTATCGTGGCGTCGATCGTTTGATCGTTTTCGCCATCGGCGATCGTGATCGGCGAAAGCAGCGGCTGAGCTATCTTTTCCGCGTGTTTCTGCATTGTCTCTCGGATAGAGGCCAGCCGCTTGCGAGCGTCGTCGGCCCAGTCGCCTCGAGGGTCGACTCGCAGGTAGTGTTCCCAGTCTTCGATAGCCTGGCTATAAAGAAAGAGGCGCTCACATGTAAGTGCGTGATTGAAAAGAGCGACGGGATCGTCGGGCGATTGTGCCAGAGCTTTGCCCAATGATTCTAGGGCGTTGCCGTAATCGATTGGCCGATGTGTGGATTCCCCGCGTGAGAAATATCCCGATCCTAAATCGGTGAGCAATCCCGGTGAATTCGGTTGGCTCTCAAGTGCTCGCTGAAGGGACTTAATAGCCGAGTCGTAGTTACCATTTATTAAATCGGCGCGAGCTCGCGCTTGCAGCCATAGAGGATCGTTGGGATGTCTGCTCAGATTTTCGCTGATCAACAATTCGGCTTTGAGCAGAGATTGCGGCTTCTCAAGGTCAGACTGGCCACCACGCTGAGATTGCATCGGCGCATATCGTGCGCCCGAAATCCTCACTTCCAGTGTACGATGTTCCGTATAGGACTGTGCGAGTAGCTGTTCGATGGACGGAGGGCGTAGAATCCTTAATCCGACCCAGCCAACGATGGCAACGCAAGCAATCGCCGCAAATGCGTAAGCCGGCGCGGGCCAAGCGAAAAGCGCCTGCCACCACGAAGGCTTCTGCTTCCTGCCCAGCACACTCTCTCGCAGTCTTGCGACCATGGCCTTCCGCCATTCCGGCCGCGCGCTTTCCAGCGACGCCAACAGAGCCTCCTCACTCGGATTCGCACCGTCCATCAGCGTTTCTGCGGCATTCTTTAGCCGAGGTCCGCAGTGCGCGCATTGCGCTGCGTGTTTCATCAGTTCTGTTGTCTCAGCTTCCGGCAGAAGCCCTGCCGCTACTTCCAGCCACTCGGCATCTCCCCTGCACTCGTGGGTTGGCGGGGATGGCTTAGGTGCTCGCATACGTAAAATCTCGCGATGCACGAACTGGTGCTTTTGCAGCTTACGGCTGCAGTCATTGCAAGACTCAACGTGGCGCTGCGCCTCCCTCAGACCTGACTCCGAGAGTTGCTCCGACCCGGACACACTCATTTCCGGCAACGAAACGAGACGATCCAGTTCGTCGCTGTCGAGATGTTTGTCGAATGGCCGTGTCAAAATCTGCGACTCCTTCTAATACGACAACCAAGGGCAGAGTCCTTTTGGCCCGTTCTACCTCCGCTTCTACGCCTCCGCAGAATCTGCCGTCCCCGAGTCACCCAAGTGTTCGCGCACACAACGAGTGAGCCGAAAAATAACCGCCTCTACGCCTTTTGCCGTCAGTTTGATTGCCACTAAAGCAGCAATTGCTTTAGCGCTCATGCCTTGTAGGTAGTAAAACCAGAAAATAAGGCAGTCGCGTTCCTGATTAGCGCCTGCGGCACAATCCTGTAGTTGGGCATCCACCTGTTTTAGAAAGACCTCTCGGTTCAGGGCCTCTGGGTGCCCGAAGCTACTAGCCGGTGCGGGTGGGTCGAATTCTTCGTGTAACTGATCGGTCTCTCTCGAGCCATGCTTCTGAGAATGGAGTGATTTGAAGTGATCGTGGGTGAGATTAGTCGCAATTGTCTTTATGTAGCCCCGCACAGCCTCCTCAGAGTGTTGTTGGGCAAATTGCGACAATAAGCGGCATTTATCTGCCCACAGCTTGCAATAGACCTCTTGCAGTAAATCATCGACAAACTGGGATGGTGCCTCTCCCCATTTGCAAGCCGTGCGGGTGATGGAAAGGCTGATCGGGCGCTGAAAACGAGAAACGAACTCCTCCCACGCCGCGTCGTCATTACCTTCGGCGCAAGCGCGTATCAACTCCTCCGCGGACATGGACGAATGGCGTGTCACTAGAACCCCAAACCACAGTGTGCTGAATTCTACACGAACAACAAATAGTCCTCAGCCAGACGGGTGCCTGAGACCGGAGAAACCAGGAACCCAACCGCCCCGAATAGCAAAAGGAGTCGTTCTCGCGTTCTCGTATTTGAGAGGAGAAATGTAGCCGTAAAGGTGGGCTAACAACTCACCGACTAATGACCACCAAGGAGGAAGAGGGTTATGTCCATCTACACGCGGTTGGTTTCAGCGCTAATTGTATTCAGCAGTCTGGCGCTCTACGCGCAGACTAGTGTTCCGATACATAGTCAAACGCTGACGCAAGACACCGTGATCGATTTCCCTAACGATTCGTGCCAATTTGATGATGGAGCGACGATCATCACGAGCGGCTTCGCATTGAAGATTAGGTGCAAGAGTATTGCGGCGCAACACGCAGAGATAGTTTCGTTTCAGCAGCGCGCCACTGACGGCCAAAATGGCGCTAACGGAGGAGGGCCTGGCGGGAACGCGCAAGACGGTCAGGACGGTGCTTATGGAAGACGAGGCAGCAAGGTTCTACTCATTGCGCAGAGCTTTGTTGGGCAAACTAATTCTCTAATGGTGCGCGTGAATGGAGAGGACGGAGGGAATGGAGGCAACGGAGGCAATGGTTCCGCTGGATCTAATGGCGGCCAAGGAGACGGACCCGATGTAACCGATTGCTGGTTCGGCAACTGTCGTAGGGCCGGTGGCAACGGAGGCAATGGAGGGCCTGGAGGCAATGCCGGCTACGGAGGACGGGCAGGAGATGGTGGGAATGGAGGGTTCCTTGTCCTCAGCATCACCAACGGCGGAGATCTAGTTGGTTTCGAGTCTCACGGCGGCATAGGTGGCGTAGCGGGGAAAGCTGGAGCTCTTGGACCTGGAGGGCAGGGAGGGCCCGGAGGCAACGGGGATAAGTGTTGCGGTGGAGGACATCCGGGAGCGAATGGCCCGGCGGGCCGTCCGGGCAATGATGGGCGCAACGGAGTAAACGGCGCGGGAGGCGATTTGATAGCCATCGGCGGTGGGAAGCAGATGGATGTAGCATTTGCTCAAGACTGTAGCGATAAGACGGGAATTCGAGAGTTCCTAAAGAAAGGAACTGTGAAAGGTAGCGTGCTGGGCAATAAGGGCGATAGTCAGTCTAAGTAGGAATAGATGGCGGAGTGTGAACCGACACTCCGCCATGAACGTCATCCTACAGGGCGAATGCCACAGCACGCGTGAATTTTCTGTTTCTCTCTATTTTGATTGTTTCGATTCGGGCGAAGTTCCTTGGCCAGGGCTGTTTCGGAGGTTTTTCAGTGTCTGCCCAGCGTGTGACAGCGTCCTTCAGAACCTCGTTGCGACAGCACCGGTTCTCTGATACGCCGAATACAACGCCTGATTTTCCCCGAGAATGGAGGGGATTCACGGTGTCAAAGCCTGCTGCGTCGGTTACGTTTAGACTAGCTAATAGGTGGCATTCTTTCAGACACTTGATAGCCTCTGCGATCGACACTCCCCCAGTCTTTGAAACACTCGGGGAAGATTGACCGGGTTCGCCCTGAGACACTCGTCGTCCTCGGCACTCTCTCTCGAACTTCTGCGAAGCGGAGCCAGCGCCCACAAGTGCTACGGACCAAGCGACATTCGAGACTGATCTCGTGAAACTGGCTGGCTGGGCAGATATCAGAACAGAACCTCCTGTAGAGATTCGATCAAGGCGGAATTACAGACAACTGCAACACCATCGACAATCCTGCAGAGAAGTGGTGAGCCTATCCTACCCCGAAGTCAAGCACATAGGGGAAACTAGTCAATTGGACGCCTGCCGACACTGGTGCCTTTGTCCACGAGTAATGTTTGTAATACAACACGTCGGGATACTCCTTCCCTCCTTTACCCCTCATGGATAGAATGTGACCAATGTCAAGGAAGGACATTGCTGCGCAGATTCGAGCTGCAGTGGCGGCTGCTGCCGGACAGCGTGAGTTCTTCAAATGGCTGAAAGAAGAAAAAATCGGAGAAGGGCTCGTTCTTCTAAACAACTCCTTTATTTTTCGACAGAAACTCAAAACTGTAAAAAGCGACCTCTACCTCGGCATTCCAGTCAGAACTAGTTCACATCTGGGAGTCTCGAACGTGGTAGTGGCTCGCGGCATTGCATTCAATTCTGATTTCAAATTCGTCGATTTGAAGGGAATGAAGAAACTGGATGTGCAGGAACTAGAGCCAGCTATCGACCAACAGTTGAGCCGACTCGGAAGCATCGTGATGGTATTGATTGGCGAGGTTCTCGACAACGTCCTGACCAAAGCAGAGATCGGGCACTCTCTCTTCTCACAGGTGGTGTTGGATCCTGCTACTAAAACAGCACTAACGATAAACGGCAATACGATCCAGATAAGCTCGATGTCGGATGAGGAGGAAATCTGGAATGAACTCGAAAAGGCACATGGTACTCAACTCCCTGCTGATTTAGCGCAGCCTCTGGCAGCTGCGTTAGATGATGTTCGCAAGAATCATTATGCAGTTCTGAGACTGCCAGGTGAATCAACTATCGCGCGACCCCTACTCGACTCATTCGTTGACGCACTGCGTCACAATCTAACTCGTTACAAACAAGCCTGGAACAAATGCAAGGGGAACCCGGAGGTAGATCCGACCGAATTTAATGATGTGCTACGAATCGCTTACAACTTCGCAACTGACGCAGTCTTGGTAATCCGACTCCTGGTGAGCATTTGCGACCTTAAGCCCATTGTTCGGTGGTGCACACTGGATGAATGGTTCCGTCTGACGGAGAGTTTTCGAAATTTGCCGTGGTCCAAAGTGAAGGAAAAGCACTCGCTAGACGCCTACCAGGCAACTATCAGTAGCGCAAGGAATAAGATTTTTCATCGATTGCTGCCGGTGGATAACACTCTACGTGTTGAACTCGAAGGCACCAAATTGGGCCGCATCACTTTACGGCTATTTCCTGAATACACTGCACGAAATAGCGAGGAAACGTTTGACTATGAAGATAGAGCCCTGGTGGAGTTGCTTACGGACTTCACCCGAGTGAGCGAGAAAAGCGTGGCTCCACAGTTCTGGCAACGAAATGTCGCAGTCATGGAAGCAACTATTCAACTTCTTTCGCGAACAAGCTTGGCACTGAAACTGTTGGCGAGCGCTTAGGTATGAGACATCGTACAGGGGTGTATCGAAGTTTCCAGTAACTGCGAGGCCTCGCTTCCGAGCGCAGCTCGAGAAGCTTAGTCCGCGGAGAGGTAAAAGATGGCGCGCTGATGCGGTTCTCATGAACTTCTTAGCGGAATGACTCAGTGCAGACACTTCATTTACTTCACCCTAAGGCAGATGCGAAACAAAGTGACCATTCGCACAGATTGAATCGAGGGCTCGGTGGATCGTGATGACCGATAGCATCTCTGCACGCCAGAGAATACTAAAGCAATTCTGGAACTCTAATGGGCCTAATGACGTTCTCGACACCATGGCCAGGGAGGCAGGCGCGCGCAACATCGACCTGATTGCCGAACTGCAAAAAGAGGCAACTGCTTGCGCCCCTCTAAATCCTGAGCTAGCAAGTCGCCTTACACAAATCGCTAATACGGTGCAGCAGGTCCATACCAGCATCAACCGCTTCGCAGGAATCAGCGGGATTAACGATCTCCTCAGCATTCATAGCGATTTTCCTTTCTGCTGGACAGCAAGATTCAATCGTCTCCTTGGCGCTTTCTGGTCGGATGCTCTTCGGGGGAGCGACAACAAAAGAAAAGAGGCCCTGCGCCGGGCACTCAGGTTTTTGCGAGACCTATATGTCACTGTTCATTCGATAAAAGAGCTTTCACGCGGCGACGCTGAATCTTGGACCACTCAGATCGAACACAATCCGTTGCTTTGCGAAGAAGGCTTTCACAAATTCCTCGATCAGCGTGGTCATTTCGCTGCGTCGATCGGCGACCGTTCCGCGGAACTGTTTTCTGAGATAGCTAGCTACATGCGGATGTGCTGCAAGACTGTCAGCGCCATCAAAAGACTGCAGGAGAGGACTTCAACTGACGAAGATGTTCTGCTTCGTCTACCGTTGTCTCCGGATAGGGCCGAGCTCTGGTTCATCGTCACAGTGGAGTTCAGCAAAGAGATGGTCAAGATCGCAGAAGAGGTGAATCGCGGCACTCAAACACTCGAAGCAGCGCTTGAGGCTGCCGTTCGGGCAGGCCCCAAGGACGAGGGCGACTCAGACTGGACGGATACGTTTTATGCGGCCGCATTTTTGGAACATCTGTTGCGCGTCGCCAGTCCTGAAATCGCTGCCAGGGCAATAGTCCGTTATCGCAAATTGATGGATACGGGGCACTGGAATTCGCAAGAAAGTCGTGCAACATTCGTGCTCCGATACTCAAAAGCATTGCTCGAGCATTGGAGAGTACTAGAAGAACCGCTGTGGCACCTCGAAGATGCAACTGACCTGATAGGAAATGCCCTAACTGTGATCAAGGAGGAAGTGTCTCCTCGACTGATGCGAGATCTGTTGTTCGCTCGCGCTCGACATTTGGAAAACATAGGAAACTGGCAGCCCTCGGCGTACGAATTGGCAGTAGAGGACTATTCCCGTGGACTAGCGGTCTCGAAAGTGGCACACGAGCTAGAAGCTCGTGGAGCGGCTCTGACGGACTACGCAAACACGCTAACTAAGATTCCTCAGCCTGATGCTGAGGAAAATGACCGGAAAATCATAGCTACCTACGAAGAGGCCCTTATAACTCTGAGTTCGCCCGAACGAACCGTTAGTCGCAGCCTTGCCCTGAACTCCTACGCGGCTTACCTAAACGATAGGCTGCAGGGCGACCGTAGCATTAATCAGGAACGCGCGCTGAGCATGGCCCAACAGGCGATCGATCTCATAGAGCGTGCAATTGCAAGCGAAGACTTCGATCGAAATAACAATCACACATTGAGGGCCCTTGCGAGCGCATATCTAACGAAGAGCAATGTGGTCCGGAAGCGTGATGTCGGCGACGACTATGAGGCTAACCTAACAGCTCGAGACATTTTGCGTACGGCGGTCGATCAACTTGGAAAGGCTCACGACGATCAACTTCGGGGAATACTGTACCTAAACCTCGGCCAAGTAAATGTGGAGCTTTATTCGATTTCAGGCGATCTCGCTCACGCGCAAAGTGCTGATTACGCGTATAGCGAGGCTAAGCAGCTCTTGGGTCCGTACCCGCGCGATTTCAGCCACGCTGTCCTGGCTGATGCCATGCTCGTCGCGGAAATACCTGACAGTCGAACGCCAGAGGCGCTGGAAAAAAGTCTGGCGGCAGCGCGTGCAGCCATTTCATTCCTTGAGGCAGCAAATGACCCAGAATCGCTGGCACGAGCTTGGTTTTGTTTAGGCGAACTTCAGTTCTTAGGCAGCAAGAAGAAAGACTATGAGAGTGCCGTTGATTCGTTCGGTCGCTCTCAAGGTATGTTTTTGCAGGTAGGAAACCTGATCGGTGCTATTGCGACGTCGAGACGAGGGGCCGCCGCTTGGGTAGAGCAATTCAGGCAGCATGGTTCTATCGACTCAGTTCGACAGGCAAAAGATTTACTCGCCAGAGCAACTCAATGGGTAGACAAATTATGGGAACAGATCGATTCAGTCGAGTGGCGTTATACCGTTTCAGATCGTTTCTCGAATGTCTATGCCGAGATGGCGTGGTGTCAAGCAGTACTCGAGGATACGACCGATGCTATCGCATTTAGCGTTGTGCGGGCGAAGGGACGAGAATTAACGGCACACATTCGTGAGGTTCAAAGTGCTTCGCAAGTCGGAGAAGGCCTCTCAGATTACCTGGACCAGTTGAGGATGGAGTCACGCCTAGCCGAGACAACGCGGTGGCGTATACAGAGGCAGGCGCAACCGGACAAAAGCATCGATGACACGGTGCAATTGGCGCAAAAAGCAGTTCATGAGCTTGGTGTTCGGCGCCGTTTATTAGATCCGCGTCTGTCTCATGGCGAAGGGTCACCGGCGAGTGCGATCCCAGAGACATTCTTGAAAAGCAATCCCGCCGCCCTGATCTGCGACATCACGACATGTCGTTGGGGTTCTGTGGTAATGCTGTTCGGCGGTTCCGAGACCGGCAAGCTTGCGGCAGTTAGCATTCGAGTGCTTGAGCTCGAGACTACGACCGTCCAGAAATGGGTCAGGGCGTGGTCGGCAGCTTATGTTACTTATCTTGAAGCCAGGGGGGCTGAACGGACATTCGCGCGTCGGAAGTGGGCTGACCAGACGGATGAACTTCTGCAAAGTCTCAGCGCGTACTTGGTGAAACCGGCTCTCGCGGGATTAGATGATGCAGGGCTTACGATTGAGCTCATCATTGCACCAGGACAGCTGGCGGGATTGCCGATACACGCCGCTCCACTGCTGGGCGGGCGCTGTGCCGCGGAGATCGTTGGCAGCGTTGCCTACGTGCCGAACATTGCCGTCCTTTCAGCCAAGCAGGAAGACTATTCACTGCCGTCAAAAGTTCTATGTGTCCTTTCCGATCCCAAAGCCGACCTACCCCTCGCGGCGACTGAGATCATATCTGCGGCGGATACATTTCAGAAATGCGGCGCCGAAGTAACGGTATTTTCAGTTGTTGGTCGCGCTCTCGGTACTGCGGCACTCGATCAGAGAAAGGTGAGAGTGGGACAGGGTGTGAAAGTTCTTAATGATGCTCCGACTCTGGAGCAGCTACGGTATCACCTCCCGTCTTGCGAATACTTCTTTTACTCTGGCCACGGAACGCGCAGAGGGGGACAGTCCGGACTTGTTCTCGTCGACGAGAACGGACATGAAAAGTTGTTGGGTCAAGAGGACATTTTGGCCATGCCGGCACTTCGCCGCCGTCCAATGATCATGTTAAGCGCGTGCGAGACCGCATCTTCGGGCTCGTTATCGGCTGAGCTGTTCGATGTTTCCTCTACTTTTCTGCGCATCGGAGCACGATTTGTCATTGGGACGCTTTGGGTTGTCGTCGAAGATTGCGCTAAGGCATTCACTGCGGAGTTTCACAGTGCATTGGCAAGTGGAAACAATCCAAGTTCCGCCTTTGGAATGGCGTTGCGGGCACTGAAGACTCAAAGAGAGGCGTCGGGGGATAGTCTAGCGGTGCATCCTGGCCACCCCATTTACTGGGCACCGTTTATGGGAATGCGTGGAGGATAGAGAATTGCTTTCGTGACACTGCGGAGGGGCAGAAATCGCAGTTGGAGTTAGGGCTGACTGTTGAAACGCAGGGAACGGGTGATTCTGCCGGCGATGTGTTCACCGTCCCAGGGACGAGGGCATCGGGAATCCGGTGGGCATCCTGTCCACGAAGACGCCCCGCTCGGGGTCGGCCGCGAATTGGCGTCCACCCGGCAATGGGAACAAAAGTGGTTCCGGGCAAGGCCCTTCAAAATTGAACGGAGCAGCCCCCAGCTCCCGCTTATTCGGCGATCGGTCCTACGGCGCAACAGTCAGCTGGCAGGAAACGGATAAGACCCATAAAATTCAGCGGAGTACGGTTGGCAGAAGCTGAACCGAATTGCCCCAACGTAGTGTTAAGCTATGACTTCCTGAAATTCTGCCCAGCGACCGGAGTTCTATCGGAATGGCTACTCAGCTCGAACTGCTGCAACCACTGCAACCGCTGACTGTTCCCGTGAAACTCCTTGAAGAGTTGCCGCCAATCATATCGTTCTTTAGCGGCGCCGGTTTTCTCGATTTGGGGCTGTTTCGGGCAGGATTTCAAATTGCCTGGTCGTTGGAAAAAGATCCGCAATTCTGCATGGCCCACGATCACGGCTTCAAGTCGTATTTCGAATCCACTTCACGGAGTGGCACGCCGCCGTCCATCAGCTGCGTCGATGACATACAGCAGAAGGGGCCGAACGCGATAACGAAAGAAGCGTTTGGCCTCAGTGTTGCCAAGACCGAGTTCGGACTTGTGGGAGGCCCGCCTTGCCCTGATTTCTCTGTGGGCGGCAAAAACCGCGGGCAGCTGGGGGACAGAGGCCGATTGACTCGGGTGTTTGTGGAGCGCATCTGCGAGCTGGAGCCACAGTTTTTCTTGATCGAAAATGTTAAAGGCTTGATCAGCACTCGTAAGCACCGGGACTTTCTGTTCGCCGAGCTCTGGAAGCTGGAACAGAAAGGCTATGCCGTCGATCACAAAGTACTCAATGCTTTGGATTTGGGAGTGCCGCAGGACCGCGAACGGCTATTCATCGTGGGAATAAAGCGGAGCTTAGTTAAGAAGCTTTATTCACGAGTTATTCGAAAGGGACAGCGGTACTGGTTTCCTTGGCCTGCTGATCCCAGATTTGCGGGGGCCAAGACCCGCTTTCAATGGCCGACGACATCGCCGTTTGGCTCGGTGCCGATCAAGCCACAAGGGATTCCAGAAGAGCTTCTCGTCGGGCCACTCGTAATGGATCAGGAGGCGATCGGCCGACTCCCCAATGGCACGGAGGGGTTCGAACCGTACAGCGAAAAATTCAAACAGATTGCCGAGGGGGATGATTCGCGGAAGTGCTTCAAAAGGTTGCACCGGTACCGATACAGCCCAACGGCAGCATATGGAAATAACGAGGTCCATTTGCACCCGGCGCTGCCGAGAAGACTTACCGTTCGAGAGGCGCTCCGTATCCAGACAGTACCTGACTCCTTCGCGTTGCCTCCGGAGCTGACTCTGTCCGCGAAGTTCAAGCTCACAGGTAATGGCGTGCCTGTAGAGCTGGCCCGTCATGTGGGGTTAGCAATAGTACGTTTCCTAACGGGGCGCAGCGCGCCGGAAGAAGGAGAGCTGGACCGAAATGGGCGAGAGCAAGACTGACGTGCGCGGTCACATAAAAACGACGATCAACCTTCAGCCTGACCCGCGCGTCCTGATTGCGATCACCCACAACCCAATGCGCCCGCTGGATGCGCTATGCGAATTGGTCGACAATGCGTTCGATTCGTTCACAGACGCGACCAACTCCGGCAATCCGATTGAATCTCCTACAATCCAGATTTTTCTACCTAAAGCCTCTGACGCCGAGCGAGGGCAAGGTGCGATTTCAGTGCTTGACAATGGTCCGGGCCTGACCCTGGCTCAGGCCCAGGATGCATTGCGTGCGGGCTTCACCTCGAACAATCCTTTTGATCGATTGGGCCTTTTCGGCATGGGTTTCAATATCTCGACCGGCAAATTAGGACGCCGGACGCTCTTTAGGACAGGCCGTCGAGAAGAAGTAGAAATGGTCGAGATCACAGTTGACCTGGAGAGTATGGTACAGACGCGCACATACGATGTGCCGGTGCAAACTCTTTCTAAGAATCCACCAAACTTCCACGGCACACTGGTGCAGATTTCAGAATGGTGGCAAAGGGGAAATCAGAATCACGGTTTTGCTGCAAAACTTGTGAAACTCGGCGTAGGAGCAATCAAAGAAGAATTAGGGCGCCGATACTCGTCGATTCTCCGGGAACGTGCGATCAGAGTGTTTGTCAACGATGAGCGTGTCGACGCCATCGAGCATTGCGTGTGGTCTGAACAACGCTCGGTGAATCATCGTGAGCTTGGACGAGTTCCTGCTGTCATTCGTTTCGACCAAGTATTGGCGACGCAAGTTCGCTGCATGAATTGCAATGCAGTCGTCGAAGGCGGTGTTTGTCCAAAATGCGAAAAGAGCGGCAGCCTTCGCACGATTGAAGAGCGAGTGCGCGGCTGGGTTGGTATTCAGCGTTTTGACGATGCGAACGACTACGGGGTCGACCTAATCCGCAATGGCCGTGCTATACGCAAGTCCGAAAAGGAAGCGTTCTTTAGCTGGACAGATTCTCGAGGACGGCAGATCAAGGACTACCCGATCGATAGCCCCTACGGGCGAATCGTTGGCGAGGTTCACCTGGATTTCATTCCTACTGACTTCCTCAAACAAGATTTCCAGAGAACGAGCCCTGAATGGATAAGGGCAGTCGCTTTTCTGCGAGGCGAGAGTTCCTTGCAGCCGCGGGTGGCGGCAGACGCGGGGGAGCCAAAGAACACTTCACCAATCTACAAGCTCTATCAAGGATACCGGCGCGTTCGCGACTTTGGCACTCGTGACATGTATATGGGGTACTGGGAACCAGGTGAAGACCGACCCAGCAGGATCAGCCGGGATAAGGAACGGGAATATTACACTCGATTTCGCGTGAAAGAGCCTGGATTCTACGATGATACGGAATGGTGGAAGCTCGTCGAACAGGCAGACAAAAGACCGATTGACCACCTCAAGGAATGTCCCGATTGCGCGTTCCAGTCACTGGATTCTGCGGAGATTTGTACCGGTTGCGGTCATATCTTCATCGGCAAGAAGTGCATCGTGCATGAGTGCAAAGCGGAAATGGCGATGTCAGCTGTGGCATGCCCAACGTGCGGCGCGTCGCAGGAACCAAAGCACCAAGAACGTTGGCGATGCGCGTTCTGCCAAAGATGGAACCCACCAACAACCGCAATGTGCATCGGTTGTGGGCGCCGAGTGGGCGAGGTTAACCCGCTCAGTTTGGACTTTTTGTCTCAACATTCGAATAAGAGTGACGCTCTCTCCATTGACGGTTTCTCTATACCGTTGCCGGACGGAGGTACATGCCCTCAATTGAATATTGATGTGTACCTCCTGGAAACGGGCGTCTCTCTTGAAAGAGAGGGGTTTGCTGTGCCTGCCGTAACCTTCAAGGACAGCGGCCTTAAAGTTTTCTTGGATGCTAGCCACCCCTACTTCACTGAGTATCAGGAGCATCTCGAAAGCATCGTGACACTCGAAACGGCAAAGTTTGTACAAGATTCCAACGCCCGTATGATAGCCGGCGATCGCGCACATCTTTGGTCGCTCCCGGCACTTTGCTGGCAAATTGCGCGACAGTATTGGAAGGAGCGTCTTTCTGTCGATCCAGAACGCACTCGGAAACGCGCCGAGAGCTTTTTCGAGCAGCTTCGCGAATCCTTGCCCCATCTCCTTGCTGACAAAGCGGATGCAATTTACGAGGCAATGCCGCCAGATCAACAAGGCCAGTTACTTCATGCAATTGTGCAAAACGGCTACGACGCTCGAGAAATGCCAGGTTTAGTGAGTACGGGACGTTACCTCGCTCTCCTCGACAACCGATCGGTTGCGAACCTCGTTGAGCGTTATGCTGGGAATTTTTTTGATGGCAGATTTTGGGCTGATGCTTTCAACGAATTGCCAGCCGTGGATTCGGCATCCGCAGCTCAGGTGCGGGCACTGATTCTTTCACGGTACCGCAATTTCTTGGAAGACATCCTCGGTTTTCTTGAGTTTCGACATAAGGATTCGGGCTACACGGTGCGAGCCGACCAGACTCTTCGCTTGCTCCAAAGGCGCATCGTTGTTTCGTGACAATGGACAGCGGCTTTCTATCCGACAACGTCTTGAGTTCAGCAACATGGCAATACTTGGAGCGTGCGGTGGCCAGGCTCCTGCGCCATGGCGGCTTCACGGGAGTCCGTATCGTAGGTCAAACATCCGACGAGGGAGCGGATGTTCTGGCCTACAAGAGCGGGAAGCGATGGCTTATTCAAGTGAAGTCCCGGAAAGCTGCGAACGTCGGAGTCGAGGTCCTAGATCAGACAATGAACGCAGCCCAGGTGTACAGAGCGGATGTACCAGTAATAGCAACGAACCAGGGTTTTACTGATGAAGCACGCCAGCAACAGCTGCGCCTTTTGGCTGCGGGTCGCCCACTTCAACTCTGGGATCGGGTTCAACTGAGAAAAAGCTGGGAGAGACTGCCTGTAAACTTGTTGTCGACTCCGCAGGCGAGAAGGTACCAAGAACATCCCGTCCAAGTGATTGTCGATCGTTATGAGAGTCGGAATCCCAATTCGGCTCTCATCATAATGGCAACAGGTCTCGGCAAGACTTTTGTTGCAGCTGAAGCTCTGCGACGGTTGAACCTATCTCGCCGCGAACCTTTGAAAGTGCTAGTCCTAGCACATCGAAATGAGCTGGTCTACCAGCTGGAACGTGCCTTCTGGCCTTTTCTCACCAAACAAACACTCACCAGTATTTGGAATGGATACGAGTCAGCAGATCCTGCGGCGGACCTAGTTTTCGCCTGTGTGGATTCAGTAGCGAACTACGTTGACAACACGGGGGGCTTACCAAAGGAATATGACGTAATCGTTATAGACGAATGTCATCACGCAGCGACTTCCACATATTCAACCGTTGTACGTGCCAGCGGATGTGGGAAAGCGGGAGGACCTTTTCTTGTCGGTTTAACAGCGACACCCTGGCGGTCAGATGGAACCAGTTTAGATGGAATCTTCGGCGAACCGGCAGCCTGCATTGACATCGTTCAGGGTCTGAAAAATGGTTGGCTTTCTAACGTTGATTACCGGATGCACGTCGACAACATCAATTGGGAAGAACTGGCCAGAGTCCGGAGCTTGACTCCACGGGGCCTAAATCGCACCCTCTTTATCCGTGAATGGGATGATGCTGTTGTACTCACTCTTCGCGAGACGTGGTATGAGCTGGCTCAGCCACGGGCGATCGTGTTCTGCGGAACGATTGATCACGCTATCACCATGCGGGACCGAATCAATGCACTCGGTTTTACGAGAGCAGAAGCTCTTTTTTCGGCCGGGCAAGGTGGTCCTTCAGTTTCCCCAGCCCAGCGGAACCGGATACTCTGTGATTTTCACGATGGAATCGTTGGGGTTCTGTGTGCGGTGGATATTCTCAATGAAGGTATCGATCTTCCGGACGTGAACGTCGTCGTCTTCCAAAGGGTGACTCACAGCCGTCGGATATTTGTGCAGCAGTTGGGGCGCGGCTTGCGCCTAGCCGAAGGCAAAGACAAAGTCATAGTGTTAGACTTCGTGTCGGATATCCGGCGGTTTGCAGCTGGGATCGATTTGCAGAACCAGCTTAGTTCGGCTTCTCCATCATACGTATCTTTGGGAAACCAGGTCCGGTTCATGAGTGTTTCAGGAGAAGACAAACAGGCGGAAGCTTTTCTAAGGGAATGGCTGGAAGATGTCGCGGCGGTTGAAGCTGCCGGGGAAGACGACAACGTTCTCAAGTTTCCCCCACCTCTGACTGGCCGCAGAGGAGAGTGAAATGGACTGGCAAAAAACGTTTGAAAGGCTTCAGACTATGGTGGGAAGGAAACTCGGTTCCATCTCAGGTAAATCAGACATTATTCTTGAAGATGTAGACGAGAGTCATATCACCATTAGTGCGAAAACTAGCGCTGGGAAGAAGAAGACCGTGCGGCGATCCACCGAGGAACTAAAAGGACTCGTGTCGAAGATGAAGCTTGGTGTTCCCATCCACGTGGATTCGGAGGTGCACGGAAGCGGGTCAAGCAGAAACCAACCCGAGACAATCCTCGCAAACATGCCTGACGTGGAATGGGTGCGGGTTCAGGGACGAAAACACGTCGTTTGGGTCGGAAAGAAGACGCATAAACGGGGTACTCTTCGGGAACAGTAAACGGGAAAATCAGTAACCACTCAATATGGACTGGCAGCAAACATATAAGCGACTTCAGCAGATGGTAGCAATGAAGTTGCAGTCGATATCTGGGAAGACTGACATCACAATTACGGATGTCAATCCCGACATTATCACTGTACGTGGGCAGAGTGGCAACAAGACTCGTCCAACCGATGAACTCCGCCGCATCGTTTCGAAGATGGACCTGGGGCAGCCGATCCATGTCGACAGCGTGTTGTTCGGAAGTGGTTCCAGCAGGAACCAGCCGGAGACGATTCTCGCGAACATGCCAGATGTAGAGTGGCTCAATCTAAACGGGCGGAAGCACATCGTCTGGGTTGGGAAACAAACTCACGAAATAGGGAAGCTCAAGGAGATTGGCGAGTTTCAGGCGACTGAAATACGAACTCGTTTCAGAGGCCGGGGCCCCCTCACTGGACGTGAGACCACGATTCTTCTAGTTCGTGCGAAGGAAGCGCGAAAAGCAAGCGAATTGATTACCGCCACCTTACAAGCATCGGCGCCAGACGCAATTCCGGGGACTAATGCTTACAGGGTGTCGCATGACTCCTTAGAAATCATTTTAGTGGTCGATCCAGCCGCAGCAGGACCAATTGAACTCATCCCGACACTTAAAGTGGTGGATCAGGAAGAAGCACTCCGGAGGATTCGCATAGTTTTCCCTGACTTGCAGGTTGAGACATTAGCAGCGGGACACCGCTTTACCATCATCCGTTTGCCGAACGCCGGCCTACTCGCACTGGAGTAGGTCGCGATGGAAGCTCATGACCGCGGAATTTCTCGAAGAGTGAAGGTACCCGATCTTTATCTCGTCGAGAAAATGCTCCGAGAACGTTTTGGGCAGCCGAGACATGGCAACAAGTCAAATCCCCTGGACGAATTACTCTATATTCTGCTGAGCCTACAAACGACCCAAGTCAACTGCCAGCGAAGTTATCGCGCTTTACGCAAGGCGTTTCCCCGCTGGTCTCTGCTTGCACAGGCATCACATTGGCAAATACGAAAACCAATAAACTTTGCCGGCTTGGGCAAGCAGCGAGCGCAGAAACTCGCCGCGATAGCACGCAGAATTAAGCGCGATTGCGGTTGCGTTTCACTGTCAGGGCTCAAGAAGCTGCCTTCTGACCAGGCAGAGAGCTATCTAACTTCCCTGCCAGGAGTGGGCAAAAAGACTGCCCGCTGCATTCTCATGTATTCTCTGGGCCGAGCAGTGTTTCCCGTAGACACACATTGTGCGCGGATTTTGAAACGCTTAGGTTTCGACGTCCCAGATGGATCTCTTCGGAAGTCTGAGGACCAGCTGCAGAATCTAGTTCCGCCAGAACTACGGTATTCGCTACACGTTACAATGGTTAGCCTTGGCCGGGAGGTTTGTACAAGTACCCGCCCAAAGTGCGGCGCCTGTCCACTGTTATCGCTTTGCCCAACTAGTCAAAGTTTTCACGGCTCCAACTTTCACGAACGTTCTGGACAAGTGCCTCAAATGACTGTGTAGGTTGCGAACACAACATCCCTGACTGAAGACCAAACATATCGGCCGTCGCGATTCTCCAGACAACGTCTGTAGAATTTCCTGCGTCTGTGGGCGAGACGTTGCAGAATGCTTCCCATGGGAAAGCATTTTGCAGACATCGTCTGCAAAATCGCCGTGCGACGGTCGTCGCCTGGGCCTTTTGGGCTCTGCGGATTTTCCTACCTTCCGGCTTTCGCGTTGCTAGCGCGTCACAATGGCTTTTGGGTCGGATTCGGGAGCTCCCACCTCCCCAAATGATCTGAAGTTGCTGGTTGGATCCCCCTGAAACGTGCCCGTCCAACAATTCTCGACACCGGTATCATTCACTCCCAGAAGTCTTCTCCAATTCGGTGTTCTTAGCCGAAGACGTTTTTCTTTCCATTTTTTTCCCCACTCAACCCGCGCCTTTCAAAATCGGCGTTATTCCAGCGGTGCTCCCTGTCAAGGGTCTTCGATGAACGCGTGAGAAACCGCGCCCTTGACAGGTCCGCGCCGCTGAACGCCCACAAACCGTCGCGGGTTTCGCGAAGAAAAAAATTGTTTTTGAAGGAGAAGTACACAATGCAGAGCACAACCGCGAGAACAGATGCTTACGCCTCAGCAACTGAGTGGCTGACGAGTGACGAAGCGGCGCTGTACCTAAAAATCGAACGTCGCACTTTGCTGCAGTGGGTCCGGCAAGGAAAGGTCCGCGGCTACATCCTCTCTGGCACACAACGCCACGTCTGGCGATTCAAAACCTCAGACCTGGATGCTATGCTAAGCGTGCCCGCCGTGCTCTCGAATGATGGGAGGATCAAATGAGGAGAGTACGGCACAATAAAGGAAGTGTTCTATTCGACAAGGGGCGTGGTAAGTGGCGATTCCTGCAGTGGATTGATGGCAAGCGCAGATCAAAAACACTCGGCACAAAGCAGGAATTTCCCAACAAAGCAGCAGCGTGGAAGGTAGCAAGCGCGCTGATGCCGAAAAAACCTAAGCACGCGACTGGGTTCACGGTCAGCAGCCTGGTTGAAATCTATCGGGCAGAACGAATGCCGCAACGGTTCAGCACACGCTACAGCTATGATCAGTGGTTGACGAACCACATACTCCCTCGCTGGGGAGAGGGCTCGATCACTGACGTAAAACCGCGCCCCGTTGAATTGTGGCTGCATTCTCTCACGTTGTCTCCCAAGAGCAGAGTTCACATTCGCGGCGTTCTGCATCAACTTTGGGAGTTCGCTATGTGGCGCGGTGACGTGCCGGCAGAGCGCAATCCGATGACCCTGGTCACTGTGCGCGGTGCAACCAAAAGGATGAATGCTCCGCGCAGTCTTACGTTCGAGGAGTTCCAGAAGTTCGTTTCTGAACTCCCGGAACCATTCCGCACGATGGCTTTGGTGTGTCTGTGTTTGGGACTCAGGATCAGCGAATGCCTGGCACTCAAGTGGGCAGACGTTGACTGGCTTGCAAGCAAGATCAGCGTAGAACGTGCGATTGTCCGGCAACGAGTGGATGACGTAAAAACCACAGGTTCCAGGAAGCACCTGAGCATAGATCGCAGTCTGCTGGAAGTGCTCAAGACTTGGAAGCAAACAACGCAGTTTTCCGCACCGGGAGACTGGGTTTTCGCTTCCCCGACACGGCTAGGCCGTCTTCCGTGGTCCTATCCGCGAGTCTGGGGAGCATTCCAGGAAGCAGCGGAAGCTGCGAAAGTCGGCAAGCTAGCCACTCACACGATGCGCCACAGCTACCGATCGTGGCTTGACGCCGTGGGAACGCCGGTAGCCGTGCAGCAGAAGCTAATGCGGCATGCGGACATCCGCACGACGATGAATATCTATGGCGATGTGGTGACGAACCAAGAGTCAGAGGCACACAGCAAGATCGTGGGTTTGGCTCTGCCACGCGCTTAATGGATCGCGGTTCGGATCGCAGCTCAGCCAAGCGGTTGAAAACATGGCGGAGAGAGTGGGATTCGAACCCACGTTAGAGTTTCCCCTAAACACGCTTTCCAAGCGTGCGCCTTCAGCCACTCGGCCATCTCTCCGGCGCGGATTTGCTCTGGAAGCGCGGCCGATTGAAGGCTGGAATGCCACGCGCGGCGCGCTTACGATCGCCCATCAATTCTAAGGACAGAGAGCAATTGCTGCAACTTCTCTACGTTTGAATCAGAGGAAGTGTTTTTAGGACTGGTCCGGATCGGGGTCTGCGGATGGGTCGTCCTGCGCAGCGGGCAAAAGCGCGCTGATGGAAGTCGCGGAACCGGCTGACGCTCCCGCAGCTGCGGCATTGGCCTTCGCCGTTTCAGCAACAGCGGGGAGCGGCGGGACTTTGGCGTTGTCGACCACGTGGTGGTTCAAGCAATAGAGCGCCAATTCGAGGCGGTCGGCGACGCCGAGTTTGTCGTAGACTTTACGCAAATAATTCTTTACGACTTGTTCGGTCGTACCGACGCGCAATGCAATTTCTTTGTTCTTCATTCCCTGGGTTACGCAGGAAACGATGATCGATTCTTTCGGTGTGAGCTGCACTTTGGGACGGGATCCAGCCGGACGACTTGCCTGGCTTCGATAAGCCTGCAGAACCCAGCGCGTGGCCTGAGGGTCAAGCCAAAAATCTCCGGACGCAACCTTGCGCAGGCATTCCACCAGTAATTCGGGTTCCACTTCACGCGAGACGATTCCATGCGCTCCGCGCCGGAACAGCTCGAGCGTCAACTCCTCGTCGCAGCCTGCAGTGACAACCACAAAGCGCACGCCCGGATTTTGACGCAGCATCTCGCCCACAGCATCGACTGGATTCGGCGCCAGCGCTGCTTCGAAGATCACAACATCACATGAAAATTTTTTGACCGCAGTTTGTGCCTGCGGAAGTGTTTCTGCCTGGCCTACAACCCGGATGTCATCTTCAAGCGCAAAAATCTTGCGCAGTCCGGCGCGGAAGATCGCCTGCGTATCAGCCACAATGACCCGGAGAAACTGGCCCTTGCCGCTTTCGCCTGACCCGAAATTTTCTTCCATCTGAACCGGAACGCTATCCATGCAATCCCTTGTTCCTACGCTCGCTCGAAGTGGTACTCGTCAATCACCACGCCCACACCGCGCCGGCCGCGATCTTCAAAACTCCGCACGACACGGCCTCGGCAATCAATCTGCACGTCTTGCTGTGCGCCGACGACATCTGCGGGCAACAGAATCGTGAAGTCCACCATGGAGCCGACCGGCACATCCTTATCCATCGCGAGCAGAACACCATTGGCAGAGATGTTTTCCGTCTCCGCCACAAACGCCGTGCCCTGAGTTTTCACGGAGGCGCTCAGATGCAACGGAAAGCGCGGAGCGCTCTGCATCTCTTCGTAATGCATCGAATTCGCCTGCATTTCCGCCATCGCGTTTTCGACTTCGGCTGCCACTGTTCGAAGAACCTTCTTTCCGACAGAGGGTGCAAAAACCGGAACGATTAAAACTCAAGGGCAGCGTACACCCGCGAAATGGGTGCGCAAAGTTACCGAAGTCATGGAACGACAGGGGTTAACTGCTTTTCTATGAAGAGATTAGCGCCGATCGAAGAGGTACCATGAGACGCGGCATTGCCCCTTCAAAAGCCGGCAATTTCCGGGAAAACAAGGAAGATCACGGATATCTCAGGCGCGGTGGAGAATGCTGGGGCTCGCTCGTGAGGAGAGCCGCAAGCCCTAGAATTTTGTCACTTCCGTGAAGTTGAAGTCGCGCACCTTCATGGCCGGAACTACCATGTCGAAAGATTCTTCGCCACTCGACCTTTGCGGAACACTCATCGCCTCGACGTGGGAAAGCATGTGGATGAGGCTTTCGTTGAAACGAAAATTGCGAACTCCGGAGCGCACGCGTCCATTTTCGACATAAAAGGTTCCGTCGCGGGTCATGCCGGTCAGGATCTTTTCATAAGGATCCACTTCGCGGATGTACCACAAACGGGTCACAAGGATTCCACGATCGGTGGAAGCAATCATCTGCTCCACAGACTGTGTAGCCGCCGGGGAAGCGAAGACTATATTGAACGGCATTTCCCCCATTTCATTCGGGAGCGCGAAGCCATGCCCGGTCGCTTCGACGGGACCAACGCTTCGAAGATGCTCGGAATGCCGCATCCTCTCCGCTGTGGCGCGTGCATAAACCAGGTGCCTCACGACTCCATTTTCTACCAACTTCACTTTCCGGCGCGCCATTCCTTCGCCATCAAAAGGCGATCCGGACTGCAGGGGATGAGCTACATCGTCCCAAATCGTGATGTTCTCCCCGAACAGTCGCGAGCCGATACGTCCGGTCAAGAACGAACGTTGATCCAGCACGGCCATCCCGGAGTAGTCCCAGAACATGAATCCCACGATGTCAAGAACGGCGGCCGGTTCGAGAATCACCGTGTACTTCCCTGCCGGAATTTCCCGGGGACGCGCGGATTCGATCGCCTTGCTGGCGGCAACTTCCGCCAGATGGAACGGATCCAGATTCTTCACATCCGGCGAATTTGCTTTCTGCCATCCGGAGGAATCCCCGGCCAGCATCGTGATGGAAATCTCAGCTGAAGTTTGGTTGTGCCAGCGAGTCAGGCCGCGCGAGTTGAAGATTCCATCCAGTGACTCGGCGCTCGAATAAACACCAGCGGTCGTAAGCTGATGACGGTCAGCCACGCTGACAATCTTTCGTACGCTCTCGGCGCGCTCTTCAGGGGTGATCGCTGCGGTTTGTTGAAAGTGCCTTGGCGGAATCGATGCCGAAGAAAAGTCAACCGAAGATGGGGCTCCCTCACTACTGGCCCCGACGGCCTCTGCCATCGAAGGCATGGGTAGTAGATCCGGGTCTTTCTGCTGCACCTTTGCCAAACTCTCGGAAGAGCGGACTACCTGCCGCAATGCGTCGTCATCGAAGCGGTTCGTGGAAGCCCGTGCCGTTCGTCCACCAAACACTGTCCGCACCGAAACGTTGTAATTCTCTTCCGCGACATTCTGATGGATCGTGTTGTTTGCAAATCGGGTGAGCGCAAATCGCCCGCCCGAGAAAAGCACTTCCACTTCGTCCGCATTCGAGAACTTCTTGATACGGCCGAAAATGTCGCCTGCTTGATCCTGGGTCAGCATCTAGCGGTATGCGCTCCCCACTTTGATTTTTCGAAAACGGGACGGTGCCGCCCCGTGACCAGTGCCCATCACTTGCTGCGGCTGCCCTTTCCCGCAATTCGGCGTCCCCCACAAGGTCCATTCGTCGCGCGAACAGATCGCGTCGAGGGAGTTCCAGAACTCAGTGGTGATGCCGGAATACGACGGATTCTTGATCATCCGGGCGCGTCTGCCGTTCTTGATCTCCCAGCCAATTTCGCACCCGAACTGAAAATTGAATCGCTTGTCATCGATCGACCACGACCGGTTGGTTTGCATCAGGACGCCATGGTCTGTCAATTCGACGAGTTGCTCGAGGCTCAATGGGTCATTGCCGGGCAACAGGCTGATATTGGTCATCCGAATCATCGGCAGACGGTTCCATCCTTCCGCGCGCAGCGTGCCACCTGATCGATTCTCGCCAATGGTGTGCGCAGTCTCCCGGGAGCTGAGATATCCCGTGAAAAGGCCCTCCGTAATGATGGGTGTGCATTGCGCCGGTACCCCTTCATCGTCAAAGGCAAACGTGCCCAGACCGGGCCCGTGCTCCTGCCGCGCATCGGCTACTACATTCACCAAGTCGCTTCCATAACGCAAGGTGCGCAGTTTATCGAGGGTAAGAAATGACGTTCCTGCGAAGTTAGCTTCCATCCCCAGCACCCGGTCCAGCTCGATCGGATGACCTACCGACTCATGAATCTGCAGTCCAAGTTGGGAGCTGTCGAGGATAAGATCGAAGCTCCCTTCCGGGCACTGATCGGCGCGATGCAGCGCCACAGCCTCTTCGGCGATGCGCTTTGCATTTTCCAGCAGTTTCAATTCCTCGATAAGCTCATACCCTTTGTTCTGCCATTGGCCTCCATAGGAGTTAGGGTATGAACGCTTCTGAATCTCGTTCCCCGCAAAAGCGTAGGCAGCGTATCCGGCACCGGTCGACAATTTCGTCTGATGGATGTCAGACCCTTCCGATGAAACGAACCATTGTTCCTCTCGGTTGAAATTGAGGTTCGTTTCCGCCAAGGTGATTCCTGCCACAGATCGCAACTCGGCATCAATTTTCAGCAGAAGGTCAATGTTTTGATCGACGGAGACCGTAAAAGGGTCGATCTTGTGCGGCGTCGTCCACTCGGCAACGACGGACTTCTCGGGAGCCAACTGGACATCGTGCCGTTTCACCCGCGCAGAAGAGCGCGCGATCTCGATCGCCTTGGCAGCAGTCTGTTCGACGGCTTCGCGATCCAAACCTGCCGAGGCCGCGAATCCCCACGCGCCATCGGCGATCACCCGCAGGCTCATCCCTAGTGAATCTGTGTCAGAGGCTCCGCCCACTTTACCGTTTTTTGTACTCAGAGCACGTGCACGCTGTGATACTACGCGCACATCGGCATAGCTGATGCCGCGACCAGTCGCGGCGCTGAGAGCCCATTCTGCGATTTGATTCATGCAGGATTTTCAATCTACCACAGGACGATTGCCCCTTGCCCGAGACGAAGCTCTGTAGGCCGAGAAACGTCGGGCCGGCCATCGATTGTTATCGGCCGCACGCCAGCGTGTGACTCGAATCACGGCTAGTCCCACAGCCGCAGGCATTTAATGCTCGATGGATTCCGAGCCGACTTAATCGATTCGGATCCGCGCCCAAGGAGCATTACGCAATGAAGATTCACGAGGATGAAATCCACATGCGTTCCGTCATCGACATAAAGCATGAAACGGCTCCGACGCAGCAGTTTGCCGCTGACAGCGGTTCCCAAAAGAAGGCCGACCTCGTTGGACCCGGTATCGGCGACTATGGAGAGTTGGAGGAAATACTGCCCGCGGGCTACTACTCCCTGCTAACTCCGAAAGAAACGCAGCAAGCTATTTTTCAGGTCAAGCGGTACATCGAAGACAATCTCTGCAAGGAACTTGGCCTCATGATGGTTGAAGTTCCTTTAATCGTGGACGCAGAAAGCGGCGTCAATGACATGCTCGATCGCGACGGTTCGCGCACCCCTGTTCAGTTCCACATTTCAAATGATCGCGATAAACATCCATTGGACGCCCAAGTCGTCCAGGCCGCGACCAAATGGAAACGAGTGGCTTTGAAGCAGTTTGAGTGTCGCCCCGGCGAGGGGATCTGTACGGATATGCGTGCCGTGCGCAAGGACTACTTTCTCGATCACGATCACTCCGCCTATGTCGACCAATGGGATTGGGAGCGCGTGATCACGCCCGAACAGCGAAACCTCGAATTCTTGAAAGCAATCGTGCGAAAGATATGGAAGGTGCTGGTGGGAGCGGAACGATACGCGCAGGAACTGTTCCCGGAACTAAAAGTTGCCCGCTATCCGAACCTGCCCGAGGAACTGACATTTCTGCATGCGGAAGAGATTCTGGCTATGTATCCGGACCTGCCGCGCAAACGGCGGGAGACGGTGATCCTTCAGAAGTACCCCGCAGTTTTCATCATCGGAATTGGGTGGCCGTTACAAGACGGATATCCGCATGAAATGCGCGCCGCCGACTATGACGACTGGATCACAGACACGTGCGCAGAAACCGGGCGCAGCACTCATGGGCTGAACGGTGACATCCTGGTCTGGAACCATGTGACCCAGCGGCGTCACGAACTGAGTTCCATGGGCATTCGCGTGAATGCGGATACTCTGCGCCAGCAGCTGGAGATGTCGAAGTTGCTCGACAACCTTCGCTTCCCTTACCACAAGGGCATTATGAACGGTGAGTTGCCGCTTTCAATCGGGGGCGGGATCGGCCAATCCCGAGCGCTAATGCTCTTGCTGCGAAAAGCACACCTCGGCGAAGTAAGCGTGACTGTATGGCCGAAAATTTTGAAAGAAATGTGCGCGCAGAAAAACATCTTCGTCTTGGAATAACAATGACTGACCGCTGATGAACGGGAGCCTCCCGCTCATCGGTTCATGCCTAGAGTGGAACTTCTGAGTTTTTTATAGGGTCTTTTCCCTAGAAACGCAATGTAGCTTTTGATAGTCTCCGCTTTGCGTCACACAAGCTCTGGTGCTTTCGTCGAGCCAGACGCGGCTATCTTCGCACAAGGTTCTAGCGCACTCTCCGCTGTGCTTCCCGTGTGTGTTCGCGGCGTTTTGCTGATGTTCTGCCCTCGACTCGCTACCGTTCGTGCCCGCCTCTCACGCCCGTGACGAGAGGCTCGCGTAACGGCCGCTGACGCAAAAAGCAAGCCAACGAAAACTGGGAGTTTTTTCAATGCAGAAGTGTGTTTGCTGTCTCCTGTCTCTTCTCGCATTTGCCGTGCCTGCGGCATTCGCTGGTGTTTCTGTCAGTGCTCCGTCGAATGGCGGAACAGTGCAATCCCCCGTACATTTTGCGGCCTCTGCCACTTCAAGTTGCAGTAAGGGAGTCGCCTCGATGGGGATCTACACAGCTCCAAACGTCCTGGCTTACACCACGCAGGGGGCCAAGCTAAGTACAAATTTGAACCTCAATCCCGGGACGTATCACACCGTGGTCGAAGAGTGGGACCATTGCGGCGGAGCGACGACGCTGCCGATCACGATCACGGTGAAAAATGCGTCGGAAGTGAACGTCACTGCCCCCGCGAACAACAGCAGCGTGGGCTCGAGTGTGCAGTTCATAGCGACGGCAACGTCCTCCTGCCGGCAGGGAGTCGCTTCGATGGGCATTTACACCGCGCCGGGGCAACTCGCATATGTGGCGAACGGCGCCAGCCTAAACACGTCACTCAAGCTGAACCCGGGAACATACAACACAGTGATACAGGAGTGGGATCGCTGCGGCGGCGCAGCGAAAACGCCGGTCACGGTGACGGTCAGGAACCAGACTCAAGTCCACGTGACATCTCCCACCAACAACAGCACCGCCTCATCACCTGTCCCATTCGCTGCGACCGCAACGTCCTCGTGCGCAAAGGGCGTCGCCTCGATGGGGATCTATACCTCGCCTGGCAAGCTCGCCTTCGTCAGCCAGGGATCATCATTAAAGACAACTCTGGCACTGAATCCGGGAAACTACACGGCCGTTGTGGAAGAGTGGGACAATTGCGGTGGCGCGGCGACTACGCCCGTCACCTTTACCGCCAGAAACGCTGCTGGCGTATCAGTGTCGGCTCCAGGAAACAACAGCAGTGTGAATTCCCCGGTGAACTTCTCGGCGACGGCTTCGTCGAACTGCGCGGCCGGAGTCGCGTCGATGGGCGTCTACACCGCCTCCGGGCAACTCGCATACGTATCCGAAGGCAGCAGCCTCAACACTTCGATCGCTCTAAGTCCCGGCACTTACCACACGGTCGTGGAAGAGTGGGACAAGTGCGGCGGTGCGGCAACAACTCCGGTTACCATCACCGTCTCTGGTGGACAAGGCAAGGTTTTTTCCAACCTGCAACGTGATGGCGGCTGGGGACTGGCGGCCCAGGGACCGCCGAGCTTCGTCAACTGTTCCCCGTCTCCGTGCGATGGCATTTCTTTCGGAATGAACCAGGGAGTTAACTCTCCCTCGCTTAGCGGGAATGCCACGGAATTTGAAATCGGTGCAGGCACACCTTTCACCGACGCGTTCTTCAATAATCACCTGATCGGCGATTTTTCCTCCCAAGGACTACCCGACTCCGGCCATACGCTGGTGCCGTCGCTACACAACTTCGTCTACGACGTGTATTTTTACGGCTCGAATCTGAATGCATCTCAGGCCTTGGAGTTCGACATCAATCAATTCACCAACGGCCTCTCCTATATATGGGGACACGAATGCCGCGTCGCGGGAGGGAATGAGTGGGATATCTTCGACAATCAGACCGGGCAGTGGGTTGCGACCGGGATTCCCTGCTATCCCAACAGCAACGACTGGAACCACTTGACGATTCAGGTGCAACGCACGGCCGACAACAAATTGCTATATCAATCCATCACGCTGAACGGACAGCAATATAACCTGAACGCATATTACTACCCGACCTCGTCATCGTGGTTCGGAGTCACCATCAATTACCAGATGGACGGCAACAGCGTTCAACAGCCGTACAATGTCTATCTGGACAACCTCAGCTTCCGGTATTGGTGAGTAGAGAAAGGGAGTGGTGCCCCATTTCTGGCTCTGTGGGCAGAAGTGGGGATTCTCGAAAGCATGCTTCGGAGCTACGGCGTTTTGTGGACGTCCTCGAGCGCCTTCCGCACGGCCAGCAATTCTTTTAGAACTCCACGCAGCTTGGTAGAGTCCAGGGCATTGGCTCCGTCGGACTTCGCTTCCGCGGGATTGTCATGGACTTCCATAAACACTCCGTCTACGCCTGCGGCCACCGCTGCGCGCGCAAGTAGTGGAATAAACTCCGGCTGTCCTCCGCTGACCGCTGGGCCTTTATCGTCCGCCCGTGCCGAAGGGAGTTGCACCGAGTGGGTCGCGTCAAAAACAACGGGAGCAAACTTGCGCATGATCGCCAGCGAGCGCATATCGACAACCAGGTTGTTATAGCCGAAACTGGCGCCGCGCTCAGTCAGAAACACGTTTTCATTCCCGGCGTTGCGGCATTTTTCGACGGCATTCCGCATATCCCATGGCGCGACGAACTGTCCCTTCTTGATGTTTACCGCCCGGCCACTCAATGCTGCCGCAACCACCAGGTCCGTCTGCCGGCTGAGAAACGCGGGAATCTGCAGCACATCCACGACTTCCGCCACCTTGCTCACATCCGCTGTTTCGTGCACATCGGTAAGGACCGGGACTTGAATCTCATCCTTGATTTTCTTCAGAATGCGCAGGCCTTCTTTCAGCCCAGGCCCCCGAAAACTGCGGATGGAAGTGCGGTTTGCCTTGTCGTAGCTGGCCTTGAAGATGAATGGGAATGCCAGCGACCGCGCTACTCCTTTAATGATCTCCGCCATGCGGATGGCATGATCTTCGCTCTCGATGACGCACGGTCCGGCAATGAGAAAAAGGCTGCCCGATCCGATTCGAACATCGCCGACTTGAAAGGAATTGGTCAAAGGGCCTCAAAACCATTTCACCACAGAGTCACCAAGAGACAGAGAAAATCCATCTGGTCCTTCTCTGCGCCTCTGTTTCTCTGTGGTGAATGATTCTATCGTTGCCAGACTTTCTCTGGCCGATGAAACATCTCGACTTCGGCGGTTTCCTTCAGAACTCTCCGCTTAGATCCATATTCGTATGCTGCACCTACGAAAGTACGGAACAAAGGATGCGGCTCGAGCGGCTTCGACTTGAACTCTGGATGGAACTGGCACCCGATGAAGTGGGGATGATCGGGCAATTCCACCATCTCCACGTAAGTGCCGTCTGGAGTCGCACCGGAGATGCGAAGTCCAGCCGCGGTCAATGGTTCTTCGTACTCGCGATTGAACTCGTAACGATGCCGGTGGCGCTCGCTGATTTCCAACGTGCCGTAAATTTTGTGCGCCAGCGTACCGGGTTCGATCCGGCAGGTCCACGCACCTAGCCGCATCGTTCCGCCCAACTCTTCGACGCCCCGCAACTCGCGCAACTTGTAAATTACTCGGTGCGGTGTCGCAGGATCGAACTCGCTCGAGTTCGCCTCTTCCAGCCCCACCACGTTCCGGGCAAATTCGATGCAGGCGGTCTGCATACCCAGACAAATGCCGAAGTACGGCACCTTTTTTTCACGCGCGTAGCGAATCGCGATCAGCATGCCCTCGATGCCGCGCTTGCCAAACCCTCCTGGAACCAGAATTCCGTCATAGCCTTCCAGCTGCGCTTCGTAGCTCTGGTCGCCAGTCTCCAAACCTTCCGCCTCGATCCAGTTCAACTGCAGCTTGAGATTGTGCGCCAGCGCTCCGTGGACTAACGCCTCTTTAAGGGACTTGTAGGAATCCTCGTACTCCACGTACTTGCCGACAATCCCAATCGTGACCGTATCCTTCGGGTTGTAGACGCGATGCACGATGTCTTCCCACTTGGACAGATCGCGATCTTTCGCCTCCATGTGCAAATATTTCAGCACCAACGTGTCGACGCCCTCGTTCGCGAACACAAGCGGGACTTCGTAGACCGAAGCCACGTCTTTCGCCGTGATGACCGCCTCTTCTTCCACGTTGCAGAACAACGCGATTTTCGACTTGATGTCTTTGGCCAGAAACCGGTCTGTACGGCATAGAAGGATGTCTGGCTGTATTCCGATGCTGAGCAGTTCCTTGACCGAGTGCTGCGTCGGCTTGGTTTTCAGTTCCTGAGCGGCCGCGATAAAGGGGACCAGCGTGACATGCACAAACAAGGTGTGTTCGCGGCCAAGTTCCTGGCGCATCTGCCGGATGGCTTCCATAAACGGCAATGACTCGATGTCGCCCACCGTCCCGCCAATCTCGACGATGACAACGTCGACATCCTGCGCCACCTTTTTCATCGCCGCTTTGATCTCATTCGTGACGTGGGGAATCACCTGCACGGTCTTCCCCAGGTAATCGCCGCGGCGCTCCTTGGCGATGATCTGCTCGTAAATCCGGCCCGTAGTCCAGTTGTTGTCGCGAGAAAGCTTAGCGTGCGTGAAGCGCTCGTAGTGGCCCAAGTCCAGGTCGGTTTCGGCCCCGTCGTCGGTCACGAAGACTTCACCATGTTGAAACGGCGACATGGTTCCCGGGTCGACGTTCAGATAGGGGTCGAACTTCATCAGGTTGACCTTCATCCCGCGGCTTTCCAGCAGGCAGCCGATCGAAGCCGCAGCCAGTCCCTTGCCCAATGAAGACACAACTCCGCCCGTCACAAAGATGTACTTCGCTGGCATCTCTTCCTCGCTTTAAATTGTGTTTGGAAATTTGTGCAGGTGGCGTGCACGATCAATTATGGCAGAAAAGGCCTGTGGAAGAAATGGAAGAATCAGAAAAATCAGCTTGAGATTCGAGTGCAGACCCCAAAAATATTGTGGGGCGACGTCCAGCCGCTAATTCGGCCCCTGTTGTTGCCGATTGGAAATCGGTCACCTGAAACAGCCTTCGCCAAATGTAAGTATCGGAAGCAGTTGACCTTGCCCAGCACGATGTCTCCGATTTGTGGGACCTTATCTCGAATAGGCCCCACCGTCACCAATTGACCGCATGCTGTGGCGCGCGGCCGGAACTGCACGGACTCCCTTGGAGAGGCCTGGCGATACGTGAATTCGCCCAACCCAATTGCTTCTACTGATGGAAACACTTGTAGCGTGCGCACACGACCCAGTTTCGTGACCCCGCGTTGACTATCTCCACGTAGTCAGCGAGAATGATTGAGGTTTTCCCCGCAGTGTGTAGTGTCCTCGCACGTGGGCCTGTGGCGCAGCTGGGAGCGCGCTTCCATGGCATGGAAGAGGTCGTCGGTTCGATCCCGACCAGGTCCACCAATCCTCCCCTCCAGTTCAGCGGGAACGTCAGGATTCGGGCGGATGGAGCGGCCAGTTGGCCTTCGGACCGCAACGATAGAGACCAACGCCTGGCTGCTGGAAAATTTCTGATCGCCAAGTCTTGCTGTTTCCCTGCGATTGATATTTTCTCAGTGTTTAGGCCCGCATGCCGCGCAACGCTTGGGTAAGGTCGTTGCGAAGGTCCTCGACATCCTCCAGCCCGATATTCAATCGGACGATCCGATGTCCGTAGTCGGGACGATTCTTGTTGCCGTGCAGGTCGTAAGCCACGGCGAGGCTTGTAACGCCCGCCCAACTATAGCCGATCTCGAAAAGCTCGAGTGCATTCACAAAGCCCTGCACCCTGTCCTTTGAGAACTCTTGCCGGAAAACGATCGAAAAGACTCCCGAGGAGCCTGCAAAATCGCGCTTCCAGAAATCATGCCCAGGACAGGAAGCAAGCGCAGGATGGAGTACGAGTTCCACCTCCGGACGTTGCGCCAGCCATTGTGCTAGATCGAGTGCTGCGGATTCGATCGCCCGCAATCTCACCGCCATGGTCTTGAAGCCCCTGAGCGCCAGGCTGGCATCGTCGGGCGACACCGCGGTCCCAAACAGTTGTTGCGCAGATCCCAGGCGATCGAAGATCTGCTTCTCGCGAGCCGTGATCGACCCCAATAAGAGATCGCTGTGTCCACCTATATATTTGGTAACGGCTTGCATCGTGATATCCACCCCGTGGGAGAAAGCATCGAAGAGAATCCCGGCGGACCACGTATTGTCGAGTACCACTAACGCGTTGGCACGATGCGCTGCCTCGCAGATGGCGGGCACATCTTGGACCTCCATGGTTATCGAACCGGGGCTCTCGGTCCAAACCAGACGAGTGTTGGGCTGAAGGAGGCTATCGATCCGCGCTCCCATATTCGGATCATAAAACGTGACCTCGACCCCGAAGCGCCGCAACACCTGGCTGGCGAAGATCCGGTTGGGCGTGTAGACGCTGTGCGGCACCAGAATGTGGTCGCCCTCTTTCAGCAGCGCAAAATTGATAAATGAAATCGCACACTGACCACCGGGCGTCAGCAGGGTCCGGTAGCCATTCTCGAGTTCACAAATGCGAGCCGCTAGTTCCAGAACAGTAGGCGTTCCGTACAATCCGTAGGCGTAACCGGATTCGTACTGGTCCCACGCATCGCACACTTCGCCGGCACTTCGAAAAATAACGGTAGAACCACGGTAGACGGGCGTGGCAAGTGAGCGGAATCCTTCCGGAACTTTGGCATCAGAATGGATGAGTTTTGTCGACCACTTCTTGGTCATAATTGGCTCTTGCGGCTGCACTCGCCGCTGCCCCTGAGGTTATCAGGAATGCACTAACAGCATGGCCAATCGGGAACCCGCCGAAGTTTGTGAAACGTAGACTCGCGCCAGATTGTCGGAAATATCCCGGAAGGAGATCGCCTCACATCTGTCCCGGCTGTGATGGGTCCGGGTCACGCACAGGCACATCCGGATTGTCGGGTGGGTCGGGCTCCGGAACCGGATATGGGCTAGGCTCGGCTGGAGCGCGTAGTTGGTCTGCGAAAGGGAACAGTAAAGATTTCATCTCCTTGAGATGACGAAATCAAGGGGCCGTTTGTCTGGATTCATGGTCGGATCTCGATGGGTGTGCCATCGGCTACCGCCGACCAGATCTCATCCATTTCCTCGTCGGTGACTGCAATGCACCCGTCGGTCCAGTCCCTGACGCGGTGCCCTGAACCGACCCAGCGGTATCCGTTTGGCAGGCCGTGTACAAATACGTCACCTCCCGGAGACAACCCCTTCTGCCGCGCAGACTCGCGATCCCGAGCATTCGGATAAGAAATATGAAGGGATTTATAAAACCGACTGTGCGCGTTGCGGGAATCAAGAACGTATACCCCTTCCGGGGTTTTGTGATCGCCCTGCCTCGTCTTGGGACCGACAGGATCTCCGCCCAATGCGACCTTGTAGGACTTTAGAATCTTGCCCTGATTCACCAGCTCCAAAGTGCGCTCCCCCTTGAGGACAAGCACGCGGTCTGCACGCAGCACCGGAGACCTTGCCGCCTGAGCGGGCATCATTGCGCCGAACAGGCACACAAACGCGGCCTCCGTTAGTACTCGCATACGCATCAGCCGGATTATAGAGCGAGTGATTGCCCACAGTGCTAGGCTGAGGATTGGAGCGTGAGAAACAGGATGCTCGCATTCAGAAACTTGTGGAGACGGACGCGACAGCCGGCCCACCCAGGCGCTGCCCAACGGACGCGGGTTACTAGGGTAGTGCTTTGCGCTGTATTCATCTGCGCGACACTGACTGAAGCCTTCGGAGCGCCGTGGTCCGTGCGCTCGCAACCGCTTCGGCTTCTCAACGGGGCACCAGTTCTTTTCCAGGTGAAAACGCCCACACCCGTCGAATCTCTCACCGGGACATGGCTCGAGCACAAGCTGATATTTACCTTCGACTCAAAAACGAAAACATGGTTTGTTCTTGCCGGAGTTCCCTTCGACACCAAGCCCGGCAAGTACGAACTTGTCTTGAATGGAATCCGTAAGGGCCAGGCATCTCCGCTCTCACTCACCCGGAGTGTCGCGGTCGCGGAAGCCCACTACCCGAAGATTCGCGCGAAACTTACCGTCCAAGGGAAATTTACAGAACCCAGTCCTGAGCAACTGAAGCAGATCGATGAAGACAAAAAAACGAAAGATGACTATCTGAACCGCGTCACTCCCGAGCGGAAGTGGGACGGAGATTTCAAAGCCGCCGCCCAGGCGGAGACTTCCGACGTCTTCGGCTCGCAGCGCATCTTTAACGACGTGGCGCAGCGTCCGCATTTTGGGCTGGACTACCGCGTGCCCACCGGCACGCCCGTCAAAGCGATGAACTCAGGCACGATCTTACTGGCCCGGTTCCTCTATTTCGAAGGAAACTGCGTGGTGATCGATCACGGGCAGGGATTGCTTACTCTCTACTTTCATCTCTCGGAAATCAAGGTAAAAGAAGGGGAATCCGTGGAGCGCGGTGACGTGATCGGACTGAGCGGCGGCACGGGACGCGCTACCGGACCGCACCTTCACGTGGCTGTTCGCTGGGAGGGGACGTATCTCGATCCAGCTCGCCTGATGCAGCTATCGCTGCCTTGATCTCGGACAAGCCAGCCACTTTATGCCGCCCCACCCGAGGTTTTACGGCGCATCGTTCTTGATCCGGTGCGCAGCATCTCATTCAGGTCATCCTTCAATCCCAGATTCCGAATCAGGCGGTGCAGGTAGTTGGGGTGCACGCCCAACACTTTGGCTGCGTCCACGTAATTTCCTCGTGTTTGTTCCACAGCATTGTGTATGAGTTCTCTTTTCAACTCTCTTACACTGGCCTGATACTTTCCTTCCGTCATTTCTTCGGGCGGCACCGGCTCCAGAATAGATTCTGGCAAGTCCTCGGGAAGCAGCATCTCCGTAGTTCCCAGCACCAAGGCACGCTCAATTGCGTTCTCCAGTTCGCGCACGTTCCCAGGCCACTCGTAATTCAACAATGCCGACATCGCCTCCCGCGAGACCGGCTTGGGCTTGACCTTGCATCGCTTGGCATACTTCTGCACGAAGTGCCGGGTCAGCATCGGAACATCTTCTTTGCGCTCCCGTAGTGGAGGCATGGTGAGCTTCACCACCGCCAGGCGGTAATAAAGATCCTGGCGAAATTCCTTCTTCTTCACCGCCTCGCTGAGATCGCGATTGGTAGCCGCGATGAGGCGTATATCAACCTTAATCGGTTGTGTTCCCCCGACCCGCTCAAATTCGCGTTCCTGCAGGACCCGCAGCAGTTTTACTTGCAATGCAGGAGCCAGCTCGCCAATCTCGTCCAGGAACACAACGCCCCCGTCGGCGACCTCCAGACGGCCTTTTTTCTGCATCAACGCGCCGGTAAACGCCCCACGCTCGTGCCCGAACAGGTCGCTCTCGAGCAGCGATTCGGGAATCGCCGCACAGTTGATCGCCACGAACGGCTTGCTGCTTCTCGATCCATTCCGGTGTAGTGCCCGCGCCGCTAGCTCCTTGCCGGTTCCACTCTCGCCTTCGATCAGCACCGTCGAATCGGCTGGCGCAACTTTTCCCAGAAACTTGTATATCTCCTTCATTCGTGCGCCTTCGCCGACCAGCGTTTGTTCCTGTGTGATCTCAATGGTGAGGCGCTGATTTTCCTGCTCCAGCCACTGCACCTGGCGTGCATTGTCGAGAGCCACTGCCGAGATGCCCGCAATCGCGGCCATCAGTTGCAGATGATCTTCGTGAAATCGTTTGCCGGGACTCGTGTTGTCCAGGTAGATGCACCCGATTACCCGGTCGAACATGCTCAGGGGGACGCAAAGCAGCGAGCGCACCTCCGAGACCGCCAGGCTCTCTACATCACGCAACTTCCCGCCGGGTACATCCACGCCGAGGACGGCAACGTTTTCCCCCATCACCTGGCGCGCGATTGTACGGCTTACGCGAACCAGCTGCGGCTGGGTCGCTTGACGGGTCCGCGCATACGAGCAGGTGAAATCCTGCCCCGAGCCCTCCGCCAGCAGGATCGCTCCGCGAGTGGCCGGCACCACCTCGAAAATCAGGTCCAGCAATTGCGCCTGCAACTCCTGCAGGTCGCGAATCGCGTGAACCACCCGGCTGATCCTCAGCAGCGCACCCAGATTGCGCGCTACCTGTGAAGTTGCCGGCAGTTCCTGAAGCAAACGGTCGGGCTGTAGATACACGACGTCTCGCGGATGGACGAGTTTTGTTTCAGCGGCTGGCTGGCTGTCGTCAAACTCCACCCAGCTCTGAGGCGTTTTCGCCTCCTGATCTTCCAGCAAAAAAATGAAAACCGAGTCGCCTATGGCGATCTCATCGCCGTGGCGAAGCCACTGTTCTTTGACCGGTATGCCATTCACTACCGTTCCGTTGCGGCTATCGAGATCCTGAATCTGAAAGCGCCCATCCGCCAATCGCACCACGCAATGTTTTCGCGAAACGGATGGGTCAATTACGGCTACGGCGTTGGCTGGCTCGCGGCCAAGCGTAGCTTCTCCATCAGGCAATGGAATGAGGGAATCCTTCAATGGGCCGGAAAGGGCTAGCAGTCGGGGGTGCAATCGAATTCTCCCAGATGGAGCAGCTTTTTATCACACAACGGGGAGGAATGCACATTCGGTGCGAGGCCCTTCCGGTATCCGAACAGCTAGTCGAACTATCCGATGAGATAGCGCCAGGATGCGCCAAGACCTTCAGGATGTCGCGATTTCGCCTTCTCCCCAACGAAAGCAACCGCCATCGAATGAGCAAATTAGAGAGTTATTACAGGCTCTGATTCCGTAATACGGACAATGTGGCCGTTGAAGTGCACTTAACTATGATGGCGGGTAACGGCAAAGCGATGGGGGAAGCGCTTTCAATCAGTTTCAGCCGGATATCGCCAGTCAGGAGCTCGGGAGACCCCCTCATCGAGCTTCTGACTTTTTATTGTGTGTTTGACCAACGCTTCGTTGCTGCCTAAACGCTAATCTCCGGCCGCAAGCTCTGTACCGACACCAACAGACGCAGGCCGGACATTTTGCTCGGCAGATTCCGCCGTGAGAGCAACTCCATCGCGATAAGCAACAGTCTTCCCCGAGATTGCGGGTACGCGGTCGCCGGGGACTAGAATTCCAACCAGGTTCAGGGGATCCGCCGCCGACAGCGTGATCGTTTCACCGCTCAACGGCAGGTTACGCATTGCGCGCACCGATTCAACCGCAACCGGCAGCGCGAACTGCTCTCCCAAAAATCCATCGACAAACCGCCCGCCGCGGATCTCTCCACGATCCTCCAGACGGCGGAATCCCATAAGCAATTCGCGCCAGGTCGGCAGATTCGACTCACGAGCCAGCAGGTCCCGAAGCACGATCCCGTAGCGCCTCAAGAGCATCCAGCACGCCGCCTCTACCGCACGCGCTCGTTCCACAGCTGCATCGGCATGCAACAACGCCCATCTGCCGGCACTATGGCGGGGTCGCGAAGTGCGCCCGCTTCCCTGCCCCGCGCGCCGTTTCGGGTCGATCAACGAACGCAAGTTGTCATACCCATCGGCAGTGACTACTCCGGCAGCAACGAGTTCCCAAAGTGCCGTCTCGATCTCCGCTTTCAGCTTGCCCGTTCCTCGCACGATATCTGCAAAGAACGACGCCCCTCGCTGGCGCAAGAACTCCAGCACCAACTGCGCCCCGGTGCTCAACCCGCTGCCGGTATCGTTGGGCGAGGAACCTGGTTCTTCCTGCTTGTCGGACACTTGCTGGCCCGCGTGCGCCGAGGGATGATGGTTCGGGCTGAGCCCCATCCAATCCGCTTCTTCGCGAACAAAAAATGTGATTGGAGCAACGCTTGTGGGAATCACCCTCCGCTGGCGAGTAGCCCCGGCGCCGCCAGATTCAAGGGTTGCAGGGTGAGGAGACAACCTTCCCCAGCCAACCGCACCTGTCAAACAAAGCTGGTCGAGCCATTTAGGGTCGTAGTCGGCCACGCGGCGTGCCAGTACCTGCCGCTCCCATGCATTCGCCGGGATCTCGAAGCCTTGCAACTGCTGCAGCACCTCAAGCGTGCCACGCTCGCCGACGACCTGCGTCCCTGGTGCTATGTGCTGCCAGCGCATCAGCCAGCGCATGAACTGCGCCGCCGTCACCGGCTCAATCTGCTTCCGCAACATGCCGACGGTCAGCCGATGAATCCGGGCCAGCAGGCGCCGCTCGCACCATTCCGTCTCTTGGCTAGAGCCAGCGGCGTTTGCAGGGACGGGCGCCCCCGGCTGTCCGGCCGAGGGAAGCTCGATCGCCCTTGGCGGGGTGCTAGTAAACCGACCCCGCAGAACCGTCCCGCTGGCTTCCATTCTCAGCAAAGCCTGCTCCACCTCTGTAGGGGCCAGCCCCAATGACTGCGCCAGTTGCGATGCCGAAACCGGACCGATGTGAGTCATCCATCCTTGAACCAGAGAGAGCAGAGCCTCATCGCGCAAAACGTCGCCGCTCTCCACATCTGCGAATTTCTGCTCGAACTTAGCTCCGGGGAACAAAGCCAGAAAGCTCCGCCCGCGTTCCGCCGCTACCCAATAGCCTCGACGTCGTGGCGGGTCTTGCGAGGCCCCTCGTTCTTCTACCGTAGCGACTGCGGCTCTTCCCTGCGCTACTAGCTGTCCGAAAAATGCCTCCCATCCAGCCGTAGTCGCATAGGAACGGCTGCCATCTTCCGCCCGGTTCAGGGATGAGGAACTCTGCTCGAACCCGTCGAACTCTTCCGGTAACGCTACCAGCGTATGCAGCACATCATGCAACTCGTCCGCATCGCGCACGTCGGGCCAGGCCTCGCTTCGAACCTGCTCGATCGCCCCTGGATCCAGTTTCCCGACTTCCTCCAGCACAGACTCCGGCAAAACGCGTCGCATCTCAACCGCGCGCGCCCGACGCTCCTCCAGCGGAGCGTCGTCCAGATAGGCATATGGATTCGCATTCAGAATCTCGTGTGAGAACTGCGATGGAACCGGCGTATCCACAGCCAGCACCCGGATCGTTCCCGAAGCCATCCCACGCAGTAGATTCTTCAGGCCCTCGACGTCCATCGCTTCGGTGAGGACGTCTTTCATCACCTCGCCGACCAGAGGATGATCGGGAATCTTGCGCTCGCCTTCGATGTTCTCGAAGCATGCCGCTGCATCTGGAAACACCGACGCCAATAAATCATCCGACCGGATTCGCTGGATCTGGGGCGGGACTTTCTTGCCATTCTGAAAACGCAGAAGCGCGAGCGCCCGGTTCGCATCCCAGCGCCATCGTGTCCCAAAGATCGGCGAATCCAACGCCGCCTGCTCCAGAATCGGCTGCACCGTCTCCGCATTCAGAAAATGAAAAACGTCGCCCAAGGGGAAGCTATGCTGCTCGGCGAGCGCAATATTCAGCCCGTTATCGGTGGCTGCCGCCTGCAATTCGAAATTGAATCCGCGACAGAAGCGCTTGCGCAGCGCCAATCCCCAAGCCTTGTTGATCCTTCCGCCGAACGGCGCATGGATCACCAACTGCATCCCCCCGCCCTCATCGAAGAATCTCTCCGCGATCACAGTTGTCTGCGTTGGCACCGCACCCAAAACCGCCCGTCCCTGCAGAATGTATTCGATCGCCTGCTCCGCGCCGGAGTCGTCAAGCCCGCATTCCTCTTTCAACCAATTCACAGCCGCCGCCACATCGGGCTGCGTGGCTGAAAATCCGACGGGGGATGTTCGCGGTAGCAACTCGCTGATTTTTTGCCGCAGGTCGCCCACATGCTGCGAAAGCTCCTCGGTTCGGGCCGGGGCTTCGCCACGCCAGAAAGGCACCGTGGGCGGCGCTCCGTGCGCATCCTGCACGAGCATTCGCCCCGAGTTGGTTTCCACGCGATGGATCATCCACGAGGTATTGCCCAGCAGCATGATGTCGCCGCGATTGCTCTCCACCGCGAAATCTTCATCAACGGTCCCGACCGTCACTTGATCCGGTTCGGCCACGACGGTGTAAAGTGCGTTGTCCGGAATCGCCCCGCCGCTCGTGATCGCGGCAATTCGGCTTCCCCGGCGTGCGCGCAACTTCTTGTTCACCCGGTCGCGATGCAGGTAGGCACCATACCGCCCACGGCGTGCCGCAATGCCCTCGGAAAGCATTTCAAGAATCGAATCAAATGTCGCCCGCGAGAGATTCCGATACGGGTAAGCCCGCCGCACCAAAGCAAGTAACGCATCCTCATCCCACCCCTCGGCGGTAGCGCCAGCGTCGACGCCGGCTGTCGCGGGGCCATCGTGGCCGCGCGGTGCAGGTGCAGACGAGACCGCGCCCTGCTCCGACGCGCAAGCCGCCACAATCTGCTGTGCCAGAACATCCAGCGGTGCTTCCGGAATCATCAACCGATCCAGATCCCCATGCTTGATCGCACGCGCCAAAGCTCCGCACTCCATCAGATCGTCGCGCGTGGTCGCCACAAACCTTCCCTTCGGTACTGCGCCACGCCAGTGACCCGACCGTCCCACACGCTGCAAAGCGACAGCAATCGACCGAGGAGAATTGATCTGCACCACCAGATCGACGGTGCCCACATCAATTCCCAATTCCAGGGACGCCGTCGCGACCAATACCCGGATCTGCCCTTCTTTCAGCTTCCTCTCTGCCGTCAGCCGCAGTTTGCGCGACAAGCTGCCATGATGCGCAGCCACGTTCTCCTCACCGATCCGCTCTCCAAGATGATGCGCCAGCCGCTCGGCCATCCGCCGCGTATTCACGAACACGAGGGTTGACCGATGTTGCCCGACCAACTGAACCAGCCGGTCGTAGATGGCGTCCCACATCTCATTCGAGGCCACAGGCCCCAAGGGCATGGGAGGAACTTCCACTCCCAGATCAAGCTTGCGTTTGTGCCCAATGTTGACGACGACCGGATCCCCGGGGTGCCCGATCTCACTCTCGCCTTCCGATGGTGAAATTAGGCTGGGAATTTTGACTGTAGAGTCGTCACAGACCCGCACGCCGGTTAAAAAATGCGCCACTTCCTCGATCGGCTTCTGCGTCGCTGACAATCCGATCCGCACCGGACGCCGGTACGTCAGCGCATCCAACCGCTCGAGCGACAACGCCAGATGCGCCCCGCGCTTGTCGTCCGCCACGGCATGGATTTCATCGACAATCACCGTCTCAACATCGCGCAGGATCGCCCGGCTCTTGTCCGCAGTAAGCAGGATGTAGAGCGACTCCGGAGTCGTCACCAGGATGTGCGGAGGGCGCTTCAACATCGCCCGCCGCTCCTGCATCAGCGTGTCGCCTGTACGCACGGCAGTGCGAATCTGCGGCATGAGCATGCCGCGCTCTCCCGCGAGAGCAAGAATCTCTCCGAGCGGCACCTCCAGATTTTTCTGGATGTCGTTTCCCAGCGCCTTCAGCGGAGAAACATAGAGAACTTCGGTCCGATCAGACAGGTCTCCTGCCAGCGCCTTTCGAACCAACCGATCGATGCAGGCCAGGAACGCAGCCAGGGTCTTACCCGACCCGGTAGGAGCGGAAATCAGCGTAGTTCGGCCGGCAAGGATATGAGGCCAGCCTTGTTCCTGCGGCTCGGTTGGGGTGCCGAATCGCTCGACAAACCACTCCGCCACAAGAGGGTGAGCCCAGGCTAGGGAGGCAGGAAGGGACTGCATCAAAATATTCTAGCCCCAAAGCGTATTTTCGCCAAATATTCGCCCAAGAACAGATTTCGGATAAGCCTCGCACAAGAATTCGCCGCCCGTGTCCGAAACGGGTCAACCAAATTCCCCAAATCGATGCCTGACTGGACCATCGTTTCTTCAAACATCGAGGTAAGCGATAACTCATCTGCTGAAATCAGGTCGCGAGCGCCGTAATTTCGCCTGCTTTGGCGTAGAGCGGGGCAGCGACGAATTCTGAGCGATCTTTGCTCGCGGACAAATTCGGCGACCCGATAAGGGTCATCATTGTGGATCGCAACTCAGCGATAGCGATTGCGAATTGATTGCTCTCGTTTCGAGTTCCAAAGCATTTCCCGTATTCGGTTACAAACTGGGCGGCGCATGTCGAGAGATTCTTGCGTGAGAAGTCTGCTTTGGGTCATCCTTCTCTCGGTCTCCTCTATCCAGGGACATGCACAGGAGCAGGCATCGCGGGTTACGCGCAGCCCGCATGGGAACCTGAATCTCCCGTGCCAGAACTGCCACACCGCCGACGCCTGGCGTCCCATTCGAGCGATCCCCGAGTTCGACCACAATCACACGAAGTATCCGTTGCGCGGCATGCACGAATCAGTGACCTGCACGCAATGTCATGTGAAACCGGTATTTACTAACGTCGGACAGCGGTGTCAGGACTGCCACGCCGACATCCACCGCCGCCAACTTGGCGCAAACTGCGAACAGTGTCATACCGTGCGCGGCTGGCAGGTTTCGGTGCGAGATATACAAGACCACAACAATCGCTTTCCGCTCACTGGGGCACATGCTGCCGTGGACTGCGAGGCCTGCCATAAAGGGGGAGCGAGTGCCCAGTTCCAGACGCTGTCGACCGACTGCTATTCCTGTCATCAAGCAGACTTTCAGAACACAAATGCTCCCAATCACGTGTCGGCCCTGTTCCCTGTCACCTGCCAGAATTGCCACTCTACGGATACGTGGCTGAATGCGAAATTCGATCACAACCTGGTGGGGTTTCCTCTGACTAACGCGCATGCTGTGCCGCCGCGGCAATGCTCTGACTGCCACGGAGCCAACAACTACAATCTCGCGACCACCGCCTGCATCAGTTGCCACTTGCAGGATTACCAGAAAACTTCGAATCCGAATCACGTAGCCGCGAATTTTCCATCCAATTGCAGCCAGTGTCATACCACCGTTGGATGGTCTCCGGCGACCTTCGATCATTCGATGGTGAACTTCGTTCTTACCGGAGCGCACACCGTGCCGCCGCGGCAGTGCACGGATTGCCATACCGGCAACAATTACAATCTGACCAGCACCGCTTGCGTTTCCTGCCACCTCAAAGATTTTCAGCGCACGACCAATCCCAGCCACGTCGCCGAAGGATTTGCGCAGACCTGCAACACCTGTCACAACACGTCGGCTTGGCAGCCGGCAACATTCGACCACTCGATGTCTGGATTCCCGCTCACCGGCGCTCACACGGTTCCGCCGCGCCAGTGCAGCGATTGCCACACGAACAATAACTACAACATCACCAGCACGGCATGCATCGGTTGCCACCAGACCGATTACAATAACGCCACAACGCCCGTGCCCCACACCGGCTTCCCTACTACCTGCCAGCAGTGTCATGACACGGTGCAATGGACCGACGGCAAATTCGATCACTCCACGACGGGATTCCCTCTTACGGGATTGCACACTGTCCCGCCCCGGCAGTGCACCGATTGCCACGTTAACAACAACTACACACTCTCAAGCGGCACTTGTGTCACGTGCCACCTAAAGGATTACCAGGGCACCACGAATCCCAATCACGTGACCGCAAATTTCCCTCAGACCTGTGATTCGTGCCACAACACTTCAAGCTGGCTGAACGCAACCTTCAATCACAACAGCACCGGATTCCCCTTAACGGGTGGCCATACCGTACCGCCACGGCAGTGCACCGATTGCCACATCAATAACAACTACAACCTTTCGAGCACCGCCTGCGTCTCGTGTCACCAGACGGACTATAACAATGCCACCACGCCGGTGAATCATATTGCCGCCGGAATCCCGACCACGTGCGAAGTCTGTCACGACACTGTGCTGTGGACCGATGGGACGTTCAACCACAACTCCACGGGATTCCCTCTCACCGGTTCTCACACGGTGCCCCCGCGCATGTGCACTGACTGCCACGTCAACAACAATTATTCGCTGAACAGCACGCTGTGCTACTCCTGCCACCAGAAGGATTACGCCAACACCAACAATCCGGCCCACGCCGCCGCTGGATTCCCGACAACCTGCGAAGTCTGTCACGACACCACTGTTTGGACTGACTCAACGTTCAATCACAACAACACCGCGTTCCCGCTAACCGGATCCCATACGGTGCCTCCACGCGTATGCAGCGATTGCCATGTAAACAACAACTACACGACGCTGCCCACGGCCTGCGTCGGGTGCCATCAGACTGACTACAACAACACCACCAACCCGGGCCACGCGGCGCAGCCTCAGTTTTTCCCGACGACTTGCCAGAACTGCCACAACACCACCGCCTGGACGGGTGCAACGTTCAATCACGCGCAGTACACGCCTTTCCCAATCACTCACGGCAACGCCGGCGGCGTCTGCTCTACCTGCCACACAAATTCCAGCGATTATTCAGTTTTTCAGTGCACGGGATGCCATGGAGGGAACAACGCAGCCAACTTCCACCACGAGAATGTGCCGGGCTACGTATACAACAGCGTGAATTGTTACCAGTGCCACCAGAGTGGCCGAGGAGATTAAACAGGCACTACTCGCTGACAGAAAGCGCACAATCAGGCGAGCCAGGTACGGCAGTATCGGCCTGGCCGAGAGGATCGCTATGCTGCAGAGTCGGCGCAGGCAGGGTTCCGATTGTCGAACTGACAACCTCGAAGGTTCGGCCGTATGTGATTCCGTCGAGCAAAAGCGCTAGCGTCTTCAGGACCTCCGGCGGATAATCCAGCGCGTTGTAATCTTCCGCTTTGCCGGTATGGTCCCAGAAACTTAGTATCTGAATCTCGAGACCATCAGGCGCGGCCATGGTGAGCAGCTCCAGGAAACCTTCTTGTCGGCGCAGCCAGGGCAAGATCTCTTTTTCCATGAATTGCGTGAATGCAACCAAACAGTTCGGCTTGAGGTGAACATAGACCTTACGAGCAATCATAGGGTCCTCCGCACCGTCCACTCAACAACCGTGAACGGTTCGACCGCACGAACCGGACAATTGATAGTGAGCCCAGGAAAAGAATCGTTACGCTCGCAACAGTATACGCCGCAAGCGTGAGCCGAACAGCCTGCTAGAATTCCAGCGATGCCCAGCAAACTCTCCGCGCAGGCTCGTGCTCGTAAAATCAGACTTTTGCTTTTTGACGTGGACGGTGTTCTGACCGACGGCAAACTGTTCATCTTCCCGGCTCCCGCTGGCACACAACAAAGTGTGCTCGAGCAATCAGCACAACATGGCGGGCAAGGCGGATTCGGCTTCCACAGCCAGAGCCTGATTGAAGCCAAGGGATTTCACGCGCACGATGGTACTTCCATTTCGCTCGCGAGGCTGGCCGGCATTAAGACCGGATTGATCACTAAGCGCGTTTCGGAAACCGTGGCCTTGCGGGCACGAGATCTGAAACTTGAGTACGTACGCCAGGGTATTCAAGACAAGCGCACGGCCTTCGAGGAAATCGTCACACAAGAGGGGATCAAACTGGAAGAAGCGGCATTCGTTGGCGATGACGTCATCGACCTGCCGGCGATGCGTGTAGGAGGTTTCGCCATCGCCGTGCAGAATGCGCGCGCTGAGGTAAAAAAAGAAGCCCACTACGTCACTCCGCATGCGGGAGGTGACGGTGCCCTGCGCGATGCCGTCGAGTACATCTTGAAAGCGCAGGGAAAATGGAAAAAAATCGTAGACGCCTACATCAGTGAGCGCGGGCCCAGCGTGCAGTGAAATGAAAACGCGGATGATTCCCAGGATTGATGGCGTCAGATCATGAATGGGATATGTTGGTTCCGCTCGAGAAACCTCAGCGCACTCAGCGTCCTTAGCGGTGTTGATTTGGATTACAGCGGGGCTTGGGCTAAAACAAAAAACCCATCGGATGCTTGCTTGGGGCGTGCTCGGGTCAGCATCCGATGGGCTACCGTTTCTCCTTACTCACCCTGTTGTTTTCAGGAGTATGTACAGCCATTAAACCGCGCCCGAGCAGGAAGTTTCGTCTAATTTTGTAAATCTTTGTAATTTATGAACTTAGTTCGGCAGCGCAGGTGTTTTCATCGATACCAATTCCGCGAAGCGTTTGTCTTTACGCAATTCGCTAAACTCGGCATCCTTGTAAACATTGTTGAAATTCTTGTAGCCCTCTTCCAGCGCCTTTCGCAGATACTCCAGCGAACGATCGGAAAATCCCATCTTGGCGTACAGCCGTGCAACCGTATAGTCATAGCGTGCGCGATCTTCTGGGCTCGGCAACTGAGCCTGCACGCCCGCGCGTGAACTTCGCTCGAATACATCAGGATCAATTTCGACGGCGCGCTGGTATGCCGAAATGGCCGGCTCGAAGTCGCGTTTGGCAAACAGCGCCGCTCCCAGGTTGCTGAAGAACGACGCGGAATTGCCATCGATCTCAATCGCCTTGTGATACTGCTTAATCGCCGGAGAGTAACGCTTTTGCTCGTAGTAAACGACTCCCAGGTTGTTATAAGCATCCGCCAGTTTGTGATCGACTTTAATCGAACGCTCAAACGACTTCTTGGCTTCGTTGTACCGCTGCATCATCAGTTCAGTGATTCCGATCTTGTTCAGAATTCGTCCTGACGTCGGCTCTTTTAATACGGCGGCGCGATAGTAGTCGAGAGCATCCAGATACAACTTTTCCGCCCGCAATTGATCCGCTCGCGTCTCCAGATCAGCCAATGTAGCCTCCGCCGATGGAGGATCGACGGTCCGGATCACCGGCGGTTTCACTTGCACCTGTTCAGAATGAGAGACCTGCGACCACAGCGCAGCGGGAAGAACTACCAGGGCGAAAACTACAGAGACCTTCGGGCAGGAATACATAAACCACCCCCAGCCTTGCTGCCGACATTCTGACACAAAAAGGACGGGCCGGCAGAGATTTCGCATCAGTTGGGTCGTCAGCGGAGAGCGCCGCGACAGGGTCAGTGAGGCGCCGCCGGTTGATCGTTCCCCGACGGTTTAGACTCCGAAGGCTGCTTTTTGTCATCCTTGAAGATGCCGGCAATTTTGCCGAAAAAGCCTTTCTTTTTCTGCGTTTGCCCGTCCTGGGCGGTATCCTCGCGGATCCCGGGCTGGCTCCCGTTGGGGTCGGGAGGCAGAACCTTTTCGGGGCCATTGAACATGCGGGAGAAGAAGCCTTTGATCCCTCCCTGCTCGTCGCAGGTTTCTCGCGGCTCCGTCCCGGCGATGAACGCCGACGTATAGTCGTCCGGGCATGACGGCGTTGCCAGGCGGTTTGTGGCTTTGTCCAATTCCACATCGACCACGCCAGTCGGCTGCGTAAACTCGCGCATGTCGGAGTACTGCGGCAGCGCCGCTGCCTTCTTCATGAATTCAGCCCAAATCGGAGCAGCCGTCATCGCGCCGCTCAACCGCAGGTCGCTGTAGTCGTCGTATCCCACCCAGACGATGCAAAGCAGATTGGAAGTGTATCCGGCAAACCAGCCATCGTGGGAACTGCCGGTCTTTCCCGCAGCCGGAGGTGTGAACCCTCTCAGCCGGACCGCGGTGTATCCCAGCCCATTGTTGATGACGCCTTCCATCATGTTGGTCATGATGTAGGCGATTCGCGGATCCATGACTGCCCGTTGGTCGGTGTTGTAGTTCGCGATGACATCGCCCTTCGCATTGCGTACCGAGCGGACCCAAATCGGCGAGATCCGAACCCCGTTGTTTGAGAACGTGGTGTAAGCCGCAGCCATTTCCACTGGTGATGCGTCGTAAGAACCAAGCGCCATGGCGGGCGTCGCCTTCACAGATGTAATTCCCGCAGACTTCGCCAAGTCCGCTACCTTGTCGTATCCAACTTCTTCCGCGACCTTCACGGTGGCATTGTTCAGCGACATGGCCAGTGCGTAACGCAAGGTGACGTCACCGTGATACTCCTCTTTGTAATTTCGCGGTTCGTAGATCTGGTCTCCATAGGCAAAGCTGGAAGGCGCATCGGTCACCGTTGACGCTGGAGTGATCACAGTTTGCGAGCCATCGAGCGCCGTATTCATGGCCGCTGCGTAAACGAAGGGTTTGAAGATGGATCCGGTCGGCCGCTTCGCCACCGCATGATTCAACTGGCTCCAGGCGTAATCTCGACCACCGACGAGCGCGAGCAAAGCGCCGGTGTGTGGATCGAGCGCTACCAGCGCTACCTGCGCCTGCGGGCCTGCCTCCACGGTGGTCTCATACTTCTTTCCTACCTTGACTCGCTTGGTGCGCAGTTTCTTAACCTGCTCGTCCACCAGCTTGATGCCCATTTCCACCGATTGCGCCGCCGCTTTTTGAAGCTCCGGATCCAGCGTCGTGTAAATCCGGTACGAACTGTCGTTCAATTCGGTTTCGCTGAACTTTGAGATTAACGAGTCGCGCACCATGTCTACGAAGTACGGAGCGTCACTCGATTCGACATTGGGGGGCGCCAGCTTGAGCGGTGTGGCTTTGGCTTTCTCAGCTTGCTCCCGCGTGATGGCCCTGGTCTCGACCATGGCATCCAGCACAACATTGCGCCGCTCGAGCGCGCGCTCGGCGTGCCGGTAAGGCGAAAGCCGGCTCGGTCCCTGAATAATTCCTGCGAGCAGTGCCGCCTCAGGCAAAGTAATGTCTTTGAGGTCCTTATTGAAGTATGACCGCGAGGCTTCGGCGAAGCCGCTGATGCCAAACGATCCCCGCTGCCCCAGGTTTACCCAGTTTCCGTAGAACTCGAAGATCTGTTGCTTGCTGAACTTCTGCTCCAGCTCTTCGGCGATGAGCATCTCGATCAGTTTGCGCTTGATCGATTTCTCCGGCGTCAGGAAGAAGCCGCGTGCGAGCTGCTGCGTGATTGTCGATCCGCCCTGCGCGCGCCGCTGATGCAGGACGTCTTCCCAGACAGCCTCGACAGTCCGGACAAAATTCACGCCGCTATGCTCGAAGAACCGGCGGTCTTCGATCGCCAGCACCGCCTGCACCATGACCGGGGGTATCTCGTCGTACTTAACGAGTTCGCGCTTCGATCGCTGTTCAGCGTCGAAAAGCGCGGTCACGAGTTGCGGTTCAAGCTCGTACGCGGAAAGATCATTTCCTTTGCTGGTGATGTGGTCGACTTGCCCGTCCTGGACCATGATGCGCGCAGAATCCGGGCTGTGATATGACTCCGGCCCGGGGGTGACCTCGATTCCACCACTTAATAGCCGAAAGCTTCCCAGCTGCGATTGATTTTCTTTGTCTGAATAGCCCGCGCGCCGCAGTTGAGCGGCGATCTGTTTGGGCTCGATCTTCTCCCCCAGCCGCACCGTCTCGGGCAGGGCATATATTTTGGCGGAGTTGCTGAAGACGGGCGTTCGGAAACGCCGCTCGATGATCCGGTCGTACTTGATGTAGTAGTACGAAAAGACCGCCGTAAAGCTGATCGCAAGAATCACAAAAGCGACAAACGCTGCCCGAAGCACCGGATCGCGAGGCAAGCCGCGGACTCTCTTCCCCTCCGGCCCGTCTCCACTTTTTGGGATCTTGATCTTGATGCTCACGGTTATCGGCTACTCCCAGCTCCCTGGTCGAGATTCGAAGAGCGATGTCAGTCCTGGGTCCCGCCAGTCGTGCTTCTTTTCCCTACCTTCAGCACTTTCATTCCCGTTAGATGCACAACCGGCACCTCGTGCTAGATGGCACTCTTAGTCATGCCTCAGCAGAGGAAACAACGCGACAGACTATGCATAGGGATGTGGTCATATTGTAACCCCCATCCCGCAAACGAAAAGAGACCCGCGGTACATGCGGGTCTCCAAGCCGTCAATACAAGTGCTGCGGGAATCCGGGCCTATTGCGGATCAGTTACCACCCAGAATCCGGGCGTCTGGAGCGAACCCGTCGCCACCGGTTGACTCAGGCTCCCACCGGTCCCCACCGCCAAGGGCGTCATTTGCGTCGTGAACGTGTTGGTGCTGCTATTAAAAAAGCTCGCGTAAACAAATAGCCACGCACCGCTTTGATCGAACTGGCCCCATGAACCTTCGCCGAAGGAATATGGTTCTCCGGTCGTTTGCGAAAGTTGCCCGGTGCTCGAAAGCGAAAAGCCTTCGATGGGATTGAACGCGGTTGCCGTATCGTTGAAGCCGAAGGCGTAGACCAGGTTTCCACCAGAATTCGACTGCATGGCAATGCTGAAAGGAGAATTCACCGTCGGAATCTTGCCGAGCAGTGTCGGAGCGCCGTTGGTTTGGTTGATGCTGAACACGTAGAGGTTGTCATCGTCAGTCACGCCGCTGTAATAAGCCGTGCTTCCGCTGGTTCCCACCAGGAACTGACCAGTAGGCTCCCCGGCCAGTTGCCACATCTTGTAGGCAAATGGGCTGCCCGGTACCGCAGCCAACGCACCGCTGCTTCCGATCGAGAAGGCTGCAACTTGTGACCCCTGGTGGTTGCTGTAGTTCCCGCTGACAACGTAGAGGTACTTGCCAAGCCCATCGGTGGCGAGGTTCATCGGAGAAGAAAACCCTGCCGGACATGCGAAGGGAGAACCACCGATCTCGGTTAATCCGCCCGTCGACCCAATCTGCAGCACGTGAATCGAATTCCCCGTCGCATCAGAGATGAAAAGAAATGTCCCAGCAGGATTCGTGATCATGTTGGCCTGACCAACCCCGCCGATGTAATTCGCGAGATAGGTCGCTGTAAATGGGCTACCGGAGATTGTGGATAGTGTCCCGGCGGAGCCGATCGCGTAGCCGTAAATCTGGAACGTCCCGGCGATTCCAACGTAGAGATATGTCTTTTGGGCAACGACCATGCCCACTCCGCCGGTATTCGTCGGAATCGTGGGAGGAGTGTAGCTGGGAATCGAAGTCAGGGTGCTTGCATTCGTGGTCAGCTCCAACCCATCCACGGTACCGGCCTGATCCGCGGCATACACGAATGCGGCCGTAGTGCCGTTTCCGCCTCCACCACCGCCTCCGCCACCGCTGCCGCTACCGCCGAAGCCGCTGCCGCCAGAAGGCGTGCAGGTCGAGCTGCCAAAGGTGACCTTACAACCGTAGGGACTGCAATTGGACAGCAGCAGGGTTGCCAGCATCACCAGCAAACCGAATATGACCCGCAACAACGTCTTCATGTACTGCCTCCGACTCGGAATCTTGCGTTTGTGGACGTCTCCAGCAGCAAGCCCCAGGAGAAGATCACGAATGCGGATGCGAACACTCTGTTGCCGATGGCACCGAGAGAATCCGCAATCCAAGCCGATGGTAGGAGGAAGGTAACGTCGTGACAACGTTACGAATGTCATTGGCCGGTGAGAAAGGTAAGTGCTAGCGGGTATGGTCATCACGCGCGAAGCTTTTCGGAGTGTTCCCGCGGGCACCCAGGGCGGCAGATTCAGTTAGGAAGAAATCCGCAGTTAAAGGACAGAGTGCAAAGTGGAATGGGTTGCTGGCATCTCTTATTCCAACTCATCGATCCGCAAGTAACTTTGCGCATGAACGCGATTGTTACAAAACATCCCTGATTACCACCGTATGCATTTTCCCCTGTAACCATGCGGCTTCGAAGCACTAGCTGAATTCACATTTATGGCGGTGACTAACGTATGTTTTTGTTGTCCGCTGAGCTCTAAGTGACTATGGGACTTGCACATTCGTTTCGCTGGTAACGCCACATTTCCCTTGCTCAGAAATTTCCCAACTGACAACATGCAAATTGAAATCTCGCGGAGGATTCTTTCCAGTGAAACGCGCATCCATTCTGGCCATGTTTCTCGCCGCCGTCGCCTTGTTGACGACCAGCTGCGGCACATCGGACTACGTTCAATCGCTCACGCTCACCTCGAATGGCGCAGCCGCCGGCGGCTTCTTTAACCTTGCCGGTGTCGACGGAACCATTCAGTTGGTCGCGACTGCGAACTACCACAGCGGCAAGACCGTGGATGTGACCAATAGCGTCACTTGGAGCATCACTCCCAACGGCACCATCTACAGCTCGGCCGACAGCAACTATCTGCCTGGCGACAGTCTGCCGGCCTATGGCCCGACCACTGTGCCGATCAGCAAGACCGGCATGATGACGGGTATCGTCGCCATTTGCACCTGGGTTGACCTGACTGATCCCACAACCGGCAAGCCCGCCAGCCCTCCGAGCTGGGCTTACACCGGCTACTACCAGGTCACCGCGACCTACAAAAACTTCACCTCCCAGCCCGTCGGCGTGGGAGTCGGCGTGGCCGAGAGCAACTCGCCCACCGGCGGCTGCGGCCCTTCATAAACTCTCGACACCTTCTCGGTTCTTGAATGCAGCCCCTCGCGGGCTGCATTCGTTTTTGCAAGCGCTCCACATGCGTCACGATGTCCGCAGAGATCAGACAATATCGGATCTCGACCGCACCAACTTCCTGCTATTGCGCACCGGTTATGGATGTTCGCAGCCGCCGAGTGACTGCGACTTCATGCACTGTTACTAAGGTTCATACCCCACACAACCCCTTCGATTTTTCTGTCCCAGGCCCACTTGGGGTTATGGTGGGAGAACTACGCGGTGCCTGCACTGGCCGACTCGCACCCTAACTTACCAATCGATGAGGCATTGATATGCATAACGGCGCTGCCCCCGCTACCCTTCGGCGCAGTTCGAGAGTGCCGACCGCGATCCAGGTCTTAGTCACCAGCATGCAGGGAACACACTTTTCGGAAGTGTGCGAAACCCTGGTCGTGAATGCGCACGGCTGTGCCATCCTGACGCGAGTCAAGCTCGATGCGGGCGTCCCCCTCCATCTGCACAGCAAGGACGGCCGCGAAGCAACGGCGCAGGTTGTGTCCTGCCAACCCATCGGAACCGATCAGCGGAGCTGGCGATTGGGCGCGAAACTGGACCGTCCGGAAAACTTCTGGAATTTGCCCGACTGTCCAAAAGATTGGGCTCTTCAGACGGTATACGTTGCTCCGCAACTTACGCAGAGTGTGAAGTCCACCAACGCCATTGCTCCCCGGACGGCGCCGGCTCCAGCCCGGCAAATAGCAGGTTCCTTCGCTGCACCAGGAATTTCGGAAGCGCAAATCGAGAAGCTCATCGCCGACACGGTACGCCCGCTCCAGGCGGAGATCCGGGCACTCAAACAAAAACTGGCACAGCGCGAGGCAAACCCGAGCCGCTTCGAGGTCTCTCTTTCCAGCATACCTCCAGAACTGGAACAGCAAATCGAAGTGCGTCTGCGGCAGGACCTGGGGCCGCGAGTCGCGGAGGAAGCTCGCCAGCAAGCGGCAACACTGCTGGCGAATGCCAAGTCCGCGCTGGATCAGCAAACCGCCGAGAGCTATGAAACTTTTCTGCGCGGCGTCGCCCACGAACTCAAAGCCGTAGAGAAGAGCGCCCAGGAAATTTCTGCCCGCATCTCCGACGAGACGCAAAAGAACCTGCGCGGTGGCATTGACGACTTGCAAAAGAAACTCGTGGATGGTGGTAACGCCCTGAAGCGCCTCAGTGGCGAACTGTTCGAATTCCTTCAACAGAGTTTGCATGCCGAACACGAATCCCGCCGCGAAGAACTGGAGCAACTCCGCACGGCCGTTGCTTCAGAAGCATCTCGCTTGCGTGAACAGGTCGACTACCTGGACACTCGCATCGCCAAATTGGGCGAATCGACGAGCGCCCTGGAGTCCGGCCTGGACATACGCCTGAGCCGCATGTCCAGCGAGACCGTAAAAGATACGCGCGTGCAATTCGAGAAAATCGCCGACGAGATCTTTACAGAGCTAACAACCCGCAGCGTGCGCTCACTGAGTGACCAACTCGATGAGACCAGCGGAAAGATGAAGCTCGCCCAGGATGGAGCCATTTTGTCCGTTTCAGAAACGATGAAGATCCGGGCTGCCAACGCAGTGCAGGTTTTCGAACGCTCGCTCGATGACCTCGCCCGCTCTTCCGTTGAACGCTGCCGCCTCAAGCTAGAGTCCGGGTTGCAGGCATTGTCCCGAAGCCTCAATGAACAATTCCTGTCGAACGGCAGCACGGGTAACGAGGGCGAGTAAACGGGACCGGATGCCCCCACCTCGCGGTCAATCCGCGAAGTGGTCCGTCTCTCCCTAGCAGGCTGCGGAAAAATGGATGACGTGAATTAGATCCTGTCCCCAGTTCGAGATTTTATGACTCAGGGGAGAGCTTTGGGCGCCTACGCTGGTGGCCAGAAGATCCTTTTTCGGCGAGTGGAAACACTTCGACTTTGGCCTACGTCGCCTGAATCGTCAGATTCCGCATGCGGATCGAGTTATAGGCGGCTGCCGCGAAGGGGAAGTTCCATCCCACCTTGAAGATTCCACGGTGCCGAACCTTCCGCAAGAGCGCGATCGTCTTCAGCCATCCGAAACACGCTTCAATGCGTTTCCTCTTCCTCTGACTGATGGCGTATTCGACGTGCTGTGTCGTGCGAGCGTCAATCGCGCGCCCACCCGGCTGCCTTCTTCTTATCAGGTTGTGTTGTGGAAGCAAGACAGGTTTCTGCTACTGGGCCAGCTTACTCCTAGGTTGAATATGCGTCTAAGACCAAGAAAACGCCGCCCGGCTCCATTCGTATCATCGATGCAGGCTGCTTCAGACTCTTATAACCGATAGTGTCGAAGCCCAGTTGTGCCAATTTCTTGGAGATGAGTCGATGAAATCCCGGGAAACCGCTTTTATGCTAGGGACGATCATTGAAGGAAAAGGATTCCATGACTGAATTAAGCTTACGGCGCAACACGGGCATCTTCGGATTGGTCGCCACGCTGGTCTCGCTGGCGCAGTTACCACTGTACTTTATGTACACGGGTGCGCCTCCGCAGTGGGACATCCTCACGCGCGTTTTGGTGAGTATCATCGGCAGCGCGATTCTCATCGTTTTTCTGACCGGCTTCCGGCTGGTCATTCGTCAGGCAAGTCAGGAAATGGAGTGGGCCTCTACGATTGCACTCGTCTCCGGGCTGATGTGGCTCACGTTCAGCTCCGTGGCCCAATCGATGGAAGCTGGAACTGCGATTGTGTCTAAGATTCCAGTCGATCCGACAGTGGATGGGGTCCTCGCCCCAGGCCAATTTCTCATGTTTGGATCCATTGGCCGGCTGATGACGACCCTGTTTCTATCCGCCTCGGGCTTCGCAATATTGCGCGGACGCCTCATGCCGGCCTGGCTTGGCTGGTTAGCCTGGATTATCGCTGTGGTCAACCTTGCATTTGTTCCAGCTCTGTTCTTCGGTCCCGACGCGGCTCAGTTTTACAGCGCAGTCGGGTGGGGCACGACGGCAACAGCTCCATGCCTCGTCCTATGCTGGATCATCATAGTGAGCATCATCTTGATCAGAACTCCCGCCAGGCCCGAGGTCTGACACCCTCGACCGCGATTCGCCAGGACTCTTTGCACGGACGCCTTGGGCCGAGTTTTTCCGTACCCTGCTAGGGATGTTTGGCTAATCGCATCGCTTCTGCGAACGTGGCCGCCAAATAAACAAATAGAAAAGCAGCGCTCGAAATCGAGGCCAGGACTGCGCGCCTGAAATCCCGCTGAGTCCGCTTTTGCGCAACTCGTTTTGAGAGCGCCGCATGACAGCGGTCCCGAACGCGGCACTCCCATTCGCGGTCGGTCGCAACCGGCGGCAATCCAGCTAATGCATCAAAGATTTGATTATCATCTGACGTCATCGCTCACCTCCGCGCACACGGTTCCAGCGGACGAATCCTGCGTTTCCATCCAACGCGTTATCAAATCCCTGGCTCTCTTCAGGCGTTGACGTAGAGATTCCGGAGTGATCCCGCAGACTCGCGCCGCATCCACCGGGCGAAGTTGTTCCACTGCGACGAGCAAAATCGCCTCCCGATAAATTGCCGGGAGATTGGCAATCGCCGCTTCCAGCCGCCCCTCGAATTCGTTCAGCGAAGCAACGTCGAAAGGCGTTGGAGGCAAATCACCCGGCCACAGCAACACCAGGTCAGCCGTATAGGCACTCTCTCGAACTCGCGAGCGGCAGTAACTTATGTAGAGGTTCCGCGCGACTGTAAAGAGCCATGCGCCCAGGGAAGTATCCGGGCGAAGACTGTCTCCGACCGAAACCAGTCTTAGCCAAGTCTCTTCCACAAGATCCTCCGCGACCGATCGATCCCTCGCCAATCGGGTCAGGAAGCTCAGCAATCGTCGGTTAAATTCGTCAAAGATCTGATCGAAGGCGGTGACGTCTCCGGCCCGTAAACGCTCGACCAGCGCGAGTTCGATTTCCCGCTCCACTATGTAAGTAAACGTAATAACCCTTCAATCGTGACAGCGTCACAACCGGTGGCTGCCAGCGTTATTCCCTAATATGACCGCCGAATGTTAAACGGAGGAACACAATGCGAGGACTTCCAAATGCAAGTCCTGTGTCGTTGTTAGGACTGCTGCTCTGTATGGTACCGGTGATCGCGGGGGCATGGTTCGCTTTCCGGCCCAGTGAACGCCTGCTCTCTCTGATGAGGCCACTCACGCTCGGAGCGGTTTTTTCGGCCCTATGTACCTTTGCCTTAGCGGTAGCGAACGGATGTATCGCCGTCAGTATGATGACTGGTCTCGATTTGTCATCGGTCCGTTGGGTGGCTACGGTTCTTTCCGAGGGTCTGGCTCCGGTCGTCGCCTCGCTCGCTTGCCTTACTGTTTCGTGGTTCCTGGTGGCGATTGGAATGAGGAGAAGCTAAGAAACGGCAGCTTAAACTTGAGGGGCCCGAAGTTTCCTCCGGTTTGAAAGCCGGAGTGCCCATCGCGAACCTCGTGTTCTTGGTGGTTAGAGCTTGGGCAAAACGGACGATCCTCGTCAGCTCTTGATCAGAACCCTTTGTTGCCGCTCGTTGGCGTGAAGTGCAAGGTGAAGTTGTAGCCCGGCAGACTGATGGGTACGTTGTAGTCGGCGGCCAGGTAAACCGCGGGTGCACCCGGAGTGCCGATGCGCTGCACTGTAATGTGTTCGGCAGTGAGCGGAAGCTCATGCTCCTGGGCTTTTTTGAGCACTGAGTCGATCAGTTCCTGATCGGTTTCGTGCGGATTGGAACCGCCTACCATCGCAATGTTCTTGAGGTCGTCGCTGAACGAATAATTGGTCAGTTCCGGCGGAATAATCTGGAATCCCGCGTAGATCACTCCCACGATGGCAAGAAACCCGACGATGGCCTTAATTGTTCCCATGTCCCACGATCCGCTCCGGACCGTGGCCAAAAATCTCAGCCTCGGCGGAGCATTTCCTGAAAATATTCGACGATCGCGCTGATCGTAACATCGCGTACTTCGCGAGTCGAACGTAAAACGACCTCGACGGTACCTTCGGTAACCTTCTTTCCCACGGTGATTCTAAAGGGGATACCTACAAGATCCGCGTCTTTGAACTTCACCCCGGGCCTCTCATCGCGATCATCAAAGACCACGTCGAAGCGTGCGGCTTCCAGCCGTTTCGCAATGTCCTCCGCGGCGGATCTCACCGCTTGGTCTTTGATGTTGACCGGTGCAACCACGATCTCAAACGGAGCGATCGACGGAGGCAGCCAGAAGCCGTCGTTGTCGTTGCCCTGCTCCACTGCTGCCGTAAGGATTCGTTCAATCCCGATTCCGTAGCAGCCCATGATCGGCATGACTTCCTTGCCGTTTTTGTCGAGCACCCGGGCTCCCATCGACTCGGAATAACGGTAGCCGAGTTTGAAGATGTGTCCGATCTCGACGGCTGTGTCGATGCGCAGCGCCTTCCCACAATTTGGACACGCTTCGCCCGCCGTCACTGTCCGCAAATCAACAAATGCCGTCGGATGAAAATCCTTCCCAGGCGTCAGATTCTTTACGTGATAGTCCTTCTTGTTTGCGCCTGCGATCAGATTCTTCCGGCCTTCGAGAGCCTTATCCGTAAGCAGCACAGGCAGGTCGCCGTCTTTCTTCAGATCATCTGCCCAAACGATACCCATGGGCCCGAGATATCCCGCCGGAGAGTTGAAGAGTGCCTCGATCTCAGTTTCTTCCATCGGACGCGTCGCCGTGGCAATCGTCGCGTTCAACTTCGCCTCGTTCAGTTGATGGTCTCCGCGCATGAGCACGATGATGGCGCGCGACTTTTTCTTGCCCGACTCATCGGTCACATCCGCCATGAGCGCCAGCGTTTTGATCTTGTTCTTCGGAGACACACCGAGGAACCGCGCCACGTCTTCAATCGTCTTCTGCCCCGGGGTGTGCACCAGCAACGGCTTGCCGTCGCCTTCTGGAGCAAGATCAGGAACGTCTTCCAGCTTCGAGGTCGCTTTCTCCATGTTCGCGGCGTAATTGCATCCGTCGCAGCTGACGATCTGATCCTCGCCGGCAGGAGTGCGCACCATGAACTCGTGCGATTCCTTGCCGCCCATGGCTCCGGAATCCGCCTCTACAACCATGTATTTCAATCCACAGCGGTCGAAAATACGGCAATAGGCGTCGTAGTGCTTGCGATAGGAGACGTCCAACCCCGCCGCATCGATGTCGAAGGAGTACGAATCCTTCATCATGAACTGCCGGACACGCAACAGTCCGGACCTGGGCCGGGGCTCGTCGCGGAACTTTGGCGCGATCTGATACCAGACCTGCGGCAGCTGCTTGTAGCTGCGCAGCTCTTTCACGGCGATCGACGTCATGACCTCTTCTTCGGTCATACCCAAGCACATGTCGCCGCCTTTGCGATCTTTGAGGCGGAAGAGATTGTCGCCCATCAATTCCCACCGGCCGCTGGCTTCCCAGATCTCCCGCGGATGCAGCGCCGGCAAATAGAATTCCTGCCCGATCTTGTCCATCTCCTCGCGCACAATCTGCATGATCTTGTTGAACGACCGCGTGCCGAGGAAAAGATAGGAGTAGATTCCGGCGGCGAGCTGGCGAATGTATCCCGCCCGCACCAGGAACTTATGCGATGCGACTTCGGCATCTGCCGGCGCTTCGCGCAGTGTAGGAACAAACAGTTCTGACCAACGATGCATAGAATTTTGAGTACCGAGTCCCGCGCCGCGAGCACCGAGATAAAGCGCGGCTGCGTTCAATGGGGAATTGGCTATTGTATCAAGCAACTTGCAGGTGGTCGCGATGATGACTGCAACTTTCCCGCCTCTGCCGGGCATCGAAGCACCGTTCGCGCAAAGCTGTCGTTCTATTGGTGGGGGAAATCATCCGCTTTCGCTTTGCATCCTCGAGGCCGCTCATCGTCTTTGCCCTCATTCTCTCTACTTCCAGTGTTTCCGCTTACTCCGTGCTCACTCACCAGGAACTGATCGACCTGGCCTGGACCGATTCCATACGCCCACTGCTTCTTGCCAAGTTCCCGGGCGCCACCGAGGAACAACTCCGCGACGCTCACGCCTACGCCTACGGCGGTTCCGCAGTGCAGGACATGGGCTACTATCCCTTCGGCAAGCAGTTCTTCAGCAATCTCACGCACTATGTCCGCACCGGAGATTTCGTCGCCTGGCTGTTGAGCAATGCCCATTCGATCGACGAATACGCTTTCGCCCTAGGCGCTTTGTCGCATTACGTCGGAGATTCCATCGGACATTCCGAGGCCATCAATCCGGCCACCGGCATCGAGTTTCCGAATCTGGCGCATACGTATGGGCCGTCGGTCACTTATGACGAAAGTCCCCACGGCCATATCCGCACAGAATTCGCTTTCGATATCGCGGAACTTTCCGACGGCGATTTCCCGTCGTCAGCCTATATGCGCTACATCGGGTTCAAAGTACCGAGGAAGTTCCTCGAGCAGGCATTCCTGCATATCTACGGATTCGATATCCATGAAGTGTTGGGTCGCGCACAGCCCGCATTGCGCAGTTACCGCACTTCTGTACGCAGCTTTATCCCTGCGTTTTCCCAGGCGGAAGTCGTTTTGCACCGCCACCAATTTCCGCCGCACTCAGATTCAGAGGCGGATCGGATTTTTCGAGAGCGCCTGGCCAGAACCGTTTACGAGAGACACTGGAAACACACACAGCGCGGGCCGGGTGTAAAAGCACACCTGCTGGCAATTCTGGTCTTCCTGGTGCCAAAGATCGGGGCGGCTTCCGACCTCGCCATCAAAATTCCTAGCCCTCAGACTTACGAGATGTACCAGAGCAGCGTGAATCAAACCGTCGACATTTTTCGCGACTTGCTCACGAAACTGAAAAGCACCGGGGACGATGTGCATCTGGCGAACATCGATCTGGATACGGGAAATCACGTCAAGCGCGGAGAATATCCGCTCGCGGACGCTACTTACGCGCGGCTGCTGGAGCGCCTTACCTCAAGGCCTGACCGCGCCATCCCGTCCGACACGAAACGTAATCTGCTGGAGTATTACGGAACCGTCGCAGTTACAGACAAGATCAACCCGAAAATGGACGATCGGCTAGCCACGCTCAAAACGATGAAGGTCCTCGAATAGGACGTCGATCGGATCGCGATAATTTCCATCTTTATTGGGCGAGTTGCTTCAGGATCGTCTTCCCCAGTTTTTGAGCCTCGCCGAAGAACTTCTGATACTCGACGAAAAGCCGGTTCAGTTCCAGCGATTGATCGGCCGTCAGCTTCTTGCGCAGAAGCATGTCCCGCACATGCACGGGATTCGGCAAGGTTGCATCTTCGGTGAGTTCTTCAAGTGCTGTGTTGGGATCGTAGTGATACATCCCGCTATTGTAGCCCCGGAGTCCTTGATCCACGTGCGCGATTGCTACACCAGTTCCGTGGTCCACAAGTCATGCAAATGCACGATCCCTTCAAGCTTCCCCGCCGAATCGACCACCATGAGTGATGTAATTCTTTTGTCTTCCATCAGCGCCAGCGCGCTGGCAGCGAATTCGCCGGCCGCAATTGTCTTCGGCGTTTGGGTCATGGCCTCACCGGCGCTTAGATCCATCACATCTTTGCCGCGTTTTTCGAGAAGGCGCCGGAGGTCTCCATCGCTGATGACCCCGACCAGCCGATCTTCCTCAACGACGGCGGTCACGCCCAACTTCTTGCGCGACATCTCGTAGATCACGTCCGGCATCTTCGTGGCCGGACTGACACGCGGCAGAGCATCCCCGGTGTGCATCAAAGAGTCCACTCGCGCCAGTTTCTTCCCCAGCTTTCCGCCAGGATGCAAATTGGCAAAATCCTCTTCCTTGAATCCGCGTCGCTCACTTAAGGTGACCGCGAGGGCGTCCCCCAAAGCGAGCATGGTCGTCGTCGAAGCTGTTGGAGCTAACCCAAGCGAACAAGCCTCTTTCGCCACAGAACAGTCGAGTGCTACCTCCGCCGCAGCGGCTAAGGTTGAGATCGAATCGCCTGGCCCACGCTTCGAGGTGTTCAGCGCATTGGAAGTGCAAATCTCATCCCCCGTCATCGAGATCAACGGCACCTGCAATCGTTTGATTGTCGCCAGCAGCGCCAGAATCTCCTCCGTCTCCCCGCTCGCCGATAGTGCCAGCACCACATCCCCGCGCACCACCATCCCCAGGTCGCCGTGCAGGGCTTCCACGGGATGCAGATATAAGGCCGGCGTTCCCGTCGAACTCAACGTTGCCGCGATCTTACGCGCAATCAACCCGCTCTTCCCCATGCCGGTGACCACGACTCGGCCGGCACAGCAGAACATCAGGTCCGCCGCTCGCTGAAATGACGCCGCCATCGGCCCCGCGATGCGGTCCGCCAATGCGTGCAAGGCGTCTGCCTCAATACGAACGACATTCTCACCAGTGTGTTTCATGCGGGATCCGGAAGGAAGGATGTTAGCACGCGCCATCGTAGAGACGTAGCTTGCTACGTCTTCTGCGAAGCGGCCAAGAAAAAGCTATCGCTGCTAAAAATGTTCTGAATCAATGCGCCAAGGAACAGGTTGAGATTTCTGTCCGAGGATAGCAAGCCCTCGCGCCTGGATCAGCCGGTCCCACGGCCCGGCCTGCCAGTTGTCGCGGAGTTTTTCCGGATGCCTCCACGGCGGCAGCGTCAACATCAAATTCCTTGCGGTGGAATAGACGTACGGCTCATACATCGATCGCAGCTTTGCCAGCTTTTCGCGGCCGGCGTCGTCGTTCCGCAGCCGTAACCCTGCAGCCGCGAGCGCGTCTCGCAATCCGTCGAACTCCGCCTCAGTAAAGCGCTCCGGCGCATTGGGATCGTGCCTGGCATTCACTACCTGCGCCAGGTCCACCGCCGCATGGCGCGCCATCGCAAAGGTCAGCTTCGCCTGCCCAGGATGCACGCCCTGAATCCCTGTGAGAATCAGTGAAGTCACGTCGAGCATGGTGGTTAACGCTGCCAGCCACGATTGGTTGCTGTGCTGCGAACGGAAGAACGTCAGCACCGGATACGAGATCTGGCTTTCAAGCAACTCCGCCGACCAGCGCTCCCAATCGCGCAACACTTGATCGAGCACGCTCTGTTCGACGCCTGGATCCTCCGAGCTACCCGCCAACCGGATCAGCAATTCAGCCGCGGAGGGCGGCGATCCCGCCCGCGCATCGAGCATCGAAATCTGTATCTCCCGGCGGGAAAATGACGAATACACTACAGGGATATACCCAATCACGACGCCCAGGAATGCAAAGCCCATCCCGGCTTCGAACACCGAGAGCGCCCGCGCCATTCCTGATGTCGGCACAATGTCGCCGTAGCCGAGCGTGAAAAACGTTTCTCCGCTGTGGTAGATGATCTTTCCGAAGGTCAACGGCTCGCCGCTGAGTTGTTCGTGTCCGCCAATGCCATACTGGATCAGGGAAAATCCAAAAATCAGTCCTGCCGCCCAGAAACCCAGCAGGAGAATCAGCGACAGCGGCCCAAAATAACCCAGAAAATTCTGCTGCCGCGATGGCGTCTTGATCCGGCTCGCGATTCGTCTCCACGGAATCCAGGTGCGCCGGTAGAAGTAAGCCGTCAGCTTGAAATTCCGAAGCACACGCCGCGGCAGCACGACGGTTTCAAACGCGTCCAGCAACACCGACCAGATCACGATGATGCCGAAGACAACCGCGACGATGCTGCCGTGAGCGTGCATAGTGAAATCTAGATGCGGTGGGAAGAGTATCAGATTCGGTGCTCCACTTCCGGGTGGTGTTCAGCCCCAGGCAAGGCACACCCTCCCGCGGCGCGAGAAATGAATCGTGGCACAGGCAAGCACTAGTACCCGTGCTCCGGAAGGCGAGCGCCGGAATCCGAATACCCTATTGCGGCTGCTGCGACTGATTCGCAGGATTCGGGTTCGCTGGAGCCTTCGTTACAGGAGTTGACGACTTTGGCTTCACGGCGGGCTTTTTCTTCGCCGCCGGCTTAGCGGGTTCGGTATCGTCGACAACAGTCTTTTTCGGCGGCTCCGCTGGAATTGCCGCCTGGGCTTTCTTCAAATCCGATCGCAACCGAACGATCTCTGCTTCCTTCGACGCCGAAAGGTTTTCAATTCGCGCCGCCATCTGTTTGCGCGAGTCCTCGAAGGCCTTCAGATCATTTCCCAGGGACTGCTCATCGTCCTTCGATCCGAACGCTCCCGTTAGTTCCACCACATTTCCCAGCACGTCGTAAAGCGCGTCCAGGTTTCGGTAAAGTTTGAAACTAGCGGGAAGATCTTCCGGAGCCGAGCGCAGTTGCGCGATGATGTCGGGCAGCGCTCCCCGCAAATTTCGCTGGATCGAATCGACATTCGACAGCGCCTGCTCTTTCGAATTCTTGTCGGTTTTCCAGCGCTCGATCCGGAGCTTGACCATGTCGGCTTGTGTGGCCTTGGAGGTCGACTCCAGCTGGCCGAGCAATTCATTTAATTGCGTTACGGACGCATACGACACCGGAGCGCCCTGACCATTCGGGGGCATGGGGCCGCCTTGACCCGCATACGCTAGGTTGGCAGGACCTGACTGGCCCAGCGCTGCCATCGCCCACATCATTGCCGCGAAACCAGGCTTAAGAAATGCCGTGACGTTCATGTCAGAAGTTCTTTCGCCGAACAGGATACTACACCGCTCCCCGCACTGTTGATCAGGTCCTTCCATTAGTCCGAGCCGACCATGCGGAATCAGGAAGAGCACACCTGTCGGCGAACGCGAGATAATGTCCTGAATGGATGGAATTATGCCTCGTTTCAGTTTTCGAAATTCGTACTTGTGGTTTGCGTTATCTGTGTTCGTGCTCGGTCTACCCGCTTTCGCGCAGGATGCGGCACAACGCCTCATTCTGAAAGATGGCTCGTATCAACTCGCCGCAAAATACGAGGTGAAGGGCGACCGGGTTCGCTACTATAGCTCCGAGCGCGAAGAATGGGAAGAGATTCCCTGCTCCCTTGTGGACTGGCCTGCGACGGAAAAGTACGAGAAGGATCGCGCCGCGAGCGCGGCTTCGCCCGAAGCCGTGCAACTCGATAAAGAAGCGGAGCATGAGCGCGAACTCGAGGAGACGCCACTTCCCCAGGTTGCCCCCGGGCTGCGATTGCCCGAAGATACCGGCGTTTTCCTTCTCGATACGTTCCAGGGCCAACCTCAGATTGTCGAGATTCAGCAATCTGCGGGAGATCTGAACCGCAACGTAAAAGGAAATATTTTCCGCAGCGCGATTCCGCTCGCCGGAATGAAAGCTACCGTGGAACTCGACGGCACTCATGCACCCATGCAAGCTCATGTCTCGGTTCCCTCTCTCTACATAAGGCTCGAAGACATGCCCGACGCCTCAAGTGCAACCTCTGGGCGGGTGCCCCAACACTCGTCCCAGCCGCAGCAGCCGCAGCAACCCGAGCAAGCGTCCGTCCCGTTCGATCACTTCCGAATCGTGAAGGTGCAAGTGAAGGGCAACAAGCGGATCGTGCTCGATCTGAAACGCACGCCCGACGGGAAGGTCGCCCCTCAACACTTCGTGAAGACCAACGTCGACCGCGTGACCGGAGGCTGGCTCAAGCTGACTCCATCCGAGCCTCTTGCTTCCGGTGAGTACGCCATGGTTGAAATGGTCAGCAACGAAGGAGTCAACATGGCGGTCTGGGACTTTGGTGTGAATCCAAAAGCCGCCGCCAATGCTAACCCGTGGAAACCAGATGTAAAAGACACGCCAAAGCCTCAAGGCGGCACGCAATAAGAGCCCGTGAGGAATTCAGTTCCAAGGGGTGCACGGGCCCGAGGTTTAGGAAAGTTCTGGGGTAGAGGCGGGAACTACAGTAATCCGAGTTCGGAAGCCGAGAATCGACGAGACTTACTTCAGCACGCCGCGTTGCGCGATTCCGATATTGTCTCGCGTGGTGTTCTTCACCATATACATCATGCCGTCCGCCTGCCGGATGACATCATGAGCGGTCCGCGCGTCGTGCGGATAGGTAGCCAACCCAATCGAGGCACGGATGTTCAGATTCAATTCTTCATCGCGGCAAAAGGCCGCATCCCGCAAGCCATCCAGCAGGCGTTTCGCCACAACCAGGGCCTGATCTTTGCTCGTCTGAGGCAGCAAAACGACAAACTCATCGCCACCATAACGAAAGGCGAAGTCGATCAACCGAAGCTGGGCCTTGATGAGGTAACCGATTTCGGCGAGCAGTTTGCTCCCTACGAGGTGCCCGTAGGTGTCGTTGACCGCTTTAAAGTGATCTAGATCGATGAACAGGACGCTGAATTCATACCCGAAGCGCGACGACCGGTAAACCTCGGTCTCCAGCGTTTTATATAAATGCCGCGCGTTATAAAGGCCGGTGCAGTCATCCGTGATCGTCAATTCCTGAATCTTTTCGACCGAGCGCGCATTTTCGATCGCGATCGCAGCATAGTCACACAATGACTGCAGGAAGAACAGTTCCGGCTGTGTGAACTGCGACATGTCGACGTTCACCAACTGGATCACGCCGAGAACCCGAAGCTTCGACCGCAACGGAACGCAGATCACAGAACGCGTTTCCCACTGCGTGGTTTCATCCACTCGGCTGGCAAAGCTGGGATCGTTACGCACATCAGGAACAACTCGCGGCTCGCCATTCTTGGCCACCCAGCCGGCGATCCCCTCGCCTACTTTCAGGCGTACGTTCTTTAAGGCTTCCGCTTTATCCCCTACGGCAATCGCGAAGTAGAGCTCGTCGCGCCCCTCATCCACCATCAGCAGGGACCACGTGTCCGGCCGGAAATACTCGGCCATCTTTTCCATGATCGTCTGCAGAATGGAGTCGAGGTCCAGCGACGACGTCAGAGCTTTCGCCACGTCGTGAAAAATCGTCAGCTCTTGGCCGTGGCGCGTCAATTGAGTGCCTGCCTCAGGCATGCAGAAACACCATTTCCATTCTTTCGTTTAGACGGGTGGCTGTTCCGAAAATTATATGCATCACTTTCGTACAGGGGCAATGAACGTTGGTAACAGGAACCCGTAACGCCAAGGGCATCAGCGACTTTACAGCCATTCTCAGGCGTCCCAAAAGCCAACACCTGTCTCCCCCGTTCCTTTAAGGAGTGAGAACTTCCTAACAGCCTTACATGCGGATTGGGAAAAGCTAGCGTATCTTGGGCATATGAACTCGAAAGCGATTCAAAAAGCACTTCGAGTGGTGCTGATGTTGACGCCGCTGACGGCCTTGGGCCAGAACGCCGCTCCCGCGAAAGATCCCAGCAAAGAGATTCCGGTGCTGGATGGCGGCATTGGGCCCTGCTCCGCCGACCTAACCGTCACGGACGCGGCCGGAGCTCCCGTTTACGCAGCCAAAGTGAAAGTCCACATAGCCTACGGCTTCATGAACGCCCGCAAGCTCGATCTCGAGCTCGGCACCAACGCAGATGGCCGCGCCCGCTTCACCGGTCTCCCCGACCGAATCAAACACGGCTTCTACTTTCGCGCATCGGAGGGCGACCGCAGCGGCGAAGCATTCGACGATCCCACTAACACATGTAAAACGGGATTCACGATCCAATTACAGAAGAACAAAGATCCCCAGCCCTCTTCGCAGTGATGGGTTCGGAAACGTTCAAAAGCGCTAATCAAGTTCAGACATCTTCCGGACACGGAGGAGGCGTAACAGGAGAGCTCAGAACGGAAGTCCTGGCTAAGCAGACATCATCCGCCCGAGTCCTGTAAGGCGAGGACACTCCCGGCCAGACGGGGTCTATCAAACCAAGGCACGCGTCGCTAACGATCGGCCCCGGCAGCCGGCGTCGGTGGCACAACTCTCATGCCCGAGGCATCGAAGACATAAGTCTTCACCTCCGACTCGCCGCCATCGGAAGGAATTTCCTGGCCATTCCACAAGAAACGGATCCCTGCCGCGTTCCCGATTTTCGCAACGATCTCGCGGCTGGCCCGAACCGATGTGTGGGCCGGGGCAATCAGCGTTTCCTGGCTCACGACTTGTCCGTCGGCGCTCACGGAAACCCAGGAATTCTCGGTAGCCCGTATCACCAGAGTCATTGTCGGATTCGGTTTCGTGGCCGCGTTGAGTTGCGCCGCCGGAACTGCAACTCGACCCGGAGATCCGATGGACGACACCTTATCCGGCGCAGGTGCCGTGGCAGACGTCTTCGTACTCTGTCCTGAACCTGGGGTGTTCGTACTCTTCGAAGTGGAGGCATCTGCCGCAGGCGGTAAAGAAATCGGCAGAGGTGCCGGCGCCGCGTTATTGGATGGAGACCGAGATACCACCGGCGCGGACGAAGGCGCAGATTCCTGCGCATGTGCACCACGCACATGCCGTTGCCATAAAACTACTCCAAGCACTACAACCACTGAAGCTGCCGCGACCAAGCCCCACGGCACCCGCACGTCCCAGTGCCCGGGATAGTTCGGGCCCTTGGGCCGCATATCTTCCGCGCGCGGAAGGTGCAGTTCTGGCAACTCCGCCGCAGCGTTGTTCTGAGGCGCCGGAGCTGGCGTAGAAACTGGCGTGCGCCGCTCAGCCTTCCGCCGATCTCGCGTATTCTGACGCCTGTCGACCGCCGGCATTCCCTGGCTCGGCGCGTCCGCGGTCCGCTTGTCCAGCTCTTCCTGCCGCAGGCAGGCCAGGTATTCGGTCACGGCCTCTTCTTCGTTCAGACCAACATGCTTGGCGTACGCGCGGATAAAGCCCTTGTTGAATACACCGCCGGGCAGTTGCTCGAAATTCTGTTCCTCGATAGCCTTGAGATTTCGCACGCTGATCTTGATGACGTTCGACACATCATCGAGCGAGACTCCTCTCTTCTCGCGCGCATTGCGAAATTTTTCACCGAAATCGCCCACTCGCGTCTTCCGCCCAGGGCAAAGTGGCCTTCGCCCACGCTAACGAGAACATCATAGGACAACCCGAAGGCACGCGCTACAGCCATCAGTGAGTCGGGATGGTAACTCGCGGGGGTCCGGGAGAAAACTCCGAGCCTACGGATACGGGTAGCAGTTCGAGAAAAGTCAAGGGTCAAGGCAGAGGTCCGGAGGAAGGGCAAAAAAGCAGAGCCCGAAGGCTAGCTAAGGCGTGTGACGCTGATGGCCTGGCTTACGCCGCCTACTTATCACCCTTTGACGCTGATCTTTGAGAACGACAGCACCGCACGGCTCGGCGTTGGACGGCCCATCGACAGTGCGGGACGGAAGGTCGTGAAGATCAGCATTCGCTTCACTTCAGGCAGGACTTCCTTCGACACATCGGAATCCGAAAGAATTTGGTAGTCCTGCACACGTCCGTTCGCGTCAACATAAGCCTCGATGACCAGCGAATCGGTATTGATCGTGTCCAGAGAAATACCGAGCGAGGTCTGCTGCAATTCCGGCCCGGTATTGACCATCACCAGCGGCACGTCGTTGTTCGCCTGCAGCGACGACGGGGCCACGAAATAGACCATTGCAATGCCAAAGATAATCAGGGCGCTGAGAAATCCGGCCGTAGCAGGCACCATGTGCGTGCGCAGCTCATTCTCCAGGCGCGTCCACCAGCCCTCAAAAGCGCCTCGCCGCGATTGGGCCGCTTCCCGCGAAATCGCCACGCGCAGCCGCAACCCCAGGTCATCCGGAAGCTTCGGCCGCGGCACGCTCAACAGCAGCTGCTGCGTGTGCCGTAGCGACTCGTAATGCGCATTGCATCCGGCGCATTGCTGCAAATGATTCTGCAGCGCGAGCATCTCTGTGCCCGTCACCGCGCCGTCGAGATACGGCGAAAACAACCGCTTCGCCTGGGGGCACTTCAATCCCGTATTCGTTCCTGTGCCCTTCATCGCATCACCTCGACCTTTCTACCCGCACCAGCGACCTGAGCCCGAGCTATCGGCTTTTCCGCAGGCTCGGCCAACCCCAGTTCCTTTCCTACTTCGCGGACGTATGGCGTTAGCCTTTGCCGCAAAGCTTCTCTGCCGCGGGTCAGCCGCGATTTCACTGTTCCCAGCGAAACCTCCAGCACCTCCGCGATCTCCTCGTACGACATTTCTTCCAGATCCCGTAGAATCAGCGTGGTCCGGTACGGCTCTGCCAGTTGCTGTAATTCCTCTTCCACGCGGCGCTGCACTTCGTGATGCGCCACGTTGTCAAAGGGAGAATCTCCGTGATCGGTAAGCGCCGCCTGGATCTCGTTTTCTCCGAGGCCCGGGCCCTCGAACTCCGGCGGCTCAATCGACGTTTCCCGCGACTTGTGCCGGAACCACCACCGTCTCCGGTTGGCCGCTTCATGCAGCGCGATGCGGTAAATCCAGGTCTTCAGGCTGGATCCCCCGTTGAAGTGCTTCATTCCACGGAACACTTTCAGGAATACATCCTGTGTCGTGTCCGCGGCGTCGGCCGCATCGTTGACGATCCGGTACACCAGCCCGTAAATCGGCTGCTGGAATTCCCCGATCAGCCAGGCATAGGCCGTTTCCGAGCCGGCTTTCAGTTCCGCGACGATTGCCGCTTCTTCCTGAGCCCGGACTCCGATCGCACTCGCTAAATCACCCAAGGTGGTCGCTCCCGCCATAGCGGTATCCTTCGATTATAGGATTTTCCACCCCAATGCGAACCGATATTTCGCCCAAACCAGGCGACCCCGCTCTTACCCCGGCCGGGCAATGACTCACAGGAACAATAGACTCCGCCGGCTTGTGCGAAGTTCCCGCCGCGAAGTATCCTTTTTTCAGTAAGATACCGCAAGGGCATAGACCAAGCGGTGTTTGGGAACCATGGGTTACTGCAGGATTACCAAGGGCGAATTTCGTCACCCCGGACCAACCCGCCCAGACCCACCCAAGCAACGGCCGAAATCTCCAGCCTACTTCCCCTCAACCGCCATATGGAGCCGCTCAAGAATCTCAGCCAAAGCGCTCAGCAATGGTTCGCAACTCTTTTCCAGATCCAATTCGGACTTCTCCAAATATGCAATCGCACCGTCCCGCTTCAGCCGCTCGGCATTTTTCTGCGACAAGCCGGTGAACACCACCACGGGGATCGGCTTGGTCCGCGGACTCTTCTTCAGCGCCTTCAAAACCTCTGGTCCGGTGATCTTGGGCAACAGCATATCGAGCAAAATCAGGTCGGGCTGCTCTTGCCGCGCCATCTCGAGCGCCTGCTCACCGTCTGTCGCGCTGATTACATCGTAGCCGGCGCGAGCGAGCGCCCGCTCCGTCGCTAAACGGAGAAACTTGCTGTCATCGACCAGGAGAATCTTGGTCATAGCCCCTACTCAACCTCTATCGGCAGAGGGGCGACAGGAACTTAGCGCAAGCTGAACAGGAAGAAGATCGAGGAACTAGCGATGGAGCTTCGGATCTCGTGCTCGATCAGTGATCAAACTTAGGCCGGACCAGCAAGATAGAGTTTTGAATTAAGGATTCCTTATTCCAGGCATGGCCACCCGAACTGCGGGCAGCCGAGCAACTCGCCCGGAAAGGGCGAAGATTGGGATTACCGACCTTCGCCCGGTCTCTGCTTCGCCGCGGCATCCATAAACGCTGTCACTGCCCTGCGAAATGCCGACCGCAACTCCTGCTCATGTCCGGCAACAATCTTGTCGAGCAGCATCACCGACGTTCCGTGCGCCATCGCCCAAAGCGCCAGCGCCAGCCAGGTGTACTCTTCCGGCGCCCCGCCCAGCCGCTTTGCCAGCCTCCGCTCCAGCAGTCCGAAATTCGGGCGCGACTCCCGCAGGGGAGCTACACGCCCCGAGGTCCGGCTTTTCATCAGTTCATATGAGTGCTCGTAGAACAGCCGGTATTCATGCGGATCCTCGAGCGCCTTGTCCACGTACACATCCGTCATATCCTCGATGGTGATTCCGGCTTCGAAGATCTGGGCGAAGCGCTGGATCGTGCGCCGCAAGAGCGCGCGGATCAGGTCGCTGCGGTCTTTGAAGCGGCGGTACACGGCCGGTGTGTTTGTATGCGCCGCGCGTGCCACGGCGCGCATGGTCAATGCTTTTTCTCCGCCCCGCTTCCATAGCGCCGCGGCCGCGCTCAAAATGCGCTCTTCTAGATCGGGATCGGGATGCCTGGGCATCTTTCTGTGTCGCTCTCCTGCGGCTCAGGATTAGATTGACAATGTTCTAGTAACGGCGTATACATAATGACACAAGTCCTCCCCCCATAACTCAGGGAAAGTCAGGAAAATGAGCGGCCGGCGTAAGCCGGACCGCTTATCAGACACCGGCTAAGGGCTTAGAAATTACGTTGACACTGTTAACGTAACAGTGTATAAACAATTCAGAAGATCTCCCTGCCTTCTGCACTCTGTCCGCCAGGAGCCGTTGTCGATGTATTCATGCGATGACCCGGGTCAGCGGGTCTCTATTGCTCAGCTCAATTCTGAGCTTCGTCACGCACATCTCGAGTTGGTCAGCGCTCATTGCGCGACCCATCAGCTTCGCCTGCGCTACTCGCTCGATGATCTCGCCCGCCTCGGGCGACGAGATGTCCTGCGCAAGTCGGCGGAAGCTGCCAGCGCCCTACACGAGTTCTACCGTTCGATCGACCAGCGCCTCGCTGCCGAACACGACCAGCCAGAACCGACTCCCTTGCCCTCCGAGGCTCAGATTGCCCAGGCGGTCCGCTGGCTTTCCGGCTATCTCCGCGAACAGCGCGATCTCTACTTCCCTCAAGCTTCGGCTCTTCCCGACCCGGTACGGGAGCGTTTGTCTCCTTACTTTGCGGCAACGCTGCTCGACCGTGTTCGGATCATCGAACTGCGCGGCAAACGAGTCGCGGTCCCCGGCTTCTTCTCCGAAGCCCGGGCGCTCGGATATGACAATCTGCCTGACGTCCAGCACATGGAATCAATGACCTTCATCGACGTCATCGCGTTTAACGAGGCCCTTCAGGAGCGCGCCTTGTTTCATGCCCTCGTGCACACGGTCCAGATCGAACTCCTTGGACTCGAGGGGTACGCCGAGTTCTGGGTTCATAGCTTCCTGAAGACAAAAGCGCACTTCACCGTGGCGCTCGAGGTCCATGCATTCTCCCTGGCTTCGCGCTTTCTGCGTCCGGGCGTGCAGAAATTTTCTGTCGAAAAGGAAGTCTTGCACTGGGCGGCTGCGAACCGCTATTGAAGTCTCAAATATCTACGCTTCTCCAGACTCGAAGCGCCCGCAATTCAAGTTTGTTTTTCCCCCAACGCACAGCAGAAGGGGCGGCGACGTACCGCCCCTCGACTTTCTTCGCTCCCAGCGATTCGCACTGTGCCACCGGAATTGGCGAGGAGAAACACCCGATCCCATACTTGTCATGTGGCTACGCCCCATGCTAACGTGCGCCGTTCCACTGTTTCGCTTAAGCTAGGCTTTGCATAGTGCGGCCTCATGAGGGCCCGCGTCAGGAAACTTTTGCAAAACTGCTTCTCATCCGCGCAAACGAAAGTGCACTCATCCCACGCCGAACAAGGACATCCATGAGCACCCCAGCTACTTCACTGCCCGCAAAGAAGAAACACCTACCCTACGTCCCCGAAACCATGGAGATGAAGGAATTCACCTTCCGGGCGCTGCTCATCGGCCTGGTCATGACCGCGATCCTCGGCTCGGCGAACGCATATCTGGGACTTAAGGCGGGAATGACCATCGCAGCAACGTATCCCGCGGCCGTCATCGGGATGGCACTACTTCGTCTGATGAAGGGGTCGTTGCTTGAGGAAAATATCGCGCGAACGGTAGGCTCGATCGGGGAATCAGTCGCCGCTGGCGCTGTATTCACAATCCCGGCCTTCGTCATGGCCGGACTGTGGACCGGCCTCACCTACGATCAATATTGGAAAGCCGTGGCGCTGATGATGATTGGCGGCACCCTCGGCATTCTCTTCGTGACTCTTCTGCGCCGCGTCATGGTCGAAGATCCCGAGTTGCCGTATCCGGAATCCGTCGCCGCCTCCGAGATTCACAAAGCCGGGCAACAGGGCGCAAAAGCCGCCAAGATTCTCTTCGCCAACATGGGTTTTGGTGGGTTAATGTTCTTGCTGGGGGCTGTAAACGTCTTCTCTCCGAACAATACTTTCCCCGTTAGCATCAGCGCCCTGGGAAAGAAGTTGCTTCTGCGAACCAGCACCAATCCCAATGTTGCTACCACCATCACGGGTGGAACTACGCTCTTCACCGCACCTGATATCAGTCCCGCCTACCTTGGCGTCGGTTACATCATCGGGCCTCGTCTTGCGGCGTTGAATTTTGCCGGGGGCCTGCTCGCCTGGGGATTGCTGGTTCCACTTCTCACCTTCACTATCGGTCCCTACATTCAAGCGACGCAGCCCGCCGGACAGCAACTCTCCTGGACGTTGCTTGCCGGAGCAATTTACTACTCCGTCGTACGTCCAATTGCTGTCGGCGGAATGCTGGTCGGAGCTACGTACACGTTGTTCAAGATGCGCAAGCAACTCGCGATGGGAATGGGGCGTGCTGTCTCCGATCTGAAAAAATCCGCAGCCGCACATGCCGCTACCTCCCGCACGGAGCGCGATCTTCCCGCCAAAGCGATCTTCGCTGGCATTGCCCTCGTCTTCGTCGCTATGATCATCCTGTACTACTACTTCATCAGCGGCGCCGGGAATCTTTCCAGTTCCAAGATCATCGCTGGATCTCTCGTTGCTGCAGGCGTCATGATCATCGTCGGGTTCTTCTTCGCGGCCGTTTCCGGCAATCTCGTCGGAATGATCGGCTCATCCAACAACCCTGTCTCTGGCCTGACGCTCTGCACACTGGTCATTGCCGCTCTGCTGATGGTCGCCCTGGGAGTATCCGGAACTGGTGGCGTCGCCGCCGTGCTCGGGGTTGCTGCGGTCGTCTGCGTCTCGTCCGCCGTCGCTGGAGAAATGCTGCAAGACCTCAAGGTTGGACACATTCTCGGCGGCACGCCATCAAAAATGCAGGTCGGCGACCTGTTCGGCATTGTCGTCGCCTCCCTCGTGCTCTTCTTTCCTTTGATGGTCCTCGACAAAGCGTATCACTTCGGCAGCCCCAACTTATCGGCTCCACAGGCAGGATTGATGGCGATGCTTTCCAAAGGCATCGTCGGCGGAGACATGGCGTGGCCGCTCGTCGTTGTTGGAATTCTGCTCGGCATCTCGATGATCATGATCGAGGTCAAAAGCGTGATGCTGTTCTCCGTCGGCATGTATCTGCCACTCGGGACGACGTTCGCGATCTTCATCGGCGGCGTGATCCGATGGCTGACTGACATCCTCCGTGATCGCCGCGGCTTCAACGACGCCCAGAAAGCTCGCGTCGACAACGCAGGAGTTCTCACCGCCTCAGGATTGATTGCAGGGGAAGCGCTCTGCGGACTCGTCATCGCCGGCCTCGTCGGGTCGGGCAAAGATGTCACGCTGGTGCACTGGACGCCGCCCATCTGGGCTGCTGTCGCTGCCTTAGCCGTGCTCGTCGTGGCCATGATCCGCGTACCGCTGGCCAACGCCGGCAGCCCTGAAGAACCCGCGCCACCCACAGCAATTATGTAAGCCCATTAGGCCGCTTTTTTAAGGATCGTAGAGCGCACGCGTCTAAGCCGCGAAGCGGTGACTCTTGATCCTTGAGACCAGGAGAGAACAGCCACGTTCCCGCACACACTCATAGGCGCATTACAATCCTGATGCAACACTATTCTTTGAACTTCTAGCAAACCCGCCGCCTTGTCCATCGCCGAAAATCTCGCTGCGGTTCAATATGAAATTGAATCCGCCGCCAAAATCGCGGGGCGTTCCTCTCGCGATATCACGCTGATGGGCGTAACCAAGACCCACCCACCCGAACGCATTCTTGAAGGCTACGCGGCCGGCCTCCGCGTCTTCGGCGAAAATCGCGTGCAGGAATTCGCCGGGAAAACCCACGCCCTGGCTGACCTCAAAGGCGCCGCGTGGCATATGATCGGCCACCTGCAAACCAACAAAGCCACCCGCGCGGCAGAATTGTTCAACGCTGTAGACTCGGTCGATTCCACAAAATTGGCCGAGAAGCTGAACGCCGCAGCCCAACGTTCCGGCAAGAAATTAAGCGTGCTCATTGAAATCAACGTAGGTGGGGAGGAGGTTAAAAGTGGACTTGCTCCGGACTCTCCGGAACTCGAATCCCTGCTGCTCGCGGGCCCGCGTTTTGAGGCGCTCAACTTCCGCGGCCTGATGACGATTCCTCCTTTCACCGAGGATTCCGAAGGAGCCCGCCCCTTCTTCCGCCGACTCCGTCAGCTGCGAGATTCAATCGCCGCGCGGCACCTGTCGGCCATCCGTATGGACACCTTATCCATGGGCATGTCCCACGACTTCAAAGTGGCCATTGAAGAAGGCTCTACTTGTATAAGAGTAGGCACGGCCATCTTTGGCGAACGTACAGTCCATTGATTGGGGGAGGGTGACAAAGATGTTCGGACTTGCATGATCGCAATTCGTGAAAACGACGGCAGCGTCACCTTCGCAGTACGCATCCATCCTCGCGCAAAAAAGAACGCGATCACCGGTGAACTGGGCGAGGTACTGAAGATCTCCCTGACCACTCCGCCGATTGACGGCCGCGCCAACCAGGCCTGCATCGACTTCCTCGCAAAACTTTTGAAGGTGCCGCGATCTTCCGTTACCATTGCCTCCGGCCAGACCAGCCGAAATAAAATAATCCGCGTTGCGGGACTGACGGCCGCAGAGATGCGCCAAAGAATCACACCGTAGCCCTGCACGATTTTTGTAGGAACGAAGTCCGGAGAAGAAGTCAACCAGAAGTGGTTAACCACTGAACACAAACCACTTGATCACTGGTTCTTTCTTCAGGAGCCCGATTGACCCTAGCCCAACGTTTCCACGAAATCCGCACCGGATTCGAACGCCCCTTTTGGATCGCAAACATCAGCGAGCTATTCGAGCGCCTTTCGTACTACGCGGTCTTTGCTGTCCTCGCCCGCTACCTGCACGAGGAGCTAAGGTTCAGCCTGGAACAGGCTAGCAGCCTCACCGGAATGTTCGGGGGATGGGTTTGGTTCCTCGCCGTTATTGGTGGCGCGGTCGCCGATCGCCTCGGCTTCCGCCGGGCGCTCTCAATCGCCTACCTGATCCTGAGCATCGCCTACTTCACAATCGGATCGCTCGCCGCTCCGTGGCTCGCCCCGCTGCGCCATGCCGTGCCGCTCACGACACTCGTCGCGATAGTCCTGGTCCTGCCCGCGCTAGGCGTAGCACTCGTGAAGCCAAGCGTGGTCGGCACAACTGCCCGGGCCTCGCACGAGAACGTCCGATCCGTCGGATATTCGATCTACTACACGTTGGTGAACATCGGCAGCACGTGCGGGCCTCTGATCGCCGGCTGGGAACAGGATCATGGGAGCGCCCAGGGCCTGTTCCGCATCGCAGCTCTCAGCGTGTTCCTGATGTTCTTCCTGGTGCTCCTGTTGTTCAAAGAACCACGACCGGCGGACAACAAACCGTCCGCGACTCTCGCTGAGGTTGGTAAGAATTTCTGGACGGTTATCGGGAATCCCCGCTTCATGCTCTTCCTTCTCATCTTCACCGGATATTGGGTCGTCTTCTGGCAGGAATTCATTGCCCTGCCGCTCTATATCTCCGGCTATATCGATCCGAACGCCAACACGGCGCGGATTCTCGCTACCGACCCAATCGTCGTCATCTGTTTCACCATGCTGATCGGAATCCTCACCAAGCGGCTGCACGCTTTCCACGCCATTGTGCTCGGCACGCTGATCACAAGCCTCGCCTGGATTCTTCTCATCATCCATCCATCAGTCTGGATGGCGGTCGCGACGCTGGTCGTCGTTGCCATCGGTGAGATCACGCAACAACCCCGCTATTACGACTACATCTCGCGCCTCGCTCCGGCGGATCAGCAAGGGACCTACATGGGATTCGCTTTCCTCCCATTGGGCGTCGGATCGTTCATTGCCGGCCCGTTCAGTGGATGGCTCATGCACCACTACGTAGAAGAGCTGCACCGCCCGCAAATGATCTGGTGGTGGGTGACCAGTGTTGGAATAGTGACGACGCTGCTGTTGTGGATCTACGACCGAGTAGTAAGAGTAGACACGCAGGAGACGTAGGCCGTGCCGTGCCGCGCCTTTCCCACTGTGTCATCCTGAGCGGAGCCGTTCTTCAGCGGGGAGAGGATCTCCCTCCCCCGAAGCTAGCGGAGCCTGAAATTCCTCGCCCCGCTGGTGGAAGCGCGGGCTTCGGAATGACAACCTCGACAGAGGATGAATTCAAGGGCAGCATCACGCGACTCGCGAGCCCAGAAAACTTACGACATCCGCCGGCTCCGGGCGCACGGTGTAATCCTCGTCGGCCGAGGCAGACAGAATCGTTCCATCGCTTTCGAGAATGTACGTCGCCGGGATTGGCAGCTCCCAGCTTTCATCACCATTGATGAACGGAAGGTTCACGAACGCCCGCCGGTACACCGCCTCCTGCAAAGCCGGCACGCGATAGGTCAGCCCAAAGTGCCGGGCAACCTGATTTCCGGCATCCGATAGCAGAGGAAACCGCAGCTTGTGCTGATCATGCATGAAGAATGACTGCTTGACGTCTTGCGGAGAGATCACTACGAGCGATGCTCCAGCGGACGCAATCGCCGGGAGCATCAGATTCATCGCTTCCACCTGGCCCACACAAAATGGGCACCACCGCCCGCGAATGAAGCAGATGATCAATCGCCCGCGCCCCAGCAGAATGGAGGAGGACACGAGTTGGCCGTCGTGGTCTTGCAGTTCGAATTGCGGAGCCTTAGTGCCGACGGGAAGAATGTGCGCAGCGAGACGCCGAGCCTTCAACTCCGTCACAGCCTGCGCATGGACGGCCTGCGTCTCCGCCGGAACATACTTCGCGATGAGTTCCTTGCGCTCCGCAAAAATATCCCGCAGCGGCCGCGCATCGAGCCCCGGAACCGATTCCTCCAGAGAACGCCATTTCATACCAGGTCCCGCTCAAACCCGATCGAGCAGCTGTTTCGACGGCGAGTAGCCGACTTTCCATCCGGCAAAACAGCCGAGGACACCGCAGGTCGAGCAGCGTTCGCCGACGTAAAGCCAGCGAATCTCACCATCGTCGTGAAGTGAAAATGCAACGCCGACATTGGCGCTTGTCGATCCACACTCGATACACTTCCACTCTTCAGGGGACGCATCGTCCCAAAACTCGTCGCTGTCACAAATGAATGCTTCTTTCTTGCAAGACGTGCATATCCGCTTTGCGCAGCCCTCGTCGTCATCCGCGAACAGATGGAATACATGGTTTCCGCAAGCGCACTTGGCGAGTCGGAATTCCGAGACCTTGTAGCTGTCGGCGGAATACGCCTCCAGATACTCCTTGAGGTCATCCGCGTTAGTGCCGACCCACCACTTTCCGGACTTATCGATGCTCATGTTCGAAATGTACAGATCATCGACTCGATTGCTGTCTGCACCGAACACCAACTCCGCTCAGGATGACAACGCCCGTGGATTTTTCTCGGTACTCGCAACTCGGTACCTACATTCCCGGCAACTTCATCCCCGCCAACCGCCGTGCGAAGCTGGCTTTGCCCATCTGCTTGAACATCTTCTTCATCTGCGCATACTGGCGCAGAAGATTGTTTACTTCCTGAATCGTCGTGCCCGAGCCGCGCGCGATCCGCTTCCGCCGGCTGCCGTTGATGACTTCGTGATGCGCGCGCTCATGCGCGGTCATCGAGTTGATGATTGCTTCCACGCGGTTGATCTGCTTCTCGTCAACGTTGTCCGCGGCCTTCTGCAAGCCGGAGAATGGCCCAATCGACGGCAACATTCCCACCAGGCTCTTCATCGACCCCATCTTGCGGACCTGCCGCAGCTGGTCGCGGAAGTCCTCCAGTGAAAATCCGTCGCCCGAGAGCGCTTTCGACGCCATCTCCGCGGCTTTCTTCTTGTCGATCTGCTGCTCGGCGCGCTCGATCAGCGACAGGATGTCGCCCATGCCCAGAATTCGCGACACGATGCGGTCGGGATGGAATGGCTCGAGCGCATCATACTTCTCGCCTACGCCAATGAACTTGATCGGCTGCCCTGTGACCTGCCGGATCGATAGTGCCGCACCGCCGCGAGCGTCGCCATCCATCTTCGTAAGCACCACACCTGTCAAGGAAAGCTTCTTATGAAATTCGTCGGCGGAGTTCACTGCGTCCTGTCCGGTCATGGCATCGGCAACGAACAGAATCTCTGACGGGTTGAGCAGCTTCTTCAGCGACTGCATCTCATCCATGAGCTGTTCATCAATGTGCAACCGCCCCGCCGTATCGACGATCAGAACGTCGCATCCCGAGACAACCGCTTCCCGCCGTGCCTCCTTGACCAGCCGCTCGACAGTCGCGGTATTCGCCTCCGTCACGTCGCCTTCGTAAATATTGCTCTTCACTGCTTGCGCGACGACTTTCAACTGCTCGCGCGCCGCCGGACGATAAACGTCCACCGACACCAGCAACGGACGATGTCCGCCTTGCTTCAGCCAGTGCGCCAGCTTGCCCGAAGTCGTCGTCTTGCCCGAACCCTGGAGCCCGGCCATCAACACTACCGACGGGGGTTGCGACGCAAACTTCACCCGTGCCGTATCTTTGCCCAGCAACTCGACCAGCTCGTCGCGGACAATCTTGATCACTTGCTCGCCCGGGGAGAGCGCGGTCATCACTTCCTGGCCCACGGCCTTGGCGCGAATCTGGTCGATCAGCTGCTTCACGACCTTGAAGTTGACGTCGGCCTCGAGCAGCGCCATGCGGATCTCGCGCAGCGCCTCGTCAATATTCTCCTCGGTCAGCCGCGCCTGGCCGCGCAGCGACTTGAATGCACGTTGAAGTTTTTCCTGAAGATTCTCAAACATAGTTATGGTCGCTTCATTTTAGCAGCGCCAGGACGAAGAGCACGCGGACGCGTCTCCCCCCTTTCGAACAAAGGCGCGGGAATGGAGCTTTTTCCCGTGCCGGTTGAATCTTATTCAGAAGCTACCGAGATACGGCGCCGCCTCGCGACAAGCCACATCCACGAATACAGCAGGAACAGCGCCCCGTAATTCGTGGCGATAAACCAATGGCTTTCCCAACGGATGCCCGAGACCGCATAGGATGAGAGCGGCCAAAGAAAGTGCAGAGCGAAAATCCCTTGATGCGTGGGAATGTCAATGAGGATGTGTAAACACCACGCCGACATTTCTAATACAGGGCGTTTTGCCAAGATCCATACCACCCCAAATACCACACCAAATACGAGCAGGCTGTGGCTTGCATAGTAAAGAGTCCACACATATCGGAAATGCTGCGGGCCATGGGCGTCGGGCAATAGGGATGAAGTGGTGCCACTGAGATACCACCAGATTCTTACGACCGCAGGAACCGCAAAACTGAAGAGATCGGGAAAGACACCCCAGAAAACCGCCCAGCTCGGGGAGAGTGTGCGGCGAAGGCGCCGGCGAATCAGAAGCGCGGCACCTGCGGTCCAAAGAGCATGGGCAAGAATGTCCATCTGCAGCCTCCGAGAGTTTGTCCGGGCCGACTTACCCCAACAAACTAACGGGACGAAGGACGATAACACCTCTCAGAGGGCCGGTCTGTGATTGGACGCGCTCTGATCCTGCTCATGATGACGCGGCTACCATCCATTGAGCCCGCGCGGTTCCCCTGATCGACCTGCTGTCTCTGCTTCGCAACCCTGGCGTATGATTCCTTCTTCGTTCCCGTCAGATGAAGAACAAGCTCGCGCTCGCCGCCGTCATTCTCGCCGTAGTCGCGATTGGGGCTACGTTTCTTGCCGGACCGCAACTGATACCCCCTCTGCTGGCAGAGGTGCTGCGATGGATCGCGATCGTCGCGGTCGCCGCCTGGGCGGCATCTCGACGCTCGCTGGCCGCCTGGATTCTGGTTGGATTGCTCGCCGGAGTCGAACTCGGCCATGATGCTCCGGCCTTCGCGGTAAAACTGCAATTTTTCGGCACGATTTTCCTGCGGCTGATCAAGGTCATCATTGCGCCATTGATTTTTGGCACACTGGTCGTCGGGATCGCCGGCCACCCTGACTTAAAGAAAGTCGGACGCCTGGGGGTGAAGTCTCTGGTCTACTTCCTGGCGGTCTCAGTCGTCGCGCTGCTGATCGGCTGGATCGCGGTCAGCGTCAGCCATGCGGGAGACGGAGTGCACCTTCCACCGGCGGCAGCGGCTGAATCTCTTAACGCCGCGCCGCACACCGCAACCCAGATCATCACCGATATTTTTCCCGAAAACATCGCCAAGTCCGTTGCGGAGGGGCAACTCCTGCAGGTGGTGGTGTTCAGTATCCTGTTCGCGATCGCGCTGATTCTCGTGCCGGAAGCGAAGCGGCGCCCGATGCTGTCTTTCTGCGAAAGTCTTTCGGAAACAATGTTCAAGTTCACCAACATTGTGATGTGGGCAGCACCGGTCGGGGTGTTCGGGGCGATCGCATACACCGTCGGCCATCTGGGGATGGGCGTGTTGCTGCCTCTGCTGAAGCTACTTGGGACGATGTACGTGTCTCTCGTGATTTTCATCGGTGGCGTGCTGCTGCCAATTGCGCTGGCGTTGCGTGTGCCGATGCGTAAATTTCTGGCCGCGATCACCGAACCGGTCACGCTCGCATTTGCCACCGCCAGTTCAGAGGCCGCTCTGCCCGGCGCAATGGAGCGCATGGAACAGTTCGGCGTGCCACGGGAAACAGTCGCGTTCGTATTCCCTACCGGATACAGCTTTAACCTCGCCGGGTCGAGCCTGTATCAGTCAATCGCGATCGTGTTTATCGCCCAGGCAGCCGGGATTCATCTCACGATCAGCCAGCAGGCTGTCATGCTGCTCACGCTGCTGGTCAGCAGCAAAGGCACGGCGGGTGTGGCGCGCGCGTCGCTCGTGATCGTGCTCGCGGTGGCGGGTTCATTTCACCTGCCGGTTGAGCCGATTTTCCTGCTCTTCGGGATCGATCAACTGATGGACATGGGGAGGACCGCCGTCAATGTCCTGGGAAATTGCCTCGCTTGTGTCGTCATCGCGAAGTGGGAGGGGGAGATGGCATAGGCAGCGGTTTGGAGTCCCGGAAGTTCCTGTCATCCTGACTGCGGCGAAGGAACTCTGCAACGGCCGCAGCCAATCTTATCCGACTTTCGGTCGCGCCAGTTCGATTCGGTCCCTGGTTCTGGCGTACTGCATGCCGCCCATGCGCCCGAGCAAGTCGAGGGAATCACGGTCGAGGCGGCCGTCTTTCATGTGCGTATCGTCAATGTGAATATAGACAATCTCGCCTATTACTAAATTGCCGCCGCTGGGTTCGGTGGAAAATTCAATAACCTGATTGAGCTTGCATTCGAAGCTAACGGGCGACTCCCCAACCCGGGGCGGCCGCACGAACTTCGACGGAACCGGTGTCAGCTTTGCGATTTCGAATTCGTTCACGGTGTGCGGATACTCCCCGCTCGTCAAGTTCATGGATTCGAGAAGCTCGTAGGTGACAACGCTGATCACGAATTCCTTCGTCTCGCGAATGTTGCGGAGCGTGTCCTTGGGCTCGCCCGCCTTCGTCGATGACTCTTGCGGTTCGCGCAGACCCGGCGAAAATCCGAGCATAGGCGGACGGGCTGAGACACAGTTGAAGAAGGAGAATGGCGCAAGGTTCGGTTGACCGTAGGCACTCAAGCTTGAAACCCAGGCGATAGGTCGCGGAGCTACCGCGCTGATGAGGATGTTATAAAGCTCACGCTGGGGCAGATCTTTCGTCGCGACATACATGCATTGAGTATAGCCATCTCGTTCGGCGGCCGGTCGCTGGCGTCAGGTGTCGCGGATGTTTTCGCGCCGGCAAATTGCCCTCTGGTTACACGGACGTGGGAATGCTGCCGCTCTTGGCCATTCTTGTCATGTGATCGGCAGCGCGATATGCCAGCGCCTGGATCGTGCACGTAGGCTGATGGCGGCCGGAAGTGACCATGCTGCTGCCGTCGACCAGAAAAAGGTTCGGAACATCGTGAGCCTGGTTGTATTTGTTGACGACAGAGGTTTTGGCGTCGTTGCCCATGCGGCAGGTGCCGAGAAGGTGGACTCCCCCCTTTGGCGATTCAACCGGGAAGGTCCACTTCGTCACGGCTCCGGCGGCATCGAACAGTTCCATGGACTTATCGCGGAAGAACTCCATGTTCTTGATGTCGTCGGGGTGCGAGTTGTAGGTGACGCGGATCGCCGGTTGCCCCCATGCGTCTTTCAGCGTGGGATCGAGGCTAATGCTGTTGGTCTCGATGGGTAGTGACGTCGTGTGCGTAAAGATGGCCATACTGCGCGAGAAATCATCCCGCAGCGCGCGCTTGTACTCCGCACCCCAGGTCGGCGTGCCGGGCGGGAGGCCTCCGCCTAGAGCATAGGCGATTGGATATTGATCGAAACGGCCATCAATGCCGCCACCACCGTAGAATCCGCGCTTGGGATCGGCGTCGTAGAAGTCGTGAATGATCCGCGTGACCTGCACACCCTGATAGTCATTCAGCGGGTGCTCGAAAAGAGCGCGCGAGACGGTGCCATGATCGAACATCAGGAACTTGCCGACCATACCGTTGGAGTTCGCCAGCCCGTGCGGAAAAAGCTTCGAGTCAGAGAGCAGCAGAAGGCGCGGCGTTTCTGATCCGTTCGCGCAGACGACCACAGCTTTCGCGCGCTGGAATTGGACGTTCTGCTTTTCGTCGAAGTACATTGCGCCGGTGACGCGTCCCTTGGCATCAACCTCGATTCGCTTCACATACGAGTTGGCACGGATTTCGCAGCGCCCGGTCTCTTCCGCCATCGGGATCACCGAGGCCAGCGAACTCGACTTCGCCGCCCACTCGCAGCCAAACCACTCGCAGAATCCGCAGTTCTTGCAACCGGAGCGCCCTTTGTACGGTTGGGACAGAACCGCGAGCGGCGCAGGAAAAGGATGCAGGCCCAGTTTGCGTCCGGCCCGCTCGAGCAGGATTCCAGAGGACTTCGCCGGTAACGGCGGCAGAGGATATGGTTTCGAACGCGGTGGATCCCACGGGCTAGCGCCTGCCTGCCCCGAGATGCCAAGTTCCCATTCGGCCTTCGTGTAATACGGTTCGAGGTCGGCGTACGTGATGGGCCAGTCAGCGAAGCCAGTACCCGGAATTTCTCCCCAACGGCTCCGCTCGATGAAATCGACTTCATGCAAGCGCCAGTAATTGCCAGTGAAGTGCACGGTTCCGCCGCCGACGACGCGCCCGTAAAGCACCGAGGGTTGCGGCTGTGCGGTTTCGTTTGGGCTGCGGCGGAAAGTATTTGGCTGCTTGCGGTGGTCGTTGGTAAGCACCGGCTCACCGTAGGTAGGCCGCACGTAAAGATTGCGGGTTTTCAGTTCGTCGTGAACGAAATCATCTTCGTGCAGGTAGGGTCCTTGCTCGAGAACCACGACTTGAAAACCGTTCGTCGAGAGTTCTTTGGCGACCACGCCCCCCGCACCGCCGGCGCCGATCACGAGGAAATCGACTGGAGTCGAATTGGAGAATTTCGGTCCCATCAGCTGTTTTGTTTCGCGGCCTCCGCGTCATAGTAACCAAACGGCGCCTGATGCATGGACTGGTTCTCAAAACCAATCAGTTTCCATCCGATCTGGTTAAAATTTCCGCCGTAAGAGGGATCGGCCACGAATCCCATGATGGTGTGGACACGCACGCGTTCGAAGAACTCTGTTTTCTCGATTGCCGTGAGCAGCTTGATCTGTTCTTCATTCGAGAGCGATGAGAATTGCGCTTTGCCCGGGAACATGTCCGCCACTGTCTTATCGAGTTCCTCGAGGCCGTTCGTATAAGTGGATTGCTGGTCGCGATCGAAAGTTGTCAGCGCACGGTCGATGAAATAGACCACGCGGGCTTCGCGGGCGCCGGGAGTGTCATCCGAGGGGATAATCTGAGCAGCGACCGCTTCCACTTCTTTAGCCTGACCGCCAGAGAAAAATTCAAGCTTGTAATTTGCAGAATCGGCGCCTTGTCGGGCGTGCTCGTGGGCGGAGAGAATTGCCGGCCAGTTGGCGAGCATCCATGCCGCACTCAGGCCGGTCGCGGAACGGATCAGGAATTGACGGCGCGAGCCGTTGTTGGCACTCTCCATGAACAGAAATTTCCTGAATGAAAGTTGGCGCCCATCATATCATCCGAGTGTTCGACGGGCGGAGAATAAGGCGCGGAATTCGCGATTCGAGAGATGGAAGTTTTTGATTTGGCTCTCAGCTGCTTTGCCGTTTGGAGGATGAATGGAATTGACGGGAACGATTCCGGCTGCGGATGAAGACCGGTCACGACCGCGAGCGGTGGCACCGGCGTGGCATACCGTCGTCATGCTGGTCGTGCTGGGTGGACTTTCGATTCGAGGCGCGCGGAAAGACATCATGGGGTTCGGGCGCGTGCATATTTATCTGCTGATCATCGCGGCGGAATGGGTGACCGTGGCATACATCTGGTATGGACTCCACCTCCGCGGCGTTCGAATACTTGAACTGGTCGGAGGAAGTTGGGCAAAGGCCGGGCGAGTGCTGCGCGACGTGGCAATCGGCATTGGATTCATGGTGTTGGGAGTTCTGACCTTGAGCGGCCTCGGCCATTTGCTCGGGGATAAGCAAACTGAAGCCACGCGGCACCTTCTTCCGCGAAGCCGACTGGAAGTGGTGCTCTGGATTCTGGTTTCGCTGACAGCAGGGTTCTGCGAGGAGTTTGTTCACCGAGGGTATTTCCAGCGCCAGTTCGGCGCTCTAACGAAAAGTGTTGCGGGAGGCATCGTCTTACAGGGCATCGCGTTTGGAGCGGGCCACGCATACCAGGGGTGGAAATCGATGCTGCTGATTTCGCTTTATGGTTGCATGTTCGGCGTGTTGGCGGAGTGGCAGAAGAGTCTGCGTCCAGGAATGATTGCACACTTCGTGGAGGATGCGATCGGCGGCCTCGCCAACTTGCATCGGCTGAAGTGAAAAGTAGCGGTTAGTTGCCCGTCGCTGCGGTGAGTTTCATCGCTGCCCGATAATTCTTCACAGCCGGACAGCCGGCGCGGCTGTCCCTCTATGATTCAACGTGCCTATTTCAGCTGAAAACTTCTTTGGCGGCGATAATCGTGTTCGTGTGGATCGTCACGGTGTCTTCGACGTTCTGCGCGTAGCCGCCCGCGTACGTCACCATGATCGGGATATTCCGCGCTTGTGCTACGCGGAAGACGAGTTCGTCGCGTTTTTTCAATCCTTCAATTGTTAATTCGAGGCCTCCGAGCTGGTCTTCCTTGTAAGGGTCGGCGCCTGCGATGTAGCAGATCAGGTCGGGCTCGAACTGCCGCAGGCCAGAGCTGAGGGCGTTGTCGAGCCAGGCGAGGTAGTCGTCGTCCGTTATGCCGTCCGGAAGATCGACGTCGATCGAGGAGGGCGGCTTCCACACCGGGTAATTGTTGTGCTGATGGAGCGAGATCGTAAAAACGTCGCCGGCATGGGCCTCGCGGAGCTTGCCACCTAGCGGCGTGCCGTCGGGCCTGGGCACGGTAGAGGCGGAGGCCGAGGGCAGCAGGGCACTTGCAGTACGCGTTCCGGCAAAGATGGCGGCCGTGCCGTTTCCCTGATGTACATCGCAGTCGACAGTCATCGCGGTGCGAATTTTGTCGTCCCGTTGCATTCGCCGGATGGCGACGGCGACATCGTGGATCATGCAGAACCCTTCGCCGTGGTCGGGGAAGGCGTGGTGAAATCCGCCGCCAATACTGATAGAGACTTTATCGGCGAGGGCCTGGCGCGCCGCGAGAATCGAGCCTCCGGCCGCAAGCCAGAAGGCCTCGACCAGATCACGGGAATACGGGATCTCCATTTCCATTTCTTCGCGGGGAGAGAGTGTGCCATTTTTCAGCTTTTGTACATAATCGGGCTTGTGTACGAGGAGGATGTCCTGGTCAGTCGCCGGCTGAGGCTCCAGGAAGTCTTCCGGGCCTGCTGCTTTGGTTGCAAGCAGGCGGTCATGAATGCGCCGGTACTTCTCAGCCGGGAATACGTGGGAGCCGATCGGGAGGTAGTAGGCGTCGCTGTAGATGAGCTTAAACGGGAGCATCGGGCTAGCAATGCGCTGCGAGCTATGGGCTATGAGTGAGACTTTGTAATCATACGCGGGTTTCAGCTTCCAGCTTTCAGACCTGGCCTCTTCCATCTCAGCCCCCTGTCATCCTGAGCCGCACCTGTTGCCGCGAAGGACCTGGGCATTCTGCGAACGGCGCTCCAGCCGCCCGTCAGAATGCAGGAGCTTCGAGAGAATGTGGGCCCGCTATTCCCTTCTTAATGCTTCTTCGACTGCTGGATCGCAGGATCGATGGGCCGGCGGACCGGAACAATCGCGCCCTTTGCCGGATCGGCAGCGGCATTGGCGCGAGTCAGAACTTCCTGCTGGATGTACTGCACGAATTCCTGGATCTGGCGCTGCATCTCTTCCATGCGTTCGCGCATTTGCAGGATGATCGCCATGCCACTGATGTTTACGCCAAGATCGCGGGCAAGGGAAAGAATGAATTCCAGCCGCTGCAGGTCTTCGTCAGTGTAAAGGCGTGTGTTCCCTTCAGTGCGGGACGGCTTGAGAAGGCCTTCGCGTTCATAAAGACGCAGGGTTTGGGGATGGATGCCATACATCTCGGCTACAGCGGAAATCATGTAGGCACCCTTCGATTTCCGTTTCGTCATGATTCTCCTCTTACAGCAATTCTAGAGCGGCCGGGCAATTTTACAGCTACTTCCGGTCTTGTGGTCGCCGAAGAATTGCGCCAAACCTCATTGCTCAGTGTGCATCGAAATATGCGGGGCGATCACACTCAGTGGAGGTCATACATGGACGAAAACGATGCCATCAGTGTCGTAGAGAACCTGATCGAGACCGCTAAGGATGGAGAAAAGGGGTATCGGGACGCCGCCGATCACGTAAAGAGGGTCGATCTGCAGACCTACTTCAACGAACAAAGCGCAGAACGCGGCCTCTTTGCCCGGGAACTGCACTCCGAACTGGCGAAGTTAGGCAAGCCAGAAAAGAAAGTTTCCGGCTCGGCGGGTGCCGCGGTGCGTCGGGCATGGATCGACACGAAAGTGGCGCTGGGTGGAGGAGACAAAACCATCCTCGAATCGGTCGAAGCCGGCGAAGACAATGCCAAAGACACTTACAACGAGGCGCTTTCGGGCACGCTTCCTGCATCACTCACGGAGATCGTGCGTCGCCAGGCTTTGAGCGTGCAGCGTGCGCACGACAAGGTCAAAATGCTGCGGGATGAGGCTAAGGCTGCCTGAATTGAACTGATGGGCCGGCAACGCTCAACATAACGAGGGCCGTCAGCAAGAAAAAAGGGACCGGGATTCTCCGGTCCCCTTTTTTTGGGAATAAGAATCAGGCGGCTGGTTGGGGTTTCTGCTTGCTGCCTACACTCCAGCCCTCGGGCTTCAGCGCATGATTCACAAAATACGCGACGAATCCTGCGGCAATGAGGATCATGCCGAAGGCGAAGGAACTCATCCCAAGGATCGACTCGTGCTCGCTGCGGGCCACCGAAAATCCGAGCAGCAGCATGGGTGGGATTCCAATGGCAATCGCGCCGAACAACCCGCCGGGTACTTTGAACGGCCGGGGCAAATTCGGCTCGGTGAAGCGCAGCACCGCGAGTGCCAGGAATTCCAGAAACAGGCTGGTCCCATAGACAAGGATGTCGAGCGTAACCAAACGCTCGAAGCCAAGCAGCAGGCAAGGCATCCAGAAGCAGGCAAGGACGGCGATCGCCACCCACGGAGCCTTCGATTTCGGATGCAGCTTGCCGAAAATTTTCGGCAGCATGCCATCTTGCGCCATGGCCAGCGGCAAACGCGAGTAGCTCATGACCAGCGCGTTAAACATTCCGAAGCCGCTGATCATGCCGCCCAGAGCGAGGCCAAAGCGGAGCATCGGTCCGCCTAAGATTCCGGCGACGTCAGCCCAGAACCCGGTATCCCAGGAACTCGCGGGCAGTCCGGTCATCCACATGGCAGCAACCGGCACGATGTAGCTGATGGCGACGATGAAAACCGCGACCAGCATGGCGCGCGGGTAAGTCCGCTGGGGCTTTTCGACTTCGGTCGCGATCGTCGAGGCATTGTCCCATCCCATGTAGTTCCACATGCAGATGAGCAGGCCCGTAAGAATGCCGACGTCGGACTTCGACGGATTGGTGGCCACCGCGAGGGCCCCGAGTTTGAACGGAGCGATGCACACGATCGCGAGAAAGGGCGCCGATAGGGCGAAGAACAGCCAGAGCGAGGTGTTTGATACCACCTTCACGCCGGCGATATTGAGAAGAGCACAGGCGATCACAACCGACATACCCACGAATAAGCCGCGGTGTCCTTGCTGGAACCAAGGGAAAAGACGATCCAGATAAAGGACGAACAGCGTGGGGTAGATCGCCATGTCGAAAATAGAGGCGACCAGCGAGAGCCAGGCTTCCTGGAATCCCCAGAAGTTGCCCATCGCGCGGCGCACCCAGGCGTAATATCCGCCTTCGTACGGGAGCGCGCTGGAAAGCTCGCCGATCATGAAGGCGGTCGGGAGACTCCACAGCAACGGCGTGAGCAGCAGGATCAGGATGGCGCGTCCATAGCCTGCGCCATGCACAATGTCCTCGGTACCGTAGGTTCCGCCCGAGACCATGAAGAAGGTGGCGGCGACCAGGGGCCAAAGGGTGAGTCGAGCAAACTTTTTGCGGCTGGGGACGGCGGCAAGAGGCTGGGGATTTTCGAATTGTCGGGCGGGTGCGCTAGCTGTAGCCAATTTCTATGGATGCCTCCTCAAGCGACTCACTCTCACCACCGCGTCTCCCTTGTGTCTTCGAACGAAGACTTGCTTCTCGCGGCTCCCAGGTTTGATGCGTTTTCCCGGGCATTTCGGCGAAGTTAGTTCGCAATAGTGAGATTACGGAAAATTTCCACAGATGCAAGAAAATTTTGAGTTTTTTCGGAAATTTTTGTAAGCGGGAGATGTGGTACGAGGGTAATACGAAGCGGTCAACGATCACGGGCGAGTTGATCGTAGCCGCGCGAGTCTTGGAGCGGGTCATAAGAGCCGCAACCGGCCGCGAGCTTGCCGCATTTCTATGGGTCTAGTGTTTGCTTCCTGGGAGTTTGCATGCGAGTCGAGTCCGGAGGTAGAAGCTCAATCACCGCAGTTTCAGTTCCCAGGTTTCCGCGATCAGGTCTGTGCGGCTCCAGCTTTGATGTTTTTCTTCGCCTACTTTTTCGAACCCGGCCTTTTGATAGATGGAGCGGGCGGCCTGCAGCTCGCTCTGGGTCCAGAGCAGGATTTTCTTGTACCCGGCATCGCGAGCGAAGCGGACACACTCCTCGACCAGACGCTTGCCGATGCCAAGTCCGCGGGCGGAAGGCTCCACCAACAGCAAACGAAGTTTGGCAACTGAAGCGGATTTTTTGACTAAAAATACGGAGCCGACATTGACTCCGTCTTTTTCCGCGATCCAGCAGCGCTCGCGAGCGGAATCGAGGTTCTCGATGAACTCGGCGCAGATCTCTGCCACTAAGGCTTCGAAGCGCTCATCGTAGTGGTACTCGCGCCAGTAGAGTTCACCATGCCGCTGCACCACCCATCCCATGTCCCCGGGGCGGTGCGGACGCAAGAAAACGGCCGAGCGTGGCGCGCGTGCTGGGTCCAGCAGTGTCTCGACGGAATGCATAGCTTCTAGCAGGCGGACTTGTTGATCGGGAGAGAGTTTTGCTAGCAGGGTGGCGACCTGCTCCTGGGAGCGTTTCTCGTATGGCGTGAAGATTCTTTGTCCTTTACCCGTGAGCGAGAGGAGGCTCTGTCGCCCGTCTAAGGGGGCCGGGACGCGGCGGATAAGGCCTTGCTTCTCGAAAGAACGCAGCATGCGGCTTAGATAGCCGGGATCCAAGCCGAGATCGTTGCCAAGGCTGGCAGCCGTCGGCGAAGAACGATGGGCGAGTTCGTAGAGCACCCGCATCTCGGTGAGGGAGAACGGGCTGTCGAGAAGGTGCTCGTTCAGTACACCGATCTGGCGGGTATAGAACCGATTAAAGCCGCGAACGCCATCGACGCGCTGCTCGGAAGCTCCGGGTGTAGCAGGTGTAGCCATCGATATACAGGATCGTGGATTTTAGTTGACTAAGTCAACCATTTTATTTGTCCGAGGCAAATAAACACCGCGGCCGGGGAAGCGCACAGGCCCTTCGCTTCGCTCAGGATGACAAGGAAAGTGGGCTGGCTAAACCTTGGCCCAGAGTTCGGCCCTGGGGTCTTCCGGATTCAACTTCGCCAACTCGCGCAGCAGTTCTTTTGTGCGCTCGTCGCGGGGCATGGGGACGGTCACGGCGATCTCTACAATTTCATCGCCACGCACGCCTTCTCTGGTCGCGGAGGGGACGCCCTTCTCCCGAAGCCGGAGCTTTTGGCCCGACTGCGTTCCCGGCGGAATCTTGAGTAAAGCGCGGCCGTCGATGGTGGGCACTTCGATCTTCGATCCCAGTGCCGCTTCTGTGGCGCTGACTGGAACGGTGAGCGAGATGTCGTCGCCGTCACGGTGAAAGACCGGATGATCGCCGGTCCGGATGATCGCGTAGAGGTCGCCGGGCGCTCCGCCGTGGACCCCGGCGTTTCCTTTGCCGGGCAGACGAATACGTTGCCCGTCGCGCGTACCCGCTTTGATGCGCACTTCAAGGGGTTCGGTTTTGCTGACCGTGGTCTGTCCGTGGCATGTTGGGCAGAGTGTGAGGTTCTTGCCCGTTCCATGACAGCGCGGGCACTGGACGTTGAATTTCATTCGCCCACCGGTCTGCGTGATTTGCCCAGTGCCATTGCACTCCGGGCACTTGCCGGGGGACTCCATTGCGCCCTGGCCATGACATTGCGGACAGATGTCCTGCCGCGTCACATTCAGCCGCATGACGCCGCCGCGAATGGCCGTCCAGAACGGCACGTTGACCTGGTACTCGAGATCGGTGCCGGGCTCGGGGCCCTCTTCCGCTTGGGCCACACCGCGGCCTCCCCCAAAAATGGAACCGAAGATGTCGCGGAAACTGCCATTGCTTGTCCCGCTGTTCCGCCTGGCTCCGCGCGCCGCGTTGTCGACGAGATCGGAGAAATCGAAGCCACCAAAATCAAACGGGACGCCCTGCCCGCCGCTTTGCTCGCCTCCCGGAAATCCCCCGGGAAATCCGCCACTGGAGGCACCGCCGGCGCGGGCATAAGCTTCGGCGGTTGCCGGGTCAATGTTGTCGGAGTAGAAGCCGACCTGATCGTAGATCTTGCGTTTTTTGGGATCGCTGAGGACATCATTCGCCTCAGAAATCGCTTTGAACTTCTCTTCCGCGGACTTGTCCCCGGGATTGACGTCGGGATGATACTTACGCGCAAGTTTCCGGAAGGCTTTGCGGATATCGTCGGCGGAGGCGGACTTTTTTACGCCGAGTAGTTCATAATAATCTTTCTTCGTTGTAGTAGCCATGTGTCAGGAATCGGAAAGTCTCGCCTCAGTGTTCAATTTAAATCAACGACCCGCAGTGCAGGCATCCACCTGACTCAGAGAGCAGAGTGAGTCACTCGGAATTCGGCTATGCCGCCGACGCCTGGGCCTTAGTTCACCAACTTAGATTCATATTTGGCGACGAGCTTCACTTCGTCCGACGGCGGAGCGTCGACATAGACCGGGATTTCGCGCGGCCCGTCGGCCGTCTCGACGAAGACCAGCCACTGCCTCTCGTCGTCGGAGAGATCTAGAAAGTACGTCTGATTGTTTACCTGGAAGTCCAATGTCGTTTTCCCCCTGTGTCCTTAATGCGATCGAAGGATCGCTGCCCGTCTTCGGCCACTGATGCACGGCCGATTCCGGGTAGAGATCCTTCGACTTCGACTTCGCTCAGGATGACAAGTCCTGAGCAACGATAGGTACTGTTGAGATCCCTCGCTACGCTCGGGATGGCGGCCTCAAGCTCACGCCCGCAAACCGCCGTCATTTCTTGTCTTCGACGTCGACGTACTCGGCATCGATCACGCCTTCGTCTTTCTTGGCCTGCCCATCACCGCTCGACTGCGGACCTGCCCCAGAGGAGGGTCCGGGACCCGCCTGGGCTCCGCCTGCGGGCTGAGCCGCTTTGTACATCTGCTCAGCAAGCTTGTGCGACGCCTTCGTCAGGTTCTCGCGAGCATGGTCCATCTGCGACTTGTCGTTGGACTCGATGGCCTTCTTGGCGTCGGCCAATGCGTTCTCGACGTCACCACGCTCGGAGCCGGAGATCTTATCGCCCTGCTCGCGGAGCATCTTCTCGATCTGATAGACCATCGAGTCGAGCTGATTCTTCGCGTCAATCGACTCGCGCGCTGCCTTGTCTTCGGCCGCGTGCGCGTCCGCTTCCTTCGCCATGCGCTCGACCTCTTCCTTCGACAGTCCGGAGGACGAGGTAATCGTGATCTTCTGATCCTTGCCCGTGGCCGTGTCTTTCGCGGTCACGTTGAGGATGCCGTTGGCATCGATGTCAAACGTGACTTCGATTTGCGGCACGCCACGCGGAGCCGGCGGAATTCCCGTCAGGTGGAACTTACCGAGAGTCCGGTTTTGCGCCGCCATCGGGCGCTCGCCCTGTAGCACATGCACTTCGACCGAAGTCTGGCTATCGGCCGCCGTCGAAAACGTCTCCGTCTTCTTGGTCGGAATCGTGGTGTTCCGCGGGATCATCGGCGTCGCCACGCCGCCCAGGGTTTCAATCGCCAGGGTCAGCGGAGTTACGTCGAGCAAGAGCAGGTCCTTCACTTCGCCCTTGAGCACGCCGCCCTGGATCGCCGCACCCACCGCGACGACTTCATCCGGATTGACGCCCTTGTGCCCTTCTTTGCCGAACAGCTCTTTCACGAGCTGCTGGATGCGAGGCATGCGCGTCTGTCCGCCAACCAGAACGACTTCATTGATCTTCGAGGCGTCCAGACCGGCATCCTTCATGCATTGTTTGCAGGGGCCGACCGACTTCTGAATGATGTCTTCAACCATGCCTTCCAGCTTGGCTCGGGTCAGCTTCTTGACCAGGTGCTTGGGACCGGTCGCGTCGGCCGTGATGAACGGCAGATTGATTTCGGTCTCCATCGTGGTCGAGAGCTCGATCTTGGCGCGCTCGGCTGCGTCGCGCAGACGCTGCAGCGCCATCTCGTTGCCCTTGCCACGCAGGTCGAGGCCTTCGTCCTTCTTGAATTCATCGATAAGCCAGTCCACGATGCGCTGGTCGAGGTTGTCGCCGCCGAGGTGCGTGTCACCATTGGTGGCTTTGACTTCGATCACACCTTCTCCGACTTCGAGGATCGAAATGTCGAACGTTCCGCCGCCGAAATCGTACACGGCGATGGTCTCGTCTTTACCCTTGTCGAGACCGTAGGCGAGCGCTGCCGCCGTCGGTTCGTTGATGATGCGCTTCACTTCGAGACCGGCAATCTGGCCGGCATCTTTGGTCGCCTGCCGCTGCGCGTCATTGAAGTACGCCGGCACCGTGATGACGGCTTCGGTGACTTTTTCACCGAGATAGTCTTCCGCGGCCTTCTTCAGCTTCTGCAGAATCAGCGCCGAAATCTGCGGTGGGGTGTACTCCTTCCCTTGCGCGAGCACTGCGACGTGATCGCCCTGCCGGACGACCTTATACGGGACCATCTTGATTTCTTCTGCGACTTCGTCGTAACGGCGGCCCATGAACCGCTTGATCGAGTACACCGTGTTTTCAGGATTAGTAATGGCCTGCCGCTTGGCCACCTGGCCCACCAGACGCTCCCCGGTCTTGGTAAAGCCGACTACGGAAGGCGTAGTCCGCCCTCCTTCTTCATTGGCGATGACCTTGGGCTCGCCACCTTCCATGACAGCTACGCACGAATTGGTGGTGCCCAAGTCAATTCCAATAATCTTACTCATAAACTTCTCCTCCTAAACTTCATAAGTCTTTAACCTGCAATCGCTTAATTGACAATAAGTGCTTTTATAGCAGGCACATGATAGGACTTGAGCGAATCATTGTCAAGTTCTTAGATGCGGTTCCTAACGGTTCGGTTGCGAAATTCGCGGCGCCCCTCCTCCCCATCGGGTCGCCACGATCTCCAGCAATTACAGGCATTTACGCAAACCTCAAGGGGATTCTGCATCTTCTGAGACCTCCCGATTCGAGAATCCATGGGCAAGGGCTTCGATGTATGACGGTAGACAGGCAGATTAACGTTCTCGTTTTAACGTGAGGCTTTGCAGGCAGCTTCGAAGTCCGAATAAGAGCCAGGTATCAGTGTTATCGGCGTGATTTCTCCAGGATAGGGAACGTGGCGAACTGGCCCCTGCCCGCGATCGACGGTGCCGTCAGGGAGGAACGCGCGGAAAAGGCTCCCGTGGTCGTCGCCTACGATGTTGGGATTCTGCCACTGACCTCGGATCTCGATGCCTGGCTTCCTGTCGGCGCGGAAATTGCCAAAAAACGCGGGATAGTAGTAGGCGTACAGGGAAATCTTTTCCCCATTGGTGTTGGTGCCGATGCCGCGACGCATGCCCCCGCCGAGATGCATGCGAAATGTTTCACCGCGGGGCGAACATACGTAAGCGAGGCCTCGAACGGATGGAGCCGGGTAAACACTGCTTCCGGAGGGGCGCGGCTCGAATCGGACATACACGACATATTTTCCGCTCTTGGTCTGCGCGGTGCCCCATCCTTGCCAATATGGGATGACATGGAACTTTCCTCCGAGGAAGAAGCCCCAAGGAGCGAACACGGCGGTGATGAGCAGAAGGAGTACAACTCCACCAGCGAGAATCAGGATCACGCGGGGCAGGCAGCCCAGGCATCCCCAGCGAGAGCGGGGACGCCGCGGCAAGGATGAACCCGGGGAGAACAAGGCTGCCACGGTCCTATTCCATCTCCATCTTCCAGACGTGCTCTCCGCCCAGTGAGTGATAGAAACCCCACCCGGCAAGGGCGACGACGCTGAGCAGCGCCAACACGGTTGCGGGCATATACCAGGAGGAAAAATCAAAGGTGAGAGGCAAATTGGCGATCATATCGACGGTGAACGCGCCAACGGCTAGAGGTACCAGGCCGAAGCGGAAGACGATCAGCACCAGCAACGCGTAGACCAGAAAGATCGCTGGCAACTCAACAGCCGGATGCTTCGTCTGCAGGGCCCGCAGCCCTACATAGAGTCCAACAAAAGCAATCGCCGCCAGCCAGTCTTTGCGCAGAATGACTTTCAGGCCGAGCAGGAGAAAGAAAAACTGCAATGTCGCGAAAATCGAGATGGGAATCTGAGTAATCCACTGTCCAAGAGCCTGACGGCCACCCAGAAGATAAGCCGTGGAACTGATCTGCGGAGCCGCACCGGTGCGTGCGAGTGGGATGTACATGACGGAAAAAATAACGAGCCAGAGAACGCCGAAGCCGACGCCCAGCAGGATGTCGCGCCCCACCACGGGATCCCGGAACTGGCCGTTGAGCAGACGGCTCCACGAAATCAGGGCGTGGGGCCAGCGGCGGCGGATCCACGGTTCGATAGCGAGGTAAAGCATCCACATGATTCCGCCCCAGAACAGCGCAGCAGAAATCGCAAGCATGAAAGTGCCGAAAGTTTCGAGGCCCGGGACGAGATGCGAGCGGCAGAGCCAAAGGGCGAGTTCCAGGGCAAACATTACGACGGCCAGCCGCCATGCCCCCTCCCGATCGCCACGTCCGTGGCGAAAGTTGCGCCGGGCGAGCAATGCTCCCGCCAGCAGAAGCGCAACGAGCAAACTGAGGCCAATCATTTGGCTGGCACGGTTCTTGATGTCTTTGGCGGCTTCCGCGTCGACCATGCGCCATGGCTTGTCCCAATCACCGATCAGCGCGAAAAAGACGGGCCTGCCGTGCCAGGCTGCGGCTTCGACTCGAAGCGGGCGACTCGAACCGGGCCAGACGCCGGTCCATGCGACGCGGCTGTCGGTCGAAGCGAGGGAGTTCCACTGCGGCAGGGCGCTTTGCAGCTTCGTGGGGTCCAGTTCAGCGGCCGCAAAGAGCGGACTCCAGTCGGTCTGAGTGCTGGTAGCAGCCTCGACATCCTTCTGCGGCGGGATATCCTGGAAATAGAGCAACCTCCCCTTCGCATCGAGCTTGACGTTGATCATTCCCGATTTCGTCGTGCGCGGATCCTCTTCCTGCACCACACCGGGAGTAAGCAGAAAGTCCTGATAGTCGCTAGCCGTCATGAGGTCTGGACTCTGCCGGTACCAGAAGACAAGCGGGTTGGGGCGGCCTACGACGACTTCGTCCCAGTTTGGTGGATGCTTCTTATCCTTCTCGACCGAGTTCAGAAAATTGGAATCGAACTCAAAGCCGTAAGCACTGTCGGCCGGCTTTTCGCTGTAACCCATCCGGCCGAGTATCTCCCGCGATTTCTGCACCAGAACTTCAGGCGGCTGTTCGGGATGAATCTTCTCGATGGCACTGTAATGCACGGTCAGGTAAGCACCGATGGAAAGTCCGACCAGGACGGCAGCCACGCAAGCGATGGCGAGTCCAGGCCGAAGACCTACAGTTTCCCCGGACGCCGCCACCAGTTGCGGTGACGGTGTTTCGCCGGCAGCCAGAGCCGCCGCCAACGGATCGCCGCCAGGAAGAGCTCCGGCAACTGCCAGCGCGGTCGCGGGCCGGGCCGAAGGTTCATTCTCCAGGCAGCGAAGAATTACTTTTTCAATAACGGGATCCAGGTCCTTCACCACGGATGAGGGGCGGCTCGGAGTGCGATCTTCGCGGCCGCGCAAAATGCCAGCCGTTTTCTCAGCAAACGCGCGCTTGCCGGTGAACACTTCATACAGCACCAGCCCTAGCGCGTAGATATCGCTGCGCGGGCTGACTTCCCGGCCCTCAAGCTGCTCGGGGGCCATGTAAGCCGGGGTGCCACTGCGCACCTCCGGGCCGCGAATATCATCGGCAACTCCGGCGAGTCCGAAATCCATGATCACCGCCTGCCCTCTCCCGTCGAGCATTACGTTGGCAGGCTTGAGATCGCGATGCAGAACACCCTTGATGTGAGCGGCGGCAAGTCCGGCGCAAAGTTGGCGCGCGATATCGATCGCCTTGTCTTCGGGCAGGCGGCCGATTCGGCGAAGAAGAGAAGCAAGATCTTCCCCGTCGACATATTCCATCGTGAAGAATGTCTGGCCATCCACCTCGCCCACGTCGTATACGCGGCACACATTGGGATGGGAGACGCGACGCGCGACGCGGACCTCGTTGCGGAAGCGCTCGCGCAAGCCCTCGTCGCGCGTGGCCTCCTCGGGCAGGAACTTGATCGCGACCGCCTGGCCCAGCGTCAGATCGTCCGCGCGGTAAACCTCACCCATGCCGCCTTTTCCAAGCAGGGCGATGATGCGGTAGCGGCCCGCGATCAGGCGGCCCGGCAGGAATCGCCCTTCGCTGATCAGAAACTCCGACGCCGCCGAGCTGCGTGAGGAAGAAGTTCGGGAGGATGAAGTTCCAGATCGCGGGTGCGGGGGTGTAGGCGTAGGAGCTGTGACGTCGTCGGCGAAATCGATCGTCGGGACGTCATCAGATTTTCCCATCGGCTTCCCGCAAGACGGGCAGAAACGAGCGCCATCGCCGAACTCGGCGCCACAGGTGGAGCACTGGATCATGGCATTTTCCCGCTACAGCATACCGCACATGACCGGAACTCGGCGCCTGCGCATCTGATGCAGACCGGCACAATTGCGATATTCTCCGGGCGGAAGGTTGCTTATGCCACCATCAGTAAAGAACGACTTTGGAGCTCCGACTCCGATCTTTCGCGTGAAAGACATCCAGGCCAGCATCGTTTATTACCGCAATGCTCTCGGCTTCGAGTTGCGATTTGGCTGGGGCGACGGATTTGCCTGTGTAGCGCGCGACAACTGCTCGCTGTTCCTCACAAACGACAACCAGAGCCAGGAACGGATGTGGATTTGGATCGGCGTGGAAGATGTGCGCGTCTTGCACCAGAAATTTGTGGAATCAGGCGCGAGAATCCGGAATCCTCCAAACAATTTTGAGTGGGGACTCGAGATGCAGGTCGAGGATCTCGACGGCAACGTGCTGCGCATTGGCTCGGATCGGGAGAAGGATCAACCGCTCGGCGTGTGGCGCGACGGGGACGGGGTCCGCTGGCGACATGCGGGTAATCAGAAATACGAGCGGGTGGAGTGAATTCCCGAAGATCTCATTCTTCGCTCAGCCTTCGCTCAACGGTAGGTGCCTTTCACGCCAAGAGTTTGTATTACCATCCAGAACGATGACCTCACGCCTCAGGCGGTGGTTGCATGATCCGACATTCCTGCTGTGTCTGACCGCAGGCCTGCTTGCCTTCGTGGTCCAGTCCGGGGAGTTAGGCACGGCCGACACCATGCATCGTCTGCAGACGACGCATTGGCTGTGGACCTCGCAGCCGCAAGTTTTCCCGAATGAATATCCCGAATTCGGTTTACGCGGGCGCAATGGGAAAATCTACAGCTGGTACGGAATCGGGCAATCCCTGCTGATGTTGCCGGCCGACCTGGTCGGCACATGGATTTCGAGCTGGCACATTTTCTCGCAGTACGAGGACGATCCCGCGATTCGCAGCATCGTCGTCAGTTACAGCACAAACATTCTCGTCAACGTACTGACGGCGCTGATCGCGTTGCGGTTCCTGCGCCAATTGAAATTCAACACAAAAGAGTCGGTCGCCGGTGTGTTGGCGCTCATGCTGTGCACAACTCATCTGCACTACACGCAGAACATGGCTGAGAACAACTACATCATGCTGCTGACGCTTGCCGGATTCTCGTTCCAGTACGAGTGGTTGCGGACGGATAGCCGGCGCGCGTTGCTTGTGGGATCCGCTGCCCTGGGGTTGAATCTGCTGACTCGTGTGACCACCGCTCTGGATTTGCTTGCAGCAGCATTCTTTCTGCTAGCTGTGATGTGGATTGAGGGGAAATCCGCGACGGCAGTCGCCGAACGCGGAAAGAACGGGGCAGAAAGGTATCTCCTGTGGCGGCGGGTTCTGGATTATGCGCGCGTGGCCGCGCCAATTTACATCTTCTTCACTCTCATCGAGCGCTGTTACAACTTCTATCGATTTGGCTCTTGGACTCAGACCTACCTTCCGATCTTCGCCCGGGAACAACGCGCCCAGGATCCGACGCTGCCTGCCAACTTTCCTTGGAGCACTCCATTTCACGAAGGGGTTCTTGGGGCGCTCTTCAAGCCGGAGAAATCCATTTTTCTTTTCGATCCGATGATCCTGCTCGCGCTGGCTTTGCTGGTGTATTTGTGGAAGCGGCTGAGCCCCGAGGTGCGGGCGTACGCGGTGACGTCGCTGATCCTGCTGGCTGGATACATCAGCTTTTACGCGCGCTATACATATTGGGCGGGAGATTTTTCGTGGGGCGACCGCTATGTCTCGACCTCGGTCGAACTGGTGGCCCTGCTGGCGGTTCCGCTTCTGCTTCGCTACCGCGAGCGCCTTGGAGGACTTGCCTGGCGCGCTGCCATCGCATTGCTTGCGGTGAGTTTCGTTATCCAGATCGCTTCATTAGCATTCTGGCTGCCGCTCGAGATTTACCAGATGGAAACCTTCGGCCATCCCACATTCGTCATCGCCTTGCGCTTCGAAAACATCATCGCGTTCGCGCTAGGCAAGATGGAAGCTTGGGGTTTGAATACTGACGCCATGGGCTGGGACCAGTGGGACTATGTGCACATCACAACCTGGAATTTCCTTCCGTTTTTGTTGACAAGAGTGGGCGACGTGCCGCGGTGGGTGGTAAATCTCGCATTCGTCGTATGGAGCAGCAGCATCGCCGCATTTGGGGCGGCGATTTGGAAGTTGCGAGCGGCTCTTGAGGAAGCACGGTAAAGCAACAGCCACTTAAGGACACACGAAGGAAAAACCCGAGAGTTATCTACTCTACTGTCACCGACTTCGCCAGATTTCTGGGTTGATCCACGTCGCATCCGCGGCGGACGGCAATGTGATAGGCCAGCAACTGCAGCGGAACGATCTCGAGAATCGGGGACAGTTCTTCGGGTGCATCCGGGATATACAAGACGTGATCGGCGGATTCCTTGATCTCTTCGTCCCCGGCGGTAGCCAGCGCGATCACAACTCCGGACCGCGCTTTTACTTCCTTCAGATTCGAAATGGTCTTTTCGTATCGCAGCATCGATCCTGGGCTCTTCGCATCCTTTGTAGCAATCACGACGACCGGTAGGTTTTCGTCGATGAGCGCGTTGGGGCCATGCTTCATTTCACCGGCGGGATAGCCCTCGGCGTGGATGTAGGAAATTTCCTTGAGCTTAAGTGCGCCTTCCAGCGCGATTGGATAATGGATGCCGCGGCCCAGGAAAAGAAAATCGTGGACCTTCTGGTAGTACTTCGCGAGTTCATCGCAGGCTTCGTCGTGCGTGAGGATGCTCTCTAGTTTAGCTGGGATGCTGGTCAGTTCCAGCATCGCCGAGCGCGCCTGCTCGCCCGTCATCACCCCACGAACTTGCGCCAGATACATCGCGAAGATATACAGTGCGGTAAGCTGCCCGGTGAAAGCCTTGGTGGAGGCCACGCCAATCTCCGGACCGGCATGGGTGTAAATCGTTCCAGCGGCCTCGCGGGTGATCATCGACCCGACAACATTGCAGATGGCGAGCGTCTTCGAGCCACGAGACTTCGCTTCTCGTTGGGCGGCGATCGTGTCAGCCGTCTCGCCGGATTGCGAAATCACAAGTGTGATCGTGTCAGGATCAACGATTGGATTGCGGTAGCGCCACTCGCTGGCGTAGTCCACTTCCACCGGAACACGTGAAAGGCTCTCGATCATGAACTTGCCGGCCAGTCCGGCATGCCAACTGGTTCCGCAGGCGATGATGTTGATCTTGCAGGCGGCGCGGAACTCGGCTTCGGTGATTTCCATCTGGTCGAGAAAAATGCGCCCTGTATCTTGCGAGACGCGGCCTAGAGCCGTATCGCGGACTGCTCGTGGCTGCTCATAGATTTCCTTGAGCATGAAGTGCTTGAAGCCGCCCTTTTCCGCCATGATGGGATCCCAGGTGACGTGCTGCAGTTGGCGCTCGATGGGTTTCCCGTCGAAATCCGTCAATTGCACGCCAGCTGGCGTGACGATCGCCATGTCGCCGTCAGCGAGGAAGAAAATGTCGCGCGTGTGATAAAGAATCGCGGGCACGTCGGACGCTACGAAGAATTCGTCTTTCCCCATGCCTATAACGGCCGGCGGTCCGTTGCGGGCAGCGACAATCTTGTTGGGATCGTCGGTTGAAATAACGGCCAACGCGAAGACACCGTTAAGATGCTTGACTGTTTTGCGGACAGCTTCTTCGAGCGATGGCTTGGTCCCGTTAGCCGGTTGTGAATACTTTTCGACCAGGTGCGCGATGATTTCCGTGTCGGTTTCGGTGGTGAACTTGTGTCCTTCCTCGATGAGCTTCTTCTTGAGGCTCAAGTAGTTCTCCACGATGCCGTTATGAACCACAACGATTTTGCCGGTGCAGTCGCGGTGAGGATGGGCATTCTCTTCGGTTGGCCGTCCGTGCGTGGCCCAGCGGGTATGACCAATACCGTAAGTTCCATCGAGAGGTTTATGGCGGATGGCTTCTTCAAGGTTGTGCAGCTTGCCTTCGGCCCGGCAGATCTGCAACCCGCCGCCGTTGCCGCCGACGGCAATTCCAGCCGAGTCGTAACCCCGGTATTCGAGGCGACGCAGGCCTTCCAGAATGATAGGGACTACACTCTTTTTCCCGACGTACCCGACAATACCGCACATAAAAAGCCTCGCAGGATGTTTGGCGTTATTCCGCCAGCGAAAAGCGGAATTCTTCGATCACAGGATTGGTCAGCACTTCACGCGCGATCCGCTCCACTTCAGCCTGGGCTTCATCGTGGGAAAGCCCTCCGTCCAAGGTCAATTCGAAATACTTTCCCTGGCGGACGCCTTCCAGTCCCTTGTAGCCCATTTTTCTGAGCGCACCGTGAATGGTTTTGCCCTGGGGGTCGAGCACGCTTTTCTTTAGCGAGACGTAGACGTAAGCGGTCATGGAAGCCATTATACGGCAGCAGAAAAACCGGAAATCATTGCAATTGCTTGAGCTTGCGGTCTAAATCCACCAGCGCATCTTCGAGCATCTGCCGGAAACGGGGATTGGTCGCCGCCTGAATCTGCTGCAAAACCCGGTTGCGCGAAAGCACGAGTTGCTCTCGCTCTCGGAACGCAGCCGCCTGTTCCGGACTCATCTTCTTGCGGGAAGAAGCTTGCTTGTCCGTTGCCTCGGCTTGCTGAGCCTCCACGGATTTGCTTTCCCATCCCCTTGCCATCGAAACATTATAGTTTCGATTGCCAAGGGATTCGCTCGCCGGCAGAGCTCTGCTGAAGAAGCGTGAAATTTATTGAATTCTCGAGATGGCGGGCTATAATGCCTCGCTCGTAAATTTTGTATGCTGCCTTCGAGGGGGAGGCTGCAAAACCAGGAGTGTCGGCCTGTGGCTTCGCAGGTCGCTCGCTTCATGTCTTCTCGTTGGACATTTCTCGCAGACATCGCGCATTGCGTCTCGGTGCGTCAGCTTCAGGTTTTGTATCTCTCGGGCCAAGCTTCAACCTACACTTCCCTTCTCAAATGCTTTCCCCTTCACCACCCCCTCCACTCGTTGTTGATGAATCAAGACGATGGCCCCTGGATCGACTCACTCGCCCACGCGAAGAGGATTCAGGATGCGCTTTGACGATCAAAAGCCGGGGAATCCGCTTCCCGGCGCGAAGGCATTTGCCGACCCAGAGAAACTGCTGGAGGCGTATTTCAGCTCGGAGTCGGCAGGGCTTTGCATCTTCGACACCGAGTTCCGCTACCTCGCGATCAATGACGCCCTTGCCCGAATGAACTGTCTCCCGGCCAAGGAGCACATTGGCAAAACGGTGCGTGAGGTTCTCGGCGATTACGCAGCCGCCCTGGAAAAAGATCTGCAACGCGTGATCGATACAGGGGAAACGGTTTTGAACTCAGAAGCTTCGGGCGAACTTCGATCGAGAAAAGATGTTGGTCACTTTGTCGGACACCTGGTGCCGATCAAAGATGAAGCAGGGCGAGTCACTCGAATCGGTGTGATGGTAGTTGAGGTCACAGCGCAGAGAAAGCTCGAACAATCGCTGGAGCAAGTTGATACGAAGCTGAAGCGGGAAATGGACCGGCGACAGGTATTGCTGGACATCACCGGCATTCTGTCATCAAGCTGGGACCTGAAGAAGGTGTTTCCGGCGGTTTCGGCACGGATCCGGCGCCTCCTTCAGCACGAATATGCGGGCTTTTCGCTGAAGGATTCGACCACTGGTTTGCTGGTTAGGCAGGTTGAGGATTTCCCTTTAAGCCGAGGATTAGCCTCGACCGCGCAGATCAGCGCCTCGAACAGTCCTGGCGGACGCTCGCTCGATCTCGGAATTCCACTGATTTTTTCGAAGGAAGAACTGGAAAGCTTCGACGCGGAAATCAGCCGGGCTCTGTTGGGCGAGGGACTCCGGTCTCTTTGCTGCGTTCCATTGATGCGCCCTCACGGCCCCCTCGGCGTATTCGTGCTCGGGAGCACACGGCAGAAAGCTTTTCAGGCAGAGGACCTCGGCCTGCTAAACCAGGTCGGCGCACTTCTGGCAATCGCGCTGGAGAACCGCAAGGCTGCTGACGAGATCGATGCTCTTAAGCTGCGATTGGCCGAAGAACGAAAACATCTCGGTGACGAGGTTCGCTCACAAGGTGAATTCACAGAAATCATCGGCGAAAGCAAATCGTTGCAGAACGTGCTGGAACAAGTTTCGGTAGTGGCCGCCAGCGATGCCACGGTTCTGATCCTGGGGGAAACGGGTACAGGTAAGGAACTGATAGCCCGGGCGATTCACCGCCTGAGCACGCGTTCCGGGGCTGCCTTCATCAAGATGAATTGTGCTGCGATCCCGACCGGGCTCCTGGAAAGCGAACTGTTCGGGCACGAACGCGGAGCATTTACCGGCGCCATCAGCCGGAAAATCGGCCGGCTCGAATTAGCCCATGGGGGCACCCTCTTTCTGGACGAGGTGGGCGAGATCCCCATCGAACTCCAGCCGAAGCTGCTTCGAGTGTTGCAGGACCATGAATTCGAACGGCTGGGAAGTAACCGGACGATCCATGTGAACGTCCGGCTGGTAGCAGCGACCAATCGTGATCTGGCCTCAAGTGTCGCCAAACGGGAATTCCGTAACGACCTGTTTTACCGCCTCAATGTTTTTCCCATCCGGATTCCGGCCTTGCGGGAGAGACGGGAAGACATTCCGCATTTGGTCCGATACTTTGTCCGCAAATTCTCCCAGCGCCTGAATCGGAATATCGAAGGCATTTCCAAGGAGACGATGGCAGCGTTGGAAGCGTGGAACTGGCCCGGAAATGTCCGCGAACTGGAAAATCTGATGGAGAGATCCGTCATTCTGAGTACGGGTCAGACGCTGCATGTCCCCTTGGCTGATCTTGGCGGCCACCGTGAAATGCATGGATCCGAGCGGGATCAGTCGCTTGATAGGGCGGAGCGCGAGCATATTATTCGCGTCTTGCGCGAAACGCGTGGCGTGATTGGGGGACCTCAGGGAGCCGCGCGTCGTTTGGGGTTGAAGCGGACCACCCTGCAGTCGAAGATGCAACGGCTCGGCATCACCCGCAAGGACTACCCGCAAAAGCCATAAGCCTGCCAATCGGCAAAGAGCCGAGTTTTCGGCAGGGTCCCAGAATCGGACAGTAGCGCTCCCAAAAGTGAACTTGTTCCAAACAGGGAAGTTATTCCCTTTTTTGCCCTCACCCAAGATCGGCACGTCACGTGCCTATTAGTTCGATGCTTGGAGGCGAAACTCCGGTCCTCGTTCCTCCAGGTCATTCATACAAGCGGTCAATCAAATACTTAAGACGTCGCGACGCCGGACGCGGGAGTTGTGAAATTGCTTTCAATTCATAGAAGTTTGGCCCGTGTAACAGAGCTGGCAGACCGGATCGCCGAAGCACCCCTTCCCCAAAGCCCTAACCCCATACCACCGCCAGGGCGTTATTCCGGCGATCATACCCTGGCGGTGGGCTGGAGCACTTCGCCGCTTCCCGAATCAAGTCGACCGGTGCCGGCCACTCAAGAACCATCTTTGTCCCCGCACGCCATCGATCCCTTTTTCCTTTTTGCCTGCTATGTCGAGTGGGAGCAGCAGGAGGATCCAGCCGCAGGATGGGAACTGATCGCGGCATCCCAAAGTCCGCACGAAGAAACACGGGCGCAAGCGCGGGCCCTCCTATCGAATTCCCACCACCTGGGCGGAACCGGATCAAAATGCTTTTGCCCTCCTGTAGTGAAGCCGAGACTTCCCTCATCCGCGGAGAATGAAATGAAGACACCGTACGACCTCGAGATCACCGAGTACTGTGCCGGATGCACGAACAGCCACGACCGGTTCTTCTGCAACTTCTCGCTGCCTACATTGCGGGCACTCGATGAAGTTTGCCACAAGAGCACGGTCCCGGCGGGAGCCATCCTGTTCGTCGAAGGACAGAGCGCGCGAGGCGTTTTCATCGTCTGTTCCGGGCGAGTGAATCTTTCCACGACTTCCCGCGAAGGAAAAATGCTCATTCTCAAAACTGCGGAAGCGGGTGACGCGCTGGGGTTGAGCGCCTCTGTTTCAGGCCTGGGATACGAGACCACAGCGGAGACGGCCACGCCGTGCCTGGTGAATTTCATTGATCGCAAGCACCTTCTCGAACTGATGCAGGAATACAGCGAGGTTGGAGTGCAAACGGCTCAGGCTCTGAGCCGGGAGTTCCACTTTGCTTTCCGTGATATTCACGATCTTGTGCTGACACGTTCGTCGGCGGGGAAACTGGCGCGACTATTGTTGTCACAGTCCCCTGAAGGCGAATCAGCCGCCACAGAGATACGAATCCCGTCGATGATGACGCACGACGAGATGGCACACCGGATTGGCGCGTCCCGCGAAACTGTGACCCGCCTATTGAGCAACCTGAAGAAGAGACAATTGATTCGACTCGATGGCCCCACGCTGATCATTCGTGATCGCACCGCATTGGAGGCGCTGGCGGTGTAGCTCTCCCCTAACGAAGGGCAAGCGATGTTAGATCGCCGCCCTTCCTCTCCTGGAAAGAAGCAAGGTAAGTTGGTGATGTATACAGGAACGTTGATTCAGGATTTGTACGAAGCGGTGGAAAGAGCTGAGCGTGTTGCGAAGGCCGCGCAGTCTAAAAACCGAGAACTCAGTGAAGCATCGGCCGCCGACGCTACATCAAAGGCCGAACAACTCCCTCAGGCGCTTGGTTTGAGCACGACTGACGGGGATCTCGCTCTGCTTCTTATCGTCCATCCGCAACTGGTAGGAACTCTTGAACCACGGCACGACCTCGCGGATCCGGTTGATGTTGACCAGATAAGAGCGATGGGCCCGCCAGAAAATGTTGGGGTCTAGTGCTTCGAGCAATTCTTCCAAGGTTCGGCAATTGGATTCCCCTTCGATTCCGCTGGGACCACCGGTCACAACGGTGATCACACCCTCTTCGATCCAGGCGTAGCAGATGTCCTTTTGATCTACGAGGAACATGCGGCCCAGCGCCTTGAGCAGAACTTTAGTGGATGGCTGCTTCTGAGACTCCAGCATGCGCACCAGAGAGTCGATTTTTTCGGCGGGGAGAGCGCCAGCTTCGTGCTTGGCGCGGGCTTTCTGGATCGACTGCGCCACCCGTTTTTTGTCGAACGGCTTGAGCAGGTAGTCGACTGCATTCACCTCGAACGCCTTCACCGCGTACTGATCGAAAGCCGTCGCAAAGACAATCTTCGGCAGGGGGACTTTCTTGTCGAGAAGTTTTTTGATAACTCCGAAACCATCGAGCCCCGGCATGTGAACGTCGAGAAAAACCAGGTCCGGGTTGTGCTCTTTGATGAGGTTGACTGCTTCGAGGCCATTCTTGCCTTGGGCAACGACGTTGACCTCTCCGTCGTCCTTCAGCAAAAAAGCCAATTCGTCGCGCGCCAACTGCTCATCGTCAACGATCACCGCAGATAAGGACATGACCGCTCCAAACCGATTGCTAGAGCGAGTATAGTGGCCCGGTTTTACGCGCGCAATCCGGGCCACACTTCAGAACGTGAGAAGCCTGCATTGGGACAGAGCCCTTACTGCATCTGCTGCATCATGCTCATATCAAACTTCGTGTACCCGGCCGGGATCTCAAACAAGCTCGCCGGCTGAGCACCTTCTTTGATGTTCTGTAGTTCGATGCCGTTGCTGCCATCGGTTTTGATCACGCAGTGCAGCTTGGAGTCGACCCAGAAGTGGTGCTTCTCTCCCTGCTTGGAGACGCCTTCGTATTTCACGGTGCTGCGACCGCCGACGGTGTCGCTCCCGATCTTGGTGCAGCTTCCCCAGTTCTGAGTGGTCCCCGCCTGGTCGGCGACTTTCTTCCACTGCGGACAGGCGTCGTCGACATCCTGCACATGCCATAGCTGCGTGATGAGCGGCATCTTATTCATGCCCGGCATGGAGTCCACATACATGTGCCGAGCTTCCATCAGGATGATCCACTTCCGTTGAGATTCGTCGATGATGACGGCGTTGGGTCCCTGAGCTCGCGCACCTTCGCCGCCGTCGAGCCGAACCTTATCCTTGGTGGCGTAGATCTTCTTAATGTCGTTATTCCCCTTGGAACCGACCACGTCGGCGGAAAAGTCCTGCGCCGCGGCCAGGCCGGAGAACGCGAGGATCAACATTGGGCACAAGAAACGGAGCGTCAATCGAATCACAACAGCCTCCTCAAGATGATTTCGCCGGAGTATGAGAGGTACGCCGGTTCTTAGGGGAAAGATTGGGGAGAGCATAGCAAAACGCTGTGCACGGATCAAAGTGTCTGCCGCGGTTCAGTAACCGCCGCGACCGACGGGTTTGGAAGAATCTCTTGCGATCCACTTGGAGAGAAATGTGCTATCGTGCCGGCGGAAATCGAGCCTACGGTAGAGTTCGAGCGCCCTGGTGTTCTGCTCCACAACTTCCAGATGCAGGGCACGAATTCCCTCGGCCTGCGCCGCTTCTTCTACGAAAGCCACGGCGGCGCGTCCCCAACCCCGCCCGCGAAATTCCTCGCGCAAATAGAATTCGTCAACAAAGGCATCCCGTCCGAGCCATTCCAGGCTGTAGCCGAAACACAGCACGATGTAGCCGGCGGGCGTCTCGCGATCGAGGATCAGCCAAGCCCGCCCAAACCGCTCGTCCCGAAGAAGAACCGTCAAAGCGCCACGTGCCTTCTCGCGGTCGAAACCGTGGCCGTCGAAGGCATAGTACTCCTGCATAAATTCGAGAAGGAGATCGGAATCGGATTCGACCGCGATGCGAAATTGCGGAGCACCTGTCATGAGCGAATCCAACCAGTTTGCAAATGCGACTAAAACCAGAATCTGCGGATTCCTGGAATTGCAACGGAATCTTACACGACGTTTTCGAGCGCCAACGCCATCCCCAAACCGCCGCTCACGCACAGCGTCGCCACCCCGCGCTTGGTGTTGCGCCTCAACATTTCGTGCAGCAAGGTGACAGTGATGCGCGTCCCGGTGCAACCGATGGGATGCCCCAGGGCAATCGCTCCGCCGTTGATGTTGAGGCGGTCGCGATTGAAGTTCAACACCCGGTCGCAGGCGAGCACCTGCGCAGCGAAAGCTTCGTTTAACTCAACCAGTCCGAAATCGTGCAGCCGGAGATTGTGTTTGTCTCCCAGTTTCTGCAGCGCAGGCACGGGGCCAAGACCCATTTTGCGCGGATCGACGCCCGCGGAAGTAAAGGCCGCGATCCTGGCCAGCGGTTTGAGGTTGTTCTGCTTGACGAAATATTCGCTGGCCACCATAACGGCTGCGGCCCCATCGGTGATGCCCGACGAGTTGCCCGCCGTGATAGTCCCGGTTTTCGAGAATACCGGCGGAAGCTTTCCCAGCTTTTCCATCCTCGCATCTGCGAAGGGATGCTCGTCGCGGGCGAAGGTCACAGTACCCTTCTTGCTTTCAATTGTCACCGGAACGATTTCCGAGTCGAACCGTCCGGCCGCGATGGCTCGCGCGGCGCGCGTTTGCGAAGTCAAGGCAAACTCATCCTGCTCCTCGCGGGAAATCTTGTACTCCTCAGCGAGAATCTCGGCGGTTTCTCCCATGACCATTTTTGCCAGCGGGCAGAAGAATCCATCGCGGTACATGCCGTCGATAAGTTCCTGGGTACCCATGCGGTATCCCCAGCGGGCTTGATCGAGCAAGTACGGCACCCGGGACATCGATTCCGTACCGCCGGCAAGGATGCAAGTAGCGTCACCCACGGCGATCGCCTGATAAGCAAGTGCGATGGACTTCATTCCGGAGGCACAGGCTTTATTCACGGTGAAAGCGGGCACCTCCTGCGGAACACCGCTGCGGATGGATATCTGACGCGCAGGATTTGGGCCTCCGCCAGCCTGCCGGGCGTTGCCGATAATGGCTTCGTCAATCTGTTCGGGTTGCACTCCCGCTCGCTCAATGGCAGCCTTTGCAGCAACGACGCCCAGGTCGGCAGCGGTCAGAGAGGCAAGGCTACCGCCGAACTTCCCGATCGGCGTCCGCACCGCCGAAAGAATGTAAACCGCCTGCACCATTCCCTCCGATTTTCGAGTCTAGCAGACCGTCGGGAGGCGACGTTCGTGCGAACGCTGCGGCTTCATTCTTGCGGCTGAGTTTTCATCAAGCAGGGATGAATCTTTTGGAATATCCTGAACATCAACCAAACGTATCTCGTCAACCGACACTTCACCTTCCCACCCACTCGCTACAAAAAATCTCAGAGGAGGACCCCATGCCTTACGTTGACGTCGGAAAAGAAAACTCCGGTCCCATCAACCTCTACTATGAAGATCATGGTTCCGGCCAGCCCATTGTTCTGATTCACGGCTACCCGCTAAGCAGCGCGTCCTGGGAGAAACAGCTTCCCGTGCTTCTGGACGCTGGGCATCGCGTGATCACATACGACCGCCGTGGATTCGGCAAATCAAGTCAACCGACCAGCGGCTATAACTACGACACCTTCGCGGAAGATCTCCACCATCTCATCACTCATCTGAAGCTGAAAGATTTCGCTCTCGCCGGATTCTCCATGGGCGGAGGCGAGGTCGCGCGTTACATCGGAAGGTATGGGGCGAAAAATGTTAGCCACGCCGTGATCATGGGAGGAGTTCCTCCGTACCTATTGAAAACGGCGGACAATCCGGAAGGAGTCGACGAATCTGTGTTCAAAGGAATCGCGCAGGCGGTTGCGGCGGACCGTTACGCCTTCTTCACAGAGTTTTTCAAGAACTTCTACAACACCGACGTGAATCTGGGGAAACGGGTCAGCGCGCAGGCCGTGCAGGCGAGCTGGAATGTCGCGTCGAGCGCGTCGGCAACTGCGAGTTTGGCCTGCGTCCCCACCTGGCATGAAGACTTCCGCCAGGACGTAGCGAAAATAGACGTGCCAACTCTGGTCGTTCATGGCGATGCCGACCGGATCGTTCCCTTCGCTTCCGCCGGACAACGCACGGCGAAGCTCGTGAAAGGCGCCGAACTTGTAGTGATCAAGGATGGCCCTCACAACGTCGCCTGGACACACGCAGACGAAGTGAATGATGCCCTGCTGAAGTTCCTGGCGAAGACGAGCGCCAAAACTGAAGCCTCAGCACCAAAGAAGAAAGCCGTCGCTTGAGTTTGAGTTGAGATTTGTGAATCGCGCCTGCCCCCAGTTACCGCGTCCTTAAGCGCGGGGCTGGGGGTTTCCGCTCGGGTGCCACGTGACGGGAATTAAGCTTGGCGCCCTTTCTTTTTTCGAACATTGCCGGAATGCTTTTGTTTTAAAAGTCTGAGAAATCCCTTCTCCCCTTGTAGTCATAGGGGAGCTATGAGATTCTTCCCCTTGTCACGCAAGGGGAATCATCGAAGGTGGTGCTCGTCGTTGTGGCACTGGTTCGGGATACGTCCCGGCGCATCGTTGGTGAATCCGATGCAGGCGCTACGGAATAACTGAGACGTCGCGGGAAAGGCTCCGTCAAGAACCGACTGGCGCTAGCGTTGACGGCTTGGCGGAAACATCCGTCGAATCGGCCCGCGTCATTCCGCCTTGCCAATCCGGCTAAGCTCCGGCATAATAAGAGTTTGTCTTGATCTCGCCGGACTCTTCCGGAACAAGGATATACGTCTCGTGTTAATGATTCGACTGGCGCGCATGGGTGCGCGCAAACAACCGCACTATCGCATTGTGGTGATTGAGAAAGAGCGCGCGCGCAACGGCCGTCCGGTAGAAGTTGTGGGAACCTACAACCCCCGCACCAATCCGGCCAGCGTCGAGCTCAAGCGCGACCGCGTCGAGTACTGGGTTTCGAAGGGCGCGCAGATGTCGGAGCGGGTGAACAAACTGTTCTCCAAGGCCCCGGCGGCGGCTCCAGCGCCCGCGGCTTAACGCTCATCAGCCTATCTGGTTCCTTTTCGCGGAACCGTCAGGCTTTATTTCCACAGCGGGATTTGAACCTTTATGACTGAGCCCACCGGAGATGTGCGCGTTCTGGTTGAGCGCGTTGCGAAATCGCTGGTTGATACGCCCGATGAGGTCTTCGTCGAAGTTTTCGACGACGGCGTCATTGAGCTTGAAGTCGCCGAGAACGACGTCGGGAAAGTCATCGGCCGCCAAGGACGCACTGCGCGCGCGTTGCGCACGCTGCTTGGCGCCGCTGGGCACCGCGCTCGCAAACGGTATCAACTCGAAATCATCGAGTAGTTTGCAGAGGGCGATGGTTTGTGAATGGGCACGGCTTCAGCCGTGCCGCCAGTTCCGTAACGAGGATCGGGCTTTAGCCCTGAGGGCTTCGCATCACGCCTGAAACAAGCGGCGACTTTATTACCCTGGCCCGCGTCACGAAAACGCAAGGGCGCCATGGAGAAGTGGCCGCCGAAGTTCATAGCGACGTTCCGGACCGGTTCGAAGTTGGGATGAAGTTGTTCGTTCTCGCCAAGGCGCAGGTCACGCGACACGAGGTTGAGATCGAGGATCTGTGGCCGCACAAGGGTCTTATCGTTCTAAAGTTCGCCGGCATCGATTCGATCAGCGGCGCCGAGGCTCTCGTGGGAGCGGAATTGCAGGTTCCCAGCAGCCAGCGCGCGAAATTGGAATCGGGCTGGACCTACGTCAGCGATCTGATCGGATGCGTCGTTTTTGATCAGGGCCGCGAGATTGGCAAGATCGATGGCGTTCAGTTTGGCGCAGGCGAAGCGCCGCTGCTGATTGTGGCCAACGGGGAAAAGAAGTTCGATGTGCCATTCGCCGAAGCATATTTAGAAGCGGTGGACGCAGGGAGGCGGGAAGTTCGTATGAATCTTCCCGAGGGCATGCTCGAAATCAATGCCCCCATGACTGCGGAAGAGAAGCAAGAACAGAAAAGCAGGGGCCAGAGATCAGGGGCCAAAGATTAGAGTTTCAGGGTTCCGCGATGAAGGCCGACATTGTCACGATTTTTCCGGACTTCTTTCGCGGGCCGCTCGATCATGGCATCACGCGCCGGGCTGCTGAGATGGGCCTGGTCAAGATTGAAGTCCACGATCTGCGGAGCTTCACGCACGACCGGCACCGCACCGTGGACGACCGCCCGTTCGGCGGCGGCGAAGGCATGGTCCTGAAGCCGGAACCGCTCTTTGAATGTCTGGAGACGTTGCATTTGGCGCCGCGCGAAGACCGAATCGCCGGACGCGCAAAGCAGTCGGTAATCCTGCTTTCGGCGCAGGGGCAACGTTTTACGCAGAACGTAGCTGCCGAATTGGCAGCGCTCGAACGGATCGTGCTGATCTGTGGGCGGTACGAGGGCGTCGATGAGCGGATCAGCGATTTTCTTGCCGACCGCGAGCTCTCGATCGGCGATTATGTGCTGAGCGGCGGCGAGTTGGGCGCGGCTGTGATCGTTGAGGCGGTCACACGCCTGTTGCCCGGGGCCGTCGGGAACGAGGCTTCGACGCGGCAGGAGTCATTCACCGCTTTCGCGCCGTCGGTTACCGATGGGCCCGATTCGACTTGCGGATCAAACGGGTTGCTGGATTATCCGCATTACACGCGGCCGGCGGAATTTCGCGGCATGAGCGTGCCGGAAGTACTGATCAACGGGAACCACCTGGAGATCCGGCGCTGGCGTCGCGAGCAAGCTTTGAAGAAAACCATGCGCAACCGTCCCGACTTGCTGGAGACTGTAGCGCTGAATGACGAAGACAGGAAAGTTTTAGCCAAGATCAAGGGGACGAAGGATAAAGATCATGTCAAACCTCATCATTGAAAAGCTGCTGGCCAAGACCAACCGCACCGACCTGCCCCAGTTCCGCCCCGGCGATACGGTGCGCGTGCACGTGAAAATCAAGGAAGGCGACAAGGAACGCGTGCAGGCCTTCGAAGGCGTGGTGATCAAGCGCGATCATGGCCCGCAAGCCAGCTTTACCGTGCGCAAGATCAGTTTCGGACAGGGCGTGGAGCGCATCTTCCCGATCAACTCCAAGGTGATCGATAAGGTCGATCTGGTGCGCTCATCCAAAGTTCGGCGCGCCAAGCTCTACTACCTGCGCAGTCTCCGCGGCAAAGCCGCCCGCCTGCGCGACGTGGAAAAAGCGTAGAGCTTTCTTGCCTGTTCTCGACGGAAGCGCCGCCGCAACTCCTGCTGGGCGGCGCTTCCGCTTCCGTCGCAATCTCCCCTTGAAAGATTAGCGGCCGTGAACGAAGATGGGCCGTAGGCTATCCTGTCTCCGTCAATGGCAACCAAGTCTCCCCGACCGCTTTCACCATCCGCTGCAAAATTGCGCCTGCTGAAGAGACTGCGTTGCACCCTACGCTATGAGAAGAGGGCTTGGGAAGCGGGCGCGCTCCGTGTAGCAGGAGTCGACGAAGTCGGCCGCGGATCGCTGTTCGGCCCTGTCGTCGCCGCAGCCGTGATCCTCGACCGCGGGTATCGTATCCGCGGCTTGCGCGATTCCAAGCTGCTGCCGCGAGAGCGGCGTGAGGTTCTGGCGGAACGGATACGGGAACACGCGGTCGCATGGGCGATCGCCGCCGTGGATGCGGCAAGAATTGATCAGATCAATATCTACCAGGCGTCACGAGTCGCGATGCGCGAAGCGGTGTTCCAGCTCTCACCGGCGGCCGACCATTTACTGATCGATGCGGTAAAGATCGATTGCGAAACCGTGCAAAAGGCTATCATCCATGGAGACGCGCTCTCCGCCTCGATTGCCGCCGCTTCGATCCTGGCCAAGGTGGAGCGCGACCGCATGATGTGCGAATGGGACGCGGTCTTCCCAATTTACGGCCTCGGCTCGCACAAGGGATACAGCACGCCGCGGCATCTGGCCGCTTTGCGCGAGCATGGCCCAAGTCCGTTGCACCGCCAATCGTTCGCGCCGGTGTGGCAGAATCCCGTACCCCAGGAAGCATTCGCCTTTATGGATGAAGAGGATGAGAACGCAGGCGAAGAGATTGCCGCAGTAGCCGAAGATCTCGCAGGATAACCGCGTTCGAGAGACAATCTCAGCGTCTATTCCAGCAGCATGCCGCCGGTGACGTCCGCAATGCGCTCGACGTGGTGCTCGGCGCACCAGGAACCAAGCTCATCGACTAATTTTTCTGTCGCGCAGGGATCCCAATAGCTGGCAGTTCCAACCTGCACGGCCGCGGCTCCGGCCAGCATGAACTCGATAATATCGGCGGCCGTGGAGATCCCTCCCATACCAATAACCGGAATCTTCACCGCGTGCGCAGCGTCGTAAACCATCCGCACCGCGATCGGCTTAATCGCCGGACCGGAGAGCCCCGCGGTGATGTTCGCGATGCGAGGTTTACGTGTTTCCGGATCGATCGCCATCGCCACGAAGGTATTCACGAGTGATAGAGCATCCGCGCCGGCTTCCTGTGCCACGTAGGCCATCTGCGCGATGCTGGTCACATTGGGCGAGAGCTTCACGATCAGAGGGCGCTGTGCCACGCGTTTTGCGGTCGACACCACTTCGTCGAGGGTCCGCGGATCGCTCCCGAACTGAAGGCCCCCGTGCGCCGTGTTAGGACAGGAAACGTTCAGTTCGAAGGCGGCGATTCCCTCTCCGTCATTGAGGATCTCGATCGTGCGTTCGTAGTCCTCCCGCGTGTAGCCGAAAATATTGGCGATCACAACAATGTTCTTGATCTGGCGCAGGCGGGGCAGTTTCTCGTCGAGGAAGGCCTGCGCACCGATATTCTGCAATCCGATCGCGTTCAGCATTCCGGCAGCCGTCTCCCACAATCGCGGCGGCGGATTGCCAATCATCGGTTCCTTCGAGAGACCCTTCACCACCATGCCGCCCAGACGGCTGAGGTTCACCACGTCCTCGAATTCCACTCCGTAACCGAAAGTGCCACTGGCAGCGATGACCGGATTCTTAAGCTCAATCCCCGCGATGTTGACGGCGAGCTCGGGAGTCATGGCTTGCCCTCCGGCGATGAGGCACGGTGTTGCGCCGCAAGCGCTTCGGTCAATACGCGTCCCACGGCATGACTTGGCGCATTCACACCAAGCAACGATGCGAGTGTAGAGACCATATCAACCGGCTCGGCGCTCGTGCGATAGATTCCCTGCTGAAAGGGCAATCCAAAAAAGGCGAGCGGCACGTGCGTGTCGTAATTGTACGGCGAGGCGTGATCTGTGCCGTGTGAGCCTCCGACCGTGTAAATCTCCGGCACACCCATCACGTACCAGCTGCCCTCGGGAGAATAGCTGTTCAAATATTGACGGCCGAGCCGGGTATCGGGAACTTCGCCTTCTTCCAGTTGCGACTTGGTGTAGTAGTCGCGCAGACCGACTCGCTTCATTGCCTCGCCAACCGCGCGTTCCGCGTCCCGTTCCTGGACATGAATCGCCTGGAAGGATTCCGGTTCGAGCCACGCGACCGGATAGTCGAGTTTCACGTATGTCGCTTTGTGGGCGGAAAACTTTGCGGCAAGAAGATCATTGATCTGCGTTTCCAACTTCCCACCGTCAAGATTGCCCGCCGGAATGTGCAACTTTTTCACTTGGTCGGGAAGCGTTGCTACGCCGTGATCCGCTGAAAGCGCGACCCAAATGTCGGCCAGCCCGATCTGATGACCGAGAAAGTTGAAAAAGTCGGCAAGCTGGCGGTCGAGATCGAGCGCCATCTGCTGCATCTCGGGAGTATCGGGGCCAACCTGGTGCCCCAGGATGTCATTGGCTGAAAGACTAATGGAGAGCAAGTCGGTAGCGGGACCCCGCCCAACATTTTCATAGACCACGAGTTGCTTCGCGAACTCGAGCTCGTACTCATTGGCAAATGTCGTGGAGCCGACGACTTCGTAGAATCCAGCGTCGGAACCGTCGCCGTGCTTGCGGTGCGCCGTCGAACGAAGTAGCGCGCCTTGCGCGTCCTTCCAATCACGATCCCAGTATTTTTGGGGCTGGTTCGTGTTGAAATCCTGCACCCAGCGAGGCAATTGATCCCGATAGTATGACGACGTAACCCAGGCTCCGCCTTGCGGCTCGATCCAGTAAGCGGCATCGGCGCCGAAGCCGCCGGGGAGAATGGCCGCCCGATCCTTCAGCGAAACTGCAAAGACGCGCGCCTTCCCCTGTGTGGCAAGCTTCAATTCGTCTCCCAGGGTGTCGGCCATCAGGTTGTGCGGGGAAGAACCGATCTTGTCTCCACTGACGCCGATCAGTTTGGTCTGGTCATCTTCGACGCTGGTGACCATGTGCTTCTTTCCCGGATCCCACCACTCATTGGCAACGATCCCGTGCCCGTTGCTGTACGCGCCGGTGAACAACGTAGCGTGCCCGGGCGCGGTGCGAGTGTTCGCATAGTTGTAATTGCAGTTGGGGAAATACGCACCGTGATCGATGAGCAGCCGGAATCCGGACTCCCCAAATTGATCGTGATAGCGCTCCAGGTAGTCCCCTCGGAACTGGTCGATCACGATGACGACGACGAGTTTGGGACGACCGTTATAGGCCGATGCGTGTCCGGAAACGTGCAGGAAGCCGAGAACGGTGAGCAATATCAGCGCAGGAGGAATGACACGCGTCGCACGAAACTGCGGAGATCGTCTCATCGCGAAGGTAGTTTACACACGCATCGCGAATAAACAAACCTCGGTGGGCGTCGCATGCTCCTTATTGAGCAATGACGCCGCCAACCTATTACAAAGTATGCGTTGCGGGCAGCATCCGCGAAAAATCGCCGCGGCTGTTCGTACCCGGCTGGCGCTGCGGAGCGGGCAGTTGCGAGTCCGCCAGAATCGACAGCGGCTTCGATGAGCCGCGCCGGTTCACAAACCGGAAGACAAGCCCCAACCCAATTCCGAGAATTGCGCTGAGCGCGACGAAATACCACAATGCGGGCAGCCCAAACAGAAAAATCAGCGAGCATCCGGCGGTGAATACAAGGCCTATAAATCCTCCGCCGATTGGTAGCTTATGCATGCTGATGCCGGGATGCTTTGATTCGGACATAGCTACTCCTTGCAAGTATGATCTCACGGACCGCTCTTACTTCGTACACTTCACGAAAGTGGAAGCGACGGGCATAATGGACAGCTTGAAATCTGATGCAGGAGAGATTCGCGTGAAAATTATTACAGGCGTTCTCATGCTCGCCGTAATTGCGTCCGCGCTGCTCGCAGCGCAAGCCAAGAACCGCCCGTCAACTGCCCTTCGCGAACGCGGCAGGTATCTCGTCGAGAATACGGGTTTATGCGGCGACTGCCACAGCCCTCACAATGAGAAGGGCGAAGTGCCGAAGGGCCAGGAACTGCGAGGCGCAACGCTGGACTTCAAGCCGACTGTACCCATGCCCGTGTGGGCCGACAAGGCGCCGAACATCGTCGGATTACCAGGATGGGAGAAGGATGCAGCGATCAAGTTCCTGATGACGGGCGTTGGCTACAACGATTTACCTGCCCGGCCTCCCATGCCGCGATTCCGCTACAACCAGCAGGATGCGACCGCCATTGTGGCGTATTTGAAAGCGATGGAACCGGCCAAGTAAGCGCTTCCAAGAAGTACCCGCGGGCGTCATCCTGAGCGCAGCCGCTTTTCAGGCGCAGCCAAGGATCTCCCGTAGAACAGCACCATGGCGATAAACTCCCTTCAATCGCAAAAGCAGGTGATCAGTAACGGTGTGGTACAACCGCAGCTGCGTGCACTGACCCCTACTTTTCCGTTAGAGTATTCAGTTCCCATGCTCGACCTGAACTTTGTCCGCGAGAATCTGCCGCTTGTCGAGGAAAAGCTCCGCCAACGCGGGGCCGATCCGGCTGCCGTACTAAAAGACTTCCGCGAAGTCGACGCGCAGCGCCGGCAGGCCATTACCGAGGCCGAAACCAGGAAGGCGCAGCGCAATCGAGCTTCCGAAGAAATCGCAAAACTGAAGAAGTCCGGCCAGGACGCCTCCGCGGCCATGGCTCAGACCAAAGAGCTACGCGAGCAGATTCAAGGTCTGGAAACGACCGCGAACGATCTCGATGCGCGGCTGCGCGAAATCCTCGTCGGAATCCCAAACTTGCCCCACGCGAGCGTTCCAGTCGGGCACAGCGCCGACGACAATGTTGAGGTCCGCCGCTGGGGCACGGCTCCGAAATTCGACTTCACTCCGAAACCGCACTGGGATCTCGGATCTGAACTCGGCATTCTTGATCTGGAGCGCGCGGTCAAGCTCACCGGCGCGCGTTTCGCCGTCTACTGGGACTTGGGCGCGAAGCTGGAACGGGCACTGGCCAATTTCATGCTCGATCTGCACACGCGGCAGCATGGATACACGGAAGTCCTGCCGCCCTACCTGGTGAATTCGGATTCCATGTACGGCACCGGGCAACTGCCCAAATTCGCAGCCGACTCCTTCCGCGTGCCGCACGGAGACAAGGACCTGTGGCTGATCCCGACAGCGGAAGTTCCGGTGACAAATCTTTTCCGGGATGAGGTGATCGAGCAGGCGCGGCTGCCGATTTCACTCACCGCCTACACGCCATGCTTCCGCAGTGAGGCCGGCTCGTACGGCAAGGATGTGCGCGGCATAATCCGGCAGCATCAGTTTCAGAAGGTGGAGCTCGTGAAGTTCGCCCATCCTGAGAATTCCTACGAACAGCACGAAAAATTGACGCACGACGCCGAAGAAGTATTGCAGAAGCTCGGCCTGCATTACCGCGTTGTCGCGCTATGCACGGGTGATATGGGGGCATCCTCGGCGAAGACCTATGACATCGAGGTCTGGCTGCCAGGGCAACAGTTGTTCCGTGAGATTTCGTCGTGCTCGAATTTCGAGTCGTACCAGGCACGGCGCGCCAACATCCGATTCCGTCCGGAGGGAAAGAACAAGACGGAACTGGTGCACACCCTGAACGGCAGCGCACTGGCGGTCGGAAGAACCTGGGTTGCTATCGTTGAGAACTATCAGCAATCCGATGGCAGCGTGATCATTCCGGAGGCATTGCGACCCTATATTGGGACCGAGCGGATCACGCCCAGAAAGCTGTAAGTCCGCAGGCTGGCGAGCAACCGTCGAATCTGTGCCTTTGTTGGCTCGACGCCCGCCACGCACCACCGGCCGCTTGGCCGTTGCCAAGAGCAGGAGGCGTCACTAGACTTGCATAGAGCAGAAACAACGATTGCCTCTCCCAGCGCGCCTCTGCCAATGAACGCCATTTGGCGAACAATCCGCGGATACATTCTCTGGCAGTACGAGCGGGGCACCATTCATTACGACATCATGGTCGTTCTGATCCTGGTGTTCATTTTCTTTTCGCCTCGCCTCATCGAATACAACGACAAACCCATCGCGCGCAATCCGCATCCCACAGATGTGGTGGTCACAACCGATGCGGCCGGCAATCTGTCATATCAGATTGCTGCCAGCGCGGTTACGCCGGGCGACGAGCATTCGGTGCGAGACCAGTTCTTGCGCATCATCGAACCGATTTCGGGAGCGGTCACCATCGTCAGCTACGACACGGTTTCCGACGGCAAGGGGCGAGTACAAAGCTACAAAGTGCTGGTAAAACGCGAATAGGGTTTTGAATCGCGGTTCGTTCCAGGAAAGTACACGCATGAAAGCCTTGTCGATGTTCCTTCCGGTAGCGCTGGCCTCCATTCTTGCGGGCGCGGCAGTCGCCCAGACGCCAACCGGCTCAGCGGGATTGGATCCTGTGCTCAAGAAAATGGATGAGATGTCGGCCAAGTTCACCAGCGCCCAGGCGGACTTCGAGTGGGACCGGTATGAGAAGGTCATCAACGAGATCGACACCGTTCAAACGGGCACCATCTCTTATCGGCGCTCCGGTAAAGACGTCGAGATGATGGCGGAAGTCAAAAAGGAAGGTCCCACGCTCGATCAGCTAAAGGCTGACCCGAAGTATGTGCTCTTCAAGGGCGGCAAAGTCCAGGTCTTCCAGCCCAAGCCAAACCAGGTAACGGAATGGGATCTTGGCAAGAATGCTTCCGATTTCGAAAGCTACCTGGTTCTCGGTTTCGGCGGTAGCGGCGAGGATCTGGTGAAACAATTCGATGTTACCTACCTGGGCCCGGAAACGATCGACGGCAAGGCGACCGCAAAATTGCAGCTCATTCCCAAGTCCGACAGGGTTCGTAACAATTTCAAACAAATTTTGCTCTGGATTGACCTCGATCGCGGCATCTCAATACAGCAGCAGTTCACGGAACCACAGGGGGATTATCGGTTGAGTAAATACCACTCCGTGCAGCTCAACCAGAAAATCAACAACGACGTGTTCCGGCTGAAGACGAACGGCAAGACTGAGACCGTATCTCCGCGCGGTTAAGTCATTGAATTTAAAGCGGAAGAAGATGTGAGGAGAAACGTATCGGGGACGATATACTGACCCCGCTGCAGTTGAGTTCATTCATGGCCAAAGTTTTTACGATCACTGTCCCGCCCAAGCTGGGAAATAAGCGCCGCGAACGCACATCAGATCCACGCTATGTGGATGGCCAGCGGTTGCTGGTCGAAGCGATGAAATATCTTGCACATATCGACCCCGTCCGGAATCGTGCCGCCATCGAGCTCATCTCCGAGCACGTCCGCACCCGCTTCCGCATGAGCGACTCACCCTTGGCATAGCCGGCGAATGCGGGGACTAAGGCCCGCGCTTCTCACGGAAGATCCCTGCCGCCAACAGGATTATGACCGGGTAGCACTCCAGCGTGTAACGAGGCTCGGGATTCTCCATCGTTCCCAGAAACAAAGAGCGGACCACCAGGAATCCCACAAATAGCCCAGCTGCAGGCGTGTAACGAACAGCGGCACCGAGTCCAGCCGCGGCAAAGCCGACATAGGCCAACCCCAGAATGCCGAATCCCAGGCTCAACGCCAGCCAGCGGCGGTCATCGTTGAACTCCCACCAGCGCGGATCGCTGGGGAACAATTCCGTACGAGGGCGCAGCCACATATCGGCAATGCGAAGCGCCGGCAACCAGATGTAGTAACGCAGCGGGGATGCGTGAATGCGTTGGGCAGCGAGAGTGGCGAAGCGGGCGTCCAGCTCTTGCGTTACGTCGTGGCCACGGTTGTAGTCATCGAAGAGCTGGCGGGTAAGTTCCTGCTGCTCGGGTGAATCGAAAGCGCGACGCGGCAAGCGCGAGACGTCGATCTCCTGACCAGGAACATTCCAGTAAATCTCTTCCACGGAAACGTACTCCGCCATCCACGTCTTTATCCAGCGGTTGAACCCGGGCAAGAGTGGCTCATCTGAGTCGTTGGCGTAGCGAGGCGCAAGCGGCTGAAACCGATGCATCGTATGAAAGTTGCGAATGGTCCACGGGACCAACGGAGCGATCGCGCCCAACGCTACGAGCAAACCGGCGGCCAGAACGCGAGGGGAATCAAAACTTCGCTCGAGTTTCATCAGGCTGCGCACGAGCAGCCACAACAAGTATCCACCCACCGCCATCAACAGGATCCCGCCGTCAGGTCGAAGCAGGATTGCGGCGCCGATCGAGAGCCCGCAACCCAGCCAACGAAGACTGTGCCTTCCGCTCATATCAGAAATGGCGGTGAGGGCTAGGTCTAGTGCTAGTACAGTGAAGAAAATCTCCAGAGTTTCAGTCAGAGCGGTCGCGGCATAATTCGCGAGAAAGGGACACAACCCGGCGAGCAGAAACGCCGCCTTCGCGGCGCGATCGGAAAACGCACGCCTGGCCAGATCGGCGATCAGGAAACATGTTGCAAGGTCGACCAGAACTTGCACCAGCAGCACGGCGCGGAAATTTTCCGTTCCAAAAAGCGCGAACATCGCGGCAAGAAATGCGGGGTAGCCCGGCAGCCGCGAGAATGTTGGCATGACCACGCCGGAGTTGGTGACACCGTAAATCCCGTGTTGCATCCAGTTTTCGGCGATATTGGCATAGAGTCGCGAATCGTCGACGACGGCTGGAAATCGCCAAACGAAGAACAGCCGGAGGCCCAAGGCCGCCACGACAGCCCACCCGAAGAACTGCGCCTGCTTCCGCACCAGCTCTCGCACCGTGCGACTATAGCGCGTTTACCGGATGCCGGGGACGGGAAAGTGCGTGGTATGATTTTCCCAGCGCTCACCCTGAAGTTACTCAAATTGACCGTGTGCAGCCCGCGGCATACGATGAAAATTTCTTCTGATGCCTGAACCAGTCTTTTATGATCCGCGACGCGCCCGCTGGAAACGCCTGCGACGGATGTTCGACTTTTCAGCCGTCGTGGTTTCTGCACTGGTCCTTTTCTTTGTGTACACCGCTCTACGGGATGAAAAGCTTCCCGAACTGTTGTTCTCTCCGCAAAAGCGCGCATTTCGTGCCCTGAGAGAAAGCGAAAAAGAAAAAGCGCGAGAGCGAGCGAAGCGTCTGGCCGCACGGTCTCACCGGAAATCGAAGCTGGCAGCTTCGCAGGTGAAGCTGAATCAGGAAGAAGGCATCCGGGCCGCGTTTTACGTGCCATGGGATGCAGCCAGCTTCTCTTCTTTGCGCGACTATGCGCGCCAAATCGACATTCTGTATCCCGACTGGCTGCACGTGATCACACCGGACGGCCACCTGCAAGGGATCGACGACCAGACCAACAAGTTCTTCGACGTTGTCCAAGGCAACACCGTCCACCAGGTCGACGATCGCGTGATGCCGCTGCTCAATACCGAAGACCCCGCCATGGAAGTCTTCCCCATGGTGAACAACTCCGACGGTACGAATTGGGTGCAGAACATCGTCGAGTTCCTCAAGAGCCCGGATGCGCGTGCACTCTTCCGGCAGCAGGCTCTGCAATTCCTTGCCTCGGGCCGCTACCGCGGCCTGATGATCGACTTCGAGTCCTTCCCGCCTGAGGGACAGCCCGGATACGTCGCTCTGCTGCGGGAACTGTCTTCGGACCTGCACGGTCGTGGACTGAAGTTATATGTTTCCGTCCAGGCGCATAACGAGGAGTACGACTACGGCGCGATCGCGGCCGCCGCCGACGGCGTGGTTCTGATGAACTACGACGAGCACTACCCTGGCGGCGAATCCGGCCCCGTTGCCTCCCAGGATTGGTTCATCAAGAACCTGACCTTCGCGAAGAGCAGGATTCCAAAAGAAAAAATTATCTGCGCCATCGCCAACTACGGTTATGACTGGGCTCTGAAACCGAAGAAGGGGAAGTTGCCTCCGAACGAGCGCGACAAAACTGTCAGCGTGCAGGACGCGTGGCTGGAGGCTCGCGACTCGGAGCAGGATGTCAACTTCGACGATGACGCGATGAACCCCCACTTCAGCTACCTCGACGAGCAGAGCTTACGTCACGACGTGTGGTTTCTCGACGGGGTTACGGCGTTAAACCATATGCGCGCCGCGCAGGCCCTGGGAATCCAGACCTTCGCCCTGTGGCGGCTGGGGGGCGAAGACCGCTCTATGTGGCGCATTTGGGATGTCCCCGGCGATCCAGGTGCAACCGACAAGCTGAAAGACGTTCCGCCAGGAAACGACGTGGATATGGAGGGCCAGGGCGAGATTCTCCGCATCGAAGACCGGCCTGCCCACGGAACCCGCGATCTCGAAATCGATGCCGGCAGCAAGCTGATTACCGACGAAGTCTTTCAAAATCTTCCCGAGCCCTACCGCGTAGGACGGTATGGGTATAGCCCGAACAAGGTGGCGATCACTTTCGACGACGGTCCCGATCCGGAGTGGACCCCCAAGATTCTGAACGTGCTGAAGCAGAAGCACGCGACTGCTACCTTCTTCCTGATCGGCATTCAGACCGACAAGTTTTCCGGCATCGCAAAACGGATTTACAACGAAGGCAATGCCATCGGCAATCACACCTTCACGCATCCCGATGTGAGCAATATTTCGACGGCGCACATGAAAGTGGAGTTGAACCTCACCGAGCGTCTCTTCGGAAGCATGCTGGGCATCCGCGCGACGATGATGCGCCCTCCTTATGCAATCGACGAGGAGCCCGATACCGCCGACCAGGTGCGACCCCTCGAGATCCCGCAGGACATGGGCTACATCACCATCGGCAACCGCATCGATCCCAACGACTGGAGCGACAATCCGCGCCACACCGCGGAGCAGATTACTTCCTACGTCATGGCGCACCTGCCACCGTGCCGCGAGGATGATTTGCGTTGCGGAAATATCGTGCTGCTGCACGATGGCGGCGGAAATCGCGCGGAAACCGTGCGCGCTCTGCCCATGATCATCGACGGCATCCGCTCCAAGGGATACGAGGTCGCACCCGTTTACGAACTCCTCGGCAAGACTCGTGCCGACGTCATGGCCCCGCTCCCCGCAGGAGAACTGTGGGCCGCACGGCTCGACCGCCTTGTTTTCTGGATGTCCGACGCCGGAATCGTGATCGTCACCTGGATCTTCCTCCTGGGCGATTTGCTGATGACGGGCCGCCTGATCTTTATCGGAGCCGCCGCGGTTTACGACCGCCTGCACGAGAAGATTTTCGGCCGGCCCGCGGAAGTTGCCTCCTACAAGCCAAAGGTGGCAGTTCTGATTCCCGCCTACAACGAAGAAAAGGTGATTGAGAGAACGGTACGCGCGGCCCTGAATTCGAACTACCCCAACCTGCGCGTGATCGTCATCGACGACGGATCGAAAGACCGTACGCTGGAAGTCGCTCGCGAACGGTTCGCATCCGAGCAAGCGACGGGCCAGGTGCTGATCCTCGCCAAGCCGAATTCGGGTAAGGCCGATGCCCTGAACTACGGGATTGAGCACATCGGCGATGCCGAGTTGTTTGTCGGAATTGATGCGGACACCGTGATCGCGCCCGACGCGATCTCCCGGCTGGTGCCGCACTTCATCAACCCGGCTGTCGGCGCCATCGCGGGCAACGCCAAGGTCGGAAACCGCGTGAATCTATGGACGCGTTGGCAGGCGCTCGAGTACATCACCAGCCAGAATTTCGAGCGGCGTGCCCTCGACGTTCTCGGCGCCGTGAGCGTCGTTCCGGGTGCGATCGGGGCCTGGCGTGTCGAGGCCGTTCGCGAGGCCGGGGGCTATCACACCGACACCGTCGCAGAAGATGCGGATCTCACCATGGCCTTGCTGCGCCTGGGATACCGCGTCGAATATGAAGATATGGCGCTCGCCTACACCGAGGCACCTACGAACGCGAATGGCCTGATGCGTCAACGATTCCGCTGGTCGTTCGGGATTCTGCAAGCCGTCTACAAGCACCGCAAAGTAGTCGCGCGAAAAGGTCCGCTGGGTTGGGTGGCGCTGCCCAATATCGTGATCTTCCAGATTCTTTTGCCCCTGGTCTCTCCGCTGATCGACATCATGTTCGGCCTGGGAACGATCTGGTACCTGATTCAGAAACACTTCCATCCGGATTCGACCGATCCCGCCAGCTTCGACAAACTCGTGGCGTTTTTCTTCGCGTTCCTGGTCATTGATTTTCTGGCATCGGCGATTGCATTCGCGCTGGAACGCCGGCGTCCCGACGACAAAGAAGACGCCTGGTTGCTTAGCCAGGTTTGGTTGCAGCGCTTCGCCTACCGCCAACTCTTTTCAGTAGTGCTTTTCAAGACGCTGAAGCGTGCACTGGAAGGCCGGAAGTTTGCCTGGGACAAGTTGGAGCGAACGGCCGCCGTGAAATACGTTCCCGCCGAGAACCGCGATCACGTAAACGTTCCGTAACTGATACACGCGAAGCGTAGAGACGATGCTTGCAACGTCTCTTCTGGCCATAAGCAGGTAGGCCGATCCCGCTGCGACGCCGCGGGCGATTGCGCCCGATGTTACCGGAAAAGCTGCGGCGCAAATTCCGCCAGGTTTCTCCGCCAGACCATCCACGTATGCATGCCGGGAGTTTCGATGTCGGCGTGCTGCACTCCCTTGGTTTTCAACCATTCTCGAAACTTCCGATTCGGGCCGATCAGTCCGTCTTCCGTACCGCAGGCAATCCAGAGCAGGCGGATTTGCTGGTTGGCTTTCGCGTCAAGCCCAGGAAAGGTCTTGTCGAATTCCTCTGGAATCCTCCCCGAACTGAAAGCTCCGATCCAGGCAAACTTGTCGAGATTCTTCAGACCGGTCAGAAGCGATTCCGCACCTCCCATCGACAATCCGGCAATCGCGCGCGCATCGCGGTCTTTGCTCACCCGGTACTCGCTTTCGATCGTAGGCATGACTTCCGTCAGCAGCGCTTTCGTGAAGTTAGAATAATTCTTGTCTCGAAGCTCGTCGCTATGCGCGCCCCATCCCTGGCGAACAATCTCCATGGTCCCGTAGCCGAGCGGCATGACGACGATCATGGGCTTGGCTTTTCCCTGCGCGATGAGATTATCCAGGATCACGTTCGCGTGGCCCACCATCGTCCATGCGGCTGCGTCGTCGCTAAAACCGTGCAAGAGATATAGGACCGGATAAATCGTCTGCCCTCGCGGATCGTAGCCGGGTGGGGTATAGACGAAGAAGTTCCGTTGGTCATTCGCCACCGCCGACCGGTAAAAATGCACGTGCACCTCGCCCCGCGGCACGTCATTGATCTCCCAGGGAAGCGACGAGGGCCCGGGAATATGTACTTCGTTCTCCGTGTCGATCAGGTTGGGCTTGAGCCAGTGATTGTAAGGATCGATCAGGCGCACTCCGTCCGCCACAATGGAGTACCCGTAATAGTCCGGTTCGAGCGGCGGAGTCGTGACCGTCCAGATCCCTTCGCTGTCCTTCTGCATCGCAACGGGCTCTGCGCCTTCGATCTCGAGCTTGACCTCTTGCGCATTGGGAGCGCGGAAGCGAAACGTAACGCTCCTGTCGGAATGAACTTCGGGCGTCCTCAGCCACGACGACTTTTGAGGTGCCGGCGCCGGCGCCGGTTTCTGTTGCTGTGCTGCCGCCAGTGCGACGAAGGGAAGGAAAATCAGAAGAACGGAACCAATCTGCATGACCAACTCCTGGTAAGGAAAAATTGTATAAGCACAGGAGGATGCGATGCCAGCCGACCCAGACGATTCGGGACACGAAGGCTGTCCTTCGTGAACCTTCGTCTCTTTAGTCGTTGAAGATTTTGCTGGTTGAAGATTTTCGGCGGTAAGCAGACGCTCTGGACAAAATCTACGAGCTCTTGCCAGCGACATCAAGCCGCGTTTCCGCCCGATGCAGCGAGTCCAGCGCGCGCTCTACATCCACGTTGGGATCCCCGCTGCTGAGGCGCTCCTCGGCGCGTTCTTTGGCTTTACGCGCGCGCTCTACGTCGATCTCAGATGGCCGCTCCGCCGTCTCGGCCAGAATGGTGACCTTTTCGGGCAGCACTTCGGCAAATCCCCACGCCACGGCCAAACGCTGCTCCGTGGAATTCTCTCGATACTTGATCTCGCCGACCGCAAGTTCCGTGATGAGAGGCGCATGACCAGGCAGGATGCCTAGATACCCGTTCTCACCGGGAATCTGCACCTCTTCCGCCGCCGTCTCCACTACCTTCTTTTCCGGCGTCACGATCTCGAGTTGAAAAGTGTCTGCCATTTGGTGGTCAGCGGTGAGTGATGAGTGGTCTGTAGGATCTGACTGACCACTGAGCACTGACCTCTGATTCTCGCTACGCTGCTTTCATCTTCTCCGCGGCTTCGAGCACTTCCTCGATCGGGCCCTTCATGTAGAAAGCCTGCTCGGGGATGTCGTCGTACTTACCTTCGACGATCGCCTTGAAGCCCTTTACCGTGTCCGCGATCTTTACGTACTTCCCTTTCGCGCCGGTGAATTGCTCTGCCACGTGGAACGGTTGCGAGAGGAAGCGCTGGATCTTTCGCGCGCGGGCAACAGTGAGCTTCTGATCCTCGCTGAGCTCGTCGATGCCCAGAATCGCGATGATGTCCTGCAGGTCCTTGTAGGTCTGCAGCGTCTTCTTCACCGATTGCGCCACATCGTAGTGTTCCTGGCCGACGATACGCGGGTCCAGAATGCGCGACGTGGATGCCAGCGGATCTACCGCCGGATAAATTCCGATCTCCGTCAACGCGCGCGAGAGCACGGTCGTCGCATCGAGGTGAGCGAACGTCGTGGCCGGCGCCGGATCGGTCAGATCGTCCGCAGGAACGTAAATCGCTTGCACCGATGTGACCGACCCCTTCTTCGTCGAGGTGATGCGCTCCTGCAGTTCGCCCATCTCCGTCGCCAGGTTTGGCTGGTATCCCACGGCGCTGGGCATGCGGCCCAGCAGCGCCGAGACTTCCGAGCCGGCCTGCGTGAAGCGGAAAATGTTGTCGATGAATAGAAGAGTGTCGGCGCCCTCGGCGTCGCGGAAATATTCGGCAACGGTCAACCCCGTCAGCGCGACGCGAAGTCGCGCTCCCGGCGGCTCCGTCATCTGGCCATAGATCAGGGCCGCTTTCGACTCCGCCGGCTTTCCCGGCTTGATCACGCCCGATTCCGTCATTTCCAGCCACAAGTCGTTGCCTTCGCGCGTGCGTTCGCCCACGCCGGCAAACACGGAGTAGCCGCCATGCTGCTTTGCGACGTTGTTGATCAACTCCATGATCACCACGGTCTTGCCCACGCCCGCGCCGCCGAAGAGCCCGATCTTGCCGCCCTTCAGGAATGGCTGGATGAGATCGACGACTTTCACGCCAGTCTCAAACATCTCGGCGGTCGTCGCCTGCTCGTCGAAAGCCGGCGCGAGCCGGTGAATCGGGAGCTTCTCTTTAAACTCGATCGGACCAAGCTGGTCGACCGGCTCGCCAATCACGTTCATCACGCGCCCTAGCGTGCCGCGGCCTACGGGCACCGAGATCGGCCCGCCCTGGTCGATGGCCTTCATCCCGCGCACCATGCCGTCGGTCGGCTCCATCGCGACGCACCGTACCCGGCCTTCGCCAAGGTGCTGCTGCACTTCGAGGATGACGTTGATCCGCATCGGAACATCGAAGCCATCACCAACGACCTTGACGGCCTGGTAGATCGGTGGCAACGTGCCTTCGGCAAACTGCACGTCCACCGCGGGTCCTGCCACCTGAATCACATGTCCTACGTTTTGTGCCATAAATTCCGCTCTCAGCTTTCAGTCGCTGCCAAAAAATGCTTAGCTGGGTACTGGGTACTCGCATCTAGCTACTGATTACATTGCCGCCGCGCCACTCACGATCTCGATAATTTCCTTCGTGATCTTCGCCTGCCTTGCGCGGTTCATCACCAGCGTGAGCGAATCGATCATGTCCGTCGCGTTGCTGGTCGCCGAATCCATCGCCGTCATGCGGGCCGCGTGTTCCGCTGCGACCGATTCCAGCAACGCTCGGAAAATCTGGATGCTCACATATTTCGGCAGCAACGCACGGAACAGATGTTCCGGCGGCTGTTCATAGATGTAATCCACCTGCGCCGTTCCGAATTGCGAAGCGGGCTCCGGCTCGCCCTGGGTACCGCGCATGCCCACCCCGGCGCTCACCGCCGCCTCTTTCGCCCGCTTCTTCTCCTCTTCGGTCATCTCTTCGGTAAGGCGGACTGCCTGCTCGCCGATCTGCTCGATGGGAAGAACCTGTTCAACAATCAGCCTCTGAGCGATCACAGACTTGAACTCGTTGAACACGACGTATACGGAGTCAATCTCCTCGCGGCAATACCGATCCACCACGCTACGAGCGAGGGCGGACGCCTGCGCAAATTCCACTTTGCCCAGAACACCGACATGCTCCCCGGCAATTTGGATCGCTCCAGCCCGCTCGAAGGGTTCATTTTCAGAATCGATCGATTCCTCGAGTTCGGCCAGGCTTGCCGTCTGCACTTTCGCAGCGGGATAGCGGCGCCGAAGAAAGTCGCGCCCTTTGCGTCCCACCGCCTCGATATCAAGATTCTTTCCCGGTTTTGATTCGACGAACCGCATCGCCGCTTTGATGATGTTGGCGTTGAACGCGCCCGCCAGGCCCTTGTCGCCCGTGACGACAATCAGCAGAATATTGTTCTCCGGGCGTTGCGCCAGCAGAGGATGCTTGGGCGCTCCGGTCTCTGGATCGTAGATCTCAGTTCTCGCCACCAGCGACTTCAGCACATTCGTGAGCATCTGCGCGTACGGACGCGCCGCCAGCGCGCGCTCCTGCGCCCGGCGCAGTTTCGCCGCCGAGACCATCTTCATGGCCTTGGTGATCTGCCGCGTGTTGATCACGCTGCGGATGCGTCGGCGAATGTCGAGAATGTTTGGCATAAATCAGTTGCCAGTACCCGTTTACACCCCTTGTCATCCTGAGCGGCGTTCTTTGCCGCGGAGGACCTATGCAATCACGGATGAGGAGACTTATTCCAGATGTCTCGGAGCATTCTCCACGGCCCCTGGAATTCCCGCTTCCAAACGACGAGCCGCTTTCCGCTAAACGAGATCTCTTTGCCGTCCCTTACCACGGTTCCCGAAAATTTTGTGCTGTCGATCAGAAGGTCGCCTTCTTGTACGGAATTGATATTCTCAAACTTTTGATCGACCAGCGTATCTCCTTTCGCTAGCCAATCTGTGTAGAACATCCGAAGGGCGGCCTTTCCGGAAGCAGACTCCATTTCCTCCGCAAGAACCGTTGCGTCGTCCGTGTACATACTCACCAGCGCGTCAACGTTCTTCGCCTTTACCGCCTCGGTCCAGCGCACATAACTCTCTGCGATTGTCTTTCGCGTATCCGCCTGCTGTCGCAAGAACGCGGGCATCTCTTTGTTCTTCACATCTTGAGACGTCTGCGCTTGTGCGACTGACACGAGACAAACTGCCGCGAGATAAAAAATCCATTTCACCGATGTTCCCGACCTTACTTCGCTACCGCTTCCTTCGCTGTCACAAACTGCTGCTTCGCTTCTTTGATCACGCCCTGCAACTGGCCCTTCAACGCATCATCCAGGATCTTTTTCTCCATGATCGCGCGCAGGACGCCGGGATTCGTTGCCTCGACGTACTTATAAAGTTCCTGCTCAAAGGCGCGCACCTGGTCGACAGGCATATCGTCGAGGAATCCGCCGGTGCCCGCCATGATGATCAGGATCTGTTTCGAGAATGGCAGCGGCGAGAATTGTCCCTGCTTCAGCAATTCCACCAGGCGCTGCCCACGATTCAACTGGGCTTGCGTGGCTTTATCGAGATCGCTGCCGAACTGGGCGAAGGCGGCCAGCTCTCGGTATTGTGCAAGTTCCAACTTCAATGTGCCGGCGACCTGCCGCATGGCCTTGATCTGGGCGCTGCCGCCGACGCGGCTCACCGACAACCCGACGTTCACCGCGGGCCGCACGCCCTGGTTGAACAAGTCGGTTTCCAGATAGATCTGGCCGTCGGTAATCGAGATGACATTCGTTGGAATGTATGCGGAAACGTCACCAGCCTGCGTTTCGATAATCGGCAGCGCGGTCAGCGATCCGCCGCCGTTCTTGTCGCTGAGCTTGGCCGCGCGTTCCAGCAACCGCGAGTGAAGATAGAACACGTCTCCGGGATACGCCTCGCGGCCGGGTGGCCGGCGCAGCAGCAGCGAGATCTCGCGATATGACGCCGCATGCTTCGACAAATCGTCATAGATAACAAGGGAGTGCCGCTTGGTGTCGCGGAAGTGCTCGCCAATCGCGCACGCTGCATATGGCGAAATGTACTGCATTGGCGCCGGTTCCGATGCCGATGCGGCAACGACGATCGTGTACTCCATCGCTCCGGCATCTTCCAGAATCTTCACGACCTGCGCGATCGAAGACCGCTTCTGCCCAATTGCGTTGTAAATGCAGATCAGATCGTTGCCCCTGCTGTTGATGATCGTGTCGAGCGCCACGGCAGTCTTGCCCGTCTGGCGGTCGCCGATGATCAGTTCGCGCTGGCCGCGGCCGACCGGGATCATGCTGTCGATCGCCTTCAATCCCGTCGCCATCGGTTCCCGCACCGGCTGGCGGTCAATCACGCCTGGGGCAAGCCGTTCCAGCGGAATGAACCTGTCGGTCGAGATCGGGCCTTTGTCGTCGATCGGCTGGCCGAGCGAGTTCACCACGCGCCCGATCATCGAGTCGCCCACGGGCACGCTCATGATTCGGCCCGTCCGCTTGACCTCGTCGCCTTCCTTAATCTCGGTGTACTCGCCGAGCAGCACCACGCCGACCTGGTCTTCTTCCAGGTTCATGGCGATGCCGGAAACGCCATGCGGGAACGAGAGCAGTTCTCCCGCCATGACCTTGTCGAGGCCGTAGACGCGCGCGATGCCGTCTCCAAGCGTGATGACCGTGCCGGTTTCGTCGACCGAGATCTGCGTTTCGTAGTTCTCAATCTGCTCGCGGATCAGTTTTGTGATTTCGTCTGCTTTGATTTGTGCCATAGACTCAGCTCTTCGCTAAACCTTAATCCTGCGTCAAAGACTCGCAGCTCGCGACTCTGAACTCCTTACGAGCTTATTGCTTCTTTCATTTTTTCCAACCGGCCCTTCACCGACCCGTCGTAGATCGTACTGCCCACCCGGACCACCGCGCCGCCCAACAAAGACGCATCCAGCCCGAAGTGCGCACGAACTTTTTTCCCGGTCAGCTTCTCGATCTGGGCTTCCAGCGTGCGCTTTTCTCCATCACCCAGTTCGCGGGCGCTTGTTATCTGCGCTTCGGCGAAACCTAATCGCGCATCCAGTTCCTTTTCCAGCTGCAAAGTAATGCGCTCAAGGAACGAGGTTCGCCGATTGTCGATGAGCACCGCCATCAGATTTCGAACGTGTTTCTCAATACCCTCGCGCTTCACAATGGCGTCGAGCAGATGCCGCTTCTGGTCTGCCGGAACCGCCGGATTCTCCCACACCCTCCGCAGTTCCGAGCTCTCGCGCAGCAATTCCCCCATCCTGCGCAACCCGCCAATCGCGCGGCGGGCATCGAGCTTCGCATCCAGGACCACATCCGCGAATGCCCGGGCGTAAGTGCTGGCGACAGAGGCCACGGTTCAGTTCTTTTCCTTTCGTGGATTGTCCGAAACCGCACCCAACTCTCCTGCAAAATTGCGCACCAGCGCCTCATCGGTGCCGGAATCGACTCGAATCTGCTTCTGCGCCAAGCCGACCGCGAGATCAGCAGCGTGCGCAGTCAACTGGCGACGCGCGGCCTTGGCAGCGGCAGCAATCTCCTGCTCGGCTGCGGAGACTATCTTGCGTGCGTCCTCTTCGGCTGCAGCTTTAATCCGCGCCTCTTCCGCGGCGGCGTCCTTTTCTGCGGTGTCTCGCATCGCCGCGATCTCCGAATCCAGCTTTGCCAGCCGCGACTCAACTTCTGCCAGTTTTTGCCGCGCCTCGGCGCTCGCCTTCTGCGCTTCCTGCATGGCTTTCTGGATCGCGGCCGTGCGGTCGCGAAACGCGCCCGGCAGGACCTTGCGCCCAGCCCACACCAAAATCACTACGATCACCAGGAAGTTCGTGATGTCGGCCAGCCAGTACGCCCGTTCTACCTCCAGGTTCGTCAACCTGGCGATCATGCGAACTGCACCGGACTTCTTGAATTGCGCGGTCTGATCTTCCTCTTGCGGTTCGGACGTCGCGCCTTCGGCCCGATGCTCCTTGAGTGCTTCAGGGGCGGGCGCATGTTGCAACGATTGTTGCGCGTCGGCGGGTTGACCACTTGTCGAGGGATGGTCCTGCGTCAGCGAAACCCCTGCCATAAGGAGTACGCAAACCGCAGCGAGTGACAATGTTCTGGAGAAAATCTTCAACCCTGTTAGCCCCGCAACAAATTGCCCCAAATTTATCGCCCAGCTCCCGCCGGTTCCAGCACGCGCCGCACGATTTCCTGGGCCAGCGCCGCCGATTCCTTCTCGAGCCCCGCCTCGGCGGAAGCGCGATCCGCCTCAATATCCTTCTTCGCGGCCTCAACCTGCTTCTGCGCCTTTGTCCGCGCTTGGTTCACCGCATCTGTGCGGGCCTGCAGAGCCGCCTGCCGCCGAGCTTCCTGCGTACGAAAAACCGCCGCGCGTGCCTCTCGCAGTTTCTGTTCGTACTCCGAGGTGCGCGCCTCTGCCGCCGAGATGTCTGCCCGAGACTGTTCGACCGCGCCCTCGGTCTTGCTGCGGCGCTCCTCGAGCACTCGCTGCAGCGGGTTATGCAGGATCACGGTGTAGCACACGTACAGAAACGCGAGCAGAATCACGGTCGGAACCGCTCCGAGCAGTAATTCGCCTAGTTGGTGCAGAGTGTGATCCATGTGGTGCTGATTTCAGCCGGAAAATGAGGGCTTTAGGAAACTGTTAAGTCTAGCCTCCCGAGCAGTTTGTGTCAACGAAACGGAACCAGTTCCAGCATGCTCACACGCCACCAGTCGGCGAGGTGCAACGCCAGAATTTCTTCATGAAATCGAACCTCTACGATGCAAAAATCTTGTCGCCCAGGCGGAATTTTTTATGGATGCCGCATGAGACTCGCGAATGATCCCATCCTGTCCGCAATCGATACCGCAGCCTCGCCCTGTTGCGTGTCTCACGTTGGGAAGCCACACCCTGCATCACCCGTTCGACGCGAGGTAACTCAAAATCCGAGCTCATAGCCTAAGGGGAAACAAGCAAATTTCGGTGTAAATTCCAGGCACCCATAAGTGCAAGGAAAACAGCGACTTGCGTCATTCCAACTTCCCATACGATCGGCGGCAGAGATCTCGGAATTTCCCACCATCCCGCATCCGCTCCGGCTCAGGATTTTCCCTTGACTTCGGACGAAACAGGATTAGCATGGATGTATCACCTCCGATCCAATTCAGGATCGAATGGGCCGATAGCCAAGGAATGTCACCGCTTCTTGGTCGCCGGCCCATTTAAATTTTTCCGGCAGTTTTCCTGGTTTCGAGAAGCCCCCGATGGCCCGCCGCCGCAATCAAGCTAGTCGATCACAAAAGACTTGACCCGCCGCACGACTGATTCAGGAGCATCAGCCTCCATCTCCACAGTGCCATCCTGATATCCGCGCGAATAAATGCGCGCTCGCGATTCCAGCAAGGCCAGCATCTTTCCTTCCCCTTGCGGAATCCGCAGGCGCACCCGGCTGATCGGATCCTCCTCGATCATGGCGTCGATGCGTGCCAGCAACCGGTCCAGCCCCGTTCCCTCAACCGCCGAGATGTAGAGGGTTTTCGATCTTCCGCTCGCGGTCTCTGCAATCAAACTGGACGCGACCTCTTCGTCGAGCAGATCTAATTTGTTCATCACGCGCAGGCGCGGCTTCTTCTCCGCCTCGAGCTCTTTCAGAACAATCTCGACCTGGGCATCCTGCTCCGCTGAGAGGCGGCTGCTGGCGTCGGACACATGAAGAATCAGCGACGCGCGCTGCACCTCTTCCAGCGTGGCGCGGAAGGCCGACACGAGCGTGTGTGGCAGGTCACGAATGAATCCCACGGTATCGGATAGCAGCACCTTCCGCTTGGATGGAAGTTCCACGGAGCGGATCGTCGGATCCAGTGTGGCAAACATCCGTGACGACGACAACACTCCGGCGCGGGTCAGCGCATTGAACAGCGTCGACTTCCCTGCATTCGTGTAGCCCACCAGCGCCACGGTCGCCACCGGCGCCGATTCCCGCCGCCGCCGCTGCTGCGCCCGAATCCGCCGGACATTTTCCAGTTGCTGCTCGACGTGCCGGATGCGCCGGTAGATCTTCCTGCGATCGGTTTCCAGTTGAGTTTCGCCCGGACCGCGCGTCCCGATGCCGCCGCCGAGCTGCGACATCTCCACGCCTCGGCCCGCAAGGCGCGGCAGCATGTATTGCAGTTGTGCGAGCTCGACCTGCAGTTGTCCTTCGCGGGTTCGGGCGTGGCGGGCAAAAATGTCGAGGATCAGTTGCGTCCGGTCGATCACACGGCGACCGACAATCTTCTCGATGTTTCGTTGCTGCGATGGGCTGAGATCGTGATCGAACAACAACAGGTCGGCATTCACCGAGGCCGCCGCGCCTGCGATCTCCTCCAGCTTGCCGGCGCCGATCAGGGTTGCGGGATCCGGGCGCTCGCGCCGCTGCAAAATCTCACCGGCAACTTTCGCTCCCGCGCTTTCGGCAAGCGTGCGGAGTTCCGACAGAGACTCGTCGGCATCAAACTCCGGAATCCTCGGCTTGCCATTCGCCTTGACTCCGCCCGCGGCCGCCGTTTTCGCCTGCGGACTCGCGGCATCGCGCGCCGCGGCAGCCTGCGCCGTTACGCCAGCTCGTGCGCGCCTCGACCGGACCTCCAGCCCCACCAGGAATGCGAGTTCGCTTTCGCCATCGTGTTCGGTAGGCACACTTCGGCCTGCGCGCGGAATTTCGCGAGTTGTCTTGGATGGAGAACGTCCCAAGAGGAAAAAGCCTTATCCTTCGGTCCCCGAGGCACTCACCGCCGTCGCGGCCGCGGCCGTCCCGCCAACTCCTGCCGCTCGTTCCGAATGGGCCGCGTGACCGACGTGGGGTGACGCCACCCGTCCCATCACGACCGTCGAGATGGCGTGCTTGAAGATCAGTTGTTCCTGCCCATTCGCCTCCAGCACGACCGAATACTTATCGAAGGAGCGGATGCGGCCCGTTAATTTCACTCCACTGAGCAGGTAAATCGTGATGTTTGCTCGTTCCTTGCGGGCTGTATTGAGAAAGGAATCCTGGATGTTCTGCGCCGGCTTGTTGCTATCCATAGCCGATCTCCTTGGTTTGAAAACTGCGGACAAACCTCTGAACCCACTCACCAAATTCTGCTGGGAGCAGGGGCAAGACTTCATCATGTTCCCGAAGGCTTCCTACTTGCCGCGGGGAACAATGGGGGGACATTCCCGCCGGATCGGCGCAAACCCGAGTTGCCATCCCTCCAGCTGACAGATGAGAAACACGATACGGCGATCTTCGCCCCTTTTCAACCGCGAAGTTGGCCATCGCAACGGGAGACCTGGGCCAACCCACGCCACCCGAATTTGACAGTTCCAGAGGGCAAAGCGCAGACTCTCCTCGTTCCGGCAGGGGCGCGTGAACCGGTTCCTGCCGTGGCGGTGGCTTTTTCAACTGGCTGTCTCTTCGCCGGACGCCGGCGGTCTCTGGCGCTCGGAGCCCACAACGATTGCAGGTTGCCGAAGGAGATCCCCTATGCACCACTCTGTCGCGCTGGCCGCTCTGCCGACGATTACCGGTACCGAGGCTTTGCAGCTCATCCTCCGCTGGTTTCACTTTCTCGCGGGCATCCTCTGGGTCGGCCTGCTCTATTTTTTCAACCTGGTCAACGTGCCCTTCATGAAACAGGTGGACGCGGCCGCGAAGCCCAAAATCTTCCAGCACCTGACCCTGCCCGCGCTTAACCTCTTCCGCTGGAGCGCGCTGATCACCGTGTTCCTTGGCTTGTGGTATTGGGGCGACTTCTACGTCGGGGCTGACGCAAAACGCGATGGCGGCAGCGCCGGGGGAACCGTCGGATTGTTCTTCCTCGCCTGGCTCGCCGTCTTCTTCATCCTGTTCCTCGTCATCAAGAAGTGGACGCCCAGCGGATACATTCTCGGCGCGATCACCACAATTTTGGTCTATGCCGCGGGATGGATCTTCGTACACTACACGCCAGTCGGCGGAGACGATAACCATGTGCTCGCCATCGGAGTTGGCGGCGGCATGGGAATCGTGATGCTGTTCAATGTGTGGGGAATCATCTGGCCGAACAATAAGAAGATCATTCGCGGCACGCTCGCCGGCACTCCACCCGCCAACGCCGCAGCCCTCGCCCGTCAGGCCTTCCTCGCCTCGCGGACGAATTTCTTCCTGTCGATCCCGCTCCTGTTCTACATGGCCGCCAGCTCCCACTTCTCCAGCACAGTCATCTTCGGGAAGTAAAAGGAAAGATGATCGGCGGCAGTGGTTAGAAAAAGGGTGAAATAAAAACGGCGGTCTCATTCGAGACCGCCGTCTTCGAAACTACCCGCAACGCAATACTTAGAAAGTCACCTTCGCATTGAGTTGGAGGATACGTCCGTTCAGAGGCACGCCGAAGAATGCCCCGTAGGGGTTCGTGTTGCTTCCGATCGTCGAGAGAATGTCACCAAACAGACCGCTGGTGACGCTGTTGACCGGAAGGTCAAAGTTCTGGTGGTTGAGAATGTCAAACGCGGTTGCACCGATCGCAAAGTTGAAACGCTCGGCGATCTTGAAATTCTTCAACAATGACAAGTCCGTGTTGAAGAATCCCGGCCCGCGGAGAGCATTCCGAGCGTTGCCAAAGCTGCGCACGCCACCTACGTCAACTTCGACCGGCGTGCCATCCGGAGCATTAGCCACGATGGGATCTCCCACTACAAAGTTGCTGCTTTGGGCGCAAGCAGCACCGCCGATACCGGCGCCGGCCTGGGCCGCCCCTCGTCCACAAGAACTCTTTATAACGGTGCCATTGTTGAACAACGCCAATGGTGTCGTGGTGCGCAAGCCAGTCACGTTACCCAACAAGCCCCGGGCCAACGTGTTGACTGGGCTCCACGGGATACCGGTGTGATAGAACATCGTCCCAGCGATTGTCCACCCGCCCACGAGGTTCTTCATCACAGGACTCGACCAGGTCGAGGGTGTTTGGTAGACGTAATTCAGGTTGAAGTTGTGACGAACGTCGTAATCTGAATTGCCATACGACGAGCCTGGCAACGAAGGCGATGCCTGGTAGCGAAGGCTGACCAGCGTGTTAGCCACGAACGGTTCCAGACAGTTATTCGAACAGGTGTCCAGACCGTGGCTCCAAGTGTAGTTGAACTGACCAGAGAAGCCTTTGGTCGGCTTCATCTTGAAGCTGCCCGTGACCCCGTGATAGTTCGAATAGCCTTGGTTGTTCAGGGCCGAGATTTCGCTGAATCGCGGGTCGGTCGGTGTGAGGCCGATGCCACCAAACGTTTGTCCCGGCTGACATCCCTGCTCCCTACCCGGATCTGCTGGGTTGGGATCCACTGGCGCAGGATCAGCAACAAATGGTTTGCAGAAAGCGTTGAGGAAGGTGTTCACCATCATCAGATCGTAGCCGTGATTGCCCGCGTAGTTGATGCTTGCGCTGAATTTGTTTCCAATCTGGCGCTGGATCTCCAGATTCCATTCAGCGAATTTCGGGTTCAGCAGCTTGTTCTCTGTGGTGAAGTAGTTCGGTCCCACGCCGCCTAAGTCGGCGACGGTGAGACCAGAAGCGAATTGACTCTGGAAGGTTGCGTTCGTCGCCGCGGCATCGTCGTAAACACTTCCCGGGACACCAGGTGCCAAAGACTCGCCATTTGCACCGCTGGATGAGAAGTTGCTCACTGCAGGCGCGTTCGTGAGGGACCGGTCGACGGCAAGCGCGGGGAATTCGTCATCAAAAATGCCGAAACCGCCGCGAATCACAGTGTTCGTATCGGGACTATAAGCGAAGCCGAACCGAGGCGAGAAAACTGCCTTCTCGACATCTGGGAAGGCATACTTCAATCCGGACGAAATCACCGAAGAGTAGGGCACGCTCACATCGTGGCTGAGTTCCTCAAACGGCGCGTTCATGCGGGTGAAGCAGTTCGTTGCGCAGCTGGGATTCGCCGTGCGATCCACTCGCAGGCCCAGGGTCAGATTCAACTTACTCGTAATCTTCCACTGATCCTGCATGTAAAGACCAACGTTGTACAACTTGATCTTGACGGCGCCGACGTTGGTGAAATTCGCGTTGTAAAAGGACTGAGCAGGGCCAGTCACGCCGCTGACGAATTCATCGGTCGAAAGCATCGTCAGCAGGCCGCTGGTGCCGGCAAGCGCCGAGTAGTCACTCACCAGATTTCTGCGATAGTCCGCACCAATTTTCAAGTCATGAGCTCCGATGACTTTGGAAAAATTGTCTCGGATCTGGGCCTGGGTCACGATACGGCCTTGCGGATAAGTATTGTCGGCACCACCCAATTGGGTGAACGGAGGCGCTGTGCCGGAGAATGCAATGGTGGTCGGGAACTTTGCAATCGCGGCACTAAAGCTTGGCGGACCAAATAACGCCTTGTACCAGGCTCCGGAGATGATCAGGTTGTTAAAAGTGGTCGGGTTGAAAGTGTGAGTTTCGATCAACTGGCCGTTGTATTCCGGCTGAATACTCGTGGCATTGAATACGGCATTGATGGGATCGGTTCCGGTAGCCTGGACACCGCGATCCATCTGATAGCGTCCCTTAAGATGGTCCTTTGAACTAATGTCATAATCAATCGAAGAGGCCAAAATCCACTCCGTGATCATGTTGTTCGCGCCGCTGACAAACTGCTGCGCACACGGCGTGCCGCCGGTACCAAATCCTGCCGTTCCGCTGAAGTCTCCGCATCCCCCGGCAACGCTCGGATCTGCAACCGAGAGAGGCGTTGCAGCGGAGGATCCTGGCGCGCCAGCGTACAGGTTAAAGATGTTCTGGTAAAACGACTGTTCAGCTGACGGAACCTGGCTCAGAACGTACGTCGCAAATTGACTCGTAGGAATGACGTTAGTACCGGACACGCCCGGCAGAATCATTCGCAATGCTTCGTAGTCCACAAAGAAGAACAACTTGTTCCTTACGATTGGACCGCCCACGGAGGCCGCATAGGTGTTGTTGACGGCGTGCGGGCGCGGGGTAACCGGATCGGTCGCATTGGCAAACCAATCATTCGCGTTCAAAGCCGTGCCGTTATATCCGTAGGTCGCATTGCCGTGAAACGCGTTCGTTCCCGACTTCGTCGCGGCATTCATCTGAGCGGCTGCCTGGCGACCGTAGTCTGCCGTGTAGCCGTTTTCAACAACCGTGACTTCCTGCAATTCGTTCGAACCCAGTGTCAGGTTGCTGGCACCTGAGTTGTTCAGGTTCAGATACGGGTCCATATAGTCGTTGCCGTTCACCGTGAAAAGATTCGATGTGCTCGGCAGGCCGTTCGCAGAGAAGTTGCCATATCCTGCACCGTTGCTGACCACCACTCCCGGGGCCGTGTAGGCATAAGAAGTGATATCGCCGCCAGGAGCGGGCAGCGCTTTGAGCTGAGTTTCAGTGAAAGATGTGGAGGTGTCGGCATTTTCCGTCTGAAGCAACGGAGCGGCACCAGTGACCTCGACCACTTCGGAGCCAGCACCTAATTCCAACTTCACGTTTGCGGTCGTCACCTGACCGACTACGACAGTGATGTCCTGCTCCACCGTCTTGAAGTTCTTCATCTTGACTGCGAGCTTGTATTCACCCGGCTTCAAGAACGGAAAGCGGTAAAGTCCAGTAGAACCGGTAGTGATCGTTTGAACTGATCCATCCGCAAGGCTCGTAACGGTCAAGGTTGCACCCGTAACGACCGCCCCTGAAGGATCGGTCACCGTTCCGGTGAGATCACCCGAAGTGACCGTTTGTGCAATCGCCTGGGTCATTAGCAGGCTTGCGACCAACAACCCGGCCAGTAGCAATTGCAGTTTAAATCGACTGCTCATGGAGACTCCTCCTCACGCCTTTAAGTGACGTAATCTGCTTTAAGAACTTGTGGGCGCCGCTTTACTGCTGCCCTGGGAATGCGGCGACACTCGGACCTGACTTTACGAGAACCAACAAATTGTGAGAACCGTGTGTGTAGAGCACTTGTCTCGCCAGAGTGCCAAATCGTTTAAGCGATTGATAATAAAAGACATAATGGCAATAGAAGGCTCGAAACAACTCGCGACAATATGGTTTCTCATATGGCCTCGATGGGCATTTGTATAGATTTGTCAGTAGACGTTCTGTTTCGGAATGAGGGATTTCGACGGGTTTTTGGGGGCGAACGTCTTAGGGGCGGCGGTGGGATGCGCGTTTGACGGGGCGTTGGGCAACCTCTCCGGGCGCCAGGACTCGCCGCACAATCGGCGTATTCAATTTGTACTTGCGGTCGCTGACATTGCCCGCATCGTCCTTGACGTGCAGGATGAATACCGGCAGCGTCCCTTCCTTGTCGAAGTCTTCTTTCGTGACCGTCACCGGAAGCACGCCGTTGAGGCCGTGCTCGCGGTAAGCAGTTTCATAGCGGTGCTTCTTCAAATTCCAGGTGAAGACTCGCACCTGATCGTAGTCGTAGTCCAGTCCGTCGTGCGGCTCAGTCAGGATGCACACGTATTGCGGAACGTCTTTCGTGACGCCCTTGTCGTTGTCTTGAACCTGATTGAGAACGAAGAAGGCGACGAAGCGCTGGCCCTCGGCGTACTGCGCAATGTCGAGCGGAACATCGACATCGACCATGCGCGCCAGCACCCAACCCACGCGGCCCTGATCGTCGCGCACCAGCCACCAGTCTTCCAGGACCGGTCCGGCCGGCGCTTTTCCAGCTCTCGGATTCGTCGACACACTGAGAGGTTTCGCCGGAGGCACCGCCCCCGTTTGCTTCTCGGCCGTCGCGCGTTTCAGGATCGAAACTTTCGCTCCCGAAGCCAACTGGTAGAGGTGATCCGTTTCACGCCCGGGTGTAATGTGCAGGTTGGTCTCGTTGCGAAGAGTTCCCGGCGCCTGGATCGGATCGTCGCGGTTATCCTGCGTCAGCTTTTGCAGGCCGTCGAATGTTTTCTGGTCAACCAGGAACCGTTGCTCGATCCAGCCCTCGAGGCCACCGGCTGTGCGTACGCGGGCAAAACGCTTCTCCCGCTCCATCACCTCAACCCGCTCCCCATTCTTCACGGTGCCGACGCGGTTATAGATCGCGGCCACCTGATCGCGCAGCGCTGCTTGTGGGGCCGATACATAAGCGACTTCCAGCACGCGGTGACGCCCGCGCCCGCATCCGCCCAACAGCAGCAGCATGGCTGCCGCCGGCAAGAAACAGCGCAGACGGAATGAGGCCCGGAGGGTCACGATATGCAGGAGAACTTCCTACTATAGCGCGTCACCGGTAACTCCCTTCAGCACGAAGGTGTTGGGTTCGACACTCCCCGGAGGATCATCTGCCCCCAAGACATTCGCCGCCCGCTTCGGTTACGATAAATACATCGCGGATACTGGAAATGGCTGCGAAATCCGCATCGAATCAAGGGACCGTTGGGGGACACAACCGCATCATGAAACCAGCATTGAAAATCCGTTTTGCGCTTGTTATGGCGCTTTTCCTCGCCATTTGCGGCATCGCTTCGGCAGCCGCCCAGGAGACGGCGGAGACCGTGTTGCGTCCGCCCAAAGGATCGCAGGTCGCGATCGTGGTTTTTGAAGACCTGCAGTGCCCCATGTGCCGCCGCACCGCCCCCCTGGTCGAGCAGGCCTCGAAGACGTACAAAATTCCAGTCGTGCGGCATGACTTCCCCCTGCCCATGCATAACTGGTCGTACCAGGCGGCCGTGATGGCGCGCTACTTCGACACGCATTCGAAGGCGTTGGGAAACGAGTTTCGCGATTACATCTTCGAAAACCAGTTTGAGATCACGCCCCAAGGGCTGCGCGGATACGCAGAGAAATTCGCCGCCGCGCACAAGGTGGACTTTCCTTTCGTCATCGATCCGAACGGCAAGCTCGCCGCCGAAGTCAATGCCGACCGCGATCTCGGCAATGCCATCAAGCTGAGCCACACGCCCACCGTTTATGTGGTCAGCAGCCGCAATCCCAGCAAGCCCTACATCGAGGTGAAGGACAACTCCCAGCTTTACTCCACCATTGATGCGATGATGAAAGACTAAGGAATTTCGCCGATTGCCGATTTGCGATGGTTGATTGCGGATCGGCGATGACTGAGCTCGGTAGCGCCCAATTGAAAAGCCCCATTGCCTGCGAGGCGAATGGGGCTTTCGTGTTCTGGACTCGAAGAGCTTATCCGTTGACGGTCAGTTGCGCCGAAACCTGCTGCGTGCCGGTGTAGCCCGAGTACGTCACGACGATCGTATAGACCTGGGAGGTTCCCGACGGGACCAGGCCCGTCGCAGGCGTGCACTCCTGGAAGCCGCTGGTCGAGTTATACGCACAGGGAATTTCTCCTGCCGTGATGGGCGTTCCGTTCTGTTCCGCCGTCAGCGTCACCAGTGGAGTCAGATCGGTAGTGCCGGACATGATCTTAAACTGCGCGACCGCGCTGCCGGTGTCGGTAACGGAAGTCGAACTCGGCGTAATCGTCATGGTGGTGACGGTCGTGGCAACCGTGACCGACGTCGTCCCGGTGACCGCACCCGACTGAGCCGTGACCGTCGAACTGCCGTTCGATACACCCGTCACAAGGCCCGTGCTGCTGATAGTGATAACGGTGCCGCCTGAACTCTCCGACCAGCAGACGGTGTTGTTGGCGCAGCTCGAGCCCGCCTTCAACGTCTGCGTGCTGTTATCGCTGAAGGTACCCGTCGCATACATCTGCGTGGTCTGGGTCACCGAGAGAGTCGGGGTGGTCGGGCTCACCGTAATCGTGGAGAGCGTCGGGTTCACGAAAAATCCCCTGCAGCTTACGGCCAAAGCCAAGGTCGCGAGCGCGGCAAGCGCGCCAATCAATCGTAGTTGAGACTTCTTCGAGGACATGAGTGTAAGGCTCCTTGGCAGCCAGCCCTGGCTATGTTGCTGCTTCGCCAATCGTTGACGCCGTCAGATTTCGAAAATTTTAGCAGAGAAGATTTCCGCTTCCTCGACACGATGGTACTTGGACTGAGGTCCGGACACCTTTTCGCCGCAACCACACACGCCGCCCCGACATACCATCCCTTATGCACCAGAACGAACAGTCGAGCGCAGCTTGCGCCTGAAAATTTGATACGCAGCAGAATTTTGGGGAGGGACCTGCCGATGATGCATGCCGGAGCGGCACTGGCCGCTCCCTACGGCACCATACCGGCATGATCAAGCATTGTCCAGAGTCTCGCTTTACAATTTGCGCCAGCGCAAAGAGTAGACCGGAACTTCCACTCTAAAAACTTTACATTTATCCCCGGAATCGAACTCTTAACCCCACCCGCCCTGACGGCAGAAATTAGTCTTAAGCCAACTGCTTGGCGCTTTCAAAATCCTATCGGTTCCGATGCTCCCCTCTCGGAGGATTCTGCTTCTTCGCTGGAGGCGGACTCGATTTATGCTGCTGCGGGGCCGGATTGTGGCTCGCCGGCGCCGGATTCGACTTCGGCGCACTCGACGGCTCACTCTGACGATTGCCGTCCCCATACCCCGAATTCGATCCACCTCTGCTTTGCGAGGTTTTCGAACTCGGTGGTGTGAACGGGCGGAAGCCGTCATTGGATTTCCCACTCGCCGAGCCGTTGCCCGGTCGATTCGTGCCCGGCGCGGGCCCGCGCGCTTCCTTCGGCGACATTGCGGGAGCATGATACGGCGCGCCTGCGTTGCGGGCCGGAATCGCGGAACGGCTGCTGAAGTCGCCAGCTTTCGCCGTAGCCGCAATCGCTGGTTTGCCCTGGTTTACGCTCGCAAAATTCTCCCGAGTCTGGCTGGCCACGTGTTCATGCTGCGTCTGCGCAGCCAGTGCCGCTGTGTGCTGATCGTGCTCCGCGAGGCGCTCTTGCGGCGTGGGCTCGGCTTTCACGCCGCCCTCTCCGCCGTTGTAGCTGACATTGTTCACGGTCGTGTTATTCACAACCACCGTCTTGGTATAGACATTGGTCACGCTGGTGACGCTGACATTGGTGACCGAGCGGTTGTAATAAAACGCGCCGCCGCGCCATTCGCCGCCCACAAAGCCCACGCCGCCGTAGCCGAATCCATAATTAATTCCGCCATAGAAACCGATGTGTGGCCCCCAATACCCTGCATGCCAGACATAGAGTCCGCCACCCCATCCCCAGTAGCCCGGAGTCCAGAGCATTCCGACGGGAGCGAATACCCACGTTCCCGGCACCCAGTAATACCCATCATCGTCGTTCCAACCCCAGTAGCCGGGCGTCCATATGTAGCCGGGTCCCGGGCAGATCGGTTGCGCGTATACCGGCAGCGCAGGAGGAGCAACCCGCACCGAGATCCCCACCGCAATCTGCCCAAACGACGCCGCCGAAAATGTAAACAGGAGCACTCCCAGCAACATCCGCCGGGCCATGGAACAAGTGCAGAGCATGACAAATACCCCCTGGGGTCACGAGGCCGGGCGCGCCAACATAAACCTGCAAACAGGTCAGCAGAGGACACTCGGCTCGTTCAAACTTTCCGGTGTAAACACCGGATGTTCGAGGATGTTGCGGGAGAAAGACGGGACCGGACGGCCCGCCGCAATCAGAAGTTGCGGTACCAGTGAGCTTTCGAGATTTGCGGATACTGAAACGCGGGGGGTGCTAGTTGATCTTCCGGGCGCGCGCGATGCGCTCATCAATGGGCTTGCGTCCGGCAAAACCTTCCTCAGTGCCGTGCCAGTGCGTGATCATTTTTTCACCCAGCTTCCAGCACAACAGGATGACCTGTCCCTCGACGACGCAAGGAAAATCGAGCAGGCCAATATCGAGATCCTTCACCTGCACGCCGATCGAATCGATCTCTGCCAGGGCGTCCTTGGCGCGCTGCTCCGCCTTGGTGCGCTCCGCCTTCCGCTTCGCGATCGGTACGACGTCGACATGCGTGCCGCCGTTCAGAAAAATGCGGTGGCTCAACGTCTGCTGCTCCGCTTCCACTTCCTCAATCAGTTGCTTCGCTTTAATCGCGGTGCGCAGCAGAGATTCCAGTACGGGCAGAAGCGATTGCGCTTCATCAAGCGTAAAAGTTCGATCTGACATGTGTAGTTCTATTTTAACTCGGAAAGGCGGAAGGCAGGGGTCAAGGTCAAGGGATGATGGTCCGCTTCTCGGGCCAGGAACTTGGCTTACCTACATTCGCATCGAGCATCGAGAGTCGAATGCCCTGTTCGAAGACCCCACCGAGTCGCTGACCGCTGACCGTCAATACGGAATGATCACGCTGTCGATAACGTGGATGACGCCGTTGGAACAGGCAATGTCCGTCTGGATAATCTTGGCCTGATCCACCATCACCCTGCCGCCCCTCGCCACGATCCTCACCTTTTCTCCATTGACCGTCTTCGCTTCTCGCAGCTTCACCACTTCCCTCGCCGTCACGCGCCCCGGAACCACATGATAGGTCAGAACCGAGACCAGCCGTGCGCGGTTGGCGGGCTTGAGGAGTTCTGCCACCGTTCCCGCCGGCAACTTGGCAAAGGCTTCGTCGGTGGGAGCGAATACCGTGAACGGTCCCGTGCCTTTGAGGGTGTCGACGAGATCTGCTGCCTTCAGGGCCGCTGCAAGAGTTTTCAAATTGCCGGCCGCAATTGCGGTCGAAACAATGTCCTTTCGAGATTGAGGCACGGTGCCAGAGCTTGCCGCTGCGGCAAACACAATCAGACACAAGGCGACAGGCAGAATTCTTTTAGAGCTCCAGATGGCTGCTGAGGGTGGCAGGGCGTTCATTCATGATTAGCATAAAAAGAAAATACATTTGATAGCAGAGAAAACAGTCTCGGAGGCAACTTGATTTTCATCTCAGTCGAGAAGCCCAGGGAGACGAGGATTCGGGTGAAAACAGGGGTGTGCCTGGTTCTAGTGACTTCTTCCGCGGGAGGGATCGGCTGAAGTAGCAGCGCTGACGTCGACATATACACCGGCCAGGTTTGGCGGATAGCAGTTGCCATCGCGGGCGTAGCGGGTACAATGCGCGGCGACATCTTTGCGTTCTGGAGATTGCGCGAACTGCCAGACTTCAGCAAAGCCAACTCCGCTCCGCCTCGGATCGGGAACCTCACGGGGAAACGCGCATCCGGGCGAAGGCGGACATGCATCATTCGTCACCCAGTAAGTGATGTTGCGGCCGCCAGCAGCCGCGCGAATGTCGTCGGCGGTGACAACATGATTGGAGTCGGTCGACACCATTCCAGAGCAGTAAATTCCGGCGCGAAATCCAGCGGCGGTCACCGTGTCCACCCACGCAAAGATGTATGCCTTCTGCTCCGGCAACATGACGCCGCCCTGCTCCTGATCAAGGAAGATGATGGTCGCCGCGGCAAAACCTTCGCGCCGCGCCGCCGCCGCAGCATTCGCACCATCGGATTTTCCCAGCCTTGCGGCATTCGTCTCCGATTTCAATTCAGCATAAAGCCGTCCGTTGAACAGCACTAGAAATCCGAAGCCTGCAGCGTCCACGGTCGCGCGGTGTCCCACCCACGTGTTCTCGCGCTCGCCGGGAGGATTGTTCAGCCAGTACCCGGCATAGGTGAAGGTCTGACGCAAAGCTTTCAAGTTCGCATCGCCGGGATACACGTTGCGGTCGAACCCGAGATAAGAGGATTGAGCTGCGGCCAGCCCTGCAACCATTACCAGAGCTAAAAAACTGAGGATTTGCCTTGGGAAGAGCGGCATGGGCACGCAATCGTACTAACAAATTAAAGACGCACTGCGGATACACAAACTACCCGCCGATATGAACCATCGTTCGAGATGCCGGCACGAAATCCGGCTCGCCAATGTGGTGGCGCTCTTCTTTTTTCTCCACCACGCCGCGGATGAACTCCGCGAGCTCGTCGTCGCTCGCACCGCGCCGCATCACGGCATGGAGATCATGGTCCCACACCGAAAACAGGCAAGTCCGGATTTTGCCATCGCTCGTAATACGAATGCGGCTGCAATGCCCGCAAAAGGGATGCGAAACCGGCGCGATGATCCCGATCTCGCCGACGCCATCGTCGAAACGGTAGCGCCGGGCGGTCTCCGACCGTTCATGCGGAATTTCCACCAGCGGCCGGTACTCGCCCATGCGCGCCAGAATTTCATCGAGCGTAACCACCGTCGAGCGCGACCAGACGCGGTCCTCCTCCAGCGGCATGAACTCGATGAAGCGCACGATCACGCCCTCTTCGCGGGCAAACATTCCGAACGGGATGACCTGGTCTTCGTTAAATCCGCGCAGCAGAACGCAGTTGACCTTTACCGGGCCGAGGCCCACTTTTCGCGCGCTTCGAATACCCGCCAGAACGTTATCGAACCCGGAGGGAACGCGCGTGATACGGGCAAAGCGGTCGGGATCGACCGCGTCCATCGACACCGTCACGCGCGTCAGCCCCGCATCCTTCAGCGCCTGTGCCTTATCGGCCAGCAGATGCCCGTTGGTGGTCAGCGCAATATCGAGAGGCTGGTCAACGCTGTTCTTGCCGCCGCCAGAAGATCCCTGGTAGGGCGCGGCTTTAGCCGTGCCGTTACCGCCGCCATAAGATTGGGCCTTTAGCCCCTGGGGTTTCAGCTTCGCCAACTCCCGCACAAAATTCACAACTCCATTTCGCAACAACGGCTCGCCGCCAGTCAGACGAACCTTCGTCACGCCCATCCCGACCAGCACCCGCGCCATGCGCAAATAATCTTCGAATGGCAGATCGCCATAGAGCGCCCCTTCGTTTCCCGTCCGGCAGTAAACGCACTTGTAGTTGCATCGATCCGTGATGGAGATCCGCAGATCAGTGATCGCGCGTCCGAATTTGTCGTGAAGGAGCACAGTCGTTCGAAAATCGTCGTTGGCCGTCAGTCGTTCGTCGCCAGCCACCACCGAAGCGCCAGCGAACGACCATCGACGATCAGCCAATGACGATTGGAAAAATCGATATCCCCTGAAGGCAAAAACCCGTCGGAAACTTCTCTCTTGATTATAGATGCCCGCCGAACCGGGCGCGCCTCTCGAAATCTCGCTGCCCGGGACGGGCCCGGAGAAGGCCCTACTTCTCCGCCATTGCAATCGCCGCTTCGGCAAGAGGCGCCATGATCTTGTAGCCATCGGCATTCGGATGCAGTCCGTCGTTGGCCAATTCCTTCTTCATCAGCCCTTTGTCATCGACTACAGCCGAGAAGTAGTCCAGGTAAACGTCGCCACTGCCGGTGCAATATCCCTTCAGCCATTCGTTCACTGCAAGAATTCTCGCCATGGGTCGCTGCGCGAAAAAGTCCTTCGAACGGTCCGTATAGTTGTGTACCGGCAGAATTGAGGAGAACACGACGCGAATTCCATGAGCACGCGCCAGTTCAGCCATAGAAGCCAAATCGGCCTCGATGTCCTCGTTGCGCATCGGCCCGGTATTGCCCGCGATGTCGTTGGTCCCAGCGAGAATCACAACGACTCTGGGATGCAGATCGATAACATCCTGACGAAAGCGCACCAGCATCTGTGGCGTAGTCTGGCCGCCGATGCCGCGGTTGATGTACGGTTTCCCCGGGAAAGACTCCGCGAGTTTCCATGCGTCGGTGATCGAGTCGCCGAAAAACACGACGCGGTCCTCGCCCGCTGCGGGCGCAGCCAGCCCAGCATTGGCATCGCGATAACGCGAAAGCTGCCCGAAATCGTCTGTGAATGTAGCGATCTGCGAAGCCCGGAAGTGATCAAGGCCGGGAAAGCCCGTCGAGGGAATGGAGGGAGCGGGCGGTGCCGATTGTTGCGCGACCGAACAAAGGCCCCAAAGAAGTAAGATCAATACGCTCCAGCCGATTCTCATCCGAGTCACCTAGTGTTTTTCGCAAGCCAACGAAAGCAACGCTGCGATTTTATCGCAGGTGATCCTCTCCTCAATTTGCAAGGCTAAGTATGAGAACCGCCGGCGTCCGGCGTCTCCCTCAAGCTGTTAGACTGTCCCAGTTATCCGGAGCTTTTTCTTATGAACTGGACGGGACGTGTCGTCCTGCTGCTTGCCATCCTTACTTCTCTATTTTTCTTCTGGCGTAAATTTGGCCGGGTCCTCCGCATCATCCGCGAATCAAAGCCGGACGCCGATTTCCAGTTGCGCCCCATCGGCCCCCGCATCCGAAAAGTCCTTTGGGAGGTTGGTGCGCAAGGTCTCGTGATCGCTCAGCGCCCTCTGCCCGGCCTGGCCCATGCTCTGGTGTTCTGGGGCTTCTGTGCATTCGGCCTGATCACCGTCAACCATATCGCCAGTGCGTTTGGCCTCGGATTCCTCGCGAATAGCGGCTTCGGGCGCATCTACTTCTGGTTTGCCGGAGCGTTCGCGGTCGCCGTCGCCATTTCGATCGCGGGCCTTGCCTTCCGCCGATTCGTGATCCGCCCAAAATGGCTCGAACCGCTCTCGCCCGAGTCGGGACTGATTGCGTTCCTCATCTTCGCGCTGATGATCACATACCTCGCCCAGTTTCTCGTATCCGATGGGACAACGAGCGCGTTACTGCTCTGGTGGGCGCACACAGCGGTGCTGCTGGTCTTTCTGCCGCTGATTCCCAAGACCAAGCACATGCACCTGGTGCTCAGTCCTTTCACCATATTTCTGAAGCGTGACGGATTCAGCAAAATCCCGCCACTCGTGGGCGACGAGGATTTCGGGCTCATCAACGGCAAAGACATCACCCAGGTCGCCAGCCTGCAGGCCTACACCTGCGTGGAGTGCGGCCGTTGCACCGAGCACTGCCCCGCGAACAACACCGGAAAGATTCTGAACCCGAAAGAAATCATCCTCGGGGCGCGACACTACCTGAACGAATTCGGACCCAAGAGCGAGGAACCGCTGCTCGGCAAGCACGAATCGATGGAAGCCACCTTCCAGTGCACGACCTGCGGCGCCTGCGAATACCAGTGCCCTGTGGGCATTCAGCATTTGCCGATCATCGTCGGACTGCGCCGCGGCGCGGTGAACACCGGGAAGTGGGAAGACTCCCACGGCAGCGAACTGTTCGTCACCCTCGAGCGCAACGGCAACGTGCTCGGCTTTCCGCCCTCCGAGCGGCAGAAATTTATCGAGAAGAACAATCTTCCTTACTACGACGGCACGCAGGAGTATTGCCTGTGGATGGGTTGCCTCGGCTCCTACGATCCGAACGGCCGAAAGATTGTCCTCGCCCTCGCCGAAGTACTGCGTTACCTCGGCGTAAGCTTCGGCGTCTTGAAGCAGGAGAAGTGCTCAGGCGATCCCGTGCGGCGTCTCGGCAACGATTACTTGTTCGGCGAGTTGGCGCAGCAGAATCTGGAGCACATCAACGAAAGCAAAGTGACAAAGATGGTCTCGATCTGCCCACACTGCGTGCGCACTCTCGGCACTGACTGGAAAGAGCACGGTGCCAATATCGCGATCGAGCATCACACGGAACTGCTGGCGCGCCTGCAGGACAAGCTTCCCGCCAACCGCGGCGGACAAGATGTCGTCTTCCACGACGCCTGCTACCTGGGACGCTATCGCGGTGTTTACGATCAGCCGCGCGACGTGATCGCGCGCTTCGGCAACGTCGTCGATCCACCCCGTGCCCGCGAACGCGGATTCTGCTGTGGTGGAGGCGGAGGATTGATGTTCCTCGGCGAAGAGACCGGCAAGCGAGTGAACGTTGAACGCGCCCAGGAACTTGCAGCGACAGGCGCAAAAGTTGTGGCTGCGGCGTGTCCGTTCTGCAATTCCATGCTGCGCGACGGATTGGCGGCGAATTCAGCGAATCCGCCAGAACTGATGGATGTAGTCCAGATCGCGGCGGCGGCAATCGCAGCGGCAGGCTCGGAAAAAACAACCGGAAATTGACGCGCTCCCGCAAATTGCCGCTCGCACAAAAACTAAGGCGGCGGTTAAGACGAAGGACCCGTCCTGACCGCCGCCAAACTTAAACTCGGTGTCCCGAGTTCCCTCTTACATCACATCGTTGCGCTTGCGCAGAAACGCGGGCACGTCCAGATCATCCTGCTCGAAGTTAGCCGCCATCGCGCCACGCATCGTTTCGAGCGTGATCGCCTCCGGCCCTCGATCGGAGACCTGCAACCCCGCCGGCGCCGCCTCTTCCACAAAAGCAGCCTCCGCCATCATCGCCGGCTGCGGCTCAGCTGCCATGATGTGTTCCGGCGTGGGCTCGCGATCTTCCGGATAGTCCATGGCGTTATCATGCTCCATTGCAAACGAATTCCGCTTCTCCTGGTGCCGCTGGCGCCCGCTCGTGACATCGCGGAATCCGGTGGCGATTACCGTAATCTTCACCGCGTCCTTCATCTTCTCGTCGAGTACCGCGCCGAAGATGATGTTCGCATCTTCGTGCGCCGCGCCCTGGATGATCGAGCACGCCTGCTGTACTTCCGCCAGCTTCAGCGAAGCCGAGCCGGTGATGTTAATCAGAATCCCGCGCGCCCCGTCAATCGCGCCTGCTTCGAGCAACGGCGACGCGATGGCGCGTTGCGCGGCCTCAATCGTCCGTTTCGCCCCCGACGCTGCCGCTGTACCCATCACCGCGTATCCCATGCCCGACATGATCGTCTTCACATCGGCAAAATCGCGGTTGATGATGCCGGGAATCGTGATGATGTCGGAAATCCCCTGCACGCCCTGCCGCAGAATGTCGTCGGCAATACGGAACGACTCGAAGAATCCGGCATCCTCCGCCACCGCCAGCAGCTTTTCGTTCGGAATCACGATCGTCGTGTCGACCGACTCCATCAGCTCCGAGATGCCCCGCTCGGCTTGCTGCATGCGCCGCTTGCCCTCGAAGGAGAAGGGCTTGGTCACCACAGCGACCGTGAGCGCGCCCATCTCGCTGGCCAGCGACGCGATGATTGGCGCCGCCCCCGTGCCCGTGCCGCCGCCCAGGCCGGTCGTCACGAATACCATGTCTGCGCCTTCCAGCGCTTCGATGATCTTGTCGGAATCCTCCAGCGCCGCCTTGCGCCCGACTTCCGGATTCGCACCGGCACCCAGTCCATTCGTCAGCTTCACTCCTAATTGCAGCTTGACCGGCGCATGCGACATGCGCAGCGCCTGCAGGTCGGTATTGGCGACGATGAACTCGATGCCCTCCACGCCGGCATCGATCATGCGGTTCACCGCGTTGCCGCCGCCTCCACCCACGCCGATGACTTTGATCTTGGCGTCGTTCTTCGGTTCTTCGTTAAAGCTGATGCGAATGGCTTCTTTGCTCATGTGTCGCCGCCTGATTTGAATTTGCTTACTACTTGCTCCCGTGCTCGAACCTGCCAAGGGGATCAGGGATCACGGGCCAGGGGTCGACAAGAATGTTGCAACCGACCCCTGATCCCTGGCCCCTGATCCCTGCCTTCTAAGCCCCTTTCCCTACTAACATCGCTTTCAATCTCGATCCCAACCCGCTCTCTTGTAGTCCGCGCGCGATGCGCGCTCGCTGCCCGTAATTGACCATGCCCAGTACGGTGGCAAATTCCGGCTCCGAGAGCGTTGAAGGCATCTTCGCCAGTGGCGCCGGCCAGGAGAGCCGCACCGCCCGCCGCAGCACCGACTCCGCCACATCGAAAATCCCCGGCAGTCGTGATGCCCCTCCGGTTAGCACGATGCCCGCGATGCAGACGTCGTACATGCCGCTCTGCCGCAGGGCGTCGCGCATCATCTCGAACAGTTCGCGGGCCCGGGGCTCCAGGATCTCCGCCACCAATCTCTGCGAGAGCAGCCGCGACGGCCGGTCGCCCACTGACGGCACCTCCACTTCATTGCCTTCGGGAATCAGCGTCACAATCGCGTTGCCGTAAATTTTCTTGATATTCTCCGCTTCCGCCAGTGGCGTGCACATTCCAACTGACAGATCACTGGTGAAGTGATCTCCACCCACAGGAATCACTCCCGTGTACGCCACAGCACCCTGCTGAAACACGATCAGCTCGGTTGATCCCGCACCGATGTCGGCGAGACATATACCCAGCTCGCGCTCATCGGCACGCAGCACCGAATCCGCCGCGGCCAGCGGCTCGAACACCGTGTCGTCGACGTGTACGCCGGCCTTGTTTACGGCGGTGATCACGTTCTGCGTCGCGCTGGTCGCGGCGGTCACCATGTGAACGCGCACCTCGAGTTTCGCCGCCATCATGCCCATGGGGTCGTGGACGCCGGGCTGATCATCGAGGATGAACTCCTGTGGCAACAAGTGAAGGATCTCCCGGTCCGCCGGCAGCGAAATCGCGCGCGCGTGCTCCACCGCCTGCTTGATCTCGTCACGCCCGATCTCGCGCGGACGCGTGCCCAGCGTGATGCCGCCATGGCTATTCACGCCACGCACATGCGCGCCCCCGATTCCGATGATGGCGTGCTCGATCGCCGCTCCAGCGCTATCTTCGGCGGCCTCCACCGCTTTTTGGATCGCCGCCACCGCCTTGTCGAGCTCGACGATCACGCCCTTGCGCGATCCGCGTGAGTCCGCCAGTCCGTGCCCGCGGTAACGCAGCCCGCTGTCGGTCATCTCGGCCATCAACGCGCACGTCTTCGCGCTGCCTACGTCAATCGCCGTTAAGAAACTACCCTGCTGGTTCGCCATGCTTGTTCAGTTTCAACCCTCAGAAACGCCCCTTGTCATCCTGACGCGGTCGTGTCCCGCCAGAGGATCTATGCAGTCCCTACTCCCCCGGGCCGCCAGCCGGCTTCACAATCGCCGGACTCGGCTTCGGCGAGGTCGCCACCGGAGCGGCCGCCTTCCGTGTCGCCTTCGTAGCGCCGGCCTCGGGCCGGCTGTGTTTCGCCCGCACCGTCCGATGCGACGCAGCCGCAGCCGTTTTCCCGGCAACACTCTTCGCCTTCGCCGGCTTCTTCACCGCCGCCGGCTTTCCGCTCAGCGTCTGCGGCGACAACTCGAATGCTGGCTTGGGAATCGTCTTGTCGTGCGGATCGATCTTCGTCACCAGCGCCGCCGGCTTCACTCCTGCGGCCGCTGCGGCCTTTGCCGCCGCCGCGCTCAGCACCGGCGGCTTCGGCTTCCCTTCCATATCGGGATTCACGATGACCTGGTTTTCATAACGCAGGTTCACCGACACCAGCTTCTGGAACTGCTGCCTCCACTCCTGCACGTGCGTCACGTAAATCTTGTAGCGCTTCAGGTAATCGACCGACCCTAACTCCACCAGCACATCGCCGGCCGGATCGTTCACCCGCACCTTCAGATCGTCAAGGTCCGACACATCTACTTCGCTGAGCTCCTGCGAATAATGGGCTCCACTCGAGTCCAGGTCGCGCACCAGTTGGTTGTACGCTTTCATGCGCGGAGCCCGCGTCGAGAGCGGCTCGCCCGGATACATCCCCAGAATCACCGGGAACGAATACTTGTGGTTGTGCGGCAGCTCCATCAGCGTGCCGCCGGCATCAATCAGTGAAATGCGCGAGCCTACGCGCGCAAACGCAACCGGCGTGCGCTCATGAATATCGATCTTCAGGCGGTTGGGAACGAAGCGCATCACGCTTGCCGACTCCACCCATGGAATCTGTTCGAGCTGCGCCTTCTGTTGCGACAGCGGAATGAAGAAGATGTTGCGGCCGATGTCGGCGCCCATCACCTCCATCACCTGCGCGCGCGTCACATTCTGCATGCCCGCGATTTCAATGTCGTCGCTCGACTGCAACCGGAAACGCCACGAGTGCTCGCCGTAGCTGTATATGCCGCCCGCGATCAGCGCGACCACCATGGCCACGGCACCGAGCGCAGAAGCCCACAGCAGCCAGTGTGCGGTTTTCTTGGGCAGTGAAGTGCGGCGCGCGGAGACACGCTTTTGCGCCCGCAGAAAGGGAGATCCCTCGTCGACGTCCAGATCCACCAGCCGCGCGTCATCCAGATCTTCGCGCGAGGGGGCGGGTGTCGCCGGCGGAGCATAGACGCGCTCTTCCGGCGCTGGATACAACTCCTCCTGCAAGATGGTGGGACTTTTCCGCGCCATCAATCAGGGTTGTCGACAGGAATCGCTGAGCCTTTTCACTATAACGGCATTTTGATGAGCGCCATAGCGAAAAAATAAGAGGTTTTGCACAGCCAGGAATCCCGATCGGCACCGGCACGAAAGCGCCACCACGCATGCATCGACAGCCGCCTTCGGCTGCCCCGTCGAGCAAAGCGAGACGGCCAGTCCACGAAGAATCCGCTTCAGGAGGAATGGCGAAATGTTAGGGGCAGCCCGGGAAGATCAGCGCTGCGGCCGACAAAAAAATGGGGGCGCAGCTTCCTTCCCGCGCCCCGTTCCAGGAGGCTGAATGAATAAAGATGCCGATGAAGATGAAAAAAAACTCTCTATACCGGACCCGCGCTCATCCCGGGGATGTGAATCGCCGGAGCCGGAATATTCACGACCGGCATCCGCTGTACGTTCAGGTGAATCCGCGGACACTGCCCTGTCCTCATCACGCGCACATCCGCCGGAGTCAGTCCGACCAGCGCTACCCGCAACCGCGCCGACTGCGCGGCCAATTCGTTCTCGATTACGACCCGCTGCCCTTCCATGCGCTCCAGCGCTGCCTGTCGGCGGTCCGATAATGCCTGCACCTGGTCGGTAACCGCCTCTTCCTGGTCCGCGAGGACTTCCATGCGGTCGAAATTCATCTCCGAACCCTGCATCTTCGCCTGCACCCGGGCCAAAGCGTTCGTCAGCGGACACGACGTTCCGTCGTTATGGGCCGCAATGATCCGCGCCTCGGTCAGGAACCGGTCAGCATGGCCGGAGGCCAGAGCCAACACCGCCGCGGTGTTGTGTTCGATCCGGTGGGCCACGTGATGGGCCATTTCGAGGCCGCGATCGTGGTAACTGGCATTCAATCCGGCTGCCAGCACCCCCGCCACCAGCCATCCCCATGCTTGTGTTTTCATCGTCTTAACTCCGTATGTCAAATAGACGAGGGCACCGCAAAACCGTTAGCAATGGAAGATACGGAAGGGGAAAACAGAAAGTTCCCACAGGCTGGGCAATGGCTACGGCATGAACTGAAATTTCTCCGAAGGTTTCCCCTGTACCGACTCAACCGCGTCCACTGAGAACAGCTGGAACTGGCTGAATTTATGCGTCCGCTCGTAACGGTGCCCATGGTAGGCAAGATAAATATCCGTGCTCTCGGGCAGCCACAGCCGCACCTGCTTTTTTGGAAACTCGACCGGACCATAGTCGATGATCTGGTGCTCAAGCTCGAGATTGATTTGCGGAATGGGCGACATTAAGTCCGTTTCAATGCGCAGCACTTCACTACTGTCGCTCGCGATCCAGGCCCGGCCCTTCAGCCGCGGCAGAAAAAGCGTCCCCCCGGACCGCACTCCCATAAACGCATTCCCGGGATCGGCCTTCTCTTCAAAATGTATCTGCCACGCGGGCAACCCGCGCATCTCCGTCCGGCCTTCGCAATGAAAGTCGAAATTCGCCACGTGCGAGGGATGGAAGATCAGGGCAAAGCCGGCGATCCCCGAATCCAGAACGGCCGGCTGGCCTTCGCTGGGCCCCGTCCGGAACTCGTGCATGTGCGGATATCCCCGCGAAGCCTGCGTGATCTCCACCACGTAATTCCCGTCGCGTTCGCTCGACGAATGTTTCTTCCCATTCTTGTCCGTATCGGTCAACGCGATTCGCTCGCTGGCGCTGAACCGTTGCAGGTTCTCGATCATGTCTTCGGATCGATGGCTGGTTTCTTCCAGGATCTTCTCGAGCGGACAGGCCGTGCTCAGCACTGGAGGAATCCATTCGTCGATGTCGGCGGGCGCCCAGCGCTCGGCCGGAGCCCTCGCCGCATCGATCACCATGCGAACCTGCGGAGCATCGTCTTTTCCCGCGATCTGTTCCTCGACCTTTGCCAGCGCCTGCTGCGCCACGGCAATATCGTTGGCATCCTGCGCATGCTTCAGAAACTCGCGCAGCTGCACAGCTTCCCGTTCAGCGTCGCCCTTCGCCTCATAGATTTGCGCCAGCACGAAGTGCGCCCGAGGCTCCCGGTTCTCCTTGTCGATTTCGACCGCGCGCAGTCCGCTTCGCTCCGCCTCCGCCAGTTGATGCAGGTGCAGCAACGCGGCCGCGTGATATTCATGCGCCACCGCATTGCCCGCAGGATCAAGTTCCGTGGTCCGCGTCGTCAGTTTCAGCACCTCGTCCCAGGCGCTGTCCCGCGCCGCAATATCGGCGAGGCACAGATATGCGGGAATGTATGACGACTCCACCGCCGATCCCTGCAGGCACGCCCGGCGCGCTTCATCCGCTCGCTGCTCCCGGTCGAGCACCTGCCCCAGCGTCACCCACGCTGCCGCATACTTCGGAGACTGGATGACGGCTTTCCGCAGATGCTTCTCGGCCTCGGCATATTTCTTTTTGCCGAGCGCCGCGCAGGCCCGGTGATATTCCCATCGCGCCGCCGCCGATGCCTGCAGTTGCACCGTAGAAACGGACGGGCTGCTGGTCAGCGTCAGTGGCGGGAGCAGGCAGGTCTCATCGGCGCTGTCCGCTTGGGGATTGCCGGCAGGATTTCGCGGGTTATTCCGCTCCATCCGTTCAATCTCTGAGATGTTGGGCGGGAGGTGCTCATCGGGAGTCTGCTGCTCGGCATGGGTCGGAAGTTGCCCGGCAGACAACGCCGTCAGAACACTGACGACACCAACGACCAGCGTGATGTTTCGGAATCCGCGCGCGGGAATTGCGCGCGTTTGGCCCGATTGCGTTTTGCCCCAGACCGGCATGCCGACTCCTTCACGACAGCACCGGAGACCGATTACAAGATGTTCCAGGAACCCGCTGGACAACATCCGAAAAACGACAGGCCCGACTTCCTGGGAAAAAAGATACTCCGGTCCCAGAAACAGTCCAAGAGGATTCCACCGGGAACCGGCAATCAGGCGTGCGGCTGGCCGGCTCCGAACTAAGAAGCGGCTTTCCCCTGCAATCGTTCCAGAAGCATCGGCCCCAACTGCGACACGCTCCCCGCACCCAGAGTCAGGATCATGTCGCCCTCACGCGCACTGGCAGTGGCGCGATTCACGGCATCGGCGAATGAGCTCACATATTCGACATCCTTCCCGCTTGCCTGCCGAATCTTCTCCGCAAGAACTTCGCTAGTGATGCCGTCGATCGGCTTCTCGCTCGCTGCATAGATATCCAGCACAAACAGCGAATCGGCATCGGAGAACGCATGGGTGAATTCGTCCATCAGGTCCCGGGTACGGGTGAACCGGTGCGGCTGGAAGATCACATGAATCTTGCCGAATCCGCACGACCGCGCCGCCGCCAGCGTCGCCTTGATCTCCGTCGGATGGTGCCCGTAATCATCAATCACGCTGACGCCCGCCGCTCGGCCGCGCAACTGGAAGCGCCGATCCACCCCGCGGAACCGGTCGAGCGCTGCGCGAATGAATTCAAGATTGATGTCGAGCCCGACCCCCACCGCAATCGCCGCAGTCGCATTCAGCACGTTATGAAGCCCCGGCACGTGCAGCGTGAACTCCCCCAGGTCATGCTCGTGGAAGCGCACCTGGAATCTGCTAAGAGGCCGGGAGCTTTCCGAACCCGGCTGCCCCATTTCCCGGCCGCCCTCTGCACGAGAAGTGGGGGTTTTTATCAGGAAATCCGATCCCCTCTTTGTCCCATACGTCACCGTCCGCCGCTGCACCTCGGGCAGCAACCGCCGCAGCAGCGGATCGTCCCCGCACGCGACGATCATCCCGTAAAACGGCACGCGGTCCATAAATTCCAGAAACGTCTTCTTCACGTCGCGCATGTTGCGATAGCAATCCATGTGCTCGCGGTCAATGTTGGTCACGACCGACAAGATCGGCGACAGCTTCAGAAACGACCGGTCACTCTCATCCGCCTCCGCCACCAGATATTGCGACTTCCCCAGCCGCGCATTCGATCCCAAGGCATCGACGCGCCCGCCAACCACCACCGTCGGATCCAGGCCCCCGCCGGCAAGCACGGCCGCGACCATCGATGTGGTCGTGGTTTTCCCGTGCATGCCCGCGATCGCAATGCCGTACTTCAGCCGCATCAACTCGGCCAGCATCTCCGCCCGCTGAATCACGGGAACGTGGAGTTTGTGCGCCTCGGCAACTTCGGGATTCTCCTGAGCGATCGCGGAACTGGTTACGACGACCTCCGCCCCCGCGATATTCTCGGCACGATGTCCCTCAAACGTGGTTGCGCCCAACGACGCCAGCCGCTGTGTGACCGCCGAACTCTTCAGGTCCGACCCGGAAACCTTGTAGCCAAGGTTGAGCAGCACCTCGGCAATCCCGCTCATGCCGATGCCGCCAATACCCACGAAATGAATCCGCTGAATTTTCGCAAACATGGATGACAACTTTGGTAATTGAGTAATTTAGTAATTGGATAATCTTTTAATGCAAAAGCTATTCGGGATTTGCATTTCAAATTACCCAATCACAAAATTACAAAATTACCCGATTCCCCCGATCTTCGCCGCCATCGCTGCAATATCCCGCGCCGCATTGGGATGCGCCAGCGCCCGCGCCGCCTGGCTCATGCGCAGCAGCCGTTGCGGATCCTGCAGTAACGCCGCAATCGTTTCCGCCAGCCACACACCCTCGAGCTTCGATTCTTCAACCACAACCGCCGCGCCATGCTTCGCCAGCGCTTCCGCATTCACCCGCTGATGATCGTCCGCTGCGGTTGGAAGCGGCACGAATACGGCCGGTCTTCCCGCCGCCGCGATTTCCGCCACCGTGCTCGCGCCTGACCGGCACACTACCAGATCCGCCCGTGCAAACGCAGCCGGCATGTCCTCGATGAATTTGAATACCTCGAAGGTCAGCGGCGGCGACGAGCCCGAATTCTTCAAGGCCTCATACGCGATCAGCGCGGCATCATAGTCACGCTCCCCGGTCTGGTGGATCACGTGGATTCCCGGCGCCTCGCGATCAAGCATATGCAAGCAGCGGAACATTGCCGTGTTGATGGCATGGGCCCCCTGGCTCCCGCCGAAAACCAGAAGTGTGCCCCATTTTTCGCGCGCATTCTGCGCGAGCAGAGGAGGCTTCGCCGGAATCTCAAAAAAAGCCTGCCGCACGGGCACACCCGTCACTTCCGCATGTCGAAAAAATCGCGCCGTCTCCTCAAAGTGCACCGCCGCCCCGGAAACAAAGCGCGCCACCACGCGATTCGCGAATCCCGGCACGACATTCGGCTCAAACGCCAGCGTCGGGATGTGCTTCATCACTGCTGCGAGCATCGCCGGCCCTGAAGCGTATCCGCCGACGCCAATCACGACGTCAGGCGCGAATTCATTCAGCATGCGGCCCGCGTCCCAGATCGCCCGCGGCAGATCGAACGCCGTCTTCGCGCGCGTGAGCAGGCTGACATTTTTCAATGCTCCGACGCGCACCAGTTGCAGCGGATATCCCGCCGCGGGAACCAGCCGGTTCTCGATCCCGCGTGCTGTTCCGATGAACAGCACCTCCGCCGCATAGCTTTTCTTGAGTTCGTTGGCGATGGCCAGCGCCGGAATGACATGTCCGCCCGTCCCGCCCCCCGCCAGAATGGCCCGCATGCAGTGACTATAAATGGATGATCGAGCGAGAATAAGTCCATTCGTAGAGACGTTGCTCGCAACGTCTCTACTAAGACCTTCCTAGGTTTACCCGCAACTCACGGCTTCGCCAGCCTGGCGGGCAAAGGATTGTCCGGCCGCTCCGAATCCCAGAAGATCGAAACGATCCACCACCGCTTGCCGTCGTTCAACACCTGGAATGAATTCACACCGCGCGTGAATGGCTTATCCGACGGGCTGTGTCGCGATTCGTAGCTGCTAAGCACCTGCGTCATGCCGCCGAAACTTTCCGGCTTGTTCACAATCCCCTTTTCGTAGAAGCCTTCTTTCGCAAACACCACGCCCGCGTCGCGGACAAACTCGTCGACGCCCCACGAAATCACGTAAGTCGACCCGTCGGGTGCCTTGCCCACTTCAGTGAAGCGCGCCTGCGGGAGGAACAATGAGCGGAAGCGGCTCCAGTCGCGGTCGCCCGCCGGCCCGGAGATCACGTCGTAGGCGGCATGCACAATCGCTTCCGACGATTTGACGTCTTCCGCCTTCGGCGCCGGAACTTTCGCCGCCAATTCTGCCGGAGAGAAGATCGGGGTCGAGGGCGGCATCTGCGGTTGCTGGTCAGAGTCAGCCTTCTGCGCCCATCCGGCAATCGCGCCGGCGGCCATCATCAAACAAAAAGCAATCTTGACTGAAGAATTCATGAACCCCCAATCGTAGAGACGTTGCGCGAGCGTCTCTCCACCACCTCAGATTTAATGACACCCGTCCCGTGACTCTGAACCGGCACGTACGTTTTTATCAGACGACCAGGGTTGCCCGCCTGCGCGAGCGCCATGCCCGGAAAAGAGCTCATCGACGCCCACCGGGACGAAGTAATAACATATGTTATTACCTATGGTGACTCTCAAGCTCCGCCAAATCGGCAATTCGTTGGGTTTTGTCCTTCCGAAAGAAGCGGTCGCGCGCCTCAAAATCGAAGAAGGCGACGTAATCTACCTGACGGAATCTGCCGACGGATACCGCATCAGTCCCTACGATCCCGCCTTCGAGAAACAGATGCAGGCCGCCGAGCGCATCATGAAGAAACGCCGCAACGTCCTGCGCGCTTTGGCCAAGTAGCAGTGCGCTGGACCTGGGTCGCGGACAGCGTAGTACTGGCCATTCACGAGGCGCAACTGGGAGAACATGGCGGCATCGCTGGAATCCGCGACGAGGGATTGCTCAGCTCTGCGCTGGCTCGCCCACAGAATCTCGAGGCCTATCGCGGCAATCCTGATGCCGCCGAGTTGGCCGCTTCTTACGCGTTTGGCATCGCCCGCAATCGCCCGTTCCTCGATGGCAACAAGCGTACGGCTTTCGTCGTGATGGAATTGTTTCTCAACCTAAATGGCTGGAGCTTCGATGCCGATGACGCCGACTGCATCACGACGGTAGAAAACCTCGCCGCCGGTAAACTGAGGGAAAAGGCCCTGGGAGCTTTGCTTCGCGCTCACATCAGCGAGGCATGAAGCGCATCGGGATTCCGGCTGGCCAGGAGACAATCTTCATTCGACAATCAGGAAATCAACAATCATTCCGCTTGCTTGGTGATGTTCAGCAGTACGCCCACGCAAGCCAGCGTCACAAATAATGAAGACCCGCCATACGAAACCAGGGGCAGCGGGATGCCCTTGGTTGGCATCATGCCCAGTACGACGCTGATGTTGATAAATGCCTGCAGCACCACCATGCTCGTGATCCCGACGGCAAGGTAGCGCCCGAACATATCCTCGGTCCGCCACGAGGCGCGCATACCGCGCCACAGGAAAACCGCGAAGAGGACGACCACGAACATCGCGCCCAGCAGCCCCAACTCTTCTGCGGTCACGGCAAAGATGAAGTCCGTATGCGGCTCGGGCAGATAAAAAAGTTTCTGCTTGCCCTCCATCAGCCCGGTTCCGGTGAGGCCGCCCGTGCCCACGGCAATGAGCGACTGCACGATGTGAAATCCCGCCTTCTGGCGATCGGCGTACGGATTCAGAAATGCCAGAATGCGGTCGCGCCGCCACGCCACGTGAAAGATGAGCAGGTACAGGACCGGCAGCGACGCGCCGAAGGCGTAACCGAAATAGCGCAGCCGCATCCCGGCCACGTAGAGAATGCACGCCGTAATTCCAGCACAGGCAATCGCCGTACCTAGGTCGGGCTCCAGCACAATGAGGCCAAGGAACACGAGAACCGGCGCGGCCGCGGGCACCAGCGTGTTCCGGACATCGTCCATCGACTTGAAACGGCTTTCAAGGAAGTAGGCCAGAAACAGGATTAGCACCGGCTTCGCCAGCTCCGACGGTTGGAAGGAGAATCCCCCGGCGTGGATCCAGCGATGCGTATTGTGCGAGCGGTCCAGAAAGAAAACGGATATCAGCAGGAGCGTGGTAACGCCCATGAACGAAAACACCAGTGCGGGATGTTTGTAGCGCCGGTAGTCCACGCGCATCGTCACAACCATCGCCAGCAACCCGGCGATCGCCCAGATTAGTTGCTTGGAGAGAAATGAATAGGGAGAGCCGAACCGCTCGCGCGCCATGACTGCCGAAGCCGAAAACACCATCACCAGTCCGACAAACACCAGCAGCAATGTGGCTGTGAATAACCACCGATCAACACTGACCCGTTTCGCCATGGGGACCCTTATTTCACCACGGAGCGCAGGTGGGATGGTTGATTGTTGAATATGGATTGTTGATTGTCTTGGTACAGCAGCGAATCCCTGCGAGCTCTTAGAGCCCGAAGTTCCTCAGGCCCCGGACGCCTGCGTCCAGGAAGGGAGCGGCAAGGACCTCTGGTGGGGGCGCTCGCGGAGCCCCATCCTGTTGGACAAAGAACTTCCACCCTCTAGAATCGTGACCAAATGGAGACCCTGAAACTTCCTTTGCTGAGCACGCTTCGCCGGTTACCGCTCTTCACTGACCTATCGGAGCGAGAACTTTCTCTGTTTGCGGGGAACATAACCCGCGAGCACCATGAAGAGGGCAATGTCATTTTTTGCGAAGGGGATGTCTGCAACGAACTGCTGATTGTCGAGGAAGGGAGCGTCAAGATCTTCAAGTCTGCGCCCAACGGACGGCAGCAGTTGATCGGCATCGAACGGCGCGGTAGCTCCCTGGGAGAAGTGGCCGTTTTTGATGGAGGCCGCTATCCGGCGAGTGCGGAGGCAGGCAGCCCGGTCGTGCTGTTACGTCTGCCCGCCGAAAGGTTCCGCACCATCTGCTTACAGAATCCCGGGCTGTCGCTTAAAGTCTTCACAGTCCTTGGACACAGGCTGAGGCATTTGATGCGCCTGGTTGAAGACCTGTCATTCTCCACGGTTCGCTCGCGCCTCATCGCTTATCTGGTGCGGCTCGCAGAAGAAAATGGCGTCGAAATCGGCTCCGGGGTGCAGTTTGAACTTCGAGAGAACAATGAAGAGCTGGCGGCGCGGTTAGGGACGGTTCGGGAGCTTGTGTCGCGGAACCTCGGACGGTTACACGGGGCCGGGCTCATTGAAGTGCGCCGCAGGAGTGTTACCGTGCCGCATCTCAAAGCCCTCCGCGAGGAAATCGATAGCCGAGCGGCCAGATAAACCGCAAGCGTTCGTGACATAAGTCATCGCGCGGCACCAGGACGTTACTTATTCTCTCCACAGATCAACGGCGTTCGGCACACATGGAGTCAGCCGCTCCGCGCGGCAGATGCCGTTTCTCGCCGTTGAGAATGGGAGGAATGAAATGGCCTTCGTAATTGCTGAGCCCTGCACTGGAGTAAAAGATACAGCCTGCGTTGATGTCTGCCCGTGTGACTGCATCCATCCGCGGAAGGACGAACCGGAGTTCCGGACCGCCGCGCAGCTTTACATCGATCCGGTTGAGTGTATCGATTGCGCAGCCTGTGTTCCGGCGTGCCCTGTGTCCGCAATCTTCTTGGCGGACGATTTACCGAAGAATTGGCAGAAGTTTGCTGAGGTCAACGCGGAATGGTACAGAACCGAGATGCCAGGAAAGACGCGTTGATAATTTGCTACGCCACGCGGTTCCTCAGCTCTCTCTACGCTCAGGATGACGCATCATGGTTGTGCCGCCCCTGGGTCATCCCGAAGGCCCCGCGTTTTCTCCAGCGGGCCGAGGGATCTCCCGCGCCACTACATTTAGGGATTCACCCAGGCCTCTTCTGCACGGGAGATCCTTCGCTCCGACTGTACCGCGGCTCCGCAACGGCTCGGGAAGTGCACATCAATCAGGCAATGCAAAATGTGGCGCAAGGTGCAAGCCGGGCGAGGAATCCCAGAGTAAACATCCCTGGGGGCGCTACCCGCCAGCCGAACTCTGGGCCAGTCCCTTCACGAGCTCCTTGAACACTTTCCCGCGGTGCTCGTAGCTCTTGAACTGGTCGAAGCTCGCGCAAGCCGGCGCCAGCAAAACCACGTCACCCGGCGCCGCTACCGCATTCGCCTTGCGGACCGCGTTCTCCAGCGTCTCCGCGTGCACCACTTCGGGCCCTTTGATCTGCGACTCGATCTTCGCCGCAGCTGCCCCGATCGTGTAGACGCGCTTTACCCGCTTCCGCAGCAGGTCATTCAGCACCGTGTAATCGCTGCCCTTGTCCTTGCCCCCAAGAATCAGGTGGATATTCGCGGGAAACGACTCCAGCGCCTTGATCGTCGCATCGACATTCGTCGCCTTGGAGTCGTTGTAGTAATCCACGCCGCTCACCGTCGCCACAAACTCCAGCCTGTGCTCGACGGCCTTGAACGCGTGCACCGCCTCCCGAATCTTCTCGGCTGAGCAGCCCATCAACGCGCCGGCACACACCGCAGCCAGCACGTTCTCCAGGTTGTGCGCGCCCTTCAACGGAATTTCGGATACCTGCAGAACCTCGCGCTGGCCCTTGCCATCGCGGAAAACAATATTTCCGTCGCGCACCCACGCGCCGCGCTCCACTTCTTTCTGGCGGCTGAACCAGTACACCTGCGCCCGGGTTTTCGCCGCCATCGCCACGCACGTGGGATCATCCGCGTTCAGCACCGCGAAGTCGCTTCCCTGCTGGTTTTCGAAAATCCGCGCCTTGGCATTCGTATAGATTTCAAACGTCCGGTGCCGGTCGAGATGGTCCGGCGTGACATTCAGCACCACTGCGACCTTCGGCCGGAAGGTCTGAATCGTCTCCAGCTGGAAGCTCGACACCTCCAGCACAATCACCGTGTCCGGCTGAGCGCGCTCCGCAAGCGAGATCGCCGGCGTCCCGATATTCCCTCCGACCAGCGCGGAGAATCCGCCCGCCGTCATGATCTCTCCCGCGAGCGTCGTGGTAGTCGTCTTCCCGTTCGATCCTGTAATGGCGACGATCGGCCCCGGCAGAAACTGCGCGGCCAGCTCAATCTCGCCGATAACCGGCTCGCCTAACGCACGCGCCTGCACCAGCGGCGGCGCATCCACGGGAACACCCGGGCTGACGACGATCCAGTCCTGTCCTCGAAATGTGCGCTCGCCGTGTCCACCGGTTTCGACCGTGATGCCGTGGTCGAGCAGCACCGGAATCTCGTTCCGCAGTTCGTCGCCGCTCTTGGTATCGGAAACGCTGACCTTCGCCCCATGCGCCTTCAAGAACAAAGCCGACGCCACGCCCGATTTCCCCAGGCCAACCACAAGCACGCGTTTGCCGTTCAGATCCATAGAAACAGGTTTCAACGTTTCACAGTTCAATGTTTCAGGCTTCAAGGTTGCAAAGTTAAGTGGCGACGTCTTTGAAACTTTGCGACCTTGACAACTTGCAACTCTCTACCTCAACTTGAGCGTCGTCAGCGCGAACAGCGCGAACACTAGTGACGCGATCCAGAAGCGCACGATGATCTTTGACTCCGACCAGCCGAGCAGCTCGAAGTGATGATGAATCGGCGCCATTTTGAAGATACGCTTCTTGCGCAGCTTGTAAGACCCGACCTGCAGCATCACCGATAGCGCCTCAATCACGAACACGCCGCCAATAAATGGCAGCAGCAATTCCTGCTTGATGATCACCGCAATCGTTCCAATCGCGCCGCCCAGGGCCAGCGATCCCACGTCGCCCATGAACACTTCCGCAGGATGCGCGTTGTACCACAGAAACCCAATCGCCGACCCGACCATCGCTCCGCAAAAAATCGTCAGCTCTGCCACCTGCGGCATGCGCTGCAATTCCAGGTAGGTCGCGAACGAAGCGTGACCGCTCACATAGGTCAGCACCGTAAGCGCTCCCGCCGCGATCACCGTGCATCCGATCGCCAGCCCGTCCAGCCCGTCCGTCAGGTTTACCGCGTTGCTTGAAAACGTAATTACCAGCGCGACAAACGCGATAAAAGGCAGGAACGCCGCCCACCAGAAGTGCGGCGAGCGCTCAAGCGTCTGCACCACCAGGTCCGGATGAAACTGCTTGAAGAACGGCACGATCAGGCGCGTCGAATACATGCCGTAGGCCTGCATCGCGATCAGCATAGAAGCCACCACGATCCCCGTCGCGATCTGCAACCCCAGCTTGGCGCGCGCCGTCAGACCCAGGTTGCGGCGGTGCGTCACCTTGGTATAGTCGTCCGTAAATCCGATCGCCGCATACGCGACCGTCGAGAAAACCGCGATCCACACGAAGCGATTGCTAAGATCCGCCCAGAGCAACGTCGGCACCACGATCGCGATCACGATCAGCAACCCGCCCATCGTGGGTGTGCCTGCTTTTTTCTGATGTGCCTTGGGACCTTCTTCGCGGATGTACTGGCCGATCTGGAACTCCCGCAAGCGCCCGATCACGACCGGACCCACGATCAATGCGGTGAATAGTGCGGTAAGGCTGGCAAAAGCAGTACGGAATGTGACGTACCGAAAAATACGGAAGGGCGCGACGTAGTGCTGCAGTTTGACAAACAACAGCCAGTAGAGCAATCAGCCTCCGAAAAATCAGTGGCGAATGGTCAGTGGTTAGTGGCCGGTGAGCGGAAAGACGTGCCACGCTGCACCTGGCCACTCATCACTGACCACCGATCAGTTCCTTCCACTTCTCCAGCGCCTTTTCCAACTTCACGCCACGCGACGCCTTCAGCAGCACCACGTCGCCGTCGCGCGACTCGCGTGCCAGCCATTCGCCGGCCTGTTCTGGCGTTTCGACAAATTCCGCGGTCGTGCCCGCCTGCCGGGCTCCCTCGACCATCGATTGCGCCAGCCCGCGCACTCCGATCAGTACATCGATCTTCTTTTGAGCGGCGTGCTGTCCGGCCTCGCGATGCATCTCCGCCGCTGCCGGCCCCAGTTCCAGCATCTCGCCCGCCACCACGATGCGGCGTTTCGCCTTCATCGTGGCCAGGGCATCCACCATCGCGCGCAGCGCCTTCGGATTGGAATTGTAGCAATCGTTCACGACCGTGATGTTGCCCAACTGGAGAACCTGTCCCCGCTTGTCCGCGGGCGCCAGCGTCGCCAATGCCGCAACCACCTCCGGCAACTTCATCCCCAGCGCCATGCCCACGCCGGCTGCCGCCAGCGCATTCAGAATGTTATGTTCCCCTACCAGTGCGAGCGCCGCTCGTTCGCGTCCAACCGGCGTGACGATGTCGAACGAGGAACCCGCCGCGCCCCGCGACTCGACATTTTCCGCCCGGATGTCGCCCGTCTCGTGCGTGCCGTACATGATCACCCTGCCCTTGAAGTCACGCCCAAACTGCGACACGTATTCATCATCCGCATTCAGCACGGCGGTTCCGCTCGCCGGCAGCGATTCGACCAACTCGTACTTCGCCCGCGCAATGCCCGCGATCGAATCAAAAAATTCCAGGTGTACCGGCGCGACGTTAGTGACCACCCCGATTTCCGGATTCGCGATCTTCGCCAGCGCCCGAATCTCGCCCGCGTGCGACATGCCCATCTCGATCACCGCGACGTCGTGCTCCGGCTCGATCTTCAACAGCATCAGCGGCAGCCCGAAATGATTGTTGAAATTGCCTTCGGATTTCAGAACTTTGAAGCGCGAGGCCAGCACATGCGCGATCGCCTCTTTGGTCGTCGTTTTCCCCGCCGACCCGGTAACGCCCACCAGCGGCTTGCCCCAGACCTTGCGGACGGCGGTCGCGAGGCTCTGCAAGGCCGCGAGCGTATCGTCGACGACCAGCACGCGGCTGGTCCAGGAATACCGGTGCCATTGATCCCGGCGCACCACGGCGGCCACCGCGCCACTCCCGATCGCGTCGCTGACGAAATCGTGCCCGTCGAAGCGGTCTCCCTTCACCGCAAAGAACATCTCGCCTTGCCCGATGGCGCGCGAGTCGATCGAGTACGCCCGCGCAACGTCGTCGCGCGGAAAATCCCCCTGCGCCCCCGTGAATTCCGCGATTTTAGACAGTTGCAGTTTCATTCAGTATCGATCGTCCCGACGGGCAATCACGCACGAAACGTATTGTTGCAAAGTGATTTTGATTTTGAATGGAAGGCGCGTCGCGCCGAAGAATTTCCTTCAACAATTTCCATTCAACGATCAACAATTTTCATCCGGCCGTTCAAACCCGACGGCCCGCAACTGCTCCCGCGCCACATCCGCATCATCAAACGGCAGCGATCCCTCCCGCGTCACCTGCACCTTCTCATGTCCCTTGCCGGCCAGCAACACAATGTCGCCCGGCCGCGCTTCTCCGATCGCGAGCGCAATTCCCTTTCGCCGGTCCGGCTCGACCGTGTACTTCACTCCCGTCTTCTGCAACCCGACCAACGCATCATTAATGATCGCAACCGGGTCTTCGCTGCGTGGGTTGTCCGACGTCAGCACGACGAAGTCGCTGCCCCGCCCCGCCGCCTCGCCCATCATCGGACGCTTCGCCCGATCGCGGTCGCCTCCGCACCCGAACAGCGTGATCACCCGGCCATGCTGCCCCCCGGCGCTGACAAACTGGCGCGCCAGCGCCGTGAGATTTCGCAGAGCGTCGTCGGTGTGCGCATAGTCCACCACAACGGTGAACGGCTGGCCGCAATCCACCCGCTGAAAGCGCCCCGGCACATGGGTCAGCGAGTCCACGCCGTGCGCAATCGCCGCCGCATCGCACCCACGTGCAAAGCATGCTGCCGCGGCCGCCAAAATGTTGTACACGTTCACCCGCCCGATCAGCGGAGAGAAAACCGGAATCGTCTCCTTCGGCGTAACAAGATCGAAGCGCGTGCCGCGCGGGCTGATATCGGCTTTCTCCGCGTGGAAGTCGCCGCGGCTCCATCCGTAGCTCAGCACAACCGAACTGCGCTTGCGGCTGAACTCCGCGAGCTTCGCGCCCATCTCATCGTCGAGATTGGTCACGGCCGCACGCGGCGGATCCGTACCGCATCCCTCAAACAACACCCGCTTCGCCGCAAAGTACTCCTCCATCGTCTTGTGGTAGTCGAGGTGATCGCGGGTCAGGTTGGTGAACACCGCAACATCAAAGGGCACTCCGTAGACGCGCTGCTGCGCCAGCGCATGCGACGAAACTTCCATGACGGCGTCGGTCGCGCCCTTCCCCACTGCTTCATTCAGGATGCGCGCGAGTTCGAGCGCTTCCGGCGTGGTGTGCGGTGCGGGATACACTTTGCCGGCCACGTGATATTCAATCGTTCCAATCAGCGCGCTCTTGCGCCCCGCGGCGGAAAAAATCGCCTCGACCAGAAACGCCGTGGTGCTCTTCCCATTCGTCCCCGTGATGCCGACGATCGCCAGCCGCTCTGCGGGATGTTTGTAGAAATTCGCGCTCACTCGAGCCAGGGCGCGGCGCCCGTGCGGCACCAGCGCCCATCCAACATTCGGCCGCGGCGCTTGCGCGGAAGAATCCGTGATGACCGCCACCGCGCCAGCCTGGATCGCCTGATCGATGAAACGATTGCCGTCCGAGCTCTCGCCGCGCATAGCGACAAACGCCGTCCCCGGCTTCACCCGGCGCGAGTCGTATTCCACACCGGTAACGCCGGGGTTCCCGCTCTGCGACAGAACCTCTGCTCCATCCAGAAGCTGTTGAAAATCCATTGCGGAAAATTATACGGGAGCGCGTCGCGCCGAGGCCCGCGCCCGCCCAGGAAGCGTTACAACCACGGAAATCCAGCGCGAGGTCGTGATTGTTGACGCTTCTCCATTTCGCTCGTTGACCGGGGTTCCTCATTTATAAGGATATCGCCGGGAGGTGGCCGTTATCCAAGTGACACGCGTATAGTGGCCGCATGGCAACGGCAGGCGTAAGTGTGCAACAAGCCAAAGACTCTACTCTCCATGGCGCGAGTGGATTCTCCGGGCGACTGCTTTGCCTCGACATTTACCGCGGCCTGATGGTCGCGGCCATGATCGTCGTGGACAACCCTGGGAGTGACGAGCATGCTTACTGGCCGATCATGCACGCCAAGTGGAACGGTTGGACACCGGCCGATTTCATCTTTCCTTCTTTTCTTTTTCTTGTAGGCATTTCTCTGGTGTACTCGGTTGACGTACGACGCCAGCGTGGCGAAAGCAACCAACAGATTCTTTGGCACGCTTTCAAGCGGACCCTTATCCTCATCGCCATCGGGCTCCTGGTCAACGCTTCACCAATTTATGGTCTGGACTTACATACCTGGCGCATTGAGGGTGTTACGCAGCGAATTGGCCTTTGCTACTTTGTGGCTGCGATCCTCGAATTGTGGACCGGGCGTCGTGGCCAATTGCTGGCTTTCTTTGCGTGCCTGCTTGGTTACTGGGCTCTCTTACGCTTTGTTCCCGTGCCCGGGGCGGGCGTTCCCGGCCGGGACATTCCTTTCATGGATCAACTCCAGAATCTTCCCGCATGGCTCGACCGAAAACTGTTTATGGGCCATCTCTACGACGGGACTCGTGACCCGGAAGGACTCCTCCACACCATTCCCGCCGTAGGAACGACGCTGATCGGCGTCTTAACCGGCCACTGGCTCAAGTCAAGGCAAAGCGCTTCGCGGATCATCGCCTCGATGATGTTCCTTGGAATTCTGGGATTGCTCGGGGGCGAGCTCTGGAATCGCTGGTTTCCGATCAACAAGAATTTGTGGACCAGTTCTTTTGTCCTGTTTAGTGGCGGGTTCTGTCTCCTGTTCCTCTCTGCGCTTTATTGGATCTGCGAAGTGAAACGGTGGCGCGGGAAGTGGACGATGCCGATCCTTGTCTTCGGCATGAACGCGATCGCGGGGTTTGTTGCTGACTCCATGATCTACGGTCCGGGCTATACGTTTACAGTCACCGCGGCCAACGGCGTCAAAATGAATTGGCACGAAGCGGCTCAGTACCATCTCGAAGCAGCCGGCCTCAGTGTCGCCAACGCTTCCCTCGTCTATTCGCTCGGAGCGGTGCTCATCTGCTGGATCATGCTCTGGTTCCTGTGGCGCAAGAAGATCTTTTTGAAGGTATAGGGCCAGAAACCTGCCCGAATAAAGACACCGCTGCTCGTCGGCCCCATTCAAATTGTTTTCTGACCTCAGGCGCCGTCTACGAGGTAACACCGTAGTGCGGGTCCCCGGGCCCAGTGCCAGGATGAGCGCCGTAACCCCCTGATTGCACTCGTCTTCCGGTTCCCCCCGATGCCACCCATCGGTGCCATTCCCTATCTCTGGCGTTCGACGTAAGGTAGCAATCGAGCAGCACTTGGGGGAGGGCTGTTTAGGCGATGCGTCCCATGACTCTATGAGTCTTGGGACTTTCGTCTTTTTGGGCCATTTTTCAAACGCCGAACCCAGCGGCGAAGATGGTTTCCGCACAAGATGGTTTCCGCACGAGATGGTTTCCGCACGAGATCGGGCGCTCCATTTTTTGGTTACTGCATCTGAGCCTCATGACCGCAGGTGAGTTGCGGTGCGAGCAATTTGAGGTTGCTCCTTTGGGGTTCTGAGTGTAATGCCCTGTTATGAGAAGTTGTCGGTGAGAATCAAACAATGACTAGAACAAACCTCGCTTAGAATGCCCGTCATGAACATTCCTGTCGGCGGCGGCCTATCAGGCCTTCCGCTTCCCCTTGCCGCATTTATCGCGGGCTTGATCTCTTTTCTTTCGCCGTGCGTGCTTCCGCTGGTGCCGGGATATGTGTCTCTGATCTCGGGCGCGGGCGTGGAGGAACTGAAAGCACCCCAAGCCCAGCTGTTGCGGCGGGTGATGGTGAACTCGATCGGGTTCATCATGGGCTTCAGTGTCGTGTTTGTGACGTTGGGGGCGATCTCTACTGAGATCGGGCAAATCGCGGCGCGGTATAAGCACACGCTGTCGATCGTGGCGGGCGTGGTAATCATCATTTTCGGGCTGCACCTGACGGGAATTGTCAAGATCAAGGCGCTTTATACGGATGCGCGGCTGCACAAGGTGAAAGGCGGCAGCACGCCTGTCGGCGCATTCGTGATTGGATTCGCATTCGCGTTCGGCTGGACGCCTTGTCTGGGGCCGATTCTGACGGTACTGCTGACTCTCGCCAGCGATCAGGACACGCTGGTCAAGGGAATCGCTCTGCTGGCGGTTTATTCGCTCGGATTAGCGGTGCCGTTCATCTTGACATCGTTGCTGATGGAGCGCTTCCTGAAGTTTTACAGCCGCTTCCGGTCGCGCATGCATTTGCTGGAAGTCGCCAGCGGCGGCCTGATGATCGCGCTGGGCGTGTTGCTGGTAATCGGGCGGTTCACGCTGATTTCGAGCTGGCTGTCGTTTCTGAATCGCTTTGAGCGTTGGATGTAGCGGCTGCTGGCGTAACATCGCCATTACCCTCATCTCCCTTCGGCGGGGAACCTGAGTGTGTTGGCCTGCTTTCGTCAACTGACTTTCATCGTGCTGGTTTTGAAGTATCGTAAGGGCCTATGCGGTTCTATACGGATTCATTAGCCTTCACGTACTCGAATGTCGGAGCCGCAAAACAGTGGTGGATCGAAACATTTGATTGCAAGGTCGCGGACGTACCGGATGACTGGGACAATACCCTGCCCTCGGACGTGGCTCTGAAATTCCCGCAAGACGATCAGCCGACGATTCTGTTAAGCGCCCAGGCAGAAGTTGATCAGGCGAAGTTTGATAGACCGTCGCCGGTTGCATTCACAGTCTATTGCGACAAATTAAAGAAAGCGCACGAACTGCTCTCCGCTCGTGGCGTCGTCGTTGGTCCGATTCAAGACGGTGGTGACATGAAGTTTTTTGATATGCGCGACATCGAAGGGCACCTGATTCAAGTGTGCGATGAGACCTAGCGGAGCGAACAGACAGCGCAAACCTTGCGCTAAGACCCGTTTACATCAACTGGATTCTTTTCATTCGGACTGCTAGGAAGGCGGGACGAACGAGTCGAGCGCCCTTGCAAAGTCTTTGCGCCGTCCAACGGGAACGTGCTCGTACCCTAAGTTTGGTGAAACGATCTCGAATAGCGAGGCTCCGGGATGGACCGACTTCGGTGGTGCATAGTCCACTTCGCCCCAGACCTCGGACTTGTCTGAGTAATGTCCATTTCTGACCGTCTTGGCGCTCACTTTCTCCGTGGAATCCAAAATGTGTTCAGGGTCTTGAAACAACGGAATTCGATACATGAAGCCCCTTTGAAGCACGAAACATGAGCCGTCAGGGTAACGTAGACGCGTAACGATACCCTCTCTGTAGTTCTCCGTGTCGGCTGTAAAGCCACGCGGTACATCAAGTGTTCCCAACTCGTGACCACCATAACGCCAGACGAACTTTTCAGTTTGCGGAGGTTGCTTTGATCCGGGCACCTGCGAGAATGCGTTGACGGAGACGATTAGGACCGCACATAACGTCGGAGAAAGGCGAAGCACAATAATTTAGACACCAACTCGCACGGCGCAGTTTCCGCGCAACAGGCTAGTTGTCGAATATCCCTTACACCCATCTTCCTTCGGCGGGGAACTTGAGTGTAATCGCCTGATTTCGCCAGCCATCACTCAAGAACTCTCGTTAATGCCCAAGATAGGGGCACAATCAAGCTGGTGGCCCACACTATGAATTTCTCCCTGCCTCCGCCCAGAAATCCAGTAGTGAAGGCGAGCATCGTAGCTGCTATGGAAATTCTCGACCAGCGGCGGATATAGACATCCCATTCAGGGGTAGCAACTGGCGGCTCGCCGAATGCCGAAAGCCAGTAGATTGTCACTGCCAAGCTGACCAGCCCAAGGGAAACCCAAGCCCAGAGCGCTCTTCGGTCTTTCCTGCCGTCCACGTCCCAAAGCCTAATCACCCAAACGTAGATCAGGGCAAGCGGAGATACATAAGTCGCAATCGCAACGACAGCTATGAGCAGTGTTGCCATGAGAACATCTCGAATGAATTAGACACGGCACTGCGATAGGCGGTCAACTGTCGTAATATCGCCATTGCACTCATCTTCCTTCGGCGGGGAACTTGAGTGTAATCACCTGCTCAGAACAGTTACGGCGAGAGGTCGCTATATACCGCCCAATTTCACCGAACTCATGACGAACTGTTGTTGATCGCAGTCGTAGCGAAATTCGACGTCGCTCCAGTCGGACAGTGCAAGCATGAGGCGGCGCTTCTTATAGCTGACCCAATAAACGACCACTGCAACTTTCAACGTGGGGCCTTCATTCTGGATGGGGTGAATTACAAGAACCGCATACTCTTCGCGCAACTTACCGTAGCGAGCCACCAGTCCTTCATGGTCGAGGTATTCGACCGAATGATTGTCGAACTCTGCCGGGAGCCCATCGGTGATTAGCGGATCTTTCTCAACAATCATGTGACGATAATCCGTCCGTATCTGTTTACCGCGAAGGCTGTCGTCACTGTGTCCCCAATCCTTCTCCATCTGGAAGATGCTGGTCTTCAGCGCAAGCCAGTACAGGTTGTTCTCGGCTTCGACTGCGCAGGGACAGAGACGGCGATGAGAGCCACAAACGCCACTAGAGCGGGTCATGCGAGAAGTCTACTTATCACTGAACTGAAATTCCAAGTTGGCGATAAATCGCCATCTCTAACAATGTCGGCGGCGTCAAGCATGTTTTCGAGCGCACTTCTGCAAGCACTTATAGAAGAGCGCCCTTTCGCTCTCTTAGTTGGTTTGCGCCTTTCCAACCTGGGCTCGCTTGGAATCGTTCGGGTCAGGACTCGGTCCGACCCAGCCATCTCTTCGATCACTCACTGCGATCAAGATTCGCTTCTTCGAAGTCCCTTACTTACTGGGAGCGCGATGAACCTGTGCCGCTGGACGCTTGGCGCAAAAAATCGATTACACTCATCTTCCCTCGGAGGGGATTTTGAAGTGCGATGGCCTGTTCTCGATAGTCGAGAAGGTTAGTGGCATCATCAGGGAGCGAAGCAAACCAGAATGAACGAACTTCCTGTTCGGGTAATCCCCTTCTCCAAAGAGCTGTGCCCTTTCGACAAGAACCGCGGACACACGTGGCAAGAGTGGCATTCGTTTAGAAATGCTGTACTGGACATTCTCTCGCGGTATGGAACCGTTGGACCGTTAGGTAAATTGCCGATACTTGAGACATTCGAAGAGTCCACGAATGAATGGCATAACACGACCCGCAAACCTGATTTCTTTGTGGTGGATGACGATATGTACGGCAATAGCGTTCGCGTTGAAGCGAGTCCTGCACTGGTAAAACCGCCGCTGCTTGACGAATTGTTGATGCTAGTTCTGCCGACGAACGATTGGTCCGTATACCTCGCCTTGATAAAGGGTGGGCTGTGGGTATTCCGCGAACAGATCTTTTTTGAAGGGACCTTTTTTGCGGACTGTGGTTCGGTGGCCGATCTTTACCATCGGTGTGCGCTCGGTGCAGACTCGAAAGGTCGCAACTCTTGAAGAATCGCCATTACACTCATCTTCCCTTCGGGGGGGAACGTGAGTGCTATGGCCTGTTCTCAACATTTAAGTACCATGCGCTAGAATCCTGCCTGAAATGAATCACAAGAGGCTGCAACCCGAGAAGTTCAGCGGCTCCTGAGAGCACTCTTCATCGGAGCAGAAATCGCGACGTTTGAGTACTGGTCCGATTTCATCGTTCGCCTTGAGCGCAACTTGTCCCGCGACCAGCAGGAGATGGGACACGAATCAATCGGCGGCGTGCCGCTCGTGCTGTGGCTGCGACTTGAAGCTGATTGGTGGGTTGGCGACCGACAACGTTGGGAGGACGCGCAGGCTTCCTTTCCCGTTCAAGAGTTTAGACATTTTTCCTCTGGGAATGCTCCCATGAAAGCCGCCGCAATTGCGCAGATGGTCGGGGCTAAGATAACCGACATCGTGGTCTCGTCCGAGGGCACACTCGCAATCGAAACCAGCGATAAGACAACATTAACGGTCTCTGGTGTGAGCCACTCACCTGAGCACAGCTGGTCTATAGAACGTCGAGACGACGAGTTTCATTTAACTGACCTAGTCGTCATCTGTGAACCGGACGGCAAACTGTTTGGTCATCTGCACGAATCCTCAGCCCTATAGCTGTCGAAATATCGCCATCACATTCATCTTCCCTTCGGCGGGGACTTGAGTGTAATGCCTGGTTTCATCAGTTAGAGCGGGAGGACGGCCGAAAAGCCACTTACTCGTCCAAGAACTGCGAAAGGATAAAATCTCGAAGCTCCGAGGTGCTATGAAACAGGCGCTCGGTGCTCGCATCGCCGGCTTTGTCCGCAACGGCAGACTCCAGCCAGCCAGTCATCCTCGGTTGATCTCCTACCGCCGGATCGGGAGCATCCGAGTCTGGGCCGACGAAGATCCAATCACTAGGCATAACCATGGCGTGCTTTGACAGCCACTGTTCCGCGCACATCACATCTGCGCGCATGGTTCCGACACTCGAGTCGACATCGGGCCACGTAAGTTTGCGCTCAATGACCATGGTCGACCAACCCTGTTGAGTCAGTTCAATAGCGAGCGGCATCATGTCCACGGACTGCTGGGGCTCAGAACCTACTAATGTCGAAAACGAAAACACCGTTGCCCGGCTCGGCTTGCTGGCGTCAGGTATGGATGCCGTCGCCCTCACTATCCCGTGAGCAGACCGCAATGTCACACTTCGAATCGTGAACCCCAACCTGTGCTCGATAAGTTGACTTGTCACTTGCTGGCAAACTGATTGACCCGCGACAGACGCTGGAAGGGTAAGTAAGACGATACTCCATAAGGCTGTCTTCACAGCGGGCCTCCTGATCTTGCTAGGAGTATCCCGCTACCTTGGACCCCTGGCAAGGTGAACTGCACGGGAATGATGGCTGGCGTAATATCTGGATGTCACTCATCTTCCCTTCGGCTGGGAACTTGAGTGTCATGGCCTGTTTACAGCAGTCACGCGACTTTATGGATAGAGAGGTTTGGCCTTCGCCGTCGATGGCATCACTATTTTCCCCTGAGCCTTTCCATTCGATTCAGTATCCTCAGACACACTGATTGGATAAGAATTGCCATCAAAGGAGAGGATTGCCTCGTAAAGAGGCTCAACCCCACTTTTCCGCGCCACTACGCCAATGTCGCGCCAGCCGTTTGATTTCGCGTCTAACACTCGGATTGGGAGCCGCACGGCTGGAACTTTCGTGACGACCCTGTAAGACGTGCCTTCGGGAGCTAATATCAGCATGGTGCAGCCGCCCGTTCCGCACCAGCCGTTGGAGGAGAGATACACAATCGCTTCCTTGGTTCGGTCGTCTCTCAAGTCCACGAGTGCGGCGGTATATTCCGTGGTCTTACTTGCCCCACCAGAGCCGACATAGTCTTGAAGAAACCGTATCAACGGGGCTGGAATGGACTGCGCACGCGAGAAGGATGACGAAAGCAGAAGAAGTAGTAGGCCGAGAGCAAATTGGCGCATGGCAAGGACCTCAACACAACAGCCCGAGCATACACTTTCGGTCGGTTTGGCGAAAAATCTCTATTGCACTCATCTTCGTTCGGCGGGGAACTTGAGTGTAATCGCCTGTTTTCGACAGTTGACCATCTGGAAGCGAAGAAACCTATTGAGGTACATTCGTGGAATGAAGACTTGGACCGTATTCATTGCCGCGCCCGTTCTGGCGATTTGCACGCTCGCGCAGAAAACCGAAGCCCCGCAGTTAAAGCTCCGATTAGTCACGGAAAAAGACATCTACGCGTTGAACGAGCGAGTCATGGTCAAGTCAGAATTAACGAATCTGACCTCGAAAACCCTGTGTTTCCCCGTCCCAGATCAAGACTGCGAAACGACGGCAATCGGATCAATTATCACAACGGCGGACCCTGTTAAGGCTGGAGAAGTCGATCGGTTCATCTGCCATGCGGATGGAGGCGGTCCTTCGGAGGCGCAATTAGAATCGGAAATAAAAAATCGCTGGATCAAGTTGGCTCCGAATGCGGTTTATACCACCAAGTTCGCGGAGGCTAAGGCGCGTCTGAATCAGCTTGGCGATTGGCGAGTGAGGGCTTCATACCACCCCCCGGTAGGTGCATTCAGTCGCGACTACGTTACCGTCCTGCAATCCGCCGCCGAGCGAATGGGATGCCAGCTACCGAATTCTGCGGCTGTTGCAGAACCGAGGACCATTACCGTTCTGCCCGCTAACCCGGATAGGTGATTGGTGAAAAATCCCCATTACACTCATCATGCACTGCCGGGGTTTTGAGTGTAATAGCCTGATTTCGTCAACCACCTACCGAATCTGGCACCCAGCTACAATCCCTCGATGAGGTGTTGCGATGAAACGTCATTTGGGTGGAGTCACCGTCCTGATGCTGTCACATGCGCTGGGGTACTAGCGCAGGCTGATAATCCTGAAATCGTATCGGCGAACATTCCCTATTACCCACCATTGGCTCGACAGGCCCGCGTATTCGGAGAGGTAAAGATTGCCTTCACTCTTCCTCCGAACTCAGGAGAGCCAGCCGACGTTGAAGTTATTTCAGGGCATCCGATGCTAAAGTCGGCAGCATTGGAAAACGTCAAGACTTGGCGTTTTCGGAATGCTTACGCGGGTGAACGCAAGTACGAAACAACATTCAGTTACATACTGTCTGAGTCAGAAAAACGGCACGTCACTTTCGAGTCCTTCAGTGCGGTAACCGTGGTCTCTACGAAACCGCCTCCGGTGGACAGTAGATACTGAAGATTGTCGTCCGAGGATTTTGAGTGCAATCGCCTGATAGCGACAGTTGAGGATTTAGTTCTAACTTGTGCTGAATGCTAACCAGCGCTCGGCGCGGGACAAACTGCTGTCGGGTCATTGAGGTTTGCTTGCCTTCGTAGTCGCCACTGCATCACACGGGCGGCGACTACCACTCCGCCCAGCGCCGCCCACATCACGAACGCAGCGACAAACAGCTTCATGGGAAAGTCTTCGTCTCGTCCCGAGAACAGAGGCATGCACACAGCGGCGACAGCACAAAACCCACATAATGCTGCGCCCGTTATCGTCTCCAACCAAGTAATGTGCGGATAGATCAGCCGTTGTCGTGCTGCAATCACCCCCTCGATGCCGCGGCCTGCGATCCACCAAAACAAAAAGCCAGCTAGGGGCCAGCTGATCACGCGCCACGTTTTGAAGCTCATGCCTCTCGGAATCCACTCCTGCTTGGACGGGTTCAAAATAATGTAGGGCAGCTGCACGAGACCGCAAGGCAAGTTCAACGTTATGGGCACCCATTGTCTTCCCAACATCGCTTGCTCCTGTTCAAACATCAGTTGCTGCTGGGGGTTCAAAGGAACGACGATCCCTTGCTGTTCTTCACGAGGAGGGGACTGCGGATTCCTTCGCGGGCGATATGCGTGAATCGAAGCTCTCACATTCTGTACGATTACGGTGCGGAATGGCCATAGCACAACTACACACAGCACGAACTGAGTAATCGGCAGTAGCCATCGGAAGGCAAAGGTTGGGCGTTCGAGGGGCATCGCCATGGGAGTCTAGCAGACGGCTAGAGTGGCAATTGACGTAACATCGCCATTACACTCATCATGCACTGCCGGGGTTTTGAGTGTAATGGCCTGATTACAACAATCGTCTTCCCCATTATCTTCGTTTCGCGTACAGTTTTGTGCCATGGACAACCCTGAAACTGAACAAAAAACGCGCTATCCAATGCTGTTGCTTAGTGATGAGGAATTGCTTAAGGAGATTTTCTCCGCATTAAGCAAGTCTGTCAGTTCAGTCGCAGACCCGTACAGCGAGGACGGTTCCTATGCCGCAGCTATAAGCGGTTTGCCCCCTGGCCTCCGTGCGATGGCGGCGACCCATCACCTCGACATCAGCTTGACGATGGATGACATCGGCTGGCACTTCCTGAATTTTGGAGAACCCGGTCTCGTGCGAGAAACCGAAGTCGGGCTTCGAGAATTGGGACTGGGTGAAATCGCAAACTATTTTGTAGAGGCACACGCCATTGTCAATCCCCTCAAACCTGAAATCAAAGAAGCCGACGACTATTATCAGTGTCTCGAAAGTCGCGGCTTGATGGAAAGAATCAACGAACTCACGGACAAAGCCTCTGCAACGCAGCCGAGTTTGGATGGCAGTCCCATTTACGCCGCTTGGATCAAGTATGCTCGGGGGCATCCCGAAAAGGTTTTCACGACGCAGTTGGCGTAACATCCCCATTACACTCATCTACGCCTGCTAGTTCGGCCTGTCGGCTAACAAGCTGAGCGCACTCTCCCATATTTGGCCGCCACGGTATGGGCCATCCCCGTCAGCGTCGAATTGTGGCTCGTCGAACCACACCCAGTAAACGGTGTGTACGCCCAGAGCACTCTTCTCCTGCCGCGTGAGGCCGCCGTTCCATGGGCCACTCACGCTCAGAACAGCATCTGGCGGAGCGGAGATTGTGCCTGTCGCGCCCTTTGCCCAAAAGAAATCATCTGACACAAGCACCCGGTCTCCGCTAGAGAACCCGCTCAATATTCCTCCCCCGACGCTGGTGACTCCGCGAGTTTAGCAGGGCAGTTGTCGTAACATCTCTATTGCACTCATCTTCCTTCGGCGGGGAACTTGAGGTAATCGCCTGTTTACGTCACTCATCGGGAACGGTAACATCCCCCACGGGTGTCTAAAACAATTATGAGCAAGCGGCTTAGAGCAGCTTTGGTGTTGCTTGCAGCGGTTCTATTGAGTGTCATCGGATTGGTGGAGTTCCATCACCGCCTGACATTCGGGCATTTTGTCCCGCTGACGCTACACGCAGATTACAGCGTTGCCAAGGTGGACATCGGAATACCGGGAATCAGCAAGCTGTACAGTGCTCACATCACAAACTTCGGCGTCTTTCCGCGTCGCGTCGAACGCTGCGAGTTCGTAACTGACGCCTTCGCTTCTGGTGTGGGTATTGGGTATCGTCTCCAACGGCGGGAGGGAGCATCACGCCGTTGGGACACTGTACTCGACGCTGCGTCGGAGTACTGTCGCCCGTATCCGCTGGGACTTATCAAGGCGCAGCTTTCCTCCAAGTTGCTCTGGCCCGGTCAGACACTTTCTGCCGGTGGGGAAGCTACTGGCGCGAGAGATGGTTTCAAGGGCAAGACCATCAGGTTTGTGGTTGTTGCGAATGGTCGTGAGTTTCCTACTGCCAGCTTCGTCATCGACGAGCAAGTCCAGCGGCCAGACGTAAGTTATCGCGTCCGGTGATGATTGACGAAAAATCCTAATTTCACTCAATTCCCTTCAATGTGGATAATGTAGAGTCAGCGGAGGTCAGAGGCGCTTGCATGTCGCGGAACGGTAGTTTTTGGTTCGTTTTCGCAGTATCGGTGATAGTCGCATGCCTTGGTGACTTTGCCCCTCGCCATACGATGCCCTACGACTATTCCGCCATTGTGTCGCGGACGATTCCTGTCGCCGTCGTTTGGGGAGCAATAGTCATTACTTCTGTTTTTCTCTTTCGCAAGCGTGCGCTGTGGCTGCTCGTCGGCGCTCCAATCGCGTTGTACTGGCCAGTGTGGCTTCTCGTGAATGGATACCCATCCTGCTGGTACATAGGCAACTGCTCATGACCCCCGATTGTTGGCGAAACATCTCTATTACACTCATCCTGCCCTGGACGAGGATCTTGAGCGCTAATGGTCTGTTTACAGAAAACGCTGGGTGTACACTGTCGGGCAGTGAATTAAAGCGAAACTGGGCCACGGCATATGGCTTTTGAGCCATCCACACTATCGCGCATCGTGATCCCGTCCGCACTGTTGGTCCTACCGATTATCGCTTGGCTCCTTCTCTATTTGGCTGAGCGCTGGTGGTCGATCAACTGGCTTCCAGCTTTGCCATGGCTCAAAACGATTCGCTGGATAGGTTGGACAGTCGGGACTGCTCTGTTTCTGCTGAGCCTCATTAGTGGCCGTGTGCCCTGGGTCTACGGCGTAGCAATGACAGGCTTCTCCGCAGGCCTGTCAATTCCCGAAAGCTGGATCAAGCGCCGACTTCTTAGTTGACGAAAAATCTCTATTGCACTCATCCTCGGGCAATGCGGATTTTGAGCACGTCTTGCCGGGACCATTCCACGGCAGACTGAGAGAAGGAAGCGGCGGGAAAGCCGAAAGCTGACGGAAGCTTATTCCGACGTCTTATAGTCGCAGGCCTTGCGGCAGGGCTCGCAGTACATCAGGCCGTCGGTGCAGATGCGGACATCGATGACCGCCTGGCAAAGGCAGCAGTATTTTTCACACTCGCAGGAATCTTCGGGATTCTCGCACTGCGCGCAACGATATCGGGCAGGACTGGTTCCGGTGCTCATGCAGCCTAATGTAGACCGTCCGCGCGCGAGCGGAATGTGACGGAGGTAATAGATTGGAATCAGCGGCCCATTGACCTATTCCCCCCGGACCCTTGCCCCCTGTCCGCCTTACAACTTCCTTGCTATCCGCAACATGCCTCTCGCGCATCAGAACAGTAAGGCTTCCGTTTCTTGGCAAGAGCGTTACATTTAAGGCAGAATAGAGCGTTTTTGCCCCGGGACTTTTTTTCGGCCCGTTCAGGAGATCTTCATGGCTACGACGATGCACATCAGTGACGTTGCCGAGTTGCTGAGCGAAGGTAGAACGCACTTCAATCTCTCGGCGGCGAAGCTGGTGGAGCACTCCATTCTGCGGGAGGAGGCCAAGATGGCCTCCAACGGGGCGATCGTCGGGTATACCAACCGCACCGGACGCTCCCCCAAAGACAAGTTCATCGTCAAGGACGAGACCACCGAGCACAGTGTCGCCTGGGGTCCGGTCAACGCGCCCTTCGAGACCGAAAAATTCGATGCCCTCTACGCTCGCGTGATGGAGCATCTGCGCGGCCGCGCTCTTTTCGTGCAGGACCTTTTCTGCGGCGCCGATCCCGCCTACCGCCTTCCCGTGCGCATGGTCAACGAGTATGCCTGGCACAACCTGTTCGTCCGCCAGTTATTCATTCGGCCCACGGCCGAAGAGCTGCGCCATTATCATCCGGAGTTCACCGTCATCTCGGCGCCGGAGTTCAAAGCCGATCCGCGGCGCGACGGCGTCAACTCTGAAGTCTTCATCCTGCTCAACTTCACGCGACGCACAGTGCTGATTGGCGGCACCTCTTACGCGGGCGAGATGAAGAAGTCGATCTTCAGCGTGATGAATTTCCTGCTGCCGCCGCGCAACGTTTTCCCCATGCACTGCTCGGCTAATGTGGGGCACAACGGTGTGAGCGCGCTTTTCTTCGGATTGTCGGGAACCGGCAAAACCACGCTCTCCGCCGACCCGTCGCGCGACCTGATCGGCGACGACGAGCATGGCTGGAGCGCCGACGGCGTTTTCAACTTCGAAGGCGGATGCTACGCCAAGTGCATCAAGCTCTCGCAGAAAAACGAGCCGCAGATCTGGAGCGCGCTGCGCTTCGGGTGCGTGCTCGAGAATGTCACGCTCGACCCGGTCACCCGCGTTCCCGATTACAACGACGATTCGAAAACCGAGAACACGCGCGCCGCATATCCGGTGGAGTTCATCGAGAATGCCGTGATCCCCGGCATTGGCGGGCATCCCAAGAACGTCGTGTTTCTTACCGCGGACGCATTCGGCGTGCTGCCGCCGATCTCGCGCCTGACGCCGGAGCAGGCCATGTATCACTTCCTCTCGGGCTACACGGCAAAAGTCGCCGGCACAGAAGCCGGCGTGAAGGAACCGACGGCGACATTCTCCACCTGCTTCGGATCGCCCTTCCTGCCGCTGCGCCCGAAAATCTACGCCGAGATGCTGGGGCGCCGCCTGCGCGAGCATCACGCGCAATGCTGGCTGGTGAACACGGGATGGCAGGGCGGTCCCTACGGCGTCGGCCGCCGCATGGATATTCCGTACACGCGCGCCATGGTCGATTCGGCGGTCGAGGGCGAGCTGGCGCGGGAAGAATTCGAGATCGAACCCGCGTTCGGATTCGCGATTCCCAAAGCCTGCCAGGGCGTCCCGGCGCAGATTCTGAATCCGCGCAACGCATGGCGCGATAAAGCCGCCTACGACAAGGCCGCCGAAGATCTCCGCAAACGCTTCGCTGAAAACTTCGAACGCTTCGACGTTTCAGCCGAAATCAAAGCCGCCGGCCCTAAAGCACAGCGATAAGCCTGGGCTCGTTATCCCCGCGTCATTCCGAAGGTCCCGCGCTTTACCAGAGGACCGAGGAATCTCGTTGCGCCCGTACTCAGGGCTCTTCCCACGGCGTGTTTTTGCGGTGAGATCCTTCGCTCGAAATGCTAAGGGTGCGCCGAGATCCCTCGCCCCGCTGGTGAAAGCGCGGGGCCTCGGGATGACGGACACGGTAAATTTTGATTGCTGAATGTGGAATGAAAACCGAGGGCGTCAACCAGTCTCGACTGCGCCCAGGATGACGCACCGTCCCGCGACGAGGCAGCGGGGAGTCCTATGCGCTATATTTTCTTGCGCTCATGACTCGCAAAATTTTTACGCTCATCCTCTTCTTCGCCTTCGGCATTTCGCTCCTCGGCGTCGCCCAATCCAAGCCCGCCGCCGACCTCATCGTCACCAACGCCAAGGTCTGGACCGTCGACAAGTCCCAGCCCAGCGCACAAGCCGTCGCGGTGCTGGGCGACCGCATCGTCGCCGTCGGCACGAGCGCCGACATTGAGGCCTGGCGCGGCCCGCACACGAACGTCATCGACGCGCACGGCAAGCTGCTGCTGCCGGGATTCAACGACGCGCACGTGCACTTCATCTCCGGCGGCATGCAGCTCACCAACGTGCAACTCAAAGACGCCGCCTCGCCGCAGGAGTTCGCCCGGCTGATCGGCGAACGCGCAAAAGCGACGCCCAAGGGCGAATGGATTCTCGGCGGCAATTGGGATGAGACAAAGTGGAATCCGCCAAATATCCCGACGAAGGAACTGATCGACGCGGCCGCGCCCGACACGCCGGTCTTCGTCGAGCGCTACGACGGACACATGGGAGTGGCCAACTCCCTCGCGCTGCGCCTCGCCGGCATCACCGCGAAAACGCCCGATCCTCCCGGCGGCACGGTTGTCCGCGACGCGCAAGGCAATCCCACCGGCGCGCTGAAAGATGCGGCTGTCGATTACATAGATAAGGCCATCCCGCCGCTCACGCACGCGCAGCGCATCAAGATCGTGAAGCAGGCCATGGCTTATGCAGCCTCGGTGGGCGTGACCAGCGTGCAGCACATGAATCCCGATTACGAGGACATCGCCGCCTATTCCGAACTGCTGCGCCGCGGCGAGTTGATTACGCGCATTTACGCGGCGCCGCTGATCACGCAGGTCGACGACCAGGTCAAGATTGGGATCGGCCGGGCGTTTGGCGGACCGTTCTTGCGCATTGGCGCGCTGAAAGCTTATGCCGACGGCTCCGTGGGATCGAAGACCGCCTACTTCTTCGAACCCTTTCTCAACCAGGGCAACAACCGCGGATTGCTCGCGGACGAGATGCATCCCATCTCGCTTATGCGCGACCGCATGATGAAGGCCGACGCCGCGGGACTGCAGATCTGCACGCATGCCATCGGCGACGAGGCGATATCGACCATCCTCGATCTGTACGGCGATATCGTGAAAGCGCACGGCGAGGCCGACCGGCGCTTCCGCATCGAGCACGCGCAGCACATGGCCGCGAAAGATTTCGACCGCTTCGCCGGGCTGCACGTCATTGCGTCGGTGCAGCCTTACCACGCCATCGATGATGGACGCTTTGTCGAGTCTTACATCGGCCACGACCGCTCGAGCCGCACCTACGCCTTCCGAACTTTTCTGGATCACGGCGTGCGTCTCGCGCTCGGCACCGATTGGGAAGTTGCGCCGCTCGATCCCATGCTGACGGTGTATGCCGCCGTCACGCGCGCGACGCTCGACGGGAAAAATCCGCAAGGATGGTTTCCCGAGCAGAAGCTCACCGTGGCGGAAGCGGTCGAGGCGTACACGATGGGCTCGGCGTACGCGGAATTTCAGGAGAACGAAAAAGGATCGATCACGCCGGGAAAGCTCGCCGACATGGTGCTGGTGAGCGACGACATCTTCACCATCGCGCCGGAAAAAATTCGCGACGTGCGCGCGATTGAAACATTCGTAGGCGGGAAGGTTGTATACGACGCGGTTGCGTCGAAGAAGTGAAGCATGCTGTGCGAGTGAGAGTTCCCTCGCTACGGCGGAAAAACAGCTTAGCCGGTGACGCCGTCGAGACTTGACCAGGGACTCATCCCCTGACTTCTACCTGCGATAGGGCGATCAGTTCCGGATGCATCAAAATTGGGGCATATACTTTTAACCTTCTGATTTCAGACAGCTTATCCCCGCATAGGCCTGTGCAAAATATTGCCCCTAAACCCATCAAAACAAGACACTTAATTCCGCGAGTTAAATCAATTTAACTGCCCGCAGGAGGGCGGAAATAGCCGCCGGACCTCTGGGATGGTCGGGTCCGGGAAGCGTTCGCAACGGCCTCCAGAAACGCCGTAATGGGCATCGGGCGTCGCGACCTGCTCCCGAGACTCTCCACCACGACTCGCTACAACGTCACTTCCATCCTCAGGTTCTCGATCATTTCATCCAGCTTGCTCTGGGCGGCGTCGCGTTTCTGCTCCCAGTCGGCGGTTTCGCGCTGCAGTGCCTGCACGTGATCCTCCTGCTCGTTCAACTCGCGGACGTAGCGCTCGATGAGCGCCTTCTCTTCCGCGCTTCCCTTCAGCGCTTTCATGTTCTCGCGAACGCGTTGCTGATCGTTGCCGATGTTGGTGACCTTCGCCCTGTGGTCTTTAATGATTCCGTCCATCAGCGCGATGTCGTTCTTCTGCGACAGGATCTGGCGCAGCGCGTGGTCGGTTTGCCCGTCGATCATTTTCTCGGCCACGAAATATTTGATCTGGGTGTCGGTGATATTCGAAATCTCGTAGCGGTTCGTGATCGGGCGATATTCCTTCACCACAAGCGTCGTGGTCTTTTTCGGATCGACGCTCAGGCGGAAGCGGTGAAACGATGCGGAACTCTCCACCGGCTTGTCATCGTCGTCGGTGAGCTTCCATCCCGAGCGGGCAGGGTGCTCGATGACGATGGTGCGCGCCGCCGTGTCGCGGTTGCGGATGGTGTACGTGTTCTCCTCCCGCTCCTCCGTCGACTGCGTCATCACGCCGTGTTCGATGAAGACCTTGGTGACGCGCTGGTTGTCGGCTTTCCCCTTGGCATCGACCAGCACGCCGAGGTCGGCTGCGTACGACAGCAAGCGCTTCTCGCCGGGCTTGATCGCGTCCATCACGCCCTCACCAGCGAACGCCTCGCCTTCGAGTACGTTAAAGCTGCCGCCATCGAGCGTGAGGGCGCTCGTATTGTCGACCCAGAGTGCGCGCAGGACGGCACGCTCCGAGGGATTCCAGACGGAAACTTTCTCGGAGTCGATGCGCGATTGCAGGATGGGAACGAGCGCCGACTGATTCTTGCGGATGGTGACGCGGTCTTTGAGCTTGTATTCGAAGAGGTCGCCGAGCTCCTGGGATTGCCCGACGGAGTTGCCGAATGCTTCGCGCTCTTCGTCGGTTACGATGTAGCCGACATCCTCCGCGAGAGACTTCTTGTTAGTGCCTACCGCTGCGACGCCCGCCGCTCCGGCGCCGCCTCCCACGCCGCTTCCAGAAACGACGCCCCGGCTGAGCTTCGCAAAATTTCCTAGGCGGTCGAATTCTTTGCCGCCCGCCTCCATGTGCCCGCTCCCAAGGCGCTCACTCCCACCGCCGGTAAAGCGACTGGCGGCTCCGACGGGCGCTGGCGGTGGCGGCGGGCTCGGCACATCCTCCATCGTCGCCTCATGCGTCTGCGGATTCAGCATCGCGTTCTCGGGCAGCGGCACTACCGGACGCCGTGTGTAATACGGCTGCGACAGTTCCTGCACGAACGATTGCGGCGCGCCGGCGACCAACGACAGTTCGACGTTCTTCCAGTCTTCGCCGACCGTGTTGTCGACGATGGCCCATCCCTGCAGCAGCGGCTTGCCCTCCTTTGGAATCACGATGCGGTAGGTGCTCTTCCACACCGGTACTTCGCTGATGTAGCTGACGAGCAGGTTGCGCTCGCCGTCTCCGGCGGTGGAGATCGTCATGCGGCGCAGCGCCTGGTCGCGCGTCGAGGCGACGAGGCCGAGATACTTGCCGACTTCCTCGTTCACATCTTTTTCGAGCACGCGGACGGTAGTCGAGGGCGTGAGATCGAAGATGTGGACTTCGCCGGTATCGCTGACCAGCGAGATTTGCGTGAGCCCGATGCGGAGCTTGTCGTCATCGCCGTCGTTCTTGCCATCGTGGCCGGAGACGATCTGCCGCTCTTCAATGCTGAGCACGCGTCCGATCGCGGTTGCGGATGGGCTGTGCACTTCGACGCGCGCGCCGCGCAGGGCGTCGAGGAACTGCGCCGTCGTGGGATTCTCTCCGACCGGCAGATGCAGCAGGCCGAGCTGGCGCTCGATGGGCGCCGTCGAGTTATAGCTGACGCCGGTGATGCGACCCTTGCCCAGATCGAGAACCGTGAGCGATTTCAGCACGTCGTTGAGTTGCGCGGTGGTGAAGTCGACGTTGACGTCCTGGCTGCCGCGCACTTCGCCGGCGTGCTCGAAATATCCGACGCCGTTCTTGTAGAGAATGACGCGGGTGACGGGCAGGCGCGCAGCATCGGCGCCCGCGGGAGTAGAAGACTGGCCAGAAGAAAAAATCGAAAGCGGAACGACAGCAAGGCACACGAATGCATACTTGCGGAGAGGCATGGCTCCTCCGTGGATTCAGGAACTGCTTGTAATCGGGACCCGACTGCTGCCGAGGGAACGCGCCACGCAGGGCTTATTGCGCGGCGACAGGGATCCCATCCGGTATAGACACCCGAGCGGAGGCATCTGCATCGGTGGATGCAGGCTTGGGCGGCGGAGATGGCTGGAGGCAGGGGCGGGGGCCGGGGACCGGTGATCAGCGGGCAGTGGCTAACGGCCGGTGGATCCCCGGTCTCTTAAGGCCGCCGGCCACTGCCCACCGCATCACGCTTTCTTGATGAGCCGCGTCAGCCAGATTAGAAACACTGCGCCGAGGATGGCGATGAGGATAGTCCCGATGAAACCCCCGGCGTGAATGCCCAGCATGCCGGCGAGCCATCCGCCGATGACCGCGCCGACAATGCCGAGAAGGATATCGACGACGACGCCATAGCCGCCGCCTTTCATGATCTTGCCCGCGGCCCATCCCGCGATCAATCCGACGACGATCCACCAGATAAATCCTGTAATCATGCGTCTCCTCCTTGGAAATCCGTGCGGAGGAGAGTACGGGGGATAGGGGAAGAAGTCAATTCGGGCCAGTGGCCAGTGGTCCGTTCCTGGACAGGAGTTGCACTGTACACTGACCACTGGCCACTGATCTCTGATCTCTGATCTTTGATCTTTGATCTTTGACGCCAGGACCCTGTCTTCTCATGTTCGCGCGCAAAGTTCGGGTGGAATACGAAGACGACGGCAAGCGCCTTCCCTGCCCTCTGAAGTGGCTGGACAATTTTTCGATGCGCAATTTCACCAATGCCAGCGTGTTCGACGACACGCTGCCGGTTGCGGATGGCGATATGGAAATCGGATCGGCAGTGCCTCTCGATCAGCTCACCCGCGCCATGGAAGATTGGTTCCGCCGCAAAGGATACTTGCGCGCTGACGCGAAGCTCTTCGTCCACGAAAAGTGAACGACCCTCCGACCGTGACCGCCCCGGGCGGGTTGCAGGAATTTGCGACTTCCATCGCACGATGCCTGATTCCGGCGTTTCATTCCGGGAACCAAACTGGTACATATTCCCGGGGACAGGGTAAGAATTCTCCGTCCACGATGGGGTATTTTTACCTTCAGGTATCACTGTAGAGACAAGTTCCTTGTTTTCATTGTGGGTATTTTGGCGGGAATTATGGAAGGCGACCTGCTAGACGCTTAGAAGGAGCTCCTCCCCGTGAGCGAAAAAGTCTCGAAGCTACTTCCCCTGGCTCGGAGGACGAAAGCCGAGTCTGCAGCCCCTCCCCTTCCGGAGAATTCCCCGGAAACACACTTCCTTCGCGCCTGGTTCGAGTACGATTCCGGGTTCGGCAATCCCGAGCAGCGAAGGAAGTGGGGCACTCTTCTCGGCCTGGTCATGGTGTTAGGAATCAGCGGCGGCTTCTGGACCGGTATCGGTCTGCTGATCGCCCGGCTCTTAAAGTAAATCTCCGTACCCCGGGCGCGTTGCCCGGGGTGCACTTTCCCCACGGCTTCGCCCTCTTTCTTCTCGGCGTTATTCCTTCGTTTCCGTGCGTCATCTCGACGGGCCGCGCTTTCACGAGCGCGCCCAGGGATCTCGGCGTGACACCGTCGCGTGACACCTTTCCCCCACGCTTTGCTGGCCTCGAGATCCTTCGCTCCGCCTGAAAAACGGCTGCGTTCAGGATGACAACCCCTCGGCTACTTGTCGTAGTGGAGCAGAGACATCACGTCGTATCCCTTCAGCCTGTCTCTTCCCTTCAGGAAATCGAGCTCCACGGCGAAGGCGAGGCCGGCTACTTGCCCGCCCAGGCCCTCTGCCAGTTTTGCTGTCGCGGCGGCAGTGCCTCCGGTTGCGAGCAGATCGTCGCAGATCAGCACGCGTTGGCCGGACTGGATCGCGTCTTTATGGATCTCGAGACAGTTGGTGCCGTACTCGAGCGCATAGTTTTCCTGAACGGTGGGAGCGGGAAGTTTGCCGGGCTTGCGGACGGGCACGAATCCGGCATGCAGGCGGTAGGCGAGCGCGGGAGCAAAGATAAAGCCGCGCGCCTCCATGCCCAGCACCAGATCGACGGACCGGGCGGGATAGTGCTCGGCGAGCTTATCGATCAGCGCGGCGAAGCCGTCCTTGTCCTTGAGAAGCGTGGTGATGTCGTAGAAGAGAATGCCCTTCTTGGGAAAGTCGGGCACTTCGCGGATGAGGTGTTTTAGTTGGTCGGGGGTCATGAGAATTCGGGTTTCAAGGTTTCAACGTTTCTTGTTTTCGCAGTCGGGATCGTGGCTGCCTCGACATCTACACTCACGGGATCTACACCCACGGGCCGATCAGTTCGAGATCCTTCGCTCCGCCGGAAAAACGGCTCCGCTCAGGATGACGCCCCGTCATTGGAACCTTTCCTACCAGGCTCCTTCGATGCGGAACGAAAGCAACCCGTCCCGGGGCTGCTCGTCGGAAACTTCGACTGCATCGACGCGGGCGGCTCTTGGGCCTTCGCGCAGACGCGAGTGTAATCCGGATAACTGGTCGCGCGTGCCTTGCGCGAGCACTTCGACGCTGCCGTCGTGATTATTGCGAACCCATCCGGCGATGCCCAGCAGGTGCGCTTCACGCTCCACGAACCAGCGGAAGCCGACACCCTGCACGCGTCCGCGCACGATGTAGCGCTTCGCTTCAGTCGGTTTCGCGGTGGGAGTCATACTCTGAGGCTTGTCATTCTGGCAGGGCTTATTCAATACCGTAAAGTCTGTCATCCTGGGCGAGGAATCTGCTAGCGGAAGCGAAGCAGATCCGTAGTCGAAGGATCCTCACGTGGAATTTACTTCAGTCGCGTTAAGATCGCTCCAAAAACAAGGTAAAGCGCACCTACTCCCATCAGCACATATCCTTTCCAGTGAACCCAACCGATGCCGGTAGCTCGTTTCTCGGTAATCGTGTAGACGCCAAGCAATACGATCATCGATAGAGCAAAAATCCCGAATGCCTCAGCAAACATGCGAAGAGTTCCCATAAGTGGCTTTCTCCCCACACCTTCCCGGAATCTTCATGGAATTTCAACGACGACAAGAGAACAGCTTGCCGTGCCAGTGCTGATTGTACACAGGCTAGGGATCCTTCGACTGCATTGGGGCTCGCCCTGGGCGAACCCCAATTTCGCTCAGGATGACAGAACTCATGGTTCGCGACGACCCTCAGAAACTATGCTCGCGACAAGTACGCGCCTTCCGAAGTATCGACCTTGATCTTCTCGCCTTCATTAATGAAGGGCGGGACCTGAACGATGAGTCCGGTTTCGGTCTTGGCGGCCTTGGTCACGCTCGAGGCAGTGGCGCTCTTCAGTCCGGGCTCGGTTTCGACCACGGTGAGAATGACGGTTTGCGGGAGTTCGATGCCGACGGCCTTGCCGTCAAAAAACTCGACTTTGATCTCCAGGTTGGGGATCAGGTATTCGACCGCGTCGCCCAGAATCTCCTTGCTCAGGTGGGTCTGTTCGTAGTTCGTGGTGTCCATGAAGTAGTAGCTGTCGCCGTCGGAATAGAGGAACTGCATTTCGACTTCGTCGACGGTGATCTTCTCGATCGGGTCGGGCGAGCGGAAGCGGTGCTCGAACATGGCGCCGGTGCGCAGGTTGCGCAGCTTGGCCTGGATAAAGGCCCGCAGGTTGCCGGGGGTGCGGTGCTCGACCGAGAACACGGAGTGCAGATCATTGTTGTGCTTGATGATCATGCCGGGACGAAGCTGTGTGGCAGGGATCGACATCGCTGGAAGACTCTCCTCTGACGATTGGTTGCTGAGCAAGCTGGCGGAAGGCGGGCAGGCCACAGTTTCCGCCGCTACGATCGGCTAAATCATGATTTTACACGCAGGTGCGAGGAAAGGGGAAGCGCGTGCGCTCCCGGGTCATCCCGACGACCTGCGTTTTCGAGAGGGGCATGGATTTCTAACACCCACAACTTTGTGGAGCGGGAGATCCTTCGCTCCGCCTGAAAAAGGGCTGCGCTCAGGATGACGCAGTCGCGACAGGAGACGCCAGGGCGCGACGTTGCGAGCAAGCGTCTTTACGCTCGATGGACGAAGTTAGTGTAGGCCGTCGGTCGCGTAGAGCTGACCGAGCTGGGTGCCGTAGGCATAGGCCATCCAGCGGCCGTCGGGGGTGATGCTGACCAACGTGGAGATCCGCTTCAGCCCGATCTGCTCCTTTGGCGTGAGCACCTGCCAGGGCTCCTCATGGCCTGTGGCAGGATCGAATCTGGCGATGGCCACGTTTGTGTCACTCACGTTCTGAGTGAAGATATGTTTCGAGTCCGCGGCCCACGCTGCCGGCCGTTCCCCCGGTTGCAGCCCGGCAATCGGAGTATCGATGCCATCGGCGATGGAGTGAATGAACCAGGTTCCTTTTTGGTTAAAGAGAAATGATTTGCCATCGGGCGAGGGTGGCAACAAATCGTGCATGCCCTTCGACAGGAGCCTGGGTGGATTCCCGTCCAGGTCCGCCATGTAGACGCCCGGATTCGGCACGGTGGGGACGGTTTGCAGCAGAAGATGCTGGCCATCGGGGAAGATGAATCCCCAAACGGGGATGACGCCATCCCAGTGCAGCACGCGAGTCTGGCCCGCGCCCACGGGAACGACCTGCACGTTCGGATCGTCGGCGAGCACAAGCAGAGCCCACTTTCCGTCCGAGGAGAGGCTGGTGGTGAATCCGCCGCCGCCGATGCGAACCGCCGGCGAACCGTCAGTCTTTCGAACGTACGCGGAATACTTGCCGCCCCCATGTTCTGACTGATCGGTGAAGAGCAACTCACTGCCATCGGCTGACAAACGGGGCCAATAAGGACTGTCGAGCCAGTTCATATTGCGCTCTTGTGAAGAGCCGCGCTCGACCACTGCCATGGAAACGCGGTGCTCTTCAGCGGAAACCAGCACGCGCCCGGTGGCGGAAATATCGTGAATGAGCGTGGGCGACATGCCGCAGTAGACGGTGCGCGTCTTGCCGCCCAGCGTGACGGCGTGGATGCAGTACTGCTCGCCGCTGGTCGCAGCGGAGAACCAGATCTCTTTGCCCGACGGCGCCCACGTCAATCCTTCCAGCGACTCCCAGTCTTTGGAGACGTCCTGCACGCGGCCGGAGCGGTCGAGCAGGATCACGTCGCCGCGGTCGTCAACGTTCGGAGGATGGCGGAAGAGAGCAACGTGCTCTCCATCGGGAGAGACTCTCATATCGCTCAGGCGAGTCGGAGTGTCGAGCAGCACTTTGCCGATGGGATATTCGACGCGCATCACACGGGTTTCAGGATTGCCGACGATGACGGCGAGATCATTACCGTCAGGCGCCCAGTCGGCGTCGACGACATTCTCGAGCAGTTCCCGCGCGGCGCCGCCTCCGATGGGCGATGTGGCCAGCGTCCCCGCCCACTGGCGATGCGCCAACAGTACCGGGCGCACGAGAACAGCCGCCTGCCCCTGGCGCGAAACCGAAAGCAGCGCGGCGCCATGAAGTCCGAGCGGAACGGGTTCGGGATACTCTTCGCGGATGATGTAGGTATCGAGCGGCGCGCCGTTGAGTCGCGCGCTGTAGAGGACGGCTTTGCCATCGGGCGCGAAGCGCGCTTCGACGACTTCTCCCTGATGAAACGACAGGCGCGTGAACGTGGGAGGCGGCGGCGGTGCGGGGCGCAGGAACCAGGCCATCGCCGCTCCCAGCAACAAACTCAGGGCAGAGCCGGCCGCCACGCCAAGCCACGGACGGCGCCGCGGCTGATCGGCAATCGCAATGGCCGCCCCGCTTTTCACTGTCGTTCCTGTGAGGGCTTCCAGGGCGAAGGCAAGATCTTTGGCTGACTGAAAACGTTGCTCCGGCTGTTTTTCAAGGCAGCGGCGGACGATGCGATCCATGCCCGGGGAAACCGGGTGCGGCATGCCGGCAAATTCCGGCGGGTCATCGCGCAAAATCGCGGTCATGGTTTCGGCAGCCGTATCGCGGCGGAAGGCACGCTGGCCGCAGAGCATTTCGTAGAGCACGGCGCCGAAGGAAAAAATATCGGTGCGGGTATCGATCGCGGAGCCACGAACTTGTTCCGGCGCCATGTAGCCGACGGTGCCCATCACGAGGCCGGCTTCGGTCGGCGAACTGGTCATCGTGGCGCCCGACGATGCGGCTTCTCCGCCGGGCGCAAGCTTGGCGAGGCCGAAGTCGAGGATCTTCACACGGCCTTCACGCGTGATGAAAACGTTGTCGGGCTTCAGGTCGCGGTGAATGATGCCTTTTTCATGCGCGGCGGCCAGTCCCTGGGCAATCTGCGCGGCATAGTCAGCGGCCTTGCGCGGTGACAGCGGGCCGTGATCAAGTTCCAGGCGCAGGCTCGAGCCCTCGAGGAGTTCCGAGACCATGAAGTGCGTGCCGCCGTGCTCTCCAATATCGTGGATGGCGAGAATGTTCGGATGATTGAGCGCGGCAACGGCGCGCGCTTCCTGCTCGAAGCGGCGCAGGCGGTCGGCATCGCGGGAGAAGGATTCGGGCAGAACCTTGAGCGCGACTTCGCGTCCGAGGCGCGTATCGCGGGCGCGGTACACCTCGCCCATTCCTCCTGCGCCCAGAGGCGCGTGAATCTCGTACGGCCCGAATTTTGTTCCCGAAGAAACTGTCATGGATGGGTTGCATTATAGCGTTTCGGGAGAGGCTCTTCCCGCGGGGTCGCGGCCTACATAGAGTTCTGGATAGGTATAGTTGCGCAAAGAGGAATAGAATTTCGTGGAGCCTTGAGCCCGCGGTATGGGCCGGGGCAATCTTCCGGCACGAGGTCGTCATCATGCGCATGGGAAAGTACGAGTCGTCGCCAACGAGCACAACTGCCACCGCCATCACCTTCTTCCTGATTGGAGTCGGCGCGGGGGCGCTGGCCGGGCTGTTCCTCGCTCCCAAGACCGGCAAGCAATTCCGCAAGGATCTGCAGAAGAACCTGGAAAACGCCAAAGATACGCTCGACGAGTGGGCCGACGATGCCCGCGACCGGGTCCGCGATGCCGGCGATGCCGTGAGAGACATGGCAGCGCGCGGTATCGATATCGCCCAGGATCTCGCCGAAGACCTCCGCGACAAAGCGCGCGACAACGTTGAGCCACTACGGCGCTCGGTGAAGAGAAGCTAGTGGTTTCTTGAATTCGTGATTGTTGAATGGACGGCCCACGACTTCCTGGTTTTCATTCAACAATCCGGGTTACTGGGTCGGTCATCCCCGCGGTTTCTCCAGCGGGGCGATGGATCTTGGCGCAGCCCTTAATGTTGGGAGCGGGAGATCCTTCGCTCCGCCTGAAAAACGGCTGCGCTCAGGATGACGTCGCCAGCATAGGTTGACGCCTCGGTTTTCATTCCACAATCAATAATCAAAAATTACTGGCTCCGTCATCCCGAAGTCCCGCGCTTTCTCCAGCGGGGCGAGGGACATCGGCGCAGCCCTTAACATTGGGAGCGAGACAATCAAAATTTCAACAATCCGATCGGCTGAGGCTTACTTACTTTGGGCCCCGTTGCTCAGTACAGGTGAAAGTCCACCTCGACGGCGATTTGCGTGGCTACGGCCTGGCCCTTGTAGGTTGCCGGGCGGAAGCGCCAGTGGCTTACAGCTTCTATCGCTTTTTCATCGAGGCCCATTCCCAGGCTCTGTCCGACATGGATGTTGTAAGGGTGTCCATCTTTTCCCACGACCAATAACAACAACACTGTGCCCTGGTGCTTGACCTTGCGCGCTTCATCGGAGAACTCAGGCTCCGGACTGTAGATTGCGACCGGAACCGTCACGCCCATTTTTCCCGGCGCATAGATGCTCGCGGGGCCGGGCCCGAAGTGCGGTCCCTTCGATGGGCCAATACCGTCGCAACATCCGGTACCGATTCCACCGGGGCCGCCAGGCCCGTTGGAGAGGATCTGGGAGAAGTTTGACATCGGGTCGCCTATCTGGCCGCCCTCGGGCAGGTGGATGCCCGAATCCATCACGATCGTTGGTTCCATCGGGAGCCGCGGCATTTCCTTCACAACGATCACGGAGGGCGGAGCGAGTTGATTCTCGAGCGAGGCTCGCGGCGGATTTCCGTGCCCGGCTGGCAGCGGATCAAGTCCACCACCTCCTCCACCTCCGCTGCCGGAAAAGATCAGTGGCAGATCGCTGAACGGTAGATGGCGAGGCGGAAGTGCTGGGGTGGATCCGATGATGCAGCACGTGAAGTAGGTAAGCAGGGCCACAACGACGGCCTGCAATCCGATTGAGAGCAGGAACGCTTCGCCGCGCGGGCGGCCAAAGCGATCGGGTGGACGGGAGAACATCGAGAACAGCGGCCCGGGCGTAGCAGTCATGAATCGCTCCGTTGCTGAGTTTTCGAGAGGTCAGGCGGTTGGACGCTGGCGGGAGGAAAAAAGATTTCCGGGCCGCAGGAGAAAAACTGGGCAGCTTGAGGGTTAAGGTTTCAAAGCGTCAGGGTTTCAGGCGCACGCGGATTTCAATCAGCAAACAAAATTCAACGATCCGGGTTACTGATCCGTCATCCCGAAGCCCCGCGCTTTCTCCAGCGGGACGAGGGATCTCGGCGCACCCTTCAACTTTGGGAGCGGGAGATCCTTCGCTCCGCCTGAAAAACGGCTGCGCTCAGGATGACGCAGTCGGGACAGGGGGACGCCTCGGTTTTCATTCCACAATCAGCAATGAAAATTCAACGAGCCTGCGGCCGTGGCTTCTCCGGCAGAGACGTTGCTGAGCAACGGCTCTACGAGTGCAGCACTTATCCGAAGATTGCGGCGAAGAAGCCTTTGAGTTTCTGCAGGAAGCTGCGGTGCTCGGCGTTGCCCCCTTTTTCCTGAGCGGCGGAGGGAGGCAGCACGACCGCGTTGAGAGAGACACGGCGCAGGGATGGATCTTCCACCGGAAGCTCGCGGGTCGCCTGCAGGGGCGGGGCCGGCGTTGCATTCCGCTTTCTGGCGGTGAAGACCAAGGGCGCGTCCACCTGGACGTGCACTTCGTTGGGCTTGCTCGACGGCAGGGGGGCGGTTTCCGGTCCATTGGTCAAACGGCTTTCGCTGGGCGCGTTCGAAGCGAGAGTGGGCTGCGCCTCATCGGGCGATGAGCCGCCACCCAGCGTGACCTTGCCCGGCTGCGCTTCCGCCGAGGCCGGTGTCGTCGTTTCGGTACTCGGGTGCGTCGTTTCGGTACGAAGAACTTGCGGCGGAGGCGGGCATCCACACTCGAGCGGAACGTTGGCATCCACCTTATCGATCTGGCCGGAGCGGAAGACGGCCTGCTCCATCGGTTTCACGGTGTAGACACGATCTCCCATCACTTCCGAAACGATCGCTGACGCAGTATTGCCCTGCAGGGCGCGGACGCAGGTGTCGCCGCGGGAGTCGGCGCTGATGGCGAAGTGGAATTCTCCCGGGCCCGCGAACAGGATGCGGAAGTCGGGAGTGATGACGGAGTCGGCGCTGGAACGCAGCGAGTAGTGCGCTTCGAGCGCTCCAGTGCTCATGCCGAGCATGATATCGCTCTGGTTCTGCGCGGGAGTCACAGAGACCGTTGTGCCCGGACAGATGTGCACCTCGCCGCCACGGTTCATGCGAACCACGGAAGTCTGCGCGCCGGCCGTCAGCGACGATCCGGCCGCGAGGCGGCTGGCGGCAATGGTGGAGTCGCCCTCTCCGGAAACGACCGGAACGACCTGCGGAGCGGAGGTCCATGAAGAAGTGGTCGCAGGTGGCGGCTCGGGCGGAGCGTTGTTGCTCGCATCCGCGGGACTCGGCGGCTTCAGTCGAACCATCAGGCGATTGCCGGCGCCGTCCCAGCTATATCCGTAGGGAGCCTGCAGGTCGAGGACGATGCGGGTGATGGGAGGATTACGCTGGTGCTGGTTGGCGCGGATGGCGACGATATTGTCTTTTTCAACCGCGATGCGCTTCTGTTCGAGACCAAGAAACGAATTCGGAAGATCGATGACGAGGCGCGGCGGTGAGTCGAGCACTTGCACATCGGGAATGACCGGGCCGCCCTTGGTGAGGATCTCGATGGCGGGCGCGCCCTTCTCGTGCACGATGCGCACGCTCTTGACGGTCGGCGGCGGGCCAAACGTTTGTGCGACGGCTGCCTGCGATGCCAGCAAGAAAGCCAGCGCGGCGCAGGCGAACTTAAGCCCGAATTGCAACCTGGGACTCCCGGGGGATTGGATCCTCGATGGAAAGATAACACCGCGGGCAATAGCGGAGAAGACACGAGAAGGGCACCGTCTTTCGGGGGAACGGGGGCCGGCTTCCGGCTTTGACTCCAGCTTTCGGCGTTAGTGCCGGTCATCGATTTTGCGGAAGCCCGAGCGCCGCAACGGCTACTGATTTTCCGGCGGAAGGAACTCGTACTCTTCAATGACGGCGGCGACGGCGACGTTGCCATCCTGGCGGCCGTTTTCGACCCGCACGACGCGTCCCTTGCAGCGCACGCGGATGCTCTCGGTCAGGGTAATCTCCGGCGGTAGGGTGAGGGTAAAGCCGATCGGCGAGCCCTGAGCCATCTCGCTTTCGACGTAAAAACAGATGCCGCGCGCACTCACGTCGCGGACTTGCCCTATATCGGTGGAGGCGGAATTTTCGCCCCGATTGACGGCTACGGGCAGGTGCAGAGGGAAACGGCGAGCGGCCCGCTTCTCCTGCTGGGTTTCGGCCATTGCGCGTTCTCCAAAGTGGCGATTGAAGTGGACTAGGCATGTAAAGGATGCCGCTAGAGGGATTTACGGTCAATACCTCCATTGGGTCATGGACGGGGCACGATGGTGGAGTTACTTCGAGTGCAAAGTTTCAGGGTCTCATCGGGCGCCGGGCTCGTGGTGTTCATTTCACAATCAAGAAATCGACAATCAAAATTCCCCACTTCCCGCCGGAGTGCCTTATGTCGCATGCGCTCGGTTTCCATTCCACAATCAATAGGTAAAAATTCAACAATCCGAGTTACTGATCCGTCATCCCGAAGCCCCGCGCTTTCTCCAGCGGGGCGAGGGATCTCGGCTCACCCTTACTGTTGGAAGCGGGAGATCCTTCGCTCCGCCTGAAAAACGGCTGCGCCCAGGATGACGCAGTCGCGAAAGTTCACGCATGCGCTCTCCCGGTGTAATCTTGTAAGCACGCGGCCATCATGATTTTCGTTCTCGACAACTACGACTCGTTTACCTACAACCTGGTCCAGTACATTGGCGAACTGGGGGAAGAGGTTGAGGTGCGGCGGAACGACCAGGTTTCGGTGGACGAAGTTGACGCGATGCGTCCGCAGAAGATCGTTATTTCACCTGGACCGTGTACTCCTCGCGAAGCCGGGATCAGCATCGACCTGATCCGGCGCTTTGCCGGCAAGACTCCCATTCTCGGCGTGTGTCTTGGGCATCAAGCGATCGGGGAGGCGTTCGGCGGAAAAGTGGTTCGAGCGCCGCACTTGATGCACGGCAAAACCAGCGCCGTGCTGCACGACAACAAAACCATCTTCCAGGGACTGCCGCAACCGATGACGGCGACGCGCTATCACTCGCTCATCGTGGAAGAGGACCATCTGCCCGCAGAACTCGAAGTCAGCGCCTGGACCACGGAGAAAGACGGCAGCAAAACCATCATGGGCTTGCGACACCGCGAGTTTCCGGTCGAAGGCGTGCAATTCCATCCCGAAAGCGTGCTGACCGACGCGGGGAAGACGTTAGTCGCGAATTTTCTGAAATAAGGTGACGGGCGCCCGTCGCAACCCTTGCGGATCATCGCTGAAAATCTCAATCCGAGCGCGTGAGTGCGGCGCCAGCATCCGCTGGACTTACCTTCACGTATTTTCCTGATCGGGCTCGGGCAGATCTCACGACCGGGAGAGCCATGGAGCGGCTGCACCCAACGGATTCCGCTTCTTTCCAGATGGCAAGTGGATCGGGGTGATGCGGGAGCAAGATATCTCTGACGTGGCTCTGTTGAAGGAAACTTCCGGATACGACGCTAGCTTCCGCCTCGCGCTTTTTCCACGGCCTTCAACACTGCCTTGGCCTTGTTCAGTGATTCCTGGTATTCGGCGGCGGGTTCGGAGTCGGCTACGATTCCGCCTCCGGCCTGCAGGTATGCCTTTTTTCCTTGCATGAGGAGGGTTCGAATCCCGATACAGGAGTCGAGATTGCCCGCGAAATCAGCATAGAGGACCGATCCGCCATAGATGCCGCGGCGGGTGGGTTCGAGTTCTTCGATGATCTGCATGGCGCGTACCTTGGGGGCGCCGCTCAGCGTGCCCGCCGGGAAGCAGGCAGCGAAGGCATCGAGCGCGTCGAGATCCTTGCGCAGCGTTCCTTCGAGCGCCGAGACCAGATGCATGACGTGCGAGTAGCGCTCCACGTACATCAGGTCTTTCACTTTCACTGAACCGTACTCGCTGACGCGGCCGAGATCGTTGCGGCCGAGATCGACCAGCATGACGTGCTCGGCGCGCTCTTTCTCGTCGTGGCGCATCTGGTCTTCGAGAGCATGGTCCTCAGCTTCGTCGCTGCCGCGTGGGCGCGTGCCCGCGATCGGGCGGTATTCGAGCTTGCGACCGGTCACGCGCACCAGCATTTCGGGAGATGATCCGAGGATGTGCGTGCCATCCATCTGCAGAAAGTAAAGATAGGGTGACGGATTCACCTGGCGGAGAGCGCGGTAGATGTCGAAGGGCGCGATACCCGGAGTGAAGTCGAAGCGCTGCGAGAGCACGACCTGGAAGATATCTCCGGCAGCGATGTATTCCTTGCAGCGCTTTACGCGCGCCAGGTGATCTTCGCGGCGAGTTTGCGCGTCGACCTTCAGCTTTCCACGGCCTGCCCGCGATGACTTTTTCCAGAGAGCGGGGCTGAGGCCAGCGGCGAGCTTGCGTTCCAGCACGGCGATGTCGCGCAAGGCGCGGTCGTAGGCGCGGCGCGGGCCATCCTGGGTGACGTCGGCTACGGCGACGATGTGGATCTGGTGCCGCAGGTGATCGAAGGCCAGCAGGCGGTCGAAGAACATCAGTTCGGCATCGGGCAGGCCGAGGTCGTCTTCGGCATGGTCGCCGATATTTTCCAGCTGGCGGATGACGTCATAGGCGAAGTATCCGACGGCGCCGGCGGTGAACGGCGGCAGTCCGGGAAAGGTCGCAGGACGATGCTCGCGCAAGAGGTGCTTCGCGACCCGGAAGATGCTTTCCTTGGTGGTCTCGCGGCGGCTGCCGCGTTGGATCTCGACTTTTCCGTGCGCGGCTCTCACGCGCATGTACGGACGCGCGCCGAGAAAGGTGTAGCGTCCGATCTGCTCGCCGCGCTCAACCGATTCGAGCAGGAAGGCGTGCGGTTCTTTGGCGGCGATGGCGAGAAAAGCGGAGACGGGCGTGAGCAGGTCGGCGCTGACCGACTTGACCACCGGGACCAGGGTGGCGTCGGACGCGAGACGCGAGAATTGCTTGAAGTCGGGCTGGAGCATGTGTAGGGCCCCGCGGCAGCGAGGATTTTTGATTATAGGGGAAGGGTATGTCGGGAGTTGTCAGGGGTTCGGACTCATCTTTGCGCCGTGAGTCGTCCCGAGGGGGCTTTCCGGCATAGCGAGGGGCCTCCGAAACCGATGCTCTGAGTGCGACGAGATCCCTCGGCCCGCTGGAGAAAACGCGGGCACTTCGGGACGACGCAGTCCTGCACAATGAGGGGGCGTCATTCTGGATAACTCGGGGGCAGCATGGACGCGATGGTGGCGATCACTGAGGCTCTAGATCCTGGCCCTGCCCGGGACGTGCGTCCGGGACCCGTGGTTGGGCAAACTTTAGTTACCTAACTGCCGGGCAGGGCTGCCGCTAAAATCGCATCATCTTGTGTATTGTGAGCATTTTGCGCAGGCACGGAAGTTCCCTTCCGCGCCCGCGCTGACGGCAAGGCATGCGAATTAAATTTTGGGGCGTGCGCGGTTCGACGCCCACACCGCAGACCGAGAACATGCGCTACGGGGGAAATACCTCGTGCGTCGAGGTACGCCTCGGCGAGCGCATTTACGTGTTCGACTGCGGCACGGGATTCCGCGCGCTCGGACACGAGCTGGAAAAAGAATTTGGCGACCGTCCGTACTCGGCTCACGTTTTCGTCTCGCACTTCCACTGGGATCACATACAGGGCATGCCGTTTTTCCGGCCGCTCTACGACCGTCCGAACAGCCGGTTCTACTTCCATTCGTCGGCGCGGACGCGGCGCCTCGAACAGGTGATGGCGGAGCAGATGGCTGCACCGTATTTCCCGGTGAACCTCGATCACATGAAATCGAAGCGGCGGTTCTACGACATCGAGAACGGTTGTGTCGACATGGAAGATGGTGTGCGGCTGAAGACGGCATACCTGAACCATCCGCAGGGTTGCATGGGCTTCCGGCTGGAAACGAAAGATGGCGTGCTGGTCTATGCGACCGACAACGAGCCGGGCGATGAGGACTTCGATAAAGCTGTCCGCAAGCTCGCCGAGGGCGCAGACATCCTGATCTACGACGCGCAGTACCTTCCTGAGGAGTACCAGGCGCGCAGGCGCGGCTGGGGTCATAGCCACTGGCGCGAGGCAGTGAATGTCGTTATGGAAAGCGGCGCGAAGGAGTTGATCCTGTACCATCACGATCCCGAGCACACCGACGAGGTCGTCGATAAAGTAGTAGAGAATGCGCGGAGCTACTATCCCAGGGTGCGGGCCGCCGCCGAGGGGATGGAGATTGAGTTAGGCGTCAGGGGACAGGGTTCCGGGGCCGGGGTTTAGGGGTCGTTCTTCTTCCAGTACTTCTGACGTTTCTTCCTTCCTTCTTGCGTCATCCCGAGCGTGAGCCGTTTTTCCGATGGAGAGGGATCTCTGCGCGCCCGTTGCGCGGGGTAGGGGAGATCCCTCGCCCCGCTTGTGAAAGCGCGGGGACTTCGGGATGACGCAATCGCTTATTGACAGCAGTTAGACTGACTTATGGGCGAAACCGTCACGCCTTCAAGTGGTAGGGGATGCTGACTACCGTGATGCGCTGGTTGCCGTTGAAGAGCAGCAGGGCGCGGATGGCTTCCGGGCGGTTGTTGTGCAGGAAATAGTGATACCAGTGGCTCTCGACCAGCTCTGGGATGAGCACCGTGATGTTGCGATCAGGGTGCGCGGCCTGCTGGTCCAGCGCATATTCAACGATCGGCTTCACGATGAAGCGGTAGGGCGATTCCAGCACGACCAGCTCCGGCGGCTCGATACCGGCCTTCTGCGCGGGCTTTTCGATGAGATCGGGCCATTGCTGGCGCAGCTTGTCGGTGTCATCTCCGTTGCGAACGTGAACTACCCGAACTTCCTTCGATAGCGTCCAGGCATAGCGAAGGGCACGCTCGGAAACCAGGCTCCAGCGATCGATGGGCAGGAGCACGACGGGCTCGATGAGATGCTCCGTCTGCACGGGACCGATCGAGCAGATCTCCTGCGCGACGATGGAGTAATGACGGTGCACGGCCCGCATCATCAGCATCAGCGCGGGGATGAGCAGGACAGTGATCCAGGCGCCTTCGACGAATTTTGCAACCAGCACGACGAGCGTCGTGATTCCCGTGGCGACACCACCCAGTCCATTCAGCACCATGCTGTGGTTGGCGTGGCGGCCTCCAGCCTTGCGCCAGTGCTGAACCATGCCGATCTGCGAGAGCGTGAAGGCGAGAAACGCGCCGACCGCGTAGAGCGGAATCAGGCGGTCGGTGACGCCGCCGAAGATGATCAGCAGAACGCCGGTGAGGATTGCGAGCGCGTAGACGCCTTGGGCGAATACGAGTCGGCGTCCGCGAATGACGAAGGCATGCGGCAGGTATCCGTTTTGCGCGATGGCACGCGCGAGGCGCGGGAAATCGGCGAAGGCGGTGTTGGCGGAAAGGGAGAGCACAACAAGGATCGAGCCGATGCTGATCCAGTAGAAGATGCCGCGTCCTGTAATGGCGGCGAGCAACTGCGAGAGGATGCTGTCGTAGCCGGGAAGGGTCGGATCGGTGGCGGCGATGCCGTAGGCGGGAACGAGATAGGCGATCCCGAGAAGCATCACCATCAGGATTGCGATGATGATGGTCAGCGTGCGCTTGGCGTATTTGTCGGTGGGATCGCGAAAGGCCATGACGCCGTTGCTGACAGCTTCGACGCCGGTCATGGCGGTGCAACCGCTGGAAAACGTGCGCAGGAGAAGCCAGAGACTGACTGTCTCGGTCACGGTAGTCAGCTTCGGCAGCGCCACCATGGGCGTGGGATGGCCTCCGGCGGCGATGGCTTTGAATACTCCGACGGCAATCAGCCCGAGAATACAGGTAATGAAGACATAAGTAGGCAGCAGGAACACGCCACCGCTCTCGCGCACTCCACGCAGGTTCACGATCGTGATCAAGACGAGAATGCCGAGGCACAGCGGAAGCGTCTTGCTCTGCAGCGAGGGCACGGCGGAGACGAGCGCACCGACTCCGGCCGAGATGCCGACCGCGGCAGTGAGAACGTAGTCGATCATGAGCGCGGCGGCGGCGAGCAGGCCCGCGCCTTCGCCGAGGTTCTCGCTGGCGACGGTGTATGAGCCACCGCCTTGCGGGTAGGCGGCGATGGTCTGGCGGTAGGAGAAGTAGACGATGCCGAGCAGAACGACGATGCCGAGAGTGATGGGCCAGACGTAAATCGATCCGGCCATACCGAGCGGGATCAGCAAGGTGAGGGCGGCCTCAGGTCCGTAGGCGGCGGAACTGAGGGCGTCGAGGCCGAAGATCGGGATGCCTTTGATGGGACCGATGCGCTCGGCTTTTTCTTCTTCGGTGGCCAGAGGACGGCCGAATAGCGTGTCGATGATGTTCACGGTTGAATTCCTTGCGCGCGTGCTCCGCTGGGATGCGGGATAGGATAATGGGGATCGGTTGAATTTTGTGTGAAAAGGGGACCGGGCAGTGGCGTTCTTTGCCGATCCCCAACTCTCGAGAATTGCAGCGTGATTCCTTCGTGATCTTTAGCAGTCAAAGGGAGACAGCCTCAAAGATCACGAGGAGACCTTAGGCATGGTTCTGCCGGCGAAGATTAAGTATTCCCCAGCTGAAAATGCATGTGGTCGTTGTGCTTCTCTCGTCCGCCCTTACCCAGCTTCCTCGGGTAATCGGGGTGAATGATCCAGCCCATCTTCAGTAGCGAACCGGCACTGAACTCATGCGGGTTGATATCGAACGCTTCCGCCCGCGCTTGTTCATGGGCGAATTCGTAGATCGCGGCGAAGAAATCCGCGGCGTTGGCATCCTCCGGCTTCGGCGAAGTGGCCAGGCGATACCAAGTCTTGGTTTCATCCTTCCAACGGTCGACGCCCCATCCGTTGCCTTCGCTGGGGTGAAGGTTGCCGGCGCTGTCGTAGACCGGCCGCAACCACCAGTCTTTTCGCACATCGAAGGTGCCTTTGTTGGTATCGGCGCCGTAGAAATCCATGCAGCGGCCGGTCATGTGGCAATCCGTCACTCCAGGAGATCCCCCAGCGCCGATCCCGCCGTAAACGACCTGCGTGGCCTGCCAGTCGTCCCGGAGCATGACCGCCAATTTGAAAAGAACGATGGCGAACGATGGCGTGGGAGCAAAGTATTTCTGCTGCGTGGCCCCTGCCGATCCGTTATTGCCGTTGTTCGTACCGCTGGCTTTCAAGAACGGTATCCCGGCGATCTCGGGGATGATCTTGGTCTGCATCCCCGGTTTGTGCGAAGTAATTTTTCCGGACTTGTCCCGTACGATTTTGTCGAAAAGCGTGATCTGTTCCAGTTCGACGAGATCCATCATCAGCTTGAACGCGTCACTCTCGCTGAGATTGCGAGCGGGAATCTGCATCAGCGGGGCACTTTCCAACACCGCCGCTACTTGATCGAGTAGATCTGACATAACTCCTCCTGAGATTTCGAAACTGAAGTGGGGCAACCCAACCTCACCTCAATGGGGACGAAGTGCAGCAATACTGCAGGCAGTAGGAACGCGATTCGCGGACTGATGGCAGCCGGCATTGATGCAACTCCGAAGAACTGAAGCGTGCAGGGGTTGATGGCCCGGGCGGAGGGAAGAAACGCTGCGATCTTAACCTTGACGGCGCGGGGCGTCAACATGAGATGCTCGGGCCGCCAGGCCATTTTCCGTTGACGGCATCCTGAGCGGGGCAGGTTTTCAGGTGGAGCGAAGGATCTCCCGTTCCCAATGTTAAGGGTGCGCCGAGATCCCTAGCCCCGCTGGTGAATGCGCGGGGCTTCGGGATGACCGACCCCGGATGGTTGAACTTTGATTGTTGCTTGTGGAATGAAACCGAGGCGTCCCCCTGTCCGGACGGCGTCATCCTGAGCGCAGCCGCTTTTCGGGCGGAGCGAAGGATCTCCCGCTCCCGATGTTAAGGGTGCGCCGAGATCCCTCGGCCCGCTGGTGAAAGCGCGGGGCTTCGGGATGACCGACCCAGTAACCCGGATGGTTGAATCTTGATTGTTGATTATTGAATGAAAACCGAGGCGTCCCCTATCCCGACTGCGTCATCCTGAGCGGGGCAGGTTTTCAGGCGGGGCGAAGGATCTCCCGCTCCCGATGCTAAGGGTGCGCCGAGATCCCTCGCCCCGCTGGTGAATGCGCGGGGCTTCGGGATGGCGCAGCCCGGTATTTCTAGCCGGATTACATTCCCAGGCGGCTCAAACGTTGACTCGGCGGCTGCCCTTGGCTTGCTTCCCCGGCTTGGAGGCTCATATACTCGGAGCGTTTGCCCCGCCGCGAGTCCAAAACGACGGCCAGCGCCATCCTGCACTCATTCCGGAGAACACTTTTATGACATTGACCACCGCCCCGCAAGTGGATAAAGAGACCAATCCGTGGGAGTCGCAGCGCGCGCGCTTCGACCTGGCCGCGCAGAAACTGAACCTGGATGAAGGCTTATGGCGGGTGTTGCGCTATCCCAACCGCGAGATCACGGTGCACATTCCGGTGCAGATGGACGATGGGCACCTGGAGGTGTTCACCGGGTTCCGGGTGCAACACTCGATCGCGCGCGGTCCGGCGAAGGGCGGCATCCGGTATTCGCCCGACCTCACCCTCGACGAAGTTCGGGCACTGGCGAGCTGGATGACGTGGAAGTGCGCCGTGGTGAATATTCCATTCGGAGGGGCGAAGGGTGGCGTGATTTGCGATCCGCACAAGATGTCGATGGGCGAGGTCGAGCGCATGACGCGCCGGTACACCGCGGAACTCATCGAGTTCCTGGGGCCGGAGAAGGACGTGCCCGCGCCCGACGTCAACACCAACGAACAGGTGATGGCGTGGATGATGGATACCTACTCCATGCACATGCGGCAGACGGTGACCGCGGTGGTGACCGGGAAGCCGATCAATATTGGCGGGTCGCGCGGGCGGCGCGAGGCCACAGGGCGCGGCGTAATGATCGTGTGCGACGAGGCGTGCCGCAAGCTCAATATCGATCGCAGCCGGGCGCGGGTCATCGTACAGGGATTCGGAAATGTGGGTTCGAACGCAGCATTGCTGATGCATGAAGCCGGATACAAAGTCGTCGGGATCGCGGAAGTTGGCGGCGGCCTGTACAACAAGAACGGCATCGATCTGAAGGCGCTGGTGGAGTTCCGGCAGAAGAACGGCACGGTGCATGGCTTCACCGGAGCGGAAGCCGCCGATTCGGCGCAGTTGCTGGTGACTGACTGCGAGATCCTGATTCCCGCGGCGACCGAAAACGTGATCACCAGCCGCAACGTAGATCAAGTGAAGTGCCGCGTCCTGGCCGAGGGCGCGAACGGTCCGACGACGTCGGCGGCTGACGATGTGCTCAGCGAGAAGGGAGTGTTCGTGATTCCCGATATCCTGGCCAATGCCGGTGGCGTGACCACTTCCTACTTCGAGTGGGTACAGGACCGGCAGGGATACTTCTGGAAAGAGTCGGTGGTCAACGAACAGCTCGAGACCATCATGAAGTCGTCTTTCGACGACGTGGTGCGGTACGCGGAGACGCACAAGGTGAACAACCGGATCGCCGCGTATATGCTGGCGATCGACCGGGTGGCGTATACGATCCGGCAGCGCGGGATTTACGCGTAGAGTCAAGTCCCGCTTCTCGCGCACAGAACGCGCGAGAAATGGCGCACCCGTCCATTAACGGGCAAACGGGTTTGACCGATGAAGCGATTTTCAGGAGGGGCGGTTATGAATCTCACGGAACGGAAACTTACGGCACAGATTGCGGTTCTCGTATTTCTTCTCTCCCTGGTCAGCGGAGCGATGGGGCAGGCTGCGGCAAAGCCGGCGGCGCCAGCCGCGGCAGCCCAGTCATCTTCAATGGGCGACGAGGAGAAGCTCGACATCAACTCGGCGACCAAGGACCAACTGAAGGCGCTGCCCGGCATCGGCGATGCGTACTCGCAGAAAATCATTGACGGACGTCCCTACCGGACCAAGCGGGATCTGGTGAGCAAGAAGATCATTCCGCTCGCGACTTATACCAAAATCAGCGCAAGGATCATCGCCAAGCAGGCAAAGATGGACAAGCCTGCGGGTACTACCAAGTAACGGGCACGCAACGCGGGATACACAGGTCGGCACGGAGGAAAACTCGGGTCCTCTCGTGCATTGCGTTACCCTGTGGCGTGGAGCATAATCAGAGCAAGTTCCGATTGGCCTGCGGAGCTCCTCGTGTCTGTGAACCTGCCTAACTCCATCACGTTGATCCGTATTGTCAGCATTCCCTTGCTGATCTGGATCCTGTCGAGCGCGCGGTTCAGCAGCGTGACCGGGGAGAAGGAGCTGCTGGCCTCCTTCGTATTCATCGCCGCCGCGATGACCGACGGCATTGACGGTTACCTGGCGCGCAAGCGCGACCAGATCACTACGATGGGCATCCTGCTCGACCCGATCGCCGACAAGCTGCTCATCGCTGCGGCGTTCGTGGTGCTGGTGCAGCTGAATCCGTCGCTGGTGCCGGCGTGGGTTGCGATCGTGGTGATCGGCCGCGAATTCCTGGTGAGCGGGCTGCGATCGATCGCGGCGTCGGAAGGTTTTACGATCGAAGCCAGCGACCTGGGCAAGTTCAAGATGGTCGTGCAGATCGTGTCGGTCGTGGCGGTGATTCTCGATCATCGCTGGAAAGAGTGGCCGGTCTACGGAAATTACTTCTTGCCCATCCACTGGATTGCATCGACGGCAATCTGGTTCATGGTGTGTGTGTCGCTGGCGTCGGCGATCGACTACTTTGCGGCTTTCTGGACGAAGATCGACCGGCGCGTGGTCAAACGCCGTCGCCGTGCCTTCATCTTGAGCCGACGCAGGAAGGCTGTTCCCGCGCCGCCACAGGCGGATCGCGATGTCGCTGCCTCAACCTAGTCCGTCTTCTGTCGAGTCTGTGCAGGGCGAATTCTCTCCGGAGGAGCGCCGCCTGCTCCTGCACTTCGCGCACGAATCCATCCTTTCATCGCTCGAAGGGCGCCAGATCGCGCTGGATCCGCCGAGCCCGCATCTCGCCCAGCGCCGCGGCGTATTCACCACGTTGCACCTGCGTGGGGAGTTGCGCGGGTGCGTGGGATTCGTGTTTCCGGTGGAATCGGTGTACCGGGCGGTGCTGGAAACGGCGCGGGCCGCGGCTTTTGAAGATACCCGGTTCTTTCCAGTAACCGCCGCGGAGGCGCCGCACCTCCAGATTGAATTGAGCGTGCTTTCGCCGCCGCAGCCAATTGCCGCCGAGGCGGTGGAGGTCGGAAGGCACGGGCTACTGATTACGCTGCTCGGGCAGCGGGGATTGTTGCTGCCGCAAGTCCCGGTCGATCATCAGTGGGACCGGGTGACATTTCTCGAGCAGACATGCCGCAAGGCCGGGCTGCCCATCGATGCCTGGAAGCATGGGGCGACCATCGAGGCATTTACGGCGGAAGTGTTTGGGGATGAGGCCGAGGAATCGCGTTGATCTACATCGCCGCAAAAAGACGAGTCTTCAGGATTTTCTGGTAATTCTCAAAGTCACGATCCGTCGTGAAGACATGCCATCCATGGCGAAGAGCTAAAGCGCATCTCTGCATATCGACCGGCGAACCGGCGATGCCATGTCGGGCGGTGGCGGAAGAACGACTGTCAAAAACGAAACCGAGAACGGTTGCCCGTTCCCGGAATCTGACTGCGTCGTCGAACGTCTTTAGACTCGGACAGCCGAGGGCGGCTGTCCCCACATATCTCAGCTCGACAGCCGAGGTGGCTGTCGCGACAGCATTAATTCACTTCGTCGAGCTCGACTCCATCGCCGGCGTGAACGGTTTCCATGGAGAAGACAACCATTCCGGTGGCGGTGGTTGGCGTCACGCCGATGATGACGATCTCACCGACGGCGCGGCGCGGCAGGTCGCGGACGTGAATCACAGGTCCGTTCGACTTGGTGAACATGGCCGGGTCCACGGAAGGTGTTTTCTTCTGCGTGTCTTCGGCGATGGCGGCCTTGAAGGAAAGCGAGTCGACCGGATCGAGCAGGTCGGAATCGTAGGAGCGGACGGCGCGGAAGTAGTCGCCCACCTTCACGCCCTGGTTCGCACCCAGGTTGATGTAGAGCTTATGTCCGGTGCCCATCTGCGAATCGAAATCCTTGCCCATCACGATGCGTCCACGGAGCTTGTTGCTGCCGGGCAGGAAGCGATCGAAACGAATCGGCGCGTGGAAGTTCACGCTGATCTTCTCGGCGAAGGGAACCACGGTGTCGCCGGGATTGACGCCATCGCATGCATATTCAATGTGCCCGATCGCGGTGCGGCTCCGGGTATCGACGATCTTGATGCGGCCGACTTCTTCGTAAGGCTGCCCGGTTTCCTTCAGCAGCTTGCGCTGGCCGGGGAACATCTCGTACTCGTTGACATCGCGCAGGGCGCGCACGATCTCATACTCGGCGCCCGTGGTGTAGCCGGTCCCTGAAAGGTAAACGATGTCGCCACGGGTGAACTTGGTAGTGCTGGGAGTTTCGAGACCGCCAGCAACATAGTTGGCATCGGGCAAAGTCTGCTTGCTGATGAACCCGGCGCAGTACAGGTCGGCATAGGTCGCGGTCTGCACGCGTTCAGTCGGAAAGCTGGCCGAAGTCGGGGCCGTGCCCTGCGGTGCGTCGGCGGTTGCATCGCCCGATTGGGCCCACGCCGCCGTCGCCAGCAGCAGCACGAACAGTCCTGTTTTCTTCATGTTACCTCCGGGAAGGACCTGCGCTCGGTCGGCTCCCCCAGTCAAATGCCAGAAAAGAAAGGCTTCAGCCGGAAGGTAACAAGCGGGTAAGGGAGGGTCAAGGTTACGAGGGTGTAGGGCGAGACGGGTGAAATATTTTTGGTGAAAATGACGAACCCCCTGTTGCATATGCAGTTAGCTGCCTGTAATAATTCGCCGTTCGTTTGAGTAGACCTTGCCTCCCCTCACCGAAGCCCGAAGGACGCATCCGAACGCTCCGCCGCCACGGCTCTTGCCCTTGCGCCTGCCGCGGCTATGCGTGGCGGTGATCGGCTCAGACCCCGACAGCCTCGTCGACAAAGCGGAGTCCCTCGTGCGGGATAACCCCTTCCTGGAGTTCAGGTTAGACTACCTCCCGAAGCCCGGCCTGGCCATCCTCAAGGTCAAGCGGTTCATGGAGACGCACCCGGGAACGGTGGTGATCGCGACCTGCCGGCGGGTGGCAAGCGGGGGAAAGTTCAAGGGATCGATCGCCTCGCAACTGGAGATCCTGGCGAAGGCTGCCGGAGCGGGCTGCCAGTTACTCGACGTGGAATTGCAAACTGCCTCCAAGTGCCGGCCCGAACATCTGCAGAAGCTGCGCCAACGGGCGGCGCTGATCCTTTCGTTCCACGATTTCCGCGCGACCGCGAAACTGGATTCGACGCTGGAGAAGATGCTGGCCTACCCGGCTGACTTCTACAAGGTCGTAAGCACGGCGACCACGCTTGCGGACAACGTGACCATGATCAAGTTCCTGGCGAAGGAAGGCGACCGCCATTCGCTGATCAGCATGTGCATGGGCGAGCAAGGAATCATCAGCCGCGTGCTGGGCGTGCGCGCCGGAAGCGTGTTCACCTTTGGCGCTGCGAGCGCCGCCGAGGCGACCGCTCCGGGGCAAGTCACGGCGCAGGAGTTGCGCAATGTCTACCGCATTGAACAGGTCGATGCGGCCACGCGGGTTTATGGCGTGGTGGGAGATCCGATTTCGCATTCGCTTTCGCCGGCGATCATGAATGCGGCATTCCGGCGCGAGAATGTGAACGCGGTGTTCCTCGCTCTGCATGCCAAGACGTTGAAGGACCTGCTGACCTGCGTGCGCGAGATCCCGATTTACGGCATCAGCGTGACCATGCCGTACAAGGAAGCGATCCTGCAGCACCTCGACAACACCGATTCGCACAGCGCCAAGATTGGTGCATGCAACACGGTGGTGCGGGCGCAGGATGGCAAGCTCTACGGGTTCAATACCGATGCCGCGGGGGTGATCCGTCCGCTGGAACGGCGGTTGAGCACGCTCGAGGGCGCGCGCATCCTGGTGGTGGGTGCAGGCGGCGCGGCGCGGGCCGCCGTGTTTGGGTTGAAAGAGCGCGGGTGCGAGGTGTACATCCTGAACCGCAGCGCGGCTCCGGCGAAAAAGCTGGCGCACCAGGCGCGGGCGCGGATCATGAAGCGTCCGGACCTGAAGAAGATGGCATTTGATGTGATCATCAACGCAACCCCGGTCGGGATGGGAAATACCAAGGACTCGCCGCTGCAGGACAAAGAAATCAATGCGCGGTACGTGTTCGACATGGTCTACGACCCGGCGGAAACGCGACTGCTCAAACTGGCGAAAGAACGGGGCGCGCAGGTGATCCCCGGGATCGAGATGTTTGTGCACCAGGCGGCGCGGCAGTTCGAGATCTGGACGGGAAAGCCGGCGCCCTGGGACGAGATGCTGCGGGTCGTGCTGCTCGAGTTGCAGGAGCGGGCGAAGGCGGCGAAGTAGAGGCCAGCGGTAAGGACGAAGTTGGAAGGTCGCGACTTTCAGTCGCACCGTATGGCTTCGGGATGGAAACCGGATCTAGCCACTTTGGGCTTCAATCGCCCTCAGGGACTAAAGCCCGTTTTATTTTTCGGATTGATGGCACGACTGAAGTCGTGCCCTTCCCTACGGATAATTGCGCGCGGGCCGTGAAGCTCAATCATCCCCCGACTGAAGTTTCTTTTACTGCACGATCACGCTTACGGTTGACGGGTGCTGCAAGCTGCCGGACGTGGCGCCGATGTTCACCGTGTAGGTCCCGGCGGGTGTTCCTCCGCCCCCGCCGCTGCTGGTGCCGCCGCTTCCCCCGCATGCGGTCTGGAGTACGACTGCTCCGGACAGTGCGGCGCATAAGAGCAGGCAAGCCATCCAGCGTCTGCGCGATCTTGTTCCCATCGAACCGATTCCTACCAAAGCGAGTCCCGGGAAGCCGAGGCAGGCTGCCAACAGCGTCCGCGAACGCATCGCGCCCGGCGGCAGGGCCTGGGCTGCCGTGCGCGCGGTCGTGGTTACCGTGAGAGTGGAATTCGTACCTGGACTCACCGAGGTGGGATTGAACGAGCAAGCAATCCCCACGCCCGTGGGTGCGGTACACGTCAGGTCGACGGCATTACTGAAGCCCCCGATTGCGGCAACAGCAACCGTGAAAGTAGCAGGGCTGCCGGCTGACACGGTTTCGCTTGGCTGACTCGGGCTCACCGAAAAATCCGGAGTCGTCCCGCAAGAGGGAAAACTGAAGGAAGCGATTCGCGTTGACCAGTTGGTCCCCGACGGAGAAACGTATTCGGTCGTAAACCAGAACGTGCAGTCGTCGGTAGGATCGACGGCCATGCTGCTGTAATCAGCCCAGTGAAAATTCGTGCCCGTCAGGGAACCCGCAGTCACGGCCGGGTTCGCCGTTTGCAAGACATCGATCTCACTTTCCATCGTATCGACGGGGTCGGTCGCCAGGCGGCCGGTGTAACGGATCGTGGGACTCATCGCGCTGCTGGAGACGCTGTAGCCGAGGGCGATGTCGCCTGCCTGGTCCATGGCGATGCTGCCTGCCCAGCGGTAGTTCGAATCCGGCGAATAAGTTCCCTGCTGCGCGACGGTAAAGCTGGGCGTGCTGCTCGGCAGCGGATTCTGCAGTTCATACCAGCGGATCCCGGTGGCGCCACTGGCATCGACCGTATGGTTGGCGACGATTGATTCGTGGGCCGGGATCGTATTGGTCCCCGGGAAATTGCGATACGCCACGCGGTACATCAGGCGATCGCCGTAAGAGTCAAGCGTGTTGGGGGTCCCTGTCTGAGGAATGCAGTGCCCCGTGGAATATGTGATTTCGAGTCCGGTTTCGCCGCAAGGCTCGGTAAATGCGTTCACCGGAATATTCGTGGGGCCGGTGAAAGTAGTGTTGGACGTAGTGTTCCAATCGACATGGAATTGCCAGAGGTCGAGAGAGCTGTCGTTGCTGTCGAAGTTCAGAAAGTATGCCGGCTCGCCGCTGGGAGGCGCTGTGGTTCCGTCAAGGTCTGCAGGCAGGATGTCTCCGTAAGACGTGCTCTGATCGACGAAGCATTGCATCTTCGAAGCTGCGATACCCTGCATCATGCTGGCGCTGTCGAGGGCGCAAACGGCATCGCCTTCAAAAACCGTGGAGCCTCCTGTCGTTTTGCTTTCGTTAAAGGAAACGTAATAGGCATCGGGCCAAACTGCCAGTTTGGGATAATCCGCAGCACAGGGGCCGCCGCCGCAGTTTGCACTGGAAGGAATGGGGAACGAATAGAGGTTCCATCCGCCGGTGACGGCATCGGAGGTCTGCGAGACGGCAATGCAGAGCGACGAGGTCGAAGGCATCATCATGACCCAGCGCTTGTCCAGCTTGTCGTATTGGGCTACTTCGTCGAGGTGCGGAGAGGTCGAGCAGGGCGATCCAAGGCTCGACCACAGAGTATTGCCCGTCTTCGGTCCTGACACAATGGCTCCCGTTGATTTGTCGAACACGGCGTAGGAATCATTCACAAACTGAACAAACTGAGTCTCCCCTACCGCTCCGTTCGTGTCAGGCACGCTGGACTGAACCGTGAACCCGGGAAATCCGTAGCCAACCCCGAGAAAATTAAGCGAACCGTTGGTCGTGAGCGGCGCCAGGATCGCGAGTGGCGCGAAGTCGTGGGCGTTCTGCGAGGCTGCGTCTTCGCCGGTTCTGGAGGAAAAGTGGCGGCGTAGTGGCGCGCGATCGTCGTCTTCGGCGGCGGGCCGGGAAGGCACGGACGCGACCTGGCTTAAGGGTGGCGCGATTGCGTGCCTGGTCGCCTGTACGACGACAACGGGAGAGGGCCCCTGCGCGGAGGCGGACGGTGCGACGCAAAGAAGAATTCCGGCAGCGAAAAATCCCAGGAACCGCGAGCGGATCCGCATCCTTGTGTTTATCTCCAGATAAAGCGGCTGGTGAGGAGGAAACAGCCACCGCGTAGAGTCAGAGTCGAAAACGGGCATCCCGGTTGCCGCAGTCGATTGGGATGGCCCTCCTCATTACAACCCCAGTGCAGATGAGCTTCCAACTTTTACTCCATAAAAAAGCGCTCTGCAAGCTACGAGGACAAAGAAAGAGTGAGCAGTGGAAGTTTGGTCTTACTGCCACGTAAGTACCTTGCTAGCAAGCCTCTACAAAAGCCACCTAGAAGCTGAAAACCCGAAAAAAGGGCCAAAGATGCCGTTGCCCAAGAAAAAGTTGCATTTTTGGCGATGCCCAAAGTAATATGCAAATAGGAAACGCGACAGTAAAGCGTATTCCAGATCGATAAGCACCCTGTACCGCCCGTTTCCATACTTCCAAACTCGTAATTTCACAGCTTTGGGTAAAACTCGACGTACCGAGACGGCTTGCTCCGTCCGGACCCCGATTCGGAGAGTCCAAACATGGCGTGGTACGCGTACTGCATCACTGAGCATCAAACCCTCCCTAATGGAACTCGCACTCGCCGGCCCTTCCTGCTGGAAGGTGTACAAGGAGTTAACGGCGCAGCGGTTCTGAGCTATCCGAGCGGCGAATTCGCGGTGATCGTCAGCGAGTACGACCTCGGAGTCGGCGAACTGGATCAGAAATCAGCCATAGAGCATGCGCGGGTCGTCAGCACATGTTTCCGTACTTCCACGGTACTTCCCTTCCGGTTTGGAACGATTTTTGACAGCGATGATGCGTTGCGGCAGGCGGTCCGGGTGAATCGGCGGACCTTCGGGCAGAGTGTTGAGAAACTGCGCGGCAAGTCTGAAATGCACATCAAGCTGGTGGTCAAGGATGGCTCGCTGCGCGAGGCCATGATCGATGTGGAGCTGCCGGATACGGTTGGCGGCGACTATCTCTCGAAGCTGCGGGTAAAGGCATCGCGGGAGCGGGAGCGCCAGACTAAAGCGCGGGCGCTTTCGGTGCAGGTGCACAAACTGTTTAACCCGCTCGAGGAAGAAGTAAGCTGCAAAAAGGTCGCGCCCGAGGGGATGCTGATTGATATCGCCCACCTCATCGACTCCAAGAGCGTGGAGAAATATCAGAACCGCATCAACACCGCAGCCAAGCAATTGAAGAACTGCGAAGTGGCGATCAGCGGGCCGTGGCCGCCGTATCATTTCCTGCCGGGCAAGCTGCGGACGGTTGCCGGGAACAGCTAGGACGCTTCGCAGGCCGAAAGGCCCGATCGGCCAAAAGCCGCGTTGGGCTTGGGTTTTGGGCCCGATCTGGTATGAGAGTGCAGTGAATGTGCATACATCTGCACTTTGGCCTAAGACTTGAGTTGGTGCCAGCGAGCTGGGTTCGGGGTACGGACAGGGATTAAGTATCTGGGAGTCAAGAACTTGTAGAGCGGCGTGATTTCGATCACGCCGTTTTTGCTTTTTGGCGCGGCAAGTGCTTGATTCCTCCGTAATAAAGAGGCCGCTCACTCAAGATGATTTTTAGACTCTTCGAATCTGTGTTTCACTTCCTGAAAACCGCTCCGGCTGGCTGGAGCGGCACCCTTGCGTCGCCTTTCCTGACTTAAACCCGCCATTTGCCTCTTTGCATCGTGGCCCCAGAAATGGGGCCACTTTTGTTTTTAGTCCCGTCACCCGACGACGCAAAACTGCCATTTGACGATTGCGAAGCGACAATCGCCCGGGGTCTCTGCGGTAGACTGTGGGATTCTCGAATGATGACCTATCCACGCCGTGCCCTTCGTCTCTTTCTTATTTGTGCCCTTGCTCCTCTGGCATTGGCACAGAACCAGTCGACAGCTCCGTCAACCGCTCCCCAGAATGCGTGGGCTTCGGCTCCGCAGATGTCCGAAGCGCAGCGGGAGAATTTTTCCCCGCAGCTGCTGGACGAGCTGGCCGCGATCAAGTCGGCAGCGCTGGGAGATGATTACGCCTACCGGCAGCTTGCTTATCTGACGGAAAACATCGGGCCCCGTCTGACCGGATCGGTGCAGGCGACGGCCGCCGCCCATTATGTTGCGGACGAACTGACGAAACTGGGCCTCGAGGTTCAACTGGAGGAGGTGACCGTGCCGCACTGGGTGCGGGGAGCCGAGAGGGCCGAACTTGTGGAGTATCCGGGGCAGGCGCCGGACACACATCAGAAGATCGTGCTGACCGCGCTAGGCGGAAGCACGGCAACGCCCGAAGACGGCGTCACCGCCGAGGTCGTCGTCGTGAACAGCTTTGATGAGCTCCGTTCGCTTGGTCGCGACAAGGTGGCGGGGCGGATCGTGTTGTTCAATGAAATCTTCGATAAGCAGAAAAGTGCGGCGGGATCCGCCTTCACGGCCTATGGCGAAGCGGTGCGCTACCGCGGCAGCGGGCCTCGGTCGGCGGCAGACATGGGAGCGGTGGCGGCGCTCGTGCGGTCGGTCGGAGATGCGGATTTCCGGCTCCCGCATACAGGATGGAGCGCTCCGGCCGGAATACCCGCGGCTGCCGTCACGGCGGAGGACGCGGAGCTGATAGAGCATCTCTCGGCGCAGGGCAAAGTACGAATGCATCTCACGCTGACCCCGCAGAAGCTGCCCGACACAACCGGGTACAACGTGATTGGCGATCTGAGGGGAAGTGAGCATCCGGAGCAGATCGTGGTGGTGTCGGGGCATCTGGATTCATGGGACCTGGGGACGGGGGCGATCGACGATGGAGCTGGGGTGGTGATGGCGATGGAAGCGGCGGAAGTATTGCAGAAACTCCATCTGCATCCCAAGCGAACGTTGCGCGTGATTGCATGGATGGATGAAGAGGGCGGCGGATCGGGTAGTCAGAGATATACACGCGATCACGGGGCAGAGTTTCTGCATCATGTGGCGGCGATCGAAAGTGATGCTGGGGCCGCGCATCCGCTGGGATTCGACGTGAAAATGTCTTCGCAGGCGGCAGAGTTGTTGCGCCCGGCGCTGGGCGTGTTACAGAGTTTCGGCGCGACCGCGTTGCAGCCGAGCACGTACCCGCCGGGCGCCGATATCGCCTCGATGTCGGAAGCGGGGGTTCCGGCGCTGGGTCTGATGCAGGATTCGCGAACGTATTTTCACTATCACCACACCGCGGCGGATACGCTGGACAAGGTAGTGCCCGGAGAGTTGCGCGAGAACGCGGCAGCCGTGGCCGTCATGGGATACGCATTGGCCAGTATGAAGGAATCGCTACCGAGGTAATCGCGCCACGGGGCGAGGTACCGGATTGCGTGTTAAAAAATCAATCATGGGCGCGTAGGACGATTGCAAACAGCCCCGGCGGGCATTGACGCATCTCAGTTTAGGCGCTTATGATTTTTGTTTGGCCTGCCAGGCCTGAGGACGTCTCTGGTGAAGAGGCGTCCTAAAAATTTTATACGGGTAGTGCTACGGCCCTGATTGAGTAACGTGATCCTATGGATAAGAAGAAACTCGAAACCTTCAAGAAACGGCTGGAGACGCGGCAGCAGGAGTTGCGCCGCACAGTGAACCGCACGCAGGCCGACGGACGATCGGCCGATGAAGACACGGCCCAGGACATCGCCGACCGCGCTGCCAGTTCCTACACCAAGGAGTTTCTGTTCAGCCAAAGCAACAACGAGCGGCAGTTGCTGCAGATGGTGGAGAATGCGCTGCTGCGTATTCGCGAGGGCAGCTTCGGGGAGTGCATCAGCTGCGGCAAAGAGATTAACGCGAAGCGCCTCGAGGCGGTGCCGTGGACGAGGCATTGCATCGAGTGCCAGGAAAAGCTGGAGCAGGGGATTCTGGAAGAAACTTCGCGGTAGAACCGATTCGTTGTGAAGGAAGCCGCCGAGAAATCGGCGGCTTTGTGCTTTCAAGGACGCAAGCTCGGTTTCTCTGTGAATTGCGTTCCCAGCGGCGAGCTTCGCTTGCCGGACAGCCGGGGCGGCTATCCCCACATGATTTGCTTTCGTGGGGCAGCCGGTCGTGAATATCGACTTGCAAAAAGACGTAGCGGAGCTACGTCTCTACCGATTGGAGTTGGAAGGGGAGCTTGCGCAGGCGCTTGCCGGACGCCGCGAAGATTGCGTTAGCTACGGCGGGCGCGGCTGGCGGCAATGCGGGTTCGCCCATGCCGCCGCATTCTTCTTTGCTCTGAATCAGGTGAACTTCGATGGGCGGGGCTTCGTTGATGCGGAGCGGATCGTAGGCATCGAAGTTGGTCTGCTCGACTGCGCCGTTCTTGATCGTGATTTCGTTCTTCAGCGCAGCGCTGAGGCCGTAGATGATTGCGCCCTCGGTTTGCGATCGCACGGATTCGGGATTGACGATCTGGCCGCAATCGACGGCGGCCACGATACGGTTGATCTTGAAATCATTTCCTTTCACCGTGACCTCGGCCACTTCGGCGAAGTAGCTGCCGAAGGAACAGAAAGAGGCGATGCCGCGACCGGTGCCCTTGGGCAAGGGCTTGCCCCATCCGGATTTTTCGGCAGCGAGGTCGAGAACCGCGCGCAGGCGCGCAGGATCGACATCATCTTCATCCTTGCGTTTCCAGTTCGCAGGCTTCACCAGAAGCTTGCGGCGGAACTCGACCGGATCTTCGTTCGCAGCCGCTGCGATTTCGTCGATGAAACATTCGACGGCGAATCCGTTAAACGAATTCTCTACCGATCGCCACCAGGCACGGGGCACGGCGCTGGAGGCGTCATTAAATTCGAGGCGGACGTTGGGGATCGCGTAGGGCATCTGCTGGGCGCCGCCAACTTCCTGGCTTTCGGGCGGAGCTTTAGGATCCCAGAAGCCGCGGATCGAGGTGGAGGCGAGCGTGTGGAACCATGCGGTGGGGCGGCCATCTTTGCCGATCGCGCCCTGAAAGCGATGCGTCGACATGGGGCGGTAGAAGTCGTGCGTCATATCGTCTTCGCGGGACCAGACGAGTTGTACGGGCTTGCCGACCACCTTCGCGATCTGCGCGGCCTCCGCGGGGAAGTCGGCCATGTAACGGCGGCCGAAGCCTCCGCCCATGAATGTGGTGTGGACGGTGACCTTGTCAGGCTTGAGGCCTAAAACCTGCGCGACCGTTCCCTGCACCCAGTCCGGAGATTGCGTCGGCGCCCATACTTCGGCGCTATCGCCGCGCGCGTGGACCGTGATGTTCATGGGCTCCATGGTGGCGTGGGCAAGAAAGGGGAGTTCGTAAAGTACATCGATCTTCTTCGCGCCGTTTGAGAGGACGGCATCAACGTCGCCGTCATTGCGGACACGCTTGCCGGGCTTCTTTGCGGCATCGCGCAACAACTGATGGAGGCTTTGCGTTGTTTCGTTGATGGCGGTGCCGTGATCCCAGGTGATTTGAAGAGCTTCACGGCCCTTCATCGCGGACCACGTGGAGTCGGCGAGCACAACTACACCACCGGCGGTGAACATTTCGGCGCCCATTGGAGGAATTTCGAAGACATCGCGCACGCCGGGAATGGCTTTTGCTTTCGCAGGATTGAAGTGCGAGTGCTTGCCTCCGAAGGTTGGACAACGGGCGATGACCGCAAACAACATTCCGGGCACACGAACATCGAGTCCGAATTGCGCACTTCCGTTGACCTTGGCGGGAATATCGACACGCGGAACGGCGTGGCCGATGTAGCGGAATTCGCTCTCGTCTTTCAGCCTGACCTTTTCCTGATCCGGCTGCGGCAGTTTTGATGCGGCTGCGACCAGTTCTCCGTAGCTGGCCTTGAGGCCGGATTTATCATGCAGTACTGTTCCCTGCCTGGCCTGGCACTCGGCGGCGGGGACGTTCCATTTCGCGGCTGCAGCCGTGATCATCAAAGTCCGCACCGTGGCTCCGGCGCGGCGCAGGGGCGTGAAATTTTCCATGGTGCTGCCGCTGCCGCCGGTGCCCATGTGGGGATAAATATCTGGACGCGTCTCGGCTTGCTCGACGGTGACGGAGTTCAGGTCAACTTCGGCTTCGTCGGCGAGAACCATCGCGAGGCCGGTACGAATTCCCTGCCCCATCTCGGACTTGGCGACGATCAAGAAAATCCTGCCATCGGGCTTGATGTGGACCCACGCGTCGAAGGGATTGGGCGCGGGCTTCTTCGGTCCCTTTTCGTCTTCTTGCGCGGCGTGGAGCGATCCGGCGAGGCGCAGGCCAATGATGATGCCGGCGCCGGTGATGGTTCCCTTCACCATGAACTGACGGCGATTGAGCCTGGCGAGGAGTTCCGGCATGGCTATGCTCCTTCCGCGGCGCGATGGATGGCGCGCCGGATGCGCTGATACATGCCGCAGCGGCAGAGATTGCCGACCATGGCATCGTCGATCTGGTCATCGGTTGGATGCGGAGTCTTCGACAGCAGGGCGGCGGCCGACATGATCTGGCCGGGCTGGCAATATCCGCACTGCGGGACCTGCTCGGCAATCCAGGCTTTTTGCACGGGGTGTGAGTTGTCGGAGGAGAGGCCCTCGATGGTCGTGATTTTTTTCGCGCCGACGGAAGACACAGCGGTTTGGCAGGAACGGACGGCCTCGCCCTCGAGGTGAACGGTGCAGGCTCCGCAGAGGCCCATGCCGCATCCGTACTTGGTGCCGGTCAGGTTGAGATGGTCGCGGAGCACCCAGAGCAGGGGCGTGTCGGGTGCGGCGTCAATGTCGTGTGGAGTGCCGTTGATCAGCAGGCGAATGGCAGCCATGGGAGACTCCGGAAACTCGGACGGTTTTAGACGAGGCTACTCCCGGAGGGTTTGGTGGGGCAAGTCGGGGGTGTCCCTACATGCTTGGTTTGGTCTTATCTTCTGAGCGGAGCGACGAACCTATGCCGTCTGCTGGTGGCGACAAACTGCATAGGTCCTTCGTCGCAAAGAACGCTCCTCAGGGTTGTTAGGGCGTTTGGATTACTTCTTATGGCTTCTTCTCGTCCGGTGACGCTTCGGCTCCAGGCATTACGTTTTTCAGCGGGGCCTTGCGTTGTTCATCCAGTTCCGGATGCGGCATTGGTTTGCGGGGGAGCATCTGGTCGCGCATGGCGGTGTTGTAGACGAAGATCGCTTCTACAGTAGCGGCTTGCGCGAGGTCATCCGGTTGCAGGCGCTCGTAGACGTCCATATTGGAGTGATGCGTCCGCGAGCCGTAATCGAGCGGGTCCTGGATGAACTGGAATCCCGGGATGTCGACCGCGTCGAACGCCTCGTGGTCGGTGCCGCCGGTGTCGCGCATGGTGATGGCGGTAACGCCGAGATCTTTGAGGGGATCCATCCACTGCTCGAAGATCGAGGCCTCGGCGGCGTTTTGCTGCAGGTAGATGCCGCGAATCTTTCCGGATCCGTTATCGAGGTTGAAGTAGCCGGAAATCTTGGCCTGCTCCGGCTTCAACTGGATCGGACCGGCGGGCTTGCGCAGGAAATCGGGTAGCGCGACCTGGTCGGGCGCGGTAGAGAGCGGCACGTATCCGAAGTGCTGCTTGACGTAGCCGTAGGAGCCGAACTCGCCTTGCTCTTCGCCGGTCCAGAGGCCGACGCGGATGGTGCGGCGCGGTTGAACATGGAGCGCATTGAGGATGCGCATGACTTCCATAGCGACGACCGTGCCGGCTCCATTGTCAGTGGCGCCGGTACCGGAGGCCCAGGAGTCGAGGTGTCCGCCAACCATCACGACTTCGTCTTTGAGCTTGGGATCGGTGCCGGGAATTTCAGCGATGGTGTCGAAACCATGTTCGTGGTCGCCGGTAAATTCGGTTTCGACATCCATCTCGATGTTCACGGGCACGTTCGCCTTGAGAAGCCGATAGACGCGGCCGTAGTTCTCGATGGCCGTCACCACGATGGGGAGCGTTTCGGCATGCTCGCGCTGGTAGGTGAACCAACCCAAGCCGCCGCTGCTGTCGTCGAAGATGGTGCCTCCGGAACCGCCATTGTTGCGGCCGTCACGGCTGGGGACGATGATGGCGGCGGCGTGCTCGTCGGCGAAGAACTTGGCGGCTTTCTCGCGGAATTGCATGCTGCGGATGAATCCCTGGAACCAGTCCCCATGCTCGCCGACGCGGACGGGATAGTCGGTAATCTTCTTCAGGCCGGCATCATCTTCACGCTCAAAAAGCGGCTTATCGACCGGCTTCACGTCGCGCATGTCGCCAAACAGGACGATCTTGCCGGCGAGCTTGCCGCGATATTTGTCGAGATCTTTTTCTTCCTTGGCATTCACCCAGACGGCGCCGCCGTTGATGGGGCCGTGACTCGATGGAGACCACGGTAGCGCCTGCGCGATGAATACCGCGGTGTCGGGCGAGCTCATACGAACCCAGGTGTTGAGCTGGCGCCATCCCATGCCGAATTCGCCCCAGTCTTCGAGGTGAGCATTCACGCAGCCCATGGCGGTGAACTGATCGCGCGTCCATTCGTTAGCGCGTTTCAGGTTGGGCGAGCCGGTCAGGCGAGGGCCGATGCCATCCATCAGGCCGGAGGCGAATTCCATGACGTGAGAATGGGAGAGGCCTTCATCGCGGATGCGCTGGTACATTCCATAGTCGAGCGTTTCGGTTGAGGGCTGCGGCAGCTCGTAGGAGGGCTTCGATTCCTCAGCCTTGGTGTCTTTTAATTTCTTGTCGGCAGCAGAAACGAAAAAATTCAGGCATAGCAGGGACGCGAGAACACACAACGACGATTTCAGAGATGACATGATTCTCCTTGGCGCGAATTGAGCAGAGTAGCAGATGAAACCGAGACGCTTCAAAGAATGACGTGGGAGACGTTGGAAGGAAAGCGAGAAAGTCCGCAGCTGGAACGGGAAGGACAGTCGTGGGCGAGACCGAGATCCCTCGCCGCGCTGATGAAAGCGCGCGGCTTCAGGATGACGCACCTCTTTTCCTGGATGAACGCTGGAAGAGGGGAAATTCCGGCGAAAACAGAGGTTACCAAGGCGTGCACCGCAATTTTGACCTGACCTTTTGCCCCTGTTAGACTGCTTGTTTGTCCAGCGATTACAGCGAGTAGAAGGGAAGTTTGTGCGCGCTCAGACCCGCCATCAATTAAAACAGGATGCATTCAGCCGTGCCACCATTGAGGCGGCCGAGAAGACAGCCGATTGGACCGTCGAACATCGTTCGACGCTGATTATTGGAATCATCGCCGCCGTTGTGGTCGCCGCCGCAGTAGCCGGCGGCTGGTATTACTTCAGCGTGCAGAACGAGAAGGCCAGCTTCGACTTTTCGCAGGCCGTGCGGACCATGGACACGCCGCTTCGTCCGGCGGGAACACCCGAGCAGCCGGAGTTTCCAACTTTTGACTCGGCGAAGGCGCGCAGCGAAGCTGCCAAGAAGCAGTTGCAGGCGATTGTCGACAAGTATCCGCACACTCACACCGCCGACATGGCGAAATATCTGCTGGGCGTGACGGCCGTGAACCTGTCGGACAATGCGACCGCCGAGCGCGATTTCAAGGATGTGATTTCAGCGGGTAATCGTGACCTTTCGGCGATCGCCAAATTCGCGTTGGCCGGGTTGTACGGGCAGACGAACCGCACCAAAGACGCGGCCAATCTGTACCAGGAACTGATCAATAAGCCGACCGCCTCGGTCAGCAAAGTCACCGCGCAGTTGCAACTGGCGGACCTGTACCAGAACTCCAATCAGCCGCTCGACGCGAAGCGGATCTACGAGCAAGTCAAGAAAGAAAATCCCGGTAACGAAGCTGGACAGCTGGCTACGCAGAAGCTGGCGCAGTTGAAGTAGTTCGGTCGCTCTCTCATTTCCCGGAAAAATCTCTTCCCCCGTCGATCGGTTGCGATTGAGATCCTTCACTCCGCCTCGAAGGCGGCTGCGCTCCGGATGACGCTGCTCTCGTTTTGCTGCTTTCCATTGCTTGCCTTCCATTTGTTTTTTCCTTCCATTTGAGTAGTATGTTGGCGCGGACGGAACGAGGGCATCCGTCGCTCTCTGGCTCGGGCGGACGAAGGCGTTCGCGATCCACGGGCACCGACACTCCGACAACTCTTCACGGGACCCACCATGGCCGACATCACATTGCACATAAACGGCGACACGAAAAATGTCAGCGTGGCGCCGGAGACACCGCTGCTCTGGGTACTTCGGGACACGCTTCAACTCACCGGCACAAAGTTTGGTTGCGGGGCAGGGCTGTGCGGCGCCTGCACGGTGCACATCGATGGCATTGCGGTGCGGTCGTGCTCGACGCCCGTGTCCCAGGCTTCGGGCAAGAGCATCACGACGATTGAAGGGCTCTCGCAGAACGGGCTGCATGTTCTGCAGCAGGCCTGGATCGCCGAAGAAGTTCCGCAATGCGGCTACTGCCAGACGGGGCAGATCATGTCGGCGGCCGCGCTGCTGGCGAAGACGCCGAATCCGAGCGACGACCAGATCACGCAGGCGATGAACGGGAACCTGTGCCGCTGCGGGACCTATGAGCGCATCCGCAAAGCGATTCACCGCGCGGCCGGCAACGGAGGTGCGCGATGAACCCACTTTCCCGTCGTGACTTCGTTGCAGCGGGGCTGGCCGGAGGGGCGGGGCTGGTGATCGGGTTCTACTTGCCGCACGGAGGAGAATCGAAGAAAGAGTTCTCGCCGAACGCATATCTGCGGATCACGCCCGACAACAAAGTCACCGTGGTGGTGGCGCGATCAGAGATGGGACAGGGCGTGCGCACGGCGCTACCCATGATCCTGGCCGAGGAATTAGAGGCCGACTGGAAGCAGATCGAGATCGAGCAGGCGGGTGCGAGCACGCTATTCGGAGATCAGACGACCGGAGGAAGCGCGAGCATACGAACCACATGGGATCCCATGCGCAAGGCGGGTGCGCAGGCGCGCGAGATGCTGATTACAGCGGCCGCGCTCACCTGGAGTGTTCCGCGTTCGGCGTGCTCGGCGGAGAATGGGCGCATCAAGCAGGCGAAATCGGATCGTTCCATCGCCTATGGAGATTTGGTCGAGAAAGCCTCGACATTGCCAATCCCTCCCGATGTTCCGCTCAAGCAGAGCAAGGATTACAAGATCGTGGGCCAGCGCTTGCCGCGGATGGACTCGCCGGACAAGGTGCAGGGCAAAGCGACTTTCGGCATCGACTTCCGGTTGCCGGATATGAAGTATGCCGTGCTCTCACGCTGCCCAACCATTGGCGGGAAAGTCGCAAGCGTCGACGATAAGGACGCGAAAAAAGTTAGCGGAGTCACGTACGTCGGCAAGATTGGCAATTCGTCGGTAGCCGTGGTCGCCGACAGCGTTTGGGGCGCGATGGAAGGACGGCGCCTGCTGAATGTCAGCTGGGACGATGGGCCGAACAAGGATCTCAACACCGCGGGGCTGACGGCATCGCTGAAGCAGGCGGCATCGGGCAAGGGCGCAAGCCTGTTCCTGGCAGGCGATCCTGCGAAGGCCACAGGACGGCACGTGACCGCGGAGTACGAGTTGCCGTTCATGGCACATGCTCCGATGGAGCCGGGAAACTGCACGGCGCACGTTAAGAACGGGAGCTGCGAATTGTGGGCTCCGACGCAAGTTCCGCAAGACTGCCGCGATTCTGTGGCAGCAGCGCTGAGCCTCGATCCGGACCAGGTAAAGGTGAACGTCACTTTGATGGGTGGTGGCTTCGGGCGGCGGCTCGAGCACGACTATGCGGTCGAGGCGGCGCAGGTTTCGAGTGCGATCGGCGGCCCGGTGAAAGTGATCTGGACGCGCGAAGATGACATGCGGTTTTCGACTTACCGGCCGGCGAGCCTGCACCAGCTCAATGCAACACTGGACGGCTCGGGATTCCCCGTCGCGCTTACACATCGCATTATTTCGCCGTCGATCTCCGGGCAAAAGGGCCAGCCGACTCCGAACAACGTCGATCCTGATCTGCCCGATGAAGCGGGGCCGGTGTATGGAATCCCGAACTACTCGGTTGAGTATGTGATGGCGCAAACTGCGGTGCCGCTGGGATGGATGCGGTCGGTCTATGCGCTGCAGGCGGCGTTCGCTTTGGAAAGTTTCATCGATGAACTTGCGGTAGGGGCGGGGAAAGATCCGTTGCAGTACCGCTTGCATCTTCTCGCGAAAGATCAGGATCTGCCGTATTTCACGACGACATGGCACACGGCGCGGATGCGGGGCGTGCTGCAACTCGCGGCTGAACGGTCAGGCTGGGACAAGCCGCTTCCGGCCGGGCGCTTCCGCGGAGTCGCGTGCTTCGGTTGCTTTGCGTCATACATGGCCGAGGTCGTTGAGATCTCAATGGAGAATAACCAGCCGCGCGTGCATCGGGTGGTGGCAGTAGTCGACTGCGGGCAAGTTGTGAATCCGAGCATCCTGGAACAGCAGATCCAGGGCGGTGTTGTTTATGGGCTGGCGAATGCGCTGCGGGCGAAGATCACGATCGACAAGGGACGCGTGGTGCAGGGCAACTTCGACGATTACGCTCCGCTGCGGATGGAGGAAACTCCGGCAGTCGAGGTGTATGCGGTTCCGAGCGCGGAGTCGCCAACTGGAATTGGCGAGCCGTCGGTGCCGCCGATTGCTCCTGCGGTTTGCAACGCGATTTACGCAGCGACGAAGAAACGGATTCGGGCGCTGCCGATTCTTAGTTGAGACCGCGGCCGGGCATGTTGCTGGCGGACGCTAAGCATCGCGCAGGCCAGACACTCCCGCGACAGCGCCACTCGCGAACTTATGCCTCTTAGAATTGCCGTCATCTTTTCGCTTCTTGCTTCCTCCCTTTTCTCCGTCGCTCAAAATTCCGTTCCCGCTGGCCGGCTGGCGCATGTTCGGCGCGGGATCAATCTCAGCGAGTGGTTTGCCCAGGTTTATGACCCGAAGGGCTATACCAAGGAACATTTTCAGAACTGGACGACCGCTTCCGACATTGCCTTGATCAAGGCTGCGGGATTCGATCACGTACGGTTGAGCGTCAATCCCGAGCCAATTATGAAGGCATCGTGGCGGCAAGGGGGAAGCGAGGAATACCTCGGGTATCTCGATGCGGCGATGAAGATGATTCTGGACGCGGGCCTTGCCGTCGAACTCGATCTCCATCCCGACGGAGACTTCAAGGCGCAACTCAAAGAGGATGACTTCGTTGTGCGGTTCGCGGATTTCTGGCGGCAACTGGCGCAGCATTATTCTTCGTGGGATCCGGAGCGGGTATTCTTCGAAATTCTGAATGAGCCGGAGATGCGCGATCCGTACCGCTGGTATGGAGTGGAAGCGAAACTGGCGGCGGCGATCCGCGAGGGCGCGCCGGCACACACGATCATCGCGGCGGGAGCGAATTGGGACGACGAGGATGACATGATCCTGCTCGAGCCGCTGCGGGATCCCAACGTGATTTACGTATTTCACTACTACGAGCCACACATTTTCACGCATCAAGGCGCGACGTGGGGCGATTATTACTGGCGATGGGTGAAGGGATTGCATTATCCGGCGTCGCCGGAGAACGCGTCGCAGGTCGCTGCAGGAGTGCCGGAGGCGGCGGGGCGCTTACACGTGATTCGCTATGGGCAGGATCACTGGGATGCCGCGCGAATTGAAGCTGATGTCAACCAGGCGGCGGATTGGGCAAGGCGCAACGGCGTTCCACTGGTGTGTAACGAATTTGGGGTGTACCGGAGTTTCTCTGACCCTGCGGATCGCGCTGCATGGCTCCACGATGTGCGAACGTCTTTGGAACGTCACGGTATCGGATGGGCGATGTGGGATTATTCCGGTGGCTTCAGCGTGGTGAACAAGAAAGACGGGAAGACGGCGTTGGATCCGGCGACTGTGAATGCATTGGGGCTGAAGGGGCCGTAGGGTTCGCTGTTCGGGTTCGCACATTCTATGTTTCGAATTCCCCCCCCCGGGGGCTGACGCCGCAGCGCGGCTGAATCGGAAGCTATCCGAAGCTTTATTCTCTGCCCAGCAGAAAGATTTCTTTTCAGGAGCATCGTGCCGCTTCGTGGTGTCTAAACCTCCGGGTTCTCTCCGCCAATCCGTTTAGTGATATTGTCCGAGCACTTCGCTTTGCGAGGCCGGTCATGCTTCAGGCTGTGCAACTCACCAAGAATTATTCGTCGATCCCTGCGGTCCAGCATCTGTCTTTCTCTCTGCGCCCCGGACAAGTTCTCGGCTGCCTCGGACCGAACGGTTCGGGCAAAAGCACGACGGTCAAGATGCTGACGGGACTGCTCGAGCCGACGCGCGGGGTGGTCCAGTTCGAAGGGCGAAACATCCGCGACGACCTGCAGTCTTACCGCAAGAGGCTTGGTTACGTTCCCGAGGAAGCTCACCTTTATCCGTACCTGAGCGGATGGGAGTATCTGGAAATGATCGGGACGCTGCGTGGAATGGCCGAGGGCGAACTCGAGGTGAAGATCAACTCCCTGCTGGAGTTGTTCTCGCTGCATCCGGCGCGGCATGCGAGCATCGGCACGTATTCGAAGGGCATGCGGCAGCGGATCCTTCTGATTGCGGCACTGATGCACAATCCGGAGATCTTCATCTTTGACGAACCGCTCTCCGGGCTGGACGTGACTTCGGCGCTGATCTTCAAAAATCTCGTGCAGGAACTGGGGCGCACGGGCAAGCTCGTCTTCTATTGCTCGCACGTGCTCGAGGTCGTGGAGAAAGTCTGCACTGACGTGCTGATCCTGCGCAGAGGCGTGGTGATCGCGCAGGACTCGGTGGCAAAGATCGGGCAGATCATCGGGCAGTCTCTGGAGAATACCTTCCTGCATCTGGTCGATGATGTCGATACCACGCAGGTGGCGCGGGATATCGTCGGGGTGATGAGGGCCGCATGACGTCGCCCTTCGAGATTGCGCGGCATTGGTGGGAGTTTTACCGCGAGCGTCCGTTCCTGCGGCTGGTGCGGTTGTTCGTGGCGCGAATCTTCCGCGGCGGCGGAGATGCTGATACAGAGGGCGTGGACCTTGGGATCGGGTTAGTGCTGACCTTGCTCGCGATGCCCGGGGGATTCGTTTCGCTCATGCTGCTGGATAAGTATGGGACTCTTTTGCAGTGGATGCGCGGGACACTCGGATTTGATCCGCTGGTGAGTGCGTTTCCCGACGAATATTTCTTCATTGTGCTCTCGATGGTAGTGACCGGCGCGGTCGCGGTGTGGCGATGGGATGCGATTTTTCCCGACCGGCGAGACTTCATCAATCTGGTGCCGCTGCCTATCTCAACGCGGACCATCTTCTTCGCCAATTTCGTTGCCGTAATTTTTCTCACGGTGCTCATTGCCGTCGACGTGAATGCAGCCTCGTGTGTGTTGTTTCCGGCGGTCGTGGGGGCAACGCAGACCAAGTTCGCCTTCTTCTTCAAATTCGCGATTGTGCACGCGGCGGGCGTGTTGCTCGCCAGCGTGTTCGCCTTTCTCGCCGTGTTCTCGTTTCTCGGCATCCTGATGGCGATACTGCCGCCACGCGGCTTCCGGCGGATCTCGGCGTTCGTTCGCGGCGTAGTGGTGGTCTACCTGGTGACGCTGTTGTGCACGAGCTTCGCGGTTCCGGATGCTCTCATTCGGGTGAAGCAGTCTGCGCCAGCGTGGACGCTGCTGATGCCCTCGTGCTGGTTTCTAAGCCTGTGCCAGATGCTGCGAGGACGGGGCGGCCCTGCCATCCACGAACTCGGCAGGCTGGCGATCCCGGGTACGGCCGCATTGGCTGTCGCAGGACTTGGGGCGTATGCCATCGCGTACCGGCGGCATTTCATGCGGATTCCGGAGATGGGCGAGAGCACAATCGACGACTCACGCAGAAGAAGCGGCATTCTGCCCGCGGCCGTGCGGAGTTGGTTCCTGCACACTCCGTTTCAGCGCGGCTGCTATGGCTTCGTGTGGAAGACTCTGGCGCGCAACGAATCGCACCGGCTGGTGATGACCGCAGTCGGCGGCCTGGCGTTGGTATTGGCATCGCAGGCGCTGATGCAGGGCTTCGAAGGCGCCAAAAGTGCGCAGCAGGCCGCCCTTTCGCCCGATGCACTCGCGATTCCCTACATTCTCACGTTCCTGCTGATCATTGGATTGCGGGTCGTGTTCGAGGTTCCGGTGGAGTTGCGCTCGAACTGGATTTTCCAATTAACTCTCGACCGGGAGGCGCAGGAGTGCGTGGGGCTCGGAAGAAAAGTGATTCTTGGGCTTGCGCTTCCGCTGGTCGTCGTCGTGGCTTTTCCTGTTTACGTTTACCTTGAGGACATTCGCATCGCAGCGCTGCATACGCTGGTGGTGGGGTTGTGGACGGTACTGCTCACCAATATTTTGCTGATTCGGTTCCGGAAGGTGCCATTTACCTGCACCCTTCCGGTGTTCAAGCAACACTCCATCGTGATCCTGCTTGGATTTTGTTTTGGATACTTGATTTACGCCGTTTCCATTCCGGAGTTTGAGGCTTCCGCTTTGCTTGCGCCCTGGAGATTGGTCAGCATGGTTCCGGCAGCCGCAGTGGCATGGTACATTCCGCGCCATCTGGACAGAAACACGATCGAGTTGGACCGAAGACTGATTTTCGAGGAAACGGCGGTGCGGTCATTCGAATTGCTCGAATTGGGAGAATGATGCCGGGTTTCGCGCGAAGAAGGCGCCCAGCATTTCATTGGGACGCGAATCGCCAGGGTCATTGGCCGAGGCGCTCGTCGGGCAGTGATCGGCTCGGCTGGGATTCGATCAAAGCCCATTTTTCGTGGACGCGAACTACGTATAAGGCCGGTTTTCTTGACACTCCGGCTTCTCGCCGTTTATCCTAAGTCTTGCTCCTTGCGGTACTTACGCCTCTGTGGCGTGCTTCCGCGGGCTGGTGGCCGGCAGTCGGCCGCGGAGGTTCCCGGTATGTTCCTCGACATAAAAGATTTGGAAGTTCGTCCTCTGGAGTTCGAGGAGGAGTTCCAGCCGGGTGCGATCGATCTGGGAAGCGAAATTGCGCAACGCTCGCCATTGAAAGCAAGCGGGCGCGCTGAATTGGTCGAGGAACATCACGGCAAGCATCAGGTTATCAAGGACATACGGCTGCGCGGGCGGTTAGCGGCCAGCCTGGAATTGCAGTGCGCTCGTTGCCTGGACCCGGTCGCGCAGCGGGTAAAGCGTGATTTTGACTTGCTCTATCGGCCGCTGGGCACGGACGCGGGCAAAGATGAGCTTTCGGTTACCGACGCAGAAGCCGAGATCGGATACTATCAAGGCGACGGAATTCTGCTTGAAGACGTACTCAGAGAGCAGGTCCTGCTGGCCTTGCCCTTGAAGATTACCTGCCGCGAAGATTGCAAGGGTTTATGCCCACAATGTGGTAAGAATCGCAACCTGGAGCCTTGCTCGTGCACAGCACCGATTGAGGATCCGCGGTGGGAGGCGTTGAAAGAGATTCGCGGGCGATTGGAACACTGAAAGCCGGGCCCAGGAAGCAGGGGGCCGGCGCGGCCCGGGTCGACGCCCATTGAGTTTATTTGCAGTGCGAGACGTAGAGCTTACAGCTTCACAACGAGATTTGAGAGGAACTACATCATGCCTAATCCGAAACGGAGACACTCCCAGAAGCGCACGTCGACACGGCGCGCTCATGATTCGCTGAAGGGCCATAGCCTTTCTGAGTGCCCCAACTGTCACGAGCGAAAAATGCCGCATCGCGCTTGCCCGAAGTGCGGTTACTATAAGGGACGCGAAGTCCTCGATGTTGAGGAAGCCAGCTAACTTACAGACACCATGCCTAGCGTGATCGCGCTGGATGCGATGGGTTCGGACCGCGCGCCTAAGCCGGAAATCGAGGGCGCGATGCACGCGGCACGCCAATTTGGCCTGCGTGTGTTGCTGGTGGGTCCGGAAGAACTGGTTCGCTCCGAATTGAGCCGCCACTCCTCGGCGGCGCGCCTCCCCATTGAAGTTGTACACGCCAGCGAATACATCACCATGGAAGACAAGGTGGATGCGATTCGCGCCAAGCGCGATTCCTCGATGCGGGTGGGGTTGCGGCTGGTTCGGGAAGGCCGGGCCGCTGGATTTGTGACCGCCGGCAATACCGGCGCTGCCATGGCGACGGCGAAGGTCGTGCTGGGAGCGGTTCCCGGGGTCGACCGTCCGGCACTGGCCGCCGTATTTCCCACTGCACCCGGGACGGCAGCCATGTTGCTCGATGTAGGCGCGAACGTCGATTGCAAGGCGCAGAATCTCGAACAATTCGCAGTCATGGGCGACATTTATTTCCGAGCCATGTTCGGCAAGAGCATATCCGCGCCAGGCCCTCGCGTGGGCCTGCTTTCGATCGGTGAAGAAGAGACCAAGGGAAACGAACTCACCCGCGAAGCCTTTCAACTGCTCAAGCAACTGCCGCTGAATTTTGTGGGTAACGTGGAAGGTCGCGACCTCTACAACGGCCAGGTCGACGTGATTGTGGCCGATGGATTCGTGGGCAACGTCGCGCTGAAGATCTCCGAGGGTGTCGCCAATCTGGTTCGCACCGCGTTGAAAGAATCGTTGAAGGCGACGATCACGCGCCAGGTGGGCGCACTGCTTTCGCGCAGCGCGTTTACGGATTTCAAGAAGCGCCTGGATCACACGGAGTATGGGGGCGCGCCGTTGCTGGGCGTGAAGGGCGTGTGCATCATCACGCACGGATCGTCGAACAGCAACGCGATCAAGAATGCGATCCGGGTAGCGGCGGAATTCGCCGAGAGCGGCATCAACGATTCGATCGAGCGCGGCCTGGCTGCCTTGCGGCCTGCCGATGCGGAAGTTCCCCAGCCCAGCTAGCCTTTCAAACTCATGACAGAATCGAACCGCACGATTGCACTGCTCTTCCCCGGCCAGGGCTCACAGGCCGTGGGGATGGGCAAGGATTTTTACGATAAGTATCCCGTCGCCCGTGAGACCTTCGCGCAAGCCGACGCCGCGCTGGGCTTCGAACTGTCGAAGGCCTGCTTTGAAGGTCCGGAGGAGCGGTTGCGGCTGACCGAGATTACGCAGCCCGCGATCCTTACCGTGTCGATTGCGATCCTGCGGGTACTGGAAAGTCAGATACCGCGGCCAGCCTTTGTTGCAGGACATAGTCTTGGCGAGTATTCGGCGCATGTGGCCTCCGGAACCATCTCCTTTGCCGACGCGGTACGCACGGTGCGCAACCGCGGAAAATATATGCAGGAGGCCGTGCCTGTCGGGGTGGGCACGATGGCGGCGATCCTGGGAATGGACCTGGAGAAAGTCAGCGCGCTCTGTCAGGACGCTGCCGGAGAGGAAGTGTGCGCGGCCGCGAATATCAATTCGCCCGAACAAATCGTCATCTCCGGAAATACAGGCGCGGTGGAACGAGCGGTGAAGCTTGCGGAAGAGCAGGGCGCGAAGAAGGCGAAGCTGCTGCCGGTGAGTGCTCCTTTCCACTGTTCGCTGATGAAGCCCGCGCAGGACCGGCTGAATGTCGATCTCAACAAGCTGACCATGAACAATCCTGTGTATCCGGTCGCGTGCAATGTTGACGCCAAGCTGGTGACGGAGAACCTGCAAGCGCGCGAGACACTGGTGCGGCAGGTCACGGGCTCGGTCAAGTGGGATCAGGACGTCCGGCTGCTGATCGAGAAAGGCGCGGACACATTCATCGAAGTTGGGCCCGGAAAAGTGCTGTGGGGATTGATGCGGCAGATTGACCGGTCGAAGACGAGTTTGAATGTGAGCGATGAGGCGTCGATGGCAAAAGCACTCGACGCTTTGACGAAATCGACAGCGTAAAGTTCATGCGGGCGGGACGCTCCGCAAGAGCCCCGCTTCGCTTCTGCCGCAGCTCTACCGCCGGTATTTCCACGACACCCTTAGCGGAATATCAATTCGCAGGGCGGGTAGCTTAGCGTTTTGTCGGACTTCTCCACCCAGACTTGCGCGTGTTCGGCGCGATCATTGACCACGACATCCACAACCACTCCGCTGCCCCCGCCGGGACAGGAGCTGGCTCCATAGACTTTTTGGGTTTTGATCAGACCCCACTCACCACCCGGTCCCCAGTCACGGTAAAAATCCTTAAAGGGATATTTCGGATGCCGGTCGGGATGCTTCTGCCAGTCGGGATCGTTCATCCATATGCCGTATGCGGTGTTGTAATCCTTTGCCTGCAATTCGTCGAAAAACTGTCCTACGCGATGCTCCTCAGGCCAGTACCGGAACCACCACACGAGAACGGCCACGATCAGAATGATCACAACTGACAGGATGAGTCTTATTCTTCGCTTGCGCTCACGCTCGGCATCGTATTGTTCAGCGTCCAGTAGCGTCATACCTCTCTAGCATATCGGACACGGCGGGGCCGCGGAAAGTTCCCTGAGATTTACGATTGCCGGTTGGCGATTGAATGGGTTGGACAGAAATTCGGCAAACGGCAATTCCTTACAGCGTGCGCTTGAAGAGCGGAATCGCAACGGCCAGCGTGACTGCGGCGAAGATCCCGAGAAATGCCATGTCTCCCCAGACCGCCGAGAGTGCGGTTTCCTTCAGCAGAAGGCATTTGAATCCGTCGACCGCATAGGTGAAGGGATCGACCTTGGCGATGGCTCGCAGCCACGGTGGAAACGCTTGCACCGGATACACCGATCCGCTGGGAAAGAACAGCAGAGTGTTGAGAATGCCGAACATGGCACGGGGCACCAGGGGATCTTCAATGCGCACCATGAGCAGGAACATCATGGTGTTGAAGGCGAGCGAGGTCAGCACGATCATGATCAGCGAACCGAAAATCGTGGCAGGGCTGAAGATCGTGCTTACGCCGGCCATCAGCGATCCGATGCCCACGATGATCACACCCGTCATGACCGCCTTGATGGCGCCGGCGAGATTCAGTCCGAGAACAAGTTCGAGTTTCGTGATGGGCGTGACGAGGTAGCCTTCGTGTACACCGCGCGCCTTGTCGTCGATGTACAACATGCCGCCGCCAATCATGACCGAGACGAACATCGCCAGCACCAGAGAGCCAGGCAGCAGGTATTTCATGTACTCGATGTAAGGGTAGAGTTCCACGATGTCGAGGGCGGTCTGTTGCAGGATTCTCGGCGATACTGTTGGTTGGTTGAGGGCGTTGGTGAGGTCGGTGAGTTCGGCTTCCACGGCGGAACTCATGAAGTTGTCGCTGTTGTCGACGACGAGCGCGATGCGGGGATGGTTTTCTTCGTAGACGCGGCGCGAAAACTGCGGCGGGATGATGACCGCGCCCTGCAGCTTTCCGTTGCGAACGTCTTCCATGGCCTGCTTGTCGCTGTCGTAATCGATAGGAACGAAAGTGCGGATATTGGCGCGGACCGAGTCGAAGGCTTCGCGAATGCGGAGAGCCTGCGGGCCGCCGTCCTGATCGACGAAGGCGACCTTCGCGTCACGGATCTTTCCGCCAAAAGCGTTGCCCAGGATGATCAACTGCACCAGTGGGAAGATCATCGAGGCCAGCATAAGTGCGGGGGAGCGAAAGAACTTCCGCATTTCCCGCTCGACAATGGCCATCATTCGATTCATGGTTTAGTCCTGAGTCGTGAGTGTCACGGTTGCAAACCGGGCCTGGCCGGCATGACGAAGGCGTAGGCTTTCTGTAGTTCGTCTCGCAACTGGCGTCCGGTGTAGTGGACGAAGACGTCGTCCAGAGTTGTGTTTTGGACGCTCAACGATTTCACCTGCACCCCGGAACTTACTGCGAGCTCCACCAACTCTGTAGTTGTACGCGAGCCGTTGCCGGTGAGGACGCGATACATTCCCGCGCCTTCATGCTGCACGGATGTGACTTCATCTAGCGAATGCAGGCGCTGCTCCCAGTCCGCGGGAGCATTCTCGAATTGCGCCTCGATCACGTTCGATCCGGGCACGCTCGCCTTGAGCGCCGCAGGCGTATCGAGAGCAACCAGCTTGCCGTGATCGACGATGGCGATGCGATCGCAGAGGCGATCGGCTTCGTCCATGTAATGAGTGGTGATGAGGATGGTGAGCTGGCGTTTTTCTTTGATGTTGCCGAGCATCTCCCACACTGCAACACGAGATACAGGGTCGAGGCCCGTCGTGGGCTCGTCGAGGAAAAAGATGCGCGGGTGATGCACGAGGCCGCGGGCGATCTCGAGGCGGCGGCGCATACCGCCGGAGAGCGTCTTGGTCGCGGCGTCACGCCACTTCACCAGATCAACGAGTTGCAGCAGTTCATCGATCGAGGCCTTACGCTGTTTTGCGGGAACGTCGTAAAGCTTGGCATAGATCTGCATGTTCTCTTCGACGGTCAGATCGAGATCGCTGGTGAGCGCCTGCGGAATGACCCCGATCATGCGGCGAGCGGCGTTCGCTTCGCGAGAAACGTCGTGTCCGGCGATGCGCGCTTTCCCCGACGTAATCGGGATGAGCGTTGTCATCATGCGGATCAGCGTGGACTTCCCGGCCCCGTTCGGGCCTAGCAGGCCGAAGATTTCGCCTTCCCGGACGCTGAAAGAAACATCATCCACGGCGGTGAAATCTCCATACTTCTTCACGATGTGATCGACTTCGATCGCTGCCGGCGCCGTGGGATCGTAGACTGCCTTCTCCAACTCTTTGTGGTGCGAGGCGACGGGCGCGGAGGAGTCGCGCAGCGCGGCGGGCTTTGGATTCTGGTCAGACATTACTTCTGCTCCGCCGACGCAGTATTTTGCGACGGGCTTCCTTTCATCTGGTCGGGCGAGACCAGAACTTCCGCGGTCATACCAGGCACGTAAACGCCGCGAGGATTGTCGAGGCGGACTTTGAGAACAATCGTTTTGATATCGCGCTTGCGGCGGCTGACATCGCGTTGCGTAGCAAAATCGCCTTCGACACCTTTGAAAAATACTTTCCCGCTCGTGATGCTTCCGCCGGGCAACCGCACGCGCATCACGTCTCCGTAGCCGATATGGTCGGCGTAGGTTTCTGGAATGGCCGCTCGCACCCATGTGTCGGTGAGATCGACGATGGTGACGATCGGCGCACCGATGTTCACGACTTCTCCCTGCCGCGCCGCACGTACGGAGACAGTCCCCGTGACCGGCGCATAGATGTTGGTGTAGCCGAGGCGCACCTGAGCCTGATTCTTTTGCGCGATGGCGTTCTTGAGGTCGGCCTCGGTGGCGGCCACAGTGCTCTTGGCGGCATTCGCCTGGTAGGTGCGAGCCTGGGCTGCGTTCAGATCAGCCTCGGCGGCGCTGACCAGATCCTTTTGCGCCTGTACGGTCGCCTGTGCGGCCTGCAGATTGGTTTCTGCCTGGACGCGCTCCTGGTCTGAGGCGACACCGGATTTCGCGAGCTCGATGGTGCGGCGGCTGTCACTCTGAGTACGGTCAAGGGTGGCTTGCGCCTGCAAAAGTTGCGCTTTCGCCGAGGAAAGCTTGGCCTGGGCGTTGGCGACGTCGCTGGTGGTGGATCCCGCGGTTGATTTTTCGGTGTGCTGCGTTTCGGCGACCTTGTGCTGCAGGCTGGCAATCGTGGCGGCAGCCGCGGCCTCCTGCGCCTGCAATTCGGAAGGATCGAGGATCGCGATGAGGTCTCCGGCTTTCACCGGAGTGCCTTCGTCGACGAGAAGTTTCTGGATGCGGCCTTCCACCTGCGCGCTCACGATCACCTGGTTTGAGTCCACGGTTCCGATCAGCACGAGATCGCGTGTGTGGTCGGTAGAGAAAAAGTAATAGGCCGCGGCAATCAGAAAAATGATGCCCAGCAGAATGAAGAAACGGTTGCGCGCGCTCATGAGCGTGCTCCTTGCGTGGCGTTGTGCCGGGTTTGGAACAGCGCCGCGGAGATGAAGTCCAGGACTGCCGCCCGGCGTTCGGCAATGCGCTCCGGGGTCAGCGGATTGAAGCCGACGATCTTCTGCATCATCGGGGCACTGCTGAAGTAGAAAACGATCATTGCCACCATCGAAGGAACGAAGTGCACCGGATCGACGGCGCGGAATTCACCCGAGGCGGTTCCTTCGCGCAACACCTGGCTGACGCGGACGAAGATGGGTTGGATGTAGGCTTTAACGATTTTCTCGATGTGCGGTGATTGGCCTTCGCGGGCCCGCATCATTTCGCGCTGCATCAGGCGCGGGTAGAGGCGGTTGGCAGCGATGAAATCGAAGTAGGCGCTGACGTAAGAGAGAATCTTCTCGCGCGGCGGCGCGGCTCCGTCGAGCACGCGAAATACAGTGTCTTTGAGGCCGGAAAAGGCGTCGTCGAGCACGGCGCCGTAGAGGGTTTCCTTATCTTTGAAGTAGTAGTAGAGCAAGGCCTTGTTGACGCCGGCCTCTTTGGCGATGGCGTCGGTGCGGGCTCCGGCAACGCCGTGGTCGGCAAACTCGCGGGCCGCGGCATCCAGGATGGCGGCGCGGCTTTCCTCCGGCTGGCCGCGGGAACCCATGCGGCGATGCAAGGAATGACGGGCATGGAGAATTCGGGGCATGCTTAATTAACCAGTTAGTTAGATTATACATCAGCCAACGACCGCTGCCAACATCAACAATCTGCGTCCAAACTTACCGAAAGATGGGTGACGAGAGGCAAAGAAGCAGGATCGAAAAGGCCGTGATGGGAAAACCACATCGAGAATGATGTGGTCTTCTTGTGTAGCTAAGCGAGTGCGGATTCTAGCGCGCGATGTTCTTTCGTCTTCCGCGCCGCAGGCGTTTCCGGTTTAGCCACTGGTGTAGTGGTGCGGGGCTCGTCGGTGCAGGTTTGGGAGTGCTGGCCTGTTTCTTGGCGTCCCGGGCCTGCTGCTTCTTGTACACGGCCAGCCCATCGAGCGCAGCGTCCCATGCCTTGGCGTATGAACGAATCTCCGGTAACTCGATCCCGCCGGTTGGCCCCACGCGGACGATCGGCCACTCCGGTGTTGGCTGAAGCAGCGTGAACTTTCCGTCCTGCCGCTCGGTGAGGTGATCGAGGTTGATCCCCTTCTCCGTCCAGGCAGCCTTGAGCTTAGCGACTGTCGCCAGTTGCTTGCTAGCAGGTTGTTGGGCAGGTGTGGGAGTCTCCGGCTTCGGCGCCTTCGGCGCCTGCGCCGTACTGGCTACTGGGGGTTCTTTCGGTTTAACATCTGGCTTCTTCGGCATATCTTTCTGACCATCCCTTCTGGGCCGTAAGCCATTATTTATCTATAACTTACGGTTAATTGGTTGCTTGCCAAAATCAAGAGGAAAACAATTCGTTCTGGGATATCTCCGCCCATAGTGTTGCGCTCTGCGACGCCGTCGACCTGGGCGCGATGGCAAATGTAAGTCCTTGATTTACTGGCGGGTTACAAATGAGAATTTTTGGATGAGACGCTGTCAAAGTTTAAACTTTAGAAATTTCAGGGGCGAGAGCGTGGGCTGCCTTATGGGGAAATCAAATGGCTGCAACATCTGGAACGTAAGCTATGAAGGTAGCGGGACCGGCTTTCCGTGCTCGGATATCGGCAGTGGTAATGATGGTGGCGACGGTGGGTACTTTGGTGCCGGAAACAGTGGCGACACTGGTGGGGCCAGCGGTGAATCCATTGGCGGGGGTAGCGATGGGGACACAGGAGGACTTCCCCCGGAGCCTGGACCGGTCATTCAACCCCTTCCACCGCAACCGCAACCCTCGGATTATTTCGATGCGAGCATACCGGAAACGGAGGGTTCTCCGACTTTCCTGCCTGGAGTTGGGTCGTCAGGCTCAGAGTATAAAGGATGCGGACGGCAACTTAATCTTTACGGGCTGCGCAGGGCCTTCCGGAACCGCGAACATCGCAACGAATTGTGGGACCCGCTGGAAATGAAGGTCTGGGACACGAGAACTGGAGAGCTCAAGATAGGCACCGGCTTGCGTTCTGTCGGGCCGGCAACTTCGTCTGGGAATTTGCTCATTCCGATGGTTTGGACCCTCGCCGCTGACAGCATCCCTGCAGGTAGGTACCGCTTGGAAGCCCAAGCCAGCGATTCGACCGGGCACAGGACGGAATGGCGACAAACCTCATTTACTATCGAGTGAAATCAGCGCACTGATGCTTATTTGCCTCTCAACGGCCCGAAGCCGTTCATCTTCAGCCTCAAGCCATATTTGCTACAAACGGCTCGTCGCACACGCGCATAGTTTTCTAGTTGCGCTGTTCTTTTCCATTGCTTCTTGCCCCCACAGTGCTTACGCACAGGATCTGTCCGCAAGCGACATCCTCAAGAGAGTTGTGGAAAGTTATGGACGGACTTCGGTTTTCAGTGTAGTAGCAGAAACGAAAGTTGATCTGGATACAGATACGAGTGGGAGAACACACTTTCGCGTTGACCCGCACGTCGTGGTCACGGGTTCTCATCAGTCTTATGACATTCAAGTTGAATTGATGGGTTCGGCGTCGAAAGCGAAACTACTGCTAAAAGAGAATAACAAGCAAATCGTCGTAATTAGCGATGGCAAAACTGTTTGGACTTTGATCCCTGCCCAGCGTGCGTACACAGAGCTTCCTGCTACAAGCCCGCAAGGGCAGAAGTTAATGTTCATGCATCGAGGCGATGACGAAATATCGGGCGTAGACCTGCTTGATAAATATCAGACTCTGCTCGCGACCCGCTTTCGCGAAGCCCCTGGTTCAGAGTCGTCAGCAAAACTCGAGCATCCAGAGATGATCAAAGTGGGCAAGAACAGAAGGGAGTGTTATGTCCTGACGACGCAGACGCCCCGAGGTGTCGAAAAGGAAAAACTATGGGTAGATAAGGAAGAGTTTATCGTGTGGAAGAGTGTGGATAAAACAGTGATGCCCTCGGGTTATGAAGGCGATGTTTTGCAAACGACTGTAACTGTGACCACGAAACAAATGAGCCTGAACCCCTCCTTGGACGAAAGCAATTTCGTCTTCACGCCACCAGATCGAGCGAAAAACGTTACTTCGTTGAAACTTTCGGGCAACAATCTTTTCTAGGGCCTCGGCCCACGCACAGATTAAATTCCGGTCATGTAAGCTGATGGGGGCCCCCCAAGGCCAGTTCAAAGCGGTATATGGTAAGGGACAGGATGGGCCATTCTCGGGAAAAACAGAACCGGTAGAATCTACAACCCTGCCGTCAGAGGCTGAGGGGCTATCATCGACCGCAGAGAGCTGTGCGGATTCTGTGGACGGGCCCGAGACCGGGTGGGTAGCACTGTACTCCAAAGAACGACATGCCGATGACCTTTTTGATGTCGACGATGTTTTCGAGGGTTAGAGCCGGAAGATCTCTCGGCTTGTGAGAGGATCTGACCCGCATGGTTTAATGTCTTGTTCTACTATCCGAAAGACAGGAACGGTTCATGATCCGACAAGCGAAGTCACCGGCGATTCTCATTCTTCTTCTCTCTTTCGTTATTCCTGCTGCAGCACAAACGGGTAAGCTCGACCGCCAGGTAGCGATTACGATCGACGATTTGCCCGCCGGCATGGCTGATCGTATGCCGGCCGCCGATATCACTGCGATGACGGCTAAACTCCTGGGCACGTTACGCGACCAGAAGATTCCAGTAGTCGGATTCGTCAACGAAAAGAAGATTTATAAGCCGGGAGAAGTTGACGCTCGCATCCACGTGCTGCAAATGTGGCTCGATGCCGGCTTCGAGCTGGGCAATCACACCTACAGTCATGCATCGCTTAACCAGGTTGGCCTGAAGGCCTGGGAAGATGATGTCATCCAGGGCGAGAGCGTTCTTAAATTGCTGTTAGGCGAGCGCAAGATGAAGTTGCGTTACTTCCGCCATCCGTATCTCGACACAGGGCGCGATCTCCTCACACGGCGTGAAGCCGAGGCTTTCCTGGTCGAGCGCGGATACCGCATTGCGCCGATTACGCTCGACGGATGGGACTGGATGTTTGCCGGGGTCTATGAAGACGCGAAGAAGCGCGCCGATAGTGCGTTGCAGGATCAACTCGCGAAGGAATACCTCGCGCATCACAACGATTGCTTTGCCTACGCGGAACAGCTATCGATGAAATTGCTGGGATATGAACCGAAGCAGATTCTTCTGCTCCATGCCAGTGATCTGGAGGCGGACCACATTGGTGAATTGCTCGATGTGCTGCGCAAGCGTGGATACCGCTTCATTTCGTTGGAGGACGCGCTAGGCGACGCGGCCTATAGCCTGCCCGATACTTTTGTTGGCGAAGAAGGCTCGGGCTGGCTCGAGCACTGGGCAATCACGCAGGGCAAGATTCCGCAAGGCGCTCCGGCTTTCCCGCAGTGGGTGATGGATCGATCGAACGCCCTCAAACTGCCGAGCGGCCAGGTTTCGACTTACTGAGACGTACCGGCGGCGGCAGCCCGTTGAGACGATTGGATTGCCGCAAGTTCGTTGTGGGCAATTTCAGCCCGGGGTCCGGTGGGCTCTTCCTCCAGAAATAATTGCAGCTGCGCAATCGCGTTCGCCGCGTCCTGCTTCTGCTCATAGGCGCGCGCCGCCACCTGGTGTGTAAAGGCGTGGCCTCCCTGAAGCGTGTGGGCCTTTTTCGCCGTCGCAATGGCATCGTCGAGGTGGTGATTCATGAATTGCGCGTATCCCAAAAGAACGAGGGTCATCGCATCGGCTGGGGCGAGAGATGCGGCTTTATTGAGGGCCTCCTCCGCGCCGCCGAAGTTTTTCGTGTTGATATCAAGACGCGCGAGATTGACATATGGCGGAGCGAAATGGTCATCCGCGGCGATGGCGTGTTCGAGTGCGTCGCGCTCCTTAGCCAGATCGCCTTGCCGGGCGTAGATCACGGCGAGGTTGTTGTAGGCGGTCGCGTAGCTGGGATATTGCGCGACAATCTTGTTCAGACGGTCAAGCGCATCGGCAAAATCCTGCTTCTGCATCAACTGACTCGCTTTTGCGAGTTCCTTGCGCGCTTTGGGCGGCAGCGCCAGGTCCGCGACAGAGACCGAAGCCCCCTGCCCGTTCCGCGTCGCGTCGGCATAAGCATCGCGGTTCACTTTGATATCGAATTCTCCGGCCCCTCGTGAGGCGTCAATCGACCCAGCATCGACCTGCGAGAAGTTGCGGCCAGATACGACGACCTCGTAATTACCGGAGGGTACACTTACGAATTCGACCACGCACTGTTCGTTCGGTGTCGCTTCCGCGACCTGGCCCTTGTGACCCATCAACGCAACCCGGGTATCCGGATCGCAGATGCCGTTGTTGAATTGCACGCGAAGACGCAATTGACGCAGCGTCTCGTTGGGATCGACTTGCGCCGCGGCAACAGCACACAGCAGACAGAACACTCCGCACGCACGAATCTTCATGACACGCTCCTGTACCGCTGTCAGGAACCGACTCGTCGCCTATCACCGATGAGCAGCGAAGGCTCGTGAGACAACGTGGCTCTGAGACGCGCGAGTCGCCGCGTCGGTTAGCAGACGTGCATGGAAGATTCTGTAATTTTCTTCGCGCGGGTGAAGTTCAAATCATCACGCAGACACACTTCGAGGGCAGTGAAGGTTTGTGAGTGTGTGGTTCACAGGCACACTACAGCGAACGCGAAATAATAACTCTGATGTGAACATGTTTTGTGATTAGCGGCGGCCGCCGGCGATCGAGGGAACGAGCAGAACTTCGTCGCCTTCCTGGAAGGCATAGCCTTGGCCGCCGATGAAGCGGATGTCTTCTTCGTTGACGTAGATGTTGAGGAAGCGGCGGACCTGTCCCTGCTCGTCGCGCAGGTGGGGCTTTAGTGCGGGAAATTTCTGGTCGAGCACAGAGAAGAGCTCGACCAGGTTGGAAGCAGTGCACGTGATCGACCCGACCCCGTCGGTATGGCGGCGGAGTGCGGTCGGAATTTGTACGGTGATGGACACGGTTATGCTCCGACGCGCTCGGCTTCTTCGACGACCTCGGGAACTTCATCGACATCGAGCGTGCGCTGCAGGTAGGTTTCGAACTCAGACAGCCTGGGCGCGATCGGGCGCTCGGTCTGATAAACGCCGGCGAGCACATCCGTGGTCTTCAAGCCGTTGCCGGTGATGCAGAGCACGGTAGTTTCCTCAGGCAGAATGCGGTCCTGGCGATAGAGTTTTCCAGCTGTGCCAACCGTGACGCCTCCGGCAGTTTCGGTGAAAATGCCCTCGGTTTCCGCGAGCAGTCGGATCGAATCGACCACTTCCGGATCGCTGACGTCTTCACTCCAGCCACCGCTGTTCTTGATCGTGCGGATGGCATAGTGTCCATCCGCAGGATTGCCGATCGCGAGGGAGCGGGCGATGGTGTTGGGCTTCTGCGGCTCGATCTCTGAGGAGCCGGTCTTCACCGCGGTTGAGATTGGGGAACACCCTGTCGCTTGCGCACCGAAGAACTTCACTTCTTTCGCTTCGACGAGGCCTAGTTTCACGAGCTCATCGAAAGCTTTCTTGATTTTGGTGATCAGAGAGCCACCGGCCATCGGGCAAACGACGTTGTCGGGCAAGCGCCAGCCGAGTTGTTCGGCAATCTCGAAGCCGAACGTCTTGGAGCCTTCTGCGTAGTACGGGCGCAGGTTGACGTTCACGAATCCCCAGCGATGCTCGTCGGCGATCTGCGAGCAGAGTCGGTTGACCTGATCGTAATTTCCGGCAATGCGAACTACCTTCGCGCCGAAAACGTTGGTGCCTAAAATTTTTGCGGGCTCGAGATCGGAGGGAATAAAGATCCATGCCTTCAGGCCTTCCCGGGCAGCGTGCGCGGCAACGGCATTGGCCAGGTTGCCGGTGGACGAACAGGAGACAGTCTCGAAACCGAACTCGCGCGCATTGGCGAGCGCCACCGCTACCACGCGATCTTTAAAACTCAATGTCGGAAGGCAGACAGCGTCGTTCTTGATGTAGAGATTGCCCGCGGTAGCGGTCGATCCACTCAGCCGTTCGGCCAGATGCGGGGCCTGAAAGAGCGGGGTGAATCCGACCGGCAACCGGGGGTTAAACCCCTGGGGGAGGGGTAAGAGTTCGGAGTAGCGCCACATGTTCGGAGCACGCCGGGCGATGGTCTCGCGGCTGAACGAGCCCCGACTCCGCAGTTCGTCGTAGTCGTAGACCACTTCGAGAGGAGAGAAACAATCGTCGCAGATCGAGCGGGGCTGGTTTCCCCAGGCGCGTCCGCATTCCCGGCAGCGAAGTTCGTAATGAGACATGAGGCTACTCGCTTTCTTGAAATCAAGTTTCAAGGTTCCAAAAGTTTCAAGGTTTGCGTCCCTGAAACATTGAAACTTTGCCACTTTGAAACATGCTTCCAGCGAATAGCTGAGGACGAGCCGGAAAACCTGGCCTCAAAAAATAAAGGCCTCGTTTTCCAGGAAAAAGGAAAAGAGGCAATCGGATGCAGATACAGCTCGCAGCCGAATCTCATGTTCCCTGTTTCCAGGAGAGAGTTGGCACCAGCATGCCGGGATATATGATCCCGGATCGGTTGCCGTGGCGTCTTAGGGCTCGTCCCTCAGCCACTCTGCATGAAATTCAGGTCTGCCCCGAAGGGCAAACTTGTTCCGACGATAGTACACGGGGGCTGGGAAGACGTCAAGGGGAGGGAAGAACCCGAAGTTATTGGGGAATTATGGCCGAGAGATAGCTCCGCCAGGCCGAAACCGCCTCTTCACCCAGCAGCCAGCACGCCAAACTCTGCCAGGTTTGCGCCATCCCCTCATAAGTGGATATGATGCCCGCACGTTTCCTTCCCTGGGGTCGCGTGCGTCGAGCGGACTTAGTCGTGCTTTATTATGAGTCCGGAAGTTGAACCCAACCTGAACAGGCGAACTACCGAGAATCCGGTGGCTGAAACCCTATTGTCTCCATCGATCCTTGAGGCGATTCCCGATGCGATCGCCGCCGTGAACCGGCAGGGAGTGATCGTCCAGGTCAACTCGCAAGCCGAAGCGATGTTCGCATATACCCGCGACGAGATGATCGGCCAGAGGATCGAGATGCTGGTGCCGGAACGGCAGCGTCCCGGGCACGGACAGCACCGCGAAGAATTCCACGCGCGGCCCAAGATCCGACGCATGGGATCGGGGCTGGACCTCTATGGGCGGCGCCGGGATGGCTCGGAGTTCCCGGTTGAGATCAGCCTGAGCCCGGTCAACGTCGGTGATACCGTGATCGTACTGAGCGCGATCCGCGATGTCACCGACCGTAAGCGCACCGAAGAAGAACTGCGCCGCGCTAACGAGGAACTGGAGCGGAGAAAAACCCGGGAACTGCGCGACTCACAAAATCGCATGGCCCTGATCGTGGATTCCTCGCAGGACGCGATCATCGGCAAGAACCTCGACGGCATCATCACGCAGTGGAACAAAGGCGCGGAGCAGATGTATGGCTACACCGCGCTCGAAATCATCGGACAATCCATCACTGTGTTGTGCCCCAAGGATCGGGCCGATGAAATTCCCGGAATTTTGCAGAAGATCCGGGAAGGTCAGCGGGTCGATTATTTCGAGTCCATCCGGATAACGAAAGACGGACGTCGCTTGAACGTATCCATCTCGGTGTCGCCGATTCATGATGAGGATGGGAGAGTAGTGGGAGCCTCGGCGATTGCCCGCAATATCACGGCGCAGAAAAAAGTGGAGGAACAACTCTGGCAGTCGCAAAAGATGGAAGCGGTGGGGCGGCTGGCGGGTGGCGTGGCACACGACTTCAACAACATTCTCGGCATCGTGACCGCCTGCACGGAACTGCTGCGGGCGGAAGCGAGCCCGGAGAGTCTGGAATACATCGACAATATCCGAGAGGCCGCCAAGCGGGGCGCGTCTCTCACCAAGCAGATGCTGGCTTTCAGCCGCAAACAGCAGGTGCAGGCACAACTGCTGGACCTGAACGAACGGCTGAGGGAGGTGATGAAGCTATTGCGCCCGCTGATGGGCGACGACATCGACATCACCCTGGTTCCGCGTTCACCCGCCGCAATCGTTGAAGTGGATCCAGGACAACTCGACCAGGTCGTGATGAACCTAGCGGTCAATGCGCGAGACGCCATGCCACGCGCCGGCAAGCTGATCATCGAAAGTGGAGTGGTCAACGTGGATGAAACTTTCACGCGAGAGCATCCTACGTTGACCAGCGGCCGCTATGTCCTGCTGGCGATAAGCGACAACGGAGTCGGAATGGATGAAGCGACTCGATCTCGCATCTTCGAGCCGTTCTTCACGACCAAGGAGGTCGGCAAAGGCACCGGCCTGGGATTAGCCACCGTTTACGGGATCGTCAAGCAGAGCGGTGGAGACATATGGGTATACAGCGAGCCCAATCGCGGGACGACATTCAAGATTTACTTTCCCAGCGCGGAGCACAAGCTGGTTGGAAAGGCAGAGACTGAAGCGGAGGCGTTGCCGCCAAGACGCGATGGCGTGACAATTCTTATCGCGGAAGATGATCCCACGATGCGACGCCTCACCCGGAAGATGCTGGAGCAACATGGCTACCGGGTGATCGAAGCCGATGACGGCAAGGCTGCGCTCGATCGGATTGCCGCCGAGAGCCGCATTGATCTGGTGCTCACCGATGTCGTAATGAAGAAGATGAATGGACCCGAACTGGTGCTGCACCTGATGAATATTCAGCCGGACATTAAAGTCGTGTACATGTCGGGCTACACAGGAGAGTTGATGGCGAACCAGGGACTGGAAGGCGGATTCCGTCTCCTGGAAAAACCATTCACGCGCCTGGGATTGCTCAAGGCTCTGGATAGCGCGCTGGATTAAATCGATGTCCGTCTGGAATTCTTAGAGGAGCTAACGATGAAAGGAAACGCGAAGGTTCTTGCGGAATTGAACAAGGCATTGCGGGAGGAACTGACCGCCATCAATCAATATTTTCTGCACGCGGAGATGTGCGAGAACTGGGGCTACCACCGGCTCTCGGAGTACATCAAGAAACAATCAATCGGCGAGATGAAGCATGCGGAAGTGCTCATCGAAAGGATTCTGTTTCTGGATGGCAGTCCTTCGATGATGCCGCTGGAATTAAATGTCGGGGGCACAGTCAAGGGAATGATCGAGAGCGATCTAGCCCTTGAGGTCGGCGCGGTCAAGCAGTACAACGATGCGGTCGCCATCGCAACGAAAGAGGGCGACAACGGATCGCGGGACCTTCTTGTGCAACTCCTGAAAGATGAAGAGGAGCACGTCGATTTTCTCGAAGCGCAGATGCACCAGATCAAGGAACTCGGCTACGAGCGCTATCTGACGATGCAGATGGGCGAGAACGAGGAAGAGTAGCGCTCGCACGATTCTCCCGCCGTAATCGGGCCCGGGCGAATTGGGGCGGGCGATTCCCCGTCAAGAATTCTCTACTTCACCGTCACGCTCAACAGCTGGGCGCCGCTGACGACGTAATCCAGCGGAGGCGTGGCCGTTTCGTCGACGTTCGACTCTCCACTGACGATCATCTCCTGGTTGCCGCGCATACCGTCCATCACGTTCATGATTGAGATCGGCAGAGTGGGCATCACCTTATCGGCGACGCGCGCCTCCGGGTCGGCTTCGAGTAGCGAAACATAAACGCGATTGTTGGCGTGTTCTTTATTCAACACGGCAATCGTAGAAGCGAGATCGAGCTTGCGGGCGAACGCGGGATTCATCCGCGTCATGCGATCGAGAGTTTCGCCGTCGGTCACGAGAATGCGGAGAGTTCCCTTGCTGGCAGAGGTCGGGATCTTGACCGGGATGTAGCGCACGCTGCGCTCGCCACGGTATGGAGCGAGCACGGTTTCTACTGTGATCTGATCGCCGGGCCGCACTTCATTAACGTCAGTGCGGGCGCTTTCCAGCCGCGCCCAGCGGCGTTCGCGTACGAGATCAAATTCGAGCTTCACTCCCTGCACCGCGGGAGCTTCATAAGGATTGTCGTAAATGCGGCCGAAGCGCTCGCCCAGAGATAACGCTGCAGCCATCGCGGCCGGTTGGCCATTCTCACCCGGCGTGAACATGTTCTTCAGGGCAACTTCTGGAAAGCCTTTTACGTTCACGCTGCCGTTGAGGCGATAAGTAATTTCTTCGCCATATTCGTTCACGCCATGCAGCGCGTTGAAGACCGTCGCCATAATGGCGACCGGGCTGAGCCGCGGGTTATTCAGAACCTGATAATGAAAATCTTTTGCCCCGGCTCCGCCGCGAATGGTGAGAGTTACCGGGATCATGTCGGGCTGCTTGTTGAGTAACCCCAGAATGCCGGTGTGACGATCCTGTACGAAGGATCCTGCGGGTTCGGTGGTATTGACGATCTTGAAGGCGTTGAGCGGCGAAGGCAGCGTCGCCAGGACCTGCGCCTTGTTCATCGGCAGATCGACGGGACCGAACTGCAGTAAGGGATGGCCGCACGCGAGCACGCGCTGCGGATCGATATAAGTCACGGTGCAAGTGGCGGCGATGTCCATGTCGCCGCGAACCAAAACCGCGCTGACTGCTGAGCCTGCTTCGAGCGGCTCCGGCTGCTTGTCGTCGCTTACGGAACCGGCACCCATCACCGGGATAATCCCGGCCGACGCGAACTGTGGCGCGAACTGCCGGACCGCTTCTTCCGAGAACCCGTTGAACACGAGCGGAGTCTCAATGGGCTTGAGATAATTCGCGAAATCCTGAACCGACGACGGCATGCTTCCGTCTCCCGGAGCTGCCGTCCTTCCCGCAGCGAGCGAAATTGCAGGTTTGCTGGCGGCTGTCTCCTCGGCCGGAGACTTATCCAGAGCATTGATCTCGAGCATGTCGGCGATCGGGGTTACTCCGGCAATCGGCTCTTTCGAGAACTCGCCGATGCGGAAGGCCAAAGCCCCCGCCAATTTGCCGTCAAAATAAACCGGGCTTCCGCTCATTCCCGCCACCACGCCGGTGTACTCCACCTTGGCTCCGTGCATCCGGACCAGAATGATGTCGCCGCGAGGTCCGTTCACGTTGTGCATCACGCCCAAAACTTCCACATCCATGGGCTCCGGCTTGACACCTTCAAAGACCGTGTAGGCGACGCCGCGCATTCCGCCGTGAATCTGGCTGACCGGAATGGTCGGAACGGGCGATGACGCTTGCGCAATCAAAAAGATGGAAGTGAGGGAAACGAAGGCGAGTAGCGCGAAGATCTTGTTCTTCATGTAATGCCCCGACGAGGTGGCTGCTCCGACAAGGACTCGGCGACAAGGCCGTTCTCCCGGATTAGAACCGGGTCGTCCATAACTCGTTGCCAGGAGGGGAGTATCGAATGATCGGGCAAAAACATCCCAATCGCGAATCCTTGCGTCTATACTAGCACGGAGAGCTTTTGTGGGGACCCAAGGAATGCGAAAAGAAGAGAAAACATGGACACGGAGGTGCATTGGTACTTCGTTGTGCCGTTCAAGCCTAGCCTTGGCCATCTGTTTGAGCGTTGTATCCGCTTCACTACCAACGTGGGCGCAGGATTCGCCGGCTCAGTCCTCAGCGGCACAGACCCCTTCCCAACCGCAGGGGAGCCAGACACAGGACAATAACGGGAAACCGAAGCAGGATATCCCGGCCGATGCCGGTGGACCCACCGGGGGCGCGGGCCCTTATGCGATCCCTACGAAGAAACCCGAAGATGCGCCACCCCCACCGCCTCCGCCCAAAAAAGTAGAGGACGTACCGGATTACTCGCTGAAGGTGAATGTCCCGCTGGTGAATGTCGATGTCCTGGTCACCACAAAGGACGGGCAATTCGTCCCGGGATTAAAGAAGGAAAATTTCCGCGTTATTGAGGATGGCGTTCCGCAGCAGGTGGCGAATTTCAACGTTTCGCAGGCGCCGATCACGGCGGTGCTGCTTATCGAATTCGCAGCGACGAATTACGTGTTCATGGTCCAGGCCCTACAGGCCTCATACGCCTTCGCCAACACACTGAAGAAAGATGATTGGGTGGCGGTCGCTTATTTCGATATGCAGCCGCACATCCTCGTCGACTTCACGCAAGACAAGAAAGCGGTATACGGCGCGCTGAATCAATTGCGAATTCCTGGATTCTCCGAGACCAACGTATTCGATGCTCTCTATGACACGCTCGACCGACTCGACCGCGTGGAGGGGAAGAAATACATCATCCTTGTGACCACTGGGGTCGACACGTTCAGCAAGATTACGCTTGACCAGATGATGAAGAAGATCAAGCAGACGAAGGATGTCACCATTTTCCCCATCAGCGTCGGTTTTATCGTGCGCGAGTATTGCGAGACGCACGGAGGTTGTCGCAACGCCCACGGGATGGGCATTCCCGTCGGGAATATGGATTACCTGCAGGGCGATAACGAAATGCGTACGTTTGCATCGATGACTGGCGGCCGTGCTTATTTCCCGCGCTTTGAAGGTGAGCTGCCCGAGCTGTTCCGCGACATCTCCAACGATATCCGGAACGAGTACTCGATCTCGTACCATCCCACCAATACGAAGCTCGACGGGACCTACCGCAAGGTAAAGGTCGAGGTCATTGCCGCCGATGGTGGACACTTGAAAGTAAAAGATCAGAAGGGCAAGGACGTGAAGATCGAGGTCTATTCCCGCGACGGATATACTGCCAAACACACGGTGGACTAGGTCTTTCGCCCCTCCAAAAACTTGAGGATTTTCAGCCGGGTTCTGCGGTTTTCCGAAGGACCCGGTACATCATTTTCCCTATCGCGCGATCTCCCGCCTCCAGCCACAATCTCCTGCGTCCTTGAAGAAAAACATATATGTCGGAAGGAGGCTACAACATGAAGGGGATCAGGACTCTTTTGGTTGCGGGATTGGTGTTGGGCATTTCCTCCGTAGTTGCAGCGCAGGAGCCCGAGCGGGAGAAGCCAGCAGAACCGGAAGCGCCGAAAGCGGCACCGGCTCCTCGGGCGGAGCACCCCGCCCCGGCGACGCGCCAGGAAGAACCCAAGCCGGAAAAGCAAGACAGACAAGAAGAGAAACCGCAAAAGCAGGAGAACGATAGGGGGGCCAAGGAAGCAGCAAGACCGGATCACGAAGAAAAGGGAGCGAAGGAACAGACGGCGCGCGGTGGCCCTTCGGGGAGGGGCGCCCACATTCCCGATCCCAAATTCAAAGCGAACTTCGGCCGGCAACATTCCTTTGCGGTGAATCGGGTGATCACGCAGAGGACAGTCGTGGTGAACCAGACGCAATTCGTCTACGGCGGATACACGTTCATGTTCGCGGATCCGTGGCCGGCGGATTGGGCCTACACCGATGACTGCTATATCGACTACGTCAACGATGAATATGTCCTGGTGGATTTAGCCCATCCAGGCATGTTCCTGACTCTGATTGTGATTTCTTAGCGGATGTTGTGAAAACCGCTGCGCTTTCTCCGGCGGGCCCTCGGAAAGTTCGAGGGTCCGCTTTTTTCTTGATTAGCGGAACAGAGCATCGAGCAGGAAAAAGATGGCGGCCCCGACAAATACGAGCAGGGCCATCTTCATGGCGGGCTCTTTGTTGACTTCGGGCACCAGGTCCGAGGCGGCAACATAGATGGTGACGCCCGCCGAGAGCGGCAGACCCGCGCCCACGTGATGGCGGAACAGCGCCATAGTAAGAACGCCTGCCAGCGTGGATCCACCTAACACGATCGAAGACCCCCACGCCGTGCCACGACTGCGGCCGCTGGCAAGCATCACCGAACTCACCGTGAACCCCTCAGGAATCTTGTGCAGGAACACCGCGAAGAAGATAAGCCAGCCGAGCCGACTGGAGACCAGAAACCCGGAAGCGATCGCGATCCCGTCGAAGAATGTGTGAATCACCAGGCCGAGCAGGACCGAATATCCCTTGTGCGAGTGGATGAACTCGTCGTGATGCGTCTCTTCGCCGAAATGGAAGTGCGGGGTGACGGTGTGCTCGAAAAAATGAATGATCAAGTAGCCCAGCAGAATGAGAAGCGCGGCGGATCGTCCGCGGAGTTCGAAGCTCTCCGGGATCATCTCGATCACGGCGGTCGCGAGCATGAACCCCGCGCCCAGGGCGACGAAGTAGCGGAGGTAACGCCGCTCCCAGTGCCGTTGCACGATGATCGCGCCGCCGAAGATGTTAGCGGCCGCGGCGGTGAGGCCTAGCAGAATTGCCGTGACTATTGCGTGCATTCGATGAAGTACCCAGTTGCCAGTGGCCAGTACCCAGTCATCGCTCAAGGGAGTTCATCGGACCGCTCAAGATTTTGCCAACTCGGATGAACTTTTCCCCAAGATATCAGCCTGAGCCTGATCAGTGTATTCCAACCGCTTTCCGCACGAACGACGGGATCTTTATGGGATCTTTAAAATGCTGTGCCATATCTCAACGGCAAATTTTTGCTTTCTGGGTACTGGGTACTTGGAACTCGCAAGTGGTTACTGGCAACCGGATATTGACTATCCCGAGTGACGGATGTGCATCACGTCGCCGTCCTGAACGATGTAGTCCTTGCCCTCCAGGCGGAGTGTGCCTTTGGCGCGGGCGTTGGCTTCGGAACCGGCTTCGAGGAGTTGATCCCATCGGATCGTTTCCGCGCGGATGAAGTGTTTCTCCAGGTCGGAGTGGATCGCGCCCGCGGCTTCCTGGGCGCGGGTGTGGGCGGGAATGGTCCAGGCGCGGCACTCATCTTCGCCGGCGGTGAAAAATGAAATCAGGCCGAGCAGCTTGTAGGTTGTGCGGATCAGGCGGATCAGCCCACTTTCGGTGAGGCCATAGCTGGAGAGGAATTCCGCGGCGTCGGCGTCGCTCATCTCCGAAAGTTCCGCTTCCACCTTGCCGCAGATAGCCGTGGCACCGGAATTCGGGCGCGCCGCAATTTCGGTTAGCTTGTATTTGCCAACCGCCTCTTCGAGTTCTTTGCCCAATTCCGTGGATTCGCCGATGTTCAGGACGTAGAGGATCGGCTTCTCGCTGAGGAACATGAAACCGCGAATCCGCTTCTTGTCCTCGGGCGACATCTCCATCTCGCGCAGTGGTTTTTCTGACTCCACGTGTGCTTTGGCGCGTTTCAACAGCTCAAACTCTTTCTCGAGCTCCGCGGTTTTCATCTTCTTGAGATCTTTTTCCAGGCGTTCGACGCGCTTCTCGATCTGACCAAGATCGCTGACCATGAGATCGAATTCCACGTTCTTGATGTCGCGCAGCGGGTCGATCTCGCCCACGTGCGCAATCGCCGGGTCTTCAAAAACCCGCACCACGTGAGCGAGTGCGTCGACCTGGCGAAGATGTCCGATATAGGCAGATTCCTTCAGCGCGTCCTGGCCGATCGCACCGACGTCGACATAGTCGACGGAAGCATGCGTCAGCTTCTTCGGGCTGTAGAGAGCCGCCAGACGATCAAGACGATCATCGGGAACCTTGGCGACTCCGACGTGCGCTTCGCGCGGATTGGCGAAGGCATGTTCGGAAAGATTCGCCTTGGTAAGAATGCGAAACAGAGAGGACTTGCCTACCTGCGGCAGGCCGATGATGCCGGTTTTCATAAGTGGCTCTTGGTTATGGGCTTCTGGCTCTAGGCTCGGAGAACGACTCGGGATGCTACGGTGCGGCTGATTGAGCGTCGAGCGACCTTTCAGGATAACCCAGGACCTTGAGAGTTGACCAAGCAACGCCCCCGCTCGCGGCCAATTGAAGTGTGACGTCGGGTCATCCTGAGCGGAGCCGCCTTTCCGCCGGAGCGAAGGATCTTCCCCGGCCTCGCCGCGCAGGAGATCCCTCAACCGGCAGAAATAGGCCGAGTTCTGGGAGGACGCCGCTCGAGACTATCCGGACGGATTCCCGTTTCAACCAATCTGTGACTTCAATCACAACCAGTAGTGATTGGAAAAATGGAGCACCGGGTTCTTAGCAAGTAATCTGCCGACAAATGCAGTTCCGGCGGGCGGCGCAAACGGCTCTGCGGGATTTGCGAAGTCATCTTTTATCGGAGGGATTATGTTCGCCGTTTCTTCCGCAAGTTGGTATCACTGTCCTCAATACAGCGCTGAATCGCGATGTGACCATTGTGGCGGAGTGGTGCGGCACGAACGCTGGTGCATCACGCACAATCCGGCCGTGCACTATGCCTTCGATATCGTGCGGGATGCGGAGCAGCTGACGTTGGCCGACCGGCTCAGCCTGCACGGGCTGGGAGTCGCGTGGGTGAGCGACGGACTGAGGGTGCCGGAACAAATCCCAGGGTGTGAAACGGCGGCCGGTTCGGCAGTCGTCTGAGAAAATTTACTGCCCTGAAGCAGCCGCGGAAGCCGCTGCGGGTACAGTAACCGTGATTGAGTCGGGTTGCGTCCAGACCGCGCTACCGCTGCTCATGTCCAAGCGGTTCATGGTGATCTTCAGCGCTTGCTTATCCACCTCGACAAACAAGTAGTGGTAGTTCACTTCCTTGCTCTGAAAGAGGTCGCCTGGGCGACGTTGGATCGGATAAGCATGCGCCCCGCCTCCCCCCGAAACGAAATAGATGACGCCGCCATGCTCGTGGCGTTCGTAATTGTGCACGTGACCGGAGAAAACAATCGTCTTGTAGTGGCCCTTCGCCTGGCGTTCTTCGAGCATTTTGGCGAGCGCGATTTCCTGTGAACGCGCGGAATGACCGCCTCCGAACGCCTTGTCGTCGGACGAGCTGGTGTAGGGCGGATGGTGCAGCATCACGAAGAGGAAATCGACATCCGGAGAAAGATGATCGAGTTCGGAGGCTAGCCATGCCCCTTGCGGTCCCGCGACCTCGTCCTCGGAACTGTCAAGGGCAAGGATGAGGGAATTCGCGGCACGGACCGAGTAATACCGGCTGTTCTTGAGATCAGGAAAACGATGGAAGTAATTGTCCAGCGCGGTTTCCAGCTTCCCGTGCAGGTCATGGTTGCCGAGCACCGGATAGACCGGGATATTTTTCTCGCGCCAAACGCTGGTTTCCTGGTCCCAGACCTTCCAGTCCGCTGTGTCATAGCCGTTGTACACGATATCGCCAGTGAAGCACACGAAGGCGGGATCGACATCGGCGATGGCCTTCACCAGCGCGACCCGGACCGCTGGATTCGCGGCACCTGTGTCGTTGGGATCGTGAAAGCGCGTGTCGCCGTACGCTACAAAATGAAACGGCGTTTTCACGTGCACTTTCAGGTCCGCGGGAGAAACCTGTGCGGTTGACTTGCGCGTGCATCCGGGGACAACGGATAGTCCGAAGGCAACGAGCAGGAGCGAGACAGCCTTGGCAGTGGAAAGAAATCGCAACGTCATAGGAGCACAGTCTTGGAGCTGGCTTCTATTTTCCCACGACCAACACTTCGAACTGCCCGTTTTCCACGGTAGAGAGAAAAAGCTGGTGCGTCTTCGGATCAAAGGCCTCGGTTTTAGCGCGGGGCGCAGTCTTCACAGTCTGCACCGCCGTGTACTGATCGGGTGAGTCCTGATGGATGACGGTGATCGTCCCCTCTCCATTGGAATTGAAGATCAGTTTGTTCTCCGCATCGAAGGCCGTCGCATCGACATGATCGCCGATGGGGACGGTGGTGATCACTTTCCCGGCGTCGGCGTTCACGACCGCCATCACCTTGCTGCGGCAGCCCAGGAAGAGGCGGCGATTTTCGCGGTCTATGGCCATGCTGCTGGGAGAGGAACAGGGTGCAGTCGGCCAGCGGCCTTCGACCTTGAGGTCTCGGGAATTAATCTTAACGACCTGACTTTCATCTTCCAGGTTGTCGAATACGTAGCCTTTGCCGTCGGCTGCGGCGAATTCAGGACCGCCTCCGAGATCGACGGTACCCGCTACCTTGCCCGTTGCCGCGTCGATTGCGGTGGCGCTATCACTCTTTCCGTTGAAAGCAAAGATGCGTTTAGTAGCGTCGTCGTAAATGATCCCATCGGGATCCTTTGGGCTGGGAATCTTAGAGAGGACCTGCATCGTCTTCAGGTCGAACATCAGCACGGTATCGGCTTTACCGTCACTGATGAAACCATGGTTGAACTCGGGAGCCAGGGCGATACCGTGGACCCCAACAGTGGAAATACTGCCCAAAGACTCGCCCGTATCCAAGTTCAGTATCTCCACCTGGGTGCCGTGCGACACGTAGAGGCGACGAGCCTCAGCGTCGACGGCAAGATAGTCCCAGCCGCCTTGGCCGGGGATCGGTATCTTCTTTACGACCGAATATCCGGGGTCGGCAGCGAGGCACTCAGGCGCGAAAAGCGCCATGCACAGACAGCCTCCAAAACACAGGGTGAGTAGGGGGAGGGCATGACGCATCATGATTCGGCTTGTCCTTTTCGCGTGAGTGTTCCAACTTTTACACGACCAACCTGAAGGAAACCTGAATCCCTAGGCGAATCTCTCAGTGGGGCTCGTTCGAAAGCGTGTAGCGAAGTCCGAAGATATAGCTGGGCTTGTAGTACTCACGCTGAATGGGATATTGCGGGCTGCCCTGGTAGAAACCAAAGACTTCATTGGTCAGGTTCAGGCCACCGATCACCGCTTGCAGCCCGCGATAGACCCGGATTTCAGCCTGCGCATCGACCTGCAGATGCGAATACAGATAAACGTCGCCATTCGGGCCTTTCAGGCCGAGGGGCTGCGGGTTGGGAGTTCCGTCGGAATTCAGATTCGTGTAGTTGTATTGAAAGATGTTGGCGCCATTGTAGGAAAGGCCGAGCCGGGCGGAAACGCGTCCCCGGTCGTAGGTTGGGCTGATGTTCCAGGTGTTCGGCGCCTGCCGCTGCAAAGCCGGCGAGTCGCTTCGTCCTGGAACGCCGTCCGTAGACGAATTTGTATAGCTGTAATTGGCAGCGATCCCGATCCCCCCGAGCGCATGTGGCAGGAAGCTGAGATGCTGCTGGTACGCGATCTCAAAGCCATACAAACGAGCATTGGCGCCGTTCACCGGGCGAACGAGATCCCACCCGAGATACTGCGAGGGAATGTTGAACTGACTGGCTACTCCGTTCGTGATGAACGTCCGCACTCCTTCGTAAATTGGATCTGATAGCTGCTTGTAGAAAAATCCTGCCTGGATCAGCCCAAGCGGTTGTAGGTACTGCTCGTAAAGAATGTCGTAATTATTGGCGTGCGTCGGCTTCAGATCAGGATTGCCGATATCCACTTCGGTGTTCGGCCCATTGTGATTGAGGTACGGAGGCAGATCGGCGAAATTTGGCCGCGCCAGCCCGCGCCCATAAGCCAGGCGCAGGGCCGCATCGTGCGGAAGCTGATAACGCAGCTGCACGCTAGGCAGGGGGTCAAGGTAGGAGGAAGTCTGGTTCAACTGCGACAGCGAAGTCAGCGCGCCAGTGTTGGGATCGAGCGTCAGGTTGTAGCCGCGAACGTTTTCCCCGGTGGCTTCGAAACGGACCCCTGTGATGAAACGGAATTTGCCGACATCGATGGTATTCATCGCGTACCCGGCAGTTACGTGCTCAATCAGATCGTAGTCATTGGGAAGTGTGTTCTGCTGGGTCAAAATGCAGTCGAAGGGCAGAAGCACGGTCTGCACCGTTTGCTGGCAGGTCAGAGGAGACGCGCTCGCCCCCTGGTTCGCATTGAAGAAGGCACGAATCTTGTCGTAGTCCGTGACCGGTCCCAAGGTATAGGCGCGATTGTAGTAGCTCGAATTTGTGAAGGTGCTCAGGAAGTTTGTCATCTGATAAGCCGCTGCCTGAGCCGGAGTGACCGTGGTATCGGTGGGATCGACCGCGTCGTAATAGTTATCGACCGTGTCCTGAAATTTGTGGGCATTGCGGAATTTGAACCCGACTTCGAAAGTGCCAAAGCGCCCGTGTGCGGTATAGTTCCGAGCGACGGACAAGCCCGTTTGCAGGTTCAGCTGCGGGCTGTAAGTGCGGGAGACGTCGCCTGCACCGCCGGTCGCGGTCGTCCCGGTGATGAAGTATTGAGTTGGATCATAGATGTTCACTCCACCCTGCGGCAGGATCTTTGGTGTATTTGGGTCGGAGGTATCGAGCGCAAATGGGATCGCATTTAATGAACTGCTTGCGAGTGGAGTAAAACCCATGCTCGCATAGCCGCGATCTTCTTCGCTGGAGCGCGAGATGGAAAAATCGTAGGCTATCGTCCACTTCGTCAGAACGTGTTTTCCTCCGGCATCCATGCCGCCGATTACGTCAACGGGCCGGCGAATCTGGGAATTGAAGGACATGCTTCCATCGCCATTGTTGGTGGTCGCGTTTGGTGGGGCGAAGGAGCCGAAGCTGGGGCTGTAGACCCAACGATCACCAAAATTGTTAAAGTGGGAGTAGATCCCGCGAATGAAGAGCCCGGAAACCTCGCCGAGTTTGTAATCAATGGTTCCAGCGGCTCCATAGCGGGTGCGGTAGTAGCGGTATTCACGGATGTCCTCTCCTTTATACGTCGGGTAAAAAGGAGCATTCTCCGTTGCCTGCTGGGTTCCGTCACATCCGGTCGAATCACACTGCGATGTCGTCGGGGAAGGTTCTACGTCATCAATTCCCCTGCCATTCCAGTCGTAACTGGCACCGATCAAGACGCCCAGTTTTTTGCTGGAGCCGAACCGCTTGCCCACGGTGCTGTCCATCTCGTAGAGAGACCGTCCGCCGATGATGGGCGTGTAGCCGCCGATTCCGTTGAAATACAGTGTCGCCTTGTCTTCGGCTTTCTTGGTGACAAGATTGACGGACCCGCCGATCGCATCACCATCCTGATTCGCGGAAAGAGTCTTATTGATTTCCACCGATTCGACGAGGTTGGCCGGCATGGTGTCGAGTTTGATCTGCCGAACTCCGCCTTCAGGAGACGGCACCTCCATCCCGTCGATGGTGACGTTGCTCCATGCAGGCTGCGTGCCGCGGATTTGAACGTACTTTCCTTCTCCCTCGTCCCGCTCGAGGGTGACGCTGGGCAGGCGGCCGAGCGCGTCCGCGATATTGGTGTTGGGGAGGCTGGTAATGACCTCGACCGGCAGAACCTGCAGAATGTTGTCAGAGGCGCGCTCCCGATTGATCGCCTCAGCTTCGCCATGAGCCCGTTCCGCGGTCACGGTGATCTCCTCGTGCTCCGAGGCGACCTTCAGAACTGCGTCCAGATGTGCGGCTTGGCCAGCCTTGATGTCGACCTTGGAAGTGAGGGAGGAGAATCCAACATAGCTCACGGTTACGGTGTACGTTCCCGGAGCGAGGTCCGTGATCGTGAATTCTCCGATCGTGTCGGTTACGGTGGACGCCGCTCGTGGGTCCAGTTCTACCTTGGCACCCTGCAGTACCGCTCCACGAACGTCTTTCACAGTCCCCACGAGAATGCCCCTTGCATTTTGGGCAGTCGCGATAGAAGAGGCACTTCCCAGCAGGAGGGTCGCAGTTACCAGGAAGCAAACCCAAGGCCGTTGCGTCATAACGTTCGCTCCTCACTCCGTCCGCCTAGGCGAATGAAGGCGCTACCTGTTAAAGCCGGGGCCGATCAACGACGTGCGTCGGTCACGAAAAAGCCCCAAATGTTGGTGGTATGACTCACGATCTTAGGAATGTTTTGTAAAGCTGGAGTGAAAGAGGTGTTAAATTTTCTTCAGGTTGTGTATGAGGGAAAGCGGGATCCCGACTCTCCACGGATTGAAACGTCCCAGCGAACATTGGCAATTCGATGAAACTGCTCATCGTCGAAGACGAAACCCGGATGGCTGAACTTCTTCGTAAGGGACTAAGCGAAGAGGGCCACATCGTGACCTGCGCGGCGGACGGGGCGCAGGGGCTGGATCTCGCGAAGAGCTACGATTTCGATGTCATTATTCTCGACGTGATGATGCCGAAACTGAACGGCTACGAACTGGCAAAGCGGCTGCGCACGGAGAAGATCCGGACGCCGATCCTGATGCTCACCGCGCGGGACGCGGTGCCCGACATTGTCCGCGGACTCGACCGCGGTGCCGACGATTACATGACCAAGCCTTTTTCTTTCGAGGAATTAGTCGCGCGATTACGCGCCGTCAAGCGCCGGGCGTTGGCAGCGGCCGAAACGACCCTGCGTGTTGGAGATCTGGTGCTCGATCCCGCAAGCCGGGAGGTTTCCCGCGGCGAGCAGCGCCTCTCGCTCACACGCACGGAATACAATCTGCTCGAGCGCCTCATCTACCGCGCCGGAAAGGTCGTCTCCCGCCGCGCGCTAATCGAGTCAGTGTGGGGATTTGACCGCGAGATCGAAGACAATACTTTGGATGCATTCATGCATCTGCTCCGAGGGAAGGTGGATCCTCCAGGGTGCCCGAAACTGATTCAGACGGTGCGTGGCGTCGGCTACATGATCCGCAAGGATGTCGAGGGAATATCGAAATGAAAAGACTCTCGATCGGGATGCGCCTGACGATCTGGTATCTAGTCCTCTTTGTGGGAGCCCAGACGCTGTTCGGCGCGGGGATGTGGCTGATCCTTCGTTACTACCTTTATGACCTGGCGGACGACAGCCTGGAGAGCCAGGTGGAAGATCTCCGGAATTTCATGCTGGCGCAGAAGAAGGACGCCACCATCGCCAAACTTCAGGAAGAGGTCAACGAATCGTATGCGCTTGAGCATCCCGGCGACTATCTCGAGATCTCTGCCGAAGATGGATCGGTCATCTACCGGTCGGCCTTCCTGCGGGATCATCCTTTAGCTCCGATTGCAACGGGGCAGTTAACCGAGCCTGTCTACCGCAACCGGCGCCTGGCCGGACATCCACTGCGTTTTATCGTCGAGCGGCTTGAGGCGAATGGGCACGTCTACACCGTAACGATGGGGCTCGGAACCGAGGATGTGGTCGAGACTCTAAGCGTTTTTCGAACTTATTTGTTCTTGCTGGGTCCATTGCTCTTCCTGGTCGCGGCAGGCGGCGGGTATTGGCTGAGCCGCAGGGCTCTTTCTCCCGTTGATACGCTGGTACGGACGGCGCATGAGATCAGCGGCGTTAACCTCAATAGCCGCCTTCCGAAACTTACGACCGGCGACGAACTGCAGCGGCTGGCCGACACGCTCAACGAGATGCTGGACCGCATCGAGGGTGCGTTCCAGCGCGTGACCCAATTCACCGCCGACGCGTCGCACGAATTGCGCACACCGGTTTCGCTGATCCGCACCGAAGCGGAATTGGCGCTGCGGCGGTCGCGTGGCGAAGAGGAGTATAAGGAGTCCTTGCGCAACATCCTGCTGGAGGCCGAGCGGACAACGGCGATGATCGAAGAATTGCTGGCCCTTGCCCGCGCCGATTCTGGACGCGAAACTCTGCACATGGAGCCGGTCAACCTGGCGGAGATGCTGGGCAGCACGCTGGACTCGTGGAAGCAGGTTGCCACGATCCGAAACCTGGGGTTCTCCGCTGACATCGGCGAAGATGTGTTCGTGCTCGCCGATTCGACGGCCCTGCGGCGGGTAGCGGATCTTCTGCTCGACAACGCTTTCAAGTACACATCCGCTCCAGGTACGGTCCGCCTATTGTTGGAGCGCGAAAAGAGTAGCGCCGTTTTCTCCGTGGCTGACTCCGGACCCGGAATCGCAAAGGAAGAGCAATCCAGGATTTTCGAGCGTTTCTACCGAGTCGATCAAGCCCGAAGCCGCGATCAGGGAGGCGCCGGGCTGGGACTTGCCATCGCCAAATGGATCGTGACGCAGCACCATGGAACCATTACCGTAAAAAGCAAGCCGGGAGACGGGGCGACTTTTCGCGTGGAACTTCCACTGATCGCCGCACCGGTGCAAAGCCCACATCCGGCAGGAACGGCCGCTCAGAACCCGTAGGCCGCGTCCAGGTCAACCCGCAAAATAAAAGATGGCCAGCGGTAAAAACCGCCGGCCACCCCGTTAATACGACTAATTGAACCGGGCCTTACGCGCCTGCACTCGCAGCTCGCACGCGGACCTCGGTACGGAGGTTCTCGGCGACCTTGCTGAAGTACAGGCGGTAAGAGCAGTGAATCCCATACATAACCGGGAAGACCGCCAGCGCCAGTTCCCACCCCAGATGGCTGCTTACGCTGATCACCATCGAGGTCACTCCCGCACTGACTACGTAGTACGGGAACGAGAGCTGCGCCATGCTCCACCAGATCGGAGCAGGCTTTTGGGACTCGCTGAGAGCCACAATCGCGGAGACGGGAACCGTCTGGCCGAGAAGCAGCGTGACTGTCGCCAGCACCAGTCCGACCGTTGCACCCAGGCCCATGTTTTGCAACCAGTGGGAGTGGAATACAAGGCTGGCCATACAGGTGGCGAAGCCCATCATGCTGAGGTTGAAGGTCATCTGCTCCGGCTTGAATGCGGTTCCCTTGCGGGGCCAGCATTGCACTACCGTTGCAGCGCAACCGATAGCCATCGCTTCCACTGCGCTGAGATTCACAATGGCGGTGAGCAGGAACGGAAGGTTCACCGACATATTGCCGTTAATCCCGGGCAGCTTCACCCTCATACGCGAGGTCGCTGCGGCCAGCGCCAGAACAGCAATGGCGAAAGCGGGATGCAGAGTGTGGCTGTGGAAGCCCGCATAAGCCGCGGCGCTTGCGCACGCCAACATCATCGTAGCGATGAATGCTTTAATTTGCCGTGTGTTGTTCATGACTGCCTCCTTTCTGTCTTTCATCACACGGCAACTACTGTTCGTCGTCTCCCGCATCGGAGAACGCCGCTACGCTTGAAGCCGTCCCACCACCCCAGACCACGCTCAATGCCGAGGTAGTGGAACTGGTGCCGCCGCCCCAGACCACGCTGAACGCGCTCAGCGCGCTGGTGTTCCACGGCAGAGACGCGCCCCACACGATGGAGTTTCCGTTCACCGCCGAGCCACCCCAGACCACAGAGGTGCCCCAAACGACTGAAGTTCCCCATACAACCGATCCGGGCGCGATGGTGCTGTTCCCGTATACCAGCGAAACGACACCGTTGTTCGGGTTATAGACTGCAGCCGGCGAAAGAGCCGAGCCGACCGTGGCCGGAGCCAGGTCGTTGTTGGCAATCGCGCTCTGCACGTTGAGAAAGCCGGAACCCACCGAGAAAAGATCGTAGAAGTCGGTAAAGCTCATCGAAAGATGGGGTACGTAGGCAGTCGTGGAGTTCATGCCCCCCATCTTGTAAGCAGTCTTCATCAGGCGCGCTTTCACCTGATCCGGAGTGAGGCTGCTATGCTCCTGGAGCAACAGTGCAGCAGCGCCGGCCACGGCTGGTGTCGCCATGCTGGTGCCGCTCAGGCTGAAGTAGCGGTTCTTGCCGTCGTTGCCCTTGGAGTATCCCGACGGGAACTGTGCTTCCAGAGTAGCTCCGGGCGCGGCAAGCGAAACGATGTCGTTGCCCGGCGCCATGATGTCGGGCTTCACGATGTGATCGTAAGTCGTGGGGCCCTTTGAGCTGTAGCTGGCCTTGGTTTCGCCATTCGCGGAACCCTGGCCGCCGTTCTTGGTTGCGCCCACCGTCAACACAAATGGATCGTTGCCGGGCGCGGTGATCGTGCCGAAACCGTCGCTGCCATTGACGCTGAGGCGGCCATAGTTTCCGGCGGCAACCACAACCACGATGCCGCTCTTCCAAGCCGCCTCTACAGCCTGGCAGAGAGGGTCCTGTGTATAGCTGGTGGCGATTCCGCGGCCGAGCGACAGGTTGATGATGCGAATGTTGTACGTGTTCTGCAGCGCTACCGCCTGCTGAATCGCGGCGATGACGGTGCTGTCGCTGCCAGAGCCGTTCGCATCGAGCGCCCGCAAGTCGATCAGGTTGGCCTGGGGCGCGACACCTTCATACTGCCCACCAGAGAGGTATCCGTTTCCAGCGATGATACCGGCAACGTGCGTTCCGTGGCCGAAAAGGTCCCACTGCGCGCCGCTCGTGTTCGAGGTAGGGGTGCCAGTGAAGTCCTGGTGATAGACAACGCGCGACCCGGTCAGAGCCGAATTCCAAAGGTCCGGATGGCTGTCGTTGATGCCGCTATCAATCACGGCTACGCCGACGCCCGCGCCGGTATAGCCGGCGTTCCAGGCGGAGGTCACGCCGGTGGCGCTATTGGTCAAATCGTCCATCAGGTTCAGCGGATGGTCGATGGTTACCGAGACGATCTGAGGATCGGCCTCGAGCGCGGGAAGCGCGCTGACCGGAATCGTGAAAGCCGCGGCTTTCACCATGTGGAGTCGGGCATTCAGACGACCGCCCCGATTCGCCATCGTTGTATAGTGCGATGCCTGCGGCACCTGTGCGTACTGGACGATGACCTTTACGGTCTGCCCGCCGGCGCTGCCTTGCTTCGCCTTGGAGAGAAATCCAGAAAGTTCCGAAGCAATTCGCGAATGGTTGGAAGATGAACCCTGACCGAACGCCAAGCCAGTAACGAGCAACACGACCAAGCTCAGCCTTTTACCCCAGGCGGCGCTGCGGCGCTCGTTCCGTTCGACAGGTTTCCGCGATTCATGTGTGCGCATAACCTTCCCTTCTTTCAAATAGGGGGAAACGCAAAATCGTATCCAGCAATCCTTGTGCACGGGGCGCACCACTTGTATACCCCTAAGTGTTTGATAGATAACGGTATTTTGGAATAACCACCGGGCTGGTTTGGGCCAATCTGTCCTCCACCCACGGGCGTGGGACAAAATGACCCAAAGATTTGCCATGACTTTGGTGATGGAAAGTAATCACGAGAGCGCTACGGAAGGATCGAATGGCAGCTTAGCGAGTGCTGGCCGCCGCGGCTTTTCCCTGGGGCTGGGAAAGTGGCTGATGAAGAACCCTCGGGATCGCGGCAATGAGGCGCTGCGTATATTCGTGCTGAGGATTGGAGAGAATCCGTGCAGCATCACCGACTTCGGCGATCTGGCCCTCGTGAAGAATCGCGATGCGGTCGCAGATTTCGGCGACAGACGCCAGATCGTGAGAAATGTACAGAACTGCCATTCCCGTGGACCGGTTGAGCTGGCGAAACAAGCCGAGGATTTCCGATTGCGTGATCACATCCAGAGCGCTGGTCGCCTCATCGGCGATGAGGAGCGCCGGCCGGTGAAGGACTGCCATCGCGATGAGCACGCGCTGGGCCTGGCCCACGCTCATTTGCGACGGGTACTTCTGCAGAAAGTCGTCGCTCGACGGCAGGCTCACGCTCTCGAGCGAAGCGCGGATGGCAGCATCACAGTCGGCGCTGTTCCCCAACGCGTGGGCGTGCCAGGCTTCCCGCAACTGCGTGCGAATCTTGAGCGCAGGATTCAACGAGGATAAGGGACTCTGCAGCACCAGCGCGATCTTACGTCCCCGGAGCCCGCGCAAATCGCGCTCCCGAAGGTCGAGCAGGTTGGTTCCCTCGAACTCGATTGCACCCTCGGCGCGCGCATGTTTCCTGTCGAGCAGTCCCAGTATCGACATCGCCAGCGTGCTCTTCCCCGACCCGCTTTGGCCAATCAGGCCGAGCACTTCCCCGCGGCGGATCTCCATTTGAACGTCGCGCAAAACCGATGACTTTTCGCCGTAACGCACCGAAATGCGAGCGGAGAGAAGAATCTCAGATTGCGGTTTCTGGCTCATTCAGGATCTTCGATTGCAAACGCGTTACTGCTTTACCGTGAGTTGTTCGACGTTCCAAAAAGCTTGCGGAGGCAGAATCACCGGGTTCGCGCCATGAACATCCGGGCCCACAGCAGACAGCGAATTGCGGATGATCAGGTAAATGAACGGCGCTTGCTCCACTATGATCTGCTGCACGCGATCGAAACTTTCCTTGCGCTTCTTCGGGTCGGCGGACGAGGCCTGCGCCCGCATCAACTGGTCGATCTCGGCCTCCCAGGGCGTCTCCGGCTGCTTCTCCTGCGGATTCCACTGATGGTTCTCGGAGGAACTCAGCCACACATTCATCTGCTCGTTGGGATCGAGTCCAACATTGGTTAGGCCGAGCAGAATCGCTTCATAATCGAAGGTCTGTGTCATGCGCTCGATCAGCGACGGGAAGTCCAACGTGACCACGTTGACCTTGATGCCGATCTTGTCGAGGTCTTCCTGGATCATGGTGGCCATGCGCTCGCGTGCTTTGCTGCCCGCGTTCGTGATGATGGAGAAGACTACGTCGTTTCCAGCCTTGTCTTTGAGCTTTCGATCCTGCATCCAGAAGCCTTCCGCCTGCAGCGCCTTGAGGGCCGCATCCGGAGAGTACGCGGCGGGCTTTAGATTGGCGTTGAACCAGAACTTGTTAGCGGGAGAGATCGGGCCAACGGCCGGCTGCGCATGCCCGCGGTAGACCACGCGGCTCAGATCCGCACGGTTGATGGCCTGCGAGATGGCTCGGCGGAAGGCCGCCGACCGAAACCATTCTTTCTTATAGGCCGGAAGCGGAGCACGCGATACTTCGTTGAACCATAATTGTTCGGTGTCGAGCGACGGGCCAGCATCATGCACAAGTTGCGGAGAAGTCGCCGCCAGCTTGTCGAAGCTTTCGCTGTCCAGAGAATTGATCAGATCGATTTCGCCGCGCTTGAACCTCAGCAATTCGACATCACGGTTGGTCTGAATATCCATGTGAATCGAATCGAGATAAGGAAGCTTCCTTCCCTGGGCGTCGGTTTTCCAATAATTGGGATTACGCTTCAGCAGCAGAGTCGCACCGGGCTTGTAGTCGGCCACCATGAAGGGACCGAGAACCGCCATCTCTTTCTTGGGAGAGCGCGCGGACATGATCGCAACTTGGTCGAATTGCCGGTCCAGCCCGGCGACCGGTGCGGGAAATGTGATGGAAATCTGGGTGGGGGAAGCCACCTTGGTTTCAACTTTTCCCGGACCCGAGCGGAACGCATCGCCGGTCGGCGAATGCAATGCGGGATCCATCAGTTGCTGCACCGTGTAGGCAACATCTTCCGCGGAGAAAGGCGTGCCGTCGGAAAAGAAGAGGCCGCCGCGCAGTTTGAAGCTGATTTGCCTGCCGTCCTTTGAAACCTTCCAGGTCTCGGCCAGCTCTGGCTCCAAAGCCTGCGTCTGGCGGTTCATTCGGACCAAAACTCCGCCAGTCAAATATCGGGTCGTGACCGAAGCATCATCTTCTACTTTGAGGGGGTCGAAGGTCTTGGGTTCGGAGTGGAGGCAGAAACGCAACTCGCCGCCATTCTGAGCCGAAAGCATGCCTGCCGGAAGGAGGAAACCAGAAATGATTGCAACGACCGAGATCCTGAGGAGTTCCCCGGCAATCCTTCGTCCTCTGAACCCGATCATGCGCCAACCTCTTCCTGCTTCGAAATGATGAGCTGAAACGATGTCACCACGACCACAAGCAATACCAGTGGGACGAACTTCCAAGGTTCCTCGCCGAAGGAGACCAAACCTTCCAGTTCCTTTAACAGGCTGCCCCATGACGGCAACGGCTCCGAAACTCCGAGGCCGAGAATGCCAAGATTGGCCTCGCTAAGAATGAAGGCCGGGATCGAGATCCAGAACTGCGCATACAGAACTGGCTTCAAATTGGGCAAAACATGTACCCAGAACAGCCTCGCCTCACTGGTGCCGGCGGCTCGAGCCTGCCGAACGAAATCCGAGTTTCGAAGCCCTGCCGCGGCCGTGCACAGAACGCGAGCCGCCGCGGTCCAACCCAGCAGTCCCAACATCGAGAACGTGACGACAACTGAAAACAGAGGCGAGACGTTCAGCGGCATGACCGCGCGGACTGTGATCAGCAGAAACAACCATGGCAATGACAGGAATAAATCTGTAAATGCCATAGCCGCGCGTTCCCAAATACCACCCAGATATCCGGCCAGGCCGCCAATGAGCGCTGCCATTAAAGTCGAGAGCAGAGCCGCAGCCGGTGCGAGCAAGAGTGAAATCCTGGTGCCATAGAGCAGGCGGGCAAAGCGGTCGCGCCCGATCTCATCGGTACCCAGCCAGTGGGCGCGCGATGGCGGTGCGCCTGCCTCCTCGCGATATTGCTTGGCGTAACCCGCTGGAGCCAGCCAGCCGGCTGCGAGTGAAAGCACGACGACCACCAGCAAGACGCCACACGCCACCCTGCGCCAGATCGTCACGCTCGCTGGCCTCGCAGCATATGTCCGATTACATCTGCACTGGAATTGGCCAGCAAGGTTACCAGCGTCACCAGGATCGTGATGGATGTCAGCAACGGAAGATCGCGGGCCAACGCCGCCTGCCACGCCAGTTGCCCCACTCCGGCTAGCCCGCAAAGCGCTTCCACCGGGATCGCCGCCCCGACTGCAAGGCTCACCGATACTCCGGCTACGGCGAGTAGCGACGGACCAGCCACCGGCAGAACGTGCCAAAGCAGGATTCGCAACTCGCTGATACCCTTCGCGCGCGCCGTCATGATGTGGGGCATCGCGTATGCCTTCGCCAGAAGATTCCGTACAAAACGGTAGACGCGCGGAAAAACGATCATTCCCACTGCCAGCGATCCCGGCACATTCCATAGAACTGACAGCAACGCCAAAACCGCGGCCGGAATGCAGAGAAAAGTTCCGCTCAGGCTTGTAGTCAACACTTCGTATACGGTGAGGCGGAGCCAAGCCGAACTCAAGGCCAGGCCCAGGGCCAGGCTCCAGCTGATTAGCAGCCCCATGCCCACCAACCGGAAGGTCAGAGGCGCACGATCACGCAGAAGCGAACTCACCGGCTGGCCGAGGGAAATCGAAGTACCCAAATCCCCGTGCACGGCGCGCTCGAGCGATTGCAGATAAAACTTCACCACATTGCTCTGGGATCGGCGCGACTCCTGCAATGCGCGGACGCTTTCCGAGTTGAGATGAGGATCAAGCTGCGCTTCGTCGACGTCGAAGCCGGGCGCAAACCGCACCAGAAAAGCCGAAAGCAATCCGCCCAGCAGTAGGGTGGCCAGGCATACCAGGCCGTGTCGCGCGATTTTCCGCCAAAGCAACGTCGATCTCCCCTAACGCGCCGAAGCGCCGCGGGAGTGCGTGTCTTGCCCGCCCGCCGCATGATGAATCCGCTTCATGGAGTACATACGGCGATCGGCCTCGGCGAGCAGGCGTTCGACGTCGTAACCGTCATCCGGACAAAATACCGTTCCTACGCTGAGCGTGATCAAGTCGCGGCCGCACACGTGCCGCCCCGATTCGATGGCAACCTGGTTCAGCCGGTCTGCTTTTTCCGCAGCCGCTTCGAGAGTGAGACCGGGTGCCGTGATCACGAACTCGTCGCCACCCATGCGCGCAACATAGTCGTAACCGCGGCAAGCATCTTTCAGGCGAGCGCTGAATTCGCGCAGAAGCTTGTCGCCTTCGAAGTGCCCATAGGAGTCGTTGATCTGCTTGAACCCGTCAATGTCGCAAACCATCACCGCGAGCGGCGTCTTGGTGCGGCGGCATCGGCCTATTTCCTGCGCCAGATGCACGAACAACGATCGCGCGTTCGGCAATCCAGTCAGGTAGTCGGTGGTCGCGGAGCTCTCGGCCTGCTGATACTTGAGCGCGTTCTCTACCGACAGCGCCACCTTGGAGGCTACCGCCAACAGGATCCGGAGATGGTCGGGAGTAAAAGCGTCGCGGCCCGAGTGATACATTGCGAGCACTCCGACGACGCCGTTTAATCCTTCGAGCGGCACGACCAGCGCGGACTGCAACGCCGCTGTCTTGCCCGGATCCACGACATAGCCAGATTCCACTTGCGGATTTCCATTCACAATGGGCTTGCAGTTTTCCGCCACCCAGCCGCACAGGCCTTCGCCGACGCGGATCTTCATCGACGACAGCATGCGGAAATTCTCTCCACTGACCAACTCCGGCAGCAGCCAGCCATTGCGATTGACGAATACAGCAAACGAATCGTAAGGAATCATTCGGCGCAGCCGCATCGAGAGCACCGAGAGTGTCTCGCTCAGACTGAGCGAAATGCCAAGGTCCTGGCTGAGTTCGAACATGGTCTGTGCTTCCTGTCGCGCGGAAGCGATGGAAGTCAGGAAGTCGGCGCTGTCGCCTGTTCCCAGCGTCGTGGGTTCGCTGCTGTCGAAGCCGGTGGCAGGCGCCAGGCCACGCTCCACGCGTATTGTTTTGGACAGCGTGTGGACCGTGACGGTTTGTTCATTGGAGAGCGCCGCGCGCTCCAGTTCGATGTAATTGCGGTCGAGAATGTCGACAATCTGAGGATCAAACCATGTCCCTGATTTTTCCTTCACCCTCGCCATGGCTTCACCCAGTGGCAAGGCCGAGCGATACTGCCGGTGTGACGCCATCGCATCGAGACAATCCACCGCGCCCAGGATGCGCGCCCCAATCGGGATCTGATCTCCCGACAGGCCGTCCGGATAGCCGGTGCCGTCCCAGCGTTCGTGATGCGAACGCACAATAGGAGCCACCGGATACGGAAATGCGACCCGCTCCAAGATTTCCGCTCCCACGATGGGGTGCACTTTCATTTTTTCAAACTCTTCGTGCGACAGCTTGCCGGGCTTGTTGATGATTTGTTCGGGAACAGCGAGCTTTCCGATGTCATGGAGCAGAGCGGCTGCCCGCAGCGCCTCGATCTCCGCTTCGGCTAGATTCAATTCCTTGGCAATCTCCACAGCGTACGTGCGGACCCGCTGCAGATGCGTGTGCGTGGTGTGATCTTTTGCCTCGATCGCCAGCGCGAGAGCTTCGATCGTCCGCATGTTCAGGGAGGCGATCTCCTCGACGTGCCGCTTTTCAACTTCGACGCGGTCTTTCTCCGCCGCTAAACGTCCCAGATAGAGGCGGTATGAGCGGTAGACCCAGTAGATGAGCGGTAAAACGAGCAGAGACGTCTGCCACCCGGCGGTACGGTTGATGATACCGACCAATCCCACGGCTGCGGCACCCACCAGGTAATACGGAAATGACCAGAAATAGCACTCCGACCAGACCTTCCGAACCGACTTCCCTTCTGTGAGAGCGATGATCACGGAGATCGGGAGCGTGTTGGCGAAGAAAAATACCAGCGCCGCGACCATCAGGAGGATCGGTTTACTGGAGGCGAAGCGGCCGGTCAGCCAGTGATACCCGAAGTAGGTGAACGCACAGGCATTCGCCATCATGCCGGCGACGTTGAACGAAATCTTGATGGGGTCCCAGCGTTTGTGTGACTGCCACACACTCTGCACGAGAGTTGCCGTACATCCGATGACAACGGTCTCCGCCAGGCTGAGTTCCATTACGCCCAGGAGGATGAAAAGAAAATTTACAGACATCGTGCCATCGATGCCCGGGAGTTGTACCTTCAAACCCGATGCCAGAATGGCGATGCCGAGATAGCAGAGAAAACGCGGCAGGTCCTGGGACTGCCAATGCGACAGCGATACGATCAGCATGACCGAACCCATCGCGACCGCAACCGCCACGAAGATCTTCGTCGGCCATGACAATCTGTCCGGCGATGTCGTCATCTTGCTCCCGTCTTTGCCGAATCCTGATGCACTTCGAGCCCCGCCCTTCCACCGGTGGGCCTAGCCGTGGCGGGGTCCACAATTTGACCGCAAGGCACACCAAATCCAATGCCTTAGCGGAGATGGTAGAGCAATCATGCGGGGCTCAGTAGCTTACTTCTGTAACCACTCGACCTCGAATTTCCACACGGAGCGACCCCGAATGGAATCAAGAAATCCACGGATGGACCGTTACCTTGGTTACCTCACTGCCAATGCCCTGCTCGGTGCAAGGCGCGTGAGTGTGTCAACATCAACGGCAAACCTGGAAAAATGCCGACTTCGTATCGCAGCTCAGATAAGCCGGAAGCGGTCCGTTCCGCCGCGAACAATAGCACCGACCCTCAATCGCAGGGGGCGTCCCCGCCATCGAGCGGCGTTTTCTCCATGGATCGAGAAGGGCGCATTCGTTCCTGCAACGATGCCTTCAGTCAGTTCCTTGGCTATTCTTTTCAACAATTGACTGGGCGGGACTTCACCGAAATATTCCGCGGGCAGGAAGCTGGGGGCGGCGGCCCGCTCCCGAAACTTCGAAAAGCTGTCGCGGAAGCAGCAGCCCAGGGCGAATATCGCGAACTTCTCATCGCATCGCACCGTGATGGAACGAAGATAACGGTACGATTTTCCGCAACCCTTTTGCGGGATTCAGGGGCGGGCACGGAAACCATCGTCGTCCTGGCGAAGCGAAGCGAGGAAGAGGCTTCGCTTCCGGCTGCGGAGTCCAGCGCAGCGGTGAAGGGACGGAATATCATCGCGCGCACCATCGACGGAATCCAGTTCATTCTGGCCAGCCCGGTGATGCATGAGTTCATGGCTCTAGTGGATCGAGTTGCCAGTCACACGGAGACAGTCCTCGTTACCGGCGAAACGGGCACGGGGAAGGAATTAATCGCGCGCACAATTCATGAGTCGTCCCACCGCCGCAATCGCCCCTGGGTCGACATCAACTGCGCCGCCCTTCCGGAAAACCTGGTCGAGAGTGAGCTGTTCGGATACGAGAAAGGCGCTTTCAGCGGCGCTGATGCTTCCAAGCCCGGCCTCTTCGAGCTGGCCGACAAGGGCACGTTATTCCTCGATGAAATTGGGGAGTTGCAGTTGCATACGCAAGTGAAGCTGCTGCGGATCCTCGACAATCAGCCGTTTTATCGCCTGGGCGGCCATCGCAAGATTCGCGTTGATGTCCGCGTGGTAGCTGCAACCAATCAGGACCTGGAAGCCGCCGTCAGAAATGGAGGCTTCCGCCAGGATCTCTATCACAGGCTGGGCCAGTTCCAACTGCGGGTTCCGCCTTTGCGGGAACGGCCTGAAGATATCGTGGCACTGGCTGAGCATTTCCTGCGGCTGAAATCTCCCAAAAAGCACTATTCGCCTCAGGCGATCTCCGCCCTGCTCTCGCATTCGTGGCCGGGAAATATTCGCGAACTAAGGAACCTGGTGGCTAAGGTTGCCATGGAGTCATCGGGTAGCGAGATCGATTTTTCCAAACTCAGCGCGGCGTTGACCGGCGAACCCGCTGCTATCCGCCAGACTGCGTCCATGCCCATCGGCAACCTCGACAGTATGGAAGAGCAGATGATCATCAAGGCGCTGGAGCGCACCGGCGGCCATCGCACGCTCGCGGCCGAGCAATTGGGCATCTCGCGCCGCACGCTCAGCCGCAAGCTTCGCGAATACAACATTAACTTCGCAGCCGGAGACGCTCCGGCGCCGCTCAACTTCGTGAGCACAGAGCAGCAGAAGTTCTTCCGCGCGCGCGTCGAAATCCCAGTCACCATCAAGAATTCCCGCGGCGATGAGACGCATGTCCAGGGCGTGAATCTGAGCACGGGAGGCATGGGCCTCGACGGGGTCAACGAGCCTCTGCGCTTCGCCGGCCTGCTCGATATCAAGTTCGACTTGCCCGAAACCGATATCCATTTCCAGGCTAAGGCACGGCTCATGTGGGTTGGAGACGACGGGCGAGTCGGAATCCGCTTCGCTGTGATCGAGCCTGCATTGTTTGAACAGCTACAGCGCTGGACCAACCGCAAGATGAAAGATGAGGGTTGGGAATTTTCCGGCTAGAACCTGCCCCGCCGGATCAGCGTTTCAGCAGACTTTCGAAATAGCGGCTGTTGTAGTACGCAGTTGTCTTCTGCACGAATTCCAGGATCTTGAACATCCTCTCGCGGCCATCGCGATTCAACTCGCGGAACTGAACCGCCACGCCGCTGCCCGGTTCCAGGCGTGCGACCACACCTTCGGCGGAGAGATTGGCATCATCCATCGAGAAGACCAGTTTCAGCTTGCTGCCAGGCGAGAGAATAGCACTGGTTTCTACGTAGCAACCGCCCATGCTGATGTCGGTCAGATTGGCGAAGACAGGCGTGCTGCCTGCATCCGTTTGCATCTCGATCGCAACTCGGCACTTCAACCGCGGATGGACGCGGCGATCTTTGTAGGCAAGCTGCTTCTGTTTCTCGAGATACATGCGGCGGTCCGCTTCCGCCAGCAACTGCTCGGCATCTTTGCCATCGTCAGGAAAGACGGCGCGCCCTACGCTGAGCGACAGGATTTCTTCTCCGCAAACTTCCGCGCCGGCCTGGCGGGCGAGAATGCCCATCTGATCTGCCTTCTTGATGGCCGCGTCAGAGGCCAGCCCGGGAGCAACGACGACAAATTCGTCGCCACCCATGCGTGCGACGTAGTCGTACTCGCGGCAACTGTCTTTCAAGGCCTGCGCAAAGAGGCGCAGAACGCGGTTCCCTTCCAGATGGCCGAAGCGGTCATTGATCTGCTTGAAGCCGTCCATATCGGAAACCATCACGGTCAGCGTCGTATTGTCGCGCTTGCAGCGCGCAAGTTCGCGGTCGAGCTGCAGGAAGAGCGAACGCGCGTTTGGAAGTCCGGTCAGGTAATCCGTGGTGGCGGAATTTTCCGCTTGCTGATACTTGAGCGCGTTCTCGATCGCAAGCGCCATCTTGCCGCTCACTGCAAGTAGAATGCGCAGGTGATCGCTGGTGAACGCGTCGGGCTCTGCCCGGTAGAGTGCCAGCACGCCGATCACTCCCGAAACACCCTCCAGCGGAACCGCCAATGCCGAGCGCAAGGTGCTGAATTTCGACGGATCGTTCAGGTAGCCGGGCTCCACGGATGGGTTACCGTTGATGATCGGCTTGCGGTTCTGCCCCACCCATCCGGAAAGTCCCTGCCCCAGCGGAATTCGCAGCGACGAGAACAGGCGGTAGTTGTCGCCGTTCACGTATTCGGGAATCAGCTCTTCCTCGCGCCGCACATAGACTGCAATCGCATCGTACGGCACCATCGGTTTCAGCTTGATCGAGAACACCGAGAGCGTTTCGCCCAGGCTGAGCGAGGCTCCAAGATCCTGGCTGAGCTCGAACAATGCCTGCGCTTCCTGGCGGGCCGCGGCGATCGACGAGAGGAACGTCGCTTCGCGTCCGGCATAATCTTGCGCGGCGGCATTCTCAAACCCGGCCGCCGGCTCGAGCCCTCGTTCGATTTTGATGGCGGTAGAAAGCGGACCGCTGGGGTCTGTGTCTGACTTTGCCTGCGCCATGCGTTCCAGATGCTGGTAGCGGCGCTGCAGGATTTCGACGACCTTCGGATCGAAGGATTTTCCCGACTCGGCTGCCAGTTTCTGCATGACTTCACGCAAGGGCAAAGCGCGCCGGTATTGCCGGTCCGACGCCAGCGCGTCGAGATAATCAACTGCTGAGAGAATTCTGGCTCCAATTGGAATCTCGGCGCCTTTCAGTCCCAACGGATAGCCTGAGCCGTCCCACTTCTCGTGGTGGGCACGCACAATGGGTACGACCGGATAGGGGAAACGGACCCGCTCCAGAATCTCCGCACCTACCAGCGTGTGAATCTTCATCTTCTCGAACTCTTCGGGCGTCAGGCGTCCGGGTTTCGAAATGATGTGCTCGGGAACAGCGAGTTTTCCGATGTCGTGCAGCAGGGCAGCGGCGTGCAAAGCTTCGAGTTCCGGGCCGCTCACCCCCAGTTCCTTGGCTACCTCAATTGCGTAGATGCGCACGCGCTGCAAGTGCTCGTGCGTGGTGTGGTCTTTGGCTTCAATCGCCAGCGCGAGAGCTTCAATCGTGCGCAGGTGGAGGTTGGCCATTTCCTCCACATGCCGCTTTTCGTCCTCCAATTTGCCCAGGTAGAGACGGTACGAACGGTAGATTAGATAAACGACCGGCACCAGCAATAGCGAAGTTTCCCAATTGAAGCGCTGATTCATCCAGGCAATGGTGCCCGCCACTCCCGCGCCGACCAGGTAGTACGGAAACGACCAGAAGTAGCAGTCGACGACGATGCGCGTCAGCGGGCGCCGCTCCGTCAGCGAGATGACCATGGCAATCGACCCGGCGTTGGCAATGAAATACGCCGTGGCCGCAACACCCAGCAGGATCGGACGGCTGTCGAATAGCAGACTCGCCAGCGGGTGGTGATAGATCACGTAGGCAAGCGCAGTCGAGATGGCGCCTGCGCAAACATTGAACGTCAGCTGGATGGCCTGCGGCCTCTCCGGATACAGGCACTGCGCCAGCATCGAGACCGCGCCCAGAATCAGTGTTTCCGTAAAGCTCAGCTCGATGATGCCGATGAGAATGAAAAGAAAGTTGACCGAGAGCGTGCCGGTGATTCCCGGCAGAGTCACCTTCAGGCGCGAGGCCAGAATCGCGATCCCGAGATAACAGATGAATTCCGCAATGTTCCGGCTGCTCTGATGAACGCCGCCGTAGACAAGAGTTGCCATACCGCCGCTCACGATCAAGCCGATGAACAGCTTGGCCGGAATCGACAACTCTCTCCATGAAGAAGAGTGGCTCATGGCGCCGTCCGCGATACGTGTAGCTCCGGTCATAAGGCTTAAAGCACACTGCGGCGAACAACTACACTTCGGCCGCGCGGGGCAAGCCCGAACTCTTAGAAATATCAGTTAAGGGCTTTTAGATACAGCAATTTGGAAGGGTTTGGCGAAACTTCAGTAACCGCATTTTGTTACTCAAAGTAGGTTGACATGGCACCGTTTTCAGCGGAACAAACGAGTCGGGATATCAGTTTGGTGCCCGTGTTGTTCGTGACGCGTTCGCCACCGGGCCGCGTGCTCTCATACTTGCGACTGCGAAGGAATTGCTGTGGCCAGCCGATACGCGGAAGGAAGCAACTTCCGCCGGCGTCCGAAAGATCCTGAAACGCGAAGAGGTTACGAAACAAACCTGCCGGCCCTACGAATAGATCCCGGGAGCTTCGTGCCCAAGCTTCTGGACATATTCCACATAGGAACCCGGATAAACAGTAGGATGTCGATCCGTGCCGCTCTCGCCTCCGAGCTCCAACACACGGGAGCCGAGCCCGCGGAGGAACATGCGGTCATGCGACACGAAGATCATCGTGCCTTCAAAATCCTTCAGGGCCTCCACCAGCATCTCCTTGGTCGCAAGATCCAGGTGATTCGTCGGTTCATCGAGCACCAGGAAGTTCGGCGGATTGTAGAGCATGCGCGCAATTGCCAACCGGGACTTTTCGCCGCCGGAGAGTGAGCGGATCTTCTTGTCCACGTCTTCGCCAGAGAACTGGAATGCTCCGGCCAGAGTCTTCAGCGCCCCGAGACTGTCGTGGGGAAAATCCTGTTGCAACTGTTCGATAACCGTGAGATCCGGATTGAGCACGTCCAGCGATTGTTGCGCGAAGTAGCCCATATACAGGCTGGCGCCCAGCCGAACGCTTCCCGCATCTGGAGCACTGGCCCCGGCAATCATTTTAAGAAGAGTAGTCTTACCTGCGCCGTTTCTCCCCATGACCGCCCAGCGTTCTCCTCGGCGGATGGTGAGATTGAATCCGTCATAAATCACACGCGGCCCGTAACTCTTGTGCAGATTCTCGATCACAGCCACCTGTTCGCCGGATCGTGGAGGAACACGAAAGTCGAATTTCACGACCTGCCGTTTTTTGGGCAGTTCAATCTTCTCGATCTTGTCCAGGGCCTTAATTCGGCTCTGCACCTGGGCCGCCTTGGCCGCGTGCGTCCGGAAACGATCGATGAAGCGCTGTTCTTTGGCAAGCATGGACTGCTGCCGGGCAAATGCCGCCTGCTGATTGCTCTCTCGGATCGCCCGCTCGCGCTCGTAGAAGTCATAGTCACCCGAGTACGTGATGATTTCGCCGCCATCAATCTCCGCGATCTTAGAAACCAGACGATTCATGAACTCGCGGTCATGCGAAGTCATGAGCAGCGCGCCGGGAAATGACTTGAGAAACTGTTCCAGCCAGATGATGGACTCGATGTCGAGGTGGTTCGTCGGTTCGTCCATCAGCAATACATCCGGCATTCCGAGCAGCACCCGTGCCAGCGCAACCCGCATCTTCCATCCGCCGGAGAGAGCGCCCACGTCGCCATCAATCTGATCGTCTTTGAATCCCAGACCGTGGAGCACTTCCCGGGCCTGCGATTCGAGCGCGTAACCGCCTAAATGCTCGTACTCCTCCTGCACGTGGCCGAAGCGATCAAGGATGCGGTCCATGTCATCCGCCTTGTCGGGGTCCGACATTTCCCGCTGCAAGGCTTCGAGCTCGTGGTGCAGATCGCCAACGCGTCCGCTGCCTGCGATCGCTTCATCCAGCACCGAACGGCCCTGCATCTCCTCGACGTCCTGGCGAAAGTAGCCGATCGTCAACTTCTTGGGGACCGAGACCGAGCCCTCGTCGGGAGTCTCCTCGCCAACCACCATCCGGAAGAGCGTTGTCTTGCCCGCCCCGTTGGGCCCGACCAATCCGACTTTTTCGCCGGCATTCAGCTGAAACGAAGCATCCACGAAGAGCAACTGCTTGCCATACTGCTTATTGATGTTTGAGAAAGAGATCATTTTGGGAAGTCACGTTGAAAGAGCACTCGGGGCACACTGCCTCTTTAGTGTAGCCACCGTGTAGCCCGGTCAGAAAATCGCCGGCCAGGCGCTGCCGTTGGATGATTGAAGGATTGCCGTGATTCGAGAGTTTCTGGAATCGATTCACACAAGCCCAGCTTACTGTTATCGATGCGCCGGCAGAAGCGACAGTCATCAGGGTTACAGATATTAGACTCGACGCCCCAGAGTTCGCTCAATGCTTCTTCCACATTGCAAACGCCTTTTGCATGCGCGGATCGGTAAACAGTTTCACGCAAACCTCGCGCTCGACCGGCCCAGCTACCACACAGCGCAGGTCAGTGCGCCGGGCTACCTCTTTCGCCGGGATACTGATCTGTGAAACGAACCGGCCCGCATCGGCGATCGTGGCACCGAAGACCAGTCGGTCTAGCCCCGACCAGAGAGCGCACGCCATGCACATCGCACACGGCTCGCACGTCGTATACAGGGTGTAGCCCTTGAGGGATCCCGAGCCCAGCTTTGCGCAAGCGAGTCGAATTGTCAGGGTTTCGGCATGCGCGCTGGGATCGTGGTCGGGACCCACGCGATTCACCGCGCGCATCAACCGCTCCCCGGTAGCTGTGCTCACAATGTCTGCGCCGAACGCCATCGGATGATCCGTGCTCAGCGTCTCCGCCGTGAAGGCAGCCACGGATCGCATCCGCTCGTGATCCATTGCGCTCACACCATCCGCAGCCAACGCGTGTGTGGCCAGAATCCCTGTGCTCAAGGACGCCGCGCCAGCCTGCACCAGAAAATTCCGCCGATTTACATTCATAAGCTTGTCTCGATAGCAGCCATGCAGAAATCATACAGCCTGGATATTTCCCTAACCTCGTCGGGAGTCTCCTCGCCGACCATCATGCGGAACAGCGTGGTCTTGCCCGCCCCGTTGGGCCCGACCAGCCCGACTTTTTCGCCGGCATTCACCTGAAACGAAGCATCGACGAACAGCAACTGCTTGCCATCTGCTTATTGATGTTTGAAAAAGAGATCATTTTGAGAAGTCATTTTGAAAGAGCAACTCGCGGTACGGTGCCTCTTCCAGTGTAGCTTGACCAGGAAATTGAGGGTCGCGTGGGAGTTGTGTATCGTTGATAAAACGGATAGTTTTCAGATAGAAGGGGTTCTGGTTATGTGGAGAATCCGGCCACTGCTGTTGCTAACGCTGGGCTTGACGACCTTTGGTGTTTGCCAGGCGCAGACGGTCCTACCTGATTCCCTCCCGGAACTGAAATATCCTCCGCTCGCGAGAGTCGCTAACATTCAGGGTGACGTCGTAGTGAGCTTCCGACAGACACCGGAAGGTCGGACCGTCGATGTAACTCCGGTTTCTGGCCATCCGATTTTGCAGGGGATCGCGGTCGAAAACGTCAAGGCCTGGCAGCTTAGGCCGAAAGCGGAGCTTGCAGGGCCAGCCTACAGGGTCACATTTCACTTCAAGCTAAATCCACCTGACGATGGATACGACGATAGCCAGCCAGTGACGAAGGCGGTGCTAGATGGAGCAGGACAAGTTCAGGTCGTTTCGATCTCTACGACGGGACTGGACCGCTCAGAATGTCCAACCGCCAATGATCGCGTGCCTCCAGCAACCGTGATGGATGGAGATTTCGTGGAACTGCAACGTTGGAACGAAGAAGTGAGGGTTAGTGCAGACGGCTCGGTTGTTTGGAAGCAGGGCAATTTTTCCCAGAGAGGACAGATTACACCGGCCGAGGCGAACTCCCTGTTGGAGCGCTTTCGCACTCCAGCCATTTGGAGGCTGTGCGGCCGCTACGACCAGGCGGGGTTGATGGACGGCGGTAGCAGTTCGTTTAAGGTGCGCATCGGTGGGCTGGAGAAAAGTGTCGGAGAGTATGGCGATGCCGCGCCGGCGATTTTCAGAGATGTGGAATTAGCAGTTGACCTGTCCGCCAATACACATCAATGGCGTCATGGCGATCCGACAACTGAAAGTATCGCGGAAATCACCTTCGAGTATCTACCGAAACCTGGCAAGACAGAACTCATGGATGCGGCGCATCGCGGAGACAAAAAGGCTTTCCAGGCCGCGTTAGCGGCCGGCGATAAGCTGACTGACGTCGACGCGAGCGGATGGACGCCTCTGATGTATGCCGCCAGTTCCTACGGCGATTCGCTGTTGAGTGAAATAGTCAAGGCAGGAGTAGATGTGAATGCCCGCTCCAAGAGAGGCGAAACGGCTCTGATGGCATCTGCTGTCACGGGCATGGCGGATGAGGACCTTCTGAATGCAGGTGCCGAAGTGAATGCGGCTAACGATGACGGCATGACCGCACTGATGCTTCTGGTTCAGCGCGGAGATCCAGATGAGGTCGAGACACTGTTAAAAGCTGGGGCCGATGCTCGAATGAAGGACTCAAAGGGACGCACGGCTCTCGACTATCTCAATTCAGCGAACTGCGGATCCCCGATCATCCACGAGAAAGATCCTCGATGGATGACCGTGGGCTATTCGAGATGCAATGCGCTTGACCATGATGATTATCAGAAGTCAAAAAGACTGCTGATCAATGCAGGCGCTACAGAAACACGTACCGCCGTACCAGCTTCATTTCCGACGCAAACACGCTAATCGGCTCGGCCTTCATCGGCGTTCCTTGCCTCTTCCCGTGAGCCCGGCCAGAAAATGGCCGAGAAACGCTTGGCACATTGGATTGTCGACGTTTGTCCGTGCACAACCAATACGCCCGCAAGAATCGCAGGCGGCCTTTCACTAAGGTGTTTCTCCGACCCACTGACCACCTTTGCACTGCGGATATCCTGCAGACAGACGACGTAGTTCGTCGTTTTCGTACATCGATACGTAATCATCGATGACCCAGCGGTTATTCTCCAGAATCGCGGTTACATCACCCTCAGAGTCGCCCCAGTCCTCTTTGAAAGCAATCAGAACATCGACGCGGTTGTCTCCGATAGCTCTGCTGCTGAGAATGCGAAAAGCATCGGGAGTTGCCGCATCATTGGGGCCAGTGAACAAGCCATCCTCAAGCCAAGGTAATCCCGACTTGTATGTGTTGGCGCGAAGAAACTCCCCATAGCGCCGGTAATAGTCTTTGTCACACGCTTCAAGGCTCTCGAGCTGTTGAGCAAGTCGTTTACTGAAAAGTGGCCGGAGCGCCTTCTCTTCGGGTCCATAAGGAATTCCGAGCCAATGGTGCCTGGTGATATAGGTGTAGAACACGCGCACAGCGTCAAGAGCTGACCGCGGGGTGTTGCTGCGTACCTGAAGAGGTTCGAGAATGCATGCTTCTATGCAAAACGCCACCTTCGCATGGAAAGAGCCCATTGGAATCTTCGCTTGAACTTCAAACGGGGCGAACTTTCCCGGGGGGCCCATAGAGAATTCGACCGTGAGCGTGTATTGACCTGGCTTGTCGAAGACAAACCCTACTCCGTCTTTCAGCGAAATGATTCGGTCCGCTGAGATTTGCTTATACTGCCCCAGCGCCGTGAAATCCGAGGCAGAGGGTTCCTTGAAACTGGCTCGCGTCTCGCCCTGCCACGGCACTTCGTTGCCGTCAGGCCCGATTACCTTGAAACTCACAAACTCATCGCCTAGCATGCGACTGACCAAGAGCGGTTGTTCCGGCCGGCTATAAAGCTGAAGCTTGATTACAACGGCCTCGCCCCGCCAGAAGAGTTGCTTCGAGGGAAGAGTATAAAAATACAGCTCTGGAGTTTTGGCTGACTCCACTGGGGCCTGCCCCCACGCGGCTTGCGAGCAGACCAAACAAGACAAGAATAGAAATACTGAGACCTTCATCATCCGGTCCTTCGGCCATCCTGATATTAGACACCGCAAATTGATCATTCGCACGGGCAAAAACCCAGGACGGACGCGACGTTCACTAGCCCGAGTATAAAATTGCCGGCCAATGCTGGCACATTGGGATCAGTGAACAGAAATCAGCCATCGCAAAATCCGCGCTTGACATTGGCCGATAATCCACTACCATATGGTTGTGGATCAATTGGGCACAACCTTCGCCGCTTTGTCCGATCCAACCCGGCGCGCAATGATCGAACGACTCTCCCGTGGGCCTGCCTCCGTGCATAGGTTGACGGAACCGTTCGCACTCTCGCAGCAGATGATTTCAAAACATATTGCCTACCTGGTGCGGGCGCGGATTGTGATCAAGACCAAGCGTGGACGAGAGAGTATCTGCACGCTGAGGCCAGAGGCGATCAAAAAAGTCGGCGACTGGGCGTTTAGCTATCGCCGATTCTGGGAAGAGAGCTTCGACAAACTGGATGCAGTTGTAAATCAAATGAAGAAAGAGGAGGCCAGAGATGACAAAAAGCACGGTCAACGAGATAGAGCGGATGGTCGTCACAAGAGTTTTTGATGCCCCACGCGAATTGGTTTGGAAAGCGTGGACAGACCCGAAATACGTGATGCAGTGGTGGGGGCCGAAGGGTTTTACTGCGCCCGTTTGCAAGATGGATTTCCGCGTGGGAGGAAAATCTCTCTTCTGCATGAGAGCGCCGGATGGGCAGGAGTGCTGGAATGCGGTGGAATACCACGAAATTGTTCCGTACGAGAAGATCGTTTCCTCCATGTACTTCGCCGACTCGAAGGGAAACAAGGTTGAGCCTGCGGAATTAGGCATAGAACATGAGGCCATCGACGGTGCGTACGACGTGACCCTCTTTGAGGATCTCGGAAACGGCCGGACGAAGCTCACTCACATTGGAAATGAACCCATGGAGAGCGCGAAAAATAGCGGTCAACTGGAGGGCTGGAACCAGATACTCGATAAAGTTGCCGCGGTTGTTGCGAAGCTAGCACAAGCGAAATAAGAAGTTGGAGTTTTGATGGTTGTCAGGCGCGAGATCGGAACGTAACGCAACGCGCGCCCGTTCCGGAAACCTAAGGGTGGGTGGGGCTGATGAGATAACCCTGTCGACTCCTTTCCTCCGAGCCTTGGTCGCTTGAGCGCTTCCAAGTCTACTCGCCAGATAGGAGCCGACACGGTGATCTCATCAGCCCCGCTCCAGGAAAGTTCGCGTCAAGTCACCGAGAAGATATAATTCGCGCGTGCGACAACCTATGCAGCATGTAATGGCGCTTCGCGTTTCCAAAGTAGTTCTCGTTTTCGCAATCGCACTTTTCTACACGATTCTGGTCCTAAACAACATCACGGATTACGGCTCCAACTATGAGTTTGTCCGCCATGTCCTGATGATGGACTCAACCTTTCCGGGGAACCACCTCATGTGGCGCGCCGTCCATGTGCCGCTAGTACATACGGTCTTCTACATCGGCATCATCGGCTGGGAATCAGTCACGATGCTTCTATGCTGGTGGGCTGGTGTTCGGTTGCTGAAATCGTATCGTGCAGACAGGGGGCAATTCGCCGGTGCGCTGAACGTCACCGTGATTGCTCTGACGACGAGCCTGCTCATGTGGTTGGTGGCATTCCTCGATGTCGGGGGCGAATGGTTTCTGATGTGGCAGTCGAAAATGTGGAATGGGCAGGAAGAGGCATTCCGAATGTTCACCATTGTCGGTGTGGTGTTTTTGGTTGTGGTGCAACGCGAGCCAACTCCCGATTAGTCGGCAAACCCGGACGTAATGACCGGGAACAGACAGGATGTTCGCCAGTTTTCATTCGTCGAAAAATCGGGGAACGCCCCGTCTGTCCCCATATTTGTCCTGAGCCGCGTTTGCAAATGGGTGGCGAGATTCCAGCTCAATGGTTCGCCTTACACAAACCCTTTGGCGTCCAATCATGGACCATAGTGGTCGGTGGTTGCGAAGACTGATGGAGAATGAGGACGATCGACCGACGCCGCTCTGTGCCGATGGCGGTGAGATGCATCGATAATCCCATGGGAACGATGACCGCAGGTTCCCCTGCTCGACCGATCTGCATGCGGCCATCGGAGGTCTCCAGGCAGGTTTCGCCGCTCACTGCGTACCAGGCCTCCGGGCCGGAGTGGACGTGCGCGGGCGCGGTCATTCCGGGGGTGAAGTCCGCCTCCATCAACTGTGCCGTGTACTTTTCTCCCGCCAGGATCGGGAGCGGACCAATTTTGGCCACCGGATTTCCGTGGGCCGACTTCCAGTTCTCGTCCTCGATGGTCATCAACCACACTTTGCCAAACGACTCGACCACCACACCTCGCGGCCCCTGGTCTGCTTGCGCCGCAATGCGTGTTGGGTATGCGTCGAGATGCCAGAATACTTGCGCTTTGGTGAATTGACCTACGGGATTGTCCGCGAGGATCCAGCACCCAATCTCCTGCGTTCGCGTACTCGCCGGTTTGCACGGATCACCCGGGGTCGCGACACCTTGCGCCATCAGTCGTGTCCATGGGAGAAGGAGCAGACAGAAAAAGAACATGCTGTTCAATCGCACCTGTCGAATCATCAATCTGAACCTCAAAGTTGTTGGTAGCTGTCTGGAACGGATTGTATCCGCACAACATTGATCGGCTGCAAAGAGATGTCGCATAAGGATAGATTTCCGCTTCTGCCCGCATTTATTGGGTACACTCCCCTGGATACCCCCGGAAGGACTACGAGATGCGAAAAGGTTTTACGAGAAAACCACAACCCGACGCTCCCGGGACGCCCGCCAAGAACTACATCACGCCGAGCGGCCTCGAGCGCCTCAAAGATGAGCACCGGTTTCTGCTCACCAGGGAACGCCCGGCCGTGACGGAGGTGGTGGCGTGGGCGGCCAGCAACGGCGATCGCAGCGAAAACGCCGACTATCAGTATGGCAAGCGGCGGCTGCGGCAGATCGATGGGCGGATTCGCTTTCTCACCAAGCGCATCGAAGCCGCCGAAGTGGTGGACCCGGAAGCTCCGAGAGCGGGCCAGGCGGCGACGAGGGCGTTCTTCGGAGCGACCGTGCGCTATGCCAATGCCGCGGGTGCGGAACGAGTCGTGAGTATCGTGGGCACCGACGAGGTGGATCTCAATCGCAACCACATCAGTTGGGTGTCGCCCCTGGGGCGCGCGTTGACGAAGTCGGCAGCGGGTGACAGTGTTGTCCTTCAACTGCCGGGTGGCACAGAATACCTGACCGTGCTGGAAGTGTGTTACGAGCGCATTTCTGTGGCACCGTTCCGTGAACCAGCCGGATCCGAGGCCTCGGGAAAGAGACGCCCTCGCCCACGCTAATCCATCCGACGAAGAAGCGGCGAGAGATTAGCTTATCGGCGATGGAGTACGGGACCGCACTTCCGAGCGGGCGGGACCCGGTCCTTTCTCGAAGCAATTAAGATAAAAATGGTGCGACTGAATTGGATAACCAGAACCGATCAGACCGGCGGCACCAGATTGGCGTATTCGCACGAGGTGAATCCGTCCCCATTTAGAAATGGGGCCTTGAGGTTAGAACTGGGGTCTTGAGTGCGTTGAGTGGTAAAATCTCGTACGAAGTGCCGGGATGGCGGAACTGGCAGACGCAGCGGACTCAAAATCCGCCGGTACTTGGTACCTTGCAGGTTCGATTCCTGTTCCCGGCACCAAAATTCCTACTCCCAAGCCACCTTCGGTAGAACCGGTGTCGACCAGTCAGTCCTTTGGGGCAAGTGACCAAAAATCAAAAAAATTCATCCACTGGTCGCAATAGGCCGCCAATGTTTTTTCCAGAAAACTGACCGCCTGGCACATGGCGTCGTACAAGTCGGCCTCATCATCACCACGTTTGGCTGGTTGCGGCACCGCCGCAATCGCATTTCCCATTAGAACCTGATAGCGCAGCCAGCCGCGCCGGATTGCGAACGCAGGCAGCACCGGCGCACCGGAGGCCTGCGACAGCAGGAAAGGGCCAATGGGAAAGCGAGTGGGCTGAGAAAAAAAGGGCACATCAAACGTGCGAAGCTGGTAAACGCGGTCTCCCTGGATCGCCACGATCTCGTTGCGTCGCAGAGCCGCCAGCAATTCGATCGTGGCCGGAATGCCTTGTTTAAGGTCTACCGCTTTGATCCGATCGTTGGCCATCAGATTTCGCAGCGTGATCTCCGCCGGATTATCCTCCACGACCCGTGCCACATTTACACGCCCGTACATGGAGAGCAGCTTTGAAGCGAATTCCCAATTTCCCAGATGTGCCGTCCAGACAATGAGCCCGTTGCCTGCAGCCAGGCATTGTTCGATCCTGGCGCCGGTTTCGGAATCAACCAGCATGTCGAGCAGTTGCGCTTGCGTGGCCTGGGGTACGAAGCAATAGGAAACCATCAGATCGCAGAATGAATAGAAGACCCAGTACACCTTCCATTGCAGTGCCAGTCCGCGTTTCGCCGAAACGTGGCTCAGATTTCCCGTTACAGCCTGCCGCTCGCGCTTCAGCATGAGGAAAAAAATCAGTGCAGTAACCGCCGCAACCGGCGGATGGAGAAAACGCGGGAGCCTCGGCATGATCACAAATATCATCCTTAGCGCCGTCGTGTTATGAAATCGGTGCTGGTACCAGCGCGTCACTTTGCGCCTCGGATCATTGGTGTTGCATTCATAAGCACGTTTTTCAATCACGCCAGCCGGCAATCCCGAACGCAAAGGCATGCGCCGAAAAGTCGAGCATCAAGGCTCCGGCTTCCCCGTTCCAAGCCGAACCGATACTTGAATCGATGAGCCGCTATTGTATTGGGACGATTCTCGCCTGGGTAAGAACAAGCAAACAAAGGCGCCCGAGACTCGGATGTCAGGACCTTGCTTCCGCCACTTTCGTTTCGATCACGGCCGCCAAGGAACTGATGCTCTCGAGATATTTCGGATCGAAGTTGCCCTGCACAAGTTTGATCCCGAAATGCCGCTCGATCTCCATAACCAACTGGAGTACGTCGATGGAATCGATTTCGAGGTCTCCGCCGAGAAGCGGGTAATCGTCGCGCAGGTCCGCCGGGGTCAAATCATTGATCCGCAAGCTACTCAATATGATGGGTTTGAGTTGTTCGCTAACGCTCGACATGGGTTCGTTTACAAACATCGTAGAATACCACAAAGATCAACCGGGAAATCGAGCAGAAGAGTGGGCTGGAAGGCTCGCTGAAGGCGGGTTTTGCCTATTAGGGGCTCTCCAGATATCGTTCTTGTTTCCCTGCTCGAGATGGGAGTCTACAGCAGCCCTCCGTCGACGGAGATCACCTGTCCGGTGATGTACGCCGCCTGCTCGGACCCCAGAAACACGACTAGCGGAGCAACATCCTCGGGCTCGCCAAAGCGTCCTAGCGGGACTTCGGCAAGCAATCTCTTCTCTTCCTTCTCGATGTATTTGGCGGACATGGGACTTGGTATGACACCAGGGCAAACGGCATTGACCCGGATCCGGAATCGCCCCACTTCGCGAGAGAGCGCCTTGGTGAAGGCGATGATGCCCCCTTTTGCTGCCGAATAGTTGCACTGACCGGCTTGGCCGCGAATTCCGGCTGGAGACACGATATTGCAAATGGCCCCACCGCCCCGGCGCATCATACCCGGCAAAGCCCGCCGGGAGCACAAGTATGTTCCCCGAAGATTCGTGTCAATCACTTCGTCCCACTGCTGGTCCGACATAAATGCCAGCAACACATCACGGTTCACTCCGGCATTATTCACCAGGTACTCGACCGTACCGAGTTCCCTTTCGATATGTTCAAAAAGCTGAGCAACATTTTCTTCACGCGAGATATCGCCTTCCAAAGCGACTGCAGTTCCGCCCGCGGCGACGATGCGCTCGACCACCGTATCTGCTGACGTTTTCCCATGACGATAATGCACGCCGACACAGAACCCAGCACCCGCCAGAGAAATTGCAATCGCGGCGCCAATGGTCCCAGAAGCTCCTGTGACCAGGGCGACTCTTCGATCGGCAGCTCGGCCATCCACATCGCTTTCAGCCATAGCGTCGAATTCAGTGCAGTGGCTTGAACACTAAAATGTACACGGCCCACCGCGAGTTGTAGCGCGGGATGTTGCCGTCCAGCGCGTAGGAAACCGTTCCTTGCAGCAGGGTACCGAACGGGCCAGGTGTGTTGAAGTTCAGTTCCGGACCGTCAAACTTGCGGAACCGAGGCGACTCGTCCAGATTGCGTCCACGGGCATAAGCGTACATCCCCTCGACCTTTACCAGGTCCAATACGTTAAAGCCATAGTGCACGTTGGCCATCGCAAGCGCGTCAAAGGAATCCGTCCCAGGAGGAATGCCGTGGAGACGCGGCGTCGTCAGAAACGACGGGAAGTAGCGCGAAAAGCGGTCCAGTTGATTTCCGCCCCAGTAAGAAAGATCCCATCCGCCCTTGGTGAATTTGCGGATGTAGTAGTCCTTGCTCAAATCTGCATCGTACAGGGTGAATGCATTTTGCGAATGAAAAAGCAGAGCGTTCTCGGGAGGCGGATTGGGCGACGTAGACCCGCAACCGGCCGGAGGCTGGGCCAGCGAGGCGCACCCGAACGGCTTCCAGCCTATGCGCTCACCCCGAATACCCTGCGCGTCGAACACATACCCGTGTCGCGTGTACTTTATTTCAACGCCGGGGAGCACATTCAAGCCGTTGCGAGGGAGTTCGTATTGCTGGTCCGCCTGGCTGGCACGGATGAAATTGTCGAACGAGAAATAGCTGGAGGCCGTTACGCTGAGGTGAGTGCTGGCTTGCCAGGAGGCGCGCAGGCCGGCGGTTTGCTCCCACTGCCACGTCTCTCCCTGCAGCAACTCCATATTATTGCTGTAGATTCGATTCTCGCTGGGCAATGCCGAGAGCGCCACATCCACCGCAAGCCGGAAGTTGGGGCGAAACTGCTTGGAGAGGTCGGATATCAGAATGGGCCCGGCGAAAAAGGTCGAAAGCTGCGCTCCGGTGTGGTGATAGTCAAAATCCACCGTGCTAACGCCGAGAAACGGAATCGGAAAGTTGAACGTGCCGCCATACATCAGTCCGGAAACGAGAGCTTTGACGCGCTTCGCGTTCTGGTCGACCAGAACCCGCTCACCGTTTTTCTTCCGCAGTGGCCGCAATCCGTGATCGGTATCGCGGTACATCGGGTCTTCCGAACCATGCTCAGCGGCAAGAGCGTCGTTGAACTGCGGCGTGTTGATCGCGAAATCCGAGAACTGCACCGTTCTCTGCAACACGAAATCGCGTCCGGCTGCGTTCAACAATTGTTGGGCTGACATCGATCGCAGCAAGTTGAACTGATTGCCCTTATCATCGCGGACCAGTTCGTAGTTCTGCGTCTCCACGTTCACCAGGACATTACTCTTTGTGCCGCGCTGGCTCAGATACTGTTTCACTTCGCGGAAAGTCGTGCCGTCGATCCAGATCTTGCCGCTGTAAAGAGCCTCGTCCTGCACTTTGGGCTCGACTCCGACGACAAAGCACATCGCGCCATTTATCTTTTCGGTGCCGAGCAGTTTGTATGCATATCGCTCGTTGAGTTTCAATTCGAGGGGCTGAATCATTACCTTTTCCGGCTCGATTTCCGGCAGAGGAAACTCATGATTCTTTCCATACTTCACGCCGTTGATGTAAAACTCCTTCTGCGCCAGCTCCATCGCCCCGCCCCGGCTGAAGAATTGCCGAAATTGCATCGAAAAATCGAATCCTGGCTCTAGATTCGTGGTTTCAAAATGCAGGCTCATGAAGCTGGAAACCATATAGTTTTCCAGTCTCTGCTTTTGCGCTTCGCGATTCTGTTGCCAGCGGGCAATGATTTCCTCGACACTGAGTTCGACCCCGCTCTTGACTTCCACCGTGTTCGAAACCGTCAGACCAGGCTCGCTTTGCCGCCGGATGGATATGAGGGCGTACTCGCTGGTGCACATGCAGGTTTGCGTGAAACCTTTGTCCATCTTCGTCAATTCGCCAGCCTGCAGTTCGTTTCCCGTTACGGCGTCGTACCACCTGATCTCGAATGGCCCCGGCTTATCGCCCTGCAACCGGACGGCCTTCGGTGAATCTGGCATGGCATTGACACGCGCCACGATCACCGCATCCGACGGCCCGCCGGCAAACCAATGATGCTGATCGTTCCCGATGCCATCCACCGACACATGGAATGGGGACTTTGAGGCATCCGTTGGAAACAGGCTGCTCGAGATTGCACGGTTCAGGAAGCTGCTTGTCGTGCATAAGGCCGCCGCGGACCTCACATCTGGTGGCTCCGCCCAGACAAGTTCAACCGAGGATCCCGCTGCGAGGATTGCCGCGAGGAATGCCGAGAGCCCCGTGGTCGCTCCCGTCTCCGATTTAAGAACGATGGGCTTATTGAACGCGTGTTCGGCAATCCACTGCGCATCCTGACGCCAGCCGTCGCCATACGTAATTCCCAGCAGGTCGGAATAGTTGGCTACCCTTCGGAGGACCTCCCCGTGGCTGCCGATGAACCCGGGCGGAAAAGCAAATGCCAGTCGCAAGCCGGCGTTGCTCCCTTTGACCGCCAGCGCAACTCGCACCAATCCATAAGCGAACAGATCGTCAGCCGTCAGAGGCTCTTTGATCTCGACTACCAGCCCATGCACCGCGGGCGTCGAAAGAGGTAGCGATTTCACAAACGCATCGACACGCTCGATTATTTCTTGCTCTGACTCCTTCCCGGTCAGAGAACCGGCATCCATAACAACGTGGAGCCAGACCTCAACTTCTTGCGGGATGCGCTCGAGCAATTGCTGGTCGAGCGAAGGGAGCGCTTCGGCCTTGGCAAAATTAAAAGACAGTGCTGGCAAGACGATTACTTTGCCGGGAACGTCACATTGCTCGGCGGCTTGCAGTCCTGCGGATAGACTTTGATCCACGGGAATCGAGATCGCAATCCGCGGCAGGCCTGCCTCCGCCGTCAGCGGTAACAGTAAAAAGATTGCAGCCAAAGCGATCGTCGACGCGACTCGGCGCACCCATCCGTATATCGTCGTTGATCCAGATAGAAATGGAGAAGCCGATGAGAGGCGCGACGATTTCATCGAGATTCGCACGGCAACTAAGCTTGAAAACTGGATGCCAATCACGAAGAAAATTTCCGTTTCGCGCCTAAATTATCGTGCTGCTTCGTTATTAACATGCAACCAGCAAGAGCCGCTATTCGCAGTAAGTATATGCGAACGCTACCTTCCACCCCGCCGTCGCCGCTCCTCCATCAGGAAGACCGAAGGAATCAACAACAAGCCACCTGCCAGCGCCAATGCAACGCCCAACGAGGTTACCAGGCCCATCTCGACAAGAGGCGCGAAGCTGGACGTCATCAACGCCCCGAATCCAACGATCGTCGTAAGGTTGGATTGAATCAAGGCCGCGCCAGATGCCTTGGCGATCACAAGAATTTCGTTACCTTCGTTTTCCTGATAACGGCGCACCAGATGGATGCCATTGTCGATGCCAATGCCGATGATCAGCGGGATCGCGGTGACCGACATGAAGCTGAAATGATGCCTCAGCAGCAGCAATAGACCAAACGTCGCGACGACGCCGAATACGATTGGGATCAGCACGATGAGCGAGATCCGGAGGTTCCGAAAACACAGGTAAACAATGAACAGAATGCCGCCCGCCGTCCAAATCAGTGCCCTCCGGCTATCGTGAAGTACTTGTCTCTGCAGATCGCGATTCATCTTTTCGAACGAAAATTCCACGAAGCTTCCAAATTCGTTTCTCCAGGAATCGATGACGCTTTCGGGAACGACCTCAACGGCGTCCGGATCGCTGCCATAAAAGCTGATGGCCGCGACGTAACTGCGGTCTCCGGTCTTGCGAATGCTGTCATTGAGCAATCCAACAGGCAGGAACTTCGCAGCCGTTTCCAGCGTGATCGGATCGCTGAATTGGTGCCGATCCTGCCCTAGCTGCCGCAGACGATCGATAAATGGCTGGACGGGCTCAGTTCGAAAGCCATTCTCGCGAAGCGCACCCTGAAGGGCATTCGCCGCAGCCGCGAAATTGACATCAGCCAACGAACTAGCGCGCGACTCTTGCGTTCGAACTGACGGGATAAGAAACGTGGGAGAAAAGGTGGATTTAACGATGCCACGATGCTGGTACTCCTCAAGCTTTGCAGTCAGGGCTTCGGCCCGGCTCAACACTTCCTGCTCGCCGCCGGCGATCAGCAGCACGTGCGGACTGCCCTCAATGCCGAATCTCGCGGAAAGTAGATTTTGCGCGGCCACCGCGGGATTGTCGGCGCCGGCAATCTCGAAATGCTTTTCAAATTTGATGGTCGGCAGAAACACTAACGACAGCAGGAAGCTTCCCGCTCCCAGGACCATCACGGCCTGTGGATGCCGGCCGACAAAATCCACGGACTTTTGCGCGATGAAGGGCAGCAACCGGAAAGTGATTGTCTCTGGCGCACGCGGCTTTTTTATTCGCCACCACAGTTGCAACAGCGCCGGGACTGTTAACAGGGTGTGCAGCATCATCATGAACATCCCTATCGTCAGGATGAACCCGAATTCCGCCAGCCCCTTAAAACTCGCAAACGCGAGTGAAACCGTGGCAGTGGCCGCCGTCAGGATGCAAAGGAAGACACTCAGCCCGGTGCTTTCGAAGGTGCGCAGCACCGAATCGTTCAGTGTCCCGCCCTTTCTCCATTCCTGCGGTACCCGGTTGAAGAAATGCACGATCTGGTCGTCTCCCAGCCCTGCGAGAATGGCGATGAAAGACAGGCTGATCAGATTGACTTCTCCGGGATAGAAGCTTGCGATGCCGGTGGTCCACATGATGCCTAGGCTTGCGGGCAGCAACGATAAAAGCAGAAGCGGCACTGTCGGATAGATCACCAAGCACAACAGCAGATTGCCCACGATGGAAACCAGGGAAATCCGGCGGATATTTGTTTCGATGAGCTGATGCTCCAGCTCCGCGTAAACGTAGGCTCCCGCCGGAGTGGCCTTCACTCCCGAGTCTCGTATTTCAGGATCCGCCGTCGCTGAGCGGATGTGCACGCGCGTCCATCGCATCACCTGCTCGGCGAAGTTGTAATCCATGGCCGACTGCCGGGGTTCGGCGATGAGGAGCAGAGCTTTGTGGTCTTTACTAAAGAACCGGTTGCCCGACCCCCAATTGAGATCGAAATTCACAAACTGCGAGAACCCTTGCCCGTTGCCTGTTTCCACCTGCATCAGTCCCAGGGGATCGGCGACAAAGTAATTTGTTCCCAGCGAAGAAAATGGAGTGACCAGATCGGTCGCGGCCTGGCGGACAGTTTGGTGTATCTGCGCGGGGTCGAGCCGGCGCTTGAAATCCTCGCTTTGTCCGGGCAGTACGAAAGATGGAAAGTTCCAGGTAAAGAACCGCACGATGTTGAGCAGTTCTTCTTCCTGCAGGCCCGAGCGTACGTCTGTGAAGAGTCCGCTAGCCTGCATGTCGGCCGTGAGACGCTCGGCCATTTCTTCCATCTGGCCAGTGGCGTCGGTCTCTCCTGCCGGAGCCTCAATCACTACGAAGAGCTGATTGCCGTAACCCAGGTCCTTTCCGATCTGGCTTACGGCCCGCCATTGTGGATCTCGACTCCCAAACAAATCGGCCAGGTCGGTGCCAGTTCGTAGTTTGTGGATATTCGAATACAACCATAGGGTGAGGATCAGGCTCAGTGCCGTCACGAGCCCAGGATGGTTCACCACCAGCCTGCCCACCAAGCGCATGGAACGCGCCATCATGCCAGGGCTCCCTCGCTCAACCTAGGACCACCGACAGCTCGCCGCTGGCCACGATATCCTCGCCGACCCACACCGTGCCGCCGACGTACGCCATCTGTGCAGCCTCCGTCAGCTTCTTGGTTTCAACACGTATTTCCTGACCGGGAGTCACAGGCTTGAAAAACTTGAACCGGTTTACGGCGGCGAGCAGGGCAATCTTGCCCGGATTTTTGTCAGCTGCTTGCGGCGCGGCCGATCCCAGCATCACTCCGGCGGTCTGGGCCACCGCTTCGATCAGCAAAACTCCCGGCAAGATGGGCTTGCCAGGAAAATGCCCGGCAAAAACTGGGTTCTCCGGATCGATGAACTTCACCGCAAGGCATCGGACCCCTGGCTCCAGTTCTTCCACACGGTCGATCCACAAGAACGGTGAGCGATGAGGAATCAGTGTCTCGATTTCGTCTCGCTCGATCCCTCTCGGGTTGCTCACTTTGGTTTGTACACCTCAAACATATCCGCGGGAATCTTCGGGTTCATCGAGTTGACTTCCACATCGAATACACTGTTCACGCCACTCTTTCCGTCCACCTCGAGCGACCGCAGCACGTAATCCCGTTTGTCCAGCTTCACCACCAGGTAATTCAGCCGGTCGCGAAAAGCGCTCGATCGTGGAACCAGTTTCATCCGGTAGTCCCGGCCGTCTTGTTCTACGGTGACCGTGAAATTTTTCCGGAGATTCCCGAGAGAGTTCTGCCCGCCAAAATACGATTGGGCCCGGCGCACGCTTTTCCCGATTTCCGTCACTTCGGTCTTGCTGCCGCTGGTGACGTTCACGTAGTTTTCATTGAACCGGACATGCATGCTGGAAGGTTCAAAGTAGTCGAGTGCGAATCGGGTTGTGCCTTCAGCGCAGAATTTACCATGCAGTACCAGCGGTCTTGTCATGAGGCTCGAGGTGCGGGTTTCGGTGATGGTCCCGCACATACTCGTGTATTTCTTTTGCGCCTGCTGGATCCCGTCCCATACCTGGTTCAGAAGATCGTTCGACTGGCCGGCGAACACTCCCGGGATAATCAGGAACCAAAGCAGAACGCAGAGCGATCTCGATCGCGCCAGCAGGTTCTCCCTTGGACCTGCCCTCCTGAACTCCCCTGCTCTCATCGCTTCTCAGGCACTCTTACCGGGCTGCATTCAGCTCCAAGCTCAATTTGCACTAAGTTTGAAACAGGAGGCTCTTTCAGTACGAGTTCCCTGTAGAGCTTGGCCTTAAGAATATTGTCGAGGTCGCGCTTGACCCGATCCTCTCGAGCGCGCAGCTTCTCTTCGCGGGCGTTCTTCGCAATCCCGCGTTGTTCGAGATCATGCTGGGCCTCATTTGAGACAATCTCATCCTTTACCACCAGATGATGCTCGGTGCTCGTAAGCTTCACTCTCTTCCCGCCGGCAAAAATTTCGTGTCGTCCGTGCTCCTCGTACCACTTGGTCAAAGTGGCGGTCATATGCATTTTCTCAACGATGTGCCGCCAACCTACGCCGGTATTGTAAGCACAGAAAGAAATCTCTCCTTGTTGCGTAGCGTAAGGGATGATGCACTGCTCGGTCCTGCGAAAATCGTAGTTGAATAAATCCTGGAACCACATTCCGGCCACGAACAGCAGGTTCCATCGGTCTCGGCGGCGGTTGAAGATGTCGGCCATCGTCCGCTTCCCGGAAACATCCCCGTAGTCGTGTCCCGTCGCTCCCAGTCCTTTGTCCAGCTTCTTCAGCATGTCGACGGCGCGGAAATGCGTTGGCGCACGAAATGCATCGTAATTCCGGACCAGCGCGAGCGCCATTCCAGCAGCCGAAATCCATCGGCTGCGAGCCCAGTCATTGATCCTTGCAACATCCTTGGCGAACTGTTCTGCATTGATAAACGCAGTGACCGGAACAGCCTCGCGCGTTTGCTTGTCGACCATGACCGCCATTCCCACTCCACAATTGGGATGACAGCCGCACGCGACATGCCCCCATGCAGCGTCGGGCCCGTGAACGAGGTCGGCCCAATCCGAGAAAGTGCTCAGGAACGAGAGCGGGAACCAGTCCCGTGCAGGCTCGCCGATGCCTAGTTGTGACTTCACATCGTGAGCCAGATGCGAGAGCGTGTAGCGTTGCGCTTTGCGGCGTTCTTCAGTAATGGCTTCATCGCGTCCGGTGAACGATACGGGCTGGAACGATACAAGGGCAATCTTATCGGGGTTATCAAGAGCGAATTGCACCACACGTCCTACCTGCTCGTTATTGATCCCATTGACAACCGTGGTGACGAGCACGATCTCCACTCCGTTTGAGTGCAGGTTCTCAATGGCTCGCAGTTTCAGGTCAAACAGATTTCCGACGTTGCGATGCGAATTCGCGGCATTGCCGATGCCGTCAAACTGAAGGTACGCGTATCGGAGCCCGGCTTCCGCAGCCTGCGCAGCAAAATCGGGATCCTTGGCGAACTCGATACCGTTGGTTGCGGCCTGCACGCTGTCGTAGCCGAGCTGACGGGCATAACGAATGGCATCCAAAAAGTACGGGGAGAGAGTCGGCTCGCCCCCGGAGAACTGCACCGACATTTGACGCCGGGGCTTGATGCTGAATGCGTTGTCAAGCAGCGTCTTGATTTCGTCCCAGGTCAATTCATGTACAAATCCGACCTGGTTGGCGTCCATGAAACACGGGTCACACATCATGTTGCAGCGGTTGGTGAGATCGATGGTGAGAACGGAGCCTCGCCCATGCCGGATGGTACTGCTCCCGTGGTCATGCAGTTTTTCGTCGTTGTGCGCACGGATATCGCGGCCGGGGAACGTTTCCTCCAAGTGCCGGAAGAATTGCGGATCGATCGATAAGACATCTTCGAAATGCCCGTGAACCGCACAATCTTTCACCATCAGGATCTTGCCGTCGCGCTCGATGATCTGCGCCTTGATTTCACCGGGCCTCTCGTTTACGAGGACGCGATAGTCGTGCTGGCCGTCGAGAATCTGGCGGCGAATTTCAGGCACACACCGAGGACACAACGAGTCCGTTTGACGAGGCCAGCCCAGAGGGGGCTTCGATTTCTCATACGACTTCAGAAGCGGTTTCTCTGACCACGCTGGCGTGAAGGATGGATTTTCAGGAAAGAGATTGTTGGTCCAGCGAAATACTTGCCACAGCTGCTCTGCGGCAATTGACATCGCCTTTTCGAGGTATTTGACGGGCTTGTGCATTCACCTTGGCGCTCGGTGTTGAGCTGGCCGCACTAACTCTGCTTGCAACGCGCCAAGACGGCGACGGCCAGCTACTACTGAGATGTGGAAGGATATCAGATCGCATTCTTGAGCGACAAATTCTTCTTGTCTCCTTCTACAAGCAAAATTACACTGGCAAATTCCGCGATGAGACGCCGTTCCGCCTGGAAGATTGAGAAATATACCTACTGCGAGTGCCCGCATCCAGAGCGCGAATTCGGCTACGCGGTCTCCCTGCACAACCATTCCCACCACTCTGTGGAAAAGCTGGCGGCGCTAAATCACGTCGTCCAACGTTCGTTTATGCGCCCGTGGAGTGGCATTCTGCAGAAGTCGTTTGGTTTGGGCGACGTTCCCAACCTCAATTATGCAGAGATAACATTCAATCCGCCCTATAGCCCCGAGGATGTGTATCAGATGGAGGCAACGGCGGCATCCCGCTGGGGATTCGACGGGGTTCACCTGGCAATTACCGATCACGACGAATGTGCCGGAGGCCTCGCGTTGCTGCACAATCGGCCCGATCTCAATGGCCGCATCGCCGTCAGCGAAGAATTGTCCCTCTGGTTTGGAGGGCACTTGTTTCACCTGGGAATCCTCCACCTGCCCGAATACGCAGCCGAAGAAACGCATACTCAGATTCAAGCAGCGGCACGCGGCAAACGGTACGACGAGTTGTTTGAAATTCTTTCAGCCAGCGGCTGCCTGGTCATCTTGAACCATCCTCTTGTCGCGTGGGGCCCGGGAGCGAACACCATTCCCGTCACAGACCTGCTTTCGCGCTATGGTTGGGCGATTCACGCTTTGGAAGTAAATGGCATGAGGCCGAAGGAGGAGAATGATCGCGTCCTCGAACTGGCCCAGAAATGGCAGAAACCCTTGATCGGCGGCGGAGACAGCCATCTGCTGGTCGCCAGTTCCATGCTCTCTTTGTCACGGGCGGCAACGTTCAAGGATTTCATCGCGGAAGTGAAGGATGGCCATGCTGTGCCATTTGTGACGCCGGAATATTTTGCGCCGCTCAGGTGGAAGCTTTTTTTGCGCGTTCTATTTTTCATCTCGCGCTACCGGCAGATCGCGAGCTACAAAGGACAACCCGTCTCGGCGATGCTTGAGCAGCGCACGGTTTTGTTAGATCCGGTGGGTGCGGCGAGTCGCGTGTTTCTTGGGTTAGTTTCAGCTCTGGGATTAGCGCGGTGAGCAAGGGTCTTTGTGCAGACCGCAAACGCAGGGAAATCGGATGCGGAAATCAGTGCGCGGAGTCGAAGATTGCGTCGTCCGGCATCACAAGGCGGTAGTGGAGCCGTGCGGTCCCTAGTTCTGACATCCGCTTACTTCTTCTTCATATACATCGGTCTCGTTGATTCCTGGCAGAGCCCGGAGTGCACCCGAGACTTGCGATTGGAGTAACTTCCGGCAAGGCTGTTTTCTCCGTCGGAACTCAGGGTTGCGCAGTACTCTACCGTGTGTTTTTCGGCAAAAAGCAGAAAAAGCTTCTTGCCACTGACCACGCCCACGAGATCGTATCCCCCGCCGTTGCCGCTCACGTCGCGGCTTCCTTCGGACTGAATCAAATGCAAAGTACCCCAGTCTTCCACATCCCACGAGCCATTCACATTGATCGCAGGCGGATCCTTTTGGGCGTCAAGCCACGCCTTGCCCTCTACCTCCACCTTGGCAGCTCCCAGAGAAATCGGGAAGGAAATGCACACCAATAAAAGCGTCACGGCGATTGTCACGGGCTTCATGAGAGATGTCTCCTTTCTAGTTCGCGGCATGGGGCCGGACCTCCGGCCCTGTAATGTTCACGGGACTATTATTTGGATGGCCGATCAGATAGGTAATTGGCGCTCTGCCGCTGGCCAGTTCACCGATTTCCCAGCTGTATTGGCACGAACCGAGTTTCTCTACGATCTCACGCAGTTCCTGCGGCCGATAGGTCCGCAGGCACGATACTACTCCGTCGAACAGCAGGACCAGAGGAATGATCGGAATCAGGTAGGTCCACAACAGTCGCGACCAGCGGAAGGGACGAATCCTCGGAGTGTGCAGGAACAGGAGAAGAATTCCGACGAAGATAATGCCAACCGTCGAGGGAGCGCGCCGGGTTACCTCAAAGATGCCGACGCCTTCGCCGGCATCGACAGCGTTCTGCAAAATCGCGCGAGCGTCCTCGGGGCAAAAATGATGGAACGATGTAAACATGGTTCGCATCCCTTTCAGCCCGCGGGGAACATTCATTGCGTCCACTGCTTCCGGGTAATAAGTAATGTGATGATCGGAAGAGGCGCTGATATTTTGGAACGCCTCCAGGTTCGGATATTTATCCGTGAGCCAGATCTGAAGGCCCTCGGAATTGGGGCCGTTTCGGCTGCGGAGCTTTCGGGCAAGATGGAGCCACGGGCCGCCTCCGCCAGAGCACATATCCACAATCGATTGCGGGGCTTTCGTTCCATTTGCCGTCGAGTCGATCACGCTCTGCAGCAAGGGAGCGATCGGCGCGTAAGCCTTCATCAGATTGAAGCCGAACTGAACCGCGTCCGTAACATCGTCTCGAAGCGACGACGGGAACCACGGTTGTTCATGAAGCTCGATGAAATGTACGCGCCGCATACAGCGTTTAACTATTCTCGTTCAAATCCGCAAAACCTAACAGCGGTTGTGCACGATGGAAGAACCAGTGGGTGACGTGGGGGCTCACGCTCGCGCAATGGTTGCGCCCCACGTAAATCCGATTCCTGCGGACGCAAAAAGCAACGATTGGCCCGGTCGGATGAGGCCGTCGCGCCGCATATTGACATAATTGATCACGAGATCGCTACCGAACGTGTGACCATACTCTTCCATCCGTGTTGTGGGCAAACTTCCCTTCGGCAGTCCTAACATTTTGCAGAACGCCTCGCGATCCCGCCGGCTGATGTTGGTGTATATGAAATGGTCAATGTCGTTCAGACTCAGGGAGGTCGACGCCAGGGCCTGCTGGATGACCTGAAACATATTGATGAAGTAGACCGGCATCACCTGCCGTTCCATGCAAAGAGCATCGACCACAATGTCGAGTTTTCCATTTGTCCTGGCCATTGTGATCGCATCGTGCAAGTGGCCGAGGGTCAAAACCTCCACGCCTAGAATCAACGGTCCTTCGGACCCTTCTCGGCGCAGGACCACGGCGCTGCCCGCATCGCCATGCATGGTAATGGGGAGCAAGGAACGGTTGCCTGGAGGTGCGGCGTCGCCTGCTATGAGCAGCGCCGTTTGAATGCGGTCGTCGGTTGACATCCATCCGATCGCGGTCTTTATGGCTACGTGAAGCCCAGCACATCCGCCGACCTTGAAACTCAGGATCATCGCTGTCTCAGCCCCGAGATCAGCGCTGATTCTGTGCGCGAACGAAAGGCCCTTCGAGTTCTCTGAGGACCAGGTGCTGTAGTCCACGATGAGATGGATATCGCGTCCTTTTATACCGGCGTCGGCAATCGCGTTGGAAGCGGCTTCGCGAACCAGATCGTAAAGTTTGTTCTCGCCGCAAATACGGACCCGATTCAGGCCCAGGCCCTCCACGGCCTTGCGTCTTGATTCCGGGCTCAACGGAGAAAGCGCCGTCTCGATACGAGATCGTTCCCGCTCGAAGACCGCATCCACGGCCTCGTCATCAGGCGGGACAGCATATGCCGCGGATGCCATGCGCAGATTGATGTTCAAGGTAACTCCAGGAGAATTGCGGCAAATCCATTGTCGCGGGCTGTTCCCAGGAATATAGCTTGTCGATGAAGGCGCTGCGCGTTTGCCAGATTGCCTAAAGCCACGATTAAGTGAAAGAGAGCGCCGTTGCCGGCGAGACCTCGCGCCATCGCTTCGGGCGGCATAATCACGCAATCATCGCCGGCAACCTCGCGGACCAACGACGCTGTGGAACTAGCGGCGCAGGGCTCTCCATCGCCGCTACAGATGGCAAGCGTCGGCCCAGAGTCATTCAGCATCTGACGGACGACCTCTGCTGAATTGCCGCCCGCCGCCCAGCGTCCCGACCCGACCCGCGCATATGTAGGACCATTGTGGCGTCCTTCGACGCGGGCCGACGATTCCATCACCAATGCCGCCACTCCTTCGCTGGGAATGAAACCTTCATCCTTCATGGCATTTGAGTTGTAGCACGCCGCCGAGAGCAGGCCTGCCTGCTCATACCACGCATACAAGCTACCAGCCAACGCGTCACCCGCGAGCATGATGGCCACGTCCGCCTGACCCTGACGTATGACGGATGCCGCCTGGAGGATGGCGCACTCGCCTGCGAAATATTTGTTGCTTACCGTGATATTCGGCCCGCGGAGGCCGTGAAACATCGACACATGACTCGCCGGCGCGCTCGCTAGAGTTTCCGGAAACGTGATTGGGTCAGTTCCGTTCCATCCATTGGCAGCAGCGCTGAGGTAGAAGGATTCCGTTAGTTCGATACAGCCGAATGCAGTTGCAAAGACGACAGCAACGCGGGACCGGTCGAGTTGCGCGAGGTCGATCCCAGCATCCTTGATCGCCAAAGAAGATGCGACCAAAGCCCATGCCGACAGGCGATCCAGTCGCCGTGTTTTCACGCCCGGCACGACCGCGGCTGGACGAAAGGAAGGCACAAGAAACGCACGCCGCTCGCCCCCGGTCGTCCAGGCGGTGATTTGAGCAGGCTCGAGGGGAGCCTTGGGAATAAGTCCTGCGAGGGGACCGTAGGGACTGACCGAACCGATGCCGGTAATCGTGACGGGCGGCAAATCCTGCGTCATGCGGGACCGCTCCCGAATATGAGAACGGTGTTGCTGCCGCCGAATCCGCTCGAAGCCGACATGGCCAGAGGCAAAGGCTGGCGCTTTACCTCACCTCGCAGCCATTCAATGCCGGGGCTCTCGATGGGATTGGTCAGGCGCAGCGTTGGCAGGAGTGCCCCTGAACGAACGGCCGTAATTGTCACGGCGGCCTCCAGCGTTCCGGCCGCACCCAAGCAGTGGCCAAAGTATGATTTCGTCGAGGACACGGGAATAGGACGACTGCGCTTGCGGAAGGCGCTCTCGTAAGCGTTGGCCTCCGCGATGTCGTTCAACGGCGTACCGGTGCCGTGAGCGTTCACATAACCGATTTCATCGACACTGACCTGCGCCAGCTCCAGGGAAAGGCGTATGCAATCGGCTAGTCCGCTGCCGTCTTTCTGTGGCGCAGTGGAATGAAACGCGTCATTGGTCATCGCCCAGCCACGCAGCACCGCTAGAATGTTGGCGTTTCGAGCAGTCGCGTGGGCAAGTGTTTCGAGGATAAGAACGGCAGCTCCCTCGCCCAGATTGACGCCTTTGCGATTCTGGTCGAACGGAGAGCAGGGATTCGGGTCTAGCGCTTGCAGGGAGTTGAACCCACTTAACGTAAACGGGCACAACGGATCGCTGCCGCCTGCCAGAATGATTGGAGCAGATCCATCAAGCAGCATATTGGCGGCAATTGCGATCGCCATGGCCCCGGAAGCGCATGCCACGGATATTGCGCAGCGCGGCCCGAAAATTCCGAAATGCTCGCCAACCGCATCAGCAACATGCGCGAACGGATAGGAGGCTGCCCGTAACAGTCCGCCCGGCCGACGATACCACGCAGCCGGATCCTGGGCGATTCCGGTATCGATCTCGGTCAGGCCTCCCAGAGTGCTTGCCATGACGATTCCAGCCTCGCGGAAAACAGAGGAATCGTAACCGGAACTCGCCATTGCATCCTGAACCGCCATTACGGCGAGCTGATCGGTACGCGAAAACCTTTTACTGGAGTGTTCTGCCAGAGGCGGCAAGCCCCGGACCTGGGCGATCGACCCATCGAAGCCGGGATACACGTCGTCTTTTGTACGCTCCAGGCAGCTCTTCCCCGCCAACATGCCAGCCTGAAAGCAGTCCAGCCCGATGCCATAAGGGCTGACCACACCGACACCAGTAACGACGAGGGTTTTGTGGATATCAGTCAATCGAGCCGCCCGATCAAGATGTTAAAGAAAATTCAATCACCGATCGAGATCGATCGTCAACGGGCTCTCGGCATTCAGGGGGCCTTGCATCAATCCTTAACGCGCAGACTCGGCAGAAGATTTTCTTGCGACTAACAGAATGTGAGCCAAAGGCAAACGATTCTTGAAAGGGTGCTCTTCCAACTGCATACCGGCGTTCTCCAGCACGCTGCGGTAGTCGGCGATCGACAGTATCGTGGGACGCACACCGGCACCGCTGGAGGCGAAGATCAGCCGCTCGAAGGCCATCGTGATCGTGGACCTGACACCGCAATCCAGATCATGGACCCGAATGGCCAATATTCCCTCGGGCGCGAGGGCCGCACAACAACGCTCGAGCAGAGCCGATTGCTCTGCGGCGGTTAAGAACTGCAACACGTCCATAAGTAAAATCAAACCGGCTTGCGGAAGCTCGAAATGCCGAACGTCGGCAACGATCACGTCTGCATTGAAGTTGCCGAGTGCTTGGCGCGCGACAGCGATACGATGCGGGTCCAGGTCGCAACCCACCAGGCGCCGGCCGTTTTCATTGTATGCGGCAAAAATAAGTGCCATGCCGTATCCGCACCCAAGGTCTACCACCGTTCCAGATCCCAGGTTTTCGGCGGCAAGCAATTCGAAGATCCGGTCGAGTCGGAACTTCCATCGCACGAAGCTGCGAGCCGTTCGCGAACACCGGGCAAACCTCCCTTTCACAAAACGGACGCGCTCTCGCAGCGCTGGGTCGGCGAACGCCTCAGAGTTGAGATGGACGACAATCGCGGTGACCAACGCCCCGATCCCGCCGAGGAGTACTCCGAGTGCCACGCTGCCGATCACCCAGATGAAAAGTTGTTCCTTAGTAATATGATTGCGCGCAGCGGCCAGCGCGGATAGATTCAGCCGCTGGAATGAGCCATTGCGAAGCAAACATCCCAGTTCTACGGATGCGAAAATGATCAGGGGCTGGAACAGGGGATTGTTAATGAAGGTGCCGGCTACGGTCAGCGGCTTATTCAGTTTGAAGAGTAGAGCTACCCCAATTGCGGCTAGCGTTTGAAGCCCATAGATGGGAACGATGCCGATGAAAATTCCCAGGAACACCGCGGCGGCAGCGCGACCAGGATCCAGCCTCTCCTTCAACAACAGGGCCGCAAAATCCCGAGCTTTAGACTGAAATCGTCGGATCACCTCGTGGCCTTTCGTCCACAAACAGCCTGCGCCGCCACTGCTCGCGCACGATCTGCCGGCCGTTCCGTGTAACGAACGATTCGTGTCACCTGTCAGGCTCCGAGAAAACGAAATGCCAGTGACCAGAGACAGACACGCACGGTGTCTCGTACCGGCTTCATCTTGGAGCGCTTCCGGCCATCATCGTAGATCGTACGGACCGGAGCCTGTGCGATGGTACAGCCGGACCGGGCCATCTTGATCAGGATCTCCATCTCGAGTTCGTAGCACCTGCTACGCAGTTTGGCCCCATTCAACTTGTCCAGGCGGAACAACCGGAAACCACTTTGACTGTCGCGTATCTCCCAGCCGACCAGCGCAGAAGCGAGCCGGCTGCCGATCGTGTTCGAAAAATAGCGGGAGCGGGGCATGAGGGCCCGATCGAAAGAGCGCGCACCGATCACCAGATCAGCTCCGGTCTCCTGGGCGACGCGAATGAGGACCGGGATATCCTCCGCAAAATGCTGGCCGTCGCCATCGAGGGTGATGACATGGGTAAAATTGTGGTCGCGCGCAAAGGCAATGCCGGCGCGCAAAGCGGAGGCCTTGCCGGTATTTTGGGGCAATCTCAAACAAGTGGCACCCGCAGCCCGGGCAACGTCTGCAGTCCCGTCGCCGGAACCATCGTCGACGACAACCACCTCCGCGACGTGTCGCCTGGCCTCCTCCACAACTCTAGCGATGTAAGGGGCCTCGTTGAATGCGGGAATTAGGGCGCAGATTCGCATGCCGTCGATTGCAGAGTTCCACCGGCATCTTCACGTGGACCGGCCAGAACGAATTGGAATCCTCGCTCTCTGAGCTCGTCGATGACTCGAGGCAAGGCTTCCAGCATGGCATCCGTCCCGCCAGGCAAACGATCGTGCAGCAGAATAATGTCCCCGCTGGCCGCTTTGCTCAAAATTCGCCGGGCAAGAACGCTGGAATTCGCTGTGAGTGTATCACGCGTCCGAATGCGCCAAGAAATGTACTCCAACCCGGCATTGTCGAGATAAGGCGCTAGAAGCGGGTGGCGCAGCCCCACCGGCGAACGGAAAAGGCGCGGCCGGAACCCACAGATGCGACCGATGCTCTCAGTACAGCGCTCAATCTCAGCCCGCAGACGACCCGGCATCAGAAAGCAGAATAACGGATAGTGTGACCACGTGTGATTGCCGATCAAATGCCCTTCGGCCCAAGCCCGGCGCACAACCTCCGGATGCTGGTCGGCACGTTGTCCGATCACAAAGAATGTTGCCTTCACGTCCTTCTCGCGCAAAAGATCGAGCAATCTGGGCGTATCCACCGGATCGGGGCCATCGTCGAACGTCAGGGCCACGCAGCGGCCGCCAGCGACCCGCGACCGGTTAGCAACCAGCCATTGATTGCGTGGGTGAAACAACAAATAGACGATGGAGAGTGTAGTGGCACCCAGAATCAGGAAGAAAAGTCGAAGAAAGCCGAAGGTATAGAGCAGGGCCAGCACGGCGCTGATTAAAAAAATGACCGAGAAAAAGACTACCGACCTCACCATGCCGTTGTCCCAGGCTCCGCGGGGAACTTTGCAGAGATACGAATCGCCATCTTAGCATCGGCTCGTTCTTGGGAAAGGATGGTGGAGTTTCTGCGATCAGGCCAAAACCATCCAGGAGATCTTCAGCCTGCGCTGATGTTCGGACCGAACCGCCTATTAATTAAGAGGCAGAGGACCAATGCAACCGAGAGGATCCGCGCCGAAGCGACTGTGCCCGTGATTACAACCCGCAAGCCTTCGCGTTTCCCAGGCAATCACCCACAACGTGAGCGTAGTCCGCGATGGCGATTTCCGGATCGGCAATGTCCGGATGCCATAATTTTTCCCACTCGAAGCAAAAGAAGCCCTTGTATCCGATGGACCGGAGAGACTCAATCTGGCGCTGAATCGGGACGTTACCGCGGCCCGTCAGAACGTACTTACGGTCTTCTCCGCTGCCGACCGAATCCTTGAGATGGGTGTGGCGAATCCAGCGTCCGAGTTCCTTGACGGTAAACTCAGGATCCTCGCCGGCGGTGGCGAAAGTGTGGTGGGCATCCCACAAGAGCCCGACATGATCAGAGTCAGCTCTGTTCAAAACATCCTTCAGGCTCGATGACGCGGTGAAATGGTCGTGCGACTCGATGATGACCGTCACGTTCCGCGGTCCGGCGTAGGTGCCCAGTTCGTGCAAGCCAGCAGCGACGCGCGCCTTGGTAGCATCGTCCGGGGCGGGACTCTTGTCGGAATCGGCCTTGCCCCCGAACACACGGACGTACGGCGCGTACAGGGTCTGCGCAAGGTCAATGAAGCGTTTTGCGTCAGACAGCTCCTTGGCGCGTTTCTCGGGATCTTCGACGTACATTTGTGCAGAGCTGCTGACGCACGCGATTTTCAAACCGGCCGCCTGAATCTGCTCTTTGGTCTGCGCGATTCGATCGGGCGCGAAAGTAGGATCCGTTGGCAAGTCCAGCTTGCCCATCAGGCCGCGCAGTTCGATCGCAGAAAAACCGTGCTTCGAGGCAAAATCCAGAATCTTCGGCCATTCCCACTGCGGGCAGCCCAGGGTTGAGAAAGCCAAGGGGATTTTCGCACCCTTGCTTTCGGCCCAGGTTTTAGGCGCGAACAAAGCGGCGGAGAGCAATGTAACGAACTCGCGGCGAGTGGTCATAGGAAGATCCAGAAGCAGCCGGAAACTGCTGATGAAGGATTTGCGTTGATCCGGAGAATTTTAAGCCCATCTTCAGGATCAACCAAATATTTCGCAAGCGGGATGGATTGCTTGGATTATATTTCAAGACAAGCCTGCGAAAAGACGGAGGAGGTTGCGGCAACCTTTACCGGCGGCCGCCATTCTTGAGGTTCTTTTCCTTCTCGTCCAGGAGGCGGCAGATTTCGCGGGTCAGGGCCACGAGCTTCTCAGGGTCCTGTTCGACCGCCGCTTGCTCGCAAAGCTGCATCCACTCTTCTTTGCCTTCTTCGTCGATCATTGCAGGAGATACCACTTAGAGTGCCTTTCAAGGAGAGTCTAATTTCCCATCCCATGTTTTCGAAATCAAACGGGTGTTCTACTGATATTTTGTCGGCTTGTAAGGGAAACCCTGACAAAGGCCATCAATCCGGCACTGAACCGTGGATAATAGGCAGTGGTCTTGAGACACGGCCAGATGCCCGAACCTGCCCACAAAGAAACCATCCTTTACGCCGACAACACCGAGGCCCAGCTTTCCGCCCTGTCGCGCGTTCTACGGAATGCCGGCTTTCAGGTTCTCGAGGCCCGAACCGGCCGCCAAGCCCTCGAGATGAGCACCACCGGCCCGGACCTCATTGTGCTCGACGTTAACCTTCCCGATATCTCGGGAATCGAAGTCTGCAAACGAATCAAGGCCAATGAAACGATGGCGCGCACTCCTGTTCTGCACGTTTCCGCGACTCTCATAAGCACGGAAGCGCGCGTGGCGGGCCTGGAGGGCGGCGCGGATGCCTACTTAAGCCAGCCCATCGAGCCGCAGGAGTTAATTGCGACAGTGCGGGCGCTCCTGCGGGTACGAACAGCAGAAGAGCAGCTTTGGAAGTCCCAGATTCAGTATCGGTCCTTTTTCGAGGCGAATCCGCTCCCCTGTTTTGTGTTCGATACCTCTGATCTCAGGATTCTCACGGTGAATGCCGCCGCAGTTCAGCACTACGGGTACACCCGCGAAGAATTTGCCACGATGCTGCTGGGCGAACTCCTCCTGCCGGAAGAGCAGTCGGCATTTCTTGCCGCTTTGTCAGAGAACACCGCCGCCATGTCAATTCCGCGCACATGGAAGCACAAGATCAAGAGCGGCAAGCTGATTGACGTAGAAGTAATCTGGGCGCCGCTGGAACTCAACGGCAAGAATGTGCGCCTGGCCATCGTGCAGGACATCACCGAGAGGTTAGCTCTGCAGGTGGCGCAGCAACATGAGGAAATCCGTAGCCTCCTTCTTCATCGCGCTTTGCAGGCGCAAGAAGATGAACGGCGGCGTATCGCTCGTGAACTGCATGACGAATCCGGTCAATTGATGACTTCCCTTCTGGTCGGCCTGCGCAGCCTGAGCGACGCTCGTCGCCTGGCCGACGCCAAGGAGCAGGCCAAGCGCCTGCGCGAAATCGCCTCAGAAGCGATAAACGAAATTGGAAGGCTGGCTCGCGGGCTTCATTCGAGCGTCCTCGACGATCTCGGGATCGAAGCCGCATTGCGCCGCTTCGCCGATGAGTTCTCCAGTGCGCACGGCATCCAGGTGCATCTCGACATGTCCAGAGCCAGGTTTTCGCAGTTCAGCCGGGACGATCAAATCAACGTTTATCGCATCGTGCAGGAGGCGCTCACCAACGTGGCGCGCCATGCCCAGGCCCGGCACGTCGACATTGAATTTCACAGTTCTGCTACGGATTTGCATGTGACAATCCGCGACGACGGCCGTGGCGTCTCCGGCATGAGCGGAACCTCTTCGCGGCATCTCGGCGTTGAAGGCATGCGCCAGCGGGCGGCTGGCCTTGGTGGGAATTTGGAGATTACTTCTCCGGCGACCGGCGGCACCGAAGTGCGGCTGCAGCTTCCCAGCCAGCGGTCCGCCGGCAGAAGCACGGTTGCGGTCTAAGGCTAATGGCCAAGAACTCAAAGATTCGCGTCCTGATCGCCGATGATCATGCCATTCTTCGCTCCGGCCTCCGAATGCTTATCGACGCGCAGGCCGACATGACGGTCGTGGGAGAGGCCGAGAATGGTGACGAGGCCATTCAAACCGCGAAACAAACCCGGCCCGACATCGTTATCCTTGACGTCACCATGCCAGAACGCGGCGGATTGCACGCCATTTACGATATTTTGAGGAACAATCCTGACACTCGGATTCTGCTTCTCACCATGCACGAAGAGCTGGCCTACATGCGCACCGCTCTCAGTGCCGGCGCTTCCGGTTATGTGCTCAAGAAAAGCGTCGACGCCGACTTGCTGTCCGCTATCCGGGCAGTCCACAAAGGACGCACATACGTCGACTCGGAGTTGGCCTCGGAGTTGATCCAGCGCGCCCTGCCGGAGCGGAACCGTTCCGGAGCAAAACCGACGGACATGCTGAGCGAGCGCGAACTGCAGGTGCTGAAATTGGTGGCCGAAGGATTCAGCAGCCGCGAGATCGCGCAACAGATCTTCGTCAGCGTTAAGACCGTCGAGACCTACAGGGGCCGCTTCGCGGAAAAGCTGGGTCTGACCTCCCGGGCTGACATCGTTCGATACGCGCTGGAAACCGGCCTGCTCTCAACCGACAAGTTTAGCCTGCCTAAAGAGAGGTAGATACTCCAGGCCTGGTCAGGGGTGTCCTGTATTGAAGATGACAATTCGACACTTTACCTTTCGAGTTGGCCAAGGCAGTGTTACTTTCTCCCTTACAGAAACGCATTATCGAACTCTCTTCCGCAATCCTCGCGACAAATGATGTCGATGAGTTCAACCGGATGGCTACGGAACTGAAGTCGGCTCTCCACACGCACATCGAGGGGCTAAGGGACATGATTTCTAAGGCGAAGGAGCAGCTCGCCACGAACGATCTCCCCTCTGCAACCTCGGATTTTCCGAAACCTGAATAACCATCAGCAAAGAACGCCATCGCGTAATTAGCGGATAGCCGTCGGCGTCTTTACATCCTTGCAGTCGCCTTAACCCCGTATTTCCCGGCAAATTGGCGCTCAATTTCTTCCAGGCTGCGATCTTTGGTCTCCGAGACACTCCTGTATACGAAGATCAATCCCGCCAGGCACACTGCAGCGTAAAACCAGAATGCGCCGGAGATTCCGATGCTGCCCAGGATGAAGGGAAACGTGAACGTCACCAGGAAACATGCAATCCACAACGATGACACGGCAATCGCTACGGCGCGGCCACGAACCCGCGTGGGAAAGATTTCAGCGATCAGGATCCACGTAACCGGCGCCAGCGTCAGCCCATAGATCGCGATGGCGGCCAGCGTGAGGGAGAGCGGCAGCCACCCTTTCATTCCGAAGTGGTAGGTAATGGCAATCGCGACGTGTAGCGTGCCAATTCCTGCGCAGCCCAGCAACATCAGCGGACGGCGTCCGTACCGGTCGACGAGAGGGAAGGCCAGGATGTTCGAGATGAGCGCGATCACACCCGTAGCCACGATGTTTAGCAGGGTATCGGTAACGCCGTAGCCGGCACTGCGATAAATCTCTTCCGCGTAGTTGAACAGGACATTGATGCCCACCCACTGCTGCAAAGCGGCTAAAACGACCCCGATGACTATGATCTGCGCAATTCGCGGATGCAGAAGGTCGCTCCAGGTAGCCGCTTCAGAATCGGCGATCGTCGACTGAATGTCCTCTAGCTCAAAGGTCGCATAGGCATCGCCTCCGACCCTCGCCAGCGTGCGGCGGGCACCTTCGGGCTTGCCATTGGCGACCAGCCACCGGGGGCTTTCGGGCAATAATAAGGAGCCAATCAGGAAGACCAGTGAGGGCACGGCCACGGCACTGAACATCCAGCGCCATCCAGATTGGCCGTTCCACGACAGCCGGATAAACTCCGCAGTCGCCGCCGCCGGCACCTTATCGGCGATCAGATAGTTTGCGATCTGAGCCGCAAGCACTCCCACAGCGATCCCAACTTGATTGATGGCTACAAAACGTCCGCGCCATGCCGTCGGACTGATTTCCGCAATATAGGTCGGCGACACATTGGAAGCGACGCCGATCGCGACTCCTCCCGCGATGCGGAAGGCGATGAACTGGCTAAACGAAAATGACCAGCCGGTCGCAAGCGAGGAAGCGGTAAACAACGCAGCCGAACCGATCAGCAGCACCTTTCTGCCGTAACGGTCGCTGAGAACGCCCGACATAAGCGATCCGAGCAGGCAACCGACCAGCGCACAGCTGTTCGCCCATCCAATCAGTTCTTCGCTGGAGAGGCGGAAATATTTTTCATAAAACGGCTTCGCTCCCCCAATCACCACCCAGTCGTAGCCGAACAACACGCCGCCCAGTGCCGCAACCGCGGTTAGTGCGAGCACATATTTCAGGGAAAAATCAGCCGGTCTGGCGGTCGTCACAGCAGGTTCGCGTTCGCCACCCCGCCGTTCGTCCTCAGAAATCAAGGATCGCTCCATCTTGAGCGCGCGCCCCGGCGTGGAAGAACGACTCCTGCTTGAAGGGATGTTTGGCGGCTTCCGCCTCATTCACTTCGATGCCCAGGCCCGGATCGTCCGGCGTCAGCCAGTACCCGTTTTCCGTTTTCAAATTGTGTTTCACCACGTCCCAACGCCAGGGAACATCGGCGAGCATATCTTCCTGGATCAGGAAGTTTGGCGTCGCCAACGCAAAGTGCAGCGCGACACAATTCGCGATCGGCCCCAACGGATTGTGCGGCGCCACGCCCATATAGTAAGTCTCGGCCATGGCGGCAATTTTACGCGCTTCAAGCAGGCCGCCGCAGTGGCACAGATCTGGCTGGATCACGTGGCAGGCTTGCAATTCAAAAATCCTGCGGAACTGGTGGCGCGTCACCAGCCGCTCGCCCGTCGCGATTGGGGCACGCACGGCCTTTCGCACTTCGGCCAACGCCTCGATGTTTTCACACGGCACCGGCTCTTCGCAGAAAAACGGTTGAAATTCCTCGATCGCGCTGATGTATTGGATCGCCGTGGCCGGGTACGTCCGACCGTGAAAGTCAATCATGAGGTCGATGGAATCCCCGATCGCCAGGCGCAGCTTCTCGATTGCGTTGGCAAACTTCTTCGTGTACGAAGCGCCCATCAGCGGCTCAGAGTACGGGACGCAGACGACTTTGAGCGCCGTGTATCCCTTTTCGATCACTTTGTGCGCAAGATCGACGAGCGGGCCTGGATCGAAAGTGCGATAGACCGAACTCCACTCCCCTCCGCCGAGGTGCGTGTACATCCGGACGCGCTCGCGCACGGCACCGCCGAGCAGCTTGTAGACCGGGACATTCAGCAGCTTGCCGAAAATATCCCACAGAGCCTGTTCGATCCCGCTGATGGCGCTCATTCCCACGACGCCTTCACGAAAGAACGCACCTCGATACATCTTCTGATAGAGATGTTCGATCCGAGTGGGATCCTCTCCGACCAGCAGAGGCGTCAAATCTCCGATCGCGCCCACAACGCCGCGCGTCTTCATCTCGAGGCTGGCTTCGCCCCAGCCGTAGAGGCCCGGCTGGTTGGTCTCGACTTTGACCAGGATCCAGTTCCTCTGATCCGCGTTGACCACAACGTGTTTGACACTCGTGATCTTCACGTTCCCTGCGGGCGCCGAACTGTCCAGTTGCTCGGACATAACAGCCTTCGAGCCATCCATTGTTATGCCTCCTCAGTCGTAACCGCGAAGATGGCCAGGTGGTTTGCGCCCGTAGTCGCGCGGCAGCGAATTGCCGCCAGCTCTCTTCGTTCCAGTGAAATCGACCATAACAGAAATTGATACTGTTCCCGCGCCTCATCCCGCGTGAACTGGAGCGCCGGTTGAGCGACGGTCGCAATCGGAGAGATTCTGCTTGTGCCCGCGATGCAATTCGCCTGGGCGCACTCCATTCCCTGGCGCACCGGCAACACGGTTTTCTTCCCTCCGTTGAACTCCACGGTGTATTCGGCAACAGCGTCGCCGCGCGTGCCTATCGCAGGATATCCGAGCGGAAACGTGACCTGCCCAAGAATATGGAGCCGTTGCGCGTTGCGGTGGACTGGAATCACCAGCTCTGTGCCGGTAACGATCAACGGCCGCACATACTCCTCGACCACCGGAAAACAAAATTGGACACCCGCGATCTCGACTTCGCGATCCTGCCACAGCCGGAAGCGCCGTCCGCTTCGCTCCCATTGGCCTTTGGCATAGCCGGCCGAGCCCCAGAAGGCCTCAAAGTGCTTTTCAAGCGAAGTCCAGGCCTGGCGCTGCATTTCGGAATCAGCCATGGGCTGGAGATCTACGGCACTGCACTTTCCTGAACCCAAGAACGGCATTGAGCGCAGGGGAAGGACCTTCGGTGCCTTGTCCGGAGGGCGCGTGATCAATTCATGCTTGCCGGCGAACAAACCGGCCAGCCTCGAGTAGATCGGCTCCCGAATCTCCCGTGTTTCGGTCACTACCCCGGAATTCAACGTGCCGTCTACGTTCATCGACCAGTCTTTGCGCGTGAACTGCGGATAATCGTTCCAATCGAAGAACATGTATCCTGCAACGCGACCGGCGTTCACCTGGTCGAGCAGTGTGTCGAGATATCGCTCGTGGAACAGATCGCCATTCCCCAGGTCTTCCCATCCCCACTCACTGAAAGTCAGCGGCTTGCTCGCACCGAACTGTTCGGGAAGCTTCAGGAATTTGTCCTCGGAAAACCCGTACGCGTGCCAGTCATAAAAATCCATCTCCGAGTCGTCGAAGAGTTTCTTGGCTTCGGGCGGGTCGGCGTTTTCATGCGCCATTGAGACCGGGCGTTGTAGCGGGTCAATCTGCTTGCACAGCGCCTTCGCCTCCTTTAAATAGCTGACGGTGAAGTAGCTCTCGTTTCCGAGGAACCAGCACATCACCGACGGGGAATTCCAGTCGCGCCGGATATTGCGCGCCAGCACGTCAAGCCCGAGATCGATGAACGACCGAGGACACTTTCGGAAATCCGCCCACCAGTATCCCGGCTCCTCGCTCACCAGCAGGCCCAGACGATCGGCGAGTTCAATAATGCCGCGGTCATGGGGAAACGGCTGCAGCCGGACGAAGTTCGCCCCCATCTTCTTAATACCGCTCATGTCGCGCTCTCGTTGCGCCGGCGTCATCGTGAAGCCCTGGTCCTTCCAGAGCTCCATGCGGCAGAGGCCGCGCAGCGCAATCGGCTCGCCGTTCAGCTCGAAACGCGTGCCGCGAATTCTGACCTGCCGAAAGCCCGTCGCGCACTGCCAATGATGCTCACCCGCATCGGTCCTCGCAGCCGCTTTTACTTCGTAGAGGTTCGGTTCATCCGGAGACCATAGGGCAGGCGCATGAACCGCGAACTCGAGAGCGATCTCGTTCATGCCCTTCTTCAGATCGGCTCGAGTATGCGCCTGCGCGACCTCGCTGTGCCCATAGAGCAGCGACAGTTCCACTTCACACGAACTCGCCGATCTCGAGTCGAGCAAAACGATTGGAAAACACGAAGCGGTCGAGAAGTTATCGCTCAGTTTGTACCCGAACCGCACGTTCTCAATAAAGGCTGACGGCCGAATTTCCGCCCAAACATCGCGGATGATGCCGCCATAGGTTTCCCAACCAACCGTGACTCCGAACGACAGCGCGTCTTTCCCGAATCCGTCTGGGCCGGGACAGGCGTCAACAATCTCCACCTCGATGGAGTTCTCGCCTTCCTTGGCTTGGGCAGTGAAATCGAATTCGTGCGGGACATACGGAACCATCGTTCCCATGGCGGTTCCATTGATCCACACCCGTGCGTAGTAGGTGATGCCTTCAAAGTGCAAGACTGCGCGTTCCTGGGGGGAGAGCCGGGACAAGAGAAAGGAACGCTGCAGCCGGTAAAAACCGTGTGGCCGCAAAGAAGAAGGAACGACCACGCTCTCGATCTGTTGACCGTGCGCGGACAAGTGCCAGGAGCCATTGAGTGTAACCAGAGCGGGAGCTACGCGCGATTGCGTCTGGGGCATTCCAGGAGGCTCGTGGTGCCAAAAAATAACGCGCTCACACTTAGTGCGCGAACGTTCCGGGCATGATCTTACTCTCGCCGGATTTCGTCACCATTGCAGCCGATCGGCTGCTCAATTCCGGTTCAAGCAGTTTTCCGGTGAGTTCCAGAATGAAGCTGTTCGCGCGCGTCGTCGTGAGCTTGCGAATCAAACCTTTGTCGACCAGGCTGCGTACTGCCCGGTCATGGATTTCCCGCCCAACGCGGCGGGTCGATGCTGTGTACAGCTTGACCTCGTTCTCGCGCATCGTTCCCCGCTTCTGCAGACATGCAAGGATCCGGTTCTCATGCGCAGCCTGTTTCGGGTCAATATCGGAACTGGATCTTCCAAGATGCGTAATCATGTGCAACTCCTGCAGGAAGATTCCCGAGCATCGCCGCTTGCCTGTGCCCCTTTGCAGTTCGAGTGTGCGCTCCCGCCACCCCATCGACCGCAAGTGTTGCATTTAGAACGTCAGCTTCAAGGCTCCTTGCATCACGCGCGATGGATTTTGCGTGTAATAAATCAACCCGAAATTCGCTCCTGCCGAAGTGTACGGATACGGCTGACCCAGACTAGTCCGGTTAAATGCGTTAAACATCTCCCAGCGGAACTGCAGCCGGTACCTCTCGGTAAATCGCAGGTTCTTGCTCAATCCAAGATCCCAGTTGTTTTGCCCAGGTCCGAAGAGCCCAGGATTTCTGCCAGTATCGCCGGACGAACCTTGCGGCGGCCCGGCTGGATCAAAGTCGCTCAGATCGAGATAGCCCGTCAGCCCGCCGTTCAGAGGCTTCAGGCCCCCGATTCCAGGGTGCGTGTGGCCATGCGTCACCCCAGGCGCATACTGCCCCCAGTCCGATCCCGCCAACTGCCACGAAGATGTGCATCCGCAATAGATCGTGAACGGAACGCCTGACTGCGCCCGGAAGATGCCGCTGATTTGCCAGCCACCCAACGCCATCCGCGCGGCACGGTTCCATCCACCCGGCGCTGGAGTTTCATACACAAAATTCAGCACCAGCACCTGCGGGATGTCGATGTAGGAATTTCCGCGATTGCAGGACGGACACCGCGGATCATCGAAATATCCGCCGTTGATGCCCGTTCCGGTGGATGCCAGGTCGATGTTGTGTGAATACGTGTAATTTGCCGTGAACTGTAGCCCATGATCGAAGCGCTTCTCGAGCGTGAATTGCCCCGACTGGTAGTTGGCGGTCCCCGACGAGTAGTAAGTGTCGACTGTGCCGAAGTTCTGGTAGGTGCGCACGTTGGAAGTCACCTGAGGACAGGTCGGACTGACCGGGCCACAAATCGGGAGCCCGGGATTGGTTTCATTCTGATAAGACTGGTGGTCCGATTCGCTCGCGACATACGCCGCGCGCGCCAGCCAGTGCCCACCGAACTGATGCTCGACGCTTGCGTTCCACGTGTAGGTCCGGCCGTCGGTGTAGTGCCGGTCAAATGCTGTCTGGATTGTGATCGGTTCAAATGGAGCAAAGTTAAAGTTGCTGGGCGGGACAGCCCCCGGGCTGGCAAATGGCGGAAAAGGATCCGTGCCGCCGGTAGGAGCGTAAGCGCTCCAGGGATTGTCGAACGGAATGATTCCGACCGTGTACGGATTGTTGTTGATCGTTCCCGATGTGCCGGTGCCCCAATTAAAAGAGGGGCTGAATGGCGCAAGCTCCGAGGCGTGATTCCACGACGAGTAGTCGATTGGCGTTGCATACGCACCGAAGGCCGCGTGGAATGACGTATTGGGGAGGGCTTTTGGCTGCCATGCAATTCCCACGCGCGGATCGAAAAACCGTTTGTAGTCGCTCGGCGTTCCCGCCGACGGAACCCCAGAATCGCCAGGAAACAGCATTCCGGCCGGAGCATTCGGATAGCGCGTGCTCTGCGCACCGGGAACGAAAAACGATATGCGACCGCTCTGCGCGACGGGCGCGATCCACGGCTCGTACCGAAGACCGAGCGATATCGTCAGGTTCGGTTTCACCTTAATCTGATCCGCAACATAGGGCGCAGTCATCCATGCATGCACGACCTCTGAGGCTCCGCCGTCCTGGTAAATCGATGCCATGTCGCCCAGCAGGAAGTCTGAGAAGCCATTGCCGGTAAACTGCCCCTGCGGCCCGCCGCCGAACCCGATAATCGGGAGCGCCGCCCAATCCGTATCCACGTACCAGTACTGCCGCAGCACGTCAATCCCGGCGACGAGCAGGTGCTTGCCCTTCGAGATGCTTATGTTGTCGGAGAAGCTCCACGTGTAGCGATTGACGCCGTTGAAGTTCTGCCAGTTTCCCGGGAAGCCGCCGGAACTCTGGTACCCGCCATTGATCGTCAGCCCCTCAATCGAGCAATCCGGAACGGCCGTCTGATCCGCGATCTGGATGAACTGGGAAAAGCAGATTCCCTTCCCATTGATCTTCAATCCGCTATTGCTCGTGTCATACATCCGCGAGTACGCGACGGTAAAGTTGTTCACTACGTGCGGAGAGAGCGTCCAGGTCCACGTGCCCGCGTAGCTTTGCCAGTCGACAATCCACGACCGGTTCGAAGCAACCGCGTTTCCTCCGCTGTACGCCGGCTGCGTGAAGAAGTTATCGAACGAACGGCCCGAGATGCGATGATGCGCGCTCAGGTTATAGTCCGCGCGGAAGGTGTACTCGTTGAACTTCGTCACCGTCGGATAGCCCGCGCCCAGTATGCTGCCATACTGATTCAGAGTAGACAGATTGCCCTGAATGGCTTTGGCGAGTGCAACAGCGCCGGGGCTATACGTCGTCGGATCGACCTGGTTGTTCGGATAGTAGCAGCGAATCGAAGTATTAGGAGGCGCGCTACAGCCACCCTGTGCGGTTCCGGGGATGAGCTGCGTGGGATCATAGCCGCCCTGGGGAAAGCCATTTTGATTCGCTATAAAAATCTGGTCCGTTGCGCCGGTCGAGCCCCGATCGAGACAAAGCCCTGACGCATCGAATCCACTCTGGCAATAAGCCGAGAAGTCTCCGCTGTTCAGCATCGCCGGCGTCCACATGAAGCCGTTACTCGGGGCATTGAAAATGCTCTGCCGCGTCCCCTGGTAGTTGCCAAAGATAAACAGCTTGTCTTTGACGATCGGACCGCCCATCGATCCGCCAAACTGATGGCGATGAATCTGGTTCGTCAGGTGCGTGAAGTAATCTGCCGCATTGAATCCGCCAGTGCGGTAGAACTCGAACGCATCTCCGTGCCAGCTATTGGTTCCCGACTTCGTCACAATACTGACCACGCCGCCCGGCGCAAATCCGTAGCGCGGGTCGAAGTTGTTGCCGATGACGGTGAATTCCTGCGTGGCGTCCGGATTTGGAAACGGCGCGGCCGCCAACTGGTAGTTGTCCATGTTGTAAGCGCCGTCCAGCAGGTAAAGCGTGCTGCCCTGCCGTCCCCCATTGGTAGACGCCGCCGTTTCCGTAGGGAAGGTCGTATACGTCTGGACGCCCTGCCCCGGAATACCGGCAAACAGATCGACCGTGCCCGGGGCGAGCAGCACGAGCGATGCCGGATTGCGCCCGTTTAGCGGCAATTCGTCGATCGCAGTTTCTCCGATGGTCTGGCCAAGTTCTGCTGTCTCCGTATGCACCAGCTCCGCTCCGGCCTGCACCGAAACTGACTGGCTCACCTGGCCGGGCTCGAGAGTGAAATTGACGCCGGCGTTCTGCTCCGCGACCAGCGTATAGTTTTCTTCCCGCTTGGTGCTGAATCCTTCCTTTTCGACCTTGATGGTGTACACACCGGGAATCAACTGAATCATGTTGTAGGCGCCCGAACTGTTGGTGGTGGCTACGGTTTCCACTCCTGTCGCCTGGTTCGTCGCCGTAACCCTCGCACCCGTGACCACGGCCCCCTGGGAATCGGCGACGGTACCGCCAATGTTGGCGCGTCCCGTCTGCCCCCAGACGAGATTTGCCGAAAACAAAGCGATGCTCCCGGTAAGCACCCCGAGCCGGAATGCCCTTCCACTGCGGAAGCGTCCCCATCGGGTCCAGTTCTCAAATGTCATGTGGAAATGCCCCTTTCCGCGACATCGCGCCCCAAGGCGCTAATCTCCGACTTTCCCATCCGCCTCAAGGCTGAGACGGCTGCCGGGCAAGGTAGTATGGTCATCATATGACTGTCAAGAGGAAATTCTGCCGGCGTCCGTAATACGGACAAGCGAGAATCACTTCAGCCTTTTTTCTTCGGCCCCATCCAGGGGTTCGCATTGCCGGTGATCCCTTCGGATAGCGCGCTGATCCGCATCCAGCCAGTTCTGACGCACGGAAATCGGTGTTACCATGACAAGGCACGAGCGCACGAAATTCCCCTCAACTGCGTATGATCCCGCGCGAATCACTGCACGACAAAGTTGTCCGCCACCTCGCACTCAAGATCGTCGAGGGTGGATTGACCACGCTGCCCAACGAGACCGATCTGGGCAAGGAGTTGAACGTCAGCCGCTCCATCCTTCGCGAGTCCATCAAGGTGCTGGCGGCAAAGGGACTGGTGCAGGTTGGCCCTACCGGCACTCGCGTGCGCCCGCGCCGGGACTGGAACCTGCTCGACCCGCGTCTGCTCGAGTGGATCTCAGAGTTCGGAACGGACAAGCATTTTTTCGAGAACCTATGCGAACTGCGCCTCGCATTCGAACCCAAAGCCGCCGAACTCGCCGCCCAGCGCGCTACTTCTGACGATCTCAAGGAGATCGAGGCAGCGTGGGAAGATATGCACCTTTCCAGCAAAGACCGCGAAGCCTACAACGCCGCCGATCTTCGCTTCCACGAAGCCATTCTTCGGGCCTGCCACAATGAGCTTTTCTGGCAGGTGGCGAGCGTCACCCGCATCTTCTTGCGCGTCAGCTTTTCCATCACCTCGGTTGCCCGCCGGCATTTCTCCGCGTCGCTGCCCAATCACAAGCTGATTATGGATGCCATCGCCAGCGGAGACGGCCCTGCCGCCAGGAAGCACATGGAAGATGTAATCGGCATCGCGACCCGCCAGATCAAGAGCGTAGCCACGCATCACGAAACCGAGACGGCAGAGTCAACGGGTAAGCGAAGCAACGGAAATCGGACGAGCCGCCGTCGCCGCGACTGAACACATTCCCCCCAGCCACGACCAGACAAAAAAGCGGCACCCACATGGCGTGGATGCCGGCTAAAAGATCGCTGTCTTGAATGCTGTCCCAGCGGCCCGCCTTCGTTTAAGCTGAGGGGACCGCTACGAATCGCCTTCCGCGCGATCAGAACTTCAATACTCCGGAAACCTGCAGTACTCGGGGGGTATTTCCCTGGCCGTTGATATGCCCGAAATCCGAGTTCGTGCCGGGACCATAACTGTCCAAGCTTCCGAATGTTACGCGGTTCAGGACGTTGAATGCGTGGCCCTCAAGCGTAAACGAGTAACGCTCCCTGAATCTGAACTCCTTCGCCAAACCAATGTCCTCGTTGTACCAGGCAAAGCCCCGAGTATTGATCGTGCGAGGTGCATTCCCCAGCGTGAAGGGCGCCGGTTCCGAGAACGCGAGCGGGTTCAGGTAGGTGTCGACGTAAGGATTGAACTTTCCCAGCCACTGATTCTTCACCGGAACGCCCGGGACGATGTTCGGGCGCTCTTCGTTATGGAAGAGGACGTTCGGTTGCGGATCGGGAACGTCCACGTTGAACGGCGTACCCGACTGATAGCGCTGAATCACGGAGACTCGCCACCCACCCAGGATGGCGTCTCCTAATCCAGACTGCGGGCCGAACTTCTTGCCTTTCCCAAAGGGAAGGCTGTAAATGTACGCAACGTTTAGGACTTGCGGCGGCAGCGACGCGGACGGGCTCAGTTCGCCTTTGTAGTTAAAGGAATTCTGCGAACCACCATTCGCGTCCAGATATTGGTGCTGCGATTCCCCGGTCGTCAAAAGGCTGGCGTAGGTATAGCTCACTAGTAACGACATGCCATGACTGAACTGCCGCTGCGCCTTCGCCTGCAGAGCGTGATAATGCGCCCAGCCGGAGGTCTGCATCGGCTGGCCAATGTAAAGGTACTGCGGGAAAGGACGCAACGCCTGCGCGACGGTGCCGGTGAAAGTCGGCCACGGATACGGAACGTTGTATTGGGCCGAAATCGCCGGCGTGAGATTCTGCGTCAGCACTTGCCCGAGGGACAAGTATGCCGGGTTCAATTGGTCGATGTTCTCCAGGTTCGAAGAAATATGCGTGGAATTGTTTCCGACGTATCCGACGTCGAGCAGGATCTTTCCCGGCAGGGCTCGCTGCACGTCTACGTTCCAGTAGTAGACGCGGGGCGGGGTTCCGTCTTTAGGCTGGATGTAGCTGATGCTCTGGCCATTGTCGAGCGTCGGATCGATGTTCGGCGGCGGCACGAAACTGGGAAAGCCGTTATCGATATAGAACGCCGGAGTAACGCCGCTATCCGGGGTTGAGAAGCTCGGACGCGCATTGAACCCATCGCTGAATACGCGCGAGCCATTTTCCAGCACATCCCCGGCGGACCCTTCAAAGATGCCGATTCCACCTCTTACAACCGTGGAGTTATCCACCTGGTAGGCGAACCCAAGCCGTGGCTGGAAGAGATTGAAGCGTGTGTTGCTGAAGCGAGTGCAATCACAGTGATACTGCCCGGATCCGGCAAACACCAGCGCTCCGGGAATATTGCCGGCGCCCGGGTTCGGAGCGTTCGGTTCGAAGCTGGAGTAGATATTGTGCTTGATCGCGCGTGTCCAGGGAATGTCGTAGCGCAATCCGAAGTTCAACGTCAGCTTGCGGTTAAACTTCCAGTTGTCCTGGACGTAGGTGCCCATGTACCAGAAATGCGAGGTGATTTCCGACAGCGCATATTGCTGACTGGCATTGTCCACGGCGCCGATCAGGAAGCTGGCGAATTCATTCCCGGTGTTGGTCGGATTATTGGGATCGTTCGTTTCCGCCGTGCTGAAGTTGAACTGCGAGGAACTGATTGGCGTCGTGTTGTCTTGATAGTGCCTGAGTTCGGCGCCGATCTTGAGTGTGTGCTTCCCTTTCACCCAGGAAACGAAATCACTGACCGCGATCCCATTCTCGATAATGCGCTGTCCTGGATCGCCCCAGCCCGCCGGACCGTACTGCCCGAGCCCGAAAGCAGGAGTGATATTCGGAATGTTTGTGATGCCGAGCGTGGTTGCACTGAATGTGCGCGGGGAAGTGTAGAGAGCGTTGTCGCGGTTGTATCCGACGGCGAAATAGTTGAGCAGGTTCGACGTGAAAGTGTGGTTCTCTGCGATGCGCACGATCAGCGAATTGTCCGGCTCTTCAAAACCGATTCCTGTGAACGGAAACTTGTAAACCTCGGTTGGGTAATAAACCTTGTATGGCGACTCGGCGTAGAAGGCATGCAATACGTCCTTTTCGCCCATGTAGTTGTCAATCTTTACGCCCCAGCGATTGTAGTTGTCATCGGTAACGCCGCCGCCCAGAAAGTTGGGCTGCCCATTCTCGTTGTTGTTGAGGTAATTCGTAGGAATGTACGGAATGAACTGTTGCGCCACACTCGTGAAGCGGTTCGGGCAGATGACGTTGAGAACGCCATTGCAACTGAATTGCTGGCGGCTGTAAGTTCCAGTACCCGGGTTATAGGTGGTCGTTGTTGGATCGTAGATCTTCACCTGGCCGTTGTTGTTCGTGAGGCCCGAAAAATCGCCTTGCACCTCCGCCGCTGATGGAATCAACGCTGGGGAGAGTGGCTTCGTCGATGCGAAGCGGAATCCGCTGTAGTATCCGAAGATGAACGTTTTGTCCTTGCGGATCGGGCCGCCGCCGCTGACTCCGAACTCATTCTGCCGCTCGACCGGAACCTGAGGCTGGAACCATCCGGCCGCATTCATCGCATTATTTTCGTTGTACTCGTACGCTTCCCCGTGCCAGCTATTCGTGCCAGACCTCGTATTCAACGACACGATGCCGCCCGGCGTCCGCGAATATTCCGCCGAGAAGTTATTCTGGACCAGCGTGAACTCTGAAATCGCCTCAACCGGCACCGGCTGGTAGCGATAATCACCCGCGACGTTCGTCTGCAACTGCGCGACGCCGTCGTAATAGACCTCGGACGCCAGGGTCTGCCCGCCGTTCACCGTCTGCGAGAAAATCTGCACTTCGCCGGGCTCGCTGAAACTCGAGCTGTTGGTTGGCGCCGTCGCCACGCCCGGCATCAAGTCTGATAGAGCCGTCGGGCTGCGCGGAGCTCCGGCTAGAGCGAGCGGCAGGTCCTCGTAGGTCGCGTTATCGAAACTCGTTCCGTGCTGGGCGCTCTCCGTCTCCAGGTTGACGGTTGAGGCCGTCACCTCGACCGACTCGGTAGACGAACCTACTTTTAAAGTCACTGCCTCGGTCGTCGCCTTGTTGGGCACGACCGTCACGCCCTTCAGCACGGCATCGGCGAAACCGCTGCCCGAGACGCGGAGGGTATACTCACCCACCAGCACGACCGGAAAGACAAATTGTCCGGCCGACGACGTGGTCGTGGTTTCCGCCACTCCCGTCGCGTTGCTTCTCAGTTGCACGGTAGCGTTGGCGACAGCGGCTCCCGTCGGATCTGAGACAGTTCCATTCACGCTGCCACCCAGGGAGGATTGCGCTGCAAGGTTGGCTGTAAGACCGATTGTGGCAAACAACACTAAGGCGACGAAACTGTGTGGGAAAGAGCGGCGATTCGACATTGAATCCTCCCCGGCTCCAGGGCAAGCCGGCTATGCCTTTTTCCTGAACCCCAGTCCAGAATCCTGAGGCCGAAACAGATTTTGGAATCCGTTCCGATATTGCTTCGAATGCCGCATTGTGTAACACAGCAAAAAAATCACTGTCAAGAACTTCGTGAAACGTTTCGATCTGAGAGCAATAACATTTTTAGGCTACTTGCAGGTCGCCCATCATCGAGAGCTAATACAAACCCACTATAGGGGCCGCAAGAATATCGATATTGTTTGGGATTTGCACAGTTTGTTGAATGAATATTTCATCGTGAATCCTGCGTTGTATTGCCCGGATCCGCCTGTCCGGATGACGGATGCAAAGATCAAACCGTTTCGAGACCGATGTCTCGAGCGCATCCTCCAAAATTCCGTTACGCGGACTTATTCGAAAAATGGAACGCCTTCCAACCAATTTGGTGGTAACCTGATGGGCTTTTATGGAACGGGAGAACTCATGAAAAATCGGATCGTTGCGATGTCTCGGCAGCTGGCGCGAGGGAGCTTCCTCGGAGCCCGCAGAATGCCGAAAGCCGCCAGCAGCCTGCTGTTGCTTCCAACCCTTTCCTTGCTGGTCATCGTGGGCAGCGCTGGGCCGGTTCAGTTGAAGAACGCCGGATTCGAGTCTTCCACTCCCGCCGAGTTCTGGCAGGTCGAACCATCCGAGGCCAAGCAAACTTTTTCGATGACTGCCGATCGCTCTCAGACCAAGGAAGGCCAGCAGTCCCTGCTCATCAGCGCCGACCAGCCCGTCGATCTCACACTTCGCCAGGAAATCTTTCTCCCCGTCGGAACGCTCTGGAGGGTGACCGGATGGACAAAGTCAGAAGTTTCCTCGGTCTCCGCCGCGCCTGACGCCTACGGAAACGTTCCGCCACCCGCACCTCGCATCGGCATTGAGGCTGAAGTCGGCACCCAGGGCTTCGGTCAGACCAGCGGGAATTCCAGCGATTGGCAGCAGCACAGCTTCCTGTTCCGCGTGCCCTCCCCCGGCCGTATGACCGTCGCTCTCAACGTATTAAACAAGCAAAGCGGCAAAGTCTGGATCGACGATATCCGTCTCGACCGCGTACCCGAACCTGCAGATACGGAATCAGTGACCATCTCCGACGAGCACCTCAGCAAGGGCCCCATCAACCAAATGCAGGGCGGCCAATTCATGGAACCACTGTGCGACGTGCTGCCCTCGATGACGGCGCAGCAAGTGCAATCGACCAGTTTCGAGGAAGAAACTCCCTGGACCTATTCCTACAAGGCCGCCGTCGATAAGCCCTACCGCCCCTGGTATCCCGATGGCAGCGTGCATGTGGCCGAATACTCTTTCGATACGAACAATCCCTTCAACGGCAAGCGTTCCCAGAAGATTGAACTTCCTCTGGCTCACACCTGGGCCGGCATTTCGCAGGACGGCTTTTACATCGAAGCCGGTCATAGCTATCGTTTGCGGTTGCATGTTCGCGGAGATGGAAGCGTGCCGGTGCGCGCCTCGCTGCACGGAGAAGGAGGCATTGTCGCCGGTCCCGTCTCGCTCGGACGTGGGACCAGCGAATGGAAGGGAGCAGAGGCAGTTCTCACTGCCAAGCGCAGCCTGCAAAACGCTACCCTCACGATTGAGTTTGAAGGGCCGGGAACGCTCTGGCTCGACCGCGTTTATCTCATCGACACCGACGCCGTGCTCGGCCTGTGGCGCCCTGACGTGGTGAAGGCGCTGAAAGCAACCAACGCCGCCATCGTGCGCTTCGGCGGTAGCGCGGTCGAGACCTTCGAATGGTCTGACACCATTGGCAACTGGGACAATCGCGTTCCCTTCCCCGACGATCCCTGGGGAGGCCTCCAGGAAAACTTTGTCGGCGTCGAAGAGTTCGTTCAACTAGTCGAGCATGTGGGCATGGAGCCCTTGATTTGCCTGCGCTGGACTGGACGCACCCCGCAGGACGCCGCCAACGAAGTCGAGTACTTCAACGGCGGTCCTGAAACCAAGTGGGGGCAGATGCGCGCGAAGAACGGACACCGCGAGCCTTACCACGTGAAGTATTGGGAGATCGGAAACGAAGTCGGCGGCGCCGAATATGACGCGTCGCTCACAGGGTTTGGCGAAGCCATGCGCCGCGCCGATCCTTCGATCAAGCTGCTGTCCTCGTATCCCAGCCGCAATATCGTCCGCCTCGCCGGATCCGTTCTCGACTATCTCTCGCCGCACCAGTATTCGGTCGGCGATCTCAACGGCACCGAGGGCGAACTGAAGCAACTGCGAGATTTCATCCAGCAGGACGGCAAAGGAAAAGATATTCGCCTCTCCGTCACTGAATGGAATGCAAGCGGCGGCGACTGGGGCTTGAAGCGCGGCATGCTGCACACGCTCGGCAACGCCATGGTCTGCTCGCGCTACCAGAACATGATGCACCGCTACGCGGACCTGATTCCGATTGCCAACGTCTCGAACTTCTCGCATAGCTTCGCCGGCGGCCAGATTCAGCCCGGCCCGGGAACCTTCTACACCATTCCCGATTACTCGGCGCAGATGCTTTACGAGCGCGCCGCAGGCTCCTATCCGCTGGGCGTGAATCGCAACAACCCGCTATCGTTCTATCTACGCGAGCCGGATCTCGATGCGACCGTAAGCGCGGACGGCAAGACTCTCCGCATCTACGGCGTCAACTCCACCGCGGAAGTACACAAAGTCAGTTTCACGCTGCCCAGGACTCTGGGCACCGCGCAATCGGCGGACGCTTTCGTTGTGGGAGACAGCAACCCTGTACCGGACTCGGAGGCCATGAACTCCGCCGACAACCCGCATCGCGTCTCGACACACACGAAGAAACTTGTGGTGACCGGAAGCAAGTTCGAGTACGGCTTCACGCCATTTTCGATCACCCTGTTGGAGATTGAGCTGGCAAAAGCTCCCACCGCGGCAAAATAACCGCTCCTTCAACAGTCGGGAGGGTATGAGGGGCACGCAGCACGACCTCGGGCGTTGCACGATGCGTGTGGGGTTGCGCACCTAGAGCGAGATTCAGGGTGGCACTTCAGGCGGGAACGGATCCACAGACGCGCAGGGCGGGCGCATCCGAAACTGCGTTTGCTCGATTTCTAATCGAATCCCTCGAGGTCCGAGGTTGCCACATGTCCCGCAGCATTCGAACGCTTTTGTTCGCGGTTCTCGGGCCTGCGCCAACGCATCCCGCCGCTCTCGAATCAAAACCCTGAAATGAAAAGCCCCACTTCCGGCAATCACAGCCAGAAGTGGGGCAATATTTTCCTTCCCTACGCTTTCACGATTTTCTTCGCGCTATTGTCCCAGACTGCGATGCTCTTGTTGAAGTACGAGAAATTCGCAAGGTGGCAGCCGATGGACGTGTTGTTGCCGAAGATCTCGTTTTCTACGACGGGCTTCCGGGTGCGAACGGCATTCCAGAAGTTGGCATGGTGATCGGCCGTGTCGCTGTAACCGGGAGGCGTGGTATAAGCCTCGCCTTGATCCTCGATCTTCCAGTCAAGCGGCTTGGGCTCCGGGTGCTCCTTGTGCCAGTCCTGCTGGTACTGCTCGCGCAGGGCCTTCGGCCAGCCAAAGACCGAGTACCCCTCGGGCTCCGGAGTGATGTTCTCGGGCCGATACGTCAGGGTGTTGTCCTTGATGATGAGAGTGCCCGTGTTGCCATAGAACGCGATGAATTCCCCGCCAGCGTTGTTGAGGTTGCAGCGCACGGTCACGCGGAAGTGGGGATACTCGTACTGCGTCTCGATGAGGTCGGGAAACTCCCGGCCATCTTTGAAGTGGAAGAGCCCGCCGTTCGACATGGCGCGCAGCGGGGCCATGTTCGTGCCCGTGATGAAGTGGATCCCCGAGAGCAGGTGAACGAAGAGATCTCCGCCGAGTCCCTCGCCGTAGTCGGTAAAGCAGCGCCACCGGAAGAAGCGAACCGGGTCGAACGGAACCTTGTTGGCCTTGCCGAGGAAGGAATTCCAGTCAATCGTCTTTTCGCTCGCATCGGGAGGAATCGGGTAAACCCACGCGCCGCTGGGAGTGTTGCGGTCCCAGTAAGCTTCAATGTAAAAAACATCGCCCAGCTTGCCGGAGTCGTAAATCTCTTTCGCCTTCGCGTAGAGCACCGAACTAACGCGCTGGCTGCCGACCGCCACCATGCGGCCTGCTTTGTGCGCCGCCTCCACCATCGAAAATCCATCTTCGACGGTATGCGACATGGGCTTCTCGCAGTAAATATCTTTGCCGGCGGAGCAGGCATCTTCGAAAATCTGGCGATGATTGTGGTCCATGGTCGCGAGAATGATAGCGTCCACATCCTTGCGGTCGAGAATGGCGCGGTAATCGCGCGTGGCAAACACGTTCGGATCGTTGACTGCCTCGCGTGCAGCAGTGTGACGCCCGTCATACAGGTCGCAGACGCCAACGCACTTTACGCCAACATCTACCAGTGAGGTTTCGAGGTGCTCGCATCCGCGAACGCCGGTGCCGATGGAGGCGAAGCGAATAGTGTCGCTCGGCGCGACCGGGCGAGGGGCCGCTGAAAGCACGCGCGGCTGCAGCACAGTTTTGGCCACCGTTGTCGCTGCCAGGGCTCCGGTACCGAGATGGATGAATTGACGACGGGATAGGGGATGCTTCGACATGAGTTCTCCCTGTTTCGAATTTTCGGCTTAAGCTTCCGCGTGAGCACGGGCCGGCGCGGAGTGATGACGCGGAGGAATTATTGCACAGCGCAAGGCCCATTAGTGAACCGATTTTGTAGCGGGAAACCATTTCTGGAAGTGATTGTACGCACACGAAACCGCCGCGCGCCCAATTCTGGTTTTCTGCCTCTCGAACTCTGTAAAACGTGCCGTCTATGGCGCGGCCAACTCGCGAACCTTTTCCTTCGCGTTTGTATTTTCAGGGTTTAATTGCAGAGATTTTTTGTAATTCTCAATCGCCAGATCTTTATCCCCGTGATCCATATACGCTTCGGCAAGGCTGTCCCAGGTGTTGTACGACTGAGGGTAAATTTCCGTGCTGAGCCGGAAGATGGCGACAGCATCAGTACTTTTCTTCTCGCCAAGCAGCTGATAGCCGAGCGAGATGAGTTCATTCTCGCTGAAGTCGTAGGCGTTGGGTTGCGCGGCTCGCAGATCGCGGTATTGCTGAACGGCTGCGTCCGCATTTCTCTCTTGAATTGTTTTTCTGAGTACATCGGAGATCGGAATGCGGCTCGCGATCGCCTCGATCTTCCTCAGCATTCCATCAAGTTCAGCTCGCTGGTAAACCGTCCCGCCATAGATAACGGCGGCGATCTTTCTCGTATTCGAAATGTCGTCGAGAGGATTGGCGTCGAGCAACACAAGATCAGCGAGCTTCCCCGTTGCGACCGTACCCAGATCCTTCTCGCGGCCCAGAAAACGGGCGGGATTCAAGGTAGCAGCCTGCAACGCCTGCACAGGTGTCAGTCCCGCCTGCACCAGCAACCCCAGCTCATCGTGAAGGCTGAAGCCGGGAAAGCAGAAGGGATTCGTGGTATCTGTGCCCGCGAGGATTCCAACCCCTTGCCCGTTGCATGGCGCCGACGACCCGGAGTTGCAGGCCAAATTCCTTCTTCGCGAGCGCGAGATCTCCCGGTGGATGTTTCCCGTACATCTCGGCGGCGCTGGAAGGTGACCAAAGGGCGCGCGCCCAACGCGGCATATACTTCATTCGAGGATCGTCCGTCAGCGAAGCATCGTCAATTAAGGCCAGCGATCGCAAGACGGTCAGGGTGGGACACTGCCAGGTACCGTTCTTTTTTAGGACGGCGAAGAGAGTGGCGGCCTTCTCAGGACTGTAGGTGTCCAGCCGTACTTGGCGTAAAGAAGTGGCGTGAGAGGCGAACAGAGCGTGCTCTTTCCCGGATATGGCGTCGGCAAGGTCCTCACGATCAGCCTCAGCAAGTTCCGCATTCCGGGTAGAGCACGCCGGAAGAATTCCGAGAAGATGCTCGAACGATCTTTGCCCGGCGTTGGAAGCCTCCTCGGCAGAGACAGATAGCGGCACATGCCCCGCGAACGGAATTCCCTGCTTACGGGACTCGTCGACGATTGCGAAATACTCCTCGCGTGGCAGGAAGGTATAGACCTTCACAAAATCGGCACCTGACTGTTTGGCGTCGATGACGGCTTGTCGGGCCTCGGCTTCGGTGGATACGCCGGTTGAGCTTGGCCAGTAAGGCTTCGGTCCGTCGATGATCTTGCTGGCGATTACCAGCCGCGGAGCCAGCAGCGTTCCATCCGCACTCTGTGCCCGCCACTGCTGGTGAATCGGGGTTCCCCACATGATGCGAACGCCAGTGACGCCATTCGCGAGAAATAGCGGGAGATAATCCGTGTCGCTCCAGTGAACGTGCATGTCCCACAGCCCCGGAATCAGGAACTTGCCGGTGGCGTCGACTACTTGCGCATCCCTCGGAGTCTGCACGGCCGAGCTCTTCCCCATCTCGGCGACACGATCGCCGGAGACGATCACCGTCATGTTCGGCTGCGATGGGCCACCTGTGACGTCGATGATGGTCACATGGGTTATGGCGACCGGATGCGGCCCCGGTGAGGGAGCTTGCGCTGCCAGCAGGAGAAGCAGGCACGGGACGAAAAAAGGTTTCATGATTGTTCCGCTAAACAGAAGCAGGCGACGGCGCGAAATCGTATGTGACAGCGTTTGGATGGGTCAACGAAAAAGAAAAGCTGTGTGCGCCCCAATGGCGTCGCCACTCCCACCCACACAGTGTCATCCTAAGCCGCGTCTCTGCACGGCGAAGGACCGATGCAATCTGTGCCGGTATCGTCGAAGTCGCAGGTAGCGCGGAACGCAGCTCCCTTTAGAATCGGAAATTGTTTAGGAATGTACCAAAAAGGTGGGAAAAAATTGAAAGGGCCGTGACATTGGTTATGCTCTAGCCGCCAGCTCCTGCGAGGGAGCTAACGACGTGGAGGCATGTACCGTCACGACCCCTTGATGCGATCACTGCTTTCGCAGTTCCGAACCCCGACTACCCCTCGCAGAGCTGTCGGTTTTTTCAGGTCCGGTCGCCTTGCAGGTCACCCCGCCCGGCTGATCACTCAGTCTACTTCGGACTGGCTCATTTTATTGTGCCAACCCTTTCGACCGTCGACGCAAGCAAAGTTACCAGAGTAACGAGAAAAGTCAACGCAAACTATTGGTGCAATGCCCGTGTTCGCGGCTGTGCATAATGCAAAATGCAAGTTACTGGAGCATTGCAACTTATCCACAGGGCAAAGCAATTCGGCCGAGATTTTCACAGAGGCTTGCACAACTACATAAGCCAACCGCAAGGCGATGAAAGAGAATCAAATAATCGTCTTGACGGGTCCGGCAGATGGGGGCATCTTGCAGAGTACGGACAATTTCCACGCCAGGCGAAGAAAGCGCCCCGCGTGGCGCATCCAGCGCAAACTGAAGTGACTTCAGAACTTGTGGCGTATGTGGACGGCGGATGCCTGGGCAATCCCGGGCCGTCGGGTATTGGGGTCGTCATCAGCGGGTGCGAGAACGGACCAATCCGGATCGCCAAGTGGATTGGACATCAAGATAACAACGTAGCCGAGTACGCGGCACTCATGGAAGCGCTGCAATACGCGGTCTCCCGCAAAGCGCACAAGCTGCACGTGTACTCCGATTCGCAGGTCGTGGTACGTCAGATGACCGGCGAATACACCTGCCGTAGCCCGCGCCTCTATTCGCTTCACTGGACCTGCCGGAAGCTGGCGAGAGCCCTGAAGTTCTCGATCTCGCACGTGCCCCGGGAGCGGAACGCAGAAGCGAACCGGCTGGCGCAGTCGGCATTGCGCCGCAAACTGGCGCCCGCCTGAGTTGCGGCCGCGAAGGCTACGTTCTGAGTCGAATTTCTATTTTTTCTTTTTCAATCTAGGCGAGCTGTCGTGTCTTTCTGAAGGGGAAACGGCGGTCGGAAATGGCTTTTGCCATGTCCTTCTGATTACTTTCGTGCACAGCCAATTCCTTGACAGTGCCCCATACGGGAGCGAGACTTCGAAGTACAGCGTCCTTATAACTGGTTCAGGAGTGGACATTTGCAACCGGAAAGCACAAACCGGAGCACGCCTGCCCATCTAGCGGCGGCCCTGATGACCGATGTGCGCTTCCCTGGCGAGGATGACGGCCAATCGCTCGGCGCCATGGCGCAGCGCGATCTCGACGCTGCCCTGCAACTCCTCGCCGACCGGGCCCAATACATTACAGGATCGAGCGGGGCGGCCATCGCCCTGCGCCGCGGCGGCAGAAATGACATGCTGTGCCGTGCCAGCTCCGGAGCTAACGCTCCCGAACTCGGAGCGCTGCTTTCCACCGAATTTGGCCTGTCAGGCGAGAGCGTGCGCACGCGGCAACTGCTCCGCTGCGACGATGCCGAGCGCGACGCCCGGGTCAACCAGGAGGCCTGCCGCGCCCTGGGTATTGCATCGGTTGCCGTGATGCCTGTCGTCAACGACGACGAAGTCCTGGGTGTGTTCGAGCTTTTTTCCGGAAGATCTCACGCGTTCGGTGAGCGCGATTTTGCCGCCCTCCGCCGCCTCAGCGAGATGGTTGAGACCGCGGTCAAGCTGGCCCGGGCCGCTGAAGGCCTCGAGAGGTTGAACACCGATCTGCCCTATCACGCGAGTTCGCCTGTCGAGACTCTGAAAGATTCCGAGCCGGTCCTAGAGGTGGAGACCGAAGAGGTGGAAACCGAAATCGTTGGGCTCGCTCAGCCCGCGGCTGAAGAGGTGCATTCGGGAACCGCCCCGGCAGTTTTCCCGGCAGTTGCTGTGGCAGTGCCTCCCGTTGCGGAATCTGCAGGTCCGGCACTTGCCGTTCCAGAGCAGGCGGCCCCGGCGGAACCTGCGCCAATGCCGCAGGCAGCTGCTTCAAACCCATTGACGAAGCCCCTGTTGTGGTCAATTACCCTCGACGCGAGGGGCGAGTCGGATTCGGCCGACGACCAGAACGGCGTTCCCGCAGCCTTCCGCAACCTGCGAAAGTGCGAGGCCTGCGGCTTCCCGGTGTCTACCGGGCGCACCTACTGCGTGGAGTGCGAAGAAAAGAAATGGCGCGGGCAGCTTAAGCCCAAGCCGAAGCAGCCGAACTCGCCGGCACCTTCCGCGACTTCCCCAACTCTGACGGTTCCGAAACAGAGCACCATGTCCGCGGGCACGGCAGCCGCAGCGGCTCCAGCGCGATCTCCAGAAGTGCGGCCCGAAGCCGTCGCTCCGGCTCCTGTGCGCGAGGTCCCGAGCTCAGTCGCACCCCGGACGCCGGTCGAAGCTCAGCCTGTCCGCAGCGCGGCGCCTCTTCCACAACCCGGCAGCGCGATGCCGCCGGCGAACGTGACCGCCTCACCGGCGCCGGAATTGATCCTGACCGCAGCGATGGGGCCCACCGAATCCTGGTTTTCCTCTCACAAATTTATTGTGATCCCCATCTTGCTGATCGCAGCAATCGTCGGCGCCTTCCTGTTGATCCGCTAGGGCCTTCTCCCAAAATCACGGGTGCCGAAACTCTTGACAACAGGGTCAACTCTGCTAAAGTTCAAACGTGGCTGTGCCATACGATCAGTTCCCAGGTGCCCCCATGAAGAATGTCTATGAAGTTCTGCGCCAGAAAGAGATGGAGTTAACCCGGTTAGAGAAGGAAGTGGAGGCGTTGCGCTTGGTAGCACCGCTGCTTTCCGAGGATAAGGAAAGTGCGTCGGATATGAAGCCGGCCCTGGCTACCGCCGTCAACGGGCCACCACCGACGGCGCGGATCCCGGTGCAGACCTCCCCGTCGATTCCCGCGCCCCAACCGGTCCGCGCGGCTGGATGGGAAGATACCGGCAAGCGCTGGCCGTAGCGCGATGGCAGGAAATGTGCCAATCTCCGATTTCGTTGTTCACCAGCCCGGGTTACCCGGGCTGAGCTGTTTCTGAGCCGTTCTCCATTCCCGACAAGATGCGGCGTTATTGCGAGGAAACGGCCCAAACGCCGTATCATTCCGCTGTGCCATTTTGTGGGAGAATCCGGTGAGTCTGCTCGACAAGGTTTTTTCACGTAAGCCGCCAGAGCGTTCGGAATTCGCGCAGATCGTCATCAAGGCATTTGAGGGCGCCGGCGTTTCTGGCGTGGAATATCGCGAATCCGATTTTGCCCTCAAAATCCCCGGGCGCGACGCCACCGTTTTTCTGCATAACAGCTACTCCAATTACTGCCTGGTGCCGAAGCACGAGCGCAAAGCCATCGTCGACAAGCTGATCGCGACATTCGCCGCCATCCCCGAGATTCCTGCCGATTTCGCGGCAGCCCAAACTCACCTGATGCCGGTGGTTCGCGATGCGGCTTTTTACAACCTCACCCAGATCCGGACCAGCAAAGATGGATCGCAAAATTCCGGAACCGACTGGCAGGCCAAGCCCCTCACCGGCGGATTGATTCTCGGACTCGCATATGACGGCGAGCACAGCATCACGATGCTGAACCGCAAAACACTCGAGGGTTGGGGGACAGGATTCGACCTGGCCTTCGCTGCAGCCAAGGACAACCTGTGGGAAAAGACTGATCCCGAAAAGTTCGGCGGCAACAACGGTGTGTACTGGGGAGAGTGGGGAGACTCCTATGACAGCTCCCGCATGCTGTTTCCGGAACTGATCTACCGTCTTTCGGTGGATGGCGATCCGGTCGTTTTCGTGCCCAACCGGGACGCGCTATTCGTCACCGGTAGGAACAACATGGCCGGGCTGCGCCTGATTTTGAAAACCGGCGGCGAGAGCCACTTCAACCAGGGACATCCGATTTCGCCGGATCTGTTTATCCTCGACGACGGCGTATGGAGAGTATGGATTCCACAGGAACTGGAGCTGCACGATCTCTGGATCGCGACCAGACGCCGGCGCGACCAGATTGATTACGCGCAGCAGAAGCAAGTGCTCGATGAATTGAAGGACTTCGCCGACGTTTTTGTTTCCAGCTTCACCGTTTTCACGCGCGAGGACAAAAGCGTTTTCAGCGGTTGCGTGTGGCCACGCGACGTCGAAACGCTTCTCCCTCGCACCGATATGATCGCCTTCGTTCTCGACGAAGAGAACCGCGACAGTTTTATGGTGCTCTGGGAAGCGGCCCTGCCGATTATCGGCGACCTGCTGGAAGAGGAACCGGAGCTGATTCCGGTGCGCTACTGGGCCCGGCAATTCCCAAGTGAGGCACAGATCGCGCGGCTTAGAAACGTGGCCAGGAACCGGTAGACGACGTGGGGATGGGATTTTTGATGGTTGATTTTTTGATTGTTGCATGGAAGGCCAACCGATTACTGATGACGTGCTCCAATCGGCAATCGGCAATCAGCAATCGAAAATCCGCTGATTACCCAACAATCTCTCGCAGCGCCCCCAGGAACCGGTCGACCTCTTCCACCGTGTTGTAGTGGACCAGACCAATGCGGAGAAAGCCGCCGGACTTCTCCACTCCCAGGTGTTCGCTCAGATTCAGGGCATAGTAGTTCCCGTCCCAGGTGAAGAAGCCTCGCTCGCCGAGCTTCGTTGCCAGTTCGAGCGGCGGATGGCCTTCGATGCGGACCGCCAGCGTCGAGCATCGGTCGGTGAAGCGCGCCGGATCGGTGATACCGTAAATCGTCAGCCCCGCGATTTTCTTGAGGCCTTCCATCGCGCGCTCCAGCAATGCCCGCTCGTGTTCGTGCATCACTTCATAAGCTGCTTGAATCGCAGCGCGGCGGGAAGTCGCGGGCCGGCCTTCGCTCGCGGCATTGTCGATGCTGTCTCGGGACGTTTCTGAAGCGCGGCGTCCGATATCGGCGATGTACTCCACGCACGCTGTAATTCCCGCGATGCATTCGTGATTCAGCGTGCCATGCTCCCACCGGAACGGGAGCGCTTCGGTAAGTGGACGGACCTTGTAGGGGCGCAGGCGCTGCAGGTGCTCGCGTTTGCCGTAAAGCACGCCCATGTGTGGCCCGAAAAATTTGTACGTGGAGCACACCAGGAAATCGCAATCGATGGCCGCGACGTCGATGAGGCCGTGTGGCGTGTAATGCACGGCATCGACGAAGCAGAGAGCACCGGCGGCGTGGGCAAGTTTCGTAATCACCTTCACGGGATTGATCGTGCCCACGGCATTCGAGGCATAGCCGACGGCAACCAGCTTCGTCCGCTGGTTGATTTTTGAGGCCAGATCCGCGAGATCGAGGGTGCAGTTCTCATCATGAATCTCGGCCCATCGAACCGCGATTCCGCGATCCTCCGCCATCGTGACCCAGGGAGAAACGTTCGCGTCGTGGTCGAGCCGGGTCACTACGATCTCATCGCCCGGTTTTAGCTCGCGGCCGATCGAGCGCGACATGGCGAAAGTCAGGGAAGTCATGTTCTGGCCGAAGACAACCTCGTCGTCGGCGCAGTGGAAGAAGTCCGCCATGGCGGAGCGGGCAGCAGCGATTATCGCGTCAGTGCGCCGCGCAGTGGGATAGTTGCCGCCGGAATTGGAATTGTCGCGGCGCAGATAGTCCGAGATGGCATCGATGACTCGCTGCGGCACTTGCGTCCCACCGGGCCCATCGAAGAAAGCCGCCGGATGGCCGTTTACGGTCTGGGAGAGCGCAGGAAACTGCGAGCGCACCCAGGTGAGATCAAGGGTAGGGGCAAGGGTCTGCGTAGCCATGTTTCTATTCTTACCACGAGGCAGGAGGTTCGTGGCGGGACTGCGAAACGAGAAACCGGGAAGGGTGCGACTTCAGTCGCACCATCAGGGATTCTTCACGGCTGGGTTTAGACCGAAGCGCTACTGTACCGCTCGAATGAAATCCGCCAGCATTCCATACGCGGTCGCGTACAATCCCGGATTTTCCTCCGTGATGGCTAAGCCCGGAAAAATATCCGTCTCGAAACAAATATAAGACGAAGTGCCGGAGATGCGCGCCATCGGTTCTCCACTGCGGACCTTTTCCGGCCCCACGCTTGCCTCGACCCCACTCGCCGTGCGCCGGGCGCGGCATACCAGCTTAAAGGGCCATCCGTCGCGTCGGGCGTTCCGCAGGGCCTGCGGAGTGAGATCGCGAATGCCCTCGCGGTGGATCTGATCGAGCCGAATCGGAACATCCATCAGGACAGTCACAAGCGCCACCGTTTTGACGGCGGCGTCCCACCCATCGATATCGTGAGATGCGTCGGTCTCCGCGACCCCGATCTCCTGCGCTTTTTTCAAAGCCTCTTCAAAGCTGAGGCCTTGCTCCATTTCACTGAGAATGACGTTCGTCGTCGAGTTCAGGATTCCATGAAAGCCCTGCAGGGGAACTGCCGGGAGTTGATCAAATAAAGAAAAGATCGGGACCCCGTCCATCACGGAAGATTCGAAGAGAAACTTCTTACCTCTCGCGGCAGCCAGGTCGCGCAACTCCCGGTACGCATGGACAACCGGACCTTTGTTCGCGGTGATGGCATGGGCACCATGCTCGAGCGCTGCGCGGATGTGGTCGACGGCGGGCTCGCCGTTTTCAACGTTAAGTGACGTCGCTTCGAAGAGCACTTCGGCGCGCGCGGCCGCGAGCCAGTCGCGGACATTCGTAGCCTGCGGCGGTCGCCCTCGAAAGTCCCCGTTCAGGTTCAGCCCGGCGGGGTCGGCATGCCATCCCAGGCGCCGCGACGCTACACCAGTAATGCGGTAGGTGATTCCATACTGCTCGCGCAAGACCCGACCGCGGTCCTCGAAAAGCCGTACGAGCGTACGGTTCACGTTGCCGAAGCCCAGGAAACAGAGATTGTAAGAGCGGATGAGTTTTTCTTTCGCCAGCTTTAAAAAGGAACTCTCTTATCCCATCACCGTGGTGTGCTCGGGTTTGATCTTGTAAAGCACACGGACTTCGCCCGGCTGGGCATAAGGATACTTGTCAACTCCGAGATACTTCTTCGCCATCTTGTTGATGTGTTCGGCGGCGCCGTCTTCGGTGATTTCCGCCACGCTGCCGCGGATTTCCAGGTAACGATACGGATTCTCAGGATCGATGATCGCCACCGATACACGGGGATCGCGCCGGACGTTGCGGTCTTTCTGCCGCCCTCTGGCCGAATTGAAGATGACATGTTCGCCGTCGAAGTCGACCCATACCGGCGTGACTTGCGGGCTGCCGTCAGGCATCAGAGTGCCCAGGCTGGCAAAAGCGCGCTTCTGAAAAAGATCGCGATACTTTTCGGGAATCACTTGCGGCATACAGCCTCCGGAATTTTGAATGCTGCTGAATTATAGCTTGGTAGCCTCGACGCGTGTCGCGAGTTTACTTTTCGTTTGCCGCCTCCTTGGTTAGAATTGGGGCTCTTTTTCGATCCGGAAACGTTGAGACGTGCGCGTGGCTGCGGATGTGCGCCCCGCTCGCGCGGCGATCCCCGGATCGCAAGCAAGATCCAAACCGAGGTGAGGATGATGAACGCACTGCTGATGCGGCGTCAGATAACGAGAACGGGAGCAGCGGCACGGCTGACCATTGCCGCGTGGGTCGTGGCCTGTCTGCTCTTGCTGGCAGCGGTACCCATGCAGGCCGCCGACGCAGCGCGGAAGTATCCGCAGACGATCGTCTTCATGACCGATTTCGGCGTCGTCGACGATTCAGTGGCGATTTGCCGCGGAGTGATGTACTCCATCTCGCCAGAGGCGCGCATCGTCGACCTGACGCACCAGGTCACTCCTTTCTCGATTCTCGATGGTGCGCGCTTCCTGTTCGGCGCGACCCCTTACTTTCCTGAGGGCACTGTATTTGTGGTGGTGATCGACCCGGGCGTGGGCAGCACACGCAAGGCAATCGTGGCGCGAACAAAGCGCGGGCAGTATTTTGTTCTTCCCGACAACGGGTTGATGACGCTGGTCGAGCAGCGCGACGGAATCGATGCCGCACGCGAGATTACGAATCCCGAGTGGATGATCGGCAGCAAGCTTTCCTCGACCTTCCACGGCCGGGACATCTTCTCTCCCGTCGGCGGCCACCTCGCTCGCGGCGATGACTGGACGAAGGTTGGTCCGGAACTCGCAGTGAAGGACCTGATCCGGCTCGATCTGAAAAGCGCAAAGCTCGACGCGAACGGACTGACCGCACAGGTGATCGCGACCGACGGACCGTTTGGAAATCTTGTCACCAACGTCGATGCCGACGATTTTCTCAAGCTCGGCTATCAGCGCGGCCAGATGGTGCCGGTCAAACTCGGTGGGCAGGAGATGAAGATCAAATTCGTGAAGACTTTTTCCGATGTTCCCCTGAAAGAACCGCTGTTATATATCGACTCGCGGGGGCATTTTGCCATGGCGGTCAATCAGGGGAGCTTCGCGGATACCTATGGAATCAAGCCGCCACTGAGCTTGTACATCCCCCGCGCCGCAAACTGATCGCCGTAGAGACGCGCCTCAGCTACGTCTCGCGCCACGGTTCACTGCACATCTTCGGCGATCCTTGGCAGCACCGCGCGCAACAACGCTTCAAACGTGGACTTTACCCTTTCCCCCGTCTCCATGACTTCGGCGTGCGAGAGCGGTTGGTCCAGGATTCCCGCCGCCATATTAGTGACGCAGGAAATCGCCAGAACTTTGATTCCCATGTGACGCGCGGCGATGACCTCCGCAGCCGTCGACATGCCCACCAGGTCGGCACCGATGCGGCGTAAGTACTCGATCTCGGCGGGAGTTTCGTAACTGGGCCCGAGCAACGCGGCATAAACTCCCTCGTGCAGATGGATGTTCAACGTCGCGGCTTCCTCGCGCGCCAGCGCCCGATACTCCCTCGCATAGGCATGCGTCATGTCAGGAAACCGGACGCCGAAGCGCTCGTCGTTCGGCCCGACCAGCGGATTTGATCCTTGCAGATTGATGTGATCGCGGATCAGAACCAGCGCTCCCTGCGAATATCCCCGATCGATCCCGCCCGCAGCATTCGTGAGAATGACGGCGCGAACGCCCATGCGTCCGAAAACACGGATCGGCAGCGTGACTTCCTGCGGCGAATATCCTTCGTACTGGTGAACACGGCCCTGCATGGCCGCAACCGGCACGCTGCCGGCTTTTCCGACGACCATCCGCCCGGCATGGCCGATGGCGGTCGAGTGCGGAAAGCTGGGAATGTCGGCGTAAGGAGCGCGGACGGCGTCGGCAAGAGTGTCGGCGAATGCCCCGAGCCCTGAGCCAAGAACGAGCCCAATCTTCGGCCGCAACGCAGTGCGCGAGAGGATGAATTGTGCGGCCGTGTCTGCGATGGAGAATTGATCAGCCATAGATGTCGTGTTTCGTGCGCTCCTCGCTAAGCCAGAAATCGGGAAGAGGACGATTCACTCGTGGCGCGAGAAGTTGGACACCCCCGTGCGCGTTAGCGCCTGCGGGATTCACTACGTCGATTCCGAGCCCAATGCCTCCGAAATCTTCCGCGTCACAAATCGCCATCGGCCAACTGGCGGCCGTGGCCGTTGCGGTCCAGCCAATCATACAGAAATGTCTGGTAGAGAAAAGACGCGACGATCTCTTCGCCGAGTTCATGAGTGTCGGTGCAGAGGAATGGCAAGCGCAGCCCGGCGAGTACCGCAATCAGCGATTGCATGATGCGATTGGGGCTGGCAGCGCGGTAAGGATACTCGGACTTGATCTCCGTCATCGGCGCGGTCACGACCAGCAGACTGTGTGGCGCAGCGGACATTCTCTGCAGCCTCTTCACGAAGACGCTCCGGTTCGTGGTGAACGATTGGATCAGGTCGGCGAGGTCCTTGCGTTCGACGATGCACGTGTCTTCCATGCCGGCGACCGAGTAATCGCCGAGCGGCAACGCGCGGTACTCGATGCGGGAGAACCATTTCCTGAAACGCCGGAACGATAGAGGATTCTGCTCGCGGGTATCGATGATGGCGATCGGCAGCGGCGTCCGGATCTGCGTGCCCCCGCGCTCGGCGATCACCGGGAGAACCGGCGCCGGAACCGGCGTAGGCTGCATCGTCGTCCAGGCAAGAGGTGTCGGGATCAGGGTACGTTTGCGCGGCATGATGTATCTGCCTAAGCTCGGTTAGATGCCGACCCTCCCTCTCTAGGGAAGCGCGCAGCACACGGTTCAGTATTTCTTTTCGAACTTTCCGAATTCACTCTCCAGCTTCCACTGCTCTCGCGCGCGCTCATTCTCGGCCAGGAACTTGGCGCAACCTGAGGACGGCTTCTCGCCGCCCACCGTATCCGACTCGCACGCGACGACCGGGCGGAAGGTGTTCGTCGTTTTCGCCCACAGGCTCGCACCGGGCAGGAAGCTGTGTTCCAGGCTCTGGCGCGTCATGCGCTTCAATTCGGTATAGGGCAAGCGATAGCTCTCGACCGCGCGCAGGTATTCGTGCGTCATATCGGAGCGCGCTACGCCCTCATCGTCGGTTGAAATCGCCACCGGCACACCATATTTCATGTAAATCGGCAACGGATGTTCTTCCCCGCTCACGCCGAGGATCTGGTCGTTCGAAGTGAGATTAATCTCAACCAGCACGCTGCGCGCCGCCAGCTCCTGCAGCAGCCCGATGGGGTCCCGCTCCTGCATCACCGAAACACCATGCCCAATCCGCTCGGCATGGCCTTTCTCTACGGATTCCCGGATGTGGTACGACAGATCCTCCGGCTTCACCAGTCCGGCAGCGATTTCACCCGCATGCAGGCTGATGTGCACCTGCGGATAAATCCCATGCAGGTAGTCGAGCATGGCCATGTGCAAGTGAAAATCGTGAATGGGAACATACCAGTCCTCCGGCATCACCAGGTTCAACCCGACAAAGTGCGGGTCAGAAGACGCCAGTTCGAATCCCAGCAGAATTTGCGCGAACACAGCCTCCGGCGGCAGCCCCCGCAGCACCTGGTAGAGATAGCGAACTGTGATATTGCATCCCGGCTCGGCCTGTGGAGTGCCGCACTTCAATTCTTTGTGAGCCTTCGCGTCATCTTCCGCCAGGGACTTGCTGGTGGCCGCGGCAACTTCTTTCAGGCCCCCGGCGAGCAGGTCCTCGCGCATCCTGGCGAAGTCCGGGTTCCATCCCAGCTTGATCGCCAAACGCGGCGCAGCGCCTCCGTCCGCCGTATGCATGAACTCGATGTAGTCGACATGCTCGCTCGCCGCGCGATTGATGACGGTGGCGACCGCTTCGGCAACGTGATCGCGCGAAGCCATGCCGAACTTGTCGAAGGTGGCGAAAAAGTGATCGTGGCCCGATTCGTCGCCGGGCTTCCAGTTGCGCATCGACCAGGCATCGACGATCTGGTTGTAGAGCACGTGGTCGCCGTAAGCGCACTGGATCGCCGGCTTGGAAGTGTACTTCTCGCAGGAAGGATCGCACGGAGGTGCGATCAACTGGGATGTCGTACGGTCGACACACAGGTTGTCAGAGACAGCAAAGTCGATCAGGTCCTCGGCATAAATCGCGCCATCCAGATGGTTATGCAGGTCCCCACCCTTGGGCATGTCGTGCAGAAACGCGAGCAGCAATGAAGGCTGGTTGCGGATGGAGTCAAGGTAGCGGCCCGCGCTCTGCTCGGCGCTCTGTGCGGAAACAGCGCCGGATGCCAGCGCCCAGAAAAGTGCGCACAGGGTAAGGCGGCTTGCTCTCAATCTCAAGGGATCTCCTGATACAGGAACGAAATTGTAACTGTTACGTTGCGGTCTAAGCCAATGGCGGACGCCTCCGCCGCAGCAGAAACCTGCGGCAACCTTTTTGATAACATTTGCGCGGAGAGGCTGTCCCGGGAGGGTTGATTGACTGCGAACACGAACCATGATGGGGAATCTGCCTTCGCCGATCCGGATTTTCCTCGCCGACGGGTATTAGGAATCGTCCTGGCGGGCGGAAAAGGAACCCGGCTTTACCCGCTGACGCGGGAGCGTGCCAAGCCCGCGGTGCCCTTCGGTGGCAAGTACCGGATCATTGACTTCGTACTGAGCAACTTCGTCAACTCCGGGATTTACTCGATCTACGTGCTCACGCAGTTCCGCAGCCAATCCCTTCTGCAACATTTGAGCGAAGGATGGCAAGTCAGCGGCCTCATGAAGAGTCACTTCATCACCAACGTCCCCGCGCAAATGCGATCTGAAAGCGAATCCTGGTATCAGGGAACCGCTGACGCGATTTATCAGAACATCAATTTGATCGAGCAGTCCGATCCTCACCTGGTCGCGATTTTCGGTGGCGACCATATCTACCGCATGAATATCGCCGGCATGATCGACTTCCACGTGGCCAGGAAAGCCGACGTGACCGTCGCCGCCATTCCGACGGGCAAGGAGTTCGCGCGCGAGTTTGGCGTGATTGAAGCAGCCGAGGATGGCCGCGTTCTCGGCTTCCACGAGAAAAGGGCAGACGCACCCACAATGCCCGGAGACCCCAGGCGCGTCTATGCCTCGATGGGCAACTACATTTTTTCCACGCGCACGTTGATCGAACTCCTCAATGCTGACGCCAAGTCTCCCGGCAGCCATCATGACTTCGGCATGGATATCCTGCCGAAACTTGCTGGACGCGCTCCCATCTATGCTTACAACTTTGAGATGAACCGTATTCCGGGCGAAGCCGGGGATTCGATTCCCTACTGGCGCGACGTGGGCACCATCGAGGCCTACTACGAAGCGAATATGGACTTGAATACCATCAAACCTGAACTCAATCTCTACAACCGCGAGTGGCCGGTGCGCAGCACAAGTTATCCGGACCCGCCCGCGAAGTTCGTGTTCGACGAAGCCGGGCGTCGTGGCGAGGCGATCGACAGCATCGTCTCCGGTGGCTGCATTCTCTCCGGCGGCATGGTTCGCAAGTCGGTGCTCGGACGCGGCGTGCGCGTGCACACCGGAGCCTTGGTGGATGGCTGCGTGATCATGGACAACTGCGACATCGGACGCCGCGCCAAGGTGCGGCGGGCCATCCTCGACAAGAACGTCCGGATTCCGGCTGACGCCGAGGTAGGCTACGATCTCGAAGCGGACCGCGGCCGAGGCTGGCACGTAACTGATTCCGGAATTGTCGTGATTGGGCGCGAACAGAGCCCGGTGCCCATGGCGACGATGTTTACCTGAACGGCGTGCCTCAAGCTCCGCGCCGGTCTCTTCTTGGACTGAACACTAGCGGGCGTTCGGTTCCGTGTGCTGCTGCTCCGCTCGCGCTTTCGCCTTGCGCAGCTCTTCGGATTTTTCCAGCGCGGCAGCCGCCGACTTCTGATCTCCCAACTTCAGGTAAGCCTGGTAGAGCTGGTAGTGGAATGCGCCCATCGTGTCTTCAGAGAGGATGGGTTGCAACTCCGCCACTGCTTGCGAATACTCCCCTCGCTCCGAGTAGCACTTCGCCAGCAGAGAATGCGTCTCCGGCGTAGCCGCCGCCGGGTTTTGCAAAGCGATTTTGAGAGCAGGAACCGCTTCGTCGTATTGATGGCGCCGGACCAGCACCTGTCCGAGGAATGAATTCGCGTCAGCGTTCGAAGGATCCGTCTTCAGCACCGCCCGCACTTCCTCCAGGGCCTTATCGTCTTCGAGGGTGTGAATGTAAACGTCGGCCAGACCCAGATGGGCGCTGACCGCCTCTGGCCCAGCGCGCCCGGACTGAACGACGTCGCGATACTCTGCTTCGGCGGCCGGATACTCCTCTCGAGTCCGGTGAAGTTCTGCCATCAACAAATGCACCTTCGGCGAATTGGGCGCGACCGCATTCATTTGCGCAAACGAGCTGGCCGAAAGTTCCTGCGCCGACTTCGCCTGCCAGTAGAGCGCCTCGAAATTGCTTGATGTCGTGCGCTGCGCGTGACGGCTCGCTTCCAGCGTTCGCCGATAATCCCCGGCGTAAAACGAGCAGCGCTCAAGCCATGTAGTTTCGGCGGTTGCCGCCGGAGTCTTCTCCTTTCTCGCTTTGTCGGCACAAGCGCTGTAGCGGCCCTCCGACCACAATCGCTGCGCAGTACCCGCTTTTTCAGTCACCGGATCTCCGCTCACGACCTCCTGCCGCGGTGTATCCGAATTCGCAGACTCGACGGCCGCGCGGGCTAGGGGATCCGGCTGCAAGGCGGGTTGCTGGAGTTGCATCGTCAGGCTCTTCCGCTGATCGGCATCGAGCCCGGTCCATAGCCGCGACAAGGAAGCGTAAAGAAAATGCGCGTCGCGGTCATTGATCTCGTGAAGTTGGCGCAGCGCCTCCGCTGGATCGCCGCCCGCCAGCGCCAGACGAGCCATTCCAAGCCGCCCCAGCAGGCATCCCGGTTGCTTGCTCGCGTCATTTTCGAACGCAACTTTTGCCTTATCGAGCTCTCCCACCTGCAGATAGGCGAAGCCTAACTCGCTATTGAGGCACGGAGGATCGAGTTCCGTCTGGAACTTCTCGTAGATCTGTATCGCTTCCCGGGCGCGGCCCTGCTTCACGAACGCATCAGCGACCAGAATCCGCGCGTGAACATCCTCCGGATTGAGCCGCTTCAGCTGCGCCACAGCCGCATCCTGCAGATCCAGGTAGCTCACCCCGAGCTCGTACCAGGCGTCGGCGTCCTGAGGGTTCAGTTGCCGGGCCCGTTCGAATTGCGCGGCGGCATTGTCGTAGTCGCGAACACCGGCGTAGGCGCGTCCAAGCCCCATGACCGCCTGTTCGTCTTGCGGATTCAAACTGACCGCAGCTTTCAGAAAAGGCAACGCCGCCCGGGGCTGCCGCACTCGCAAATCGTTCAGGCCCAGGAACAGATTCGGCACATACAGCTTCGCGTTTTTCGCCAGAGCCGTTTTAAAGTCGTGTTCGGCGCGAGCATAGTCGCCCGCAAACTGCTGCATCAGCCCGGCATTCGCCCAGATTTCCCCGAGGTCTGGCCGAATTGCAGCGAGTTGCTCGTAAGCCTTCGCAGCGGCCGCATAATCTCCGCGCTGTTGCGCAGCCTGCGCGGTCTCCGACAACTCCTCGAGTTTTGCCTCCGCGTCACCCGCCGCCTGCCCGAAGCTCACAAGCGACGTGAGCAAGGTGATAAACAGCATGGCCGCAATTCGGGCAGAACGAAAATGCATCATCAAGGCTTCGCTTCCGACAACTTCTTGTATTCGTCAAAGTACCGTTGCGATTCTTCCGTGCGTCCCATCTTCTGGCAGACACGCGCGGCGCGATACAGCGCGCCAGCCAGCTTCGGATCCAACTTGATCGCCACGCGTAACTCGTCCAGCGACCGCTGCGGCTCTTTCGCTTTCTCCAGCAGGATGCCCATCTGAAAATGCGTCTGTGCGTTGTTGGGATTGATCGTCAAAGCCTGGTCGAGATACGGCCTGGCTTCGTCGATGCGATCCTGCCGGATCAGCAACGTCGCGTAGTCCAGCGGCGGCCACTCGGTTTTGCTGGAACTCTCAGCATTCCGGCGCACGGCCTCCCGGTACCACTCCTCGGCCTGCTTGGCGTCATCCTTGCCCTCGTACGCCAACCCAAGGTTCTCGTATGCGCGCACGAAGTCTGGGGATAACGCGATCACGGCCTTGCTCTCCTCGATCGCCTCGTCAAACCGATTGCGCGTGTAGAGCAATCGCGCCAGGAAATAATGTGCAGGCACAAATTTCGGATCGAGCTCAATCGCACGCCGGAAATCTTTCTCCGCGGGCGCCAGGTGGCCCTGCGCACTCTCGGCGAGCCCGGCAACATGCGACCGCAGTGCCATCGGGCCTCCGATTTGCTCCGCCTCGTCGGCCAAACGCAATGCCTCTTCAGGCCGCCCCTGATTCAGCCGGACTTCGGCCAGGTACGTGATCAGCACGGCATCGCGCGGCTCACTCGCCAAACGGCTGACGATGATCTTCTCTGCCGAATCCAACTGCCGGGTGGCAATCAGCGACGGAATATCTTCACCTGGATTTTCCAGCGAGCCCTGCGCCCACAAAGACGCGGCGGCCGTCGCGAGAATCAGGATGGGAACATACCGGGATCTCATCAAGGTCCACAGTGGAATGCGATCCGCCGCGACTTTCCGAGGCGGGCCGCCAGCAGGATTATGCGAAGTATATGTCTCGCTCACCGCGGGGGTCAACGCATCCACTCCGGCAGAAGGATACAATCTTGAATTCGGAATTCGTACCGAAACACTTCGCGTGAATAAGGGCCCCAAGCTGAATCGCCGGATCAACTCATGGACGATGGTTTTCGCCGCCATCTCCCTCGTCTCTGTCGCGCCAGCCATTCTACCCGCGGCCCATGTCGATGCGGCGAATCCCGCGTCATCCGCCGGAAACTTCGTAGACGTCACCTCGAAGCTTGGAATTCACTTCAAGCAGGAAGCTTCACCGACCTCGCGCAAGTACTTGCTCGAAACGATGGGATCGGGTGTGGCGCTTTTCGATTACGACAACGACGGACGCCTCGATATTTTTCTTGGTAACGGCGCCGAGATCGACGATCCCATGCCCGCCGGAACAGTTCCTAGGAAAACTTCACCGAAATATTGGAATCGCCTCTTCCATCAGAAACCCGACGGCACGTTCGAAGATGTGACAGAGAAGGCCGGCCTGACCGGCATCGGCTACGCGAGCGGCGTCGCAGCAGGCGACTATGACAACGACGGCTATGAAGATCTCTTCGTCGCCGGATACGGACGCAACACTCTCTATCACAACAATGGCGACGGAACATTTTCCGACGTGACTGCCAGCGCCGGACTGGAAGGCTCCGGATGGTCCACCAGCGCCGCGTGGGTCGACTACGATAACGACGGCAAGCTCGACTTGATCGTCGCGCGCTACATGGAGTGGAACTTCAACGACATCTATTGCGGCCAGCATCTCGATGGATATCGCGCCTACTGCCACCCAGACATCTTTAAACCAGCATCAATCCTGCTTTATCACAACGAGGGCAACGGCAAGTTCGTGGAAGTGGCGCAGAAAGCCGGAGCGGGCCGCCCCTGCAAGGGACTCGGCATCGCCATCGGCGACTACGATCGCGACGGCTGGATGGATTTCATTGTTGCCAACGACGCGATTCCCGAGACTCTGTTTCACAACAAGGGCAACGGAACGTTCGAGGAGGTAGGCATCGTTTCCGGCGCGGCGGTGGATGACAACGGCGCGGCTTTCTCCGGCATGGGCGTCGATTTCGAAGACTACAACAACGATGGATGGCCCGACATCGTGATCTCGGACCTGGCGAATCAACGCTACGCGCTGTTCACCAATGCGCGGGACGGCACTTTCGATTACGCCTCCAACAAAACCGGCGTTGGCAAAACGACGTTCACCCATTCAGGCTGGGGCGTGCGCTTCATCGATTACGACAACGACGGCTGGAAAGACCTGCTCATCGTGCAGGCGCACGTGATGGACAACGTCGAGTTGATCACGCCTGGGCTGCACTACCGCGAGTCGCCTTTGCTGCTGCACAACGAAGGCGGTAAGTCATTTGCGGACGTATCGAGTGAGTCCGGAGATCCCTTTCAACAGAAGCTCGCCGCGCGCGGCATGGCCATTGGCGATCTCAACAACGACGGCCGCCTGGACGCCGTCGTGACCACTAACAATGGGCCAGCCCTGGCGTGGATGAATGAAACATCGAACCAGAACCACTGGATTTCGCTGAACCTCGTCGGAGTAAAAAGCAACCGCGATGGCATTGGAGCGAGAGTAAGAATCATTACAGATGCGGGGGAGCAGTTCGCGACCGTCACAACCGCCGGCAGCTATCAGTCATCCAGCGACAAGCGCTTGCATTTTGGATTGGGCGCGGCCACGGTCGTGAAGCGCGTCGAGATCTCGTGGCCGAGCCGCACAGTGCAAGTATTAAACGAAGTTCGCAGCGATCAATTTCTTACTATTCGCGAAGCTACGTCGGGAAAATGAGCACCACTCACGAGCGTTGCGAATCTTTCTTGATGATGCCCGAGCCTTCTTTGATGGTCAGGATCTGATTAACCTCGACGTCAGAGAATTTCTCGACTTTCCACGTCGTCGGCCACTTCACCTCGATCCAGTCGATCTTCTTCGCTTCACCCACTCCGAAGTGGAGCCGCAGGTCGCTTTGCGACATCACACTACCGCCGCTGTGCACTTCATCCATTTGCGTGTGTCCACCGGCGGAGACTCGCACGCGCGTACCGATTGCAGTTCGGTTGCACTGCGTGCCGAGAAGCTTGATCTTGATCCAGTGGTTCTTGTTTCCACCATCGTTGCGCAGAAGCGACGGCGGATCGTTCATGTTCAGCACAAGAACATCGATATCGCCGTCATTGTCGTAGTCGCCGAACGCCGCGCCCCGGCTCGAGTAGCGTTCGGCGATCCCCGGTCCCATTTGCGCGGAAACATCCTGAAACCTCCCGTTCCCCAGGTTGCGGTAAACCACGCGCGGCTGCTTGAACTGCGCCAGGTTGTGCTTCTCGACGTCGGGATAGACGTGGCCGTTGATCTGAATAATGTCGGCCCAGCCGTCGTTGTCGTAGTCGACGAAGCCATCGCCCCATCCGACATACTGCGCATTTAGCGCAACCCCTGCCGAGAACGTCTTGTCTGAAAACGTTCCATCGCCATTGTTTCGGTATAGGTCGGACGTGTCATGGGAAAAATTTGTCTTGAAGATGTCGAGATTGCCGTCGCAGTCATAATCGCCCACAGCAACTCCCATGCCGGCCTGCTCATGGCCGTCGTCATTTAAGGCGCAGCCTGCTTCCACGCCGCGTTCGGTAAACGTTCCGTCATGGTTGTTACGAAAATAAAGGCTGGGCATGGAATCGACGGCGACGTAAATGTCGGGCCAGCCGTCATTGTCGAAGTCGTAGGAGACGGGCGTGATCGAGTAGTGCGGGCCCGGTTTCAGGATTCCCGATTTTTCGGAGACATCGGTAAACGTGCCGTCGCCGTTGTTGCGGAAGAGCTGGTTCGTTCCCGGCGGAAGACCGCGCGGTCCGCACATTTCGGGCAAGCCCATCCACTGGCAAGTGCCTTCTCCCGCCGCGGGAATTTTCGCCAGGTCGAATTCGACAAAGCTGGCCACGAAAAGATCGAGCCAGCCGTCGCGGTCGTAGTCGAGCCACGTCGAACCCGAGGTCCAGCGTACCCGCTCGTTGTAGAGCCCGGCCTTGCGCGTCACATCGGTGAAAGTACCATCGCCGTTATTGTGGAACAGAGCGTTGTGTCCCCAGAAACCGCAGAACAGGTCGTCCCATCCGTCGTTGTCGTAATCTCCAACGCAAATGCCGGTCTGCCAGCCAACTTGCCCCAGCCCGGATTTTTCTGTGACGTCAGTGAAGGTGCCATCGCGATTGTTCTTGAAAAGATGAGACCGCGGTTCCTGCCCCGGAGGCCATTTCTCGTCGAGCCGCAAGCCATTCGTAAGATAAACGTCCAGCCACCCGTCATGGTCGTAGTCAAAGAAAGCAATTCCGCTGCCCTTGGTCTCGACGATGTACTTCTTCTGCTCGATGCCGCCCCATACGTTCGGCACGGTCAACCCGGCTTCTTTCGCCACGTCGACGTAGGTGACGGGAATGCCTGTCGCCGGTTTCGGTGAGTTCGTCGTGTTGGCGACAATCGGACGCGTCCATCGTGTAACCGGACGGCAGAGCGCTTCCAGCAGCGAATGGCTGAAAACGACGAGAGATGAGCCAAGAAAACCACGGCGGGAAAAACCTGGCAAATTCGATCGACTCCCCACGGTGAAATGATTCTATCTCACGCGTATGTCACGACTGGCAGACCCAAATAACGGAAAAGTTTTCTAACACAGCGCTTTACGGATTCGCGGAATTCCCCACCGCCGACCGGCGGCTCCCCGTGAATCCTGCCATCCCCAGCCGCCATCCCAGGAATGTGAATTCGTCGGCGGCCAACTTGATCGCCTGCGCCCGGTCCGAGCCGATCCCATGTCCGGCGTCGAAATCCACCCGCAGCAAAATCGGATTCTGCGAACCATTCGCCGCCTGCAGCCGCGCTGTCATCTTGGTCAGCATCCAGCTGGTCACGCGTGGATCGTTCGCTCCCGTCTCCAGCAGCACCGCCGGATACTTGGCTCCATCCTGCACGTGCGCGTAAGGGCTGATGGCATACATGGCGCGGAATTCCGTTTCATTCTTCACTGTCCCGTACTCGGTAGCATTCATGCCGCCAGTCGAGCGCTGCTCGCTACGCAAAATGTCGGTAATGCCGACGCGGTACAACACGGCGGACACCAACTCGGGATGCTGCGTCAGAAACCCTCCAACCGCAATCCCGCCTGCGCTGGTTCCCTCAATCGCCAGGTGAGCCGCCGAAGTGTATTTCTGATCGATCAGGTACTGCGCGCAAGCGACGAAGTCATCGATCGTATGCTGCTTCGTCGTCTTGTTGCCATCCATGTGCCAGGACTCCCCGCGCTCTCCTCCGCCGCGCACATGCGCCCACGCAAACACCGCTCCCCGTTGCAGCCAGGGCAGCCGTAATGGATCAAAGTGCGGCGGAATCGCAATGCCGTACGCCCCGTAGGCCACAAGCAAGGTGGGATGCGATCCGTCCAGCGCCAAATCCTTCCGATAAAGAATCGAAAGCGGAACCATCGTTCCATCTGCGCTCTTCGCCAGTACCTCCTTCGAAGTGATGCCGGAAGTATCCAGCGGAATCGGCGGTTGCAGATTCGTATTCGTGAATGCACCCGTCTCCGGGGCATAGGAGTAGACGGCCTTCGGCGTCGTCCAGCCTTCCAGCGAGATTGTGACGCCCGGCCGCCGCCACTCGGTGGCGACGTCTCCCAGCGCTCCTGCGACGGGCAATGCCAACGGCGTTTGTAACGACTCCTTGTCGTATGGAACCCGAATCACTCCGGCGAGGGCATCGCGAAAGCCATGCACGTAAAGCGCATCTTCCGCGGCAGCCATTCCGCTCGTATATTGAGCCGACAAAATGAAGTCGCTCTCCGGCACGATCTCGTGCGCGGCGTCGATTCCCTCCTTCGCCAGATCGAAGCTCACCACGCGCCCGTTGCTGACTGGACCTTTCGCGCCCCCTTTGGTCATCGCGTAAGCGCGCGTGCCGTGCGTCTCCAATGCCAGCACTCCGTCTTTGTGGTCGACGACTTTCACCCACGGTCCACCCTCGGACCGGCGCACCCAGTAAGCCTCCGTTTCCACCGCGCCAGAGGTCTGGGTGCCCAGCAGCATCCGCGTTCCGTGCACAACCCGCACGGTCACATTTCCATACTTCGGCAATCCCAGATCAGTCGTGACATCCGGACCCCAGATCGGTACATCGGCGCTCTCGCTCGTACCCGGGCGGTGGAAGTAAACGCGGTTGTTATCGAACTTTGTGGATGCGGGCGCTCCCGGCGCCATTTGCTGCAACCGTGAGAAGTAAAACCCCTTGCTGTCGTCAGCCCTAGACGGCGCCCCATCTTCCGTTCGCGAGATCGCTTCCGGAAGCAACTTCCCGGTCGAAACTTCCAGCACATGAAGCACGGAATTTTCTGATCCGCCCAGTGACACACCCACGGCCACATACGATCCATCTGGCGATGGCGTGAAGTAGTCGATGGCAGCATGCTTGCCGCCCTCAGCCAATGTAGAGGGATCCAGCAACAATCGCGCCCGCAACGGCACGCATCATCAACCGCGCGTCACGCTTGCCGGGCGGAGTTTCGAGGTAGAAATACTGGTCAAGCACCCGCGAAATGCTGCGGACCTGAGCCGCCGCATCGGAGGCGCGTGTCATTTCCGCAACGAATTCAACATCCTGCGCCATGAATGGACGCAGCGCTTCCTGGGTAACCGCATTCTCCGCCTTCATGTACTGGTCGAGTTCCGGGCCGCCCTGTTCCATCCAGCGATAGGGGTCAACCACGGTGGTTCCAAAATACGTGTCGCTCACCGGACGAACCGGCGCCACCGGCGCCTTTAGTTGAGCCAGAGCGCTGGCAGAAATCGCAAGACAAGCAAGGGATAGCCCCAGAATTCGTCGAAGCATGAGGACCCCCGGGAGCGTAGCAGAATTTTTCAGCCGCCCATTCTCGCACAGAAGCGTCACCAAGATAGCGCCGGCGTCAGAGGCTGGCGCCAGCGCGCGAGAATAGCGACGTCGTCAGGGACGATCCGCAACTCAACCACTTTTCTTATTTCGCGAGTAGAACCGCCGGAACTTCGCGCGGTTGCCACACTTCGTCATGTCGCACCATCGCCGGCCATGGTTTTTGCTGGTGTCGAGAAAAAACCACTGACAAGTTTCCGAAGCGCAGGTGCGCACGAGCGGCAACTGGTCCGACGAGAGCAGGTTTGCGACCGACAGCGCGATTGGGCTCAACGGCGTCTCTAAATCGAAGGGCGGAACGTCGAAGCGCCACTCGAACCGTCCATCCCCTGGAACCAGCCGCGCGTGTCTTCCTGCGTACTGGATGAACTGATTGACCCTGACCATGGGCCCCTCTGGAATCGGCTTTTTCTTCACGATCGCATCGAACACCGCGAACATTGCTTCGCGCACCGTAATCGCGATCTCGAGCACCTGTTTCGCATCTTCGGGCTGCCTCGCACGGCGCAAGAGAAGCGCGTCCACAATTCTTATATCGAGCGTCCCGGTATCTTCTCCGAAGCGCACCAGGTCGTGGTATTGCTTCAGAAGTTCTTTCGGCTGTTTAGTGAAACGATCATCGAGCGTGTTGATGAAATCCAAGCACAACGCGCCCGCGACGAGATCGAACGACGATTCACGCCTCCGCGGATCTTTGCTTTGCAGGTATGTCTCTACCATTGAAATCCAAGGGATATTATCTAACCATTAAAAGCGTCTTGACAAGTTAGCCTGACCTGACATAGCATCTCCCTAACCTCTTAATGTTGTTTTAAAGGTTAGACTATGTTCCTGGAACAGCCCGCCCACATTCTTGCGACGATTCGCGAGAGCATGAACTCGAATTCGAAGATGGTAAACATAGGAGGAAGGCCGGTGATCGTGCCCAAACCGCAAACCAAGTCTGATGGAAGCCATCACCGCGCCGAAAACATCAAGCTCGCGCTCGCGTTCGCCGCGATCTACATCGTGTGGGGCTCGACGTATCTTGCGATTCGCTACGCAATCGAGACCATTCCGCCGCTGGTCGCGGTAAGCATCCGGCACTCGGTGGCGGGCGGCGTTCTGCTGGCGTGGGCATGGGCGCGAGGATTTCGTCCGCGGCGTGAGCACTGGGTTTCGGGATTCATCATCGGCGCGCTCTTCTTCCTGATTGGGCACGGAACACTGCATTGGGCGGAGCAGTACGTAGGATCAGGGTTAGCAGCACTGCTGATTGCGACCGAACCTATGTTCATCCTCGTGCTGGCGTGGATGCTCGGGCAGCGCCGGATTGGAGTGATTAGCGCAGCGGGTTTGATTTTAGGCGTGGCGGGCGTTGCGTTTCTGACCGGGCCTGAACTTACCGGGAAAGGATCGACGGTGGCCGGAGTGATCGCAGTGCTCGTGGGCTCGCTCTCGTGGGCCGCCGGAGTCGTTATTTCGCCAAAGGTCAAGTTGCCCTCGGAGGCGATTGCGCGGACGGCGGTGCCTCTGGTTTGCGGTGCGGTGCTGCTGCTGATTGCCTCGTTTGTCACGGGCGAGTTCCAACATACGAACTGGTCGGGAATTTCCCTGCGGTCTGTGGGCGGTCTGGCGTATTTGATCGTGATGGGATCGATCGTGGCGTTTTCCGCGTACACGTGGCTGCTGCAGCGATGCTCTCCCACGCTGGTGGCAACTCACACTTATGCGAATCCCGTGGTCGCGCTGCTGATCGGATGGCTGCTCGCGGGAGAACCGCTGAATCTGCGCATCGTGTTTGCATCGCTTGCGATTCTGGGCGCGATCGTCCTGATCCGCCGGGGCGAACAGGAAGGCGCTCCAGCAAAACAAGCTTCGACCCGCACGCAAGAACCATTGACGCGGGCCGCAGTTGAGAGGGCGTCATGATCAGTCGAATTTGGCATGGCTGGGCGAAACGCGAAAATGCGGACGCGTACGAGCAGCTATTGCGGAGTGAAGTCCTGCCGGGCATTCACCGGGTAAGCGGCTTCAAAGGCGCGCAACTTCTGCGCAGGAATGGCGACGATGAAGTCGAGTTCGTGACCATCACCCTGTTTGAGTCCCTTGCGGCGGTAAAGGAATTTGCCGGCGAGGATTACGAGGTTGCAGTGGTACCACCTGCGGCGCGGAAGCTGCTCTCGCACTTCGATGCGCGGTCCGCGCATTATGAGACCGTGTTTGAAGTGGAATAACGTCGCAAGCAGAGGAAATTCGTGACGGGGACCATTCGGGAACACCCACGGCGCGTTTTGCACGGAGATCCTTCGCTCCGCCTGAACGGCGGCTCCGCTCAGGATGACGCCACGGTATCGGGACGCGGCGTCCTAAGCTTCGTGCTTCTTCTACATTCCCACTCTGCCCGGCTGTGCCGGGCGGACAGCCGAGGGCGGCTGTCCCTACATTCGCGGCGAGTGTCCTTACATTCGTGCCGAGATAGCAGCGCGATGCTGCGCAACATCCGTCGGGACGGCGGAGCCACGCGATTGAGCCTGGAATTGTTAATATCTGGTGAAAATACGTGCGCCGAATTGGTTAGGTTGCTGGGAACGCTAGGTACCGCGTAGCGGCTTCGTTACAATATTGGCGTGAAACCCAGCATCTTCGTGGTTGAAGACGATCCTGATATTTCGCGCCTCGTACGCCATCATCTGGAGAACGAAGGCTTCACGGTTCGGGTCTACCCGACGGGAGCAAACGTACTTTCTGATGCCGAGCGTCAGCGGCCGGCGCTATTCGTGCTCGACATCATGGTACCGGGAAAGGACGGGCTGGAAATTTGCCGCACCGTGCGGCAAACCGCTGGCCTTTCCGCCGTGCCCGTAATTTTTCTGACGGCCAAAAGCAGCGAAGCCGATCGAGTGCTCGGGCTGGAGCTCGGCGCCGACGATTACATCGCGAAGCCGTTCAGCCCGCGCGAACTGGTGGCGCGGGTAAAAGCTGTCCTGCGGCGCTTTGAGCGGCCGCTTCCACCCAGCCCGTTAAAAGTCGGGGAAATTGAGATCGATCCTTCGGCGATGACGCTGATGGTCCGGGGCCAGGCGGTTCCTACCACCGCAACGGAGTTCCGCTTGCTCGACTACTTCGCCCGCCACAAGGGTCGGGTGTTCAGCCGGGACCATCTCCTGGACTCGGTGTGGCGCGACACGTCGTATGTGACGCCACGGTCGGTTGACGTGTACGTGCGCCGGATCCGGGAGAAGATTGAGCCGGACCCGGAGAATCCACGCTATCTGAAGACGGTGCGCGGAGCGGGCTACCGCTTCGAGGCGCCGAAGTGAGGCGCGGCGGAAATACACTGGGAAGATGAAGAACCGGATCTTCTTCAAGCTGCTGGCGGTCTTCGTTGTCGTGATTGCCGCCACCGCCATGATCCTGGACGTTGTGGTGGGCGGTGCATGGGAAAGCATGCTGCGCGCCGAAATCGAGCGCGATCTCACGCAGAAGACTTCGTTGTTCGCACACCGGGTCGAGACCGATCACAATCATCCTTTATCGGAGATCGCAGCCGAGGAGGGCAAGGCCGCGGGCGCTCGCGCGACTGTGATCGATGGAAGCGGGAAAGTTCTTGCCGACTCCGAAGGCGATCCGGCCGCGATGGAGAATCATGCCGGGCGTCGCGAATTTGCTACCGCGCTGTCGGGAAAGACCGGAAGCGACCAGCGGATGAGCGCCACTCTTGGAATTCCTTTCCTCTATGTTGCCGCGCCCATTCCCGGAGGCGCGGTCCGTCTGGCATATCCCCTGTCGGACATTGAGAGCGTGGAGGCCCAGGTACGACGGCGATTGCTGTGGGGAACCGGGGTAGCGTTCATGATCGCGCTGATCGTGGCAGCGATCGCCTCCGTCTGGACCTCACGGCGGCTGGAGCACATCGTTAACGTGGCGGCGAGCATTGAAAAGGGCGATCTGCGGGCGCGCGTGGACGACGGGACGCTCGATGAGATCGGGCGCGTGGCAGCTGCGATTGATAAAACCGCAGGACAGGTTGAACGCAGTTTCGCCGCCGTGCGATCGAGCCAGCGCCAGCTGGAAACCCTGCTGAACAGTATGCAGGACGCGGTGGTAGCGGTGAGCGCGGATGGCCTGGTGCAGTGGGCCAATCAACCCATGGATCGCCTGGTTCCGCAGCGCACGCGGTTGAATGCCCCCGTAGTTGAGACGATTCGCGATCCGGACTTTCTAGCAACGGTAAAGGCAGCGACTTCCAGCAAGGAAGTGGCGACGGGCCGGGCAACTTCGATCGTACCCGGACGTGCATACGACGTTACCGCTGCGCCGCTGCCGGATGGAGGCGTGGTGGCAGTGCTGCGCGACCTGACGGAAACCGAGCGGGTGGAAAAGACCCGTCGCGATTTCATCGCCAATGTGTCGCACGAGTTGCGCACGCCGCTGACGTCGATCCAGGGCTACGCCGAGACTCTGCTCGACACCCCGCCGGAGAACGGATCTCCATCGAAGGAGTTCCTGGAGATCATCCGCAAGAACGCCGCGCGCATGTCGCGGCTGACCGAGGACCTTCTGACATTGGCGCGGGTTGAATCGGGGGAGACACGCTTCGAGACCGAACCGGTTCCGCCTGTGGAACTGCTGCACGATGCGGAGGAGAGCTTCCGCGAGATCGCGCGCGGCCAGGGTGTGGAACTGCAGATCAAGGATATCGAGGGCGGAAGCGGCTCGGTGGAGTCGCTGCCTGCGGTCATGGCCGACCGGGAGGCGATTCACCAGGTCTTTTCCAACCTGATCGACAACGCGATGAAGTACGGGCGCGCCGGAGGCCGCATCGAGCTGGGAGCGCGGGCATCATCGCGCGGGGTGGAATTCTACGTCCAGGATTTCGGCGCGGGAATCTCATCGGAGCATCTGCCGCGGCTGTTCGAGCGGTTCTACCGCGTCGACAAGGCACGTTCCCGGGAATCGGGCGGCACCGGACTGGGACTCGCGATCGCGAAGCACATTGTCCGCGCCCATGGCGGATCGATTCATGCGGAGAGCGAACTGGGCCATGGCAGCACATTTGTGTTTACGCTGCCAGTGGCGTGAGCGTGTCAAACCGGGATAAGAATCGCAGAATTTGCAATTCCCTCTTGCATTTTTCCGATCCTGCCGGAAAATGATGGTGTATTCCCCCTGCACTGAAAATTGGGCATCGAGAGATAACCGAAAATTCACAGCGTATTAACCATAATGCATTGGTGGGAACATATGATCGAGCCGTGTCCGTCCGACCCCAGCAGCATCGGAGCCATGACGGCGGGGCTGACCGGTCATACTGGCGCAAGCCTCCCCGCCCATTGGATACACAGATGAGTACTGCCCAGAATCCGACCCCAGAGCCCGCCCACCACTATATTGTGCGGCGGACCGTTGAAGCGTGCCGGTTGGCCAAAGAAGCAGCGGGGGCCGCGGCGGAAGGAATCGCCACAGGCTCGATGTCGCTGCTTAACTCGCTGCGCCAGCGCGAACGGGAACTCGACACGATCGACATGGAAATCGATGGCGGAGTGACGAGCGCGATCACGGAAGTCGGGCCAGCGGAGGCGCGGGAATTGCTGGCCTGCATGAAATTCATGATCGGCCTTGAGCGCATTGGGGATCTCCTGTTGAGTTTTGCCAATAGCGCGCAAGCGGCAGGCAGCCGGCTCGATCCCGAGGACACACGCGACCTCACGCAGATGGCGACGATCCTGGAGAAGATGCTGACCGATTGCGGAGCGTCATTCTCGTCGCGAGAGATCGGGAGGGCGATCGATGTGCTACGAGCCGATGCCGAGATGGACCGGCTGCGGAATCTGATCTTCCTGCGTCACATTGAGAATCCCGAGAACCAGCACCGGCAGGCCAGCCTCCAGGTGATTTTCATGACGCAGTCGCTGGAACGCGCGGGGGATCATGCAAAGAACCTTGCGGAAGAAGTCTGCCACTTCGTGAGTGGACACACGGTGCGCCACGTCCTAATGGCGTACGACAAGCCGGTGGAGCAGATGTTTATTGATTATCTGCGGCGGCGCGACCAGCACCGGTAGTTGAACTCTTCGTTCTTCTTTTCCTTGGGCTGACGCCTTTAGTTGTCTGTTTCGAAGAACCCCCACTTCCTGCGAACACTTCGCGCGAGAAATGACGCACCCGTTATTAGATTTCTCTGTTCATCCAAAGCGCTGGTGGGTCTTCCAGAATTCGGGCCACGTTTGTTTGGGTGGGCCGCATAGGAAGAAGTCGGGATGGTCACGGCTCTCCTCGTTCTTCACGCCTTCCGAATTTTTGATCTGGCCGACAACTTTGCAGGAGGTAAAGGCTTCGTCGACCTGGTCCTGAGTCCAGCCCAGAACGATCAGCGTAGATGGTGGAGGCGCGGGATAACCTCGAAGCCACCCGGAGTTCGTGAGTTGGATTGGCGGCGGAAGATGATAGGCTGGCCCGAAGATTGCGAGGGCGCCGCCTTCTCCATAGTTGCCGACGACGATCCCGAGATTCGCGCGCCGGTCGGGCGAAAGCGAGTCGCGGACGGAGGCCACGGACTGCACGAGTTCTGGCCAGCCGATTTCCTCGCGGAGGTCGCCGTTGTTCTTTAGCGCGAATTGCCTGAGAGGTCCAGTGGGTGCGAGCGGAATGAGGACGGCGGCCATTACAGCGCCGTAGAGGACCACGCCGGAGAAGAAAGCAATTTGCACGGTCCAGCGCCATCCCTGGGAGAGCGAGCGCAACCAGCGCTCGCCCATCACGGCCCCCATGGCGAGAAGCATGGGATAAGCCGCGCCGACGTAGTAAAAGCGCGCCCTGGAAATCACGAAGAGCAGAAAAGGAATGGTGAACATCCAGGCGATCATGCGATAGCGCTGGCCGCGGAAAAAGTAGATCAGGCCGGCGATCCAAAGGGGGATCGTGAAGGAATTCGTGCACAACCAGAATTGATAGGAGATGAAACCTTGCGCGCGGCCCGCGGCGACGTCGCGGGCGTGGATACGCTGGAGGAAGTGCAGAGAGATGAAATCGTGATGGATCTGCCAGATTACATTGGGCAAGCAGATGAAGACGGCAAGAGCAATTCCGATCCAGAACCATTTGCTCGCGACGAAGCGGCGCGCCCAGGTGAGCAGCAGCCCGCCGAGGATGCCGGCGACGTAGAAGCCCATGGTGTACTTCGTCATGAAACCAAGGCCAATGGTGATGCCAATCGGAACGCACCAGCGCGGATTTTCAGACTTGAGCAGGCGCAGAACAAAATAGGCGATCAGCACCCACCAGAGAAAGTCGAAGGTCGTGTACTGAAATTCTGTTCCTTCAAAAAGGGCAAGTGGCGCGAGGGCCACCGAGAGGGCGGCGGTGGCTTGCGCGAGACGTCCGCCGCCGAGTTCACGTGCCATCAGTCCAGTAACGATGATGACGATTGCTTGAGCAACGACGGAGGCCATGCGGAGCCAGATCATCGAGAGCCCGAAGATCTGCAGGCTGATTCGCTCGACAAAAGGCGTTAAGGGTGGGTAGGCGACGAAGCCCCAATCCATGTGCATGGCGTCGGAAAGGGTCTGGAGTTCGTCGCGGTGGAATCCGTAGCGGCCGTTCGTGAGGATATGGAGCAGGACGATCGCGGCGGTGATGGTCAGCGGGATGAAGGTATCGGCGGATGGCTTGGTGGCCGCGCTCAGCGGGACTGGCTTGGGCTGTGAGTCGTGCATGCAGGGTGAGTCCTTGGAAGTCTACGGTTTCTGGACAGTATATGTTCCCCTGGGTTCACGTCATGGTGATGATCAGGTTTCTGGATTTGTCGAGATGAAAGCTCTTGTTCGGCGGAATGACTGTGGTGGCGCTGTATTCGGTGATGATGGCAGGGCCGCGGTATTTTCTCGTGGGGGCCAGGTCTTCGCGGGAATAGAGTGGCGTCGCGAGTTTCTTTCCGCCGAAAAAGACTGAGCTGCGTGGTGTGGAGAGTGAGTTGAGCTTTGCTGGGCCGGGGTTGGCCGTCCCTGCATGAGCCGTGGTGGCGACCGTCTTCGGGGATTTTATTGTTGCTCGCAGGCGGAGGGTTACCAGTTCGACTTCTCTTCCTGGATGGATGTGGCCATAGCGGCGTTGGTGTTCGTTCTCGAAATCGCGCAGGACGTGCGGGGTCCAGGGGAGATTCAGTTCGTATCCCTGTCCGCGGTAGCGGAGATCGAGACTGCGGAGATAGTGCGGACTTCCCTGCCAGGACTCGCGGCGAAATTCCTGCGCGGCTAGTTTTTCGAGTGCGGTAAATTCGCGGCTCAACCTCGCGGCAGGAAATTTGGAGGAGAACTGCCAGAGGACGGTGCGCGAATAATCTTTCACCACATCGCTCGAGAGGATTCCCAGCGCGGAGAGAGCGCCGGGAAGAGCTGGGACGATGACGGTGGGAATGCTGAGGGCGTCGGCGAGGGCGCAGGCGTGAAGGCCTCCGGCGCCGCCAAAGGCGACGAGCGAGAATCGGCGAGGATCGCGTCCGCGTTCGATGGAGACGACGCGGATCGCTTTCTCCATTGTGGCGTTGACGACGCGGATCACGCCGGCGGCGAATTGTTCCACGGTTAGTTTCGTGGATTGTTTCTTGAGCCACTCATTGGTGATGGCGCGGGTGCGTTCGAGGTCGAGGGTGAAGTCTCCGCCTAGAAAGCGCGCGGGCTGAAGGCGTCCGAGAAGAAGGTTGGCGTCGGTGACCGTGGGTGCCGTGCCGCGCCCGTAGCAGATGGGGCCGGGATCGGCACCGGCGGATTCGGGGCCGACGCGAAGGGCTCCGGCGGCGTCGAAGCGAGCGAGCGAACCTCCTCCGGCACCGACCGTGTGGATATCGAGCATCGGGACGCTGATGGGAAGGCCCGCGATCTGGGCGTCGTTGGCAGTCTTGATCTCGCCGTCGACGAGCGAGACGTCGGTGGAAGTGCCTCCCATATCGAAGGCGATGATGTGATCGAAGCCGCTGGCGCGGGCAGTGGCTACGGCGCCGACGACACCGCCTGCGGGCCCCGATAAGACTGTGCGAACCGGCTCGTGGGCGGCGGTTGAAACAGCGGTGATGCCGCCGGAGGATTGCATGACGAAGATGGCTTCCGGCTTTCGGATTCCGGCTTTCGGCACAGGGGCTAAAGCCCTGCTCTTGCGCTGGGTTTTCGCGGCGCTGAAGCGCCGCTCTTCCACAGTGGCTACACGTGTCGTTGTCGCGACTTCGGCTGAAAGTGTCGTTGTCGAACTATTAATCGCGTGGGTTGTTGACGATCCGCTGCCGTGTAGCCCCGAACGGAGTTCCAGATTCTCCAGGTAATGTTGCATTACTGGTTGGAGATAGGCATTGATGACCACCGTTGAGGTGCGCTCGTATTCGCGGAATTCCGGGAGGATCTGGTGCGAAATTGAAAGTGGAAGGTGGAGTTTGCTCAGAGCTTCGGCTACGGCGTTTTCATTCTTTGGATTGGCGAAACAGAACAGGAGAGAAACTGCAATCGACTCGGGATTGGCGGCTTCGAGCCGGGTGGCAAGAGTTGTCAGTTCTTCTTGCGTGGGCTCGGTGAGCGTCTCGCCGGCGGCGGAGGTGCGTTCGTTCACGCCAAAGCGCAATTCCTTTGGGACTAACGGCTCGACTCTGTCAAAGAAGAGGTCGTAGAGCTTGGGTCGAGCCTGGCGTCCGATCTCGATGGCGTCTTCGAATCCGGCTGTCGTAACTAGCGCGGTGCGGGCACCTTTTCGCTCCAGAAGCGTGTTCGTGCCGACGGTCGTGCCGTGGAGGAGGATGAAACCTCCTTCGGGTGCGATCTTTGTGAGTGCTTCGACGATGGCTTGCGAGGGATCGTGCGGGGTGGAGAATACTTTGAGCATCTGGATTTGGCTTGTGGCGGGGTCGATCCAGACGCAGTCGGTGAAGGTGCCGCCCGTGTCGATGGCGATGCGGAGGGGTTGGGGGCGGCGGGGCATGGATGTATTCGAGGAGGATTAGGGTAACATCCGGCGGGTTCGGTGCACGTTCTGGCCACAGCGCCGTGGAGAACCCCGTTGCATAGGTCCTTCGCTTCGCTCAGGATGGCAGATGGCTCCGTCCCGCGGCGGACGCTGTGGGCTGCATTCCTGCGCAGCTTCGCAGCAATTGGCCGGCTCGGCGGGCAGCCAGGGGCGACCGTCCTTGCATCTGCGTTGCCGATTACTTGATCGTGAAGGCTAGTGTCAGGAGCGTCTTCTGCTCTACCTCATGGGCTTTAGCGCTGCCGGTGGCTGGGCTGGGACTGGAGCTCCGTTTTACCGTCAGGACCTGGCGCTCTCCGGCGATGCGCTTCAAGCGCGGCAGCATGTTGAAGAGCGCGCCCATATTGGCGGGTTCTTCCTGCACCCAGACGATATCGGCGTGCTGGCCGTGGCGGTCGAATTCCGCGATCACTTCTTTTTCCGGGAACGGATAGAGCTGCTCCAGAAAAACGATCGCGGTGCTCGTATCTTTCCTCTTCTTGCGCTCGGCCTGGAGTTCGTGACCGATCTTTCCGGTACAGATCAGGATGCGCTCAGCTTCTCCGACTTCGGTGTCGGGAATGACGTTTAAGAAATTCTTGTGGGTGAAATCCTCGATCGGCGAACTGGCATCGGCATGGCGCAGCATGCTTTTTGGCGTGAAGACGATGAGGGGTTTGCGCCAGTGACGCAGGGCCTGACGGCGCAGGAGATGGAAGTACTGCGCGGCGTTCGAAGGCTGAGCGATCTGGATGTTGTGCTTGGCCGCGAGCTGGATGAAGCGCTCAATGCGGGCGCTCGAGTGTTCCGGCCCCTGCCCTTCGTAGCCGTGGGGGAGAAGCATGACGAGGCCAGAAAGCAGGTTCCACTTGGCTTCTCCGGCGCTGATGAACTGATCGATGATGGCTTGCGCGACGTTCACGAAATCGCCGAACTGCGCTTCCCATAGCACGAGGGATTCGGGATAGTCGCGGCTGTATCCGTATTCGAATCCGAGTACACCGGCTTCGGAGAGCGTGGAGTTGTAGATTTCACAGCGCGCCTGACCGGCGGCAATGTTCTCCAGCGGAACGTACTCCTCTTCGTTCTCGATATCGATGAGCACCGAGTGCCGCTGGTTGAAGGTTCCGCGCCGGGAGTCCTGTCCGGAAAAGCGCACGTGAATGCCTGACTTGACGAGGCTCGCGAAAGCGAGGGCTTCGGCCATGCCATAGTCGACGGGCCGCTTGCCGCTGCCCATCTCCGCGCGCTGCTCGAGAAGCTTCTTCACTTTCGGATGAATGTGAAAACCTTCGGGATAGGTCGTGAGACGCGCGCTAAGTTCGGAGAGTTCGGAGGTGGAAAGTCCGGTTTCGACTTCGTATTCGTCCCTATAGAGTCCGCCGAAGTAGTTATTCCAGTATTTCGGAAGCTCGCGAAGCGTTGGCTTCCGCTTGATGCTCCCGGCTTTTTTCTGCGCGGCTTCAAACTCGGCTTTGATCTTTTCTGCCTGGGCTTGCACATCTGCCGCCCCGATGTCATCGGCGTAGATCTCCCAGAGCGGTGGATGCTCTTTGATCTTCTTGTAGAGCAGCGGTTGCGTGATGGTGGGGTCATCGACTTCGCTGTGCCCATGGCGGCGATAGCCGATGAGATCGATTACGACGTCGGTGCCAAACTTGTAGCGGTATTCAACAGCCATGCGGGCAACGCGCACGACGGCGTCAACGTCTTCTCCGTTTACGTGGAAGATGGGGATCGACTGACGCCGCGCGATGCACGCGGCAAAGCGCGTGGAGTGCTCTTCGGTGTAGCTGGTGGTGAAGCCGAGAAGATTGTTAACCACGACGTGAATCGTGCCGCCGACGGTGTATCCGGGAAGGTCGGCGTAGTTCATGGTCTCGGCGAGAATGCCCTGGCCGGCGAATGCGGCGTCGCCGTGAACGAGGAGCGGCAGATACTTTTCGCGTCCACCTTCGCCGGTACGATCCTGCTTGGCGCGAGTGCGGCCGATGGTGACAGGATCGACAGCTTCAAGGTGGCTTGGGTTCGAAACAAGGTGAATATGAACTTTGCCACCGCTGCGGGTGACATATTCTCCGGTGGCACCCATGTGGTATTTCACGTCACCGGAGCCGAGGACGCTGCGTGGATCGACATCTTCAAATCCGGCGAAAATCTCTTCCGCCGGGCGCTTCGCAACGTGGGCGATCACATTCAAGCGTCCGCGATGGCTCATGCCCATGACCAGCTCGATAGCGCCAAGACGGGCCGCAGAGTCGAGGACTTCGTCCACTAAGGGGACTAGCGCCGTGACACCTTCCAGCGAGAACCGCTTGCTGCCCAGGTAGCGCTGCTGCATGACCTGCTCGAAAATGTCGGCGCGGATGAGGAGCTCAAGGTTGCGCTGCTGGATTTCGGGCGTCACTTCGAAACCCTGATCGGCGGACTCCATGCGGTCGTAAATCCAACGGCGGCGGTCAGGGGAGTAAATGTGATTGATCTCGACACCGATGGTGCTGGAGTAAATCGAACTGGCCTCATGCGCGTATTCGCCTTCGCGCTCGAGTTCGGGAGTGGGGCGCGGGCGAAGGAAACCGAGCGGGTCGAGGTCGCCTTCGAGGTATCCAAACTGACGGTAGGCGGCGAAGACACGTTCGCGCTCGAGGTTCGCGATATTGCTAGAGCCGTTGTTGGAGCCGGCCGTCTCTACGATGGCGGCGCCGGGAACACTGGAATTCTGCGTGGGCATAGGTCGTTACTAGAATAAAGGATGCGCGAGACGGCGTGGGGATTCGGGACCGAGCGGCTCACCACGGAGGATACGGGGAAACGGGAAGAATGAGCGAAAATCCGCTTCCGTTAAGGGGTTGAGCCGGGCTTCGGTTCGATGGTCACCGGGCGGTTCAGCACAATGCTCATCTCGGTATGAGCGGGAAGAAGCACGTCGCGGCCGTGGCGGGTCAGCATGAATATGCCGGACGCGATGGTACCCGCGATGCGAGCGGTACCGGCCGTCGATGCATCGGTGGCGCCGGAGAGGATGGCTTCCATCACTAATTGGGTGCCATCGTCGACCTCCTTGGCGATTCCCGCCGTGACGCCGCCATCAATCAGCATCCACATCACACCCGGACGCTCACCACGAAGCTGGCCCTCGGGATCGAGTTTAGTGTGCGAGCCCCGGTTCAGCTCGACTTCAGAAAGAGAGGCGGACAGCGGAACATGGATTCCACCGGGCAATTCCACTTCGGTGAAGGAAATGGAAAGCGAGCCGGCGCGGCTCAGCATCTTCGGCGGCGTGACCTTCAAGACCGTACCGAGAACGCTGGTGCCAGCGGGGAGAACAACTCGCGAGTCGACCAGCAAGGGTTCGAGGAGTCGCGCATGAATCGCGTCGCCCGAGTGGCTCTTTGAAGCGCTGACGCTCTGCAGCAGAAGAATGCGGCAGGTTGTGCCTGCAGCCAGCGTGGAGGGGATCGCGGAGGTAGCCCAGCTTGGATCGGCGGGAGTTGCGGATTCCGGCTGTTCGGTCTGGGCCTCCAGCGACATGATGCGCGGAGCGTAGGCCTGGGATTGCGCATGCTTGTTGCCGGAATCACCGGCCGGAACCGTGGCGCCAGGATTTGCGGCGTCATATTTCTTGTTCTTCTTGTGGCCCGCCTGAGCATGGATTTCGATGCGTGGATCGGAGGATAGCAAGGAAACGTGCAGCAGGCTTTGCGCGCCGGCTGGATCGAGGATGGTCGCTTCCTTAAACACGGGGAAATTCTCGTGCCGGGGCGTGAAAACCTTTATGACCCATGGCCAACGGTTGCTGGGCTGGCGGCGCCGGCGCTCCAGTTGATCGACGGTAAGGCGGATGTGGCTGCCTGCCGGGAAAAGCTTGCGGTCAGGGGAGTAAACATCTCGAGCCAGGTCGCCTTCGAGGGTATCGCCAGGCTTGACGGAGGAGAGTTTCACCGCCGATTGCAGTTGAACTTTCACATACAAGGGGAGGACATTGGCCGTCGAATCAGATTGGGCGAAAGCGAGTGGGGCCAGAAACAGACAGATGAGGATGTGGCGCACGCATGAGTTCATTGATGGCAGACTCGACACTTTCGTTATTGATTCGTGGCTAAAGGATAAAGGATGTGCCCGGTTGTTTCGAGTGACTGGGAACGGTCTAAGATCTCTAATCGAAACGCCCCACTCTTGTCCCCGCAAAATACGCGGGGACAAGAGTGGGCAACTGCATTGTCTATCGGTGGAAGTCGAACAGGTCCATCAAGTCGCCGAGAGCAGGCGAGTTCAGTGGAACGTAGGGGTTCGACCAGCTGGTGACCGGGTTGGGATAGTTGTCGCGGCTGCGGTGAGTGAGCGGACGCAATCCCCAGTTCGCCTCGATGAATTTCAGAACCGAGACGTGGTCGGCATAGGTGTGCGAGATGTGGCCCGGGCGAGTCCAGGGCGAGACGACGATGACGGGAATGCGGGTGCCGTCGCCAAAGTAATCGAGCGGCTGGACGTAGCCGGAGTCATAGTAGCCGCCGCCTTCATCGAACGTGACGATGATAGCGGTGCTACGCCACAATTCCTGGTTGGCCTGAACGCCTTTCACAATCTTCTTCACAAACGCTTCGAACAAGTCGAGCTTGGAAGAAGCCGGGTGACCATCGAGCCAGCCGTCAGGCTTCACGTAAGACACTGCCGGCAACGATCCGTCTTTGATGGCGGCGTAGAGCGCGGTGGTGTCCTGGTTATGCGAGCGGCCTTCCTTGGTGGTCATGATCAGGCTGGAGTACTGAAACGGGTTGCAGATGTTGCAGTACTGGTTGTCAGGCGTGACGTAGTTGTTATCGGGATCGTTGTAGTAGGCGGTGAACTGGTCGCCGTAATACGCCCACGAAATTCCTTTTTCGCTGAGGGCGTTCCCGATGGTGCGGATGGGCAACGGTGGAATCGTGAAGACGGTTTCCCCGGGATCGGAGATCACGGCGGAGCTGTAGGCGTTGGTTCCATCGCCGAGGTAGCCGGGGTTGTAGTTGTTCAACAGGTAGTAGTGGCGCGGTTCGCAATTGGGCTTTATGTGGAGAGCGTGGAGGTAGTCAGTGATGGCATCGACGCCGGGATTCTTGCTGTCGGCGCACTCGCTGTAGGTACCGCCGCCGGATGACGGGGATCCGTAGGAGCCGTTGCCGTAGCCGTCCTCGGTGTACCAGTTGTTGGTGCCGGGAGCCGGATTCGGATTTTCGATCTCATCCACCGTGCCGCTGTTGGGACCGGCGCTGATGAAAACATTGCTCGGTGGTACGGCGGGATGCCCCTTCGAATCGGCAAACCAGGCGGCGTCGCCGGTGCCGAGCATCACGTGGTTGGCGCCCGTACCGCCCATCACGGCCTGGTGATAGTTATCACTCATGGCGTAGTGATCGGCGAGATATTTCAGATAAGGCGCGTCGCCCTGCAGCATGTTGTAGAAACCCATCGAAGTGGAGCCTTCTTTGGTAGTGGTGTCATTGAAGCCGGCGGGTTGCGCTTCACCGTTGGAGCCGGCGCCGATCGAGGTTTCGACCCAGGGGAAGAGGTCGGCTTTGCATCCGGTCGGATTTCGCCTTGAAATGCGGGACGCGCTGCAGTCCATCTGCTGCCACATCTGGTAGAAGCGGTGAACGGGACTGTTGTCGTAGACGTCGTATGGGTGCGTTTTCGACGTCAACTGGAAGGGTCCGGGTGGCAGGGTCGTTGCATTGGGAATGCGGGTGTCGACCGCACCGTGGGCAAGACCGGTGCCGCCGGTGGTCAGGAGGTACAAATCTTCGTCGAGCAGACCGTTTTCAACCGCCTTCACGCTGGCCGTATCGGAGAAGTAAGGGGTCGATGGTCCGCCGGCGAGCACTGGAGGCAGCACGGAATAGGTCGTGTTGCCGGGAGGGCTGAGCCGGTATCCATCGGAATGCGAGTCGTTGGCATAGGACTGGCTGGCCAAGGCAAAGTTCGGGCCGGGAGAACCATCTTCTTTGATAATGCCCTTCGAGAGCAGGTTGGAAACATGCTCCCCCTCGCGGGGCTTGTAGGTGGCGAAAACGTGATCGAACGTGCGGTTCTCACCGATGATCACAATGACGTGCTTGATGGGCGTTGCAGTAGACGACCGGTCATCTTGGGCGGCAGCGGAGAACGGCGCTCCAAGATTGGCAAGAATGGCTAGCAGGCTGGTGGCTACAGCGAAGTGTTGGCTGGCTTTCGCCAGAACACAGGGTGTGGACATACTTCGACCTCCTGAGAGAAAAGTTGCTTACGAAGGTAGCTGCGTTCCTGTTAACGGAAAGTGAAGCGATGATGAATAGGAGATTAAAAAGAATCCACAGGCAGGGGAAGATCGGCGCGAGAAAACCAACAGGTGCAGGGAATTGCACATCAAATTTTGAAGTTAAAGGCTTGGGATAGTAGAGTATCGGGTTCAAGAGATGAACGAATAATGGGTCGGCTTACTCGGCAATTCATGTCAAAAGGCTTACTGCTGGCGGCATCGGCGCTGGCGTGCACGAATTTTGGATGCAGCGGGAAACCTGGTGAGAATCCACAAGCTGGTGGAGGGCCTCCGGCGATGCCAGTCAAGGTTCTGCAGGCCCAGGCGGTTCCGATCGCGGATGCGGGAGAGTACGTTGCGACGCTGAAGTCGCGAGACTCGACCGTGATCATGCCGCAGGTCGAAGGGCAGATCACTCAAATCTTCGTGCATTCGGGGGACCGGGTGGAGGGTGGATCTCCGCTGATGGAAATCGATCCGCTGAAGCAACAGGCCACGGTCAAGAGCCAGGAGAGCGCCCGCGCGGCGCAGCAGGCGAATCTGAGCCTGGCGAAGCAGCAATATGACCGCGCCCAGGGACTGGCGTCGGCGGGCGTGGTCAGCAAGCAGGACCTGGATCAGGCGAAGGCCGCATACGACGCGGCACAGGCGCAAATGGATTCGCTTGAGGCGCAGGTGAATGAACAGGAAGTTCAGCTTCATTACTTCAAGGTGGTCGCGCCTCGTAGCGGGATCGTGGGCGACATCCCGGTGCGGGTTGGAGACCGGGTCACGACATCGACCCAACTGACGACTGTCGATCAGCCGGGAAGCCTGGAAGTGTACGTCTATGTTCCGGTGGAACGCTCCCCGCAATTGAAGATGAACCTGCCTGTGCAGGTGCTCGACAGCACTGGAAAAGTGCTGGCGGACACGCGCGTGAGTTTCATTTCTCCGCAGGTGGACAACTCCACACAGACGGTGTTGATCAAGGCTCGCATTGCCAATGGAAATGATGCACTGCGGCAGTCGCAGTTCGTCCGGGCGCGCGTGGTGTTTGGGACTCACACGAATCCGGAGGTCCCGATGCTGGCAGTTACGCGGCTGGCCGGACAATACTTCGCCTTCGTGGCGGAGCCGCAGGACGGCGGACGTTTCGTGGCGCGCCAAAGGCCACTGAAGATCGGCCAGACAGTTGGCAACGATTTCGAAGTCCAGGACGGAATCAATCCCGGGGAGAAGGTGATTATCTCGGGCACGCAGTTCTTGCTGGATGGAGCACCGGTGGTGCCGATGAGTTAGGCGTCAGGGGCTGGAGACCAAGGGTCGGAATCCAGCTTTCGGCTTATTGTCTTCCGGATCTCTGTGGGCCGCTTGGCTGGAAGGCGGATATCGGACACCGGAAGCCTTTGTTACAGTTCGCATTCATTCGATCGATTTTTCATGTTTGCTGATTTCTTCATACGCCGTCCTGTATTTGCCACGGTTTGCGCACTGCTGATCATCCTGGCAGGGGCGGCAGTGGTGCCGACTCTGCCGATCGCGCAGTTTCCCGACCTCGCTCCGCCCCAGGTGGGCGTGACCAGCGCTTATATCGGAGCAAGCGCACAGACGGTCGAGAGCGCAGTGACTATCCCGCTGGAACAGCAGATCAACGGAGCCGAGGGCATGAAATACATGACCTCGACGAGCGGAAATGACGGCACCAGCCAGATCCTGGTGACGTTTGATTTGACCCGCAATCCGGACCTGGCAACGGTCGACATTCAGAACCGTGTGAATACGGCTCAAGGCCGGCTTCCTGCCGCGGTAAAGGCTGTTGGAATCACGACGCAGAAAACCTCGCAAAACTTCGTGTTCGGCGCAGCCGTCACGGGCTATTCGACGCTGTTCATGAGCAACTACCTGGATGTCTACGTCCGGGACGCGCTGAAGCGAATTCCGGGAGTGGCGGACGTACAGATTTTCGGCCAGGGCAAGTACGCGATGCGGCTGTGGCTCGATCCGGTGCGGATGGCGGGGCGCGGGCTGACCGCTCCGGACGTGGTGAATGCGCTCTCCGAGCAAAACGTGGAAGTGGCTGCGGGGCAGGTCGGGCAGCAACCTGCGATGCCCGGACAGAACTACCAGATCAGCGTGCGCGCGGTAGGACGTCTGAGCGAGCCGGCGCAATTTGACGACATCATCCTGAAGACGAACGCCGACGGGACGCTGGTCCGGTTGCGCGACGTAGGCCACGCGGAGCTTGGCTCGGAAACCTACGCGGCCGATCTGCAATACAACGGGCAGGATGCGACTGGATTCGGAGTGCTGCAGCTCTCGTCCGCTAACGCGCTGCAAGTCCATCAGCAGGCGCTGGCAGAGTTGCAGCGGCTCTCGAAGAGTTTCCCGCCCGGAATGCACTACCAGGTCGCGTTCGATACGACCGACGCGGTGAGCGAGTCGATCCGCGACGTTCTGTTCACGGTAGGCTCGGCGATCTTTCTCGTCATCCTGGTGATCTTCATTTTCCTGGGGGACTGGAGGACTACGATGATTCACTTCATCGCGACTCCGGTTTCCCTGATTGGCACGTTCGCGTTCGTGAAGCTGCTTGGGTTTTCGATCAACACCCTGACGCTGTTCGGCATCACGCTCGCCACCGGACTGGTGGTCGACGATGCGATCGTGGTGATTGAAAATATCGAGCGGCATATCGCCGGGGGCGAACATGATTCGCGCAAAGCGGCCACCGATGCGACGACCGAGATCACCAGCGCGGTGATTGCGACGTCGCTGGTGCTGGTCGCCGTTTTCGTTCCAGTTGCGTTCTTTCCCGGAACGACCGGCATCCTGTTCCGGCAATTCGCGCTGACGATTGCATTTTCGATCGCCATCTCGGCGTTCAACGCACTCACACTGGCTCCGGCACTGGCTGCGATTTTCCTGGCGGGCGGCCATCATGGGCAAAAGTGGTGGTGGCTTCGGAAGTTCGAAGATGGCGTGAGCGCTGTGACCCGCGGATACCGGCGCCTGCTGCATCACCTTTTGGGATACCGGCTGGCGATGGCGATCCTGTTTTTCGCCGGCCTCGGGTTGACGTATTTCGTGTTCATGCGCGTTCCCACGGGATTCGTTCCTGATGAGGATCAGGGATATTTCATGATCATCATCCAGGCACCGTCGGGAGCATCCCTGGAGTACACCAAGGCAGTCGGCGCGCAGGTTTCGAAGATTCTCGCCGGTGAACCGGAGATCGAAGGAGTGTTCTCGGTCGCGGGCTTCAGCTTTGCGGGAGCGGCGGCGAACCAGGGAATCATCTTTGTGCCGCTCAAGCCATACTCCCAGCGCAAAGGGGAGATGCACAGCGCGGCGGCGATCGTGAACCGCGTGCGGCCAAAGCTTTTTGGCGTTTCCGGCGCGATCGTGTTTGCAACTCTGCCTCCTGCCGTTCAGGGCCTGGGACAGTTTGGCGGATTCCAGTTCGAGGTGCAGGATCAGGCCGCGCACACGCTGGATGAGCTGGCAGCCGCCACGCAGGGGATCCTGCGAGATTCGCGAGGACGGAAGGAACTGGCGCAGTTGTTCACGTCGTTCACCGCGAACGATCCGCAGTACCTGGTGACCATTGACCGCGAAAAGGCCAAGAGCCTGCATGTGCCGCTCTCGCAGATCACCGACACGTTGGGCGTCTACATGGGCTCGTCGTACGTGAATGATTTCGATTTCAATAACCGTTCTTACCGCGTGTATGTGCAGGCTGACAAGCAGTTCCGCGCAAAGGCGGAAAACATGAAGCAGTTTTATGTTCGATCGGACAGTGGAGCGATGGTGCCGCTGGATAACCTGATCAACATCACGCAGACTACGACACCGCAGGTCATCAGCCACTACAACCTGTTCCGGTCGGCGGAGATCGATGGTTCGCCGGCACCGGGATACAGCTCGGGACAGGCGATCGCGGCGATGGAGCAATTAGCTTCGAAAATGCCGAAGGGATTCGCTTACAGCTGGACGGGACTCTCGCTCGAGGAGTTGCAGGCTGGAGGAACGTCGCTGCTGCTGTTTGGCTTGGGCACGCTGGTCGTTTACCTGACGCTCTCGGCGCAATACGAGAGCTTCGTGCTGCCATTCATCGTATTGCTGGCGGTTCCGATGGCGTTGCTGGGAGCGCTCGGGGCGCAGTGGATCCGCGGCTTGCAGAATGACGTGTTTTGCCAGGTCGGGCTGGTGATGCTGGTGGGACTCTCGAGCAAGAACGCGATCCTGATCGTGGAGTTTTCCGAGCAGTTGCGAGAGCGCGGACTGCCGCTGATCGAATCGGCAGTACAAGCGGCGACGATCCGGCTGCGACCGATCCTGATGACATCGCTGGCGTTCATCCTTGGCGTCGTGCCGCTCGTCGTCGCGACCGGGGCGGGCGAAAATGGACGACATTCCGTTGGCACCACGGTTTTTGGCGGAATGATCATGTCGACCGTGCTGAATCTCTTCTTTATCCCGGTGCTGTACCTGATCGTGGAAGGATGGCGCGAGCGCGGGCGTGCGCCGAAGCAGCGCTAGAAACGGCGGACATTCCCAGGCTCGCCTGACGTTGTCGTGCCCACCAACAGCTTTCTGAGTACTATGCACAACCTTTCATCTTGACAACGGGTGGCAATCAGAACCAGACTGATGCCACTTTTCGCGGCTGTCCCCCCAGAGAAAACAATTTTTCCGCTCCATCCAAGGAGAACCTATGAGCAAGAAACACATGTGTGTATTCCAAGCCCGAGTGTTGCTGATCGCGGCGGCTGGGCTGATGACGGCCGGGATCGCGCAGGGACAACAGGAGGCGAGCGCGGTCGAGATGACGCCGGACGTGGTCACAGCCAGCACCGTGACTTCGAGCCGCTATCACCTGTTCTTAACCAAGCAAGCAAGGGCAGCGGGAATCTCAGCGGAGTCGTCGAATGTGAAACTCAAAGCGCCGGCGCACCCGGTGGCGGCACCTCCGACACTGCCGAGTCCGCCCGCGGGATCGTTCTTTTATCCCGATGACGTGCAGAAGGTGGTCTCGACCGGGAAGACGATTTCCAGTTCGGCGCACCATCCCGTTTACATCAACTGCCCAACGACGAGCACTCCGACAGCCTGCTATGGGGGACCGGCGACGTTCCTTACGAACCTCGACGCAAGTTCGATGATCCACATCTCGGATCAGTACACGGGTTCAACGACGAATGGCCGTTATTCCGTGGGCACGCAGTTCAACGCGACGGCGACGATCTATCCCGGTACTTCAGGCGTGCCGACGTTGGGGGAGAACGACCTGCTGGGAATCGTGCATTCGGCCGCGAAGACCGCGGGCACAGGTTACGGACACATCTATCACCTGTTCCTGCCCAAGGGCGTTGACACGTGCATGGATGAAGGCCCGTGTTACTCGCCGGACAACCAGAGTACGTTTGTATTCTGCGGGTACCACTACGCCGTGAAGTTCTCCGATTTAGCGAGCCCGGTGTACTACACGGTAATTCCTTACCAGGGCGCGGTGGCATCGCCCGCCGTGAATGACTGCACCCTCACCTTCTCGAGTCCCAACGGTGCGCTGGTGGATTCGATGGCGACCGTTCTGCTTCACGAAACGTTCGAGACGATCACGGACCCGGATATCACGACCGGCTACCGGGGATTGAACAATCCCGGGCTTCCTGAGGTGGGAGACATCTGCGAGGGATTTATCTTCACGGTGGGGCTCAATGGTCACAACTACGACGTGCAGTCGATCTACTCAGACAAGTATGAGGCCTGCGCGACTACGCCGTGAGCAGGGAGCATGAGTGGTGAGCTGTGAGGCAATAGCGCTTGCTCCGGCGCTTTGGTTCGTCTTAGTTCCAACTCTACGGGGGCGGGTTGCCGTCCCCGTAATCTGGTTACTTCCCTCTCTGCTTCAGGCGAAGGCTTTTTTTCTGGCCTCGCGGCGGCGCATCTTTGCCATCCACTCGCGCGAGTACATCGTGCCACGGCACTTGCGCGAGCCACAGTGACAGGGTGCGGGTTCCTCGTCATCGTAGAGGTTGTAGTCCCAAACAAGCTCTTCTCCGGCGGAGATGTTGCGTATGGCGAAGATCCAGACGCGACCCTTGATTTCGTCTACTTCGCAATTAGGATCGCAGGAGTGATTCAGGTAGGCGCCAAGGCCTTCGCCGTCGATGACAGTCTTGCCGTCTTCGAGGCCGTATAAATAGGTGCGGGATTCGCCCTCGTAGCGGCGGTCGGCTTCCTCGGGTGTGATGCGTTGTCCGTCGTATTCCACAATGCGAGCGCCCTTGCGAATGGGCGTTGTGGTGAAAACTCCTACAGAATGAATGGGCGATGGGCGAACTACTAACGGCATGCGATTAATTTCGCACGAACCGCCGGATTTGGGGAATGGGAAAAATGGGTAGTTCGCGGTGGAAATAGAGACTGGGCGCGCCTCGTAGATTGTGGTCGTCCGCAGCGCGGGATCTGGAACGCTGGACTGGTTTACGGATCGTAAACTGAGCTGCCGTAGCCTTGCTTACGGGCCATGTCCTGCATGTCTTCGAGCGTTTTCTCCTGTTGCTCGAGCTGGGCCTTCATGGCCTCGACCTGTTGCTGCTTCTGCTGCTGGCGCTCGTTCCACTGCACGCATCCGGAAACGCAGTTACCTCCGGCGTATTGAATGGAAGCGGTCAGACTTTCGATGTCGCTCTTGAGCGCCGCAATCGCGTTCTTCTCGGAGAGGATTCGAGTACGCCAGTAATCGGGAGGAGCTTTGCCCTCCGCCTCGCTGGCTTCGGCCTGGTCATCAGCATCGGAACCAGATGCCGCCGGAGAAGTGTGAGTAGGACCGACATGCTCGGGAAGTTCCTCGTTAGTGATGACCTTCTTGGTTTTCAGAGGCTGCGCATTCTTGGCGTCCGCAGCGGTGGCAGACTTCGTCTCTGTGGCCTTGGCACCGGCATCTTTCGGTGGCGCGTCTTTCGACTGGGCACCGGACGCGGGCAGATTGGCTGGCTGGGCATCCGCACCAGCCTGCGCCGGCTTCGGTACTGCGTCCTTTTGCTGCTGCTTCTCGAGGCGCGCTTTGCGGGCCACGTCGCCGAGCGATGGCGCTTCGTCTTCCTGGGCACGAGCCCGAATCGGAGAAAGCGTCGCGCACGCCAGGAATAAGAGGAGAAGAGGAAGCAGTTTCCGCATTAAAGACACCTCGCATGCACTCCGTTGAGGGAGGAACGGATAGCTTCGTCTATCGTATGCCGTGCCATTCCGCGGCGGTTGTTACTTTCGTGCATGAGCTTCCTCTCCGCCCAAGTCTTTCGGTGCTCTGAGGTTATTTAGACCCCTTACGAGTGCGCAGGGCGCGGTAGGCCTCGCCCAGGTTGGCGACCATTTTCTTGATCCCCGGCGTTGGCGTCTGGAAAAAATCGGGCGTCGCCGGTTGCGGCGACGAGGAGAACATGTTTGTGTTTTTGGCCAGAGAGCTGTAGACGCCACGGTAGTGCGCCGGATCGTATCGCACGACGTTGGGAACCGCAACACCGAGGCTGGCGCCCTGGGCGAAGGCATCGAGATTCGCGCCGAGGAAGACGAAGGTCCAGTTGCCAGCCCCTTCTTTCTTTGCGATCAGGTCGCGGACGCCTTGCATGGTCCACTCGCGCGAGGAATTCTCTTCGCCATCGGTCATGATCACGGTGATGACCTTGTCAAAACCATCGGTCTTGACCGTTTGCACGGTGTTGCCCACGGCGTCGAATAGAGCCGTGTTGCCGCCGGGGAGGTAGTTTTCGGCGTCGAGCTTTGCCACTTTTGCAAGCGCAACATTCTTGTAACGCATCTCGACGACGGTGTCGAACAGGGTCAGCGAGAATCCGTAGTCCACGGTGGGTTCTTTGGCGAGTTCGTCGAGATAGAGATTGAAACCGCCAATGACGTCGTCGACCTTAGAGCACATGGAGCCGGACTTGTCGAGGATCACGTTGACCAGGACGCGCTGCTTGCGGCTGCTTTCGTTGGAATTCTTGTCGTTCATTTCTTTCTCTCCTTCTCGTTTTCTTTTTCTTTGTCTTTGTGCTTTTCGGTCTGCTTTTGTTTCCCGGGCGCGCTTGCGGGCGGCACGGGCGCCGGGACGTAGGCGGTTTGCCTGGTGAAGCCCAGCTTTTCGAGCAAGCGCTCGCTCGGTTCCTTATGCCGGTTGTACACGTTGCTCAGGTATTGCTTCGATAAATCGAGCTCGGCCGCGAACTCGGTGAGGGATTTCCCGCCCTGCACCCGCTTCATGATGGCGAGCAGCTCTTCGATGGTGTTCGCCTTGTATGCCATATCGGGATACAGTGTATCCCTAGTTGGGATACCCCGTCAATAGCGCAAATCTCTGCGGCGTCGAGCAGTGGGTTATGATATTGCGCGATATGCATACACTGACGCCCGCGGGGTTCGGGAGCCAACCTCGTTGACCGCTTCCCTGCCCGCCTGCTTCGCAGCCTGGTCCAGCCCACGCCTGTTGTCACTGAGCCCGGTCGATCTGGCCATCATCGTGATTTACTTCGTTCTCGTTCTTGGCCTGGGCGTTTATTTCAGCAAGTTTGCCCATACCGGCGAAGAGTTCTTTATGGCGGGGCGGCAGATGACCGCGTGGATCGCCGGCCTGGCCTTCATCTCGGCAAACCTGGGTTCGCTCGAGATGATGGGATATGCGGCCGCTACCTATCAATACGGGATTATTGTCGGACACGCATACTGGATCGCAGCGATCCCGGCGATTTTGTTTCTCGCGCTGGTGATGCTTCCCTTCTATTACGTCTGCAAGACGCATTCGGTACCGGGATATCTGCATCTGCGGTACGGCGAAGCGGCGCGGTCGCTCTCGGCGATGTCTTTTGCCGTGATGACCATCCTGATGAGCGGCATCAACATGTACTCGATGGCGGTCATCATGAAGGTGATCCTGGGCTGGAATTTGCACCTCAGCATCCTGGTTTCGTCGCTGACCGTCGCCGTGTACGTCATGGCGGGCGGGTTGCTGGCGGCAATCTTCAACGAAGTTCTGCAATTCATGCTGATCTGGCTTGGGTGCCTGGTGATTCCGGTTGCCGGGTTAATTGAGACTGGCGGCTGGAATGGGATGGTGGCGCGCATCCAGAGCAACTTTCCGGGGCAGGACTTCACGCACATGTGGCGCACCCTGGGATCGTTCAGCTCGAATCCTATGGGCATTCACTGGACGGGAGTGCTGTTCGGCTGGGGCCTGGCGATTTCGTTTGGATACTGGACAACCGACTTCCTGGTGGTGCAGCGGGTGATGGCGGCGAAAGACCTGCGGTCGGCACAGTTGGGAACCATCATCGGGTCATTTTTCAAGATGATGGTGCCGCTGATCGTCATCGTCCCGGGGCTATTGGCGCTTGCGGTGCTGCCCTTCAAGCTGGTTCCGGAAACGATGGCCGGAACGCCCGGCGTACACACCTATAACGAAGCGCTTCCGTTGATGCTGGCGCGATATTGCGGGCCAGGGCTGCTGGGGCTGGGTGTGACAGCGCTGATTGCCGGATTTATGAGCGGGATGGCGGGAAATGTGAGCGCGTTCGCCACAGTGTGGACGTATGACATCTACAAGCCGCTGATCCGCAAGCAGGCGAGCGATGCGCATTATCTCGCTATGGGACGGTGGTGCTCGCTGCTTGGGGTGATCGTCAGCATCGGGACAGCCTACCTGGTCATGCAATTTTCGAGCATCATCGTTTATGCGCAGGTGATCTTTGTCTTCTTTATTGTGCCGATGTTTGGGACGGTGATCCTGGGGATGTTGTGGAAGCGGACCACACCCGCTGCAGGTTTCTGGGGTTTGCTGGCGGGAATCGTGGTGGCATTTCTGCTTTGGCTGTGGGTGAAGCTGGACCCGGCGGCGGTGCGGTACGTCGCGTTTTCTCCGGACGCCAAGGACATGGCGGAAAACATCTATCGCGCGATGTGGTCGCTGCTGGCGAATGTGTTGGTCACGGCAGCGGTGAGCTTGTTCACCCGGCCGAAACCAGATTCTGAACTGCAGGGGCTGGTTTACGGGTATACGTCGATTCCGTCGAGCGAGAAGTTCCCATTCTTTCAGCGGCCGATCGTGTGGGCGGCGGCGGTTGCAATTGGATTTGTCATCCTGAATCTTCTGTTCTGGTAGCGCGAATGTCTCACAAAGCGACCATTCCGATCTGGCTGTTCATCGGCATTCTGCTGACTATCTACGGAGTCCTGATTCTGGGCGCGGGGATTTCCAGTTTTTCGTCGGCAGAGGGCGCATCGTGGGCGATGGCGTCACTGCATCTGCAAATATGGTGGGGATTGCTGCTGATCGCGCTGGGATTGACCTACGTGATCTCGTTCTGGAAGAAACGTGACGGCGGCAGCGGCAACGAGCCCCGCTGATTGCGAACCGACTTAGCGTAGACGCTAGTCGACGACGAGACCTTCCGCACGAAATTTCCCGATTACGACGCTGACGCGGTCGCCGCGCTTCACGAATCCACCTTTGTTGGAGAACAACATCCAATAGATCTTGCCGGCCTGGGGCGTGCTGCTCTGCCTCAACTTCCCTACTTTGTCCATCTGCGGCACCACGAGTTTTACGTGCGCGCGCTCATCGATCAGCGATGGTTCGATTTTGCTGTCGTTCAGGGTCTTGGCTTTGTCAGCGTCGAGGACCTTGTAGGTGAAGCGAATGACTTCGCCCGCTTCGGCAGACTTCACCGAAAGATCGTCAACGCCCCAGACCAAACGGTAGTAAGTACCGGCGCGTCCGGCAAAGCGGTCGGGTTGATAGCGTGACGGTTTTGCCGGCTTCGCCGTTTGCGCCGGGGCAGCTGCCGCAGGTGTATCACTTTTCGCGTCGCTGGAAGCCGGAGCGGCACTCTGCCCAAAGAGAATCCCGCCCATTAGAAGGCTGGCAAGAATCGAAGAAAATTTCATTGGAATATGGCCTTGGGGAGGATCGAAGATTTTAGTCATAGTGTAAGCGGATTGTAAAGTTCAAAAAACCCACAATTCAGGCGCTTTCGCTGCGAGATACATAGCCTCGCCGATTCAACATTCCCGCGCACGACGCGGAAGCGTTGAGTCTCCAAACTCTAGCCGGACCGGTCGGGCCATGCCCTGGGGGAGGGCGAAGGGTTACTTCTTTCCGATCGGTCTGAGAGGTTGTGTCGCGGCTCCGAAGGTGCTATTGCAAGCGCTCACTACCTGGGACCGGGGAGCTTTCTCGAGTGTTGTATGCATGGAGCTGTATGCCCCGCGAAAGTCGGAGCTATTCATGATTGTGAAGAGATCTTTTTCTGAGATCCCCCTCACGAGGGTCAATTTGAATCCAGCGACTTGACCGATAAGGTGTGGATTCACTTCTGCGCAGAAATCGGCAGCCCCCTCGATCGTGCCTAATCCCGCGCCCGAAGGTTGTGCGGCAACGAAGGTGGAGATTGCGAGAAAAGCGGCCAGAGGAAGAAAGTTACGGAATTTCATGTGAGCCTCAATTCGGAAAAGTTTAGGGGAAAGTGAATTCAGTTACCGCAAGGCAGGGGATGGGGGAAGCGCTCGGGCGGTTTTGATTCGGTTGCTTTATTTAAAACGATGCTGCCCGCAGCCGGTTAGCCGTGAGCAGCATCGTTTCTCAGTTCGTCGACCGTCATTACGGGTTCGCAGTGCCGGTCAGGGTTGAAGTCTGACTACCTCCTGTGTATCCAACCGTAAGAGTGGCGCTCTTACTGCCGGCGGTTAGACCAGTCTGCGGCTTGAACTGCACCGTTACGCTGCAAGTCCCTGCCGGGGCGACCGTGCCACCGCAGGTGGACAGGACGATGGCGAACTCGGTGGGATTCGCACCACCGAGCGTGCCGGCCGTCACTGCCGTCAGGTTCACGTTTCCAGTATTCCGGAGCGTGAATGTCTGAACCGGCTCCAACGTGCAGGCCAGGATCTGAAGAATGGTGGTTCCGGGGCAAGTGCGGGCGTGAGTTCCGAAGTCATGCGACGTCGGAGTCAGAGTCGCAGCCACGACGGCTGCCGCACCCGTTCCGGACAAGTTGACCGGTGAATTCGCAACCGCCACGTTCGCCGTGATGTTCACCGACCCCGTGATGGTACCGGTCGTGGTCGGCGAGAACACTACGCCGATCGTGCAATTGGTGTTCGCCGCCAGGGTGGCGCCGCAAGAACCAGCGGCACCGCCGGTAGCGCGCGAGAACGGACCGCTGAACGTCAGCGCGATCGTATTCGCCGCTCCCGTCCCGGAGTTCGCCAGGGTCAGGGTTTGAGCGCTGCTGGTGGTTCCGTCAACCGTGCTTGGGAACGTAAGCGAAGTTGGCGTTACAGTCAGCACCGCGTTGCCTGGAGCCGGAACGAACTCTACCGCACCTGCGTCGACCCGGTTGTCGGTCTTCCTCGGATTACCGAAGAAGTCCAGGCTCGGGGCCTCTCCGTAGGTGGTTGCCGTGTTCGGGATCAAGTTGATGACCGACGAACCCGTGGTCGGAGAGTAGCTGCCCAGCATCGATCCGTTCGCCGAACCGTTGGAGGTGTTGGTCAGTGCCAACGGGCCCCAACTGATGTTGATCCAGTTGTTGCCTTCGTCCACGGTGGCTGCCGGGGTCAGGTTGAATACAGGATTCGGAACCGTCGCGTCCGAGATGCCCGGAGGTACCTGGTATCCCAGAGACTTGAATTCCGGTGGCGTACGCGAACCGTTGCAATACTGACTGGCGAAGTCCGGAGCGCCCGCCGAGTTATGCGTCGTGGCAAGCGGTCCGTAATCAGACGCGTCGGTCAGCACTGTGTAGGTTGGAGCGAGCGTGAGGCCCGAACCGTGGTTGGCCGGTCCACTATCGCCGCGAACCCCGATATCCCAGAAGCTCACCGGCGTTGTGCAAGCGCCCGTACCACCAGTGATCAGCACGCCGCCGCCCTGATTCGTGCTGGCGTCGGTGGTGGGCTGAGTCGCTGCCGGAGATGTAGACAGACTGGTGAAGTTGGCGTTGAACAGAGAGACGACATTCTGCTGGTTGAGAGTTCCGCTTCCGAGCGCACCGACGCCGATGACGAAGGCGCGGTTCTGCCAGATCACGTTATTGGCAAGATTCGGAACCGAGAAGCTCTTGCACTGACCATTCGTACGTCCACCGGCCCCCGTTCCACCTGTGCCGTGATTCGACGGACAAGTCACGGTCACGCCGTTTAACGACTGGTGCAAGAGGCTGGTGTTCTGCATGGTCACGAGACCGGCCGGTTGAGGACAAGACTGCGCGGTCCCGCCCGGCTGGATGCAATTCGAACCAGGAGCGCTGGCTTCGGAGGCGCCCAGCGCATTGAAGAGCACTCCCGACGACGCCGTGGTGTCGTTGGAAATGATGGTGTTGTTGACGATGTCGACATCCAGCGCGTCCTGCAACGAGATGCCAGCTCCGTCCCAACCGGCGACGTTGTTGGCGATGATGTTGTTGGTCACGAGGACGTGATGCCACTGCGACAACGCACTGCCACCGCGCGGAGTAAATGTGGCATTGCCATTCGGGAAGAAGCCGATGTTGGTACCGTCAACGTCCTGCAGACGCAGGCCGCCGCCGCTACCGCTATCCGCCGAGTTCCCCATAATCAGGTTCGCATTGATCGTGAGGCCGGGGCCGGTTCCATCCGTGAGACCCGGAGCGCAGTCTACGTCGGTGACGCTGCCGCATTCCGAACCTACCGGCGCGCCAGGCAGCGTTCCGTCAGGAGCGGCTCCCATGATGATCAGGCCGCCACCGTTGGTGGGAACGGTTGGGTTGGTGCTCTGGTTGAAGAGGAACGCGTTGTGCTCGATGTCACCCTGGTAGCTGAATCCGAGGTGCGCGAATCCACCACCGTCACCCGTGCTCAGGTTTCCGCATACCCAGTTGTAGTTGAACATGTAGTAGTCGGAACCGTTGCAGAACGTGACACCGCCGGCTCCAGCAGGCGTCGACGAGAACAGCTCGTCGCCGACTGAGGAATTTCTGGTGACCGCGTTGTGGTGCACGTTGACGTTGGTGTTGTAGCAGAACGGCAGCTGCGTATTCGGGGGGAATCCCGGAGGCGCGGCGTTCTGGGTAGTTCCCGTCACAGCGCCGGAGACGCAAGTCCACGGTTGCTGATCAAGGTCAAGAGGATCGCCTCCATTGCCGGACAGAAGCGCGTCCGGAGATTCACCCTGACCAACCGTGATACCGCCAGTCAGCGTGCCGGTGTTGTTGTAGACGCGGTCGTTGGCAATTTCCAGGTTGTGCGCCCAACCGTGTACGTAGATACCGCCGCCACCTTGCGAGCTATCGGTGACGCTTAATCCGTCAATGCGCGACGGGTTGCAGTTGAAGTTGCTGGAGTAGCCGGTCTTGCGGCCGGTCGTGGTGTTGCAATCGTTGGTGCTGTTGGTGAGCAGCAGCGTGCCGAGGGGCATCTGTCCCGCATGCGCGATGTTCGAACCAGCAGTGTTGTCCTGACCGGCACCGAAGACCTCGACGCCAGCCGGATAACGCACGCCCTTGCCGAGAACCGTGATTCCGGCGCCTTCGTACGCACCCATCAGCGTGGGCTCCTGCAAGAGTTCAGCGAGGTTGCCGTTCAGAGATACATCCCAACCGAGAATGCCTTCCAGCGGGATGCGGTCAACCTGCGGGTTGTTCGGACCACCGGTGAAGTAATTCCAACCAGTCGCGGGACAGCTCTGGCCACCGGTCGGATCGTAGACATTAAGCGGCTCGAATCCGTGACCGTTGGGGTTGCCATTGGCTCCGACACCACCGACGCCGCCTGGCTCTGGGACCAGGTGACCCGGAGTGCTGTAGGGCTGGCCGTTGAGCGCCAATCCGAACAAGCAGGTGACGGCAGAGCGCCACGGGGTCATGCGGCCCGCGGGTTGGGAGTTGGCGTTGATGACGACGGAAGCGGCACCAACACCTTGCAACCGGACCGGCTTCCACATCAGCAGCATTTCGTTGTAGACGCCCGGAGAAATCAGGATCAGATCGCCAGGCGCGGCAGCGTTGATGGCGGTCTGAATAGCTCCGAACGGACTCGAGGTGACCGGATTGGTGATCGGAAGCACCGGAGGAGCCGGCGTCTTGCCACCGATCGTGACGGTAACCGTATCGATCGATTGCTGACCGCTTGCGGTGGTAATGATCAGTTCGCCGCAACGTTCCGTCGAGTTCGGTCCACTGTTGCCGTACTGCGATTGCTGCTGAACCGCGCACTGCGGCACTCCACTAGGTACTGAGACCGTGATCGAGGTATCAGACCAGCCGCCGCCCGCGAGCGGGGCCGTGACGCCACCAATCGTGACCTTTCCGGCTGCAGCGCCGAAGCCATAGTGCCGTGTGACCGTCTTCTGGTTGAACGGCGCGGTGGTGGCCGACGGGCCGGAGTAGGAGTTGTTCGGAACGGTCTGGTCGCCCAGGGCCGTGATGGTCAGCGTGTGGTTGACGCCACTCGCGCTAACCCAGGGGCCGGCGATATCGCTGCTGACGACTGAAGCGATTGCCGGTGTGAGAGCCGGATAAGCGCAATCCGGGTTGTTGTAGCCCGCGCCGGCGAAGGCCGAGGTGGGGACTACCGGAGTATCCATGTACTGAGTCTGTCCTGGCATGAACGGAATTTCGTAGCAGAACTGGCTGTACTCCGGATTGAACAGCGGATCGGGCGTAGCGCCCGTTCCGGGATCGTTCATACAAGTGACCATCATGGTCGGAGCGTAACCGGTCGGGTTTGGCGGATTGACTTCCCACGTGGAGTAGGTCAAGCCGTTGTAGGTGCCCCACTGATCGGTGTAGACGCGGGAGATTTCCTGTCCGCTCCAGTCCTTGATCGCGATGGGCAGATTCGGCGGCGAGAACTTCTCACCGTATTGAGGAGCGAACGGATCGAACTCCGAGGTGAAGTCATCGGTGATGACACCGGTGAAGTGAGCCGCGGCGTGAGTCGAAGTGAAGACATAGAACTTCGCCAGGGCCGCAGTCTGGTCGGTCAGCGTAACTTCCTTGCGGTCGCAGAGCGGACGAGTCGCACCGGCGAACGGCGAGACTTCTCCGGAACCCGGGTAGAGGCTGATGTAGTCGGGAACGGTCCGCATCTGGCCAACGCAAGGCCAGAAGCTCTCGATGCTGCCAGTGTCACCTTCATGGCTAGGCAGGGTGGTGCGGCCCAGGGTGTTGGTGTCGTTCTGGCCATTGTTGGCGTTGTAGAGTTCAGCAACTTCCGCCTGGTCCGGGAGGATGAAGATGTCTCCGAGTCCGGCGAACTGCTGAGTCACAGGAGCGATGTAGTTGTCGCCGATCAGGATGTTCTTGTCTTCTTCCTTGACCAGCTCGTAGTTCGGGGGAACCACGACTTCGACAACGTACTTACCGGTGGAAACCGCTCCATCCGCGCCCTTCATTCCAGCGCTTGGCAGCATGGGAGTTCCATCGGTCGGATTAGGAATGCAAACGCTGCAATGCGTGCCCGCGACAGCACCAGTCGATGGGTTTCTGCCGGTCACGCTCGGGAACTGGTAGCGCCCGTCATATTGCGCGGGCTGCAACTGGTTCCAGTTATGCATGCCGTCATAGCACTTGAACTGGGCATTGGCTGGCAAAGCGTTGATGGCGGCTCCGCCGTGCTGGTTGTTGTAGAAGTCGAGCCAGTTGGGCTGGTTGTACAGAGTGAAGAAGAACAGGTCTGCGTTGGTGCCGGTGTCGCGGCCCTGTCCGGGGCAGTTCATGTTGGGCACGCCATCGGATCGGAAGCCCTGCGCCCACGCATCCCAACTGCTGGTCAAGGTGGTGTCAACCAGCTTCAAGGTCTGCGTGATGCCATCCGAGGCGACGCCTTCCTCATAGAGGTTGATCGTGACGTTGGGAACCAAGGGCTCCCAGCTGGTCTGGAGGAGCAGCACTGGGTCGTCAAACGGACGCGTTGAGGCATACACGACGTGGCCGTGAATACCGCCGTTCTCGCCAACTGCGAAGGGCGTCTTGCCGAACTCCAGGAACGAGTTCTGTCCCGAGAAGCCCTGCCAGCCTTCGGCGGTGACCCAAGCGGGATCGACTCGACCCGTGGATCCACCCGCACCTCCCGCCGCGACCGGAGAGGGGGCGTCACCGCAATCTGCGGTAGCGCAATAGAACGCTCCAGGCACGCGGAGGTTGGTCGGAACCGGAATCGCCTCAAGGGTATTCGCCATGAACTGAGCGATGCTCGAGTTGCCGCCGCCCGATGTTCCGTCGGCAGGACCACCCGCGTCGTAGACAACGTGAGTTCCGGTGTTCTTGTAGCGGGTGTCGTCGGTTTCGATGACGTACCAGCTGAACAACGGGAAGACCTCGTTGAAGCCGGCGTTGCCGTTCAAGTCGGTGTTGTTGAAGTTGGAGTAACTGCCATCGCGGAAGCGGATGTTGGTGGGAACCAGGGTCAGACCGGGTTCATTGCCATCCCGTACACCGTTGCCGTTCTGGTCAAAGAAGGTTGACGTGTAGATGTTGGCCTGCCATTGGTTCATGGCGATGGGGCCGAGATTGGTGTCGCCCGAGGTGGCTACGTCAACTGGCGTCGAGAGACCGTCGACCAGCATGTCGTTCCACTGGTCAAACACGGTGACGCGCCAGGTGCCCGGGGGAATGTTCGTCAGCTGCCACGTGCCATCGGAGTTGCACTTGGTGAAGGCGAAGTCTTCGCCGTCCGTGTCACCGAGGCTGACGTAGCACTGCGTGAAAGAGAAACTGTCGTAAGAACCGCTGCCGTAGAGACGCTCATCCGGCGTGCGGCTCATGCGCTCAGTAGAAACCGAGCCCTTGACAGTGTGGGTGCAATCGCTGGCCTGCAGATTCGCGTCCGTGCCGTTGCAAACATGGGCATGCCGGGCGTTGATGATCTGCGGGTTGGCGAAGCCGATGGAGACGTGGTATCCCGCGGGCCCAAATTCCTGGAAGAAGCTGGGCTCGCCGATTCGCAAGAACGAATCGTGAGCTTTCTGTCCGTCCAGAGTATTGGTCTGCAGCCACTCTTCCCCTTTCGCGATGCGGTCGGCTGCGGGCGTAGCTACAACGCCGTAGCGACCCGGCATGAGGTTGGCAACCACGGCTTGACCGGCCAACGGCGAGAGAGTTCTACCGTCAGCTTCGAAGCGCGGGCAGGTCACGATGGTTCCCGTGATGCCGGTGGCGCTTGCGGTCTTGCCGTCCGAGCCAACCAGAGCGGTCTTAGAAATGGGGCACGCATCCTGTCCGGTTGCCGGATCGCGAGTTCCAGCCAGGCTGTTGGACAGAGGCATGTTGAACATGTCGTAGGTCATCTGCCCGGTGGCGTCGCCGGTGCCGCCGGCGTCGTCAAACAGGGTGATGTTGAAGCTGCCAAGGCCAGGTTCGTTCGAGGCCAGGACATCGATTCCGCCTCCGGCATCCTGCTCGCCGTTGAGCGGGAAGTCATCTTCGAAGACGAAGACCGACAACTTCGCGGGCGGGAACGGAGTGGGTTGCGTGTAGATGGTGACAGTAGCCTGAGCCGGGGCAATCGGAGCACCGCCCATACCGTGGCCGCAAGGATTGTTCGCCGGATCACCGGGAGTGCAGTCCTTGCTCAGATCGAACTGGCGAAGGGGGCTGTTCGGATCACTTGGGTTGATTGGAACTGGAGCGCCGCCGCCGTTGTTGAATGGATTGGCCGCGTCGCCAGGCAGAACCGAGATGTAATAACGCTTCGTCGGATCCAACTGGACCTGGTTGGGCAATACGGCGGTCTGGGCAGTTCCAGCCCGGCAGATGCCGTTGCTATCGCAAACGACGGGGCTTCCCAGCACTGTTTGCCCTGTTTCGCAAGACAAAGCGCCGGTACAACCGGTCGCAATTACCGGCATGTAGCTGGTATGGAAGTTCGTGCCGAAGGTCGGAACGATTCCCGTAACGCCCTGTCCCGCGATCGTTGCTGTGGGACATGAGGCGGGCGGAGGATTCGTTGTGCAATTCGGATCGACATAGAAGGTACGGTCTTCTTCAATGATCCAGCGGTAATCGCCGATGACCGTTTTCTTGTCGACGCCATCGTAAACAGTGACTGTCGGACCGTTACCGGCCGGGAAGCTCACCGTGACGGTGGTTGCAGCAGACTTCGTTCCCTGGGAGTTTTGCGCTACGAAGGTGAAGGTGTAGGTTCCCGCTCCTGCCGCGGAAGGTATCGCGGTGAAGCCACCATTCTGGTTCGCCGTAACGGTGATCCCGGAGGCTGTAATCGAGCTGGGCACGACCGACAGAGGCAGATTCGCTCCATCGGTACAACCGGCCAGAACGCCGGGCGTCCCGACGGACAGTAGAGCGTTGGTGCTGGCGTTGAAAGTGGTGGAGGTACAGGTCACCCCACTATCGACGATGTTCGAAGCAGCCAGCGAGACGGTGGCGCACACCGGGGTCGCGGAAGCCTGGGTTGTGCCGTTGCCGCAGTATCCGAATGAATCGGCCGTTCCGGTACCAGTCGGCGTATAGGTGAAAGTGCCATCGGCGTTCAAAACGACGGTGCCGTTCGCTGCCGGATGCGCTGTGTCGAGCTGCACGCCAAAAACGTTCGTATCATTGGCGAGCACACCCTTGGACGGATCAGAGACGGTCAAAGGCTGACCAGAAACCAGTGCGTTATAAATATCAGCACGAGCCACGGCGGCGCTCAGCGCGCCGACATTCGACGGTACAGAGGAACCGTTGATACCGATGTAGGCCAACATACCAGCATCGCGCTCGATCGAGTTACCTGAAAGGCTGAGTTCACGATCGAAGATCGGCAGCGCACTTCCGCTGGCGGCCGGCACATTGATCATTACGTCATACGTCTTGCCGGCGGCCATGAATACTTCGCTCTGGATTCTGGAAACACCAGGCAAGGGATTCCCGTCTTCTGCGACCAGACTGAATCCGGCAGCGGTAGTGGGAGTCGTTCCAGATGCAACGACCGACGGCGTCGTCTGCGATCCGACGATCGATGGGATGTGCATGCGGAGGCCAGCGTTCACCAGTCGGACCAGCACGCTTCCCGAGACCGCGGCAGTCGAAGAGCCCGGAACTGCGGCGAACAGCGAACCGCTTGCATTGGTCTTATTGAATGCAACGCCGTTGATCAGGTAGTAGAGCGGCTTGTAGTTGACCGCCGGGGGATAGCACTGATTGAAGGTCGCGGAAGACGGATTGCCGCAGCCTCCAGGCTGTCCGGACCACACCATGGTCTCGCTGAAGCCCGGCGTGTTTACAGCCGCGTTGACAGCGGTGTTCTGGACGGGGTCGATTTCGCTGAAGAGCAACGGAACTTCCGAGTCGTAATTCACTGCCGTCGCGCCGCTGCCATAAGCAACGCCACGACTGCCCGACGCGGGAGCCTGGGTCACGACGAGGATTCCGTAAAGACCCATCGTTGCCTGGATCGAGGGATGCGTGCCCGACTCAATCAAGTACGTTCCAGGATTGAGGCTAGACCAAACCAATTGGGCCGCCGTGCCCCCGTTCAACGCCGGAGTGGAGAACGACGAAACGCGGGGACTCTGAGCCGGAGGCGTTCCCGTGTCAGGGTTGGCTCCGACGATCGGCCAGGTCGAGGTGCTCTGTGCACCAGAGTGATCCGGGCTGTTCGTCGTAGTGCGCTGGGCGACGTTGCCGAGCCCGCCGCCTAACTGGCCGACGATGACAATTGACGTCTCTTTCACCGGGGCCGGCAACTGGTTGGTCAGGTTGATCGTCAAGCTCTGCCCAGTCGGCACAGTAATGACGACTGGAGACCAGGTGGCGGCCGTTGGGTTCAACTTGGCGCATTTCGTGTCGGTGGCGCCGCAGGTGTAACCCCACATCGGCACCGTGGAACCATCGGGTAGGGTGAGAGTGGTGGACCCGGCGGTCAGATTGACCGTAACTTGGGCTCCGGCCACGCTCGCTCCGAGGAGGAGAACGGCTATCGCGAGCACAGCTGTTTTGAATACCTGTTTGAAGTGGTTGGATCGCATCGTTCTTCTCCTCAATTAATTGGTCTCGTCGATTGGAAATTCCCGGGAGTCAACCAGCATCATCATCAGCATTCCGCCGGGGAAAATATTGTTGGTGGTGATTTCGCGCTCATTGTGCGAGTGCCACATGAAGGCGAATCCAGCTTCCGTGCTGGGGTTGTTGGCGATGGTGCCGGAGGGCGGCGTGGTGCCGCTTGTGCCGCCGTTGGCGCCGTTGACGCAACCGCCTGCCGCTTGCGAGCACGGAGTTCCAAAGGTTGCACGAGCCGTCGCGTCAGGACCCAGGTACGGGCTGCCGCTGAACCATGCTCCGTTTGTAAAAAGGTTTGGATCCGGAAGGGTCGCAGGACCGCCACCCGGCAGGTCTCCGAAAGGAGCGACCTGCAGCGGCTTGTTGTGGTCCTGACACCACTCGTAGTAATTGATCGCGCTGGGATCGCCCGTGTTATAGCCATTCGCGTCGGGCGTGCAGGTCAACTTTGCAACCGCATCAGGAGAGGCGGGATTGTGCCCGTAGGCGTCCCAGTTCAAGCCTCTCGCCGTCCAGTAGAAAATTCCGTCCATCGCCTGGCCCGGGGTCGTCGTGGTCGTGAAGAGCAGCGGCCCGGCGAGTTCAGTGCCATCGGTCTGGCTCAGGATCAGGTTGCCGTCGCGTCCAAGGACGCGGACGTGATTGCCATGCTCGTGGAACGGATGCTGCCAGCGGCCCTGGCCGATGATGCGCAGCAGTACCTGCTCACCTGGATGCATGTGGGGATCGCCGTTATAAGGCTGGTGAGGATACTGGGAGGCATAGTTCGGATCCATGTCATCGGGCATGGAGCGCCCGTTGATCATGAAGTAGGCGGGATGATACGGCTCGGTGGGAACGTTGAGGCTGCATCCCGGAGCGCCCGCCGCACAAGTGGAAAGTGCGATCGTCTGCTTTTCCGCCTGAGTGTGAATGTTGGGATCGATCTCGGAGAACTGGAAGAGGTATTCACGGTCGTAGCAACTCTTCGGCGAGTCATAGGCCGCGTTGGCAAGGCGGAAATCACCTTCGCCACCGCTGGTAAGGTGCAAGCCTGTTGCATCCACGCCGGCATAGGTGGAATGCGCCGGGCAGCTGATCGCCTGCGCCGGGAGCACAATAATGGCGCCGTAGAGTCCCATTTCCACCTGGAGATCGCCCTGGGTCCCGCTGTAATAGGAGCGGGTGCCGGGCGACGGGGCCGTGAACTTGTAAGTCACGGTCTGGCCGGGGGCAGCTTCTTGCGTCAGCAACCCTGCCACGCCGTCGGTAAACGGTTGCAGGGTGATGCCAGGGAACAGAATGGAAGTGTTGCCGGCAGCGTTCGGGAGATTATTCGTCAGCGTGACCGTGATCGGTTGGCCTTCGGTCACGATGAGCGTTGGACCGGGTACTTGCATCGTGCCGCAAGTGCCGGTGACGTTGAGCTTCGGCGCGAAAGTCGGCGCGAAGCCCGTGGCGCAACCATAGCCCCACGAGTACACCATCTGTCCGTCAGGCTGCGTGAGATAAGCAGGCTGCGCTGTCAGGTTGAAGGTGGTACCGCTGATGCCCGGGGCCGCGGCGTTCGCGGCAACCGAGAACAGCATGGTCACCGCTGCCATAGCTGCCAGAAGAAGTCTTGTCATCGAAATTGCCTTTTTCATGTTGGTTATCCTCATGGCAGCGCTCCTAATTGATCCGGACTTCGGTCATCAATCCGCCGAAGTTCTCTGCGTCGTTGGAGAGGTGGTCCAGATTTGGGGTATACAGATAGAACACGCTTCCGGACGGATACTTGGTGGTATCGGAGGCATCGAGAATGACGTCGAGTGACTCGCCACCGCCGAGCGTGATGGAGTTGGTCTTGTAGTACATGTTGTTTCCCGCCTGATCGCGCAGGAGTTTGGCGTTGTAGCCGATGACGGTCATCGGAATTCCCAGTGATGCCAGGGTCTGGTACTCGGTGACATCCAGGTCAGAAATGCGGAGGAGGGCTCTCTTACCTGATGGAATGTTGATGATGGATGGCAGAGGCTGCGAAAAATGCTTGGCGCCATCGCTGGAGATCGTTTCGAGCGGACCGGCAGTGACCGTATCGGGATAGCTGCGGCCATTCAGCAGGAAGTATTTGTCTTTCATGTCGGCGAAACCTTCAGGGTTGAAAGTCATTCCGACAAAGTGGAAGTTGGGATCGAAACCGTGAATCTGAATCGGGTACTCGACGTCATACGCTGTCGAGCCATCGCCGTCGTTGTACGCAAACTTTTTCGTGGCGGTGCCGGTGCCCGTCGTCGGAACGACAAAGCCGCCCTTGACGCCGTTGTCGCCACCGGCAGGAAGAGGATTCGAGCACAGAATGTCGTTCGCCGAGTTGCAGGCTGTGCGAAGGTCGGCCTGCTGCGCTTTAAGTCCTGCGTACAGAGTTTCTGTCGTCGGCACACGGTTCTGCCGCGGACGCACATAGAGCTGGCCCACCATGCCCATCTGCAAGTGCTCTGGCGGCGTGATGTGGCAGTGCCAGAAGTAGGTACCCGCATCGGGCGCGAGGTAGTAATAAGTGAAGCTGGCGCCGATGTTGATGGCGACCGAAGCATCCGGTACGCCGTCATAGAATGTCGAAGCATTCGGGTAACCGTGGAAGTGAACCGTGTGCTGCTCGAACAGGTCGGGGCGCATGATCATGCCCACGTTGGTCAGGGTGAGGAAGAATTCGTCGTCTTCGTCGATTGCCATCAGCGGCGCGGGGATGTTGCCGTTCATCACGCCCACGTCCATGATGGGGCGCGGATCGACGTGCCCGTCGATACATCCCGGGGAATTGTTGCCCGTGCAACCGGTGACAGGCGCACTGAACGTCACGCTCGGTGTATTCGTGTATCCCTCACCGGCGAACGTGACCGTAACGCCCGAAACTTTTCCATTGGTAACGCTGACGATACCGATCGCGGTAGCGCACGAGGGGCTCGGCGTACAGTTAGGCGGTCCAAACGTCACCGATACTGGCCCAAGATATCCGCTGCCGCCATTGTTAATAGTTACGTCCTCGATGATTCCACCAGCTACTACGGCCGTGCCTCTGGCGGTCACGCCGTGTGGCGTCGGAACCGTCAACTCGGAATCACCAACGAGACCCACTGCGCCGTTCCAGCTAAAAGCCGAGGGGTTGCCGGCTGAGTCGTCAGTGGTTGCCGGATCGCCGGGCATCAACTTGGTAGCACCGGGATACGGCGTATTGAAAACGCTTGGAGGTTCTGTTCCAGGCAATCCGGCGGCGATATCGGAGAGGCCGGACAGCGGGCCGAAAGAGAACATGTATGTCTGCGTTCCGTCGCCCATCGTGGAGTAACCGTCGCCACCGGAGATCTGCTGGCACTTAATCGCGCCATTGGCAGTACCGCTGGGCACCAGGTAGCCGACGTTGTTTCCCGGAACACAGCCACCAGCGACCGAGCATTTGTACGAAGTGGCTCCCGTGTAAACCGGTTCAGAATCGTTCACCCCCGCCGGGTGTGTGATCGTGGTGGACGGGCACTGCACGCGAAAAGACTGTGCGCTCGCGCAAACTGCCACAAAGCAAACGAGCACAACAAAAATCGGCAAGCGAACCTGGAATCGATGTCTCATGGACGACCTTTCTTGAAAGTGCATTCAAGATTGCGCACTGTGCCGGCAAGCCTTCTAAGGGCCGGTCAGTGGCCTGACGTGTGCGCAGAGTAGAGGCGCGAGGAGAATCCAATTTTGTGCGAACGCAAAGAAAGCCGCGCCAGACGCGTGTTTTGACATTAATTCACAACATCAAAATAGTCGTGGCAAGCGAGAGAAATGATCGACTAAATTCTTGTTTGCTCTTTGCGCTTATAAATTGTGAATAAATTTTGCAATTACGATTCGTGTCTCACAAACATGCCCCCGCTTTTTCGATTCTGATGCCAACAGCTGGGAGCCCGCGCCAGACTTGGGGTTTCGCGCGACAGGTTCCGCAACCAGCATTTGTGGATTGTGCCTCCACGATGAATCAGTAATTGACAGAAAGGCGCGTATTCTAAGAAGATGGATTCCGCGTCCTCCTCCCGATCGCTCGAGAGCATCAGCGTCAAGGAATTGCGGTTGTTGTTAGTTCCATCCTGAACTTTGCAATTTCAAGGGCAATCGGCAAGTCGGTCCCTTCAGTTCGAATGCAGAACTAATCGACAGCCTTTACATTCCGGTTTCTGGGGACAGCTTACGCTCGCTCGATCCGCTTGATGTTGGGGTGCGTGCAGCCACACTCATGACTCGCGTTATCAAAAGAAACAAATGGTCGTCGATCTTCTGGATCAGCGTGATTGCAGGAATGGCATCGCTGGTGGTGATGGTGGCCGTTCTGCAATATCGCTGGACAAAACAGCTGATTGAGGCCACAGAAGCAGGAATGGGAAACAGCCTGCGGCCTCTGACCATCGGCTGGCATCTGGATTTCTACGGAGAACTGTCGGCGATCTGTGTTGCCCTGCAGGTTGGTCCAGACTCCGGCGCCCATGACGCGTGGGCAGACTATCTGCAGCGCTACGCGAAGTGGAGCCGGCAAGACATCGTACCGGAAACTCCAGAGGTCTTGAATCCGAGCCCAGGCCTCGTAGAAGAAGTCTACATCTGGGAGACGAGCCACCGGAAAGCTCCGAGGCTGCTGCGGCTCGCGCCAGATCAGAACAAAATCGTAAGTGCTGAAGTGCCGAAAGATCTTCAGCCGATGCTGTCGCGCTTGCAGGACGCAGCGACTTCGCTGCCACAGGCCTTGCGCGCCTGGGAACCCAGCTGGGCGTCGAGCGTGGAAAGATCTGCCGCGTTCAGAGATGTGCCGTCAATCGGTCTGCCGCGCTGGAGTAGCGCCATGATCGGCTGGCAATTCGACGAGAGCATCCCCGCAGTCGTCCATCCGCTGCTGCATCATTCTCAGCCTTACGACTCCAATAGCCCGGTGCACCGCGTTGCTGTGGACTGGATGGTAGTGGTTCTCAACGTAAATACGATTCGTCACCGAATTATTCCAAACCTGACGAGTCGTTATTTTGGCGGGCCCGAGGGACTGGAGTACAAGCTTGCTGTGGTGAAGACGGGTGAAACTCCCCAGGTGATCTACTCGTCGGATTCCGATTTTCCGAGTGGGGACGCCGCCGCGGTCGATTCCCGGATGAATATCTTCGGACCATCTCCCGATATGGAAGAGGGTGACTTTTCCAACGCAAACAACGGTGAAGCAGCAAAGCGCGGAAATATATTTTCCGGGCTGGTCTGGTTCCCTGTGTTCCAGTATGGCGCACAGAAGGAACCGTGGTTGCTGCTTCTGCAACACCGCACGACGCCGCTACAGGTAATCGCAGCCGATATCTGGCGCAGAAACATGTTGACCGGCGGTGTGGTGCTGCTGCTGCTCACGATCGACATGGCGTTGATCATGATCGCCAGCAGGCGGGCACACAATCTTGCGCAGCTCCAGTTGAACTTCGTCGCCTCCGTCTCTCACGAGTTGCTCACGCCGCTGGCGGCGATTTACTGCACCGGGCAGAATGCCCAGGACGGCTTGTTACTAGGCAAACACGATGTGGTCGAACACGGATCGATCATTACCGGACAAACGCGACAATTGATCGATCTGGTAAAAGAGATCCTGATGTTCGCGTCCACCGATGGCGGGAAGAAAGGCTATAGCATGCGGCCTCTCACGGTGGGCGAGATCATTCAGTGCGTGCGTAAAGATGTCGCGGTGCTGGTGGAGGGCGGCGGCTTCACGCTGGAAGAACAGCTGGATAAAGAGGTGCCCATGGTGCGCGGTGACTTGCGAGCGCTGTCTCACTGCCTGCAAAACCTGATCGCCAATGCCGTCAAGTACAGCGGCTCGAGCCGGTGGATTGGCATCTCCGCCTCGCAGCATGATGCGGGAACGCATCATCAGGAGGTGTGGATCAGTGTACGCGACCGGGGAGTGGGAATCGCGGCCTCGGACCTGCCGCACATTTTTGAACCGTTTTACCGCGGCGCCAAGAGCGTCGAGGATCAGATTCACGGGACAGGCCTGGGGCTGGCGGTTGCCAAGAGAATTGCCGAAGCCATGGGCGGAAAAATTTCAGTGACAAGTTCGGTCGGAATGGGAAGCACGTTCACCCTGCAACTTCCCATTGAGCGGCGGATGGAAGCGAAAGCGGAACCGCATTTCGCGCTCTCTCAAACAACCTAACGAGGTTTTCGGAAATGAATGAGAGTATTTTGGTCGTGGAAGACGAGCAGGCCCTGCGACACGCACTGGGAGTTCGGCTGCGGTCGGAGGGATACGTGGTGGACATGGCCGAGGACGGACAGGTGGCTCTCGACAAAGCGACCAACGCTCCCTTCGATCTGATCATCCTGGACGTGATGTTGCCCTACCATAGCGGACTGGATGTGTGCCGCACTCTACGCCAGATGGGCCTGGCGACTCCGATTCTGATGCTGACGGTCAAAGATCAAGTGATCGACAAGGTGGTGGGCCTCAAGCTCGGAGCCGATGATTACATGACAAAACCCTTTGACGCGGCGGAGCTGGTGGCGCGGATTGAGGCGCTGTTGCGGCGGGCTCCCGCGCATACAGGACATGCCGTTCATCAATTCGGATCGATTGTGGTCGATGTTCCGCGGCAGGAAGTTACGCGCGATGGAAACAAGATCTATTTGACCGGCCGCGAGTTTCAGCTCCTGTGTTACCTGATGGAGCGCGCCGGAAGCGCAGTTCCGCGGAAAGAACTCCTGCGATCGGTGTGGGGCTACGACTCGGAAGCCTTCACGCGGACCGTCGATTCGCACGTAGCCAGCCTGCGGCAAAAGCTGGGCGAGGATTCGAAGCGTCCCGAGCTCATTGTGACGATCTCCGGCGTTGGTTACAAGTTTGTCGGCGAGGGCGTCCGCCGTTCCGAGTACAAATCATCGAAAATCGGATAAGTGCAGAGTCCGTGCGGCTGGCAGAGTCACGCCCGGTTTCTTTGGACCTCGATTAAGTCGCGTAGCAATGCACTTCGCGGAATTGCCAGTCCACCCGCCTGAGACGCCTTGGGGCCCATGGCAGGAGGAACGACGTTGCCAATCCTGCATTCGACGCGTAGGATGTCGGGGTGCGTTAGACCGAGTCGGTCGTGAGCAGCACTCGCTTCAACAGCCAGTACCCTGCCATCAGTACCTCCGAATCTCTCCAGCGTAATCTCAATCGAAAGGAACACCAGTATCAGTATGGCAGAAACAGGAACAGTAAAATGGTTCAACGACGCCAAGGGCTACGGTTTCATCAGCCGTCAGAGTGGCGAGGACGTTTTCGTGCACTTCTCGGCGATTCAGGCCGGTGGATTCAGGAGCCTGCAGGAGGGTCAGCAAGTGCAATTCGACGTGACCAAGGGCCCCAAGGGCTGGCAGGCAGAGAACGTAAAACCTCTCTAGTCAGTGATGGGAAAGGGCGATGTTCCGGGAATCGCCCTTTCGCTATTTTGCTCGACTTGTTTTTTTAGGCACTGAAGGAATTTTTCTGAACCCAACGAGCTCACATTTTTCCTACGCCATTATCCGGCACAATATTCGTACCTATCGGTCCGGCGGAGTGCTGGTTGTAGTGAAGGGCAAGCAAAACGCCGAAACCGAATTGAAGGCGTTCGAAGATTCTCAAGACTCCTCTGACAGGCACGAGGGCTGGCGCTACTTCATTGAGAAAACCGACCTTGCGCCCGGCACGGACCCCGCTACTGCTACCCAACATCGCCAATCCGAACTGGACGCGCGAGAATCGAAGGCGCTGCGCGAGACCAACAATTCCAATTTCCCCTCGCCCGATCTGGAGGACTCAGATCGGTGAGCTGTGCGGCCCACAGCTTACGCTAGCTGCACGAGATTGCGTTCGTCAGGATTAACGGCCCCAGGTCCCGCCTTAAATTCGAGACATTTTCTTGATTCTCAGAGAGCAAAATTGCTTGCTCGTAGCAACCTGCTCCGTGCGAGAATCTTGACTCTATCCAAGACTTAAGGAGCAAGTCCCATGGCAGGACATGTTGAGTCATCCAGAAGCTTTTTTTCCCGTCGGGGCTTCTTTCGCGTTTCAAGTCTGTTGGCTGCGGCCTTGGGCGCGCGGCCGCTGGTTTCTGCCGCCAAAGGACGTTCCTCCGATCCTCAATCTTCGCGGGGCCCGTTGCCGGACGGTGAAGATTACTATGCAAAGCTCGGCGTGCGGACGATCATCAATGCAGCCGGGACTTATACGATGCTGACCGCCGCGTGCATGCCTCCGGAGGTTCTGGCGGCGGTGCAGAAGGCGGCACTTCATCCCGTGCGCTTGCGCGACCTGCAACAGAAAGCGGGCGAGTACATTGCGAATCGACTGAAGTGCGAGGGCGCAGTCGTTACTTCGGGCGCGTCGGGAGCCATCACGCTGGCGGCTGCGGCATGCCTGCAGTATGCGAATAACGCCAAAATTGTGGATATGCCTCAGGCAATTGACGGAATGAAGAACCAGGTCATTGTGCAGCACGCGCACCGGTATGAGTACGACCGCGCGATCTATCTGTGTGGCGCGCGTGTGACAGAGGTGGTCACACTCGACGACTACAAGCGCGCGTGTGCCGCGGGCAACGCGGTGATGACGAATTTTTTCAACGCAGCCGAGGACGAGGACGGCGTCGCAGGGACCGCTCAGATCGGACGTGAAGAATGGTTGCGCGTGGCCCACGATCACAAGATTCCGTGTCATCTCGATGCAGCCGCGGATATGCCTCCCATCTCGAATTTATGGAAGTACACAGGCATGGGTTTCGACCTTGTAGCTTTTTCCGGTGGGAAGGGTATGCGCGGGCCGCAGAATGCGGGACTGTTGCTTGGCCGGAAGGTGCTGACGGACCTGGCGCATGCCAACAACAATCCAGGTGACGGGGTTGGCCGCGGAATGAAAGTCGCGAAGGAACAGATTGTCGGGATGGTCGCGGCGGTCGACTGGGTGCTTTCTCACACCGAAGAATCAATGCAGGGCGATTATCAGAAGAGGGCGGATCTGATAGCCGAGGCCGTTAGAGGCATCCCTTCGGTGAAGACGGAAACAGTAGTTCCGAAGATTGCGAATCATGTTCCGCATCTTCTGATAAGGTTCGATCCGGCGGTTACGGGCGTGACAACCGCACAAATCGTCCAAACGCTAAGGAACGGGACACCTTCCATTGAGTTGAATCCGAATACCGGGCAAAAACCGAATCAGGGTATTCCAGCGGATGCGAACACGTTAGTGGTGGGAGTGTGGATGTTGCAACCTGGGGAAGATGCAATCGTCGGCCAAAGGCTGCGCGCAGCACTCACAAAAATGGCCTGAGGTTTCTAAGTGAGATAGATGAGTGCTGTTTTATTGGAGGCGCGGGTCGGAATCGAACCGACGCATAAAGGTTTTGCAGACCTCTCCCTTACCACTTGGGTACCGCGCCCCTGACATACGTTAGCGTCCCGGCTAAAAAATGTCCATCGATGGGCAACGTGCCGGTGGGGGACAGAAATCTGGAGCGGGAGACGGGATTTGAACCCGCGACTTCGACCTTGGCAAGGTCGCACTCTACCACTGAGTTACTCCCGCTCGTCGCTTCATTGTAAGGTACTTAGGGCTTTCCCGCAAATACAGTGGAATAACGCCACCTCTATGATTCCATGGCGGTTATTCCATGGTAAACTTCCCATCCGGCCCAGCTGGCTCCCAAGTTTCCAATCCAAGAAGACCCCACTTGAAGGAGGGGATATGCGCCTGAATTTTGGTCCATTCCGTCCAACATCCATCCGATTGCTAGCTCTCATTCCTCTTTTTGCCCTTACAGCTCTGTTGGCGGCGGCCTCGGACGGCCCGGCATTGCTGCGAAAACCGACCGTCAGCAAGTCGCAGATCGCCTTCAGCTATGGAGGGGATCTCTGGATTGTTGATCGAAGGGGCGGGGATGCACGACGCCTGACCAGCGACATCGGGATCGAAACGACTCCGTTGTTTTCTCCAGATGGATCATTGATCGCCTTCACGGGCGAGTACGACGGTAACGAGGACGTTTATGTCATTCCTGTTTCCGGGGGAATTCCAAAGCGGCTGACAACCCATCCCGGCTCGGACCAGGTTGTGGGCTGGACGCGCGATGGCAAGTACATTCTTTTCCGCTCGTCGCGGAATAGTTATTCGCGATTCAACCGGCTATTCGCAGTGAGCATCGATGGTGGACTCCCCGAGGAATTGCCCCTTCCCATGGCTGAAGAGGGATCGTACTCCCCCGACAGCAGCCACATGGCATACGTGCCGTTTACGAATTTCAGGGAGAGTTGGCAGTCGCAGCGCGGGCTGAAGCATTACCGGGGCGGCACCGCGTCACCGATCTGGATTGCGCGCATGTCGGACTCGGCGATCGAAAAAGTGCCGCGCAAAGACTCGAACGATTCGACACCCATGTGGTTCGACAAGCGTATTTACTTCCTGTCTGACCGGAACGGGCCGGTAAATCTCTATGCGTATGACACCGAGACAAAGCAGGTCACCGAAGCGATCGCGAGCAATGGCTCCGATATCAAGTCGGCGTCGATGGGGCCAGATGCCATCGCGTATGAGCAATTTGGATCGATCCATTTGTTTGATCCAGCGAGTGGGCAGCAGCACGCGGTGTCGATCCACGTCGCGGGAGACTTTCCAGCGGTGCGGCCGCACTTCGTCAAGGTGGCGGAACACATCCAGGGCGCGAACATTTCCCCGACGGGAGCACGCGCGGTATTTGAGGTACGCGGGGAAATTCTTACTGTCCCGGCGGAGCACGGGGACATTCGAAATCTGACGAATTCGCCGGGCGTAGCCGATCGTGATCCGGCGTGGTCTCCGGATGGGAAATGGATCGCATATTTTTCCGATGAATCCGGAGAGTATGCGCTGCACCTTCGCTCTCAGGATGGATTAAGCGATGTGCGCAAGATCAACCTGGGGACGCCGCCGAGTTTCTACTATTCGCCGATCTGGTCGCCCGACAGCAAGGCAATCGTCTACAGCGACAAGGCTACGCACCTGTGGTACGTGGATATTGATGCAGGCAAGCCGGTGCTGGTGGATACGAATCCGTATGACAACGGGCCCGGGCAAGGATTCCACCCGGTGTGGTCGCCCGATAGCCATTGGATCGCCTATTCACGTCAGCTCAACAGTGCGATGCGAGCCGTTTTCATTTATGGGTTGGCGGAGAAAACCACCCATCAAGTCACGGATGGGATGAGCGATGCGGCATCTGTGGTGTGGGACCGGAACGGAAAGTATCTGTACTTCTTTGCCAGCACCGACGTGGGACCTGTGATCGCGAGCAGCATGGGCAGCTATAAAGTGCCGGTGACGCGCAGCGGATATCTGATCGTGCTGAATAAGGATCAAAAGTCGCCGCTGGCTCCGCAAAGCGATGAGGAGACGATCAAGGCGGAAAAGTCCGGAAAGGCGGCGGAGAAGGACGAGTGCTCGCCGGACGAACAGGGCAAAGGTAGCGACGCGGCTCCAGAGTCGACGGCCAAGAAGAGTGACTCAGACAAAGGCGCTGACAAGAAAGCAACGGGCGAGGACACCGAGAATGAGAAGGCAAAGGCGACGCCCGCTGTTCATATCGACTTCGAGAATATCGATCAAAGGATCGTGGCATTGCCCTTTCCCGCCAGGAACTATGACGCGATGTTCGGGGGTAAAACGCACATCCTGTACCTGCTGGAAGGACCGACGGTAGAAGACCGGACAAATGATGATCACGAAACGGTGCAAAAGTTCGATCTGTGTACGCGGAAAACGGAGAAGGTGCTTGAGCGCGTGGACGACTTCATCGTTTCTGCAAACGCGCAGAAAGTGCTCTACCAGCAGTTTCCGGAGAGAGACCCATCACACGGGACACAAGGGGGCGAGCCAGCGCATGGGGCGTGGTTTATCAAATCGACTGACAGCCTGGGTAAGCCCGATTCCGGCAAATCGGAGCCTAACGGACGGTTAAAGATGGATGGGATGGAGGTAGCAGTCGATCCGCGCGCGGAGTGGGAACAAATGTACCGCGAGGTTTGGCGGATCGAGCGCGACTTTTTCTACGATCCCAATCTGCACGGGTTGAACCTCAAGGCGTTGCAGACTGCTTACGAACCATACGTTGAGAACGTCATGTCGCGTGCGGACCTGAACTACATCTTCGCCGATATGCTGGGCGATATTACGGCGCAGCATGTGTACATCGGTGGAGGCGACCGGCCCGAGGTGAAGCACGTCAGTGGAGGGTTGCTCGGCGCAGATTACGTCATCGACCACAACCGGTACCGGTTCTCGCATGTGTATCGCGGGGAAAACTGGAATCCAGAGCTGCGTGCGCCTTTGACAGAACCTGGCGTGAACGTCAAAGAGGGAGAATACCTGCTGGCCGTCAATGGCCGCGACTTGCACGGTACCGACGAAATCTTCAGCTTATTCCAGGAAACAGCTGGAAAATCGGTCGTATTGAAGGTTGGTGCAGATCCGGAAGGAAAAGATGCGCGGGCGGTGAGTGTTGTGCCGATCGCGAGCGAACAGACGTTGCGATTGCGGGCGTGGATGGATGAGAACCGGGCGAAAGTCGACAAGCTCAGTAACGGGCGTTTGGCCTACGTCTACCTGCCCGATACAGCGGTGAACGGCTACACCAACTTCAACCGATATTATTTCGCGCAGGCCGACCGCCAGGGCGCGGTGATCGACGAGCGGTTCAACGGCGGCGGCTGGATCGCGGACTACATCGTGGACTGGCTCAAACGGCCGCTGCTCGCGGTGGCGATGACGCGCGAAGGAAAGGACCGGTACTTTCCCCGGACAGTTTCCGGGCCGAAGGTGATGCTGATCAATGAATACGCGGGTTCGGGCGGCGATGCATTGCCCTGGATGTTCCGGCGTCTTGGGACCGGACAGCTTATTGGCACGCGGACCTGGGGCGGACTTATTGGCATCGGAGGGTACCCGGCGTTAATGGATGGAGGATCGATTACGGCACCGCGGTTCGCGATCTTCAATCCAGACACGGGCGAGTTCGATGTCGAAAACAAAGGCGTCGCGCCGGACATCGAAGTGGAACTGGATCCGGCCGCCTGGCGCCGTGGGAGCGATCCACAACTGGAAAAGGCAGTTGCCGTAGTTCTGGACGAACTGCAACAACATCCGGCGGCGCCGATGAAGCGACCGAAATATCCCGTATACAACTGGACGGAGATGAGGCAGAACTCCGGCGCGCCGGCGAAGCAGACAGGAAACTAGGTGGGCACTGTGTAGGTTCATTTTTCGCGCGAGGCGGATTCGTGGGAAGATTATGACGTCTTGGAATCCGCCTTTCACGCCTCGAATGATCCCCAGCAGCGTTGGCAAGAGAGAGCATTGCGCGCACGCAAGCTAGCACGACAGCATCCTGCTCACCAGGCCGCACTGCATTTCTACGAAAAAGTTTTGGGATTCCAGTCGGAAGTGGCTCGCGCATCCATAAACAAGTTCCGAACAGACGATCCTCTTCGATCGCAGATTGACCCTGCTTTTGTCTCGTCCAAAATTCCCGCGATTCTCGCGCTAACAGCGGCAAGCGGCCCCGAGATCCTACGCGAAGACGCTCGCAGCCTGATGGATGCTGGGGCGCAGAGATGGCAGAGCATCGCACAGGAATCACTCGACTCGTCGGCGCCCAGTTTGAGCGACGCTGAGCGTTTCTTTTCGCGAGCCTGCGTGCAGCCGATCGCAGAGTCACTCCAACGTCAGTTGCCCAAGCCGGCAGACTATGGCGAGAGCATCTGCCCAGCCTGCGGCGGGCTGCCTCAGATGGCCGTGCTGCGACCGGAAGGAGAAGGATCCAGCCGATGTTTGCTGTGCTCGTTCTGCCTCAGGGAGTGGCTCTTCCGGAGAATATGCTGCTGCTGGTGCGGCGAGGTGCAGAAAGAAAAGCTACCGCGATACACGGCGGAAGAGTGCGACTACATCTACGTTGAGGCCTGCGAAAGTTGCAAGCGATATTTCAAGGCAGTGGACATGTCAGTAAACGGCCTAGCTGTGCCACTAGTGGACGAGGCGGCCTGGGCTGTACTTGATGTTTGGGCTACCAGTCGGGGCTACGAAAAAATCATACAAAATCTGCTCGGTTTTTAACCTGCCGTTAACCTTTCGGCCGCATTGTATTGACACTCTCCGGAGAGGGGTGTACCTTGCCCTCATTCAGTGGGTAACGTAGTTTCCGGCTATGACATCTGAGTTAGTTGCTAGTTTCTAACTGGCGGAGACTTCCATGGAGCTCTCTCGGCGTACCTTCCTCAGGACGGGTGTGGCCGGAACGGTCGGACTTTCTGTTCTTGGGTTCGATCTTCAACCGCTACAAGCCCAGTCCTCGAGTCTCAAGATTTCCCGAACCACCCAGACTCGCAGCACCTGCCCGTATTGCTCGGTGAGTTGCGGGATCATCATCCATACCATCGGCGATGGCGCGAAGAATGTGACGCCGCAGGTGATTCATGTGGAGGGCGATCCGGATCATCCGATCAATCGTGGCACCTTGTGCCCGAAGGGATCGTCTCTGCTGCAGGACATTGTGAATGACCGGCGACTGTTGAAGCCACAGGTGCGGCGGCCGGGATCGGATCACTGGGAAGATATCTCCTGGGATCAGGCGATCGAGGAGATCGCGACGAAGACGAAGGCGCTGCGCGACGCGGATTTTGTCGAACAAGATAAGAACGGGAAGACCGTTAACCGGTGGGAGAGCTTCGCGTTTGCGGGCGGCTGCACTGATACCAACGAGTTCAATTACCTGGTTGTGAAGTCGATGCGTTCGATGGGGGTGACGTGCCTGGAAAACCAGGCACGTGTTTGACACGGCCCCACGGTCTCCAGTTTGGGGCCAACATTCGGACGCGGGGCGATGACCAACGGCTGGGTCGACATCAAGAACACCGACATGATGTTGATCATGGGCGGGAACCCGGCCGAGAACCATCCTTGCGGATTCAAGTGGGTGGTTGAGGCGAAGCGCAACCGGGACGCGAAAATCATCGTCGTCGATCCGCGCTTCACGCGCACGGCTTCTCAAGCCGATCAATTCCTCCAGATTCGAGTCGGATCGGATATCGCCTTCCTCGGCGGGCTGATTAATTACGCCCTCGCCAACAACCGCTTCAACCAGGAATATCTCGTCAACTACACGAATGCCGCCTTCATCGTGAAAGAGGGGTTCAAGCTGCCCGAAGATGGCTTGTACTCCGGCTTCGACGCGAACGCGAAAACGTACGACAAGTCCACGTGGAATTACGAAGAGGGTGGAGCGATTTCAGCATCTGGCGGAGGAAGCGCACCCGCTGCACCGCACGCTCAGGGCGGGGCATCGCATGCTGCCGAGGGGCAGGGCTACCAGGCGCAGGGGCCAGCGGGGGCAAAAGGGATGGGGGGCGGGCCGGTCCCGCCGCCGGCCATGCCGCCGAATGTTGCGTATGACTTTTCGCTGCAGCATCCGCGCTGCGTGTTCCAGCTCCTCAAGCAGCAGTACTCGCGCTACACACCGGAGATGGTCGAGCGCATTACGGGAATTCCGAAAGATCAGGCGCTTAAGGCCTGGGACACATTCACTTCTATTCGCCAGAACGGCAGCATGAAGAAGGCAGGAACGATTATCTACGCCGTCGGCTGGACGCAACATTCGTCGGGCACACAGACGATACGGACCGCGGCGATGATTCAGCTGCTGCTCGGAAATGTGGGGCGCGCCGGCGGCGGCGTCAACGCCCTGCGGGGGCACTCGAACATTCAAGGCGCGACCGATATGGCCGGCATCTTTGACATTCTTCCCGGATATCTGAAGATGCCAACACCCGCCGACACGGACTTGAAGACCTACCTCACGCGCACAACGCCGAAGTCATCGAAGCCGAAGGAATGGGACTCGTTTAATTATTGGTCGAATACCCCAGCGTTTACGGTTTCGCTGTTGAAGGCTCTCTACGGCGACGCGGCAAAGAAAGAGAACGATTTCGCATTTCAGTGGCTTCCTAAAATCGACCGCAAGTATTCATGGGCGGAGATCTGGGATGACATGTACAACGGCAAGGTCAAAGGCATGTACGCCTTCGGGATGAATGGCGTAATGATCGGGCCAAATGCCAAGAAGAATATCGAAGCGCTGAAGAAAGCAGACTTTCTTGTAGTTTGCGAAATCTATCCCGACGAAACCAGTGAATTCTGGCGGGCTCCCGGCACCACAGCCGAGGAGATGAAGAAGATCAACACCACGGTGTATCGCTTGCCAGGCGCGGGTTTTGCAGAGAAGGATGGAACGTTCGTCAATTCCGCTCGCTGGCTGCAATGGAAGTGGGCGGCAGTGCCTCCTCCCGGAGACTGCAAGCTGGATCAGGAGATCCTGGCTCGCATTTTCCTGAAAATTCGCGAGAAGTATCAGAAAGAAGGCGGGAAGCTTGCCGATCCGGTGCTGAAGGTCTCGTGGAACTACACGAACCCGCAAAATCCTTCTCTTTCCGAAGTGGCGAAGGAGATCAACGGTAAAGCCCTTGCGGATGTCACTGATCAGAAGACAAACACCACGATCAAGGCCGACCAGCAGCTTCCCGGCTTCTCTTTCCTGCGCGACGACGGTTCAACGATGTCGGGGAACTGGATCTACTGCGGGTCGTGGACCGAAGCAGGAGCTTTAACGCAGCGGCGGAATCCGGAAGATCCATCTGGGCTCGGCATTCACGCGAACTGGGCCTGGTCATGGCCGATGAACCGCCGGGTGCTCTACAACCGAGCGTCGTGCGACGTGAACGGGAAGCCATGGGATCCAGACCGTAAGCAGGTGTGGTGGAGCGAGGCGAAGCAGAAGTGGGTCGGCAACGATGTACCGGACTTCAAGCCGGACTCCGATCCAAAGGCCCATATGGGCCCATTCATCATGAATCCGGAAGGCGTTGGCCGCTTGTTCGTGCCTATAGGCGCGGTGGCCGATGGTCCGTTTCCGGAGCACTACGAGCCGACTGAGAGCCCGGTGGCGAATCCGCTGCATCCGAACCAATCCAACAATCCCCTCGCCAAGCGATTCAAATCGGATCTGGACAAGTACGGCACCGTCGAGCAGGGATTCACGATCATTTGCACGACCTATCGGCTGACCGAGCACTATCACTATTGGACGAAAAATAATCCCATGAACGTGCAACTGGTTCCTGAGCCGTTCGTGGAGATTCCCGCAGAACTGGCCGACGAGATTGGCATTCGCGGGGGTGAGCGAGTGAAGGTGACGAGCGCGCGTGCGGAGTACATCGCGAAGGCGATGGTTACAAGGCGCATCAAGGGAATGATGATCGATGGCAAAAAGACCTATCAGATTGGCGTTCCCATTCACTGGGGATTTCGCGGGATCGCGGAAGATGAGGGCAAGACCGCGAAGACGCCGGCAAATCTGCTTTCACCGGCGGTCATCGACCCGAATGCGTATACCCCAGAATTCAAGGGCTTCCTGGTGAAGCTGGAGCGGGTATAGAGGAGACCTGAGATGAGCGATCGCCCCACGCTGGAAGTGCAGAAGATCTCAGGGCATCCTGGGCCGGTCCCGGGTGCAGGGACCCAACGACAGGAAGTTCTCTGCAAATTAATCGACACAACCACGTGCATCGGGTGCAAGGCATGCGAGGTCGCGTGCGTGGAGTGGAACGACATGCCGTTCCAGCCCACCATGTTCGACAACACCTACCAGACGATGCCGGACACGAACTGGAATTATTGGAACCTGATCAAGTTCAATGAAGTTTCGAACGACGATGGGTCGTTCCAGTGGCTGATGCGCAAGCATCAGTGCATGCACTGCGCCGACCCCGGATGCCTGGCGGCGTGCCCGTCGGATGGCGCAATCGTTCAATACAAGAATGGAATCGTCGACTTCCAGCAGGAGAACTGCATCGGTTGCCAGTTCTGCGTTTCCGGGTGCCCGTTCAACGTGCCAAAGTTCAATCCTTCGACCAAAAAGGTTTACAAGTGCACATTGTGCTCGGATCGCGTCGGAGCGGGACTGGAACCGGCTTGCATCAAAGCCTGCCCGACCGGCTGCCTGCACTTCGGCACGAAGGACGACATGCTCCAGCTTGCTGGACGGCGCGTTACGCAACTGCAGCAGATTTCCGGGTTCAAGGATGCTGGCATTTACGATCCGCAATCAATTGGTGGGACTTCGGTCGTTTATGTCTTACACGACGCGAGCAATCCGGAAAAATACGGTGGTCTCCCCAAGAATCCGCGCATTCCGATCGCTTTCACCGTTTGGAAAAGCTGGTTCAAGCCTTTGGGACTGATTGCATCCATGATGGCTTTTGCAGGGGTGATTCTGCACTACGTCACCGAAGGTCCGCGAAGAGTGCAGCCGCAACCCCCTGTCAAAGAAATCGACGGCGACCCGAAGAAGGAGGGCTGAGTGGCAACCACAACCCAAGGCTTGCGCCGCGATCCCGATCACTTCATCAATCGGATCGGGTTGACCGTGGTGTACGTCGGCGAGCTTCTTCGGCATCGCGCCTACACGCGTTTTCTGCATTGGATGTATGGGATTTTTTTCTTCCTGGCCTTGCTCTCCGGCTTCGGTATTTACATGCCGTGGATTTTTCGTTGGTTCACGCCGCTATTTGGCGGCGGGGCGATGACGCGTCTGCTTCATCCGTGGTTCGGCCTTGGATTTGTTCTCTTCTTCGGCCTGCAGGCGATCAATTGGCTGGTGGAGATGAGTTGGGGGCCCGGCGATTCACGCTGGATCGGGCGGTTGAAGGAGTATGTGACGCACCGCGACTCGATTGAGCCTCCTGATGTCGGCTTCTTCAATGCCGGGCAGAAGCTGATGTTCTGGGAAATCGTCGGTGGATGCGTCGCCTATTTGGTCACCGGCATCATCATGTGGTTTCCGGAGATCTTCGGGCGCTGGCCAGTGTCGGTGAGCTATGTGATCCATGACATTTCGGCGCTGATCATGCTGGCTGGAATCTTTGTACATATTTATCTCAGCACGATCGGCGAACCGGGCACGATGCAGGCGATGACGCGCGGTACGGTGAGCGAGGCATGGGCCTGGACACATCATCCGGCATGGTACAAGCAGGTCACAGGACGCGACCCGCAGCAAGCTTTAGAAGAGGCTCGACGCAAGCAAGCAGGCAACACACCGTAAGATCTCGGCTCAACGCCTTCGTCGGATCAAGAACCTGCACGATTTCCGCGCTTCGTAAGCTCGGGCGTAGACTGGTGGGCCATGACTCATCTGAGAGCCTGCCCACCAGCGATTTCCGATAGGCTGTCTTCGTTTCCTGCTTCACCCGTCTGCAGAATCCAGTCGGCGATCGCAGCACTGGTGACGAGTGTCAGCGCCTTTGTTCTACTGACTTCGGTCTCTGCTTTTGCGCAATCCTCGGCGAGCAGCGGCGCTGATTTACCGGTCGAGCAGTTTCTGTCGATCTCCGCCATCCCTCTCTACAACGGGCCGGTACCCGGAGAGAAAAGCGTCGACCCGGCAACAGCGCCGTTCCTGACGGTCTTTCCACCATGGGAGAAATCAAATGGCACGGCAGTGATCATCGCGCCAGGTGGTGGCTACACCATGCTGGCGAGCAATCATGAGGGCCGCCAGGAGGCGGACTGGTTCGCGCAACTGGGAGTCGTGGCGTTTGTTCTGAAATATCGGATGGGCCCGCAGCACCGCTATCCTCAGCCGTTGCAGGACGCGCAGCGCGCGATTCGGCTGGTTCGTTCCCGCGCAGCGGATTTCGGCATTTCGCCGGATCGCATCGGATTCATGGGATTCTCAGCAGGCGGACATCTTGCTGCCGAGACGGGAACCGAGTTTGACGCCGGCAATCCGCAAGCGCCAGACCCGGTGGAGCGCGTTAGCAGCCGGCCAGATTTTCTCGTACTCGGCTATCCGTGGCTCAATGCGATGAACGCTGACCAGGACGGAAAGAGTGAATACTGCCGGAACATCGACCTTCACGACGCGGAATTATGCGAGCGTTACAGTGCGATGTACAGCCCCGAGCGCCACGTTTCCCACAACACACCGCCCGTTTTCATCTTTCACACGACAACGGATGATGGCGTCCCGGTGCAGGCGTCCGTCTCGTTCTATTCGGCATTGATTGTCGCGAAAGTGCCGGCAGAGATGCACATCTTCTACGAGGGCCCTCATGGAGTCGGCATGGGCCGGTCGAATCCGTATCTGAATGTGTGGCCAACGCTGCTCGAAGGCTGGATGCGCAACCGCGGATTGTTGAAGGAATCGTCGGAAAAGTAAGGCACGAGCCCGGAGCCAGTTACCGCGAGGCGCCGAGATAGTTTCCATAGCCCACGATGATGGTCGAGCCCACCAAAACCAAGAGACTGGCCGCCACGAGAAGTTTGGTCCGCCCACCTGCGCCTTTCCACTCTTTCAGAGCTATGCCCCAAAGCGTGCTGAAGATGATGATGCTCGCCATGTGGAGGGTCCAACTGGAGAACTTGAATCTTCCCATTTGCGTCTCGCCCATGGTGTAAAAGAAAAACTGCATATACCAGGTCGTTCCGGCGAGCGCCGAGAAGAAATAATTCGACAGCATCGGCGCTCTCACCGCTGCCTGCTGCGCAACTGCGACACCGACGGCCATTTCTTCGCCCGGAGCATCCGTAACTGTCTCGAGAATGGGCTCCTCGGTGCGGTCCGGCACCGCGCCACGAATTTCGGAGTCGAAATATTGATATCCGGTCTGATTGCGAATGTTGAGGATCACGCACCAGATGAAGTTGGTGGTGAAACCGCCGGCCAGCAGAACGACGAGTACGGGAAGTCCTTGCCAAAGCACAGGCGTACCGTGGGAGATCGTGATGGCCTTGATCGGATCTCCAGCGGCGAGGCCGTAGGCAAAACACGCACTCATCACCCCGGAAAACGTTGCGACCAGCAAGCCTTTCTTGAGGGCGAATTCCTTGATGGCAGCACGCTTCTGGTCGTCAGACATCTCACGCTCTTTCGAAACCCCGGCGGCGCCGGCGAACGCGATTCCAAGCAGGCAAATAACGACTCCGACCAGAATCACTCGGCCTGAACTCGTGCCGAGCACCTCGGTGGCAAACTGACCGCGAAAAATGGGGGGCATCAACGTGCCGAAAGCCGCGGTATATCCGAGAGCCACCGCCATTCCGAGCGACATCCCCAGGTAGCGCATTGTCAGTCCGAAAGTGAGGCCACCGAGCCCCCAGAGGACACCAAAAGTGTAGGTCCAAAACAAACTGCTGGCCGGGGCCGCGTGGAGCACCTGGCCGAGATCCCTGGTCATAGTGAGGGCGAGAATCCAGGGGGCGATGATCCAACTGAAGAATCCGCCAACCAGCCAATAGGTTTCCCAGGCCCAGCTCTTCACGGCCCGAAAAGGAACATAGAAGCTGCCGGAGGCGAGCCCACCGAGCCAATGAAACAGCACACCCAAAGCCGGGTTTGGATTCACGAGTTCCTCGCAGGTGAATTAAAGATGGAACACTTCTTCCAGTGTCACAATCGCACGATCGGGCAAAGATTGATCGAGCACGAAGAAGTCGCGCATCTCGCGCTGCCAGCGCTCATTCACTTCCCTTTTCGTCATCTCCGCTCGCGCGCGGTCAAAATCTTCCGTTTCCAGATAGCCAACCAGTAAGCCATCTTCACGAAGAAAGAGCGAGTAATTCTGCCATCCTGTTTGCCGCAATGCGGACTGCATCTCGGGCCAGACATTGCGATGACGAGCTTTGTATTCTTCCAACCGTTCAGGCTTGACCTGCAGCACGAAGCAGATGCGACTCAAGGACGGTTTCTGGTGGCTCTCAGGCATAGTTATTCCCGCAGTACTGCTCGAAGCGTTGAGTGTGTTCGCTCCACTGACTGGTATCGCGCGGCTCAAAGATCTCTGTGGGGAACGACCGCTCGACCATCGACCGAACCTCCCGCAGCGACGCAGCCTCACCGGTTGCGAGAACCTGCACGGCGATGTTGCCCAGGGCAGTGGCTTCGCTGGGCCCGGCGAGCACTCGCCTTCCAGTCGCGTCGGCGGTGAATTGATTCAGCATGCGGTTTTTGGACCCGCCGCCGACAATACGAATTTGGCTGATGCTCTGACGGCTTACCTGCTCAAGATCGCGGATCACCCTGCGGTATTTCAGCGCGAGGCTCTCCATAATTGCCCGCACGAATTCCCCGGGACTATTCGGGACGGGCTGGTCCGTTCGATCACAGAATCGAGCGATGGCCTCCGTCATGTCGGCAGGCCGCAAGAAAGATGCGTCATCGGGATCGGCGAGGCACCGAAACGGAGCCGCGCGCCCAGCCAGATCAATCAACTCTGCATACTCGTAGGACTGATTTTTCTCCGCCCAGGAACGGCGGCAGCCCTGTAGCATCCACATTCCCATCACATTCTTGAGGAGCCGCGTGGTTCCATCTACGCCGCCCTCATTGGTGAAGTTCAACCGTAAGGCATCCGGTGTGATCACTGGCGAATCCACCTCGATACCAACCAGTGACCAGGTACCAGAACTTAGAAATGCAGTGCCATCGCGCGCCGAAATCGCTGCAACGGCGGAGCCGGTGTCGTGGCTGGCCGGGGCAATGACTTGCGTCCCGGACAGTGAAGAATTCTCCGCGAACTGCGGAAGGATCGTTCCGAGGACAGTGCCCGGTTCCACGAGCGGAGCTGGAAGATCGATGGGAAGGTCGAACCTCTGCAGCAACTCTTTCGCCCACGAGCGCTGAACTGGATCGATCATCTGGGTAGTGGTCGCGATCGTGTATTCGGAGACTGCCTTCCCGCTGAGCCAATAGTGGAAAATATCCGGCATTGTCAGCAGCTGCTTCGCTGATGCAAACAGTTTTGGGTCATCGCGCCGCGCGGCAAGTAACTGGTACAGAGTGTTGATGGGCATGAATTGGATTCCGGTGGCGCGGTAAATTTCCTCGCGGGGAACCGTCTGGAATGCCTGTTCCATCACACCTTCGGTGCGCCGATCGCGGTAATGATAGGGATTCTCGAGTAACTCTCCCTTTTCTCCGAGGAGGGCATAATCGACGCCCCATGTATCGACTCCGATGCTCTCGAGCCGTGTGCCATCGAGACTCGCCAGAGCTTTTCGCATCTCGGACCATAGCCTCGATACGTCCCAGCGTTGCGAGCCGTGCATCTCGATCGGCCCATTGGGAAAGCGATGAACTTCTTCGGTGGTCAGAATTCCCGATTGCAATTTACCCAGGACGGCGCGTCCGCTCTCCGCGCCTAAATCGAACGCCAGGTATTTTTTTCCGTTTGCGCTCTGTTGCATGCGATTCGTCACTCCGGCCAATCACGGCTCAGCAATGATTCCGGCAAGTTTACTTCCAGGCCCAGACATGAAATGATGCCGCTTCCGAATTGCCCATCTTTTCTCGAGCATTTCGTCTCGGTCAAAGGAGACCGCAATGCATTCCTCATTCCGTCTCTCTTGTTGTGTGCGAATCGCCGTCTTCTTACTTCTAAGCCCTTTCGGCCTCGCTGCCACGCCTCTTAGCCTGACCAATCTGCGATGCGAGTATAAGACCAATCCGATTGGAATTGATGTATCAAAACCGCGGATGAGTTGGGAACTCGTATCGTCGGAGCGAGGAACGCTCCAGTCGGCGTACCAGGCCCAAGTCGCCGCGTCGATAGACGACCTGCGGAAAAACAAAGTGCTGTGGGATTCCGGCCGCCAGAATTCGGACGCCTCGATTCATATCGTCTATGCGGGACCCGCATTGCAAAGTGAGAAGAGATATTACTGGCAGGTGCGTGTTTGGGACAACCAGGGACGCAGTTCCGGGTGGAGCGAGCCCGCGTACTGGGAAATGGGTCTACTGCAGCCCTCCGACTGGAAAGCGCACTGGATCACTCCCAATCTCAAGGAGGAACCGGCGAAATCGAATCCTTCGCCGATGCTGCGTCATGTATTTGAAACCCGTGGGAATGTGGCCAGCGCCCGGCTCTATGCCTCGGCGATGGGCCTTTATGAAATCGAATTGAACGGTAAGCGCGTCGGCGATCAATACTTCACGCCCGGCTGGACCGCTTACGACTTCCGCTATCAATATCAGACCTTCGACGTGACAGACATGCTGAAGTCGGGGAAGAACGCCATGGGAGCGACGCTGGGGGATGGATGGTTTCGCGGATTCATGACATGGGACGCGAATCGCGACTCCTATGGCACGAAACTGGCTCTGCTCGCACAACTGGTGATCACCTACAAGGACGGCAAGCGGCAGATCGTCGGAACGGATGAAAGCTGGAAAGCGGCGACGGGCCCGATCCTCAGCTCCGATATATACAACGGCGAGACGTATGACGCGCGGCTCGAGCGCGCCGGCTGGAGCGAAAGCGCATTTGATGATAAAGATTGGAGCGCAGTGGGTGTGCTCGATCCGCCCAAGGCGGCGTTGGTGGCGCCCGCCGGGCCGCCGGTACGCCCGATTGAGGAAATCAAGCCGGTCAAGCTCATCAAGACTCCGGGCGGCGACACGGTGATCGATATGGGGCAGAACATGGTGGGATGGGTGCGAATGCGAGTAACCGCTCCCACGGGCACGGAGATCACGCTGCGGCATGCTGAAGTTTTGGACAGCAAAGGCAATTTTTATACCGAGAACCTGCGCGCAGCCAAAGAGACGAATCGTTACATCGCAAAGGGACAAGGGGTTGAGACATTTGCGCCGCACTTTACGTTCCAGGGGTTTCGCTATGTCGCTGTGAGCGGCTGGCCCGGCGAAGTGCCTCTGGACGCATTCACGGGCATCGTGGTTCATTCTGCGATCGAGCGTTCGGGAACGTTTGAAACGTCGGACGCAATGTTGAACAAACTGGAACACAACATCATCTGGGGACAGAAGGGGAATTTTGTCGACGTCCCGACCGACTGTCCGCAAAGAGACGAGCGCCTGGGATGGACAGGGGATGCTGAAGTCTTTTCGCGGACGGCTTGTTTTAATCACGACTCGGCGGCGTTCTACACGAAATGGCTGAAGGACCTCGCTCTCGACCAGCAGGACGATGGCGCCGTGCCCCACGTAATTCCTAATGTTCTAAGCCACAAGACCCGGAAGGGCGATGCCGCCGCTCCGGGCTGGGCCGATGTGGCGACGGTGGTGCCATGGACGGTTTATCTCTCCTACGGAGACAGAAGAATTCTGGAGGAGCAGTACCCCAGCATGAAAGCATGGGTCGAATACATGCGCCGCACGGCCGGGGATCAGTACATCTGGAAGACAGGGGATGCATTTGGAGACTGGCTGGCATTCGCCACAAACGACTCAGACTATCCGGGCGCTACAACAGATAAGGATCTCATCAAGACGGCCTACTTCGCGCGCTCCACGGACTTGTTGCGGGCAACCGCCGAAGTCTTGGGGAAAAAGGAAGACGCGGAGAACTACGCGGCTTTACTGGATCACGTTCGAACAGCCTTCCAGCGGGAATTTGTAACGCCCAACGGACGGGTGGCTTCCAATACACAAACCGCCTATTCGCTGGCGCTCGCCTTTGATTTATTGCCGGAGTCGCAGCGCCAACAAGCCGCGGCAAGGCTGGCCGAAGATGTACGCCACTTCGAGCACATCACAACGGGCTTTCTGGGCACACCACTCATTTGTAAGGTCCTCAGCGATTACGGATATTTCAATGAAGCGTACATGCTGCTGAACCGGAAAGAATACCCGTCCTGGCTTTACCCGATTACAAAGGATGCCACGACAATCTGGGAGCGTTGGGACGGCATCAAGCCTGACGGGTCATTCCAGGATCCGGGCATGAATTCCTTCAACCATTACGCCTATGGCGCGATCGGGGAGTGGATGTACCGTGTGATCGCCGGAATCGAGATCGATCCCCAACAACCGGGATACAAACACTTCCTGATCCAGCCGCACCCAGGCGGAGGACTCACCTTTGCAAAGGGCTCGGTTCATTCGATGTACGGCAAAGTGGCTTCCTCCTGGGATCTGAAGGATGGGCAGATGACAGTGCGGGTAGAAATTCCTGCGAATACAAGCGCCACGATTCGCCTGCCCCAAGCCAAACTGGCAGACTCGATGGAAGGCGGAAAGCCTCTGGGATCTGGTCTCGGCTTGTCTGGTGCTCGCCAGGGGGAGGGATTCGTCTCAGTAGAAGCTGGATCTGGAAGCTACGAGTTCCAATATCCGGCGGCGAAGTAGACCTGGCTTGGAATTCAATGGAGCTCCGCTGGCTTCAATCGCGGCGTTAAGAGTTGGATGATCGCCAGGGCAACGAGATAGGAAAAGCCTGCAATTAGAAATGGCACCATGTAACTGCCGGTCCATTGCAGGGTGTAGCCGACGATTTTGGCAATAAACATTCCGCCAATCGCACCCGCCATGCCACCCAAACCTACGACCGAGGCCACCGCCTGCGAAGGAAATGTGTCAGATGTCAAGGTAAACAAGTTTGCAGAAAATCCCTGATGTGCGGCGGCAGCAATCGCGATTAACAGAACCGGCCCCCACAAGCCTTTAAGGTCGTACGCGAAGATGATTGGGACGACGCAAACAGCACAGAGAAGCATCGTGCCCTTGCGCGCCAGATCGACGCTCTTGCCCTTTGCGATCAGAAAGGAAGAAAGCCATCCTCCGGCGATACTACCGAAATCGGAGATCACGTAGATGACAACCATGGGCAATCCGATTTTCGTTAGAGTCAGCCCATGCTTGCGCTGCAGGAAGTCCGGGACCCAAAACAGGTAGAACCACCAGATTGGATCGGTGATGAACTTGGCGAGCACAAAGGACCACGTCTGCCGGTGGGGCAACAGGCGAGCCCATGGAATCCGCACCGGCGGTTCCTGGGGATCGCTGCGAATGTATGCCATCTCGGCGGGTGACAGGCTCGGATGTTCCTCTGGCCTTCGATAGAAGCCAAGCCAAAGCACGAGCCAGGCAAAGCCAAGCGCTCCGGTCGCTACGAAAGCCCAACGCCACCCCCATCGGATCGTGATCCATGGGACTACCAGAGGAGTGATAATAGCCCCGAGATTCGAACCTGCGTTGAAAACTCCGGTCGCAAGAGCGCGTTCTTTCTTGGGAAACCACTCCGCTACCGCTTTGATGCTGGCCGGGAAGACCCCTGATTCTGAGAAACCCAACGCCGACCGTGCGACGAGGAAACTTGTGAGAGAGCTGCCCAAGGCGTGGCCGATTGAAGCAAGGCTCCAGAAGATCATTGAAGCTGCGTAACCTATCCGCACGCCAAGACGATCGATGAACCGACCGACAACAACCATCCCGATTGCATACGCAGCCTGAAAAGCGACTACGAGGTTCCCGTAGTCGATCTCGTTCCAGCCCAGTTCATGTTGGAGCGTAGTTTTCAGCACGCCGAGGATCTGGCGATCCATGTAATTCTTGGTCACCCCAAGCAGCAGCAGGGTGCAGATCACCCATCGGAAACGGGCCACGCGGGAGTGGGGTTCATCGCCGAACGAAATGGGTGGATGGGAGACGGGCGAAGTGGCGGGATCCATGTTGGAGGGCTATCGCTTGCGGCTGGCCTTCCCAAAGCTCTCTTCGGTCTCACCGGCAAAAGGATCGGATCCCTCGGATGGCGCCCGCGAGGGCGAGTTGCGCGATTCTTCCTGTCTCAGAGCAAATTCCTCAAAACGCGGATCGGGCAGCCCCAATCTCTTCTTGATCGCCAGTAAATCGCCAACTTTGTCGCGTCCGATGTAAGAAACCGGCGCACCAAGCTGGGCGGCCAGCATCAGGGTCCAGCAATAGGTTTCGAGCACTTCCGCACACCACTCGGCATGAGTCACGGTGTCAGCCCAGCAGACGATTCCATGATTCCCGAGAAGGATCGTGTTGTGATCCTTGACGTAGGGAAGGATGGTTCTCGCGAAGGCGGCGGTACCTGGAGTTTCGTAAGGAGCCAGCGCCACTCTTCCAACGAAAACTTCGTACTCTGGAATGATTCCGCTCGGCGGAACACTTCCGGTAATCGCGTAAGCAGTCGCGTGAGGCGGATGACAGTGCACGACCGCCTTGGCCTTCGGTTGCGCTTTGTAGATCTCAAGATGCAGGAGGATTTCGCTGGTGCGCTGCTTCTTCCCGGCTAACTGATTGCCTTCCAGGTCCACCAGGCAGAGGTCGTTTACCGTTAAATCGAACTTGCTGCGCAACGTGGGAGTGCAGATTACCGCTTCGGGAGCGATCCGGCAGGAGATGTTGCCACCGTTTCCGTCGACATATTGACGCAACCACAGTTTCCGCCCGACGTCGCAAATCTCCTGCTTGATAGGGCGCGCTGCCGCTGATGCGAGCAGGCGGGCGGCTTTGAACTTGCCGGGTTTGGTTGATTTATCGGGCATCGAAACGTTTATCCAGAGTTACGAAAACCCCGAGAACGGGTAGAATCACGACTCTACGAGTGTACATTGTTGTTGCGTCAAATTCCTCTCAGGATCGATCAGGAATGCGTCTCGTAACGTTTAAGGCTGGCGCAGACAGCGCAAAGATTGGTGTCGTCGTCGGACAGGAAGTTCTTCCCTTGCCCTCTGCCGATCGCGATATGACGGCTTTTCTGGCGGCCGGACCATCGGCCATGGCGGAGGCAGAACGGATAAACCGCGGGGAGAAGCCTCCTGCCGCACGCTATCCCTTATCAGAAATCAAATTGCTCGCGCCCGTTCTGCGGCCTGGAAAGATCATCGCAGTGGGATTGAACTACCGCGATCATGCGATCGAAACCAAGCAGGAAATCCCGACTTCGCCGATCATTTTCGCCAAATTTCCCACCAGCGTGACACACCCGGATACTCCTGTTGTACTGCCAGACGGGGATCCCCAAGCGGACTATGAGGCCGAACTTGCCGTGGTCATCGGCCGGCAAGCAAAGGGGGTGGCAGAAGCGAACGCGATGGATTACGTCGCGGGCTACATGCCGTTGAACGATGTTTCCGCGCGGAAGTGGCAGTTCTCCGATAAACAGTGGGTTCGAGGCAAGTCCTGCGACACGTTTTGCCCGATGGGCCCCTGGCTGACGACAAAAGATTCCGTTTCCGATCCTCATGCACTGTTTATCCGCACCCGGGTGAACAGCGCCGTGATGCAGAATTCAAACACCTCAAATCTTATTTTTAAGGTTCCGTTCTTAATTCAATTTCTCTCGGCATCGATGACCCTGGAACCTGGGGATGTGATTGCGACAGGAACTCCGGATGGGGTCGGGGTGTTCCGCAAGCCGCCGGTCTTTTTGAAATCCGGCGACGTTATGGAAGTTGAGATCGAGGGGCTGGGCGTGCTGCGGAATCCGGTTACGTAAGCCGACTCGCGCTCTCTAGGCAACCGCCACTTGAAGCATCATCTTGAGTGCAAGGCCCGGGTCCTGGCTCATGCGCTCGAACGCCTCCTGGCCCTTTTCCAGAGGCAAGCACACGGTCCATGGCGTCAGATCTACCTCCCCGGCGATCAGAAGATCGAGGGAGCGTCTGAAATCGATGGGCGTGTAGGCGAAAGACATCACCACTCGATGCTCCTTGCGGATGCTGGGGACAAAGCTTATCTCGCTTTTCTGAGCGCCCATTCCAAGCAAAACGACCTGGCCCGCGGGGCGACAAAGATCAAATGCCGTTTGCCGAGCCGCGGCGCTGCCTGAGGCGTCGATGACGACATCGAAGCCACGTTTTGCGATTTTTTGGGCCTCGAGGAGCATGTCCTCGCGCGCAGCATTAAGGGTTGCAAAGGCGCCCAGCTTGCGCATGGTTTCGAGGCGTTGGTCGTTCACATCGGTTACCACGATGTCGCGAGCGCCGATCCGGCGCGCCACCAGCAGGGCGAGTGCACCCATCGTGCCTCCGCCGACGATCGCCAGCCGGAAGAACGGCAAAGGTGCCGTAATGCGGAACATATGGACAATGTTCGCCAGCGGTTCAGCGAGGATCGCCCGCTCCGAACTGAGAGAATCCGGGACCTCATAGATTTGATGGGGCGGAAGCGCTACGTACTCCGCGAATGTGCCCGCCGTCGTCCCGAGACCAAGCAGTTTCCACGAGTCGCACAGATTCTGGGCTCCGGAGATACAGGCATCGCAATGACCGCAGCTCACCAAGGGATTGGCCACAATCCGGCGCCCGTCCTGCCGGCGCCCCACCAGTTCGTGGCCCAGGATCAAAGGGGGCTTTCTGAGAGCGCTGTGCCCCAGGAAGCCCGAGATATCGGAGCCACAGATGCCCGCGACCTCGACGGAAATCTCTTCCAACCCTGATTGACGCTCGGGGCGCGGTTGTTGCTGCATCTCGACACGGTTGGGGGCGGTGTAGACCAGAGCTCGCATGCAGGAAAGTATAAGACACATGGGCCTCGCGGGCACGTGCGCGCGAGGGGAAAGGCTATCAAATCACCCAGGCAATCCCAACCTTCACTCGAAGCGCAAAATTACGATCTCCGGGTTGGATCCCATACGAAGCGGCGGCCCCCATGTTCCCGCTCCGCTCGAAGTGAACACTTGCATGTTTCCAATCCGGCTCCAGCCGTAGGCAAACTGTCGGTAAATCCGCCGAACAAACCACGTCCACGGAAAGAATTGCCCGAGATGCGTGTGGCCCGAAAGCTGTAGAGAGAATCCAGCTGCCTCTGCGATCGCAGGATTGTCGGGAGCATGGGTAAGAAGTATGCTGGCGCGGGTCTGGTCGATGGAAGCCCGATTGAGGTTCGAGGCGAACGAACTTCCATGTGCCGCGTCGCGGAACGGAACGCCGACGACTTGCAATCCGTCGAGATCGACTTTCTCATTTCGCAGCACCCGAACTCCGGCCTCTTCGATCGCCCGCAAATAGCGGGTATCGTCGCCAAACTGCTCGTGATTCCCAGCGACAAAATAGACACCATGAGTCGCCCTGAGTTGAGCCAGCGGCGAAGCGGCGGCGGATGCGTCAATCGAAGTGCCATCGTAGAGATCGCCCGGAATGAATACGACGTCGGGGCGTTCATTCATGATCTTTGCGACGATGCGTTTCAGAAATCGGCCGTTGTGAACGTGCCCGAGGTGCAAGTCGCTGACCAGCGCCGCCGTTCGTCCGCGCCATGAAGCGGGCAACTTTGGGAGCCGGACCGTAGCTCGAACAACACGAGTACGGTTAGCGTTCCAGACCGCGTAGGATGCCGCAAGGCACGCCATGACAAAGAACCCTTCAACGGTCCGATGAAAGTTCATCGGCAACCCGGCGATCCGGAAGAATACCCATGCCGCCCATGCGAAGACGGCCGCAACGAAGAAGAAATTCACAAATCCCAGCCACACCGCAGCGGCCGTATAGAAAAGTCTTATGGGACTGTTGTTATATCGGAAAGCGAATAATGACGCCGCCACGAAACTAAACGATAAGACCGCAAAGCTTAGTTTAAGAACCGTACTTGGTGGCGGGTCGACCGTTCCCGGCGAAAAAATCCATGTCTCATAGAGGAAAAAATGCGTCAAAAGAAGGATGCATTGGACAAGGAAGACAAATGTGAAGATGCGTTTCCAAGGGCGCATATTGAATTGGATTCTCAAAACCCCGAATCGAATCAAAGAGGTGTCCAGCTCGAAAACCAGGGCCAGGGGTGGCGCACGCCCGGTGTCCAGTTTCTGGGCAGCAGCGCCTCTCTGCGCCGGATGGTTGGCCATCTGTTGCTGCGGGCAACCGGCTCAGGCGCAGGGCGCCAAACCATCGCAAACTGCGGCGTCCGCTCAGCAGGCCCCGCAGACGACCAACGGGTTGCCTCCGCTTACGCTGGACGGTACTGCCATCCTTCATCACCTGAACGAGGTGATCAGCTGGTATCGGCATTCGACAACCGACGTTGGGTCCGTGGGGCTGCCGACCGATGCCATTTATCAAGACAATGCCAAAACGCTCGGCGACCAGGTGGTACGGCTGGCATTTCAATCGGCCCGTTCCGAGGCATCTCTGATCGCCGCACAGAAAAAACCCGGAAACGCGAACCAGCCATCTGCGCAAAGCAGCCAGCAGCAAACTTTGTCGCAGATGCAGCAACGAACAGAGGCCCAGGTCGGGCAGCTGCAATCGCAGATCGAGAGCCTAAATGCGAGCATCGCGAAAACACCCGCCTCTCGCCACAAAACCCTTGTTCAACAGAGAGACGCCCTTCAAGGCGAGTTAGATTTGCAGAAAGCGCTGCTTGAAGCACTCCAGAAAATGCAGACTTTCATGGAAACCAGTGGCGAAACCGCGGGTGGCCTCGAAGGAGGCATTGAGCAACTCGCCAAATCGATCCCCGAAGTGTTGGGCGCAACTGCGGCTCAAAAAACGGCCACTCCGCAAAAGGCAGCGAAACCTTCCCTGGCCAATTCCGGAGGCCTGGTAGGCGAGGCCATGACGCTTTATGACTACATGGGAGCGATGCACCAGATCGAGAGCGTCATCAGCCAAACGAACAGCGCGCGAGATGCCGCCGATCACCTGCGCGCGCCGCTGCGTGACGCCATCCGGGCTACCATCCAGCAGAGTCAAACACTGGCCAACCAGCCGCCCGGAAATGATCTTCAGCAATTACAGTCGGAACGGCAGGAGTTTCAGGAACTGACCACGCGCTTCAAGCAATTGTCTGACGCGTTGCTGCCGTTGAGCCAGGAAATGATCATCCTGAATGACACGAAGACGAACTTCGAAGAATGGCGCAATTCGATCGCGCGTGAATCCAAGTACATTTTGCGCTCCGTGCTGCTACGAGTTGCAGCCATTGCGATTGCACTGATCCTGATTCTGGTTCTCTCCGAGGTCTGGCGTCGCGTTACGTTTCGCTATATCGGCGACCCGCGGCGCAGGCGGCAATTCCTGGTCATGCGGCGCGTTGTCATCGGCCTGTTGGTCGCTACTGTATTAACGCTGGGTTTCGTCAGCCAGTTCAGTTCGCTAGCCACGTTTGCTGGTTTCATTACGGCCGGTATCGCCGTCGGCTTGCAAGCCGTCTTGTTGTCAGTGGCCGCGTACTTCTTCATCATCGGACGTTACGGAATCCGTGTTGGAGACCGCATCAGCGTCGCGGGCATTACAGGCGACGTCGTCGACATTGGACTGGTGCGGCTGTACCTCATGGAGATGGCCGGAACGGGACTTGATTTCTATCCGACGGGAAGGATCGTCGTGTTCTCCAACTCGGTTTTGTTTCAGGCCGGAACGCCGCTCTTCAAACAGATTCCCGGCACGGAGTACTCGTGGCACGAAGTTGTCGTGATGATTGCGCCCAACGGAAATCACAAAGCAGCGCAGGAAAAACTCGTGGGCGGTGTGAATAGCGTCTATGCAAAGTACCGCGAAGAAATTGAGAGGCAGCACGCGACAGTTGAACGCCGGGTCGATATCCAGATTGCAGCGCCACGTCCGGAGGCGAGACTTCAGTTTGCCGACGCGGGCCTGGAGTTATTGGTGCGATATCCCGTGGAGATTCGGCGGGCCCCGGACATCGACGAGGAGATGACCCGCACCGTTCTGGGTCTGATTGAGAGCGATGCCGACTTGAGAACAGCGGTTTCAGGAACTCCTAAGATCCGATCGGCGATCAAGGGGTGAGAGTAAGGGGCCCGACAATGGGCGCGCCCGCGCGAACTCGGTTCTCATTCCGTCGTGTAGTTGATCTCCATGCGCCGAATCTGAATGCTCGAGATGTAGAGGGCGAATAAGGAAACCATCAGCAGACCGATCACTGCGATCGGCGCCGAGACCGGATTACTGTTCCAGATCAGCAAGGCAAGAAGTGGCGGAGTTCCGGGCGGTGTTGGAATGTCGACCGGGCAAAGTGTCTTCAGGTAGTAGATCACACTAATTTGCTTGAGCACCGAGGGCAGAAAGGGATTGATTCCTTCCCAGACCAGGATCGCTAAGGCCGGAACAATGGGATTGCGGAAGAGCATCCCCGCGACCAGGAAAAATGACCCATAACCGATGCACGCTAACACCGTCACTCCGAGGTAGACCGCGGTGTGTTCGAGGCCGTGATTGTGATAGAGGTACAGGTCGCGGATGTTGGAAGGGAAATGCCACAGGAACGCGACGGTCTGGAGCAGCTCGCTGCTCACGAAGATCAAGCAAGTTGCGAGTAAACCTGCCAGGAACTTTCCGACCATTAGAACTTCTCTCCGCACGGGCGAAAGAAAATAAAAATGCAGGCTATGGTCAAGGACTTCCCCACGGAACAGATTCATAAAAATGCCGAGGCACCCAAAAAAGATGGCCAGGCGCAGAAAGAAGAATTGGAAAATTGAAGCGAAAACAATCGAGTCCTGGCCGAGCTTGTAACCCTCCTGGATGTCGATCGATTCGACCATTCCATCGGTGAGATTGAGATAGAGCTGGTTCTGGCCATCGGAGTAGTGATAATTCTCGTGAGAGATTTTCTGGTTCGCGCCGTGATCAAGCTTTCGATCCTCAACCCAATGAAATCTCACAGGAGGCTTGCCCAGCATAGCGATCACTTCATCACTGCTCATGCCGGTCTTCACCGCGAGCAGGTCCTGGTATGTCAGCGGCTTCTCGCTCTTGCTGGCCAGCTTGGTGCTGTAACTGTGCTGGTTTGACATGGCGATGGCATAGATAATGAACAGCAGCACAGGGGAAGCAGCCACCAGATAGATCCAGAGACCCCGTTTGGCTAGAAACGTTTTCTTCAGCTCCAGCCGTGCCACGGCCTTCACCTGCGCCCACCAGACCGCCGTCATCGGACCACCTCTTCGCTGCCAATCAGGTACTCGTAAACCGAGAGCACATCATCGTCGGCCGGCGCGACGGACTCGATTTCAATCCCGCTTAAAGCGAGTTGATTCAACGTCAGGTAGAAACGGTCTGCGTCGCGGGTTTTGAGCAGCAGGCCATGTTCATCTTTGTGGATTGATACTTCCATCGCTTGCTCACGTTCCAGGATCTTGGCTGCGAGTTCCCTGGGATGCGTGCAGCGAACCATGATTTGCGTAGGATGCTCCTGAATCTCGCTGCGCACGTTATGAATTTGCCCTTCGGCGACGACATAGCCGTTCGTCAGCAGAACAACCTGGTCAGAGATTACGTCGACTTCGTGAAGAATATGGCTGGAGATGATGACATAACAGCCGCGGTCGGCAGCAGAGCGGAACATCGCGATCATCTCCGCCCGGGCAAGCGGGTCGAGCCCGTTCAGCGGCTCATCAAGCACCATCACCTTGGGATCGTGCGCCAGAGCCTGAGCCAATCGAATGCGCTGGCGCATGCCTTTGCTGTAACCGGCAACATTGCGGTGGGCGGCGTCCACGAGGTTGGCACGCTCGATCGCGCGCCAGGCCAGTTGCTCGGCCGCGGCAGAGTCATTCCCGGCAACGCGCAGATAGGAGTAGACGAACTGGAATCCGGTCAGCCCCTTGGGAAAGGCATCGAATTGGGTAGAGTAGCCGAGAATTTTGAATAACTTTTCCGGATCGTCAGTCCTGCATCCGAGTACTTCAATCCGCCCACGCGATGGCCGGACCAGACCGGTCATGAGATTCATCAACGTTGTCTTGCCGGAGCCGTTTGGCCCAACCAGGCTCGTGATGCCAGGCGGAATCGCGAGATTGACGCGGTTCACGCCGAGAACCTCGCCGTAGAACTTCGAGACATCTTCGAAGACGATGCGATCGTTCATCGCACAACCTCGAACGCTCGAACTTTTTTCATCAACAGGAGAAGACACGCGGCGCCGTAAATCGATAACGCGATCGTCGCCTCCACAACGTTGACTGACCGCACGGGATCCATCTGGAAGAGCGCACTCCACACGGTACCCATCAGGTAAGCGACGTTGAAAAAGTACCCGGAGTGGGTCCTTAAAACTGCGTTAACGGCCTCCCCAAAGCCCGCGCCGAAGAACATCATGGCGAGCAATAGGGCGCCGGCCACGAATCTCCACTTCACCCATGCAGAAAGAGCCATCGCGAGCAGGCAGAGCAACGTGATCCAGAGCAAGGACGAGATCAGGAGGCTAAGCGCGATCCACCAATTGCTCCATGTCCAACTCGCCCCCGCCAGACTCGCCTGGATAAAAAACAGGACAATTCCCGGAATCCACGTAATCTGCGACAGAAGCACCGCGAGAGCTGAGGACTTACCGAAAACATATTGCGCGCGCGTAAGGGGCCGACAAAAATAAAGCGGCATAGCGCCATTGGCGAGATCGGGCGAAACGAGCCCGGGCCCTGCAAGAGCAGTCAGCAGAAATGCCAGCACCCCTTGTACCGTCATGAACCAAAAGAAGAATTCGTTACCAATAAACATGATCCGGCTGGGAACTCCGATGCTTTCCAGAAAGCTTGCACTGTGGGCGAGGTAAATTGCGATAAGGCAGCCGAGGGGGTAGAAGAAGCAAAGAACGAAGAATCCGATTTGCACCTTCGACGCGAAGACATTTCGCCGGGCATAGCGGAAAAGTACAAACCAGCGCGACGAAATCGAGGTCAGCGGACCTGAATATGCGCGGTAATTGCGGCGGTAGACTGCCAAAGAATTCCTCCAGAAAAACCGTCTAGCTCTCCATGGCCTTGAGAAAAATATCTTCCAGACTGTCGCGCCGAAAGTTCAGGCGCCGGATGCGCACCTGATGTTCCGCCGCAAGACGATAAATGTCACGAGTTTCAACGCCGTCTGCAAGAACAACCTTAATGCGCTTGGCCGTGGACGCGCATTCGCACCCGAGACTCTGGATCGCGACGGTAAAATCCTCGTTTGCGCCATAGATTTCCAGTTCCAGGAAGCGCTTGTTCGCGCGGCGTTCTTCATCAAGGTTCGAATAATGCGCGATCCGGCCCTGCTTCAAAATGAGGACTTCGTCGCAGGTGTCTTCGACATCGCGTAACAAGTGTGAACAAAGAATGATGCGCAATTCCTGCCCGTCGCGGATTTCGCGGATCATGCGAATCATCCGTTGGCGCGCGGAAGGATCGAGGCCGTTGGTGGGTTCGTCCAGAATCAAGAGCTTCGGCCCATGAACGATCGCCTGTGCCAGCTTCGCCAGCTGCTTCATACCAAGCGAGTATGTTCCGACTGGCCGGTAACGCGCCTCGGCCAAGCCGACGTAGAACAGAGCTTCGTGTGCCCGCTCCAGAGCCACCTCGCTGGGAAGGCCGGAAAGCTCTCCCATCATCTGGACGAACGACACTGCCGTCATCTTCGAGATGAAAGCGTCGTTCTCCGGCATGTAGCCTACGAGTTCGCGAATCTTTCGGGTACTCGCCTGAATGTCGTATCCGTACACGTTGGCGGAGCCTGCCGCAGGCTTGTGAAAACCCAGCAGAGTGTTGATGAGAGTGGATTTCCCTGCACCGTTCGGACCCAGGAGCCCGATGGCGCGCCCGCGCAAAGAGGCATTGAGGCCACACAGAATTTCTCGCGGGCCGAACCTGACCGAGACATTCTTCAACTCGACGAGAGGCGCCAGCGGAGCAGCAGGCGGCTTCGACTGCGAAACAACCGCTGCTCCGTTCTGTAGGGTCGCGCTCACTGTTTTTGTGGAGGATGACTCAAAGCACCGCCCAGCAACAATTGCGGCATGAAGGGGCCATTATGACCCATCGTAAGTAAGGTTCCCAGATCAAACCCCATGAATCCGGTGTTGCTGGCAACGGTGATGCGGTCAGGCTCGCCGTAAGCATAGATCATTCCCGGCGCAGAGTTTTCCGTCAGGGCATTGATGGCGCGTTGCTGTTCCGCATTCAAAGCTCCGCTGGACTTCAGTTGGTTGGCCACCGGCACAACTACCGGTCCAAGGTTGTGGTAGAAAATTGCCGAAAAGTTCGTGTATCCATCGTTCGGCAGCAAGGCCTGGAACGTGGACGAATGGGGCAAGGTGTACCCAGCCTCCCGAGACTGAATCGCCCGTGAAATCGTCGCGACATCGGGGGCCGCGATCAGATAGCTGTCGACGAAGGTATAGTCAATTTCGAAGTTGGGCTGATTGCTGCTGCTGATCACATAGTACGTCCGCGAATCCACGTGTCGCTCGGACAACTGCAACTGTCGACCCTTGTCGGTTGACTCACGGTTGAAGCTATCGATCAGCTTCCCGATCGTGGACTGCAGCGTCGAAGGATCATAAACCTCGAGAATCATCTTCCAGCGAGGAGTCGGAATCATCGGGCCATCGAAGGCCATGGTGACCTCGCCTCCGAGTGGAGCCGTGATGTCGTTGAGCACATTGACGCCGGTCTTCGATTCGAACTCCGAAAGGTGCTGACTGAAGTTCGGATCTCCGCTGCCGATCATTTTGAAAATTTCTTCCATAATGTTGCGGGGATTCTTGATGACCGCCGAGGTGACCATGCTGGCATCCGGAGAAACGAAGTCCAGAGATCCCATGGCGGCTGGCGCTGAGAGCCATGACGCCACACCCTTCCGCTCAGACGCAAACGTCAGGTCGGCGCGGCTTTCACTCTTGCCGCCGAGATCGCGGTGCTCCATCATCAGGTAGCGTACGTCTCCGATTCCCTCCGGTAACGTCTCGCGTCCACTGCTAGCTTGTACGTTCTGGCTGACGATTTGTTCCATGTCGGTACAGAAAAGCCACTCCGCCCCCTGCTCGTAGGAGTGCTCAATCTGCTGATAGAACGGTGTCGCGGCAAAACCGGTGCGGCTTCCCTGCTGGGCCAAACTCACGGTCTGCCGGAGCTGGGCAATGTCAGGCGTGGCGATGAACAGATCACTCCCAACGTAAACAAGCATCGGATGTCCAGGCGCGAGCGTGACGCTCGAAGGGTCGTGCACAACCTGCAAAGCCGCCTGCGGCGAGTTGGCGCTCAACTTGCGGTTCGCCTGCTGCAGGAAAGCCTCCAGCCCAGGCTGCCGAACCCGTGCCAGCACGACCGGTGCCGAGTATTCGGTACCGTCCTTCGGCACTGCGAAGACGATTTCATCGCCGAGATAGCCGCTAAACGTCTTTACGCGCTCGAGTACGTCGGCCAACTTCGGACCGTTTCCTTTTTGTTGCTGCTTCCACCAGTCGCGCAGTTCCGGGCTCTGATGCAACCGCTCTTCGAACAGGCGCCCTGCCTCGCTAAGCGTTTGTGAGAGATTCGGAATCGCGGCATAGACCACCGTGTGATCCGGGACGTACGCCAGCAAATCGGAACTGTAGCGCAGGCCGGGAGACGGAATCGCGGCGAATTGTTTCTGCAGAATCGAGAACTCGCCGAGCAACGCGAGGTACTTCGCGGCATTCCGGCTCCAGGCAATTTCATCCTGGATCGGAACTTTAGACACCGTTGGGCTTGAGGTTGCTTCGTCCCCCGCGTTCAGGTCCGTTGAGCGGCCTGCGTAGTCGACGTGAACTACGCCTTCGACCACGGCTACCCGCGAGCCTTTGATCCCGTGGTTGACGGAAAAGATCGTACCTTTCACCGAAACGAGCCCATCGTCGGTAGCAACATAGAGACGGCCCGTGCGCTGCTTGGCGGCTTGAACAATGACTTGACCGCCATCGAGATGGATTGTGGTCCCCTTCCACTTACGAGCGACGGAGAGGTCGGAGCGCTCCCCCATTTCCACCAGCGACCCATCCTGCAGCCGCAGAACCGCGGTAGAGGCCTTGGCGGTGCGGACTTCGTCGCCATCTTTGATTTCGTAGCCGGCGGGGATCACCCGCATCTCTTTGCCGGAAACGTCATACAACGCGCCCTGCACGGATTCCACAGTTCCGCGGGTCGGGTGTTGACCGGGGAAAGTCCCGTTCGTGATGCTGAAGCCGACGATGATTCCCGCAGCAAGAGTGACTGCTGCCATACCCCAACGCCACGCTGGGAAGGAAGGCTTGCGCTCGATGCGCCAAACCTTTTGCGGCTCTCCCTCTCGCGCAAGTTGCAGCGCTCGCCGGCAGGCGACGCAAGCATGGACATGATCATCAAACAGCAACACGCGGGCGGGCTTGAGCTGTTTTTGCAGGTAGGCAGGAATGATCAGTTGGAAGTCTTCACAGCTCCGCAGCGGATGAGAATCGAGCTCGGCCGCTGGCGCACCGGAGATCGATTTCCACACGCGATCTCCAGCCTGCGAGACAACCTCGTCGCGTAGGGACTCATTCTTAATTGCCGAAAGCAAATCGTCGAATCTCTTCTGGTTCATGGCCTGTCTCCCAAATAAGTTCCCAGCTCTTTGCGGAGCTGTTGCCGAGTGCGGTGGACACTAACTGCCACCAGTACCTGCGAAATACCGAGCATGCGTGCAATCTGCAGATTCGTGAAGCCATCGAAATAACGCAGCGTAAAGATTTCAGCGGAACGCGGCTTCAGTTGTGCCAGGGCGCGAGCCAGTGCACCGCGCAGTTCGCGAGATACAGCGTGGCCACCGACGGCCTCCGCTTCGCTCAGTTCGAGACTGCGCTCGGGCTGCCGCGAGCGCACGACGTCGAGCGCCGCGTTGATCGCTGCCCGCCGAAAATAGCCTTCTTCGTTCGAGAAATCCGGAACATCGTCGCCCTGTCGAAGCAGGCGCAGGAACACGGTCTGGAGCACATCCTCGGCATCGGCGGCGTTGCCGGTAATCCGGTATGCCGTGCGGAAAACCATAGAATGATGCGCCCGAAAAACGCGATCGAGTTTGCCCGGGATCGTGACTGCTGGTTCCTCGATTATCAGTGCGGTCTGCAGGTTACTCCTCCGGTGATACGCTTTCATAGGTAAAGACGGTGGCGGGAAGCGGATTATTACAGGCGAGTCAAACTTTATTTGAGCGCCGGGAAAATATTGAGTCGATTGGAGATAGCCAAGACGTGCATGAGCAGCAAATGGTTAGGGCAGTTCTGACCCATCCCGATCTGGCTCTTGGCGGAGCTTGTAGCGCTGGATTTTCCCGGTAGCAGTCTTTGGAAGTTCTTCAAAAAATTGTACCCAGTGCGGGCGCTTGTAAACCGGTAAGCGCTCCAGGACGAACTCCTGCAACTCGCGGGCAAGGGATTCGCTGCCGGCGATTCCGTCACGCAACACAACGCATGCGGCGGGCTTGGAGAATCCGTCGGCACCGGCCCGGAACACCACGGCAACTTCGAGTACGTGCGGATGCTCGGCCAGTGCTCGCTCAACCTCGACGGGGCTCACCCAAGCCCCACTCACTTTCACCATGTCATCGGAGCGGCCTTCGTACCAGAAATAACCGTCGGCATCCTGATGATATTTGTCGCCAGTACGCAGCCAATGCCCGCTCAGGGTGTCTTTGGTCTTTTCGTGTTCATTCCAGTAATAGGCGCAGGTGGAGTCGGCTCGGACAATCAGGTTCCCGATTTCTCCTTGCGGAACCGGCTTATCATGATCATCCACAATTTTCGCGTCGAAGCCGGGGACGATCCTGCCGCTCGATCCGGGGCGCACCGCGCCCGGCGCGTTGGAGATCATCATGTGTAGCGCTTCGGTTGAGCCAATCGCGTCGAGGATCTGCACTCCAAAGCGCTCCTTGAAATTATGAAAGATGGCTGCGGGCAAGGCCTCTCCCGCGGAAATTCCATAGCGAACCGATGAGAGATCGAATTCCCGCTCCTGCGGCCGGGGATGCGACAGCAACTTTACATAGTTGGACGGCACGGAGAAGAACAAGGTCGGTCGGTGCCGTTCAATCGTGTCGAATACAGCCTGCGGACGGGGCGGGCCCGGCAACAGAATGCTCGTCGCTCCTACCGCCAACGGAAAGTAGAGAGCATTTCCCAACCCATATGCGAAGAAGAGCTTGGCCACGCTGAAGAACCGATCGCTCTCCGAGATATTCAAAATCGCTCTGGCGTAACGTTCCGTGCTCACCACCATGTCGTGCTGCAGGTGAACACAGGCTTTCGGCATACCGGTGCTGCCGGACGAGTAGAGCCAGAAAGCGGCATCATCTTTGCGAGTCGGCGCAGGGGCAAGCTCCATCCCTGAGTTCTGGAGTAATGCATCGAACGACAGAGTCCCTGTCGGAGCTTCTCCGCCGACTACCACAACCCTTTCAAGAAATCTCAACTCGTCGCGAGGAATGGACTGAACCATCGGAAACAGAGAATCGCTTACGATCGCCACACGCGCACGAGAATTGTTGAGCAGATACTTGTAGTCTGCTGGCTTAAGGAGCGTGTTCACCGGAACCGGAACGGCACCGATCTTGATTGCGCCAAAAAAACTGAAGGCGAATTCTGGAGTATCCAGGAGGAGCAGCAGAACGCGCTCTTCGATTCGGACTCCGAGTCCTTTGAGCGCATTGCCCAGTTGGTTAACCCGCGAGATGAGTTGCTCGTAGGAAACCTGGCGATCACCGCACTCGATTGCAATCTTCCGCTCGCGGCCCTCGCGGAGATGGCGATCCACGAAGTACTCGGCTGCGTTGAATTCGTCGGGTAGCGAGATGGAAGGCGCCCAGCTCATCTCAGAGCCTGTGACGGTTAAGAAAACGTGGTGTCACACCACGCGCGCGGCAAAGTCTACACGAGTTCCAGGTGAATTGTCTTGGCGGCGCGATCCAGTTTTACGATGCGAAAGCTGCGAACCTGGCCGGCCCGCACGGGCTCGGGTTTTGCAGGTCCTGCGGACCCGCCCTTCCAGCGCGCTTGCAGCATCGAACTCAGCGAAGACAAATCGGCTTTCGCCTCATCTCGCGATTCCGGTTTGGGAGCCGCTTGCGCAATCATCGTGCAAGTCGCGATGATGCCTTCTCCTAACTCCACGCGCGCCCGTTCTCCCGATTCGTCCATCAGACGGCCTGTTACAGTATCACCTTCATTGTGCTCTGCAAGATATTCGTCAAGCCCCGTCGGAACCAGTTGCTTTATCCCGAGCTTCATTTGCCGCTTCTCGGTGTCGACGGCAAGCACTTGCGCCTTGACGATCTGGCCGGCTCGTAGCATGTCCTGTGGGTGATTCAAGCGCCGATCCGCACTAATGTCGCTGATATGAATCAAGCCTTCCACGCCTTCCGCCAGTTGTACGAAAGCTCCGAACTTTGTCAGGTTAGTGATCGGTCCTTCGATCACTGAGCCGGCTTTGAAGCGCTCAGCCGCATCGACCCAGGGATCGCCGAGTGCTTGCTTGAGCCCAAGCGACATGCGGCGCTCGGCGGTATTCACCCCAAGGACCACCACTTCGACGGTCTCACCCTGCTTCACAACGTCACTGGCCTTCCGGATTTTGCCCTTAGCCCAGGACATCTCGGATATGTGAATCAGACCTTCCACACCAGGTTCGATTTCGACGAAGGCCCCGAAATCCACCAGGCGCGAGATCGTACCGCGCACACGATCGGCAGGTTTGTACTTCCCCGCAACCGCATCCCATGGATGAGGTTGCAGTTGCTTCAAACCCACTGAGATGCGCCTTTTGTCGGCTTCATTTCCGAGCTTGAGGACCTTGACATCAAGCTGCTGGCCCACAGAAAGGACGTCCGCTGGTTTGCCAACCCGGCTCCACGAGATCTCGCCGACATGCAAGAGGGCGTCGACGCCTCCCAGGTCGATGAACGCTCCATACTCGGTGAGGCTTCGAACTGTGCCGCTGATTACGTCTCCTTCCTTGATATTCGAGTAGAGACGATCCTTCGCCGAACGTTCCTCTTCTTCTGCCAGCACACGGCGATCGACTACGACATCTTCATCGGCGACATCCAGCTTGATAATTCGGCAGCGGATCTCCTGGCCAACCAGGTTCTCCATTTCGGCGGCCTCTCGCACGCCACTACGCGAGGCGGGCATGAAAGCCCGCACACCCACGTCCACGCTGAACCCTCCTTTCACCTGAGCGGTTACTCTCCCCAGGACGGCAGATTTTTCCGCAAAAGCTTTCTCCAAAGCGGTCCAATCGGTGGGGCGCTCGACTTTAAAGCGCAAGAGTTCGTAGTAGCCGTCGGGATCGCGGCCCTTCACGGTGACAAGCAGCTTGTCACCAGCTTTGACCGCCTGTCCTTGAAGCGCGAGGACGGGAAGAATGCCCTCAGATTTGTAGCCGATATCGAGAAAGACCGACTCGTCCGTCACGGCGATGACGGTGGCTTCCAGTTGCCGACTGCCTTCCGTCTTGTGGGAATGACTCTTTTGGTACTGCGAGAAAATCTCGCCGAAGGACTCGGAGGTCTCGGCCGGCTGCTCAGGTTTTGGGGTTTCTGGATTCGACATGAAAGGTCAAACCGCGTCTCGCGGGACAGAGCTACTAGGATAGCATTCGTGAACCAGGATGGCGTGCATCGCCAAAGCAGAAATCGGGGGAACTCGCCTTCAATGTCCCACCCATTGGGGGTCTTGCTCCGGATCCACGATTTGCCCGTCCCGCATATGAATGATGCGGTCCCCGTACTTCGCGGCTTCTGGATTGTGCGTGATCATCAAGACGGTCTGGCCGAGTTCCTGATTCGACTTGCGCAGCATGCTGAGCACAACATCGGAATTCTTGGAGTCAAGGTTCCCGGTTGGTTCGTCGGCCAACACAACCGCAGGCTTGTTGATGAGAGCACGGGCTAGTGCCACACGCTGCTGCTCGCCACCAGAAAGTTCCGACGGACGATGCCCGAGACGCTTGGAGAGTCCGAGCAACTCGGTGATACGGTTGAAGTGCGCCGGATCGCCGCCATCACCGTTGCCGGAAATCTCGCGCGCAATCAGAATGTTCGATCGCGCATCCAACGTTGGCAACAAATTGAATTTCTGAAAGACAAAGCCGATTTTGCGCTTGCGCATACGCGTTCTCTCGGCATCGGAAAGGGAAGCAAGGTCATCGCCGTCGAGAGTGACGCTGCCGCCATCGGCGCGCGTCAACCCCCCCAAGAGATAGAAGAGGGTCGACTTTCCGCTGCCCGAGGGACCTACAACGCTGACGAACTCCCCCTTCTGAACGTCGAAGGAAATGCCGCGCAACGCATCAACCTCGATTTTGCCGATATGGTAGGTTTTGCGTAGTTCTTTCGCTTCAATAAAGGCTCGGGCCATGCTTTTGAAATCTTACACGAAGCCGCACAACCGACGGACTCTCTTGGCATCAGTGATTGGGATTTTGGCTTAGGCGACGCCAACGGCGCTAGGAAGGTGCTCCGGACGATGCGGCATGCGCTTCGGTCCACGTTTGCGAACCAGCAGCAACCGGACGCGCTCGAGAAGGTCAGCAGGCGCGTACATGCCTTTCGTGAGAAAAACATCCGCTTGCGAGTCGTGGTCGTAGATGCGGACCTTGCTGGAAATGAGAATGGCGGGCGTTTGGGGCGAAAGTTCTTTAATTCTCGCGATCAGTTGGGGTCCATCGAGCCCGGGCATCGCCATATCAGCAATCACAAGGTCAATGCCTCCCTGGTGGAAGCGGCCAAGCGCTTCCTCGCCACGCGAGAAACTGGCCACGCGGTATCCGCGTGTTTCCAACACAATCTTCCGGTGGGAGAGAGATTGCTCGTTGTCGTCAACTACCAGAATTGTCCGCTTCGGTTTCATTCGTCTTTCGCGCCGCGCTGAGGACGAGAGGAACTCGTTTCAGCGGCGCCGCTTTTCTAATATGAGTAGTCTGAATGCGAAGATGGATAGTACTGGGAGAGAGCATCGCTGTAAAGTGCCATCGATGCTAATGGGACTTTCTGGCCATTGCTTAATTTTTCTCGCGATGCGCCTTAATGTTTTCCGCGCGTTGTGAGAGCAGAGTTCAAGAAAATCTTAGGTACGCCGGATATCGCTCGCGTCGATGTCTGATCGCAGGTTAACCACGTCGTTACGACCCGTTAAAAAATAAGGGCTTTCGCCGCCAAAGCACGACTCTGGCTGAGCAGAGCAGTTGGCCGTTTGACATCGACTCCCTGCGGCTTCTATCCTACCCACTATGTTCGCCTCGACTGCACCCTGCGCAATGTGTTGTTGTCGCTGCCCGGGGTGCGGGTAGGAGAGCGGCAAGAATTCTTCCAACCCACCCCAACCGTATGGGTGGGTTTCGGTTTTTATCCGCCTGATATCCGGTTGGCAGGGCTGGGGTTCCGTTCACTATTCCAGCAGATAAAAATTCTTCCCAAGGAGACTTGAATGTCCAGCGCAACTGCAAACGAGGTTCACAGCGTTCCCCGCATCAACGACACTGCTCCTGATTTCACCGCAGAAACAACCCAGGGTCCGATTCAATTCCATCAATGGATCGGCGACAGTTGGGCGGTACTTTTCTCGCACCCGAAGGATTTCACGCCAGTCTGCACGACCGAACTGGGTTACATGGCAAAGCTGCAGCCGGAATTCGCCAAGCGCAACGTCAAGATCATCGGCCTGAGTGTGGACCCGGTCTCTAGCCACCAGAAGTGGGAGGGAGATATCGAAGAGACGCAGGGATCGAAGGTCAACTACCCGATGATTGGAGACCCGCAGCTGAAGGTTGCGAAGCTCTACGGCATGCTGCCAGGTGATGCGGGAGAATCGTGCGAAGGCCGAACTCCGGCGGATAATGCCACGGTACGCACCGTGTTTGTAATTGGGCCGGACAAGAAGATCAAACTGCAAATCAGCTATCCAATGACCACCGGCCGCAATTTCGATGAGATCCTGCGTGTGATCGACTCGATGCAACTGACTGCCAAGCACAAAGTTGCAACTCCGGTGAACTGGAAGCCCGGCGATGACGTGATTATTACCGCTGCGGTCTCCAACGACGAAGCGCAACAGAAGTTTCCCGGATTCAAGACGATCAAACCGTACCTACGGGTCACCAAGCAGCCGAAGTAATTCGCACGCTGCAAGTAAGCACGCTGCAAGCAAGAAAGACCAGCCACAGAAACGAGGATTGGGCGCTTTGCTGGGCGTATAGTGAGTTTTACCCGGAGCGCAATTTCCTGATTCTGTGGCTGTTTGTTTCCAGGCTGATTTTCCGTAAGTAGGAGGGCTATAGATGAAGACTGAGGCGAAGCGGTATCTCATGCTCGCTCTTTCGGCGGTATTCAGCTCCACGATCCTCGCTGCCCAGGCGGCTGAGATTCCTGCCGAGCGACTGATTCATACCGAGGAGTTAGCCAGGATCCTGCAGTCTCCGAAAGAGGAGAAGCCGCTGCTCATTCACGTGGGATTTCACGTCCTGTATTTGCAGGCTCATATCCCCGGCTCAGAGTACTACGGCCCGGCGGCGGATGCGAATACGCTGCAGAAGCTTCGGGCGCGGGTGGAATCACTACCGCGAAGCAAGTTTATCGTGATCTACTGCGGTTGCTGCCCGTGGAGTCATTGCCCATCGGTTAAACCCGCTTATGATGCGCTGCACGCGATGGGGTTCACGAATCTGAAAGTACTATACATTCCCGACAATTTCGGCACCGACTGGCGGGATAAGGGCTATCCCACCACCCAGGGAGAGTAGCTGATGGAATCTGCAAGTGGTTAACGCTGCGCGGAATCAGTTTTTCGTTCCCGTGACCTTCGACTAACCACAGCACGGCACCATATCTATTCGACGATCAGGCCCTGAGCGCGGAATTGCCCGATGACCACATCCACACGGTCCCCGCGCTTTACCCTCCTGCCGGGATTCGAGAAAGCCATCCAATAGGACTTACCCGCGACAGGTGTGCTGCTCTGCCGAAGTTGCCCAACCTTCTCGAGCGCCGGTATGACGAGTTGCACGCCGGCCGGCAAATCATTGAGGGTAGGATCGACCTTCTTGTCATTCAGAGGAGGGGCCTTCGTAGGATCGAGCACCCGCCAGGAAAAGCGAAATAGTTCACCCGATTCCGCAGTCTTGACTTCGAGAGAATCCACGCCCCACAAACCCTCATGATAGAGGTTGGCGCGAGACAGGTCAGGGCGATACCCGCCCGGCGAAATTGAGGGTTTGCTTGGGAGGAAAGAGTGAGAGGAGTTAGATCAGAGGTTGCGTGATCCGACGAACTTGTAGCCCACTCCAGCTACAGTCACGATCAATTCCGGACGCTTCGGATTCTGCTCCAGTTTTTCTCGCAAGGTCGCGATATGCATGTCGACGGTTCGCGTCAGCGTGTCTTCGCTGTAGCCCCATATCGAGCGCAGCAGTTCGCCTCGCGGAACGGTGCTGCCCGCGCGTTCAATCAGGTAGCGTAACAATTGGAACTCGCGCGCCGAAAGATACACCGGCTTGCCGTCGCGGGTCACCTCGGCACGGCGGACGTCAACCTGGATCGCGCCGAATTGATGCACGCCGTGACCCGATCTCACGGGTACTCGACGCAGCAGCACTTCGATGCGCGCAATCAGTTCCGCTGACTTGAACGGCTTAGTGACATAATCATCGGCACCGAGCTTGAGCCCAATGACCTTGTCGGTTGTTTGATTCCGGGCGGTCAGGAACAGAATCGGCGTTGCCAGGCCCGCCTGCCGTATATCGCGGCAGATGTCGAAGCCGCTTCGATCGGGCAGCATGACATCGAGAATAATCAGATCAAAAGGTGAATTCGTGGCCTTCTCGAAACCCTCGGTCCCGTCGCTCGCTGTCTCGACCACAAAGCCTTCACTGCGGAGCCGAAGGCCGAGCGTGGACTGCAGAGCCTGTTCATCTTCGATTAGCAGAATACTTTCTCTCATACACGTGCTCCGTGGATGGCGCTTGGTTCAAATGCTGCCTTCTCGCGGGCGTTCTTCGCGAGCGGCAGATGTACGGTAAATACACTTCCGACTCCGACCTGGCTTGAGACAGTCAGCTTTCCGCCGAAAACCTCTGCGCTGCGCTTGGCGATGGACAGTCCAAGGCCGGTGCCGTGGATATTGGAGGTCACTTCGGGACTGCGATAAAAAGCTTCAAATATTCTGGACAGTTCAGCAGGCTGGATCCCGATTCCATGGTCCTCAACGCTGATCAGTATTTCGCTGGCTTCGCGGCTCATTCCGGCGGAAATACCGATCCAGCGATGTCCCTTGCTGTACTTGACGGCATTCAGGATGAGGTTCTGTAAGCATTGAGACAGGACCGACATGTCGGCGACGATTGGCGGGAGGTCCGGATCGACCCTCACGTCTACCACAAATCCCTCCTTCTGGCTCATGCCCTGAGTCGAGCGTAGAGCGTGCTCGATCACGTCGCTCACGAGCAGTTCGCGCAGCGGGTGCGGGAACTTTGCCTCGGACGTAGCGGCAAAGGTCAGCACCTGGTCGATGAGGTCCATAAGCTGGGTTGCCTGATCGGTGATCACGGAGCCCTGCTCAAACAGGCGATTGTGGTCCAAGGCGAAACCATCCCTGACATTTTCGCCGGCCAAAAGGATTGCGGCGAGAGGCGTGCGAAGTTCGTGAGACACCGACGCAACAAAGTCCATCTGCAATCTGGCCAGTTGTACTGTGCTGCGCATCCGGCTTCTCTGAATTGCCCAAATTCCGACAGTGCCAAAAACGAGACCGAAGATCAGGGCCGCTGTCAGCTTTGCCATCGAGCGACGGGAAAGCTGCGCAGCCGTCGCCAGTTGCAGGGCCGCCTGCTGATCGTAACTCTGCTTGATCTCGGCCAGATCGCGCCTCACCCGGTCAAACTCCAGAACCCCGGAGTGAAGATCAAGTTGCACGGCTTCTTTTGGGCTTCCTTCCATGATCAAGCCCAGTACGGCATCGCGCACTCTTAAGTAGTCGCTCCAATCCTTCGCCAAACGCTCCCCAACCTCGGCCTCGCGCTGGCTCTTCGCCTGTCCCAGGTACAGGGCGATACCCTGGGTCACGCCCCGGTCCGCAGTACGGGACTGATCGGCATATTGAACCTGCAGGTTGGCGTCATTCGTACTCAGGGCATACAAGGTAGACCGCCGCGTTTCCTGCGCGTCGTATTGGAGATCACCGAAGCGCAGAAGGCCCTGCACAGATCCGGTGTACATCCTCTCGACCGTCGCATAAGACTTGCCGAGGTCGCGCATGACAAACAGCGCCAGCCCCACTTCACCAATTAACAGCAGGAATAACAACACGACGGAAATGTGCCGGGATGCTCCGCGGACCAGGAACGAGTTGCGTACGGGCCGCACGAGCGCTGAAAATAGCTCACGGCTCTTCGACTTGTCTGGACTTACCATTCCCAGTTTCCTGCTACGTCACTCAGTCGGTTCGTCGATTTGAAGGCGGTAATCTTTGTCTTCGGGAAGCAATCCATCAATGCGAACCACCTTCACCGTGTCGTCGACATCGCTGGCGCGCACATAGCCAATTGCCCCCGGCGCGTTGAATACAAACTTACGGACGATCACCGGAGATGCCAGCGTCCTGGGCGCCACGAATACATCTCCCCGGAACATCCCCCGCAGCAACCGATCCTGGTATCCATTTTCGTCCATCCGGTAAATCTGCCGTAGAACTGCCCGGCGTTCGGGTCGTCCATAGTCGAGCATGGCCACCGCGATGCGATGCCCATTCGGCCAATGATTGCGTTCTCCGAGGAAAATCTTGCGCAATTCGCTGAAAGTAAGGCTGTCGACCGGGTTGGAGCGGTTCACGACAATTGCGAGAGACTGCGTGAGTTTGCCCCTGGTGTCTGCTGGCGCACTCGGTGCCCCCTGACTGCGAGTCAGAGCGAACGACACCGCAATCATGACCAGCGTTAACACGGCCGTCCTTGACCTCATCCCCGCTCCTTAGAACTTGTAGTCTACCTGCATGGCAAGAGCGCTCGGAGCGCACATCGATAGCTGCGGGCAAGATGAGCCATCGATCACCCCCTGGCGCTGCAGCTTTGTGTAGTCGTACTGTAGCTTAAGTGCAACAGATTCAGAAGGATCAAACCGAATGCCCACGGATGGCCCTGTCCTCAACCCCACTTGGGGGAACACGGGGTCCTGGCTGGAGGCATTTACATATTGGTAACGGAAATAGGGCCGATACTTCCCGAACCGCTGCGAAAACTGCGAGTAGAAAGCAGGCGTTTCAAAGACGTGTTCGCCAACAGGAGCATGCCGAATCATCAAGGCTTCGTTCAACCATTCAAACTTGGGGCGTGATAAGACAAAGTAGCCATCAATGATGGTCTCGTTGATCTTGGGGTAATTGGTCGGCGTCTGGATGTCGCGGTAAGCAGAAAAGCCAATCTGCAGCCCGGGAATTTTGTCGGGCCGCGCAAAGAGCGCAAAGTTCACAGCCTTGTGAGTGTTTTCATCAACATAGTTTTGCACCGGTTCACCGAGCGGCTTCGAACTGCGGCCATTTCCCACCTCAGCGACGTAGTGAAGCCCCAACCCGCCAGAGGGAATTATGCCCGAAGCTTCCAATCCGACCGTGTGAATCGGCAAAACACCTCCCTCGTCCTCGAATTCGAAAATGTATGGGCGTTCGGTCGTGGTTTGAAACCACGTGGCGTGGTGATAAGCCGTGTTGTAGTACCCGATGGCGGTGTGATAGCGGCCGGCAGCCAGGTTGAAGTAGTCGTTCGCTGAATACTCCAGGAAGATTCGCTCCAGGTCCTCTTCAAAGTCATTGTCCTGATGCACTTCGAAAACCAACTCGGTAAGAAACTTGAAATGCTCGGAAAGGTCTGAGGTGATAAAGAGGTTCATCTGCCCGATGCTGAACGATGTGGTTTGCCCCTTTTGATTTCCGCCATACAGTCCAAAATCTCCGAACCCACGAATGTTCATCGCCGTTTTGCTCACATCCATGTGGTCTGGTTCAGGCATCGATGACTGCTCTGCCTGAGGTGTGGGTTGGGGATCGGCCTTCGCTACCGCCGGTTGCCTCGAGGAGTTATCAGCAAGAGCAGGCGCGGTAAAAGTGGGGGCGGGACCGGGACTTTGCGTCAGCGCTGGTGCGGGACTTGCCGAGCCGGGCTGCGCTTTCTCCAACTGCGCCACGCGGTCGCGCAATTGTTTGTCGCTCGCCTCAAGGCTGGCAATCCGGTCGAGAAGTTCCTGGATTGTGCGGCGATCCACGGGCTCGCCCGTCTCGGGTTGCTGGGAGTAAGCAGTCATGCAAAGCAACATCAACAAACCGAGGAAAGACATGGATCTCGCCATTCTCGAGGTAATGAGAGTCTGGTTCGAGACGAACGGGTAAGCCGACATCGTGATCCTCCTCATTCGCACTCATCTACAAAATTAGCGCGACACGACAGCTAGAGCCGCAAGAGAAACAACTTCCATTTACGGAGACACTTCTGATAAGTCTTTTTACAATTTTTAGATTTTGGGGAGGGCAGCGGTCTTCCGCTTGACCTATGGTAACCGACTTTACAGAGCGAAAGTTAGCAATATATTGCAATACGGAGAGTACTGTAGGGGCATTGTCCTTCGGAGCGGACATCTTCAGTGCAGGCAAGAACCGGTGGACAGGAATCAGTTTGGGCTGAGATCAAGGGAATTCCGTGACTCTTGGAGTAACCCGAGGCTTAATTGCGGTCGGACCACCCTTATCGTCAATCACGTTCGAGATCTCGCCAAGTTCGCCCAGGGCAACCGTAATCATGTGGTGAAAACGGATCTCCGGCTTCCGCGGCACTTCAATGGCGCGGCTGAGTACCACGTGCGGCTGCTCGAACACACTGTAAATGCCGAGGCCCCAGGCTTCGTGCTCTGTCACCGAGTCGGCGACCTTGTAAGACGCCCAGCCGTTTGTTCCCTGAGCACTGGAGTAGCTTGGCTGGTCCGGAGGATCGTAGGGAATCTCTGATTGATAGAAATAGGTTCGGCCGCGGTCGCCGTTCCAGAGCACCTGGAATTGCTGATGGTGCTCGACAAAGAGGCCGTAGATGGTAACGTCATTTCCATTCACCACAAGGCCGTTAGCGCTTGTGTTGCTCGTCCAGCCCACTCCGTCGCCATGGTCCGCGCGCCAGATCCATGTGTGGTCGACAATAACGTCGTTGCTGTTAATGCGAAGATTCACCTGCGTGCGTCCCACGCCTGCCCCACCCACGCGAAAGAACACATCGTGCAGCGTGGTCGGATTTTGTTCATGGCGAGCCTTACTTCCTTCGGCTCCGACTTCGAGTAATACCGGGGATTTCTCCAGCCCCGCGTCAAAGAGCAAACCGGCGATATCAACGCCGTCGACATCCGCGGTGATGAGCGCCGCCGTGCCATGAGTCGGGCGGAGCGTCGCGAATCCCAGGCCCAGGACTATCGTGTCGGGGCGCACGACGCGGATAGGCTCCGTAAGGTCGTAAATTCCAGGCGTTAAAAGCAGGTGCTTTCCCGACGCCAACTGCTCATTCATTCTCGCTGCCGTATCGACGCCGGCTCGGGCGATGTAGAACTGGTCAAGAGGAATCGATTTGCCGGCTGTCGATCCGCCGTGCCAGGTTATACCCGCGCTGTTTGTTCGCAATGATGGCTCGCGCACGGTCCATTGCCCATTCGCGTCGACCTCCAGGAACGGCTTTTCGCGCACTACCGGCGTCTTCTCGACCTTTGTATAAGGCGGTTTTGGCCAGTCACCAGCGGGCGGATGGGGAATACCCACAAACACCATGTTCCAATTCGAACCGGTCCAACTTCCCCATTCATCGTTGCGCGAGATCCATTGCTGCTGCGTGCCCGAATCGGTATTGCCGTCAACGAGCGTGTCGGACATCCAGCCGCCGCTGGCCCACCCGCGATGCTGATGCAGCACTAGGTTGCCAAGCACGTGCATGCGACGCAGAGCAACGGCTTGGGAAACAGCCCACTGCATCGTGCCTTCCGAGGGCGTAACAGAAAAACCTTCAGCGGCTCGCCAGAATGTTGTTGTCGCGTTATTGTTGTCGTGGCTCGCGTCGGCATGCACATTGCCGAAGATATGAATCGCATCAGGCGAAGCTCCTACCCCAAGAACCTGGGTATAGAATCCGACAGGCACGTCGACGTGGTATTCTCCCGGCAAGAAAAGAAAAGCGAACCGTTCCGGACCAAACTCGTTTCGGCGCTCGATCGCATAAACTTTATCGATTTGTGCCTGTATTGCCGCCTTTGGCATCGAAGGATCAAAGATTAGAACGTTCGGACCAAAATCCGGCTTCTGGGCAGAAGTACCTGGTCCGGCCACACTGATGGTCCCGCTTGCCGCCAAAATCAACGCCAATACAACTCGTCTCGCGACTGGAAAAATGACGGAATGAAACTGAAAATCGCTATTTGGATGTTCCATCACTGCTCTCCTCAATGGAATTCTCATACGTGAGGAAACCGCCGATTTTACTCCTCGCAACCACCAGGTTTGAAGTGGATCAATACGACAAGGAGGGCACTGCGCAAGAAATAGTCCAATTAGGAACCGCCGGCAGCGTTTGGCCTAAGTATCATAGATTCGATTTTGATCGTTCCATTCAAGGGTTCCGCACAGTCGAACATTTCGATGCATGCTTGGCATGAAAGGCAGGTGGCTTATTGATGCAAGTCCGCAATTGTAAATCGTTTTATCGGTCGATCGGATTGACTCTGGCGATCTGTATCCTTCTCCCCTCATCCTCCCGGAAGTTCGCAGCCTTCGCGGATGAACCGGCGTACAAATACCTCCGCATCGGCAGCGAGCGTGACATCACGACCAAGACCTCGATCGGGTACGCCCTCATGGGTGGAGGAACCGATCTGGACGAAGCTTTCCGATTTCTGTGTGACAAGGGAAATGGTGGAGATTTCCTGATCGTCCGGGCCGCGGGGGATGACGATTACAACCCCTACGTTAATTCGCTCTGCAAGACAAATTCCGTGGCCACATTGATCGTTGCCAGCCGCGAGGCGGCTGCGGATCCGAAGGTTTCTGAGATTATTGCGCATGCGGAAGCTGTATTTATTGCGGGCGGAGATCAAGCACGCTACATCAACTGGTGGCAGAACACCGCGATGCAGGATGCTCTCAGAGCACATGTCGCGGCGGGTAAGCCGATCGGCGGGACCAGTGCGGGGTTGGCCGTGCTGGGCGAATTCATCTATTCGGCACAAGGAGATGCTCCAGATGACGCCGATCTGACCTCCGCACAGGCACTCGCCAATCCCTATTTCGATCGTGTTACCGTACGACGCGACTTTCTGCAAATCGATCTGCTTCGCAACATATTGACGGACACTCACTTCGCGAAGCGCAATCGCATGGGGCGCTCTTTAGTATTCCTGGCGAGGATCGTTCAGGACGGATGGTCGGACGACCCGAGGGAGATCGCGGTTGATGAAAAAAGCGCGGTCCTGGTCGAAGGCAATGGGAGTGCCAGAGTCGTCGGACCAGGAAAGGGTGCTTACTTCATGCAGGTACGCAAGAAAGCGCTGACGTGCCAGAAGGAAACACCTCTCAGTTTTCACGATATTTCTGTCTACCACGCAGCCGCGAACGGAACCTTCGACCTCAACCGCTGGAGCGGCTCAGGAGGCGTTGCTTACTCGCTTTCCGTAGATGCGGGGACAGTGACCAGCACACAAGCACACGGCGACGTGTACTAGAAAAGGCGCCACGGCGCGATCGCGCAAATTCTCTTTCGCGACACCAACAAGAATGTGCTTCTGCGACGCGATGCGGTTTTTCGCGTAGCTGCGCCACTCTCACCAGATAAACTTCGCCGCAATCTGGATGTGACGCGAGCCTCCGGAGCCAATCACAGGATTCGCGGCTGCGACATCGGGAGTGTAGACGACCGTCCCCACAGTGCTCGGCACCGAGAGATCCGTGTTCATGGTAAATACATCGAAGTTGGCGTGATTGAGGACGTTGAACATCTCGCCGCGAAGCTGCAACCGAATCTTCTCATTCAACTTGAACATTTTGGAGAGAGACATGTCCCAGTTCTTGAAGGTGGGACCACGAAAAATATTACGGCCCATGTTGCCCTGCGCAGCCAACACAGGCGGCGTGATAACGGTTGAACCCGAGACATAGCATCCCAGGTCGTACCCGTTCGGGCCGGCTAATTGATCGGCGGCATCAATCCCGCCTGTCGTGTATGCCTGGCTCACGCAGGTTTGCGCTGCGGCCGTCGTGCCACCCACAACATCGCCGTTTCCATTGACATTGAAATTGCTGGGATCGACATACGGTAGCGGACCAGTGGGAGACCAGTGAATATTCCGCGGTGAACCCGTCATATTCCAGCGATCGTTGAACTCGCCGGTGAGGCTGATGTCGTCATTGAAATCCCCGAGCGTGTAGGGCTCTCCCGATTGCAAGTTCACAATGCTGGTCAACTGCCAGCCTTCCAGCAACTGGGATTTCGTCTTCATTGATGGCAAATCGTAAGTCGCCGAGAGCGTAAATCGATGGCGGATGTCAAAGTCGCCATTGCCCCGCTCCTCCGCGTAATTGTTACTGTCGGGTGGAACACCCGCCAGATTGTTGGTGGCAGTATCAATGGCGTGGCCGTATGTGTAACCCGCGAGAATGTAGAGTCCGTGTGAATAGCGCTTGGTCAGCGTCACCTGCAACGAGTTGTAGTTCGAGTTCGAACGGTTGCTCAAATAGTTGAAGAACCCGAGCCACGGGAAGCACGGACCACCGAAGCCTTGTCCGCCTTGTGAAACGGGGCAGTTTGTTACCAGAGGACGGCCGATCGTCTCCGATCCATCGTCATAAGCAGGATTGACCTGATTGATATCGGTGACGCTATACAGCCTCACTCCGTGGTTCGCCACATACGCGACCTGCAGCAGAGTCGTCTTGGTGAGCTCTTGCTGCAGATTGAAATTCCAGTTCATGACATAGGGAGTCTTGAGATGCTGATCGACAGCAAAAATGTCACATTGGCTATCGACGCTGCACACATTTCCGGAGTTCGCCGCATTCGGAAAAATAGTGGGACCCTGATTGGGTTGGAGCCAGTTGATCTGGCTGCCGTCGGTTGAAATCTGTAAAAAGGATGTGATCGTGCCCGAAGGAGCTTGCTGGTTACCGTTGCCGTCGATGTAAGGGATTCCAGTCGGATTCAGGTTTAAGCCGCCGCCATTGAACATGAAGGTGCGTATGGAGGGCTGCTCGAAGATGATGCCGTACCCGCCACGAAAGACGGTCTTGCCGTTGCCGAAAATGTCCCAAGCCAATCCCACACGTGGTGACACATTGTTGTAGTTTGTCGGATAGGGCGAACTGATTCCCTGCCCGACCTGTACCAGTCCACTTGCTGACGTTGGCACATAATTCGCGAGCAGGTTGTTTGAGTCCTTGATGGGGCCAGTGATGTCGTAGCGGAGGCCTAGATTGAGAGTGACATTTCTTGTCGCCTTAAGGTCGTCTTCCACAAAAAATCCCAATGATTTCTGGCTGACGTGGCGATGTGGATCGCCATACAGATAGCGCCAGCGGCGTACGTCGCCGGACATAAAATTCCACAAATGACGGAAATCCACGCGCCCGCGGCCGTAGCCCGCGCGATAATAATCGACATCGCCGTAGCGGAAGGTTCCGCCGAAGCGGAGCGTCTGCTTGCCGCGAGTGTATGAAGCCGTGTCACCGAAGCTGTAGGTCTTGATGGGAGTTGTGTCGAGCGGCCAACTGGAATTGCCGCCCATGTAGTTGAACTCGCCACCCGGGCTGATCCGTGGAAAACCGAACAGTCGCGGATCGGTGACGCCGGTGTTCAGGCCATATTGGGTTGGATTCACGTTGTGATCGACGGGGTAAATCGACTCGTTGAAGCTGTTGTAACTAAACCGAGCCTCGTTGGACCATGCCGAGTTTGGATTCGAGGCCAAATTCACTCCAAAAACCTGGGTGACGGGACTGGTCGTGGAAAGCCATTCAGGCCGAAGAGGCAGTGCGTCCTCTTCTACCTGGTCGGTATTGGCATAAATAAAGCGGGCGCTGAGAATGTTCGCTTTGTTCAGAACATAATCCGTTTTGGCAACCAGATTGTCTCCCCGGTTTCGATTGTTGAAGTCGAAATCGATCGCGGCAGGATCGCTCTGGGAAGACGTGAACCCGGGATTCGGAAGCAACAACTGCGTCAACTGCTGGCTCAACGGATTGACCGCGCAGGTGTTGAACCAATCGTAATTCGCCTGACAGTAGGTCTGGCCTGCTGAAGAATTCAGATAAGAAATCGCATCCGGGATGCTGTAGAGAGCCGAGTTCGGGCTGCCATCGGAATTTGCAATTCCCCCCATCTGGCTCGCCAGCGACACCGTGACAGGAGAGTCGACCACTCCGGGATTGCCGACCTTATCGCGAATGCCTTCGTAGTTCACGAAGTAAAACCATTTGTCCTTCTTGATCGGACCACCCAATGAAGCGCCAAACTCATGCATCAGCAACGTAGAAAGGGTTTGGGGCGCAGGATTGAAGTAGTTGCGGGCGTCAAAGGCGGAATTCCGTGTGAAGTAATACGCCGAGCCGTGCAGCTGATTGGTCCCGGATTTGATGCCGATGTTCATCACAACTCCGGGCTTCACGCCGTAATCGGCGGTCGGACTCTCCTGAGTGTTGAACTCCTGAATGGAGTCTAGGGGAAGAAAACTCGCGGGCGTTCCCTGAATACCAGCGTCGTTGACCACCGTCTCGCCGTAATAAGCGTCGTTATCGTCGGCGCCATCGATGAAAAAGTTGTTGTCGTCCGGACGATTTCCGTTCGATGTGACCGAGTGAAATCCGCCGCCCGGTGTGCGCTGTACCCCAGGATGCAATTCGAGGAGATTCTGAAAATCGCGTCCCTGAACCGGCAATTCGGAAATAGCCTTGTTAGAGAGCACGCCATTCAAGGTTGCATCCGAGGTGTCGGCAAGGGAACCTTCGGCGCTCACCTCGGCAATCTCTGTCGCGGCGCCGGGCTGCAGTCTGAGGTCGACCCGCAAGTCGCGCGATACCTCGAGCACAAGCGACGAACTGACGCTCTTCTTGAAGCCGTGAGCTTCGGCCTCCACCGAGTACGAGCCCGGCTCAAGATTTGCGGCGACATATTCGCCGGCGCTTGTGGTTACAAGATGGCGGCGGAGATTCGTCGCGGAGTTGGTGATTGTGATCTGGGCGCCGGCAATTACGGCTCCGCTCGCGTCGTAAATCGTCCCTAGAATTCGGCCTTCCGAGGTTTGGGCGTTCGAAAAAACAATAAGGGTGAGTAAAGATGCACTGACGAGAACCAAAAAGCGGCTTGCTCTTATCATGACTGGCCCCTTTGACTTCCCGGCTGCATGCCGCCGGACGCGTGCCGGCGCGCCTGCCCCAGAAACTCCTTTTTTCAACTCTTACTTCTTGAAGAAATTGACGGAACCCTCGCCGAACCGATACAGGGAGAGAGGCGCCAAGTCTTGCAAACTGCTGTTAGGAAGTCAACCAATCAGGCAGGCCTTCGGAACTCGTTCCACCCGAGGAGCGCACGACTGCGCGGGAAGTGTGCAGATTTCCTAAAACATGAGTCGTTGTTTTTGACATTGGGCTTGGCAAGAACCGCCAATGTGAAATTTTTTGACTTCTTGAAAAGCGGGGATGGCGGAAGCGAGTGGGGGTCGAACCCACCGATGACAGGAGTGCCTGCCATCCGCCGGTTTTGAAGACCGGGACGATCACCGGACCGCATGCGCTTCCGCGGAAGAAAAGCGATTCCTATATTAAAGTACTACGGTCGCGACCTCGCGCCGGCAATTGGCCCATCCCGGTGGGCGCCGAGAATATTCATTCCGGAGTGGCGAATCCGCGCGAACTCTCGCTTACGCTGAGCGTCAAGAGAGCGCCTCGACTGAAGTCCTCCCAAGAACAGGCCTTGACATTGCACTGCATGTGCGTCAATATGTCGCATAGCGACATGTCGTGAGAGGTAATAATGCAGAGTTTCCCTATCAGTGAATCTGTGCTGCTGATCCTGTTCAGCCTCGCCGACCAGCCACGGCATGGTTATTCGATCCTCAAGGATGTGGAGCAGATGAGCGCAGGGCGGGTCGTCCTGAGTACAGGCACTCTCTACGGAGCGCTGCGCCGCCTGCTTGATGACGATTGGATCGAACGCATCGAGGAGGAAGATAGCTCCCGAGGACGCCGGGCATACCGACTGACGTCGCGAGGGCGAAAGAATTTGCAGATCGAAGTCAGCCGTATCAAACATCTGACGCGACTAGCAAATTTGCGCGTCGCGACGAAAGAGGGCTGACCATGCTCGCACTTTATCGAAGCTTCTTGCGGCTGTATCCGGCAAATCACAGACGAGAGTTTGGCAGCGAGATGATCTCTGTGCTTTGCGAGCGCAGGGGCGAGGCCATGGCACGCGGAGCTCCCAGATCTGCTCTTGTTTTCCGCGAAATCGTGGGTCTGCTGGGTGGCGCTTTGAGCGAGCACGTGCGCGCTCTCAGCGGCAGAGATGGCCGTCTCTCCCTACCAATTTGGAGGTTTAACATGCAAGCATCGTTTCGGTTTCCGAAATCTACTCCGGCACTGATGATGATCATCCTGGCGGGCGTGATCGTAGCCATCGAGAAGGCGAGAGCCATCCAGGCATCTCTGCCGGATGTGAATCCGCCCATTGGGGCGATCCACCCAATCCAACACACGTTTCTGCCGGGAGTCGTGAAGCTGGTTCTTTTCTTCTATGCGATCGGAGTGGTCGGCTGGGCAATCGTTTACGCACTGCGGCGCTCGGGAATCCATCGGCTTGCCGACATGTCAGTCGATCAGAAATGAGTGACCGCTGCGCTGGCGGGGTCTTCGCGTCCGCCTCCAAACGGGCAAGTTTTCGAGCCGTGCGCGAGGCTCTTCTCCGGCCGGGGTTGCGTGGCCTCATCGATGGCTCTAAACTCGTTCCCTGACGATCGTTTCAATTCACGTCAGCTCCGGGAAAGCGACGGGGGAACAAGTTTTGAACTGGTACTTCCTCTTCTTTTTCATCTCAGGCTTCTGCAGCGTTCTATATGAACTGGTATGGCTCCGGCTTTCGATGGCTCAATTTGGGGTCACGACGGCCATGGTTTCCATTGTCCTTTCCGTTTTCATGGCGGGGCTGGGACTGGGCTCATGGATTAGTGGGCGATGGCTGGAACGTTCCGATCGATTTTTGACCTCTGCGGCACTTCCTTTCTATGCGCTCACGGAACTCCTGATTGGCTTTTCGGGCGTGCTTGTCCCGCATGAACTGGGATGGGGAAGAATATTGCTTGAGCGTTTCACCCTGTCCTCTTCCTTTCTTTACTACTGTCTCGCCGGAATCTGGGTATCTGTCACGCTGCTCCCGTGGTGCGCGTTGATGGGGGCAACCGTTCCGCTCGGAATGCGAGCGATCGGACAGACTCAGCCCAAAGAGTCAACGCGCTCTTTCAGTTATCTCTATATGGCAAACGTAGGAGGCGCGGTCGTCGGCACGATCGCCCCTCTTCTTCTGATCGAGTTGTTGGGGTTTCGCGGAACGCTTCGGATCGGAGTGCTCTTTAATGTTCTGATTGCCGGCGCCGCGTTCCTCCTGTCCAGAAGAATGCCGCTTTCTTCCTTAAAACCGGTCGCGAATGAGCTTGCGCCTGCAGGCATCGCAAGTAGTGGCACTGGCATTCTATTTTTGTTATTCCTGAGCGGCTTGAGTTGCATGGCGATGGAAGTCGTTTGGGTGCGCTCCTACACACCGTACTTCGGGACTGTGGTTTACAGCTTCGCGTCGATCCTTGGCGTCTACTTGTTGGCGACGTTTCTTGGTTCCCTTCTCTACCGCTGGTGGAGCGAACGGCGAACGCGAGAAAATCCCGTGATCTGGACTCTTCTGGCTACGGCGGCGCTCTTGCCGCTGATTGGCGCGAGCCCGACGTTTCACTTCTCGCGGATGTCACGTCTTTTGCTCGGCGTGCCTGCCTTTACGGGAATACTGGGTTTTCTCACGCCGATGCTGGTCGACCGGTACTCGAGCGGCAATCCTCAGAAAGCGGGCAAAGCGTACGCGACCAACGTCGCCGGTTGCATTCTCGGCCCATTGCTCGCAGGCTTTGGACTGTTGCCGTATCTGAGCGAGCGATGGGCTCTTGTGATACTGGCGTTGCCTTGGTTGATCGCCGGATTCGCCCCGCTACTCCCGAGTGCCCGTTTGAGCTTTGCCTGGCGCTCGGTGAGCTATGGGTTGTTCGCCACGGCGATCGTGATGATCTTTGTGGGCCACGGATACGATGAGATTTACCGGAATCACGGCCGGATCCTCCGGGATCAAACTGCCACCGTGATTGCCACCGGTTCGGGGATGAGCAAACAGCTGCTCGTGAATGGATACGGGATGACGAGTATCACGCCAATCACAAAAGTGATGGCGCATTTGCCTCTTGCATTTCTTGATCGAAAACCCGAAAACGCTCTTGTGATTTGCTTCGGAATGGGAACCACGTTTCGTTCCCTGCATTCCTGGGGCATCCCGGTAACGGCCGTGGAACTGGTGCCTAGCGTTCCTCGTCTCTTCACCTACTATCACAGCGACGGCGATAAGGTTCTAGAGTCGCCACTCTCGCACGTGGTAATTGATGACGGGCGCCGGTTTCTGGAGCGAACGACCGAACAATACGACGTGATCACGATTGACCCGCCACCCCCCTTGCGGGCCGCCGCTTCAAGCCTGCTTTATTCCACGGAGTTCTATCGAGAGACGCGGCGTCGTTTGCGTCCGGGTGGATTGCTGCAGCAATGGCTGCCTACGACGAAGACCGAGGATGCGATTGACGTAGCGGCGGTAACCCGGTCACTCTCCGATTCATTTCCATTCGTCCGAGCGTTTCCGGATGAATTCGGCATTCACTACCTAGCCAGCGACCAGCCAATCCCTAAGCGAAAGACGGAAGAATTAGCAGCGCGACTCCCAGCTTCGGCGGTAACCGACCTCGCCGAATGGGACACGTGGGATGGTGAGTCTGCTTCGGACGCCGTGGAAGATCGCTTCGGCGATCTGCTTCGAGGAGAAGTATCGACGGAACAACTCATTGCCGGCGCACCTAAGACTCCCGCGCTTACCGACGATCGCCCAATCAACGAATATTTTATTGTGCGGAAGTGGCTCGGCCAAGACCACGGAGTTTCGGCGGAAGCGGCAATGCGGTGACCAGAATCTTGCCGAAAGCAGCGAGTGCCGACCTACTGCCGTTCATGCGCCTTGCTTACGCAGGCGATCACGCACTTCAGATAACCGGTTTCCGGAACATTCAACAGAATGGGATGATCTTTCGCTTGTCCGCGCACTTCGACCAGGCGCAAGGTACAGTGCGCGTCCAGGGCCGCACTGGACAACATCTCCAAGAACAGGCTCTGACTCACATGGTAAGAACACGAACATGTTACAAGTACGCCGCCAGATCGCAGCATTTTGAGGGCGCGCAGGTTCAATTCCTTGTATCCACGGAGAGCAGCATCGAGGTCCCGCCTGGTTTTGGCAAACGCCGGCGGATCGAGAACGATTGTGTCGTATAAACGTCGGGATGAAGACAAGTCTTTCAGCAGGTCGAAAGCATTGGCTTCGATCCATTCAATCTCACGACCGTTTAGCGCTGCATTTTCGTCCGCAATCTCGAGCGCAGGCCGCGAACTGTCTACGCCGCTCACTCGTGAACATGACTTCGCCAGATGCAATGCGAAGCCTCCCTGGTAACAAAAGACATCGAGAGCTTCTCCGTGAGCATATGCGGTGGAGGCGGCATAATTTTCGCGCTGATCAAGGAAGGCCCCGGTTTTCTGGCCTTCGAGCGCATCGAAAAGAAAATTCACCGAGTTCATCGCGAATGTAGTTTTTGTTTTTTCTCCGCGAAGTACTTCGGACGTGCACGGCGGCAGCGATTCGAGCTCCCGGACCCGCGGATCGACACGTTCAATGATGGAATCCGGCCTTAATTGCTCGGCGAGCTGAGTAACAACGGTGTCCCGAACGGAAGCTTCATCCATGCCCTGGGTCAGAATCTGGAGGGAGAGAATGTCGTTGTAGCGATCGACGATTAGCCCCGGCAAGGCGTCCGCCTCGCTGAAGATCACACGATATGCATTCGTGTCGCGAACCATTTGCGAGCGATATGCAATTGCGTCAGAAATTCGATGGCGCAGCAACTCATGCAGGTCTGCCACCGGATACGGGGCGAGCATTCGCACCGCGATTTGCGAGGAACTGGAATAAAGAGCCGTCCCAAAACACTTTCCCCGCTGATCGCAGACTTCGACAAGAGAGCCCGGAGCGAGTCCATCTGCTGAGAGCAGGTCGGACCGGTAGACCCAGACATGCCCAGCTTTCAGCTGTGCAATACCTCGCGGTGACAACTTGAGTTTGGGCAGGGGCGAGCGACTCGGGGGCATGAAGACATCTTAAACGCTAATGCTTCATTGAAATTCGCGGATACTTGAATGGGGAGCCCTCGCTGGTACGCGAAAGAGCTTAGCCGGCAGGCTGGCCGGGGGCGACAGGCGATGCTTCCGGCTTAGCGGCGGGTCGAGCGCTCATCTCGTGCCGCGCGGCCTCGAGATCAGAATAAAGGGAATCGAGAACGACCATCGGGACTTCTGTGCCCCATGCGTCCAGTTCTTCTTCGCTCCAAGCGCCATTTAAGCGGATCGAGCCTGTAATGTCTTCGGGGAACGCTTGGCGATAATCGCCTTCACGAACCAGAATGTCTCCGATCAAGCGCCCGGTATGAATCCCATAGACCCGCCGGCTGGCTTGCCCTCTGGCGTTAGTGAGACAGAGATAAACTTCGCCTTCTTCACCGAATTCAGGACGGTAGTACCAGGCTTGTGAAGCGTCTATTTTGGGATGATGACGACGCGCACGATGGAGCGTTGGTTTTTGCTCGGCTAGTTCTTCTGCCACGTTCATGTACAAAATGCGCTGGCAGGAGTCACAAATAACCGTATGTTTTCCCGAACGGACTTCGTTGTAAGTCTGCGGACGAAGCATCACCTGGCAGGCCAGGCATTTGCTATCGCGGACTTCCGAAATGCCGCTGCCCCGGAATTTTGAAACCCGCTCATAGTGCCTCAGTAAATCGTCGCTGATTCCAGTACGCAACTGATCCCGCTTACCTCGCCACTCAGCCAAGAACTTTTCGTCTTCCACAGTGCGCTGCCGGGCCTGGTCCTTTTCTCTTTCGATTTCGGCGTTCTGCGCCTTGAGTTCCGCCTGAGCTGCCTTGACTTCCTTATCGCGAGCGTCGGCGTTGACCATTATTTCCAAGATTCTGTCTTCGGTCGCGGCGATTTCCTTTTCGGCGAACTGGATCTCGGTGAGGAGAGCCTTGTACTGCTCGTTGGTCTTCACGTCCAGGGATTGGTCGCGGTACTTGGAGATTTTTCCGCGAAGGTCGCTGATGCTGCTCTCGTGCTTGCGTTTCGCGGCGTCGTCGGCTTTGACGGCAGCTTGCGCTTCTTCCAGCTGAGCTTTCGTACCGGCGAGCTTCTGTTCGATTACCGCGACGCGTTTGGGAAGTTCTGCGATTTCTTCCTGCAGACGGCGGATTTCCTTATCCGCTTCTTGCAGGCGCAGCAGGTTTTCTATGTCTGGGAGCATTCCGTTACATTGATTTTAGCATGTGATGGCGCGAGGCCTGACCGTCAATTTCGACTCAAGAATCTCGATTTCGCACGGAAATCCCCACGCCAAGAACGATTTAGCGGAGCGGAGCTTTGCCTGTCAGGATATGCAATGCATTGCAATCGCGGTAAACTCATTCCTTTGCGTCTTCCCGCTCGAATTCAACTCTCATTGCTGAGGTCATAATGGTGAAATGCTGGAGGAGTCGGCCCGCTAGTCTTCTGCTGTGTTTATTCGCGCTTTTCCTCGTCGGTGCCGCAGCTTTTGGGCAGAACTCGCCGACGAAACCCCTGACGATCGAAGCGATCTACCAGCCAGGCGGACTTGGCGGCCGGGGCCCGGAGAATTTCGCTTGGAGCCCCGATGGAAGCAAGCTCTCTTATGTGCAGCGTGATCAACAGAATGAACGAGGAGAGTTGTGGTATGTCGACGCGGCCAGTGGCGAAAAGAAAGTGTTGGTCAGCGCAGAAAAGCTGGCTTCACTCGCCCCAGATGTCAACAAGGTGAAAAATGAACGTGAGCGGGAGCGTCTCACTCGCTATCACGTCGCCGCTTACTTGTGGGCCCCCGATTCCAAGCACCTCATCTTCGATTCTCGGGGGCAACTCTGGCTTTATGACCTTAATAGCCAGACGGCCGTGCAGTTCACATCGGCTTCGGACCCGAGCGGGGACCCCAAGTTTTCGCCCGACGGCCGCCAGGTAGCGTATGTCCGCAAACACAACCTTTACGTCCATCCAGCGGAGGGAAACGAAGAACGCCAAATCACGAAAGATACGGGTGACAACTTGTTCAACGGCGACATCGACTGGGTATATGCAGAAGAGTTGGCAGTGCGCAGCAACTACTTCTGGTCGCCTGACAGCAAGGAGATCGTATTCCTCCACATGGACGAAACGAAGGTTCCAACCTACCCCATCACGGACTGGCTACCCACACATCCGAATGTCGATCAGGAAAAATATCCCAAAGTTGGAGATCCGAACCCGGTCGTCAAGCTTGGCGTCGCCGAAGCGGACAAAGGGAAGGTTCACTGGATCACATTGAAAAATGACGAGGATACTTACATCCCTCGATTTGGGTGGGCTAGCGAGGGTGTCATCTGGGCTGAGGTGCTAAATCGCAATCAGGACAAAATGGACCTTTACTTCATCGATGCCAAGTCCGGAAAGTCGCGAGTTGTGCTGACTGAATCGACTCCCGGAGCGTGGATCGACTTTGACCATGTAGAAGTCCGATTCCTGAAATCTAAGCCGCTTTTCTTGTGGCCCAGTTGGCGCGATGGAAACATGCATATGTACTTGTACAGCTTCGACAAGCAAAGCCCGATGGCCGGAGACGCAAAGCTCGAGCGGCAGCTTGAGCAGGGAGATTATGAAGTTCTTCGAATTGAAGCCGTCGATGAATCTTCAGGGACGGTATTCTTCGTCGCAAACAAGGATGACCCACGGCAGCAACACATTTATTCAGTGCAGCTCGATGGATCAGGCTTCAAGGATCTCGCGCCAGAGGAGGGGATCCACACGGTCAATTTCAGTGAGGATGGCAAGCATTATGAGCACACGTTGACCGGACCACACGCCGCGCGATCGATCTCGCTCTGCGCTAGAGGCGGGGCGTGCACTTCAGTGTGGCAGGCAGAAGACGAAGTTGCCGAATATGGATTGCGCGAGCCAAAGTTCCTGGAGTTCAAAGCGGAAGACGGAACTGCTTTATACGGGCGTTTGCTGCTGCCACCGGATTCAGCGCAAAACGGCAAGATTCCGGTCATCATTCATATTTACGGTGGACCGGCCGCGCAGATGGTGATGAAAGGCCTGCCAGATGCGTTCGACGAAATCCTGGCGCGTAAAGGATTCGCGATTTTCGCTGTCGATAATCGCGGGACTCCAGGCCGAGACCGCAAGTTCCAGACTGCGATTCGGCACGAATTCGGTGCAGTTGAACTGAAGGATCAGTTGACTGCCCTCGATCAGTTGCTTGCGCAGTATCCCCAATTAGATCCTGCACGCGTCGCCATTTGGGGATGGTCGAATGGCGGTTCGATGACGCTTTACGCCATGACTCATTCCGATCGCTTCCGGGCAGGTGTGTCGGTTGCTCCGGTTACCGACGCCAGAAATTACGACTCCATTTACATGGAGCGCTATTTCGGGCAACTGAAGGACGATAAAGCTGGATACGACATGTCGGATGTGTCAAAGGCAGCGGATCAACTTCACGGCGCACTGCTGTTAGTCCATGGAACAGGCGATGACAATGTCCATTTCCAAAACAGCGTGCAAATGGTCGACGCGCTCATCAAGGCGGACAAGCAATTCCGCTTCATGATCTATCCCAACAAGACCCACAGCATCGCCGGGAAGGATGCGAGAGTGCATCTGTTTACAATGATTCTCGATCACTTTGAGCGGGAACTGAAGTAGAGCGGGTTCAGGGTGAGAAGTCGTGAACGAAACGAACCGCCTCGGGGCGGACTGACTTACGGGATCTACTTGGACTTGTCCGCCTTTTTCGAGGAGGTCTCCTTCGTAGCCGACTCCGTCTTGGACTTATCTTCTTTTTTTGCTTCCTTAGAGTCTTTAGCGCCTGAATCCGCCGCAGGGGCGTGCGACTTCTTGGCGTAATCGGTCACGTACCATCCCGACCCTTTGAACTGCACGGCCGGCGCGGAGATAACCTGCTCGACGGCAGCGCCGCATTCCGGACATTTCTTGATCTTCTTGTCAGAGAATTTTTGGATTTTTTCGAAGCGATGGCCGCACTTGGTGCATTGATATTCGTAAAGTGGCATGAGTTATAGACGATCGTGAAAACGAGGACGTCTGCTTGATTCTAGGGTTGGAAGTTGCGCGGCGTCAATTTGGCCGTCGGCCGCCTGACGCGCTGACCATAGCACATCCGGGGCAACGATCGTTCTTGATGTAACGATAAAACCTGGGCTGACCACGATGAACCCAGTAGGGCGAGGCATAGTCATCGATCCCGGGGCCGGCAGTCAGAAAGCTGAAGAAGACATGGCGCGATGGCCGAACGACGATGCCAACATGACCATGCCAAACGATCAAATCTCCCGGCTGAGGATGCGAAACCCTTAGAAACCCTTCCACGCCGTCGTAAAGATCATCGGAACTCGCGTAAGCGTAAGGAAACCCCGCTCGCTCATAAACGGCGTGCACCAGGTGAGAACAATCGTGGCTGGCATGGTGTCGAACCTTAGAGTCGAGAGCGGCCGAGATCACCGCCAGACCATCGTCCTCGGTTAGGGCACGAGATTTTTTTCCCTTCGGATTGCCGCCCCGATCGTGATTAGGCGCTAATGGCTGACCTGAGCACAGGCACAGCGCAGTCCCAAAACAGAAAACAAGCATCGCGCCAGCGACTCGGTACGGCATCAATTGATTCTGATGCGGATTGGGGAGTCCGCGAAGGTTACGGTTGTGCACCGACCCCAAATCCATGAACATCCCGATTGCCAGGGCCTAACCCCCGAAAAGCCGTTTTGGCGCACTATTCTGCCACGCAGCATGAATGGCCTTGGTGAGCGCGGGTTTGGACGCGTTCTTCAGGATCACGCTGGTAGCCCCGCGGCGTCCCCACGCCCCTTTCACGGGGATGAATGCGTCAGGAAAGTCTTTGGAGAAATAGTGCTGATCTTCAGGAGAGAGCTTGACCATCCCTCGGGTCTTGTCAGGATAACCAAGAGTCGCGAAGGTTTTTCCCGCAACTCGGAAGTCGGGATGATTCATATGCAACCGCTCCTCGGTCTTTGGGAGAGAGAGGGCGATCTTGCGAAAATCCTTCGCAGTCATCTTGATTCCTCGCGGCTCCGTAAGTTAGCAGAACGAGCGACGAGCAGAAAAGTCACGAATATCTGTCGGTTTCTCTTCGAATCGTCGTGAGGCGTCGACGGCGGCAAGCCATGACGATGGTAGACTTCCCGCCATGACGGAAGAAAAACGGGCCACGGCACCAGGTCTATATCTTGTGGGAACGCCGATCGGAAATCTGGAAGACATCACGATGCGGGCGCTACGTGTTCTCAAGCAAGTTGACGTGATTGCCTGTGAGGATACGCGCCAAACGCAAAAGTTGCTGAACCACTACGCCATTGCGACCAGGACGACCAGCTATCACGAGCACAACGAGCTGACGCGCTCGGAAGAACTGGTGGACTTGATGCGGAAAGGAGCAAGCGTCGCTCTGGTCACGGATGCTGGAATGCCTGGGGTCTCCGATCCGGGATATCGTCTCATTACGCTGGCGATCCGCCACAGTCTCCCCATCATTCCGGTACCTGGCGCATCGGCATTCTTGACGGCTTTAGCAGCTAGCGGCTTGCCAACGGATTCTTTTCGATTTAATGGATTCCTCCCCGCAAAACAAGGTGAGCGTCGGGCCACGGTCGAATTGCTAAGAACTTCCTCTGACACAGAAATTTTCTACGAAGCTCCCCACCGCGTGCTTGATACGCTTGGCGATATCGCGGAGTTGCTTGGCCCTGATCGACAGATGGTACTCGCCCGAGAGTTAACAAAGATGCATGAGGAATTCCTCCGCGGCACCGTGTCGAAAATTCTCAGCATCCTGCGCTCCCGGGATGCAGTGAAAGGCGAGATCACCCTATTGATCGGAAAGGGAGAGCCCTTAAAGGCACAGCAGGAACCAGTGGTGAGCGTCCGGCACCGAGTCGCCCAAATCATGGCCGAAGATCAGGTGGACGAAAAGAGCGCGCTCAAGAAAATCGCCAAGGAACGGGGAGTCTCCAAAAGCGAAATTTACCGCGAAATGCAGCGCGAGAGATAAGACTTGGCGGAGGGCGCTGCCGGAAATGGGCGCCGAAGACCACTGGTATAATGAGAAATTGCGCTCATGACACGGAAACGACTGATACGTTCGACCACGGTTTTGTCGGTACGGCGTGGCGGCCATGTAGTTCTGGCAGGTGATGGCCAGGTTACGCTGGGTGAGTCCGTCATCAAGCACACCGCCAAGAAGATACGGCGGCTCTACAACGACAAGATACTCTCCGGATTTGCGGGTTCGACCGCAGACGCCTTCACGCTCTTCAGCCGCTTCGAGGCAAAGTTGGAGCAATATCATGGCAATCTGGGCCGGGCCGCCGTGGAGCTGGCGAAGGACTGGCGCACGGACAAGTTCCTGCGGCATCTGGAAGCGTTATTGCTGGTTTGTGACAAGGATCAAACTTTCCTGCTGAGCGGACAGGGGGACGTTATTGAGCCCGATGGTGGTATTGCCGCGATCGGTAGCGGCGGGCCCTATGCGCATGCTGCCGCGCAAGCATTGGCAGAGCATACCGAGCTGCCGGCCCGTCAGATCGCCGAAGAAGCAATGAAGATTGCGGGCAGAATGTGCATCTATACAAATGACAGGGTCACAGTCGAAGAACTTTGAGGCTTTTTATCGTTAGTTTTTGATCGTCAGCCACCCATACGGGTGGCGACGAAAAAACAGCTGACTACAGATTTATGGCTATTTATCTCCCATCCACCGCCGAAGAAGAACAGCTTGCCCTCGACGAGCTCACGCCCCGTGAGATCGTTGTCGAACTCGACAAGCATGTGATCGGACAGAAGGAAGCAAAGCGCGCCGTCGCGATTGCGCTTCGCAATCGCACGCGTCGGCAGAAGCTCGCCCCCGATCTCGCCGAGGAAGTGATTCCCAAGAACATCATCATGATCGGCCCCACCGGCGTTGGTAAGACAGAAATCGCCCGCCGGCTCGCCAAGCTCGCCAATTCTCCGTTTCTGAAAGTGGAAGCGTCAAAATTCACCGAAGTCGGTTACGTGGGTCGAGATGTTGAGTCCATGGTGCGCGATCTGGTGGAGATCGCCATCGACAACGTACGCGAAGAAAAACTGGAAGATGTCGCCGACAAGGCTGAACTCAACGCGGAAGAGCGACTACTCGATATCCTGCTGCCGCCCACCCCGTCGCCGCGCCCTGAGACCACTGCAACAACCGGCGGAGTAGTGATCGATGGCAACCCGCAGCTACCTGAGTCTTCCGGCCGCACTCGCGAGAAGCTGCGCCAGCAGCTGCGCGAAGGAAAACTCGATGAACGCATGGTCGAGCTTGATGTCAGGGAACGCAATTTCCCGTCATTCGAAATCATCTCGAATCAGGGCGTGGAGGAGATGGACGTCAACATTAAAGACATGTTGCCGAACATCTTCGGTCAGCGAACCAAGAAGCGAAAATTGAAAGTGAACGAAGCGTTCGAATATCTGATCCAGGAAGAAGAACAGCGCCTCATTGACATGGATCAGGTAACGCGCATGGCGATCGACCGCGTGGAAAACGCCGGCATCGTGTTTCTGGACGAGATCGACAAGATCGCCGGACGCGAAGGCGGGCATGGACCCGACGTCTCACGCGAAGGAGTCCAGCGCGATATTCTGCCCATCGTGGAAGGGACAACGGTCAATACCCGTTACGGAATGGTACGCACCGACCACATCCTTTTCATTGCGGCAGGCGCATTCCACGTATCGAAGCCGAGCGACCTGATTCCGGAACTACAAGGCCGCTTCCCCATCCGGGTAGAGTTGCAGTCGCTGACCATGGAAGATTTCGTCCGGATTCTCACCGAACCGAAGTCTTCGCTGGTCAAGCAGTACACCGCTTTGCTGGAGACCGAAGGCGTGAAACTGGAATTCACCCGCGAGGCTCTCGATGAGATCGCGCATTTTGCCTTCCGGGTGAACGAGAGCACGGAAAATATCGGCGCCCGGCGCTTGCATACGATCATGGAGCGCGTGCTCGACGAACTGAGCTTTGATGCACCCGAGAAAAAGGGGCAGCAGGTCATCGTCGATGCCGATTATGTGCGCAAGATGCTGACCGACATCGTCAAAGATCAGGATCTCTCGCGGTACATTCTTTAGAAAGTTTTTGAGGCACAGACTACACGGAGAAATCCACAGTTCTTCGTGTGGTTCCTTTTGTTCCCGTGATTTATTCTCTCCGTGCCCATGAACAAGATCGATCGCAGCCGCTTGCAGTCCCTGATGCAACGCGAACAAAAGAAGTTCGCGGATGAACGCCCTAAGTCGAAAGCCCTGTTTGATCGCGCCCGAAAGTCGCTGCTGGCCGGCGTGCCGATGAACTGGATGGTCAAATGGGCCGGCGCTTTCCCTCCGTTTGTGCGTGAGGCCCAGGGCGCGCACTTCTTTGATGTCGATGGTCATCGCTACATCGACTTTTGCCTTGGCGATACAGGAGCGATGACTGGGCACTCCCCATTCGCTACGGTGAAAGCGGCCGAGGAGCAGATGCGGCGCGGCATCACGCTCATGCTGCCCGGAGAGGATGCGATCTTTGTCGCAGAAGAATTGCAGAAGCGCTTCAATCTTCCCTTCTGGCAATTCGCGCTGACCGCGACGGATGCCAATCGATTTTCCATTCGTTTGGCGCGCCAGATCACAGGCCGATCAAAAATTCTAGTGTTCAATTGGTGCTATCACGGCACGGTCGACGAGAGTTTCATCACTTTGGGTGCTGACGGTTCCTCGGGGCCGCGGCCCGGAAACATCGGGCCGCCAGTCGACCCCGCGGTGACCACTAAGGTCGTTGAGTTTAATGATGTGCCGGCACTGGAGCAGGCGTTGGCAGCCCAGGATGTGGCTTGCGTACTTGCTGAACCAGCGATGACGAACGTGGGCATTGTTCATCCTGAGCCGGGATATCACCAATCATTACGAGACCTGACCCGGAAGTATGGGACGCTACTCATCATCGACGAGACCCACACCATATGCACCGGACCCGGCGGTTACACACGCACCGAAAATCTCGATCCGGATGTGATTGTCTTCGGGAAAGCCATTGGCGCTGGAATTCCTGGGGCTGCTTACGGCTTCTCGCAGGAGATTGCGGACCGCATCCTCGGGAAGCAGGAGCTTGAAAACTGCGATGTGGGAGGCATCGGTGGCACCCTGGCGGGAAACGCTCTGTCGTTGGCAGCTATGCGCGCGACATTGTCCAAAGTGCTCACCAAAGAAGCCTTCGACCGCATGATCCCGATGGCTCAGCGCTGGACCGATGGGGTGGCCAAAGCAATTGCCGGCGCACAGTTGCCCTGGCACGTCACGCGGCTGGGTTGCCGCGCCGAGTACATGTTCGGTCCGGAGCCGAAGACAGGAACACAGGCGCATGACGCGATGGATTTCGAGCTGGAGCGGTTTATGCACCTTTACGCCATGAACCGGGGCATTCTGCTAACGCCTTTCCACAATATGGCTCTTATGTGTCCCCAAACGGAGCCTGAGGATGTGGACCGCCATACAAAAGTCTTTCGCGAGGCAGTGAAGGAACTGGTGGCTTGAGCGGCCGGCGAGACGACGCTTCGCTCAGTCGCTATGATAATGGCCGTACAGCATGAGCCGAATATGTTTGCCGACGACCATAGAGCGGACCGAGATCGGCTCAGCATCCACCGTTAGGGCGCATTCGTTCTGTTACTCTGTCCTTTCCTGACATGAAAGGTCGCCCGTCGAGAGTCTTTGTGCTGGGTTCGGTGCTCATGTGCATTTCATGCGCGAACATGGGTCCGCCGCAGCCGCCATCGCTCGAGCTGCCAAAACCTCCATCGGACTTGCGAGCAACGCGAAAGGGGAACAAGGTCATCCTGACCTGGACGGTTCCCTCCAGCACGACCGACCGTCAAGCACTTCATGTCGTCGGACCGACGCAGATCTGCCGACAGCCTGAGTCCGAGTTGAAGCAATGCGGCACAGCCGTAGGCGAGGCACCTGCTCGTACCCTATCCCGGAAGTCTGGCGAAAAAGTGTCTGACTCTTTCAGCGATGTTCTACCACCATCGCTCGAAGGCGACAATCCAGCTGGCTTCATCAGTTATGCCATCGAGGTGTTGAATTCCGAAGGGCGGGGTGCAGGTTTATCCAATCGCGTTCGGGTTCCGTCATTCCGGACACTGCCACCACCTCCCGACTTCAAGGCTGAGGTCACGAGCGCCGGAGTCGTCCTCAGCTGGACGGGCCAGAATGCTGCCGCCGTGCCCGGAGTTCGCAATGCTTATCGGGTGTATCGGCACATCGAAGGAACCTCGGAGAACGTGATGGCGGGAGAAGTGCCAATCTCCGAGCCTTGCTGCAAGATGGTGGATTCGAATATCGAGTGGGAAAAGACATACGGCTATCGAGTGGGAGCAGTTACGATCCTCGCGCTGGCGGATAAGCCTCCGCTGGAGGTAGCGGGCGAGGATTCCAGCGAGATCAAGGTGTTCGCCGATGATATTTTTCCACCCGCCATTCCAACAGGCTTACAAGCCGTCTTCTCCGGACCGGGACAGCAGCCGTTTGTCGATCTGGTCTGGGCCCCTGACAGTGACGCCGACTTGGCGGGATACAACATTTATCGCCGCGAAGATAATGGCGCTTCCGAAAAACTGAACGCCGACCTGGTGAAGACACCAGCCTACCGGGATGCCCGCGTCAGCGCCGGGAGAACCTACCTGTACTCAGTCTCGGCCGTCGATGCGCGCGGAAACGAGAGCCAGCGTTCTGAAGAAGCTAGCGAAATGGTTCCCTCAAGTTAATGGGCCGAGTGCCGACGAATTTGGCGGGAAGGGCTTGAGGTAGAAAGAGGCGAAAAGTATAAAGAGTTCCGAGGTGATGCTGGGTCCGTTCGTCTCGGCCAGTAGCTCGCGTATGACCCTCGCTCGACCTGCTTTCGCTGCTTCCCTTGCGGGGCTGCTGCGCGCGATCTTTGCTCGGGCTCCGGGCTCACCGCCAACCGGACAAACCTACCCTGCGCCTCGGAACTCTATCTTGCCTTCGACTTGGTCTTCCCGTTCTCCTCGACCAGCGCTTTGCTATAGACCCTTGCCTGCCCTCCTTCCTGCCTCGCGGTAAGAAGGTGACTTAGCTCGAGCCCCGGAACGCCGCACCAACCGGAAAAACTTAAGAAGCTGTCAAAGAACGATCTTGTTTTACTCCTTCTATTTTTTTCGTCAATCGAAAATCCGCTTCGGTAAGTATCAGCTTTTTCAATCGAGTGCATGCCGTTCACAGGCCTGTGACAGGATTTGGTGCAAGGGTGTTTAGCCACTTGGAGATGTAGTGCTATGCGCTGCGGAATCTCACGAATTAAAGCGAGCGAAAGTGCTACGAAGGGGCCTTCGGAGTTCTTGGACCGACTGTGAAAATCAGGTATTCGCCGCGCCAAGGCGGGAGTTCTGTGCAGTCCGAATGTTAAAATTTTGATTGACATAATGTTTTACTTATATAACATATCACTTATATGAATCTTGACGCTGCCTTCACGGCGCTGGCCGACCCCACTCGCCGTGCCATTCTGGCCCGATTGGCGCTGGGAGAAACCACGGTCACGGAGTTGGCGCAGCCCTTCGAGATGTCCCAACCGGCAATTTCTCAGCACCTCAAGGTGTTGGAGGAGGCTGGACTGGTCATGAGCCGAGTTGAAGGAAGCAAACGGCCTCGCCGGCTGGCAAAAGCTGGCATCGACGAAATCGATCAATGGCTGGGAATGTTACGCAAGGCATTGGAAAAGAACTACGAGCGGCTGGATGAGATTCTGGCCGCGATGAAAGATGAAAAAGAGAGGAACAAACGATGAGCAAACTGACTTTGAAGACCGAAGGCGACACACACATCGTAATCACGCGGCACTTCGATGCTCCGCCCGAGGCCGTATATCGCGCACATACAGACACAAAGCTTCTTCAAAAATGGCTGCTCGGTCCCGACGGCTGGACGATGCCGGTCTGCATCAACGATCCCAAGCCAGGCGGGAAGATTCGTTTTGAATGGGCCCACGCCAAAGGTGGTGGTTTTTACCTCACCGGAGAGTACGTTGAATTGACGCCTTACAGCAGGATCGTCCACGTGGAGCGGATGCACCTGCCCGATCCCACACCCGACAACCGCGTCGAAACCACGTTCGCAGCCGATGGCAAGGGCACGCTGATGACGATCCGCATGATGTTGCCCGACTCTCAAACTCGGGCGCAAATGCTGTCTACAGGGATGGAGCGGGGCATGGAAGCGAGTTACGTCCGGCTGGAGAACACAGTTCTCAATCCAGTGATGTCAGCTTGAGGTTGAATTTCAAAGGTGGCCCGGGGGCAGCGCTATGCCCCCGATGCTTTCTTCCTTACGGTCCCGGCGCTCTTCGACTTCGTGCTCTTTCCCTCTGCGATGAGGTCGGCGACGGAGGTGTTCTCGAGAATACTGGCCGCGGCGTCGCGAAGGGCAAGGAAGACTTCGTAGAGGGCGCGATGATCGGCGTCCTTGGCAATCATCCCGCGCAACAGTTCCGCATCGCCCAGCGGCGCCAGAGGCCCATCGATCAATCGAATAATGTCGCTGAGAGGGATTTCAGAGGGATCTCTCCGGAGACGGTATCCGCCCCGCGCACCCCGAACACTGTCCACGATGCGCGCATTCTTCATTTCAAGCAGAATCAACTCGAGGAACTTCTCCGGTAAATTGCTTTCCGCAGCGATTTCCCGGATTTTGATTGCGCCCTGCTTGTAGCGCCGGGCGAGCGTCATCATCGCTTGCAGCGCGTACAGCCCCTTTTGCGAGATCTTCAATCGGCCAGCCTCCGAATCCCGCCTAATTGTGCCCGATTTTCTGTTCGCTGCATAGGAGAACCTGTGGTGCCACGATACAAGCAGCTTGGTGTGGTTAGGGGTTGTGCTCAACAGAAACGAAGAGACGAGATGACCAGGCTAGGGATGCGAATGAGACCAGATTGGGGTATTTCGCGAGCAGACCGGGAACCGCTCACATTCCGCGACTGTTGTATTTTCCTTGGTGCCATCGAAGGGACTCGAACCCCCACACCGTTGCCGGTACATGGACCTGAACCATGCGCGTCTGCCAATTCCGCCACGATGGCAAGTAGACTTCAGATGCAGCGGCAGCTCTCGCTGCCGGATCAGGAAACCTGCATCCCTATTGTACAGAGAGGCGCTGGAGTGTCAATTCGCAGCCCTCACTAGAAGCTCAGCAATCTTGGTTTGCCCGCAAGATTCGGATAGTGACATTCCTCACTTCCCGATTACGCTTCCACTATCATGATTCTCGAAACCGATTTCGCTGGGAATACGCTGAACGAGATGGCAGCAGCTCAAGAATTCAACCCAAACCGCGGTGACACCGAACATCGCGATCCGAAATGGGATGCGGTGATGAAGCGCGACACCTCGCAGGACGGTCAATTTGTGTTCGCGGTATCGACCACGGGTGTCTATTGCCGGCCCTCGTGTGCTGCGCGTCGGCCGCGCCGAGAGAATGTCGAATTCTTTACGCGACCAGATCAGGCGGAGAAGGCTGGCTATCGCGCGTGCCTGCGCTGCCGCCCAAGGGCTCTGAGCGGCAACGGGCAAGTTGATGTGGTGAAGGCGATCTGCCGCTTCATCGAGCAACACCTGGATGAACCCATCACGCTCAAACGCTTAGGAAAAGAATTCCATCAAAGCCCGTTTCATCTGCAGCGGCGGTTTAAGGTCGCGTTGGGGATCACCCCGCGAGAATACGCGGACTCATGCCGCCTGCGCCTGCTCAAACGCAACCTGCAAGCAGGAGATTCGGTCACTCGCGCGATGTATGACGCGGGATACGGGTCCAGCAGCAGATTGTACGAGCGCACCTCGTCACAACTCGGCATGACGCCGGACAAGTATCGGCGAGGCGCGGTTGCTGCATCGATCCGCTATACGATCGCTGACTCTCCGATCGGACGCATGCTCATCGCCGCGACCGACCGCGGGATCTGCGCGATCCAGTTTGCCCGCATTGATAATGAGCTCATCGAGGGACTCCGGCGCGAATTTCCCTTTGCCGTGCGCAAGCCCGATGATAAAGCCCTTCAATCCTGGGTAGCCGCTCTTCTTCAGCACATGCAAGGGAGGCGGCTTGATGCCTCGCTGCCGCTCGACATCCAGGCAACTGCATTTCAACGGCGTGTGTGGAGATATTTGCAGTCCATTCCGTTTGGGGCAACCAAGTCGTATAGTCAAGTCGCAAAGGCGATTGGGCGACCAACTGCGACTCGTGCCGTAGCCCGAGCCTGTGCGACAAATCCGGTCGCCGTAGCGATTCCTTGTCATCGAGTCGTTCGCGAGGATGGTGCGATGGGGGGATATCGCTGGGGAATGGAGAGGAAGAAAACGCTTCTCGAAATGGAGCATCATTCCTAAGCACCAGCCGAGGCGGCGGCCTTAGGTTCACCAGCGTCGCGCCCCGCTCGGATATTTGTTGGCAGAGCACGTTGCACATCGACTAGAATCCACGGCAGTCCCCGGGGCATGCTGTTGTTCATTTTGCGCCGATGCGCGGAGAATCCAGATCCATCTTCATTGCAGGCGGAAGTGGTTACATGGGTCGGCGTCTGATTCCGCTTCTTGCCGAGCGCGGTCACAACGTAAGGGCGCTGGTGCGCCCGGGATCTGAGAAAAAGTTACCCTCAGCATGCACGCCTGTCGTGGGCAACGCGCTGGACGGAAGCACTTACGCCGGGCAGATTGCTCCGTCTGAGACGTTCATTCAGTTGGTCGGTGTCGCACACCCAAGCCCGGCGAAGGCAGCCGAATTCCGGAGCATCGACCTGCCGGCGGGCCTGAGTGCGATTGCTGCAGCTCGAGCCGCGAAGATAAAGCATTTCATTTATCTGAGCGTGGCGCATCCCGCCCCGATGATGCACGCCTACATCGCCGTGCGCGAGGAATGTGAAGCCGCGATTCGGTCGGCAGAGTTGAACGCCACCATTTTGCGTCCCTGGTATGTTCTCGGCCCGGGCCATCGTTGGCCTTACCTGCTGGTTCCCTTCTATAAGTTGGCCGAGTTGCTGCCGCAAACTCGTGCTGGAGCCCTCCGGCTTGGGCTCGTGACCTTAGAGCAGATGACACATGCACTAGTGATGGCGGTCGAGAATCCGCCTGAAGGAATTCGCGTTTGGGGCGTTCCGGAGATTCGCACGTCACATCCGTGAAAAGCCTTGCCCATCAAGGCTTCCCGACGTGGTGACCATTTTACAGACCAAAGTAATCCCGGAATTACCAAAGCGCATGCCCGTGGGACATCTACTCGCTGCGTAGTGCCGATGAGATGTTGGTACGGACAATTCAGAAATGGGCCCCGAGGACATGAACGATCTGCACATTCGGATTGCACGGGTAACGGAGGACTTGCGGTCAATTCAGCAGGAGCTGAATTGCGCCGCGATGCAGGCACCGAGCGACCCCGAACTAATGGAAGCACTCAATTCCTTGTCGGAGACAGAACCGATCGAAACGTTGCGGTCGGCGCTCGACCAGATGCGTCATTTTCTATGGTTCTACTCCCAGGTGATGAGCAACGAACCGGAATTGGGAGACAAACTACGACAGTCAGGAGCCGCCAGGCCAGAGAGCGACGAGAGCCCGAAGGTAGAGCAATCTTTCCTAGATAAACTCTCGCGCGTGGATGAATTGATGCTCCTCCACCATATGGTAGAAGCCAAACAGCGCAAGCCGAACTAGACGCATTCCTTCCCACCGACAAACGTCTTCAGCACTTCTCCACCGGAATTCAATACAAGGAAGTCCGCCCTCGCTCCGGCCTTCAGAGCTCCATGCCCTGCGAGAGCGGCGCTGTGGGCGGGGTTCAGACTCGCCGCGCGAACTGCATCTCTAAGACTCCACTCGGAAAAACGCGTCACGTTGCGCACGGCAAGATCCATGGTAAGGACGCTCCCCGCAAGACTTCCACCGGAGGTGCATTTGCCGTCTTTCACCTCGACCTCGATGGGCCCAAGTTGGTAATGCCCATCCGGCATTCCCGCCGCTGCAATCGAATCCGTGATGAGCACCGCACGCTCCGTTCCCTTTGCCTTCAAGAACAATTTCACTACCGGGGGAGATACGTGAATTCCATCGACGATGATGTCGGCGCTGAGTTGGTCTTCGGTGAGAACTTCCGCGACGATTCCCGGATCGCGATGATCGAGAGGCCTCATCGCGTTGAACGTGTGCGTAGCATGCCGCGCGCCCGCCTTCACCGCTTGCTGCGCCACGCTGATCTCGGCATCCGAATGCCCAATGCTGATACAGACGCCCCGGCGCACCGCTTCCGTAATGACCTCCATGGCTCCCGGAAGTTCCGGGGCAATCGTCACCATGCGTACATGTCCTCGGGCTGCTTGCCAGAGGCGATCGAAAATTGGGATTGTGGGCTCAACTAAATTCTCGGGAGGGTGGACACCCCGACGCTTGTGGCTCAGGAACGGACCCTCGAGGTGAATGCCCAGCGGCCGCGCTCCGCCACCGGCGCCCCCATTCTCCTCCTCCGTTTCAATTGCACCAGCCAGCCGATCCAGCGCCGCGAAAGTCGCATCCAGCGGTGCAGCCACGGTTGTCGGGAAATAGGCTGCCACGCCATGGGACGCGAGAAATCGATCCAGCCGCGAATAATCGGATGGCGACGCTCGCATCAGATCCACGCCGGCGCCACCGTGCGTATGAATATCGATATAGCCGGGCGTCAGGATCGAATCTGAAAAATCTAGAACCGGGATTTGAGTGGAGACTTCCTTTTCAGAGCGCGAATAGACGTCGCTAATGCGCCCGTCCTCGACCAACAGGACCGGATCTTTGATCTCTTCGACTGGAGTAAAGAGACGGCATGCGGCAAAAGCGGTTTTCATGATTCGCTCGCGAACGAAGCCCTATGGTAGCCGCCCCTCTTGTTTCACACAACCAGAGCAGTTTCGCCAAGAAGCCCTCGTGAATTCAAACGAGGGTGGGAAGATCGAGACTGCTTTGAAGAGCCTGGATGAGATAAGGCCAGCACGTTTTGAAAATCCAGCAAATGCTATAATCCGATAGCGGTCAGCAACTTCTGCAGCGCGCATTTCCTCGCGCCGATCGCATCGTCGGGGAGTGGCTCAGCCTGGTAGAGCACCTGGTTCGGGACCAGGGGGTCGGAGGTTCAAATCCTCTCTCCCCGACCAATCCGCAAGTTCGACGCCTCCACCAGTTATCCCTTCAGATTTGGGGTATCGTTATGCTGTATGGCGTTTTCCCGGCCCAAGAAACGGTCCTACTCCGAAGATGAATTGTATGAGTATGCCGTGGAAGCATTGGCGCGCCGGATGCGAACCGTTGCCGAGCTGAAGCGGATGATGCGCGCTCGTCTCGAGGACGCAGAGTCAGAGTATGGCGAGACATTGGTCGAGTTGGTGATCCGAAAGCTCAAGGATCAGGGATATCTCAATGATTCGCAGTACGCCGCGTCCTTCTCTTCTTTGCGCCGCGACAATCAGCGATTCGGGCGTAGGCGGGTCATCACCGACCTGAAGGCCAAGGGCGTCCACGCGTCAGTGATCGACAAGGCAGTCGAGGCCGCGTTTGATGGCGTCAGTGACGAAAAGCAGGCGCGGGAATTCCTACGAAAGAAGAGAATGCAAAAGCCGAAAGATCAAAAGGAGGCGGCGCGCATCTTTCGGCAGCTGGCGCGGGCCGGATTTGGAACCAAAACGATCTTCAGCATTCTGAAGAGATGGTCGGTCGATGACGAGACGTTGACTGCGCTCGAGAACGAACTCCCAGAGTAGAAACCCCACGAGACAATCCCGCATCTCAGGACCGAACCCAGCAATTTGCACGGAACCAAAGGATGTTGCATACTTCCGGGCGGTTTCCGTCGACAGGTTTTCTGTCAGCTAACCAAGGAGGGGCGTATGAAGTTGCCAATGACAATTGTGTTTGGAACAGCTTTGCTGTTGGCTGTCACGATGGTTTACGCGCAGGACGGAGGAAGCTCGGGCAATTCTTCCGGCGGCGCGATGAAGAACGCGACCAAAACAACCGAAAAAGATACAAAGATGGCTGCAGAAAAAACCGGGCACGCCACAAAAGTTGCGGCGAAAGACACTGAGAAAGGTACCAAGACCGCGGCGAAAGACACGCAGAAAGGCACAAAGACTGCCGTCAAGGACACAGAAAAAGGGGCCAAGGTAGCAACGAAAGATACAGAAAAGGGCGCGAAAGTGGCGACGAAGGACACCGAGAAAGGTGCGAAAACTGCCGCGAAAGACACCGGGAAAGCGGCGGATAAGACCGGGAGCGCTATGAAGAAAGGCGTGAAGAGCGTAGGCCACACGGTTCACAAAACCGACGCAAAGCCGGCTACCGATAAGCCTGCTGACACGGCCAAATAGCTTCACATCGTAGTGGGATACACGAGGACACGGATTCACAGCTAATTCCCTGTGCGCCGTGTCCTTCTTGTTTCAGCCACCGAATCGGCCACCGACACTTATCATTTAGAATTGTTTTTCCATGCTGACAGGCTCCGAAATCCGCCGAAAATTCTTGAACTTCTTTGTGCAGAAAGACCACAGAGAGGTGCACTCGTCGTCGCTCGTCCCGGCTAATGATCCCACCTTGTTGTTTACGAATGCCGGAATGAATCAGTTCAAAGACGTGTTTCTTGGCCTGGAGAAGCGCGACTATCTGCGTGCCACAACATCTCAGAAATGCGTGCGCGCGGGCGGCAAGCACAACGATCTTGAAAACGTCGGCTTTACGAACCGGCACCACACTTTCTTCGAAATGCTGGGCAATTTTTCCTTTGGAGATTACTTCAAGAAGGATGCTATCGCGTACGCGTGGGAGCTCATCACTTCGAAAGAGTGGTTTGGTATTTCAAGAGAGAAGCTGTATGTAACCGTGTTCAATGGCGAAGGCGGGCTAGAGCGCGACGGCGAAGCGTACGACTTGTGGGCCGCACAGGGTGTACCGAAGGAACGCATCTATGAAATGGGACTGAAGGACAATTTCTGGCAGATGGGCGACACCGGCCCCTGCGGACCTTGCAGCGAGATCCACTACGACATGGGCGCGATCGCCTCCGATAAGGGACATACCGATTGCGAGTTCGGCTGCGAATGCGGCAGGTATGTGGAGATCTGGAACCTGGTCTTCATGCAATTCAACCGTGACGCCTCGGCGAAGCTCACCCCTTTGCCAAAACCCTCCATCGACACAGGTATGGGGTTGGAACGTGTGGCGGCGGTGCTGCAGGGCGTCGTATCGAACTATGAGACGGACCTGTTCACACCGCTGATCAAAAGGGCGGCTGCATTGACGGGGGCCTCCCTGAAAAAAGAATTAGAGAAGGAATCGAATACGAAGTCGTCGGCGTCCTTGCGCGTGATTGCAGACCATTCACGGGCTGCCACGTTCCTCATTTCCGATGGTGTGCTGCCCTCCAACGAGGGACGCGGGTATGTGTTACGGAAAATTATCCGTCGCGCAATCACCCATGGGCGCTTGCTGGGCCAGACGAAACCTTTCCTTTATCAGATGGTTTTCGCGGTTCGCGATCTCATGAAGGATGCATATCCCGAGTTAAACGAGACCGCGGAGCGAGTTTCGAAAGCCGTCCAAGCGGAAGAAGTACGTTTTGGTCACACCATGGAAGTCGGGCTGGAGAAACTCGAGACATTACTCAAGCAGTCGTCCGATATTCTTGCGGGAGAGGAAGCCTTCAGGCTTTACGACACGTTCGGCATGCCGCTGGACTTCATGCAAGATGCGGCGCGTGACCAGGGAGTCACGTTCGACAAAGCCGGTTTCGATCGGGCCATGGAGGAGCAGAAGTCGCGTGCGCGCGCATCGTGGAAAGGCGCGGCCAAACAGACGGCTAATCCAGCGTATCAGCAGTTGCCAAAATCTGAATTTGAAGGTTACCGACAGAACCGGTCAGAAAACTGCGAAGTGCTGGCCATCATCCGAAACGGTCAAGGGGCGCAGGAATTGAAATCGGGCGAGGAGGGCGAGATCATTCTCGATCACACTCCTTTCTACGCCGAGGCCGGAGGGCAAGTCGGTGATCGCGGATGGTTCTATTCCGACGATCACAACACCATCATCGCCGAAGTGAAGGGATGCTATTACCCGGTTCAGGGAGTCCGGGCCCATCAAGTAACGGCCAAGCGTAGGATTCAAGTCGGGGACAGAGTCGACGCGGTCGTTAACACGGATGTACGTGAGGCGACCATGCGCAACCACACGGCGACGCACTTGCTGCATGCCGGGTTGCGAGAGGTTCTCGGGAAACATGTGAAGCAGGCCGGTTCGCTGGTAGCACCCAATCATTTGCGATTCGATTTTTCGCACTTCACGGCCGTGGCAGATGAAGAATTGCAGGATATCGAGAGCATTATCAACAAGGAAGTTTTGCGCAACCGTCGGATCGAAGTGATCGAAAACGTTCCAATCGACGTTGCAGTCAACGAGTATCACGCGATGGCGCTGTTCGGGGAGAAATACGGTGACCGGGTGCGAGTCATCCGAATCGGCGATTTCTCCACGGAACTCTGCGGAGGCACTCACACGCAGGCCACGGGCGAGATTGGCCTGATCAAGATTCTGAAAGAAGGCAGTGTTTCGTCAGGCGTGCGCCGCGTGGAGGCGATCACCGGGGAAGGGTCTTTGCGCCACTTCCGGAAAGATCATGAACTGGAAGGGGTGGTGTCGAGCTTCGCAGCCCCACATGTGTCGAAGGGCGCGAAGGGTGCATCCGGCACGGCCGACGCCGCTTCCGAGGACGATGCCTCGTTCTCGCCCGCTGAGGCACTGAGAGCAGAGTTGGAGAAGAAAGATGCCGAGATCAAGCGCTTGACCAGGGAACTGGATCACGTGCGAATGAAGTCGGCCTCGTCATCGACTGCAAATATCGGCGACAGGGTTAAAGATGTTAAAGGTGTAAAAGTCCTGGCGCACCGCGTCGACAACCTGGAGCGGTCACAGTTGCGGACTCTGGCCGATCAACTGCGCGAGAAAATAGGCTCCGGCGTCGTGGTACTGGGTTCAGCCTCGAATGGCAGTGTCGCCCTGATTGTCGGGGTTACGAAGGATTTGACATCCCGTGTACAGGCAGGCAAAGTAATCGGGCCAGTCGCGCAGAAAGTCGGGGGAAAAGGTGGCGGCAGACCTGACTTGGCGGAAGCCGGCGGTAAGGATGCATCCGCCCTCGACAGCGCACTGGATGGCGCTTACAGCGTGGTGGAAGGATTGCTAGGGTGAGTTTGGACGAGACCGCCAGCGATGCCGGCAAGCAACGGCTGCGCTTTATCAAGCACAAGGGCCATGCCGTCTACATCATCGATTTGAGCCAGTGTACCGCTAAGGAACTGCTGGTTTTGCTCGATCAGGTGCGGGCCGACATTGCACGTCATGCTCCCGGTTCGGTCCTGACACTGGCGGATTTTGCAGGGGCGGAAGTCGACAAGAAGGTCGCCACGAGAATCAAAGAAGTTTTGGTGTTCGATCGGCCCTTCGTGAAGAAGTCTGCGTGGGTTGGGACCGAGAATCTACCCCACGCTTTCTACGAAAACTTCAAGAATTTCTCGCAACGAGAGCTGCCGATTTTCAAGACTCGGGATGAAGCCTTGGACTGGCTAGTTCAGGACTAAAACTCCGATCCCTGATTGTCAGCTTCTCCACTTCAAAGTGACCGGCCCGGACATTGGGTGCTTCATTTGCGTACCCGCACGCTTCGCTTCCAGGTGCGCTGCTTTCAGCTGGAAGTACCATTTGGCCGGCTTGTCCGCATCGTCGATCAGCATCAAGTGAGGATTGTGCTTCAGTCCCCCCGCCTGCATTTCCATGGTGCGGCGATCCTGCTCCACAAATTTCGCAAAAACAAATTTCAGCAATTCGGCGCCAAACGGAAACCAGCGGAAGATATTCCAGACGGCGACGACGTCGATCCGGCATTGGCTGCGGCTGATAGGAGTAACTGTCGTAAGACTGGAGAACCAATACTTCCCGGCTCGGATCGTCTCCGTGCGGATGTTCGGCAAGACGAAATCGATCGAAGTTGTGATTGCATCCGCGTCGGCGTAGAGGCGAAGGAGCTTGTATGGGGCCGAGTTTGAACTGGGAGTATGCGCGCTCATGCGGAAACCGTTGGGAATCGGTTCGAAATTCTTTTGCTTCTCGTGGATGCTCTTCTGCGTCCGCCACCACCAGGCCTGATGGACAAACGGACCGTGCGCGGGATCCATCAGCCCGATGATGCCGTGATCAATGCTGACCGGCATTTCGGCTTGCAGGTAGGCCAACTTATATTTGTCGCTGAACTTCTCGATCTGTGGAGCGCCTTCCGGTGCCTCTGCAGGCTTCGTAAAACCGCTGCCCACCGGTCCGGGATCGGAGATGTAAACCCAAATGAACCCATCCTGCTCCTCGCAGGGGTAGCTGCCAGCGTAGATTCTGTCCACCTTCAAACTCTGATCGTGAGTCAGTGATGGAATCAACTGGCATTGGCCGTTGTGCACATCGAACTGCCACCCGTGGTAAGGGCACTCCAGGTTCTCTCCATCGAATTGGCCGGAATTGAGTGGCATGCCGCGGTGTGGGCATGCGTCCCGGAGTGCGAACGGTTTTCCCTCGCGATCACGGCCGATGACCAATGGGATTTCGAGCAGATTTGCCTTGTAGAGTTGGTTCCCCTGCACGCGATCTCCTGGCAGGGCACGGTACCAGAATCCGGTCAGCATCAATGTGTCGGTGGCTTGTCGTAGGGGAAGGTCGAGTTCTGGCATTGCGGGATTTCTCATTGGCGGATCGAGAGCTTATGCTAGCATCCCGCTTCGGCTTGCGGGCGGTGAAGGGTTACTGTGTGAGCCCTTCGACGGTCTTAAGCTCACCGGCGTGGTCTGAAGTTACGCAGTACCGGTCCAATGCACATGGAATTCATCGGACATTTTCGGCGGCTTACTTCTGGGCAGCGAAATACCTTCATCGCCTGCTTCCTGGGTTGGTCGCTCGATGCATTTGATTTCTTCATCCTGATTCTTTGTGTTAACGCCCTGGCGGCTCACTTTCACGAAAAAGTTTCGGCGATCAGCGAGGCAATTTTCTGGACGTTGGCAATGCGGCCAGTTGGGGCTTTGTTGTTCGGCATGATGGCCGACCGGTTCGGTCGTCGGCCCACGCTCATGTTGAACGTGATTACCTATTCCGGATTCGAGCTGCTCTCTGCATTTGCACCTTCTCTAAAGGTTTTTCTCGTTACGCGTGCTCTGTTTGGAATCGCAATGGGCGGGGAGTGGGGCGTGGGTGCCGCCCTGGCGTTCGAGACGCTTCCGGCGGAGGGTCGTGGATTCTTCTCCGGGCTATTGCAGGAGGGCTATGTAGTGGGATACCTGCTGGCCGCACTCTTATATCGATTTCTGTTTCCTGTGTTTGGCTGGCGGGGAATGTTCGTTGCGGGCGCTTTGCCGGCGATCCTTGCGATCTTTATCCTGACGCGCGTGGAGGAATCGCCCGCTTGGATGGAGGGCCGTGTAGATCGGCGGGCGGGGAGCAGCTGGGGCAAAGATATCCGGTCGAATCTTGCCACATTCGCTTTCCTGGTGATTCTGATGTTCGCTTTCAACTCCTTCAGCCATGGCACCCAGGATTTGTACCCGACGTTCCTCGAGAGAAACATGCATTACGGTCCCCAGACAACGAGCATGATCGTCATGGTCTACAACGTAGGAGCACTGCTCGGCGGAATCGTATTCGGAAACTGGTCGGAGAAAATCGGGAGACGGAAGGCCATCATAATCGCGGCGCTTCTGGCTATTCCGATGATTCCTCTGTGGGCGTTCTCGCATTCAGTCCCGATGTTTGCCGTGGGCGGATTTCTTATGCAATTCATGGTGCAGGGAGCATGGGGAGTAATCCCGGCCCACTTGAATGAACTGTCTCCGCCCGCGGTCAGAGGGACCTTTCCCGGCCTCGCCTATCAATTGGGGAACCTGCTGGCATCGAGAAATGCTTACTATCAATCCCGACTGGCTGAAACCAGGTTTGCAGGAAGGTTTTCTCCCGTACTCGCGGGTACTGTCGTCTTGATTGCGAGCCTTGTCGCTATCGTTACATGGAAAGGCCATGAGCGGCGTGGAACGGATTTGTCAAACATGGGTTGAAGTCGTAACGGTCCTGCCTTAGGGCGGAGGAGCGGGCAGTAGAGAAGAAAGTCCTGCCGCGGCCCAAATCGGTATTTTCGGGGTGTTTAGCACTCGTCACAGACGACAAAGCTTGTTGTCAGGGGGGGATTCCTGTGGTACGGTAGTCAAAATCTCACGCCTTCGTTGATTCAATTCCAAGGTCATACTTGTGGTGAACTGCGCGAATGCGTGCATCTGAGGTAGCGCCACGATGAAGGAAATCATAGATACCGTTCCAGCCGGCGAAGCATCCGAGAGAGAGAATTTCGCGAACCGGAAGCTGATCCGCCCGGTATTGCCTCGCGGAGAAAATCACGGGAACCACAGTCAGATGCCGACACAAACGCAAGAGCGGCGCGATCGACAGGACCGCCACGATCGCGGAGAGCGCAGCGAGCGGCCTTTGATGGCGGGCGCAGGCGCGGGCGCCAAAAAGCCCAGCCCACCAGAACAAACAAACGCCGAGAACTTTTACTATCAGAAGCAGATGCAGTCGCGCACACCGATGGTGGTGGTGCTTCGTGATGGCGAAGAAGTGCACGGCATCATCGAGTGGTACGACCGGAACTGCATCAAGGTAAATCGCGATTCCGGTGAACCGAACCTGATGATCTATAAGCCGGCGATCAAGTACATGTACAAAGAGGGCGAGAATCAGCGGTAATTCCCGCGAGGGATTAGATCAACTCAGCAAGTTGTATCGGACCTTCGCATCGTTTCTTTCCCTGATGGCATCTCAAATTGGGAGGAAGAATGTCTCCCCGTCGTCCACTCTCCCGTAGAAATTTTCTCCAATCAGCCGCACTCGCCTCTGCTGCTTCCGTGATTCCTGCATTGCGGTCGCCACTGTTCCGAAACTACACGAGCGGGATCTTATCCGTGGCCGCCAGCCCCGGTCGGCTGGAAGAATTTGGGTACGCGGATGTCACACTCGCGAGTGATTCCCACGAGGAGCAGCTGCGGCAGACTCACGGCCTGCTCATGGAATTAAGCGAGGACAGCTTATTGAAGCCGTTCCGGCAGATGGTCGGCCAGCCTGCACCGGGTGAAGATTTCGGGGGCTGGTATCAATACGCTCCCGACAGCAAGGATATTTTTGAGCTCGGGTTTGCTCCGGGCGCCACGTTCGGGCAGTGGGTATCAGCGTTGGCGCGCGCCTATGCGATCAATCGCTCTCCCGAAACTCGTGAAAAGATTTTAAGGCTGAATCGCCTTTACGCGAAGACCATCGGTGCCGGAGCGTATGAAAATACGCGCTTCCCCGCTTACAACTACGACAAGCTTGTGTGCGGACTGATTGATTCGCATCAGTATGCCGGCGACCCTGACGCATTGGCGATCCTGCACGAGACCACGAAAACTGCTTTGCCTCATCTGCCGGGCAAGGCAATCGAACACGGACAGGTTTGGCGCGTTGGCAAGGAAAAGGACGAGTCCTATACGTGGGACGAGTCCTACACGATTTCCGAGAACCTTTTCTTGGCGTATCAGCGCGGTGCGGGTGAGGAATACCGCACTCTTGGGCTCCAGTATCTCGATGACACGTACTACGATCCTTTAGCCGAAGGCCGCAGCGATCTTGAAGGGCGACATGCCTACAGTCACGTCAATTCACTGTGCTCGGCGATGCAGGCGTATCTGACTCTGGGTAGCGAAAAGCACTTGCGCGCCGCGAAGAATGGCTTTGACATGATCCTGGCGCAGAGCTTTGCCACCGGAGGATGGGGACCGAATGAGGCACTGCACGCTCCCGGCAGCGAGGAGATCTACAAGAGCCTCACTAGCAGCCATGCCAGCTTCGAGACTCCTTGCGGATCCTATGCCCACTTCAAGCTGACCCGATATCTGCTGCGGGTGACGCGCGAGTCACGATACGGCGACAGCATGGAACGCGTCATGTACAACACCATCCTGGGATCTCTGCCCCTCGAAGCCGATGGCCGCGCCTTTTATTACTCTGATTACAATTTCCGCGGGCGAAAGGTTTACCACGAGCAGAAGTGGCCCTGCTGCTCCGGAACTCTGCCGCAGGTCGCAGCCGATTATCGGATCAACACTTACTTCCGCGACGGGGATGGTGTGTATGTGAACTTGTACATTCCTTCGACCGTTCGGTGGACGCGGGAGGGAGCTGAGATCGAGCTTAAGCAGAAGGGCGGGTATCCGTATGATCCGCAAGTAGCATTGGAGATAAAAACTCCAAAGGATATCGAGTTCGCCGTGAATCTGCGGATCCCCGCTTGGGCCGAACAGGCCTCTGTCCTGGTAAATGGACAGCGGATGCCAGCAGAGCCAGGAACTTTCGCGCGAGTACGGCGCAAGTGGAAAAGTGGCGACCGCATTGAAGTGGAGCTGCCAATGGCGCCACGCCTTGAGGCAATCGATACGCGGCATTCGGATACGGTGGCGCTCATGGTCGGACCGCTGGTGTTATTCGCACTAAGCGATGCTCCTCCTGCGGTCACACGCGCTCAACTTCTAGGCGTGAAGAAGAGTGGGCCTCAAACCTGGCAAGTTCAGACCGCGAACGGGACCATGAAGTTGCTTCCGTTTACAGCGATCGGAGATCAAAGTTATACGACGTACCTGAGGCTGGGCTGAGGGAACTCATACGCAGACGAAAACGGTAGCGACACCGTATCCCTCTTCTCTGTCAACGACAATCTATAGCTTCGGCAGCACAATTCCCTTCTGCGCCTGATATTTACCCTTACGGTCGGCGTAGCTCGTTTCACAGACCTCATCAGACTGGAAAAACAGAATCTGGCACAGCCCTTCGTTGGCATAAATACGGGCAGGAAGCGGGGTGGTGTTGGAGATCTCCAACGTAACGAACCCCTCCCATTCGGGCTCGAAAGGCGTAACATTCACGATGATGCCGCAGCGGGCGTAGGTGCTCTTGCCCACGCAGATCGTCAAGACATCTCGTGGGATTTTGAAGTATTCGACCGAGCGCGCCAACGCGAAAGAGTTGGGAGGCACAATGCAGATGTCGGTTGTGATGTTTACAAAAGACTTCTCATCGAAACGCTTTGGGTCGACCAGCGCATTATTGACGTTGGTAAAGATCTTGAACTCATCGGCCACGCGTAAATCATAGCCATACGACGAAAGACCATAAGAAATCACGCCCTCGCGTACCTGCTTCTCCGAGAAGGGATTGATCATGTCGTGTTCCAGGGCCATCTTGCGAATCCAGCGATCGCTTTTGGGCATGCGACTCCTTGGGATTTAGTAATTCAATAATTTTGTAATTTAGTAATTTCAAAGCAATCAGGCAGGGTTAAGGTCCTGCGGCGCAAAGTGAAAAATTGCCCGATCACTAAATTACTCAATGCTGGCTGGTGTGTTTGTCAGTTTACGGGAATGGTGCTGGTGTTGACAATCTCCCTTATCCCCCTTAGCATCAATAACTTGAACGACAATCCAAACCCTGCACCCGGGAGCCCCTTGTGATCAAGCTCGACATCATCAACGAAGTCGTCGCCAAAACCGGCATCACCAAGACCAAGGCCGAATTGGCCGTAGAAACTGTGTTTGAGAGCATGAAGCAGGCACTGGCACGCGGCAATCGCATTGAACTGCGGGGATTTGGGGTATTTAACGTCCGTCCTCGGAAGACCGGGATCGGGCGCAACCCGCGTACCGGAGCCGAAGTTTCGATTCCTCCGGGGCGGGCCGTTCGCTTCAAGCCGGGAAAGGAATTGCAGTCGATCGATTAGCCGACCTTGGCCGCTGTCGCGTTCTTGAGTTCGAAATAGAACCAGCCGAGAGGTTTCCCACCAGGACCGCCGCCGGGGACTGTCCTTACCTGGCATTTTCTCTCGTAGTAGCATCGAAGCATAGCGTAACGCTGCGACGGACTTGACGACCGCATGGCCGACCCGAACTCTCCGACTACGTCTTCGACCATCCAGTACCTCTATCGCTTACGGATGCCCGAAGGCCCTCCGCCGCGGCAGCGATATTGGCTGCACGCCCTTCTACTTCTGGCAACATGCTTCACGACATTAGTCGTGGGGGCTCGGATGGAATTCAATTTTCTGCACGACCTACCACTATTTACGGTCGGCGACGATTACCTGCCGTTTTTCCCGCTTAAATGGGTGTTACACCAGCCGTCACGGCTTTTTCTTGGAATTCCGTTCTCAGCGACGCTACTGACCGTTTTGGTGGCGCATGAAATGGGACACTACCTCTACTGCCGCTTCTATGATGTGCGTGCGACGCTGCCATTCTTTATTCCGGCCCCGACGCTGATCGGCACGTTAGGTGCTGTGATTCGGATCAAAGGACGCATCCGTTCAAGGGCAGCGCTATTTGATATCGGGATTGCTGGACCGATTGCGGGATTTGTGGTGGCCTGCCTTTTTCTGGCGATCGCGCTGAGCCTTTCAAAACCACTAACGGCTGCGGTCGGGCCTTCCGATATCCGAGTCGGGTTTCCGCAGATCTTTTACTTGGTACAGCGGTTCTTGAGAACCATCGTCCCCGGAAGTCCCGTTGCTTTTCTCCCGTTGCGGAGAATTTACCTGCATCCCATGGGCATCGCGGCATGGGTTGGGATGTATGCGACAGCGCTTAACCTTCTGCCCAGCAGCCAACTGGATGGCGGACACATCGTGTATGCTCTGGTGCCGCGAGCCCATCGAGCGATCTCGTGGCTAACCGTATTAGCTCTCGCGTACCTGGGCCGGCTGAATTTAGTCTGGTGGTTCTGGGCAGGCGTCATCACCGTCATGAACCTGCTGACATATCGTCAAAAGCAGGCGCCGGATGATCCTCCTATTCCCGCCAATCGGTGGGTTTGGGCTGTCGTTGCGGCTCTCATGCTGGCGCTTACACTGACGCTTTCTCCGTTCCAGCCCACATAGGGACGTCGATCTTCTGGGCAAATTCCGGGGCGGCATCACATCAGCCAAAGTGCGTCTACATCAACGACAACTTGTGTGCGTGGGATCTTCTTCTGGGCGGCGTACGTCAGCATCGCGCGCAGTGTATTGTTAAGTTTTTCGCGGCTGGGTGATTTCAGTACAAAATGGTAACGATAATCGCGCTTGAGACGCAGGATGGGTGCCGCGGCAGGCCCGAGCACACGGACGCCCTCGTGCCGGGTCGCCTCGAACCATTTTCCCAACTGTCCAGACCATTGCAGCGCTTCTTCCAATTCATCGCTACGTACAACTACATTTGCCAGCGCGGAGTACGGCGGGTAGTGCATCCAACTGCGGAAGCGAAGCTCCTTCTCGTAAAAGCCTACAAAATCATGGCGCGCGGCGTACTGCACTGCGTAGTGATCCTGAAAATACGTTTGCAGGATGACTTTGCCGGGAGATTGTCCGCGTCCTGCGCGTCCGGCTACCTGCGTCAGCAATTGAAAAGTTCGTTCCGCAGCCCGGAAATCAGGCAGCCCGAGAGCGACATCGGCCCCGACAACGCCCACGAGAGTAACACCGTGAATGTCGTGGCCTTTGGCAATCATCTGCGTGCCGACCACCAGGTCGAGTTCGCCTTCGTTCAGCGCGTTTAACGTGCGCTCAAAATCCTCGTGTCCCCGAACGGTGTCACGATCGAGGCGGGCGATCCGAGCCTGCGGAAACATTCCGTGCAGCAATTCTTCCAGCTTTTCCGAGCCGGTTCCGAGAAAATAAACATACTCGCTGCCGCAATGCACGCAGGCTTTTGGAACCGGGGCGATGTATCCACAGTAGTGACACACCATCTTATGCTCGCGCTTGTGATGGGTGAGAGCGATAGCACAGTTGCTGCATTCCAGCTTCTTCCCGCACGTCCGGCAAAGAGCGACGGGGGAATATCCACGACGATTCAGAAGAACCATCACCTGCTCTTTGCGCTCAAAGCGCTCCCTGATCTCAGCGGCAAGCTTGCGCGAGAGTACCTGTTCCTGGCCAGTCTCCTGATATTCCAGACGCATGTCGACGATTTCAACCTCTGGCAAGGGCCGCTTCTCAACGCGATCGGGAAGCTCAATCAGCATGTACTTGTTTTTCTTTGCATTGAAATAAGACTCAAGCGATGGCGTCGCAGACCCGAGCACAACAGCTGCATTCGTCATCTTGGCGCGCATCACCGCTACATCGCGCGCATGGTAGCGCGGCGTTTCTTCCTGTTTGTAGGAGGAGTCGTGTTCTTCGTCAACGATGATCAAGGCCAGATCGGCGACAGGAGCAAAGACCGCAGAGCGTGTGCCCACGACCATGCGGGCGTCCCCGCGCTTGATGCGGTGCCACTGTTCGGCGCGTTCGCGATCAGAAAGCGCAGAATGTAAGATCGCGACTTCGTCGCCGAAAATCTGATGCAGGTCAGCAGCAACCGCAGGCGTCAGGCCTATTTCCGGGACAAGCAGAATCGCAGAGCGGCCGGAATCCAGAACAGCGCGCATTCCGGCCAAGTAAACAGCTGTCTTCCCTGAACCGGTAACACCGTGCAGCAGCATGCCGGAAAACTTCCGAGCGCTCACAGCATTGCGCAAGCTTCCAAGCGCGGATTGTTGCGAACTCGTGAAGACAAAATCGAAGGGAGACGGCCGAGGAGTAGCCCGGGAGACGGTAAAGTCAGCCGGCTCTTCGCGGAATTCGACCAGCCCGCGGCGAACCAGCGTGCTCAGGGTGGATCGAGGAATCTCTGGCAGCAGTAGGGCATCCAGGGGTAAGCGCCCTCCCGAAGCGGCCAACGTATCGACCAAAGTTCGTTGATTGGCGTTCAGCTTTCCTTCCGCTGAACGCAGTACCGCAATCTTGACGGTGCGAGAGGCGTCCTGGGGTACAGAAATGTCTTCGCGCGCAATCCAGCCCTTGCGGACCATTCCACCCAGAATCGCCCGAGAGACCCCGGTGGCTGATCGTAGTGTTGGTTCACGGACAAGCGATGGACTCTCAGATAGAACTAATTCGTCCGCCGCCTCGGAAGAACTCGGCACTCCGTTGTGGGCTTCGATGTCGGCAGCATGAGTGGCGAGGTAGTCCAGAACGCGGAATTCAACTGCTTGTTCTTCGGGCGTGCGGCGCGATCGGGCAGAAGAACCCGTCGCTCCCGCAAGGTGCAGAGCGCGGTGGCCTTCATCGGTGATGCGGTAGCCTATCGATCGTTTGATCTCCGCATTAAGGGGTAGCATGGACCGGAAGACTTCGCCGATAGGTGCAAGGTAGTAATCAGCAATCCACTGCGCGAGTCGCAGTAGGGTCGCGTCAAGCACAGGAGCCGCGTCAAGCATTGCAAGCACCGACTTGGCGGCGACCGATGGCTTGCGATCATGGAGATCGACGACGATGCCTGTCATCCTTTGCTGCCGAAAGGGGACCAGTACCCTTCCACCGACGACCGGCGCCATGCCCGACGGGACGCGATAGGTAAACGCCATATCGAGCGGCAGCGCGAGGGCGACGTCGCAAAATTCGGGCATCGAATGCAAGGATAAATCAGCGGGAGGTGTGCAAGGCTGGCGCCTGGCTGAGGCTACCTCTGATCGCGCTCGAAGACCTCAATCGGGCGGGGCCGGACTGGAGGAAAAGTCCGAACTTGCTGAATGGGGACTCGATTGCGCACCCAGAGCGCAGGCACGACGACAACTGATCCGCCCCGAGCAACGAAGGGGCTTCTATTCGCTCTTCGCCGGCGGCTTCAATCCCAGATACTTCATAACCATTTGCAGGTCTTTCCAAGCCTCGCCTTTCTGCCGCGGATCGCGGAGAAGAAATGCCGGGTGATAGGTCACGGCAAGTTTGGCTCCCTGCCAGTTCGGATCGCTGCTGCGGGCTCCAGCGGGCATGAAATCGTAAAAACGGCCGCGCAGCTCGGACATCGGCGCATTCATCGCAAGCAGATTCCTTGCGGCTACCGCGCCCAGAGCCACAACCACTTTCGGTTTGATTGCCGCGATCTGGCGCATCAAGAACGGCGAGCAAGTTTCACACTCTTCGCGCTCCGGAGTGCGATTGCCCGGCGGGCGGCATTTCACGACGTTTGCGATGTAGATCTCTTCCCTCTTCAGGCCCATCGCCTTAATCATGTTGTTGAGCAGTTGTCCGGCGCGACCGACGAAAGGCTCTCCTTGGGCGTCTTCATCGGCACCCGGACCCTCCCCGACGAACATCAGTTCCGCTCGCGGATTGCCGACGCCAAAAACTATCTGCTTCCGACCCTGTTTGTGTAGTGGACAGCGAGTACAGTCTCCCAAGTCTTCGCGAATCAACTTGAGCGCGGCAACCGGGTCCGTTACCTTTTGCTCGGGTCTTGAGATCAGCACTTCAAAAATACTTTCTTCTACAGCGGCCGCTCCTGCGGCAGCCTTTTTCGCTGGCATTTCTTCTCGCATTTCTGGCTGGACTTGTAGGCCGGGCGATTGCACTGCATCCGCAACCCGCCGGTAAAAATCATAGATGCCGAGTTCGTGGTAATACCGCATACGCTCGGCGAGAGCCTGACGCACTCCTGGATCCAGAGTGAAAGGCATGGATTGGCCCATTATACCGTGTGCACCAGCGAGCTCTCGCTGGCGGCGAGCCTGTCCATGAGGGCCAAGAATTTTAGGGAAAGTCAGGTGGTGACAGAAGATTTGCGCTGACGTGTTCGGACGATCTGGTCGAGAACACTTTTCGCAACCTCAGCCTTGGTGGCCTCGGGTACATCGAGTACCTCATCATGAGTGATGATCGTCACGGCATTGCGCTCGGAATCGAACCCGATCCCTTCGCGCGAAACATCATTCACGACGATGGCATCGAGATTCTTGGAGAGCAGCTTCTGCCGGGCATTCTCGAGAACATTTTCAGTTTCAGCGGCAAAACCGACGATGATCTGTGAAGTTTTCCGTGAGGAAATCTCTTTCAAAATGTCCGATGTGGCTTCGAGATCCAGATGAATCGGCCCCTTCCGTTTCAATTTCTGCGGAGCGACTATTTTGGGCCGGTAGTCGGAAACGGCAGCCGCCTTGATGACGATCGTCGACTCGGGAAGCCGACTAAGCACTGCTTCGCGCATCTGCTCGGAAGACTCAACCTGCATCACTTCCGCCGCCTCCGGAGGCGTCAGTGAGGTCGGCCCGGTGACCAGCAGAACGCGGGCACCACGACGCACGGCGACTTCTGCAAGGGCGTAGCCCATGCGTCCGCTTGAACGGTTGGTGAGATAGCGAACCGGATCAATCTTCTCGCGTGTTGGACCGGCCGTGATCAACACGGTTTCGCCTGCCAGATCCTGTTTGATGCCGAGTGTTTCGAGAACTGCCTTTACGATCGCCTCGTTTTCCGCCAGGCGACCGGCCCCGATCATGCCACAAGCCAGGTAGCCTGAATCTGGTTCAACGACTCGGACACCGCGCCCGCGAAGGATTTCGAGATTCGATTGGGTCGCGGGGTGGCTCCACATATTCACGTTCATCGCTGGGGCCACAACGACGGGAGCCTTCGTTGCCAGATAAAGCGTGGTCAGGAAGTCGCTGGCGATGCCTTGGGCAAAGTGCGCGAGAATGTCGGCCGTTGCGGGCGCAACCAGTAGCGCATCGATAGATTGCGCAACGGCAATATGTTCAATGGCAGATTCGACATTCGGTTGGTGTTCTTCACCTGCCGAGAACATCCCGGTAATAACCTTCTCGCCCGAGAGCGCCGCGAAGGTGAGCGGCCGCACAAATTGCTGGGCGGCACGGGTCATGATGACCTGCACCTGAAAGCCGCGGTCCTGGAGGAGGCGGACGATTTCAGCGGCCTTATAGGCTGCGATGCCGCCGGTAACGCCGAGTGCAATCTTCATGACTGTTGAAGTGATTTCTGATCGCAGATTACAACTGCCACAGCAGTATAAAAAGCTTTGCAACCAACAATCACGAAATCAACAATACTGCTTCAATCCTGGCCAAGCGCTTTATCGAGCGTCTCTCCGGCCTGCTCGGCAGCAGTGCGATTGTCAGGGATTTCCCACTTCACTTTTCCCGCACGAATTTCATCCTGAGCGATGCGGCAAGGCTTGCGGGAGTTGGTATCGACTACCGGTGGCGCACCGGATTGAAGCTGGCGGGCGCGGCGAGCCGCCACGAGAATATACCGGTAGTTGCTGTCGAAGCCTTCGATCAACTTCATTGGGACTTCCCCCTTCAAAACCGATTTGTTGAGGTCTAGCCAGTGCCGAGCTATCGATAACCAGGTTGTTGCGCCGAACACGTTCGAATCTGTCAACCAGGCGCGAAAAGCGTTTCCCGCTCCAACACCCCTTTTCCGGGGCATAAGAATGATACCGCGAAAACTAGCCTTGTGCCGGGGGTGGTGACTTTCGGAATGAGTCCAAAATTGGACGTATCTTTTCCTGTACGTTAGCAAGCCGGAGGCGGTCGGCTCGCTCAACAATCGCACGCTCCTGCTCCGACAAGGACCGCTCCACACGACGCAGCCGCTCGGAGAGCAGAATCGCTTCGAGCCTCTCGATCGATTTTTCCAGCCGGTCGTTAATCAAAACATAGTTGTAGCGATCGTACTTTTCAATCTCACGACTGGCCGTGTCCAAACGTCGTTGTATGGTCTGATCATCATTCTCACCGCGCTTTCGCAAACGCCAATCCAGCTCTTTCTTGTCAGGCGGAAGAATGAAGATGCTGACGGCATCGGGCTGCCGCTGGTGGATTTGCGCCGCGCCCTGGACATCGATGTCAAGCAGGAGGTCAGTTCCCTTTCGTTCTGCTTCTCTCAAGTACCGGCGGGCGGTCCCGTAGTAATTCCCGTCGAATTCGGCATGCTCGAGGAACTCATTGTCGTGAACCATGCGCTCGAATTCTTCGCGGGTCACGAAGTGGTACTGCTTTCCATCTTGTTCGCTGCCACGCCGGGCCCGAGTGGTGTACGAAATGGAAAAGTCTAGATTAGGAACCAATTTGACGACTTCATTAACCAGGGTGGACTTCCCGGAGCCGGACGGAGCCGAGATGATGTAGACGATGGGCTTGCGGGGTGCGCTCATTCCAGGTTTTGAACCTGCTCGCGGGCTTTTTCAATTTCCGCCTTCATCGCCAGCCCGGCTTCCGTGATTTTCAGGGCCTCACCGGCGAGGCCGGAAGTCTTCGAAAGCAGTGTGTTGGCCTCGCGATTCATCTCCTGCAAGAGAAAATCCAGTTTCTTTCCCACCTCGCCGCCGCGATCAAGCAAGCCGAGAAAGTGCTGCACGTGCGTTTCAAGCCGCACAATCTCTTCCTGAATATCGCTGCGGTCCACGAGCAAAGCGGCTTCCTGCAGGGCCCGTTCCTTGTCGATGCTGGCCCCCAGTAATTCCTGCAACCGCGATTGCAGACGCTCGCTATAGTTTTGGAGGACAGCGCGCCGGTGCTGCTGAACGGTTCTTCCTGCCTCGACCAGGTGCGCCATGCGCTCCCGCAGCTCGCGCGCGATTCCCCGGCCTTCTTCCTCCCGCATCTGATTCAGGCGATCGAGGGCGTCCCCAATCTTTGCCATTACAGCGGTCTCTATTTCAACGTCGGCGGCGTCGCTTGCAGATTCGAGTGCACCCGGGATGCGCAGAATCGCATTCAAATCAGGGTCGCTGCTTAGGGAGAATTCGGCAGAAGCTGCCCGGAAGGCACCAATGTACCCTCCGACGATTTGGCGGTTGAGGGAAAATGTCGAGCTCGCCACGCGCTCGAGCGCCAGCGTCACCTCGACGTGGCCCCTCGCCATTTTCTCCTTCAGCAAACGGCGGAGTTGCATTTCCAGGGAATCAGTTCCCGAGGGCAACCGGAAATGGAGATCAAGAAACCGATGATTAACGGATTTCAGAGACAGCGAAAAGGCTACCTGGCCTTCCGATGATCCCATTCCCGAAGCTGCGGATGCCGCCGTCCCGTTCGAATGCCGGATTTCTCCTTTCACCTGAGCAAACCCGGTCATGGAGCGAATAGACATATTCTCAAGCCCTCTCCGCTTCAACGACTGCCTTCTGCATTTCCATAGCTGCGAACTGCAACTCGTAGAGTCGCCGGTAGGTGCCTAGTTTCTGCATCAGATCCTCGTGAGCGCCCACATCGGCAATCGTCCCATTTTCGATGACGACAATTCGATCGGCGCGACGCACGGTGGAAAGGCGGTGAGCGATCACGAAGACCGTGCGCCCGGTCATCAAGTTATGCAGCGCCGACTGCACCAGGGCTTCCGACTCGCTATCAAGCGCAGATGTCGCCTCGTCAAGGATAAGAATGGGGGCATTTTTCAATAGCGCACGGGCAATGGCAAGCCTCTGGCGCTCCCCGCCAGAAAGAAGCACGCCACGTTCCCCGATGACGGTATCGTATCCCGAAGGGAGAGCGAGAATGAACTCATGCGCAAGCGCGGCACGCGCCGCGGCCTCAACATCCTTCATGGAAACATTAGGCTGTCCGTACGCGATGTTGTTGCGAACCGTGTCGTTGAACAGCACGGTTTCCTGCGTGACGATTCCAACCTGGGCGCGCAAAGACGCTAAAGTAAGATCGCGGACATCGTGCCCGTCGATGAGAAGGCGACCTCCAGTAACATCGAAGAATCTCGGGATGAGATGAACCAGCGTGCTCTTGCCTGCGCCGCTTGAGCCCACAATGGCGAGCACCTCTCCGCGACGGACTTCGAGATCGATGTCGTGCAGGACTTCACGGGGCTGCTCTTCTCCGGTCTCTGCATAATTGAAGTGAACGTGATCGAACCGAACGCTCGTGGAGAAATGGGCCAGGTTTTTCGCCCGCGGCTTCTCGCGAACGTCGTCCTCAATATCCATAAACTTGAAAATTTCCGACGAGGCACCCAACGCCTGCTGGAAGCTGTTGTAGAAGAGAGCGAACTTGCGGACCGGATTGTAGAGGCTGAAGACCGCAGTAATGAAGGCCACGAACACGCCGGGCGTCATCTGGTTGTGGGCGATGCGGTCGCGACCGAGCAGGAGCAACATGGCGATACCGATGACACCGAAGACATCCATGAGAGGAGAGCTGATTGCCGTCGCAGCCACCGATCGAAGGTTGGCCCGGAATAGCCGGCGGGCCGCATTACGGAAGCGGGAGATCTCCCAGTTCTCAGTGCTAAATGCCTTCACGATGCGGTTGCCCGTAATGGTCTCGTGCAGGATGTTCTGAATTTCGGCTAGTTTGTCCTGACCGTGACGCGTGGTGTGCCGTACGCGCGAACCGATTTTGCGCGAAGAGTAGATGATGATCGGGACGAACAGCAAGAGCACCCAGGCCAGGTTCCCACCGAGCATCGCGACGACGACGGCAACAGAAACGAACGTAAAAAATTGCTGCAGGAGTTCCGACAGGACCGTTGACATCGCGAACTGGACCCGTTCGATGTCGCTGACGATCGTGGAGAGAAGGGTCCCGGTGGTGTGCTTGGAAAAAAAAGCTGCCGAGCGCCGGAGGAGGGCTGTGTAGAGGTCGTCCCGCAGATCGGTGATCATGCCAAATCCGGCATGATTTACCAGGTATGTGCCGGAGTAGTCGCATATACCTTTCAGGATGGTTGAGGCCACTAGTGCAAAGGCGACGATATTCCAGGCATTGGTAAAGTGCGACGGGACGAACTGCTGGAGATAAATAACATGGTGCGTGAAGGGGAGGGCAAAGAGCTGAATCTCCCTCGATCCGGTAGAGGGATTCAGGACTCGGTCAAAAACTGGCCGTACCAGCAGATACTTAAACGCATCCAGCGCACCCACCGCGGCCATAAGAAGGACCGAAGACAGAATCTGCCACCAGTACGGCAGGGCGTAGCGGATGAGCCGCATCAGTTGGCGCATGGCCCTCCGGTGCGCGGCAGGCCGCAATGGCTTGCTGGCGGACGAATCTGCATGGATGCAAGATTATTTTACTTGAGTCTCCCGCCGGGAATATGACGTTTCAGCTTCCGGGAGAGCCGAATCCTGCAGATAGACCTGCCTACTTGGGGCTATCCCGGTGAATGATTTTCACGCGGTATCCGGCCCGGCGCAGGTGCTTCCCGACGTCTTCGGCGATCATGACCGAGCGATGTTGCCCCCCGGTGCAGCCGAAAGCGATAGTTAGGTAGTTCTTCCCTTCATTGATGTAGTGCGGCAAGAGATAAACGAGCAGATCGGAAATCCGAGAAATGAACTCCTGGGTTTGCGGAAACGAGCGGATGTATTTCGCGACCCTGGGATGTCGTCCCGTAAACGGTCGGAATTGCGGAACGAAGTGGGGGTTCGGAAGAAAACGTACGTCGAAGACGAGATCGGCATCTTCGGGCACACCCTGCCGGAAGCCAAAACTCACGCAGGAAACCAGAATGCTCTTTTCCTGAGACTTCTCATGGAAGGTCTCGTTGATATGAGCCCGTAACTCATGAACGTTGAACTTTGAGGTATCGATGACGAAATCGGACAGCCGCCGGATCGTCCCTAGATGGCGTCTCTCGGCTTTGAGCGATGCCTTCACAGGGGCGTCAGTACCCAACGGATGTGGGCGCCTCGTCTCGCTGAACCGGCGCAGAAGAACCGAGTCCGATGCCTCGAGAAAGACCACTTTGGTCGGGATCATGCGCCGCACAGACTTCAGGATCGCGGGCAGTTTGTCCAGCCGCGAGCCCTCGCGCACATCCACCACAAGGGCAGTTCTCCGAATCTCGCTCGACTGCACGGCCAGTTCCGCGAATTCCGGGATCAGCTGGACAGGAAGATTGTCCACGCAGTAATAACCAAGATCCTCAAAAGCCTTCAGCACAGAGGCTTTTCCCGAGCCGCTCATCCCGGTGATGATGACCAGCTCCGGGGACTGCTTGCCATCATGGGGCTTATCCTGGCGGTGCCTTGGCAGAGGCACAGATCGGGAAGAGCGCGGACGCTTCATAAATTGGATAGTAGCACTCGTGGAAGGTTCCGGATTGATTGCAACTGAGGTTCGCATGTCCCAGACGCGATTCGCTTCGGGTAGAAACTGCAGAGGCAGCACGCACTCATGTCGCATTTCACCCCAAGGGAGGCGCAGCAGAAATCTCAATTCCTCGTTGTCTCCAAGAGGCGCTGGCCTGTAATCTATGGCGTCATGAAAAAGTTTGAAGACCTGACGGAACGGGAAGTTTTGGCGCTCGCGATTTCGCTTGAGGAGGAGGACGAGCGCGTCTACGCCGATTTCGCCGATGGCTTGCGCCAGGATTACCCGGCGACCGCCTCAATGTTCCTCGGAATGCGTGAGGAAGAGTCGGAGCATCGGCGCCGGCTTATTGAGCTATTTCGTCAGAAATTTGGTGAACACATTCCGTTGATCCGGCGCCAGGATGTTCGCGGATTCGTGGAGCGACCGGCGTTGTGGCTGGTGCGTCCGTTGCGGATCGAGGCCGTGCGCAAAGAAGCGTCGACGATGGAAGTGGAGACTCGGCTCTTCTACGAAAAAGCGTCGGCACGCACGCAAGATGCGAGTATCCGGCAATTGCTGGACGATTTGGCCAACGAGGAACGCTCTCACGAGAGCCGGGCGCAGGAACTTGATAAGCAGAAGCTTCCCGATAACGTCAAACAGGATGAGGAGATTGCGCAGCGCCGGCTCTTTGTCTTGCAGATTGTTCAGCCTGGCCTGGCAGGCCTCATGGATGGTTCCGTTTCAACGTTGGCTCCCGTATTTGCGGCCGCGTTGGCCACGCATGATAGCTGGAAGACGTTTCTTGTTGGGCTAGCAGCGTCCATCGGAGCAGGCATCAGCATGGGATTTGCCGAGGCCCTCTCGGACGACGGCAGCCTCACCGGGCGGGGACATCCGTGGGTCCGCGGTATCATTTGTGGAGCAATGACCGCTGTGGGCGGGATCGGGCACACGTTACCATTTCTGGTGAAGGATTTTCGGCTGGCCTTCTGGGCTGCCGGCGCGATTGTGGTCGCCGAGTTGGCCACGATTACCTGGATCCGCAAGCGCTACATGGATACTCCATGGCTAACAGCGGCAGTCCAGGTGGGTATTGGCGGAGCGTTGGTCTTCGTCACCGGCGTGCTGATTGGTAGCTCATGACAGGCACTGTTGATTGATGATTTCTTGATTGTTGATTGGGCGCCACGATCACAGGACCGATTCAAGAGGCAATCATGCAATTAACAATCGCCAATTCGTTTTAAGGTTGCGTGTCGAGCGGGTGCGTCGACTTCTCGTAGAATTCGTTTTGCATCTTGAGGCTGACATCATCGCCTTTCACCCCACGGATCGCTTTTACCACGGCACCAATCCACCATTTCATCTGGAAATCCCCGAGTTCCTTCGTCGCGGCTGATCCATCGCCGGAGTAGTGGAAGGGGAACCGCGTATACCACCAGATCCCGGTGTAAACGTCGTCCGGAAGCTTCTGGCGGGCCTGATCAGCGCCGGATTCGCTGGCGGCGCGGTCCGGATGAACCAGGTCCGGGCGGGCGACCATCATTTTTGAGGTTTCGCTCTCACCTGCATGCATATCGATTTTGGATTTTTTGGGCGGACCGCCTTCATGGGGGCTCCGCTCGTCTAAAACATAGACTACGTAATCATGTGGTTTATCGAGTTGAGACTGAGCGAAATAGGGCAAAAGATGTTCATTACCGCCGTGGCCATTGATGATCAAGATTTTCTTACAGCCGTTGCGGGCCATCTCGTCCGTGGTTTCCTGCAGGAGCGCCAGTTGCATGCTTCGGCTGTAGGCCATCGTTCCGGGTTCATGTTTGGCTTCGGCGATCTGTCCGAAGTAGTATTCGGGGAAAACCACCGCGTATTCTTCTTCGGCGGCGTGAAGCGCTGCGTAGCGGACGTCGAGCAGGTCCGTGCCAAGCGGGAGGTGTGGGCCATGCTTTTCGAGGATTCCGAAAGGGAGTAAACAGGTTCCTTGAGAGCGCCGGATCCCTTCCCGGAAATCGGCAGCCGTCAGTTCTTCCCAATGGACGGAGAGCTTGGCTTTCGCTGAATCACCCTGAGCAGGCGCGACAGATGGATTCAAGAGGCTAAAGATCAGGAGGAAGATTGAGACAGAGAATGTGCGGATTCCGTGGGTGATCATGACGGCTCTCCCGCGGCGGATTTTAACATGCGGTTGATTATTGAAACGTGTGAATAGCGAAGAATTCCGGCATGAAACCGCACCCAAACCAACAACTTAGTCCGCCCCTTCGTGTTTTACGCTCTTAAGATCGAGCGACAGAAGGAGACATGGATTGTTCCAAAGAAACTGGATAGTCGGAGGAGTAATCCTTGGGCTGGCGGCAGCATTGGCGTCAGCGCAGGAGTTGGTAAACATTCCACGCGCCGACAGAGCTGAAACACCCGTGCGCGTGTTTTCTCCGCAGGCGATCGGATGCGCCCCGCTGGCGCTGATTTCTCCGGGCGCCGGAGGAAGCGAAAACGGCTACAAATATCTCGCTTCGGCCCTAGCCGACGACGGCTGGCGTGCCATTGTGATGGGACACAGAGAGAGCGGCAGCGCGGCTCTTCGGTCGGACATGCGCGATGCCGGGGGTATCAAGAAAGGCCTGCAGGAACTGGTCAATGATCCGGCCGCGTACAATGCTCGGCTCATGGATATTGCCGCGACGCTCAAATGGGCACAATCTAGTTGCAAGGCGCCATTCGCCGCGCTGCTGGGACACTCGATGGGCGCGCGAACGGTGATGGTGGAAGCTGGAGCGGGCAATACTCTTGGCGTCAAAGGGCTAGACCGGTTCGACGCATACATCGCACTTTCACCTGATGGTCCGGGCCCGATGTTTCCGAAAGATGCCTGGAACGGAATCAGGAAGCCGATGCTGATTCTTACCGGCACGCGAGATAAATCTCTCGATGGAGACTGGAAAACCCGAACGATTCCCTACGACGGTCTTCCAACTGGGTGCAAGTGGCTGGGCGTAATCGACGGGGCAACCCACATGAATTTCGCTGGAGTTGGATTCACCGGATCAACCGATAAGCTTACCCTGCTGGAAACGAAAGCGTTCCTGGATGGCCTGCGTGGCGGAAAGTGCGGAACCCCGGTGGAGGCAAAGGGAATTACGTTGAAGAACAAGTGAGCAAGAAAACAGCGGCCCGATAATTCCGGGCCGCCGGACAGCCGAGGCTCCCGTCCCTACAAGCCTCTGGTTTCACCCTTACGGAACCTCGATTAGCTGCATCTTGCCGTCTTTGGCGCGGTGCAGCACCATCACTTTTCCCTTCGGATCACGGAATACGAAAACATCGCGATCCTTAAAATGGGCTTCCTTGATCGCTTCTTCGAGCGTCATGGGACGCATGGCGACCGAATCGTCGGATCGAACCAAGTGCACCTCGGTCGTTCTCGCTACCGCCGGGTATTTGTGCACGACGACGGGCACGGCAGTCGTTTCGGTTAAACCTACCGCTGTCTGCACTTCTTCGAGCGCTGAATGCCCGTTCCACTTCTTCACTTCTTCACTCTTTCGCGCAGAACGCTTCTTGCTCTCCCACTTCGTCTTGTACTTGATCGCCTGCTTTTCCAGGTGACCCAGCGCTTCATTCACAGCAATGGTCATGTCCTTGGCCTGGGCCAGGCCAACCAGTGGTCCGTTGCGGGGGCTTATAGTAATTTCTGCTTTATGACGGTGCTTTTCGACTGCAAGAATGACCTTAGTTTCAAACTTGTCGCCCAGGATTTTGCGAATTTTAGCGAGGCCAGTTTCGACTTCTTTGCGGATGTGGGATGTAACTTCGTAGTGTCTTCCAGTGTATTCCACGTTCATGAGCGCCCCTCCCTGAGAAAAATCGTGTGTGAGACAAATTGGGCACCACATTCAAAAGAAATTTGTCATTGGGAAATTCGGTAATTTGAAAATCGGGATGATAGGAGCTGAAATTGCGCAATTACCCGACTACAAAATTACCAAATCTTATTTCTTGACCCGGCGCTGATGCGTGCTCGGGATGCGCATGTCTTCGCGGTATTTGGCGACCGTGCGGCGAGTTACCTGGATTCCCTGGGATTGCAGAATCCGGGTGATCTGCTCATCGGTCAACGGGCGGCTGGGATCTTCTTCATCGATCAGTTTCTTGACCCGGCGCTTGAGGATAAGCAGCGATGTATTGCCGCCCTCCGGACCTTGCACGCTCTCGCTGAAGAAATATCGCAGCTCGAATACGCCCTGTGGCGTGTGGGCGTACTTGTTGGCAACGGCACGGCTAACCGTAGAAGGATGCACGCCGATTTCTTCGGCCACCTCCTTGATCATCATGGGTTTCAGGTGATCGATGCCTAGTTCGAGGAACTCCTGCTGGCGCGCTACGATCGAGTAGCAGACCTTTGTGATGGTCTGCTTGCGCTGTTCGATGTTCTTGATGAGCTGGATGGCGCTTTTGTAGCGCTCTTTGACATAGTCCCGTGTGTTTTTGTCGTTGGAACCGTCACGGGTCACAAGCTTCTTGTATGCAGGATTAAGTCGAAGCTGCGGCAGATCCTCGTCATTCATGATGACCAGCCATTCGTCGCCATGCTTCACAAAAGCGACGTCGGGCTCGATAAGCCGCGCCTGCACCTTGTTGTACTGCAGACCGGGACGCGGGTCGAGCGTTCTGATGTAATTTAACGCCTGCTCCACCGCTTCCAGGGGACGGCCAATCGCCTTGGCGATCTCTTTGTGCCGTTTGCCCTGGATGTCGCGCAAATGCTGGTCGACGACTGCGATTGCGTCCTGCAATAGCTGGGCAGTTCCATTGCCGTTCTTGCTGGCTGCCAACTGAGCCTGGTGATAGCGGAGCTGGCAAAGCAGGCACTCGCGAAGATCGCGGCAACCAACGCCCGGAGGATCAAGCTGGCGTACCACGTCCAGCGCTTCCTTCAGATCCGTAGCGCTGAACCTGGCTTTAAAGACCGGAGCAGGCGCCGGTTCTGGGGCAGGGGCAACCGCTGCAGCGGTTTCTCCTGAACGCGATGAGAACAATACCTCTGCGGGAGCTGCAACTTCGGGAACATATGAACTGGCTCGCACATCCGTCTCATGCGCGCCTGATGCGATCCCGCCAACCGAGACTTCCGAACTTTCCTGACCGGGTTCGGCGCCAAATTCTGCCAGACCCAATGCCTGCGCGTCGTTAACAATATTCTTAGATGTCTCCGCGTCGGCTTCCGGCGAAGCAGGAGCCGCAATCCCCAGCAACTCGTCGTCGCTGGCGATGAGGTAGCCATCCTCATTTAAGTTGCCGATGATCAGGTCGGCGGCCTCGCGCACTTCGCGCCTCAAACTCAACGACCCGAGCTGCCACGCAAGATGATCGCTCAGATTGCTGGGCTTCGAGAGGAAGTTTTCGAACGATGGCCGTTCAATCTCTTCCATTTCGCCGTGGGTTCGATAGCCAGGATCGAGATAATCCTGGAAAAATGAGCCGAAATCGATTTCCTCGAAGGGATCCTTCTTCTCGACGGCAGTGATCGGGTTTTCTTCGGTGGCCGCGGTGGCGGCTCGATCGCGGTCTTCTTCCTTCTTGCCTACCTCATCCAGCAGCGGAACAGATTCTTCAAGTTCTTCAAGAACGGGATTCTCTACCATTTCAGCGTTGATCATGTCCTTCAGCTCAAGCTTGTTGAGCGCGAGGACAGAGACCATCTGCACCAGGCCAGGGGTAAGAATCTGGCGCTGGGACAGCTTGACGCTGAGTTTGTGCTGTAAGAGGACCATGTTTCAAAGTTTCGAGCTTTCAAAGTTTCAAGGACGTCATCTCTTTCGGGTCTTTGTTTGAAACCCTGAAACCTTGAACCTTAAAGCCTAACGTTCTTAAACCAGCGAGAAACTCTCGCCCAAGTACACCCGTCTGACCTCGGGATCGCCGGCCAGTTGCCCGGGTTGACCCTGACGGAAAATACGTCCGTCATCGATGATGTAGGCGCGGTCTGTGACGGAAAGTGTTTCGCGCACGTTGTGATCTGTAATCAAGACCCCGATGCCACTCGCCCGCAAATTACTGATGATCTTCTGTAAGTCGAGTACAGCAATCGGATCGATTCCGGAAAAAGGCTCGTCCAAAAGAATGAACGTGGGATTGATGCAAAGGCAGCGCGCGATTTCCACTCTCCGCCGCTCTCCTCCGGACAGGGCATATCCGCGGTTCTGGCGGATGTGCTCCAACCCAAGTTCATCGATGAACTTTTCCATCTTCTCGCGTCGTTCATGCCAGGAGATCGGCTGCGCCTCCAGCACTGCGAGGATGTTCTCTTCTACAGTTAACTTGCGAAATACCGAAGCTTCTTGCGGGAGATAGCTGATGCCATACTGACGCGCCCTCAGGTACATGGGAACGTCTGTGATGTCCTGACCGTCGTACAATACGCGGCCAGTATCGGGAGGGATCAGGCCGACAATCGCGTAAAACGTAGTGGTCTTGCCTGCGCCGTTGGGTCCAAGTAATCCAACCACTTCACCCTGATCAACCCGCAGGCTGACCCCGTTTACAACGCGGCGGCCACGATAACTTTTGCCAATTTCTTCTGTGGCCAGAGTACGCATTATCTTCGCAATTAAGGGGCCACTCGCGTCCGCGTTACCACAGGAGTACTTGCTTCGCCTTCTACGAGCACCCTATCATCGCCCCTAAAGAAAGTCAACGAAACCCCCGTAATCTTGCCATGTTCGGCATCAAAAATGCTAGGCGGGCCGCCTGTGAGCACAAACTTGTCGTCTGCTGCCGTGTAGACGAGTTTCTGGCCATCCGCACGCCGATTTGGTTGCTGGATGAGAACGTCGCCTTGCGCAACCATATGATCGAGTTGGCCAGGAGCCGTAAGTGTCGACGCAGCAATGGTTTCGCTGCGTCGAACGAGATAGGCATCCAGTGTCTTTGCGCTGGCGCTGAAATCGGCGCCTTTAGCCTGAACGCCTCCCTCATAGTGAATCTTGCGCTCGGAATCGGCGTATGTGAGTCTCTGAGCGGTGATTGCAACTGGGCTTGACCCGGCCTTCCCGATGCTCCCATGCGTGCCGTTAGTGCCGCCTGAGGCACCTTTCTCGGGCTTCGCTGCCTCCGATTGAATCAAAATTGTCTGAACTGGATGGCCCGAAGTGCCTAGAGCGGTCACGAAACGCCGGTTACGGTCGAACTCAAGGCTGGGAGCTTCGATCACATTGGCATCCTGCCAAAGACGCACACTGCCCGTGTACAGAGCGATCCCCGGATCGTTCCGGGCCGTCATTTTCTGTGCGGTCACATGAATTGGCGACGATGACGCCAGCAATGCTCCGTCGGGCTGTTCCTTCAATTCGCTGTAGGTGCTCTTGACGTCGGTGTCCGCCACTGCCTCACCCGTTTCCCGGTTGATACGAATCGTTCTGGCAGTCGTTGATATCGCCGCGCCCACAACTCGTGGGCTACCGGTTAAGACGATCATCTGGTCAGCGGGAGTGTAGCGGGCGTTTGTCGCCCAAGCCTGGGTACGCTTCTCGACTGGTGCCGTGTCGGTATAGGCTACGTTTCCCTCCTGGGTGACAGATTGGATGCCGCCTTGAAGCAGGAAAACTGCATGTACCGAATCACTGGTGCTGATCCGGTCCGGTTGACCTGCGTTCGAACTGACGATGCGGGCGCCGGGAGCGCCATGCATCGCAGTGACGTAGGATCTGCCGTGATCGGCGCCGAAGCTCGCAATGAATTTTCCAGCCGTGACTACTGTTTTCTGCGCCTGAGTTTCTGCGGCCGACGTCTCATCTGATGCGGAAATCGTAATTTGCCCCGCATCAAGGGTCTCGGCATGATCGATATGGTTGCCGTTGGCGACCGCAAAATCGATGCCCCCGGCTTTAAGTTCGAAGGTCTGCCCCGAGGGTTTCGTCGGATTGGTACTTTTTTGGAATAACGTCGCGCCGTCCAGCGCATGGACTGTCCGCAACTGGTTCTGCCCCGCAAAGTCCAGAACCACGCGACCAGCGTCTCCCTGCAAGGGTTGCGATCCGGACTGCTCCGCACGTACATTCCCTGTTAAAACCGCTGTGCGCAGTAGATTCCGCTCTCCGGCCAGGGTGATATCGGCTCGGTCAGCCCGGCTTCGAAATTCTGTCGTGGCAGGCTCTCCGGAGATAGCTTTCTTCTTATCTGGTTGGGATCGGAATTCAGAGATGACATCGCCGGTCGCGACTATGGTCTCAAGATTATTGTCGGCTCCCAGATGAAAAACGGCACGATCCGCACGCAATATTGTGCCATTACGGTCGAGATGCGGACGATCCAGCACTATCTCGCGGGGTTCATTCGTGATGACTCCACTCTCGGCCTCAATATCAGCGGCGTTCGCCCCACTCAACTCAACGTGAATGTGGGAGGCCAGAGTCAGCACGTTGCTCTGCCCCGCATACTTCACGCCATCGGCCCATCCGTTGGCCTGCGGCGTCTGGAATTCGACCCGGGCCTCGGTTGCCGCATCTCCAGTATTCTTGTTGAACACGAGGTCCCGCGTCTTGAGATGAATGGTGTTCTTCAGTTCTTTGGGCGCAGACTGATCGGGGCCAGTCACGCCCGCCGGATTGGACACGAGATCGATCTGGACTTCACCCTTGGCCGCCACATCGCCCGTCTTAGGGTCATAAGAGAAATCGTCGCCCGAGACCTGGTCGTAACGCGATGAATCTCGTCCATAGAGGATGATCTTTACGTTGTGCAACTCGGCGCGCCCGTTCAGTTTGAATTCCTTGACGGCGCTGGCCTGAACTGAAAACAAAGTGCGCTTTCCATTTGATTTTGAAATCTGAAACCCATTGGCGGTCTTGCTGATTTCATAGCCGAGTTTGCCGGGCACGAAAGGGCGTATATCGCGCGTACGGAAGCGGGCGTAAACATACATTCCAATCACCATGAGGGTGAGCAGAACGGCCGTAGCGGCCAGCAAACGACGCAAACGATAGATCGGAAGCGGCATCTGGCTTCAGTGTAAAACAGTTCCCAGCCCGAGGTTCCCAGTTGGTGGTTTCACGGGACCTCTGATCTCATCTACACTTTGGATGCAATGAACCCCGAGTTTAGCCCTCCCCTGCTTGCTTTCCGCAATCTCCGCGTGATGCGTGGCCAGAAAGTCGTTCTGGAAGATTTCAGCCTGCTCATCCGGAGGGACGAGCATGTCGCGATCCTGGGACCCAACGGTTGTGGCAAGTCTACCCTGATTAAGACGATCGCCCGCGAATGCTATCCGGTGGCGCGGGAGAATTCTTCGATGGCTATCCTTGGGGAAGATTCCTGGGATGTGTTTACCTTGCGCAGCAAACTGGGCATCGTCTCGAACGATTTAATGCTGTCGTGTACCGGGGAGGCCTCGGGAAAAGACGTTGTGCTTTCGGGATTCTTCAGCAGCACGGCCGTTTGGCCGAACCACACGGTTGACCGGCAGAAGCAAGAACTAGCCGAGAGGGCACTCGCTCAGTTGCGAATCTCGCATCTCGCTGACCGCGCTGTCTGCGAGATGTCCTCGGGGGAGGCCCGGCGGATCCTAATCGCGAGGGCGCTTGTTCATCAGCCGCAAGCGTTGCTGTTTGACGAGCCCTGCAATTCCCTGGACCTGGCCGCGCAGCAGGCCTTAAGGGATACGATGAGCGCCCTGGCCAGATCTGGCACCGCCATCATTCTGGTGACCCACGAACTCGCCGATATCGTGCCCGAGATCCAGCGTGTCGTTCTTATGAGGGGAGGCCGGATCGAAGCGGATGGCCCGAAGGAGGAAATCCTTCAGGTGGATCGTTTATCCACATTGTTCGGGGTGAAGGTCGATATGGCTCGCCGCGACGGCCACTACCATCTCTGGTAATTGGCTACTGATCACAAGGGAGCCCTGTCAGCCAGACTTGCAGGGCTCGAAATCACGCAAAGAAAGTTCCAACCCGCCATATTCGGGATGATCGTTCCGGCCGATAGTGAAAGCGATGTCAACCTTATCCCCGGCCAGGAGCGGGGCTTTCTGCAGGCGTTCGGCCATATGCCAGCCCAGAGCATCGAACGTGATTCGCGTTCTTAATTGTCTGTCTTCAGTTCGAAGCTGAGCTTGCGCTTCGGCGGCAGCGGCCTTCTCACTTCGACGAATTCCCGCGCTATCCGGATGGCAGCGCGGAGTCATCAGAATCGCGTCCGCCGAAAGCTCGTCCGAATCCGGCAATGCGTCGTTTAATCGGATAACCGCATCCCCAGCACGAACTTTGAGTTTTACATGCTTTTCTTTCAGAATCCGTGGAGGAGCAGTCAACTGCGCACCACGCGCTGCGAATACCGGTTCGGGATTACCGACGCCGTACGGCTCAAGCAGACTCAGGGCCTGAAACAATCCTGGAGTCACGTCTTCCAAGGGAAGCTCGCCATCGATGCGCAACACGGGGACGAGGTCCGACGGAGTCAATCGTTGACGAGCAAACGCGTCAAGACGAGATCGTAATTCAGGAACATTCGCCGCCGGCATGGCAAAGCCGCAGGCATGCGCGTGACCGCCATACCGCGAAAACACACTGCTACAGGATTCGATGGCCTCTAGTAAGTGAAACGCCGGAATCGACCGTCCGGAGCCAAAAGCTTCTTCGCCCTCGCGAGAAATCACGACCGTCGGGCGGTTGTAACGCTCCAAAATCCGAGTGGCAGTGATTCCGATTACTCCGCGGTGCCACGCATCTCCGTCGATGACGATGCAGTAGCAATCGCAAAGATTGGGATCGGCGCTGAAACGCTCTTCCGCAGCGCGCAGGATACGGCGTTCTTCCTCCTGCCGGTCGGTATTGAGCTTGTCGAGTTTGGCGGCAAGCTCTTTGGCGCGATTTGGGTCTTTGACACTGAAAAGCTCGATCACATCGCGGGCAACGTCCATGCGTCCGGCGGCATTGATGCGTGGAGCGATGCGGAATCCGACTTCTCCGGATGTTGGAGGCCGATTGGCCGAAACCTGCGCTACCTCCAGCAGGGCCCTGAGCCCAGGATTTACAGCGCGCCGCAGAGCATCCAAGCCGAGCGCGGCGAAGACACGATTTTCCCCTTGGAGCGGGACGGCATCCGCAACCGTGGCAATTGCCACCACCTTCATGAATGACAATAGGAACCGGTTCTGGTCCTTTGCGTCGAGACGACGCTGCATCAGCCCATGCGCAATCTTGAACGCGACTCCGGCACCACAAAGTTCCTTGCATGGGTAATCACACCCGCTCTGATTCGGATTCACCACGGCAAACGCCGGTGGAACCCCGTCCGGTCCCGGCAGGTGATGGTCCGTAACGATCAAATCAACTCCAAGCCTCCGCGCGGTCTCAGCGGGCGCAAAGGCGCGAATGCCCATATCCACGCTGATGATCAGGCGAGTCCCGGCTGCCGCTGCCCGCTCAATCACGTCATCGCGCATGTCGTATCCTTCGCGAATGCGGTGCGGCACATGGAAATCGGCTACGCCTCCGCACAATTCGATTGCGGTCTTCAGGATGATGACGGCCATCGTGCCATCTACGTCGTAATCGCCGTAGATCAGGATCGGCTCCTTGCGGTCGATCGCGGCATCGATACGCTCGACAGCGGAGTTCAACCCCATCATGAGCCCGGGAGTATGAAGATGGGAGAGCTCCGGATGCAGGAAACGAAAAGCAGTTTCAGGCTCGACAATGCCGCGCTGGACCAGCAAGGGCGCCAGTACGGGTGCATTCGCCCGCAAAACGACGTCGGTGCTCAAGCCGGCGATCATTTTGCGGACAGAGTCCGCAGAAGCGCACTTGGGTGTCCACTGCATGAGAGGAAGCAGTCAGTTTAACGCAGCGTGGGTTAATTCAGGTGTTCAGGCAATGGCCGGACGGCCAATGGTAGCGTCACTTGATCCAGAACGGTCAGTTCTCTTCGTCCTGATCGGGCTCATCCATGGTCAGGCCCCCGAACTCGTCGGAAACCTCGAGCAGCCTCTGATAGCGATCGTACCACTCGGTACTCACCTCGCACAGGAACATAGATCCCTGGAAAGCCCATCCCAGTTGCAGGTATCCAACCTTGCCGGCATGGGCACGGAGCCAGCGGGCGTCTTCGACGTCGTCCCCATCGGAAAATTCAGAGTTGGTTAACCGCTGGACAAGTTCGTCGAGTTCTTCGCGCTCCAGGGTCCACGAATGCATAGTCAGGAATGGCGCACCGGCAGATTTTGCCAACTCGACGAAGTCCTTCCAACCATCCGGATTTCCATCCATCTCCCACATGACGGATTGCACTTCTTCGTAGTCCACGTAACCGTGGAAACGGCGCATGCCATGGCCCTCAATGAAGGCAACCATGTCGTCTTTTACAGTGGAAAGATCGTCCGGAATGGGAGACATAGAAGAAACTCTTACCCAGTCATTCTATGCCGTTTGCGCTTTCGGTGCCACCGCCGCACTACGCTCTATCGGGCGGGAGTGGGCGCTGTCATCAGCTTGACGAACATCTGATAAAACGCCTCAGTGTTGAGATCCAACTGGATTTCAACCGGCTGGGCGCCTGGGGTTAACCGCTCTTTCATATCCCAAGTAAGAGTATTTCCATAAGCCGGACCATGATCGATGTCGACACTCATGAAGCGCGTGTCGCTCTTCGTGATGATGGTGGGATCGATCCACGCCGCGGCTGCTAATTCATCCCACATAATGTCGGCGCCTGGAGTCAGCATCGCAAATTTCGCGATGTAACGAGCCGACGGTGTACCGGCGCTTTCGATCCGTTTCACCATATCAGCAGTCATGTGTGTCTTTACGGAGATGTCGGTCGGCGTGCAGACTATCTTCTTCCAGTGCTCCCGAAGCACGACGTGAGCCGCTTCAGGATCGAACCAGAAATTGAATTCGTGGCGCGGATTGTTCAGAAATTCGGGACTATCGGATTGCGGGCTGAGACTACCGCCCATGAACACGAGTTGGTCCACCAGCTCCGGAAAGCTCGGATCGATCGAGACGGCAAGAGCGAGGTTCGTCATCGGCCCGCCCTCATAAATAGTGATTTCGTGCGGATACTTATGAACCATGCGAATGAGGAAGTGCGCGGCATCCTCGTCGGCTGGCTTGGTGGTGGGCTGCCCTTCGGTCATTGGCGGAATCACGTTGGCTTCATGCCACCAACGGTCGTCCCATGCACCGGCGTATGCGACCTTTCCGTACAGCTGTTGCCACTGTTGCGCTTCGTCGCGCCGTCGAACGAGCGGGAACTCGGCGCCAGGGATGACCGGAATGTCGGTTCGTCCGAGAATTTCGAGCAACCGGAGAGCGTGGGCGACCTCCTCATCCCGCCACTGATCACCGCTGACCACCGTGATGCCGAGAACTTCGACCTGAGGCGACTGGATCATTAGGGCGAGCGTCTGCATATTGCTTCCGCCCGGTCCAGAGCAGTCTTCATTGATAATCACCTTTCGTCGCGACTGGGCGGCACAAAGGGTCGTAAGCAGCACACAAGCGAACACAATTCGTGAGATACGCATGGAGTTCATGAGTTTTCGGAATTACTTCTTGCCCGGTGGCCGAGTCATCAAATCGAGAAAGATTTTATAGAACTTCTCCGCGTCGATATCGAACTGCACCGTTGCCAGCCTGAGATAAGGCGGGACCGTGGTTGAGGCGTCCCAGAAAATCGTCTTGCCATAACTGGCCCCGTGATCGATGTCGATATCCATATACAGCTGTTTCTGTCCGGTGATGATCGACGGGTCAATCAAAGCGATTCCGGCAATTTCGTCCCACATGTAACCCGGGAGCGAATACTTGTCGAGGTATTCTCCAATGGGCGTGCCGGCTCTGCCGATTTCAGCTTTCATTTCTTTTGTGAAACGCGTCTTCACTGAAATGTCGATGGGTGTAATCGTTATCTTCTTCCATGGCGCACGCAATACAATGCGGGCCGCCTCTGGATCGAACCACCAGTTGAATTCGCGGCGGGCATCGATCGCGCCCTTGTCGATCGCTCCTTTGTCGGCATAGAGGCCGCCGCCCATCAGGACGAATTCTTTCGCAAGTGTAGCCACCTCAGGGTCCAGGCGTAACGCCAAGGCGTAATTTGTAAGCGGACCTCCTGCCCACAAGACAACTTCGCCTGGATATTTGTGGACCATCTGAACTATGAAGTCGGCGGCCGTCCCGGGGTGAGTCTGGATGTGAGGCTCTCCTTCGGGCAACGGCGGGACAACGTCGGGCTCGTGATACGGCATTTCGTAGATGATGGAGCGATTCGCCTTAAAGCGATCGGTCCACGCACCCTTGTATTCGAACTTGCCGTAAATCGCTTCCCAACGTTCCGACTCTTCCTTGGAATTGATCAAGGGATACTCGGCGCCTTGATACACCGGCACGTCGGTGCGGCCCGCGAGCTCGAGCATACGCAGCGTGTGCTGCGTCTCTTCCTTCACCCACTGGTCACCACTGACCGTCGTGATGCCAAGGACCTCAAACTTCTCCGATTGCAGAAAAACCAGCATCGCCTGCTGATCACTGGTGCCCGGCCCGCGCGCGTCCTGATCGACGATGACCTTGATCCGCTGGGCGGAGGAAAGACTAGAGAAGATGATTGCGAAAGAAAAAAGTGCGATTCGTTCTAGAAAACGTACCTTCTCGAGCCAAAGCCCCATGCTCCCTCCCTCGGATTTCTTCAATCAAAAATAAAGGGCAGACCGGCCGTCCAGTCTGCCCAAAGTTGAGCGGTTACGAAAAAATCAGAAATTCAACCTTAGAGCGAATTGAACCAGCCGCGGATTGTTTACCGTGTTATTTAGCACAAACATAGTCGACGGCGTGTTCACATCCTGTTCTCCCGTGCCGGCTACACCGTTCAAATAGAACTGCGGGTGATTGAACAGGTTGAAGAACTCGGCGCGGAATTGCAGATTCGTCCCCTCCCGCGGCAGCGGGAAGTCTTTGACCACCGAGAAGTCCGTGTTCACGAAACGCGGACCGTAAGCCGGAGCGCGGGCCGACGTGCCAAGTTCTCCTGCTGGGGCGCTTGAAAAAGCGCACGGGTTCAGCCACGCTGCATGCGTTCCGACCTGAGACGGAGCAAGTCCGGGTTCACCCGAAATTGGATCGATATCACTCGTCAGGACGTGGCAACGCGTATTCAAGTTCGCCATCACAATTCCCGGCTTGTGCGGATCGCTGACTTGGTTCGGACGCGAGAATGTGTTGCCGTTATACGAGAAGTCCACTCCCGACGGATTGCTGCTATCCACCACAAACAAGGGGAATCCGGACGTGACTCGTTCAATCAAATTCACTTGCCAACTGCCAAGAATCGCATTCGTAGCGCCATTCCATGTGCTCCCGAAGTGCTTTCCCTTCCCGAACGGCAGTGTATACAAAACGCTAGCCGTGAAGCTGTCGTTCAGATTCAGCTGTGACAAACCCCAGTCGAGCTTTGCAGTTCCAGGAAGCGGATAATACAGCGCGCCCGGATTCGTGCCTAAGCCGTCAGGCATGCCATTGTCAAACGTGCGGGACCAGGTATAACCCAACAACGCATAAAGTCCATGCTTTGTACTCTTCGTTTCTGCTTTGACTTGCAGCGAGTCGTATCGGGCAGTTCCCACGCTGTTGTTGCTGTCAACGGATTGGAAAAAACCTGCGTATGGAAAATTACCGAAGCCGCACCCGAGCGTGTAGCCTGCAACCGGAGCCTCCCCATCAGGACAAGCGGCAGGGTCGTTGACGTTCTCATTGAGCTGACCGACGAGAATGTGCGTGCTCTTCGATCCCGCATAACCGGCCGTCAAAACAACCTGCCCTGGCAATTGATGCTCAACGTTCAGGTTGTACTGCTGGATCATTCCCTGGACAAAGTTACGATTCATCGATTGGATGGTTCCAATGTATTGCTGGGGATTTACAGGCCCACTCAGAACAGCTCCTCCGGTTACAGGTGTACTCGAAGGTGTGCCTGCAGGTACCAGGAAACCGTTCGACAGCCCGCATCCCGTGGCATTCAAAGTCGAACACATCCCGAACTCGTCAACCTCGGCATAGAAAGGCGGGTTCTGCCACAGTCCCTGCCCACCTTGATTCCACGCGGAATCATGGAAAATTCCATAGCCCACGCGTATCGCGGTCTTATCGCTTCCTCGGGGCCTCCATGCCAAACCGATTCGAGGCTCAAAGGCCGTCTTATCGAATTGGATACCGACCCTGCCATCGGTCGCCACACAGTTCGTGCAACCATTTAATGCCGGACTGCCCTTTGGCACGAACCACTGGAGGGTCCGAATGTCGTAGTTAGCCTGCCGGTTCTCAACCTCGGTAGTTGGATTTGCCAGCGCCCAGGCTAGTCCTATCGTTGCTGTTAAGTTCGACGAAATCCTCCAGGTGTCGTTGACGAAAGGACGAACCAGCTTCCACCTGCGTCCTGTCGTGGCGCCAAGGAAAGTCTGATCATGCGCAGAAAAGACTCCCATACTCCCGAGCAGCACATCCGCCACATCGTCTCCGGTGGACAAACCCACCTCCACGGCAAACCCGTCTTGAAACGCGTTATTGCGGATGTTCATTTGTTCCGAGCGATACGTCGCTCCGAAACGGATGTCATGCTTTCCGCGAATCAGATCGAGCGTGTCGGAAACTGAATAGACATTCGTCCCGCCCTGATAGGGCGCATAGCCTCGATCACCGACTGAGAAATAGGCCGCCATGTCGAAGCTCGTCATTCCGCAGCTGACGCAATCCTTCGTGGACTGGTTCAGGCTTGCAGGATAACCGGTAATGCTGTCGCAGGCGCTCCCCAGATCAGTACCCGGGATACCGACGAGGGCAGCTTTGCAAGTACCGGTGCCGAACGACAGGATGTGATTGAAGATCCGGTTAAACCCGGCAGTAACCTGGTTGATCGTGTTCGCCGAGAAGACGTGAGTTTCACTCACAACCGCATTGCGCCCATGGTTATTGATGTTCTGATTGCTGCCAAAGGCGTTCGCGACCGCCCATGTCGGCGATCCGCCCGGAATGAAATTCGTCGCCTGGTCATAGCTGAAGCGTCCGTAGATAGAATCCTTCGTCGAAATATTATGGTCGAGGCGGACATCCCACGTACCCTCGTTCAGCGCTCTCGTAGGCAGATTCGCATAATTAAACCCGGTGCTGCCGGTAGCATTGGGTGCAGGGTAAAGCGCAACAACTCGTGCACCGATCGGATTTACCACACCCGCGGGGATGATGTTGCAGTCGGTTCCAATAGGCTGCGTTCCTGTTACACCAACGGGCTCCGGCGTCGAGGTTCCAGGAACACACTGGAAATGCGTGTCGCTTCCGGTTTCATAAGGATTCGTCAGCAGCGTTCCGAATGGGTTGCTGGAAAAGTCGTAATTCCCATTAACATCGGGGTTGACCATGGATGGTGTAGGGACGTAACCCGTGAAAGGCACGCCCACACGCTGCATCTTGGCCTGATAATCGAGAAAGAAAAACGTTTTGTCCTTCTTGATCGGGCCACCAAATGAACCGCCAAACTGATTGAGATTGAACTTCTGCTGCGTCTGAGTGAAGTAATTGTAGGCATCGAGCTTCGTGTTCCGGAAAAACTCGAACAATGACCCGTGCCACTGGTTTGTTCCCGACTTCGTCGTAACCAGCACGGTCGGGCCCGCTCGCTCTCCATACTCAGCCGAGTAGTTGTAAGTCAAAACCTTGAATTCCTGAATGTCATCGATGTCCGGGAAGATTGCAATGCCGCCCTCGTCAAGTTGATTGTTGTCGTTGCCGTCGAGCAGCCAGTCCGTTTCCTGCTCGCGCGACCCGCCTACCGACAACGAGAACGCCCCGCGTGTTGCGGCTTCGCTGCTCGCAGCTTGGGTGAAGAAACTGTTCGGGTTCGTGGACTGGGTCGTTCCTGGCGTAAGCGTGGCCAACTGTACGAAGTTCCGACCGTTCAGAGGAAGTTGCGAAACTTCCTCCGACGTAATGACCTGTCCGAGTGTCGGAGTCGAAGTTTCAACAGCAACCTCGGTGGCATTGACCTCAACAGTGGTTGACACGGAAGCAGGCTGGAGCGTGAAGTTGAGTTCACGCTGTTCGTCGACTTGCAAACGCGCGTCCTTTTGTTCCACCGGGGCAAAACCTTGGGCCTCGACGCGGATCGTATAGAAAGAAACAGGAAGCAGCGGGATCAGGTAGCGCCCGGAACCGTCCGTTTTTGCCTCGCGCGTAAGTCCGGTCGATTGCGACGTAACCCTCACGTTCGCCCCGGAGATGACCGCGTTAGCTTTGTCGGTCACTGTCCCGGTGAAGCTCGCGGTTGCCTGTCCGTAGAGGAGAGGGCTCACCAGGCAAATCAGAGTACTGAAGCAAACCGCGAAGAGCCTGTTTTTGCTCGTCATCGTTCTTCACGACCCCTTTCGTGCGATCCTTGCGCCAAAAAAAGAAAACACCTCTCCTCATTTCCAATCACCTTGGAAATTTAGAAGAGTGCCCCAAGACCGCAGACACGGCTTATAAATTGCCCGCTAGAGCGTAGTCAAGGAATTTCGCTGTGGAAAAGCCGGTTGAAACCACAACAGATTAAGCGCGAGCGGACCACTCTGCGTCGAAGCGCGCCCGATCGTAAAACGAGCTTTGCGTTCCCACTCCGGTTGTCGACAAACCAGCATAAAGGTTCGCGTGACGAACGGCCTCAGCTTCTTCCATGCCTTCACCCAAGAAAACGGCGAAGCTTCCGATGAAGGCATCGCCCGCGCCAGTACTGTCAACACTTTTCACGGTGTAGGGAGCAACGTGAAGGCTTCCCTCTGCACTCGCCAAGAGCGAACCATTTGCGCCAAGCGTGATAATCACCCGCCGAATGCCGCCGGCCATTAACTTTTCGGCGCATCGTTTCGCGTCGTCGACATTTTTGACGGCGCATCCCGTGATAGCTTCGGCTTCATGCTCGTTGGGAACAAAGTAATCGAGACCATCCAAATATTTCATTTCGATCGGTTGAGCGGGTGCCGGGTTCAGTATGCAACGAATGTTGTGTTTCTTTGAGAAGCCCACGGTGTAATAGACAGTTTCAAGCGGGATTTCGAACTGCAGTACGATGCAGTCCACGCTTTTCAGCGTTTCTGCGGCCTCCTCCACGACAGCAGGAGTGAGCGCGTCGTTGGCTCCTTTCACCACGAGAATGCGATTCTGCCCGCTCGGGTCGACAAAGATCGGAGCTACGCCGCTCGAGAGTCCCTGCACTTGTTTGACATGGCTGGGATCGATTCCCTGGCGGCGAAAGTTCTCAATCGTAGCCGGGCCAAACAGATCGCCGCCAACGCGAGCGACCATAGCAACATCGGCGCCGCAAAGCCTCGCCGCAACCGCTTGGTTTGCGCCCTTGCCTCCGAAACCAAGATTGAACTTGTCCGCGAAGATGGTTTCGCCAGGCTTGGGAAACTGGTTGGTGAAGGTAGTCAAATCAATATTCGCACTGCCCACGACTGCGATGCGGGGACGCTTTGCCATAGAGGTTCGGTCCGAACGGAAAGAAGGGCGAGTCTATTCAGCCGAGGAGGCTGTGTCAACGCGGATGAGACGGCTGCAAACAGATCGCCGCAATAAGAAACAGCCACACATCTCCGGCCGCCCTCACACAAGTTGAGCCGTGGCGGTTTCTGCTATAGTTTCGTTCCTCTGGCCCGCTCTGGGACTGTTAGTGGAGGATTTCTCATGCCCCGCAACGTGCGCTGCGCTCTCATTCAAGCATCAAACGCAATCGCGACCGACCGCCCTCTCGAACAAATCCGCAAGGCTATGATCGACAAGCATCTAAAGATGATCGATCAGGCGGCACGGAAGAAAGCGCAGATCCTCTGCCTGCAGGAGCTGTTTTACGGCCCCTACTTTTGCGCCGAGCAGAACGCGCGTTGGTATGAGCTCACCGAACGCGTGCCCGACGGTCCCACGACAAAGCTCATGCAGAAGGTCGCGGCGAAGCATCGGATGGTGATCGTGGTGCCGGTTTACGAGGAGCAGATGCCGGGTGTTTACTTCAACACGGCGGCGGTGATCGACGCCGATGGACGCTACCTCGGGAAATATCGCAAACATCACATCCCGCACTGCCATCCCGGATTCTGGGAGAAGTTTTATTTCACCCCGGGAGATCTGGGTTATCCCGTCTTTCAAACCAAATATGCGAAAGTCGGAGTTTATATCTGCTATGACCGACACTTCCCTGAGGGCGCGCGGATTCTCGGTTTGAACGGGGCAGAAATTGTCTTCAATCCCTCGGCGACCGTTGCCGGTCTGTCCGAATACCTGTGGGAACTCGAGCAACCTGCCCATGCGGTCGCAAATGGTTATTTTGTAGGGGCAATCAACCGTGTCGGCACGGAAAAACCATGGAGCATCGGTGAGTTCTACGGAAAGAGCTATTTTTGCGATCCGCGAGGAAAGATTTTCGCTCAGGCGAGCCGGGACAAAGATGAACTCGTGGTTGCCGATCTCGATCTCGACATGATCGCCGAGGTCCGCAAGGTCTGGCAGTTCTTCCGTGACCGGCGTCCGGATACTTATGGGCCGCTTGCGAGTCAGAGCGTCAGCTCAGTTGCTGCCGATTGAAATCCGGGTGAAATCTGAAAAAATGACCGATCCCCTGACGACATCCAGGACCTCTTCCCCCGATCGTTCTCGCATCGAATCCAGCCCGCTGTACAACCACGATCTCGCACCCGCGCTCGATGAGCGCAGGCATTGGGGTACGTACAACTTCGCCGCGCTATGGGTTTCGATGTCCGTCAACATCCTCACGTATATGTTGGCGGCCAGTTTGATACAGGGGGGCATGAACTGGAAGCAGGCAGTTTTGACGATTTTTGTCGGTAATGTGATTGTGCTGGTGCCGATGTTGTTGAACTCCTATCCCGGCGCAAAGTACGGGATTCCCTTTCCCGTACTGGCCCGCGCGTCATTTGGAGTTCTTGGCGCTAATGTGGCGGCTGTATTGCGAGCGCTGGTCGCCTGCGGATGGTTTGGAATTCAGGCATGGATCGGCGGTGAGGCGATCAGCACCCTGCTTGTGACGCTCGTGCCCGGCTGGAAGGATGTGGAGCACGGAACAGCAATCTGCTTTTTCATCTTTTGGCTGATCAATCTCGCCGTTGTACTCAAAGGCATCGAATACATAAGAATTCTGCAGGGCATCAGTGCCCCGATCTTATTAGCTGTCGGGCTGCTCTTGTTAGGTTGGGCCTACAAAACCGCGGGAGGGGTCGGGCCCATGCTCTCGGTTCCCTCGCGATTCACTACTTTCCCTGATTTTCTGAAATTTCTGATTCCGGCGCTGAACGGTACCGTCGGCTTTTGGGCGACAGTTTCGTTGAACATCCCGGACTTTACGAGATTCGCCCGGAATCAGCGGGAGCAGATTGTCGGGCAGGCGATCGCGCTTCCGACCACGATGACCCTTTATGCATTCGTCGGAATCGTGGTGACTTCTGCGACGGTCGTGATTTACGGAACAGCTATTTGGGATCCGGTTCAATTGCTCAGCCGGTTCCACTCGCCGGTCGCAGTGGTCATTTCACTGATCGCGATTCTGCTGGCGACGCTCAACGTCAATATCGGCGCCAACGTGGTTTCTCCGGCGAATGATTTCTCGAACCTTTGGCCGCGCAGAATCAGCTTCCGGGCCGGCGGCATTATCACCTGCTTCATGGGGATCGCATTGATGCCCTGGAAGCTACTCTCGAATTACCGCACTTTCATCCTGGGATGGCTGGGAGGATATGCGGCCTTTCTGGGGCCACTCGCCGGCATCATGATCTGCGACTACTTCGTCATTCGGCGCGGCATTCTGCAGCTTGATGACTTATATCTTCGCAATGGTATCTACGAATATGCGCGCGGGTTTAACTGGCGCGCGATTGTGGCCCTCGCTCTGGGTGCGGGAGTCGCGCTGGCAGGTCTAGTGATTCCTGGAGCTCACTTCCTCTACGACTATTCCTGGTTCGTTGGCTTCGCGATTGCGTTTCTGAGCTATTACGCGATGATGAAGTTCGATGGCCGAACGGATTTTTCCCCGCAACAAGCTCGCCGATAGAACTACTTCTTCATATCCAAAAATGAAGGCAGAATCTTTGCCTCATATGCGTCCAGCGTTTGCTCTTCGTCACCGCACATCAGATAGATATTGAATTGTGTAACCCCAACGGACTCCAGCTCGCGCAATTTCTTCTTATGGGCGTCGGCAGGCCCAATCAGACAAAAGCGATCGATCACCTCGTTCGAGACGAAATCGGCATTGTCGCTACCGACCTCGCAGTGATGCTGGTAGTCATACGTCCCTCGATCTTGAACGTAAGAAGTAAGTGCGGGCGGTAGATCCTCCGGTTTGTACTGGCGAATCAAATCCATGACATGATTCGAAACAAGAGCTGGGAACCAGCGCACACGCTCGCGCGCTACCGTGAGATCGTCAGAAACCCAAACGGGCGCGGCCGCCATCACCTCGATCGAACGCGGGTCCCGTCCGACTGCGCGCGCTCCCTCCCTTACGAACCCCATGCACCAATCAATCAACGCCGGGTCGGCAAATTGCAGAATGATGCCATCCGCGACTCGCCCAGCCATGTGCAGCACTTTCGGGCCATATCCGGCGATCCAGACTCGAGGTGGGATCTTCGCCCACGTAAGGCGCGTCGATTGCCCGTCGTGCTGAACTTCCTCACCGCTGGTAAGCGCATGAAATTCCTTCACCGCTGCTTCGAGTTGGGACCAACTTACAGGCTTCTTTCCCATCACGCGCCGCGAACTGTCGCCACGTCCAATGCCGAGTTCCATCCGGCCGCCGGAAATCAGATTGAGTGTCGCAAAAAGGCTGGCGGTCACGGTGAGATCGCGCGTTGCGGGGTTGGTAACACACGTTCCCAGACGCATCCGCTGCGTATTGGTCGCCATGAGCGTCAGGAGCGGATAGGGTTCCATCCACAGCACATGAGAATCAAATATCCACCCATATTCGAATCCGGCTTTCTCTGCCTGCCGAGTCAGGCCGACGATGCGCTCAATTGAGATGTCGGGCTTTAAAGTGATTCCGAATCGCATGGGCTGGTCCCTTCTCGCGAGGTAAGTGAGCAACGAAAGAGCGGCAGTGTAGCATAGAATTCCTGATTTCATCTCGCTACTGGAGGTTCGCAATGGGCTTCGACACGATCATCAGGAACGGATCGGTGGTGACCGCAACCGACACGTATTTAGCAGATGTTGCGATCGCCGACGGCCGCATTGCAGCCATCGGCCTGGATCTGCCCTCGCAAAATGCAGGCCGAGTGTTGGATGCATCAGGCAAGTTGCTGCTTCCCGGCGGGATCGACGTTCATACGCATCTCGACATGCCATTCGGGGGAACCACTAGCGCCGACGACTTCGAAACCGGCACCAGAGCGGCGGCGTTCGGTGGCACGACGACGCTCATCGACTTCGCAATCCAGTACAAGGGACAACATTTGCGCCAGGCATTCGATACCTGGATGGGCAAAGCGTCGAGCAAAGCGGTTTGTGACTATGCCTTTCACTGCATTGTCACGGATGTTTCCGACGGTCAGCTGGCCGAGATGAACGATCTGGTGCATGAAGGTGTGACCAGCTTCAAACTTTTCATGGCGTATCCGGGTGTGTTCATGCTCGACGACGGCAGCATTTTTAAAGCGCTGCAGACAACCTCGAAGAACGGCGGGCTTGTGTGCATGCATGCAGAGAACGGCAGCGCCATTGATGTGATCGTGCAACAGGCTCTAGCGGAAGGGAAAAAAGCGCCGAAATATCATGCTCTGACTCGTCCGACAACCGCCGAAGCCGAGGCAACAGCACGCGCTATCGCACTTGCGGAAATGGCCGGAGCACCCATCTACATCGTCCACTTGAGCTGCAATGAGGCCCTCGAAAAAGTTCGCGAAGCGCGCGATCGCGGGCTACCTGTTTACGCAGAAACCTGCCCTCAATACCTTTATCTATCGCTCGAAAATTTCGAGGCGCCTGGATTCGAGGGAGCGAAGTACGTCTTCACCCCGCCGCTTCGCGAGAAATGGCATCAGGAAAAACTTTGGAACGGATTGAAACGCGATCATCTTCAAGTCGTTTCCACCGATCACTGCCCATTCTGTTTCAAGGAACAAAAAGAGCTTGGGCGGGACGATTTCACAAAGATTCCGAATGGCGGGCCAGGCGTTGAGCACAGGATGAGCCTGATCTATTCTGGCGGGGTTGCCGGCGGCCGCTTCAGCGTTAATCGTTTTGTAGAACTCGTTTCCACGACACCGGCGAAACTGTTCGGATTGTATCCGCGGAAAGGGACGATCGCAGTGGGAAGCGATGCAGACCTGGTGATCTTCGATCCCAAACGCCGTCACACAATTAGCGCTAAGACGCATCACATGCGAGTGGATTACTCCATGTTCGAAGGCATAGAAGTTACAGGCATGGCCGAAACCGTTCTATCGCGCGGACGAGTCATCGTCGAGGGCGATAAGTTTGTGGGCCGCGCTGGCCAAGGCGAGTTTCTGCGCCGCGCCACCTACGCTCAAGTCAACGGGTAGCATTAGATCGATCTCGGCCTACTGAAGGGCGCTGTAGAGTGCCGATTTCCATTTTGCATTGTCGATCGTCCAACATATTTTTGCCTTCTTCCCCCGCGTCAAAGGATCTTTCCAGACATCGCGGTTCCGGTCGTCGTCGGCCACGTTCAGGCGATCGACGACGGTCATCCCCCGCGTGAGTTCACTTTGAGTCTCCACATCGACGAAGTGTTCACTCCACCGCGTTCCGATCGTGGGATCAAGCGCTAGGCTCATCGCCACGGGATCGGGAAGACAGATACCATCCTCCCCCGTCTGGATTTTAAGCGCAGCCCTTGCGTGGCTATTGCATTCAATGGAGAACTGCGCCAGCTTCGTGCCGAATCTGCACACATGGTGAATATCACTCGGACTCAGCACGGCCTCGCCTCGGCAGAGATGCCACCCAACCAACTCGATCGGTAACCCACTGCGCATCACAGTGCGTGCCGCTTCCGGGTCGACCCAGATGTTGTACTCAGCCGCCGGGGTGACATTGCCTTCGCAACAGGGATTGCCTCCCATCACAACACACCGTTCCACCTTGCCGGCAATCGAGGGTGCCTTCGATAGCGCCAACGCGATATTCGTGAGGGGCCCAAGCGTAACCAGCACAATTCCGGGATTTGCCTCAATCGTCTCGATAATCGCGTCGACAGCATGCAAACGCTCCGCAGCCCGCCGCGGTGCCGGATAATTGTGGTCGCCTAATCCATCGCGTCCATGAAACCAGGTTGCGTTCTGATACGCGCGGACGATCGGTGTCTCCGCGCCCGAGTACACGGGGACGTTCGACCCGCACAGCTCGGCCGCATATAACGCATTTTTCGTTGCTTGCCGAACGTCGACATTTCCGGCGACGACCGTGATTGCGGCCACATGCACATCGGGCGCACGAAGCGCCATGATCAAGGCCACTGCGTCGTCGGACGCGGTGTCGGTATCGATCAGAAATGTTCGTTTCACGCGCGTAAGAATAGCAGAACCTTTTCGATCATCCCTCTCGCGAACTTGTGAGGTACTGCAAAGAAGAGTACATTTACAGGCTTTCCGGGGAGAGCTATGTTCACACCGCCAACTTTAACCATCGCGCTGCTGATGATGATTACCAGCGCCATCTGCTGGGGATCCTGGGCCAACACCTTCAAAGGCGTCAAGAATTACAGGTTTGAACTTTTTTACTGGGATTACGCGATCGGCATCTTCTTGATTTCTCTGATTCTCGCCCTGACGATGGGAAGCACCGGCCATGATGCCTCGAGTTTCATGAACAATGTGCACTCCGCCGACAATTCCAACATTCTCTCGACTCTTGTCGGTGGAGCGATATTTAATCTGGCCAACTTGTTGCTTGTCGCGGCGATTGATATGGCCGGACTCGCGGTGGCATTTCCGATCTCGATCGGAATCGCACTGGTCGTGGGAGTTGTTCTTAACTATGCTCTCCAGCCTAAGGGCAACGCGTTATTTTTGATGATCGGCGTCGCATGCGCCTTCATCGCGGTCGTTCTTGACGGAAAAGCCTACGGCAGCTTGCCGGCCGGCGGCCGGTCAGTCACGCGAAAAAGCATCGTGACATGCGTGGTTTCAGGCGTATTGATGGGCCTATGGAGCCCCTTTGTCACGTACGGCACGACGCGAGGGAACTCGTTGACCCCTTACAGTTCAGTGGTCTTTCTGACCCTCGGCGCACTCCTGTCATGTTTCATATGGAATCTCTATTTCATGAAGCGTCCGCTTGTAGGCGAACCGGTTAGCTTTTCCGGATTTTTCAGCGGACCTCCTTCAGGGCACGTCCTCGGTTTGCTGGGTGGATTCATCTGGGGGCTCGGTACCGTGCTTAATGTTGTCGCTGGAAAGGCGACAGTCTTCGCGGTCTCTTACGCAATCGGGCAGTCTGCACCGATGGTCGCCGCACTATGGGGACTGCTGGTGTGGAAGGAGTTCACCGGTTCGAACGCGCGTGCCAAGCTCTATCTGACTCTTATGTTCGTCTTCTATATTCTCGCGATCCTTCTCGTCGCAAAGTCGAACGGATAGACTCGGCCGCTGCTACTTGCCTTTAATCCGGCTGATGAACAATTGCAGAAAGCGGTCCGCGTCAGAGGCAAGGCAAACCCGGGTGTTCGGCTTGAGTTCGACTACGCCATCGATCTCGTAATGGTCGCCATGGAGCACGTTGTTTTCATTCGAGCCCATGCGGTTCGCAACCGTTTCCCCCCGCGTGAACTCCCCTTTTGTTTCCACATCGACATGCATATCCTTCAAAGTCACCAGCGTAGGATTGATCACCGTGCCCACTGCCAGCGGATCGTACATCGCGGCTCCTTGATAACCGCTCTTCTCTGATCGCGTCACATAGAAGTCCGCCAACTTCGCCACGAAATCACTTTCCGGACCGTGCTGCGACTGCAAGTCAGCAAGGTATTTGCGCGTAATGATTGTTCTCTCGCCGACGTCTGAGCCGATCATCGTGACCATCCAGCCAGCATTGAAGACGATGGAGGCGGCTTCCGGATCGTTGTAGATATTAGCTTCGGCGGCGCCGTCCACGTTTCCCCCGGTGATCGACCCACCCATGATCACAATATCCTTTGTCAGTGGCACAATCGACGGGTCTTTCGAGACCGCCAGCGCGATGTTGGTCAATGGACCAACCGGAATCAGAGTTACTTCGTGCGGGTACTTGTGGATCGTCTCGATGATGAGATCGGGGCCAAAGCGGGAATCGGCGTGGCATTTAGACGGCGGCAATTCCACCCCAGCCAAACCATTCGCTCCGTGCCAGTACTGCGCGGTGATCAACTTCTGATTGAGCGGATGATGGGCGCCACCGGCAACCGCGATATCGCATCGGTTCGCTAACGAAACAATCTTCAGCGCGTTCTCCAACCCCTGCCGCCCGTCGACATTGCCGGGCACGACTGTGAGGGCTTCGACTTTCAACTCGGGAGAATTCAAGGCCAACAAGATCGCCATTGCATCATCGACGCCGGGATCCGTATCGATGATCACGCGGCGCGCTTGGGCAAAAGCAGAGGACGCGAGAACAATCAGGATACACAGCCATGAGATTTGTTTCACCGATAAATTTCCTTTTTGAAAGAGAGTAGCGCCGCAACTGGGTCACAACAATAGGCCGGCAATGGAAGCCGACATCAGGTTGGCCATGGTCCCCGCCAGCATGGCGCGAAAACCCAACCTGGCGAGTTCCCCGCGCTTGTTTGGCGCCAAGGCTCCAATTCCACCGATCTGAATTCCGATTGAACTCAGGTTGGCGAAGCCGCAAAGAGCGAAGGTCGCGATCGTAAACGAGCGAGGATCAAGCGTGGCTCTCTGCGGGCCGAGCATCGAGAATGCCACCAGCTCATTGAGAACCATACGCGTTCCCAGAAGGTTCCCGACTGCACTGCAATCATGCCACGGTATCCCGATCACCCAGGCGACGGGAGCCAAGACTGTACCGAGGATTCCTTCAAGGCTCGCCGGAACCCAAACAATATGGCGGTGAATCCCGCCGAGAATTCCATCCAGGAGCGCAATCAGCGCCAAAAAAGCGATCAGCATGGCGCCGATATTCAAAGCCATGTGGAGGCCGTCCCCCGTCCCACGGGCGATAGCTCCAAGAAGGTTTTCCTTTTTCTCAGTTTCCTCTTCTTCTTCACTCATCACCACTTTACCCGCAGTCTTTGGTTGCTCGGTTTCCGGAACCAGCATCTTTGAAACGACAATCGTGCCGGGAGCCGTCATGATGACCGCGCTCAACACGTGACGCGGTTCGGCGCCGAATGCAAAGTACGCGGCCATGATTGATCCGGAGACATGGGCCATGCCACTGGTCATGACAGTCATCAATTCAGAACGAGTGAGCTCGGGAAGGAACGGACGAATCGTTACTGGCGCTTCCGTCTGGCCCATGAAAATGCTGGCGGCGACGTTGAGCGATTCAGCTCCGCTTGCCCCCATAATTCGGGTCATGCCCCATGCGGCAATGCGGATAATGAACTGCATGATGCCGAAGTGATAAAGAATCGCGAACAACGCGCAGATAAAGATCACGACCGGCAACACCTGGAATGCGAAGACAAAACCGATGTTTGACGACTGCTTGCCGAGAGGTCCGAAGACAAATTCCGACCCAACGTAGGAATAACTTAGAACCTTATTCGCCGCATCACCAATCTTCTGAAACATGTCGCGGCCGAACTGCACCTTGAGCACAAAAAAAGCGAACGCGATTTGCAGACCCAGCCCCCAGGCGACGGTTTTCAGGCGAATTGCACGGCGGTTCGTGGAGAAGAGATATGCCAACCCCAGCATCGTGATTAGGCCGAGGACTCCTGTAAAGCGTCCCATTAATTTTTCTCCCCAGCTTTTCCGATGACTTGGCGCACAAGCGGGCGTTGCTCTTGTGGCGGAGCATCGCCAATCTTGCAACTCGCAACGATCAACGACCTTGCCCGTTCAGCGCGCGGCTCTGAATTGTAATGGATTGTTGCGATCGACTCCCCCTTGACGACTGCATCTCCCACTTTCTTGTGCAGAACGATGCCTACAGCGGGATCAACTGAATCCTCTTTGCGCTCGCGGCCACCACCCAGAATGACGCAGGCGGTTCCGATCTGCTCACAATGCATTGCAGTCACGAATCCATTCTGCTCACACGTCACCGTCACTCTATGCTTCGCCTTGGGCAGAAGTTTGGTGTCGTCAATTGTGCGGGCATCTCCGCCCTGTAGCTCCACCATGCGAAGAAATCGCTCCAAAGCCTGGCCGGACGCGATCAACGATGCGCTCTTTAGTTTCCCTTCTTCAACACTTTTCGACGCGCCCCCCAGGAACAGCATCCATCCGGCAAGAACCAGGCAAAGTTCGCGTAGGTCTGCCGGACCTGCACCCTGCAGCACCTCAACCACCTCGACTACTTCTAACGCGTTGCCGATCATGTTGCCCAAGGGCTGATCCATATCTGTGATCAGCGCCACAACTTGCTTTCCCATCCGTTCCCCCGTCTCGACCATGAGCTGGGCCAGAAACGCAGCATCTTTCTCACTCTTCATGAATGCGCCCGAACCGGTCTTAACATCGAGCACCAGCCCATCGATTCCTTCAGCCAGTTTCTTGCTCATGATGGAGGCGCAGATGAGATAAGGGCTTTCCACCGTGCCGGTCACGTCACGCAGCGCATAGAGCTTTCGATCGGCCGGTGCAATCTCGGAAGTCTGACCGATCATTGCGCAACCACAAGCTTCCAGGATGCGCCGGAACTCCGTGACGGAAAGATTCACGTTGAAGCCGGGAATGGCTTCGAGCTTATCGAGGGTGCCGCCCGTATGCCCCAAGCCGCGACCGCTGATCATTGGCACCGAAACGCCCGCGGCCGCCGCGAGCGGAGCCAACACTAACGATGTCTTGTCCCCGACCCCGCCCGTCGAATGCTTATCAACCTTGCGAGCGGGCAGAGCCGAGAGATCCAGAACATCACCGGAGTGCAGCATGGCATCGGTAAGCGCGGCAGTTTCCGGCTGCGACATGCCGCGCAAGACGACCGCCATCAGCCACGCCGATACCTGATAGTCGGGAACCTCACCCTTAGTGTAAGCGGCAACTAGAGCTTGGATCTCGGACTTCGATAGTTCACCGCCGTCCCGCTTCTTTCGGATGAGGTCCACAGCGCGGAAGGTCGGACCAGGCTGAGGAGTGGAGGTCACTTGAGGCGAAATCCTTCCGGTAGCAGTTCGGTAATGTGAGCTTGTTTCGGGCCCTTCGCGCCCTGGAAATAGATTGTAGCGTCCGGGCCGAATTCATAAATCACCTGCCGGCACGCCCCGCAGGGCGAGCATGCTACGCCTTGCGCGTTAGCAACAGCAACGGCGCGAATTTCAATCTTCGGACCTTCACTCGCAACGGCGGAAAAGATTGCGGTTCTCTCCGCGCAATTTGTCATTCCGTAGGAAGCATTCTCAACATTGCACCCGGAGAAGATCTTGCCATTCGCAAGCAGAATGGCCGACCCCACTCGGAAGTTCGAATAGGGCGCGTGCGCGTTTTTCATTACTAGCCTTGCAGCCCGTTCCAGCTTCTTCCGAACACCGGCGCGTTTTTCTTTAGTCATGCAGGTGAACCATGCGCTCTCACTCTTGCCATTTTGTTGCGAAAAGTGTCCGCCATTGTAAACCCTCACGCCAAAATCCCGGCTTTTTCTTCGCGCGGAGCACTCGCCGGCGGATTCGCGTTGTAAATCTCCCTGCCGTACAATGACAAATCAAGATGCCCGCTCTGAACGCTATGCGGGCAGAACCTGAATGTCGATCGATCAGCGGAATTTCGACATGACGCGCTCTGCCGCGGCAACGCTAGCAGTTTTGAGCGGTCGTCCGTTGCTACAGAATTCAGGTATCCCGCTCGACGTGAATTGGGTTCAAGAAGTCCGCGTTAACACAAGTGCTGTGGAACGCCGCGTCCAATCGCAGGTGGCGCGCCGGACGGTAAAGAAGGAGTGGCAGGCTGCATGGCTTCTGCGAGCCATCACCTGCATGGACCTGACCACGCTATCAGGCGATGACACTGACGAACGGGTTCGACGGCTCTGCGCGAAGGCAAAACATCCTATTCAGCAGGAACTGGTACAGAAACTAGGGATCGAGAGCCTTGCGATTAAGGTTGCGGCCGTTTGTGTTTATCACACTTTCGTCGAGACCGCGCTGAGCGCATTGGAGGGGAGCGGCATCCATGTAGCAGCCGTCTCGACGGGTTTCCCCGCCGGCCTGTCGCCACTTGCCGAACGCGTGGCGGAAATCCGGAGGTCGGTAGAAGCAGGAGCGCAGGAGATTGACGTAGTGATTACCCGCGCCCATGTTTTCTCCGCCCGGTGGCAAGCGCTCTACGATGAAATCGCCGCATTCAAGCATGCTTGCGGTGCCGCTCACATGAAGGTAATTCTTGGGACCGGCGATCTTCTGACCCTGCGGAATGTCGCGCGTGCAAGTTTCGTGGCGATGATGGCGGGAGCCGATTTTATAAAGACATCCACCGGGAAAGAACCGACCAATGCCACGCTTCCGGTCAGCCTTGTAATGTTGCGAGCCATCCGCGAATATGCACAACAAACCGGGATGGCGGTAGGCTTCAAACCGGCTGGCGGAATCCGCACCGCCAAGCAATCCCTTGACTGGCTCGCGCTGATCAAAGAGGAACTTGGGGATTCGTGGCTGCGTGGAGAGATGTTCCGCTTTGGAGCGAGTGGCCTGCTCGGCGATATCGAGCGGCAACTCGAGCATCATGCAACAGGGCGGTACTCCGCTGAGTACCGGCACCCGATTGCGTAGAGTGCAGTTCGCGAAGAATGCGAGGGCATAGCCAAACGTAAAATGAGCATTGCCGAAAAATTTGTCGCGATGGAGTACGGCCCCGCTCCGGAAGATCCCAGGGAAGCGACGGCATGGTTGGAAAAGCGCAATCGCAAGTTTGAACTCTTCATCGGTGGTGCATGGCAACCTCCGGCAGCCGGAGAATATTTCGATACTTTCGATCCGTCGAACGGAGAGAAGCTGGCTTCTATCGGGCAGGGCAGCACCGCCGATATCGACGCGGCCGTGCGAGCCGCCCGCTCCGCTGCTGCAAAATGGAGCGGGTTGTCCCCTCACATCCGCGCGCGCTATCTCTATGCTCTCGCCCGCTTGGTGCAAAAGCACTCGCGCCTCCTAGCGGTTCTCGAAACCATGGACAACGGTAAGCCTATCCGCGAGAGCCGCGATATCGACATTCCGCTGGTTGCGCGTCATTTTTACTATCACGCTGGATGGGCACAATTACTGGATCAGGAGTTTCCCGGGCACGAGGCCTGCGGGGTCGTCGGTCAGATCATTCCCTGGAACTTCCCGTTGCTGATGCTGGCATGGAAAATAGCGCCCGCGCTCGCCACCGGAAACACCGTCGTTTTGAAACCAGCCGAGTTCACTCCACTCACGGCCTTGGCATTCGCCGAGCTTTGCCGCGAAGCGGGACTTCCCCCCGGCGTTGTAAACATCGTCACGGGAGATGGAACGACCGGCGAGGCATTAGTAAAGCATCCCGGTATCGACAAAATCGCATTCACTGGATCTACCGAGGTCGGCCGGGCGATTCGTGGCGCGACCGCGTCCAGCCATAAACGTCTTTCCCTCGAACTTGGCGGAAAGTCCCCTTTCATCATTTTCGATGACGCCGACCTTGATAGCGCCGTTGAGGGACTCGTCGACGGCATCTGGTTCAACCAGGGTCAGGTTTGCTGCGCTGGCTCCCGCTTACTGATGCAGGAGAGCATTGCGGAGCCGCTCATTACAAAAATCCGTGACCGCATGAACACACTGCGAGTAGGGCCGCCGCTCGACAAGGCAATCGACATTGGTGCCATCGTCGCTCGCGTGCAGTTGGAGCGAATTCAGCGCATGGTGGCGCAAGGTGTAGCAGAAGGCGCGTCATGCTGGCAGCCCCAGATCGCGCTACCTTCGCGCGGCTTTTATTACCCGCCCACGCTGTTAAGCAATGTGCATCCCACTTCCATTGTTGCGCAGCAAGAGATCTTCGGCCCTGTGCTTGCTGCAATGACCTTTCGCACTCCGCGAGAAGCGGTTGAACTCGCCAACAACACTGTTTATGGCCTGGCTTCCTCTGTATGGAGCGAGAACATCAACGTGGCGTTGCAGGTGGCTGCACAGATCAAAGCCGGCGTTGTCTGGGTAAATTGCACGAACTTGTTTGATGCGGCATGTGGTTTCGGTGGATACCGCGAGAGCGGTTACGGGCGCGAAGGAGGACGAGAAGGCTTGCTCGAATACATGGAGCCAAAATGGTTCAAACATTCTCCGACCTTGGCGTCCACTTCAGCTCCGACTGTCTCAATCGAGTCCCCCGCGGATCCCGAGCAGCCCTCGATCGACCGTACCGTCAAGCTCTATATCGGTGGGAAACAAGCTCGTCCCGATTCCGGATACAGCATGGAAGTGCGCTCCCCGGATGGACGTTTGCTCGGTGAGGCGCCGCTCGGCAACCGTAAAGACATTCGCAATGCCGTCGAAGCGGCGCGGAAAGCAGAGTCATGGGCCAAAGCTACCGCGCATACTCGCGCACAAATTCTTTATTACTGCGCTGAAAATATCACGCAGCGCCGCAGCGAGCTTATTGCTCGCTTGTCGGAAGCAGTCGGTGAAAAGCAGGCTAATGCGGAAGTGAATGCTGGAATCGAACGTATCTTTTCTTATGCAGCCTGGGCCGACAAGTACGACGGGGCCGTGCATAGTCCGCCATTCCGAAATATCTCGATTGCCATGAATGAGCCGATCGGCACGGTCGGCGTGATCTGCCCGGCGGACACTCCGTTGCTCGGGTTTCTGTCCCTGGTAATGCCGGTCCTCGCAATGGGCAATACTGTCATCGCGATACCTTCGGAGAAATATCCTCTCATCGCCGGTGACTTGTATCAGGTGTTCGACACGAGCGATCTGCCAGGCGGCGCAGTGAACATCGTGACCGGTTACGTCTCACAGCTTCTCAAAACGGTTGCCGAGCACGAGGACATAGATGCGATCTGGTGTTATGGGGATGAGGCTACCGTCTCCGCCGCCAAGGCCATGTCCACGGGCAACCTTAAACAGGTCTGGACCAATGAAGGTAGAGCAATTGATTGGTTCGACAAAGCCCAAGGTGAAGGTCGCTGGTTCCTCGAGCATGCTACCCAAGTGAAGAATGTCTGGGTTCCCTATGGCGAATAGCGAGAGCCTCTCCTCGTACCCGGTCGTGTTTCTTTTTTGTAAAGCTTTTGCTTCTCCGAATCACCGCGTCTGGCAAGGAAACGAAGCGCAGAAAAGCTGGTACAGGTCTGCCTGGATTGCTTTTGGTTTCATCCCGCGCTAGCATTTTACAAAGCTTTCACCAACCCGCATCTTTACTCTCTGCAACTGCAGTCTGGATCTAAGGAGGACCTATGGGCGTCGCAGTTTCCCAACAAATTCATCCGCACGTCGCTGAGTTCATCGACAAACCACGCAAAATGCTGATCAACGGGCAGTGGGTGAACGCAGCGTCAGGCAAAACGTTCCCAACCTATAACCCGGCAACGGGAGAAGTTCTGGCCCAAGTCGCCGAAGGTGATCGCGAAGATATCGATCGCGCGGTACAAGCTGCCCGTAATGCGTTCGACAAAGGGCCATGGCGCCGTATGACCGCCTCGGAGAGGGGCCGGTTAATCTGGAAGCTGTCCGACCTTTTGGAGAAATACACCGAAGAATTCGGGTACATCGAGAGCCTGGACAACGGAAAGCCTCTCAACGTCGCAAAGGCTGCCGATGTTCCTCTCGCTGTCGACTTATTCCGATATATGGCGGGATGGGCCACCAAGATTGAAGGAAATACGATCCCTCTCTCAGTGCCCTATACCCCGGGCGCAAAATATCTCGCGTATACCCTTCGCGAGCCTGTTGGCGTCGTCGGCCAGATTATTCCATGGAATTTTCCGTTGCTGATGGCCGCATGGAAACTTGGTCCTGCATTGGCCACCGGGTGCACAGTTGTGCTCAAGCCCGCCGAGCAGACACCTCTATCAGCCTTACGGCTTGGCGAACTGATCATGGAAGCCGGATTCCCTGAAGGTGTTGTCAACGTTGTTCCCGGTTATGGCGAAACCGCCGGAGCGGCGCTCGCCGCGCATCCGGATGTCGACAAGGTTGCCTTTACCGGATCGACCGAAGTCGGCAAATTGATCGTTCATGCCGCCGCCGGCAACTTAAAAAAGGTCTCCCTTGAATTGGGAGGCAAGTCGCCAAACGTCGTGTACAAAGACGCTGATCTTGAAACCGCAATCCCAGGTTCGGCCAGCGCTATCTTCTTCAACCACGGCCAGTGCTGCTGTGCTGGCTCGCGACTGTACGTGGAAAAAGCTGTGTTCGACCAGGTCGTAGAGGGCGTCGCAGCGCAAGCGAAAAAGATCCGCGTAGGTGGAGGGTTAGAACCCGGCACGCAGATGGGCCCGCTGGTTTCGGAGGAGCAATTGAATCGGGTTTGCAGCTATCTCGAGTCTGGCCTCGCCGAGGGCGCAAAAGCGGTGGTCGGTGGGCGTAAGGCTGGAGATCGCGGTTACTTTGTCGAGCCCACGGTCCTTGTGAACACTCGCGAGGACATGAAAGTGGTACGGGAGGAAATTTTCGGCCCGGTGGTCGCAGCAATGCCATTCACCGATCCGGAAGAAATTATTCCCCGGGCGAACGACAGCGAATACGGCTTGGCGGCGGCGGTCTGGACTCGCGACATCAACAAGGCACATCGCACTGCGGAGATGCTGCGTGCCGGAACAGTGTGGATCAATTGCTACAACATCTTCGACGCAGCTTTGCCCTTCGGCGGTTACAAGCAGTCCGGATGGGGACGCGAAATGGGCCACGACGTGTTGAATCTCTACACTCAAACGAAAGCGGTCTGCACCCGCTTAGGGTAGATCCGCGGTTGCGGAAAAGTTGAAGGCGGTGGCCCAAAGCCACCGCCTTTTATTTCAACGACTCAGCGAAAAAGACGAACTACTTCTCCATCAGGAGCACCTTTTCCGCTTCGTCAATCTCGGTCAGTTTCACTTCGATAACTTCATTCATCGTGGTCTGGACATTGCGGCCGATGAATGTCGCTTCCACCGGGATCTCGCGATGCCCTCGGTCGATCAGGACACAGAGTTGCACCCGGCGTGGCCGGCCATGCGAGAACAAACCATCCAATGCAGCACGGGTCGTGCGGCCCGTGAACAGCACATCGTCGACCAGAACAATGTTTTTGTCTTCGATCTCGAAACCGATCTCTTTCTCCTGTATCACAGGCTTCGGCCCAAGAGTCGAAAGGTCATCGCGGTAGAACGTGATATCCAATGTCCCGACGGGCACTTTCGCATTTTCAATTCGCGCGATGATTTTTCCCAGGCGCTCAGCAAGGGGCACGCCCCGACGGCGGATGCCCACCAATCCCAGGCCGTCTACACCGTTATTCTTCTCTACGATTTCGTAGGCCAGACGGACCAATGTGCGTTCAATTTCAGACGCGGACATCAACTGCGCTTTCTGCCGAAGGCCAGTCTTGCGGGATGATGTTTTCGTATTCATCGTTTGAGGTGTGCCTCGATTAGCTGGGAACCGGCTTTCACTTTATTGAAGGCGGTCCGTAAGGTCAAGCGACTGTGGACGCAACAACAGCAAGCATTTCAAGTAAAGCGTTAGGAGGTTTGATCTTTCACCCGCAGTGCGGCGGAGTTCGCGTTAACAGATGTGCTGGAATTTCCGATGGATGGATGAGTTCTGATAGTGCGAGCTAATGGCGGATTGCCCTCTCGTATCGACATCAGATCAATCGCATTCGGACTAGCGGCCGCCATTTCGCTCGGCACAATACCTACAGCCTGATTGCGCCCCAAGGACTTCGCGCGGTAAAGAGCAGCATCCGCTAAAGCAATCGACTCCTCGGCACACAACGCCTCATAGGCTGCGCGGGCCCACGGATATGCTGCCCATCCGATCGAGCACGTTTTGGTCAGGCTGATGCCATGCCCCAGTTCAAAGGCTTCGGCTGAAATAACTTCGAGAATACGCTCGCAAAACGCCGGGGTGCCAATCGGATCCGTGGAGCGACTCATGATCAAGAACTCTTCTCCGCCCCATCGCACTAATACGTCTGACTTGCGCACAACTGTAGAAAGTCGATGCGCAACCAGTTGCAGCAACCGGTCTCCTGCAGGATGCCCGTGCAGATCGTTCACTTCTTTGAAAAAATCCATGTCGACCATAATGAATACAAGGTCGCGATGGTCGACTTTTCGTATTTCGCTTCCGCGCGCCCGCTGGTAATTGCGCAGCACTTGTCCGGCTTCGGAGGTGATGATCTCTTCCAGGTAACGTCGGTTCCACACTCCCGTCAAGGCATCAGTGAACGAAATCTGCTGCAATTCCAGATTCTTCCGCTGCAATTCGAGGCTGTGCCAACGAAGAGAGTGTTCTTTATTTTCAAGTTCATCTTTCAGCCTCGACATTTCGTCGAAATTCTGTCGCGAACTTTGCAGCAAGTCGAGTAATTCACGGTCCAATAGATGCTGCTTCAAGAAAACAAGAGCACCCATGACGATCATTACCGCGACAGTCAGCAGAAGCCGGTAATTGCGAACAGGTTGCGGAACATTTCCAAATTCAGCCCACGCCACCATCAAAGGCGTAACGAACACTGCCACCATCGCCAGTCGTGCCTTCCATATCCCGTATCCTCGGGTTGGAATTTCCTCGGAAATCTCTTGAATATCGTTACTTTCTCGAGCGATGTAACCAATGCGCACAAACCATGCCATCGACGCGACTAGCGGCACGTCAAAAAGACTGCCGGTGTAATACAAATGCAGATCGATAGCCTCGCTGGCAGTTAACGATGCCACGCAATAGGACAACGTCGCACCAAAGAGATGGAAGTAGACGCTTCGCCACGGCCCCTGGACACGATGACAAACAAGCATCAACCCGGCAACAAGCACCAATTCCTCGCTCACATAAAGCAGGTCGAAACTGCGCCCATACACGGACTCGAGGGGATGCACGTACTGCCATGGAATCACACAAAACAAGTAAAGAAACAGCCACCATGTCAGCAGCAGAGCAAAGTCGAGCGACCCGGCGCGCTGCGTGCGATGATCCTGTCGCATGTGGGGCTGGATCGCAACCGCGGCCATCATCGGGACGATGTGGAGAAATAGAATGACGTCTCCGACGAAGGGATTTGGCGCCTCATGCCGCAAATACACTTCGATGTACGTCCACATGAGCTGTGAAACCAACCACATAGCTAGTCCCAAACCCATGAGTGACCAGAACAACCGTGCTTTTGGAGGACAACTCTTGGTTTTCCAGAAGAAAGCAATCGTTGCCCACAACAGAATTCCGTTTTGCAGGTGATCGCCGATGGCAGTGAGAACAAATCCGCGAGGCACACAAATAGATAGCAGCACATGGGCGCAGATTAGAGCGCCGATGCCGGCAATCCAGCGATAGCGCGGCTCAAACAGACGTGTCCCCACGTCAAAATTGTAAAGTGAGGACAGAGGTCCTCTCGATTACCACGGTAACCGAGGGACCCAACAATGGTGGGATTACTTCTCTGCCAATGCCGACGACAATCCCTCTACAAATCGGTAGACGTCGGTGTAGGAGTTGTACAGTGGGACAGCGGCAACTCGAAACGTGTCTGGCTCGCGCCAGTCGCCGACGATGCCAGCGGCAGCGAGTTGATCGCACACTTTTCGCCCTGCCCGGTGAATCCGAATCGAGATTTGCGCTCCGCGCTGCTGTGGATCGGACGGGGTAATCACTTCAAATTTTGAAGAACGTTGGCGCCGCAACAGATATTCCATATAACCGGTCAGCGAAACGCTCTTAGACCTCAGGCGAAGCATTTTCGCCTCAGAAAATATCTCCATGGACGCGCGCAACGGAGCCAACGCCAATACAGGGGGGTTGCTCAATTGCCAGCCCTCCGCCCCCGGCATCGGGTCAAATTCAGGCTTCATCTCGAAGCGCTTCGATTCGTTGTGCCCCCACCATCCCGCGAACCGTGGAAGATCCCACGACCGGGCATGCTTTTCGTGAACAAAACACCCTGCCACGCATCCCGGTCCGCCGTTGAGGTATTTGTAGCTGCACCATGCCGCGAAATCCGGTTCCCAATCGTGCAACTTCAATGGCAAATTTCCGGCAGCGTGCGCGAGGTCGAAGCCGACAACACAACTCTTCCGGCGCCCAACCTTCGTGATCTCTGCCAAGTCGAACGACTGCCCTGTGACGTAGTTGACTCCTCCCACCAGTATCAAAGCGATGCTGTCCCCTTCGCGTTCAATCAGTGAAGCGATGTCTTCTTCTCGGAGCGCATACTCGCCTTCCCGGGGACGGAGTTCGATCAACGATGCCTGCGGTTCAAAACCATGAAAACGGATTTGTGACTTGACCGCATACTGGTCGGAGGAAAATGCTCCACTTTCGATGAGAATCCGGTGCCTCGATCTCGTTGGGCGGTAGAACGATGCCATCATCAAATGGAGGTTGACGGTCAGCGAATTCATCACCACAACCTCTAGCGGAATAGCCCCCACCAGTGAAGCTGTCTGCTCGGCCAGAAGCCGGTGGTAGCTGACCCAGGGATGTTTTTCCCGGAAGTGCCCCTCTACTCCGAGCTCAGCCCAGCTGGCCAACTCTTCCTCGACGTAAGAGCGTGCAGTTTTTGGCTGCAGCCCGAGCGAATGACCACACAGGTAAGTGCATTCCTTCCCAGCGCTGGTTCGTGGAAAACAGAATCGGTCGCGAAATCGTGCAAGCGGATCTTCGCGGTCCATTAGTGCTGCAAAATCAGCATCCGGACGAAAATCGTTGCCGGTCAAGAGTCGAACTCCAGAGGTTCAAGCTCCGAATGAATCAATCGATCGGCCTTGTTCCAATCAAGATCCTCAATGCGTTCAACACGCTCGCACAACTCATCCAGAATTCGGTCCTGCTTCTGTCCACGCTCCAGAGCAGTTGCATAGGGAATCCGATGAAACGTGACCATTGAGTACTTCGGCACGAAAATAAACGGATACTTCTCTTGCAGCGCGAGCTCAACTTTCTTGCGAAACAAAAAGCGCGGGTCCGAAACGCGGTCCCTCATCTCTACGAAGTTCTCGACCGCGAGATCAGCAATCGCATCTGTGTTGGCCTTTCTCGCCGACTCAAAAGCGGGAAAGATCCGCGCCCAGTCGTCCCCAAAGCGATCAAGTAACTCGAAGAAGGTTGTGCAGTCTTCGAAACCGCAATTGATGCCCTGGCCAAAGAAAGGAACGATCGCATGGGCAGCATCGCCAAGAAGCATCGCTTGCCCAGCTATGTGCCATGGCGAACACTTAATGGTCACCATGCTGCCGGTCGGGTTCGCGAAAAAATTGTCGACTAAACCAGGCATAACCGCGCAAGCATCCGGGAAATTCCGCTGAAAGAAACCAACCACGTCGGACTTGCTGCCGAGTTGAGCAAAACTATCGGCACCTTCGAATGGCAGGAACAGTATGCATGCAAACGTACCGTCAAGATTGGGCAAAGCGATCAACATGAACTTACCGCGTGGCCAAATATGCAACGCATTCTTTTCGAATACGTGGCTTCCACCAGCGCTTGGTATAGTCAGCTCCTTATACCCGTAATCCAGATATTGCTGAGAAAAATTGAAGCGGCTGAGTTTCGACACCTCATTTCGAATTGCCGACGCGGAGCCATCGCAGCCAATCGCTACTTGGAAATTTCTCGTGACCGGAGCACCCGATTGCTCGTCGCGGAAATGAATCTCTTTTTCCTTAGCGTCTAGACCGGCGCAGCGCCGTTGAAAAAAGATTTTCACTCCTCGCGCCTCGGCGGCATTGATCAGCGCGATGTTCAAGTCGGCCCGCGAAATCGAATGGATGACTTCGGTGTCATCTTTGCCGTAACGCTGGAAGGTCAGGGCGGATGTAACTGAGTGCATCATCCGGCCTCGCATCGGAACGACAATCTGCTGCATGTCGTCCCAAAGGCCGGCTTCCGCCAGCGCATGAATACCTCGGGTGGACAGGGCTAGATTGATCGAGCGTCCCGCGCTGACTTTCCCCTTCCTCATGTCGGGGCGGCGTTCGTAAATCTCAACTTCAAAGCCGCGCTGCACGAGGCCCATCGCCAGCAATGGCCCCACTAGCCCGGCGCCGACAAGCGTTACCGTTCCTTGATTCCCCATGCGAGGCTGCGTGAGATCCTACTCAGTCAGAAGCGTCCGGGCTTCCCACAGTTCGGGAAAAAACTTCTTGTCCAGTGTGAGCTTTAAGTACGACGATCCGGCGCTGCCGCCTGTTCCCATGCGGACGCCGATGGTCCGCTCCACAAGCTGAACGTGGCGGAGCCTCCAGCTCACGACCAGCTCATCGAACTCTGTCAGTCGTTCGCAAACGTCGATCCAGTCCCGGTTATTCCGCTCGTTCCGGTACAAACCCAGGATCGCGCGTGCCCGGGCATCGAATCGCTGCCGCTCCGTCGAGTTCTCGTCTATTTTTAATTTCCCCTCGGCTCGCAGCGCGTCAAACAATACATCGTGCAGCGATGGCTCTCTGAGGCGACGCTCCAACAGCGCATGCGCTTCGGGCGTGGGGCGGTGATAGCGCAACATCTTCTCGTCCTTCAGGCCGCAGAGAAATTCCAGTTCACGAAATTGTTCGGATTGGAACCCGCTGGCCGGTTCAAGCTTGCCGCGAAAAGCGAGAAAGTGAGTCGGCAGCATGGTCTCCAGAATGGTGAACTGCTCGACCAGTACTCGTGTGATTTCTGTGCAGCGGCGTAGGAGCCGCGCCGCTTCGTAGACTTCATCGCGCGTTGCAGGATGCAAAGCAGCCTTCGACAAATTTGCTACCACCGCATCCAGGTCGTGCAGAAGTTCCTTGAACCAAAGCTCGTACGTCTGATGCACGACAATGAATAGCAGCTCATCGTGATGCGGCGGCGAGGACTGCGGATGCTGCAGTCTGAGTAATTCCGGAACTTGAAGATATGAACTGTAGGTCAACTGCTCGGCAGGCTGGCTGCTATCCGCCCCCGAATGGACCTGCTTTTCGGACAGGGATGCAAGCCCAAGAAAGATCGCCGAATTTTCGCCGAGCAGGCGCGCTTTCTCGCGAGGAGCCAGATGGCTCGACCGAATCAATCCGCCCATGGGATGCTCGCCCAGCGGGAACGGATAATCAGTGCCGAGCATCACCCGTTCCAACCCGATTGTTCCTACCAATAACTGCAAAGCACGGACGTCAAAGACAGCTGAGTCCACATAAAAACGGTTTGAGTATTGACTGGGTGGCAATTCGCAAACACCGCGCGCCGCAGGATGATGCTGCCATGCGTTCTCGAGTCGGCCCAGCAGGAATGCGTAGCTTCCTCCACCGTGAGCAAAGCAAATCCGAAGGTTGCCCGGGAGCTTATCGAAAGCTCCTCCGAGAATCATCGCAACAATGCCGAGCTGGGTCTCTGCCGGCATGCCGACAGTCCAAGGCATCATGTACTTCGGCATGCGCTCGGGACTGAGCATATCCCACGGATGAACCAGCACGGCTGCCCCACTGTCCGCGCAATGGTGAAGAAAGGTCACGATGCCCGGATCATCGAGGTTTTTCTCCCCAACATGGTTTCCAATTTGCACCCCGAGATGGCCAGCGCGCATGCAACGACTCAACTCCTCGCATGCAGCGTCAATATTCTGCAAAGGAACCTGGCAGAACGACTTCAACCTGCCTTTGCCCTGTTCGCAGAGTTGCAAGGCCGCGTCATTAAATATGCGGGCGCAGTCCAGCGCGTGGGCCGGCTCTCTCTCATAAGCGAACAGGACGGGCGTGGCAGAAATCACCTGCATGTCGATCCCGTCTTGGTCCATCTCGGCAAGCCGTACTTCCGCGTCCCAGCAAGCCGCCGTAATCTGCCGGAAGAAGCGATCTCCCACCATGATCTCCGCCTTGCCGGGCTCTGTATGCTTAATCCAGGGCCAATTCGGAGTTCCATAGCGGGCCGCGAGATCGGGCCACGAAGGCGGAAAGAAATGGTTATGGATGTCGATGACTTGCATTTACTTTTTGTCGGGATGAACCGCGCCGCAGTTCTTGCACTTCCGCAGATTTTCGTCACCGTAGAACTTCTCAAATAAGGGCGGAAGATCGCGCACGATGCTCTTCAACTTTACCTCCGCACGGTGCAACAACTGATGGCAATTCTGGCAATACCATTCGAAACCATCCATCGCCCCGTCAGGCCGCGGCATTTCGACCACGACTCCCACCGTCCCCGCACCTCGCTGCGGCGAGTGGCGCATATGTCTTGGGAGAAGAAAAATTTCACCCTCATGGATAGGCACCTCCAGCGGTGGCTTGCCGGGAGTTTGCATGAGTCGCAACGATATGTTTCCCTTCAATTGATAGAAGAATTCTTCGGTCGGGTCATCGTGGTAATCGCGCCGTTGATTCGGTCCTCCGACCACCGTCACCATCATCTCGCCATCTTCCCAAACCTGAGCGTTTCCCACTGGAGGCTTTAGCTGATCTTTGTGCTCGTCAATCCACCGCTGGAAGTTGAAGGCTTTCAGTTCCTTGATGGAAGGCATGAGTGCTCCTATTTCGCGGGCTTATATGCAAGTGCCCGAATCTCAATCAATAGATGTGGATGTGGTAACTGATGTACGGCGACAGTCGTCCGAGCCGGACCGTCGAAGTCGAAGAATTCCCCGTACACTTCGTTGTAGCCTCCGAAGTCGTTCATGTTCACAAGAAACGTCGTCACCTCAACCACATCTATGAGGTCAGCGTCCGCTTTTTTAAGAATGTCGCGCACGTTCTCGAGAACTGCTTTGGTCTGCTCACGGATATCCAGCCGAGTCGTGCCCGACTCGTCGACTTGCGCTCCAGCAATGGTATTGTCCGCCCGGCGCGCGCTTGTGCCCGACACGAACAGAAAATCTCCAGCACGCTTAAGATGCGGATATTTGCCGCGAGGCTTTGCCTTGCCTTCAATGATTTTACTTTCGGTCTTCCGCATTGCACGAATCGATCCCACGCTTGCTCAGAGCTGGACGCAAACGTTGTTTAGTTCAGAATAGAAATTCAGCGAGTGTAATCCGCCCTCTCGTCCGATCCCCGACAAGCCCGCTCCTCCAAAGGGCGTTCGCAAATCACGAAGGAACCAGCAATTCACCCACGTAATACCGACATTCATCTGCTGGGCAACCCGATGACCCCGCTTCAGGTTCGTCGTCCAGATCGACGCCGCCAGACCATACTTCGTATCGTTGGCCATCGCGACCGCTTCTTCTTCGCTGTCGAATGGAGCTACGTGGCAAACAGGTCCGAAAATCTCTTCTTTCACGCAGCGGGCCGATTCCGGCAATCCCGTAAAGATCGTCGGTTGTATGTAGAACCCACGGTCAAGTGAACTCTCAAATCGCGGGATGCCTCCTCCTGTGACCTGGGTCGCTCCGGCTTCGCGTGCGGCCTCGTAGTAAGAGAGGACTTTCTCCCGGTGCTCGGCCGAAACCAGGGGCCCGATTTGCGTCTTCGCTTCCAGTGGCGGCCCAATCGCCATTTCCTCGGCACGCGTCTTCAACGCTTCTACAAAGCGACCGAAGATCGTCCGTTCAACGTAGACTCGTTCGGAGCACAGGCATACCTGGCCAGTATTGAGGAAAACGGACTCCGCGACGCCTGTCACCGTTTCTTGGAAATCGCAATCCGCAAAAACCACGGCAGCATTCTTGCCACCCAGTTCAAACGAAACAGGTTTCAACGAAGGCGCAACGGTCTTGAGGATCGCACTCCCCGTCCGCGATTCACCGGTAAACGTGATGGCGTTCACGTCGGAATGACTCGCGAGAAATTCTCCCGCAGCGCCAGGACCGAAGCCGTGTACAACGTTATAGACCCCATCCGGAACTCCCGAACTTTTCATCACCTCCGCCAGCAGAGCGGCGGTGGCGGGCGTCTCTTCGGACGGTTTCACAACTAGGGTATTTCCGCACGCCAGAGCCGGCGCCACCTTCCACGTCAACAGTAGCAGCGGCAAATTCCACGGCACGATGATGCCTACCACCCCCAACGGCTTGCGCACCGCGTAGTTCAGCGCGGTTCGTCCGTCCGCAGTTTCCGTCTGAAATGATTCCAGACCGGCGTTCTTCACCAGGTCTGCAAACATGCGAAAATTGGCGGCTGCGCGCGGGATATCCAGCTTGGAGGCGAGGCTGGTTGGCTTGCCCGTATCCGCGATTTCAGCGGCGAGAAAACAGTCAAAGCGGGCGTCGATGCCATCGGCGATGCGGTGGAGTAGTGCTGCACGATCGCGAACACTCAACCGTCCCCATGTCCCTTTAAGTGCCTTTCGCGCGGCGCCGACGGCAGAATCCACCAGAACCTGATCCGCTTCCGAGACTTTCGCAATTACACTTCCGTCGGCGGGATTGATATCGGTGAATTCCCGATTCCCATGCACAAACTGGCCATCGATGTAGTTGAGAATCGACTTCACGGGCGGCTCTGCGGGAATCGTAACAGCCCCGCACGACACGAAGCAATCCGGCATCCGGCTGGTTGCAAGTCTTTACTTGAAAGTCTCAACGTCGCGCAGGAGCGAGCCATGCTGATCTTTAGCCGAGACGATCGGCTCGGCGTTGAGTCCCCACCCGATGTTCAGCTCAGGATCGTTCCAGGCCAGTGTTCGTTCAAACTCGGGTGCGTAGTAGTCGGTGGCCTTGTATAGAACCTGGGCCTCCTCGCTCAGAACCAAAAATCCATGAGCGAGTCCGGGCGGAATCCAGAGCATTTTCTTGTTCTGCTCACTCAACCGCACGGCCTCCCACGACCCGAAGCTGCTGGAGCTTCGCCGCAGATCAACCGCGACGTCTAGAATCTCCCCCGCAATAGCACGCACCAGCTTTCCCTGAGCCTGCTTGATCTGATAGTGCAGGCCGCGCAGGACATGGCGCCGTGAAGAAGAGTGGTTGTCCTGCACAAAATGGGCCTCGATCCCGAGCTCCAACATCGCCCGCTCGTTATAGCTTTCAAGGAAAAACCCGCGGTCATCTCCGAACACGCGAGGCTCAACGATGAAAACTCCCGACAGAGACGTTGCGGTCTTGGTGAAGGTGGTCATGTCAGCGGCCGCCGGCGGGCGTTAGAACACCCGCTCCTTGAGCAGTTGCAGCAAATAGGTTCCGTATCCGCTGTTCTTCATCGCGACTCCAATCCGCTCGACGTGAACCGCATCGATATAGCCGTACCGGTAAGCAATCTCTTCCGGACACGCCACCATGAGGCCTTGCCTCTTTTCGATAGCCTGAATATAAAGCGCGGCCTCCATCAACGACTCGTGCGTTCCAGTATCAAGCCACGCCATGCCACGACCCATCACCATAACTTCGAGTTGGCCGCGGTTCAGATACACCTTGTTGACATCCGTAATCTCAAGTTCTCCCCGTGCGCTAGGCTTCAGCGATTTCGCTACCTCGACCACCTGACTGTCATAGAAATACAGTCCAGTCACCGCGTATCGAGACTTGGGAATTTTGGGCTTCTCCTCAATGCTCAACGCGTGTCCCGCGTCGTCAAACTCAACCACTCCATACCGCTCCGGATCGTGAACCGGATACGCGAAGACCCGGGCACCACGTTCCTTCTGCGCGGCTGCCCGTAGGTCTTTTGCAAGATCGTGACCGTAGAAGATGTTATCGCCCAGTACCAATGCACACGGGGCCCCGGCCAGGAAATCTTGTGCAATCAGAAACGCCTGCGCAATTCCCTCAGGTTTGGGTTGTGCGCGGTATTCGAAATGAACTCCGTATTGGCTTCCATCGCTAAGCAGCGCCTGGAACCTGGGCACATCTTCGGGAGTCGAGATGACCAGAATGTCGCGAATCCCCGCCAGCATCAGAGTGCACAGCGGGTAATAGACCATCGGCTTGTTGTACACCGGCAGCAAACTCTTTCCGACGGCCTGCGTCACCGGGTACAGGCGGGTTCCTGAGCCACCCGCCAGAATGATTCCCTTGTATTTTGTACTCTCGTTCATGAACTCCATTCACTTCACACATCGAGGAGGCTAGGGCGTGTAGTGCTTTTCGATCCATTGCCGATAACTTCCGCTTGTTACCTCTCGCACCCAATCATCATGGTCAAGATACCAGCGGACGGTCTTACGAATGCCACTCGCGAACGTCTCTTGGGGCTTCCATCCCAGTTCCCGCTCGATCTTGCGGGCGTCCATGGCGTAACGCCGATCGTGCCCCGGGCGATCTTTCACGAAGGTGACTAATTCGCGGCGCGGCCGGGAAGACTTCGGACCGAACTCGTCCAGCAAATCGCAAATTGTATGGACGATGTCGATGTTCGACATCTCATTCGACCCTCCGATGTTGTAGGTTTCGCCCGGCCGCCCGCGCTGCAATACCGTCGCAATTGCGCTGCAATGATCTTCCACATAGAGCCAATCTCTGACGTTCTTCCCGTCCCCATAAACTGGCAGTGGCTTCGCGTCGCGACCGTTGAGAATCATCAGTGGAATGAGTTTTTCGGGAAATTGGAATCGCCCATAGTTGTTCGAGCAATTCGTGGTCAACACCGGCAAGCCATACGTGTGATGGTAGGCGCGCACCAGATGATCGGAAGCTGCCTTTGACGCAGCATAAGGACTATTGGGAGCATACGCCGTGGTTTCAGAAAACGGCGGATCCTCCGGGCCTAGGCTTCCGAATACTTCATCGGTCGAAACATGCAGGAAACGGAACGCTTCTTTCTCCCTGCCCGTAAGTTCTGCCCAGTACGCGCGCGCTTCCTCCAGCAGAGCGAACGTGCCGTCAATGTTCGTGCAGATGAATTCTCCGGGGCCATGTATGGACCGATCGACGTGACTCTCCGCGGCAAAATGGACGATTGCTTCCGGTCGATATCTCTTCAGCAGGTTCTGCACTAACGTGCGATCCCCAATGTCGCCCCGGACAAACTGGTAGCGGGGCTCGGCGGCAAGACTCTCAAGATTGCGGAGATTCCCTGCGTAGGTCAGCTTGTCCAGATTGATGAATGAAGTTGAATCGGCCTGCATCCGCTGCAGTAGGAAGTTGGACCCGATGAATCCGGCTCCGCCGGTGACGAGAATAGTCATTGCCATTCGAATGCCGGAAGTCCGCGACCGCGTCTGGCCAAGTCGCGGAACCGATTGTCGATTGTAATAAAAAAGCCGAGAATTGGCCGCCTCCGCTCCAGCGCACGACTACTCGAGGAACGGAAAGCCATTCTGCCGAGAGGACCCCAAGACTATTTAACCGACACGCTGCACCGAACGACTACGATTGACTGCATTCTCCGTCGCGGGCAGTTTCCGGCCGGTTGTCATCCCGCCCCAACCCATCAAGTCGAAGTATGCTCTTTCGATTTCAGAAGAAATTCTTTCCCACTGATATTGCTCCTCGATCCGTCGCCGGGCAGCCCGTCCCGCCGCCTCCCGCACGGATGGGTTCGCAATCAGGAAACGGAGCCTGTCCGCCAGGTCGATGGCACTTCCACGCCTGAAGGTAAACCCTGCACCGTTGACTACTTCCCGGTTCTCGGGAACATCGCTCGTCAGCACGCAAAGGCCCGCTCCCATCGCATCCAGCAAAGCCAGCGAGAGCCCTTCCATGTCCGAAGGTAGAACGAAGATCATCGCGTTCGTCAGAAGTTCCTCCAGTGTGCCCCCTGCAACCCAATCGAGCATCCGGATGCGCTCGCTCGCGTGCGTCCGCAACTCCCTACTGTAATCGTCACAATAACTCGCGGCACCTGCCATCACCAGCTTGACCTCGCTTTCGAGATGCTCAAAAGCTTCGACCAGTAGATGACATCCTTTTTCCGGCGAGAATCGACCGAGAAAAAGGACATACGCCCCACCCTCCAACCCCCATTCCAGGATTTTTTTCGGCTCCCGGCGATCGCGCAGGAGGCCGCCGTTCGGCACATAGATAGGATCCTTACCGTGCACCTCTCGGTATCTTTTTCCGAGTTCCCGCGAAACAACCATCGTCGCATCGGGAAGCGCTACTGACGCGTGCTCTCCCAGGCGCAGCACTGCGGATGCAGTTCTTCCCCACTTCCGCCGTTGCCAATCCAGGCCTTGAACCGTCACCGCGGTCTTTATTCCTGCAAGCCGCGGAAGCCACGAAAACAATGCCGGCCCGAGCGCGTGATAGTGAATCACGTCAAATCGCTGTTTCATGGCATGCACTGTACTGAAAAAAGTATGGATCACGGTCTCGAGATGCTTCGTGCGGAGCGTCGGCAATCGGACAACACGCATCCCATTGTGCTCCGGTAAAGCCGGAGTAAAGTACGTTCGGCAATAAACCGTCACTTCATGTCCCATTCGCGCCAGGCGGCTGCCCACCTCTTCGTAGTAGGCTTCAATTCCGCTGTATTTGGAAATCACACCCCGCCCTCCGATGAAGGCGACGCGCAGTTTCCGCGCTGGTGTCGGCGAGCCCTGCTCAGCCGCGTTCAGAGTCTCGGCGCTCTGCCTTGCGCGCGCCCATGGAGGTTCCGCGGTGGTCGTTACGAGTATCGTTGGGCGCTTCCGTTTCCCCGCAACCAGGCGCGCATAATGCGAGATTAGAGTGTCGTAGTGCGCTTGGGGAGCGTAGTTCGCCCGGGCGAGTTCGCGGCCGGTTCGCCCTAGCTGCCGTGCAAGATCCGGTTGGTTGGCCAGCGTTCGGATCGCCTCCGCCAGTCGATCGACATCCCCCACCGAGTATAAAAGCCCCGTCTCGTTGGGCTGCACCAATTCCCGACGCGAACCGAGGTCCGATGCGACCACCGTCCGCGCCAGTGCAAATGATTCAAGAATCGTTTTACCGAATGTTTCGTAAGCATGGGAGGGCAGCACGGTGAACCGAGAACCGCGGATCAGCGAATCACGCTCCGCAGTGGAAACCTGCCCAATAAACCTAACGTTGGTCAGACTCAGCTCCGTAGCCAGGCTCTGCAAGTTTTCGCGCTCCGGTCCATCCCCTGCAATGACGAGCTGCAGATTGGGCAATTGATGCATCGATCGCAGCAGGTCATCAATGCCTTTTTCACGGGAGAGCCGGCCAAAATACAAGATCGGCGCATCGGCGCCGGGCTCAGTCGGAATTTCCCTCGCCTTTTCAAAGTGGTGCAGCACTTCGAACCTTGCCGCATCCCACCCATGTTCCACAAACTTGTCGCGCACAAAACGGCTCGGAGCCAGGAACAGGTCTACACACTTCTGATAGGTTCGCAGAAACCGGTGAACGTACGCTTCCATCGCTAATACGAGGCGGGCACTCATCCCCGGATAGCAGTTTCCCCGCAGGGCGTGCCAGAAAGCGCCCCCGCTGCACTTCTCGCAACTCGTTCCTTGCGACACAAGGTTGTAACTGGGACACAACAGCTTGAAGTCATTCAAGTGATAGATCACCGGAACTTTCTGGGCTTTGAGTTCCCAAAGAATCGAGGGCGAGAGGTGATGATAGATATTCCGTACATGAGCGACATCAGGACGGAACTCGCGAATCATTTCGCGGAGGCACTGACGGGCTTCGAGCGAGTAAATGGCATGCGCCGCCTTGCGCATTCGAAGCCGTAATCCTGAATCCTGTTTGAATTCGATATGCCGGACAAAATGTTGATCGAATGGCGTGGTCTTCCCCCGGGGATCCTGCATCGAGAAAAGAGCTACCTCGTGTCCCCGCGACCTCATCAATTCCATGAGTTCGAACAGATAGACTTCGGTGCCACTGAATGGATAGTTATATTTGTTGCAATACAAGATGCGCATGACGAGGGATCTTCTTTTCGGGAGGAATTCGGGCCAAGAACAAGTCGCCAAAACTTTCCAGATTTTTTTGGCGGTTAAAGTTGTGCTGGACCTGCACTCGGGCCGCATGTCGAATCCAATCCAGCGTTTGCGGTCTCACATTCGCGCTTGGCTCGGAATGACCCAAGGCATGGGCGAGAAGAGAACGGATCCCGAGCAGGCGGTCGACGAAATCAGACAGCGATCCGCACTCGTACAAGAAACCAGTCTTGCCATTGATAACCAGTTCCGGAATTCCGGTGATCGCGGGGGCGAGCACAATCTTCCCGTGCGCCATCGCTTCCATGAGAACCAGCGGAACACCTTCGCTGCGGCTCGTTAGGACAACCAGGTCAGCATTCTCATAAAGTGAGTCCAGCCGACTGTGCGGGACGTGCCCAAGTAATCGGACGCGCTTTCCCATGCCGTACATTCGGATCATCGATTCAAGGCGATGCCTTTCCGGCCCCTCTCCCGCAATCGCACATTCGAAAGAAATTCCCCGTCGGTAGAGATCGGCGCAAGCCCAGACCAGAAACGCGTGATCCTTCACCGAGTGCAACCGTCCAACAGCGAGAATCTGGAATGGACCTCTACCCTCTGCCGGAGCGACCGGTCGCGGGGTTCGATCCGCACGAACGTCAACTCCAAGCCGCGAGACGATGATCTTTTCAGCCCTTGTGCCCGCAAACTTCCTGAGAATTGTCTGGCGATTGAACTCTGAAACGGTCAGGCAGAATCGGCAATTCTTCAGCTTTGCATCCAGGTAAGTCCCGTGCAGTAACAAGTCGGACCCATGCAAAGTCAGGCTAAAATCCACCCCCCGCAAACGCGCCGCGACCATCCCCACCCAGGCTCCGTAGTAGCCGTGATGCACGTGGATATGATCGATGCTCCGGTCGCCAAGCAACACGGCATAGCAGGCCCCGAGCATGGTGTGCGCCAGCGCCTTGGCACGCTGGACTGGTCCTTCTTTCCCTCGGCAAAGTACGCGCCAAACCAAGTCGGCAATTCGCGTCCATCTCAATACACAGAGAGCAACCGCGCGTACAAGAATCGTGGCGGACAAGGCGTCCTGCACCACAATCTCAGGCTGCCTCTCATTCGCTGCAGGACGCTGAACCGTTCCTGCTACGACATGAATTCCTCGCCTTCGTAGTTCGGCGATCTCGTCTCCGACATAAGATTCAACCGGCGAGGGAAACTGGTTTGCCAGATAAGCGACCGTCAGCACAAGCGTGAAAGCTCCGTTCTCTCGCGCTGGGCCGCGAGCATTCCGGCCATGCTGTAGAGCAGACCATTCACAAACTGATAGCTCATCACCGCGACAGCAGCGTTCACGTAATAGACAGCGAGCAGCACAAGCCACAGCCGGTGAAAGTCGCGATTCAGGAAGCAATGCCTCTCGCCATCAGGTATCGACGACCGCCCCAGCCGGAACATCTCCCACATCAGCCACAGATAGAGAGCAAGCCCAATCAGCCCGTGCTCCACCAGCAACTCAAGATAGGTATTGTGGGGATACAGTTCCTTCTCCTGATAACCGCCGACAAACCGTGGCAACTCTGCGGGCATACTGTGAAATCCCCAACCGGTCAGCGGGTGCTGCAAAAACATCTGCCACCCTCCGGCATAAACAGCCTGCCGGTACTCGACCGGGCTGCGCTCTTCCAGGCGGTCGCTCACCGTTTCGCCGAATCGGCCGACACACAGTGAAACGCCTAGTCCGGCGCCTGCCAGAATTACGAGCCCGAGCCCCGCTTGCCGCATTCTCCGGCTTTTTGAAAGAACGATGCAGGCCACGACGGTACCCGCGAAAGCCAACCACACCGCCCGCGTCATGGTGGCCAGAATCGCCACCGGCACGCTCAGGAGCACAAGGGCCGCCTTCACACCGTGAATGCTGTTTCGCCTATAGGCGTGCAGAGTGATCAAGGCGAGCAGATTCAACGACACACCATTCGCAACAGCCTGGAGCAGCGGCCCGCGGGCACGGTCAGCATGATGGCCCAGGCTTTCATCCAGAATGAAACGAGGAAAGATCAAGGACTTGGCGCCAACCAGGAAGGCGATCGAAGTGAAGCTGAGATAAGCCAGCACCACAAGGGAAAAAACTTCAAACCTTCGATAATCGCCTTCCTTCGTGAAAACCTGCTGCGCCAGGTGAAACAGCGCGAAGGGCACGATGAACTTCCCGGCCAGCAAGCTCCAGACTTCGTTGTCATAGGATTGAGTAACGACGCTGGCGAGAGCGATGCCAGTAAGCGCCAGCATTGGCCAGCTCGCTCGACGAATCTGGATCGCTTGTCGCCGCAGGACTGTCCCTGACAGCACACTCACGACAAGCAATCCAAACAGCAGGCGATCGATCGGAAAGAAGTCCACGTTCGGAGGCCGCAACAACATCGCCCCCAGTGCGCCGAAGAAAAGTAATGACTGAAATGAGACAACAACCTGCAGCGGCCACAAAAAGGACTTCACTACGGCGGCCGCAGGGCCCCAGCCCCATTCACGCCGGGCTAGATTAACGGCAGTCGTTGCCATTACTCGCCCCCGCCACATATGACTGCCCAAACCGTCTTGAGCAGGATTTGCAAATCGAGCCGAAGACTCCAGGTTCGGATGTATTCCCGATCCAGTTCCATCCCACGGCCAAACGAAGGATCACGACGCGCAGTCACCTGCCACAGCCCGGTGATCCCGGGCGTCACATCAAGCCTCGACATATGTTCGGTTTGATATTCCGCAAAGTCATCAAGCGGATGTGGCCTTGGGCCCACCAAGCTCATCTCGCCCTTCAGCACATTCCACAACTGCGGCAGTTCGTCGAGGCTGTATTGTCGAAGGAATTTTCCAACCCGGGTAATACGCGGATCGCTTGCGATCTTAAAAAATGGCCCGGATCTTTCATTACTCCGGCGGAGCGCCATCTTCAGCTCGTCCGCATTCGCAACCATCGTGCGGAACTTGTAGCAGCGAAATGGCTGAGCCTTGCGTCCCACTCGCAGCGCTGCGTAAAAGACTGGGCCTTCAGAATCGAACTTGATCAGGGCTGCGATAGCGGCGAATGCTGGTAACAAGACCACCAACGCAAGCCCGGATGCAAAAACGTCCAGTGCGCGCTTCATTGCCAGCGTTGCCGTGGGCGCCCATTCTGAATGCAGCGTAATCAGAGGGAGGCCGGCAACGGTCCGGATCTCTGTCTCAGCCTGGCAACCGCAAAGGTCGGGCACAATTCCCACATCCAGGCGCAACCGTCGCGCTTCGCGCAAGACACTCAAAGTAAGCGCTCGATCCCTCGGCGCCGCCAAGATCACTTCGTCTACAAAACGTGCCCGCGCCAGCCGAGGCAAGTCGCTAACCCGACCCACAACTCCTGCACCAGGAGTAAGCTCGTTATCCAGCAATCCACAGACAGTTCGTTCTTGCTCGGTGTCGCTTCGAAGGTGAGCCGCAACCTGCTGGCCGACCGACCCTGCCCCGACAATCAGGACGTTACGTCCCATCTCACGGCTGCGCCACTTCGCTTGGCTCCCCTGCCATCGCCAAGCCCACAGGGCGCCAAAATGTAACACTCCTGCGCAGCACAACAGACCCGTTCTCGCCCACGGAAGCCCTTGCATACCATAGGCAAGCGTAAGCATGATCGTTGGCCATAACACAGCATTCGCAAGCCTTTGCGCTTGCGTGCGAGAGTTGACCTCGTTCGAGTACAGCCCCTCGCTGTATCCAACGAGCGTAATCAGGGAAGCATTAAGGAGGGCGATACCAATGAGAAAGATCGGGGAGCCCTCCGCGTATCGGAACACCCAGACTTGCGGGAATAACGACCGCAACGGCACCAGCAATGCACCGATCAGCAACCAATTCAAAGTCACCAGAGCAAAGTCCGCGCTTACGGATCTCAACCACTTCAACCCGTCGCGACCAAGCAGCGGCGATGGAACGAGAAAAGCGAGTCGATTTTTTTGGGCACGGCACGCGGCGCCATCCTCAGCCGGCCACTTCTGCAGCGGGGGCATGCCCGCCCGGTGCGAAGACTTTTTTCTTTCGACACTCGGTAGCACGCATCCTCCGGGGATGAGGCGCGCGCAATCGGCACTTTCGACTTCCGGATGCCTGGGATTTGGGGCCGGTGAAGACACTCAGATCCGTCCTTGCCAATTTCTTCCCGCAGAATTTTTCTGCGCTACAAATGTCGGTAGATTTTTTCTGGAATCGGAAACATCCTGTCGATGAAAACTGCTCCCAACATTCGCACCTGTGCAGCTTCCATCACGTGCATGAAATGTTGGGCGGAGGCGCGCCGGCTTCGCCTCTCGGAAACCACCAGGATGACTCCGTCCACAAGCTCTGCCATCGCGATTGCCGTCTGAGACACACCAAAGCAGGGCGCCTGCACGATCGAGAACTGGAACTCGCGTATGACATCGCAGGTGCGCGACCGCCATTCGACCGGTGCATTGTGGCCAACGGAGGCATCCGGCACAAGCCATAGATTGGACCGAATACGCGATGAGTAACGTCGGGCCGATCCCGGATCGCTGGCAGAAATGGATTCGGGCGGATTCTGATCCGGCGACTCGGCTGCACACGGGAAATTCCCCAGAACAGCCACTTCTCCTGCGTCTTCAGCAGCCAACGCTTCACCGACCTTCCGGCAAAGTGCGCGCACCTCTACCTCCGGCTCGAGAGCAGCGAAAAGCACATGGCGAATCGGCCCGGGCGAGTTTGAGAAGAAAACCTGGTGCACCAATCCCCGAATTTGTTCCTCGGCATACCTCTCGTGAGTCCACGGCCGGACTGGCCGGAGAACCCGGAATTCTCGCGCTTCTTCAGGCTCTTGTTCGCGCACCACCGACACAGACCGCGAAAATCCCATGCTTGAGGCCCACTGGTTCATGCCAGATACCTTCTCGATCCCTGCCGCGGCAACGACGCGAGCACGGGGATATTCAGATACGCCACAACCTCGCTCGGATCGCGGAACCTTGGACTAAAGTAGTCCGCCGCGAAGGCGCCTCCAGTGCCAGCAACCCCCGCAGCGGCAACGCCCAACAATAGAAGCGTCCATGTTGACCAAACCGGCAACGCGGGCGCCGACGGCTCTTCTGCAATCGCGACGTTTACAATTCCACGCTGGTCCAGTGCGTCTGCCATTCGCGCTTGTTCCTGTTTCTTCACGTAGAGCAAGTAGTTCTCCTCGGCCGCCTTCTCGGCGCTCTCCAGGTCGTCTTGCGTTACGGCATCCGCGCCGAACTGGCGTGCGGCATATCGCGATTCCGCTTCTTGCGTTTCGGTAGCCAAGGCGCGCGCTTGCAAGGCCTCCAGTTGAATCTGCGACCGCTCCAGTTCTGATTTCACCCACTCGTAGTGCGAGTTCTTGTCGGTGGTCTCGTCGCGCACCGGGGTCAATCTTTCGGCGGCGATGGCCGCTTGGGCTTGCTGAATCTGCTCGTCTACTTCTTTCACCAGGCGATGATTTGGCTCGAACTTCGTCAGCAGTTGGGTTCTCTTCAGTTGCAATTCGAGAAGGCTTGACTTCAAAGCTTTTAGCAGTTCGGGATTGTCCGACGAGCGAATCTGGGTCGTCGTACGCTCTGGAAGTAGAGCCAATTCCGTCTGCAGCGCGGTCACGCGCTCCCTCGTTTCCGCCAGATCAATCGCAGTCTGGCGGCGCCCGGCATCCAGTTCGCTAACTTTTTGCAGCGCCAGATCGCGCTCTTGCCCCGCCTCGATCACACGACGGTTGCTTGTAAATTGCAGCAGATTCTTCTTTGCTACTTCCAGCCTCTGGCGCGACTCTTCCGTCTGCTGCTCGAAAAAATGGACCTCGCCACCTGGCCGGTGAACCACCATATGCTTCCCGAGGTAAGCATTCTCCAACGAGCGCAAAACTCGCGCGGCCAGACGCGGATCGTCCGATGCGTATCCGACCAAAATCAAATTCGTCTTTTTCAACGCCTCAACATGCAGCTTCTTAGCCAGGTGTCGAGCCGCCCGTTCAACTCTCTCCTCCCTGCTTTCATGCGGACGGAGAAAGTGCAGCCAGTCATGCCCGCCTAGGCCGTTCTCCTCTACCACTCGGCGAAGAACCTCGTCATCCCGCAGAAGTTCAACCTCTGAATTCAGCTCTTCTTCTGTCACGGCCAGATGAGTCAGATCAAGCGGCGCATTCTCCTGTGCGCTTACAGGCGCCTCGGCGCGTCCCGGCCGCACCAGCACGCGAAGGTGAGACTGATAGCGTGCGCCCGCCAAGGTATAGAACACGACCGAGGCCAACACCAGCGTTGCGACACAGAGGAAAACCGCTCTCTGCCGGAAGAGCACCATCGCCAACTCGCGCATCGTCGGCACTGACGTCTGTGGAGCCATTCGGCTTGGGCCGTCGTCTGCCATCAATCTCCAGAGAAAAATCAGAATTGCGACGGGTTCATGTACATGCTTACGGACGGTCGCGTCAGAAAGCGATCGATCTTCGAAATTGTGTTTTGAGGGACGAAGACCATGTCCCCCGGCTGCAGGTGCGCATCTTCGCGCAGCCGGTCTCCTTTCAGCATCTGCTTCAGGTTTAACAATCGGGCCTCGACCAGATCGTCGTTCACCCGCCGGAACAGTACGACACGGGAGTGCCGGGATTGCTGCGTGAATCCGCCAGCGATCTCAACCGCTTCCGCCACGGTCACGTCGGAGCGGAGTTCGTACTTGCCCGGTCGCCCCACCTCTCCGCCTACGATGAAGTAAGGTCTTTCAAAGTCCTTCAATGAGACCGCGACTTGGGGATCGTGCAGGTATCCCGTATAGGCTTTCTCCACAGCACCAGCAAACTCCTCCAGATTCAAACCCTGCACTCGTACCATTCCCGCATCTTTCAGCATTACGAACCCATCGGGCTGAACGGTAAGAGCCTGGTTGAATTCTGGAGCGACGGTGAAACTGATCTCGACGACGTCGCTGGGCCGCAACCGGTAGAGCGGATGACGTTCCCCTCCGAGTAGAGAGTTTCCGAAATCATCCGCCCGCCCAGGTTTCGCGACCGTTGTACTCCCTCCCGCACCGGCTCCGGTTAAGCCAGGCCGGGAAGCTTCCTGCTGTCCGCCCTGGCCGGATCCAGTCACCTGGGCGAACGCGCTCCAACCAGGCAGCAGAAGCAAAGCTGCGACTATCAGGCTTCGAATCAGGTTGGAGGATCTTTTCATGGTTCCGCAGGGCCTTCGCAACTCTCCTCAGCCGCCAGAAGATCGAAGTGCTCTATCGCGCAACTTAAGCGCACTCACATCCGACAGCAAGACATGGGAAGGACCGTACTCAAAAGTGGACGTCGGGCTCCGAAATCGGCGCGCACGATTAACGCCGTCAAGTCAGGACCTTATCTGGAACGTTAGTGACTTCGGGTGCGGCGCGACGCTCACTCAAACCGTCTACCCCTGGCGTATCCACAAAGGTGGACTTGCATGTTCGTCACATCACATGCTTGCCGACGATGACAGCTGTAAATCTTCCCGGAATGAATCTAATGAGAGTCATGCGATGTCTTTTTCAGCAATTTTTTCGAATCAATGTTTCGTTCTGAAACTCTCGCGTGTCGCTCTGCACAGCTTTAACGCCCGGTCTAAACTAACTCGCGGTACGAATGGCCTTTTCCCATTTTGAAAGTCGCGCCCTTTTTTCCCCGCGCAATCCTTGTGGATGCATCCTCGTCTTCCTACAATCGAATCAATCGTCTCGATTCTTGTTGAGACGTTTCTTATCATGCGTGCCGCCACTTCCGGTCCGATCGGTGTGTTGATCGCCGACTCAAACCGTATGCAAGGACAACTGTTGGCCGGGGCATTGCGCCGCCGTCCGGAACTTCGAGTCTTCACTTCCCTGATGGATACTGCCGCTATTCTTGCGACAGTTACCTCTTCAGCCCCACGGGTCGCGTTGCTGTCGCTCAGTCCCGCGGTCGGCCTGTCATCGACTATCGCAATTTTGCGTCGATTTCATCTGTCACATCCGTTGATTCCGAAAATCATTTTGGCCGAAACTTGGGATCGCGACATGGTGATCGATGCTTTCCGATCGGGCGCTCGGGGGATTTTCACTCTCAGCGATTCCAACCTGCGCCTGCTGTTCAAGTGCCTCATTTGTGTCGCGTCCGGGCAGATTTGGGCAAGCACGAAGCAATTGAATTATTTGGTGGATCTGGTTTCGGAAGTTCCCTCGTTGCGAGTGTTGAACCAGGGTGGCCACCCGATCTTGACGCCGCGCGAGGAGCAAGTCGTCGCGCTGGTCGCAGAAGGCATGGGCAATCGCCAGATCGCGCGCGAGCTGAACCTCAGCGAACACACCATCAAGAAATATCTATTCCGAATCTTCAACAAGCTCGGGATCTCGACGCGTGTTGAACTGGTCCTCTACGCCGTAAATAACGGCGACCCGCGCCACGCGGAATGGCTGGCAGGAGTACCGCCCACGGCCCACTCAACTTAAACGGATTGACTTATGACTCGGAATCCGATATAACGATGTCCGAATTATGAATCACGAGCCTGAAAAATTCCTACCTTTATCTCCGGCCACGCTGCACATACTGCTCTCTCTTGCGGGAGAAGATCTGCACGGATACGCCATCATGCAGGAAGTTGCGCGGCAGTCGGAGGGAAAGTACAAACTCGGCCCGGGCACGCTTTACGACAATTTGCAGAAGCTGATTGCACGGAAACTCATCGCAGAAATGGGCCAGCGCCGCGACGACGAGGATCCCCGCCGCTATTATCGGCTTACTTCGCTCGGACGCGGAGTTCTTAGCGCCGAAACGGCTCGTCTTGCGGAGGTCGTGCGCGAAGCCCACTTACGACTGCAGATGGGAAAACCTCGGAGGGCTTGATGCTCCGCCAACTGTTCATTTTCGCGTTGCGTCTGCATCCACCAGCGTTTCGCGCCCGATTCGAAGATGAGATGCTCTCCATCTACGACCACACAGTTGGAGCTCGAAACCGTTTCGCCCTACTGGTGGATATCGTTTTCTCCGTCAGTCGGCAGTGGGCCCTGCGCTCAGAATTCTGGCTTGAATCCCCTTCACTCTCTCAGCCAGCCGGATCGGAAGGCATTCCCTCTTTCTACACGCTGGACCGATTCCACCCGAAGGCTGCGGCCCTGGTCCACGGCCTGTTGCTTTCTTCCGTTCTCTTTGCCTTGACCTGTTTTGCGATCAAGTACAGCTGGATTCATCTGCTCCACGTCCGTATACCCGAAGTACAATTCAGTGCTTTCCAACCTGTGGCCACAGATTCTCCGCGGGACCCCGGTCCACAGGCATCGATTCCGGCGAAGACGTCCCCCGCTCCACCACACTCTGATCCTCAGCGGAATTTGTTAGGTGAGAACGCCGGCCAGCCCTCAGGCGCCAAGAGCGCTACCACTAGCGCGGCAATCGGACCTGCTTCCCAAGCCGTTCCGCAAGCCCCAGCGACAGCCATCGCGAGGCAATCGGTCCCCGAGGGGACACTTGGAGTAGTTGAGAGGAAACTGATCGTTCGTGCTGCGGCCCAACAACTCACGCGATCTTATGTCGATCGCAACACTGGCCAGCGAATCGCCTCAGCTTTGCTATCTCATGACCAGAATGGTGATTACGACAAGATCACCGACGACGCCTCCTTCGCGCGAGTCCTTACAAGCCAGATGCAACAGGTAAGCCACGACCGGCACCTAAACATGGAATACAGTGCAGATCCCTTGCCCGTCTTGGCCAGCGCGTCCACTCAGGATGTCGCCCGCTATCGCGAGACCATGACGCGGCTGAACTGTACTTTCGAGAAAATCCGGATACTGCCGCAGAACATCGGGTATCTCAAACTCAATTCATTTCCTGACCCCTCTGTATGCGAATCAACCGCGAGAGCCGCGATGCACTCGCTGAATCGCACTGATGCGATCATCTTCGACTTGCGCGACAACCGCGGCGGAGAACCCGCCATGGTTGCCCTGATCGCCTCCTACCTCTTCGATCATCCGGAGTATTGGTACAACCCCAGAGAAGCGACCACCGCAAAGTCCTGGATCCAGTCCACCATCCCGGGAAACCGACTCGCGGACAAACCGGTTTACGTCTTGACCTCGGCTCGCACTTACTCCGGCGCCGAACAATTCTCCTACGATCTCAAAATGCTGAAGCGCGCCACCATCGTGGGCGAAACTACCGGCGGAGCGGCCCATGCGGGAGTGTGGCATCGACTTGATGATCACTTTGGGATGGGAATTCCTGAGGTCCGGGCGATCAATCCCTTCGCCGACAATGATTGGGCCGAGATCGGTGTCGCACCTGATATCCATGTGAATGCTGCCGACGCGTTAAGAACAGCCGAACAGCTTGCCCGGTCCCGGCTGCATCAAAGGTAAACTGCGGCGCTGCTTCCCATTTGAAAACTCCTCCGGCCGCACGGTATAACTTGAAACGCACCGTTTGCCTGACGCTTCTCCCAATCCGGCTCCTGCTCCACAGCCACGCCGCTGGAGCATCTTCGCGGCTGCGTTTCTCGTTCTCGCGTTAGCTCTGGTGGTGATCTACACCAGCCGCGGAGCTTTCCTGAGTCCTCCCGCGCTGGTTGTAGTCTCAGCGATCGGATTAGCGGCCCTGCTTCTCCAGCTTCGCCTTCGCCGTGGGCCTGGCCCGGCTGTCCACGCGCCGCTGTGGCTGAATATTCTTGGCCTGATCTTCGCAATCGCCGCTGTGCTTCCCGATCTTTTTCACTTGAGCGCTTCTACCATGCAAGTGGCAGCTCTAATCGCGGTTGTGTGCTTCGCGGTGAGCGGAACGGTTGTTCTGCACGCTCTGCGGAAAAAGACAGGCTAATTTACTGCGGAACGGCTGGCGCCGGGGTTGGAATCACAGGCGGCGGGATCGATCCACGCTTGAACTCAACGGCGACCGTCGTCTCGACGATGGCTGGCTGGCCGTTGATCCGATAAGGATTGAACTTCCACCATCGCAAGGCGTCCATTGCCGCCCGTGCCAGAACATCCGGGCCATTCAGTGGATGCATGCTGGTCACCGACCCGTCTCGGCCCACGACAATATCGAGTGCAATGATTCCTTGCAGATTGCCCTTGCGCGCCTCGGCTGGATAAACCGGCTCAACGCGATGGATGAGAAGTTTTTCCATCAATTCGGCCGGGACTTGCAACTGCGGCTTGGCAGTGGCCGCCGCTTCCTCATTTTTGAGGCCCGCCTCAATCTCTTCCCACCCGCGACTCCACTTCCACCAAAAGATCGCGACGGCAACAATTGCAATCAGGAAGACGATAAGCCAGGCCCATACGGTTGTCTTCTTTGGACCTGACGGCGTTCCGGAATCGCTGCCTTCTCCGTTCCCCTTCAACGATCGACCATCCCCGCGCGACTTCTTCATCTCTCCCGCTCCGCCCGTGTCCGGAGAAGCCTTGGTTTCCTTAGCCCAGTTTCGAATGGCCGCTTGCTGCGCCTCAGTCGCATTCAGGAATTCGAATCCACAACACAAGCTGTCCTGGTAACGCACCTTCGCCTGCAACTGCAGCGGCTCAGCCAGAGGCGGCAAATACAATTCGACCTCGACCGCCTCTCCTGTGGTGAGCTCCCCGGCCACAATCGCAGCAAGTCCCCCTCCGCAAATATTCATCGACCGTCCGGGCAGAGTGTCAGATTTTCCAGCCCGAGTGACCGTCACATCGACGGGAGCATGCAACTGGAATCGAAGCTCGCGTCGCCGCGACGGCCCGGCCCAGCCCTGTGCTTGTGGTGAAGTCGCCATTCAATCCCGACGATTGGGGTCCGCTAGCGCCGTAGCTCGATGATTTCGCTGCCCCGGGCAAACAACGCAACACTCGCCATTCCGATGAACAAGCCGTGCTCTACCACGCCGGGCATCGCGCTTAACTCACGCGCCAGACGGTCCGGATCTCGGATTTCGCCGAACCGGCAATCCAGGATGTGATTGTTTTCGTCGGTCACATAAGGGCTCCCGTCCGACGATGTTCTGAGCTGAACCTCCGCCCCTAAGGCCGCGATCCGCTTGGCCACCAGCGCCTGGGCAAACCGTATCACCTCCACTGGAAGTGGGAATCTACCGAGGTGTCTCACCTGCTTCGTGGCGTCGGCCACTACGACCATCTGCCTGGTCGCAGAAGCGACAATTTTTTCGCGCAATAAAGCGCCGCCGCCGCCCTTAATGAGGCGCAGCTGCGGATCGACTTCATCCGCCCCGTCCACGGTGACCGCGATGTCCTGGCATTCGTCCAACGTCGTCAGCGGGATCCCCAGGCTTTGGGCCAACTCCCGCGACCGGTCCGACGTAGGGATGCCCCGAACCCGGAGTCCACCCTTCACCTTTTCCCCGAGCAATTTGATGAAGTACGCCGCCGTCGACCCGGTGCCCAGCCCCACGACTTGACCGTCGCGAATGAACTGCAGGCTAGCCCGTGCCGCCGCCTCTTTTTCCTGGTCGTTCGCCATGACTCTCTTGGTGAGTGCCGGCTTCTGCCCGGCGTAAAAATAACAATTAGGTGCTATCCCAAAGTCTTCTCAATAAATATCAAATACCCCGCCAGCCCCAATCCCAGAAGCACCGTCAAAACCGTTACCAAGTCCAGCACAAATCCGGCGGGTTCGAACTGTCCGGCCTCCAATTGCGCTCGCGTTTTGCGATATCGGATCAATCCCGCCACCACCAAGGCAACACCGGCCACCATCGTACTCGTTCCCATCCAGACCGAGAGCCCCGTGGTACGGGCCGGATGCCCTTGAAATGCCGTCAACTGCCGAATCGCAATCGAGAACCGCCCAATCGCGAATCCGAACACGACAATGGCCGCGCCCGTCCGTACCCAGGCCAGAAAGGTGCGTTCGTTCGCCAGGTGATCCCGCGCCCGGTTTGGATTTTCGCTCTGCGCCACGCGCTCCAACCCCGCCTGCATTATTCCACAGCCTTCTCGATCACCGCCGCCGCTCCCGCCAGGTTCTTCATCAGCTCTGCTGGAACTGAATGCCGCTCACGCAAATACTCCGGATCGTTATATGTGACGCTCACCTGGCCGGACGCGTCCTCAGCGACCAGAACCTTCATCGGTAGATCAATCGCCAAACTCGGGGCCGCCACCATGAGTGGAGTGCCGCCCTTAGGGCTGCCGAAGATCACAACCTTGGTCGGTCTCATTTTGAGCCCCACTTTTTCGGCCTCACCGCTATGGTCGATCACTGTGAAAATCTGCATCCCCTTGGCGGTGAAAGCGGATTCCAGTCGGCGGAGCGTTTCCTCCACCGGGTAGTGGCTTGGGATCTGGATCAGGCCGCGGTCATTCATAAGTTCCTCCGGTCAAAAATGACGAATAGCGCCGTTCGTGTATTTTGAAGCATCATAGAGTAAATCGTGCGGCAAGAAGGCCTTCCCAGTACGTTCTTCGATCGGCAGTCTGGAAGGCGGTGCTTCTAGCATGAATTCCACTTGTCTCCTCTCACGGACCGCAGTCAAGACCGCAATATGCATCTTTGCGCTACTGAGCCCCAGCCAGCTATTTTGTGTCTCTGATCCACCTCCACCGGTGCCGCAGGAGGACGCCACCCTGGAAGTGATTAATGACTCTGACCTGCCGGAAACGTATCCGCAGGCGCTCTATGAAGTTCAGTTTCGCGCTCACGGCGGCGTACCTTCGCTCCACTGGCGGCTCAAAGAGGGCGCCTTTGCCCCGGGCATGAAGCTTGAAGACTACGGCCTGCTTCACGGGTCGCCGGAGCGCACGGGGGAATTTCGATTCACTCTCGCCGTCACCGATAGCGGCAAACCGCAACTTGCAGTCGAGAAATCTTTTGTTCTCCGCGTGCACTCAGCGCTGACCCTCAATTGGCGCTCCGCAGCCCATGTCAGCGGAAACCGCATTGAGGGTACGGTCGTGGTCTCAAACACGACTCCTGACAATGTCGCACTGACCTTCCGCGTCCTGGCTGTTGCCGCCAATGGCCGGGCGACTGCGATCGGATTCCAGTCCCTGGTTCTTCCGAGGGGAACCCTGGACAAGGAATTGCCCTTTGGCGAAACCCTGCCCCGTGGCGGATATCTCGTTCACGTCGATGCGGTTGGCGCTGTGGCCCCGAAAAATGTTATCTACCACGAACAGCTTGAGACCCCAAGCCCTCTCCAGGTGCAGGTAGGGCCCTGAATTGGCCCACCGTTGTTTCCGGGCAACCGTATCGGCCCGGCGCGGCTTCTGACGGATCGTATCCCCTGTACCGGCTCTGTCGCCCGTCGAAAACGGAAGTCACGTTGACTAGAAATCAGGATTTCTGAAAGACTTATGTCTTCCCAGTTCTTTGGCGGCCATTAGACCTGCATGGAATTTTTGCTGAATCTAGGGTGGTTGTTGCTGGTGCTGCCCGCCTTCCAACTTTGGCGCGGCTCCCGGAACGCCACCTCGCGGTCCCGTTTTACTTCCACCCAGTGCTTTCTTGCGCTGGCTTGCGCTCTCGTCGTGCTCTTCCCGGTTGTCTCCGCCACGGACGATTTGCACGCCATGCGGGCTGAGATTGAAGACTCGCCTGCCGGCAAGCGCGGCGTGCGTCTCAGTACCGACCGGGCGTCAGGTTCGGTCAGCAAACTACAGACGCCTCCTGCGTTGCTTGTTGCGAGCCTGTTGCAACTACCTCCTGCAGCGTTTTCCGAGCAACCAGCTCCGCCGCCGAACTCTCATCTTTCCAGCTCGCCCGCTGGGGTCATTTCCGGGCGCGCTCCTCCGTCAGCCGCTCTCGCGTAGTGTCGCTCCGGTGTTCCCGAATATTGGATCGGTTGTGATCATCAGGATTTGATCGGACCGAACCGGAGTTTTCCTGGCAGGGCGTCACCACAACCGAATCCCAACGCACCAGCCGCCCTATCCTGGCAAGTTCGCCGGGAATTAAGCGGCACGCGCAGGGTCCCAACGGGGTATTTAGGCCGAAACTTGATGTACATGAAACTAAGCCGGTATTTGCTCCTGCTGTTTGCGTCGGGCGCCGTCGTATCCGCGCAACAGCCCGCGCCGACGCCTCCTCAGCAGATCTGGACTTGGGACACCGTCAAGGAGCATTTCGAGCTCGGCAACACAACTTTGCTCGCCGGCAAGCTCAACATCGACGAATTAAAAGCAGAGGAGATCACAGCCCATCTCCGGCCCAATCCCGCCTTCACTCTCACCGCCGACGGTACCCAGATTTCGCCCAGCCACGGTGTCTGGCAGCCGTTCGCAGGAACCTTTGTTTCCCCGGGCGTAAGTTATCTGTTCGAGCGCCGCAACAAGCGCAACCTCCGCTATCAGAGCGCCAAGGAGGGCACTGCCATCGGTGTTGCCCAGCAATCCGACACCGAGCGCACGTTGCTCTTCAACTTGCGGTCCGCCTTCGTCAGCATCCTGCAGGCCAAGGCAGTTCTCCACCTGGCACAGGACAATCTCGAATACTACGACAAAGTTCTCAAGATCAGCCGGGACCGCTACCAGGCCGGCGACATCGCCCAGATCGATCTCGACCGTCTCGAACTGCAGCGCCTGCAGTACGAATCCGACGTCCAGACTGCTCTCGTAAATCTGCGCACTTCCAAGATCAATCTGCTTGCGCTGCTGAACGACCACCGCGCGATTGATAGTTTCGAGATCGATGGCTCATTCGACTTCCGCGAAGACCTGCTACCGCTTGACGATTACCGCAAAGACGCCTCAGGCGCGCGGCCCGATCTTCGCGCCGCTGTCTTGACGGTGGAGCAGTCAAAGACGAACTACGAACTTGCCGAGGCCAACGGATCGACGGATCCCACCATCGGGGTCTGGTTCACTCACAACGGTTCATTCAACAACCCCGACGCCACTAACACAGTCGGGGCCAGCGTCAGCATCCCGCTTCGTATCTTCGACAAGAATCAAGGCGAGAAGCTGCGCTCGAAGATTGACATCAGTCGCAGCGAAAAACTCCGCGAAGGAGTCGAGACTCAGGTTTACAGCGACGTCGACTCCGCTTACGCCACTCTCAGCAGCAATATTGAACTGCTCAAGCCGTACAAACGCCAGTACCTGCAGCAAGCCGTTCGCGTGCGCGACACCGTCTTCTTCTCCTATCAGCACGGAGGCGCCGCCTTAGTCGACTTCCTGAATGCTGAAAGCGAATACCGCGCCACAGAACTCAACTACGTGAATCTGGTGGGTTCCTACCTGACTGCCGCGGCGCAGTTGAACATGGCCGTTGGGCGCGAGGTGATCCAATGACAACTCATTCCTGCAACCGGCTTCTTGCTCTCGCTTCCTGCCTGCTTCTGGCTCTGCTCACCGCTGCTTGCAGCAGCGGAAAAGCTGATCCGCAGGCCGAAGCTCCTCCCAAGACTGCCGTCGAGCCCGACCTCGACGCCAACAACTTCAAAGTCGATCATCCCGACCAGTTCCCGCTTGTCACCGCGGTGGCCTACATCTCCGTCCCAGCTCTGAATGTGACCGGCGCCGTTCAACCCGATATCACTCGTGCCGTCCCGGTCGTTTCCCTCGCCTCAGGCCGCGTCGTAGAAATCAAGGCTCGGCTGGGTGACGTCGTCCAGAAGGGGCAACTCCTGCTGCGCGTCCAGAGTAACGACGTTTCCGGCGCCTACCAGACTTACATCAAAGCGGAAAACGATGAGCGGCTTGCCCGCGTCCAGCTCGAGCGCGCTCAGATTCTCTATGACAAGGGCGCGGTCGCCAAGAGTGCCCTCGAACAAGCCGAGGCCACGGAAAACGATGCCAAGGCCGATCTCAACGCCGCCACCGAGCAGTTGCGTCTTCTCGGCATCGATAAAGATCATCCTTCCGGCATCGTTGATATCAAGGCACCCATTTCCGGCATCATCACCGAACAGCAGGTCACCAACTCCTCCGGCGTGCAAGGACTCTCCGGCCCCAACCCCTTCACCATCTCCGATCTTTCCTATGTGTGGATCGTCTGCGACGTGTACGAAAACGATCTCGACGGGGTGCACATCGGCGAATCTGCCGATATCCGTTTGAACGCCTTCCCCAATCAGATTGTCAAAGGCCGCGTCGACAATATCCTGCCCGTTCTTGATCCCAACATTCGCACCGCCAAGGTCCGGGTCGAAGTGAAAAATCCGGGCATGATGCGTGTCGGCATGTTCGCCACCGCCACGTTCTATGGCAAGCGTCCCGAGACCCATGCCGCCGTGCCCGCCTCCGCCATTCTCCATCTCCACGACCGCGAATGGGTATATGCCCCGCTCGGCAATGGTCGATTCAAGCGGGTGGAAGTGACCACGGGGCGGATGTTGCCCGACAAGCAGCAGGAAATTGCCTCCGGATTAAAGCCCGGCGATCAAGCCGTGTCCAATGCTCTGGACCTGCAAAACACGGTGGAGCAATAGATGATTCGCCGCCTCGTCGATTTCGCGCTCAGCAATCGCCTCATGGTCCTGGGGTTCGCGCTCGTCCTGTTTGTTTGGGGCATCATTTCGTTCAGCAACCTCCCCATCGAGGCCTACCCCGACGTCGCTGACAACTATGTCGAAATCATCACCCAGTGGCCGGGAATTTCCGCCGAGCAGATCGAACAACAGGTCACCATCCCGCTCGAGACCTCGGTCAACGGCATCCCCGGCATAGTTCACCTGCGTTCCTTTTCGCTGTTCGGCCTCTCCGACCTGAAGCTGATCTTTGAAGACGGCACCGATAACGCCTGGAACCGCGAACGCGTCCTTGAGCGTCTAAGCCAGGTCACGCTGCCGGCCGGCGTTTCCCCGCAGATGGGCACCGACTGGAGCCCGGTCGGTCAGATCTACTTCTTCACCCTGCACAGCACCAATCCTCAGTACGACGCGATGGAGCTGAAATCCCTCGAAGACTGGGTGGTGGAGAAGAACCTCAAGTCCGTCCCCGACATCGTCGACGTCGCCAGCTTTGGCGGACCCACCCGCGAATACCAGGTTCGTCTCGATCCCACTAAGCTCATCGCCTACGGACTCAGCCTGAGCCAGGTCGAACAGCAACTTACCAACAACAACTCCAATGCCGGGGGAAGTTTTATCCAGGCCGGTTTGCAGCAGATCAACGTCCGCGAGGTCGGCCTGGTCGATCACGTCCACGACATCGAGCAAACCGTCGTCTTCACCAAGAACGGCACTCCCCTCCGCATCAAGGATCTCGGCGTCGTCGAGCAGGGCGCCAAGATCCGCCTGGGTCAGTTCGCCCGCGCCATCCATCGCGAAGACGGCAAGATCATCGATAACGACGACGTCGTCTCCGGCATCGTGCTCCTTCGCAAAGGCGCAAACGCCGACCCCGCTCTCAAAGCTCTCCACGAGAAGATCGACGAGATGAACGATCACCTCCTGCCCCCGGGAGTAAAAATCGTTCCGTTAATCGATCGCAGCACGCTGGTTCACTTCACCACTCACACCGTGCTTCACAACCTCACCGAAGGCATGGTCCTGGTATCTCTCATCCTGCTGCTGTTCCTGGGCAATGTCCGGGGCGCCATCATCGTTGCTCTGACCATTCCATTCGCCTTGCTTTTTGCCGCCACCTGCCTTGACCTGATGCACATTCCCGCCAACCTGCTTTCGTTGGGTGCACTGGACTTCGGCGTTGTCGTCGAAGGCGCCATTGTGTTGATCGAAAACATCGTCCGACATTTGAGTCATACCAACGGCACCGAGACCTCGACCGAGCGAATCAGTTTCGCCTCGCATGAAGTGCAGCGTCCGGTCTTCTACGCCATCGTCATCACCATCACCGCGTTCCTTCCCATCTTCACCCTGCAACGGGTCGAGGGTCGGCTCTTCCACCCCATGGCTTGGACCGTGGTTTTCGCGCTCTTGGGCGCATTGCTGTTTTCCATCCTCGTCGCGCCGGTCCTGGCCAGTTTCGCTTTTGCCAAGGGCGCGAAAGAATGGGATAACCCAATCATCACCTTCGTGAGCAAGCAATATCGCACCGCGCTCGTCTGGGCGATTCAACACCGTTTTGTCACGGTTGGCATCTGTCTGGTGATGCTGGTTCTCGGAAATTATCTGGCTTTCGGCGGCGCGCTCGGTTCCGAATTCCTGCCTCACCTCGATGAAGGCGCGCTCTGGGTCCGCGGCACGCTCGCTCCCAGTACCGGACCCGACGAAGGCATCCGCGTCGCCAACCAGGCCCGCATCGTGCTCTGTTCGTTTCCCGAAGTCCCACAATGCACCAGTCAGGTCGGTCGTCCCGACGACGGCACCGATAACACCGGCTTCTTTAATACCGAGTTTTTTGTCGACCTGAAACCCCGGGACGAATGGCGCCCCGTCTTCCACCAGGACAAAGACAGACTCATCGCCGCCATGCAGCGAGAACTCGACAAGATTCCCGGCGTCCTCTGGGGCTTCTCTCAGCCCATCGAAGACAACATGGAAGAAGCCGTCAGCGGCGTCAAGGGTGAGTTGGCCACCAAGGTCTTTGGCGATGATCTGAAAACACTCGAAGGCAAAGCCGACGAGATTGTCGCCATCATGCGCCAGATTCCCGGCATCGAGGATCTGGGCGTCTTTCGTGTGCTGGGTCAGCCCAACCTCAACGTGCAGGTCGACCGCAATGCCGCCGCCCGCTATCAAATCAATGTTGCCGACGTGCAGGATGCCATTCAGACCGCGGTCGGTGGCGGCGCCCTCACCCAGGTCTTGCAGGGAGAAGCCCGCTACGATCTGGTCCTGCGCTACCTCCCGCAATACCGCGACACCCAGGAAGCCATCCAGAGCATCCGCCTGCTCTCGCCCACCGGCGAAAGGGTATCGCTAGCTCAGCTCTGTACCATCAAAGTCGCCGACGGTGGATCGGAGATTTACCGCGAAGGCAACCAGCGATATATCGCTATCAAGTACAGCGTCCGCGGCCGGGACCTCGGCAGCGCCGTCGAAGAAGCCATCGACAAAGTCGCCCACAAGGTAAAACTGCCCACCGGCTATCACCTCAAGTGGGAGGGGGAATACGCCAGCCAGAAACGCGCCAATGCCCGTCTGCTGATCGTGCTTCCCATCACTATCCTGATCATTTTCATCATCCTCTACACCATGTTCAAGTCGTTCAAGTGGACCATGCTGATCATGGCCAACGTCGCCATCGCCCCTGTCGGAGGCCTGCTCGCCCTCCTGTTCACCGGCACAAATTTCAGTGTTTCTTCTGGCGTCGGATTCCTCGCTCTGTTCGGCGTCTCCGTACAGACCGGCGTGATCATGCTGGAATACATCAACCAGCTTCGCGTTCGCCGCTACACGATCGAAGACGCCGCAGTTGAGGGTGCCGTCCTCCGCCTGCGCCCCATCATGATGACCATGCTGGTCGCGACCCTGGGATTGCTGCCCGCAGCTATGTCTCACGCCATTGGCTCCGATTCGCAGCGCCCCTTCGCCATCGTCATCGTCGGTGGCCTGATGGCCGCGCTGCTCATGAGCATCTTCCTTCTGCCAACCCTCTACGTCTGGATTGCCGGCGAGCGCGACGTCCTGCCACCAGGCGAACCGGCTTTCGCCGAAGGCGAACACATCGATTAGACGGCAGTTTTGGTTGAGACCAACACTTGCACGTGGGTTAGGCGAATGTGGGACCTGTCGGGTTTGAAAGGGTGGGGCTTCAACCGCCCCGCATTCGGGTTTGAAAGGGTGCGGCTTCAGCGCACCGCATTGAGTAAGCAAAATCGCGGCTTTAGCCGCTGCCACAACCAGGGCCGGTGGTGTAAGGAACACGGCGGGCGGCAACGCTCGCAGATGCAAGTTCAAATCTTGCCTGGTCCACCAATTCCTAATTCCATTCAAAAGATGTGTTTATATAGATGGCGATGAGATATTGCCGCTTTCACCTTAACGGCCAGGATCAATATGGCCTCGTCGAATCCATTGCCGGGCGCGACTCTATCGTCCGAATCCTCGTCACGCCTCCCGAAGAAGCCGATGGCGATATGGAGTCTCTCCGTACTCGCCGCATCGATCCGATCCCTCTCGACGAAGCCACACTCCAGGTTCCTGTCCGCCCTTCAAAAATCGTCTGCATCGGACGCAACTATCGTGAGCACGCGGCCGAACTGGGCCATGATGTGCCCAAGGAACCGCTGCTTTTTCTAAAGGCCACCTCCGCCCTGTTGCCGCCGCACGGCACCATTCGCCGACCGAAAATCTCCGAACGTGTCGACCACGAGGGTGAACTTGGCATCGTCATCGGCCGCACATGCTATCAGCCCGCGCCGGACGCCGATATCCGGCAGTACATCCTCGGTTACACCTGCGTCAACGACGTCACCGCCCGGGATCTGCAGAACAAAGACGGTCAATGGAGCCGCGCCAAGGGCTTTGACACTTTCTGCCCGGTCGGGCCCGTTGTCACTGACGAGATCGATCCGTGGGTGGGCATCGGCGTCGAAACCCGCGTCAATGGCGAGCTTCGGCAGCAAGGCAACACCCGCGATCTGATCTTCAATCTCGAAGTATTGATCCGCCACATCGCTCAGGCCATGACACTTTTTCCAGGCGACCTCATTCCGACAGGCACCCCGTCCGGTGTAGGACCACTGGCCGCAGGCAACACCGTCGAAGTCACGGTGGAAGGAATCGGAACGCTGAGGAATCCAGTTGCCGACGAGTAGCAATGAACGCTCAAAACACCGATGCAGACGTTGTATTTGAATTTCTGACGTGAAGCCGCCAGATAGGTACTACGTTTGCGCCACCGTGGAAGAGCGACCCTTAAGGTAGTCACCGAGCCCAAGCCAAAGGGGGCTTTAGCCCCGGTGCATGCCAAAAACCCATTCGCAGATCAACAATCGAAAATCCGCACTGTTCCTCACTGCAAATGAAACCGCTCTCGCATTAACCGCTGCAGCCGCGGTTTGTAGAGCAGATCATACGCCAGCTCTTTGTCCGGAAACATCGCCAGTGCCGCGCGTTTCGCCCCAGCCGCCAACTCAGAAGCCTCCTCTACCGTCAGGTTCGGATCCTGGCCGATCACCGACATCACCATGCTGATCATCATTTGCAGGCGTCGGATTTTCCGCGCCTCCTCAGCGCGTTCTTCTTCCGGTAATGGGAACTTGCCCCCTGGTTCCGCCTGCTGAGGAAAGTTCATCGTGTCCCCTTTTTCAACCCACAGCTTTGGATGATCCGACCGCATCCCGCGTTGCGCGGGCGTTTCCAGCATTGTGCCTCAGCGCGCTTGAAATGCAAGGGGCTAAACATGTTGTGCAATCCGGATTTTCGGCTACAGGGCAGCAAAAAACTGCAGATTCGCCCCTCCTCCTCGCAACCACCTGCAAAAGAGTAGAATCTTAGCCTGTGCGCGTTGGATCGGATGGGTCAGTTTTCCGGTCCGGAATTGGAGATGCCGATGCCAGACCCCGTGAACTCTTCCGCCGGCACGCAGCCGCAGCCGAACCCCAACGAAAAGCTCACTAAAGTTTTTGATTCCGAAGACGAGTCAGAAGCTCTGATCGTGAAGGGTCTGCTCGACTCGGCCGGCATCGACAGCGACCTCACCTCGGCATCGATGGTGCAGGAGATGTTCCCCGGGCTCGGGGGAATGATCATAATGGTCCGCGAAGAAGACGCCGAAGCGGCCCGGCGCCTGATTACCGAGCAGCAGCAGGTGCCCGCCGACGAAGAGGAAACAGCCGAATATCACGTCATCGACGAGCCATCTCAGGAGTCGTGACCGACTTCCCGTCCAGATAGAACGTTACCGCCCCATCCAGATCCGTCCGATACACTTTCGTTCCCGCCTCGCCCAGCCGTCCGAGGATTTCCATGCGAGGCAAGTGGAACGAGTTGCCCCTGCCCACCGAGATGACGGCGAACTCCGGCTTGACCGACTCCACCAGTTCGTCGGTTGTCGCGTTCGCGCTGCCGTGATGGCCCACCTTCAGAACATCGGCCGACGGATGATGTAGCGCTGCAATCCGGCGCTCAACCTGTTTTTCAGCATCCCCCTCGAGCAGCGCTGATGATTTTCCATAACTGACCTGCAGCACGAGTGAATCGTTATTTTGCGGTTTCGCCCCGACAGGCCAGTCACGCGGCGGGAACAACACAGAAATCGTCGCGCCCCCAAACTCGAACGTGTCACCTTCCCAATGCCTCACCACCGTGATTCCCAGCGACTCCGCAGTCACGATCACATTCGCCAGTCCCTGGCTCGGTGGCACCAATCCGACCCACAATTCCATCGGCCGAAAGTTTTTCAGGACGGAGATCATTCCCCCGATATGATCTGAGTGCCCGTGCGTGATCGCTACTGCATCCAGCCGCGAAATTCCGCGCTCCCACAAGTACGGGGAAACCACGTCTTCACCAAAATCAAGCTGGGACCCTCCCGGTCCCACCGGACCTCCGGCATCGACCAGAAGAGTCCGGCCGCGCGGCGTAATCAGCACCGCCGAGTCGCCTTCGCCCACATCGATCGATGTCATTTCCAATACTCCAGAACGGGTTCTAGGACTCGGCGGGTGAAACGCCAGCGCAATCGCCGCCACCAATATCGCCCCCAGCCCTGACACCACTAGCCATCGCCCGCGCCGCGCACTCCACATCGCCAGCAGCAGAGCGGCTGCGGCCATCGCGATCATGAACCCGGAAGGCATCGCCACCCGCAAGTCGCTTGCTCGCAGCGAGCTCAGCCCCCGCACACCGCCGGCGATCACATCGATCGCGAACGCCGTCAGCAACACCGGAATCTTGGCCAGCCAAGGCGACACACACCCAAGCACCAGAGACGCCGCTGCCGCCGGCATCATCAACTGCGTCAGAGGAACAACAATCAGGTTCGCAGGCAGCCCGATCGTCGTTGCACGGTGAAAGTAGTACGCCATCGGCAGCGCCAGCCCAACCTGCATCAGCGCCGAAATGAACAATAACTCGTAACCCCGCAAACCTATTCTCGCGGTACTCTGAACCATCCATCTCGCAGGCGTCTCTCCTACGAATAATGCCGCGCGCGATCGCAACAACTCCAGGTCAAGCCGGAACTGCGCCACTCGCGGCGCCAGATGAGAGGAGTAATCCGGCGAGTCCCAATTGGCCAATGCCTGCCAATAGAACCTCGAACTCCGCTCCAGGATAGGAATCCCAACCGCCGAAACAATCAAAACGCACAGGAAGGTCATCTGGAAGCTGGCGGTAAATAACTGGCGCGGGTTGAGCGCCAGGAGCCCCAACGCCGCTGCTCCCAATGCATTTACCATGGCTCGATCGCGGTAGAGCAAGCGCGCCCCCAGATATACAGCACACATCAGGGTCGCCCGCCAGACGGGAGGCCCCACCTCCGTCACAAACGCATACATCACGCACAGCCCCACTGTCAGCACTGTAGCCAACACATCACCCAGCCGCAGCCTCCGCAGCGTCCAGAACACCACGAAAGCCAGGATGCTCACATTCATCCCGGAAACTACCAGCACGTGATACGTTCCCGACCGCTGGAAGTCCACTCGCGTATCGCGGTCGATGAATGCTTCCTCGCCGATCACCATGGCGTCGATTAGGGCCGCCTCACGAGGTGCCCACAACCGATGAATCTCAGAAATCACGCCGCGATGCCAACGACTGCGCCATGCATCGAGCACTGTACCGGACGAACCGGGCAACTGGGTGACGTTCTCGACCTTCGCTGAGCCAAGCGCCGCGATCCCGCGATCCGCAAGGGAGCCCTCGTAGTCAAAAGCCCCCGGATTCCGAAAATTTCGCGGCAGTTTCAACTTGCCCACAAACCGCAGCCGCTCTCCATAGCCGAACGCATGCAGGGACGCATTTGCCGCAAGCGCCTGCGCTTCAGCCTCTCCATCCTCATCGCGCGCCGCGTAAATACTCAGCCGAATTCCAGAATGAACTGAAATCTCGGGGCCGCCGTCACTGGAGATGTGCTCGGCTTCAACATCAACGGATTGACGAATTTCCCCCGGTCCGGAAGCCTGCAATCGCCCATCGCGGATTATGTGGCCCACAACCTCCACCTCGCGGCCATCCGCGAATGGCTGGATCGATTTATCAACGCGACTACCCGCACCCTGGACCTGAACCTCCAGTGCCCCGGTCAGGAAAAGAGTGCCTAAGGCCAGCACGCAACCCACTCGCGATCGCCGCCGCGAAAAAAACATCGCGGCACCGCCGAACACCACTGCTGCAATGACCCACCACAGCGGAGGTCGCCACGCATACACACCCGCAATAACCCCCAAAGCGAAAGCCGCCGCAGCCCAAAGCATCGGCTGCCGCGGAGCCTTCAGTCGCCATGCAGGAGAAATTGGATCAGGGGGGTTCATAAAAAGAAGTCGAATTCCCAGGCAGTCGTAGAGACGTTGCTCACAAAGTCTCCAGCGGCCGGCTCAAAGGCAAGAGCCGGAGCTTGAAGAGCAGCCCATCCCGAGCTACTTCCGCAACTCCAGCACACTCTCGATGTGAAAGGTCTGAGGAAACAGATCCACTAGTTGCGCCCGCTCCACGCGATATTTGCTCGCAAGCAGGGGCACCAGATCGCGGGCCAGCGTTGCCGGATCGCAAGAGACATAGATCAGAACTGGCGCGCCCAGCTTCACGAGCTCGTGCGTGACCCGCTCGCCCAGGCCACTTCGGGGCGGGTCCACCACCGCCAGGTCGGGCTGGTATGAAGTATGAGGGAGCACTACGCCCTTCCCGAACCGCCCCGAATTTGCCCGGTCGGCCAGATACTGCTCCGTCGTGGCCTGAACCGCTTCCGTATTCGGAGTCCGATTGTAGGAAAGATCGCCTGAGGATGTCTGTGACGACTCAACAGAAACGATGTGACGAATATCACCGGCCAGCGCTGTGGAAAACAATCCCACGCCCGAGTACAGGTCCAGCGCCAATTCCCCGGACCGCCCTTCCGCCACAATCCGCACCAATTCGTCGATCAGAAATCGGTTCGTCTGAAAAAACGATCCGGCACTCACACGATAATCAGCCTTACTCGTACGGTACGTGAGATAGGGCTCACCCACCGAGACAATCTTCTCTGTCTGCCCAGCACCGCGCGGCCCCTGCCCCAAACCGGATCTTCTATTTCCTGAACCGGGTGCCCCATTTTTCGCGCGTTCTGCGCGCGAGTGGTGGGGATCTTCGCGCACTCCCACAACACCCACCGTCTCTGGCAAAACCGCTGACAACTCCTCCGCAAAACCGCGAATGGCAGCCCGTCGCGCCTCCGCAAGACAGTGAATCTCCACCAGCATCCCGGAGTCTTCCGCATTCGCGAAAAACTCAATCTCATTTACCCCAACGGGAACTTTTCCATCACGACCCAACATCCACACGGCGGCGATCCCACGATTGATCAGCGAAGAACTGATCGGGCACTCTTCCACCGCCAACACATCCTGCGAGCCCCCCATGAAATATCCCAGCGTAAACTCAGGCCGGGTCCGTATCTGCAGTCGAGACCGATTGCGGTAATTCCAGGGCGGCGATGCGTGCACTTCGATCTCGCACGACAATTCCACTTTCGCGACACGCCGCAACGTCTCACGCAGGATCTCTCGCTTGATCTGCAACTGATGCTCGTAGCTCGAGTGCTGATAATGGCATCCGCCGCAGCCCGTGAAGTAAGGACAGGCATGTTCAACGCGATGCGAAGATGCCTCGACAATACTCGCCGCCCGAGCCCGTGCAAACCCCGGCCTCTGCTCGGTTATCACGGCCTCGACCCGCTCCTCCTCCAACACAAAGGGCAAAAATACAGCCTTTCCGCGACTCGAATCATCCGCGGAAGTCCCAGTAGGTGCCCCGTGTCTCGCGCGTTTGTTGCGTGGAACGGAGGAGTTTTTGCCCGATTCCGACGCCGAATCAACCGGAAGGCGGGCCAACCCATCCCCGCCGTAAATTAGTTTTTCGATGGTGAGCAGCAAGTGCAGATTGTAATCGCTGGTTCAGTTACAAAATCAATCGGAAATCGCAAATCGGCGATCGGAGATTCTACAGCGCCCGCCCCGCCGCCGCGCCTGACGCCCACGCCCACTGAAAGTTGAACCCGCCTAACTGGCCCGTCACATCAACGACTTCGCCGGCAAAAAACAGTCCTGGCACCTTGCGGCATTCCATCGTCTTCGCTGAAAGTTCATCCGTGTCGACCCCGCCCGCCGTCACTTCGGCCTTCTCATAACCTTCGGTACCGGCAGGCACAATCACCCACTCATGCAATCCGCGTTCAAATTCCGCCAGCCCGGCATTCGTCCACGACCCCGGTTCCTTCACATCGATCCAGCGGTCCGCCAGCCGGTGCGGCAATACCTTGTGCAATTCCGCCCGCAGCGCGCCGATCTTCCGCGGCACCCTTGCATCCTGGAATACGGCCGTGACCTCTCGTTCCGGAGCAAGATCAATCCGAATCGCCCCCGGACGTTCCCAGTACGACGAGATCTGTAAGATCGCCGGGCCACTCAGGCCACGATGCGTGATCAGCATCTTCTCGCGGAATTGTTGTCCGTCACAGGCAGCCACAACCTCCGCCGAGACTCCAGACAGATCACAATAACGATCGCGATCCCCTGCGTCGAAAATCAGTGGCACCAGTCCCGGCCGCGTCTCCCGCACCTTGACGCCAAATTGCCGAGCCAAGTCGTATCCAAACGCGGTTGCGCCAATCTTCGGAATCGACAGCCCCCCGGTCGCCACCGCCAGCACCGCCGCCCGAAACTCAGCCTGCGACGTGCGCACTGCGAACTCTGTCCCTCGCGTTACCTCGAGAATCCTGGCCTGCAGGAAAATCTCAACCTTCACCACCCGGCATTCTTCCTCCAGCATATTGAGAATTTCGCGCGCAGAGCCATCGCAAAACAGCTGTCCCAGTTTTTTCTCGTGATATGGAATCCGGTGCTTCTCCACCAGCGCAATGAAGTCGGCGGGGGTGTATCGCGACAAAGCAGACTTGGCAAAGTGTGGATTCGACGAAAGAAAATTTTCCGGCTCGCACTGAAGATTGGTGAAATTGCATCGCCCTCCGCCCGAGATCAGGATCTTCTTCCCCAGCCGGTCGCCGTGCTCAAGCAGCGCCACGCGTCGCCCGCGCTTGCCCGCCTCGATCGCACACATCAATCCCGCGGCCCCACCACCGAGAATCAGAGCGTCAAACGAGCGGATCACGAGATCACATGTAGAACAAACTGAGGCGAGGCAGGCCGTATTTCTCGAGCAGCCGTTTCTGCACGTATTGCTTGTGCAGTTGATCAATCTGCGGGCCGGACATCTTGCTTCGGTACGGCATCAGGTCGCGGTCTGCATCGGCCCGCACCTTGACGATCGCTTCATCCGGCGTCGAGGCCAGCAGTGCGGCAAACATCTTCTCTTCCAGCACAGTGAGTCGTCGTTCCAAATCTTCCAGGCGCGGCCCTGCCTTCTTCTCGACCTCGCCAGCCAAATCTCGTAGTGTCTTCGCGGCTTGCGATGCAACCGTCTTCACTGAAACTCCGCCTTCCTCGGGCAGCTTCGCGGCATCCAGCAACTCGGCGTTGCGTCGAAAAAAAGCCGTCACTCGTTCAGGCTCGAATCCCTGGGGGGAGCTGGCGGCAGGAGTGTCAGCAGATACGCCTACCACGGCCTCTTTCATCTCCTCCGCTGCGGCTAAAACCTCCTGCGAGCAATACGCCAGGCTGTTCACTTTCTTGGTTTTTGTCGGCCGCTGATCATAGCGGTCAAACGCCGCATCGATGCCTCGGAGCGCCGCTTCCAGCGGAATTCCCGCATCCTTCCAGTTTTCGATCAGGGCCCAGTCCAGCGTGGAAAGCAGGAGCCCTCCGCCGCGCCGCCGCAGATAGTGTTCCTCAATTTCTGTGAAGTAGTTGAAGTAATTTCCCACAATCGACCTGGAGGGCATTTTACGTGGGTTCTACCGAAATCTTTACTGCACACCTGCTGCACAACTGCTCGTAGGCTTGCTCCAAACGGTTTATGGCTGAACCCATGCCATCAACAACCCGGCGATGGTGGCCGCTAGGGTAGCGGAACAGCCTGCCCATTTTCGATCTTGAACCTGATCGAATCGGCATGTTGCGTTTTGCCTAATCCGTCTGCCGTCACAACATTGCCACTCGCCGCAATCGTCCGATTCTTCACATCGTAGACCACCTTATCTGCCTCAAGCGAGAACAGATTGTAGGCAACGAAAACGGGGACGTCTGGTTCTGTGATCTTGTTGCTGGTATAGAGGTAGCCACGGTCGCTGGGCTGCCGCTGCGGATACTGAATATAGAGCTGGAGTGGCGCGCCGTCCGTCGAAGGAACCGGGAACGAATCCTCTCCTCCGCAGGTGTTTTTCCACGCCTCCGTCTTCTGCTGTTCGGTCTCCCCGCCCACCACGGCGTCGCAGTTCATTCTTGCCATGTAGAGAGCACCACTCAGGATGACGGTTGTTGGTGAGGCAACGCGAAAGAGTCGAGTGTACTCCGTGAGTGCCTGAGGCCAGATCGTCGGACCCTGAGCGACCATTTTGTAGACGCCGACGGGAAGGTCTGCATTGTAGGAACCTTTGTCGTCGACCACCACGGTCTTGGTCTCATGTTCGCCTTGAAAAGTCACCTCTGTCCTTGGGACGACGACGTAGGAGTCTTTCTCATCGGTTGTCACAGTCGTGATCGGCTGCTCTCCGTGAAAGATGAGTTTCTCCCGTGGAACTACAGCACCGTGGAGTAGAGATTCCCACGGACTGCTGATCGTTCCCTCGATGTGAAAGGTCGCGGGCTGAGCCGTTGGCGTCGCAGTTTGCCCGAACAGCGGAGCAACCGAGACAAAAATCAAAAGGGTAGCTTTGACAATAGACCTGATCGCACGCACTGACTCCACCCGGACCACTGCGTGCACGACTTCCGCTTTGTCCACTGCCGCTGCCACCGCTGTCTCCACCGCCGTTATTGTCGCCACTTGGGTACGTGACGGTTACTCCGTCGCCACTATATTCGGTCGCACAATCGTCGCCTTCCAGACCTTCCGAGTCAAGAAGAAGGAGAGGGTTGTTTAATACGTACCCGTAACGACTCCAACTTTGTGGGTTACGAGTGTGGCAGCGGAAGAGCCTGCTGGATCGGGCGAAATCCATCGCCCTTGACTCGGGCTTTGGCGTCGCGCCGGGAAGTCGTACAAGTGATTTCCCAAGACTAACCTTGAGCACATTTTACGCGGGTTGTATCAGAGTTTTTGTCGGATGCCACCTGGGTGTCTTCCAGCCCCGGGGCTCTGCAGGTAACTTCCGTAACGTATGGAAGGTAACCCTGCACTTTTAGAATCGCACGGGGGAGCCCGCGAAGTTGCGTCAGATTTCAAAAACCTGGATCCTCACCCTTGTCTTCCTTACCGTGGCGGAAGCGGTAGCGTTTGCCCTGCTTCCCCGCGGCCTTGTCCGTGCAGCTGTTAGCGACATCATCTGCGCTCTCCTGATGCTTTCCGTATTGATGGTTACTGCTTGGAACGGAATCTCGAGCAATGGGCGAATGCGTGTGTTTTGGATTCTTCAAGCGATTGGATGGGCTCTTTGGCTGAGTGACCAGTTGCTCTGGATCGTTTTCGATCTTGTGTTGCAGAAAAAAATGCCGGTGATGTTTTCTGCCGACGCACTCTTATTCATGGCCGGCGTCCCAATGTTAGCTGGCCTGCTGCTCCGGCCGCATCTCCAGCCATCGGAGCGCAGCGCCCGACTAGGCGCCCTGGATTTTTCGCTCCTTCTGTTGTGGTGGCTCTATCTCTATGTCTTCTACGTGATCTGCTGGCAATACGTCTCTCCCGATCTGACCCACTACGACAAGAACTATGACCTGCTCGATGCAGGAGAGGCCTTCGTGATTGCGTCTGTCTTGGGAGTCTTTTGCTACTTGGCCTCGGGGCGATGGAGAAAGTTTTACCGGCTTTTTTTCGGAGCGGTGTTATTCAATACCGTGGCGTTCTACCTTCTGAATCACGAACTCAATAAAGGAGTGTATTTCACCGGTAGCTGGTACGACCTTCCCTATTCCGCGTCGTTTGCGGCGTTCACCGCGGTCGCCCTGGCTGGGCAAGGATTGTCGTCCACGACAGAAACTTCCGCAAACGAAACGTACTCTTCCTGGATCGCTACGCTCGCGATGATCGCGGTATTGTCACTGCCGGTGATGGCCGGCGCCGCCCTTTTGAGCCACGACATTCCCGCTTCCGTTGTGCGTTTTCGTGTACTCGTCACGCTCGCCACAATGTTTGCCATGGCGTTTCTCATCTTTTTCAAGCATTACCGCTTGCATGAGGAATTGAAGCGAACCAATAACGTGCTGCAGGAAGCTTCGCTGACCGATCCCTTGACCGGCCTTCGCAACCGCCGATACTTCCTGGACACCATCGAAGCTGACGTCAGCCATGCGTTGCGCTCGTATGCGGACAATCGCGATCCACGAACCCGCGACCTCGTTTTTTACCTGATCGATGCCGACAATTTTAAAGAAGTCAACGACCGCTACGGACACGATGTTGGTGACAGGGTGCTAGTCGAAATGTCGCGCAGGATCAGCTCGGCGATCCGGCACTCCGATGTTCTGGTGCGGTGGGGCGGTGAAGAATTCCTGATCCTGTCGCGCTACACGGATCGCGCGGAGGCTGAGACTCTCAGCGCGCGCGTGCTCGCGGCGGTCAGCGATACACCCTTCACCCTTACGAATCCAAATGAAACGATTCGTAGAACATGTTCGATCGGCTGGGCTGCATTCCCCTGGTTCTCCGAACATCCCGAAACGTTCGATTACGAAAAAGTGCTCAAGTTCGCCGATCAAGCTCTTGGGGAAGCCAAGAGAGCCGGGAAGAACCGTGCTGTTGGTTTGCGGCCTGCAAACAATCCAGTTGCGCCACCCGTGAGTGAGATGCTCTGTGCTGGCTACATCGGCGCCGATCGCCCCGCAATTGTTGGTACAACGGACCCAGAGCGAGAATTGAAGCCGCTTCCCGCAACGCCAGCCGCTGAATAAAAACCAATTTGCTGAAGTGGGGTTCCGTAAATGGGTTAGCGCGTCGTGCGCGACGCGGAGGACGAAGGCGTGCTACGGCCGTTCTTTGGCTCACTCTTCGCTGCCGCTTTCGTCGCAACCTTGCCCGTCGTCTTGGCCCCAGCGTCCCGGCGCGCGTTTCGCTCCCATATGATGCGCAACCCCTCGAGCGTCAGCAGGTCATCCACATGCTTGATGTATTTCGAACCAGTGCCGATCATCGGCCCCAGCCCGCCAGTCGCAATCACCTGAGTCTCGGCACCCAGTTCGGCCAACAGCCGTTCCAGAATGCCATCCACCAATCCGAGATATCCGTAATAAAGTCCCGATTGCAGGCTGCCGACAGTGTTCGTTCCGATCACGCGCGCTGGCTTACGAATTTCGACCCGAGGTAAACGTGCAGTCCGCTCGAACAAGGCATCCGCCGAAATGCCTATCCCGGGACAGATCACGCCGCCCAGATATTCTCCCTTCGCCGACACGCAATCGAAAGTCGTCGCCGTACCAAAATCCACGATTACGCACGGCCCACCGTATTTCTCAAACGCCGCCACGCCATTCACAATCCGGTCCGCACCCACCTCCGCGGGATTGTCGTAGTGCACCGGCATCCCCGTCTTCACTCCCGGCTCGATGAACAGCGGCCGCAGATCGAAGTAACGCTCGCAAACCTGCCGCAGTACCGCATCAAGTGGAGGCACTACCGACGAAATCACGATGCCCTGGATTCCTCGGGCCTCCAGCCCGGCCATGGAAAAGAGATTGCGGAACAAGACACCATACTCGTCGACGGTGCTGGTGCGCGAAGTCGCCACGCGCCAGTGAGCGAGCAGCCGCTCGTAGCCGGCCGCTTCGTCAGACTCGGCAGCGGCCTGCTCTTTCGCGCCCCGGGCAAAAACACCCAGCACGGTGTTCGTGTTTCCGACATCGAGAACGAGCAGCATGTGTTCGGTAAATTTCCTTCTACACTTTGACTTCGCGAACCGTTCCGCTCAACACGGTCTTCAAGCCGCTGGCGGTCCGGACCAGCAGGAACCCGCGCGCATCCAGCCCCTCGGTGACTCCCTCGAAAGCTGCGCCATTCTCTTCGATGCGCACATTCTTGCCGCGCACCCAGGAAGAATGCTCGGCAAAACGGCGCAGAATCAATTCGCGCGCGCGCGCTTCACCCGTCAGCGCGCGATATTCGTGTTCGAGCGATTTTAGCAAAGCAGCTGCGAGTTCTACGCGTGACCACTCGCTGCCTCCCGAAAGCCGCAATGAGGTCGCGCCCAATTCTTCCGGAAAGGATGCCTGGTTCACATTGATCCCAATTCCCACGACGACATAGCGAACGCGGGTGGCCTCTGCGTTCATCTCGGTCAGAATTCCGCAGACCTTCTTTCCGCCGATCAGCACATCGTTTGGCCACTTCAGATCTGGATTCACTCGCGCATCGATCTTTTGGATCGCCGCGTGCACAGCCAATCCGGCCGCCAGAGAAAGCGGCAGCACGTCAGACGGCGGCAGAGCGGGCCGCAGCACGACCGAGCAGTAGATTCCCATCGAAGGCGGAGATTGCCAGGCATTCGAACCGCGGCCTCGCCCAGCGGTCTGCTCCTCTGCCAGGAACACGCTGCCCTCCGGCGCACCTTCCGCCGCAGCGTCTATCGCCGCGGTATTGGTCGATCCGATTTTGTAGAAGTGGTGAAGGTGCGCCGCGAACATGGTGCCCCGCAACAGCGGGCGCAGCATCTCCGGCAGCAGAAGATCCGGAACCGCGCGCAGCTGATAGCCCGTCGCCGGATGCCCGGCGACCTCGACACCCATGCCGCGCAGCTGCTGGATGAGCCGCCAGACCTCGGAGCGAGTGGAGGAGATTTCCTGTGCGATCTTCGTACCGCTGACCACAACGGTCGCGTGCTCCATAAGCAAGTGCACGATGCTGCCGAGACGCAAATCCGTGGGCAGCAAGGGGGGCGCGCCCGCCGTGCGTTTGGCGCCTGCCTTGGGAGGGCGACGCGGCTCGCGAGTTTTCTCGGTCTTCGTGATGCGGAAATTATCCGCGAATCCGCGTCAAACAACAATCCACGCGGAAGGCGTCACGCCGGCACGACGCGCAGGCTCATGTCCACCGCTTGCGGAGAGTGCGTGATCAGGCCGACCGAAATGAAGTCAACCCCGGTCTCGGCGAAGGCGCGGACATTGTCGAGCCGGATGCCGCCCGAGCACTCGATGGGAATCCGCTGGCCATCGGGAGCCAGCGATTTCGCGCACCGCTCCACAGCCCGCCGGACATCCTCAGGCGACATGTTATCGAGCAACACCGCCTCCGCACCGTTGGCCAGAGCGAGTTCCAGGTCGTCGAGATTGCGTACTTCTACCTCGATAATCTGCGAGCCGCGACGATTGCGGTGAGCTCGCTCCAGCGCCTTGGCGATTCCACCATCCAGAGCGATGTGATTGTTCTTGATGAGCACTCCATCGGAGAGATCGAGGCGATGGTTTTGCCCCCCACCGCAGCGCACGGCGTACTTGTCGATCACCCGCAGGCCGGGAGCGGTCTTGCGCGTGTCGAGGATTCTTGTGCGGGTTCCGCTGACCGCCTCCACAAACTTGCGGGTGAGCGTGGCGATCCCGCTCATGCGCTGCAGGAAATTCAGGATTACGCGCTCGCAGGAGAGAATCACCCGGGCGTTGTGCTGAACGACCGCGATCGATTGGCGGTCGCGCAGGCGCACGCCATCGAAGATCTCGGGATGTGTCGTCACTTCGTAGTGCGCCGTGACCGCACCGTCGAGAGCGGCGAAGACGTCGAGGATGCGGGCGATGCAGCCGATGCCGGCGAGAATACAATCCTGCTTGGCCACGATCGTCGCGGACGCTCGCTGGTTCGCATCTACGCAAGCGTAGCTGGTGGCATCGCGCGTTGCCCGGTCTTCGAGCAGCGCATTTTCCAGAATGGCGGTGATGCGGCGTGAGTTCCAGTCCATCGGGAAGCGGTACGGGGAGCTGGAGGGTTTCGGACTTCCCCACTTCTGGCAAATTCTGCCGGAAGTGAGGCACCCCTCTGTTCCAGAACCCAACTCGAGCACCCCTTGCTCTTCAGTTATAAAGCAAGAGCACCGGGAGCCGCAAAAGCGGCTTGTCAGCCGCTGAGCGGTGTCGCTCCCGTGTCAACCGTTTCGCGTCATCCGGCGACTTAGTCTCCACTCTTTTTGGCCCGTTTGCAGCCGAGGTCCTACGCTCCGCCTGAGCTGCGGCTCCGCTCAGGATGATGCCCGAGCGGAGCTGGGACGATTGCGCCTTACGCTCCGACTGCGCGGATGCACTCTTCGAGGACGTCAAGCGCGACGTCGGCCTGTTCTTTGTTTACGATCAGCGGCGGGCAGAGGCGGACCGTGCTGGGACCGCATCCGAGGAACAGGACTCCCTTCTCGAACGCCAATTCCACGATTTTGTCCCGCTCCGCATTGCCGTATTCCTTGGTGACTTTGTCCTTGACGATCTCGACGCCAAGCATCAGACCGCGGCCGCGGACATCGCCGACCAGCTTCAGTTTCGATGGCCAGTCCGCCATACGCTGCCGCATGTGATCGCCGAGTTCGGTGGAGTTCTTCAGCAGATGTTCTTTCTCGATCACGTCGAGAGTGGCCAGCGCCGCAGCGATCGCGACGGGATTACCGCCAAAGGTGGAGGCGTGCGAGCCGGGAACCCAGTCCATGACCTCGGCGCGAGCGATGGTGACGCCCAGCGGCATGCCGGACGCGATGCCCTTGGCGCAGCAGACGATGTCGGGCTCGACGCCGGTGTGCTCGACCGCCCACCACTTGCCGGTGCGTGCGATGCCGCTCTGTACTTCGTCAACGACAAGCAGAATGCCGTGGCGGTCGCAGATGCGGCGGAGTTCCTGCATGAAGACCGTGGGGGCGACAACGTATCCGCCCTCACCCTGGACGGGCTCGACAAAGATCGCGGCGACTTCCTCGGGAGCCAGCGTGGTCTTGAAGATTTTCTCTTCGATGAAGCGGGCGCAGCCGAGAGCGAAGGCATCCGCTTCCTGCTGTCCGCCGACGCATCCGCGGTAGACGTCGGGATAGCGAACGTGGGTCACTCCTGGAACGAGCGGCGCGAAGCGGCGACGCTGCTGCGGCTTGGAAGCCGTCAGTGAGAGTGCGCCCATGGTGCGTCCGTGAAACGCGCCGTAGAACGCGATCACATTCTGGCGCTTGGTGTGATAGCGGGCGAGTTTCAGCGCGCACTCGACGGCCTCGGCGCCTGAATTGCCGTAGTAGATCCTGTGCGGGCCGCGCATGGGCGCGATCTTCGAGAGCCGCGCGGCGAGGTCCACCATGTTCTCGTAGTAAAAGTCCGTGCCCGACATGTGGATGAGTTCGCCTGCCTGGCGCTGAATGGCGGCGACAACATCGGGATGGCAGTGGCCGGTCGAGGTCACGGCAATGCCGGCGGAGAAGTCGAAGAACTCGTTGCCATCGACGTCGGTGACGACGATGCCGCGTCCGCTCTTCGCGACGAGGGGATAAGAACGGGTATACGACGGCGAAATATATTTGTCGTCGCCCTCGAGCACGCGCTTGGCGTTGGGCCCGGGGAGGGCGGTTTTAATCCTGGGACCGACGGTGGTCCTGGGTTTGGTCATAGTCTCTACGGTCATAGCATCCTCCGATAAGGCAGCGGTCAATAGCCAGTGGTTGGTGGCCAGGAAATCGGACCTCGGAACATCGCTTTGGTTGAAGCGAGAAATTTTCCCGGGGCGGGATCGGGCGGAGGCTGGAACTAATCGCTACCGAAGAGGCTGGGACGAAGGCGCGACGGCAGATTGGCCCGGTAGCGGCGTGGACAGACCAGACAGTGCAGCCAGCACTCGGGCAGATGCGAGTTTGAATTTTTCTGCAGCATCGCGATCGGGCAACATTGCTGTTTGGATTATATCCGGAAGGGCGGCGCGCCGTAACCCCTTACTTTGGTGCAAGAAACGGGTGGTGTGGGGGGAGAAGGGAGGTTTGCGGAAGCGCTAAAGTCATACAATGCAATACTTTGAGAGTAAACCGCTGAAAACATTGCAGTTATTCCCTTGAGGATGGTGGTGAAAAATTTTGAGGTCAACTTTGATAAAGTATTCATTTTCATGTAGTTACCAAGATTGCAAGCACGGAAATCACGGCAAAGTATTGGAAATAAGGCAGATACAAGTAAAGTATTCAAAGGAAAAGAGTTAGATATTTTGCCCTGCGGATTTGGTAGTAATGGCACGTCGCTATTGTGACGAGCCGAGGCTGTGGATGGCTAGGACTTCCGTCACACTCGGCGGTGGAAATCTTCCTTCGCGGATGATTCTTCTTCAAGCTCTTCGTGTGTTCCTTGCCCGTTTGCATGCTTTCCGCAAAACGAAGGCAAAGCAGCCCGTCAGAATATTCAGGTTTGCAAAGAAGGTTGCCGCAACGATGTCGGATAGCCGAAAAGTGGGTTACATCGCGGATAAACAAGAAAACCAACTCCGGTGGGCAGGCGAACAAAACACGAATATGCTACACTCCTGAGATCGGCTCGATTTGTTTTGGGGCCGTCTCTCAGATCCGAATTCTCATTCCATTTAAGGAGAGGCCGTGAAGACACGTTTCCCCATTTTCATCTGCGTGATGCTTTTGCTTGGGATTGCGTTATCGGCCCGAGCTCAGACGGAGCGAGCGAAGCCCGCGCCCGAGCTAAAGAAACTCGACTACTTCGCCGGCACATGGAACGCGGAAGGCAGCATGCAACCAGGGCCGATGGGTTCCGGCAAATTCACGGGAACAAACCGCGTCCAGTGGATGGAAGGCGGATTCTTCCTTGTGACCCAGTCCGAGTTCAATGGCGCCATCGGCAAAGGCACAGAAACGGCCTATATGGGCTATGACAGCAACGACAAGATGTACACCTACGACTCTTTCAACACCCTGGGCGAAGCCGACCATGCCAAAGGCTATGTGAACGGGGATACTTGGACCTGGCTGAGCGAGACAAGGATAGGCCCACAAACCGTCAAAGGAAGACTCACTATTAAAGTGCTTTCGGCCACGGCCTACAAATTTAAGTTCGAAGTGTCGCCCGATGGCACCATCTGGAACACCGAAATAGAAGGCAAAGACACGAAGAAATAGATAGCCGTCGAATCTCCGGGGATGGGACGTCCGTCCTGCCCCTATTTCACCTAAAAGCCGTCGACTCGATCCAGAAACCCCTCGCCGAAGGCCGGAACATTCATTACCGAGAACGCCGTGTCTCCATTTCAGACTTGAAAAAAAACGTGTTCGACTGATTCGCCACGCTTCCCTTTGCCATTGGACATCCTCCTGGCCAGCGGTGTACCACGGAAGCCGCCAGCGCCTTCTCATGCCATCTTTTCGAGGGCTGGAGCTTGCCAAATGCGCCTTTGGTGGAGCAACCTCGTTCGGTGCTCTTTTCGAAATAAATTTCCAGGGAGGGAGACGCATGTCTCGGACTTCACGGAGATGGTTCGTGCTTTCGTTCACGATGCTGTTTCTCGGCTCGGCTTGTGGTTCTGCTTGGGGCCAAACATCGGCGGATCATGCCGGCACTGCGGCCGTGGTGCGGGTGGATGCGACGCCCGGGCACGCCATCAATTCGTTTGATCCGGACAGCGCGCTGGGCAGTTCGATGGATGTGCTATCGCACGAACTGATCGACAAGATCTATACCCCGCACATCGTTGAGGAATCTCTGTCGGCGGGTTGGGGCCCGATTTCATACCGCAATAACAGCGAATTGCGCATGGCGGCCTGGCATTGGACGGAGAACGGGACGTGGAGCGACGCCACGCATAAGCGCGGGTATTTCACAGGAAGCACTGAGCTGAAGGAACCGATACGTTACATCCTGTCGTACGCGCTGCCGCATCGCGGATTCTCGACCAGCGGCGACCGTCCGCTGATGGGGCCGAATCTCACGTATTGGAAGAGCAATCCGTACCTGACCAGCAAGTTCACGGGCGAAGACGACGCGCAGCATCCGCAGTGGGTCGTGGTCGATCTGCGTGCTGAAAAACCGGTGAGCGCAATCCGGATCGCGTGGGAGAACCCGTACGCGGTGAATTATCGCGTGGAGTATTGGTCGGGAAAGAGGGCGCTCGACTTTGACAACGGGCCGCAAGGCGAGTGGAAAGCGTTTCCCGCCGGCGTGGTGACTGGGGGGCAAGGCGGCTCGGCCCCGATGAAGCTAGCGGATACGCCGGTTACGACCGAGTACGTGCGTGTGCTGATGACGAAGTCATCGAACACGTGCGATGAGCATGGCTCGGATGACGTTCGGAATTGCGTGGGCTACGCGATTCGCGAGATTCGCGTGGGAAGCGTGGATAGCAGCGGAGCGTTCGTGGAGATCCAGAAGAACATGAGCGAGCGCCCGAATACTTATACTTCGTCGTCGATCGATCCGTGGCATTCGGCAGAGGATGGGAACACGACCGGCTTCTACCAGCACACCGGGTTCGATCTGTTCTTCACCAGCGGAATCACCAACGAGCTGCCAGCAATGATTCCGGTGACGATGCTTTATGGAACGCCCGACGACGCGGCAGCGCAGATTGAGTACATTGAGAAGCGGGGATATCCGATCTCGTACATCGAGCTGGGCGAAGAACCGGACGGCAAGCACGCCATGCCAGAGGATTACGGCGCTCTGTATGTGCAGTGGGCGGCAGCCATCCACAAAGTGGATCCGAAATTGAAACTGGGCGGGCCGGTGTTCGAGGGCGTGAATGAGGATATCCGCGTGTGGCCCGATGCGCAGGGGCGAGTTTCGTGGATGGGACGATTCGTGGATTACCTGAAATCGCACGGGCGGCTGGCGGATTTGAGTTTTGTTTCGTTCGAGCACTATCCGTTTGAGCCGTGTGATGTCACGTGGAAGTCCTTGTACAGCGAGCCCACGCTGGTGAAGCACATTCTGCAGGTTTGGCGCGACGACGGCGTGCCCAAAGATGTGCCGTTGATGATCACTGAAGATCATCTCGCCGCGAACCTGACCGGGCCGATGACAACAATTTTTGCCGCGCTGTGGCTGGCCGACAACGTGGGAGCGTTCTTCGAAGGCGGCGGCGCGCTGTTCACGCACTCCCCGATTCAGCCGCAAGGGATTCAGAACACATGCCTGGGGTGGTCGTCGTGGTCGAACTTTGTGTCGGATGAGGAGACATTCGAGATCCGTGGATATACGTCGCCGTATTACGCCGCGCACATGATCAACATGGAATGGGTGCAGCACAGGGCGGGCGTGCACGTAATGTTTCCGGCAGCTACAGACATTAAAGATGCAGACGGGAATTTGCTGGTCACGTCGTATGCGGTGCGGCGTCCGGATGGGAACTGGTCGCTGATGCTGGTGAACCGGGATGAGAACAATTCGCATGCGGTACGGGTGGAGTTCGATGACGGAAAGAACAAAGGCTCATTTTCCGGGCCGGTCACGGACGTGACCTTTGGCAGCGAACAATATGTGTGGATCAATGATGGGCCGGAGAGCCATGCCGATCCGGATCACCCTCCGGTGGCGAGCATGGTCATGGGAGGTGCCGGCACGGTTTATGCGCTGCCGAAAGCCTCGATCACTGTGTTGCGGGGAAAAGTGAAGGAGTAGGCAGGGGCCGGGGATCGGCTTCCGGTTTCGGCCTTTCGCTTTCGGAATTTTGTTACTGGTCCATGCCGGCTCGGCGGGCCGCATCCTGCATTGAGGCGAGGCGGCGTTTCTGCTGGTCGAGCGCCTGTTGCATCATGGCGAGACGTTCCATCTGAATGGTGTGATACCGGCCGACCGGAGTATCGTACTGCGCGGTTCCGACATAGGCGTGCATGGAGGCATTGACGCGATCGATGCGGGCCTGGAGGTCGGCGATCCGGTTTTCCTGGTCCTCGATGCGCGCCTTCCAGAGTGATCCGTTGCGCTGCTCGGCCTGGAGCCGGTTGCTGAGACGCTGGTCGGCGGCGCGGTCCGAATGTTTGACGCCCGAGACCATCGTCATCGGGTCGTCGAGGCTCTCTTCGGGTACTCCCGGCGGGTCGGAGGGCAGGTCCTGATTCGTAATCACCTTGGGTGTTGCGCCGGAGGTCTGCTGCGCCTGCTGTTGCGCACGGTTGGCACGCGCGATGTCGCCGAGGGAGTCTCCGGAAGCGGACTGGGCAAAGGCCGCACCGGCGAACATCAGCGTAAGCAGCGAAATCCTGGAAAGTGGGCGCATGGTTCCTCCGTCGTGCTGGCTGCCGCGGATTGCGGGCCGCACTCTATAAGGAGAACCCAGATCGGGGCGGGCTGTCGCGGTCCGAAGGTGTAATTGGAGGCAAACGAAAGGCACCTGGGGATGGTGACCGAAGGGACATGGTATCGCGCAGGACGGGCCTGTTTTGTTCAGGTTAGAAGATGATCCCGGGGGCGTCGTTCCTCACCCTCCGAGCGGAGCGACGCCGGCCTCTTCGACTCACGCCCGCTGACTGCTGGCTTACGCCGCCTCGTCTTCTGGCTTGGCAGGAGGAACGTCGTCGGGCCGGCCATATTCGTCGTGGGTATGGGTTGGGCGTTCGGGATGGTCCGCGGCATCTTCGACGCCTTCGAGGGCGGCCGCTTCGATTGCCTGATCTGTGTCGGCGAGATCTTCCACCGAATCTTCTGCGGCGTCCGGCTCGTCTGAAAGACCGAGGGCGGCGGCGGACTGACCGGCGCTGGCTGCTCCTACCTCGCCAGGGTCCGAACCGAGTTCGTCCGGTTGCGCTTGCAGATCACTCTTTCGCTCGGGAGATCGCTCATCGTTTGGATCGTTTTTCTTTGCCATGAACCAGTTATAGCGCTCGACACGGCGGTATGAATCTCCGGTCTTGCCTGTATTCTCGGCCGGGAGACCTCGCCGTTGGTGCCGGATTTGTGTTCCCAATCACAGCCAGTCGTGGGCGGGTGCTATACGGTTGCAGCGTCGCCGTATGGCCGATCCTGCCCAGGTGGAAGTGGCGAGATTGCTTCGGGAGGAACTCCCCGACGTCGCCGCAGGGATATTTTTCGTCCTGACGGCGGGGGTGGCGTTCGCCATCGCGAGCATGCGCCGTCGCAGCGGAGTCCGGATACTGGTCTGGCTGGGCATCTGGACCGGGATGTTTGGGTTGAACGAGCTGCTGCACACTCGTGTGATCCGAGAGCTTCTTCCGGATTCTTTGCAAAGGCCGGCGAATTTTCTTTCCGTCGCATTCACTTATCTGGTCATTGTGGTCGCCGGCTTTGCATTCCTGGAGCTGATGACCGGACGCATACGCTCTGTGACGAAAATACTGATCGGGGCCGACATCGTAGTCGCGATACTTGGAATCGGGGCATTTGTGGTTTCCGGCTCCGATGATGCATTCCTGCTCCCGAACAATATGCTGGCGGTTATCGGCTCAGGGATACTGACGATCGTATTCCTGGTCCCGGCTCTTTCCCGGCGCTACGTCGTGCTTCCGCAACACCGGGTCCTGACGGTGGGAATGCTGCTGTTTGCGTTGCAGTCGCTGCACGGGAACCTTTCGATTCCGTTGAATTACCACAGTCCGGGAATTTTCGGTTCACTGGGATTCGCAGCGCTGCTGCTGTCTCTTGGATATACAGCGATGGAAATGATCGTGACGAATGAGCGGCGGTTGTTTGCGATCGACAACGAGCTCGAGATTGCGCGGCAATTGCAGCGGTCGATTCTTCCGTCGGAGGTGCCGCAGCTGGCGAAGCTGCGGGTGGCCGCGTCGTATCTTCCGATGACGTCGGTGGCGGGCGATTTCTACGAGTTTGTTCCGGTTGACGATCACCAGATTGGTTTTCTGGTTGCGGATGTCAGTGGGCATGGCGTGCCCGCAGCGCTGATCGCGTCGATGATCAAGACAGCAATGCACTCGGTGGACGGATGCGCCCGCGAACCGGCCGAGGTGCTACGACGGCTGGGGACGGTGCTTTCGGCGGATCTTCGCGGGCAATTCGTTTCGGCCGCCTATCTCTGGGTCAACACTGAAACGCGGACCGCATCGTATTCGGCCGCCGGACATCCGCCGCTGCTGCTGTGGAGAGCGTCGGAGCGGAAGCTCGTGCGCATTGAGAGTAATGGCCTGCTGTTCGGGGTCACACCTGAGCTTGCATTTCCGCAGCGGGAGGTTGCGCTGGCTACGGGAGACCGGGTCTTGCTTTATACGGATGGGCTGACCGAAACGGAGAACGAAGCTGGGGAGGCATTCGGGGATCAGCGGCTGGAAGACGTCATGCGCGAGAATGAATCGCGGCCTGCGGCGGCGTTGACCGACCGCCTGGTAGAGGAACTGCGGAACTGGCAACCTGCCTCGGCGACACAGCAGGACGACGTCACGCTGGTTGTTGTGGACGTGCTTTAGTTTCGTTCGTATCGAATTCACTCTCTTAATTTCGAGGTTCGCGTATATCGGCCTCCGCGGCTGACGGCGACACTTTTCCTACTTTTGGCGGCACGAGTGAACTCGTGGCGTTCCCGAATGAAACTCTTTCGGCGGATTCGCAATGGGATTGGAGTTTGCGACTGCCCTACTCAAGCCAACTGCGGGCTTGAATGGGCACCGCCAACGCTCAGAGCCGCTTCGTGGGGCTTCGATTCTTGGCGGCCAAGGGGCGTGGGATTAGAGTATCTGGATGGCGAATCGGTTTCGTCGAGGGCGAGTGCTGCTTGTGTGGGTGGCTTGTTGCATTGCGGCCTGGTCTCAGTCTGATCGCAAGCTGGAGCCGACAGGGCAATTCGAGACTGGGCAGATCTATGTTTACGCGAACTGGGAATTTCCAGAACACAAATGGGTGGACGTTGCGTGCGATGACGGAATCGTCGCCAAGATTAAAGCCGGAAGGTATTTTGTGTTGAATCTCTCGCCTGGACGTCATGCTGTCAGCGAGCGTGATGGCATTCCCGCCTTCGTCGAGGTGCGGTCGGGAGAAAAAGCGTATCTTCGACTTGGCCGAGAGGTCGATGGGCAAACTGTGATGCCGGTGCTCTCCAGGGTGAACGCAAACGATGCTGCCGGGGAGATCGTGCACCTGGCCTACATCGACGCAGCAAAGGTGTTCTCTGGTTCAGTGCTGAAGGATGATCGGGGACTTCAGCAAAAACCCCAACTGAAATCGCGCGATGACCGCGGCAAATGAGGGGTTGACCTCTTAGCCGAACGGCGTAGCCCGGCATTCGAGATCGTGTTTTGCTGGTTGGCGAATAGCCAGTCCCGCTGGCAATCGGTATACTGCGGCGGCAGATTTTTCCTTTCCCTGAAGGCATGGCGTTCTTGAATCCTGACGAACATATCATTGGCGATACCAGTCCCGACTCAGAACTCGCCTCGCACGACACTCCCTTCGCCAGCACACTCAGTTCGAAGACGGTAATCGGCCCGTATCACTTATTGCACCGGATTGGTGTGGGCGGGATGGGCGAGGTGTGGCTGGCGGAGCAGAAGGAGCCGATCAATCGGCGGGTGGCGATCAAGCTCATCAAGGCGGGGATGGATAGCCGCGAGGTGGTGGGGCGGTTCGAGTCGGAGCGGCAGACGCTGGCGCTGATGGATCACCCGGCGATCGCGAAAGTGCTGGACGCGGGATCGACCGAGCAGGGTGCGCCCTACTTCGTGATGGAGTACGTCAACGGGATTCCCATCACGACATACTGCGACAAGCACCGGCTGACCACCGAGCAACGGCTGGAGCTTTTTATGCGGGTGTGCGAGGGCGTGCAGCATGCGCACCAAAAAGCGATTCTGCATCGCGACCTGAAGCCCTCGAACATTCTGGTCAGCGAAGTGGACGGCAAGCCGGCGCCGCGCATTATCGACTTCGGGGTGGCCAAGGCGACGGCGCAGCGAATGTCGACGGAGACTTTGTTCACGCAATTCGGATCTGTGGTCGGGACGCCCGCGTACATGAGTCCTGAGCAGGCCGATTCAGCCGGAGTGGACGTAGACACACGCACCGACGTGTATTCGCTCGGCGTGGTGCTTTATGAATTGCTGGTAGGCGCGCTGCCGCTGGATTTTACGAAGTCCTCCCCGGATCAGTTTCGCAGCCGGTTGCGCGACGAGGATGCGCCGCGCCCCAGCACGAAGCTGAAAACCGCTGGAGCCAAGTCCGATACGGCGGCGGAGGCTCGGAATACCGATATCACCGCGCTACTGCGGCAACTACGCGGGGATCTGGACGCAATCACACTGAAGTGCCTGGAGAAGGACCGGGCCCGGCGGTATGCGACACCCGCTGATCTCGCGACCGACGTTGGCCGGTATCTGCAGAATGAGCCGGTGGTCGCGCGTCCAGCGAGCCTGGCATATCGCGCGCGGAAATATGCGAGGCGCCATCGGGTCGGGGTAGTGGTGGCCGGAGGTGTGGCCGTCCTGCTCATAGCGGGCGCCATTGCGCAGACCATTGAATTGAGGCGCATACGCCGGGAGCGCGATCGCGCCGACCGCGTCACGAAATTCATGACCGACATGTTCAAGGTCTCGAATCCGAGTGAGGCGCGAGGCAATGACATTCGCGCGCGAGAGATTCTGGATAAAGCGTCGAACGACATCGAAAGCGGGCTGAAGGAGGATCCGGAACTGCAGGCCCGCATGATGTACACGATGGGATTGGTATATGAGAGCCTGGGTCTTTTCTCGAAAGCCGAAACGCTGTTCAAACGGGCGGCAGACATCCGGCGCTCGCTCTCCGGGGCCAGCGATCGCGGCACGCTGCAGGCTTCGAGCCGTCTCGCGAACGCGCTGATGGAGGAGAGCCGGTTTCCGGAGGCCGAGAAGCTGGCGCGGGAGACGCTGGATTTGCGGCGCCAGGCCTTCGGTCCGAAGGATCGCGACACGATCGACTCGGCGACGCAAGTCGCGTTGATCCTGGATAATGAAGGACGCTTCCCCGACGCCGAGAAGCTGAATCGCGAAACGCTCGAGGTCGCCAGACGAACCCTCGGCCCCAATGATGACGTAACGCACACCACGAAGCAGCACCTCGCCATCGACCTCGCTTACGAGGGGAAATATGCGGAGGCGGAAAAATTCTTTCGTGAAATCTATGAAGATGATCGAAAGCAACTTGGTCCGGACAATCCGAGAACCATGGGGGAGCTGGGAAATATCGGCAGCATCCTGCTGCAGCAAGACAAGTATTCCGAGGCGGAGAAGGTGTACCGGGAGGCCCTTGCGACCATGGTTCGCGTGCTGGGCCCGGAGCATCCGCGGACTCTGCTGAATGAGGGCAACCTCGCGCAGGCGCTGCGAGGGTTGAAGCGGTATGCGGAGGCGGAGACATTGCTGCGCGAGGTTCTGGCCGCCAAGTTGAAGACGCTCGGGCCGGATCATCGCTCAACGCTAGTCACAAAGGGAAATCTGGCGGAAGTCCTGGGATTCGAAGGTAAGAACGCCGAAGCAGAACAAGTGACACGGGAAACCTTGGAGAGCGAACGGCGCACGCTCGGGCCGGACCATACCGATACGCTGGTCACGTTGGAAGTGTTGGCGGAACTGCTGCGGAACGAAAAACATTATCCCGAGTCGGAGAAGCTCTACCAGCAGGTGTTCGATGCACGCCTTCGCGTGCTGGGACCCGATCATTCGGGAACCGCGCTGGCGGCGTTTAGCTTGTCGGAGGTCGAGGCTCTGGAGGGCAAGCACAAGGAGGCCATGGCGAACCTGGAGTTCGCCGTCGATCACCAGCTTGCGGATGATTTCCGGCAGGCGCTCGCGAAAGATGACGCCTTGAATTCGCTGCATGGCGATCCGCGGTTTGCGGAACTGATGGCGAAGTCACAGAAGATGCTTGCGGCGGGTGGGAAGACGAATTAGGCACTAGCGACGTTTCTTACACTGCTTCGGATGGGACATCCGGGAATCGATTAAAAAAGGCGGCCTCTCGCAAGGCCGCCTGTTTCATCAGTGGTGGACTAGAAGGTGAACTTCGCCTGTAGTTGGATCAAGCGCGGTGAAGCGTTGGCGCCCAAGACCCGATCCGAAGATGCTGGTCGGCGTGCTGATCGTCTGGATGATCTTGCCGAACAGCGGGCTATCCGCGTTCATCACCGGGAAGTAGAAATCCGGGTGATTGAGCGCGTTGAAGAAACGGGCGCCGATTGAGAATTGTGCCGTCTCCCGATGTGCAAAAACGAGGCCATAACATGCCGCGTTGCGTTGGGCAGGATTTTCAGTCGCTTGTGTTATGCGGAATCAGTCGCACGGTGTTGTTGCTATGGAATGCAGGAGGAGAGATTCGAGCGAGGTACGAGAAACGGTCGAAGTGCATGAGTTGCGCGGAGATCGTCTCGGATGTTCGCTATAACAAAACATCAAACTATTTCTGCGTGCCTGAGTTCAGGGGGCCGGGGCGCAGTGCAATTGTGTTTCGCCGCGTTGAACGGAAATCAGGAGGGAGGATTGGAAAAACTGATGGCCGGGCTGAAAGGAGCTTTGGGGCGGACGGGCACTGGATTTTGCAAGGTGGCAACGCACGGAGATGCCGCCTCACATCGCACTGATAAACGTACAACAAGGATCGCTCCGCTGTCGGAGGGGAATTCCAGCGGGAAATGCGCCTTGGTCATCTTGTCGGCAAGGGGCTTCAGGGCTTCGTCTCCACTCTCATAACTGGCCGAGTCTACCTTCGCGGGCTTGAGAGTAACCAGAAACTGCGCCGACCCGGCGAGCTTCGCATCATTGGCCAGCTTGACTTCGCGGGAGCGGCGCAATTGCTCTGCCGGAGTGAGCGTCCACTCGCCATTTGGCAGCCGATGAATTTCAGCAAGCGTCATTTCCTTGCCGGTGAGTTTCTTGTAGCGGGCGTGCAAATCATTTTCGCGCTTCTCGTAGGAAAGATACGCTTCGCTCGGCGTGATCCCGGGAAAAGTCATGTTGGCGGAAGTGCTTGCCGAGACCGCCAACGCGTTTTCATAATCCCGAGCTGCGTTCTGCCTCTTCCCTTCCTTTTCATGGATCTCACCCAGGTGCTCGGCCACAATACTTTCCTCGCCGAGCAGCCAAGCCGCCTGAATCAAGTCTTCGGCTCGCTTTGCGTCCCCTTGCTGGAAGTAGACCCATCCCAGGGTGTCCCAGGTCAGCGAGTACATGTAGGTGACGCGTAATTCCGCTTCATTGGACGACTCGGAGCCCCGCGCTTCGTCATCGAGTTCATCGACCGCCTTTTCGGCGTATTCCTGGGCGAGTGCCAGATCCGTTTTGTTTTCGGCGAGCGTGTAGGCGACGTTGTTCAGCACGAGGGGATCGTCGTCTTTGATGTCGACTGCATTTCGCAGGTGAGTGAGCGCCTTCTCGTGGTCACTTGCTTTCAGGTAGGCCTGTCCGAGTTCGTACTCGAGAGAAGAGTTGTCGGGATTCGCGTTCACGGCGGCTTCGAGCACTTTCGCGGCATCGGCGAACTTGCCACGCCCCATCAGGTATGCACCAAGCGTTCCGGCCAAAGCCGCATTCGAAGGGTTGGCCTTTACCGTGTCGCGCATTCTCTGTTCAAGATCCTGGGGCGTGTTCGGCGTGGCCGCGGGGCTCGCAGTGAGCTGAATGAACCCGAACTCGTCATCCGCGAGCGCGCGACCGAATTTGCTGAACGAGTCCCAGTCACTTAATGCCACCTCGGCCTTCTTCACGAGAAGTTGCCGGTTCGTAGTCATCAAGCCCTTTTCGATTTTCGTGACACCGTTATATTCGGCGAACGATTCCGAGAGATGGCATTCCGCCGGGACCGTCGGCGTGAAGCCTGCGGGCAACTCCATCCGGGAGTGGTAGGTAATCTTGTCGCCGCCTTCGAGCAACATGGGCTCTACCGGTTTGACCTCTTTTGCCCCTTTCGGAATCTCCATACCGATCGGCGGCAAGGGTGCCGGAATCTGGTGATGTTCCCAGTCGCCGTAATCCTTGCGCAAGTAGTCGTAAGAAATCTCGAACGGCTTGTCGATCTCGTCCGGCGGCGTCATCTTCACGTTGCTCACATCTCCGCCGAAGTTCAACCGGTAGGAGAACATCTGGGCGGCCTCTTTCCACTGCGATTCCGGGATGCGCCGGAACAAGGTTCGCATCACGACTTCGCTGTCTCCACGATAAAGCTGCGCGATGTGGCCCGTAAAAGTACCGGAGGAGTCGAGTTTCCCTTCGGAAGAAAACTCCTGGATCTGCGGGAAAGGCGCATTCTGCGGCGTGGTCACCAGCGTGGGAGGCTTGTCGGAGGGAATCATCAGAGCCTGCTTGTTGCGCAGGCCCATCAGGATCAGGCGGTAGGGCGAGACTTCGGGCGTGGTATCGAGCCAGATATTCTCCTCGGGGCGGTGCACCACGGTGATGACGTGGTTGAATTGCGCCGGCGAAGGTACCTCCGGATCGAGCTTGCGGTAAGAATGGATCAGCACGGGCCACGCCTCGATTCCCGCAGCCTTCAGCAACGCGGCGAGCAGCGTGTGCTTGTCCTTGCAGTCGCCGTAGTTGTTGTCGAGCACGTCGTCAGCGGCGTGCGGCTGATAACGCCCGATGCCGAAATCCAGCCCGACATAGTGGTACTTCAGAGCGACGAAGTTGTAGATGGCATGAATTTTTTCGTCGTCGGTCTGCAGCCCCTTTGTAAGCTCCGCGGCTTTGGCCTGGATGGCGGGCGTTACCTGGAGTGGATCCTTCTGCAGGTCGCCGTACCACTTTCCGACTTCCTCCCAGCTGGCGAAGGTCGTCAATTGCACGTCAGGATTCGGCGGAATGCGCCGCGGCATCTCGTTCGGATTCTTTTCCTTCACGACGAGGTTCGAGTGCGACCAGTGATAGATCCGGCGCCCGCCCTCTTCTTTCACCTCCGGCTTGAAATCCGGGCTCACCACTTTCACATATTTGGAAGCGGGAACGCTGATCTCCAATTGCTCGTCCCTGGTGATTGCTTCTTTGACGAAAGAGGTCTCGTACCAGAAATGCCCCGGCACCTGCGGCTTGATTACACGCGCGCGGACGACATACTCGAGAACGTCACCGACGGAGAGGCCTTTGACCGCGACATGCTTCTCATGCACATCGCTATACAGCGGCGCTGCGCGGCTGACCTCGGCCGGCATGTCCTGGATGTTGTAGTCGGGAGTCTTGACTACGGTTCCGTCGGGTTTGCGCACCCGAATGTAGTCGAACTCCACAGTTTCGTCGGCGCTGGTGTAAGGAAAGGTGAGAACGGCGAAGGCCTTGACTCCGGCTTCGGAAACGATCCTGACTTCGGCGGCGCGCTCGCGGTAGCCGGTGCCGTCGGCCTCATATTGGACGTGTGTCTGCCAGCGCTCGAAAACGTAGGCTTCTTTGGAAAAATCGGAAGGGGCAGGATTCGGCTTCGCACCCGCCTGGACCTGGGCGAGTGCAGAGGGACCCGCGACCAGCAGCAGTAACAACGCCCCTAATTTGTACATCGCAGTACCGCTTGGCAGCGGTCCTCAACACGTCAAAACCTTGTTACCCGTTCAAGCCGGACAGCCGAAGGCCGCTGTTGCTACATTGCGTGTGCTCGTACGACGTCCATCATATTCAGAGATTCGCTCCGAAGCATGCTCAGGCGCAAAGATTTCCTTTATTACTTCTTCGCGCCGACGGCATGAAGGCACTTCCCGTACAGCTCAAGCAAGCGTTCGGCATAGTCCTCTGGCTTGGCAGCCGAGCCTGAACCTTGAAATCCGACGCCGGTGGAGGTAGTCCGCCCGTAGCCGGTCGTCATGGCTACGAACTTCATTAGATCCAATGCGATGTCCTCATTACGGCGCCCAGCGCCGCCCGCGCCTGTGGCCGGAACTTCTTCCATGACTCCCTCTCCTCTTCCGGAAATGACGGGTATTTCCTCGTCTTCGAAGTCTTCGTCGTCCATCATTGCAAAATGACTCCGCAGCGATGATACCAAAACGAGAGAAGTGGGACCTTGGGGGGCTTTCGGCTCTCAGCTCTCGGCGTTCGGTGCTGCGGGCCCGTTGCAAAATGGCAGGTCCTCAACTAATCTCCCACGAGTATGCCCAGCTTCACGCGCTTTGGCGTTGATTTCAACGGCTTTTCCGCCAGCCCGCTGTACCAGATGGTCCCGGCGCGCGACTTACGGCGCCTTGTGTTCTATAACGATGGCCCGGATTGTGAAATCTACGTGGACGATCCCGCGGTCGCCGGCCTATCGAACTTCATCAACGTCAGCGGGCAGCACCTGCCGACCGGGGGCGCGGCCATCGTTGACAGCTTCGCGGTACCCCGAGGGGTACGGATCTCGTTCACGGTGAACGGGAAAGTTCCGGGATCGACCTACGTTTTGTTCCACTCGGATGCGAAACCGGGCGATCCGAACAAAGCTCTGCATGTTTCGGTGAAGGCGCAGCGGACAAAGACGGTCAGCCTGATCAGCCTCTCCGACACGGGAGGCCATTCCGGGCAGATGACCGATGCCGACATCAACACGATGGTCGGAAGAGTGCGCAAGTATTATCTGGACCAATGCAATGTCGACCTGCACGCCAATGCCGTGAAGCGGGTGAAGGTGCAAAAGCCGCTGGCGACCCCGATCGTGTGGGACAAGGCCAAGGGCGGGGTGGGGGACATTCTTGACGTTCTGATGGCCGTCCGGTCGGAGATCCTGACCACCGACATCGCCATTCTTTTCATGTGGGACATCGCCGCCACCAGCGATGTGGGCGTCGACACGCTGGCCGTCTGCTTACCCGATATTTTCAGGCCGGGGTCGAAGACAATCCTGTTCGATGACTCGAAGGATGCGTACGTTCTGGCCCACGAAGTGGGGCATGCGTTGGGCCTAGAGCACAATTTCCGGACTGGAAGCCTGATGCACCGGTTTGCGACTTCGACTTCGTCGGCGCTGGAACAGTTCGAGATCGATACGGTGAACGACGATGGAGTGGATGGCTGAAGGCGAGAATTTCTCCTGACAGCCAGGGCCGGGAACTCCCCAAGTGCGTTTTGCCTGGAGATCGTTCACTTCGCCTGAAAGGCAGCTACGCTCAGGATGGGGCAGATTAAGATCAGTTTGTTGCTTGCGTAATCCGCTGGCCTGCCATGGCTAGGAATTGCGCGCGGTTTGGCGCGATTTCCCTTCCCATCGACCGCGGGGCTGTGATAACAGAATTGAGCGAGCTTGCGGTCCTTGCAGGCAGCACCGAACGTCGTGCTATAATCCGGCGCCGTTCCGCAAAGAAGTGATAGCCCCGGGACGCCTTGCCCGGGGAACGCAAGAAGTCTTGGTGGTCTTTTAAATTCTCTCGTGCCCGCAGCCAGGGCGCCCAGCAGTCGGACCCCGGCCGCCACTGGAAATCTGGAGGAGAAATGACGTTCTACGACCCAACGCTCTACGGACGTGACGAAGAAGACGAGTTCGGCGACAGCGGCGCTTACAGCGAGTCGCTGGAAGAAGATTTCGAAGAGGAAGAAGAAGAGGAAGAAGAGCCGGGAATGGCAGAGCCCGAAGGAGCCGAGGAATCGGAGCCCGAACCAGCCGCGCCGCCTGCTCCTCCCGCGCCTCCGGCTCCGAAGCCGAAGCCGAAGAAGGCCGCGAAAAAGAAGCCGGCAAGACCTGCCAAACCGGCCAAGAAGAAAGCTGCCAAGAAGCCGGCAAAGAAAGCCAAGAAACCGGCCAAGAAGAAGGCCGCCAAGAAACCCGCGAAGAAGGCGAAAGCGAAGAAGGGCAAGAAGCGCCACTAGCCGTGGCGCCCTGAAGAATGGAACGGCGGACGTCTCGTCCGCCGCCCAACTGTCGAAAGAACTATGGAGTGTTGCCGGATTCCCGCAGATGAGGATCCGTCCCCATGGGTTCGCTAGTTCTCCGGACTTGTGCAGATTCCTAGACCGCGCCATTGGGCGCGGTCTTTTGTTTGGAATTCGGCTCCAGGCGGTTGTGAGCGGACGCGCCCGTCCGCGGCTTAATCCACTCTCCGGCCTACGGCGGGTCCCAATGGCCGATGATTCCGATCATAAACGGAGTAAAGCCCACATCCACGTCGCGATTGCCGAAATGAATGGCGCCGCGGTCCGGCGGATCGCCCGGCTTTAATCCCGGTCCAAAGTTCAGCCCTGTCATAGCCGTCACGGAAATCTGCGTGGTTACGTGCACTTCCAGCTGCGCCTGTACGGCGCCGGTCAAGGTGTTCGAGGGGCTGTTGACACCGACCTGGCCGCCGAGGCTGAATTCGACGTCCGGCTTCCACAGGCCCCAGTTGCGTTTCAGGTGGAGATTCACCAGCGAGATCGCGGCCTGGTAGGTTGCCGGATTGTTCGGATCCGGCGAGAGCTGGACGCCGACGTTCGGCTCGTGCAGGAGCGCCAGTTCGGTATCGCCCTTGCCCAGCTTCAGCGCGTCGAGGTCGCGAAAAACAACCGTCGCCGTGTACGTAATCGGATTCTTGGAGCGTGGTGCGTTAGCGGTCAAGCCCGTCGCAATGTCGGCCCCCACATGCCAGTCATCGTCGTCAGCTTTAGTTCCGCCGCCCCCGCTTGATGCGTCGGCCGTCGCCGTTAGCTCGCCCACACTTGGCGGGGCTATGGAGCGAGTCGACCAGTAATACTTCGGCCATAGGGTCGGAGCCAATGAGTCCGGCGCCTGGGTCTTGGCACGGACGCTGGTGATGCAAAATTGCTGATCCTCGGGCAGCGTCTGCAGGAGGGAGTCCAGGTCGGCCGGCGGCTGATCCATCATCGCACCGATGGCCGCTCTCAGCCGCGGCACGTTCACGCCGGCCGCCTTCGGCGCAAAGAGGGAAAGCCCCGTGAGCCGGGCTGAGCCTTTGATCCGCCATAACTCGTCGAGCATGTCGGGCATGCTCATGCCGTTCAGAACGACACAGGCCGCCTGCCAGTCAGGTGGTGAGTTCCATTGCAGAGAAACCTGGATCTTGTCGTGGAGTTCCTTGAGCTTGGGGTCGCTTAATAAACCCATGTTCCCTCCTGCTGGAAATGGATCGAAATTGTCATGGCCGAACCGGAAATGGTGGGGGACACGGGCTAGCGCTGCCGAGGCATTGTACGCCCGGGAAGTCCCCGTCTGATAGTGCGGGAAAGCTTCTATTCGCTTCATGGCGACCACGGGATTTCGAGGCGGAAGCCAATCCAGAGCGGGGTATATAATCCGGCTCGCCCCCCCAGGAAGGTCACCATGAAAGCCCTCTCCCGCAGGACGTGCCTGCTCGCGTCGTTGTTCGCGCTGTGCGCGTTTGCCCAAAATTCGCTTCCCGCTCCGCCCGACACACCCAAGAGGCCGGTGGTTGATGAGTACCAGGGGACCTCGGTCCGCGACGATTACCGCTGGTTAGAAAACTGGGACGATCCGGCGGTGAAGCAGTGGAGCGCGGCCCAGAACGCACGGACTCGCCAATATCTCGATCAGTTGCCGTCGCGTGCCGCGATCCGAGGGCGGCTAAAGGAGCTTACGGCACAAAGTTCTCCGTCTTATTACGACGTGCAGTTCCGCGCCGGCACGCTTTTTGCCATGAAGTCCGACCCCAAGCGCCAACATGCGGTGCTGGCGACGCTTCGGTCGGCTGACGATCCCGCCAGCGAGAGGGTGATTTTCGATCCCAGTTCGGCACCGGGAAACCTGGCGGTCGACTATTACGTGCCTTCCTTCGGGGCAAAGTATGTCGCGCTCGCCGTCTCGCAGAATGGCTCCGAGGACTCCTTTGGGCGCGTTATTGATGTGGCGAGCGGCAAGGAACTGACCGACGTTGTGCCGCGCGTGAATTTCGCCACCGGCGGCGGGAGCATTGCCTGGAAGGCTGACAGTTCCGGTTTCTATTACACGCGGTATCCGCAGGGCAATGAGCGCCCGCCGGAAGATGCCAACTTCTACCAGCAGATCTACTTTCACAAACTAGGAACCGATGCCGCGCAGGACGTCTATGTGCTCGGCAAGGATTTTCCGCGCATTGCGGAAGTCAGGCTCCAGACCAGCGACGATGGGCGGTGGCTGCTGGCGTCGGTCGCGAACGGCGACGGCGGGCAGTTCGCTCACTATGTCATGGACTCGGACGGCGGCTGGGCGGACGTCACGCACTTCGAGGATGCCGTGGTATCGGTGAAGTTTGGTCCGTCAGAACGCGGTTCAGGCAACGCGCTCTACCTGCTGTCGCGCAAGAGCGCACCGCGCGGCCAGATTCTGCGGATGCCTCTGAAGAGCCTAACCCTGAAGGAGCCACCCTTTGATCTCGCCCACGCCGAAGTCGTGGTTCCGCAGAGCAGCGGGGGACCGGAGGAATCGGATCGCGCCTCAATCGAAGATTTCCTACCCACCTGGGGACACCTCTACGTTCTTGACATCATCGGTGGACCGTCGCGGCTGCGGGTTTTTGACGGGAAAGGGCAAGCTTTGCCTGCGCCGGGGCTGCCGCCGGTGTCGGCGGTCGATAGCCTGGTCAATCTTGGCGGCGGCGACGCGCTGCTTCATATTGCTACCTACTTGCAGCCGCCGGCCTGGTATCAGGTGGACGCCTCCAGCGGGAAATCGAAGCGCACCGCGCTGGTGGAGACGTCTCCGGTTAACTACGATGACGCCGAGGTCGTCCGCGAATTCGCGACTTCGAAAGACGGCACTCGCGTTCCAGTCAACATTATCCGACGGAAAGGCACCCGGCTCGATGACGCGAACCCAACAATCTTGACCGCTTACGGCGGCTATGACATCAGCACCAAGCCCGGGTTCCTGGGCGAAGAGTGGCGCCCATGGCTTGACCAGGGCGGAATCTTTGCCGAGGCCAACATCCGCGGCGGGGGCGAGTATGGCGAAGATTGGCATGCGGCGGGCAAGCTCACGCACAAGCAAAACGTCTTTGACGACTTCATTGCCAGCGCACAATATCTGATCGACAAGCACTACTCCTCGCCGGAACATCTGGCCATCATCGGCGGCAGCAACGGAGGCTTGCTGATGGGTGCAGCCTTCACACAGCGCCCCGATCTGTTCCGCGCTGTCGTGTCCTATGTGGGGATCTACGACATGCTGCGCGTCGAGATCGATCCCAACGGCCAGTTCAATACGACGGAATTCGGCACCGTGAAAGATCAGGAGCAGTTCAAGGCGCTGTACGGTTACTCGCCCTATCGTCACGTGAAAGATGGCACCGCATATCCTGCGATCCTCATGCCGACCGGGGAGAACGATCATCGGGTGAATCCGATGCAGTCGCGCAAGATGATCGCACGACTGCAGGCCGCGGATCGTTCAGGGCACCCCATCCTCCTGCGCACCAGTTCAACGGCCGGGCACGGCTTCGGCACCGCGCTCGACGAACGGATCGAAGAGGAGGCAGACGTGTACAGCTTCCTGTTCGACCAGCTGGGGATGCGGTATGGTCCCGCGAACCACTGAAGAATGGATCCCCTGTATTAAAACCGTGATTTGTCGGAGGGTTCTGACTTCGTCAAGGGCGAACTACACGGTCCGCGTTCCGGAGACTTCGTAAGCCAGCGAGACTCTTCCCGAGCGGTAGACCTTGCTGCTGGTCAGCCTGAGCTTCGTCGGATGGTATGGAGGTAGGAGTAAAGAAAGGCCGGCGCCCAACATTACGGGAATGATATTGACCTCGACAGTGTCGACATAGCCTGCATCGAGAAAGGTGCGAAACAGTTCGCTCCCGCCCATCAGCCATATGTCCCGCCCGCTCTTTTCCTTCAGTGCTTGCACCCAGGCTGGCTGAAGGTTGGAGACAATTGTCACTCCGGGGTGCTCGGCTGGCTTCATCGTGCGGGAGAAAACGATGCTGGTGATTCCTGAGAACGACTGTTTTCCAAGGCGCTGGATGGCCACGTCGTAGGTTTTCCGGCCCATCAGGAGCGTGTCGAATTCCGCCCAGATGCTTGCGAAATCTACCTCCGGGTCCATTTCAATCCAGTCGATTTCGCCGTTCGGGCCAACAATGAATCCATCGAGGCTGGTTGCTACCATGTACCGGATCTTGCGCATCTCGCACCTCCGGATTCGGCATTGGGCTGGAGTCTAACATTGCGATCGGTTAGGCCGGAATCGTTAGTCAAAGCCCGGATCTGGATCCGAGCAGGCCGGTACTCCGGGTATATAGTGAGTGGGAAGAAGAGTCGACTCGCATGAGACATTTACGAACTCTTTCGGGAACCATCTTCCTGGCCGCGATTCTAAGTTGTGCGCGCGTTTCCATCGCGCAGGCGACGCAAGCGGATCAATCCTGGAGTTCGACCAACCAGCAGGGGAGCGCGGGCGGGGCCATCAATCCCACACGCACGCAGCAGAGTCACTCTGAAGTCAACGGGCGGGTGGTGGATAAGACTTCGATTGAAAGGCTTGGTCCCGACGGCCGCTACGTCCCGTTCTCTGATACCGAAAAGGAGTCGGTTCGCGTCAACAGCACGACGTTGCGAACCACCGAGCGCACCTATGGGCGGGATGCCGATGGCCATCGCACCCTGATTCAGGAAACGCAGCAGGAATCACGCAGCCTGGCGAGCGGCGAGCAGACCGTAACACGGACGATGTCGAGTCCCGATGCGGATGGTGCAATGCATGTGACAAGGCGGGAATCGGAACATACACGGGAGGCCAGGCCCGGCGTGCAAGTGACGAATACAACGGTCCTGACGCCCGATGGGAATGGCGGGATGGCTCCCTCGCTGAAGACGGAACAGCGCCAGGAGCACAGTAATGACGGCACCGTGCAATCCAAGAAATCCACGCTCTTGCCCGACGGCAACGGCGGCTGGCAACTCAGCGAGGAGCGAGACACCACGACAAAGCCAGACGGCGCAGGCACAAGCACAAAGGAAGAACGCGTGCTGCGGCCGGACTCAGACGGCAAGCTGGCGGTAGTGGAACGCACGGTGAACCGGGAGTCCCAATCGAGCTCGGGAGAAAAGAGTGAGACGACTGATACTTACTCGACTAACGTTCCGGGCGTGGCCGGCGACAGCAGCTTGCAACTGGTGAAACGGGAGACGACAGTGCATCGCAACACCGGCGGAGGAGCAAAGACTACGACGAGAAAGATCGAGCAACCGCCTCCCGGGTCTCCGAACGGCGAGCTTCATGTGACCGAGGAGGCGATCGATATCGTGCGGCCGGGCGTGAATGGAACGGCAACCGAGACGCATACCACGTTGACCTCGGATGCCGATGGGCATCTTGGTCAGGTTTCCGTGGATATGGGAAAGACGAATAATCCGTCCGCTGTGCAGGTGGACATCGCTCCGAAGAAGTGAGGATGCTCCTTATTTTTTCAATTTGGAAAGAAAATGCCCCGGGCGATAACGTCCGGGGCATCGTGTTTGTGATGCGGGCGGTTAATTCAGATTGAGCGCCGGGAGAACATCGGTGCCCTCAATGCGAACGGCATCAAGATCACGGGGATCGAGGCCCAGGGCTTTCAGGACCGTCGGAGCAACCTGTGCGGTGCCGACCGAGGCCTTGACCGTCAGGGATGCGATGCTCGGATTGGAAACGATCAGGACGACGTTGGTATCGTCATGCGCGAAGCCGCCGTGTTCTTCCTGTTTCGAGTGGCTGCCCGAATAAGTAACGCCAACATTCGGGGTCACGATGATGTCAGGTGTGCGTGGATCTTTCTTCGGGTCGTTGTAGTTGAGGATCAGCGACGGACCGTAGTAGATCTGGCCCAGTCCGACTCCAGTCGTAGCTGAAGCATTCTCTTCAATAATCTGAACGGCCGCGTCGGTGTTCGACGAATCCTTGAGCCATAGGAGCGAGACGTCATCTTCCGTCGGCCCGATGCCGGTCGAATTGTTGGTCGATTCCGAGTTGGGGATGAAGCCGGCGTTCGACAACAGGGTGGCTGGCGAGGTGCCGTTGATGGTCTGGCCCACGTAGCGGGTGGGATCGATCGGGGACTGTCCGTGCTTGGCGGTGATCACGATCAGAGTTGAGTCGTACAGGCCTTCTTTCTTCAACTCGCGAACGAATGCAGCGATGGAAGCGTCGACGAACTTGAACTCGCCGAGCAGCGCCGCGCTGGGAGTGGCGGCCGCATCGAGGTATCCGCCGGTAACTCCGTTACTCTTCTCGATCAGCTTCTGGCCGACGCTGACAGCCTGGAAGTTCATCCCGAAGATGTTGGGAACGCTGCGCAGTTTTCCGCCGCCGAGGTGAGTCTTGCCGTCGATCCAGTTCAGGATGGCATCGACCTTCAGAGCGTCGTAGCACTGGATGTTCTGGAAGCTGTTGGTCCAGGCCGTGACATCGGAATTCGGATCGAGAACCTTGTCGCAGTGGACGCCGGTCGCGGTCGTCACGCCGGGCAGGCCGATAACAGTGGAGTTGATTTCGGGAGCGTAGAAATCGTCGAGGGCGGCCGGTCCGATGCCGGAGGCAACCGAGGAATAGGCCGGGTGCTTGTCGGACCAGGCAGCGACTCCGCCGTGCTGGTGAACGACACTGAAGATGCTGTTGGCGCGAACGAACGCCCAAGGCCAGATTGGCTGGCAATCCTGGCCCCGGTCGAGTTTCTGCGGATCAATGGAGGCGATGGTGCCGTCGGTCAGTGAAGCGCCGGGAGCGCCACCGTTCACCTTCGTCTGGTCGATGTCGATGCCTTCTTCATATTCGGTGGTGAAACCCGTGGGTTTCGCGCCTGGAGTGCAGGTCCCAGGTCCGTTTCCGTTGCCCGTCATGACCGCCGGGCCGTTTACCGCGCGGGAGTAGGCGACGTCATAGTAGACACCGGTCAGGGCGGGACTTCCGCCAGTGATTATGGCGGTGAGGCCGGGGAAAGAATCGGATGGCTTCGAGGTGCTGGCAGCGACGTAGTTGACGCCGTGGTTCGCCAGAGCCGCAATCGCCGGGCAATAGGGTCGTCCGTCGTTTACGCCATCGATGCCCTTGGCGCAGTTCTCGAAGTCGACGGCGTGCATGCCGTCCACGCTGATCAACAAAACGCGTTTAAAGTGACCGTCCTGGGCGGACGCAAGAGAAGACACGAGCAGCAGGGCGGACAGCCCCACACAAATCCCTCGTGATAGACGCATGATTTACCTCCGTGGCAGATTGAAAGGAACGTTTCGAAGAAGTATCAGAGGGAAATCAACGAGGCGTGACAACCGGATGAATACCAAATGAAAAGAGTGTAAATATTCTTTCAGGAAGCATTGGGAAGGCAAGCGGGAGGCGGAGTTCGATGTGTTGTGAACTCCGTGGTCCCCACCCTCTCTCACAAAACGCGAGAAGGGTGGGGCAACCTCGGGATGGATTTCGAAAAGCCCGCGTCTACTTCAGCGTCTTTACGTAGTCCGCAACTGCCTTGGCATCGTCCGCCGAGAGGCCAGCAAGCGCCTTCTTGTGGGGCGCCTTCTTGGCATCATTGCCGGTGGTCAGCAGATCGGTGATCTGAGCGGCTGTCAGGCTGGAGCCCTTCACGGCGGGACCTACCTTGCCAGCCCCATCCGGGCCATGGCAGGCGGCGCACTTTGCCTTGTAGGTAGCGGCGCCGTCTGCCGCAAAGGCAGGCAACGCGATGGATACGAATAATGCTGCGATCAGAAACAGTACGAGCAAGCGAGTGATTCTCATGAAGTCTCCTTCGGGATCGGGTTTTAATTAGGGCGAAACAGAGAATTCTAATTTTGCTGTGGAAAATGGATGTGATCCGGCTCACGAAAGGGTGTGAATGAAATCCGCAGGGAGTGTAACGGAATTGCGCAGCGGCATTGTGTTGTGCCGGTGGGACTTGCGTGGGCCGTCTCGCCCCGTAGGGGTGTGCTGAGATTTACTTTTGGAGTCTTCCCTAGCTTAGCGGGCCAGTTGGACGGTGAGGATCATGCCGGGGTGCAGGACGGCTACGTTGCGGTTGTCACGTTTCAGCGCGGTGACGGTGGTCTTATAGAGATTTGCGATGGAAGAAAGCGTTTCGCCAGATTTCACCTTGTGATGGACCACCGCTGGTTTTTCCGACCGAACTTCGGCGGTCTTGAGGCGCTCGATTTCGGCAGACTTCGTCGCCGGTGGCTTGGCGATGGCGGTCTCGGTCTTCGGGTGCTTCGAACGCGGAGACGCAGCTTCTTCGTCACGGGCGCTCGGTGAGATCGGCAAGTGCAGCGCCAGCACCTTGCGCCCGGCGAGAGTGTTGCCGCGGAGCCCGTTCCAGCGACGGAGTTGCTGTGGCGACACGCCGAAATTCTCGGCGACGGTTTCGACCGTGTCTCCCCTGCGAACTTTGTACCGCGTAATACGGCGGGAGTATGTAGCGACATCCGCGGAGGAATGTTGCCCGGAGGCGAGAGGAATCACGATGCGCGAGTTCGCTTCCAGCGGGCCATCGAGGTGGTTGGCCTCGATGATCGCCCGCGCAGTCACCCGGTAGCTGTGCGCCAGCGAAACTACGGTGTCGCCCGCATGAACGCTGTGATAGCGCCACCAGAGGCGTTTGTCCACGGGAATTTCTGCAATGGCAGCCTGATAATCTTCTTTGGTTCCGGCCGGGATGTGTAACTCAAATTTGCCTTCGCGCGGCGTGCTCAGCCGCAGCAGGCTCGGGTTCAGGTCCTGCAGCTCCGCAGCGGTCGAATTCACGCATTGCGCCACCAGCCGCAGGTCCACCGGGTAATTGATGGTGACCGTGTCGTAATCTGGAGGATTCTCCATCACGACACTTTCGAGCCCGTACTGTGACGGATTCTTGGCCATGATGGTGACGGCCAGAATGATGGGGACGTAGTTGCGGGTTTCCTTGGGAAGGACGTTGCGTCGGTAGAGTTCCCAGAAGTCAGCGTAACCGGTGCGCTTCACAGCAGCCTGCACGGTGCCGGGTCCGGAGTTATAGGCGGCCATGGCGAGGTACCAGTCGCCAAACTGCGCGTACAGATCTTTGAGGTGCTGGGCGGCAGCGCGAGTGGACTTGACGGGATCCTGGCGATCGTCGACCCACATGTTGTGGCTAAGGCCGTATCCGCGGGCGCGGCTCGCCATGAACTGCCAGATGCCACGGGCCCCGGCGCGGGAAACGGCAAGCGGATGGAACCCGGATTCGGCTTGCGCCAAGTAGATAAGGTCCTGCGGGACGCCTTCGTCTTTCAGCGTCGCGATAATCATGTCGTGATAACGGCCGGAGCGTGAGAGAGCGCGCTCGAAAATGCCGCGGCCGCGGCCCTGGAAGTAGGCAATGTATCCGGCCACCTGGTCGGTCATCATCAGGGGCAGATCGGAGTGCGTGTTTTTCACCTCCGCTTCCGCCTTGGCCTTGGTACGAGCATCAGCGGAGGGAGCGAGCTGGTTGGTTTCGTCGATTGGGGCAGGCTCGGATTTCTGCTGCGGCTCCTGCTGCGCGTCGGCCTGCTGGGCGTCACCTTCAGTGCCGCCAGGATAGATTTCGTTCACGCCCTGGACGACCCGGTCGAACTCCTGCTGCAGCCGCTGGTCAGAACGCACATCGAACTTGCTGTCGAGGAGCGCGTTCATCGCATTGTCGAAATTCTTCTTGGCGTCATCCGACTTGCCGGCGTGATAGTTAGCAAGGCCGGCCTGGTATTCCATTTCCACGCGCGTGATCAGATCGGCAACCGGGTCGGGGCCCTGGGCGGCAGGCGCGGGAGCTGGTGACTCCTGCTGTTGCGGTTCCGCCGAAGTTTGAGGGATTTGCGAAATGGGCGGTTGCGACGATTGAGTCTTGGCTTGCGGAGGCGCGGCCGGCTGCAGTGCGGGCGCTGAAGCAGGCGGCAACAAAGAAACAGGCTTCTGAGCAGTTTGGCACGCGCACCCGGCAGCGAGCAGGGACGCGAGAGTGGCGATCCGGACCTCGAAAACAGCTAATCGCATTGTTCCTCTATGAGATGCGCCCTTCTCCCGTTGTGAAAGCCCGGTGAATTCTAACAAAAATCGTAACTTCCGGTTGCGGCTGGGTCAATCGCTGGATGGGAACTACGGGGGTTACTTTAGACAGGTCTGGTCAGGTTACTTCAACGCGGATGTGGGCGCCTTCGCCGATTCGTTTTGATGCGGCGGAGCGGGAATTACGGTGGAGAGCCGCAAGCAAGATTACCGGCGGAATGCTTATGGAGCGCCCCCGTATCGTCCGTTGCCATAGGAGATTCCTCGGCCCGCTGGTGAAAGCGCGCCTTGGGAATGGCGCCGTCGCGAGGAAATCGGGAGATACTTTTCGCGGTATTCATCCGCGGGGCTTAGGAATAACGCCACCGGATGAGAGCAGGTGTTCTCGCGTTCTTCGCTCGCTCGATTGCCGAAGACGGGTAGCGGTTTCCTACACTCTCCAATGGTCCGCGCGCCAGTGCTGGATGGCTTTCTTGATGTCCGCGCGGCTGAGCTTTTCGTTCAGGGCACGCTCCACGAGTTTCGGAACCTCGCCGTCGGAGGCAAAACGCAATCCGATCAGTTGGCTTTCGGTCAATTCCGGAATGCGCGAGCGCAAGGGTTCAGAGAGGAGCTGGGAGAGGCGCAGCCGTTCTTCCAGCCGAATGACGCGGTCCTGCACCTTGACTGCGTAGAGGCGTTCCTTCAGGGCAGTCATCAGCAACGCGAAGGCAAGCAGGATGAGCAGGAAGGCGTGGAAGTCGTCGCGGAGGCTGCCCTCGGTGATGTGTGCGAAGAAGTGAATCAGAGAGAGCAGGAGTCCAAGTGCGAAGACCGGCAGCAGGAAGAAATGGAACCAGGGATCGAAGCGTGTGTGGTGAGCAAAATCCTGGGGCGTGTGGTCGGCCATGAGGGCTCCTTCTTAAGGCGGGCCAAGTGTAGCAGAGTAGGTAAGGCTGACGACGCCCAGGAACTCGGGAGCTCAGGATGACACAACTAAAGTGGTGAAAAAGGGAAAGGGTACGAGACGCCCCCCTGGCATCTCGTACCCCCGCTCTGCCTATGGAAAGCGCGCTACTGAGCCAAGGCGAGCAATATCTCGTCCGTCTCCGGGACGTTGCGGGCCTTCAATTCCTTCTCCGCGTGGCCCGCGGGCACGGTGTAAGAGGTCATTGAGTTCGACATCCTGACACCCACCAGGAAGTACTGGCTTCCATAGCGATGGAAGACCAAAGCGCTGCTGGAGGCGGTCTTCGGCGGCTCGGCCGGCGAAACCATCGAGTAGATGGCGAATTTGGCGGCCCGGTTCTGGAGCAGCGCCTGCGACAGGTCCCATCCGGTGATGTTCATCGTGTAGGTACCGGCGGGAGCGACCTTGTCTCCGGCCACAAATTCGAAGGGAATATTGGCCGAGATTCTGTGGTTGCCTTGCGCCGCGGCCATCAGGGGCAGGATCGTCATTGCCATCGCCAACACTCGAGCTGCGTTCTTCATATATCGCCTCCGAATTTTGTCTGCTTCCGTATGGAAGTGTGGCGATATTGCGCCCGATCGCGGGAAAGGTCCATGGAGGCAGTCTGAAGAGAAATCAATTAATCTGAAGAATCCTCCCCGAACCTTGACAGGTGAAGGGAGGCAGAGAAGAATTTTGGTAGCCGGTGGGGTCTCAGCGAACATGCCAGTTCAAAAAGCATGCTTTGGCGAATTTGAGTTGGATTTCGGCCGCTTCCAGCTAGTCCGCGCAGGAAAGCCGGTGCGGCTGGAAGGCCTGCCACTGCAGCTCCTGATCTTTCTCATCCAGAACCAGCGTCAGTTGGTCACGCGTGAGCAGATCGCCGGCGCGTTGTGGGGAAAAGACGTATTCGTCGATGTAGAGCAAGGAATCAACACGGCGATCCGCAAAATCCGTTTGGCGCTTGGAGACGATTCGCTGCAGCCGAAATATCTGCAGACGGTGGTGGGGCGGGGATATCGTTTCGTGGCTGAGATCCGCAGCGAAGACGAAGGAACTCCGTTCCACATTACTCCGGAGGAGTTCGGGCAGGCACTGATGGCTGCCGCCGGACTGGACCCGGAGAATCGGAAACCGGAAGAGTAAGCGATAACCGAAGTTGTGTTCTGGCGGTGCGAGCGTCCAGAAATTTCCTATCCCAACTAACGCCCGCGTACAATCTCCTGTCGCGGAATCTCTCTCTACTGACTGGAATCCAAGACAGCTATGAAAGCTATACAGGTGAAGCAGACCGGAGGGCCTGAGGTTCTGGAACTGGCGGATTTGCCCGTCCCCGAGCCGAAGGCAACTGAGGCAGTAGTAAAGATTGCGGCCTCGGGCGTGAACTTTATCGATGTCTACCATCGCGAGGGCCGCTACAAGCTGCCACTTCCCTTTATCGCCGGACAAGAAGGGGCGGGGGTGGTGACGGCGGTCGGCGCCGACGTGAAGGAAGTAAAGAAGGGGGATCGAGTGGCGTGGGCGGGAGTGCAGGGATCTTATGCGGAATACATCGCTGTCCCGGCGGACAAACTCGTACCGGTCCCTGAAGGCGTAACCGACCAGCAAGCTGCGGCCACCATGCTGCAAGGCATGACGGCGCACTACCTTTCGCACAGCACCTTTCCCTTGAAACGTGGCGAGACTGCACTGATTCACGCTGCCGCCGGTGGCGTGGGATTGCTGCTCACGCAGATGGCGCATAACATCGGCGCTCGCGTGATTGGCACCGTTTCAACCGAGGAAAAAGCAAAGCTGGCGCGCGCAGCGGGCGCAGACGAAATCATCTTCTATACGCACACGGATTTTGAGGCGGAGACCAAGCGCCTGACTGGCGGTAAGGGCGTGGATGTGGTGTACGACTCGGTCGGGAAAACGACATTCGAGAAGGGGCTGAACGTTTTGCGTCCACGCGGATATATGGTTTTGTTCGGCGGATCAAGCGGAGCGGTCGCGCCGTTTGACCTGATCCAGTTATCGGTCAAAGGATCGCTGTTCGTGACGCGTCCGACCCTGGGGCATTACACTTTGACGCGCGAGGAATTGGTAGCGCGTTCCGGTGCGGTGTTTGGGATGATCGGTGCGGGCAACCTGAAGCTACGAATCGAGCATACGTATCCACTTGCCGAAGCGCAGCGCGCTCATCAGGAATTGGAAGGACGGAAGACGACAGGAAAGTTGCTGCTGTTGCCGTAATCAACCTAAGGAACCCACATGAAAGCGATTCGGGTACAGCATACGGGCGGTCCGGAGGTGATGGAATTGGTGGAGGTTCCGGTTCCGCAGCCCAAGGCCAACGAGGTGCTGGTCAAAATCTCAGTGGCGGGAGTGAATACCATCGATGTGCAGTTTCGCGATGGCCGGCTGCGAACCCCTGTGCCCTTTATTCCTGGGCAGGAGGGCGTTGGTGTAGTCACATCCGTCGGAGCGAATGTGAAGGCGGTGAAGGCTGGGGACCGCGTGGCATGGAGCGGAGCGTTAGGTTCATACGCGGAATACCTGGCGTCGCCGGAAGAACATCTCGTGCCGGTGCCCCTGACGATCAACGACGAACAAGCCGTTGCCGCCATGATGCACGGTTTGACGGCACACTATCTTGTCAACGATGCCCACAAGCTGAAGGCCGGCGAGATCGCGCTGGTACATGCGGCTGCTGGAGGCGTGGGATTGATTGTCGTGCAGATGGCCCATGCGTTAGGAGCGAAGGTCATTGGCACGGTGTCGAGCGACGACAAGGCGGCGTTCGCAAAAGAAGCCGGGGCTGATGAGGTCGTCGTCTTCACCAGGCAGGATTTCGAGGCGGAAGTGAAGCGGTTCACGGGTGGCAAAGGCGTCGACGTCGTGTATGACGGCGTGGGAAAGGCGACGTTCGAGAAGAATCTGAATGTCATGAAGCTGCGGGGGATGCTGGTGCTCTACGGCATGTCGAGCGGTCCGGTGCCCCCGGTCGATCCCGCAAAGCTGTCGGAAAAAGGATCTTTGTACATGGCGCGTACGACCCTGGCGCACTTCACAGCGACGCGCGAAGAGTTAATCGCGCGAACCAGTTCCCTGTTTGCGATGATTGCGGACGGCCGATTGAAGATGCTGATCGCGAAGAAGTATCCGTTGGCCGAAGCGGCGCAAGCCCACAGAGAGATGGAAGGACGGGCGTTGGCGGGAAAAATTTTGCTGGTCCCGTAGCGGCCAGCTCTTTGCCAGCAAAAAGAGAGCGCGCGAACTTCCGTTACGCGCTCAACGGTGCACCGGTCGGCTTCGTCGAGACGTTGCTCGGCAATGTCTGCCGCGACCCGGGAATTAATTCATAGACAGGAAGACGAAGCGGATCTAACTCTCTACGCCTGCCGGGTCTGCCTCACTCAAATCAATCGCAAGTTTGGAAAGTCCCGCTGATAACGCGAGGGGTCCAGCGTGAAAAGACAATCGGCCTGCAACATAGCGTGGGCGGCGATAATGAAGTCCGCAAGCAGGCGCCTTGGTGCAGCTCCGCCGGAGCGGCGTCGTCGCTGGGCATAGGCTGCGAATCCATCCGCGCACTTCCGCCAAACTGGCTCGCCCATGAGGAATTCGACAACGATCCCAGTTTCGGAGAGGAATTGTTCGACGAATCCTCGTGAAGCCAGCGGATGCGCGAGCAATTCCACGTAAACGGGAGCGCAAACCACGATGGCTCCCTGAGCGTGCGCTTTCCTGAGTTCTTGTTCGACGCGGGAGGCTGATGGCTCATTGGACCACAAGCAAGAGAGAATGTCTGAGTCGAGCGCGGTCTTCATCGGCGGTGCGGTTCTTCATCATCGTCGCTGCGCATGTCATCGACCCACTTCTTGATTCCTTTTTCGCCGCCGGGAAACGGGCCAAGGGCTCCACGATATTTCTCAAACGGGTTCTCATCGCCGCGGGACGGACGAATTACAGTGCGATCTCCCTCAATGACAAAGTCGACACGATCTCCAGTCGACAAGCCGAGGCGATTGCGAATTTCCTGCGGAATCGTGACCTGTCCCTTGGAAGTGACAGAGCTGGAGTAATGATTCTTTATCATAATTCCTTACAGTAAGGATATATGGTATTACTCCCAGCGGTCAAGCGCCGCCATCGCTGGCCATCTTTGATCGAAGGGAGAATACGTAGCGCAGCTAGGTCTCTAGGTTGTGGTTATCTCTGACGCGAATAGTCGCGGAGGTACGGCGGCAACTTGCGATTCGGATCCAGCCTTTCGTCGGCAATGGCAGCTCCGGTTTTCATCTCGAGCGGAATCACTCCTGCCCACGTCGGGAACGAATAATCTTCCTCGTCGTCGATTGGCGGGCCGATCCGGACCTTGGCGCTGAATTCGTCAATCGGCAGCCGCAGCGCTGACGTCGCTTTCAGTTCCTGCTCGTTGGGCTGGCGGGAATCGTCCCAACGGCCGGGCAGGATGTGCTCCGAGAGCACGCGCAGCACCGCAAGCTTTTCCGCGGGATCTTCCACTAAAGTCGCCTTCCCCAGGATGACCACCGAACGATAGTTCATGGAGTGATTGAAAACGGAGCGGGCAAGCACGAGCCCGTCGAGCAGCGTGACCGTGACGCACATCGGAATGCCCTGCTTCAGGTTGCGCAACATGCGGCTGGCGGCGGAACCGTGAATGTAAAGATTCGCGCCATCGCGGCCGTAGGAAGTGGGAATCACGTATGGCTGGCCTTCGACGGAGAACCCGATGTGACAGAGAAATCCCTCGTCAAGGATGCGATACACGGACTCGCGATCGTAGACGGCGCGTTGCGGTTCACGGACCACACGGGTGCGCCCGCTGGGCATTTGGGTTTCGGACATGGAGAGATGAACTCCGGGCTAGCGCCAAGGATGGATGAACAGGAATTTTAACATTGTGATGCGTCATCCTCACTGTCGCCGTTTTACCGGCGGAGGGAGCGATCTTCAGGCCGGAAGAGCGCAAGGCAACGAGATCCTTCGCTCCGCCTGAACTGCGGCTGCGCTCAGGATGACGCAGCGTAAATTGCTTATGGCGCCTGATACAGATTCTTGCGGTACACGGTAGCAAACAGCAGCGCGACCAAGCCGAGCACGATCGGGGTGAAGATGCTGGCTTCGGGTCCGACGCTGCCTCCGGTCAGCCACGTGGGACCATGGAAGGCGGAGTTGAAGAGGTTGTGATAGGGAGCGAGCCCGCTATCGGGCACTCCGTAGAAGAAGGTCTGGCCCCAATCCCATCCCGCATGGAAACCGACAGCCCACCAAAGATTTCCGCGGCGAAGCAGAAACAAGCAGAAAAGCAAGCCGAACAAAACGACGGAAACCAGTCCGAATTTAGTTTCTCCGGGATTGCCGGCGTGAGCAACGCCGAATAGCACCGACAGGAGAACTGCCGAGGGCCAGAATCCCATGCCCGTGGTCAGCGTGTATTGCACGTATCCACGGAAAAGGAATTCTTCGGACAAGCCGACCAGCAGAAACGTAAGACTCCAGGCGCCGGTCGCAGAAAGTAAAGTCCCGCCGTGGATCGCCATGCCGGTGATCCGGAAGCCATGAAACAGCGAGATGCCCAGCAGGCAGCCGGTAATGGCGGTGAAGCCGACGATGGTGCCGATCCAGAAATCCTTGCCAAGCGCCGAGCGCAGCGGAAGACCATACTGTCCCCATTTGCGCCGCTCGATCAAGGTCATGATCAGAGCCGCAAGGGCGGCGGGAAGAAGATTGGCGGTTTCGAGGGCGCTGAGGCCGAGCGGAGTTAGGCTGGACAGGGCAAAGCCGCCGCTAGGCGGTTTCCCGCCGCGGGCTACGATGATGACGCCGGCCACCACTGCTAATGCGATGAAAATCGCGCCGGCAATTGCCACAAAGATCAGCAAGCGCCACCCGGCGCGGATTCCGTTCGGCCCTCGAAAGACGGTATTCGGGGGCGGCGGCGGAGTAGTCAGTGGGGGCGGCGGCGGAGCAGGAAGGGGAATGTTGGCTTCGGACATGGCGCAGTTCTCTGGAGGAGTGGAGTTGGTGCGCGTTCAGCATACTCGATTGCGAGGATTGACGGAGGCTTTCTTAGCTTTAAGTTTATTTCCGATTCCCAAATTCTCGCACCGCCTCACGAACACGAGGGCGTCTTAGGATCCATGCCTAGCCCAGCCACTGAGGGTTCATATACGTGCCGTCAAAGTCGTGGGAGATTTTGTACCGCTCGAACTCGCCTTTTCCCGCCGCGTTCTCGGTTTTGGCCAGAAGCACCGCTACTTCATCGGCGCTGAGAGGTCGAAAACTGCGGGCAGCGTCCAGCGCCTGCTGCAGGATCGGCATCGTATCGCAACCCGTGATGACGACACTGGTCGGCAGGTTCATGGCGTAGTGAAGGCACTCGACAGGAGTGGCGGTCTTGCTGTTGAGGATCTGCTTGTCGCCCATCGGCTTCATCCCCAGCACTCCGATTCCGTGCTTCACCAGCACGGGTAGAACCGTTTTCTCGAAACTCTCAAAGTGCGCGTCCATGACGTTGAGCGGCATCTGCACCGCGTCGAAGGTGAACTGGTGGGCGAAACCGGTCTCAAGCATCTTGAGGTGAATGTCTGGATTCTTGTGCCCAGTGAATCCGATATAGCGGATCTTGCCTTGCTTCTTGGCTTCGAGAGCAGCTTCCATGCCGCCACCGGGAGCGAAGATACGCGCCGGATCGGTGTCGCGAATCACCTCGTGAAACTGGAGCAAGTCAATGTGATCGGACTGCAGGCGTTTCAGAGATTCTTCCAGCTGCTCGTTCGCGGCCTTCTTGGTCTGGCCGTCGATCTTTGTCATTAGAAATGCCTTTTGTCGATAACCGTTGCGCAGGGCCTTTCCCATGCGGATCTCGCTCTCGCCGCCGTTGTAATCCCAGCAATTGTCGAGGAAGTTCACGCCATGATCGAGCGCGGTGCGGATGATGCGAATGCTTTCCTGCTCGTCCGATTGCATGCCGATGTGATAACCGCCGAGGCCGATGATCGAAACTTTTTCGCCGGAACGTCCGAGAGTGCGCATGGGAACAGAATCCTCGGACGCATGCGCGTGCTTGTCAGCGAGAGAAGCTGCGATCGTGGTAGCGGTGGTGGCTTTCAGAAACTCTCTTCGATCCATGCGGGGCTCCTCAGAATGTGGTCGAGCGGAGTTTGCAGTGTACTTGAGAAAGGGAACGAGAGGAATACAGCGGGCATTGGGCCCGAAATCCCGGAGCGTTGGACGCCCCGTCCTGGAAAGCATTTCGAAGGTCCACTAGGCCTGACTCAGTGCGTCATCTCGAAGGTCCCGAGCTTTCGCCGGCGGCCGAGGGGATCTCCGGGTAAACGGGTGACTGTGCTCTTCGAGACTCCGGTCAACTCCACTTCGAGTTTCTTGCGCTTGGAGATCCTTCGCTCCGCCTGAAAAGCGGCTGCGCTCAGGATGACGCACCCCGATTGACGCATTCGATGTGGAAGCGCGAAGGCACTCCACCAAATGCTTACCAGTTCAGCTTCAGGGCAAACTGGAACTGCCGCGGATCGTAGGCTGCGGTTGGCTGACCGGCATTGGTAAAGAGCGGGCTCACCGCAGACACATTCATCTTATTAGCGATGTTGAACATGTCTGCGATCAGGTCCATGTTCAGGCGCTCGCCGAAGTAGATGCGGCGGGCCACACGCAGATCATCGAACACCGTCCACGGCTGCACACCGGAGTTGCGGCCGAGATTTCCGTCGAGGGAAAGCAGCGTCCCGTTGAAGTTCTCGATGCAAGGCTCCTGGAACACTCCAGTTGGAGACGCTTTTGAGGTCACGGGCGTATTCCCCAGCGCAGTGCATGCGGGATTGACGAATGTATTCGGACGCCCGGTCAGCGACGAAAGCTGCAGGTTGTCTCCGCTCGCGGTGATGATGTTATACGGACGCCCGGATGCCACTTCAATCAGGGGAGCGAACGTCCAGTTGCTGAGGAACTTTCTTCCGAATCCCGGCCCCGCCAATTTACCGCTTTGATAAACGCCGCTGAACACGAAACGGTGGCGCTGGTCGAACAACGAGGTCGAACGGTCATAGCCGGGGTAATAGCTGTCCTGCGGCGTGAGCGTCGACTGCAAGTCGGTCGAATCATCGATGGCATGCGACCAGGTGTAAGAAGCCAGGAACTCATAGTGGCTGGTGAAGCGCTTGCGGAGGTTGGCGCTGAAGCCGTGATAGATCGAACTCCCGTTGGAGTAGTTCGCGTCCATATCGCCGAACGGAACACAGTTCGAGAACGCGGGAGTGGTGGGATCGCAGGCGGTGTTAAAGCCCTGGTTGGCCAGCGATGGAAGAATCGTCTGGGTCGCCAACTGGACGCATGCCGCTCCGCCGCTCAACAAATACGCTGCGGCGATGGACGGGTTGAGGCCGCCGGGCCGGAAGAAATTCATCATGGAGGCATCGACGTAGGGCTGTCCCGTGACCGGGCTCACGCCGCAGCCGCTCACCAGAAATGGACTGCTCGGCGGAGTCTGGTTGGCTGCCACTGCCGCCTGGGAGGCCGCGATGAAGTTCGAAACCATCAGGTCACCACGGATCGTGTTGGCATTGATCGGCCGATTGAGGTGACGTCCGCCGTTGAAGTTGTAAGCGAGGTTCAGCGCGAAGCCGTCGCCGAGGTCGCGCTCCACGCTCAGATTGGCCTGTTGTGCGTAGGCATAAACAAAGTTCTTCGACTGCGGATAACCAAAGGGCTGGAAGGCGAGCGGAAAAAATGTGCCGCCGGCCAGGTTCAGGTAATTCTGGTTCACGAAGAGAAGAGGATTGGCCGCGGTGGCCGTGGAAGGGGTGAATGGAGCCGGATTGAAACGCTGTTGGCCCGCGATGTATCCGGGCACCGTCGGCAGGCATGAGCTGACGTTCAACGTTCCCTGGAAAATGTTCGCCGCGTTCAGACTGGCCGGGCCCGCATCTGCCGGATTGGTATCGCAGGGACTGCCACCCGCGAACGCGAGCTGTCCGCTGGTGGAACCGTCGGATGCATCCCCGAGGAAATAAAGTCCGAGAAGCGGATGGTCGTAGAACATTCCATAGGAGGCGCGAACCACGGTCTTGCCATCCCCCTTGGGATCCCAAGCGACGCCGAGGCGCGGCTGGACGTTATTCGCGTCAGTCTGGATTCCCTTCTGCAGTCCCAGCAGCTTGTAACCGAAGGCAGCGAGACCCTGCGGCTGCGTGAACTTCGGCGGAAACTCGACGTCATAGCGGACGCCGAAGTTGAGCGTGACCGTGGGGCTTGCGCGCCACGAATCCTGCCAGAAAGCGCCGAAGGGCAGGTTGCGGAAAGAATCCTGCGGACTGCCAATGCCCTGCACCATGTCCCCGGGAATCCCGAGGCCGTATACCTGCACCGGGCTGAACCCGGGGAAAGCCGGACACAAGGCAGCCGGCACATTGTTCGCGGTGCAGATGTTTGAGAAGCCGAGAGTCGCCGCGTTGAGGGGCCCGAAATCGAAAACACCACCGTAGTTCACCGTGAAGACCGCGGTCAGCGGCAGATAATTGAAGTCGACTCCGAACTTGGTGTCATGGCGTCCGATGGTCCAGGAAAAATTGTCAGTGAACTGGTACCGGTTCTCGGTGCGCTGGATATAGGAGTAGGGTTCGCGCCCGAAATAAGCGAATCCCGGGATGTTTACTGCGATATCGGATCCCGAGGGGATCGCGGTGTTATAGAAGTACGAGAGGCCGCGCCGGGCATACTGAAAGCGAAACTCGTTAACCTTGTTCCCACCAAACGTCCAGGTGTCCTGAACAGTGGCGGCAACGTCACGATAAGTCTGCTGCGAGGTGCGGGAATACGCGTTCTGTCCGAAGGGCTGATCCTGGCCGCCGACTTCAATACCGGTTACGGTACTCGGGCTGATATTGACTCGCAGCATGAGCCGGTTATTGGCATTCACGTTGTGGTCAATGCGCAATGAATAGAGGCTAGTGCCTTCAAAGATCGGAAAATTTCCGCGCTGCGAATTGAGGCTTTGAAATGCGCTCGGGAGCGAGTTGCACAACGTGTTCCCCGCCTGGTTGCAGGAGGTCGGAAACTGTGTCAGCGGGCTCGAGCCGTTCGACGGAACCGGAATCGCTCCGGCTCCCGCCAGGGCAAGAAAGCTCTGCGGATAAGAACCGTTCAACGCAACCCCGGACGAGCCGCCAACAAACGCAGCGTACAGCGCCGCTTCCTGCCCGTATCCGGCGGCGAGAAGCGGACTCACACCGGCGAGCGTTGCTTCCGCGGCCGGGAGATTCTGAAAGAAAGCTTGCTGGTCAGAAGTGGCGTTGACTCCCGACTGAATGGAACCTGGGGGCAGAGCAAAGGCACTTGAGAGATCCACGTTATTCAGCAGCCCGAAACAAGAAGTGCTCCCGACACAATCCTGCCCGATGCTGGAGAAGCCAGTTTCATGGCGGCGCGTGATTTCGTATGAGAAGTAGTAGTACGTCTTGTCCTTCTTGATGGGACCGCCGAAAGCGGCTCCTGCCTGCACGCGCGTGTATGCCGGGTTGCTCACCGTGCTGAAGGGATTGACTGCCTGAAAGTTCCGGTTGCGGAGATATCCGAAGACATCGCCATGGAAATCGTTCGATCCGGAGCGCGTGATGATGTTGACTACACCGCCGGAGGCGCGCCCATACTCAGCAGCGTAATTGTTCGTGATGATCTGGAATTCCTGCACTGCCTCCTGCGATACGGTGGAGCGGACACCGTTGACCGAGTTGTCAGTCGCATCGGCGCCATCGACGTTGACCAGATTGGAGCGCGCGCGCTGGCCGCTCATGTTCAGGCCGGAGGTCGGGGCCGCGCCGGTGTTGGGCGCGTTATCGCGAACTACCTGCGAATCGGTCAGCGTGAAATTGATGTAGTTGCGACCGTTGATCGGCAGGTTGTCGATGCGGCGTTGACCGATCGTATCGGTGGTCGAACTGCGCGAGGTCTCCACCAATTCAGCCTGCGAGGTAACTTCTACTACTTCCTTTCCGCCCGAAACGGAAAGGGCGATCGGCAACTCTACGAGTCCGCCGACCGTGATGGACACTCCTGTGCTCTCGGTTTTCGTAAAGCGCGGAGCTTCGACGGTTACGGTGTAAGTGCCGGGAGGAAGCAAGCGGGCGCTGTATCCGCCCTGGTTATCGCTAGTGGCGCTGCGCTCGAGGCCCTTGGCGACATCGCGCACGGTAACGGTGGCATTCGTGACCAGGTTCCCGCCGGGATCTTTCACCGTCACGTGGAGGTCGCCCGTGGCGGCACCCCCCTGGGCAAATGCGGCGGCGGTTGTGAGCAACAGAGCACACAAAACGACCAACAGGGGTTTCACGGTAGCGCGCATAGGATTCTCCCTTGAACTCGCGGGGGCGAGCCGGCACGAGCAATGCCGAGCACGGCGGATAGCCGAAGCACTCACGAAAAAGTTTGGACAGATTGCAGCTTCGCTGGTTTGTACAACATGGAAGGGGACGAAAACAAGTCGTGAGTCGAGTTCCCGGTTGTTCCTAAAGTAACCTGTTGTGAAGTGTTGCGATCCGCGACACGCTGGGAACAACGCGAAGAACAGTGACGGAGGCCGCCCTCACTATAAAGAAGTCTTACGAGTTCAATATGCGCACTGAGGCCGCCGGGTTCTGCAACCGCCCGAGGAGCATGGCGGAACTGGAGAGCTGGTTGTAGCCATCAAGAATCGGGGACCCAGACGAGCGTGCAGTCGGCCAAACCCAGGCACAGCCAATCCGGAACAATGCGAGTGTTGCGTTGTATCGCAGGAGTGTTGCCTGCTGGACCAACTGTCGTGCCGCTTCGGAAGTGGCAGCATCGTTGGCAGCAAGGGCGGTCTCGCCGGCACGAATCAGAAAGGCTGCATTGTGCGACGCGCGCCGAACATAGGCTGCGGTAGCGGTCAGCCGTTTGCGCTGCACGTGGCGAAATTCACGAGCGGGAAGGCGGCAACGTAGGTATTCGTTTTCCTGAGGGTCGATGAGGTTGCGGAATGCGACGATGTCGAGCGGCTCGATAACAGCAGCCGGGTCGATCGCAGGCGCCAGACTGCGCGATATTGCGATGCGAACTGTGATGACCAGCGAAATAACTGCGACGATGACGAGCAGGATGGCAAGAGTCATTGATGTAAGAGACGCTCCAATTCGCGGTTCCAGGAAGACAGGGTGTCATTGTCGGGGAGCGTAATCGCGGGAACACTGGGACGCCTTTGCGGAACAAGCAGGTAGTAGGCCCACAGTAAAACGACGAAGTGATATGTACCCATACTTACGAATTCGAGACGATAGCGCGTCTCGTTGGGGAGACCCGCATTTGCGACGAGAGCTGCGTTCGCGAGGTGAACGGTAGCAGAGATGGCCAGGCCAAGAGCGATTCCGAAGGACGCACGCAACATGGGCACGCGGAAGTAGCGTGAGAAAGCCAAGATGAAGACCAGGATCCCGGTCTCGACCAGATAACTTGACTGCTGGATCAGGTGTGCACCGCGAATTATGCCCAACTGACTGTCGTGGGCGGCAAATGTATCGACCAGCGCAGCCAAAAATACAAGAAAAATTCCCGTTCCCCGGATGAGGTTCCTTCCCAGCCTAGCGATCGCAGGGTAGGAATGATAAGTCTGCTGGAAAACTTCGGCCAGGACTGTGAATTTAAGGAGTGCTTCGACTAACAGGACGGCCCAAAACACATGCCACCACACATTCGCGGTTACATTGCTGGCGATGTCTGCTCCGTAACTGATGAGTTCAGCTACGGCGCCAACAACCGCGAACACAAAAAATGCGGGGTAGACCCTGTGGAGTCCGCGCCTCCGAAGAGCGGCGGCAAGAACCAGTAACAATATGTTTGGAGCCACCCACAGGTAGTTCCAAAGCCATGAATGCGCCTGCAGCATAGCCGTCGGCATGGACTATACCGCGACTTGCTGCAGGCAGCAAAGGTCATTCACGTTTGTCCGTTTTTCGTAAGGCGAGCGAGTTTGGCGTGCGGCTCGCGGTCTTTCATGCATAATTAACAGATTACGGCTTGCACAAAGTGTTACCGCAACCTGTATTGCCCGATCCCCCATCGGCGAGGACGGCGGTTGGAACGGCCAGAGTGCTGAGGAACAGGATCGCTGCGCTGACTACGAGTAGCATACGTTTCACGGGGGATTCTCCTTTTTTGTTTGTAGTTTGAAATTGACTGCAAATTGACCTCGAATACTGTCATGGCGGGGCTTGTGCGCGAACACAAGTGCAAGACCCTCTGACCGTCCGGAATTTGTAACAAAAGTAAAAAAATGACGCTGAAATCAGCTCTCGACGATCTCCGGCAAACCACGCTTGCCGCGGTGTCGGGATTGCTTGGCAAGCTGATCTACCTGGCCTCGCTTCGACAACCCGCGGGCCGTTACGAACACTGGGGAATGAAGACTGTGCACGGAGCCGAATCGGCCGATCGCGCGCTGCGCGCCGCGCATGCTGAGGTTCTGGCGGGAGTGCTGCGGACACCAGTCGCTAGACTGGTCGACGATCTAGAGGAGTCGAGACGCGGCAGTGGAGTTGCTGCGCCGGCTTATATCGAGGAGATGCAAAATCGCTTCGAGCGATTGCTGCCGGGAGACCGGACGGACTCGCCGGCAGCAGTTCATCTCAGTTCAGTACTGGCGGCGCTTTCACAGCTGGAGCGGAATCGATCGCGCGCCACTCGGTCAATTTCATAGCCACTCCCACCACCTGCCCGAGCACTTCCGCATCCTGCGGATGACGCAGAATCCGAACCGGGACCGGCGACAACGGATGTGGTTGCAGAATCAGATCGTCTCGCCGCATGCCGCACCAGCAGCAGGTGTGCCCCTCGCGAGTCTCCACGAAATAGATTGGCCGCTCGTATTCTGAGCGCCAGGAGCCTTCGATCACCTTATTCCTGGACTCATCCACTTGTATGAAACTGCCGGGCGGCAAAATCGGATACATGGTGAAGTCCTGCGTCCCCACGTACCCGTATGTGAAGTCGCTGGTGGCGAACTTCGAGAGATAGGCCAGCGGCACGAGTCCCCACTGCTCGACCATCCGGCCAAGGTTCGTCGTGCGGCGTTCGTCAAAACCGGGGTCCATTCGCAGTGGCACTTGTACGTTCGCGAGACCGGCCAACGCGTCGGAAATGTGCGACTTGGGTGGCGACACCAGACCGAGATCAGCGGCCATGTTGCCCATGTCAACCCCGTACCAGGACAACAATTCCCGGAGGTCGCGGCGATAGATGACCGACAAGGTGTAGAGGCGGAAGATGCTCGGGAGAATGCCCTTCGTCTCGATATCGGACAGACGGCTGGGAGGAATGGAAAATTCCTCATTCCGGTATTTTTCTGCGATGCGTGCGCTTGAGTTTTCCACGTCGCGCATCGTAAGACCGAGCTTCTCACGAAGTGTACGCAGGCTCTTGCCAGCCGGCAACATAGACAAAGCCTCCCCCGATTTTGGGCGGATGATAGCAGAGTTTCCTTGCACGGGTAACCGGATAATCAACCACGCAAGGCGGTATTCGCTTTCAGTGTTACGAAAACCGAACAGCCGTGCAAGCACTCTGGACGGGCCTTTGCCAACGGCCCTTAAAGAGGCGGTGCCGAACGCGGCGAATCATACCCGCCTGTGGATTTCCTGTGTATGTTCGGATTTCGTAACAAATCAGCGGCAGTGATTCATCCCCAAGGGCGATTTGATTTTCGAGGATGAGGATTTTTTCCTAACCTTTTCGTTTTCCGGAAAACCTGACTGACCAGCAGCCGCTTTCGAATGACATTTGTCACGCCGGGCCCGTGATGGAAGGCACTGGCGAACAAACAGGGCAGCGCGGCACACTCGTGTTCGAAGTGGAATGACTTCCGAAAAATTGTCGAGTTCTCGAGGAGGAGCCATGCTGGCAACGTTGGAGCAAGGTACAAGAGCAGCGGCATCGCGCACCGAGCCGATCGTGGCCAGAATTGAGGGCGTGAATAAAAACTATGGTTCAGTTCGCGCTCTGCAGGCTGTCGATTTCACAGTTCGAGCCGGAGAACTCGTGGCACTGCTTGGCCCGAACGGAGCCGGCAAGACAACCGCCATCAAGCTCCTGCTAGGTCTGATGCCTCCGACCTCCGGGAAGGTACGTGTGTTCGGCGGGGATCCAATGAACCCAGCTAACCGGGTAAGAACCGGAGCGATGTTACAGGTAGGGCGTGTCCCTGAGACGTTGAGGGTGCGGGAGCATATCGACCTGTTTTCGAGTTACTACCCGAATCCGATGGCAGCAGCGGATGTACTCGTAGCGGCCGGACTCGAAAAGATCGCAGGGCGCAAATACGCGGAACTCTCCGGAGGCCAGAAGCAGCGAGTGCTGTTCGCCCTGGCAATCTGCGGAAATCCAGATCTGCTCTTTCTTGACGAGCCGACGGTCGGGCTCGATGTGGAAGCGCGCCGCCTGTTGTGGGACGAGATCCGCGCCCTGGTGCGCCGGGGCAAAACGGTCCTCCTGACGACTCATTACCTGCAGGAGGCCGATGCGCTCGCCGACCGCATCGCGGTGATTCATGAAGGCAGGATCATCGCCGAAGGCACTCCCGCCGAGATCAAGGCACGGTCCAGCGGGAAACGGATCCGGTGCATCACCGGCCTGAGCACACAGGCGATCCGGGAAATTCCTGGGGTGACGGAGGTCAAGGAAGATCGCGAAGCGATCGAAATCCGTGCCAGCGAGACCGAGACGGTCGTTCGCGAACTGCTGGCGCGCGACCGTTCGCTCTCGGGACTTGAAATCACGACGGCCGGGCTCGAAGACGCCTTCCTGGCATTGACGCAGGAAAGCACCAGCCGCGCACCACAGGTATCGCACTAACGCCGATTTTGTGAGGAGAAGAACGATGGGCACAGCCACGATGGTGTTGAACAACTCGCGGATCGAGAGTTCCCCGCGCCGGATTGCCACAATCTATCTCAAGGAAACGAAATACGAGTTCCTGAAGAATCTGCGCTTGCGCGTGTACACCGCGTCGGTGTTGAGCTTCCCACTGATGTTCTATGTGCTGTTCGGGCTGGTACTGAATGCGAAGGAGGCAATCGGCGCAACGCGGGTACCGACTTACCTGATTGCGACCCATGGAACGTTCGGGGTGATGGGCGCGTCGTTGTTCGGAACCGCCGCGGGCTTGGCCTCGGACCGCGGCCTGGGATGGCTGCAGGTCAAGCGCGCCAGCCCTATGCCGCCCTTCGCCTACTTCATTGCCAAGATCATTACCAGCATGGTTTTCAGCGCGGTGATCGTGCTGGCACTGTTTGGCCTGGGCATTGCGTTCGGCGGCGTGCGGATGCCGGTCGGCGAATTTGCCAGGCTGATGGGAACTCTGGTGGCTGGGTCGCTGCCATTCTCAGCAATGGGACTCGCTCTTGGGTATTTCGCCGGACCCAACTCGGCGCCTCCGACGATCAACCTGATTTATCTGCCCATGTCGTTTTGCAGCGGGTTGTGGGTGCCGTTCATGTTCCTGCCAAAAGTCGTGAAGCAGATTGCGCTGGCGCTACCGCCTTATCACCTCTCTCAACTGGCGCTGGGAGTTGTTGGCGCGGGAACGCATGAATCGAACATGGTCCATTGGGAAGTGCTGATCGGCTTCACCATGATCTGTCTCGGCGTGGCGCGGATCGGCTTTCAGAGAGATCAGGAGAAGATGTACGGTTAGCGAAATAGGCGCGCCGGTTGCGGCAAAGAGTCTCCTGACTTGCGTACCCAGTGCAGCTCAGAATCCATGCCGGAATTGACCGGATGGGTGAAAATAGACTTATGCCATTGATTGCCCTGGATTGCGAAGGCAACGACCGCACGGCAAGCCGACTGAAGCTCAAGCCGTGGCGGCAGTTCTTTGGCGACAAAGATCATGGCTGGAGCCCGCTGCTCTGGGTTCTGTACCTCGGTTTCTTCTTCGTTCAGCCCGTGCTCGACCACGTGAGCGGTCGGATGTGGGCGCTCGACATTGCCGGGGCGCTGGCATTTCTGGTTCTTTATTTCGGCCTTTTCTTTCTGGAAAACCCATTCGCGATTGCGCATATCGCGGGCATCATTCTGCTCGGCGTGCTGTTTCAACCGATCAATGGAGGCGCCGCGACGTTCTTCATATTTGCAGCCGCGATGCTTCCATTTTGCGTCGCGACTCAGCGCGCGGCGTGGATCGGATTGGGCGTAATAGGCGCCATTGCCACGATCGAAGGCTTCTGGCTGCACGTGCCAGGATGGGTCCGTTTCTATAGCGCGCTGTTCCCGATGCTCATCGGTGCCGGCAACACTTTTTTTGCCGAGCGGAACCGGATGAACCATCGCCTGCGCAAGGCCAACGAGGAGATTGAGCATTTGGCCAAAGTTGCGGAACGGGAGCGCATAGCCCGCGATCTGCATGATGTCCTTGGGCACACGTTGTCGGTGATCACGTTGAAATCCGAATTGGCGGGAAAGTTGATCGATCGCGATCCGCAGCGGGCGGGCAAAGAGATTCGAGAAGTGGAAGAGATTTCGCGTCAAGCCTTGGCGGAGGTGCGCGACGCAATCCGCGGGTACCGCGCCAACGGCCTAGTGGCAGAACTGGCTCACGCCAAGGCAACCCTTGAGATAGCCGGCGTCAGCGTGCAATGCGAGGCATCGAGCCGCCTGCAACTTCCTGCCACGCAAGAGAGCGTTCTAGCGCTAGCGGTGCGGGAAGGAGTAACCAATGTTCTGCGGCACGCGCGCGCCAGCAAATGCAGCCTGCGTCTCGAGGAACAGAACGGTCTGTGCCAACTGGAGATTGCCGACGACGGCCAGGGCTTCGTCACCAGCGAAGGCAACGGATTGCGAGGCATGCGCGAGCGCGTCGAAATGCTCGGCGGCACGCTTGAGCGGCGCAACAAGTCGGGAACTACGCTCACCATCACGTTGCCTCTGCGAGAAGCTGCGGTGAAGGAAATCGGTTCCAGCGAAGTAGCGCACTCCCGAGGCCGCAACGAGTGAACCCTCTTACCAAAGAAAACGCAACCCATCGCAAGACAATCCGCGTCGTGCTCGCCGAAGACCAGGGCATGGTGCTGGGGGCGCTGGCAGCGCTGCTTGAAATCGAAGGCGACATTTCTGTGATCGCGCAGGCGCGCAACGGGAAAGAAGCGCTGGAAGCCGTGGTCGCGCACAAGCCCGACGTCTTTATCACCGACATTGAAATGCCGCACATGAGCGGACTCGATGTGGCCGCCGAGTTGAAGCGCAGGAAGACCGGAACGCGGGTGGTGATCGTGACCACGTTCGCGCGCACAGGTTATTTACGCCGCGCCCTGGAATCCGGAGCATCCGGGTATCTCTTGAAAGATATGCGGGCCGAAGAACTGGTTGACGCGGTGCGGCGCGTGCATCAAGGATTGCGGGTGATCCATCCGGAGTTGGCGACGGAGGCGTGGGGAGAGATGGACCCGTTGACCGACCGCGAACGCCAGGTGCTGCGGCTGGCGGGCGAAGGCATGGCCAGCGGCGATATCGCCGGCGAGCTGGGCTTGTCGGATGGAACGGTGCGGAATTACCTCTCGGAAGCGATCAGCAAGCTAGGCGCCAACAATCGCGTCGAAGCAGCCAGGATCGCGAGAACGAAGGGTTGGCTGTAGTCTACCCCGTCACGTAGAACCTTCGAAGGCGGAGCAACACGAAAATCGCCACGCTCAGCGCAGCCAGAATCTGCAAACTATTGTTCAGTACCTTCGTGGCCATCCGGTGGCTGACTTCGGCTGGCGGCAGTTCGGTGTAAACCTGAACGCGCGAGCGGCCCTTCATATCCGGGAAGAAGTAGATGGGAATGGTCATTCCTGCCGAGACATTCGCGTCGAGTTGCACTTCGCTGCGAGGACTGAATCCGAGGTAAGGCTCGAGGTCCATCCATTCGCGGCTGCCTTCGACGATGCCGCTGGCGTAGGAATCCGTGCTCTTCGAGTTTTTCTGAAAGTAGACGCGCTCTATTTGGAACTCGGAGCGGTGAAACGGGTGACCTTCATACTTATGCCACCGGTTCCATGAATTGAGGAACATTACCGATCCGAAGAGCAGCGTCGAGAAAAGCCCGAACGCACAGACCGCGATCAGAAGACTTAACACGGCATAGAGAGCAGGACGCGTGACCTTTTGCGGAGCTGGCTGCGGAGCCGCGACGCGCAGCCTCACCCATTGAGAGAGAGCGGTTCCGAACAAAATGAAGAGCCCGAAAAATGCGATCAAGAATCTGGGGAATTTGAAAATCAGCATGAACGCGGCTGCAAATGCGAACTGAATCAGAGCAATGATCCAGAGATTTCGCGTGTTGGCAGCCGGTATGGCGCTGCCGCAGAGCGGACACTTCCGCGCCTGCGTGTCGGTGAGGTCGTGGCCGCATCGTGGGCATTTCGTAACCGAGGCCATTCGACGCGATTAAAGCACGGCCACGATCTCAGAACAATTTACGGGAGTAACCGGGGGAATCCGTGCCGCTCTTACCCAAAACACCATACAGCGCACAAAGAAATCCTAGAGAGGTGCGAGTGCCTAGAGCCGAATTCCTAGGCTTCGAAATCACTCTCGTACCACTCCAACATCCTGTTTCTTCATGGTTCTGTAGGCCCATGCCATGCGTGGGGTGTTGTGCGAGATTCCGATGTGGCCGTCGCGATTCAGCACAATGATGCCGCCGTGCCCGTTTACGCGCTGCTTCAGATGGTTCATGGCTTCCTGCGCCGACCACTCCGGCAGATTGCCGGCGGCGATGCGGTCGGCGGTCCACTTGGCGAGAACCAGCTTCATGATGGGCTCGCCCCATCCGGTTGCAGAGGCGGCGGCGCTTTCGTTGTCGGCGTAGCAACCGCAGCCAATCAGCGACGAATCGCCGAGGCGCCCGGGAGCTTTGTTCAATGTGCCTCCGGTGGAAGTGGCGGCAGCGATATTGCCGTCGCGGTCAAGCGCCACCGCGCCCACCGTGTCATGGGAGATCATCATGTCGTCGTCGGGCGCAAAGAGTTCGTTGCCATCCGCCTTGGAATCCTCTTGCGCCTTCTGATAAGCACGCAGCCGCTCGACCTCACGCGGAATGACCAGGTCTTCATTCCTGCACAGTGGCACGCCATGTTCGGCGGCGAAGTTCTCCGCACCTTTCCCGACAAAATAAACGTGCGGGCTCTCACTAAGAATCTTGCGCGCGGCGCGGATCGGGTTGCGCAGGTGCTCGACGCAGCCCACGCCTCCGGCGCGGAGAGTCGCTCCATCCATGATGAGAGCGTCCAGTTGCACACGGCCATCGCGATTGAGAAAGCTGCCTCTGCCGGCATCGAAGGTCTCGTCGTCTTCCATGATGACGACTGCCTCTTCGACGGCGTCTAGCGCCGAACCACCGCGCTCCAGGACGCGCCATCCGGCCGCGAGCGCGTTCGTCACGCCGCGGAGATGCGCGTCGACCATGTCATCAGGCATGGCCCAAGCCCCACCGTGCACTACTAGAACGGGATCAGTCATTGTTGGTTGCTGGTCGTGAGCTGTTCGTTGCGAGTACCCGGTACCTGTAGAAACGCGAATCGATAGGATAGCAGGCGGATACCACGTGTTGGGTTTGGCAGAACAAAGCTCCGGTCGAAACGGGGGCTCTATTGATCTTGAACGCCTGCGAAGCACCGTTAGGGTAACTCGGCCAGCAGCGAAGCAAAGGAAGACTAGTTTTGTCGGGTGACCTTCCGAAGCAAGGAAGTCGAAGCCCTAATCAACTCGCGCTCGGTGAACAGGTCAGGGCTTCCACTCTGTCGAGCAGGTCGACCACCCAGTCGGCCGAATCACTTCGAACCGGATTCGCTGCGGCGCTTCGGACAGCGTGAAACGCAAATCGACCTCTGCGATCTTCCCGGGGGGCAGTTCCGGCAAAACCGCCTCCTTCATCTCCACCGGGATGTCACCCTTTCCATAGAACGTGCCGCGCAGTTTATATGCGCGGAGAGTGTAACTCGGCAGCGTGCTGCGGGTTGTCAACCTGACATGAAATGCATCGTCCCGCTTCTGAACCGTAAGCGATTCGATCGGGCTGGATTCTTTCTGCAGAATTGCATAGGACGGCTTCCGGGTACCGTAGAGGTCGACCACTCCATGCACGCGCTGTTGCAGTGCTCCCACTCCGCGATCGCCAACGTGAGTGCGGTAGTCGTTGTAACAGAAGAAAATCGCTCCGACGACAAAGTCCTTCGACCGGATGACCTCATCATGGGTGCGCAAAATCTCGATCCGCGCTTCGCCGCCCTCAGGACGGTCGGGGGTACAGGCACAGTATCCGTACTCGGAGATCACAATGGGCTTGTCGGGGAACGTCTGATGCAGGGTATCGAGATGCCGGTCCAGATCGCGCGCCGTTCCAGGCGACCAGGTTCCGAAATATTCATTCACTTCGACGAAGTCCATTAGCCCGGCAACGTCGCGGCCGGGCGTCTCCTGTAGTGAGTTTGACGCATACGAGCACAGGCGTCCCGGATCAAGCTGCTTAGCTTCTTGCAGCATCTGCCGGGCGAACTGATAGGCCGCCGGGTTCTGGCCATTGATCTCGTTGCATAATCCCCACGCCACAACGGATGGATGGTTGCGGTCTCGCTCGATCATCTCGCGAAGCTGCTCGATGCCGTTTTCCATGATGTCGGCGTCGGGTTTCTCGGACATTCCGCGGAATGTGTCCGGCCCCCAGGCGGGAACCTCGAGTTGCATCAGGATGCCGTGGCGGTCACAGTAATCGAGCACGCGCCGGTCCTGTGGCCAGTGCACGCGGGTGAAAACGCAGTTCAGGTTCTTCAGATCGCCATGATCGTGCTCGATCCAGTCGGAGGGTTCGGCCATTCCGAATTCGGGATTACTCCCGGCCATGCGCTCGACCCCCATTAGGCGAACAGCTTCCCCGTTCAGTTGAAACTGGCCGCGGTGAATCTCGAACTTGCGGACGCCAAATGTAGTTTCGCAAGTATGACCCTGTGCGGCGTTCCCGATCTGAAATTCGAGACGGTAGAGATGTGGGGAATCGAAGTGCCACAACTTCGGGTTGGTCAACGTATGTTGCAGCGTCACAGTCTCTGTGGCCCCGGGCCCGATGTTTAGCGGGTGACCCGCTTCGCCGGCTGCAACGAGTAGCCCCGTGTCCTCATCGAGAATGCGGAAGCTCGCCGATCCGTGCCACTTCCTCCTGCTTGCATTTCGGCAGACAGCGGAAACGGTGACCGCAGCCTGCTGCGTGCTCAGGTTCGGGACAGCATCGATTGAGAGACTTTCGACATAAGTTTGCGGCGTCACGAGAAGTTGGACCGGACGGTATATGCCACCGTCGTGAGCCCAGTCGCTGGAGCGGCCGCGGGGCAGCATGTGCTCATCGAATGCGTTGTCCACGCGCACAGTAACAATATTCGGTTCTTCCCAACGCAGTTCGCGCGTAATGTCGAGGCGGAACGCGGTATATCCCTTGCGCGTGTGTTCGCCTACCGGCTGGCCGTTGATCCAGACCCGCGCCGTGTGAAACACCGCCTCGAATTGGACGCGTACGGTCGCATCATGCCATTCGGCAAGCGATCCGAACACCCGTCGATACCAGGCGCCTCCGCGATAGCCAGTGCTTGCGGGATCAACCTGCCATGTATGCGGCACTGTAACTTCGCGTGAGGTCGTCGGGAAATTATTCGTGTCGTACCAGCGTTCTCGGATACCGGCGTCTTCGGGATCGCATTGGAAGCTCCAGCTTCCACACAGACTCACGATTTTGGTCGCCGAAGCCGAGGTGACCGAATCGGAAGCTTTCGCTTCCGATGTCACAAGTGCAGCGGCCGCAAGAGCAGATTGGCTGAGGAATTCCCGCCGGGAGGACATGGCCGGAACAGCTTACGCTAGTGCGGGATGAGGTGCGACCTGAGGATGGCGATCGCTGCAAGTTACGCGGCTTGGCCCGGACTCAGGGCGATTGGCGGGTCTTGCGTTCTGGTCCAGGTGTAGCGCATGCGGTGGATCACCGTGATCGTGCTTAGCACCGCAATCACCCACAACACGGGAGCCATGCGATTAAACAACGCGCCGAGAATCACGAGCACCAGGCGCTCGGGACGCTCCATGAATCCGACGCGGCAGGAACCGATCAGGCTTTCGGCGCGGGCGCGCGTGTAGCTGACCATGATGGCGCTGATCATCACGAATGCGGTCAGGACAACGTAGAAGAAGCGACCGCCTCGCGCATAAAAAACCAGCAATCCCAGGAATTGCGAGGCGTCGCTGTAGCGGTCGACCACCGAATCGAAAAATGCTCCGAAGCGGGTAACGCGGTTAGTGGCGCGGGCAACTTGCCCGTCGACCAGATCGAAGAAGCCGGAGAAGATGATCACCAGGCCCGCATAGATGAACATGCGCTTCTGGTTGAGGGAGTTTGCGGAGCCGAACAGGATCGCGGCCCAGGTGTTGACCACCAGTCCCATGAAGGTCAGTACATTGGGATTAATGCGCGAAAGTGCCAGCCAGCGGACGATCGTGTCGAGCAATACACCGCAGGCGCGGCCGAACGCGGAGGTCCAGGAGATGCTCATTGGGGCAAATCCCATTCAACTACAAAGGACACGAAGGAGCAGGAAGGAAAGCTGCTTTTCCTTTGCCTTCGTGAAACTTCGTGTCCTTTGTGGTTCATGAAGCTTTTTGAGCTTATGCCTGGGCTTCCTTTTGCTCGTCGTCTCCCATTTCGTCGTGGATCGTCGAGAGGCTCAGGATCTCTAGTTCGCGCTTGCCAGTAGGCGTGACAACGATGGTTTCGTCGCCCACCTTCTTGTTCAGAAGCGCGCGGCCGATTGGGCTAGTGGTCGAAATTTTCCCCGAGGCTACGTCGGATTCTTCGCTGGTCACCAGCTTGTATTCGACCTCTTCATTCTTGGTGTTGTCAAAGACCTTAACCGTCGACCCCAATCCCACCTTGTCGCGCGGGATGTTATTCATGTTAATCAGCGAAAGGTCGGCCAGGCGCTTGCCCAGCTGGCGGACGCGCGCCTTCACAAATTCCTGCCTCTGCTTCGCCATGTGGTACTCGGCGTTCTCGCTGAGGTCGCCGAGGGCAGCGGCCTTCTTGATCTCCTTCGGAAGTTCATGCACGAGCTCATGTTCGAGCGCGTTGATCTCTTCCTGCAGCTTTCGTCTGATTTGATCTGTCATGGATTACTAAGGCCGGGCCACGGCAAGACTTGAAACATTATAACCCTCGAGCCGGGCCGGAGGCGTCCGCCGAAGGGTGAGCGGCATTTTTCGAACACGGGGCGCTCTCCGTCGGAAGTGACTGAATCCACTCGCGGATCAGGGCTGTGCCCTCTTCGTGGACCAGGCTGCGCCCAATCTGCGGCATCATCTCCTTTGGGCGCACGGAAAGCATCCGGGCAAGCAGAATAGACTGGTCGGGCTGTCCAGGTACGAGATCGTACGTCAGCTGTCCGACGCGTCCCGCAGAGTTTGGAGACTTGCAGACTCCAAAGGTTCGGACGTCCCCGGCCTCCTTCGCTTCAGGCCTCCCTCCCGCATTAAACCGCAGATCCACCCCCGTGTAGCCTGCCGTGCCTCCGGGCTGGTGGCAATGCGCGCAATTGATGTCGAGATAAGCGCGGGCCCGGGCATCCAGCGAAGCGGACGCATCGTTCCACTTTGCGACCGATGGCGCTCGTTGCGCATCTTGCGCACCGCTGAGATAGCCAATCCTGCTCCAGTATTCGAGCTGGTTGGCCGCGCCATCCGCATATGAGAAATCCTTATTCAGATTACGGGCCTTGGGACCAATGGGCAGCATGACACGATTGTTCTCGTGGCACTGCTTGCATTCATTGGAATTGGGAATGAAGTACGTGAAGTCGTGGCGCCGGCCGGCAGCGTCGGTATAACGGATGGGCACCGGGTCGGGCGCAAGATCGAGACGGGCTTCGGTCTGGCGATCATTCCAAATGTAGGGTAGGCCGACCCATCCTGTTTGCGTATGAACGAGCAACCGCGTTTCCACAGAGCGCTCGCGGTCCGGATGGCCATCCACTGGGAACGCGAAGGTTTTGGCCAGGATTGTGCCCACAGGAAAATCGAAGACTCCATCCTCGTGATAAGCGGCGGAGGTTCCAGCCGGCATCCACACGAAACGGTACTTACTCGCATAATCGGAGAAAAGCGGCGTGTTCAGGTCATACGGAATCACACGCTGGTTAGGCTGAAGCGCCGGGCTGAACGCCGTGAACAGATGCCAGTCAGAGAGCTTGTCCGGGAACGGCTCGGTGAGGAAGGGATGAACAGGTGTGGCGGATCGGGAACAGCCCATGCAAGCCGAAAGCAGGACTGCCATGATTGTCCCGCTAATTTGGAATCGTTTCCCGAACATGTCGTAGAGAAAGTAACTTGTTACGTCCCGCTGTATCGTAACTCCCGAATGCGTGGCGCTACCGGCAGAGACGTTGCGACCAAAGTCTCTACGAGTGATTGGTGTCCTGTTGAATCTTGACCGCTTCGAGCGCCGGCAGCGAGCAGTTGTGCACTTTCAGGTCCTCGCTGGGATGCTTGAAGTTATTCGCCGCGTCCAGGTTCAGGAACGTTGGCGAGCCATTATTGGTGATACAAACCTGCCCGGGATTGCGGCCCTTGTTGGCAGCGGCCAGCTTGGGATCGACGACTCCGTCGTAAATGATGTCGCGCAGCGTTCCTCCCGTGACCTGCAGCAGGGCTTTCACGTTATCGAGTCGCGTGTCAGGAGACTTTCCGCCGCCGGAAATGTCATTGTCGTGCAGTGAAATGTGATCGCTGAAGGGGCGAAAACGCGTATCGGTTACCTTGGCCTCCGCGAGCCCCGTGTCGTAAGCGATCACGTAGATGTTCGTCGTGTTGTTGTCGTGGATTTTGTTGTCGAACTCTTCTACGTCGTGAATTGCCATGATGTACGCGCCCGTTCCAGCAGGCAGGTAGTAAATAGCGCCAAGGCTCTTGGGTGCGAAGTTGGGCGTGTTGTTCTCGTAAATCTGGTTGCGGAATACGCGAACGTGCTGGCCGCCCTGCTTGGGCAAGTCGGGAAGATTGAAAACACCGATGCCGCCCGAATTGTGCGCGGCGATGTTCTCATACACATCGACATGCTCGGCGTTTTCGACTTCGTAGCCATCAACGTTATACTCGGCGCGGTTGCGGCGCATGACTACGTTGTCGGATTGCCCAATGTAAAATCCGGCGTCAGATGCGCCCTTCGCCACCGAATCCTCGACCAGCACGTTCTTGCACTGCGTGGGATAGATGGCGTAAGGGCCGTTTGCCGGATTCGGGCCGCGCGTCCACTCCACGCGCACACGCCGGATGATGACACCGTCGGCGCCTTGCACAGTGAGGCCGTCCCCGGCCGTGTCTTCGACGGCAAAATCCTCGGCTGTGAAATCGTTCGCCTTGACCAGCATGCCGGATGCGCCTTCCTTCTGTCCGGCAAACGACAGGATGGTCTTATCCATGCCCTGGCCCCGGATCGTCACGCCGTTTGCGGTGAGCGACAGCGTGCGGTCGAGATGAAATTTTCCGGCGGGGAGGGCGATCACGTCACCACTCCTAGCGTTGATCAGTTTTTCCTGGAGATGCTTCTGGAATTCTTCCGGAGTCTCCTGGCGGCTGCAGGAAGTCGTCATGCAAATGAAAATGGTCAGGGCAGCGATGAAGATTTTCGAGAGAATGTGGAACATCGGTCCCCCAAGCGTGTTGAGCGGCTCGGCCGATGACAGACGACGGAGTCGGCAGATTTTGGCCGACGATATGGTACATGAAATAGCTTTGAGTGAGCGCCAAACCGCGAGTGAACCAACTCAAGTGTCACCCGTAGTGAAGCGAAGGACCTATGTACTTCGCCGACGCCGCCGAGACTCCCGGCCCGATGCGCAGGTCCTTCGGCCGGCAAACAACGCAGGCCTCAGGATGACAAATACGGAGAGGTGGGACACGGCGACACCACTAGCCCTCCAGCGCCTGCCGAAGATCCGCGATCAGGTCCGCTGTGTCTTCAATCCCGACTGAGTAGCGGATCAGCGCCTCGGGAATTCCGGCCGCGGCGCGCTCCTCCGCGGTCAACTCGACGTGACTGGTCGTGGCCGGGGGCCCGGCCACCGTTTCCACGGCGCCCAGATTTGCTGCCAGGTTCGCAAACCGCAAGCGCGGCAGGAACGCCTTCACATCTTCAAATCCACCGCGCAGCGAGAAACTCAACACGCCTCCGAAGCCAGACATCTGGCGACGAGCGATCTCGTGGTTTTCGTGCCCGGGAAGTCCCGGATAGAACACCTTCGCCACGCGCGGATGCGAGGCGAGAAACTGCGCGATCTCGAGCGCGCTCCCGTTCTGCTGCCGGATGCGCAGGTGCAGCGTCTTCATCCCTCGCAGCAGAAGATAAGCCGACATCGGTTCGAGGCAGGCGCCGTTGATCTCGCGAAAATGATAGATGTGGCCGATGATGTTTTTCGGACCGCACACCACACCACCCAGCGCATCGGCGTGCCCCCCGAGAAATTTCGTCGCACTGTGCAACACCAGGTCGGCGCCGAGTTGGAGCGGATGCTGGTTGATCGGCGTGGCGAAGGTGTTATCGACCACAACCAGCGCCCTCTGCGCATGCGCAGCCCGCGCTAGCCGTGCAATGTCAACGATGCGAATCGTCGGATTGGTGGGCGTCTCGAGGTAAAGTAGCTTGCATCCAGCGGCCACGGCCTTCTCGATCGCACCGTGATCGCCGGTTTCGCAAAGCACTACTTCTATTCCGAAACGCGGGAGGAACTCGATGAAAATCTTGTTTGTCCCGCCGTACGTGTCTTTAATAGAGACGACTCGGTCGCCAGGCGAGAGCAGCGTGAACAGCGTGTTGCTGATGGCAGCCATGCCTGACGCAAAACTGGTGGCGGCTTCAGCGCCTTCGAGGTCACGGACCTTGTCTTCAAAAGCGGCTACGGTCGGATTGGTGTTTCGGCCATAAATGTGCCCGGGCTTTTCCCCGAGTGCGACCTCGAGCCACTCGTCGACCGTGTCGTATCCGAAAGAAACGCTCAGGGCAACTGGAACCTGGGTGGCTGCGGCCCAGCGCTCGCCTCGCTCCTTCGCGGACAATTCTCCCGACCAGACCGACCGCGTGCCGAGCCCAGCAGGACTGCTTGTTTTCGGATCTTTCAATTGCGGGCATTATGCCCGGCTGACGCGCGAGAGGTCAACGAGATCGGGCGATTCGAATTTACGCCTGGAATTCGGACGCTTCCGGAAAGCGTAGCTTGACTTTGGCTAGCGTGGTGGTGAGGAGTTCTTCGATCGCGGTCTCTTCGCAGTTGCGGGCAAGGGCGAGCTCGCTGACCAGGAGGTAGCGCGCGCGCTCGAGCATCTTCTTCTCGCGGAAGGAAAGCGGTTTCGCCTGGTGCAGCGCGATCAGGCTCTTGAGGACGTTGGCGACCTCAAGCAGCGATCCGGTGCGCATGCGGTCGGAATTCTCCTTGAAGCGGTCCTTCCAGTCGCCGTTCGTGCCGTTCTCCGCGATGGAAAGCAGGTCCAGCACTTTCTGGACTTCCCCATTCTTGACCACCCGCCGCAGGCCGACGCTGCCTGCGTTCTGGCACGGAACCATCACCTTCAGGCTGCTGGCCTTGATGTGCAGCAGGTAGTAGCGCTCGACATTCGCGCCAATCGAGCGGCTGCCGATCTGCTCAATAACACCAACTCCATGATTCGGGTAGACGACTTTGTCGCCAATGTGGAAATTCACATCCGTACCGCTCATAGGAACCCCTTGGTAGGCAGAAGGGCTTAGTGGGGAAAGCAACGACTACTATCTTTATGTTACTCCCGGGAGCGGGCGAAAGCAAGCGGCAAAGACCGCCCGAACGATCTGGCACATCGTCGCAAGCTACTCATTTTGCATTATTTATGCTTCGAGCAACGCTCGGGCAGCGGTAGCCGCGCGTCGGGGATCATTTACTCCGGGGTACCGAGTCCAGAGCGGCTCTCCATCCAGCCCTGCAGGATCAGGATGGCCGCCATGCGGTCCACCGCTTTTCCTCGCTTTTCGATGGAGAGCTCCGTTTCCCGCAGCAGGCGGTTGGCTTCCGCCGAGGTCAGACGCTCGTCCCAGAGGTGAACGGGGAGCTGGAAGTGCTTGCGTAAGTCGTCGGCAAAGGCATGGATTTTCTCCGCCTGCGTGCCTTCCGCGCCGCTCATCCGCAAGGGCAGGCCGACCACGATCTCCCGCACGTCGTATTCCCGGATAACACGATCGAGGTAAGCCAGATCGTGCCGCTTGTTCTTCCGATGCAGTGTTTCAAGTCCTTGTGCCGTAATTCCCAGCGGATCCGAGACGGCGACACCGATCCGGCGCAAGCCGACGTCAAGTCCGAGAACGCGGTGGTGAGCTTTTGAGTCTGAATCCACGGGCGGATTATACGGCGTCACAAGCGTATGTCACCGTGAAGACCGCGGTTTGCGGATCGAAGGACCTTCGGCGCCGAAGTACGGCGCCTCAGGAAGACAACGCCGGGTTATGCTTAGTAAGGACTGAAAAAAGAACGCCCGACCCAGGGGCTGACTCCCGAAAGCCGACAGCGCCCCCTCTACTTCCCTCTTATCGCCTTGCGATACGCAGCCACGTTCTTGTTGTGCTCTTCGAAGCTGTGGGCGAAGCGGTGATGTCCCTGGGCGTCGGCGACGAAGTAGTAGTAATCGGTCTGGGCCGGGTGCATGGCGGCTTCGAGCGAACCGCGCCCGGGATTCCCGATTGGCCCGGGGGGCAAGCCCGCATAACGATAGGTGTTGTATGGCGAGCTGAATTGCATGTCGGCGTGATGGAGCGCGCCCTGATACCTTCCGGCCAACAACTCCGCGTAAATAATGCTGGGGTCCGCATCGAGAGCAATATGCTTTTCCAGGCGGTTGTAATAGACACTGGCGACCAGCGTACGCTCCTCCGGAACGGCGGTCTCTTTTTCTATGATCGACGCCATCGTCACCGTCCGCTCAATCTCGTTCGGATTCGCTGCAACTCCGTCCACAGGGGCGCTGCTCGCAATCAGCGTCGGCCCTGAAATCAGCCCGACCTGGTGCGCGACCTGTCGAAATTGCTTCACCATTGCCGCGGCCATGTCCTGCATGGTCATCATGCGCGTGAACTGATACGTATCAGGAAAGAGGTACCCTTCGAGCGAGTGTGCGCCTGGGGCGATATCAGAAATCAACATCGTGTCGGACTCGGCCACCTTGAGAAAGTCAGCAGCAGAGCCCAGCCCCGCGGCTTCAATCGCGCGAGCGATGTCGAACATGGTGTAGCCTTCGGGGACCACCACGGTATGAAAGTAGACATCGCCGCGGCGCAGGCGCTTCTGCACGTCAATGATGCTGGCAGACTTGTCGAAGAGATATTCTCCGGCCTTCAGACTGCGGCCGCGATGCAGGTAGTGCCAGAAGACGAACGCGCGTTCGCTGCGAATCACCCCGGCATTTTTCAATTCAGAGGCAATACGGTGCGTGGAAAACCCAGGATGTAACAGAACAATCGTTTGCGCCGCAGGCTCTACTGGAGTCAGCACGGCCCATGCGAACCAGCCGCCGGCCGCGACCACTCCTAGAAAGATGAGCCAGAAGAGTTTCTTCATCCCACCACACCATCCAACGCCCACAGTTTAGATGATGGCATCCGGGGGTGAGACCTTCCGATGGTGTGATCGACTTTCGTGTATTGTCCCTGCAGGTTCGCCTTGAACGAGACTGCGAGCGAGCCTGACCGCGAAAGTCCCCCGCAAATGCTGTAAACGGCAGATTTCACAGGGGAACCGGTTCCCCGCCCTCGCCCTGATCTCGGGCTCGTCTAAGGCAAACGCCTTAGGATAGTACAGAAACTGTCCCAGTCCCTGCGACCCTTTAGCCCGCGCTATACTCAAATACTTGAAATGTCTGTTTTCTCTTAAAACTAGGTAGGCACTTATCCGGATGAGACGTAGCGCTCCGCTTTGGGCTTTTACATTATTTTTGCTGGTGCTCCCGACGACGGGTTGTCTGCTTCGCACGCGGCCTGTGGAAAACCAGTACTCCAAGGTGCCACTCCAGCAGTCGACGCTGCAAGGCCTGATCGACAGCGTCAACCAGCAGGCGGAAACCATCCGCTCGCTGAAGGCCACGGTCGACATTGACACTTCGGCCGGCGGCATGAAAAAGGGACAGATTACCGATTACAAGGAAATCCGCGGCTACATTTTGGCGCGAACTCCTGGCGAATTGCACATGATTGGGCTGATGCCAATCGTCCGCACGACCGCCTTCGACATGGTCAGCGACGGCACGCAGTTCAAACTCTGGATTCCTCCGAAGAACCGTTTCGTGATCGGCTTGAACGATATGCCGACGCCCAATGCCGATCGACCCATGGAAAATCTCCGCCCGCAGAATTTCTATGACGCGCTGCTGATCAGGCGCATCGACCTCGATTCTGAGATCGCGGTGATGGAGAACAACTATGAAACCCTGCACGACGCCAAGGGCCACCGCATCTTCCAGGATGACTATGAATTAATCATCATCCGCAAGATTGGCAAAGGCGGAAAGCTGGAGCGCAAAATAGTTTTCGGACGCACCGACCTGAAGCCGCATCGACAGTACATCTACGACGATGACGGCAACCTCGTCACCGATGCGCATTATGCGGAATACAAGGATTACAACGGCGTTCGCTATCCCTCGCGGATCGAGATCACGCGACCGCAGGAAGAATACGACATCACGCTGAACATGCTGAAGGTCGATATCAATACGCCGTTGGCCGACGAGCAGTTCACGCTGGAACAGCCGGCGGGCGCGGAAGTGATTCACCTCGATCACCCACAGTCCAGCCTGGTTCAACCGGTAGGCAGAAGGTAGAGACGGGGATCGGGGACCAAGGATTACTGCGGCTCTGGTTTTTCTTCGTGAACCTTTTTCACTTTCGTGGTTCAAGATCCTTAACCGCCAAGGGCACTGAGGTGCACGAATTGGCGAATAACTGCCGTTATAATTCTTCCATCATTTCCACGGACAAAGAGTCGAGCACTGAACTGGTCGCTGGCCCCAGGTCCCTGATCCCTCTCTTATGATGAACAAAATGGTGGTTGCCAACCTGATGCACCGGCCGATCCGGTCGCTAATCAGCATCGTCGCGATTGCCCTGGAAGTCACACTCATCCTTCTCATCGTCGGCTTGTGTTACGGAATCATGAACGATTCCAAGAACCGCACTTCGGGAATCGGCTTCGACGTGATCGTGCAGCCTCCGGGATCGTCGTTCTTCAGCGGCATCAGCGGAGCGCCGGTCTCTGTAAAGGTGGCGGACGTGCTGCGGGGCATGCCGCATGTAAAAGTTGTCAGCCCGGTAATCTGGCAGATTGCCACCAGCGGTGGCGTGGAGGTGATCGACGGCATCGACCTCCCCAGCTTCGAGGCTCTCGGCGGGCCGTTCCATTACATACACGGCGGGCCGTTTCATGGGCCCTATGACGTCCTGATCGACGATTTCATTGCGCGGCAGCGCCACCTCAAGGTCGGGGACTCAACCAAGATCATCGGCGATACGATGTTCCATGTCAGCGGTATCGTCGAGAACGGGCGCGGCGCCAGGAAATTCGTTCCCATGACGACGCTGCAGGATCTGATTGGGGCGCAGGGAAAAGCGTCGGTCTTCTACCTGAAGCTTGACGATCCGGCAAATACCGATGCGGTGGTCGACTCCGTCAAGAAACAGCCAGGCATGGAAAACTATATTGTGCGCTCCATGCAGGAATATCTCAGCATGATGACGCCCAGCAACTTGCCCGGCTTCCGCCCATTCATTGGAGTCGTGATCGGCGTCAGCCTCGTTATCGGGTTCCTCGTAATCTTCCAGGCGATCTACACTGCGGTCATGGAGCGCACGCGCGAGATCGGAATTCTAAAGTCGCTGGGCGCCTCAAAACTTTATATTGTGAATGTCGTGCTGCGGGAAACGTTGTTGCTGGCGATTGCCGGGATCATCCTTGGAATCGTCGTCAGCTTGAGCGCGCGAATCGGGATCCAACATCGATGGCCGCTGGTACACATCGATCGCGACAACGCTTGGATACTGCGCGCAGCCCTGATCGCAATCGTGGGAGCCACCGCAGGCGCAATCTATCCCGCATACAAAGCGGCGCAAAAAGACCCTATCGACGCTCTGGCCTACGAGTAGTCACGCGATCCCGGGATAGCGACTATTTTCGCTTGCAGCTGGGATCGGCAATCTCGACGCGCCGGTTCTTCGCACGTCCATCATCGGTATTGTTGTCGGCCACCGGCATGGTCTTTCCATAGCCTTTGGCCGTCATCCGCGCCGCTGCGACCCCGTGTGCGCTGAGCCATTCCATCACCGAGTGAGCGCGCGCCTCCGAAAGGCTCTGGTTGTACGCGTCTCCGCCCACATTGTCGGTATGACCCTGGACCTCGATTTTCAAGCTGGCATTCGCGGTCATCAGGTTGGCCACTTGCTGCAGGACGCCGTCCGATGCTGGTTGCAAGGTCGACTTGTTGAAGTCGAACAGCACGCCATAAAGTGCCACGTGGCAGTCCGTAGTCAGGCTACGCTTCAATTGATCGGGCGCGCCCTCCTTGCCCACCTGGATTACATATGCGTCACCGCCCAGGTTCACATAAGCCCAGAGATTGCGTCCGTTCTTGCTGTAGTGCGCAAGGATGGGCTGGTCCGGCGCTCGCTGGTCCACATCCCATCCCGCCTTGATCAACGCGTCGTGGTAGACCGTGCCGAAGAGAATATCCGAAATATCGGGGTACTTGTAAAACCTGGAAATCGATCCGGTAGCGACTATGTCAGCGTCCTTTGCATCCTTCCATTTCACGCTCCAGGGATCGTTCGAGTCTTGTCCTCCGTACTCCGTGGACTTGGGAATTGGCGTGAGGAACGGGAAATCCCCTTTCGTTCCCGTAGGCATCTTCTCGGGTGTCGCGGAAGGTTCCACCAGTGTGACCGAGATGGGCGGAGGCGTGATTTCAACCGCCTCCCAGTTCGCATGCGGGGTGCCAAACGCAAAGGAGGCATTCACCTTAGCCCAAGCCTCCACGCCGTTTTTCTGATAGTGAAATTCCACGATGCCCGTGCGCTTCGTATCATCCCAGACAATGGTCCACCCGGCCTGCAGAGCTGGCGGCTTCACCTTCGACAGCACCCCATCATCGTCGCCCACCTTCGGGCCCGGAATCTCCACCCACAAGCGCCAGCGGCGGCCGAATTTGTCGACCTGGTTATCTCCACCTCCACCGCGCGGAAACGTCGCCTTGTCCCACGACTTATATGGGGAGAACTCGCGCACGTGACCGAATGTCGAGAGAAAGCTCAATTCGGTAGGAAGATTCGTGACCTGTCCCTGTCCCGGAGCGCAGAGCGCGACAGTCAGCGCCAACGCCGCCAACCAATGCATCCGATCGCTGCAAAGCTTCGCCAATACCAACCCACTGCTCAATGGGAAAGCCATTCTTGTCAGCCCCCTTTTGAACCCGAGAGTGTACGCGCATCCCAAATGGAAGTCTAAAGGCATCGTCATGGCTGCAAAATACACAGGTGGACTGGCCCTCGCCGAGAGCGCCGATAAGTCCGGCAGATTGCATAGGTCCCTTGGACTCCGCTCAGGGCAGGTTCTTCGCGGCGAATCGGGCCGCGCACTTGCATGGCGCGAACAAATCTCAGGGCTAGTTCTTCGGAAGGAATGATGTCAGGGATCAGGGGTCAGGGCCAGTCGCGGGGGATGCATTTTGGTCGACGATTTTGAATTCCCAGATCAAGCAACTGCGGCGAGCCCCTTCGACCAGCTCAGGCAGGTTTCAGGGCACGCCGCTTTGTTCTCGATATTCTTAGCTGTTTCCTAAGTACATCACGTGCACGTACGTCCCTAACCGCACGTTGTACGCCAGGTACCAGCCGTCATGATCCGGGTCTTCATAGATTACGATGTCGTCCCCGCCCCAGTTCCAATCGCCGCAATACCCAAGGTCAAAATCCGCCACGCTGAAGTAGAAACCGCCAAACCAGAAACGGCTTGGGCCGCCGCCGCCCAGATGCCAAACATGGCCGCGCCCGAATCCTCCGGTGAAGCGTCCATGTTCCCAGGGATGGTCGAGATGGAAGCGCGGGTCATCGCGCCCCTGGTCATGACCTACCCATTGACCATTGCGGTGCACGTGAGGAGCATCGGGATGGCCTTCCGCGTCGCGATAAGAATGATTGGCTTCGGGAGCGGGCTTGGGGGCTGCATGGGATGGCCTGGGACCGTGAGACGGCACGTATCCGCCGCCGACTGCGTGGTGCCCACCTCCGCCGTGCTGGGCGAATGCAGGAAGGTTGAATGCCGCCAGAGCAAACATCAGCAACGTGATGGAAGGTCGGGAGAAAGTTCTCATGAGCACCTCTCGCTTGCGAAATGTACTCTTACCCGCTGTTGAACCGATATGGTATTTACAAATCTTTGCAGATCACGGCTAACCTGAGGTTCTTCCGAAAAGCTATAGAAGCGTTTTCTCGACGCAACGTCGCGGATAAGTTCTACAAAACGGGTGTGAAGAGGGCCGCCGAATGGCTGGCGTCCGGAAAAACGAAAATTCAAGACTCTCATGCCATTTTCCGCACACTTTGGCGCTATCATGCCCCACCTGCGGAGGGGCGAATGCCAGACAATGCAACAACGACCGACCGGCCCCGGCGCCTACTCGCCATCGATGGCGGCGGATTGCTCGGACTCATCCCTGCCGAGTGCCTGATCCTCATCGAACAACAACTGAACCAGATCACCGGCGTAGACCTGCCGCTTTGCGATCGTTTCGATTTAATCGGCGGCACCAGCACCGGAGCGATCCTCGCCGCAGGCCTCGCCCTCGGACTCAAGGCCGCAGACCTGCGGGATTTTTATTTGAAATTCGGGCAGGAGATTTTCACCAAGGAATTTCTTCCCGTGCGCTTCTGGCACAAATATCCAAGTGCGCCTTTGGAGAAGCACCTGAAGGACGTTCTGGGAGAATCTACCACGCTCGGGGGGAAGGAGCTGCGCACGCAGATCCTGATCGTCACCAAGAACGCGACTCACGGCGACGACTGGTTCTTCACCAACAATCCGAACACGCGCCACTACAAGTATGACGTCCAACTGCCGCTCTGGCAGCTCGTCCGAGCCAGCACGGCGGCGCCGACGTACTTCCCGCCTCAAGCCATCGAGATCTCGGGCGACGACGGCAAGACCGAAACCTGCGAATTCATCGACGGTGGCGTGAGCAGCTACAACAATCCCGCGCTACAGGTGTTTCTCGAGGCGACCATTCCTGACTATGGCAATGGCTGGCCGATGGGGAGCGATAAGCTGATGCTGATCTCCCTGGGTACAGGATTCAACTCCACGGCGATCGCGCCCGGCAAGGCTTCGCACTACGAGTTGCTCGACTGGGCGCAGTACATGATCAAGGAAATGATGAACGAGGCTAATCTGCAACAGAACATACTCATGCACGTAATCGGTTGCCGGCCGGAGGGCATTGCTTCGGCGACCAATGAACTGACAACTTCCGGAGCAGCTTCGGGCATCCCCGACCTCGATACCTTGAACCAGGTCAGCCGTAGCCTGGGCCCACAGAAGCTCGTGACCTACCAGCGGTTCACCGTCGGCTTGACCCGTAAACGATTGGATCAACTCGGTCTGCCGGATGTCGATCCGATCAAGGTCCGGGAGATGGATGCCGCCGATCAGATCGAGAACATGCAGCGGGTGGGCGCGGCTGTGGCGAAAGAGCAAGTAAAGATGGAGGCTTTTTGTAAATTCTTTCAAAACGGATGAGCAAGATCGGCGTTGAATTCCGCCTTTAAAGAGTAGCGACCGGTTTCAAAGGAATGGGCGACCGGCGCGCGGAGGGCGGAACATGCTAAGGACGACAAAGCGCCAAACTCACCCGTTAATGACGGAGAAACGTCCGGCGAATCCGCTGCCCAATACCCCCCGCCATGGCAGCCGTCACGGGCACAAGGTACAGGATGACGAAACGTTGGAATCTGTGGCGCAGCAATACGGCATTACCACCAAGCAGCTCATCCATCACAACTTCGGAACTGACGATACGGGCGAGATCAACTGGTACCTGCGCGAGTACGTCGGGTGCAACCTACCAACGCAGGACAGAAAGAATTGGCGCTTCTCCGATTCCGCGGCACCAGGAATCATCTACATTCCCCAGGAGATGCTTCGCCTCGATCCAATATACGTCTATGGAGAAGTAGACGATCCGGTCGATCTGACCGTGCCGGGACTGCCGGATTTCCTGGCGTCGAGCAAGTTCACTCACGAATTCAAAATACCGCCTACGGGAAAGCCGAAAGACTTGGGATATCTCATGGCCCTGGCCAAGATCTCGGTAAATGGTGAGCTGAAGCAAACCGGCCACGGCGGGATTGTGAAGGTTTCCCTGAAGAAGGATCAGGTCAAACTCGCGATCGAAAGCAAGATCATCGATGACACCAAGTTCACCTTTGCTGGGAAGATCGATGATAAGAAAAAGCTGGAGCCGCTCGTGGATGCCATCGCCAAAGGCTCAAGGAATGACTTCTTCAAGGCGCTCGCCAAGCAATTCGAAGCGACGATCAAAACGACTTACAAGTGGGATCACCTGACAGTCGAACCGGAAATCGGCGGAGAAATTTCCCAAACCCCTTTGATCCTCCGCGTGACCGGCGGCTATGAAGACGAAATCGTTTTACTCAATGCACGCTTCAAGGGGAAGTTCGCAGTAACGATGGGACTGAACGTCGGCCTGTCGGCCAAGGGCTGGGAATGGGTCGCACAGAATGTGGGCCGTCCAGTCCTGCGCTTTTTCATCGACAAAGCGGGGCCTGCGCTGGCCGAACTCGGAGAGTGGCTGGTTTCCGAGGCGGTTCTGACTGCAGGTGCAATTGCGATCGGAACGGTTGCCGGAACGGTCGCGCTGACTTCCCTGATGGCGTGGATTGTCCAGGACGCCAACCGCACAGGCGAGTTGAAAGGGCTGGCGACCTGGTACATCTCAGCCTACACGGCCCGCGTTTTCGACCGTCCCTACCAACGATCGAGCCAATTCATCATCGGCGACGTTAAGTTGCGGGACCAGTTGATCGCCTTCGGCGAGAAAGATGCCCTGCTCGACGCGCGAGCCGCTCTGGCACGAAACGACAGTCCGGCGTCGGCGGGAACGGAGCAGGAAGCGCTCGATGCCTACCGTATGCTACTGCTCGCCGAGAATCAAATGAGTGAAGACCGGGCCAGAGTCAGTCTCAGGGTGGCGCTGGAAAAGAAATCGGAACAACTGGCGGGACTCTAAGCGCGCTGTTTCCAGGATCTGCTGAACCGGCATTCGCGGCGCCTCTCAAAGGAGCTTCGTCCTGAGCAAGGCGCCGTTTATTTGCTCTTCTTTGTGGGTTTGGGTTTCAACGTCTTCGCGTAGGCGTAACTCATTTCCAGGTATTTCTTTAGCTCGTTAGTCTTTGCCAGCAGCCCGTCGGGAACCGCGACGTACTCTTTCATCACTGTGCCGTAAGCTTCGAACAGCGACGTCTTGTACTTTTTCAGAAACTTTTCGCGCTCCTCTTCGGGAAGCCGGAGTGCCAGCTTCGACTGATGCAGCAGCGTAAACATATTCCCGTTCAAAGACGTGTACGGATTGGCATCGCCTTTTCGCTCAACCTGCGGGATGGCCGCGATGAGCTTGTCATATAGGCCTTCGGCCGGGCTGGGGGCGTTTTTCTTTTTCGTGGGCAAGGTGGGTACCTCGGAGTTATATTCTTTTCGCCCATCCGGGCGTGCGCGGATCGCATTTTATCGCCACTTCGCAGCGGCGGCTATTCCGTCTTTTTCGAGCAAGAGCGGCAGGCATCAAGTCAGTAGGGCCCCAAAACATGGTCTGGCTATCAGTTGCCAGCAACATCGGCGAAAGGAGAATTTCATGACCTTTACCGGGCGGTGGTTGGTGATCGGGCTTTTGGTTGCATCCTGTGGTCTGACGAACGCCGCATCCAGCGGGAATGCGGTGGAAGTAACGACTCTGGACGGCCATCCTTTTTACACGGACCTGACGCAGGTCACATCCCTGCGCCTCCACCTGCGCGATGGTGATTTTCGCATTGTGCGCGGCGATTCCGACGAGATCGAGATCCATACCGATGGCAAAAATCGCGCGCTCGCCAGCAAAATGCAAGTTCAGTTGCGCCGCACCGGCAACTCGGTCGATATCACCTTCGCGCACGTACCGAAGAACGAGCTGCAGGTGACCATCGCCGTTCCGCAACAGACCAATCTCTTTGCCCGGATGCGGGCGGGAGAGCTTTCGGTGGATGGAGTCAGCGGCGACAAGGATCTCGAGCTCCTGGCCGGTGATATGTACATTCAGGTACCCGATGCATCCGACTATGGCCCGGTAGATCTCTCGGTCCGCTTCGGAGACGTGAGCGGCGGCCAGTTTGGAGATCCCAAGGGCTGGATCGGCAATTCTCTGAGGCGTGACGGAAGCGGCCGATACCGGCTGCACGCGCACGTTTTCGCCGGGGACCTCACGCTGAAGCCCTGAACGTCGCCAGCTCTCACTTCGCTTAGAGCAAGCGAGATCGACTCTCGCCACATGCTGCGCTTGATGGGTGTCCCGCCTACCCTTAGACTTGAACTATGCATGTGCACGTTCACGGAGCAGGCGGGCCGACCCGAGTGCTCAAGATTTCGCTGGGGGTAACCCTCGCGTATATCTTGCTTCTGGTTGTGGCCGGGGTGCGGGCACATTCTCTGGCTTTGTTGTCGGAAGCTGGCCATAATCTTTCCGATTTCCTGGCGCTCCTGTTATCGCTCGTCGCAGTTTATTTCCAGTCTCGTCCGGCGAGTTCCACGAAGACCTATGGGTACCAAAGGGCGGGCGTCCTGGCGGCTTTGGTCAACGCCAGTTCGCTCGTAGTGGTTTCGTTTTTCATCTTCTACGAGGCATTCCGGCGAATACAGCATCCTGAGCACGTGCAGGCCAGCGTGATGATGTGGGTGGCGGCCGCGGGCGTGGTGATGAACGGGGTGATCGCGCTGCTGCTGTACCGTTCCGGCGGCGACGTCAACATCCGCAGCGCGCTGCTGCATGAGGTTGGGGATACGCTTTCGACGGCGGCGGTAATCGCCGGCGGCTGGGCGATTCTGGCGACTGGGGACTATTGGATTGACTCGGCGCTATCGGTGGGGATTGGCGTTCTGATTTTGTGGTCGGGGTTCGGGATTGTGCGCGAGACCTTGAATATTCTTCTCGAGGGCACGCCACGCGGGATGAAAGTGGAGAAGATCGAGTTGGCCATCCGCGGCATTGATGGCGTGAATGATGTGCATGATCTGCATGTGTGGAGCATTGGATCGGAAACGCACGCCTTGTCGTGCCACATCGCGATTGCAGATATTCCGCCGTCAGTGAGCGAGCGGATTTTACGCGATGTGAAGGAATGCCTGCTGCACGATTTTCGGATCGACCACACGACGATTCAGTTTGAGCACGTGAATTGCGAAGTCGCGCATGGGTGTGTGATTCCTGTGGTGGAGAGCGCGGAGGAACACCATCATCATCACAGCCACTGAAGCCAAATCCCACTTCTCGCGCACACCACGCACGAGAGAGGGGGCGCCCAATCTTGACCGCCCTGCCGCATTAATTCTGTTTATCGTAGATTTCCTTCACGCGCTCAATCGTGTCGGCTTCTTCGGGAGATTTGTCCGGCCTTAGGCGGACGATTCTGGGGAAGCGGAGGGCGTAGCCGCTTTCGTGGCGGTCGGAGCGCATCATGTTGTTGAAGGCGACCTCAAGGACGATCTTCGGCTCGACGACGCGGCGGAATCCCTGATCGTCGATGGTGTGTTCGAGAAACCACTTCGTCATTTCGGCGATTTCGGTGTCCGTGAGGCCGGAGTAGGCTTTGCCGATATTCACGAGGCGATCGCCATCTTTCACTGCGAAGGTGTAGTCGCTGAGGACGCCGATACGCTTGCCATGGCCGTATTCGACCGCGGTGACAACGACGTCGAGCGTGGCGAGCTCGCGCTTCATCTTCAGCCATGATTTCCCGCGCTTGCCGGGCGTGTAAGACGAGGCGAGGTCTTTGATCATCAGGCCTTCGTTTCCGCGCGCCTGGGCAGCGACGAAGAGTTCCTCGAGTTGTTCTGGTGAGGCGGCGCGAAACACTGGCGCGCGAATGAGGCTGGCCGTACTGAGCGGGGTGTCGTTTGGGTCGAAGGCGAGTGTTCCCTGCGAACGCGAGGCACTGTTTTGGTTTGGCGCCCTCTCCGCGGCCAGCAGTTCATCGAGAATTCGAGCCCGATCGCTCAGCGGGCGATCGATGACAAGGCTTTCGCCGGAATAAAAAATGTCGAAGACGAGATAGGCCACCGGATTTTCTCGCAGCAATTTTTCGCTGACTTTCTTGCGGCCAAGGCGTTGCTGGAGAATGCTGAAGGGGCGAGCACGGCCCAGGTTCGTTGCCGTTTCCTCGTCGGCATCGACCGCGGTGGCATCGACGATCTGTCGCGTGCTGGATAATTTAGGCGGGTATTCCCAAGCGACAATTTCGCCATCGAGGATCACTTCGCCGGGCAGGGTGGATAAGGCGGCGGGCAATTCAGGGAAGGACTCGGTAATTTCGTCGCGCGTGCGGGAGAAAAACTTAACTTCGCCCCGCGAGATGTGAGCCTGAGCGCGAATGCCGTCGTATTTGTCCTCGACCGCGGCTTCGGGGAAGTAACTGAGGCCTTCCTCAGGCGATTCGATGGGGCTGGCGAGCATGAAGCCGATGGGGTGAAACATCCGCATCCGGGCTTCAGCCAGTTTGCCTTGGGCGGCAAGACGCACCGTCTGGCCGAGATCGCCGAGGAGCATGTTGGCGCGCTGAACTTCGGCTAATGTTCGGCCGTAGGCTTTCGCGATGGCTTCTTCTACCAGACTCTCTTTGAGCCCGATGCGGAGGTCGCCGGTCATGATCTTGATGATGTACTTGGCTTCGAGAGGAGTGGAGCGGGAAAGGAGATCGCGGACCAGCGTTGCCTTGGGCGCAGACCCTCGGGTGGCGGCGATCTGGCGGAAGGCTGCTTCGAGCTGCAAGACGCTGATGCCCTGGCCTGGATGTAAAGGGAGAATGTCGCCCGCAACCGCCCCGAGATCCCCGTGGCGGCGGTAGGAGTCGGTCAGGTCGGAGTCGGTCTTCCCTGCCAGCTCGGCTACGATTTGCCAGAGTGATCGTCCGCCGACCTGGAGCGTGGTTTCCTCCCAAGCTGGGAAGGGGCGCCCGGAAAGAAATACGGCGGAGATCGCGGCTTCGTCGATATTCTGCGATTGCAGGTAGGCGGCGACCAGGGCTGTCTTCTGCAGCCTCTTGGTTGTGCTGGCGATTTGTTCGCAGGTCTCGGTTAGCTGCTGCATCTCTCGTTCGCTTCTTTCTAACCGTAACATTTCAGAACTCCGAGAGTGATGGAGTTAGAGATCCTTCGCTCCGCCTCAACGGCGCTTCCGCTGGATGACGCCAGTCGGGGATGACGGCGGCCTTTCAAATCAGGGGCTTAGTGGCAGCGTTTTGCCCGAGTTTTTGAGAGCCTGTGGTACCCTGTATTTGGTCCGTTTTCGGGGAAGGGGCATCAAATCTACGTGGGTTTCCTGCGAAATTATCTGAAATTTCTGGCTGCCGTGCAGCTACTACCTGCTTTGGAAAGCGGCGAAGAAACACTGGTCGGCGGACAGGCGGTGCTTGAGGGCGTGATGATGCGCTCTCCGCATGCCTGGGCAATCGCGTGCCGCAAACCGTCAGGCGAAGTTGTGACCTTGAGCGAGCCCCTGGAGCGGCCGTCGGAAAAACATAAATGGATGGCGTGGCCGATCGTACGTGGGGTAATGACGCTGGGATACGCGATGAACCTTGGATATCGGGCGTTGCGGTTCTCTGCGAATGTGGCAATTGAAGACGTGATGGAGAACGAGAAGGCCGGTACTCCCCAGGTGGCGTTGGTGGGAGGAGCCGGGCAGTTCAGCGCACCAGACCCGGGAAACCGGGAAAAGGCTGCCAAGCTGAGCAACTGGCTGGCTGCGGTAAATATCGTGGTCTCCCTGGCATTTTTCATCTTCATGTACAAGTACATTCCCTTGCTGGCGGCAACGGAATTGAAGCGCATGGACCCGGCATTGGGCGGACAGATTATCTTCAACCTCATCGATGGCGGCATACGGCTGGCGCTGTTCTTGTTGTTCATCTGGGGTATTTCTCTCTGGAAAGACATCCGCCGGGTGTACGAGTATCACGGGGCAGAGCACAAGACGGTATTCGCATTCGAGAATGGCGATCCGCTGACGACCGATGCGGTGCAGAAGTACACGACGTACCATCCGCGGTGCGGGACGAGCTTTTTGATGACGGTGATGCTGATCTCGATCGGGTTCTACATGCTGGTGCCGTTCACGACGTTCTGGGCACGGTTCGCATCGCGGCTGGTGCTGCTGCCGATCATCGCCGGAGTATCGTACGAGATCATCCGCTTTGCCGCAAAGCATCGCGGTTCCCTATTCGCCTTGATGACCGCGCCGGGGCTCTGGCTGCAGCGGATCACGACGCAGCCTCCGTCGAATGAGCAAGCCGAGTGCGCGATCGCGGCCCTTGACCAGGCGATGACGCTGGAAAAAGAGCACGGCGGCGAGTTGGTGATTGCCTAGGGGAGCCCTCCCCGAAATACAGTTCTCAGCGAAAGAAAGATTAGAATGAGTGCGGCTAGCGGGCTAGCGGGATAGCTGCATCTTTCGTGTTTGCACTGAGGCATTAGCTGAGAACTGAGAACCGAGAGCTGCTTTCTATGTTTGAACGACTGGACCAAATCGAAGCGCGGTACGAGGATCTGACGCAGGCACTGGCGTCGCCAGAGATCATTGGGGACTCGGCCAAATACCAGAAGACCGCCAAGGCGCACAGCGAGATCGCGCCGGTCGTGGAGAAGTACCGCGAATACAAGGATCTGAAGAAAGGGATCGCCGACAGCAAAGCGATGCTGGCGGAAGAAAAGGATCCAGAGATGCGGGCTTATGCGCAGGAGGAGCTTGCGCAGCTAGAGTCACGCGTCGGCGGCGTTGAGGAAGAATTGAAGGTCTTGCTGCTGCCGAAGGATCCGAATGACGAGAAGAACGTCGTGCTGGAAATCCGCGCTGGGACCGGTGGGGATGAGGCGACGCTGTTTGCGGCAGAGATCTTCCGGATGTACAGCCGGTATGCGGAGACGCAACGCTGGAAGGTTGAGGTGCTGTCGACTTCGGAATCTTCGGTCGGCGGCTTGAAGGAAGTAATTGCGATCATCGAAGGGAACCGGGTGTTTTCGCAGTTGAAGTATGAAAGCGGCGTGCACCGCGTGCAGCGGGTGCCGGCGACTGAACAGCAGGGACGGGTTCACACTTCGGCGGTGACCGTTGCCATATTGCCCGAAGCGGAAGACGTCGACATCAAGATTGAGGCAAAAGACCTGCGCATCGATACGTTCTGCTCTTCCGGTCCCGGCGGCCAGTCGGTGAATACGACCTATTCCGCGGTGCGGATCACGCACATTCCGACCAATACCGTTGTGAGTTGCCAGGACGAGAAGTCGCAGATCAAGAATCGCGAAAAGGGAATGCGCGTGCTGCGCGCCCGGTTGTACGAAATCGAGATGGAAAAACAGCAAGAGGCGCTCGCCAAGGAGCGTAAGGCGATGGTGAAGTCAGGGGACCGGAGCGAAAAAATTCGGACGTATAACTTCCCTCAGAACCGGCTGACCGATCACCGCATTGGGTTTACGATCCATCAACTCGATGCTGTCATGGATGGCAAACTAAACCCGTTGATTGAGGCGCTGGTGACCTACTACCAAGCGGAGAAGCTGAAGCAGGAAACCGCCGGCGTGGTGTAAACCCGCGAGATGGAGTAAACCCTGGCTCCATTTTCCTAATCAAAGTGAAGCGCGTATGGCGGTGTCCGCGCCGTTTTTGCGCGAGCTAAGGACACATCTTATGGCGAAAGCAGGATCCAGGTCTTTTTGGGCTTTGGCCGGGTTTGGATTGGCGACCGCAGGGGTTGCCTGGTACGGGTCGCGGTACAGCCGGAATGGGAGCCGTGATCAATGGTATCGCGATCTCAGGAAGCCGGGATTTACACCTCCGGAAGGCGCGTTTCCGGTGATTTGGTCGGCGCTTTATGCGGCGATTGCGTGGTCGGGATGGCGGGTGTGGAGCTCGGCGCCTTCGCGCGAACGGACGACTGCTTTGAAATTGTGGCTGTCGCAGCTTGCGGCGAACGCGCAATGGTCAAAATTGTTTTTTGGGGACCACCGTCCTTCTCTTGCGCTTGCCGATGTTCTTTCCCTCGAGGGATTGATCGTGTCGTACATCTCCGCGGCGAGGAAAGTGGACCGCGCGGCGGGTAACGCTTTCATTCCTTATGCGGCGTGGGTTGCGTTCGCAACTGTCCTGAATGCCGAGATTGCGCGGTTGAATCCCAGCGAGGGCTGAGAACCAATCTCGCTCATTGCCTCCCGCGATCGGCCCGTCCATGTTGAAATAGTCTTCGTGCGATTAAAGGCTGCCCTCTCTGCGGCTGTCGAACAGCTAACGGCCAACCAGGTTCCCTCTCCGAGGATGAATGCCGAGCTTTTATTGATGTTCACACTCGGCTGCGACAGGGCATACCTTTATGCGCATCCCGAGCGCGAATTGAGCGCAGAGGAGCAATCCCGCTATCTAGCCGCGCTGGAAGAGCGATCACGCGGAGTTCCGGCGCAATACATCACTGGGCATCAGGAATTCTGGGGAATGGATCTGATCGTTGGTCCGGGAGTTTTGATTCCACGTCCGGAGACGGAGCACTTGATCGAGGCGGTGCTGGAGCTCCAGAGATTGAGCGTGGGGACGCCAGCTTCGGGCCCTCCCGGCGGAGAAACCTCGCACCCGGAAGGTCCTGGCCTGAAATCGGACCGAGTTGTCAGGATTGTGGACGTTGGGACCGGGTCGGGGTGCATCGCGCTGGCGCTCGCCAAAGAGCTGCCAGGGGCTGAAATCCACGCGACTGACATCTCTTCAGCGGCGCTTGAGATTGCGCGAGCCAACGCGGCGCGGCATCAGCTACAGGATCGCGTTCGGTTTCATGAGACCGACTTGTTGACGGGGCTTGAGCCGTGCTTCGACTTTGTGGTTTCGAATCCGCCGTATGTTGGGGAGTCGGAGGTAGACCAGGTGCAGCTTGAGGTGCGCAAGTTCGAGCCGTGGAACGCGGTCTTTGCCGGGCCAAACGGAACCGAGGTGATCGAGCGGCTGGTTCCGCAAGCGCAGGCAGCATTGCGCCCAGGAGGCTGGCTGGTGCTGGAAATCAGTGGCACCATCGTAGACGCTGTGGAGGCCTTGTTTGACAGCTGGACTGAGGTTTCGGTCTCCCGGGATCTGCAAAACATTCCTCGAGTGGTAAAAGCCCGCAAAAAAGACATCATCGGCTAAATCCCGCGTCCATCCTCGCCTTCCAACCTGCCCGTACTGCTACGAGGAATTATTCGGCCTTTGTGACACGAAGAATTAAATCTGCCGGCATTCGGGAAAAAGTGATAGGCTAGGCGCGCTCTTACGGTCATTTGCAGTTGCAGATTTCCTGCGGCTTCTGGGGCATTGCATCAAGCCGCAGCAAACCTCAACTGTCCAATCAAAGCGGCATCACGCAACAAAGGAAATTCCAAAAGGAGAACGAGCTATGGGTACACGAGCGCGCATCGGGTGCGTTGTATTGATTGCCACTTTGCTTGCCGGGCAACTGTCCAGTGAACACAAAGCCGCGTCAGCAGCGACGCCGGTGTTCAAGAACCTGGATTCTTTTGCTGAGTGGGTACAAGCCAACCACAAAGCGCCCTTCGATCGTGACAGCGTCCGGTTGCCCGAGGGAGCGGCAGCTACTTTGCTGAGTCAGCACAAGCAGGTTGCGGCTGCCGCGATAGCATCTTCGGCCGCGGTGGCGGCCACTCCAAATGTCAAGATCAACCGGGACAGGGATCCGTGGCCGAAAGCGGAAGTCGCGGTCGGTGTCGACCCGGTGAATGGAAACGTCGTAGTCATGACGAACGACTTCCGTGAGAACTGGGATCACGAGTTCTACCATGTGTCGACGAACGGCGGTGCAGCGTGGTCGGATGACTCCATGGTGGGAGGCGCAGATCCCTACACGTTTGCACAACTGACATTCGAGAGCGATCCCGGAGTCGCCTTCGACAGCCATGGGCACAGCTTCCTGTCGGCAATCACGGGCAACTCGATTGGCGATTACTACGACAGCAACGATAACTACGCGAACTTTGACACTCAGATCATCGTCGCCCAGGGCTTTAACCACGGGACCTATAGCAATCTGGCGCCAATCGTAATCGACACGCAACCGTGCCGCTACTTCCCGGTGGTGGCGAACTGCCCGGCCACGCTGGATAAGCCCCTGATCACGGTCGACAACGTTGCCGGAAGTCCGCATAACGGCTCGATCTACGTTTATTACACGGTATTTTGCAACGATGTTCCTTGCCCGTACGGATCGGGAAGTGTTCCGGCGTTCGGGTCGGCGATCGTGGAGTCGCACGCGACGGGAGCGGGCGCGCCGTTCTCCGCGCCGCAGATCGTCAGTGGATCTCTGAGCAACGAGCAGTTTTCCTACATGGTGGTAGACAGCCATGGGGTACCGCATGCGTTTTTCGACGACTTCTCGTCCCCGACGGGCAGTGTGAACATGTATATGTCGACGCTGACGTCGACAGGTTGGGTGGTGCACTCGAAGCCGGTGGCAACCTTCATTCCAGCGTATACGGCAACGAGCAACTGGTACTTCAGACTGAGCGGCACATTCGCACCCGGGTGCGGGATTCATGGGGATGCGGCGTATTGCGCGTTCTCGGCGAACCAGGCCGGCACTGGCGCTTTTGAAAGCGGACTGAGCGTCTACCTGGCGAAAGTGAATACGCAAACCGGTGCCTCAACTCTGAGCCGCGTCAATAACGATCAGTTCAACGACAGCGCTGATCACATCTTTCCCTGGGCCACTACGAAGGCCGACGGGTCGGTGTATGTCGGCTTCTATGATGACCGGAATGATCCATTCCTGACCAAAGTGAGTTACTGGGTGGCGAAATCAACGGATGGCGGCAAAACCTTTCCGACACAGTCGGCCGTCAGCAGCACGTCGTTCAATCCGTGCGTCGGTTTCCCAGGGTGCGGTTTCTTTGGAGACTATACCCAGATCGCAGCGGGGCCGGATGGCGTCGTGCATGCGGCCTGGTCCGATACGCGGGATGGGGCGAGCATGCAAGTTTACGGAGCGTCGATCACCTGGTAGCGGCAATTTCGTTTGAAAGGACAGAAGCCTGGAAGGCGGTGCCTCCCAGGCTTCATTTCTTTACGGGAGGTCAGCGCTGCACAGCTGCCTGGATCTCTTCGACATCGATGATGTCGGTGGGATATTTTCCTGTATAGCAGGCAGAGCAGTAGGCGGTTTTTTCGCCGTCCCCGCAAGCCTTCTTCAATCCCTCGAGAGAAAGATAAGCGAGCGAGTCGGCACCAATGTAGTCGCGGATCTCTTCGATTGACTTGTTAGCCGCGATGAGTTGCTTTTTCGAGGGCGTATCGACTCCGTAGTAGCAGGACGAAATCGTGGGCGGGCAGGAGATACGCATGTGCACCTCGCGCGCGCCGGCATTACGGATCATGCGGACGATCTTGCGGCTGGTAGTTCCGCGAACGATCGAGTCATCGATGAGCACGACACGTTTGCCTTCGAGCAGGGAGCGGATCGGATTCAGCTTCAGCTTGACTCCAAAATCGCGGACCGTCTGCTGCGGCTCGATGAACGTGCGTCCGACATAGTGGTTGCGAATCAGGCCGAAGCGAAACGGAATGCCGCTCTCATCCGCGTAGCCGACGGCGGCGGTAACGCCGGAATCGGGCACGGGCACGACCACATCGGCCTCGACGGGAGATTCCTGGGCGAGCTGGCGCCCGAGGTTTTCACGGCTAGCCTGAACGGAACGGCCGAAGACCAGGCTGTCAGGACGGGAAAAATAAACGTGTTCGAAGATGCAGCTCGATTGCGCAGCAGTCGTGGTGTAGAAGCGCGAGGTGATGCCGTCTGGCTCGACGACAACGAGTTCGCCGGGCTTGACATCGCGAATATATTCGGCGCCGATGAGATCGAAGGCGCAAGTTTCTGAAGCAAAAACGATGGTCTCGCGGGTGTGCCCTTCGGTGGCGGGGATGCGCCCCATCGCAAGGGGCCGGAATCCGCGGGGATCGCGGGCGGCGAAGATGCGGTCGGCGCTCATCATGACCAGGGAGAACGCGCCCTCCACCCGGCGCAGAGCGTCGGCAATCGCCTCAGGCAACGTGTGCTCGCGGGAGAGTGCGATGAGGTGCACGATCACTTCTGTATCGCTGTTGGTCTGAAAGATGGATCCCTGACTCTCGAGCCGGTGGCGAATCGTCTGAGCGTTTACAAGGTTGCCGTTGTGGGCAAGCGCGATGGCGCCCTTGTTCGATTGCACGAGGATGGGCTGGGCGTTCAGGAGTGCGGAGTCGCCAGCGGTGGAGTATCGGGTGTGTCCGATGGCGAGCGAGCCTCGAAGCTGGGTCAATACTTCCTCGGTGAAAATGTCGGCCACCAGGCCCATAGCCTTGTGCTGGTGCAGGCTGAGACCGTCGGAACTGACGATGCCGGCCGACTCCTGTCCCCGGTGCTGCAGGGCGTGCAGACCAAGGTAGGCGAGCTTTTCTGCTTCGGGATGAGCAAAGATGGCGACTACGCCGCACTCGTCGTGAAATTTGTCGGTGATTGGCATTTGGCTCTTGGCCCTTTTTAAACTGCTAGCTCCTAGCTGCCAGCTTTTGTCGCGTTCCACTTTCGGCGGATTGATTAATTACTCCACCGATACCAGTTCTGGGTCGGTTTTTAACGCCGACTCTAAGGCCTGCTCGTAGGCAACGGCCAAGGCTGATACCTCTGCCGAGATTACCGGCTTGTTGTCGACTGTAATCTCCAGTTTTCCGGGAACCGTCTCGCCAATCACTTCCGCCTGAACCCCGTGTTTCGCCGCAATCTGTTTGATTCGAGGAAGGCCTGCCGGGTCGCAGGATAGGACGATGCGGCCGGCATCTTCTCCGAAAAGAACGTATTCGGCGGGCAGAGCGTTGGAGGCCAGGTTTACGCTCGCTCCCACTACTTTCGGGAAAGCTTGTTCTGCCAGCGCCACCGCGATGCCGCCGTCGGAGCAGTCGTGAGCCGACTCGACCAGGTTTTGTTGGATCAGTTCCACGACCGCTTTCTGCAAAGACGCTTCGTTCTCAAGGTCGAGTTCCGGGGGATATCCCCAAACGCGGCTCAAAATCTCCTTGGCGTACTCAGAGGAGCCGAACTCGGTCTCTGCGTCGGTGATATCGCCCGGCTCACCAGCGCGCAATAGCACGATGGTGCGTCCGGCAGCGACGAAATGCATTTTGGCGGACTTATGGACGTCATCAAAGATTCCGACTACGCCCAGTACCGGGGTGGGATAAATACCTTCACCCAGAGTCTCGTTGTAGAAGCTGACGTTGCCGCCGGTGATGGGAATTTCGAGTTCCTCGCAGGCTTTAGTCATGCCATCGATCGCCTGTGAGAACTGCCACATGATGTGCGGTTTCTCGGGATTTCCGAAGTTAAGGCAGTTCGTGGCTGCGACCGGGGTCGCACCCGAACACGCGACCTTGCGTGCGGATTCCGCGACTGCATGCATCGCGCCGAGCTTGGGATCGAGATAGCACCAGCGACCGTTACCGTCGAGAGCCATAGCGAGGCCACGTTGCGAGCCTTTGATGCGGATCACACCAGCATCGGCCGCACCCGGAGCTTCGACGGTGTTGGTCTGGACCATGTGATCGTACTGCTGCCAGACCCAGCGCTTGCCGCAAATGTTGGGAGCGGCAAGAAGCTGCTTCAAATCGGCAGTGAAGTCGCGGGACTCGCCAAGCTGGATATTCTCGGGTTTCTCCCGGGGAACTGGCGGTTCCCAACGCGACAGCGGCCGGTGATAGACGGGTGCTTCGTCGGTTAGCGCCTGGTTCGGGATTTCGGCGACGACCTGGCCGTGCTGGAGAACCCGGAGCTTGTTATCACTGGTGACTTTGCCCACTTCGACGGCATCAAGTCCCCATTTTTCGAAGACGCGGAAAACTTCGTGCTCCCGGCCCTTCTGCGCAACCAGCAGCATACGTTCCTGCGACTCGCTCAGCATGATCTCGTAAGGCGTCATGCCGGTTTCGCGCTGGGGAACACGGTCGAGCTCGATCTCAATGCCAACGTTGCCACGGCCGCCCATTTCGCAGGTGGAGCAAGTGAGGCCGGCCGCGCCCATATCCTGAATACCCACGATGGCGCCGGTTTTCATCGCTTCGAGACAGGCTTCCAGAAGGAGCTTTTCGAGGAAAGGGTCACCAACCTGGACGTTCGGACGCTTGGCTTCCGAGGCCTCGCTGAATTCCTCGCTCGCCATGGTTGCGCCGTGTATGCCGTCGCGCCCGGTCTTGGCGCCGACATAGATGACGGGATTTCCTTCCCCGGCAGCGCGAGCGTAGAAAATTTCGTCTTTCTTCACCAAGCCTAAGGCGAAAGCATTCACTAACGGATTGCCGGAGTAGCAGGGCTCGAATTTTGTTTCGCCGCCAAGGTTAGGAACGCCGAAGCAGTTGCCGTAAGAAGCGACGCCGCTGACCACACCTTCCATAATGGAATGGTTGCGATGGAGATCGGATCCTGTGGGGACAGCCGCTCCCGGCCGTCCTGCGGAGGCGGCAGTCGCTGCATGAGGCGTGATCGGGCCGAAGCGGAGGGAATCCATTACCGCTACGGGCCTGGCACCCATGGTGAAGATGTCGCGGAGGATGCCCCCCACGCCTGTGGTAGCGCCTTGAAATGGCTCGATGAATGAGGGGTGGTTGTGCGATTCGATTTTGAAGGCACAAGCCCATCCGTCGCCGATGTCGATGATACCCGCGTTTTCTCCCGGCCCCTGAACGACACGTTTGCTGCGAGTGGGGAGGCGTTTGAGATGCACTCGAGAGGATTTGTATGAGCAGTGTTCGCTCCACATCACGCTGAAGATGCCGAGTTCAGTGAAGGTGGGCTCCCGGCCGCCGAGAAGCTGCTTGATCTTCTCGTATTCGTCGAGGGTGAGGCCGTGCTGCCGGATGACGTCCGGGGAGAAAGCAGTCGTCAGAGAGGTCGCCATGGGAGGAATTCCCATTGTCGCATGTTGGATAGTCCAAAGATAGAGCCCAGGGCAGGCGGTTTTGATGCAATTCTCCTGCTAGGATTCTGCTGATGAAATCGATCATTGTGGGCACGGCCGGGCACATCGATCACGGAAAAACGGCGCTGGTCAAGGCGTTGACCGGAATCGACGCGGATCGCCTGGAAGAGGAAAAGCGGCGGGGAATCACCATCGACCTGGGATTCGCGCATATGGACCTCCCCGGCGAGCATGGAGAGAAGCTACGGCTGGGGTTTGTGGATGTGCCGGGTCACGAACGGTTTGTGCGCAACATGCTGGCCGGCGTGGGCGGAATTGACCTGGTGCTGTTGGTGATCGCCGCCGATGAGTCGATCAAACCGCAGACCCGGGAGCATTTCGACATCCTGAAATTGATCGGCGTAAAACGGGGCATCACGGTCCTGACGAAATCGGACAACGTCGATCAGGAGACGCTTGAGGTGGTACGGCTCGAAGTCGAGGAGTTCTTAAGGGGCACTTTCCTAGAGACGCCCGCGGCTCCTCTGGTTGCGGTCAGTTCCCTGACGGGCGCCGGGCTGGAGGAATTGAAGGCCGCCATCGTTGCCGCCGCGGCAAAGGTCTCACCGCGTGATTCTAGGGCGTTTGCCCGTTTGCCCATCGACCGGGTGTTCACCATGAAAGGATTCGGGACGGTTGTGACCGGCACCCTGATTTCGGGGGCGATTCGCAAGGAAGAAGAGCTCGAAGTATTCCCTTCCGGGCAGCGGGTGCGCGTGCGGGGCGTGCAAGTGCACGGACAAAGCGCCGATACGGCCCTGGCTGGACAACGCACAGCCTTGAATCTTGTAGGAGTCAGCACGGAAGAGGTAGTGCGGGGGATGATGCTTGCGACTCCGGATACGTTTTCCGCGACGCGGCGGATCGATGTTCAACTGCAATTGCTGGGTTCGGCCCCCCGTCCGTTAAAGGCCCGGGCGCGAGTACATTTTCACACTCATACGATGGAAACCGTCGCCGAACTGCGGCCACACGGGAATCCGCACGTCGCACCTGGGGACTCAGCGATGGCGCGATTGCTGATTCCGGCGCCGGCACTGCTGTTACCGGGAGACCGGTTCATTATCCGGCAATTTTCTCCGGTGGTGACGATCGGGGGAGGAGTTGTAGTCGATGCAAACCCAATCAAACGAACGAGCCAGGCCGCTGACTATTTGCCGGCACTGACGAGTGGAACGCGCGAGGAAATCCTGCAGGCACGGATCGCGCGCCAGGGAGGACTGGGCATCAGCATGGCCAGATTGACTGCGGAAACTGGTTTGCGGCCTGAGGCCATCGATGGCGCGATCGCGAGCTCAGTAAAAAATGCGACGGTCGTGAAGATCGCGGACACGTTCCTTCACGCGCCTGCGATCCAGTTGCTCAAGACCGGGGTCCTTAGCGCACTGGAGCAGTTTCACAAGAAAGATCCGTTGCAACCGGGGATGGGGCGAGAACAGTTGCGAGAGCACGAGAAAATCGCGCCCGAGATTTTCGGCGGGCTCCTCGAGGCACTCTCGCGAGAGAAGAAGGTGGAGACCAGCGGCGATCTGGTGCGGCTTCCGGGGCGCAGCGTGGTCCTGAAGGATGAAGAGGCTGAGTCGAAGAAACAGATTGAGGCAGCATTTGCGGGCGCGGGGTTGAAGGTTCCAGCTCTGTACGACGTGATCGCCGGATTGAAGGTGGATAAGGGGCGGGCACAGAAGATCGTGACGCTGCTTCTGCGCGACAAGGTGCTGATCAAGATTTCCGATGACCTGGTCTTTCACCGGACGGCACTCGAGGGATTACGGCGGCAGATTTCCGCGCAGAAAGCAAAATCACCGCGAATGGATGTCGCGCAATTCAAGGAACTCACGGGGGTCAGCCGAAAATATGCGATCCCTCTACTTGAGTATCTCGATCGCGAGCGCGTGACGCGGCGGGCCGGGGACGTGAGAGAGATCCTCTAACGCAGGACGCGGGCCAGATTTGACCTTGGAGGGGCGTTCAGGGCCGCGAGATGACATTTAACGCATTCGCCAGAGTGCCAACCCGCTCCTTCACCAAGCCTTCCACTTCAGACCAGATGTGCGGATCACATTCGCTTTGCGCGTGAGATGGGGTAAGAACACGCTCCAACCAGATCCAATTCTTACACTCAACTGGCGCCTGGCGGTAATCGAAGCGGTAATTGCCGAGGATTTGTGTGCGGGACGGATCCGCTGCCGTGATCTGCGGCTGGCCGTGGATCAGGCCGTGCGGCTGGTAAAAGTTCACGGCAGCTTCGACGTTTTGCGGGATGATATGGTCCTGCTGCCAGGGCTTGGCGATGCTGTCGATTTGAACGGTGAGCAGCACAGGCACACCTACACGTTGGAGTTCCCTCGCCAGTAGCACGACGGCAGAAGCTCCCCAGCTCTGGCCGAAGAGGATGATGCGAGCCCGTCCCTTTTCCTGATCGGTCAATGAGCCGTCACGGTCGCGATCAAGGAGATGCAGGATCGTTCTGTATGCCGTTTTTCGATGGCGGTTTTCGAAGACCTGAACGTAGGTATCGTTCGGCATTGTGCTGCGAATGCGCTCGGCAAACTGAACCGGACCGTGGTGGGCATCGTCATGGCGGACAAAACCGCCGACAAAGCCGACCACGATCAACGAGGGGGTTGGCTTTTGGTGATTGAACGGCGAATCAGCAGCGACGCAAAGGACGGAAGACGCGGCGACGAGCGCGATCGCCAGGCAGAGGCGAAATCGATTCCGACCTGACACCTGAAGTTCCCCTCAGTGCTTATGATGAGCGATGCGCTGAAGAGGTGCAGCCAAAAGTTGGCAGGGGAGCCGGTCGCTGAGGGTAGCGCCGTCAGACACCCCGACAGCCCTTGGCCGAAAGCCTTGCCAGAGCGGCCTTTCAGCTCATTTTCCGACAGAGAGTGTACACCGGGGCTGGGAAATTGGAAGGCTTTTCTTACAATTTTGTCCGGGGCAGAGGTCTTCGAACCTGGGAAGCCCGTCCGCCGGACACGAAGGCATTTCCGCGAAGCAGATATCGGAGGTTCAGGTGAGCGGCCTTGGTGATGCCGATGCGCGGAGTCAACAGGATGGGGCCAGGGGGGAGACCGTCGCTTCCAATCCAAAGGGTGCTGTCTGAAGAAGTTAAGTCAGTGCCGTTATCCCGTTCGCGTGTGATGTCGAAGGCCTCCGCGAGGCGCCCGGGGCCGCTTGTTAGCAGGCGCAGGTCGCGGGGATTCTTGATTGTGAGCGCCCGGGAACGGGCCATCTGTTCTATGCCGGTCAGAGGCTCAAGGGCGCGAAAAAGGACGCCTCCGGCCTTGCCGTCGGGTTCGCAGGAGACATTCAGGCAGTAATGATTGCCGTAAATGAAATAAACGTAAGCGTAGCCGGGAGGACCGAACAAAACCGCATTGCGCAGCGTTTGGCCGGAAAAAGTGTGGGCGGCAGGATCGTTTTGTCCGAGATATGCCTCCACTTCCACGATGCGGGCGGTACGTGGGCCATGGGAGTCTTTCCGGACAAGTACTTTGCCCAGAAGCTCTCGTGCGACCCGGCGTGGATCGCGGGCGTAGAAGGTCCTAGGGAGTGGGGAAATAGGACGATTGGACGATAGCGCGGGCATGGGTAGAGGTTGAGAGATACCGTTGAAACCTCAGAGGATGCTGAGTCGAGCACGGCCTCTCCTACGCTTTTGCTTTCCCTGCTTCCTTCAGATATTCCAAGACTTCTTCGGCGTGGCCGTCGGCTTTGACGTTCTGGAAAATATGCTCAATTTTTCCGTCTGGGCCGATGATGAAGGTAGTGCGAGCGACCCCCATCACCTTTTTCCCGTACATGTTCTTTTCCTTTATGACGCCGTAGGCGTTAGCGACCTTTTTGTCGGCATCGGCCAGGAGCGGAAATGGAAGGCTGAACTCGTCAGAGAACTTCTTTTGCGCTTTGGCAGTGTCCGGGGAGACGCCAAGCAGCACGGCCCCAGTTTTCTGAATCTTACTGTACATGTCGCGGAACCCGCGAGCCTCGACGGTTCAACCGGGAGTATTGGCGCGGGGGTAGAAGTAGAGAACGACGGTCTTGCCACGCAAGTCTTTCAGCGAGATATCTTTCCCGTTCTCGTCCTGCAAAGTAAAGTCGGGCGCTTTATCATGGATATTCATGAAAATTCCTCACGGGAGATCGAACTTGAGCCCTGCAGTGGCCGGTAAGAATCAGGGTGGAAGGCCAGCTCTCGATGTGTCTCGACCACGGGGAATTCTACACCGCAGGGTCGGGTTCCGTGGGATGGCGGCAGTAGCCATTTTCATCGGCGTCACACTTTGGAGTGGATCGGCGGTTTCACAGGAGGAGCGGCCTCAGATCAGTCCCGGAGAGCGGAAAGTTCCTCGAAAGAAAGATGCAGAACCGCGGGCCGTGGGCGTTCTCCGCTTGAACTCGGCAGGAAAGACGTCGCTGGTGCCGATTGCCATCCTGGTGAATGGAAAATTTTGGGACGCAAGCGCGTACAAGGCAGATCCTGTGCCGATGGCGCTCGAGCCCGGGGTAGTCTATGAGGCAGAACGGACGGGCAGTTCGCAGGGATTGTTTACAGTGGGCGCCGCGCTACACAGCAACGCCGTGAATGCGCCGACGCCGTGGATTGGGACGGGAGTCTACGTTCCGCACGGGAGCGAGAAGCCGAGCCCGGAATTGAAGACCACCACGATCACGCCGGTTGGTATCGACAATGCCGAAGGTCCGCCCCGGCTTACTCGGACTCCCGGGGCGGCGACGCCTCCTGCGGGCAGCCCGCCCGCTACCACCCCGCCGGCTTCGACACCACCCTCGGGACGTCGATCGGACGACGAACCGCCTCGGCTGAGCAAGCCTGCGTCAACACCAAGTTCGCCTCCGTCGCCGGGAGATTCCAAGGGCTCTTCATCGCCGAATGCCCCGGGATCAACACCGCAGGCGCCCGCAGCCAGCACGGCACAGACGGAAAAGAAAGCGACGGAGCCCGTTCCTGCTTCCGACAGCGGCGCCGGGGAGGCGAACCGTCCTCGGCTCCGTCGAGGCAAGCCGGCCGAATCGTTTGCCGATGAGGATGTTCCCGGCTACAGCAGGCCTGGCAGCACTCCCGCGAAATCGACGATCAAGGCGGAAGCCGCCGCGCCCGAAGCTCCGTCAGAACTGATTCCAGCGATTTCGGATGCAGCGGGACCGCAGCCGCATTCGTACACCTTCGAATGGCTAAAGGATGAGGAAGGAGAACGGCGAAAGCAGATCACAGATCTGGCCAAGCAGCAATTGCGAGCCTACGTGGAGGCTCGGGCGAAGGCCCGGATCACCCCCGCTGCGCAATCTCACACACAGCACCAAGCGGCTGCCAAGAAGAGTCCCGACCCGATTCTCGAGAACGTGAAAGTGATTGCCTACGACCTGTGGGGATCGAATCAACCGGTGATGATCTTCAGCGCCGACGCCCACATGCCGCCTCCGGCGACAGGATCGCAGGCGGGTACCGAAGCTGATCTCCAATACTCTGTGACGCTGGTGGCGTACCCGGACATGTACAACAACATGCACAAGATTTATTCGGGGATCACAGACAGGTTTCATCTCGACGTGACGCCGCGGCTTGAGCTGGTGGATGCCGTCGACGCAGATGGAGACGGCCGGGGTGAGTTGCTGTTCCGAGAGACGAGCGATGCAGGAAGCGGGTGGATCATTTACCGGGCCACAGCCGACAAGCTATGGAAGATGTATGACAGTTTGAACCCGGAGTAGCTACTGCCCGTCTCGGGCAATTCCGTTTTACAATTTCTCCCGTTTCGAGCAAAGCCGAGGTGATACAAGCGCAAAGGAGCGTTGCTTTTCGCCTTCGGAGTCTTGAGCGCGGCCGCAGTTTCAGCGCAAGAACGAGGCTTCATAGGGGAGGACCCTGGATCAGATAAAGCAGGCGAAGCTGCTCGATCCGTGGAAGAAGTACTCCGGAGACTTCGTGAATCAGGACGTCTTTTGGAGACGCTATATAACTCGCTGACGGGCCAGAAAAACAGGAAGTTCATCAAGCACAATTGACAGAGCGAACGCACGCCTCCGTTACAATCTCCACAGGAGACTCGACCCTGTTTTGCGACTTACGCGCCGCAAGTTCATTCATTCCGCGCTGACAGCCAGCGCTGCTGCCGCATTGCCGGGTGCGTTCCCGGCATGCAGCGTCTCATCCAAAGCGGGGACCGGGCGGCTTGCTTCGCATGCGCTGGTTCCGCAGTTTGAGCCCGCGGGACAGATCTCGTTTCCTAAAAACTTCTATTGGGGTACGGCGACCGCTGCTTACCAGATCGAAGGTGCGTGGAATGAGGACGGGAAGGGCGAGTCGATCTGGGACCGGTTTGCGCATACACCGGGGAAGATCATCGATGGCACAACCGGTGACATCGCGTGCGACTCGTATCATCGCTGGCGCGAGGACATCGCGCTAATGAGGGCGATGACCCTGAACAGCTACCGGTTCTCGTTGGCATGGCCGCGGATTCAACCGGCGGGCTCAGGAGCGGCAAATACCAAGGGTTTTGATTACTACAGCAGGCTGATTGATGCGCTTCTGGAAGCAAAGATTCGTCCGTTTGTGACGCTCTATCACTGGGACTTGCCGCAGGCACTGGAAGATGCCGGGGGCTGGCCCAATCGGGATACGGCCCTGCGTTTTGCGGACTATGTTCAACTCGCGGTCCGGCAGCTTGGAGATCGCGTCACAGATTGGATGTTGTTCAATGAGCCGACCGCCTTCGTCGATCTGGGTTATCGCGAAGGTACACATGCACCGGGACGCAGAGGCCTGTTCGATTTTCTACGAGCCACCCACGTTGTGAATCTGGCGCAAGGCGAGGGGTTTCGAGCGCTGAAAGCAGTGCGCCCGAAAGCGCGGGTGGGCTCGGCGTTCAATATGTCGGCTTGTGAGCCAGCCACCGATTCCGAAGCCGACCGGCTCGCGGCCGAGCGGGCGCACGCCATCACGAATGTGTGGTTTCTTGAGACTGCACTGCGTGGGAGATATCCCGAGGCGCTGACTTTTCTTCCTGAGACGGCAATGCGAATCAAGGCAGGGGATATGGAAAAGGTGCGTGCTCCGCTTGATTTTATCGGGATCAATCTTTACTACCGGACTATCGCGGCTGCACCCGGGACGTTTGAGCGCACGACTCATACCGAGGATTGGATCTTCCCGGTGAAAATGCTGGGCGGCGAGTCAGGGCCAAAGACCGATTTTGGATGGGAAGTCTGGCCCAAGGCACTGTATGACATACTCATGCGCATCACGCACGACTACAGGCGGCCGGTTATCGAGATCACCGAGAGCGGATGTTCCTACAATGACGGCCCGGATGCCCGCGGGGAGATTCATGATGAACGGCGCATTTCCTACCATCGGCAATATCTGACGGCGGTGGGGCGCGCGATCGCGGAGGGCGCAGACGTTCGTGGGTACCATGCCTGGAGCCTGCTGGATAACTTCGAATGGGCTGCGGGGCTGAGCCAGCGATTTGGGTTAAGCTATGTGGACTTTAAGACGCAGAATCGTACGCTCAAAGAGTCAGGACGATGGTATGGGAAAGTTGCGGCAGAAAACCGGGTGACGTAGCGGCGATTCCGATTGCTGATTGGCGATAGTTGATGGCTGAATGCAGATTGTCCGAACCACGAGATTTTTCAATCGGCAATCTGCAGTTTGTAAATTTGATTGCTGTTATTTCTGCTGCATCACTAGTTCGCTGTTCTCGACCTTCACATTTCCAACGTTATCTGGAAGCTTGAGGCGGTCGCGTTCTTCTGCGAGTTTTTTCTGTAGCGCGGGATTCACTAGCGATACCGGGACATTCATGTCTCCCACTTTGAATTCGGTCGGATCGAACGTTGCAAATCCGTCCTTCTCGCCGATGTGACCGGAGATCGTAATCCACACATCTTTGCCTGCGATTTCGGTCAGGAACTGCCCGTGCACCACGTCGCCATCAAAACTGACTTGCTGATCTTTGATGGTAGGCGCGGCGCTTCCGACACTCGAATTGGGGCTCAGGCCTTCGGTTCCAGCATTACCCAGCGACTGTGCTAGAACGGCACTAATTTCGTCAGAATTAATGTGAACTTCCGCCTTGGAGGCGGTTGAAGATTGTGCGGCGGCCACACTTGGTGTCGGTTGGGCGGCGGTGGTGGCGGGCGTGACGGCCGTGGGTTCTGATGATCCGGGGGGTTGAGAATCACGAGTAGCGCGGTCGAACTGCGCCATCTTGTCGTCAAACGACTTGGCGTGCTCGGCGATGGCTCCCGGAGCCTGTGGCTGGGCGACCGGCGCCGGCCTCTTCAAGACCAGGAAAATCGCGATGAGCGAGGCCACCAGGGTGGCGATGCTGATAATTCGGTCGATCTTGAGCTTCATGATTGCTCCGGCGGAAGACAGAATGGCGCCCTGGAAGATGGTATCTGTTGCGGGTCGCGGGATCAGATGACCAAAGTCACACAGGCAAGCTGACTTTTTGGACCTGCATTTCAGCGAGATTTGGTGGGTTCAAAACCGTGGAGTGGATCGGGTTATAACAAGGAACTAGGGCTTGGGCGCGTCGAACTCCAGGAGGATGCGAAATCCAAAATTGCTCGATGAGTCAGTTTTCCGCATGTAGGCCAGAGTCTTTAGGAACTTGATAAGCTCCGGTTGCTGCTCGGGCATTAATTGGCCCAAATACGAGGCGTGCGGGGCGTCTTTGATCCACTCCGCCTGGCATTGCAGGCAGCGCGGAGGCGGAGACAAGCCAGAGTCCGGCGAGAGACTCACTTTGGCTTCGCACTTCTTGCACTGGAAGCAGATAGATCGGACGTCCTCCAGGCCGAGAAGAATCTTTTGCTCATATGACATTTTGTGCGCCTCAGATACGCGGATCGCAGCAGATCAAGGTTCCAGCTTTTTGGCGAGCAGTTCATTCACAAGTTGAGGGCTCGCCTGCCCTTTTGAGGCTTTCATGACCTGGCCAACAAAGAAACCGAGCATGGTTTTTTTCCCACCACGATACTGCTCGAGTTGCTTGGGATTGGCGGCGATAATTTCGTCGATGATTTTTTCCAGGGCGGAAGTGTCCGTCGACTGCTGAGGGCGGCCCTCTTCCTCGTAAACGGCCGGGAAATCCTTGCCGCGTTCAAAAGAAAGATCATAGAGGTCCTTCACCATCTTGCCGGAGATGGTTCCGGCCTCGACGAGGTCCGCCGACATTGCGACGCCGCGCATCGAAATCGGTGAATGTTCGATGCTCAAACTGTTGGCTTTGAGGCGGCCCATCAATTCCGCTTGTACGAGGTTCGCAACGCGCTTGGGATTCTTCGCAACGCGCGCCGCCTCCTCGAATTGGTCGGCGAGAGTTTTTGAAGACGTCAGCACCTGGGCGTCGTACTCGGTGATGCCGTAATCGTTCACCATGCGCACGCGCCGCGCCTCGGGGAGTTCAGGCAGGGTGCGAGCGATTTCCGCTTTCCATTTCTCGTCGACAACCAGGGGGAGCAGGTCGGGCTCGGGGAAGTATCGGTAATCATGCGCCTGCTCTTTCGAGCGCATTCCGTAGGTACGGCCTTCATTGGAGTTATAGAGTCGCGTCTCCTGAGAAATCTTGCCACCCGATTCGATCACCTCGATTTGGCGGCCGATCTCATACTCGATCGCTTCGCGGATGAAACGGAACGAGTTGACGTTCTTGATTTCAGTCTTGGTGCCGAATTCTTTTTGTCCCCGGGGCCGAACGCTGACGTTGGCATCGCAGCGAAGCGAGCCTTCTTCCATATTGCAATCGCTGACGCCGGTATAGAGGATGATTTCCTTGAGGCGTGTCAGATACTCGTAGGCTTCATCTGGAGTGGCGATATCCGGCTCGCTCACAATCTCGATCAATGGCACGCCGGTGCGGTTGAGATCGATGGCGGTCTTGTGGTCGGAGTCGGGAAAACCTTCGTGCAGGCTTTTACCCGCGTCTTCTTCCATGTGAACGCGAGTGATACCGATTTTTTTGCGGCCGCCATCCTTAAGCGGCACTTCGATGAATCCATGTTCGGCCAGTGGCTTGTCGTACTGCGAGATCTGGTAGCCCTTGGGCAGGTCGGGATAAAAATAGTTCTTGCGCGCGAAGATCGAAGTCTCATTGATACGGCAATTCAGCGCCATGGAAGCAAGGGTTGCGAACTCCACGGCCTTTTTGTTGAGCACCGGCAAGGCGCCGGGCATTCCGAGACAGACTGGACAGACGTTCGTATTGGGCGGTGCGCCGAAGCGAGTCGAGCAAGAGCAGAATATTTTTGTTGCTGTCAACAACTGAACGTGCACTTCCAGCCCAATCACCGGCTCGAAACGGGAATGGGCGGCGATGGAAGTTTCCGCGGTCGTAGCCATAGAGATAAAGATTATAAGTCGGCGGTGAGAAGGATAGCGGCCGCTCAGGGCTTAGCGGGCGCATTCAGATACTTATTCATTGGAATCTCGAAAAAAATCAGTTCATTGCCCTTCGCATCCTCAACTCCAGTGATCTCCATGCTTGCTGCCGCGAGAGGTTCGGAAATTCCCCGCACATCGAAGAACAAGAATCCCGATTGCGTGGAATGAGGTTCGACGGCGCGGGCAGCAAACTGAGACGTTTCGATTTCATCTCGCTGCTTGTCGGAAATGGTTCCCTTAACGCCTTTGCGCGGAATTGGAATCGGGCTGGGGCGCGTCTGAGCTTGCGGATTCGAGAGCCTGCGATAAAGGTCCTCCGTGGAAATCGGAGTCAGCTTCGAGCGATTGCGAGTGACCAGCGTGATCTCCATTTTGACGATGGATACCGGCTGATCGCCATCGTTGCTGACTACGAAGAACACCGGCAGGAATCCATGCTCTTCGAAGTTGATGGAGAAAATCCTGGCCTTCTCGGGTGTGTCGTAGGGATCCGCCGCTATGGCGACTTTCTCGTCGCTGTGGTCATCGTGAGCGGGATAGGTCTTGGCCGGCTGCGCAACCGGCTTGACGAAAGTCTTGGAAGCCAACACGGCGGGCGGAAGGTAAGCGACGGCAGCGCCTATCAGGATGACGGGGAAAAGACACACGACGAGGCGGCAGTGCGGCCACGGCTTTGGGGGCATGAGTGGATTATATCGGCGAGCGTGTCCTTTGGCGGCCCGGTTTAGAATGGCCCCTTGGCCTATCTCCTCTATAGCTTACTGCTCGGCGCAGGGATGATTGTGAGCTCGCCGTACTGGCTCTACCAGATCCTGCGTCACGGCAAGTACCGCGTTGGGTTTCGCGAGCGGATGGGGACCATTCCGGGCCGGTTAAAGGAGGACGCTTCGTCCGGGCGGGTTATCTGGGTACACGCCGTTTCGGTCGGCGAGGTCCTGGCGGTGGCAAGGCTGGTCGAGGACATGCGAGGCAGATTTTCCGGGCACCGGATCCTGGTGACGACCACGACCGATACGGGGCAGGCACTCGCCCGAAAACGCTTTGGCGAGGAAAATGTCTTCTACTTCCCAGTCGATTTTGCCTTTGCGATTCGGCGCTATCTGAAGGCCTTACGGCCGGAGTTGGTGATTCTCGCTGAAACTGAGTTCTGGCCGAATTTTCTAAGATTGGCGCACGAATCCGGAGCTCGGATTGCCGTCGTAAATGCGCGCGTTTCCGACCGATCTTGGCCCAGATATCGGCGGTTTCACAGGGTGTTGCGGAGAATGCTTGCCCAGGTCAACTTGTTCCTGGCACAAACACAGCAGGATGCTGACCGGCTGCGGTCCATTGGCGCACCCGCAGAGCGTGTCCACACGACGGGCAATTTGAAGTTCGACGTGCCCCTGCCGGTTCCACCTCCCATCGTCGAAAGCCTGCGACACTCATTGGCCACCGAAGGAGCTGGCCCCGTTGTGGTTTGCGGCAGCACAGTAGAAGACGAGGAACCGCCCCTGTTGAAGGCATTTCAGAATCTGCGAGTGCAACATCCGCGTGCGGTAATGATTCTGGCCCCACGGCATCCTGAGCGCTTTGACGATGTTGCGATTCTCATACAGCAACTGGGGCTTCCATTTTCCCGGCGCTCGCGATGGAAGGATGAGCCGCTTGCCGGCGGCGTCTTGCTGCTTGATTCCATGGGAGAACTGGCGTCAGTGTATTCCCTGGCTGATATCGCCTTCGTGGGAGGAAGCCTGGTTCCCCGCGGCGGACACAATATTATTGAGCCGGCGCAATATGGGAAGGCCATCGTGGTCGGCAATCACACCGAGAATTTCCGTGATATCGTGAGCCTTTTTCAGAGCCGCGACGCCGTTCGGATCGTGGGGCTGGCCGAGTTGCCTCTGGTCCTGATGCAGCTTCTCGCTGATGATGCCGAGCGCAAAGGGTTGGGGGCGCGTGCGCTGGAAACCATGCGCTCGCAAATGGGAGCGACCGCTCGCACCCTGGACGCGCTTCAGGAGTTGCTTTCGGGGCGCGTGGCCGATCCGGCGGGATCCGCCTCTCTGCACGCACACAACGATTGACCCTTCTCTCCTCCATTTACGGCAGCGTCGTCCGGGTACGGAATGTTCTGTACGAGCGCGAATTACTCCGAACCCGCGCTTTGCAGGGTGCCGTAATCAGCATAGGAAATATCTCCGCAGGCGGCGCGGGTAAGACTCCTTTCGTCATTCTTTTGGGCGAATTGCTGAAGGCACGCGGCATCAAATTCGACATTCTTTCGCGGGGTTACGGGCGCAAATCTCGCGGGGTGCTTTTGGTTGATCCGGGAGGGCTTCCGGAGCAGTTCGGCGACGAGCCGCTACTGATTTCAAGGAAGCTGCGGGTGCCGGTGATTGTAGGCGAAGATCGATATGAGGCCGGGCGCTTTGCTGAGGCGCGATTCGGCGCACAATTCCATCTATTGGATGACGGTTTTCAGCACCGAGCGCTCGCGCGCGACTTCGACATCGTCCTGGTCACACCGCAGGATGCCACCGACCAGCTCTTGCCGGCAGGAAGGCTTCGGGAACCAGTCAAATCCTTGAGCCGGGCAGACGCAGTCGTGCTTTCTAGCGGGGCAGCAGCCGATTCTTTTCCCCTTGATGGCAAGCTGGTATGGCGCGTAAAACGTGGAATCACTCCAAAGGATCTTCCGCCGCGGCCGTTGGTGTTTTGCGGGATCGCAAGGCCAGAGAGCTTCATGTTGCAGTTGCGGACGGCGAATGTTGAACCCGCGGCTCAAGCCTTCTACCGCGATCACCACGCATACACCGAGAAGGATATTCGCGAACTTCTCGACCTGAGGCAAAAGAGCGAGGCCGGCGGATTCGTAACCACGGAGAAGGATGCCGTCAACTTGGGAGCTTTTCTTTCCGCGCTGGAGCCGTTAGCTGTAGTTCCGGTGCGTATGGAACTGATCGATGCCCCTAACGCTCTGGATACCATGTTGCGCACCATCGCAGCCCGGAAGCGGACGGCGTGAGAGAATCTGCTTGAACTGAAGCGATGACCAAGCATCTCAAGGAAGCTGACCGCCTGCGAAAAATCGTCGAGGCGTTTCCCAAGATCACGATTACCGTGCTGGGAGACCTGGTGGCGGACGAGTTTATCTTCGGCGAAATTTCGCGCGTATCCCGCGAAGCGCCGGTGCTGATTTTGAAACACCGCGAGCGCACGGTGCTGCCCGGCGGAGGAGCCAACGCCACAAACAATCTGGCGGATCTGGGCGTGAACGTACTGCCCGTTGGACTGGTAGGTGACGATGAGCCTGGCCGGTTGCTGATGAAGTACTTTCGAAAGAAAAGAATCGCCGTCAGCGGCGTCTTAAAGGACCGGAGTTACACGACGGTCACGAAAACCCGCATTCTTGCAGGGATGACGCACACTGCGCGGCAGCAGGTTGTGCGCGTCGATCGCGAGCCGCAGGAGGCTCCGAATCCCCACCTTACGCGGGAACTGTACCTGGCGGCACGCAACTATGCTCAAGCTTCCGACGCTTTGCTCGTGTCGGACTATGGTTACGGCGCAGCGACACCGGCGATTGTGTCTGCGCTACGGGAGAAGGGGAAAGTGCAATCGGTTCCGATCATCCTGGACTCAAGGTACCGTATGCTGCAGTATTCCGGGGTAACAGCAGCAACTCCAAATGAACCGGAAGTCGAGGAAGCACTCGGCATCCGGATTGGAAACGATTGGAGCCGGGTGGCCGCGGCGGGCGAGCAGTTGATGCGGCGCATGAAGTTGCAATCTCTTGTGATCACGCGTGGACGGGACGGGATGGTCGCGTTTGATCAAAAGCACAAGCCCGCCGACATCCCGATCTTTGGGTCGGATCAGGTCACGGACGTCACCGGCGCCGGAGATACGGTGATCGCTGCCTTCACTGTGGCATTGGCGGCCGGTGCGACTACAGAAGAAGCGGCGCAGCTCGCCAACTATGCGGGCGGAATCGTTGTGATGAAGCGCGGCACGGCGACAGTGTCTCGTGCAGAGCTTCTTGAGGCGCTCGAGCAGTCGCCGCCGGCGACCCGATCTCATTGAATACGAAGAGCAAAATCTTAAGCCGCGAGGAACTGCGGCAGCAGGTAGAGAAGTGGCGGGAGTCCGGCGCACGCATCATCCTGGCAAACGGCAATTTCGACCTCCTACACGTGGGCCACGTTCGTTATCTTGCCGGAGCCAAAGCACTTGACGGTCGATTAGTCGTCGCGGTGAATTCAGATGACTCTGTTCGGGCCCTGAAGGGCGAGGGACGCCCCGTCCTGCCCGAGGACGAACGTGCTGAGATCGTCGCCGCCCTTTCCGTGGTCGATGCAGTCGTAATCTTTCCTGAGCTTGATGTGCGTGCAATCATTCGTGAAATCCGTCCTGATGTCCAGGCTAAGGGAACGGATTACACCGCCGAGTCTGTGCCAGAGCGCGATGTCGTTCGCGAGTACGGAGGAAGAGTAGAAATCGTAGGCGATCCGAAGAACCATTCCACCACCGAATTGATTCGCGCGCACCTGTCCTCGAGGAAACATTGACCGCCGAACTCGCACGTCAGGCTTCCATCCGCCAGATTTTGATCGTTCGATTGAGCGCGATGGGGGATGTGATTCACACCCTGCCGGCCGCGCAAGCCCTACGCGAGGCGTTTCCTCAGGCCACCATCGGATGGCTAATCGAAGAACGATGGGTGGAGTTGCTCTGCGCGGCGGGAACAGTACGACGCGGCCAACGCTCGGCGCAGCGTCCTTTAGCCGACTGGGTCCACACCGTGAATCTGCGAGAGTGGAAGAAATCGCTATGGACGCTGACGACCGCGCAGCAGATTGCCCGAGTGTGGAACGACATTCGCAGTGCGAGGTACGACGTTGCGGTTGATCTGCAAGGCGCGATTCGATCGGCGGTGCTCGCCCGCTGGTCGGGAGCTCCGGTGATTTGGGGAACGGCGGAGCCGCGGGAATCACCGGCGAGTCTCTGGTATACACGGCAAGCGATCCCTCGGGGAGTACACGTAGTAGAGCAGAATCTCTCGGTCGTTGAGGCCATCGTGCAAAGAAGCCTTCGGACTCCCGGCGTAGAGTTGCCGTTCGACCCGAAGGCGCAGCATCGGATGGATGATTTTCTGGCCGGAACTGGAGTTCGCGACTTCGCCATTCTGAATCCGGGAGCGGGATGGGGCGCCAAGTGCTGGCCGGCTGAACGTTACGGCGCGGTAGCGAGAGCGCTGTTTGCAGACGGCATAAGTTCGATCATTAATTACGGTCCAGGCGAAGAAGGACTGGCGCAGGAAGTGCAATCTTCGAGCGGGCCAACCGCCAGGCTTCTGAAGTGCTCGATCGGAGAATTGATAGAACTCACCCGCCGGGCCCGGCTGTTCGTCGGTGGAGATACCGGCCCTATGCATCTCGCCGCGGCGCTTCGCGTTCCCGTGGTGGCCATCTTCGGACCAACGAATCCCGCCCGCAACGGACCCTACGAAGCGAAGAGCATCGTGCTCCGCGATCCTGCCAGCCCTACCACGCATGCCCGGCGATCGCAACCCGACGAGGGTCTGCTGGCAATTTCAACGGACGAGGTCGTGCATGCCGCGCGGTCACTTCTGAGTTCTGGGAAAGCGGAGCCCGCGCATGCCTGAATGGTCACAGGTTGCGCGGAGAATTCGCGTGCCGCTTGGATTCGCACTTGCGATTCTCTATTTCTGGCTGGCGAAACCGACTTGGCAGTTCCTCGCATATGGGGCCATGGCAATCATTCCCGGCCTCGTAGTCCGCGGGCTCGCTTCGGGGCACGTAAGAAAGAACGAATCGCTGGCCGTCTCAGGCCCTTATGCCTACACGCGGAATCCGCTCTACCTGGGGTCGTTGCTGATCGGCATCGGCTTCGCGATCGCATCACGCAGTTGGTGGATTGGAGTCGCGCTGATTGTGATGTTCTTCGCGATTTATCTGCCGGTCATCCGAGGCGAGGAAGCTTTTCTCAGGGAGAAGTTCCCTGAATTCGAGCAATATGCGAATCACGTGCCAAGAATGTTTCCAAGACTCACGCCATATGTGCGAGACGAAAATGGATTCTCTCTGGACCTTTACAAGAAGCACCGCGAGTACAACGCGCTTGTTGGCAGCGTGTTGCTGATTGGCGTATTGATCCTCAAGCTCACCGTTCTCAGAAAATAATGCTTCGATGTTCCAACAGGTGCGCTGCTCCGAGCTCGGAAACAGCACCTTCACGATGTAAATCCACGGCCTATTATTTCTGTGCCACCAACTGTCTGGCGCGATTCAACTCCGGACGCGTCGAATTTCCGCCTTCGCAGGTCTTCAGGAGCATGGCGTAGTACTCGTTGGCCTCGCTCTGTTTGCCTGCTTCCTCAGCAGCCCGGGCCGCACCATAGAGTCCATTAAAGCGATTCGGATTCAGTTTCAGGTCCGCCTGAAACTCGACTAATGCCTGTTGCGGGCGCTTGGCCTCGAGAAGCATATCGGCGATCATCTCGCGCGTTGGAATTCCTTGTGGCTCGTCGCCCAAGGCATCTTGCTTGTCGGCGATGGGACGAAGCAGCTGAACGGCATCATCAACTTTACCCTCAGCGAACGCCAGCCAGGCTCGCGCCTGCTTCAGATCGTTGTCAGTCGCCTCGATGAATTCCTTCTTGTTCTCGGTCACAAACTTTTCGTGAATCGCAGCGATGGCGTCCACATCCTTGCGAACTTCTTCGGTCTGACGCAGGTGAGCCGATCCAACGGCCTTTGCCCAATAACGGAAGGAGTTCTCGGCTGTGTTGGGAACGTCGACGGCGGGGAGCGCAGCGGCTGCGGACCAGTCGCGCATTTCCAATGGATACAGAGAGCCATAATACGCTTCAGAAGCCAGGTGAGGGTCGAAGCCGACACCGTACATGTCGTGCATGTGTGGCATCGCGCTCACTTCCTGCATCAGTGCGCGAGCATCCGACTCCCTTCCGCTTTGCAGATAGGCATAGAAAAGGAAGCTCATTGCATGGAACTGGTGGCCTTCACCGCCCATGTGCATGGCCGCTGTCTTGCGCGTCGCTTCAACGGAAGCAAGATTGGACTTGATATCGTCCTGCCACAGTCCAACGCGCGCGAAGATATGTGAGGGCATATGCAACGCGTGAGGGGCGGCCGGGGCGACCTGCGCATAACGGCGTGCTGCCGGAATTCCTAGCTGCGCCAGTTGCGGCTTGTCGTAAGCGTGAATCAGGTAATGAGCCACGCCGGGATGATCGGGCTCGATAGCGAACAGTTTTTCGAGAATAGCCGCCGCAGATTTGCGACTCGCGAACGTCTCGTCTTCATGCGGCTCCGAGGCCAGAAGCGAAAGTGCATAAAAGGCCGCCGCTTCGTGATCATCAGGATAGGACTCATACACTTTTTTCATCGCATCGGAGTACGCCTTTGCACGAGCCTGGTTGTCCAGCTTTTCCGAGTCGCTATAGAAGGCACCAATGGCTGCAAGATACGCTTGCTCGCGCGCTGTGGCTTTGGCAGCTAAATTCTCGCCGGCATTGAATTCGCTAAGACCACGCGCGACAACTTTGGCATCCGGATCGTTCCAAAGCTGATGCCAGATGCTCATTGCCACGCCCCAATGCGCCATGGCGCAGTGTGGGTCATGTTCAGCGATCTCGAGAAACTCCTTTTCTGCTTCCTCGTACCAGAAGGAGTGCAGAAGAGCAACTCCGCGCTCGAAGGGCTTCTGCACAGCGCTCGTGCAGTAGATCGGGAAGTGCACTGTTCCCAGCTGTGTTTGGTTCAGAGCGTCGTGATGGTGAGGAGTCTTTTCGTCGTCGGCAAGCGAAGAAAGAGGGCAAAGACTAGCAAAGGCAAGCAACCACGCAAGATATTTCATGGGAACCCCGCTGAGAAAGAAGTCTAGTCGAGCGAAAATACGCGGGTCAACGGATGCCCAGGATCTGCCGTATCCGGCAGCGCCGGCTACGACTTCGAGCTATAAACCGCTGGCTCACGTCCAGGGGATCCTTTTCTTACAAGGAAACTACCGATGATGCTGCCAAAATGTCTCTCCGATCGCCGAGATTTCTTGAAAATAGCCGCGCCCGCAACCGCAGCAACTTTTGGCGTAGTGGTTGTACCGACGAGCGCCTGGTCCGAAGAGAAGGACATCAACATCATCGGGCCCAAGGCGGGTTACTCTCCGCAGATCGGAACGCTGGTACCGATGCTGACATGGATGCGAATGGTCGTCCTCATGTCAGTGAAAGACATGTCGCAGAAGGACCTCGACTACCTGTTCGATAACAACGCCAACACCATAGGTTCGATGCTCCTTCGCCTTGCTGCGACTGAGACCTACTATCAGATGAACACACTGGATGGCACGAAATGGGGGGAGTTGGGCAGACAGCGTGAAAAAGAAATGGGACACGCCGATGGAATTAGGAGAACCTGCGCGCAAGGCGATCAAAGGCAACAACCTGAATTATTACCTCGACATCCTGCATGAGACTCGCGAACGCTCGCTGGCCGAGTTTCGCAAGCGGGACGATGCATGGTTACTCTCGGTCGACAAAGACTAGCCGTGGGGACCGACGAATAACTACTGCAAATGGTTTCATGTCTGCGAGCACGAATCGAATCACAACGGCCAGATCAAGTTCTTGAAGAAGAGACTTCCTGGCGCTAAACCCGACAGCGAGTAAGTGCAGTTCAAAATTACTTTTCGCGCACACTTACAAAAAGTTTTGCGAGATGCGATTTCCTTCTTGTCAAAAACTAAAAGTTATGGCATCTTCAAACATCTTCTAATGAAAGGACGCCCAAATTTGGCTCTGAACAAAGACAAATCGCCATGCGGGCTGACCCGGCTTGATTTAGACCGAGTCAGTTATAGGGCGTCGCTTGATCGCGCTAATTAACCTTCGGCACGCCTTAACGCAAAGCTAAACAAAATTCGCTGGGTGGCGTAGTCGCGGTTCCTCCGACTTGTAATCACCGCTATCGGTTTGTTCCCCCGGTTAAGACTTTCGCGCGCATGCTTCCGCTCGCGCATGTGCCTTCGTGTGTCGAAAGACTGGGGCCTATTGCGCAGCCGGCAGTGGGCTTGGCCAGTGGTGAAAGGTTACGGATACTTCTCTGGCAGAACAGCCAGGCCAGAGGTCTGGCTGCGAGGTTCGACCCCTCGAGGCGCAAGCCCACTCCGTCGCCGACTGTTCCCTGACCATTCGTTCAAGTGCAAGCACGATTGACACCATCCTCCGGGGTGGCGGCAGCGGTAAGTTGGACCGCTTCAAGAGATTCAGTCAGTGGCGACGTTTACGGCAACTTCGTGGTGGCCCTTAAACCAGGCCGGGGTTCGAGCCCTCACCCGTGAAACAAAATTCCCTGGCTGCGACGAAGGAGCAGCGCGGGCGGCGGATAGCGAAAGTGCCCGCGCTGCGCGAGAGGACTAAAAGGTTCGCCGGTGGTGAGGACGAGGGTTACTTCGCTGACACGCGGGTATCGCAGGTTCGAATCCTGCCGTGGAACAGTGTTCCACGTGGCTGAGTGGCCCAAAGCACCTAACGTACCTTCGTCGCTGATTCCCCGGTTGATGCGCTGTACGAAGAAGAGAACTAGAGTCGCGAGGATTCTCACATGACCGTTGTCATTCGAAATGGAAAAGCGCTGGTGAGCGAGTCGTTGTGCAATTCGTGCTACTGGGCTCACATTCAGCGCGGGTTCGCGGAGAGCGAGGAGATCATCCGGTGCGCATTTCTGCGCCCCGCACGGCTGGTGCCGTTCAAGGTGAGCCAGTGCACGGATTACAACGATAAACGCGTGCCGAGCAAACAAGACATGGAAGAAATCGCCTGGATAATCCGGACCAAGAGCATTAACCGCCAGGTCGGATTCACAAAAGAAACAGAAAGCAACTCCGAGGAGGACGAAGTGGAGATCGTGCCCTCGCAATAGTTCGCAAATGAAGATGATCGAATTTCTCAAACACGTATTGAACGGACAAAACCAGTTCGCCTCCGGTGGATTGCTTCTCATGCTGATCGGAGCGATCGGAGCCTATCTGCGCGAACTCCCGATGCAGTTGTGGTATTGGGTTGTACGGCAGACCACCATGATGATTACCGTGAAAGATGACGATGCGGCGTTCGTCTGGGTCAAAGAGTGGTTCCTGGAGCAGAATTTCCTGAAACGCGTGCGTCGGATCGATCTGGATACGACGTTACGCTCGGAAAAAATAGCGCTCATCCCCGCTCCAGGGCTTCACTGGTTCTGGTACGCCCGCAGGCCTTTTCAGGTGTGGTTTACGCGCAGTGAAAATACGCGGAAACACACGGCTCGTCGGGTTGAATCGCTGACATTCCGAACGCTGGGCAGAAAACAGGCGTTCCTGAAAAAGTTCGTCGACGATGTTGTGAGCTGTCACACCAAACGCATGGGCGTGCAGTCATGGCTTTACACGTACAACGACGGCTGGGAGCACTCGGAAAATTACACGCCTCGCTTGCTGGAGTCCGTGGTGCTCGACCCTGGCACGAAGGAACACCTTGTGCAAGATGTAACAAGATTTCGTGCCGCCAAGCACCATTACTTGCGCTTAGGGGTTCCGTACCATCGCGGATATTTGCTGTATGGGCCTCCCGGCACGGGGAAAACATCGCTGGTATCAGCATTGGCAGCGCACTTCGCGCTCTCAGTGTATTGCGTGAACCTAACTGAATTCGATGACCGTAGCCTTATGGCAGCCGTCAGTCAGATTCCTAAGAACTCGGTTTTGCTGTTCGAGGACATCGATTGCATGGAAACTGGGCAAGCCCGTGGAAGGAATAGTGAAACGGAAGGCGACAAAAAGCAGAGCGGTAGAAAAGGCGTCACGCTCTCTGGATTGCTGAATGTTCTGGATGGCTTTTATGCACCGACTGGAGTGTTGTTCATGATGACGACAAACCACATGGAAGTACTCGATGCGGCTTTGCTGAGGCCCGGGCGAATTGATTACAAGCTTTATCTTGGCAATGCCTCGATTGCACAAAAGATTGAGCTCTACCGGCGATTTTTCCTGCAGGCTGGCGAACATGAAGCTCGCGCATTCGTGGACGCACATCCTTGGGCACAGACGATGGCCGATTTCCAAGGCCTTCTGCTCGAGCATGCAGAAGAACAAGAATTTGAGGCTTTGCACACTGTTAAACGATCGGCAACAGAGATCCGGGGACCGGAACGAAGGGCCGCATTGACGACGCAATAAGGGCAATCCAAGCGGTCGCCCGGATACCGAATAGAAAAATACGCTTTGGGTGAAGCAGCTATGACTGACATTAATTACAACGTAATCCAGCCCGACACTGGCGTTCCGATCAAGGCCTGGACCAAGGGCGTCCCGCTAGAAGACGCCGCGCGCCAGCAACTTCTTAACGTGGCGCAGTTGCCCTTCATCTACAAGTGGGTAGCGGCCATGCCCGATGTGCATTGGGGCATCGGAGCGACCGTAGGCAGCGTGATTCCGACGCGGGGTGCGATCATCCCGGCAGCCGTGGGAGTGGATATCGGCTGCGGCATGATGGCGGTGCAGACTTCTCTGCACGCCAACCAGCTGCCCGACAACCTGCACGGCATCCGCACGGCGATCGAGCAGGTCGTGCCGCATGGTCGTACGGATAACGGTGGCAAGAACGACCGCGGCGCTTGGCGTGATGCCCGGCGCACCACCTGGATGTGTGGGCAAAGATGGAGCCTACCTATCGGACGATCGTCACCAAGTATCCCAAGCTGAACCATCCTCAGCGTATCAATCACCTGGGGACTTTGGGAACTGGGAACCACTTCATCGAGGTCTGCCTCGATGAGAACCAGAACGTCTGGTTCTTGCTGCACTCGGGATCGCGGGGCGTTGGCAACCGGTTCGGCACCTTCTTCATTGAGCTGGCGAAGAACGACATGCGCCAGTGGATGATTAGCCTGCCAGACAAGGAACTCGCGTATTTGCCGCAAGGCACCGAGCACTTCGAGGACTACGTCCGAGCAGTGCACTGGGCGCAGGATTACGCGCTGGCCAATCGCGATCTGATGATGCGCAACTTGATCGCGGCCGTGCAGGGCACGGGAGAAGTTCCGACGTTCGAAACGAATGTGGAAGTCGTGAGCTGCCATCACAACTATGTTGCCTGGGAGCATCACTATGGCGAGAACGTTCTCATCACGCGGAAGGGCGCTGTCCGTGCGCGCGAGGGCGATATGGGCATCATCCCTGGAAGCATGGGGGCGCGTTCCTACATCGTGCGGGGCAAGGGAAATCCGGAGAGCTTCATGAGTTGCAGTCATGGAGCCGGACGGGCGATGTCGCGCGCGGAGGCAAAGCGTCGCTTCACGCTTGACGACCATGCCAAGGCAACGGCTGGAGTCGAGTGCCGCAAGGATGCGGATGTCATCGACGAAACTCCGATGGCGTACAAGTCCATTGACGCCGTGATGGCAGCGCAGAGCGACTTGGTCGACGTAGTCCACACGCTACGCCAGGTCGTCTGCGTCAAGGGATAGGGCGGAAGCTCTGCGCCCCATCCATGATTCGCTGGTCGTGAAGACGGCGGTTACTTCGAAGGTTGCGGGTTCCAATCCCGCCATGACGCGAGTCATGTAGCTCAATTGGATAGAGCATCGGAAAAATACCGTCGTCGCCGAATTCCCCGGCGATCAGTTAGGAATCGGAATTGGATCGCAGCGCCTTTTTCTGGTCCTTCGTGGATCCCGACGGAGCTTCAAATCCGATTCGCCGGCTGTTAGCCGGCAAGGGAGCCATGAGTTCACGAATCGCCTCGACAATCTCCTGAAGCTCGGAATCATGCTGGTCGAGCCGGGCTTCAAGTTCGGACAGCTTGGAGACCACGCGCTGATTGAGCAGAAGGGTCTCGCGCATCCGGACAAACGCGCGTACCACGAAGACGCTCATTTCGATCGCGCGCTTCGAGTTCAGAACGGTCGCCGCCATGACAGCCCCGTGTTCGGTGAAAGCGTGCGGCAGATAGCGGCGTCCACCGCGGGCAGATTTTGAGGTCACAATTTGTGACCTCAAAGTATTGTGTTCTGCCTTAGTAAGCCTGAAAACAAAGTCCGAAGGAAAACGGTTGCGATTGCGCTTTACCTGCTGATTGAGCTGTTTGACCGGTACACCATAAAGCTCAGCTAGGTCTGAATCGAGGATGACCTTCTGATTGCGTAGCACCAGAATCCTCGAAGTAACTCGCTTAGTAAGAACAATCGCCGTTGTACTCATAATCCCCCGGGAGATTTGAGGTCACAATTTGTGACCTCAAATAGACCACTCGAACAAGGCATCATAGCAAGCCCCGAACGGGGGAAAGCACAAAAGAACGCTTTAGATGAACCAACGTGTTCCAAAGCAGGAATGGTGGGGATGAACACAGTTCTGCATGTTTCAAAAATTGATCTTTAGCCATCTGCAAGTTAGCTGGTGGCAAAGCACAGGAGGAAACTATGGCACGACTCAACCTACTCAAACTGCACTTCGGCCCCCGAACGCATGAGGGAGCTTCCGCGCGGAGCATCTCGGCGGAGCTGCAGCTGCGGCGCTCGGTTCTGTCCTGCCTTCTCTGGGAAAGCCAGTTTTACGAGGATGGAGTCGAGATCACCGGCCGCATCGCCGAACTTGTTCCCAAGGTTGCAGCCGAGAAGGTGGCTGAACTCGCCGTCGAAGCACGCGGAAAAATGAGGCTGCGTCACGCTCCGCTCTTGCTCGTGCGCGAGATGGCGCGTCATGCTACGCATCGCAGGCTGGTGGCCAAAACGCTGGCAATGGTCATCCAGCGCGCCGACGAGCTCGCGGAGTTCGTCGCTATTTATTGGAAGGACGGCCGCGTGCCTCTATCGGCACAAGTGAAGAAGGGGCTGCCAGCGGCGTTTCCGAAATTCAATGCGTACGCGCTCGCAAAGTACGATCGCGGCGGGAGGATCAAGCTGCGGGACGTACTCTTCCTCGCTCATGCCAAGCCTCGAGATGAGGCACAAGCGGGAGTCTGGAAGCGGCTGGTCGCCGGTGAGCTGGCGGCTCCGGACACTTGGGAGGTGGCACTCTCGTCTGGGCGCAGACAAGCGTGACGCGTGGGAGCGGCTCCTCCGCGAGGAGAAGCTTGGTGCTCTCGCTCTTCTCCGTAACCTGCGTAACATACGCGAGGCCGGAGTCGACGAATCGCTGGTGCTCGCGGCGCTCGGATCGATGAGCACGGCGCGCGTGCTGCCGTTCCGCTTTCTCTCTGCAGCGCGTTACGCTCCACAATGGGAAGAGGTGCTTGAACAGGGGATGCTGAGGTGTGTTGCCGGAACCGAGAAGCTGGGTGGAAAGACAATCGTGCTGGTGGATGTTTCCGGCTCGATGACCGCGCCTCTCTCTCAGCGATCGGAGATGCAGCGCACCGATGCCGCTTACGGCCTCGCCGTTCTGCTGCGAGAGATCGGCGAGAAGGTGGCAGTGTTCAGCTTCTCCGATAAGCTGGCTGAGGTTCCGACACGACGCGGCTTCGCACTGCGCGACGCGATCGACACCTCGCAGCGTCACAACAGCACTCAGCTCGGCCAGGCTGTGACTGAGCTGAATCGGAAGCACGCCTACGATCGCCTGATCGTCATCACCGACGAGCAGGCGCATGATCGGGTGCCCGCGCCTAGCGGCAAGGGCTACATGATCAATGTGGCCAGCTACAAGAACGGCGTTGGCTACGGAAAGTGGACGCACATCGACGGCTGGAGCGAATCGGTCGTCGAGTATGTCCGCGAACTGGACCGGAACGCGGAATAGAAGCAGATCGTGGGGGCTAGGGCTTCCACGATCTGTTGTGCAATTCTCTCGCGCATTTGTAAGTTGCGGTGGGAGTTCTTCTTAAAGTCGAGGCTCAGTTAAAATCGACTTCGCATGCGTCCAGTCTTTCAATGGAACCTCGGCACGCGCTCCCTCGAATTAGGCAAGCGCACGCTCATCATGGGCGTCGTTAATGTAACTCCGGATTCATTCTCAGATGGTGGAAAATTCCTGGATTCTGACAAGGCGATCGAGCACGCGGAGCGTCTGCTGGATGAAGGAGCGGAGATTCTCGATATTGGCGGGGAATCGACGCGTCCTGGCGCAAAGTTCTCCAACCCCACGTCCGAAAAGGACTCCTCGAAGCAGCCCACTCACACTCCATCGGTTACCGCGGAAGAAGAACTCAGACGAGTCCTTCCCGTCGTCAACGCATTAAAGAAAAAACATCCGTCCGCCCTGCTTTCTATCGACACGTACAAAGCCGCCGTGGCCCGTGCTTGTGTGGGCGCCGGAGCCGAGATTATCAACGACGTCAGCGGTCTTCGCTGGGATCCACAGATGCCGAAGACTCTGGCTGAACTCAAGTGCGGGGCGATACTGATGCATATGCGGGGTCGTCCGGATGAGTGGCGCTCGCTGCCACCTCCTGGTGACGTCGTTCTACTGGTAAAGCGCGAATTAAAAGAATGGGCAGAGAAGGCGGTTCTGGCCGGAATTCGCCGTGAGCGCATTGTGCTTGATCCCGGTTTCGGCTTCGGCAAGAACTTTGACGATAACTATCCGCTGATTGCGCGATTCGCAGATTTGCAGTCCACCGGGTTCCCGCTCCTGGCCGGAACGTCGCGGAAATCTTTCATTGGACGCACGCTCGAGAAAAACGGCATCGATGCTCCACCGGAGGCTCGTCTATTTGGCACCTTGGCAAGCGAAGTCGCTCTGATCCTCAAAAGTGCACAGATCATCCGCACACACGACGTCAAGGCCGCAGTCGAAGCGGCTCGCGTTGCCGACAAGATCCTGCAGGCACGCTGATCTTGCAGCATTTACCCAAGGCGACAAACGCAAGTCGTGAGTTTTCGTGATAAGCAAATGAAGCCGGGTTTCCAATTTGAACTTAAAATCCCAAATCAATCTCGAACATCTGGTCTAGTACGCACGATATCCGCCTCGTTACACAAATGGAATTCAGCCAGCTCTCACACAACCCGCGAGTGACAGTGCGCCGTCCTGGTCCGCCGGATGCATCGGGCAAGTGCGTGGTGTACTGGATGCAGCGCGCACAACGAGGCATTGATAATCCCGCGCTCGACATTGCGATTGCTCTTGGCAATGAATTGCGCAAGCCAGTCGTCGTTTTCTTTGCGCCGGTGCCTTTTTACCCAAACGCAAATCTGCGCCACTATGCTTTCCTTGCAGAAGGGATTCCCGACATCGCATCCGCTCTGAAGAAGCGGAATACGGGCTTCGTGCTGCGCCGATTTCCCGATCATAGCTTGTTGCGTTTTTGTGATGAGATAAGCCCGGCGATTGTCATCGGCGATGAAAACCCGATGCGTGAACCGGAGTCATGGCGACTCGCTGCTACAAAAAAGCTTAAGGTTCCCCTCTGGACGGTCGACTGCGACGTTGTCGTTCCGTCGAAACTCCTGGAAAAAGCTCAGTATGCGGCGCACATCATTCGGCCTCGCCTGCAAGCGCACTTGAAAAGCTCCCTTACTGCTTCGCCGAACTCATCTGCTGATATTCGGTGGCAGGCTCCGACGGGGCTCACGAACCTGGCTCCGGGGCTCGACCACGGCAGAATTGACATTACGGAAGGCTGGCCGCTGGACCGCTCGGTATCAACGGTCTCGAACTGGCGCGGTGGAAGCGGCGAGGCGCTCCTGGTGCTTGGTGACTTCGTTCGGCATAAACTGCGGGGCTACGGTACGCTGCGCAACAAGCCCGAGGTCGACCATACGAGCCGCCTATCCCCTTATTTGCATTTCGGGCAAATCAGCCCTGTCACCGTTGCATTGGCTGTGCAGAAATCTGACGCTCCCAAGCCTGACAAGGAGGCGTTCCTCAACCAGGTCATCACATGGCGCGAACTTGCCATCAATCTCGTGCGCTTCAATCCCAACTACGATAACTTCGAGTGTGGAGAACCGTGGGCACATCGTACGCTAGCCAACCATGCAAGAGATTCGCGCCCAATCCTTTATAGCGAGAGGCAACTCGAGCAAGCCGAAACTCATGACCAACTGTGGAATGCCGCGCAGATGCAGATGGTGATGACCGGATGGATGCACAACTACGTTCGCATGTATTGGGCAAAGAAGATCTTGGAATGGAGTCCCACGCCGGCCGAAGCGTACCGGCGAGCGGTGTATCTGAATGATAAATACGAATTAGACGGGCGCGATCCTAACGGCTACGCAGGAATCGCATGGTCCATCGTTGGCAAGTTCGACCGCCCATGGTTCGAGCGGCCTATCTTTGGGCAGATTCGGTACATGTCCGGGGAAAGTACAGGCCGAAAATTCGACAGCAAGAAATACATTGCGCAGAATCTATCGGCTCAACTTTTTTAGCCACTGCGACTTATTTCACCGATCCCGGGTAGATCCCTTCCAGTGGCTTCATCATCTGCTCTTCTGCTTCCGGATGCGGCGGCGGCTTGCGCGGCAGCATCGCATCGCGCTGTGCGGTGTCATATACGAAAATTGCCATGACCGTTGCGGCCTGCTTCAGATCCGTTTCTGAAAGACGCTCGTAGGTATCCATATTGGTGTGCGCACTTCGGGTCTCATAGTCCCGTGGGTCCTGGATGAACTGAAATCCGGGCAGCCCAACTTGATCGAAGGATACGTGGTCCGTGGATCCGCTATTTCGCATGCTGACAGTTGTGAAGTCCAGGTCATTGATCGGCTCGGCCCATTGTTGAAAGATCGAGGCCACGGCCGCGTTGCCCTCTGTAAAGATGCCCAGAAATTTCCCGCCTCCGTTGTCGGTATTGAAGTACGCGTCCAACTTTGCGTGCTCTGGCTTTGTGGCCACGGGTCCGGTCACCTGACGAAGAAACTGCGGCACCAACAACTCTTCAGGCTTGGTGGAGTAGGTTACCGTTCCGTAATGGCTGCCTACGTAACCAGCGGATCCGAAAATCCCCTGCTCTTCGCCGCCCCACAGCGCGATACGGATCGTGCGCCGCGGCTGAATATTCAGCGCCCGCAAGATGCGCATGGCCTCAAGCGCCACGATCGATCCCGCTCCGTCGTCCGTCGCCCCGGTGCCTGATATCCAGCTGTCGAGATGGCCGCCCAACATCACCACTTCATCTTTCAACGCCGGATCCGTGCCGGGAATTTCCGCGATCACATTCCTTCCCTGCTCGTGATCGCCATTAAACACAGTCGCAATGTTCAGCTTCACCGATACGGGTACATGATGAGCCACGAGTCGATGCATCCTGCCAAAACCTTCATTCCCGACAACTGCCGACGGAATGGCCTGCTTGTGTTCGGGCCGATAAACAAACCAGCCGAGGGACATCCCGGTGTCGTCCTGGATGACACCGCCGGGACCTCCGGCACGTAGAACCGCAACCGCGTGTTCATCGGCAAAAAATTTTCCAACTTTCTCCATAAATGCCATTTCTTTAAAAACTTTCTCCCAGAACGGCGGATCGTTAGGCAGCACGTGAGTATCTTTCTGGTCGCCATCGAGCGGATAGGAATGGAAGTGCTCAAGCTTGGCTGTGTCATAGTGTTCGATGGCGATTCCCGCGTTGGGATCAATCTTCGGATCGTCGCCGTAGAGAATGACTTTGCCTGCGAGCTTTCCCTTCCACACATCAAAATCCTTTTCCTCATGCAGTGTTGGCACAGCGATGACTTCCGCCGGCACTTCTCCGGCCGTTGCGGGCGACCACGGCGTCGCCTGCGCCAGAAATGTGGCGGTTGTGGGAGCAGTCATTAGCAATGAAGTGCCAATCTGACGCCATCCCATTCCGAACTCGCCCCATGACTCAGTGTGCGGGTTGGTAGCACCCATGCGCCGCAATTGGTCGACGGACCATTCTTCAGCGCGTGCGAAATCTGGGGATCCCGTCAGTCGCGGACCAATGTCATCGAAGAGGCCGCTGGCATATTCCATGATGTGCGAATGTGTCAGACCTTCAGCACGAATGCGGGCAATGCCTTCCAGATCGAGAGTTTCGGTAGCAGGCTGGACGGGAAGTGCAGCAGGTTTCGGCTTTTCCGCCGCGAAGAGACAGACGGAGAGACCCAACAAAACGATAGCAGTTTTCATGGCCGGTAAATCATACGGCATGTGACGGGGCCACGATCCTACCTTGGACTAACGACCGGCTGTCGTTCCAGTTCAGCGTAAAGATGGTTCAGAATCCTTTTTTGGAATCCAGCAGGATCGTTACCGGCCCTTCATTTACCAACTCTACCTGCATCATTTCGCGGAAGCGGCCGGTTTCGCAGCGAATACCGAGGGCGAGTATTTGCTGCACGAAGATTTGATAGAGCTGTTGGGCCAGCTCAGGAGGTGCAGCGTCGTCAAATGACGGCCGCTTCCCGCGCCGCACATCTCCGAAGAGCGTAAATTGAGAGACGGCAAGAACGCTTCCTCCAACGTCCTGCATGCTGCGGTTCATCTTTCCATCGAGGTCTTCAAAAACGCGTAAGCCCACGATCTTCTCCGCCAGGTAGAACGCGTCGGCTTCTGTGTCATCGCGGCCAACACCCAGCAAGACCAGCAGGCCAAGGCCGATTTGCCCGGTTACGTTTTCCTTGACCGTAACTTTCGCCCGACTTACGCGCTGTGCCACAACTCGCATCGATTCCCTCCATGAGCCGCCCCGGCACATCCGGCAGGCGAGCCAAGCAACCGCTCATCATAAACGCTCCGGCGTTTGACCCCGCCAACGGCTTGCCGTTAGGATTCTGAAGTGGAATTCCGTCAAATGGTTAGAGTTGTCACCCCGGCCCATCCTTTACACTCATTCGCCGGGACCGTTACACTGTGCACTCGCCTTTTTTCTTTCTGAAAGGAAAACTTCGCAATGGCATCTGATGATAAACAGAAGCAGATTGCTGAAAAAGTGAAGCAGATCATCGTCGAGCAGTTGGGCGTTGACGAGGCGGAGGTCACTGCCAGCGCTTCATTCGTGGATGACCTCGGAGCTGATTCCCTTGATACCGTTGAGCTGGTGATGGCGTTTGAGGAAGGCTTCGACATCGAGATTCCGGACGAAGATGCCGAAAAAATTCGCACTGTCCAGGACGCAATCGACTACATCGTCAAGCATTCAAAAGGATCTAAGTAAGAAAAGCCGGCCGCCGAAATATGCAGGCCGAGTCAAGCGAGGAGACATATGGCAGCCGTAGACGAGAAGGTAAAGCAGATCATCGTGGAGCAACTGGGAGTAGATGAGGGCGAAGTCACATCGAGCGCGTCGTTCGTAGACGACCTGGGCGCTGATTCGCTCGACACGGTCGAGCTGGTCATGGCCTTCGAAGAGGCCTTCGATATCGAAATCCCTGACGAGGATGCCGAGAAAATCCGGACTGTCCAGGATGCTGTCGACTACATTGGCAAGCACGCTAAGGCGAGCAAGTAGTGTCAGTCCGGAGCGCTCTTCTGGCTCTCAAGCGTGACTCGCTCGAAGCTGTCGAACTGACGGTGGCCATCGAGGAGTTTTTCAGGGGCTACATTCCACCTGAAGACGAAAGAAAGCTCCGGAACTGCAAAACCGTGCAGGAAGCGCTCGATTACATCGAACAGCGCAGGAAAGGCAACCATCTAAATTGATTCGCAGGGTCGTAGTCACGGGCCTCGGCTTGATCTGTGGCGTTGGCAACTCCACGGGAGATGTCTGGAAAGCGCTACTGGCCGGGCAATCGGGCGTAGGGCGGATTACTGGCTTTGACGCGAGCAACTTCGCATGCCAGATCGCCGCCGAGGTCAAGAACTTCGATCCGCTTAAGTACATTGAGAAAAAAGAAGTCAAGAAGATGGGGCGCTTCATCCATTTCGCCATCGCCGCATCCGACGAAGCTTTCCATATGTCCGGCCTCAAGGTTAAGCCCGAGAACGAGGAGCGGGTGGGCGTACACATCGGATCGGGCATCGGCGGATTCGACATTATCGAACGCGAGCACTCCGCCCTGATCGAAGGCGGGCCGCGCAAGATCTCGCCGTTTTTCATTCCGTCGGCGATCATCAATCTTGCTGCCGGGCAAGTCTCGATGCGATACGGGGCTAAGGGGCCAAACGAAGCCACTGCCACTGCGTGCACGACCAGCGCGCATTCAATTGGTGATTCTTTCCGCATTATTCAGCATAACGACGCGGATGTGATGATTGCCGGTGGCGCCGAGGCTGCAATTACGCCGATGGGTGTTGGCGGGTTCGCTGCCATGCGCGCGCTCTCGACACGCAACGGCGAACCAGAGAAGGCAAGCCGTCCCTGGGATCAGGCTCGCGATGGCTTCGTTATCGGTGAAGGTGCAGGCATCCTGATTCTCGAAGAGCTTGAGCACGCTCGCAAACGAGGGGCAACAATTCTTGCCGAAGTCGCCGGTTACGGCATGTCGGGTGACGCCTACCACATCACGCAGCCGGCTCCCGAACATGAAGGCGGATTCCGCGTGATGCGCAACGCCGTTCGCGATGCCGGCGTCTCGCCGGATGTCGTCGGATATGTCAATGCCCACGGCACATCCACGCCGATCGGTGACACGCTCGAGGCTCATGCCATCCGCAACTTCTTCGGCGAGCACAAACTTGCAGTCAGTTCGACGAAATCAATGACCGGACATCTGCTCGGCGGCGCCGGAGGCCTTGAGGCGGGGATCACTGTGCTTGCGCTGCGCGATCAGATACTGCCGCCGACGATCAACCTCGAAAATCCCGACCCCGATACCGCCGGTATGGATCTGGTCCCGAATCACTCCCGCAAGACTGAGATCGAATACGCCATGTCAAATTCCTTCGGCTTCGGCGGCACCAACGGCGCGCTGCTGTTCCGCCGTTGGCATGAATAATGTCCCGAAGCGTGTCCATTCTCTTCTCGATCATGTAGGGACAGGCAGGCGCCTCTCCGGAGAGCAGCTGTGTTCCGTGAGCAGCCTTTGCTTCCCGGGACCTAACCTCTGCTAGAATTCCCTGACCTTACGCCGGAAGGTAACCTATGCGCCAAACGATGTTTGCCGTCCTCTTGCTGGTTCTAGCTACTACCTGTCTGTTGACTTCGTCCATTCCCTCGTCTCAGGCCGCAGCTCCACAAGCCGAGTTGCAAGGCGGCTACCGGCTCCCAGAAAAGAACGGCTGGACCTTTGTGCATCTGCAAGGCACGCCGCATCAGGTCGGGTTTCAGAACGGATACTTGCTGGCCACTGAAATTGAGGACTATCTGAAAGTCGTCCAGCTTGAGGCGAAACATGACTACAAGAAGGACTGGTCGTTCTTCCGTGAAGCGGCCGAAAACATGATGTGGCCACATATTGAGCAGGAATATCGCGAGGAATTGCAGGGCATCGCGGACGGCGCGGCCGCTCGGGGCGCCAAAATCGACCTCTGGGACGTGGTGGGCATTAACGCCGCGCCAGAGTGGGGATACTACAACAAGCAATATGACACCGAACACGGCACAAAGACCGCCCAGGCCGTTCCGGAACATTGCAGTGCGTTTGTTGCCACCGGACACTACACAAAAGATGGGAAGGCAGTAATCGCCCATAACAACTGGTCTAGCTATCTCGAAGGCGAACGCTGGACGGTCGTCTTCGATATCGCTCCTACGAATGGCTATCGCATGCTGATGGATGGCTTGCCGGGCGTGATTCACAGCGCCGACGATTTCGTCATCAACACGGCTGGTATCGCCATCACGGAGACAACGATCGGCAATTTTTCAGGTTTCGATACAGCGGGCATTCCTGAATTCGTAAGAGCCCGCAAGGCCGCACAGTACGCTGCATCCATCGACGACTTCACACGAATTATGAAAGATGGCAACAATGGCGGATATGCCAATGCTTGGCTGCTGGCCGACACCCACAAGAACGAGATCGGGCGGCTCGAACTTGGATTGAAGAACGTAACTCTGGAGAGAAGCAGCGACGGCGTTTTCGTCGGCTCGAATTTCCCGATCAACCCGAAACTTATCCGGGAAGAAACGAATTTCGATCCGAGCGATGTCAGCCAGAGCTCAGTGGCGCGGCATATCCGATGGGATCAGCTGATGGCGGAGAACAAGGGCAAAATCGACGTCGCCGCGGCGCAGCGCTTCCTGGCCGATCACTACGACTCTTACGAGAAGAAGGTAGATCCTGACGAGCGTTCACTTGACGGCCATATCGATCTCTCGCCACGCGGGTCGAAGGGCTGGATGGCGCCCTATGGGATCGCCGGAGCGGTCCAGAATAAGGCGGCCGACGCCAACATGATTTCGAAGATGACCTTTACCGCCGCTGCAGGACATGCCTGCGGCATGGATTTCAAGGCAGCCGCTCACCTGAAAGCTCATCCGGAATATGAGTGGCAACGCACACTACAGCGTGACATGAACGCGTATCCGTGGACCGCATTCAGCGCGGCGCAGTAGTCACACTCCTATTCCAGGTCGAAATCCGCAGAGTGGAATCCCGTGTCCCTGTTCTGCGAATCAACGGCCCGGAGCTCCAACCGGTAAGATCCGGGGCCGAGCTGCGCAATGGGCAGCTTCAATCCTAATGTCATAACCGGGCTGCCCGGCTGAATTGCGCCAGCGGTGTCTCGGATTCCTGCATCCATCTTCTTCTCGCCGGTCTTGAGGTCGGTGACACGCATCTCGAGCCCGACCTTAGGAGGATTTGGCGTGAGCAACTCGGGCGCGTACACCTCTACATAAATGGCGGCGTTGTCCGTTTTCTTAAAGTGCCCTGAGGCAGTTGGGACTACCTGCATACCGCGAACCACCAGCGGTTTCCGGTCTTCCAGCAATGCCGCATCCAGATCGGTTGTCATATCTGCCGCGGCATGCAGTTCGTTGCTCAGCACAGGCGTGCTCATGCTGAGCTGTTTTCCATCATAGGGGTCGATAGTTAACGGAACGATCATCTTGCCGAAACTTTCGCTGCCCGAACTGAAAACTACCCTCAGGCTGTACTGCCCCGACGCCAGATCAAACTGATTCTCGTAATGGAAGGGCTGCTTTTCAAAATTCTGCAAGTCTTTCTTTTCGAGATCGAGGTTCACGGTATCGCTGAAACGGGCGGCGATCGTGTTATCCGGACGATAGGCGATTCCGAGTACATTGATGGCGGAATGCTGCTTGCCATTCTGCTTATCGAACTTGATCGCACTGGACGGGATATCCATCGCGAGTATCATTCGCGCCGTGTTGGGAGCCGTGTAGAAAAATGGCACTCTCAGCGCAACATTGACGTTCCCTTTCATCTCGCTGGTAGCGCGCGTTTCCAGGTCTTTTTCGACGGAGTTTCCCGCTAGTAGATCCCGCGGCCGCACGTTGCAATATCCGCTCCGCGAGCGAACCGTCGTGCCTCCGCGCTCGACCTTCACCTTCAGGGTGTGGCAACTTCCTTCCGCAGACTCTTGCGGTTTGTATCCAAGACTGTAGTACTGCGATTGATCCTTTGCGATTTTTTCCATCCCACCCACAAGATCATTCGTATTGAGAATCACAAAGCCACCTGTGCCATCAGCGAGCTGGTACAGCACCTGCTGGTTGGTCGAGGCGCTGGGCGGGAATTGCGGGATGATCTGCCGCGACTGGTTATAGGGATTCATCACACCCGCTGCGCCCGGAACACCGACAGTGCCGCCACCGGCGTGGCCTCCGCCCGTGCCCGTTCCTCCAGTACCGCCGTGCCCACCGCTGCCGCCCGTGCCTCCGGTTCCGCCGGTTCCACCACCATGGCCACCCGTACCGCCGCCGGTCCCCCCTCCCCCCGTGCCGCCGCCACCGCCGTGGCCTCCGCCGCCTCCTCCGATACCCCCGCCACCACCACCTCCTCCGCCATGCTGGGCGGGATCAAGCACGAAATCCGCGAATGAGAGAGGGTGGGACTGACGGCGGGATCCCGGTGTCACGGTATAGCTAAGGGACGCCGGAATGATGTGCGGATTTCCGGGCTGCGAGGGTATCTCAAGCCGCGCACCACCCGGCGCAAAAGCAACAAGGCCTCGCACATCCACTGGATAAATGGCGATGTTTGCCCGATTGCAGGCGTCGATCACCGCCGTAACCTCAGAAGTTCGCTCCGGCGATAAAGGAAAACCGGCGCTCAGCAGGATGAGCGTTTTGCGTCCTGGCACCGAGGACATGTCTTTGGCGAGCGCTCGGAGCGCCAGCAACATGGTTTGCACACCAAATTCGGCTTCAGCGTTGGTGAACGTCGGGTAGGATGGCACGCCCGGCGGCGCCGCGGCAGAGGCGACTTGCACCGGATCGCTAGCGTTCGGCGATACTGACGAATTCTTGATTCCAGCTACGACCTTCTTGAGGCGATCCGTGTCAGTTGTAAAGTTCTGCGCGATCTGTAAGGTGCCGCCGAAGTTCACGATCGCCATCACGTGATTCGGGGCGGCATTCGCGTCGATGAATTTCGCGGCCGCTTGCCGCGCTTGAGCCTGGTCGCCGACATCCATGCTCGAGTTGTCGAAGAAAAGAAGCAGGTATCGCTTCTGCGCTGTCGCGGGCGACGCGTTTTCGTCTTCCAGGGCGAAACTCGTAATGGCCTGCTCTTTGTTGTCTTCCCACACCTTGAAATCCTTGGCGGTGAGGTCGCGAACGTAGTTCCCCTTCTTATCGGTGACGACGGTGTCGACCAGGACTAATCGCGTTTGCGCTTTGATGACGGCTGAAGCGTCCGCGGGAGCTGACGTCTCGGCCGGCTGTTGCGCCATCACGGGGACAGCGAGAAAGGGCGCACAGCACGCCATTACAACGAGCATCGTACGAAATGATCTCTCACCGAAATTCATAATTCACCTCCACGAACTCAGGGAATTCGCACCGCATCGTTCTCCGCCGAAAGCAATTGCGCCTCTGCGTCCCTTACTACCAGGCGTACCATGTATGTTCCCGGCTTTACGTCGAAGCTCGTACGCACGGTGATCCCCGATGCAAGTTTTCTTTCGAGCGTGTCATCCTTCAGTTTCATCGTGACCGTCTTGGCGATGCCCTGCACCAGATTGCCGTTTCCGTTGAACAAGGCCGAAACCACCGTCAGCTCGTTCTGGTTGCGCCCGTCGATTTTCCGCAAGCGAAGCCGCTTTACGTCGATGTGAGCCAATACTGTGAGCTTCGCGTCGACGTCGCTCGACTTAAAAAATTGCGTGTGCAAATCGACCGGAAGGCTGTGCAACTCCTCTTGAGAGAAAACGGCGTCCTCAATCTCCTGCTTTGCCTGTTGCGCCGGATCGGCCGCGCGCTTGGGCGCGTAGTAACCGCGCCGCGCCTGAATCACCAGCTTCTGCGGATTCTTGAGACTGACTTTTAGCGAATGGAAGCTGCCGTCGAGCTTGAGATTGGAAGGGGAAAACCCGAGAACGTAAGAATATTCCGGAGTTGAAGCCACACGGCGAAACCCTTCATCGAGATCGTTGTTGCTGTGAAAAAAGACGCCCCCGGTCGCCTCGGTGAAGATCAGCAGGATATCGGAATTCGCGGAAGCCTCGGACATTTCGTATTGCGGCTTGAACACCATCGATATCTGGCTGGGCGGCCCCGGGTTCGAGATATCACCACCCGGAGGGACCACATACAGCCCTCGCGCATCCAGTGCACCGATCACGATCTGCGATTTCACGGCCCGATCGATTGCCTGTTGGTACTCCACTTCCAGTTGGGGCGTCAGGAATCCAGGGGACACGAGCACGATGCTGCGCTGCCCCGGCGCGACCGACAAGCGGCGAATGACGTCGTTCACGACCGTTAACGCGAGATGGCTTTCGTGCAGTCCCTGATCCAAGGCCTGCCGCGCCGCGGCGTCAGCAACCTGCTGCGCTTGTGACACAAACCTGGTGTCGTTGTTGAACTCGCATACAAGAGCATCCGAGGTGGCTACGCTCAACGCCTGGGGATCATGCTGATTCTCGATCAGATCGCCCATGTAATAGCTGACGTTGAGACAGGGGCTCAGCCCGGAACTCGCAATCGGTTGCGGTTTCAAATCAAAGAGAGCCTGGTGCAGCTTGGCCTGGTCGTCCGTAAAGTCGAGCATGGTGCGCCCAGACGTCGTAAAGATCGCAACGCGATCGGTGGGCTTCATGGTCGCGAGATGATGGCTTGCCGCGTCACGCGCTCGGGTCAGATCGCCAAAGGTCAAGTGCACATCGTCAAACAAATACGCGATGTAACTGTCGGGTACAGCAACAGTAGCCGTGGGCGCATCGGTGGCGCTTCCCGGCGGTTGATTCAGATCTTCGGATTCGCTCTTGATTTTGGGCCGGACCCCGGCCTGCTCGGGCGAAAACTGCGATATTACCTGGGGCTTGCGATTGTCGAAGAGCAAGAAATCGTCTTTTTGCAGGTTCCCGATCGCCTGGCCCTTCGAATCCCGCACTACTACCCGTACCAGCACCAAATTGACATTCACGCGGAAGGTTGTGGGTTCGTCGTGAGTACTAATTTCTGATGTCGAAGCGTTCGTTTGCGCCCGGGTTGGAGTTGCCGCTGCCGGGGACGGCGCGGACGGCGCGTCCCCCTGCGCCACGGCCATCACTGTGCCGAGAAACAGGAGGCACAAGAGGACCGCTGCAAACCAGAGTGGAAAACGGGGGCGGAGGCGATAAAGTCGGGACGTTGCGCGATTCAAAGTGAACATCGGCCACACTGAAGACGGGTCACCGCAAGTCGAGAACATCAGGAGCACCGCCAGCTTGATGGCAGGGTAGCTGGCGGCAACAAGCCTATCCCCTTTCCCTAAAAAGCGCCAGCCCCGTCGCTTCAGCACCGAAACAAGGAAGGATTGGCAAAACCGCTCCGCAGAGCGTAGCAAAGTCGGCTGAAACAAGGGACTTAATCAATCGTCACCACCAGGCCGGGCAGCGGGCCAATCCCATACGGACAATCAAGCGATGTCCTTTCTCCCGTTCAGTATGGAATCGGGCGGTCCTTTTACCATCGTTCGGGTGGTCCCTTTGTGCCCTTCCAATTTCCCCCAGTAGCGACAGAATAGGCCTTCGGAAAGTGGAGTCCCCCAAACGAAAATGGATAATTTTCTAGCCTCCCCCGTTTCCGCCATCACCCTGCCACCTTTCACCCGCAAAGCAAGCGCTCGCACCGCGCTGGTCGGCTTACACGAGCCACACCGGGCGCTGCTGGCGGAGTGCTTTCGGCAATTCGGCATCGAGACCGTTAGCCTGAAGGACGACGCACCCGATCGTCTCAGCAAGGAGAAATTCGAAGGGTGCGTATTGGGTCTGAACGATAGCGCGGCCACCGTGATGGAAGCCGCGCGCAGCTCTCCCTCAAACAGCCGCTGCGTACTCTACGGCGTTGGCGGGAATGCGCAGGAAGCCATGCGCTATTCGAAGTTCGGAATCAATGCAATGTTCAATGAGCCCTTGGAGCGGCCGGCGGCGCTAAAGCTGATTCGCGCCACGCGGATGCTTGTGCTCCACGAGTTCCGGCGCTACGCCCGGATTCCAGTGATGACGGAAGTCTCGGTGATCGGCGATGGGCGGCGGGTCAGTACCGCCAGCATCGAGATGAGTTCCGGCGGCATGTCGGTGAAAAGCCCCGAAGACTTCTCGATCGGAACAAATGTGGAAGTTTCCTTCTCGCTGATGACCCTGCCACGGGTCATTCTCCGCGGCCAGGTCAGCTGGCGCAAACCAAAGTCGTTCGGTATTCGCTTCGATGCTACTGACGACCGGCGTCAGACGATTAAGCGGTGGCTCGAGTCGTATCTGGAGAACTAGAGGCTGTCTTTCCACACGCTACCCGGAATCCATAATCGGCGTACTGAAATTCAGGTGGAATACTCGATCTCGCGGAGCAGCGTGCCACTTTTATGAAGTGCCGCCACGATCCGCCACGCGATGCTTTGCGAGTTCCGTGCTTCGGCCCTTCAGGATTCCGCTCCTGGGACACCGAATAGTAATTCGGATCGTACCAATCGCTGCACCACTCGTGGACATTGTCTCCGATGTCATGCAACCCGAATGCGCTTGCGGCATACCGTCCGAGGGGTTCGGGTCCGGTCTGCCATCGCTTGGCATAGTCCGGCAAAGACTGCGGCGGTTCGTCTCCCCAGGGGAAGGTCTTTTGCTCTAAAGTCCCGCGCGCTGCCCTCTCCCATTCCGCTTCCGTCGGCAGCCGGAAAACTTTTCCCGTTTGCTGAGTGAGCCACTCGCAGTAGTGCCGTGCTTCGTGCCATGAGACCCCGGTTACCGGCTGTTCGGGATGAGAGAAGTTCGGGTCATTCCAGAATGGCGGTGGCTGAGCTGACGTGGCCCGCAAAAAACATGCGAACTCCGAGTTTGTAACTTGCGTCGCCCCAATCATGAATGAGTCGACCCACACCCGATGGACGGGCTTTTCGCAATCCTGCCCAGAGTTCGACCCCATCAAGAACCAACCCTCAGGAATTCGTACGATCTTCGGTTCGATTGCGGAGGAAGAAAGGGCGCTTTGGGAGGCGGAGGGCTTCATCACGTTGCCGAAACGACGCGGCGAATTTAAAGTTTACCAGCGCCGTACGTGGAGGATGTGGATGGCAGAAAAAAAGCTGCGGTTCAAAATTAAGCTGGAAGGCAAAGAAGGCAGTTCGGTCGCCGGACTGATTTTTCCCTTCGACATTGTGGAAACCTTCGGCACGAGGGCGCGAGTACCGGTGCGTGGCACGATCAACGGCTTCGGCTTCCGTTCGTCACTCATGCCTATGGGCGGCTGTCACATGATGGCGGTGAACAAGACCATGCGGGAAGGCGCGAAAGCCAAAGCCGGAGACGTCGTCGACGTCGTCATGGAGCGTGATAACGCAGAGCGAACTGTCGAGGCTCCGCCTGAGCTGAAGAAGGAATTGGTAAAGAGTAAGAAAGCCCAGGAACATTGGAATGCGCTCGCCTTTACCCACAAGAAAGAAATGGCCCGTTGGATTGTCAAAGCCAAACAGGAAGAAACGAAGAAGCGGCGATTGGGCAAAGTGATGAATGTCCTAAGAACGGGTGAGAAATGGACAGGATGAAGAATCGACCGTGGTAGCTGAGCTCTTCCAAACTATCTGCGCAAGCTCTGCACCACGTTGCTGACGTCATTTTCCTGAAAGAGCCGGATCCCTGAGATTCCGCTCGCTCCCGCTTCCAGGCAAGCGCCGGCATTCGCCAGCGTAACTCCTCCAAGAGCCAGCACCGGGATATTGGCTTTACACGCCCGCATCAGCGATTCGAGCCCGGCTGGATTGGACTCAGGTGCATCCTTTTTCCCAAAGACTGGAGCGAATACAGCGAAAGTGGCGCCCTTGACTGCGGCTTGGTCTACCTCCGCCGGCGAATGACAAGAAACTCCAATCAAGGGCGACCTGCCGCGAATGCCGTGGGAACGTCTCTGCCAGACCCGCTGGACGATTTCCGGTGAAATATCGCCGGAGCGAAGGTGAACCCCATCAGCTTCAGAGCAGAGTGCGATATCGGCGCGCGAGTTGATCAGAATTGCAGTCTTGAGTTCAGTATTGCCATTTTGCACTTTCCGCACGACTCTGACCGCTTCTAAAGCCAGAGACTCCAGTACTCGCGTCTCCAAATCTTTCTCGCGAAGTTGGATGTAATCGACCCCGGCGGTCGCTGCTTCCTCGATCTTTTCGAGCAGACTCCGGTAGCGCGAAGGCTCGTCCTGCGCGAATACTTTGCGGTCGGTGATGTAGTACAGGAGGCAGCGCTCAGCCATCGGCTTTCAGCTACCAGCTTAAACCCGGCAACTTAACTCGGGCTTGGATCATTGATCTGTGCGCGGAATTCAGGATAGGTGACTAAGAACCGCTGCTGGCGCTCCGTCGCTTTTCGAGTGCGTTGTAGATCGCCTGATCGGTGCAGACTTCGTAATAAACCCGATCGGTCCACCCCTGCACGGAAAAATCGGCAGCGTCGATACGTGGAATTCGGCTCTCTCGCACCACGATTTTGCGGAAGATATCGCGATCGACGGGGACCGTCGCGCTGAACAAGTGGTACTCGCCTTTGTCGGATGAGGCAAGATGCGCCGGCAGGCGCACACGCAGCGGTTCGAGTGTAATTTCCTGCTTCAGTTTCTTGAATGCAGCTTCATTCATACGAATGCCGCTCAGATTGAAACTCAGAGTGACATCCTCGGGGTTGCCATCGGCATCGACTTCTGCCGCCTGGAATACGTAGACATGGAATGGTCCCGCCTGTGGCTCCATGACCTTGCGCGCTCGCTTATTGCAAGCGGAGAGGCGGTCGCTTTCGTTGAGCGCCTCCGAGATCATGATCTGGTGGTCGCCGTCCATCAGGTACAGCGGCGCAGATTCCTGCAGCGTAATTCCGAGCCCCAGCTCGACCTGGGGAAGCCCGGAGCGTTGCATCAGTTCGTTGTATCCGCGGACAATTTCAATGATCTCGCGCGCCAGCACGCACATGCGGCTGACGGCCAGGCCCGGCTCGCCTTCCCTCTCCAGGATCGCCAGAATGATCGCGTCGCCTTCGAGGAAGACTTTCTTCGCGCCGTACTTCTCCAGCAGCTTATTCACCGGATCATAAAAATTTAGGCTGAAATACGATGCCGGGTTCAGCCCTTTCTCCATCATGAGCCGGGTCAAGCGGGTGGAGTCGCGCACATCGGCCTTCAAAACGACATGACGCAGAACACGGTCAGAATCTCCTGAACCCTGTTCTTCCGGGAGCAGGAATTCATAGAGCGTCCCATTCACCCGCGACAACTCCTGCAGGCGCTCGTTCGGGACGATGTTCACGGAATCGAGAGCGCCGTTCAACACCTCGAGCCGGCGCAGGTCGCGGTGATAGTGAAAAAAGTCCGCAAGGAATCGCGCCGCCACTTTGGCTCGTTCGGCTCCGCGGCAGGCGGCAACCTTGGCGACGGCCGCATACAGGTTATTGGGCGAAAGCTTGCCGTGTTCCTGGATCATGCGCTCGACGCGGTCGCATTCGGTGCGGTCGATCAGAGCGTTCTTCAACTGCTGCGGATTAATGCGCGGCGCGTACTCGCTCAGCAGTGGAACAACGTAGTACGAGGCAATGACGTTTTCCATCATGTGCTCGTCTTCGAGCAGCCGCACCCACTGCGCGAGGCGCTCCTGTTGGGCCAGCCCTTCCTCGGATTCTTCCGGAGTACCGCTTCCAACCAGAACGCGAGCGTTCTCCGGGACATTCATCCAGGAATCAATGTTTTCGGCCGTCACTTCCTCGCCATAGAGCGACCGCAAATATCCTGAAACGACCTCCCGCATCCGTCCGTAGCGGTCCGGATCGCGATCCCAGTTCCCAAGCATGACGTAGTGCTCGGAAAGCAGGTAGTCGTCTCGTCCGTCCTCGGAAAACAATAGCCGGTTGACGAACAACGGGTAGGTAAAGTAAACGCCCGCGTTTGTTTCCTCGCCGAAAAGCGAGCGCCGCGTGCGGGAGAGCGAGCTCTTCTCGACTTCGCGCAGGGTTTCAAAGATTTCCTGGCCGGTTTTGCGGAGAATAATCTTTTTGCGTACCTGAAAAGTGGCCAGGCGCTCGCGATATTCGTGCGCTTTCTGCTGGCGCATGTTGTCGTAATTTTTGAGCAACACGCGGCACCGCTCAAGAACTTGCGCGAACTGCAAATTCATTTCTGAGCGCAGGAACTTGGTTACCGCCAGCCGGCCCAGAATGTCGATAGCCAGCTTGTATTCTTTTTTCGCACGATTCAGCGACGCCACCTGCAACTCAGTCAGCAAAGTTTTCCAGCCAGATGGATCCGCCTTGGGCCGGGTCTTTCCCGCCAAATTGCGCATCCATGAGGGGCCGGGGGTGGCGGATGGCGCCTCGGCGGCCAGTAAGCCCTCCAGATCGCCGTGACGGGCGATCATACGAGCAATATGGGCGCGAGCCACCTCAGTGAATCGAGGGCTCAGAATCACATCATGGCGCAGGTTATCAACGCCGACAGCAAGGCCTTCCAGAGAGACGAACGGCGTGGAGGCAGCCAAGCTTGGTGGCGCAGGAGTATCCGGCGCCCCACCCAATCGAAAGATGGGAATTCTCGGCATTCGAATGCGGGTTCCGTTCGGAAGTTGCTGATTCCAAACGTATAGTTGAGGCTAGCACGGGGGCAGGCCAGGCTAAAGTTACCTAGGTTACCGCACTTGCGGGAGATTTAAACGGCAGCGGCTATTGTTGGCTTTTGGCGCGTGCGGCTTCGAATTCGTCACCATGCTGCCAGCCAATCAGCTTGGGCAGGCTGGCGGCCTCCCATCCTAGTGCGAAGCCAAAGCGGGCCATGGCGGAATCGCCGACGAAATCCATCTCAGGATGGTATTCATCGCTGGGCTGGTGATAATGCTTCTCAACGTACTCGTGCTCCTGGTCGATGCCCCATGACTCGGGATGGCCTTTGTACTTCATCCCTTCATTGATCGAGAAGGCGGGAACGCCAACCCGCGCCAGGCTGAAATGGTCGGAGCGATAGAAGTGACCGGCTTCCGGGCGCGCGTCAGGGCGGATCGCAAGGCGGAAGTCCTTGGCCATCGCCTCTACTTCGGGGTAGAACGTGGTGCGCTCGGCGCCGGAGACTTCCACCTCTTCCGGTGCACCCAGAGGCTTGACGTCGTCGTAGTTCAGGTCGAGTGTGATCTTTCCAGCTGAAACTGGGGGGTGCTTAGCCAAGTACTCCGAACCGAGTAGCCCCTGTTCCTCAGCCGTGACCGCCGCAAAAAGAATAGAGCGGCGCGGCCGGCCGGCAGCGGCCCCGAAGGCTCGGGCGACCTCAAGCAGAATGCCGCATCCGGTGGCGTTGTCGTTAGCACCGTTAAAAATATTGTCCCCAGGCATATCCGGACGAATTCCGAAGTGATCGTAATGCGCGGTATAGAGGACAGCTTCGTCGGCAACCTTGTGATCCGACCCCGGCAAGATCGCGACAACGTTGTTCGATTCGAAATTCCGAATCTTGCTGACCATGTGCGCCTTCAGGCGTGCACCCATGCTGACGGGACGAAAGTCTTTCGACTCAGCATCCTGCAGCATCTTGTCCAGGCTCATGCCGGAAGCCGCAGCTAAGTGGCTGGCAACGTCCGATTGAATCCATCCCGCGACTTTCAGAGCTGCGCCTTCGACTTTCAGGCTGGCTTTTTCGCCCGAGTTCGAATTGCGTACGACTTCCCACGGGTAGCTGGCCATTTGCGCCTGATGAACGAGAATCACGCCTACGGCCCCTTTGCGCGATGCCTCTTCGTACTTGTAGGTCCACCGGCCGTAGTATGTGAGGGCCTTGCCTTTGAAGAACTTCGGGTCATCGGAGGGTGGCTCATTGACCAGCATCAGCAGGATCTTGCCGCGCACGTCAGTTCCCTTGTAGTCGTCCCAGTTATATTCAGGAGCCTCGATTCCGTAACCCACGTAGACGATTTCCGCATCGACATCCGATTGCGGTTGCTGCGTATGGTCGTAGGCAACGTACTCGTCTAGCGGCTTGAGGTTCATCGTCTCGCCACGTTTCGGAACGATAGCAAGCTGGGTCTCCGGAAGCGTGGTAATGCCGACGAGCGGAACCTTCTGCATAAATGTTCCGTGATCACCGGCAGGTTTCAGACCGAATTCGGCAAATTGCGTTGCGATGTACTCCGCGGCAATGTCGCCCCCCCGCTGCCCCGTGCCCCGGCCTTCCAGCAGGTCGTGAGACAAGTAGCGGACGTGCCAGCGAATGTGGTCGGGCGTGATGGTTTCAAGGGCCGCAAAGGCAGTGCTGGGAAGGTGTACCGTCGCCGTTTCGTGCTTCGCTTTTGCGGGGGGCAAAGGAGCAGGCGACGCGCCTTCCGCCCATAAGCGCAGGCATGCTATGAGGCAAGCGCAGATTATTCTCCTGATTCGTTGCATCTACGGTCCCTCAAGTAACCGAAACAAGCCGGGCGGGTCAAGCGTTCTGATTGATTTGAAATCTAGCAAGATTGTAACGGAGTGCGCGATTTCAGCGGGAGAAATGCGCCTTCCATGAGGGCACGAGAGTGCAATCACCAAGGCTGCATCGGTCCATCAGGCCCTGTCCGAAGGTGCAACTCGGGATCCTTCCCCGGATTTCAAAACGTCGGACGAAGGTGTCCGACGTGCAAAACAACGCATTGATTGCTCAGAGCCGCCAAACTGGCGGCCTAGTTCTTCGACCCTCAACCAGCGCGGAAATCCCGAACTTCTTCACCTTGCTTGAACACCGCCGCGGGCGCCGATTTACCGGCATCGGCCATTTTGCGGTTGATTTGCTCAAAATCGGCCTTAACCCAGCCCACGCTCGAAACCTCGATTTCACCGTCTTGAGCAATCCAGAAGACGGTGGGAACGTTGGTGAGGCCATAGGCGTTCGAGACCGGATACTGGCCGATCGCGTCGAGCAGAACCGGAAAGGTCACACCGAAATCCTTGTTGAAGGCCGCAGTTTCGGCAGCGTCATTCTGGGAAACCCCTAAGAGGCTGACGCCGCTTTTGCCATACGCTTTGTACAGCCGTTGAAGAAACGGAAAGGCATATTGGCATGTCGGGCACGAAACCTTGAAGAACGCTAGGACGACGGGGCCGTGGGACAACGCTTCGGCCAACGAAAAAGTTGTGCCATCGAGTGTTTTCAAACTAAAGTCGGGCGCTTTTATACCGGTCGCGAGTGCAGTCATCTTTTCCCTTCCCATTCTTGCTCATTTGTTCCGCTGCGGACCTAGCTAACAATTCGTTTAACTCATTTGATGATTGATAGACCAAAAGGGATGAAGAATGAGCACCCGTGTGCAGATCAACTCCGCCGCTCGAGCACTCTGGTTCAGCACTATGGTTCGCAATCAATTACTTGGCTTTTCCGTGCCTCGGCCGCTCTTCCATTAGTCCTTCCTTTCGAAGGATTTTCCGGGCAAGCCCAGTCAGCGGAAGTTTGTGTACGTTCCGTCTTTCGATCCATTTTCCGGAAGCATGAGAAGCATGATCTGTTGGTTGATACCACACCCTAACTTGATAGTCCGTCACGGTGATGGAGTGACGAACAACCAGTGCTGGCTCACCGCAATCTCCCGGAGGCGCGATCTCAGGTAATTCCCACATGCCAGCCATAAGACTCGTATTTGATGGCCTCTGAACCATGAAAACTGCTCCGTTTCTAAGATCAAGCGCGTAGTCGACCTCCCGTTTTCTTTGGGATGATTTCCTCAAGTCGCCTCTAAGCTCCCCTCGCGTACGGCACAGATCGGTGACCGGACACATCAGGCAGGCAGGAGCACGCGGTGTGCAGACTGTGGCCCCCAGCTCCATCATTGCCTGATTGAAGTCTCCAGGCCGGTTCCGGTAAAGCATGCCTTCCGCAGTAGCCCAGACCTCTTGCCCCGCCAATACCTTCCCGGCGAGCCTCCGTAACACTCGTTCTACGTTTCCATCCACGACTGCGATGGCTTCTCCAAACGCGATACTGGCAATCGCAGCAGCAGTGTAACGGCCAATGCCAGGAAGTTCGCGCCACTCGCTGGAAGTGCGCGGAAAAACGCCGCCCAACTCACCTGCAATCACCTTTGCTGCCGCTTGGAGCATCCGGGCGCGGCGGTAGTATCCTAGGCCACTCCAGGCTGCGAGAACCGAAGACTCGCGTGCTGCGGCGAGTTTCTGCACGGTCGGGAACAGCCGAAGGAATTCGTGGTAGTGCACGATCACAGCGGCGACTCGAGTTTGTTGCAACATGATCTCGGAAACCCAGATGTTGTAGGGATCGCTTGTCGCGCGCCAGGGCAAGTCACGGGCGTGCGCGTCGTACCAATCCAGCAGCAGCGCTTGAAATCGCTTCGTCTGAGCCTTACCGGAACTTCTTCGAGTGACCATGCGGGGAAGACCAGCATTCTAGCGTGATTGACCGGGCCACGCCGGTCGAAGTTTGGGGCCAGAGCATTACCCGAACCATTGACCCTGCCACAAGCTGCAAGGAATAATGGGAAACTTGGTAACGCAACACCGCATGAGAACGACTCACGGCTGAGAATCTTGAGGAGCAGAATGAACGACTTCAACCGCAAGGTGGATGACGCGTCGGCTCGGGTAAGTCAGACGATCAACGATGCCGTCGATCGTTTGGAGAAAGAAATCCCGGAGCTGATCAAATATCTGAACGACGACATCGTTCCGGCAGTACGAACGCACTCCAGCAAAGCCCTGCGAACGGCATCGCAGAAATTGGCGGAGTTTGCCGACTACATGGAGCAGCACCAGCCACCCAAGCCTTGAACCTCTGCACATCTTTGGCGGTTCCGGCGCGGCATTCGTCGACGTTGCCATGATCCTGATCCTCCTCTTGTTGATCGCGCTGTTGAGTTCGTGCGGACATCCCAAGCAGGCGCGTGTGAACGTTCCTCCACCGCCGCCGAGCTCTACGGGAGAATTGCCTCCAGCCCAGCCTTCTCCGAAGTCGGCACCGAATGCAGAATCTCCAACTCCTGCGAAACCGGACGAGGATGCTGATCTCGCCGAGCCGTCCATTCCGCCCGATGCCGAACCGATCGTCACCGAGACCGGGCTCGCCAGCTGGTACGGACCTCCCTATCACAACCGGCGCGGCTCCAACGGGGAGGTTTATAACATGCACGCGATGACAGCCGCGCACCGCACCTTTCCGCTGGGCTCGATTGTGCGGGTCACGAACGTTAAGACAGGAAGTCACACCCTGGTGCGCATAACCGATCGGGGACCATTCATCCCGGGCAGGATTCTGGATCTTTCACTCGCGGCCGCGCGCAGGGTGGATGTCTGGCAGCCCGGAGTGGCTCAAGTCAAAGTGGAGTTGATGCAAGCGCCAGCCCCCTTCGATTCTGGTGGAAAATGGGCGGTGCAGATCGGTGGATTTCGCGACGAGGATGTGATGACTCGGCTCGCGGATCACCTCACTCATCGTTATCACACCGCGAATGTACTGCATTTCAAGAGTCCCGCGGGAGACTGGTGGATTCGCGTGCGAGTGCTCGACGATGACCATGAGCGGGCAAAGAAGCTTGCCGCTGAAACTGAGACGACAGAAGGGGCAGTATTTCTGGTGAGGTTAGATTGAGTCTGGCCGCTATAGCTATCCGCCCGGGCCATCATTCGTGAAGTATTGTTCCAATGACTCAAGCTCGCGGCTGAGATCGTCAACCCGCCACTCGAGAAGATTCCTTATCGACAAAATTCCAAGCAGCTTGCCGCGGTCGTCAGCCACAGGGAGGTGGCGGAAATGACGCTCCAGCATAGTGGTCAGAGCTTCGCCTGGACCGGTGCCGCGTGTCGCCATTTCGACTGGAGTCGTCATCAGGTCGCGGACGTAAGTCGTCTTCGGATCGAGGCGGCTGAGGGAGAGTTTGCGAAGTACATCGCGCTCGGTGAAGATGCCGGCAACGTGAAAGTCGCCATCAACCACGGCCACGGCGCCGACATGGTGATCCAGCATCTTGTGGATGGCGTCGGCAACCGTCGAGTCCAGCCCGACTGCCGCAATCTCCCGGTCGCAAAGCTCCAAAACACTCATAAGCGCCTCCACCAGTGTGAGATGGGCACCCCAGGTCTCCGCTCCGATCAAGTGGATTGAGGCATTATGCTCAAGGCTGAAGGGATGTCAAGAGATTTCCGGGGCTTTGTGCGGAAAACCCGCGCGTTGCCCGGAGCCGATGATGGCGTCGGCCTCAATTTCAACCAGAATCTCCGGAGATATAAGCGCGCTGACCTGAACCATCGATGTCGCCGGGCGAATATCGCGAAAGAATTGTCCGTGGGCACGGCCAACCTTCTCCCATTCCGCGATGTTGGTGACATACATCCTGGTACGCACGACGTCGTTCATGCTGGCGCCTGCTTTTTGCAAAGCGCTCTCAATATTCCGCAAGCTTTGCACCGCCTGGGCATACACATCGTCGACCCCGACGATCTTGCCGTCTGGTCCTGTGGCCGTTGTACCGGATACATGAACATAGTGTCCGACCTTAACGGCCCGGGAATATCCGACTACAGGTTCCCAAGTAGTACCGCTCGCGAAGTTCTGGCGCTCCATTCCGTCTTCCTCCGCTAACCATTTTACCGACAAGCATTGCGGAAGGCTCCGGCCTTGTCCGAATCGATGGAAAGCTGCCGTTAGTGGGATTCCTTCCATTGGCAGCGGAATGCCGCAAGTGCCAATAACTGCTCATTACAACTCAAACGCGCAAGACGTCGTCCAATCAATCGAGAAATTGAATGCCGTGTATAAACAAAAGTCACTTGCGTAGATCTAGAAAAGTGCGATATGTAAATGCGCAAGACGCTGAAATTCGCGCTGTGGGCGCGGGGTTCAGGGGGCCCAAACGATGATTCCGGAATCGCATCCATTGCGGCGGTTGTTCGAGGACCTGGTGGGAAGGCACTACGCGCACGAGATTGGAATTCGCGACCCGCAAGTTGTCGCGTATGTTTCGCATCTGCTGGCGGAGTTCTGCGACACCAACCAGCTTTATAAAGTCCGCACCAGCTCAAACCGTCCGCTCGATGATGTGGGCGAGATGCTGCTCGAATCCGACCCGGTGTATGGCCCCGCCCCTTCCTTCGACCGAGAACGCCAGGTGCGCAAGCATATTGGCGATTACACTTTGTTCTTCGCCGGGATGTTCCCTGAGAGCATCAATCATTTCCGGTTGCGCCGGCATCGTCTGGAAAATTTCGTCGAGTGGATCAAGGCCGGAAAAGAAAGCTACTACATCGTCTCCAAGTTCGAGCATTTCGAATACGCAAAGGTCGCGCCCATGTTCGCAACCCTATCGCGCAATTTCGAGCAGTGCGTTTACGGATTGAATATGGTCAAAAACGATTTGGAAGAGATGCAGCATCCGATTACGCGCCGCGCAGAAGACCACATTATGTAGTTTCCTTGAAGATGAACGGCGTTCGATCCGTGGGCCTACTCCTTCGTCGAAACAGGCTTCTGATAGAAACTCAACGCCACGCTCCCCTGGTCCAGCTTTCGAAACCTGCGCAAACTCCCGAACTGTTCTCCCGGATCAAATTTTTTCTCGTGTTCGGCGATCACCGTGGACTCTTCCGAAGTCACCTCATACTCAGAAAGAGCCCGAAGCGTGTCGCGATACGCATCCTTCATTTGATAAGGCGGATCGATAAAAACGATGTCGGCCACAATATGCTCCTTCTCAATCCGGCGAATGGCGCCAGGTAAACGATCTCTGAAAAGCTGAAAGCCTTCTGTGATCCCGAGCGCTTCGAGGTTGGAGCGAATGACGGTCGCAGCCGCTGCAGACGATTCGACGAAATAAACTTGTTTGGCCCCACGGCTCAGCGCTTCAATGCCGATCGCGCCAGTTCCCGCGAATAAATCGAGCCAGGTAGTATCCCGCAGAGCTTCAGGATTTCCCGCCGTCAATACGTTAAAGAGCGTTTCCCGCAGGCGGTCCGAGGTCGGACGGATATCCATGCCGCGCAGCGACCGCAACGTACGGCTCCGGTATTTACCTGAGATAACACGCATTCCTTGCACTTCCAGTATCCCGGTTTTCGGCTTCGAACATGTAGAATAAGCGCAACGATCCTATGCGAAGCTGGTCGATTCCGGCGGGACGATTATTTGGCGTCGACGTGCGCCTGCATCTGACTTTCTTTCTGCTCCCGTTGTTTATCTACTGGACGGAATACTACGCTAACAATCGTTCTGCCAATGCGGGACGCGATCTCGCTTTGACCGGCATCATTTTCCTTTGTGTCGGGGCGCACGAGTTAGGACACGTTCTCGTGGCACGGCGTTTTGGACTGACGGCGAAGGCGGTGATCCTTTTGCCGCTGACCGGGGTAACGCTCTACGAGGAACCGCGAACTGAAAAGCAGGCGCAAGGCAAAGTATGGAACCGGGAGATTCGGCTCGCACTCGTCGGACCGTTGGTGAATGCTTTCATAGCTCTTCTCGCTGCGGGCCTGATTTCCCTTGCAGCCCCGCAAGTCGAGCTCTGGAAGTGGCCTTTGCTCACGGCGCGCAATCTGCCGCGAAGCGTCGTAGGTGCAAATTTTTATCTTGCGATCCTCAACCTGATGCCCGCCTACCCTATGGACGGCGGCCGTATTTTGCGTGCGATTTTTACCCGCACGACGGATCAGCATTCCGCGACGCGCCGGGCGGTTTCCATCAGCAACGCCATTGCCATGGTTCTGATGATTGCCGGCTTGTTCAGCGACAGCTGGCTCACCATGATTGGAGTCATTGTCTTCTCGGCCGCTCAACTCGAAGAACGGGCACTGCTTTTCCAATCTGTTCTCGACAATGTGAGCCTGGAAGAAGTGATGCTCACCGATTTCGCCACCCTGTCTCCGGCCGATACTCTAGAAGACGCCCTGGACAAGGCGGTGCATTGCCTTCAAGATGATTTTCCAGTGATTCGCGGCAGCGATATGGTCGGAGTGATTTCCAAGCAACGTATCCTCGACGCGCTGCGCGCAGAGGGAAATGGCTACGTCCAGGCCGTGATGAATAAGATCTTCGAAGTTTCGCTGCGGCACGACACGCTCGCATCGGCGTTTCGAAAGCTTACTTCACGCAGTTCCAGCATCATTCCGGTAGTTGAAGATCAGCGACTAGTCGGGATTGTTACCCTCCAAAATCTCATGCACTCCATGGCCCTGCTCGCCGAAAGCCGCAAGCTACGGCGGGATGAAGCAGAGTAGACAGCAGAGTACGCCGGCCAACTTGATTGAGGCGGGCCAATTTAGAACAGTCTGACGGCTTTGGCGGTTTTCACTGCCGGAACCCTACGTAATTTTTCGAGCACTTGTTCGGACACGAGCCCGTCCACGTGCACGACGGCAATCGCTTCCCGGGGCTGCCCCGGTTCTTCCGCGCCGCTTCGCCGGCCCAGGGAAAAATCCGCGATGTTGATGGACTCCTCACCCAGAATTGTCCCCACGTTCCCGATCACGCCCGGAACGTCGCGGTTCCGCATGTAGATCAGATTGCGCTCCAGTGGCGCTTCCACGTCGATGCCGTCTACGTGGAGCAACCGCGAAAGGTGGCCGTGCAGTACAGCTCCTTTTGCCAGATGCTCTGCCCCCAAGCTTTTGAGATAAATCGAGAGAACGCTCCCTGCACCTCCAGTAGAGGCCTTCGCCTTGTGTGACTCCTGCACACGAAGGCCGCGTGCGTCGGCGATGGAGGCTGCATTGACCAGGTTGGCTTTCTCTTCCAATGCCTGGTTGAGAATGCTTTTGATCGCAGCATTTCGAATGAGTTCGGTCTTCCATTCCGCGATGTGACCGCCGTACCGAATTGCGATCTCTTCGATGCCGCCTTCGGAAATCTGCGCCAGGAATGCACCGAGCCGCTCCGCCAGTACGATGTAAGGCTGCATCTGGGCATATTCTTCTGCCGACACAGACGGAACGTTGACCGCGTTTTGAATGACACCACGTTTTAGAAACTCTTTAACTTGCTGCGCAATCTGAATTCCCACGGCCTCTTGCGCCTCATGCGTCGACCCGCCTACATGCGGAGTCAGGACTACATTCTCGAGAGCAAGAAGAGGCGAGTTCCTGGGAGGCTCCTCAGCGAATACGTCGATTGCGGCCGCTGCGACTCGGCCTTCCTTCAACGCCGAGGCAAGATCCGGTTCGTTCACCAGCTCTCCACGGGCACAATTAACCAGTCGCACTCCCTTCTTCATTTTCGCGATTGTCGCCGTGTTAATCATGCCAGTGGTCTGCGGCGTGAGCCCCACGTGCAGGGAGATGTAATCCGCCGCTGCGTACAAGTCGTCCAATCCGACCAGCAGGATGCCCTGCTCCTTGGCAACAGCAACCGAGACAAACGGATCGTGAGCTATAAGGGCCATACCGAACGCCCTTGCTCGGTGGGCGACTTCCATTCCGATCCGCCCCAGGCCGATCACCCCGAGAGTCTTTCCGCGAAGTTCCGTTCCCTGCAGCGATTTCTTTTCCCATTTGCCCGCATGCATCAGGGCGTCGGCACGGCACAGATGTCGGGCCATCGCCAGCATCATGCCAAGCGTCTGCTCCGCTACGGCCACCGCGTTCGCCCCGGGCGTATTCATGACGGCGATGCCTTTTCGAGTGGCAGCTTCCAAATCAATGTTGTCCACACCAACCCCTGCCCGGCCCACCACTCTTAACTTTTGAGCGTGCTCCAGCAGTTTGGCGTCAACCTGAACCGCCGAGCGTACGATCAGCGCGTCGGCTGTTTCCAGATGCTCGGGCAGGCTGCCAGCGACCTGATCGGCACTCAGCACCGTCCAGCCAGGTTCTTCGAGCTGTGCGATTGCCGATGCCGATACTTTCTCTGCGACGATGATCTTCACCAGGAGACTTCCTCCAGTACGCTTTGCATCAACGAATCTTTGACGTCAAATTGACCAACTGCTGACATTCCTGCCGCGCAAGATTCTTACACTCGCAGTATCGTCCGTCTCTAGGAGAACAGTGTATGAAGACTCTAAGAACTGCGATTCTCCCGGCGTTGATCCTTGCCACGGTGGCATGCGGCTATAGCTCGAAAATGTCTGCCCCGGTACCGGGAACCATGCCCACGATCACACAACTGAGTCCGACGTCGACCCGAGCGGGGAGCGCAGCTTTTACGCTGACCATTAACGGCTCGAACTTCATGAATACCGCTGTGGTCAACTGGAACCAGCAGGCGCAACCGGCGGCCAGTACAACATTCGTGAGTGCCGGCCAACTCACGCTGGCGGTTCCGGCTTCCGCGATTGCGACGGCCGGCACGATACAGATTTCGGTCACAAATCCCGCGACCCAGGGGACGGGTCAATACGGAAGTGGCGGCACAACGGCAGTAACGTCGACTTCCGTGAATTTCACGATCAATTAGAACAGTTGTGGGCGCCACTCATGCGCCCACAAGCTGATCCCTGCCAGACTGCGCTCGCGCGTAAACATGCTGAGCCGCCTGGACCGCCGCCCCATACTCAACCGAGTTGCCTGTAACCCGCGCCAGCACGTGCTCCAGCGCGCCCAGGATGCCGATGGTATCGAGGTAGTCGTAATAGCCGATGTGAGCGATGCGGAATAGCTTTCCCTTCATCTCACCCTGACCGTTGGCAACAACCGCGTCAAAAGACTCGCGGAACTCCTTCACTATCTTTCCCGAGTCAACACCATCGGGCGCAGTGATCGCCGTCAGTGCGGCTGCAGGAGCCGCAGCATAGAGCTGTAATCCTAATGCGCGCGCACCTGCGCGTGTCATCTCGGCACAGAGTTCGGCATTGTTCACCAACTCCTCCCGTCCTTTCGCCAGATTGCCACTACCCATCGAGCGCACAAAGTCCAGTGCCGCTCCGAGCGCCGCGATCAGCGACGTGGCCGGTGTATACGCGGTTTCGCCCTTCGCCGCAGATTTTCGCTCTTTCCGAAGGTCGAAATAGTACCGCGGCGACCGGGTCGTATCCATCCGCTTCCATGCGCGCTCGCTCACGGCGCAATATGCAAGGCCAGGCGGCATCATAAGCGCCTTCTGCGATCCGCCGATGATGAAATCGACGCCCCAGGCGTCGACGTCGAGATGGGTGGTGCCGAGTCCTGTGATCGCATCCACCACCAGCAGCGTATCGTCGCCCGCCGCGCGGACAATCTTGGCAATACCTTGCACATCATGCCGAGCGCCTGTGGAACTCTCGGTCGCCTGCACAAATACGGCACGCACGGCCGGCGTAATCTTGGAGCGGACCGCATCCAGCGAGAAAGTCTCGCCGTACGGAGCGCTCAACACATCGACATCACACCCGAATGCCTTGCCCAGCCCTGTCCATCGCTCCCCGAACTTTCCGGCGGTTAAAACGAGAACTTTATCGCCTGGCGACGTGAGGTTCGAAACCGACGCTTCCATTACTCCAGTGCCGGAGCAAGCCAGCACCAGCACATCATTGCCCGTGCCGACAAACTCCTTCATGTCGGCCAACACTCGCTGAAACAGCGCCTTGAAATCCGCGGTTCGATGATGGGCTGTGAAGGCAGCCATCGCGCTCTGAGCAGCCGGTAGCAGCGGGGTAGGCCCCGGAGTAAAAAGACGGTTCTTATGCAACATAGTGTGGATTCCTTAAGAATGAATTGGCTAACCAGTTTACAGGATGAGAAGCATTATCCTCGCGAATCCCTATACCACTGTGCGCGTTTGCATCCGTCTATAATCCATTCATGCCTCTAGTTGATCAGATTCAAAAAGACATTGTTGCAGCCATGAAGTCGAAAGATGAAGCGCGGCTTTCCACGCTCCGCATGGTAAAAAGCGCATTGCAATTGCGCAGCGTCGAAAAAATGGCTCCTTTGGACGACAAGGAATCGCAGACCGTTCTGTCCACGCTGATCAAGCAGCGCAAAGAGTCGATCGAACAATTCACGAAGGGCGGACGCCAGGAGATGGCGGACAAGGAAGCGGCCGAGATCGTGGTGATCGAATCCTATCTTCCGACGGCGGCCAGTGAAGCGGATGTGGTCGCAGGAGTAAAGGCGGTTATCGCCGAGATGGGATCGCCCACGATGAAGGAAATGGGTACTGTCATGAAGACGGCAATGGCTCGCTTCCAGGGCGCGGACATGCGAGTCGACGGTAAATTGGTCAGCGAGATCGTTAAGAAAGAATTGTCTGGCAAATAACGGGTGGCTCTACAGCACTAAGACCTATCGGTGCCTGCGCGCTGCCACCCGACGCTGAGTTGCAGCAACTCCCCCGGGACCGGTACCAGTGGGCGGTTTGCGCAATCCATCAAGCAACTCCTTCAGAACGGTCGCATTGTTGCGGGCTTCGTTTTTCGATGCGAAAAGGAGCGTCAGACGTTTCCTCTTATGGGCCAACTCATAAACACGTCGCAGCGGCTCTTGCGCATCAGGGTGAGTTAGTTCTTTGAGATATTTGGTCCGAAAGCTGGCCCATTCGTCCGGCTGACTGTGATACCACCGGCGGAGATCGTCAGAGGGCGCAAGATCTCGCAACCACTCATCGATTGCGGCGCGTTCCTTGGTGACACCCCGCGGCCATAGGCGATCCACCAGCACGCGCACCCCGTCCGCCTTCGAAGCGGGCTCATAAACGCGTTTGATCACGACCGACATGGAAGAGATGCTTGCTCTATCATTGTAAAACTGTTGCAGGGTCTGGATGAGCGCTGTGAGCGGATTTTCGGAGGGACGACTTGCGCCGACCGGGAAGAATTGTTATGACCGCCATTGCGGTGGCGGTAGTGGGAGCGGCTTTTTTTTCGGGTTGCGATGTGGAACGTCGAAAATCCGACGCCGAACTTGGATTGAATGAACAGCAAGCGGCAGGCCGGAAGATCTACGATCACTATTGTGACCGCTGCCACGAGCCCTACTCCACGCGGGGGAAGAAAGGCCCGGGTCTAAAAGGGGTTTTTCAGCACAAATACCTTCCTCTGAGCGGATTGCCTGCGAACGACGAACGGGTCACCGATATCATTCGATTGGGAAGGAGTGACATGCCCTCGTACAGTCAGACTCTAAGCCAGCAGGAAATTCAGGACCTTCTGGCCTACTTGCACACTTTGTGAGCAGAAGCAGGGGAACGTGCCAACTAGATTTCGGGCACAAGCTTCTGGCCGGGTACTTCACGAATGAGCAGCGTATCCAAATCGGAATTGTTCCGCGAACTGCCAGCGGTAGATGACCTGCTGCGCCGCAGCGATATTGCCGCATTGGCGGCGCAGCACGGGCTAGCACTTGTTACCGACGCTTGCCGAGCGACCTTGGCGGATCTACGCCGGGAAATCGGCGCCGGCAGGATCGAGTCCCGCACTTTGCAACTTGCGCTTGAGGGTCTGACCGGAGCCATTGAGTCGCGCCTGCGTCACGCGACAGCCTCATCGCTGAGGAGCCTTATCAATGCAACGGGCGTAATTCTTCACACTAACCTTGGGCGTGCGCCCCTGTCCCCAAGTGTCCTGGAGTTTGTTGCGGCAACGGCCAGCCAGTATTCGAATCTTGAATACGATATCGATGGGGGCGAGCGTGGCAAGCGCGATGTGCACGTGCAGCGACTATTCCAAAAATTGCTGCACGAATCGGGCGCTGGAGAAAGGTCCCCTGAAACTGGGACACAAACGCCGATGCCTGCGAACTCCGCGACCTCAACCATCGTCGTGAACAATAACGCTGCGGCGGTTTTACTCGCGCTAAACACGCTTGCGGATGGTGGCGAGGTCATCGTATCCCGCGGAGAGCTTGTCGAGATCGGCGGATCGTTCCGCATCCCCGACGTCATGGCCAAATCGGGAGCCGTTTTGAAGGAAGTCGGCACCACCAATCGGACTCGCGTCTCCGATTACGAAAACGCAATCAACGAGCGCACGCGCCTGCTGCTCCGTGTTCACCGATCCAATTTCGAAATTAGCGGCTTCACCGAGCAGCCCTCCATCGCGGAACTGGTGGAATTATCTCGCCGGCGTCATCTGCCCTTGATGGAAGACCTCGGCAGTGGTGCGCTCGTCGATCTCGCGAGTTTCGGCGTTTCCGGCGAGCCGAACGTGCTCGACAGTCTCCGCTCTGGTGTCAACATCGTGACTTATAGCGGTGACAAACTGCTTGGCGGGCCGCAGTCCGGTATCATCAGCGGCGACTCCGCTCTTTTGGCGCGGATGCGATCCAATTCGCTGTTTCGTGCCTTGCGCGTTGATAAGCTCACCTACGCCGCTCTGGAGGGAACACTTCTGGCGTATGTGAAGCACGACTACGATTCGATTCCGATTTTGAAAATGATGCAGACGAACCGGGAGGAGATCTCGGCGCGCGCCGAGAGGCTGGTGGCGCAGGTGCAATTTCCGAACCTGAAAGCACAGGCGGTGGACGGCGAATCAGTCATTGGTGGCGGCGCCGCCCCGTCCGCCGTCTTGCCAACGCGGCTCGTAGCTCTGACTTCTGATCGTTTGAGCGCAAGCGAGCTGGAGTCGCGCCTCCGCGCTTCGACTCCGCCGGTTGTTAGCCGAGTCGAGGATGGCCGTGTCTTGCTGGATCCGCGCACCGTTTTCCCGGAGCAGGATGTACTCCTGGTCGCCGTTCTCAGAGCGATCGGGAGTTGAGAAGGCTCTAACGGCGAAAGGCACGATCTTTGGCTCCAGCCGGACACGCGGAGGCCGCTTCAACGTCTTCTCCACGGTACGCAAATCTTGGCCACGCTATACACGATCGGACATTCCACTCGCACGCTCGACGAGCTGATCCTCGCGCTACGCTCTCATAAAATTCAGAGTCTTGTGGATATTCGTGCCTTCCCACTGTCGCGCAGGTTCCCGCACTTCAATCGCGAGTCTCTCGAGAAGAGTTTGCCGAACGCGGGAATTGGATACTCGTGGATGAAGGGTCTCGGCGGATATCGGAAGAAGAGTATGGAAGAATCCCCGAACGTCGCTTTGCGAAACCAGAGTTTCCGTAATTATGCGGATTACATGCTGACGCCCGAGTTCGAAGGTGCAGTTACAGATTTGGTGGCGCTTGCCGAACGCTCGCCCACGGCTTATATGTGCGCAGAGAGGGTATATTTTCGATGCCATCGTATGCTGGTTTCAGATTGGCTTGTGGCGCATGGGCATGAGGTACTCCACATCGACGCAGAAGGGCCGGCGCGTTCGCACCAACTTATGCCAGAGGTGGATATGGTGGAAGGAAAGCTGATCTACCGCGGGGACCGGCTCTTCTAAGGCTAATGTGCTCCGGGCGTCGATGGTTCTCCGACGACGTTGCCATAGGGTAGTATCAGACCCTTCATGATCGTTGGCACCGGTATTGACATCACCGAGGTTCCGCGCATCGCTCAGTCCATCGAGCGATTCGGCGATAGGTTCCTGCAACGAATTTTCACAGAAGGCGAGCGGCGTTATTGCGATTCGAAGGCCAATCGTATCGAGCGGTACGCGGCACGCTTCGCGGCCAAGGAAGCGGCCATGAAAGCCCTCGGCACGGGCTGGAATCACGGCGTGCGGTGGCGGGATTGCGAAGTGACCCGGAAGCCCGGTGGACGCCCTACTATGGCCTTTCACGGAAAAGCCGGGGAATTTGCCGGGAAACTCGGCGTAAAGAACATCTCCCTGTCGCTGACCCATACCGCCGACCAGGCCATGGCCCAGGTGATTCTCGAAAACTAGACGATGGGCCGGGGAGCCCGCCCCTGATCACATGCTATAATTCTTTATTCTCAGTCGTTTAGAGTACGGAGGATTGTATCGACAAGCGTTTTATCCGCATCAATGAAAGAATCCGGGCTCGCGAAATTCGCGTGATTGACGACGAAGGTCAGCAGTTGGGCATCATGCCCCCTTACGAAGCGATCAAGAAAGCCCGCGAAAAGAATTTGGACCTGGTTGAGATTTCGCCCACCGCGCAGCCTCCCGTATGCCGAATTATGGACTACGGGAAATATCTCTATCAGCAGGAAAAGAAAGAGCGCGAAGCCAAGAAGCACCAGAAGACGATCACGGTAAAAGAGGTCAAGTTCCGCATCAACGTGGACGACCACGATTACGAGACGAAAAAGAACCATGTTCTGCGGTTTCTGGGCGAGGGCGACAAGGTTAAGGCAACAATTTTCTTCCGTGGGCGGGAAATGACGCGCACGGGATTGGGCCGCCAGATTCTGGAGCGCCTGATCAAAGACGTGGAGCCGCACAGCATCGTGGAGTTTCGTCCTCGCCAGGAAGGCAATACGCTGCACGCCATCCTGGCCCCGAAAAAGGTGGAACCGCCAAAGAAACCGGAAAAGCCACGGCCAGCAGCGCCCAGCGCGTCTGGTCCGGCAGAATCACCGGCGCAGGTTGCGAAGCCGGCTTCCTAAATTTCGCAGTACCGACGGGACGAAGGAAATTCCTCGCTGCATCCGGGCAGATAAGTCTGGTCCGGAGCTCACCTGAATCGGGAAGCGGGAATGAATTAGCGACAGCTGATGGCCGAGAGCTGGCAGCTGTACTGAGGGTTTATGCCGAAATTAAAAACACACAAAGGCGCAGCCAAGCGCTTTAAGAAAACGGCGACAGGGAAGGTAAAGCGCGGTCATGCCAAGCTGCGCCACATCCTGACGTCAAAAGAACACAAAACGAAACGGAAGCTAGGCAAGTCCGCCTTGGTGAGCGATGGAGATCTCGCCAAGGTCTTGCGGATGATTCCGTACCAGTGAGAAGCATCGTTGATTCGCTGATTGTTGATTGAAAATCGAAACGTGTCTGTGATTTTTTAGTCAGCATTCAACAATCATCGTTAAACAATTTCTTCTCGGGCGTGTGAAGAGGTCACGGCCAACCGTCCTTACCTCCAGCCGCCATAAATAGCAAAGCAAAAAGGAGAACACCATGCCTCGTGTAAAACGCGGAACCAAACGCCGCGCAAAACGCAAAAAGCTGCTTGACCGCGCAAGCGGATATTTCCTGACAAAATCGAAGCTGTACCGTTCAGCCAAGGAAGCGGTAGAGCGTGGCCTGAAGTTTGCCTACTCCGGACGCAAGCAGCGCAAGCGGCAGTTTCGCTCGCTGTGGATCGTGCGCATCGGGGCCGCAGCCAAGCTGAACGGGATGAGCTACAACCAGTTCATCCACGGCCTGAAGAAGGCCGGGGTCGAGTTGGACCGCAAGATTCTGGCAGACTTGGCGGTCAATGACTCCGCAGGCTTTGCCAGCCTCGCGTCGCAGGCGAAAGCGGCGATCGCAAGCTAGCAGTCAGCTTTCAGTCATCGGCTTTCAGTCGAAATGCTCATCTGGGGACAGCCGCCCTCGGCTGTCCGCCGGGCGCAGCCCGACTTTACCAAAGCAGCTTCAATTGGCGTGGGGCTTGGAGCAGGCGATGCCTGTCGGCTCTTCGAGCTGATCGGACAGCCGAGGGCGGCTGTCCCTACATCGGCATTCTGAAACAAAACCGTGGCTTACACCGTTCCCAAATTGACGAGTTACTCGGCGCCTGAGCTGCAGAAGGCTTTTGGCGGGGCTAAGCTTGCGTTTCGCGACGAACTGCGCGAATTGCAATCTCAAGCACAGTGGAAGTCTTTTCGTGATCGCTGGTTGGCCCGCAAGAATGGGATCCTGACGCAAATTAATGATCAACTGAAGGCGGCGCCGAAGGAAGCAAAGCGCGAGGTTGGCCAATACCTCAACGACCTTAAGCAGTACGTTGAAAAAGAGATCGATGGCTGGAGAGAGTTTGATCGGGAAGGAGAGCAACTTGAAAGGAGTCTCGCATCCGGAGCCGTCGACATCACTCTGCCTGGGGTGCGGCGGCCGATCGGCGCCGAACATCCGGTAATCAAAACCCGCAATGAGATCGTATCGGTGTTCCAGAGGCTCGGCTATTCCGTGGCCGAAGGTCCTGTCGTCGAGACCGATTACTACAACTTCGAAGCTCTGAACTTCCCTCCGAACCACCCAGCGCGCGACACGCAGGACACTTTGTTCATCGCCGGGCAGAAGAGTATGCCGCAACGTGACCGTTTGCTGCTTCGCACTCACACATCTCCTGTGCAGATTCGGACCATGGAAACATTGCGCCCTCCAATTCGGATCGTGATTCCGGGAACGGTGCACCGCAACGATCCGCCGGATGCGAGCCACTCGCCGATGTTTCACCAGATTGAGGGGCTGGCGGTCGACTCCAACATCACCTTCGGCGACCTGAAGGGTACGCTGGACCATGCTATGAAGGCCTTGTTTGGGTCCTCCGTGAAGACGCATTTCCGTCCGTCGTTCTTTCCTTTCACCGAACCCAGTGCCGAGTTGTACGTAACGTGCTTTATCTGCGGTGGAAGCGGGAAACGCGGATCCGACCCCTGCCGTCCGTGCAAACAGACGGGCTGGATCGAAGTGCTTGGCTGCGGCATGGTGGATCCCAACGTATTCGAGTTCGTAAAAGACAATGGTTACGACCCGAAGAAAGTGTCGGGGTTCGCCTTCGGCATGGGGGTCGATCGGCTTGCACTGTTGAAATATGGCGTGGATGATATTCAACTGTTCTTCCAGGGAGATGTGCGGTTTCTGCAGCAATTTGGCTAAGCAGTCGTTGGGCGTGGGTTGTTGGTCGTCAGGCTGCGCTCTTCAAGGTTTTAGCCGAGAGCGGACCGAAACCTGATAGCTGGATTTTCATGAAACTTTCTGCCAATTGGATTCGCGACTACGTCGATCTCGCCGTCGATGACCGGCGCCTTGCCGAGGACTTGACCGACGTCGGAATTGGAGTCGAAGGAATCAGCGGTGCGGGTGCCGATACGATGTACGAGGTCGAGATCGGGACGAACCGTCCTGATGCCATGAACCATTACGGCGTGGCCCGGGAAGCTGCGGCGATTTACGATCTCCCGCTGAAGCCGGCTTCCGGCTTTGAGCTTCCCGCTCCTTCCCAGTCAGATCCCTTCCCTATCGTCGTTGAGGAACCTGAGCTCTGTCCTCGCTTTTCGGCGCGGGTGATCCGCGACACCCGGATTCAACCATCGCCGGAAAAGATCGCGCATCGCCTGCAACTGCTCGACCAGCGACCCATCTCGAATGCGGTCGATGCTACCAACTACGTGCTGTGGCAGATTGGCAAGCCAACCCATGTGTACGACCTGGACCTGCTCGAGGGCGGAAAAATCGTTGTGCGCATGGCGCGCGCGGGAGAAATCCTGAAGACGCTCGATGGAGTAGAACGAAAGCTGACATCGGAAGACCTGGTCGTGTGCGACGCGAAGAGACCTGTCGGCCTCGCGGGAGTGATGGGCGGCTATGACACGATGATTACCGATAAGACGCGGAACATCGTCATCGAGTCGGCATGGTGGGATCCCGCCACAGTGCGCAGCATGTCGCGCCGTCACGCGCTCCACACCGATGCTTCGCACCGCTTCGAGCGCGGCGCGGATTTCGAGTCTACCCTGCCTTCTTGCGATTTAGTGGCCGAAATCATTTTGAACTCCGGTGGCGGGCGACTCGTCGGCGACGCGGTCGACGTGATGGGCAAGTGGATGGACCAGGCTCCAGTGCTGCTTCGAGTCTCCGAAGTGCGGCGCATCCTGGGAGGCGGTCTCGACGCGGGACAGATTTTCCGCCTGCTTAAGCGATTGGGATTCAACCTCGTTCCCGAAGGCCAGGGAGACGCTCAGTTCTGGGTGCACATTCCCAGTTGGCGGTTGGATGTGGAACGGGAAATCGATGTCATCGAGGAAGTTGCCCGCCTTCATGGCTACGATAAGTTTCCCAACACATTGCCGGCATATAGCGGCGCGGTCGCCGAATTACCGCATGCAGCGGCCGACTACGCGCTGCGGAGCCGCGCATTGTCCTTGGGCTATAACGAAGCTATTTCCCTGACGTTCATCTCGCATGCTGACGCGGAGAGATTCTCAATAGGGGGTGCAGGAAGGCAGGTGCTGGAGTTGGAGAATCCGCTGAGCGAGGAGGCTTCCGTGATGCGCACTTCGCTCGTACCTGGAATGCTCGACATGCTCGCGTGGAATTTGAATCGCGATGTTGCTGACGCGCGCCTCTTTGAAATGGGCAGCGTTTATGAGCTCGCAGACTCCAAACGTGCTGAGCCACGGAAAGCCTGCATCGGCGCAGTGGGCGACGCAGTTCGCTCCTCCCTGCCCGCCGGTGGGGTGCTGGATGTTAGCAAGGGCGAGCAGGCTGCTGCCGCTGAGGCTTTTCGCGGATTCAAGGGTGATGTTGAGAACCTCTTGGCGGATTTTGCGGGAGAGTTACGCTACGACCGGAAGACTGCCGAATATTTTCACCCCGGCCGCTCCGCGCGAGCGCTTTTGAATGGCGCTCCGGCTGCGGAGTTTGGGCAGATCCATCCCGAAGTGGCTGCGGCACGCAAGCTGCGCCAGGATGTGTACGTCGCCGAGTTTGATCTGGAGCGGCTTTACTCGAGTGGCCTGCGGAAGGTGAAATTCAGACCACTGCCAAAGTTTCCCGCTGTGGAACGCGACTTCTCGTTCATTTTCTCTGACACAGTTACCTTCGAAGCTATAAAAAGAGCGGTGTCTACTCTAGGCATCGAGGAGCTCATATACTTCGGTCCCGTGGAGATCTTCCGCGGAGGATCGATTCCGCCCGGCAGGTACTCCATCCTTCTCCGCGCGAAGTTTCAGTCTGCCGATAGGACTTTGCGTGAGGATGAGATCGCGCATTGTTCCGCCACGATTGTGACGGCACTCACCGCCATCGGCGGGATCCAAAGAGCCTAGCGCACCTTTCGTCTTTTCCCGCAGAAATGTGCCGATTACGAGCAGCGCCGCAGCGGCTCCACTCCTGTATCATTTCTTTCCTGATGGAGAGGGAAGCATGCCTTCACGCCGGCCGGTACTGACGTATCTGTTCTTTCTGCTGCTCTTTTCGTGTGTTTTCTACTTTCTCATCATCCACGCAAAGCGCGTTGGAGCCGGCGCCGGCCTTTACGTTTTTGGAATCATGTGGTGCCCGGCCTTGGCGGCGTGCACTACACTGAAGTTGCATGGCCGCAGCCTAGCCGAGTTGGGATGGACGTGGCCGGCGACCAAGTACGCCCTGATGAGTTGGTATGTGCCGCTGATTTATGCGGCGATTGCGTATGCAGTCGTTTGGAGCAGCGGCCTGGGCGGATTTCCAAATCACGAATTCATGTCCTCTTTGGTTGAACGGATGGGAGAGAGGTTGTCTCCCGTCGCTTCGACAGCACTGTACATCGTGCTGACGGGGAGCTTTGGAGTGATACGGAGTCTTTCTTCGGGCTTGGGCGAAGAGATCGGCTGGCGCGGGTTTCTAGTTCCGGAACTATCAAAAAACTTTGGCTTCACCGCGACAGCCCTCATCAGCGGAGTTATATGGTCACTTTGGCATTACCCAGCTCTGATCTTCGCGGATTACAACGCCGGTACCGCAACTTGGTACGCCCTGACTTGCTTTACGGTGATGGTCATTGCAATCTCATTTGTGTTTGCATGGCTGCGCCTTAAGTCGGGAAGCCTGTGGACTGCTGCCTTGCTGCATGCCAGCCACAACTTGTACGTACAGGCGATCTTCACACCCCTCACCAGGGATACCGGCAAGACAGCGTGGTACATCGATGAGTTCGGGGCAGTTTTACCGCTGGTCGCAGTGGCTTTCGCTGTTTATTTTTGGACGCGGCGCGGGGAACTCCCTTTGACAGCCTTGCACAATCGGCCCCCTGAATCCGTCTAGGGCACTCGAGAGAATCGCCGCAAGTTACTTTCCACGTACGCTTGATAACTGGTCGAGGGAGCGCACTTCTTACTTGCTTTTCGCCTTCTATTCGCCAATAATGGCAGCCATGGCAATCACACGCAGGCAGCGCCAGGTATACGATTTCATCTCGAGATTCGTGGCGGAGAACGGCTATTCCCCGTCCTTTGAGGAGATCGGCAAGGGCTTGGAGCTCTCGTCGCTCGCGACCGTGCACAAGCACGTGACGAATCTGGAGAAGAAGGGGTTGCTAACCCGCGACTACAACCGGAGCCGTTCGATTGACCTGTTACCTCCCAAAGGACGGTTGAAACAGGCAATGAGCGTGAACACGGCGATTGTGCTTCCATTGATGGGGCGTATCGCTGCCGGGCAACCGATCGAGGCGGTCCCTAATCAGGAGACCATTTCGCTTGCCGACTTTGTGAGGTCCAAGGAAGTTTTCGTGCTCGAGGTAAGGGGCGAATCCATGCAGGACGAACACATCGTTGATGGCGACTATGTGCTGGTAGAGAAAACCCGCACGGCACACAATGGGGACATCGTCGTTGCGCTGGTCGATCAGAATGACGCCACTTTGAAGCGCCTCTATCGTGAGGGTGAAAACATCCGTTTGCAGCCTTCCAACGCGAATATGAAACCGATCATCGTCCCGGCCGATTCGGTGGACGTGCAAGGGCGGGTGATCGGCGTTCTTCGCAAGTATTGAGAACGAAAACCCAAAAAGGAAATGAGCGGAGATCGGCTGCGATCATCCGCTCATTTTTTTTCGGGTTGCTTTCCGAACTTACCCGACGTGCTTGTTGAGGGCCTGCGCGATAAACTCCTTTGGCTTGTAGCCAACAATCTGCTCGACCACTTGGCCGCCTTTGAAAACCAGCAGCGTAGGAATACCGGTTACGCGATAACGCATCGGGGTGGCGCTGTTCGCGTCCACATCCATCTTGCCGATCTTTACCTTGCCCTGATAATCATTGGCCAGTTCCTCGACGATCGGCGCAATCGCGCGGCAAGGGCCGCACCATGTCGCCCAGAAGTCCACGAGAACCGGTTGGTCGGATTTCAATACATCCTGATCGAAGTTTGCATCCGTCACTTCGACAATTCCGTTGCCTGCCATTTTGCTCTCCTCGTTGTAAACGTCGCACTTTCGGCGGACGCTTTACGAAGGGCGTTGCCGGTGTTGGCGATGTGTATGAGTGCTTGGCCTTTACCGGCCCAAACTATCAATTTTAGCACCTACATTTCGATGCCGGGTGGGGTGGAAAAGTCGCAAAACGGGGATGCGGCGGTTTTGCCGTCGGGAGGAAGCCTATCGTCAATGGGCCTTGTCGCCGTCGCTTGGGGCGGCCGAGAGCGACTTGATATAGCTAACAAGCTGCCAGCGTTGTGGTTCCGGGAGCTTGGACCAGACCGGCATTCCTCGCCGCACCACCCCGTTGGTCAGAAGCCAGAACAGGGTGCCCGGAGCGGCCTGTTGGACCTCCGGCGCGCGCAGGCTGGGCCCTTTTCTGCCACCATCGGCGGTTGCGCCATGACACTCGGCACAGTGCAACTCGAAAAGCTTCGCGCCGGCCGGAACCGCGTCTCGATCGCCCTCAAGAGGATTGCGTCGGGAGACTGCTTTCACAGGCGCTTTCGCCAACTCCGTGTATACGTCATTCTTCACCGGAGATCCCGGAGCTTGCGCAACAGCCTCCGCGACCAGCAGAACCGAGAAAGAAATTATCGATTGAAGTCTCATGTTCATTCTCGAAAAAGGCCGGCGTTTAGATAATGCCATCACTGTCGCCCCCCAAACAGCCGCGCCATCGCCGCTCCGAAGCCGGAAAATTCCCGCGACACACCCCAGCGCAGCAGAAAGCGGTGGCTATTGTCGTTCAGGCCAAACCCGGTGGATAGGCGCAGCGTCCAATCCGACGGCAAGTTCCACGCAACGACCGGCGCCAGATAGTGCGACGTATCGTGCAGGCCGAAACTATAACGATCGCCTAAACCACCATACATTTCGATTCCAGCGATAAAGTTTTCAGGGCAAAAGCTGCATCGCTGGGCCGAAGCCTTCAGGCCCAGCGGACGGCTGGCGCCGAGGGCGTAGCCGAACTCCCATGGGTTTCCTCCCGTAACATTCTTTGTGGCGATGGTGTTCTCTGCGACGTTCCATCCGCGGAATGTTTTCGAGAGGAGCAACTTCGTTTCGATTTCATGATCATGTTCCTGCCGCGCGATGGAGTTGGGATCGGCGTAATCCGATTCGACATCGTGCCCCTCGACTTCTTTCAGAATTTTGTCCGCCCCGTTGGTCTGTTCATACTCGACGTAGAGAACAGGATTGATAAAGTGCTCGCTTTTGAGCAGGCGAAACCGGTTTTCCCATCGGAATCCGGTAAATAGCGAACTGTCCCCGAAAGTAGTCTCCCCGTCCAAATAGACTTCGGTCGTCCACCACGCCGTAGCACCATATTCGAACTCGGCCCAGTAGGCATGAAAATCGGATCCTGCGCGCTGGGTACCGAAGGTCGAGAAATACTCTACCTCCAGGCTCCCTGGTTCTTCCAGGTAGTGATCGTACGTCACGATATAAGGACTCTCCTGGGCGCAAGCTGGCAGAACCGCTGCCCCGAGAACTACAAGAAGGCAGAAAAGAAGGAGCGCGCGAAACAGCAACGAATTATCAGTCGAATGATGGCTCATTTGTTAGTTGCAACTCAGTCGCATCTAGGAATACCATGTCAAGCATGCCGGACAGGGGTAGGTTTTGTCTACGTCTGGCGCGAAAAACCGTCGCACCCTGATTGCGACCACTTGCGACTAAAGTGACGCCTTATGCCTCTTCCTCAAACTGAAATGCCTGGCCGGCTGCAAGCGTATTTCGCCGAGCGCGGCATCCGCATCACCGAACAGCGGCGCGCAATCCTTCGCGTGATCGAGACGGCTACCAAGCATCTCGATGCGGCGCAGATACTCAGGAAGGCCCAAAGACTGGACGCGAGCGTTGATCGCAGCACGGTGTACCGGACATTGCGACTGCTGAAGAGGCAAGGCCTGATCGATGAACTTGACCTGATGCACATCAACGGCGAAGGTCATTATTACGAGCGGAAGTTAGCCCGCGATCACATTCACATGGCGTGTTTGCGCTGCGGCAAGATTGCCGAGTTTGTCAGCGACGAATTCGAAAAGCTGAAACAACAAGTAGAGAAAGACTGCCACTTCCGTGTCCTGATTTCGCGACTTGAGATTGGCGGATATTGCTCAACCTGCAGAGGCTCACAATGAGGATCGCGTGACGGAAATCCGTTTCCTTAAATCCGAGGACGCTGCGGAGTGGCGAAGGCTACGCATTGAGGCCTTACAGAACGACCCTGAAGCTTTCAGCGCTTCGCTCGAGGAGTATCAGGCGCTCAGCATGGACGAAATAAAGCGCAGACTGTGGTCCGATGGAGACTCCTTCGTCGCAGGTGCGTTCGAGGACGGCCAGATGACCGGGATGGCTGGCTTCTTTCGAGAAAAGGGGCCCAAGTCCCGACACAAGGGACGCGTTTGGGGAGTCTATGTGACCCATGCCAGCCGGGGAAGAGGCATCGGACGGCGTCTCATGCGGACGCTGCTCGACCGTGGCGCTGCAATTGAGGGCGTGGAACAGATCTTACTTTCCGTCACCGTGAGCCAGGAGGCCGCGAGTTGCTTATACCGGTCACTCGGATTTGAACCATTCGGGCGGGAACCGCGCGCCTTGAAGATTAAGGACCACTACATCGACGAAATCTACATGGTCTTGCCAGCAAAGTCTTCCGCTGGCGTTGAAAATCAGGCAAAGTAAAAGCGCCCTCGACCGGAAGGTCCAGGACGCCTTGGCAGCCCTCCCCCAGAACTGCCAAACCACGGTTGGATCGTAGAAGTTGAAGTTATTGCTGTAAATGTCACTTTGGTAATTCGCCCTTAGCAGAAAGCTAAGACTATTGCGCGAATTGAGCCTTGGGTCCCCCGCCTGGTAACTTGCACATAATGTATGGTTTAAACCGCGCGATCTTTGCGGTGCTTACTGCTTCTGCCAGGTTTTGCCGCCATCACTGGTCGCCCATACTTCAGAAATCGAAGTCGTGATGGTTCCGTGCAGCGAGTCCGAGAACTGGAGTCCCACGATGTCGGCCGTCAAAACCACGCCATTGGCAGAGACAATTATCTGATCCCAGCGAGTCCCGGCATCTTGAGAGTGATAGAGCGCGCCGCTTGTGCCGCCTGCCCAGACGTCGGCGCCATTGGACACAACCGTCCGGAACACTGGAGCTGAAATCTCGTTCTGAACGGCCTTCTTGTCCGAACTCTTTTCCTTCGCGCGGGCCTTTCCGACCTCCACTTCCTGCCGAGCATATCCGTACGCGGCTCCGCGAAATGAAGGAGCGTTCACATCCACATCTTGCCAGGTACTGCCTTGGTCGAAGGAGCATTGCAAACCACCGCTCGATGAGATCGACCAGCGTGGTGTGGACATCGCCGCGGTCAAGACTGGGGTCGGCTGGATTGGAGCCGCCTTAGCCTTCCCTATCGATGGCGAGTTGTCGAACATCGCGGGAGCGCTGGGGGCAGGATTCACTGCAAGCCCCCCCGACACCTCCACATTTCGCGAGTTCGTCGTATCAGCCGGAGCTACCTGCGTTTGAGCGGAAGTCCGCGCGACTCCCCCTCCCGCGGCCCCAGGGCTAGCAATGGGCCCGCCAAGAGCCTGCAATCGCGAGGGAATTTGTTGCTGACGTTGTTGCTGCCACTGTGTCGGCATATTTGGGCCGGACACGACTTGGCCCCCCGGTAGGGCACCATGGCTGAAACTTGAAACATGGGAAGAGGAAGACGGCGCACTAGCAGTAGGAGCCTTTCCCTCGTCCCGACTCGGCACTTTGGTCAAACTAAGCGGGTGTTGCGGCTGCTTCGCCTCAGCTTGTTGTGCCGAAGCCTTCGGCGCCGCCGGTTGCACACTAACTGCCATCGGCTCTGAAGCCTCTCGCTGTGCCACCATGGAATGGCGCGAATGCTGTTGATATTGCAACACGCCGATTGCGAGCACCGCGACCCCTGCCAGCGCAAAGCCCCAGCGGAAAACTGGCCAGCCAATCTGCCAACCGTGAGACGAGACAGCGGCGACCGCAGCGCTTTCGGCCTCGGGCAATGCCAACGCGATGACGTCGCGACAATCAGAGCACCGGGAAATGTGCGCCATGACAGATGTCCGCTCGCGTACAGAGAGCGAGCGCTCAGCAAAGGCCGTGAGGACATCCGCGTCAGGGTGCGCACTGGTAGACCCGCCCGCCTGGAGCCTCTGCCGCACGATTTGGGGAAGGCCTTCCATATTCAACTCAACTCACGCCAATACCACGAAATTCGCCATCCGATCTCTAGCCCCACATCCAACACGAATTGAAGGAGTTAACCGTCATCGCGGATTTACCCGGAGCCTTCGCGGACTCTCGCCTTTACTCTCTCCTCTGAGAACGGTGGAGGTGCAGAATCTTGCGTCAAGCTGCGGCGAATATCTAGCTGAATATCGCGCACATCGACTTCCATGGCTTCCTCGGCCTGGCGGCGAGACATCCCTCGGCGCCCCAGCCCGGCTAATATCTGCTTTCTGAGTGCTTTTGCCAGCTTGTCGAGCTTTCGGCTGATCGTAGACTCATGCACTCCCAGCATGCGAGCAATCTCGGCAAGTGTTCGGCCATCCAGGAAATAGGCGCTCAGTACCGTTCGGTCCTCGGCGGAAAGCTGTGCGATTGCTTCGTCGGTCGCCTGTTCGAGTCGGGAATCGGCCGAGGGGACAGGTTCCGGATCGGGAGCTTGGAACTGCACCCCTTCCTCCGACTCCTCGTCGAGGCTGACCAATCGTTTCGTTCGGCGGTAGCGGTTTACGTACTCCTGAGCCAGGACCGTGCGTAACCAGCCCTCGAGCGATCCCCGGCCGGTGTAAGACGCAAGCTTGGAAACGCGCGATCCCTCGCGCAAATTCGTGCCGTATAGATCCGCGTAAAGAGTGTCGGCGAGTTCGCGCGCCGCACTATCCTCTCTGGCGATTCGGAGTGCAGATTGGTATAGCTTCTCGCGGTAGCGAGTGAGGAAAATCTCCCAGGCGGCGTTCTCACCAGCAGCACAGGCCCGGGCGAGTGCGAGTTCATCGACTCGCAAAGCGGTGAAGAAGGCGCGAATCTCCTGCTCAGGGGTTTGCTCTTCGCAATGTTTAGCCCCCACTTGACACAAAATCGCAGCGAACGATTCGCGGGTCACACCAATCTGTTCACACGCGGCTTTCCGGTGAAGTTCCGTCAGAAGATCGTTGACGACGGATTCAACGGCAGAGATTTGTTTCGTTGCGCTCATGCGCTAGTGGCGAATCCTCGTCCGCACCTGCATTCCTTCCTTACGCATCGCCGATGCCAATAAGCGGCCCTAGAGCCGCTGGTAACACACCGCAGTGACCTTAGGACGCCCCCGGACCCTTCGATGCTATCAATTTCTTAGACGTATGCGGTGTGAATTTTGGCCGCAAGCCTCCGGGCGATTTTCGTTCTTTCCTCGAAGGTGAGTTGAACGTGAAGCCCGGCAGGGCTTGAAGTTTCGCGGGGGAAGCGAGATTCCAGGCGTGGGATAGATTCCTGCCGGGCATGCAAATGAACTCACCTGGGCGGTTTGGAGGAGCGTCATGAGTCCTAGAGCATTTCTGGCCGTTATGGCGGTACTTATCGGAGTTTGTGTTCTGGCGGATCACAAAACAGCGCAGGCGGGAGAGGTGGGAACATCCAGCTACAAGGTGCTCGATCCGATCCGGCATGGCAGTCTCACAGTATTCCCGGTTGTGGCCTCAAGGAGTTACCCAACGGGCGAGTTTCTGACGCTTGATGAGGGTTTGCGGTCCGGCGAGGTTGAGGTAACGGAAGCGGGCAATGTGCAGGGACTGATTCGGCGTCATGGCGTCCCGTCGGTGCGGCATGATAGAGCAGAGGTCAACCGGCTGGTTCTGGTGAACAATTCCAGGCGCCCGCTTTTGCTGCTCGCAGGCGAAATCGTGACCGGAGGAAAGCAGGATCGCGTCATCGGAAAAGATCGCATTGTTCCCGCTGAAAGTGATCCCGTGGACTTGGGCGTTTTCTGCGTCGAGCCGGGCCGGTGGGTCGCGACCAGCGAGCATTTCGGGGCATCGGGAGCGATGTATGGCGGCGGGACCAGCGGGGCCGTAGGGGGTGCAGTCACGATGATGGCGCAGCCATCGGTCCGTGCAAAAGCCATGGGCGACAAGAATCAAAATGAGGTTTGGGCGGAAGTGCGAAAGCAGCAGGAAGCGGTCCGAGTACAGCTTGTTCCTGCAGCCCCATCAGCCGGTGCAGACATCGCGCAGTCAAGTTCTTACGCCAGGGTCATGGAGAACAAAGAGGTTCGCAAGCAGGTTGACGAAGTCGCGAAGCCAATCGAAGAGAACTATCACAGTCTGATCCGTCAATTGCGTGATCGTAATGCTGTCGGCGTCGTAGTCGCTGTCAACGGTCGCATTATTTGGGCCGATCTCTTCGCCAGCACCGAACTGCTGGAAAAGTACTGGCCAAAGCTGGTGCGCTCGTATGCGTCAGAGGCAGTGGTCGTGCGGGCCAAGGACATGGATGTCAGCGTCAGCCAGGCGCAGAATTTTCTGGCGGATATGGAAGGACGTCGCGAAACAATTGAAAGCGAGCCGGGAGTCTATCGTCACACCGAAGTGAACGGAGATGGCTTCAAGGCATTTGCGCTCACATCACTGCTTCCGAAAACCGGCTTCGAGGTACACGTAGCGAAGATGTCGGAATGAACGGTACGCCGGTCGTGCGATTCTCGCGATCGGCTACCGCTTGGCCGGTTTGTTGGGATTGTATCCGGATTTCGGATCGAACATTGCGGGGTCCGGATTCTGATTGATCGTCACGGAGAACAGAAAGCGCTGGCGAGACATGTCGCCGTTGAAATACCGGGTGACGTTGTACGGTGCCATAATGCCGGAAACCTGGCGGTAATTCTCGTAAATCTCTTCCTCTACATTTTTTTGACGATCCACCGGGTCTCGCCACTCGAATGCCTTCCGGACCGGGAGATGCGTGTCGACGTCGAAATCGAGCGTTACGCTCTCATCCTTGGAATTGATGAGCGTGACCTGCAACGCAGGATGCTGTGCCGCGATGGCGTTCCCTTCGTACAGAAAAATGACGCCGGGATCATTAAGCCAAATTCGAAGGATGGTATCGAGCGAGAACCGTCGCTGGCGCAGATAGTCGTTGAGGTCTTTCTCCTCCACCGGCGCCGCGCCCTTATAAGTAATTTCGTAGCCCTTGTCGCCGATGAATACGCGGGCTATATCGCGCTCCTTCGTGTATTCGATCCGTTCCTTGTCGGGAAATACAGAAAAACTCCAGAACAAATCGCCTCCGCCGCTGGGCCTGCCATGGTGGAAGGCATAACCGCGCCCTTGCTGTTCGCGGTCGCGAACATTTAGGTAAATGTCACCGCCTAGCGCCTGGATTGCCTGACCAATCAGTTCCTTGGCCTTTTTCGTATTCTCGTCGGCAGGATTCCCGGCGCCCTTCGGGCTGGAGACAACCGGCACCGCTGGCTTAGCGTCAGAACTCGCCGCGGAGTGTTGGTCTTGTGCATGAGAACCGACCGAGCACACCAAAGCCAGTGTAAGAAGCAATCTCATCTCAATTTCAGGAGTGACCGCGCGCAATCCGATTGTAGCGTGCCTCTTGGACTTTTCGCCTGTCGCAATCTCTGTAGTGTTGGATGCACAGAACGGCTCAAGCGCAATCCAGTGCAACCGATTTTCCTTGTTAGCCCACTGGAATCAGCCCGCTAACACCGCTCCGCCGTTAACGTTGAACACTTCTCCGGTGACGAAGCCGGCGTATTTCGTACAAAGGAAAAGCACTGGCGCGGCAATCTCTTCCGGCTTTCCGGGTCGCCCTAACGGTATGGTACGGCGGATCTCCTCTCCGCTCTTGGGGTCGGCCAGTGTTGCGGCGCTCATCGGCGTGTCAACCCAGCCGGGAGCCACGCAATTCACATAAATCCGGTTGGGGGCGAGTTCGCTGGCCAGCGTCTTGGTCATGCTGATGATGGCGCCCTTCGTCGCGGAGTAATCACAATGGAAGGCCTCTCCCCGCTGCCCGCTTGTGGAACTGATGAGTACGATGTGCCCTGCGGGCTCCGATCCCGGCGGTTGGGACTTCATCTGCGCAACTCCGTGCTTTACGAGCCCAAAAACTCCGTCGAGGTTTACGGACAACGTTGACCGCCACTGATCGTCGGTCATCTGATCGATTGAGACATCGTCGGCCGGCCAGACGCCGTGATTCGCGACGAGAATGTCGATCCGTCCGAAGTGTTTTACCGCTTCGGACACAAGGCCACGCGCGGCATGACTATTGCTCAGATCGCAGCGCACCGCATGGCAGGCGGACTCACCACCACAGTCTTTGCTCAATGTTTCGGCTTCTTCGGAGGCGTTGCGATAGGAAAAGACCACCTTCGCTCCGGCCGCGTGAAAAAGCTGAACCGTTGCGGCTCCAATGCCGCGCGAGCCCCCAGAAATCAACGCAACCTTGCCTTCCAGCGATAAAGGAACGGGCATGGAACAAGGCTACCGTATTGCCCGCGCAGGAACAATCGAGTGGCGAATCAACCCCGAATTCCCACCACTCCCATCAGGCGCCCAGTCTTTCCCTTTTCTGCGCGGTACGAGAACAACAGGTCGGGGCGGCAATTCGTGCAAAGGCTCGAAGTCACAATGTTTTTGCCCGCGAGGCCCGCCGCACGCAATTGTTGGCGGTTGGCTTCAACCAGGTCGAGAAAGAGTTTGGAGGGCAGCTCTCCGTGCCCGGGAGCGCGGGCAGTAAGGAACAGCAGGGGATACTTCTCGCGTACCGGGTCCGAATCCTTGACCTCATGAAACAAGCTCGCGGCGTAGGAGAATTGCGATTCGAACCGTGTTCGCACCTCTTCGCCGACTTCGTAGCAGCAACCGTGAACTCCCGGACCAATCGCAGCCTGCAAATCCTTCGGTCGGGATCCGAAGCAGCGGATCATCTCCCCCACACCTTTTTCGACGATGCGCTTCACTGTACCGCGCCACCCGGCATGGAAGACACCCACAGCACGGTGTTTCGGGTCGACGATAATGACAGGAAGGCAATCGGCCGTCTGAATGCCGAGCAACAATCCGGGGGTCCCCGTAATAAGGCCATCTCCCGTGAGCGGTTCCTGCGGAACCGAATCCACGAAGCGGATGATGTCGGAGTGAACCTGCCGGAGTGTAACCAGCGGCCAGTACGCGGATATGGGCCTCGTCGCCGAGCCTTTCACACAGCCTAATGCGCGCAGGAAGGACGCCCGGTTCCGCCGCACCGTGGCCACAGTATCGTCCTGAGTAAAGCCGAGATTGAGGTCGCCCTTGCCATAGGGACGCGAATTCCCGCCAGGTCGCGTCGAAAAACCGTGGACCAGCCAACGGTGCCGCCTCAGAGGACTGGCGCGAAGAATCTGAATTGTTGTTTTTCGGGTCAATTTCTGAGGCATAACTCATGATAAAGGACGGGCCATACCAAAGTGATATTTCCCCCTCATTCAGCGCACCCTATCCTGATGTGGAGGAGACTCTATGGTGGATTCCGGCAGCTTTCGTTGGACTGATAACTACAAGGTAAATATTGCCACGCTTGATGAGCAGCACCGGCAATTGTTCGAAGCGGTCAACGCACTGGACCTCGCTTTACGGATGGGAGACGGCATGGTGGCTATCGACCAGGTGCTCGACAAAATGGTCGATTACATCGGTGTCCACTTCAACTCCGAAGAAGCTCTCATGGAACAACACAATTTCCCGGGTTTATCCGGCCACAAGGCGCAGCACGAGATGTTTCGGGAAACGATTGCGGGCTTTCTGGACTCTCACCGAAGCGGCCGGCAGGGCGTTCCCGTGTCCCTGATGCTGTTCATGCAGACCTGGTTGAAGACTCACGTTCTCAAGACTGACAAGCTCTACAGCGCGTTTCTCAATGCCCGAGGAGTCCGCTGACTGTAAGTGGCGGAGCGCCGAATGGATTTTCGGAATTCGTTTCAGTCGCGAAGGGACGCATACTGTATCATTCAAGTGCCAATAAGCTCGACGGCCGAACCTCTCAACTCACGCGCGCGATGAAAGCCTTCCTGAACGAAGATTTTCTCCTTTCCAACGAAGTAGCACGGCGCCTCTACCAAGAGATAGCCGCCAAACAGCCGATCCTCGACTATCACTGCCACCTTCCTCCAAAGGACATTGCCGAGAATCGCCGCTTCGCAAATATTTTCGAGATATGGCTTGAGGGTGATCATTACAAGTGGCGCGCCATGCGCGCGAATGGTGTCTCGGAGCGCTACTGCACGGGCGACGCCGATCCTTATGAGAAGTTCCTCGCCTGGGCTCGAACCGTTCCCTACACGTTGCGAAATCCGCTCTACCACTGGACTCATCTGGAATTGCAGCGCTACTTCGGAATCAATCAACTGCTCGATGAAAACTCGGCACCCTCGATCTGGAAGCAGGCAAATGCGACCCTGCCGGATTTAAGCGCCCACGCGATCCTCAAAAAGTTCGATGTTCGCATCGTGTGCACTACCGATGATCCGACTGACGACCTGCGGCCGCATCAACAACTCGCGAAGTCGGACATGACGACACGCGTGTTCCCTGCCTTCCGACCCGACCGCGCCCTGGCGATCGGCGCGCCATCATTCCGGCCGTGGCTGGCAAAGCTCTCGCAAGTTGCAGACGTTGAAGTCAGGGATCTCTCTTCCCTTCTCCTGGCTCTGGCGAAGCGTCATGAGTACTTCCATTCTCTCGGCTGCCGGCTGTCCGATCACGGTCTGGAGCAGTGTTACGCGAACCCGTGCTCTGAACAGGACGCCAAACAAATATTCGCGAAGGGGATGGATGGAGAGACAATCTCCGAGGAAGAAAGAACGCGTTTTGTATCGTTCATGATGTTGTTCTTCGCACGGCTTGACGCGGAGAAAGGATGGACGAAGCAGCTCCATCTGGGCGCCCTGCGCAACGTCAATACTGCCGCCCAGAGCCGCCTTGGCATCGATTCGGGATTCGACGCGATCGGAGATTTTCCGCAGGCACGCCAGCTCGCCTCCTATCTCGATCTCATGTCTCGCGAGAACGCCCTGCCCCGACTGATCGTCTACAACTTGAATCCTGGCGATAATTTTCTTTTTTCCACCCTCGTGGGCTGCTTCCAGGACGGAGAACTGGCGGGCAAGCTCCAGTTTGGCAGTGCCTGGTGGTTCCTCGACCAGAAACAGGGAATCACGGCGCAAATCGAAGCTCTTTCCAACACCGGTTTACTCTCGAGATTCGTAGGGATGGTGACAGACTCGCGCTCATTCATGTCCTATCCGCGACACGAGTATTTCCGCCGGATCCTCTGCGACATCATTGGCCAGGATGTCGAACGAGGAGAGATGCCCAACGATGAGCCACTCCTAGCAAGGCTCGTTGAAGATATCTGCTACCGAAACGCACAACGTTATTTGCAATTGCCGTGCAAGTAGCGGACATGACCAACAGGCTCACCGGAAAATCGAACCCTCAGTGCTCCACTCGAAGGGCGCTCAAGCGCTGTTGAGCTTCTGTCATTTCTGGAGCGAGCTGAAGAGCAGCGCTGTACGCGGCCGCTGCGGCTTGAGGGTCTCCTTTTGTTTCGAATGCGCGGCCCAACCAGAAGTCAGCCTGGGCCATCGGGCCGATGCGCGCGGCATTCGATAGGTCGGAGAGGGCAGCGTCGATGTTGCCGAGTTGATACTCAGCAATTCCCCGGCCGAGCAAAGCATTCTGTTTCTCGGGATTGATTTGCAGCGCAGCGCTGAACTGACCGATGGCCGCAGTCAGCTCGTGGCTCCCGAGCATCAGGAACCCAAGATTGCTGTGGGCCTGCAGGACTTCCCGGCTATCGGAGCTATACCTGAGCGCCAATTCATATTCTCGTTGTGCTGAGTCAAGATGATTCTGCTGCTGTTCGAGCACTCCGAGGTTGTAGTGCGCGGTGGAAAGCTGCGGAATGTACTCAGCAGCCGCCTGAAAATGTGCAAATGCAGCATCTGGCCGCCCCATCTCCATCAGCGCAACACCAAGATTATCCTCAGCAATTCCATTGTGACTGGTGACGTCGAGGGCGTGCGAAAAAAGTGAGCAGCTGTTATGCCAATAGCTGGCTTGAAGAAAAGCCATCGAAGCGTAAATTACCAATACAGCCCCGGCAATCGCGCCTTGAAACGAGTGAGATACACGCAGGGATTCGAATACATCTCCCAGGCCCCACACCGCAATCACGAAAATTCCGATGAAAGGCAAGTAGGCATACCGGTCTGCCATCGCCTGCCGCCCCACTTGCACGATTCCGATCATCGGCAACATGGCGATCAAGTACCACAACCACCCCACGATCAAGTATGGATAACGAGTGCGGTAATACCAAGCCAATGCAGTTGTCGCGATGATAAATATTCCCGCCACAAAAACGCTCCAAACGGCCAGCGAGGCTTCCGGATGCGGATAAAAGACTGCAAGCTTGGCAGGCCAGACCCCCTTCCCCAAGTACGCCACATACGAATAGACCGCATTGTCGATGCGCTGGCCAACGGGGAGCAGTTCGGCAGCTCCCAACGCTCCACCGCTACGCTGAGCATGAACAGTGACCCAGGAACTGAGTCCTGACATAGCAAGCAACGGAAGTTTTTCCAAGATCAGGTTGGAAACTCCCATTCCTGTCGCTAAACTTCGGCGCAAAGGCCAGTAATCCCACAGCAGCAGGAGCACCGGGAGTGTAACGATCATGGGCTTGGCAGCCAGTCCCAACGCGAACAGGCCAAGCACAACCAGATAACGGCCCACACTTCGTTGATTCGCATAGCGGCTATAAGCAATCAGTGCCAACAAGAACAAAAGCATCGAGAGAACAGATTTTCGCTCCGCCACCCATGCTACAGATTCAACATTCAGCGGATGCACCGCAAACAGCGCCGCCACCATCGCACTGCGCATCACGGATCCGGTCGTTTTTCGCAGGAGGAAGAAAAGCAACAGGACGTTCACGGCGTGCAATAACACGCTAACCGCGTGGTGCCCAACGGGATTCAAGCCGAACCATTGCACATCGGCCATGTGAGAAATCCATGTCAGCGGATGCCAGTTGGCTTCGGCCGTGGCAGAAACAGCCCATCGAAGGTTCCCCCACGTGAGCCCACGCAGGACATGGTCATTGGCCGTCACATACGCGGGATCGTCATAGTTGACGAATGCGCTTTGAAAAGCTGGAAAGTAAGTGATCAGAGTCGCTGCAAAGAGAAGTCCGGACAGCAGAGCGGGAGAAGTCAGCGGAGAGGACGGGCGGGCGGGCGCCTCATCGCCGCCGGTTTCCGTCTGGCGAATCATACTGGGTGGGGACATACTGTGGAATCCGCTAGCGACTTCCCATGTTCCTGCATCAAGCGGAATGAATCAACACAAACCGTGCGTAAGGGAAACCAATCTCACAACTGTGACAACCCGGACGATATTCTTCCCCGCGCTTCGAACGCCCTCTCACTGCCCCAACAGCACCTTAGAGAATCGATATTGTAAAGGCATTTTCCGGCTAGTAGCATAGCTCGCCAGAGAAGGAAGCCATGAATAAACTCTACCGATTTATTTTTCTTCTAAGTCTGTTGTTGTCTTCCGTCCTTTTTACAGGACACCTCTATGCACAATGGAAGCCGCGAAATCCTGTGACTGCGATCGAGCGGCAGGCTGACGCAATGGTCTTCACGCAGAAGGTGGGGTTCCTGAAAGTGCAGGTTTGTGACGCGTCGATCGTTCACATTCTTTATTCCTTGAACTCTTCGTTTCAGGAACACCCGAATTATGTGGTGACGAAGACCGCGTGGAACCCCGCCGACTGGAAAGTGCAAGAGTCTCCTGACGCCATCACGATATCTACATCCAAATTGAGAGTCAGCGTCGCGCGAATCGATGGAGCAATCACGTATAGCGATTCGGAGGACAAGCCGTTGGTCCAAGATGCGAATCGGTGGCTGACGTCGGTCCGAGTGAACGGGGAGGACACGTATCGCGCGGAAGCATTCGTCAACATCTACGGGTCGCATGAGGGACTCTACGGACTCGGCCAACATCAAGCCGGAGTGTGGAACTATCGCGGGGAATCCGTCGACATTTCACAGGAGAATTCGAATATCTCCGTGCCGCTGCTGGTCTCAAGCAAGGGCTACGGCATCTTCTGGAACAACGAATCGCACAGCCGTTTCAATAATCGCTTTGCCAATTATCTCTACATCAGTTCCGAAGTCGCGGACGCGGTGGACTATTACTTTTTCTATGGCCCCGACTTGGACAAAGTAGTCTCTGCCTATCGCGAACTGACCGGCCCGGTGCCGATGTTTGGAAAATGGGCGTACGGCTTCTGGCAGTGCAAGAACCGCTACAAGTCGCAGGATGAGATTCTCGCGATTGCACATAAATATCGCGAATTGCATATCCCCGCGGACAACATCGTGCAGGATTGGTTCTGGTGGACACGAAAAGGAGAGTTTGTCTTCAACCAGAACTATCCGGATCCGAAAGCCATGATCGATGGGCTTCATTCGGCGAACTTTCACTTAATGCTTTCGATCTGGCCCTTCTTCGAACCGGGATCGACCAACTACGATTACATGGAGAAGCAGGGCTGGTTCGTTGATAAATTCAAGTTCGCCAAGCCTCCCTACCATCTGGATGGAATGGCCGTCTACGATGCCACCGCCCCCGCTGCGCGGAAGTATTACTGGGACCAAATTGATCGAGCACTATTTCACATTGGGGTAGATGCCTGGTGGATGGACACGACCGAACCGGAGACCGAGGGCCAGGAAGAGAACATTCTGCTCAATCACAAAGTGGCGGCTGGCAGCGGCGACCGGTATCTGAATGACTATCCTCTGCTGGATACCGGAGCTGTGTATGAAGGGCAGCGCAAGTCATCCGACCAGAAGCGCGTGTTCATTCTGTCGCGATCAGCCTTTGCGGGCTCTCAGCGGAATTCAGTAACCGCATGGTCGGGAGACATCAATTCCGATTGGCTCAGCTTCCGCCGGCAGATTCCTGCCGGTCTTAATTTCGCACTTTCCGGCATTCCCTATTGGACGACTGATATCGGAGGCTTTGTATCTGGGAGCCCCAGCGATCCGGCGTTTCGCGAGCTGTTCATTCGTTGGTTTCAGTGGGGAGCATTCAATCCGGTATTTCGAGTGCACGGAACGCGTAGCAATCCGGACGGCAACGAACTCTGGTCCTACGGACCCGACGCGCAAAAAATTCTCGTGGAGTTCGATCGCATGCGCTACCGATTGCTGCCATACACCTACTCCCTCGCGTGGATGACGACCAGCGCCGGATACACACCGATGCGGCCGCTTGTCATGGACTTTCGCTCTGATCCTGGAGTGGTGGATGTTGGGGACGAATTTATGTACGGTCCCGCGTTCCTGGTGAATCCTGTAACCGAACCCGGTGCCGCGGCACGGAGCGTCTATTTTCCGGCTGGAAAGTGGTACGACTTTTGGACCGGCGAATCGGTCGAAGGTGGAAAAGCACTGCTTCAGCCCGCGCCTATCGATCGTCTCCCGCTTTACGTCCGAGCTGGCTCGATCGTTCCCATGGGGCCGGAACTGGAATGGTCAACCCAAAAGCCCCCGGATCCTCTCGAGATCCGCATCTACCGCGGCGCCGACGCCGATTTCACCCTCTACGAAGACGAAAACGACAATTACAACTATGAAAAAGGCGCTCACGCCACAATCGCATTTCACTGGGACGAGGCGAATCAAAAGCTAACAATCGGTGAGCGCAAGGGTCAGTTTCCAGGAATGCTTTCGAAACGCAACTTCCGGATCGTTTTTGCTGGAAAGACTCGTGGCCACGGAATTGCCGAAGAACTTGCGCCGGACCGGACCATTCCGTATAACGGCCAGCAAGTCACAGTAAACCCCTAAAAGGGCATTCCAGCTACTCCCGTATCGCAGTGGCTGAACTGATCGCGTTGGCTGGGCTTCCGTTCAGATCGTAGTCCTTGTATTCGATGGTAAGAGTGGCCCTCCCGCCTAGCCGAATGTAGCTGACCGACTGATTTCTTGCGGGCACCCAGAATCCCTGGACTTTGACATACTCGTGCCGGAATTCACTATGCTTTGTCCAGAAAGACGGATTTTGCGCGGGTTCCGCGACGATGCGCGTAACAGCAAAATCGGTTCCATCCACCCAGACCTGGCCCCGATAGAGATATTTGCCCTTCGACTTCGGATTTACCTGCAGCACGTACTGGCGGCTGTCAGGTTCGTATCTCACCATCGCGAAATCGTAGTTTGAACGGTTTAGCAACATGCGCGATTGCGCTTCTCCCGTCGCTGCCTCTTTCTCATCCTCGAGAAGCTTCTTGAAGACACGATCTCGAAGGAATTTCGAGCCGTCCTCTGAGAGCACATCAAAATCCTTGCCGGCAGGATTCGCATACGCAGCGCGCACCGTCATATAGGCATCGCGGTCCCCGGGAAATCCCCGGTATTCCAGGTGATAAACGCGAGTGGCGATGACCGATCGCAGGCTTTGCGCTCGCTCCTGATTCTTGCGCACCAGATTCGTTACGACCTGCTCCAACGGGAGAGGTACATACACCGCGGGCACATTGATTGGATCGGATGCCAACGCTGGCATTGCGAACAGAACGAGGAGACCGACAAGCCACGAAAATGCGACGATCAAAGTCGATTTAAACATCTTTCGATCCCTTGCCGGCGCGCCAAACTGTTCCACGAATGCGGCCGGAGGATACGACTGGGAACCCCCTCTCGACCGGTCTGGCATTTATTACGATTGGATGCTGACCCTTATTGTGACGGTGGCACATCCAAATTACCCGAAAGTTCCGGTCCGGAAAGCCAGAGTCTAGTCGGCGAAAGTGCTGGCCCACAGCCCTATCTACGCGATTGACCCTATTCCGTTTTCCAGGCGCCATTCGGTATATACACGTGCAGACTGGCGAGTGCCTCGGGGGAGGGGCTTGCCAAACATCAGGGGAGCGCTGCCCGGGACCGAGGACCCGGTCAAAGCGGCTCCCCTCTTGCTTTTTGGAAACCCCAGAAGCTTGTGAATGTTAATGCCCTTTGCAGGACATACAAATCAAGGGGTTACGAGCATTTGGGCGCGAAGGTACAGAATTCGCTGTATTCTCAGACACGGCCGAAGCCGCTAGTCTAATTGCAGAAAGATCCTGCCACTTGCCCCTGGTCAGAGGGAGCAGTGGTTTCGGGCGATCATGGGTTAGCGTTGGGCTGGCGTCCAACATTCGGACCCTCACGATCGCCCCAAATTTTTGCCCCCCTACTAGGGATTCCCGAAAACCCCTTCTTCTTTTGTCTTCGTCATCCATGCTCGCCCCGGCTTTCACTGTACGCCAAAACTAATACGGGAACACCAGTATCGAATTGTCGTCCCAAGAGGCGTATTAACGATGAAAGTTCGAAGTTTCAATGCAACTGCAGGTGTCCGCAAAGCGTTCGGCTCAACCCGAAGCATGGGAGTTTATTTCATATGAGAAGTCTTCGTCCGGTTGCCACGATCGCCCAAGGCGCTATCTGTGTACTGTCCCTGCTCGCGCCCGTGGCTATGGGACAGAACGCGGTCAAGCAGTCTCCTCCCGTAGAGGGTTCCTATTTAATCGCATGGTCCGAATTTCAAAAACCAATTCCGATGCCAAGTCCCATATCCTCAATTAAGGAAAGCCGACAGCCAGAGCAAGCATTGACAAGCGCGGAGGCACCACCACCCCAGATTTTCCTGGGCGTGATTGAAAGGGATGGCGACCGCTTCAAACTCAGACTGGCGGAAGGTATCTCTTACACCATCGACGATTCGGACGGCGTCAAAATGTACGACGGCCGCGCGGTCAAGCTAGTAGCAGGCCTGGACCCAAAAACACGTCTCCTGCACGTCCTTATCATCGGCTCCCATTCCTGAACTTTGCTACCGAGTTTATCCGTGTTCGGCTCGCATCCGTTTGAATGCGGCTTACCGTCAGAAATGGGAGAAGTATGGCGTCACCGGCAGTGCCTGCAGTGGTTCAGGATACGTGCACAATTCCATTGCGAACCGCATACAACGTCAAATCCACAACCGAATGGAGGTCAAGCTTCCGCATAAGGTTAGTGCGGTGCGTCTCCGCGGTTTTTACGCTGAGATTAAGCGTCGAGGCGACTTCCTTCGTGGTTTTCCCTTCTGCGAGCAACTGAATGACTTCCCGTTCTCTCGGAGTCAAAACGCCTCGAGAAGGAGGATCGGCCTCAAGGCCGGGATGCAGATAGCCCTCAAGAACAAGTTGAGCCACTTTCGTAGTAAAAAACGTGCGCCGCTGCTGCAAAGCCTCCACAGCCGATACGAGGTCGCGCCCGGCGTCAGACTTCAATAGAAATCCGCGCGCTCCCGCAGCCAGAACGTCGCGAACGACTTGCTCGGAGTCGTGCATGGTAAGAATCAAAACCCTCGTGTCAGGCAATTCAGCGAGAATCTGACGGGTTGCATCGAGTCCGTTGAGGCTCGGCATTCCAATATCCAGCAGTACTACATCCGGCTTCAACCGCGAAGCGCTTCTCACCGCTTCGCGTCCGTCTGCGGCTTCCCCACAAACTTCCCAACCGGGGCGGTTCTCCAGCAAGGACCGAATCCCTTTTCTCGCTACCTCGTGATCGTCTGCGATCAAGATACGAAAAGTGCTCATAGTTCACCTCCAGACATAAATTCATCGAGGTCCAATCTTTATTTACAAACGCTTTACACGTTTTCAGGTGGACACGATCGTTATGCACAAATGGTGCCAAACCTCAATCGCTTGCGGGCAAAGGGATTTCAACCCGCCCTATCCGGTTTCCATCGTGTAAAGCTTTCCTGCCCGCAAAATTTTCAAAACTTGTGCAAGAAACTCTATCCCTAGCATCGAACGGCCTCGAAACCCCGAGCAATCGGGGTTTTCGAGTAGATCCCGTACAAACATTCCTTGATGTTTCGCAGAGAAAACGCGTAATCGCGGCGCAACGAAGATTCAACCAGGAAATGCATTTACGGCATCGAAATTACGGGAGAATGAAATGCATCTAGCAGGAATCAGGAAATCGATTGTCGGAATTACCGCGCTCGTGAGCTCGATGGTTGTTGCTGCAGCCCAGACCAGCACACCCGCAATGGTTCCTTATCAGGCATCGTCTTCGAACTCGCAGCCAGCCTCTCCGCAAGCTGCCGCACCCCAGGCGTCACCTGACGCTCCGATTGCAAATGATCAGTCGTCAGACCAATCGGGCGCATTCGTTTTCAAGAAACAGGTCGATGAAGTTGTCTTACATGCAACAGTCGTGAACGATCGGGGTGCGTTGGAGACACATTTAGATCGCGCCGCCTTCGCCGTCTTCGAAGATGGCATTCCCCAGACGGTCACTTCTTTCCGACGTCAAGACGTGCCCGTTGCCATCGGCGTAGTTATTGATAACTCGGGATCAATGCGCGACAAGCGTGCGGAGGTCAACCAATCAGTGTTGAACCTCGTCCGCGCAAGCAATCCGGACGATGAAGTCTTCGTCGTGAATTTTGGCAGGAATCCATACCTCGATCAGGATTTCACCTCCGACGTCCACCTGCTCGAAACAGCACTGCACCAAACATCAACACAGGGAAGCACAGCGCTCTACGACGCAATTTATGCTTCCGCCACACATTTGAGAAATAATCCCCGGCTCGAAAAAAGAATTCTTCTCGTGATTACCGACGGCAAGGACAACATGAGCAGAAAAACGCTTGAGGAGACGCAGAAGGCATTACAGCAGGACGGCGGCCCTACACTGTACGCAATTGGCCTGATGGATGGCCAGAACCAATTCCCAGGACGTGAAGCTCTCCAGCGTCTCGCCGACGCGACCGGTGGGGCGGCCTTCTTTCCCGCCAGTCTGGAGCAAGTGCGCGATATCACGCGCTCGCTTGCTCATGACATCCGCAGCCAGTACATCATCGCTTATCGCCCGCATATCCAGAACCCAAAGGCGAACTACCACCCCATCCGGGTGGAGGCACACGCTCCCGGTTATGCTGACTTGGTTGTGCGGACTCGAAAGGGAATTTACACGGGTGAATCTGTTCGTTGAGGCTGCGCGGAGAGCGTCGCGGCCATTCCGTTTCCTTCCGGAGGCATGTCGATCTGGATGATCTTGTTCTTGATCGCATAAACCACCAGGTCGCGAATAGAGTGAAGGCTTAGCTTCCGCATAATATTGCTACGGTGTGTTTCAACAGTCTTGGTACTGAGATTGAGCAATGACGCGGCTTCCTTGGAACTCCTTCCTTCCGCCAGCAGTTGGGTGATCTCCCGTTCCCGAGCCGTCAGTGTGGGCAACATAGGTGGTTGATTTCTGGAGATCGGCTGTCCTTTTTCGAGGAAGCCCGCAAGAAGCAGTTCATTCACTCGTGGCGTAAAGAACATACGCTTGCTTTGCAAGGCTTCGATTGCGGACACAAGATCACGCGCCGCATCCGACTTCAGAACAAAGCCTCGCGCGCCAGCGTCGAGAGCCTCGCGAATCACCTGGTCGGCGTCGGTCACCGTCAGTACGATGACCTTGGAGGCCGGATCCTGTTGCAGCAGCCGGCGGGTCGCGTCTAATCCATTGAGATTCGGCATCCCGATATCGACGATGATGACGTCCGGGCGCAGCAGCTTTGCTTTCTCGACAGCCTCGCGCCCGTCAGTCGCTTCCCCACACACTTCCCAGCCTTCATGGCGCTGCAGAAGCGCACAGAGACCTCGGCGCACAATCTCATGGTCATCGGCTAGCAAAATTCGAGTCTTCATAGGCTTTGCTCCTCGCGAGCGTAAGTCAAATTTGTTTCGAATAAACTATTTCGGCTCTGCAGGGGTTACGGACTGTGGGCGGGCCAACGCGGTAAAAACGCGATGCTGGCTGACCACCTCTATTGCATCCAACAAATCTCTTGCTGCGTTGGATTTGACGACATATCCCTTTGCGCCCGCGCTTAGAGCTTCCTTCATCATTTGTGGCGAGTCGTGCTGGGTGACGAACAGAACCTCAATTCCAGGTGCTCGTTGCCTCGCCAGCCGGCAAACCTCGAGGCCGTTTAGCTTTGGCATGGTGATATCGAGCACCATGACGTCAGGTTGCAGACTTTCGGCCTTGTGAAGGGCCTCAATCCCATCGGAAGCTTCACCGACAACTTCCCATCCCGTACGTCGTAACAAAACGGTGCGCAACCCTTCCCTTACGATCGGGTGATCGTCCACGAGTAGTATTCGCGTCGTCATAGGTTCGCGCTTTTGTTCCTCGGAAAAAGACACAGATGTGCTGCTACACATTGGGGGCCCCATCAACCGACCAAGACTGCTAGCATGGCAAAGACCAGCATTCAGACTGAATACAGGAAATCCTGTATTCGAGGAGAGATGTCTACTTATACCGCAATCTTGTTCTTGGGAGAATTCGGGGGAAAGTAGGTCTGATTCTGCAAGAGTGCCTTGGCCGCCTCCACGATGGATCCTACATCGGACTTCGGGCAAACCCCTCTAATTCCAACCGCCTCAGCGGCCTGAGCCAGCTGAGCAGAAAGATGTACCGTCACCAAGAGTATCGGTATCGCGGGCCATTGGTTCTGGATCTCGCGAGCCACTTCCAGCCCATTTTGACCCGGCATTTGAAAATCAAGGAGCACCAGGTCAGGGACTAACTCCCGTACCCGCTCCAACGCCTCCCCGGCACTACGAGCCTCCGAACAAACTTGCCAGGAACTCTGTTGTTCGAGAATGGCACGGATATAGTGCCGGACCGTTGGATTGTCGTCCACTACGAGAATTCGGACCAAGGCGGAACCCGCCTCCCACTGAGCAAAGCAGCAAACTTGCGGCTCTCCGACTCACCGTGTCGATGCTAGAACCTTAAAAACTGACTGCCACAACTGCAATGCAGTAAACCCTGTAGTAATCGCAGAAGTCATTCACGAATCGGGCATCATTCACGAGAACTGCGGTCACCAGATTCCCTTATCACTGCCAGTGATCTTGTACTCAACAGCGGCAGCGGTAGCAAGGAACGGCAGTAGTCCAAGACGAAGACTATTCTCCAGCTCGCCGCTCCATAGCAGCTCCTTCAGTTCAGCAGCGTAAAGCCTTGCGGAGTGAGGCACGATCGGAATACGCAGAAACTGCTTACCAAATCGTATCTTCTCGCCTCCGAATTGAGCCGCGGCCTTCAGAGACGCGGGCAACTGCATGCCCCGCCCCCGGTATCCTTCAACGAACGCGGAAACGATGTTGAGATACGTCGCCACGCCCTCCCAAAGACCAGCCGGTTTGGCTAACGAATGAAGATAGTCGTAGTCGATGCGATCTTCATCGGCGCTGCGGCATAAATTCAGAACATCGCACAGGCGGATATAAAAGTGGCGGAACATTCGTTGCAGGGTACTAATGATCATCCGGTCTTCCGGCGAAGGCACCAGGAAAGAGCGGCCGCCGAATTTTCCCTCCCTAGCCCGCGCCATCAGATATCGTCCGATTCGGCTCTGCTCGCCGGTTTGGCCCAAACGCCGTATATGCACTTCCACAAGCTCGGGAAGTCCGGGGACTTCGAAGTTGCATTTGTTGGCAAGGCGGTCACCCCAACTCGGATTCGCGACCCGGGCTTTGAACTGATCTTGCATGATCGCGATGACGTCGCGCGACGCCGCATCCGTGTAAAGATCCAGGTCGCTGCCAAAGTCAGGCCAGTGATCGAGGGTTTTGATAACAACGACCTTTCCGGCTTCGCTCAGCGAACTGCATATGGATTCCAGGAAACCCAAGGCATGATCGATTCGGTCTTGTTCGGCCTCGATCGCACGCGAGATACGATCGGGGCGACCGGCGGACGGCAGCGACATCAATTTCGGCAAAGTGCGCAAAAGAGCGTGATTCTTGCCGGCCAAGGTCAATAGTTCCGACCATTCCGAATCTTCCAGCTCAGAAACCAGATTCGTGATCTGCTCGTGGGTGTGCCAAGAGGGATCACATTTCGGTGTCGCCCGATCGGTGCTTAAGCCAAGAAGGGACAGCAAATGAAAACAGCGCGCAGAATCCGGGCGTTTCTGAGTTCGCATTTTCTTATACTCGCTCCAAAAGATGGTGGAAGTTCGCCGCCGCACTTAATCAATTGACAATCTTGCTTCATCCCGTTTTTTGGCATGCATTCGCTGCCTGCCGTTCGATGGCAGTTCCCTCTTCGTAGTCATTCCACGTCTCGATCAACAGAAACGGGACCGAATTACCAGAATCGAAGTAACGGCGATAGAGCGACAGCGTATCGTCGAAGGTTTGCCCACATCGGCTGTCCATGTGGCGATTCAGCCCCCAGGCTGCGCGAGAATCGTTGAAAGCCGGCCAGGCTCCGCCCACTACAATTTTGTCCGGGTGCTTATCTTTCATATTCCGGTAAAAATTTTCCAGGTACTGCTCTCCCCAATTGCTGCCGTCAGATTTCCATCCTGCAGTCCCGGGCTGCACCCAAGGGTAGGACCCGGCGAAGTCGGCAGCGTATTGCGTCGGCGGATCGTCTTTGTAGATAAGCAGCGGCGGTGACTGCCATCGGCTGCACTCCTGGCGAACACGATTCCAATCCGTGTGTCCACTCTTCGGGAAGATGAAGATGGCCGGATGGCCGTCGTAGGTGAGGTAGGCGTCGCGATACGCCGCCTGTGGGCCGATATAGGCTGTGTATGCCTTGTTGAAAGCGGCGATGGCATCATCCGTTGACTGGCTGTCATCATCCTGCGGTTCGTTGTAAAGAAGCGCGACGTGAAAGTGCGCTTCACTTGCCTGCCGCTCGAGCAAGCCAAAATTGTGATCCGCATACAGATTGCGTTCGCCATTCCAGTCCACCACAAAGCCCGAAATTCCCCGTTCCCGTGCGCGCTGGATCTGTTGCCGCAACACCGCAGGGTCCTGGCTGGAATAGCCGACATCCATATGGGAATGGTCTCCGAACCACGGCATGTAGACCGCGAGCAGGTGGGGATATGAAGATGGCGCCTGTTCAGTCGGCGCAGAAGAATGGCGAAGGCCTGGAGTGCTGCACCCGACGACTAGAAGAAAGAGTGCGGTGGAAATTACGACGAATCCCCTGGACAAAGAACCTCTCCAATTTGCAATCATCCTTTCTAGATTCGATGCCATTCCGCTGGGTGCGGTTGGCGTCGACGAGAGTTCCAGATCCTCGTCGAAAGCCCACAATTACTGGGGTTTAGGAGTTCAAATCAGAACTTCGTAACTTCCACCAATTGCCGAATCACCCACCGGTCTGAGGCAGGAGTCATGAGAACCACGTAGCGATGGACTCCCCGGTCGTCGTGAATCAGCTTTCCCGAGCTAAAAACCTGCATCTGGTACTCGGCAGTATCCTGTAGTTCGATCAGGTCGCCCTCCGGCGAATAGAAAACGGCCTGCAGGTTGTGTTTCTGGCCGAGATATCTGGTCGAAATCTGCGACTGATGCTGGCCGCTCACGCTACCGGCTAACGACTCCCGCGCCGGCCCGACAAATAATCCGTCGAGAGGAGCCAAAGAGCCGCTATCCATCGCAGCCGCGAGGTTAGCCCAGGCGAGACGATAATCTGCCGTGATTCGCTGTTCTGTTTGATTCTCGACTTGACGTGGGCGCGCGTTGCTGATGTTGAGAGCCACTCCCACATCTGTTGCGGCCGGCGCCGTCTGGCTTGCGCCAAACAGGCAAAACGCACCAATACAGACGAGCTGCGTGAGAACCGTGATACCGATCCGGCGAGTCATGGTCTCCTCTCGATGCGTAATTGGTTTCCCATGGCAATGCCGCATGCTGCCGAAATTGAGATCGGCTCGTTGAGATCGAAGCGAGCACGGGCAATACCGCCTTTGACCGGCGCGTCGACGGATATTTTTCCGTCCGGACCGCTGCCGGTGAAAGTCACGATCGTTCCATCCGATACCGAATTTCCTGCGCAATCGCGCACCGGCTCGGTTTCTAAGTCGACGTATTTGGCAGTCTGCTGTGCTTTGATACGCAGGTTACATGGCTCCGCAGCAATCTGTTGAACTACTCGACTTGCAGACAAGGCTCCAGCGGAAGCCGTGAGCTGAACGGGGCCAGCTGCCTTGCCCGACGCAGTGCGGAACCAAGCTTCGCCGTCGTGGGCCGAAACTTGATGAGTGAAGAGCTTCTCTTTCGTGCTATGCACGTCGAACTTCACTTCCTGCGGGGACATCACCAGGTTGCCAAACTGGTCGAACAGCAGTGCAACTCCACTGACTGCATCGGCCTGGCCGACCGGGACGCGAGAGGGATGCACGAGAAAAGCGAGATCAGAAGGTGTAGCCGCAGAGACCTCGAATTCGGCAGACTGGCAAGAGCCCGAGCACAAAAGAACGAGATACCGCCCCGCGTAGTGAGTAGCCTCTGAACCGAAGTGAACCGGCTCCCCAAGATTCACCGGCCGCTTCATCGACACACCCGGGCCGAGCAAATACATTGTTGCCTCGCCGCTCCCCGAACTGGAGATCGTTGCCTCCGTCCCGGCAGTAACGGCGTTGGGTACCACAATTCCCTGGGCGAAGGAGATTGGCACCCATCCAAGCATGCTGATCACAGCCGCTATGCCCGCGACTCTAAGCTTTCCCAAGACTGTACTGGTTAACCACGACATGAAAGTTTTGCACCTTTGTGGCTAATGCACGTGGTACTTGTACCGCAAATGCTTCCGAGCCGAGCGGCACCAGAGCTTGCTCGACATATCCGTCGGAAACCCAGATCACTCGGCCATTCCCGTCATAGAAGCTCGCAATTACATGTGGAATGTTGACGGTCTCTCCGCTCTGATTGACCAATTCCCCGCGCAGCACAGGATTGCCCTGCGCATCTTTCTCCATTTTCTGATTGATGACTCCAATGACTGGGTCGGCGGAGGCTGGAACGAGCGTTGGCCTCACATCCATCTGGACATTCTTAACGTCCTGCAGTCGAATTCCTGGAAAATCGATCCGATACGGCGACACTTGCTTGGGCAGAAGAATATGCGCGATTCGGTCGAAGCTGCTCTCTTCATCCAGAGCTTTTCCCGAAACATCGAGCAGAGTAGCGTTCACATTTACGAATGCAGGAACCGCATCTTCGTTCACAACCTCACCCAGAACCACCGCTCCGGAAGCCGAGTCAACTGCATTCATGGAGACAATTCGAACGTGCGGCGCATCGACGTTGTGCGAGCCCCAAGCATCCTGGGCGCCACCAGTAACGAGGTCCCAGCGGAGATACGTAACCGGCACAACCTGAGCCGGAGTGGCGGACGGCGTCACCTTAGGCCAAACAACCATCCAGGTACCGCCTTCGTGCTTTAATTGGAAATCCCGCAGGTCCTCGATTGGTCCGACGGGAGTGCTCCAGTGTAGACGCGCGCGAATTTGCGCCGACTCATCGGTCGCATGCAATGGCCACAGATCGAAGCTTTCCAGTCCGGAAAATGTACGGAGGCTCCCGCTCGACCCACTCCAACCTTCGATCAGCTCGTCCTCGCGCACCCCGGTAGCTTTCGACAGAAGCGTGAAAGCCTGATCCCAGTTGCGTCGCTGCAGATCTCGGAGAAATATCGTCAGAGCCCGATCCGGTGAATCTGGCCGAGCTGCGAGCCCCGGCAACGGCGAACCCGCGGCAATTCCAACCGTCCCTGGAGAATTACCGTTTTGAAACATCCCTGCCGCTAAGAAGGCAACGGTCGCGACGATGATCACGAGGCAGAACAGATATTTCATCAGAGCACCTTTTAAGTTAAGCGACGTACTGCCGTTCCACGCGCGATTGAACTTCCACGGGAACTGGAATGCGCCTGCGGTTCGGCACGAGTAGCTCCAGGAAAATCGCGAGGAAGCTTACGCCAATCGGAAGAGTGCCCCACAATAACCCCTCCCATGCGGGCGGGACAGCATCCGATTGAATGAGGTGCGCCGGCGGCACATCGTCCTTAGACCACGCGGTAATGGCTCCCTGGTTGAAAATCTCGATCTTCCGCCATCCGGCGAACGTTAGCAGCGGCTCGTAATAGGTGTCGTGAACGAAGATGTATTTCAGCCCATACCGGTTCGCATGCTCGAGCATGCTCCGCAGAGAATCCATGCCTGCAGTGCCATAGAATTTCGCATTCGTGAGCTGGGCCGAACCGTAATGTGTCATCTCGGGCAACAAGCGCGCTGAATTGTAGTCGCCATCGACGCTTGTGGCATTTGTATAGGTAGAGACTTTCGCGAGTTCGCTTCCGAAGCCTAACGTGAGATAGCGGTAGGAGTCATGGCCATCTCGATTTAGAAAAGCAACTACGGGATCGACATTGAGCGTGCCGGTTGGGCGATAGGGATTCATCGTCAGCCATGCGAGGGCAAGTCCGACCGTCGCCACCGCAGCCAACGAGAGCACCACCGCAGCCTTACCTGCGAAGCGGCGCAGTAGCTGAACGGCGAGCAGTCCAATAATCGGCATCGCCATCAGCGTCGCCCAGAACGTGAACCTTTCGAAAGTCAGAATCTCGTAGGCGCGGCCCAGCAACAAGCGTGGAAGGGGCGTCGTTCCTCCAAGTCCGAAGATGGCGGTGACCCAAAAACCGCATAACAACGGGCGCAGGCGAGGAACCGACGATCCGCGCCATAAAATAAATGGCAGCGCCAGAATCATCGCTCCATACGGAATCACGAAGTAGTTGATTCCCGCGGTAGTATTCCGCAGAAAATTCGCACGACTGTCGTGCGGAATCGGTATCTGATGGATCGGGTGCCGAATGATGGCGATCCAGTAAGGCAGGAGCACCACTGCGATTCCGGCTCCGAGTAAAGCCCCAAAGACGACTCCGCGCGAAATTGCTCCACCCACCGACGCTCCTACCCGTTCCCTCCGCGCGTCCAGGCATGCAACCCATAGCACCGGACCGGCAAACAGGATCAGTCCAAAAATCAAGGTCACGTGGTGAGCAGCGGCCGCCGCCCACCCCACTGCAAGTCCCTTGACCAATGACCTCCCCGAAGCTTCCGTCATCCATTCATAAAAGTAGGGCAGCGCGTTTAGGTAGAGAGCCACCGACGCAACCGTAGCCAGCTGCCCTGCTTGATACACGAGAAACGACAGCGACCCCAGGAACACGCTTCCAAGCGCTGCATAACTGGCCGCACTGTCGTCGACCCAGATTCTTGCAAATCGGTAAACACCGACCGGCAACAACAGGATTGCAATCAGTTGCACGAGCATATAGCCCATGTTCAAACCGACAAGGTTCGACAGCAGGGCAATCCACTGATGTGTCAGTGGCGGGTAGGTCGTCTGGGAAAAACCCGCGAACCACTTGTCATTCCACGGATCGAACCAATGATGCGCATAGTGTGACGCGAAAAAAATATGGAAGTTGGCATCGAAAGAGCCTGCAGGAAGCTGCATCAGCAGCAAAGGACCATGAACAGCAAGTGCGACGAGAACTATTGCCAACAACGGGATTGGCCGAGAGTAGGCATCGCCCGGTTTTTGCATGAATTCTGCATGCATCGTCAACGCTCCCTCAGATTCGAAATCTATGGATTCGTAAAGTACTGGGAAGGTTTACTGGTTTTTCTGGCAGGCCCAGCCTTCTTACAGCGGACACGGTACCCCGGAGAGCGGCAGCCTCAAATGTCCGCAACGCATCTCAAGAGGACCGCAACAGCTACCGCGGAGGTTGCGCTTAGACCAAATTGCAGCAAGGTGAATCTGTGAAAAGTCGATTTCCGCTCATTGCCTTGTGTTTCTTTACTCTGCTCCGCTGTGCTCTTTGCCAGACGTACGACATCAGCGGATCCGGCAAGGAAAACAGTTCAGGCAAGCAGGGACAGTCTTCGAATCCCGAATCACAAAACGGTTCTGGCCTCAGTTGGGGATCGAGCATCGAGGTTGCGCGTCAGGCGCGGGCGGCCCAGGATGCGATCAACCGCCACGATTACGGCAGCGCGGTTTCATTCGCGCAGCAGGCCGCCAACTCTGCGCCGCGCGACGCCGAACTGTGGTTCTTGCTTGGCTACGCCGCACGGCTGGCGGAACGCTATCAGGTTTCGCTGGACGCCTACAATCGCGGCCTGGGAATTCAGCCGAACTCTTCCCGCGGACTTGCCGGCTTGGCTCAGACTTACGCCCGGATGGGCCGCGACGCCGACGCCGAGCGCACACTGCAGAAGGTCATAAATTCAAATACCAAGGATGCCACCAGCCTGCAACTTGCCGGAGAGCTGCTTCTGAACTCCGACCCAAAGAATTCCCTGCAGCTTCTGAAACGGGCTGACTCTCTCGAACCGTCGGCCCGCACCGAACTGTTGATCGCCCGCGCGTACGAGCGGACGGGTAATCACGCGGAATTTCAGCATTACATGGATCTCGCCAAGTCGCGTGGGCCCAAGAACCCCGAAGTGATGCGCGCGGTGGCGGAAGAGTACCGCGAGCAAGGTCAATACGATCTTGCGATTTCTACATTGGAGTCGCTGCCCGGAAAATCCACCGATGTTCAAGCCGAGTTGGCATATACATACGAAGTCGCTGGTAAGCAGGAGGAAGCGGCCAAGCTCTACTCTCGCTTGGCGAAGGCATCGAAGGGCAACGTCGCACTTGACCTCAGCGCCGCGCAGGCGCTGGTCAATCTTGGACAATCAGACGCCGCAAGTACCTTTCTGGATGATGCACGCCGCCTTCAGCCCGACAATTATCGCCTGCACGCTATTCAAGGGCAGATTGATGAGTCTGAAGACCGCACTACTGACGCGAGGTCAGAATACGAGTCGGCTCTTGCCCACTTGCCGGCAGTCCTCCCCGAAGGCCCGCTTTACCCCATTGAGCTTCGATTAAACCTCTACGAACTCGATCTGCGCCAGGAAAACCAGGACGACGCCGGCCGCCAACTCAAACAGGCCACCGACGCGATTCAGTCTGTTCACGTGGAGCCCGCGGCACGCCCAGAATTTCTCCGTTTACGGGCCGCGATTGAAGCGGCTTCCGGCAATCTGGACGCGGCCAACAAGGACTTGAAAGATGCCCTCGAGCTAACACCTTCGAATTTGAATCTGCAGCTGAACTACGGGAACCTGCTGTGGAAACTCGGTCAGAAAGATGCTGCGCAGCAGATTTTCACGAAAGTATTGCAGCGCGACAAGACGAACCGAACTGCACTTTCATCGCTCGGATACCTGGCTCGCGACAAAGGTGATGTACGAGCCGCGGAGGCCTATTTCCTTCGCGCGGCCAGTAGCCATCCGAAAGATTTCGCCCCCTATCTCGCTCTCGGCGATCTCTACACGGCTGAGCGAAATTTGCGATCGGCCGAGAACGAGTACGAGCGTGCCTACGAGCGCAATCCCGGCAACGCATCCACTGTTGCTGGTGGCGCGAATGCCGCCCTCGAGGCTCACGACCTCGATCTCGCGAAACGCTGGCTGGATCGGGCGCAGGGGACTGCGAACGAGAATCCCTATGTCAGCCGCGAGCGGGAACGCTATCTCACTTTCAAGCAAGATTACGCGGCATCGGCACAGATCGGACGAAAGGTCCTCGAGAAACTGCCAAACGATCGCGAGGCCGTCGTCTACCTCGCTTACGACCTCTATTACTTGCAACAGTTCGACGAAGTACGGGCCCTTGTCCAGAAGTACCAATCAAAGTTCTCCGACGATAAGGATTTTGCTCTCATCGCCGGATACCTCGACGTTCACGAGGGAAACCTTCACAACGCTTTGGAGGATTTCACACGCGCCCTGGAACGCGACCCGAAAATGGCTACGGGATACGTGAATCGCGGATTTGTTCTGAATGATCTGCGCGAACCAGGTAAGGCGGCTCAGGACTTCGAAGCGGGAATTAAATTGCAGCCTCAATACGGAGAAGCGCACCTGGGCCTTGCCTACGCCGATCTGCAGCTTCATCGTCCGCACCCGGCCTTGACCCAGCTCGATGCCGCCGGAAAGATTCTCGGTAAAACCCATGCCTGGCATCTGGCGCGAGCCGAGGCTTATCGCCAGGGTATGGATTTCGCCCATGCCATTCCCGAATATCGACAGGCGCTCGATCAAATGCCGAACGATCTACCCACGGTACTTGCTTACGGTGACGCGCTTTATCACTCTGGTCACTTGCACGAAGCCGTTGAGGAATTGGCGGCCGCCGAGAAGCTCTCGCCGCAGGATGCCCAAATCTATGCGCTACGGGCACAGATCTACGCGCGGGAAAACGATCGTGACAATGCACATCGCGACATTCAACTAGCCGAACAATACGGCAATGGCCAATCCAAAATTCTGATGGCGACGGGAGACGCCTTTTTGACCTTAGGCGAGCGGGATGCGGCGATGCAGCGCTTCAGCCGAATTTTGGAGTCGCCCGGAGAACATCACATAAGCGTGCGGCTGGCGCTGGCCCGACTTTTCGCCGAGCGTGGCGAATACGACGATACTCGTCGTCAGGTGGCGTTAGGCTTTGCCGAGGCACGAGTAGAAGCGGAACCCATTTCCTCGCAGGACATCCTCGAAGCAGCCAATCTTTTCCTTGCGATCCACGACTTTGATCTGGCGGAGACCTATTTCGATAAGGCTCAACTCGCAGGGGCGAATTCCCGCTCGGTTACGATCGGACTCACGAACACCTATCTGGCAGAGGGCAAGACCCAGGCCGCAGGAAGAGAACTCGGGAACCTCGGCCCTCCCAGCGATTTCAGCGATGACTACGAGTACATGATGACCGCCGCGAATTTATACCGGCAACGTCAGGATTCGGTCCGGTCGCTTTCGGCGTTCGCGCAGGCCAGTTCTCTTGCCAGCCACGGAGAAGGCAACACGGCGGAGATCGCTCAATACGAAGAAGCTGATCAGGAAGGCCGGGAAATTAACGATAAGCTCAGCATCCTTCCGGAAGGAACCTTCGTTCCCGCGCTTGAGGATATAAACGTCTACACACTCGATGCCAAAATTCTGCGTGTAACCAATCCCATGTTGCTTCCTCCGCCGCGGCATTCTTTTCAGAGCCTCGCCGACACGCACTATCGCATTCACCTATCCGGATTCCCCGTAATTTCGGGTTTTGTGGGCGAGAGCCTGACCGCCGGACGGTTGCTTTTCCCTAGCGTCAATGTCGTCGAAGACCGCAACACATACGACACATTCTTGAACGGCGGTATTTCCCCAGTGCTGCACTTTGGGACAAATTCCATCACCTTTAATGGAGGATTGCAGTACACGATACGGCGCGACAGGATTTCCCCGCAATTGATGAGTCAGAACCTGTTCCGCCAGTTTCTTTACGTCTCGACGAATTCGTTCTTCAATTGGGTTTCAATTCATGGTAGTGCGACGCGGGAAGCCGGCCCCTTCACTGATCAGGACCTCCATTCGCGCGATGCATTTGCCAATGTCGAATTCACGGTAGGAAGGCCCTGGGGAAACACGTCTCTGCTCGCAGGGTATTCAGCTCGGGATCTGCTCTTCCGCCCATCGGTCGTGGAATTTTTCACGACAGCTTCCTATGCTGGCCTGCAGCATAAATTCGGTACACGGCTCAGTGCCGCATTGCTGGCTGAATCCCTGCGTTCCTGGGAGGTTTTTCACAGTAATTACGCAACGGCGCAGGCGCTGTTGCCAGGTGCAAGATTCGATTTGCGAGTCAATTCCAAATGGAGTGCGCATGGATCGTTCGTGCTTTCGCGCGGCGCCGGCTTCCACACGTATGACAACGCGCAAAGCGAGTTCACCGTCTCCTACCTTCGGCCCATTCATGGCACGCTGAAAGATGGGACGGCCGATGTGCCCGTGTCGTATCCGCTCCGATTCTCATTCGGCATCGCGCAACAGACGTTTTACAACTTTGGCGGATCGACCCGGACTACTCTCCTGCCAGTCGTGCATCTCACTCTGTTCTGAAGAGCGTGCATGTACGAAGAGCGCAGTTCCATGAATTCATTCCGCATTTCTAAATTGAGAAGATGAAACTCCATTCCCAAAGCGAGCATGGCAGCGGCAGTCACTCCGGAGGCAGTCCGCAGACCCAAGGCAAAACGATGCGATCGCAACTGGTTGGAGGTAGCCTCACCCTCCTGGCGGGATCGGGGCTCGTCGGAGTCACCAATCTCGTATACAACATCGCGACCGCCCGACTACTGGGCCCGACCGGATTCGCGCACGCGACCACGGTTTACACCCTGCTGATGCTGATGTCTGCTATCACGCTCTCGTATCAGGTTGTTTGTGCCAAATACGTGGCACGCCTCAACAGCATCAAGGAGCGCACTGCTGTATTTTCAACACTTCATCAAAGGGCCTGGATCACCGGATTTGCTCTTGGCGCGGTGTTGATTCTTCTGGAGCGCCCCCTCGCTAGCTATCTGAATTTGCCCGGGCTCCATCTCATTCCTTTGTTGGCGCTGGGAACTGCTTTTTACATCCCCCTCGGCGTTCGCCGCGGATACATCCAAGGAATCCATAAGTTCGGCCCCCTGGCGATCAATTTCCTGCTCGAAGGTGTCGTACGCCTGGCGGGAGTCTTCCTGCTGATCGGGGCCGGCATGGGAGTAGAGGGCGCCGTGCTGGCCAGTGTCTTCGCTGTCATGATTTCGTACTTCGCCGCATTCCCCAGCCCGGGTCTGCTCTCCTTAAGCTTTAGGCAGATCCCCAACTTTTTCCACGAGGCCTTGCAGGCGGTTGTCTTCTTCTCCGGCCAAACCATCATCAACAACTTCGATATCGTATTAGTGAAACATTTCTTCCCGGCAAGCGAAGCCGGACTGTACGCCGCCGTCGCGCTGGTCGGACGACTCGTGAATATGTGCGCGTGGTCCGTAGTGAATACGATGTTCCCCGTGTCGGCGGGCAAGTCTGGGGATAGCAGAGAGGATGGGTCTGTCCTCGGACTTTCGCTGGGGCTGGTCTTTGCTATCCTTGCGCTGCTGATCCTGGGCTTGTATTTGATTCCCAGCTTCTTGTGGAAGACTCTCTTCGGCGCGCACTTTCAGATTGGAAACACCGCTGCAATCTCGTCACTGCTTATTCTCTATGCGGTCACGGCGGGTATCTTCTCCCTCAGTTCAGTAATCATCACGTTTGAAATGTCGCGCAAGATCGCGAATACCAGTTGGATCCAGTTAACCTTTAGCGGCGTATTCATAGCCGGCATCTGCGCCTTTCACCAGACACTTCGGCAAGTTGTACTCGTACAACTTGTGCTGATGGTTGCTCTGCTTGCAGTTCTGGCAATTCCCCTTTTACTGAACAAAAGCGAATCTCAGGAACATGCTCACGATTTTCGAAGAGTTCGCTTGCTCCAGCAACTCTCCGAGGAAGAAGTCATCGCAGAATTTCTGCGAAGCGAATTTCATTATCCCGATTTCGATGAATACCGCGAGGTCTTCGAGGACATCGTGGCGAAGCCGGATCTCAGCAACCAGAGAGAGAACGAGCTGCGCCGAGCTCTGCTTTTTCTTCGACGAGGCGCGATGTGGCGCGAATTGCCCTCGGATACGCAATGGTTCGTGATCGGCCTGGCGCTCAAAGACGCTTCCCGCGTCCGCTTCTTTCCGCGGGCGCAGTGGCGCCGGATAGCAAAAGGAAGCTTTTACTTACCGCAAGCAGTCGAAAAGATTCGCGCTGCTTTGCAAATACAGACGGACGATTCTTTCTTTAACAAACTGCGACGCCTGAGCGTGTCGGTGCGTGAAGGAGATGTTAACCCAACCGTTTTGCTGATCGGCGTAAATACCACTGGGCCACTTACCATCCTCGACGGTAATCATCGCATGGCAGCAGCAATGCTCAACCAATCCCCGGCCCCATTCAGTCGATTCCGCTTTATCTGTGGATTCTCGTCGAAAATGACCCGCTGCTGCTGGTACGACACGAACATCAATACCCTGCTTCGATATTTCAGAAACATGATTCGGCATTTTTCTCACGACCCTGAATCAGAGATCGACAGATTTCAGCGGGCAGATCCCCGAGCGGAAATCCCCATAGCTGACCCTAAATAAAACCCCCGGTTCGGAATCGATCCTCGCCGAGACTCTTAACAGAACCCTTATCGAACCGGTTGGCTTTGTGGTGGGGGCGCACTTTCCTCGACTACGCTGTTGTCGCGGCGCCGCAATAACACTGGACTATTCTCTTTGCGGCGATCTTCTCGCTCTACCGTAAGCTTGTTCTCGACCTTTGTGTCATTTTGCCCGGCCACCTGAAACAACCGCTGTCCTTCGGCGGACTGCCGGCTCGCCAGACCAACGCTGACGTTTGCATCGGTTGCCTGCAACGCACTGTTGTAGTAGTACTGCGCGGTCTCTTGATCGCCTTCCATCTCTGAGAGATATCCGATATTGTTCCGCGCGAATGCGTTATTCGGGTCCAGGCGATACGCATCACGGAAATACTGCGTAGCCGATTTCAAATCGTTGCGGTTGATCGCAGACACTCCACGCAGGTTGAGTTCAGCGACGCGCGCCGCGAGAGTATTCTCATTTTGCATCCGGGCACGCAATGCTTTGCCGTTCTGCTCGGCCATATCGCTGACGGGCTTTCCTCTCCATGAAGAATTCAACGTCACCACGGCCGTTGCATCCGAGCGCATACTTGCAGCTTGGTCGTAGTATCTCAGCGCCTCCTGGGTTTCGCCTTCCCGCTCTTTGGCCACGCCAAGATTGTTGATCGTGAATACATTCTTCGGGTCGCGCGCGAGAGCCTGCTGCAGCAATACATCCGCTTCCGGAGCCCTTCCCTGCGCCAGCAACCGCACGGCTTCAACATTCTCATGGTTAATTTCCAGCGGCAGCTCAGGCACAGTGAGAGCTGCAGCCATGGGTTGTCCTGTAGCCCTGTCTGCCGTTGCCTTGTCGATGACGGCGTCGCTCGCATGAGTTTTTGCGAGCGAATAGAAATTCTGGGCTCGATCGATCTGCCCCTTCAACTCGGAGATGTATCCAAGATTGTTAAGAGTGAAAGGGTCCTCGGGATCGAGGAGATAGGCTTTGTAAAAGAAGGATTCTGCCTTCTCGTTTTGGTGCTTACGGAGAGCTTCGACGCCGTCTCGATTCAGCCGTTGCACCGGGGTCATGTGGCTGCGCCGCGGGATCGAAAGCTTAATGTCTCCGGCCATCGCATGAGATGCCCCGATCAACAGCATGCCGAGCATCCCGAGAACAACTGCGGTTCGTGGAAACAACTTACACTCCTTGTGCGACCGGATAAGTATTCGTGCGAAAGTTGGATGCCGTTTTCTCCATGATGTTTGTCGGGATATCTTCCGCATGGACATACATTTGCGACCACTCTCGAGGAGTCTGGGGCATCCAAAATTAGTTCCAAAACTATGCCGAGTGCCAGGGATTCCCGAATGGTTAAAGTGGTCTGTTGGCCTGTATTTGCTGGTCTTCTGCTTACCGGTATTCTTGTGAATCCCGGTGCCTCTAACGCCCAGGCAACTCCATCGAAGTCGGTGACCTCAGCATCGTCGGAACAGCCGGGTTCAGCCGAGGTGTCTCGAGAAAGCACGGATTCTGTGCAGCCCGTCTACCCTGCTAATAATGGACCTGAAATCGCCCTTGATCCATCAAGCCTGGTACCCGACCTACCTCAACTGCCGTCTTCGAAAGCAAGTCTGATCGGTGGCACTGTCGCGCGCGTGGATCACATCCGCGACGAGATCACGATACAAGTCTTCGGCGGTGGAAAGGTGAAAACCCTCTTCGATCCCCGGACACACATTTACCGCGACGGGAAAGCGGCATCTGTCACCGATATCCAAAAGGGCGAGCGAGTTTACGCCGATACCATGTTGCTGGACGGCAAAATCTTTGCACGAAATCTCAGGATTGGCGCACAGAATTCGCAAGGCGAAGGCCAAGGCGTTGTATTGTCCTATCGCAGCAATGACGGTTCGCTTGTGCTGCGCGACATGCTTTCGCCAAAACCGCTTAACTTGCGACTGGAACCAGATACCCGTATCGTCCGCAGCCACCAATCCGCGAACGCCCGCGACCTCGTGCCGGGAACCCTCGTATCAGTTCAATTTCAAAATCAGGGGGGCCACGCTATCGCCCGGCAGGTCTCGATTCTGATTGCTCCCGGCGCTGAATTTAGCTTCCTTGGGCGCGTCCTGACCTTGGATTTGCACTTAGGACTTCTCGTCGTTAGTTCCACCATCGACCACAAGAATTATGAAATCTATCTGGATCCCGGCGTCACGACACCGGATGACGACTTGCGGGAGGGGGCCGAGGTAACGATACTTGCCCGCTACGATGGAAGTCGCTACGTTGCGCGTGGAATCACGATTGAACCTCCGAAGTGAGCAGCTGTCCTAAGAAAGTTTCGGATGGTTCCTACTGCAACTGCTGCGGATTACACACCCCACCAACCGACTGCACTGGAGGCGTTGGCGGCGTAGCCCAGGGCACGCCCTGAAAGTCGAAGAACTCCGACATGTCGATCTGCGCCGCGTCCCGCTGCGTAAGCGATGGAAGGTTAAATCTTGTTTCGATGAACCTGAGAATCGCAGTGTAGTCTGCAACGGTATGCGAAACGTAATTCTTCTTCGCGTATGGAGACACGATCAAGAGTGGCACCCGATATCCGGTGTAGGTGAAGTTGCAAGTCGCACCGCCGCCGTTCGTGCAAATATCACCGGGCAGCAGATCAACGGGCGTGAGCCCATCCGGACTGATGGTCGATTGCGGCGGAACATGATCGTACAGTCCACCTGCTTCGTCGTACGTAAGAATAAAGGCGGTGTCGCTCCAGGACGTGCTGGTCATCAGAGCATTGATGAGGCTTGAGACATACGCCGCGCCGGTCTGAACATTGTTATCAGGATGTTCGTCGGTTCCAGAATCGTAGCCTCCCTCGATCAGCGCCACTTGCGGCAACGTTCCATTCTTCACATCCGTCAAATATTGCGATATAGGAACCACGTTGGCCGGCAACGGCTTCGGGCTGGCATAGTTCGCGAATTGGCGAAGGTATGTATCCGGCGATCCTGCTGCTGTATCCGTCGTATAGATCTTCCAGGAAATTCCCGCCTGCTGAAGCTCATCAAAAATCGTCGGAACGTTTAGTGGAGCATTGTCGGCCGCATCTGTACCTGGCGGATAGGCGTATCCCGCCGATGTGGCCGCGAAGAGGTACAGCCGGTTGATCTGCGTGCGGTCCATGGCAGGGGAAAACCATCGATCCGAAGTGGCAAAGTTCGAGGCCATGAAGTAGTAGTAATTCAGATCAGTGGCGTCGTAGTAGCCCATGGCGCGGAGCCCGGCTGTATCGCTGTACCCTTCATCCGCAGCAAACTTCCCGGCGTTGTAGACAAATCCATCCAACGTTGGCGTGCTTGACGTCGGGGCATGCAGGTTCCAATCAAGGTGACTTTCATCCCATGACGGCGTCAGGTTGTCGGTGCACACAGTCGCTAAATGAAATGCTGGGATCGTTCCAGTACCGTCCATCGTAGGGTTCGACGCATTAGCAGGCAGGCCGTCAAACTGTTGAGATGGGATCCCATTCGCCTGCCAGTACGCGGGGAGCTGTCCGAAATAGGTATCGAACGAGCGATTCTCCTGAGCCATGAAGACAATGTGGTTGATGGGATTCAATGTGGGATTAGAATTTCCGGTCAATCCTTGGCAACTAAGAAGGATTCCCACTACCCAAAGGACCAAAAAAGCCGAAATGAACCGCGACGTTAGCCGTCCGACCGCTGCCCTGCCGCTGGTGTAAATCGACATAGGCTTTGGATGAAGCTAGGCGGCAGAATGTTGGCAGGGTTGAGGCGGCACTAAGTCCATAACTGGCCGCGGGATACGCTCTTCAGCCGTTGCGTAGCCGGCCCGGGCGCGGCTGAGAATGGACCTCGGAAGGCGCTTCTGGCCCCTCTGAAGTTGGCATCATGCGGTTTGGCTTCTCGCCATTCGAGTCATGGTTCGCAGGTGTTCGGCCGTCTTCCGGTTGTTTTCGGCTTTTCCAATGGATCACGGTTTCGTCGGTCGGCGACTGCATTCTCTCTCGCCTTCCAAAGCCATTTCCTTCACTCTTCGCTTTCTCCCGACGACTCCCGGGGGGAAGAAAGATCAGTGAACGATCGATCCACTTCGAAGTGCGGCGAGTGATCGCTCGCAGGAAAAATGCCCGCGAAGGGAGCCAGTTCGGAAGCTTGCGGAATCGCGCCAACTTGCGCCGTGCTTCCAGTTGCTGGTGCAACTCAAAATGTCGAAGGTATTTACGAATCACGGCAGGCATGGTCATCCGCAACGCCGCCGAAAAATTCTGCACAGCCATTTCCTGAAGGCGAGCGGGCGACTGTAAGAGATCGCTGAGACAGGTGCTCAAATCTGCCGCATCCCCAGGGCGATAGAAAGCAATTGCGAGATCTTCCTCCTGCGCCATTTGTCGGAAGTCTTCGAGATCTGCGCAAACAATCGGGACCCCATAGGCACACGCCAGATGCGCAACTCCGCTGCATCCCGTTGACGAGGAATACGGCATAACGAGCGCCGAGGAACTCTGAAACAGATCCTCCATGTCGCTCTCCTCGACGTATCCCGTGAATTCGATGTGAGGGTGGTCGCCATATCGCTCACGGACCGATTCCACATATCCGGAGGCTTGCGGATGGTCTCCGCCGCCGATGACGAGTTTCACATTCTGAAGGCGCTCGGAAATCTGATGGAACGCCTCGATCATGAGTTCCAATCGTTTGTAAGTACCCCATTTTCCAAAGGCCAAAATGCGATGGATGGGATTCCCGCGCCGCGAAAAATAAGGGTACTTCGGGCTGTGAGCAAGAATTCCATGCGCCCGGACGTGAACATTTTCTCCGCCGTACCTTTCAAACAAAATCTTCCGGTAGCGCGGCATGAGCACAGAAACGGAATTGGAGAGCAGAAGCATCCGCGTGGCAAGTGCGCCAGCCATGCGATATGCTCCTGGAAATCGCACGCCGAGATCAGTGAGATCGACCGTATCCATCAGGTGATGCAAAGTGACGTGGGTATACCTGCCCCCGGCCCGGGAAAGCAGCGGCGTCATCAGGCCAGCGAAAGCATTGAGCGGATTTCTGCCGAAGGTGCTGAACAGCAGGTTGAACCATACAATGTCGGGCTTGAGTTCCCGCAGGCGGGACAGCAAGCGAAACGTACTCCGTGGGTTATCCGGCGACCAGCAGCGCAACACAGAAAATCCATCCAGCTCTACAGCGGGAGAAGGAATCTCGTCTGCGAGGATCGTAAGATTGACGAAAGGGTTTCGCTGCAGTTCCTGAGCGATGTGATAACCGTATTCGCTGAGTCCTCCGTGACTTGGAGGAAACGTCGTTACCAGACAGATATTCATTCGGCTGCAAGGGTCCCGAAGGCTGCAATTCTGGAGTTATGATGAGCTTGGCGGATCGAAAGTTGGCGGCCTTCGGCCCTCGACAAGTCGGTCCGGAGAGCCTTTCTGACTAAGCCCTTGCAAGTACCTCGCAGGACTCAGGTTGAAAAAGTCGGCGACAGAACGTTGCGCGAATTTGTGCACTTGCTTCGCTGACGGAAGCGCCAGTAATGACGACGATGTCGGGCGCCATGGCAACAAGATTAAGGTACGATTGCCGATTCAAGCGAAGGAATTCGAGCGGATATTCAGGCTTACGCGCGCGCGCCAATTCCGGATCAGCATCCACCATATACGCAAGATCAGGTTGAGGCGCGAAATAGAGAAGAAGCCTCGCAAAAAAACGAGCGAAGCCGTGATCGAGCGGCAAGTTGGCTAGCTCATCGTAAATGTATCGATCAAAAATGACGACGTCGTACTCCCCTGCGAGCTTGAGGCGCCGCGCTTTCAATAAGAGACTCCAGGCATCCGCGAAATAAAGCGCCAGGCGGGCGATCCGGACCGGCCAACTTGTTACGTTCTTGTCCCTCCGCTGCACAGGACGTTCCGCGCAACCGATGCCCTGCTCTCCACCGAACAACTTACTGCTCGCCCGCTCTCGCAATCGAGAGCCAACAACGACATCGTCCCACATTCTCAGTACATTGACTGTGCAGCCGCAGTCATGTAACCATGATCGCAACACATCGATCTGCGTGGTTTTGCCCGCTCCATCAATTCCGGAAAAACTTACGATCCTCACTGCTGATCTTGCCGCCATAGTCATTACCGCGCGCCCGGCGGTTTGCTTGGCGTAGCGGCTGTCAAAGCAACGACGGCGCCAATCGCGACTCCGGCCCCAATGATCGCTCCCGTTCTGAGCACAATGGTTCGAACGCGGTGTTGTTTCGCGGGAGCCATCGCAATACCCGCCGGTTGAGAAGCCGCGATGCCTCCGGCATTTGGCGCCTCTGCAGCCGCTGTCCCGACGGGCTTCTGAGAGTTCGCCTCGGGCTGAGATTTCTGACTCGTCGATTGATTACCTGCCTGAGAAAGCAGAATTGGCGAACCATCGTTTCGGTTTCCTGAACCGTCTGAAGGCAAGGCGGACGACTGGGAACGCACGGCCCCGGGACTGTCCGGGAGCGGAGTAACAGATTTCTCTACGGCCTGCTCGGAAGAGGCAGTTTGCTTCGAGTTCGCGGTTGCGTCCGTTTGCGCCGAGAGCATCCCGCACAGAAGTCCCCATACTGCCACGCTCGAGTAGATCCAATAAGGAGTCGCCCTTTTCATCCGCACCCCCTCAGAGAATTTCAGTATCGGTTAGCTCGCTGCCTCAAGATCTGCTGCCCCCGCCATCCACGTCTGATTTTGCGGAATTTCATACTGCGGCAGCGCGTGGAAGCTCTGGACAGCTTCATCCGAAGTCTCAAACACTTCAAACAAGCGATCGACTTTCATGAGCTCAAGGATTACTGCGGAGCCCGGCGCCACGGCTGCCAGCTTTACATCCCCGTCCCGCTTCATGGCTTCATCCATGCAATGCAACAGCATTTCGACACCGCGACTGTCGATATCTTTGATTTGGGAACAATCCAGGACGATCCGGGGACGGCCGACTTCAAGAAGCGCCTGCAACTCATTGCGGAATGCCTCGGCGTCGGCTCGATAGAGCCTCTCGGGAACTTGCATAACGATTACCGGTCGATTGGGGTGCATGTTTGCATTACTCCTGGACTAGGATTCAAATTCAGCTGTCGCGTTCATCACGTGAACGTTTCGTTTGAGCGGATACTGTTCGGCGCGCGAGTCCTTTGCATCAGATGATTCGGCCGCGCTTGCTGTCGTTCTCTTGCTAACGCCCCGTTCGTCCGTCCGATTCGAACGGATGAGACTCGGGTCAGAAATTCTTACCAGAACGTCGCGTTCCAGATTCAGGAGGCGGCTCGCGGAAACAAGCGAGTGGCGCACATCAAGCCACATGCCGACATATGTATTCGCAAGGACCGTCGTGTCCTCTACCACGGTTCCGTAATCGACATGGGATCCACTCTCGATGTTGCTGGAGCGCGTGATTAAAGCGCCTTCTCCTATGATGCAGTTGCGCCCAAGGTACGAGGGGCCAACCACTCGTGCTCCGCGTTGAACCTGAACTCCCGAGTCTGCCCAAATACCGGGCCGCAACTGCGTCCCGAACGGGTGCAGATGGCAGCGCGACTGGAAGGCGTCAATGACCAATTGGCGCAGTTCCCGAGCCTCCGTGATGCGCCTGGTGTACTCGCGAACGAAGTAAGACTCTGTGAGATAGTCTCCGGTCACAAGCCCATTTCGCCAGTCTCCGCCGTCTCGCTGCCGTCCTATGCTGGAATTGACCACCCACAAATCTAGTGGCCCCCGGGCGTCAGCGGCCCGAGTTACCGTTTGCGCGCCTTCACAATGAAAATTCAATAAGTCAGCGGCGCTTGCCTCGCTGTAGGCGCTGGGCCTTGCCAGAAAAGCACAGTCGATGCCATTGCTCGCGTACGCTTCCAGCACCGATACAATGGCAGACCAGATATCGTCTGCGATGTACACATCGAGATCATCGGGAACTCGGCGAAACTGCGGCGTAAGTCCCAGGATGTCCCGATGCAAAACCAGGGTGGATTTGATGTTCGCCCCGGTAAACTGCTCGACCGCACGCTCCACCAACGAACGACCAAGCAGTTCCACGAACTCAATGGGCTCGCTTAAGAGCCCGGAGGAACCGCCAAGGCGTTCGTTACCGCTTTGTGGGCTGAGTGCGGAATCAAACTTGTCCGACTCCGCTTCAACAACGACTATGGCCCCTACTTCCACGCAGCAATCTGTCCCCTCTTCGAAAAAAAGTTATCCGTGAATTTGCCGTTCCGACGTGGGGGCGACAGCCAGAGTTTCAGAGCACGCAGAAGGCGTGAGATCGGAAAAATTGGAAGACAAAACATTGCGAACCGCGTTCCGGCGCCGCGCAATCCGGCGCTTGGGAAACAACAGGTCACGCATCTTCAATTTTGCCTTATGCAGTTGCGATTTCGAATTTCCGATGGAGCAGTGCAACAGTCGCGCAATTTCGTGGTGCTGGTATCCCTCAATCTCGTGCAGTGCAAATACCGTGCGGCACCCATCGGGAAGTTCCTCGATCGCGCGGAGAAGAGCGATGCGGTCGATGGCGCCGGCAAGTCGTGGATCTTTCTTGCCGATGTCATGCGCTAAAGAAGGTGACTCTGCCGAAACCGGCTCGCTCAGCGAAAACACCGCTCGCGATTTCTGGCGCCGCAGTTTCATTAGAACCGTATTGACTGCGATTCGATACAGCCATGTTGAGAACGCCGCCTCACCTCGAAATGTTCCGATAGTCCGAAAGACCTGGAGGAATGCTTCCTGCGTGAGATCTTCAGCCTCTGCTACATCTTTCGTCATCAGCAGGCATACGGAATAAACACGCTTTTTGTGCAATTCAAAGAGACTGGCAAAAGCTTGCTCGTCACCTCGTTGCGCGCGCTGAACCAGGTTATGCTCTGTACTCTGATTCTTCGTCGCCGTTGCTTCCTTCTGGACGGGAATCAAGTTCGCAGAGGTGGAGGAAATTACGCAACTCGCCATGGTAGTCTCCTTACGATCTTTGTCTTGATTGAGCACACTCGGTTGAGAGAGTGTGTCCAACTTCGTAAGCCTAGTGAATTCGGCCCGTTTGCTCTATCGGTGTGTGGCTGTAAATGGGGGTGCGTGTTGCTGTACGGAAAACCGAGAAAAACCTAGAAGTGAAAGATTTTTTCTACAGCGAAGCGCGACTTTCAGCAGCGAACCGTGTTAAAACGCCGCGGGCCGGTTTTTCTTGCAGGTTACGGTCTTGGGTGTACAACCAATGAGTATATCGGTCAGCCGCGTGGGTGACACCCACGTGCAGCAAATTAATACAATCGAAATCCGACTTCTACACTGACCTGTACATTTACAGGCTGGCCATCTTTACGCGCAGGTTCAAAACGCCACTGTTTTACGGTCTCGAGAGCTTTTGCGTCCAGTCCGTAACCCAGACCTCGCACAACTCGGATGTCGCGGGGATGACCTTCGGCATCGACGATCAGCCACAGAATGCAGGTACCTTGAACTTTTGCCCTGCGAGCTTCCTCGGTGTACTCTGGATCGGGCGTATCCACAGGCTGCGGAGCCGTAATCCCACCACCCACTTTGTAGACGCCTCCTCCAATTCCACCGCCGCTCCCGTGACCGACGCCAGGACCGTGACCTTCGCCAACACCACCGCCGGAACCCGAACCAATGCCCCCGCCGGAACCAATGCCGTTTGAAGGCGGAGCCGAGGGCAGCGGTGGGGCGGATGGATTGCCGAGATTCGGCATGTGGTTCTCCGCCAAGTGAACCTGCGGAGGCACGACGACAGTTGGTTGAACCGCGAGTTTGGGTTTGTCATTCCGGAGAACGATCTGCGGTGGAGTGATTTGCTCCATGGCGAGTTTGGGCAGCTGCGCCTTGGGCGCGGGCAACGGGTCGTGGTCACCACCGCCGCCCCCGCCGCTCACAACCTCCTTCGAAGGGTGGAGAGCGTAGGTATCGGGTGACGGTGCTATCAATGTCACCGTCTCCCTTTGCTTTACTTGCTGCACGACATGGTGCCCCAGGTACGCACTTGCCAGAATTAGCCCAAATAAAACGGTGTGCACCACCGCCGAACCTTTAAGTCCTGCTGCACGATAATTGTTGTATTGGCCCCATACCTCAATTGCTGCCAGGGGATCCTGCCCGCGAAAACTCACTTTTTGCGTCTGCGCCATTTTTCCAACCCCAAATGCTCGAGTGCGTGTTCCGACCAAGGTCGGATAGCTTTGTTCGACCGCGCGGCTTCCTCTGACTCTCTCCACGGCTTCTATAGATGCGATGCGTTCGGGAGCGGTTGACGCGGAGGTGAATCGGGCCTGGAGTTGTAACAAATATTCAGACTTACGGCGATATCCGACAGCTGCGCGGCAGTAAAGATCGTTTGAGCTGGAGTGGCTGTTTGCGAAAAAGAGGGATATCCACGCGTTTCAGACTCTAATCTGTCTCAAGCAGGACGATAAGGCCGTGCCAATCTTCCCCCGCCTAACCATTTCCAGCTAATGTATTTTTATGTTTTGCCTACAGCTATAACCGTATTGTTCCACCGGCAGGAATGGCTCTATCCTTCAATCCTCGACACAACGCCCCAAAAGCGGGTACCGGTTTGCTGGGAACAATCGGTACCCGCTTCCCCATTCGGCAGCAACCCTCAATCAATAAATGCGCGAACGCCAAAGCATGCTAAGGCTGCTAGATCGTCGTTACGTTTTGATTCGGAGGTAAGGGGGAAGGCTTGTGTGCCAGAACTACTGACTTTCCGCCTGCGCGCACTCATCCATTATGGCGGGAATTTGGCATACAGAAGTCGACGGGATAATTACTTCTACCAGAGTGCCGGGATTCGCATTCGCGATCTTCAATTCGCCGCCAAACTCGCGCGCTCGCTGCTTGATACCACGAATTCCGACGCCAAGGCTGCCCGGATGGAGTTCCGCGACCTTAGCGCTGATTCCGCGGCCATCGTCCTTGACTGTGATCACAGTTTGCACGCCACGTTGAGCGAGCGTAATCCAGACCTGTGTAGCGCTAGCATGCCGGAAAACGTTCGTGAGCGCTTCCTGGACAATTCGGAAGATAGCTGTTTCCAGATCGGGCGCTAGCCGCGGAAATTCCCTGGGTTGCACGTCCAGGCACGTTTGGATCCCGCTGCGCTCCGTGAGTCCGTCGGCATACCACGAGATCGCCGACAACAACCCCACTTCGTCGAGGAGCGGCGGATGCAAAAGATGAGACATGCTGCGCACTTGCTGGATGGCCCGGTCGATAATACTGATGGCCTCGCCGCAGGCGCGTCGGATGGATTCGGGCGATCCTTGCTGGACCGTGCTGTCGAGAACAATCTTGGCTACGGCTAGCTCCTGCCCTAGCCCATCGTGTAGCTCTCTGGCAATTCGCCGGTGCTCCTGATCCTGCATGGTCATCAGCCGCACCGAAAGTTCACGAAGTTCGGCCGTACGCTCGTCAACCATTTTCTCGAGCTTGGCGGCATTCTCTCGAATGGACTGCTCCAGCAGCTTGCTGTCGTGAATGTCGGAACAGGTACCGTACCATCGCGCGATAGCTCCCTTATCATCGCGTATAGGAACGGCTCGGGCTCGAAACCAGCGGTAAAGCCCTTCCCGCGAGCGCAGCCGATATTCGGTTTCGTAGTTCTCGCCGCAGGCCACGCATCGCTCCCACTCCGCCTTGGCTCTATCCTCATCTTCCGGATGAACGTATGCCATCCAGCCTATCCCATCAGCCGAACCGCTGGGAGCACCCGTGTACTCGTAGAACCGGTCGCTGATGTAATCGCGATAACCATCGGTCTGTCGACTGAAGATGATGTCGGGCGCGGTGTGAATGATGGCATCGAGTTCCTGGTTCTTATGAGCCAGCATAAGATTGAGTTGTTCCAACACCTCCGCGCGGCGCTCAAGTTCCTCCGTCCGCTCCTGGACGCGATTCTCGAGCTCCAGGTTCAGAGTTTCCAACTGCCGCGTCTTGCGGTGCAACTCGGCAAACACTTTTACCTTGGCGCGGAGTAGTTCGGGAATCACCGGGACCGAAATGTAATCGACGGCCCCACGCTCATATCCCTTCAGCCGGTCCAGATCAGTCAGATGAACCGCGGAGATCAGGATGATTGCCACCTTCTGAAAGCGCGGGTGCTGCCGGATCATAGTGGCCAACTCAAAGCCATCGAGATCGGGCATGTTTACATCCATCAACACGATGGCGACGTCCGTCTTCAAAAGCCGCTCGAGCGCTTCCTTGGCGGAAGTGGCCTTGATCAGGCGCTCGTCCAGCTCTTCCAGCATGACCTCGTAACTTAAAATCTTCGCTGGCTGGTCATCCACAAGCAGGATGTTGACTTTGTCGTCTGCCTTCATGTTCTATCCGTGCTTCCTCGTCGTCTTCCTCACCGGTGAAGCCACATCCGCAACGCCGAGAGCAGTTGTTCAGTGTTTACTGGCTTCGCCAAGTACTCTGATGCGCCGGCCTCCAGGCATTTTTCCCGGTCACCCTTCATCGCCTTCGCGGTGAGGGCGATGATGGGCAGACGCCTGAATTCCTGGTTAGCTCGAATCGCCTGCATGGTTTCATACCCGTCCATCTCGGGCATCATCACGTCCATGAGAACGATCGCAACGTCAGGCGTCGACTCCAGAATGGCGATCGCCTCTCGACCGGTGCTCGCAGTGAGGACGTTCATGCGGCGACGCTCGAGAACGCTGCTGAGAGCGAAGATGTTACGCACGTCGTCATCCACCACCAGCACGCGTTTTCCGGCAAGCGCCTCATCGGAACGATGTAATTGCTCAATCATTCGCTGCTTGTTGGGCGGAAGATCGGAAACCACCCGATGCAAGAAGAGCGCCGTCTCGTCGAGCAACCTCTCCGGCGATTCCACGCCCTTCAGCACCACACTGCGCGCCAGCATATGCAGCCGGGCGTCTTCATCCGGCGACAATTCCTTGCCGGTGAACACCACGATGGGCAGGTCCTTCAGTTCGGGGGTGTCGCGGAAACGCTCCAGCAGGTCAAAGCCAGACATATCCGGCAATCGCAGATCGAGAACCACGCAGTCGAAGGATTCTCGTCTTACCGCCTCCAGCGCTTCATTTCCAGTGGCAGCTGCGACGACGTCGATATCGTCGTAACCGAGCAACTCCCGGATACTGAGCTGTTCCGCAGGATTATCTTCGATCACCAGCAGGCGCTTCTTGCGCGGTAGCGCGTACTCTTTGATTCGGCCCAGAGCATGGTCCAGACCTTCTGTGGTGGTCGGCTTGGTCACGAATGAAAACGCGCCGCGCGAAAGCCCATGATGGCGGTCCTCATCCAGAGTGAGCATCTGCACCGGGATGTGCCGCGTAGCCGGATCCTGCTTCAAGTGATTCAGAACCGTCCAACCCAACATGTCCGGCAGGAATACATCCAGCGAAACAGCCGTCGGATGAAACTCCTTTGCCAACGCCAGTGCTTCAGCCCCACCTGTCGCTACCAGAGTCTTGAAGCCCTTATCGCGAGAGAGATCCCGCAACACTCTCGCGTAGTGCGCATCGTCTTCGACGATCAGAAGAACGGCATCCTCCGGATGCAGGTTGTCGCGATCGTCCGGGATGTGCTCGATTGCTCTCTCGGCAACATTCACTGCCGAGGGTGGCAACGGAGAGACCGGAGCAGCAGCTCTTTTCTCTCCACTGGCGGCCGAGGTAGATGGCCCCTTGTACATAATGGGTAAGAACAAGGTGAACGTACTACCCTGCCCGGGAACGCTGCGCAACTGGATCTCTCCACCCAACAGGCTCGCCAACTCGCGGCTGATGGCGAGACCCAACCCGGTACCGCCGTACTTCCGGCTCGTGCTGGCATCTGCTTGCTGGAATGCCTCGAAGATGATTCGTTGTTTATCGGCGGCGATTCCCACACCTGTGTCAGCAACCTCAAACGCAACCACCGGTGCGGCCTTTCCAAGGATGGGATGATCGGGGCTCCATCCCGTCGCTGCCAGCGAAACAGATAGGCTGACCGCTCCTTGCTCGGTGAATTTGAACGCGTTGGACAGCAGGTTCTTGAGAACCTGATGAAGGCGTTTGGAGTCGGTGACCAGGCTGCGCGGCAGATGCGGATCCGTATGGACATTGAAGGCCAACCGTCGGCTCTCCGCTTCATGCCGGAACGGCCTTTCCACCGTATCGACCAGGCTTGCGAAGAACACCTCTTCTGCCTCGACTGAGACCGTCCCGGATTCGATCTTCGAAAGGTCGAGAATATCCGTGATCAGGTTCAGAAGATCTGTTCCTGCTCCATGGATGGTACGCGAGAACTCGACCTGTTTCGGCGTGAGATTGCCATCGGGATTGTCGCTGAGCTGCTGACCGAGAACCAGAATGCTATTCAACGGCGTACGCAACTCGTGCGACATGTTGGCAAGGAACTCTGACTTGTACTTCGATGTGAGAGCAAGTTCCTTCGCTTTCTCTTCCAAAGCCCGGCGAGCTTGCTCGATTTCCTGGTTCTTGCGTTCGACTTCGACGTTCTGCTCTGCCAACTGTTGTGCCTTCTGCGCAAGTTGCTCGTTCGTTTGTTGCAACTCTTTTTGCTGCATCTGCAGTTCGGTCGCGAGCTGTTGCGACTGCTTCAGCAATGCCTCCGTCTGCATCGTCGCTTCAATACTGTTGAATACGATTCCGATGCTGGCCGTAAGCTGCTCCAGGAAAGCCAAATGCGATGCCGTGAAAACCGTCAACGATGCCAGCTCGATCACCGCCTTGACCCGGTCTTCGAACAGTACTGGCAAAACCACGACGTTGCGGGGAATCGCTTCAAATAATCCGGAGCGCACCGAAACCGTGTTCGGCGGCAAATCGGTAATCAGCATCCGATGCTTTTCCGCCGCGCACTGACCCACCAGCCCTTCACCGATCTGCAATCGGCGCAGATGCCCGTTGCCGCCGTCGCTGGCAAACGCAGACAACAACACCAGCTCCGCTGAATCGTCGCTTTCCATTTGATAGATGACGCCCTGTTGCACGTTGATCAGCGGGGAGAGCTCCGACAGCAGCAAACGGCCGACGGTGGCAAGATCGCGTTGGCCTTGCAGCATTCCCGTAAAGCGCGCCAGATTCGTCTTGAGCCAGTCTTGCTCCGTATTGCGGTCCGTCGTGAGCCGCAGGTTGTCGATCATGGTGTTGATGTTGTCTTTCAACTGCGCTACTTCGCCACGGGCCTCGACTTGAATGGACCGGGTCAGATCGCCCTTCGTAACAGCAGTGGCGACTTCCGCGATTGCTCTCACCTGGTTCGTGAGGTTATCGGCGAGCAGGTTCACGTTTCCGGTCAGATGCTTCCACGTTCCCGCGGCGCCTGGAACGTTCGCCTGGCCACCGAGACGTCCTTCCACACCGACTTCGCGCGCGACCGTCGTGACCTGATCCGCAAAAGTCGCGAGCGTATCGGTCATGTTGTTGATAGTTTCGGCCAGCGCAGCGACTTCGCCTTTGGCGTTCACAGTCAGCTTTTGAGTCAGTTCCCCGTTAGCAACCGCCGTGACGACCTTCACAATACCGCGCACCTGCTCGGTGAGGTTGGCCGCCATCACGTTGACGTTGTCGGTTAAATCTTTCCAGGTTCCCGCGACACCAGGCACTTCCGCCTGTCCGCCAAGCTTGCCCTCGGTACCGACTTCGCGTGCTACACGGGTGACCTCGGCAGCGAAGGCGTTCAACTGATCCACCATCGTGTTGATGGTGTTTTTCAACTCAAGAATTTCGCCCTTCACGTCGACCGTGATCTTGCGCGATAAGTCACCGCGCGCCACTGCCGTAGTAACTTCGGCGATGTTTCTCACCTGGCCTGTCAGGTTCCCTGCCATTGCATTTACGGAGTCCGTCAAGTCTTTCCACGTACCGGCCACGCCTGACACATTGGCTTGGCCGCCAAGGCGTCCCTCGCTGCCCACTTCTCGTGCCACGCGGGTCACTTCGGCCGCGAATGACCGCAACTGCTCGACCATCGTATTGAGCGTTTCTTTGAGCTGCAGAATCTCGCCTCGAACGTCCACAGTGATCTTTCGTGAAAGATCGCCGCTGGCAATGGCCGTCGCCACTTCCGCGATGTTGCGCACCTGCGCCGTCAGGTTTCCGGCCATGAAGTTGACGTTGTCTGTAAGATCCTTCCACGTTCCTGCCACACCGGGAACGTTCGCCTGGCCGCCCAGCTTGCCTTCCGTTCCAACTTCGCGGGCCACACGCGTCACTTCGCCGGCAAATGCGTTCAATTGGTCCACCATCGTATTGATGGTGTTCTTCAACTCGAGAATTTCGCCCTTCACGTCGACCGTGATCTTGCGCGACAAGTCGCCGCGAGCCACAGCCGTCGTCACCTCGGCAATGTTTCGGACTTGGGCCGTGAGGTTTCCGGCCATGGAGTTCACCGAGTCTGTCAGATCTTTCCACGTTCCGGCCACGCCGGGCACCTGCGCCTGACCGCCCAGTTTTCCTTCGGAGCCGACTTCGCGGGCCACGCGCGTCACTTCAGCGGCGAATGCATTCAACTGATCCACCATCGTGTTGATGGTTTCTTTCAGCAGCAGGATCTCACCGCTCACGTTGACCGTAATCTTCTTGGACAGGTCACCGCTCGCAATCGCGGTCGAGACCTCGGCAATGTTCCGGACCTGCCCGGTCAGGTTGCTGGCCATCGAGTTCACGGAATCCGTAAGATCCTTCCAGGTACCGCCAACGCCCGGCACCACAGCCTGACCACCAAGTTTTCCATCCGTACCGACTTCGCGGGCCACACGCGTCACTTCTGACGCGAACGACCGGAGCTGATCCACCATCGTATTGATGGTGTCTTTGAGTTCGAGAATTTCGCCTTTGACGTCGACCGTGATCTTGCGCGACAAATCGCCGCGGGCCACCGCCGTGGCCACTTCCGCGATGTTTCTTACCTGGCCCGTGAGGTTACTGGCCATGAAGTTAACGTTATCGGTAAGGTCCTTCCATGTGCCGCCGACTCCGGGGACCAGCGCCTGCCCACCAAGCTTTCCTTCCGTACCGACTTCCCGGGCCACGCGCGTTACTTCACCGGCAAATGCGTTCAGCTGATCCACCATCGTGTTGATGGTGTCCTTCAGTTCGAGAATTTCGCCTTTCACATCGACCGTGATCTTGCGCGACAAATCACCGCGAGCGACGGCGGTGGTTACTTCGGCAATGTTTCGAACCTGGGCGGTAAGGTTGCCGGCCATCGAATTCACCGAGTCCGTAAGATCCTTCCAGGTTCCGGCAACTCCAGGAACGTTGGCTTGCCCGCCCAAACGGCCTTCGCTACCCACCTCGCGGGCCACGCGAGTTACTTCGCCTGCGAACCGATTGAGTTGGTCCACCATCGTGTTCAGCGTTTCCTTCAGCTGCAGAATCTCGCCGCGCACGTCGACCGTAATCTTTCGCGAAAGATCGCCGCTCGCAATGGCAGTCGCCACCTCTGCGATGTTGCGAACCTGTCCGGTGAGGTTGCTGGCCATGAAATTGACGTTGTCGGTCAGATCTTTCCATGTACCGCCTACGCCGGGCACGCGCGCTTGTCCACCAAGTTTTCCTTCCGTGCCGACCTCTCGGGCCACGCGCGTCACTTCACTTGCGAATGCATTGAGCTGGTCCACCATCGTGTTAATGGTGTCTTTGAGTTCGAGAATCTCTCCCTTCACATCGACCGTGATTTTGCGCGATAAGTCGCCGCGGGCCACGGCCGTCGTGACCTCCGCGATGTTGCGCACCTGCGCCGTCAGGTTCCCGGCCATGGCATTCACGGAATCCGTCAGATCCTTCCACGTTCCAGCAACGCCCGGTACGATCGCCTGTCCGCCGAGTTTTCCTTCAGTACCCACTTCGCGGGCCACGCGCGTCACTTCGGAGGCGAAGGATCGCAACTGGTCGACCATCGAGTTGATGGCCTCTTTGAGCTGCAGAATCTCGCCCCGCACGTCCACAGTGATCTTTCGAGAAAGGTCGCCGCTCGCCACAGCAGTGGCAACCTCGGCGATATTTCGCACCTGGCCGGTGAGATTGCTGGCCATCGAGTTCACTGAGTCCGTAAGGTCCTTCCACGTTCCGGCAACGCCCGGGACCAGCGCCTGCCCACCGAGTTTTCCATCGGTTCCGACTTCTCGGGCGACGCGCGTCACTTCCGCCGTGAACACGCCAAGCTGACCGATCATTGTGTTCACCAGGTTTGCGGAACGGAGGAATTCGCCCTCGAGCGGACGGCCGTCGACCTCAAGCCGAACGGTTTGTGTCAGATTTCCCTGGGCCACCGCGGCAATCGCGTGTGTCACCTCCGCCGTGGGGCGAAGTAGATCTTCAACCAGGGTATTTACTGAGACTTCGATCTCGCCCCAAGCCCCCCGCGACTGGTGGAAGCGCGCCCGCTCGCGGGTCCGGCCCTCCTTCCCCACCGTTTTTCCAATCCGCTTCAATTCCCGCGCCATCTGCTGATTGGCCGCAACAATCTCGTTGAAAGCGTCGGCAATCTTGCCGGGCAGCCCGGTCCACGCGCCGGGTAGTCGTACAGAAAAGTCACCGTCACGGACTGAATACAAGCCCGCCAGGATCATCCCCAGATCTGGCGCGGACTCAGCCACTAGCACGGAATTTCCATTTCCCTGCGGATGCTCACGGTTCTCTTTCGCAATGGTCAGAGTATTTTGTTCGCTCTTCTTCAAGATCGCGCCCTCCGGCATGGACTGGGAACATTGCTACGCAGTCGGTCAGTCCGCATCGAACTGAGCAATATGCCGTTAATTTCGAGTTGATCAGGGGCGAGAACGCGCGCGCAGCAACACCTGTCACCTGGCTCTCGGAAACCAAGTCGGGTGAGCGGACGGCACTACCCCAGAGTTACTACAAAATGGTGTCACGAACCTTAATTCGCTCCCCTAGGGTTTTTACTGTATTTCTGCTGCAAAGACGCCACCCGATGCTGGTTTCAATGCTTCCTGATACAGAGGCTAGCCTTTCGATATAACTCGCGGAGGGATTTGTACATCCTAGTTTCGAGAATTCGACCGAGTCGTTCGCCCGCGTGCGCAGGCATCGACCTGAAAGGATGGCGGAAATGAATCAACGGAAAATTAGACTTCTCATCGAAGCTGGATTGGCGGCGGGCCTGCTCTTCTTGATTTCGATAGCTGCTGCCCAAAACGCTGCACCGCAGCCTCAATCACCACCAGCACAAGCTCAAAGCGCGGCCGCACAGCCCAGCCAGGCGCAGCGTCTCGCTCCCGGCAGCGTCATTCCCGTACAACTCAACAAGACTGTCGACGCGAAAAAGGTTAAGGTAGGCGATCAGATCGTCGCCAAGGTTACGCAGGATCTCAAGCGCCAGGACGGCCAAGTCATCGTTCCCAAGGATACCGAGGTCGTCGGCCACGTCACGGAAGCTCAAGCAAGAACGAAAGAAGAGAAAGAGTCCCAGCTCGGCCTTGCGTTTGATCATGCCACGATGAAGAACGGCGCGAACCTCGACATGCCGATGTCGATTCAGGCGGTGATCGGCCCACAGAATTCCGACACCGCCGGTTCAGAAAGTTCCGGAGGCTCAGCTCCATCTGCGGCACCATCGCCCTCGCCATCCGGCGGCGGAATGCCATCCGGGGGCCGAGGCGGAGCGGTTGGTGGAGGTAGCCAAGTGCCGTCCAGCGCGCCTCCCACCGACACCGCTGGAACAGGAGCGCCGTCCGGTGCATCTCGGCCTCCGATTACGGCCAATACTCAAGGCGTCATCGGACTAAAAGACATGAAGCTTTCAACGGCAGCCGACGCAAAACAAGGCTCGGTGCTGACTTCCGACAAGTCCAATGTCAAGCTGGAAAGCGGCACTTTCATGCTGTTAAAGGTTGTTCAGTAGTTAACTCTCTGAGGCTGGAGGTTCTATGCGTAAAGTTCGGGCATTTTGGTCGATTTGTTCCCTGCTCGCTGTTTGCGCTGTATTGGGCCTGTCTTCGATGGCATCGGCTCAAGTTGAAATTTCGGTCTCTTTTGGTCCTCCGCCGTTGCCGGTCTACGAACAACCCGTTTGTCCGGGTGACGGCTACCTCTGGGTGCCGGGTTATTGGGCGTGGGACGAAGACTACGACGACTATTATTGGGTGCCGGGAACCTGGGTCGAAGCTCCGGAGGTCGGTTATCTCTGGACTCCACCGTGGTGGGGTTGGAGCGGCGGCGCCTACCTTTTCCATGCAGGTTACTGGGGCCCGCATGTCGGTTTCTACGGTGGCATTGACTACGGCTTTGGCTACTTCGGTGACGGATTCGTCGGCGGCCGCTGGGACCACGACCACTTCTTCTACAACCGCGCGGTCGTGAATGTGAATGTCACTAACATTCACAACGTCTATAACGAAACCGTAGTGCGGAACACGGTCAACCACGTCAGCTTTAATGGAGGCCCAGGCGGCGTAGCGGCGCGGCCCCGTCCACAGGACGAAATCGCGGACCACGAACGCCATCTTCCTCCCGTTTCAGCCCAGCAACAACACCTGCAGGCTGCGCGCGGGAACCCGCAACTGCGGGCAAGTGAGAACCACGGAAGGCCACCTATCGCCGCCACAGCAAAACCAACTGATTTCCGCGGCAATGGTGTAATCGCTGCTCGCGAAGCGGGGGGCGAGTACCATCCTCCGGCCAATCGGGGAGGGTCCGCGCCGCGGGCTGAAAACCAGCCAAATCGAGGCGGGCCAACAACGGGCAGTGGCAACAACCACACCGCAACTCACCCGAAGGAATTGCCACCCATGCAGCGCCCTCCAGCTCCAAACACAGGGAATGCCGCGCGCGATCAGAAGTACCAGCAGCAACAGCAAAAGCTTTACGCGAAGCAGGAACAGGAACGGCAGAAATTGCAGGCTAAACAGGACCAGGAACACCAGCGCATGCAAAAACAGAATGCCAATCAGGCCCGTCAACAGCAAATGGAGCAGCGGCACCAGCAGCAGACGCAGCAATTACAGCAGCGCCATGAACAGCAGCAGCAGCATATGCAGCAACGTCAGGAGTCAAAGCCGCACAGATAGGCGTGGTTTTTACCAGTGCCTATCGCGCCACTTCGTCCAGCACTTCGCCTTTCGCGCTCACTAGTTGGATGCGAAGCGGCATCTGGCCCATGGCATGTGTGGAACAACTGAGGCAAGGGTCGTAGCAGCGAATGACTGCTTCGACCCGGTTCAGCATCCCGGGAGAAAGGTTCTTTCCGCGAACGAAGTGCTTCGCCACTTGCAGCACGCTGCGGTTCATCGCCATATTGTTGTGGCCGGTGGCAATCACAAGATTCGCCCAGCGGATAAGCCCCTGTTCGTCGATCCGGTAGTGGTGGAATAGGGTTCCGCGGGGTGCCTCGCAGGCTCCGACACCTTCGAGCGCGTTGGGTCGAGCCACCGCGCGCACTTGCTTGGACAGAATCTCGGAATCGTTTAAAAGCTGCTCCATCCGCTCGATGCAATAAAGAATCTCGATCAGGCGGGCATGGTGGTAATGAAAGGAGCTCAAAACCGCCGTGCGCTGGAGTTCGTGAAATTCCGCTAGCTCCTGATCCGCACGGGGCGTGCCACAGCGGTCAGCTACGTTAAGCCGGGCTAACGGACCAACGCGGTAAACTCCGTCCGGAAAACCGATCGGCTTGTAGTACGTTGACTTGAGATAACTCCACGGCTCCACTTTTTCGCCAACGTAATCGGAATATTTTGTCGGTTCGAGATGGTCGGCAACCACCTGCCCGGAAGCGTCCACGATTCGCAGCTTGCCGTCGTAAAACGTCAGACCGTTGTCTTCTTTCACGATCCCCATGAAGAGAGTTGGGAAATTTCCGAAGGCGGCGATTTCCTCCCGAAACCGCTCCATGATGCTCTTGAACCACTCCAGGGTGCGATCCGCAATGGCCAGCGCTTCTGGGATTGCGTGAAGAATCGCGTCTCGGTTTTCTACAGTCAGCGGTTCGCTCACCCCTCCCGGGACGACCCACGCCGGGTGAATTCGCTTCCCGCCCAGCCGCTCGATGATTTGCTGCCCGAATTGCCGTAAACGGATTCCGTCGAGAGCCAGCGCTGGGCTTTTTTCGGCGACGCCAAAGATGTTGCTTTTGGCCGGATCCGCATCCATGCCAAAAAGAAGATCAGGTGAAGAAAGGTGGAACAGGCTCAAGGCATGGGACTGAATGACTTGGGCAAGTCCAAAGATGCGGCGAAGCTTGTCGGCGGTCGGCGGAATTCTTACTGCCAGAAGCGAATCACAGGCTTTCGCCGACGCAATCAGATGACTGACAGGGCATATGCCGCAGATCCGCGCCATCAGCGACGGCATTTCATAGAAGGGGCGGCCTTCGCACAACTTCTCGAATCCTCGAAACTGGGTTACATGAAAGTGCGCATCCTCAACCCGGCCTTCTTCATTCAAATGTAAGGTGATTTTTGAGTGCCCTTCAATGCGCGTGACTGGATCGATGACGATGGTGCTGTCCTGCCTCACAATGTCTCCCATTCCAAAGCGAGAAGCTTGCTGCTACGAACCAAATCTGGTTTTCTGACTCACATCCACCTCATGGCCGGCCAGTAATTCCGTGACTACATAAAAAATTGTGTCGGCAGACGGAGGACAGCCGGGTACAAACACATCGACGTGCACAAACTCATGAATCGGTCGCGAAGTGGGTAGAAGCGCCGGTACAACCTGATCGGGAATGCCGGGGTCGAAAGTCACATTCTCGCGGTAGGCGCGGTCGTACACCGGTTTGACTCCGAACGGATTGCGCATTCCGGGGACATTCGCCGTCACAGCACAATCCCCCAAAGAAACCAGGATCTTGGTCCGCTCGCGCACTCTCTGAATCTTGTGCAGGTCTTCCTCGCTGCTTACGGCTCCCTCCACCAGCGTAACGTCGACGTTTTCCGGAAATTCCTTGGCGTCGACCAGTGGGCTATAGACGAGATCAGCCATTCCGGCAACAGTTAGCAGCCGTTCGTCCATGTCGAGAAAGGACATATGACAGCCTGAGCAGCCATCCAACCACACGGTCGCCATTCGTTTCTTGCTGCCCGCTTCCACCTTCGCGTTATCCGTCATTCGTTTTCCTTCCGCATGAGAGTCAGGTAAGGAAGGAACTGCCGCCGCTTCAGCATCTCCGCGACCGAACGCCCTTTTTCAAACAGTGCCCCCGTAGGGCAGACGTGCACGCACTTGCCGCAACTGGTGCAGCTTTCGGAGGTACCCCACGGCTCGTTCAAATCCGTAATCACCTTGGCATCGATCCCACGCCCCATCACATCCCACGTGTGCGCGCCTTCAATCTCGTCGCAAACCCGAACGCAGCGAGTGCACAGGATGCAGCGGTTATGGTCGATCACGAACCGGTCGTGGGATGCGTCCACATCTTCTTTGGGATAGCGGTAAGGAAAGTGAACGTGAGTGATCCCCAGCCGTTGCGCCAGCATCTGCAGTTCGCAATGACCGTTCGAAACGCAGACCGAACAGACGTGATTGCGTTCCGTGAACAGCAGTTCCAGAATCATCTTGCGATAGCCCTGCAGGCGCGGCGAGTCCGTGGTAACTTCCATTCCCTCTTCCACGGTGGTGACGCACGCCGGCAAGAGCCGGTTCTGCCCTTTGATTTCCACCAGGCACAAACGGCAGGCGCCAACGTCAGACAGGCCATCCATCTCGCAAAGCCGCGGAATGAAAATGCCGTGCTGGCGCGCGACATCCAGGATCGTCTCTTCCTGGCGTCCGCTCAGGTCGCGGCCATCGATCTTCAATGTTTTCACCGCCGGGACGGGTCTCATGCGGTTTCTCCCACAAGCTGTGCCCCGCACACTCCTGCGGGACACCTGTGATCTTCAATGTGCGCCCGGTATTCATCGGCAAACGATCGGAGCGTGCTGACCACCGGATTCGGCGCCGACTGCCCGAGCCCGCACAGACTGGTGTGCTTGAGCAGATCGCAAAGTTCCTCGAGCATCTTCAAATCCTGCTGCGTCGCCGACATGTTGCCGATCGCCGTCAGGATCCGGTGCATCTGGTACGTGCCTACGCGGCAGGGGATGCACTTGCCGCAGGATTCGGTCATGCAGAAGTCCATGAAGTACTTGGCGACATCCACCATGCACGAACTTTCGTCCATGACGATCATCCCGCCCGAACCCATGATCGATCCCGCCTTGGCCAACGACTCGTAGTCGACCGGCATGTCCAGACAGTCCGTAGGAAGACAACCACCAGACGGGCCTCCAGTCTGAACTGCCTTAAACTTCCGCCCCTCCGGGATCCCACCCCCAATTTCAAACACCATCTCGCGCAGAGAGATCCCCATGGGAACCTCGACCAGCCCCGTATTCTTCACGCGCCCGGCGAGAGCGAATACTTTCGTTCCTTTGCTCTTCTCCGTTCCGATCTCGGCGTACCACTCGCCACCCTTCCTGATAATGGGAGCAATGTTGGCGAAGGTCTCAACGTTGTTGATCAGGGTGGGCTCTCCGAACAATCCCTCCATCGCCGGATATGGCGGCCGCGGCCGTGGCGTTCCACGCTTGCCTTCAACCGAGGCGATGAGCGCCGTCTCTTCTCCACACACGAAAGCTCCTGCTCCAAGTCGAACATCCACGCGGAAGCTGAATCGCGTGCCGCAAATATCTGTACCCAGGAGCCCTACGCGCTCCGCCTGCCGGATCGCGATGCGCAACCTCTTCACGGCCAGGGGATATTCGGCCCGCACGTAGATGTACCCTTCCGACGCGCCGACCGCGTACGCCGCGATCAGCATGCCTTCGAGCACGCGATGTGGATCGCTCTCAAGCACGCTGCGATCCATGAACGCACCCGGATCCCCCTCATCGGCGTTGCAAATCACATATTTTTTCGTGCCCACCGACTTGGAGACAGTGCTCCACTTCAGCCCAGTGGGATAACCTGCTCCGCCGCGCCCGCGCAGCCCGCTCTTTGTCACCTGATCGATCACTTCCCGCGGAGTCATTTCCGTCAGCGCCTTGATCAGCGCCGAGTAGCCTTCGGCGGCCACATAATCTTCCATGCGCTCTGGATCGATGATGCCCGAATTCTCCAGGACAATCTTCTTCTGGCGGGAGAAAAATGGAACATCGGTGGGGCATACCAGCCTTGCCGCCGGGAGCCCATCCAGGCTGTCCACAATCGCCCCGCTGTCCGCCGCCCCGACTTTCTGATACAGAACTCCTGCGCTGGTCGAAACCAGCGGACCTTCCGAGCACAGTCCCATGCACCCGACGCCTTTGACCTGGCAGTGGTCCTTCATTCCACGGCGGTTCACTTCCTGGTCAAGCGCGTCTTTCACTGACTGGCTTTGGCACGATAGGCAGCCCGCGGCCACGCAAACGTTCACCCGCTGCTTATATTGGCTTTGCGCGGCGCGCTCGTCTTCAGCGATCTGCTCCAGTTCCTCAGGCGTCATGCGAACTCCATTTCTTCAAATGCTCGCGTACTGCTGAGGTGCTCACTTTGCCCGCAACTTCCTGGTCATACACAACGGCCGGCGCCAGCCCGCAAGACCCAAGACACCGCGCCGTCAGCAGCGACACTTTCTTGTCCGCTGTAGTTTCGCCCGGAACGATGCCCAGGTCCCGCTGCACTGCATCGAGCAGTTGCGGAGCTCCCTTTATGTAGCAAGCCGTACCCATGCAGATCACACAGGTATGTTCACCAGCAGGTTTCAGCGTGAAGAAGTGGTAGAAGGTCGCGACGCCGTAGGCGCGGCTGAGCGGTACGCGTAAAGACATAGCCACGTACCGAAGGGCCTGTTCATCCAGGTATCCGAATGCCTCCTGGACGGTATGCAGCGTCTCAATCAGACCGCGGGCTTGCTGGCCCTGCCGCCGTATCGTGGCATCGACCAGCTTCCACCTCTTGTCCTGATTGGGCGGAGTGGGTTTCGCAACATATGAAGACATAAGCTTGCACACCAGCGAATGAATATAAAGTCGGGATCACGGGACGAACATGAACTGAGGGCTGACGCATATGAGAACAGGTCAGTCTAGTCCTCGGCGATTTCAATGGCAATGATTAGGCGGAAAAGATTTTTGCGGGTAGGTTTCATTTTGGTCCGCGTATCAACGCTCTCAAATCATTCGTCAGTAAGCTTTGGCGAAACTCAGGACTCGTAGACCCACTTGCCACCGACCATGGTACGCTCGATGCCAATCTTGTGCAGGCTCATCGGGTCAGAAGTAAATGGATCTTCCGCCAGCACCACCAGATCGGCTAACTTACCGGGCTCAATCGATCCCTTCACCTTTTCCTCGAACGTGGAATACGCTCCATTGATCGTCCCGCAGCGAATGGCTTCTTCCAAGGTGATCTTCTGATTCGCACCCCAGACCTTGCCCTGCATATCCGTGCGTGTGACCTGCGAGCGCAACCACATCATCGGATCCGAGGGGCTCGCCGTGTAGTCGGAGGAATCCGGAGGGCGCAATCCGTGCGAGAGGAAATCCCGCATCGGAAACATATGTTCGGTACGCGCTTCACCATAGAAATGCATGACATCGCCGTGGAAATAGACGTATCCGGAAAACGGGACTGGAATTACGTTGAGAGCACGCATGCGCTCCAGCAGAGAATCATTCAACAGCGTGCAGTGCTCGATACGGTAACGCGGATCCGACGTCGGCATCTCGCGTTGGACCTGTTCATAAACGCCGAGGATCTCGTCGATGGCCAGATCGCCATTCGCGTGTGTACATAGCTGCCATCCAGCAGCGTGCGCTTTGCGCGAGTTTTCCAGCAGATCCCCCCGTGCGCTGACTTTGAGTCCGTGATAATCCGGAATTCCAATGTAGGGCTCCGAAAGCCACGCCGTCCGCTCTGAAATTGAGCCATCTGCGTACTGTTTCACTCCGCCAATGCGTACCCATTCATCGCCAAGCCCGGTGTGCACGCCCGCCTCCATCATCCGGTCTAACACCCTCACACTCATGTGAGAGCAGACACGCATACGAAGATCTCCGGAGTCGCGGGCATCCTGATATCCCTGCAAGTGTTCGATGCTGGCGTCAGCATCTCCGGCGGAGGTCACGCCCTTGCTGCTGAACATCTTCGAAATCAGCTTGGCGCCTTCGCGGTAGTCGTCGCGTGTTGGCGTGAATGCAATGAGCTGCGTAAAAGGTTCGGTCGCGCGGTCGCCGATATGTCCCGTCAGATGTCCCGACGTATCGTGTTCGTAACGCCCGCCGGGAGGATCGGGCGTATGTTCATCCACTCCCAGCAATTTCAAAGCTGCCGAGTTCACCCAGATGGTGTGGCCTCCGCGATGCTGCACCAGCACCGGATGGTCAGGAACCGCGGCATCCAGATCCTGCACGGTCAGCGGATGCGGCGTCTTGCCATCGTCATACAAAAATCCCAGCACCCACTGTCCGCCAGGCGTCTGTGCAGCCCGCTTGCGCAGGGCCGCCTGAATATCTGCAATCGAGTCCATATCGCAGGCGACCTTCCGCAGATGTGCCACACCGGACTCGCATGGATGGGCATGGGCGTCGATGAATCCGGGCAGCACCGTCTTTCCGCCCAGGTCGACGTTCTTGCTTGCTCCATTGGCAAGCCCCAGAATTTCGTCGTTCGAGCCAACGGCCAGAATGCGGTCGCCGTGGATTGCGACTGCCTGCGCCCGCGGCAGTTTCTCGCTCACCGTCCAGATCTTTCCGTTGTGGAGAATCAGATCTGGTTCGAGGCGGGAGATTGGGAGGAGCGAAAAGGCTCCGAGGCTACAAATGAATTCGCGGCGTGACCACTTTCCCAAAAGACCTGAAGAGCCAACCTTATTCATTTGCAATCGATTCACCTCGATTGTGACAGCATGCGTCGAAGATCAGATTGAAAGCACGCGGCTTTCAGCATTGCCACCGGGAATCAGACGGAGGACCGAAGCTCAAAATCTCAGGAAGACAGCAGTTCCTGAACCGCCCGAAAGCCCTGATCCATGGCCTGGTCCGTATAAGCGGCGGCGGCCGCATCGGAGTTGGCGATCGCAATCCGCCCCGCACGCCTCCGTGCGATATCGCACGGACGCTTTCCCTCAGGCCAATCCGGATCCCACAAGGGGTTGTACTCATACGCATATCCGTGCGGCCAACGATTCACGGTGATCGCATCAATGTCGCGCGCCGGATCGAAACCACCCTCCGACAAAACTCGCGCCAATTGGTCCCGAATATTTCGCTCGAATGTTTCAAACGGAGTGCCCAGCAAATCGTAATGGCCGGCCCGTTGCTGGTCGCGCGCGGGTAGTCCCGGCTGGCAGGGCGTGCGCAGCATACGCACCAGAACCGGCTCTTCCGGTGTTTTCGGCGATTGGTAATCGCCGATATTCGTCGCCTGGTCGAGTCCCACCGAAGAGTGATACATCCCCGGCGTCGACACCCGTGAGATCCCCAGCTTGTGGAATGACGTCCAGTTCTTGATCGCGACGACCGTATACACAAGTGGAACCTTTACTCCGTACTTCAAGGCCTGCTTCTGTTCCGCAGGAAGTTCCGGGCAGATGTAAGGAATCATCATGTTCCAGCACGCCAGCACGACATCTCTTGCCCGCACGGTATAGGCCTTTGCCTCGCGCCCGTACGTGACTTCCACCTCTTTGGCCGATTTCGCCTCGCCCACATGTTTGACCAGCACGGCGGTGCTATTCAGCCGTATGCGAATCGGCGAGTCTTTTTTATCCAGTTGCGAATAATCGAACTTCGCGGTGACGATATCTTCCGCCGTATTCCCCGGCGCCGAACTCGGCACAAGGCTGCGCACCAGCATGCGCGCGATCGACGCGTTTCCGTCGGGGTAATGAAAATGATAGGGCGGCGAAGGCGTGACTTCTCCCTGAGCGGTAAAACTCAGGCGTCCACCCGCGGCAACGCGGTCCAGGCCCAGCCCCTCAAATCCCGGAAAATGAATGGCCCAACAATCCAGTGCTGGGACAGCGTCGATCCCGATCCCATACAGGCCATGGGTACGGGTCTGATAGAGCGCCACCGCACTGGGATGAGCCTTCACAACATTCAGCAGGAAGTCCTTGTAGCTCATCCGCGACAGCTTGTCTTTCTTCACCGCCTGCGTCATGCCCGACATGTAGTCGGTCTTTTCCGTCTGAATCCTGACAATGTCGTTTTGCGCCTCGGGCTGCAGCGGCGTCTTCGCCAGGAAATCCGCCCAATCCTTCGCAGTGGCGTCGGGGCCTCCAGGAGTGCCCGTCACCAACCGGTCCGCGCCGAATGTTTCCTTATCGAAAAAGTAAGCACCGCTCAACCCCTTGTAGACAGTTCGATCCGTGCACTTCGCTTCCAGCGCCGGTGGATCGATCCCGAGTTCATTCATCAAGCCCAGCGCCTCGGGGCTGTAGGGAAACGGCGACTCAATCGCCAGGGTTCCGCCATTCGCCAGCAACAGGCGGCCTCCAGGACGGAATTCATTGCGCTTGGCGTGTCCACCAAAGTCGTCGTGATTGTCGAGGATCAGGATTCGTTTGTTCGCTCCAGCGTGCTTGCGATAAAAATATGCTGCTGCAAGCCCGCTGATCCCGCCTCCCACCACAATCAGATCGTAGTGTTCGCCCGTATCGACCGGCTTCCCGGCGTCGTTCCAATATTCTCCGTCGCGTACAGAGTGAGCTGTTTCGAATGAGCCCGGATGGCTTCCGCGCATCCCCGTCAGCGCCGGTGGATAATACCCCGCGCGATCCTGCGCGGAACCCTCCGCCTGCGTCGCCGCCAGCAAGCGCGGCATCCAACCCGCCGTAGCCGTTGCCCCAAGCCCAACCGCGACGCCGTTCAGAAAATCCCGGCGCGTGATCTTGCGCTTCATCCCAAGCTCACGATCCCGCGAACCATTCGAATCAGACATGAGTGAATTCCCTACCCACGCATCGCCATAATTTCTTTCACGGCGCGATGCCCTTGGTCGATGGCGATATTGGTGTAAGCGTGGCCATCGGCGTCGGAGTTTGCGATCGTAATCCGCCCGAACGGCTGCCGCCCGATCACGCAAGGCCGCTCCGATGCCGGACGGTCGAGCGGTTCAAATAGCCGGTTGTACTCGTAAGCATATCCATGCGGCCAGCGGTTCACTGTGATCGCCTGGATGTCGGCTGCCGGGTCAAATCCTCCTGGACCTAGCGCACGCCCCAGTTGATCGCGCACATGCTCCTCAAACGTTTCGAACTTCGTGCTGAAAAGCTCCCATCGTCCGGCGCGATACTGATCCTTACAAGCCAGTCCCGGCTTGCATGGCGTTCGCAGCAGATGCAACACACACGGGTCATCGGGCGAGCTTGGGAACTTGTAATCGCCCATCGACACTGGAAAATCTAGCGTGACGTTTGAGAAGTATGACCCTGGCGCGTATACCTGACTCAAGCCCAGCTTCTGAAACGATCTCCAATTCCTGACCTGTACATTGGTGTAGACAAGAGGAATCTTCACCGCGTAAGCGAGCGCTTCCTTCTGCTTCTCCGCCATCTCCGGACACATATAGGGGATCGCCATGTTGTAGCAGGCAAGAACCGTGTATGGGGCGCGGACGCGGCGGGCCTGGCCTCCGCGGACGTACGTGACCTCGACCTCTTTCGCGCTGTGTGGGTCGCCGACGTGTCGAACATGGACCGCTGTACTATTCAGCCGGATTCTGACCTTGGAGTTCTCATCATCCAGGCGGGCGTAATTCATCCGCGCGGTTACGATGTCTTCCATCGTGCTGCCCGGCGCCGATCCGGACACGAGCGAACGGACGAGCATTCTCGCGATGGAGGCATTGCCGTCTGGAAAATGGAAGATGTACGGTTCTTCCTCCTCCTCGTCGTCGCTGCCGTGGCGCCGCTTGGGCAAAGTCATCCCGCCGAAGCCAGGAAATCCATATTGTGCGCAGTCATACGCGGAGACTGCATCGATCCCAACCGCATACAAATCGTGTGTCGTAGTCTGAAAGATTTTTGGCACGTCGGGATGCGTCTTCACATCCTGCAGAAGGAAATCTTTGTAGCTTTTCTGAATCAGCTTGACGCGTTTCTGCTCCGGCGTAAGCCCGGGAAGATAATCGACCTTCGCCTCCTGCAAGCGCGCCAGATCACGGCGCGCTTCGGGCGCAATCGGTATCTGTTCGATCGCTTTCTCGGAATATCGTGGGCCGAAATAGTGTGCCGATTCTTCCAGAACAAGCCGGTCGACTCCGAACGTCTCCTTATCGAAGAAAGTTCCTTCCTCGAGCTTCATCGATGAAAAAAATTTCTGATCGTAGTACTTGTAGAACCGCTGCACATCGATGTTGAGTTCTTTCAGCAACCCCTTGGCCACGGGGCTGTAGTTGGCCGGAGCCTCGATCGATTGCGTGCCCCCATAGCCAAGCAGCAAGCGTTCTCCAGCGCGAAATTCGTTGCGCTTTGCATGCCCGCCGAAGTCATCGTGGTTGTCCAGAATAAGGATCTTGGAATCCGCGCCGGCAAATTTGCGGAAGAAATAGGCGGCCGCCAGGCCGCTCATCCCGCCTCCCACCACAATCAGATCGTAGGTTTCCTTGTCGTCGATCGCATCGGGCCACTGCTTCCCGTCGCGCATGTCATGCGCCACCTCCCACGATCCATCGTGACTGCCGCGCATGCCGGTCTTTGCCGGCGGATAGTAGTTCGGATCCTTCTCTGGAGCGAAAGGCGAATCCGGAATCCCGAAAGCTTCCAGCCACGGGCTCCCCGCGATTAGAGACGTCCCTATCGCGATGCCGACGCCATTGAGAAAATCCCTTCGAGTGATGTCTGATTTACGGTCGCGGCCGGACTTCTGTGCAGGAGAATTTCGAATTTCATCCATAGTTCAACGTGAGCATGATGATTTCAGTCGGTCATCTGCTCAGCCAACGAAGCTAAAACGTAAGCTTTAAAGCCAACTGCAGAATTCGCGGATCATAGGTCGTCGTGACCTGTCCCAGCCGCGTAGACGTCACGCGTACCGGAGAACCGCCTCCCGGATTGATGAACTGCGCGTGGTTGAAAATATTGAAAGCCTCGACCCGGAACGCCAGATTTGTCTTCTCAGTCAGTGGCGTCGCTTTCTGTAGGGACAGATCCAGGTTCACGCGGTCCGGCCCCGCAAACGAGTTACGCCGAAAAGTTCCGTAAAAGCCCACCGGGCAAGTGTTCGCGGCCCAGCACGGATCCTGCCCGAAATCGTTCGGGTTGAAGTAGAAGCTCTGCCCGTTCACGATATTGTGCGGATTCAGGATCTGCACCGACGAAGTGAGCTGATCGGCCCGCACCACTTGCGGATCGCCGTATCCCGAGGGCCCCGGATTTGTCTCGCTCGGATCTCCGTAGCCGCCGTAAATATCGATGGGCACCCCGGACTGCGCGAAGAAAATGGGAAACAGGCTCCAGCCCTTGGTCAGCCGCTTCGGCCCGTTCACCCAGTAATCGGCGAAGGGCAGTTCCCATCCTCCGCTTAACACCAGGCGCTGCCGCATATCGAAATCCGAATTTCCATACAGCGCGTGCGGCTTGAAATAAGGAATAAGCGAGCTGCGCTGGTTAAATCCCGAGCCATTATCCAGATTGTGCGACCACGTGTAAGACAGCGTGAAGAACACCGATCCCACATGAGCGACCTGGCCGGATTCCTTCGTCAGGCTCGCGAGAAATCCGTTGTAATTCGCATTATTCAGGCCGTCGAATGTCGTGAGTGGTGCATAAATCTCGGTGAGCCCCTGGTTGATATTGATGAGCCGAGCCGGATTTCCCAGCGAATCGGTCACTCCCGGCACAATCGGGTTCTCATCCAGCCACGTGAGAAGCCGGTGTGAAGAACTGCCGACGTACCCCAGCTCCAGCATCAGGCCATTTGCGAGTTGCCGCTCCACGCTCAGGTTGTACTGGTAGACATAGGGAGTGCGCAGGTGTGGATTCACAAACAGGTCACCGAATCCATACGGATAGAACTGCGAGAAATCCAGGTTCGAAGAGGGCGGCACCGAAGGGAACGGATCCGGAACCCCAGCGGTTTCGTATGGCTGGGACATATTCGTACTCTGCCCGTTGGCGGCGGGTGAAAAGAACAGATCGGCGGAAGGCCACCACGGCAGCACGCCGTTGTTCCAATCCGCCATCCACCCGTTTAACGTGTCGTAGAACATTCCCGCGCCGCCGCGAATACTGGTACGGCCATTGCCGAATGGATCCCACGCAAACCCGAATCGCGGAGCCAAATCCTTATGATCAGGGAAATACCACCCCTTCGGCGCCCCCGGATCGCCAGGAACCACCAGTCCCGGAGGAGCATTCACGAACCGTTGCGATTGCAAACCTTGGATGTAGGAAAAAGTGTGCCCATGAATGTCCGTCTCGGGGCTGGTGTATTCATAACGCAGCCCAACCGTAATTGCGAGACGCGGCGTCACCTTCCACTCATCCTGTATAAAAGCAGACCACTGCTTCTGATGCTCGTTATTGTTGCCAGATGGATATTGCTGGTACTCGTCCGGGATGCCCATAAGGAAATCGGCAAGATCCGTTCCGGACCCGAGCCCGCCTTGCGCCGGATTCAGTCCGTAGAAAAAGAACCACCCGTTCGTCGCATAACTGTAAACGGAGTTTTCCTGAAGCAGGGCAAGTCGCCCTCCACCCTTCACCGAATGTTTTCCTTTAATCCACGTGATGGTGTCCGACAATGCGTACGTGTTGTCCGCCTTCTTGCGAGGCACGTTCTCGTTGAAGCCAAGGTTCAGGCCGCTGCTGAACAGGTTGATAATCGGAGGCCCGCTCTCCAGGTCCGAATTGATGCTCACCCCGAGCGCCGACGGACCGGGCAGCGTCTTCCCCGTCGTGTCGTGATTGAAGTACCGTTCCGCAGTCGCGTGAAATTCGTTCAGCACCGCCTGCGACACGGTGCGCGTATAGCCGATGTTCAAGAACTGATTCGTCGTTGGACTGATCGAAGGAAATCCAGGCACGTCCGCATCTCCACCATTCTGATCGAAGGGTTGAAAGAGCGACGTTTTGCTTGAACCTACCGTCAACGACACGCGGTCCTTCTGGCTCAGATAGAAATCGGCACGCCCCGTGTATTCGTTGCGGTTGTCGGTCTCGCTTCCGACCGGGTTCAATTGTCCGGTAGGGGACGTTGGAACCAAGCCCGCCTGGATATACGCCTGTGCAACCGGGTTGATGGTCGTCGGGTCGATGATCCCCTGCGCAGCCAGCGTTGAGTTGGATTGAAAAAACGGATGTGGAATGCCCCCGGCGCCACCAATGTGGTTGGCGTCATCACACGACGTGCCGTCGGTCGCCGGATTGCCGTTGTTGTCGAAGGCATTCTCGTTCAATCCGCTCAGGAAGCAAGCGACGTTCGGATCGGGGCCATTCGGATTCACCCCATATGCGCCGAACTGCGAAAAATCGCCACCCAGCATGGCCTGCGTATACGTCCCCACTCCGATGCCATGGATCACCGCGGATTGCCGCTGCCCCTGGTATCCGAAGAAGAAAAAAATCTTGTCCTTGACGATCGGACCTCCGATCGTGCCACCGAACTGGTTGCGCTTCAACACCGGCCGCGCAATACCGTTGAGATTGTCGAAGAAATCATTCGCATTGAACGCGTCGTTACGCAGATAGTCGAACAGGCTCCCGTGAAAATCGTTGGTGCCCGATTTGGTCACCACGCTAACCGTTCCCCCGCCGTTCCGTCCATATTCCGCCGTGTAGTTGTTGCTGAGGATACGGAACTCGGCGATCGTGTCGGGATTGGGATTAAACACAACGCTATTACCTGTGACCGAATTATTAGTTCCGCCGTCGAGCACATAGCTCACCGCGTCGGCACGCCCACCCGCAATTGTGAAATTCCCTCCGCCGTATCCCCCTGCCGGAGCCGGGGCAACACCGGGCTGCGTGAGGGCCAGGTCCAGAACATCACGCCCGTTCAACGGAAGGTTCTGCACCGGCGCGCCGCTCACCGTCGCGCCAATCGTAGGATTCAGCGTCTCGACTTGCGCCACCTGCGACTGTACGTCCACCGTCTCGGTGGCCGCCCCAACCTTCATGTGTACGTCAATTCGGAGCGATTGATTGATATCTAGATGCTTGGGAGGTGTAACCGCCTTGTCGAAACCCGCCATCTCCACCGTTACGGAATAATCGCCAATTGGAAGATCGACAACCTGGTACGCGCCTGTGGAGTCCGTCACCGCGTTCGATTGCACATTCGTCCCGGCATTGCTGACCGTGACCTTCGCGTTGACCAGGGCCGCCCCTTGCGGGTCGGTTACAAACCCGACGATTCTGCCCGCGCTGTTCTGCCCCACAACTGTCGCCGGCCATGTGATCGACATCGCGAGCACCGCAACCGCCCATCGCATTCCGCTCGGTGAGGAGAAGATGGAAAAAGGTTTGAGGTTCATGGGCACCAGGTTTGTCTTTAGATTGAATAGAGCGAGCCGCAGGGTGCATCCAGGCTGCCAATACTCGATCGATTGTTGTGAAGAAGAGCAGCCAAACCCTACTATAGTTGCGGAAGGTTACGAAAGCGGTCGGGCATTGTCAAGAACGAAATTCCAATCCATTCGATGGATTGGACGAATGCGCGCGGCGATCCGAGAGAGCGGCCCTTCTTTCCTCGCTGCAAGTTCACCAGACCTCCACTAAACCTTCGAAACGTCTGAAACTTTTGAATTTTCGGATTGCTGGCACCCCATTCTCGGAAGCTGGTACATTGGCCCTGTCGCCATGATGAATCGGATTCTGGTAAGCGGTGTTTCAGGACCGATCGGAAGCGCGCTTCTGCCACTGCTTCAGTCCCGCGGATGTGAAGTGGTTCGCCTCACTCGTTCGCCAATTGCGAACGCGAGTTCTCAGATCGCGTGGGCGCCGGATCGTCCGATAGAGCCAGAGAAGGTTTCCGGCTTCGATGCCGTGATTCATCTTGCAGGAGAGAGCATTATCGGGCGCTGGACGGCTTCCAAGAAGGCGAAAATTCGCGACAGCCGCGTCGTAGGCACGGGTAACCTTGCCGATGCGCTCTCCAAAACTGCGCGCAAGCCTATGGTCTTTGTCTGCAGCTCTGCGATCGGATACTACGGCAGCCGCGGAGACGAAGTCCTCAATGAAACGAGCCCTGCCGGCAGCGGGTTTCTGGCCGACGTCTGCCGCGAGTGGGAAACGGCCACTCAATCCGCCGTTAACTCAGGAATTCGTACCGTGAACATCCGCACCGGCGTTGTCCTGAGCCCCAAGGGTGGCGCGCTGGGAAAGATGCTAACTCCCTTCAAGCTCGGTGTCGGGGGACGCATCGGCAGCGGCCGCCAGTGGATGAGCTGGATTGATGTGCAAGACATGGCCGGAGCCATTCACTACATTCTCGAAACTGAATCGCTTCGCGGACCGGTGAACATGGTCGCCCCAAATCCCGTCACCAACGAAGAGTTCACACGGACTCTCGCGCGAGTCTTGTCGCGCCCCGCGATCTTTCCGCTGCCTGCCTTCGTCGTCAAGGCGGCGTTCGGGGAAATGGGAGAAGCCGTTTTGCTCGGCAGCCAGCGCGTCCAGGCCGCCCGCCTGATGAGCGCCGGCTACCCCTTTCGCTCTACCGACCTCGAATCTTGTCTCAGGGGCACTCTTCAGCGCTAAGACACAGGCGCCTGTGATCCCCGTCACAGCCCAACTGTGGAGCTCCTGCCACCCTGAAACTGGCTCAATTCACAGATGCTAAGAAGCTCATTGCCGGATTCTTGCTAAGCGCCCTGATGAGGAGAATGCAATGATGAGATTCAAGAAACTAGCCCTGATCCTGGCCCTGAGCGTGGGAGCCTGGGCCCAAACCGCAACGCCGAACTCACCTGTCACTCCGCAATCCGGAAATCCGCCCAACAAGGACATCTGTTCTTGCTGCGACAAGATGGCAGGCGATGCAAAAGCATCCGATGCCTGCTGCGCGAATCATTCCGTATATGCGTCGAATATGGCGTCCTCTTGCCCGCGCCACAAGGGAACATGCTGCGGCGCGAAGTCCAAGGCAAGAGACGTGAAAGCGGCCATGTGTTCCGATGGTGCAGCGGAGAAAGATGGCAAGCCGTGCTGCAATTCCGCGAGCAAAGCGTGCGCCAAAAATTGCTGCTCAGGAAAAGAACAGAAAGCGGCAAAGAGTTGCTGCCACAAGGGTGCACATAGCCAGTCGTAAAACAAGAAACCCGCCGCTACCTGCGTTCGAAAAGCCTCAGCGGATTTTTCGCTGAGGTCTTTTCTTATCCGCCGCTCAGCTTCTTGGGAGTGCGTGCGCCGGACGAATCCACCACCGGCATTGTCTCAGTTACTTGAATCGAATTTACTGTGGGCTGGGACGGTTCATCTCTTCGTGGAGTTTTTGCAAAAGCTGAGCGCGCTGCTCCGTAGTCAATTCGCGCTGTAGTTCCTCAAGAGCCAGTGCAACAATGTGATAGTGATGGGCTCCCGCATATTTCGGGTCGGAAGTGATGTCGAGCCATAGCCTGTGCATCAATTCAACATCTTGAGGCCGCATGCGCGGTGTATGCGGCCCCAACGCGTATTCGCGAACGGCTCCATCGGGCGCGCAGACTTCCAGCGTCAACCGAGGCCGCGGTTCGGGCAGCCGCTCCCACGCGTCGCCGGTCAGCTTGGCTTGTTCATCGGACGTGAGTTTGTTCGAGAGCCCGCAAATCACCCGCGTGGAATCGAGCCTTTGCGCCGTCACCATGATCGCTTCAAACACATCCGCAGCAGGAACCACCAGCAGCGAGATCGGCTTGCCTTCTTTTTCGGCCACGGCTACGGCCGCCGTGAACAATTCCTGCTCGTAGTGATCGAAAACTTGTGTAGCGTCGAATACCGTGCTGCCGCTGAACGTATGTTCCCGGTGGTAAAGCCGCGCACTCATCACCACCACATCTTGTTCCATCGTGTTGGTGTGACTGAGGATGTGGCGTAGGTAATACAGGTTCCGCGGATCGCGCACGGCCACCAGAATATTCCCCGGGCGCACTCCCATCGCCCCGCTGCCCAGTTCCTGGTTCCCATAAACCCGGAACTGGTCGAGTTGCTCGGGCTTCCCGTGCCGCTCCCTTGCCACGTGGCGCTCTGAGAGCGTGAAGATCGTGTAAAACACGGCACTGAAAATCACGCCAGCTATCGTCGCTTGATACTTGGTAAACAAGTTAACGACCGCTGTAATGAAAAGAACGGCAGAGATGCCGATAAGACCTAGCGGAATTTCAGTTTTCCCAAAGTGCAGGTTCCCGGGGACCTTCCACTCGCGATTGCCGGGCTCGGTGAAGCGCAAGACCAGCACCGCTAGCGACTTCATCGCGAAGCTCCAGATCACGCCGAACGCATAAAGCGCCGCCAGAACGTAGACATTCCCCAGGCTCAGACAAATGGTCAGCAACTGCATCCCGACAATGAGATTGATGATGCGGTAGCTGGTGCCGAAACGATGGTGTGGCTTCTGGAACCAACTGGTCAGCACGCCATCCTCGGCGACGCGGTTCAGAACTCCGTTCGCGCCAACGATAGAAGTATTCTGCGCCCCCGCCAGAATCAGGACGCCCACCAGCACAACAAAACCGTGGAAAAGCAACTTCGGCAACTCGGCTCCCGGCAGGTACATCGCGATCCCGCCGATCAGGTTCGCGAAGTACTTCGGACGCTCGGCGTCCGGGATGATCATTACCGCAAAGAACGAAACCAGCGAGGTGAACAGTAAGCTATAAATGAAGATCACCAGGCCCGTCTTTTCCAGGTTCTTCAGCTTCGGGTGCTCGATCTCGCGGTTCACTTGCGCGAGCGTCTCTTCGCCGCTCATCGCCAGCACGGAATGTCCGAACCCGACAAACGCAATGATCCCAATCAGCAACTTCAGATTCAGGTGCGAGAGCCAGGCGCCATTCAGCCAACCCAGGGACTCTTTGTTCAGCGGTACCACTCCCGGATGCAGAGGGCTCGGGGGCAACTGCACCGGAGTCCGCAGCACCGCGATCGTGCACCATCCGATCAGGATCACGACCATGATCGTCGTGATGGCCATGATCTGCAGCGCCCGCTGGCTGGATTCGTGGATGCCTTGCGTGTTCTTCCACCAGAAATAGGTCGCAATAATCACGGCCAGTCCAGCGGCAAAATGATCATCGGAGAACATCAGCTTGCGGTGGAAGAAATGCTCTCCCATGTCCTTAACGAACCCCGCAAGATATTGGCCGGCGGACACTGCGCTGATCGGCCCCGTCAGCACGTAATCAAACAGAAGGGCAGAAACCGAGAACTTTGCCAGGCTCCCGCCCATCGCTTCCTTGACCACGCGGTAGACGCCGCCGCGCACGAACATGCTGCTCGACTCGATATAGAGCGCCCGGACGGCATAGCTGAACAGCATGACCGCCAGGATGAACCAGGGCGCGCTCTTCCCGATGACGTTTTCCGCATCACCGCCCGCGTAATAAGCGCTGGATGCCAGGTCCGACAGCACAATGGCGGAGGCCCGCCAGAAAGAAATGAAGGTCAACATCACCGTGGTAGCGACGAAGACCTTTACTGCCGGTTTAGAACTCTCAACCGATGTAGCCATTCTGGGATGATTGCGTTCCGAGCTCAGGGAATAAGCCCTTTGAAGATAGCACAGGAAAAGGCGGGTCCGTGAAGTGCACCGGCCCCCGGAGCATCCGCCATCCGGGACGCTACGCCGAAGCCGATACCAGCAAAGTAGCTGTCGCTATGCCTTGGAAACGAGCTTCCTCGGCGCCAGGTAGGTGTGCGTAATCCGGTCGTGCCAGCAGAGCGCATCCTCGTCGAGGAGCACCCAGACGTACCCCATGCCAAGCGAAGCCGCCGAGAGATACGAGGCGAGTACGCGCCACCGCCGCAAAGATCGTGTGGTGGCGGACCCGTCGAACCGGGTCAGCTCAAGCCCCGCTACCCGCAACCCCGGCGTACCCCCTGCATACACTAGAAGTAGATACTCGTACATCGCCCAGAACAGGCACGGAATACCCAGGGCCAGACCCATCATTTGCGGTCCCGGCGGGTGGATCCCGGCCACCTTCCAGAAAATAACTCCGAAGAACGCCGATGCGATCGCAATGATGAGGCCATCAACTCCCGCCGCGATCACCCTGTGGGTAAACGATGCGCTTTGCAGCGGAAAATCCACTCCCGGACGCTTCTCAACCTCCAGCACCTCGGAAGGCTCGATCGTGATTCCCCCCAGAGCTGGTGGCGGGGGAACAACCTCCGGTACTTCCAGAATTCGCGGCTTGTCGCTCACAGGCTCCGCAAGCTGATCCGGAGGAGGCGGCGGTGGCGCCCATGCAAACCGCGGAAATTCAATGATCTTCGCCCCATAGTTGACACTCAGTGGGGCTTCCACATTCATCGGAGGAACGCTCTCCACAGCGTTCGGCGGGCAGATATCTTGTTTCTGATCCCTCGCGACTGCGCCATGCGCGAAGGGATAATCCGTCTTTGCCCCTGATTCATCTTCGGGGACTGAAACCCGCTGGGATCGCTCCTCGTGCGTGGAAAGGCCCGGTCGGTCAAACTGCAGATAAAGGGAAGGGTAGCGAGGTGGCGGCATTTTGCGCCGGGAGCGATATCGGCTCAGCCGGACCGCAAGTTCGTCCCTCCATGCAGAGTCCTCCTCCACGCCGGCAACTATCTCTGAAGCGGACGGTTCGGCCGCAACGGCAACCGCCGTAGCCTGCGATGAAACAGCCGGTCCTCCCGTCTCCGGGATCGGGATCGCCTGCGTCAACTCTTCGGGAGGGGGCTCCGACCGGCAACTGCAAACTTCACCACAGCGCGGACAATTCATGAAAACCTGTCTGACTTTTGAATGAAAACCGGACAACCCACCATCAAATAATCGGAATCCCAAGCCCTGTTCGCCACTTTTCCGGGTGGCCAAGGACGTGCTAAGTTCACGATGCCTGGATAAGTTTCAGAAAAAGGAATCGCCCTTTATATGTGCGACCTTCTTCCCCTCAATTTTCCCGATGAACGTTCGCACTAGATTCCTTATCACGGCGCTCCTTCTTTGTCATCTGCTTCCCGTCCGTGGTCTAGTAACCAGCCAGTTGCTTGCAGCGGATAGATCCGCTTTCGACGGCCCTGAACAAAAAAATCAGGCCAACGCTACTTCGACGCCGACGACTCCTTGTGCGGCGCGCGCTGAAACCAAGGAGCGGGACGAAACCGTAATCTGTGCCCTCGAACAGGAAAAGACGGGCGCCATCTACAAACTCCACGGCGATGTCGAAATCCACTATCAGACCTACGTGCTCCGGGCCGATGAGGTCACCTACGATTCCGACAGCGGCGAAGTTTCTGCTTCCGGACATTTTCGGCTCGACGGTGGTCCCAATGACGAGCACATCACGGCCAGTCACGGATCGTACAATCTAACAGCCGAGACCGGGCGCTTTTACGACGTCACCGGCACTACGGGTTTGCGCTTCCCCGGCGGTCGGGTCGTTCTGACCTCGACCGCGCCTTTCGCCTTCAACGGAAAGATCGTCGCCAAGACCAGCCCTGACCATTACTTCGTCTACGACGGCTCCATCACCACCTGCGAACTTCCCCATCCCAAGTGGCAATTTGAAGCTCACCGCGTGGTCGTCGATGTGGGAGGCAACGCCACCATCTACCGCAGCACGTTCCTCCTCCACGGATTCCCCATCTTCTACTTTCCGTACGCCACTCATCCCGTAAATCGCGAGGCGAGGCAGACGGGATTTCTGATCCCCACTGCCGGCCGATCTTCGACCAAGGGCAACATCCTGGGAGACGCCTTCTACTGGGCAATCAACCGCAGCCTGGATGCAAACGTCGGCGCGGAGTATTTTTCTAAGCGCGGCTGGTCGCAAAAAGCAGAATTCCGGGCTCGCCCCAGTGACACCTCTTACGTCGACCTGAATTATTTTGGCGTAATCGATCGTGGCATCGAGATCAGCACCAGCACCGGCCAGCAATTATTGCGCGAGGGCGGCCAGGAGGGCCGGCTGACGGCCGAAGGAAACTTTTACGGATTCCGCGCCGTCTCCAACGTGGACTACCTGAGTTCCTTCCTTTTCCGGCTGGCCTTCAACGAGACCTTCACGCAGGCCATCAACTCTGAGGTGAAGTCGCAGCTATTTCTGGCGAAGGCCACCAACGGATATTTCCTGAGCGGCATGGTCGAGCGCTATCAGAACTTCTTCCAGACCACCGACCCCACCACCGGTGCGCTGACCAACCCTCCTGTTTTTGACAATGTGCAGATCTGGCATGCGCCCAGCCTCGATTTCTCGAGCCTGGATCGCCCTTTAGCCCACTCCCGATTTTTCTGGGCTTTGGATGCGTCGGTCTCCGGTCTGACTCGGAGCGAGCCCGACTTCCGCAACGGCAATTTCCTCGCGCGGCTCGATTTCGAACCCGAGATTTCCCTCCCCCTGTTGTTCAAGGGCTGGTCGATACGCCCCGCCCTGGCTTTGCGCGACACTTTTTACAGTGAGCGTTTCGTGAATGGAGGCGCTGTCAACGACCCGACTAACCGCCAGGCTCTCGACGCCTCTGTCGAGATCCGGCCCCCGGCACTCGAGAGGATATTCGACCGCGAATTCCTTGGCCGGAAATGGAAGCATGTCATCGAGCCGCGCGCGGTCTACCGGATGGTGACCGGGGTGAACGACTTCGGGAATGTTCTCCATTTCGACGATCACGACATCTTAAGCAATAGCCACGAGGTCGAGTACGGAGTGACGACCCGGCTCTACGCCAAACGAAAGCCTTCTTCCATCTCGGAGTGTGAAACTCCCATGTCGGGCCTCGCTGTGGGCTCAGCCGCGCCGGAGCAAACCGTTCCCTGGCAGCGCAGCAGCAATCTCGAAAATCAAACCTGTCTGCAGGCTCCCGAGGTCCGCGAAATCGCGACTTGGGAACTCGCGCAGAAATACTTCCTGGACCCGTACTTCGGAGGCGCGCTCATTACCGGCCAGCGCAACGTCTTCAGCACGACCGAGGAACTCACCGGTATCGCTTTCGTGACCATGCCTCGGCACCTTTCTCCCCTCGTCTCGCGCCTGCGCGTTGCTTCCAGTTCGCGCACCGACACCGAATGGGACCTCGACTACGATTTCCAGTTGAGACGCATCAACGCCAGCACTCTGCTTGTTAACTACAATGTCGGTCCATTCACCGTTGGAGGCGGGGACGCATTCCTGCAGATTCCCCAAACCCAGGGCCCAAACAACCTGACAGAAGGAACTTGCGGAACCGTCGGGACCACGACGCAGGTCACCTGCAAGTTCCAGCAGTTTCGCGTTGCCCTTGGGTACGGGGGCCTCAATCGGCGCGGGTTCAGCGCGGCCAGCAGCCTCGGCTTTGACTCTGAAATCAAGCAGCTCCAGTTTGCGACTGCTCAGACCACCTACAACTGGGATTGCTGCGGCGTGACCCTCGAATACCGCCGCTATGCGATCGCGAATGTGCGCAACGAAAATCTCTTCCGCTTTACCTTCACGCTGGCAAATATCGGATCTTTTGGAAACCTCAGGCGGCAGGAAAGACTGTACTGACTTGCTCCGAAACGAGCCTGCGTGCTGGTACCATAAGGCGATGGCTGAGCTAAACCCAGATCTGACCACCAAGGCTTTGCGGCTGGAATCGGAACTCCTCGGACTAGGCCGCCTCCTCGTCGCCTATTCCGGCGGCGTCGATTCCGCCTTTCTCGCGTGGAAAGCTCACCAGGTCCTGGGAAGCAAGATGTTGGCGGTCATCGCCGACTCGCCGAGTCTCGCCCGCACTCATCTCGCCGATGCCCTCGCCTTCGCCGAAGAGCAACACATTCCAGTCGAGGTGATCTCAACCTCCGAACTCGACCGGCCCGACTACATTCGCAACGATGGCCAACGTTGCTTTCATTGCAAGGACGAGCTCTTCGCTCGCATGGAAGAATTGCGGGCACTTCGCGGATTCGATGCCATCGCCTACGGAGTGAATGTTGACGACCAGAGCGACTTCCGCCCCGGCCAGCGTGCCGCGCGTGAGCATCGCGTTGCTGCTCCGCTTCTGGAAGCAGGCTTGACCAAGCAGGAAGTCCGCGAACTCGCCCTCGAAGGCGGTCTCCGCGTTTGGGACAAGCCGGCCTCAGCCTGTCTCTCTTCTCGCATCGAATATGGGCGCCCCGTGACCCGCGAAGCGTTGGACATGGTGGAGCGCGGCGAGGATGCCCTCCGGGCCCTCGGCTTTCGCCAGTTTCGAGTCCGCCATCATGGCCAGATGGTCCGCATTGAGATCGCCCGCGACGAACTCGACCGCGCCCTCAATCCGGAGATGGCTGCTCAATTTACTGTCGTCTTTAAAAGCTTGGGCTTCCAGTTCGTCACTCTCGATCTGGAAGGTTTCCGCTCCGGGTCGATGAACTCGCTTCTCTCCGTAGAAAATCTCCGCCGCGCCGGGTGAAATCGCTCGTGGTTTGCGGCCCTTTCGCCATTTTCTGCCACTACCGTGTGAGATAATCAGGGGTCGATTTGCGATGTTAAGGCGGTTTCTAGTGAATTCAATTCGTCGTTCGTGCGTGGTCCTGATCCTGGTCTGCCTGGGCTGTGTCGCCCAGTCCACACCTCCGGACCTCGCGCGCAAGATCGAGCGCCAGGTCCGCGCCTATTACACGATCCCTGCCGGCCTGAAGGTCACGGTTGGTTCGATCGCTCCCAGCACGGAACTACCCGGCTATGACTCCGTCTCGGTCACCATCGACAACGGCGAGGGCAAGCTGAAGGATTACAAGTTCCTTCTTTCCAAAGATCGCAACACGATGCTCCGCCTGACCAAGTTCGACATGACCAGGGACCCTTTCGAAGATCTAATGAGCAAGATCGATGTGAAGGGGCGCCCATCGCGCGGAGCCAAGGGTTCGAAGGTGGTCGTCGTAAACTTCGATGACTTCGAGTGCCCCTTCTGTTCCCGCATGCATCAGATATTGTTCCCCGAGATCCTGCGGGAATACGGCGACCGGGTCACGTTTTATTACAAGGATTATCCGCTTGACGAAATTCATCCCTGGGCCACGCACGCGGCCGTCGACGCCAACTGCCTGGCCGCATTGAACCCGGATGCTTACTGGGATTTCGCGGATTATATTCACGCGAATAAGCAGCAGGTCGACAACGAGAAATCTTCCGCCTCGCGGCTGGACATTATCGATCGCATGGCGCTCCTCCAGGGACAACGGCACAATGTCGATCTTGGCAAGCTCTCCTCCTGCGTGAAAGCCCAGAACGAAGACGAGGTCAAGGCATCGGTGAAGGAGGCTGACGATCTCGGAGTAAATGCGACTCCTACTCTCTTCATCAACGGTCAGAAGATCGATGGGGCTGTTCCTGTCAGCGAAATTCGCGCCGCGTTGGATAGCGCTTTGAAAGATGCTGGGCTGCCCGTTCCGGTGCACGGTTCCCAGACGGCCGCCCCGGCTTCACGTTAGCTTGCTTGCCCGATAGAGCCGCGCAGCCAGAGGCTGCTTTCGCGCGGCGATGACCGATTGGCGATGTTGCTGTTCAACCAGAGGAAATGCTCTTGAGAAAAAATACGCTGCTGGGCCGAGTCGCTGCGGCCCTGTCCCTCCTGATTACTCTCGCCACCCTCGCCTGTAATCCGCAGGTCGGCGGCGATGTGATGGCTACCGTCGATGGGCGCAAGATCTTCCGCTCCGATGTGGACAAATACTATGACAACCAGGTCGCCTCCGCCCAACAGGCGCCCACCGGAGAACAGGCCACTGCGCTGCGCTTGAATATCCTCCATCAGATGATCGATGACGAAATCCTGATGCGCCGCGCCGAAAAACTCGGCTTGCTCGCCACCGACGAGGAAGTCGACCGCAAATTCAACGAGGTCAAAGCGCCGTTCACTCAGGAGGAATTCGACCAGCGCCTCAAAGACAAGAAAATCACGCTGGCGGATTTCAAGCGCGACATCCGTCGCTCCATCACCGTCGAGAAGGTGATGAATAAGGAAGTATCTTCAAAGATCAATGTCACCGACCAGGACATCACCAGCTACTACGAGGCGCACAAGGGTGAGTTCAATCTGATCGAGCCGCAATATCATCTTGCCCAGGTCATGGTCACACCCGTCCCGAACCCGCAAGCGCACAATCAGAATGACAAAGCGCAAAATGACGCGGATGCGCGCAAGAAGATCCAGATGATCGCCAACCGCCTCGATAGCGGCGACGACTTTGCGACCCTCGCCATGCGGTATTCCGAGGACCCCGAGACATCCGGCAACGGCGGCGACCTGGGTACGATCCCCGAATCTTCGCTTCGCAGCACTGACCCTTTCACCCGCGATGCCGTCATGAAGCTCAAGCCCGGCCAGTACAGCCCGATCATCAGCGTCTTCAATCCCGCTACCAAGCAGCCGGTTGGCTACCGGATCGTAAAGTTGGTCTCCAAAGAGCCCGCCGGCCAGCGTGAGTTGAACGACCCCCGCGTACAGCAGGCGATCCGCTCCCAGTTGCATGACCGGCGCGAACAATTGCTGAAGGCTGCCTATTACGAAGTGCTGCGCGATTCCGCCAAAGTGGAAAACTACTACGCGAAGAAGGTCCTGGATAGCAACGGGCTGGAAAAATAGTCGAGCAGGAATCTGGTTGAGCGCTTCGCTTGAAGGAGTCGCCCAACGCTCAAGCCTTCATTCAACAATCGCCAGAACATCCCCGGCGTTAACGGCAGCGCCTTCCTCGGTCAGGATTCTCTGAATCGTGCCCTTCTTCGGCGATTTGATCTCGTTTTGCATCTTCATCGCCTCCACCACCAGGACCCCTGCTCCGGCTTCTACATCCGCTCCCTGCGTTACCAGAATTCTCACCACTTTCCCCGGCATGGGCGCAGTGAGTTTCTTAGGCCCTTGGTCATCGGCGCTTCGTGAACGCCCGCGCAGCGATCGCGGATCGCGGATTTCCGCTGAAAAGCGCTGGCTCCCGACCCAGAGATGCAGCTCCCCGCCAACGCGCTCGCATTTGACTTCGAATGCCTGATCCCCAATCCGAAGCGAGAGCACGTCCGGACGCGCCAGCACGGCGTCGACCGCGACCTCTCGCCCATCGATCCGGCAAGACCACCGGCCTTCCGCCTGGCTGAGTTCAAGGCGGTAACTTCGGCCGTCGATGGTCACGTCGTATGTCATGCCTTCACATCCGACAGGTAGCGTCCAGACCGTGTCGTTTCTTTAGTGCCTCGATTCCCGAAGAGCCGTTCGCTTCCAGTTGGACACGTTCCCGGACGCATCACCGGGTGTTCCAGCCTGCGTCTGTTCCCCAACCGACGCTCCAGCGGGTCCCAGGACTGCAAACATTCCGGCAGCGATCACTGCAACCTCGGCCGCCTGCGGATCCGTCTGGACTTCTTCCTTTTCTTTGAGCAACCGGTCGAGAAATCCGGTATCGAGCTTGGCCTGGCGAAATTCCGGATGCCGTAGAATGCGGCGAAATAGCGATATGTTCGTCTTGATCCCGCCCACAAAATATTCGCTCAACGCGCGCGACAGCCGGCCGATAGCCTGGTCCCTGTCCGTGCCATATCCGATCAGCTTTGCCAGCAGCGGATCGTAGTCCATCGGAACATTCCAGCCCTCGTACATCCCGCTGTCGCGCCGGATCCCAGGCCCCGACGGCGCCAGCAGCAGCGTAATTTTCCCCGGACTTGGAAAATAATTGTTGTCAGGATCTTCCGCGTAAATGCGGCACTCAATCGCATGTCCGCGGATTTGCACGTCTTCCTGCCGGAACGGCAACCGCTCTCCCGCGGCAATGCGGATCTGCAGATGAACGAGGTCCAGACCAGTCACAAGCTCCGTCACCGGATGCTCCACCTGCAGCCGCGTATTCATTTCAAGAAAGTAGAAATTTTTCTCCTGGTCGACCAGAAACTCAACCGTACCGGCGTTGGTGTACCCGGCCGCCTGCGCGACGCGCACTGCCACCTCGCCCATCCGACGCCGCATATCGAGATCAACGATCGGCGAAGGAGCTTCTTCCACTACCTTCTGGTGCCGCCGCTGCAACGAGCATTCCCGTTCCCCCAGGTAGACGGTGTTCCCGTACTCATCCGCAAGCACCTGCATCTCAATATGCCGCGGATTCAAGATGGCTTTCTCGATGTAAACTTCGCTGTCGCCGAATGACCGCTCCGCCTCGCTGCGCGCCCCTTCCAGCGCCGACTTGAGATCTCGAGGCGCCGCCACCAGGCGCATTCCTTTGCCGCCTCCTCCCGCTGCCGCTTTGAGCATCACAGGGTAGCCCACTCTTGCCGCCACCTCTTCCGCCTGCTCCAGCGACTCCAGCCCGCGCGATGTGCCGGGCACGAACGGGACGCCGGCACGCTCCATCGCCTGCCGTGCTCTTGTCTTCGATCCCATCGCATCCATTGCGGCTGCAGTCGGCCCAATGAATTTCAGGCCGGCATCCGCGCACGCCCTGGCAAACTTGGCGTTCTCGGAAAGAAATCCATACCCCGGATGCACGGCCTCCGCACCCGAGCGCTGGGCCACGTCAAGAATCTTTGCGATGTTCAGGTAAGACTCTTTTGCCGCCGCCGCACCGATGGGGTAGGCCTCGTCCGCCTTGCGGACATGCAACGAGGCACGGTCAACGTCCGAGTAGACTGCGACGGCGGCAATTCCCATCTCGTGGCAGGCGCGAATCACCCGTACGGCGATTTCGCCCCGGTTTGCGATGAGAATCTTGTTGAACATATCCCGCTCTGGCGGGCACAACGATTCGCCCAGCCAAACCGCATATTGTACTGGACGTCAAAGCTTCGCGCTGAGCGGCTGAATTACCGGCGGGTCGGGTGAGGCTGGCTTATTCCGCGGGCAGACGTGAAAAACTGACAGGAAACGGCGCCTTCACTTTGGCTGGAGCATCCGCTTCCATCCACCGATCGCGCGATCCAAATCGATACCGGATCAGCGTCCAGATCGCCAGCGCTCCGTCCGAGTGCCGGATCTTTTTGCCCTCGCTGGCGGAACGCGGACTATATGAAATCGGTACTTCCTCAATCTTCTTTCCCATGCGGCAGAGCTTCGCGGTCACTTCGGGGCAAAACTCGAACCGATGGCACTCCAGTCGTATTTGCGACAGCACCGAGCGGCGGAACACTTTGTAACACGTCGCTTCATCATGAATGCCGGCGCCATACAATAAATTCGTGAGATGCGTCAGCAGCTTGGCTCCCAGGAAAAACCGTAAGCCGCGTTCCGGACGGTCCGGCCGTCTTCCGTACACTACGTCCGCTCTTCCCTCCTCGAGCGGGCGGAGCAGCGCCGCGTAATCCTGCGGATCGTATTCCAGGTCCGAATCCTGGATCAGGACATATTCGCCCCGCGCATAGCTCAACGCTGTGCGAACCGCCGCACCCTTTCCGCAATTCCTTTCGTGGAAAACAACCGTCACATCGTCCATCGCGGGCAAGCTGCGCAGCTTCTCGCGGGTTCCATCGGTGGAACCGTCATCCACAATAATGATTTCCTTTTTTACAGGAGAGGCATGGATCGCCTGCAGGATCTCGTCCACATGTGCCGCTTCGTTGTATACCGGGACGACCACCGACACGCAGCCAGCCCAGCGATCTTCCATCATCGCTGTCATTTCTTGCCGCCGGACGGTGGCAACATTCGTCAACTTTTCGAGGCTCCAATGCTTGATATAAGCGGAATTCGGCGCGTTCTATCTAGCATAGTATCATCTGGGTGTTTCGTCATTTAGTCTGTCAAAGTCTGTCGTCCTGAGCGCAGTGAAAGACCCATGCACTTGGCCGGGCGCACGGCACAGACGCTTCGCATGTCCCACTCTCAAGCTGACCTGACAAAAGAAGATCGACCTTCAGCCGAACCCAGTTCGAGTTCGTGGCTGCATTGGCTCACGCTGTCTGCGGTCGTGGCAGCCGGCTTTACTTTGCGTATCGCGCAGATCAATGCGAAGCCGTTCTGGTTCGACGAGTGCTTCAGCGCAGAGTTGGCGCGGTTGAACTGGAGCACTTTCTTTCGCGTGCTCTGGTGGCGCGAAGCCAACATGACGCTGTACTACCTGCTGCTGCGCGCGTGGATGCATCTCGGACAGAGCGAATCGTTGATCCGCGCGCTCTCCGTCGTCTTTGCCACCGCCACCGTTCCAGCGGTTTACTGGGTCGCGAAGCTTCTCTACGATCGCCGCGTAGCGCTGCTCGCCTCCACGCTCTTTGCCTTCAACGCTTACAGCGTCCGCTACTCCCAGGAAGCGCGCAGCTATGCGCTGTTTGTACTCCTTGCAACTCTGTCTTCCGGATTCCTCGTTGCATACTTGCGCCGGGCGGATCGCCGATCTCTTTTGTGCTACACGATCATCTCTGCCTTGGCGGTCTACGCGCACTTCTACGCCATCCTGCTCGTCGTCGCACACTGGCTGACAGTTCGCCTTTTCGGAACTCCGGCGACCACCGCTGACGGTATACCCACCCTTCGACGACTCCGCCGCGCCTGGCAAATCATAGGACTGGCGTTCCTGCCGCTGCTTGTTTTTGTCGCGAAAACCGGAGCCGGCCCTATCCGTTGGATTCAACGTCCGGGCGTGCATGATCTCTGGGCATTCGCCGATCAATTCGTCGGCGCAGGAGGTTGGCCGCTCGTAGTTCTTACGGCTGTAGCCGTGTTGGCCGCCTTACTTCCCTTGTGGCGCTGCCTCGCACAGCGCAATCAGAATTGGACGGTATGGCGCGTCCAGTTTCTGCTCGTCTGGATCGCGTTTCCCGTTCTCTTGACGTTTCTGCTTTCATTTGCCCGTCCGGTTTTCCTCGGACGCTACATGATCTTCTGCCTTCCGGCCCTCGTCATTCTGGCGGCCTCCGGAGTGGTCAGGCTCACGAAAGCGTGGCAGCGCGTCCTTGCTTCGGCGGCGTTTCTGTTTCTCGCAACACAGGGAGTGATCTTCGTTTACAGCCACGATTTCGATCAGGAGCGTGACGGTTCTGGCGCCGCCACGGATTTTATCCTCGAACGCGCTCAACCCGGCGACGGCATAATTTTCGACATTGCCGAAGCGCGGGTTCCCTACGAATTTTTCCGTTCGAACCGGGCCGGGGAAGACACCACGAAAACTGCATTCACCGCAAGCTTCGGACCGCAAATTCTGTTTCCCAGCAGCGGTCCCGGACTTCAATTTCAGGATTTCAAGGCCAAGCTTACCTCCGACTCGCTTCGCGCCAAAGTATCCGCTCACTCACGCATTTGGGTGTTTCTCATCTACAACGGAACCATCGCGAAACCAGACGCCAATACGACATTGCTGGCGCAAACTCTGCCGCTGTGGTTTCCCCATGTTGAGCGCTGGCAGTTTCCGCGCGTGGAGTTGCGCCTCTACAGCAAGGACTGATCCGCTGGCTGATTGGAAATGCGCTAGCAAAAAAGAAAAGCCCCCTTCGTCCGAAGGAGGCTCAAATTCTGCAGGGGAATCTTTACTTCGACTGATCCACGGTGATTCCACCAGCCTGGTTCTGCGCGGCTTTTTCGGCTTTCGCCTTCTTCACGCGCAGCGTTTCGTCCACCCAGTGGTCGGCCGTTTTCAGGTCTTCCGCGCGGCTAGCTTCATCGTCGCACTCGACGTCAGCCTTTTCGCGGTACATCAGGTTCATATAGGCCATCGCATCGTCATAGTCAGGGCGAAGCTGAATCGCCTTGTTGAGACTGTCGATGCCTTCCGTGATCGCCGGTGTGTTCTTGATTTTCAGTTCTTCGCAGGCCTTCTTCTGGTCTTTGTTCTTCGCGCTCAGGTGCTCTTCCGGCTTCATCCCCAGCTTGGCGCGCTCTTCCATGCGGGGCTGGTAGCAGGCCGTCCAGTCGATCACGCCCACCGAGTAGTAGGGCTCGGGATCATTCGGATCCACGTCTGACGCCAGGCGGTAATACTTCTTCGCTTCATCCCACTTTTTCTCGTTCAGGTAAAGATAAGCGATACCCTTCGCGCTGTTTACTTTCTGCTCGCGCGAGGGATTCGAATCGATCACCTTCTGGTATTCGTCGATCGCCTGCTGGGCCGTCCGCAAGTTATCCGGCGAGTCAACTCCGGGAATGTATTGAGACACGAAGGCGGTCGCCAGGTACATCCGGGCATTAATAAGTCCGGGGTCCAACTGCACTGCCTGCTGGAAGTGGTCGATCGCCTGCTCGTAATGAGAGTTCTTGTACGCCTCTACACCCTTGTTCAGTTGGTCGCGGGCCCGCAGCTTGCTGCAGCCCACGGAAGAGATGAGCGCCAGCATCAAACCTGCCAGCGTAAATAACTTCACATTCTTATTCATTGCGGTATAAGTCTCCCTCGGCAAAGCATCCTAGGCCTAGAGACAGCGTTTGACAAGACCTGCGGCGTCGTCGCGCAGAAACGGGAAGTCGACATTGTAGCCCGGGAACACACCGGAGCCCACTTTCGCTGGTCGTCGGTCGCCAGCCGCCGCCAAAATTCGGCGAGGGCTCTCGACCAACGACCCAGGAGCGAAATGTTCTAGCCGCCCGCCTCGATTTTGGCGGTGATCAGGCCGACCTTGTCCACGCCGGCGGCGTGGGCAATATCGATGACGTTGGCGACATTTGCAAAGGGGATCGCGTCGTCTCCCTTTACGAACATGACCTTTTCCGCCCGCTGTTTGTAGATGTCAGTCAGACGCCCCTGCAGATTGTCCCAGGTTGCATCTTCGTTGTTGATCTTCACGCCAGGATCCTGACCCGGACCGCGATCGATCAACTGCACCACGATGGTGCGGTCAGGCGTGTTGTTCTTGGGTGCGTTCGGCGGAGGCGGCTGGGGAACCAGCGCATCCAGTCCTTTGGGCGTTACTGGCGAGATCACCATGAAGATGATCAGCAGCACCAGCAGCACGTCGATGAGCGGTGTGACGTTGATGTTTGCACTCTGGCCTCCGCTCGGGCCAACTGCCATTCCCATGGCGGTTCTCCTATTGCCCTGCCGCCGGCGGCGGGGGTGGGGGTGTGTTGGTTTTCTTCTGATCTGTGAGCAGGCCTAGGTCATCGACCCCGGCCGCGCGGACAGCATCCACGACCTGCACTACGCCGCCGAAGCGGGTGCGCATGTCGGCCTTGACGTAAACGCGCTTGTCAGGCTTGTTGGCCAGCCGGTCTTTCACTTTTCCTGTCAGGCTGTCCACCTGCACCTGATCGCTGCCGAAATACACCTTACCGTCCCGTGTAATCGAGACCAGCAGCGCATCTTCTTTGTCCGCATCCGGCATTTGCTCCGGATTGTTCACCTTGGCCATGTCCACGCTGACACCTTTCTGCAACATGGGCGTGACCACCATGAAGATGATCAGCAGCACCAGCATCACGTCCACCATCGGTGTCACGTTAATGTCGGAGCTGATCTTGGAACCTTCGTCTCGCTTCGCGATTGCCATAACTTCGTTTTCTCCCGCGTTTCTGAACGCGCCGGCCGCCACTTTCAGTTAGGAGGCCCGGCGCTGGATTTCAGTCCAGCGCCGGACAAGCAACTCAGGCAGAAACCGGGTACCTCGCCGTCCCGCGCGCTCTGCGCGAAACTTCGAGGCGGGTTGACCCTACCGCCGGTCGCCGCGCTTCTTCAGGAAGTAGTCGATCAGTTCGCTCGACGAGTTGTCCATCTCCACGTCGAACGCTTCCACGCGACCAGTCAGGTAGTTGAACATCATCACGGCCGGGATGGCGACGAGAAGCCCGATCGCCGTCGTCACCAGCGCTTCAGCGATACCGCCGGCGACTGCCGCCAGACCGGTGGCCTTCGTGTTCGCGATGCCCGTGAATGCGTTCAGAATGCCCATCACCGTGCCGAACAGGCCGACGAACGGAGCCGTCGAGCCGATCGTGGCCAGACCGCCCAATCCGCGCTTCAGTTCAGCGTGGACGATGGCTTCAGTCCGCTCCAGTGCGCGCTTCGACGCTTCAATCGTCTCGCCAGGGATCGCTCCCGGGCTGTCCTGGTGGGCCTTGAATTCCATGAGTCCAGCCGTCACAACCTTGGCCAGGTGGCTCTTCTTGTTGCGCTCCGCCACCTTGATGGCTTCGTCGATGCGTCCGTCACGCAATGCGCCTGCAACAGCAGGAGCAAATGCGCGCGATTGTTTACGAGCCGCGCTGTACGCCATCCAGCGGTCAATCATGACGCCGATCGACCATCCGGACATGATGAACAGAATGATCACGACGGTTCTTGCCACCCAGCCCATCTGCTTCCACAGGCCAAGCGGGTCCGTCGGCATGCCGCCGCCTTCCTGGATAATCCAGGTGGCTGCGGCCGGAATGTGACTGAGAATTACTCCTACGTGAGCGACCATGAGTTGCTATTTCCTCCTCGGAACTCTCTAGAATACTTAGACACTGTGATGCGTCCTGCAGTGCCAACCGCTGGATGGATCATGATCGGCGGCACATAGCCTTGGCGGCAATGCACGGGCGGAAGCGCGCTTTCTCAATGGAGAATCGAGATTTGGCGGACTGGAGCCCGGGCTTCTGGAAAGCCCTCCCGCCACCTCAGAGGTGGATTCAGGGGAGGGCCATAACTCACACTTATCCAGACAACTCACATCCAGCGCACCGCTGGAGGCTCTAGCCTCCGGCGAGCGTAAAGTTCACCTGTACCTGCGTTTCGACCTCTACCGGTTCTCCGTTCAGCAGGTACGGTTTGTACTTCCACTGCCTCACCGCTTCAATCGCAGCAGGGGCGAGCATCGGATGCCCGCTGACCAGCTGAAGGTTTTCGATATTTCCATCCTTGCTGATCTGAGCCTGCAAAATCACCACGCCCTGAATGCGCGCCTGGCGGGCCAGCGGCGGGTACGTCGGGTTCACCTTACGTACCAGCAAGCCCGACTGGACGCCCGATGATACACGCACACGCTGCGGGGTCGCAATCTTCGGAACGGCAACCGGAGTCGAACTCAACACGCTTCCGATCACTCCGCCCATCGATCCGCCCGGAACGCCGCCCGGAACGCCGCCCACAACTCCTGAGGTCGCGGCAACCGGCGGAGGAGCTTCGTCCTCCTGGATCATCTTTACTTTTTGTGGAATCTTCGTCGGCGTCCGCAGTTCACCGTTCACGATGTCCGTCTGAATCTGCTTCTGAACGTGAACTGGCGCTGCGGCCGGCGGTGGCGGTGGTGGCGGCGGCGGCGGTGCCACCAGGAATGTCATCAGCTGCGTTCTCGGCAGCGCTTCCGTGAAAACCAGTGGGATCAGGACCATCACAATCAGGATCATGATCTCCAGAATGAAGGCCACTGTGGTGAAACGCCCACGCTTGGTCTTCAGCTTGCCCCCAGACTCTATCAGGCTGTCTTCAAACATAGATTTCTCCCCTACTCAGACCCCTACGGAAACTTAGACACCATGCACTCCTCTTTTGCTCCCAGTTTCCTTGGGCACGCCCCCGCCCTCAGGCGGCTCCACAGCATGCCGGGTAACCCCTTCTAAACCCTTACGTAAGAAGGCATAACGTAACAGCCATTTCTATACCATCGGGTAACTCATTTAGCTTTGACCGGCATGGCCACGGGCCGCTTGCCCCGCTCAATTCGCCAATCCTGGTAGGCCACCAGAATCGGCGCGGCGATCGCAATCGACGAATACGTCCCGATCAGAATGCCTATGACCAGCGCGAGGCTGAAACCGTGCAGCACCTCGCCGCCGAATAAAAAGAGTGCCAGTACGGTAAGGAAGGTAAGGCCCGCTGTCAAGATCGTTCTGCTAAGAGTTTGATTAATACTCCGGTTTACAATATCCGCGAGCTTCTCCCGGCGCATCAGTTTAATGTTTTCCCGGATCCGGTCAAATACCACGATCGTGTCGTTATTGGAGTAACCGATCAGTGTAAGGATGGCCGCAATCACCGTCAGCGAGATGTCCGTATTGCTCAGCGAAAACGCTCCCACAGTGATGAGCGTATCGTGGAATACGGTGATCACCGCGGCGACGCCATAGATCCATTCAAACCGGAAACCCAGGTAGACCAGCATCCCGGCCAGCGAATAGATCGTCGCCAGCGCCGCTTGTTTCCGCAGCTGGGATCCCACCGTCGGTCCTACGATCTGCACGTCCCGAACGCCAAAGTCGGACAGGTAGAAACCATCCTTCAGCGACGCCACGACCGCCGGATCCACCCCGTGGCCGCTGAGCTGATCGATCGAATTGAAAACGCCGCCAACACTGTTGCGATAGCTCGTGATGGCTTGCGTCTGCGCCGTGTATTTCTGGTCGGCATCGGTCCCCAGATGCAGCGGGTCCTTATCCATCAGGTACTTCTTGATCGTCAGAGAGCTGGCGTTATTTAAATCGCATCCGCCAATCGCATTGGACAGAGCGCCGCACTGCTTGTCCGCCGGAACATTCTTCTCCAACGCCCGGATGATCTGTATCTTTCCCTGGTCGAGCGCCTTTTCGTTCGTTTCCTTCTGCGAAAGATCGATCAGGACCTCGTTGCCCGACGCCGGCTCCAGCGTCTGAATCTTGGGATCGCGTAGCCCGGCGTGATCCATGTCGCTGCGCACCGCGCTCAGATCCGGAGCGTGCGAGAACTTCACGTAGACCAGCGTTCCGCCGCGGAAGTCCACGCCCCACGGGATCCCGTGCCAGAACAGCATGGAAAGGACGCCCGCGACGCTGAAGATCAGCGAAAACGCGATGAAGTACCACTTCTTGCCGAGAAAATCGATATTAACGTCGCGAAAGAACTCCAAGTCGAACTCCAGGTTTCAAAGTTTCAATGTTTCAAAGCCGGAGTCGTCAAGAGTGCCGGGGCTTTATCGTGCCCGAGCCTTGAAACCCTGAAACTTTGAAACGTGCCTCTAGATACTCAACGCTTCGCCGCGCTGCTTCCGGCTCAGTACCCAGTCGAAAATCACGCGCGATACAAATACCGCGGTAAACAGGTTGGCCAGCAAACCGAAGGTGAGCGTCACCGCAAATCCCTTCACCGGGCCGGTTCCGAACAGGAACAGAATCGCCGCGGACACGATCGTCGTGACGTGCGTATCCACGATCGTGATCCACGCATGGCTGAATCCCTGGTCCACCGCTGACGGCGGCGTCTTCCCGTTGCGCAACTCTTCACGAATGCGCTCGAAGATCAGCACATTGGAATCCACGCCCATACCAACCGTCAGGATTACGCCCGCGATTCCGGGCAAAGTCAGGACCGCGCCGAAGTATCCCATGAACCCCAGCAGGATGATCAGGTTCAGGATGAGCGCCACATCCGCGTTCACACCCGCCCAGCGGTAGTAAATCAACATGAAGATCAGCACCGCAAGCATTCCGGCGATCGCCGCGCGTACGCCGGCACGAATCGAATCCGCGCCCAGCGACGGACCCACCGTGCGCTCTTCCAGGTACTTGATGCCGGCCGGAAGCGCGCCCGACCGCAGGATCATCGACAGATCCTTCGACTGCTGCTCGTTCATGCTGCCGCCCGAGATCTCACCACGGTCGCGGATCGGCTCCTTAATGTTCGCAACTTCCTGGACTTTATTGTCGAGTACCACAGCCAAACTGTCGCCCACGTGAGCCGACGTAAAGTTGTAAAAGCGCTGCCCACCCTCGCCAGTCAGCGTGAAGCTGACGCTTGGCTGTCCATTCTGGTCCCGGCTCGGTTGCGCATCACGCAAGTCTTTGCCGCTAACCGCGGATACTCTCGACACCAGGTACCACGCCTGCCCGTCGGAGGAAGCCCCCGGCGCGCTGTGTCCGGGCAGAAGAATCGCGTCCGGCGGCAATACGCCGTTATTCGCTTGCATCGCATTCTGCTCGCTCGAATACGGGCCGCCCAGCGACTGCTTGATCTCCAGCATCGCCGTGGACTGCATGATGTCCTTGACGCGCGCCGGATCGTCTACGTCCGGCAACTGCACCAGAATCTGGTACTGCCCGAGTCCGTGCTCTTCGATCTGCGGCTCGCTCACCCCGAGCTGGTCAATGCGGTTCCGGATCGTCTCGATCGCCTGCGTGACCGCCTTGTTCTTCAGGTCCGTCAGAAGCGCCGGCTTCATCGAAATGTTCCAGGAATTGTCGGGCCCGCCATTGATGTCGTATTCCGGCAGGTGATCCTGCATGATGCTCAACAGATCGGTGCGCGAACTCGCCTGCACACCCTTGAGCACAATATGGTCGGGATTATTTTGCGGATCGGGCTGCGTGATATCCGCGTAATCAATCTTGTGGCTGCGTAGCTGCTGCCGCAAAACCTCGATCGCATTCTGCGCGTCAACGTTGACCGCATCGTTGACTTGCACCTGCAGGATCAGGTGTGTCCCACCGCGCAGATCGAGACCCAGATGAATGTGGTCGGTGACTGCCTTGGCCAGCCCTGGCCCAGTAAAGCTGCCCGGAATTCCAAAAATCCCGAACAGGAAAATCAACAGCGTCCCGACGATGAGCCCAAGCTTCCAGAGAAGATTCTTATTCATAAAAATTCAATTTCGAGCCCTGAGTCTCGAGACCCTGAGGATTCACTCTGCCAGCTTTCCCCTCGCGACTCGGGACTCGCACCGCAACTCGGAACTACTTCGTTTTCACTTCCTCTTCCGTTGTCGTCACCGACATCACCGACGCCTTCGTGACTTCCACTCGCAGGTTATCCGGAGGAATCCTCAAGTGAATGGCGTCGTCTTTCAATGCAATGATCGTGCCACGCAGCCCGCCGCTGGTCGTTACCTTGTCCCCGGTTTTGAGCTTATCCAGCATGGCCTGCCACTTTTTCTGGCGCCGCTGTTGCGGCATGATCAACAGGAAGTAAAAGATGGCAAAAATAAAAACGAGAGGTGCTATCCCCAGCCACCCCATACCGCTGCTACCCGCCTGCACTGCTGTTAAGTATTGCATCTTGATAAGGTCTGAAGCGGGTGGGTCCGCAGAACCACCCCGCGCCAATCAGCGCCGCGGGAGCTTCTTTTCAACCACGGGAAATTAAATCGACTTCAGCCGGGTTCCTCGGCTTCAGGATTGAATCCGGGGAGGTCTTCCTATCGCGGTCTTCCCGCGGCCTGGTCTCCTGGTCGGGACCATACGCTAGAAAGAGAACGGGATTCTTCCCCAAGTTGAATAGAATGCCGCACCCTGCTCATAGTGTCAAGGTAGAAACTCAAGTTGTGGATTGTATTTAAAACCTGCGCCAACACTTCGTTAGACGCATACAGGTGTCGCAAATACGCTCGCGAATAACGGTGGCAAACACGGCAACCGCAATTGGGATCGAGCGGGTCCGGATCCTGCGCGTAGCGCGCCTGTTTGATCGAAACTTTGCCCTGCGACGTGAACAGCAGCCCATGCCTGGCGGCTCGCGTCGGCAACACGCAATCCATCATGTCAACACCCAGGCTCGCATACTCCACGATCTCTTCCGGCGTTCCCACCCCCATCAGGTACCGGGGTTTGTCAGTCGGTAAATACTCGAGCGTGGATTCGACAATCTCCCGCGTCAATTCCCGCGGCTCGCCCACACTCAACCCACCAATCGCATACCCGGGAAATCCGATCTCGATCGTCCGCTCCGCCGACTCTTTCCGAAGCTCCCGGTCCATCCCCCCCTGCACGATGCCGAACAAAGTCTGGGTTTGCCCATTTTCTTGAAGCTGCCCCATCCTGAACGTCGCGGTGTTTGCGACCTTTAGGGTGGGGACTTGTGACTGGCATCCCCACGGAACCTGGTGCTTATTTTCCTCAAAATACTTCTTACTCCGGGCCGCCCACCGCGCCGTCATCTCCATCGACTCCCGCATCCGTATTCGATCCGCCGGGTACTCCGTGCACTCGTCGAACGCCATAATGATGTCGGCGCCCAATCCAATCTGCGCCGCCATCGAACTCTCTGGGCTGAAAAAATGAGAAGAGCCGTCCAGATGCGAGCGGAACGTCACGCCTTCTTCATTGATCTTGCGCAATTCGTTCAGGCTGAAAACCTGGAAGCCGCCCGAATCCGTGAGAATGGCTCGCCGCCACGACATAAACCCATGCAGCCCGCCCATCCGCCGCACCGTCTCCACGCCTGGCCGCAAATACAAATGATAGGTATTCCCCAGAATGATCTGCGCCCCGAGTTCCTCCACCGTCTCTTGCGGCACGCCTTTGACGGACGCGACCGTTCCCACCGGCATGAACACAGGAGTCTCGATTTCCGCATGCGGCGTAATCAGTCGCCCGGAACGGGCCGGGCCGGCCATCGTTTTGATTTGGAACTCAAGTGCCATGGGGAGCGCCTATTGTAGCCTCGCGATAATTTCAGGAAGACGGCACCTGGAATACTTCCAGATAATGGCCGAAAGAATGGACCCGCATCGACTCGTACCCGCGAAGCTGGCTGCGCAGGCTCTCACCCAAACCGGTAGCCCACCCTCCCTGCACGACCCAGGTCTTTGCCGGATTCAAGCCGTACGCTTCTTTCACATGCGCCGACTCCGATGCGAAGTTTTCGGCCGTGAGAGCTCCATCGTTCGCGCCGGTAGAAACCACCCGAAGCCCGCCGCACTCGAATGAGTCGAAGCCTTGTGCAGGAGATTCTTTCTTCTTTTGCTCGTGGCGGCACAAGTAATGCTCCAACTGGAACTTGGTTGCCCGGTCCGTAACGATCACATCCGCGGAAGTGACATTGTCGTGGAGGAATTCGAGCGCCGCATCCATGTGCTCGTGCCGCTGATCGCTCAGGGGCAACATGTCACGGCCTTGTAGCGTGCCGAAGAGGTGGCAGAACGCGGCCAAAGCCAGGGCCACCGCTGCCGCCGCAAACGTTCGATCACGGCAAATGCGGACGAGCGCAATGGCGACCCCGGCAAATCCAAAAATCGCAAGGAAAATACATTGCCGCGTTCGCCCGTAGGGAAATAAACCTGCCGCGACGGCGATCCAGTTCACGACAAACGGCGCGATCAGTAGTCCCGCGAGCGCCAATTTCTGCGGCCTCGTCGGTTCATTCCGCCGCAGCATTACCGACACAACTCCCGCCACAAAGAGTACTGCCGCGATCTGTCCCACACCGGTGTGTCCAAACTCAAATCGAAACACTCCCAGCGTGCCGCGATACAGAAAGTGCAACAAATGATCGCGGTCCGGATGGAAATACCAATCCGCAATGTAGAAGTCGCCAAAGCGCTGCAAGGGTCGAGCCACGGGATAAACCGTTCCCAATTTGGCGATGTGCGTCTTGTACAGCACACCCGCAAGCGCTACTCCAACGGTCTGCCCGAACGCCCAAAGCGCGACCAGCAAACGTGCCGGACGCTCCCGGATCATTCTCCATATGGTGTAGACGCCGAGAGCGGCCGCGAACAAAAAGGCTGAGTAATGCGACAACATGGCCAGCCAGAGCGAAATCGCAGACGCCAGCATCAGACGCGGCGAGCTCGCTGCAAGCCCCTGCTCCAGAAAGTAAGCACTCGCCATCGCGAACATCAGCATCCAGCCGTACTGTCGAACTTCAGCGGACAAGGCAATCATCGGCGGCAGCAGCGCCGCAAAAACCAACCCGCTCAGCGCCACCGCCCGCCCAAACAACAAGCTCAGCCACTTGTAAAAAATCCAGCAAAACGCTGTGCTCGCCAGCACCCCGGGCATACGAATCATCAAATCTGACGTTCCAAGGTGCCTCCAGAAATAAAGGACGAACACCATGAGCGGCGGATGCGCCAGCGTGAGACTCGCCTTGTACAAAGCCGACAGGGAATCCTGATTTGCGACGGAGTAATGCCACGCTTCGTCGGTATTGAAGAAGGTGGCGTGCGCCATCCACACGCGCCAGCAGAAACCCGCAATGAGAATCAGCCAGGCCGCCAGATCAGGATACGGCCGCCGAATCACGCTCTCGGACACGGTTGGATTGTAGCAACGGAGGGAATTTGCCACCGCGGCACGATGATTGAAATCACCAAACGAAAGTCAGTCGACAATTCGAACGATTTCTCCCCGCACCTTCCCGCTTTCGACAACGAGCCTGCCCACGCACACCGGCAGCTTGAATCGCCTCGGCCCGGCACTTCCCGGATTGAAGTAGAGCACGCGATTCCGCGTCTCCTGCTTCGGCACGTGGCTGTGCCCCGAAATCACGACGGCAAAACCAGCAGCTTCCGGCTTCAGATCGAGCGCAGCCAGGTCATGTAGAACATAAATAGAGATTCCCGCCGCCTCGACAACCTCGCTCTCTGCCAATCTTCGCGCCCACGTCGCTTTGTCGATGTTTCCGCGAATCGCCGTGACCGGCGCAACCTCCGCCAACTGCTCCAGGATCTCCGAAGCACCGACATCCCCCGCGTGAATGATGCGCTCAGACCCGCGCAGCGCCTCCACCGCCTCCGCGCGAAGCAGCCCATGCGTATCGGAAATGACGCCTATTCGGATGACAGACACTTGTCGGCTTCGAGGTTAACTGAGCAGCTTGTTGACTTCCGCATAAGAGGGCGCTCCATCAATCCCGGAGTACGTCCCTCGTTCTTTTAGCTCGCGCGCGATCTTGCCAACCAGCCCGAGCGCAGCACGCATCGGACCCGATCCCAGGCTGATCCGCTTCACTCCCAGCGCCTTCAATTCCGCCACCGTCGGCGCACCCGGCACTGCCAGCACATTCACCGGGCATTTCAGATCTGCAACGATCCGCCCGATCGTGGCCGTATCAACCAGCCCGGGCACGAAGACGCAATCCGCGCCCGCCTCACGATACGCACGCAGCCGCTCAACCGCCCGATCGTAGCGCGTTGCCGGATCTCCCACCTGCAGCAGGTAGACATCCGTTCGTGCATTCAGCACCAAGCCCACTCCCATCTCCGACCCTGCTTGCCGAATCGCTCGAATTTTTTCCAGCTGCAGCGAAATATCGAATAAAGGATGCGCGCTCTCGCCGGTTGCATCTTCGAAGTTCATCCCGACCGCGCCCGCCTCCAGCATTTTCCGCGCCGTCCGCGCCGCATCCTCGGGCTTGTGACCGTATCCTGCCTCCAGATCCGCGGTTACCGGAACCCGCACGGCCTTCGCAATCGCCGCCACCACCGCCAACATGCGTTCCGGAGGAATCTTCTCTCCATCGGGAAATCCAAGCGAGAACGCTATGCCCGCGCTCGTTGTGGCAATCGCGGGATACCCGGCCTGTTCAACGATGCGGGCAGTGGCAACATCCCATACGTTCGGAAGCAGGAGCGGCTCCGGCATGGCATGCAATGCCCGGAGCGCATCGGCTTTTCTGCTCAGCTCAACGTTCGCCATAGCAGATGAGATGCGCTCACCCCGCCGTGTTCTTCACCTTATCTGTGAAGTCCGCAACCTTCACCAGGGCTCTGCCCACCGTGCCGCGGCCGATCTCCCGTGGCCCGTCATGCGCCATGACGCGTAACGTGTAGAAGCGCCCGTCAAACGACTCCAACTCTGCGACCGCTTTAATTCGTGCACCAATGCCGCTCGCCGCGCGGTGCTCGATATGAATCGACGTTCCAACCGTGATCTCGCCCTCTGAGCAGTACGGATGCAGCGCATGAAACGCCGCCGTCTCCATCAACCGGATCATATCCGGAGTCGAATACACCGGCGGCAACTGAGGATGGTGCGAGGTCAGCGTATGCCGGAACTCGACCGTCTCTTCCGCCTCGCCCCGCGCTCCGAGCGGAACTTTTACGCTTTTCATGTGGCTGATTCTTTCAGATCGAGCGAGAGTCTACTGCCCCACCGCGGAGATGGTTTCGAAGCAGCTGCCCGCGTCCGCAGCATGGGGCGCACCCAATACACGTTCACTTTCTGGGGGCCCATGTGGTGGTCTTTCAGTTTCTTGTCGAGGCGCCTAATTTGGTTGCTTCGGTTTGCGCGAGAAACCGCGCGGGAAATCCCGGCATAAGAATTGCCAGGATGACAGAACATCGTGACATACCAAAATTGCGGATGTATTCCTCCCGCCCCAAGGAATTTAAACTTACGCCGCGGCCATCCGTCGTGCTTCGATTCCGTCCAGCGCCTTCCACAGCATCGAAGCGGTCTTTTCCGCGGCGTTCAGCGCCGCCTGCGCCGTTTCTGGATGCGATTCGACCCGCTTGCCCAACTGCTCTTTCCACACTCGCGCGTGATACACATCCGCGGTCGCGTGCACCACGAAATACCCGCAGGTTTTTTCGTCAGCCCGGTAGAGATCGCGCAAGCCCCGGTCTTTCTCCTTCGCAATCCGTGGCACCTGCGACTCGTACGCATAGAAGGCCGCCAGCGCTTCCTCGGGCATTCCTTCGCTCGACACACGCTGGAAGTAGGCCACCAGCTGCCGCACTTCCGGCAGCGGATGATGCCACTCCAGGTTGCGGCTCGACCCCATGCCCTCGGCAAAATCCAGCCACAAGTCCGAGTGCGGCACCGAATCCCTGCCGGGCCGATCGTCGACGCCCTTCTCGTCGCACATATTCGCCAGCACCGCCTGCCGCAGTTCTCCCTCATCCAGCCGCAGTCCAAACGCTGCCAGATACGATGGAAACTCCTCTACGTGATGGTAGTAGTCCTGGGCGTACTCCCGCAGGTCATCCCGCGTCAGTTTGCCCTCCGACCACGCCTTGTAAAACGGGTGGCAAAGCAGGTCATATTTTGCGATTCGCGTTTCGAGTTCCTGGAAGAATTCGGCAGTATTCACGTCGTCTGTCGCCTCCAACGACGAAGTAACTATAAGGGTTGAGGCCGGACCCAGCAAGTGAGTCGGGTCACAAGTTTTTCCAACTTGTTAGAATGAAAGAGTAAATTGCCGCTAGAAATCCGCGGTTCCAGCCATTCATGCAGTTCACGGAACAATTCGACGTGGTAGTCGTCGGCGCCGGCCATGCTGGATGCGAAGCTGCCATGGCGGCCGCACGCATGGGTCTGAAAACCGCCCTCTTCACCCTCAACGTCGACCTGATCGCCCAGATGTCGTGCAACCCTGCCGTGGGTGGCATCGCCAAGGGGCACCTCGTTCGTGAGGTCGATGCCCTCGGCGGCATCATGGGCGAAATCACCGACGCGGTCGGCATCCAGTTTCGCCTCCTCAACACATCGCGCGGACCGGCCGTCTGGTCGCCGCGCGCACAGTGCGACAAGCAGGCCTACCGCCTCAAGATGCGCGAGGTCCTCGAGTCGCAGCCGAATCTCAAGATCAAGCAAGCGGAAGTCGCTGATCTCATCGTGCAAGAACTCCCAAGTCCTAGGCCCGGGGGACCGAGCGACTCGCAACTCGGTACTCGCAACTCGGTACTCGGAATTCGCCTCCGCGACGGCCGCACCGTCGGCTCCCGGGCTGTCGTCATCACGACGGGAACATTTCTCAACGGCCTGATCCACTGCGGGGAACAGCAATATCCCGCAGGACGCTCCGGGGAACCGCCCGCCGTCCTGCTCGGAGAATCCCTGAAGCGGCTTGGCTTGCGCGGCTGCCGCCTCAAGACCGGCACCCCGCCGCGTCTCGACGGACGCACCATCGACTGGTCGCGCTTCCAGCTTCAACCCGGAGACGCCGACCCGACCCCCTTCAGCTTCCGCACCCGTCGCGTCGCGCATCACGACACCCAGGTTCCCTGCTACATCGCATGGACGACGCCGGAGACTCACCGCATCATCCGCGAGAACGTTCATCGTTCCCCGATGTATAGCGGCCAGATCCAGTCGATCGGCCCGCGCTATTGCCCCTCCATCGAGGACAAGATCGTGAAGTTTCCCGACAAGGAGATGCACCAGCTCTTCCTCGAGCCCGAAGGCCTCAACACGCACGAGATCTACGTGAATGGGATGAGCACGTCGCTACCCGTGGAAGTGCAGCTCGCGATCTTGAAGTCCATTCCGGGGCTTGAGTCCGCCGAGATGCTGCGTCCCGGCTACGCCATCGAATACGACTCGATCGATCCCACCGAACTCGAGCGCACGCTCGAGACACGCAAGATCGCCAGCCTCTTCCTCGCCGGACAGATCAATGGAACTTCCGGCTACGAGGAAGCCGCATGCCAAGGCCTGATGGCGGGCATCAACGCCGCACTGCAGGTCAAGCACCAACCGCCGCTCATCCTCGATCGCACGGAAGCGTATACCGCCATCTTGATCGATGACCTGATCTCCAAGGGCACGAACGAGCCCTACCGCATGTTCACGTCGCGGGCGGAGTTCCGCTTGCACCTGCGCATCGACAACGCCGACCGCCGCCTCACGCCCCACGGACGCCGCGTCGGCCTCATCTCCGACGAAGCCTGGGCCAGCTTCCAGCAAAAGCAAGACCGCCTCGCCCAAATGAAAAAGCTGCTGGAAAATACAAGGCTGACATCAGAGATGGCCGCCCAGGTTTCGCCCGCACGTCCGACCTGTCATCCCGAGAGAAGTGAGGCGAAGCCGAACGCAGTCGAGGGATCTCGCGCCTCGCTCCCGAGTGCCGATATGACGGGTGCCGCAGGCCAGACCCTGTCGCAAGTCCTGAAGCGCCCCGAAGTGACAATCGAACAACTTGCCCCAATCCTGAAGGCGCTTGTGGCGGACTTCTTTGAAAGAGGAGATCCTGCATCCTCTGACTCCTCCGCGGTTTTCATTTCCTCCGAAATCCGCAACGAACTGAAATCGGTCGAGACCGAGATCAAGTACGAGGGCTACCTCGTGCAGCAGCAGCGCGCCATGGATCGTCTGAAAAAAGCCGAACAGCACGCGATCCCGGAATGGTTCGACTACCAGTCGGTCAGCGGCCTCTCCCGCGAAATGCAGGAAAAGCTCACGAAGGTCCGCCCCCGGACCATTGGCCAGGCCTCCCGCATTCCCGGTGTCACGCCGGCGGCCGTGTCCCTCGTGAACGTCTACATCGAAATCCAGGCCCGCCGCCGCGAACAACCTGCCACGATCTAACCGAGCACAACGTTTTTTCAGTGAGTGATGCGTTGGGCCGAGCACAAATCTAAGGAGCAGCGCGGAGTTAAGGGCACCGCCCAGCGCTTGAGGCCAAGCCTTTTCCACAGATTTTTTCCATCCCTTGTGACGCATAACCTTTACTGAGAAAACCAAAAGCAGAAAATGGAACCGTGCAGATAATGTCCGAACACCGTTCTGGCAAGAAGGCGAATAAGTCATTATTTTGGAATACTTTAGCTATAACTACAGCATTATCAATACTTTACGCGGAAAATCACACCCTGATTTCTGTAACGTATTCAAAAAGCAGCACTTATGGCCAAGGTATCGAAAAAAAATTTAACCGCATGCTCCCACGCAGTCGCATGAGTCACCTCCATCGACCGGATCAAGCGGACGCTACAATGGCGGCAGCATGATTGCCCACTTGCGCGGAAAGTTGCTCGTCAAGCATCCCAACCAGGCGGTGGTCGAGACCGCGGGAGTTGGTTACGACGTGACCATCAGCGTGCCGACCTTTTCCGATCTCCCGGCAGCCGGAACCGAAGTCTCGCTGCACATTCACACGCACGTGCGCGAAGACGTGATCGCTCTTTACGGATTCCTGCGGCCGTCGGAAAAGCTTTTGTTCGAAAGGCTGATCTCAGTGAGCGGCATCGGGCCGAAGTTGGCGATCACCATTCTCAGCGGCATGGCGTCGGATGAAATCGTGGGAGCGATTCGCGGCAACGATGTCGCGCGGCTTACGCGCATCCCCGGAATCGGAAAGAAGACCGCCGAGCGCATGGTGCTGGAGTTGCGCGACAAACTGCCGGAGGCGGCGCCAACGTCCGCGCCATCCGTCCCGGCGATGAACGTGGCGGAAGAAGATGTTCTGTCGGCGTTGCTGAACCTCGGCTATCAGCGTCCCGTGGCGGAGAAAGCTGTGGCGTCGGTCGCGAGAAATGGAAAGCAGGAATCGTTTGAGGTGATGTTTCGCGAGGCGATGGCGGCGCTGTCGAAGTAGCGTCTACTTCCCGATGCAGAACGTGCTGAAGATCAGATTCAGGATGTCGTCAGTGGTGGTCGCGCCGGTGATTGCGTCGAGCGGGCGCAGGGCGCTGTAGAGATCGAGCAGCAGCATCTCATGAGGAATTTTTTCGGCGACCGCAGTTTTCGCGGCGTCGAGTGCGAGCAGCGAGTCTTGGATCAACTCCTGATGGCGGATGTTCGTGAGGAAGCCGGCCTCGCGCTGGGCTCCTGCTTCTCCACCGATGTGCGCGAGAATTTCAGTTCGCAATTCGGCGATACCCTCGCCCGTGACGGCGGAAGTATAGATCAGGCGTAGATCTGATCCTGGCGGATCGGATTTTTTGAGGACCAAGTCTGATTTATTGCCCACGACGATCAGCGGGCGGTTCTCGGCCAGGTGGAAAAGTTCTCGATCTTCATTCGTCTGACCTTCGGAGACATCGAGCACGACCAGCACCAGGTCCGCATCGGTGAGCGCTTCGCGGGACTTCTGGATGCCGATGGACTCGGCCTCGTCGAGAGCCTGACGGATGCCGGCAGTATCGACCAACTTCACCGGGATACCGCCAATCGCGACCGTTTCGCTGACCAGGTCGCGCGTCGTGCCCGGGGTGGCCGTAACGATCGCGCGTTCGCGTTCGACCAGGCGGTTGAACAAACTCGATTTGCCCACGTTGGGGCGTCCAACGATGGCGAGCGTCAGTCCTTCGTGCACGATCTTGCCATAAGCGAAGCTGGCATGCAGTTGTTCGAGCGGGCCGCTTACGGAGGCAATATGCTCGAGGATGCTGGCGTTCGGAAGTATCGAGACATCGTCGTCGGCGAAGTCGATGCCGGCTTCCAGCGTTGCGATCAGCTCGATCAGTCGTTGCTTGATGGGCTGGAGGCGGCGAGAGAGAGCGCCGTCGAGTTGCTGGGCTGCCACCTTTGCCTGGTAGAGCGTCTGGGAATCGATGAGATCGCGGACCGCTTCAGCCTGGGTCAGATCGATGCGGCCATTCAGGAAGGCGCGCATCGTGAATTCGCCGGGCTCGGCGAGGCGGGCGCCGGCGGAGATGCAGAGTTCGACGATATGGCGCAGCACGACGGGCGAGCCGTGGCAGGAGATCTCGATAACATCGTCGGTGGTGTAAGAGTGCGGCTTGGCGAAGTAAGTGACGACGACCTCGTCGATGCGGGCGGTAGCGGCGGCGGTCTCCGCGCTTTTCGGATCTACCAGCTCTCCGAAGATGGCGCGACCTGGTTCGAGTTCGTGCTTGAGGCGCAGGATCGGAGCTGCGATCTTGCGCGCGTCCGGTCCGGATAGCCGGACGACACCGATGCCGCCTCGGCCTGGCGCGGTGGCGATCGCGACGATGGTGTCGTCGAGGTTCACTGGGTGATTGTAAATAGTACCGAGCAAGCAGCACCGAGTACCCGGTGAAACCTCTGCAGCTTCTGCCAATCGCCAGCCTGAAGGTGGACGCTGGAAATGGTAGTCTCAATCAGGAGATTTTCGGAGGGAGCAACCTTGTCCGTGGCCGATGAGCTTTTAGTGGCGAATGAAGAATTCGCGCGCAATTTCAAGCTGGGCGAGCTTTCGGTTCGGCCGAAGCGGCATGTCGCGGTGCTGGCCTGCATGGATTCGCGCATCCTGTTCGAGCACTGCCTGGGGTTGAAACCCGGGGATGCTCACATGATCCGGAACGCCGGTGGGATCGCAACCGACGATGCGCTGCGGTCGTTGATCGTGTCGCATCACCTGCTCGACACGCAGGAATTCATCATCATCAATCACACCGATTGCGGACTGCTAAAGGTCCGCGAATACGAATTGCGCCAGCGCCTCACGGAGAAGACAGGCGCCATCGCGAGCGAGCCCGCACATTTTTATGCATTCGACGACCTTGAAGAAAACGTACGGCGGCAGGTGGCGCGGGTGAAAACGCATCCGTGGATTCCCAAGCACATCCCGGTGCGCGGTTTCATTTACGACGTGAAAACCGGGAAACTGCAAGAGGTCGATGCGGCGAAGTGAACTTTTCTGATGCCGCGGCGCGACGGCCACCGGTTGTGACTGTGATTGCCGCTTTGCATGGGTGCGTCGCGGCCGGGCTCTGGATACAGGCGCTCCTGAAGTTGTTCGCGCCAGATGCCATTTCCGTCACGGTCGGCGCGCGATTCCTTTTCGGGCTCGAGTTGGCCGGGCCCTACATGTGGCTGCTGGTGGGATGCGCGTGGGCGCTGGTGGCCTGGGGTCTTCTCCTTCTTCACAACTGGGCACGGTGGGCGGCGATGGGTGGCTCAGTGCTCGGGGTTGCGGGATTAGTTCCGAGGATCTCCGCGGCGCCAATTGGATTTCCGCTACTGTGGTACGGCTTGCAGATTGCGATCTACGCCGCGGTCGGATGGTACCTGGCGCAATCCCCGGCTGTGCTCGACGCATTCCACGATAAGAAATCCGAGTGAAGATCGAGACAGCCAGCGCGCGATTATTCCCCTTCCTTCAATTCCCTGATCCAGATATTGCGATAGCGGACTTTGTTGCCATGATCCTGCAACTGCAGCGGGAGCTTGTCCGGACCTGGCTTATAGGGAGGACGAACGTGGTGGCCAGTGGGCCCTGTGAGTTCGACGTTATCCTGCACGAGCACGCCGTTGTGAAGAACGGTGACGTGCGCCGGACGCGTGAGCTTGTCTCCGGAAAAACGCGGACCGTGGAAGATGATGTCGTAGGTCTGCCACTGGGCCGGTGGACGCGACGCGTTCACCAGTGGCGGATATTGTCCGTAGACGGCCGAGGCCTGACCGTCGGCATAGGTTTTGTTCTGGTACGAATCGAGCACCTGGATTTCGTACAGGCTGTGCAGGAAGACGCCGCTGTTCCCGCGCTCCTGGCTTTCACCAACACCGGGGGACGGCTCGGCAAATTCCACGTGGAGCTGGCAGTCTCCGAAGGAATCGCGGGTGGAGATGTTGCCGGTCTCGGGGGCTACTTCCATGTAGCCGCCTTCGACCTTCCATTGCGCGGCCTTGCCGTCTTTATTGACCCACTTCGAGAGATCCTTGCCATCAAAAAGGACCACGGCGTCGGACGGAGGACGGCCCGGCGCATCTTGCGTGCTGGCGGTTCCCGGATCGATGACCGGCGGCACGGGACGATCGAGATCGTGAATTTTCCACCGGGTATCAACCTGAGCCGCGCACAGAGCGGTGAAGGAAACAACCATGGCGAGGAACAAAAGTGCTGGTTTCATGTAGGGCCTCCGCAGGCCCTACATCATACCCGAGACGCGGCCATGCCGAAGCAATGAAGCCGCATTGCGGAATCATCGCTTCGCGCTTGCCGGCTCTTTCTCTCCCATGCGTCCGCTCACGGCGAAAGTCATCTTGCCAGCCTTCTTGTCGGCATCGACGATGACGTGATCGCCGTGCAGGACTTCGCCGTCGAGAATCTTCAGGGCGAGCGGATCCTGGATCAGCTTCTGGATGGCGCGTTTCAACGGACGCGCACCGAAATTCGGATCGTAGCCCTGCGTGAACAGCAACTCCTTGGCAGCGTCGGTAAGCTCGAGCGAAATTTTGCGATCGGCAAGCAAGCGGCGCACGTCTTCCAGCCGGAGGTCGGCAATCTTGACCAACTGCTCTTTGCCGAGCGGACGGAAGATGATGATGTCGTCGACGCGGTTCAGGAATTCGGGCTTGAATTGGGTGTGCAGGAGGCTCATGACTTGCCTGGACGCCTCCTCGAACCAGCTGTCGTCGGCTGAATCACGGCGGGCGTCTGCGGGCCCGCTCAGGAATTGCGATCCGATGTTTGACGTCATGATGATGATCGTATTCTTGAAATCGACGACGCGACCTTTGCCGTCGGTGAGACGACCGTCATCCATGATTTGCAGCAGTACGTTGAAGACGTCAGGGTGCGCCTTTTCGATTTCATCGAATAACACGACGGCGTAGGGACGACGGCGAACCTGCTCGGTGAGTTGGCCACCTTCTTCATAGCCGACGTAGCCTGGAGGGGCGCCGATTAAACGAGCGACCGAGTGCTTCTCCATGTATTCGGACATGTCGATGCGCAGCATGGCGTGCTCGTCGTCAAAGAGAAATTCGGCCAGAGCGCGAGCCAGTTCGGTCTTACCGACTCCGGTCGGACCAAGGAAGATGAACGAACCGATGGGGCGCTTGGGATCGCTGAGACCCGCGCGCGAACGGCGAATGGCGTTGGCTACTCGCTCTAATGCCGGATCCTGGCCGACGACGCGGTGCCGCAGGCGCTCTTCCATGTTGACCAATTTCTTGACTTCGCCTTCCAGCATCTTCGAGATAGGAATGCCGGTCCACTTGGAGACGATGCGGGCGACGTCTTCTTCGTCGACCTCTTCCTTCAGCATGCGCGAACCGCCGGAGCTCTCCATCTGCCTGGTGAGCTTCGTGAGTTCTTCCTCGGCCTGACGAATCAGGCCGTAGCGGATTTCAGCGACGCGCTGGAGGTTTCCTTTGCGCTCTTCCGATTGTTCTTCGACCTTCAGCTTGTCGATCTGTTCTTTAACGGTACGGATGCGCGCGATCAGATCTTTTTCCTTCTTCCAGTTGGCTTTGAGCGTATTCGACCGCTCGCGGATCTCGGCGAGCTCTTTTTCGATCACAGCGAGGCGATCCCGCGAGTTCGAGTCGTCTTCTTTTTTGAGTGCCTGCTTTTCGATTTCCAACTGCGTGGCTTTACGCTCGAGCTGATCGATGTCGGTCGGCAAGGAGTCGATCTGGATGCGCAATGAAGCGGCAGCTTCGTCGATCAGATCGATGGCCTTGTCGGGCAGGAAGCGGTCGGAGATGTAGCGGTGTGAAAGGGTTGCGGCGGCAACGATGGCCGAGTCCTTGATGCGGACACCGTGATGGACCTCGTACTTTTCTTTCAGGCCGCGGAGGATCGCGATGGTGTCTTCGACGTTGGGCTCGCCCACGAAGACGATCTGGAATCGGCGCTCAAGGGCAGCATCTTTCTCGATGTACTTGCGATACTCGTTCAGGGTGGTGGCGCCGATAGCGCGGAGCTCTCCGCGAGCCAGCGCCGGCTTCAGCATGTTGGAAGCGTCGATGGCTCCTTCGGCGGCTCCCGCACCCACGAGCGTATGCAGCTCGTCGATGAACAGAATGATCTGTCCCTGGGAATCTTCAATTTCCTTAAGGACCGCTTTCAGGCGATCTTCAAATTCGCCGCGATACTTGGCCCCGGCCAGCATCGCCCCGAGATCGAGCGCAACGACGCGCTTGTTCTTGAGGACTTCGGGAACATCGCCCGAGATGATGCGCTGAGCGAGACCTTCGACGATGGCTGTTTTGCCGACGCCGGGCTCACCGATGAGCACGGGATTGTTTTTCGTGCGGCGCGATAGCACCTGGACGACGCGGCGGATTTCTTCGTCGCGTCCGATGACTGGATCGAGCTTGCCGCGGCGGGCCTGCTCGGTGAGGTCGCGGGCGTAGCGTTCCAGAGCCTGGTACTTCGCCTCGGGGTTCTGGTCGGTAACCTTTTGCGATCCACGAACGGAAGATAGCGCTTTCAGGATGGCGTCGTAGGTGGCGCCCTGGCGCTTGAGAATCTGCTGAGCGGCATCCTGTTTAAGCTGCGTGGCCGCAAGCAGAAGGTGCTCGGTGGAGACGTACTCGTCTTTGAAGTTGGAGGCTTCTTTGAAAGCCTGTTCCAGGAGCTTATTGGTGCTGTTCGAAAGGCCGGGCTGGGCCGCTTCACCAGAGACCTTGGGCAGCTTTTCGATCTCCTGGTAGAGCTCATGCAGCACAGCTTGCGGGCCGATGCCGATTTTTTCCAGGATCGGCGGAACGATTCCTTCCTTGTCCTCCAAAAGAGCCGCGAGCAGATGAACGGGCAGCAGCTCCGGGTTGCCGTGCTCGGAAGCGAGTTGGCTGGCGCGCTGGACGGCTTCCTGCGCTTTTACAGTAAATTTGTCCCAACGAATGGGCATGGCAAAAACCTCAATCTATATATTTTGCAATTTGGTCATTTCGTAATTTGAGTGCATTCACGGGTGTAGGGTTTCAGATTACGAAATTACAAAATTTCAAAATTAAAAAATAAGGGGAGGCGGTCACCTCTGCCGCCTCCCATTTACAGGGGCTAAAGCCCGCATTCTATTTGCTCTTAACACGGCGCCGAAGCGCCGCTCTTCCATCGGACCGCCGAGGGCGGCTGTCCCTACAGGAGCAGTTGGCTTACGCGGCTTTGCCGGGGCCTTTGCCTTCGAGGGTCTTATCGGAGCCTACGCTGACCTTGATCTGCTTCGGCTTCGCTTCCGCCTTCTTGGGCAGAGTGATTTTGAGCACGCCCTTATCGTAGTTCGCGGTAACGTTTTCGCTGTCCACGGTCTGGGGCAGAGTGAAGGTGCGAGTGAAACTGCCATACTGGCGCTCCACACGACGGTAGTTCTCTTCTTTCTCTTCCTTCTCGATCTTGCGCTCGCCGTGCACGGTCAGAGTGTTGTTCTCGACCTGGACGTCGATGTCCTTCTCGTCGATTCCGGGCACTTCAATCTTCAGAGCGACCTTGTGCTCGTCTTCGTAGACGTCAACGGCAGGGGCAAAACTGGTGGTGGAGAGGGACTCATCCTGGCCAGCATCGCCGACGGACTCGCGGAACAGGCGGTTCATGCGGCCCTGCAGCGTTGCGAACTCACGGAAAGGCTCCCAGCGGGTTAAAACGGTCATAGCTAAATCCTCCTCAAAATGTCGTGTTGGTCACTGCTGAAACGTCATTCACTGGGTTAGACGCATAATCAGCATGAAAGAATCATAAAATATGAGCGTCTTATTGTCAATACAAAAATATTCCATCAAATCGTCTATTTTCAATGTTTTGTTAACTTTTATCCCAGTGATTTACGGCTCTTTAGGATCATCTTCATGCCGTATTTGGGCCGGAGGGTGATGAGGGGCTGAGGTTCGACGGGATGCGCTGGGACCAGCCGAAATTGCCATTTTTGCGCCAGTGCGGCCAGCACTAGGATGCCCTCCGTCCAGGCAAAGGACTCGCCGATACACTGGCGGGTGCCGGCGCCGAATGGGAAGTAGGCAAACTTCGGCAAGCGGGACTTGGCGTCAGGGGCGAACCGTTCCGGATCAAATCGCAAGGGATCCGGGAAGAAGCGCGGATCGCGATGGGTGATGAATTGACTCATCAGGACGGTTGTCCTGGCCGGCAAGAGGAAGTCGCCGAGGCGAAAATCCTGGCGGGCGTAGCGCCCCATGGCCCAGGCTGGGGGATAGAGACGCATGGATTCGGCGAACACCATCTCGACATAGCGCAGGCGCGGGATGTCGGCGAAGGTGGGCAGGCGGCCGGCGAGTTCGCGATCGATTTCGGCGTGCAAGCGGGCTTCACAGACCGGATTCTGCGAGAGGAGATACCAGGTCCAGGCGAGGGCATTGGCAACTGTCTCGTACCCCGCCAGAAAAATGGTGATGACCTGATCGCGCAGGGAACGCTCGGAGTCGGGGCTTCGATCCGGGGAGGCAGCCAGCATGAGGTCCAGTAAACTGCCGCGATCCGATTTCTGCCGGCGATGGGCTTCGATCATGCGGTAAACCACGGCGTCGATACGCTTCCTCGCGCGCACGAAAGCAGCCAGTCCCGGAGGCCGCACGTGCACCAGCCACTCGGCGGCCGGGAGCAGAACCAGGAAGTTGTACAAGCCCATGATGCGGTTGATGGCATCCGCGAGTTCGTTCACTTCGTCGCGCAGATCGGTTGCAAATAGGGTGTTAGCGACGGTGTTGAGGGTGAGATGCATCATCTCGATCGCGATATCGCGCTGCTCTGCGTCGCGCCAGGAACTGCGGAGGCGGTCCGCTTCGCGGACCATCGTAGCCGCGTACTCGGGGATGCGCTGGCGATGAAAGGCGGGCTGAGCGGTCTCCCGCTGCGCGCGGTGCTGGGAGCCCTCGCTGGTGATCATGCCCTCGCCCAGGAGCATCTTGGAGCGGCGCACGGTGCGTTCCTTAATGAAGTTGTCGTTCTGCACCACCAGGATTTCGCGGATGTAGTCCGGGTGATTCAGGAAGACGATGTGGTTCCAGCCGATTTTGTAGTGGGCGATGTCGCCGTATTTCTCGGCAAGGTGCTGGAATAACGTGATCGGGTTGGCCGGACGAAAGCGGCGCCAGGCAAACCAGATCAGATTTCTCTCGAAACCCGGAGGGAAACGGTATGCGCCTTGTTTTTGCGCAGGCGCGTGGAGATCGTCAGGGGCCGCGGTCGCCATTGTCTTAGTTTACGTCTGGGTGGCCGAACTCGCGCGTCCCGGAAAGAATCGGTTTCGCCGGGATAAAAATCTTCAACTACGACGGACACGAAGGAAATCTTGACCAAAATCGGAACTGAAATCTTCTCCAAGAAAGAGACACAGACGGGAACCTGTGGTCATCTGGGGGTGGGCGCGGCTTTTTGGAGCGCTTCCAGTTCGCACAGGACTTCGGCGCTGTGCTTGGCTGGATCGACCGCCGGGTAGATCTTGGCGATTTTTCCCGCTGGATCGATGACGAACGTGTGGCGAGCGGAAAACTTGACGACTCCCAGGTTCGTAAGCGATCCGTAGGATTCACTAACCTTGTGCTTGGCGTCGGAAAGAAGTCTGAAATTCAATCCTTCCTTGGCGCAAAAGTCTCTGTGAGAGTCGACGCTGTTTACGCTCACGCCCAAGACGACGGCATTGCGCTCGACGTATTTCGGTTGGTCCACCTGAAACTGGTGGGCTTCGCGCGTTCAGCCCGGAGTCTGATCCTTTGGATAGAAATAGAGCACAACCCACTTGCCGCGGAGGTCATGCAAGCTGACGACGGAACCATCTTGCGATGGCAAACTGAAGTCGGGAGCACTGCTTCCTTCTTTCGGGAGCGAAGAGGACGGAATGAGCTTGGGGACCAAGACTGCGGCGAGGATTATGACAATCAGGAGCAGGGCGACTCGGAGCATGTGTCCTCCGGGGTGATTGGATGCGATTGTACATGGGGTGGGAAGTCTGGACCGGATCTCAACACGCAAATCCCGCACGCAGACTCGACGCCCGGATCTGTATCGAAATCTCTGCACCCTGAGCGCTGGTGCAACGAGGAACTTCGCTCCGCCTGAAAAACGGCTTCGCTCAGGATGACGATGCTCGGGTTGATTCCTCGATGACAACGCTGGGGTGATTTCAGGAGCGGCTCTGCACGACGACAACGGCGAGTGGGCGCGCACAATTTGTCGCCCATGCTCTATGATGGAGTGTTGCGCCTACGTAAATGGGGAGATCAGAATTGGCTCAGACGGAAACTGACGGCCTCGAAGTGTTGGAAACCCGGGAGTGGGTTGATTCCCTGGATTATGTGCTCGCGCGTGGCGGGCCGAACCGGGCGGGCCGTCTTTTACAGCAACTGGCCTTGCACGCGCGCCGCGAGGGCGGCGTCAATCTGCCGTTTACGGCGACGACTCCTTATCAGAATACGATCCCAGTTCGGCAGCAGCCTCCGTTTCCGGGCAGCCAGGAGATGGAGCGGCGCATCAAGAGCCTGGTTCGCTGGAACGCCCTTGCCATGGTGGTGCGGGCCAATAAGATCCAGGAAGGTATTGGCGGGCATATTTCGACGTTTGCTTCTGCCGCCACCCTGTATGAAGTTGCGTTCAACCACTTCCTGCGTGCCCAGACGGAAAATGGCGACCGCGATGTTGTGTATTTCCAGGGTCACGCCGCGCCAGGAATGTATTCGCGCGCGTATCTAGAAGGCCGGATCCCCAAAGAAAAACTGCAGAACTTCCGCCGAGAGCTGAACCCTGGAGGCGGACTGAGTTCCTATCCGCATCCCTGGCTGATGCCAGACTTCTGGGAGTTTCCGACGGTTTCAATGGGGCTAGGGCCAATCCAGGCGATCTATCACGCGCGGTTCATCAAGTATCTGGAGAACCGCGGCTTAAAGCAGTCGACGGGTGGAAAGGTGTGGGCCTTCCTCGGTGACGGCGAGATGGACGAACCGGAATCGCTCGGGTCGATCACGCTGGCCTCGCGGGAGAAGCTCGACAACCTGATCTTCGTGGTGAACTGCAACCTGCAACGGCTCGATGGGCCGGTGCGCGGCAACGGAAAGATCATCCAGGAACTGGAAGCGATCTTCCGCGGTGCGGGATGGAATGTCATTAAGGTCATTTGGGGCACGGATTGGGACAGCTTGATCCAGAACGACCGCGACGGGCTGCTGGTGCGGAGGCTGGGCGAGATCAGCGACGGGCAGTACCAGAAGTATTTCGTGGAGAGCGGAGCGTACTTCCGGCAGAACCTGTTTGGCAGCGATCCGCGGCTTTTGAAGATGGTCGAACACCTTTCCGATGAGCAATTAGCGCGCATGCGGCTGGGCGGACACGATCCGATCAAGGTGCATGCGGCATATCGGGCGGCTGTCGATCACGCGGGTTCTCCGACGATTGTGCTGGCCAAGACGATCAAAGGGTACGGGCTCGGAGAAGCGGGTGAAGGAAAGAACATCACGCACCAGCAAAAGAAGCTGAATGATGAAGAGCTGGAGATGTTCCGTTCGCGCTTCGGGATTCCGATCCCGGACGCGGAGTTGCACAATGCTCCGTTCTACCGTCCGGCCGATGACAGTCCCGAGATCAAGTACATGCAGGCGCGGCGGCAGCAGCTGGGCGGATACATGCCGACCCGCAAGGTGCGGGCAACTCCGCTGAAACCTTTTCCGGATGCGCATTTCGAGGAGTTCCACAAAGGCACCGACGGGCGCGAAGTTTCCACGACGATGGTGTTTGTGCGGCTGCTGGCAAAGCTGTTGCGCGATCCGGAGCTGGGAAAGTTCATTGTGCCAATCGTGCCCGACGAAGCGCGCACGTTTGGTATGGAAGCGCTATTTCGGCAGGTAGGAATCTATTCGAGTGTGGGCCAGAATTATGAGCCCGTCGACATGGACACTCTCCTTTATTACAAGGAAGCGAAGAACGGCCAGATCCTGGAGGAAGGCATTACGGAATCAGGATCGATGTGCTCGCTGATCGCCGCCGGGACCGCGTATTCGAATCACGGGATCAATACGATTCCGTTTTTTATTTATTACTCGATGTTCGGGTTCCAGCGGATCGGCGATCTGATCTGGGCGGCGGCGGACATGCGCTGCCGCGGATTCCTGATCGGCGGCACCGCCGGACGCACGACGCTGGCGGGCGAAGGTCTGCAGCACCAGGATGGTCACAGCCACGTGCTGGCGCTTCCTGTGCCGAACCTGCTGGCTTATGATCCTGCATTCGCGTACGAGATCGGGGTCATCATCCAGGATGGAATCAAGCGGATGTATGTCGATCAGGAGTCGATCTTCTACTACCTGACGGTCACGAACGAGCCTTTGCCGATGCCAGAGATGCCCGCTGGGGCGAATGTTCGCGAGGGTATCTTGAAAGGGCTCTACCGGTTCAAGACATCCGCGAAAAGTGATTCCAAACTGAGAGCGCAGTTGCTGGGCAGCGGCACGATCATGTACGAGGTGCTGAAGGCACAACAGATACTCGAAGAGAAGTATGGCGTGGGTGCTGATGTTTGGAGCCTGACCAGCTACAAGCAGCTTTATCGTGATGCAAATGACTGCGAGCGCTGGAACCTGCTACATCCTGGGGAGACGGCGAAGGTTCCATACGTCACCCAGACACTGAAAGACGCCCAGGGACCATTCATCGCGGCTTCCGACTACATGAAGGTGTTGCCGGAAAGTCTGGCCAAGTGGGTACCTGGACAGTTGGTTTCGCTGGGAACCGACGGTTTCGGCAGGAGTGAGAGCCGCGCTGCGTTGCGGGACTTCTTCGAAGTGGACGCCAAGCATATCGTGCTGGCCACGCTGTGTGCGCTGGCGCGCGAGAACAAGATTGGCAACGACGTGGTGAAGCGAGCAGTTCAGGAACTAGGGATCAATCCGGAGAAGGCAAATCCGGCAATCAGCTAGATTTGCGATTGCCAATTTTCCTATCGGAGCCTGAAGCCAGATCGCAAATCGGCAATCGGAAATCACAAATTTCTGCGAGGGAATAGAACGCGGTGATTGAATTCAAGCTTCCCGAACTCGGGGAAAATATCGAGCAAGGTGATTTGGTGCGACTGATGGTCTCTCCGGGGGCAAGCGTGAGCACCGGGCAGTCGGTCATGGAGCTGGAGACCGACAAGGCTGTCGTCGAGGTACCGTCTTCGGTGAGCGGAACCGTGCAGGAGATTCGTGTTAAAGAAGGCGACAAGATCAAAGTAGGACAGGTGATCTTCACCGTGGACGGCGCGGAGGCAAAGCAGGCTCCTGCTGCACCGCAGCCTGCCGCCCAAGCCCCAGCACCGGCGGCGGAGAAGCGGGCCGAACCGGCCCGGGAGAAAGAAGCAGGCGCGCCCGCCCCATCCGCTAGTGCGGCTTCTGCCGGCGCACCAGCAGCAACCGGCGGCGCTACCGAATTCAAGCTTCCGGAACTCGGCGAAAACATTTCCCAAGGTGATCTTGTGCGGCTCATGGTTGGGCCTGGCACGCGCGTATCGGAAGGCCAGCCCGTCATGGAGCTTGAGACCGATAAAGCAGTCGTCGAAGTGCCATCGTCGGTGAGCGGCGTTGTGAAGGAAGTAGCAGTCAAGGAAGGCGAGAAGATCAAGGTCGGGCAGGTGATCTTTACTCTGGAAGGTGCGCAGGCCAAAGCGGAGCCGCCTCGACCGAGCAGCGCGCCGGTGGAGCACGTATCGGGGCAGCACGGTGCGCGCCTGGCGTTTCAGGCGGCGATCCGCGCGGAGGGCAAAACCGAGGAACAGGCGCTTCCTCCGGATCAGCCACAAGCAGCGGTGGAGACGTTTTCCATGCCGGTGCAACTGGGTAAAGTTGCGGGCACAGAGCACCGGCAGCCGATTCCGGCGGCACCGCACGTCCGTCGATTGGCTCGCGAGATTGGCGTCGATATTTACAACGTGAAAGGTTCCGGCCCCGGCGGGCGAATTAGCGAAGATGACGTGAAGGCCTATGCCAAGAGCATGGTGGCTGCAGTTGCCAGCGCTCAAGCGCAACCGCGCGGCGTCTTCGCCGCGCCGCAACTTCCCGACTTCGCGAAGTGGGGAAAGATCGAACGCGTTTCCATGCGTGGTGTACGCCGCAAGACGGCGGAGCATCTGGCGCAAGCATGGATCACGATTCCTCACGTAACGCAGCATGATCGCGCCGACATTACCGAGCTCGAGCAGCTGCGTGCGCGCTTTGCCCCAAAGGCTGAAGAGGCGGGAGGCAAGATGACGGTGACTGCGATCGCGTTGAAAGTTTGCGCGGCCGCCCTCAAAGTTTTTCCCCAGTTCAATGCCAGCATCGATATCGAGAAGGAAGAGATCGTCTACAAGCAGTACATCAATATCGGGGTCGCCGCTGATACGGACCGTGGGTTGCTGGTGCCCGTGATCCGCGACGTCGAGAAGAAGAATATTGTGGAGCTCGCGGTGGAGTTGTCTCAGCTATCGAAGAAGGCGCGCGAGAAGAAACTGACTCCCGCGGACATGGAAGGCGGCACTTTCACGATCACGAACCTGGGCGGAATCGGCGGTGTGGGATTCACTCCGATCGTGAATCATCCCGAGGTGGCGATCCTGGGGCTTTCGCGGTCGCGCATGGAGCCGGAGTGGATTAACGGGAAGTTCGAGCCTCGCCTGATTCTGCCGCTCTCGCTTTCCTACGACCATCGGCTGATTGACGGGGCGGACGCGGCACGGTTCTTGCGCTGGATTGCTGAGGCGTTTGAGCAGCCATTCTTGTTATCGGTGCAGGGATGAAGGGAGTTTCAAGGTTTCAAAGTCACCGGCGAGTTTCTTGTCTGAGTTGTCATCTTGAGCGGAGCGAAGGATCCATGGGTTGTGCAAGCATCGCAGGTGCTGCGACAAGTGAGTCGTGCTTCGCACCGCGTGACCTTGAAACGTTGAAACCTTTTCATCCACATGTCTGACGCGCCATCTCTCAACATTGCTATCGTGGGCGGAGGTCCCGGAGGGTACGCCGCTGCTTTCCTCGCCGCCGATCTCGGGATGAACGTGACCCTGATCGATCCGGAGGTGAATCCGGGGGGCGTGTGCCTCTATCGTGGCTGTATTCCTTCCAAGGCACTTCTGCATGTGGCCAAGCTAATCGACGAATCGCACGAGGCCAAGAACTGGGGTATTGAGTTTGCCGCGCCGAAGATCGATGTGAACCGGCTCCGCTCCTGGAAGGAATCTGTTGTCAAAAAGCTGACCGGCGGCCTGGGCGTTCTTTCGAAACAGCGCAAGGTGCAGTACATCCAAGGGAAGGCCGGATTCGAAAACTCGACCACTCTGAAGGTGACTAAGGCGGCCGGCTCGACGGAAACGATGGCTTTCGACCGCATCATTCTGGCGACGGGATCCCGTCCGGCAATCGTCCCCACGTTGAAACTCGACACGCCGCGCATGATGGACTCGACAGGTGCGCTCAATCTTGAGGACGTCCCGGCGAGCCTGCTGGTCGTCGGGGGAGGATATATCGGGCTTGAGTTGGGATCGGTTTACGCCGCGCTCGGAACAAAGGTGACCGTCGTGGAAATGCTTCCGGGTTTGCTTCCTGGCGCCGATCGCGACCTGGTTGCCCCGCTGCACAAGCGGTTGGGAAAGATGTTCGAGGCGATCCTGCTGAACACGACCGTTGCCTCTGTCCAAGAGGAAGGCAATGGAATTCGCGCGACGCTGAAGGGGCAGGATGGCAACGCGCAAGAAAAAGTCTTCGACCGCGTCCTTGTGTCGGTCGGGCGCAAGCCGAACTCGGAGATTGTTGGTTTGGAGAATACTAAAGTCCTCGTCGGGCAGCGCGGGTTCATCCAGGTGAACAAACAGTTACAGACCGACGATCCGAATATCTACGCGATCGGAGATGTTGTAGGCGAGCCGATGCTGGCACACAAGGCAGCGCATGAAGGGCGAACCGCCGTGGAAGCGATCGCTGGGCAAAAGGTTGCTTTCGAGCCGAACGCAATTCCCGCTGTGGTGTTTACCGATCCGGAGGTTGCGTGGTGCGGGCTCACGGAGACGCAGGCGCAGAAGGAGAATCGAGAGATCGCCGTCGCCAAATTTCCCTGGGCTGCTTCTGGACGGGCGATTACGCTCGATCGTCCAGAGGGCCTGACCAAACTCGTCATCGATCCAAAGACCGAGCGCGTGCTCGGTGTAGGGATTGTGGGGGTCGGAGCCGGCGAAATGATCGCTGAGGGCGTTCTGGCGATTGAGATGGCGGCAGTGGCGCACGACGTTGCCGCGACGATTCACCCGCATCCGACGCTGTCGGAAACGATCATGGAATCAGCCGAAGTATTCTTCGGCACCAGTACAGACATTTACCGCCCAAAACGCGGGTAGGTCTCGCCGGCCGGAACTTTCATTCGACTAAATGGAATAGAATCTTCGCTTGTCCTCGACACGCGCGAGCATCGGTTCCACTCCACGCAATCCTGTGCGTGACAATGCCATGGCCTTTCTCCGCAAGTGCCGTTTGATTCTTGTGCGTCTGGCGTTGGGTTGGGCGTTTGTTTCGTGTTCCCCGGTTCAGGCGCAGATTCCGTCGTTACCTGCAGCGCCGGCTGCGTCGAAGCCAACGCCTACTGATCCTTTCAACCGGACCACTCCATCGAGCAGCGTATTTGGTTTTCTGCAAGCGGCGCAGTCAGGAGACTACAGCATCGCCGCCCAATACCTGCAGATGAGCGCCGCTCGCCGGCAAGCCGAGGGCGAGCAGGTCGCGAAGCAACTCAAGACGGTGATGGACCGGGCGTTCGTCGGGCACGTCGGCAGTTTCACGCAGCCGGAGGGGGTTCCGCAGGAGGGTGTTCCCCTCGGGCACCAGAAGCTTGGGACGATGGCCTCTGGGGATGTCGACGTCGATCTTGAACTGGTCCGGGTGTCCGATCCGAATGCGGGCAAGATCTGGCTGATCTCTGCCGACACGATCGCGAAGGTCCCGGAGCTGTATGACCAGGTTGAGGCGCGGCAGGTGGAACACAAGCTGCCGAGCGTGCTGGTCAAGAATCAGTTTGCCGGGATGCCCCTGTGGCAGTGGCTGGCGCTGGTGATGGCGATTCCACTGGCCGCGGGCGTTGGTTGGCTGGGGCTCATCCTGACGGAGGTGCCGCTGCGCTGGTGGGCGCGATGGCAAGGCCAGGTGGATGCGGCGAGTTGGCGTTCGGCTTACGGTCCCGCGTGGTTGCTGCTGGGGACAATGGCACATGCATATTTCGCGCACTACATTGGCCTGCCGTTACTGCAGCGGCATTACTACTACCAGATCATCTCCGTTGCGCTGATCGTCAGCGGCACCTGGATTTTCTGGCGATTCGTGCGATGGTCACTCCACCGGGTCCGAAACCGCGCGCTTTCGCACGGTCACGCAGGGACGGGATCGCTCATCCTGCTGGGCGAGCGCATCATCAAAGCCTCGATTTTTCTCTTTGGCGTCTTCGCAGTGCTGGCTAGCCTGGGATTTAACCTGAGCACCGCGCTGGCTGGCCTGGGGATCGGCGGGTTGGCAATTGGCTTTGGTGCGCAGAAGACGATTGAAAATCTGTTTGGGGGCGTATCGGTTCTTGGGGATGAGGTGATCCGGGTCGGCGATGTTTGCCGCTTTGGTGACCGCACGGGAACGGTGGAGGACATCGGGCTGCGCTCGACGCGGGTCCGCACGGATGAGCGCACACTGCTGGCGATTCCCAACGGAACCGTGGCGACCATCAACGTGGAGAATCTGAGCCGCCGCGACAAGATTCTATTTACAACGAAGCTGGGACTACGCCTAGAGAGCAAATCGGATCATGTCCGATATGTTTTGGCCGAACTGCGGCGGCTACTTTATAGCCATCCAAAGGTCGAAGCAGCGAGCGTGCGCGTTCGATTGATTGATATCTCGGGGGCGGTGCTGAGCGTTGAGGTCTTCGCATACATTCTGACGCGGGCGTTCAATGAATTCGCCGCGATCCGCGAGGATCTGTTGCTCCGGATGCTGGATATCGTGGATGACGCGGGAAGCGGACTGGCGCTGCCTGCGCAGACGCTCTACCTGGGCCGCGATTCCGGAATGGAAAAAGATAAAGCGGAGAATGCCGCGAAGAAAGTAGCGGAATTGCGCGATGGAAAGCGGCTTCCCTTCCCCGACTTCCATCAGGACGAGATCTCGTCGTTCAAAGGATCAATTGAATATCCTCCTCCCGAATCTGCCGTACACAACCCACCGGAAAACACGGGCAAGAGTTAGTCGCGAGTTGAGCAGCGCGCGGTCGCCCACTTCAGCGCAAGATGCGTGGGCAGATAGATAACAAGAGGCACTGCGACCAAGTAGGTGAGCAGGTACATCCAGCCCGGGATTAGATGTTGCTGGTGAAAGTGCAGGCCGCGTGCCCAGTTCACATCGACCTCGGGACGCCAAAAATAATTGATGGGCACGACAATCCAGCACATCAGGGTCTGCAGTTTCCATCCGCGCGAGTCGTATCCGAGACGCCAGATTGCCCACAGAAGCAACGGAGGAGTGGCCACGTGAAAGAGGCTTATCAGGCGGATCAGCAGGGGCAGGTTGGGATCGAACATGTACTCGGTGCCGCCGATCGGATGATGTCCAGTCAACCATGCGGCAATGAGATCGATGGTGAAGAGCGACTGAAAAAACAATAAACCGCAGGCGACCCACGAGAAAATCAGGGGACTTTCGAGCCACAGACCGAAACCGATCAGAACGTTTCCGATATCACAGAAGAAAAGGAAATTCTGCGCGCCATATTGCCGCCAATAGAGCGGCGCCCAAACGAGGAGCCAGACAGTCCAGGCAAGCTTGAGCCACAGCGGGACACGCATGGAGCGCTATTGTAAACAGTGAGGTTGTTCGCTTTTTTTTCGAGCGATATTTTGCAGAATGAGCGGAGGCCGCATCAGCATTCCTCAGGGGCCTAAGGCCCGTGTCGGAGGGAAGCTTTAAGGCACGGCTAAAGCCGTTCCTTCCCGAATCACAACGGTCTGGTAGCACGGTTACAGTGATCGCCTTTTCGTCTTAGGCGGAGAGCTTTTTCCCCAGAAAAACCGGAGCGGCTACCACTCGAATTACCAGCGTAACTTGCTGCCTCTTACACCTGTACCTACGATTGATTTGGTATGGCTTATCAAGCACTTCTGTTCTGTCCCGAAGAAAAAACCGCTCGAACGGTGACACAGGTTCTGGGTGAACTTGAATTCCAGGTCGAGCCCTGTACCGAGCCGTTCGCGGCGGTTAAAAAGCTGATGAGCCAGCACTTCGACGCAGTAGTAGTGGACTGCGATAACGAGCAGAATGCCACGCTATTGTTCAAGAGCGCACGGAATTCGACGTCGAACCAGGCCTCGCTTGCCGTAGCAATTGTGGAGGGTCAGGCCGGGGTCGCCAAGGCATTTCGGATTGGCGCGAACCTCGTCCTGACCAAGCCGATTAATGTCGAACAATCTAAGGGAACGTTGCGAGTGGCGCGTGGATTGCTTCGCAAAGGCGAGCCCTTAAAAGCAGCCGCCACCGCCACGGCTATATCGCCGACTCCGGCACCACCTGCGTCGCCAGCTCCGACCGTCTCTGCACCGCCCGTCGCAGCTCAACCGAAGCCGAGCGCACCAAGACCTGCGGCACCGATCAAGACAGAAGCACCCGCGGTAACACCGACGACTGTTGCTCCGCGCCCATCCGCTCCAGTTGTAAAACCCGCGACCCCAGCCGTTCCAGCACGTGCCACAGTGGCTCCTGCGAGGACCGTTGCTGCTCCGCGCGCCGAGACAACTTCCAGCAGGCCTGTTGCGCCTCCGGTTGTTCCCGCGGCTGCTGTTCCGCCCGCTCCAATGGCAACGCCTTTGGTGGAAGCGGCAGCTCCGATTGCGCCTCCGATAGTTGCACCCAGCGCCCCAGCTTCAAAATCAGCATTTCCAGAAACGACTGCCAGGCCGCCGGAGCCCCCGAACACCTCGCCTGCCTTCAAACCGAAATTTGTTGCCGCTCCCGAAGGTCCAGTGGGAGTGTTTGGGATGACTGGAGCCGCAAGCGCGCCTGCTCCTGCCCGCGAAGTCCCGGCTGCGGCGAAGCCAGAAGCCGCTCCGGCAGCTCGTCATTCCGCCGAGGAATTGTTCGAGAAGCCGGCTGCGCCTACGGCTCTGGCTGACGTACAACCTGTCGCGGCGGAGCCCGCCGCTTCGGGCGAGCCGATCGCGGAACCCGCTCCCTCTTTCACATTTGGCGGCGCGAACACTCCGGAAGAGTCGACAGGAAGCGGGAAAAAAGTTTTACTGCTGGCCGCGTTCGCGTTGATCATCGCGGTGGCATATCTCGGGTGGAACTACTTCCAGGGCAAGCCCGGCCAACCGTCCGCGCCGTCTTCGACATCAAGAGCGGTAAGTACTCCCGCAACATCGAGTGCACCGCCGGCCGCTATGCCGGCCACAAAGCCCGTGGAAGCGCTGCCTCAGTCCAGTCCGCAATCGCAAAATGGTCCTTCGGCCTCGGACCTCACATTGACGACGTCATCTTCGAGCAGCGGAGAGGGCGAAACGGCGATTCCGGCTCCGGCGCCAAACAAGCCGACCAGCAGCGCCGCTTCATCGGAAGTCAACGCCACGAAGCCCGCCGAGGCACCATTAGTGGTCAAGGGCGGATCGGCCCCGGAGATTCACCATGCTGCTCCGGCAACTGACGCGGCAGCTCCGAGCGTGGTTGGCATCGCAGTCACAGGTTCTGACGGAGCGCTGTCGAATATTGTTGGCAGCGGTTCCGCGCCACAACCGGTTCTGCAGACTCTGAACATTTCGCAAGGCGTCTCCTCGGGACTGATCCTCAAGAGGGTTCAGCCGGTATATCCCAAGGCCGCCCTGGCAATGCGGACCGAGGGCGCCGTCGAGTTGCAAGCCACGATCTCGAAGTCCGGAGCGATTACCGGCGTGAAGGTATTAAAGGGCGATCCGCAGCTCAGCCGAGCAGCCGTGGAAGCCGTCAAGCAATGGAAATACAAGCCTTACCTGCTGAATGGAGAACCAGTCGATATCCAGACGCAGATCACCGTCAATTTCCGGCTGCCTCACTAAGCATCCTCCTTTGCGCCAAACTAAAGAAGATCCAAGTAGCCGCGGAATTATCCTGCGCGCCCTGCTGTGTCTCATCGACGATTCTTGCCGTTAACTTTCGGAGTCGGCAGCGCGCGCCACTCAACTGTTTCCAAACCTGTTGGATGTTTTGAGCACGGGGCGGACGATTTCGAGAAAGGCCTCGGCTGCCGGATTGCTGGAATCACTTTTCATACCGATGTCCACCGAGCTCCAGCGGCGCGATCGCAACTTCCGATAGGCGACGCCCGGCATGGTTAAGTGTCCGACGCAGGTTGGAGCCAGTGAAATTCCCAACCCTGCGGCAACGAGACGCAAAACGGTCGGCCATTGGGGAGCTTCCTGTACGAGCGTGGGCCGGAAGCCCGAGTCCTCGCAACAAGCCATCGTTCTGTCATAAGCAAGAGCACCCATCCGTCGGGCAAACAGCACAAATGGCTCATCTTTGAGATCGGCGGGAGCGACCCATTTCTTCCTCGCCAATGCGTGATTCGCCGGCAGCACAGCGATGTAGGGTTCACGAAGCAGAGTTTCAAGGCGAAGTCCGTCGCGGGGCTCGCCGTCACGCAGGAATCCGACGGCCAGTGTTCCATCGAGTAGCACCGGAATCTGTTCGGCGGTGACCAGCTCCCGCAAACGCAACTCGACGTTCGGGCGCAGGCGGCGGTATGCCTTGATGGCCTTGGGTAAAGCCGTGAGCATGACCGAACCACTGAATCCGATATTGAGGATTCCCTCCTGGCCGGAAGCGAGCCGGCGCGTCATCTCAACGTCGTCTTGCAGCTTGAGTAAAGTGTCACGGGCCCGTTCTGCGAAGAAGTGACCAGCTATGGTCAGCTTGACTCCGCGGGTGGTTCGGTCAAACAGGGAGTAGCCGAGCATGCGCTCCAGATTCTTGATTTGCTGGCTGAGAGGAGGCTGCGCCATTCTCAGCTTGTCGGCGGCTTTTCCGAAGTGCAAGGTCTCAGCCACCGCCAAAAAATAACGCAGATGGCGGATCTCAATCTCGTTTTTCATATATTTTTCGTCTTAATACTAACAATTAAGATATTGGACATATCAGTTTCACGCAAAGTAATGTTGCCCTAGTGGGACTGTTGGCTGTGTGTGGAAGGGTTATTCCAATGTCTGTGGAACTGAAAGCGATGGCGTGCGTTCCGGTCTCGATTCGCGAATTTGAACCTGGCGATGAGTTGGCCTTTTTAAAGTTGAACGAAGAATGGATCGCACGTTATTTCCGCATTGAACCGAAAGAGGCCGTCCTCCTCGGCGATCCTAAAGGCACCATACTGGCTGAGGGGGGCAAAATATTTTTGGCCGTTGCTGAGAACCGCTGCGTTGGCTGCTGCGCCCTTCGGCGCATGAGTGATGATGAATTCGAAGTAGCGAAGATGGCCGTGACCCCAGCCTTTCAGGGTGCTGGAATCGGCCGCAAGCTGCTGCGTGCGGTCATTGACGCGGGCTGGGCGCTCGGCGCCCGGCGGTTATATCTCGAAACGAATCACATCCTGACACCAGCGATTCGGATGTATGAATCGATGGGCTTTCGTCACCTGGCTCCGGAAGAGATCACACCTTCGCGTTATGAGCGAGCCGATGTGTATATGGAATTGCTGTTGCGGTAATTTAGGTGCCGGGCTGCAGAGAATATCGCAATTCCCTTCTTCCAATCGCGCCCGCAGATGCGGGTTGAAACCAATCTTCAATCGGCGCAGATCGGTACTTCACTGCGGCTTTAGGACCTCGTCTACTACAACCTTGCCGCCCTTGTCGGCAGTGACGATCTTATGCACGGGTGCGTATCCGGTCATTGTAATGTCGATGACGTAGTTGCCCGGATCGAGTGCCATGTCGAGCGGCGAGTTCTTTTCCATAATGTGCTGGTTGACCGCGACTTGCGCACCCTTGGGCTGAGTGCGGATGCTTACGGTTGCCTGTCCAGCCTGCGCTTTGCCGCCGAATAACTTCGACATTTTCCCGACGGTGCGGATGTTATCGGCATTGCCGAGGGGGCGAAGCGTAGGAGCGAAATTAAACGTCTGACCGAGAGCGAACTGCTGGCTCATGGTCTCGTCGATATAGCCCATCTTGCGAATCAGCACGACGTGCTGTCCCTTTTCAACGCTCACCTGCGCAGGAGTTTTGGTGCCGCTGTCGCGGCCGTCGATGTAGACATTCGCACCGGCGGGATCGCTGTTTACGACAAGGGTCGCCATCAGTTGCGACAAATGAACGACGACGGTGGCGCGAGTGCCCGACGTTACATTGATGGAGCGGGAGTCGGTCGTGTAGCCGGACTTGCTTACGGCGATTGTGTGCGGCCCGGGCTGAAGATTGGTGAGAGCAAAAGGAGTGACATAACTCGAGTCGGTACGGCCGTCAACAACAACCTGGGCACCTTGCGGGGTGGAATCCACCGCCATCTGCCCGGGGATCGTGACGGGCGCGGCAGGGGCAGGTTTCTTCTTCGGGTTGCGCCCTCTCGCTGCAGGTGTTGAACGCGTCACTGGCGTCTCAGGCTGGCTCACTTCCTCCGCCGGCGTTTCGGCCGGTGGAGCACTGGTTTGCGGTTTAGGAGCTGGTTTGGTTTCGACGGGCCGTGCTGAAGCGGGTTGCGCGGAAGCCTCGGGAGCCGCGGCGGGCCGCGCCGCGGTTGAATCTTCGTCGCTGTTCTGTTGATGAACGTAAATGGTGACCCCGACACCGATCAACAGAATGAGGATCGCGGCGGCCCCCAGGGAGTACATGAGGAGCTGACGCGGCACGCTGCGGATTTCCTTGATTGCCTTTTCCGCCACTTCGCGAGGCTGCACTTTCGGTTTTTCGTCTTGCTTGCGGGCTCCCGAAAAAACGGTTGGTGTCGCCGGCGCGGTTGCATCCGGTTGAAACACGGGAGGTGGCGGAGGCGGTGCGACGTAGACTTCTTTCAGCGGGGGCAGTTCGGAAATATCAGAAAATTTCGTGCCTCCGCTGCTTGGCGCCCCTTCCGTCATCATCGGATCGACAGCGATCTTCGAGCCGGAATCGGACTGCGGCTCGAAGGTTTCGATTTCCGGCTCATCCGCGACAGCTGAGGACATTTGCGCAGATCCCAGGCCGGCGGCATCCATGGTCGCCTTTACGCTGGCAGAGATGAAGGAGTCGGAAAGGTCGATTTCGGGGGCATCGCCGCGGTTCACATCCGCGCCGCCCGCGCCAGCCGCGGCGGCCGCAGCTTTCGGCATCGCCAGGCCAGACTTTGCCGGAGCCGGTTTGGCTGGCTGTGCAAGGGTCGATGACGGCGCCGGATTCACAGATGGCGGTTTGGCCGGCGTGGCGCCTGCGGGAGGCGCTGGAGTTGCGGGCTTTGCGAGTCCTGATGCCGCTGCTGCGGCTGGCTTCGAAGCAGAGTTCACGAACTTGGACTGCGCGGCTACCTTGGCTGCTCCAGAAACAGTAGTTCCCTTTGCGGGTTCGGGCTTCTTGGCCGCGAGCGTCTTCGATTCCTTGCATTTTTCGAGATCGTCGAGGAGCGCTCTTCCACTCGCGTAACGCTGGTCCGGATCTTTCGACAGCGCCTTCATGATCAGGTCGCTGAGCATGGGATGGACTTTAGCGTTTACGTGGATGGGCGGAACAGGCGTGCTTTCGACGATGCTTTGCCGGAGCGATTCCGCGTCTTCGCGATCGAATGCCTTCCGCTCCGTTACCATCTCATAAAACATCGCGCCAAGACTGAACAGATTCGACCGCACATCCATGGGTGCGCCCTGAACCTGTTCGGGCGACATGTAGTGCAGCACCGTGGGAAGCCCTTCGGTGATGTGCTGTAAATAGTTGCCGACGCTGGACACGCCAAAGCTGAGGATCTTGACCGTTCCGTCCCAGCCACACATGATCTTGGCCGGTTCAAGGCTGTAGTGAACGATTTTGTGGGAGGCAGCATGGTCCAGACCTCCACAGAGCTGCCGTCCGATGTCGAGCAGGTCCCAAATGGAAAACCCTTCTTTGCGGGAGAGCATGGTGGCGATGCTGTTGCCCTGGACGTACTCCATGGCGGCGCAAAATTTTCTTTCGATTTCGCCGGCGCCCAGCACTGGAGTGATGTTCGGGCTGCTCAGGACTTTGGTACGCTCCGCCTCTTCGAGCAGCGCCTTTTCGAGCGCGGCCGCGCCGTCTCCGAAGGCGTTCAACTCAATAGCTTTCAAGGCAACGGTTTGTCCGCTCTCCGGATCGGTAGCTTTGTAGATAGTTCCGGTCAGCGACTTCGCCAGCTCACTCTGTATTTCGAAGGGCCCGATTTTTGTGGACATTGCTCAGTCTCTCCATTGCATGGCGCAGCATTCTCGCTCCAAAAGAGCATGGCTTCGCCAGCGGAGACCCAGGGGGATGGGGTATCGGTAGGATATCGCCGCGTTCGCCGGGCTACGAGTTACCAAGGTAAGCAGACGTCGCTGTGGGTGAAAGCGGGGCGGAATCATGCGTATTTCGTGTTTTCTTCGTGCCTCGATCTTTCTGCGCGGTTCGATCGTAGGTGGGGCGATGTTCCTCGCGGAAGAGCGTAACCTCGATCGATCTACACCGTTTATTTATTCGGGAAGCTCCGCGTGACAATTGTCATCCGGGGCCAATGACGATCTCCACTGGCGAATCCCTTCCTAATGTTGAAGGATGGGAACCGTGGGAGAGGTGTTTCGTCTAGACTCATAGAACTCGGGTTGCTGACCGCGGGTAGCGTCCTCTATTCTGAAAGTGTTCAGGCCCCCGTCCTGCAGTCCTTATCTCCCTGGTGTTTTGTTTATGACCCTGACCCGATTCGTCACCAAGAACGCATTTCGTAACAAGCGCCGCAGCATTCTGACTGTGCTCAGCATTGCCTTTTCTTTGCTGCTGCTGACCTTCATGATGACGCTCTGGCACACTTTCGCTCTCGATGAAGGCAGCGCCGAATCGGCACAGCGGCTGGTGGTGAGGCATCGCGTATCGTTGACCTTCACTCTGCCGAGTTTCTACCGGGAGAAGATCCGGTCGGTTCCGGGGGTGGTGGCGGTGGTCCCATCGTCGTGGTTTCAGGGCGTATACAAAGACCAGAAACCCGAGAATTTCTTTCCGCGTTTTGCGACCGATCCCGAGGAATTTCTGAAGGTGTATCGGGATATCCAGCTGCCGGACGATCAAGTGAAAGCATGGCAGCGGGACCGGCAGGGCGTGATCGTCGACGACACGCTGGCCAAGAAATACGGGTGGAAGCTCGGAGACCGGATTTTCATACAGGGGGACATCTATCCTCTAAATCTCGAACTGAACATCCGGGGCATCTTCCACTCCAGTCCCGATAATCAATCGGCATACTTCAATGCCAAATACCTGGAAGAGGCGGACCCCGGATTTAATGGCAAGGCGGGGACATTCGGAATCCTCGCGGACAATCCGTCGGACGTGAGCAAAATCGCAAGTGCCGTCGATGACATGTTCCGCAATTCGCCGCAGCCTACCAAGACCGAAAGCGAGAAGGCGTTCGGGCTAGAGTTCGTAGCAATGATGGGGAACGTGAAAGCCTTCATCCTGCTGATTTGCTCAGCCGTGGTGTTTGCCACGCTGCTGGTATCTGCCAACACGATCGCGATGTCGATTCGAGAGCGTACGCGGGAAGTTGCTGTGCTTAAAACGCTGGGGTTCACGAGGTGGGGCGTTCTGGGGTTGTTTGTCAGCGAAGCGGTCGCACTTGCTCTGGTCGGCGGATTCGTCGGTGCGAGCCTGGCGAAGCTGCTGGTATTTGCGTTCGTTCACGGCGCGCAGATGACGTTTTTCCCGCTCAGCATGACTTTCGAAATTTGGCTGCTCGGATTGGTGATCTCCGGCGCGGTGGGGCTGGTCAGCGCGGCACTGCCCTCCTACCACGCTTCGCAGGTCAACATCGTGGATGGTCTTCGCCACATCGGGTGACAGAATGACGATGGGAAGTTTCATCTTGCGCAACGCGTTCCGCAACAAGCAGCGCAGCCTGCTGACCGCAGGCAGCATCGGATTTTCGCTGCTTCTGCTGACGCTGATGATCTGCATCTGGCGCGCCTTTTACGTGGATCAGGTGGCTCCGGAAGCTTCGCGGCGGCTGATCATCCGGGATCGCGTCTCGCTGGCCGTATTCCTGCCTGCTTTCTATCGGGAGAGAATTCGGGGCGTTCCGGGAGTTACCGCCATCGCCCCGCTGACCTGGTTTGACGGAAAGTATATCGACAACCGGCCGGAGCACTTTTTCGCGCGCTTGGCGACGGATCCCGACGAGTATCTGAAGGTGGCGTCTGACAAGATCGTACCTGCCGATCAACTGAAAGCCTGGCAGCAGGATCGCGCTGGTGCGCTCGTCGACGTCACGCTGGCAGAGAAGTATGGATGGAAGCTGGGGGATCGAATCCACATCCAGGGAACGATCTTTCCCGTCGATCTCGATCTGACGGTTCGGGCAATTTACCATCGCGATCCTCCACAGAACGCGTTGTACTTCAATTCGAAGTACGTGGAAGAGGCGGTGCCATGGTTCAAAGGCAAGGCAGGGTGGTACATCGCGCAGGTGGACTCACCGGACCACGTTGGCTCTGCGGCGCGGCAGATCGACGACATGTTCCGGAACGCTCCCTTGCAAACCAAGAGCGAGAGCGAGAAGGCGTTTCAACTGGGATTCGTGGCATCGCTGGGGAACGTGAAGCTTTTTATTCTCGGAATTTGCGGCGCGGTTGCATTCGCAATCATGCTGGTATCCGCAAACACGATGGCGATGTCAGTGCGAAGCCGCATCCGAGAGGTGGCCGTACTCAAAACGCTAGGGTTCACGCGTCAGAGAGTGCTGGCAACATTCGTGAGCGAATCGATCGCCTTGTCGGTTGTTGGTGGATTGTCGGGCGTGCTGGCCGCGATTCCGGTGATCGGCGCAATGACGCACCGCTTCATTGGACTGGGCATTCCGCTGGATATGCAAGTCAAATTGCCGACGGCATTGCTGGCGATGGCAGCGGCTGTGGCACTGGGGATAGTCAGCGGATACCTGCCGGCTTATCGGGCGTCGAAGATGAATATCGTCGATGCGATGCGGCATGTTGGATAAGAACGAAACTGGCACTGTGAACACTGGAGCGAACAGAGACTGCATCCATGGCCATACCGATTAAATACAACGTTCGCAATTTGCGCCTTCGTAAGGGTCTGACAGTCATGACGGCCCTCGGAATTGCCCTCACGGTGACGACCGCGATTTTTCTGATGGCGCTGATTACCGGGCTTGACCGGGCGTTCGTCAGCAGCGGAAATCCGCTTAATGTTCTCGTATTGCGGAAGGGCTCGGAGTCGGAGCTTACGGGCGGATTCGATGCCACGCTCGTCCCAACTCTCAAAACTCTGCCGGGAATTGCGACTGACAGCCACGGTGAGCCGATGGTGTCTGGCGAATTGGATGTGGTGATCGTTCTACCTCGCAAGAACGGAACAGGGGAAGTCAATGTCACCGTGAGGGGGATGATGCCCACGGGACTCGAAATGCGACAGCTTCCCGGGGCGGAGAATCGGCCCAGCGTAAAACTGCTGCAAGGACGGTGGTTTACGCCGGGCCAGCGAGAAATTGTGGTCAGCAAGTCGATTCGGGACCGCTTCTCCCATGCCAACATCGGAGACACGATGGAGTTCGGCAAGGGACCGTGGACGGTCGTGGGTGTGTTCGATGCAGGGGGCTCGGCCTACGAATCGGAAATCTGGGGCGACGTGAACCAGATGGCGTCCGATTTCGACCGGCAGGGCGGATACTCGTCGGCATACTTGCGGGCTACTGATTCCGTATCCGCGGAGGCGCTCAAGAACCGGGTCAGTGACGACCAGCGGCTTAAGCTGGAGGGTGCGCTCGAGACCGAGTATTACGCAAAGCAGACGAGCTCGGGAACGCCGATCATGGTGATCGGATTTGTGGTCGCGATCATCATGGCGATTGGGTCAATTTTTGCCGCGATGAATACGATGTACGCGGCGGTTGCGTACCGCGGACGCGAGATTGCTACGCTGCGGATTCTGGGCTTTTCGAGGTGGTCGATCCTGACCTCGTTCGCTTTGGAGTCAGAATTGTTGGCACTGCTGGGAGCGCTGGTGGGAATCGTCCTGATGCTGCCCTTCAATGGATGGCAGACTGGTACGTCGAACCCGGTCACCTTTAGCGAGGTCGTGTTCGCGCTTCGCATTACTCCGGTAGTTGCGGGATACGCAATCGCGTTCGCCCTGATTATGGGATTAATTGGCGGGCTAGCTCCGGCGTGGCACGCGGCGCGACAGAATATTTTGAATGCGCTGCGGGGTTAAGGGCTGACGGCTTCTTCCACAGAAAGTTCCGCAACAGAAGGAAACGTACTGATAAGTATGGCAATTGATACCAAGCACGAAGATCTGCAAAGTCTGCGCATTGACCGCTCCCAGCGTGGGGATTCGAGCGGGGAGCCGCCTGCGTGGGCACGGCGCTACATCCTGGCTGGAGTTGCCATCGTAGTTTTGCTGGGACTGATTACGATCGCGTATCGGATGTTCTCCTCGTCAACGCCCGAGGTGGAAGTAGTGCGGGCTTCAGCGGAGACAGCCGGAAATTCTGCCGGCTCTGTTGTGCTGTCGGCCACCGGCTACATCGTTGCACATCACACCATCAACGTGAATTCGAAGGTGACCGGGCGGCTCGAATGGATTGGAGTCGAGAAGGGGGACAAGGTTAAAGAAGGACAGGTCATCGTTCGGCTGGAAAACCAGGAGTTTCGCGCCTCCTACGAGCAAGCTCAAGGCGCGTTGGAGAATGCGCGAGCTTATCTACTGGAACTGCAACACGGGTCTCGCCCCGAAGAGATCCAGCAGGCACAACACAACCTCGACGAGGCACGCGCCACGCTAGCCAATGACAAGGTCACGTTCGACCGCACCAAGGAACTTGCCGCCGGGGGAGTGGTGTCGCGGCAACAACTCGACGATGCGACGGCCAAGTTAGAAGCAGACCAGCAGAAGGTTAATTCGCTGCAGAAGGCCTACGAGCTTTCGAAAATTGGCCCGCGGCCGGAGGAGATCGCACGCGCGCAGGGAGCTCTGGCACAGGCGCAAGGGCAGCTGGATTATGCGAAATCGCAGCTTGAGGCCACAGTGATCCGCGCCCCGGTGACAGGAACGATTCTCGATCGAACGGCAGAAAAGGGAGAATTGATTACGGCGCAGTTCGCGAGCGCGGCGGTGGGTGGGCCACAGGGATCAGTGGTCTCTCTCGCCGATTTGAATGATTTGCAGGTGGAGCTCGATATCGCTCAGGCAGACTTTGCCCGACTGGCTCCCGCGCAGAAAGCGACGGTGACCACCGACGCCTATCCCGATAAGGTGTACGACGGGGTGATCGCTCAGATCTCACCGGAAGCGAACCGGCAGAAGGCAACGGTGCAGGTCAAAGTGCAGGTATTGAACCCGGGAAAATATCCCGAAGTACAACTTCGCCCGGAGGAGAATGCGACTGTAAAGTTCCTCGCGAACGAGGCTCCGAAGGACAGCAAGCAGACCGCAGGCGTATTCGTACCGGCAGCGGCCATCCGCGATGTCGACGGTAGAAAGACAGTTTGGATAGCGTTCAACCACAAGGTGGTCACCCGAGAAATTCGGGTCGTCGGCCAGCGCAGCGATGGGGCGGTTGTGGAAGGTCTTGTTGGCGGGGAGAACGTGATCACAACTGCACCTTCCACTTTGAAAAATGGAGACAAGATCAAAATAAAGGGGCAATCATGAGTACTGTGGCGCAACCGAATGTAGCGACCGGGGCGAAGGTGGTGCAGGCGCGCGGAGTGAGCAAGGTCTTCAAGCGGGACGCTTTCGAGGTGAAGGCGCTCGACGACGTATCCATCGACATCGCCAAAGGCGAGTTTCTTGCCTTGATGGGCCCTTCAGGTTCGGGCAAGACAACGTTGCTGAATATGATTGCCGCGATCGACCGGCCGACCGCCGGGGAGTTGCTGGTGCAAGGACAGGACGTATTCCGTTTTAATGACGGCCAGATCGCGCGCTGGCGCAACGAGCATATCGGCTACGTGTTCCAGACGTTCAATCTGATCCCGGTACTGACAGCCTTTGAAAATGTGGAACTGCCGCTATTGTTGACCAAGCTGACAGCGCAGCAGCGCCGGGATCACGTTCTTACCGCATTGAAGCTGGTTGGGCTGGAAGAACGAGTTCACCATCTGCCGAAGCAGCTTTCGGGAGGGCAGGAGCAGCGTGTGGCCATCGCGAGGGCCATTGTCAGCGATCCGACCTTGCTCCTCGCCGATGAGCCTACGGGGGATTTAGACAGCCACTCGGCAACAGAAGTGTTGGAGATTCTGAAGCGGTTGAACGAAAGTTTCCAGAAGACCATCGTCATGGTGACGCACGACCCGCACGCCGCGTCGTACGCACACGTGACCCGCCACCTGGAAAAGGGGATGCTGCTTCCGCCAGGCTAATGGCGGAGAGGCACGGCTAGAGCGGCCGTGCCATCATCGAAGGCATATTTAGCAGCGCAGTTCGCCAGCTGCACCCGCGAATCGCGCTTCCGGGTTGCTATCAGCGACCCAGAGCCATGCCCTTCTTCCGGTCCCGGAAAGCACAGCTTGTGCCTCGCCGTAGTCGACCAGGCGATTCAACACGGTCGTGACCGAAGCCATGGGATCCTTGTGGCGCGCCAACAGAGCGGGCATTTTCTGCTGAAAGTACTCGCACATATCGCGGGCGCTCATAGCGCGACCGGACTCCATCAGGATCATGCGACAAGCCTTGGTGAAGCCTGGTTGGCGGCCGCTGCTCTTGCGGTCGACCATCTCCATCAGTTCTTCATTCAAAACGCCGTCGCCGAACAAGTTTGCCAGGCCCGCAATGGTTTGCTTGACGGTTCCAATGCGCTTCATTACGTCCGCCCGTTGCTGCAACAGGGTTCGCAGTTCTTCGTGTGCCTGACGAATGACTTCCTGCACGTGGCCGATGTCATATCTTTCGATTGATTTGATTGAGCCGTTGCCGTTATGCCCGCTCTCCATAAATTCCCCCATCGATTAGAGGCGCGTTGATCTCAATCTGCCCGCCGGATTTCCGCGGAAGGCAAATTCCCACAGACAAGAACGCAGGGGTTCGGTCAAGTTTCGATCGACACCGCGTAACTACGGAATCAAGGCGGAGCCTTGCTTCCTGATGTATACGCAGGGTGGATGGCCGATGTTCCAGAGATCGATCTGTAACATCTCCTGGTACCCCGGCAGCTACTGCCTTAGACGTAGTACTAGCAGGTTGGTTAACAAGCCTTGAGTGTTCAGATAGCGACTTTTACAGAGCAAAAACAACATCTTTCATTGCTGACAATACAAAACACATGCCAACAGCGTGCAGTGCATGGGCGGTAATGGGCGAATTCTTTGGAACGCTGTTCCAAACCCGGATTCGTTTTCGAATCGGGAAACGCCTGCGTTGATTCCGACGTTCCAGTTGCCCGGTAGCAATGAGATGCGCCGTTGGTTCCGATAGTAACTGCGGGAGAGATCAAGAGTGTTGAGTGCCGCAAAACCCGCAGTTTGTCCATCTCCTCTACGTGTTCTGCTGGTGGGAGATAAAGAGGAGGATTTCTTTCTGATCCGGGAGATCCTTGGCAGAACAGAAAAAATTCTGCCCTCGGAATTGGCCCATGCGCATTCCGTGGAGGAAGCCGAGGATATGGTGCGGGCGGGCGCCTACGGGCTGATTCTGTTCGAGCACGACAGCGGGACGGCAGACGCAGTTCATCTGTTAACGCGACTTCTCCACGAAGGTCGCCCCATTCCCTTCATCATTCTGACCGAAGACGCCGATGAAAATGCGGTCGCGGGGATCATCGCGCAGGGGCGCTGGAATTGCCTCGCGAAGTCGCAATTGGATGGAGCGACGCTGATCCGTACGATCCACAGCACGCTAAAAATACAGGCTTTAGAGGACAAGCAGGAAGCCGCCGAGGATTCTTTGCGCAAGTTGTCGCGCGCCGTCGAGCAGTCTGCCGACACGATTGTGATCACCGATTGCGCTGGGCATATCGAATATGTAAATCCTGCCTTCGAGGCCCTTACAGGGTTTACACGCGATGAAGTGAGAGGAAAGAGTCCGAGGATTCTCAAATCCGGGGAGCAAGCACCGGAGGTCTACCAGGAGATGTGGAAGACGATTCTCTCAGGGAACGTTTTTCGAGGCATCCTGGTGAACCGCAAGAAAAATGGTGACTTGTATTACGTTGAGGAGAGCATCTGCCCGATTCGCAATAGCGAAGGCCGCATTACGCACTTTGTTTCGAACGGGCGCGATCTGACCGAGCGGGTACGGTTGGAAGCACAGCTGCTCCAGGCACAGAAAATGGACGCGATCGGACGCCTGGCAGGGGGAGTAGCCCATGATTTCAACAACCTGCTGACCATTATCACCAGCTACTCCGAGCTTGCGCTCGATGAAGTGCCGGGAGACGCCTCCGTGGGTTCAAAAATCCGCGAGATTCTTCTGGCCGCCCGGCGTGCTGCGGAACTCACCAGGCAATTACTCGCATTCAGCCGCAAGCAGCCTCGCGCTCCCAGGATTGCCGACCTGAACGAGGTGATCGGTTCTGTCGCCAAAACGATCCCGCGATTGATCGGCGAAGATATCGAATTTAGCTTTCAGCCCGGTGAATCGTTGGGAAGAGTGCGAATTGACCCTCTGCAAATCGAGCAAGTCTTAATGAACCTTGCTTCCAATGCCCGCGACGCGATGCCAGAAGGTGGAGAGCTGCGGATTGAGACGTCATCCGAAATCATTGATGAAGGCTATGTAACCGAAAAACCTGCGGTGATTCCGCTGGGAAAGTATGCGCTTATCACTGTCAGCGATAACGGAACAGGAATTCCCCAGGAACATCTGCCCCATATCTTTGAGCCATTCTTTACCACTAAGCGGCCGGGGGAAGGGACAGGACTTGGGCTGGCCACGGTGTATGGCATCGTCAAGCAGAACAAGGGATTCATTTGGGCTTACAGTGAGCCTGGCATGGGATCGACTTTCAAGATTTATCTTCCTACCGTATCAACAAATCAAGTCGATATTGAAAATCTCGAAGGAAAAGACACGCCACATGTGCGCGGCACAGAGACCATCTTGCTGGTGGAAGATGAAGCGGCGGTGCGCAAGGCGAGCGCGGAATTTCTGCGACTCAATGGGTACACGGTGCTGGAAGCGAAAGATGGAATCGATGCCCTGGCAATTGTGAAAGGCAGGAACGCTCCTATTCCCCTGATAATCACCGATGTCGTGATGCCGAAAATGAGCGGCGGGCAACTGGCAAAGGAAATTCTTCGACTGCGACCAGAGACCAGAATGCTTTTCGTTTCCGGTTACGCGGGACGGACGGTGCTCGATCATAAAGTATTCGACCTGGAGCGGAGTTTCCTGCAGAAACCGTATACGCTGAAGCAATTGTCCGCGAAAATCCGCGCGGCGCTGGATCATCGGGGCAACGAGCGAAATTCCGCACCTGGCTATCCCTGCGTTTGAAGGTCTACTTTCGAGACCCTATAATCACTTTCGCGCGACTCTCGGCATGAATCCTTCAGCGGCATTCCAGGAAAGCGGCCAGCCTCCCGTTGCCGTGAATCCCTCTTCACAACAAAAGCTCGGATCTCTCGCGATTCTCACAGGGCTGTGGCTGGCGATCTATTTCGCCGGGATGTTTTCGCCTCCTTTGCTCGACGATGTCGATGCTCTTCATGCGGAGGCGTCCCGGGAAATGTTGATCCGGCATGACTGGGTGACCCTTTATACGGATGGATTCCGCTACCTGGAAAAGGCGCCTCTGATGTATTGGGCGACCGCCGTAAGTTACGAATTGTTTGGCATCAGCGATTGGAGCACCAGGCTGCCCCTGATGCTGGGGATTTTGGCGTTTGTTCTGGCGACCTACCGTCTTGGAGCGTACGCCTTCGGAGAGCGTGGAGGGTTTTATTCGGCCCTCGCGCTGGTGACCTCGATTGGACCTTATATCTTCACGCGGTTTCTGATTCCAGACGTGCTGGTGGGATTGTGGCTTGTATTATCGTTCGACTTTTTCCTTCGCTCGCTGGAAGAAGAGCGGCCTTCTCGATTTGTCTGCTGGGGATTCGCGGCCGTGTGCGCGTTGAACGTGCTGACGAAGGGACTGATCGGCCTGATATTTCCCTTTGCGACCATTGGCATTTTTCTGCTCTTAACGGGCCGACTGAAGCACGTGCTTAAGCTGCAGCCTGTTTCCAGCACTCTTATATTTCTCGCTCTCGCGGCGCCGTGGCATATTCTGGCCGCTATTCGCAATCCCGCCGAGGGGCAGGCGCGAGGGTTTCTCTGGTTTTATTTCGTGAATGAACACATCATGCGCTTCCTGAACAAGCGCGTGCCGGCTGGATATGACACGGTTCCGTTGTTCTTGTTTTGGGGATTCCTTGTGCTATGGCTTATGCCGTGGGCAGTATTCTTGCCGCAAGCTATCAAGCAAATCCCCGCGTCGCTCAAACACTCACGCCTTGCACCTGATCGGAGATCACAGGCAAATTTTTTGTTTTTCCTGTGGGCACTTGTGATTCTGCTGTTCTTCAGCTTTTCCACCAGGCAGGAGTACTACACGATTCCAGCTTTACCAGGAATCGCTCTTCTGACCGGAGGCTGGCTGGCCCAGGAAGCGGAAGGCAATGCAGAGAAGGCCCGCAAAGCCGGAAGAGTTTCGTCACTTGTCTTGATGATACTGGGAATTCTCGGCGGTATCGTCGGGCTGATTTTTTTCTCCGCTACCCGTCCAGCGGTTCCCGGCGCCGACCTGGCAGATCTTTTGAGGAAGAATCCGCAGGATTACGATTTTTCACTCGGACACGTTCTAGATTTCACGCCGCAAGCGCTCGGCATGTTCCGCGGGCCTCTGCTGGGAGCGTCGGTGAGCCTGCTGGTCGGGACAATCCTAAACTGGTGGATGCGGCGTCGAAATCGTCCGGTGGCGGGGAACGCAGTTCTTGCCCTGATGATGATCGCGCTGCTTACCTGCGTGCACACATCATTTGTCACGTTCTCGCCGATTCTGTCGTCACATGATCTGGCGGTGGCTATTTCTCAAAAGTTTCAACCCGGAGATGTCATCGTGGTGGACGGCCCCTATCACGAAGCTTCGACATTGAATTTCTACACGCATATCCCGCTCCGTGTGCTGCATGAACCGAGCGGCAATCTTTGGTACGGCGCAAAGTTTCCTGATGCTCCTCACGTCTTCGAGACTCAGCAGTCGTTCACAGAATTGTGGAGGGCCCCTTTCCACGTTTTTCTGTGGACGGATCAGGATGATCCAAAAGAGCTGGCAGGAATGCCGCATTTCTTACTCGCACGAAGCGGGGGAAAAGCAATTTTTGTCAACCGTACTCCCTGACCGGCAGGTGCGTGTCGGAGCCCACAAAGATTCTTTTCTCGACCCGTATAATGACTCGGACGTTTCTAATTCCTCATGCTCGCAGGCGCAAGGTGCGCACTTTTTCTTAGCCTTTCTCATGCAACTCCGCGGCAAGTTGCCGAGGTGGCGCTCCTACCTATCCTAATTGGTGCACTTGTCTATTCGTTCTTGTCGATTATTGCAGCGCTGCGCTATCTCGCGATTAAGCCGCCTCCGCTGAAGAAGTCTGAGCCTGTCAGCATCCTGAAGCCGCTGTCAGGGCTGGACCTCGACCTGGAATCAAATCTGCGCACGTTCTTCGAGCAGGATTATCCGGCGTTCGAGATTCTGTTTGCGGTGCGATCTGTCGAAGATCCGGCCGCTGAAGTGGTCGCCCGCCTGCAGGAGCAGTATCGACAAGTTCGATCGCGGTTGCTGATTACCGGAGAACCTCCTTATCCGAATGCCAAAGTGTTCAGCCTTGATCGAATGCTGTCTGCCGCGGCCAATGACCTTTTGGTAATGAGTGACAGCGACATTCGCGTCACTCCCGATATGTTAAGCACCGTGGCAGCAGAATTTCAGGACGAATTGTTGGGGGTAGCGACGTGCCCGTACCGCGCGGTGCCAGGGCGGAGTTTGTGGTCACGGCTGGAAGCGACGGGAATGAATACGGACTTTTGGGGAAGCGCACTCGTCGCGCGCATGATCGAAGGAGTGCGATTTGCCGTCGGCCCCACGATTGTTGCCCGCCGCCGCGTCTTGCAGGCGATCGGCGGCTTCGATCGCGTGAAAGATTACCTGGCAGAAGATTTCGTGATCGGAAAATTCGCGGCCGAGTCGGGCCATGGAGTCATCCTTTCGTCCTATGTCATTGAGCATCACATCGGTAGCAGCAGTTTCAGTCAGAACGTGGGTCATCGCTTGCGGTGGAATCGGAGCACACGCCGATCTCGTCCCGCAGGCTACGTTGGCCAGTTGTTTACCATGCCACTACCGCTGGCTCTTCTGGTTTGCGCGGCGATGCCAGGCTGGTGGCCTCTTCTTGTTCTTACGCTGGGCATTCGAGCCCTCGCGGCTTATACCGTTTCGGCCCGGGTCTTGCGCGCTCGCATCAATTGGTTTTTATTGCCAGTGGAAGACCTGTTCGGTTTTTGCTTTTGGATCGCGGGATTTTTTGGGAACACCATCGCCTGGCGGTCGCGCCGCTACCGGCTCTCGGCGGATGGGCGCTTCGAACTGATCTCTTCGAAGTAAGAGCTGCCAATGCTCTTTCTAATTCGGGATGCGGCGCAACCGGCCGTTCTTCAATTCGAAACGGTCGCCGCGCCAGGTCACCGTGTGGCCGGCAAAGCTTACGATCCAGATTGCGACCGCCATGAAGTCCCGAAGCGGGATCAGCCAGGAATTCTTTTCCATTTGCACATCTTGCAGGACCTTACGACCAACCACCCATGCGACTGCGGAACGCAGCGCAACCACGACTGCAAACATCATCCACGACCAAGTTGATCCATTTGCGGCGGTTACGGCCAGCAATGCCCAAAGCAGCCCGAACGTGAAGGCCAGCCCGATGTAGCCGGCGCGACGGGAATCGCGTATTCCACGAGCCCACCGAAGTTGGTGCAGGAAATATCCTTTCAGGTCGTATGGCGGAAGGTGTGTTTCAACAACCGTGTCAGCCAACCGCACTTCCAACCCCAGACCGGCAATTCTGCGCCCGAGTTCGTAGTCGTCTGCCAGGAAGTCGGCCAACGATTGAAATCCGCCGGCGCGTTCGAGATCGCGGCGCCGGAAGGCGAGCGTGGAACCTAGACCGAAGCGCAGGCCTCCCTCCATTGAACGGGCGACCAGCACTCCAGCAGAGAAGTCGGTGCTGATTCCCAGCGATTCCAGCCGAGATCCAAGGGTCGAAGCGGCAATCCCACGGTACAAGCACGTCACCATTCCGACGTTCGGATCCACTAACGGAGTGACGACGCGCCGTAAATAATCTGGTCCGACCAGAATGTCGCTGTCGTTTACCAGCAGATGCTCGTGCCGAGCCACGCGCACCATCTGCGCGAGGTTGCTGACTTTAATGTTGGCTCCGAGCTTTGGGTCACAGATGACGAGCTGAATTTTATGGGTTGGAAAATCGTGCTGCAGCCGTGTAACCGCTTCGATCGCGGCATCGTCTGGTTCGCTGACCCCGAAGATGATTTCGTAATCTGGATAGTCCTGCTCACAGTGACTGCGGAAGCTTGCATAAATTTCGGGATCAATCCCCTTCAGCGGCTTGAGAACGGAGACGGGAAGAAGGTGTTCCGTTGCATTTGGATTAAGGGTGGGAGGAGTATCGCGGATAAAGTCGAAGGCGCTCCGAATCACAAAGACGTAATAGATTGAACTGCCAACACAACCGAGGAGCGCGACGAGTTCTACCACTCCGATGAGAGTCTGAATCATGGGCGAACGAAGGCCGGGTTATTCGTAACGCAGAGATTCGATCGGATCGAGGTTCGCCGCCATCCACGCCGGGTAAATGCCAAAAACCAGCCCGACTCCCGCGGCCGAAGTGAATCCGAAACTGACCCAGAATAGCGACATACGCGCGGGCATCGACGGCCAAATGGCAGGGATGCCCCACACAATCAGAGCGCCGGCAAGGACCCCGATGATTCCTCCCACAGCCGTGAGCATGACGGCTTCGAGAGTGAACTGCAGAAGGATATCCCTTTTACGAGCGCCGATTGCCTTGCGCACTCCAATCTCGCGAGTCCGCTCAGTGACGCTCACCAGCATGATATTCATCACGCCGACGCCGCCCACTACCAGTCCGACACTCGAGATCGCGAACATGCCGACAAACAAGGCGCCCGTGATCTGATTCCAGACGTCGGTGATGGAGTCGGAGGTAAAGATTGCGAAATTGTCGGGCTTGTTGAACGGAACCTTGCGCCGTCGCCTCAACAGTTCGCGGATTTCGTCCATGGCCTTGGGCATGTCGTCGTGCGAGGTCGCCTTCACGCTGATGATGTGCTGCTTCATCTCGGGGTGGAGGGTCTTAAAGGTCTGCAGCGGAATGATGACCCGATTGTCATTGGGATCGTTTCCGCCGCCGAACACCGACTTGATCTTCTTGACGGTTCCGATGACCTGAAAGAGGCGGCCTTCAATATTGATCTCTTTGCCGAGCGCGTCTTCGCCCCCAAACAATTCCTGCTTGGTTTCGTAGCAGACGACAACGACCGGGGCATGGTGTTCGTCATCAAATTCCGTGAACCAACGGCCGGTCGCCATTGGTAAGTCGAAGACATCTTTGGCCGAAGCCATGTCTCCTTCGAGGATGGTGTGCTTGGCTTTTTTGTCCTGATACTTGACGGAGTAGCTGCCCACGCCGAGATCAGGTCGGAAAATCCGCAGACCAGCCGAGACCGCTTTGACGTGAGGCAACTCCTGCATCGCCACGGCGTCGTCATACGTCAGTTCCCGGCGGGCGCGCATCTCGTCGGTCAAGCGACCAAAAGTAAACGGTTCGAGATGGAAGACGAAAATAACATTGGACCCGATGCTGGCGACTAATTCACGAACATTCTCGTCGAGGCCGCGCCCGATCGACGATACACCGATCACGACCGCCACTCCGATAACGATACCCAGTACGGTCAGCGCCGAACGCAGCTTGTTGGTTCGGATGGTGTTGGTCGCCATCTGAACGATTTCGCCGAATTCGCTTTTGCGCATCATTGGTGCGGCTTACTTGCTAGTGCCAGGCGGTCCTCGTTTCCAGCTTCCCGTAGCGACCTACATTTCAAATCTGAGCGCTACGATTGGATCCAGCCGTGCGGCTTTACGCGCAGGATAGACTCCGAAAAATACTCCTACGCTGGCTGCGACAAATAATGCCGCAGCAACGGCCCATATTTTAATCGACGAGGGCATACCGATTGCGGCGGTCACCAACTCCGCGACTCCCACACCGGAAACAATCCCTATGATTCCCCCGAGTAAGGCGAGGACGACGGACTCAATCAAAAATTGCAATAGCACATCGTCGCGGCGGGCTCCCAATGCCTTGCGAATTCCGATCTCGCGCGTGCGCTCCGTGACGGAAACCAACATGATGTTCATGATCACGATGCCGCCGACGACGAGGGAGACACCGGCCATGCCGATGGTCGCGTTGAAGAAGGTATTACTCAAATCCGACCAGATGCCTAACAGGCCCGCGTTGGTTTCGATTTCGAAGCTGTCGTCGGCGCCGGGAAGATCGTGGCGGTGGGCGCGCAGCGACGCGCGAGCTTCGTCCATTGCCTGGTTCAGAGGCACTCCCGTCGCCGAAGCTTTTCCCCAAATCTCGAGGCTGTTGTTGTGCGAGCCGTACTGCTTCATGTACGCGGAGAGGGGGATCAGTACGTAATTATCCTGGCTCTGCCCAAGTGTTTTGCCTTTTTTCTTTCCAACGCCGATCACCGTATACGTCCAGCCATCCACGTGAATTTCCTGACCGATCGGGTCGGAGGCTTCTAATACGTACTCAACGATGTCGGCTCCGACGACTGCTACCGCCGAATGATTGTTCAGGTCAGTCTCGTTGATCATTCGCCCGGCAGTCAGGTCCGTATCGAGAATGACGGCCATCGCGGGCGTAAGCCCCTGGACATTGGTGTCGTTGATCGATTGCTCATTCTGTTTTACGCGGCCACTGGTGTTCATCATGGCGCCCACGTAGTCACAGTGATGGCAGGCATCCACGACCGCCTGGTAGTCGTCGGTGTCCAGATTCTTTCGTTTCTCCGACTCGAGGAATCGATCGACGTTGGTCACAACAGCGGAGGTTTTCTGGACGATGAATACGTCGGCGCCAAGATTAAAGATTTTCTTGGCGACGTAATCGTTGATTCCCGAAACGAATGTGACCACCGCGATCACTGACGCGATTCCGATCACCACCCCGAGGAGAGTAAGCACGGAGCGCAGTTTATTCGCCCAAAGCGAACGCAGCGCGATGCGGATGGATTCGAGGAGGTGCATGACAAACGGCTCTCGGCCTGCCGGCGCCAGGCTGCCGGACTCTAACCTGCGCAGGTTAGAGTCTACCAGCCTGGGACATCCTCCGCGACGGAGCTGCCGGGAGGTTATGGCGGAAGCTGAACGCCACGAGCCAGGAGCCCGCTTACGCATGTCGCATATAATGCTTGTGTAGGCAGCCGGACCGGACGGCCGCTTTTCGCGCTTTCGGGCGTGGGGAGAGGAAAGTCCGAACTCCGCAGAGCAGTGTGCCGGATAACGTCCGGGACGCCAGGTTCAAGCCTGGTGGACGGAAAGTGCCACAGAAAACATACCGCCCCGGCGTCGTTGTGAGGCCTCATTGAGATAAGGAAGCGGGCCAGACACGCGATTGTTGCGTAGCAAAGCCCGCGACGCTTCGCGCGGCCCGCTCAATTCCTTCGGAGGGCAAGAGAGGCCCTCCTCAGGATGACAATGAGGATTGGCAACGACGTCGAGGTAAGGGTGAAAAGGTGCGGTAAGAGCGCACCGCTGCGACAGTAATGCCGCGGGCAGGGCAAACCCCACACGGAGCAAGACCAAATAGGGAGGAAGTTCGCGGCTTCGGTTGCGGACACGTGCCGGCTCGGTGCGTCAAACCTCCGGGTAGGTCGCTAGAGCCGAGCAGCAATGCTCGGCCCAGAGGAATGGCCGTCTAACCGGAGCAATCCGGTGGACAGAATTCGGCTTATAGGTCCGGCTGCCAACAACTTCTTCCCTCGCACGCCTCTTTTTCAACCCCTTGGATTCCCATGGGTAAATCACGGCTGACATTCGAGGCATGTTTTGCTGTGTCGTTCGCAGTCTTGATGTTTACCACTCAGCCAACTTAAATTCATCGAAGCTTTAGGCTCCAAGTGGGGCGCTTCCTGGTCCGCCTCTCTCCCGGTAGTTAAAGGCGCAACTGGACGGAGTTAAGTTTTCCGGCAGCCTCTGAAGCAATTCCGGCCATCTAACGCTCGCTGACAGAAAACCCCGCCGAAACAGTTCGACGACCCCTCAGGAGGAGTTCATGCCCCGCCTCAGAAGTAACGCCCCCACGTCCCCTTCCACCTCGAAACCAGTTTGCAAGTTCATAACTCCCTTACTCATCCTGCTTCTACTGTTTTCTTGCCGAATGCTCATGGGGCAAGCGACTTCCGGGACTATCACCGGGCTGGTTACCGATCCCACGGGGGCGGTAGTTCCGAATGCAAGCGTTACCATCCGCGACGTGGCGCGCGGTTCTTCGGTCACGACGACGACAAACGGCCAAGGGTCGTTTACCCGTACTCAACTGGCGAACGGCACTTACAACGTAACGGTGGCAGCCAGCGGATTTCAGCCGACGCAGCAAAACGACATTGTGGTTGACGTCGACCGCGAGACAAGAGTCAACGTCACATTGTCCCTGGGTAGCGCATCGCAGACGGTGCAGGTCACGGCGAACGAGGCGCCGGTTTTGCAAACGGACCGCGCCGAAATCAGCACCACGCTTCCGGCCAGCGATCTGACGAGTATTCCCACGCTTGGGCAGAATGTGACGCAACTGGAGTTGCTATCGCCCGGCACGGTGCGGAATACCTACGACATCGCCGGGGCAGAAAACCCCCAAGGTGGGCAAGCGAACAATACAGACGGCTTGCTTTTTGGATTCACGAATCGCCAAATCGATGGCGCCGACGACATGGACGCCGTGCTCGGGATTCAGGTGGTGAATCCGCCGCCGGACTCGCTGGACGAGATGAAGGTGACGAGCAGCAATTACGACGCTGAGTTCGGCCGCTCGGGTGGATCGTTCGTTTCCTATACGACGAAATCGGGATCCAATCAGTGGCACGGGGATCTCTTCGAATATCTGCGCAACAACTACTTCGACGCGCGCAATCCGTATACGGAGATCATTCGCCAGCAGCCGTTACGCTTCAACCAGTTTGGCGGATCGGTGGGAGGGAAGGTCATTCGTGACAAACTTTTCTTTTTTGGGACGTATCAAGGCCAGCGGGAGCGATTGGGTGGCGGCTTCCAGGAGTTCGTTCCTTCAGCGGCTGATCGCACTGGAAACTTAACGGATATCGGCGGGCCAGTTCTTCCGAGCGGCGCGATCAGTCCGGTAGCATCAAGCCTGCTCGCTCTCATTCCGCTCCCAAACATCGGAGCCAACACGTACCTCGGGACGGGGAGCGTTAAGTTCAATTCCGACCAGTATGACGCCCGCGTCGATTACAACGTCAATCCCAATAACCGGATTTTCGTACGCTACGATCTTTTCCGGGACACGATTAACTCGCCAGCAATTTTCGGACTGGCAGGTGGACCATCATTTTCGAGCCTCTACGGGCCAGGGAATGCGACCGGGCAGAACCACAACGGTGCAGTGAACTGGAATCACGTGTTTGGGCCATCGTGGCTGTTGAATCTTCGCTACAGCTACTTCCGGTACCAGATTGACAATCTGCCGGTCGACTATGGGACGAACACTGCGACAACGGTTGGAATTCCGGGGATCAATCAAGGAACGGCCGACACCTCCGGCCTCTCCAACTTCATCTTCAATGGGACGGCACTGAGCGGAACGACGGTATCGGGCTTCCCTTCCAGCAGCTTCCAGTTCGGCACAACGATTAACACAAACGCTCCCCTTCATGAACTGGAACAGCTGCATCAACTTTCTCCGGTGGCTACCAAAGAACTTGGCAACCATGAAATCAAGTTTGGCGGCGATTACCGATGGGTTGTGAATTACCGCTCGAGCAGCGACTTCAGCCAACGCGGCGTTTTCGGATTCAACAGCGGGGTCGCAACGACCTTTGGCACGACGACGGACGCATTCGAATCATTTCTTCTCGGCGAACCGAGCACATTCCAGAGATTTCAATTCCTGGGCATCCCCAAGGAATATGAACAGGATGTTTTCGCCTTTGTGCAAGACCGGTGGCGAGTGAATCCCAAGCTGACTCTTTCGTTCGGCCTGCGCTGGGAACTTTACACGGCGCCTTACGCACATCGCGGCGACGGAGCCAACTTTAATCTGCAAACCGGACTATTAATGGTGGCAGGCGTCGGTGGCGTGGACCGGTACACGGATATCAACACGCGCACCGACAATTTTGCCCCGCGAATTGGCATCGCGTACCAATTCCGGCCCAACACTGTCATCCGGGCTGGTTATGGGCGCAGTTACTTCCCCGATTTCTTCAGCATACAGATCAGCCACAACTATCCAGTCGACTATGCGCAAGATCTGACGGCTTCTACGGGACAGGCTTTGCCCTTTACCTTGTCAGAAGGGCCGCCACTTCCCACTCCACCGGCGGTTCCATCGAGCGGGATGCTGCCTTTGCCGACGGGCGTGAGTGCAACCGGAATTCCTCTCAATCGAAAAACTGCATATGTCGATATGTACAACGTCGCTCTACAGCAAGGGATTGGTAAGAACTTCAGCGTGCAGGTTGCCTATGTCGGAAATATGGCAAGGCATTTGTTTGACTTCTACAACGCGAATGCTCCGGTGCCCGGTCCCGGCTTATCGAATGACAACCGGCCGTACTTTCCTGCATTCGGGTACACGCAAGACATCACAACGTTCGCCGACGATCTGAGTTCGAACTACAACAGCCTTCAAGTGTCGGCGCAAAACCGGCTGTCGGCGTGGTACTCGATCACAGCCCAATACACCTACTCGAGGGCGATCAATTCCGGGGATGATTCGCGCGAATTCAATCCGTACGATCTGGCGGCAGATTACGGACCCGCGGGGTTTGATCGCACGCAAGCGTTCTCGCTGGGGCACGTTCTCCAGATACCGGTGGGGCGCGGCCAGCGTTACCTGCAGAACATGAGCCGGGGCGAACAATTGATCCTGGGCGGGTGGCAATTCACGGGTCTGACGAATGCGTACACTGGGCGCCCGTACACGCCGATCTATGGCACCACGACGTCGCTTAATTCGAATTTCCCACTAAAAGCATTTCAAATTGGCGATCCGAACGCGAATATCCCGGCGGGCCTGCAATTCAACCCAGCCGCTTACGTTCCGATCGCCACTGTGCTTAGCGATCCAAGCTATGCCTTTCAGGAGGGGAATGCGGGACGCAACTCACTCCGAGGTCCCGGCTTTTTTGAAGCCGACTGGGCGCTTGGCAAAACGTTCAAGCTAACGGAGCGCCAGTCGCTGGCCTTCGCCTGGCAGAATTTCAATGTATTCAACAAGGTGAACCGCGGCCTGCCGGTGAACGACTTAACCAGCAGCAACGTGGGAACCATCACGAGCCTGGAAACATTCGCTTTGCCACGAACTATGCAGTTCAGCTTGAGATACACCTTCTAGCCAACGCGAAAGCGAGTCACGAGGCATCTTTCAAGGTGCTTCGTGACTTGTCTTTTCCTTCATGGAGATCAGGGAAGGGTCAGATCCTGCCTGCCGGGCTTGAGATCGTATTGCTTATTTTTCCAGTCGAGCTTTCCGGTTAATCCGGGAGGCAACTCTATTACCGTACGGACTCCGTTTCCTGTTTGCCGGTAAGAGGCACGAATTGAGCCCGCCGGATGAGGCATAGAGGCCTCCAACCACCATAAGCCACCGAGATGCGGCTGAATACGTACCGTTGCGAAGCCGGGCGAACCGGGCCGGATTCCCGCAAGCATGGTCGTCAAATCATATGCGGGATGCGCACTCCAGGCGTGTGTGTCGGACCGGGTTGGATCGGCGAATTCCGGGGTCGTCGTCAACCCCTTGCCTGGCATGTGTCGCCACGGCTCGAGCGTGCTCAGGTACAGATCTCCAACTCCAGCGTGGTCTAATGCCCGGGTGATGTAGAACTGGAAGAAGTAAGAAGCCTGGGTTAGGTTCGCGACTCTGGGGTCCAACGTCTTTTGCATCACTGCCGACTGGTCCTTCAGAGGAACGGCATCGGCTAGCACCGCAAATGAATTCGCCTGCTGGCTGAACTCTTTCTGATCTGGAGTATCGGCGATCAACCCTAGTTGCGCATTCCAGCACAGCTTGTACACACTTTCCGCGGCCGCGTGGGCTTGCTCGCGATAGTGAGCCGCAATGCTCGGCTCTCCCAGGCTTTCTTCCATCTCAGCGGCGTCGTGCAGCGAAGTAGCGTAGAGCAGAGTGAGCAAGGAAGACCGGCCCTCGTGATCTACCGGGGGAAATTCCTCATTACCGGGCACCCAATCCATGAATTCCCAGTACGGTAAAGGTCCGAGGAAGCCATCGCTGCGCTGGTGCCGCTGGAACCAAGCAAGGACGGTGCGAGTGCCGGGTAGCAGGTCCCGAACGAATTGCGCATCCGGCCGATACATCCAGTAGTCGTGAAGCATGCTCACATAAATCAACGAGAAGGGAGGAATCAACTGGGTCAGCGAGGTCGGATAGCGGCTTTGGGTGATGCCCTGGGGAATTCGAGAGGCATCGAACGCGAGCAAAGCTTGCCGCGCCAACCGGTCATCGCCGCTTACAGCGTAAGAAATCAGTGCCTGGATGCGCGTATCTCCGACGTACTGAAGCTGCTCCCAGTACGCTGTATCCATGTATGTGTCATGCGCATCGAGCCGCGCGGTGCGCCAAGAGATCTCGCGAATCTTCGCCAGATCAGGGTCGCTCGATGAAAATTCGCCCTCCTCCCGAAACGGATAGGCTGAGTAAAACGTCTTGAACGCCGAAAGGGTCAGCGGCTGGTCTGCGGTGTGGATGTGGAACTCGACGTACCGCCAAGTCCGCCACCATAGCGGCGCGAATGTTCGCGCGTCCGCTCCGTCAGGAATAAATTCATCGGTCAATCCAAGGGCGACCCGGTCAGCGACTTCATTACGATCGCCGCGATGCTGCTTATCGTCGTACAGCGCCTCAGCGTACACGGCCTGGATCTTGGCGCCGCGTCCGCTGCTGACAGTAAGTTGAGGATAGGCACATAAGACAGCGCCCGCGTCGAGCAGCACGCGGGCGTCAGTATTGGCGGGAATCACAAGGGGAGAGTGGGGAAAGGACGTCTCCGTGCCGAGCGTCGATCGAACAACATGACCGGATGGCACTTCGCGGAACTCCATCGGAGGCAACGGGTCCCGGACGAGCCACCATCTCAAGTCTCCGCCGCGGATCGCTGAAACGGCCAGGCTACCGTGAGGGAAAATCGATTCTCGCATCGCCGGAGCGGCCTTGAGCCACCGAGAGGAGGCGGAATTCGGCTGCATCCACTCCCAGTCATACCGTGTGCCATCGATGCGCTCTCCGGGCCCGGCGGCATAGTACTGCCACAATCCGGAAGAGATTGCGCGTCCGAAAGAGTGGCCTTCTTCCTGCTCGACTTCCCATGTCGCGTCAGTGTTTGCTGCTGCCTCGAGCTTTGTGTCGCCCTCCATGAAAAAAGCGAGCCGGTCAGAGATTTGGGCGATCGGAGCATAAATACCAAACTGCCAGACGTTGGCCGCGATCATGTTCTTTCCCGCGATGAGGAAGGGCGCCAAGTCGAAGGATTCGTACCGCCAATGACGGAAGTCGGCATGGGCAGGGCCTTCCCCCACACGCTGGCCATTCACAAATAGGATGAAGCGATTGTCAGCACTGACGTGCACCATGAACCGCTCAGGACGGCTTTCAAGTTCGAGAATCTTGCGGAAGTGGAAGACTCCAGCCTCGCGAAGTGCGGCAGTCGGATGCGAGATCCACTGAGCGGTCCAGACGGCGCGATCGACAGAGTCTTGCCCCAGAACAATCGGGGCAAGCAGGAAACATAGAACCGCTAAGAATATCCGGGGACGTTTATGGCGGCGCATCAAAGATTGAAGAATCGGTTCAGGCGTAGGAGATGGCACTCTTTGTGCGTCCCGCGCGCTCTTTAGCGGCCCGCTCCGTGTAGCCGCTCTGGCGAAAAGCCTGAAGAGGATCGGCAGCAAGTCCGCGCCCTTCGCGCCATTGCCGCAGTTCCGGACGAACATCGGTTTCAAAGGCGTCCTTCAGAACATTCTCGGCATCGATCAGCCGGTGCTCATTGCGCGCCTTCTCCAACGCCTCATGATCGATCAAAGCCGCTTTGGCATATAGCAATTGCGCAGTCATCACAGTTTGAATCATCGCTTCGATTTTATTTTTCAGGTTGTGGCTCTGGTCGACCATGTAGGCGATATCGGCGCTTCGGGCAGTTTCCCATTCGTAGTGGCGAATTTCGGCGAAGATGCGGAATATCTGATACGGATCAATCGAACCCAGCGTCAAGTCGTCGTCGGCATAACGCCGATCGTTGAAGTGGAAGCCGCCAAGCATATCTTCGCTGAGGAGCCAGGCAACAATCTGCTCGATGTTCTGGCCCTGATAGTGATGTCCGGTGTCGACCAGCACGCGGGCTTGTGGTCCCGCAGAACGCGCCAGAACCAGCGCCATGCCCCAATCAGCAACATCGGTGTGATAGAACGCAGGCTCGAAGGGTTTGTATTCGACCAGCAACCGTTGTTGCGGTCCGAGGGCCGTGTGTACAGTCCGCAGACCCTCACTCATCCACTGTTTCCGCTTACGGATGTTCGCTGTCCCCGGATAGTTTGACCCGTCGGCAAACCAGGGCGCGACATCGCGGCAGCCGAGTTCCTTTGCCCAGTGAACAGAGTCGAGGATGTGATCGAGGGCCTTCTTCCGGACTTCCGGGCGCTCGTTGGCGAGCGATCCATGCTTGTATTCCTGATCCTGAAATACGTTGGGATTGATCGAACCCGGCCGGACTCCGAACTGATCGGTTAGCTTTCGAACTTCTTTCAAGTCCGTTCCTGCGGGCAGGTCCCACTGCACGTGAAGAGCAACCGTCGGGCACACGCCGGTCAAGGAGTGCACCTGGCCAGCGTCGGCAAACTTTTCGGCGAGGGTGCTGGCCGCGCTGTCTTGCAGGAACTTTCCGAAACGCGTGCCGGTATCGGCGAAACCCCAGGATGGAAGTTCAATTCGAAAAGAATCCAGCGCCGAATGAATCTTGGTGCCGACCGTCATCGCGCCCTCCGTTCCGCACAAATATATACCGTCGGAGGATTTTTCGGTTTGGGGGTCACGGCAATCGCCGGGCAGCCCAGGTAGTCATCCAGGTGTTCTGACGGTGAGTTTTCCGGCTTTGTCAGGTTCGAGGTAGGCCCATGGCAGCTTAGGGTCGTGAGTGAAGACCGTCAACCACTTGCCGGGAATGGACTCGGCATAATAGCGTTTTTTGCTCTCGATCGTTTGTAGCGGGTAGAGATCGAACGACATTCCCCACGCAATGTCGATGTGGGCCGAGGTTGGAATGAGGTCTGAAATATAGCAGGCAGTCATTGGCCCGCTTCGAATGATGACGGCCAGCATGTGCGCGGTGTGCCCGGGAAAGTTGCGTACTGAAATTCCTGGAGCTATCTCGTCACCGCCCTCCAACAGCGTCATCTGGCCGCTTGCGACCAGCGGATCGTAGTTATCCGATATGTAGCTGATGGAATCACGCTCACTGGGGTGACGCGCATACTGCCACTCCCCTTCTGGCGCATAGTATTTCGCCCTCGGAAAAGTGGGCACGATCTTTCCGCTCTGCCCGCGTGACGTGTTCCATCCGCAGTGATCGAAGTGCAAATGTGTGTTTATGACAACGTCAATGTCTTCTGGAGAGATCCCGCCCGCGGTCAGATTCTTGAGCAGTTCTGCGGGCTGGCCATAAAACTTGATCATGCGATCAGAAAGCTTGCTGCCGATTCCGGACTCGATCAGCACATTCTGCTTGCCGGTGCGCACCAGAAGCGAGTTCAGCCCGGCGCGGACGTAATTGTTCTGGTCGGCCTCCATTTTTCGCGACCACGCAACCTTGGGTATGACTCCAAAGAAAGCGCCGCCGTCCAGATGATAGATGCCGTCGGAAAAAACGCTCAGTTCAAAGTCACCCAGCGAGAGCCTATGCATATTTTGAGTTTGCCATACCGTCAGGACTCGGAGGGGGACACTTGAACGCAAGCAGAGTTTCGGCAGATTTCACTGGTCAGCCGGAAAAATCCACAGGCCTTAGTGCCGAGGCTGTGACATATGACCTTGCGGCATCATTTTCGATTGTGGCATTTTACGCGACGGCGACGCCGTGGCAGAACTCTCGAGAATCTAACCCAAGCCCCTTCTTTTCAATGCCTTGCTTCGTAATTCGCTAGGCACCGACCGATACGACTATTGGATTATCTTCACGATTGCGGCTCTTAGCTGGTCGTAAGGCAAAGCGCCCGGGTGATACATGGCAACTTTGCCACTGCGATCTAACAGGACCAGAGTTGGAGTGGTCGAAGCTCCATAAACATCAAAGTTGTACTTGCTCACAGGAACCGCCATGTCGAGCAAACCGGAGTAGAAGCGGTGGCGCACGGCGTCGATGTACATCATTTCGTCGCTGGGCGACGCGTGCTCAATCTGAGCAGTGTAGCCGTACAGGCGCGTGGGCCCAATCACGGTAAGTCCTTTCGAAGCGAATTCGGACCGCAACTGAGTGATGATCGGGGCTTCCGCTTTGCAATCTCCACACCAGTGCGCCCAAAAGAACAGAAGGACGGGGTTTCCCTTCATCTGCGTGGGTGAGGGCAATTTTCCGCCGAGTGACTCGTCGGATCGCAGTGCCGGAGCCGGCTTGCCCTGGAGTGAAAGCAGGTTCAGGTTCTTTTGCAGCCTGGCTCGGATCGAGGTTTTCCCGTACTCCTGCAATGCGGTCTGCAGCAGTGCAGTCGCCTTTGCGCGCTGACCGCGGGCAACCAGCACTTGAGATTGCACCTCGAGAGCCGCTCCGAGCGCGAGCGGCATATGGGGGTCGGCGTCGAGAGGGCGAGTCTTCAACTGTTGCACGATGAGCTCTTTGGTCCGACGTGCGTACATGGATGCCTGATCGTACTGATGCTGGTCCAATGCGGCTCGCGCCAGCCATGAATAAGCGTCCAGATATTCGCCGGTCACGCCACTCGCGTTGCGGTACGCGTCCAATTGGGACTGCGCGGCAGAAAAGTTGTTCTGCGAGAGCGCAACTCGCACGTCTTCCACAATCCCAGCCCAAGCGGAAGTTGAAAGAATTGTCAGGAGCAACGAAAACGGAAAAATTCGATGAAGCATGTCCAAATGATGAGTGTTTTTCGAAAAAGTGGCAAATTCGTATCCAAAGGAACTAACAAGGGAAGGATAACGTACTTATTTTCATCAGATTACAGACAATGCCTGACGAATTTTGTAGCTATTTTGGTGCATTTCCTCTATAATCAGCGTGCGTTTGATCTTTAGAGTTCCTTCGCAGTACTCAGCATCTCCGCTTAACCCAGCGCGTGACCTGCCTGCAGAAGACCCGAAAAGTTTCAGCGCTATATCAACAACAAAGGAACAAAGCACCAACATGGAAACAGGAACAGTGAAGTGGTTTAACGACGCCAAGGGCTATGGATTCATCAGCCGCCAGAACGGTGAGGATGTCTTCGTGCATTTCTCCGCGATCCAGGCGACCGGATTCCGCAGCCTTCAAGAAGGGCAGCAAGTTCAGTTTGACGTGGTCAAAGGCCCCAAGGGCTGGCAGGCAGAGAACGTCAAGGGTGTCTAACCCGCTTCACAAGCAAAATCCGCATGAGGGCGGCCAGCGATGGCCGCCCTTAGTGTTTTTGGGTTATTGGGGCTGATTTCTCAGCAGGACGACGTCCGAGTCGGTATGTCCGCGAGCCAGCGCCAATTTCTTTCCGTCGGGAGACCACTGAAAGGCGCTGATGTGCTCAGATTTGAAAGGAGTCATCCATTTCCCTGCCGAGCCATCAAGGGGCTGCCGCCAGACATTGTCAACGCCGTTCTCTCGAACCACGTAATCGATCGCTTTCCCACCCGGCGCGTATTGGATCTTTCCTTCGTACGGTTTCTGCAGCGTGATTTCGTGCCGTACTTGGGAGCTGTCGGATGCCACTTCTACCACTCTTTCTCGATGACCTTCGGAATGACTCACGGTAGCCAACAAGACAGAGGCCCCATCCGGTGAAACGTCAAACTTGCTTTCGGCCGGCAGATCGGAAACCTTTTGTGGTGTCCCACCAGCAAGAGGGGAGCGCATCACCAGCTTCGTGCTCAAGTCCTGGAAGTAGACCCAGTTCGAGTCCGGCGAGCACTCGGCGAAATAATCGAGAGAGCCGTTAGTCAATTGACGGGCGTTTTGCCCCGCCGCGTCCGTAGTCCATACCGAAATATGCCGGTTCTCTGGAACGTATCTGGAGAAAACGAGGCGTCCGTCATGGCAAGATTGCTGCTGGAACTCGGGCACAGCCGGGTCGACGCCCAAGCTGGACTGCGCTCCGGTCTCCGGATCGATCAAGCGGAGCCGGTAATCCTTGTCAGTGAGCAGCTTGCCGTCAACCGTCCACGAAATCGTAAACTCTTCACTGGCTTTGGCGACACTCTTCAGATCTCCGACGGGATTCATGACTTGCACATCCCAATGCTGCTCGCTTGCGACAGCGGCGAGGATTGGCACTGTACGTGCCATGCTGATGGAGGCATAGTTGCCGGCGTCACGAGTGACCGGAGTGACCACCACATCCGGATACGAGATACGCACAATCTGATTGCGCTGAAAATTCGAGCTCGCATCCCGGAGGAGGGCTAGAATGCCACTACCGTCTGGCAGCCACTCGGGACGCGTAACGACGCTCTCGCTGCGCAGCAGCCGCTTTCTCTTGCCACTCGACACGTCGAGAACATCAAACCCCGACAAGGCCCCTTGTGGTTGAGCCAAATAGCAGACGATCGCTTTGCCATCCGGCGACCACGCCGGGTATTCGAGGTATTCGTCGGTTCCGCTGGATAAAGAAGTTTCCCCCCCGCTCTGCAGGTCTTTGACGATCAGCTGATACATGCCGGGCTTCGGGTTGTCATATCGCATGAAGGCGGCCCTGGTGCCGTCGGGAGATAAGGTCACATTCGAGTCCACGTCTTCGGCTAGCTTCTCGGGAGTTCCTCCCAATAACGGGGCCCGATAGAGAAACTGCAATTCGTCGTTTCCAGGATCGCTACGAACGAAATAGAAATAGTTTCCGTCCGGCGCAAAGCGAAGGCCGTTGTAGTGGACGTTCGCAGGCGGCTGCACCTGGGTCATGCTGTTGGTTGGAACATTCCTCAGCCAAAGGCTGGCGAGCCCGTTCTCCAGCATAAGAGTGAGAATGTACTTCCCGTCCGGCGAGATTGCGACGAGCGACGCGGTTCCAGAATCAGTGACCTTGATGATCGAAAAATTTTGGAACAAAGTGGATGCCGGACGGGCCACGAAACTCCGGATCCGGTCTGCCAGCAGAGCGGCGACCGCGAGCGCAACCAGGAGCAAAATTCCCCATTTGCGCTTGTTAGCGGGCGCGACCGCGCTGGAAGAAGCGGCAGCAGGCTGCGCCGCGTCTACCGCTATATTCGGTGTGCCGGCGGGTATCACGTCGCCGGAGCTGGCCCGAGGTACTTTGCGGCCTGACTCAATGTCGCGTTTCAGACGTTTTAGATCGCCCCGTAGATCGGCTGCCGACTGATAACGCAGATCGCGATCCTTCTCCAAGAGTTTCTGGATGATCTCCTCAAGCTTCTGTGGAGATGAGGGATTCAGCCGTGTCGCCGGTACCGGATCCAATTCAAGAATTGCGTGAAAAACAACGGCAGAGGTCGCACCGGCGAAGGGAAGCTTCCCGGCCGCCATCTGGTAGATCACAGTACCGAGCGAAAAAAGATCTGTCCGCGGATCGAGCTCCTCTCCGCGCGCCTGCTCCGGGGACATGTACGAGACGGTTCCAACAGTGACGCCGCGACTGGTCAGATTGGCGGGAGCTGGGGAGTCCTGGGTCGCGCCGATGGTCGTCATCTGCAACTCGGGACGCGTAAGTTTAGCCAAACCAAAGTCGAGGACCTTCGCTTGGCCGCGTTGCGTCAGAAAAATGTTCGCCGACTTTATGTCGCGATGGATGATGCCCTTGGCATGTGCGGCATCGAGTGCATCCGCCAGCTGAATGGCAATCTCGAGCAGCCGGTCCACCGGCAGAGGTCCTGACACCAGCTTTTGATCGAGGCTTTGCCCCTCCAGCAATTCCATCGCGATGAAGGATTGGTTTTCGCCATTGGCGGCAGCTCCGCTTTCTACCGCGTAAACGGTGCATATATTCTGATGGTTCAGGGCCGAGGCAGCGCGTGCTTCCAGTAGAAAACGATCCAGCGCGTTCTGCTCGCGGGACAATTCCGGGGGCAGGAACTTCAGAGCAACCTTGCGCCCAAGTGTCAGATCCTCCGCTTCATACACAACGCCCATGCCGCCGCTGCCCAAACGGCTGATGACGCGATAATGCGAGATTGTCTCGTTGATCATGAACAACCGGGAGTCGGAATTTCTCAATCTTAGGCGGGACGTACTACACCGTCAAACCCGCCGATGCGGCTTCGCGCGTTCTCACCAGCGTGACTCGGGCAGAAAATCTTGTTTTTGATTCGCTGAAACTGCGGCGCGTCTTAGGTTTCGCTTACAGATTCGACGAACTTGAAGAATTGTTCGACCCGGGTAACCTTGAGCGCATCGCGAACGCGATTGCTGACTGCAACGAGAGTGAGGCTACGCCCGGAATTCTGCCGGGTGACGTAGGCGCCCACCAGAGCACCGATACCAGCCGAGTCGACATAAGGAACATCGTGGAAGTCGATGATGAGGGCCTGGGATTGATCTGCGCGAACCATGGACTGAAACTGGAACATCGTGGTCAGTACAAGGGGTCCATTCAGGGTCAGAATGCGCTGCCCCGGCTGGCTGCCAGCCTGGTCAGTGATGTGGAGGGTGTTGTTCTGAGGCATGCAGGTGATATTAACCTGCGCGTAACAATGCAAGTGTTAAAACGGAGTTAATTCTGCCGCATTTGCTGCGCCTCGCGATGGACAGCGTGCTCATTCTCGAGGCGATCGACCATGTTCTTAGGCATTTCTTTCAGGAGTTCAAGCACAGCGGCGTTTGTCCAGCCGAATCCCACGACATTCATCTCGTAGCCCAGTTCTACATGCGATTCGGAAGAGCGCGTGACAACGTTGTATTTCTCGCGAATAGTACCGTCGCGACGAAAGTTTTCTGCCACCATCGAGACAAATTCGTAGGAGATACGATCTGCGTCGGCATTAAATCCGTAACGCCTTAACCCAATGACTGCCAGCATCTCGATATTTCCCCAGCCATAGGGAAGATCCCACTGGGCTCCGGTGTCGTCCGTGCTCATGGCTACGCCACCAGCTCGCTCAAATGTATTCAGTTTGCCCGCTACCAACTTTGCCTGCTCGGCGGTGGCAAGTCCGGCCCACAATGGGTAAAACGTCGAGGCGTAACGGTACTCGGACATTCGTTTCGCATCGAAGTCGTAGTCGAAGAACAGGCCCTGGGTTTGATTCCACAGATAGTGCGTGATGAGCTGCTTGCGCTTCGCAGCACGCTGACTCCAGGTTTGTGCGTCGGAAACCCGGCCGAGCCAGCGGCTGATCTGTTCCAGATCTTTCTCATTTTTGTAAAGTAGACTGTTCAAGCAGACCGGCGCATAGTGATGCGTGGCCGCCCCAAACGGACCGAAGCGAAAGCTCACGTCAAAGCCTGACTCCCGCATGGAGCGATCGCCCTTATAGTAGTCCGCGCTCAGTTTGAATTGCCGGGGTTTATCGCATGACCGATTGTTTTCGGATTGCGCTCCTTCACAAACTTCGAGCGAATAAACTGAACCGGCCGCAGGCTCGGCCGAATGCAGATCCGACGCAACGATATATTCGTTGGCGACCGCCGGATGGAAGAAAAAGTACTCGGCTACTTTTCGATAGAACCTGGTCTCGTCCTTGAGCGCTTCGGCAGGCGGCCCATCTCCGAAGTCGTAATAACGTGAGAGCCCAGTACTCCCCGCCAGATGCGGGAGGCTCGTCCACATTTTGTAATCTTTTTCGAGATCGGAATACGCGCGCTCCAACCAGGCTCGATCTGGTTTCGCTCCCGATTGCTGCAAAGCCCGATAAACATCGACAACCATCGAACTGACAAACGGTGGCTGCGAGCGAGTCAGATAATAGGTTCGATTCGCATTGAGCATCGCGCCGTAGTTCTCAATCTCGAAGAAGAAATTTTCCACCATGCTGCGCGCCAGCTCCACCCGTCCGGCTTGCAGAAGGCCACGAATGATGAAATAACTGTCCCATCCGTACATTTCGTTGAATCGCCCGCCTGGCACGACGTAGTTGTTCGGAAGATAAAGCAGACCGGATGGTTCGAGGTTGGTGGTGATCTCGCCCAGCCGATCGATTCGCTTCGGCAAATGCTCGACGTGCACTTTGCAGAGAGATGTCAGTTTTTCTACAGCGTGGGGTTCGGCGAACCCAGCGGGCAGGTAGAGAATTGACGGCTCCGCGATTTTCGGGTCAACGAGCGTCTGGCAGTCTTCCATGGAACGCGTCAGCGTGCCCCAGGCGGAATCGATGTATTGCAGCAGGGGCTTGAGTCCTGGCCGCTCGGGGTCCGCTTCGATGCGAGGCGCATTCGATAGAAATGCCGCAACAAAAACAATGAACAACACGCGGCGCCAAGATCGAAGAAATCGGGGAAGGGATATCATCGAAATTCGGTTGGATGCTCAGAGGCGATTAACAGGCGGCAGGAATAAAACCCCTCCACTTCATCGCACTCGTTTATTCTATGCAATCGGGTTGTTTCGCTGAGGGGTGCGCAATTGATCCGATTACAAGTAGTGCTTCGTCTATTTGCTTTCTCAATCGCTTTTCTCACAGTCACTGCGTGGTCCCAGGTTCCTGAGAAGACCTATCAGGAGTTGCAGTGGCGAATGATTGGGCCCTTTCGCGGCGGGCGGACCCGCGCTGCGTGCGGTGTTCCTCAGCAGCCCAACGTGTTCTACGTAGGCCAGGTCAATGGTGGCGTGTGGAAGACCGATGATTACGGGCGTACCTGGAACCCAATCTTCGATCACGAATCTTCGCAATCGATCGGCGCCATCGCGGTTGCGCCTTCGGATCCGAACATTATTTACGTTGCCAGCGGTGAGGGCCTTCACCGTCCCGACCTATCTGTTGGCAATGGCATTTACAAATCGACCGACGCCGGCAAGAGCTGGACGCACCTTGGGCTGGAAGACGGTCAACAGATTCCCGCGCTCGCCGTTGATCCGCGCGACCCGAACCGCGTGTTCGCTGCCGTGCTTGGGCATCCGTATGGACCCAACCAGGAGCGCGGGCTCTATCGTTCGACCGATGGCGGGCAAAAGTGGCAAAAGGTGCTCTCGAAGGATGAGAACACCGGCGCCTCCGATGTGGAGATCGACACTTCGAATCCCGATACCCTCTACGCCTCGATGTGGGAGGTCCGTGAGGGCCCGTGGGAGGACGGCAACGAATTCAACGGCGCCGGAGGCGGGCTCTTTAAGTCCACCGATGGTGGCAGCACCTGGCATTCCCTGACGAATGGCCTCCCCAAGGATCTGTCGCAGATTTACGTTGCCATCGCGCCCAGCGACTCGCGGCGTCTCTATGCCACTCTAAGCACAGCCGCGGGCAAGCTTGGCGTGTATCGATCGGACGATGCCGGAGATAATTGGACGCAAATCACAGACGATGCCCGGCCTGCCGGGCGCATCGGCGGTGGGGATCTTCCAATCCCAAGAGTCGACCCGAAAAATTCCGATTTGATTTATGTCGCAAGCACCGTAACGATGAGGTCTAGCGATGGGGGCAAGACGTGGTCCGGGTTCCGTGGGGCTCCCGGCGGGGATGATTACCAGAACCTGTGGATCAATCCTAACGACAGCAGGATCATCCTTCTGGTCAGCGACCAGGGGGCATTGATCACCGTCAACCGAGGAAAAACCTGGAGTTCATGGTACAACCAGCCGACGGCACAGCTCTATCACGCCATCGCCAGCAATTCCTTTCCCTACCGCGTCTGCGCGGGTCAGCAGGAGAGCGGCTCAGTCTGCATCTCAAGCCGCGGCAATGATGGCGCAATCACGTTTCGCGACTGGCATCCCGTGGGCGTGATCGAGTATGGCTATGTCGCTCCCGATCCCTTGAATGAGGACATCATTTACGGCGGCGGAAGGAGTGAAGTCTCGAAGTTCCACTGGTCGACTGGCGAAGTTCAGAACGTGACACCAATCCCGTTGCGAAGCACGAAGTACCGGACAAACAGGACTGAGCCGCTGATGTTTTCGCCGATCGATCCGCACACGTTGTACTACGCGGCGAACGTTCTGTTCAAGACGACCGACGGCGGCAATTCCTGGCAAACGATCAGCCCTGATTTGACCAGGGAAAACCCGGGGGCACCACAAAGCGTTGGCACATTGTTCAATGAGGGCATGGACAAGCGCCGTGGCGTGATCTATGCGTTAGCTCCATCCTTCAAAAACATTACAACTCTGTGGGCGGGTACTGACGACGGTAAGCTCTGGATCACACGTGACGGCGGAAGAAACTGGTCCGACATAACGCCGAAGGAACTTACGGCATGGAGCAAGGTGACACAAATCTCGGCGTCGCATTTCGACGATCAGACGGCCTACGCGTCAGTGAGCCGATTCCGTGTCAATGACATGCGCCCATACCTCTATCGAACCCACGATAGCGGGAAGTCTTGGCAGCAAATTACCACCGGCCTTCCGGATTTTGGTCCCGTTGATACTGTGCGCGAGGATCCTGTCCGCAAAGGACTGCTTTTCGCCGGAACAGAGAATTCAGTCTGGGTGTCGTTTGATGATGGAGACCATTGGCAGTCGCTGCAATTGAATCTTCCGCACACGTCGATGCGCGATCTTTGGATCCACGAAGATGACCTGATTGTCGCGACGCACGGACGATCGTTCTGGATCCTCGACGACATCGCACCGTTGCGTGAGGCTTCCCGGGAACTAGCGGGGTCCGTTCATCTTTTCCACCCCGCGTCCGCCTACCGTGTTCAGCGCGATACGAATTCTGATACGCCTTTACCGCCGGATGAGCCGATGGCGGCGAATCCGCCAGATGGAGCGATTCTCGACTACTACCTTGGAGCGTCAGCGGGATCCGTTGTGCTCGAGATTCTGGATGCGAAGGGAGAGGTTGTTCGCCGCTTCACTAACACCGACAAGCCCGATATCACTGAAGAACAACTGCAAAAGCAGGTCATCCCGCTGTACTGGGTGCGTCCGGCAAAAACTCTTTCGACGGAGCCAGGAATGCACCGCTGGGTTTGGGACTTGCATTATCCTGCGCCGACTGTAACGCGTCACGAATACCCCATCGCGGCAGTGCCGCACGACACGCCTCGGTATCCTCTTGGTCCCACCGTGCTTCCAGGAAAGTACACCGTGCGACTTAGGGTTGACGGAAAGAGCGAGAGCGAGCAGTTAACGGTCAAGATGGATCCGCGTGTGAAGACATCGGCAGGGAGCCTGGAGGGTAAGTTCGCTGCGGAACGCCGGCTGGCTTCTTTGCTCAGCGAGTCATCGAAGGCCGTCCTAGAGGGCGAGTCGATCCGCGGTCAACTCGAGAAGATCCGAGGGCAAGCAAACACACCAGACGTCATCGAGGCTTTCGAGAAGAAGCTCGATGCGGCGCTAGGAGCGTCCGGCGGACCCTTCGCCCCGCCCTCTTCCGAACTGACACCTTCTCGTCTGGCTGGAGAGTGCGGAAGCCTGTATCAGCAAATCTGGCAAGCCGACCGAGAACCGACCGCTTCACAAAAGGAAGCTTTAGCCACGATTGAGCGAGAGCAGGCTTCGGTGCTCAAGAAATGGAGCGACTTCAAGGCGGCGGAGCTCCCGTCTCTCAATCGGCAGCTCAAGGATTCCAATCATCCCGAAATTCAAGCAGACCCCGATCCGCGTCATGAAGAATCGCAGTTAGACGAGGAGTAGGATCGGATGGCCGCAGTTTCATAGCAGCTGAACTGCCCGGCGCAGGTCGGCTGCGATTTTTTCCGGATCCATCCCAGGCGGGAAGCTGAGCGGTCTGCCAATCCGCACGCAGATCGTGTTAGGCCGCACGAAGCGCTGGCCACGCTTTCTCGGCTCAAATAGTCCGTCAATCCGCATCGGCAAAACGGGAATACCCAGATTCTGAGCCAGCAAGCCGATTCCTGACCGGAACGGATTCATCTCGCCTGTGGTTGTGATGCGCCCCTCGGGAAATACGAGGATGCTATAACCCCGGTCGACCGCCTCCCCCGCGTAGGCAAAGCTGCGGCGGAATCCGGCTTCGCGTGGGAGGGGAAAGAGATTCAGCAGCGAGACGCCTAAAATCCATTTCGCGCGATCGTAGATGCGCAGGAAAAAGTTCCGGTCCACTGGTGGGGTATGCAAAGCTTCGAGCGCTTCGCCACCGGCAGCGGTCGCAAGCCGGTGCCGGAAGCGCGCCGTCAGCGCTGTCAAAATGAACCCCGGATCAATATCCGCTACGTGGTTGGAAATCACCAGTAGTGGCCCCTTGAGTTCGCGAAGATTTTCCCGCCCCATGATTCGAGGCCAGCTGAGGACGATGATAGCCGGCCACATCAACAGATAGTGTATGCACAGTCGAAATGCTCGGACAGGCCAGCGCAGGGCCCACCATGGATAATGATAGCCCGTGGCCGGCGGGGTTTCGCCACGCAGCATGCCCTCCAGATCACCAACGGTCCGAATCGAATTGAAGCGAGTTTCGCTGAGGTCGATCTGATAGCGATCCTCGAGTGCTCCCAGCAGTTCCACTCGGTCGAGAGAACTCAGACCAAGATCAGAATCGAGACTGGAGCTTGGACTCAGCCCCTTAGCAGGTCGACCCGAAATCCTCTCGATCAGTGAGCTCAGAGCACTGCCATTCAACCTGTTCGCTGTTATTGAAGCCTCATCTAACGTCGGCTCCCGCTCCTGCAGTCGGTCCCGGGCGAACTCCGCGATCACGTTCCTCTTCGCTTTCTGCGTGTTGGTCCGAGGGAAATCGTCCTGAGGCCATTCCAGCCACATCCGTATCCTTTGGTAGTCCGCAAGAGATTGATTGGCACGCTGTACGACATTTGCCAATGGTTCGTGGTCACGCAAGATGACAACAGCACATGGTTCGGCGTTGCCGTCCCGGTCGATGGCGACGACCGCACAATCCTTCACCTCGGGCTGTCTACGCAGCGCGGCTTCGAGATCCTCAGGATAAATATTTGTGCCCCCCGGGGTGACGATGACTTCCTTCTTTCGGCCTTTGAAATAAAGATTCCCGGCTTCGTCTAGCCCGCCGATGTCCCCGGTGCGATACCAGCCCTCGTCATCGGAGACGGCTTGAGAGCCCGCCGGATCCCAATAGCCAGATGTCACAGCGCCGCCTCTGATCAGAATTTCTCCATCGGCAGCCAGCTTCACTTCCCGCCCTGGCAGTACCTTCCCGATGGAACCTCTTCCAGTGCGGAAGGGATGATTCACACTGATCAGCGACGTAGTCTCCGTCAGTCCATAACCCTGAATGACTGCATACCCCAGTCGATGCCAGAATTCCTCGGTTTCGCGATCGAGTGCGGCTCCGCCAACGATGAAGGCCAAGAACTTCCATCCAAATTGCCGCCGAATCCGTCGAAACGTCCACCAGCGGCGGAGAAAGTGCTGATTGCTGGAAGCTTCGAAGCGCCGATGAAATTTTCCGGATTCCTTCCGATCCTCGATCTCGCGCTCGATCTTCTGCTTGAGGGACTGCAAAACGCGAGGCACGCTGACGAGCACCGAAACGCGCTCGCGGCGAATGGTGTACTGAATCTCCGAGGGCTTCAATTCGTCGAGGAAGATTACTGTCCCTCCGAGCAGCGGAGGCAGGAACATGCCCAGAAATTGTCCAAAAACATGGCTGAGAGGCAAGAGGCTCAGAAAACCCAGCGGATGCACTAAACGTTCATACTTCATGTATCTCTGCATCTCGCGCTCGAGAGGTGCGATGTTCGCGAGGATGTTGCCATGGCTGATCACAACCCCCTTCGGTTCCGCCGTCGTTCCCGAGGTAAACACGATCTGGACAGCATCATTTTTTTCCAGATGGATCTGCGGAGCACCGCATGGCGGTCGGGCCGTCAATTCTTCGAGATTGAACGTCTGTGCTGTACCCCCTGCGGCGCCGAAAGCTTGCAGGCTGGCGGGGAATCCCGCGAGCATCTTCGCCTGCACCTGCCGGAAAACTCTCCCCGCGAAATCAGCAGACGCCCCATCATCCATGGGAACTACGATCGCTCCGGAGAGCACGCATCCGAAAAAACATGCAACCCACTGGGCGCTGTTTCCCGCCCATAACATGACGCGATCGCCCTTTACAACTCCGTGAGATTGCAGAGTGCCCGCGAAGCTGTGAGCCATTCCCAGGACGTCGCCATATGTGAACGATTCCTTGCGATAACCACGCCGTTGGCGGTAGGCGCGCTGGCTACAATGGGCGCCGAAGGTCTGCAGAAAGAATTGGGCTATCGAATCAGCCATAATTGGCGGCGCGGCGATGCGCCTCTCCGGCGCTTCTTATTCAAGTGTATTGGAAACGTGGGGCCGCATCGGCCAAGGCAGACAGTTTCACAACTGCCCCAATCGTGAATACCAGCAACGCCGCGGAGTAAATTTGAAGAGCCATGTGCGTCGACCGGATGCTTTTTGGGACGCCGTTGTGTAGTCTGAGTCGGCCATGTTGGCGCTTAAACACCGGATTGGGCGCGGCCTGTCGGCAGCAGTTCTGACTCTTCTGGTCCTATTCCTCGTCTCATGTACACGCCCTCCCGCTTCAGAAAACCGAAGTGCGCTTCCATTCTCGGCGGCTCGTGATTTATCTCAGGACGAAGCCGCTGGAGGACACACCTTGCGCAAGCATGTGGGTCGAACAGATGCTGAACTCCGCGAGCGGCTGGAACGAGAACGCGACATTTCAGCGGCCTCTACGTGGAACGACCGGCAAAGCGCCGAGGCGGCGGTTGGAGCGGCGATCTCGGAGCAAAGCGACAAGATCACCCGCTGGCTCGATCGCGACCGGCATCCAAACCTTGTGCTCGACTATGACGGCGACTCATCGCACCCGTTCGGCCGTAGTCTGAGGCGGGGGCAAGACACGGTTCAACCGTGCGCCCAAGCCGTCATCGTCCTCAAGTGGGACCCGCCGAATAGTTATCACGTTCTCACCGCATATCCGGAGTGTCGACCATGAGTACGAAACGCCCGGCTAAGAAGCAGCCCGCTCCACAAACATCCGAAACGGCCAAGACCTTCTCGGCCGCGGACTATCCAGCACTGAGAAGATTTTTACGCGGATACTTTCATCAGGACATGAAGGACGAGTATGGCTCGCCGGAGGAAGCAGTGCGCGAATTCCGCGAGGACGCAGACGAGAAAGAGCGAGCGGAGGTGGCGGAACAGTGGGCTCGATTCCTAGACACGACGAGAGGACGATCGATCGAGGAGATTAATCGCCTCTTAACTGGCGAGTTGGGGAGCTCCTACGCGGTTACGCCGGAGTTAGCAGCGCAGATGTCAAAACTGCTGGGCCATTAGACGGGCACAGATTCCAGAGGATTCAGTTGATGTCTCGAATTGAGCAGGCGCCCGGGCCACGAGGGTCGCCGCAAGACCCGCACGGACCAGCCGAGGGTACCGGACCGGAAGAACTTTTGGCCGAGACGGCAAAGACGGAAAGCTGCGGTTCGAGTGTGGTGGCTTTACACTTCGGACAGCTGGCTTTTTCCTTCCCGTAAACCAGCGCTTCGAACTGATGATGGCATTCCCGGCAGATATATTCGTAAATGGGCATCGGAACTCCTGCTCGCACAGAAAGTCGCCACATGGCGCTCTCAAGCCTTGCTGCATTCCATCTTACTACGGCGATTCTCAACAGGGACTCGGTAATGAAGCCTATTCCGGAGTGAAATAGTCAATCGTCACCGGATTTTCGAAGAGCGAGTAATCTCTCGTCACGACAGTAATGCCGCTTTCAGTAACAAAGTAGCGTTGACGATCGGCTTCAGCGTCGTAACCGATCGTCGTGCCTTCGGGCAGGTGCACATCACGGTCGATGATGGCGCGACGAATGCGGCAATGGCGTCCCACTCCGACGTGTGAAAACAGTATGCTCTGGTCCACCTCGCAATAGGAATTGACACGCACATCTGGGGACAGCACGGAATTCTTTACCGTTCCGCCCGAAACGATGCATCCCCCAGACACGATTGAATCAAGAGCGGTCCCGGTGCGTCCTGCTTCGGCGAATACGAATTTCGCGGGCGGATACTGCCGCTGGTGCGTCCGGATCGGCCATTCCTCGTCATAAAGATTGAAAATCGGGGAAACCGAAACGATGTCCATATTCGCTTCGTAATATGCCTCGAGCGTGCCCACGTCGCGCCAATAAAGCGCTTCTTTCTTGTTCTCGTCGACGAAGTCGTAGGCGTAGACCCGGTAATCGGAGACCATCTTCGGCAAAATGTCTTTTCCGAAGTCGTGGCTGGATTGCGGGTTCTCCGCATCTTTCAACAAAACCGGAATGAGCACATCAGCATTAAAGATGTAGACGCCCATCGAGCCCGCGACCTTTTCAGGATTAATTGGAGAACGGAGTTTGGTCACCTTGGGCTTTTCTTCAAATCCATTAATGCGACCGTCTTTGTCGACGTCGACTACGCCGAAATGATGGGTCTGGTCTGGATCGATCTGAATGGTGGCAAGGGTAATGTCAGCAGCGGAATCCTGGTGCTGTTTCATCATCTTCCCGTAGTCCATCTTGTAGATGTGGTCACCGGAGAGAATCAGCACATGTTTAGGCTGCTCGGAGCCGATCGAGTAAATGTTCTGATACACGGCGTCCGCGGTGCCCTGATACCACTGGTCGCTTACGCGCTTCATGGGCGGGAGAACTTCGATGAACTCCCCCACTTCGCGGCCCAGAATGTTCCATCCCTCGCGGATGTGGCGATTGAGCGACAATGCCTTGTATTGCGTGAGGATGTATACGCGGCGCAGATCGGAGTTTAGACAATTGGAGAGCGTGATATCGATGATGCGATAGATGCCGCCAAAAGTCACCGCCGGCTTCGCGCGATCGCGAGTGAGCGGGTAGAGGCGCTCCCCAGCGCCACCCGCCAAGAGAACCCCGAGAGTATCTTTCATGCGGCCTCTCAGATCCCGCCCCCCTCGCAGGCGCGGAATCTCTGCCTTCAGCACGGGGAAGTGCCGAAAGAAAACAGTAGATGGTAGCACAGGCGGAACATACTGTAAGTCGCATCGAAACCGTAGGTTTCGGGGATGGCGACGGTATCCGTATAATGCCGACCGGGCCACGCTATATGGGACACAAAAAGAATCGTGCATCGAAGAGCGCAGGAATTCCGGCGCCATCCATGACACTCCGCACCGATAAAGCCTTGGGCATGCAGCGGGACATCACGCGGCGTGATTTTCTCAATTCATCACTGCTGGCGTCCGGTGGTTTACTCATGCGCGGCACATCGCCGATGCAGTTACGGCCTAACGCATCCGTGCGCTCTACAGACCAGCCGGAAGGCAACGATTGGACGGGGTATGGCGGAGTCGGCGACTATGCCAATTCCAATGGCAATACCTTTGCAGTTCTTGAGGCTGGACATCAGATCCGTGATGGAAAGTTCGAGAGCCTCCACGCGGAAGGAATCGACACCGGCGAAACTTATGACTGCGTGATCGTCGGCGGAGGAATCAGCGGGCTCGCGGGAGCCCTGAGTTTCCGGCGCAAGGCGGGGGAGAGCCAGACTTGCCTTGTGCTCGACAATCATCCGATTTTCGGCGGCGAAGCCAAACGCAACGAATTTCTCGTCGATGGACATCGGCTCATTGGGCATCAAGGCTCGGCCCTTTTCTGGACACCGTATCCTCACAGCTTTATCGGACGATTCTACGAATCGATTGGGTTGAAACCGCCACGTCTCGAGTATCAAAAGTGGCAGGGCCCAGCGCCAGAGATCCCGCTCACGACGACGCCCTATCTCAGCTCGGCTCCGTACGGCATGTATTTTGGAGCGAAATTTGGTCAGGCAAAAGGCCTGTGGTTTACCGATCTTAAGAATCTACAGGGAGCGCCGATCTCACCAAAGATGCGGGAAGAACTGATTCGGTATCAGGCAGCTGACCCATCGAAAGGACAAATCCCCCAATACCGCGGTGACGCCATTTCGCGTCGGCTTGACACCATGACGCTGGAAGAACACCTGATGGAGCGACATAGCATCAGTCGCGACACGGTGCGCACATTCCTCTCCGACGAGGGCGGCGGGTATGGGCTCGGCCCAGACGCACTCTCCGGATACACCGCGTATGCATTCAACGAACTTGGGCCCATCCCGGAAGAAGAGACTCATATGTTCCCTGATGGGAACAGCGGCATCGCCCGGCTGATTGTGAAAACCCTCATCCCGGAATCGATCGGAGGAGGCCATTCTCTCGAAGATGTCTGCCGCAACGGTGTCAATTTTGCAGCGCTGGATCGCGCAGGAGCGCTCACTCGAATCCGGCTGGGATCAACGGCGGTCTGGGTCAAGCATGAAGGCGAACCGGCAAAGTCCGAATTCGTAACGCTCGCCTACACATGCGGCGGCAAGACGTATCGTGTGAAAGCGCGGTCGGTAGTGATGGCCGGCGGAAGCTGGACCACGCAGCATATCGTCCGCGACCTTCCCGATGACCGCAAAGAAGCGTACGCACAGTTTTACCGCTCTCCTTGCATGGTGGCCAATATTGCGGTTCGAAACTGGCGATTCCTTTACAAGATGGGCATCTCTGGGTGCCAGTGGTTTGAAGGGCTTGGAAGTTACCTGCAAATCAGGAAGACGGCTCTCTGCGGCGCCGATTCGCCGACAATTGGGCCCGATTCTCCGGTGGTGCTTACGGTGAAAGTTCTGTACTCGTATCCGGGGAAAAGCGCGGAGCAACAGGGTCACATGGGGCGCGCGGAAATGATCTCAATTCCCTTCCGCGAATACGAACGACAGATCCGCCAGCAGTTCACCGACATGTTTGCGAGCTCCGGTTTCGATGCCGGTCGTGACATCGCTGGCATCATCCTGAACCGGTGGGGGCATGCCTATGCGAGCCCGGCTCCCGGCTTCTACTTTGGCAAAGATGGAAAGCCCGCCCCAGGGGATGTTCTTCGGGCGGCGCCGTTTGGGAGGATCGCATTCGCGAACACAGATCTTTCCGGCACGCCAGATCACAAGTCGTCGATTATCGAGGCGGACAGGGCTGTCGGGCAGCTGTTGGACTGGGTGTTGGCTTGAGTTGAGGAGGCGGCCCTCTACTTGTCTTTCTTTTCTTCGTCGATCTTGATGCGAAGGGATTTCAGGAACTTTAAGTCCTGGTCGTTCACCTTGAATTCCGGATTGGTAGAAAGAGTAGTAATCAGGCTTGTTTTGTCGGAGGGTTTTTCGCCTTGTTTGCTGACCCCGATCGTGGCTTCGAGGACGAGAAAAATATCGTATCCGCCGTCCTTGATGCGAGCGACGACTTCAGAGATCTGCTCCGAATCCGATAGCGATTCGTTGATGGCATCGCCGAGTTCTTTCATCAACTGCTTGAGTTGCGGATCCACGGATCCCCCTTGTTAAGACCACATTATCACGAGCTTCAACCACGCGCGAGTGGTCGGTATTCCAGATCTTCGCCTTCGACAGCGACCGCCCAATCGGCTGCTGTAACTGCGACCTCTGGCGGCGCCATTTAGGCAATCGGCATCATTTTGGATGCGTCTCCCCGGGAAACGGTTCGGGAGATGATACTGGCCGGATCTGGCAGTTGCGACGCTGCTAAAATCGACGTGTGGGCAAGGTTTCGACGATGCGGAAGGTTCGTTTAGCCGGCCGGGTTGCACGCGACATGGCCGGCCGCAGCCGCACACTCAATGCCATTCTCAGTGGCGTAAAGGCCACAACCCGATCCTTCATGCACGCAGGGCACATGCTTTGGCTGGAGGTTACGGGAACCTTATTCCTGTCGATCGCTGCTTTCGGCATTGTTGCACTCGTCCGCGAATATATGAAATACCAAGCAGGACAAGTGCCTGGTGGCCGGGTTGGGATCATTTTTGCGTTTACGGTTACGTTCGGATGGTTCGGAGTAAGTTCATTCTGGAGAGTGCGGCGCAAAGGTCAGCGCCAGTAAGACTTCCCGGACAATCAAGACCGGGGACGTAGCCGGGTCAGGTCCGGCGTAAACCACATCCATGCATTCCAAAGTAAAAACCTCTCCGGAAGCGTCGCGGGAAATTGAGACGTCCTCTCATATTCCAATCAACCCTCTCTACACGCCAGCGGATCTCAAACATTCCGATTACGAAACGGAAGTTGGATATCCAGGGGAATACCCGTTTACGCGAGGCGTGCAGGCCACAATGTACCGTGGACGGCTATGGACGATGCGCCAGTATGCGGGTATGGGCGATGCCGAGGAGTCGAACAAGCGCTACAAGTATTTGCTGGCCAATGGCACTACCGGGCTCTCGGTGGCGTTCGACTTGCCAACACAGATCGGGCTCGACTCGGATCATTCGATGGCCATGGGCGAGGTCGGAAAGGTCGGGGTCGCGATCGATTCCATCGAAGACATGGAGCGGCTATTCGACGGGATCGACCTGACAAAAATCTCGACGTCGATGACCATTAACGCAACCGCATCGATCCTGCTGGCTCTGTATGTGGCTGTGGCGAAGCGGCAGGGCGCGGATATCCGCAAACTTTCTGGCACCGTGCAGAACGACGTCTTGAAGGAGTACATCGCGCGCGGGACTTACATTTATCCGCCACATCAGGCGATGCGTGTCATCACCAACATGTTCGCCTGGGCCAACGAACATGTGCCCGACTGGAACACGATCTCTATCTCCGGATACCACATGCGTGAAGCGGGGTCGACTGCGGTGCAGGAAGTGGCATTCACATTGGGCAATGGAATGGCTTATGTAGAGGCTGCGATCAAGGCCGGGCTGGACGTCGACAAGTTCGCACCCCGGCTGTCGTTCTTTTTCAACGCTCACAATAATTTTCTGGAAGAAGTTGCGAAGTTCCGAGCAGCGCGGCGGATGTGGGCGCGGATCATGCGCGAGCATTTCCACGCGAAGAATCCACGGTCATGGATGCTACGCTTTCACACCCAAACCGCCGGGTCGACCCTGACAGCGCAGCAGCCTGAGAACAATATCGTTCGCACCGCAATTCAGGCTTTGGCGGCCGTGCTGGGCGGGACGCAGTCTCTGCATACGAATTCGTTCGATGAGGCCCTGGCACTGCCAACCGAGCAGGCGGCGCGGATTGCTTTGCGCACTCAACAAATTATTGCCTATGAGTCCGGGGCGCCACAGACGATTGATCCGCTGGCTGGGTCGTATTACATCGAGACATTGACGAATGAAATCGAGAAGCGCGCGGCCGAATATCTGGGAAAAATCGAAGTCCTCGGAGGAATGCTGAAGGCCATCGAGCGCGGATTCGTGCAGCAGGAAATTCAGAACGCTGCGTATGAGTATCAAACACAGGTGGATGGCCAGGAGGCGATCGTAGTGGGCGTCAACCGGTTCGAGGTGGAAGAAGAGAAGGCGGTTCCAATTCAGCGGATCGATCCGGCTCTGGAGCCCAAGCAGGTGGAGCGCTTGAGAGCACTACGTGCCAAGCGCGATGGGGCGACATGGGCGGCTGCGCTGACCGGAGTCGAACAAGCAGCGCGGGCAGACGAAAACCTGATGCCCCGGATTATCGCAGCGGTCGAAGCGTTCGCTACGGTTGGGGAGATTTCTGATGCACTGCGCCGGGTTTTTGGGGAGTATAAGGAAGCAGTCGTGATTTAAGAGTGACCGTAAAATCTTACTTCTCAAAGTGGACAGACACTCTCCGTAACATTCATTTACATGTCCTTTACCTAAATCAAACGCTCCTTTACAGCTTTCGGAGTAAGTTCTGAGCTGACGTCAACGTAAAACGAAACAAGGCCGTAATGCCGTGGTTCCGTTCGCTGCGTTCGGAGGTGGTTATGCGTCTCTCCGTCCTGGCAGTTGGGCTCCTGCTTTTCTCACAAACGGCTTTCGCGCAACATCAGTCCGGAGGAAGCTCGAGCGGCGGATCAAGTGGCTCGTCCGGAGGTTATTCTGGCAGTGGCTCGCATGGGGGGTATTCCGGAAGTAGCTCATCCGGCGGCCATTCGGGAGGAGGAAGCTATGCAGGTTCCTATGGCTCGGCGTCATCCTCGCATAGCGGAAATCATGGTGGCACGTCCGGCGCGCGGAGTGGCATTTCGAACTCTCGATCCGCTCCAGCGAAAACGAATGCTGCAAGCGGGCCCAATCTTTCCGCAGGATACGCGGTCAGAGAGGGTGGCGCCCGAACCTCGCTGTATTCGACTGTCCCTGGTGAAACGTCTTTCGCCCGCGATCGATTGCTCGATGAGGCTTTGGCGAAGATCCGCGTTGAAGAACCGCCGATCGCGAAGAGCGGACAGCCGTCGCGGGCCCAGGAAACGATCAAAATTCGACTGCCGCCTAACCCGTGTCATGGGAGCAAGTGCGGGCCAGCGAGTCCAGCGCACCCGGGTGCGGCTGGGACGCATGAACGTCGCATAGTCTGGCAACTCTCTGAACCGGTATTCAATGACCTCCAATTTTCTTGCGGAGATCTCGAGCAGCGCGTCGGGAAAGAGAAGGCGCGGGCTGAATCAATGAGAGACCAACAGCAGGTGAGTTGCTCGGCCAACCCCTCCAGTTCAAGCTGCAACTCAGCAACTCGAGCCGTGTCGAAGCTGGACTTAAAAGTCAGGCGCTTGCAAGACAAGTTTGAGCACTGCGTCGTTTCCAGGCTGCGGCGCACGCAGCTTTCCGACGCAAAGCATTGAAGGAACCAGAAGAACGGAGGGCGTCAGCCCTCGAGAGGTGACGCTCTACGCCGGTTGGGCCTGCATTTCGGATACCGCCGCCTCCAAATGGGATAGCGTCTCCGCGACTGTGAGCGAATACATTTCACGGCCCACACCATCACCGGTTTCGAGAGCGGTCTTGAGGTAATGTCCCGCGATTTCCACGGCCAGCGAGTCGGTGATGGTCTTACCAGTGCGTTTCTTGTATTCCACCCAGGCGGGATGCGGCAGGGAAACCCAGATTCGTCTCCCTCCCACCAGGAATTTGTAATCGATAGCATCGGCATGACGCGTGGCGATGGCGACGATTTGCGCCTGGTAAACGCAGTGGACTTGCTTCTTCGTCCACTTATCGGTGGCGGTAAAGTTCTCGAACATAATTGAAACTATATCGGAGAGAAAGAAGTGCGGCAAACCTGGCTTATGCGTGCGATGAGGGCATCCGGAGCGCCACAGATTGCTTAGCTGACTTTCTGCGGAGCCCGCGGCATGGGCATGGACGCGGCGATTTTTGGACCGAAGTACTTGCTGCGCGCCAGAAGCAGCTTCTCGATATCCACTTGCTTGAGAGGCTGTTGCCTTCCGAGTAGGTGCGTGACCAGTGCGATCTGGGCAAAATGCTCCACAGTTTCCATCTTCATGTAAGCGTGCTCCAGCGTGTCGCCATACGTAACCACGCCATGATTGGACATGAGGATGGCATCGTAATTGGGAACATAAGGCTCGAGAGTCTGCGCCAGCTCCGAGGTGCCTGGGGTTCCATAACACGCTAGTGGGATACATCCCAGGCCCATCACGACTTCACAAACCAGGGGCTCGGTGAGAGGAATCCCGGCGGCGGCGAATCCGGTGGCAGTCGGCGGGTGGGCATGAACGATCGCCTGGACGTCAGGACGCATGCGGTAAATGAGCACGTGCATGCCAATTTCGCTGGTGACGTTGCGGCGCCCGGACACGCGCCGGCCGTCGGCGTCAACGATCACCATGTCGGCGGGGCGCATCGCGCCTTTGCTGACGCATGTTGGAGTAACCAGAATCTGATCTTCGTCGAGGCGAATCGAAAGATTACCGTCCATGGCAGCGACAAAGCAACGCTCATGGAGCATGCGCCCGTAGCGGACGATCTCTTCCCGGTATTTGCGCTCCTTGGGCATCAGGTACCTTTCAGGGGAGAATGGCGAGAAACGGGCCGCAAGCGGCACCCGCATGTTAGCAGCACCCGGCGTGCCGAAACAAATGCAAATTTCGAATATTTCGCGGATGGGAAAAATCCGCCGCGCCAGGCGCGCGGTCCGTGTCCCTATAATCAGACCATCGTGCTCGTCTCGGAATTTCACTACCATCTGCCGCCGGAACTGATTGCTCAGGAACCTTTGGCCGACCGTGCCGGCTCGCGATTGCTACGTCTGAACGCTTCCGACGGCGGCCTCGAAGATCGGCAATTCCGCGAATTTCCCGACCTGCTTCGCACCGACGATGTTCTTGTCTTCAACGATACTCGGGTTTTTCCGGCGCGCCTTTATGGACGACGCGGCGGAGCCAAGGCTCAGACGGTGAGCCCGCGCAATCCTTCCGCAAGAGAATTCCTCCAAGGCCGCATAGAAGTGCTATTAACTCGCCAACTGAGTACCGAATCGAACGATTGGGTATGCCTGGTCCGTCCTGGCCGAAAAATTGGAATTGGGGAGCACCTCTATTTCGGGGAACATGACGAACTGCGTGCCGAGGTTGTGGGCCGGGGCGAATTCGGAGAGCGGACGATCCGGTTTGAGCAAATCCCCGCCCACCACAACGATGCTCAACAGAATTTTTTTGCAATCGTTGAACGACTTGGACATATTCCGCTGCCGCCTTACATTGGACGCAGCGATTCTGCAGAAGATCGCGAGCGCTATCAGACGGTATATGCGCGCGAGCGGGGCTCGGTAGCTGCCCCCACCGCAGGACTCCATTTCACTCCTGACATTCTCAGACGCGTAAGGGAACGTGGAATCGAAACGGCCGAAATCACGCTGCATGTCGGGCTCGGCACATTTCAGCCGATTCACTGTAACGTCGTGGAGGAACATCGTCTCCACGCGGAGGCCTATTCGATTTCCCCAGAGGCAGCAGAGAAGATCACGCATGCAAGAAGCGAAGGACGGCGCGTGGTGGCAATTGGCACGACTACTGTTCGAACCCTGGAGTTCGTAGCCCAACAGAACGAAGGAAAAATCCAGCCTGGCACCGGCGAGGCCAAGCTTTTCATCTATCCCGGATACAAGTTTCAGGTCGTTGGGGCTTTACTCACCAACTTTCATTTGCCGGAATCGACACTGCTGATGCTGGTCTGCGCGCTTGGCGGAAAAGAATATGTTATGCGCGCATATGAGCACGCAGTGCGCGAGCAGTATCGGTTCTATTCCTATGGCGACTGTATGCTGCTCGAATAAAAGCTCGCTAACCTTAGCCTCGAGCTTTCATGACGGGAGCCGACGGCCGGATTCGATCCAGAGCACTGTACGAAACCCCACCGGTACATGCACTTCAGGGTGCTTCACTTTCTCCGGGAGCTATACCGCTCTTCCACCTCGGTAATCTTGCCGGGGGTTACTGCCTCTCCTAGTCTAAGGACGCATGAACTTGCGTTGCCTGGTGTGCTCGCCTGACAAGGACACGGCTGCGCCCATCTGCCATGTGTTGGCGGAACTCGGCGTCGAGGCCGACCAATGTCTTGACGCGGCCACCGCTGCATCGAGAATTGCAGGCGAAGATTTACAGATCGTAATTGTCGACTTCGACCAACAAGCGGAAGCCGAAACACTCCTCAAAGCCGCCCGCGGACGCAAAGGCAATGAACGCCCGTTGACACTGGCGATCGTACGCGATGATCAACTGTTTCCCAAGGCTCTGCAGGCCGGCGCGAATTCCATCCTGCGTAAGCCGATCCTGGTCACTCAGGTCAAAGATACTCTTCAAACAGCGCGTTCTCTTCTGAAGGCACGGCAGAGTTCACCAATGACGATGGCAGCAGCCGCGCCGGCGAATCCGCCTGCTTTTTCAGTGGAGCCACCGGCGAATGATGCGCATTTGCGCGCAGGAGAATTTCTGCAATCGTCAAGTTCCGGGCCTGCTAGTCAGATCGACATGGAGTCCGAAATCAAGAAGTCGATTGAGGATTCGGTCGCTGCGAACGTGAACCCATTGAAGGATCTGGAACCAACTGCATCAGCCGTTAGCCAGGAAGTACCAGTTTCACCTGCGGAATCAGGTGAGCCCCGTGGTCTGCAGTGGTACCTAAAGAATCGTGGAGTCGCATCACCGTACGTGCTCTCGCACGCCGAGGCGCAGGTTCCGGCACCGGCGCCTGAGAAGCCGGAGTTGCTCGCCTTCGATCAGCCTCCGGCCCGGCAAGTATCCAAACCACCCGTAGCCGAAAAATCAGAGCCGCCGGCTGCGACTTCAGCCCAGGTGACGGCAGGAGAAGAGAGGGCCGAAGCGGAGTTGTTCGACTACATCAGCAAGGGCGGCGGTGAATCAACTGAAAAGGGGAGCGGATCCGGTTTTCGTTTGGGGAAGGGACCGATCTTATTTGCTGCGGCGCTTGCCGCCATCGCGATCGTCGCGGCACCTCAGGCACCCTGGCACTCGCAGATTCGAGGAGCCTGGAGTCATGGGCGGGTGATGATTCATACCTGGCTGAATCCACAACCAGTGGCTCCGCCACAGGCCGCTCCGACGCACGAAGATTTTGGGCGCGCGGGCGATGAATACAAACTGCCGGTCGCGGAGACAATCCCCGATGCCACCACGGATCCCTCGCAGATTCGCGTGACGCCGGTGATCGATCCGACCGCTAAAAAGCCGAATCCGGCGGCAAATGTGGATCCGAACGTTAATCCCGCAGATCCGGGAAATGCCGGTTCGCCTACGCAACCCGCGCCAGTTCCAAACGCGCCGGCACAGCCCTCCACAGCTTCCAGTCAAGTCAATCCGCCGGTAGGAAATTCGACGGTGGCACCCACTACGACCGAGCCTCCGAGCACATCGGTCGTTGCCACTGCGGTGCCGACAGCTCCGATTAAGGTCACTCCACTGACGGCAGAGCCAAGCCGTACCGAGCCGCCGACCGCTGCATTGCCCTCCAGTCCTGTAGCTGCACAGCCGCAGCCGGCAAGAAATCCGCAGCCAAGGCCAGCCTCGGCAAACACAAATCCGCACATTCCTTCCAGCCTCCAGTCGCAAATGGCTTCGATGACTCCAGAAGCCAGCGGGAACAAGGCACCAGAGACGGCACTGCCTTCCATCGAACCCGTCGACGTCCCCGAGGCTGCTGAGCGCAACTTATTGAATGGTCAGCCGGCAATTGCATATCCCGCGAGCGCCAAGGGACAGCAAGGAACTGTCGTGCTGCAGGTGCTGATCGCGCGAGACGGAACGGTGCAGGACGCAAAATTCCTGCAGGGGGCGTTGGCATTTGCACGGGCCGCTATCGATGGTGTCAAACAATGGACATTTAAGCCGTATTCCATGAATGGCCGCCCGGTTTCGGTACAGACCAGGCTGACGTTGACCTTTCGACCGGGACAATAAGCAAGTGCACGGCAAATCAGGGGCGCGGTCAGCCCTGTAAGTCTCGCATTTACTTTGGGTTGAGGTCTTGAGGCGGTGCCTCATCGGTCGGGATATCTCTATATTGGACAGGGGATCGTCCGAATCCCTACCGAATGTGGACCAACAAATTGTTTCGAGGTTTATTTCCTGGTATCGCAGGTACAAATCGAGCAGCCCAGGGGATCTGAATTCGCATCTACCGGATATAATGAGTGAAGTTTCTCGGGGAAGTATCTCCTTCCAGAAGATGGCCAAACTGATGTCCATGAAAACAAAAGCAGCGATTCTCGTCACCTCCTTTGCCGTACTCGTCTTCGTCGTCGTCGGTTCCATGGGCGGCGTGCACGCCTCCTCGAACGATGGCTCCTACCGCCAGCTGCAGGTGTACAGCGAAGTGCTGTCGCGGGTGCAGAGCGAATATGTCGAAGAACCAAATATTCCGAAGGTGACGGACGGAGCATTGCACGGGCTGCTCGAGTCGCTCGACTCCAACTCGAGCTACATGTCGGCCGACGCTTACAAAGCGTTCAAGGCGCGCAGGAGTGAGTCCAAGGGCGGCATCGGCGCTGTGGTTTCGAAGCGCTTCGGTTATGCAGCGGTCGTCGCCGTGCTGCCAGGATCGGCTGCCGAGAAGGCGGGGATCGAGCAAACGGATATTTTTGAGTCGATCGAGGGCCAGAGCACACGCGAAATGTCGCTGCCCGAAATCCGGAATCTCTTAGCCGGTGCGCCGGGGTCGAATCTGAACGTAGCTGTGGTACGGGCGCGCAAGGCCGAGCCTCAAAAGGTCACGATCACGCGCGAGATCGTAAGTCTGCCGGCGGTCACCGACAAGATGATGGACGACGGCATTGCTTACGTGAAGGCTGAGACGCTCACCAAGGGCAAGGCACAAGACATCGGGTCCAAAATCAAAGCGCTCGAGAAGTCCGGCGCGAAGAAGATTCTTCTCGACTTGCGGAACTGTGCAGAAGGCGATGAGAGCGAAGGCATCGCGCTTGCAAATCTATTCCTGAATCACGGGACCATCACTTACCTGCAAGGCCAGAAGTACCCGCGCGAGGCATTCAATGCTGATGCCTCCAAGGCCGTTACGTCCTTACCTCTAGCCGTCCTTGTCAATCGTGGTACGGCCGGGCCTGCCGAGATTGTTGCCGCCGCAATCCTGGAGAACGCACGCGGCGACGTTGTTGGTGACAAGACATTCGGCGATGGATCGGTGCAGAAGACGATCGATCTACCCGATGGCGGGGCGCTGATCCTGTCGATCGCGAAGTATTACTCTCCGAGCGGCAAGGCCATTCAGGACGTCGCCGTGACACCGAACGTGGTGGTCGCCGATGTTCTGGACGACATTGGCGGCGGACCGGATGACGAAGAACAGCCGGCCAATCCCGAACAAGAGACCAAGCCCAAGAACCAGAGCGACGACCAATTGAACAAGGCCGTCGAAGTGCTCAAGAGCCGGGCTAGCTAGAGGAGCCAGTCTCAACAAGTTGTGCCGTTGATCGCGCGCTCTCGAGCGCGCGATTTTTTCTTGGGCCATAGACATCGAGTATCAGCGCTTGAGGCCCTCAGGAACACGATCCGCTCGCGCGTAACGATTGGTTTCGAATCCGAAGTGCTATCCTGAGCCCATCAGCTCATGAGATCGATTTACGAAGATCTCCCCGAGGTGGAGATCGGCGGGCGCAAGCTCGTCGGGCGCGTTCTGTTTGGCCTGCTGGTGCTGGTTTCTGCGCTCGTGGGAACCACTGCGGGTCTCCTGCTCGTATACACCACCGATCTTCCGCAAGTCGAGGCTCTCGAAGCCTACCGTCCAAGTTCGATTACAGAAATTTATGATGATCACGGGCGCGTCGTGGGATCCTTTGCGCTGCAACGCCGTGTTGTTGCCAGCTATGACGACTTCCCGCCGGTTCTGCGCGATGCGCTCGTCTCGATCGAGGATAAGGACTTCTATAAGCACTCCGGCATCAACTTCTGGCGGATCATCGGCGCGGCGTATCGAGACATCGAATCGGGCGGACGTGTTCAGGGCGCATCGACCCTGACAATGCAACTGGCGCGCAACCTGTTTCTGTCGCCCGATCGATCGTTTCACCGGAAGGTGCAGGAGACGATGCTGGCCATACAGATCGAGCGCCGCTTTACCAAGCCCCAGATTTTTACCCTTTACGCCAACCAGATTTTTCTTGGCCACGGCGTCTATGGGTTCGAGGCTGCCTCGGAGTTTTATTTCAGCAAGCCGGCGAAAAACCTGACGATAGAAGAAGCCGCCTTGCTCGCAGGGTTGCCGAAGGGACCGGTGGTCTATTCTCCGATCAACCATCCCGACCGCGCGCAGAAGCGGCGCAACCTGGTGATCAACGCCATGCTCGAGGATGGAAAGATCACCGCCACGCAGGCTGCTGATGCTCGCTCAGCCCCGTTGGAACTGCGCCTGGCGCACGATCCGAACTCCCTCGCCCCCTATTTCGTGGAGGAGATACGCCGTTACCTGGAGAGCAAGTATGGAACTGACCAGGTCCACGAAGGTGGCCTGAAAGTCTACACATCGCTCGATGTGGATTTGGAGAAGGCCGCGAATCATGCGGTACTCGATGGTCTTGCCGCGTACGAACGCCGGCACGGGTGGAAAGGGCATCTCGAGAACGTAGTCGCTGCCGGGGGAGTCCTCGAAAAATATTCTCACTCCGACTGGGATGACGAGCCCGAGGTCGGCGGATATGTTCACGCGCTCGTGACCGCCTCAGGAACGGGCATCGCGACATTAAAGTTTGGGCGCTACACTGCGGCGCTCGGGCAAGCGGATGCCGCCTGGACCGGCCAGAAGGTCGCGACTGTTCTCAGGCCGGGAGACATCTGCTATGTGAAGATCCTTTCGCTGGGAGCTAATGGCGCGGCTCATGTCAGTCTCGAGCAGGACTCCGGAGCGCAAGGCGCGCTTCTGGCGCTTGATAACACAACGGGCGGAATCAAGGCCCTCGTGGGCGGACGCGACTTTAACGAATCGAAATTCGACCGTGCCACGCAGGCCTTTCGGCAGGTCGGATCGTCCTTCAAACCTTACGTGTATACCGCCGTGATCGACGAAGGCGGGAGCCCGGATGACACTATCCTGGACGAGCCTGTTAGTTTCGAGACCCCTTCGGGTCCGTATTCGCCGCACAACTACGATGAAAAGTTCGAAGGAATCATCACCCTGCGGCGAGCACTGGCCCAGTCCCGCAATATTCCTGCTCTTAAGTTGGCGAACAAGGTTGGTGTCAAGAGCGTGATCGAATACGCGGGGCGCTTCGGAATCACTGCAAAACTGCCGCCCTATCTGCCGATTGCGCTGGGTTCAGCGGAGATCACTTTGATGGAGCAGACTTCCGCTTACAGCGTTTTTCCGAACGACGGAGTACGCGTGATTCCGCGCTACATCACGCGGGTCACGGATTACGAGGGTCGAGTCCTGGAAGAAGACTTTCCCGAAGTGAAAGATGTGATCAGCGAGCGTACGGCTCGGATCATGACGTCGATGTTGCAGGGAGTGGTGCAGCATGGGACGGCAATCGCCGCGTCCCACCTCCCGTTTCCCGCAGCCGGCAAAACCGGGACGACGAACGATTTCACCGATGCATGGTTCGTCGGATTCTCTCCCACCATGACTTGCGGAGTGTGGGTAGGTTACGACGAAAAGAAATCTCTAGGCGCGAAGGAAACCGGCGCACACGCGGCGCTGCCGATCTGGATGAATTTCATGACCACGGCAATGGCAGGCAAGGACGCGGGAGAATTTCAGCCCCCACCCGCAACTGCACACTCCGTTACGCAGAAAGTAGATACGCCGGATAATGCGCCAGAGACGGATGAGTCGCACTGAACATGGCTATTCTCCCGAAAAGGCTGAGGAAACAAGTTCTCCGTGCCGGCGTAGCGTTGATGTTGCTCGCTGGTTTTGCCTTTGCTGAGGATCTGCGCGCCCCAGCAAAAGAAGAAGCTCTCAAAGCATTCATTGCGCACTATCTCAGCCCTTCGGGCGCCGCTCAAACTGTTCAATCGCCATACGTGTTCGCGTGGGCCGATCTCAAAGATGACGGGCAATCGGAAGCGATTACCTATCTAACTGGTCCGGGTTGGTGTGGGGCTGGAGGTTGCACCGCACCGATTCTGGCTCCCAAAGATTCGACCTACTTTGTCATCGCAAAGGTTACGGTCACACGTCTGCCAATTCGGGTCTTAAGCAGCAAAACAAATGGCTGGCATGACCTTGCTGTTTCTGTCGCGGGTGGTGGGATTTCATCTGGCTTCGACGCGAGGCTTTCGTTCGACGGAAAGACCTACCCAGACAATCCGTCAGCGCTTCCGGCAATCCGCCTCGACGAAAATGTAGGGGGGACCGTGGTCATTTCCGAAGATGACGATGAATCTCAGGTAGGCATGGATGCAATCAAGAGTGTCGTTTCGTTGCAGCAGGACGCCTGGAACCGCCACGATTTGGAAGGCTTCATGCAAGGATACTGGAATTCAGCAGAGCTCACATTTTTTTCGGGCGGTCATGAGAACCATGGCTGGCAGCAGGCGCTCGATCATTACCGGGCAGCATATTCGAGCCCGGGGCATGAGATGGGTAAGCTGAAATTCGCCAACCTGCGCATTGAGATGCTGTCGGCTAATTCAGCCTTCGCGCGCGGCGAGTTTCATCTGACGATGCCGGATGGCAAGACTCCGCAAGGCCTGTTCACACTCATTTTCCGCAAGTTTCCAGAAGGATGGAAGATCGTGCACGATCATTCATCGGCGGAGTGAATTCCCGAGAACCTCAAGCACAAAAGTCACGAAGGCGCACGAAGGAAGTACAGCTCGCGGCCGTTGGAACTTAATCTCATTTAAGTTTGCACCTTCGCTGGGTTTGAGTCGAATTCACTTCTTAATTCGTACTTGAACGCGTGTGCCTTCAGGTATGGCTCCGTTGGTCAGTTCGACTTTCCCACTGCGCACGATGCCTTCGAATTCCTCGCGGATCCGCGGTGAATGAGCCGAGGACGGCCGCGCCGACCGGCCCATTCCCTTGTCCATGGCATCGTTCGCTAATCGGTCAGCTTCCTGGTTGTGCTCGCGCAGCGCGTGCCCGATGGAGAACCATTCCAGTTGTGCGATCAACTCCTTGGCATGCGCATGCAGGTCCTGCAGTGTGGCATTTTTTACCTTGTAGATGCCTTTGATCTGTCGCACCAACAATTCCGAGTCGCTGATGAGTTTGAGCGCCTTCGGTCCGTGCTGGAGCGCGTATTCCAAAGCGGCGATTAAACCTTGATACTCCGCGAAATTGTTGGTCTGGTGCCCCAGGTACTCGCTGAGCGCTGCGACTTTCCGGCCAGTCTCGTCCTTGATAACGACTCCGTATCCGGCGGGACCGGGATTGCCGCGCGCTCCTCCATCGCTGTGTGCGATCAGGTAATGAACGGGTGGGGTATCGCGTTCGAAGAGATTTCCGGAAGGCATGATCGAGTTTAACCTGCTTGATCCTCAACAGCCGCAATGCAGACTCACAATCGAACGCAGGCTGGAAGGATTGTGGTTTTGTAGAGAATCATCTCCCAGCGGCCAGCCTTGTGGCCAACCGTGGGGGAAGCTTCGCTTTGAAAATGCGGTCTTGTGCCGCCTTCAGGTTATAAGGTGTGCGATGGAAGTGGACGACTTGTTCATCCGTGTCGTAGAGCGCGAATGCGGCACGCCAGTCGCCGTCGCGCGGTTGCCCGACTGAGCCGGGGTTGATCAAGTACCGCGAAGTGTCCTTAATTTGAAGTGACATTGTTTCGGGCTGCCCAACCGTCCGGTACTCGGGACGGAAACCATCGGCCGCTGACCCGTTCGCGAAAAAACCTCCCTGCAGATGCGTGTGCCCGAAAAATGTCAGGGGCACACTCAGGGTGATGAGCGGCGCCAACGCATCCCCGAGCGACACCACGTACTCGTCTTCGTCGTTCGGCGATCCGTGGACCAACTGCACCCCCGGGAATTCGGGAATCGGCACGGGACCATGCGGCAGGTCACGCAGCCACTGCAGGTTTTCAGTGCTCAACTCGTCGCGCGTCCAGATCGCGGCAGCCGCCGCCATGGGATTGAAGTCTTCCAGATCCATCAACCCGGTCACTGCTTTGTCGTGATTGCCGCGGACAAACGTCTTCCCCAGATTGCGGGAGCGCTCAATAACCTCGTTCGGACTCGCGCCGTAGCCGACGATATCGCCGAGGTTGACAACGACATCGTGCGGGGGAGCCGCCGCCAGGCACGCATCAAGCGCTTCTAGGTTGGCGTGGATATCGCTGAGAAAAAGTATCCGCAAGGAGACCCCGGACAGATTGGCGATTATAGACCAAAGCGAGGTTTGAGGGGCGGAGTTGAACGGGAAGTTCCGAATTGACCCCTTCCGTCAACTCCGCATGAAGGGAGCATTTTGATGTGGCGATGGAGACGCGGCCATTCTCGCGAAGTTTCTAACTTACCCGTTGATCACCGGACAACGAGCCCAGTGCCCGGCTTCTACTTCGACGAGACCAGGGAAGTTATTGACGCACTCTGAAACACGGAATTCGCAACGGGGTTCAAACGGACAGCCCTGCGGCAAAGAAGCGAGCGCCGGAACCGTGCCCGCGATAGTCGTGAGGGGATACGAACGATCCGTCTTCAGATCAGGGACCGACCGCAGCAACCCTTGCGTGTAGGGATGAGCGGGTTGCTGAAAAATTGCGCCCTTCGCGCCAAGTTCAACCAGTGTTCCGGCATACATCACGGCGACTCGGTCGGCCACCTGGGAAACCACCGCAAAATCGTGCGAGATAAAAAGCATGGCCAGCCCGAACCTGGAGCGGAGTTCTCCGAGCAAATCCAGTATCTGCGCCTGGATGGTTACATCGAGAGCCGTGGTCGGTTCGTCGGCGATCAGGAGATGCGGGCGATTCACGATCGCCATGGCAATCATGATGCGCTGCCGCATCCCTCCGGAGAGCTGGTGGGGATAGTCGCGGGCTCGGCGCGTTGGTTCCGGGATGGCAACGTCATTCATGGCGTCGACCGCGCGTTGCCGCGCCTCCATTGTGGAGATGGAATTGTGCACGAGCACAGCCTCTGCGATCTGGTCGCCAACACGCATCACCGGGTTCAGCGCAGTCATCGGCTCTTGAAAGATCATGGCAATACGGGAGCCACGGAGGCGGCGCGTCGAATCATCGAGCAGAAGCAGATTTCGGGATTGCGCGTTTTCCGTGAATACGATTTCACCCGAGACGCTCGCCTGGGGCGGCAGCAGGCTCATGATTGCGAGCGAAGTCAGCGATTTGCCGGAGCCGGATTCGCCTACTAAACCGAGCACTTCGCCGGTTTTGATGGAGAAGCTCAGGTCTCGAACCGCGGGCAGTGACGCAGGAGCACTTCCCGGCGCACTCTTCTTTCCCGGTGACGGAAAACTGATATTTAAACCGCGCACATCGAGCAACGCTGGCACACGGTTATCGTAGCAGGAGAACTGTAGGAGCTCCTGCGTGGCTGTTCATGAATTCTTTATCGAGGGGCTTTCCCGAAAACCTGGGGCAAAATAGTTGACACTTTTTTGCAGCCGCCCATTTTCGTTAGACAGCCCACGTTGATCGCAAAGGCGCGATCCCGAATTTCTTTAGGAGCTGAGGCGTCCATCTCAACAACCGCCCAGGGATAACCGGAGCGCTCCCTCACGTATGTACAAAAGTGTTCCGGGCAGGAACGAGACTGGAGGCTCTCATGAACCGTCGCTCCGGTTCCCGGTCCGATGACCCCTGCCGTCGTGTGATCCTTAATCTCCACCCAGACGTAAACCTCGCTGGCGATGCCGTCCTTGAAGTTCGCCGAGACGACGATACCGGTCGGCGGAGCCAGATGTAGCCTGGATACGGAAGGTACTTCCGCTCGTCCGGCTGCAGTGCAATCGCTTGCCTGGCAGGTGATGGAGATCGTTGTGAGCTTGGCCTCTTGAAGTTGGCGGCGAAACTGGTCGACCGTCGTGGCACCGATCTCGATTTTGCTGACTTCTTTTACAAGCCTGCCGGCTTGCCGGACTGGCGCGGTGAAGACCAGGTAAGCAACGAGCACAGCAACCAATACCAATGCAACCACCCAGCCGGCCAGAACTCCCGCGCTGACTCTGAAGATCCCCAAGGCCACCTCAATCACAATTCTACTTTGCGGTAGCTTTGGCTTGGCAGGTCGAGGATTGCCGGGCCCTGAGCCCTACGATGTTCGCCTATTGTCCGAGGATCAGCGGTAGACCGTTTTTGCCGCTTCCGATCACAACTACCTTCGCGTTTGCGCTCCTCGCCAGGGTCTCGGTCGCTTCGATTCCCTTCCACTCCAAAAGTGAAGGCGTAATACCCTGGGCGACGATCTGCTGGAAGTCGCGCACACCCGCGGCCTCAATGCGCTTGCGCTGCGCCTCCTGCGTTTCTTTCTGCAGGCGGAAATTCATGGCCAACGCTTCCTGCTCGGCCTGCTGCTTGGCTTCGATCGACGCCTTCAGCGTTGCGGGCAGTTGGATATCGCGAAGCAAGACGTTCTCCACCGTGATACCGCGTTTGTTCAGCTCTTGCGTGATCTGGTCGACGATTTGCTTCGCCACCATTTCCCGCTCGCCGGTATAAAGGGCATTCGCCGTATGAGAGGCGGTCGATTCGCGAATCGCCGAACGAAGAGTGGGTTCGACGACGATATTTTCGTAATCGGAGCCGATTTTCTGGAAGACTTCAGCGGCGCGGTCGGGATTGAGATGGTAGATAAGCGAGGTATCCAGCGCCATCATCAGGCCTTCGCTGGAAGGAACACTGGCCGATTCTTTAATGGTCTGGGTCTGAATCGACATTTCGTTGTTCGTCTTGAGCGGATTGATGAGATGAATGCCTTCGCCCAGGACCTCTCCAGTCACTTTGCCGAACAGGGTGAGTACGCCGACATGGCCGGTCCCGACGCGCGTTACTGAACTGAGCAACAGGATCGCAAGCACAAACGCCAACAAGGCCAGTCCGAGAAGGCGAAGAATGCCGGGGTGACCGCCGACGTCGATTACCTTGCCGTGACCTGAGTCCATGATTGTCATCGTGAATTCTCCTAGCGAATTCTAGTGTGGGCCTTGGCTGGGGATAAGTGACTCATCGTGGACGGGTCGCGCCCGTCGAATGGGTTGGCGGCAGGCAAAGATGGCTTGAATCTTGCCTCCGAGACGGGGCATCTCTTACAGTAACTCTATGAGCAAGATTCATATTCCGACCCCTTTGAGGCAATATGTGGGTAAACAAGCATCGGTCGAGGTGACCGGTTCCACGGTTGGCGAGGCGATGAACTCTCTCGTGGCCCTGCATCCGGACCTGCGCAAACACCTCTACACCGATGATGGGAAGTTGCGTGCTTTCGTGAACTTGTACGTCAATGACGAAGACATCCGGTATTTGCAGAAAGAAGCGACCGCGATCCAGGATGGCGACCAGATTTCGATCGTCCCGTCGATCGCCGGCGGACTGTAACCATTGCAACGACTCTTCCGAATCGTTAAAAGAATAGTGACCTCAGGAACATTATGGCGACAACGACAGAAATTCCGGTTGCGTTGAACAAGGACGAAATCCTGCGTTACTCGCGGCATTTGATCATGCCCGAGGTAGGCATGGAAGGGCAGCAGAAGCTGAAGGCGGCGCGTGTGCTTTGCATTGGCACGGGCGGACTCGGCTCTCCCATGGCTCTCTACCTCGCCGCAGCCGGAGTAGGCACCCTCGGCTTAGTGGATTTCGACGTGGTCGATTACACCAACCTGCAGCGCCAGATTATCCATTCGACGGCCGATGTCGGTCGCAAGAAACTGGATTCGGCCGCGGACAAGCTGAAAGGGATCAATCCATTTCTAAATCTGCGCACCTTCGACACAAAGCTCAGCAGCGATAATGCGCTCGAGCTGTTCCGCGATTTCGACATCATCGCAGACGGGACCGACAACTTTCCGACCCGCTATCTGGTGAACGATGCCTGCGTCCTGACCGGTAAGCCCAACGTTTACGGATCGATCTTCCGCTTTGAAGGGCAGGCGAGCGTTTTCGCGACCGAGAACGGGCCATGCTACCGCTGCTTGTATCCCGAGCCGCCACCTCCGGGATTGGTGCCATCATGCGCCGAAGGCGGAGTGCTCGGAATTTTGCCGGGCCTCGTGGGCGTGATGCAGGCCACGGAAGTGATCAAGTTAATCCTGGGCGTAGGCGATCCTTTGATCGGTCGTCTGTTGCTTGTCGATGCGCTGGGAATGAAGTTTCGCGAATTGAAGCTCCGGAAAAATCCGGATTGCCCCGTCTGCGGCACGCACCCGACAGTCACAAAATTGATTGATTACCAGGAATTCTGCGGTATCCGTGGAGAGGAGAAGCCGGTGAGCTCTGGCGTACCCGAAATTCAGGTGGAAGAATTGAAACGTCGCCTCGACGCGAAGGAAGATCTATTCGTCCTCGACGTGCGAGAGCCGCACGAATACCAGATCTGCAACATCGGCGGATATCTGATTCCGCTCAACGATCTGCCGACACGCGTCAACGAACTCGACTCCAGCCGGGACATTGTCGTCCACTGCAAAATGGGCGGCCGCAGCGCAAAGGCAGTCGCATTCCTGCAGCAGGCAGGCTTCAAGAAAGTCCACAACCTGGCGGGAGGAATCACAGCCTGGGCGGACCGGGTCGATCCGAAAGTGCCGAAGTACTAAGCACGTTGCGTTGACTTGCGCGGTTTGGCGACGTAAGATTCGCGCCTGTGATCGACCAGACTATCTCTCACTATCGCATCCTGGAAAAGCTGGGTGGCGGCGGCATGGGAGTCGTCTACAAGGCTGAAGATATCCGCTTGCATCGCTTCGTCGCGCTGAAGTTTCTGCCCGACGAAGTAGCCCGGGATCCTGTATCTCTGGCGCGGTTCCAGCGGGAAGCGCAGGCCGCCTCCGCTCTGAATCACCCGAACATCTGCACCATCTACGACATCGGGGAGCAGGATTCCCAGGCCTTCATCGCCATGGAGTACCTCGATGGCGTGACTCTAAAGCATCTGATCACGGGACATCCGTTGGAGACAGAACAACTGCTTGAGTTGGCGATCGAGATCACCGACGCCCTCGATGCCGCTCATGCCGGGGGCATCGTCCATCGCGATATCAAACCAGCGAACATTTTCGTCACGAAACGGGGACACGCCAAGATCCTCGATTTCGGCCTCGCCAAAGTACAGCAGAGCAATCAGTCAGCCAGCCGCGTCGCCAACGTCGCAACCGAAGCGACCGCGGCTGCGGTCAGTATCGAAGATCTCACTAGTCCCGGCACGGCGCTTGGAACCGTGGCCTATATGTCGCCCGAGCAAGCCCGGGGCAAAGATCTCGATGGGCGCACAGATTTATTCTCGTTCGGCACGGTGCTCTACGAGATGGCGACCGGGACACTGCCATTCCGTGGCGAAACGTCGGCAGTGGTCTTCGAATCAATTCTAGGAAAATCGCCTACGCCGGCGATCCGCCTGAACCCGAGCCTGCCTCCGAAACTCGAAGAGATCATCAACAAGGCGCTCGAAAAGGATCGCGATTTGCGCTACCAAAGCGCTGCCGAGATGCGCGCGGATTTGAAGCGCCTGCGCCGCGACACCAGTTCTGGGCATTTGCCCGTCGCAAGCGGAACGGTTGCGGTCGCTGATTCCGCGAGTTCACAAAGACTTGCATCGGCGCAGATTTCCGCGGTTTCGCCCACAGTCCAAACGAAAAAGAGCTCTCGCGGGTTGATCGCCGCGTTTGGCCTGCTCATTGCAATTGCCGGTACCTTTGCCGGCTACCGGCTCCTGAACCATCATCACGCTCTCAACACGCAGAGCATGGAGATCTCCAAGCTCACCGACAGCGGCAAAGCTACGCAAGTCGCGATTTCCCCCGATGGCCAGTACGTGGTTTACGTCAAGCGAGAAGGTGAACTACAGAGTCTCTGGATGCGCCACGTCGCTACCCGAAGCGATGTGCAGGTGCTGGCACCCGACCTTGTGGCCTTCGCCGGGCTCACGTTTTCTCCCGATGGCAACTATATCTATTTCGTCCGATCCGACAAGACGACGCTGTTCTACGAATACCTTTACATGATGCCCGTGCTGGGAGGGACACCCCGGCAGCTGATTCGCGATATTGACACACCGGTCAGTTTCTCTCCCGACGGGAAACAGTTTGCATTTATGCGGGGCGTGCCCAGCGGCAGTGCGGCTGAGCTCCGTGTTGCGTCCGCCGACGGAAGCGGCGAGCGGTTGCTGGTGACCTTGCCTGCCCTTCCTACGACCTATGCCATGCTCGGTCCCAGTTGGTCGCCTGATGGCAAGAAGATCGCCCTTTCGACGCTGGAAATGGGGAAGCAGACTCGCTGGGTCTTGAATGTGATTCAGGTGTCGGACGGGAGCATCCGCCCGCTCTATACTGCGACCGAGTTTCTTGGACGGCCCACTTGGCTTTCTGAAGGCGACTCGTTGCTGGTTGCAATTGGACTGGGAAGGCAGAACCGAAACCAGCTCTGGGAGATCTCATACCCTCAGGGCGAGCGGCACCGATTTACCAACGACCTGTCGAATTATGGGGGCAGGATCGATATGACACGCAACCGGACTACCTTGGTTGCCCTTGATCAAAAACAGACGTCGCACATCTGGATCGCGCCCGAGGGAAAATCAGAGGCCGCTACCCAGATCACGTCAGGAGAAACTGTCGATCAACTCGTGTATCCAGGCCCCGGAAATAAACTGCTCATCCGGAGTGAAGACAGCGATCTGGTCTCTATCAATGCCGATGGAAGCCAGCGCACCGCGCTTGTCCCTGATGTGCGGAATTATTGGGGCCACTCCGCCTGCGGTGACCGCTATCTCTTGTTCGACTCGTATAACGGCACTGCACCGCAGCTGATGCGCTCGGATCTCGACGGCACGAACATGATCAAGCTCGCGGATCGAGTCGCCGAATCGGAGTGTTCTCCAGATGGAAAGTGGTTGGTATATCGGTCCAATGTGCAGACTGTAGACAAGATCTTTCGCCTTCCAGTGGAGGGTGGTATTCCGACTGAGCTAGCCACTGCCTCCGGTGGAGGCGATAGCTTCATTTCCCCTGATGGGAAATTCATCGCCTACACCTACGAGGAGGGCTCTCCAGTGCCGGCAGTGAAGATCGCAGTCATTGCAGCTGAAGGTGGCGCTCCAGTGCATACGCTTCAGGCGCTAGCCGGCGCTACAAGCTTACGCTGGTCCCCGGACGGAAAAGCCATCCAATCTGCGATGACCCGCAACGGAGCAGGCAATATCTGGGAACAATCTCTTTCGGGCGGAGACCCGCATCAGATCACCCATTTCACATCGGGAATCATCTTCGACTTCTCCTGGAGTCGCGATGGCAAAGTGATGCTGCTTTCCAGAGGTGACCGCACTAGCGACGTGGTGATGATTTCGAATTTCCAGTAAACGGCTCGCCGGCCGGGTCTCCCAAGGGTTGCGCAGTTCGTTCGAATTTCATTGAACAAAGCTGGAAGCAGGCGGATAATAGGCGCGTTCCTGGGTAGTCCCCCCAAAAACCAGTCGAATTGAGGAGGGCCCTTGTATGCATAAGGCCTTGTCTTTGGGGATTTTTCTGCTCATTAGTGGATTTCTAGTCGCTCAAGACGTCACCCCCGACTCTCAGAAGCCCCGCGTTTTTATCACCGACAGCCAGTCCTGGGAAATTGGCGGCTACAGCGCAGGAGGCAGCGGCGGGGGCGGTTCGATGACCCGCGGAGGAGCACGCCCGCAAACCGCGGAGATCATCAAGACCTTCGGTCAGCGTTGCCCTGACGTCATTACCAACAACATCCAGACGAAAGCCGACTACATCGTGCTGCTCGATCACGAGGGCGGCAAGAGCTTCGTCCGGCATAAGAACAAAGTCGCGGTGTTCGCTCGTGCTAGCGGAGACTCTGTCATCAGTAAATCGACCCTCTCGCTGGGCGGTTCGGTGCAGGAAGCCTGCGATGCCATTAACAAGGACTGGGCGGTGCACGGAGCAGGAATGCGCGAGGCTCACGAGACGGAAATGGAGGCTGCGGCTCCGAGAAGTGCGCCGGCACGCACTACCGCCTCAGCTCCTCCGCCGATCTCGACTCCCGCCCCGCACTCCGCGCCTGCCGATCCACCGGCGCCAGCCACCGGGAAACTATCAATCGTTTCCATTCCAGATGGCGCCGATATTGAAATTGAGGGAAGCTTCGTGGGCAATGCGCCTTCCGACGTTCAGTTGACCGACGGAGATTACACGGTCACGATCAAGAAGGCTGGATTCAAGACCTGGGAGCGCAAGCTCAAGGTCACATCCGGTAGCAACGTGCACGTGCAGGCCGAATTAGAGAAGGGCGACGCACAATAGAGGGGCATCGTTCCATCGCACTATTGGCAACCCCGGGCGATCACGCCCGGGGATCCAGCTTACTCAACTTTTCCGAGAAACACTTGCTGCTCCCGGCGTGGGCGTTGCTTCATTTACACTCCGCCTTTGGCCGTTGCATTCTTGCGTGCGTCCTCATCCTGGAAGTCAACCTTCTTGCCCGTTTTCTGCTCGAGGACCTCAATGGTGCTGCGGATGATGGACTTTCCTAGCTCGAAAACAGCCGCGTGCTGCTTGCTCTGTTCGTCCTTCCAGCCGATAGTCAGGAAATGCCGCTTCTTTTTTGAAAAAAGGAAGAGCGGATTCACGGCGATGGCAAGCCCTACTCGGCGGCCCGCTTTCTCTCCATATTCCAGATCGTCCACCTGATCGTACGGAATGATCAGCTCTCCCGAAGGATACTCGTAGATGAACTCTTTTTCGTTCCCCGTGGACGCCGAACCCTCCACTCCCTCGTCGATCTTTTCGGTTCCTCCGACGTAAGCAGTCTTGTCCGACCCGACTCCGGCAAGAGAAGGCAACACCAGCAGAAACACGGGAAGAAACCTTAGAGCGAGCGGTCGCTTCATGCTCCACTCCTGGACGAAATATGGGACGAAGGCAAACCCGGCACGGAACTATAAACGAGGAGCCGATGTGGGGCAACCGCGATCTCGCGGATCAACCCCAGGGGCCAAATCTAAGATTCTTCTCAGATCGGAACCGACGCAAGAAATACAGGGGTTTGGCCGATAGAGATCGTGTGAGCAGTGCGTCCGCAAAGCCGGCGATCGCGCCATCCTCGGTGCAGGGTTCCAAACCGATACGATACGTGGCTCGGCAACCGATCTTCGATCGCGATGAAAAAGTCTTCGGCTACGAACTCCTGTTCCGGGATGGCCTGGAAAACACATTTACCGGCGACACCGACGAGGCATCGCGCGCCACGCTCGACCGATCTCTGATCATGGGCCTTGATGTCCTCTGTGATGGCAGGCGGGCGTTCGTGAACTGCACACGCGACACGCTGATCAAAGGACTGGTGACCTTGCTGCCCTCGGCCTCGACGGTAGTCGAGATCCTGGAGACCGTCAAACCAGACCCTGATGTGCTCTCTGCCTGCCATGTTTTGAAGGAGGCGGGATATCAGATCGCGCTCGATGACTTCGTCGACGGCGATATGCGCGAGCCTTTGGCGGAGATTGCCGACATCCTGAAAATCGATATGCTGCTCACGACCGAAGAACAGCGCATCGCCATGATCAAGCGCTATGGCCCTTGGCGCCGGCGGTTGTTGGCCGAGAAGATCGAGTCGCAAGCTGATTTCGTGCGCTCTCGCGACCAGGGTTTTGTCTACTTCCAGGGCTTCTTCTTTCGCAAACCGGAGAAACTCAACACCAGGGAATTGCCCGCGAACCGGCTGAATTACGTACGAATGCTGCAAGAGGTTTCGCGCGCGGAATTGAATGTCCCCGCTTTGGAAAGGCTCATCAAGGGTGAGGCTTCCGTCTGCTACCGGCTCCTGCGATACCTGAATTCCGCAGTGTTCGGATTCAAAAGCGAGATCCACTCGGTACGGCACGCACTGTCAATTCTGGGAGAACGCGAAGTACGGCGCTGGGTTCGCCTGGTCGCAGCTGTTGGCGCCGGACAAGAGAAAACCAGCGATCTTGTGCTTTCGGCGCTGGTTCGAGGACGGTTCGGGGAATTGCTGCAACCTTTGGTGCCTCATGGGGAATCTGATCTTTTCCTGCTGGGGCTGCTGTCCCTGCTTGACGCAATGCTGGAAATGCCGATGGCGGAGGTGCTGGAGCGGGTTCCGCTGGATCGTGAAACTAAGGCCGTTTTGTTGGGTCAGCCCAGTGTGTTGCGCCCGGTTTACCAGTTGATGCTGGCACACGAGAGCGGAGAGTGGGAGGCTGCGGAACAACTGAGTGCAGGCCTCCGGCTGGACTCCCAGGAAGTCGCGGGCTATTACTGGCTGGCTCAGCAGTGGGCTCGGGAAGTTTCCTCCGGCCTTTAAGCGAGATTGAAAATGAATCGCGGTCAGTCTCGGCTGAATCCTTTGCTTGGGCGGATTCGTTTAGACGTGTCCTTCCTGTGCAAAATGACATCGGTTTGGGTCTTGCGCAGCCAGTCTGGTCCGGGTAACATGGTGGTGTTCTCATTAGGCCTCGTTCCCGCGCAGGCCTTTCCCGCGCCAGCCGCTCCGAGGCGGCGCATCCGGACCCGCAAAACGGAAGGCCGGTACTAGGAAAAAAGAATTCGCTCACGAGTATTAGTTTTCATTCAGAAGTGGGGGTTCGTTTCAGGGTGTGTCCAGCCGCAGCCCGCGCCTCGCGTGGTGCAGATGGCGTGCGTGTAGCAGCGCAGGTCTGAATTGCAGCAGCGCCCCTCCGGCAGGCCATCGTAGGTCGCAAGAATTTGCAATTTAGGAAGTTTGTTTGAGAGGACTATGAACGCAGGACCAGGCAAGCCCTCCGGCGGAGGAGGGAGAGGCAGACGGCGTCGCGGACGCCGCCCACACAATCAACGGCACGGCCAAGGCCAGAATCGCCAGAACCGTCAAAATCAGGACGGCATCTACACCGCTCCTATGGATCACAGCTACCGGGCTGCGCTCTCCGGCAGCAACGGGCACAGGGGCGGGCGGCAGCGCCCGGGTTTCGCCGCGCAGTATCCCCAGCCCGAACCTGAGCCATTGCCAACAAACGGTGACGACGCGAACTCACGCATCTTTGCGTTTATTGAAGATCTGTTTTTCCTGGCAAAGATTCAGGAGACGGCGCGCAAACTCAACGTCAAGGTCGAGTTCGTGAAGAACGATAAAGATCTGATGGACCGCATGCAGCAGAACGGCGAAGAAAAGCCGTCTTTGATCATCTTCGATCTGAACAACGCCAACGCCAAGCCGCTAACCCTGATCCCTAAGCTCAAGAGCAAATTGAAAAAGGGCACCTCGATCATCGGCTTTCTTTCTCACGTACAGGGTGACTTGAAGCAGAAAGCTCATGAAGTGGGATGCGACATGGTGTTGCCGCGCTCGGCATTCTCCCAGAATTTGCCCCAGTTATTGCGCCGACATGGTGCGCCGGAGGAAGAAAACCCAACCGTACAGTAGTCCGGCTGATTTTTTCGCTTCGTGAACATTCGTGTCCCGAGTGGTTGACGATCTTAAGCCGACTGAGAGCGCGAAGTCCCTACTACCCTGGCGGCCAAGCCAGTGAACGTCCACCGAGCAGGTGAACGTGAAGGTGGAACACGGACTGCCCAGCGCCGGGCCCTACGTTTAGCACGGTGCGATATCCGCTTTCAATCTTGCGCGAGCGTGCGATCTCGGCCGCGGCTAGATGGCAGCGACCGATGATTTCGGCATCCTCAGTCTGCGCTTCCTTCAATCCGGCAAAATGCTTCTTCGGAATAATCAGCACATGGGTCGGTGCCTGGGGATTGATGTCTTCAAAGGCGAAGACATGCTGGTCTTCGTGCACCTTCTTTGCAGGAATTTCTCCGCGCATGATGCGGCAAAATAGGCAGCTTTCAGTAGGATCAGTCATAGGATTGCACCGTGCGGTTGTCTGGACGAGAACGCTAAAACGATAGCACCGCGTAGTGGCGTTGTCAGCCCTAGTGTTATAGATTCAATGAGCGTTGTCCGCGAACTTCATGCCCCCGACCACTACAGAAACGCGCTTCAACGGACATTCTATGGTGGGTCCGCTCCAGCGCGTGTTGGTTTGCTCGCCTCGAAACGCCGGATGGAATCAACCGGAACGCGCAGCGCGCTGGCGTGATCTTGGATTTCTTCATCCCATCCAGTTTGGAGAAGCCCAGCAACAGCATGACGCCCTGCGCCGCGAACTGAAAACCGCCGGTGCCGAGATCATCGAACTCCCAGCCGCACCGGAGCTTTCTGTCGACGCGGTTTACGCACACGACGCTTCTTTGGCGACTGATTTCGGTCTGATCGCAATGCGTCCCGGTAAATCGAATCGTGTCTTTGAAGGCCAGCATCATGCCTCCTTCGGTACGGAGGTTGGAATCGCGCTTCTCGCGAAGATCGAAAGCCCCGGCACCACCGAAGCTGGAGACATTGTTTGGCTCGATTCGAAGACGCTGCTCGTAGGTCAGGGATATCGCACCAACCCTGCGGGCATCGCCCAACTGCGCGCCATTCTCACGCCAAAGGGTGTAGAAGTGCTCTCGGCGCCTCTCCCTTATGGCGGCGGGCCGGCCACCTGCCTTCATCTGATGTCGCTGATTAGCCTGCTCGACGACCGCACCGCGATTGTCGACCTGCCTTGGCTCGCAGTAGAGACGGTAGAACTACTCAAGGCTCGCGGTTTCGGCTTCATTGAGATCGATCCCTGCGAACGCGACACTCTCGCCTGCAATGTCCTTGCACTTGGAGAAAATCGTTTGCTGGCGATCGAAGAGAATCGCAAAACGAACGCTCGCCTGCGTGAAGCTGGTTTTGAAGTCCGTACTTTCTCTGGCTCTGAACTCTGCATCAACGGTGGCGGCGGTCCAACCTGCCTGACTCGCCCTCTACTCCGGGCTTAAACGACTAACGCCAACGTCATCCGCCCGCTATCGCTCCAATCACGATGAACGCTTCCTTCCCGTTGGCCACCGCCTCGGGCAAAGGAGTGTCCGGGGATTCGTGCGACAGATCTTCTTCGCAGGCGAAGAATCGCAAGAATGCCCGCCGCTTCAACGTGTCATGCTCACGAATCGTTCCTCGCAGCACAGGATACGCCGCTTCCAGCGCATCCAACACCGCACGCTGCGTGACTGGAGACGAAACCTCGATCGTGATCTCGGCTCCCACGTGGGCGAGATTTCGCAGATGATAAGGAAGCACAACTCGAATGCTACTCAACGTTTGTCATCCAAACCGATCTTTGTCGTCCTGAGCGAAGCGGAGGAGCTTTGCTTTTTGCCGGACGCCCCAACTGACGGGTCGGAACTCACCCGAGCGTCTGCACTTCAACCGACAACACCGCCGGCAGGTCCCGCACAATCGGCGCCCACGAGTCACCCGCGTCATTCGAGCAATACACTTGCCCGCCTGTCGTTCCAAAATAGATGCCACACTTGTCCAACGAATCGACCGCCATCGCATCCCGCAACACGTTCACATAGCAATCCTTCTGAGGCAGTCCCTTGGTGAGAGGTTCCCACTCGTTTCCGCCCGTACGGCTACGGAACACACGCAGCTTGCCCTCATGCACGAAGTGTTCGGAATCGCTCTTGATCGGGACCACGTAAATGGTCTCCGGTTCATTCGCGTTGACATCAATCACAAATCCGAAATCCGTCGGCAGATTCCCGCTGACTTCCTTCCAGTTGTCTCCGGCGTCATCCGAGCGCATTACATCCCAGTGCTTCTGCATGAACAGCACGCCCGGCCGCTTTGGATTCATCGCGATGTGATGCACGCAATGCCCAACTTCCGCCGCCGGATCTGGAATGTACTGCGAACGCAGCCCACGATTGATCGGTTTCCACGTCACGCCGCCATCGTCCGTGCGAAACGCCCCGGCGGCAGAAATCGCAATATAGATCCGCTTCGGGTCGTTTGGATCCAGAATAATCGTGTGCAAACACATTCCGCCCGCTCCCGGCTGCCAATGCGGGCCGGTCCCATGCCCGCGCAATCCGGAGAGCTCGTGCCAGCTTTCGCCGCCATCCGTCGAGCGAAACAACGCTGCGTCCTCGATCCCCGCATACACGGTATCCGCGTCCGTCAGAGAGGGTTCAAAGTGCCATACCCGCTTGAACTCCCACGGATGCTGCGTCCCATCGTAAAACTGATGCGTCGTCAGCGGCTTTCCAGTTTCCGCCGTCGTATCATAGACAAACCGGTTCGCCGGAGGCTTCGGCATCTGCCCCGGTTGGGGCGGCTCGATCTTCACTCCAGGCTGCTCCCAAGTTTTGCCGCCATCGTCTGAGCGTTGCACCATCTGTCCAAACCATCCGCTGGTCTGCGAAGCGTAAATCCGGTCCGGATTCACCGGCGACCCTTTCAGGTGATACATCTCCCAACCCGCGAAATGAGGCCCATTGACTGTCCAATTCTCACGCTTGCCATCTGCTTCAAGAATGAAAGCCCCCTTCCGGGTCCCCACCAATACTCGAACTCTACTCATCTCTCCTCCTGAATGTTATGTCGGGACAGGCGCCCCCGGCCGTCCGCGGAGCGCAGCTCCACTTTCTATTGCTTCGGAAAATTCGGATCTGCCTTCACTTCCAGAATCTGCTTCGTATGCCGCGCACTATGCGCCCCAATGAACAGCAGCCACTCATAAGCGTCCAGCGGTTGGCCTAATGGACTGTCCGCCACGTGCGCACGCAAGTCGGGCGTCGATTGCAGAAACTCGATCGTTCGTGCCCGGCTCTGTTCGAAATGCGCGAGCGTATCCGCGGGAGTCCATCGCCCCGTCAGGACTAGGGCATCAGGAGCTTTGGCTTTGTGACTGCGATCCGGTATCGCCGCAAGCACAAAACCATCAATCTTCGCTGTGTCGCGCCCCGTCGCTCCCGCAGGCGCCTTCATGATCTTTTCTGTGATGTTTCCAAAGATGAAGTCCTCCGCCAGTGTGATGTGCTCGAGAGTCTCCGCCACCGACCACCGGTCCGGAGCCGGCTTGAACTTCAACTGCGCTTCCGACAATCCCTTCACTGCATCCGCGACTCCATCCCGCGTCTGCTGCAGATACTGCACTCCCTTTTCCCGGTCCGCCTGCGTGAGTGTCTGGCTGAAGGCGCTCGCGGCTACCAACAAAATCAGGGGTAACCATTCCACTTTCTTTATCACGTTTCCTCCACAGGCTTTACGTCGTATCAGTTCATTACTTTCCCCGCCCCAGTTTCTTTGCCACTTCCCGGTTGAAGCTTGGAATCAGCGGCGTCGAGTCTCTGTCCACCCATCGCCGTCGTGCTTCCTTCAAAATCTGTTGCCGGTTGCGTTCCATCTCCGTCAAGAGCGCACAGGAGGCGCCGGATTTCTCGTGCCGTGCTCCCCAGATCAGCAGTTCGAGCAGAACGGGCGCAAGATCAATCCCTTTTTCTGTCAGTCGATAATTGATCACCCGCGCGTCAGTCTCTTCTGGCTCGGTGGTGATGATACCGGCGGCTTCCAGTTGCCGCAATCGGTCCGCCAGAATATTGGTCGCGATCCTCTCGCCCGAATGCTGGAAGTGTTTGAACCTGCGGTATCCGCGTACCATCAAGTCCCGCACGACCAACAAAGACCACCGATCCCCGATGACCTCGAGAGAGGTGCTCACTGGACACCCGGATCGAGGTTGCAGTCGGGCCCGCTTGGACATTTTCGAGAAGCCTATCAATCTCACTTGCAGTTTGCAAGTAATCGATAATGTCGCGAGCGAGAGTTGCCGTCTGCTGAGCGAAGTATTCCCTCCAGGCCTGGAGAATAATTTTTTTGGCAGGGCGGAACTTCAATTGTGGATCCCCAAGGCTGCTAAAATTAATTGGCATGCTTCTTCCCTTCGTCCGCGAACTCTTCGCGGGCGTGGAAAACCTTCCCGGCTTCTTGCGTGTAGCCTCCCATCTAAAAGAGGGCACGGGCCGGATCAGTGTCTCCGGCCTCACGCCGACGGCAAAGGCTGTGCTGCTCGTGCTATTCCGACGAGCCGCCGATCGTCCCCTGATCGTCGTTGTGAATGACAATCGCATCATGGACGATATCCTCCCCGTCCTGCGCGGTTTCTGTGAGCTCACGGGAGCGTGTGACCCTGATGATGTCGTGGGCCTCCCGGCGCGCGACGTGCTGCCTTTCCAGAATCTTTCGCCACACCCCGAGTTGCAGGAAGAGCGCGCTACGACGCTATGGAAGATCGCTACCGGACGCGCATCAATCGTCGTGTCGCCCGTCGCCGCCACCGCCATCCTCCAGCGTTCTACTGATTACTACACGGATCTCGCCCGCACGATTCGCCGTGGCGAATCCTTCGATATCGACGGCCTGCTCACTCACTTGAACACAGTCGGTTACTCGATCGCTGACGTCGTCGAAATGCCGGGCCAGTATGCACTGCGTGGCGGCATCCTTGACGTCTACTCCCCTGAGGCCGAGCGCCCTGTGCGCGTCGAGTTTTTCGGAGACGAGGTGGAATCCATCCGCCGCTTCGATCCCACGTCGCAACGCAGTTCCAATCCGATCGATGAGGCGCTGCTTCTCCCACTCACTGAGACCCCCGTCAACGACCAGCTTCTCGGGGCGATTCACACCCGCCTCTCGGGTAAGCGCATTGAAGGATCCGAAGAGATCGTTGAAGCCGCGATTCGGGCCGGTGGTGTCACGACATTCCCCGGCTGGGAGTTTTATGCGCCGGTCGCCGGATCCGACCGCTCTGTCTTCGATCTCCTTCCGCGCGCCGCCGTGATCCTCGATGAACCCGACTTGCTTCGCGGCGAGTTTGACCGCTTCTGGAACCGGGTCGAGGAAGCCCACGAGCGCAGCGGGGTAGGCAACTTAGTCCGGCCGTCCGACCTCTACCTGCCGCCCGAAAACTGGTGGCAGAAAGTCGCAAGCCTCACCGGGGCGAATGTCGAACACCTCGGCATCACCACGTCGGACGGGGGATCTGAACCTCTCATCAACATCCTCACGCAGCCCACAACGCGTTTCCACGGCGCGGTTCCCGCCATGCTGGAAGAGGTACAAAAGCTCACCAGGGAAGGCAAGCAGGTGATGTTCGCTGTACCTAACACCGGCGAAGTCGAGCGCCTCGCCGACATCTTCACCGAATACAACGTCAGCTTTCGGCTCGGCAGCCGCACCCGCGGCGGCGAGAGCTACGCCGACGAAACCAGCTACTTCGCCGGAGAAGTCCTTACGACCACACTTGCCAAGGCCTATGTGCCTGATGGCGTAATGATTCCTGACGCTAACCTTGCCATCTTCGGCGCTCGTGATCTCTTTGACGAATCTGATACCGTCGCTGCGCGCCCGGGTCGTCAGAAATCCAAGGTCTCCGCCTTCCTCTCCGACTTCCGCGACCTCCAGGTAGGAGACTATGTCGTCCATGTCGAGCACGGCATCGGCCAATATCAAGGACTGAAGGAAATCAACCAGGGCGACGGCAACGCCGAGTTCATGCTGCTCGAGTACGCCGAAGGCGCTCGCCTCTATGTTCCACTCACGCGACTCGATTTGATTCAGAAGTATCGTTCGTCGGAAGGTGCTAAGCCCACCCTCAGCCACCTCGGTACGCAAGCCTGGGCCAAGACCAAGGCCCGCGTGCGCAAGGCCATGAAAGATATGGCCGACGAACTCCTCAAACTCTACGCCGCTCGCAAAATGGCCCAGGGGCATGCGTTCCCCGCGGGGACTGATTTCGTACGAGAGTTCGAGGATGCCTTCGAATTCAACGAGACCGAGGATCAGGAGCAGGCGATCAAAGATGTCATGCGAGACATGGAATCGAGCCAACCGATGGACCGCCTGCTCTGCGGCGACGTCGGCTACGGCAAAACCGAAGTCGCGATGCGCGCCGCCTTCAAAGCCGTCAGTGACAACAAGCAGGTCGCAGTCCTCGCGCCTACCACGGTTCTCGCGTTCCAGCATTACGAAACTTTCAAACAACGCTTCGGGCCTTTCCCCGTCACCATCGAAATGATCAGCCGCTTTCGCAATCCGAAGCAGCAGAAAGAAATCCTTGAGAAGACCGAAGCCGGGAAGATCGACATTCTCATCGGAACGCACCGAATTCTGTCGAAGGACCTCAAATTCGCCGACCTGGGCCTGCTCATCGTCGACGAAGAACAGCGCTTTGGCGTGCGGCACAAGGAGCGTATCAAGCAGATGCGCAAACAGGTCGATGTTCTTACGATGTCGGCCACTCCTATACCACGCACGTTGCACATGTCGCTCGTCGGCCTGCGCGATATGAGCGTTATCGAGACCCCTCCCAAAGACCGCATGGCGATTCAAACTGTCGTCGCCAGTTGGGAAGACAAGCTGATCCAGTCGGCGATCGAGCAGGAACTTGAACGAGGAGGACAGGTCTACTTCGTTCACAATCGTGTCGAGACGATCTGGGAGATCGCTGCCAAGCTGCAGGAATTAGTGCCGAAGGCGCGAGTCATCGTCGGACACGGCCAGATGGCCGAGACAGAACTTGAAAAAGTGATGCTGAAATTCATGCATCACGAAGCCGACATTCTTGTCGCCACCACGATCATCGAAAACGGCCTTGACATCCCCCTCTGCAATACGATCTTGATCAACCGGGCGGATCGTCTTGGCCTCTCCGAACTTTATCAACTCCGAGGGCGCGTGGGTCGATCGAATCGTCGCGCCTATGCGTATTTGCTCGTCCCGCGCGATGTCGAGTTGACACCGATCGCCCGCCGCCGTCTCGCAGCATTGAAAGAATTCTCTGATCTTGGCGCCGGATTTAAAATCGCCGCCCTCGATCTCGAACTCCGTGGTGCCGGCAATCTATTGGGTGGAGAACAAAGCGGGCACATCGAGGCGATCGGCTTCGAGCTTTATACCCAGATGCTCGAGCGTGCCGTCCGCGAGATGAAAGGCGAAGCCGCCCCCGATGCGGCCGAAACCCAACTCAACCTCGGCCTCAATATCCGCATCCCGGCCGAGTATGTCCCGGAAGAGAATCAGCGCTTGCAAATGTACAAGCGGGTTGCCCGCGTTGAAAGTGAGTCGCAACTGACGGATGTGGCGAGCGAACTCGAAGATCGCTACGGCCCGCCACCACAAGCCGTCCGTAATCTTCTTGACTACGCTAGCCTCAAACTGCTCTGCATGCGTGTAGGTGTCAATGCGATCGAGCGCAAGCGCGAATCGGTGACGTTCAAATTCCGCCAGAATGCCGCCATCGACCCCGAACGCCTGGCGCGGTTTGTTTCCGGGCAGCGTGGAGCACAATTTACTCCGGACGGCATGCTCCGGTTCACGCTCAAGGCAACCGCAGCCGATGAAGTCTTGCGCCAACTCGCCACAATTCTGGAGCAACTAGCCACAGAGAGTTCTGCATCTGAAGTGGGCTCGAATGCGACGGGAAAAACGATTGGATAACTTCGGGTTATGCAGTACTTCGAACATCCCCGAGCCATTGATCTCCACGTGGAAGAGCGGCCCTCCTGCACTGCGTAAACGGTTCTCAGGCAAGACGGGCTTGAGCCCCTGAAATCGCCCTTACCTTCCTATTTTTCCTACGCGTCGCCAACTCTAGCCACACCAGCTAAAATGAAACCCGGTCGCACCAGCGATCGAAGCCCAACGCCTCAGGACTCGCGACTCACGACTATGATGAAAGTCCGCAAAGCCGTTTTCCCCGCCGCAGGCCTGGGCACCCGCTTCCTGCCAGCCACCAAGGCTCAACCCAAGGAAATGCTCCCGGTGGTCGACAAGCCCATCATTCAGTACGGCGTCGAAGAAGCGATGGCTTCTGGCTGCGACCAGATCATTATCGTCACCGGTCGCGGTAAGCAGTCCATCGAAGATCACTTCGATGTCAGCTACGAACTGGAAAAAATGCTGGAAGAGCGCGGCAAGAAAGACCTGCTTAAAATCGTTCGCTCCATTTCCGACATGATCTATGTGGCCTATGTCCGCCAGAAGGAAGCCTTGGGGCTTGGACATGCCGTGCTCACGGCCCGCGAACTCGTCGGCAACGAACCGTTCGCCGTCCTGCTCGCCGACGACGTAATCGACCATCCCGTGCCCGCGCTCAAGCAAATGGCCGACGTCTTCGCCGAAAAGCAATGTTCGATTATCGCTGCGCAAGTTGTCGAAGGCAAGATGATTTCCTCATACGGCGTCTTTGATGCACAGGCCGTCGACGGATTTAATGGACGCCTGTTCGAAATCCGGAACATGGTCGAGAAACCGAAATTCGAGGAGGCCCCGTCGAACCTGGCTATTATCGGCCGCTACATCCTCACACCCGCCGTCTTCGACTGCCTCGCCAAGACCTCGACGGGCGCCGGCGGAGAACTGCAACTCACCGACGGGATGCGCATGCTCCTGAAGCGCGAAAAGATGTATGCCTACGTCTACGAGGGTCAGCGCTACGATACCGGCGACAAACTCGGATTCCTGAAAGCGACAGTAGAGTTCGCGCTCAAACGCAGTGATCTCGGCGCACCTTTTCGGGAGTATCTAAAGGGATTGAAACTGTGATCAACCGCCGCTAGCGCCTGGATCTTACTTCTGCCCCAAGGGCTCCCTTCGCGTAAGAACATACCCATCACGAAACAAGAACTGTTGACCCACGCCGCGCGTCTGTTTCGTAAACCGATAAAGATTGCGATCGATCGCAATCGTGATCCGCACGTCCACGGGCTTGTCATTCTCCGTTCCCCGGCCAGTTAAAGAAAGTCGTATAGCTCCTGAAGGCCTCTCCTCGATATCCTCGATCACGTAACGCTCCGACGACTTGTCTCGATCCGAAGTCACCTGAAACTCGCGCTTGTCCGCATCCACCACCGCAGTCGAAGCTTCCCGGAGTGTCTTGGCGGGCCCATCATCGTAGGTGTAAGTGAACTGTATTGCGCTCCCGTCGGCGGTCTCTCTCACCTCCAGCCACGTGGGCAAGTCCACTCGCGCATCGCTCTGATAGTCACGATATTCCAGCTGCCCGGTCCACTCGCCAACGAGAGATCCGTAGATCTTCTGGCGGCCGGTAGCAGTGGGTGTTTGCGCGAAACCCGAAGAAGCGTAACAAAGCAGCAGAATTGCTGGGAGTAACCTCGAGATGTTCGGCACCATGAAAGGATGGACGACCAGCCGCTAGCATCGTGAGCGTTCAGCGCTTTGAACGCAATGGCAGCTTTAACTCCGGCGTAAATTGCAGGACAGAATTTGCACGTCGCTGCAAGCGCGTGTGGGAATGCTGATTCTGGAGAACCTTTGAGAAGGTGCCGTCCCCACCCTTCGCGGTTGCGAAGGGTGGGACTTTGCTTTCTAGCTCTTACTCTCTTTCAATTTCTTCGACTTCTCCTCGACTCCGCGGGCCAGTTTTTCTTTATGTCCATGCAGCTTCTTCGCGGTGCCGTCATCCGCCACTCCAATTATTTGCGCGGCGAGAATCCCAGCGTTCGTAGCCCCCGGCTTTCCAATTGCGACCGTCGCCACCGGAATCCCGGCTGGCATCTGCACGGTCGATAGAAGTGAATCCATCCCGTTCAAAGACGTCGAAGGAATCGGCACCCCAATAACCGGCAAAATCGTATGCGCCGCGATCACGCCTGCCAGATGCGCCGCCCCGCCCGCTCCCGCAATGATGACCTTGATGCCGCGCCCGGCCGCATTCTTTGCAAACTCAGCGCTGCGATCCGGAGACCGATGGGCCGACGTCACATCGATCTCGTACCCAATCCCGAAATCGTCGAGCGCCTTCCCGGCCTCGCGCATGATCTCCAAATCCGAATCACTCCCCATCACAATTGAAACCAGTGTCTTACTCATCATCTCTCCTAAGTGTTTTTATGGAACAGCCAACTCGCGGCGTGGAACGCGCGACTCAAGATTTCCCCACAGCTCTCGCTGCGATGTCTTTCCGATAATGTGCGCCGGCAAACGAAATCTTCCCGCAAGCCTCATACGCGCGCGCCACCGCAGTTTCCAACGACTCCGCCCGAGCGGTCACTCCCAGCACACGCCCGCCGGACGTGTAGAACGCACCATCCCGTCGAGAAGTCCCTGCATGAAATACCTTCACGCCCTCGACCGCGCCTGCCTCCTCCAACCCATCAATGCGCTTCCCCACCTCATGAGTTCCGGGATACCCTCCCGACGCCATCACCACGCACACCGAGGCATCAGCAGACCATTTGAAGTCCCCATCGCTCACGCGCCCTTCAATCGACGCCTGCAGCGCGTCCACCAGGTCGCTCTCCAGCCGCATCAGGATCGGCTGCGTCTCCGGATCTCCAAACCGGCAGTTGAACTCCAGCACCATCGGACCTCGTGCCGTCATCATCAGCCCGCAATAGAGTACGCCTTTGAACTCCGCGCCCTCAGCCTTCATGCCTGCCACGACGGGCCTGGCGATGTGATGCACCAGCCAGTCGCGCATTTGATCGTCTACGATATCGCGCGTCGAATATGCTCCCATCCCACCAGTGTTCGGCCCCGTATCGCCGTCGCCAACCCGCTTATGATCCTGCGCACCCACCAGTGGGGCTACGCGCTCGCCGTCGCTGAACACTAAAAACGACAGTTCGTCACCCTTCAAGCACTCTTCCAAAACCACCCGCGCCCCGGCCTCTCCCAGCATCTTTCCACTGAGCATCTCCGCCGCGACGCTCGCCGCCTCTTCCTTCGTCTTCGCAATAACCACTCCCTTGCCGGCGGCCAAGCCGTCAGCCTTTACCACCACCGGAAGGTGAAAGTGCCCCAGAGCCGATCGCACCTGTTCGACCGAATCGCAAATTGCAAAGGGAGCTGTTGGGATGTGGTGCCGCTGAAGAAACTCTTTGGCGAAACTCTTGCTCGACTCCAGTCGTGCCGCGGCCTGCGTGGGGCCAAAGACTGGCCATCCGCGCCGCGTGAACTCATCCACCACACCGAGCGTAAGCGGCAGTTCCGGGCCCACTACCGTCAAGTCCGGCTGCAACTTCGCCCCAAGTGCCATGACCGTCTCAACACTTTTCAGATCAACGGGAAGGCACTCCGCCTCCGCGGCAATCCCACCATTTCCCGGGGCGCAATAAAGCTGCGAAATCCGCGACGACTGTCGCAGCTTCCAGACCAGCGCATGTTCGCGCCCACCACCACCAAGCACCAGAACTTTCATAGGCCAGAGTTTTAAGGTTAGGGAAGGAAAGGAACACTGTCAAACCACCAACCCATCAAACCGGCGACATGATTTTGAGCTGCAAAGGACGGGCACAGTCGACCCGACAACTATTTCGTTCACAATCGGCAAGTCGCATTGGACGTTTCTTTACAATTCCGGATTAACTCTCAGAAATGGCACTTTCGTGCTATAGATCGCGCAACGACGGATGGAGCAATATCAAATTCACTCAGCAATTTTTGTCCTGAGCGGTGAACGGTGATGGACGGCTCGCCCGCTGCCTGTCGCCGTTCTTCTGTTTCTGGCCAGACCTTGCGCATAGTGCCGCTCATCTACAAGTAACAAATCGGGATAATCGCAAATCGGCAACCGGCCAATCAGCAATTAGCCCTTCGAACTCTCTATAATCTCCAAGTGATCACCGTCTCAAAAGAGGACTACCTCAAGTCGATCCTCGAGGCCGAAAGCGAGGGGGAGACCGTGATCGCCGCCCGGCTCGCCGATTGGCACAAGGTCACTGCTCCCGCCGTCACCATGGCCCTTCGCCGTCTCAAGAAAGACGGGCTGGTTGCTGTCGAAAAAACCGGCGAAGTGGGCCTTACTCCCGCGGGCCGCAAGATCGCTCGCAAGCTCACTCTCCGGCATCACCTTATCGAGCGTATGCTCTCCGAAATGTTCGGTATGGAATGGTGGAAGGTTCACGACGAGGCCGAACGCCTTGAGCATGCTGTCTCTCCCGACTTCGAATCCAAGCTGCTGAAGAAGCTCGGCTCCGATGGCGCTTGCCCTCACGGGAATCTGAGCGAAGTGGAAAGCCCCGCCAGTCGGAGAAAGCGTGGCCTCGTTTTGCTCGCCGACGCTGACGTCGACCGAACTTATACCGTCAGTGGTATCTACGAGCGAGATCGTCAGTTGCTTGAATTCCTCGAATCACGCGGCGTTCGCCCGGGCGCTAGACTGCACCTCCTCGAACGCAATTATGATCAAACCCTAACCCTCTCGACATCGGCGGGGAGAGTATCCCTTGGTCCGGCCGCATCCGTTAGAGTTTGGCTCTCTCCCACGAAGTAACGACATACTGATTTACGTCACGCCTGGGCGATCAATTCATCCAGCTTCGCGAACAATGCCTGGTTTCCCTGACGTGGATACTGTCTCAAAGCATCGCGATAGAAGGGCACGTTGTAGAGGAACGACTCAATGACTTCCCTGGAAGGCTCTTCCGCGTACTTGCCGTATCCTGACTTCTCGACCCAATACGCGTTAAATATCTGCTCGAACTGATGCCGGACGGGCACAGCCAGATAGGGCTTGCCTAGATGCAAAGCTTCCGTGAGCAGCGAGAAACCGGAGTTTGCGATTACCGCTCGCGCGCTGATTAAATCGGCCAGAAAATCTTCCAGGGAAGGCCGCTTGTAAGTCACGTTCCGGTCCTGGCCCTCCCGCCCGAAGCCGTAAGCGATGAACGGGCAGCGCACTGACGTCAGCACCCTCTCGAGTGCCGGTGCCGGCGAAGTGACGTAAACCAGCGCGTGCTCCCCGTCTGTGGGATGGCTGTCGAGGATCTCCTTCCGCAGCAGCGGCGGAAATAAAAATGTGTTGCGCTTGATGACCGGCGCGTCAAAGAACGAAATCACGAGATAAGCGTTAGCCCGCGGAGTCATAAACCGCGTCACAAGCTTTGCCGCTACCGCATCCCGGGCGTAGCGCCTTGGATACGATACGGCCGCATTCGTCAGGCAGTGCTGGTTGTCGATCGAGATAACCGGCAACTTTCTCTTATGGCCAACGTGACAAGTCAAAGGCTCAAAGTCCGTGATCACGAGATCAATTTTCAATTCGTCAATCAAACCGTTCAGGCGGGAAACGCTCCTGGCTACCTGCGGCACAGTAATCAGGTTCTTCGTGATGGTCTTCTTGTAGCGTACGCGATTGTTGACATACGCAAAACGGAAGCCATAGATCTCGGTAACACCGAACTGCGCTTTAAGATTTTGCAGGCCGCGGTCGAAGGATGCGACTCGCACTCTGTGCCCCTGACTGACCAGATGAGACAGTACCTCTTTGGCGCGCGTCGAGTGCCCCGCGCCTTCGCCGTTCACCCCATAAAGAATGTTACTCATCGGAGAGGAGAATATACGCGAGCGTTCCGACTGTAAAATGGCGCCATGCCCTCCAGGCGCGAGTTCCTCATCAGCTTCTCGCAAGGAACTGCCTCGACCCTCATTCCAAATCAACTGTGGCGGCTTCTCTCGAGCACACCCCTCGCCTTTCAAACCGAACCCAGTTCGAAACCGCACTTCCAGTTTCATCCTCAATATCGAACCGAGCGCCCTCTCGAATCCACCCTGGCAAGAGTTCGTACCGGTTTCGACGAATTCTTGAATGAGAAGTATGCCGACGAGATCGGCGAGATTCTCGCTGGATGGCGGACTGCTCTCTTGCGCTCTTGCGATTCTCAGTTCATCGAGCCTTTCGTTGCGGAAAATTTTTCTGGCGTCTCCCCCCAGCCAATAAGCTCTCGCCTCATCCGGTCTGACAATCTACTCGAAATACGGCGAAACGACTTCGGCCATAGCCTTCTTGATCGCGCCGGATTTCTACGAGACCTCAACAGTTCTCTAAGTTCGTTCGACAATTTGATCACTGCCGATTTCCAGATCACACGGATCGATTCGACGGCTCCCGCTTCGCCATCCCAAGAATTGCATACCGTCGTGCATTACGAGCTCGCTGGAACCGCCCCTGGAGTCCATCGCATCCAGCGTGTCGGTGACTGGACGATGGATTGGGAGCGCGCTCCTGGCGGTGCACTACATCTGCGCGCCTGGCAGATAACGGACGAAACTCAAGCGTCCGCCCACTCCCCAATTTATCTCGACATCGCATCCGCGGCCCTTGGCGGAAACCCGTCTTTTTCGGCCCAGTTGATGCATGGCAGCGACTATTGGCGCACCGTGATCGATGGCGCCTCGGGCATCGACATTTATGGCCATAACGGCCTTTCGATCGCTGACGTCGACGGCGATGGCTATGACGACCTCTACATTTGCCAGCCCGCAGGCCTACCCAACCGCCTCTACCGGAATCGCGGTGATGGAACCTTCGAAGATGTCACAGAAGTGTCCGGCCTGGGAATTCTTGAAAATACTGCGTGTGCCTTATTCGCAGACTTCAGCAACCGCGGACATCAGGACGCGATTATCGTCCGCAACAATGGCCCGTTGCTTTACATCAATGATGGCGGCGGACGGTATCGTCTTAAGGAAAATGCATTTCAGTTCGCGACACCTCCTCAAGGCACTTTCACTAGCGCGGCAGCCGCGGACTACGACCGCGATGGCTGGCTTGATGTCTACTTCTGCCTCTACTCCTACTATCAAGGAACCGGACAGTACAAATATCCGTCCCCTTATCACGATGCGGAGAACGGCCCGCCAAACTTCCTGATGCGTAACAATCGCGACGGAACGTTTCGCGATGTGACCGCAGAGTCGGGGCTGAATCAGGGCAACACGCGCTACAGCTTCGCCTGCGCCTGGGACGATTACAACCACGATGGCTGGCCTGATCTTGCGGTAGTGAATGATTTCGGGCGCAAGAATCTCTATCACAACAACTGCGACGGGACCTTCAAAGATGTTGCAGGAGAAATGGGCGTAGAAGACATAGGCGCCGGAATGAGCGCCAGCTGGTTCGACGATGAGAACGATGGCGCTCCTGATCTCTATGTCGCAAACATGTGGACGGCTGCAGGCCTGCGCGTTTCAATGCAAGACAATTTCAAGCCCAACTCGACACAGGAAATCCGCTCGCTCTATCAAAAACACGCCATGGGCAATTCCTTGTTTCGGAATGCCGGGAAAACTTTTCAGGACGCCACCAGTGCTGCCGGGGTTGGATTGGGCCGATGGTCGTGGGCGAGCGATGCCTTCGACTTCGATCACGATGGATACCTCGACCTCTATGTAACCAATGGCATGGTTTCTGGTCCTTCACGGCGGGACCTTAACAGCTTCTTCTGGCGGCAGGTTGTCTCGAAATCTCCCGACGATGCTAGCTCAGGCAAGGAATACGAGAACGGATGGCAGGCGATCAATGAACTTATCCGTTCCGATGAAACGTGGAGTGGCTACGAGCGGAACGTCGTTTACTCCAACAACCGGGATGGGACCTTCTCAGATGTTTCGGCCGTGGTTGGCCTCGACTTCCTCGAGGATGGCCGGTCCTTCGCGCTCGCGGATTTCGATCGCGACGGGCGACAGGAACTCGTTCTCAAGAATCGAAACGCCCCTCAAATCCGCCTGCTTAAAAATGCGGCGAAGAGCTTGCCTCCGTCGATTGCTTTCAGGCTTCAAGGTACAAAGAGCAATCGGGATGCAATCGGCGCCACGGTCACGATCCGGACGAGAGCCGGCTTGCTCACCCGCCCCATTCAAGCGGGATCGGGATTTCTCTCTCAACACAGCAAAGAGCTCTTCTTCGGTCTGGGAGATACCAGCGGCCCCGTAGACGCGTCGATCCGATGGCCCAGCGGCTTGCTGCAGGAATTCAAGAATCTTCCACTCAACCGTCGGATTTGGTTAGTTGAGGGGAGCAACGATTTCCGAAGCGAGCCCTTTGCGGCGACTGCACAAATTTCCGCCACACCGAGCAATGCGTCGCCCGAAGCCGACACCTTGCCGATAAACGTCGAGACCTGGCTTCTTGCGCCAATCGCAGCTCCTGACTTTTCGTTGCCCGATTCCAACGGAAAAACGGTTCGACTATCGGCCTTCTTTGAAAAAACGGTTCTTCTGAGCTTCTGGAACGAAATGTCTTTCAATGCACCGGGAATCGGCAAGACTTTCCTCGAGCATTCGGGGAATTGGGCGAAACAGGGGCTGCAATCGATTGTCATAAGCGTTAACCATGAACCGCCCCACCGAAACGGTGTTCAGAACCACCAGTTTCTTCTACTGGCAGCCACTGACGAAGTTGCTGCCGTTTACAACATCATTTACCGGCAAATCTACGACCGTCATCGCGATCTGACCCTTCCCGTAAGTTTTCTAATCAACACGCAGAGCGAGATCGTCAAGGTGTATCAAGGGCCGCTCGATCCCGGGCATGTCGAAGAAGATTTTCAAAACATTCCCAAAACTGACTCGGAGCGACTGGCCCGCGCCCTTCCTTTTCCCATCGGCAGGCAAACGCTAGCGGTAGGCAGAAACTATCTGTCCCTTGGCGCTCAGTTCTTTCAGCGCGGATACCTTGAGGAGGCTGAATCCGCGTTTCATCAGGCCTCGCGTGAAGACCCTCAGAGCGCAGAGGCAGTCTACGGCGTTGGCAGTGTTTTATTGAATCAAAACAAGAACCCCGAGGCCCAAGAGACGTTCGAACGCGCAATCAAACTGCAGGCCAGCTATCCAGATACGATCCCCGACTCCTGGAATAACCTCGGCGTGATTGCGACGAGAGAAGGACGAATCGACGATTCCATCTCATGTTTCAAGCAGGCGCTTCGCATCAATCCACGCCATCAGGCCGGTTTGGATAATCTCGGGAACGCATACCGCCTTCAGAAACAATGGAACGAGGCCCGAGAAGTTCTGCAGCGCGCAACGGAGCTTTCTCCCGACGATCCCGACGCGAACTATGGACTCGGAATGGTTTTTGCGCAGACCGGAGAAAACGACAAAGCGCTCGACCGTTTGCAGAAAGCGCTGCACAGCCGGCCGGATTATCCTGAGGCTCTAAATAATCTCGGCGTTCTTTATCTCGTCATGCAGCGCAGAAACGATGCCGTGGCCGCTTTTCAGAAGTGCATCGAGGTTGCACCCGCGTTCGATCAGGCCTATATCAATCTAGCTCGCGTGTTTGCCCTCGAGGGAACCCGCGATCAGGCTCGCAAGGTTCTCCTCGGTTTGCTCAAACAGCATCCCGACCACCCGCAGGCCATTCAGATGCTCGATCAACTACAGGAGTGATCACAACTGTCCGCGTCCCAGAGTCTGACTTTCTAGAACGCCCGCCCATCAATTTGACGCCGGAGTCTGTGCCTTCAACAAATCGACAAAAAGCTTGTAGAACCGACTTACATTCAAATCGGTCTGGATCTCAACTGGTGGGCCCGCGATCTTCGGCCTGTCCTGCTCTGACCAACTCAACGTGTCACCGTACGAGGCTCCGTGGTTCAAATCTACATCTAGATAACGCGTCTCCTTCGCCGTGATGATTTCAGGATCGACCCAGGCCGCCGCAGCCAGTTCATCCCACAAGTAGTTGTACTTTCCTCGCAGCTTTGCGTACGTGCCGATGTAGTGCGCCGCGGGCGAACTCCCGGCCTTGATCTGGTCGATCAACTCTCGTGTCATCCTGGTCTTCACCGAGATGTCGACGGTTGTGCACACCACCTTTTTCCACGGCGCCATGAGCACAATGTGCGCCGCCTCAGGATCGAACCAGAGGTTGAATTCGTGTCGCGGAGTATTTACAAATTCGGGATCATCGGTCACCGGATTCAGGCTTCCGCCCATCAGCACCAGTTCCTTCGCCAGCCTGGCGAATTCAGGATCGATCGTGATGGCAAGCGCCAAATTCGTCATCGGACCGCCCGCATAGATTGTGATCTCGTGCGGATACTTCCGCACCATGCGTATCAGGAAGTGAGCCGCATCCTCGTTCAGAGCCTTGGTTTTTGGCAGGCCTTCGGGCATCGTTCCCAATTGATCTGCCGGATGGAATAACCGTGGAGTCCACGCGCCGACCCATGGCACGGACCCATATTGCTGCTCCCACAATTCGGTCGAGATCTGCCGGCGGATCAGTGGATACTCTGCTCCGGCAGCCACGGGTATGTCCGTCCTCCCGATCAGTTCCAGCATGCGCAAAGTGTGCGCCGCCTCTTCCTTCAACCACTGGTCTCCCGTGACCACGGTAATGCCTAGCACATCAACTTGGGGAGACTGAATCAGCACCAGCATCGACTGTTGATCTGTTCCCGCCGGTCCGGCGGCATCTTGGTCGATGATGACCTTCCTCTTTTGGGCCTGCTGGGCCCATGACGAAGAGCAAGAAATCAGAACAACGAGCACGAACAATAGTGATCGGACAAGCCTCATCCCTTCCTCCACTAACTCCTCCTCGTTACCCAAGCACCCCACAGGTTGCGGCACTCTTGGGGCCCGTCTAGAATCGCGAACTGAGCCGCTTCACCTCTACGCTTCATTTCATGAGCTTCGATCATTCTCACCGGCGCACGGTTCGGGCTATCGCGGGTCGCTCGTTCCTGTTGTCGATCGCTTTTTGTTGCGCACTTCAGGCACGCGCACAAAAGGTCGCGGGAACCGCCTCATTGTACGGCACGGTCCGCGACCCTCAGGGCAAACCGATCGCCGCGGCAACCGTCCGCCTGCAGTTCACCCGAGACGTCAAGGCCGTCACAACAGAAACGAACGATCAAGGACAGTACCGTTTTGTCTGGTTGCCGTCCGGTGTCTACTCGCTCCAGGCAGCGAGTTCCGGGTACAAGAAGGCGGAAATCCCTTCCGTCTTCCTGTCCACCAGTGAGTCCAAAGCCTTCGATCTCACGCTTGAGCGTGATACCGCCACGTCAAGCGCTCCAGCCGCGCCTCAATTCTTCGATCCGCCGCAATTCACTGTTTCAGGCGTCACCGACACGACGAGCCTGGGCGGTCACGGGTCTGACACTGTGGTCCGAGCTCGAGATTCCATTGCTCGAGAGACCGCTTCTCTCGGCAAGCCTTCCCCGAATTCACCTTCGGAGGACGCGACAGAAGTATCTTTGCGGAAGCAGGCTGAGCGTGAGCCGGAAAACTTCGCAGCCATTCATACGCTAGGAGCAATTCTGTTGAAACACGGGAGAGAGCACGAAGCGATTTCGTTTCTGAAACACGCATCGGAACTCAATCCGGGTGACGAAGAAAATGGATTCGACCTCGCTCTCGCTTATTCGAGAATCGGTGACTATGCTCAGGCGCGCGCGATTACAGAGCCCATGCTCGCCCGCCGCGACACAGCTCCGCTGCACCATCTCGAGGCCGACATTCAGGAGAAATCTGGAAATTCGCTCGCAGCCGCCCTCGAATACCAGCGGGCCGCCCAGCTCGATCCCAGCGAACCAAATCTGTTTGATTGGGGTTCGGAGTTGCTCTTACACCACGCCCCGGAACCGGCCGAGCAGGTTTTCACAAATGGATCGAAACTCTATCCTGGGTCAACCCGAATGCTTATCGGACTCGGTGCCGCCGAGTTTGCCGCCGGGTCCACCGAAAAAGCCGTAGAGCAACTCTGCGCCGCCGCGGATCTGAACGTGAACGATCCCGCACCTTATTTGTTCCTGGGCAGGATTCAAAGTGCCGGCAACAGTTCTTCAGACGGCCTCATCGAGCGCCTGCGTCGCTTCGCAACTCTTCATCCCGACAATGCTCAGGCGAACTACTACTACGCCGTGGCTTTATGGAAGCGAAGCAAGAATCAAGGCACGCGCGAAGCCGATGCACAGATTGAATCCCTGCTGAATCGCGCCGTGCGATTGGATCCGAACCTCGCCGAAGCTTACCTCCAACTGGGGATCCTCCACTCAGAGGAGCGCAAACTCTCCAACGCAACTTCCGAATTCCAGCAGGCGGTCAAACTCTCGCCAAAATTAGAAGAAGCTCACTATCGCCTCGTACAGGTCTATCGGGAAACCGGACAGTCAGATCGAGCTAAGGCCGAGCTGCAGGTCTATCAGCAGCTGGAGCAGGAATCGGCTCAGAATGACGAACGCGAGCGCCACGAAATACAACAGTTTGTCTATACCCTGCGCGATCCGTCCTCAAGTCAGGCTCGTTAGCTTCTTCGCGTCCCGTATCCCGCCCGCTTGTGGCCAATTCGGGACAGTGTATAATCCCGCCCCGTGGATTCTGTGGGATGATTTCCTCCCAACCAAAACCCCTGCGAGGAACCATGTCAGACACAAGAGAAGAGGATTTCGCCAGTCGCGCAGCTACGTATTTCGTTTTCATTTTCCTGATAGGGGCCATTGTCGAGACTTTGCTGGCCACCTTTTTTCGATAGCGCTATCGATGAGTCCCACCGGACGCAGCGCTCCCTTCCCCGGAGACGCAGAGGGCTTTGTGTGGTTGCTGCCTGCCTGCGTTGCGGGCAGACGCTGTGTTAAACTCTTGGATTCATAATTGAGGGCGCATCCCGGAACTCCGATCCGCACATGCTTTTTTCCAAAGAATATGTGGGCTACTTGGCCCGCGAAGTTACCAGGAAATTGATCGCTGGCAAGATGATCGAGGCCACCGCTGTTCCCGCGGTCACCGAACGCGTGCACACCGCTCTCCTCGATGAACTTTCGCTCGAAGACCGCATCAATGATGAGGTGCGAGTCATCCTGGAAGCCTACTCCGAAGAAATGCGCAAGACTGGCGCGAATTATCAGGAGATGTTTCGCAAGGTGAAAAGCGAACTCGTCCGCAAATATAAGGCGGTTCTGTGAGGCTCAGCCGAGACAAAGTCAATGTACTGGCCCGGGCCGTGGCTGACGTGCTGAAACAGTTGGACGAAGTTGAGTTTATCGAAGATCCGAACACGATCCGCCAGGAGACTCGCAAGATCCTCGAAGAACTCCTCAACCAGGAAGAGAAAATCGACGTCGCCGCACGTCAGAAGATCGAGTCCCAGAAGCGGACCATCCTTGAAGGCTCCCAGGAGTGGGACATTCTCTACCGCAAGTACTACAACGAGGAAGTCAAGAAGCTCGGCGTCTAGCCCTGAACTGCCCGCCTCCCCAGAGTAAGCCCGCCGCTCTGCCCAAAAGCGCCTAAAGTTTCCAGAACTACAGCCGATAGAAGAAGTTGAGAGAGTACGGGTCCAAACATCGGAGGCCCGTGGGCCACAGATTAAAGTAATTTAACGAGCTGCCGATACTTGAATTGCAACAGCATTCAGGGCGAGGGAGCCAACGATGAGAATCGATTTCAATCCCGGAACACAAGCAGCACCGGAAACGACCTCCAGCCGTCCCCAGTCAGCGAGCGACGAACGAGCCTCCAGTTCCGCATTTGGCGAAGATCAGGCTCAGCTGTCTGGAGCCCACGTTCAGGTTCAGGCACTGGCCGCACAGGTATCACAAATGCCCGAAGTCCGCGAGGAACGGGTGCAGGCCTTGCGGCAGGCAGTAGCGAGTGGGACCTACCGGCCGAGCCCGCATCAAGTCGCAAGCTCAATGATTTCGCACATGGTTAGCCGGTAGCCGCCTTTTTGAGGGCTCGGCGAGGGAGTCAACCGCATGGCCAGTGACAACCTATCGACCGATCGACTGCCGGAAATCCTCCCGCCGGCATCCTCCGTTCCGGCGCCTCAACGGAAGTCACCCGAACGGGATATGGAAAGTGGCTCCCGCCGGCGTAATCCTCCCGACGAATCACGCCAGGACGACTCCAGCGGCGAAATGGCCGACGTTCCCAACCATGAGTTAGACCGCTTGGTTTGAGCCATGGACCCAACCACCCTTGCCGCCCCGACTTCCAACGACGACATCCTGTCCCTCCTCTTGGAACTGGAGGCAAGTCTTTCCAGCGATCAAAACGTGATCCTCGCGGGCTCCATCCAGGCTCTCGAACAGACCTTCGCTGAGCAGGCCGCGCTCCAGAAAAAGCTCGCTGCGTTGCTTGTCTCGATCGTTAATTTGCCTGGGGTAACCCTGGCAACCTCACAAGCCGCTGCCCGCGTATTGCATTTGGGGCGGGTACAGCTGGCGCTCGTGACGCGCGCTCGGCGGCATCTCGCAGCCATCGCCAATCTCGCCGGAGCGAGCCGTGGCTATGCGCTCGCCGCCTCTGGCGCAACCTGTAACGCGGTTCCCATCGATGCAGCCAAGGGAGAATTTCTTTGTCGAGCCTGAACACAGGTCTTGCCATCGCCCTCAGCGGGCTCACTGCCGACCAGGGCGCGCTCGAAGCCACCAGCAATAATGTCGCCAACGTCGATACGCCGGGATATTCCCGCGAAGAGCCCATCCTGCAAACCACCGACCCGGTCTTGATCGGGCCGCTAACGTTCGGCACGGGTGTCACTCTGCAGAGTATCCAGAGCGCGCGGGATCCCATTCTGGAATCCCGCATTCAGCAGGAAACCCAGTCACAAGGCCAACTCGACGCCATGGTCTCTGCTCTTTCGCAACTGCAAGTCAGTTTCACCAGCAGTTCCGGCGACATCGGAACGGCGATCTCGAATTTCTTCGACAGCGTGAACCAGCTTTCTACCAGCCCCTCGGACCTTTCCTTGCGACAGAATCTACTTACGGCGGCGAACGATCTGGCCGACTCGTTTAACACGACTGCGAATCGCCTGACCTCTCAGCAGAGCAACCTGAACGCTAGCGTGGAACAAGCGGTCTCTCAGGTGAACCAGCTCACTCAGCAGATCGCGCAATTGAATCAGCAAATCAGCAGCATTCAGAATGTCGGCGAAAGTGCTGGTTCCTTCATCGACCAGCGAACTCAATTGATCGATCAACTCTCCTCGCTGGTCGACGTCTCAGTCATTCCGAGCGACAATTCCCTGACGCTCACCACCGCTTCCGGAACGCCGCTGGTCGCTGGACAGCAAAGCTTCCAGCTTAGGACCCAGCCTGACGCTTCCGGCGCGCAGCAGATTTTTTCCGGAAGCAGTGACATCACCTCCACGATCGTCTCCGGGCAATTGGGAGGCTTGCTCCAAATCCGCGACCAGCAGATCCCATCTCTGCAAAACCAGCTCGACACATTGGCTTCCTCGCTGGCCACGCAGTTGAATAGCGTTCAGACTGCCGGGTATGACCTGAACGGCAACCCCACAACCAATACGCCCCTGTTCAATGCTCCGCCGGAAACGGGAGCTGCCGCGAGCCTTTCGGTCGCCATCACCGATCCTGCGTTGGTCGCGGCCAGTTCCGACGGAACCGCCGGTGACAACGCCAACGCAGAAGCGATGTACGCTTTGCGAAACCAAAGCTTCATCCAGGGGCAAACCCCATCGGGCTACTACTCCGGCATCGTTTTCAATGTTGGCAACGCTGCGTCCAGCGCGAACGCTGAACAAAGCGCTTCCAATCTGGTTTTGCAGCAATTGAACGATCAACGCTCGTCCGTATCAGGAGTTTCGCTCGACGAAGAGGCGGCTAATTTGGTGCGCTATCAGCAGGCCTATGCAGCATCGGCACAGGTGATTTCGACGATCAACAGCATGATGCAGACCGTGATCAACATGAAGAGCTCCTAATCCTATGCGTGTTAATCCCAATCCGCTTCCCGATCTGCTGGCGGCTCTTGCCCAAAACCAGCAGCAAATTAATACCGACCTCAATCAGATCGCTTCGGGTCAAAGTGTCAGCCAGCCCTCGGACAATCCCGCAGGCGCCGCCATCCTGACCAGAAATGCAGACCAAACTTCGGAGGCTGATCAGTTCTTGCGTAGCATTGGCAGCGTGCAGGGCGAGATGCAGAATGCTGACTCGGCGCTGAACTCGGTAGTAACCGCCCTCCAGCGCGCCATCAGCCTCGGCACAGAGGGCGCCAATGGCACCGTCAACAGTTCCGACCGGCAGGCGTTGGCGACTGAGGTACAAGGCATTCAATCGCAGTTGCTCAACCTCGCCAACCTTTCTTACCAGGGAAACTTCGTCTTCGCCGGAACAGCCACACAAACAGCCCCCTACGTCTCAGGCGCGTCTGGCATCAGTTATGTGGGCAACGACAATGCCAACAACGTTACCGTCGGCGATCACCTGACCGCGCAGACCAATCTACCAGGCTCACAGCTATTCTCTGCCTCCGGACATGACATGTTTCAAGCGGTTCAGGATCTCATCAACAACCTCCAAAGCGGATCGAACATCGATACGGCCGTCAACGAAGTCAGTGATGCCTACAGTTTCGTGAATGCGCAGCGCGTTTTCTATGGCAACTCCATTAACCAGCTGAATGCACAGCAAACATTTCTTAACAATGAGACCACTCAGCTGGCGCAACAGCAGAGTACCGTTGGAGGAGCTGATCTCTCAAAGGTCATCAGCAACCTGGTAAGCGCCGAGACGTCGCGGCAGGCTTCCCTTGAAGCCGTAGCCGATACCCAGAAGAACAACTTGTTCGACTATTTGAAGTAGCGTGCCATCGCAGGCTAGAGAGTCTCGCGAGAGCGGCGGGCCCACTCCAACGCCGATGCCACCCGGGAGCGCTCCCGTTCGATCCGTGCGCGCTCCTCGAGCAGTGTGGCCTGGACTGCGGGCAATAAGTCGCGAAGTCGCTCGATCAATTGGCGGTACGTACTCAGTTCTTCCTCAAGTTCCGGCTCGCGTGGCGGCGGCAGCGTTCGCAACCAGGCACCATTCGACCGCAGTTCGCTAAGGAGCGCGTCAATCTCTTGTGGGCGCGCGGGATGCGGATGCGGCAAGCTCAGCTCGGCCGCGAGCCCTTCAATCCGCCGATGCAGGCGTTCATTCGAGTCGCGCAAATGCTGGGCTGGCGGCTGTGCCAACATCATGCGCTCCAATCCGAGACCGTGCGCTCTCTACTCTCGGGACGATCCGTCTCGGGACGCGACGTCTCGGGCGCGATCACTCTGGTCGCACGCTCCAATTCATCCCAGGCCTCCCGCACGAGCACGAGGTGCGAAATCTGTTGCTCCAGGACGGAAGCAGACTGGTGGAATTGCGCTTCCAGCAGGCCGCAGCGGAGCTGGCGATAAAACTTCTCCAGGTTGGCCGCTACCTGTCCGCCCTGCACCTTGTCGAGCGTGGATTCGAGATAGCCGATTACGAGAATTGCGTGGTTCATCCAGCGAGTGCGTTCCTCGATGTCCCGTCGTTCCAGCGCCCGCTGGGCCCGCCGTAAATCCTCGATCGCCTGCTCGTAGAGCAGGCTGACCAGCCGCAGCGGGCTCGCTCCCGCTGCTGCCGCCTCGCGATAGGACAATCGGGGATCCATGAATCACAACCCGGAAGTGAGCGTTGGATTTGACGACGAACTGGTACTGCTGTTGCCCGTGCCCATCGTCGCCAGCGTTTCGGTCACCTGCTGAAGCAGAAGCGGATACGACTGAAGCGACGCGTTGACCTGGCTGAACTCGTTGGTCAGCTGCGTCTGTTCGGCCTGGAGTTGGGTCTGGAAGTTGTTGATGTCGTCAGACAGGCTTTTTTGCTGGGTCTTATTTTCGCTGAGATCGACGTTGAGTACGCCTATAGTCGGATCCGTCAGGTTCGTCAGATCATTGTTGAAGTTGTTGGCAAATCCGGTTGAGCTTGCGTTCTGAAAGAAGTTCAGGAATGCTCCCGGACTCGATGTCAGGACCTGCTGGAGCGACTGGCCCGCGGGGTTTGTGCCTACGGTCAGCGTGCCGTCATCGTTCATGTTGATGCCCAGCGCCGCCAGGTTCACGAGGCCGCTGTTGCCCGCTACCGAGTAATTGACATCGTTCAACAAGCTCGTCTGCAGGGAGCGCAGGCTCGAATCCGACCCCAGGGGGCCTTGCGTGTTCGTCGCCGCGTTCACGGTAAATTGCTGATTGATATCATTGACCACCTGGTTATAGGCGGACACGAAATTGGTCACCGCAGCCGCCGCCTTCGTCGCATCCGCGCCGACGCTGAGTTCGACGGTGCTGCCTGGTTGCGCTCCAACCAGGTTCAAATTCACGCCGGCGATAGCGCCGGAAATCGTATTGCTTGCGCTCGAATACGGGATGCCATCGATGGTTAACGCGGCGTTAGCTCCCCCACTCGGCGGGTTGAAAACCAGGCTGGTGTTGTTGCTCGAAATTGCCAGCGCATTTGCTGCGCCAGTCGATTGGCTCACCAGCGCCAGCCGCGAGCCTGAGGCATCCGTCACCACGCTCGCGCTCACTCCCAAGTTCTGGGTATTGATATAGGCGGATAGCGAGGTCAGCGTGTCATTGCTGCCGGGCGTAATCATGATCTGGTGCATCATCCCGGCGCTGCCTCCGACCTGCAGGTCGATCTCGCCGCTGCTCGAACCGCTCGGCAGAATGGAAACTCCCGCCCCTCCGGCAACTGTATTGCTGTAGACCACCCCAGGCGTTGCGAGCGAAGAAACCACGATCTGATGGGTCGCCGCCGCCGCGGTCGAGTCGGCAGTTGCCGTCAGGATGCTGGAATCCGACGAGTTGGCGGCAATCGAGGTCAGCGCGCCCAAAGGGTCCGAGAGCGCCTGTACCGCTGTCGCCAGCTGACTCAGGTCGCTGTTCACCGAGCCTAGAGCGCCAGCCTGGGTCTCAAGGTTGGATTGCTCGCTCTCCCACTCCGTTAGCTGTCCGCTGCTTTGGCTGAGAACCTGCTGTACCAGGGAGCTCACATCGATTCCCTGCCCGCTTAAGAGGCTGGATGGATTCAGGCTAATTCCCACCGGCTTTTTCTCCTTTTCTCCTCAAGGACGCACTCTCGGCGCCATTTCCCGGTCCCGCATCAGCGCCAAGATCCTGCTCGATCGATCGCTCGAGGTCGAGCACCTGCGAACTTGGAACCTGCAGGATCACGTCTCCGTGTCCGTCTAAGTACCGGATCACAATTTCTCCGTTGAAACCGTTCTGCCGCTGCACCTGGACTTCATCTTCCGGGGTGGAAATGGACGAATCCGGAACCGAAGGGGGTGCGGGAGTTTGTTTTTGGGAAGGTCCCGAATCGGGCGCAGGAACCTCCCATTTTCCCGCTGCAACTCCGCCTGGGATCGGACCGGTATGCAAGTCTGCCAATTCTGGTACGGAAGGTCCGCCACTTTGTACCGGATTGATGCTCATATGGAAGCACTCCGGGATAAACAATGGGAGGCGGTTGCCCGCCTCCCATCGCTACTAACCCTTATTGCAACAGTTTCAAAACAAGCTGCTGTTGCTGGTTGGCCTGGGCCAGAGAGGAGATGCCCGTCTGCTCCAGGATCGAGTACTTGGTCAGGTTCGCTACCGCGGACGGAATGTCGGCCGCTGTAATGCCGTTTTCAGCCGAGGTCAGGTTCTGCACCTGGTTGTTGATGACGTTGCTGGCGCTCTGCAGCCGGTTCACCGCTGCGCCAATCTGGCCGCGCAGAGCCGCTACGCCGGCAATCGCGTTGTTAATGTCAGTCAGCGCAGTCTGCGCCGTCGCCTGCGTGCTCAGGTTGTCGCCCGTCAGGCTGATTCCGTTGATGTTCCCCGCGCTCAACGAGTTGAGGGTAACGCCAATCTGGCTACTGCCCGCAGTCGTCGAATCGCTGAGGTATACGTTCATGGTGTTGCTGCCGGTTGTATTGGTGGTCGCAGTTGGAGCCGCTCCCGCCAACTTGAACGTTCCGGTGGTGTAGTCCGTCGTCAACTCGGAAGCCGCACCCGTGGAGCGGTTCTGAGTGTCGGTAATCATCAGCTGGCCGTTTGCATTGAGCGTGGCAATCAGCCCGGTGTTCGAGTTGTTGATGTCATTGATCACTGCGCCAACGGTTGTATCCGAAGCGCTGGTCGTATAGAGAGTTGCCCCCGCTGTATCCTTGATCGCCAGCGTGCCCGATACGGCCGAAGTGTTGGTGAGCGTTCCGGAGGTCAAATAAGCCTGGTTGTAGTCGGTGCCTGAGCTCGTGAAGACCTGTGCGCCGTTGTAGGTGGTGTTGGTGCCGATGCGGGAGATTTCTGCCTGGATCTGCGAGAACTCCGACTGCAGTGCTAACCGCTGCGAGTCCGACACGGTTCCCGTCGAGGATTCAGTGGCCAGGGTGACGGCGCGGTTCAGCAGGGTTGTTACCTGCGCCAGCGCGCCATCGGCCACTTGCAGTTCGCCGACGCCATCATTCGCATTGCGTGCCGACTGCGTCAGGGCTGTTATATTGGCTTGCAGGCCGTTGGCGATTGCCAGTCCAGCAGCATCGTCGGCGCCGCTGTTGATTCGCGAGCCCGATGACAGCTGGTACAGCGTGCTCTGCAAGCTGTTGTTTGTGATGGACAACTGGTTCTCTGCCGAGAGAGATGCGATATTGTTCAGGATTCCAATGGGCATTGTGAGTAGCTCCTTACCTTCGATTTAGTTCGGTTTTCCTGAGTTCTTTCTCAGGAGTGTTCGCGAGGAGCTTTCGTCCTCACCCGCCCTCGCGGAACCCCGAATTTCTTTCCTGTCCATCGGCAGGCCAGCTTCCCCCTTTAGCAAATTTCACGCCTCTCATCGTTCCCAACGTGACCCTTGGTAACCATGCCCTCCCTCTCCCTCCTCACGCTTCTCCCCCCTTCGCCGATTCTTCCGTCATGAGCCCGTGCGCTCCGATCCCTACACCCTGGAGTCCGGAATGATTCAACTCACTCGCTTGAATAACCAGCCCCTCATGGTGAACTCGGACCTCATCAAGTTTGTCGAGCAATCCCCGGACACGCTCGTAACCCTGATCACAGGAGAAAAGATCGTGGTGCTCGAAAAGTCCGCCGAGGTCCTCGCGCGCGTTATTGCATTCCGCCGCTCGGTGTTGCAAGGCCTCTCCCTCACATGGGATCCGTCGTCGCAGCATCTTTCAGTCGCGGGATCGACTGATTCCACCGCCGGACCAAAGGAGAGGTGATGCGGTTGGATAAGTCCAGCTTCCTGGGTATTGCCCTTGCCCTGGGCGGCATCATTACCGGCCTCCTGCTCGAGGGCGGGAACCTGCGCCAGATTCTGCAACCCACGGCCGCGATGATCGTCTTCGGCGGCACGCTCGGCGCGGTCATGCTGCAATTTCCGCTCTCGGTTGTGCTCCAAGCCCTCCGCCGCCTCGGTTCAGTCTTTCTTGGGCCGAAGGGTAATCCGAACCTCACGATCCAAAGGCTGGTGCGATTTGCCCAGAAGGCTCGCCGCGATGGCATCGTGTCCCTCGATTCCGACCTGGCCGAGATCTCCGACCCTTTCCTCCGTAAATCCCTCACCCTGGCAGTGGATGGCACAGAACCGCAGGAACTGCGCCGGATCATGGAACTCGAGTTGAATAATCAGGCCGAATACGAAGAACAAGTTCCCCAGGTTTTCGAGTCGGCTGGGGGCTTTGCCCCAACTATCGGGATCATCGGAGCAGTGCTCGGCCTCATCCAGGTCATGCAGCATCTCGACAAGATCGATGAAGTGGGAAAGGGCATCGCCGTTGCCTTTGTCGCGACCATCTATGGAGTCGGATCGGCCAACCTCCTCTATCTGCCAATCGCCGGCAAGATGAAGCTGCGCATCCGCGATGAGCAGATCACCCGTGAGATGACTCTCGAAGGCGTTACTTCCATTCTCGAAGGCATGAATCCCCGCATGCTGGAGACGAAGCTGCTCGGCTTCCTGGTGTCGGCGCGCGACTCGAAGACTCGCCCGGCTGCCGAGGACTTGCCGTGAGCCGACGCAAGCGTCCTCGCGGACACACGAATCACGAGCGTTGGCTGGTTTCTTACGCCGATTTCATCACTCTGCTCTTCGCGTTCTTCGTCGTTCTCTACGCGTCCGCGCAGGTCGACCAACGCAAGATCGGGCGCCTGGCAGTGGCCATTCAAGTCGCTTTCCAGGAGCTGGGCGTGTTCTCTTCCTCCGGTTCGCCTGTTCCCGCGCCAGCCAGCCAGCCCACTCCTCAGGAAATTGAAGCGGCGCGGCGCACCGTGGAACTCGCACGCCTTCCCCCTCCCGCACAGTCCTTACCAGCCTCCAATGACGAAGCCGACCTGTCGGCCCTGCAGAACGAATTGCAGCAGGCGCTCGCTCACGAAATCGCCGAGCATGCCGTGGCACTTCACCGCGAGGTCGACGGACTCGTCATTAGCCTCCGCGAATTTGCTTTCTTCGACAGTGCCTCCGACGCACTCAAGCCTTCTGCTCTCCCCGCCCTCGATCGCATCGCTTCCATACTCGCAGCCCGCCAGTGCCGGGTTCGCGTCGAAGGACACACCGACAATATTCCCGTTCACACCGCGCAATGGGCTTCGAACTGGGAGCTATCAACGGCCCGCTCGACTGGAATCGTTCGTCTTCTCATCCAGCGTAACGGCTTCACGCCAGATCGCCTTTCGGCTGCCGGATACGCCCAGTACCATCCCATCGCCAGCAACGAGACGGCTCAGGGGCGGGCACAGAACCGCCGTGTGGACCTCGTTGTCGTCAGCCAGCACATCTCCGTTGTAAATCCGGCTAGTTCCTCGAAGCCTTCGCCCGCACTTCCTTGAGCGCGCTCTCGTAAAGTCGCCCACCTCGAGTGCCGATAAAGTGAGTGGCTACTCCGATGACCGCCGCTGCGTTGCAGACTGCTCTTGCTCTGGAAGGACCGCCCGATCCCGAACTGGTACGTATCCGCGACCTCGTCTATCAGGTCGCTGGAATTTTCCATCCTGACAACAAGCTTGGCCTGCTTCTCGACCGCTGCCAGCGGCGGATGAACAATGTCAAGGCAGCGACGCTTCGTGAATACTTCGAGTGCCTGACGATTCGGCCCATACGGCAGCCGGAGATGACCGCGCTGCTGAATGAAATCACGATTGGCGAAACCTGTTTCTTTCGCAATCCCGCCCAACTGAGCGCTCTCGCTCGCATCGTGCTTCCAAAGATCATTGCCACCAAGCAACACCTTCCCGTACACCGCTTGCGGATCTGGAGCGCCGGGTGTTCCACCGGGGAGGAACCCTACACGCTCAGCATCGTTATCTCCGAACAGTCATCGGCTTTCCAGGATTGGACCCTCGAGCTGATAGCCACTGATCTGAATGAACTCTCCCTCGATCACGCCCGGAAAGGCGTGTACGGCGCCAACAGCACCCGCAAGCTCGATACCTGCACCATTAAGAAATATTTCGTTCCCCTCGGCTCAGAGCTGCAAATTCGCCCCTCGGTTCGCACCAACATCAATTTCAGCCGTCTGAATCTCTCCCAGGACGCGCCGATGACCGCGATGAGAGGTTTCGATGTGATCTTCTGCTGCAATGTGCTGATCTACTTCGACCTCGCTTCGAAGCAGAGGGTGATCCAGCACTTCCGGAATGCGCTCCTGCCCCATGGATACCTCTTCCTGGGCCAGTCTGAATCTCTTTATCGCGTCAGCGACGATTTCCGTTTGGCTCACTTTCCCGGCGCCACCGCTTATGTGAAGCGAGACCACTTGGAACAGGAGAAAAGTCTTCATGAGTAATGCGGCCGCTAAAGCAACCTTGCTCAAGAAACTGGAGGATCTCCACCAGATTCCTACCATTCCCGCGGTCCTGGCGCCATTGCTTCGCTACCTGCAGCAGCCCATGGAGCAACTCGACGTTCACCGCGTCACTGATTTGATCGCTCAGGACAAAGCTCTCACCGCGCAGTGCCTGCAGATGGCAAACAGCCCGCTGTTTGGACGATGGCAAAAAGTGGAGAGTGTCCGCGGCGCAATCATGGGGCTCGGGTTTCAGCGCGTCAGTGACATCGCGATGTCCTGCACAGTTCTGAACATGGTGCCCAGGGATGCCGGCATCGATCCCACGGCGTTTTGGGAGCATGCTCTTGGCTGCGCTCTTGTATGCAGGCATCTCGCCCGCAAGATCATCTTCCAGGATCCGGGCAAAGCATACCTGGCTGGGCTGCTTCACGACATCGGCATCATCGTGAACCTCTGGCTGCTGCCCAAGGAGTTCCGGGCGGCCTTCGATTTCGCCAAGGCTGAAGGCATCCCTCTCTACGAGGCCGAGCAGAACATCCTCGGCTTCTCGCATTGCGAGAGCGGCAAACTTCTCGCCGAGCGATGGGAGCTTGCTCCGGATCTAACCGAGGCTGTCGCCTTTCATCACAGCCCGGCTGAATCCCTCAACCATGCCGATCTGGTCGCGATCGTCGAACTCAGTGACCTGCTGTGCCGAATGAGTGGACTCAACCACGGATACATCGAGAAGCGCGAAGTGAACTTGGTAGGCGGAGCCAGTTTCGCCACGCTTTCCGCGCATTACGAAGCCCTGCGTGAATTTGATTGGGCTCGCCTCACCTTCGAATTGGATTCCTATATGGACGAGGTGCACTCTCTCGTCCGCGCCATCTACCGCTCATGAATCTCGCTACCCCAGTTCCATCCTGCACGCGCGTCCTGATCGTCGACGACAGCGCGTTCATGCGCACTGCCCTTTCGCGGATGATCAACTGCGAGCCTTCCTTCGAAGTAGTCGGCACCGCCTGGAGCGGCTCCGACGCCCTGCACAAAATCCCGTTGCTCGATCCCAATGTCGTGACTCTCGATCTGCAGATGCAAGGCCTCGATGGTCTCGACACCTTACGCCAGATCATGAGCCATTTTCCGCGGCCCGTGATCGTCGTCAGCGCTACCGCCGCAGACCAGGCTGAGGTCACCATGCAGGCTCTCAGTCTTGGCGCCTTCGACTATGTTCCTAAACAGCTGTCATCCACCAGCCTCGAGATTTCTCACATCCAGGTCGACCTGATGGCGAAACTTTCCGCTGCCGCAGAGTCATGCCGGCCATCGGCCTCCGTAATCCGCGGCAAGCCAGTCCGCTCAATCGCAGGGCAAGGCCGAACCGCCCCATCTCTCCTTCCAAACATCATCGGCATGGGCGCCTCCACGGGCGGGCCCAGAGCTTTGGAGCAGATCCTCGCTGCTCTGCCTCGGGACCTTCAGGTCCCTATCGCTATCGTTCAGCACATGCCGATTGGCTTCACCGCGACGTTCGCGCGCCGTTTGGATTCCATCTGCAAGCTCGCGGTCCATGAGGCCGTCCACGGAGAAAGACTCCAACCTGGCGTCGTTTACCTTGCTCCGGCGGGCGCGCATATGCTCGTCGAGCGCTCGTCCCGCTCTCATGCTTTTGTCTCGCTCACAGCGCAGCCTTCGGATGCACCTCACCGCCCCTCAATCGATGTATTGATGAAGTCGATCGCTGCCTCCTTCGGCGAGCGAGGATTAGGAATCATCCTGAGTGGTATGGGATCCGACGGCGCCGAAGGCATGAAGTCGATCTACCAGGCTGGTGGACTGACCATTGGGCAGGATGAAGCGAGTTGCGTCGTCTACGGAATGCCACGGGCTTGTGCCGAACTTGGGGTCCTGCACCGAAGCGTTCCCCTTCCGCTCATCTCCGCGCAGATCCTCACTGCGACGCAATACCGCAAACGCGCCTGAAACTCTGGATTATTTCGGACTGGTCAGAATTGTCTGATATGGGTCCAGAACAATCTTGTGCACTCCGCTAGGCGCCGTCAGATGGAAATTTGATTCTGTTCCGTCGGCAAACACGCGGCCCAAAAATATGTTGGACCGGCCAGCCCCCACGCCGTACACGGGAACCGATGTCACCAGGTCGTTCGGAGCATCGGTCTGAAGAATTGTTCCAGTGACCACCAATGAACTTCCCTTGGGATTGATATGCACTGATCTTAACTCGAGCTTGGGCACAGCCGTCCCGTTGACCCACCCGTCGAGAAACCAGTCCAGTGAGCGCCGCCCCTCGTACATCAACGACGGCGGTAAATCCGCCGTAAATGCATCCAGCAGATCTACCGTCGAGATCGAACGCCCCTCATACTGCTCCCGAACTTTTTTAAGTCCGCGCACAAATGGTTCTTCCGTGCCCGAGCGCGCCTTGCCGCCTTTTTGTTGCGCCTCCGCATCGCGCAACATCGTGCGCAGCATATGAAACAGCCATGTCGCCCGCCCGTAGCTGATCGCCTCGTAGCCTTGCGGAAAACGCGACGACAACAAACGTCCGCCCAGCGTCACAGGGCCGGCGTCCTTCGGCGCGACCCCATCTTTATTTTGCTTTACCAGGTCCTGACGGTATTTCTCCATGATCTGACGGAAGCTCGCCGGATCTTTCTCCTGCAGCATCATCATCGCGGAGTAATTCGCCAACCCCTCCGACAGCCACTGGTCGCGGTATGTGCTCCACGTAATCAGATCGCCCCACCATTGATGAGCCGTCTCGTGCGCTGGAAGTATTGTCTGAAGAGCCATCTGGTAGGGCTGCAGATGCAAGTCTTCCCTCTCTTCTGCGTTCAGAAACGCATATGAGGACAAGAAGATCAATCCGGGCCATCCCTGGCTCTCATGACCCGGCATTTGGGCCAGTGCAAGCTGCCCATACGGATAAGGACCGAACCTCTCGCTGTAGTAGCGGATCGCCTGCGCGGCCGATTCTGCCACGGTCGCCTCATTTTTCGCAGGTGAGGGGCGCCGCGGGACGTCAAAGTCTCTATTCCGCAAAGTATCCGAAGGATCTACTACCTTCACTCCCGGTGTCGGGAAATTTTTTTCGACTCCCGCCGTAGCGTAAATCTCGACCGTAACGTTCCCCGCTTGCGTTTTCGCTAGCTTATATTTGCCCAGATCAAAGCCTGCCACGGGTATCGTACGATCTGACACCCAGCGCGAGCTTTGCAGCCCGTTCGCTGTCGTGGAACTTGCGGTCAGCTTTCCTGTCGCCACCAGCGTCCATCCCTGCGGATATTCGAAGGAAAGATCGAAGTTCGCCATCATTAAACCGCGATTCGGATACCAGGTCCCTCGTTCTCCTACGTAGAGAAGGCCCGCTCCGGCTTCGGCCAGAACTTCTCCCCCATAGACAAATTCAAGCTCCATCCGTTGCCCAGCCTTTGCCGCCTGCGGAAGCATCACGGCAACAATGTCGTTTCCTCGCTGGGAGAGCTGCGTGCCCTCAACGGCCGGGTTATGAACGAACTCCACCGGCTGCCCATCGAGCGTAACGCTTTCAACCTGCAAGAACCGCGACAGCTCGAACAACAATAATCGCGACCCACCCTCGTTTGCCTGCACTTCCAACTCCGCTCGGGAGTGGATTCTCTTGGGAAGCTGGACTTCGGTACTGATTTTGTACCGGCGAATATTCACCCAATCCTTATGAAGCGGACGCGCTTTGGGTGCAATCCCGCCGTTCGCGCTGGCCGGCATGAACGACGACCACACGTCGTAATAGATCACGCCGCCTTCTGCGGATCGGGTCTGTCCCGCCTCGATTTGTTCTGCGGCCAGGGAATCGAAGTCCACGTCAAAGACACCAAGCTTGGTCCCCTGCAACCGCGCATGCAGAAATCGATCGCGATTCTTGTCCTGGCTTCCAACGGCCTCCGTCGCTCCGCCTCCCTCAACGGGCAACAACGAGCTGAAGCTCATCAGCAATCGCATGGCGTCAACGCCGGCCAGATTTCGCGCCGTCGGGTCCCAGCGCTGCACGAATTCCTGCTTGTCGCCGGTCTCGCGTAGATCCGGACGAAGTTCGCTCCAAACATCGTCATTAAACCGGAAATACGCCGTTGCGAAATGCTCCTCCAAAATCGCCATTCCGGTGAACAAGCTCATCGACCGCCGTTCCACATCATTCGGAGGCGCCAGCAGTACTTCGCCATCCCCCTCGAAAAAAGCGCCTGTGATACGACCCATCACGTCTTGCGTGAAGGCGATCTTCCCATCCTCGAGCGAAATGTGGACCGAGGACCGCTCTAGCGATGCTCCTCGAACCTGGTATACGCGCGTCGCATCCAGCCCAACATGCCCCAATTGCAGGTACAACGCTTCGGCAGGTTTCTGCGGAGGACCGTCACCCCATGCCCAGCAACTGAGCAGTGAGCAAAGCGCCATCCAAAGCCCGAGTCGACATCCTAAGTCGCTCATTTCAGTGGTACCTTCGTCACCTGTGGAACCCCTTCCCCATTGCTAGAATGCGCCTGAATGCGGTCACGTGTCATCCTTCTGTCGCTGGTGTCGCTCGCGCTCTCGGGCGCGGGCGCCCTGGCTGACACTATCCATCTCAAGAATGGGCGCACCATCGTTGTCGATAGCGTCCGCGAAAACGGCAACCACTACGAATATGAAGTAGGAGACGACTCCTACGCCATCCCGAAGTCGCTTGTCGATCACATCGACGCCGGGGGCATGCCCGCGCACGCAGGTTCCGGCGCCGCCAAGGTCGCGGATCTTCCCACATTCACCCCCGCCGATACCCTGGCCAACGAAAGCAGCGTCTTCGTTGAGATCGTGAAAGACGGCAAGGTCGATTCCGATGTTCTATCCGCCATCGAGTCCAAGGGAAACGCCGAGCTAAGTGCAACCGCCAACTTCATCGCCGGAAAATTCGAATTCGAGCACGGCAACATCGCCAAGGCTCAGCGGTACTTTGAAGGCGCTCTGCGCTTCCAGCCTGACAACTCCACGATTCTCGTCTACTACGCCGCTCTGTTGGTCCGAACCGGCAACGCAGCCCAGGCTCTCTCTTACGCACAGCGGGCGGTCCACGCCGCGCCCCAATCTCCCGACGCCTACACGATGCTCGGCTACACTCAGTTCGCCTCCGATCACACCAAGGAGGCGGCGGACTCCTGGAAACGTTCGCTCGCTCTGCGCCCCGATCCTGCCGTGCGTCAACTGCTGGCTAAGGCGGAGCGGGAACAGACCGTCGAGTCCGAATTTTCTCAGGGAGAAAGCAGCCATTTTACGCTGCACTACGAAGGCAAGCACACCTCCGAGGCCCTCCGCTCCCAGATCCTCCAGGCCCTCGAGTCCGACTATGACGATCTCTCGCGCGACCTCGGCAACCCGGCCCGCGACAACATCCTGGTCACGCTCTATACCGAGCAAGCGTTCTTCGATGTGACTCACGCGCCTACGTGGTCCGGCGCGATCAATGATGGTAAGCTCCGCATTCCGGTGAGCGGCCTGAATTCAGTCACGCCAGAACTGGCCCGCGTTCTCAAGCATGAACTCGCGCACTCGTTTATCAACCAGCTCTCGGGCGGACGCTGCCCCGGATGGCTGCACGAGGGCATCGCACAATTTCTCGAGCCAAAAAGCCTGGGTAGCCAGGGCCGCCAGCTTGCAATTCTGTTCAAGTCACAGCAGAACATACCGATCAACGCTCTCGAGGGAAGTTTCGCCGGATTCAACACGACTCAGGCCTATGTGGCTTACGCCGAATCCCTCGCGGCCGTGACCTATATCAACGAGACCTATGGGATGAGCGATATCCAGCGCATCCTCCAGCGCCTGAGCGAGGGCAATTCCACCGAGTCCGCCCTGCGTAGCACCATCCACTCCGACTACGGTCAGCTTGAGACCGATCTGGCCAAGTATCTTGCTGAGCACTTTGGCGGATAGCGTCAGCTCGGCTACTGTGCGGTAAGCCATATCTTTGCGGTCCGCTTCTCGCTGTGTTACGTTGCCTTCATTCACGTGCTCATGGGCTCCATCTTTCAATCCAGTTCGGATGAATCTCCTTCGGCAGTCGAGCCGGTCCCAACCCTTTTCCCGACCATGGAAGGAGCCGAAATCGCCGCCTCTTTCGTCGGCAAGCGCGTAGCTGGCGACTTTTACGATTCCTTCCGCGTCAGCTCCGAGCGCATCCTGTTCGGGCTCCTCGACGTGGCCGGACGCCGCGAAGAAAATCGCGGCATTCTTGCCCTCGCCCAGCGCATCTTCCGCGGCGTTGGCGCACAGCTGTTCTCGAAGCTCGACATCAACGAATCCGACGCCATGACCCAACTCTGTCTGGCTCTCAACCGTGGGCTCATCGGCGACTCGAAGCGCGTGCATCCTTGCCCGGCCTTCATTGCGTGTTACCACGAAAAATTCGGAACCCTCTGCTATACCAATGCTGGACACACTTCTGCCTTGCTGCACGACCATACCGGAACCTCGGAGCTCGCCTCGACGGGCTTGCCTTTGGGACTTTTTTCCCATGCCACCTGCGACAGCCCTACCGTCGGAGTGGAATCGGGCGCCGCTTTGCTGCTCGTTTCCCGTGGGGTCGTCGAGTGCGGGCTCGGCGATAATCGCCCCGAACAGGAGTTCGGCCTCGATCGCGTAAAACAGCTGCTGCAGCAATCCGGCTCGCGCCATGCCCAGGATCTCTGCTCTTCGATCCTCAGCGCTTCCAGCGCCGGCTGCTCCCAGTTCGTTACCAGTGAGGATCTTACGGCTCTCGCTCTGGTCCGCGATCGTTGAAACTCCCGAGCCAACCTGCGGAAACCCTCGCAGCGTCCAACCCATGGGAATAGCTCAATCTTCCGCTGGGAGAGTAGAATATTGAAATTGCCTTCCGCCCCCCTTTGCCCGCAAGCCCAGGAGCGGGGCCCTGCAAATCTTATGAAAAAACTCTGTTTGCTTCTTTCCGTTTCCGTTTTCGTGCCCGCATTGGCCTCGGGACAGGTAGTCGAGGAGATTATTGCTCGCGTGAACAATCAAATCATCACGCGCTCCGAGTATCAGCGCAGCAAGGACACGCTGAAGGATGAAGTCAAACAGCAGAATGCCAACGACGCCGACAAGGCCTACGCCGACCGTGAAAAAGATGTTCTGCGCGACCTGATCGACCAGCAGCTTTTGCTCGAGAAAGGCAAAGACCTGGGCATCACCGGCGAGACTGACCTGGTCAAGCAACTCGACAAAATGCGCAAGGACATGAAGCTGGATTCCCTTGAAAAACTCGAGGAAGAGGCCACCAAGCAGGGGATCTCCTGGGAAGATTACAAACAGAACATGAAAAATCAGCTGATCACACAAAAAGTGATCGGCGAGGAAGTCGGTTCCCACCTAAGCATCAACAAGGAGGAGGAGGAGCAGTTTTACGATCAGCACAAGGCTGAGATGGAACAGCCCGAGTCCGTGCGCCTCAGCGAGATTCTCGTTGCGCCGAAGGCTGCGCCGGCTCCCGCGCAAGGCTCGACCCCCGGCGGCCAGCCTGCTCAGCCCTCGCCTGCTGATGACCCAGCCGCTCTCAGCGCCGCCGAGGCCAAAGCCAACGATCTGCTGAAGCAGATTCGCGATGGCGCGGCCTTCGAAGACATCGCTAAAAAATATTCCGACGGTCCATCTGCCGCCGACGGCGGGGTGTTGGGCGTTTTCAAGCGTGGCCAGCTAGCGAAACAGCTTGAGGATCAGACCTTCGCCATGAAGGCGGGTGACATCACCAACGTGATCCAGACCAAGCAGGGCTTCGTCATTCTAAAGGTGGAAGAACACCAGATGGCTGGCGTTCCTCCCATCAAGGATGTGCAGGGGCAGATCCAGGAAGCCCTCTACCTTCAGAAACTCCAGCCGGCGCTCCGCGTCTATCTCACGAAGTTGCGCGAGGAAGCCTACATCGACATCAAGCCTGGCTATGTCGACAGCGGCGCCAGCCCGAATCAGACCAAGCCCATCGAGACCACAGCGGCCAAGGAAGCCGACGCCAAGAAGCTTAATAAGAAACGGAAGAAGCATTTAGGCTTCATCTAGCCGCGTCGCGTTTATACTCATACGACACAGGTATGAAGGATTTCTACATCTGCGATTGCACGCGCCACGAAAACAAGATCATCACCTCCAGCTTCGTCGTTGTCGCCAAGCAGATTAAGCCGAAGAAAACCGGTGATCCTTATCTTGCGCTGACTCTGGGCGACCGCAGCGGCCAGCTCGAAGCCAAAATGTGGGACAACGTCGAGGATGTCCTGGAGGCTTTCGAGCAGGATGATTTCCTGAAGGTGAAGGGCCTCATCAATAAGTACAAACAGCGCTTTCAGCTCACCATACACAAGCTGCGCAAGCTCGGTGAGTCAGAAATCGAGTTCGACGATTACCTTCCCAAGACCGCCAAAGACATCGATGATCTGTGGCAGACTCTGACCGCCTTTGTGGAAACGATCCAGAGCACGCATCTGCGTTCGCTGGTTCAGGCCTTCATGGCCGATCCGGAAATCGCCGCTGCTTATCGCAATGCTCCCGCGGCCAAGACCCTGCACCATGCTTATATCGGCGGCCTCTTGGATCACGTTGTATCGCTCTTCCGCTCATGCGATCTGATGTGCCAGAACTACCCACAGGTCAACCGGGATCTCCTTCTCACCGGCGCCTTCCTGCACGATATCGGCAAAATTCACGAACTTACTTACAACCGTTCGTTCTCGTACACCACCAGGGGTCAGCTTCTCGGCCACATGGTGATCGAACTGGAGATGCTGCAATCCAAGCTCGCTCAGGTTCCGGGGTTCCCCGACGAACTCAAGACTCTCGTCGAGCACCTCATCATCAGCCATCATGGAGAATATGAATTCGGGTCCCCCAAGCTTCCCATGTTCCCCGAGGCTCTCATGCTGCACTATCTCGATGATCTCGATTCGAAGATGGAAGCAATGCGGGCTCACTTCGAGCGCGAAGCCACGCTCGACGGCCCCTGGACCGGTTACAACCCCTCTCTCGGACGCCCGCTTCTCGATTCCGCGAAGTATCTCACTCCCAAAAAGACCGCCACGGAAGATCCCTCACCAAAGAGCGGCGATCCCGACTCGAACGGCTCATCGTCCGATCCAGTGCCGACATTGCCAGGCCTGGAACCCTCGCGTTAGTGCTCTGCACGCTTGCCCTTTCCTTTCGACCGTGATTGCCGGTGCTGGTGTCGGCGGTGCTGTGCTCTCCGGCGTCTGACGACGATTTATAGTGGAAGCAGTCCGCCGGAGATCTATGCTCGACTTCACTCGCTTCGAAATCCTCACCTTCGATTGCTACGGCACTCTTATCAATTGGGAGCAAAGCATTCTCTCCGTGCTTCACTCGATCTTTTCCCATCACGCACAACGGATTGATGATGCAACCATCCTGAAGCTCTATGGCGACTTCGAGCAGCGCGCCGAGCAACCGCCCTTTCAACCCTACCGCAAGGTTCTGGAGTCAGTCGTTCAGCAGTTCGGAGTCGAACTCGGATTCACTCCCACTTCTGCCGAGATGCGCTCGCTGCCACACTCTCTCGCCACCTGGCGTCCCTGGCCCGATACCGTCGCGGCGCTCCACCGCCTCAAGAGGCGCTGTCGCCTCGCCATTCTCTCCAACGTCGACGACGATTTGTTTGCCGCGACTCGTCCTCAGCTGGGAGTCTCCTTTGACGACGTCATCACGGCTCAGCAGGCGCAGGCGTACAAGCCGTCTCTGAAAATCTTCGAGTTGGCCTTGAGTCGAATCAACACTCCTGCCCATCGCGTCTTGCACGTCGGCCAAAGCATTTATCACGATGTTGTCCCGGCCCAGGTGCTGGGGTTAGCGACGGTCTGGGTCAATCGCCCTTCGGCGCGTCCCGGTGTCGGCGCCGTAAAAGCGGCGGACGCGAAACCCGATCTCACGGTCACGAGTTTGGCGGAATTGGCAGAGTTAGCTGCGGCGGACTGACCAGTCAGAACTTAAGAGGGGATCGAACCCGGCAGGAAAAAACTCAAAAGCTCGATGGCATCTTCACAACCCGCTTTTCAATCGCCCACATGACCAATTCGGCCTTGTTATGGATCCCGAGTTTTCTCATCAGGTTGAATTTGTGGGCGTCTACTGTCTTAACACTGAGGCCAAGCGTCGTCGCCGCCGAACGCACGGTTTCTCCCTCGGCCAGCAATTTCAGCACTTCTCGCTCGCGCGCAGTCAAGGAACGCTTCCTTGGCAAGGATTCTTCTTCCGCATCCGTTGCCTGCTTCTCCGCACACTCGTCGCCGGTACTTTTCGCCCCTTGCATCCTAACGATCTGCGCCAGCTCCTCCGCAGAGGTCCGCCGCGCTTCCACACTTTCGCCGCTCGGGGTCTCACCGGTCGTCCGTTCGTCGTTCGCTAGCTGGTTCAGGAACACGACTCGCGTCTCCGGCGAACTCTGCGCGATGAGAGCTTCCACCTGCCCCTGCGTCAGCCGGAACAGTTCCGCATCCGCCACGACAACCTCGGGATGATGTTCAGACACGCGCTGCAGCGCCTCAGACGCATTCCCCGCGTCCGCGACCACCTCGATGTCAGGCTCGTCATCGAATAAACGGCGCAGTCCTTGCCGCAGCAACAAATGGTCCTGCGCAAGTACGCAACGGATTTTCTTCATCGACGACATGTCTTTTACCGAATCTGCTCGAGCGGATGCTGCAACCCTACTCGCAGAGCAGTGCAACGTGATCACACCGGCGCGCACCTGTGTGGCTGGGATCACGAAATAGCTGACGGCGTTCGTCTATTGTAACCCTTTCGTCCCCAACTGCAACGTAAACCGCATCGCTGCAAGCGGCGACACCAATGGCCCTTTCATCCTGTGCCGGTTCTCTTCAGGTACAATCTACCGTTTATGCTGCGCTACTTTACAGCCGGAGAGTCGCATGGGGAGGCTCTTGTCGCCTTTCTTTCCGGCGTTCCCGCCGGATTGAAGATCGATCAGGCCTTCGTCGACCGCGAACTCTGGCGGCGACAGCAGGGCTACGGCCGTGGCGGCCGCATGAAGATCGAAACCGACCGCGCCCATTTTCTCTCCGGCATCCGTCACGGCATCACCATCGGTTCTCCCATCTCCGCCCTCCTTGAAAACAAGGATTGGAAGAACTGGCAGGAATCGCTCCCGGTACAAGAAGGGGACCCCGCGAAACACAAGAGCGTGAAATCGCCTCGGCCCGGTCATGCCGATCTCGCCGGCGCTCTCAAATATAACTTCCCCGAAGCCCGATACATTCTCGAGCGAGCCTCGGCCCGTGAGTCGGCCGCTCGTGTCGCCATCGGGGCAATCGCCAAGCTCTTCCTGCGCGAACTCGGAATCGAAGTTCTTAGCCACGTTCTCACCGTCGGCAGTGTCAGCCTCACCGAAATCGTCCCCTTTGATAAAATTCGCTCCCTCCACAGTCAGAACGATGTCCTGCTGAACTGCGCCGACGCGCAGGTCGAACAGCGCATGAAAGAAGAGGTCGACAAGATTCTAAGAACCGGCGATTCCCTCGGCGGCGTATTCGAGGTCGTCGCTCACCAGGTCCCTCCCGGCCTCGGTACCTATGCGCAGTGGGATGAGCGCCTCGACGCTCTGCTCGCCGCCGCAGTCATGTCGTTGCAGGCAGTAAAAGCCGTCGAGATCGGGTCCGGCGTCGCCGCCGCATTCGCTCCTGGATCAGAAGTGCACGACGAAATCGGATACACGGCCACCTCCGGGTTCACTGCCTTCTCACGTACCCGCAACAACGCCGGAGGCATTGAAGGCGGCATTTCCAACGGCGAGGAGATTCGCGTGCGCGGCTACCTTAAGCCCATTTCGACGCTTCGCCGCCCCTTGCAGTCCGTGGAATTCTCTTCACGCGAGCCCGTCAAGGCTGCTTACGAACGCTCCGACGTTTGCGTCGTCCCCGCAGCCGGAGTCGCCGCGGAAGCCATGGTCGCGCTTACTCTCGCGCGCTGCGCTCTTGATAAATTCGGCGGCGATTCCATGACTGAAACAATCAGAAATTTCCAAGGCTATTGCCAGCAGTTGAAAAACTATTGATGACCGATCTCATCGCATGATCTATCCCATCGTAAAGTTCGGCAACCCTGTCCTCGAGAAACCCTCCGAGACCGTCACCGTCTTCGACGAAGATCTCCGCAAGCTTATCGACGACATGTTCGAGTCGATGTATGCTGCCCACGGCGTCGGCCTCGCCGCGCCTCAGATCGGCATCGGCCGCCGCATCGCCGTCATCGATGTCACGTTCAAAGAAGACCCCGATGCCAAACTTGTCCTCATCAACCCGGAAATCATCCACACCGAAGGCAAGCACACGCAGAGCGAAGGCTGCCTCAGCATCCCTGATTTTCGCGAGAACGTTACCCGGCCCAACAAAGTCACTGTCCGCGCTCAGGACCTCAATGGCAAGACCTTCGAAAAGACCGGTGAGGAATTGCTCGCCCGTGCGCTTCTCCACGAGACCGATCACCTGAACGGCAAGCTTTACATCAGTCACCTCAGCGCTCTTAAACGCGACCTGATGAAGCGCAGGATCCGTAAGCTGATGAAGGCTGGTGAGTGGTGAGACGGTGAGACCCTCGATCATTGAGACAACGATTCCCGTATGAGGCGACTCAATGACTCCACCTCTTGATCTGATCTTCTGCGGCACGCCACGCTTCGCGGTTCCGTCGCTCGAAAAGCTCGTTGCGGAAGGGTTTCGCGTGCGGCTGGTCGTGACCCAGCCCGACCGTCCCAAGGGACGCGGCCTCGAACTCGTCGCGTCCCCGGTGAAACAATCTGCTCTCGCGCTCAATCTCCCTATCACGCAACCGGAGCGCATCAAGAACAACGAAGAGTTCCGCTCTCAACTCGCCAGCTTGAGTCCCGCCGCCATCATTGTCGTCGGGTACGGCCGCCTGATCCCGCAATGGATGCTCGATCTCCCGCCGCTGGGCAATATCAACCTTCACGGCTCGCTCTTGCCCAAATATCGCGGCGCCGCTCCCATTCAATGGGCAATCGCCAATGGCGAAACCTTCACCGGCGTCACCACCATGCGCCTCGACGCAGGCCTCGATACCGGCGACATACTCCTCCAAAGCGACCTGGCCATCGCACCCGAAGACACTTCCGAAACTCTGGCCCCGCGGCTCGCCGAAACTGGCGCCGGCTTGCTGGTTCAGACTCTGCGGGGATTGCAGGCGGACACCATTCAGCCCGTTCCGCAGGATCACACGCAGGCCACGCTCGCGCCGATCCTCAAGAAAGAAGATGGACTCGTGAATTTCTCTCGCAGCTCCAGCGAGATCCTTAACCGCATGCGCGGCTTCCAGCCCTGGCCCGGCGCTTACACCAGGTTTCGCGGAAAAATTCTCCAGATCCTGAAAGCGCAGCCCGCCCAAAATTCATCCGCCCCGGGAGAGTTGTTCGTGCAGGCCGACCGCCTCCTTGCCGGTTGCGGCCACGCGACAAGCCTGGAACTTCTCGAACTCCAGCTTGAAGGCAAGAAACGAACGTCAGCCCGCGACTTCATCCACGGGTACCGGCCTAAAGACGGCGAGCCACTCGGCGCGTGATGACCGCTTCATCCACGCCGGCGGATTTCGCTTTCGCACAAGTTTAGAATTCAACCGATGCCCGTTTCCCCAGCTCGCGTCGTGGCGTTCGACATCCTCCTCCGCGTCGAGCGTCAGTCGTCCTACGCCTCCGAGCTGCTTCATTCGTCCGCCTGTGAAAACCTTTCCCCCGTCGATCACTCGCTCGCCACCGAACTCGTGATGGGAGTGATCCGCTGGCGGCTATGGCTCGATGCGCAAATCGCTCCCGCGTCCTCGCAACCTCTGTCAAAACTCGATCTGGAAGTTCTCATCGCCTTGCGCCTTGCCGTATACCAGCTCCGCTTTCTTACCCGCATCCCCGAGCACGCCATTCTCAACGAAAGTGTCGAACTGGTGAAGCGCGCGCGCAAACGCTCGGCCGCTCCTTTCACTAACGCCGTTCTCCGCAAGATCGCGAGAACAACTCCGGACACTCCCCAGAACGCTTCCACCGCAAATCTGAGCCGCGATCTCTCCCATCCCGAATGGCTGGTTCAACGCTGGATTCAGAGATTCGGCGCAGAAATCACTCGCCGGATCTGCTTGCACGGTCAATCCACCCCGGCCACCACGCTTCGCCTGCGAACTCCCGAGGCCGAGGCTCTTATTGTCGATGCCGGAATTTCACTCGCCCCCGGCGCCCTTCTGTCTTTCGCACGACGCGCGACTAGCGGAGACGTCACCAAAACAGATCCCTTCCGCAACGGACAAATCATCATTCAGGACGAAGCCTCGCAACTCGTCGCCTCGCTTATCGGTCACGATCTGCAGGGAAACATCCTCGATTGCTGCGCCGCGCCCGGTGGTAAAACCCTCGTCATCGCTGACCGCAATCCGCAAGCCATGGTCACCGCCATCGATCTGCACCCTCATCGCGCTCACCTGCTGCGGAAACTCGCTCGAGTGGCAAACCAGGAACGGATGCAAATCGTAGCCGCCGACGCCCGCCACATGCCCACTTCTTCCGCTTTTACCCGTGTCCTCGCCGATGTCCCCTGCTCAGGCACCGGCACTCTCGCTCGCAATCCCGAAATCAAGTGGCGTCTTCAGCCGCGCGATCTCAGCGACCTCCACACGCGCCAATGGGCGATCCTTCGCTCCGCCATGAATCAGGTCGCCCCTGGCGCACGCCTTCTCTATTCGACCTGCTCTCTCGAGCGCGAAGAAAATGAAGACGTCGTCGAGCAGGCCCTCGCCGGAAATCCATCATTTGAATTGCTCGACTGCGCCGCGGAGTTGCAGAAACTCACAGCCGCCGGAGAATTTATCTGGACCGGCGCCCCCATGACGGAAGGCCGCTACCTGAGAACGATCCCGGGACTTCACCCCTGCGATGGTTTCTTCGCTGCGATCTTGTTAAGGAAATAGAAAGGGCCGGCTCAGACTCGTGGTGGCCTTTCGACAAGGTCACCGGACTTCGAAACTCACCGAAGAACCCGCCAGCACCTTTTGCCCGGCAGCCGGAGATTGAAACACGATGGTGCTGGCCGGCGTTGGTTGCGCAGGCGCAGCCGGAGTCTGCGGCGCTGGACTTGGCGTTGCACCTTGATCGCCCGCGGCGCTCGTGCCCGCATCTGCGAGTGCGATGGACGGCTGAGGCGCCACGCTGACATTCCCCAGCTTGAATCCCTCATCCTGCAGGGTGCGGCTCGCCGTTCCCAGCGGCTGTCCTACGAAACTCGGCATCACGAAGGCCTGCGCCTCAGCGGGAGACGTCACCAGCAAACTGATCTTCGGCGCCAGAACTTGTGCGGCATTCGCAGGAGGATTCTGCGCCAACACCTGGTCAGGAGGAATTCCCGCCGTCTCCACCGTCGCCAGCGAGGCCACATCCAGTCCTCGCCTCCGGATATTCAACTCCGCCGCATGTTCACTCTGCCCCGTTACATCCGGAATCGCGACCCGCGTTGGCCCCAGGCTCTGCGCGACTCGCACTTGCCACCCTCGCCGCACCTTGGTCCCGGGCAACGGCAACTGCGACATGATCCTTCCTTCCGCAATCTGCGGGCTGTAATACTGCCTCTCGATCGAGAGTTGCAGCCCCAGCCCGGCGGCCTCCCGCTCGGCCTCATTCGGCGTCAATCCCACAAGCGGAGGAACGGCTACTTCCTGCCCGTGAATCGCAAACCGCATCGCCGTCAGAGCCGACACCATCGCAACCACCACCAGGATCAACGCCAGCAGCGCGAATCGCACCAGGGACTTCATGGATAAAGTGCAAACCTTTTCAGATACTTCGCATTATAAGCTCAAGCCTTTTAAGCCACCGTTTCAATGAGATACATCGCTCCCGCGAATTTCTTTGCGGAAGTTTGGGCATCTGACTCGACTGCGGCGTAATCTAATGATATAAGGCTGAGTTTTATGGGGTGCCGCCATGGCCACTGAATCGGGGTATGATCACTTCATGAAGCGCTCATTTACCGTGCTGGTTGCGGTTTTTAGCCTGCTGTTTCTCGCCGGCTTTCTTGTCTCCGACGCTCACTCCCAGATCAACGGGCCTCCGGCCTCGGTGACTTCGCCCGGATTCGGCGGCCGCGCCGTCAATGGCCCGCCGGCCAGCGTGACCTCTGTTGGCCCGCACGGATACGGCAACGGGCAGTTCATGTCTCCGTTCAACCGCGACGCTTTTAACGCCCGCGTTCACAACGGCCAGGTGCATCCTCACCACAACTCCCTGGCTTACACCCCGTTCTTCACTTACGCCGTCCCGGTGCCCTACGCGGTAGACATGGGCGCGGCAGATCAACCAGAAGATGCGGCGCAAGCCCAGGCGGAAGACGAAGAAAACTATCAGGGTGGCCCCACGGTTTTCGATCGCCGCGGATACGGGCCCGGTTCTTATATTCCTCCCCACGATGGGCCGCCGCCTCACGCAGCCGAACACTCCAAGCAAGCCGTAGATCCGGAACCGGTGGCCGAGTCTCTCGAGCCAACCACGCTCGTCTTTAAAGACGGACACAAGCTCGAAGTCGGAAACTACGCGATCATTGGTCCCACGCTGTTCGACATGACTCCGGGCCACGCTCGCAAGGTACCGCTGAAAGATCTGGACCTGGAAGCCACGCGCCGGACGAATGACGAGCACGGCGTGAGCTTCGATATCCCGTTGTCGTCCAAGCCAAATCAGGCAAACTAGGCGTGCGCAGGCTGTTCCTCATCCCGCTGCTTGTAGCACTCGTGACTCCGGTCAGTGCGCAGCGGTTTGGTTCAGCTCCGCACGGCACACCACATTTCACTTCGCGCGCTCCCGGCGCGCGTTCAGCATTTTACCCGGTGCCCTTCTTTTCTGATTTCGGCGGCGATTCGTACTTCGCCAATCCCGTTGGCCCTCAACCTACGGTCATTGTTCTACAAAGTGCCGCCGCTCCCGCACCGGAACCACCTCCGCCCGCCGCGCAGCCGTTGACAATCGAATTGCAGGGTGGCCGCTACGTCCGAGTTAGCGGGGAAGTATCATCCGACGCTGAGGTTGTGGAAAGTCCGCTGCCAACCGCATCGAAAATTCGTGTGTCGTCGACGGAGTCCGGCGCTGCAGCCGCCGACCGCCCCGCGGTTCTAGTATTCCTGGACGGCCACCGCGAGGAATTAACCGGCTACACCATTACCGCGGGCGTGTTGTACGCGCAAACGAATTTCTACACCGATGGATCCTGGAACAAAAAAGTAGAAATCTCCTCGCTCAACCTCCCCGGCACAGTAAACGAAAACCACCGCCGCGGAATAGATTTCCACCTGCCAACCGCCCCAAACGAAGTAGTAGTAGGCCCTTGAAGCGCGTCTCCGCAAACAATGTAGGGACAGCCGCCCCGGCTGTCCAGGCGAGCAAAGCTCGCCCCTTCTAGCCACAAGCACGATCCCCAAAGCAGACCGACAGCGCCCACGGAACCAGAACGCCGGAAGCCGGAAGCCTCCATCACGCGGCCGGCACAAGCACATCATTGACCCTCCGCACTCTCGTCCGCCGATCCCGCATCCGCAAGACTGGTTGCTCCAGCAAATGATAAGAAGCTGTCGCCATCGCCACCGCAAGAATCGCGTTGTACCACGGGCGCGCGTGCTGCCCGAACACGAACAACTGCTGCCACAGGTAAAGCCCGTAGCTGATCCGTCCCAGCCACGTGAGCGGCGGCACATTCAGAATCCGGTACGGGCTCTGCACCACGTGCAGCAGCAGCCCGGCGATCGAGAAATGCAATGCCGGCCAGAACAGCACCAGCAATCCCGGCGTAGTGCGAAAATGCACTGCCCCCATATACACGGGCACCAGTACAACGGGTACGCACATCAGCAAAGCCCACCCTCCGCGGATCTTCGGCATCTTCGCTTCAAACAGCGCCAGCAGGCAGCCGATCGCCAGGATATCCGCCACTGCGAGAAACGTCTCATCCGCCCGTCCGTGCAATCCAGCGAAATGGCACGCCACGCGGTACACCGGCGCGAACGCGATCACTCCCACCAGGATCACCACCCGCCGCCGATGCCATTTCCGCAGCACGCTCGGCCACAGAAAGTAAAACTGCTCCTGCACGCTCACCGACCACAGGTGCCCCAGGAACCACGGATGCGTGAAGTCGAAGTTCACCACGTACAGCAACGCCGCCGCCATGTGATACCAGCGCGTTTCGCGCCAAAAAATTAAAAACACCGGCATCATGAACGCGATCGCCGCCGGCAAAATCCGGTACGCGCGGCGCACATAAAACCTCCGCAGCCGGATCGTCGCATTCTTCCCGTACTCTTTCATCAGCAAGGTCGTGATCAGGTATCCGGAGAGCACGAAGAACATTCGTCGCCCCAGGCTCGCATACGCGCCCGCAACATCCGAGTGACATTGCAATTCCGCCCAATGCCCCAACACGACCAAAGAAATAGCGATGGCCCGCAGCCCATCCAGCGAAGGGATTCGATTCATTTCTCGCGGAGCCTAGCAGTCTCCGTTCATTCTTCGCAGTGACGAACGAACCGAATCGCCAACAAATTTTGTGGATTTCCCAACTCGGAACTTGGCCGCTCGCCTCGCCTCAAACCAGTCAACCAGAACCCGCGGAAGCTGCCGATTCGTGCTATAATTCTTACAGCTCCCAGAACAGGTAACATCCTGTAGAAACAATCAGTTAGGGATTTTCGCCCGACCCTGAAATGCGACACGCCCTGCGTCAAAATTTAGAGGCTTCGCTCCACGCGGCCCCATAACGGATAAACATGCCTGACGATCAGAATCCGGAACTTCCTTTAACTCCTCCCCCGGGTGGCGACAGTGGTAGCCCCGGCGCGCTGAACATTCAACCCGTCAACATCGAAGAGGAGATGCGCCGCTCCTATCTCGACTACTCGATGTCGGTGATCATCGGCCGCGCCCTCCCCGATGTCCGCGACGGGCTGAAGCCCGTCCACCGCCGCATTCTTTACACGATGCAGCAGATGGGGCTCCAGCCGAATAAGTCCACCCGCAAGTGCGCCCGTATCGTCGGTGACGTCATGGGCAAATACCATCCGCACGGGAACCTCGCTGTTTACGACGCCCTGGTTCGCCTCGCGCAGGAATGGTCGATGCGCTATCCGCCCATCTTTGGGCAAGGAAATTTCGGGTCCGTCGATGGCGATCCGCCCGCGGCCGACCGCTACACCGAAGCGAAGCTCGCGCAAGTCTCAACCGCGCTGCTCGAGGATCTCGACAAGGAAACCGTCGACTTCCATCCCAACTATGACGACAGCGAGATCGAGCCCGACGTCCTCCCCGCCCGCATCCCGAATCTTCTGATCAACGGTTCCGACGGGATCGCCGTCGGCATGGCGACCAAGATTCCGCCGCACAATCTCACCGAGATCGTCGACGCCGCCATCACCCTCATCAACAATCCCGGCGCGCAGCTCGCTGAAATCCTGAAATTTGTGCAGGGCCCCGATTTCCCCACTGCAGGCATCATTCACGGGCGTTCCGGGATTTTCGAGGCGTACCGCACCGGGCGTGGCCGTTTCATGATGCGCGCCAACGCCGCGATCGAAAACATTACAAAAGACCGCCAGGCCATCATCGTCACCGAGATCCCGTATCAGGTGAACAAGGCTGTCCTGATCAAGCGCATCGCGCAACTGGTCAACGACAGGGACATTGAAGACATCTCCGACGTCCGCGATGAGAGCGACCGCGACGGTATGCGCATCGTCGTCGAGCTCAAGCGCGGAGCCGAGCCGCAGATCGTCCTGAACCAGCTCTTCAAGCACACCCAGATGCAGGAAAGTTTCTCGATGATCCTGCTCGCGGTGGTCAACGGACAGCCCCGCGAAATGGGACTGATCCAGGCCATCAAATACTTCATCGAGCACCGCGTCGACGTCGTACGCCGCCGCACCGCCTACCTGCTCGCCAAGGCGAAAGACCGCGAGCACATCCTCGAAGGCTACATGATGGCGCTCGATCACCTCGACAACGTGATCGCCATCATCCGCGGCAGCGCCAACCGTGCCGATGCCCGCGAGAATTTGGTGCTCTACTTCGGCGGCAAGAAAATCGACATCAACACCACCGGCCGCGCCCCGAAAGTCGACCCCGAAAAACCCTTCAGCACAAAGCAGGCCGATGCCATCCTCGAACTGCAGTTGCACCGCCTGACCCGGCTCTCGATCGATGAGATCGCCAATGAGCTGAAAGAGGTCCGCGACAACATCGCCGAGTACGAATCGATCCTCGCTTCGGAGAAGAAACTCCGCGGCGTCATCATCAAGGAACTCGAAGAAGTCAAAAAGCTCTACGGAGACGAGCGCCGCACCCGCATCGAAGACGAAGCCGCCGAGATCGTCCTCGAAGACCTGATCGCCGACGAGCAGGTCGCCGTGACCGTCAGCCACTCCGGCTATCTCAAGCGCACCCCGATCTCCACCTACCGCATGCAGCGCCGCGGAGGCACGGGCCGCACCGGCATGAAGACGCGCGAAGAGGATTTCGTCGAGCATCTGTTCATTGTTTCTACCCATGCCTACATCCTGATTTTCACCAACACCGGGCGCGTCTACTGGCTCAAGGTCTATGAAATTCCCGATGTCAGCGCCGCCGGCAAAGGCAAGCACATCGGAAATCTTGTTGGCCTGCAGCCTGGTGAAAAACTGCAGACGGTGGTCGCCGTGCGCAATCTGGAAGAAGAGAACAAGTATGTATTCTTCGCAACGCGCAACGGCATCGTGAAGAAATCCGAAGTGCGCGAGTTCATGCACGTCCGCTCGAACGGCATTATGGCCATCGGCATCGAGCAAGGAGACGAACTGGTCGCCGCCCGAATCACAAACGGCAACCAAATCATCTTCCTGGCGACACATGAAGGCATGGCCATCCGATTCGACGAGTCGCACGTGCGCCCCATGGGCCGTGCCGCTGTCGGTGTGTGGGGCATCGACCTGGAGAAGAACGATTATGTCGTCGGCATGGCGACAACGACGAAGCCAGGGGCAGTTCCTCCTGCCAAAGAGAAGGCGGCTGAGGGCGAGCCCGAGGCGATTGACGAAGCCGTGAAAGGCGACCTCATCCTCTCCGTCACTGAGAACGGATTCGGCAAGCGCACAGCCGCCGACGAATACCGCCTGACGAACCGCGGAGGCAAGGGCGTCATCAACGTCAAGACAACGGAACGCGTGGGAAAAGTCGTGGCCATCGCGCAGGTCGACGAAAACTCGCAAGTCATGCTGATCAGCCATTACGGCAAGATCATTCGCATGGACTCGACGACGATTCGCGAATCCGGCCGGAATGCCCAGGGCGTCCGCCTGCTTCACATGGAACCCGGCGATCGCGTAGCGGCAGCGGTAGTGATCGCACCGGAAGACGAAACCAACGGAAACGGCGGCTCGCTGATTCAATAGGGAACAAAGATCAGCGATCAGAGCCGAAGCCAACTGAAATCGGTTCCGTGCTTCCGAACGGCGAGAGCTCCGGAACGAGGGTGCCCCACTTCTGGCCAATGTTGCCAGATGCGGGGCTTTTAGTTTCTCCACCAACGAATCAAGCCTTATTCGCTGTGCGCAATCTTCGTGGAAGAGCAGATCCTACTCAATGATGCTCTTCAGGGCGGTAGTAGCGGGAGCTAGAGCGCGGCGGTAAATAGCCGCTCTTCGACGGGAATGCCGTGGATTTCCTTCGTGATCCTTCGTGACCTTCGTGGTTCACGCCCTTAACACAAAAAAGCAAGAACGAGGGGACAAACCCCAACTACCCCGCCGCCAAGTACACATACCGCACTACAAACAAGCCCGTAAGAATCCAGATCACAAAGCTCACATCCCGGAACTTCCCCGCCGCCACCTTCACCAGGGTGTACGAGATCACTCCCAGGCTGAGCCCTGTCGCGATGCTGAACGTGAGCGGCGTCGCCAGCAAGGTCACGAATGCCGGGATCGCCTCCGTAAACTCATTCCACGCGACGCGCGCAATCGACTCCGTCATGAGCGCGCCGACCAGGATCAGCGCCGGTGCCGTGGCATACCCGGGGATCGCGCTCGCCAGCGGCGCGCAAAACATGGCCAGCAGGAACAACAACGCTACAAATATATTGCTGAGTCCGGTTTTCGCACCCGCTGCTACTCCCGCCGCGCTCTCAATGTAACTGGTCACCGTCGAAGTACCCGTGAGCGCACCCACGATCGTTCCAATGGCGTCCGACACCAGCGCGCGCCCCACGCGTGGAATTTTCCCGTCCTTTACAAAGCCGCCCTGCTCGCACACGCCAACCAGCGTCCCGACATTGTCGAAGAGATCGACAAAGAGAAAAATGAAAGCGATCTCGAACAACCCGAGGTGCAGAGCCCCACGCAAATCGAGCTGCAGCCAGGTAGCCGAAGGATGCGGCAGCGAGAAGATCGCCGTCGGCCAGCTCGCCATGCCGCGAAAAATTCCCAGCAGCGTGGTCGCAAGAATGCCGATCAGGATCGCGCCGGTTATTTTCCGCGTCATCAGTACCAGCATGATCGCAAGCCCCAGGCACGCCAGCTGCGTTTCGCGATTCGAGAACGTTCCCAGGCTGACGAATGTCGCCGGATTCGCCACCACGAGCTTCGCATTGCGCAGTCCAACGAAGGCGATGAACATCCCGATTCCGCCTGCGGTCGAATGTTTTAGCGAATCGGGGATGCCGTTGACGATTTGCTCGCGCACGCGCGTCACGGTCAGCAACAGGAACACCACACCGGAGAGGAAGATTACGCCCAGCGCCGTGCGCCACGGCACATGCATGCCAATGCAGACCATGTACGTGAAATATGCGTTCAGCGACATCCCGGGCGCAAGCGCGATCGGATAATTCGCGTACAACCCCATCACCAGCGTCGCAACCGCCGCCGCTATGCAGGTCGCGAACAGGACGCCGTCGAAGGGCACGCCTGCCTCCGACAGCATTTTCGGATTCACCGCAATGATGTACGACATCGTCAGAAATGTCGTGAAGCCGCCGATTATCTCGCTGCGGATGTTCGTCTGGTTTTCGCGCAGCCGGAAAAGTCGTTCGATCAACGTGGGTCCCCTCGACTGCGGAATGAATTGCCGCAGAATGAAGGCGTCATTCTACGGTATTTGGCGCGGGCGTGGACAAAATGTCTGCGCGAAAATGTGAAATGTATGAACAGACGCGCGAGGCACCGAGGCGCAAGAAGAAGTCCGCAATCTACGAAGGCAGACTGTCGACGCTGGCCCCGGCCGATTCCTCGATCTGCAGCGTCTTGATTTCCGTCAACGGCCCAGCGCGGCGCAACTCGGGAAACAGCCACGCCCATAATGCGATCACCACCAGCGTGCCCACGCCCCCAAGCACCACAGCCGGAACCGTGCCAAACCACTGCGCCGTGACGCCTGACTCGAACTGCCCGAACTCATTCGAGGTCCCGATGAAGATCATGTCGACAGCCGTGACTCGCCCGCGCATTTCATCGGGAGTGGCAAGCTGCGTCAGCGTCGCGCGGATGATCACGCTGATCATGTCGCTAGCGCCGAGCAGCAGCAGCGCGATCAAAGAGACGATTAGATTCCGCGAGAAGCCAAACACGATCGTGAAAACGCCAAAACCCGCCACCGCCCAAAGCAACGTCGGACCGGAGCGCCCTCGCAACGGGCGGTGCGCCACCAGCAGCGCCATCAAGGCCGCTCCCACGCCGGGCGCAGTTCGCAGAAGTCCGAGCCCCCACGGCCCGGTATTCAGAATCTCGCGTGCGTAAACCGGAAGCAGCGCCACCGCGCCCCCCAGCAGCACCGCAAAAAGATCGAGCGAAATCGCTCCCAAAATAATTTTTCGCGTCCATATGAAATGCAGTCCCGCAAATAAAGTCCGCATCGACATCGGCTCGCGCGGCCGTGCCTTCGATTCCGGACGGATCTTAAACGACGAGATCGTCGCGCCGGCCGCAATCACCATCGCGATCGCATACACGGAAGATGGTCCATGCGACGCCGCATAGAGGAATCCGCCAAACGATGGCCCCAAAATCGTTGCCGCCTGAAAAATCGTCGCATTCCAGGCAACCGCGTTCGGGAAATCTTCCTCTGGTACCAGTTGCGTCAGGATCGAGCGGCTCGCCGTGCTGTTGAACGAGCGCACCAGTCCGATCAGTACCAGCACAATGTAGATCGGCATCACCGAGTGAAGCGTCCGGCGCGTCAACACCAGCAGCAGGGCGAAGCACACGGCATATCCCGCATAGCAGGCGGATAGAACATCGCGGCGCTCGTACCGGTCGGAAGCGTGCCCAGAGAGAGGAAACAGCAAAATCGCCGGCAGAAACTGTGCCAGCCCAACTAATCCCAGGTCGAGCGGGCGTTTGGTAATTTCGTAGACCTGCCATCCGACGGCGACCGCCTGCATTTCGACGGCGGCCACCACCAGGAAGCGCGCAACCTGGAACAGCACAAACGCCGGGTGGGTGAAAGCGGCGCGTCCATCTCTGGCGTCGGCAGGTGCGGGCATGAACTTCTAATCTGACACACAAATGCCCGGATGGGATGCAAAGATGTGTATGGCCAGGATCGGGGGGATGCCGGCGGCCTAACTCTGGCCGGCCGCGGTTGCGTTAGGCTGCGCCGGGAAGATCTCCACCCGGTTCCGACCCTTGTTCTTGGCCGCGTAAAGGCTGGTATCGGCCTGGCGCAGAAACTCTTCGATCGAGTGATCCCGCCGCGCCATGGTAGCCGTCACGCCCATGCTGATCGTCACCGCCGTGTCTCCGAATGGAGTCGAGACGCGGTCCTTCTCCACCAGCTTGCGGATCCCGTCGGCGCGCCGTGCTCCCGCCTCCAGATCGCATCCCGGTAGGACAATCAGAAACTCTTCCCCGCCATATCGTCCGACGACGTCATAAGGCCGCAGGTCAAGTTTCAACCGCCGCGCGATCTCCTTCAGCACTTCATCCCCGGCAGCGTGCCCGAGCGTGTCATTCACTCTCTTGAAATGATCGATGTCAGCCAGGATCAACGTCGTCGGCTTCGTCTCTCGCGCCGCGCGCGCCAGCTCCCGTTCCAGGCTCGCCAGAATCTCCGAGCGGTTGAGCAGGTTGGTCAGGAAATCATGCGTCGCGGCAAAACGCAGCGACTGCTGCAACTCAAGGATCCTCTTCCCTACATTGATCCGCGACCGCAGCTCGGTCGCGTCCACCGGCTTCGACAGGTAATCGTCTGCACCGGCTTCCATCGCGGCGATCCGGTCCTGCTTCTGCGTCTTCGCCGTCAGCATGACCGTGTAGATGTAGGTCCCGCGCGACAACTTCCGGATGCGCCGCAGCACATCAATGCCGTCCAGCCCCGGCAGCAGCCAGTCCAGAACCGCCAACTCCGGGGGATTTTCCCCTTCCAGCAGCTTGACCGCTTCCGTGCCGCTGCCCACGGCAACATACTCGAAGCCCCAGTCGGTCAGGTAGCTGCCGAGCTTTCGCCGTTCAATGTACGAATCTTCTACCAGCAGGATTTTCATGATGCCCGTGTGGATGGTGACATCCGGCCTGCGGAATCACAAGGTTACGGGCAGCTACGAAAGGACATGTACAGCCAGTGCGACACTCGAAAATCGGCTATTCCCTCTCTTTCACCAGGTACACGGCGATCCCGCTCAACACCGCCAGCATTCCCACGCACGGGATCAGCAATGACATTCGCCACTGTAGTTCCGCGCCGGCGACGGACCATTGATGCACAATGCGGCCCACGCTCAGCTCCGGCCACCACGATCCCCAGCGCAAACCGTAGCGATACTGGGAAACCAGAAACACCAACGCTACCAGGGAACTCACAACCCATGCGAAACTTTGCGCGACTGTGATCGGTTGAGTGACTTTCTGCGCGGCTTCATTCCGGCGCCGCAACTCCGCCCGCCACCACAGCAAGTTTGCCGGCACTCCCGGCTCTCGCTCCGCACTGGCTGTCCGAGCCCGTCGGAACGTTTCGGCCACCAGCACCAGGTCGCTGCAGCTGCGGCAGCCCTCCACGTGCGCGCCCAGTTCTGGCCCGCAGGCATCCGGCCAGTGGCCCGCCTTCAAGGCTCGCGTCAGTTCCGCTTCCCAACTGCATCCGCGGAGCATCATATTTTCCTCTGCCGCGCCGACTGCTGGCGCAAGAGCCGCGCTATCTTCCTTCGCGCTCGGAACAATAGCAGCCGGATGCTCGCCGCCCGCAGCCCGGTAATCTCGGCAATCTCGCGATGCGAATACTCCTCGGCATGAGCCAGCCACAGGAGCTGCCTCTCCCTCGGACGCATCCGCGCCATCGCCGGATCCAATATCGCGATCGAATCGAACGACCCCAGCCGATCCCGCGCCGCCAGCACCTCCTCCGGCACATCCTCAAGCGACGCCGACCGCGGCTGGCTCCGCCAGTAGTCGTGCAGAAGGTTGCTGGCAATCCGGAACAGATACCGCCGGTAATTCACCTCGCCGCCCTCCGGACACGACGCGCACAGGAACCGCAGGTAACTCTCCTGCATCAGGTCGTCCGCCAGCGCCGGATTCCCCGAAACCCGCGCCAGGTATGCCCATAACGCCGGCGCCGATCGCTGGTAAAAGCCCGCGAACGCATCGTTGTCCATGGGCAGCTCTCGGCTCCGCAATGCCGCGCGCGCTTCCACATTCGGAATGGCGTACTCGCCGTTCGTATCTGTTCTCCTCGACCGCATTTTGCCCCCGGATGTCGCCCGGAAGTGCCAGCGGTCAATCCATTCTGCCCTGCTGTTGCGGCATCAACCCAAGCCGCCGCGCCAGGACCCACGTAATCCCCGCAGAGATAATAAAGCCAAGTCCCGGCATCAGCACGACCGTTCCCAGCACAAGCAGCGGCGCCTCTCCGTCTGGAATGCTGTGCCGTAGCGAGATCAGCCCCACTCCCAGCAGCACCATCACTATCCCGATCTGCAGCGGCGTCAGCACGCGCGCCACCGGGCTCGGCACCGGCTCCTTCCTCTCGAATCCCACCGCGATCGGCGTCGCCTCCAGGAACCGCTTCCCCGCCTCCGTTCCCATATACGCCAACACTTCCTGCGAGGTTGCAAACCGCTCAATCAACTTGCTGTGAACGTCAGTCTGCAACTTGAAAATCCGCCCCCACCGCCGGTTCTCGAGCAGCACATGCACGAGCCACAAGAGCGCGCTCAGGATGCAGACAAAGACGAGAAACGGCACGCCGTCGTTGATGAGATCCCGAAGCGCCCCGGAAGGCGGCTGCGACAATTCGGGCCACAACTTGCGCTCGAGACTCTCACTCGGCGCTTCATTTTGGCCGTGCAGATTGCTGAAAAGGTAGAAATCCGGATTTTTCGCGATCTCCGGATGCGCCTCAAGAAAGTGCGCCAGCTCCGGATTATTCCGCGTCACATACTCGCTATCCGACAGCAACGATGGATCCCGCGCTACCACCTCCGCCAGCGTCGGACTCACTCGTACCATCTGCAGAAACTGGTCCTGCAGCGCGGCCAGATCCTTGGCGCTTAACTGGGCTGGATTCGCCGCTCCCGCTGGATTTACCCCGTGGACCGCCTGCGCCGCGCCGAGAGCCGTGAACAGCCCTGCGACAACCATGACACGAGCCGCTGCGGACCACCGACCTGACTTTTGCATATCCCCCCCGATACTCTGAATTGACAGTTCTTCCTCTATAACGGGGCAGAGTCAGGTTTGGTTAACAGAATTTTCGCGGGAAAAATGCTCAAGAAAAACTCGCAGGAAAAGAGGAGTTCCGTTCCCTACTACGCCACCAGCGGAGCGTTGGCCACTCCCGCCGACCCAAACACCCTCCGGTACCGCTCGATCTCCGCGGGCAATCCCAGCGCCTTGGAGTAGTTGTCGGAAAGCTTCACGGCGGGCCGGCCCTCCACCGTCGAAACTTTGCAGATCAGGCTGATCGGATCGAATCCGTCGCCGTCATTCGGATTGCATCCCCGGAAATCGTTGGTCAGCAGCGTGCCCCAGCCCGCGCTGAATCGAATCCTCCGGTCCGGCTGCCACTTCGTCGGATCATGAAAATCCGCCGCGCTCCGGAACATGCTTGGCCTCACTCCACGCCCCGGCGTTCCCGCGAAATAAGCGTGCAGGCCCAGGATTGCGTCCACATCCAGCGTGTCGGAAGCGATCAGCAATTTCTCTTTCGGATCCCGCCCGTGCGCCTTCAACCAGTCGATGTACTCATCCCCGGCAATGAACGGATCCTTGCTATCCACGCGTTGCCCCGTCCAGTCCGCCACCCAGTCCGGCGCGCCCGCCAGGAACTGCGTCGTCCCGAACGTATCGGGCAGCATCACCCGCAGTGCACCTTCATATGTCTGCTGCCACAGCTCGAGCACGCGGTACTGCGAGGCTTTCAAGGCCTCGTCATCAGGCGCCAGCGCCGCCGCCACCATCGGGATCTCGTGGGCATTCGTTCCGATCGCTTCCAGGTCGTGCTTGTGCGCCAGAAACGCGTTCGACGTCCCAATGAAATTTCCCCCCAGGTTCGTCGCCATCGCTACCACGACATATTCCTGCCACAGGAAGCTGTGCCGCCGCCGCGTCCCGAAGTCGGCCACGCTTAACCCCGGCACACCCCGCAACCGCTCGATCTTCCCCCAGAGCTTGGTCTTCGCGCGCGCGTATAGAATGTCGAGCCCGAACTCATTCAGCGTCTTCAAATGCGCCCGCGTTTTCAGCTCATCCAGAATCGCAAGCGCATATAGCTCCCACATCGTCGTTTCCGTCCACGCGCCATTGAAGCTCAGATGAATCTGCCCATCCCGCACCGACAGGTGATAATCCGACAGCCGGAAATCATGCTCCAGCCATTCCAGGAACTCCGGCCTGAAGATGCCCCGCGTGCCATAAAACGTATTGCCCGCCAGCCAGACCAGTTCTGACTTCCGGAAGCGCAGCCCCCTCACATGCTGCAATTGCACTTTCAGTTCTTCAATGTGGACTGTGTCCGCGATCCGTACGGAAGAATGCCGGTTCATCAGCGAGAATTCCACGCGCGTGTTGGGAAAATGCTTCCAGATGAACTGCAGCATCAGCAGCTTGTAGAAATCCGTGTCCAGCAGCGACCGGATTACCGGGTCCAGTTCCCAGTTATGGTTATGTGCGCGTTCGGAGAGATTGATGATCATCAGCGGAGACTAGGGACCACGGAACAGTGTAGAGGATCGAATCAGCTTAGGCGAGAAATGCTCAATGTCGCCCGGCTGCAACTGGCTTCGTTTCCAATCTCTCGTAGACTTCCTCCGCCCGCCGTAGCGCTTCCTGGACGTTCTCGCATATGTTTTCGTGCCCGATGACTTCCGCGAATTTCGCCTGATGAATGAGCTGCGAAGGCTGCTCTCGCGCGCCGCACAGGATCAGGGTGCGCTTGGCGGCGTGCAGTTGCTTCGCCGTTTCCTCGATCGCGAACAGCCCGGTCGCGTCCAGTGCAGTCATATTCCGCAGGCGAAGAATCACCACAGGCGGCAGTTTGTGCAAATTCTCGGTCACGACCGAAATCTTGTCTGTCGCCCCAAAAAGAAACGGCCCATGGATGCGGAAGATCGTCGCGTAATACGGGATGTCTTTATCCTGAAGAATGTGGACGCGCCCGTCCTCCACGTAATCGTCGGTCACCCGCGACACCGTCGTCGTCGATGCCACGCGGCTGATAAACAGCAGCGCCGCCAGGATCATTCCCGCTTCCACCGCCACCGTCAGGTCCGCAAACACCGTCAACGCAAACGTCACCAGCCAGATGCTGATGTCGGTTTTCGTCAGCTTGAGCAGTTGCGGAATCTCCCGCCACTCGCCCATGTTGTACGACACCACCATCAGAATTCCCGCCAGCGCCGCCATCGGCACGTAACTCACCAGCGGGGCCGCGAAGAGCAAAATGCATAGCAGCGTGAGCGCGTGGATCATTCCCGCCACCGGAGACTGCGCCCCAGACCGGATATTCGTCGCTGTTCGCGCGATCGCCCCGGTCGCCGGCAGTCCTCCGAACATCGGGGACACAATGTTAGCCACGCCCTGCCCGATCAATTCGACGTTAGGATTGTGCCGGTCATTGCTCATTCGATCCGACACCACCGCCGACATCAGCGATTCAATCGCCCCCAGCATCGCCACCGTGAACGCCGGCCCCAGCAAACCGTGAATCAGATCGGTACGAAATTGCGGGATCTGCAAGTGCGGCAGGCCGCCCGGAATTCCCCCGAACCGGCTCCCGATCGTCTGCACTGGAAGATGAAAGAAATACACCGCGCAGGTTGAAATCAGCAGCGCCACAATCGGCCCCGGGATTCGTGCTGACACGCTCCGGCACACCACCAGGATCGCAAGCGTGCACACCGCCAGCGCCGTCGCAGCCAACGAAAAAGTATGAAAGCTTTTTGCCAGCGCCTCCATGCGCAGCCAGAACACACCCGGAACCTTATCGAGACTCAGCCCGAAAAAATCTTTTATCTGTGTGCTCGCAATCAGCACCGCGATCCCGTTCGTGAATCCGATCACCACCGGCCGCGGAATGAACTTCACCGCGGAACCCAATCCCGTCACTCCCATGATGACCAGCAGCACCCCGGCCATCACGGTGCACATGAAAAGACCATCGACGCCGTGCGCCGCGATGATACCCGCGACCACCACGACGAACGCGCCCGTGGGCCCGCCAATCTGCGTCTTCGACCCCCCGAGCGCCGAGATCAGGAAACCGGTGACGATCGCACAGTAGATTCCCGCCTGCGGCGTCAGCCCCGAAGCGATTGCGAACGCCATGGCTAGCGGCAACGCCACCAGCCCTACCGTAATCCCCGCAATCAGGTCCAGCAGAAATTTGTGACGGTTGTAGTGCCGGAGACAAATGACGGACTTAGGTAGCCAGCTTTCAGTAAGGAAGACACTCCCCATGTTGACATTATCCCGCGCCATGCGGGAATCAGCTAGAGCCTTTAGAAACCGGGGATGTTCAATTCAGTACCTGAGAACAGGAAATGATGTGAGCGGCTCGAATCAAATCGCAGCGAAGCCGAACGCAGAGCCGGTCACCATCGAGCGGCCCCGATCAATACACCCCGGCCCGAAGGGGGCGCCACAGAAAAGCCCGGCACGGAAGCGCCGGCAAGACGCCCAATAACCGACCCGGTCCCCCTAGAGACGCCACCAACCCCGAGTGTTAACCATGGTTTACTTCATGTTGTATACTATTGCTAACTCGGCCCCGGGGCCTCGCGCGGAATGAACTTTCCCAAAATCTTCACGTCCGATGTTGTCGTCACTCACGAAGACATCGACCGCGCTCACGACCGCAGCCAGGTATTGCATGCTCGCACCCGGCCCGGCCTCTCGTCCCGCGCCCGTCTTCTCTGGCTGCTCATCGGCCCTGGCATCCTCGTCATGCTCGGCGAAAACGATGGCCCCAGCATGCTCTCCTATGCCGCCACCGGAGCCCGTTTCGGAATCGGTTTCTTTCTCCCCTTCGTCGTCCTGACCTTCCTCATGGCCTGCGTCGTTCAGGAGATGACCGTCCGCCTCGGCGCCGCCACCCATCGCGGGCACGCCGAACTCATCTTCGATCGCTTCGGACCTTTCTGGGGATGGTTCTCCATGATCGACCTCATGGTCGGCAATTTCCTCACGCTGGTGACCGAGTTCATCGCCATCCGCGCCGGCCTCGGATATTTCGGAATTCCACCCTGGATCGCCGTCCTCGCCGCGTGGATGGTTCTCTTCGCCGCACTCATGGCGCACCGCTATTGGACTTGGGAGCGCGTCACCCTCGCCGGCGCCATGTTCAATCTCATCTTCGTCCCGGTCGCTCTGCTCAGCCATCCCCACTGGCACTCGATCGGCGCCGCCATGCTCACCTGGAAACCGCTTCCCGGCGGCATCACGCAAGACACCGTCCTGATTCTCCTCGCCGACATCGGCGCTACCGTCACTCCGTGGATGCTTTTCTTTCAGCAAAGCGCGATCGCCGACAAGGGCCTCACGACCCACGATATCCGCTTCGGCCGCATCGACACGGTCCTCGGAGCCGCCCTCGCCTCGCTAGCTGCTCTGGCCACCATCGTCGCCACCGCGCCGCTCTTCGCGCACGGCATGTCCTCGGCGAATTTCGAGGCCGCTGAATTCGCCCAGGCGCTGCAGCCATTTGTTGGACACTGGGGCTCCGCACTCTTCGCGCTTGGGATGTTTGAAGCCGGCATGATCGCCGCCGTCACCATCTCCACTTCCTCCGCCTACGCCTTCGGAGAAGTCGCTCATCGCCCGCACAGCCTCAATCTTCCATTCAGTGAAGGAAAATCGTTCTATCTTGTCCTGATTCTGGAAGCCGCCGCCGCGGCCGCGTTAGTCCTGATTCCCGGGATCCCGCTCGTCTACATCGTGCTGGTGGTAAACGTGATCGCGGTCCTCGCCATGCCGCCGGCGCTTCTCTTTCTTTATATGCTCGTCAACGACCGCGAAATCATGGGCGACCTGGTCAGCCCACCTTGGGCGAACGTTCTCGCCATGGGCGTAGTAATCCTGCTAATCGCAGCGGGCATCCTCTTCGGAGTAAGCGTAATCGTCCCCCAAGCCCTGTCCCTGATAGGAGGAAAATGAAGATGAAAACAAAATACAACCGAGAAGCCAACGCAACCGTCGGCCCTAATGATCGCTAGGAACATCCGCCCCCGGAGGATGGCATGTAGGGACAGCCGCCCCCGGCTGTCCAGTCGAGCAAAGCTCGACCGCAACCGCAGCCGAAATCTCGAAGAAGTCAGAGGAAAAAAAGAGGCCCATCTAACCCGAGCGAAGCCGCGAAGCGGCCGCACAAGAAAGGCACGCAGTGCCAGCAGCGAAATGTCAAACTCGAACGACTCCGGCAGAAACGTCACAGACGCACGCGAAGAGGTCCCAATGAGCCAAACGCCCGAATCCCTCCCCGACGTAGTCGCCTCCCTCGAACCCGATCAACTGATCTCCGCCAAAGCGCATCACCGCATCGCCCGGCGCCAATTGACACTCACGGAAAAAATACTCTTCTGGGCGCTCCGCCTCTATCTTCTATTTATGTTCGCAGTAGTCCTCTACCAAATCTTCTCCCCCAAACACTAAAGAAACACGTAGGACAGCCGCCTCAGCCTGCCCTGAGCGAAGTCGCAGAGGCTGTCCGGCGACCCAGGCGTATCGGGCCGCAGCAGCAGCGCCGCCACACCACCGCCCCTACGCAAACGTCCTTCCACGCATTACACTGATACGTTACGCTCCGCGCCCATTCCAGGTATCCCATTTCTCGCGCGCGAGAAGCGGGGATTGGACTTCGACCTCCCAAGGAAGGCAATCATGTCGGTAAATAGCTTTAATTCCCGTTCCACTCTCAAAGTCGGCAACAAAGAATACGAAATTTATCGCCTCGATTCACTCGACAAGCAAGGCATCTCCACGAAGCACCTGCCTTTCTCCCTGCGCATCCTGCTGGAAAATCTCCTTCGCACCGAGGATGGGCGCAACGTCACCAAGGAGGAGATCCGCGCCCTCGCCGCGTGGAACAGGAATTCCAAGCCCGAAAAGGAAATCGCCTTCACCCCCAGCCGCGTCCTGCTGCAGGATTTCACCGGCGTTCCCTGCGTTGTCGATCTCGCCGCAATGCGCGACGCCATGAAGCAACTCGGCGGCGATGCCACCCTTATCAACCCGCTGCAACCCGTCGAACTCGTCATCGATCACTCCGTCCAGGTCGACGAATTCGGCTCCGCCGGCGCCTTCGACATGAACGCCCTGCTCGAATTCCAGCGCAACAAGGAGCGCTACTCTTTCCTCCGCTGGGGACAAACCGGCTTCCGCAATCTCGCCATCGTTCCCCCCGACACCGGCATCGTCCACCAGGTCAACCTCGAATACCTCGCCCGCGTCGTCTTCGTCCACGAATCCCCGGGCAAGCGCGTCGCCTACCCTGACACCCTGGTAGGCACCGACAGTCATACCGTAATGGTGAATGGCTTGGGCGTGCTCGGGTGGGGAGTGGGTGGGATTGAAGCCGAGGCCGCGATGCTGGGGCAGCCGGTCTCCATGCTGATTCCGCTGGTCGTGGGTGTGAAACTCACCGGACGTTTGCGTGAAGGTGCGACCGCTACCGATCTCGTCCTCACGATCACCGAGATGCTGCGCAAGCATGGCGTCGTCGGAAAATTCGTCGAATACTTCGGGCCGGGACTTCGCGATCTTCCACTCGCCGACCGGGCCACCATCGGCAACATGGCTCCCGAATACGGCGCCACTTGCGGCATTTTTCCCATCGACAAAGAGAGCCTGCGCTATCTGCAGCTCACCGGGCGCAGCGCCGAGCAAATCGCACTGGTCGAGGCCTACGCGCGCGAGCAAGGACTCTTCCACGACGAGAAGACTCCCGAAGCGGAGTACTCCGAACTGCTTTCGCTCGATCTCGGCAGTGTCGAGCCGAGCCTCGCCGGTCCCAAGCGCCCGCAGGATCGCGTCGTGCTCTCCTATGCGGGCGAATCGTTTCTGAAGGCACTCCCGACCCTCATCAAGCCCAAGTCCGCCGCGAAGACCAACGGTGGTGGTGCCGCAGCCGCCCCGAAACTTTCTGATGCCGCGAAGAGCACCGCCGTCCCCGTGGGTGTCTCGAAGAGCTGGGAGGCCGAGGGTGGAAACCCTGCGGCGATTGGCGTCGAAGATCCCAACGTCCACGAGCACGTTTCCGCCTCGGTGAAGGATTCCCTCAAGCACGGCAGCGTCGTCATCGCAGCCATCACCTCCTGCACCAACACCTCGAACCCCTCGGTCCTGATCGGCGCCGGACTGCTCGCCAGGAAAGCCGTGGAAAAAGGCCTGACTGTTCCGCCCTGGGTAAAGACTTCCCTCGCGCCCGGATCGAAAGTCGTCCGCGATTACCTCGAAAAGGCCGGGCTGATGCCCTATCTCGAAAAACTCAAGTTCCACATCGTCGGCTACGGATGCACCACCTGCATCGGCAACTCCGGACCGCTTCCCGAGGAAGTTTCCAAAGCGATCGACGAAAAAGAACTCGTCGTCGCCAGCGTGCTTTCCGGCAATCGCAACTTCGAAGGCCGCATCAACTCCGAAGTTCGCGCAAACTATCTCATGTCGCCTCCGCTGGTCGTGGCCTTCGCGCTCGCCGGCCACATCGATATCGATCTGCGCAAGGAACCTCTGGGCAAGGGCAAGGACGGGCAAGACGTCTACCTCGCCGATATCTGGCCAACCTCGCGCGAAGTCGAAGAGACCATTCAGCACTCGATTTCGTCGGAGATGTTCGCGAAATCCTATGCCGAAGTGTTTCAGGGCGACGAACGCTGGCAAGGCCTCGACGTGCCTGAGGGCGAGACCTATGCCTGGGACGAAGACTCCACGTACATCCGGCGCGCTCCCTACTTCGACAACATGGCGGTGAAGCCCGCGCCAGTCGAAGAGATCAGGAAGGCCCGCGCGCTCGCCGTTCTCGGCGACAGCGTCACCACCGACCACATCTCGCCGGCGGGCTCGATCAAGAAAGACAGCCCAGCCGGAAAGTATCTGCAGGAGCATGGCGTAAAGCCGGCAGATTTTAACTCCTATGGCTCGCGCCGCGGCAATCACGAAGTGATGGTGCGGGGCACCTTCGCCAATGTCCGCCTGCGCAACAAGCTGGTGCAGACCGAAGGCGGATTCACGCGCCACCTTCCCACGAACGCCGAAATGCCGATCTTCGATGCCAGCGAAAAATATCGCGCCGATGGCACGCCGCTCGTGATCCTGGCCGGGAAGGAATACGGCTCGGGATCGTCGCGCGACTGGGCAGCCAAGGGCCCGGCGCTGCTGGGCGTGCGCGCGGTGATCGCGGAAAGTTATGAACGCATTCATCGGTCGAATCTCGTCGGCATGGGCGTCCTGCCCCTGCAATTCCCCGCCGGCCAGAATGCCGAATCGCTCGGCCTGACCGGAGAAGAAGTTTTCGATATCACCGGCATCCGCGAAGTAGTCGACCACTTCGGCGCCGGGCGCACGGTAAAAGTGCGTGCCAAAGCCAAGGGCAAAGACGTGCTGGAGTTCGATGCCCTCGTCCGCATTGACACCCCGCAGGAGTCGCTCTACTACGCCAACGGCGGAATCCTGCAGTACGTATTAAGGCAGCTGCTAGCAACCAAGCCCCAGGCGGTGGAAGCGTAACCCATGTAGGCACAGCCGCCCCCGGGCTTTCCGGCCCATGTAGGGACAGCCGCCCCCGGCTGTCCGGCGGAGCGAAGCTCCGCTGCTGCCGAAAGCGTGAACCAACTCTCTTTCCCAACGACAAAAGGCGCGACCCCAAGGGCCGCGCCTGATTTGTCTGAAATTCTATCTCTACTTTCAGAATAGCAAATTGGGCAGGGCAAAATGGACATTTTCTCGGAAATATTTTGTGAATGATTGCAGCGAGTTAGGGGAAATCGGGGTGCTCAGGGGGCTTGACAAGATTTTCGTCGCGGATTGAGACAGCGTGATTGTGATCACATCCTGCGTCGTTGGCACATCGCGTGTTGACGCGGTCCTTCGCTCGCTTGTACTACGGCTCCGCTCTGGATGACCGCACTGGACTCGCGTTGCGTCTGGTTTGCTGGAAGTGTTTAATCCTCGGCGGAGCATTGTTCTGATGAAGTTCAAACTCGTGGTCATCGTCCTGATCGTTTTCCGCTTTGCCCTATCCGTTTTCGCGCAGGTCTCATCGTCACAGATCGACGCGATCTTCGCGCCGCTGAAGTCGTCCGATGCTCCGGGTGCGGCAGTGATTGTCATCAGGAACGGCAAAGCTGTATTTCGCCACGGATACGGCGTCACCGATCTGCGCACGCGGCGTCCGATCGACGCGCACACGAACTTCCGGCTGGCTTCCTTCACCAAGCAGTTCACGGCGGCGTGCATCATGATGCTGGTGCGCGAGGGCAAACTGCGCTACGACGATCACCTCACCGACATCTTTCCGGAGTTTCCCGAGTACGGGCGAGCGATCACGGTGCGCAACCTGCTGAACCATACTTCCGGGCTGAAAGACTACGGCGACATTTACGAGAAGCAGTTTCCGGATACGCCTCCCGAGAAAATTCCGCAGATTCTGGACGCGGGTGTCCTCAAGCTGCTCGAGCAGCAATCCAGCGGCGACTTCGCGCCGGGCACGAAGTGGGATTACAGCAATTCCGGATACGCGGTGCTGGCGATGATCGTCGAGAAAGTTTCCGGCAAGTCATTCGGCGAGTTTCTGCACGAACGGATCTTCGCCCCGCTCAAGATGGATCACACGCTCGCTTACGAGAAAGGCAAAAATGAAGTGCCGAACCGCGCGTTTGGCCACACCAGGAAAGACACCGGCTGGGTCGAGACGGATCAGAGCCCCACGTCGGCGGTGCTGGGCGATGGCGGAATTTATTCGTCGGTGGATGACCTGGCGAAGTGGGATCGTGCGCTGCGCGAGCACACGCTGTTAAGCGAAGCGGAGATGAAGCCGGCGCTTACGCCGGTGGATCCGACCGGCGGGCGCGCCCGCGATCCGAATGGAGCAACGGTGGACTATGGTTTCGGATGGTTTCTCGATCCATACCGCGGGCATAAGCACATGTGGCACGGCGGCGGGACGATGGGATTCCGTACGGTGATCCAGCGCTTTCCGGACGATGGGTTGACGGTGATCATCCTGGCAAACCGGGTCGATGTCGATCCGGCGGCGATGGGGTTGCAAGTGGCCGATTTGTATCTGGGCAAGTAGGGACGGCCTGCTGTCCGGCGCCTTGGACTATGGGGCCACTGCGGCTTTTGATGGATGGGCGTGGCGAGTTGCCGATGGGATTCGCAAAACCCGGTGAACCGGTTGCAAACGAGATTCTTCGCTCCGCCGGAAAATCGGCTGCGCTCAGGCTGACAAACATCGGTTATCAGTTTGTCTAGACGGTTGGCGGCGCCGAAGTGGCCGGCGGCGCGGGAGCGGCCGGTGGCGCGGCGGCATGGGCCGTTGTCTCGTTGACCAGGTCTTTCAGTTCCTTGCTCGGCTTGAAGAAGGGAATTTTCTTGGCGGGGACTTCGACGCGCTCGCCGGTCTTGGGATTGCGTCCGACGCGGGGCTTGCGCTGGCGCGTGCGGAAACTGCCAAAGCCGCGGATCTCGATCTTGTCGCCGGCCCGCAGCGAGCGCACCACGCTGTCAAAGATCGTTTCCACGATCACTTCGCTGTCTTTGCGCGTAAGCTCCGCTAAACGCGAGACTTCGTCAATCAGATCGGCTTTGGTCATAAGATCCCCTTCTTTCGAGTCAGGTGGAGCGGCTCGCGGGCCGCGATTTGCCCGCTGCGGGCTCGACCATGCCCCGGAAAAGCAGATTCTACTCCTCCCGGGCCTCCATAACCTTCTCAAATTTCAGGGGTTGGATGCAAGTTACGGTTTTGAGACGGGCCGGATTCGGCGTGGGAAGGGAGCCATCATCCCGCTGCACCCCTTACTTTTCAGAGGACTGATCTCCTTCACCCATTGCGCCGGTCGCAACGGACGTTCTTCGCTTCGCCTGTGCTGCGGTGACGCTCGGGATGACGTCCAAATTGTTTACTTCCAGAGGAAGTAGAAGCCGACCTCCTGCTCCATCAGCTTTTCGCGGGTGGGCAGGTATTGCGAGACGTCGCCGGTCATCAGGTCGAGCAGGGTGTGGCGATCTTTGTCGGGGCGGACGAGGGTGGGCTCGCCCTTGATGCCGACCGCCTTCGCAGTGTCAGCCACGGCAGCTTCAAAGTCGCCGACGTTATCGATGAGCTTCATCGACATCGCCTGCTGGCCGGTCCACACCTTGCCATTGGCGATCGACTTCACGTCGTCGTACTTCATGCCGCGGCCGTCGGCTACTGCCTTGATGAACTGGCCGAACATGTTGTCGATGAGTGACTGCATATAGGCCTGCTCGTTGGGCGTGAGATCGCGCGCCGGATTCCCGGTGTCTTTGAACTCGCCGGTCTTGATGACGACATCTTTGAGCTTGGCCCACTTCAGCAGGTCGCCGTAATTCACCCACTGCGCGATCACGCCGATGGAGCCGACGATGCTGCCCTCGTCGGCGAAAACCTTGTCGGTGGCGGATGCCACGTAATAAGCGCCGCTGGCCCCGACGGTTTCGATCGACGCGACGATTTTCTTCTTCTTCTCGGTGCGGACGCGCTTGACCTCGCGGTAGATCTCTTCGGACGCGGCCACGCCGCCGCCCGGCGAATTGATGTGCAGGATGATGGCCTTGATCGACGAGTCGTCGCCGAATTTCTTGAGTTGCCCGACCACTGGTTGCGGCGAAAGGATCACGCCGTCCAGGTCGACCACGCCAATGCGGTCGCCGAAGCCACCGAGGGCTGAGGTTTCACCTCCGCTCGCGTGCAAAGTCAGGTATACGAGTGTGAAGACGGCCAGTACGAAGAGGAAGAAAGCTCCTCCGCCGATAAGAATCCAGAGCAGGGTGCGGGAGCGTGCTTCAGCCATGGAGAAAGTTTAGCACCGGCTCAGCGTGCTGCGTCATCCCCAAGTGCCCGCGTTTTCATCAGCGGGCCGAGGGATCTCCCTTTCCCACAAGCTCGCGGAGATCGAGATCCTTCGCTCCGCCTGAAAAACGGCTACGCTCAGGATGACACCGCGCTGTGTTGACGCCCACTCACCGTGCTGCGTCATCCCCAAGTGCCCGCGTTTTCATCAGCGGGCCGAGGGATCTCCCTTTCCCACAAGCTCGCGAAGATCGAGATCCTTCGCTCCGCCGGAAAAACGGCTACGCTCAGGATGACACGCGCTCTGTGGGCGCCGGCGGCAATTCGAACTTGCCTTCCCGGGGCTTGGGACCTGAGAATGACGGGTCCGATCATCTGTCACCCGTAATACTCACGATTTGTTGCCTCAAGGAGTTGGCATGAAACCTGGTTCGCGACGTCATCGTGTCCCTCTGCTGGCGATTCTCGGCCTCGTTCTTCTGGCGATGCCGGTCGCCGCGCAAAATTTCAATATCCAGGAGCGCACGCTGAAGAACGGGATGAAGGTGCTGGTGCAGGAAGATCCTTCCATTCCGAACGTGGCGCTTTATATTTTTTTCCGCGTGGGTTCACGCAATGAACATGAAGGCATCACCGGCCTCTCGCATTTTTTCGAGCATATGATGTTCAACGGCGCGAAGAAATACGGGCCCGGCGAGTTCGACAAGGCGATGGAGGCCGCGGGCGGCGAGAACAACGCCTACACCACGAACGACATGACGGTGTACACCGACTGGTTCCCGAATTCCCAGCTGGAACTGATCTTCGACCTGGAATCGGACCGCATTCAGAACCTCGCCTTCGACCCGAAGATCGTCGAGTCGGAGCGGCAAGTGGTGTACTCGGAACGGCGCCTGCGCACCGACAACAACAACTTCGGCCTGCTCGACGAGCAACTGGAAGCAACGGCGATCATGGCCCATCCCTATCACTGGTCGGTCATCGGATGGCCGTCGGACATCGAGAAGTGGACGCTCGACGATCTCAAGAGCTATTTCGCGAAAGGATACTCGCCCTCGAATGCGACGATGGTGGTTGTGGGCGGGGTGAAGGCAGATGATGTCTTCAATCTGGCCGAGCGTTACATGGAAACGATTCCGGCGCACGAGCCACCTCCTCCAGTCCGCACGGTCGAGCCAAGGCAACTGGGCGAGCGCCGCGTTATCGTCCACAAATTCGCGCAGCTGCCGATCGTCGAAATCGGCTACAAGGTCCCGCAGGCGCAGGATCCGGATTACTACACGCTCGAACTTCTGCAAGCTGTGCTGACGCTGGGAGAAAGCTCACGGATGTACCGCTCCCTGGTCGACGGACAACAGCTTGCGGTGGAAGTACAGAGCTCGCACCTCGCGACCATCGATCCCTTCCTGTTTACGTTCACGGTGCAGCCGAGACAGGGAGTGGCTCCAGAGAAAGCGGAACAGGCATTTTACGCAGAGATTGAAAAAATCAAAACCTCGGGCGTGGACGAGCACGAACTGCAGAAGGCAAAGAACCAGGCGATCTCCGACTACTACCGCTCGCTGCGGGCGATCAACCGGCGAGCGAATGTGATCGGCGACTATGCGGTTTTGTTCGGCGATTATCACAAGCTCGGAACCGTTGAGCAGGAATACAACAAAGTGACGCCGGCTGACATCCAGCGGGCGGCGCAAAAATACTTTGCGGCCGACAACCGCACGGTTGCCACCCTCATTCCGGTGGCCGATTCTGATTCCGGAAAAGCCAACGCCGGCGACGAGGAGGACAAGCAATGACCGCGCGCAAGATCCTTTTCGTCGTGCTTATCGTTCTTCTTGCGATGCCGTTGGCTGTTGCGCAGTCGGCAACGTTCGAGCTGCCGGAATACAAGCACATTGCCTTGCCCAACGGGCTGACGGTGTTGCTGCTCGAAAAGCACAACATCCCGATGATCAGCCTGGAGATCGGACTGCGCTCGGGATCGGTGGCCGACCCTGCGGGAAAAGAAGGAACCGGGTCAATCACGGCGTCGTTGCTGCGCAAAGGAACGGCGACGCGCAGCTCGGAGCAGCTTTCCGCCGACATCGATTTCATCGGCATGGATTACAACACGCGCGTCGATCAGGACGGAACGCACATCTCGGCGGACTTTCTGAAGAAGGATCTGGATGCGGCGCTGGCACTGGTTGCCGACATGGTCCTGCATCCGACGTTTCCCGACGACGAAGTGAAGAAGAAACTGGCGCAGGAGCAGGATGGCATCCGCTCGGCGAAGGATGATCCGCGGGAGGTGATGCAGCAGTATTTTATGAAGTTTTTATTTGGCGACCATCCTTACGGGCGGCCGCCTGAAGGAGACGAACGCTCGCTCGCCAATATCAGCCAGGCGGACATCGCGGGCTTCTACCGCAAGCACTACACGCCCGGGAATGTGGTGATCGCGGTAGCGGGCGATTTCGACGCAGCGGCGATGCAGGCGAAGTTGACGGAGATTTTCGGGGCGTGGAAGGGCAAGACGCCGGCGGTACCAGCGGTTCCGGCTCTGAAGACGGTGACCGGCAAGCGCGTGCTCGTGGTCGACAAGCCGGATGCAACACAAACGTACTTCATGATCGGCAACGTTGGGATCGGCGACACGAACGCCGACCGCGGATACATCAACGTGGTCAACACCCTGTTCGGCGGGCGCTTTACATCGCTGTTCAATACCGAATTGCGCATCAAGAGCGGATACAGTTACGGCGCGTACTCGTATTTCGAGCAGATGCGGGCGCCGGGGCCGTTCATCATGTCGAGCTTCACGAAGAATGCGACGACCGAGCCCGCGCTGGACAAGAGTTTCGAGGTGCTGGGCCGTTTGCACAAGGACGGCTTCGGAGCCGTCGATCTCGCGTCGGCGAAAACTTACATCAACGGCAACCTGCCGCCGCGCTATGAGACGACGCCGCAACTGGCGCGAGCAATGATCGCGCTGGAGCTGGCCGGCATCACGCGGGAGCAGTTTAACCAGAACCTGGTGCGGCAACAGAGCACCACGACTGCCGATGCACACCGCGTGATCGATACCTACTTTCCGAATCAGGATTACGTGCTGGTCATGATCGGGAAAGCGAGCGAGATTCAGAAGATCGCGGCGAAGTACGGGACCGTCGCGATGAAGAAGATTGCGGATCCGGGCTTCTAAGAGCTTTACTCTCCCGTCCCAGACCTGGTGGATGACTAGGCTTTGAGAAATACCTAGAGCGTGATGACCTTCAGCGCTTTCGGCTGCACGGACACTTCAATCGGTGTGCGGCAGACGAACTCTCCATCGGCATAGACATCGAGTGGGCGCCCGGTCTCCACGCGCACGCGGGGCGCTTGAAAATATTCAACCTCGCGAATGCCGAGATGACGTCCGGCGTAGACACTGGGAAAGACGGCGAAGAGCTTGAGGCGATTTACAGCCCGGACCAGGCAGATATCGAGCAGGCTGTCATCCATGCTGGCTTGCGGCGCAATTTTCATCCCGCCGCCGTAAGTGGACGTATTGGCGAAGGCCGCGAGCGTGGTCGGCTGATCGCTGAGCGTGCTCCACTCCCTCTTCTCACTTGCGCCGTTTGTTAACGAGAGCGCCGGAACGTTGACTTTCATCGACACCGGCGAAAAGCGGAAGATGCTGGGAAGCAGGCTGAGCGCATATCCGCCGTTTCCACGCAGCCAGCGCGGCAATTCGTTGGCGCGACGGGCAACCTCGCCGTCGATGCCGACTCCGGCGACACAGGCGAAGTAGCGAGTCAACGCGGGCTCGCGTGGCTCGCCGTGGTCGAGTGAAGTAATCACTCCCAGGTCGACTTCTCGTACGTTGTCCGCGCTCCTGCAGAAATTTTGCCATGCCGCCATTGCATCGCGAACGCTTTTGATTTGCAGCGCGCGCGCAAAGTCGTTACCGCTCCCGGCTGGGACGATGAGCACAGGCCGATTCAGGCGGACGAGTTGCGAGAGATGACGGTGGATGGTGCCGTCTCCGCCGAAGAGGAGAATTGCGTCGACGTCTTTGGAAGCAGCGGGAAGGCCAATGCGCCAGTCGATGGCCGGGTCGTGCTGGAAGGGTTGAAGGTTCTTGCGGGAACATCCCAACCCGAAGATCGCAGCGGCGCGCACCGGCGACGAGGGTAGCAGAATTGATTATGTAGGGACAGCCGCCCCGGCTGTCCGCGGAGCGAAGCTCCACTTCTAGATGCATTCGGGAATACTTCACGCTCTCAGGAATTTGCTTGTGGCGGATTGCAGGCGAGCGTTGCTCGCCCGGACAGCCGGGGCGGCTGTCCCTACATGTGCAAAGCGAAGGGGTTTATAAATTTCTTTTGCCACAGCCAGGGATAGTCTCTCCAGTTTCTGACCAGTCCATAGCGGACCGGATTCTGCATCACGTAGTCGATCTTCGCGTCCAGGTTTTCTGACACCCGCAAAACGTGATCGAACGACTCGGTCTGCCGGACCCTCCCCTTGCGGCCCAAGGCCTTGTTGATTCTGTGTGCGGAGGCTCCCTTGATCGCGCCCATGATTTTGCCCAGGGACCACACCTCCATCCCGGCGTTGTCGGTTAACGGTGTGAGGATCAAGTGGACGTGATCGGGCATCACGACGGCAACTTTGAGGTCGTAGCGTGTTCCGTTGTCATGCAGGCAAGAGTCGAGGATGAGTTCGCGAACTTTCTCCGGCACGATCCAACGCTTCTCGGTGCAAAAGGTGATGAAGTGAGGCTTGTCGTCGCATTGCAGGTGTGGAAGCTTTCTGCGATAGAAGGCTTGTGGCATTGCAGTTTCTGTAGGGACAGCCGCCCCCGGCTGTCCGCGGAGCGAAGCTCCGCTGGTTTTCATGGTAGAGCTGAAAACGGATTGGCCGGCGGTTGTTGGTGGGTTTTTCTGAGCGCGGATTCCAAATCGGGAATCGTGATTGTGGTTAGCGCAGGCGAGCGTTGCTCGCCCGGACAGCCGGGGGCGGCTGTCCCCACATGGCCTGTCACTTTTTACCGCTGGAGCCGACGACTCTTACCCTTTTCATTTTTCGACCAACTCGCAATAGGAAGTAGTGGTTCAGAAGAACATCGGCAACGAAAATATTTTCACCAATGACCTCCGCGTCCACCGCGACAGCTCTGCTTTTCAAAAGCTTCCCGGCTTCGCTGTTCGATCCAGCGAGGCCAACTTGTCGAATTAGCTTGTCGAGACGAATTGTTGATCGCTCGTTCGGGTCAACGCCTCGACCAATCATCAGGTCAACTTTCTTGGCTTGGGAATCGGCTTGTATGTCGACGACCGGAACATCAACGGAAACGATATCCTCCGGCACTTCATCCTTCTGGAACTGTTTGGCCCAGTCTTCCGCTGCTTTGGTCGCGGCTTCCACTGAATGGAAGTCCGTGACGATGCGGCGGGCCAAATCTTTTTTTGCCTGCATGGGATGCGCTTCCCGTTTCATCTTTTCGATTTCGGCGAGCTGCACGTCGGTGAGTAGTTCGTAGTAGCGCCACATCATCTCGTCAGAGATGCTCATCACCTTGCCGTACATTTCGAGCGGCGCCTCGTGAATGCCGATGGCATTGCCGAGCGACTTCGACATCTTTTGCACGCCGTCGAGGCCTTCGAGGATCGGCGTGGTCAGGACGACTTGCGATTCTTGTCCGTAGGCACGTTGCAGTTCGCGGCCGACGAGCAGGTTAAATTTCTGATCGGTACCGCCGAGTTCGACGTCAGCTTCGAGGGCGACGGAATCGTATCCCTGGACGAGCGGATAGAGCAGTTCGTGCACCGAGATCGGCTTCTCCTCCGTGAAGCGCTTATGGAAGTCTTCGCGCTCGAGGAGTTGCGAGACCGTGTATTTCGCCGTCAGGCGGATGAAGTCGTCGGTGGTGAAGGGGCCGAACCAGCGGCGGTTGAAGTCGATCACGGTTTTTTCCGGATCGAGGATCTTGAAGACTTGCGCCTTGTAGGTTTCGGCGTTCCGCTCGATTTGTTCGCGAGTGAGCGGCGGTCGCGTAGCCGAACGCCCGGTGGGATCGCCGATCATCCCGGTAAAGTCGCCGATCAGGAAAATGGCGGTGTGCCCAAGATCCTGAAAATGTTTCAGCTTGCGCAGCACCACGGTGTGGCCAAGATGGAGGTCGGGCGCGGTCGGATCCATGCCGAGTTTCACGCGCAGCGGCTTGCCGGAGGTGCGGGACTTTTCGAGCTTGGCGCGGAGGTCGGCTTCGCGGATGATTTCCGCCGCGCCTTTTTTCAGGTAGGTGAGTTGTTCTTCTACGGGAGCGAAGTTTGGCATGGGAAGAGTCATTATAAGGAATGGGCGCGGGAAGCAGAATTGGAGCGGTAGAATGCGCGCAAGCAAGCGGGCCGATACGCCTGCGCCACCGGACAGCCGGGGGCGGCTGCCGCTACACTCTGATGAGTCGATCGCTCATGAATGTGAACATTCGCAAGGGTGTGGCTGGTGACGTTCCCCGGTTGCGGGAGATCATCGAGGCCTCGGTGCGCGGGTTGCAGGCGGAGGACTACTCTCCCGCGCAGTTGGAGGGCGCGCTGCAGAGCGTGTATGGCGTCGACAGCCAGTTGATTGCCGATGGGACTTACTTTGTCGTGGAGACTGCTGGCGGGAGCGCGCCGCTGATCGTGGCTTGCGGCGGATGGAGCCAGCGGAAGACGCTTTATGGCGGAGATCAGTATGCGGGGCGGGAGGATTCGATGCTCGACCCGGCGCGGGATGCGGCGAAGATCCGGGCATTCTTCGTACATCCCGAGTGGGCGCGGCGCGGGATTGGATCTCTGATCCTCGAAGCCTGCGAGAATGCGGCGGTAGCAGCGGGGTTTAAACGCCTCGAGATGGGCGCAACTTTGAGCGGTGTGGTGTTCTATCGGGCCAAGGGATACGCGGAGATCGAGAAGCAATCGGTGCCGCTCACGAATGGCGAAACGCTGCCGATTGTGCGGATGGGCAAGAACGTGTGACGCGCGGAGCGTTCAGGCCCGCTTCAGTCTTCTTCCGACAATCTGAAACTTTCCTCCCAGCACAATTCCAATGGCTTCGGTGTAAGCAAGGTGCTCCTGTTCGAGGATGCGGGCCGAAACGGTGTGCTCGTCGTCGGAATCGAGCACCTGGATGGCTTTCTGCACGATGATGGCGCCGTGGTCGAGTTCCTCGTCGACGAAGTGAACGGTGCATCCGGAAATCTTGACGCCATAGGCGAACGCCTGCTCCTGCGCTTCAAGGCCGGGAAAGGCGGGCAGCAGCGAGGGATGGATGTTCAGAATTTTTTGCGGGAACTGTCGCACGAACCAGGGAGAGAGCAGGCGCATGTACCCGGCGAGGCAGATGAGGTCGACATTGTGTTGCCGGAGAGCGCTGACGACTTCGCGATCGTGTTCTTCGCGCGGGCGTCCTTTGCTCGGGATAGCAAGGGCCGCCAGGCCGCGCTCGCGGGCTGTGGCGAGGCCGGGGGCGTCGGGTTTGTTGGATATGACGACGGCGATGCGGACGTTCGGTATGCGTCCGGCGTCGATGCTGTCGGCGATGGCGACGAAGTTGGATCCGCGGCCGGAGAGGAGAATTCCGAGAGAGTGCATGGGGCTTTCAACGATCGAAAGATCATCATAATTCAGCGCGCGGGTGCGGGCCCGGGGAGAATGCGCTGCGGCCCGGTACTTCTGGGCCGCTGGACAGCCGGGGGCGGCTGTCCCTACATGTTTTGACTTTGCTACATGGTGCTTTGAAGCTGGCCGAGAAGTTGTTGATCCTGACCCGCCAGGCTCGGAGGAAGTTTCGAGTACTGGAGATTCTCTGCCGCGGATTGGCCGTCGGAAATGATGTACTGCACGAAATCCTTCAGCGTTTGCTGCTTGGCTTGACTCTTGCCTTGCTTTGGCACCAGCAGATACGTCAGGCCGGAGATGGGATACGCATCCTTGGCGCTAGCCGGTGGATTGACGACGGGAGTGCGGACATCTTTCGCGAGTTCATCGTGGAAAGCTTCGATCGCGGCGGTCGCAGCGGCGGCCGTCGGTTCGATCCAATTGCCTGCCTGGTTGCGGATGAGCGCCACGGGCAGCTTATTCTCCGCAGCATAGGAGAGCTCGACGTAACCGATCGCGCCCGGCGTCTGCCGGACCGTTCCGGTCACGCCTTCGCTACCCTTGCCGCCCACGCCGACCGGCCAGGAGACCGAGATCCCCTTGCCGACTTTCTTCTCCCATGCGGGACTGACTTTCGCAAGATACATCGTGAAGATGTTGGTGGTGCCGCTGCCGTCGGAACGGTGGGCGACAACGATGGGAGAATTGGGCAGCGCGACGCCCGGATTGTCTTTCTTAAGGGCGGGATCCTGCCAGGTCTTGATTTCGCCGAGAAAAATTCCGGCGAGGGTCTCGGGACTGAGCTTCAGCGGAGTCTTCAGGTCGGGAAGATTGTAGGTGATGCAAACGGGGCCGGCGCTTTCGGGGATTTGCACGAGTGGCGGCATCTCCTGCATTTGCTGGTCGTCGAGTGCGGCATCGCTGGCGCCGAAATCAACCAGGCCCTTCTTGAGTTGCTGAATGCCTCCGCCGCTGCCGATCGACTGGTAGTTGATCTGAACGCCAGGGTGGCCGCTCTGATAACTCGATATCCAGTGCGACATCGCAGGGTTGATGAATGTCGAGCCGGCGCCGATCAGGGATTTGTCGTTCGCTGGCGGCGTACCGGAGGAGTTACAGGCGGTGAAAAAAGCGATCAGGGCTACGATTCCGATTGCGTGGCGGAGGTTGGGCATGGATAGCCTCCTTTTGAAGTTTATGATGTCGGCGGCGTCAGAGGGGAGTGTTAAAGGAGTGTGAAAATCCACAGGGCTCGGTAGCGGATTCCGCCACTCGTTTTCATTGAGGGGGCTGGGGTTGAATCCTAGCCGCGGCCCCGGTACTTCTGGGCCGCTGGACAGCCGGGGCGGCTGTCCCTACATGGTCAGCTGTAGATTACTTTGCGCTCGCCTTTGATGATGCGGCCGATGGTGTAGTACTTTTCGCTGACGCGCTCGAGCACCGATTGAGTTTTCTTGAACTTGGCTGGTGGTACGACCAGCAACATCCCCAAGCCCATGTTGAAGGTCCGAAGCATTTCTTCCTGCGGGACCTGGCCGAGTTGCTGCAGGTGCTCGAAGATGGGAAGCACGGGCCAGGAGCCGAGTTCAATGGCAGCCGCAGTACCGCGGGGCAGGACACGCGGCAGATTTTCGGTAATGCCTCCGCCGGTGATATGCGCAAGCGCTGAGACGCACTGGGCGTCGATCAGCTTCTTCAGGCACGGCCAATAGCTCTTGTGCGTGCGCATCAGCTCGTTGCCCACCTTGTTCTTCACTTCGTTGACATAGGTTTCGGGCGAGTAACGCGCAACCTCGAAGAGCAACTTGCGGGCGAGAGAGTATCCGTTGGTGTGCAGGCCGTTGGAAGGCAGGCCGAGGATGATGTCGCCGATCTGAACGTCTTTGCCGGTGATGATCTTTTCGCGGTCAACGACGCCGACGATAAATCCGGCGAGGTCATATTCTCCGTCGGGATAAAAACCGGGCATTTCAGCGGTTTCCCCGCCAATCAGTGCGCAACCATTGTGCTTGCAGGCGTCGGCAATGCCTTCCACGACTTTCTCGGCGACAGAAGAATCGAGCTGGCCGGTGGCCAGGTAATCCATGAAAAAAAGCGGCGCGGCGCCCTGCACGGCGATGTCGTTGACGCAATGGTTGACCAGGTCGGCTCCGACGGTGGAGTGCAGGTCCATCTCGAAGGCGATTTTGAGCTTCGTACCTACGCCATCGACGCTGGAGACAAGGAGCGGATCGGCATACTTTGTTTTGTCGATGGAAAAGACCCCGCCAAATCCGCCAATTTCGCTGAGCACGCCGCGGGTAAAGGTCTTGTGCGCGAGGTACTTGATGCGCTGCTTGGTGCGGTTGGCGCGGCTGATGTCGACGCCGGCGTCGGCATAAGTGATCGGCGTTGGACTGGGCGAGGGAGGCTTGGCCACAGATTCTTCCGTCAAAAAGTCTCGCTTGTGATGCGGGGTTACAGGTCGGGTGCCGCGGTTACGGCCAAACGGTTCCTAAGGCCGCTCATTGTAGCACGTTCGTGGGGGTGGATTCGGAATCACGAGGGCGATGTCTGGATTTTTGATTTGTGATTTTTGATTGTCGATTGAAAAGCCTCGGTCTTACGCGGGGATCGGCCTCCGCGGACACCGGCGGCCAACTCACAGACACTGCTCCGGTTTTCCACGGGCACTTATGCCCGTTCGAGGGGCCTCAGATCCCTAGTGAGCGATGAAATCCGAGATGAAGTACGCGAGAACTCCAAACAGCGTCAGACCACAGATGCTGTAGGCAGTGAGCACCCAGGCTCCGCGGCCTTCGTGCTTGACTGAGAGAGATGAAGCGTTGGACGACTGATTAGGAGAGACGACGGGGGCCCGATCTTCCATGCAAGAACCTCCAGACGGAAAGATCGTGGCGCACATTACTGGTATGCGTCACGCCCGCCCCGCATCGCGGCGGGGCAGGACCATGGCGGTGATTTTACCCCGATTTCATGCGGCCGGCGGAATTAAATGTGATTCGGATCACAGGATTTATATGAAAAACATATTTCCTGTGATGCAAATCCTCCTGGGACTTCAAACCCTTAAACCACGAAGGGCACGAAGTATCACCAAGGAAAGACCTCGAAAGCCTTGCTGTCTTCGCATCCAAGCGACACTTGCAGCCGCTTGGGCTGCAAAAACCGCACGCCCTTGGCGTGGGATAATACCTGCTAACCATATGTATCGATGCCTTCTCGTTGCCTTCTGTTGGTTGGCGATTGCGGGTGCGAACGCCCAGCAACCGACGCCGTCCCCAGCCCCTTTGCCAGCGCCTTCGGGCGCCACACCTCAGTCGAATGCGGACAAGAATCCGATTGAAGCGCCGGCCCCGCCGAAGTCCGCCGAGAGCAATCACGACTACGCGCAGGAATCGTTTGTCATCGAGCAGATGCACTCCAAGTACCGCTTCGAGGAGGATGGGACCGGGCGGAAGGAAGTGGTCGCGCGAATCCGGATTCAGAGCGAGGCCGGGGTCCAGCAGTGGGGACAATTGCAATTCGGCTACAACTCGGCAAACGAGCGAGTAGAGATCCCATATGTGCGGGTGGTGCGCAAGGACGGCAGCGTGATCACCGCAGACGCGGATGCGGTGCAGGACTTGAGTGCGCCGATCGAGCGCGAAGCTCCGGTGTATACCGATTACCGGCAAAAGCATGTGACGGTGCCGGGGCTGCGGCCTGGCGAAGTTTTGGAATACAACCTGGTCACGGTAATTCATACGCCGCTGGCGGCGGGACAATTCTGGACGGACTACGAGTTCGACAAGAGCAACATCGATCTGGACGAAAGCGTCGACGTCGATGTCCCGGTGGGCCGCTCCCTGAAACTGAAAACGAAGCCAGGCATGGATCCGAAGATCACCGAGGCGAATGGGCGGCGCGTGTATCACTGGACGAGCTCGCACCTGCAGCGTGAGGAAGAGAAGGCGGACGAGAAGAAAAAGAAGAAACATCGTCCCGAGGACGAGCGGCCCGATATCCAGATGACCACCTTTGAAACCTGGGATCAGATCGGGCGCTGGTATGCGGGCCTGGAAAAAGACCGGCGCGTGCCGTCGGCGGATGTGAAGGCGAAGGCAGCCGAGTTGACGCGGGGCTACACCACAGATCTGGACAAGACGGAAGCGCTCTACGATTACGTGGCGAAAAACTTCCGCTACGTCAGCCTCTCACTCGGGGTGGGACGATATCAGCCGCATGCGTCAAATGATGTGCTGCACAACCAGTATGGCGACTGTAAGGACAAGCACACTCTGCTGGCGTCGATGCTCGAGGCTGAGGGCCTGCATGCGTATTCGGTGCTGATCAATTCCAGCAGGAAGCTGGATCCCGACGTGCCGTCGCCCTCGCAATTTGATCACGTGATCACGCTGTTGCCGTTGGGGAAAGAAGAAGTATGGATGGACACAACGGCCGAAGTGGCGCCTTTCCGGCTGCTCGCATTTCAGTTACGGCATAAGCAGGCGTTGGTGATTCCTCCGGCGGAGCTCACTTCGGCTCCCGCGCCGCATTTGGAGGAGACGCCCTCGGACACGCCGATGCCGGATACGGAAGCGTCGGAGATTGACGGCAAGGTGAACGAGATCGGCAAGCTCGAGGCGCACGTGCACTACCAGTTTCGCGGCGACGAAGAGCTGGTTCTGCGATCGATCTTCCGGCGGGTTCCGGAAGCGAACTGGCAGCGGGTCGTCGAGAACATCAATGCGAGCCTGGGCGGGGACGTTACGAATCTGAAGGTGAGCGACCCGGCGGCGACGCGCGAGCCGTTCACGGTGTCGTACGACGTGTCGCGGGTAAATTTCCTGGATTGGTCGAAGAAAAAAACGGATATCGGGTTGCCGCTGATGCAGTTCAGCCTTCCGGAAGTGGATGAGGATGATACCGATGCCGATGCGGAGCCCTTCAAACTGGGGCCGAAGGCGTCGTATTCCTACAAGATCAGGCTGGAGTTGCCGGCGAAGTACACGATTCATTCGCCGCTGGCGATGACGTTGAAGCGCGATTACGCCGAGTACGAGGCCGCGTACAAGGTGGATGGCGTCGTGTTTACCGGATCGCGCATGCTGACGCTGCGCACGGATGAACTTCCGCAGGCTCGAGCTTCGGATTATTCGTCGTTCCGGCGGGCGGTGGGTTCGGATCTCTCCCAATTATTAGCAGTGGAGAGTTCAGTGGCGGCGGCGCCGGTGCCTCCGGCTGACATGAAGGCCGACGACCTGGTCGAGAGCGCACGCGCAGCATTGAACAGCGGGCAGTCTGAGGTTGCGATCGCGCTGCTCAGGCGCGCTACCGACGTGGATCCCAAGAACAAATTCGCCTGGAACTTCCTGGGGGCCGCGTACTTCAATCTGCATCAGGATAGCCAGGCGATCACGGCATACCAGAAACAGCTGGAAGTGAATCCGTACGACGACTACGCGTGGAACAACATTGGCCGCGTGTACTGGAACGAGCGGAAATACGAAGAAGCGGAGAAGGCGTTCAACAAGCAACTGGAAAATAATCCGCTCGACAAGTTCACCCATCTTTATCTCGGGTCGATGTACGCGGAGTGGCACAAGTACAGCGAGGCAGCGCCCGAACTGGAGAAAGCAGCATCGCTGAATCCGGATAACGCGGAGTTGCAGGTATCGCTGGGAGATGCGTATCTGAATTTGGGGCAGGATGAAAAAGCGCTAGCGACCTTCGATCATGCCGTGGAACTCTCGGCGACGCCGCTGGTGTGGAATAACATCGCGTACCAGTTGTCGCTGAAGAAATCGCACCTGGACAAGGCGCAGCAGTATGCCGAGTCGGCGGTGTCGGCGACGGCGGCGGCGTTGCGGAATGTTTCGCTCGACCGGTTGACGTTGCAGGACACACTGCTGGTGCCGTCGTTAATCGCGTATTGGGACACACTGGGATGGGTGCACTTTGCGGAGGGCGATCTCAACACGGCGGAGAAGTACGTGGCGGCAGCCTGGGGGTTGGGACATCACGGCGAGGTCGGAGACCACCTGGGCCAGATCTACGAGAAGCGCGGGGAAAAAGACCGGGCGGTGCAGACGTATGCGTTATCGATGAACGGGACGCGTCCGACGCCGGAGACACGAGAAAGACTTGCGTCGTTGACGGGCGGCGATGCCAAGGCCGACGCGACGGCGGCGCGCTACAAGGAAGAATTGCAGCACCTGAGCACGGTCGATCTGGGCAAGGCGACCCAGACGGGGAATGCGGATTTCTTCATCCTGCTGAGCGGCGGCGGGGGAGCGCAACCGCGGGTAGATGCAGTGAAGTTTGTCAGCGGCGACGAGAAGCTGAAGTCATTCACAGAAGCGCTGCGGAACGCGGATTATCATGTGACGTTTCCGGATGAAACGCCGGTGAAGATTTTGCGGCGAGGCACATTGTCGTGCTCGGTGACGACTGGGAAGTGCGGCTTTACGTTGACTCTTCCGGATGACGTGCGGACAGTGGATTAGCGCGACTATGGCTCGAGCTTCCATTTCCGAAGAGAGAACGGCAGCGCGGGTTGCGCTGGTGGAGCAGCATATACGGTTCGAAAACCAGCACGACCTGGAGGGTGTTCTCGGCACGTTTGGTCCCGTGGCGCAATATGACGATGAGGCATGGAGCGAGCACCATCACGGTTTGAACGGCGTGCGCTCGTTCTACGAGCAACTGATGCGGGCGCTGCCGGACCTGGAGATCGATGTAAAGCGGACACACGTGACGGACGACGCGATTCTTGTCGAGGTCATGATTCGAGGCACGCACCTGGGCGAATGGCGGGGCCTGATGGCGACGGGGCGACGCGTCGAGGTGCCGCTGATGGGTGTCTATACATTCGACAACGACGACAGGCTCGCAGGGGAACGGATCTATTACGACCGCGGTACGGTTTTAAAACAACTTGGAATTTTTCGCGAGCCGCAAAGTTTGACAGGGCGGATCGCCATCCTCGCAACGCATCCAGTCACAATTGCGCGGGCGTTGGGGCGGAAGATGCTGCAACGGTAAATTCTGAAACCGCGGCTGGGATTCTTCTAAAAACGCATTCAGAGCGGCCCGATCATCCCGGGGCTGCTGTTCCTGGCATGGCTATCCCCTGCATGCGGGAGCGGGAGATCCCTCGGCCCGCTGGTGAATGCGCGGGCCTTCGGCGTGACGCCTGGAGTAATTTTCAACGATTCCCACTTTTTTGCTGCTCGGTTGCACCTGGCTGCGGCCCGATACTACTGGGCCGCCGGACAGCCGGGGGCGGCTGTCCCTACATTGCTTTCCTGCATTGCTTCCTGCATGAATCCTGAAGGCATTACATAACTTTACTGCGGGGCGGTGTTTGGGCTGCATCTTCGGTTGTTTGGGGAGCATCGAAAAAGTTGAGGTTGAATTTCGAGGATTTGCGATGCTCAGACAGATTCAAATTCGTTCGACATTTGCTTCGAAAGTTTTAGCTCTTCTCGTGATCGCCGGGTCGATGGCGATCTTTGCGGTGGCACAGGATCAGAATTCGCCGCCCCCTCCACCCGCGGACCAGAATGCACCGCATGGCGACTACAATCCGCCGCCCCCTCCACCGCCGGCGAACAATGAAAATCAGCCGTACAACGAGGCGCCGCCGCAGAACGCGATGGTGCCTCCGCAGCAACTCGACGGCCTGGTGTCGCGGATCGCGTTATATCCCGATCCTTTGCTGGCGCAGGTGCTGACGGCCGCGACCTACAGCGATCAGATTCCGGAAGCAGCGCAGTGGGCAAACGAGCATGCCAGCCTGCATGGCGATGCGCTGGCAGACGCCATCCGCGAAGACAATCTGCAGTTTGACCCGAGCGTCATGGCACTGCTGCCATTTCCCTCCGTGCTGAACATGATGGCGCAGGATCCGCAGTGGACGCAGCAACTGGGGAATGCGGTGCTGGCAGAGCGTCCGGCGGTCATGGACGCAGTGCAGCATCAGCGGCACGAGGCGTACCAGTACGGATATCTGCGGTCAAATCCGTACGACCGGGTGGTCGACTCCGAAAACGATATTCAGATTTTGCCAGTGAATCCTGGATACATCTACGTGCCGACGTACGATCCGTATCTGGTGTATGGGCCGCCGCGGCCGGGATTTTATATTGGCGGAGCGATCCGCTTCGGTCCGGCGATCGTGCTGGGCGGGGCGTTTGCGCCGTGGGGCTGGTCGCATCCGTACTTCGACTGGCGCGGGCACGGAATTTTCTTCGACGCGACGCCGTGGAGCCGCGGCTGGGTGAATCGCGGTTACTACGCTCATCCGTATGCACACCCATACGTCCGGAGGCCTGGACCGCGGGTCGAGCACCATGAAGTTCATAGAGAAGGGCGCCGGCGATAGCGCCCTTCTCCCTCCTGCGCTCAAGGCGCGAAGCCTTGGGCGCAAGTTCCCGTGAAATTCAGGCACTCCCCATGAACGTGGACAGAATCTGCGTTTGATCGACGGCTGAATCCTGGAATTTCCAAGGCGGTTTGTCCTGGCGATTCCGTGCGTCCCATCGGGACCGAAGCGCTGTTTGGCGCCCGGTCGCTACATCGGAGTAGTGCGTTGGGGGACGAGAACGTTTCTTGTTTTAAAAGCAAAACCTCCGGAGCTGCGCTCCTGGACAGCCGGGGCGGCCGTCCCTACATGAGACATCTTCGCTCCCGCTTCTACCAGATTTTCACTCGGTTATCCGGGGGCAGGTAGAGAGACTCGCCGGGCTTCACGTTGAAGGCGGAGTACCAGGGATCGATGTTGCGGACCGTGTCGCAACGGTATTCGCTGGGCGCGTGCGGGTCGGTCATCACCTGCTGGCGCAGCGCGGCCGTACGTTGCTTTTCGCCCCAGTTCTGGGCAAAAGCGAGAAAGAACTGCTGATCGCCGGAGAGTCCATCCTGCTCCGGCGGATTTCCTGACAACGAAGCGTGATAGGCATCGTAGGCGGCGGAGATGCCAGCTACGTCGGCTATATTCTCGGCGAGCGTCTGCTTTCCGTTGAGCGACAGATCCGGGAATGGTTTGTAAGTGTCGTACTGCGCGGCGAGCTGCGCAGTCGTCGCTTCGAAGTGCTTGAGATCTTCGGCCGTCCACCAATTGCGCAAGCGTCCCTGCGAGTCGAACGTGCTGCCCTCGGTGTCGAAGGTGTGGCTGATCTCGTGACCGATAACGGAACCAATCGCGCCATAGTTAGCGGCAGCCGGCGCCTCCGGGTCGTAAAAAGGCGGCTGCAGGATCGCGGCCGGGAAGCTTAGCGCATTCTGCAGCGGAAGGTTCACGGCGTTCACGGTCTGCGGAGTCATCGACCACTCCTTGCGGTCTACGTCCTTGCCGAGAAGAGCGACCCGCCGCTGATATTCAGACTCGCTGCCGCGCCAGAGATTCCCAAAGAGATCGCCGGACTTGACCTCGTAGTTTGAGTAGTCGTGCCAGGTTTCGGGATAGCCGACGCCGACGTAAAGAGTCGAAAGCTTCGCTTCTGCTTCGGCCTTGGTGGAGGGATTCATCCAGGTGAGGGCTTCGATCCGCTTGCGAAAAGCCGCGATGATATTGGCGACCATGGCCTGTGCCTGCGTTTTGGCTTCGGGAGGGAAATAGCGTTCCGCGTACACCTTGCCGACGGCGTCGCCGAGCGACAAATTGACGGCGAAAACGGCGCGCTGCCAGCGCGGACGCTGCTCTTCAGTGCCTGACATTTCTTTGCCGAAGAAAGCGAAAGATTCGTCGGCCAGGGCCTTTGGGAGGCCTTCGGCCTGCGCTTCGATCACGTGATAAGCAAGCCAATCCTTCCACACTTCGAGAGGAGTAGAAGCGACCAGCGCGGCTTCGCCGGTAAATGCCTCTGGCTGCCAAACGATAAAGCTCGGGACCTGGGTGAGTCCCGCGCCGCGAAAATATTCATCCCAATCGAGCCCGGGAGCTTTGGCGGAAAAATCGGCACGCGCCCAGGTGTTGTCGGCGCGGTGGATGTCTTCATTTTCGGAAAGGCTACGGTGTGTCTGTGCGATGGCGTGCTCGAGGTCGAGAATGCGGGCGGCGCGAGAGTCGGGGTCGCCGAAGCCGGCGAGCTTCAGCATGAGGGAAACGTGCGCGCGATATTTATCGCGAAGGCCGCGCATCTGCTCGCTATCGGAGAGGTAATACTCACGATCCGGCAGCTCGATGCCGCCCTGCATGAGATAGGGATGGTAGTGCCCGGAATCGTGGAAGCCAGGTGCGACCCAGAGTCCGAAAAGATTCGGAGTGTGAAAGTTGGTGTTGTTGAGCGCGTCGACGTCGGCGCGCAGCGAGTCTCCGAGAGCGCGGGCGAGTTCTTTCTTGTCGTGGATGGCAGCGATGGCGTCGAGATGAGGACGAAGCGGGGCGAGTCCCCTCGACTCGATGGCGGCCTCGTCCATGTACGAGTTGTAGAGGTCGGCAACCTTGCGCAGGCTGGATCCGGCGGGAGGATTTGATTTGGCAATCTCCGCGATCAGGTCGGCGGTGCGCTTATTGCTGAGGTCATCGAGCTTCGACCAGACATCAACCGCGGAGCGGTCCGCGGGAATCTGGACGCGCTTGAGCCAGTCGCCATTGGCGTACTCGTAAAAGTTATTGCCCGGCTGCACGGAGCGATCCATGTGGGCAATGTCAACGCCGTGAACCTGCTGGACTGGGGCGTTGTCGGCGGCGATGGCAAGCGCGCAGATCGCGGCGAGCGCGGCCAGTTGGGAGATTCGGGTGAATGAGGGCATGAGGAACTCCGACGGGACTTATCAGTGTACGCCGATGTTTAGACGCTGCTCGCTGGAGTTGGTTGGCTGGGAAAAGCCGCAACCACAAGGCACACGAGCGTTACGAAGAACGGTTGTGCGCTTGCAGTTTATGTGCGTTTTGTTGGGGGTTGCCCCCGACGCTTCGGACATGGCGGATGGAAGAGCGATTAGCACGAAGGACACTAAGGTTCACGAAGGGAACCTGTCGGGGTGCCGGTTCATCTGCGGTTTGTTTCGCGGTTGGCACGAGACGTAGCTAGCTGCGGTCTCTACGAATGGTGGCGGATTGGGCGTTTGTGCCAGGCGGTGGCTTGTTCGTAGGCGTGTGCCAGGCGGAGCACTACATCCTCGCGCCATTGGGGTCCGGCGATTTGCAGGCCGATGGGAAGCCCCGATTGCGTGAAACCGCACGGAATGGAAATCGCAGGCAGTCCCCAGACGTTGAAGGGGCGAGTGTTGCGCAGGAGCTTCAACTCGGCGGGCCGCAGCGCCTCGGGCGTGGCTTGCAGTTCTTTGATCGACGGAGCCGGAATCGGGGTGGTGGGAGTAATCAGCACATCGACCCTGGTGAATACCTCGGCGATGCCGCGCCGGAGATGTTCGAGCTCACGACGGCTGTCGATGTAATCGGCGGCGGAGATATTTTCTCCGGTGCGAATGCGGCGCAGCGTTTCCGCTTGATAGAGCTCCGGATGGGCCGCGACATTTTGCGCGTGATAAGCGTAGGACTCGGCGGCTTGCAAAGTGCGGTCCGCTGGAACATCGACGCGGATCTCTTTCACCTCCGCGGTGAGAGTTCGGATTCCGTCGAGCGCGTGTTCCATTGCGGCAGAAACTTCGGGATCGAGATCGTCGAAGAAGTATGCCCGGGGAACCCCGACGCGCAGTTTCTTGCTGTCCTCGTGCAACGCTCCCGCATAGTCCGCGACGGGAAAGTTGGCGGTGGTGATGTCGTTCGGATCGAATCCGGCGATCGCCTGCAGAATGAGTGCGGCATCAGCAACGGATGCCGCGATGGGACCAACGTGATCGAGCGAGGCGGAGAGTGGAATGACTCCGCGGCTCGAGACGCGGCCGTAGGTCGGCTTGAGGCCTGCGATCCCGCATAAGGACGCGGGTTCGCGGATGGATCCGGCCGTGTCGGTGCCGATGGCGGCGCAGGCCAGTCCGGCGGCGACGGAAGCGGCGGAGCCTCCTGAAGAGCCTCCGGCGATGCGGTCGATGTTCCAGGGATTGTGGACTTCGCCGAAATAGCTGACGAGGGAACTGCCGCCATAGGCGCATTCGTGCAGATTGTTCTTGCCGACAAGGACGGCTCCGGCCTGACGCAGGCGCCCCACGACTTGCGCGTCTTCTGTGGGAACGCGGTCTTTATAGAGAGCGCTGGCGGCGGTAGTGCGCACTCCGGCGGTGTCGATGAGATCTTTCAGCGCGATGGGAATGCCGTGTAACGGGCCGCGCCAGGTCCCGCGCTGGATTTCCGCTTCGGCAGCGCGCGCTTCTGACAGCGCGGATTCAGCCATCACCGTGATGAACGCATTGAGCTTCGTATTCAGTTCTTCGATTCTTTTCAGACAGGCACGGACGATTTCAACCGGAGAAATCTGTTTCGTGCGCACAAGAGGCGCGAGTTCGGCGATGGTGCGTGGGATCGTCACAAGGCGAGCCCATTGTAACGGGAAAGAAATCTTTACAGAGCCGTGGCATTCGCACTTTTCAAAAGTCCTATAATGCAGATGGGAAGTTCGACGGGGGCTCTGGAAAATCATGGCAGAGTTGACGATTGCGCCGGCGGCAACGCATGGATTCTTCATGGATGGCCGGTGGCACGAAGACGGCGACATCGTCGAAATCCGTGCACCCTACGACGGGAGCCTGGTCGGACGGGTGGTTCAGGGCCGGCGGGAACATGCCGAGGCTGCGATTGCCGCGTCAGTCAAGGCGTTTGGAACGACACGCCGGTTGCCCGCGTTCGAGCGGCAGCGAGTGTTGCGGAGCATTTCAGCGGCGATGTCGGAACGAAAAGAGGAGTTCGCACGCACGCTGGCCCAGGAAGCGGGCAAGCCCATCAAAGGGGCGCGCACGGAAGTCGAGCGCGCGATCTTCACCTTCAATATTGCGGCGGAGGAGAGCACTCGCATTTACGGCGAGTATCTTCCGCTGGACTGGCAGGAATTTACGGCGGGGCGCTGGGGCATCGTGCGGCGATATCCGCTGGGACCGATCGCGGGAATCACTCCTTTTAATTTTCCGATCAACCTGGTGGCGCACAAGGTGGCACCAGCGATCGCCGCCGGATGCCCGATGGTGCTGAAGCCGGCTCCGCAAACACCGCTCTGCTCGCTGCTTCTGGCTGAATGTGTGCAGCAGGCGGGCTGGCCCGATGGCGGACTGAACGTGTTGCCGCTTTCGAACGAAGATGCCGGAGTGCTGGTGACCGACGACCGCATCAAGCTGATCAGCTTTACCGGCAGCGTGCCGGTGGGGTGGGACATCAAGCGGCGTGCGGGGAAGAAGAAGGTTGTGCTGGAGCTGGGCGGGAATGCGGCGGTGATCGTGCACAGCGATGCGGATCTTGGGTATGCCGCCGACCGCTGCATCTCCGGCGGATTCGCCTATGCGGGACAGACTTGCATTTCGGTGCAGCGGATCCTGGTGGAACATTCCGTGTACGGGCGCTTCACCGATCTGCTGGTCGAGGGCGCCAGGAAACTGCACGTGGGCGATCCCCTGGATGAGAAAACCGACGTAGGACCATTGATCCGCGAGAGTGACGCGGTTCGGACTATTGCATGGATTGAAGAGGCGGTTCGCGGAGGCGCACGGCTGTTGTGCGGCGGCGGACGCAAGAACCTGGTCGTCGAGCCGACCATCCTCACCGGCACAAAGCCGGATATGAAAGTGAATTGCCAGGAAATTTTCGGGCCGGTGGTGACGATCGAGCCTTATAAGGATTTCGATCAGGCGGTGCGTCAGGTGAATCAATCGTCGTTTGGGCTGCAAGCCGGGCTTTTCACGCGTGATGCCAAGTTGATCTTCCAGGCTTATGACGAACTGGAGGTCGGCGGATTGATTGCTGGGGATGTGCCTTCGTTCCGGATCGATCACATGCCTTATGGCGGCGTGAAGGATTCCGGGTTGGGACGCGAAGGGTTGCGGTACGCGATCGAGGAGATGACGGAGCCGAAGCTGCTGGTGATGAATCTGCGGTAGCTAAGCTCCTGGATAAAGGCGTCGGGCATTGGCTTGGAGTTTGAGCGTTGAAAATTTCAACGGCTCTGGCAAGTGCTCCCTTTCAGGCTGGTTGCATCGAGATCTTTCGCTGCGCCTGAAAAGCGGCTGCGCTCAGGATGACAGCTCGGACGACTTGTCTGACAAGAATGAAAAATTCATCGCAACAAAATTTTGAAAACCTGAGACAAAACACTTCCGAATATTTATAATCTTCTGTTTCCAAAACCTGTACTCGGAAAACCTGTGGGTGGTTTTCTCTTTCGCTAAACCCTAACTTGCACGGTTGACATCAAACGGGCGGATAAGTCCGCCGGATCTTCTCAACCAGATCCCGAAGAAAGAATGTCGCAGATCTTTCATCGCAGTACGAATACACTGTCCCGGGCCACGATTTTTGGCGCGGTCTTTGTGGTTGCTGCGCTGGGCTGGGTCGCATATGCGATCCAGGGATCTCCTTACATTACGTATGCGGGCGTGCGCAAACCGCAGCCGGTGCCGTTCAGCCATCAGCATCACGTGACCGGACTCGGAATTGATTGCCGCTATTGCCATACGTCCGTCGAAACCTCGAGCTTCGCCGGGATTCCTCCGACCAAGACCTGCATGAACTGCCACTCGCAAATCTGGACCAATGCCGCGCTGCTCGAGCCAGTGCGCGCCAGCTACCGCTCGGGCGAGTCGCTGGAGTGGACGCGGGTCAATCAGCTTCCGGATTTTGTCTTCTTCAACCACAGCATTCATGTGACCAAGGGCGTTGGCTGCAATACTTGCCACGGCCCGGTGGACACGATGCCGCTGATGTATCAGCAGGAGTCGCTGCAGATGGAGTGGTGTCTGGGGTGTCATCGGCATCCGGAGGAACATCTGCGGCCGCGGGACCAGGTCTTTAATATGCGGTACCAGCCGCCGACCGGGGCGAATCCGGTGGTAGTGGATGGAAAGAGTTATACCGACCAGCTTGAGTTGGGGACAGCGCTGGCGAAGAAGTACAACCTGCGCAGCACGCTGGATATTACGAGTTGCAGTACGTGCCATCGGTAGGGAAATCACCACTTCTCGCGCACAGAACGCGCGAGAAATGGGCACCTGGTTCTGAATATTTGAATTCGAATGACGAACGACGACAAATTGAAGCGTGAGGATGTTTGCCCGGGCAAGCGGCTTGAGCTGAACGATGTCCGCGCGCGGATTGATGCGGCTGCGGCGCATGACGCTTCCGAGAAGACCGGGCCGGAATACTGGCGCTCGCTCGAGGAGCTGGCGGGCAGCGCCGCGTTTCAGGAAGCACTGCACCGGGAGTTTCCCAAGGGCGCTTCGGAGTGGCTGGATTCGGTTTCGCGACGCGGATTCCTGAAGGTGATGGGCGCTTCCCTCGGCCTGGCGGGGATGACCGGGTGCGTGAAGCTGCCGAAGGAAGAGATCGTTCCCTACGTGCGGCAGCCGGAAAACATCATTCCGGGCAAGCCGAAGTACTTCGCCACGGCGCTGACGCTGGGCGGATACGCGAGCCCGGTGCTGGTCGAGAGCCACATGGGGCGGCCGACGAAGATTGAAGGCAACGATCTGCATCCGGCGTCGATGGGCGGCACGGACATCTTCACGCAGGCGCAGTTGCTGACGATGTACGACCCCGACCGCTCGCAGACCGTGGTTTCGATGGGCGATCAGCGGTCGTGGGGCGGATTCCTGAGTGCGATTCGCGGGCCGCTCAACGCTCAAAAAGCTTTGCAGGGTGCAGGAATCCGGATTTTGACGCCGACGATTTCTTCGCCTACGCTGGCCGACCAGCTGCACACGTTCCTGAAGACCTATCCGCAGGCGAAGTGGCATGTGTACGAGCCGGTCAACCGCGACAACGTGCTGGAAGGCGCGAAGCTGGCCTTCGGACAGCCGGTTGAGACTCGTTACGACTTCTCGAAGGCCGATGTCATCGTCTCGCTCGACGCGGACTTCCTTTATGCCGGATTCCCTGGGAACACGCGCTACATTCGGGATTTTGCCGCGCGACGTAATCCGGATGGGAAGATGAACCGGCTGTATGTTATCGAGAGCACGCCGAGTACGACGGGGGCGAAGGCGGATCATCGGGCGCCGATGGCCGCGGTCGAAGTCTCGCTTTACCCAAGGGCTCTCCTGCAGGCTTTGGGGCAATCAGTGCGAAACGCGAGCGGAGATGCTCTGGCGACGGACCACTTCCTTCCTGCAGTTGTGCATGATCTGCAGAACCATCGTGGATCGAGCATAGTCATTGCAGGCGACCATCAGCCTCCGGAGGTCCATGCCCTCACGCATTTGCTAAATCAATCGCTGGGCAACGTGGGTACGACCGTCTTCTATGCCGACCCGGTCAACGCGAATCCGATCAATCAGACCGAGTCGCTGAAAGATCTTGTCGCCGACATTCGCGGCGGCAAAGTCGATTTGCTGATCATTCTCGGCGGAAATCCTGCGTATGACGCGCCCGCCGATCTGAACTTTGCCGACGCAATTAAGAACGGCAAAGTCCCGCTTCGCGTCCACCTAGGCCTCTATCAGAACGAGACGGCCGAACTTTGTCATTGGCACGTGAACCAGGCGCATGAACTGGAAGCCTGGGGTGATGCGCGGGCTTATGACGGGACCGCGAGCATCATCCAGCCGCTGATTGCTCCTCTTTACGATGGCAAGAGCGCGCTGGAATTTGTCGCGCTGCTCAATGGGCAATCCGACGCGACTGGCTACGATCTTGTCCGGGCTTACTGGCAGAAGCAACATACCGCTCCGGATTTTGAGCAGTTCTGGCGGAAGTCTCTGCACGATGGATGGATCGAAGGAACGTCAGCCGAGCCGCGGTCGATGCCCAACCGTTTGAATCCAGCGGCATTCCCATTCAACTTGCTGATACAAAAAGGGGAGATCGAGCTCAACTTCCGGCGCGACCCGACCATCTACGACGGGCGCTTCTCGAATAACGGATGGCTGCAGGAATTGCCCAAGCCGATGTCGAAGCTCACGTGGGACAACGCCGTGCTCATCGGGCCGAAGATGGCTGAGCGGCTAGGCATCAAGACCGAAGACGTCGTCGAGCTTGAGTTGAACGGGAAAAAGATCCGCGGGCCGGTTTGGATTCAGGCGGGACATCCCGACAACTCGGTCACGATCACGCTCGGCTACGGACGCAAGCGCGCCGGGCGGGTGGGCACCGCGCAGGGCTTCAACGCTTACGAGTTGCGCACGAGCGCCAATCCGTGGATCGTGACCGGACTGAAGATCACCAGGACCGGCGACACCTACAAGCTCGCATCCACGCAGGGCATGCAGTCGATGGATACACCCGACGGCGGGCATCGTCCGCTGGTCCGCGAGGCGACGCTCGAGGAATACAAGAAAGAGCCGAACTTCGCGAAGGAAGAAGAGACGCCGCCGGAGCTCACGCTGTACAAGCCGTATCCGTACAAAGAAGAGCCCTACGCATGGGGCATGGCGATTGATCTGAACAAGTGCGTAGGCTGCAACAACTGCATGCTGGCCTGCCAGTCGGAGAACAACATCGCCGTTGTCGGCAAAGAGCAGACCGTCATTGGCCGGCACATGCACTGGATCCGGGTCGACACGTATTACCAGGGCGACCGGGACAATCCCAAAGGATATTTCCAACCGGTGCCATGCATGCAATGCGAGAACGCGCCCTGCGAAGTTGTGTGCCCGGTGGGCGCGACCAATCACTCGACCGAAGGCCTGAACGACATGGTCTATAACCGTTGCGTGGGCACGCGGTATTGCTCGAACAACTGTCCGTACAAAGTCCGGCGGTTCAATTTCCTGCTCTTCCAGGACTGGGAAACGCAACAATACAAGATGATGCGCAATCCCGACGTCAGCGTGCGCAGCCGCGGCGTGATGGAAAAGTGCACGTACTGCGTGCAGCGCATCAATGAACGGCGGATCGATACAGAAACGGCGTCGGTGCGCGAGGGGAAAGATATCCGCATCGGCGATGAGTTGAAGACGGCGTGCCAGCAGTCGTGCCCGGCGGAGGCGATCGTGTTCGGCAATATTAATGATCCGAACAGCAAAGTCTCGAAGCTAAAGGCGCATGCGCTGAATTACACGCTGTTGGGCGAGTTGAATACGCGTCCGCGGACGACGTATCTGGCAGAGATACGGAATCCGAATCCGGAGTTGGAAGGGTGAGCGCGTTCCGGCTTCGAGAGGTCGGCTTCGGGAAAGTGCAGTTCGGATTTTGAAGACAGGATTGGAAGTCCCACTCCTCGCGCACAGAACACGCGAGAAATGGGCCGCCCGGGAGTCGTGGCGCTTCCGGCGAGTGCATAGGTCCTACGGCGGCATAGGGCGCCGCCTCATGGTGTACAGAGCTTTAGGGTGAGCGGCTCCAGCTTACGGACGAGACACTGAATGGCTGAGGAATACAAAACGGCGGCTGAGATCGATCGGGCTCCGGTCATTGAGCCGGGGCATACGTTCGGGACGATCACGGAGAAGATCAGCGCGATTGTGCTGACGCGGCCGGCGTCGAACGGATGGTTCATCGGCTTCGGCCTGATGTTCATGCTGACGATGATGATGCTGTTTGCCATCGGGTACTTGTTCGTGAAGGGCATCGGCATATGGGGCGTGACGATTCCGATTGGGTGGGGCTTCGCCATCGTCAACTTCGTGTGGTGGATCGGAATCGGTCACGCTGGCACCCTGATCTCGGCAATCCTGCTCCTGCTGCGGCAGTCGTGGCGAAACTCCATCAACCGCTTCGCTGAAGCGATGACGCTATTTGCCGTCGCCTCCGCCGGAATCTTTCCCGCGATTCACGTCGGGCGTCCGTGGCTGGCGTACTGGCTGTTCCCTTACCCGAACACGATGCGGGTGTGGCCGCAGTTCCGCAGCCCGCTGATGTGGGACGTGTTCGCGGTCTCGACCTACGCAACGATTTCCGCGCTGTTCTGGTTCACGGGACTGATCCCCGACTTCGCCACGCTGCGCGACCGCACCGACAAACGCTGGCTGAAGATGATCTACGGCATGCTTTCGATGGGGTGGCGCGGGTCGGCACGACACTGGCATCGTTACGAGACGATGTATCTACTGCTCGCTGGATTGGCGACGCCGCTGGTGCTCTCGGTGCATACCGTGGTCAGCTTCGACTTCGCGGTGGGCATCGTGCCGGGATGGCATACGACGATTTTCCCGCCATACTTCGTCGCGGGCGCGATCTACTCCGGTTTCGCCATGGTGCTGATGCTGGCGATCCCGATACGGAAGATCTATGGCCTCGAAGATTTCATTACCGAGCGTCACCTGCAGAATTCGGCGAAGGTCATGCTTGCGACCGGGTTGATTGTCGCCTACGGCTACGGGATTGAGGCTTTCATGGGCTGGTACAGCGGCGACCGCTACGACGCGTTCACGCTCTGGAACCGCCTGCACGGCCCGTACGCTTTCGAATACTGGTTGCTGCTGATCTGCAACATATTTATCCCGCAATTGCTGTGGATCCGGAAGCTCCGCACCAGTCCGGTGGCGCTGTTCCTGATTTCGGGCGTGATCCTGGTGGGCATGTGGCTGGAGCGCTTTGTGATTGTGGTGATGAGCCTGCATCGTGACTTCCTGACTTCGTCGTGGGGCATGTATTACCCGACGCGCTGGGACTGGATGACGTATGTCGGCACCATCGGAATGTTCCTGGCGGCGATGTTCCTGTTCCTGCGGATCCTGCCGGCGATCTCAATTTTCGAAATGCGCACGCTGCTGCCTGAAGCCGAGGTGAAGGAATAATGGCGAGGCGCGATCCTATTTACGGCCTGATGGCGGAATTCGATTCCGCGACGGCGCTGGTCGAGGCTGCGCGGAAGACGCACCAGGCTGGATACAAGAAGATCGACGCGTACAGCCCGTTTCCGATTGAGGGGCTGGCGGAGGAAATTGGATTTCATCACGACGAAGTGCCGCTCGTGGTGCTGATTGGCGGAATCGTCGGCGGCTGCACCGGATACCTGATGCAGTACTGGATGTCGGCGGTGGATTACCCGCTGAACATCGGCGGCAAGCCTCCGCATTCGTGGCCGGCGTTTATCGTGATCACGTTTGAGATGACGATCCTGTTCGCGGGCATTTCGGCGGTGTTCGGGATGCTGGCGCTGAACGGGCTGCCGATGCCGTATCACCCGGTGTTCAACGTGGAACGATTCTCGTCGGCTTCAAAGGACCGATTCTTCCTGATCGTGTTCTCTTCGGACAAGAAATACAGCTCCGGGGAAACGCGGTCGTTTCTGGAGGGGCTGGCTCCTCGTTCGATTTCGGAGGTGCCTAGCTAATGGTGGGCCTCCGTAAAGATTTCCGGGAAACCCTGAGGACACTAACGTGCTCTGGCGGCCTTCGTGTGGCTTTGCGGCTTAAGAGACTTGGAACGCCTGCTTTTTTGGTGGCGCTCGTCGCCGCCACTTCTGCCTGCCGCATTGACATGCATGTGCAGCCCAGATTGAATCCGCTCTCACGAAGCGAGTTCTTTGCCGATCACCGGTCGGAGCGCCCGCAAGTGGAAGGAACGGTGGCGCGAGGCGACTTACGATCTGACAGCTATTTCTACACCGGCAAGATTGGAAACACGCCGGGTGACGCGCTGCCATTCCCGGTGACGAAAGAAGTGCTGGAACGCGGGCGCGAGCGCTTCAACATTTATTGCGCTCCTTGCCACTCGCGACTGGGCGACGGCAACGGGTTTGTGCCTTCGCGGGGATTCGCGCGCCGGCCGCCTTCATTCCACATTGTGCGGCTCCAGAAGGCTCCGGCAGGATATTTCTTCGATGTGATCACCAACGGTTTTGGGATCATGCCGGATTATGCGTCGCAGATTCCGGTCGAGGACCGGTGGAACATCGTGGCCTATGTGCGGGCGCTGCAGTTGAGCCAGAACGCGACGGCGGACGATGTGCCGGCGGGACAGAAAATTCCATCGGAGGCGCCGAAGTTCCGGGAGCCGGGATCGGGAGCGACATTGCCGCAAGTGGCGCCGGAACCTAAGTCAGACGAGATGCCTGAATCGAAGGAAAAGTCGCAATGAGCGAGAGCACAGCAACGCGGCTCGATCTGACCGCCCCCGAGGCGGTGAAGAAGATCGCACAGCGCTCGCTCGTGGTGGGCGTGGTATTCGGCGCAGCGTCAATCGCACTCGCGTTCGCTCGGCCGGACGAGTTCTATCGCGGCTACCTGCTCGGCTTCATGGATTGGCTGGGCGTGGCGCTGGGATCGATGGCGATCCTGATGATCCGCCACCTGACGGGCGGCGGATGGGGCATGGTGATCCGGCGCATCCTGGGCGCGGCGATGCGGACGCTGCCGCTGCTGGCGGTGCTCTTTATTCCAGTCATCCTGGGCGTGCACCATCTTTATATCTGGGCGCGACCACTCGACCAGATCGCCGATAAGCACCTGCGCGAGCATCTGGCAGACATCACGAAAACGTACCTGACGACGAATGGATTCATCATTCGCGCGATCATTTATTTTGCGATCTGGAACCTGCTTTCATTCCTGTTGAGTTACTGGTCGAAGCAGACGGATCGACCGGGAGCTCCGGACAACACGGAGAAGTTCAAGGCAGTCGCGGGGCCGGGGCTGATTCTCTACGGGTTCACGATTTCTTTTGCGGCGATTGATTGGGTGATGTCGCTTGATCCGAGCTGGATTTCGACGATCTTTGGCCTGGTGATCCTGATCGGAGAAGTGCTCTCCGCGATGTGTTTCGCCGTGGTGGTCGAGCGCATCCTCTACAACTACAAGCCGATGTCGGAGATGCTGAAGCCCGACTTTGTACACGATCACGGCAAGTGGATCCTGGCGTTCACCATGGTATGGGCGTACTTCAGCTTCTCGCAGTGGCTGATCATCTGGGCGGGAAACCTTCCGGCTGAGATCACGTTCTACCTGAGGCGGCTTAACGGCGGATGGGGAAATGTAGCGCTGTTTTTGGCGCTGTTTCACTTTGTGGTTCCGTTCGCAATCCTGCTGTCGCGGCCATTCAAGCGCGACATCCGGAAGCTGGTGTGGCTGGCAGTTTGGATGATGTGCATGCGCTGGGTGGATCTGTTCTGGATCATCGAGCCGAATTTTTCGAAGACGTTTCAAATCAGTCTGGCGGACATCGTCGTATCGATTGCCATCGGAGCATTCTGGCTCGCTTATTTCTTCCGCAACCTGGGAACGCTGCCGCTGCTTCCGGCCTATGATCCCTCGGCAGGCGAGGTGCTTGAACCGCATCATCGCGGGGTGACGGAGGGCGCATGAGCGGCGAAGCGAAACACGTACGCAAACACGGTGATTTCGAGCGCCGGGACATTGGCATCGGCGGAGTGCTGTATTTCCTCGCGTTCCTGGCGGCGCTTTGCCTGGTAACCGCGTTTATCGTGAACGGCCTTTATCGCTTCCTGGAGAACCGGATGGAATCGCAGCAGGCTCCAGTGAGTCCGCTGGTCACGAACGCGCCACAGGACACACGAAAACTGCCGCCGGAGTACAAAACCGACGCCCAGGGCGCGGATTATCAGAAGTATCTGGAGAAAAATTTCCCGGCGCCGCAACTGGAGACGAACGAGCGCACGGAGCTCAACAAGATACGGCTGCACGAAGAAGAGTCGCTCGCGACTTATGGATGGGTGGATCAGAACGCCGGTACGGTGCATATTCCGATCGAGCGGGCCATGGATCTGATCGCGCAGCGGGGATTGCCGGTGCGCGCGCAGAATGCCACTTCAGAAGCGAGTTCGAGCAAAAAGCCGGAAGCACCCAAGGGGAAGAAGTGAGTCACATCGGGCACAACTCGAGGCGGGCACGCGTGGCCGCGGGAATGTTTCTGATGGGCGTGCTTGTTTTCGCGGGAGTGGGGAATCCCTCTGATGCACAAACCATGTCCAGAGGAATCATGGCGCCGCCGGCGACGACGCGTCCGCCAAGGCTCGAGAACGTGGGTATCGACCAGCATTTAGATGCGCAGGTGCCTCCTGATCTCGCGTTTGTGGACGACGCCGGGCGGGCGGTCAAACTCGGCGATTATTTCGGGAAGAAGCCGCTGATCCTGAACCTGGTTTACTACAACTGTACGATGCTGTGCGGCGAGGCGCTGGCCGGGCTGACCAGTTCGATGAAGCTGATCAAGTTCGATGTGGGCAAGGAATTTGAAGTTGTGACCGTGAGCTTCAATCCGAAGGAGACACCCGACCTCGCGGCGGCGAAGAAGAAGAATTTCGTGGATCGTTACGGGCGGCCGGGTGCGGGTTCCGGGTGGCACTTTCTGACCGGTCCGGCGGAGTCGATCAATGCGCTCACCAAGGCTGTGGGATTCAATTATCAATACGATCCCAAGCTGAACCAGTACGCGCATGCGACGGCGATCATGGTGCTGACGCCGGAAGGCCGCATCTCGCGGTATTTCTATGGCGTGGATTTTCCCCCGAAGGATCTGCGTATGGGGCTGGTGGAAGCGTCGCAGGGAAAGATCGGAAACGCGGTCGACCAGGTGCTGCTGTATTGCTACCACTACGACCCCACCACCGGGAAATATGGCGCGGTGGTGACGAATATGCTGCAGATCGGCGCGGGCATCACGGTGTTGTCGCTGGGCGGACTGCTGCTGGTGTTGTTCCGCATGGACAAGTTGACGCAACGCAAAGTTTCGGGCCGCGCGGCACAAAGTCGAAGGAGATATGTTTAGCGATTTTCCATTATGGCCCGACCGGGCCTCGACGATGGCGGGGAATGTGGACGCGCTCTACATCTTCCTGCTGATCGTGACCGGGCTGATGACGCTGCTGGTATTCACCTGCGTGATTTACTTTGCGGCGCGCTACCGGAAGCAGAAGGGCGTGTCGGCGGAGCAGATTGAAGGATCGACGCCGCTCGAGATCACCTGGTCGGTGATCCCGTTCTTCGTTTTCCTGGCCATCTTCATGTGGGGTGCGGTCGTTTACTTCAAGGGACGTACGCCGCCGCGGGACTCGACGGAGGTTTACGTGGTGGCGAAGCAATGGATGTGGAAGCTGGAACACGCGGAAGGACAGCGTGAGATCAACGAGCTGCACGTACCGGCGGGCAAAGACGTGAAGCTGATCATGACGTCGCAGGACGTGATTCACAGCTTCTTTGTGCCGGCCTTCCGCATGAAGCAGGATGTGTTGCCCGGGCGCTATACGATGGCATGGTTCCACGCGACGAAGCCGGGACGGTATCACCTGTTCTGCGCCGAGTACTGCGGCACGCAGCATTCCGGCATGGTGGGCGACATCGTGGTGATGGAGCCTTCGCAATACGAAGCGTGGATGGGCGGCGGTTCAACGGGGCCGCTTTCGGCATCAGGAGAAAAGATCTTTGCGGAACTGGGATGCGCCACTTGCCATCGGTCGGACACGCAGGGGCGCGGACCGAATCTGCAGGGGCTCTTCGGCAAGCCGGTGCAACTGGAAGATGGCCGCACGGTCAACGCGGATGAGAATTACGTGCGCGAATCGATTCTTGATCCGCAGGCGAAGATCGTGAAGGGATTCAAGCCGGTCATGCCGACGTTCCAGGGCCTGGTGAGTGAAGAGCAACTGAACGCACTGGTGGCGTATGTGAAATCGCTGTCGAATGCCGGTCCGGCCGGGGCCAAGACCGCTTCCGCGCCGCAGAACAACCCGGCCACAAGCAAGGGAACTCAGGTGGAATAAGTATGGCTACCCCAACGGGTCAACCGTTTGAGCGCGAAAATTATCTGAACAAGCACTACGGCGTGGGCTCGTGGCTGCTGACAACCGACCACAAGCGGATCGCGCTGCTGTATCTGATTTCGATCACGTTCTTCTTTTTCATCGGCGGATTCTTTGCGTTGCTCATCCGGCTGGAGTTGCTGACGCCGGCAGGCGACCTGGTGCAGGCGGACACTTACAACAAGCTCTTCACCATGCACGGCCAGGTGATGGTGTTCTTCTTCCTGATTCCGTCGATTCCGGCGGTGCTGGGCAATTTCCTTGTGCCGATGATGATCGGCGCCAAGGACCTGGCGTTCCCCCGCATCAACCTGCTGAGCTGGTACCTCTACATCATTGCCGGTTGCATGATGCTGCACTGCATGCTGACCGGCGGGGTTGACACGGGATGGACGTTCTACACCCCGTTCAGCACGGAGTACTCGAATACGAAAGTGATCGAGGCGGGGCTGGCGATTTTCGTGGCAGGATTTTCGTCGATCCTGACCGGGCTGAATTTTATCGTCACGATTCACCGCATGCGCGCGCCGGGAATGACATGGTCGCGGCTGCCGCTGTTCATCTGGGCGCACTACGCGACCAGCATCATCCAGATTCTCGGAACTCCGGTCATCGCCATCACGCTCGTGCTGGTGGTCGCCGAGCGAGCGCTGCACCTGGGCATCTTCGATCCCAAGCTGGGCGGCGATCCCCTGCTGTTCCAGCACCTGTTCTGGTTCTACTCGCATCCGGCGGTATACATCATGATTCTGCCGTCGATGGGAGTGGTGAGCGAGGTGATTGCCTGCTTCGCGCGCAAGCGGATTTTCGGCTACAACTTCGTTGCGATTTCCTCGATTTCGATCGCGGTCTTCGGCTTCCTGGTTTGGGCGCACCACATGTTTGTGGCCGGAATTTCGGTGTATGCCGCGCTGATTTTTTCGCTGCTCAGTTACCTCGTGGCGGTGCCTTCTGCAGTGAAAGTCTTCAACTGGACGGCCACGCTCTACAAGGCATCGATCCACTACGAAGCCCCGATGCTGTATGCGTTCGGATTTCTTGGCCTTTTCACGATTGGCGGGTTGACGGGATTGTTCCTCGCGGCCCTGGGCATCAACGTCCACGTGACCGACACCTATTTTGTGGTGGCACACTTCCACTACATCATGGTCGGCGGCGCGCTCATGGGATACCTGGGCGGCATGCACTTCTGGTGGCCGAAGATTACGGGCAAGCTCTATCCGGAAGGATGGGCGCGCCTGGCGGCGCTGATCGTGTTCGTGGGATTCAACCTGACATTCTTCCCGCAATTTGTGCTGGGATACCTCGGGATGCCGCGGCGCTATTACGATTACAGCCACATGCCGGAGTTCCAGGTGCTGAATGTGCTGTCGACGGCGGGCGCGACGATCCTGGGGATCGGATACCTGCTCCCCATGATGTATTTCCTGTGGTCGATGCGATACGGCAAACCGGCGCCGGACAATCCGTGGAACGCCGCGGGACTGGAGTGGCAGACGCAGTCTCCGCCGACGACTTTCAATTTCGAACAAGAGCCTGTCGTGACGTGGGAAGCCTACAACTACGACGAGATCGATAAAGCACACCCGGAGGAGGCCCACGTTGTCGGATAGCCAGGCAGCCGTCCAAAATCCGGCGCACGCAGGAGGGCATAGCCCGGCGCTGTTGCACCACTTCGCCGACGAGCAGCAGCAACGCGACTCGGCCAGCCTGGGCATGTGGATCTTCCTGGCGACCGAAGTGATGTTCTTCGGCGGGTTGTTCTGCGCGTACCTGATCTACCGGCTGGCATATTTCGGAGATTTCGCGGCCGCGAGCCAGACGCTCGACTGGAGACTGGGCGGGACGAACACGATTGTGCTGATTTGCAGCTCGCTGACCGTGGTGTTTGCCGTCTACGCCGCGCAGCAGGGCAAGCGCTCGATGCTGCTGATCAGCCTGGTGCTCACGCTGGTCTTCGGATTTGCCTTTCTCGGCATCAAGGGTGTCGAGTATGCGGAGAAGTTCGAAAAGCATCACGTACCGGGCGCGAGCTTCCAGTTCGATAATGTCAAGGTGCCCGGGCATGCCGACCAAATCGCCAACCCGCACCATGCCGAAATCTATTTTGCGCTCTACTTCATCATGACGGGCCTGCATGCGCTGCACATGATCATCGGCATCGGAATATTCGTGTGGCTGTTCCTGATGGCGTGGAAGGGGCGACTGACGCCGGAGTACAACACTCCGCTGGAAATCGGAGGGCTGTACTGGCACTTCGTCGACATCGTGTGGATCTACCTGTTTCCATTGCTATACCTGATCGACCTGCACAAATGAGGAAGGAATGTCGGAACATTCTTCATCTTCGCTAGGCTTTTATGTCGGCATCTGGGCGGCCCTGATTGCCGGCACCATCCTGACGGTGGTCGCCGCTCATATCGATATGGGGCCGTTCAACGCCGCGGTGGCACTGATCATCGCGACGGTCAAGGCGCTGCTGGTTGCGCTGTTCTTCATGCACATCAAGGGCGCGCATGAGAGATTGCTGAAGCTGGTGGTGATCTCGACGATTTTCTTCCTGATCATTCTGCTTGCGCTGTCGATGGCGGATTACGGCACGCGGTACTTTTCCTAGGGCGATCCCGGGTACCCTGGCCTCTGGATCTGCACCCATCGTTATTGTTCCCTTCAGGCTGAGACGTAAGCTGAGCTTCGTTTCCAGGGGTACGTCTCCGCTTTAGCAGAAAATAGCGGATCGGGGCAGCTGTTCCCGCATTCTTCAGGCTGAAGAACTGCGATATACTCGGCGTTCGATTCATCTCCGTACAAACGAGGTGATTTATGGCATTTTGCAATTCTTGCGGTGCTAGCCTGACTCCGGATACGAAGTTCTGCAACAAGTGTGGTGCTGCGGTTGCAGCCCCTCCAGCGTCCGCAACTCCCGTGACGGCGCCTCCGGTTTCTGCGCCACCTGCGAAGGGCGGAAGCAGCGCGCTCAAGATCATTCTCATTGTCGTTGCGGTTCTCGTGTTCATTGCGATCCTCGCGATGGTCACTTGCGGCATGGTCATCCATCGGGCGATCAAGCATGCCAAGGTCTCGCAAAACGGCGACAACGTGAAAATCGAGACTCCGTTCGGGACCGTGGGGAACTCGAAAGATCCCGAGCAGGCGGCGAAGGACCTTGGCATCGAGATTTATCCCGGAGCCCAGGTAGAAAAGAATGGGGCATCGTCGGTGACCTTCGGCAGCGTTCACTCCATCACCGCGATGTTCGAGAGCAGCGATTCGGTGGACAAAGTCTGCTCTTTCTACAAGTCGAAATTCCCGAACGCGATGGCGACAACTTCAGACCAGAACCATTGCACGATTGTGTCGAACGATCAGAAGGCGATGATCACCATCAACATCGATCCGGATGGCAGCGGATCGAAATTCCAGATCACCAACGTGACCAAGAAGACCTCGTCGGAGTAGGCGATCCGGCCCATGCACGATACCGCTGCAGATTCCGTGGCTGCATCGAACGGTTCGCTTGTTGATTCCACCGGGCTGGCGGCAGCTTTGCGCTCACACCTGCGTGGAGAAGTGCGTTTTGATGCGGGCAGCCGCGCCCTTTACGCGACCGACGGGTCGAACTACCGGCAGGTACCAATTGGAGTTGTGCTGCCGATGGACGTCGACGACGTGCTGGCGGCGATCGCACTCTGCCGCGAATTCGGCGCCCCCCTGCTGTGCCGCGGCGGGGGGACATCACTAGCGGGCCAGTGCTGCAACGTCGCCGTGGTTCTGGATTTTTCCAAGTACATGGCGGGTATTGTCGAGATCGATCCGGCACGGCGGATCGCGCGGGTGCAGCCCGGGGTCGTGCTCGATAAGCTGCGCAACGCCGCCGAGAAATATCACCTCACCTTTGCGCCCGATCCAGCCAGCCACGACCGCTGCACCATCGGCGGCATGATCGGGAATAACTCGTGCGGCGTGCACTCGGTGATGGCGGGCAAGACCGACGACAACATCGAAGAAATGGAGATCGTTACTTACGACGGCGTGCTGATGAAAGTCGGGCAGACGTCGGCGCACGAACTCGCGCGGATTACTGCGGCGCCCGGGCGCCAGGCGCAGATCTACCGCACCTTGCGGCATCTCTCGGAGAGCTACGGAGATCAGATCCGGCAGAAGTTCCCGCAAATTCCGCGGCGAGTTTCCGGTTACAACCTCAATTACCTGCTGCCGGAGAACGGCTTCCATGTAGCACGGGCATTAGTCGGGACTGAAGGAACCTGTGCGACGGTGCTGGAGGCGACTTGCCGCCTGGTCGAGAGTCCGCCGGAGCGCGTGCTGCTCGTGGTCGCCTATTCGGACATATACCAGTGCGCCGATCACGTTCCGGAAATCATGGCGCATAAGCCGATCGGGCTTGAGGGATTCGACGATCTGCTGGTGGGATACACACGGCGGAAAGGAATTAATCCGGAGGGCCTCGCTCTTTTGCCTGCCGGTGGGGGCTGGCTGCTGGTGGAGTTCGGTGGGCAGACCTTGTCGGAAGCCGAGGCCCAGGCTCTTGGATTGATGCAGGCGCTTGGGAGGTCGGCGAATCCCCCGAAGGTCGGACTTTATTCTGGGGCGCAGGCCAAGCGGGTGTGGGAGGTGCGCGAGTCGAGCCTGGGTGCGACCTCGCACGTACCCGGCGAGCCTATGGCCTGGGAGGGCTGGGAGGACGCAGCGGTTGCTCCTGAGAAGCTGGGTGGGTACCTGCGCGACCTGCGCATCATGATGGGCGCGTTTGGGTACAAGGGATCGCTCTATGGGCATTTCGGTCACGGGTGCGTGCACACACGCATCAACTTCGATTTAAGGTCCAAGGCGGGGATCGCGAAGTTCCGTAAGTTTGTAGAGGACGCGGCCGACTTAGTGGTGAGCTACGGGGGATCGCTCTCCGGCGAACACGGGGACGGGCAATCGCGCGCGGAGCTATTGCCGAGAATGTTTGGGCCGCAGCTGATGGAGGCGTTCCGGCAGTTCAAAACGGCCTGGGATCCGGATGGGATGATGAATCCGGGAAAGGTTGTTAACCCCTATAAAGTCGATGAAAACCTGCGGCAGGGAGCGGACTACGCGCCGTGGGAGCCGAAGACGCACTTCCAGTTTCTTGACGACCACGGCAGCCTGGCGGAAGCGACGACGCGTTGCGTGGGAGTGGGAAAGTGCCGGCGCGAAGAAGGCGGTGTGATGTGCCCAAGCTATCGCGCTACGCGGGAGGAGGAACACTCGACGCGCGGGCGGGCGCACCTGTTGTGGGAGATGACGCAGGGAGAGGTGATCCGCGACGGCTGGCGCAGCGAGGAAGTGAAGAAATCGCTCGACCTGTGCCTGGCCTGCAAAGGTTGCAAGAGCGATTGCCCGGTCAGCGTCGATGTGGCGACCTACAAGGCGGAATTCTTTTCGCACTATTACGAGGGCCGAGTGCGCCCGCGGAGCGCGTATGCGTTCGGGAACATCGATATTTGGGCGCGTATTGCGGCGAATGCTCCGGGGCTGGTGAATCTGACGACACAGCTGCCTTTCTTGCGGGACATCGCAAAGGCGGTGGCCGGGATTCCCTTTCAAAGAAAGATTCCGGCGTTCGCACCGGAGACGTTTAAGGACTGGTTTCGGCGGAGACAAAACTCGCATACCTCGCAAAACCGGGGAGAAATGGTGTACCCCAGCCGGGAAGACTCTCAACTTCAAGAGCTCCAAGCCGTGGAAGGTCACGAAGGTTCGGGCACGCATGATCGGGACCTGGCCCCGCCCGTGCTGCTTTGGGCTGACACCTTCAATAACTACTTCCTGCCTTCGACAGCGCGGGCGGCGGTTGAAGTGCTCGAGGCGGCCGGGTACCGGGTCCTGGTTCCGCGGGCGAATCTCTGCTGCGGACGGCCGCTTTATGACTTCGGCATGCTCGACCGGGCGGAGTCGCTCTTACTGGAAATACTCGATACGCTCGAGCCGGAAATTGAGGCCGGCATCCCGATTGTCGGGCTGGAGCCGAGTTGCGTGGCGGTGTTCCGCGACGAGCTCCTCAACCTGTTTCCGCGGGATGCCCGGGCGCAAGCCCTTTCGCGGCAAACGTTTTTGCTGAGCGAATTCCTGGAGCGCAACGCCGGAAGCGCCCCGCTGCCGCAGTTTCCGCGGAAAGCGCTGCTGCACGGACACTGCCACCACAAGTCGATCATGAAGATGACAGCAGAAGAGTCGCTGCTCCGGCGGATGGGGATCGAGTGCCAGTCTCCGGCGCCGGGGTGCTGCGGCATGGCCGGATCGTTCGGCTTTGAGCATGATAAATACGAGATCTCGCAGGCGATCGGGGAGCTGGAGTTGCTTCCGGCCGTCCGCAAGGCCCCGGACGACTGGCTGATTATCGCCGACGGCTTCAGTTGCCGCGAACAGATCGCGCAAAGCACCAACCGCCGCGCCCTCCACCTGGCAGAAGTGCTGCAGATGGCCCTCAACGGGGCGGAGACAAGCGCCGCTCCCCACCCGGAGTCAGAGCTGGTCGAACAGCAAAGGGCCGAAATCCGCGGCTCGATGCGACAAAGCGCCCTCGGGCTAGGGCTGGGAGCGCTGGCGGCAGGCGCCCTGCTGCTGTGGTCAAAATCCCGTAAACGATGATTTATCAGCAACTTACGCTGGTCCTGATGGCTTATAGCCCTATTCCTCCATTTCTGGGACAATAAGAGAGTCCCCGGCTCCGAGTTCTCAGCCTCACCTGGACTGAGAAGGGAGATCCCGGGAACAAGCAAGGCGATCCGTCCTTTCTGACACCTTCTGGGTCCACATCGCCTGAGATCGTCCATGGATCGGGAACTCACAACGCCGACTTTGTCGAATGCCGCCCTCGAAGTGCCGAGGACCACGGTGAAGGCCTCGTCGTCCGTCCCGCTGGAGGGGTCAGTGCTGATTCTGATCCAGTTTGACGTTTGTGAGGAGATCCGGCTGGATGAACTGCGCCGGATTATTGGAGCCCGCCCGCAGGAATTGCCGCTGAAGAATACCGCGCCGTCGTACGTCCGGTACCAGCGCGCGCCGGTGGTCGTGACCCTGGATCCCGTCGTACTGGAGAGCGGCGAGCGCCTCGAAGGCCAGATCAAGTATTACGACTACGGCGTCGTCAGCATGGTGTTCGAATTGCCGTTCGCTGGGAGCTGGGATGACCTGGTTCAGCTCTCGTGCCGCTGGACTTCGGATACGACTTTTGAGTCCACTGCCACCAGGATTGCCCGGCAGAGGCTGGAGCGTGCGGCACCGGCGCTGGTGAAGCCCTACAGCGGCGAATGGTTGCAGGAGGACTACTTTATATTTCATGTGCGGGATATTGAGGGCGCGTCTTCGCCGAGCGCGAACGATCTGCTTGCCGCGCATGGGGATAAGATTGCGCAGGTTGTGCGCGGCGAGACAGCGCAGCTTTCCGATGGCGAGCGGCAGGAAATTCTGCAGTCGCGCATCTCGTACTATCCGAACGACCTGGCCGTGATCGGATGGAACGCAGCGTTTATCTATGACACCGCAGTCGGAGCGGAGACCGCGATCCAGCTGCTGCAATATGCCAATTCGCAGTTGCTCGAGTTCCGCCACTACGACGAATTCCTGACGCGCGAGCTGCAGGATGTTTATGACTTTCTCGATCGCGGCGGGACGGGATTGTGGTCGCGCTGGCGCACGGCACGAGCGGCTTCGAAACTGCATACGGTGTTGCTTGATGTGAATGAGTTGACGGAGCGAGCCGACAATGCCATCAAGTTCCTGAGCGATATGTTTTCGGCGCGTTTGTACAAACTATGCGCTCAAAAGGTTGGCGTGCCCGATTACAAAGATCTGGTGCAGCAGAAACTGCACACGGCAGAAGATCTATACCGCTTCATGGTGGAGCAGTTCAACCAGTCGCGCGCCTTCGTGCTGGAGTTGATGGTGGTCGTGATTCTGATCATCGAGCTGATTTATTTTTTCAAGGGACATCCCATTTAGATCCAGGGATTAACTGCCGGCGGGGCGGGATCAGGAATCCATTTCACGGGACTGCCTGTTTTGATCTGACTACGATCGATCCTAGTTGCCGTGAATTCGCCACGGATTTGTTCTGTTCTTTCACTCTCTTCTCGCCCACGCTTCTAGTACAATTTTGCGTTTGCGCCAGGAGGTTTCGAACGTGCCGCTTCGCATTTTTTCTGCCTTAACACTTCTTCTGTGGTGCACTTTCACCGTGGGTCAAGAGGCGCAGGAGGGGCGTCTTCTGCGCTTTCCCGATGTGCGCGGCGACAAAGTCGCGTTCGTTTACGCCGGCGACATCTGGCTGGCGTCCACTTCAGGCGGCGCGGCGCGCCGGATCACGACGCATCCGGGGCGCGAGCTTTTCCCGAAATTTTCTCCCGATGGCAAGTGGCTGGCGTTTACCGGCCAGTACGACGGCAACTTCAATGTCTACGTGATGAGCGCCGACGGCGGCCAGCCGCGACAGCTCACTTTCTATCAGGGCAGCCCGCACCCGTTGAACGACCGGATGGGCATTCACAACGAGGTGCTCAATTGGACGCCCGACAGTAAGCGCATCGTGTTTCTGTCGACCCGCGACGCCTCGAACGGATGGACCAAGCGCGAGTTCACCGTCTCTGTCGAAGGCGGCCTGCCCGAGCCTTTGCCGATGGACCAAGGTGGGCTGATTTCCTACAACGCCGATGGAACGAAAGTTGCCTACAACCGGGTCTTCCGCAACTTCCGCACATGGAAGCGCTACACCGGCGGGCTGGCTCAGGACATTTACATCTACGACATCAAGAACAATGTATTCGAGCAGAAACTCCCGCACACCGAGTACACCGACACGTTTCCCATGTGGTACGGAAACACGATTTATTTCACCTCCGACCGCGGGTCGGAACACCGGCTCAATCTCTATAGCTACGATCTCGGCTCAAAGCAGGTCGAGCAACTGACGCACTATACCGACTTCGACGTGATGTGGCCGAGCCTGGGAGATAAGTCGATCATCTTCGAGAACGGCGGGTATTTATATCTCTACGACCTGGGAAGTCACGCCGCCACAAAATTGACGATTACGCTCTCCGGCGAGAAGAACCTGATCATGAAGCATTGGACGGCGGTGAACAAGCTGATCACTGACTTCGATCTTTCGCCTGATGGCAAGCGCGCCTTGTTCTCGGCGCGAGGCGATGTGTTTACCGTGCCCGCCAAGGATGGCCCGATTCGCAACCTGACGCACAGCTCGGGGTCGCGCGAAAAGGAGGCCGCGTGGTCACCTGACGGGCGATGGGTCGCATATGTTTCCGATCGCACCGGAGAGGATGAGATCTATATCACGCCGCAGGACGGCATGGGCAATGTGGATCTGGGCAAAGTCGCGGAACCCAAGGAGAAAGAGAAGGACAAAGAGGCCGAGAAGGAGCGGGGGAAGGATAAAGAGCAGCAGATCACGAGCGGGCACAAGGGTTTCATGTATCAACCCGTATGGTCGCCCGACAGTAAGAAGCTGGCTTGGTCGGATCAGAATGTCCGGCTGTGGTATGTGGACATCAACGACCGGAAGCCGGTGGAGGTCGACCGCGGCAAATACTTCGAAATACTGAATTACACATGGTCGCCCGATAGCAAGTGGATCGCCTACGACAAGCAGCAGCAGACCGGATTTAGCGTTGTTTATCTCTACTCGACGGTTGACAAGAAAATCACGCCCGTCACCAGCGAGATGAATAACAGCGTCTCGGCGAATTTCGATCCGGAAGGTAATTACCTCTACTTCCTCTCCGACCGTGATTACAACGAAGTAGTAGGAAATTTCGATTTTGATTTCGCGAATCCGAAGACGACGCGGCCTTATCTCGTCACTTTGCACGCCGACGCGCCATCACCCTTTCCGGCGCTGAGCGACGAGACGGCCATCAAGCGCGCGGTTGCAGGCGCGGAAGCGTCTGCGCCCGAGAAGGACAGCGAAAAAGAAAAAGACAAGAACAAGAAAAAAGAGGAAGCCAAGAAACCCTCCGACGCGAAGAAGGAGAAGGAAGAAGAGCCAAGCGCTGAAGATGTCGCCAAGAACTTTCGCATCGATCTTGATGGGCTGCAGGACCGCATTGTGGCCTTCCCGGTGCCGGTGGCGAACATCACCGAGATGTACTCCTCGAAAGGGTTCCTCTACTACTCGACGCAGGGGGTGCAGGGACTCTCAGGGCCTCTGCCCGGCGAGGATCCGGCGCTTCACGTCTACGACCTGAAAGAGCGCAAAGAGAGGACGCTGATCGAAGGCGTGCAGCATTGGGTGATTTCGTTTGATGGCTCGAAAATCCTTTACCAGGCGGGGGGAACTTACGGCATTATCGATGCGAAATCAGACTCCCAGAAGAAAGCTGGCGACGGCGCGATCAACGTGGCGGGGATGAATGCGGAAGTCGATCCCGTGGCCGAATACAAGCAGATCTTCAATGAAGTGTGGCGGCAGGAGCGCGACTACTTCTTCGAAGCCGCGATGAACGGCGTGGATTGGGACGGGGTGCGGAAGAAATACGAACCGCTCGTCCCTTACGCGGCAAATCGTTATGACCTGACCTACATATTGGGTGAGGTGATTGGCGAACTTTCGAACTCGCACACTTACGTAGGCGGCGGCGATCAACCCGATCTTCATACGGTCAACGTTGGCCTGCTCGGAGTGGACTACGAACTTGATGCGGCGAGCGGCTTGTACCGTTTCAAGAAGATCTATCACGGCCAGAACTGGAGCGCCGAGGTACGGTCACCGCTGACAGAACCAGGCATCGCTGTGAAGGAAGGTGACTACCTGCTCGCGGTGAATGGACGGCCGTTGAGGGCTCCGATGACGCCCGACGAGCTTCTGGTCAACACCGCGAACCAGACTACGGCGATTACCGTCAACTCAAAGCCGAGTGAAGATGGAGCACGGACGGTGCCGGTGAAGCCGGTCGACGACGAATATGGGCTTCGCGAGTACAACATGGTGGAAGGCAACCGGCAGAAGGTCGATGCCGCCACGCATGGCCGGGTCGGCTACATCTACATGCCTGATATGGAGGATGCCGGCCTGAATGCCTTCGTCCGACAGTTCTTTCCACAGATTCGCAAAGAGGGGCTGGTCATCGACGTACGTTACAACGGCGGCGGATTTGTCGACCAGATGGTGCTGGAACGCCTGCACCGCATGCTGGTTGGCATGAGTTCAGCGCGCAATTGGGAGAGCTCGACGATTCCTCCGGTTGTCTTCCACGGATACATGGCGGCGATCACGAACCAGTATGCAGCTTCGGATGGGGACATCTTCAGCGAGTTCTGGAAGGTCTACAAGCTGGGGCCGCTCATCGGCGAGCGGACATGGGGCGGCGTGCGCGGTATCCGCGGACAGATGCCCCTACTCGATGGGGGCTACATCTCGCGGCCGGAGTTCGCTGATTATGGACTCGACAGCAAGTGGGTGGTGGAGAACCACGGCGTTGCGCCCGACATCGAGTTGGATGACCGGCCAGACGACGTGGTGCGCGGCAAGGATGCGCAACTCGAACGCGCCATCGAGGAAGTGATGAAGCAAGTCAACGCGAATCCGAAGAAGCTGCCCGCGAGGCCTCCGGATCTTCCGGCGTACCCGGAAGGACCGGCGTAAACAGCGGATCGTGTAAGGACAGCCGCCCTTAGATGTCGCGGTCCGACAGTTTCGGGTCGCAAGTTCTCGAGGCGCTTAATCTGAATTTGCAGCCAGCCCGGCGCGGGTGCGCCGGGATTTTTTTTGCCCGGACCGTTCTTCGTATCGAGCAGTCCGCCTTTGAGATAATTCTTGTTTGACCCCCAAGACGATGGAGGATGCTTGAAAGCTCTGCTACTTGAGAACATCAGCGCCGTTGCGGTCGACACATTTCGCAATGCTGGTTATGAGGTCGAATCGCTGAAGTCGGCGCTAGACGAGCCCGAACTGATCGAGAAGATTCGCGGTGCATCGATCCTGGGGGTGCGGTCGAAGACGAAGATTTCGGCGGCGGTGATCGAGGCGGCGTGCGGAAAAAGCCCACGTCCGGCAAAATCGGGCGGAAATGGGGCGCCTGCAGGTTTATTGGCTATTGGGGCATTTTGTATTGGCGTTGACAAGATTGATCGTGGGGCCGCCAGCGAGCGGGGAATCGCCGTGTTCAACGATCCGCACTCGAACTCAAGGTCTGTGGCGGAGCTGGCAATGGGAGAGATCATCCTGCTGCTGCGTCGTACGTTCCAGGCTTCCACCGAGATGCATCGCGGGAAGTGGAACAAGTCGGCGGCGGGCGCGCACGAGGTGCGCGGGCTGACGCTGGGGATTGTGGGATACGGCAAGATCGGCTCGCAGCTGTCAGACTTAGCTGAGGCGCTGGGTATGCGCGTGATCTTTTATGACACATCGCATGTGCTGGCGCGCGGAAATGCGCGAGGCGTCGAGTTCCGCGAGTTGCTCGAGACGGCGGACGTGGTCACTCTGCACGTCGACGGCAAGAAAGAGAATCAGGACCTGTTCGGAGCGAAAGAATTCGCCGCGATGAAAGACGGCGCCTGCTTTCTGAACCTGAGCCGCGGGTTTGTGGTGGATCACGAGGCGCTGGCGGCGTGCCTGAAGTCGGGCAAGATTGCGGGCGCTGCCATCGACGTATTTCCCCATGAGCCGGAGTCGGGCGCGGAGTTTGTGAGCGCGCTGCGCGGGCTGCCTAATGTCATTCTCACGCCCCACGTCGGTGGTTCGACGGAAGAAGCGCAACACAATATCGGAGAATTCGTATCGGCAAAGCTGCTGGATTACGTCCGCACCGGGGATTCGACGCTCAGCGTGAACTTGCCGCATTGTCATATGGAGTATGAGCCGGGATCGCACCGGCTGATGCATATCCATCACAACGTGCCGGGCATACTAAGGGCGATCAACGACATCCTGGGCGATCGCGGGATCAACATCGAGCGGCAGGTGCTGGATACGCGCGGAACGCTGGGATATTCGATTTATGACATCAACCGGCCGTGCGACGAGGAGTTGATGGCGATGCTGCGGGCGGTACCGCATACGATCAGCGTGCGGGCGAAGGGTTGTTGATCGCCAGCGACGCTACATTGATGTGAGGAGACTTCATGCGAGGGCTCGAGGACAAACGCGTACTGATCACGGGCGGCGCGAGCGGAATTGGAGCGGCGACGGCAGCACGTTTTCTGGAAGAAGGATCGCGGGTGTGCGTGCTGGATCGCGACGATCGCGGGTGCGAGCGGATCAAGCATGAACTCCCGTCGTTGGGCGGAGCGATTATTGCCGACGTCACGGACTTGATGCAGGTAGAGGCGGCGTTTGCCGAGGCGATCCGGCTCATGGATGGCGTGGACGTGCTGGTGAACAATGCGGGCATCAGCATCCGGCATAAGTTCCTGGAGATCACGCCGGAGGAGTGGGAGCGCGTCATCGCGGTGAATCTGACCGGCGTGTTTTATGTGGCGCAAACGGCGGCGCGGCACATGTGGGAACGCGGGTCGGGAGTGATCCTGCAAACGGCGTCGACCAATGGGGTGATGGGGTATCCGCACTATGCCGATTACAACGCAACCAAAGCCGGCGTGATTGAGCTAACGCGATCGATGGCGCTGGAGCTGGCTCCGAAGGTGCGCGTGTGCGCGGTTGCGCCGGGATATGTTTTGACACCGATGCAACGGGCGGAATATTCCGATGCCATGCTGGCAGAGGTGAATGCGAAGATTCCGCTGCGGCGGCATGCGTCGCCGGAGGAGGTCGCGGGGCTGTTCGCGTATCTGGCGTCGGACGACGCGGCGTTTGCGACGGGACATGTGTATACGCTGGATGGCGGGGAGACGGCCGGGGGATTGGCTTCGCGGTGAGGAATCGCAGGTTCGGTAACTTGCCCACAAAGCGCGTGGTCTCGACCCCGCGACGGCCGGTTGGAATTGGGCGGCGTTACTTTCACTTTCACGATCGAGACGATATCGAATGAAAGTTGCTGTTTTTCTGGGCGGGGGGCGAATCACGTCGGCGCTGGCGGCCGGACTGCGGCTGGCTGGAGATCGGCGGCGGATTGTCGTTTACGATCGCCATCCAGAGAAATTGCGGGCGCTGCGCCGAGAGTCGAAGGTCGAGATTGCGCGCGACTTGAGATCGGCGTTGCATGATGCGGAGATGGTGATCGTGGCCGTCCGTCCGCGGTCCGTGCGCGAGATGCTTGCGGAAGTCTCTGCTTCACGGGTTGGGATTAAGGGACTGTGGTTGAGCCTGGCGGCCGGAATTCCGTTGCAGAATTTGCGCGGCTGGCTGGGAAAGCCAGTACGCTGGGGTCGGGCGATGCCGAGCCCGGTGTGCCGCATCGGACGCGGGTTGACGCCGGTGAGTTTTGCAGCGAACGTCGGGAAAGCGGAGCGGCTTCGCGTTCGCCGCTTCTTTGAGCAAGTCGGGCCGGTGCTTGAGATTCCAGAGCGTCAGATGGATGCCATCACCGCGACCCATTCGCCGACACACGGGTATCATGCTCTGGCGACGCTGGCCAAGTCCGCCGAGCGCGTGGGATTGGATCGGAAGACGGCGCTGATCGCGGCGGCGCATGCCTTGCGGGATGGGATCGGGTACTGGGACGAGATCGGACTCTCGCTCGACGAGCTTTTGCGCGAGGCGGCGACCCCCGGGGGAATTGCGGCGGCAACGATGGCGGCGATGGACGCATCCGGATATGCGCAGGCGGTGGCCCGCGGGGTGAGAGCCGGGGTCGCGCAGGCGCGGAAGAATGCTAAACGGTGAAGTAAACTTTTCACCGCAGAGCCGACATAAGAAACTCGAGGAATTGTTATGAGTACTACAACCCGGCTTTTTTCTGCCCAGGCACTGGTGAAAGAGTTGCAGACGCTTCCTGCCAGCGCGTTCATCGAAACGGAGCCACTGCGGCTGCTGTTGCAACGAATGCCGGTGGATGCTGATTCGCTGGCGCCTTATCTCTGCTGGGATCGCCAGCATTACACGCGAAACCTCATCAAGCGCACGCCATTGTTTGAGTTGATGGCGATCTGCTGGGAAGTTGGGCAGGCGAGTTCGGTGCACAACCATCGCGATCAGAATTGCTGGATGGCGGTGCCCGTGGGCCGTCTGCAAGTGGAGAACTTCCATCTCGTAAGTCAGGATCTCGAGACGGGAGTCTGCCAGCTCGAGACCAAGAACACCGTGGAGATGAATATTGGCGAACCGTGCGCCGTCGATCCGAATGACCCGGTGCACCGAGTCGTCAACCCGCGCGAGTTCAATCAGCGTGCCGTGAGTCTGCACGTGTATTCGCGCCCCTTCGACACTTGCGTCGTCTATTCCCCGGAACAGGGCACGTGCGGGGAGATCCGGCTTCATTTCACTACCGAGTACGGCAAACCGAAGTAACCCGCGACCGTCTGCGATCACGTTTTCCGTGCGTTCCTGCCGCTACAATTTTGGCGAAGGGACCGATTATGAAGACGTGGTTCGGGTCGCTGGCGGCGGCCCTTCTCCTGGTGGTGATTGGGTCATATTTCTGGGTTCATCGGAACCACATTGCCGCCCCGGCAACTGCGGAGGCAGCCGGTGACACTCCGAAATATGCCGAGCAGGAGCAGGCGCAAAAGATGGTAGAGGTCACCGGTCCGCTGGCCGATTACATGACCCGGACTTCGGACAAGATCGAGACGGTTCAACCCTCCTCACATCAATTGGCCGCTGCCGATCATGTGGCCGATTCCCCGGTTGGGTCCAGCGTCACGCTGCTTCATAAAACTTTTTCTGTGGCGTCAGTCACCGATGTGCCTTTCGAGCTGCCCGCGCACGCGTCAACTCCACAGCTGCGGGGAACCTACCGCTCGTACGTGCAGCGGCGAGACGGAAAGCTTGCCGATGAAGCGGGGGCAGAAAATGTTGAATTCGTATTGCTGAACGACCAGCAATTCGCGGATTTTCTTAGCGGGCGACCGAGCGATGCGATATTTTCCGCCGATGCCGCGCCAAACCAGGAGATCAATTTCAGTTTGCCGCCGACATTCGGCAAGCCCGTGAAGTACTACCTTGTATTTCAGAACAGCTCGCGAGCGAGCGGGAAAAAAGTTGTGCAGGCGGATTTCCGGATCGACTTCTGAGATTCCGACGCCTCGTTTCGAGAGCTTTTCTGAATTGCCAACATTGCACGCATCCCTCCGGAAACATTTCGCTGAAGTCGGGATCCTTCATTTCTGCGCGAGCCAGGGCTTCCTCGAGGGGCTGCTACACTAAGTGAGTTGCCTCCGCGAAAAAAACTCTCGAACTCCGCCTCACCGCCGGCCCTGGTGCCAGAGGTTGTAAAGAGCCCCCCGGTAGGCTCATCTGCGCGGGATTGTGCCGACTCGGCCACAAACGCACGGATTTTCCTGATCGATACGATGTCGTTCATTTTTCGCGCCTATCATGCGATGGCGCGGCAGCGACCGATGTCGACCAAGAAGGGGCTGCCTACCGCGGCGATTTACGTATTCGTCAACATGCTGCGGAAGCTGCGCGACGATTTTTCGCCGGAGTACCTGGCGGCGGTGTTCGATCCCGGCGGCCGCACCTTTCGCGACGAAGAGGCCGAGGCGGTCACGACGGTGCGCAAGTGGGACATCAAGACGCAGACCTTTACCGAAATCGAGTACAAGGGTTACAAGGCCAATCGCACGGCCATGCCGGAAGACCTGGCACAACAGGTTCCCTACATCCGCAGGGCGCTCGAGGCATACCGGATCCCAATCCTGCAGGTCGCGCGCTTTGAAGCGGACGATGTGATCGGCACCCTGGCACGAAAGGCAGCGGAAGCGGCGCACCCCGTGTATGTGGTGTCGAGTGACAAGGACATGATGCAGCTTGTCAATGACAAGGTGCACATCCTGAACCCGCCGAAGGACAACCTGATCTGCGACGCGGCGAAAGTGGAGGAGATTCTCGGCGTGCCGCCGGAGCGCGTAGTAGACGTAATGGCGCTGCGCGGGGATTCGATCGACAACATCCCGGGTGCGCCAGGGATCGGCGACAAGGGGTCCGTGGAAATCATCAAGCGGTTTGGCAGCGTCGAGCAGGCGCTGGACCGGGCAGCCGAAGTGGAAAAGAAAACGTACCGTGAGTCGCTGCTGAACAACCGCGACACGGTTCTGTTCAGCAAGAAGATGGCAACCATCGATACCGATGTCCCGATCGAGCTGGATGTGGAATCGATGCGGGCTGGAGATCCCGATGTAGAGGCACTGCGAGCGCTCTTCACGGAGTTGGAATTCACCTCACTTCTGAAAGAGTTGTTGCCGGTCGTCGAAGTGACGGAAGCCAATTATCGCGAAGCGAAGTCGGTACAGGAGGTTGACGAGGTAATAAAAGCCGCTTCGCAACGGGTGCTGGCGATTGCTATTGAGACGAGTTCATCGGGGCAGGCCGCCAGCGAACACGTCGCTGGGGATAGCGCCGAGGGTGCAGGCAACCAAGAAGAGGAAGGAGAGCCGGACGCGCAACTTTCGTTCATCACAGGGGCGATTGAAGTTGGATCATCGGCTCCGCCTAGCTGCCGCGTAGCAATTTCGGCGGGTACAGGATCGGCCGTGACTGTGGATCTCAAGGAAGGCTCGCTGGCAGAGTCTGTGCGAACGGCGCTGGCGAATCCTGATCTCATCAAGGCGGTGCACGACTACAAAGCGGCGATGCATGCTTTTCGCGGCGTGGGGATCGAGCTCAAGGGGGTGCAGCACGATCCGATGCTGTATTCCTACCTGCTCGACCCTACGTATTCGTCGCATGAGTTATCGGAGGTGGCCCTGCGCCGTTTCAACCTGAAGCTTTCTGGAGACCTGGCGGAGTCCGCCGACATTACAGGCCGGCTGAACTTGGCGCTGCGCGATGAAGTGGAACAGGGGGGACTGCTCAAGCTTTATGAGGAGATCGATCTGCCGCTGGTTCCGGTGCTGGCGCGGATGGAAGCTGCCGGGGTGAAGATCGATACGCAAGAGCTCTCACGTATGTCGGCGGAGTTGTCACGGGAGATTGTCTCGAAGGAGAAAGAAGTCCACGACGCCGCGGGTGTGGAGTTCAATGTGGGATCGCCCAAGCAGCTCGGAGATGTCCTGTTCAACCGGATGAATCTGCCCAAGCCGGTGAAGTATGGCAAGGGGCGCATGATATCCACCGCGGTGGACGTGCTCGAGGAGCTAGCGGAGAACCATCCCATTGCGCGAATGGTTCTGGACTACCGGCAGCTGACGAAACTGAAATCGACCTACGTTGATGCGTTGCCGGCGCTGATTGATCCCTCGACTGGGCGCGTGCATACGACATTTGGGCAGACGGGCACGGCGACCGGGCGTTTATCGTCGGCGAATCCGAACCTGCAGAATATTCCGATCCGCACCGAGCTGGGCCGCGGCATCCGCGCTGCATTTATTGCGGAGCCGGGTTTCGTGCTGCTGACCGCGGATTATTCGCAGATCGAATTGCGCCTGCTGGCTCACTTCTCGCACGATCCGCTGCTGGTGGAAGCGTTCCGGCGCGGTGAGGATATTCACACACTGACGGCATCGCAAGTGTTTGGCGTGCCTCCGCTGATGGTGACCGCCGATCACCGGCGGCAGGCGAAGGTGGTGAATTTCGGAATCGTCTATGGGTTGTCGGCGTTTGGGCTGTCGCAAAACCTTGGCATTGAAACCAGCGAAGCAAAACAGTTCATCGCGAATTATTTCGAGAAGTATGCTGGCGTGCGCGCCTTTATCGATAAGACGCTGGATGAAGCGCGGCGGGATTTGAAGGTCAAGACCCTGTTCGGGCGCGTGCGGCCGATCCCCGACATCAACAGCAAGAATTTCACGCAGCGCGGATTTGCCGAACGCACGGCGGTCAACACTCCGCTGCAGGGAACGGCGGCGGACCTGATCAAGATTGCAATGATTCGTATCGATGCGGCCTTGCGCGAACGCGGGATGAAGTCGCGGATGACGCTGCAGGTACACGACGAGTTGGTTTTTGAAGTGCCGGAAGCTGAGGTCGAGACCATGCAATCGCTGGTGCGCGAGCACATGGAACGCGCCCATGAGTTGGCGGTGCCGCTTCTGGTCGAGATGGGCGTGGGAGCAAACTGGAGAGATCTGGAATAGCGGAGGGAGCGGGATGAAGTCGCCCGAGGGGCCCGGGGCGGCTGTCGCTACATGCAGATGTCCGCGCCTGATGTGGCGTCCGGGCAATAGTGTAAAATTGCATTGCCCCTCCGTTGGCTGATGGTTTAGCGGTCAGGTCGGCGGAATCCTTTCAAGTCGGGACGTGGCTCAGCCTGGTAGAGCACTCGCTTGGGGTGCGAGGGGTCGGCAGTTCAAATCTGCCCGTCCCGACCAATCTTCTTTCAGTTTCTTTCCCTGCTATCTCGTTCTGTTGGATGTTGCACCATAGGGTCGCCGGGCCACGCTCGCTTTGACTGCCCGCGCCTACGGAGGCTTGAGCGTGTTCGCATTTTTTCGCTTGCGGTCTTCGACTACGGATTCAGCGGGAGGCGAGGCTTTGACTTTGATCGATGTGTTCTGATGGGCGGCTCTCGGCCATCTTGAGCTCCGTTTTCTTGATCATTTGACGCCACAGCGTGTTTGGATTCGCGTTGAAGACGGATTGATCATCGCCTGGAAAAATGAACCAGCCGCCGAGTCTTACCTCGTTTTTCAGTTGTTCGGGGGTCCATCCTGCGTAGCCGAGGTAGACGTGAAAAACGCCGGGATCGGGGCGGGAGGAAACCGCTTTCTCCAGCGCAATCTTGGACGAAAGCCAGTAAACGTCTCCGGATACTTGCTCGGCTCCTTCGATCTTGCCTGGCGACTGGAGCAGAGCAAATACCGTTGGAGTATCGACTGGCCCGCCGAGATAAACGGGATCCGATACGTCTTTGGCTGCATTGAGCTGCGCGAAAACTTTTGAGATGGGAAGCTCCGTGCGGCGGTTGAGCATGAGTCCAACGACGCCTTGGGGATCGAAGTGAACCAGCAGGATCACGGTTTCAGCGAAATTCGGATCCGCAAGCTGGCGACTCGCCACCAGCAACTTTCCTGGGCCAAGATCCTTCTGATTTCTTGACTGCACGGGAAGAAACACCGGGGATCTGCGCGACTCGGCTGCGCGCGGCTGTGATCCCGTGAGAGCCACATCAAGTTCGCTCGCAGCGGGGAGCACAATGAGTATAGCCAGCAGGCTGGAGACGCACAGTCGGACTCGAGACACGGCTACCCTCCTCGCGTGCAATCACGACGCCGATGTTTCTCCAACAAATTATAGGTGAGTGGGGTGGCAACCTGGCCAGTAGCAAGGAGCGGTAAAGCCTGCGCTGCGCAGCACCAGAACGTCAAAGGCCGGCAGCGGCAGGGTTCGTAAACACAGTTGAGCGCCATCAGCTTTCAGCTACGTGGCGCATCTTGGCGGATCTATCTCTTTTGAGAAAGAGACATCCCATTTCCGACGTATCAGGGTCCTCTGCAAGGTTGATGCCCTCGCTTTATGCAAGGCTGAGCGAGGGCATCATCTTTTGGCGGACATTGGCGCTTGGACGGCGCCAAACGGGACGAGTACGAATACTCGCAACTTGAGAGTGGAGGGATTTTGTCTGGAACAGTCCAAAAAAAACCAGCCTCGCTCAGCTCAAATGTTCTTTTAGGTCCACAAAGGATTTACGGGGCGTTCAACCAACCTTGCTACGCCTCCGTAAAATGCGCCGTGGCGTATGTTGGCATACTTCTTCACTCCCGGTATTTGCTACGGTAGAAGTCAGTCCCGATGAAAAATTTTCATAGCCACAGAGCAGTGCCCTCGGCCATTGCGCTTCCGCCGGCCGAGCCGCTGAACCCTGTTCGCGAGGAGATAAAAAGGTTCCTGGCCGATATTTCCCAGGATGCCGAGCGTCCGCGAACTTGTCAGGCTTGCGGAGACGAATTGACTTACGTCGACACCGTTTTCTGGCTTCTTGACGAGGAAACGAAATGGAACGTCCGGCTGCCGATTTGCTCCTGCTCGAAAAACGCACCCCATACGGCCGCGTTGCCTACAGAAAAGCCGGAATAGTAGCTGCGTAAAGACTGGCGCAAGATGGCGCACGAGTCATTCCCGGGACCGATGCAACTTTCTTGGCTGTTGGATGGATTGTGCCTGCAATTGTTCCATCTCGAACATGCGTGTTTTTGGTGTTTTCGAACAGAGACAGTGGCCGAATGTACCGATTCTGCATGGCGGCAAAATGCCGTATAGAAACGGCCGAGTGGCGTACTTTGGCGCTTTGTTTTGCCCTGCTTTTGGACCTACGGTTGCACAATCTCTCGCATGCAGGAGCTGGACAATTTCGAGGATTGGCGCTCCGAATTGGAGCGGAACTGCGAGAAGCAGGGGCAATCGCTGGCTTTCTCCGGCCTGAACGATTATGTACTTCGCCTGCTCTGGGCGAAGCGAATCGAGCCCACCCCGCAGGCCATTATCCAGGACGCTGAACGGATTAGCTGACTGGGCCGGTCCCTTATTTCAAGAAAGCTCTTTCGGTACTGAGCCTTTTCGCGGGACGAACCCTGCGACCGTCAAGCCGCGCGTTTGTGGAGAGCGACGGTGGTGGCAGGGACGATGATGCCGGAGACGGGTGCGCCTTGGCCGGTCCGCAACAACCCGGTCGACGAAACGCTCTTTCGATGATTTCGACTTCTCGGTTGACGCACGGGCAAGCTGGAATCAGGCCACGTTCTTAGCCTGTGCCGCCCGTCGCCAAGATTCGGTCTGCTGTCTCGCAGCCTTAAGAAGAGTGCGCTTGGCCGCGCAGCTCTCATGCACGGAGAGACCGTGCTCGTCTGTTTTGCAGTGTTCTAACGAAATGTCCTTCCCACAAATCCAACAGAATCTTGTTTCCTTCACAAATGCCACCATGACAAATTGAACCATCCTTGATCGAAATTTTCTTTCTGCGTGAAGACAACTGTCAAGAAGCAAATCTTCCCGGTCGCGCCAAAATACGCCACGCCGGCACGCATGGACGGGCATGAATAGTGCGCGGCAACTTTACCTCTTGAGGCGTTCGGGGTTGTGATCTGCCTGTTCTGCTAAACTCCTCCGCATGTCAACCTTCGTGCTGGTCCACGGAGCATGGCAGTCTGCGGGTACCTGGGACCTGCTGGCCCCGTTGCTCGAGAAGAATGGACACCGGGTTCTGCGCCCCGTGCTGAGTGGGCTTGGTACAGACGGCAAGAATCTCTCTGCGGACATCACGTTGCGACAGCACATCAAAGATGTTCTGGCGCAGTTAACAGCGGCAGGGGAGCCGGTGATCCTCGTTGGGCACAGTTACGCCGGCATGATCATCAGCGGAGTCGTGGAGGAAAATCCGGCGCAAGTGAAGAGCCTGGTTTTCCTGGATGCGTTCGTGCCAGAGGATGGGCAGAAAGTGCTGGACCTGCTGCCCGCGGACGTCGGTGTTTATTTTCGTTCGGTTGCAAGCGAGCAGGGAGATGGCTGGCGGTTGCCCGGTGGCGATTCTCTTCTTGATCTGTGGGGCCTGCCGCCTGGTGAGGCTCGGGAATTCGTACGGGCGCGGCTTTGCGACTTTACACTACGTTGTTTTGACGAACCACTGCCGCTGCCGACGAATCGGAAAGCGTCTGTTCCTTCGATTTATGTTGCCTGCATGGCGGAGCGATATCCAGCGAAGGCAATCTTTGCGCCGTTTGCGGCGAAGGTACGGGCCAGCGGCGGAAAGGTAGTTGAGGTCGAGAGCGGACACGATTGCCAGGCGGAAGTTCCAGAAGAAGTCGCCAGCGTGCTGCTTCCGGTGGCGTCATGACAGCTCACTGCTATCCAACAATCGAGCGGGGCCATTGCGGCGCGTTGCTGTTGTGCGCCTGCGTGGTCGCGGGTTCGCTGTTTGCGGCGGTTAACCTCCACGGGCAGAGCGCGCGGCCAGCGCCGCCGACTCGTGATCCTCACACGCCTGGCTACGTGACCGCGAAAGAGTTGCCCGACGGTTCGGTTCCTCCTGCAACTGCCGATGGAAACTTCATTATTGGTGCCCTGCATATGGTCTCGCCGGAAGTCGTTGTTCCGGACGGCACGCCGAACGGCAAGGTCATAGAGTTCCTCATGAAGTCGGAGGCGAGCAAGATTTATCCGGGCATCGCGCGGGAGCAGAATACGTTCGGAACGGCAGATCCAACCGATCCCGCCAAGCTGGTGGTGACGACAAGTCATACGGCTCCGTATACGCGGAGAGTGCAGGTCTATGTACCGAAGCAATATGTGGCGGGAAGCGCTGCGCCGTTCATTGTGGGAGCAGATGGACCGGACCTATTTCTGTTTTCCGCGCTCGACAGCTTGATCTCGGCGCACAAAATTCCGGTCATGATCGGGATTTCGATCGGCAACGGGGGCGGTGACGCTCAGGGCAGCGAGCGCGGGCTCGAATACGACACGATGTCGGGCACCTACGCGGAATTCGTGGAAACTGAAGTTTTGCCGGAGGTAGAGGCGAGAGCCCACGTGAAGCTTACAAAGAATCCAGACGGACGGGCCACGATGGGTTACAGCTCAGGCGGAGCGTGCGCCTTGAGCATGGCGTGGTATCGCAATGACCTGTATCATCGCGTGCTCTCATACTCGGGAACATTCATCAACCAGCAGTGGCCATCGAATCCTCAGACTCCGCATGGGGCATGGGAATACCACGAGCACCTGATCCCGGATAATCCTGCGAAGCCGATCCGCATCTGGATGGAAGTGGGCGACAAGGATTTGTTCAATCCCAACGTCATGCGCGATGGCATGCACGACTGGGTGCTGGCCAATGAAAACATGGCGAAGGTGCTGGCGGCGAAGGGATATCACTATCAATTTGTCTTTGCGCGCAATGCGGTCCACGTCGATCGGGCGACCGTGCAACAGACATTGCCCGAGGCGCTGGAATATGTGTGGCAGGATTATCGGGATGCAGGGCGGTAAGAACGCTGGTTTAGAACGAAAGCAGAAGATCGAGCGCTGAAAAACTATCTCAGGCCTTTCACCACGAAAGCTTCCGAAAGAACCTGGCCGTAACCATAGACGTACGATTTGCCATCAGAAGAAAAGATTGGGACAAAGGCATCGCAGTTGAACGGCAAAGCTTCTCCGAATTTTCTCCAGAGATCCATTTTCCCAGTAGAAGGATTCAAACGGTATACGTCGGCTGTATGGACGTGAGCTGCTGTGGCTACAACAAGGAGAGCGGTTCCATCGGTCGTCCAACTGGTGGCGTAGTATTTCGAATCGCCGGGAATGGGCTGAATTCCGCTGCCGTCGAGGGGCCAAACGGCCCAGCGGCCGTCGGGCCCTGTGACTGCGATTTTTTTCCCGTCGGGAGAAAGGATTACGCCGGAAATGCCCTCCGGTGTGATGGGCTTGGAATTTCCCGAACTTACTTCGATAAGGTAGTCACGCACGCCGTGGCCGGGTTCAATTCCGCTGACCAGGATTTGCTTGCCGCCGGGCAGGTAACGGGCTCCGTCGTAGCTGACATTGTCGTGTGTCAACTGCCTGGCTTCTCCCGCACCGGTCGGCACGATTTGGAGGGGGCCACCCTTTGAGGAGTGCGTGATGACCCATTTGCCATCGGGTGAGATCGCCTGACCGACGCCTTCGCCGATGCGAACGGGAGGAGAACCATCGGTGTCGCGGAGAAACACGGTGTAGTTCGGGCCGCCGCCGTTGCCTTCTTCCTCGAAGAGGACTTTCCTGCCGTCGGGGCTCAGGTCGCGTTCATTCGACCAGCCGAACCATCCCAACTCCACTTCCTCTTTGGCGCCTGGCCCCAGGCCACGAATGCCGACGCGTTCCCGATGACTGACGGTCAGAACGAGTTCGTTGCGCAGATCCTGTAACCACATGCCCCCCGGCACGTTCGTGATGATGCGCTCTTTTCCGGAGAGCGTTACACCACGAAGATCGGCGGAGCTTCCGGTGCGTGCGGCGCTGAACCAGATTTCATCGTCCCCATGAGGCGACCACTGCACACCTTCGACCGTGACGTAACCTGATGCCAGGATTTTTTCTTTGCCCTGGGCATCGACAACGGCAATCGAACCTTCATCGTCACCGGCGGTATTGTCATGATGAGAAAAAGCGACAGACTTGCCGTTCGGGGAGATCTTGGGATTGCTGATCCAGTTGATGCTGTCGACCAAAACATGCCCGACGGGATACTCCAGGCGCCAGTGGCTGCTTTCGGGGACGTAGCGAACGATGGCCATAGTCTCGCCGTCGGCGGCCCAGTCAGCGTCCTGCACATTTTCGAGGACTTCGCGCGGAGTGCCTCCGCTCAGCGGAACACGAGCCATCGTGCCCGAACGCGAATATCCGCCGAGAGTTTTCGTGTTCAGGCGAATTGCCAGCTCGCCCGTTTTTGAGACCGAGAGTAGTTCCGCTTTCTTAATGCCGAGTTCGCGCGCGCCGTTTTCATCTGTGCGAGCCAGATAGAGTTCACGTTCTCCACCATCAAAGGTTCCGCTGTAGACAATGCTCCCATCCGGAGTGAAGCGGGCATTGCCGATGGAGCCGGTGCGAAAGGTGATTTGCTGGTATTCGGCGGGAGGCCCTGAAGCTGAGCTTTTGCCAAGCCACCATCCGAGAGCCAGCATCGCCAGGGCGAGAACGATGCCGCCCGCGGCAAAGACGATGTGCTGCCGCGATCCCGAACGCTCGGCGACCGTCACAGCCGCCTGAGCGCCTGACTTTGCTGTGGTGGAAAGGCCGCTGAGGGCTTCAAGATCGAACGCGAGATCTCCGGCGGACTGAAAACGCTGACCCGGGTGCTTCTCGAGGCAGTGGTGCACGATGCGTTCGAGACCGGGCGGAAGGTTGCGAGCGCTCTCTGAAAGCTCCGGCACTTCCTCTTTGAGGATCGCACTCATCGTGTCAGCGGCGGTCTCGCCGTGGAATGCGCGCTTGCCGGAAATCATCTCGTACAGAATCGCTCCAAAGGAAAAGATGTCGGAGCGATGATCGGCGGGCTTGCCACGAACTTGTTCCGGCGACATGTAGCCGGCTGTTCCCATCACCAAGCCGGTTTCGGTGGCGACCTGGACTGTCGGGGCGTCGCCGGATTCCGTTGGGGCTTCCGGGCGGGTCAGTTTTGCGAGGCCGAAATCGAGAATCTTCACGCGCCCATCGCTGGTAAGAAAAAGATTCTCCGGCTTCAGGTCGCGGTGAACGATTCCCTTTTCGTGTGCAGCTGCTAGGCCGCGCGCCACCTGCGTGGCGTAATCGATAATGCGCCGCGGAGGCAGAGCCCCGGTCCTCAGCCGGTCCCGGAGCGTCTCTCCCTCGAGCAGTTCGGAAACGACGTAAGGAGCTCCTTGCTCTTCACCGATGTCGAAGATGGAAAGAATGTTCGGATGGTTCAGCGCGGCGGCAGCGCGGGCCTCCTGAGCGAAGCGTTGCAGGCGGTCACGGTCGGCAGAGTAGGAAGCAGGCAGGACTTTAATGGCGACCGTGCGGTTCAGACGAGAGTCGTGGGCGCGGTAAACCTCTCCCATTCCTCCCGCGCCGAGCATGGAATGGATCTCATACGGTCCGAGCTTCGTTCCAGAAGGCAGCGGCATGCGCCGAAGATTATACCCGCATCCGGAGATTTTTCAGATTGCTGAATAAACAAATCACTCAGGGCAAGGGAGGCTTATGTAGCGTTTGCCCTCACAGAGTTGGATCGCGCAGGGCTTCGGCGAGATCCTGGAGAAACAGCGCCGCTCGGGCACCATCGGCGACTCGGTGATCACAAGACAGAGTCACCGTCATCATTGGGAGGACGGCGGGTTCACCGTTTCGTGCGACGACGCGATCGGTGATCGCGCCGACAGCGAGGATTGCAGCCTGGGGCGGGGTGATGATGGCGCTGAACTGATCCACCTGATACATGCCGAGATTGCTGATGGTGAAGGTGGCATCGGCAATATCAGCGGGCCGCAGCTTTCCATCACGGGCGCGCCCGGTGAGTTCCAGCCGCAACTTTGCGATTTCCGCGGGCGATGCTCTGTGGGCGTTGCGGATGACCGCCGCAACCACGCCATCGTTGACGGCAATCGCAACTCCGATGTTCACGTGATCGTGGATGCGGATGCCTTCCGGCGTCCAGCTTGCGTTCAGGCGCGGATGCTTGAGCAAAGCACGGGCGGTGAGGGCGACCAACAGATCCGTGTGCGAGACGCGGACCTGGTGCGCACGTTCGACCTCAATGACGATTCGTTCGCGATAGGCATTGAGGCCGGTTGCGTCCATTTCGCGCGTAACGAAGAAGTGCGGGACCGTGGTCCAGCTTTGGGTTGTGCGCTCGGCCATGATGCGGCCAAGGGAGGTTGGACGCTCAACGTGCCCGCCGACCTCAAAGGCGCTGCGGCCGGATACTTCCGAGCGGCCCGTTCGGCCGGCGGCGGCTGTCCCCCCATGAGCCGACTGCACATCCGACGCCAGGATTTCTCCTTCGAGGCCCGATCCTTGGAGCTTGGTGATATCGACTCCCAACTCCTTGGCGAGACGGCGAGCTTTGGGGGAGATTTTGGGCGCTTGTGTAGCTGGCGATGGGACCGTGGCAACGGAGGCCGCAGGAGTTGTTTGATCCGGTTTTGCAGAGCTGGCGCGAGCAGTCGGCACCGTGTCGGCTGCTCCATCCACCGGTGGCTGCTCTCCTGGGGCGACAATCCATGCGATGGTTTGGCCGACTGGAATGTCCGCGCCTTCGGAAGCTTTGACTCCTGCAAGGACGCCGTCGGCGGGAGCTTCAACTTCAACGACGGCCTTGTCGGTTTCGATCTCGAGCAAAGGCTCGCCCTTCGAGACGCGGTCTCCTTCTTTCTTACGCCAGGCGAGGAGCTTTCCTGTCTCCTGTGCCATTTCGAGAGCGGGCATCACAACGCTGAAGGCCATAGTTGTCAGTTGGGGGAAGGCGTCGCGTTTGCAGACGACCAGGCCTTCAGCTCGAAACTCCTACCCGCTCCGTCTTGGCGCTGGTCTCGATCATTTCGAGAACGCGCTGACTGGGCGCTCCTTCACTCTCGCGTGTCGTGGGCAACGGGCCATTGACGGTGAAATAGTGCGCGCCCGCGACTAACAGCTGATCGGCGGGAAAGCGGGTGATGACCTCGTGCCCCGTGGGCGTGACCACGATTTCTTCTTCGATGCGCGCTGCACTCCAGCCATCGGTTGAGGGCCAGAACGTTTCGAGCGCAAACACCATGCCCGGTTTGATTTCGACCGGATGATCGAATGACACAAGTCGGCTGATCACCGGCTTCTCCCAGATTGCCAATCCGACGCCATGCCCGTATTGCAGGGCGAATGCCGCTTCCTCGTTGGGAAAACCGAAATCGGTGGCCTTTGGCCAGACAGCCGCAATCTCCGCGGTGGTGCGGCCGGGACGGACAAGTTCGATGGCAGCGTCGAGATAGTCGCGGCAGCGCTTGTAGGCATCGACCATCGCGTGTGATGCGTAGCCGACTGTGAAGCAGCGGTAGTAGCAAGTGCGATATCCCATGTAGGAGTGGAGGATGTCGTAGTACACCGGATCCCCGGGCCGCAGCACGCGGTCAGAAAAAACGTGGGGGTGAGGGTTGCACCGCTCGCCCGAGATCGCGTTCACGGCTTCGACGTATTCGGAGCCGAGATTATAGAGAACCTTGCTGACCAAGCCGACGGCTTCGTTCTCGCGCAGACCGGGCTTCATCGTGCGGTAAAGTTCGTCGTAGGCGGCATCCACCATCATGGCGGAGTGGTTGAGAAGCGCGATCTCATCCTGCGTCTTGATCACGCGCGCTTCGGACATCAGCGCCTGACCGTCGACCACTTCCAGCCCTTCTTTTTGCAGCGCGAACAGAACGGGCGGCTCGATGATGTCGATGCCGACCGGTTCTTTGTGGAGACCGCGCATTTCAAGTTCGATACGAATCTTGCGGGCGACGTCTTCGGCGCGCCCCATTTCCGGTGTCATCGCTCCGCGCAGCATGGAAATCCCGGGCCGCGACCGTTCACCCAACCAGGGACAATTCTGCTGATGATGCCGGGCCGCGGAGCCGAAATCCCACAGAATGGGCTCGTCATCCTGCGGCAGCAGGGTGAAGCGGTTGGCCTTGTCTTGTGCCCATGTGCCGATGTGGGTTGCGGTAATGTAACGGACGTTGTTCATGTCGAAACAGAGCAACGATCCCATCGACGATTTCTTGAGCAAATCTTTCGCCTTCTGCAGGCGTTCGCGGCGAAGGCGGTCGAAGTCGATGCGGTTTTCCCAATCGACGGCCATGCTGCCGTAGGTTTTGAGGGCCATAAGAACTCCTTAGCTATGAGCCGTGAGCAATGAGCAGGGAGAAACCAACGCGGCCGCCTATCGCTGACAACTCATTGCTCAACGCTCATGACTCAGCGCTAGTTCTTGCCGCACATTTTCCTGGCGGCTTCGAACACTGATTCTTCCGTCGGTACCGTTACATCCTCTAGAGGCGGCGAGAACGGGATGGGGACGTGCATCGCACCCATGCGCTTCACCGGGGCGTCGAGATCGTAGAAGGCGCCTTCAGCGATCACGGCCGCAATTTCCGATGTAACCCCGTAGCGCCCGTAACCTTCGTCCAACACGATCGCGCGTGAGGTCTTCTTGACCGAGTCGACGATAGTCTTTTCGTCGAGCGGCCACGTGGTGCGCGGGTCGATCACCTCGGCGCTAATGCCGTCTTTCTGGAGCAGGTTCGCCGCGCCCAACGCGACCTGGACCATACTGCTGGTGGCGACAAGCGAAATATCATCGCCTTGTCGCTTCACATCGGCCACACCAAGGGGAATTGTGTAATCCTCCTCGGGAACGCGACCTTTCAACTTGTACATCATCTTGTCTTCGAAAAATACGACGGGATTCTCGTCGCGGATCGCAGTTTTCAGCAGGCCCTTCGCATCGTACGGCGTCGAAGGCAGAACAACTTTCAATCCGGGAATATGGCTGAACCAGGCATGCAGCGACTGCGAGTGCTGAGCAGCGGAGCGGCGGGTTGCGCCCAGCGTCGTACGCATCACCATGGGGACGCGCCAATGCCCGCCGGACATGTAATGCGCTTTGGCGGCCTGGTTGACCATCTGGTCCATGGTGAGGGTGATGAAGTCGCCGAACATGATGTCGACGACGGGGCGCAAGCCGGTCATCGCTGCGCCAACTCCTATGCCCGTAAACGCCGCTTCAGAGATGGGGGTATCGATGACGCGACGGGCTCCGAATTCTTCCACGAGACCGGAGAGGACCTTGAAGGGCGTGCCCGCTTCGGCGACGTCTTCGCCGATGATACAAACGCGCGCATCGCGCCGCATCTCCTCCGCCAGCGCCTCGCGGACCGCTTGCGCGAAGGTAAGTTCGCGGTCAGGCATAGACGTCCTGTTCCACCTGATCGGGAGTCGGATAGGGAGCATTCAGCGCGAACTTCACGGCCGCTTCCATTTCCGCGCGCACTTCGCTTGTGATGTGCTCCAGCGAACCGGGAGTGGCACAGTTTTGAGCGATCAGCCATTCCCCATGCAGCTTGATCGGATCGCGATCGGTCTTCCAAAGGTGTTCTTCCTGCTTTGAGCGATAGTATTCGCGATTGATATCGCCTACGTGATGGCCGCTATAGCGATAGGTATCGGCCTGGAGGAACGCCGGCCCTTCGCCCTCACGGGCGCGTTTTATGAAGCGTGACGCAATAGCATGCACGGCCTTTACATCCTGGCCATCTACCGAACCTGCCTCAATTCCAAAAGCCCTGGCGCGGCCAAGAATTGTGCCGGCTGTGGTCTCGCTGAAATGCGTGTATTCGTTGTAGAGATTGTTCTCGCAAACGTAGACGATCGGAAGCTTCCACAATTGCGCCAGGTTCATGACCTCGTAGAGCGATCCCTGACCGAGCGCGCCTTCGCCGAAGAAGCAGACGGCTACGCGTCCGTTGCCGAGATGTTTGGCGGCAAAGGCCGCTCCCGTGGCAATCCCGACGCTGCCGCCGACGATTGCGTTTGCCCCGAGATTTCCCGTAGCCGGGTCGGCTATATGCATTGATCCACCCTTGCCGCGACAATATCCGGCTTCTTTCCCGAGAAGTTCGGCAAACATGCGATCGGGAGATGCTCCCTTGGCAAGGCAGTGTCCGTGGCCGCGGTGCGTGCTGGTGATGTAGTCATCCAGACGAAGGGATTCGCAAATGCCGACTGCAACCGCCTCTTCCCCGCTGTAAAGATGAGCGAGTCCGGGCATCAAAGCGCGCGTGTAGAGTTCGTTGACCTGTTCTTCGAAGAGGCGGATGCGCACCATCTGGCGATAGGCACGGAGCCACAGGTCGTTTATGGGCGCTTGGGTGGAGGAGTCGACCCCAGCGATATCGGTTGATCCAGCCTTGGTCATGAATTCACTTGCGGCCTCCGGCCGTCACCGGAGTGCTAATGCCTGACATTGCGGCGAGCACATCGAACATGCAGGCGAAATCGTACTTGGTCCAGCCCATGCCGCGGGCGGCAGTGAGAATTTCGTTACTCACCGCCGTCGTCGGCAGGGGAACGTCGAGTTGGCGGCCCAGGTCCATGGCCAGCACCATGTCTTTCTGCATCATGTTCACATCGAACCAGGCTTCTTCTGGTTGCTGGAGAACAAAGGGGCCGCGGTATTGAATCATGGGGGAGGCGATCGCGCTGTGCGTGAGCACATCCACGGCAACTTCGCGAGCGATGCCGCTCTTTTCCGCCAGCAACACGCCCTCAGAAAACGCCAGCATCTGAACCGCAAGGCTCAGGTTGGTGGCAATTTTCATCGAGAGTGCGAGTCCGTTGTCGCCGACATGCGTAACCTTGGGACCAATATCGAATAGCAGAGGCTTGATCTTCTCGAACGTTTCTTTCCGGCCTCCGACCATCACGGAAAGCTTTCCCTGCTGCAGCGTGATGACGCTTCCGGAAACCGGAGAGTCGACCATATCGGCTCCGGTCGCGCGAACTTTTTCCGCAAGCGACCTGCTTACGGACGGACTCACTGTACTCATGTCGATGAACGTTTTGCCGGGGCCCAGTCCGGCCAGCACGCCGTCGGGCCCTTCGGCGATCGAATGGATCGCAGCGGCGTTGGTGACCATCGCGAACGTGTAGTCGGAAGCGCTGGCGACCGCTCGCGGCGAATCGGCCCAGTGCATGCCTTTGTCAATCAGCCACTGTGCTTTCTTCCGTGTGCGGTTGAAACCGGTGACGGAGTGGCCTTTCGAGAGAAGGCGGTCCACCATGTTCCCGCCCATCACACCCAGGCCGATGAAGCCAACTTTTGCCATCCTTCGCTTGCTCCCCAGAAAAATCGATGAACTCAGGAAGCCTGTCTTCTCAAACAGGCTTCTCGCCCGCTGCCTGACTGTCCTGTCTCACTTGCCCGAGATGAGCGCGCATCGCCTCGTGCGCGGCATTTGCGTCGCGCCGCTCAACCGCGTCAAGAATTCTCTTGTGATAAATCTGTCCCCGCTCGGGACCGCCCGGAACTTTGAAGATGCGCAGCCGCTGCTCGCGCAACAGGCCGACGATGGAATCGAGCAGCGAGAGGATAAGCGGGTTGTCGGCTCCCTCGGCAAGCGCCAGATGAAAATCGAGATCGGCTTCAATGTAGGCGTCCGGGTCTCTGCCGGACCGGTCCATGATCGCTACAGCTTCGCGCATGGTAGCGAGCTCGGACTCCTGAATGCGCGACGCGGCCAATCCTGCAATCTCGGGTTCCAGAATTGCGCGAACCTCAGCGAGGTAAGTGGAGCCTTCGGGCTGCCCGATTTTTACCATCAGGTCGAGCGACTGCCGAACCGCCTGATTCGTACCATCGGTGATGAAGGTGCCGCGCCCGGAGAAAGCTTCGACCAGACCCTTCTCCCGAAGAGCTTTGACCGCCTCGCGCACAGCCGTGCGGCTGACACCGAAGCGCTGCGCCAGTTCACGCTCAGCGGGGAGTTGATCGCCGGGCTTCAGGGTGCCGCTGACGATGGACTCCTCGATTTGCTGAACGATCTGCTCGTACAGCCGCGAAGTGCGAACTAATTTGTACACAGGGCTGCCCCCCGCACGGCGCAGAATGGAACGTGGCGCCGGTGCCCCAATAATGGTCTGGCTACTATACCGCACATCGGGAAAGAGCTGGCCGCGTTCTTGAGTGGGGCTCATAGCTAAGGTATATAGGTATGGTGGTAGGACCACTAGGAAGGTACTCGAATGTATGTTTTGTTGTCAACTCACGAAATACCGAAGCGAAAGCAAGTTACAGGTTGCGCTGTCGGTATGGCGAACCTACAAGAGAACCATTGAAAAAATGAATTAGCTTGACACTGTTTCATCGATGGTGGTATGGCTGTCGGACCAACATGGGAGGGGTGCTATGCAATTCCGTTCAGCCAAGGCCTTTGCGCGCCGGGAAGGCCCGGAGAATATCGCCCGTCTTGTCCTCGTCATTTCGTTAGTTCTTGCCGGCTCATTGGGGGCACCGGCCCAGTCCACGAGCGGGAGGATTCTGGGAACAGTTGCGGACGCCAGCGGAGCCGCACTTAACGCTGCCAACGTCACGGTGACAGATGTGCAGCGCGGCACATCAAGAGTGCTGACCACAGACGAATCCGGCAGCTTCGTTGCACCTGACCTGCAGCCGGGCGTGTACAAAATCCGGGTCGAAGCCAAGGGCTTCAAGTCCACAGAGCGGCCAAATATTACCGTCGAAGTAGCGACTGACGTACGCGCCGATTTCAGCCTGCAACCCGGCCAAGTCACTGAGACAGTGGTAGTGGAAGAAGATGTCCCGCTGGTGAACACTACTTCGGCGACGCTCGGAGGCACACTTAGCAACCAGGAAATCAACGACCTTCCTCTCAGCGGGCGTAATTACGAAAATCTATTGCAACTGCGGCCCGGGGTGATTCGCTATCCGGGCGGAGGATTCTCGACAACGAGCAGCAACGGGCTGCGCGCAGAAGACAACGCATACTTCATCGAAGGATTGTTCAACAGCGAACCTTATTCCGGCCAGGCGATCGTGAATGGCGCCGGAATCGCCGGGGATTCAGCCACGATCCTTCCCATTGATTCGATCCAGGAATTCAACATCCAACAAAATCCGCCAGCCGAATACGGATGGAAGCCGGGCGCGGTGGTCAACGTAGGCCTGAAATCCGGAACGAACGGTGTCCACGGAACCGCGTTCGGGTTTGGGCGCGATGGCGCGATGGACGCGCGGAATTATTTCAATGCTGCTCCCAACCCGAAGCTGACGCGCACGCTGGAGCAGTTTGGCGGCAGCATCGGCGGCCCGATTGTCAAAGACAAAGCATTTTTCTTTGGAGCGTACGAAGGACAGCGCTACAACGTGGGCAACTCTTTTGGCGGCATCACAAGCCCGTCGATGGTACACATGCCCGACAACTCAACCTGCTCGTTTGGATTCAGCGGCGATTGCGCCGATAGCATTCCGGATGCGCTTGCCGATCTGGAATCGGCCGGCAACAACTCCGGGTTCGGCGTCGACAACGCAAGTCTTCAGATCGCCGGATGCAGTGCTTCGGGAACTTGCACAGGGACGGGGTTCCCCACAAATAACGCTCCTACCATCAGCATCACGAACGGATTTAACAACGTCGTCCACGTCGATAACGCGGTTGGCAAGATCGATTACCGGTGGACCGACCGGCATTCGATCAACGGCACATACTTCTTCGGCAACAACTCCGGCACAGTCGAAGACTTCCCGGAGCTGCAACAAAAGTGGCTCTCGAACATTCACACCCGGGCGCAGGTGCTGGGCGGAAGCTGGATCTGGACTCCCAGGTCAAGATGGGTCAACGAGGCGCGTGCCGGATACAACCGGCTGTACCAGCCAACGCTGCCCGGAGATCTCAACACTCCCGCGTCGGGATACGGTCTGAACACTGGCGTTTCCGGACCCAATACCGGAGGCCTGCCGCGCATCGGTTTCGGAGGATATTTCTTCCCCGGCCTGGGCGGATTCAAGTGGCCGAAATTTCAGGGCCCCGACTCGATCACCCAGTTTGTCGATCATCTTTCATACACGGCAGGCCGACATGCTCTGAAATTCGGCGCCGACCTGCATTACAACCGCGTGCGGAATGCGGCCTATGGCAATGCCCGCGGCAGCGTTACCTTCCTCGGGGGAGTGGTGAGCGCGAACCCTGGCCCCAACGGTTCGAGCCCCCTCGAAGATTTCTTTGCGGGCTTGCCTTTCAAGACTTCGGTTGAGGTGGGAAATCCCACATTGCAGTTGCACAACTGGGCCTATGCTGGATTTTTCCAGGATGACTGGCGCGCGACAAGGAATTTAACCGTCAATTTCGGCGTGCGCTATGAGTACAGCACCGTTCCCCAGGAAGCGAACAATCTGCTGGGAAATTTCGACCCGAACCTGGGAATGGTGCAGGTGGGCCATCAGATCAGCAGTCTTTATAACTCCGACCACAAGAATTTCGGTCCGCGGGCTGGGTTCGCATGGGACATTGGCGGCAACGGCCGAACTGTACTGCGCGGTGGCGGAGGACTGATTTATGAAACGGTGAACTGGCAGTCGTTCGTCGCGTTCAATAATGCATTCGGCCCGGGCAGCGTCCCGACTGGCGCGCCGATCGACACGAATAGTCCGCCGGATACTTCAGGTGGAACGATCACCACCGGCAATGTAACGATCAAGAATTTCCTGAACCCGATTCCCTGGGACTCGGCGAGTTCGGCGCTCTACAGCGACGGCGCAGGGAACGCAGCAACTGTGAATTGCGCGGCGAGTCCTTGCCCCATCATGACAGTAGCCCGGAATCTGACCACTCCTTATGTGTGGACCTGGACTCTGAACCTGCAGCATGCGTTCACACCCAACCTTTCGCTCGAAGCTGCCTATGTGGGAAATCACGGATCGAACCTGACTGGAATTCGCGACATCAACCAGCCGCCCGTGGGTTCTGGATGGCCTGCAGCGAACGTGGCTACCTGCACGGCCGACTCCCTTGCCGCTCCTGCGGTTGCTCCGTTCCCGTATCTGACGGCAACCGATCCTGCCTGCCAGCTTGCGGGCGAAAATGGGCCCTTCGCCACCAAGTTTCCTTACCTGGCGAACATCTTTCAAATGGGCAACGTTTACAAGTCGAACTACAACGGCCTGCAGATGACGCTGAACGCCCGCAACTATCACGGATTGAGCATGGTTGTGGGCTACACCTACTCACACGCGTCGGATGACGTAGGCGCAAACTGGGACTTCGGTTATGGCTCGGGATTGCCTCAGAACGCCTACAATCCCGGCGCCGAGTATGCGAACAGCGACTTTGACATCAGGCACCGCTTTACTCTTTCACTCACCTATGCGATCCCTGGCCGCAAAGGATACGGACAGATGCTCGATGGCTGGGAGATCAACTCGATCACAACGCTCGAGAGTCCGCAGTACTGGGGACCGATGGACGAGGGAACGGATGCAGCCGGCGTGGGACCACTACCAGTCAGTCCTCCGGCGAATAGTCCGATTCGGTGGAGCTTTTATCACGCGGGAACAACGGGCCGCGGGAATCCCTCCGACTTCAAGGCCCAGCCCGGAAGTGCCGTCTCGACCGGCCTTCCTTACAGCGGCGGCAACGGCACCGTGCAAAATCCAACCAACAATCCGGACTGCAACGCGTCTGCGCTCGCAGTTGACGGAGGGAACCCTGGAGCATCGACCGAATCGCTGGCCTTCTTCGGATGCTACGAGAATGGGCACTCCGTCATGATTCCTCCCCCGCTCGGCCAATTCGGCAACATGGGCCGGAATATGTTTCCGGACACCGGCTTCAAGAATTTCGACTTCTCCGTCGCCAAGAACTTTCATTTCGGCGAGCAGTACCGGCTGCAATTCCGGGCTGAGTTTTTCAATATTCTCAACCACCCTAACTTTGCCAATCCATATGGCGGACAGAACGGGTTTGGGCTGAATGATCCTTCGGTGCAACCGTTCGGATGTGGTTGCGCGACGCCGGATATTGCAGCCGCTAATCCGGCTATTGGTTCCGGCGGGCCGCGGTCGATCCAACTCGGTGCGAAGTTCGTTTTCTAGTTCAACCATTTGCGCGACTGACAGGGCCGGGCCTACTCCCTCCGGCCCTTTTTCATAACAGTGCCCGCCGAATGGCGGGTTCGCGAGGTCGAGATCATGAGGAAAAGATCTTTTCTTGTTTTTGTCTTGTCGATGTCGGCTGCTCTGGTGTTCTTGCTGCCATTCGCGCTCTCGCAGGAACGGCGCGAGCGCACGATTGACGAGGTAAAGGCTGAAGCCATTCATCGCGCAGAAGTCGGGCAGTATCCCCTGATCGGGCTCGATCCAGCCGATGTGAAAGAAGCCTTTGAGAGCATTCATACAGCTGACAAAGACGAATGGGCCGCCGGATTCATGCACGTAGCGGATCGCTACTTCAACGAGGCGAAATCGCTGCAGCAGAGCGATCCCGCCAAGGCCAATGCCGATTACATTCGCGCCTGGCGGTTGTACTCATTTGGGCGGTGGCCGATTCCGGCTTCTCCGGGCAAGCAGCGATCGTATGAAAAAGCGATAGAAGCGTTTCTCGATCACGCAAAGTTTTATCCGACTCCGTTGGAAGTCGTGCACATCCCGTTCGAAGGCAAAGAGATCGTCGGCTACCTCCGCTTGCCAAAGGATGCGAAAGGCCCGGTGCCGCTGGTCATCGCAGTCAACGGTCTCGACAGCCGCAAAGAAGATCTGACGGAAAGCTTCGGCGCAATTCTCCCATTCGGAATTGCGGTTCTTGCCATCGATGGGCCAGGCACCGGACAGGCACCGATCAAGGTATCGGAAACTTCCGAGCGCATGCTCTCGAAGGTGATCGACTACGCTCAGTCGAGGCCGGAGATCGACAAAAACCGAATCGCGATGCACGGCGTGAGCTGGGGCGCGTACTGGGCTACGAAGATGGCGATCGTGGAGCGTGGACGGCTCAAGGGTGCCAGCGCGCAGTCTCCGCCAGTGGACGAATTCTTCCAGAAGGATTTTCTGATGAATTCGCTGATGGGCAATCGCGAATATTTATTCGACCAGGTGCCGGCTTTGATGAACATCCTTGAAGGAGTGCATACGCTGGATGAGATGGGAGAATTTCTGCCGAAGATTTCGCTGGTGCACCAGGGCCTGCTGGGTAAGCCGATGGCACCCATGCTTGTGATTGCTGGAGTGCTGGACACGCAGGTTCCTATCGCGGACGAATATCTGCTGCTGAGCAAAGGGGATGTTCCCAAGGAAGCGTGGATTAATCCCCGCGGCGGGCATCTCGGACGCCAGGTGGGAGTGTGGCCCGATCCGAAGATTTTCAAAGAAGTCATTATTCCGTGGCTGGTAAAGACACTTGCGGCTCCAGCGATGTAGCGATGGCCGCCGGTCCGCCCGGCGAAACCGATCGTAGGGTGTGGTGTAGCTGATCATGTCGAACTCGACCACGATTCCCGAAGCCGTCGCTCCTCCCCCAGCGCGCAAGCGCTTTTACTCTTCGTTGGGCCACGAATACGCATTTATCGCCGATTCAGCAGTTGACCCTCTTCTCAGTTGCCGTCCTTACGTCGAAGGGAGCAAGCGGAGTACAGGGCGCATCATTCATTGGCTCGTGGGAACTCTTAGCGTGATTCCCGCGATTCCGGTTGCAGGCATGGCGCTGATTCTCGGCATCGATCGTTTCATGAGCATGTTTCGCGCTCTGGTGAACATGATCGGCAACGGCGTCGCGACCCTGGTGGTGGCGCGCTGGGAAAACGAACTCGATCGCGGCACCCTGCAACGCAATTTGGCATAGCGCGTTCGGCGGCGGTAAGCTGGACTCCCTTACTTCTGCTCAACGGGAGTCGCACACCATTATGGGAAGAGTCGCCCTCGTCACCGGAGCCAATGGCGGACTGGGAGCCCATGTCACGCAGGCCCTGCTGGACGCCGGCTTTATGGTCGTGGGCCTGGCTCCGAAAATTCGCTCTACGGACCTCGATCACCCTCACTTCACTGCGCTACCCGCAGCACTTGATGACCTGGCTTCGGCGCAGAAGGCGACGGAAACAGTTCTGGCGCATTTCGGCAGAATCGACGTTCTGGTGCATCTGGTCGGCGGCTTTGCCGGCGGACAATCTGTCGCCGAGACTGACGACGCCACGTTCCGGCGCATGTTCGAGATGAACGTTACGAGCGCTTTCCACATCCTGCGCGCAGTCATTCCCGTCATGCGCAAGGCGGGCGGCGGTCGCATTGTCGCAATCGGGAGCCGTGCCGCCGACGATCCGGGGCCCGGCGTTGGAGCATACGGCGCCTCGAAGGCCGCGCTGGTCTCGTTGATGCAGACGGTCGCTCGCGAAAACAAAGATCTGGGAATCACCGCGAATGTGATCCTCCCTGGGACGATGGATACTCCGGCGAACCGCAAAGCCATGCCAGGAGCCGATGTAACGGAATGGGTGCAGCCGGCCTCGGTCGCGAGCCTGATCGCATGGCTGGCTGGGGATTCCGGAAAAGACGTGACTGGAGCGGCGATTCCCGTGTACGGCCGAGGCCTATAGCGGGACGAGTAACCCTTTCGTAACCCTCCCAACTGCACAATTTTTGTTGCACTTTAACATCTGTGAAATATCTTTCATCTAACCTGTATTCAGGAGGCCTTGCCGATGGGCACAGCGCGAGCGTCAAAGTCGTTGCCGCTTCAGGTGGCAGCTGTCTGTTATCGCCGGCGGGGCACCGCGATCGAGTTCCTGCTGGTCAACACGAACGGCGGTAATAAATGGACATTTCCGAAGGGGTCCACCGATCCGCGCCTCTCGCACAGCCAGGCAGCTGAGCGCGAAGCCGCCGAAGAAGCAGGTGCACTCGGCACGATTGAACCGCGGCACTTCCATTTGTATCTGCACTCGAAGGGTGTTTTCTGGCAGCCCGGCGGCGTGCAGGAGTTCGTGGTGAAGGCTTTTCTGATGGAAATTCACCAGATGCGCAAGCCCGACGAGGCGAACCGCAAACCCACCTGGGTGAGTCCGGAAGAGGCAAAGAAACGGCTGGCCAAGGGCCGAGAGGTAAAGTACTTCCACGAACTCGAAGCCGTGATTGACCGTGCGCTTGAGCGCATCCAGTTTCACAGCGAACTCTGGGGAGCGTATCCCGGAGCCCGGAGTTCCCGAATCGTGGCCTCGCCAAAAGATCCCATCGCCAATCCCGTCTGGCCGTAAGGCTCAAATCACCACCTCCCGTACATCCTAGGGCGTCGTCCCGAACGCTGGCGTTTTTCGGCCGAAGAAGGGATCTCGAGCTAAGGCTCGCTGGTCGTACCCGGAGATTCCTTACTCCGCCTGAAAAGCGGCTCTGCTCGGGATAGCGCCACGCGCAGTAGCAAGCGCCGATGGTTAGAATCGCGCTCGACTGTGAGACGATAGAAGTAGCTCATGATTCAGCTTGCCGGCGCCGGAAAACGCTTCGGCCACAAACTCCTTTTTGAAAACGCGGATTGGCTGATCACGCCGAACGACCGCGTCGGCCTGGTCGGCGCGAACGGGACCGGCAAGTCGACGATCATGAAGATCCTCGCCGGGCTGGACACGCTCGACTACGGCGCACTGACGACCACCAAAGGCACCTCCGCCGGATACCTTCCGCAAGATGGGCTTACACTTACCGGCCGCTCGGTGTTTGCCGAATGCATGTCGGTATTTGACGACCTGCGCGCGATTGAACGCGAACTCGAATCACTCACCCACAGCATGGCCGAACTCGACCATACCAGCGAGGCCTACGCCGATGTGGCCGACCGCTATCACCGGCTGGAACACGAGTTCCGCACTCGCGATGGGTACTCGATCGAAGCGGATGTGGGACGCGTGCTGATGGGTCTGGGATTCGGCAAAGAAGATTGGCATCGGCAGACCGAAGAATTTTCTGGCGGATGGCAAATGCGGCTTGCCCTCGCCAAGCTCCTGCTGCAGAAACCGAACCTGCTGCTACTCGACGAGCCGACGAACCATCTCGACCTCGAGGCGCGCAACTGGCTGGAAGAATATTTGAGAGGCTATCCGCACGCCTTCGTGCTGATCTCGCACGACCGCTATTTTCTCGACGTGACGGTCAAAAAAATTGTCGAGATTTGGAACAAGAAGTTGTGGTTCTACACCGGCAACTACGACAAGTTCCTGGCACAAAAGACGCAACGCAACGAGCAACTGCAGGCCGCGTATCGCAACCAGCGCGAACGAATCGAGCAACTGGAAGTATTCATCAACCGCTTCCGGTACCAGGCGACGAAGGCGAAGCAGGTGCAGAGCCGCATCAAAGAACTGGAACGCATCGAAAGAATCGAGGTACCACCCGAGGAGAAGACGATTCACTTCACCTTTCCTCAGCCGAAACCGAGCGGGCGGATTGTGGCCGAATTCGAGGGCGGAGCCAAAACCTATCCCGGAAGAAATAGCAGCGGACCGAAGGAGGTATTTCGGGATGTCAGTTTCATGATCGAGCGCGGCGACCGCATCGCCCTCGTGGGAGTCAATGGCGCTGGAAAATCCACGCTCATCAAGCTGCTGGCCGGGACTGAACCGCTCACGGAAGGCGATTATCGCCTGGGATACAACGTCCAGTCCGACTACTTCGCGCAGGATCAGTACAAGGAACTCGACGCCGACGCCCGCATCATCGACGATCTCGGGGCGGCATCGCCGCGCTCGACCGAGACTGAACTCCGGGGCCTGCTGGGATGTTTTCTGTTTTCCGAGGACGATGTGTTCAAGAAGATTGGCGTTCTCTCCGGAGGCGAACGCGGCCGCTACGCACTGTTGCGGCTGCTATTACACCCGGCGAATTTCCTGCTCCTCGACGAGCCCACGAACCACCTCGACATGCGGGCGAAAGACGTGCTGCTGGACGCGCTCATGAGATACACCGGGACGGTCGTTTTTGTTTCTCACGACCGTTATTTCATCGACAAACTGGCAACGAGGGTATTTGAAATCGGCGGCGGAAAAGTCGAGATCTTCCCCGGAAACTATGAGGATTATCTTTGGCGTAAAGAAGGCGGCCAACAGGTCGTGCCGACGCTCGATGATGTCCCTGACGTGAAAACACACAAGCCGCCCAAGTCCCAGGCGGGTGCCACCGATCTCGTGGGTCAGCCGCCCAACGGGGACAGTTCACCCGTTGACGTATCTGATATTAGCGTTACCTCCAAGAAGCGGATCAACCCCATCAAGCGTAAGCAAATGGAGGATCGCATTCAGGCCCTCGAAGAAGAAATTAGCCGGGCCGAGACCGCAATCGCGCACTGCGAGACTGAACTGCAAAACTTCGTGAGCGCGGACCAAACCCAGCGCCAGTCGCAGGAATTGGAAGGCCACAGGACGGCCCACGCGGCACTCGTGAATGAGTGGGAAGAGCTGTCGCATGCTCTCGAAGAATCCTGATTGGCATACCGAACGTTCATGCCTGATGTTTCCCTTTTGGGTTCAGCGCGTTGGGTGTCGCTCCTGAACCCTTCTTAAGTAAATACTTAATTTACATATGTTTACGATATTTCGATCGGCCCATCGCGGGCACTTCGGCACCCTAGCCGGACCACGAAGTGTGGCTTTTTTACCACAGCCGGATTTTCGTCTGCGACTAGTAATCTAGTCATTCACACTCCAGTAATCTCTGCGTTGCCTTTGATTCAAGAGCAAACAATTCGCTCGGCGGTGGAATGCAGTGGGGTTGGCTTGCACAGCGGGGCGCCGGTCGCGATGCGCATTGTTCCAGCAGCCTCGGGAACTGGCATCGTGTTTCGCCGGACTGACCTTGACGGATTCGAGATCGAGGCCGTCAGCCGAAATGTCGCCCGCGTCAGCTACGCCACCAGCCTGATGAAGAAGGGCGTTCTTATTTCGACCACCGAACATCTTCTCTCGGCGTTTATCGGGGTTGGCATCGACAATGCCGTCGTGGAACTCGATAATCTTGAACTCCCGATCCTCGATGGCAGCGCGCAGCCCTTCGTCGAGATGATTCTCAAGGCAGGAATCCGGAAGCAGCGGCGACCGCGGAAGTATCTGAAGATTCGCCGCGAGATGGAGATGCGCGAGGGAAACAAGTTCATCGCCGTCTACCCAGGCGATAGTTATTCCGTCTCCTACTCGATCAACTTCCCTCATCCGCTGATCGGGAAAGAAACCTTCAAGGTCACGCTCAGCAACGGGAGCTACCTGCGCCACATCGCGCCGGCTCGCACGTTTGGATCTCGCGAGGATGAGCAGGCGATGCGGAATATGGGATTGATCCGAGGGGCATCGCGCGAGAATTGCATCGTTCTCACCCGTGACGGAATCGAGAATGGCCCCCTGCGTTTCGGCGATGAGTTCGTACGCCACAAGGTGCTGGATCTGGTTGGCGATCTTGCGCTGCTGGGAAAGCAAATTCGAGGCAACGTGGTTGCCGACCGCGCCGGTCATGCCATGCACACCGCTCTGGTATCGCGGATCCTTCGCGACAAATCCTTATGGGACGAGGTCACGGTATCCGCTGACGATATAGAGCGGCACGAAGCGAGCACCACGTCGCAGGCCGCCGCGGGCTCATACCGCTGATCGAACGGCCCTCGTCTTCTGAAACCAGAAAGTGAATGCGATTTTGAGCGGCCTGCGGACCTGCCTAAAGAGCTCTTGTCATGAATTCTAGTCGGCCGGTTCGCATGGAAGGACGCTGGAATCTGGCGTGTCGAGCGGTTGCTCCCGCAATAAACGCTCAAGTTCAGCGCGAGTTTGCGTGATTACTGCCGCGGCGAACTTGCGCGCAGACTCCTGGCTCTCCTTCGAGAGCTCTTTCACGCGCATGTTCAGCAAGGGAATATCGTTTTCGAACCAGCGAAGGGTTCGTTGTACTTTCGCGATGCGGAAGTCGTTGGTCATAAGCGTGAGCTCGTGGTGATTTTCCAGAATGCCCATGGACGGGCGGGCACACAAGTCGCTAGCGAGATACGGGGATGAGGAAGGCAGAAACCGCTCGTCGAGCCTGGCGGTCAGGACTTAGTGAACAATACCGCTTTCAGGGGCATTGATGCGTTCGATGGAACCCGGCATCTCTTCTTCTAGGCGCTCGTTCAGCCAGCTTTCCAATAGTTGTTGGGAGGACACGGGAACATTGTGGAAGCGCAGCCCGGCGCGCCCTTTTACATCGGCCCACACAACCTCGGCTTCCAGATCGAATTTTGTAGCCAGTTCTGGAAGAGAGAACTGCAGCCGCGGCACCGCACCCTTGGGCATGGCTTCGCGCAACATGATGGCGATTCCGCTCTCGCTGATATTGGTGCTGGTGGCCTTGACGATCTTGTCGCCCAGCACAATCTTTACCTGCATCTTCACCGGATGACGGAAATAGCGGCGGCGCTCCTTGACCATGAAATTCAGCGCGGCATGAAAGCAACGCGAGGCGTTCAAAGAACTGATCGGCTTCTGGAGCACAAAATTCGCTCCCATGCCGAATGCTTCCTGCGTGGTGGTGCGCCGTCCGTTCAGAATTGCGAAAGTGACCGAATTCTTGTTGCTCGGGGTGCTTCTCAAGCCCTGCAGGATGCCCAGTCCGCCCTTAAGGTCGTCACAGTCGACAATCACTGCGTCGAATTTTTCCGAAATAAGAATGTCGGCGGCGGCCCGTGCTTCGTGGCAGATCTCCACGTCAATCGCAAGTTTCTCGAGCGTGGGCCGGATGATGCGCACCAATTCGGGGTCCTGGCTCAACAGTAACGAATCCAACGTCATAACGATCGATTTTACGGGGTGCTCCGCGGTTAACGAAGGTAACAAAGGTCATGGACCCTCAGGGCCTGTCACAAAACTGTGGTAAATGTATCAAGCGATTGTGCCTCAACACGTTGCGGCTCCCACGTTCACTGGAATGGCTTCCACCACTCATCTCGCCTACGTTTCTTTAGGGTCAAACCTTGGAGATCGTGAGGCGCAGCTGCACGCCGCTGTCGACCGGCTGGCGAACCTCGGTCGAGTGACTGCAACCTCCTCGATTTATGAAACTGAGCCGGTCGAACTCACTTCGCAGCCCTGGTTCTTGAACTCCGTGGTGAGTCTGGCTACAAAGGAAACGGTGCAGGACTTGTTGCACCAGCTTTTGGCCATTGAGCGCGATCTAGGCCGGGATCGTTTGCTTTCCCCAAAAAAAGGACCGCGTGTCATCGACATCGACATTCTGCTTTTTGATGACTTGATTCTGCAATCACCGTCGCTGACGATCCCGCACCCTGCGATGCACCAGAGACGCTTCGTCCTGGAACCACTTGCGGAGATCGCTCCATCCGCGCGACATCCCATCCTCGAGAAATCAGTTGAGGAGATGCTCGCTGATTTACCGCCCGGCCAGGTAGTGCGACGTCTCTCGAACCTCACAATTCCGCGGAGCGATCGGCATTGACGGTTTACGGCAGGATGATCCTGCTGCCCGCTTCCTGGGGAGCAAGGACTGAGGATTCCTTTTCTGGAAACTGAGCGAAAAGAAATTCCACAAATGCCCGAGACTTAGGTCTGCCAGAGGTGCGGCCATGCGCCAACCGGACGAGGAAGACCAGCGATTTCAGCACATCGGAGTCTCGCAGGGAGGAATAGCCCATGTGCTTCTGCTCGGCCTCGCGGTACTCCTTGAGCATGGTTTCAACCTCGGTTGCGACCCGTCGTTGCGCGTCGCTGGTCAGCGGCGGGTCGTAGTGCAGGCCTGAGTTGACGAGGCGTTCGTATCGGTTCGTCAGAGCGGAGAGCCCGGCGATGAGATCCCGGTCGTTCAGAGCGCGGTCGGAGCGGGCGGCTTTGGCGAGCGCGAAGGTAAGACCCATCAGCAGGTGCTCTCGCTCGTACATGAACTGGTCGGGAACTTCGATCTCCAGGAATAGGGCCTTGGCGTCGAGCTGATCCGCAGCACGCGGCTTTTCATGTTCGCGAGCCTGAATCAGGTATGGGCAGTCGCTTGGGCAGTCCAGCGTGACTTCGCGCTGCTCGCCGCAACATTGCGGGCAGATTCGCCCGTGAACAGCGGGGCAGAAGCGCTTTTCCTTGCGGACCTCACAAATGGCGCAGGTCAATCTTGAGAGCTCTCCTTATGAAGTTAATTATTGCATTCCGGGAAGGAGTGGCGCTGATTCACTGATCGCTTCTACTTTCCGCTCTCAGTTTTGCGAAGTTTGATCAGATTCCAGGTTTCCGGAATTCGGAGGATGCTGCCGCCATCGCAGCCTGGAAGCCAACGAATGCGCGAGGCATTTACCATTTGGGCACACCCCGCTTGCCCAAAATGCACCCGAGGCCCTAAAACCCCTGTAGAAATGCCCTATTTCGCGTGCAATAATTCGAAAACCCGCATAAAATGTGGTGATTTCCACAGCCCAAGGGTTTAAGATTACGCCCGCTGGTATTAAACCGATTTTGCTAGGAGGAAACAATCATGGCAGCAGGTCTGACCAAAACTCAGCTCATCCGGCTTCTGGCCGAGAAGACTGAGCTCCCCAACAAGACAGCGGCGGCGTTCCTGGAGCACCTGGCCGACACCGCGATCAAAGAAACCAAGAAGAACGGCATCTTCGTCGTGCCCGGACTGGGCCGCTTGAAGAAAGTTCACCGCAAGGCGCGCGTGGGCCGCAATCCGCAGACGGGCGAGCCCATCCAGATCAAGGCCAAGACCACCGCGAAGTTCTATCTCGCAAAGGCCGCCAAGGACGCGATCGCGCCCAAGAAGTAGTTGGCCGCGGAATTGTTGCAGGCCGGCGTTCGCGCCGGCCTTTATTCTTGGATCAGACATTTCGGGACAGGCTGTTTGCTGAGCATCCCTGGGTTGGTAGTCGCTTCTGGCATCAGGCAAATCGGATCATGCTGAATTGGATCGTTATCGGAATCGGCGACATCACTCGCCGGCGTGTCATTCCAGCAATTCAAGCAGAACCACGCAGTCATCTGTATGGCATCGTTTCGCGGGAGCCTGCCAAAGCGGCACCGTACAAAACGAAAGTCTGGACCACGCTCGACGAAGCGCTCTCCGACCCCGACGTACACGCGGTTTACATCGCCACCCCGGTTTTTCTGCATTGTCCCCAAACGATTCAGTCGCTCGGCGCGGGCAGGCACGTGCTGTGCGAGAAGCCGATGGCCATGAATGAAGCCGAGGCCCGCGAAATGCTGCGGGCAGGCGAACAGAGCGGCCGGATCTTCGGTGTCGCTTATTATCGGCGCACATATCCGAAAGTCCGGCGAGCGAAGGAATTGTTGTCGGCGGGAGTCATCGGCAAACCCGTATTTGCAGAGCTCACCAATCACATGTGGTTTGACGGATCCGGTCCGCGGGGTTGGCTGTTCGATCCTGCCAAGTCCGGCGGAGGCCCGCTGTTTGATATTGCATCGCATAGGATTGACGTATTGAACTTCCTTTTCGGCCAGCCGGTTGCGGCTACAGGACAGGTCTCTAACGTGGTGCACCGTTATGCTGTCGAAGACAACGCGACTGTCTTGATCGAGTATCCGGAAGGCGTGCGGGGCTCCGTTGATGTGCGCTGGCATTCGAAGGTGAACCGGGACGAGTGTCGCATCCGCGGGACCGACGGCGAGATGGATTTGACTCCCCTGAACGGACCGGAGCTCCAATATCCGGGGGGACAGGAGAACTGGCCGACGCACTCCAACATTCACTATCCCCTGATTGAGAATTTTGTGGATGCTGTGTTGGGCAAAGCCACGCTGATTGCGAGCGGCGCCTCATCCTATTGGACTGACTGGGTTACGGAGCAAGTGCCCAGAAAGCGGTAACGAGTGGCTCCGGCCGCCATTAGGCGACGAGACGTTGTGATTTAGAACTCGGCATGCAAACGAAAGGTGGGAACGACCACCGGGCCGCGATCGCGGTTGTATCCGGGATTGTTCACGTGTTGCAAGCCGGGCGCCACGTAGATTCCACGCCAGAGATGAACTGTGTAATACGTTTCGAGAATATTTTCCCGGCCGTAGTTAAGGTGCCCGTCCCCCAGCAGGAACCCTAGTCCTCCAGCCGCGAGATAGTCCTGGTGATCTTTCTTGATCCCGTTAGAAACGAATGCGATGCCCGCACGGTCCTGCTTGCGATGCCACCAGGAGCCGCTGGCGCCCAGACCTTCCACGATGGTTTGGTCGACTTCGCTGTAAGCGAAGGATTCGGTTTTACCGTTATCCCATCCCACGCGGGCGAAAGCGATCAGGTATCGAGAAAGGTTTTGCTCGAGATTCAGACCGAATCCGTATTTGCCCGTGATGTGCCAGGGGTGGTCGGTGATGTCTGGAGTGGCGCCAGTTTGAAAGGCCTTCGCGACTTGGTCGCGGTAGATGCCCATGTTGGCGTGATTTGAATAGGCAAGAACACGGATGACTCCGGGCTTCTTCGGGAGAACCCCCCGGCGAAGCTCATATTCGAAATTGTCGGCATGAGCCTGCCAGAATTTCCATACCAGGTCGATGCCGTTCGCTACCTTTGGCATGAGGCCTTCGCCGAAGCGCACGCCCCAATTTCGGTCTTCGTAGTCAGCGGTGAACCCCACGGTATAACCACGAGTGTCCGCCGCATAGTCCCAGGCACCGTTGTTGTCGGTGGTCCAGTTTAGAAACTGAAAGTGTGTGTCGGATCCGACGGAATTGATATCGAAGAAGTCCGGCATACTGAACTTTCCGAAACGTACTTCGAGTCGACGGCGTGGAAGTTCGTCAAAAAGCGAGAAGGCGTTGCGCTCGTTCTCGATCTTGTCATCGCTGAGCGCGAAGACCTTATGGATCATGCCCCGGCCGAGATAGGGAGCTTTGCTGAGAGCAGGATTCCGAACGATATCCAGATCTGTATTTCCCGCGAGACCGAAGCCTTCGCTTAGCGCGGCGCCGCCCGCTTCCTCCACATCCACGAGAAACTCGGTTGAGTTATTCAGGCGAACACCCGTGTAGAGGGTCATAACGCGAGAGGTCGCTTTTTCATAGCGTGGGCTGAGACTGTGCGTTCCGCTGTAAAGCGCCGGAAAATCCGGATGGGTCTGGAAGACAAAGTTAGCCTGGCCCGAGATCCAGAAGCGTGTGCTCCTGAAATGCGGGAGGAGCGCTTCCGTGCTGTCCGAAGGAGCAGGATCGGGCGGATCAGGAGCAACCGTGGCCACAGCGGGAGTTTGAGTCTCCCCGCTGGAAGTCGTTGCCGCCTGTCCAAATAAATCAGCGGGGGCAAGGAGGGTGAACAGAAGTCCGGCGGTTGGAATAATGTTATGAAGGCCGAGGTACCAGCGCGAGGGGGCGATGGTTTGCGGCGCCGGGAAAGAGCCGCTCGCGATCTTGAAAATGAATTTCAATTTCAATTTCATGCCCCGACAATATGCGCCCTGCCCAGCTGCCCTCAGTGCAAAATGTCACATTCGGATGTGATGCAGGTCACTGGCATATTAACTATATTTAACCATGACTTAGGAACTGTAGTTAACAGAAAGCCAATTTCCCGCTGATGGAGCGCGTCATTTCGTTACTGTTTTTTCCTACGAACCTACGCCCGCTCCGTTAAAGGAATGTTACGAAGAATGGGCCCCGATCGACGCAGCAAGACTGCCGGCTGGGCGGACACCGGAGGGCTGCATCCGGCTCCGCATCACGCATCCAGATCGCGGGGGATTCACGGGAGGAACTGACTGAGGATCTGATTTCGCTTGTGCGGGTACCTGAAGTGATCAATTTCTACCGCTCGGGCACTCAAATGCCAGTGAGGATGAGTGAAGGTGTTGGGCTCTTGATCGAGTGTCAGGAAAAATAAAAAGGACAGTCCGGAGCCCCCGAGACTGTCCTAGCAAACCCTCCCGGTTAGAAGGGCAACTTGATGATGTGAAGGTACCGGAGTGATGTTGCAGATCGAGCGCAGAACGATGAATATCTGATTAATTTTGTAGACGATGCGGCTGTTATAGTATTCGATTGCGATTTCTGGAAGTCTGATCTTTCCGTCACGCCGGGAGGGCCGTATGCCGTCCATCACATCCCGCAAGACCGAGCATTCGCGGCGCCTGCAACAGCGTGCCGCGAGCATGATTCCGGGAGGCGTGAATTCTCCGGTGCGTGCATTCGGTTCGGTGGGCGGTGATCCTCCGTTCATCGTGCGCGGAAAAGGTTCGCATATATGGGACGCGGACGAAAACGAATACATCGATTACATCGGGTCCTGGGGTCCGCTTCTGCTGGGGCATGCCGAGCCGAGTGTGCTCGATGCCATCGTGGGCGCGACCTGCAACGGTACAAGCTTCGGGGCATCGACACCATCAGAAGCTGATCTGGCAGAACTGGTGATGAGCGCATTTCCGCACGTGCAGAAAGTACGGTTTGTGAGCTCCGGCACGGAAGCGACCATGTCGGCCATTCGGCTGGCGCGCGCTTATACAAAACGAAAATATATTGTGAAGTTTGAAGGCTGCTATCACGGTCATGCCGATTGCCTCCTCGTGAAAGCAGGTTCCGGAGTCGCGACGTTGGGAATACCTGGATCAGCCGGGGTTCCCGAGGAGTTCACCCAGTTCACGCTGGCTCTGCCGTTCAACAACCTGTCCGCGGTTGAGCATGCCTTCCACAAGTTCAAACATCAGATTGCATGCGTGATTGTCGAGCCCGTGGTCGGCAATATGGGATGCGTCCCGGCGGCTGACGACTACCTGGTGGGATTGCGATTGATTACCGAACGTGAGCGGTCCGTCCTTATTTTTGACGAAGTCATGACGGGCTTCCGGGTGGCCTTCGGCGGCGCGCAAGAGTTGTACAACATTCGTCCGGATCTGACGACGATGGGAAAAATTATCGGAGGCGGGCTGCCGGTGGGCGGCTATGGCGGCGCGGCAGAGATCATGGACCTGGTGGCACCACTGGGCCCGATGTACCAGGCGGGAACATTGTCGGGGAATCCGCTGGCGATGGCGGCCGGTTGCGCCATGCTGCGACAGTTGCGCGACCGGAAAGGCGAGATCTACCCGCGGCTCGAGAAGATGAGCGGCGATTTGGTCGCAGGAGTAGCGGCCGCAGCCAAGGACGCCGGAGTCAGCGTTACGCACAACCGCGTAGGTTCGATGTTTACGTGGTTTTTCACGCCGGAGACCGTAACAAATTGGGATTCCGCCTCGAAATCAAATACGGAAGCATTTGGAAAATTTTTCCGGAGCATGCTCGACCAGGGAATCTATTTGCCTCCCTCGCAGTATGAGGCCGCATTTATGAGCGCGGCCCATACGGAAGAAGACATTCAGAGAACGATCGGTGCCGCAAAGGAAGCATTCGCGGCGGCTCGAGGTTAAATCTTTTTCGAGCGCTCTCACCCTTGGGAATTTCTCACGTAAGAAGCGTCACTTATGTGACGGCAGCAGAGTCCATATTTCTGGATCCTCCGTCCCCAGAACCCAAGAGCAGAAGCCTTCTAAACCGCGCTCGCGTACCAGATCATAACGCTCTTGAAAGGCGCGCTTGTCGGTGTAAAAGACCCATTCCCGGTAATCGTCGGCATAGAAATAGAACCATGGCGTGCGGTCCGTGGCATCCCACTCCACGTGGGGATGGTAGTCGGATAGATATGCCGTGATCTCATCCTGGCCAATGTACTCGGCGGTTGGATTTGGCTTCTCTTCCTTGCCCGGTTCCCCTGCAAACCAGTGATATCCATAGAGAGGGATTCCCATCGACAACTTTTCTTTGGGAACGAACTGCAGGGCGTAATCCACATTCGTGACCGTCCAGGGATATCCGGCTACGGGCCCAGGCATGGTCCACCGCGTGTTCTGATCGTAGGTCATGAGGCAGATAAGGTCCACCGACTGGGCGAGCGCTTTAAGGTCGTACCCAAGACGCCAGTTCGCATAGAGCCAGTGCGAGTAATCGCTCTTCCCGGGCGAGCCCGGCGCATAGGGAACCGTGGCGACGCTGAGTTGAAGATTTTGCTTATGCAGTGCAGCAGCAGTTTCAGCGGCCAAACTTGAGAATAGATCCCGGTCGGTCCAATTCACGTTTTCGAAATCAAGTTGAAAACCGGTGTAGCCGTTCTTCTGGCACTCGGTTATCAGTGCGGCGATGAAGACAGAGTGGGCTGCGGGAGTGGTGAACAGTTTATGCAGGTCGACCTGATTCATCAACGCCACGATGGGCATGATAGGCACGTGCTTCTTAGACGCGGTTTTGACGACCTCAGCATTGGGACCTCCCCAGACCAAGCCGTTGGCGTCAGCCCTGTACCATGTCGGAACCAGGAGATCGATTTTATCCGCGTGGTCATTGAACGATTTGACCGACGCAGAACTGTCAGTCATGTAGAAGAGAGCCCTGGGTTGTGCAGAGACAAAGGTCGCGGTGGCCAGCAGGAACAGAAGATGGCGCGTCATAATTCGTACTCCATGTTTCAAAAGTGCCCAAGGATTCACGGCCCAAGCATTTGCGGGATCGTACCAAACGCGTAGCCTTCTGACTTGTATCGTTGAATGATGTGGTCAGTGGCAAGGACCGTCTGCGAACGATCGGCCCCCATCTTCAAATGGCCTCCATCGTGGAGCAGAATAACGTCGCCGCCGCGCACCTGGCGAATGATCTTGCCTTCGATCACGGCAGCGGGCGGAGCGTCCCAATCGTAGCCAGTCACATTCCACATGATTGGTTCGAGTCCGAGCTGGCGTGCAATGCGCAAGACTGCAGGCCGTCGTCCTCCGAAAGGTGGACGGAAGAGCAAGGGTGGTTTCCCGATGGCCTCTTCGATGGCCGCGCTGCACGCGCGGAGTTCCGACCGGATTTCTGCTTCATTTTTAAAAGTCAGCAGCGGATGTGTGAAAGTGTGATTGCCGACGACATGGCCAGCCTTGAGGATTTCGCGGACGATCTCCGGCCGTTGTTTCACGTATTGTCCAACCAGAAAGAACGTCGCGGCTACATCGTGCCGAGCCAGAACTTCTAAGAGTCGCAGTGTATGCGGGTCATTGGGACCGTCATCGTAGGTCAGCGCCATCTGCCTGCTGCCGCGTCCAAGGCCGGTAAAGGTATGCCCGTACCACTGACCAGTCGGCGCCATAGACTGGTAACCACCCGCAACGAGCACAGCCAGGCCGGTTGCTCCAGTCAGGGCGATTCCGAGCATGGTCGAATTTTAAAGGATTCGCCATCGGTGGATTTCAAATTTCCTGCTTTTGGACGCGAACCAGCTTTGTAATCTCAAATCTGCAGTCGCGCATCGCAATTCTGCCGCTGCGGTTTTCCACCGATGTTAACTCTTCCCTCAATTGCCTCTGTGCTCCATCCGAGCTATCCTGCCTTTTCCGTTAACTGCACGCGCTCATGGCGAATCTTTTCGAGCTCCCCCGATACATCGCTGTGGAAGGGCCCATCCGAGTCGGCAAGAGTACGCTGGCGCGAATCCTGGCGGAGCGGCTGAACGCACAAAGGGTCATCGAACCGGAGGCCAACCCTTTCCTGCGCGCATTCTACGAAGGAGAGCGCGGTGCAGCATTTCAGACACAGTTCGCGTTTCTGGTACGGAGATTCGAGCAGTTACGAGCGCTTGATCTTGGGCCTCAGTCGCAGAAAACTGTGGTGGCAGACTACATTTTTGAGAAAGACAAGCTGTTTGCCTATCTGAATCTGAGCGACCAGGAACTGGAAACCTATAATCTGTACTACAACCACTTCCGCGAGCAGCTTCCAACCCCGGACCTCGTCATCTATTTGCAAGCGGCGCCCGAGGTTTTGAGAAAGCGCCTTAAGAAAAAAAACGCTCCGGGCGAGCGCGCAATCAATGATGAATATCTCGAAGAAGTGGTAAAGGCCTACGAACATTTTTTCTTTCACTACACGTCTTCCGACCTGCTGATCGTGAACACGTCGGACATCGACTTCGTCGACCGCAATGAAGATCTGCAGGAGTTATTGCGGAAAGTCACCGAGCCCATCAAGGGGACGCAGTATTTCCTGCCGCTGGGTGGACAGGAAGCGGCAAGCGCTTAAGATATTTTCCTCTCAAATCGCCCGTGGGGAGCCGGATCCGTCGATGGGCTCAGATCCGGTCTGACTATTTTGCGTGTCGCGGCAACGCGTAGAGAGATACGGTTTTCCCCAACTTCTCGAACTCGGGATCCGCGGTAACCAGCCATGCGCCACGCTCGATTGCAAGCTCGACCGCAAATGAATCGGCGTAACCGAGCCCGTGTTTTTGCTTCAGTGATGCCGCGCGAGTGGCGCCTTCAAAATCCGCAGCGATCACCTCGATCGGAAGCCGATACAAGTACGCTTGCGCCTCGCGAGCCTTGGCCTCACCGTGGTAGCGCCATTCCATGTAAAACACCTCGCCCCAGTTGACGGCCGACATAAACAGTGGCAGATCCAGCCGAAGCGCGTCGCTGATGATACGGCGCACCTTGCCCGAGGCCGGCTCGCGGCCTTCGAAAAAACTGATGAGCGCATTCGCGTCAAGCACATAGCGTCGCATGGGCTCGGCGGGGGCTTACTTTCGCTCCCGCTCGCGACGGCGTTCACGTTCGCGTTCTTCCAGATGAGCCTCAAACACGGAAGCTTCTCCCGCGCGCGGTTTGAGGAAGCCTTGAATCTCATCCAGCATGCGTTCGGTGATTGGCATGAGTATCAGGCGGCCGCGTTCCTCGGTCCAGGTGGCTCGGGTACCTTTCTTTAATCCGAGCTGTTCGCGAAGCTCGGCAGGAACCACAACCTGGCCCTTTGAGCTGATCGTTGTTTGGTAAGTCGTCATACGTGTATCTTACTATTCCTGTCAATGTAAGCCTTGAATGTCATCGGCTTCATCTATAAGAAGTGCCTTACATTCTTGCTCTTCCAGCCCTAACCCGCTTATTTTCTGTTGTTTCCCAACACGCATCGTGACAACGATTCATGAGGTGTTTCTGGCTGTGTCTTTCGCTAAAATGTACTTGGTGGCGATGCCACGCAGGCTCTATCCGGCCGGGCCGGAGGGGCACTGGAGGACAGCATGAGTCTTACCCCGATCAGCGGGCGATTCCCTGACGAAGGACGTCCGAAAGTTACGACCGCAACCCTGCGGGATCAGAAACTCCACCACGAACCAATCACCTGCCTTACCGCGTACGACTATGCGGCGGCTCGCCTTGTTGACGAGGCTGGCATTGATATGGTGCTGGTGGGTGATTCGCTCGCCCAGGCGATGCTGGGCTACGAGAACACCCTCACGGTCACCATGGATGAAATGCTGCACCACGTGAAGGCTGTGCGACGCGGGGTGAAACGGGCGCTGCTGGTGGCCGACATGCCATACGGCTCCTACCAGGTGGACGCGAAAGAAGCGGTGCGGAATGCGGCGCGCTTCGTAAAAGAAGGCGGCGCCGAGGTGGTCAAACTGGAAGGCGGCGAGAAGCGGGCGGATCTGATCCGGCAGATCATCGACGCGGAAATTCCTGTCGCCGGACATATCGGGTTGACGCCGCAGTCGGTCAATGTAATGGGCGGATATAAAGTACAAGGCAAGAATCTGTCGGCGATTGAGCAACTGATGCGCGATGCGGTCGCGCTCGACCGGGCGGGAGTGGCTTGCCTGTATCTGGAAGGGATTCCGCGCGAGGTAGCGGCGATGATCACGGCGGAGGTTGGCACCCCGACGATCGGGATCGGAGCAGGGCCCGACTGCGATGGTCAGGTGCTGGTCTTCCATGACATCCTGAACCTTACTTTTGGGCCGCCGGCGAAATTCGTTCGGCGTTACGGCGACGCGTCAGCGCTCATCATGCAGGCGGTGCAGGCGTTTCGCGCAGATGTGAAATCGCAACAGTATCCCTCGGACGAGGAGTCGTATCATCTGCCGAAGGAGACCAGGTCAGCGCTGGAGACAGTGTTGGCCCGGAAGCGGGCTATGGGGCGCTAAGCTTAAAATGGCGCAGTAACGGAACTCCACGGCCCGAACCGACGTATCCTTAGGTAGGATTGTTGTTTCAAATGCAAGGCTGATCCGGGGAGGTGGCTATGGTTCTCTCAACGATTTTCTTCTTCCCATTTTTTGGCTTCGGTTTCGTGATGTATTTTCTGCCGACCATCATCGCGATGATCAAGAGCAAGCGTGACACAGTGGCCATCCTTTTATTGAACTTGTTCCTGGGATGGAGTGTGATCGGGTGGTTTGTAGCCCTGATCTGGGCGGCGAAAAATGACGCGCCCGTGGTGGTGAGGTAAGTTCGTCCTGTGAGCCCTTCGCGCGTGTGGCGAACGTTGCCGTGCCTCTTTCTCGGGATGGTGCTTTTCGCCTGTTCCGGGGATCAAGGTCCCGGCGCGCCGAGTCCTGAGGCGGTCCTACAGGCCATCCCGGCGCCGGATCCTGCTCAATACGAGCATGTGAAAGACACCAAGAATTGGCGCAATCCGTACCTGATCGTGCGCGCCGACGGCATCGTGCTGTTCGATTCAGCGGACAGTGCTGAAATCTTGTTGAAGCCGGATGAGGTGCTGGGCGCGCTGTCGAAGCTACCGTCTTCCAATTGGCCGTATGGACGGATCGTGGCAGCGACCGAAGGGACGCGGAACTCCGATCAGGACGGAGTCGCAGTCCGGCGAAACAAGGGTATCCTCGGAGGGTTACTCGAGCAGGCTCACATCACGGTGCGGTGGGTGCCGGCGGAATAAGCGGGCGAATCTAGGCGGCACTATGAAACCCCCTTCTATGTCACTACTCCTTTGAAAGTTATCACCACCATCGATGAGATGCGGACAGCCTCTCGCGGGCTGAGGTCGCGCGGTCGACGTTTGGGCTTCGTCCCGACCATGGGGGCGCTCCATGAGGGGCATTTGTCGCTGGTGCGAGCCGCACGGGCTCAATGCGATGCAGTGATCGCGTCAATCTTCGTGAATCCGACTCAGTTTGGCCCGAATGAAGATCTCGCGACATACCCACGGTCGTTTGAGCGCGATTGCGAATTTCTCGAGCGCGAAGGTGTCGCGCTTGTGTTCGCCCCGTCGGTGGAGGAAATGTATCCGGCAGGAGCCGTAACCTGGGTCACGGTAGAAGGCTTGGGCGATAAGCTCGATGGGAAGTCGCGCCCGGGACATTTTCGCGGCGTTACGACGATTGTCTCGAAGCTTTTTCACGTTGTTGAGCCAGATGCGGCTTACTTCGGACAAAAAGACGCGGCGCAGGTGGCAAATATCCGCCGCATGGCGCGGGATCTCTGTTTGCCGGTTGAAATTGTGATCGGCCCGATCGTGCGTGAGGCCGACGGCTTGGCAATGAGTTCTCGGAATGCCTACCTCGATTCAGAGCAACGGAAGCAGGCGTTGGTGCTCTACCGCTCGCTGATGCGCGTGCAACAGCTGGTCGACGGAGGGGAGAGCGATGCCGCAAGACTGGTTGCAGCGGGCGAGGACGAATTTTCGAAAGAAAGTTCCGTACGTCTGGACTACTTCGCCGTCGTCAATCCCGACACGCTCGATCCGCTGCAGGACGTATCGGGGGGCGCCCTGATCGCAGTTGCGGCCTATGTAGGCAGCACGCGGTTGATCGACAATCTTCTGGTGGGGAAATCCTCGAAAAAATAGGGCCCCGAATTCAGGCAGCGCGAAAAATGAGCGCCTAGGTTCTGGCCAGAGCAATGCTGCGCTGGAGCTTGCGGACATTCTCCTCGAGCACGACCGCTCGCTGATATTCAAGGCCCTTGGCCTTGCCCAGTGAAACTCGCGGGTTACGGTAGAGCATGGGGCTGGACTGATTGCTGCTCATGCCTACGTGAATTTCAGTGACTCCGGTGCGTTCGAGGATGCCGGCAACGTCATCGGGCCCAATGCCGCCGCCGGCCATGATGGTGATGCGATTCCCTGCGGACTTCACGAGGCGGGATAAGGTTTCAGCACCCTTCAGGCATTCCTGCTCGCCGCCAGATGTGAGAACACGATCGGCGCCGGTATCACAGATGTCATCGAGCGCTTCGAGCAGATCGGCCGACATATCAATAGCGCGGTGGAAGGTGACATTCAACGGACGCGCAATGTCGACCAATTGGCGGGTGCGATCAACATCAACCGTGCCGTCAATGGAGAGAACACCCAGGACAACACCGTCGGCGCCAAGTTCCTTGGCGATTTCGATGTCGCGGCCCATCAGATCAAATTCGTCTTCTTCGTAGCAGAAGTCCCCGCCACGCGGTCGGATGATAACCTGCAAACCGATCGAGATTCTGCGCCGGACAGCCGCGATCATTCCTGCGCTGGGCGTGACGCCGCCTTCGATCAGGCTGGTGCAAAGTTCCACTCGAGCTGCACCGCCTCGCTCCGCTGCCGTCGCAGAGGCGACGGAATCAACGCAGACTTCAATCAGCACCTGTTCGGCCATGGGTCCCGTTCACAAAAATTGAGGAGCAGACGTTCAACTTGCGACACAGAGCAATCTTCGGAGTGGCTGTGTTCCGGCAACTCCCGTATTGAGCGAACTGATTTCACTGCATCTGCCGGAAACGCTGCGCTTCCGGCAGATGCGGTGGAAGCTGGGACTAGAAAGTGTAATGCAAGCTGAGCTGGATCTGCCGCGCCGGCGAGCGAACGTTTGTGATCTGCCCGAAGTTGGGATCGGTGATCCCATTGTCGGGATTTCCGTAGCTGGCGATATTGAAGATATTGAAGAAGTCAGCGCGGAAACCAAGTACATGCTGCTCTTTAAAAATGTGGAAGTCCTTGAACAAGGACATATCCACCTGGCGATAGCCGGGTGCTCGCTCGGTGCTGTTGTGAGCGGTACCGAAAGTGTTCGGAGCCGCAACGCCGTATGCGCACACACCGTTATCAGCGCCAGTTGGATTCGATACATTCTGCACACAAGGCGTTGCGGACGGATCATTTCCCCACCAGTTCGCAATTGAACGGCCCTTGATGATCATCGGGCGATACTGGTTCGCTCGGCTGAAGCCCCATCCACCGTTGTTAGTGTTGCTGGTATCGGGGCCGAAAATCGTGACCGGGAATCCCGAATACAGGATGGCCGACGTTGCGAACCTCCAGCCTCCTAAAACGGTGTCAACCGCACGGCTCGTGTTGTTTCCATAGGCGCGGCCGCGGCCGAATGGAAGATCGTAGACACCCACGAAATTGAGGCTGTGGCGGATATCCATGGCGGACGGTCCGTAATCGGCGTTGAGGTCGTAGCCGTTCTGGACCGAGAGGCCGTTGAAGCTTGTGTTCGCGACGGAGTAGTTCCCCGACGAATTAGTCAACGATTTTTCGTAGGTGTAATTGAGCGTGTACTCCAAGCCGCGGTGCGTACGCTGCCGCAGCGTTAACTGTCCAGCGTTGTAGGACATCCTCGCCTGAGATTCGGTTATCAGAATACTGCCGCACTCGCCGACGAGATTGAAATACGGCGTCTGGTCCACCAGTGGGATCGTAGCAGCGCCGCAACCGCCAGAACTGGAGAGGTCCTGCGCTTGTTGGGCGGTCAGCTGGTTGCCATTGCGATAGTCAGCAAGATGATGCCCGATCTGACCGTGATATCCAGCGCTTAACGACAATTCGTTGGTAAGCGCGTATTCGGTAACCAAGGTGAACTGGTGAACGTAAGCGGGCTGGACATCCTGCGGCCACACCGAATAAAGCGAATTGTTGATGCCGAGCGGTTGGCTGAAAGCATCCGTCACGGTAAAGGGAGTTCCGCCATTCCCTGTCGTTGGAGTGGTGGCATTGCTGTTGATCGCGAGCGAGAACGGCGGGCTCGAGGTCAGACGCTGGTTAAACGAGTAGCCTTCGAAGAAGCTGGTCGCTCCATAGCCGCCCCGGACCACGAGCCTGTCCGAAGCCTGGTAAGCGAACCCGACGCGCGGCATGATCTGCTTGTAGTTGGCGTCATAACAGGCGCGGGTCGAGCAGGTCGTTGCTCCGGAAATCGCTCCTGCAGGAACACTTCCCGCGTACTCGACGATTCCACCGGGAAGCACGTTCGCGGTTTTGTTGTTTTGTTCGTACCAGGGCTGATCGAACTCGTAGCGGATTCCGAGATTGAGCGTCAGTCTGGGGCGTAACTTGAAATCATCCTGCACGAACCCGGCTACACGCCACTGGCGCTGACCCACCAACCCGAGGGGCGACGCCAGCTGCACGTTCTGAATCCGTCCCAATACAAAGTCGGCGGGGCCATATCCCCCACCGCTCGGCAGGGCGGTGAACTGTCCGCTGTAATTAAACGTTCCGAGAAATCCGACGTTGCCCGCGTTGAGGTAGTTCTGCTGATAGCGCGTGGCCTGGCCGCCAATCGACAGGAAATGACGCCCGCGTTGCCAGGTCAACGTGTCTTCATAGTTAAAGGTATTGTCCGTAAAGACCTGGGGGTTGGCGTTTGTGCCGATGTAGCTCGCATTGTTGTTGAGGCTCTGCCCGGTGAAGCCGACATACTTCTGCGTGCCGAAAGGAATGCCGACCGTCTGGTCGCCGTTCAATCCGAACAAACCCGAGGGATCGCTGGGAATGCCATTGTTCCAGCGAACGCGCGTAAATCCGAAACGTGCCTCGTTCACAATCGTGGACGAGAACGTATGGACCCAGCTCGCTCCCGCAATCTTGGTCGGATACGAATTGTGTGCCGGGAAGAAAACGGGAAGGATGGCGCTCGAGAAGTCTTTGCCCGTTCCCTGGGAGTAAAAGCCGTTGAACTTATTCACGTTGCCCGGCGTGAAATCGACCTTGAAGTCTTCCTGGTTGTTCTGCACGAACTTGTTTTGCGGGCCGACGTAGTTGTTCTGCAGCAAGCCGTCCGTTGGAGTTCGGTTGGGAGCGGGATAAATGTCGGGGTGAGCGGCAAGAAACTGCGCGACCGGATTCACAACCGGAACCTGGTTTCCCAGATACGGCGCGAAGTTATTCTGGGTATCGTAAAGTTGAATCCCCGCGCCGGCCAGAGCTGAGAAATTCCCGCTGAGCATGTCCGGCGTCAGGACGCTGGCCTGCGCCAACGGCTGCGCGGAGTGGTTGCGAATGCCCTCGTAGTCAACGAAAAAGAAGAGCTTATTCGTAAGGATTGGACCGCCCAGCGTGCCGCCAAAGATATTTTGTGTATAGCGGGTGATCGGGCTGTTCGTCAGCCCGTTAACCCAGGAATTTGCGTCGAGATTCTGGTTCTCGAGCAGATCGTACGCGGAGCCGTGAAATTTGTTTGTCCCGGATTTGAGAACGGTAATAACTGCCCCGCCGTTGGCATTGCCGTACGTGGCATTCGCGTTCGCAGCCACAACTTTCAATTCCGCGATCGCATCCGGGGCCGGATTGTAGCCAATGAGATTGTTTTGCGGCTCATTGTTGTCAGCGCCCTCAACCATGTAGTTGTTCGCCTGCTGACGGTTGCCATTAATGGAGACGATTCCGTTGTTGAACGTGTTGCGCTCGATCGCGTTGTTGCCGGTTAAGCCGGTCGGATCCGTATCGACCGCGCCCGGCTGATAGAGCGTCAGCGACGAAAAATTCCGGCCGTTGAGCGGGATATTCTGGATTTCGTTGGTGGACAGCGTGTTCCCCAAAGTCGCGTCCGTCGTATCCAGAATGGGGTGGACGGTTTCCTTGACCTCAACCGTCGTCTCCCCGCTGATCTTCAGTTGCGCATCGACTTTCGCGGTCTGGTTGATTTCGAGGGCGAAGGGCTCAACGTTTTGCGTCGCAAATCCCTTGGCCTGGATTGAGACCCGGTAGGTGCCGATCGGCAGGAAGCGGAGGGTGTACACACCCGCTCCGTTGGTCTGAACCGTAGTTCTCACCCCTGTCCCGGTGTTTTCGGCGACTACGGTGGCTCCGGGGACGACAGCGTTACTAGGATCGGTAACTACGCCGGTGATCGAGCCAGTGATGGTCTGCCCGAGAGCAAATGGCAGGCAGATGGAAAGGCACAGGGTGAAAACGAAGAGCGCGCGAACGAGAGTTGTTCTCATAAATTCCTCAAATTGCCCCAAGCGATGCACCTATAGCGTCGAGAAGAACTCGGTCGTGCGAATCGCAGGCTCCGGGGTGTTTTCCACAACAGCCGACGGTAAAGAGGAGACTTGATCACTGTCAAGAAGAAAATGATTGTTTTAGCGAAAAACGATCACTTTTACTGATTCGAAACCGTCCTATGTTCCGCTGGATTCGGCCGTGGTGCTCAAATCCTGCGGCGGTGGCGGCGTTTCAGAGGGTTTCTCGGGAGGAAAGAATGGCCTGACCTTGCGGGTCAGGCCATGTTTAAAAATGCAACACCTGGGAAGTTAGTTGTCGTGTCGAGGCGTGCAGCCCGAACTGACCTTGGTCAGGATGTTGTTCTTCGAGGCAATCTGGCAATTGTAAAAAGCGCCCTCAGAATCGAAGTAAGAGTACTTCTGCGAGCTGCTGTCCGGGCTGACGTCGCTTCCGTTCACGATGTTTGTGGTCGAATTGACGTACACCGGGAAGCCATCGACGAAAACCTCCTTGTCGGTGTGATACTTCTGCGTCGTGTCGACGGTCAGGCCAAAAGCAGCGCTGCTCACAGGCAGTACGACGTTGACCGTGATTGGGAAGCTGAAGTTCTCCTCGGTGACCTGCTTCCCGGATCGACTGATAACGCTCGTCGTCCGCGCTACGCTGTTCTGCACCGAGGTGTTCTGATCGAGCACAGTGAAGTTCACCGTGTCGAAGTCGATGGCTTCCGTGCTCGAAAAATTCTGGCGCTCGGCCACCGTAGTCTCGACTTTCCCGTGCGATGTATTCAGGTATCCGGAGATTTTAAAGTTGCGATGCGAAGTCACGCCGATGGTTCCGGTCACCGTCGACGTTCCTTGCAGGTTTTCTGAAACCACTGGCGACGGCGCGGTCAGGGTGTTCTCGGTCAACCCCCCGGTCAACTGCTGAGAGCCGTGATCGAGATACAGCAGAAGCGACGCCGTGATGCTGAAGTAGCCATCATCGTCGAAAACACTCAAAGCAACGGTGTGGGGATTGCCGTCGTTCAGCATCCCGGCGAACGGCGTGAGATCGACACGGTAAGGCACGAAGTCCAGCGTTTGCGCGGCTGGAATGGGCACCCACTGGTCGGGCAAGAATCCGGTATAGACCCAGGGCGAAACCGGAGCGATCCCGGCCGGCTGGCCGTCGATCGAAACCTCCGTCTCGCGGAAGTTGGTGTGGCCACATCCGAACAGTTCGTTGATGGCACTTAGATCGTCCGGGAAGCAGGCATACCACTGCTCGTCGGTCGACTGGCTTTGCGAAACGACGTCAAGATAGACCCGCTCGATGTTGGTTGGCAGAGTGAATGTCGTGGTGAACTGGTCCGTGGGGGAGGAGAGTGTCGCAGGCAGATTGATTCCGCCGCTGCTGTTCGTTTGAACCACGGGAAGTACCGCATCTGGAGCGTGCCTTCCATTGTCGTCATCTCCGTGGCGCGGATAAAACTGCAGGACCGCATTCACGGTGAAGACACCGTTAAGCGTGTTGTAGGGCGCTCCACAATCCGAAGTGCAATTCGCAAGGACAATCGTTCCCGTCTGGGGAGTCATCAAAAGCGCGCTGTAATCGGTCACGTCGCGCTCTACGTGCCAGGTGTTCGTGGCCGTTTGCAGAGGTTCCGGAGTCGTGCCGAAGTAAATATTGGTGTTGCCGAGAAACATGCTGGCGGTACGGTCGAACTGGACCCCGGCATTTTCGCTGAAATTCACTTCAAGTACGACTTTGCTCCAGGGGCCGGCACAATTCGCGGGAGGCGCAAAGGGGAAAGTCTGCACGGACTGCGAGAAGTGTGCGAATTGATAGTTTGAAAAGAGGCTGACGACACATGGCTTACCGTGCGGCCGTGGCACAACGGGATCGGCGGTCACCGTGAATTGCGTACCGATCTTCCGGTTGGTGCTCTGGGCAAACGCAGCGACGGTCATGCAGGTAAGACACAGAGCGATGGCCGCAAAGATAAGACGTTCTCGAAAACAGCGAGAGTGGGGAAGGTGCATCGGCGAACTCCTTTGAAATCCAGGCTGGTGGTTGCGGTTAATGGATTGGCGAATCTGGGATGACCTTATCTCACCCCATTCTGAGCGTTGTCAAGAACAGAATGATTGATTGGCACAAATTCGCTCATCTGAAGTGATCCGTGCGCATAATTATGCACATTGCATCGCCGGAACGCGGGTGGGTTGTTGTACACTCGGCGTTTCGTTAAGCCGCGTAAAAAGTGTCTGAGGACTGGAGATGAAGGCAAAGAATCGCGCAGACCACATCCTCAAGGAATTGCGCAACCGGGGCAGCTTGTCGCTCGATGAGTTGATGGCGGAACTCGAGACTTCCGCGGCGAGCGTCAGGCGGGATCTCTCCAAGCTCGAGGCAAAAGGACTCGTGCGGCGCACTCATGGCGGTGTGACGCTGGTTGAACCGCTGCTCTATGAACCGTTTCGATACGATTCCCTCTTTCAAAATCGCGAACAACATCGCACCGCGGAAAAGCGGCGCATCGGTTTGGCGGCGGCTGAGTTAATCCAGGAGAACGAGACCATTGGGTTTACCGCCGGTACAACCACCACCCACGTCGCACGGAATCTTCGGAACCGGCACAACATCCGTGTCATCACGAATGCGGTCAATATCGCCATGGAACTCAGCAACTGCGCCGGGTTGAGGACATTTGTCACCGGTGGGTTCGTGCAGTGGGCGGGATCGTTTTCGCTGATCGGTCAAACCGCGATCAGTTCCCTGAACGACATCTACATGGATCGCGTCTTCGTAAGCGTGTGCGGCATCGATCTCGGTCGGGGAATCACGGTGATCGAGCCGGAAGAAGGATTGACGTTCCGCTCCATGATCCAGCAGTCCAAGCAAGTAATCGTCGTGGCAGACTCGAGCAAGATTGGAATCGTGACTCCGGCGCTGGTCTGCCCGATCTCGAAAGTCCACATGATTATCACGGACACGCGCGCCGCCGACAAGTTGATCGCGCCGTTCGTGGAGCGGGGAATCGAAGTTCGGCGCGTGTAGCGCGAAGAACACGTTCGCGGAAACTCTCCCACGAAGTCTCAATGTCTGTGTCCGATGCTATTTCGAGAGAAATAGCTGGAACTCCCGGATGTGGGCTTCCGCCGAAGACGAGAGAATGTTTAAGCGCACGCGGGATGCAGTGACTCGCGGGAAGTGATCGATGCGCTTGTGACCAATCGCTTGACCTCCAGCGACTGCACTCCATTTTCCGTCGCGAAAAATCTCAATCGCATATTTCTCCACGTGCTGGCCGGCGTTCAACCACTCCATCGTCAGCGCCTCATCGAAAGTGACAGGAGAGGGGAAATTCACTTCAAGCGTGGCATGATGAGATCCCGATGTGGCGGACCAGAAAGTGTCAGGGTCGCCATCGAGAGCGCGCTCCATTTCAGGAGTGGACCGAGTGTGTTTCGCTACGAGATTGCCGCCGAAGCGCTGTCGGAGCGCATTGCCAAGTTCCTTGAGCCGTTGCACATCGGAGTCAGGTAAAAGCCCCCGTCGGTCGGGCGCGATGCCGAGCATGAGCTGGCCTCCACGCCCGACGGTTCGGTCGTAGGTCGATAGAAGATCATCCAGGCTCTTCAGGCCCCCTTCGTCACCTGGATGCCAAAACCAGTGTGCCTTTCGCAACGGGGTGTCCGATTCGACCGGACGCCAGCGCAGGTATCCGTGGCGGTCGATCACATTCCAGTTCTCGTATGAAATGATGCCGTCTTCATTTCCCACCCACCGGATATCGCCGTACTCGAACAGCCCGACATCCGCAAAGACCAATGCGTTGGGCTGGTACGTGCGCAGCTCTTCGATGATGCGCGGAAAATTGTAGACGTGGCCGCCGCTGCCCGCGCCATCGAGCCAGAACTCTTCCAGATTCCCATAATTCTGAACCAGTTCGTCCAGTTGTGCGGCGTAGTACTTGTCGTATTCCGAGGAATCTTTGTAGCGCGGTTCGTGACGGTCCCATGGCGAGAGATACACGCCGAACTTGAGATTGTATTTCCGGGCGGCCTGCTCGACTCGTTTCACTACGTCTCCATGTCCACCTTCCCACGGGCTGTTCGTGACGCTGTAATCGGTTTGGGCGCTGGGCCAGAGACAGAATCCATCGTGATGCTTGGCCACGAAGACCACATATTTGATTCCCGCAGATTGCAGGGCCTGCATCCACTGTTCAGGATCAAATTCGGTGGGATTAAACACTTTTGGGTCAGCTGTGCCATCGCCCCATTCCTGATCGAGGAATGTATTGGGGCCGAAGTGGATGATGGCGCCCATTTCGAGATCCTGCCACTCGACCTGCTGCGGCGTCGGCTTGAGGTCGACAGCATTTTGCGCGGAGGCGAGGCCGATGCCGAGCGAGAGGAAGAAAAGCAAATTTCGAATCGTCGATGCGTTGTGCATGCGCGGAAGCGTAACACGGACGGGCCCTCGGCTCACTATCAAGGATCGAAGCGACGCAATTGTCCCGGCTTTGATCTCGTGATCGAAGTCGTCCTACTTTCGCTGCAGCAGAACGTACGCGCTATCCAGTGCAGCTAAATGCAGATCGGGAATTCGCTCCCCGACTTTTCCCGATGCGTCACTTCCACGGATCATGAGCGTCTTGCCCTCGGCGTCGTGGAAGTCGACTTTCTGGTCGCTGCTCGAGGGATTGTATAGATAGGCGAGTAAGCCGTCGCCGTCCGCCATCGGCTTCAACGACGAAACCAGAACGTCAGGGGTAGAGAGTTGCAGCAGAGATTTGAATGATCTTGCCTCGGAAGAAGCGGAGACGACGATCAGCGGCTGCCGCCGTTCCATCCCGAATTTCGCAGCCGCGACGCTGCTGAATGCGGCGTGAGGCGCTACGGAGTAAGTGAAGGTGATCGGGCCCACCTGATCTGCTTTGTAATTTGTGTGCCAATAGTTGTTCATGACATACGAGTAAAAATGCGTGGAAGGCGAGATCAATTTCATCCACGGCTGCTCGGCGGTGATGCTGCCACTTTCAATCAACGGAGCATTCGCTGTCGCCCAGGTCACTCCGTAGTTCTCGTTCGAAACGTCGACCCAGCTCTGGACCGAGAAGAAGTTCTTGCAAGCGCCCGCCAACTGGTCAACCTCCGGACGAACGAATGCGTCAGCCACGTCATAGCGCAGTTGGCCGTCCGGCACGGCGAACGGGAATGCAATGTGGACACCTTCTTTTTCCCGCACAGCTTTCTTGTCGAAATTCGTGATCAAGTCGACACGGTCGATTCCGGCCGCAAGCCGAACCTCGCTGGAGTAACTCTTCGTACCGGGCGCATCGGCTTCAACCAGCAACGAAGCGACGAGTGGGCCTTGCTCTTTTACTTTGACCCGGACGTTGGAAAGCGCCTGCGCCTTCGCAGGGTCTGTCCCAGGAACGTAGAGGTATTGATTCAAACCCTCGCCAGAGTGATCGACCACATCCGCTCCGCTGCCTTTCCACTTCAGGCTCTCCACCGCACCTGTCTGGGGATTGATCGACAAGGTGATGAACACGTTCTCGAGCGTTGTATCGTGCACAGAAACGGTCGCCTTGCTGTACGGCTCCCCCTTTTGGACGCGCAGTTGCATGGCCGAAAATGGTTGTACGTCTTCGACGAGCACGGCAAGTTCTCCCGAAGATAGGCGCTGCGATGGAATCGGATTTCCCTTTTCATCGACGACTCGATCTCCGCCAGCGCTCTGCTGTGGCGAAAGATAGACGACGTCGGTACGAGGCCAGGAGTTTGTGTTGTAGACATCAACTGCGGTTGGAGCAGACGGGCTCGCTCCGTTTTCGACCGCTTTTCCCAGCAGATCGCGCGACTCGCGGTCAGCATCGAGCGCGAATTTTCGCTTGAACTCCCATTGCTCTTTGACAAACGGCAGGTCTGGCTCCTCAATGCTGTTGTGGGCTCCCCAGGTATGCTCGTCATAGAAAGTGACGTTGCGCCATGCGGAGGCATATTCATCGGCGGGATATTTCTTGGGAGCGATCATCGTCCACAAGGCCTCGCCTTGGATTAAGCGATCCACGGCGGCACGATTTAATACGCTTTCTGACGCACTCGAGTACGCTCCATCCTCCCAGTATGGAGTGAAGTCGCCTTTCACGACGGGAACGGTTGAGCCGTACCGTTTCTCGAATTCCGCAAACATTTGTTCTTGCGTTGCCAGGATAAGTCGAGGCGAGACGTAGCGCTCGTTCCAGCTTTTCACTACATCCGGCAGCGTAGGATCGGGGCCACCGTTATCGCCGATGGTGTAGGGAAGCTGGACCATCTCGTAGGGATAAGAATTGTCGTCCAGTTTCCGTAACAGCTTCATGATTTTCTCGTCGCCGAGCTGGCTCAGTGTTCCTTGATGAAAGCTGGAATAGCCGGCACCGGCCATCCAGGTGAGTACAAGTTCCTTTCCAGATTGCGAAGACCAGTAAAACGGCTTGTCACCCCAGGCCTGCGTATAGCCGATGCGGTCGCTCTCATTCGGAGCCGTGGCGAAGTATTTCACTCCGCTTTGCGCGAGAGCGGGAACGATGCCCCAGCTGAAGCCCGGGACATCAGAAGTGGCCGCGGTAGTCATGGGGAAGTGATATTGACTTCGCAGGCTGCGCGCAAAATCGAAGAAGTGACTCATCTCCGTAGCATTGGCCAGCCCCGTGAGCATATTGGCAAAGAGAGCGTTGACACCGATGCTGCCTTCGCGCACGTCGGCAAGGAATTCGTTGCGCTGAGCTGGTGTCGCTTGCTTCAACCAACTCTCGAGTGCCCAGATGGTCTCCAGATTCCATTTGTAACGTGCGTCCGGCGGATAGCTTCTGGTTTCGCGAATAAGCTTCATGCCCTGCTCGAGATTGTTCCATTGCTTGCGTTCGACCACGGGCTGAAGTTCGGTGTAGCCGATGTCGTTATGCGAGTAAGAGAGAAGATAGATTTCTCTGTGGTGTACTGGCGTGATCGAAGCTGTGCTGGTGCCGACAACTTTGTCGTTAATTTTAAAAACGACCGGCACGGTTGTAGCCGACGTAGCTACCGGAACCGGCAGTTGAAAGGCGTTAGCACCGATCTTAAGTTCGGCCCTGATCGGCGCATGATCGGGAAGCTGAATCTCCACGGAGCGTCCCGCGACGAGATTGTCGAGGCTCATGCGCAGTGACTGTAAAGTGCGGGCGCCTTCGCGAAACAGTGCGGGCTCGGAGCGCAGGCGCGGCGTAAAGTCGAATCGGTATTGAAAAGTCATGAACCAATCGGCGCTGCCCGAATTGTCGCCTCGCACCTCCAGGGCGAGCGGCTTGCCGGTCTCAAAATCCTTGCTGGGAACTTTCAGGATCATGTAACCGAAAAGATCGCCTGCCTTGTCTTTCAGGGCCGCGGCAAAGGAGAGCTCCGCCCCATCGCGTCCCGACACTTTCCAGCTCTTCGCCGTTGCATCTTTTAGATTTTTGAATACGAACCACGGCTGCCCGTTGATGAATACGTCGAACGAATGCTCATCTTTTTCTCCTTCAAAGCCGGCGGATTCGATTCCTGCGATCCATATGAACTGCACAAATTCGGTGGGATGTTCGGGCAAGGGATCAGTCAGCCAGGAAATCGCAGGGGCAATCGTTTGACCGCGCACCAGCAGCGCAGAATCCGCGTCGGGCACCGAAGAGTGGTAGTTGATCGTTTGCCCCCTGAGTGTGAAGCGATAGCCGTTCAGATATCCACCGGCTGGAATGTGCTGATCCGTCGCCGAGGATGAGGGTTCGGTAACGCTGATGGTGATCGCATTTCCAGTTTGCTGGCTGAAACTCAGGAGCGGCGCAAGGAGAAAGCTCAAGAACAGTGCGGCTGAAAGATAAGTGCGCATCGATTTCATTTTGGTTTCTCCTCGACTTGTTCGCGAGAAGAACACGGCCCACCACAGTACCGCCGCAGTCTGGTGAAGTACAAGCGCCGGAATCACCTTCTCATCCAAAGCGATATCGGACTCCGGATTCAACCCGAGCTACAGCACCTTCACGCGGTGATAGCCTATCTCCGTGGCGAAGCAAGACGCGAGCGAGGTTCTGTCGATCGGGGGGCGGGAGGTGCGGGTCACGCATCCCGACAAGTTGTATTTTTCTGCGCAGGCGAAAGTATCGAAACTCAATCTCGTACGCTACTACTTGTCGGTCGCGCCCAGCGCGCTCACGGGAATTCGGGACCGTCCCATTGTTCTCAAGCGCTTCGTGAATGGAGCCGAGGGCGAGGCGTTTTATCAGAAACGCGCGCCGGAACAGCGCCCCGAGTGGTTGCGGACAGTAACACTTTCCTTCCCGTCCGGCCGGACCGCGGAAGAGATCGTCGTGGACGATGCGGCCGGGCTAGCGTGGATTGTCAATCTCGGATGTATCGAACTGCATCCGCATCCGGTGCGCTCCAGGGATCTCGATCACCCCGACGAATTGCGGATTGATCTTGACCCCATTCCGGGCGTGAGCTGGGACGATGTGCGAAACGTCGCTCTGGAGGTTCGCGATTTCCTTGGCGAGATGGGACTGCGCGGCTGGCCGAAGACTAGCGGTTCGCGCGGCATGCACGTGAATGTGAGGATCGAACCGCGGTGGACTTTCACTGAGGTGCGCCGTGCTGCGGTGGCGCTATCGCGCGCGGTGGAGCGTCGCGTACCCGCACTCGCCAGTTCGAAGTGGTGGAAGGAGGAGCGCCACGGAGTTTTTCTCGATTACAACCAGAATGCGAAGGATCGAACGACTTGTTCGGCATACTCGGTTCGCCCGCTTCCGGACGCCCGCGTTTCAACCCCACTACGATGGGAGGAAGTGCCGGAGTGCGATCCGGCAGACTTCACGATATTCACGGTTCCGACGCGTTTTGAGAAACTCGGCGATCCTCATGCCGAGATCAACGAATCGGCCGGATCGCTCGAGAAACTATTGGAGCTTGCGGCGCAGGACGAGGCTGCCGGTCTGAAAGACGCTCCCTGGCCGCCGCACTTTCGCAAGATGGATTCCGAAGCGCCACGAGTGGCACCGTCCAGGGCCAGATCATCTGCCAAGAAGCCTCGCGCGAAGATGCCGCTGATCGTAGTGGCGAATTCTCCGGACAAGGCTGCGGCGCTGGCGGGGCTGGAACGATGGAAGCAGAAACATCCACACGCAGCTCAACTGCTGGCGGTCGACGACGTGCTTGTCGATTCGATGCGAGGCCGGTCGTCGACCTGGACGCGGATCCGAATCAACCTGCGGCACGTGCCCCAAGAGGTGCGCCCGGCTCAGGAAACTCCTGATCCCGATGATGATCCGACTCGCGAATGGCGGGAGTGGAGGAAGCGGAGCGAGTAAGCGCACTCACCGGCCGCCGGGAAAAATTGACGCCAGTTCTTGCGGCGGAACAATCTCCAGTTGGTCATAGGTGCAGTCGGCCGGTTTCTTGTCAGAGCGCCAGCGCCGAAACTGAGCGGTGTGGCGGAAGCGGTCGCCCTGCATGTGGTCGTAGGCGACTTCGACGACGAGCTCCGGCCGCAGAGGCTCCCACGAAAGATCCTTCCCTTGGCTCCAACGGCTTTGGCCGCCGGGCACGCGCTTCATCGGCTGTTCCTCATCGGCTGCCCAATGCTTCCAGGGATGATTGGCCAAAGCATTCTCTCGATACGGTTCGAGAAAGCTGACTAGTTCCTTGCGCTTTGCCGTCGTGAAACTGGCGCACACACCAACATGCTGGAGCGCCCCGGCATCATCAAAAAGTCCCAACAATAACGACCCGACCAGCGTGCGTTCTCCCTTTTTGTGCCAGCGGAATCCGGCGACTACGCAGTCGCACTCGCGCTCGTGCTTGACCTTGAGCATCACGCGCTTGTCGGCCTGATAAGTTCCAGAAATATCTTTAGCGATGACTCCGTCGAGGCCGGCGCCTTCGAAGCGCCGGAACCAGTCCGCCGCCAGAGTACGATCGCGCGTCGCCGGAGTGAGATGAATGGGCGCGGAGACTGAGGCCAACAGCGATTCCAACTCTCGACGGCGGGCTTCGAAAGGTTCCGCACGAAGGTCCCGGTCGCCCAGGGCCACGAGGTCGAAGAATACGAACGATGCGGGCATCTGCCTCGAAAGAAGATTGACGCGGGAGGCCGCGGGATGAAGCCGCAATTGCAGCAGATCGAATTCGAGTTCGTTGTCTTTGACGATGACGATCTCGCCATCAAGAACGCATCGGGCCGGCAGTGCCGAGCGTAATGGGTCGAGCAACTCCGGGAAGTAACGATTCAGAGGTTTTTCGTCGCGGCTCTGAATGAAGACTTCGTCGCCATCGCGAAAAACCAGCGCGCGAAAGCCGTCCCACTTGGGCTCGAAAATCCAGTTGTCTCCCGCCGGAAGTTCCTCGACGCGCTTGGCGAGCATGGGCAGCAGGGTTGGGTTGACTGGCAGGTCCACGGACTCATGGTATACCGGGCCTCTTGCTTTCGGCGTCCAGCGAGGCCCTTAATGGTGATCAGTGATGCCTGGCCAATCATCCGTCCGGAATGGCGAGGCTGGAAGGCCATCCTTGTTGTACAGATTGCACTCGGGACTATCCCCCCATGCGTAGCGAACCGCGACAGGGGCCGGGACTTGCGGGCTGGAAACGACGACTGAGTCCCCGTCAATGCGTGCATCCGCCCAGTGGAACTTGCGGTCTGAACCGGCGACGGCGAAACCTTCGAGTTTCGTATCACCCCGCGCTTCGAGGCCCGACCCGATGTGCGAGAAGCGGATTCGCATCTCGCTTCCATCGATCTTCATGGATTCATACAACGGACCCGAGTAAACCACGTCTTCGTGGTAGATGGTCCCCAGCGCCCAGGTTGCGAGTCTTTCGCCCACTTCTCGCTTGCGATGCGGATGCAGGTCGTTAGGATCGCCCACATCGATCGTGACGGCCAGGCCGGTGTTGGGGACCTGCTTGACGGTCATGAGTTCGGCCTCCCGCAGTTCGGCCCACGCCGATTCCTTAGGTTCAACGGGGATCTCGCCGTGATTCGGAAGCTGCACGATCAGGAATGCAAGATCGCTCTGTCGAAAAGCGTCGCGCCAATTCCGGATGAGCGCCGGAAGTAGCTTGCGATACTGGTGCGCTTCGAGAGCATTACTCTCCCCCTGATACCAGAGGGCACCGCGAAATTGATAGTCCAGCAGAGGCGTGATCATCCCTTCGTAGAGGGCGGATACCGGCATCGGCGCGTAGCCGCGCGCTGCCACGCATTCGAAAGCAAAGCCGGTCAACGCTGCCTGAGTGAACTCTTTGACGACGCCCCAGCCGTCCTGGCGCAGGTCCCTGAAACGGATTGTCATCTGCTGCCAGTCGGGCGTTGCCTTCAGAAGCGGCGTGGCATAGTCGTCGTAATCGGTGATCGTGGGCTGCTTTGACCGGAAGCGGAAGGACCCGCTGCCTCTCACCCAAAAACGAATTCCGGCAAATTCGGCCAGGTCGGCTGGACTTTCATTCATCGAATACGTCGCCGACAGAATCGAATCCGTTGTGCCATCAACCTTGCCTGCGACGCGCGCCGCGTACTTTCCGGAGCGCCCCGGAGAAACGAGTTCAAACAACGTCTCACGAGCATCCGCCCAGGAATAAGCGAACGTTCCGCCGGTTGACAGGCGCGAGCTTCCATCATCGAAGTTCGCCAGCGTTTTCGCGGCAGAGCCGGCGTCGACCGGGATGAGTTCAAAATTATCGAACTCAAGGTCCAACGGTTGTAGTTCAGTCGCAGCCTCTTTCTCGGATGGGCGAGTACCATCCCACTCGGTCACCAGGCTCTTCAACTCGGGATCTGCGCGAAGCGCCTCAGGAGCGATCCATTCCTGAATCGCCGTACCCGGCCACGCACTTTCGACCAGCCCAATCGGGATTTTCTCTTTCCGTTGAATTTCGCGGGCGAAATAGTACGCAACCGCGGAAAAGCCCTTCGCCGACTCCGGAGTGCAGATTTCCCAGTGTGCGGGCCGCGTGTTGTCCTGGGGAGACGCGGTAATCCGCCTGGGGACAGTGAACAGCCGCATCTGGGGATAATTCGCTTTGGGAACTTCCGTCGCTGCTCCTTCCGCGCCGTCGAGGGAATAAGTCATATTCGATTGCCCGGAAGCGATCCAAACATCGCCGATCAAAACGTCTTTGATGACAACTTCCTTCTTTCCGTGGACCGTCAGCGTGAACGGCCCACCTGCCGTCATAGCCGGCATGTGGGTGCTCCAATGACCCTGCGCGTCCGCTACGGAGCTAGACGTATACCCCGCCAACGTCGCCGTGATTTTTTCTTGCGGCTCAGCGTTTCCCCAGATATGAATTTCACGCCCTCGCTGTAACACCATGTGGTCGGTGAAAAGCGTCGGGAGCGATGGATCGGCCCAAAGGTTAATCCCCGAAATGAATACCCACGCTCCCAAGACAAATGCGAGATGCGAAAAACTTCTGGCGAATCGCTTCATTGTTCCTCAAGAAATTCAGGTCGCGGCTTTGCCTGGCATTATCTACCGAGACGGTGTGCAGTCGCGTGATTCCATTGCGCCCCGATCGGGAAGAGCACATTGCGGCACGGGGGTTCCGTTGAAATCCTTGCCGCCGTCATTCTCGATCACTCTGGCCGAGTTGATGGCAGGGGAGTGCGATCGCAATGCGTATCCGGCCGCAGTCGAACGGCCGATTCCAGCCTGACCCGCCCGCACGAATAACGGATCGGCGACCTTCGCATGCGCATCCTGGGGCGGATTCACTCCGTAGTAAAGATTGGAGTCGTAAATATTGTTCGTACTCTTGCCCGAGCCCTCCATCGAATCGTACGATCCATCTTCGTTGCCCTTCACGCCGTATCCGAACTTCGCCTTGCCTTCCACATAAAAGATGTTGTTGTAGAAGTATGTGTCGCTTGCCCATCCCGTCCAGTCGGTGTGCAGAACGACATCGCTCTCCTCGCCTTTTCCCACATAGATGGTGTTGTTGTAGATGAGCGTGTTTTTCACCGGACCCGACAGCTTGATGCCGCGATGGTGATCGTTCTGGCTGATGTTATAGCGGACGATCGTCCCGACATTTCCGGCGCTGTCGTTCGGGCTCTGCGAGCCTTCGTTGCAGATCAGCAGAAAGCCGCCGTCATTATCGTGGCTGTAGTTGTACTGGATGATGGTGTTGCGGCTATTCCAATCGGAGTCGAAACCTTCGGCGTCGTGCTGCCCGTGCGTTCCATACACTTCGTTGTACTGAATGATGGTGTTGTCGGCGCTGAATGGCCATATGCCGACGTTGTAATCCTGCGAGCGCTGACTCGCGCGGCTGACGACGTTGTACTCGACGATCGCTCCGTCCGTCGCGACATTAACGATGCCGTCGCCGCCAATGTCGTCGAGCGTGTTATTCCGGATCACTACTCCCATGCTGGGATACCACTTCGCACGCGTCCAGTGCGTGGACCATCCAAAAATGCCGCTCCGATCCACGTGCCAGATGTGGTTCCCTTCGATGCGCAGGTCGACGAAGCGGCTGGGCTTTGTATCCCCGATCGAGCGATAGTGGATGCCGCCATTGGCTTTGTCTTTGAAACTGCCGTTCACATCGTGGACTGAAAGGTCCTGAAGATAGATGTGATGCAGGTCGCCGACATTTTCGGCGATAACGTCAACCCCGCGCCTCACGGCAGAAGCGCGGCCATTATTGGTGATCTCAAGATTTCGAATTTCCCAGAACTCCTGATTCTTCAGTAGCACCGCATCCTCGGCGACACCGGCGCCGTTAATGACTGGCAGTGCATCACCGCCGTATTTGTCGATTACGATCGGATGTTCCGCTGAGCCTGACCCCTTCGGCCAAAGTTGTCCCCTCCATGTCACGCCGGATCTGAAGAGGATGCGATCTCCCGGGTGAAACGTCGTAGCGTTCACCTTTTCGAGGCTCCCCCAAGCATTGCTCGCATCGGATCCCACGTTGCCGTCTCGCCCGGTGTCTGCGTCTACGTAATACGTCGTTCCGTTGCCCGATCGAAATCCACTCAGCACCAGAAGCATAACGAGTAAAGCCAGCAGCACGGCTCTTGCACGGAACAGGTCGATTCTCGACATGGTTTCTCTTGGCGCTCCGTCTTGCGGTTCAGGCTAGCGGTGATGCCCAAATAAAAACGGCCCGGCCAATTGCCCGGGCCGCGTGATCAGTTGCGGGAAACACATCAGAATTCGAACCGGATCGCAAACTGTCCCTGGCGCGGGTTGTCCTGAACGCCAAAGATCTGCCCGAAGTTCGAAGCCCCGACGCCGTTGCTGTTGTTTCCGCTGCATCCGTTGATGTTGTAGTAGTGCCGGTTGAACAGATTGTAGAACTCCGTACGGAATGACAACCTGTACTGGCCTTCTCCGCCCATCGTGAAGTCCTTCAACAGGCTGGCATTTTCACTGGCCGCTCCCGGACAGCGCAGGCGCGAAGACGTTGGCGACCCCGGAAGCACTCCCGTTGCTGGATTGCTGGCCACATCGGCTGGCATGTATACATTGGTCGCTGGTATTGCGCCGCTATACCCCGAAGCCAGTGGAACGAAATGCTTCGTCGAATTCGGTCCGTTGTAGCCACTAACATTGAACACAGGATAGAGATTGCCCCAGAGCGGCCAGTACGGATCGGCCGCGCCAACGTGAAAAGGTTGACCGCTGTAGTAATTGACGATCCCGGCAATCGTCCAGCCGCCGACAATCGAATTGACAACCCGGCTCGGGCTTCCCAGCCACATCCGTCCTCTTCCAAAGGGTAGTTCGTAGCTGGCGTAGCCTTTGACGACATGCGCCAGGTCGTATCCCGTCAGCGCATGCGCCGCCTGCTTCATGTTGCTGAAGTCTTGCACCGGAGTGTAGTAGCCGTTGTACTCCTGCTGCGCGGAGAATGAATCTCCCTCGCTTCGCGACCATGTGTAGCTCAGGTCCATGGTCAATCCGCGCCCAGTCCGTTTCACGATATTGGCGACCATCGAATCGTAGAAGCTCTGTCCGAGCGGCAAGCCAACATAATTGAGATTCGCGTAGCCCCAATAGTTCACCTCGGACTGCGCCATTTGCGGGAACGGCGCCGCGGCGGCCAATGCCGGCCCGCAAAAGCCCGGATACGGGTAAGGGACGCCAAAACTTGCCGCCGTGGGCGCGTCGCAAACATAGTCGGCATACGCTCCGACATATCCCTCCTGCGCGTCGAGGTTCCACAGACGGAGGAAAGTCGAGGTAGGAGCCTGGTTCCACGCCAACGCCGTATCCGTCAGGCGATGACCTCGATTGCCGATGTAGGAGAGCTCGAATCTGGTATTTGGAGTCAGTTCGTGCTCAACTCCGAAGTTGAACGCCTCGCTATAGCCGAGGCGCAACGCCCGGGGATCGACTGCGACCTCTGGGAAGATAGAGGTCGGGTCGGTCTGTGCGTTGGCGGCTGTCAGCACTCCGGGATAGCCGTTCGGCACCTGGTCCCAGTTGAAGTTGTTCGCGTTATTGACGCCGAGTTGCGGAGCGAAACCGTTGGGAACTCCATTGAAGAATGAAACGCCAACGGGATTGAATACCAGACCGAAGGCGCCACGCAGCACCGTCTTGGGCAGCATCTGATAAGCGAATCCAATCGTCGGCCCGAAATTACGCCAGTACTCGTTCTTCTCGAAACTGTCGCTGCCAGTTTTCGCAAACACGAGCGTGCCCGGAACTCCATAGATCGGGCTGATCGCCGTCTCATCGAAATTCGCCCAGCGTCCGTATTTTTCGTGGAGGCGGAAGTTGTAGTTCCACCGCAGCCCCATGCTCAGCGTCAGCTTTGGCGTGACCTTGTAGCTGTCTTGAGCAAAGAGCGATATCCCTTTTTGCCGCCCGTACAGGTTGTAGGCGACACTCTCGCTGGCTTTGTCGGAATTTCCCAGCAGGAAAGATGCGAAGCCGAACCCGTCGTAGGGATATCCGGGCCCCGCCGTATTCAAATAAGAGAAATCGAAATTCAGCGCGCCCGACCCGGTCCGGCTGTTTACTTGGTGCGCGACGAAATCTCCGCCGAAGCTGATATTGTGCCGGCCCTTGGTCCAGGTGACTGTATCGCCGGTGATGATGTTGGCCCCGGTCAGGTTTCCCTGCCACGAATTGCCCAGGAAAGTTTCGTTGTGGCCGTAGGCGCCGTTATCAGTGAAGCTGATGATCGGAAACGTATTCGCGCCCGTATTGCCGAATCCCAGTTGCGAATTCCAGTTGCCGGGGTTGAGAGGCGAACTGGCGTTGTAATCGAAGTTGTAAGTGAAGTTCAGGACGTTGAGCACCCGCGGGCTGAATGTGTGCGCCTCGCTAAGGCGCCACTCCTGCGCCCAGTAGAGTTGCTCGCGGCCGTTGGTCAGCGGACCGCCATTCCTCGTGCCCTGCTCCCACAATCCGCCGCCGTCATCCAGAATGCGGGGCCGGTGATTGTAGATCCATGAACCCGACAAGTGATCTTGCTCGCGCAGGTTGTGATCGATCTTCGCCACCAGCTGAAGCGGGGTCTGGCTCGGCGTGTTCTGAATCAGCCCACGATAGTTCGCGTCGATCCCGCCAAACTGCGGCCCATAGTTCTGGTAAAACGCGGTGATCTTCTGGGATAAAGCGCTGATCCGGCTGCCGGGAATGATATTGCCCGTGAACTGGCATGGATTGCCAGTGGTACCGTACGAAGGGCACAAACCATTCGCGTTATTCACCGACGCCGGGTCATAAATCATGTTCTCCTGCGCCGGTATGTTGTTCCCCGCCTCGTCGAAGATCATGGTCGGCGTGCCGCCGGCACCGCAAGGTGAGCCACCGCAAAGCGTCGAGCCCAATAACGCGCTGAAATTCCCCTGGAGAAAGTCCGGCGTCGGCACAGTTGCCGATCCACTCCCTAACCGGAAATCCACTTGCTGATACCGCTCCAGCGCAACGAAGAAGAACGTTTTGTTCTTAATGATCGGGCCGCCCAGGCTGAATCCATAATCCCAGGCGCGTTCCTGCGGCTTTTCCTGGCCGTAGTAGTCGTTCGTCCAGGTGTTGGCATCGAGCAGTTCGTTGTGTCCGTAAAGGAACCCGGAACCGTGAAGCCGGTTCGTCCCTGATTTCAAATTGAACGACATGACTCCGCCGCCCGTAATCGCGCTCTGCGCGTCCAGTCCGCTGGTCTGGGCCTGCACTTCCTGCACCGCTTCCATGCTCGGACCAGACTCCATGGAGTCGCCGCGAATATTCGCAGTGGCGGATGTGCCGTCGACCGTGTAGTCCTTGGTGAACCACTGGCCTCCGTTCACCACCGCGCCGTACGGAGAACTGATCGGCGAATATCCTGGCGTGATTGCGACCGCAAAGTTCTCCACGAATCGCCCGCCGTTATAAATGCTGAGCGGAAGATCGGTGACGATCTTGCCATTCATGTTCGTGCCTTCGGAAGGCTTCTCCAGATCCAGCACCGGCGCGTCCGTTGTAACCGTAACGGACTCCGTCACAGCTCCTACCTTGAGAGAGGCATCAATCCGGGCGGCCTGCGTGGATTCGAGCGTGATCGTGGGATGAATCACAGTCTCGAAACCGTCGCGCTTGAACTGGACGGAATACTGGCCGGGAAACAAATTCGGGATCACGTAAATTCCGTCCTGGTTGGATTCTGTCTTCGCCGCCACACCCGTCGCCGTGTTCGTCGCGGTGACTTGCACTCCCGGCACATTGGCTCCGCTCGTGTCGGTGACCGTTCCGGTGATCGAAGCCCGATTCGCCTGTGCTGTAGCCGTTTGTGCGCCGAGAATCGTCATCGCGACGATCAGCGCTACCACATAGATCCTGTTTGTTAAAGCTCGCATATACGCCTCCCCGCCCCTTCGATCTTCAATTCCCAATCTTCTCCGCACCCGGCTTCGTCGATGGTCCCTTCCCCTTGTCGTTCCTGATCAGCCGAACGTCCACTAAGCCCAGCGATCCTGGAGTCGTGTTGATTCCGTTTGCATCGGGCCCCGCTCCTGAAAGCTTTTCATTCGCGGTGTAGAACAAAGTGAACGAATCATTTCCTTCTGGAATCAATCCCAACGGAGTCCGCACCTCCGTAGCCCAGACTCCGCTGCCTTCCTGGACGATCAAATGCTGCCCCGCAGACCAGTGCACTCCGTCGGTTGAGAATGTGTAGCCGATCGCGTTGGGCGCGTCCGTGTCGTAGACGGCTACAAAGGTTCCATCGTTTAATTCGGTGACGATCGGATTCTCGATAAACCGGTTCTCGACTTTCAAGGGATTTAATGCAGTGCATCGGGTCCAGGGGCCGGCCAGATTCCGGGCGGTGGCCAGGCCTACCTGCCATAGAGAAATCGGGAGTTTCTCCGTGTGCGCGCTTCCATAGAACGCGTACCAACCATCACCTACTCGAAACGGAAAGAACGAGTCGGTCCCCTGCAGTCCCTCCCACGCGTCCGAGTCCTTGCCCCGCTGAAGAATGATTCCCACATCTTGATAGGGTCCGCCGATTCCCTCTTCACCCTTCGTCTCTGAAACGGCTCTCCAGATCCTGCCTTCATAATTCGTCAGCCACTGTTGGGGGGTATCGGGGGCAGCTTGGTAGGCGACATAAAAGAGGTTCCATCGCCCCTCATCCGGGTCGTAGACCGGCAACGGCGACCACAGCGCCGCCCGCTGATCTTTTCCGGTGAAATCACCGCTGGACTCTGCCACCGTCCCAACCCTGTTCCAATGCAGGCGGTCAGTGCTGGTCCAGTACCCGAGCCGCATTTTGACCCAATGGGGTTCGCCTACCATTTCCGACGTGAACATGTGGTAGGTGCCCTTGATCTTCAATACCCGGCCGCCCTCGAAACCATATTTGTTTCCTTTCGCACCGGTCGACTGAATCGTCAGGATCGGTCGCTCCCACCGTTTCGCAGCCTGAAGTTCCTGGCCTTCTGCCTTGATGACTGCAAAGGCAAGAAACGCAAGGGAGATAGCGAGGGTGCACCGCTTATAAGTGGGTTTCGGAGGCAATGTGTCTCAACCGGATAACGCCGGCAACTCTAGGCCTCATCGCTGATGTTGGACAAGGTAATCGACGTTATCGGTAGGTTAGTTCTGAGAAATTGACGCCGGCGAAGTGAGTTTGGGCGTCGTATGGAGCCGATCTCACCTTGAACAAGCGGCCTAGCACCGCACTCGGACCATCGAAGGGCACTTCCCTAATCTAATTCCATGAGTCGGCAGAGTTTGCGCTCGTCGAAACCCCGCGCAATGCACGCCGAGCAACGTAAACGAATAACCGCAAATAACGGATCAAATAACGGTTACTCCCTTCGTTGACGACGTTCCGGTACGAGTGCTATCGTGCCGACGGCGCCTGAAGGTCGGGCCACGACGCGCCACCCTCTGCGCTGAGAAACAGGCTCCCACATTGTCTTCAGTGCAAACTACCGGAGTTCCGGTCATTCCTGTGTTCGAAAAGCGACAGGAATTGCGCCGAGCCCTTACCAGCAAATACTTCGCAAATTCTCCCAAGAAGACCCGCTTCCTCGAGTTTGTCGCGGAGCAGACTTTCGCCGGAAACGGCGACAAGCTCAACGAGTATCTGATCGGCGTGGAAGTCTACGATCGCGGCGTCGACTTTAACCCGCAAAAAGATCCCATCGTGCGCGTGCAGGCCCATGAAATTCGCCGCCTGCTCAAGAAGTTCTACGACGAAGACAAAGCGAGCCCGCTCCGTATGGATCTGCCATCCGGGCATTACGTTCCCGTCTTCTCGCGCGCTCCTGACGAAGAGGTTGCGCTGGAACATGCACAGGTCGCCCCCGCCACACCGGTCCAAACGTCGAGCCCGCTCGCCTGGAGGGTGGCCGCAGTCCTGGGCATTCTTTGCGCAATTCTTGCCATCTTGCTCGCTGCCCAGTGGGTCAACCGGCGGAGTACAGCCGTACAAGTGCAGACCGCGAGTCTGCCAGAGAGCCTGCAGTGGTTTTGGAAGCCGTTCTTGACTCCTTCCGATCCTCCACTGATCACGATTCCAAATCACCCCCTGCTTCGAGCGGCCCACGACGGCGACACCCAGCAGACGATCGCCAGCGGCCACGAAATTCCGAAGTCGAGCCTCCCGGAATTCCGCGACACCATTCACTTCCACGAACTGAAGCGCTTCGTGTTCGTACCGACTCTGACGGACTTCACCTCCGTCGGTGAAACCCTTGGAGTGGTGGAGCTCTGCCAGATGTTCTCAAGCGCCGGGCAGAAATGCCGTGTACAGCAGTCCCGCCTGGTGAATCTTGACGAGATCAAAGCCGAGAATTCGATCCTGCTCGGCGGAAATCAGGCCTGGAGCGGCCGCGTCTTCCTCAACGTGGAAGGATTCCACTTCCAGAGCGGGGTCATTCTGAATCGCAGTCCACAACCTGGAGAACAGGCGGTCTACAGGCCCGAATTCGATTCGGTGACCAACCAGTTGACTCGCGACTATGCCCTCGTGCTCTTGCTTCCAAACGAGACGAAAGACCGTCGCGTGCTTTTGATTTACGGAATTTATACCCAGGGATCGCAGGCTGCAATCGAATACCTGACCAATCCCGAACGCATGAACGAACTAAGAAAAGCGCTGATCGATCTTTCGACGGATCACAAGACTATCCCCCAGTATTTTCAGGCGCTTCTGACCACAACCGTTGAAAATGCGGTACCCGGGAAACCTTCGCTGGTCGCTTTGCGTATCATTCCTATGTGAGGTCCGTCCGTGCCGATTAACGCCGCAGACTCGATTAGCCTCGCTCTCGAACACACCAAGGCACAACTGTTCAAGCCGTTTCGCATTGGGCAGTGGACCAGGCTCGCATTCGTGGGCATGCTGGCCGGAGAACTAGGATCGCAAGGATGCAACCGCTCGAACTGGAACATTCCCACCCACCCAGGCGAGGTCGGTCCGCATGTCGGACTTCCCGGATCATTGGGAGTGGATCTGGCTGTCCTTGCCGGTTTCATCACCGTGTTTATCGTTGGAGCGGTCGCTATTGGGATCATCCTGATGTATGTGGGCAGCGTGATGCGTTTCATTCTGTTCGACAGCATCATCACTCGCGAGTGTCACATCCGCGCGGGATGGAACCGCCGCCTCGCTCCAGGATGGAGATATTTCGTCTGGAAACTCGCGTATGTTCTGCTGTCCCTCGCGATTTTCGCGATACTGATTGGCATCCCGGTGGCGTTCGCCTTCGCCAAAGGTTGGCTGAAAGATCCCAGGGCGCACCTCGGCCCGCTGATACTGGGCGGCATCGTTCTTTTGCTGGTGTTCCTCGCCTTTGCCTTGGTCTCGGGTGTGATTCTTGTCTTGACGAAAGATTTCGTCGTTCCCCAGATGGCTCTGGAGAACATCGGAGCGATGGAAGGCTGGAGACGGCTGTGGCTGATGATGAAAGCCGAGAAGGGAGCCTACGCCGGCTACATCGGGATGAAGATTGTGCTCGCTATCGCCGCCAGTATTCTCATCGGAATCGCCGGGGTCATTCTCGGGCTGGTATTTGTGATACCCACCGCGGCGCTTGGTATTCTTGCGGTTCTGACAGGAAAAGCCGCGGGATGGACCTGGAACGCGGAAACGATCACGCTGGCCATCGTGGTAGGCCTGATCTTGTTGGCAATCTTTCTTTATTTTGTTTCGCTCATCTCGGTGCCTGCGATCGTATTTTTCCCGGCGTATTCCATTTATTTCTTCGCTTCACGATATCCGCAACTTTCTGCGGTGATGTATCCCGGTGCGCCGCCGCCGGTCTAGCTGCCACTTGCACCTAGATCAGCCTCAGCGGTGATGTTTTCCGCCGCCTCCGTGACCGGAGGAGTGTCCGCCGCCGTGCGAGTGACCGCCGCCGAAACTACGTCCGCCACCGCCAAAACTTTTAGGAGCGTGGCCGCCTCCAAAGTGCATGCCGCCGGAGTGGCCGCCGCCGAAGCTCTTTTGCGAGCGGCTTGCGCCAAACAGATGGCCTCCGCCGGAACGCTGCGACTTCGCATACGAGTTCCCGAAGTTATGGCTGCCGAAGTTTCCGGAGTTACGGTTGTTGCGGAAGTCGCCTCGCTGAAAATTCTGCGCCGGCGCGCGGTACCCTGGCCACGACCGCTCCGAGCCACCGCGATACGCATCGGATCGGAAGGCTCGCGTGTCTCTGGCGTTGTTCATCGACCGGAAACCGGAGTTGCCTACGAAACTATTTCTGCCCCGGGCACTCTCAAAGCCGCCAAACCCGCGGTTCGACCGATCTCCCCAGTTCTGCGCATGCATTCCGTTCTCGCGGCCGAAGGAGTGCCATCCCGCGTTGTTTCCGCCCCCTCGCCAGCCTTCATGCCGCCAGCCTTCTCCGCCACGCATACGCCCAAAATCTCCTCCTCTGGCGAAACCATGTCCCGCGTACGCGTGCAGGCCATGATGGGAGAAGCCCCAATCCCTGACGCTCGCGCTGTGAGAGTAGTAATCGGACGAATGAAAAAGAATCGCCTGTGTCAACCAGTTCAAACCCCATGCAAGCCACCCCCACGGCGTGTGGGTGAACGCGGCCATCGCGATTCCTAATCCGTAATGCAAAGGAGACGCGCTGAAGAATTCGCCAATCGCGCCGAGCAGCGAGAATCCCGGATACGGCGTGACCGGATCTCCGTACACAGTCCACGGATTGTACGCAGGCACATACACAACCTGAGGACTCGGGGGCGCCAGCTCGATCACACCCTGGTTGTAACTCACAACTTCTTGCGGCGAACTCTGCAACGTTCCAGCGGCTTGCGCGCGTCGGCGCATCACCTGGATCGCTTCCATCACATCCTGCGGTTGGTTGTAGTACGCATTGCCCAGGTCAGACGTCCACTGCAGGTTGCGATCCATCTGCGACAAAACTTGAGGGAAGGCGGTCAGCGCCTTTACGCTGGGATCCCAGGGCTGCATGTCGGCGGCCTCAGCAAGCTGCTCCTGGTTAGCGTAGCCCTGCGCCTGCCGCCACCGGTCCGCTTCCTCCACTTGTGGCGGATAAGTCGACGCGGCAAGTATCTGCGCGACCAGGCCGTCGGGGTAGAGCGCAATCGGTGCCACCAGTTGCTCAAGCTGCCCTGCATCAAGCGGTTGGCGCGGAGCTAGTTGCCCCGACGCATACGTCCCGCTGTCTGACGACCACCCCGGTTCGGAATCCGCAGGCGCGACTTGAGCAGCCAGAGTGACTCCCAAAATCAGGAGCACCGCGAGAATCTGCGCCATCGTTGAGAGAAATGCGCTTCTGCCGGAACCCCGAGGGTGCCGAGATTCTGGAAGGTCTTTCGACTCAACGAGTTCAGCTCTCGCGCCATTCTTCTCGGTTCGGTGCGATTTCATTTTTTGCATGCTTTCCTGGGTAAGTTGTTGTTCGCGAAACTGTTGGCCTGACCGTAACAAAGCACGCCCCCAATTGACATACGCTTTTCTAGGTAGCCCGTGTCTTTGCGCCGTAGGATGCGGCAAAACTTAGGTAGGGATCAATGCAACCGGGCTCAATTCTGGATCGTCAGGCAAGCCATTGATGGCGAAGACGTTGGATGCTGATCTCCATGTTGATTCGGCGCCGCACAAACGTGCTCTCGGGAGGAAATTGGCGCCGCTTTCCTTTGCGACTACTGCACCCGACGCTTAGCGATTTTTTCCAGCGAGGATTTCAAAGCCCAGCCGAAGTCATCATTGACGCCGGATGCGGCAGCCTCCTCGCATTGACTTTTGATGAAGTCCTCAATCGTCCAGTCATCCTTCTCGCGGGAGTGGATTAGATAATTGAAAAGTTGATGCTGCAACTCGTTGAAGGCCATCATGTGCTCTGACCGCCACATGCACCTTGTGGCGTAAAGCGAACGATTTGTGCGAACGCGGGCAACGTGCTGATCGAGAGGATGGGAGACGCGCGGCGCAATCCACACGTCCCCCGCTTTATTTACTGACCGGCACAAGTCACGTGGTCGTTCCAGTCTACGAAGTTGCCCTGGGGGTTATCCCTCCACGCCCAGACGTGAAGCTCGAAGAATGGAGCCGGGACTCCGTAGCGGTTGGGAGTATCGATTAACAGGAAAGTTTGGCCCTCGAGCACCGGCGGTGCGCCGTTGTTCTTGAGCCAGGTGGCCTGGTCAACAATGAACTCAACTCCGACCAATTTCATCTGGCCTTTTACGGGTTCATAAATGAGCGCCTGAGGGTGTTTGGCGTCAAGGGTCCCATTCAACAAGTTGGCATTGACGTAGTGGATCCCCATAGCGCCATGGTCGGAGCCACTGACGCAGCCAAGAAATTTCCCATATCCATCTGCAATCGCGTTGTTGATGTCGCGGTACTGTTCGGTAGCCTCGCGAACGGTCTGAACGAGCGCGCTTTGACGCCCGGCTCCGGATGGCTGCGCCTTCTGCTGAGCCAAGCCAAACGTGGAAAGCGCGAGCAGAGTAATCGACAGGAATGACAGACGAAGTGTGAGAAGCGTGCTTTTCATATGTTGATTCTCCTTAGTTTTGTTTTGAAAACAACCCCAGAAAACGCAGTGTTTGCGACGCATATCCGCACACAGGTCGCAGCGAATGTCTTGACTACTTGGCAGAGGCAAGAAGCGTCAATTCTTGCCACGGGAGGTTCCGGGAAAGCAGTTCATGTTCTAGTTTGCCGGCTGGCAACTGGTAGCCCGTTCCTCCTTCGTGCCGGACAGCGACCAGGAAGTACCGGTCGCCATATTGCCGAAACACAAGAGCCGTCTTTTTGCGCGCATTCGCCGACACATCTGCAATGGGAAAGGCAAAGGTGTGCTGGTCCCCGCTGTTGATCGACAAGAGAGTCCGTCCATTCCCAAGAACGGCAATGGTGCATTCGCCCGCTGGCATTGTCTTGCCATTCGCGACGAACGCGAAGGGGACCTGTGCTTTGACCGTGGTGGCGGCCCGCTGCGCGTTTAGCAAACCGGCCAACCCGACCAACGTGATGAGGAGCATTACGACTCGCTTCGTGATCGTCATTTTGTTTTTCTCCTAGGGTGAAGTGTTGTGGAGGCGGTTGGAAGCTGCTTGCTGGAACCAAGCTGCACGCCTCTATCTAGTAAGGCGGGAACGGATTGAAAGAAACCGCAATCGAGTAATTAAAAGAAGCACGCCCCTACAACCGTCAATGCATACCCGAGGCTAGGTTCCAGCGCGTTTTCGTTGTAATGTATTGAGACCTCGGGGGATAGATACAGTTGACTTCTAATCATGAGGTCACGCTCCTGCTCAAAGCCTGGACTGCGGGAGACGAACAGGCCTTGGAGAAACTGACGCCGCTGGTGTATCGGCAACTGCACCAGATCGCGCAACGTTATATGGGCGGAGAGCGGTCGGGCCACACGCTGCAAACCACCGCACTGGTCAACGAAGCTTATTTACGACTGGTGGACTGCGGACAAGTCAACTGGCAGGATCGGGCCCATTTCTTTGCTATCTCAGCCAATTTAATGCGGCGCATTCTCATCGACTTCGCTCGCTCGCGCGGGTATTTGAAACGCGGCGGCGCTGCTATTCACATTCCTCTGGAGGAAGCCCCATCGGTAGGCGAGGACGCTGACCTCAATCTGGTAGCGCTGGATGACGCCTTAAAAGCGCTGGCTGCGGTTGACGAAAGGAAGAGCAAAGTGGTGGAGCTGAAATTCTTCGGAGGATTAAGTGTCGAAGAAACGGCTGAAGTCCTGGGAATTTCCAGTGATACGGTGATTCGGGACTGGCGTCTGGCCAAAATCTGGCTCTTGCGCGAATTGAGTCAGGGAACGGCAAGTCATGAACCCTGAGCTTTGGCGTCGGGTCGAAGAACTTTGTCAGCAAGCCCTGGACCTTGACGAAAGCCAACGGGCCGAATTTCTTCGCTCCGCTTGCGGAAATGATGGTGAGTTGTGGCAGGAAGTCGAGGGGATGCTGACACACGCGAAAGAGGCCGATCAATTTCTCGAGTCGCCTGCGGTGGAGGTGGCAGGGAAAATCCTTGCAAAGCAGGCGCCCGGCGAGAGCTGGAAGAATCTTTTGGGAAAGACAGTTTCACATTACCGCGTGATTGAAAAGCTGGGTGGCGGAGGAATGGGAGTTGTCTACAAGGCGGAAGATACCGACCTGGGCCGCTTCGTTGCGTTAAAGTTCTTGCCTGACGATATTGCCCATGACCCGCAGGCTCTGACGCGCTTTCAACGTGAAGCCAGGGCTGCCTCGGCGCTGAATCACCCGAACATTGTGACCATTTACGAACTCGGGCACTTGAATGGCACGCACTATATCGCCATGGAGATGATCCGCGGTGAAACGCTGCGAACTTCGATTTCCCCAGGCCCCTTACCGTTTCGCAAGGCGATTGCAATCGCGGCCCAGATTGCAGACGCGTTGGCGAAAGCTCATGAGATCGGACTGGTGCATCGTGATCTCAAGCCTGAAAACCTGATGGTTGCCGACGACGGCACCGCAAAGATTCTCGATTTTGGTCTGGCGAAACTCCGCGAACACCCTCTCGATCCGGACAGTCCAACCAGCGTGGGTTCAGTCACGGACCCCGGGACTGTGATGGGGACCCTCGCCTATATGTCGCCCGAACAGGCCAATGGGGGCGATGTGGATTTTCGTTCTGATCAATTTTCGTTCGGGGCGGTCCTCTATGAGATCGTAAACGGCCGTGCCGCATTTCCGGGAAACGGAAGGGCCGAAATCATGGCCGCGATTCTTCGCGATCACCCAGAGCGCGTGCACTCTGCGAAACTCCAGGCTCCAGCACCTTTCTTCTGGATCCTGGAGCGATGCCTGGCCAAGGACCCGAATCAGCGCTACGCATCAACCCGAAACTTGGCGCGCGATCTGGAGACGGTTCGCGAGTTGCGACTTGATCCATCGCCCCGCCGGATCGAGGTCCGCCTCAGCAACATGCCTGTGCAGCGCACGTCGTTCATCGGGCGGGAACGGGAACTGGAGAATCTGCGAAAGCTTCTGAGTTCTGAGAATGTCAGGCTGGTGACCTTGACTGGGCCTGGTGGAATTGGGAAGACGCGCCTCGCACTGCAGATGGTCTCCCAAATGGAGAACAGTTTCAGCGGCGGTATATGTTTGGTATCGCTCTCTGCGGTTGTCGGCAACGAGGCCCTGAACACGGCAATTGCCCGAGCAATCGGACTGCGCGAAGTGCCCGGCCAGTCGGCGCGGGAGACCTTGAGTGAATATGTGCGTGGGCTAACGGAGCCAGTGTTACTGGTGCTCGACAATTTTGAGCATCTCATCTCGGGTAGCGCCGAGATTGCAGACTTGCTTTCTTTGAATGCAAATCTGACCGCGATTGTAACCAGCCAGGCATTGCTTCATGTCTACGGCGAGCACGAATTTCCTGTCCCACCTCTGGCGACGCCCGAAATGCGATCGGTGCCCACTTCAGTCGATAATCTGTCTCATTTCCCCGCAGTCGCACTTTTCGTGGAACGGGCAAGAGCTGTCAAGCATGACTTCACCCTCACGAAGGAAAACGCGGCGGCGATTTCTGCTATCTGTTCCCGGTTGGATGGTCTGCCTCTTGCCATTGAGCTTGCCGCATCCCGAATCAAGTTGCTCTCCCCCGCGACATTGCGGATGCGCCTGGAATCTTCTTTGAATTTGCTGACGGGAGGCGCACGTGATTTGCCACTGCGGCAGCAAACTCTTCGCGGCACCGTGAATTGGAGTTACAGTCTGCTGAATCCAGCAGAGCAAAGCTTGTTTCGACGACTCTCTGTATTCACTGGAGGTTGCACGCTCGAAGGTGTGGAAGCCGTATGCGACACGAAACACGACCTGGGCTTGGACGTGCTTGATGGCATGGCTTCGATGGTGGACAAGAGTCTGACGCAGCAAATAGAGCGTCCGGGCGCAGAGACGCGTTTCCTGATGCTCTCTACCATTCGGGAGTACGCTCTGGAACGCCTCACCGAGAGTGGCGAAGAGTTGGCAACTCGTCGCGCCCATGCTGCTTACTACCTTGTGCTGGCGGAGGAGTGCGGGGAAGATCTGACCAGTCATCCCGAGTGGCTTGAGCGCTTCGATCTCGAGCATCAAAACTTCCGCGACGCGTTGGAATTCCTGATCCGAACCTCCGATGCGGACTGGGGTATGCGCCTTGGAGCCGCTCTGTTTCATTTCTGGGAGAGGAGGGAACACTTCGCGGAGGGTCGGGCGTTCTTAGAAAGGTTGCTTCACCTGCCAGCCGCCGTCCAGCCTAAATTGCGCGCTCGCTTATTGTTCTGCACGGGAGTTTTATCTCAGGATGATTTCGACTCCGCGCAGCAATTTCATAAGGAGTGCCTGAAAGCCTGCCTCGACATGCACGACCACAGGGCGGTGGCTATTGCGCTCAATGCATTAGGGGTGACAACCCGAGATCGCGGAGACCTCGATACCGCATGCTCACTCTTCGAACAGTGCGTCTCAACTTGGAGAGAACTGGGCAGTGCCGCTGATACGGCTCGCGCACTCAGCAACCTGGCGAATGTCGTCCGGTTGCAGGGCGACTACGCGCGCGCTCACGCGTTGTATGACGAGTGCCTGGCCATCTTTCATGAAGTTGGCGACAACACCGGAATCGCGTGGACCCTGAACTACCTGGGCGACCTTGTTCAGGAATCGGTCGATTTCATCGCTGCTGGCTCCTATTACGAGCAGAGTCTTTCAGCATTCCGAGAGTTGCGAGACGATTGGGGCATCGCCAGCGCCCTGTGTGATCTGGCCCGGTTGAGTGCAGCACAAAGTAAGCATCAGGATGCCGAACGCCTTTATTGCGAAAGCATCAGAATGTTTCAGGATCTCGGACACAAACGTGGTATCGCTAGGGTGCTGGAATGTTTCTCCATAAGCGCGGCCGCCCAATGCCGCGCCGAACAATCGTTGCGCCTGGCGGGAGCTGCCGCCGCATTGCGTATGCGCATCGGCTCTCCTTTGATTCCTGCAGAGCAATCCAGACTGGACAAACAGCTGGAATCTGCGCGCAACATGCTCACGAATGCCGCAGGTTTGGAAGCATGGTCTTCGGGTTGGGAGATGTCGCTGGAGGAAGCGATCGATGAAGCGCTTGGCAGAAAGGGCACTGCCAAATCCTGAATAAGTTCCCCTCGGCTTACCCGGCCGTGCTGGGGTCCATCATTCGGCGCACCGCTGATATCCGATTCACCGGGAACCCGCCACGCCGCCCATGCTCCCGAATGGTCTCCTCGTCCGGAGCGAAGTACACGCAATATACTTTGTCGCCCGTTACGTAGCTATGCAGCCACTTGATTTTCGGCCCCATATCGGAGAGAACGCCAACCGATTTTCTCGCAATCTCCCGGATTTCGGCATCCGATAAATTCCCGGCACCCGGAATCTCACGCTCGATTACGTATTCAGGCATAGCCACCTCACGGCCTCGTCATGGTAGCAAATATCGAGCGGCTTCGCTGGAAGTCAGGGACATTCGATCATCGCCCTTAAATGCAGCTCTCCTGTTCGGAACCTCCGTAAGATCCAAAGACGGCAACGTGTCTTGCGCCTCCCGTCGATGGCGATCTTCTCCAGGTGACGCCATGGCAGGTACTTCACAATATGACCGACCCTCAGATATAGCCGACCTGGCTTTCCGTACCAACGGTGGCAGACAGAGCGCGAATCCAGCTAAGCCACTGAGAAGATGGTCGGGGCGATAGGATTTGAACCTACGACCCCCTGCGCCCAAGGCAGACACGACACTTGATGCCTTCGGTATCCGGCTTATTTTCCAACACCCTTCGGTTCCAGCTTTCCAGCTCTTTCCCCCGTTGCGTCACAAAGATGTCACAGGCACACGGTGATACGACCACGACATCAGGAGCGTGCTGTTCCGATGAATTCTGGTTGGATAGCGGTCACATCGCAGCCGCAGGGAAACCTTCAGCGGATGCTCGTTTCGAGGTCTTCGACTCGTGCTGCCACGGTTTGCTGAAGGAAATCCAGCATGAATTTGCGGTCGCCTCGGCCGAACACCCTTCCCACCTTCGGGAGAACGGTTCCAAACAGAATCAAAGCTGCTGGAACGACCAGTCCGACCCACGCGTCTCCGGTCGTGTCGTGACTTCCAGTGAGCACGTCGAGCAGCGTGAGCACGAATATTGGCGTACCGCAGAGGACTGCACCCGCCAGCCAGAAACGCATGAAGTATCTCGCCCAGCGAGGAGCGTCGAAATAGCCTTGGATTCGGCTACCTCCGGGCTCAGGTTCAACCGTCCCGTAGAAGTGACCTGCGAAATCGTTGCGGCTGTACCGCCGCTTTTGCAATCTGAATGTACTCTCTCGAACTTCGCCAAGCACTGGCCGCTCACCTTTGTAGCCAGAGAGCGAGAACAGAGTTCTTTGTTCAGGGTCAATGGACCGGCGCAGTGTATCTATCACGGTGGCCGGGGCAAGAGCGGAATGCAATAAGACGGCTGGCGCTTTCCTGAACACCCCCGCATTTTCGCCTCAGAATATTCGTCCTGTCCACAGCGTACCGCATCGCACTGAAAACCTCGGATGGGCGTGAGGCGGTGAGAAGGGAAGCACCCGAGCAGTCGAGCCACTGCAACGTCACAAATTGGTAGGGAAAGGAAGGCGAACCGAAAGGAAAAACCGAAAACCCCAGCAAACAAGAAAACTAAAGATGGTTGGGGCGAGAGGATTTAAACCTACGACCCCCTGCGCCCGAGGCAGCTTTGCGCTCCCTGAAAGGCTTGCATTGACGGCTAACGACTTACCGACAACTTCCAACGGCTGAAAATTGTAAGGCAGGAATGCGAGCAATGCAATCGTTCAGACCACGTGTGGTGACAGTTAGGGAGAGCCCTTCCTACCCAATGAGCTGACTCCCTGACCACACAGGTAGGATTTCACCGCCGGGTCATTGAATGCGACGAAATCCGCCACAGCAAAGAACTCCTCCAAAAGCGAACTTCCGAGGCCCCCTGTCCGGCTCATCGGATTACCGAGAATCTGCTTTCCGAAATACAGAGACTCCTCTGGTTCTCGCAACATCATTTCGTAGCTGTCGGTTGTGGGGCGAGCCTCGATGAAAAGCCACTGCCGACCTTCTACGTTCTGTTCATCCGGATTGTCCACACCCCATCCGCCAACGCTGATGGTCAGACGCACGGAAGGTTGCTCATGGCCCGTCATGAGCCCTGCGTAGTAGATGGCATGGGCGGCGTTGTTTTTGGAGACGAAACCCCAAACAGTCATCGATTGCTTACCGCAATCAGGGCAGTCGAACGCCTTGATCTCCTCGTTTAGCTCTATGGCATACATGCGTGACAGATTTTACGACAACCCTCCCCTGAATGCCCGACGGGCCGGTTTCGCAATGGCCTCCTAGGGCGGTTGCGCCCCGTTTTACCCCGTGTTCACAAAAGCCCTCGCATTTCAGAGCCATTTGGTGTTGCAAATAAACGATGTATTCGGCGCACTGAAGCGTGCACAAAAGACTTCTTTTATACACGGCTCCACAAGAGCCGAATTCACATGGAGAGGTGTCTCAATGGAAGCTGCAGCAAGGCTATCCCACATACGTGTTGCCCTTTATGGCCGTGTTTCCACGCTGGACAAGGGGCAGGATGTAAACCTTCAACTGAACGAACTGCGTGAGTACAGTCAGCGGAGAGGCTGGAAGATCACTGGCGAGTACGTGGATATCATTCGCTCCTTTGCCGTGGAGGATCAGCAGCATCGAATCCCAGTCTACATCTGACCAGCGCAAAGACAGGTCTTCGCCAATGCGAGCGCCAGTGTCAGCCAGCATCAACAGCAGGCACCGAAGTCGGCGCTGGGTGGAGGTCTTCGGCTTCCACGAGAGGAATCGCTGAATATCTTGTGCAGAGAATGTGGGAAGAGTCCGAATGGGTTCTTTGAGGCGGGGAATCCGATGCGGAGATTTGAGCCAGGTGAGGTACGAGTTGATGGCTCTGATACGGGAGTTGCAGCTAGATGGTTTCAATCCTGCCGTCCTCATACGCAGGACAGCGTCCTTCAACTCTTGTTCAGTCGGGGATTCAATGTTGAGCCACCGTAGACTCTGTTCGTACCACTCAAGAGTTGCGGGTGACACGCCCAATAGATACTGCTTCTCTTTAGCGAACGCTTCGAACTTCGTCATTGTGCTTCCTCCAAGGCAGGTATGCATTGAAGGAAGTTGTCGGGGCGTTAGCGCAGGCTGCCATTCGGCTTGCGAAGCAAACGAATGGTCGAAGGGTACCGCATTCAAGCACTTCCAGTGAACGTCCGTGAGATTTGGTCGGGGCGATAGGATTTGAACCTACGACCCCCTGCGCCCAAGGCAGGTGCGCTACCAGGCTGCGCTACGCCCCGACCCCCTGATTATAAATGACCTTTGCATCGGTTCTTTCCGGCCGCGGCAAGAATCCTTGTCTCGTCACGTTTGACACGGCGGTTAAACCGGTGATTCGCGGTACGCCTTCCGCCTGTCTTGGCCGGGGCCACAAGGTATAATCACTCACCGAGTATGGAGAAGCGGCGTTACGCGCTCGTGGCGTACCTGAGGAATGCGGCAGGTGAGTTCGTGGAGAATCTGCGGCGCGAGCTGCATCCCGACCTTCCTCATATGCCAGCCCACCTGACGATCCTGCCGCCGCGAACCCTCGATGGCACGGAAAGCGAGGCGCTGCAGGTGATCGACCGCATCTGCAGCCGGGAGCAGCCTTTCGAAGTGCTGCTCGGCGATGTCGAGACCTTCATTCCGGCCACCTGCACCGTTTACATCCGCATCGACAGTGGCGGCCCGCAAATGACCGCGCTGCACAATCGCCTGAACATCGAGGCGCTCGCCTTCCGCGAGGAGTGGCCCTATGTTCCGCATGTGACCATCGTGAAGATGACGGCACCACCTCCGGCACAGGAGGCGCGGCAGTTGGCCCGGCGGCGCTGGGCCGAGTTCCGCGGGAACCGCCGCATCCTGCTGGAAAGGCTGACCTTTGTGCGCGAGGATTCCGAAAGCTCCTGGACCGATCTCGCACCGGTTTCTCTCGGCGGCAGCCTCGTCGCGCGCTAGATTTCGCCGTAACCATTTCTGCGGTTACCCACCCCCGACGTGGATGGCCTTAGGTACATCTCCCTCCCGTGCGTTGAAATGACCCTCCGCTGCCTGTAGATAAAGAGGAGGCCAAGCATTCCTGCCGCCCCCCAATTGGCCCTTCTGGCGCGGGTTTCCGGCCACTGGAGAGACGAAGCATGCAGATAGGAGTCTACGGCGCAGGGTATCTGGGTACGGTGATCTCGGCTTGCCTGGCCGACTTCGGAACGCCCGTTTCCTGCTGCCATCCGGACCGGACGCGCATGGTCGAAATGGCGCAGGGGAATATCCCCTTCTTCGAGAAGAACCTGAAGGAGATCATCCGCCGCAACGTTCGCGCCGGACGGCTTGCCTACTCCACCGATATCGAATCGTTCGCGCGCAAGACCCAAGTAATCTTTCTGGCCGAAGATAAACCGGAGAACCTGAACGATGTCGCGATGCGCATTGCGCGTCTCGCATCCAAGCCCCCGATTCTGACCATCGTCACTCCTGTTTCTGTGGGCACAGCGAACGCCCTCGAGAAGACTCTCAAAGATAACGGGCTGCAGGCGACCATCGTGTCGCAGCCGATGTTCTTCACCGACGGCTGTGCGGTGGAGGACTTCAACTGGCCCGACCGGCTGATCCTGGGATCGAGTTCCAACGAAGCCGTACAGATCCTGAAGCAGATCTTCCATCCGTTGGTGATGCGCGGCGTTCCAGTGATCGTCACGAACCAGTCGACAGCGGAACTGGTGCGGGAAGCGGCGACCGCATTTGTTGCCACCAAGATTTCCTTCATCAACGAAGTTGCGACGCTCTGCGAGCGGGTGAATGCTGACGCGGTAAACCTGGCGCTGGCGTTGGGACTGGACAAGAAGATTGCGCCGCGCTGCCTGCAGCCCGGTGCCGGAATGGGCGGCGTGTTCGCCGAAACCGATATGGACTCGCTGGCCAAGCTGGCGCAATCGCATGGGGTTTCGCTGAAAGTGCTCGGCGCCGCGCGCGACGTGAACCACCTGCTGGCCGACCGGCTGGTCGAGAAGATTGCTGCCGCTCTGAACTCGGTCGAGAACAAGGAAGTCGGAATCCTGGGACTCGCATTCAAACCGAATACGAATTCGATCGCAGGGTCATCGTCGGTTCGCCTGGCGGAAAGTCTGGTGTCGAAGGGCGCGCGCGTGCGGGCCTACGATCCGGTGGCGATCCCCGAAGCGAAGACGCTGATCAATGTGCCGGTCCGTTATTGTGATTCGGCCTATGCGGTGGCGGAAGGTTCAGACGCGTTAGTAGTTGGAACGGGCTGGCCTGAATTTCGCGCGCTGGATTTCGATCGCATCAAGCATCTGCTGAAAAAGCCTGTGATCGTGGACACGAAGAACTTGCTCGACTCGACGCGGCTGCGCGCACTCGGATTCGACTACGTCGGCATCGGGCGCGGATAGAAGTTTTCGCTGATTCCCAATATGGGAATCGGTCTCGAATGTACCCTACCCCCTCCCCCCATCTCTCACAATCAGCCAGTTCACGTCGAGCCCCGAAATTATCTTTGGCGTGCAATCATTTACGGCTAAAATCTTGAGCCGCTGGGAGTTAGGCGGTATCTCGCGTGCCACACCGCTCGCGCTTTGCCGCTGCGATCATGGCTGGAGTCGGCTGTGGAGCGCAAAGGCCAGATGTCACACCGGGAGCATTGAAAAGAATGCGGGCTGCCGGTGGACTTGTTTTCGCCAGCGCTAACCGGGAGAAACGTCCCTCGCCGGAGGACTTTCACACTCGGATTTTTCTTACTGTGAAGTCACATTTCAGCGCGAGCAAACGCACCAGTAAACTCGGCGAGAATCAAATTCGCGTGGCGACTCGAATGCGATCTTGCATTCGAAACCGGGCAGGCTTGAACTTGTTATAATTCGAGGGTTGCGGTGGGAGTAGCTCAACTGGCAGAGCACCGGACTGTGGCTCCGACGGTTGCGGGTTCGATTCCCGTCTCCCACCCCATTATTAATTGTCCGTCAGGGGCGCAAGCCCCGACCGGAAGGCATTTCGATTTCGGCGCGGCTCGAAGGCCGCGCCTTTCCATGCGCGCGTTTCTGTTTCGCGGATCTTCTGACGTGCGCGAGTGGCGACCTTGCAGCAATCTTCGCGGCCCCGTAGCTCAACTGGATAGAGCATCAGACTTCGGATCTGAGGGTTGGGGGTTCGACTCCCTCCGGGGTCGCCAGATTTGTGGATTTTGTGTTGTTTGTTTCAGTACGAGATTACCCTGAGTTACCTTCGCAACCTCCTTCTGTAGGGTCTTGCTGGATTTCACAGGGCTTAATCGGGATGACGATTTTCATGCGGTTTGCGGTGACATTGACATACCGTGGTCCAACGAAGAAACCAAGCGAATCTGGGACGAAGGGTTCTCGCCTGGTTTTTGGGACGGCTTCCTCACTGTTGAAAAATCCCCGTTGCGCTCAAAACCCCGTTTATGCAAGTTCAAGACGTAAGCGCAACAGCCCCTTACCCCAGACACGACTCACCTTCAATGGCATTCGCAATGGATTGACACCAGCAGCACCGGGAACCGTAACCTGCAGATAGTAGACTTTGCGTCCTTTGACCGAGGCGAGAATGAAATGGCCTTGGGAGTCGGTACTAGTTGCGCGCAGCTCTGTCTTCCAGTCTGATGTCAGTTCGGCTACCTTCGCTCCACTGACAGCCTCGCCATTCGGGTAAAGAACGACACCCTTGAGGGCTTTCACGGCCTGTAACCGAAGCTCAACGACTTCCTCAACGGCATGGAGTTGGGGACAGACGCAAGCGACACAAAGAGCGAGGCCGATCGCCCACACAAGTGGTTGTTTCAGTTTCATCACTTTCCTCGACGATAAAGTGTAAGACACACACGAGATGACTGGCGAAATATCCCCACTTCACTCATCCTCCCCACAAGTGAGAGCCGAGGGGTTGGGGGTTCGACTACCTCCGGGGTCGCCACTTTCGGCAATGCTTCATTCCAGCAGCGCTTTGGCGGGGAACTCCTGCCTGCGATAAAATTTCCGGATTGTTCGCCATGAAGCGTATCTTCTATTTCCGCGCATCACCGAAGCAGCTGGGGCCATTGGAAGAGAGGCTGCTGGAAGCCCTGTGGAGCCGCGAGACGGCGACGGTGCGCGAGTTGGTCGCTTACTGCTGCAAGGATCTGGCGTACACGACGGTGATGACCACGCTCGACCGGCTGTTCAAGAAGAATCTGTTGAGCCGCGAGGCCGAAGGACGCGCCTTCCGCTACAAGCCGATGTTGACGCGGGAAGAGTTGCACCGCGCCACGGCAGGCGAGGCGCTGCGGCAGGCGCTCGATGCCAGTCCGAGTTCGTCTTTGCCGCTGTCGTACCTGGTGGAGATTCTCACCGACCGGGATCAGCAACTTCTGGATGACCTGCAACGGGCGGTGGAGGCGAAGCGCCGCGAGCTCGATGCCCAGAGTGCGGCGAAAGATCCGCGCAGGAAGGAAACGAAGGGCTAGATGTTTGCCACGCGTGCCATCGCGGTATCGATTTCGGTTTTTGTGGTGGTGTATTGCGCGATGTCGCTCGTGGTCTGCTTGGGCTGGCGGCAAGCCTTGCGGCGCAAAGGCCGGCGGCCAGAAGCCGATGCAGACCTTTTGTTCGTCGTTCGGATGGCTCCGGTCTTCACTGCCTTGGTCATCACGGCAGCTTTTGCGATGCCATCCTTTCTACTGCTCGAGCCGCGGGAGATCGACGAACCTTTGGGGGGAGTTCCGCTGCTGCTGAGCGTTGCGGGAATTGGGCTGGCCGCTGCGGGAGTGGCAAAGGGCGCGCTGGCATTATTCCGTACCTGCCGGGCCGTCTCCGCGTGGAAGAACGGAGCGCTGCCGGTGAAAACCCTGGCCGCGGTTCCGGTGTTGCAGGTCACGACTGCGGCTCCGGCGATGACGGCGGCTGGGATTGTCCACCCAACGATTTTGGTGTCGGCGGCGGCGCAAGAATTGCTCTCCCAGGAGGAATTGCGCTCGGCATTGCAGCACGAACTCGTGCACCTGCGGCGCCGCGACAACCTGCGGAAACTGCTACTGCGTTGCGTGGCGTTCCCGGGGATGTCGAAGCTGGAGGCTCGCTGGACCGAAGCGACCGAAATGGCGGCGGATGAAGCGGCCGTTTCGAGTTCGAGGGAAGCGCTCGATTTAGCCGGAGCTCTGATCAAGCTGTCGCGGGTTCGTACGGAATGCGCGTCCGCAGAGTTGACGGCCGCGCTGGTTCAAAGTCCGGCGTCGATGATGAACGCAAGGGTGGAACGGCTACTCGCGTGGACGAAGCCGGACGAGATCGTCGCGCAAAAGCGATCGCGTTGGTATGGGTACGGTGCGGCGCTCGCCGCGCTTAGTCTGATGGCCCTCTCGTATCCCCAGGTTCTGATAGAGATCCACACTGCCACCGAGTGGTTGATGCGGTAGCTGTTTTTCCTTCCCGACGGTAGAGCTCCAATCACCAAGGTTAAGTGACGCGAAGGGAATCGGCTTCGTTCCGCTCTCACACACTAGAACGTGATGCGCACGCCCAGTTGGGCGGCGAATGGAATTCCTACCGTGGTGCCGGGGCCGAAGAAATCTCCGAGGCCGCCTTCCGGAATCTCAAGTTGCTTCAGGCTGGTCAAGGGCGTCGTTTGCGAACAAGCTGCATTCGCGCAAATATCGCTCACGATAGTCTGGCCGAGCGCGTTGGGAGCGGCTTCAGATTGCGGAATCGGAAGCTGGGCCACGTTGGCGGCGTAATTCGCCCCGGGGTTGTTCCGGTTGAAGAGATTGAAAAACTCGGCAAAGGGATAGAGCTGCCAGCGCTCGTTCAAGCGAATGGGGCGCGCGATTCTGAAATCGGACTGAATGTAGGCCCGGCCGCGGAATTCATCGAGGCTGGTGTAGGTGGGCGAGCCGCCGTTGAACTGGACCCAAATTCGTCCGCTGCCGTCAGCGCTCGTGATGTTGAAGGGCCGTGCGGCCTCGAACTGATTGATCGTGCTGAGCTCGAATCCTCCGGGAATATGCAGGGTCCCGCCGACCACCAAGCGATGAAGAACATCTTCGCCGGACGGTCCGTAGTCGCCGGGTCCGAAGGCGCTCAACTGACCGGCATTGGCGAATCCGCTTGGAATGCGGCAGACGCCATCGACATAATCGAACAGTTCTCCGAGCACGCATCCCCAGGTCTGAGCTCTGGACAGGGTGTAATTCGCAACGAGATTGAAGCGGTGCGTATTGCCCTGCAGATGCACAAGAAGCGCGTTGTAGCTGGAACGGTTGTCGGATTCGAAGACGTTCACATTCGGCACCACATTCGCCTGATCGGTGGCGTAGTTGGGATCCGATGCGGGAATGAGTGGCGTCAACAAATCGGCTCCGCTGGCGTAAGGAAAAGCGCGATAGCCGTGATTGCCCTGCTCGTGAACGTAGTCCGCGCTGATCAGCCAATGTTCGTTCAGGGCGTGCTGCACGCCGCCCGTGGCATGAATCGCATAGGGAGTTTTGTAAGCCGACCCTATGAGATTTCCGGTCGCGGTGGCCCCGCCGGAGAGGCATCCCGCGCCGTTCAGGGTGAACGTTTGCGCGTCGAAGCTGCAGGGCCCGGCTGCATAGTTCGATTTGTTGACCGATTGAAATGCGGTCGCCCATCCGTTCTGGGCCAGGTCGTCGTAGAAGATTCCGAATCCGGCGCGGAGCACGGTTTTACCGACGGGAGCGTAGGCGAGGCCCAGGCGCGGCGCAATCTGCTTGCGGTAGTCCTTGGGCACGCCGGGCACGATGGGAATCTGCAGTGCCTGAAGCGTGAGGTAGGCGGGATTGTCCGCTTCGCTGCGGCCGGAACCGGTCATCAGGCCCCATGTCGTCTGATACCGCAAGCCGTAATTCAGCGTCAGCTTGTGGGTTAACCGCCAGGAGTCTTCGGCGTAAAGCCCCAATCGTTGAACGTTCTGCGAGAAGCTGCCGTCGCCGGCAGGAGTAAAGGTGCAGGTCGAGCCGTCGGAGGCGGAGAAGTTCACGCAGCCGGGATTGAAGGTCCCGAATACACCAGGATTCTGCACGTAAAAAGATGGATTATTCACATATTGTGCGAGCGTTTCGGCGGTCGCGGCGAAGGCTCCGCTCAGCACGGGCTCGTGAATGAAGTTGATTCCGAACTTGATGGAATGATCGCGATTGGCGTGGGTCACGTCGTAGCGGAATTGATATTTGTCCTGATTGCGAAGATCGGGGAACAGCGTGATTGGAGTCGCGAATTGATTGTCACCGAAGGTCTCGAATCCGGAGACGGTCAGAGCCGTCGAGCTGAAGGGGAACGCGAGCGCGAAGCCGAGATTGGAATTGCGGGTCTGCGTGAGGTGGAGCAGGCTGGCATCGAGGACGAGATTCCCGAGCCACGTGGAATTGAAGGCATACGTATTGCTCAGCGCGACATTCCAGTAATTGTTGTGGGTGGTGAGACCGGTGGAGGGCAGCGTCCCCTGCTGCACGAGAGCATTGTGCGTGAGATAGCTGTCCGCCGAAGCGCGCAGAAACCAGTTCGATTTCGACGACTGCGCCCAGTCGAATCGCAGGGAAGCCATGGAATCGCGAAACGGGATGGGGACATGAGATGGAACCGCAATTGACGGCACGCCGGAGATCAATCCTTGGGATGCCAGTTGAGCCAAGGCGTTGAACTCGCTCGTGCTGGTCGGGCTGTATGAGATGCTGGCGTTCTCGTGCACGTTCTCGAACGAGGTAAAGAACCACGCCTTGTTTTTGACGACCGGACCGCCGATGGTGGCGATGTAGTTCTGGCGCGAGAACGGCTGTTTGGGATTGTTGACACAGACACCGTCGGTGCAGGTCTGCGCTGGATTCTCGATCGGGAAGCGGGCGTTCAGCGCCGACGCGCGCTCGAAGAACGCGGCGCTCCCATGCCATTCGTTCGAACCGCGTCGGGTCGTGATCACAACGGAACCTGCGGTGGTTCCACCCGTGTCCGCATCTTCGTTCGACGTCCGAACCGCAAATTCCTGGATGGCGTCAGGCGAGAAATTCTGCAGGAAGCCGCCGATCCAATCGTCGGAATTGTCGGCGCCATCGACGGAAAGTTCGTTGTTCAATCCGGAGCTGCCACCGGTGGAAACCGCCGTGATGCGGGCCTTGGTGGGATCGGACGGCTCGACGGGCTCTGTGCCTGGGACGAGATACGCGATATTTGCGAAGCTGCGCGCGGCCAGCGGGAGCGTTTCCAGATCTTGCGTGCTCACGACGCCTCCACGCACAGTGCTGCTGAGATCGACAGGCTGGGTGGTGATGGAGGAGTTCTGGCTTTCAACCGTCACTTTCTCGCCGGTGCCGGCAGGCTTCAGCGTGACCGTGATCTCGCGCACGGAAGTCACCACAACGGAGACTTCTGCTGCCGCTTCCGCGAACCCTGAGGCCGTGACGGTCACTCTGTATCTCCCGGGAAGAAGATCATCCAACCGAAACTCGCCGCGATCTTCGCTGGTGGCCTCGCGCTTCGTCGCCAGGGCAGCCGATTCGACAACAATGTGGGCAGAAGGAATTCGCGCGCCGGTGGGATCCTGCACGGCACCACGGAGTGATCCGCGGGGATTCTGCGCGGCCAGGTTCGCTGCAAAGAACAGGCACACCCCAAAGCAAATAAAAATATTTGAAAAGGAAAACTTCCGCAGCAAGGCTTCCTCATTTCCAGGATGGCAGATGTCCGGTACTCGGAATAAAGAAGGATATGGTGCTGCAGGCCGCTACTACCAGAAGCCGTAGAGCCGATTGGAGATAGCTCGGCCTCTGCAAAATGCGGAGGTTCTTAGTCGGACCAGCGCTGCGGCTTGCGATCCCAGCGGTGTTTCTTCAGTTCTTCCAGCAATGGCTTATCGAGTGGACCCGCATCGCTCGCCGCGATGTTTTCACGCACGTGTTCCTCCTTACGCATGCCGGGAATGGTATTGCTGACCGCGGGGTGGGAAAGGATGAAGCGCATGGCCATCTCGGGAAGTGTCATGCCCTGGGGCACGATTTTTTTCAGCTTATCGACGCGCTCGACCGTCTTCGCGAGGTTTTCGGGGCCGAAATAGCCGGCTCGCCAGTCGCCTTCTGGAAAGCGGGTATCGAGGGTCATCTTGCCGCTCAGGCTGCCTTCATCGAGGGGAACGCGGGCGATCACACCAATATTCAGTTCCTGGCAGGCGGGAAAGAGTTCGTCCTCGGGAGCCTGGTCGAAGATGTTGTAGATCACCTGCACCGCGTCCACGAGACCGGTATGCAGGGCCTTGATGCCATTCCATGGTTCCCACCGATTGAGGCTCAGTCCGAAGTAGCGAATCCAGCCGCCATCTTTAAGTTTCTCGACGGTTGAGCGGAAGTCGGGCTCGTCGGTCCAGGAGTCGTCCCAGACATGGAATTGCAGCAAGTCGATCGTGTCGACGCGCAATTTCTTGCGAATCAGATCGGCGTACTTGAAGACGTGTTCGGGAGAGAAAACATCCTGGTACTTGTAGGACGGAAGCGCCGGCCAGCGATCATTCGCAGGTGGAACCTTGGAGGCGGCAAAGAGGCCCTTCTTCGGATTGCGGGCCATGGTCTCGCCTAGCAAGCTGTCGCTCTTGCCTTCGCCGTAGGCCCAGGCGGAATCGAAGAAATTGCAGCCGAGATCAACGGAGAGTTGCAGGGAAGCCAGGGATTGCTTCTCGTCGGATCCACTCCATCCGCTCATGCCCCACAGCCCATACGCCATTTCGCTGACTTCGACTCCAGTTCGGCCAAACTTCCGGTATTTCATGATGGCATTCCTCGAGCTTTCGCAAGTTAAGAGAAGAAGCATCAGGATATACCGAAGGGGCTGACACACGCAGCCAATGGGTCGAATGCTCGGAAATGTGATTCAGATCACGTTCAGGATTTTCGATGCGAACCATTCAAAATTGTGCATTCGATTGCGATGAGAAGGTGGTTGAATGGGGATAGATCATAAAAGATGGAGGGTTCTCCCCGATGAAATCCAATCTCCCATTTACTCCGCCACCGAAGGGCGACAACGAAACCGAACTATCGGCCCCGCCGTCCCGTTTTATCGATGAGAAGATTTCCGATGAATCGGGCACGGAATCGCACTCCGACAGCGCGATGGCGCCTGCCGGTCTCAATAATCCCTTCTGGAACTAGTCTTCGCGAGCGCCGGGCAGTCGTGAGGCCCATGATGGTCCGGCGCAAGCTTTCCCGGTAAAAACGAAACTAACGCAGGATGGGCAGGCAGAGGCATGGCCGGATGGCGAAGTCCAGGCCTGCCATCTTCTCGAGCGCCGGATGGAGCATGGAATCACGGCAGGGCTCGAGCGTGATGACGAAGGGAAGCGCCGACTTCTCGCAGCCTGGCTTTTGCAGCAGGGAATCGATGTTGAGGTGATGTTCGGCGAGAATTTGCGCCAGCCGGGCAACGATGCCGGGTTGGTCGCGAACGAAGAAACGCAGGTACCATGCGGTTTCGAAATCATTCGTGATATCGACCGCCGAAACTGAGCTCGCCACATTTTCTGTTGACCCGGCAGAAATGGTCTGGGCCACAAAGATCAGGTCGGAGACGACGGCAACGGCCGTCGGATCGCCACCAGCTCCGGCGCCCAGAAATGCCATGTCGCCGCCGTACTGGCCTGATGTCAACACCAGATTGAGATTCCGCTGTACGCGGCCGAAGGGTGAGTTGGCCGGAACGAGGCACGGGCCCACGTCGGCGAAAAGCTTCCCTTCTTTCAAATCTGCCCGGGAGATCTGGCGAATGGTGCAGCCCAGCTCCGCGGCATAGTCGAAATCAACAGCATCGATGGCGCGGATGGTTCTTGCGCGAACCGACTCCGGAACGACTCGCGAGTTCAATCCTGCGAGCGCCAGGATGGCGAGCTTGGCACGGGCGTCGCCGCCGTCTAAATCTTCGGAGGCATCGGCCTCCGCGTACCCGCGAGCCTGAGCCTCTTCGAGTGCCTCGCTGAAGGGGATTCTCGCGTTCTCGATGCGGCTCAGAATGTAGTTGCAGGTACCGTTCAGAATTCCGGCGATCCCATGGAGACGGTCGCCACAAAGCCCGGTGCGGAGGGCGGGAAGAACAGGTACGCCTCCGGCGACCGAAGCGCCGAACTCAAGGCGGCAACCGTTCCGCGCCGCAAGCTGCAGAAGGTCGGGTCCGTGGCGGGCGATCAATTGCTTGTTGGCGGTCACTACCGACTTGCCGCTTTCGAGCGCCCGCCGCACGATCTGCTCGGCGGGATTCAAGCCCCCGATAAGCTCGATGATGATGTTGGAGTCGGAATTCAGAACCGAGTCGATGTCATCGGTCCATATGACATCGGAAGGAACCCAGGGCTGCTTCTTCCGCTCGACTTTGCGGTTGCATATGTGAGTGAGACGGAGGCCTGAGTCCTTGTTCTCGCAAATTATCCTGGCGACGGCACGGCCGACGGTTCCAAAACCGATGAGGGCGACACGGCAGCTGGAATGCGTTTGCGTCGCGGCTTTCGGGATTTTTCCCGCTTTCGAGATGGAAGGTTTCTTCGGCAAGGGTCGGACACTCAAAAGAATCCCTTATCATACGTGGCGTTCGCACCGGTCGTGAACAGCAAAGAGGCGAGCGAGGCGGCTTGGTGGGCGGAGTCCGCATCAAAGTTGGTAATATAGAGCCTTCCTGCTGCACGTCGAATTTCAGGGCGGGGGCCATGTTGTGCCGCAGCATCTCGGGCGCCTGTCGGGGCCGGACTATGGGTTCAGGAATGGTCCGCTGCAATGCCGGCCTCAAAAACTAAGGAGAATGAATGATTCGAAAGTTCGGGGCGGTTTCCTGGTTCAGCGTCGTTCGCTGGGTTTGGACTATGACGATTCTGGCGGGAGCCGCAAGCGCGTACGCGCAACAGCCACCAGCTCAGCAGCCTAAGAATCCGCCGCCCGCATCGAATGCACCGGCCGCCCAGCCACCGGAGAACCCGCAGTCCAGCAGCAGCCAGCAAGCCTCCGAGGAAGAATCAACGATGCCGCGGAGAAATAAACCGAAGCAGTTCAAGAACTGGGTCTTCAATGTGGGTGGGGGCGCGAACCTGACCACGGGAACCACCAATACGTTTGTGCGTGGCGGCGGAGGAGTAGCGACCGTCGGCGTCGCCCGGAATTACAGCAGGTATTTCGGATTCAGGCTCGACGTCCAGTTCGATAACTTGCCGCTTCGGAATACCGCCCTGCAACTGGCGCAGGCGACCGGCGCCTCCAATCATGTTTATACGGTCAATCTGGACCCGATTGTCAACATCCCGGTCACGAAAGTTTGGGGCGGATACATTCTGGCGGGCCCCGGGTTCTATCACCGGTCGGGCAAGCTGGACTCGTCCACGGCTCTGCCGGGATCGGGCTGCAACGCCTTCTTTACCTGGTGGGGACGCTGCTTCAACGGGAGCCTGCCGGTGAATGGCAACTTTCGCTCGGAAAGCCTGAATGAGTTCGGCTACAACTTCGGCGCGGGGATCACGCGAAAGATTCGACCGAATATCGAGATTTACGGGGAGTTCCGGCAGATCCACGGAAGCCGTAGCGGGATCACGACCGACGCGCGGCCGGTCACGATTGGCGTGCGCTGGTGACGGTCCCGAGAATTCTGAAACGCGACATGCCGTGTCGAGACGTATCTTAACGACGTCTCGACGATGAGTTAGTCTTGCCTACTCTGGATTGGGACGGTACGCCCAGAGATCCTGATTCAGCTTCTGGAGCTGTACGAATGAAGTTGTTGCGTGTGTTGCTGACGAGATCTGCGCGCCGCCTTCCTTGATTGCACTTTCGATGATCGAATGCGAGGGCGCGAGAATACACACCGGATCGGTCGCATTGGCGTCGCCGGTTAGCAAAAACGCCTGGCACCGGCATCCGCCAAAATCTTCCGCTCGGCGGTCACAACTGCGGCAGGGCTCGGGCATCCAGTCTTCACCCCGAAAACGGCAGAATGAAGGCGAGTCTTGCCAGATCCATTCGAGCGACTTCTCCCGCACATTCTCAAAAAACATTCCCGGCAAAATTTCCGCGGCGTGACAGGGCAAGACCTTGCCCGCGGGATTGATAAGCACCAGCTTTCGTCCCCATCCCCCCATGCAGGCCTTTGGGTACTTCGCGTAATAGTCGGGGACAACGGAGTCGATGCGGATGCGGCCGGCGAGCCTGTTCTCGGCCTCGGAGACGATTTGAGTGGCGCGCGCGAGCTGCTCCGGAGTAGGCATGAGGGCGCTGCGGTTCTTGAGCGCCCAGCCGTAGTATTGTGCGTGGGCGATCTCGACCCGATCCGGATTCAGTTGCTCGATGAAAGAGATCATCTCCCCCAGATGATCGAGATTCTGGCGATGGACCACGAGGTTCACGGTGAAGGCGAGCTTGTGCTTTCGAATCGCGCGCGAGAGTTCGATTTTGTGAGCATGAGCCTTGGCGCCCGCAATCCAGTTTGCGGCTTCTTCCCTGGAATCCTGGAAGCTGACCTGTATGTGGTCGAGGCCGGCGTCGACCAGGGCCTGCAAGCGGGATTCATTCAGACCAATGCCTGAAGTGATCAGATTCGTATACATGCCCGCGGTTCGGGCGGAAGCGATCAGTTCTGTGAGATCGGATCGGACCAGCGGCTCTCCGCCGGTGAAGTGGGCATGCAACATACCAAGTTTGCCTGCCTGCTCGAAGACGCTTCTCCACTCCGCCGTCGAGAGTTCGCTTTCCGGCCCTGACATCTGGAGGGGATTCGAACAGTACACGCAGTGCAATGGGCAGCGGTGCGTGACTTCGGCGATGAGAGCTAGAGGATTTGCAGACATGAATTCAACATAGTCGCAAGACGATTCACAGCAACTCGTCGTCTCACAGAAACAGTTCCGCTTCGGTCAAAAAGACGTTGCGAGCAACGTCTCGACGAAAACTAATAATCAACGATCCGGCGGCGCTGTAGTTGCTCGAGGAACGTGCTGATGTCAGCACGAATCTTTTCGGGATCGGTTTTGCCGAACTCGTGTTGCAAGTCGCCGATAATCTGCGCGAAGGTCCGTTGGCCATCGCAACGCTCGAGGATTTGCCTTCCCGTTCCTTGTAGTTTGATGGCGCCTTCCGGGTAGAGGATGACGCGATTTTCCTCGGTGCCACCCCAGCGGCATCCGGCGGCGAGGCGAGGCTGGCTGGAATCAATTGGAGGAGCCATGCCTAATTTCCCTCGATGCGAAATGCACCCGGAGGCGGCCATCCCGGCTGCACATAGGCGAAGTAGAGCGCATCAAGCTGCGCCCACAGGATGTCGCACTTGTCCCGCAGAGCTTGAATAGCAAGGTCCTGCTGCTCTCTGGTCTTGGCGTTCTCGTAAACATAGTCCAGCGCGAATTTCGCGTCTTCGGGCGCCTGGGTGAGGCGCGCCTCGAAATAGTCCAAACCGCCGGAGAGCCACGGATAATGCTGGCGCAATTTTTCCATGCGAAGCGAAATCAGATCGCGCGAAAAAAGTTCCGTCAGTGAAGAGGCGACGGCCTCGAGCAAGCTCCGGCTTCGCACGATATTGAGATATTCGTTCACGGCGAAGCGTGTGGCGGGCAGGATTCCATTTCCGCTGCGAACCTGATCTGCCGGCACACCAGCAGCCTCGGCGAGTTTCAACCAGCGCTTGATGCCTCCGTCGCTGGTCGCGTCGCCGTCGTGGTCGGTGATTCGCTTGCGCCAGGCGCGGCGGAACACAGGATCCGGCCCGCGCGACAGGATGATGGCATCCTTCACCGGGATGATGCTCTGGTAGTAATAGCGGTTGAGAGCCCAGGCCTGGAGCTGTCCGCGGCTGAGGCGGCCTTCATGCATCATCAGGTGAAAAGGATGCTTGTGGTGATAGCGTTCCTCGCCGACCGCGCGGAGTTGAGCCCGCAATTCGTCGAACGAGAGCAGGCCGGAGCTTGCCTCTACAGATCGAACTGCCATCCGTCCTCCGCGATCTCCCATCCGGCTTTCCGCACCTGTTGATACTCCCGACCAGCCTCATTCAGCATGGGGTTAGTGTTATTGATATGAATATAGATTTTACGTGGGCGGCGGAGATGCGCCAACCGGCGCAGGGTGCCTGATTCGGACGAAACGGGCACGTGCCCCATCTGCAGTGCCGTACTTCCGCTGCCCTGAACGCGGATGAGCTCGTCATCGCTCCAGAAGGTTCCGTCAAAGAGAAGTACGTCGGCCGAACCGATTTCGTTCAGCAGTGCGTCACTGATCTCCGGAACGGCGGGCAGGTATGCGAGGCGCTTGCCGGACTGAGATTCGATAATGAATCCCAGCGACGCTTCGGCGGGATCCAGATTCGAACGCCGCGCCTCGGTGACGTAGGCGGGAAAGTGCGTTCCGAGCGAGAGGGCGCGACAGCTCAATCCGGAACTCGAGTTTCGCGAATCTGCAAGTGAGAAATCCGAATTTGCGACCACGTTCGTCCAGCTCAGTTGGCCGGGGACGCGCTGGAGCATGCCGAAGATCGAATTGTCCTCGATCAGGATGCTGCGAACCGAGGCCGTGGCGTGAACCCGGATCGGCTGCAACTCCCGCAGCAACAGGAGGCCGAGAACGTGATCGACATCGGCGTTGGCAAGGACGACGCCCGCGATCGGGGAGTCGCGATGACCATTGTCACGCGGATGCAAGTCCGGGGTCGCTTCGATTTGAGACCGCAAATCCGGAGACGCTCCAAGCAGGAACCAGGAGCGCGAATCGGCGCTGACAGCCACCTGGGTCTGAGTGCGGGCTTTGCCTGGGAAGGCTCCGGCGCGGACGGACCGGCAATTGAGGCAGGCGCAGTTCCACTGGGGAAATCCGCCACCGGCCGCCGAGCCTAAGATCCTGACGCGCATCGTTAAGTGAGTCGCAGGCAAACCGAGCGTAACCCCGAGATCGGGAAAGTTCCACTTCCGGCAATGCTAGCCAGGAGTGGGAGCACCCTGCCGGAAATCTCAACATACCACGCGGGCCTTCCGATCCGTTCTTGCTTCGCGAAACAAAACTCTGACACAACTGCGACATGTACGCGACATTGACAGGCCCTTTTTACAAAGTCACGACCACCAACTGACAATCGGGCGTCCCAGGCTGCGTAGTCTCCATTCTGCAAGCGGATTGCATCGCGGAAGAAAGCTGATAGCTACCGACGCATTCATAAGGTTCTTGAAGCACTCCCGGTCATTCGCAAAGGAGACGGAATGAAACTGAAGCTGCTGACATTCACGGCGCTGGTGGCCCTGGGTCTTTCTTCGATTGCAGAGGCTCAGCAGACCGGGTACTCGCAAACGAACCTGGTCGCCAACACCGCCGGGATCGCAAACCATACCGACCCACTGCTTTCGAATCCCTGGGGCATATCGTTCATCCCGGGACAACCGTTCTGGGTGGCAAACAACGATGGAGGCACCTCGACCATTTACGACGCTCTCGGGAACACGGTGCAACCTGCCGTAACCATTCCCGGCGCGGGCACGAATCCGTGCAACCCCGGGTGCCCGACCGGGACGGTGGCGAACACCCAAACCGGATTTTTCGGCGATGCTGCCTTTCTGTTTGATACCGAGGACGGAATCATTGCGAAATGGACAGGCCAGGGGAACGCAACGACTGTAATCGACAACTCGTCGCACGGGGCGGTATACAAGGGCCTCGCGACGGTGACCAACAACGAAGGAACGTTTCTGCTGGCGGCAAATTTTAACAGCGGAGCGATCGACGTCTTTGACCGTAACTTCAACGCGGGTCATCTGGCCGGAACTCTGACCGATCCAAATCTTCCAGCTGGATTTGCGCCGCATGGCGTGCACGTGATCAACGGTCTGATCCTGGTGGCATATGCCAAGCAGGACACGGCGAAGCATGACCCGGTGCTTGGCGCGGGCCTCGGCGTAGTGGATGCGTTCGACATGGAAGGAAACTTTCGGCGGACGTTCGCTTCCGGCGGAACCTTGAATGCTCCCTGGGGTGTGGCGGCGACTCCGGCAGCATACGGGATGTTTTCAAACGACATCCTCATCGGGAACTTCGGCGATGGCACGATGAGCGCCTACGACACACAGGGCAACTTTCTGGCGCAGGTCACGGATTCGGCAGGACACGTAATCACGAATCCGGGGTTGTGGGACATGGTGTTTGGCGCGGGGGGAACGGGTGATCCGAATACCTTGTACTTCACGGCGGGAGGTGCGAACCAGAACACCGGTCTCTTCGCGACGCTCGTCCCGGCAACGGCCGCGAACGGCCCGAATTTCTCGCTCAATCTTTCCGCGCCCAGCCTCACGGTTGCCGCGGGCGGCTCGGGTACGTTGACGGTAAGTTCAGCGGCCGTGGGAGGATTCAACGGGCAGATCACCCTTACCTGCACTGCGGGTTCGGGACTGACATGCTCGTTCTCTCCCGGCACGATCTCGCCGGGATCAAGCGCTGCGACTTCCACGCTCACCGTCGGAGCGTCTGCGACGCCTCCCGGAGGGTGGCGGATACGGTGGCCACGCGGCGCTGGCGGTGTTTCCCGGAATGGCTCTCCTTGGAACTCTGTTTACGCGCAAGCGGCCGGGCAGCAAGGGACCGGGCGTTCTGCTGATGATCGCGTTGGCACTGATTGTGGGCAGCGTCGGATTCACCGTTGGCTGCGACAGCAGTTCCAGCCATCAGATACCGGGGAGTCAAGCGGTGCTCATGGTCACCGGCACGTCTGGCGCGATCAGCCACACGGTTCCCGTGAACGTAAGCATCCATTAATTGGAGTTGCGATCGCGGAGGTGATGGGGCACATCCTGGATGTGCCCCTTTTTTTATGGCTCGCGCCAAACTCTTCCCACTCCGGGAAAATGTTCAGAAAAAACCCCCCGCCATCACTGAACGTTGCGCCGCCCCCATGCTATACAACAATCGGTTTCTCGCTTTAGAGCGGAAAAGCTTTCCGGGCGCGTCATCCCGAGAGCGCCCTCCGGCACTTTTCCGCGCAGTGCCCGTCTCGCGTCCGGTTAACGCGCGTCGGTCATCCCCTCCGAGCCCATCTTCGTGTTCAGGGACGACCCTATGCGCAGACCGCAGATTCTCTTTCTCTTAGCTCTCATCATTCTGACCGGTGTTGGTACATTGCCCGGCCAAGACTCGGCGACCGGGGCAATCCGTGGAACCGTCGTGGACGATCACGGCGGCCGGATTCCGCAGGCGTCGGTCGTGGTGGTAAACACAGCGACGGGCGTGCGCTATGCGATCGCCAGTGACGAGGCGGGGCGGTTCGAGATCGATCTGCTGCCTCCGGGAGATTATTCGGCGCGCGCGACGGCACAAGGCATGTCTCCACAAGTAACGCCCCCACTGCATCTGGATGTGGGCGGGACGGCGCAGTTGGAATTCCGGTTGGCAATCGCCGGGCCGCAGGAGAACGTAACCGTTTCAGCTGCGCCGATGTTGGTCGAGACGAAACCGAGCGCGGTCTCGACGTTACTCGATGAGAGAGCCTTGGGGGATATGCCGCTGAACGGGCGGCGGTTTTCGGATCTGATGTTGCTCTCGTCGGGTGTGACGCAGGATCCCCGCAGCCTGACATCTTCCTCGAACGGCGACCTTTCCGTGGGTGGGATTCGCGGGTTTCAGAACAGCTTCCTCGTCGATGGCGGTGACTACAACAATGCCTTCTTCGCCCAGGCGCGTGGACGGTACCGGGAGCCCTATCAGTTTTCTACCGAAGTGGTGCAGGAGTTCCGCGTGTCGACAAACTCTTATGGAGCGGAGCTGGGCCGATCCGGTGGCGCCGTAGTGAATGTGGTCACCAAGTCCGGCTCGAATCACATGCACGGCACCATGTTCTATTACCTCCGCGACAGTTCTCTCGGGGCAACCGACGCATTCCTCGCGTTCAAGCCGCACAACCGCCAGCAACAAATTGGCGGGACCGTTGGTGGTCCCATCAAGCGCAACAAAGTTTTCTTCTTCGCGGGATTCGATCAGCACATTTTTCACTCGCCCAATGTGGTGGAATTCCTGAATGGCAGTTCGCAAGTCGTGCCGCAGGCCGGCACAGGCCCGTACACTCCGGGAGATTACGAGCCAAGTGACCAGGCATTGGTATTTGCGGCGGCAGGGCAGTTGAGTTCTTTGGCCGGAGAGTACCCCGCGGGTCAGATCGGAAACTCGGCGTACGGAAAACTGGACATCAACGTTACGCCGCGCAATCAAATCGCGTTGCGGGTCAACACTTCGCGGTATTGGGGATCGAACAACGTGTTTCTCGATCCCACCAGCCCCGTCACCTACGACTCCATGAGCAACAACGGCGAAGAGCAAGTGGCAACCGATACAGCTTCGCTCTCGCTGACCTCGGGGATTTCGCCGCACTGGATCAGCCACTTGCGGGCGCAATTCTCGCGCGATCAGCAGCAATCTTTCAGTAATTCGAGTGACGTGCTGGTGAAGATTCCTACCATCCTCGACGCGATGGGTCGATCGAACCTCCTTCCCCGGCAGACGCGTGAACATCGATTGCACCTGGCGGAAACGTTGAGCTTCGACGGGCGGCGCAATTCGTGGAAGTTCGGCGGTGACGGGCTGGCGAGCTGGATCTACGACTTCTTTCCCAGCCAGCAGAGTGGCGAGTTTCTGTTCTACGCACTCAAAGTGGATCCTTTTACCTTTCAACCCATGGAGGCGGGACTGGAATTAACCCCGCTGCGCGCTTACGCTCACCAGGTCCCGCACTATTATCTGCAGAATTTCGGCAGCGCGACTTCGCGTCCGGACACGAACGAATACGCCGCCTTTGCGCAGGACACCGTTCGCGTCACCAACCGGCTCGCCCTGAACCTGGGAGCGCGATGGGATCTGCAGACCTTCACGACGAAAGGCTTGATCACGAATCCGCTGTTCCCGCCATCCGGCAGGGTTCCGTTTCAGCCTTATAACGTTGCCCCGCGGGCTGGCTTCGCATATTCGTTCGGCGACACGCGGCCGTTGGTGGTGCGAGGCGGGTATGGGATTTTCTTCGTACGCATTCCGCAGATCTACAACTCGGTGGTGCAGACCGAAAACGGCGTGACGGATTCGCAAGTGTTCCTGAACAATACGAACTACTACGACCGCCAGGTGTTTCCTACTTATCCGAACCCTCTGGTGGCCTGCCGGTTATATAGCTCGACCTGTGCGTTGCCTGCAGGATTCACCCAGGGAGTGACGAATGAAGTCTCGGCGTTTGCTCCCAATTTCGTAACGCCCCGGGTGCAACAGTCGAGTCTTACCTTTGAAAAGGAGATCGCCGGGCATACGACCGCGTCGCTCTCGCTGCTCAACGTGCACGGAGAACATCTGATCCGGGCGCTCGACGTCAATCTGCCTCAGCCCACAGCCTTGAACTACCCCATCTTCGATTCCACCGGCTCGGTTTTCGAGAATGGCTTTTACACGGTGGATTCGTTCGCAACCTGGCAATTCAGCCGGACACTCGATTGTCCATGGCCACCCTGCATCAATCCGACCGGGCGGCCGATCGCTCAACTTGGGGCAATCGACGAATTTCAGAGTGCCGCTTCCAGCAATTACAACGGAGCGACTCTGTCCATCAATCGCAGGATGGCTCGCGGTGTCTACCTGCGGTTGTCATACACCTATGCCCGGGCGATCGATGACGGTCAGGACGCGCTGGTCGCCGGACAGCCGGCCACGGTTCAGAATTCTTACGTGCCGAACGCCGAGCGCGGTCCGAGCGTGACCGATCAACGGCAGCGATTTGTCGGAGGTTTTTCGGCCGAGCCACATCCTTTTCACCGCGGACACGAGTGGATGGGCCGGGTGTTCAACGATTGGAAGATCTCCAGCGTGGTCAACGTCGGCAGCGGACGCCCGGTCAACGCCACCGTTTCCGGCGATCCTAACCAGGACGGCAACGATCTCAACGATCGTCTGCCGGGATACACGCGCAATGGCTTTACCGGGCCCGACTATGCGACCGCGGATTTGCGCCTGACGCGCAAGATCCGGCTGACCGAGCGGTACAAGTTGAATCTGCAGGCGGAGTCGTTCAATCTCTTCAACCGCGACAATCAGCGGGTCGCCATCACTTCGAATGGGCTGGTCGCAACTTCGAGTTCCTTTACGCAAAGCTCGGTTACCACGGGAGTTGCGACGTATCCCGGGTACTATTCACTGCCCGGCAATTTCATGAAACCGAATGCAGCGTATGCACCTCGGCAGATCCAGCTATCGCTGAAGTTTATTTATTGATTCGCTTTTTCGAGGCGCGCGTTGTGCCGGACGCCAAGTCGACAGCTTAACGCGCGTTCTGATGGCATGGCGCCAGCCGTATAATGCAGGCGTCTTCCGCAGCCATGCACGAATCCCTGCACCGCAGACTCACGGTTCGGTTTCCCGTTAGCGCCACGGTTTTCGTGTTGTGCTGCCTTTTGTCTTCCGCGCGTCTGGCGTGGAATGCGGGCAAAGCCAGCGACTCGAACCAGGTCGCTTTGCGCTCAGACCCGCGATTCGCCGCTTTGAAAGCCGCGCTTCCCGCTCACGGAGTCGTCGGCTATGTCGGCGACCCCGGACAATCGCCCGGCGAATACTATCTCGCGCAATATGCGTTAGCACCACTTGTGGTCGATCACTCGGTCAACCATTCTCTTGTGGTCGGCAATGTTTCGAAGACGGCCTTCGCCCCAACTTCAAATCTTGCACTCGTCCACGATTTCGGCAATGGAGTGTTGCTCTTAGCGAACGAGGGCGCTCGCTGAGATGGCGATCGTACTGGCGACGCTGCTGTGTCTTGCTTCCGGATTTCTCCTCGTGTCAGCGGGATGGACGCGGGTCGAGCCGCGCTGGGCTGACTTCCTCTTACGAGGATCGTTGACGCTTGGATTCGGACTGGGCGTGTTCTCCGTGGCGTTCATGGTGTATCGCGCCTTTGCATTCGCGAGCCTTCTCGCGGTGGATCTCGCCTTCTTCTTGCCGCTCCTGTCGGCCAAGCTGCTTTTAGGAAACCGTGCGCCCGCGGTCGCGTTACGTAGTTCTGACCCGCCCAACACACCAGCATGGTTCAGCAGGATCGTATTCGCGGGTTTCGTGGCTGCGTTCGGTACGGCGGTGTATGCCGCGATCCGCCAAACCCTTGCCCACCCTCACGGCGACGGATGGGATGCCTTCGCCATCTGGAACCTGCACGCGCGATTTCTTTTTCTTGGCGGCTCGCACTGGCGTGACGGCTTCACGCCGCTGCTGCCGTGGTCTCATCCGGACTATCCGCTGCTGCTTCCCGCGGCGACTGCTCATTTCTGGAGCTATCTCGGATACGACGCGCCTCTGGTTCCGGCGCTCGTCGGGCTGGCGTTCACGCTCGGCACGGTTGGAATTCTCGTCGCCACGCTCGCCGTTTTGCGGGGAGGGATTCTTGCTGCGCTGGCCGCCACCGCGCTGCTGGCGACGCCGTCATTCGTTGAGCAGGGAACCTGGCAGTACGCAGACGTACCCCTCGCGTTCTTCATATTGAGCTCGATCGCACTTCTTTGCTTGCGAGAAGAGATGGGAGAGAAGTTGAAGTCTCCGTCACGCGGGCTGCTTTTCACCGCGGGGATGTCGGCCGGCCTGGCTGCATGGACGAAGAATGAAGGCATCCTGTTTATGGCGGCGCTGGTCTTAGTCCGGCAATGGAGGCTGGTTCGCTCCTCCCGACAGCCCGCCGGGGAGAAGCCTGCCTTCTCGCGGCAGACGGCTCCCTTCCTGGCTGGGATAGTCCCTCTTTGTGCTTTGATCTTTGCCTTCAAACACTGGGTCGCTCCCCCCGGGGACCTTTTCTCCGATTTTCATTCGATCAGCCAACGGGTCTTGCAGCCGTCGCGGTATTGGGCGGTCCTGAACTGGTACGCGAAAGACTTGCTGCGCTTCGGCGGTTGGCTCGTGGTTCCGGGAAGCATTTTGCTGGGGGGCCTCTGCTATGTCACAGAGCGCCTTGGAGTTGTACCGGGTCAACGGGCGCGGCGCACTTCAGCATCGACGCTGGCCCTTACTCTTGCGGGCTACGCTGTGATCTACCTCATTACGCCGTACGACATCTACTGGCATCTGCGATTCTCCTCCGGGCGACTGTTCCTTCAGCTATGGCCGGCCACGATCTTACTGGTCTTTTTATCGATACCCGCCGAGGTCGTTTCATGGCCGCAGCGCGTCTCAAATTGAAGCGCCAAAAATGCCCGTAAACACGCGTTTTAGAGCGGGATTCTTTGCCAGTTCCTCTTGACTTACAGGCAAAACCTTGTAATAACTATTCGGTCCTACCCGGACGAGTCTGGGGGTGTGTCGGTTTGGCAGAAGTACGGCTTCAAGAGGGAGAATCCCTCGAGAATGCGCTGCGCCGCTTCAAAAGAAAAGTACAACAAGAAGACATTATCAAGGAGGTCAAGCGCCACTCCTTTTACCTGAAACCCGGCGAGAAAAAGCGCGTGAAGGCTGCGTTGGCTCGCAAGCGTGCACGAAAAAAGACACGCAAGGAACAGGACTAAATGTATGGAAGGAGCCGTCTCGTCCCGAGGCGGCTCTGCTCGATCTGGCCCCCACCTGGGTTGAGCTGCAACATGGGGATGTTCATATCAGAATTCTTTCCGGCATAAAACGATAGAGTTTGTACCCATGCGCCCACCTGGCGCGTGGCGGGCCGAATCCAAGGGGCAGTGAGAGGGGGGAGATACACAAACCCTGTTTTTTCTCCGACCACCGCAGTTTCTTTTCCCCGCGGGTGGGCGCGTGGAAACGGGCTGAAGGGAGCCATCCTCAATGGAGTTTCAGGACAAAGTGTTGAAGTGTATCGATTGTGGGGGTGAGTTTATTTTCACCGCCGGGGAACAGCTTTTCTTTCACGACAAGCAGTTCAAGAACGAACCAAAACGTTGCAAGAGTTGCAAGGCGAAGAGGGTCTCTGTGCTCGGGGCGCCGGCAGCGCCCGGGCAGACCTACCGTTTCACCAAAGTTGAGACTCAGGCGACATGCTCGGGGTGTGGGAAACAGACAACGGTTCCTTTCCGGCCAACGCAGGGCCGTCCGGTGTTTTGCCGGGAATGTTTCCAGGCGCGCAGGACCGCAGCGACAGCCTAATTTTTCGCTGCTCTCACGAGCTTGCTGCCCAAGCCGGGAGGCGTAGTCTGCCCTGCGCGCAATAGCGTGGCCGCACGCTTTTCGCAGGCCTTTGGCCAATCCCGAATCACTCACTTACCAGCGTCATCCCCCTGCGCCGCCGTTCCGGCGGAGCGTCGTCTTCTCCATCGCACCGGTGGCAAGAAGAATCGATGAGCTCGCGCACGTTCATCTTTACTGAGCCTTGATACCATAGACAGGTGTCCGGATATTTCGTCGAGAATTTCGGTTGCCGCGCAACGCAGGCCGATGGCGCTGCTCTGGAGCGGCAATTTGCCGAGCGAGGCCTGCTTCCGGCGTCGAGATCCGCCGACGCCTCCGTAGTGGTACTCAATACCTGCACAGTGACGGCCGCTGCTGATCAGGATGCGCGAGCCGCAGTCCGGCGCGTTCAAAGGCAGAACCCGAAGGCCAAAATCGTGGTGACTGGCTGCTACGCCCAGCGCGCGCCGGAAGAACTGGCCGCTCTGCCGGGCGTCAGCGTGGTTGTCGGCAACTCCCATAAACATCGGCTCGCCGAGATCGCGCTGGAACCGCACGCGCACGAATACGGGCCGGCCCAGAACTTCTTCCCGCTGGAAGGCCTCAGTTCAAGGCAGGCCTCGACGGATTCCAGTTCGGTTTTTGTTTCCGATATTTTTGCTCACACCGAATTGCTCGCGGCGCCCGTCTTCGACGCAGTCCATGAACGCACTCGGCCCAATCTCAAGGTGCAGGATGGTTGTGATAACCGCTGTTCGTTCTGTGTGATTCCGTTTGTCCGCGGACACAGCCGCTCCTTGCCGCTCGATCGAATCATTCGAGAAGTGAACACGCTGGTCGAATCGGGCTATCGGGAGATCGTGATCAGCGGGATCAACCTTGGCCGATGGGGCAGAGATCTTGGCCCCGGCTCCCGGCTTTCGGCGGCCGGCTCTCGGCGAAGAACCCTCCGTGTCGGCACGCCGCGATTTGAGGATCTCATTCGCTCGATTCTCGAGGAGACAAGAGTAGAGAAGCTCCGGATTTCTTCCGTCGAGCCCATGGATTGGAGCGACGAACTCATAGCGTGGGTCGCCTCCTCACCGCGAATTGCCAAGCACGCTCATGTGCCGATGCAATCTGGAAGTGACGCGGTTTTGCGGCGGATGCATCGCAAGTACCGGCCCTGGCACTACCGCGAGAAGATCGAAAAGATTCGCTCCGCGATGCCTACGGCGGCGATCGGGGCCGACGTGATGGTGGGATTTCCCGGTGAAACCGAGTCGGAGTTCGATGCAACGCGGCGCATGGTGGAAGAACTGCCTTTCACCTATCTGCACGTGTTCACGTACTCGCCGCGGCCTGGAACGCCGGCCGCGGCTATGCCCGTTCAGATTCCAGTGGCTCTCGCACGCGATCGAAACCGGGTACTTCGCGAGCTGGCAGCAGAAAAGAAGCTGGCATTCATGCAGAGCTTTATCGGGAGAACGATTGAAGCAATTACGCTGAGATTGCCGGAAGGTGCGGGAGAGACCGCTCCGCAGGCTACTGAGGCGCTGACCGACAACTATCTGAAGTTGCGTTTGAAGGGACTTCACGATTCCAATCGCTGGCTGCGCGCTGAGGTGGCGGAAGTAGCGGATGGCGCCCTGGTGGGAACGGTAAAGGAATCCGTTCCAGTCCGCCAATAAATAGCAACGGCCGAGCGGGAGTCCGCCTGGCCCGCATCGCGGCAGCTGAGCTAACTTAACCTTTCGCTCCTCCTTACAGCCTCCCGGAGCGTTTGCCCTTTCGTGAATCCATACAGTCGAGGCTGCCAGGTTCGATTCTGCTAGACTGTCGCGTCTGAACCCCACTATGTCCGTGATCACCCCTGGCGTTGCCGCCGCCGCGAATCAGGCCGAGATTCCAGAACGAACGTTGCTCTCGGGTCTTGCACTGGCGAGCTTTGCGTCTCTGTTGCTCGAGCTCGGTTTAACGCGATTGTTCTCGGTCGTGCTCTTTTACCACTTCGCGTTTCTCGCGATTTCGATCGCTTTGCTTGGATTGGGCGCCGGAGGAGTCTTCGCATATTTGCTGAAGGCGCGCCTGGCGGCAGTGGAAACACGCACTCTGGCCGCGCGGATATGCCTTGCCGACTCGATCGCAGTGGCGATCGTGCTGGAAATCGTGCTGCATGTGCCGGTCTCGCTCGAGGTCTCAGGAAAGAATTTCCTGCGCCTTACCGTGCTTTATCTCGTTTCCGCTATTCCATTCTTTCTGACCGGGCTTTTGTTTTCCGTTGTTTTCGCTCGCGAGGCGCGCCGCATCCCTAGGCTCTATGGCGCGGACCTTTGCGGTGGGGCCGTCGCTTGCCTGGCAGTCGTACCGCTGCTCAATTGGCTCGGGGGACCGAATGCAATTCTGGTCTCCGGCATCGCGCTTACGGCGGCGGCCGCTGTCTGGACTGATTCACGAAGCACGCGGCGTAACGCGGGGTTGCTGGGCCTGGCGATCGCGTTGCTGATCGCGGCGAATCATTCCGGCCGGCTCATCGACGTCGTCTACGCGAAGGGAATGTTCCGCGATCCCAAATGGGTGGAGTTCGCACGCTGGAATGCGATTTCCCGGGTGGAGGTCGATCAGCAGGGATGGGCGCGAGCAGTCGTCATTGACGCTGACGCCTCCACGTACATCATGAATGCGGACCTGTCGCACTGGCAGGGCACGGTGTGGGAACACAATCTGATGGCGGCGCCGCCGGCGCTGGCCAATATTCTGCGGCCGCATGGAGAGTACGCGATCATCGGCCCGGGCGGCGGTGTCGATGTCTTGCGGGCGCTCGCCAATGGCAGCCCGAACATCACTGGAATCGAGATCAATCCCATTATCGCCACGACCATCATGCGGGATCGGTATGCGGATTACTCGCTTCATCTTTACCAGCGGCCTGAGGTGCACATACAGGTCAGCGATGGCCGGTCGTTTCTGCGCTCCACTTCTGGCAGATTTGACGTGGTCCAGATGACGCTGGTCGACACCTGGGCATCGACGGCGGCGGGGGCCTTCGCGCTCAGCGAGAACAGCCTTTATACAGTCGAAGCGTTCCGCGAATACTTCGAGCATCTGAAGCCGGACGGAATGGTTGCGATTACACGCTGGGAGTTCCGGCATCCGCGAGAGGCCCTGCGCGTTGTCGCCGTTGCGATGGAGGCCCTGCATCGGCTGGGTGTGGCCGATCCATCGCGGAACTTCATTGTCGCATCGCAGGGCGAACTGGACGCGGATGGCATCCCGGTCGTAGTGCTGGCGAAGAAGACACCCTTCACGCCCGAAGAAGAAAATGCGGTCGTTCGTCATTTCGATCTTTATTCGGAACTCGATCCCCTGTACTTGCCGTCGCAACCTGGAAAGAATCCATTTTCCGACCTGATCGCCAGCAACGACCCTTACGCCTTTGCGCGTAACTACGCTTATAACGTGGCGCCAGTCACGGATAACGCGCCGTTTTTCTTCTTCACGTTGAAAACAGGTCAGATTCTCCGCGAGCAAGGCTTGAGAGAGGGAATCGATTGGAAAGTGAACCTGGGAGTGCTGGTCCTGCTCCTGGTATTGGTGATCTCGGTGTGCGCCGTTCTTGCATTTCTTGTGCTGCCGCTGGCGTTGACGGGAAAGCGCCAACGGCACTCACCGCTTCCGCTGCTTTACTTCATCGCAGTCGGGCTCGGCTACATCCTGGTGGAGATCGCCTTCATCCAGAGATTTGTTTTGTTTCTTGGGCACCCCACTTATGCGCTGACAGTAGTGATCTTCCTGCTGCTGCTTTCGAGCGGAGCGGGAAGCTTGTTCTCGAGGTTGTGGCTGCCCAAAGCGGAAATGGGATGGCTCCCGTTGGTCCTGGTTGTTGCCACGGTTCTGATCTACCTGGTTTTTCTCCCGGTGAGACTGGCGGGCCTCGTCGGTCTGCCCTTTGGCTTGCGGTTGGTGATCAGCGGAGTGCTGTTGATCCCGCTGGGCTTCATCATGGGAATGCCGTTCCCGACAGGCTTGCGAGCTCTGGCTGCCGAGTCCGACGCAGAACCCGCCGGATCCTCGGCCAACGCAGTGGAATGGGCCTGGGCGATGAATGCCGCCGCCAGCGTCCTCGGCTCGGTGCTGGCGATGGTCATCGCAATTCAGTTCGGGCTCACGGTCACTCTGGCCTGCGGCGCCGCCGCCTACATGCTCGCCTTGATTCTCATGCCTACTTTGCGGGTGAAAACGGTTTAGCACCGCCCGGGTTTTGTTATGATTCTGACGTGGGTGTGCAGGAAGGTGTCGACCGCATTTCCGCACTTCTTGGGGGGCCAGTAAGGTACCGTCAGACTGGCAGTGTGAGGGAGATCCTTGCCTAGCCAGAAACAGCTGCAGTGGTCCCAGTTGCGCGTCGGCATCACAGTAATTGGCGCGAGCGTCACGCTCGCCGTTCTGCTTTTCCTGATGTCCGGAACCGCTGGACTTCTGACCCGCCGCATCACCCTCCGCTCTTACTTCGACAATGCTGAAGGACTTCGCCAGGGCGCGCCCGTGCGTTTGAGCGGCGTTGATATCGGCAATGTGACCAACATCCGCATCGTACCGGATAAGAGCAAGCAGCTCACTCCAGTCGAAGTGACCATGAAGGTGAGCACAAAGTACGGGTATGCCCTGCATCGCGACTCGGTGACATCGCTCGAAACGGCCGGCGTGCTGGGTGAAACCTACCTCGATATCGATAGCAGCCAGGCGGTAGGGCCTCTGGCCACGGACGGAGACCAGCTGCCGACGCAGGTTCACCCGGACTTCAACCAGGTTGTACGCGCCAGCCAAAGCACGCTGGAAAACATGGACGCGCTGCTCAAGCGGGCCGACAGGATCCTGGCGTTTGCCGAGAGCGGCAAAGGTTCCCTGGGAAAATTGATCTATGACCCGACTCTGTATAACCGCTTCTCAGTGACGGTCGCGGATTTTCAGAAGATCGTCGAGCAGGTTGGAAATGGCGAGGGAAGCCTGGGCAGGCTGATCAGCCGGAATGATGCCTATGACAAGTTCATTGCCACGCTCGATAAGATGAATGGCGTCATCGACGACATCCAGCAGGGCAAAGGGAGCGCCGGCAAGTTCCTGAAGGATCCCTCGCTGTACAACAACGCGAACGATACCATCGCGAATGTTAAGAAGTTGACGGAAGATATCAACGCAGGCAAGGGGACCATCGGCAAACTGTCGAAGGACGATGAGTTAGCCAGGAAACTCGACACGACCGTCACTAAGCTCTCTCAACTGACCACGGAGCTGGAAGCTGGGCAAGGCACTGCAGGCAAGTTTTTCAAGGATGAAACGCTCTATAACAATGCCAACCAGACGCTGGTCGAAACCAGGGATCTGCTGAAGGCCTTCCGTGAGAATCCCAAGAAGTACCTGACAATCAAGATGCACATCTTCTGATTTCGGCCTGCCGGGAGAACACTCAATTCTTCTATTTGCAATGAAGAAGCAGCAGGGTGCCATCGTTGGTGGTGGCATATAATAGCGCGCACGAATGGCACTCTCTGCAGGTTCGAAAGTTGGGCCTTACGAGATCATAGCGCTCGTCGGCGCGGGCGGCATGGGAGAAGTGTACCGTGCACGCGACTCCGCCTTGGGCCGCGACGTCGCCGTGAAAGTTTTGCCCGCCGCGTTCTCTGCGGATGCTGAGCGGCTGCGGCGTTTCAAACAGGAGGCACAAGCCGCTGCATCGCTGAACCATCCCAACATTCTCACCATTTATCACATCGGCGAGCATGACGGCGCTCCCTACATCGCGTCGGAATTGCTCGAAGGCGAAAGCTTGCGCCAGCGGTTGCAAGCAGGTCCATTGCAGGTGCGCAAGGTCATCGATTATGGCATCCAGGTGGCGCGGGGATTGGCAGCGGCGCATGACAAAGGCATCGTTCACCGCGACCTGAAGCCCGAGAACATATTCATCACAAAGGATGGACGAGCCAAAATCCTGGATTTCGGCCTGGCCAAGTTAACCCGGCCGGAGCAGGACGGCTCGGGGCCCGACTCGCAAACGCTCACCGGAAGATCGGAACCCGGGTTTGTGCTGGGAACCGTGGGCTACATGTCACCGGAGCAAGTTCGCGGACAAGTCGCCGGTCCGCCGTCGGATCTGTTCAGCTTTGGTGCCGTGCTCTATGAGACATTGGCCGGCCGGCGCGCCTTCCGCGGAGACACCGCGGCCGACACGATGAGTTCCATCCTGAAAGAGGATCCTCCGGAAACGGCCGAAAGCAACCGGCAATCTTCTCCCGCGCTCGATCGCATCATCCGGCATTGTCTCGAAAAGAATCCTGAGGAGCGTTTCCAGTCGGCGCGGGACATCGCATTCAACCTGGAGGCGTTGTCGTCGACTTCAACGACTGCCTCGATGGCGGCGGCTCCGTCTTCCGAGAAAAAATCCAGGCTGGCGTTTTATGCCGCCGTGATTCTGGCTGTTCTCGCCGCCTTTGCTGCCGGCGCACTTCTATTTGGCAGGCGCCAGAAAGCGTCTGCGATTTATCACCGCCTCACGTTTCGTGAGGGCACGATCCAGAATGCGCGCTTCTCAACGGATGGCCAGACCTTCGTATACAGCGCCAGTTGGGATGGGAACGCTCCCGATGTGTTTACCACGCGGCCCCAGGGACCCGATTCGCGTGCGCTCGGACTGAAGGGCAGCACGCTATTGAGCGTTTCCAGGACCGGCGAGCTCGCGGTGATGGCCGGAACACATGCTCTTGAGGCATCGTTCTACAAGGGAACGCTCGCCCGCGTTCCGCTGGAGGGTGGCGCTCCCCGAGAGGTGCAATCAAATATTCAGAACGCGGAGTGGTCGCCGGATGGATCGGCTCTCCTGATCGTTCACCATGGCTTCTCCAGTACCTGTCGGTACCAGATGCAATTGTTGATCCGAGCCGCTGCAAATCACGTAGTCTGCCTTCTGGCTGATGGCATTGCAAAATTCGTCGTACAGGCGCACAGCAGGAGATCCGTCCATCCTTCGCAGATAACTGACCACTCCTCCCGCTGATTCCCCTTCTTCCCCGAGCAGAACGTACTTCCCGTCGGCCGAGATGTCTTCGGCGAAAGAGAAATCGAACCACGATAAATTCTTCTCGCTCGTTTCTCCCGCGCCAAGACCGTAAACTCCGCCCCTCCACTCTTCACGGCCGAGCAGCGCCCGGCCATCGTGGTCAATGTCGTAAATGATCAGATCGCCGGGAATTTTCTCCACAACGCGGACGTTGCCCTTCAAATCGACGGCAAAAAGTTCCACCGCGCCATTGTTTTCATTGCCCGTAAACCAAACCTCATTGCCGTCGGCGGACCATGCCAAGCCCGTAAGGTCCGCCCATCCTTTGGACTGCAAGATCTTATGACCCTCGAGGTCGACAACTACAACCTTTCCATCTGCGTTTATGTGACTGGGATAATCGAAGAAAGCAATGCGATCCCCGCGCGGCGAGAACCGGGGATGATTGATGGCTCCCCCCTGCGAGATCACCTTGCCGGCAGGAAATTCCATGTGGTCGATTCCTCCGGCCTAGGATGCTGACCCACGATCAACTCCTGCACTTGTCGATGGCCTGGATGCCGGGAGAAAAGCAGTTCCTGTTCTCCGGCCAGGAACCGGAGCGGGGACAACGGATTTACAAGCAAGACGCCGCCGAAGGAGAGGCCCACGCCATCTCTCCCGATGGCGCACGGTCGTATTTCACCATCTCGCCGGACGGTTCCCTGCTCGCTCTCGCCATGGGTGCGGACTACCAGACCTACACGATTCCCGTAGCTGGCGGCGAACCCAAGGCCGTTCCTGGTATCGAACCGGGTTGGATTCCTGTCATCTTCAGCCCAGACAGCCATTCTTTATATTGCTATCGGATTGGCGATATTCCCTTGAACATCCAGCGGGTCGAAATTTCTACGGGACGCAGCACACCTTGGAAACAACTGATGCCGCCCGATCCTGTCGGAATCACCTATCTGACAAACGTGCGCATCACTCCCGATCTGAAGAGCTACGTGTACGACTTCCAACGCAAACTGGATGTGCTGTATGTCGTAGAGGGTCTGCACTGAGTGCAGGTATGGCGCCCCGAGTAGCTTGACGTTCTAACCTGGGCTAGTGTTCGCCGAAACCGAAGACCGAGCCTAGCAGCAGGATCACGAGCACACCCAGAGAGATCAATCCGTACTTGTTGTCTTTTTCGCGAAAGAATAAAACACAAGCTACGATGACGCGAACCACCGGCGTGGCCAGCATGAGCAGAACGCCGGCGCGCTCGATTTGAAGCGGAACTGACCCAGGGATAAACAGGCCTGCCATCAGCCCAGCGAGCATGATGAAGAAACAGCCAAAGGCGCCGACTCGCAGCACGAGGGCAACGGCTTGATCGAATGCGGGTTCGCGCTTCTCGCTCATTGTCCACCTTGCACGAGATGCAGGATCAGGTGGCCGGAAAGATAGAACATGACGGCAACCAGCAGGTAGACAACGTACTTGCGATGGATTCTTGGCGCGAGGCGCGCCCCGAGCAGGGAACCGAGAAAAACTCCAACGGCCATCGGTGCGGCGATGTCCACCAGGATGTCGCCGCGGCGGTAGTAAACGATCGCGCTGGCCGCCGCAGTTACGCCGATCATGAAGTTGGAGGTCGCGGTTGCGACCATCAGCGGCACCCTCATGAAGATATACATCACGGGCACCTTGATAGGCCCACCTCCAATACCTAGCAAGCCTGAAAGCGCCCCAGCCACCAGCGACGCGGCCAGTCCCAGCGGATAACGCTGCGGCTCGTAATGCGGGATGACCGTTTCGCCGTTCGCGGAAGGGGCAGAATCTTCCTCGGGCTTGATCTTTCCACCGCGGGTCAGAATCGTGATCGCGCTGTAGAGCAGGAACGCTGCGAACAGCCCTTCCAGGAAGTTGCGATTGAAATATCCGACGAGGTACGCCATCAGGGCCGCGCCGAATGCGGTCGCGAGTTCCAGCGTCATGCCAAGGCGGATGTCAGTGGTATGCCGTTGCAGGTGAACGGAGGAGCTTGCCGCCGAAGTGGTGATTACCGCAACCAGGCTGGTCCCGATCGCCTCGCGAATGGGAATTCCGAAGTGAAGGGCAAGAATCGGAGTCAGCAGAACGCCGCCGCCGATGCCGGTTAGCGCCCCGAGCAGTCCCGCAAAAAATCCCAAAACGACAAGCAGAACGGTCACCAAGCCGTGCACCTCAGCTTGGCGAGTTTTTCGATGGAGATACTAAGTCTGGAAAGCGGCTTTCGCGGGATTCGATGGGCGGCGGGAACTCCGGTCCCCGCCAAGCTATGTCACCGCCTGCGGCCGAGTCGATTCCGCCTGCTCGTGCGCGTGATAACTGGAGCGCACCATCGGTCCGGATTCCACGTGGCGGAAACCGTAGCGGAGAGCTTCGTTCTTCAGGTAGACGAATTCCTCGGGAGTGTAAAAGCGGGCGATCGGCAGGTGATCTTTCGATGGCCTTAAATATTGGCCCACGGTGAGAATATCAACCCCGCGCGTGCCGAGATCGCGGAAAACTTCAATCAACTCATCGCTCGACTCTCCCAGCCCAACCATGACCCCGCTCTTGGTAACCATGCCGGGAGAAATCGTCTTGGTGTTTTCGAGCAAGTCCAGAGTGCGTTGATAGCGCGCTCCGGAGCGAACGGCGCGATAAAGGCGAGGCACTGTCTCTGTGTTGTGATTGAGCACGTCAGGGTTCGCGTCGAGAACGATTCTTAAAGACTCTTCTACCCCTTGAAAATCCGGGATCAGCACCTCAATGCGGCAATCCGGCGTAAGGCGCCGGATCTCGCGAATGGTCTCAGCAAAAATCCGGGCGCTGCCGATGTTGTCGTCGTCGCGGTTTACGCTGGTTACGACCGCATGCTTTAGTCCAAGCGTTGCCACCGCCTCGGCCACACGCTTTGGTTCCTCCCAATCGATTGCTTCCGGACGCCCCTTGGGAACAGCGCAGAAACCGCAACGGCGCGTACAGATATCGCCCAATAACATGAACGTGGCAGTCTTGTGATTCCAGCATTCGCCGATATTCGGACACTGGGCCGATTCGCACACCGTGTGCAGGCCAAGGCCGCGCGCGAGTTTCTTCAGATTGTGGAAGTTGTCTCCCACCGGAGCCTTCGCCCGCAGCCATTGCGGCTTGGGCGTGCGCAGCGGCGGGCTCAGCTCGATCTGAACGAGTTGGGATGCCGAAGACATCTTGTTGATTTTACCAGTTCAGGCTCAACCGACCTCGACCAGCCCGTAGGTATGCTGCCACCGTGAGCGCATTTGGACCAGAGCGCGGCTGATCTCTTCCGCGGAAACTTCCGAGTTGGGTCCCGCCAGCACCGCGGCGGCTTCCCGCTTCGCAGCTTCCAGAAGCTGGGCATCACGAATGATGTTGGCCACGCGAAAATCGGGCATCCCCGCTTGCCGTGTGCCGAAGAATTCCCCGGGACCGCGCAGCTCGAGATCGAGTTCGGCAATCTTGAAGCCATCGTTGGTTCTGGTCATCGCGTCGAGGCGGCGGTCGCCCTCTTCTGTGACTTTACCCCCGGTCATCAGGATGCAATAGGACTTCGCAGCTCCACGGCCGATTCGTCCTCGCAGTTGGTGGAGTTGCGCCAGACCGAAACGTTCAGCGTGTTCAATCACCATCACCGTGGCATTGGGCACGTCGACGCCGACCTCAATCACGGTAGTGGCAACCAGAATCTGCAACTCCCCTTTCTGAAACATCCTCATGACCTGGTCTTTGAGGTCCGCGTCAAGGCGTCCATGCAGCAGGCCAACTTTCAAGTCAGGGACGATCTTGCCGCTCAATTCACGGTACATTTTGACGGCGGCCTTGACTTCGTTCTCTTCACTTTCAGAAATGACCGGATAAACCACGTATGCCTGATGCCCCGACTCCACCTGCTTGCGCACGAAATCCCACACTTTGGGCGACTGATCATCCGCGACGCGCCTGGTAACAATGGGCGTTCTCCCGGGCGGCAATTCGTCGAGAACGCTCAAGTCCAGATCGCCGTAAAGAGTAAGGGCCAGGGTGCGGGGGATGGGAGTCGCGGTCATGACAAGGACGTCTGGCTCACCGAGGGCGGGCTTAGGTTCGCTCTGATCGGAAAGGATGGAGCCCTGCCCATCGGTGTCGCCTGATTTTTTCATCAGCTTCAGGCGCTGCATCACGCCGAACCGATGCTGCTCATCGACGATGACGAGGCCAACGCGCGCGAACTCGACCTTTTCCTCCAGCAGGGCATGCGTTCCGATTACCAGTTGCGCATTCCCCTGCGCGATATGCCGCCGCACCTCGCGCTTGCGATCGGCTTCAAGCGATCCAGTGAGCAGGACGATGCGGTATCCCGCGTTTTCCAGGATCCGGCGAGCCGAGAAATAGTGCTGTTGCGCGAGGATCTCCGTGGGAGCCATTAACGCGACCTGGTACCCGTTCTCGATCGCAATGATGGCGGCTTCGAAACCCACAATCGTCTTTCCCGATCCCACATCGCCTTGCAGCAAACGCCGCATGGGGTAAGGCTTTCCCATGTCCTCGGCAATTTCCTTCAGCACTTTCTTCTGCGCAGCCGTGGGATGAAAGGGCAGAATCTTCTTGATGGCGGCGCGCACGCGGTCGTCGAGCTGAAAGGCAATTCCGGTCTGCGCCTTTTGCTGCCGCCGCTTCAGTTCCAATCCAAGCTCCACGAAGAAAAGTTCATCAAAGATGAGGCGCAGGTGAGCGGGCGTGCGCGACGATTGCAGATCCTGAAAGCTCTCTCCGGGTTCAGGCCAGTGAACGTTCCACAGCGCGGTTCGCGGGGATACCAGCCCCATCCGTCCGCGGACGGCCGCAGGGATCGCATCCGCCAGGTCCGGCGTCAGATTGTCGAGTGCGGTCCGGATGGCGCGACGGAACCATCGTGGCGTGAGTTTGCCCTGACCAGCCGATTCATAGATCGGCACGATCCGTCCGATTTCAAGAGAAGCTGCCGCCTTTTGATCTGCCTGGCTTTCGCCGCCGTCGCCAGGATCTCCGAGGATTTCATACTGAGGCTGGATGATCTGCAATTCGCGGCTGCGCTGGTCCTCCTCTACTTTGCCGTACAGCGCGATCATCTGGCCGGGCTGGAATTTGTCCTGCAGATAGGTCGCGTGGAACCACAGGCATCGCAACCGCGCACGGCCTTGGCCGACCGTGAGCTGAAAGATTGGCATCTTACGCGTGCGAAACAGGCCGGAGTTACGCACCTCGCCAATCACCGTCGCCATTTCGCCCGGCCTCAGTTCCGCAATCCCGCGCGGATTCAGCCGGTCTTCGTAGCGGAAGGGCAGATAATAGAGCAGATCGCCAACGGTGCGAATCCCCTTCGCGGCCAGGATCTCGGAAATGCGCGGGCCGACTCCTTTGACGTATTGGACCGGTGTAGAGAGTTCAAGCATGGATGGCCGAAAAGAAATGGTAGCAGGACCGGTCCATCTGCTTTTGAAGAGGAATATTTCCGGCCACCGTCCGCCAGCCGTAAACCCTGCGGAGAACCACGGTGTCTAAAGCATCAGTGACAGTGAATTTTATTCAGGCGCTGGCGGCCATCATCCTGGGCAACGTCGTGTATTTCCTGCTGGAGCCCTCACTACCGCGGATCGCCCAACACCAGCTCTTTCGGCCCGATCTGGGGATGCTGATCGATTTCTGGTTCTGCCTGGTCGCCTACGGATTGATCCGAACAGCCCGAAAATGGCGGTAGTCTTTCCCAAAAGTGCATGGGAAAAGGCCGGTTACGGGATTACTTTCGGAACCTCGGTGATTACCATTTCCGCCTTTAGAATCCCTCTTGCATGCAGAAGATTGCCGTCCTGTACGACGCCGGCCAGGCCGTTCTGTCGACCTTTAATCTGGATGAGGTCCTGCAACGGATTCTCGGCATCGCACGCGACTATTTCCAGCTGCAGAACGCCGCCATCCTCTTGATTGATAAAGAGGAAAAGCAGCTGTGTGTGCGTTCACAAATCGGATGGGACCCGGGAACCGACGGTATCCGGCTGGAATGGCACACGGGCATCACGGGCGCAGCCGTTCTCCGCAAGCAACCCGTCTATGTTCCAGACGTCAGCCGCGATTCCCGCTATGTCTGCTCTGCCAAGGCAACGCGGTCCGAACTGGCCATCCCGCTGATGCTGCGGGACGATGTCGTCGGCGTTCTCGATTGCCAAAGCGATCAGCCCGACCATTTCGACCGGGAGAAGGTTGACTTGCTCACTCTGTTTTCGACACAAGCTGCCATTGCCCTTCAGAATGCGCACCTTTATTCCCTCGAGCGGCGGCGGGCGCGTCAGTTGGAGGCGATCAACACGATCGCCCAACAAAGCACGGCGGTCATGGACCTGCAAGATCTGCTGGAGCGGGTCTGTTCGGTAATTCAGAGATCGTTTCAGGTATCGCACGTGTCGCTCTGCCTGCGAGAGGACGGCGAGCTCGTGATACGGGCACATGCGGGCTCACTCACGCCTTGCCTGCCACCGGGCGGACGGCTTCCGTCGCAATGCGAACCTTGGTCAAAAGTGCTGGCGAGCGGTGAGGCGGTGATTGAGAAAGACCTCACCAGCGCCCCGGCTGCAGTGCGGCTCTTCGATCAAACCGCTTCGCGCATGACGATTCCGATGATTTCCTTCGGGCAGACCCTGGGGGTACTTACGCTACACAGCTCGGAACGCAATGCTTTCAAGGATAGCGAGCCCGGCTCGCTGGAGGCGGTCGCCGACATCTGTGCCAGTTCGATTCAAAACGCGCATTATGTCGAGCGCATCCGCCAACTCTCGTACCTCGACGGGCTGACCGGCATTTTCAACCGGCGCTTCTTTGAATTGCGCATCGGCGAAGAGATGGAACGGGCCCGCCGTGCCCGGAGCGGCATGGCAATGGTGATGGCGGATATCGACCAGTTCAAGAAGCTAAACGACGAATTCGGGCATCTGCTCGGCGACGAAGTCTTGCGGCAAGTCTCCTCGCTGTTTCATCAGCAATTGAGAAAGATCGATGTGGTGTGCCGCTACGGCGGAGAAGAATTTGGAATCCTTCTGGCGAACACGAATGCGCAGCACGCGATGGGCGTTGCCGACAAGCTGCGCCGGCTGGTCGAAAGCTGGCAATTCCCTGGTGTTCCAAGCACCGTGACGATCAGCGCGGGCGTGGCCGCGTTTCCAGATCATGGACTCACCCGGGACGAACTAGTCCACGCCGCCGATATGGCCCTGTACGCGGCAAAACAGTCGGGCCGCAATCAGGTCTGCCTGGCGACATCAGCGAAAGCTGCGGCCGGCAGCCTTTAGACGGCCGCGATTAGATGTCCAGCCAGTGTCCCTGCAATTCCTGCCGCATTTCCTTCATTTGTTCCCGGAGCTTCTCCCGCTGTTTCCTGAGTTGCTCCCGCTGTTCCTGCGCTTGCCGTTTCAGCCGCTCGGTATTCTTCGTGGTCTCTTCCGCGAACTTCTTCTGCTGAGTGCAGAGAGATTTGTGTGCCTCGTCGACTGCCTTGCGGAGGCTTTCGGCCTGTTCCTGCCAGGCCAATTCCATCTCAGGTTTCAGCTTGGCAATCTCGTCTTTCCACTCGCTGAAATTCAACATGGAATCGGCGTTGAACAACGGTTCCTCATCCGCGCTGTCGTTCTGCAGCAGATCGCTGGACTCCTTGCGTTCCGGCAGCGTCAAATTCAGGTTCTGCTCGCGCTTCTCACGGATGACACCGACGCTGACAGAGTTCCCATTCCTTGACCGAACCGCGTGGGTGAAGTCGCTGGTGTCGTGAACGGCCTGGTCGTTCACCTTTACGATGATGTCGCCCGCATGAAAGCCGGCCTTCTCCGCGCGGCTGCCCTTCTCAACGCTCCGCACCAGCACGCCATTACCGTTCTTCACGCCGAAGAATTCGCCCAGCTGCGGGGTGATGTTTTCCACGGTCAGCCCGCTCCGCGGCGAAGAGGTCACCACGACCATATTCATCGACGGAATGTCGATGTCCGGCATCACGTGCATATCGGGAACCTCAATATGGAGGTCCTTCATATTGGGTCCAAATCCAACCATCGTGTGGCGATCGCCCAGTTGAATTTTTACGGTCAATGGCTGGCCGTCGCGGCTTAGCCCAAGGCTGATAATTCGGCCAGGCGGAATCTCGTGGATCATTCGCCGCAACTGCGCCGCGCTTTCCACCGGCGCGCCGTTCAGCGAAAGAATGACGTCATGCTCCTTGAGGCCGGCCTTTCCGGCGGGAGCATCCTGGTCCACCATGGTGATTTCCGCGCCCTTTTCCTCTTTCAACTTGAGGGTGCCCAGGCGCTCGGTGGTCACGTCGCCGATGTCGACTCCCAGGTACGACGTACTGCCGCTGTCTTCGCTGGAGAAAATCCAGGGTTGCGCTGGAGGGTCGGTCGCCCACGATTGCGCCGCGTGGGAGTAGCTGAGCAGCAAGGGAAGTAGAGCAAGGCTGGTCAGAGTGTGTCGTTTCATCTCAACCCCCTGGGGGATTTTCGAATTTCGATTGTTGATTGAAATCCCGGGGCGGGGCGATCTCAATCAACTATCAGGAAATCAACCATCAGCAATCTAAGCCCTTCAGTGCGCGCGGCGGAAGCAAATATCGCCAGTCGACGTATGCACCTTCAGGGTGGGGCCGCCGCCATTTAACTTGCCTTCGGCCGAAACGGTCTTGTTCCACGTGTCGCCTTCACTGCGAACATGGATGTCGGGAAACTCCGAGGTGATGCGATGGCCGTTGGCGATGTCCACGCTTGCCCACACATTCACCGCAACATCGGAAGCGAGAAACACGGTGATATCGCCCGCCGAGGTCTCCAGATCCGAATCGCGCCGTTCGCCGCCGGTGTTCACCAGCTTCACCGTAATTCCGCCCGCACCGGTTTCCGCCTGCGCCGAAGGAACACCGTAGAGTTCGATGCCACCGCCGCCGCTTTCCGCATGCACATGCCCTTTAGCAGAGCTGAGGCGAATCGTTCCACCACCAGTATCAATCTCCACGGGGCCCGCGATATCACCCAGATCGATGCTGCCGCCGCCGGTCGAGGCCTTCAGTTTGCCACTGCAGTGGCGCACCGTAATGCTGCCGCCGCCGGTCTCAATCACCGCGCCCTGTGCACCATTCTGAATTTCGACGGTGCCACCGCCGGTTTCCGCTATGACCTTGCCATTTGCCTGATGCACTTGAATCGGACCACCACCCGTGTGCAGACCGATCTCGCCGCCAACCGTGCCTACCTCGATCGAGCCGCCACCGGTCTCGGCGCTGACTCCGCTTCCTATGTCATCCAGACGAATGCCGCCACCGCCGCTTTCGGCTTCCACTTTTCCCGCAACTCCCGAGGCATCCACGCTGCCGCCGTCGGTTTCCAGCTTCACCAGCGACATGTCGCGCGGAATTTCGACGCGGAATTCTCCGGAGAAGCGATGCGGGTGCTTCGACCCTTGCCAATCACCCACGATCCAGGCCGTGTCGCCTTTTACGTAAGCCGTCACCTTGTATGCATCAAACTGGCGCCGGGCATCCTGTTCGGAGGAGGAGTAGGAGCGAGTATGAACGACATAATGAATGCCTTCCTGCTGTCCGCCTCGAACAATAACCGAGCCCATATCCACTTTCACTCGAAGATTGCGAACCGTTGCCAGCGACCCGGAGATCTGCTGCCCCCAGGCTCCGCCTTCACGGGAAACTTGTGCTTCCTGCGCCAGGGCCATCGACGCAAGCAGGGCTACCATCATCGACAGCCCAACGATTTGTAGCGCGCGTTTCAAATGAACCACCTCGATTCTCGTATCACTCCGCCTGTCGGCGGCTGAAAATGTCTTACAACAAAAATGCCGGCAAGTTGCCGGCGATCCTAGTCAATCTCTGGCAATTGCGCCAGCAACGTCCGGGCCTGCGAACGAATGTATTGGCTCGAATCCTTCGCGGCCAATGTCATGAGCACTCCGCGGACGCTTCCATCGGCCTTCACCGGCTCGATCAAACGCAAAGCTTCCGTGCGCACGCCGGGATTCGTATCGTTGACCAGCGCCCGTAACACCGAGTCGCGGACACCGGTGTCGTCCTTCACATACGGACCAAGCCCATCCAGCGCCTTGAAGCGCACGCCGGGATTGGAATCGTATTGCAGCGCATAGATGAGCGCATCACGGAAGTGCGCGTCAGTCGGATTCTGCGTAAGAAGTCCAACCGAATCCATGCGCACTCCGGAGTTGTAGTTGTTGCGCGCTGCGTAGAGCAGAAGTTGCTGGATGTTTTGATCGTTCAGCGCGCCGGAAGTCTCCTGTGGCATCACGGTGTTGTATTTAATGTCGATTTGATTCGTGCCGGGAATCTGCGTGATGGAGTTGATCCCGGCGATCGAAGTTTCCGGAACCGGCGTTGGCCCCAGTGTCGGAGCCTGCGGTGCGCGCGCCAATTTATAAGTCGTCCCCACTCCTCCAGCGAAGCCCAAAATAAGAATCGCCGACGCTAGGGCCGGCGAGAAACGAACCTGTCGCAACCAGTTGGCGGGATCGAACGCAAGACGAGTCCACCACCCGCCCTGCTCGGCTGTCTCCAGCGCTTCCTGCAATCGCATTCGCGAAGAGGCCAGCAGGTTGGGCGACGGCTCCTGCACCAAATCCTGCGAAAGCACGGCGTGAAAATCCTGCTCCGCCTTCAACTCCGCCGCGCAGTCCGCGCAGCGCATTACGTGCTGCTCAAGTTCGTGGCGGGCGTCATCGGCCAGCTCGCCATAAACGTGAAGCACAATATTTTCTCGTACCCATTCACACTTCATAGTTTCACCTTCGAGCTATGAGCTGTGCGCGATGAGCGATGAGCGCGCTTTCGACGATCCGCGTGTTTTAGCTCGTGACTCATTGCTCATTGCTTACTGCTAACGCATATCCGCCAGTGCTCCACGCAGTTTCTGCGTGGCGCGGAAGAGAGTGTTCTTGGCGGTCTCTTCCGTCGTATGCAAAATCTCTCCCACGGTGCGCAGTTTCAACCCGTGATAGTGCTTCAGCTCGAAAACCATGCGTTCGCGCGGCGTTAATTTGTCGAGCGCTCCAGCGATCCGCGATCCCAGCTGCCTGCGCATCAAATCGCGCTCCGGATTGGCTCCCGCGCGGGCATCCGGCACCTGGTCCAGTAGGTCATACTCCCCGCCATCGGCATCCTTCGCGACCGGCGCATCTTCCTTGCGAACGGTCTTCTTGCGTAAGTGATCGAGGCACAGGTTCGTGACGATCCGGTAGATCCACGTGTAGAAGGAACACTCGAACCGGAAGCTGCCGATATTTTTGTAAGCCTTAAGAAATGCGTCCTGGTAAACATCCTGCGCGTCGTGCTCGCTGCCAGTGAGGTGCAGCGCCAGCCGCAGCACGGCCTGGTCGTAGTGACGCACGAGTTCTTCGAAAGCGCCAGCGTTTCCACACTGCGCTTCCCGGATCAACATCGTGTCGTCTATGCGGCGTTCCTGCCCAGCCATGCGGCCCCGCGGGGGGTCTTGACTCTCTCGGTCTTTGGAACCGCTGACTCTCTCACTCTTCAGTTTCGAGTAGGCCCGTTCGCCAATCGCAGGTACGATCGCCCATGCATCGGCCGGCATTTCTTATTTCCTTCTACCAGCCCGGTATGAATGCCGTATCCGGGCTTGCACAGGAATAGACGAGGAATCAGTAGTTCGGTAAGCAAGAATTATAGGCTGTCGGGGGATTCTTTGTACGGCCTAGGTGGTTCTGAGGCAAAGGTTTAGAGGGAAACAGAACATTTGCCGACAGAGCGTCTGCGCACTTTGGCAAAGGAAATGCCCTGATCGTGGTGCAATTAGGATTGCATCTCCCGGCACGGGCTCTCCGAAGCCAAAACCCTTAGACGTGCCGTTTGATAAAGTCTTTTTTTCTCATCATTTCGCAGTGGCGGTGAATCATGGCGAGTACCGAGCCTTTGCGCCGGGGGATGTCCTCGAAACCACCGGGTTCGTCGGACGGCATCATCATGACGTTGGCTTCCTTGCGGCTCGCGCAGACTTTGGCAACGCTTTGCCTCGCGGCTACGGTCGGCCTCTCCGCCTGCAGTAGTAAAAGCAGCGGCGGAGGCGGTTCAGGGTCGACCTTTACCCAGTCGGGGCCTTCGGTCCAGGCCGTGGTCACGAGCGGCGATCAGTCGCAGCTTCTGGCAGCACAGTCTGGCGTCGGCTTCGGCACCGGCGGTAGCGAAAGCCCCACTGCGATCACCATCAATCCAGGCACGCAGTACCAGACGATCGACGGATTCGGAGCATCCCTCACCGACTCCTCTGCCTGGGTCATCTGGAACGATCTCAGCGCCTCGCAACGGACAGCCCTTATGCAGGATTTGTTCAGTCCGACGCAGGGCATCGGATTGAGTTTTCTGCGGCAGCCCATGGGCGCCAGCGATTTCGCCGTCAACGGCAACTACAGCTACGACGATATGCCCCCCGGACAGACCGACCCTCAGCTGTCGAATTTTTCGATCGCACACGACCAGGGGTACATCATCCCTCTGCTGCAGCAGGCGCTGACGCTCAACTCGCGCGCCAGGATCGTAGCGCTGCCCTGGAGCCCGCCAGCATGGATGAAGACAACCGGGACGATGAACGGCGGCAACTTCAACGCATCGTATTCTTCGAGCTTTGCCCAGTACTTCGTGCTCTTTTTGAAAGCGTACGGGCAGGCGGGAATCCCTATCTATGCCGTGTCTGTGCAGAATGAGCCGCTGTATTCGACCACTTCTTACCCGAGCGTGTCGCTCCCTGAAACCGATGAAGCAAGTTTCATCGCGAACAACCTCGGCCCGGCGTTGCAGGCGGCCGGTTTGGGATCCCCGAAAATTTTCGGATACGAGCACAATTGGGACAACACGAACTATCCGGAAGCGCTGCTGGCAGGACCGGCGGCCAACTATGTCGCGGGGAGCTCCTTTCATTGTTATGCAGGCGATCCCAGCGCGCAGTCCACCGTTCACACGGCATATCCGGGCAAAGACCTCTGGTTCACGGAATGTTCCGGAACGGTTGGATCGAACTTCGCCGGCGACCTCGTGTGGAACTCACAGAATTTGCTGATCGGCGCGACACGCAATTGGGCGCGCAGTGTTTCGCTGTGGAATCTGGCGCTCGATCAGAATTCAGGACCGAAAAATGGAGGCTGTTCCAACTGCCGGGGCGTGGTCACCGTCGACGCGAGTACATCGCCGGCAACGATCACCCACAATGTCGAGTACTACGTGCTGGCGCACTTGAGCAAGTTCGTGGTTCCGGGCGCGGTGCGGATCGATTCGAATCCCTCGACAGGCGGAGGGATCGAGGACGTGGCCTTTCAGAATCCAGATGGTTCGATCGTACTTTTCGTGCTCAACGCCGGGAGCGGATCGCAACCGTTTGCCGTGAACTGGAATGCGATGTACTTCAACTACACGCTGCCCGCGCAGTCAGTCGCGACATTCATGTGGAAGTGAAAATGGAGTAGACGATTAAAGCGGCGCGGCTGGAGAGGAAGACGTAGAGACGTTGCCCGGCAACGTCTCTACGCATAGAGCGATTACTCTGCGACGGCTTCCTTCTCGATGACCACCTTCAGATGAGCGGTGACATCCTTGTGCAGCTTGATGGGGACTGAAAACTCGCCCAGCGTCTTAAGGGGTTCGTGCAGCTGGATCTTCCGGCGATCGACGTTGAAGCCCTTCTTGGCCAAACCGTCGGCGATATCGCTCGAGGTTACCGACCCGAAGAGCTGTTCATGCTCGCCGGAACGCCGCTGGAACGACACCGAAACGCCTTCGAACTGCTTCGAAAGCTCTTCGGCCTGGGCCTTTTCCTTCGCGGAACGGCGCAGGGACGCCGCCTTCATCTGAGCGATAACGGCCTTGTTTCCTTCGTTGGCTTCAATGGCAAGTTTCCGCGGCAGCAGGAAATTGCGGCCATAACCTTCCGCAACCTTCACCACATCGCCCCGCGAGCCGAGCTTTGCTACATCTTCTTTGAGAATGACTTCCATGGATGGCTCCAAATTTCAATCAGATTTCGATGCCATTGGCGATTGTTGATTCTTGATTGTTGATGGAAAACCCAACTCCCATACGCCGTGGGATTTTCAATCAACCATCGGAAAATCGGAATCAACAATCGTCTTTAGCTTGCTCTTCCCGCAAACGGCAGCAGGGCGATGTTGCGCGCCTGCTTGATTGCCGATGCGAGCCGGTGCTGGTGCGGTGCGCACACGCCGGTCAGGCGGCGCGGCACGATCTTGCCGCTCTCCGCGACAAACTGGCCGAGCATCCGGTAGTCCTTGTAGTTGATGTCTTCGATTCTCTCGACGCAGAACTTGCAGACCTTCTTGCGCCGGAAGAATTTGCGTCCGCCTTCGCGTGGCGGTCCACCAGGACCGCGCCCACCGCCGCCAAAACGCGGACGGTCGCCGCCCGGCCCGCCCGATCGCGGCCTTTCGCTCGATGTCGATTGCTCTGGTGCTTTCGTCTCTTCTGCCATAACTCTCCTTGAAATCGGTGGCCAATGATCAGTGGTCAGTGGCCAATAAAAACGGATCCCGTTTGCCCCGAACTGGGTCACTGGCCACTCACCGCGAGCCACTGACCACTGCGGTTACGCTGTCGCGGGTGTCTCTGCTGCCGGAGGTGCTGCGGGCGTCTCGGCTGCAGGAGCCGGAGCCGCAGGCTGCGCGCTCACCTTCTTGCGCGCATCGCGAAGCTTCTTGATCTTGTCGAGACGCTTCTGCTCTTCATCAATGCGAACCGTCAGGAACTTGATGACCGGCTCAGTGACGCGCAAGCGGCGCTCGAGTTCATGAATTGCGGCGCCCCCGCCTTCGACGACCATCAGAACGTAAATGCCCTCGTGAAAGCGGCGTACCGTATAAGCCAGGCGCCGCTTCCCCATTTTGTCGACGCTCTTCACGTTGCCGCCCGATGCCGGCACGATGTGCTGCAAGTTCGAAATCAGTTTGTCCAAATCCTCGTCCGTCATATCAGGCCGGACGATAAACATCAGTTCATAGGTGCGATTCATTCGTTTCTCCAAACCACTAAAGCTTCGATAACCAGTTAGATGATGCTTCCTGCTATCACCTCTAACCGCTAATCCTCGTTTTTCCGGTTAAAGCGGTTCATCGCCGCCGCCGGACCTTCCTTCAAAATCACTTTGACCGCTTCCTCGGTGGTGTCGAGCATGCCGTCAACGATTTTCATATCTGCCTTGCGCATGGGCGCCAGCAAGTACTCCTTGCCGTCGGAAATCCTGCGCTCGGGCGCGACTCCCAGGCGAATCCGCAGAAAATCCTGCGTACCCAGGGCACCGATAATTGACTCGATGCCGTTATGCCCCGCCGAGCTGCGCCGCGTGTGAATGCGGAGCGTCCCTAGGGGAAAATCCAGCTCGTCCTGAATCACAATCAGGTCCGACTCCGGGCTCGCTTCGTACTCTTTCAACAGCTCCCGAACCGAGACGCCGCTCAAATTCATGAACGTCTCAGGCTTGGCCAGCAATACCATCTGATCGCTGATCACGGTGCGAGCCGTCAGCGCCCGGCACTGACGGTTTCTGACTTCCACGCCCAGATTTCCGGCGATGCGATCGATCGCCAGAAACCCCAGGTTATGCGGCGTGAACTGATATTCGATCCCTGGATTGCCAAGTCCGACGATCAGTTTCACGCTGCCTTCCCGACCTCGTCGTGCCATCCGAAACGAGACCATTTTGGTCTCGCGACGGATTTCGGTGAGCCGCGCGGAACAACCGCGCGCGGAGCTCGCTTCTTACTTTTTTTCCTTCTTCTCTGCCTTTTCGGCAGAGCCACCCTCGGCGCCCTCTTCCTCGGTCTCCTGCTTGCCCTTCTTGATGACTTCGGGCTCCGCCGGAGCAGCCGCCGCGTCCGCCGCTGCCGCTTCGGGTGTGGCCGCGACTTCTTCCTTCACCGAGGTCACGTGCGCTACAGGCTGGTTTTCGTCGGTCAGGAACTTGAGCTTCTCCGTGTGGGGCAGATCGGAGACGCGAAGCACCTTGCCAAAGGTAAGGTGGCTGATTTCGACATCGATGTGGCTCGGGATGTCAGCCGGCAAACACTCGATCTCGACTTCGCGCAGCATCTGTTCGAGGATGCCGCCTTCGGTCTTCACGCCTTCGGCAACGCCCGTGAGGAAGATGGGGACGCTCACGCGCAGGACCTTATCCATGGCGATGCGCTTGAGATCGATATGGAGCAGCCGTCCCTTGATGGGCTCGTACTGCCAGTCGACGATCATCGCCTTGGTGCGTTCGCCGTCAAGAGCGAGGTCGAAAATCGTGTTGTGTCCGGTATCCGAATGCAAAATGCGGAGCACCTGCCGCGGATCGACGCTGACCGAGAGCGAGTCCTTGCCCGCGCCATACACTACGCCCGGAATTTTTCCGTCCATGCGCACGCGGCGGGCCTGGTTCTTGTTGCCCGCTTCCCGCGGATGCGCTTCCAATACGTTGGTTTCTATTGCAGTCGCCATAATGTCCTACCTGAGTATTTCGTCTGATTTCGCAGGTTTCAAAGTTTCAGCGTTTCAATATTTCAAACACCGCAGGCCTAGCCTTGGAACCTTGAACTACATAAACAACTTACTGACCGAAGTTTCTTCGTGATTGGCCTGAATAGCGCGGCCAATCAGTCCCGCAATCGAGAGGACGGTGATTTTTCCGCCCTTCTCCGTCCGTGCCGCATCAGCCTCGGGACTGAGCGGGATGGTGTTGGTCACTACAACTTCCTTGATGACCGATCCGCGGATGTTTTCCACCGCCGGGCCCGACAATACGGCATGCGATGCGCACGCGTAAACCGAATTAGCGCCGTTGTCCATCAACGCCGACGCGGTTTTGACTAAAGTCCCGGCCGTATCGATCAAATCGTCGATGATCAAGCACGTCCGGCCATGCACATCGCCGATTACGTGCATGACTTCCGCGACATTCATTTCGACGCGCCGCTTGTCGACGATGGCGAGCGCCGCATCCACTTTCTTGGCAAAAAACCGTGCGCGCTCCACGCCGCCCGCATCGGGCGAAACCACCGTCAAGTTCGGCAGCGCAAGCTTCCGGAAGTGATCCACCAGCACTGGTGAAGCGAACAGGTGGTCCACCGGAATATTGAAAAAACCCTGCAACTGCGGCGTATGCAAGTCCACGATCAAAGCGCGGTGCGTACCCACGGTGGTCAGAAGATCGGCCACCAGCTTCGACGAAATCGGGCTGCGCGGCTTGTCTTTTCTGTCCTGCCGGGCATATCCAAAGTATGGAATCACCGCGGTGATGCGCCGTGCCGACGCGCGTTTCAGCGCGTCAATCATCAGCAACAGCTCCATCAGATGCTCATCGACGCTGGTGCTGCGAACCCCCGCGCCATGAGCGGCCCTGCAGGTCGGCTGCATCACGAAAACGTCCGCGCCGCGTACATTCTCCTGGATCTGCACATAGCACTCGCCATCGGCAAAGCGCGTCACCTGCGCCTGGCCACGCTGCATGCCGAGAAAGTGGCAGACTTCGTCGGCGAGAGACTCGTTCGCCGTCCCGCTGAAAATCTTGAACTTTTCATCCGAGCGGGACCGCGGTTTCCGCTCCGGCTTCTCGTCGGTCACGGGTGCACTCTTTTTTTCAGCCTTCTCGGCCTTGTCGGGCGGCGTGACTAAAGTAGCCATAGTGAGTTCTCAGTTCTCGGTTCCCAGTTCTCAGTCTTTGGGCTCGGCCAGCTCAACTGAGAACTGAGAGCTGGCAACTGAGAACTGATGTTCTGGCTGGGCCGCTAGGATTCGAACCTAGACAAAGTGCTCCAAAGGCACTTGACCTACCATTAGTCGACGGCCCAATTACTCTGATTGCCGATTGGTTGCTTTCCGATTGTTGATTGAACCCCGTTGCCGGGGCCTGATCATTCTCTTTCAACAAGCAAAATTCAACAATCAAAAATTTCCGGCAATCGAAGCGTCGTTAAACGAAAATCCTGCGCCAGTACTGGACCCGCGATAATGTCGCGGTCACCTGGGCCGCCCAACCCTGCTTGCGCAGCTTCACCGACGCTTTCGCCGCAGCCTGCCGCGACTCGAATAACCCATACAACGTCGAGCCGGAACCCGACAGCGACGCGTATGTGGCGCCTGCACGCACCAAAGCGCTCTTTCCTTCACCTAGCTCGGGATACTCAGGAAATACGACCTGCTCGAAGTCGTTCTCGATCCCAGCCTGGACGAGCCAGAGAAGCGGGTTCTCGGCCCGGCCCCTTCGTTTTAACCCGCTCGAAGGAGCACCGGAGTAAGCTTCGCTCAGCCCTGCCGACAACCCACGGGCGAGCATTTTCATTCTATCGGACGCGCCCGCGACCGTCAATTTCGCAGCATCTCGATCGGCGATGGCGCTTCCGGGCTGCATCGCCATTCCGGGGGACGCGGATGTGCGAGAGCCGCGCAAGGCGTCCCAGGCGGCAAACGCTTTCGGTGTAGAAACCCCTACCTCGGGCGTCACGACGACGCAAGCGATCGCCGGAAAATCAGGCAGGGGATAAACCTGTTCCCCACGGCCAAGGCCCAACACGGTACCGCCAAGAAGAAACAACGGCAAGTCTGAACCGACATCGGCCGCGATTCGCAACCTCTCGGCGGCCGGCAGCGGCCGCTTCAGGGCACGTTCCAGACCTAACAGGGTAGCGACGGCGTTTGCCGATGCTCCGCCTAAACCTCCCTGTACGGGAAGCCGTTTCTTGATTTTGACCGTCACGCGGCCCGGGGCGCGCAGCGATGGCAGCGCGCGCTGGACAATCCGAAAACAGGTGTTCGACTCGTCACACGGGACTTCAGGGTCGTTGCACCGGATCACGATGCCCGATCCACGCGAGACGCTCACCTCGATGACGTCGTGTGACGCGATCGTCTGGTAGATCGTAAGCAGCTCATGGAAGCCGTCGGCGCGGCTGGGGCCAATGCGAAGCCCGAGGTTGATTTTCGCAAATGATCGCACGGTCACGGTCATGGAGAGAGCGATTGTAAGGCCTAAAAACCATTCCCCGCCACGTTCGTGCCATGTTGACCCGGCTGTTCTACCACCTCGGTAATCTCGACGGACGTATTCAGGGAGCGCACTCTAAATGTGATTTCAATCACAGACCGACCCTTGCGGAGGGCGGCCTCCTCATTGAAAGAGTCCGATAAGGCCTGCAAACACATTGCTGCCCCGGATAGATCCGGGCCCCTGTGCAGCATTCGAAAGCTGATAGACGTGTGTGCGGCGATCGGGCGGAACGGCCAAAATCGCACGCACCGGCAGGCAATACGCTGAAAAAAGGAAGCGTTCCGCCGGCGACGCCAGGGGGACGGGTATGAGCCGAAGAGTCTCGGTCGGATTTGTTGTGGCCTTCGCCGTGGCGATCAGTACCGCCGCGTTCGCACAGAGCGACTACAAGGTAGTCTCTGTCAGCGACGGAGGAACGATTTCCGGCACTGTGAAATGGGCCGGCCCGCTTCCTCACAACGTTGAGTTTCCCATCACAAAAGATCCTGAAATCTGCGATCCGGAGTCGCACAAGACCACGGACCTGGAGCGCTTGATCATCGGCGCGCAGGGTGGCGTGGCCAACACCGTCGTATATCTAAAGAATGTCACCAGCGGGAAGGCGTTCGAACTGCCAGAGCAGCGCCGGCATCTCGACCAGAAACGCTGCCACTACATACCTCATATTCTGCTGGTTCCAGAAGGCGCGACGCTCGACATGATGAGTTCTGATGCGACGCTGCACACCATTCACATGGACGGCGCCGCCACCTTCAACCTGCCATTTCCTTTCGTGGGCCGGGTCACGTCGAAGACAATGTCAACGCCCGGGGTTGTCAACCTTCGTTGTAACGGCGGGCACGTTTGGATGAATGCCGAGATGATGATCGTTACCCATCCCTACTACGCAGTGACTGACGAGAGCGGGAGATTCCAGCTCAATGACGTGCCGCCGGGTACTTACCAGATTGTCGCCTGGCACGAAGGCTGGGGCGTGGCGGGCAAAGAGCATGCCTACGATGTGCTGACCGAACGCAGCGTGGAGCGGCCGGTGTTTCCGGCACCGAAGACCTGGGAGAAATCAGTCACCGTCGGCGGAAACCAGACCAGCAACGTCGATTTCGTGATCTCGAACAAGTAAGCGATCCTGGTCTGCCACGGGTTTCTTGAGCACCCCATTCGTGCGGCCAGCTGGCCGTTGAGTGGGGTTTTCGTTTGTGGCGTATAGAATCGTCGTCCGAAGATGATTCCCCGATCCAAGGCGATGGCCTTATTCCTGGTTCTCGCGGTCGTTTTGGGTGGGATCGGCTACTTTCTCGCTCCGATTCCGCAACCGCTCTCTTACCACAATTTCGCCGATCACCGCGGCTGGCTTGGCATTCCAAATTTCGGGGATGTCGTTTCGAACCTACCTTTTGCCGTGGCTGGGATCTGGGGGTTGATCGTTCTTCTTCGCCGCGACGCGGTGCAATTTACTGATCGGCGGGAGCGCGGGCTCTACGTTCTCGTATTCGCGGGACTGATTCTGACCGCCGCGGGCTCTTCTTACTATCACCTGGCGCCCGACAACGCGCGATTGGTCTGGGACCGCGTTCCCATCATGATCGTATTTATGGCACTGGTCTCGGCCGTGATCGCGGAGCGAGTCAGCGTCAGCGCTGGATTGTGGCTGTTCCCGTTATTCGAGGCAGCGGGAATCGGGAGCGTGTTGCTCTGGCGGGCCAGCGAGCTCGCGGGACACGGCGATCTGCGCTTTTACGCCGCGGTGCAGGTGTATTCAATCCTGGTTTTATTGCTGGCGCTCCTGCTTCCGCCAAGGTACACGCGAGGAGCGGACTTTGCAGTGGTAGTCGGGTTTTACATCCTGGCAAAGATCCTGGAGGAAACAGATCGGCAGATCTTTTCACTGGGGCACATTGTGAGCGGTCATACGCTCAAGCATCTGGCAGCAGCGGCGGCGGGATTCTGGATCTTGAGAATGCTGCTGAAGAGAGAGGTTGTGGCTGGATCAGCGAGCGAAGGCGTGTAGGAGCAAGTCGTTATCGGCGCTTGTAGAGGATGGCGAATTCGAATCCCTGGCCGGGGGGAAACAACTCGGCAATTTTTCTCAAGCGCTCGGCAAGGGCCGACGGGGCCAGCAGCGGATAATCGCGCTCGCGCAGATCGTAGTAATCCACATCGAGATAAAGAGAGAGAAGATAGATTGAAATCGTGTCGGAGAACGTCGCTTCGAGATACTCGTTCTTGAAGCGCTCCGCATCCGGACCGCCGGCTGTAGCCAGCTTGCGGGACTCCCAGGCGTCGAGCGAGGTTTCTCCGCGAACGCCCGCGACGGCCTGATTCCAGGCAATTTCGCTGAATTCGTTCGATACCCCAGCACGCTCCACCAGGGCATGGCCGACATTGATGTAGAACTCGAACGCAACGGAAAACTTGTCGTCCATCAGGCGGGTGGAGATGAAGACGCACTGCGAGTCGCCAAGATTGAGGTTGCGATGGCAGACAGCATTGTCGCTGAGCGCGACGTCGTAACGGTCAGCGATCAGGGTCTCGTCGCCATGGCTTACCGTCAGCGGAACGAAGTAATAAGCCTTGCGGTCCAATGCGGAGGAGATACGGTTGGGGACGGCGGCAATCATCCGCTCGAGATCGAAGGAGTTTACGGCGATTTCACCGGCGGCCGCGTAGCAAAGTCCGTTCGGCGCCTGGGAAACGGGCGTGGAACGGACAACATCGGCGGGGCTCCGCGTGATGGTTGGGGCTGCCTGCGACATTCTGTACTCTTTATACACCACAAGCCGCCGCCACCCGTCGTTTTACGGCTCGCGCCCGCTCTCCGCTGGTGTAGCTTAGATCCATGGGCTCGATCACCGAATATCGCTCGCCCCATTGGTATGGCATCCCGGTGCGGGTGGCCTTGGTGACCTTCATTGGAACGCTGCTCTGCTTCTCAGTCAGCCTGCTGCTCGCCATTATCGGAACGGCGCTGGTCTCGGCAATTCGCGGAATGCATCCTGATATGCGGGTTGCTTACCGCCATGTCGCGCTGCCGCTCGCAATTGTGGAAGGAAGCATCGTGCTTGTGCTGGCCACCATGATCGAGGTACGGCATTATCGGCAACGAAGAGCGCTGGCCGCGCTGGAGCGGATGGGTTGATAAGGCCACGCATCGCGATCCCCATGCCGCACGGCGTGGATCTAGAGTATGCCGGGCGCGCCATCCCGCAGTATGAGCGCTCCGTTGAAATGGCCGGTGGGCAGCCGGTCCGGATTGCGTTAGATCTTCCCGAGACTGCAGTCCGAGAGGCGGCCCAGCAGTGCGACGGTGTTCTTCTACCGGGAAGCAAAGCCGATCTTGATCCTGCGCGGTTCCACGTGCCGCGCTCGCCGCATACCGCCGAGACAGATGGGCGTCGCGAGGCAGTAGACAATCTACTGCTGGATGAAGCCTATCGATCCCATAAGCCTGTGCTGGGCATCTGTTACGGTTTGCAGAGCCTGAATGTTTATCGCGGCGGATCGCTGGTCCAGCATATTCCCGATTTTCTGCCGGAGATCACGCGCAACAAGGTGAACCATGAAGCGGGGCGGGCGGTTCCCGTAGCGCATAAAGTAGAAATCGATCCGGGGTCGCTGCTGGGGAAACTTTTGGGCGGCGCTGAGTCGAATGTTCCCGGGAATAACCTGGTGCTTGCGGTCAACTCCTCTCATCATCAGTCCGCGGAAAAGATCGGGGAAGGCTTGCGCGTCACAGCCCGGTGCCCTGACGATGCGATCATCGAAGCGCTCGAAGGAACGGAACCGGACCATTTCGTGCTTGCGGTGCAGTGGCATCCGGAACGTTCGGTGGAACAGGATGAGGCATCGCGGAAAATCTTCAAGGCGTTCGTCACGGCGGCGACCGGCGAATGAACGGCCGATGTCAGCTTCTAACCCCTGAACGTTGAATCGTTAGCGCTTCTTGCGTTTTGCGGTTTTTGAAGCTGGATCCTTCTCCAGTAGGACCAGGACGTGGGCGATCGCGGCATTGGGCAAGTTCAGACCCTCGGGAGTTTTCGCCTTCAGGCCAACACAATCGCCGGGAATTCCGAGAAGTCCGGCGATGCGCGCACGGATCGACGCGGAATGCGGGCCGATCTTCGGAGTGGCGAGGACGAGGCTGGCGTCCATATTTCCCACCTTGTAACCAGCCTGCCGCACGCGTTTCAGCGCCTCGCGCAGGAATACCACCGAATCGGCGCCCTTCCATTGAGGATCCGAGGGCGGGAACAGGGCTCCGATATCCGGCGCCGCGATCGCGCCGAGCAGGGCGTCGGTGATGGCGTGCAGCAGCACATCGCCGTCGGAATGGCCTCCAAGGCCTTTATCGCAGGGCAACATCACGCCACCAATCTTCAGTGGGACGCCGGAGAAAAATTCGTGGGAGTCGAACCCATAGCCGATGCGAGTCGCCGGTTGGTGAGCCTTAGTCGTTGCCATTAGGAATCGTTCGAATCAGATGTAACTCACTTGTCGAGGTAGAACTCCGCCAGTTCCATGTCGGATGGCGTGGTGATTTTGATGTTCCGGGGAGACCCCATCACGACCGCAACTTCGCGCCCGGAACGTTCGGCGAGGGAGGCTTCATCGGTGCCCATGAAACCGTCGGCGGCGGCTTCATCAAAAGCTTTCTTGATGACACCATATCGGAATCCCTGCGGGGTTTGCGCCAGAACGACCCCGGCGCGGGGAATCGTGGTCTTGATGATCGCGCCTTCCGACGTGCGCTCCACCTGCTTTACGGTGTCGACGGCGGGCATGCCGGCGATTGCTGCGCCATACTTCGTGGCAGCTTCGATCACCTCGCGGATGATTTCGGCTGTGACGAACGGGCGCACGGCATCGTGGACGAGCACGACGTCGTCGGGCTCTGCCGCGATCGCGTTCAGAGCGTGTTCGACGGACTGCTGGCGATGCTCACCGCCGACTACAAGCTCGATTTTCTTGCGGGAGAGATCGGGAGCGTCTTTGGCCAGCCGCTCGCGAAAACCGGAGAGTTCGTTTTCCCGGAGCGCTACCCATATGCCGGTGACTTCGTCGACCGTGGCGAACTTGCGCAGCGTGTGGATCAGAATCGGAGTTCCGGCGAGCTCCGTGAATTGCTTCGATGGGTGCGGCTTTTTTTCCTTCCCGTCGAGGGCGCTGGGCATGGGCGCCATGCGCGTCCCGAGGCCGGCAGCCGGAATAATCACAAAAACCCTCATAGCGGCCTGTAAGTATACGGGCGTGAGACACAGGAGTTCAAATCCGCTGGCGCGCTCCGCGCTCTTGCTGCATCATTTACTCTCTTCCATCGTTTTCGACTCGTGAGGTATGGGCATGAACATCGTGATCCGCGCCTTCCACTGGATCTGGGGCAACACGCAGCCAATCTTTCAATTACTCGCGGGTTTCGCGGCACTGCTCGGGGCGCTCTCGTATTGGCGAAACTCCCGGCTGGAACGCGCGCGCTGGCTGGCACATCTTTACAGCAAATTCTACGAAGCGCTCGATCTGAAAATGATCCGCGAGATCCTGGACTGCCACGCGCCGAACTCGCCTGAGGTATTGAAGCTGGTTCAAGACGAGGACGCGCGCTTCACCGACTATCTGAATTTCTTCGAGTTTATGGCGTACCTGAAGGCCTGCGGCCAGCTATCGGAGAAAGATGTCACGGCGTTGTTCGACTACTATCTGCGCATTCTCAGCAAGCATGAGGACGTGCGAAAATACCTGCAGGACAATAAGAACGGGTATGGCTACCTGAAGCGCATGCTTCCCCGTTATTCGTGATCTTCCATGAAGCGGTCTACCGCGCATCTTTTCGTATATGGCACGCTTTCTCCGCGGCATGCGCCGCCGGAGATTAAGGCGACGGTGCGCCGGCTGAGGCCGGTTGGTTCAGCATCGGTGCGCGGGCACCTTTACGATCTGGGCGAATATCCGGGAGCGGTGTTGAGCAAGAATTCCCGCTCACTGATCCATGGACAAGTTTTCGAACTTCCGGAGGACGCGCAGACTCTCAGTTCGCTCGATGACTACGAAGGCTTTGAGCCGGATAAACCGACGTCCAGCCTTTTTGTGCGCCGCACCCTGCCGGTGAAAATGGAGGATGGAACGCGGCTGCGCTGCTGGATCTATGTGTACAACGGAGCCGTGAAGGACGCAGCACCGTTGCGCAACGGCCGCTATTCGAGACGGCGGAGCCGGGTGCGAACTCGCCGATCGGACGCATCATCTCAGAAACCTTCCCGCTAGCACGACGTTCATTGCGGCGGCACGAACGCCCTGCCCGAACGCATTGACGCACAGGAAAATTCTGCTCTGCCGGGCCTCGCTGGGGCGTTGGGCCTCGCGAGCCGAAGTGGAGAAGTTTAGTCGTTTGAATGGGTTAAGCGGATGTACTCCCTGTTCGAAGCGTGGCAAACCAGTTGCTAGATTTAGCAACAGTGAACCGACGCAACCAGACCTTCCGATGGCTTGATCTGCTGGCGCTTAGCGCGTCCGTGGCATGCGCAGTGGCGCTTCTGCTGGCTGCGTTGGGGGCAGGTGTAGCCGGCTTTGGCGGAACTCGTGCGTTGGCGCAAACCGCGGGTGACCCTCCTGCTCAAGAGACCTTCGAAGGCATGCTTTCGTGCTCACACTGCGCAGCCAAGCATTCGGCAACGCTGGGCAGGAACGCCGCTGATTGCGTGCGAATCTGTGCGCATCAGGGGTCGGCATTCACGCTGGTGCAGGATGAGAAGGTTTACCCGGTAAGAGGCGACCTGGAACTCCTCAAGCACCTGGCGGCGCGTCGGGTAAAGATCGAAGGAAAACTGGACGGCGATACCATCCTGATTTCTTCCGTCACAGCCACAGACTAGCCGCAGCCCCGGTGGTTAGGGAGCGGGTTTCGGCTCCACGGTTCCATTCGGCGCCGGGGGAGCGGGGGTCGTTACCGGAACCGCAACCGAGGGCGTGTGCGGAATCGCCACCGGAGCGGCCTGACGCGAATACGCAGCGCGTTCATCCCACTTGCCGAAGATCATCTTTCCCGCAGTCGTCTGCAATACCGACGTAACAGAAACATCGATTGTCTTGCCGATCATCTTGCGGGCATTGTCGACCACCACCATGGTGCCGTCGTCCAGATAGGCAACTCCCTGGTTGTATTCTTTCCCCTCTTTCAGAATGAAGACCCGCATGGTTTCGCCCGGCAACACAATAGGCTTCAGGGAATTAGCCAGTTCATTGATATTCAGGACTTCGACGCCCTGTAGTTGAGCGACCTTATTGAGATTGAAGTCGTTGGTGATGATCTTTCCCTCATACACCTTCGCGAGCTCGATCAGTTTCAGGTCAACTTCACGAATGGCGGGAAAATCATCTTCCACGATTTGGATCTGAAGATTGGCGACCTTCTGCAAGCGCTGAAGAATATCGAGGCCGCGGCGCCCACGGTTGCGCTTGAGCGAATCCGCGGAGTCGGCGACGAGCTGCAACTCGCGCAACACGAATTGCGGGGTCACAATCACGCCATCCAGGAAACCAGTCTCGGCAATGTCGGCGATCCGGCCATCGATGATGACGCTGGTGTCGAGAATCTTGTAGCTTTTCTTGGCCTGCTTCTCGCCACCAAAGATCCCTCCCAGTGCGGCGAGGTTCAGCAGGTCGCCTTTGTTGGCGCCAACTACGAGGCCAACGTAAGCCATGAGAAGCATGACCAGAATCTGAAGGAAGCTCTGGGTACGACCTTCCGGAATGCTGCTCCGAATGACGAGAGCAAACAGGTAAGCGCCGCCGATACCCAGCGTACTGCCGATGGCAGCCCCGATCAGCCGCTTGAGGCTGACTGTACGGAGCTTCCATTCGAACAGAACGATAGCTGCTCCGATCAAAGCGCCCACACCCGCGTCCACAGCGCGGTTTAATCCGAAAGGCTCAATGACGAAGCAAGTAACGGCTACAACAACGACAAAAACAAGGCGAATAAGAATGATATCCACGGTAAACCTCCCGCGGATGCAGCATCGCCAGACGCTAGGCACGATGCACCCTGCTGTTTCCCGCGCCCTCGGGCGAGAATCAGCGATGGTTAACTCGGAGCGCGCAAAAAAGTTGCAGGGGAATAAAAAGCGCTCCGCCCCGGCCCTTCGAGGGCCTTGGCCGGGCTTTACTAGTAAGCCAGCGCCCAAAGTATATACCCGCCGTGAAACGCAGCCAAGGAATCCGGAGTGCCGACGGCGGCGTCCAGGCTTCGGTCCGAATTGCCTGGCTTCCGGGCTTTGAGGCTGTTTGTTTCAGGGGATGCCGGTCCCGGTCCTAGTTGTTACACTTCTACCCATGAAGGCTTTGGTCATAGCTCAGCTAACGGGTCCTGAGGCTCTGGCCGTCAAGGATGTTCCCGAACCGACGCTCAAGCCGGGCCAATCGATGGTGCGGGTACGGGCCGGCGGCATGAATTTCGCCGATCTGATGACAACCAAGGGTGGATATCCGGGCACCCCGGCCCCTCCTTTAATTGCGGGACGCGAATTCGCCGGGGTTGAGGAGGCCACGCAACGCCGGGTGATGGGCTATACGCAATGGAGCGCATTTGCGGAAAAGACCGCCGGCTACTCAAACATGCTCTGGACTATTCCGGATTTCTGGAGCGACGAGCAGGCGGCCGCGTTTCCGGTGAACTTCTTTACGGCCTACCTGGGTTACTGGCAGGCGGGGATGACGGAACCGGCTCCGGGCAAGTCGCGTCGAGTACTCATCCACGCCGTGGCTGGGGGCGTGGGGACCGCCGCCGTACAGATCGGGCGTCTGCTCGGGATTGAGACCTACGGCACGTCTTCCTCTGATCAGAAACTCGCGCAGGTGAAGGCGCTCGGGTTACAGCACGCGATCAATTACAAACAGCACGACTATGAAGAGGTTGTCAGGAATCTGACGCATGGGGAAGGTGTTGACCTCGTGTTCGAGATGCTGGGCGGAGAACATACCGCGAAAAGCCTGCGTTGCCTCAGGGATTTCGGGCGCGTGATTCAATACGGCACTGCTACTGGAAAGAATCCGCAACTGGATGTGCGGGCCTTGTATGCGAAATCGGCCAGCGTGCGAGGGCTGTGGCTGACGTATCTGTCCCAGAAGCGCGAGATCATGGAGCCGGCGTGGCTGCGGCTGTCGCAGTGGATCTCAGAACGCAAAATATCCCCGGTAGTCAGCCAAGTGCTTCCCCTGGAATCGGCGGTGGAGGCATACAAGCTGCTGGAAAACGGGAAGAATTACGGGAAGATCGTCCTCAAAATCTGAGCGGCGAACATCGGGTGCGAGTCATTGCTGAAAAACCCACTGTTCGCTCACGATGAAATTCGCTACCGAGCAAAGTGCAATTGCGATTGCATTCGCGACGATGTAGTTCATCCCCCCTTCGCCGACCAGTACCTTCATCAGCGCAAGATTCCCAAGAATCGAGACGGCGCCATTTCCGATGTGAAAGCGCAACAGCCGCGAAAGGCTGGGGCGTAGCCGGATTGGCGCGCCGCACGGGCGTGTGCGATCCGACCACGTGAATTGCTCATGCCAGACGAAGTTGTGCACTACGGCGGCTTCGACTGCAATCGCTGTCGCGATCAGGTAATCCAGGTGGAATATGCTCTTGGCCACAAACAGAGCGGCAAACTGTACACCGACTCCAATCGCACCCACGAAGTTGAACTTCCACCAGCGTACGAATCTGGACGACGAAGACTGATCGGCTTTGAGCAGAGCAGTTTTGTTAGAGGGAGGATGCGAGCTCATTCGAGGATTCTCTCCTCGCGGTAAAGACGAACTGTGTTTTGCGCGGTGAAGAAGAGCACCATCAGGGTCATGCCGGCGATGCCGATCGAGCCGCCGACATCGAAGAGACGGTATCGGTTGCCGAACAGGTGAACGAATGGGCGCCAGAACAGTGCAAGGTTTCCGACGGCGAGCAGGATGCGCAGTTCAGTCGGTCCGAAACGCCAGAAGGAGATCCGGAATTCTCCGAGGGCATGGGTCGCCAGGTACGATTGAATCGATAGCACGAGGAACGCGATCAGCAGGCCAATCGCAATCCAGGGCTGCATGTAACCCGAAAGCGCCAGGCCAACCATAAGCGCCACGGCGCCGAACGTGTCGACCATGTGGTCGACGTAGAATCCGTACCGGGGCCGCTGGCATTCACGGACTCGGGCGAGAGTGCCGTCAAGGGAATCTCCCAACCAGTTCAAAGCCAGGCAGGCGATCACTCCCAATAACGCCATTCGATTTCTGGCCGCCAGCGCGTAAGAAAGACCTGCTCCTAACTGCGCAGCCAAACCCAAAATCGTGAGATGGTCGGGGTTGATTCGCGCTGGGGTGCGGGCGGCGAGCCACACAAGGGCTCGCTTCTCAGCCGACGCCACCCAACTTTCCTGCACCCTGACCACGTCGCGCAGCGGACGTCTCCTCATCTCGAGCAGGAGCCGTGGATTGAACTGCTCGCAAAATTCCGCCATGGCGGCTGTACCACTCCTCGTTCCGGAAGTTCCCATCACCGCCTCCCCGTGCTGGCGCTACTTTCCGTTGAAAACGAGTGAATCACAATGCAGCAGCGGTCAATTGGAGGTCAGGGGCGAATCGTCTCGCAAGCTACTGCAAACACTAGGCTTGCTCGTTTAGGTCCAGACCGGGGCGGAAGCTCGGCTGGGAAGATCGGCGGGACGGACCACTTGTTTGATCGTCCATTCATCTAAAAACAGGACAAGAAAGGATCGACAACGATGAGAAAGAGAAATGTCTATCGAGGGCTGGTAGGGGTATTGGCGGTGGCCTTGGGTCTGGGCAGCGCAGAAGCAGTTCACGCACAACAAACGCCCGCGGCCGGATCTCCCGTCCATTTAGTTGTCACGGTGGAACCGCGCAAAGGGGCTGCCATCCCGGCGGTGAATGCGGATGAGGTGATGGTGTACGAGGGGCACGACCGGGATCGAGTTGCAGACTGGATCCCCGCGCAGGGTGATCATGCGGCTCTCGAGCTGTTTATCTTGCTGGATGATAGCTCGAACACGAACCTAGGCTCGCAGCTGGATGACATCCGGAAATTTATAGATGGGCAGCCGTCCACGACGAAGATTGGTGTGGCTTACATGCAAAATGGCACGGCGCGGATCGCGCAGGATTTGACAACCGATCACGCGCAGGCAGGAAAGTCCCTGCGGCTCCCGATGGGGGAAGCTGGGATCAACGCGAGCCCGTATTTTTCCCTGAGCGATCTGATCAAGCATTGGCCACAGACTTCTGCGCGGCGGGCGGTCCTGATGGTCACCGACGGAATTGACCGGTATTACGGCAGCGGGGACCTGATGGACCCCTACCTCGACGACGCGATCAACGACGCGCTGCGCGCCGGCGTGATGGTTTCGGCGATTTACAACCCCGACGCGGGACACTACGGCCACAGTTATTGGCAAACCTATTGGGGGCAGACCTACCTGTCTCAATTGACGGACCAGACGGGTGGCGAAGCCTATTACATCGGAATGACCGGGCCTCCAGTTTCGTTTTCGCCGTATCTGACCGAGATGGCGAACCGGCTATCGCACCAGTATTTGCTGACATTTTTTGCCAAGCCGGAAGCGAAAGCGGGATGGCAGAAAATCCGGCTGGCCACGGAAGTACCGAATGTGGATCTGATCTCGGCGCAGAAGATTTACGTCACCCCGTAGGCGGCAAGGCTAGCCCGAAATGGTGTCGTAAGGATTCCCGTTTCGGGCAGCCGATTCTTCTCAATCAACACTGAGCGTTTGAGATTCCGATAAGATTGAAATTCCGATCGGGTCTCAATGACAAAACTGCTGCGCTTTCTCCGCCCATCGCACCAGCACACGGCTTTTTCCGCAACTTTGCTGTTGATGGGGACCGTGATGCTGTCGCGTGTGATCGGGTACGCGCGCGAAGCGTACATCGCGTTCGCGTTCGGCGCAGGCTCGCAGACGGACGCGTATGTTGCAGCATTTACCCTGCCCGATTTCCTCAACTACATCGTCGCCGGGGGAGCGGCGTCGATCACTTTTATCTCGATCTACACCCGCTTTCTGGCGGAGAAGCGGGAAGCGGACGCGCAGAAAACTTTCTCGATCATCATCACAGTGATGACGGCTGTGCTGGTGGCAGGCACGATCCTGACGGAAATCTACGCGCCGGAGTTCGTGCGCTGGTTTGTAAAAGGCTTCAGTCCCGACAAGATTGACTTGTGTGTGCATCTCACGCGCATCCTGCTGCCGGCGCAGATTTTCTTTTATGTGGGCGGCGTAGTTTCGGCGGTCCTGCTGTCGCATCGGCTGTTTCTTTTTCCGGCATTCGGACCGCTGATCTACAACGTGTTCATTATTCTCGGCGGCGTGGCCGGGGGCCGTCACTTCGGGATTGCGTCTCTCGCTTATGGCGCCCTGGTCGGAAGTTTCGTCGGGCCGTTTTTAGCCAGCGTGATCGGGGCGGTGCGGATCGGAACGGGGTATCGGCCTTCGTTCGAGGTGGGGAATCCGGCGTTTCGCGAGTGGGTGCGACTCTCCATCCCGCTGATGCTGGGGGTGTCGCTCGTCACCGCCGACGATTGGATCCTGCGCCACTATGCCTCCAGCGTTGTCGGCGGAATCTCGCGGCTCAACTACGCCAAACGCCTCTTCGCGGTTCCTATCGCGGTGTTGGGGCAAGCGACGGGACAGGCGTCGTTGCCTTTCTTTGCCAAGCTGTTCAACGAGAAGAAGCTCAAAGAGTTTGCCACCACGGTCAATGATTCCGTCTATCGCGTGTCCGCGGCGTCATTTCTCTCGACCGCATGGATGACCGCGGCGGCGATCCCGCTGATCGATCTCGTCTACCGTCGCGGGAAGTTCCTCGTGGCGGATACCGGTCCGACGGCCGTGTACTTCTTCTGGTTTTCGCTTTCGCTCGCGCTTTGGTCGGCGCAGGGGCTTTATGCGCGGGCGTTCTATGCGGCGGGAGACACGCTCACGCCGATGTTGGCGGTGAGCATTATTACTGCCGTCTCGTTACCTGTGTATTCGATTCTGTTTCGCACCTTTGGCGTGCTGGGATTGGCATGGGCATCCGACATCGGGATAGCCGCAAACTTGCTGGTCCTGGCCTGGCTGCTTCATCGCAAGAAGTTTGTTCCGCTCGGAGGCTTGCGCTGGAAGGAACTGGCGAAAGCGGCGGTCGTTGCAGTAATTGCCGGATTCGTAAGTTTCGCCGTGGCTCGAGTTGTTCCGCTGGATGTAATCGGTGCGAATCGGCGGCTCGGTGACATCCTGCAGTTGGCGCTCATTTCGCTGACATGGGCGGCGGCGGTGGCCGCAGGTTTGTGGCTTTTACGCTCAGAACTGCCGCAGGATCTCCGCAGGCGACGAGGCGCGGCGTACCCGGTCGTAGCGCATGGCGAGAGCAAAGAGATCATGGGATCGGGCTCCGAACCTTGATCACCGAACCCTGATCTCTGCGCCTTTACCTCTTGCTTGTGGGATCGTGCTGTGAGGTTACCATCGTCACCTCTTCGGGCGTGGACCCATCTGTCAAAATAAGTCTGGCGTAGCGCCTCGAATTCCTTCCAAGAAGATGGACGTTCAAACACCTAAAACGACGCGGCGCAGTACGCGGTTGCGAGTCGAGATTCCGGTCAACGTTACGAGCCTCGACCGGATGCGGCCCTACTCTGAACAGTGCACTCTGCTGGTTGTGAGCGCGCAGGGATGCGGGTTTCGCAGCCCCCGGCCGCTGCAGCTCGAAACCCCAGTGATGCTGGGTGGCCTGCCCGGTGGCAGCAGCGTCACCGCGAGGATCGCAAATTGCGTTCCGCTAGGGGCGGACAACAAGTCTTTCCTGATCGGAGCCGCTCTCTACACGCACGGCAATGTGTGGGGCATCGCAAATCCGCCAGATGACTGGCAGATTTCGGCGAAGTCAACGCCGGCGCGGGCGGCAGCCCACGGTGCTGGCGATGTCGACGCGGCGGTGAAAATCGGCAAGCAGCAGTGGCCATACAATCTTTTCTCCGAAGGCGCCGAAACTCACCCCCGCCGCAAATAATTCCGCTTCACATGACGAAGGGAAAATCCCTTTTGCTGTTCTTTCGTAACTATCTACCAGTATTACCCACTGTCATACTCACGCTTATGGCCGAAGAGTCAGAATCGACGAAGCCGGAGACCGTCGCCACGGAAAGACCGATAAGCAGGCCATTCCGCGTGAAGCTGCGAGGAGCCGTGCTCGCGCTGCTGCGGTTGCCAAACCGCCGCGATGTGCGCGCCGCGATTCATCAACTATCGATCACTGGCGGCGTAGTCCACCTCGAGAAGCCCCTGGATGAAAAGATCAAAGTGGAGATGATTTTTCACGTAGGCACTTCGACGATTCGCGCCAAGGCCGAGATGCTGTTTCCCATGTGGGCCACTCAAGGCTGGATGCAGCCATTCCGTTTCGTGGAGCTCTCCGACGACAGCCGGACAACACTCGAAACAAATCTGAAAGCATATATGGGCGAAGCACCGAAAGCCGCTGCGGCCGGAGCTTAGTTCCAGACGTCATCCGCTTTTGCAATCCTCCCAGACGTTACCTAGGTCACCTGAGCCGCGATCCGTTCTGGAATATGATCCGATTCAGGAGCTCTTTTACACATGAAACGCCTCAGTTTCTTGGTGTCCCTGACGAATAACGATAACGATTATCAGATTGAGCAGGCGACTGCCGCCGAGAAAGCCGCTGCGCGCCTCGGAGTCGACGTAAAAATCATTCATGCCAATAATGATGCGGTGGCGCAGAGCCAGCAATTGTTGCAGTATGTCCAGGATGCATCCGCACGGCCCGACGGGATTCTCTTCGAGCCTGCGGGCGGCACCGCCTTTCCGCAAGTTGCGCGCGCTGCGGCTCAGGCCGGAATCGGCTGGGCAGTTCTGAACCACGAAGTTGACTACATTCGGGAGTTACGCCGGTCGTACAAGGCTCCGGTGTTCGCGATCAGTTCCGATCATGAAGAGATCGGAAAGATTCAAGGACAACAATTCGCAGCGATGCTGCCGGATGGCGGAACGGTCTTGTACATCGAAGGCCCGGCAAACAGTTCTGCCGCGAAACAGCGCACCAGCGGCATGAACAAGACCAAGCCCGACAACATACAGATCAAGGCAATGCGCGCGAACTGGACTGAAGAAGGAGCGTACCGGACGGTGAGTTCCTGGCTGCGGCTGCAGACCTCGCAGGAGATGCGAATCGATTTGGTTGGCGCACAGGACGACAGCATGGCCATGGGAGCCAGAAAGGCTTTTCGAGAACTGGAAGCCTCGCGGCAGGAACGGTTTTTGAAGCTGCCGTTCACCGGTTGCGATGGAATGCCGAAGACGGGCCAAAGCTGGGTGCGAAGCGGCCTATTGGCGGCTACGATCTACATCCGGCCGAACACGGATCTCGCGATGGAAATGTTCGTAGACGCGATGCGGAATGGCGCGTCGTTGCCGGAGTTCAAGGTCACCGAACCCGAATCGGTTCCGAAGTTGGCGGAATTGTCCGGCAGACCGAAGATGCACAAGTCGGCTGGGGTCTAGCGGCAGAGCTCGAAGATCCGGCGGTTATTCGGATCGAGACAGTTGCTGCAGTGCGGCCACGTCGCGTACCAGAACAGCTTCGCGACGTGCGCTGACGATGCCCTGGCTTTCCCACTGGCAAAGCAGGCGGCTGACCGTGAACAGAGTCGTGCCGGTCAGCTGGGCCAATTCGCGCCGGGAGAGCGCGATTTCGATCTGGCCGTCGATCGGCTTTCCAACCTGAGTCATCAGGCGAACGAGCTGGCTGCTGAGGCGTGGAGAAACTTTCTCCGTCGAAATCTCGCGGAAGCGCACTTCCAATTCATTCAAGCGGCGTTCGAGAACATGAGCGATGTTGCGGCGCAGCCGCGGGAAACGATCGCACACCGCATCGAATTGGGCCGTTTCCCAGACGAGGGCCGTCGTCGGTTGCACAGTCCGCGCGGTCGAGCAGTGCTCGCAATCAATGCAGCGCCCCACGCCACCAAGAACATCGCCGGGGCCATTCAGGCGCAGGATTACTTCCTGGCCGTTGGCGCTGAGCTGCGTGATTTTGGCGAAGCCGGTCGTCAACAGGACAACCTGCCGAACGGGATCCCCTTCAAAGAACAAGGTGTGACGGCGAGGATGCTGGCGATCCTGAGCGCTGGCCACAATAGAAATGCAATCCGCGAGAGGAATTTCGGCGAACGCATCAAACTGTTGCACCGAGGTCGCCCTGCGCCGTAGTGCATTCCCCGCATCGGTACTGACGGGTCGTTCACGAATGCCCTGGATATTCGATGCCGGCCGAACCGGCTTAGGCTCCGCTGTTATGTCGAATGTCGTGACTGCTGGCTGTCCCATATTGCAATGTTCTCCGTCGCGTAAATCAGAGGGAGTCAGCTCCCCGGCTGAAAAATAAATTCTGCAAACTTTCGGGAATTTCGTGATCTAGCGATATCGCTTAGTTTGCGCTTGATAAGCGTTGATCCGAGACGGGGGGAGCCGAACCAAGCTGTTTCCAGGGAGCACTGAAGGACGGGCGAAGGGGTACCTTGATCAGACGTAGCAGTACATCGGCGAACCAACGCCTGCGTAACCCCAAAAGGAAGTAGCATTTCCTCCCCACTACAGGAGCCCTGGGTGAACTCCAACGAACGCAAATCTAAATTGATCTTTGTAAGCCAATAGAACGACTTCGGAGAAGGCAATGCCTTCCGTTTCTGATTGTTCTTCAGCTCACTTGAATTCGGCCATGGCAGGGGGGAGGTCCCGCGAAAGAAGGCCGACTGAATCCCCAATGAACCCAACAAACCCAACTAACCTGATACAACAACCGGGAAAACCGCTCTTTGCTCTAGCGCAAAGAGGCGACGCTAAAAATCACATATGCAAGGAAGTTCTCACGCGATCCCTGCACACGCTCGCCGTTTCTGACAACTCAAACACGGCTTTCGGAAGCCCTTCCAACCTGTAGAATGGGCTCGGCGGGCCCATAGCTCAACGGTTAGAGCAGCAGACTCATAATCTGTTGGTTCCAGGTTCAAATCCTGGTGGGCCCACCAGGACCAGCCTTGTTGTCTCTGCCCTGAAACACTCTGCTAGTTGGATGGCTTGCCAGCAGCCTGATTCTGTTGCATCTGAAGCTGCCGGCGCTGTTCGTACAAGCGCTGCAAATCGTCCATCGAGTGAACGCTTGATGTGTCCCCCGAAATCGAATCGGCTGACGTGTTGGCGGTCGCTGCGGTGCGTGCAATTGAAGGGCTCACGCCGTCGCTAGCCGGGCTGGGGTTAGCGTCCGCGGATGGCGTCGCATTCGCCTGTCCGGAGGCATTCGCAGAGGGATCGGCAGGCGCCTGCGCAGATTCTTGCGCCGGAGGCGTGTTCGTATTGTCGGCGGCGGCAGCCGAGTCACTTGCGGGAGCCGCTGCAGGCGCGGATTTTTCAGGGCTCGCCTGCTCGGCGATGGATTCTTCAGCGGAGGCCTGGAATGACGTCTTTCCAGAAGACGACCATCCCTTCATCATCCGCCGGCCAGCCTGGTCCGATTTATCGACGCCGGCACTTGCCACGGCGACATCATCGTCTTTGCCGTTGCCTCCTCGCACCGTCAGAACCAGACTGCGTAAACCGGCGCCGTCATCCGTCGCCTGGAGGACATAGTCGAAGTTCGTTCCGTAGAGCAGAGTGCCAAGGACATCCCGGATTGGAGCTGGGCCGATATGCACGGCCACCCGCTCGGCGGCAGCCGTACCCGGGACGTCGATGGAAGCACCGGTCCTCGAGCGAACGGCTTGCAGAATTTCCATGAGGCTGGAGTTGTCAGCATCAATCGTGAGGTCCTTGCCATTCCATGCCACTTCAGGTGGATGGGCAGGCGCCTGGATCGGCTGCAAAGGGGCTTCCGGAACAGGAGTAGGAGCGGGGGTCGCCGCTGGTGGTTCAGGAACCGGCGCCGGGGCTGCTGCAGCGGGTGCGGGTGGCGCTGCCTCTCTGCGTTGCTGCCGGCGATTTGGCCCCGCCTGGGCAGACGCTAATGACACAGTCGCGACGAGCGCAGCCAGCAATAGGAGTTGAAGCATCCATCCAGCGGGTAAGCACACGGCTACTGACCGATGAAGCTGAAGCCTGATAGACCCGGTGGGAAGGATGGACTTCACTGCCGCTACCCCTTTCACTGCCTCTTACCGATTGATAATTCCCGTATTCGCTGAGGATCCTGAATGGACTCCCGGCATTGCGGAAACTACGAGTTGGGGAAGGTCTTCGATGTGCACAAGTCGTTGCACATGATGATGCGAAGGTACTAAGCCCTTCATTTAGCACCACGCTTGATCCCCGATGTTTGCTCTAGCGCAAAGATCGGACCCTAAATTCCGCCTCGCGAAAACGATCTTTCCCGCTAAATCAGTCTCCAGATCGTTGCAATCTCAGCGTAACGAGCTCGTGAACCTCGTCGGAAACACCGGAGGACCCTTTTCGTGAGAAAACGTCCTCTGGGCCTGATTGCAAAGACCTCTGCCTCCAGACGGCGTAGATCGCCGGATAGACCAGCAACTCAAGAACGAACGAGGCCAGGATTCCACCCACCATCGGAGCCGCAATGCGCTTCATGACGTCGGCGCCGGTGCCCGTGCTCCACATAATCGGCAACAGGCCGATAAACATGGTCGCGAAGGTCATGAATTTAGGGCGGAGGCGCTTTGCCGCGCCATGCACGATAGCCTCACCCAGATCCGCAACTGTACGCATACGGCCATCACGCCGGGCCTCGTCGTAGGCGAGGTCCAGGTAAAGAAGCATATAAACGCCGGTCTCAGCGTCGATGCCCATCAGCGCGATCAATCCAACCCAAACACCCACGCTGATGTTGTAGCCGGCGAGATAAAGGAAGAGCACGGCTCCGACCGCGGAAAAGGGCACGGCCAGAAGCACGATCATCGTCTTGGTCAGCGAGCGCGTATTGAGGAACAACAACAGGCAGACAATCGCGAGCGTCAGCGGGACGACCTGGGTCAGGCGATGCTTTACACGCTCCATCGCCTCATATTGACCGCTCCAGGTGATGGCGTATCCGGCAGGCAGCTTTACGCGGTCCCGAAGCAGTACGGCCGCTTCGTTGACATAACTTTCCGGGTCACGATTCGCAACATCGACGTACACGTAGCCCGTCAGCAATCCATCTTCATCGCGGATCATCGAAGGCCCGCTGGTGGTATGGATCTCCGCGAGTTCTCCCAAGGGAATCTGTCGCTGACCACCGGCTGGGACAAGCACGCGCTCAAGCGCTCCAAGGTCGCTTCGGAAATCCCGCATGTAACGCACGTTTACCGGGTACCGTTCGCGGCCCACGACAGCGGTGGTCACATTTTCACCGCCGATCGCATTCTCAACGGCCGTCTGCGCGTCCTCAACGCTCAGGCCGTAGCGTGCCAGCTGATCTCGCTTCCAATCGAAATCGAGGAAGTAACCCGTCCCGGTCCGCTCGGCGAAAACACCACGAGTGCCCTTGACCTGGGGCAGGAGCTTTTCAATCTGCGTGCCAATCGTCTCGATGCTAGCGAGATCCGCGCCCGAAACTTTGAGTCCCACCGGCGTGCGCATGCCGGTCGTGAGCATGTCGATCCGGCCCTTGATGGGCATGGTCCAGGCATTGCTGAGCCCGGGCACCTTCAGGCTCTGATCCATCAGATGGACCAGCTCTTCGGATGAAATGGTGTCGGGCGTGATGTGCCGTAAAACATCTCTCACCGAATCCGGAGCCCACGACGAGTACCAGGTATCGACGTGCCGCCATTCGGAGCGCGGCTTGAAAATGATGACCGTCTCAAACATTGAGAGCGGCGCGGGATCGGTCGAGGTCTCAGCGCGGCCTGCCTTTCCCAATATGCGATCGACTTCGGGGAAGCGAGCAAGAATCCTGTCAGTATCCTGCAGCAGCGCCTGGGCCTGGGTAATCGAAATCCCAGGCATCGTGGAAGGCATATAAAGAATGGCGCCTTCATCAAGCGGGGGCATGAATTCCGATCCGAGGCTCAGGAAAATCGGAATCGAGAGGACCACCATCGCCGCAGCGCCGCCGATGACGGCCCACTTCCAGCGCAGGGTCCAGCGCACTACGGGTTCGTAGGCGCGCGTCATGCGGCTGCTGAGGAAGTGATCTTCCTCGGAGCGAATCTTTCCGACGAGCAGGGTATTCACGAAGCGGCAAAGCCACTCGGGCCGGAACGATAACGGCTCGACTCGGGTGAGCAACAGCCGCAAAGCAGGGTCGAGCGTGATCGCCATCGCGGCGGCGATGAGCATAGCCAGCGTCTTCGTATAGGCCAGGGGCTTGAACATCCGGCCTTCCTGCGCTTCGAGCGTCAGAACCGGCAGGAACGAGATCGCGATGACAAGCAATGCGAAGAAGGTAGGGCCAGCAACTTCCTTCACGGCGGCGATGATGACCGCGCGGTAATCACCGCGACGGCCTCCGCGCTCCCACTGTTCCAGCTTTTTGTGCGCCTGCTCGGCGACGACAATCGAGGCATCAACCAGTTCGCTGAACGCGATCGCGACTCCCGCCAGCGACATGATGTTGGCGCTGATGCCCATCAACCGAAACGGGATGAATGACAGCAGCACCACAATGGGCATGGTGAGGATGGGAATGGCCGCGCTGGGAAAATGCCAGAGGAAGATCAGAATGATCAGGGCTACCGTAACCACGACCTCAAAGATGGTCGTGTTTACGTTGTTGATCGCGCGATGAATCAATTCCGAGCGATCGTAAATCGGGACGATCTTGACGCCTTCCGGCAGAGACGGGCTGATTTCGGCGATCCTGTGCTTAACGCGATCGATGACCGAGAGCGCATTCTCACCGTTGCGCATGATCACGATGCCGGAGACGACTTCTCCCTTGCCGTCCAAATCCGCGACACCGCGGCGTAGATCGGGTCCTTCGACAACCTGGCCGATATCCCGGATGCGAATCGGCGTGCCGTCCGGGCTGGCATCGAGCACGATATTGCCGAATTCTTCGATGGATTTCGCGTAGCCGCGGCCCCGGACCATGTATTCGGTGCCGCCGAATTCAAGCAGCCGTCCTCCAACTTCCTGATTCCCACTGCGAACCGCCTCGACCACTCGGCGGATGGGAATGCCGTACGCTTGCAGGCGATTGGGATCGACGTTGACTTGATATTGCTTGCTGTAGCCGCCAACCGGAGCCACTTCCGCCACGCCTTGCACGGCGCGCAGGTAATACCTCAAATACCAATCCTGGTAGGAACGCAGATCGGCGAGGCTGTGTTTTCCGGAGGTATCGACCAGCGCGTATTGGTAGACCCAACCCAACGCGGTGGCGTCCGGACCGATTTCTGTTTGCACTCCTTCAGGCAGGTGCGATCTGACGCCCGACAGGTACTCCAGCGCCCGTGAACGGGCCCAGTAAATGTCAGTGCCGTCTTCGAAAACTACATAGACATATGAGTAGCCGAAGTCGGAGAGGCCGCGAACCGTCTTTACTTTCGGAGCACCCGTCATCGCGGTAACGATTGGGTACGTCACTTGATCTTCGATGATGTCGGGGCTGCGGTCCCAGCGCGAATAAATGATGACCTGGGTTTCACTGAGATCCGGCGTGGCATCGAGGGGCAAAGACATCATGGCCCGCCATCCGAACAGGCACGCGACCGTGATCACCGCGAGCACCAGCAGCTTGTGCTTCACCGAAAAATCGATTACGCGATTAATCATGAATGGTGCCCGGATGGATTCGAAGCCAGGTAGTGTTCGGGTCGCGCGGAGAATTTCTTCTTGCAGCGATCGGAGCAGAAGTAATACGTGACACCATCGCGCGTGAGCGTGTTGCCTTCCGCCACCGCTTTCGCGGCATCAATGCTCATGCCGCATGCGGCGTCTTTCACCTTCCCTGAACTGACGGCGACTCCCGATTCCACATTCGATTTGGGCGAAGCCGGGGCATGAGGCTGAGCACTCGACTCGCGCCCCGCTTTCAGCCTGCTCTCGGAATCCACCAGGAACGTCCCGGCGGTAACTACGCGTTCTCCCGCGGTTAACCCGCTCAGGATCTGCACGCGATCTCCGGAGCGCCAACCGACTTGCACCGCACGCGGCTCGAAAACGCCGCTGCTGCGTTCGACATAGACTCTCTGCTCGCGTCCCGAATCGATCAGTGCATCGATTGGAACGGTCAGTCCCGAAGGAGCGGCGACGGGCAATTCGACGTCGACGAACATGTCAGGCCGGAGTGCGAAGCCTGGATTCTCGGCTTCCAGCCGGAGTTTCAGAGTTCTTGTATTCGGATCTACCTGGGGCAGGATATCGGTGACATGAGCCGTAAACGTCTTCCCCGAATTGCTCAACGTCACGCGAGCGGCGCTTCCAGGCTTTACGTTCGGCGCCTCGTTGCCGTAAACATCGGCCACAATCCAGACTTTGCTGAGATCGGCGATGCGATAGAACTCCATGGAACGGTCGAAGTGCTGGCCCGGCGTGACGCTTCTCGAGATGATGAATCCATCGACTGGAGAAACGACGTCGATGGTTTCAGGAAGCTGACGGTTCGTGTTCATTTCCTGAATCTGCGCTTCGCTCATGCCAAGGTTGCGCAACCTGTCGGTGTATCCCTGGATGCTGCTGACTCCCTGCTTGTTCAGCGCGCCGGGAAAAGGCACAGTCCGGGAACCGTCTTTGCCGGTGGCACCGGGAACGCCCGCGGTTGCGGCGAGGAACCCGGATGCGACTGCCAGCGAGTCTCCGCCATAGCAGGTCGCAAGCTTCTGATCTTTTTTGACGTGCTGACCAACGGAATCGTTGAACGTATCCCGGATGAATCCATCCATGCCGGTGTCGACTTTGTAGACGCGCGTATCTTCGGCGGAAACGCGCCCGAGGACGCGAAGCCTGCTGGCCCCGGAGGCGCTTTCTACTGGTGCAACGTGAATCCCGAAAAGCTGTTGCTTGTCAGTGTCTATGGATATGGAGTGCGGCGATTCCGGCATCCCGGGCTTTACGGGCGCCGACACAGAATCGGCATAAACGGGTTCCAGCGGCATCCCGCAGTCGGGAGCAATCCCAGGGTGATCCGACTTATAGTCGGGATGCATGGGATCGACCCAGTACAGCACGCGGCGGGAATCAGGACTTGCGATTGTGGCGGGCTGAGCCGTACGACGCCGTCCCGCCACGAAAGAAACAACCATCAGCAGAGCAACCGCAATCGCACCAAATACTTTTTTCATCGCATGCTGCCTCACCACAGGTCAGAGCGTTGAGCGTTTTCTTTCCCACAAAGTGCTTCTAGTTGGGAGACGAGGTAGAACCAGCCGCCGGCGCGTTATTTGCCGGCGCTGCCGTGCCGGGCGCCGTAGCGGGAGCGGCCGCCGGTGCAGCAGAGGATCCCGAACCTTCCGCAGCGGCTGCCATCTTGGCGGCATTCGCGGCGCGAGCGGCCTGGGCCGCGGCGGCGGAGCGCTCATCGGCCTGCTTGTACAAGGCGGCACGGCGCGATTCCATGTCTTCATGGGCGGCGGTCGCGACGCGCAGATCCAGGAGCTGCTTGTCCAGATGTTTCATCAGCAGATCCCACATATCCAGGTTCTGTTTTGCGAGCGAGTCCTTGGCCGGGGCCTTGGCGCGCATCTGCTTCAGCAGTACGTGCATGCTGGCGACCGTCTCCTGCAGGTCCTGCAAACGTTGGCGCGGCGTCACGTTCTGTAAATTGGTTGCCCGCGCTCCGGGGCCCATCGGCGACATTCTCCGCGGCGTCAGTCCTTGCGGCTGCATCGGGATCGGAGTCGGCGCGGCGGCCGGAGCGGAAGCCGGTGCCGCGGCGGGAGCGGGTTCAGCGCTCTGGCCCCAGAGGCCTGTTCCCGCGAGAATGATCAGAGCTGCAGTCGCAGTTTTCAACGTCATGATTTCCTCTCCTTGGAGATGATTCAGGCGGCCAAAATTCTCGCACACGCCAAAGCTGCTGCGCGGCTGTCGGCAACCGGCAATTCAGAACTATGAGTCCAGGCGATCGGGGGAGGGCTGAAGCCATTAACGAGGCATCGCAAACCGCGAATCATCCAGTTTGGGATTCGCCACGATGCTCTCGATTAGAATCTTTTCCGTGTCCTTCACGCCTTCAACTCTCGTCTCAAGCACGTAAGGCATCACGATTCCGTTTACCGGACGATAGTCGCTGAAGTAAGTGGCAACGGGATGTTCCTTGCCATCAAGGCGGCGCGGATTCCCTTCCACCTTAGTCTCGAGGAAGGTTTCTGCGTCGACCCAGTCGTGGCGGACATTGCCGCTCTTGTCAGTCACCTTCAGCTTGTAGCAGTTGCGGCCGTCCACGACTTCCACGCCTTCGAGATCCACCTTGGCTCCCTTCGACGAGTAGTCGATGAGAAGTCCGTCGAGGTCGGAATCTTTGGAGGCGGCCTTGAGTTCATCCGCCGTGAAATTCTCGACCTGGTGACGATTCAGGAAGGGGCGGAGCTTCCAGCCCTGAGACCCGTTGTAGACCTGGACCGCGGTTTGGCCATGGAATTCAATTTCAACCCGAACCTTATGACCGCGCTGCAGATCCATCAGGAACGGGAGCTGCGCTTGTTCGGATGGCCGCTTGGGGACGACTTTCGCGGCCTCGGACTCGTTGGGAACTGGAATCGTTGACCGCTGATTCCCGCCTGCGTCCATTTTTCCCTTCATTTCCAGCGTGTTGACGGCGCGCCACGCGCTGAGGCCGCCGCGAGCTGTGACATTCTTATCGACGATCTGTTGCACGGTCAGTTTGGCGATTGGCGCTTTCGTCTCCGAGCCGGCCATCGCCAGCGGGACCAGCGCCGCAATTACGGTTACGCGAATCAGATTCAAACTTCTCATCGGCAGAACTCCCCTTGTTCGCAGGATGCCTGGCGGAACCTAGATCGGCCGGAGCAAATCACTGGCTCAATCATGGATTCGAATCACGAATCAGTCGTGATCCCTTCCGCTTTCGGATCCTTTTCTTCGGATGCACTGCTGGGTTTTCGTTCAGTTGACGGGGGACCGGGGGTTTTGAAATGGATCCCGCACGCCGCTTGACTATTCGATTATTACTCCTCTTCCGTAACCTCCAATTTGCTCTGGAGCAAAGAAGTGGGGAGATATGAATAAGAATGCACTTCCGCGCCTTGGAAGTGCCGGGGCCATGCCTTCTAGGGGAGAATGCCTAATAAACCATTGATAATGCGGCGCTTAACGGCCATCCGTTGAGAGCATCCGAGTCAGTTGACGATCAGTCCCTGGGCCCGGAAAGAGCCAATGACCACGTCGACGTGATGGCCCTTCTTTACTGGCCGACCCCGGTTAGAGAATGCCATCCAGTAGGTCTTTCCCGCTTCCGGGGTGCTTGCCTGCCGGAGCGCACCTACCTTTTCAAGCGAAGGAACGACGAGCTTGACGTGAGCTTCTTCGTCGATGAGAGAGGGTTCCAATTTCTTGTCGTTGAGGGTCTTGGCTTTTTCCGGGTCCACCACGCGATAGGAAAAACGAATGATCTCGCCGGATTCAGCATATTTCACGGCGAGAGAGTCGACTCCCCACATTCCTTCGTAGTACATGGTGGCGCGCCGCGGAGGACGATTCGGCAGAATCGGTTCGGGCTTTCCGGCGGGAGCCGCTTTCGTCTTTGCCGACTTCGCAGTTGGTGTCGTGGGAGACGACGCCGCATTCGTTGTATTGGCAGCCGGAGTTGCGCTCTGAGCGAGCAAAGTTCCACACAGCACAAGGATGAAAAGCCCAAAACGAATCATAAGAATGGTCCTATTGGCAGAACAGGGAGGGTGACTGATGGTAGCACGAAACCGGACATCCATCGCGTTTCTCTGGATGTCCGGCTCCTATTGTCCCGATTGATCATTGTTCGCCCAAAGCAGAAAGTGCGAGGCACTGCAGGTTGTTCTCGCCAGCAGTATTCGACCGCAGTTTTCCGCTAACAGATCCGGGACAGCCCCGGCTGCCGCGCGAACAGCGGCGCCAGCCCCAAGCTCCTTCTTATTTCTTTGCCGGCGCCAGGGTCATCGTGCAGGCCGAGATGGCCTGGGTTCTGGGCACGGTCTTGAGCTGATCCTGAATTGCATCGTAGGACTCCCGGAAACCGGGGCTCTCGAGGATGTCATTCAGGTCCTTCTGTGAAACGCCCTGTACGACCAGTCTCTTGAACGCCCCTGCCTCGGGCGCCAATGCTGGATCGATGTGAGCGCAAAAATCCAGGATGCCTTCGACGCGAGCCAGGCTTGCATCCTTCGGACACTCGGCAGATGCCATGTTGGAGAAAGCAAGAAGCGCGAGCGCATAGACGATGTGGCGGACTTTCATACCCTTACCTCCATATTTCCCTGTTTGCAAAACCAAATCATGATTTCTTGCTGCACTTGCAGGGGAAGGGGAGGCAGGGGGATGATGCAGCGCTTCTTCGATTTTTATTTAATGATGCTGCTCGCGAGTTTCCTCGCGAGCAGCATCGTAGCCGTTGTTCAAACCGACTGGCAGCGCACTTATTGTGCGGTTCCAGTCAGCGTAGCGCTTTGCGTACCAGCAGCATCCGTGATCGACAAGGTCGCGGTCTTCGCTCCAGTGGTCTGCGCCGTCAGCGGTTTGAACTGCACAGTTACCGTGCAGCTTGATCCCGGTGTCAGCGAGGTTTGACCAGAGAGTTGCCCGTTGCCCGCAGGTCCGCAGGTGGAGAGCAACCGCGCAATCGCGAACTCGTTGGCGTTCGCGCCGGTAATTGTTGCCTGAGCTGGAACATTCAGGTTCACGTTTCCGGTGTTGGTGAGTGTGAATGTCTGAGACGGATCCAGAGTGCAAGCCAACACTCCCAAGCCGGTACCCGGGCAGTTCCGCGTCTGGTTTCCGAAGTTATGCGAGGCCGGACTCCACGATGCACTCAGAACAGGCGCCACCGCCGTTCCGGTCAAAGTCACCGGTGAACCGGAGACCGCGACGCTGGCTGTGATCGTAGCGGTACCGGTGGAACTGGTTACGCCAGTTCCAGGCGAGTACACGATATCGATCGTGCAGTTGACACCCGCAGCCAGCGTTGCGCCGCAAGTCCCGCCTGCATTTCCAGCCGGCCGCGAGAACGGAGCGGTAACGACTACATTGATGCCCGTTGCCCCAGAGGTTCCGGTGTTATGGAGCGTCAGAGTCTGAGCCGCAGTGGTCTGACCTTGAACTCCGCTGAAGTTTAACGACGTTGGCGTCACATTCAACACCGCGGTCGGAGTCGCCTGATACTCGACGGCACCGATGTCGATCTTCGATCCCCGAACATCGGGTCTCGGGTTGCCGAAGAAGTCCGTCGTAGGAGCGATTCCGTACGTCGAGGCATTCGTCGGGATGTAGTCGACAGCCGGCGACGTGGAATTGAGCACGTAGTTACCGAGTGCCGGTCCCGCGCCGTAGTTGCTCTCGATTCCGTCGTTAGCCGAGACGGTCGGGTTGGTCATCGAAAGCGGTCCCCAGGTCATGTTGACCCAGTTGTTGCCTTCGTCGACGGTAGCGACGGTCTGCAGCGTGAACAACGGATTCGGAACCGTAGCATCTGCGATACCCGGAGGAACATTCCAGGTTCCGGCTTGATACTCCGGCGGAACGCGCGAGCCGTTGCAGTACTGGCTAGCGATTCCCAGCGGATTTCCAGCGCCAGTCGGAGTCAGGTCGTTGCTGCCGCCACCAACTTCAGAGGCATTGGTCAGCACCGAGTAAACCGGCGACAACTGCATCGTGACTGAACCGTTCTTCGAGTGCTGGCCAGGACCCGTGTCGCCGCGGACGCCGAGATCCCAGTAGCTCGAGCCGGCGACGCATTGACCGGTAGCGGTCTGGTTTGCGGGAATGCTGCCCAATCCTACCGGCTGGAACGCATTGTAGAGCGTCACCAGGTTCTGCTGGAATTGCGAGCTCTCCTGTGCGCCCACACCGACGTAGAACGAACGGTTCTGCCAGAACACGTTATTGGCAAGGTACGGATTCGAGTACACCTTGCAGTTCGGGTTGTGCTGCGGGCAGGTCAGCGTTACCCCTGCCAGCGCCGCGGTGAGTGGCGTGCTGTTTTGCATCGACACCAAACCGGCAGCCTGTGGCAGAGACGTACTGCCGTTGTTGGTCGGCTCGCCAGGCGTCTGAGAGCTCGCCAGAGGAGCACCGAGGGTGTTGAACAACACACCAGCGGTCGCGGTGCTGTCGTTGGAAGCTACGGTGTTGTTGACGAAGGTCACCGCAAGAGCATCTTCGAACGACACGCCGCCGCCATCCCAGCCGGCCACGTTGTTCACGATGATGTTGTTGGAGACCATCGGCGCGTACCAGCGGGACGGAGTGCGCGGGAAGTTTGTGACTTCCGTTCCGTTCACCGACTGGAATCGGATACCGCCGCCAGAGCCAGCTTCCGCCGCGTTGCCCTGGATCAGGTTGGCGTTGATGACCAGGTTCGGTCCTACGCCGTCGCTGAATCCTGGAGGACAATCCGCATCGGCCGCCAGTCCGCACACCGGGTCGGTATCAGGAGTACCCATGATCATGAGACCGCCGCCGTTGGTTGGAATGGTCGGATTCAAACTCTGGTTGAAGGCGATGGTGTTGTGCTCGATGTCGCCGTTGAAGCTGAATCCCATGTGGGCCACACCGCCGCCGTCGCCGGAGCTCATGTTGCCGCAGATCCAGTTGTAGTTGAACTTGTAGTAGTCGGCACCGGTACAGAACGTCACGCCACCGGCACCCGCGAGGGTTCCGGAGAAGAGTTCGTCTCCGATGGACGAGTTGTTAGTCACCGCGTTGTGGTGCAGGTTCACGCGCAGGTTGAAGCAGTACGGCTGTTGCTCGTTCGTGCGCAGGTTGTTCACGCAAGATCCCGGATCCGCGTTGGTGGTGCTGTTCTGCAGGTACTGCGGCGGGAACTCGCCCTGGCCGACGTTGATGCCGCCACTGAGAGTACCCGTGTTGCTGTAGACGCGGTTGTTGGAAATTTCCAGGTTGTGGTTCCAGCCGTGGACGAAGATGCCACCGCCACCTTGCGAGCTATCCGTGATTCCGAGACCGTCGATACGTGACGGGTTGCAATCAAAGTTGCTCGGGAAAGGATTGGTGGGCGTGCTCCGCGTGCCACCGCAATTCAGCTGGCTAAGAAGCGTCGTACCGGTCGGGAACGTGTCGCTTCCGAACGGGTTGGAGTTCCTCGGGAATCTCACGCCCTTACCCAACACGGTGATGCCTGCGCCTTCGTACGCGCCCATCAGCGTCGGCTCCTGCAAGAGTTCCGCCAGGTTGCCGTTCAGAGTGGCATCCCATCCCACAGTCGCTTCGAGAGGCAGACGATCGACCGCGAAATTCTGCGCGGTCGGGCAGGTGTAGGTACCGCCGTTGTTGGCAGTGTCAGAGGGGTTGTCGAACGGATTGGCCGAGCTGATCGGACGGCCGTTGATGGCGATGCCGAAGAGGCAGGCCACCTGGCGGCGCCACGGGTCGAGCAATCCTGCAGGCTGGGCGTTGGCGTCGATGACGCTCGACGCAGCTCCCACACCTTGCAGACGTACCGGCTTCCACATGATCAGCATTTCCTTGTAGGTTCCCGGGGGAACGATGATCAGGTCGCCCGGCGATGCCGCGTCGATGGCCTGCTGGATCGCGCCGGGACCAGTTACGGTCATTGGCGCGTTGCTGGCCACGATGGTCGGCGCCTTGCCGCCGACGGTGACGGTGACGGTGTCGATCGATTGTTTTCCGGCCGCAGTCGTAATGCTCAGCTCACCGCATCGGGCAGTTGAGCCGCCGTAGATAGACTGTTGCTGGATGGTGCAGGTCGGAACGGTGCTGGGGACGGTTGCCGTAATTGACGTATCCGACCAGGAAGTAACGGTTGCCACCGCTCCGCCGATGGTCACCGATCCCTGACCGGTGCCGAAGCCGAAGTGACGATTTACGGTCTTGTTGCTGTACGGCGCGGCGGTCCCGGAAGGACCAACGTATCCGTAGTTCTGGACCTGCTGATCGCCCAATGCGGTGATGACGATGCTATGACCAGCCGCACTCACCCAGGGGCCCGCGACATCGCCAGTCACGCTGGCAATCGCCGGAGTCGCATCCGGGTACGAGCAGTCGGGGTGGTTGTATCCCGCCGAGAAGGCCGAGGTTGGCACGACCGGCGTGTCGAGGTACTGCGTCTGTCCTGGCATATAAGGCAGTTCGTAGCAGAACTGGCTGTAAGCCGGGTTGAACAGCGGATCTGTGATGACGCCAGCCGATGTCGTCTGGTTCTTGTCGTTCATGCAGAAGATCATCATGGTCGGCGAGTAGCCAGTCGGGTTGGGCGGATTGACTTCCCACGTGGAGTAGGTCAAGCCGTCGTAATCACCCCACCAGTCGGAGTAGACACGATTGATTTCAGCACCGGTCCAATCCTTCACAGAGATGGGCATATTCGGCGGAGCAAACTTCTCGCCGAATTGCGGTGAGAACGGATCAAATTCGGAGGTGAAGTCGTCGGTGATAACGCCGGTGAACTTCGCCGCCTTGTGAGTCGAGGTGTAGACGTAGAACTTGGCGGTTGCGCCAGTTCCAGCACTCAAGGTGACTTCCTTGCGATCGCAGAGATTCCGGGTTGCGCCAGCGAACGGCGAAACCTGTTGCGACTGCGGGAAGAGGCTGATGTAGTCAGGAACCGTGCGCAGGTCGCCGACACAAGGCCATGTCGGCTCGGGAATGAAGGCCGGGACGATGCCGTTGTTCGGGCTTGCACCCAAGCTCTGCGTCGGGTTCTGAAGGTTATAGCCGTTGTAGCCGGCACCCGGATATTGCTGCGAAGAATTCACCGAGGCCTGGTCGGGCAGGATGAAGATGTCGCCGAGCCCACCGAACTGTTGCGTAACCGGTGCGATGAAGTTATCGCCAATCAGAATGTTCTTGTCTTCTTCCTTGACGATCTCGTAACCCTGGGGCGGTACAACTTCGACTACGTACTTGCCCGGGGGCAACATGTCTTCTTTGTTGTAGCGGAATGGATCGGCAGCATCGGTGTTCTTGACGCAAATCGTGCAGTTCGTGCCAGTCGTATTACCGGTCTGGGGATTGCGGCCGGTGACGCTGGGGAACGAATACATTCCGTCGTATGGCGCAGGCTGCAACTGATTCCAGTTATGCATGCCGTCATAACACTTGAACTGCGAGTTATCCGGCAACGCGGTTGGCGATGCACTGACGTTCAAAGTTCCCGCGGTGGCGTGTTGCTTGCCATACCAGTCGAGGTAGTTGGGCTGGTTGAGCAGCGAGAAGTAGAAGATATCGCTGGTCGACTGGCCGGGGCAGTTCATATTCGGAACGCCGTCAGAGCGGAAGCCCTGAGCCCAGTCGTCGAAGCTGCTGGTTTGCGTGGTATCGACCAATGTCAGCGTCTTGGTCACGCCGTCAGCAGCAAGCCCTTCCTGGTACAGGTTGATGGTTACGTGAGGAACGAGAGGTTCCCACTGCGTCTGGACCAGCATCTGCGGGTCATCAAAGGGACGCGTGGAAGCATAGACCACGTGCCCATGGATGCCACCGGTTTCGTTCGCGGCGTAGGGAATCTTGCCGAACTCGATGAAGTTGTTCTGACCGGAGAATCCTTGCCAGCCTTCGGCAGCAACCCAGCCAGCATCGATACGGCCGGTGGATACGCCGGGGCCGCTTGGGACCGGGGCCGCACCCATTGCCACGTTCACGCGAGTGCTGCAATCCGCATCCCCGCAATAAACCGCGCCGGGAACGGACAGAGGGGCAGGCAGCGGATTGGCGTCGATCGTATTCGCCATGTTGGCGCCGATCGTCGACGTGCCGCAAGCCGGATAGCCCGTGCCGGAGATCGGTGCTGATGCCCCCGGTTTGGCCGAGGTCAGCGCGCAGGTCGTCAGCGTGCCGTCCGCAGGACCACCCGCGTCGTAAACGGTGTGGATGCCAGTGGTCTTGTAACGGGTCACGTCGGTTTCGACGACGTACCAGTTGAAGAGCGGGAAAGTTTCGTTGAAGTTGGCCACACCGTTCAAATCTGTGGTCAAGTTGTTAGCCAAGCTGCCATCGCGATAACGAACACTGACCGGCACCAACGAAACGCCACCTTCATCGGATTCGAAGATGCCGTCGCGGTTGTCGTCAATGAACGTGCGGGTATTGACGTTGGCTTGCCACTGGCTGCTGGCGATATCGCCCAGGTCGCAAACGCTCGCCGTGGTCGCCGACCCAGCGCAGTTCAGTTTTCCGGTAGAGCTGTTCAGCGTAAGTCCAACCGGAGTTGACAGGCCATCGACGATGATGTCGTTCCACTCGTCGAAGGTGGTGACGCGCCAGTCACCGGCGGGCAATCCGGAGACCTTGAAGGTGCCATCGGCGTTGCAGTAGGTGAACGCGAAATCTTCGCCGTCAGGATCGCCAATGCTGACGTAGCACTGTGTGAAGGCGAAGGAATCGTGCGATCCGCTGCTGTAGAGACGCTCATCTGGCGTGCGGCTCATACGCTCGGTGGTGATCTTGCCCTGGATAGTCAAGTTGCAAGGGGAAGGCGCCGGATTGCCTTGCGGATTGGTTACCGGCGAATTGGGATCGGTGCCCGCGCAAATGCCGGGCAGCCGGCCATTGATGATCGCCGGATTGGCGAAGCCGATCTGTACGTGATATCCGGCGGGTCCAAATTCCTGGAAGTACGCCGGCTCACCGATACGGAGGAAGGAGTCATGCGCCTTCTGACCGTCGAGCGTGTTGGTTTGCAGCCAGTTTTCACCGCGGGAGATGCGGTCGGCGCCGGGGATCGCCTGGACGCTGAACCGGCCGGGCATAAGGTTAGCAACAACGGCCTGGCCTGCCAGCGGAGAGAGCGTCGCTCCATCCGACTCGTACTTCGGGCACGTGACGATCATGCCGGTGATGCCCGGCGCATTCGTTCCCGCCGCTATTCCTGAAGTCGTGATCGGGCAGGCATCGAAACCGGTAACCGGATCGATGGTCCCGTCGAGACTGTTCGAGAGCGGCTGGTTGAACATGTCGTAGGTCATCTGGCCGGTTACGTCACCGGAACCGCCCATGTCGTCCCACAGGAGGATGTTGAACCCGCCTAAACCGGGCTCGTTAGGGGAGAGCACATCAACACCGCCGCCGGCATCCTGTTCACCGTTGAGCGGGAAGTCGTCTTCGAACACGTCAACTGAGAGCTTGGCGGGTGGGAATGGATCCTGCTCTACCAAGACCGTGACGGAGGTTTGGCCCGGGCCGATGGGAGCGCCGCCCATGCTGTGACCGCACGTCGAAGCTGTTTGGTTCTGGCTCGTGTTGTAAGTCGAGCAGGTGGCTGAGCCGTTTCCTGAAATGAAGGGATTGGCAGCATCACCAGGCAGCACTGAAATGTAGTAGCGCTTGGTTGGGTCGAGTTGAACCTCGCTTGGCAGAACCGCGGTCTTCTGCGATGCGGTAGTCCGGCAAACGCCGTTGCCTACGTCGCAAACCGCAGCCTGACCGAGGAGTGTCTGGCCAAATTCGCACGACAGCGGGCCAGTGCAGCCTTGCGCAACGAACGGCATGTCGCTGGTATGGAAATTCGTCCCGAGAATTGGAACGGTTCCAGTGCTCGTCGTCATACCTTGGCAAGCCGCAGGAGGTGTCGACGTGCCATAGTTCGTCGTGCAAAGAGGATTGATGTAGAAGGATCGATCTTCTTCGATGATCCAGCGATAGTCCGCGCCCGGGATTGCAACGCCGGTTTTACCGTCCTGAACCGTGACCTGGAGGCCAGATCCGGCGGGGAACGTTATCGTCGCCTGCAATGGACTCGCGATCGGAGTGCCTTGCGCATTCTTTACCGTGTAGGTAAAGGAATAGGTTCCAGCAGCCGGGACCGAGGCTGTGAAGCCACCAGCCTGATCAGCCACGACCGTGACTCCGGTCGGCGCCGTTACGGAGGATTGCACGACAGAGAGCTGATAACCCGCTCCGTCTTTACATCCTTCCAGTAATCCGGGATTGGGAACGCGAATGAACGTAGCCATCTGCGAGGTGAAGGATGGGTTTGCGCAACTAATCCCACCTGCTCCCTCGATGGTTGCCGCACCAAGGCTTACCGTTGCACACACCGGGGTTGTCGATGCCTTGGTCGTGCCGTTCGCGCAGTATCCAAAGGTATCGGTGGTAGCCGTGCTGCCGGAATTTGGCGTGTAGGTAAATGTACCGTTCGTATTGAGGACGACGGTGCCATTCGCTGCCATGGCGGTGGCGTCGAGCTGAACGCCGAAGACATTCACGTCGTTGGCGATCACACCCTTGGAAGGATCGGACAGAGTAAATACCTGCCCGGCGATGAGGCCTGCATAAGAATCGGAATTCGCAGTGGCAGCGCCTAAGGTAGCTGCCGCCGGGAGGCTTGAGCCACTCACGCCGATGTAGGCGAGCATGCCGGCATCGCGATTAATCTTGTTTCCGGAAAGGCTCAACTGGCGGTCATACACGGGAAGCGCAGTCGTGGTCGAAGCTGGAACGTTGATCATCACGTCATACGTCTTGCCAGCCGCCATGAAGACTTCGGTCTGGACTCGTGCCCCGATCGGATTGATCGCGGTGCCGGAGGCGGTCAAAAGTCCCGGGACTGTGTTGCCGTCTTCCGCAATCAACTGGAACCCACCCGCTCCATTGGGAGCCGTAGATCCCACGATCGAGGGAATGTGCATGTGCGAGCCGGCATTGACGAAGCGCACCAGGACGTTGCCCGTCCCGGAAGTCACTCCGGTCACAGGCGACCATGGGAACAATGAGCCGGTAGCATTAGTCCGGGAGAAGGCCACGCCGTTAATGGTGTAGTAGGTCGGGGTGTAGTTGACGGCCGGGGGATAGCAAGTGTGAACAGTCGGGTCGCCGCAAGATCCCGCGACACCTGACCACACCGCTGTCTCGCTGAACCCAGACGTGTTGACCGCGGTACTAACGAGGTTGTTCTGAACTGGATCAATTTCACCGAACAACAAGGGAACTTCGGAGTTGTAGGTCACGCCCGGATACGCCGTGCCGGCGGTGCTGCCTGTTGGAGCGGTCGTCACGACAAGGATGCCGTACAGACCCATCGGGCCCTGAATCGAAGGGTGTGTGCCCGACTCGAGGAGGTATGTCCCTGGACGCAGAGTCGGCCAATTCAAGAGCGTGGTCCCGCCCGCTGCCACTTCCGTGCCGAAGGATTGCACGCGCGGCCCTTGCTTAGGCGCTGTAAAGGTAGCGCCCGTGTTGGCCGTCGGCCAGGTGACACCCTGGGGATTGGCATTGTGATCGGGGCTTGGGGTGGTGGTGCGCTGGGTGGGGTCACCCAATCCACCGCCGATCTGTCCGACGATCATCAGCGAGGTGGGAACACTTCCACCGGTGAAGGTCAGATTGTTCGTCAGGTTGATCGCCAGACCGCCCGTTGCAGTCGTGGGAACGGTGATGACAACAGGCGACCATGTGCCAGACGCGTTCGGATTCAACGGGGCACAGGTTGCCGATGAACCAGTCACGGCGGCGCCGCACGTGTAGCCCCACATGGGGACGACATTGCCATCGGGCAGCGTCACGGTGGACGGCCCGGCGGTCAAGTTAACTTGCTGCTGGCCGAGGGCCAAGCCAGCTCCGAGGAGGAGGACAGTGAGAAACAGAGCGGCTTTCGTCATGTTGTTTTTGAAGTGGCTGAATCGCATTGCTGTCTCCTCGTGATTAATTGGACTCGTCGATTACGAATTCCCGGGAATCGAGCAGCATCATCATCAGCATGCCGCCCGGGAAAACGTTGTTGGTTGTGATCTCGCGCTCGTTGTGCGAGTGCCACATGAAAGCGAAGCCGCGCTCACCGGCGGGATTCTGCTGCACGTTCGAGGGCAACAGGTTCGTGTTCGGTCCCACAGCGCGCGTGGTCGCGTCTTGCCCGAGGTACGGGCTGCCGCTGTACCAGGCGCCGTTGGTGAGGATGAGGGGGTTGGGCAGAGTCGCCGGACCGCCGCTGGGCACATCACCTACAGGTGCTACTTCGAGAGGCTTGTTGTGGTCCGCGCACCACTCCCAGAAGTTGATCGCCGTCGGTGCTCCCGTGTTGTAGCCGTTTGCATCCGGCGTGCAAGGAAGTTTTGCATTGGGGTCGGTCGACGTGGGATTGTGAGCGTACATATCCCAGTTCAAACCGCGGCCGGTGTAGTAGAAAATCCCGTCCATGGTCTGACCAGGTGTGGTCGTAGTCGTGAACAGAGGAGCGCCCGCGAGAGCTGCCCCGTCTGGCGTAAGAATCAGGTTCCCGTCACGCGCCAGGATGCGGACGTGGTTCGCGTGCTCGTGGAACGGATGCTGCCAACGGCCCTGGCCGATGATGCGCAGCAAGACCTGTTCCCCAGCATGCATGTGCGGATTGCCGTTGTAAGGCTGATGCGGATAGGGCGTGTCGTAGTTCGGATCCATGTCATCCGGCATAGAGCGGCCGTTGATCAGGAAGTACGCCGGATGGTAAGGCTCGGTGGGAACCAGCATGCAGCCGGTGCAACTGAGGGTTGACTGCGCGAGTGCCTGTGCGTGGATGTTGGGATCCATCTCGGAGAACTGGAACAGGTATTCGCGGTCGTAACAGGTAGCCGGGTGGTCGTACGCCGCCGTTGCAAGACGCCAGTCGGTTTCACCCCAGTGGCTTTCCGCGGTGAGGTTGGCGGCGTGCAGACCGCTCCCGCAAGCGCTGATCGCAGCTGTGTTGCTCGGGAGCACGATGAGCGCTCCGTAAAGTCCCATCTCAATCTGCAGATCGCCCTGTGTTCCGCTGTAGTACGAGTGAGTACCGGGCGTGGACGCCGTGAACGTATAGCTCACGGTGGCGCCGGGCGCCGCTTCCTGAGTGAGCAGGCCCGCAACACCACCCGACGTGGAGGTCAAGGTGAAACCCGGGAACAGAATCGAGGTATTGCCGGCCGCGGTCGGAAGGTTATTGGTCAGACTGACAGTAACGCTCTGACCTTCCGTGACGATTAGAGTGGGCCCGGGAACTTGCATCGTGGGACAAGACGCATTCTTCATGGGCGGCAAGAATGCCGCGGGTGCAGTTGCGCAGCCATATCCCCACGAGTAGACAGAGGAACCATCCGGCTGATTCAGATATGCCGGTTGTGCAGTCAGGCTAAACGCCACACCGCCCGTCGTACTGGGCGTCCCCGTAATTCCGGGGGCAGCAGCGTGCGCGGCCGTCACAAACGAAAGCGCCAGGGTCAGCATCAGCGCCACGAGCATCGATGTTTTTGAGATCGGGTTTTTCATGTTCATTGGCCTCATGGCGCTCTCCTAATTGATATGAATCTCGGCCATCAGCCCGCCGAAGTTCTCTTGATCGTTCGACAGGTGATCGAGTTGAGGGGTGAAGAGGTAGTAGATCTGTCCCGACTTGTAAACGTTGGTGTTGCTGGCGTCGAGGATTACGTCCAGCGATTCTCCGCCACCCAGAGTGATCGAGTTGCTGTAGTAGTCGGTGTTATTTCCTTCCTGATCGCGCAGCAGCTTGGCGTTGTAACCGATCACGTGCATCGGAATTCCAAGCGAAGCCAGCGTCTGATACTCAGTCACGTCCAGGTCGGAGATCCGGAGGAGCGCTTTGCCACCGGCCGGAATGTTGATGATCGTGGGCAGCGGCTGCGAGAAGTGACTGCGGCCGTCCGAACTCTCAGTCGTCAGCGGTCCTGGGGTCACTGTGTCCGGATAGCTACGTCCGTTCAACAGGAAGAACTTGTCCTTCATGTCGACGAACGCTTCGGGGTTGAACGTCATACCCACGAAGTGGAAGTTGGGATCAAAGCCGTGGATCTGGATCGGATATTCGACGTCATATGCCGTCGAACCATCCCCATCGTTGTAGGCGTACATCTGCGGCTGGCCGAGAACGTTGAGGCCCTGCGCGGTACCTTTATTCACCGCGGGCAAAGGATTGGTGCAAAGGGGGTCCGGACTTGGGGAGTTCAGGGACGTTACGGTCGGGCAGGCTGTACGAAGGTCCCCTTGCTGCGTCTGCAGCGAAGTATAAAGCGACGTGCCGGCAGGTGTGCGGTTCTGCCGCGGACGAACGTAGATTTGTCCCACCATGCCCATCTGCAAGTGCTCTGGCGGCGTGATGTGGCAGTGCCAGAAGTACGTGCCGGCATCGGGGGCGAGATAGTAATAGGTAAAGCTGCCGCCGATGTTGATGGCGACGGACGCGTCGGGCACGCCGTCATAGAAAGAAGAGGCGTTGGGATAGCCGTGGAAGTGAACCGTGTGCTGCTCGAACAAGTCGGGGCGCATGATCATGCCCACGTTGGTCAGGGTGAGGAAGAATTCGTCGTCTTCGTCGATCGCCATCAGCGGCGCGGGAATGTTCCCGTTCATCACGCCGACGTCCATGATCTGGCGGGGATCGACGTGGCCATCGATACAAGAAGGCTGGCCGCTTCCGCCGCAAAGTCCGGCAGCCTGCTGATCCGCATCGGGGACCTGGCCAATCGCGCCGTTATAGCTGAATAGGGGAGCTGTGCCGGTCGGATTGGTGAAAGCGAGGAGGTTATAGGGAGCTGCCGTGCTCGCGCCGTCGGTCGCGGCGGGATCGCCGGGCAGAAGCGTGCCGGGGTAGATACTATTGAAGACGTTCGGAAATTCCGTACCTGGCAGGCCAGCCGCGATGTCCGCAAGTCCTGACAGCGGCCCGAACGAGAACATAAAGGTCTGGGTCCCGTTCGCCATCGTCGAATAACCGTCGCCACCGGAGATCTGCTGACACTTAATGGCTCCGTTAACCCTGGCGGAAGGAACTTGGTACCCCTTCGCGTTCGTTGTAAACGTGGTCACCCCTGTGTAAGGTGGCTCGACGTTGTTGTTAGCAGCGGTCGGGTGCGTGATCGTGCTGGTTGGGCATTGAACGCGGAACGACTGAGCGCTCGCTGCTACGGTCGCCAAAGCGACAAAAAGGATTGGTATCCAGACCTGCAACGACTTCCTCATGGCTTTGCAGCCTCCTTCCTACCTGGGCGGGCGGACGCGCAAGCGCCGCTCCGAACGATCGACTGTTAAACGCAGCCGATCAGTACGTGCTAAATCGCTAAAAATCTGTTATTTCCGGCTTGGTGGACTCGAATGGCGATCGCGATCAAGAACGGGGGAGGAAGAACGTGCAGATCAAAACTCTCGATCGTAACGCTGTTCTTCTATGTCTTGCCGCTGAGCCCCAAAACGCCCCAAGCAGTCGCTGGCGCACCAGCGGACTGTGCTCGATCACACTACTAGGGCCAGAGTTCTGCTCTTTGCTGGGAGGCAAACAAGATTGTAAAGTTTTGTAAAAGTTTACAAGTCAGTTTCTGGCTTTACATTGCCAATCTTTCCTTCACTCAAGAAAACAGTCGAGGTTCTTTGCTCCCCGTCAAATACCCCCTTACCGTGGTGATTTATCAGTAAGGATCACTGTGTCCGACCGGGCACGCAGGGCTCGCCGAGTGCAGTCAATTGTTCCCCCCAATTGTTTCGGCGGAGACACGTTGCCTCGAGACTGCGCACCGTGCGAACCGGCTTCGTTCTCAAATCTCGCAACTGGGTAGAAGCGACTTTCATGAAGCGCCTTCAAATTCTGTGGACGATGTTACTGGTTCTCTCGGTAAGCTTGCCGGTTAGCGCCGACCAGGCGTCAGCCGCGTTCAAGCGCGGGGTTCACGCCGAGAGCGAGAATAAATTCGATGAGGCGTTCCTGGCGTACAGCCAGGCTCATGAACTGAAGCCGAGGGATCCGAAATATTTCACGGCTTATACGCGCCTCCGCTTCTACGCCGCGATGGAACACATCAAGCAGGCGCAAGCGCTCCGCGATGCCGGCAAGCTGCAGGAAGCTGCCGCCGAATTCCAGAAGGCTGCGGAGATCGACCACACGAATTTCGTTGCCAAGGAAGAAGCGCGGCGCACCGAAGATTTGATCCGGAAGCAGGCACGTAAGAAGGAAGAACCTGCTCCGCCTTCGCAACTGGACCGGCTCGCGGGCCAGATGGAAGGGCCGATCGAGTTGGTGCCGATTTCCAACAATCTGATTAACCTTCGCCTCAGCGAGCAGTCGACGATGGTTTACAAGACGATCGCGAAGCTGGCGGGAATCAATGTGTTGTTCGACCAGGATTACAAACCGCAGAAGATCACGATCGAATTGAACGACGTCACTTTGCGCGAAGCGTTAAATGTTGTTGCATTGCAGACGAAGACCTTCTGGCAGCCGACCTCGAGCAACACGATTCTGGTTGCGGCAGACACACCGACGAAACGTAAGGAAATGCAGGATACGGTGATGAAAACGTTCTATCTCAAGAACGTTTCCACCTCGAATGACCTGCAGGAAGCCGCAAACACTCTGCGCAGCATCCTCGACCTGACGAAGCTGCAGATGATTCCTAACCAGAACGCGCTGATTTTGCGAGGGACGCCGGATCAGATGGTCCTCGCGCAAAAGCTGATCGCGGATATCGATAAGCCGAAGCCGGAAGTCGTCATTGATATCGCGGTGCTGCAAGTCAGCCGGGATCGGATCAAGACCATCGGCGTAAATCCGCCGACATCGGCCAGCATCGTAATGGTGCCGGGCGGCGCGGCCGGCGCGGCCGGCGGCGGCAGCGGTGGGTCGTTCACGCTGAACTCTCTGGGCAATCTTAATGCGACGAATTTCCAGGTCAGCATTCCGGGCGCATCGATGTCGATGCTGATGAGCGATAGCGATACTAAGCTGATTCAGAATCCTGAGATTCGCGCGCTCGATAACGAGAAGGCGACACTGAAGATTGGCGATCGCGTTCCCGTTGCGACTGGGTCGTTTGGAGCCGCGGGAGGAATTGGCGGCGTCAGCGCTCTCGTAAATACGCAGTTCCAATATCTCGATGTGGGCGTGAATATCGATATCACTCCGCACATCCACTCGGAGAATGAAGTCACACTGAAGATGACGCTGGAAGTTTCTTCGGTGAGCGGCACGCAGAACATCGGCGGCATCAGCCAGCCGGTCATCGGACAGCGCCGTATCGAGCACGAGACCCGGCTCGAGGATGGCGAGGTCAATCTTGTCGGCGGCATCCTGGAAGATACCGAGACGCATTCTCTGGCCGGCTATCCCTGGCTGACGAAGATTCCAATCTTGAAGTATCTCTTCGGACAGGAAGACAGGGAGCGGCAGGAGAATGAGATCGTGTTCGCGATCACGCCGCACATCGTACGCGCGCAGACAGTCACGGAGGACAATCTCCGGCTCGTCGATCTTGGCCCGAGTAACGGCGTGTCAATCCGGTATAAGGATCCGCGGAAGGAAGCGGCTAATGGAGGCTCTGGCGATATGGAGCGGACTTCCACTCCAAAGCCGACGGCAAAGGCCCCAGAACAGCATGCCGCAACTCCGGCTCCCGCGACCATGCCGCGCCAATCGCCTCCGGCGAACGTAGCACCGACGGCAGCGGTTCCCGTGCCTGCCAGTGCACCTGGGGCTCCTTCGACCAGCAGCGCTGTCACGCCCGATAAGTCGCCGCAAAACCCAGCGGCCCGTCCACCCAATCAACGCGCACCCTCGGCAACCACACAGGCGGTTGCTGATCCTTGCCCGTACGGCCAGCATTACGTTGGGCAGGAAAACGGCGTTACGACCTGCGCCTTTAACTGATCCGAATCTAGTCTCAATCTGAATCAGACGGCATGGCAAAAGCCATGCCGTTGTTTTTTCGAGGTCCGAAATGGTCTCTTAAACGGCTCCTTTCCTCCTGGAAAGAATGCGGAAAATCACCGCAAACTGAACGCGACTGAAGGTGCCCCGAATGCGCAAGATGTTGCACATGAAGGAGTTGCAAGAATTTTCAACTCCCACTTTAGTGCCATACCCTCCCCCTAAAGGTGTGATTGACCGTCCTTCTGGCACAGGGCATCCTCGTATTCGCTTATATGCGACCTTGTGCTCCGGGACTCGAAACGGGGTGCTGTAGTTGAACGGATAGAAGTCAGGCGCAAAAGAAGTCAGCGCGTGGGGCGCTCCTTCCCTCCTAATCAGTAAAACGTAGCAGCGAGAGCACTTTTCATTCAGGCGTTTCGGCCCTTATCTCATCGAAGGAGCAATGCCGGTTGGAACCAGCCACCACATTACTCAGTCCCAAAACGAGCGTACTTCAGAGCTTTGCCTTGTTCGCTGATGTATCAGCCTCGGACTGCGCCAGCATCGTGGCCAGTGCCCGAGAGAAGAGATTTGCCCGCAGGCAGAATATCTTCAGCGAAGGGGAGCCCGTCCGATATGTCACCCTACTGCTCTCGGGGTGCGTGAAGATTACACAAATTGGCGTGAACGGCACGGAGGTGATTCTTCGGCTGAACGGCACAGGCGAAGTCGTCGGTGCCTTCCGGCTGTGTGCCGATTGCACGCATTGTTCCACCGCGCAGGCCGTACAACCCTCTATTGCGCTCGTGTGGGATGCGGCTACCTTCGAAAGGCTCCTGGAGCGCTATCCCGCGTTCCGCCGCAACACCGTGCGCGCACTCGAAGAGCGTTTGCAGGAGATGGAGCAACGGTTCCGTGAGGTTTCCACTGAGCGCGTAGGTTCCCGGTTGAGCAGTGAACTTGTAAGGCTCACCAACCGCCTTGGGCGGCCCTCCGAAGGCCACCTGGAAATCACTCTTTCGCGGGCGGAATTAGCGCAGCTGACGGGTACGACATTGTTCACAGTCAGCCGTTTGCTTTGCCAATGGCAGACTCTAGGGATCGTGAAGATTCGTCGCGAAGCTGTGTTGGTCCGCGATTTTGCCGCCCTGACACAACTCTCGCAGAGCGAGTAGCGACGGTCCATTCTCTGAAACGGAACGCAGGGAGCAATCCCTGCGTTCTTGTTTTTAGACTAGGCTGCGAGCGTTGACCCTTGGGTTGGACTCGCAGGACGACGTCAAGCTCTCAGCCGCAATCTCTCAGCAGAGCCTTCGCAATTAACCACTTTGAGACGTTAATTATCCCGGGCGTTGACACCCGCTTATCTCCGACCGTAAAGTGCGCTCAGTCTTTCCCCACGTCAGGAGCTCTGGTCTGGAGGTCTAAATGTGTTCGAAACCATTCTGGACAACTGCCTTCATCTGCCTGGCGATTGCGGCGTCATTTGGGCAGGACCCGGTCAAGGTTGAGCCCAAGCACTACACCTTGAGTTTCGAAAATGACAAAGTCCAGGTTGTTTCGGTCGTGTACGGTCCTCACGAAAAATCGGCGCTGCATGACCACCCTGGTGGAGTCGTAGTGAGCATCACGGAGGCGCATCTGCGCTTCACCGACGAAAACGGAAAGACACGAGAAGTATTCGCGAAGCCCGGTGAGGCGCGTTGGTATCCGCCCTTCAAGCACCGGGTCGAAAACCTTGGGGACACCACCTACCGCGCGGTCTACATCGGATTGAAGAACCACATGGCGGCCGCCGCTGGCGGCGATGCGGCCACGACCGCTTCCGCCGAGGAAGTGGAAGAGATCCTCGCGGAGTACCTGGCTGCGCCGAAAACGCGTTGAATTTTCTCAGGCATCCGGAAGCACGATCCGACTGGCGCTGAAAATTGTGCGATCCTGAAGCAAGATGATCCCTCAGAATTCGCCTTCCCAATGGAAGACCGCTCTGCTGTTGGGCGCCACAATCTTTTTTTCTTTTGTCTATTTCTACGAGGGTGGGGGCTGGAACCAGAACTCCCGTTTTGATCTCTTGCGCGCGATTGTCGAACGCCACACTCTGAAGATTGACGCCTACCATCAGAACACAGAAGACAAAGCGCATTTCCGGGAACATTACTATTCCGACAAGGCCCCGGGATTGGTGCTGCTCGCGTTGCCCATTGCATTCGCTGCGCGCCCGGTCATCGGCATGTTCGGAGTCGACCCGATGTCGCCTCGAGGCGAGTTCATTTTGTCGTATGTTGTCACCGCAGGGTCGGTCGCATTGCCGACGACTCTTGCGGCTGTATGGCTTTTTTTATTTGGCTGCCGGATTGGAGGAACAGCTGCGGGCGCGTTCGGCGCGCTGGTACTCGCGTTAGGCACGCCGATCTGGGCATATGCGAATTTGTTCTGGGCACATGCGCTGGTTGGCTCGTGCCTAGTCTATGCGCTAGCCGCTGGAATCCGAATTGGCTCGGGTGCAAGCCAAAGGTCTGATTTCTTTTGGGCATTGTGCCTGGGCCTGGCAGCAGGTTGGGCCACCGTGACGGAATACCCGGCGGCCCCTGCGTCCACTATTCTTGCGTTTTTTGCGCTATCGCGAGCGTGGAGCCATGGAAGCGGGACGCGGTGGACGGTTATAGTCGGGGTGAGCCTTGGAGCGGGAATCTGCCTGATCGTATTGCTTGGGTACCTGTATCTTGCGTTCGGATCAGTACGGCCCAGTTATTCCTACTACGATCCGAATTCATTCACGTTTATGCAGCAGCACGGATATCTGGGGCTGACTTATCCCCATCCGGACCGGCTGCTAAAACTGCTATTTCAGTGCCGGCGAGGGCTGTTCTTCCTTTCGCCAGTGGTCATTTGCGCGCCCTTCGGACTTGTCTACCTGTATAGGAGCACTCTCAACCGAGCCGCCGCCGCGACCGCGGCTGCGATCGCAGCATACTACTTCCTGTTCAACGCCTCGTTCTACGAATGGAAAGGTGGGCTGGCATTCGGCCCGCGTTATGCGAGCGCCGGCATTCCGCTCTTGTGCCTCGGCCTGCCTGCCGTCTGGGAGCGTGCTACGCCCCGCTGGCGTAAAGCAATCCTGATGTTGGCAACCGTCAGCATCGCCATCGCACTTATGGTTGTTTCCACGACGTCGCAGCTATCGATGGTGGATAGTTGCCCGCTGTTCCATTCCACGTGGCCCGCGTTCTGGTCAGGGCAGATGGCGATGAACCACGTCTCGATGCTGACTGTCGACGAGGCCGCGGCGAATCCGACTTACTGCGCCTTCAATCTTGGCCAACTAATAGGCCTGCACGGGCTCGCGAGCCTTCTGCCTCTTCTCGCCTCCTGGGTGCTGGCGGCACTGATCTGGATGCGTCTTCGACACGGCGTTGCCGGCTAACGAACGCCTCGCGCGTCTCCGTGTAAACTATTTTTAGGCTTTTTATGCAGGATAGGGCAGCCACATCTGCGGATATCGAAGTACTCCGGGAAGCCTATGAGGCATTCAACGCCGCTGATTTTGAAAGGGTGCTGACCCTTATGGATCCGGGCGTGGACTGGCCGAACGGCTGGGAGGGCGGACGGGTGCTTGGCCGGGAGGCCGTCCGCAGCTACTGGGCGCGGCAGTTTGCAGAGTTGCAATCGCGGGTCGAACCACTCGACTTCCGCCAGGAATCCGATGGGTGTATTGCGGTTCGCGTACACCAGGTGGCCCACGATAAATCTGGAAAATTGCTCGCGGACCAGGTCATCGAGCATGTATACCGCCTGCAGAACGGCTTGATCACGAGGATGGACATTCGCAATTAATTTCGCGATTCGAAGGGATGTTATGGCGCATACCGTTTTTTGCGTGAAGTTTCAGAGACAGATGCCGGGGCTGGACGAGCCTCCATTTGATAACGAACTCGGGCAGAAGATCTATGACAATGTATCCCAGGAAGCGTGGCGCATGTGGATAGAGCACTGCAAGATGCTGCTCAACGAGTACCGGCTGAATCCCGCGCGGCGCGAAGATCAGGAAGTGATCGTGAAGCAGCTGGAAGCATTTTTCTTCGGAGAGGGCTCTGCTAAACCGAAGGAGTACGTCGCTCCGAAGGAGTAATGGCTACTCGCTAGCTGTTCACACTTTCGCTGGCTTCGACTGGAAACAAAAAGGGAAAAGCACCCAGCAGCGATGCGATGCCGGGAATCACAATCCAACTGAGCGCCCCGAGGCCGAAACCTACGAGCCGAAGGAAGTCGAAGCCGTCGATCGCCAAACCCCAAGGGAAGATAATGCACAGTACGACGAGCATGACGAGAGAGGGAAATAGACCTGCGACAAGGCGGGCGGACCGGGTGCCGCGGGCGCGGCGCGAGAGGTATGCTCCCAGCGCCCCGAAGATAGGCAGTGTTGCCAGCCACCACCAGTAGAGAAAAACCCAAGCCTTTCCAATCCACATCATATGGGGCTGCAGTCCAAAGAACTGGCAGATCGCCAGCGACACACTCGCGCCGAAGAATGTTACCAGGGCGGGAATCCAGAGACTGCGCGTGCGACGGTTCATGGAATGTTCTCCTTTGGCGCGACTAATTTGTGCCGCCAGTCGGCGCCAATCGCTTACTTGTTCCGACGCACGCTCGACCGAGACGGTCTGGCTTAGGCCTTGAGCCCGCGCTTCTTCATACACTTCTTCCAGATGCGCCGCGAGTTCGGCGACCATGGCAGCGTTTGCTTCGTTGCCCAGGCGCTCACGGATAAATGCATTCCAGTCAGGCATCATGCGGCCCGCGCTTTCGAGGGCCTCGATTGAAATATCAGAGGCATAGCACCCAAAAGCGATGCGATGCCGGGAATCACAACCCATTCGACCGTTCCGAGCGCGAAGCCAAGGTGTTGGAGGAGATCCGAGCCGCCGATCGCCAAGATGACGCACATGACGGTCAGCACAAACAAAGAAGGGGACAAGCTTGCCGCAAGACGGTCCCAAGGAGTTCCGTCCGCGCGCAGGGAGAGGTACGCTCCCATCGCACCGAAGATGGGCAGCGTTGCCAGCCACCACCAGTGCAGGAAGAACTCGGCCTGCCAGCCTGCCCCATGCAAACTGTAATCGCGCAAGACGTAAAGGTGAGGCCGCAGCCGAAAGAACAGGCCCGCCGCCAGCGTGCCAGCCGATCCGACCAGCGTGAACAATGCGGGTAGCCAGAAACTGCGTATGCGACGTTTCATGAAATTCCCTCCTTTGGCGCGACGAATCTGTGCAGCCAGAACACGCCAATCGCTGACTTCTTGCGACGCGCGTTCTTCCGAAGCGGCCTGGTTGAGCCCCTGTGCCCGCGCCTGCTCATACACTTCTTCCAGGTGCGACGCGAGTTCTGAAATCACGGCGCCTTCCGCTTCGCAGCCGAGCCGCTCGCGGATCAATTCATTCCAGTCAGGCATTGCTGACCCCGGCAAGACTATCGAGAGCCTGAAAGAAGGCGCGCCACTCCTGGCGCAAGGGCACCAGCTGCTTCCGTCCAGCGGTGGTCAGGTGATAGTAGCGGCGGTCGCGCCCTGCCTCGTTGGATTGCCAGCGGCCCTCGAGCCAGCCACGCTTTTCCATCTCATAGAGCAAGGGGTAAAGCGATGCCAGCGTAAATTTCAGAGCGCCGTTCGTTCGCTCGTCAATCTGCTTGGCTATTTCGAAGCCGTAAAGCGGCTGCTCGGCCACCAACGATAGGATGGCCAGTTCCCCGCTTCCCCGTGCGATTTTGGAGCGAATGCGTTTTGTCATGGGCATATCCAGCGAATATAGGATTCCTATGCTTGAAATATAGGATTCCTATATAACCTCGTCAACGTTACCCGCGTACCTGTCCGGAGGGCCCTGCTTCCAGGGCAAGCATCAGTCTTGCTTCTTTTCTCGCAAGGCTTCGCCGGCATCGCGTTCTCAACCCAGAAGGTTCTCAGGAGGCAGGCATGAAAGAGCGCGGGTTCTCGCTGATGGAGCTGATGATCGTCCTCGCGTTGATCGTAATCATTCTTGCGATGGCGATCCCGAGTATGCGCGAGGCCCAGATGACCGCGAACGAAACATCTGCCGTGGCTTCCATTCGCGCCATCAATCAGGCGGAAGTGCAATATCAGGAAACCTACGGCGGATATGCCGATTCGTTGGAAAATCTCGGCGGAGCCGATCCATGTACCAAGTCCTCCACCACGGCCTGTTTGCTCGATCAGAGCCTGGCCGGCGGCGCCAAGTCTGGATATGCCTTCAGCGCGGTTGGAAGCAACAAGGCGGACGGAATGAATAGCAGCTTCCTGGTAGGAGCGGCGCCCCAGGCGTTTGACCACACGGGCAAGCGCCGCTTCTGCTCGACTGAGAAGAGCGTTATCCGCGCTGACCCGAATACTTCGGGCAGTACGATGCTTCCCGATCTCGATCAGTGCAGTTCATTCCACGCCCTGAAATAAGGGTTGCACGTGTTACCAACCCCGCTTCCACAAGCGGGAATCCGCCTATCTGACTGGTTACTTAAGGAGTTAACCTATTGCACCAATATTGATGCAGTGTTCATCACCACGTAACAATCCACTGCTACAACGAGACTATGGATCCGCAGGTCTACAACACGCTGATCCTCTCAGATCTGCACTTAGGGGCAGAGACGAGTCGTGCGCGCGAAGCCACGCGGTTGCTCAAGGAAACCCGCTTCCAGCGCCTGATCCTGCTCGGCGACATGTTTGCCGACCTCAATTTCGCCCGCCTTACAAAAGATCACTGGAAGTTCCTGGGATACATCCGCAAGCTTTCCAATCCCAAGCGTGGCATTGAGGTGATCTGGGTAGAAGGCAACCACGACCATGGACTGACCAATGTCATGTCTCACCTGGTCGGCGTGCGTGTTTACCAGGAATACAACTGGGAATATCTCGGATTGCGGCACCTTGCGATCCACGGCCATCAGTTCGATGGATTTCAGGTGAACCGTCTCCGCTTGAGCCGGTTGGGCACATCGCTTTATCTGCAATTGCAGAAGCTGGATTTCAAGCATAAGCCGATTGCCCGCCTGATTGACCGACTAAACACGCGGTGGTTGCGCATGTCGCCCAAGGTGGCGACGGGCGCTCTGGAGTATGCCAGCAGTCACGGAGCCGATCGTATCTTCTGCGGACATACCCATGAAGCTCTGCATGCGCAGCGCGATGGCATCGACTACTACAACTCAGGAGGGTGGGTCGATTCCCGACTGACCTACCTGACGGTTGACGAACACGGAGTAAAAATCCATGACTACGACAGCGAGCGAACTGACGATCGTGATTCCGGCGAAGAACGAAGCGAAGTTGATTCCGAATTTATTGACGTCGCTGACGAAGCAGGATTACTCGAAGATGTCGAGTACGAGAGTGTTGGTCGCTGATGCGAACTCGACGGATGCAACGCGCGAAATCGTTTTAAGCTTCCGCGACCGGCTGAACGTCGCCGTGATTCCGGGGGGGATGCCGTCGGTGGGACGCAATCAGGGTGCGTCGCAGGCTGATACTCCGTACGTCCTTTTCCTCGATGCCGATATTGAACTCGCCGACCAGTCGCTGATCCGCCATTGTATGGAACGGGCGACGCAGAACGGGCTCCATTGCGTGACTACAAACATCATCTGCCGGGAAGGGAGCTGGATCGACAAGATGTTTTATGTCGGGAACGACATTTTCCAGTACCTCTCCCAACTGCATCGCCCGTTTGCAACCGGCATGTTCATGCTCTTTGATCGCAAGAAATTCTGGAGTCTCGGCGGCTTCCACGAGCAGATCCATTTCGGGGAAGACTATCGACTGAGCCAGCAGGTCGAACGGAAGCGATTCGCAATCGTTCGCGGCGGTGTTTTTACTACGAATCGCCGGTTCAAGAAGATGGGTCATTTGCCGGTGGGCTGGCTATTCCTGAAGACCGCGCTGAATTTTTGGAATGAAAAACACTTTCTGCGCGACCACAAATACTGGAGCAACGAGGCCGATAGTCTTCCGCGCGCCTGAAAGCCTTCTTGATTTGTTCGTGGCCACAGAAAGCAGGACCCAGCCAACCAGCAGGTCCTGTTTTTTATTGGGTTGGAATCGCGCTCACTTCGCGGAAGGGAGAGTCGGACGACGGCACGCACAGGCGCGCCTCGAAGAAGTCTTCCACGCGGCGGAGAATTTCCTCTGCACTTTTTGACTCGTAGATAGCCTTGCGGAGCCCGGCGCCTCCGGGCACGCCATGCGTAAACCAGGACGCGAACTGCTTCATCTTGCCGACTGCGTCGGGCAGTTCTTCTTCAATCAGCATCTGGAAGTAGGTCCGGATCATCTGGTAGCGGTCGGCCTCAGTAGGCTGATCGTAACTTAACTTGGGTGTCGGGGCGGCTGTCCCTACGTTGGCGCAATATTGCTCGATCTGACGGAAGATCCATGGGTTCGAGGGGGCGGAGCGGCCAATCATGACCGCGTCGCAACCAGTCTGAGTCACCATCGCGCAAGCATCTTCGGGCGAGCGGATATCGCCATTGCCGATTACCGGAATCTTTACTGCGTCTTTCACGGCGGCGATCCACTCCCAGCGCGCGTTGCCGCTGTATCCCTGCTCGCGGGTCCGGGCATGAAGTGCAACTGCGGCCAAGCCGCAGGATTCAGCCATCCGTGCCAATTCGACGCAGACGATTTCTTCGTCATTCCAGCCAGCACGGAATTTCACCGTGAAAGGGATTTTCACCGCAGCTCGCACGGCTTCAAATATTTTTCCAATCGCCGGCAGATCGCGCAGCAGTCCGGACCCGCCATTGCACTTCACAACTTTTTTCGCGGGACATCCCAGATTCAAATCAACAAGATCAAACCCGAGCCCCTCCACCATGCGCGCCGCCTCCGCCATGACGTGCGGGTCGCTGCCGAAGAGCTGGGCTGAAATCGGGTGCTCATCTTCGTAGAAGTGCAGGTAGCGCTTGGCCTTCTTGTCCTTGGCCCGGAGAACGCCGTCCGCCGAGGTGAACTCGGTCATGATGAGGCCGCATCCACCCAGGTTCCGAATGAAACGGCGGAATACTGTGTCTGTGACGCCTGCCATCGGAGCTAACACCGTAGCGGGCGAAACGGCGATCGCGCCGATTCTCAGGACACTGGGAACAGGCTTTAGGAACATAGCCTCCGAGGATGGGGTATCGGTCCCAGGCCGGGCGCCCGCCGAGTTATCCCAGAACTTCTTCATATCTCCATTCTACTTGGCCTTGTAAAGAACCCTCGATATGCCACAATCCGCCGTCTTCCCCGCGGACCGAGCGTGATCCAACACGGTTTTCGAGATGTCATGTCAATGCGCAACTATTACCTGGAAGGCACATGGCAGCACTACGCGAAGAAATCGGCGGAAGGTCATACTGCTGGTCATTGGGATTTTTCGGACCTTTGGCTAGAGGCGAGGGCTCCACGCAAGGCCGATAGCCCAAAGCAAAGCCCCCGCCGGAGCGAGGGCTGAAATGTCTTTAGAACTGCTCAATCCGCGGAAAGCGGTTACTTCTTCGCTGTCTCCGCCTTGGCGTACTTGCGGCGGAAGCGCTCCACACGGCCAGCGGTATCCATTAATTTCTGCTTGCCGGTGAAGAACGGATGGCAATTCGAGCAAATTTCAACGCCGATGTCCCCTTTGTGGGTTGACCGCGTCATGAACGTGTTCCCGCACGCACAGTGGACGCGTACCTCGTTGTAAGCGGGATGAATGCTGGCTTTCATAGGGTCCTAACCTCGTTTCGAATCATTAGATTCTACAGGATTGGCGCAAGATTCATCAACCCATGCCTCCATCCGGGCGGTCTCACCTCGCGTTTGGGCGTGCGGGCAATTCTGGCGAATCAGGGTTCCTCCGTGTTGTAGGTAACAAAGGAGATAACGTTGCCGTCGGGGTCGCGGACGTGGAAGTCTGTTCCGCCCCATGCCTGCTTTTTGAGCTTCTGGGCGAAGTCGACGCCGCGAGCTTTGAACTCGTCAAACAGACCCTGCACATTCGCGACTTCGATCGAGGCCAGGATCAAAGACTTCTCCCGAGCGGCGGCCTGGGCAAAAAAGGGCTGATGGACAAGACGGAGGTGCAGACAAACGCCATCGCGGGAGACCGCGCCGTAGAACGGCGGACTCCCATGTAGGAACTCGATCGAGAAACCCAGCTTTTCTCGAAAGAAGGTCGCGCTTTCGCCAACGTTGCGCACGAACAGGATGGGAACGACGTTCTTCAGAAGGGGCGGAGAGGGCAGTTTGCGCGGACTCTTGCGCGCCCCGGCGGCCGCAGCTTTTAGTTCGGCCCAGCTTCGATGGCCGGCCTCGAGTGCGACGATCTCCTGAGCGAGGGTGAGCGTGAACCTAAGGTCCAACACTTCGCGATCGGTGAGTGAGCGGTATCGTTGCAGTTGACGCACTCGTCCGCCAATGGAATAGTCGCCTTCGCGATGCCAGCGAAGCAGCAGCTTAGCTTGTTTTCGATAGGTTTCGAGGGTGGGCATGAACACACTCCAGCTGAGATTTTTCAGCGGGCGGGCTTAGCCCTTTCGGCGGATTGCCGACGTGCCCCACAGGGAACTGCGTCAGCCTAAGCGGGGAACAAGGCGGTGTCAAGCAATGAGGCCATACTCTCACCGTTTCCGCTGCTTCAGAAGCGGAACAGGTAGGAAGCTTTGACGAAGAATTGCCGGCTATCGTTGATGTAGCCGTGCGCGGTATTGGTCACATAGCCCGGTGATCCCGGAGTTTCCGGAAACACACCCAGGTTCTGCAAATCGCCGTTATATCCGACGTAAATCGCTGTTCCCGGATGAACGAGATACGTGACCAGAAAATCCGCATTGAACTGACGATCGGTCGGAAGGTAGGTGTAGGGCGAACCGATGCCGGGAGTTCCCGCGAGCAGGGCGTTGTACTGCAAAATCACGCGCACCGAAAGTTGCGGAGTGAACTGCCAGTTAATTTTGGAACGAAGGATGTGGTCGTTGTAAATACCACGGCCTGAGCCGGGAAAGTTCGCGCTGATAAATGAATAGGCAGCATTGGTCGCGCGTAGTCGATCGAACAAGTAGGTGTTATCGATCTTGAGCGGTTTCATCGGGCGGATTGTCAACGTAGCTGAGGCGCTGTTTTCGTGAGCCAGGTACGGGAGATTGTAGGGAAACGGATTCGCGCCTGTAGCCGGCGGTTGGGCCACAAAATTCACGCTGTCTCCCCAATAGTAGGCTGCGCCTAGCGTCGCCCACTTTAAGTAGCTGGTTTTTATGCTCGCGCCGCTCTGGTGCTCGTGATAGTCCTGACTGCCGATGGCGGTCGCCGGGCACAACGCAGAATCGTAGTAACAGAAATCCTGCGGCCGCAGCCTCTCGTGGAAGTCGGTATAGGGACTCAAAAAGATCGTGGTCTGGCCGCGCCCCTGGACGACTAACGACGGTGAATAGAACGTGTCTAGACGCAGCCCAGTGTGGTCGTAGTCGTATCTCACGTTCACTGTCGGTCCCCAATTGACAACCCATCCTTTTCTGGGCCGAAGCCAGTAGTCGAACTCTTGCGTGACCTCGCGAATGTCCACTCGATTTACAAAACCGGGGATGCTTACGAATCCTGGAGTGATGTCGGTATAGACTCCATCGTAAGTAAGGTGCAGGCCGTCTCTTCGTACGTGAAGCCTCTCCGCCGGACCGGCATAGTAGTTATTGTTTCCTCGATTGCCGGAGCTGAATGGATAATAGTTCGCCTCGCAATTGTTCGAGTTGTAGTTCGGGCTAGAAAAATTTCCGAGAATTGTGCTCGAGCTTTCGACAGCCTGGCCTTCAACCGTCCAATTGGAACCAAGTTTCAGCCGCGTGTCGGCCCCTCCGATGCGGTTGAACTCATGCGTAGTGGGGCACTCCCAGTCTGTGTAAAGCAGTCCTACGCTTGACTGCTGCAGGATATCGCGGCTTGCGCGGCCCACCGAAAAGTACGAGCGAGTCCCGGAGAGCGGATTTGAGTCCGGCACCGCCAAGCCGGGGCTGCGGTCATCGCTGGCCATCAGGCCGATGGAATAGGGCCCATCTTTTCCGGTGAGACGGATGCCAGCCGAAGGATCGCCAATGCTGCGAGTAAACAACAGATCCAGCGGCGTGCGGAAAAAGTCTTCGTTCTCGAGGAAAAAGGGACGCTTCTCGGGAAAGTAAACTGCGTAGCGCTGATTTACCGTGATCTGCGGATCTTCCGATTCCACCTGGCTGAAATCAGGATTCGCCGTCACATCGAGCGTGAAGTGATCGTGAAAGACAAACTTTGCGTCCATGCCGGGCTGACCCTGCGCCGTCGCCTTCTGAAAATAAGGACTGGATGGATCTCGCGTATCCAGTGCGCGGAATCCTCGCAACAGTCCGTAGGGAATCAACTCGATGTCGCGCCCCGGGGAAATTCCTTCCAAACCGTAAAGAGTCGCTGCCTGGCTGAGTCGGCCTTCGACTTTCAGAGAGATCTGCGGCCAAAATGAATCTTCTGTTTTGCGGGTGATGCCGCGATAGAGAATGATTCCCCAATCCTGTATCTTGCGCGCAGGAAAGCGAAGACTCTTGAACGGAACCGCGATTAGGACAACGAAACCGCGGCTGGTAAGTTTTCCACGCGAATCCCAGACCGTATCAAACGAAGTATCCAGGTGGCCCTGCACCTGCTCCTCGCGGGAAGCTTCCGTCCAGATCGCGTCCCACTGCACGCCTAGTGGCGTTGTCTGAAACATGTAGGCGCGCCGGCGATCGTGAAAGGTGTCGAGCATGACTTCGACCTGATCGTCGTCGAAGATGTCCTCGCGCCGCGACATGCGCGCCCGCACCTGCCGCGGATCGTCAAAGCATACGAATACGACGTAGAGATTTTTCTGGTCGTAACCGAGATAAGCTTCGGTGGGCTCGGAAACGGGTGCGCCGTCGTGGGGCTTCTGCTGCCTGAAGCCCACCACTTTAGCCATCTGCATGGCAATTTCGCCTCGGGGTTCCATGCCGAGAAAATCATCGAGCGAGGGGGCATGTTGGAGGCGGGGGATCGTGATGGCAGGCGGCCCAGCCTGCGAAGCAACAGTTTGCGAACGGGCGGAAGGGAAGGAATTCTGACCTTCGCCAGGGGCCGCCAAGATGAAAGCCAGGGCAGCAACCGCAAGAATCACTCGCCCTATCATCCGGCAAAACGCGCCCAAGCCCAGTTCCGAACCCACATCGCCTCACAACGCTTCGGGCCGGAAAGGCCCGAGGGGGAATGGAGCAAGATACACTATCCTCGCTCACACGAAACGGAAAAAGGCTGTCTTGTTTCGAATCTGGAAAACTCGGAAGTTCGTCCAACTCCAGGTACGGGAAAGAACGGTTGGAACACCAAGAACATCACCGCTTTCGGCACATCCTCTCAGTGACATCCCTGGCACTTGCCGGTTCACTTTGGGGAACCGGATTCCTTTTCGGAAAGATTGCTCTCACCGAAATGACGGTTTCCGAGAATGTTGCCTTTCGTTTCGTGGCAGGCGCAGTCGCACTCTTGCCGTTCGTCGTGCGGCGGTGGACTCCTTACCGCAAAAGCGAGTGGGGAATGCTGCTCATCGCATCATTCATCGGAACCCCGGTGCAATTCCTGATCCAGTTTCGAGGCCTGCAGCTCACCACGGTTTCTCATGCTTCTTTGATCGTCGGGGCTCTTCCGGTTCTGCTGGCCGCAACGTCCGCATGGTTTCTGCGAGAAAGACTTCGCCGTCTCGAATGGGGCGTCCTTGCGCTCTCGGCTCTTGGCGCCGTTCTGATTGCGGTGTCCGGCTTTCAGAACACTTCAGGCCCGCGCCCGAGTTGGCAAGGCGACGCGCTCATTTTTGTTTCCCTTCTTGCAGCAGTCGTGATGATTCTGTACAGCAAGAAGCTCATCAAGAATCATGATTCTCTCCAGGTGACGGTTTCCACGATCATGATCGGAACAGTCATGCTGCTGGGGTGGGTGGAACTTAGACATCCCGTCCGATTTCGTTTTTCAGCCGGCGTTTGGGGCGCTGCGGCGGCACAAGGCCTGCTGGCCACCGCCGGTGCTTACATCTTCTGGAACTGGGGACTCGCCCATATGCCCGCATCACGAGCGGGAGTCTTTCTGAATCTCGAACCTTTGATTGGAACTTTGCTCGGTGTGCTGATTTTGCACGAACGACTAGGAGTGACTGCGGTGCTTGGCGGATTACTGATCGTTGGCGCAGCCGTCTACTTCAGCATTCGTCCACATCAGACCTAAATCAGAAAAGAGAACTCTGCCGGCGCGTGGGAGTGATTCTGAAATGATCGTACGCTAATTGAGTGGCAACTCGTCCTCGGGGCGTTCTGTTTAGAAACCCGATTTGCATCAGGAAGGGCTCGTAGATTTCTTCAATCGCGTCCGGCTCTTCGGCCAAGACTGCGGCGAGCGTGTTCACACCGACCGGGCCGCCCTGATATTTTTCGATAATCGTCAGTAGGAGCCGGCGGTCGACTTCGTCGAAGCCATACTGGTCCACTTCGAGCATTTGGAGAGCCGCTTTGGCTGTGGGTTCGTCGATCTTGCCAGCGCCGCGCACTTGCGCATAATCACGAACGCGCCGCAACAAACGATTAGCGATGCGCGGCGTGCCACGCGACCGACCGGCGATCTCGAGCGCACCCGCTTTATCGATCTCTACTCCAAGAATCTCTGCTGAGCGTTCGACGATGATCCGCAGATCTTCCGGCGTGTAGAACTCGAGCCGCAGCACGATGCCGAAACGGGCCCGCAGCGGAGAAGAGATCAATCCGGCACGCGTGGTCGCCCCAACAAAAGTAAACGGCTTTACCTGCAAAGTGTGAGTGCGCGCCGAAGGGCCCTGCCCGATGATGATGTCGAGCTTGTAATCCTCGAGAGCCGAATAGAGCAGTTCTTCGAGCACAGGCTGCAAACGGTGAATCTCGTCCACGAACAGGACCTGCTTGTCCTGAAGGTTGGTAATGATCGCTGTGAGGTCGCCTTTAATCTGTAGCAACGGCGCCGCCGTGGGCTGAAAATGCACGCCTAGTTCGTTGGCGATGATGTTGGCCAGCGTGGTTTTGCCCAAGCCTGGAGGACCGTACAACAAAACATGATCCATGGCCTCGCCTCGCGACCGAGCAGCCTGAATCGCAACTTCCAGATTCTCCTTGATCTTTTTCTGACCGATGAATTCTGCCAGGCGCTGCGGACGCAGCTTCAGTTCGAAGGAGGCGTCGTCTCCGACCGGCGCTGCCGAAACCAGGCGCCCTTTTCCCTCATCAGGATCGCGGTTGTTGATTGCGGTAGCCACTTGCTAGCGATGGTAGAACGAAATGCGAAAGTAAGCAATTTGTCGCGAAAGTGCAAAGATTGTACTTAACGGAACTTGCCGGGTCGAATTCACGAAATCTTAACCAGATAGTTACCAGACCGTAACAGAGCGCCGCTAGGTTGTTGAGGCACCCGGCCAGCAGACTGAAATTTTCGGCAGCTCAGCATGGCCATTCTGGCGGCGGGGAAAAAAGCGGTGCGCCGCAGATCCCAAGTTGGCAATTCGATTTCTCGACGAGGTTCTGGAGACACTTATGAAAAAGACCCTAGTTTTGTGCCTTTTTGCTGTCCTGGTCGCGGCCGCATCCGCGCAGCAAGGTGAAGCTCCACGTGGCATTCCGCATCTGGATCATGTGTTCGTAATCATGATGGAGAATCACGGTTACAGCCAGATCGTGGGGAACCCCCACGCGCCGTTCGCCAACCAGTACGCGAAGTCCGCCAATGCCGCAACGAATTATTTCGCGGTCGGTCATCCCAGCTCTACCAACTATCTGGAAGTCGTAGGCGGATCGAATTTTGGGGTTCGCAGTGATAACTCACCGGATTGGCACAATGCCACATGCTCTCCCAATATCGTGGCGCCTAGCTACACGACGACCGATTACCCAGCCAGCAACAATGTTTGCCCGATCGCGGGCGAAGGCATGGACGCCGCCACTCCTCCCATTGATACGACGAACGAGTGCCCTGATCCCTCCACGACCGATCCCTGCCCCCCGGGTTTGATTGATATCGATGGCACTGGTCTTGCCGCGGCTCACACCGTCGGCAAAATGATTGGAGACCAGTTGGCTGAAAAAGGTCTCCGGTGGAAGAGCTATCAGGAAAGCCTGCCGGCAGCGGGGCCCGACAATATCGGCTACAGTGATGGCTACTTCACCGACCTTTCCACAATCCCAGACTCCCTGGGTGGATCAGGCGCGTTCGTGAAACTGTATGCCGCAAAGCACAATCCGTTTGTGTTCTTCAAAAGCGTGCAAGAAGGAACCGATCCGAACAACAGCCTGAAAAACGTGGCCGGCTTTGAAGGAAAGAATGGCCTCTACGCTGACCTCGGTTCAGGACACCTTCCCTCGCTCTCGTTCATCGTGCCCAACCAGTGCAACGATCAGCATGGACGCGGCAACGGTGGAGCTGAGTGCGCATTTGATCCGGTCACCGATGGCTCCCAGGCGGGCTTAAATCCCGCGCTGATTTATGTCGGGGATCTCACATTGAGAACGATCGTTACAGCGATCCACGACTCTCCCGTGTGGAAAGAAGGCAACAACGCGATCGTGACATTGTGGGATGAGAACGATTACAGCTTCGTGCCGAATCTTAACCAGGTGCTGGTAATAGTGGATACAAACTATGGGCCGCACGGTTTGAAGAGCGACCGTCACTACACGCACTTCTCGCTGACCAGAAGCCTTGAGGCGGCATTCGGCTTACCTTGCCTGAACCATGCCTGCGACAAATCGACCAAAGTCATGTCCGACCTTTTTGGCGGACGCGACGAGTAGTCGCTGGATAATTGTCTGAAAGTAAGGGCCGGCTTTCGAAAGAAGGCCGGCCTTTTAGCATTCTTGGGAGGCAGGCTGCGACGCGGGACTCAGGGCTCGTGACTCAAGGCCGGAAATCGATTTACTCTTCCTCTTCCTTGACCTCGCCCCGCTCCGCCTTCGCCTTCTCAATGATCTTTTCTTGCAGCTGTCCCGGTACGACGTCGTAGTGATGCATCTCCATGTTGAAGCTGCCGCGGCCCTGCGTCATCGACGTCAAGTCTGCCCCATAAGTCAGCATCTCGGACATGGGTACTTCGGCTTTGACGATCGTGTTGCCTGCCTTGTTATCCATGCCCTGAATTCGTCCGCGGCGGCTGTTCAGGTCACCCATGATGGATCCCGCAAAATCGTCGGGCACGGTAATCTCGACGTGCATCACGGGCTCGAGAAGAGTCGGCTTGGCGATCTCCATCGCCTTTTTGAAGGCGATACGTCCAGCCATCTGGAACGACAAGTCATTCGAATCCACGTCGTGATACGACCCGTCGTAGAGGACCACCTTGAAATCGACGACGGGATAGCCGGCGAGATATCCGCGCCCGGCCGCATCCCTGATGCCCTTTTCGACCGCGGGGATGAAGTTCTTCGGGATGGCCCCGCCGAAAATGTCATTGACGAATTCAAATTCGCCGCCGCGCGGCAACGGCTCCATTTTGATTTTGCAATCGCCGTACTGCCCATGGCCGCCCGTCTGTTTCTTGTGCCGGCCTTGCACATCGGCTTTACCCCGAATGGTCTCGCGATACGGAACTTTTGGCGCCTTCAGATTCACTTGCGTGTTGTAGCGTTTTTTCAGTTTCGAAACCGTGACTTCGATGTGCTGCTGCCCGGTTCCTGCAATCAGGAATTCTTTTGTTTGCGGATCACGGAAGAAGCGCAACATCGCATCTTCCTCCATCAGCTTGTGCAAGCCGGGGCCCAGCTTGTCTTCGTCCGCGCGACTCTTGGGCTCGATGGCAAACGTAATCGCAGGTTCGGGTAACTTTACCCGCGGATATTGAATTGGCGCGGATTTGTCACCCAGGGTGTCGCCAGTCAACGTGTCTTTTAACTTCGCAACCGCGCCGACATCGCCGGCGTGCAATTCCGGGATCGGGATCGATGTCTTCCCCTGCATCACGGAGATGTGCGACAGCTTTTCCTGCGAATTAGTTCGGAAGTTCTGCACGCTCGACTCATTCTTGACGATCCCCGAGAACACTTTAAAGTAGGAAATCCGTCCGGCGAATGGATCTGACACAGTTTTGAAAACGTAAAGCGAGACTGGTTCGGCGTCTGTTTCATGCCGCCTTGGGGAGTCGCCATTGCCCGAAGCCTCGCCCTGTACCCACTCGTGCTCCGACGGGGCGGGAGTGTAGTCCACGATGAAATCCATGACGCGATCGGCGCCAATGTTGCCCAAGCCGGAGCTGAAGATAACCGGGAAAATCTTGTCCTCACGGATCGCATTATGCAGCGCTGGTACCAGGTCCTCTTCGCCGAGAGTCCCGGCTTCAAAAAATTTCTCCATTAACCGGTCATCACCTTCGGCAACCAGTTCCACCAACCTTTCGTGCGCCTCCTGAGCCTGATCCTTGAGGTTCGCCGGGATCTCCATTTCTTTCCCTTTTCCGTTTCCGCCGAGTTCATAGGCGTAAGCCTTCATTCGTACGAGGTCGATCACGCCTGACAGATTCTTCTCCGCGCCGATGGGAAGCTCGATGGGAATCACATTTCGCCCGAAAGCTTTCTCTACTGACTCCAGGACGCGAGTCGAGTCCGCGCGATCCCGATCCATGCGGTTGACGACGATTAATCGTGGAGTCTTGTATTCTTCGCAGTAATTCCAGACGCGTTGCGTCACGACTTCCACGCCAGCGACCCCATCTACAACCACAATCGCGGCATCGACGACGGGGAGCGCCATCTTGGCTTCGTGGACGAACATATTGAAACCAGGCGTGTCGAGAATATTGATCTTGGTCTTGCCCCACTCGACTACTGCGGTGCCCGTTGAGATCGACATCTTGCGGGCGATTTCCTCGTCGTCATAATCGGTGGTTGCGGCACCATCATCTACGTGCCCCATCCTCGGCGTTGCGCCCGCGGTGTAGAGCATTGCCGAGACGAGCGAGGTTTTGCCGGCATGCCCGTGTCCCACCAACGCGACATTACGGATGTTTTCTCCAGAATAGACTTTCAAGTTGGGCTCCTTCGGCAGGCGCCTGGGGATGGAACGGCCAATGATGCGGAGATATAGGATTAGGACAGAAGCTTGGCCAGCCCGGTCTACCCGCCAAAACCTAGGATGCTACCATGCAGGCTGAGGGCGCCTCAACCCGGCGACCGGGAGTCCGAGGAGTCTCGTCGTCAGACCTCGGGGCCTAGTCCATTGAGGCTTAGGACTACCTTGTGGATGGTATTTCGTGGAGTGCAGTTTCCGGTGTATGATTCGCCCCATGTTGGGTGGGTTCACCAGCGAGCAGTGGATTGCACAATACGCCAGAAGCCATCAGCATCCAGTCAACCGTCTTTGCCACACCTGTGGTATTCCGCTGATTCTTATTTCCCTCGCTGTGTTCGTTGCCGGAATCTTTCGGCACCATTTGTGGATCTATGCGGCGGCGCTGTTCGTCATCGGCTGGATCTTCCAGTTCATCGGCCACGCATTCGAAGGCAAGCCTCCGGAGTTTCTCAAGGATTGGCGCTTTCTCTTCGTAGGGGTGCGGTGGTGGTGGGCGAAAATCAACGGACGAGCCTGAGAAACTGTTTGATATTCATGAAACCGGCACCAACCCGATAGTGCCTGGCGGCCAGTAGTGTGACGATCCCGTTTCGCGGATGGACTCTGGAGGCCGATAATTTCTTCGATCACACCTGCATTGCCTCCGGAACATGCTTTCCAGTAACGATCGGCCGGGCGCGAATCGGCGGATGGGAAGCCCCCCTGCGGTCGCCCCGCATCGGTATTGATTTTTAGGGGAGAAGGGGTTTTCAGCCGGAGGGACTTCAGGCATAATCTGCGGGCCCGAATTCTGTGCGCGGAAGGGACGAAATTTATGCTTCGATCGATCGCCGTGGTCGTGGGCAGTTACATTCTGTCTGTTGCTCTAGTGATGGCGTGTGATCCATTACTGTCGCACCTGTTCCCCGGTGACTTCGTCAAGGGGCGGATCCCCTCTGACACCGCGCTGGCGGCGAGTACTGCTCTTTTCGTCGTGGTCTCGATTCTCTGTGCCTGGGTGTGTGCTCGCTTCGCGGCCTCACGGGCGGCGCGGCATGTGCTGGCGTTCTTCATCCTGGGAGAAGTCATGGGAATCGCCGCCATCATTCCCAATTGGAGCAAGGGATGGCCGCACTGGTACTGGTTGTCGTGGCTGCTCACTTGGCCGGTGAGCTGCTGGATCGGGCTTCTTCTAGGCAAACGCAAGACCGAGACAGCTGCCGCGATCAGCTGATCGACTGCTGTTCGGATGTCCGCGCGCCCGCTCGCTCAGTTGCGCGCTCTTAATAGCTCCTCGACATCTCCGAGTTTTTCACCCAGCAGGTTCAGTTTACGGGCGAGGCCCTGAATTTCGACTTCTGAGCGGCGGTTCACGTCATAGTCTAGCTCGCCGCGTAAGCGGTCCTTGGTGTCTTGCCGGTTCTGACTCATCATGATGATCGGTGCCTGCAAGGCTGCCAGCATATTCAGAAACAGATTCAGCAAGATGTACGGATAGGGATCCCACGCTCGCTTGCCGAGAACTGCATCCAGTGTCATATAGATCGCAAGGATGATGCTGAAGAGGATGATGAAAGTCCAAGATCCTCCAAACCCGGCGACAGTGTCAGCTACGCGTTCGCCAAAGGTGGCGTCCTTTTCAATCACATCGTTGGGATGCCGGTTCGCTCGCAGCCGTACCAGTTGCTGCGACGCATGGAATTGGCGACCCAATACCCTCAACATGTCCATGCCGGCAAGGGGCTTCCGCTGCAGCAACACCGCGATATCATCGCGATTCACTTCCAGACAAACCGCCTCCTCAATAGCCGCGGCCTCGGTCTGGTGAGGGGTTTGCTCCAGCATCGATGCAAAACCAAAGAATTCTCCGTGCGACGGCTCGTCGACAACCACTTCCTGGTGCTCTTGATCGACCGTCGAGACGCGTACTCGCCCGGACACTACAACGTAAGCTTGTCCGCTGGTGTCGCCGATCTTGTAAATGCGCTGCCGCGGAGAGAAAGTCTTAAGCCGCACCTGGCCTGCCAGTACGGCCGTTTCCTCTTTGTCGAGCGATGCAAACAGGGGGACATGCTTCAAAACTTCAGGATTACAAGCCATCGCCAATTCCTCGGGGTGAAGTCCTCGCAAACTTTCGATCGCCGAGCAGGATTTCACAAAAACGCTTGCAGCAACAACCAGCGCCCGGTACAGAATGTGCGCCCCATCATGCCATCGCGGCGAGGGGGCCCTAATTTCGGCGGGAATGAGATAAATTACATTCCATGGCTCGCACTCGAATTTTCTTATTGATTGTTCTGTCGGCAGTGATCGGAATCACATCGTGCCACCGCGTGCAACAAACTTCTAACATCAAGCGCTATCCCTTCACCGGGCGCGTCGTCTCTATCAGCACGCAAGATCAATCAGCCGTTATCGATGGAAACGATATTCCCGGATTCATGATGCCGATGGCGATGTCTTACAGGATCAAGCCTCCCGAGACGCTGAAGCAGCTCAGTGCTGGAGACTCCATTTCCGCTGAAGTCGTTGTCCTCCAACCGAAGAACAAGGACGACGAACCCACGGACTACTGGCTCGAAAACGTAAAGGTTACGGGCCATGCCAAAACTCCGCCTGGTGCACCTGCGACGACCCAGCGTATGCCGGCTCCCGGCGACGAGGTGCCTGACTTCGTCTTGACAAATCAAAACGGCCGCCAGATTTCGTTTCGGCAATACCGCGGAAAAGTGCTGCTCGTAACTTTCATCTATACGCGCTGCCCGTTTCCAGACTTCTGTCCTCGCATGAGCAGCAATTTCTCAGAAATTAACGGTCGTCTTGCCAGCGATCGCGAATTGAATTCGCGGACTCACCTGTTGAGTGTAAGTTTCGATCCACAAACGGATACTCCCAGCGTTCTACGCAACTACGCTTACTCGGTGGCACACACGCACGAGACGGCATTGTTCCGTCACTGGGAATTTGCGGTGCCGAAGGTTTCAGACCTGCCGAAAATTACTGACTTCTTCGGAGTGATCTATAAGCCCGAGGGCGGCCTCATTACCCACAACCTGAGCACCACGGTTATTGGTCCGGACGGGAAGATTGTGAAGTGGTATCACGGAGGGGACTGGCAGGTTTCTGATTTAATGAAGGACGCCAGTGATGCGCTCGGGCTCAAGACAGTTTCGGCTAACGGCGGCGTTGCCACGGGTCGCTCGTAAGAGTGCTCACGGACTTGTCCTTCCGGGTGCGGACATCCGGAAATCGATGACTTCGACATTCAATGAATTCAGGGTGCTTTGAAGAGAATCTATGAAATACACGCTAGTCATTCTGGCCTTGATGGGAATCATTGTTTCATCCCTTGCTCTGCGCGAGCATTATCGCGACGCAGGCGACGCTCCCTGCGACATCAATGCTCACTGGGATTGCGGGATCGTGAATCACAGCCCTTTCGCCATGATTCCGCATCACGCCTCCGATTGGCCGCTGCACTTCCAGATCCCCGTCGCTGTGTTGGGCATAGTCGGATACATAGTCATGGCGATCCTTGCCTTCCGTCGTTCGTATCGTTTGCTCCTGATCCTGACGTTCGGAGGACTCGCTTTCTCCCTCTATCTCGCTAATATCGAAGCGCACGTCCTCGAGGTCTGGTGCATCTACTGCGTGATTTCACTTGGGATCATTTCGCTGATGTCGCTTCTCACTCTCGGCACAATCGTCGCGCGGGTAGTAGGTAAGCCGTCGGCAGCATAGCGAGAGCGCTTCACCGACGGCTCGGGCGCCGTCGTGCACCCAACTTGCGATTGATGTCGTCCGCAAACTCGGTAACGAAATTCAGCAGCGCTCCCCAGCCTGCCTGTCCCAGCACTGCGTAACCGCCGTCAGCTAAAGCATTCCGAGGATGAGGCTTCCAGGCCGAGGAGATAACGCCGCCTCCAAAGGCACCGCCATACAATGCCCACTGCGGACGCAAAGCACGCTCGCTCCGGTCATAGGTTAGGAAGTTTCGGAGAATTGCGTGTCGTGCCCGCTGCTTGAAGCCGCTGCAGTGGCACTCGTCGTAAAGCGGCTCATAGCGGAGCGCTGCGTTGCCCAGCGCGGCAAGACTGTTGGCGGTGATGAATTGCCCTTCCCGTGATGCAAACCGCTCCCCATAGGCGCCCCAACCACTGCCCCACTGGGGCGGCGCCTCACGTAGCTGGTCGATCCCAGCCACGAACATTCTCTTGAGATAAGGCCCGGGAGTAACGAGCGTCTGCTGCAGGTAAATGTCCCAACGCTGCTGTGCCGTCAATGGCGCGATCGCCTTGCTTCGCACGACATAGGGCCCCGTAATCCAGCCATACTCCCAATCGCGCATTCTTAGCAGTGTCTCTTCACCGAATTTTTTGGTATCTTCGGCCGCCTGCAGCGTTACGTCTTTTGTTTTTTCGGCTACAACCTCGGCTGGATTCGCGTCTCCACTCTCCTTTTTGTCCTGCGGAGCCGAAGTTTGCGGTGTGGTGGAGGGAGCCTGCGAAGGGCTGGGACTCTGCGCGGGCACGGAAGGGGCTTCTTGGGCCCAGACCGCGGCGATCGAAAACGAGCAAAAGAGGAAGAGGGTGTGTCGTACCGCGCGGAGTTGCCGCGACCTTGTGCTCAATCGCTCACCCGCAGGAGTGGTTGTAGCACTAGTTCGGCAACGGCAGAAGGCACGCTTTCCCCCAAATGCTGAGCCCGTTTAAACTCAATTCGATGCCGTCTCTCTACAATCGCGTTGCCGGGCAAAGTGTTGAGCGCCTGGCTGCGCTTAGCGACGGCATTTTCGCCGTCGCCATGACGTTGCTTGTATTGGATCTCCATGTTCCTGCCCGGGAGGCGATCACATCTGAGCGCGGCCTTTGGCAAGCGCTTCTCGCCCTGTCGCCGCGCCTGTTGATATTCGTCATGAGCGTGATGACACTTGGGATTTTCTGGGTTGGGCAGCAGACGCAGCTCAATCACTTCGCCCGTGCCGACCGGAACCTCGCCTGGATCCACATCGCGTTCCTTTGCGCGGTCTGCCTGGTGCCGTTCTCCACCTCACTGCTGGCGGAGTTCATCCACTATCGCACGGCGTTGGGAGTGTACTGGTTCAACATCCTGTTACTCGGATCGGCTTTATTCTGGAGCTGGAGCTATGCGGCACGTTCCAGTTTGCTCTCCGACGACCGTCCTGCTGACATTCATTCCGCCGTGGTGCGTCGCATCGTGATCGCGCAGTCTCTTTATGCGGCGGGAGCCGCCCTCTGCTTTTTGAATACGTATTACGCAATTGGCGCGATCGTTCTTGTTCAGATCAATTACGCCATCGCGCCGCGATTCTGTTGGGGGATTTTCTCGCGGCGGGCGGATGGGGAAATAGTTCCGCGTCCACAAGACCTGTGAAATGCCGGTGAATTTAGCTGCGTCTGCCCAATTTCATCGCAACCGAGAAGCTTTGCTCCACTTTCTGTACTTGTGAGGCTCGATCCAAGTGCTTCGGCAAGCACTTTGTCGTGTTTTTTCCCACCTATTAACTAATTAGATTCGCCCGGCGGTTTTAGATTTTCTCTCCCCGCAGCATCGAGACGACTCTGTCGTAGTCATCCACGGTTGAATACTCAATCACGATTTTCCCTTTGCCCTTGCGATCCCGGATTTTCACCCGCATGCCGAGCATCCGTTCCAGATCCATCTGCGCGGCGCGGACGTTCGGATCCACCCAGCGGGCGCCCGTGCTCTTCTTTTCGCTTCCAGGAATCACGTCGAGTCCACTGATCTGCACCACGAGGCGCTCAATCTGATCGAGCGACATTCCCTTTTTGGCGGCCTCGAGCGCAGCTTTCTTGATCTGCTCGTCGCCATCGAGTTTCAGCAACTGCTTCGCGGCAGCAAAAGTGATCTTTTTCTCCGCCAACAACTGCTTCACCTCAGCGGGGAGCTTCAGCAAGCGCATGTAGTTTGCAACCGACTCGCGCGAGAGTCCGACGCGCTCGCCGATCTGAGCCTGAGTGAGGCTGAATTCCTGGCTCAGAACCCGGAAAGCTTCCGCCTGCTCGAGCGGACTGAGATCCTCCCGCTGCAGGTTCTCGACGATCGTCATCTCGGCAGCCTGCTGCGGCGACACTCGCCGCACAATCGCGGGGATGGCGAGAGTCCCGGCCTTCTTGGAGGCATGCAGGCGACGCTCGCCGAGAATCAGGACGTAGCGGCCCGGCTCTGCCGACGGCCGGACGACGATCGGTTGCACCACGCCGTTCGCTTTGATGGAGTCCGCCAGCTCTGCCAGGGCAGCATCATCCTGGACGTGGCGGGTTTGGAAGGGGTTCCGGTCAATATCGCCGATTGAGAGATTCAGGACAGCACCGTCTGTAGACGGAGCGGGGACATGCGCGCTCTGCGCGGGCGTGCTGAGCGGAGCGGGCACCTCCGGGCTGCCAATCCCTGACCCGGTGTTGGACGGTGGGACAGGCGTGACGAGTGTGGGATCGACTGCAGCGGGGACTGCGGTTCCCGCTACAACACGTGGGCGTGGGAGCAGGGACTCGAGTCCGCGGCCTAGAGCCCGCCTTTTGTCTTTATCTTTCTCGCCGGGCAACCCGGCTTTGTTTTCTGCAGCAGCTGTGGTCATTGGCTCTCTCTGAAATGCTTTCAGCAACTTTCCGAAGGCATGGGAAGTCATATTGACGAACATCGATCTCTCATATAGACATTCATCGATCTACTAAGCGGTCTTGTCCATCTCCTCATGTTGTGCGGTTTCTTCGCCAGTCGTGGACTCTTCCCGAACTGGCGATTCTGGAGCGGTCGCGAGTGCCGCCTCTCCCGGGCTCTGCATTTCTGCCAGTTGCTTCCCGATGATTTCCTTCGCCAGGCGTATGTAGCTTTCCGCGCCTTTTGACCGCGGGTCGTAGACCAATGCGGGCTTGCCATGGCTGGGCGCTTCGGCAAGACGTATGTTTCGCGGGACGGTTGTGGCAAACAGTTTGTCGCTGAAGAAATTCTTCAACTCAGTCATGACCTGCTGCGCCAGGTTCGTGCGCTCGTCAAACATCGTCAGGACGACGCCCTCGATCGAGAGGGCAGGATTGAGCTCTGCACGAATGCGCTCGATCGTATCGAGCAACTCGCTGATTCCTTCCAACGCAAAATACTCACCCTGCATTGGAATCAGAACGGAATCGGCGGCTACCAGGGAATTCAGGGTCAGCAAATCGAGAGCCGGAGGGCAGTCCAGAACGATGTATTGGAATCGATCTCGCAATGGCATCAACGCGTCGCGCATACGGAATTCACGCCGATCGGCATCGACGAGCTCCAGGTTCGCACCGATCAGGTTCTTATGCGAAGGGATAAGCCAGAGCTGATCAAGCCCGGTCGTCTGGAGCGCTTCCTCCGCCGAGGCAGCCCCCATGAGCAGGTGATAGGAACTGACGCGGTCAGGGTCCTTGACGAAGCCAAGGCCGCTGGAAGCGTTGGACTGAGGATCACAATCAACCAACAGCGTATTCACTTCTGCGGCCGCGAAGGATGCAGCTAGATTAATGGCAGTCGTGGTTTTCCCCACGCCGCCCTTTTGGTTGGCAACGGCGATTACGCGTCCCATTTGAGTTGTCAGGAGATCCAGAGCTACCCGGCAGCATAAGCTGCCTTGCATTTCAATTGCAACGGGGAACTGCTGTGCAAAGACGAGAATTGATGTGCAAAAGTGTTCTTGCAGGAACGCTCAGCCAATATCGAGCTGGTGGGGACGGGAATGTTCCTGAAGGAACACTTAGCGGTTCGCGCTGTTTGATTCTTTTTGGGAAGCGGTCGAGATGAGCTCTACTTTAGAGTTGAAGTGCGTTCAAATCACGCACACGCCGATCCCTCGCCTCAACCTCCTGCTTCTGCTGGGTTGGGATCTCAACGGGCCCCAGCCGGGCATTAACGATTGTTAGAATCAGCGACTTCTCCAGGAGGTCTCTTCCAATCTTATGTTCCTGCGGGAACATCTCGTGGACACATGCAGCTCTTTTTGCTTTAATCGGGCTTAAGCAACAAAATGGCCTTACAGATTCCACTTGCAGAAGTATTTAGCTCAATAAGCCCCATTAGCAAAGCCAATTCCGACGAAGGCTTCCCACTTTTTGCCAGCCAGGCCGCACCTAGCTACTATTATGGTGCTCACGTCCACTCCGCTCTCGCAACGACTATAGTGCGGGTTTTGGACTGAGGAACCGGGGCGGCCTCCTCCCAGAGGAAGTTAGGGCGTCCTTCTGCGGCGAGTTTCGCCAAGACGGATCGCGCGAGAGCAATTTGGGCATTGCCGATCAGGAGGACAAGGCGTCCTCCTGGTGCGACGAGGGCAGCGGCCGCAGGCAAGATAGATTCGAAGCGCTCGACGGCGCGAAGGGTAACGACGTCGAAGACTCCCCGGTTGAGCGATTCGGCCCGAGTGGCAGCGACATTCACGGACGCTAATTTCAGTGCTCGTACGACCTCCCGAAGAAATGTCACCTTCTTGTTGTTCGATTCAATTAACGTAAGCGTTATATCAGGAGCCCAGAGCTTTATTGGAACTCCGGGAAAGCCGGCCCCTGAACCCAGGTCCGCCAAGGTGATTTCGTGCCCCGCATCGTTGACCCTATCCTCTGGAGGCTGACCTTCATTCTTCGCGTCCTTGCCTTCCTGGCCCGTTGCAAAACTCCGCGCCTCTCTCAAGTTTCGTTTCTCTTGTGGGAACAAGTGGCGCGCGGTAAATAGTGATTCACCAAAGTGGCGCGTAATGATTTCCTCGGGATCGCGAATGGCGGTGAGATTGACGCGCGCGTTCCAGCGCAACAATATATCGATGTACGTCGATATATGATCGAGTAAGTCATCCGTGAGCAGTGGTTCTGAAGATGGGTCGAGGAACGGCTGGAGTAGTTCGCGGATCCGGGCGGCGCGCATCGCCTGCAAATTGTAGTTCGCCGGTTTCAGATTCGAAAGCTCTCGCGACATTGAAAGAGCGCCCCTCGTGGATCGGCCAGGGCCCCATCAGTCGCTAATCACGAAAACCCGACAGTCGTAAAGGTCACCGACACGAAGGTAACAGGAAAGAAAACCTCTCCCCTCTTACGATCTATTCAATCGCTTGCGGAGGTTTTTCATGTCGACGGTTCACGCCCGCTTATCTACCTGGTTCAAGCTCGCTTCCATGCTCTTCCTTGTTTGTAGCGCGATCGCGCAGACCGCTCCCCATCCTCTGCGAGCGAGTGAAGTGATGGCCCTCGAAGCTGGTGGCGCTATGCAAGCGAATATTGCCTACGACATCTCGTCGCGTGGCTTGAAGTTTCATCCCGATGAAGACTTCTTCGCCCTGATGAAGCGCGCCGGCGCCGACGACAACGTCCTGCAGGCGCTGAAATCTGCGAAGGTCGAAGCCGCTACCGAAGCACAGCCGGATTCGAAGTTGCTTCAGCAACTGAGCGACGCAGCGGTCCTCATCAAGCAGAAGAAATATGGCGACGCGACCACCAAGCTGAGCGATGCGCTCGATGCCAGTTTTGCGCGCATGGAAACTGGTTATGCGATGGCCGAATTGTTGCGCCATCAGGACCGGTTCGATGTTGCGCTGAACGTGTACGGAGAAATACTGGAAACCGAACCCGATTTTCCGGAAGTCCACGTCAAGGCCAGCTATCTGCTGTACCGGTTGCAGGACAGCGACAATGCTCTGAATGAAGCGAAAGCGGCCCTTGCCGAAAATCCGAACAACGCCGAAGCTTTCAAGAACGCCGGACTCGCGTTGGAAGAAGCGCAGAAGTTCGACGCAGCAATCGGACAATACAAGGAAGCACTTCGAGTCAAGCCGGACTACGCCGCTGTCCATTACGACTTAGGCAATCTCTATTACCACACCCATGCCTACGACGATGCCATCGCGGAATATAAAAAGAGCCTTGCGATCGATCCCAGTGATGCGGACGCGCATACCAACCTGGGACTGGCCCTGAAGAACAAGGGCAATGTCACCGACGCGATCCCGGAATTCCGGGAGGCAAAGCGGTTGAATCCGAACGATCCCGCAATTCGGCAGGATCTTGCTTCGGCGCTCATGACCCAAGCCCCGGGCGCCGCCATAACGGAGTTGCAGGAACTGGAAAAACGCTTTCCCGATTTCGAGGTTTGCCACATCTGCCTGGGCCGGGCTCTGTCCTGGCAGGGCGACACAAAGTCTGCTGAAGTGGAATTTCGGAAGGCGAACGAACTCGACCCCACCGATCCCGATGGTCACCGCGGACTGGGCAGCATCCAGGAGCAGCAGAAAAACTATGATGCCGCCCTGGAAGAATACCGCCAGGCGGAAAAGATTGGACCCAACAACAGCGAAGCGCACCAGGACGCTGGCAGAGTTTTGCTTGCCAAGAAAGACTACGCGGGTGCGGTTGAAGAGTTGAAACAGGCCGAGAGCCTGTCACAGGCATCGTGGGAAGCACACGAACTCTATGCCCAGGCACTGATGGGAACGGGAAAGACCGATCTAGCAGTTGGAGAATTCAAGGAAGCCCTTGCGCTGAATCCCAGCCGTGCCTATTTGTCGACTGAGTTAGCCGGCGCTCTGGAAAAGAAAGGCGACTGGGTTTCAGCTATGCAGCAATACCGGAAAGCTGTGTTGGCGAATGCAAATGTGAGAATGAAGGCCCAACCCGGAGAAGCCTTTGAAGAGTGCGGAGCAGAATGCGAGAAGCAATACACCGCTGCTCAGGGCCGTTTCGCCGATTACCTGTCATCGCTGAAGTCGTCCGGACGCAAGGACGAAGCCGCCGATCTGGAAAAACGCGTCGCTCAGCTTGACACGGGCTCAGGAACACTCGAAAAGGTACAGATGGCCCTGAAAACAGGCGACCAGGCGTTTCAGCAGAGAAACATTGCGGACGCGGAAAAGGCCTATAAGGAAGCGGTCGACCTGGCAAAGACACTGCCTCCGGGCGATGACAATCTGATCGTGGCCTGGGGACGTCTGGGTAATGCGTATGGAATGCAACAGAAGTTCACTGAGGCGGCAGAGGCTTTCCATCAGCAACTTGCTCTAGCTGAGAAAACGTACGGGCCGAATTCGGAACGGTCGGTAGAGCCCCTGCGGTTTCTCGGGCAGTTGGCAGCTTGGCAGAAGAACTACACGGAAGCGGAAGGATACTTGCAGCGTGCGCTCGATATCAATCTGAAGATGTCGGGCGACAACGATCCTCGAGCCGTCGAGAGCTTGCGTGCGATGGCCGGATTCTACGAATCGCAGAGCGAGTGGCCGAAGGCGGAAACCTATTTGCTGCGAGCGGTAAAGGGAGCGGAAGTGGCAAGCCCAGGGATGGTACTGATTCCACTCTGGGGTCTGTGTGACCTCTACGATCGCTGGGGAAAGCCGGACAAGTCGCAACCCTGCTGGCATCGTGCAACCGAGCAGATGGAAACGCAGGTTGGGCACGATAGCCCGCGCCTGTCTGAGTCGCTGACCAACGAGGCGAACGCACTCCGGAAGCTGGGGAGGGCGGGCGATGCGGAGCAATTGGAAGAGAGGCTCGTGAAGATACGGAGAGCAGCGCAGAACTAATCTATCCGCGCTCGAAGGCGTGCTTTTTTTCGAGTTCTTCGATCGCTTGCTGCCGCAAAGTTTCGAATCGCGGGGCCTGATTCATGAGGCCAGGACTCGCCTCTGCCGAGTCTCCGCTCATCCTTAGCAGGCCATGCGCTGCGACCAGCCGCGCGGCAATTTCCACCAGATGTTGAGGCGTAGTCTGCAGGTACTGAGCCTCCGCGGGGTCGGCAATCAGGACGCTTTTTGCATCAGCCAGCTTGGTCTGCCAAAACACCTTCGCTTCGATGAAAGATGCCATGGCCTCGTCAGTAGCGCGGCCGAACACCCACTGATTACGCTTGAAGTCGTAATGGCGGCTGGAAAAAGGAACCGGCAGAAGCTTCCCGGACTTCAAGAACTCGATCTGACGCCGATCAACCTCCTTGCGCAAGGCATTGATGACAGGCGCTTCGGCATCCGCTGGATCAAGGGATGGCATCACTTCCCGCACGGTCTGCGACAAGTTCACTGCGACCGGGGCATGTAAACCGTCGGAGCCTTCCAGGCTGATGTCGCCGTGCAGAACCCAAAAGTCCGCTCCCGAATTGGATGGGCGAAAAGGCCAGTCCAGCCTCATTGTCAGGGGCAGGTTGGTGAGAGTAACCCAGATTCTTTTCTCGCCGCCGGGCGTCATCGATTCATAAACCTCTTTCTGATTTTGGCTCCATTGTACCGAAGGATAGAGCGCACGTTCGGGCGGCTGGTACACCTGCAAAGGTGCGCCATGAAAGTAATGAACTGTGGTTCGAACCTTCTCTAAACGAAATTTCTCCCGACCGAATCTTGTTCGGGTTGACCGACGCTCCGATCAGCTGGCTTTCGCGCGTTTGGTTCTGGTTCCCATGCGCAACAACTTGCGAACGGCGCCGGTAGGAAGGCGCTTCATCTGATCGTAGAGTTCGGTGACGGCTTCGAAAAATCCTGCCATTGCCTCAAGGCGCTCCCGGGTGTATTCGACGCCAGATTCGTGCGGGTCGAGATCCGCAAGGCATCGGCGTAACACTTCGCGGGTGGGATCAATCTCGCGTCGCTTACGCTGTTCGATTACGAGGCGAAACATCTCCCAGACATCCTTCATCGACTCATAGTGTTCGCGGCGATCGCCGAGAACGTGCACCGCCCGCACAATGCCCCAGGTTTCAAGTTCTCGAATCGAAGTGCTGACATTCGAACGGGCAACACTCAGGGTTTTCGCGATGTCCTCTGCAGGCAGCGCGTGCGGCGAAAGATAGAGGAGCGCGTGGATCTGCGCTACCGTCCGGTTGATTCCCCAGCGCGTTCCCATCTCACCCCAATGCAGGATGTATTGCTTTTGAATTGCAGTCAGTTCGGCCATGTCGTTTCTTTCAGTACAAACTGAATATAAAGAATGACAGGGTACTGGGTCAAGGAGTGCGGCACAGGCTCAAATCAATCCCGCACGCAGGCGGCGCAGAAAATCCTCTCCTTCGCTCTTCGCCTGGGCCTGGACTTTCGGATTCTTCGGATATTCGATTGAGACTTGCTGCACCATCAGCTCGACCGCGTCTTTGGGCTTGAATCCATGAGAGACCAGCTTACGAATACGCTCCGTGAAGCTTTCATCTGCAGGAACAACTAAGCGGCTGCGATGGTCTTCGCAATGATGCTCGCGGAATTTTGACGCCGCGAGCCGGTCATACGCGGTACGCGCCTCCGGATCGCGCAGGAGGGTAGGAAGCGCATTGCTCCATTCACACTGGGAACACGTCCAGCCCTGAAAGGTCGGCTCGACGGTCCACAGCAATTCGCGGGTTCCCGGCCGGGAGGGAACACGTTCAGATTTGTCCTGCATCACTAGATGGCTCCCTGGCGCAACGCCCGCGGCGCCAAGAGGATCCTTATGGCCATAATAGCGACAAGAAGCCGCCTTGCACCTTACCTAGAGCGGTTCCCGATGAGCGTTACTTTGCGAAGAAATAGTCGAAGGACTTTACGGCGTGGAACTCATCGTCGCGGATGTCGAAGACGGTGTATAGCTTGGTGACATGCAGGACGTCATGGACCTTTTGGGTAAGGTTGAGGAGCTTAAGCTCTCCGCCCGCGTTGCGAACGGTCGTGTAACAGTGAACGAGTTCGCCGACACCCGAGCTGTCAATGTAGTCGACCTCCGCCAGGTTGAGGATGATTTTCTTCTTCCCATCATCCAGCAGGTTGCGAACGGCGGAGCGCAGCATGTCGATTTCGTCTCCGAGCACAATGCGTCCGCGGACGTCAAGAATGGTGACGTGAGCGACTTCGCGGGTGTCGATCTGGAGTGACATACGTACTTGCACGCCGAAGGCGGATGGCCCGAATGGTAGTGGGTACGAAGTGGCAAGTCAAATTCAACTGGATGGTTTGGAGCTGATCGGAAGTCGGCTAGGAGTGAGCGCCACGGGGCCGGGTGTCGAGCTCCAGAGGAGGAAGCTGGGTATCGTTCCGAAGAACTCGATCGCGAATCTCCTGGATTGGAGAAGTCACGATTGGGGTCGGATATTCCGGGTGGCGAAATTCCAGATGCATGCCACGGCCGACGTATTGCAGTTTCAGCATGGACCCACCCCACGTTGAACCAGCGATCGCTACCTGCACCGGCTCCGGGCAAAACTCCGGATGCCCGGAGAGCAGCGCCTCGCTGCCTCCGAGCAGCACCGCCGTGTAGCGGTGATGCATGGTCTGGATTTCGAGGACCGTGGATGGAGGAAGATCGCTGAGAAAAACCCCTCCCTCAATTTCTGACTGGATGATGCTGCTGTTAACTTCGTCCGCCAGGTTGGGATGAGGGTTGAACATACCAATATCAGGACATTAGGGTACTGGCTTTTGGCTGCCGCGACAAGGGTACTTTGGGCAGGATCCCGAGACCGAGGAACATGCCCATTAGAGGGGGAATGCCTTGGGTAGGTTGCAGGGAGTTTTTCAAGCCTACCTTCCGGGTCGTCAGCTACGACCGGTTGGGCTCTGATCCAGTCTTGAAGAAGGCGAATAAAAAGAAAATGCCGAGGAGACCGTCAGTGGCCGCAAAGACCATGTCAGAGGAGTGCAAACGCCTTTGGGCGTAAAGGACAACGAGGGACGCTGAATAACCGAACTTTTCAAGCACTGACAGGAGCATCAATGGACGGAAAAGTACCGGATTTCTTGCGATGACCAAAAAGACGAACTGCCACGTCAGCCCTGCGGTGACAAATCCATAATAGAAGCCGGGGTGAGTGATGGGCGGAGGATCCTGCCGACCGATGATGTCGAACATAAAGAACAAGGGCGTCAGGACGAGCACACCCCAGACAAAAGCAACGTAGAAGACGATCCGGGCAAAATTCATTTGGCTGAGATTCCAGCGAAACCAGCCTCGAACATGGACCGCGGCTTCCCGGCTTTGCTCTTATTCTCCGCCGACAGTCAGACCGTCGATGCGGATCGTCGGAGAAGCCACCGAACCGCGAAACTCAAGGTCGTTGGCAATCTCGGAAATATGGAAGAACATCTCCTTCAAGTTTCCTGCGACCGTAATTTCCTCAACCGGGTAGGTGAGTTCTCCGCCAGAAATCCATAGGCCCGAGGCGCCGCGGGAATAGTCGCCGGTAACGAGGTTCGCGCCTTGTCCAAGAAATTCCGTCACGTACAGACCCTCTTTGATTTCGCCGATAAGTTCCTTGGCACTTTTTGGGCCCGGTTGCAGGAAATAGTTTCCCGGGCCGATGCCCGGAGTGCCCGCCAGCCCGCGAGCGGCATTCGCTGTGGTTTTCAGCCCGAGTTTCTTAGCAGTGTACGTATTGAGCAGATAAGATTTCAGGACACCGTTCTCAATGACGACTGTGCGGCGGGTGGGAATGCCTTCGCCATCGAACGGGCTCGTGCCAAATCCGCCGGGAATCGTGCCATCGTCGATTACCGTCACGTTGTCCCCGGCTACTTTCTGTCCGAGTTTGCCGGCCAGGAACGAAGCGCCGCGATAGACAGAGTCTCCATTGATGCCTTCGAAAATGTGCTCGAGGACTGAGGTCGAAACCATCGGATCCAATACGACCGGCACATGAGCCGTTTTCGCTTTCCTCGCGCCCAGGCGGCGGAGAGTGCGCTCGGCTGCGATCCTGCCAACCTGCTCCGGCGCATCGAGGCTCTTCAGAGTACGGGAAACGGAGTACCAGTAATCCCGCTGCATGGCGCCCGATTCAGTCTGAGCGATCGGCACCGCAGCAACGGAGCAATAGGACCTCTTATATTCGCCGACAAAGCCATGCGAATTAGCGAGAACTTTGTGGCCCGTCGCGGCATCGAACGAACCGCCTTCGGAGTTCTTGATCCGTGGATCGAAGTCGAGCGCGGCCTTTTCCGCTCGGCGCGCATAGTCGATGCGGTCGGCACCAGGCAGCGAGTAGACGTCTTCGTGATAAAGATCGAGGTCCCCTTCGAGTTGACCGAGCAACTCTGCCCCCGGGATTCCCGAGTACGGATCTTCCGATGTGATCTTCGCGAGTTCGAGCGCGGATTTCACCATGCGGTCGAGGCCTTCACGAGAGAAATCACTGGAATAGGTGCTGGCCGCACGCTGTCCGAAAAACACGCGCACCCCGACGGACCTGGAGCCTGATTCCTTTAGAGTTTCCACCTGGCCGAGACGGACCAACGTGGAGAATTCGTCTCCTTCGCGGACCACGCACTCAGCCGCCGTGGCGCCGCCTTTCATGGCGCGGGCAACTATATCCTGGGCGACCTCGCGAAGGTCAGTTTCGAGTTTTGGAGTTCGGGTTTCCAGTTCTATTGGCATGAAGATTTTTGACAACGGGACACGAAGATCTCAGATTAAAGATTGCGGGTTCAGACTTAAACCACACAACAGACTTTCAAATCTCGAATCAATAATCGCAAACCTGAAATCGCGTCACTGCATGAATCCGCCGGGATCCTTCCTCGCGGTGCCGCCCACGGTGAGGCGGTCAACTTTCAACGTCGGAATGCCGACCCCTACCGGAACTGCCTGACCATCTTTACCGCAAGTTCCGACGCCTTCGTCGAGTTTCAGATCGTTCCCAACCATGCTCACGCGGGTCAGAACGTCGGGACCGTTGCCAATCAGCGTAGCTCCCTTGATTGGAGCAGTGATCTGGCCGTTTTCGATCATGTAGGCTTCGCTGGCAGAGAACACAAACTTTCCGTTCGTGATGTCGACCTGACCTCCGCCAAAATTCACGGCGTACACTCCATGTTTCACCGAGCGAATGATGTCCTCAGGATTGTCCTCGCCCGCGAGCATGTAGGTGTTCGTCATGCGCGGCATCGGGATGTGTTCATAGCTCTCGCGACGCCCGTTTCCGGTATCGGCGATACCCATCAGTCTGGCGGAGAGCTTATCGCTCAAATAGCCCTTGAGGATACCTTTCTCAATCAAAACCGTTTCCTGCGTGGGCTCGCCTTCGTCGTCGACGTTGAGCGATCCGCGACGCCAGGGCATGGTGCCATTGTCCACAACGGTGCACTTTTCGCTGGCAACGCGTTTGCCAACCAGGCCGGCGAATGCCGAAGTCTTCTTGCGATTGAAGTCCGCTTCCAGCCCATGGCCGACCGCTTCGTGCAGCAGAACGCCCGGCCATCCGGGGCCGAGAACCACTTCCATCTCGCCTGCAGGCGCCTCGCGCGCGTCAAGTTGCAAAAGTGCCTGGCGGCTGGCTTCTTTGGCAAAGTGCTCGGGATTCTTGTCGCCGAAGAAGAAATCCAGCGCGACACGGCCTCCACCGCCTGCGCTGCCACGTGCGGAATTGCCTTCAGTCTTGGCGATGCACGACACATTCATGCGTGCGAGAGGCTGAGAGTCTTCCGCGAACGTGCCATCCGAGGCGACAACCAGGATGTTGCGGAGTTCATCGGCATAGCTGGCCCGGACTTCTTTAATCCGCGAGTCGTAGGCGCGCGCTGCTTTATCAGCGCGCATGACCAGCTCGACCTTGGCGCTGATTTCTGCGTCCACAGAGGGGAGCGTCACAGGGTAAAGGCTTCTGGCTTGCGTCTTTTGAAATCCGGCGACTGGAGTCTTGGCAGGGGCGCTGGCGATCAGAGCGGCGGTACGAGCCGCGTGCAGAATTCGCGCGGCTGAAAGGTCGTCCGTGTAGGCGTAGCCCGTACGTTCTCCGGAAACGACACGCACGCCGCACCCGGCAGATATGCCCTGGCTCGCCGACTTAACCATGGATTCATCCATGGAGAGTGAGGTCGACGAAAGATATTCAAAGTAAAGGTCTGCGTAATCGCCGCCGGCGGAAAGTGCAGCCGCCAGGTAACGTTCCAGGTCGCGGTCCGTCAGGCCATAATGTTCGAAGAAAAAACGCTGCTTGTCAGTGGGTGTCAAGGAATTGCTCACACTATATGGATGCCCCGGAGTCCTTCGGGGACTCGGCGTAACCCTATGCTGTGATTATCCCACACGGGTTGGCTTGCTGGAATTGGACGACTAGTTACTCCAGAGCCCGATTTATGGAGCTTCCGGTCCGACCCGACTCAGCCAAAAGGATTTTCGTCAGCGCTTCGGCCATAGATCACCGGTACCGGTACGTCGAGCAGACGTAGATAGACCGAGAGCTGTCCACGGTGGTGATACCAGTGATTGAGCATGATCGAGCGAAGAACCTGCACCCGTGGCCGTGTGAAGAGTTCCTGCGATCCCCGCATCAGATGCCACGGAGCCTGAGCCTGATCATCGGAGAGGCCACTCAAATAGCTTTCGCCATCGTGAATACTCTGCTCGAAAGCCGCCGATATTTCCTGATTGCTCTTGGGCAGAGGAGGATCGAAATTTCCCTGGAGAACATCGAATCGATCCTGTTGCAGAATGCGCGACAGCCCTCCTGGCACCGAGGCCACATGCCATCCCAGCTGCCCGAGGGACATCGATTTCGTGTGCGGCTTCCAGGCTAGCTTGTCGGACGGAATCCTTTCCAGGACTCGCCGTGTGGTCCCGACTTCTTCGCGAAATTCTCCCAGTAAAGCTTCGCTAATTGCGCCCATGCCGTGTCCTTCTTTAGATTTTGCGGTGTGGATGCCCCTGCCGCGGTGGCGCGACAGAGGCGGTTCTGGTCATCTGGTAGCAATATTCACGATTCGCGGGTCGGCATAGCGGTCGTGATGTCGAACCCATGCCATGGCGTGCGGCTTCATATTCTCTTCGTCACGGCCCTTCGGTGTGAGATCGAGGAAGTTGTATGTCGGGATCAGAATGTCGAGTCCGCGGGCATAGGTCGAGTACGTATGAAATACTTCGCCGCCCTTCTTGAAGAAAACGCTGGCGCCTGGACGTTCCTCGGACGGAAATTCGGTCTGCTCGTAGTTGTAGTAGACCTTGCCACCCGCCAACTCGTCTTTGTTCGCGGAGACCTGGAAGTCGTAATTGAAATCCGTGTCAAACGACGAGACCCAGGGGAACTTCCACCCCATCCGCTTCTTGAACGACTCAATCTCGGCAAGAGGCGCGCGTGACACGACGGCCAGTGTGGTATCACGTTGCGCCATGTGCACGGCCGCTGGATCGAAGCAGTCGGCCAGGTACGAGCAACTCGGGCATCCTTCTTTCCACCCGGGTCCGAGCATGAAGTGATAGACCACAAGCTGGCTGCGTCCATCGAAGAGGTCGGCGAGCGTCAAGTCGCCATGCGAGCCATGGAAAACATATTTCTTTTCCACTCGCTCCCATGGCAACTGGCGGCGCAAACGGCTGAGTTCATCGCGCAAGCGCGTGAACTCCTTTTCCTTTTTCAGAAGACCTTTTCGGGCAGCGACCCATTCTTCGTGCGATGTAACCTTCGAGGCTGCTTTCTCATTCGTTCCCGTCGTCATGCAATTGCTCCTTCATTTTCGAATCATTGCTGCTGGATTTTTTCTTGCGCCATACTTTCGTGATGATCGTGGTCACTCCTCCCGTGGAGATAATGCCGCCGATTAGCACTCCCGCACTCGCTGCGCATGCTGGACACATAGGTCCTCCTCACTACCTTCCCGATTCCGCTTTCGACTGGATGCGGCCAAGGATGTGTTTCCACCCCTCGCTAACCCCGCGCCGGTGCTCGTCCTGGATCATGCCGAACGCTTTGTGATGAAATTTGAGAAGTGTTCCGCCATTTTCTTCGCTGAGCCGGTACTGCAGATTCGAGACAACGCCGTAGGACATAAACAACGGCCCGGTGATCTCAAGTAGAGTTGGACGCTTGATCGCCTGCACGTGCCCCCAGAGATGCCCATTGTTGTCGCCGAGGTCGCGGAACCACCGTCCTCCTGGCCATGCTTCGATCTTCATCGGCATCTTGCCATTCGGAGTCTCGTTTTCGGGACCGATCTGTTCGAGGATGGTGGCAAACGTCTTGTCGATTGAAGCCCGCACGTGAATTTCCTGCACCACCATCAAACTCAGGCTTTCAATCCCCGCGAGCGTTGCTGTAGAAGCCATAATCTTCTCCTTGATGTTGAGATTCACCGCGTCGCTGGCGGCGTGTTTCTTCTATTCTTCCTGGACTTTTTCTTCTGCTTCAGCCCGTTCCTTGATTCGGGTTAATTGATGTGCCCATAGACGCTCAAACGTGCTCGTCCATTCATGCAAGGGACGTATCCCTGCCGCGTTTGTTCGGTAGAGCATGTGCCTCCCGTTTCTCCGGACGCGGACCAGACCCACGTCTCGCAAGACTCGAAGGTGTTTTGAGACCGAAGGTTGCTCCACGCCGAGCCGGCCTACGAGGTCTCCAACGGTCATTTCCGAGAAAGCGAGATGCTGCAGGATCTCCCGCCTGCGGACTTCCGCCACCGCGTTAAATGCGTCCGTCGTAGTTGCCGCTCGAGCCATGCACTGGAATATATATTCCTATATGGGAATATGTCAAGCCGCGCTTTTCCACAGGCTCAATGTTCATTGATCACAGACGCCACCGCGTTGAACTCTCGACAATTTACTTATGACCCCCGATGCGCTTACCCGGACGGTTCAGCAATTTCTCCGCGATGCAACCGGGGCAGTCGTGCTGGAGGATGGTGCGGTCGCGTTCGACCTTGCCGAGGCGAAATATTCGATCTCAGGCGAGTACAACAAGTGCCTGCTGCATCTATGGTCGGCGGAACGAAACACCGTGCGGCGGGTCCTGGATGCCGAGATCAAGAACGGATCACTCCGGCTGGCGGTACAGAAACTCGGCCAATCCCGTCCCTGCAAGCTGGAAATCTGCCGGGAACGCGATCGGCGGTCGCCCTCCGCCAAGAGGGCCAGCCGCATCGCTTACGAAGCGAAGCTGCGCCGGGCATTGGAGCGCCACTTTCCAGAGTTTACGATTGACCGCCTGACGTCGAACGTAGACCTCGAAAAATCCTTCGGCCCGATTTATGCGCGAGGCGTGATTCGCCGCGGCCAATCGGCCTTCGTGATTCTGGGTCTGAATGCGTCTGAGACGCAGTCATCCATCGATGCGTCACTCACCTTCGGGGTCTTGTGGCTGGATTCTTGTCGCCATCATCCGCAAGGGATCAAAACGGGGCACACGCGATCGTCACTGGTGGAAGGACTCTGCCTGTTTGTGCCCTCCGGTACGTCCGGGCTGGTGCGCGAGAGGATGGCGAATCTGAATCAGTCTGCCGCGAAGTGGCGATTGTATGAATTCGACGAGCGAGATGACGCAGTCGTTGAAATCGACTGCTCCGATCGCGGCAACGTAGCTACACGGCTCGTACATGCTCCTAACGAAACGGCGGCGCTGGCACGATTTGCGGACTCGATCGAACGAGTACAGACGATCCTCCCCCATTGCGAGGTAGTTGTGCTTTCGCCTGCTGAGGTTGCTTTCCGCTGGCGAGGGCTTGAGTTTGCCCGCGCCCGGTTGGGAGCCGAGGCAGCAACGTTTCGGAGCAGGCAGGAGATTGTATTTGGTGTTGGCCCCGAGGAACGAGTGCTGGAAGACCGGAATTACACCGTGTTCGCCAACTTGCTCCTTACCTTGCGCGACCAGCGCCATCCGTATGGAACGCGCCAGTATCCTATGTTCCGGCTGCATCCTGAGCGCTGGCTGGAGTCCCTGGTAGTGCGAGACGTTAGTGTCCTGGATGAGCGGCTTGAGACGGAATCCGTCTACTCACAAGTGCCCGCATTTTCCGCGTCGGATCGGGCGATGATCGACGTGTTGACCCTGACTCGGGATGGCCGGCTGGCGGTTGTGGAATTGAAGGCCGATGAGGACATCCACCTACCGATGCAGGGGCTGGATTACTGGTCACGGGTGCGATGGCACCACGGCCGGGATGAGTTCTTGCACTATGGGTACTTCGGAGGACGCGTGTTGTCGAAGGATCCGCCGCTGCTGTTTCTGGTGGCGCCGGCGTTCCACGTCCATCCTTCGACCGACTGCCTCCTGCGCTATATCTCGCCAGACGTGGAGTGGGAATTCGTTGGCATTGACGAGCGTTGGAGGGAGAACGTGCGCGTTGTCTTTCGAAAGAGGCGTATCGCTCCGGACTTACAGTTGCCTCTGGCAAACTGAAATTCGCCGCATCCTTCCGAGACGACATCGTAAACACGATGCCTTGCGCGCTGCATTTCTATCCTTTCCAGGCACCCAAGAGCCGCCGGACATCGATCAGTTGTGCGATGTGGTACGCATTGTGATCAGCCACCAATAGGGCCTCGCGAAGGATCGTCTGACCCTCGCCCCAGGGAATTTTCGCGAATAAATCGGTCTTCGGATTGGCCACCAAATCTTCCATCGCCTTCAGGTCGCCGCGGAATTGAGTAAGGCTTTTGGTCCACGCTTCTGGCTTCGGCGGGGCGGCTTCTTTCGGCCAGTACCCTTCAGGCCACTTGGGGGACTCGTGCTTCGAGTTGCGGCTGAACTCGAGGATGTCGCGCTGGGCGATGCGCAGGTGCTCGAGAAGCATCCATGGGGAATGAGGGAAGTTCGGCGGCTTCTCTCCCTGGAATTGCGAGGGTAAATCCTGGATCGCCTGATCAAACGTGGCGTGGGCATTTCCCCCTTTTAGCAAATCGACCAGATGCTTGCGCAATGGGGCGTTAGGGTCCGCGGATTTTTTCGGCATGGGTTCCTCCGGCTTGTCCCAGTTTACCCGGGTTGCATCAAAAGAACTCACCACAGAAGATGCCAAGGGATGACGGGCAGCGCGCGGAAGACCAGCTGCTCGACCACGGTCTGAAGAGAGTACGGGGACAGGTCGCAGCGCCAGTCCCCTAATGCTTTAGCGGTTCTGGTTTGGAGTCGCCACTGGCGCGGCGTCGGACTGCTCCGCGTTGTTGCCGATAGCATCTCCCGAAAGAATCAGTTCAACGCGGCGATTCTGCTGCCGGCCTTCGGGCGTGTCGTTGGAAGCGATCGGCTCGCTCTTACCGAATCCTTGAGCATCAATCGAACCGGCAGAAATTCCCTGCTGGACAAAGTACTGGCGGACGGCTTCGGCTCGCTGTTCGGAGAGCGCCTGGTTGTATTGATCGCCGCCGACGCTGTCGGTGTGGCCCTCTACCGCAAGGTGCAAACTTGGATACGCCAGGATAATGCCGGACACCTTCGCAAGTCGCTCGCGGGCTCCAGGCATGAGCTCGAAGCTGCCGCTTCGGAACAGCACATCACTCATATTTGCGATGAGTCCACGAGCCGAGTCCCGCGTAGCGAGGACCTGGTTGAGCTGTTGCAACAATCGGGCGCGCAGCTCTGATTTCTCCTGCTCGGCCCGCTGGCGGAGGCTCTCCGACTGGGCGGCCGCAGCTTTGGCCTTGTCGGCTTCCGCAGCGAAGGCCTGCTGTTGAGCAACGGCTTCCGCTTTTGCCTTCTCGGCTTCTTCTTTCTGCCGCGCGGCCTCCTGAGCTGCCGCAAGAGCTTCCTGCTTCGCGCGCTCCGCCTCAGCCTTTGCCTGTTCCGCTTGAGCGCGTGCTTCCTCGGCCTGAGCGCGGGCAGTTTCGGCGTCGGCACGGCGTTTGGCTTCCGCTTCGGCATCGGCGCGAGCCTTGGCTTCTCGTGCCGCGGCCGCTGCTTGTGCTTCTTGTTCCGCCTTCTGCTTCACCGCCATCACTCGAGCTTCTTCCGCAGTTTCCGTGGCTTCTTTGGCGGCTGCTTCTACAATCTCCCGCTTGGACTTCTGCCGATACAATTCCTCCGCGTGCATCTGCTGCTGCCCGGCTTTCGAAAGAATTGCGGCCGCATACTTATCCGCTTCCGCGATGTGCGCGATACGGAGGGCGTTGCGGGCCTCAAAAAGTTCCAGCGGAGTCTTCGAGTCGATTCCGAAAATAGCGTCCTGGATATGGGCGTTCGTGGAAGCGTAAGTTCCGCGAGTCACGAGTTCGTACTTGGCATCGATATTCTCGGTAGCGGCACCGCTGGTTGGAACGCTTTCCATCACGACCATGTTGCCCGGCTGGCTCACGGCAAAATAAGGCTCAGCCGTGACAATCATTCCGAAAGTTTGCAGATCAGTGAATGCTTTGAGATGGGCGTTGCCGCTCTTGTCCAGGGTGACTTCGCCGAGGTTAACCGGGCGTCCCTGCGGTGAAACCGCCCAGAGGACATACGTTAAATATTCGAGACCGAACTTGGTCGCATCTTCCACGCCTTCAAACTTGGCCTCGACCTCAAAGTTCGTCTTCTTGCCTTCAACTTTCGCCTCTCCTGAAGCGCGCTGCAGCAAGTCGGTTCCACGAAAATCAACCTTGGTGGATCCGCCCTGCAGCCGGTAGTGCATCGCTTTTGTCGTGCGCGACACGGTGGTTGCGGATGTCGCGGACACGGCCGATGACTGCGGGGTGGTGCTCTGGGCGGACGCAAGAGCAGCGACGAGGAGGACGGCAAAAGACAGTTGTTTCACGTTGATTCTCGATCTGGGGGAGATTGAGAGATGTCTAATCTTTTCTATGTTGCGGCAAGTGCGCAGAAATACAAGGATAAGGAAGGGATGCGACTTTGGTAACAGTGTCCCGCGTTACTGACAGATCAGACCTCTTCTTAGTGGATCGCAGCGACCGTTCCCTTGGGACCAACGACGAGCGCTCCGCCGTCCGGGAACGTTGCGATCGCGTTGAACTTCGCGTCTGTGCTCCCGGCTGGAGCAAATCGCTGCGGGTTGCGGCTCGACTCGAAGGCTAGGACGAAGTCCTGTGCGGCCACAAACCAGCGCTTCGTCGCCTTGTCGTAGGCGGCGGAAGAGAAATATGCCTGCGGGTGGACGGCCGAGAGGTTCCAGGTTTTCCCGCCGTCTTCACTAAAAGCGAGGTTGGATCCGTCGTGATTCGGCTCCTTGTAGTCTCCGCCAGCGATTACGCCGTGTAGCGCATCGCGGAAGGTGATCGCGAAAATCCCAGTAGAGTCGCGGCCATGCACGATCGGCGTCTCGAACACTTCCCAGGATTGGCCGCGGTCCGGCGAGTGGAAGACACGCGCCGCCGAGCCCCCTGTGGCGAACCAGATGTTGGGATCGAGAGCGGGGCGGTCCGACTTCGTGCCCGAATTCTCCCGCGGCACGATCGCTATGCAGCGATTGCTTGCGGCAAAGGCACCTTCGCCTTCGAGGGAGTTCGGAAGTTGAGCTGATTTCACTGGGCGCCAATTCTGACCATCGTCCGTGAGGAGCACTTCAAACTTCAGCGTGCCGGACCGGTCGGGAATCGGGTCACCCAGCACGACGCCGTGGGTACGATCCCAGAAGGCCATTGAGTCAAAAAATCCCTTGGGCTCGGTATTCGTGAATTGAAGTTGCCAATGTTGGCCGGCATCGAGTGTGTGGTAGATACGCGACTGACGGCCCGGTCCGGCGGACATGAGATACGCGTCTTTTTCAGAAAAGGCTGTGACCGCGCGGAAATCGATGGTTTCTGCGCCAGGAACTTGCGAAGGAATCCACGTAGCGCCTCCATTTGTCGTCCGGAGAAACGTGCCGTGTGTGCCGCTCGCCCACGCGATGTGTCTCGACACGACGCTCACGCCGCGCAGTGATTCAGCGGTCCGCGAATGCTGAATCTCGAGATGGGAACGGTTTCCAGTAAGCAGAAGAATGAAAATCAGTGCGGACCGGTGCATCGCGAGATTATTTGTTTACCCTGTGGCCAACTGAGACAGCAAACAAGCGGCTAATTCGTTACTTCGCCGTAAAATCCGCAAAGGATGCGGTCTTCCCGATGTAAACGCGGAGCGTACAGCGAGCCCCTACGTGCGCAAAAGCTACTTCTAGTGCATCGGAAGGCTGCGCCACCTGTGCGGTTTCCATTACAGAACGAGCAACGTCCTGTTTTTCATCGTAGGCGGCGCCGGGGGTGACGTTCTTGTTTACTGCGAGCGTCCAGTGGTCCCGAGCAGGGATGGGATACACGGTATAGGCACCGATGGGGATGACCGAACTACCCAGAGAGAGCTGTGCCTCGGTGAAAAGTGTCATAGGCGCGCCGCCTGGGGTCCAGGGTTTGCCGTTCGCGACCTTTTCCTTGTTCGTGGGGACAGCGTTGTAGCGCACGTACACCTGCCGGCCGTCGTCGAGTGTGCAGGTGGTGGTTGAGTTGAGCGTGCTGCCGTTCGACTGCGCAATCAGGGGAGTACTTAACAAAAACGACATGAGCACAGCTCTCCAGACGAGAGGGGCGGACATTTTGGAAAGCCTCCGGGCAGAAAGTGTAGCGCTGGAAGGGCTTGGAGGGAAGGATTTTGCATAGGGTGATTCCGTTATGCGGGATCAGATGTCGTTCGTCATGGACCTTCGGTGACGTTTTCCGGGGACAGGCCAGTTGCTACCGTCAAAGCCAGGTACGGGTGCGTCGGTTACCCGGCCAGAAGGGGAAATCGAGGGCTAACTCATGGCGAAGGGAAAACTTAGAGTTCTTTATGGGGAAGGCGAAGAAGAGATTTTAAAGCAGCAGGCCGCGGAGATGGAAAAAGCCGGCCACGCTGTCCACCAGGCGATCGGGCGCAAGGCAGTGCAGGAAGCATTGAACAAGAGCCAGTTCGACCTCGTGGTTCTGGGTTCTACCTTGAGCCGCAACGATCGGCATCATCTGCCGTACATGGTTAAGAAAACGAATGCCGAAACCAGCGTTTTGGTGATGCACGCTGACGGCAGCCGGCATCCGTATGTCGACGCTTGCGTTGATACGGGATCGAGCATGGAATCCGTGCTGACCCGCATTGAAGGAATGAAGATCGCGGGAATGATGCCAAGTGCGGCAGCGGCAGCGGCAGGTGCTGGTCGCTAAGCAACTCGGCACAGGAGCTAGAGGGCGGGCTATTAGCCGCCCTTTTCTTTTGCGAATCACCGTGGGTGGGACCTTCGCCGACTTTCCGTTCATCGTCGAGCAAAACATAAGGCCTTCGAACGCTTCAAGTGGAAATTTCTGCCCGTCGGCGTTAACGAAACTGGTACCGATGCGCGTTGCAGGCGGAGGGCGTGCACTCCGTGCAGGCATCGGCGGCGGAATCAGCCGCGCTAAGAATCAAGCTATGCAGCAAGTGGAACTCGTCTCTTGGAATTGATTCAAGCAAGCGCCATAAATCCTGGCCTTGCCAGTTAAAGTGGGAAATTAGCCGACTCGGTCAACAAGCCGACACCCAGTATCGAGTTAGTAAAAGTGGAAGAACCGGGCTATTCGAAGTGAACTTTCAGCAACGCACTACCCGGGGTGCTTTTCTGGATAAGGCTCCGGTGGAATGAATGCTTCGGATTACGGGCAAGTGAGTTGCGCAGAGCCAGTGACGCGGCCGCATCCAGTCCCACACGGTCCCATAGCCTGACAAGTCACGGTGCCGGGAATTGAGTTTGAACTGGAAGCCCAGATTTTGTAGGTTCCAGACGCACCTGCACGGCAAGATGCCAGACCTGCATCGCTGATGTTTATATCGTTACTGGGCTGCTCGGAGCCCGCCGTCACGACACAAGCACCCCAGTTCGCCCCTAGAGGTGTAACAGGGGAGGGTCGATTGTTGAAATAACCTGTAGCCGTGAACTGCACTTGTCCGCCCGGGAAATTCTGGGCGTCGGCCGAGGCGGGACTGATGGATACGGATTGCAGAACGTGGTGCGAAGAACCGCCGCAAGCCACCAGCGTCACGGCTGCGATGATAAGCGCCACAAACGATAGCGAAGGCCCGAAGGAGCGCATGGCAGACCTCCCGCGAACTAGGAATCCGGTCGAATACATGCCGGTTGCCTGCCTCGAAATTATATTCCTATAGGTCTAAGGGTCACGGAATCGTTCTCGCCGTGGAGCTGCCGGCGGGTGCCTGATCCTTCGGATAAACAACGAGGTGGCGGCGCATACCTTCGCCCTGACTCTCCGTGTGCAGATCGGCCTCACCTCGGAGCGCGAGATGGACGATACGGCGCTCGCGCGACGACATGGGCGTGAAATGGTATGGGGCGCCGGTCCGGCGAACCTTTTCCGCAGCAACATTGGCTGCCATGTGGAGCTCCTGGATGCGCATGGACCGGTGATTCTGACAGTCGAAAGAAATCTTTTCGTGCTCGCCGGAGGGCAGGCGGAGCATTTCCAACGCAAGCAGCTCGAGGGCGCGCAGAAGTTCCCCGCCACGATCCAGAAGAAGTGCAGAGTCGGGACCCGCGAAGTCCACGAGGATCTCCGGGCGTTCCCAGTCGCGGTTCTCGGGTAAAGGCGGATCGACGACGATGCGGTACTTCAGGCGGAGTCCGCCGTGCGTCACCACGGTCTGCAGAAATTCGTTGATCTTATTGGCGGCGGCAAGCTTATCGGGAATAGGCATGGAATTTCAGCTCTCAGCTGTTTAGCCGTCAGCTTTCAGCTAAACGGCTTTTTACGCGGGCGAAAGGCACCCAAAAAATTCGTCTCGCACTAAGGTTCTTCAGCTGAGAGCTGATCGCTGACAGCTGGGAAGCTATTTATCTTTCTTCCTGGCGCGTTTTTCCATCATCTCGCGCATTTCGCGGCCCAGTTTCGTACGGTTCATGACCGATTGCTGGGCGATGCCGATCAGATTGACCACGGCATAATACAAGTTCAATCCTGCAGGCAATCGGAAGAAGATGAAGCCCATCATCAGGGGCATCATCACGTTCATCATTCTCTGCTGCGCCGGGTCCATACCAGCCTGCGGCGTCATCTTCTGGGTGACCAGGCTGCTGATCACCATCAGGATCGGCAGGATGAAGATCGGATCGGCCGCCGACAGGTCCTTGATCCAGAGCCAATGCGCATGCCGCAGATCGAGTGCCGTCCCCAGCATACGGTAGTACGCCCAGAGGAACGGAAGCTGGATGAGAAGCGGCAAACAACCACCGGCAGGATTCACTCCCTCTTTCTTGTAGAGGGCGCTGATTTCCTCGTTCATCTGCGCTTTGCGGGGATCGCGCAGGCTGTACTTCTTATATTTTTCCTGGATCGACTTGATCTGGGGCGCAACCCGCTGCATCTTCAGCATCGATTTCATCTGCGTAACGCGCAAGGGCAGAAGAGCGATGCTGATGATCAGCGTCTGAACCACGATGGCCCATCCCCAGTTCGGCACCAGATGGTGGAAGGTCCATCGCAGCCAGAGAAACAACCATTTCGCCAGGATGCCCCAAAAACCGAAATCCACCAGGCCCGTGAGATCGCTGTCGGCGCCCGATACTCCCGGGACGGGCACTTTCTGCAACACCTCCAGCTCCTTGGGGCCCACGAAGATGCGCTCGGAGGTGGTTCCGTGAAGGTTCCCGACGGCCGCCCCGAGAACGTCAACGGTTGTAACTTCCTTGGCCTCCGGCTTCTGGGGATCTCGCGGAATTGACAACGAATTTCGCAGTGTAACCATCGACGCTGTCGCCGGATCGTCGGGGACAAAAACGGCTGCGAAATATTGATCTGTAGGTCCGGCCCAGTGGAACGGCCCAGAAATCGTGGCGCCGCCGCTGATCTTCTTAATCTGGAGCCGCTCGATGTTCCTGTTGAACTGGTAATCGATCAGAGACGCGGCATAGAACGGAGCGGTGATTTGATCGCCGAATCCGGCTGGCCACGCTGGAAGAGCAGGGACCGAACTCCCTTTGTAGCTTACCGCCGTCTCGACGCCGACGATGTAGGTTTCGTCAAAGCGAAACGTCTTGCGGACAGCAAGATCCTGGTCCGAGTACTCGAACGACACTGTGGCCGGGGTCGACTGTTTTCCGGTGACGGATGGAACATAGAGCGCAGAGCTCAGCTTATTGCGCAGCGTCTCGTCGTATGTCCAAAGCGAGAGCGGATATCCAAATTGGGCCGCTGCTTTTCCGTTAACGAGATCCAGCGGGCCGTTCTGGGTATCGTTATCGAATCTCTTAAGAATCCACGACTTGACCTGAGCACCTTTGTTCGAAAACGTGATGCGATAAAGATTGTTCTCGATGATCGTATCGGTCTCAGAAGAGCCTTGCTTGGTAATCCCGGCCGGAGCACTCACGGGCGGTATAGCGGAGTCTGGCTGGACAGCGGCCGGTTGAGCCGCGGCAGTCTGGCTTTGTGGCGTCGGCGCCGGTGCCTGAGGGAAGTATTTCTTCAGCAGCGGCTGGAACAACAGCATGACGACGAAGGTAGCCAGAAAGATGAGCAGCAGGCGTCGTTCACTGCCCGGTTCGTGTTGAGGATTTTGATATTCGGCCAAAGTCTTTATGTGTTCCTGAAATGTTCACGGCAGCTGGATACTGGCGAATCAAGTTTTACGGGGTCGTATCCGCCCCTGGCGAATGGGTGACAGCGAAGAAGGCGAGCCAGAGACATAAGCCCTCCCCGCAGCACTCCGTATCTCTCGACCGCTTCGATCGCGTATTCAGAACAACTTGGAACGTAGCGGCACGCCGGCGGAAACATAGGCGAAATCATTCGCTTGTAGATCCGCAACACCTGCAACATAAAATTCTGGAGCACTTGCCTCATCCTCATCTGGACCCGGCGCTCGTCCGGCGTCCGGATTCGTCTCCTCGCGGGGCGATCGAACCTTTCGCCCCAAGCTTCTGTTCAATCACTACGAAGGCATGCTCAATTTCGTTCAGCACGCCAGCAAAGTCCGCTGTGAGAAGCGACTTCTTCGGATTGATGACCACATCCGCACTCAACTGCCGAGGCGGATGCGAGAGCCGCACCGCTGACCGCAGACGCCTCTTCATGCGGTTCCGATGAACTGCACCGCCGAGCGCGCGACCTACCGTGAATCCCACGCGTAGACCGGCCGGCTTTGCGGGCGTTCCATCGGCTTCGCCCTTGCGTTCCAAATAGAAAATCGTCATGTGGGTCGCGAACTGCCGGCGGCCCTGTTTGTAGACGCGTTCGAAATCGGCATGCCGCAACAGCCGCATGGTGCGCGGGAAGTTCGTTGCTTCCTGGGCACTCTGCTTCGATGTTCGGGACACACTAGCGGTCACACGGGCCTCGATTGCGATGTGCAACTCGCGGGAATGCTGGCGCGGACGCCGATTGAACTACTCGCGGAAACCTGGCTTCACCGAGACCCGCTTGCGCCCCTTGGCGCGGCGGCGTGACAAAACTTTCTGGCCGCCTTGGGTCTTCATGCGCGAGCGGAATCCGTGCTTTTTGGATCGCTTGCGCCGATTGGGTTGGAATGTGCGCTTAGGCATGAAAAGTAGCTGCTCCTAGATGTTTCGAGGGTCTAAAGGCGAATGATTAGTATAAATGAGCCGCGCCGAAGCGGCAAAACGAGCCCACTCCGTTGACGGGAATAGCCTTGGTCGCCGAGGCGTGAGGTGATATTAGATGGTTGCGGCAAATTGCTCCTATTTCTAAGAGTTAAGGAACGGGATGAACAGGCGAGGATTTCTCAAATCTGGTGCGATGGGTGCGTTGGCGAAAAGGCATTTGTTGGGAGGCATAGCTGCTGGATCTTATTTACTTCCAGCGAGCGCAGAACGTGCAAGTCTGTACATACCGAAATCGTCGCTGGATCGATACACGCCCGAAGACCATAGGCAGCGGCTCCAGAACATTGCACGCTGTGAAAGCGCGATTCGCGGCTGCAGGCGCAAGCATCTCGTTACCGATTATGTTCCGGGCCAATGTACCTACAACCTCGGAGAATATCCCGCGAAGAAGCCCTGGGAGATCGGAGAGTGGGACGCGCAGGAACTTGATCGATTAAAAGACGAGGGGATCGGCTTGATCCAGCTGCACGAAGAGTGGAACGACTCGCAGCGGCTGCTGGGCGCGGATAAGTATTCGCCAGTAAACCCAAACGGCTTCCGCCAATTTCTTGAGATGGCGCACCAGCGTGGAATGAAGGTCATCGTTTATCTGTCGAGCGGATTCATCGAGAGAAGGGATCCCGACTTTCGCCCGGAATGGGCGCGCGATCAGGACCTGGTTGAACTCTTCTATCACTATGCTCTTTGCTCTCCCGCGAGCCCGAGTTGGAGGGCATACATCTGCAAGCAGTTCGTTCGGGTCATGGAGGAGTATGGCGTCGACGGCGTGTACAACGACCTTGGGTATGCGCCTCTCGCGGGAAATTCGCATCCCCCGACGAAAGATGAAGTGTTGGCGTTCCCCGAAACCCCTCAGCAGGATGGCGCGCTAGGTGATTTGCTTGCCCTGCTTTACGAGGAGGTCAAGCGCAGGGGAGGCATCGTCAAAGTGCACGTGGGAGACACCGCCCGCCCGCTAACGGATTTGAAAGTCTATGACTATCTCTGGGTGGGTGAAGGCGTAACGAGTGGCGACTCTCTGCGAATGGCGGTGCGGGACTATACCCCCTACGTAGTGCCTTGTCTGGACATGAGTCGGGCAAAGATCGGGAATGAAGACGAGTTGTATCTGCAGTCGATTCCCTACCTGCAATTTCCGCTCTTGCTCGCGGGTAAACCCTTCACCGGTCAACGGGGCCTCGTTGAAGGCATCCACTACGTGCCCGAAGCGGAGGACTTCTGGACTCACCACTGCCACGAAATCTGGAACTACTATCAGGCGCATCCGAACGGACCATACAGCTATGGGTGGTGGGATTCCGTTCCGGGCCGGCCCGAGGCTCGAACCGTCCATGCGAAGTGGCTGCGGCAATATGCGCCGATGGTCGAAGAGGGAACGTGGGCATGGATCGAAATCGCAGAAACGGCGTTCGTCCGAGGACGAATGCCGAATGGCGTCGTAGCGTCCTTGTTCGCAAATCGAGAAACCTATTTGGTGTTGGCGAACTATGGCGAGAGAAGTACGGTGGTCGAAACCGCACAAAGTTTCGCTAATACACAAGATCAGTCCCAACAGCTGGGCATGAAGTGGGAGCTGAACCCGCGCTCGCTCCTAATTCTCAAACTCGCTTCCGCAAACTGAGGACGACAAGTGCGGCGAAATTACCACGCTGCATCCGCGAAAAAACTTTTCGCGATCACGATTGCATCATTCGCGTGGCAGTTACCAGCGCGGCACTTGACAGCAGCAGCGGTGCGGGTTCTGAATAGGTGTTCGCAAAAATTTCCAGCCGAAGATTTTCATGCAGCCCAAAAATTTTGTGCTAGTATGCAGCACTGATCCTGCTGTCGAAATTCTTTTTGGCATCGGAACAAACGCGACGGTATTCCGGCGCATTCCGCAGTACAATTATCGGTCCAGCTACTTCGTAAAACTGTAGTTCGAACAAGCGCTCGTCGACCAGCCGCCGGAGCGCTACGGTGAACATTTCATATATGTCAGTTCCAAGCACAACCCTTTCCCCGAATCCATGGGCGCGCATTCTGGACGCGCTGGAAAAAAAGATCAATCGTCATTCGTACGACACCTGGTTGAAACCGACACGCTACAGTCACTCGAGCGGAGGCGTTCTGTTCGTCCGCGTTCCGACTGTCGAGTTCCGTCATGCGGGCGATAAGTACGCAGACCTCATCCAGGAAGCAATCGACAATCTCGGTCTCGGATTCAACGACGTAAAGTTCGTAACTCCCGAAGATGACCCCGCCGCCACTGCTGTGCGGCACGACGGCGGATTGTCCGCTGCGGCCGCGGCCGCTCCGGCGCAGTCCCGTTTCGATTGGGACGGCGCGGCGCAGTTGAATCCGCGCTACACCTTCGATGCATTCGTCATCGGCAGCGGAAACCAGTTCGCCCATGCCGCCTGCCAGGCCGTGGCGGAGCGACCGTCGAAGGCCTATAACCCCCTCTTCCTTTATGGCGGCGTTGGCATGGGTAAGACCCACCTGATGCAGGCCATCGGTCATGAGATCAAGCGGCGCCAGCCGCAGACCGCCATCTGCTACGTATCGAGCGAGAAGTTCACCAACGACATGATCAACTCGCTGCGCTATGACAAGATGACAAGTTTCCGCGATAAGTTCCGCGGCGTCGATGTGCTGTTAATTGACGATATCCAGTTCCTGGCCCAGAAAGAGCGCACACAGGAGGAGTTCTTTCACACATTCAACGCCCTGCACGAGTCGATGAAGCAGATCGTCATCGCCAGCGACCGGTCGCCAAAGGAATTGGCAGAGATCGAAGATCGTCTCCGCAGCCGGTTCGAATGGGGACTGATCGCGGACATCCAGCCACCGGACCTGGAGACGAAGGTCGCGATTCTGCAGAAGAAGGCTGAGCAGGAGAAAGTCACGCTGCCCACGGATGTTGCTCTATACGTAGCGTCGAATATCCGATCGAACGTACGTGAGCTGGAGGGCGCGCTGATCCGCCTGGTGGCGCACTCGTCCCTGATTGGAGCAGAGATCACCCTGCCTTATGCGCAACAGGTTCTGAAGAACTTCATCGATTCGCAAGCGCGTAAGGTAACGATTGAATCGATACAGAAAATGGTGGCCGAACAATTCGGACTCAGGCTGGTTGAAATCAAGGCAAAGAATAATTCGCGAGCGATCGTGTATCCGCGTCAAATCGCGATGTACCTGGCGAAGCATCTCACCGAAGCGTCTTTGCCGGAGATTGGTCGCCAATTTGGCGGCAAGCACCACACGACCGTACTTCACTCGGTGGAGAAGATTGAGGAACTGCGCAAGAACGACAAGGATTTGAACAGGCTGGTTAACAAGCTCACCGAGCAATTAGGCGGTTGATTCGCGGCATTTTGCTGAGTTTTACCCTGTTATTCCAGTTTTCCCTTCCACCGGGTGTGAACTTGATGTGGAAGCTGTGAAAAGGAAGGCGGGATCCGGAAGCAAGGCCGGGATTTGGTATGGGCTCCGCATCATTCGGGACTGATTTTCAACACGAATGTTTCCGGGGAATTGGGAGAGAACAGTCGGGGTTAGGTGGTTTTTCCACTTCTCCGCACCGCCTACTGTTACTGCTGGTTTAATGGGTTTTGCATTTGGTATAAGGTAGAAACATAAAGTAAGGCGAAGTAGAGCTTTCGGGAGACGTACTTTATGCCGGTGGAAGCCGCCGTTGCCGCGGGAACCATGGAAATCACAGTCAGCAAGGTTGAGTTGCTCAGGGAGCTGACCGCGACGCAGGGAGTGGTGGAGCGCAAAACCACTATTCCTATCCTTTCCAACTATCTGTTTGAAGCGTCGGGAGACCGCCTATCCCTGACGGCAACTGACCTTGATCTGAGCTTGCGCACATCATGCAATGCGAAAGTGAAAAAGGAAGGATCGTGCACGATCCCCGCGCGCAAGCTGCATGACTATGTAAAGTTGCTGCCGGATGCCGACATCACCATCCGCCTTCTGGAAAATCACTGGGTCAGCATTCGGTGTGGCCGTTCCAACACAAAAATGGTCGGTATGGCGAAGTCGAATTTTCCAAGCCTGCCATCATTTCCTTCGGCAGGAAGCGTAAGTATCCCGGCACAGGTTCTGCGAGGATTGATCGCCCGCACGTCATTCGCGATCTCGAGCGAGGAATCCCGCTATACGTTGAATGGCGCGCTGATGCTGCTGAAGCCGGAGTCCATCACCATGGTGGCCACGGATGGACACCGTTTGGCGCACTGCGAGCGCGCCGGCGAAAAGTTCGACGGGGTCTCGGGAGAGATGAAAACTCTCGTTCCGAAGAAGGCTATGGACGAGCTGAAATCTCTGCTCGATTCTACCGATGCCGAGACGGTTGAATTTGCAAAGGATGAATCCACATTATTCTTCCGCATCGGGTCACGCTTGCTGACGTCCCGCCAGTTGACGGGGCAATTCCCCAATTTTGAAGCTGTCCTCCCTAAGGACAACGGCAAAATTGTTCCGCTGAATGCGGAAGAGCTGAATGCAGCGATCCTGCGCGTAGCGCAATTTGCCGACGAGCGGTCGCGTGCGGTGCGTCTGCGCCTGGAGAAGGGCGAGGTGAAAATTTCGGCTTCCTCCACGGAAGCGGGGGAGTCGGAAGACTCCTTGGAAGCGCCGTACAACGGAGATGCGCTGACGATCGGATTCAATGCTGCGTACCTGGTTGACTTTCTCAAGGCTGCCGGTACCAGCGAGGTGCGGCTTGAGTTGAAGGATCCGCAGTCGGCGGGGCAACTGCGACCGGCGGAAGGTGACGATTATAAGTATCGATATATCGTGATGCCCATGCGGATCTGACGCGAGTTGGTCCGCTGTGCCTTTCTTCTGACGATTAGTTTCCTGCACCGGGTCGAGCCGTTGTAGCCTAAAGCCTTGACGGACGGGCCTTCCTGCCTTACAGTGTCCGCACTTCAATAACGGAGGGGCGCTATGCTCAGCGGCTTCAAAAAATTCATCCTGCGTGGAAATGTTGTGGACATGGCAGTGGGTGTAGTAATCGGTGCGGCCTTTGGTGCTGTGGTCACCGAACTCACCAAGGCGTTTCTCACGCCATTGATTGCCCTGCTTGTTGGAAAGCCTGACTACTCGAATTTGAAATTCACCGTCAACACAACCACTTTCCCGGTCGGGGATTTCCTCAATGCGTGCATTTCGTTCATCCTGATCGCGGCTGCGGTTTACTTCTTCGTGGTTGTTCCTGTGAACTGGCTGATGGCTCGGATGCATAAGGACGAGCCAACGGCGCCTCCGAGCACCAAAAAATGTCCGGAGTGCCTCAGCGAAATTCCCATCGATGCCAGGCGATGCAGCCATTGCACGCAACCGGTGATGGGTAAGGCCGCCTAGACCGCGTGCGTTGATAAGATGACGGGATGCAACACCGTCGTCTGGAACCTGGCTTTCTCGTTCTTCTGGGCCTCTTCGCGTTGGCGACAACCTCCAGCGTAGAGGCCCAATCCTCGTCATCTTCCTCCTCGTCGTCCACAAAACACAGCCAAAAAGCGGACAAGCCAAACGTTCTCGATCTCGGATCCGTGAATGCCGGCGTTTACCGGAACAAGGCCCTCGGGCTCACGTGCACGGTTCCCCCGGGCTGGGTGTTGCGGACAGAGGAGATGAATTCTCGCGATTCGGAGGCCTCGCCACCAGGGCGACAGGAGCCAGAAAACGGGCGCGATGGAAAAGTACTGCTGGCGGCATTCTCGCGACCACCAGAAGCGAAAGGTGCGGACATAAACTCGTCGATCCTGATTGCCGCAGAGCCTGTCAACGCGTATCCGGGATTGAATGATCCCGCGCAGTATTTCGAGCCGCTGACCGAAGTCGCAAAAGCACAGGGATTCAACCCGGACGAAGAGCCGTACGAAATTTTAATTGGAAGCAAGGCGCTGGTTCGAGCTGACTTCCACAAGGACGTCGGATCTCGCGTTATGCGGCAGTCGACGGTCGCATTTTTGGCACACAACTACATTGTGTCGGTCACCGTGATCGGTGGAACGGAAGATGAATTGGATGATCTGCTCAACGGGCTGGAGTTTGCCGAATCAGCGCACGCCAAAACCCCGAAGTGACTCCAGCCCGGGAACGGTCAATCGGCAGTCGGCACCGGTTGCTTGATCTCGATAACAATTTTGGGTGGATGCAACAGCGTGTTGTGAATCAGGCAGTGATGCACCGCGGCCTCCACGCCGGCGCGATGCTGGTCCGAAAGGTCGAGCGGCGCTTCTACTTCGATACGAAAATTATCGATCCGCGCTGGATCGTTTACTTTATCGGCGCTCACGCGGACGCGGGTTCCTTCGGTTGCAAGTTTATGCTTCCGCAAATATTGTGCGGCGTAAAAACCGGCGCAGGAGCCAAGGGATGCCAGAAACAGCTCCGGCGGAGTCATCCCTTCATCATGGCCGAAATTTTCAGCCGGCTGATCGCTGGTAATGCTGTGGTGGCGCGCTTTGATTTCGAACTGAACCGCTCCAAGATGCTCGACTGTAACTTCCATAAGTGCCTCCATTAAGACTCCAAACTCGGTGTGTGACGGGCGAGCGCCGAATCCAGGTGAGCGCGAACCATCTGGCGAGCGCGGTGAAGGCGCGACTTCATAGCGGCGCGCGAAAGGCCAAGCTTCTGGGCCACTTCGTCTCCCTGGCGATCTTCGATATCGCGCAACTCGTAGACTGCTCGATACGTCGGGGGTAGGGCCGCGACTGCGTCATCAAGCAGCTGTTTCATCTGCCGGCGTGCCAACTGCTGGTCCGGAGCGGGAAGGTCGCCGGGGATTTCCATGCCTTCCCCTTGCAAGGTAGACAGCTGCAGCAATGGCAGCAGCGATTCCCTTTCCTTGAGCTGCCAACAAACCCTCCTGGCAATCTGTCCGAGCCAGGCTTGGAAGGCGACTGAGTCGCGCAATTGATCAAGATGGCGGTAGGCTTTGAGTAATGCTTCGACCAGGACGTCTTCGGCATCTTCGCGATTGCCGCAGACCCGGATCATCTGGCGGTACACCGAATCCTTGTGCCGCTGAGTGAGAGATTCGAAATCCCGAGTTTCGAGAACCATAGCTAGATTCTGTCAGCGTTAGAAGTTGAGCGCTGTGATCTCAGTACATAGTTACTCGATCGGCTCCAATTCGGAACTTGGCGGATTGCAGCGGCGCGGCCGGTTCCAAGGCATCTTGGCCAACAAAATGCCCATGGGGCAGATGTCGGTCAACCCGGCGAAAGTGAGTCCCAGGCCAACCACGCCGGAAAGAAAGAGGAATTTGCTGCTGAATGTCATGGCAAATCCGAGACCGGCTAGCGTGAAAAGTCCTGCGATTAGGCGCACCTGTCGTTCCAGAGACCAGCGTGTATTGGCGCAACAGACCAGAGGCAGTACGCTTTGGATCCAAGCATTGGTGCCCCCTTCGAGCACCGAAATCTTGTACTGCGGCCATGCCGCTAATAAATCAGCGGTCATTTGAGCCCGTTGCCCGGCCTGACAGATGAGTACGATGGGAATTTGGCGCACAAGGTCGTTCAAGCGCGACTCAATTTGATCCATGGGAAGATTGACCGCTCCCGGAATATGGCCCGATGCGAACTCAGAAGGTGAGCGAACGTCAACCAACTGAACTTGGCCGCGCGGAGTTTGCTGCAATTCTGTGACGCTAATCACACTTGGCACGGAATTTTGCCCCTCATAAGAAAGGAGCGGCGGTAGGAAGAAAAGGATTCAGGCCGAACTCGGTTATTTGCCCGGTGGGCAATCTGGAGTCACTCGAGCGGTTCGGGGTGCAGGCTAAGGTCTTTCTCGCCAGCTGCTTTCCTGGCGGCGTATTTTTTCATCCAGGCTTCCCAGCTCTTGCCTGCGGCTGTGTCGCGGCCGGTAAAAGCCAGGGCGGCAATCTCGGAGTAGTGAACCGCGACCTTCTGGTTGGAATTCTTCGGAAACAGACGAACGACGGAATCTTTTAGTGTCGCCGCAGAACGTCGGTCAAAAACGTAGCCTTCAATCTTAGAACCGTCTTTGCGGGTGATTGTGATGTCGCCGCGGTAATCGAAAGCTTTCTCAAGGGCTTGCCGTAGCTCCTCATCGCCCGGTAACTCCGGTATCCAACCTTCAAGCTGTTCGTGCTTTGTTCCCGGGGCAACCTCAAGAGTTTCGGGATTGCCAATATCCGCGTGAGGCGGGTGTTGATCGGTGTGGCCTGCTTCTTTGCCCGTCATGATTCAATTCTGATAGTTCGATCCCGGTTTAGAAACACGTCATACACTCGTTTCGTGCAGGGATCCTTGGGGCGGCTGGATTTGCACCAACGGGTGCACCGGAGCCTCCGGCTCCTCGAGCATGCGCAAAGCTTCCTTATCCCGATAACTTGTAGACAAAGTCGCCTTCACGGTAGCAAGGAATCCGCCCAACGAGCTGAAGGTCGCATTCACGGCCGATGCCTCATAACCGCTGTGAACCATGCAATTCGCGCATGCCGGATTGCCCGACTCGGTGCCATAGTTCTGCCACTCCGTCGTTTCGAGCAGCTCGGCGAAAGTGTCGGCGTACCCGTCCTGCAGCAAATAGCATGGCTTCTGCCATCCGAAGACGTTGTACGTCGGCATACCCCAGGGCGTGCATGGGTAGGTTCGCTTGCCCATCAGGAATTCGAGGAAAAGCGGGGAGAGGTTAAAGCGCCAATTCTTCTTGCGGTTCGAAAGGATCGCACGGAACATGCGGCGCGTGCGGGCTCTACCGAGAAAATGCTTCTGGTCGGGCGCCTTGTCATAGGAGTAGCCCGGTGAGAGCATCATGCCCTCGATGCCAAGTTCCATCATCTCGTCGAAAAAGGCGCGCACGGACTTGGGATTGGCGCCGTCAAACAGCGTGGTGTTGGTGGTAACCCGGAAGCCTCGCCGAAGCGCCTCTTTAATGCCATCGACGGCGATGTCGTATCCGCCTTCGCGACAAACCGCGAGATCATGCTCTTCCCGCTGACCGTCAAGATGCACGCTGAACGTCAAGTACTTGCTCGGCTTGAAGAGATCGATTTTTTCTTTCAGCAGCAGGGCGTTGGTGCACAGATAGATATATTTCTTTCGGACGACAAGCCCATCGACGATCTCCGCAATCTGCGGGTGCATGAGCGGCTCACCGCCGGGGATCGATACCATTGGCGCGCCGCATTCATCAACGGCGCGGAAACATTCTTCCGGCGTGAGATCTTTCTTCAGGATGTGCGACGGGTACTGGATTTTGCCGCATCCGGCGCAAGCCAGGTTGCAGCGAAACAGGGGCTCAAGCATCAGGACGAGCGGGTATCGCTTGCGACCGGCGAGCTTCTGACGCAGGACGTAGCTGGAGACCGTCCACATCTGTGAAACTGGGACTGGCATTACTAGTGGGTAACCCCTTGACTCATTCTATCAGGTAGAAGCGCTCGCCAACGATTTGACGGTGCCTCGTTCCACGCTTATAACGATGCACTTGTGGTCAAAAGGGTGCTTAGAATCCGGGGGGTTTCATGGATCGAAGAGATTTCTTGCAATGGGTCAAGGCAGCCGGAATCACAACCGCAATCCCGCTGGCCGGTGCCCCTGCATTTTCACAGGCGAAGCATAACGCGAGTTCGCCGGCGGCGAGTTCGCCTGAAACCATTTTGCTGAAGGATTACCGGCCGCGGTCGATCTACAAGATTCCGGTCAGCCAGATTCCAAAGGCTAAGTTCCCGATCATCGACATGCACTCTCATCCGTACGCAAAGACCACCAAGGACATCGACGAGTGGGTGCGCACGATGGATGAGGTGGGAGTCGAGAGGACCACGATTCTGACAATGACGACCGGAGCAGAATTCGACAGAATCCGGAAACAGTATTCCAATTATCCCGGGCGATTTGAGATGTGGTGCGGATTTGATTTCGCCTCCTACAATGAGCCGGGTTTCCCGGCAGCCGCAATCAAAGAATTGAGGCGGTGTCATGACGCCGGGGCACGAGGAGTGGGGGAGATACACGATAAAGGAAAAGGCCTGCTCTCGGGAAAGTCAAACGCGGCCGGAATGCATCCGGATGATTCGCGAATGGACGCGCTCTGGGATGCCTGCGGCGAACTGGGAATGCCCGTGAGCCTGCATGTTGCGGACCCGATCTGGATGTATCAGAAGATGGATCGCCACAACGACGGCCTTATGAATGCGTATTACTGGCGCCTGGACAATCAACCGGGCATTGTGGCCCTTTCGGGAATGATCGACATCCTGGAGCGAACGTTGGTACGACACCGCAAAACGACATTCATTGCGTGCCATTTCGCGAATCTCGATTACGATCTCGCGCGGCTTGGTGAGGTGCTGGAGCGCAATCCGAATCTGTATGCAGATATTTCCGCCCGTTACGCAGAGACAGCGCCGATCCCGCGCTTTACTGCGCAATTCTATGCAAAACACTCTGACCGCCTGCTTTACGGAACTGATATGGGGACGGATCTGGCGATGTATCGCATTACGTTTCGGATTCTGGAATCTCTCGATGAGCACTTTTACGAGACCGACCAGTTTTCCTATCACTGGGCTCTGAATGGACTCGGGTTGAGCGATGAAATTCTGCGGAAGGTCTATCGGGAGAACGCGATCCGATTGCTCGGGGACAGAAGTAATTCAGCGCTGAGGGTGACGGGGGAACACGGAGGGTAATTTCGAATTGATCTTGGCTGAGCAGGCTCGTCGACAAGCAAATTTCCAGAGCCTACAATCTGCTCATGAACAGCCTCGGTCAGTCAACGCCGGGAGTGGAAGAACGCGATTCCAGCCGGGTGATCATCATGGTCGCGGTAGTTGGCGTGATCGCGCTGATGCTGGGGCTTGCGTTTCTCCTGCGTGAGCCGCCGAAGCCCCTCAAAGCAATTCCCACGTATGCGGCAAATATTCATTTCTCTGACTTCAAAATGAGTGCGGCGGAGAATTTCGTCGGATCCACCGTGAGCTATATCGATGGCACGGTCACCAATTCTGGCGACAAAACGGTCACGCATGTTGTCGTCGATGTTGTCTTCAAAGATGAAGTAGGGCAGCTGGCTCAGGATGAGCCGAACGTTCCGTTGCGTGTGCTGCGGACGAGTGGCCCATATCCGGAAGCCGTAGACCTGAGTGTCTCTCCGCTAGCACCGGGCCAGAGCCAGCCTTTCCGGTTGACCTTCGACCACATTTCAGCTCAGTGGAATAGGCAGTATCCTGAGATGCGTGTCACGGATGTGGCGGTCAAGTAGCAGGGCTTCCTTTAGGCCGCCCGCTGAGCATATTTCAACAAGCGAAGCTGAATCAGGCTTTCAGCCGTAGAGCAGAGCGCGTCTTCTCGTGAGCGCGGTGCCCATCCCAGCAGACGTTGGGCTTTGTCACTGGTCGCGTTCTTTACTTTGCCCAGCTCCGGAAGGACCTGCTTCACGGCCGGATCGCGCAGCGCCGCCAGGCGAACAAGCCAGTCTGGCAATTGCCGTGTTGGGACACGTTTTGCCGACGAGCCCAAGCGATTCTTGAGGATGTTTGCCATTTCCAGGACTGACATAAAACTCCCTGCTACGGCAAGGAATCGTTCCCCTTTCGCGGCGGGGTCGGTCATGGCACGCACGTGCAAGTCGGCTACATCACGCACATCCACGGCGCCGAAATATAGACGTGGGCAACCTGGCATCGCGCCGTCCAGCATCCGCTGCACCACCAGAATCGAAGTCGAATAATCCGCTCCCAGGACCGGTCCAAATACTCCGACCGGGTTGACGACGGAAAGCTCGAGGTCGCCGCCCTCCATGGCGATAAAATCCCAAGCGGCGCGCTCGGCGATAGTCTTGGACCTAACGTAGGCCGTCAGGCTCTCATCCTTGAGATCGGTCCAATACGTTTCGTCGAATGGAGCGAGCTGCGGTTTGTGGCCATAGCCAATCGCCGCAAATGAGGAAGTCAGCACTACGCGGCGGACTCCTGCGTCGCGCGAAGCTCGCAGCACGCGAAGAGTTCCCTCGCGTGCAGGCACGATCAGCTCATCCTCATGCCGTGGAACGTTTTGTGGAAATGGAGAAGCGACATGCAGAACGTAGTCGCAGCCCGCGACAGCGTCAGACCAGCCTTCATCGCGCTCAAGATCTGCGGGGAAGAACGATAGCCGATCTGCCGATGCGAGTCCGCTCCGTTCGAGCGTGCCCCGGATCTCCGGTTCGCGCTTGAGGTCGCGGACGGTAGCGCGTACGTCGTGTCCAGCGTGAACTAGCTGAAGGATCAGATGGGTGGCGATAAAGCCTGAACCGCCAGTAACCAGGACTCGGCTCATTTTCGCGATTTCCTCTTTCCGCGATTTTCTGAAGCTACCGCAATCCCCGCGGCCCAAACAATTGCCCTACAGGATTCAACGAAACGTGTTTCTAAGCAACCGCCTCAGTGAAAAATTATTTCGAGATGAAAAACTTATGGCAAATATGTGAATTCCTTTGTCATCGAGGGTCCGTCAATCGCTTCCCACACTGTTTTGATGACGGGCTTCACGGTTCGATGCTTTCATCTAGAATTGCTTGAATGTCAGAAACGAAACCATTCCGCCTGACGGAGTCGGTAAAGGCAGCGGGTTGAGCGTCCAAGCTGAGTCCGGCGGCGCTGGACAAGGTGCTTGGGAAATTAGCCCGGCAGCATGACCCGAATGTCCTGGTTGGCTTTGATCATGCCGACGACGCGGGCGTGTATCAAATCGCGCCCGATCAGGCCCTGGTGCAGACGGTCGACTTCTTCACCCCGATTGTCGATGATCCGTACGTCTTCGGGCAGATAGCCGCCACGAATTCGTTGAGCGATGTGTATGCAATGGGGGGGAAACCTCTCACCGCACTTGCACTAGTTTGCTTCCCGGAGAATGCCGATCTGGAAATTCTTGAGCGGATTCTTGCTGGCGGGTTATCGAAGATGATTGAAGCGGGCTGCACCGTGATCGGCGGGCACAGTATCCGGGACGAAGAGACGAAGTTCGGGTATTCAGTGACCGGAACGATCCACCCAAAGAGAGTTTTCGCAAATGTTGGCGCTTGGCCGGGAGACGCGCTGCTGCTGACGAAGGCCCTCGGAACAGGTGTGATATCAACCGCCATCAAGAAAGGCAACGCGGAACCCGGCTGGATCGACGCTGCCGTCCAATCGATGACTACTCTGAATAAGCGGTCTACCGAGGTGATAACGGCGGGCAATTTTCGCGTGAACTCAATGACCGACATCACTGGGTTTGGCCTGATCGGGCATGCGCGCGAGATGGCGCTGGCTTCGGATGTATCGCTCAGCATCCGCGCCGGATTATTGCCCCGTCTCGAAGGTGCGCTGGAGTGCATTCGTGCCGGCTACATCCCCGGTGGCTTGAAGAACAATCGAGATTTCGCAGAGTGCATGGTCGAATACGAAGCGGACGTTCCAGAGGACATGCGGGCCTTGCTTTTCGATCCGCAAACTGCTGGCGGCCTGCTGATTTCGACCCCGGACGGGGAGCGCCTGTTGAACGCACTTGTTGATGCCGGAGAAAGGGCCGTGCGGATTGGAGATGTTTTGGCCAAACGGCAGCCGCGAATTCAAGTCATTCGCTAGTGGGCGGTGGTCTTGCCGGTGGAACTCGCTTCCGCTGCCACAAACATTGCGCTCCACGTCGATGCAGGGCATCTAAGAAACACCGTCTCAACTTATTCGAAAGCAGGTGTCATCATGCAAGTTCGCGAATTGGGCCGCAGCGGCCTTAAGGTATCAGCACAGGGGCTCGGGTGCATGGGTATGTCGGAGTTCTACTCGGGTTTCGATGACGCGGAATCGATCGCTACCATTCATCGAGCTTTGGACCTCGGGGTCAATTTCCTCGATACCGCAGATGTTTACGGCCCTCACAAGAATGAAGAACTGGTGGGGCGTGCGATCAAGGGGCGGCGCGCCCAGGTTGTCCTGGCGACAAAGTTTGGTATCGTCCGGGACCCGGCTAATCCCAACGCACGCGGGGTAAACGGCAAGCCGGAGTACGTGCGGAATTCCTGCGAAGCCAGCCTCCGTCGGCTGGGCGTCGATAGCGTCGACCTCTACTACCAGCATCGTGTCGATCCAAACACTCCGATTGAAGAGACGATTGGCGCGATGGCCGCTCTCGTGAAAGAAGGAAAAGTTCGATATCTCGGGATGTCGGAAGCTTCTCCAGCGACCCTACGACGGGCCATGAAAGTTCATCCCATTACTGCGCTGCAGACTGAGTATTCGCTTTGGACGCGGGATCCGGAAGCAAATGACGTGCTGAAGACATGCCGGGAGTTGGGTATCGGCTTTGTCGCGTACAGTCCCCTGGGACGAGGTTTCCTGACGGGGCAGTTTCGTAAGTTCGAGGACCTGCCTGCGGACGATTATCGCCGGTTCAGTCCGCGCTTTCAGGGGGTGAACTTCCAGAAGAATCTCGATCTCGTGAAGCGTGTTGAGGAGATAGCCAACGAAAAGGGTTGCAAACCTTCGCAGCTGGCGCTTGCTTGGGTGGTCGCGCATGGCGACGACATCGTACCGATTCCGGGGACGAAGCGCCGGAAGTATCTGGAAGAGAATGTCGCGGCGATGCAGGTGAAACTTTCGCAGGAAGATCTGCGCCGGATTGATGAGGCATTTCCGCCTGCGGCCGTATCAGGAGAGCGTTATCCCGAGCACGTGATGGCGCTGGTGAATCACTGATTGCGGTTCCAGCGAATCGCGGGGCTACGGCACATTAACGGTTACGGTGTTTGTAGAGCGTCCGTACTGATTCGTCGCATAGATCGTGTACGTTGTCGTCGACGATGGATTCACAACCACGCTGTTGCCGCGCACCACTCCGGCTCCAGGCGCGACGATCACGTATTGGTCATTGGAGGTTGTCCACGAGAGGGTCACGCTTCCCCCGGCCGAAACATGGGAAGCAGAAGCCGTGAAACTCGAAATCGTTGGCGCTGCGCCAGTGGGATAATTGGAACTCGTATAAACCGGATTCATCTCCACGACTTCGAAGGCAGATGACGGAACCGTTTTCAGCGAGTCGAGATCGGAGCCCCATCGGCTGTCAGAGGCTCCTGTCACAAACAAGGAACTGCCGTTGTCCGCGAGGATCAGGCCGTACTTCTTCATTGCAGTCAGAATGACCTGCATTTGCGAGTCGAACCCCGAAATGTCATAGCTCGACTTCAGTCGTAAACGCATACCCATCGGCGGCGCGGTCGGATCTGAGGTGTTTGCCGCCCAGTGCGAGGCTGGGGGAGTAAACGCAGCTCGTGTCCTCGGCAGGGTAAAGCGAAATGCGTGCTGGATAGTTCCCGATACGACCTCGTCATAGCGCACCAGGCCAGGAAAAATAGGCAGCCCCGCTGCGTCAGCGGACGTCCACGTATAGGGCCGCTGCTCATCGCCGAGCAGATCCCAGACGGCCGTGGAATCAGCGTTCCAACTGCCATCGGAGTTGGGGGAGGCGTTGTAGAGTTCGTACAGGTAGCAATTCGCGTTATTCAGAACTAAGACATGACGGTCCCCGGTGCTGGAAGACCCACCTTCGATGGGCGCATTCGCGGGAACCGGCATCGGGCCCGGATCGCTTTCGTCCGGATAGGCCCCAAGATTGACCGAAATTAGCGGCTGGCTTCCGTTCACGATGATGTAGGGGATGCCGTACGTCGGATCGGTGCCCCAATCCGGATGCAGGTTCACAGAACCGACCCAGTTCGAGATGATCGAGCTTGAGTTGGGATCGACGGGAGCCGCCGAAATGTCCGTGTTCCAGAGGCTATTGCTGGAGAACGGTACGAATCCGTTCAGGCTTGCGGTTTGGCCGGTTGCCATCACGTCGCATGCCAGGTTGCTGCCGCCCGCCCCACCACTGCCGCCGCTGCCTCCCGAACCGCCGTTTCCACCACCACCCGAACCGCTGCCTCCGGAATTGTTTCCGCCTGACCCGCTGGAGCTGCCGCCGGCGTGAGAGGCCCCTGAGCACGCTGTAATTAAGAGTACGAGGAGGAGGGCTAAGCTCAGAGGAAGAGCGGAAAGCCAAGGTGATTGCACGCCACGCATCGTAAAGCGATTGTGCCGCCAGTCATCGGCCCGGCAAAGAGGCCCTTGGGACATGTCCGAATTCTCGAATGACGAGGAGGATCCGGCCAAGGCATCGAGAAGAGATTACTTTGCGCGCAACACGCTCTTCGCCGCGTCCATGTTGTCGTACTTGTCGTACACACGAACGACGATCACGTGCTCCGGCGAGGAATCCTTCGTCTCCAGCGGAATTTTAAAATCGTAATTCTGGGAGCGCGAATCCGAAATCTGCCCAACCGGTTCCACGTACTTCCAATCCCCGGCGTCCAGCGAATACTCAGCCCGCTTGATGGTGGAGAAGCCGTCTTCCGCATGGAAACGGACGTGAATCTGTGAGCCCTCGGCCGTAGCGGCAAGATTCTCAATGCGCGGAGGCGTGGTGTCCACTTCAAAGCGCCGGCTGACTCGCTCCGTCGTTAATGCTTCTCCGGGTGAGTGCGATGGCGAATCGGAAGCTACTACCTTTACTGTGTAGCCTCCATCGGGCAGCAGGCTGGCGTCGAAGGAATATGCTTTGTCGGTGAGATTGTCTTTCAACAGCAGCCAGACTTTTTCGTCGTCGCCCCGGTAGTAAATCGAATAAACGAGCTGATCGTCATTTTCGTCGTGCGCGCTCCATTTCACGCCGATGGCGTCGCGATCATGCGTGCTAGGGACGGGCGACTCAAAGTGTGGTCCAGCGCTACCGCTCGTGTCGGTGCTTATTCCGATGCCCATCGAAAGACTCGGCTGCTTTGATAGCGGTTGGTAGCGCACTCCCGCCTGAACCGAGACATCGTCGATCTCCGGTGCAACATTTCGCGGGAGGTAGTAGAGCGCAACGTTTTCAACCTCGGGCCTGGCGCTGCCAGCGTGCAATACGGCTTTCCACTGCGCATAGCGCGCGGCGGGAATTCCGGTTTCGCCTCCCTTATTCAGGTCGACTTTCTTCCAGGAACTCCAGTTCCGGTCCGGATTGTCCACGTTGCCGCTGCGGGCGAGCAATTCAACATTTCCCGCTCCGCGAAACTCGGCGCGTCCCCAACGCGAGAAGATCTTCGCGTCAAACACATCACTCTCATAACTGCCTTCATTTTCTGGACCTGGCCCGAGAATGAAGATCTTCCCAAGATTACTGCTGGCAGCGTAGAGAGCTCCCGCGGGTCCCTTGGCGAATCCTGTGATCTGCGAGACAGGCGCTTTCAGCAAATCGGAGAACTCGTCGGGTCCGGTAATCGCGAAAATGTGCCCCCGATTCCCAGTGCCTGCCAACAGGTGATTCTGGGAATCGAACGCGAGCGCGTAAACGATGTCTTCGTGAGACGACCAGACTCTCGAAGGCGAGCCATCGGGGGCAATCTGGTAAACATCAGATCCTCCGGTCGCACCACCTCCCGGAAATGGAAATTGACCCACCTGCGGAGTGCTGGGAGTGGGAGTTACTGACAGTCCGGGCGCCTGAGGTCCAGTAGTCGTCGGTGTCGCTGTTCCCATATTCATCATCGGGTTACTCAGAGACAGACCCGTCATGCCCGGCTTTCTCTCTCCCACGCCCGCGGCGTAGATGTTTCCTTCGCGATCGAGCGCGAGGGCCGTGATTTCTTTCTTTGGAGCGCTATACAGGACGAATCCTTCGCCGCCCGGCGAAATACGATAGACGAGCCCGCTTCCGTCAGTGCCGGCGATCAAATTCTCATGAGCGTCGAAGGCGAGCACCCGGATATGAGTTTCATCGCTCTTGAAAAACAACGAGTGGTCGCCCTTTGTGGTTACTTTGTAGATCTCTCCGTGGTCCCCGGTGGCAACGAACAGATTTCCCGACTTGTCGAGGGCAAGATCCCATATGTATTTCGTTTCGGGTGCGAAGAAGATTGAGGAACTCCAGGAAGGATCCAGCGCCGGCTTTGCGTCCTTTTCTTTCGCGTCCGATTTTGCCGACTCCGGTTTCTCGCCAGCCTTGTGCTCGATCTTGTAGACCTTGCCATCGGGTGCGGTTCCGGCGTAGATCACGCCACCAGGCGCGACTTCCAGAGCTTGTACCTGCAGTTCTTGCGGTTCGAAGACGATCGTCGATTTGCCGTCTGGAGTGATGCGGTACACGCGCGCGGGCGCCCCGGTTGCGGCGTAGACGTTTCCAGCATCATCACTGGCGACGGCCCAGATGTACGTCGACGGCGTGGCGTACAGCATCTTGAAGGCAGGAGCGAGTTCGAGGCCGCCAACGCTTCGAATTGCGACACCATTCGCCGTTCCCTTCGACAACTCATCGAACTTGGATTGCTCCCAGGTGCGAGTCCCATCGGCGAACGAACTCACCGCGAGTGAGCAGACCGCAAGCATGAGAAAAAGAGAACGTCGGGGAAAATGAGAGTCCCAGCGAAGATCGTGCAATTTGGTTACCTCAGGTCAGGATTGCCTTGGAATGGCCTAACTTTAGGCCAGATTATCAGGGTATCACGCGAATCCTTTGAGTGTGCTGCGTCGGTAAAGCTGAATGCACTATCGAAGGGGCATGAAAGAACAGCAGTGGGACAGCGCCCGCCGCTAGGAAAATCCCGCGCGAATTTTCCCGATCCGCTCATCGTGAAGTTTGTCTCTGTGTCGCGGAGTGACCGGTGGCTCTTGATCGCTGTCTCGTCGTGGTATCGTAGAAATTCCATGCATACCCCGCGTCAACAATTGCTCGACCTGCTGGCGCATAAGTCATTTCGGCTTGGAGAATTCAAGCTTTCTTCCGGCGGGACGAGCGACTATTACATCGACTGCCGCACTACCACGCTCGATGCCAAGGGCTCGCGGTTGACGGGCGAAGTGTTTCTGGAAGAGATCCGCAAGCAAGGCTGGAAGCCGCAGGCAATCGGGGGACTGACGATGGGTGCCGACCCGATCGTCGTAGCCGTCTCGGTTGTTAGCGGCGACGTGCACGGCTTCCTGGTACGCAAGGCCGACAAGCAGCACGGTACGGGACAGCGAATTGAGGGGTTTCGGGAAAAGGGCTCGCGCGTGGTAATTGTCGACGATGTCTGCACGACAGGATCATCGACCGTCCAGGCTATCGAAGCCGCTCGCGAATTCGGATTCGAGATCGTCGGAGTGATGTGCCTGGTCGAACGCGAGGAGGCGAAAGGCCGACCGAACGTTCAGAAAGCTGCGGCTCCGGCCCCATTCGTATCGATTTTTACCGCCAACGACGTGCGTCAACAGCACACGATCCAGAACGACGACACTGAGCCAAGCATTTTCGCCGTTGCTGCAGCTTGCGAGTTATGCGGCCGTCCGGCCGTGACGAGCAACCCCAGAAATCGATGCGAGGCTCACAAGGTTTAACCACATGATCCAGACCCTGGAATGGACCGAAGGTGGCGTTCGTTTTATCGATCAGACAAAGCTGCCAACTGAGGAAACCTACGTCACCTGTAAGACTCATGAACAGGTGGCCGATGTTATCCGCAACATGGTTGTGCGGGGCGCGCCGGCGATCGGAGTAGCGGCAGCAATGGGGATCGCGTTGGGCGTTCGGAACTCGAAGGCGGAATCCTCCGGCGACCTGAAGCGAGACTTCGATCAAATCTGCGACATGCTCGGCAAGACACGTCCCACCGCAGTGAATCTATTTTGGGCGATCCGGCGCATGCAGGAGAAGTTCGAGCGAATCAGGATTCGCCCGATTCCTCAGATTAAGCAGACGTTGATCGAAGAAGCTCAGCGGATGCATGCGGAGGACATCGCTGCAAATCAAGCTATGGGAAAACATGGAGCGGCTCTGATGCCAGCCGAGGGCGGAGTCCTGACCCACTGCAATGCCGGAGCTTTGGCAACTGCTGGCTATGGCACGGCGCTGGGGGTGATACGAGCGGCGGTCGAACAGGGAAAGAAAATTCATGTGTATGCCGACGAAACACGGCCCTTTCTGCAGGGATCGCGTTTGACTGCATGGGAATTGATGAAAGATGGAATTCCCACCACGGTGATCTCTGACAATATGGCCGGAGCAATGATGCGCCAAGGGAAAATCGGCGCGATTGTGGTGGGCGCCGACCGCATCGCAGCGAATGGCGACGTCGCCAACAAGATTGGTACCTACACGGTCGCGGTACTGGCAAAAGAGCACAGCATCCCTTTCTACGTTGCCGCGCCGATTTCGACCGTTGATCTGGCCTGCCCTGACGGCAGCAAGATTCCGATCGAGCAGCGCAACGAAAAGGAAGTCACGCATATTGCGGGCCGGCAAATGGTGCCGAATGGAGTGGCCGTGGAGAATCCCGCATTCGATGTGACCCCTGCGAAATATGTCGCGGCGATTATTACGGAAAAAGGAATCGCGAAGCCGCCGTTTGACAATTCTTTACGAAAGCTGGCGGCGGAGGGCGCCGAGGTACATCCGTAATCAGTTAAGCAACTTTTTTGTTCGCGAGCCGCTACTTCTTCTCTAAATTTGGGTTGAACTTTTCCAGATGGTCCCAGTCGCACTGGGCTATCTTTTCGAATCCAACCCGCAATCTATGTTTTTTCAGGGGGATGTCATGTCGTTGCGTACTCGTTTCTTTCTACCCATCATTGCTTTTGCCTTGGTGCTGCTGGCAGGTTGTGGAGGTAGCGGTTCCAATACGCCGGTTGCACCTCCGGGAGGAGGATTCAGCAACAGCAATTTGAGCGGAACGTACGTGTTTTCGTTCTCGGGGACCGATACGGTAAATCAGATTTTTTTCACCGCGGCAGGCACTTTTACCGCGGATGGCAACGGCGGAATCAGCGCCGGAACGATTGACATCAACGATGCGGGATACACGCAAGCCACCATTGGAAACAACAGCGGCTATGCCATCACCGCCGACGGCCGTGGTCGAGGCACTCTGGTGACCAACAATGTGGGGACGATTGGAATTGATTTTGTGCTCAATTCCAATTCGCACGGCATGATCATGCGGTTTGATCAGAACGGTACGGGTAGCGGCACCCTGGATCTTCAAGACAGCACTGTTGCTCAATCAAATCTCACGAACTATGCGTTTGCGATGTCGGGCGTCGACAGTAGCGGTAATCCGCTCGTCACCGAAGGAATGTTTTCTTTGGGCGGTACGAGCACGATCGGCGCAGGTGGGATCGAGGACTTTAACGACAGCGGAGTGTCCAACGCCTTGACGGGGCTGGCGCTTACAGGAACTGTATCCGTCGGGGCGAATGGCCCTGGAACGGCGACACTCACCGCTGCAACCAGTCCTTTCGGAACCCTGACCTTCGACGTTTGGACGATTGATGCGACCCATCTGAAACTCATCGAGATCGATGGAGTCGAACTACTCTCGGGCGATGCCTACACGCAACAGACAACTCTTTCCTCCGGGCCGCTGGTTTATACGATGACCGGCCTCGATACTTCCGGCGCGCTTTTTGCCGCCGGAGGTTACGTGAATTACAGCGGCCCCAGTACGCTCACCGCAGGGCTGGAGGATATCAACGACAGCGGTACGGTAAATCAGTCACCCTCCGTGACCGGCAGTCTCACAGCGACGGCAAATACTGGCCGCTACGCCATCACCCTGTCTGGTCTATTCAATGGCGTGGGTACAACCAACGGCTCCTACTCGTTCACTGGTTATCCCTTCACTGCAGGAGGCGCAACCGGTGTGCTGTTGATGGAGACGGATGGACAGGGAGTCACCTCTGGCACAGCTATGGTGCAAACCGCCCAGACATTTACATCCGGGCAAGGTGTCGCATTCAACCTCACGGGGGCGAACGCGGGAGGTGAGGTTGATGATATCGCTGAGTTCACAGCCAATTCCGACGGCACATTGAGCAATGGCATCATCGATGAAAATGACGAGAACACTGGCGCTGGAGAAGTGGTCGCGTTCAAGCAAGGTTTGGGCACAGGCGGAACCTACACGTACGATTCGCCTGCCACCGGGCGAGGTGTTCTGATCTATCCCAGCACGAACACTACTTACAACGGTTCCCTGGGCCTGGCCTACTATGTAGTAAACAGTTCAACCGCTCTCTTCATCGAAGGCGATTCCGGCCAGGTGGGGGTTGGCACTTTTGCGCTTCAGAGCACTACTGCCAGCCAGGCTGCAGTTTCGCGTACGCAAGCTCATCTGTCGACGTTACGCGCGATCGCTGCGGCCAAAGTCAAAAAGCGCAAGTCGTAACTCCGACCAAAACTGAAACGCAAGACGCGGCTCTTTCATCGAGCCGCGTCAGTGTTTCTGCCGCTACTTCCTGTTTCATTCAAGCCAGCCGCGAACTGTGCTTACACTGATGCGCCTAGCGGGGGCTTGCTCACGGATTCTTCAATCGCACAGGCGCAAGCGATTACTCTGAAACGCGGGTCGATCGTTGAGGGAAAGTGAGTTCCCTGGGCGCTGGAGCTGCTGAACAGCGTCGCAGATCCACACTTTTATTTCAGTTCCAGGACCACCAATCCGTGCGGCGGAATATCCACGATCAGATGATGATCCGAAACGGGCTTCGTTTCCGGAGCAGCGAGTTCTGCAGATCCGCGCAACTGCCGGATCTGTTCCCTCGTCGGATACGTCGGTGAGCCGATCTTGTGGAAAGCACTGTAGGAATCTCCGTGATCGGAATCGACCCGCCAGATCGTGGCGGAGTGTACGTTCGCATTCTTGACGATGGCCGTGACATGAGCCGGCGCTCCGGCGGCGTCGGGCGCCGCATAATTCCAGAGAGCCACAACGAGAGAGCCGTCATCGCGGCGCGTAAGCAAAGCAGAGTCGGATGCAACGTCGATTCGCTCGCTGCCCAGTCTGTGCAACACCGCAAATGCATTGAAGGCGGGCTTCGGGATATCGTCGGCTGCTACAAGGCCATAGCCACCGTAGAAGGGCGTTTTCACGACTCCCTGCTCCTCGAATACGTCGGAGAAGCTCCAGTAGGACATCATGTCGACGATGCCGTCACATTGGCGAATGGTATCTGCGAGCCACGGGCCCATGTAGGTGGAGTCGGTGACGGCGGGTTCGTTCATGTAGCTCGCATTAAATTCGCTCCAGATCAGAGGCACGCTGGGCCGGGCAGAACGGCGAATCTGCTCGTGAACCTTGTTGACTGCACGGCAAACCATCTTGTCACGCGGGATCTCTTCGTTGGTCCCAAACACATCCTTGGATAGGTCGTTTCCGTAAACGTGTGAGGATACGAAATCAAACGGAATGTTGTTGTCGATGCAGTGCTTAATGAAATCGTCGACCCAGGCTGCCTGGGCGGTGGCGGGCCCGCCCACTCGCAAGCGGGAATCGACATTCTTGACCGCACGCGCCGTGTGATCGTAAAGCTCCCAGTAAGTGGACTGTCTAGGTTTTCCTCCCCAGAAATCGAGATTGGGCTCGTTCCACACCTCGAAATACCACGTCGCAACTTCATCGATTCCATACCTGTCGATCAAGTGGCGGGTAAAGGCGGTGATCATGTCATCCCACTTGTGCCAGTCCTTGGGAGGAGCCACGTTGGGCTTGTACCAGAAGGCTTGCAGTATGGGTGCAGCAGCCAATTGAGCCGGCATGAAGCTCAATTCGACGAACGGCTTCACGCCATTGGCAAGGAGACCGTCATAAATCTGATCGACATAGGAGAAGTTATAAACCGGTGTCCCGCTGGCATTTTCACTGTACAAACCAACTTCATCGTGGAAGATCGCGTGGAAGCGTATGTAATCGAAGCCGGTAATTTTCTTGACCTGTGCAAGGTCAGAACGGTAGTTCTCGCGCAGGCTCAGGATGGCACGCCCTGAACCGAACATCTTTTCCCAGTAATGGGGAAAGGGATGCGCAGGTCCTTTTCCATCCAGAATGATTTGAGTCTGGTTTTGAGCCCAGGTGGCCGGGAGAGCGCAAAAGAGAACGACGAAGAAAACCTGAAGATAACGGAGGAGTGTGCGCATGAGGAGAATTTTACGCCGCTATCAGGCTGCCGCGGTGCGTCGTGGCAGCTCCCTGACGTGCGCCACCGGTTTCTCGTGAAGCAACAACTCGCTGGCCTGCACGCGTGGCTCGGCGTGGAACCATCGTTGAAACACGTCGTCGCTTACATAATTGGCGAGGGCCAACAAGCTCATCCCCTGGTGGTGAGCCATCCACAGACGGATGACCTGATGGCCATTGCGCCACAAGCCCCGGCGAGCCGCGCTAAAATCGGCGGACTCGTAGAAGCCATAACTCCCAAGCCACCCGAGCTTCTCCATCTTGCGGAGATTTGCCAGAGCTCCCGGAGGATCCACACTGAGCGCAAGAAGTGTCGAGTAAGGAGAAATCACCAAAGAATCGATCTCTCCTTTATGCAGAGCAAGGCTGGGAATGCCAAAGGCGTAGTAGCCATAATTTCCAGCATCATCCAGCTTCGCGTGTGAGGATTCAGAGATTCCCCAGGGCACTCCCTTCCGGTTTGCGTAGAACTGCTGCGATCGCACTGCACTCGTTCGGCTTCGGTCCAGCAGAGTGTTTGGGTAGGACTTCATCCACAGTGCTGGCATCAGGTATTCGAAGGAGGTACCACTCCACGAAAGCAGCACCGGACGCCCCTGATCCAAAGTGTGGGAACGGCCTAACAGGAACCACGTTTCCTGCGGAATGTCTTCCTTCGCGATCGCCACGAAGGCAGCAGTGCGGGATTCGCTGGCCAGCAAGTCGTAGCATGCGGGCTCCAGACGGTTCTTGTCGGCATCGAAGCCAACGGAAAGCAGCTTCCGCCGGGTATTCAGCAGGAAAGTGAAGTTCATTTCCTCGGCGAGCGCATTTGCGGTCGCTGCCAGGCCACGCAGGGCGGAGATCAGACGGATGGCGTTTTCTCGAGCCGCCAGTAATTCGTCCATGAACTGTGCGGCCAGCTCCTGCTGGACACCTTCGCCTGCGTGCGCCGCCCAGTTCACGCGCGTAGTGAGTTTTTCAATGAAATCTGGCAGTTGCTCGAGCGAAATCGTATCGAGCATCTTTGCGTTTAGAGCCGGATCAGAACGAAACTCGGCAAACTTCGGAGAAAACCAGGGAGCGTATTCATTCACTGTCGCACGAACCTGACGAAGCCGCTGCTTTGCCTCTTCGAGGAACCAGGACGACTCCTGCGCACGCTTGGCGTGACGCGGACTTGGGGCTTCCATGTCGAACACGGTATCCGGGATGGCAAGCAGCAACTTCAGCCAGCGATCGGTGCGCTGGTGTCGCTCAAAGATTGAGAGCAACTTACGCGGTGCCAGCCGCGCCACCGCCAAGATTCGCAGGCAGTCAAGAAATCCTGCGGCCAGGCAGGGTTCAACAATGGGCTGGCGCAAACGCTCGAGGCAGCCTTGCTGCAATGTCCATAAGGAAGCCAAAAGATTACCGCTGTCGACTGAGGAAACGAATCGCGGTACCAGCGGCTCGAGAGTCCGCGTGTCGTACCAGTTGAGCAAGTGCCCCTGGTGCTTTTTCAATCCGACGATGGTTTCTAGTGTGTCGTGCGTGAGTTCGACGAATTCCGGAACAGTGATATATCCGAGTTCGCAAGCGGCCTGCCGGGCATTGAGCAGCAGACCGATATTGGTCGGCGAAACTCTTGCCGCAATCACTAGCGGCTCTTCCTGGACGTTGTCGGGGATCAGCCAGTGGTGTTCTGCATTGCTGAACTCTGCGAAATAACGCCAGGTGTGAAGGGCGACATTCCGAAGAAATCTTACGTCAGTACGATTGGCGTTCCTGCGCGCGGTTGCGGGCGGCTGGTTCAGCCACCAAGCCACCAGCTTGCTGCTCGCCCACAGCGCCACGATCGGCAGCGCCACGGGCAAAGCATGGGGACGGAAAGCCCATACCAAGACCCCTATAGCCAGCGCCAGCACGGGTGTCCAGGTCAAGTACTGATCAACCGGACCGCGCGGGCGAGTCATGAGTTCAGCTTCCGCGGCGGTCTCCCACTCCAGCAACCGGCGCTGAGTTACAAACCGACGCACCAGAGCGCGGACCACCGCGTCCATTGAGAGCAGCATCTGGTGTGGCAGGAACACGAGCGTAAACAAAACGTTGACGCTGGCCGTGAGGAACCCGCCAATCGCATCTTGTATCGAGTTCCAACGAAGGCTCGAAACCGCACGCACCAGATCCACCGCGAACTGGAACAGGGTAGGCAGGAAAAGGATGAGCAGCGCTGAAACCGTCCACTGCCAGGGCTCGCCGAATAAAAACCATCCGGCGACCAACAGCACAAATGTCGCCGGCTCCACCAGGCTGCGCCGCAGGTTATCGAGTATCTTCCAGCGCGACAGCAGCGAAATCGGATTGGGGACGCTGTCAGAAGATTCGGACGGCACAGAAGGAAAGAGCCAGCCCGCAATCTGCCAATCTCCCCTAAGCCAACGATGCTTGCGTCGGTTGTAGGCGCTGTAGTGAGACGGATAGTCCTCGATGACTTCAATATCGCTGACCAGGCCAGCGCGGGCGTACGCCCCTTCGATCAGATCATGACTGAGGAGAGAATTTCTCGGAAAGCGGCGGTCGAGTACTGCAAGAAGCGTCTCGACTTCGTAAATGCCTTTTCCGGTGAAGCTACCCTCACCATAGAGATCCTGGTACGCATCGGAGACCGCGCGCGTGTAGATGTCGAATCCGGTCTCACCACCATAGATGGCGGCCAGTCTCGAGCGTGCCGTGCTCTGGACGCTGACTCCGACGCGTGGCTGCAATATGCCGTAGCCGGCAACCACGATGTTCTTGTCCGGATCGATCACCGCCTGATTCAGCGGGTGAGCCAGCGTTCCGATCAATCGTTGCGCTGTCCCGCGTGGAAGCTCGGTGTCGGAGTCCAGCGTGATTACGAACCGGACCCGGGGAAGAACATCAAGATCGCCGATCTTTACCGGGAAGCTATCGAACTGGCCGCGGAGAAATTTATTCAGATCGAGGAGCTTGCCGCGCTTCCGTTCCCAGCCCATCCAAACCTTCTCACGCGGGTTGTACACGCGGTGGCGGTGAAACAGGTAAAACGATCCCATCTTCCGCTTCGCGTATTTTTCGTTCAGCTTCTCGATCAAGGTCGAACACAACGTAATCAGAGGGCTGTCTTCACGTGCCGGCTCGCGCGAGTCCGGAAGGTCGGTAAGGAGCGCGAAGTGGATGTTGGGGTCATGATTGCCGAGGAATCGCACTTCGAGGTTCTCGACCAGTCCGCGGACCTGGTTCTCATTCAGCAACAGGCTGGGAACGGCGACCATGGTCACGCAGTCGTCAGGTACCGCGTCGTCAAAATCAAGCTTGGGCAGGATCTCCGGTCGCAATAGGGAGGTCACCAGGTAATTCATCAACTGCACTGCGCTCTGGGAGCTCGGCAACAACAAGAGCAGCAATGACAACAGGATGAAGGCAAGCGAGTTCAGCGAGTCGGTAAGCCAAAGCGCCGCAACCGTCGTGATCGCGAGCGTAACCACCGCGATGCCCAGCAGGAAGAATTCGTCTGGATGGTTCTTCAGGAACCGCTGTATTTTTTCATTAAGAGGAGCTCGGAAGCCTACTTCTTTTTCAAGAAATTCCGAGCCCTTACCCACCAGGTAATATCCCACATGGGATTCCCGCATCGCGATCCGGGAATTGCGATACTCCCGGCGGCTTGCCTCTTCGGCGAGAGCTAGAACTTGTTCGGCGACCTTGACCTCAGGAAAGTCGGAATGCTCCGCGATGTGAGTAAGGCGCCTGCGATAGTACTCGCGGCCTTCCGCATCCATGAGGGGATAAGTTCCCGCAGGATCGCGACGCAGCATCCGGTCTATGACGATCAGCGACTCCAGAATCTCTTTCCACGGTGCGTGCCCTACGTCCTGCAAGCTGCGAATACAGACAGGCAGGTTATAGGAGCCCTCTCCGTTCTGCTTCATCAGGCCTCTTGCCCCCGCGGCTATTCGCTCAAGCAGCAGTAACTTGAGGGACGGAACGAGCAACTGAAGCTCTGGCGACCGCAAAACCATCGTTTCCTGGAAAGCTTCTACGAATACGACGAATTCCTGCTCCCGGAATTCGTAGGAGACGGTTTGAAGAAAGGCCTGTGCGAGCGCCAGCGATCGCGGTACTACCGTCCCTTTTGGAGTCCGCACATGGGGAAGATTGGTTTGTGATGCCAGCGTGTTGGCCGTGTTCTCCACTTCTGTTTCCAGCAGGCGCTCGTTGTCAGAGAGCCACCGGAAATCTTCAGAAACGGATGAACTCGGAGCGGGCCGCTGCAAGGCGGCAAAGACAGGCCGGAAGGCTTTTGTGAGTGCGGCGCTCCGTTCCGGGAACGTATCGGAGTTTGGAGAATTGGGGAGCCACGCCAACGCGCTGGCAAACTTCGCAGCCTCCGTTTTCAGGAAGGCGGACTCCCTCGCCGGCGTTGTCATCTCTGCGCCGCTCTCCGTCTCGGCACTGACGAAGTCAAAATTTGCACTGCGAGGCATCACAGGATGAATTCCTTAACGATAGTTAGCGGCTTGCATTTCGAACATCTCGGCATAGTGGCCGCCGAGCCGGGACAATTGTTCGTGATCGCCATCTTCGGCAATGCGCCCGTTTTGCAGCACGATAATGCGATCCGCCATCCTCACCGTGGAAAACCTGTGAGAGATGAAAAGGGCGGCTTTCCCGGCCGTGAGTTCGGCAAAACGTTGAAAAACCTCGAGCTCGCTGCGGGCGTCGAGCGCCGCCGTGGGTTCGTCGAGTATCAGAAGCTGGGCATCGCGTAGGTAGGCTCTGGCCAGAGCAATCTTCTGCCACTCTCCGCCTGACAGGTCAACGCCATTTTCAAATCGACGGCCCAGTTGCTGGTCGTACTCACCGGGCAGGCGGCGGATCACTGCGTCCGCGAGGCTCTTGTCGGCCGCCTGTTTCAACGATGCCAGATTGCTAACCTCATCGATCTTTCCTACAGCTATGTTTTCTCTCGCCGTCATCTCGTACCGCATAAAATCCTGGAAAATCACGCCGATTTCGCGGTACAGGTCATCGAGGTCATACTCCCGAAGGTCGACCCCATCCAGTAGAATCTCTCCTTCGCTCGGGTCATAAAGCCGTGTCAGCAACTTCACGAGCGTCGTTTTACCCTCGCCGTTTTCCCCGATCAGTGCCACGCGCTCGTTCGGCCGCAGCCATAGATTCAGATCATTGAGCACAAAACGGGATGTTCCCGGATATTTGAAGGAAACATGCCGGAATTCAAAACCATGCACAATCGGCCTCGGGGCCGGAAGCGCATTCGGCTTCGATTGAATGGCCGGCCGCATGCCAAAAAATGCGAGGAGGTCGGTGAGAAACAGTGCCTGATCAGCAATGCTCGACAGCGTGGAAAAAATCTGCTGAATGTTGGTGCTCGCCTGCATGATGGCACCGGTGAGGAATGCCATGGTATTGAAGCTGAGAGCCCCCATCACCGTGCGCCAAATGATGTAAACATAGGCCCCGTAATATCCGGCTGTACCCACAATTCCCAATACTGAGCCGACGGTCAGGCGGCGCCGGGCAAGACCGACATCCTCGGCGTAGATTTGGTTCGAGAGCCTTGTGAATCGATCAACGAGAAACTTCCTCAATCCAAAAAGCTTCAGTTCCTTGGCGGCCTCGCGGCTCCCACCGAGAACACGCAGATAATCAAGTTCACGTTTAATGGGAGTCTGCCGGAAATTCTTCGCATATCCCAAGAAAGCAAAATGACTCTCCCCGAGGAACGCCGGGAGAATTCCAAGAATTAAGAGCAACAGCAGCCAGGGTGAATAAACAAGAATTGCGACAGAGAAAGAGCCCGCGGTTATGACCTGCTGAACCAACCGCCCGATCGACTGAATCATGCCGAGGCGGTCGGTAGCCTGGACGCGGGCACGTTCCAGGCGGTCATAGAAAACAGGGTCTTCGTAGGTGATCAGGTCCAGGCTTGCCGCGTGCTTCATCACCTGAATGCTCACGTGGCGCACGTATTTGTCGGCGAGTAGGGCATCGAGGAAGTCGATGCCGCGGGTCAGCATCCCTAAGAACAGCGCGACCCCGAACTCGGCTCCGACCAGCCACCAGAGCATTGGTGGCGCAGGCTGATGGTTGAGAACCTGGCGAACGATGTCGAGGATGCGGGCGGCGATCCACGTGGCCGCAACGGGGAGCGATGCCGCCACGATGCGGAATACGATCCCCAGGGTAACCACCAGTGGACCGGATTCCCACACGATCTTCAGGACAGGAGGGATGTTGCGGAGCGCAGACAGCCGTTCCTGCCAACTGCTCCAGAAAGTCCGGTCCTGTGCCATCCAGCTCCTTAGAGGACTGTGTAGTTCAAAGATGCCAAAAAAACCCCTGGGGTTAACGGATCAGCGGCTGGTCAGTGCGGGGGAAATAAAATTTGGCTGGCCAGGAGCCATTACCTGCTATTCACGTTGAATACCGATCGGCGATCCAACCCCAGATTCGCATCCGCCCGAGTATGGATGCGCTTCCTAACTTTCTTGCTGTTATTGTATATGCTTTCGCGCTGGAAACTTAGGGCGAATTTGAGGATTGCTGGCGGCGAGTACGGCTCGAAATGTGAGGTTACTTCGACGCTGCGGCAGCCCAGAGTTCGAGTTAAAAAGCAGCAAGAAATGCACGGTTTCGGAAGAAACTCCCCGCGGAAAGGCCTCTACTTCTTGGCTGCGCTAGCGTCGTACTTCTTAAACCCCGCACGATCCATTCCCCTGCGCGCTTCCTCCGCCTTCATAAAGGTGTCCCAGACGAAGCCGGTCCGGACATTTTCGGCCATAAGCAGGGTGATACCGGCGTCAATTCCGATCACATCTGTGTCATACCAGTTCTTTAACGGATTGAACGCGTCTACGAAGCCATACTTACTCCACGCGTTTGGATACTTTTCCCGGATTGTCCGCAGTACACGCATGATCGGCTGCGGAAGGAACGGAAGCGACCCGGCGGGAGCGCTAGGCACGACGGTTCCGTCGATCGGGCCCGTGACGGGGGGGCCACCCCACGCAACGTAACCGTACATGGAGTCGGATGCCGTAATGCCCCATAAATCTTCGCTATAGCTCGGGAACTGTTTGCCCAATTCCATGCAGAAGCGCTTGTGGACCTCAGTAGCGATTCTCGAATTCTCGAAATAGTCGGCAAAGTTGTCCCTTTTGCTGCGGAAATCGAACCAGGCTTGGGAGTATTGGTGCACGAAGAGCGGCGCGAAGGACCCGATGTAGCGCTGCCCTTCGTAGTCAAACTGCAGCCGCTTCCATGCCGCCCACGCATCCACTGGCAAGGGGTAGGAATCAGATCCCAACCCGAGCAGATACATCATCATGAGTTCGCTGTAATAGTCCCAGCGATAGGGCAGGAAACCGACTTCGGGGGTCCAGCCGTGGGTCAGCAAGGCGGTATCTTCCGAGAGCCACGTCCACTCCACCCGGTCGAATATCTCGTCAGCCAGCTCCTGGACGTCCTGAAGCCAAAAATATTCCCGGCAGGCAAGCACGCCACAAAGAAGAATTGCGGTATCCACCGACGAAACCTCGGCATCCCAGACCCGCTCGCCCGTGTTGACGTTGGCCCAGTGATAATAAAAGCCTCTGTGGTTGGGTAGGTTCCCCCAAAGAGAGCGCAGCGTTGCGCGCACCCGTTCAAGGGCCGCGGCGCGGGGAATGAATCCGCGTTTTTCTCCAATACAGAGAGCGGTCAGCCCAAATCCGGTGGCGGCGATGCTAGCCACGATGCCGGTATCGTTGACCCGCGTGTTGCAGCGGTCTTTCACCAGCCCGGTTTTCGGGTTGGATTGCTCCCAGAAGTACTGGAACGTGGCTTTCTCCAAATCATCGAGGAATTGATCATCCTCAGGGGAAACCAGTCCGAGATTGTTCATGTGCTTGCTGGGGCGAACCTTGCCGGGGGTTTGGCCTAGCGCAACGCCACACAGTGGAACGCTGCCCAGGGCTCCGAGCATTTTTCGTCCGAAAGCCCGGCGCGAGATTGTTTGAGCTTTTTCCTTCATGCGGCCTTTGCCTGAAATCTTAAACGATCACGGTACTGTTTCGAAGTCAAGCTTGCCCGGTCCGCATGATTCTCCCGTAAAATATCAACATCATCGAATGGCTTGGAATACCAAGAAATTGCTTTGGTTCTTGATGGCCGGAGCTTTGGCCCTGGGAGCCGCGTTCTTCCTCTTCTCGCGCTACCGCAGACATCCATTAACGATTGTTGGTTCTGTGATTGTGCGGGACACCGATCCACGCAAGGAATTACCTATCTCCGACGTCGTTGTAAGCGTTGCCAACGATCTGGCGGCGAAGCCGGTGAACTCCGATTCCTCCGGGTTTTTTTCCTTGCGCCTGTTCAAACATGTTGGCAGAGGAAAGCCGATCACGATCAGCTTCCGTCATCCTGGGTACGAACCACTGGACATGAGGGACGTAGCTAGCGACAAGCTATATCTAGCGCACATGGTACCGTTGCATCCCAGGAGAGAACCCGAGGCAAGGGGCCCTGCCACCGTCATAGGGAACGTTTTGGTGCGCTATACATTCAAAACGCTGCGGTCGATCGATGTTGGCAGCGCCGTAAAGACTTTCGAAGTGACGAATATCGCCAACGTTCCCTGTAATCACGGGACGGTCTGCTCGCCGGACGGAAGATGGAAGGCTAACATCGGATCAGTCGAGCTCGATGCGGGGCCGGGTAACGAATTTCACGACGCAAGGCTGTCGTGCATCGCAGGGCCGTGCGCGTTTACCTCGGTTGAAGCTGACTCGTTCTCGAAAGGCGGGCAAAAGATTACCGCGTCGGTCCGCAACTGGGCCGATACGACAACTTTTCTGGCGGAGGCCGAGGTTACTCATTTCATGGTCAGCCAGGTCGAGCACAGGTCGTATCCGGTGATTTTTGGTCCGTCGCTAAATTTTACTTTGCCTGCGGATGCACAGGGTGTAACGCTCGAAGCTGACTATGGCGGGCAGGCGATTATTTTTCCTCTCGGGCCCGATCTCGTGTTGAGCTGGGCGAATTGCACGGGTTCCGTCAATAAGGACCAAAGCAAGATCTATCGTTGCGAACTGAAGCCGGGGTACAAGTTCCAGCAGTAGAGCTCCAGAGCGGGCGTTGGTGCGAAATCGGAAGCGCACAGCGGATTACCGGGTAAATCGAGGCTACGACGTGCGATTTGAGCTCTTTATCGCATCACGGTACTTGCGTGCCAAACGAAGGCAGGCCTTCATCGGGATTATTACCGCGATCTCGGTGGCCGGAGTTGCGGCTGGAGTTGCGTCTCTCGTCATCGCCCTCGCCATCAATAACGGGTTCCGCCAGGATTTGCAGCAGCGTTTGCTCGGCTCAACCTCGAATATCAGCCTGCAAAGGGTCGCCGATGATGGCATTCGTGACTGGCCTGCGCTCATGAACCGGCTCGCAAAAGAACCTCACGTGACCGCAGCCGCGCCGGCAATTTTCGAACAAGTGCTGATCTCTCGAGGTCCGCGCGCTCGCGGCGCGGTTTTGAAAGGCATGATCCCGCGCTACGAGCGCAAAGTGGGCGACCTGCTCAACTCTGTAAAAGAAGGGTCGGCTGCGGATTTAGAGGAGAAAGCCGCAACAACGGAACCCACAAAGCAGTTACCGCTCCGGCCAGAAGCGGGCGCCGCAAATAGCAAGTCGCCAGCCGCTTCCGGGCAATCGAACGACGAATCGTCTCCGGACATGCTGGCGGGAGTCGAACAGCGCGTGGCCGCCATGCCTCCGATCGTTCTAGGCCAGGATATGGCTGACAACCTGGGCGCGACGGTCGGCTCGGTCGTGCTGGTCACTAGCCCGCAGGGTGAATTGACGCCGGTTGGAATGGTGCCGAAGTATACGCGCTTCCGCGTGGCCGGAATTTTCAACTCGGGTTTCTTCGATTACGACTCGAGTTGGGCTTTCGCGCGTTTGTCCGACGCACAGCGGCTCTTCGGATTGGGCGACCTGATTTCGGTGATTGAGTTCAAGGTCGACGATCTCGATCGGGCCGATGCGATCTCGTCCGAGATCGAGAACGCGGCAGGTAAAGGATTCATGGCGAAGAACATGCTTCGGGAGAATAGTGCATTGTTCAAGGCCTTGAAGACCGAGCGCCTGATCACCTTTATTACGATCGGACTCATCGTGCTGGTTGCCGCGCTGAACATCCTGATCAGCCTCATTATGATGGTGATGGAGAAGACCAAAGACATCGCTGTGCTCATGTCGATGGGAACCCGCAAAGCCCAGGTAAGGAACGTGTTTATCGCACAGGGAGTGCTGATCGGAATGATCGGCACCGCTATCGGGCTGGGATTAGGTTTTGCCCTCTCATACGCGGGAAGCCGCTATCACTTGATTTCCCTGTCTCCGGAAGTCTACTCGATCGACTATGTGCCGTTCGCACCGCGGGTTACGGATGGAATGATTGTGGCGCTCGTAGCCGTTGGCATCTCGTTCATCGCCACTCTATATCCGTCGTGGTCGGCCTCGCGAGTGTTGCCGGCCGAGGCATTACGTTACGAGTAAACCCCTCATTTTTTCTCCCGAGTGCAAAATTCCAGGCGCGTGATTTGGATCACTGGAAGCGGTTCGTAGCCACGGTAGTCTGGCTCTTGTTGAGAACGCGCGATTTTGAGAAACGATCTCAACTGTACTCAGCACCATGTAGTGCGCGGTCAGGTGTTATCCTGACCCGCCGTCACTTTACGGCTCTCGCAGCCAGAGCGCAGGCAGGGTAAGCCTGAGCTTGGAACGCAAGGGTCACGTTTTGCATCTATATATGGACGAGATGTTGCGAGTGGAGGGTTTGAAGAAGGTATTCCGGTCCGGCGAATCGGACCTCGTGCTCTTTGAGAATCTGTCGTTTGCGGTGAAACAGGGGGAGATGCTGGCGATTGTTGGGGAATCAGGAGCGGGCAAGAGTACCCTGTTGCACATCCTGAGCGCCCTTGATCGTGCTTCCGCAGGTGACGTATACTGCGCCAACTTGCACCTGAACTCTTTGTCGCAAGACCAAGCCGCTGACTTCCGAAATCGGGAGACTGGGTTTGTGTGGCAGTTCCACTACCTCCTTCCCGAGTTCACAGCTGCCGAAAACGTCGCTATGCCGCTGCTTCTGAGGGGGCAGAGTTGGGAATCGGTCGAACCGGACGCCCTGCATTGGCTTCGCGAGGTTGGACTGGAAAAGCGCGCGCATCATCGCTCCGGAGAGTTGTCCGGCGGGGAACAACAGCGAGTCGCGCTGGCGAGGGCATTGATCACAGCACCAAAGTTGCTGCTGGCCGATGAGCCCACAGGCGATCTCGACGGGCAAACTGCTGAGGCTGTATTCGGCTTGATTGCGCGCTTGCATCGTGATTATCAGCTGACCTCTCTCATCGCAACCCACAACTTGTCATTTGCACGGCGCTGTCATCGTGTGTTGCGGTTGCAGCGCGGATTTGCCGAGGAGATTTCGCCGGAGTCGCTTCCGGTCCAGTAAAAACCGTCTGGGGAGATTGACCCAGCGCAACATCGGTACGAAGAAGTGCAAGAGAATGGCCCGAGGAGTGCCCGGACGGAATGGAAAGACGATTCCTTCGGTAACGCGGCAAAGGAGTTGAGGGACCTTCTATACTTGGGTCCGAAGGCCCTTTGATTGCATAATGTGTATGAAAGCGATTGGAACGACCAGGAAGGGTTTTTGGTAGGTCGGGTTGGGCACGTTCTTCCCGGCCAGAGAGGTCAAGGGGAAGGGCATTATGTTCGAACGTTATACGGAAAAAGCCAGGCGCGTTATCTTCTTTGCACGTTACGAGGCCAGCCAGTTCGGGTCGCCCTATATTGAGACCGAGCACCTGCTACTCGGGCTTCTGCGTGAAGACAAAGCCCTGACCAATCGTTTCCTGCGCTCGCATGCCTCGGTCGAATCGATCCGCAAGCAGATTGAGGGACACACCACAATAAGGGAGAAGGTCTCCACCTCAGTCGATCTGCCCTTGAGCAACGAGTGCAAGCGGGTGTTGGCATATGCGGCAGAGGAAGCCGAACGCCTTTCCCACCGCCATATTGGAACTGAGCATCTTCTTCTGGGTCTGTTGCGCGAGGAGAAGTGCTTCGCTGCGGAAATCCTCCATGAGCGTGGATTGCGGTTATCCACGATCCGCGAAGAACTGGCCCGCACGACCCAGGAAAAGGCTCAGCCTCAGCGCCAGCGTGAGAGTTCGCTCTTGGCGGAGTTTTCCCGTGATCTGACCCAGGCTGCGATGGACAGCCAGCTTGATCCGCTCGTGGGCCGCGAAGGCGAAGTCGACCGCGTCATTCAGATTCTCTGCCGCCGCACCAAGAACAATCCTGTGTTAATCGGTGAGCCGGGCGTCGGAAAGACTGCCATTGTAGAGGGACTCGCGCAGCGAATTGCTGACGGCGAGGTTCCGTCGTTCCTGGCGGATAAGCGAATTTTGGCTCTGGATCTTTCGCTGATCGTTGCCGGAACCAAGTATCGTGGCCAGTTCGAAGAGCGCCTGAAGACCATTATGAAGGAGTTGATGGAATCGCAGAACTCCATCATCTTCATCGACGAGCTGCACACACTGGTCGGTGCCGGATCCGCAGAAGGGTCTCTGGATGCAGCAAACATCCTAAAGCCCGCACTATCCCGCGGCGAGATTCAATGTATCGGCGCGACGACGCCAGGTGAATATCGCAAGTCGATTGAAAAAGATCGTTCGCTCGAGCGCCGCTTCCAGGCCGTGAAAGTTCCACCGCCAAACGAGGCCGATGCCATCAAGATCCTGTTTGGCATCAAGGACCGTTACGAGAAGTTCCACGCTGTCACCTATACCGACGAAGCCATCAACTTCGCGGTGTCGCACTCGAACCGGTACATTCCGGACCGGTTCCTTCCCGACAAGGCGATCGACCTGGTCGACGAAGCCGGCGCGCGTGTGAAGTTGCGCCAGACCTCGCTGCCCGAAGAGATTACCGAAGTCCAGAAGCGGATCAAGTTCATCGTGCACCGCATGGAAAACGCCATCGCGAATCACGAATTTGAGAAGGCGCGCTTTTATTCCGACGAAGAACGCAAGGAGCGCGAGAACCTGCGCGCCCTGCGCGAGAAGTATCATCTCGATGAGTCTTCGACCGGAGTGGTCAACCGCGAGGACATCGAAGATGTCGTCTCGCGGTGGACCGGCGTGCCCATCACCTCGATCAAGGAAGAAGAAACGCAGAAGTTACTGCGCATCGAGGAAGAACTGCACAAGCGCATCATCTCGCAGGACAAGTCGATCAGCGCGCTGGCTCGTGCCATCCGCCGTTCGCGCGCCGGGCTCAAGAACCCGAACCGGCCGATTGGTTCGTTCCTTTTCCTCGGACCGACGGGCGTCGGCAAAACCGAAGTCGCTCGAACTCTGGCTCAATTCATGTTCGGGACGGAAAAAGCTCTGGTTCGCTTCGATATGTCGGAGTTCATGGAGAAGCATTCGGTCTCGAAGCTGATCGGATCGCCTCCGGGATACGTCGGATACGAAGAGGGTGGCCAACTCACCGAGCGCGTAAAGCGTGCGCCCTACTCAGTCGTGTTGCTGGACGAAATCGAGAAAGCGCACCCGGATGTGTTCAACATCCTGCTGCAGGTATTTGAAGACGGCCAGTTAACCGATGGACTTGGCAATACGGTCGATTTCAAGAACACGATCATCATCATGACGTCGAACATCGGGGCGCGGCATCTGCAGAAACGCGAAGGCCTCGGCTTCCAGTCGTCGAAGGAAGAGATGATCTCGGAGAAGGTCGAAGACCTCGTGAAGAACGAAGTCAAACGGACCTTCAATCCCGAGTTCCTGAACCGTCTGGACGAAATCATCCTGTTCAACGCGCTCAGTGAGAGCGACCTGATCCAGATTCTGGAGCTCATGGTTACGCAGCTCAATCAGAACCTGGCCCAGAAAGCGATCACGGTCACGGTTGCGGACGACGCGAAGAAGTGGATTCTCAACCAAACCCTGACCGACCGCAGCTATGGGGCACGGCCTCTGCGGCGCGCTCTGCAAAAGTACATCGAAGACCCGCTGTCGGAAGCGCTGATCCAGGGAACGATCACCACGCGTCCGGCGTTCATCGAGGTCTTCCTCGAAGACAACAAGCTCTTCTACCGGCCAGTAGATTCGGAGAAGGCAGAGGGCGTGTTGTTGTACGAGAATTGATTGTTACGTAGGGACAGCCGCCCCGGCTGTCCAGCCGAGCGAAGCTCGGCAGAGAGTTAAAGCCGTCAGCCATAAACTGGCGGCTTTTTATTTTACAGTCTTTCCCCGCGCCTACTTGCGATTTTCTTATCGCGGATTGCACTGGCAGCCATGCCTCCCGCTCGCAGATTAGTCCGACTGCCCTGTACAATTTTCAGGTGAGCTTGCGCGCGGGGCTGGTCTCAATCGTCTTTCTGGCGCTCTCGGTTTTCGCCTGCGCCGAACCCGTCTCTCAGCTCAAGCCAAAGGGCTACGTCAACGATTTTGCGAATGTAATCGATCCCGCCACGAAGGCCCAGATCGAAGACACCTGCCGGCAGGTTGACGAGAAAGCCCATGCCCAGATCGCACTGGTCACGATCAACACGCTCGATGGCTCCGATATCGAAAGCTACGCTGTTGACCTCTTCCATCAGTGGGGCGTCGGCAGCAAGCAGACCAACCGCGGTGTTTTGATTATTTACGCGATTCGCGATCATCGCGCGCGGATCGAAGTCGGATACGGGCTCGAGCCGATCCTGCCCGACGGCAAGGTTGGAAGCTTCCAGCGCGAGGCGATTCCGCTGATGCGCAGCGGAAATCTAAGCCAGGCGCTGCAGCTTGTTACAACCCGGGTTGCCGAAGTGATTGCGTCGGACGCCGGGATTCAACTCACCGGAGCGCAGCCACGTGCGCCCGCGGAGCCCGTCGAGCAGCCACAAGGGCATATGTCGGGGTTCACGATCTTTGTCATCCTCATCGTGATCATTGTTGTCCTCGCAACTCCTTTACGCAGCCTTTTGTTCTGGATTCTTTTCTCCAGCACCTTTGGCGGGCGCGGTGGTGGATATGGGGGCGGAGGTGGTTTTGGCGGATTCAGCGGCGGCGGAGGTGGTGGTTTCGGTGGGTTTGGGGGCGGCAGTTCGGGTGGTGGCGGAGCCAGCAGCAGTTGGTAGCATAGGGGCGCAGCAATGATTCCTGAAGACAAGCTCAGCGAATTCGTGAAACGGGCGCGCGAGGCCGCGGGGCCGAACCTCCAATCGGTGATTCTTTTCGGCTCGGCAGTCGCGGGCGATTTTCACGCCGGCCTGTCGGACCTCAATCTCTTCTGCGTTCTCAAGGACAGCTCATTTGCAGCTCTGCGCGAGCTAACACCAACCGTGAGGTGGTGGCAGAGAGAAAAGCAGCCGCCTCCACTTTGTATGACACGCGAAGAACTCATGCGTTCAACCGATGTCTTCACGATCGAGCTGCTCGATATGGTCCAGCATCACCGCGTGCTCTATGGCGAGGATGTACTGGCGGGCTTGCACATCCCGATGCATCTGCACCGTGTGCAGGTGGAATATGAATTGCGCGAGAAGCTGTTGTTACTGCGTCAGCACCTGCTGGCTGCAGAGGGCGACTCCCAGTTGTGGGACGTTCTGCTACACTCTGTGCCCTCCTTCGCCACTTTGTTCCGGCACACGCTGATCGCACTAGGTAAGGAGCCGACTGCTACGCGAAGAGGAGCCATTCAGGAGCTATCCGGCCAAGCGGATTTCGATGCGTCCGCGGTGCAGACGGTGCTGGATGTCCGCGAACGCAGGGCTGACCCGAAGAAGCTGAACGTTTCGGAAATCTGCGCCAAGTATGTCATGGCGATCGAGAAGGTCGCGGCGGCGGTCGACAGGGCGCTTGAGGCCAAATATCAGGGAGTGAAATAGCAGGTCGGGAGGAAGGGTTATGGGAAAAGGACTGATTGCGGTCATTGTAGTTGTCGTGATCCTGGGGTTTATCGGAATGCTGTTATTCGGGCAATATGTCAGCACGCGCAACACGCTCGTCAGCAAGAATGAAGCGGTGAAAGCGGCATGGTCCCAGGTAGATATCGTGCTCCAGCGACGCGCAGACCTGATTCCGAACCTCGTGGAGACGGTGAAGGGTTACGCACAGCAGGAGCAGACGGTGTTCGGCGATATCGCCAAGGCGCGTTCGGCTCTGCTCTCCGCGGGGAGCCCACAGGAAAAAATTGCGGCGAACAACCAACTCGATGGAGCGATCGGTCGCCTGCTGCTCGTGGTCGAAAACTACCCAAAATTGAAATCCAATGAGAATTTCCTGCGCTTGCAGGATGAACTTGCCGGTACCGAAAACCGCATTGCAGTAGAGCGCAAGCGCTATAACGACACGTTGCAGGACTACAACACATACGTCCAGCAGTTTCCTCAAAGTTTGTTCGCGGGATGGGCAGGGTTCAAGGCAAACGACGCGTACTTCACCGCATCGGAAGCGTCCCGCCAGGCTCCGCATGTAAATTTCTCGACTCCGGTGCCACAGTCCGCTCCACAACCGGCGCCCGCGCGATGAAAATTGCTTAGGGCTGACGTCTTCGTTCACCCCCAGCAAGCTTAGGCGACGAATTAGTCAGTAGATACAATCCGTTTCTCAATCGTGTCCCATCGCCACCGTACACTTTGGCCCCGGAGGTGAACGCCGCCAATCCAGCGGTCGATCCCGTTCGCGGTTACATGATCGGCTTTGCCCGCCAAGACCCTTTTCCCGAACCCTGTCAGCCTTAGGACGGCCGAGTGGAAATGCCGGTTGCCGATGTTGCCCGAAAAGGGTTCTGCAAATTCGAGCAGCGGGTGAGACGCTCGAACGAAATCACGGAGCATGTCGAACAGGAGCAGATCGCCTACGGTTTCCTTCGAGAAAATGGCGCTGGCTGCGGTCGCTGCCGTGATACTCCCCTTGCTTCGAATTGTCATCAAAAGCAACTTCTCCAGCCGGGACAATCCATTGCGTTGGCTCGGGTATTCCTGCAGGAGGCGTAGCAAAGACTCTTTGAGACCTGGAATCAGCTTCGGAAGTTGGCGTGTCAGCTTCATTATGTCTGCCGGTTTGGGCTGGCGAAAAGCACGCCATACCGTCACGGCTAAACTCATCTGGGCTGCTGTGACCGGTCTGCATTTCGCATAGGCAGCGGCAACCTGGCTGTCGTGCAGTTCGCCGCCATGCAGAGCCACCCATGAAAGGCGCGAAGCGGGCACACGATGTTCTCGGCACCAGCTCAAAACCTGTGACAAGCTCATTTGACACAAGACGCAGTTCGGCGCGAACCAAAGAGCGATGCTTTCAGAGTCCTTGCACGCATTAAGTGCTGCGTCACGGTAATCGAACTCGGTCGCACTCTTGCCGCGAGTCCAAAATCGGGAGCGCAGGCGGCTCAGCTGCCGGAATGAGAGTCCGGCGGGAACCGGCCCTGTGTATAGCGCATCGCGCCAACAGAGAAGCTCTTTGGCCTTTGCCAGACCGGAAGCTCTGATCGTTCCTGCGGTGGCTTCCCCGTCAACAATGAATAGGGTTCGAGACATCTTGTGAAAGCATACGCCCCACGCCTATCGCGATCGGCAACTCTTTGCGACGAAGGCCATCTTGCCGCAATCAAAGCCAAAGAAGTGCGCGCAGATATTGTGCTTGAGGACAATATGCGAAAAGTCAATATTGCTGAGAAGTTCTCCAAGATCACGGAGTACTGGAAGCCGTACGTGGGCGCCGAGCTTAACGGGCAGATGGTGAAGTTCGACAAAATCAAGGGCGAGTTCGTCTTCCACCATCACGAGAATGAAGACGAGTTGTTTCTGGTCGTGAAAGGGCGCTTCCGTATGGAATTCCGCGATCATCATGAATGGATCGAGGAGGGCGAGTTTATCGTGGTTCCCCGTGGCGTAGAGCATCGCCCCGTTGCCGATGAGGAATGCTGGTTTTTGCTGTTCGAGCCTGCCTCTACCCTGAACACTGGCAACGTTGTGAACGAGCGTACCGTGGCAAAATTAGACAGAGTGTAGGAAACTCGATAAAGCGCTCGAGTTGGCGCTCTGACCCTGCCCATGGACCTTATCGTATATTCCTCTTTCTGGTGCCCGGATTGCCGTGAAGCCAAGCGCTTTCTTGCCAGACACAATATCCCGTACAAGGAGATTGATGTGGAATCCACTCCAGGCGCAGCCGACGAAATCGTCAAACGGACAGGGAAGCGGGCGATTCCCCAGTTTGTAATTGATGGCGAGTGGGTGCAGCCGTACCGTGTGGGGGAAGGTTTCCTTTACGACGAGATGGCCGAACGCTTGGGAATCAAAGAACCTTAGCCGATTTATCTTCCGGGGATTTGTTCGGGTCGAGCGCGCTGCACCTAACCTCGAACTGACCATCGAGGTCGAGTCCTGGCGCGAGACTCCCCACGTTGGTAACTTCCCGCGCGTCAAACTATGTCCTGACGCTGCCCACTCTCCCGTATCATCGTTTCATACGATGAAACCTGCGTTCGGCATCGTTTTCGTCTTCATCTCTGCTTCCTTAATGGCGCAGCAGCCTCCGGCAAATCTTCCGGTCCGGGTTCCACAGGTGCTCGGCCGCAGCCTGGAATCAAACATTGGAAACTACACCGACCGTCCGGCGGATTTCACGCTGGTACCGCACGGAAGCGGTGCGCGTCACGGTGAGGTATGGATTCAAAACATCGGATATGGTCTCCTCGTAGTGGGAAAGGTAGATGGCCCGCAACCAGAGTTCCCGAGGAACAAGGATCTGATCCTGGAGAAGGATCACGTCGAGATCTGGCTCGCCGATGGCAAAGACCCGGAGCTCCCGCCGATTGGATGGGGCAATCAATTCGATGAGGTTACCTTGCCCCAGGGCGCGGACTCCTGTGCCGACTGGGCACAAAAGGGCGCCGCGGAAACGCCCGCAGCTCCGGCAGCAGCGGGAGCCGAGAAGCGATGCCGCACATGGGCAGAGACGCAGGTATCCTACCGTGCGTACTTCAAGCGTCTTTTCGTACGCCAGTGGTTAGTCACTCCGGAGTATGCCGTCGAGGCATTCGCTGCCCCCGCCTACGACAAAATTACAGAGCGCTTTGCCAGCGATCGCCCCAATAACGAGGAAATCCCACTTCCTCTCAAGCCGACCGAGACCCTTCAGATGTGGTTCGGCCGGGGGAAAGATGGCGTCGGTTACACCTTTGAGATTCTGATTCCTTTTCAGGCATTTCCTCCGCTTTCTACGACGGAAATGCGGGATCTCCGGCTGATGGTCGACGTTTTCAATCCACCTGAGCAGGGCAGAAAAGTCGGCTCTTACTCCACCACTTCGGCGTCGCGAATCTATGCCGCTACGCAGACGTTCAATCGAGTCGCGCTCGATCCGCCGCATCAGTTTCGACTCACCCCCTGCGAAGTGCCTCTCGCCGCAAGAGATAAGTATCGAGACATCCATCCGGCGTGGTTTGTTCCCAAAACTTCGCAGGACTCCGAATTCGAATCTGACGCCTTCATCATTTTGAACGACGGTGCCGGATACCAGTACGAGCCTGAAGCGCTCTCCCCCGTGGTCCGTCCCGTGCACTATTTCTGGCACTGGATTGGGGGAAATGAATATATCTGCGGGCCATATCTCACGTATCGAAGAGGAGACAAGCTGCTTAACTTCGATGCGGAGGTCGACGAGGATGGATTCGACGCTAAACGCCTGCCCGGGGGAGACTTGCTGATCAAAGTCGGGCCGCGCGTGTATGGCTCCGAATTCGGGTCGGGACAATGTGGCGCGTGCCCGAGAACTGATCTGCGAATTTTTCGCGTTGGCGCGGACTTGCGCTTGGCGGAAATGCTCAACCTCGGAGGCATTATCGATAACGGGGCGGGGGCTTCGCAGGATTTTTCAATCTCTCGCGACTGGGCTCAAGTCGTCCAATATGACCATGCGGGCGTTGCGGAGGAGGGTAAGCCGGACGTCTGGTCTTCTACTACCTGGTGTCGCGGAGAAGCTGCTTATAAGAAGTGCGATCACCAGGACATCGCCGATCCGCCGGATCCTCCGCTGCTGAAGGAACTTCGAACGGAATAGGATTTTTGACAAAGGCGTATCCTTGCGCGGCGTCTTTGCCATTGATAAAAAAGGACTTCGCGACGGCTAGCGCGCGGTCTGCCCTTCGCTTCGCCCTCCGCCTATCGCCTGTACAGCCCCTTCGGTACCGTAGCGAAACCCCAAGGCGCGGGCAAGAATGAATGCTCCGATTCTGAACGATCAGGAGCACTTGTTCTCAAGATATATGGCCGATCCCGAGATAGACTCACAACCCGCCGGATCAAACCTGGACCACCAAGCTGCCTCGGATTCACCCGTCGTCGAAACCTGGCAGCAAGCTGTGCAAGGGGTGCTGGCTGTGGTCATGTTTTTGGGCGCCCTAGCCATGGTTCGGTATTACGGGCCGAGGACGTCGCAGGCCGCTCCTTCGGACGATCTTCAAAAGCAAGTTCATCAGCTCACCACAGAGGTGGAGCAACTGAAGCAAGAGCAGTCGATGCCGGCGACGGTGCTGAGTCGCTACCGCAATTCCATCGGCTACATTTATGGCGTTTATCAGGTGGGAATGCCGGGCGAGCGCCCGTCCATTCGCGCCCGCGTTTCCGGGACAGGATTTCTAGTATCAGACAGTTTGCTGGCCACCAATCGTCACGTCGCCGAACCTTGGTTCGGAGATCCTGAATCGGAAGAGCTGATTCGAAGTGGAGCCTCAGGTTCTCTGGAAAGTCTCGTGATTTTCTTTCCCGGCTCGCCCACTCCGGTGAATGTGCTGCCGGCCGGGGTATCGAAGACATCTGACTTGGCAATTCTGAGGACGGAAAACTCGGACCTTGTGCGTGGCCTGCCCTCGCTGCCGCTGGCCAAGGCGGTCAGCGCGCCAGGCGAGCGCGTCACAGTTGTGGGATATCCGATGGGGATCGCCGGCATGGTTGCGAAATCGCCATCAAGCATTTACGAGCGCCTGGCGTTTCGCCATAACGACATCAACGCCGCCAGCGAACTTGCAGCGCTTTCGCTGATTCGTCCTTCGGCGACGTGGGGACACCTCGGCGACGTTGTTGGGGACAAGCTGATCTATGACGCCCCGACCGCCCATGGTGGAAGCGGTGGCCCGGTCTTCAATTCCAACGGCGAAGTGATCGGCGTCAATTCCGCCTTCATGGATGGATTCTCCGGCGGAACCTTGGGCATCTCAGTTGACGCTCTCCGCCCTGTCCTGCAGGAAGCCCAAAAGCAGAAGTAACTGAACGGATCAGAAAACCACCGTCGAATGTTCACGAGCCGAGCGGCGGGGAAAGCCCCCAATCCAGCCGCGCTCGCGCACAAATTCGTCGCGGAATCGTCGCGAGCGGGCCGCCAGGATCGAACTGCGATTCAAATAGCCAACGACTTTGCACTCATCTGCCCGATCGACCACGGGCAGCCTTCCGATATCGAACTGCACCAGTTTCGCTGCCGCCTCAGAAACCAGTTCATCGGGATGCGTGACGACAAGTTGAGTTGAACCGGCTTCCTGGACGGTCATCGCACCGCTGGAGTCTTTATCGAGTGCGCGCAAAATATCGCCTCGAGTCACGATGCCGGCAAGCTTTCCGGCGTCATCCATAATCAGCAATGCTTCGTAACGGGCCACGGTCGGATCGTGCCTCGCAATTCTCTCGGCCACCTCACCCACTTTCGTATCGGCTGGGATTACGGGAGCGTCCCGCTCCATGGTCTCGCCCACGGTGGCTTGGGACAAAGCATCCGCTTCATAGTCCTGATGCACTCGAAGGCCGCGCCTGGCCAGCTTTTCAGTCATGATGGAGCTGCGCGGCATGAAGAGCATGGCGACGCCATCGGCAATTACCGCAACGAGCATCAAAGGCAGTACGGAGTTGTAGTCACGAGTAATTTCGAACGCGAAAATTATGAAAGAAAATGTGGCGCGCGATGCGGCGCCGAACACCGCTCCCATGGCCACAAGAGCGAAAGCCCCGGGAGATAAATGAGCGTTCGGGAATATGTGATTCGCAATCATGGCAAACAAGCCGCCCATGGCCGCGCTCCACATGAATGTTGGGGCGAGTAAGCCGCCTGACGTGCCCGATCCCAACGAGATGACGAGAGCGGCGAATTTTGCCGCCATGACAAGCAACAACAATTTCCAAGCTAACTGGCCGTTCAGTATGTCTCCGATCGTGTCGTAGCCCACACCGAAGACGCGGGGAACAAAAAATCCAATTACTCCCAGAGCGAGAGCTCCAATCGCCGGCCACCACAGCTCGTCAAAGGGAAGCTTCTCGAATGTGTCTTCCACCCAGTAAAGCGACTTGCTAAGGGCAACCGCTGCAAGCCCGCAAATTGGCCCGAGAATAAGGTAGAACGGCAAGGCATGGGGAATTCCAAAATTCACCGCGGAAACCTGAAACATGGGCCCAGGCCCAAGCAGTTGCATGTGGACGGCGGTTGCAAGCGTGCTGGCAACGACCAGCGGAATGAAAGATCGAGACTTGAATTCGAACAGCAGAAGCTCAATTGCGAGGATGACTCCGGCAATCGGGGTATTGAATGTAGCCGACATCCCGGCTGCGGCGCCACAAGCCAGCAGCACCTTTCGTTCGACGGCCGTCGTGTGCAAGAGCTGGCCGACGAGAGAACCGATCGCACCTCCGGTTTGGATGATTGGGCCCTCGGCGCCAAATGGACCTCCTGTGCCGATTGCGATCGCAGCCGAGATCGGTTTCAGCAACGCGACCCGGGGCTCAATGCGGCTCCGGTTGACGAGTACCGCCTCCATTGCTTCCGGGATGCCATGACCTTTGATCTTGGGCGTTCCGTACTTCGCCATCACTCCGACGATCAATCCACCGATTACGGGCACAAGGATGACCCATGCTCCGAGGTGGTGCAAAGCCACGCTGGTGAAGCCTGTCGATACACGATGAAAGAAGAATATGTTGGTGAACAGGCCAATTAGCTTGTACAGAACGTAAGCGACGAGACCGCCGATCAGGCCGATGGCAGCCGCGAGAAATGAAACCAGTACGATTCGAAACTGTGCGGGTTCCGCCGATGAAAGTGCGGCCACTTTCCGGCCTGATGATGTGGATCCGCTAGCTGGCTGGCCTGCTGGGTCGTTCACTGTTTCTCTATCCTCAGAAATTGTGTTGCGCGCACCGGGCGGACCTCAAACACCGGTGGCGGCTTTGCGTTCGCGTAACCTGCCACCGCTCATCACCTTCCGAAGGGACGCAACCAGCGCCGGAGCAGCACTCTGTAATTCCTCGTGGTGGTGCAAAGCCAATTCCGAGAGAAGCCGTTCGCCTTTGGGGGTTAAAGCCAGCAATACTTCCCGTCTATCTTCCTGGGCGCGCTCCCGGCGCACCAGGCCGCTGGTTTCCATCCGGTTGATCAATTCAACGGCGCTGTGGTGCTGGATCATCATGCGATTTGCCAACTCACGAATCCGGGGCCTGGTGGCTGCGGGCATTCCCTTAATAGCCAGCATCAGCTGATACTGCCCGCGCTCGAGTCCTGCGGCGCGCAATGCCTCTTCACTAAAATGCAGGAACCGCCGGATCTGGTACCGGAACTCGGCCAGAGCCTGATAATCCGACAAACTAAGCTTTCTCATGCGGAAGATTGTATCGAGTCCGGATAGTACAGAAACATTATATCGTATCACGATATATAACGGAAAGTACCCGGCGTAGTCAGTTGGAAAGGTTGGCGAGCGAGGCATAGCCGCTTCCGACAATTGGCTCCGCCGCCGCCCCTGGATTTAGAATCCTCTGTCCATGTTCCCGAACGAGCAAGGAGGGTAATCCGTGATTCCTCGCTATACCCGCCCCGAGATGGCGCGCATTTGGAGCGACGAAAACCGCTTTCGCACATGGTTGGCCGTCGAAGTGGCGGCCACGGAGACCCTCGCTGAGGCAGGCCTGGTTCCTAAGGCCGCCGCAAAGGCGATCCGCGAACGCGCCGATTTTCGAGTCGAGCGTATCCATGAAATCGAGGCAGAAGTGCGGCACGACGTCATTGCCTTTACCACGGCCGTGGCGGAGATAGTGGGTCCGGATGCCCGCTGGTTTCATTACGGTTTGACGTCGAATGACGTGGTGGATACAGCACAAGCGTTACTAATCAGGCAGGCATCGGAGGTGATTGAGCAGGATTTGCAGCGCCTCGCCGCCGTGCTCGAACGTCGGGCATGGGAGTTCAAGGACACTCCCATGATTGGGCGCACGCATGGCATTCATGCCGAACCGATCACTTTCGGGTTCAAGATCGCCAACTGGTATTCCGAAACACAGCGCAACATCGCCCGTTTTCGCGCCGCCTCAGAAGACATGCGGGTGGGAAAATTCTCCGGGGCCGTGGGAGTCTTTGCCCATCTCACTCCGGAACTGGAAGAAAAGATTTGTGCCCGGTTGGGGCTGAAAGCTGCCGCGGTCTCGTCGCAGGTGATCCAGCGCGACCGGCATGCGAATTATCTTGCCACGCTGGCAGTCATCGCATCGACACTCGATAAGATCGCAACTGAGATCCGCCACCTGCAGCGCACCGAAGTCCGCGAAGCCGAGGAGTATTTCAGCGAGAAACAAAAAGGCTCTTCGGCAATGCCGCACAAGCGCAACCCGGTAACTTGCGAACAGATCAGCGGCCTGGCCCGCGTAGTGCGCAGCAATGCGCAGGCTGGGTTTGAAAATGTACCCCTGTGGCATGAACGCGACATCTCGCATTCGTCGGCAGAGCGCGTGATTCTGCCCGATTCCACTACGCTGGCGGATTACTTATTGACCAAGACCGCGAACCTGATCGATACGATGTTCGTATATCCAAATCGCATGATGGCCAACCTGGAAAGCACACATGGCCTGATTTTTAGCGGCCAGTTGCTGCTCGATCTCGTCGAGCACGGGGTTAGCCGTGAAGATGCCTACCGGCTCGTACAATCGCATGCCATGCGGGCCTGGAAGGAAGGGCTCGACTTTCACCAACTCGTGCTGGCGGACAAGGAGATTACGGGGAAAATTCCTCTCAAGCAAATCGAATACGCTTTCGATCTTCCTCGCCAGCTTAAAAACGTCGATAAGATCTTTGCCCGAGTCTTCGGCAAGCGAACCGCGGGTAAGAGCACATATTCGGGGAAAGCCAAACGAGCCGCTAAAAACAAAAAGAAACAATAGAATTTCCCTCCCGAAAAATGCGACGAAATGGGGAATCTTCCGTATTGGGCGGCACGCAGTGCCTAGATACAATCAATTCATCCTATGGCGCTCGAAGAATACAAACGCAAACGGCGCTTTGAAGAAACGCCGGAGCCGCCTCCAGAATTAGCGAAAAAGGCGGGTAATCGCTTTGTGGTGCAAAAGCATGAGGCCACGCGCTTGCATTACGATTTCCGGCTGGAGATGGAAGGCGTGTTGAAGTCCTGGGCCGTGCCCAAGGGGCCATCTCTCGATCCCGCGGACAAGCGTCTCGCGATGCAGGTTGAGGATCATCCAGTCTCCTACTTCGATTTTGAGGGAAATATTCCAGAGGGAAATTACGGGGCGGGCAGTGTGATGGTGTGGGACGTAGGTACTTGGCAGCCTCTTTCTCCAGTCGCGGTGCAAGGGAAGTACCCGCCCGGGACTGAGGCAGATGCCGCAGCGATGCTGGCGAAGGGAGATCTGAAATTTCGCCTGAACGGCAAGCGGCTCAAGGGCGATTTCGCGCTCATAAAGATGCGCGGACGGCGGCCCGGCAGCAAGGGTAACGAGTGGTTGATGATCAAGAAGCACGACGAACATGTTGTCGAGGGATATGACATTGAGTCCATCGACTCGTCAGTGCTGAGCGGACAGAGCATGGAGCAGATCGCGGGGGATGCAGGGTCGAAAGAGTGGACGAGCAGCCGGCCGGCCGGTCGCGGCAAGCTGAAGGCAGCGTGGCTGGCTGACGCGATAGCGCGAGTCGAGAAGAAAAAAAAACCAACAAAAAGCTCCACAAGCGCTGAGACGAATGGAAAACCGGTTCGATCAAGTTCCCGCTCCAAGAGTTCGAAGAGCGAGCCTCCAAAAGACGAGGGGACTTCAAGTTCGGGAAAACTTGCACCGGTCCCAGCGCGTGAGCCGGTAAAGCGTGCGATGCCAACTGCGATTCATCCCATGCTCGCTGAATCGATCGCCGAACCTTTCGATGGCAAGGAGTGGCTTTTTGAGATCAAGTGGGATGGTTATCGTGCCGTCGCGTTTATCAAAGACGGGAAAGTACGCCTCGTATCGCGTAATCAGAATGATCTGACGCCCCGGTACCCGGAGTTAAAGGATCTACCAAGCTTTGTGAAGGCTGAAACAGCAATTCTTGATGGCGAAGTTGTGGCGCTCGATGGCGAAGGCCGATCGTCGTTCAGTCTGATGCAGCAGCGCACCGGCTTCCGGACGGGATCGAAGCGGGGAATTTCCGACAAGAATGTCTCGGTGCTCTATTACGCATTCGATCTGCTCTACCTGGACGGCTACGACTGGCGCCGGATGTCCTTGGAAGAGCGAAAACGCAAATTGATTTCGGTCTTGATTCCCGGAGATTCGCTGCGCTATTCGGATCATTATGAAGCCCGAGGTAAGGCACTGTTCGAAATCGCGGACAAGAAAGGGCTGGAGGGAATTCTCGCGAAAAGGCGGGAGAGTGTTTACGAAGAACGTCGGTCGCGAGAGTGGTTGAAAATCAAGATCCGGCACCGCATCGAAGCGGTGGTAGGGGGCTATACCGAACCTGAGGGTACCCGGGCGCATTTCGGTTCACTGGTACTGGGCCTCTACGACGACAAAGGCGAATTGATTCATGTGGGCCAGGTCGGCAGCGGATTCGACCAGCGGTCGTTGGAAAGTACCTGGAAGCTCTTGAAGGGGATTGAAGACAAGAAGAATCCGTTCTCTGGAGAAGTTGACGCGCTGCGCAAGACATTCTGGGTGAAACCAAAACTCGTTGCGGAAATTGAATTTGCCGAGTGGACGCATGGCACTGGTGCGGGAAGCGGGCCTAAGCTCCGAGCGCCTGTCTTTTTGGGATTTCGCGATGATAAAGACCCGAAAGAGTGCCTTTTAGAGGATGTGAAAGTTTAGCGACCAGACCGAAGATCTCGGGCGATACAAAGATGCAGCGTTCGTATCCTTCCGCTCCCAACTTCACTTGATGTCTTTCATCGCGAGAAGAGTTCCGTAGTCTCGGCCGCTCGAGTCAACCGCGCGCGCTACCACAGCAGCGAAGGCGTCCCGGAGTTCCGGATATTTGCCGACCATGGCCTTGATAACTGCGACGTTGCTTTGATACGCCTGGTTTCCGTTCGAGGCATCGGGAGACTGATATTTTACGATCAGATCGAGGTCATTCCCGACCGGAGATGGAAAAGCAGCTGTCAGGGTATAGGTCGAAGAACCGGAGCTAAGATCGCTGGTCTTGCCCTCAGCCGGAAGATCTGATGGGCGCACACCCTGGAATTCCTGATCCACTTTGTCGGTAGCCTGTGTGCTCATGAAGGACAGCGGCGAAATCAGGTTCCGGCCTTGGATGTAATAAAACCAGGCGTTGTGCAGCTGACCTTTCGTTTTGTATTCGCGGGCACGTGCAAGAAACCAGTCGCCATCGTGTCCAGCGACCTGCGCGGGCGTGATGTACAAGCCGCCTAGCCTCCAATCGCTCCCTTGTTGCTCGAGAATTGGAGAAAACGTGAACCGCCCTTTCGATGACGAAGCTTCCAGGATCACCACCGCGTACTTTCCTTTTGCGAGACCGCTTAGATTAAACACAGTACTATTTGCGGTCTGGCCGTTCTTGCCAAAGACGCCGCAGTCGAACTCGGTGTTTGAAGGCGAACCATCCGATTCCAGCTCGAAGAGAGACTTGATCGAGCTTTGCGCATTCGCCAGATTCGGCTGTCGCTCTTTCACCGTTGCCTCGACCCCTGAAAAGCCTGATGCCAGGCTCGAGATAGCGCTTTGGCGCAGCGATGCCGTGTCTCCCTTGGCGGCCATGTCGAAATACTTTTGGGCTGCAGAACTGATGGCGGTGCGTGTGGCGTCATCAAGATCGCTGGCGGTATCGCAAGTCTGAGCGGAGGAATAAATCGCAGAAAGGGCGATGAGGCCGAGGAGCGAAATGCTGGCGTGGAGTAAAGCTCGCGTCCAGAGGGCCGGATTTTTCGCCTTTACTTTCATAAGGTTGCCCGGATTTAGTGTAGTACACCGGATCCCTCCTTACCCATCAGGATTTTACAGTAGGCTTTTCGGCAAAATCGGGGCCATTTTCCCGATGAAAGTTTTGCAAGAAACGGGCCCAGTGTCGTTCTAGGGACAGGGAGAATTGCGTCCGCTCATAGCGCTCTGCCACCGAGTGATAAAATCTGCGTAGAGGCTGACCTGCAGTGCCCCCGAAACGAAATTGCCCGGAGGATGGGAGATGAGGACCGGATTGAAGTTTGTGCGGGTCGCCGGCATCATCATCCTCTTCTGCTTGGGCAGTCTTGCGGCGAGTAGTCAGAGCAACCACAAGGCTCACAAAAGCAAGAAGCCGCCGCTGCAACCGCTGCCTTCCGGCCCTACCGGACCGATTCAGCAGATTCCGCTGGATTCGATGGCCCCCGTCCCTCCTCATGTCACTTACGACCAGGGGCAACTGACAATTGTGGCGGCCAACTCGACGCTGGCGGATATTCTTCGCGCCGTGCGGAAGCAAACGGGAGCGGAAATTGAAGTACCGGATGCCAAAGAGCGCGTCGTGACGCATTTGGGCCCCGGACCGGCGCAGGAAATCATTGCGGAACTCCTGAATGGCTCGCGATACAACTATGTGCTGCTGGGATCTCCTCAGGACCCGGGCATCCTGACGCGCGTAGTCCTGGTCGCAAGAACCAGTGCGGACAAGCCCGGCACTGGTCCGGCGGGACAACCTGCACCTGGACTCGCGCAGGCGACCGGAGCTCCCCAACAGCCACAGGCCGACTCTGCTGATGCAAGTGATGCGGAGGTGGCAGCGCCGGAAGACAATGCCGATGAAAATGCTGAGCAAGTAGCCAGTGAACCGGAACAACCGGCCCCTCAACCGGATGCCCCAGCAGTGAAGACTCCTCAGGAACTGCTTCAGGAAATGCAGCAGCGCCAGATACAACTCCAGCAGCAACAGCAGGCAGGACAGCCTCCGGCTCCTGCCCCGGGCGTGCCAGTACAACCGCGGCCGCAAGAGAATCAGTAACGCAAAGTTAGTGTGGGAGCGATTACTGCGCTTTAGCGGAGGGACCGGACTGTGCCGTGAGAGGCGCATCGGTCGACGTCATCACTCGATGCAAGAGCTTCCAATCGCGTTCAAGTTCGTCCTCAGAAATCTCATGGGCCGACCTGGAATTGAGCTCTGACTGCAGGCGGGCCTCAAGAAGCTGCCGTGTCAGAGTAGACGAGCCACCTTCCGTCAGGATGTTTCCTGCAGAAATGCCGATTCGTAAAAGTTCGCCATTTTCCTGCACCTGCAGAATCGGGCTACCCTCTTGATCAAAACTCACCATTGATCTTGACTGCAGCTTCGCCCAGTATTTTTCGACATTCTGACCCGCTGTCACAGGATAGGTTCCAGCCAAGAGATTCTTCAGTTGCTGGCGATAAGAACGCAAGTCCTCGTGACCGAGCGGCTTTTCCAGGTCGCCGGCGGGATCGAGCACGAGCGCCCCGCGGGCAGGCTCGAAATGCCCCGCCCCGGTCCCTTCGTAGACCACGAAGACGCACCCCGCAAAGATAGGGCTCGCGATCGCACTGGGCACGATGTACTTCTTCGATTTGAAAAAGGATTCCACAACGCCATGCACCGCGAAGCTGCGCGGCATACTTCCCGGAACCTGCGCAATGACAAAGCGGGAGTACGTGATTCCGGGGTGGCGCTGGTTGAATTTCACCAATCCTTTTGCCATCTGCTTTGGGGTCGTGATTCCGACGTCGGCGACAAAGCTGCGATGAAGGGCTCTGGGGTAATAGAAGTTGATAATGTCTTTGGCAAAATCGGCGCAGTTTCTCGCTGCCAGGCGGAAATGGGATTCGTTAGGCGATCCGTTTAATTTGTCGATCAATGCCCGGTCTTGCGCTGCAGTCGTGTCGATCTGAAAGCCATAAATGGCCCGATCGTAGGAGGAGCCAATGAGCTCGTACCAGTTTCCGCCGGGCGCTCCGCCGTCCTTAACATCGGGGACGATCATCTCCAGGTTTTTGCGCCGATAATGGTCGCGCAAGAAAAAGACCAATTTCGAGTCAGCGAAAAGCGGCACATCCTCGGGCCGATCCACTGCGTAGAGGTACGGAATCAGGGGGATGGCAACCCAGTCATAGCCAGCTACGCCGTCGTACCGGCTGATTACGACGCCCGTCTCTCCCGGTTGGCAAGGCCGGAGCTTCACCGGGGTGTCGGCACACACCCCGGAGAGATACACCGCGGCGTGCCCGGTCGCTGTGAAGAATCCAAGTTTCCCGTACGGCTCCTCGAGAAAAAGGGTTGCGGAGGCGGACGCCAGCGAAGCGCATCCCAAAACTGCGACTGCCAGTTTCAACCACAGCCCTGTCCCGACATGGATTACTCGACGCAACATAATTTTCAATGACTTCTTTGCCTAAGTCCCTTATTTAAGAACCCTTTAAGGAAAGTTTAGTTGCAGGTAACAGGAAAAAACAGTTACGAAAGTTCAGTCACGAGGTGGGGCCGGAATGCGGCATAAACCTTTTATTATCAGACGGTTGCTTGCGTTGCTTTGCTTGGTGAGGCGGACAACCGATTCTAGGGCTATTCGCCCCTATTTGCGTTGGCTTTGAAGCCGTTGTTCCGCCGACTTAGCGCTCTCAGCTATGGCCTCATCTTCATCCCGGGCAAGTCGCTGAAGGAGGGGCAAAAAATCAGGGTTCTTGCTGTTCCCCATAGCGATGACGGCATTACGCCGCAGTCCTGAGCGCTTGGCGCGCCGGATCGCCGATCCTCGGAAAGTCTGGCGAAATTCTTCCGGCTCCATGGTTGCAATCCTTTCCAGCGAGGGGTTCACAAGTCCTGGGCGAGCCTCAAATTCGGGTGCGGGTGAGATGGGCGATTTCCGATTCCAAGGGCAGACGTCCTGGCAGATATCGCAGCCGAAAAGGTGTCGGCCCATGCCTGGCCGTAACTCTTCTGGGATCGAGCCGCGCTTCTCGATTGTGAGATACGAGATGCACTTGTTGGAATCAAGCTGATACGGCGCGAGAATCGCATCCGTCGGGCAGGCCTGGATGCATCGGGTACACGTACCGCACCGATCCGGGGCGGGAGTATCCGGTGGGAGCTCGATCGACGAGAGGATCACGCCCAGAAACAGCCACGACCCTAATTTCTGATTGATGATGCAGGTGTTCTTGCCAACCCAGCCGATGCCGGCATACTTGGCGAAAATCCTCTCGACGATTGGGCCGGTGTCAACGTAAGCCCGGGTCTTCAGCTCCAGTGGCGCAGGCACTGCTTCGGAAATAGCAGTCTCCACCCGTTTAAGCCGCCGAAGAACTGCTTCGTGATAATCGACCTCGCTCCAGGCATATCGCGAAATCCATCCGCTGGCGGAATCGGTGAACTCCGTCGAATAAGGATGATCCGTGTTGTAATTGATCGCACACACGATCACGCTGCGCGCCCATGGCGCCACGCGGGCGAGCGAAGCCCGTTTAAGGTCACCACGTTCGTCTCGCGCCTCCATGTATTTCATTTCCCCGGGACGGCCAGCGGCAATCCATTCGGGAAAATAGGCGAGTTCCGGGGCGTCAACAGCCGGAGCAATTCCAGCGAGCTCAAACCCAGCGCTTGCGGCAGCGCGATCGATGACTGCTTTGATGTCGCTGATGGTGAATCCCAACCCTGCCTCCGAAACCTTAGTTTACAGGGGTTCGAAAGGAAGGCGGGCGAGGCTGGCGGCTACTTGTTCGAAACCGAGGTTTGTGTTTCGCCGTCGTGGCTGCTGCGCGCCAGCGAACGGGAAATCATGTTGGCGATTCCGAAGCCGCCTTTTTCGACCAGGGCGGTCGAGAGAGCCTGGATGCCCAGGTAGTTGTAATCATCCGCGCCAGGCATGGATTCTCCGCCCGGCACGGCTGCGAACGTTTTTTCCAGAGATTCGAGCAACGAGCCGATCAGCTGCGATTCGAATTCACGCGCAGCCTTGGCGCCGCGGTCGATGGGTAATGACGGCGCCGAAAACTCTGAATTTCGGGGCGGCAGCGTCGTTGCTAAGAGACCTTGCATCAGAGAACCTCCAGATCAGCTTCCAAAGCGCCAGCTGCCTTGATGGCCTGCAGGATCGAAATTACGTCCCGTGCGGTCGCTCCAATCGCCTGCAATCGGGTGACAAGCTCCTCGACACTCGCCCCCTCTTCTAACTCCACGTTCCGCGCTGGCGCGTCGCTCGCACTGACTTTGGTTTGGGGCAGAATTTCCGTTTGTCCTTTGGCGAGGGCATTCGGTTGCGAGACCGAAAACGATGTTGTCACCTCGACCGAGAAGTTTCCGTGCAAGATAGAAACAGCGCCCAGATGTACGTCCTTTCCCAGCACGACTGTGCCTGTGCGTTCGTTGACCACAACTTTTGCCCGACGCCTCACCTCCACTTGGAGATTCTCAATGCGGGCCAGCAATGCAGGAATCTTGGCGGAGGGATCCTGGGGGAGATGAATCTGGACGCGGCGGCTATCGAGAGGAGTGGCGCTGTCCGCGGCAATTGCCTGGTTGATGGTGTTCGCGACCCGCTCGGCGGTCGTGAAATCCGCATCGTTCAGCAACAGCATCAAGTGCGAGAGCTTCGAGAGGTCGAGGGAACTGTCCTTCTCAATCAAAGCGCCGGATGGCACCCGCCCCACAGTGGGATGGTTCACCTGTTTCGAATTGGACCCTGAACCGGCGGCGTATCCCCCGATCACTACGGGGCCCTGCGCGGCGGCATACACTTGTCCATCAGCGGCATAGAGAGGTGTCAGCAAAAGCAGGCCGCCCTCCAGGCTGCGCGCATCTCCCACGCTGGAGACAGTGACATCCAGGTGCATGCCTGGGGTTGAAAATGGTGGAAGCGTTGCCGTCACGAATACGGCAGCAACGTTCTTCACTTGTACCGTCGATTGCAAAACCGAAGCAGGAATTTCGACGCCCATGCGGGCAAGAACGCTGGCCAAAGTCTGCACCGTGAAATAAGTCTGCTGCTTGTCTCCAGTGCCTTTGAGGCCTGCAACCAGGCCGTAGCCGACGAGGGAGTTCTCTCGTATGCCTTCTATTGTGGCAACGTCACGGACCAGCACTTTTTGCGTTTCAGCATTTGCCGCAAGAGGCCCAGCCAGGACAATCGCGAAAAACAGCAGCGTTGGCACAGGCGAAAGTAGGTTGCTGGAGCGGCTTGTGACGATCATTTTCATCCATTTCCCGAGTCTGTTCCTAGAACCCAACCAGTCGCAGAATCCATTTCGTGATTGGATTCGGCGGGCGCGTTCCTTCGCTCACGACTCCCTTGCCTTTAACCTCGACCTCGAGATCGCCGACATGATTGGAGGGCACCGTATTGGTGGCATCCAGGTCGCCGGGGCGAACCAGGCCGCGGAGAATTACGGTTTCGTGCTGGTTGTTCATTGTGATTTGCCGCTCCGCCTCGATGACGAGGGTCCCAGAAGGCAACACTGCCGCCACGCGTCCCGTAAGCGTGGTGCTCAAAGAAGTCTGGGAAGTCGCCTGAGCTTTACCTGTAAGGGCCTGGCTTGAACTGGGAGAGAAAAGGTTCGCAACACCGGTTGTTTTCAACTGTCCCGGAAGGGCTGAAATACCAGAGTTGGCCGAAAAGCTCCGATTGCTTGAGACATTGCCGGTGCTGGTGGCGGAAAGATTCTGTGCCACACTGATCGTGACCAGATCTCCTACTCTCGACGCCTTGTAATTGATGTAAACGTCGACCACGTTGGTCGTTGTGTCGAAGCTCAAATTCCAGACGTGTTCGATGATCATCGAGCGAGTGACCCTGTGCGCGGCATTGCGCATCAGATACTCAAGCAACGAGAACTCTTTCGCAGTCAATTCGATTCGGCGGCCTGCACGCTCGACTTGATGTCCCACGCGATCAAGTTTGAGATCCGCAATCTGCAACACTGATTCCGACGGCAGGTGACTCCGTCTCACCAGCGCCCGAATTCGAGCTGAGAGCTCGGTAAAGGAGAAAGGTTTGCCCAGGTAATCATCCGCGCCGGTATCGAGGCACTGCACGCGATCCTCAACGCGCGTCCGCTGAGTCAGTACCAGGATCGGGAGACTCGGTTTTTTCAGTCTTACATGACGCAGGACGCTGATGCCATCCAGCCTCGGCAAATTCAGGTCGAGAACCACAACGTCATATTCGTAATCGACCGCGGCTTGCTTCGCCTGTTCGCCGTCGGGAAAAACCTGCACGGAATGATTCTCCCCTTCAAGGCCCTGCTGCACGAACTTCGCCAGCGCCTCATCGTCTTCTGCAATAAGAATTCGCATAAATGTGAACCGTCCTTAATCCAACAGGCTCAGTCTAGTTAGAAATAATTCAGTCGCAGCGATAAACGCCCGAAACGAAGGTATCTGCTTCCGGAATCGGATCGCGGGTTCAAAACCGGAAGGCCCCATCCGGGCATATGGCGCCGGCAACTGAACCTTAATGGCCAATTCCTTCCTCGGCGTAGAAGTGGAGATAATTCCTGAACGGGGCTTGCCGAATGAAGGCACTCCCGGCCTGTGTGGAACCGTATCTCAATAAGGTCTCTCTTCGTCCCGGGTGGCGTGCTGTTCCTCCTGGCGGTGATCCTCGCCCAATCCGGTTGGGTTAGCTTTCCGGCTCCGTCGCTCAGTTTTCTTTACTATTCCTCACTTTTGGGAGGCATCCTCCTGGCCTGGCGCTTCCATGCCAGTCGAGTACTCCTTGGACTCTTGGTGCTATTTCTCGCGGGGCAGGCGGCGACGCTCTATGCCGGGCCACGCGGAATTCCCGGAACGGCGGGGTGGAATGTATTGCTGGCAGTTTCCGTCTTGGTTCCGGTCGATCTGGTCCTGATTGTTTCGAGCGATGAGAGAGGACTTACCGGCGCAAGTGTCATTCCGCTCGGCCTATTTATCCTGGTGCAATCCGTTGTGGTAGCCGTCCTGGCCGGAAGCACAGGCTCTGGAGCCGTCCGGCTACGACATGGTGTGGTGCCTTCTCTGCCCGGGCCGGTCTGGGGGATTGCAATCGCTGCTGGTATCGCGCTGCTTGCACGAGCGCTGTTTACCAGAAAACCTTCGGACAGCGGTTTCCTCTGGGCGCTATCGGCTTTTTTTCTTGCTACCCAATTTCGAAATTCAGCCCATATTTCTGCGATTTATTCTGTTTCGGCGCTGCTGATACTGGCCAGTTCCGTGATCGAAACATCCTATCTTCTTGCCTACCGCGATGAACTCACTTTATTGCCTTCGCGGCGTGCCTTCAACGACGCCATAGCGCGTCTGCGAGCCCCCTACTCGATTGCCGTCGTTGATATCGACCACTTCAAGAAATTTAATGACACGTATGGGCATGACGTGGGTGACCAGGTTCTGTGCCTTGTGGCGTCCAAGTTGGCTTCCGTCAGTGGTGGCGGAGAAGCCTACCGATGTGGTGGTGAGGAATTTACTATCCTTTTCCCTAAGAGAGAGGTCTCGGCAGTCATTGACCACCTGGAAGATCTCCGATGCGCAATCAAAGACGCTGAATTCCAGGTGAGAGGCGCCGAACGCAGACAGACTCCTCGGGGACCCGATCGCCGAAACGCGGGTTCTCAGAAGCGGCCGCGCAAGGCCGACGCGATTCGCCGCTTGGCGCAAGATAAAGTGGACGCCCCTCTTTCCGTAACCGTGAGTATTGGAATTGCAGATTCATCCCGTAAGTCGTCAGATGCTGAATCCGTCCTGTTAGCTGCAGACCAGGCTCTGTACCGTGCGAAGGCCAACGGGCGCAACCGGATTGAAACCGCATCCTCGCCACGCAGGGACCGGAGCAAGTCTAGTGGAGTCGCGTGAAGGATCAGCAGAACCCAACCGGAAATATAACGCGTGCAGAACCGGATGGCCAACCGTAGGACGGGGAATGACCAGCCCGGCTTTGCACGCGTTTCGCAAGCACCACTGGCCGTGCGGTCAGCCTGTGGTAGTGGGAGAACTCGGGCGCTTCCGGCCGCTACCTCCGCAAGCCGGGCACTTAAGACGGATAAACGCAATTCCCTCAGACTTGCCATTCAAGTCCACAGGTTTTGCAATATATCCTGTGCCGGCGCAGTTGGAGCAGTTGTCCGGAGCCACTCCTCTCCCCCTCAAGTGATTTGCATTGTCAGGGAAATCCGGAATCGGCGTTCAGAACTTTGGGTTTCGTTACGAATCGCGAACAAAGGGCGCTAGATATGAGGTTGTCGAAAACTATAGAATCGTTGAGGTGCAAGTGAGGGGCTTCAGTTGGAACTGTCCGAGTGATTCTTACGAGGCTAGTTCGCGGACGGGCCGTGACTCAGCTTTGCCGACAGGTCGCTCTACTGCCGTAATGCCGTCAAGGTAGGCGCTCACGCTGGCTGCGGCTTGGCGGCCCTCGGATATCGCCCAAACAACCAGCGACTGACCACGCCGCATGTCCCCGGCAGCGAATACGCCCGGAACTGAACTCATGTAGTTTCCATCCGTGGCAACATTCCCTCGGCTATCGAGTTGCACGCCCAGTTGCTCGATCATCCCGGAGCGAACGGGGCCGAGAAAACCCATGGCGATCAGGACCAAGTCGGCGTCCATCGAGAATTCGGTGCCCGCAATAGGTTCAAACTGCGGAGGAGGGCCGACTCTTACCGCGTTGAGACGTCGAACATTGCCGGAGTCGTCACCTGAGAAGCTGGTGGTGGCGATGCTCCAGTCCCGAATGCCGCCTTCTTCATGCGCACCTTCCGTGCGCAACTGCATGGGCCATAGCGGCCAAGGGGTGAGGGGTGACCGTTCGTCGGGCGGCTTGGGCATAATCTCGAACTGATGTACCGAGAGCGGTTTCTGCCGATGACAAGTGCCTAAACAGTCGGCGCCCGTGTCACCGCCTCCAATGATGACGGCATGCTTTCCAGTCGCAAGAATATCCCGGGCCGGATCGAGGTCGTCGCCAAGACAGCGCTTGTTCTGCTGGGGTAAGAATTCCATGGCGAAATGAATGCCTCTCAGTTTGCGCCCGGGCACGGGCAGATCTCGGGGATGCTCAGCTCCACCAGCCAACAGAATCGCGTCGAAATCCCGTCGCAAGTCCTCAACCGCGACATTCTTGCCGACCTCGGCGTTGGTCTGGAACTTTACTCCCTCCGCTGTCATCTGTTCGAGACGACGGTCGATGATGTGCTTTTCAAGTTTGAATTGCGGAATCCCGTATCGGAGCAATCCGCCGATGCGGTCCGCTTTTTCATAGACCACGACATCGTGCCCGGCCCGGCAGAGCTGTTGTGCCGCAGCGAGCCCGGCTGGGCCCGATCCGACAACGGCGACTTGTTTTCCGCTGCGAACCTTTGCCGGCTCCGGGCGGATCCATCCCTCCAGAAACCCGCGCTCCACGATGTTCTTTTCGTTCTGCTTGATTGTGACTGGAGGTTGATTGATACCTAGAACGCACGAAGCTTCGCACGGTGCAGGACAAATTCGGCCGGTAAATTCCGGGAAGTTATTGGTCGCGTGCAACTGGCGAAGAGCTTGCCGCCAGCTGCCACGATAAACATGGTCATTCCAGTCCGGTATTAGATTGTTCACCGGGCATCCGGTTTGGCAGAACGGGACACCACAGTCCATGCATCGGGCGCCCTGCGCGCGCAGCTTTTCTTCGGGGAAATCCTGGTAGATTTCAAACCAATCATTGACCCGTTCAGCAACTGGACGCCTCGGGGCCATCTCGCGCGAGTAGTCAAGAAATCCTGTCGTTTTACCCATTGACCACCTGCACGTGCGCGATTGCTTCGTTCTGTGACGCCTCGATCGGCTCTAAGACCGTCACGCGGCCGGGAATGTACGCAGTCTCTTTGCGAGCCAATCCAAGGACGCGCTTGAACTCGTGCGGAAACACCTTCGTAAAGCGCGGCACTGCCTCCGCCCAGTTTTCGAGGATCCAATGTGCACGGCGGCTTCCCGTGAGTTCGTAGTGGCGGGTCACCAGATCGCGGACGGTCTGTAAGTCAGCAGCTTCCTCGAGAGGTTCAAGATCCACCGAGTCAAGGTTGCAGCGGCTGTCTGCAAATTCGCCATGTTCGTCGTACACATAGGCGACTCCGCCGCTCATGCCGGCAGCGAAGTTTCGTCCGCATGATCCCAACACAACCACTAACCCCCGGGTCATGTATTCGCAACCGTGATCGCCAACCCCTTCGACTACCGCGGTAGCGCCGGAGTTGCGGACCGCAAAACGTTCTCCAGCAATTCCGTTGAAGAACGCTTCTCCGCTTGTGGCGCCATAAAGCGCGACGTTTCCGATAATGATGTTTTCTTCGGGGGCAAAACCTGAACCACGCGGGGCGTAGACGATGATGCGTCCACCCGACAGCCCCTTTCCGACGTAGTCGTTGGCATCGCCTTCCAGTTTCAGCGTGATGCCCTTTGCCAGAAACGCGCCTAGGCTTTGGCCCGCGGATCCAGTCAATTGAATCCGGATCGTGTCATCCGGCATTCCATCGGAGCCATAACGTCGAGCGATCTCGCCGCTCAGCATGCTTCCTACCGTGCGGTGCACATTGCGTATCGGTAGCGAGAGCTCGACGGCGGTCAGGTTCTCTAGGGCACTGCGAGACGTTTCCAAAATCTGATGATCCAACGCTTGTTCTAGGCCGTGATCCTGTGAATGAATGCATCGCCTGGAAACACGTGAAGGCACTGGCGGGCTGTAGAGAATGGCGGAATAGTCCAGGCCGCGAGCTTTCCAGTGATCAACGGCCGCTTCCGCATCAAGCATATCGACTCGGCCGACCATCTCGTCGACAGTGCGGAAGCCCATTCCTGCCATATGCTGCCGGACTTGCTCGGCTATAAAGAAGAAGAAGTTGATGACGTGCTCAGGCTGCCCTTGAAACTGCTTGCGGAGAGCAGGGTCCTGCGTTGCGATCCCGACAGAACAAGTGTTCAGGTGGCACTTGCGCATCATGACGCAGCCCATCGCGATCAATGGAGTGGTCGCGAAGCCAAATTCTTCAGCTCCCAGAAGCGCGGCGATGACCACGTCCCGTCCGGTCTGCAGCTTGCCGTCCGTCTGTACCCGAATGCGGCTGCGCAGGTCGTTCAACAGCAGCACTTGCTGTGTTTCGGCGAGACCGAGTTCCCAGGGAATGCCGGCATGCTTGATCGAACTCAACGGCGAGGCGCCGGTTCCTCCGCTGTCGCCGCTGATCAGGACTACATCAGCATGCGCTTTGGCCACGCCTGCGGCAACCGTTCCCACGCCGACCTCGGCTACGAGTTTCACCGCGATCCGCGCGCGCGGATTCACGTTCTTGAGGTCGTAGATCAGTTGTGCGAGATCTTCGATCGAATAGATGTCGTGATGGGGCGGAGGAGATATCAGGCCAACACCGGGAATCGAGTGTCTTAGCCGCGCAATTACTTCGTCCACTTTGTGCCCGGGCAACTGGCCGCCCTCACCCGGCTTCGCGCCTTGAGCCATCTTGATCTGAAGTTCGTCGGCATTGACCAGGTAATTTGCGGTCACGCCGAAACGAGCGGAAGCTACTTGCTTGACGGCGCTCCGGCGCAAATCTCCGTTCGCATCCGGCTTGAATCGTTCTTCATCTTCGCCGCCTTCGCCCGTGTTGGACTTGCCACCGATGCGGTTCATCGCAATGGCGAGAGTTTCGTGCGCTTCCTTGCTGATGGAACCGAAGGACATCGCGCCGGTCGTAAAGCGCTTAACGATTTCTTTTGCAGGCTCGACTTCTTCAAGAGGTACCGGCTGATCGCTTTTCTTGAGCTTCATCAGCCCACGCAAGGTGCACAGGTTGTTGCTCCGCCGATCGATCAGTTCGGTGTATTCCTGAAAGGTCTTGAAGCTCTCCTGCCGCACGGCCTGCTGCAATTTGCTGATCGTAGAAGGATTGAGCAGGTGATATTCACCGTTCACCCGCTGATGATAGTTTCCTCCAACAGCGAGCTCGGTCTCGAAATCCGTCAATGGCCGGAACGCGAATTCGTGTTTGAGTTGCGCCTCACGAGCCAGAACTTCGAGTCCAACACCTTCCAGGCGAGACGTTGTGCCGGCGAAGTAGGTTTCGATCAACTCTTTATTAAGTCCGATCGCCTCAAAGACCTGCGCTCCCTGGTAGCTCTGCAGGGTCGAGATGCCCATCTTCGAGAAGGTTTTGAGCAGACCTTTCTTGATCGCCTTAAGGAAGCGTTTGCTGGCGAGCTCGGCAGTAGTGCCTTCACCCAATTCACCGCGCCAAGCCAGTTCTTCCACGCTCTCCAGCGCCAGGTACGGATTAATGGCGCTGGCGCCGTATCCGCTCAACAGGGCGAAATGCATGACCTCGCGCGGCTCGCCGGATTCGGTAATCAGTGCGACTTGCGTCCGAGTTTCTTCCCTGACAAGCAGGTTATGAACCGCAGCCAATGCTAGTAGGCAGGGGATCGGAGCATAGTCTTTGTCCACGCCGCGGTCGGAGAGGATCAGCAGCGAATATCCCGCTCTTACGGAGCGGGACGCGCGTTGGCACAGCTCGTCGAGCGCCCGACGAAGTCCCACCTCGCCGTCACCGGCGCGAAACAAAGCCGGAAGCGTAGTTGCGAGCAAATCGCGATTCGAAACCCGGCGGAGCTTTTCCAGTTCCCGATTTGTCAGCAGCGGGTGGTCGAGCTTCAGCATGTGGCAGTTCTCGGGTGCTTCATCGAGAATGTTGCGCTCGCTGCCGATATAGCTGATCAGCGACATCACCATCTCTTCCCGGATCGGATCGATCGGCGGATTGGTGACCTGAGCGAAGAGCTGCTTGAAATAGTTGAAGAGCGACTGCGGCCTATCTGAAAGGCACGCAAGGGGCGTATCGGTTCCCATGGAACCGACTGGTTCCTGGCCGTCGGATCCCATCGGGCCAAGAATCATCTTCAAGTCTTCATCGGTGTATCCAAAAGCGCGTTGCCGGCGAAGCAGGGTTTCCGAATCTGGGAAGTGCATCCGCGACGGTTCGGGCAACTGATCGATCGTGATTTGATTCTCTTTCAGCCACTCGGCATAAGGCTGGCGCGCCGCGAGGCTCTGCTTAACCTCTTTGTCGGAAATGATTCTTCCGGCCACGGTATCGACGAGGAACATCTTTCCTGGTTGCAGGCGGCCTTTGCGTTTTACCTGGTCTGGGGGAATATCGAGTGCTCCCGCCTCCGATGCCAGCACCACAAGATCGTCATGCGTGACTACATAACGCCCCGGACGCAGGCCGTTGCGGTCGAGAGTGGCGCCGATGACCCGTCCATCCGTGAACGCAATCGCCGCCGGACCATCCCAAGGCTCCATCAGGCAAGCATGATATTCGTAGAATGCGCGCTTCTCCGGATCCATGTGCGGGTTCCCCGCCCAGGCTTCCGGAATCAGCATCGCCATGACGTGCGGCATGCTGCGCCCAGCCTGTAGAAGCAATTCGACGGCATTATCGAAATTGGCCGAATCGCTGCCATCCGGGGAGATGATGGGAAACAACTTCTTGATGTCGTCGCCAAAAAGCGGGGATTTCAATAACGACTGGCGCGCCTGCATCCAGTTGACGTTTCCGCGCAATGTGTTGATTTCCCCGTTATGGGCGATGTACCGGTAAGGATGCGCACGCTGCCAGCTCGGAAAAGTATTGGTCGAGAACCTCTGATGGACAAGGCACAGCGCACTTACGACGTCAGGATCAGACAACTCACGGTAGAAGTTGGCGATCTGCGGGGCGAGCAGCAGCCCCTTATAGACAATCGTGCGGCACGAAAGCGACGGAATATAGAACATTTCCGCGGATTCCAATGCCGCTTCGCGCACTTCATTCTCTGCACGCTTGCGGACGACGTAGAGTTTTCGCTCAAACGCATCCTCATCCAAACCCGCAGCAGCTCCCACGAAGATTTGCTGAATATAGGGCTGCGAGGCGCGTGCAACCCGGCCAATGGCCGACGCGTAGACCGGCGTGTCACGCCATCCAAGCAGCGTGAGACCCTCTTCTTTTAAGATCCGCTCCAGAATTCCTTCACACTGAAGCCGAGGGTGTTTTTCGACGGGAAGGAAGGTCATCCCGACGGCGTACTTTCCCGGCTCTGGCAGGGTGAATCCGAGCCTTCCGCACTCGCGTGCGAAGAACTCGTGCGGAATCTGGATCAGGACTCCCGCCCCGTCCCCCGTCTCCGGATCGCAGCCGCACGCTCCACGGTGCGCCAGGTTCAACAGAACCTGGATTCCCTTAGCGATGATGTCATGACTCTTCTGCCCGGAAACGCTCGCCACAAACCCGATTCCGCAGGCATCATGCTCGTGCTCAGGACGATAAAGTCCTTGTGCGGCGGGCAGGCCGGTTCTCGGGTTCAATGGGGGCATGTTGGACATCTCGGTCCACCGTTAAATGGTTTCGAATCAATTGTTCTTGGGCATTTCCGGGTTGCGGCAGGACATCGCACACCCCGGCTCAGGAACAGATATTCGTGGTCTCTTTGATATCTTTTTGAGACGGGAAAGTAAAATCTAGAATTTCGATCCGACGCATGCGATTTTCGGGACCTTGGCATCCCTGAAGCGTTCGGTCGAACTAGGAACCGAGTGGCGAGGGCGCGCCGCTTCGAACCCGTTGTTTGTGAGAAATGGAGCGCCGCCGAATCTCGATTCTTCATCGACTGGCAAAGTCCGGTATCCTTTCTCGCGCATGCAAGCTTGCTCGACAAGTCCAACTATCGAATTTCGGGGGGTTTCTTTTCGCGTCGGGGAAACCCAGATCCTTCACGACTTCAGCCTTGCAGTGAAGCGGGGAGAGCTGCTGGTCCTCCTCGGGCGGAGCGGTTCCGGCAAGACGAGCACTCTTAAACTCATAAACCGGCTTTTGGAGCCGACCGCAGGCCACATTTTTGTGAATGGCGTGCGCAACTCCGATGCTGATGTGATTCGACTGCGCCGCAGCATCGGCTATGTCATCCAGGAGATTGGGCTCTTTCCTCACTTCACGGTGGCCCGAAACATCGGTCTTGTCCCAAAAATTGAAGGTTGGGCTGAGCCCCGCATTCGGGCTCGCGTGGCTGAGTTGCTGCAGTTGACCGGACTCGATCCTTCTTTGGCCACACGCTACCCTCACCAACTCTCCGGTGGACAGCGGCAACGGGTCGGCGTTGCTCGAGCGCTCGCCGCAGATCCCGAAATTCTTCTCATGGATGAACCGTTCGGCGCTCTCGATCCATTGACTCGCGACGAGCTACAGAGAGAGTTTCTTTCCCTGCAGAGAAGGCTAGGGAAGACGGTCGTATTTGTGACACACGATCTGCACGAAGCGATGAGACTCGCAACGCGCATCGGGCTCATGGAAGCCGGAAAGCTCGTCGTCGTCCTCACACCACAAGAATTCCTGCAATCGACCGATCCCTGGGCGGAGGCTTACGTCAGAGCCTTCAAAGATCAATTCGACTCCAATTCGACAGAAGGAAAATCATGAACTTCCTTCGATTCATATTGCAGAATCACAGCCAGGTGCTCGAGCTGACGGCGGAGCATCTGTGGCTGGTGGGATTATCCACGTTGCTTGCCACAATGATCGGCATCCCGCTGGGCATTCTGATCGCGCATCGGCGCAGCTTCAATAAACCAGTTCTTGCTGGTGCGAATATTATCCAAACGATTCCGAGCCTCGCCCTGTTCGGGTTTTTGCTTCCGGTACCGTGGCTCGGCGATCGCGCTGATCGGCTGTCAATCCTCGCGCTCACGCTCTACGCCCTGCTTCCGATTATCAGGAACACCGACACCGGGATTCGCGGAGTCGATCCTGCTGTGATTGAGGCGGGGCGCGGCATGGGGCTGAGCGAATCGCAACTTCTGTTTCAGGTCGAATTGCCGCTCGCGATCAGCGTGATCCTTTCAGGCGTCAGGACCGCGGTCGTTATCTCGGTCGGACTGGCAACGATTGCAGCGGCCATTGGCGCTGGCGGATTAGGAGAGTTCATTTTCCGTGGCCTTGCGATGGTCGACAACCGCGTCATTCTTGCCGGGGCAATTCCCGCCGCGATTCTTGCTTTATTGGCAGACGTCGGCGTGGGCTGGCTGGAGAATCGTTTACGGCCACGATGAAGACCGTCAGTACAGGCATTCCGCGTGGTGTCGTCGCATTGGCGATCCTGTCGCTCACGCTTGTCCTGTCTTCCTGTTCGAAGGATCGCTCTAATCGTATTGTGATCGGTTCCAAGAATTTCACGGAGTCGCTGATCCTTGGCGAGTTGATGGCGCAGCAGATCGAAGCGCATACAAGCGTCAAAGTCGAGCGCCGCTTCTACCTGCAAGGCACCTTCATCTGCCAGCAAGCGATCCTTGCCGGAAGGATCGATATCTATCCTGAGTACACGGGGACCGCACTCACCGCAATCCTCAAGCAAAATCCCGGGCGCGAGGCACAGGCTGTCTACGAGCAAGTGAAAGACGAGTACGAGCGCCGCTTCGGCCTTACCCTGGGTCCAGCCTTTGGCTTTAACGATACGTTTGCGATCGAGATTCGCGGAGAAGACGCGCGCCGCCTGAAGCTGACTACGCTCTCGCAGGCAGCCGCCTTCACACCAAACTTCCGCGCTGGTTTTGGCTACGAGTTCATGGAGCGGCCGGATGGGTATCACGGCCTGGTGGCCGCTTACGGACTGCGCTTCTCCGAACCGCCGAGGGTGATGGATCTGGGATTGCTCGCGCGCGCACTGCAAAATCATCAGATCGATTTGGCAGCTGGGAACGCGACAGATGGGCTGATTCCCGCCCTCGATCTTGCCGTTTTGCAGGATGATCGGCATTATTTCCCGCCCTACGACGCCGTCCCTGTGCTGCGCCAAGACACGGTCCGCGCGCATCCCGACGCCGCAACTGCAATCGAGCAGCTGAGAGGAAAGATCAGCGAGCAAGACATGCAGCAGATGAACTATGCCGTAGATGGTCAACATCGCGACGCGCAGGATGTCGCCAAAGAATTCCTTCGCCAAAAATTGCTCATTCCCTAGCGATGGTTTAGGCTCTCCGAGCCGCGGATTACGCCGAAAAAGCTCGAAAATAATCCGATTTCGATTGCGACCTTGTCGGCGGTCTAAACATCTAAGCTCAACGTGGGAAGTTGGATTGTCGTTAAGTCTTTGAAACCGCTCTTGTTTTGGGGATCTACGTAGTTCGCGCGGACAGCGCTGCCGCCCTTTGCCTACGCAATATCACGGACCGAGTAGGAGGTCCCTTGATCACCGTCCAGAATCATGTTGCGGCCGAATTGCTGGCTCGAATGGCGGAGGCGAGAGAAGCAAGCGACGCTCTGTTTCGTATCGTCCGCCCCGACTCGCTTTATTGTCGACCCATCCCGGAACGCCACCGCATCATCTTCTATATTGGTCATCTCGAAGCATTCGACTGGAACCTCCTTCACGAATCCCCGCTCAATCTGAAGACGCAAAACGCCGATTTCGATCGTCTTTTTGCGTTTGGCATCGACCCGGTTGGAACAGGCTTGCCCGACGATCAACCGTCGGACTGGCCAGCCCTCGAAGCGGTTCGCGATTATGTGGCCCAAGTCCGCGCGACTCTTGACGGAAAACTTCCCGATGCCATTGACGCGAATATCCCCGGGCGCGACGGTTTTTCGTTGGCAACACTTCTCAACGTTGCCGTCGAGCATCGCTTGATGCATGTTGAAACTCTTGCTTACATGCTGCATCAACTGCCGCTTGCCGCGAAAGTTCCGCAACCCGATCGTGCATGCTCCGCTCTCTCCGCCTTTGTTCCCCGAATGATTGAAATTCCTTCCGGTATAGCTCACCTCGGTCTCCGGCGGGACTCAGAAGAATTTGGATGGGATAACGAATTTGTGGCCCATGCAGTAAACGTTCCTGCGTTTGAGATTGACCGCTACAAAGTCACCAACGGACAGTTCCTGGAATTCATGGCGGCGGGCGGATACGAGAGACGTGAGCTCTGGAGCGAAGACGCATGGAACTGGAGGAACACCAGCGGGATTTCAAGCCCTGTGTTCTGGAAGAAGATTGGCGAGCAATGGTTCTATCAGACGATGTTTGAAGAGATACGATTGCCGGTCGATTGGCCAGTGTACGTGAGCCAAGCTGAGGCTTCGGCGTATGCAAACTGGGCCGGCAAGTCTCTGCCCACCGAGGCGGAGTGGCACCGAGCCGCATACTCTGGACCCGACGGCGGCGAGAGGCGTTATCCGTGGGGCGATGAGTCTCCTGCACCTGAACGCGGCAATTTTGACCTCCAGCGCTGGAATCCAGCGCCGGTGAACGCATTTCCGTCGGGCAAGAGCGCGTTTGGCGTGGAAGACATGATCGGCAATGGCTGGGAATGGACCTCTACTGCGTTTGCTCCATTTCCGGGGTTCATGCCGTTTCCCTTCTATCCTGGATATTCCGCGAATTTCTTTGATGGCAAACATTTCGTGATGAAAGGCGGCTCGCCGCGCACTGCCGCGTGCATGACTCGCCCAACCTTCCGCAATTGGTTTCAAGCCCATTATCAGTACGTGTATGCCGGATTCCGGTGTGTCCGTCGTTAACCGAGGAGTGAAAAAATGCTGGTACCAGCCATACCTGCGAACACGAATTATGAACTTGCCTCCGATGTCCGCTTTGGTCTTGGGCGAACCGGGCAGAAAGAACTTCCCTCAAAATATCTCTACGACGAAGTCGGATCCGCGCTGTTCGAGGTCATCTGTCACCTGCCGGAATATGGCTTGACGCGCGCCGATGAACGCATCCTCAATCGCTATGCCGAGGAGATCGTCAACCGCATTGTAGGTCCAGTTGCTGTCGCTGAGCTGGGCAGTGGCAGCGGGAAAAAGACCCGCTGGATCCTGCAGGCATTAAGCCGGCGCCAGAGGACCAACTACTATCCAGTCGAGATTTCGCGGAGCGCACTTGTCATGTGTGAGCGTGAGCTTCGCGATATTGATTCGGTAAGCATCGTTGGTTTCGAGCGCGAATATCTGGATGGGCTACGCGAAGTGGCTGCAAAACGTCGTATGGGGCAGCACATCCTTGTTTTATTTCTCGGCAGTACGATCGGCAACTTTGACCGAGCGTGTGGGATGAAATTCTTGCAGGCTGTTCGGCAGATCCTGAAGCCAGGGGATTCCCTGTTGCTTGGAACGGATCTGGAAAAGCCCGCTCCTCAGCTGTTGCGAGCATATGACGATGAGCTCGGAGTGACGGCGGCCTTCAACCTGAACTTGCTCGCTCGCGTCAATCGAGAGCTGGATGCCGACTTTGACCTCAGCCGGTTTGCCCATGTCGCGAAAATTAATACACAGGCCCGCAGCGTGGAGATGCATTTGAAGTCGAAACGGCGACAAACGGTGCGTATTCCGGGTGCTGGGCTAATAGTTGAATTCGCTGCAGAAGAGACAATCTGGACCGAGAGCAGCCATAAGTATCGCCGGGAAGAAATCTTCCAGGCCGGCCAGATTGCTGGCTTTCGTTGTGATGCCCAGTGGGTCGACGAACAGTGGTCCTTCGCCGAAAATCTGCTGATTGCTGAATAATCACTTCAGCAACCGAAGGTTCAGGCTCTCGACCTTCGCCATGCGCGCAGGTTGACAGCGCTGACGACCATGCAAAAAACATTTGCGGGAATCAGGCCGGACTGCTCAGTTCGAAAACCGATGATACACATCAGAACGCTGTTCATGGCACCAAGGGCCCAGCCTTCCCAGCGTCGGCGCCCAACCAAGATCGTAGAAGTAATTGTCAGCAAACAAGATAAGTAATCAAGCCGCAGCACAGATATGAAATCCTCCACAGATCATTGTGCGTGATCCTTGAAGGCGAATCTGTGATATTGCGATTTTCGATCGTAACGAAGGTCACTTAACTCGAAAGTCTCAAGCCAACTCAGATTGGCATTTCAAATCAGCCGTTTGAAAAGGAAGGGATTTATGAACGAAAAATGCAGTCATCTGGACCAGATCAAAGTTCGGGAAACCGATAAGCATGTCTGTGAGGAGTGCGTAAAAATGGGGGACCGGTGGGTTCACCTACGTTTATGCCTGGTTTGCGGACATGTTGGATGCTGCGATTCCTCCAAGAATAAGCATGCCACCAAGCACTTTCACCGCACGAAGCACCCGTTAATCCGCTCGATCGAACCGGGAGAAGCGTGGGTATGGTGTTACGTAGATGAGATGGAACCAGGGGAACTGGTCGCCTGAGATCGACTTCCGTAAGACGCAATAGGGCTACCTCTCTCGAAGGGAAGAAAAGCTTTGAGGTAGCAGATAGCTCTAGCGTCGCCTGAGTGCTTCCAGTTCGTCCAACGTCCGCGGCCAATCGGATCCGAGTAGCCGCGACAGGCTCCGGTCGGCCAGGACTTTGCCGCCGGTCTGACAGCGTGCGCAATAGTTCGTCTCGTTGTCCGCATAGCGAATGCGCTGAATTTTTTCGCCGCAACGCGGGCATGGCAGGCCGTAGCGTCCGTGAACAGCCATCTCCTTGCGGAAAGCGGTGACCTTTTCCGGAAATTCCGACTCCGCCTCCGCGCCCAGTTGATCAATCCAATGCTGAAGCGTAGCGTGCGTCGCAGCGAACAGTCGATCCCATTCCTCAGGCTTTAATTTGTGCGTTAGGGCAATCGGCGACAATTGTGCCGCGTGCAGAATTTCGTCCGAATAAGCATTTCCGATTCCGCTAAGAATACGTGGATCGGTCAGGGCCCGCTTTAGTGTCCGGTTTTCAAGCGTCATTGCACTACGAAACATACTCATATTGCTTGAGAACACGTCGATTCCTCCAGGATCCACGCTCTGCATGGCCGATTCGCTGGAAAACAGGTGCAAAGACGCCCGATGTTTAGTGCCAGCTTCGGTAAGCAATAGCGATCCGTTCGGAAAATCAAATGCTGCCAGATTTCTTCGTCCGGACAGCTTTATCCCGCGAGACTTCCAATGCAAGCGGCCCGCGATCATGAGGTGCAGCACGATCCAGAAGTCGCCCTCAAGGCCAATCGCGATCCGCTTTCCAATCCGCCTCAGTTTTTGGACTACGAGTCCTTCCACTTCGCTGACGGTCGGTTTTACCGTCCGAAGCAAGAATGGACTTCCCAGCCTGACGTGCTCAAGCGGTTGCCCCATGACTCGCCGGTCCAGGGCGGTCAGGTAAGCGGTAATGTCTGGAAGCTCAGGCATGAGATTGTCTCAGCAGCTCGACCCTAGGTGGGGCACGATATATAAGATAGACCATGGCCGATTTTCGGCTCGACAAATGGCTTTGGGCCGCAAGGTTTTTCAAGACGCGCAGTGTCGCCACGCGCGCGTGCGAGCTTGGCCGTGTCCGGTCCCATGGGCAACCTGTAAAGGCTTCTCGCGAGGTACGGATCGGGGATTTGCTGCAAATCAATACCGAGGGCGGGGACTTCGAGGTTGAAGTGCTGCTCCTAAGCGCGGTGCGTGGACCAGCGCCAGTTGCCCGTTCTCTTTACCGGGAAACGGACGCGAGCCGCGAACTGCGGGTGAAAGTTGCCGAAGAGCGAAAAACCGGCATGCATTACACTCCCTCTCCGCAAGGGAGACCGTCCAAGCGGGACCGGCGGCGGATCATCCAGTTTCGGCGTGGAATGTAGCGATCGCACGCCGGACTTTTCCGAGCTCATCCTCGATAATATGTCGGGAACGGAGGAGTCCCTTGCCAACGGACAGCACGGCTTACCGAACTGACAAGTCCAGGCAAGCGTTCGAACGAGCCACGCGCCTGCTAATAGATGGCGGAAGTTCTCCTTCGCGGGGGCCCGTGAACTATGGAGAGTATCCGATCTTCGTGGATCGAGCTAAGGGATCGCGGCTCTATGACATCGATGGGAACGAATACATTGACTGGATGATGGGATTCGGGGCACTGCCTCTCGGTCACGCTGATCCGGATGTAACGAAAGCGATTTGCGAAGCCGCTGCCACCGGAGCACACTTTGCTACGGCGACCGAAATAGAAGTCGAAGTTGCCGAACTTCTGCAAGGCATCATTCCGAATGCAGAAGCCGTTCGTTTTGCGAACACGGGGACCGAGGCGGTAATGGCAGCGATTCGTCTGGCCCGCGGCTATACTGGACGCCCGAAGATTCTCAAGTTTGAAGGCCACTACCACGGTTGGTACGACGACGTCCTTGCAGGATCGAATCCTATGCCGCAGGAATCTGCGGATTCGCCCTTGGGCAAAGCGACGGTCGACAGCGCCGGCCTGAACCGTCATGCGCTCGAAGATACGATCGTGATTCCCTGGAATAGTGCCAATGCTCTGACGAATGCCTTTGATGAGCACTCCGATGCGATTGCCGCTGTCATCACGGAGGGAGTCATGGCCAACATGGGAGTAATTCCTCCGGAACCAGGCTACCTCGAGTCCATGCAGAAGATGGCCCGCGATCGCGGAACACTTTTTATTCTGGACGAGACGGTAACCGGATTTCGTATCGCGCCCGGGGGCTGCCAGGAGTACTACAAGCTCTCGCCAGATATTGTCACGTTGGGAAAAGCGCTTGGCTGCGGGCTTCCGGTGGCGGCTTTTGCGGGCCGTTCAGACATTATGCAAGCACTCGCCGGAGGCAATGTCTTGCATTACGGGACACACAACGCATCGCGGATTGGGTTGCACGCCGCCCGGGCCAGCCTGCGCAAGCTAACGGCGAATCAAGCGGCGGCCTTCCGCTATATCTGGGATTTGGCCGATTCTTTCTGTGCGGGCATCACCGAGTTGTTCAAGCGAAAAAGCATTCCGGCAATCGTTCAGCGCGTTGGCCCGATGTTTCAAATCATGTTCACTGAGAAATCGAGAATCTCGGATTACCGTGAATACTGTCGATGCGTGGATCGAAAGCGTTATCAGCAGTTCGCCTGGAGCCTTTTTCGGCATGGCGTTTATACAAGTCCGGCGGCAACTTTGCATTCCATCGTAACCGTGGCTCATAACTCTGAGGACGTCGAGAAAACTCTTGCGGCCATGGATGCCGCACTCTCATGAGCGATACGCGCATCCAGGAACGTGCCTTTGAATTGTTGAACCTCCAGGATCGAGTGGCCATCGTAACGGGCGCCGGTTCCGGAATTGGCCGCGGAATCGCCTTGCGCCTTGCCGAGTTGGGTGCGCATGTCATCGGTCTCGATAAGAATCAAGAGAGCCTTCAGGGAACCGCCGCGAAGATGTCCGGCGATTTCCTCGCCATCGCATGTGACGTCTCAGACGCGTCTTCATGTAAGGCTGCGGTCCTCCAAACGTTATCCGCGTTCCCAACCATCCATATCCTTTGCAACAACGCAGGCATCATCATTCGCAAGAATGTCGTCGATCTTGAGGAGTCCGAGTGGGACGCGGTTTTGGCTGTAACACTTAAGAGTGTTTACCTGCTCTCGCGAGAAGTGATCCCGCATATGGCCCGCAATGGCGGAGGCAGCATCATCAATACAGGCTCGGGTTGGGCGATGAAAGGAGGCCCGAAAGCCGCGGCCTACTGTGCTGCCAAGGGAGGAGTGCTCAACCTTACCCGCGCTATGGCGATCGATCATGGGCCACAGAACATCCGCGTGAACTGTGTCTGCCCTGGAGACATCGATACACCGATGCTTGCCGGCGAATGCGAGCAGCTAGGAGAGGACACAGCGCGATTTATGCGTGACGCTGCAAATCGCCCACTGGGCCGGGTCGGCACGACCTCCGATGTCGCGAATGCGGTTTTGTTTCTCGCCAGCGACATGTCAAAGTGGATCACGGGCGCCTCACTTGTTGTGGATGGTGGCGGCCTGGCCTGACTCTGTTTACCGGATCCTCGCCGGGAGTACACTGGCAGGTCGCGCTCCTGCGAGATTCTTATGAATCGACTCTTCGCTCTTTTCTTGCTCCTTTTCGTCTCCTCTTTTTCTTATTCGCAATCTTCGCAAACCATAACAGGCTGGGAAATGCAGGATGTCGCGCGCGTCAGCGCGGAAGCCTCTATCGTGTCGACAACCCATTTCCATCCCGAGAATTGGTACAAGGCCACCGTGCCGGGCACGGTTCTGACTACCCTGGTAAACAACAAGGTCTATCCCGAACCTTTGTACGGCGAGAACATGCGCGGGATCCCGGAGAGCCTTAACAAGACCAGTTATTGGTACCGCACGACCGTGAGTGTGCCTCGAACATACAAGGGACGGCATACCTGGATCCATTTTGGCGGCATAAATTACAGCGCGGAGATATGGGTGAATGGCCATCGAGTGGGCACGATGCGCGGTGCCTTCATTCGTGGCGACTTTGATGTTTCCGAATTCGTGCAACCCGGCCACTCTGCAGTGATTGCGGTTCTCGTCGCGCCACAACCTCATCCGGGAGTCCCGCATGAGCATACCGCGGCTCTTGGGGTCGGTCTAAATGGCGGTGACACTGCCATTGATGGCCCAACGTTTCTCTGTACGATCGGTTGGGACTGGCTCCCGGCCATCCGCGATCGCGATACCGGCATCTGGCTTCCCACCACAATGGACGCAACCGGGCCAGTCACCATTAAAGAACCGTTCGTCACGGCCGAGCTATCTCCGTCTTATGACGCGGCCGATCTGCAGGTATCCGCTGCGCTGGAGAACAAATCTTCCAGGCCAATTTCGGGGACACTTACGGGAACAATTCAGCAGCAAAATTCAAATCAACCACCGGTCAACTTCGAGCAGCTTGTCAATGTCGCAGCCGGTGGATCTGAATCAATCAAACTCGACGGTAAAACCACGCCCGCACTCAGGATTTCGCATCCCCAGCTGTGGTGGCCGAACGGATATGGACCGCAAAATCTCTACACGCTGACGCTTCGCTTCGATCTGGGTTCGAGCACGTCGTCAACCGAGGCCCGCCAGTTTGGGATCCGCAAGATCGAATATCAGGTACCGGATTCGGAAAATCTTACGCTATCCGTCAATGGTGTCCGCGTGATGGCCCGCGGTGGCAACTGGGGTCTAGATGAAGGGATGAAACGCATCTCGCGCGAGCGGCTTGATGCCCAGTTCCATCTGCATGCACTGGCGAATCTGAATATCATCCGCAACTGGGTGGGGCAGAGCACAAGCCCCGACTTTTACGACATGGCCGACAAGTACGGCATCCTTCTTTGGGATGAATTTTTTCAGCCGAATCCATTTGATGGCCCGGATGTGACAGACATTCCTACTTACATCGCCAATGTGACAGACAAGGTTGTCCGCTATCGCAATCATCCTTCGATCGCGGTCTGGTGCGCACGCAACGAGGGATATCCTCCGAAGGAATTAGACGAAAAACTCAAAACTCTGATGGCGCAACTGGACCCTTCGCGCCTTTATCAGTCGAATTCTGCAGATGGTCGGGGCGTGTCCTCTCACGGTCCTTATTACTGGCGCGCACCGCGTTTCTTCTACGCCTTGAACGAGAGTTTTAAGACTGAGACTGGATCGGTCTCCATCCCGACCATCGAATCAATTCAGGGCATGATGCCGCAGAAAGACTGGGAGACCATTAATGATGACTGGGCCCAGCATGACTTTGCTGCCGGAGCCCAGCGCGGCGACGAGTATCCAAAGACACTCGCGGAACGCTACGGGCACATTCGCAATCTCGCCGACTTTGTGCGCAAAGCCCAACTCGCAAACTATGAGGCGTTTCGAGCCATGTATGAAGGCCGCAACGCCAAGATGTTCAAGGAGACGACGGGGGTGATCAGCTGGATGAGTCAACCGGCTCAGCCCAGCTTTGTATGGCAACTTTATCACTACGATCTCGAACCCAACGCCGCGCTATATGGAGCAAAGAAAGCCGCCGAGCCTGTGCATGTTCAATTCAACGAAGCGAACCGTGGCATCGAGATTGTGAACAATCGGCCTATCGCGCTCCATTCGCTCAAGGTGCAGGAGATCGCCTACAGCTTTGACGGCACGATCGATTCTCAAGAGTCGTACCCGGTAGCGGAAGTTGCTGCCAGCTCATCGATGAAGGTCGCCGAAATTGAAGTCGGTGCCCGGATCAGCCCGCTCTATTTCATCAAGCTCAATCTCACAGACGAGAGCGGGGCGCTTCTCTCGACGAATTTGTATTGGCAGCATGTAGCCCAGGACCAGTTTGACGGTCTGGCAGCTCTTCCGATCGTCGCTCTCGACGGTGAGGCGAGCTCCACGACTGCGGGCGAGAACACCATCATCAAGGCCACTCTGCACAACAACACCAAGACCGTCGCGCTCCTGACGCATCTCCAGCTTCATCGGAAGCAGGAGGGCGGACGAGTGCTTCCGGTGTTCTATTCAGACAACTACATTTCGCTGGTTCCTGGGGAGTCCGCGACAGTCACAATCGAGGCTGCCACGAAAGACCTTCATGGAGACGAACCTTTAATCGAAGTTGACGGCTACAACGTGGACGTCAAGCCGGCCGAGGGCGCAGTCCCGATCACTGCAAATCTCAATGCGCAGCCGTCTCATTGGCCCGCATCCGATATCGTTCCGTAAGCCCCAGGCAAAAGCGTGAAAACGACACCGAGAAATGCTCCGACCGAAGCATAACGGAATGTCAATCCGGTCGTGCTAAACTGATCAAAATCGTCGAGGAGAGGTGGCAGAGTGGCCGAATGCGGCGGTTTGCTAAACCGTTGTACGGGCTAACACCTGTACCGAGGGTTCGAATCCCTCCCTCTCCGCCAGACAGTCTGGACTGCAGATAATTATGCCCCGAGTTCCCTGAAAAATCGGGATTGTGCCCGCTTTCTCGGATTTCAGCTCGACAAACCGCACGACAGAGAGCGTACTCTCTCACGCCGACGCGCAGACCGGCAGCCTTTTTCTCAAGCGCGGCTGACCAGTCCGACTTGCACGTGGCGCCGAAGCGAAGACTTGGCGATCACAAGCCGAATGGGTGGCGACGCTCGACTTGACCTCCATTAATGAACATTTTTTTCTCCTCTTGAAAATCCGCCCGGGCCGGAATTGCTATCGGGGCGGTTCTTGGGAAATGTGCGTGCGTCTGCGGATCAAGAGTTCACTTAAGGCTCAATGTGCAGGACCCACCTTGCCCCGCAAGACGGTCATGGAAGCCGGTGGAAGAATGTAGAGATCGGTGCCCGCAGAGAGAGTCGATCTTGCAGCCGGGCCGTCCGGATCGGCATAGCCATCTCGCAGCGCTGAATGCCAGGTGTATTGTTCTTTTCCGAAAGTGATCATAGATACCGGCCCCTCAAACGAACGGTCCAGTTTGGCGTCATCATCATGGAACGCGATCCGCATCGGGTGCGGATTGTCATAGTCTTTGTTGATCAGCATCAGTGACCACTGGCCATCAGGCCGGAGAACGGCATAGGCAGTGACCAAAGCATGTCCGCTGGCGTCCTTAATATCGCTGGTGGCATGAAAGAGGCGATGCTCGGCATCGGTTGGCTGTGCCCACTCCTGGGTTAACATCTGTGCGGCGAAAAATTGCGAAGTGCGCTGCCGGATGAGCCACTCATGGTCAGTAGTAAACATGTGGTAAGTCCCCCAGCTATTGGAGCACGCGGGATGCGGCGTGGAGTATGGCATCGCATGATGGTAGTAAGAGGCTTTACCGCCCGCCGTCAGAAATGCAGCAAAAGTTTCACCAAGCCACAATGCTCCAAATACATCCACGGCAGCGTCGCCGCCCGGGGCATTGGTTTCCGTGTTAAACATGGGGACGCCATTCGGCAATCCATCATCACGCCACACCTGCACAATGTGGGTTAGAAGCTCCGGCTCTTTAAAGAGATTGCTCCATGGCCCCTGACAGGTACCGTCGTAGTACGGATAGTGCTCGAACGACATGAACGACAGATCCGAGAGCCGATCATGAGCCTTCAGATAGGCTAGAAAACGCTTGAACCATGAAGTCTGACCTTCCGCATTTGGCCAGAACTTGATGTCTTCGCTCACACCTTCAAAAACCGGTCCGCCGAGTTTCAGGCTGGAGTCCACTTGGTGCAGGGCCGTGGCAAACTGCAAATACAGTGTCGCGTAGTCTTCTGGCGCAAAGTACTGACCATCAGGCTCCTCTCCCATTTCGACGTAGGAGATCGGATACCCTCGCTTTTTCAAATATGCAATCTGCGCCGCAGCATCTTCTGGAGTGCCGTACAGCATGGACACTGGAATCATGGCCGGCAAGCCGCGCGTAAGGCCGCTTGTGTAAAACAGATCGAGGCCGACTTGGTCGCCGGATTCCATACGATCGGGGAGCATATAGAGGTCCGAGGGTTGATGCCAGGGATCGATCGACGAACAATAGGTAAAAGTCTGTTCCTGTCCTCGAGTATGAAAAAGCAAGTCGTGGAATATGCCGTTGTGGAGCGTTCCCAGATAAACTTCCTTGATTGCGTATCCGGTGCAATTCCGCGGGTCCGCCTTCCCATGTGTGTCGCAGGTATTGGAAGACTCGGTCATCAGCACGCGCACGTACTTGGCGGCGACCGGTGCAGAAGAAAGGGGGAGTGTTACCGTCCCTCCTTTTCCATCGGTGACAGTTCCCGAAGGAAAATCCTTCCATTGGCCATTTTCCGGATCGTCGATGGCATCGCCGGTGCCCACCCAGTATTGGACCTTGTAGTTTCGGGCGTAGGGTTCGGCCCAGGCGATGCGCAGCGCGGTCACGATTTGCGGCTCGGCCAATTTGATGGCGATCCACTGCGGGTGGGTACTGTCCTCCTCGCCGGTAAATGCCTTTGTCAGATATGGATTACTTTTCCAGTAGGTATTGAGGTCGCCGTCGTCGAGCCGTGAGTACCCGTCAAACTCCGCGCCGCTGTTTCGCGTGACCCCTCGATGAGGCAATGAGTAGCCATAAGAATGGCGGATCATTTCCTGAGTGGGGTTGGCGTCTCCAACAAAGTAACCCTTTCCGGAGGGATCGCTCCATTTTCCTTTCGGATTCCAATGCCAGGCTTGAACGAACAATTCCGTATTCTGGCGATAGGAAATGGGGCCCCAACCTGCCTCGAGAATTTGTTTTATCTGGTCCGCCCGAAAAAAGATGTCCGTGGTGTTCGTGGGAATACGATCGAGCGTGGCTCCTAAAGCTTGTACTGGGCTGAACGTATTGGCGGCATGACTTGGCGTGACGTCTACACGTACGGTTTGTGCTTGCGTACAGTTCGCCATGGTCACGATCAGAAGCAGCACTTGAAAACGATGATTTCCCTTTAAGTGGTAATAACGCCAATGCATTCGTGGTTCCTTTTGAAAGAGCAAAGCTCACAGGGATCGAACCCTCCATTCTAATGGAAGACTTCTTCATTCCTCCGCGAAGCTACTCGCGTCGCCCCTCAGCTGTGTTTTACTGGTTGCTATGATTCACGTATCCAATCTGCATGTGTGGCTTCTGCTCCTTTGGGGTACTCTTCCGCTAGTCAGCTCTGCTCAAACTCTAGCGGATCGTCTCGGGTATCCTCCCGGCGCAAAACGGATACTTTCACCACCCGAAGTTGCACCGGAAAAATGGGCGAATTCTACATTACAGCTCTGAGAACCTTGAACCCTGGAGTGACTGAGTTCGTCATCCACCCCTAAATCTTGTGACGAGCAGATGAAAGCTCTCGCGGAGCAAACGGTCGCCTTCGGAGCCGGTTGCTCCGTGGTTTTGCACTTAGGGGGGTTCAGTTACCGCCGCTCGCTTCGGGTTTTGTCCAACGCGTCCAGTCGTCGGAGATGAGGATAGAACGGTGTCACTTCGAACGGAATCTTTTCAGACTTCGACAACAGGCGCACAGGTCTACTCTTGAGCATTTCAATTCGGTCGGACCACGGATCGACCACGACTCGCGATCCTATCGGCAGAGCAGGAATCTGATCCAACCGATCTGTCTTTGAAACCTTCGAGGTGCCAGCCTTTCTGTTCACCCCAGCCAGGCGACTGCTTCCAAAATCGTTGCCGAAGCGCCCATGCAGCAGGATCGGGAATCGTCCGGTGCTAGCTTCCATCGCCTTCAAGAAGAGGGCAGCCGTTGCGTATTGGTCTTTATATGGAGACTTCGAAAACAGTTCAATGCCTTTCCTAGTTGCTTCCGCTTCCTGGGTGCGATTGAAGTGGAAGTCGAGAGCGCCAAAAACTTGAGAGTCGGGAAATGAAGAGGACACAGCAAAGGCTGTTGAGTCTGGGGCGTGCCCCAAAATGACATGAGCCAGTTCGTGCGCCAGAACGGCGGCCAGCGTTGCTTCATCGGGCAACACGTCGAGAAGCCCGCGGCTCACCACTATGGTCCGGCCAACTACGAACGTTTCCAGCGGGGTAGTGAGCAGCACGCGGCAGCGTAGGCCGGCGAGGTCGAGATTATTGGTAATCAGGATGTTGTTGGCCACAACTTCGAGAATTCGATTGACCCCTCCGTCCGGGGCCATAAGTCCGGCGGCTTCCGATTTCCGCACGACCGTGTTTTCCAGAGAGTCCGTTTCCTTGTCCGGACTCAGGATTGGGAAATCCTCCGGAGCATTCGTTTCCTTGGCCTTCTCCATAGGAGTAACTGCATTGCGCAGATCGTAGCCCCATACGCGAGTCTGGGCTTTAAACCAGGGCTTGTGGTTGGATACATCGAAAGGCTTGGTCTCCTCGGTATAGACATATGCGGGCATCCACCAGTTAGCCATCGTATTCAGCCGCCAACTGTCGAAGTGAAATGCGCGCTTGGCGAGGCGGTTGCTGGTGAAGGTTCCCTGAAAGCGTACGATGCCTTGGTTTCGGTCCTCGACCCAGATCCGGCCGAGAAAGCCACGATTTTTATGATTCCGATTAGGTTTTACATCGATAGCGGCACAACGTACTTCTCCAAGAACCTCCCAGCGAACGAATTCGAAGGTGTAGTTCTGACGATCGAAGTGGCCGAAATCAGGAAACAAAGCCTGCGCAAAGGCGGCCTGAGTGAACGGCGCCGGGTCTTGGACGAAGTATTTCTCTGCGCCTCGATACCACGTTTCCTCGTCTGCAAACGGCTCAGTGGAGAGTGTCTGGTCACTCAAATTCAAACGACCCAGGAAGTAATCGTCGCCGTTTGGGATGATTCCTTGCTGGAACCGATACTGGGACCCTTCTTCCTGAATATAGGTCTCGATGATCGGGCTGAGTTTCCCGATGAAGTCAGTCAAATCGTGCTCTTGTCGAACAGCTAAATCGACGAACTCATCAAAACCGATGCGCTGATTCGTAGAAGGCGCAAGCGCTGTTTCAGAAGCGGGTGGCGGGGCCGTCGCAGCGCTCGAACGCTCACCCGTGGAGAGCCCGATGAGTAAGGTGGCAAGAACTGTCCAACGGGCCCACGAGAATGTTTTCGACGTGAACATACGCGGAGTAGCTTCGATCGTATCCAGCATATTTCAATAGTCATGATTCACCCGCACCGCCAGTCGCAAAGTTTCAAGGTCAAAAGTGATGCGGGCTTCCACGCCCTGGTGAAACGACAACCCTCTCCCGTTTGGGGAGAGGGTTGTTTCACCCGAACGCTGTTTCTTAATCGTCGTCGTCCACGGTGGTCGGTGCCGGGTTGGTGAAGTCGGTCGGCGGGCGAACGGTTTTCTCGCCGGGATAGGGACGTACAAATCCCGTTGAGAGATACCAGTTCAAGTGGTTGACGGTGTCGGGATCTTCGGAGTCCGGCTTGGTCAGCTTGCCAGCGAAGACCTGGGCCTTCTTCTGAAGCCAGGCGGCCTTCAGCGCCTTGACTGCGGGAGTGTCAGTTCTGTTGGCAGCGGTCGTCGAGACGCCCTGATCGAGCGGCACCTGGTTCGCGACGTGCCTCCATGGCTTGAAATTGCCAGCGGGCGGCTCGCCCTTCACGAACGCTGTTCTCATCGGCGAAGCGACGAGGTCGAACTGGTTCATCGGTGGTAGACCAAGAATCTGCTCGATCGTCCGCGTCATATTGACCTGCGTGTAATAAGTGTGGTCGGTGGGTCCGTACTGTACAGCGTACGGACTGACGATATAACCAGGGCTGCGGTGGCCGTCGACGTGGTCGACACCGTTCTGGGCATCGTCTTCTTCGATGAAGATTGCTGACGACGACCAAATGTTGCTGTGGCTGATGTAGTCGATGATGCGGCCCACAGCCAGGTCGTTGTCGGCTTGTTCAGCGTCGGGAGTCGGAGGGCCTCCCGTGTGATCATCCATGATCCAGAGGATGCTCAGAGCGGGTACAGTACCCGCTTTGACGTCATTCTTGAAGTCCTGCACCCAGAGGTCGACACGGAACTGATCGGGGATGCCCAGGTCGAACTGCGGGAAGTTTTTGATCAGATGGTCCGAGACAGCGGGGACAGAGGCCTCGGCCTGCACCGTGTTCTGGTAGTAGAGGGTCTTTTCCTGTCCAGCCTCGAACTTCTTGGCGTCCGCATAGAAATCGCTCCAACTCGGCTCGCTGGTCGATCCATTCGGCTGCAAGAAGGTATCGTTCTCGACGTACTCGCCATAAATCTTGACTGGCAGACCCTTGGCGGCCGCTTCCGAGAATAGGAACCCTTTATTTTGATACGCGAGAGAATCACCAGCATTTCCGCCCGGATAGCTGCGGACCCAGTCAGGCGACTGGATGTCGTCGGCGTAGGGCGCCATGCCTTCCGTGATCCATTGATGACCGTCAGCCGACTGCCGGCTTGGGTCATAGAAATTGTCGAAGAGAGGGAAGCGCTTTAGCAACGCATGCGCATTCGGAGTGTCCTTGCCTCCGAAGACCGCCAACGACGCGTCGCCGTTGCCCGCAGCTACGTCTCCCAGGATCTGATCATAGGTGCGATTTTCGCGAATGATCATGAATACGTGTTTGATCAGCGAAGGATCGCCAATCTTCTCCGGGATCGCAACCGGCTTGGCATTTGGTCTGCCTCCGGAAGCGGAGCGGATATTTTGCGCCAGATCCCAGTGATTGTTCTCGAAAACCTGTCTGGTCATCGCAGACAAAGTTCCGCCATCGGGCACCGGGACGATGCTGACAGTACCGTTGTCCTGGTGAGTATTGTAGTCCGTGACGTTGTAATCGGTCTCAAACGAATAACGCGTCCCGATGCCTTTGTCGTTGGCAACGATGAGCACGTCTTTCTCTTCGTCGAGGACAACCGAACAGGGAGCGTAAGCGACCGGGATCATGCCGATCACAGCCGTTTTCGCCTTACGGCTCAGATCGACTACCGCAATGGCGTTCGCGTTGTACAGGGCAACGTAGGCGAGGCCTTTCTTGCCCTCGACGGCGATCGAGTTCGGCGCCGCGCCGTAGGCTGCCCTGCCTTCACCAGGTACTCCAATTGGCAGCCCGAGGTCAATTGTTCGGGTCACCTCTTTGGTGTCCATGTCGATGACGGAGATTGTGTCACTGTAGGTGTTGGTAACTAACAGCGAACGTCCGTAGACTGCCATTCCGGTCGGATGAAGGCCGGTCGAAATGTTGCCCGTGACTTTCATCGAGGCCAGGTCAACCACAGAAACCGTGCCGGTGATCGCGGCTCCCACGACCGGATCGGCGACGATTTCAGTGCCCGCTGAATAAATCTGGAAGTCGGCCTCAGTTGCGGCACGGCCGCCCTCGTTGCTGATGTAGGCAGTGGCGCCGTCGATCACGATGCTGTGTGGAGCGTTGCCGACGCGGATCTCATCGACCTGCTTTGGCGGATTGGCGGTCAAGTCGATCTTGCTAAGCGTGTCGTTCTGGTTCAGCAATGCGTATGCACTCTTGCCATCCTTCGATAGGGCGACACCGCCGGGATAAGAGGTACTCGGCGAGTAAAAAGTCGCGCAGGGTCTGGCGTAAGCACCGATCGGACTGTTCGGAAAACACTTGATGAAAGAGCTGTTCGGCGGCACGCTAACCTGGGCCTGATCCTCGAGCAATCCTTCTTCGGTGACCTTAGCGACGGTGACATTGCTGCTGTCCTGGCTGAATACGAGGTATTTGCCGTCCGCCGAATAGGCGATACCGCTATAGCTGCCGCTCGAGTCTGTTCCGAACGGGATGTAGTTCTGCAGAACCACTCCGTTGTTGACGTCGAAAACCTCGACAGCCTCCGACGCGCCTAGGGTGAGGACTGCCGCGGTGTGAGTCCGGAGATTGGGGTTCAGCGCAATTGCCTTCGCGCGAACCCGAATGCCAAGGTCGACTTGGATCCCGGCCGGATTGATGACCTGGCCATTCCCGACGACCCAGGAGCCATTCGGTTGGGGGCCTGTGACGTACGTAGGGTACGGGTTGGACTGGGCAGCGGCGATCGTCGGAACTCCCAAGCCCGCCACTAGTAAACCAGCAAGCGGACGCAGACGGCTGATCCGGGACTTGTTTCGAGACCGATTTCGAAACTTATTTCGAGAGGCTTTTCGGGACATGTACCGTTCTCCTCGTGAAGATTTTTCCTTACAAGAAACAGGTTTGACCGTGGGCTGTCGTAGCGGAAGTATGATCAGCGATCATCGTCGCGAACCTTAACAGACGAGTTGTAACGGGCAGATGACTGCCACGTGAAATTTCGGTTACAGAGTTTGAACTTTTTCCTCGGGAAGGTAAGCCGCTCAGGGGTGGGATGCTTCGTGGTCCGATCCGTCGTCAACAAGTGCTCGCAGGGGCCCCAGCCAGGGCTCGTAGCGTCGCCAGCGCTGAACGGAGGTCCGGTAGATTGGCTGCCGCGTCTGCCACTTGCTTGGGGTCTTCACGGCACGCGGATTGGATTCAGGACGCAGGCATGCGTCATCCCATGCAAGGCCGGAAGCCGCTATGATGCGCCGGATGACTGGCTCGGGCACGCGCGTCAGATCTTCGTAATCGACGTCCATAAACCGATCCCGCGGCAGGACCTTTCGCCAATGATCCACAAGCCTCCGATAGCTTTGGAAATAGGCCACCAGTTCGGCTCCGCCAGTAGGAAACGCGAGGGTCGGATGAAAATGGGTCTGGTGGATGGAAAGGGCCGTATCGACCGCGGCCCGGCGGCAGTGGATGATGACGGCGCGCGGGAATGCCAGGTGGATAAGCCCGGCCCAAAGGAAGTTGAACGGCATCTTGTCGGTTACTCGCGAAGCTTTTGGTGCAATCGCACGCAATTCAGCGAGATAGTCGGTCGCCGCTTTGACAAAGAAAGGTTTCTCGTCTTTTGGAGACCCGGGCCGGTGCCATGCTGCTCCACGATCGTTCCAGAAATTCAACTCGCCGCCAGCCCCGGCCTCGGGATGCATAGAGATGATCTGCTCGACCAGGGTTGTTCCCGATCGGGGCATGCCGACGATTAGCACGGGTGTAAGGTCACGGCTGCCGAACTCTGATGCCCGCGCCATGAATTCCGGCGTGCAGCGGGCCATCATACGGTCGATCTCGGTGGAGAATGCAGCGGAATCGAACGACCCCGCGCCCCGGCGCACATCGTCTGCGGCGTCGAAGTGGCGCATGGCGAGTGCGTAATCGCCAAGATCGTCTGCAGCTTTGCCGATCGCGAGATGAAGCCGTAGGAGTTGCGCCGCCTCCAGCCCAGGCGTCGTCAGCGCAGCTTCCATCTGTTGCAGAAGGCCTTCATCGTCGCCGGTGATCCGGCGACAGCGAACCAGATCGTAGTAGCTTCCAGCCAACAGCGGCGCAATCCCGATGGCGCGCTGAAAACATTTGCGTGCCTCATCAAAACGGCCGAACTCAGAGAGAAGGTTGCCCAGCAGATCCTGCGCCATGGCATTCCAGGGATCCAGAGCCAACATCTGCCGCAACACTTGTTCGGCTTCTGCATTGCGGTCCTCGATAAGCAGTGCCCGCGCTTTGCCGAGCCGGCCGAAGCTGGTCTTACCCCCGGTGGCTGCAGCGCGGCGGAAACAGCCAACGGCTTCGTCGCGATGGCCAAGGGTGTATACAAGCGCACCGGCGCGAAACCACGCCTCGGTTAAAGATGGCTGCACCTTGGTCGCGCGGTCGTAGGCAGCGATCGCCCCGCCCACGTCGCCCAGTTTCTCCAAGGCGATCCCTAGACGAAAATGCGCATCCGCGTAGCGGGGATCGATCGACGCAGCCCATTGCAGTGCGGAAATGGCCTCGGCTACGCGGCCGATCTCAAGGTAGGCCAGGCCGAGATCGTGTTGGATGGAAGGATTCAGCGGCTCCAACAGGGCCGCATCACGCAAGGGTTCGATCGCCTCAGCCGGTCGTCCAGCCCCGAGAAGCTTCGCCGCCAACGATAGCAACGGAGCGACCTGATTTGATGCGATTGGGTTTGGAGACCGGGACATAGCGCGATGTTTAGTCTAAAGCACGCGTTCAGGGCACCAATCGCTCGGTAATGGAGTGTACTAAGGCCAGCGCGGGTCCAAGCTTCGCGATGAAACCGAAGAATGCCAGCAGCGCTGGGCCGATGAGACAACGCCATTTGTCTCGACGCGTGGCGGATGTTTTCTTCCACGCCACGAGGTGCTCGACGCGGACAGTTACGGAGTCAACGGCACTTACCAAGCCGGTTGCTAAAGCCGGAGCGGCTTCACACGGGAAATGGCGGGCTAGCTTGATTAACGCCGCCGCAAGGTCAAGGGCCTCGTCGCGGCTGGACACTGCTCGGGCGTCGGCCGCCAATTCCGATGCTTCTTGCCAAGTCCGCTCGAGACTTGCTAGGCCCGGGAAAGGAAGACAGTTAAAAATCGCCTTCTTCAGGTTGTCGCGGGACCGAAGGTGAGCCGTCTCGTGACGAACGGCTGCACGAAGTTCTCCTTGGCTCAGGACTTTGCGTGCCGCCGCGGAAATCAGTATCCGGGGCACACGAATTCCAACCAGCATCATCGGGATCACGCTGTGAGGTGCGATGAGTTCAAGAACGCCCGGGCCGCCTTCAAGAGGAACTGCGCCTTGCGAAAATCTGGAGGTAATTCGTCGAGTCCGCACTTCCGCGACCAGTACGCGGCAAATACCAGCTCCCAGGATCAGTGCTGCACATCCCGCGAGCAGGAAAGTTCCCATATCTTCATCCAGCGAATGCCTCTCGAACAGAAGAAATGAAGGAAGAGTAAAGCAGAGTGAGATGCCGGCCGAGATGGCGAACGGGCTTAGACGAAGAGCCAAGAGGCCGCCGGGCGTGAACCGTTTCTCGATCCGGAAGAAACGCAGCAGCCTCCACGTCAGCACGAGCGAGAGAGACAGAACGCCGTAGAGAATCGAAAAAAATGCGAGCGACACCAAGATTGCACGTAAAGCAAAGATCACGGCTCATCCTTTTTTAGAGCGGCTCTTTGCCGCTCGACCAGATCTTGCAGTTCGTCTAATAGCCGACCGTCTTGGGCTCCCACCGCCTGCACCAGGTAGGAAAGATGCAGCGACACATTTTGCGAACCTAACAGGCGCTCAATTCCTCCAATTGCTTCAGCGCGTTCCAGTTCTTCCAAAGTGTATTTCGGAGCGTAACGGAATGCGCGCCGATCGAGAACACGAGTAAGCAGGCCCTTCTTAAAGAGACGATCCATGGTGGTCATGATCGTAGGATAGGTTTGCCACAGATTTCCGTGCCGCACGACTTCGCGGACCGTCGCGGTTCCCAGTGACCACACCGTATCGAGCACTTTCAGTTCGAGTGGTCCAAGCTGCGCGCGAAGAGAGGCGTCGGAGAAAGAGAGCAGTTCTTCCATGAGCTCAATCGACCGCATCGCACGTTTGCGGACACCCAATCTATGACCGGATGGCTTATCGGTCAACCGTCCGGGCGCAGATTTAACACAATGTTCAAATAAGGTGGGTTCGGTGATTCCGTGGACGACTGGTCGAAATCACCCCGGGTTTGGGATAGTCGGAATTTCCTAACGTCACTGAACGACGTGTGAAAATTAGCAATTACAAGTCCTGCTCGATCGCCTCAAGTTCTTCTGCGATCTCAAGCAGTCTCAATACGCTGTTCCAGTTCCGCGCAGTTCCCGTGGTGTTCAGCAGCTTGGCGAGCGAAGACCAGGGCAATTTCGATTTTCCGGCGCCGTTAGGAAAATAAATAAAGAGCTCACGGTTCTGGAGGTGAAGTTCTTCCGGGCATGCCTTCAGTTTCCGCAACCCGGCTGCGGCATCTGCCGCCGGCTTGCTCTCAAGAAACGTGACCAATACCTTGCCCGGATCGGTTTGCACTCGTTTGCCGAACGGATTGGCCTCAATCGTCTGCCGCAACTGCTGCGGGCTTCGGACGACCACGTCGGGATTGATCCCAAACGTTTGCTGGATGGCGGATTGGATCTTTTTCGCGGACTGATCGGTGTTCTTGTCGTTACTCCGGAAAATTACGTTGCCGCTTTGGACGTAGGTGCGAACATCCTTGAACTTGAGGGACTCGTAAAGCGCGCGAAGAGCGTCCATTTTTATTCGATTGTGCGGACCGACGTTGACGCCACGCAACATCGAGATGAGAACCGGCATGCAGCCGCAGTATAGCCTTCCGGGAGAACAGATTATGCATTTGGCGCCAGTGGTCACAGCCGGCCCGCGCGTCGAAGACGGTTCGGGTTTTCTTTGACAAAGCAGGGCAGCGTCCGGTTAAATGGGCGCTTACGGAAAGCGCTAAAACGCGAAAGGCAGCCATTTTCCTTCACGTAAACGTTTACGAACCCACGTCAATATGTTGCTGAAAGCGTTGCGCGAAAAAGTGCTCGATGGAAACCTGGAGCTGGTTCGTCGCGGACTCGTTCTCTACACGTTTGGAAACGTCAGCGGCATCGATCGCGAACAAGGACTGGTTGCTATCAAACCGAGCGGGGTTCCTTACGAAGAACTCACACCAGCGCACATGGTGATTTCGGATCTGAACGGAAAGATTGTCGAAGGTGATCTGCGGCCTTCCTCCGACCTGCCAACTCACGTCGAACTGTACAAGCATTTCCCAAACATTGGTGGAGTCGCTCACACACACTCTGAGTACGCGACCGCATGGGCGCAGGCCGAGAAGCCGATTCCGTGCCTGGGCACAACCCACGCTGACTATTTCCATGGCCCCGTGCCCGTGACCGAGCGTTTGAGTTCGTCTGAAATCGCGGGTGATTACGAACAGGAAACGGGTACCGTGATCTGCCGTACGTTCAGCGGGATCGATCCGGATTCTATTCCCGCAGTGCTCGTCGCCGGCCACGCGCCATTCTGCTGGGGTCCGAGCGTTAGTGACGCTGCGCATAACGCAGTGATACTGGAATACGTGGCCCGCATGGCCTATCACTCGTTGCTGATCAACTCGCAGGCCGAACCGTTGGCGCGCGAACTGCACGATAAGCATTTCTTACGCAAGCACGGACGCAACGCCTACTACGGACAGGTCAAGACGCAATGAATCCTGCTTTGTTGCTGTTCGATTCGAACACGCTGGTGCATCTGTCGCCTGTCGACCTGATCATCATCATCTTCTATTTCGCACTGGTGCTGGCAATCGGGCTTTATCTCAAGGAGCAGGCCAATACTGGCGAAGATTTTTTCATGGCGGGCCGGGAGATGACTGCATGGGTGGCAGGCCTCGCGTTCCTGTCGGCTAACCTGGGCTCACTCGAGCTGATGGGATGGGCGGGAAATTCCTACAAGTACGGTATTCTCGCGGCGCATTGGTATTGGATCGGAGCAATTCCAGCCATGCTGTTTCTCGCGCTGGTGATGATGCCCTTCTACCACATCTGCAAGACGCATTCGGTGCCGGGCTATCTGAAGCTCCGTTTCGGAGAAGGCGCGCAAGCGATCTCTTCCATTTCCTTTGCGTTCATGACTGTTCTGATGAGCGGCATCAACATGTACGCCATGGCCGTGGTCATGAAAGTCGTGTTGGGATGGGACATTCATTTCAGCATCTGGGTTTCTGCGGGCACGGTGGCTATTTACGTGGCTCTTGGCGGGCTGCGGTCCGCGATCTTCAATGAAGTTCTGCAGTTTTTCTTGATTTGGGCGGGCGCATTGCTGATCCCAATCCTCGGTTTGATCGAAGCCGGTGGCTGGAGCGGCCTGCAGGCCAAAATCATTCAAAACCTCACGGAGTTGCACGTCCCCAATCCAGGCTCCTACACGCACCTGTGGTCAACGCTTGGGAGTTTCTCGGCGAACCCGATGGGCATCAATTGGGTCGGAATCGTTTTCGGCCTTGGGGCGGTGATCTCGATGGGCTATTGGACGACGGACTTCCTCGTCGTGCAGCGTGTTTTGTCGGCCAAGGATCTTCGGTCGGCGAAATTGGCTCCCATCATCGGTGCCGCTTTCAAGATGATGGTGCCATTCATCGTCATACTTCCTGGCTTGCTCGGGCTGGCTTTGCTGCGCGATCCGCACACGGGAAACCTGATCAGACTTGTGCCAGCTGACCTTGCCTGGTCCGATGCGGGACAGGCGCAGGGCCTGCATAGTTACGACGAAGTTTTGCCATTAATGTTGGCGCGCTATTGTGGGCCGGGTCTCCTGGGACTGGGCATCACCGCCCTGATCGCCGGTTTCATGTCCGGAATGGCAGGCAACGTCAGCGCATTCACCACCGTCTGGACATACGACATCTACGGAACGCTGATCAACAAGAACGCGTCCGATGAAGCCAAAGTCAGAATGGGCCGCTGGGTTACCGTGATCGGCGTAGTTGTCAGCATCGTGACGGCATATTTTGCCAAGCGTGCGCCTAGCATCATGGACTACGTCCAGGCGCTGTTCAGCTTCTTTATCGCGCCACTTTTTGGAACAGTAATTCTGGGAATGCTGTGGAAGCGCGCAACTCCCGCGGGCGGATGGTCTGGACTGCTCGCGGGCACGTTGTCCTCTATCGGCATGTACACATGGGTCAAACTCGACCCGAGCGCGGTTCGCTACGTCGCGCTGTCTTTGGACGCGCAGGATCAGGCGCAAAACATGTTCCGTGCTCTGTGGTGTTGTCTGATATGCGTGATCGTGACTGTAGTAGTCAGTTATCTAACACAGCCAAGACCGGACTCCGAATTGAAGGATCTTGTCTACGGCCTAACGCGGATTCCGAAGGCCGAACACGTCACGATGTTTCACAGCCCCGTGTTCTGGGGCGTCGTAGTGGCCGTCGTGTTCATCATTTTGCAGATTGTTTTCTGGTAGCAATTCCGTCAGGAGGGACGCATGAAAGCCGGCGGATCACTCTCAATCTGGTTCTTCACCGGGCTGTGCCTCGGCGTCAATGGTGCGCTGATCTTTGCGCGGGGCCTTTATGAACTCGTTCATCCTCCGCCGGAGCCGGTCGTGCTGTTCGAACTGCACGCTAACGTCTGGTGGGGCGCGATTCTACTGATTCTGGGAATCACATATTGTCTGCATTTTTCTCCTGCCAGAGAACGAAAACGGATGTCGGGAAATTCATGATTGTTTGCATACAGTAAACGAGGCCTCATATGTCTGAAAAGAAAATGACGATGGGTGTAATCGTCGGGAACCGGGGATTCTTCCCCGATCAACTGGCGAAGTCCGGTCGCGAGGAAATGATCCAGGCACTGGCGAAAGCCGGCATGGATAGCGTCGTGCTCGGCCCGGAGGAAAGCAAACATGGTGCGGTCGAAACGCACGAGGAGGCGAAGCGCTGCGCTGCCCTGTTCCGCAAAAATGAAGATCGGCTGGATGGAGTAATCGTCACCCTGCCCAATTTTGGGGACGAGCGCGCAATTGCCGATACGTTGCGGTTGGCGCAACTCAAAGTGCCAGTTCTGGTACAGGCCACGCCCGATGATGCGGGACGGATGACCATTGCCCACCGGCGCGATAGCTTTTGCGGCAAGATGTCGGCCTGCAACAACCTTCGGCAGTACCGAATTCCTTATTCGCTGACTCGCCTGCATACTGTGCGGCCCGATACAGACGAATTTCAGAAAGATCTGGCGTGGTTCGCCGCAACCTGCCGGGTCGTAAACGGATTTCGCAACCTGCGAATTGGCAGCATCGGCGCGCGGCCCACAGCCTTCAATACAGTCCGTTACAGCGAAAAATTGCTGGAAGCGTCCGGCATCTCGACCGAAACACTCGATCTGTCGGAAGTGTTCGGCCGCATCGCACGCCTGAAAGATGATGACCCTGGAGTCCAGGAAAAACTTGCGGAGATCCGAAAGTACGTCACCACCAGCGGCATTCCCGATGCCGCGCTGATGAAAATGGCGAAGCTCGGCTACGTAATCGATCACTGGATGCAACAGACCGATCTGCAGATCAGCGCGGTGCAGTGCTGGACATCGATGGAGGAGTATTTCGGTGTTGTTCCCTGCACCGTCATGAGCATGATGAGCAACAAACTGCTCCCGGCGGCTTGCGAAGTCGATGTTTGCGGAACCCTGAGCATGCATGCACTGGCGCTGGCATCGAAGACGCCCAGTGCCCTTCTCGACTGGAATAACAATTACGGCGACGACCCGAACAAGGCCGTCTGCTTCCACTGCAGCAACCTTCCCAAGCACTTCTTTCAGGATGTTCGCATGGACTACCAGGAGATCATCGCGGGTACCGTCGGCAAGGACAATACTTTCGGAACGGTCGTCGGCCGCGTGAAGCCGGGAGCCATGAGTTTTGCCCGTTTCTCGACTGACGATACCGCGGGCGTGATCCGCGGATATGTGGGCGAGGGCGCCTTCACGAACGACGCGTTGAATACCTTCGGCGGAGTCGGGGTGGTTCAGATTCCAGAGCTTCAGAGGCTGCTGCATTACATTTGCGAAAATGGCTTCGAGCATCACGTCGCCGCGAATTTCTCGAATACCGCCGGGGCGGTGCACGAAGCGGCAGTGCGCTATCTCGGCTGGCAGATGTACTGGCATGGCAACTGAGGTCTTGGGCATGCTGCCCCGTAGCGCGGTCACCCGCAGTTGGACCGTCCATTGCAGCGCTTTGCTGGTAGTTTCCGCACCTCAAGCGGGTATTTCCATCTCCACCCTCGGAAGGATTTATTCATGGCCATAGTCGCAGGAGTCGATTTCGGCACGCTGAGCGTTCGTGTTTCGATCGTGGATAGCGAGCGGGGGATACTGGCCTCAGCTGTTTCCGAATATCCCCTCCATCGCAAGCGTGAAGACCCTGACTTCGCCACCCAATCGCACGAGGACCACATGCGGGCTCTGGCTGAAGCGACGCGGCTGGCGGTCCGGTCGGCGGGGATTTCGGGGGCCGAAGTTCAGTCCATTGCCCTCGATACCACTGGATCAAGCGTCGTCCCAGTTGGCGAAGGCCTGGTTCCCCTCGATGACTATTACCTGTGGTGCGATCATCGGGCCAAAAAAGAAGCGGCCCTGATCACGGAACTGGCGCGGCTCGAGAAGTTGCAAGCCATCGAGTGGTGCGGCGGCGTTTATTCCTCCGAGTGGGGATTTTCCAAGCTCCTGCATTGGTTGCGCCACAATCCTGACAAACGAGAGAAATTCGTAAGTGCCTTTGAGCACTGTGACATGGTTGCCGCCACGCTTTGTGGTATCACCGACTCGAAGCAGGTGAAGCGCAGCGTTTGCGCCATGGGACACAAGTGGATGTGGAATGCCTCGCTCGGCGGGCTTCCACCAGAGAGTTTTCTGGCGAAGGTCGATCCACTTCTTGCCGGAGTACGCGGGCGCCTCGATGGTATTTATGCAACGTCGGACCAGTTGGCCGGAACCCTCGCCCCCGCATGGGCGGAGAAACTAGGCTTAAAGGCGGGAATCCCGATTCCTGTCGGCGCCTTTGACGCCCATTGGGATGCCATAGGCGCCGGGGCGAAGGAGGGCGACGTGGTCAACGTGGTAGGCACTTCCACGTGCATCATTGCCTACGCGCCGAAGCCACAGTTGATCCCCGGAGTGTGCGGAGTGGTTCCCGGTAGCGTGCACCCGCAGTTCACCGGCATCGAGGCGGGACTCTCAGCGACGGGCGATATCTTCAGCGCCATCGCTCGTCGCGCGAATACAAGCGTTGAAGAACTGAGCAAAGGAGTGTCGAGTTATCATGCCGGCCAAACGGGCTTGCTGCGCCTGACCTGGGACAATGGCGACCGCACAGTGCTGGTGAATCCGAATTTAGGCGGCATCACGCTGGGTTGGAACCTGCAGCATACGGCCCAGGATGAATTGTTTGCAGCCATTGAAGGAACAGCGTTTCACACGCGAGTGATTCTTAATCGCATGGCTGAGTACGGCGCACCGACGCAACGAGTGATCAACGGTGGCGGCATTCCGCAGAATAATCCGACATTAAACCAGGTATACGCGAACGTGCTCGGGCGGCCGGTGCTGGTCCCAGGCAGCAAGGTAACCGGCTTGGGGTCGGCGATCTTCGCTTTTGTGGCCGCAGGCATCTTTCCGACCGTCGATGCCGCACAGAATCGCTTGTGTCCGACTTACACTGTTTTCGCGCCGCAGCCTGAGACACAAGAAATCTACGGCGAGCTCTTCGAACTTTACCGCAAGCTGTATTTCGAGTTCGGGCTTCCCACGAGTGCGCTTGGAGCCGTACTGCCCAGGTTGATCCAACTATCGCGATCCTGATTCTTGCTGGAACTCTTCGTGTCCGCGTGGCTGAGCCACTCGAGTTCCCGGTTAATCACTTCGGGCGGCAAGGGAGCATAACCGAGCGACGAACAACTCTTCTGGCCTTCGGTGAGAATCCATCGAATAAGGTCGAGGAGCACCTCTCTCTTGTTGCGGTCCTCAATCTGTGCTGGAAGCAGGAGCCACGTGTAAGTTGCGATCGGGTAGGCTTTCGCTCCCGCCGGGTCCGTGATCGAAACGCGTAAATCCGAATCTGTCGCGGTGCTTCGTGCCGCTTCGGTTACGCTGGCAAGGTCCGCCTTCACGAAATGGCCCGCCGCATTCCGCACCGCTCCGAAACGAAGTTCGTGCTGTATTGCGTAGATGAATTCAACATAACCGACGGAGTTTGGTATGCGTTGCACGGTTGCGGCGACGCCGTCGTTATATTCAACACCAATGCCAATGGGCCATTGGACATTTGTGCCCGCGCCCGCCAAGGTTTTCCACTCGGGACTTACCTTTGAAAGATAATCGGACCAAACAAAACTGGTGCCACTGGAATCGGAGCGATGGACGACCGTGATCTCGGCGTCCGGAAAATGCGCTCCAGGATTCGCGTTGCGGATCTGCGCATCATTCCATTTTCTGATTTTGCCGAGATAAATTTCCGCAAGAATTTCAGGAGTAAAATTCACACGTTCTCGCACGCCGGCCAAGTGGTAGATAGGAACGACTGCACCAAGAACCACAGGAAGGTGCAAAAAGTAGCGGTGTGCCTCCGACATGGTTTGGTCGGTGAGAGGCATTTCTGAAGCGCTGAAATCTACCTGGTCCTCGCGAAGTCGCCGTATGCCTTCGCCCGATCCCACGGCCTCATAGCCAATGTGCACATGGGCATGGCTCGATTCGAATAGCTCGAACCACTTTTGATAAAGCGGCGCAGGAAACGTGGCGCCGGCGCCTTTTAAGTTCGCTGCCGCATGCGAGCTGCCGGTTAGCGCGGAGTCCGACCCTTCGCTCTTCGCCCGGATATCACTCAAGAGCTTGCTGATCAACTGCCGGGCCAGATCGTCAGCGACTCCGCCCCAGGCGAACTTGCTTGGAGTTACAAGATAAGACCAGAGAACTTGCCGGTCCTTGCCGATGAGCTCCGCGGAGAGAAAACCTTCATACAGAGCCTCGGTCGTATTGTGAGATCGAGGATTCAGTGAGACGCGACCGGTGGCCCAAATCTGTTCGGAAAAACTGAGAATCGCATCCGCCTCGGTACGCGTAGAGACGACTTGAATCTCTCGACTCTTGCGCAAACGGCGGACAAGTTCATCGTGCACTTCGGTGGCGCGACGGTCGGATGCTGGTTTCTCGACGCAGATCCTCTTGATTTGCGAGAGCTGATGAGCGCTCTGCGCCTTCACCGTACCCGGGAAAGACGCCAGAATGGCCAAAGCCACGCAAATAGCCAGGCAATGCGGTTGGGGATAAAAGCCCAAACGAATAAACTCCACGCTGCTAGCGTTCGACAACGAAGGCTCTCAGAATTGTATTAAGGCAAGGTTAAAACCGATACCTGCTTTCTCATGCCGGGAGCTTTCTTACGCTCTCTATCCATCGCAAATTAAATCGTTTTCTGGCATTGCAATCGGCGTAAAATCGGCGCTTCATTCCTCTTCCATTGGAGGCTCCATGAGCAAGAGGGTCCATTCGTCTCTACCTTCTTCGCATCCAGTGTCGCGGCGCACGTTCCTCGCACAGACGGCCACCGCGGCGCTAGGAGCCACTATCGTTCCACGCCGGGTTTTAGGGGGCAGAGGCTACATTCCGCCCAGCGATAAGGTCAACATCGCCTTCATCGGCGTCGGTTCCCAAGGTCTGCGCGTGATGCTGCACTTTTTGCGCGAGCCCGATGTTCAAGGCGTGGCCGTCTGCGACGCGAATAAGGGCAGTGCGGGTTATCCGCAATGGGATACACACGAGTTCTGCAAGTCGGTCCGCAAGCTGCTCGGGGTCGATAGTGGGTGGGATTGGCTCAGCCCAGACGATCCGATTCAGTTGACTCACTCATTGGCCGCCACCAGCGGCGTGGCCGGCCGCGAGCCTTGCCAGAAAATTGTTGAAGGATATTACGGAAGCCAGCAGCGTTCCGGCCAATATCACGGTTGTGCGGCCTACGCTGATTTTCGCGAACTGCTCGAAAAGCAACATGATCTGGACGCGGTCGTAGTGTGCACCGTTGATCACCTTCACGCCGCTGTTTCGGCAGCGGCTATGAGAAAGAAAAAGCACGTTTTCTGTCAGAAACCTCTGACCCATACGATCTACGAAGCACGACAGATCGCCGCCGTTGCGCGAGAGACCGGTGTTGCCACACAGATTGCGGTTGCAAACCAGGCATCCGAAGACACGCGGTTGCTCTGCGAATGGATCTGGAGCGGAGCCATTGGGCCCGTCCGGGAAGTGCATAACTGGTCAAGCCGTCCATTCTGGGCACAAGGCGTGGAAAGACCTAAGGAAACGCAACCCGTGCCGGAGGGCCTGGATTGGGATCTGTGGCTGGGACCCGCACCGGACCGACCTTTTAACAAGGCATACTTGCCGTTTGTTTGGCGCGGCTGGATAGACTTCGGCTGCGGGGCCTTGGGTGACATGGGGTGCTACAGCTACGACACCATATTCCGCGTGATGAAACTCGAACGCCCATCGAGCATCGAGGCAAGCTCGACCGATCGCTATGACGAAACTTACCCACTTGCTTCCATCATTCATTACGACTTTCCCGCTCGCGGCGACATGCCGCCACTGAAATTTACTTGGTACGACGGCGGGCTGAAGCCTGCTCGCCCCGAAGAACTGGAGCCGGATCGGCCATTCCGCGGGCAGCCGGATGAGGAGGAAGGCCTCCTCTTCGTCGGCGACCGTGGAAAAATTCTGTGCGGGTTTAACGGCCGGAACCCGAGGTTGATTCCGCAATCTAAAATGGACGCCTTTCAGCAACCACCAAAGACGTTGCCGCGATCACCAGGCAACGAGCGCGAATGGCTCGATGCCTGCAAGGGTGGAAAGACCAAGCCCGGCGGGAATTTCGAGTTTGAGGCGCTGGTCACGGAAACGCTTCAATTGGGGAACGTTGCGGTCCTCGCGGGACAGAAGCTCAGTTGGGATCCGTCGACCATGAGGGCGAACAACTCCGATATCGCACAGAAATATATAAATCCGGAACGGCGAAAGGGCTGGGAATTATAGTGGCGGAGGGCCTGAAAGAAACAGAAAGGAAAGAACTGAACAAATGAAAAGTCTCTCGATCAATCGGATCTTGATTGGTGGGTGCCTTCTTTGGGCCTTGTTCGCGGCGGCCGCCGATGCCGGTAAGACGATTTCGGTGAATGGCTACGTTCTCGATTCGGCTTGCGCCTTCACAAAGGACCTCAAACAACCGATCAGCACCCAGTGCGCCGAAGCATGTGCCAAGGCGGGCTCTCCGCTGGTTGTCCTTACAGATGAAGGCAAGATTTATTGGCCGATCGCCGATACGACTCCCTCTTCCGGGCAGAACGACAGACTTCTTCCCTTCGCAGGCAAACGAGTGACGGTGAGCGGAAAAGTGTATGTCAGGGGCGGCTCCAGCGCGCTTGTGATCGAGAAGATTGGGCCGGAAGGCCAGAAATAGCCTGCTGTGCGAATTGTCCGGAATCGCCGTTTGAGGGTTCAGGCGAATTAGTGCGCTAACCACCTCTTGGCAAGCGCGTCTGATACCGATTAGAGTACTGCTCGACCAAAACCTTGGCAGAAAGTTCCAAACAAACAGGAGCATCCATGCGTCTCGCAGTAACTGTGCTGGCTGTCGTTTCGTGCCTCAACGTTGTGAGTCGTGCCCAAACCGCCGAGGAACTGGTGAGCAAGAATATCCAGGCCAAGGGTGGGTTGGAGAAGATCAAAGCGATCAAATCTCTACGGATGACAGGGAAACTTATGGGCGGCGGAGGTTTTACCGCGGCCCTTGGCCAGGAAAACCAGCGCCCAAACCTGATTCGGGAGACATTTTCGCTGCAGGGGATGACCGCCGTGACCGCCTACGACGGGACGTCGGGCTGGCAGATACAGCCTTTCGGTGGGCATAAGGAGCCCGTGATGATGGGCGAGGACGACCTGCGGGATCTCCTTATCGACGCTGACTTCGACGGTGCAATGGTCAACTACAAAGAGAAGGGGAACACTGTCGAATACCTGGGCCACGATGTCGTCGATGGCGATGACGCCCTGCGCCTGAAGGTTACTCTCAAAAATGGCGACATCATCTACTACCTGCTTGATCCCGACACGTATCTCGAAATCCGGCGTGAAGTGCAGGAATTCATCCGTGGATCGGTTCGCGAGAGCGTTTCGGAGATGGGCTCCTATAAGCCTGTCGCAGGGGTGATGTTCCCATTCTCGATCTCGCAAGGATCGAAAGAGAATCCTGCCCAGCAGACGGTCGCGATTGAAAAAATGGAAGCGAATGTGACGTTCGACCCGGCCGACTTCGCCTTGCCTTCATCGCTGAAGCAGCAGGCCAAAGGCGAGACCCCGAGCAAGTGAAAGCCAGTTGCAGATGTGCAGCGATGCTCGCTCCAAGACTTCCCATGTCCAAGAGGATTTTCATGATGAAAGTACGCTCGGTTGTCAATTTCGCGACGAAACTGTGTTTGTGCGCCGGCGCAGTATTGAGCATTGCCGCGGGGCAGGCGTTCTCCCAGGCTGCATACAAGTTTGATGCCGCGACTGTCTCTGGCCTTCCCGCTCGCAATATCGGATCCGCGGCGATGAGTGGCCGAATCGCGGCGGTCGATGCGGTCGATCAGGACGGCCGGATTACTGTATTCGTCGGTTCTGCCAGCGGCGGAGTATGGAAGTCAGTGAATGGCGGCACAACCTACAAGCCGGTATTCGACCGCGAGAGTGTCCAGTCGATCGGCGCCGTCGCGATTGATCCGTCGAATCCAAAAACCGTTTGGGTTGGAACGGGCGAGGCCTGGTTGCGGAATAGCGTCTCGGTTGGAGATGGCGTCTACAAATCAACGGACAACGGCGAGAACTGGACGAACGTTGGGCTGAAAGACAGCGAGCACATCGCGAAGATCCTGGTTGATCCGAATAACGGCAGCAACGTGCTGGCTTGCGCAACCGGGCATCTCTGGAACGATAACGATGAACGCGGAGTTTACAAGACGACCGACGGCGGCAAAACCTGGAACAAGGTTCTAGCGGGAGCCAATGGTTCCACGGGATGCGCGTTGCTGGCGATGAGCCGGCAGGATCCGAAGACGATCTATGCGTCAATGTGGGATTTCCGGCGGCAAGGTTGGACCTTCCGTTCCGGCGGCCCCGGAAGCGGTTTATTTAAATCGACCGATGGAGGAGATCATTGGAGCGAGATCAGCGCCAGCAATGCCAAAGGGCTCCCTCCGAAACCATGGGGACGCTTGGCCATCGCCGTTGCCCCCTCGAAGCCACAAGTTGTCTACGCCAACATCGAATGCGAAAAGGATCGGGGACTCTACCGGTCCGACGACGGCGGGGGTAGTTGGACCAAGCTCGACGCCAGCAACTACGTGGTTTGGCGTCCTTTTTATTTCGGCAACTTGATCGTGGATCCCAAAGATGAGAACAAGATTTTCAAGCCGGATCTCATCCTGCTCTACAGCACCGACGGTGGCAAGAGTTTTAATGTTGTATCCGGCGGCGCGCACGGTGACTTCCACGACGTCTGGATTGACTCGAAAAATCCAAACATCGTGATCGCGGGCGATGACGGCGGGTTGTGGCGTAGTGAGGATGGTGGCAACCGCTGGAAACATCAGCTGAACCTCCCGGTCTCGCAGTTCTACCACGTCAGCACCGACAACGCGGATCCGTATCGCGTTTATGGGGGGCTTCAGGACAACAGTTCGTGGGTGGGCGATTCTTCGTATCCCGGAGGAGTCAGCAACTCACGTTGGGAAAATATGTACGGCGGAGATGGTTTCTGGATGTTCGAAGACACCTCCGACCCGGATTATCTTTATGCGGAGGCCCAGGGTGGAGAGATCGGACGTGTGAACCGCTATACGCACGAGATTCGCAGCATGAAGCCATTGCCAAACTATGGCGAAAAGAAATTGCGCTTCAACTGGAACACGCCCATTCACATGAGCCCCAATGAAAAGGGGACGATCTACATCGGGGCCCAGTTTTTGTTCCGCTCGCGCGATCACGGGCAATCATGGGACCGCATCTCGCCGGACCTGACGACCAACGATCCCGAAAAGCAGAAACAGGAGGAGTCGGGCGGTGTCACAGTCGACAACTCTTCGGCGGAAATGCATACGACGATCTACTCAATTTCGGAGTCTCCAAAGAACGGGCAGTTGATTTGGGTTGGAACTGACGACGGAAATGTGCAGCTCACCCGCGATGGTGGCAAAACCTGGACCAATGTCACCGCAAATATCAGCGGTCTCGGGAAAAACTCGTGGGTGTCGACCATTGAGGCCAGCCGCTACGACGAAGGCACGGCCTATGCAACTTTTGATCGTCACACCTTCGGCGACATGAAGCCCTATGCCTATAAGACGACGGATTATGGGAAAACATGGACCGCTCTTCCTGTGGCCGAGAGCGGAGCGCGGGGATATGCCCATGTCATCAAGGAAGATTCCGTCGATCCGAACCTGCTTTTCCTGGGGACGGAGTTTGGGCTTTGGATCTCGGTCGATGGGGGACAGCATTGGGCGCAGTACAAGGGCAGCAACTTCCCCTCTGTCGCCGTGCGCGACATCGTGATTCAAGCACGGGAGAGCGATCTCGTGCTGGCAACCCATGGTCGAGGAATCTGGGTTGTTGACGATATTTCTGCTCTCCGCGCTCTGACGCCAGAACTGATGGCCAAAGAAGCCGCGCTTATTCCGGGTCGGAGCATCCAGTATTTCGAAGCGTTCGCTGGCTGGGCAGAAGGAGACGAATCGTTCGACGGCCCAAGTCGTCCCTCCGAAGCCCAGATTACCTACTACCAGAAGAGCCGCCACATCTTCGGCGACTTGAAAATCGAAATCCTTGATCAGGACGGAAAGGTTATCGACAGCATCGCGGGCAGCAAGCACCGTGGCTTGAACCGGGCGAACTGGTCGATGCGCGTCAAGGCGCCGGCAGTTCCACCAGCAGCGAGTGCGCTTGGTGAGGCCACGCAGGGTCCGCGTGTCCTGCCAGGAACCTATACCGTGAAAATGAGCAAGGGAGACAACGTCTACACCGAGCAAATAAAAGTAGTTCTGGATCCTCGAGCCAAATTCTCCTTGGACGATCGCAAAGCCCAGTTCGACTTGACCATGAAGGTTTACCGGACGATCGAACATATGACGTACATCGTCGAAGCCATTGAGGGAGTGCGCGACGGGGCGAATCGACGAGCCTCGAAGTTAGCCGACAAGGATCCTTTGAAGAAGCAATTGCAGGATCTTGCCGCGAAATGCGATGAGTTGCGCTCGAAAATCGTTGCCACCAAGGAAGGCGGCATGATCACGGGCGAAGAGCGCATCCGCGAGCTGCTCGGTGAGCTGTATGGATCAGTAAACGGATACGAAGGCCGTCCAGCCGACTATCAGGCGGCGCGGGCGGACTCATTGGCGCACGAACTTGAGGACGTCGTCGGGGATTTCCATAAACTCGCCGATAAGGACTTGCCGGGCATTAATACCGCGCTGAAGAAGAAAAAAGCCGAGCCGATTACGGTTCTTAGCGAGGCGAGCTGGCAAAAGAATCGGGAGAGCGAAGGGACCTCTGGTGCTGCTGCCGGGGCGCTGTTCTTTGGCAGGCAGGCGGCGGAGACAGATTAAGGGTCCGCGCGCGCAAGCGGCTGCTCGAGTCGCTGTCGACCTGAGCAGGACAGTCTGGCGCAATATTCCGCAGGACAGGAAAGTCCCATTTTCTTGGGCAGAAAGCTCAGGGGAATTGGGATTTTTTTTTCTGGCGCACTACTCCGTTGATTCCATTGGCTGAGGCGAGTAGATTGGTCTGTCTCAAAAAAGCCAACCTTGAGTTTGCAGGAGATCCCAATGCTGAAACGATTTATTACGTCCGTTTTTCTTGTCGTCGGCCTGGTGACGTTTGCCTTTGCAGCCGACGAGAATGCCTGCAAGGGCGATCCCGATAAATGGCGGCAGTTGTTTAACGGCAAAGACCTCACAGGCTGGAAGCACGTTGGGCCTGGCGGGGACACCGTCGAGGATGGACTGATCCGCACTCATGGTGGCATGGGTCTGCTGTATTGGACCGGGGGCAAAATCGGCAATTGTGAGATCCACGTCGTCTTCAAGATGCGCGACGAAAATGACAATTCCGGCGTTTTTATACGTATTCCAGTCGAACCCCGCGAGGAGTGGATGCCGGTGCACTATGGGTTTGAAGTGCAGATCGACAATCACCCGGAGAAATCGAACGAGGATGAATATCACGAGACGGGAATGCTCTATTCGCTAACCAAGCCGCTCGTCAAGAACGCGTGGAAGCCCGGGCCAGAGTGGAACACCATGGACATTACTCTCGAAGGATCGCGGACGATTGTGATGCTCAATGGCAAAAAAGTGACCGACTACAAGGAAGGCGATCCGGTTCCCGAGAAAAAGTTTGAATTCGAGCCACAGCGCGGTCCCCGACCGAATTTCGGGTGGTTTGGATTGCAGAATCATAGCGACAACGACATCGTTTTCTTCAAGGAAGTAGCCATTAAACCGCTGAAGAAGTAAGGCCGACCGCAGAAGATCGCCGGAATCAACAGACTGGAGGGATGATGAGGAAGGGGAATTTTTCTCGACGCGCATTTTTGCAGGGGAGCGCGGCAGCCGCGGCAGGCGGCTTGCTGGCTTCCAAGACCATTTTCCTCGAAGCTCAACCAATGCCGCATCTCGTGGCGCCGAGCGACCGCGTACGGTTCGGCATGATCGGTATCGGGATGCAGGGTTCCGGCCTGTTGGGCGCAGCGATCACACTTCCTGGAGTTGAATGTGCCGGCGCCGCCGACCTCTATGACGGGCGCCACACGCTCGCTAAGGAGATCACCGCGAATCCAAATCTTCCCACTTCACGCCATTACCAGGAATTGCTCGACCGCAAGGATATCGATTGCATTGTGGCTGCCGTTCCGGACCACTGGCACCGTCGCGTAGTGGTCGACGCGTGCAATGCTGGTAAAGACATCTATTGCGAGAAGCCGATGTCGCACACCATCGCCGACGGGTTTGCCATGGTCGACGCCGCGAAAAAGAACAATCGGATTGTGCAGATCGGGTCGCAGCGGGTAAGCTCCGAACTCTGCGCGAAGGCCAATGAACTCTACAAAGCAGGAACAATCGGCGATGTCGAGATGGTCGAGCTCACCTACGGCCGCAACGATCCGAACGGTGCATGGCAATATCCGCCTCCGCCCGATCTGTCTCCGCAAACTCTCGATTGGGATACGTGGTTGAACGACACTCCCAAGGTCCCATTCAACAAACTTTATTTCGCGCGCTGGCGTTGCTGGAAGGCCTACGGTACAGGCGTGGCCGGCGATCTCATGGTGCACCTGCTCAGCGGAATGATGATGACGCTCGGCTGGAATGAGATTCCGCGCTCGGCGACGGCGATGGGTGGCATCTTTCGGTTCAACGACGGCCGCGACATGCCGGATTTCCATGCCGTGCTGTTCGACTACCACGGAATTCCGGTCTACGTGCGCCTTGATCTGGGATGCGAGACACCCGAACTGGCGCGCTTTATGGGGCCAAAGGGACTTCTCGAAGCCGGAGAATTCGAGTTGCGTCATTCGGCTCAGGCCGGCGTTGACACTGATCCCAGTTACTACACCTTCAGTTTCCCCGCAAAGATGCGGGCCGAATACGCGAAACAGTGGCACGAGGAGCATGATCCTCCGTTGGGCAAAGAGCCGACTACCAACGACACAATCTACAAAGGTCACGACTGGGATGATGTCCGCCCGCACCTGCATAATTTTTTCCAGGCGGTGCGGTCGCGGAAGCCTGTCACAGAGGACGCGGTCTTCGGCAATAATGCGGCAGTCGCCTGCCATATGGCGAACGAGTCTTACTTCCGCAAGAAGCCTGTCATCTGGGATGAGGATTCGAAGACCCTCAAGTCGTAGTTTCGGAGAGAAAGCATGCACTCGACATTCGCGTTTGCCGGGAAGCGCCGGAACGCCGTTCCGGTTCTTCTCGGCGCTCTCTTGTTGGGCCTTGGCGCTTACGCGCAAGACCTGCCGTCAGCGAAACCTGAATCGGTCGGACTTTCGTCGGAGCGCCTGGAACGCATCTCTACAGTCGTTCAAAGAGCAATCGATGACAAGCGAATTGCAGGCGCGGTCACCATGGTCGTGCGGCACGGTAAAGTCGCATGGTTGAAGTCGCAAGGGATGCAGGATCGCGAAGCAGGTAAGTCGATGCCGCCCGATGCAATGTTCCGAATCTGTTCCATGACCAAACCCATCACCAGCGTTGCGCTAATGATGCTTTACGAGGAAGGCAAGTTCCTGCTGGATGATCCAGTCTCGAAGTACTTGCCAGAGTTCAAAAACCCTAGAGTCCTGGTGAAGCCGGCATCGGGTGAGAGCTATACGATTCCGGCATCCAAAAAGATCACAATTCGTGATTTACTCCGCCACACTTCGGGAATCACCTACAACTGGAATTCCGATCTCGGCCCTTTCTATCAAAAGGCGAACGTTGCGAGCGGCCTGCTGCAATACGACGGAACGATCGGCGACAACGTAAAGCGGCTTGCGGCGCAGCCTTTGTTGTTCAATCCTGGCGATCGCTTTGAATATAGCCTGGGCGTGGACGTCGTCGGGCGGCTGGTGGAAGTACTCTCGGGACAGCCCCTCGATGAATTCTTTCACAAGAGAATTTTCGAGCCGCTCGGAATGAAGGACACTTACTTCTTTCCGCCGGACAACAAGCTCGACCGCCTGGCCACGGCCTATACCTACTATGAGAACAAAGGCTTAAACCGATTCCCCGAAACGCCCATCACTGAGGACACTTTCGTTTACTCGGCCGATTATCCATCGAAGGGCCCCAAGAAGCTGTTTTCGGGTGGCGCCGGGCTGGTTTCAACCGCGCAGGACTATGCACGTTTCTGCCAGATGATGCTCGACGACGGAAAAGTTGGAAACACTCGCCTGCTAAGCCGGAAAACAGTCGAACTCATGACGCACGATCAGCTGGGCAAGATTAGTCCCGACCAGGGGTTCGGCTTGGGGTTCGGCGTAGCGGGAGTCAAAGGCCCGCTTGGCGAACTCGGATCAGTGGGCGAGTACAGTTGGGGTGGCTTCTTCTATACGGGGTTTACTGTCGATCCAAAAGAACAGATGATCGTGATCTTCATGGCGCAATTGCATCCGACAGGCGGTCTGACGCTGGATAGCCAGGTAAATGAACTCGCCTACCAGGCAATCACTGACTAGAGTTCCTGCGGTGCGAAACAATTATCGGTCGAAGAGAACTGCAAGTTCTTTGAGCTGGGCTGCGATCTCACCGGTTGCGGCCTCTTTTTTCATACGCCATTTCCAATATCCGCTCGGTTTTCCCGGGAGGTTCATGCGCGCCTCGCTACCCAGCCCGAGAACATCCTGCATCGGTGCAATCGCCATGGTTGCGACGGAAGCTTGGATACCGCGAATCATTACCCAGTGGATTGGTTGATCTTTGAAGCCCAGGTAGGCGCGCGCGTACGCGTGCTCTTTCTCCACATCTTCGAGAGTGCGAGTGCTGTCGCCGCCGGTGCTGTTCCACCACCCCACGACCGTGTCATTGTCGTGTGTGCCGGTGTAAGCGACCAAATCGCGAACGTAGCTATGCGGCTTGAATGTCGGAGCCTGCGGGTCGTTGCCGAAGGCAAATTGCAGGATTGCCATGCCCGGCAGACCGAATTCGTGGCGTATCGCTTCCACCTCTGGAGTGATCACACCGAGGTTTTCGGCAATCACAGGGAGTTCGCCGAGTTCCTGGCGAAGAACCGAGAACAAATCCTTGCCGGGACCTTTGATCCATCGACCACCGGCGGCGGTGGTCGCATCGGCTGGAACTTCCCAATAGGCCTCAAAGCCGCGGAAATGGTCGATGCGGATAAAGTCGTACAAGCGCAGAGCGGAGCGCAGGCGGTCAACCCACCACCGATACCCGCTTTCTTTGAGAAGCGGCCAGTTGTAAATGGGATTGCCCCATAACTGTCCGGTGGCGCTGAAGTAGTCGGGAGGAACTCCAGCGACGCTGGCCGCCCGACCCTGCGCGTCCAGAAGAAAGAACCTGCGGTTCACCCAGACGTCCGCACTATCATGCGCGACATAGATGGGAAGATCGCCAATCACGCGGATGCCACGAGTCCGACCGTAGTCGCGAAGAGACCGCCACTGCTGAAAGAAAACAAACTGCAAAAATTTCTGCGCCGCAATGGATGGTGCGAGCATTTCCGACCAGCGGGCCAAAGCCTGAGTTTCCCGCATCGCGATATCGGAAGGCCATTCTGTCCAGGGAACAAAGTCGTGGGCCTCTTTGATTGCGATGAACAGAGCGTAATCGTCCAGCCATGCCGAGTTGTCTCGTACGAACGCATCGAAGCGTTCCCGGTCAGCTGCGGAGGCGTCCGCGGCAAACGTGGCAGCCGCTTTTCGCAGCAGCGGCGTCTTGAAATGGATGACCGCACCGTAGTCCACCTTTTCAGCGGATAAGACTGGGAGTTTTTGGATCTCTCCCGAGGAGAGAAGGCCGGACTCGGCTAGCAATTCCAGACTAATTAAGAGCGGATTTCCCGCGCTCGCGGAAAAGCACTGAAATGGAGAATCCGCGTAGCCTGTTGGATTGAGAGGGAGTACCTGCCAGAGCTTCTGGCCCGCTGCATGGAGGAAATCAACAAATCCAAGTGCCTCAGGGCCGAAGTCCCCTATTCCGTGAGGCGATGGCAAAGAGGTGGGGTGGAGCAGAATGCCGCTTGATCGTTGAAACTGCACTAGCAAAACATAAATTCTTCCCGCCCGGACTGCAAGAACAGGGCTATTAAATTTTAGCCTCTGCTCGCCGCCGATTCGCTTATCGAGCTTGAGATCGCCGCAGGGGGCTATGTAACATGTTGCGATTTCAAGTGCTCTGGTTACTGGATGGCTTTCATCCCATCCAGCCTTTTCCTTGGGAGATCGAATGAATATCAGACGACGGTTGTTCGAACTGTGTGTCGTAGCGATGGCGATCTATTTCCCCCAGTCTTCGTTCGCCGGCGAAACTCTCCTCCTGCATGGCCACATTTACACCGGAAATCCGAAGATGCCCTGGGCGCAGGCTTTGGCGATCAATGGAAGCCGAATCGATTTGGTAGGGAGCGACCAGGAAGTATCCGTGCGGCGGCATGAGGGTACAGAAATCATCGACCTGCACGGGCAGACGGTCATTCCCGGCATCTCCGATTCCCACACACACATGTGGTTTGGCGCGCTTGAGTTGCACGGATTCAATCTCTCCACGCCAGAGTCCAGCATTACGCCCGACAATCCCGATGCGATCGTAGAAAGGATTAAGGCCTTCAGCGCCAGCCATCCCAATGACAAGATACTTATCGGGCGCGCCGATTTCGGAACTGTACCTCCCGCTGTGCCAACGCATGAACTGCTTGATCGGGCAGTTTCCGACCGTCCGGTAATCATCCACAACACCAGCGAACATGCGTTGTGGGTGAATGCCAGGGGGCTCGCATTTGCGGGAGTCACAGATCAGCCTGTCGCGGACCCGGCGGAAGAACGCGGCATTATCCGCGACGCCAGCGGTCATCCGAGCGGCCTCTTTTTGGAAGCGGCGATGGAGGTGGTCGAGCGTGCTGTGTTTGCGGCTTTGTCCCAGGAAGAAAAGTTGGGGCTGCTACGCGAAGCGTCGCATTATCTGAACCGCTTCGGAATTACCAGCGTCGTCAATGCAACCGGCAGCTTGCCCGAGATCGAGCTATACGCTGCTCTCCGGGACCGCGGTGAGCTTACCGTGCGCACGCGCACTTCATTCGGAGCGGTCGCGGTAAATCACCATCTCACGCCGCAGTTTCTTGCCGACTTGTATACAGCACGGACTCGGTATCACGATGGGTGGGTATCGGCGAATCTCGTCAAATTTTTTGCCGACGGCGGGAGCGGGATGATCCCTCCTCTTACTTACCAGCCCGGCGAATTCAAGAAGCTGGTTATGGAATTGGACAAGCAGGGTTTCCAGGTGATGACCCATGCCCTGCGCGGCGATTCGGCTCATATGGTTTTGGACACCTATGAGGAGGTCGAAAAGGCCAACGGGAAGCGCGATCGCCGCTTCCGAATGGAACATGCGGAAATCTTCCCCGCAACCGATCTGCCGAGATTCGCCAAGCTTTCCGTGCTGGTGAGCACGCAGCCCTCGTTCTGCTGCAGCGATGTCGGCTCTAACTTCGACGCGCAGGACAAAACTCCCACCGATCGGTGGCGCAGCCTCGAGGAGAGTGGTGTGATGCTGGCGTTCGGAAGCGACTGGCCTTGCACCTGGCCGCCCGACCCATTCGTCGGCATGCAGCAAGTCGTTCGGCGGACGGTCTGGCACTCGCCCGCAGCTTCGGCGATGTTGGGCGGAGTATTTGATGGCGGTGGCCAAGGCGGAGCCATTCCGACCCTGTCTGCCTACACTCCGGAAGAGAGCATCAGCATCGAGCAGGCGGTGCGGGCTTATACGTATGGCTCCGCGTACGAGAGGTTCTCAGAAGACCTCCTGGGTACCCTAGAGGTCGGGAAAGAAGCCGACCTAGCCGTGCTTTCGCAGGACATTTTTTCCGTTCCCACCGAAAACCTGGCGAAGATTCACGTCGTGATGACCATCGTGGGCGGGAAAGTCGTCTTTTCCGAGAAGAATTAAAATTGTGAAGGTTCCCCCGATCCAGATTGTGTTCTTGAAAATTCTCAATACCTCACCCGCGCTTTCTCTACATCGTTGACCGGAATGGTTGAAAGATGGTGCCAGAGGACCACAATTAAGCCATCTTCTGAGAGCAATCTAAGCGCTATGATCTATACCTGACAATCCGGGGTTAATCCCGCGTTTGTGAGAGGGTTGACGAATCGGGCATTAGTACAAAAAAAGGCTAGATTTATTGACAATTGCGTAACACATCTGTGATATAAGCTACCAGCGAATAAGCGTTTAGAATTATTCATTTCAAAACAAAACATTGCTGGGGTCTGAGTTATGAAAAACGTTTACGCCTGCCGAATTCTCTTGAGCGCCTCGAATTCCATGAACGGATTGTTCCGGCATCTTTCTTTTGCTGTTACGGTCCTGGCCATCATTTGCAGTTTCCATGCTCCTGTTCTCGCAAAGGTAGCAGCGGGTATCTCGGGTATCGTCACAGATTCGAGCGGCGCGGCGGTGGCCGGCGCTACAGTGAGGGCGAAAGCGGTTGATACCGGCATCATCACCACTCGCCAGACCAATACCGAAGGCTTCTACGCCTTTGTGGATCTGCCGCCCGGCCACTATGACATTGAGGTTGAACAGACCGGTTTTGGTGCATTTCGGCAGGCAGGAGTGCTGTTGGATGTTGATTCCGCCAAGATCATCAACATCACGTTGAAGGTTGGCAAGGTTGGGGAGACGGTGAGTGTCACCGCCGACGCCGTCCAGCTCGACACGGCGAGCACCCAAAATGGAGAAGTCATCCGCGAGGCCACCATCACCGCAATGCCTCTGGTCACGCGCAGCTACACCGATCTTTTGGCGCTTCAGCCCGGCGTCACCCCGGTCTCCTCGGGACTCTCCGGAGGCCAAGGGGGAGAGTTCAGCGCGACCGGCTTTAGCATTAACAACGTTTCAGGAGATCTCAACGCCGGGAACGTCTCGGTCAACGGACAACGCGAATCCGCCAACGGATTTCTGTTGAACGGGACGACCGTCCAGGAATTCGCCTTTTCCGGAGCCGGCATCATTCCGAATCTTGATTCCATCGCTGAATTCCGTATCGTGACGAATAACTTCGACGCCGAGTACGGCAACTATGCCGGTGGCCAGATCAACGTCATCACCAAATCAGGAACGAACCGTTTCCACGGAAGTGCGTTCGAGTTCCTACGCAATCGCGCGTTTGACGCCACGACTTATTTCGCCACTCAGAAGGATGACCACAAACAAAACGAGTTCGGTGGTACGTTTGGTGGCCCTATCCTGCGCGACAAGCTCTTTTTCTTCGGTGACTACCAGGGCAACCGAGTGATCATCGGCCAGACTGGCTCAACTGGCCTCGTCCCAGTTCCAACCAATGCCGAGCGCAGCGGCGATTTCTCAGCAGTCGCTAGCTCCATGACTGGTACCGTTCAGGGGCCGGGTTGGGCGCAACAGCTTTCCAGCACCTTGGGATACAACGTAACCGCGGGCGAACCATATTACTTCACAGGTTGCACCTCCGCGCAGTGTGTCTTTCCAGGCGCGCAGATTCCGCAGACCGCGTTCACGACGCCATCCTCAAACTTGCTGCAATTTGTACCGCCAGGAAATGCCGGCGACGGATTCTTCTCCAATCTCGCGGCGCCGGTTCGCCTTGGTGACAACAAAGCAAGCGGCCGTGTGGATTACAACTCACACCTCGGCTTGTTGAGCGGATATTACTTCTTCGACCAATTCCGGCAGGACAATCCGAATCCATTCCTTCCCGGTTTTGGCAGTGAAAATTACGGCCGATCGCAGGTCGTCAACATCGGCCATACGAAGTCACTCAGCCCGACATCCATAAACGGACTGCGCGTCGGTGCTACCCGCCTTCTGTTTCTGCAGCACAAGCCCACTGGCGGCGGCAGTGAAACTCCCGCATCGCTGGGCTTCCAGGAGGGCCCCAATACGTTGGGCATTTCTCCCTCGCTCCCGGCATACGCCCATGTTCCGAACATGCACTTCAGCACCTTCTCCTTTGGTGCATCCGGTGGGCCTCTCGGAATTACAGAGACGACTTACCAGATTCTCGACAACTTCAGCCGCGTCATTAGAACGCACACTCTGACATTCGGTGGGCAATTCCGCTATAACCAGCTCACCGAGTACAACGGCGGATCGAACGGGGACTTCCAGTTCTCCAACGGCGCCAATGGGGAAACGGGCCTGGAGTTCGCGGACTTTCTCATCGGAGCGCCCTCCGGTTATTCGCAAGGACAGGGCTATCCATCGTATGGACGCTCGCGCTATATAGGCCTGTTCGGTCAGGACAGCTGGCGCGTCAAGCCGAACTTGACGCTGAATTATGGGTTGCGTTGGGATGTGAGCCGTCCCTGGTCTGAGAAATATGGTCAGCTGGAAACGCTGGTACAAGGCCTGAATTCGACACGATTCCCAGGTTCTCCGACAGGCTGGGTATTCCCCGGCGATCCTGGCATTCCGAGCACATTGGCCCCGACCCGCTACAACAACTTTGCTCCCCGCATCGGTCTGGCTTACTCACCGTCCGCTGACTCGGGCCTCCTCGCAGCCTTGACCGGCGGTCCGGGAAGAACAAGCATCCGTATCGGATGGGGGAAGTTCTACAGCACGTTTGAAGGCGCCACGAACTTCAACGAAATCGGCGACGCGCCTTTCGGTGCCTTTTATGGCAGTCCTGTGCCTCCGGAGTTCGTGACCCCGTTTGTGGATCGCGGCACCGGGCACGTCGAAGGGCAGCGTTTCCCCGTTCCTCTTCCAACAACAAACACCGTTATCAACTGGGCGAACTTCCTGCCCATCGGCACTTCGCCCGCGTTCTTCTACAGGAACGTCCTGCCGTATACCGAGGAATACCAACTCTCGATCGAGCGGCAATTAGGAACTGGAACGCTCCTGAACCTTAGCTATGTTGGGACGCAGGGGCACCATCTGCTGTCCTCGTTGGAGGCCAATCCCGGCAACCCCGCTCTATGCCTGAGTGTCAGTCAACTCAGCCAGGTTACGGACGGCAACGTGTGCGGGCCTGGCGGGGAGAATGGTGTGTACTCTCCCGTCGGGGGCGGAACGATCAATAGCACCCGCGGACCATTTGGCGCAGCATTCAGCAGTGATGGCTACTTCATGAGCAACGGCTTCTCCGGGTACAACTCGCTGCAATTGAGCGTACGGCAGCGAATTCAACGCCTTGAGTTCCTCGCCGGTTACACTTATTCCAAATCCCTGGACAACGGCTCCGGTTATGGCGAGCAGATCGATCTGCTGAACCCCGGGCTCAAGTCGCTTTCTGCCTTCGATGTCCGGCACAACTTTGTAGTGAGCTACGACTACCAGCTGCCCTTCGATCGCTGGGGAGGCCCGAGCCGGCTCGTGAAGGGCTGGCGGTTGAGCGGCATCACCAGGTTCTCCAGTGGAATTCCTGTCACCCTGATCGAAACGGACGATAATTCGTTGCTGGGTACCAGCAGCGCGGGCGCAATTTCGCTACCCATCGATGTGCCGAACTTTGCCGGAGGCTCGCTGCACTATACCAATCCTCGCTCAGGGCTGCCCTATTTCAACACCTCATTGTTCAGTCCTGAGGCCCTCGGGACACTCGGTAACTCCAGGCGCCGGTTCTTCCATGGTCCTGGGATCAACAATTGGGATATGGCACTTCTGAAAGACACGCAGATCCGGGAAAGCATGAACCTGGAATTTCGTGCCGAGGCGTTCGACACATTCAACCATGCGCAGTTCAATCTGCCGGATGGAAATGTCGATGACGGCTCCTTTGGCCAAGTCACATCTGCCAATCCGGGGCGCATCATGCAGCTGTCCCTCAAACTGTTGTTTTAGACAACTATGATCGGCTGATCACTGGGGCGTCCGGCCAACGGGTGCCCCTTTCTTGCTTTCAGGGCTTGCCGTTGTTGGGATACGAACCTTATGAAGCCGAGGCACACGATGCTGTTTGCGAAGCTGCGATCGAATTGGCACTGCCCGTCCTCAACATCAATCCGATTCTTGTGCATCACCGCACTGGCTTGTGTTGCAGTTTCAACGGCTGGGGCTGAGCCCCGGAAAGATCGCACCGTCGTTGTAATCAGCCTGGATGGCTTTCCGGCGTATGCACTGGACGACCCGCGGCTGCCCATGCCCACGCTACGCAAGCTCGTCCGCGAAGGTGTTTCTTCATCGATGACGCCCGTCAATCCTACAGTTACATGGCCGAACCATACGGCGATGGTTACCGGAGTGGATGCCTCAGAGCACCATGTCCTGTTTGGAGGTTTGCTAACTCGCTCCGCGGAAGGTTCGCAGCCTGCGGTTGAGGCCTGGCGCGATAAAGATGTGATGGTTCATGCTCCAACCATTTATGACGCAGCTTTCCATGCTGGCCTCACGACAGCACAGGTGGACTGGGTGGCAATTTATGGTGCGAAGACGATCAATTGGCAATTCCCGGAATTACCCAGCCCTGATGGTGTGATCGAGCAGGACCTGATGGCCGATGGTTTGGTCACGGCCGACCAGTTAAGAACCTTCGAAAGTGGAAGCGAAGCTTGGCAGGACGAAATCTGGACCGATGCCGCGATCAAGATTCTGGAGAAGCGCCGTCCCAATCTTTTGTTGTTTCACCTGCTCATGCTCGACAACGCGAATCACGCCTATGGGCCTATGAGCATGGCCAGCTACACCGCCATGGCGCTATTGGACAGCAATCTCAGGCGTATCATGGATGCTCTTCAAAAAACCGGTCTCCTGCCAAATGCGGCGGTGATCGTTGTTTCCGATCACGGATTCAGACCATTCAAGTACAAGATTCATCCCAATGTTCTCCTGGCAGAAAAGGGCATTCTCCATCGGAATGGTTCAACGGCAAAGGGAGACGCCTGGGTTATGCCCGATGGAGGCGTTGCATTGGTGTATGTGACGAATCCTTCCCGGAGGGCCGATGTGACGGTGCACCTTCGGTCCGTCTTGGCTGGGGCGGAAGGCGTCGGTCACGTTTATAGTCCCGAGGAATATTCAAGCCTTGGCATTCCAACGCCCGCGGCGAGTGATCAAGGTCCCGACCTCTTTCTTGCTGCCGCACCCGATTACTTGTTTAGCGACGGCGTGGAAGGTGATTACAAAACGACGGTGACCGTCGGGGGCACCCACGGATATCTGAATACGGATCCCAAGATGAAAGCCATCTTCGTTGCTTGGGGCGCCGGAATTGGACCGAGTCGTCTGCCTGGCATTTCAAATCTGGACGTAGCGCCCACGATCGCCGCACTACTAGGTCTGGAAATGCCCAAAGCCAAGGGCCACGTCATCCAAGAAGTTATCGGTAGATCCGATGTACGCTGATGAGCAAATCGAGGAAGTGCTAAAGAAAATGGTAGGCCCGAATGGATTCGAACCATCGACCTCTTCCGTGTCAAGGAAGCGCTCTAGACCAACTGAGCTACGGGCCTACGTGAAACGAATGCATCAATTCTAACGGGCATCGCGGATTCCGGCAAACACTGCGTCCGGATTCCCTTTCGAACTCTCCGGTGTGCAATGCGGCTTTGAAATTATTCGTTTTCGGGCGAGGCCTGCCGTTTTTCGAGCGGAAGCCCGCGCGCAGCCAGGCGTAACAATTCCCCGCTCCTCTCGCGCAAGGGACGTATCTCTGCTGAAGTCGCAGTGGCCACAATCGCATTCACGAATTTCGAACAGCGAGTGTGCACTTGATCCGGAGTGACTCCGGGATAATTGCCGAGCGCAAGAATTTCCTTCAACCAGTGCTTGCCAAAACCGGCGTGCATAGTCTCGTCAGCCCAATCGAAGTCCATGTCGTGCTCGCTGAGGCTGTCGCCATAGCTATGAAAAAGGCGGGAACGCTGCTGCTTCTTCTGAATGTTCTTAGTCTCGAAGAAAAAAAGCATCCCAAGGCGGTAAATCGGGTCTTGCCCGGCTGTGCTCTCGTAAATATATGTTCCAAGTGGAATCTCCGCGGGTCGAAATCCCCACTGTAGTAGACGGTCGTAACCCATGTGGCAGTGTCGGGACTCGTCGTAAGTCCACCGAGCCGCATCTCGCACCCATTCCCAGGGTAGAGATTTTGCGAATGAACTCAGAATGACTCCGCCTGTCTCGACTGCCCAAACTTCATTCAGGTGGCTCACTGCAGCTCGCATCTGCAAAGCCGTACCTTCGCCGTAAGGAAAAGTCGAGTCAACGTTGTCGGGCCAGTAGAACCGGCAAGGCCAGAACCGTGGATCACGGGCAGGCTTGTCGGGAGTGGAATACGGAGTGGAGCCCGGCAGCCTTTCGATAGAGGTTGAGCACTGCGGCTCGACAACGGAAATTCCTCCGATTGCCTGCAGATGGTCGGCCATCGCGTTCGCCCAGCTATGAGCAGAAGCAGTGCCCTCCTCCGCCGATCGCGCTTCTAAGCACCACCCTTCCGCGCTTTGACACTGCCTGACCTTGTCCGCTAATGCACTCGAGAGAAAGCGCCGCGTAGGAGCGTCAGCAATCGGGTCGGAGAGATCGAGATACTGCCTGTAGGCATCGCGCAGCGCCGGCGCCAGAACGCTTGCGATCGCGAGCAGAAACGCGGAGACAGAGGGTGATTCCAGAAGATTCTGGAACAGCGCGATTAGCACGGCGTCTGCCCCTTCTTCCTCAAGCAATCGGCTAGGATAGCGCAGCTCAAAAACCCTTTCGCGGAGGGCATCCGCGACAAGGGCATCTTCCCAGATCGCCTGGGCGAGTCCCAACTTGACCGGCAATGAGGCAATTTTAGGAAGCCAAGCCGCCTGACTTAGCAGGAGTGCGCGCTCGCAAAAAAAGAAACGCTTCAATAAGTGCGCCGTATCGTGCCGCATCCACCGACCCCGCAGTTGCTGATTCCCTGGGGAGTTCTCGCGGAGAGGAACGTTCAAGTCGCCGCTCATGATGACGCTCTCACCGTTTCGGGGATAGGCCGAATTCGATTCAGAACCTGTTGCAGATAAGGGGTAACCGCACCGCGCTTCGGGTAGGAAGCAATGGTTTGCCTCTTTTCAGTCGAAAGAGATGCGGCCGCCACGCCGAGGGCGATGGCCTCCCTTAAAGCCTTCCCTTCGCTGATACCAACCGCAAGGCCGGCATTAAACGCGTCGCCGGCACCGACCGTATCCAAAACATGGACGTCCGGAACCGAGAATGACTCTATCCCATCACGGCTTGCCCAAATCGCTCCTGCGGCGCCTCGCGTGAGCATTACATTCTCGCAACCAAGGTCTAGCAGCGAACGCGCGAGTTCCCAATCGGGGATTTCTGCGTTGGGTGGTAGTCCAAGGCAAACGCGCGCTTCGGTTTCATTCGGCGTTAATGCGAAGCAACAGCTGAGATCTTGCCCGCGAAGGTCAGTCGCTGGAGCCGGGTTGAGGATTGCTTTGACCGCGTAACCTTTGGCAATCCGTGCTGCTGCGAGTGCAGTCGCGAGTGGGATTTCTAACGGTGAGAGGATGACGTCCGATCGTCTGATCAATTCGGTATGAGCAGTCAGATCCTCCGGAGTGAGCTCTCCATTCGGGCCCATGTCGATCACGATCGCGTTGCGACCGCGAGCGTCTGTAACGATAAAACCAGCAGCGGTCGCCTTCGTGTTCGAGTACATAACCCCTGCGTTGCTGACGCCTTCAGTTGCTAGCAACGAAAGAAATTGCTCGCCGAAGATATCGCGCCCAATCTTGCCAATGAATGCCGCGTCTGCGCCGAGACGCGCGGCGCTCACCACTACGTTCGATCCTTTTCCCCCGTGCGTGGTCTGGTAGTTGTGTCCGTGAACCGTTTCTCCCTCAACGGGCAGACGCTCGGTATCCATCGTCAGCGCCACGATGTAGCTACCGACTACCGTTACCTTATTCAACGCAACGATCTCCTCAGGATCAAAGCTAGCCAACCCATCTACTGCGGCTGCTGCGCGTCCGTGGGAACGTTTGGGTTCCCTGCGGCGCTTTCTGCGGATTTTTCCTTCTCGATCTGCTCGACGATGTGAGTTTCTTTTTTCGCCAATTCGGGCTCGCCGAGACGGCCATAGATTCTAGCCAGGGCTACATGCGCCTCGAGTTCTTTCGGATTGAGGCTGACCAGATGTTCGAACAACGGCCGAGCGCCAGCGAAATCGCCGCTTTGCATAAGAACGGTCGCCGATACGTACTGGATATGAGGGTCATGCGGTTTCAGTGCGCGGGCCCGCTTACACGCTCGCAATGCTTCGGGCAGATTCTCACTCCCAAGATGGTTGAGCATTTGCGCGAGCGTAATCCAGTAGGTGGCATTCTCCGGATGCGTTTTCACGAGTGTGCGGAAGATTTCGACCGAGTGCGCGTAATCGCCTTCAGAGGCCACACATGCGGCAAGCAAGAAGTGTGCCTTGTCGAGGTCAGGAGCGATACGTACCGCCTCTTCAAACTCTGGTTTCGCCTCCTTCAGCTTGTTCTCGCTGTAATAGGCAAGCCCCAGGTCGTAATGGAATTCGGGGAAAGATCCGAACTTGTCGCGCACCGCTTGCAGAAAATCGACTGCCACGCCGAAGTGTTGCCAACCGAGCAAAGCTTCCGCGAGCAACATGCTGTACACCCTGGAGTTGGAATTGATTTGAACTGCCATGCCCAACTGCTCTACGGCGTCTTCGTACCGTGCGCGCTTGAAGAGCAATCGCCCCAGCTCCCCGTGCAAGCTTTCCGAGTTGGGATTAGCCTTGAGGGCTTCACGCAAGACATTCTCGGCTTGCTTGGGTCTCGCCGCACGCACGAGAGCAGCAGACCTCGAAATGGCTGCCTGCTCCGCCGTCTGCGCATGAGAAGTCACGGCAGCCATTACAGCGAACACAAGCAGGAAAGGTATCGCCCACTTAGGCATTCTGGCCATTTTACAGCCGTCGTCATATGCTTCGGCCGCTAAAGTCTCCACGGCTTTCCGCTAGAATAAGCTGCTTATGGCATGGACTCGGGGTTGGCCGGCTTATCTCTCATTCCTGTTTTTAGGCATGACTGTTGCCGCCGCTACTTCCAATGAGCTATTCCACGAGGTTCCTTCCAGCGAGAGCGGCGTCACCTGGACACACCACAACGGCTTTTCTCCTCAGCACTATTTGCCTGAGTCCACCGGTCCGGGAGTGGCGATTTTCGATTACAACAACGACGGGTGGATGGACATTCTGCTTGTCGATTCGGGCACCAGCGTCTTCTATAAGCCCGACGTCCCGTTACATCCCGTACTTTACCGAAACAACGGAAACGGAACTTTCACCGATGTTTCGAAAGAAGCGGGATTGAAGGCAGATATCTTCGGCCAGGGTGTCGCGGTGGGGGACTATGACGGTGACGGTTACAAGGACATTTTCATCAGCGGCTATGGCAAGTGTGTGCTCTATCACAACAACGGGAATGGAACCTTTTCGGATGTGACTGCCGCGAGTGGTATCGCTCCTCCTCAGTGGGGAAGCAGTTCCTTGTGGTTCGACTACGACAACGACGGCAAGCTGGATCTTTTTGTCGGGGAATTCGTGGATTATTCCAGCCTCAAAGTTTGTTCCGCTGCGGAATCCTACGGAGGTGAGTCCGGCAATGCCCAGGCGGCCTATTACTGCACGCCAAAAATCTTCAAGCCGATGCCTAGTGAACTTTACCGGAATCTTGGGAATGGCAAGTTTGCCGATGTCAGCGCCAGCACGAGCATCGGCTCGAAACCGGGCAAAGCCTGGGGTGTCGTTGCGACCGACATTAATAACGACGGTTTCATGGATCTATTCGTCTCGAACGATATTGTCCCGAATTATCTTTGGGTCAATCGCGGCGGGAAGAAGTTTGAAGACGTCGGCGTGGAAGCTGGAGTGGGGTACAGCAGTGATGGCGCGCCTCGCTCCGGCATGGGGGTGGATGCAGGAGATTTCGACCAGGATGGGAAGCAGGATCTGATTGTAGGAAACATCGATACGCAGACGCACTCGCTTTATCGCAATATTGGCCAGGAAATGTTTGATGACCTGAACCTCAAAACCGGAGTGAGCCAGGCCACTCGGATGATGAGCGGGTGGGGATTGCAGTTCCTCGATTATGACAATGACGGTTGGCCGGACCTCGTCCTATCGAACGGCCATCCGGATGACGCAGTCGAGAGCCGGAATGCCGGAATTGGTTACCGCCAGCCACTGATCCTGATGCACAACTCGGCTGGCGCAAAAATGGAAAATGTGAGTGCCGAAGCAGGCGCGGCGTTTAGCAAGAAATACTCGGCCCGCGGCTTGGCCGTCGGCGACCTGAATAATGACGGCTACCCGGACATCGTGTTCGCGGAGAACGGCGGACCGGTTCATATCCTGATGAATACGGCCGCGAGCGGGAACAACTGGCTAGGACTCGTGTTGCTTCCTAAAACGACGAATCCTGAGGCGAGCGGGGCGGTCATCCGCTGGAGCGTCGGCGGCAAGATATTCTCCAGGTTGAAAACGGCCGGAGGCAGCTTTCTTTCGAGCCATGATCCCCGCGAGATTCTCGGCGCTGGCAAGGGAAACATAGACTGGGTGGAAATCAAGTGGCCGCGGCCGAGCCAACACGTAGACCGGATCAGCAAGCCGCAAATGAATCGCTACCTAACGGTCACGGAAGGACAGGCGTCGGGCGTCCCTGCAACCAAGTGATTCGTCTTTGGTAAAGCTTTGCCCGGAGTTGCAATACGGTAGTGCTTCCGGCGACAATCGTGGCGTGGCGAGAAAGTCCAATTCTGCTAACACGAAGGCGAAATCGCAGATAACCTACGCGTTCGTTCCCGGACAGATCGTGATTGTGACCCTGAGCAACCCTCGGGAAAAAATCTGGGGAATGATTCTGGCTCTTGCGGCTGAAGGCCTGAGCCTCAGCGGCGTAGAATTGGCGTCGTTTGAAGACCTCACCGTCATGGTGAGGGATGGTGAACCGTTCACGCCGGCGGTAATTTTTTTCCCAATGCATCGTATTGAAAGGGTTGAGCTGGATCTTCCCGATGGCAGCTTGCCGTCGCTTTCGCAGCGCTTCTTCGCCAAGACCGGGCTGGATCCGGCAGCAGCGCTTGCTCCCACTAGAAAAACGCAAGGCGATAACGCATTCGATGCTTCGTCGCTTCCTTCGCAGGAGCCCGCGTGAAGTTCTCGCAAGTCTTCACCGCACCCAATCAGTTGACGCTGCTGCGCATGATATTTGTCCCGTTTATCGTCATCTATCTCGTGGACGGACACTATCTTTCGGCATTAGTACTTTTTGTTGTGGCTGGCTTCAGTGATGGGTTGGATGGGCTTCTGGCCCGAACCCTTCATCAGCAAACGCTACTCGGCCAATACCTCGATCCGATTGCTGACAAACTTCTGCTGAGCACAATGTTCCTGGTGCTTTCCATCCTGCACAAAATTCCGTGGAAGTACACGGTCGTGGTATTCAGCCGGGACATCTCGATTCTGGCGGCCAGCGCGGTCCTGTTCGCGATCGCAGGGTTGAGAAACTTCCGTCCAAGCATTTTCGGAAAGGCGAACACATTCTCCCAGATCAGCGCGGTTTTTTTCGTCCTGTTGTTCGCGATCCGGCCCATCCGCTGGATCTGGATCTCCCGGGTTGTTTTCCTGCGGGCTACCTTTTTCTTCACCATCTTGTCAGCGCTTCACTACGTGATTCTGGTGCAACAACGTTTGCGCGAGCATACGCACGCGCTCCCGCCTCCGGCGATTTGAGACAATTTGACCGTCTTTCTTCCCCACCCCTAGAATCTTAGGTTCGTCTTTGGGCAGCGCGAACCCGCTATGGCGCTCAAACTCTACAACTCGATGAGCTCAAAGATCGAGGAATTCCGCCCTCTTCTCGACCATGAAGTGCGCATGTATGCCTGCGGACCGACGGTGTACGACTATGGGCACATCGGCAACTTCCGGACCTTCGTGGCCATTGATCTCTTGCGGCGCGTTTTGCTTCAGTCCGGATACAAAGTGCGCCACGTCATGAATATCACCGATGTGGATGACAAGATCATCCGCAACGCCGCACGAGATGGCCTGAGCGTCAAAGACTACACGGCCAAGTACGAGCGCACGTTTCTTGAGGACTCGGCCATGATCAACATCGAGCAGCCCATCCTTGTGAGGGCGACCGAGCATATTCAAGAAATGGCCGAGTTCGTGGCAAAGCTCGTTGAAAAGGGTTTGGCGTATCGGACCGAAGATGGCTCGTATTACTTCCGGATCGCGAAGTTTCCCCAGTACGGGAAGCTCTCCAAGAAAGATTTCAGCGGAATGCTCGATGGTGCGCGCGTAGATAACGACGAATACGAGAAGGACAGTGCTCGGGATTTCGCATTGTGGAAAGCGCCGAAGCCCGGAGAAGCATCGTGGGATACGGCGATCGGCCCTGGACGCCCAGGCTGGCATTTGGAATGCTCGGTCATGTCGATGCAGGAGTTAGGAGAGAGTTTCGACCTGCACGCCGGTGGCGAGGATTTGATGTTTCCTCATCATGAGAACGAGATCGCTCAATCGGAGTCGATGACCGGTAAGACTTTTTCCCGCTTCTGGTTTCACGCACGTTTCTTGCTGGTCGAGGGCGAGAAAATGTCGAAGAGCCTGGGAAACTTCTTCACCTTGCGCGATCTTGTGCTGAAGGGGCACAAACCATCCTCGATTCGCTATCTCCTCGCGTCGGTGCCCTATCGGAATCAGCTGAATTTCACCTTCGATGGATTGAAACAGGCTGCGGTGTCAGTCGAACGACTGCGAAACTTTCGCCAGCGCCTGAGCACGGGAAATTTTCCAGCTGGATCGAACCGGCGGATGAAGGCGCTTGCTGCAGAAACGGTCGAGAAAATGCGAGCGGCCCTGGACGATGACTTGAATACCGCGCAGGCGCAGGCCGCCATATTTGAAATGGTGCGCCAGGCCAACGCGGCAGTCGATGCCGGCGAAATACGAAAAGGGGACGTGGGACCGCTCCTCGATGCGATCGCCAAGTTCGATCAGATCTTTGCCGTGCTGGAGGACGATGATGCCGCGAAGATGAAGCGCGTAGTCGAGTGGGCTTCGGCGGAAGGCCGCGAAAAGGACGTTACGGATGCGTTGCAGGAGGCTGTGCAAACTGGCCAAATCCCCGATGCGGTTATCGAATCCAAGATCGAAGCGATGAAGGCGGCTCGGGCGGCTCGTGATTTTAAAGCTTCAGACCTGATTCGAGCGGAACTCACTGACGCAGGAATTATTGTTGAGATCAGTAAGGACGGTATTCGGTGGCGAAGGAAGTAGCGCCTGCAGTGTTAAGCTGAATCCAGAGCACTCCTCCCATGAAGTCTCTCGACGAATATCTTCGCGATGCCGAGCTTGCCCACGGGCATTTGTGCGCGGGGCAAGTGCTCGGAGTGCGTCTGGCGATGCTGGGGCTGCAGAAACTCGGTATCGAGGATCCTCATGGAAAGGATCGCAAGAGGCTGGTTACTTTCGTCGAGATCGACCGCTGCGCGACGGATGCGGTAGCGGTTGTGACGGGTTGCAGACTCGGAAAACGTGCCCTCAAATTCCGAGACTGGGGAAAAGTCGCGGCGACGTTTGTAGACCTCAACAACGGTCGCGCCATTCGCATTGCAGCCAAAGAATCCTCTAAAGCCGAAGCTCGAAGATGGCATCCAGAGATCGAGAACAAGAACCAGCAACAGATGCTGGCTTACCGGCAGATGCCGGACGACGTTTTATTCGCGACGCAATGGGTGAAGGTCGATTTGCCGCCCGAAGAATTTCCTGGATACAAGAGCGAGCGCGTTGTCTGCGGGACCTGCGGCGAGGGAATCAACTTCCGGAGAGAGATTCACCGCGGCGGGAAGATTCTTTGTCATGGGTGCGCTGGAGAAAGCTACTACACGGCCGCTGAGAACTGAGCTGATCCGCAACGGGGTGCCGTGCGGTCTCATCCCCCCTCTCAAATAAATCAAAGTAATTCTCGATTCCATAACATCTCATGTCGTTATTTCACATCTCTCAGGTTTTGCCCTACAGCGAACTCCCACCTTTATTACTTGAATACTCGGCTCTTTACCAACTTTTACATACTTCAGTTGATATCGGAAAGCTGTGAATCAGGCCAACATTACAGGTGCGCTGAAAATAGCCGGAACAGAGCATTCACATGCGCTCTGCCGGACGGAGGATAACGAATCTATATGAAATGGTTGAGTGGCATATTCATAGCGACGGCCCTGACGGTGACACTAGCCTGCTCGAGCAGCACGCAAGCTCCTGACGTCACCGATAACGTCCGGCACGCCCTCGATAACGCTGGCCTGACTGACGTTCACGTGTCTCAAGATCGGGATAAGAACGTCGTGACCCTGACCGGAACGGTTCCGGGCGATGATGACAAGTCCCGTGCAGAATCGATCGCCAGATCATTAGCTGGTTCCGCTGTCATCGCAAATGAAATCGGTGTGCGGCCCAATGGCGACCAGGGAACCGCGAAGAAAGTCGATTCCGAATTGGATTCCGGTATAGACAAGAACCTGGAAGCGATGCTGGTTCAACACAAAATGAACCATGCGGTTCGTTATGACGTAAACAACGGAGTTGTGACGCTGAAGGGAAATGTTCCATCCCAAGGTCAGCGCTCCAACGTAGAGAAACTTGCGCAGGAAGTGCCGAATGTGAAGCAGGTAGTAAATGAACTCGAAGTTAAGAACCAGCGAGCAACTTCTACGAAGTAGGTGATTTAAAAGTTTCATTCACTGGGACGGAGAGTAGTTGGCGGCTTCTGTCCCTACTAGCAAATTTTTCCGGAGGCTCTCGGCTTCTTAGAGAGTCTCCGGAATTTTCAGGGTGTGTACTTTCCCGCCCGGACCGGTGCGCAACGATGAAAAAATCCGCGAACGAAGAATCCGATCGCATGATGCTTTTGTTGCAAGAGCTGGCCGTGCTGAAGCAGGTCTCGAACACGGCGGACTCAGGATCTCCGAGCAGTGGAAGACGCCGCAAAGAAATCGGCAGGGAAATTAAAGCGCTCGCAGCGGAGAAGAAAAAGGTCAAGAGCAGTTAGTATCGAACTGAACCGAACGCGGCCGACTAGTGCTTATTGGAGCTCTGCTCGTAGGCGTGGGCGATTCGTAAGATTGTAGATTCGTCGAAGTGCTTTCCAAGAATCTGCAAACCAATCGGAAGTTTCTCCTTAGTGTTACCACAAGGCACCGAGATGGCCGGAATTCCGGCCAGATCTGCCGTGACCGTGTAAATATCCGCCAAATACATCGACAAGGGATCGTTGGATTTCTCCCCAAGCCGGAACGCGGGGGTAGGGCAGGTTGGTGTGACGACCGCGTCGACTTTCTGGAATGCATGATCGAAGTCCCGCGTGAGCAGTGTCCGTACTTTCTGAGCTTTCAGGTAGTAGGCATCGTAGTAGCCAGCGCTCAGGGCGTAGGTCCCGAGCATGATTCGTCGTTTTACTTCGGGCCCAAAGCCTTCGTCTCGACTCCGGCGGTACATTTCCGATAGCGTCTTTACGCCGCGCGCCCGATAGCTGTAGCGCACGCCGTCGTAACGGGCCAGGTTAGCCGATGCTTCGGCGGTTGCAATCAAGTAATACGTCGGGATCGCATAAGGCGTATGCGGCAGCGAGATGGGAACGATTTCGCAGCCCAGGCCTTTCAACTGATCGATGGCCTGATCCACGGCTTGGCGGACTTCGTTGTCTAACCCTTCACCGAAATATTCTTTCGCGACGCCAAGCCTGACGCCGCGGACCGGTTTATCCAGTTCGGCAACGTAATCGGGAACTGGCACATCGGCGGAAGTGGCATCCATCGGATCACGGCCGGCAATTATGCGGAGCACGAGCGCCGCATCTTTCACTGTCTTGGTAAGGGGGCCGATATGGTCGAGCGAAGAGGCGAACGCGATCAGTCCATAGCGCGACACGCGGCCGTAAGTAGGAGTCAGGCCAACAACTCCGCAGAAAGACGCCGGCTGACGGATGGAACCTCCGGTGTCGGAGCCGAGGGCAGCGACCGCTATGTCGGCAGCGACGGCTGCGGCCGATCCTCCGGAGGATCCTCCCGGAACGCGATTAAGATCGCGCGGATTTCGAACCGGGTAAAATCCCGAATTCTCGTTCGACGACCCCATAGCGAACTCGTCGCAGTTGGTCTTTCCCACGATAACCGCCCCGGCCTCTTCGAGACGGACAACCGCGGTGCAATCATAGGGCGGAACGTATTTGTCGAGAATCTTAGATCCGGCTGTAGTACGCACGCCCCGAGTACTCATGACATCTTTGATGGCAACAGGGACGCCAGCCAACGGCGGCAGTGGTCTACCTTCGGCGGCTGCGCGGTCGATGCGGTCCGCCTGTTCGATCGCGCGGTCGCGGCATAGGGTCAGGTAAGCGCCGACCTGTCCATCTTCCTTCTTGATGCGGGCATAGTGTGCCTCGGCAAGCGCTAGTGCCGTGGTCTTTCGCTCTGCGATGGCAGAGCGGGCAGCATCGATGGTGAATTGGGTCGGCTCCATGCTGTGCTGGCTATCTTTCAATCACTTTTGGTACTTCAAAGAAATCATCATCGGCATCGGGCGCATTGGAGAGCGCCTCATTATGCGGAAGAGACTTACGCAGTCCCTCGAGAATATCTTCCCGGCTGGCATAGGCGAAGCGTTCGCTGCCTTGTTTCGACTGGTCGACGCCGTAGCGGTCTGACACCTGCGCCATCGGTGGCACGTCACTGGTGTCGAGCTCGTTCAGTCGATCCATGTAATCGAGGATCGAATTCAGGTCGCGGACCATGTTGGAACGCTCTTCTTCCGAGAGCTCAAGATTGGCAAGGTCCGCCACGTAAGCGACATCTTGTTCAGTGACTTTCATGGAATTACTCAGATTTCGCCGGCCGCCCGAGCTGGAGCCACAACAAACTCGATGCGGCATACCGGCTGCTTCGTGAATCGATTGATGGCTACAAGGTATTGCGGAGCCAGCGATTTCAGCTCCGACCTCCAGCCCGCGTCAGACACTTCTACGCTCAGGATCCCGTCTTGAAAGCCCAGAGCCCGCGTGCGTTCCGCGACGGCGGAGCCGCAAACTACAGGCCAAGCCAGCAGTGGCGCTTGAGCCGGAGGTGCAAGCCGGATCGATTGCGCCAAAAGCTTATCGATACCGGTGCTGGCCCGTTCCAACATTTTCCCCTCAAGAGTTGCATCACTTTGCCGTGATCATTTGCGGCAAGAATTGAAATTTTAACATTCCCGGTGCGGTGGAAGATTATGCGGAATACCCGACCTCTCGACTGAGCCGGGCTTTCGGCTCTACTTTGCCCGGCTCTACGCCGGAAATTCACGATGGACGAATTCGAGCGCTTGATCACGCGAAAGCAATCGGCCTTCCAGTTGTGCGTCTTCGACCGCGCCGAGGATTTCTTTGAACCTGGGGCCCGGTGTATGTCCTGCCGCAATCAGATCATCCCCGGTGACAAGCGGCTTGGGACGCATGGTTTCCGGTGGAATTTCTTTGCGTTTCTGGAGGAGAAATTCGTACGTAGTGAGAATGCGATGACTGGCGAGGCAATCCGCACGATGCAGGGCCAGATGTTCATCGAACGCCGGCAAGCGCATGAACTTCTTCAAGGTTGATTCTTTCATGCGGCTGACGTGGCCAAAGCGCATGTGATTGTCGATCAAAGCAAGGATCTGCTCGGTTTCGTCGTTTGAGAAACGCAGGCGGCGGCAAATTACTTCCGCGATCTTCACGCCGACCTCAACGTGCTCGTCGAACCGGATGCGATCCGGGGCAACTCGAAACGTGGCGGGCTTGCCGACGTCGTGCAACAGCGCACCCCAGGCCAGCGTCATTGGGCAGGGCTGCGGCAGGTTATCGAGCAGCATCAGCGTGTGGATGAAAACGTCTCCTTCAGGGTGAAACTCGGGTGGTTGCTGGACGCCTTTCATCCGGGAAATTTCAGGCAGAACTTGCTCCAGCAAGCCGCTCTTGTCCAGCAGAAGAAAGGCGCGATGCCCGCGGCCCTCGATCAACATGCGGGTGAGTTCGTCGCGCACGCGCTCGTGAGAGACCATCTGGATTTGCGACGCGAGTTCTTGCATTGCCGCGAATGTGTCCTGGTCGATGACGTATTCAAAGCGCGCGGCGAAGCGCACAGCCCGCAACATGCGTAGCTTGTCTTCCTCGAATCGCCGCTTAGGCTCGCCGATAGTCCGAACGATCCCCGCTTTGAGATCTTCCCGACCACCTACATAGTCGGACACCTCACAGGTGATGGGATCGAGAAGCATGCCATTGATGGTGAAATCGCGCCGGGCGACATCTTCTTGCGGAGCTCGACTGAACCGGACTTCGTCGGGATGGCGTCCGTCGGAATAACCAATGTCGCTACGAAACGTCGCTACTTCGACACAGTGAGATTTCGCGGATGGTTCCCCACCTGAGACAATTTGTTCCTCGGGCGCGGGGACGAGCACGACCCCGAATTGCGCTCCCACCGCATACGTTTCCGGGAAAATTTCCATGACCTGTTGCGGAGTCGCATCGGTCGCAACGTCGTAATCCTTGGGCTCGCGTCCGAGCAAAAGATCGCGCACGCATCCTCCCACCAGAAAGGCTTGGAAGCCTTGTTGGCGAAGCTTTTGAACGATCTGGGCGGCGAAGTCTTTGAGCAAGCGATACTGATCCTCAACACGATCATAACGCTCTGGAATGGGCAGTTGGTCTTAGGGGCAATTTTGATTGATGATTTCTTGATTGTTGATCTTCAAGAATCCGGATCGCCGGCGGTACAGTTCGTCGCAGAATGTGAAGAACAGGGTTTCCACTAATATAGACAAATGGCCGACGTTTACATTCTTGGGATCGAGAGCTCTTGTGATGAAACTGCGGCGGCGGTGGTGCGGTCCGGCGAACAATTGATTTCTAGTGTCGTGGCCTCTCAAATCGCAACGCACAAGCCATATGGCGGAGTTGTGCCAGAGCTGGCTTCGCGCGAGCATTTGCGGGCGATCATTCCCGTAGTCCGCCAAGCACTGGCCGCAGCGAAGCATACGTATGAGTCCGTTGACGCAATTGCAGTGACTCGCGGACCCGGCTTGGCTGGTTCGCTGCTCGTCGGCATCAGTTATGCCAAGGCGCTGGCATATGCGCTCGAGAAGCCCCTCATCGCCGTCAATCACCTCGAAGGCCACATCCACGCAGTGTTACTCGAAGAGCGGCAGAAGGGGAATCATCAAGTCGCATTTCCGGTTCTGGCGCTGGTGGTTTCCGGAGGACATACCCACCTTTACCTGGCTTCGCAGGAGAGAGATTCGTGGACATACGAGAACATCGGCCATACCCGCGACGATGCTGCCGGAGAGGCTTTCGACAAAGTGGCGAAGCTACTGGGGTTGGGATATCCGGGCGGCCCGGTGATCGACAGGCTGGCGCCGCATGGCGACGCCGGCGCGGTGAAGTTTCCGCCTGCCCAGATCAAACACCGGGACCGGCGTGGACGCAATGACGGCCGAGCCGTAGATCCCGACGACAATCGGCCTCGGTTTGATTTTTCCTACAGTGGCATCAAGACGGCAATTTTGCGCTATGTCGAAGAACACGACATGCGTACCACTGTGGAAGCGCGACGCCACGCGCTCGCACAGATTGCCAAACCAAAGCTGGAAGACTATCTGGCCCATTGTGACCGGAGAACGATTGACCTAGTGGCGTCTTTCCAGCGTGCCATCATCGGCGATCTTGTGGCCAAGACCTTGGCAGCAGCCCGGGCGTACGACGTAGCCGCGTTGTTTGTGACCGGCGGAGTAGCGGCAAATCAGGAACTGCGCCAGACTTTTGAACGAGCCGGAGGCGAGGAGGGATTGCCTGTGTTTTTTCCGTCTCGCCCGCTCTCGACCGACAATGCCGCCATGATCGCAGCGGCAGCATATCCGAAATTTTTGGTGAAAGACTTCGCGGCGATGGACTTTTCCGCGGAAGCGGGCCTGGTGTTGCGCTAGATTTACTTCCCAGCTTTTTGCGTGCGAGCGGATTGGCGCTCTACGACTTTCAGCGCTTTACCGAGTTGCATGTCGATGTCGACGTCCTTGTCGATCACAAAGTCTGCCTGATGCTGCGGTTTTTCGACGTTTCGGGCACGACCCGCTACAACGATGATTGGAACGCCGGCTAATTCCGATTTGCCTTTGACCGCTGAGATCAGCTCTTCCCCCGACATCTTCGGCATCTGCAAGTCAGTAACGATCAGTTCTGGACTCAGATTTTCAAGAAGTTCCAGGGCCTCTGCTCCGTTGCTCGCCGATTCCACCGCGTAGCCATGCTCTTCCAAAAAGCGGCAGACGGTGTAGCGCATCAGCATGGAGTCGTCGACGACCAAGGCTACTTTTGGCATAAGCAGGGGATTGAGTCCGCACGCACCCGTGTTCGGAGAATAGCAATCGAGTCTGGAATATAACAGTCGAAAGCCGGGCGGATGGTTACCAGCGTAACGGCTGGGTTGCTCAGAATTCTTCGGTCGTTCGCTCTTCGATGTTCATGTCCTTGAACTCGCTGGATTCGAAGATTTCCCCGCATTCCTTGCACTCAACAAACTCGGCGTCTTCGTCGCGGCTGACGATTTGCACGCGAGGATGCTTGCATGGCTGTAGCTTGGCAGCGTTCTGAGCAGCGGAGGGCGGCTTTGAGCTCATAAATCCGGAAGAGCCCTTCGGATCCGAGGGGCAGTTTCGCGGGGAATTTTCCGCCCATTTTAGCGTTGGCTGAGCGCTTGTCAAGCCCTCATCAGTTACCCGAAAACGAGACCTTGGTACTACCCGTCTTGGATGAAAGAGTAGTAACAAAGCAAGTCCGACCGTTCAGGTCGGGAATGCGTAAGCAGTTCAGCCATCTTTACTTACCATTCGAATTACGATCCAGTAGGTTGGCTGCTGAGGCTTGATTCGTCTTCTGAAGGTGACGTACAATAAACTCCGACAGAAACAGTCGGCTTTCTATCCGACTTCAATGGTCGGCTTTTAGAGGATTCGAACTCGATGTTAAAGCTCACGAAAAAAGCCGATTACGCCCTGATGGCGATGAAGCACCTGGCGGAGCGTCCCGCAGGCACGTCGCGGAGCGCGAAGGATGTGGCGGAGGCCTTCGGAATCCCTCCGGAAGCTCTGGCCAAGATTCTGCAGCGACTGGCAAAAGCGGGTTTGCTGCAATCACAGCACGGGATCAACGGTGGCTACACGCTGGCGAGGCCGGCGCATACGATCTCGGCATTTGAGGTGATTCAGGCGATTGACGGCCCCTTGTTCATCACTTCTTGCGTTACGGTTCGCGGGGAATGTGACCAAACGGATCGTTGTAACATTCGCGAACCGCTGCGAAAAGTGAATGAAAGCATTGAAGCTGTGCTGAAACGAATCAAAATTTCGCACATGCGGGAAGAACCAGAGGAACTCGACAGTAAAGCTCCCACGGCAGAGTTGGTCACAATCAGCTGAACCGTCGGAAGTGAAGATTCATCAAAGGTAGGAGAGGCAATCTAATGAGCACGGATGTGAAGATTCCCCAGGCACAGGCGCAGACCCAACACCCGAATGGCAAGGGTATCAAGCTGCCCATTTACATGGATAACCACGCCACCACCCCCATGGATCCGCGGGTGCTGGAAGAGATGCTGCCTTTCTTCATGGAAAAGTTTGGAAATGCAGCAAGCCGCAACCACTCGTTCGGCTGGGCGGCTGAAGAAGGAGTGGAGACAGCGCGCGAGCGAATCGCCAAGCTGGTCGGCGCCACCACGAAAGAGATCATTTTTACGTCCGGCGCGACCGAGAGCGACAACCTCGCGATCAAGGGTGCGGCCGAGATGTATCGCGAGAAGGGCAGCCACATCATCACGGCCGTCACGGAACACAAGGCCGTGCTCGATACCTGCAAGCGCCTGGAGAAATACGGTTATCGCGTGACGTACCTGCCGGTACAGAAGGATGGACTGATCGACCTCGACGACCTAAAGCGTTCGATCGATGACAAAACCATCCTGGTCACGATTATGTATGCGAACAACGAAATTGGTGTTCTGCAGCCGGTCGCTGAAATCGGCAAGATCTGTCGCGAACGTGGGGTGATCTTCCACACGGATGCAACGCAGGCCGTCGGCAAGGTTCCGACCGATGTGAACAAGCAGAACGTCGATCTCATGTCAATTTCCGGTCACAAGATGTACGGGCCGAAGGGTGTGGGAGCGCTGTACGTGCGCCGGAAGAATCCACGGGTGCAGATTTCCGCGATCATCGACGGCGGCGGGCACGAACGTGGCATGCGTTCGGGCACGCTCAATGTTCCCGGAATTGTCGGATTGGGCAAAGCGTGCGCTATCGCCACGGAGGAGATGGCACAGGAATCATGCAAGCTGGCCGGTTTGCGCAACCGGTTGCGCGACCGCATTATGGGCAAGCTCGACGAGGTATACATCAACGGCTCTGTCGAGCATCGCTTGCCGGGCAACTTGAATATCAGCTTCGCTTACGTGGAAGGCGAATCGTTGCTGATGGGCATCAATGACATCGCGGTGTCCAGCGGATCGGCATGCACCTCCGCAACGCTCGAACCATCTTATGTACTGAAGGCTCTCGGCGCGGGCGATGACTTGGCCCATAGCTCCATTCGCTTCGGCATCGGTCGCTTCAACACGGAAGCTGAAGTCGATTACGTCGCGGACCGTGTGATTGAGACCGTGGAGCGGTTGCGTGAACTTTCGCCGCTATACGAGATGGCGAAGGAAGGCATTAACTTAAAAGATGTGAAGTGGGCTGCGGAGTGACGAAGTTTCGAGGTTGCTTCGGAACTCTGAAACCCAAGTGCGGAACGCGTTAATAATTGAAACTTTGAAACCTTGAGACTTTGAAACCTGGAGAAGCAAATGGCATACAGCGATAAGGTGATCGATCATTACAACAATCCCCGGAACGTCGGTTCCATGGACAAGAACAGCACGGACGTGGGAACCGGCCTGGTGGGTGCACCTGAGTGCGGCGACGTGATGAAGCTGCAGATCAAGGTCAACCGTGAGACCAACGTCATCGAAGACGCCAAGTTCAAGACCTTCGGATGCGGGTCGGCGATTGCTTCTTCATCCCTTGCTACAGAGTGGGTGAAGGGCAAGACGGTGGATGAGGCTCTCACGATCAAGAACATGGACATCGTGAAGGAGCTTTCGCTGCCGCCCGTGAAGATCCACTGCTCGGTGCTGGCTGAGGATGCAATCCGTGCCGCAATCGGGGACTGGAAGAAGAAGCAGGATGTGGCCCAGCCGGTGGCTGCCGAAGCGAAGTAACTAGCTGCTGGTGTCATCCTGAGTGAAGCCAAGGGCCGACACACCACGGGTGCTGCGGGTAGAGTGCGTATATCCTTCGCGCTCAGGATGACAGGGCAATAAGAACTATGACGACTGCAACCGAACAGGCCGCACCGCAGGTCACCGCGAAGGGAATCACGGTGACCGAGAAAGCAATTGCCAAGATTCGCAGTGCGATGGCGAAAGAAGGCATTTCGCCGGAGCAGGGCGGGTTGCGGCTGGGAGTGCAAGGTGGCGGCTGCTCGGGACTGAGTTATAACATCCGCTTCGACACCCAGCCGCGAGAACGTGACCGTATCTTCCAGTACGGCGATGTGCGGGTATTCGTGGATCCGAAGTCGTTTATTTATCTGCACGGGATGACTTTGGATTACCAGGAAACTCTGATGCAGCAAGGGTTCGTCTTCGTGAATCCTCAGGCGACAAAGTCGTGCGGCTGTGGGACTTCGTTTTCCGCCTGATGCCCGAGAGACGTGGGCGCCCGGCCCGCGAAGCATTCGCCACCCGGAAATCTCGTCTTACTCAAGTTGGGCGAACCCGTATCGAAGGAAATGAGCAGCGAATGACTAAGTCCGCCTTAACTGTTATCAGCGCCAAACCGTTACCGAACGAGTCCCAGTCTTGCTGGTCGTGTGGCGCGATGCGAGCCTCTCATTTTTGCGGCGCTTGCGGAAAGGTACAGCCCCCCGCACCGGTGGACTACTTCAGCTTTTTCGGATTGCCTCCAAAGCTGAATCTGGATGTTTCGAATTTAGAAAAGTCATTTTATGAACTGAGTCGCAAATTGCACCCGGATGTGAGCGCGAGGTCTACGGGGAAGGAACAGGAGTGGAGTCTCGAGCAAAGTTCGATGTTGAACGACGCATATCGCACGCTCCGTGATCCGATCAAGCGTACCGAATATCTGCTGCACCTCGAAGGGATTTCGCTGGAAGAGCAGTCCAAGAGCGCGACGGAACAGGCCCGGACGAGCGGCGCCATCAAGAAACAGATCGTTCCGCCAGATCTTCTGGAAGAAGTATTCGAATTGAATATGCAGCTTGAAGAGCTGCGCGGGAATAACAAATTGGGCGAGCGCGATCCTGATTTGATCGCGGAAATCGAAAAGCAAAAGCGCAGTTTGGAAGACAAGCACGAGGTTTTGCTTTCGGAATTACAGCAACACTGGACTTCGTGGGACCGCTTCGTTGACCGGAGCCAGAGCGGATCACCCCCAAATGAGGCAGAGAGCGGGAAAATAACCGCCGGGATGCTGGACGTATTGAATCGCCGCAATTACATACGGAACCTGCTCCGTGACGTCAATGCTGCACTGGAGAACTGAAGAGGTTTGAAAAAAATGGGTTTGACTGACTACACCACTCTTGGGCGATCCGGATTACGCGTGAGTCCTTTATGCCTCGGCACAATGACCTTCGGTACGGAATGGGGCTGGGGTGCGGATGAAAGCATCTCTCGCTCTATTTTTGATCGCTATCTCGAAGCGGGCGGAAACTTCGTGGACACCGCCGACGGATATACAGGTGGCAAAAGCGAAGAGATGGTAGGGAAGTTTATCGCGGACCGCAAGTCCAGGGATAAAGTTGTACTGGCGACAAAGTTTACCTTCAATACGGATCCATCCAATCCCAATGCAGGTGGTAACGGTCGTAAAAACATCTACCGCGCGTTAGAAAGCTCATTGCGGCGCCTGCAAACCGACTTTATCGATCTCTACTGGTTGCACGCGTGGGACCGGATTACACCGGTTGAAGAGGTGATCTCAACGCTCAACGATCTCGTGCGTCAGGGAAAAATCCGACATTACGGATTTTCCGATACGCCGGCCTGGTACGTCGCGCGGGCCTATACTCTCGCAGAGAAATCTGCTCAGGAACATCTGATTGCTTTGCAGCTGGAGTATTCGCTAGTCGAGCGCAATATCGAGCGGGAGCACATACCCGCCGCGCAGGAGTTCGGGTTAGGCGTTTGTCCCTGGAGTCCCCTCGCCAGCGGATTCTTAAGCGGGAAGTACCGACGTGACGCAGAAGGAAGCAGCGACGGGCGATTAGAAAAGGTGAAGGACTCAGGGAACCCAGGCTTCCAAAAATTCACCGAGCAGAACTGGAAGATTCTCGACGTGCTTCTGGAAGTGTCCAGGGAGATCGGGCGCCCTCCAGCGCAAATTGCGTTGAATTGGGTGGCCACTCAACCGGGGATTACGTCAACGATTCTTGGCGCGAGCAAGCTGACCCAGCTCAACGACAATCTCAGTTCCCTCGAATTTACGATTCCTGCCGAACTACGTCGACGCCTGGACGATGTAAGCGCACCGGCTTCCATTCATCCATACGTGTTTTTTGAGCCGTTCATTCAGAACATGATCCATGGCGCGTCGCCGGTTTCTCGCTGGAACGCGGGGCAGAGGATCTCAGGTGCCGTAGGAATGTCCGAACCGAAGGAAGCGGAAGTCGCATCGCACGGAGTGAAATGACAGCAGACCGCATCGTGGGCATCGATCTCGGAACGACGAATTCCCTTGTGGCATTTATGCAGGGGCAGACGCCGGTCGTGATCCCGGGGGACGATGGCTCGAACCTCGTCCCATCGGTAGTGGCCCTGGACGAAAATAACCAACCGATTATCGGGAATGCCGCGCGGCGCCTTCTGATTGAAACGCCCGAGCGAGCGGTTTATTCAATCAAGCGCCTGATGGGCCGTGGCGTGGATGACATCCAGGAAGAGCTAAAGCTATTTCCCTTCCGAATGTCCGAAGACTTACAGCCTGGAGAGGTGCTCCGGATCAAGCTGGGCGACAAGACGTTTACTCCACCGGAAATCTCTGCTTTGATCCTGCGGCAACTCAAGCGCAACGCGGAGCGTTATTTCTCCGCTCCAGTCACGAAGGCCGTCATCACCGTTCCCGCTTATTTCAACGATGCGCAGCGTCAGGCGACCAAAGATGCGGGCCGTATCGCCGGGCTTGACGTTTTGCGCCTGGTGAACGAGCCAACTGCTGCGTCACTCGCGTATGGTCTTGACCAGAAGCAGAACGGAATTGTGGCTGTTTACGATTTGGGGGGCGGCACCTTCGACATTTCCATTCTCAAGCTGCACGATGGAATTTTCGAGGTCATTGCCACCAATGGCGACACCCATCTGGGCGGAGATGACATCGACAATCTGCTGATCACCATTGCCCTTGATGACATCCGCGGCGATCTGGGAATCGATCTTCGCCGCAACGCCGAGGCCGTTCAGGCGATCCGCAAGGCGGTGATCGAGGCCAAGATTTCACTTTCAGCACAACCTTCGACGAAGCTCGATATTGAATTGCCGGGCGGGAAACGCTACCAGCGGGAGATCACGCGAGAGCAGTTTGAGCAGTTGATTCAGCCGGTCATCGATCGTACCGTTGGGCCTTGCAGGCAGGCTTTAAAGGACGCCAATCTGAAGCCGGAACAGATCGATGAAGTTGTACTTGTCGGTGGATCCACGCGGATTCCCAAAGTGCGAGCGTTAGTACGGGAGATGTTCCGCCGGGAACCACATGTGGACCTGAATCCAGACGAAGTAGTGGCGCTCGGTGCCGCGGTTCAGGCGAACATTCTCGGTGGCGGGTCGGAAGCGACGCAGAACATGTTGTTGCTCGATGTCACTCCTCTTTCGCTTGGCATCGAAGTCGCAGGCGGTGTGACGGACAAAATTATTCTCAGGAATTCGACGATTCCTGCTTCGGCGACTCAGTTTTATACCACCCAAGTAGACGGTCAGGCGAACGTCGCCATTCACGTTCTGCAGGGCGAGCGCGAACTCGCGAAAGATTGCCGCTCCCTGGCGCGTTTCGATCTGAAGGGCATCCCCCCGATGGCTGCAGGAATTCCTCGCGTGGAGGTCAAGTTCCTCATCGACGCCAACGGCATTCTCCACGTTTCTGCTCGCGAACAGCGCAGCGGCAAGGAAGCCGAGATTCAGGTCCAGCCCAGCTATGGGCTGACTGACGATCAAGTTGAAGGCATGATCCTGGATTCGTTTGACAATGCGGAAGAGGACTTCCGGCGGCGACAGGTGATCGAGGCGCGCAATGAGGCAGGGACGATTCTGGCTGCTTTGGAAAAGGGCAAGAAGAGCCCGGCGTGGGGACATCTTACGACTGACGAGAAAAAGCAGATCGCCAAGATGGAAAAGGCGCTGCTCGCGACGAAAGACAGCGACGACTACGCTGAGATTCGCAAAGCGATAGAAGCCTTAAATCAGGGCACCACCCGCCTGGCTGAGCTCATGATGGACAGTGCGGTTTCGACAGCATTGAAGGGCAAAAACATGGATGAAACGGACCTGGGCGAAGGCCCGACCGCGCCTCATCCCATGGCAAAAGCAGAATTTGAGTAGTCCGCGGTGTTCCTCTATGGAACACATACCGCGTGAAGCAAACGAAGGAAGGCGAAGGAGGTTGAGGAGCAGCGATGGCTGACGAAAAAACACAGGGTGCGGGCGCCGCGACCGAAGAAGCTCCAGGCGAAAACACTGTGCAGGTCATATTCCTGCCGGAAGGCAAGACCGTGCAGTTTGAACATGGCAAGCTGCCCTACGAAGATCACGGCAAAGAGGAGTCGATCCTCGATATCGCCTTGAACTATGGCATCACGCTCGACCATGCATGCGGCGGGAATTGCGCGTGCACGACCTGTCACGTATGGGTCAAGGAAGGGGCTGAAAATCTTTCGGAGATGGAAGACGATGAGGCTGACCGGTTGGACATGGCTGCGGATCTGCAGCTAAACTCGCGTCTCGGCTGTCAGGCTCAAATCGTCAAACCGGGCAAAGTTGTCGTGGAAATTCCGGCCTGGAACCGCAACTACGTTTCCGAAGAACATCACTAGGAGCACGTCTATGCCGAAATCATTGACTTGGGACGACGCCGAAGATATCGGCATCCTGCTGTCAGAAGCGCATCCGGAAGTGGATCCGCTGGCCGTTCGGTTCACTGATCTGCATCGCTACGTTACCGAATTACCCAACTTCGCGGGCGATCCTAAAGCCTCGAACGAGGGCAAGCTGGAAGCGATCCAGATGGCGTGGCACGAGGAGTTCCAGGACCGCACGCAAGCCTGAGGTAAGATTTCAACCACAAAGGGGCCTAAGGATCACGAAGGAAGGCAGAGCGGTTTCTTTCGGGATCGTTCGTGCCCTTTATGGTTGATCCCTCAGAGAGTCGCTTCAGGCGCAAATTCATGCCAAAGCTTGCGGGGATTTTACAAAACTATGACAAGTGCCTAGGGGAGGATGGCTATCCTCTATGGAATTGGGCTGACCTTCAGAGGAAGGCCCTCTCTCTACGGCCAGAGTAAAGGGCGCTGCTGAACGCAGCGCCCTCGTTTTTTCCTTGAAGTTGACTCCTACCCAACGGTCGCCGGGACCGGCTCTTCGACATTTGCCTCGCGCAGAAACTTAGCGGCTTCTTCTGGAGGCGTGGGATTGATATAGAAGCCCGTGCCCCATTCGAATCCTGCCGTCTTCGTAAGCTTCGGCATGAACTCGATATGCCAGTGATAGTGGTCATTCGTCGGGTCCTGCACCGGAGAGCTGTGAATCACCAAATTGTAGGGCGGATTGTCGAGCACCCGGTCAGCCCTGCCGAGCAGGTTCTTGAGCGCCCGGGCCAGGTTTTCGAACATATGGGACGACGAGTTTTCGAAAGCGGATTCGTGCTGCTTGGGCAGGATCCAGGTCTCGAACGGGAACCGCGGCGCGTACGGCGCCAGGGTCAGAAAGCTTTCGTTCTCCGCCACGACTCGGATGCCGCTGTCCATCTCCTGGCGGATGATGTCACAGAAGACGCAGCGCTCCTTGTAAAGGAAGTACTGCTTTGCTCCTTCCAATTCTTGAGTCACGTTGATGGGAAGAATCGGCAACGCGATCAGTTGCGAATGGGAATGCTCTAGAGACGCCCCGGCGGCTTCACCGTGGTTCTTGAAGATCAGGATGTACTTGAAGCGGCGGTCTTTCTTGAGGTCGAGAATGCGATCACGGAAGGTCCACAGAACATCTTCGATTCTCTTGGGAGGAAGCGTAGCCAGGTTCGCCGTGTGATCCGGCGTCTCGATAATGACCTCGTGCGCCCCAATCCCATTCATCCGGTCGAACATACCCTCGGCCTGACGGTTCAAATTCCCCTCAATACCTAAGGCAGGGAACTTGTTGGGAACCACACGAACGGTCCATCCGGGAGCATCGCGCTGAGGCGCGGGCCCGCCGTTCGGATTGGGGCGATAGGCCTGAATTTCCGGCGGCGTCTTGCTCTCATTCCCGTAGCAAAAGGGGCAGAAACCCCCTTTGATCTTCATATTTTCGCGAACAAAATCGGTTGGGCGCTTCGCGCGGTCCGTGGAAATAATCACCCAACGGCCTACGATCGGATCTTTTCTGAGTTCCGGCACTTACTAAATCCTTTCAATGTAGGATTGCGCAAACATCACTTTTTTCTACTGCTTCGCCGCCAGGGAGGCGTTCCGAAATACTTCGATCTGAGGGCGGGACGCTGGACGCCCATAGTATACGCTGACGATGTCGAATCTCCACTGGCACGATGGTGGCTGCCCGCGCAAGTATACCCGCGCCACTTCGCTTACCTCGCGGCGCTTATGCTGATCGACGGCAGCCTCTGGCGGCTTCACATCCTGAGAGGTACGGGTTTTAACTTCAATAAAACAAAGAACATCTTCATCCCAGCCGATCAGGTCAATTTCCCCGCGGCATTTTGGTGAGCGGAAGTTGCGGGCTACGATCACATAGCCCAGCTTGCGGAGGTGGAAGTACGCCTCTTCCTCACCTCGCACGCCGATACGCTGGTGCCAGGGACGGCTATCAGGAGTGAGCAGGCGGTTAGCCACCCAATCCATGCAGCGGACCGTAAACTGAGTGAGTCGTACCGGAAGCATGAACGTCCCACTCTACAGAGGGGCCATTCGGTGCGATGTGACGCTCCTCACAATCGCGCGAACGGGTGCTCGGGATTCCCTAAATGGGCGGGACGCGACCCCGATTGAAACTCAGCCGTGTCAGCAGCCTAACTCTTTCATTTTGCTGACTGCCTTCTCCCTCAAAACGCTGAGCTCCTCTTGCTGCTTCCGGAGATTCTCGACGACCGTAGGGGGCGCCTTGGCCAGGAATCGTTCGTTACCGAGCTGTTTTTGGCCGTTGTCAATTCCCTTTTCGATTCGCTCCAGCTCCTTCTTCAGGCGCTCGCATTCCGCGGCCACATCGACCTTTCGTTCGTAAATGACATGAATGTCGAAGCGCGAGGTGCTGCGAGACCCGGGCAGTTTGGCCAACGAACTTGCGACGAAGTTGATCGCCTCCACTCCGCCGAGCCGCTCGACGGCTCCCCGGTTTTCCTGGATGAGCTTCTTGATTTGCGGTTCGTGAGCGAACACCTCGATCGGGATCTTCACCTTCGGTTCGATCTTCAATTCGGCACGCAAATTCCGGACGTTGACGATCAGGTCTTGCAGTATCGCCATCTCCGTTTCAGCGGCCAGATCAAACTGGTTTTCGTCGGCCTGCGGAAAAGCAGCCAGGGCGATCGATCTCACCGGCGCCTTGCCTTCATAAATCGCATGCCAGATCTCCTCGGTGATGAAGGGCATCACCGGGTGCAAAAGGCGGAGCGCTGCGTCAAACAGGTTCACCAGATTCGTGCATGCAATCTGCGCCGTCCGGTTGTTTTCATCGTTCAGCCGTGGCTTGATGAGTTCCAGGTACCAATCGCAGAACTCGCCCCAGAAAAAGTCATAAATCCGGTTGGCGGCTTCGTGAAAGCGGTAGGTAGCAAGAGCATCGTTGACGTCGGCGGCAACACGGTTGAAACGAGAAAGAATCCATCGATCCTCAAGGGCGCCGACATTAAATCCCGCGATGCCCTTGGACAAGTATTCGCCTTCTGCATCCCCGGGCCTCATGCCGGGACTGACCCGATCCACATTCATGAACATGAAGCGGGCGGCATTCCAAATCTTGTTGGCGAAAGCTCGATAGCCGTCTGTGCGGCTCTCGTTGAAGGCGATGTCGGTCCCGGGCGCAGCCATTGCAGCCAGGGTGAAGCGGGTGGCATCGGTGCCAAAGCGCTCGATGACGTCGAGCGGATCCACCACATTCCCCTTCGTTTTTGACATCTTCTGCCGCTCGGCATCGCGCACAAGAGCGTGGATGTAGACCTGGCGAAAAGGAACGCTGTCGTTCTTCTTGTCTTCGCAACCGCTCGCCTTTTTAATGGCTGAGTCCTGCTGGTGCCCCTGCATGAAATGACAGCCGAACATGATCATGCGCGCGACCCAGAAGAACAGGATCTCGTAAGCAGTGATCAGCAGCGTCGTCGGGTAGAAGACTTCCAGATCGCGCGTCTTCTCCGGCCAGCCGAGCGTTGTGAAGGGAAGCAGGCCGGAGGAGAACCAGGTATCGAGCACATCCGGGACCTGCTCGACGGTTCCACCGCACTTGGGGCATTTGGCTGGCGCTTCGCGGGCGACGATCACTTCCTTGCATTCCTTGTTCGCGCACGTCCAGGCTGGAATGCGATGACCCCACCACAACTGCCGCGAGACGCACCAGTCGTGGATGTTGTTCATCCAGTTCAAATAGATCGTGCGGTAGTTCTCGGGGACGATCGTGATTTCGCCCATCTCGACAGCCTCGCGCGCTTTATCGGCGAGTGGCTGGATCTTCACGAACCACTGTTCGGAGAGTCTCGGCTCAATAATGGTTCCGCAGCGGTCGCACTTCCCGAGAGCGATGGTGTAATCCTTTTCGCCGACGAGAAATCCTTGTTCCCTTAAGTCGTGCAGTACGCGTTTGCGCGCCTCGAAGCGATCCAGGCCCGCGTATGGCCCGGCATTCGCGTTCATGTGCGCATGGTCGTCCATTACGTCGATCTGCGGTAGATGATGGCGCAGTCCCGCCTGGAAGTCGTTGGGGTCGTGCGCCGGCGTGACCTTCACTGCTCCGGTGCCGAACTCACGTTGCGCCAGTTCGTCGGTGATGATCGGGATCTCGCGCTTCATCAGCGGCAGCAGGACTTTCTTCCCGTGCAGGTGTGTGTAGCGCTCGTCCTTGGCGTTCACGGCAATCGCGGTATCGCCCAGCATCGTCTCGGGACGCGTCGTTGCAACCGTGATGAACTCATCCGATCCGATAACCGGATATCGAATCTCCCACAGCTTGCCCTGCACTTCTTCGTGCTTGACCTCGAGATCGGAGATTGCAGTCTCGTGCCACGGGCACCAGTTCACGATGTAGTTTCCGCGGTAGATCAAGCCTTCTTCGTACAGCCGGACAAAAACCTCGCGCACGGCGTGCGAAAGATTCTCATCCATCGTGAAGTACTCGCGGCTCCAGTCGACCGAGGCGCCCAGGCGCTTCATCTGATCGAGAATTGCGCCGCCGTAAAGCTTCTTCCACTCCCAGACTCGCTCAATGAATTTTTCCCGCCCGAGGTCGCGGCGTTTGATTCCTTCCGAAGCGAGCTGGCGCTCGACCATCATCTGGGTCGCGATGCCCGCATGATCGGTGCCCGGCAGCCACAACGTGATGAAGCCGCGCATGCGATGCCAGCGCACGATGATGTCCATCTGTGTCTGGTTCAGCATGTGGCCCATGTGCAACCGCCCTGTCACGTTCGGTGGCGGCAGCAGCAGCGTGAACACAGGCCTTGTCTCGCCCGGAGGCGGCGTCGGCACGGAAAAGAGCTTTTCGTTGATCCAGTAGTCGGCCCAGCGCGTCTCGATGGCGCCAGGCTCGTAGGCTTTTGGCAGTTCGTGCGGCATATGGATTCAGCAGGCCCGAATCGCCGACTTGGTCGGGACTTGAGCGAGACTCGCAGAAAAAGTCATTAAAGAGTAATTGTTGATCTTACAGGCCTGAGAAAAGGAGGGTCAAACGAAGAGCGGGGTGAGAAATCCCGCGCCTGTCATTGCTCGGGGCAACAAAGAATGCGTCCGCTTTTCAGCGATAAACCATTCGACCAAGTTCCGCATCCAGAAGACGATGGTACCTATTTGCAGATGAGCAAGAAAAATGGCAAACACCCGCCGCTGGCCGATCCGTCTCGACTTAAACCGCTTGATTCCGGCGACAAGCAAAATTTGCGAGTGGTTGTTGAGACGCCAAAGGGGAGTCGCAACAAGTTCGCATTCGATCCGAAGCACCACATTTTCGAACTGAGGAAGGTGCTGCCAGCTGGGATGACGTTTCCCTACGACTTCGGTTTTGTTCCCTCAACCGAAGCGGAGGACGGTGATCCTGTCGATGTATTGGTTCTGATGGATGAGCCCGCCTTTCCGGGTTGTGTCCTCACTTGCCGTCCCATAGGGGTCATCGAAGGGGAGCAGCGCGACGAGAAACTAAAAACACGCAATGACAGGATCATTGCGGTCGAACAAGAGGCGCATACCTGGGCACGGATCAAAACGATTGATGACTTGGGTAAAGAGTTCTGCCGCGAGTTGGAAGAATTCTTTATCAGCTATCACAGGCTCGTCGGGAAGAAATATCGCGTAATCGGTCTAAGGGGACCGGACCACGCCAGAAAGCTGGTCAAATCGGCAAGACGATAACACGCGCTGATACCTGGATTGCCTTGCACTCGAGTAGCTCTCAGCGAAAGGTGAAACGGTTTTGTTGTAAAAGGTAACGAATGTAGCTGGGATTTTGAGTCGGTGCCGTTGCCTCCGGGACTCACTTCTTATTCTTCTTGCCCAGCTTCCGCGAGATCTCTTCCACGATCTTCGGCCTGAGGTCGGCCAGTACGCTATCGACGATGTTGGCAATTTCCGGGGCTTCTCCCTCGGAGTCGGAGACCTCTTCCGGAGCCCGTTCTGCTCCCGCAGCGACAGCCATCGCTGCTTCATCCCTCTGGGGTGCTTGATCTTCGTGTCCAGACTTGGAATCACCCGACTCACGAATTCGCCGCCAGCTCGCCCAGGCAGCGGCCGTCGTCGCCGCGATTTCGGATTCCTTCTTCGTTACTTCGGAATTGCCGCGCGGGCTCTCGGCCGCGACCGGGACTGTTTCGGCGACAACAGTGGCAGAAGAGGCTTCGGACGAAACTTCCGGAGCTGCACTCTCTGGTGCTTTGAGCTCTTCTGGAGCTGGTGCAGGTTCAGTCTGCTGAGTAGAGACTGCCATCGCCTGCTCGAGCTCGTCGCGCGGGCTCGGGACGTCTGCAGGCGCCACATACGTACTCTCGGGGCCTGGGACTGACGCGGCTACCGGTTCTTGCGAAGAAAGCTCAGATGCGGCGATAGCCTGCTGCACTTCGGGGTCTGGCGCATATTGTGGTGCAAGAGCATTTTCTTCCGCTACTGCAATAGCAGGTGACTGGGCTGCGGCAGATTCAACAGGCAGAGGCTCGGCTGCAATTTGTGGCAATGAAGTTACGGCTACGGTTTCGAACGCCTTTACCTTTGCAATAGTCGGCTCGGGCGCGGAGACCGGATCGGCCGAGTGCTCCGTTTCCACGATCGGGGAACTCTCGGTCGGTGGAACTGATGGAGCCACTTGCGCAACGGGCTCGGCGCTTGCAGACTCTGCCGCGGCAACTGAAGCGGGAGCGTGACTGGACGAAGACGGAGCCGCACTCTCTGAATGGGAATCCGCGCCGACAAAGGCGGCGTAGACCTTCCGCATCTCATCTTCCAGAACCAGGCCAACTTCTTCGGGAGCGAGAGCTGTAGCGACAGCCGTCCAACGGGAACCACGCTCGCTGGGCGCTGCGCTATTGGCTATCGTAACCGGATCAGCTTCGACCGGCTGTAATGGCCCTGACGATAATGACTCCGAAGCGGAGGCTTCTGGAGCAGGGCTTTGCGGCTCTGCGTTTTTCTGGAGTTCCGACTCGAGGGCGAGCGCTCTTGACTCACCTTCTGGTTGAGATTGCTGGGTCGCGAAAGTTGCCGGTTCGGCAATCGCGGCAGCTTCAGGTTCGGACTGGGCGGCAGGCTGTTCGATGTGAACTGGATGAGTCGTTTCGATCCGCTCGTCCGGCTGGGACGGGGCGTCTCCACTTTCGGCCTTAACTGGCTCACTCGCCGCGTATGCGACGGGTTCCTCGGTCTTCGTCGGGAGTTCGCTCTTCGATTCGGGGGCAGTTGCGCTGTGAGAGGGCTCCGATCCGGAGCTGTTTTCGATGATGCCCTTGACCTGCGCTGCGGCTGCGGCCAGAGCCGCAATCTCCTCGGCGGTGACGTCTTTGGGCAGTCCTTCCGGAGCCAACGCGGCGAGATCGACGCGCTCCTCCGTCTTGCGCTGTTCTGCGGGCGACGTGGCCGGACGCTCGACCACTGTTTTCAGATCTTTATTGACCGGATTGTAGATGGCCGAATCGTTGCTGTCGTCCGGCTCCTGAGCTTTCGCTTTTTTCTTCGAGGGAAACGCAATTCGATTCTTCCATCCGGAATCTTCGTCGATGGCAACTGTATTGTCGTGGCGTCCCTCTTCCACCGCGGCAATCGCGCGCGCAAAGCGGCCGGGCTTCGAGGCATCAGCCCGTGGAACTATCTTGTCTTCCAGCTTGGCGAGCGCGCTAAGCAGTTCACTCGCTTCAAATGGCTTTACAATGAAGCCTTCGGCACGCACCCGCTTGGCTTCTTCCGGCTTGAAGGGTTCCAGCTTCCCTACTGTAAGAAGGATCGGGATGCGGGCCGTATCGCCGGATTCTTTCAGCCGCTGGCACACCTCTAGACCGCTGTAACCGGGCATGTACACGTCGAGAACAATGAGGTCGGGACGAGCATCTGCAATCTTCTTAAGAGCGGCAGAGCCGTTATTGACGGTAATAACCTCGTAGCCCGCGTCCGCGAGGATTTTCCGGCCCATATTCTGGGCGGTTACGCTGTCATCGGCGAGCAGTATCTTCCTGGCCAAAGGGTCCTCTAATGAGGGGAGATACCGCGAAGGTAACCTGCCCTACCAGCTAAGTCAATGATCCGAGGGGGAAGTAACCGGTTACTAGCGGACAGCAACTACCGGGGATCGAAGAATTCTGGGTTGCCGATTCCGGATTCTCGATTTTAGAAACCCTAAATCGAATGAGGAATGGATACTTTCGAGAGCTCGTCCGACGCGCGCTCACATCGAGAAAATCGGCAATCGGCGATCTGCCATCGCCAATTGCCGTGTGTCTTAGAACGGCACCACCTTCTTCAAGCCCTTCTTTTTCTTCTTCTTGCTGCTGGAAATGTCCTGGTCGCTGGCCAGGTTCGACGCGTCAGAACTCGCAGTGGCGGACGATGAGGTTTGCCCAGACTGAATTTCGTTTACTTGAGGTGGAGGTGGCAGGTTGGTATCGGATGCTGCATCGTTCGGCTTCAGTTCGTTGGGATCGGGTGCCGCTGTCGGCTTCAATTCATTCGGATCTTCCGCCGGCTTCGGAGCGGCTGCCACATTATTGAACGGGGATGCGCCAGAAACGCCAGCATCGGGCGCGGGCATGGCGTCTGATGCCGAGACGGGCTTATCCGCATTCAGAACCGTAACTCCTAGAGTGTTCTTGCTGTCTCCAGGATCAACCAGCCCGGCTTGCTGTTTGACGACATAGGTTGCACTGACCGGCTCGGGATCAACCAGCGTCGGTTCCCCAATCGATGACGCTCGACTGGTGTCCGGCCCTTTCTTCATAACGCCCATCAGCCTTTGCGCCATGGAGGTTTCGTGCCGGCTCTCATCCTCTGCCTTGTTTTGCGCTAGGGCGGCTTTTGTGGGACGCGGTATGGGTTGATGTAACGCGGCCAGTCGCTTTTTCGCGTCTTCGGCCCGATCCATCACCGGATAACGCGTGAGAATCTTCGAATAGGCCTCCGCCGCATCCTTGGTGCGAGCTTCTATGTAGTTCGCCTTATCTTTTTCCCGAATGCACCCGCGAGGCAGGTTGTGCACGTCGCAGGTAGCGGCGTTGCGGACGCGGGCCATCTGACCTTCGTAATCCTGGCCTAGGAGGTAAAGCGCTTCATCGGCGCGGCTGTATAAGGGATACCTCTCCACCAGAGATTTGAGACGGGCGATTGAGGCGGGATAAGACTCGCGCATGAAGTAGAACCGCCCGATTCCGAATTCCCGGTCGGCCAAAACTTCCTGCACTTCCATCAAGCGCTCCTTCGCTTCCTTAAGCAGCTTGCTATCCGGGTAAGTCATGATCATCTTGCGGTATTCATCTTCAGCTCGCTTTGCATGGGTATAGTCGCGGTCCGACTTTTCCATCTGCTGATAGTGAATGTTGGCAATTTTGAGTTGCGCTTCGGCCGCTTCGGGCATGTTTGGAAAGAAGATCTCGAAGTCGCTGTATTCCTGTTCGGCCTGGGCCAGGGAGGCGGTTCCACCCTCGGCGTACCACGAATCACCGACCGCGAGCTTGGCGCGGGCGATAAATTCCGAATCCGGATAGGTATTGATCAGGGTCTGCAACGTGAGGCGGGCCACGTCGAAGCGGTTGTGCCTCATCGCGTCCATCGCCTTATCGAACAAGACTTTATCCGGCTGCTTGGAACCAACATTCGCCAGCGGATTGACGGACTTCTTGTTCGTGCAGGCGGCACTCCAGATCAGAAGCAATCCCAACAAGCCGATAAAACAAATTCGACGTGACATAAGACCCCTAGGAGATAGTCGATCGCCGATTTTCGGTTGCCAATCCAGCTACGCGACTTTTGGAATCGGCAAACGAAACCGTCGATCGGGAATTTTCAGACTTTCAGCAATGATGCTTCGGTCGCCGCCCTAAGCAATTGTTCGGCGTTCTTCTTTGGATCACCATGACCGAAGACGGCGTTGCCTGCCACCAGGATTTCCGCACCGGAGCGCACCACGTCGGCAACGGTGTCTGGCGCCACCCCGCCATCCACTTCGATGCGATAGGTCAGCCGGCGTTGGCTGCGAATTTCAGCTAACTTGCGCATTTTGTGCAAGGTGGAAGGGATGAACTGCTGCGCGCCAAAGCCCGGGTTCACTGACATGACGAGAACGTAGTCGACGATGTCGAGGACTTCGGCCAGGCTCTCCACCGGTGTTGCCGGATTGATGACCACACCAGCCAGGCAATCGTGGCTCTTGATCAGGTGAAGCGTGCGGTTCAGATGGCGGCACGCTTCCTGATGGACCGACATCCAATCCACTCCTGCGTCGGCGAATACCGGAATGAACTCGTCTGGATTCTCGATCATCAGATGACAGTCGAGCGGCAATTCCGTCACCTTGCGAAGCGACTTCACGACCGGAGGGCCGATCGTGAGGTTCGGAACGAAATGACCGTCCATCACGTCCACGTGGATGACACTGGCCCCACCTTCGGCGGCGGCGCGTACCTGTTCGCCCAGCCGGGCAAAATCCGCGGAAAGAATTGACGGTGCCAGTTCGATCAACCTGGGCCTCGGAACCTGTGGGCTTTCTCTAGAAGACGGCTTGTGGAAATTCTAACACGCGAATCCACGCCCGGGAGGCGTGCTAATCTCGTTCGGCGTGCAATCGCCCTCCCAATTTTCGCCAGCCGCGCTCAGCATTGTTGCGGTCTTTTTGTGGGGAGCTGCGGATTTTTCCGGGGGGTGCGGGTCCCGGCGGGCAAATGCGTTCGTGGTCACTGCTTTCTCCCACGTTTGCGCATTCGTGTGGATGTTCGCCATCGCCCTGCTGATTCCCGGAGAGTTCCCGTCGCGCACCAGCTCGCTCTGGGCAATTGCGGCGGGAGCAGTCGGAGGCTTCTCGCTGGCGATTTTCTACCGGGCTCTGGCCTCGGGACAGATGGGATTGACCGCGCCGATCGCAGCTCTCATGGGGGCGGCAATTCCCACGTTGGCGGACATTGCCATGGAAGGGGCGCCCAGCCGATGGACGATTGCGGGATTTGTGCTGGCAATCCTGGCAATCTGGCTCATCACGCGCCCGGAGACCAGCGAAACGAGCCAAGGGTCAGGCCAACCGAAGGGGGTTGCGGCAGCTGCCCTTGCCGGAGTGGGATTTGCCGGTTTCTTTCTATGCATCCACCAGGCGCACGGTTCCCCAGTATGGGTGGCGGTCGTCTCCAGGATCGGATCGTTTACCGCAACGGCGATTGCGGTAGCGGCCACCCGGGCCCCACTCGCGCTTCCTCCGCGAAGCCTTGCTCTCGGGGTGATGGCCGGCGTGCTCGACATCACGGCGAGCGCTCTGTTTATTCTGGCCAGCCAGCACGGGAGGCTGGACGAAGCTGTCGTGATTACATCGCTTTATCCAGCATTTACGGTCCTGCTGGCTCGGATCTTTCTTAAAGAGCACTTCAGTCGCTGGCGATTCGTGGGCTTGCTTGCTGCCCTCGCAGCGGTTCCCCTGATTTCCGCTGGATAACATCATCGCCATGGTGCGCGAGGCAAGTCGGCCCACACCAGGCCCTGCGTGGCGGATTGCGAACAATTCCGAGGTCGATGCTGTTAGCATCGCCGTGTGCCGCTGCTCGAAATCCGCAATCTGGTCAAGATTTTTCAGGCTGAATCCAGCCTACTGGGAAAAGCCCCCGCACCAGTGCACGCCGTCGATGACGTTTCTTTCGAGATTCAGGAGGGAGAAACTCTTGGCTTAGTGGGCGAGTCGGGTTCCGGAAAGAGTACGTTGGGGCGCCTGATTTTGCGCCTGATCGAGCCCACTTCGGGCAGAGTTCTGCTCGACGGCAAGGATCTTCTGGCAGCAAGCAGTGGCGAGATGCGCCGCCTGAGGCGCGATCTCCAGATCATTTTTCAGGATCCATTCGCTTCCCTGGATCCGCGCTACCGCGTCGAAGATATCGTCGCTGAACCGCTCGTCATTCATGGTATGGGCGGTGGTCCTGGGCCAGATCGAAATCTCGCCGTGAAAAGCCAGCCAATGCCTGCCGATGCGGGCATCCGAAGCCGGGTCCGGGAACTTCTCCGTGTCGTGGGACTCGATGAATCAGCGATGCGGCGGTACCCTCATGAATTCTCCGGAGGCCAGCGCCAGCGCATCGGGATCGCGCGCGCGTTGGCTCTTCGGCCGCGGTTCATCGTTTGCGACGAGCCAGTTTCTGCCCTTGACGTGAGTGTGGGGGCACAAATCGTGAACTTGTTGGCGCAACTGCAGCGCGATTTCCGCCTGACCTACCTGTTTATTTCCCATTCCATGCCTGTCGTCCGCTATCTGTCATCGCGGATTGCCGTGATGTACCGCGGGAAAATTGTCGAGATTGGAGAAACAGGGTTGATCACCGGTCAGCCGAACCATCCGTATACGCGAAGCCTGCTGGCTGCTACGCCCCAGATCTCGGCGTAGAGCGGAAACTCACGCGATAGCCGAGGAAAGTTTTGCAACCAATTCCGGCTTCAACTACTCCTATTTCGTTCGTGAGTACTTCATTGTCCAGTCCGAATTCACCGGTACTTTCCTCGCCAGTCACAATCGAGTACAGCTTCCGTAATCTGATCGAACTGACGATCGGGTTCGCGGCCATTCTTGGAGTGCTTTGGCTGCCCACTCGGCAACAGCTCATATTCGGGCCGATTGCGCTGCTGGGGCCCCTGGTCGTGGTTATGTTGAATCGCCCGACCTGGCGAGACCTGGGCCTGGGCTGGCGTGAATTCCTTTCTTCGTTCTGGGTTTTGCTGGCGGCAATTGGACTAGCATTTGCGAGCGTGTTCGCCGCGAAGGCGCTTGGTATCTTTCATGCGCTCTACGCCCCGGATCTGGCGCATGTCGGTGGCTACGTGTTGTGGACGGTGTACCAGCAATTTCTGCTGCAGGACTACTTCATGCCGCGCCTCACCCGGATTTTCTCCAGCGATCGCGCGATCGTCGTGGCCGGTGTGCTTTTTGCCGTAGCGCACCTTCCGAATCTCTCCCTGGCTCTCGCAACGCTGGTTTGGGGTGCGCTCTCCTGCTGGCTCTTCCGCCGTTATCGAAGCTTGTACGTTGTCGGGTTGGCTCAGGGCATTCTCGGACTCTGTTTCGCGGTATGTGTTCCGGACGCGATGCATCATCACATGCGCGTTGGCCTGGGTTACCTGCGCTATCACGCCGTCCAGGCCAGCCACTATTCCCGATACCCCAGCGCACCCGCTCGCTGACTGAGCCACTAGAACCACCAGGACCAGATCCAATCCACAAACGTGTGCGTGATAGTCGAGGCCGGAACGCGGCGGCTCTGGCGCCAGGCGCGGCCGTAGAAAATTCCAGCGATGGCCGCCAGCAAAACATAGCGCCAGTTAAAGACATGCCCTGGCAGGTTGCGTTTGTTGAAGTGCGAAAGCCCAAACAGAAACGACGCCAGTAACAATGCGGGCCAATGCCCCAAGCGGCGCTCGAGCAGGTTCTGGACCCAGGCTCGAAAAAACAACTCTTCTGGTATCGCGATAAAGACAAAGATTCCTGCCCAGCGCAAGACGGCGCTGCCGATGGACGGCACGACCGCATGGGGATGTATAAATCCCAGCGCAAATCCCAAAACCAGCACAACCGGCGCAAAGAGTGACAGCTCGCTGAGGCCGGTCTTCCAGTCACTCCACCGCAGGCAGAAATTAAATCCAGTTCCTTCCAGCCTGCGGATCGCGAGGAAGCCATAAAGGCCCGCATCCACGAGCAGGAGTTTGCCCAGGCCTTCTGACCCGCGTGGCCACGCGGAATCGAACCATCGCAAATCCACCGCCAGGCCAAGGGCTAAAAGAATGAGTGCATCGCGCCAGTTGCCGTGCTGCCCGGGATCAGCATCGGCGGCTCGCATCAGCAACCACGTCATGACAATGGGCAGCCCGGCGTAGATGGCGAACCATTCCCAGCGGAACACGCCCGCCGCGAGCGCGACGGCTAGATAAGGAAGTACGAGCAACACCGGCAGGATGACTCGGGCTGGGGCGGGGAGTTTACCGATCGCGCCCGAGACTTTTTCGGCCGCAAAGCCGAAGAGGATAGCTGGGATCAATTCCGCCAGAAGCACAGCCACGGTCAACGGGGTTTCGTTGGTCATCCTGCATCATGATATGCGCGTGATTCACAGCGAAGGCTTCCGCGAGCGTGGGCTTGTGCCGGCGGAACCGCAAGGCTAGAATTCCCGGTCGAGCTTCGTTGCCCCTTCAAGGAGACGCTCTTATGTCCGCAGCCCCGCTTATTCCGCCTCCCGTGCCATCCCCCGATCCCGCGCCATTGTCGGAGGGCGCGAGAATCATTAATACCTTCATCGCGCCGTCGAAGACGTTCACTGACCTGCGCCGGAATGCCAGTTGGTGGGGACCGTGGCTGCTGATCGCGATTGTCTCTTTACTTTTCGTATACGCGATGGGAAGACAAGTCGGCTTCGAACAGGTCAGTAAGAACCAGATTGCTCGGTCTCCCCGAGCGGATCAGTTTGACCGCCTGCCGGCGGATCAGCAAGCCAGACAACTTCAGCTCTCTAGCAAGATCATCGCCTTTTTCGCATATGGCAGCCCGGCGTTGATTCTCTTTTATGTTTTGATTGAGACGGCTGTGCTATGGGGAACATTCAAGGTCGTAGCAGGCGTGGAAACCTCGTTCAAAACCGCTTATGCCCTGATGCTGTACGCGGGCCTTCCCGGGGTCATTGGCGGGATCCTGGGAACCGTCTCGCTTTTTGCCGGGGTTAATCCCGAAGGGTTCGATATCAATAATCCCGTAGGGACCAACCTTGCTTATTATCTCGATCCCGATACGACAGGAAAGTTTGTAAGGGCGATGTCGTCATCGTTGGACATCTTAAGTATCTGGAGCATCATACTGATCGGGATTGGATTTTCTTGCACCGGAAAGGTAAGCCGGACGAAAGCGATCATCATCGTCGCAGTATGGTTTTTAATTTTCAAGCTGACGACGTCAGGGCTGGCAGCGATGTAGTGAATAGCCTGGCGATCCGTTCACCCAGCGATCGATTCGATCGCCTGCACCAGTTCCCGTGGTAGCGATACTTTAACGCTGGCCAGGTCCTGCCCCATATGATCCGGATCAGAAGTGCCCGTTAAAGGAAGAATTCCAATTGCCCGGGCGAAAGCGAAGATTAACTGCGCCGGAGTGAAGCCCATCTCTCTCGCGATTGCGACGAGTGGCGGATGTTCCAGAACTTCTCGATTCGCCGTCAAAAGAGAGAATCCCTGATACGTGATGCCTCGCTCTTTGCACAACGCGCGGATCTCGCGGTCCCATCCAAAGCGAGCGAAGCAGCGATTCTGCACAAACGCTGGAGGTTCGCGGCACACGACCAGCATTCTCTGAAGCTGAAGCAGCGAGACATTGCTTACGCCCAGCAAACGTGCACGCCCGCCGTCACGTTCTTTTCGCATCGCTTCCCAAACTTCGCTGTCAGCTTCGGTCCATTCGTGATTCGACGCCGGGCCATGCAGCACAAAACTGTCAACGTAGTCCGTAGCCAGATGCTCCAGAGAGCTGCCCAGCGACTGTGCCACTTGAACGCTAAGACTTGCCGCGGCGTCATAAGGCAGGCGATGGTCCTGGCCCCGAAGGTAGGTGAATTTGGTCTGCAAAAACAGATCGGCGCGGCTAACGACCCCAGCGCGGTACGCGGCCGCGAGCCCTTCTCCAACTCCCGCCTCAAAATAATGCTTTCGTTGATTGGCGGTATCGATCCCGCGAAAGCCTGCGCGCAGTGCGAGCTCCGTCAGGCTGGCCGTACGATCCTCTTTCCAGGCCGTGCCATACAGGAAATTCGGGATCGGCGCTTGAGGGTTGGCCATCACGTCATTTTGGCATGGAAAGATGGGATGGCACGACTATGAGTACAATTGAAGCGGCTTCTATCGTCCAACGCGGGAGGACAGCATGAAACGGACACTTTGCCTTCTTCTGATTTTTGCTTCAACCGGACTTCTTGCTCAGGACAAGAACGTCGTTACCTCGGTCGTGAAGGAGATCCTGCCGCGGCAGCAGAAAAACATTGTGGCCGCTGTGGAGGCGATGCCCGCCGACAAGTTCTCTTACAAGCCGACCGAGACCCAGATGACCTTCGGCCATCTCGCACTGCACATCATCGAAGCCAATAATGCATTCTGCTCGAAAATCGGGGACCTGCCCGAGGTGAAGCCGCCTGTGCCGCTCAAGGAGACCGACGGCAAGGACAAGCTTGTCGAAGCTTTGAAAGCCAGCTTTGATTTCTGCTCCACGGCATTGAACAAAATGGACGATTCCAAGCTGGCCGATCCCGTGGAGTTGTTCGGGCGTAAAGGGACGCGAGCATTCGCCCTGATCGTGCTCACAAATTCATGGGCCGACCACTACGGCTCCGCCGCGATGTATCTGCGCTTGAACGGAATTCTGCCGCCCACGGCGCAACCCAAGAAATAATTGGTGCTAGCCGATCTGAACCAGTTCGCGGCTGGATGACGCCGGCGGCGCGGTGGCAGGATGTTGCGGGGCGCGCCAGGAATCGAAGATCGACACTTGGTGGACGCAAGACACGGTGCAATGAGGAGCGCAGGATTTTTCTGTTAAATACTCGCGTTTGAGATCCTCCCGAGTGTACGTTGACAGCGGCACCCCCGGATATCCGCGCTGCTGGGAGCAGTAGTGCACCAGGCCGTCTTCGCAGATATAGAGATAGCGAGCCCCGGCGCGGCACCGCCAATCGTTGGGCAAGCCTTGCGCAATGTTGTCCTGGAAGGCGTTGATTCTCGTAAAACTGCGCTTCTCGAGCGACTTCATCTCGTGATAAATGTGCCGTTCTTCGTCGCCTAACGGCTGGAGTTGGCCGCTGCCATCGTGAATGATTCCGATGGTCGATGTAAAACCAAGCTCGACTGCGCGCTTGCCGATTACCAGTGCATCCTGCGGATGCGTGATGCCGCTACCCACCACCGAGTTGATATTTACGTGAAAGTCTGCGTGCTCGGCCAACAGCTGCAGCTTCCTGTCGAGAACTTTCAGGCTCTTTTTCGAAACGTCATCGGGATTTACGTTATCAATCGATATCTGAAGCCATTCGAGCCCTGCCCGGTTCAGACGCTGAATTCGTTCCGCTACGAGAAGATATCCATTCGTGATCAAGCCCGCGATCATTCCATTGTGACGGATGCGGCGGATCACGTCGTCGAGTTCGGGATGCATCAGCGGCTCGCCACCGGAGATGGTCACGACCGAAGTGCCCAACGCTCCCAGCTTATCGATCCGCCGATACATTTCTTCGATCGGAACCGGTTTCGATACATCATCAAATTCGTTGCAGTAAGTGCACGCGAGATTGCATCGGCGCATCGGGATGATGTGCGCGAGCAGGGGATGGTCGGTCGAGGTGATCGCGCGAGCCGCCATCGCCGCACCTCGTATATTGCGGTTCAAGGCCTTGGCCTTGCGGCGTGCCGTTGTTAAAACAGAAGCCATATGTACGTTCTCTCTATTACAACATAGACGCGGCGGAACCGGCGTCGAGCGAATCCCGGCTGTAATCTTCATTCGTTGAACGGAAGAAATCCGCAGCGAGCCGCACCGGAACGCTTTATGGCCGGCATTGTAACTATGAAATCAGTTCGTGCCCGGCGCCCTGGAGCGCGCCAACGGCCGCACCAGCCCATTCTTCCTGAATCAAGATGTAATCGGTGTCATAGGTCGAGATCGCAAAGATCGGAATGCCCTTCGATGATAGCGGCTCGATGAAGGAGAGCAGCACACCGGTCTGCGAGAACGGGAATGGCCCTTCTAGCTTGAGGCAAATCCAACAATGGGGCGAATCGATCTCATCCGGCAGATTGTCCGCTGGACAGACGATTGAAAGTTCATCGGGTGTCCGCGTGATCGATGTGAACTCACCCTTCGCTGCCCAGTCCGGAATCGCAGCGTCTCCAGGTAGATGCACGATCGCATAGTGGCCCGGCAGCAGCCAGCGAAATTTGAGCCTAAGCGGCAGATGTGATTCTTCGAGGTGAATCATTGTCAATTTCCGAATCTCACAGCATAATCCTGGCGAGCGTTGCTCGCCCGGACACCCGGGGAGGCTGTCCCTACACAAGAACTTATCCTTCGATTGCCTTGCAGACGGCAGCTTTCGCTAGCAGCCTCGTGGAATCCAGCGTCGGCAACGGCGACGCCTCGGGCGTCACCAGCAGCGGAATCTCGGTGCAGCCCAGCACAACCGCGTCGCACCCCTCGTCTTTCATTGCGCGGATCACTTCTACGTAATAAGCCAAGGATCGCGGCAAGATGATTCCATTCACTAATTCATCGAAGATGATCTGGTTGGTACGCTCGCGCTGTTCAGCGCCCGGCACGCGATGCTCGAGCCCGAACGCTTTTAGCGTCTCGCGGTACACCGGGCCCTCCATCAAGTAGCGGGTGCCAAGCACGGCCAGCCTCCGGTAACCCCTCCGTTGACCTTCCTGCGCCACCTCCCGCGCGATATGCAGCCAGGGTCGGGGCGACCGATGTTCCACTAAGTCGAAAGCCTGGTGAATCGTGTTATCGGGGCAGATCAGAAAATCGGCGCCCGCGCGTGCCAGCCTCTCTGCCGAGGCGAGCATCAGCGCCGCGACCCCTGCCCAATCTCCGGCTTCAATCGACTTCATGTATTGCGCCAGCGGATGCGAGTGCAACGCCACTTCCGGATGGTCGTGGCGTCCCAGCAACCGCGCTCCTTCGAGCGAAATGGTTCGGTAGCAAAGCGCTGCTCCTTCTGTGCTGCAGGCGACGATGCCGATGGTCAACATCAGGATCTACTCGGTGCTCCGTGCGCAGTTTAGGTCTTGATTGTAGCTGGAGCGGTAGCGTAGGGGCTCGCATCCCGGTAGCGTTTCTCAAATTCGTCGCGCGTACAAATAGTCTTCACGTCGAAGACGCGATCAATGGCGAGAATGCCATCGAGATGGTCGATTTCGTGTTGCAGGAGTTCAGAGAGATCGCGCTCTTCGCCGGCATCCACCTCAAGTGTCTCGCCCGCGAGGTTTTGGTAGCGTACTCTGATCTCACGATTGCGCTCGACCTGCATGAAGATCGAGAGAAAGCTCAGGCAGGCATCCCACACCACGACTTTGTCTTCACTTCGGCTGATGATTTCCGGATTTACCAGAGGCCACGGTTCCTCGCCCGGCAACTTCAGGAAAATCACCCGCTGCAGAACTCCGATTTGCGGCGCAGCAATCGCCCGGCCATATCCAGTTGTGGCGCGCCAGTGCGCCAGCGTTTCAGACAAGTCCTGAACTAAAGAGTGGATCTCGTGAGATGTCGGATCGGTCACGGGCGAGCAGGGCTGCCGTAGAAGTGGATCTCCGAGTTGGAGAACATCTCGAACCGGCATCTTCTTGGCCTCGTGGACGCAATCGCTGATCAGTCAACGCCCATTCATTTCTGGACAACAGACCCAGTTGATTTCGTGGGTCCGGGCCAGACAAACTGCAGCACAACACATAGAGCCAACGCCATCAGAAAATCGGCCAAGTAAGGATGTTCACTCCAGACTTTCTGGGGAAGTCGAAGCCACCATCCGACCAGAGAGGCTAGTGTGGCGATGATACTGATCTTAAGGGTCTTCATCCCAACCTCGCTGCCATACTGGCCGAACTGCGCTAGATGATCGCTTTACCTCGCGGCCGCGGCGTCGAACAGGCTGAGCAACTCCAGTTTCTTTTCCGCAGGCAGAAAAGAGGCCTCAAACGAATTCCGCGCAATTTCGCGCAGATGCTCATCCGTGAAACCGAAATTGTCCTGTGCCAGCTGATATTCGCGGGAGAGTGTCGTGCCGAACAGCGCCGGATCGTCTGTATTCAGCGTGATCATAACTCCCTGATCGAAATAGCTCTTAACTGGATGCTCTCCGATCGCTTTGCAGACGCCGGTTCGCAAGTTGCTGGTCAAGCAAATCTCCAGCGGAATTTGCCGGTAGGCAAGTTCTTCAATGAGATCGGGATCCTGCCCGGCAGTGAAGCCATGGCCGATGCGTTCGGCGTGGAGATTCAGCGCCCCCCAAATCGATTCCGGCGACGCAGTCTCCCCAGCATGAGCTGTGAGCCGCAAGCCATTGTCTTCCGCGTATCCGTAAACGCTGCGGAAAAGCTCTGGTGGAGCTTTCTGCTCGTCCCCGCCTATGCCAATGCCGATCACATGCCGGTCGTGATAGCGCACGGCAAGCTCGAATACCTGCTGTGCTGCTTCCACGCCAAAATGCCGGGTGGCGTCGAAAATCCACAACAGGGAAATGCCGAAGTCGCGTGCCCCGCGCGCCCGCCCGCGCTCCAGGCCTTCAAAGATTGCCGCGAAGTCCTGCTTTCGATACAAACAGACTCCAACCGCGACATAGACCTCGGCATGAAGAACATTGTCCTGCTTCAGGCGCTGCATCAGGCGGTAGGTCACCAGCTCGTAGTCGTCGGGTCCGCGCAGGTGGGCGCTTACTTCTTTGAATGCCATCAGGAAGGTCTGGAAATCGGTGTAGCGATAGAGGCCTTCCGTTTCGCTGACTGTGGTCCGGTCCCCGTGCTGCTCGCGCAATTCGTATAGCGTCGCCGAATCGACTGCTCCCTCCAAATGCAGGTGTAACTCTGCCTTGGGGAGCTGCCGGACAAAAAGGCTCGGCGGCTGTGCATCAGCGGTCATGACTACAGATTGTAGATTGCCGAAGATGGATTTGCGAGGGAGCTATGCCCTATCGAGACCGCGGTTGCGGCTATTGTTCCCCAATGTAGGTGTTGCTCAGGTCAGCGTTGGTGATGTACCCGACGATAGAATCTCCACTCTGCAAAAGTGGATCGAGGTCGGTTCCGGTCTTGGGGGTGACGATCAAAATGGGACGCGGCATCGTGTCTCCCTGCACGCGCGTGCCCACGAGCAGGAAGCCGTTCGTAGGATTTCCACCGAAGGCCGTGATGATGTAGCCCGCGTTGCCGAGTGCCGTAGCCTGGGCGGCGATGGTATCGAGCGTTGCGGTTGCTGTCTTCACTTCGAAAATCGTGCTGGTGTCACTCGTCCAAGTGAAAGAAGTGAAGAACGCGTTACCGGAAGCGTCGAATGAAATTGCCGTGATCACGCTGCCTTGTCCGCCCAGAGCGGTGGCGACAGCCTGCAGCTGCGTGGGATCGATGGATTGCTGCGCGAAGATAAATCCACCGCTGCTCGAGGACTCTATCCAGGAAGCGGAATAGCAGTCGTTGTCGAGTTCCAGGTCGAGCGATGTGAAGACATTATGACCATCCACTAACGATTGGAGCTGACTATTCGGAGGGAACACCTTGGAGTCGAAGCCCTGGTAGTTCGTAGTCAGGCCGGTGACACCAGTGGGCAAGGGAAAGGTGCTGAAAGCCCAGGCGCAATTCAGCGCGCTGCCACTCCCGGAGTTGCAGTTTGCCCCCATCGTGAGGGGTGTACCGACCGCATTCCCAAAGAACTGGCCCAGGCCAGCGAAGACGACAGAATGAATTCCACCGGGAATCAACCCTGGGAGCGTAGAGGCCGCTGCTACCTGCTGGAACCGAATGTCTCCCGGCGCCGGGGCGCGCGGGCCAACGGTCAGGGTCGCGGGACTACTGGACACAGATCCGACAGAATTCGTGACTGTAACCGTGAATACGGCGCCGTTATCCGTGGCAACCGCTGACGGAGTTGTGTAGGAGGCGCTGTTCGCTCCTGGGATCGTAGTCTGATTTCTGCTCCATTGATAGGACAGCGGGCCGGTTCCCGCCGCGGTGACGGCGAAGGTAGCTGTCTGACCGACGCGTGTGCTCTGATTTCCTGGTTCGCCCGTGATGGACGGGGCTGCCTGGTTCGTAATCCTGATGTTGCTGCCGCCCGAGCCGCACGCCATTGTGAAAGCAAGAGAGAGGGAAAGGAGCCAAAGGGGGATAGTGATCGGCGCTCGTAAAAGTTTGGAACTCAGGGACGATTCAGGCGACACAACCATAGAGCGAACCTCCGCCCCACAAGCGACAGCGCCAATATCTTAGACGGAGAACCGCTGATGTCCAACCAGATTCACGCTTTTATACTTTTGCTCGCAAACTCGCTGCGGTGGCGGCTGTACAAGATGTAGATGATCAACCCAAGCACGAGCCAGACGATGAAGCGCACCCATGTGATCACGGTCAGGCCGGTCATCAGGCCGCCACAAAGGATGATCGAGATCAAGGGGAACCACGGTACGAGCGGAACCTTGAAGACGCGGGGGCGATCGGGCTGCGTTCTCCGCAAAATGATTACGCCGAGTGACACCAAGACAAAGGCAAATAATGTTCCGATGTTGGAAAGATCCGCGGCATCGCTGATGGCGAAGATTCCCGACGGAATGCCAACGGCGAGTCCCGCGATCCAAGTTGACCAATGTGGCGTCTTAAATCTCGGATGCACGGCTGAGAAAAATTTTGGAAACAGCCCATCTCGCGACATCGCATACCAGATGCGCGCCTGCCCGTACTGGAACACGAGTAGCGAAGAGATCATTCCCGTCAGAGCACCGATCACGATAATCGAGCGTGACCAGCGGCTCGCGCCCAGCACCTTCAGCGCATAGGCTACCGGCGCTTCGGCCGCCTCGCCGGAAACGAAAGTCGTGTACTTCATCATCCCTAAGAGGACGATTGATACACCGACATAAAGCAACGTGCAGACGATAAGGGATGCGATAATTCCAAACGGCAAGTCACGTTGCGGATTACGCGCCTCTTCGGCCGCCGTGGAAACAGAGTCGAATCCGATATAGGTGAAGAAGACAATCGCGCCGCCGGTCACGATGCCGCCGAATCCGGAGGGCGCGAAAGGCTTCCAGTTGCTCGGATTGATCAGCGCTCCGCCCACGAACAGGAAAATCAGGATAGCCCCGATCTTGACCGCAACCATGATGTTGTTGGCTTCCGCCGACTCCCGCACGCCTCGCACCAGGAGCACCGTCAGAATGAAGATGATCAGGAAGGCCGGGAAGTTGAAATAGGAGCCAGTCCAATGGCCCGATTCCCAGACAGGCGTCGACCATTTGTCGGGCAGGTCGACGCCGAATGAAGATAGCTGTGCCTTTGTGTAAGCCGCAAATCCGATCGCGACAACAACATTGGAGACGACATACTCCAGGATCAGGTCCCAGCCGATGATCCAGGCGAAGATCTCGCCGAGCGTGGCATAGGAATAGGTATAAGCGCTGCCCGCGATCGGGATCATCGAGGCCAGTTCGGCGTAGCAGAGTCCGGCGAAACTGCAAGCGACCGCCACCAGGAAAAAAGACAGTGCAATGGACGGTCCGGCGGCGGGGCGGCCATGCATAAGCACTTGGGCGGTGCCTCCCCCCCGCAGGAAATTCCAGATGATGTCGAGGACCTGGGCGTGAAGGATCGATGGCGCCTGAAAGTACTCGCCTGCGGCCGCAGTCCCTGTGAGCACGAAGATGCCGGAACCGATAATGGCTCCGATTCCAAGCGCTGTGAGAGACCATGGACCGAGCGTTTTCTGCAGGCGCTGCCCGGGCGCTTCGGACTCGGAGATTAGCTTGTCGATCGATTTACAACAGAACAGCTGGCTGTTGGACTTGCGGCCTGAGGCGGGTTCACTGGTGGGTTGTGACAAGCGGTGGTTGTCTCCTGACGTCGGTCAGCTCTCGCTACCTCATCTTCAAGCTGTCATCCCGAAGAATGCGGGCCGACCCACCCTCCGTTTTCTCGAAGGGTGGGTTCCCCGCACATCGAGTCCTGCAGCTACCGCTTCGCTTGGCCGCGGACCATCTTCTTTACTTTTGGCTTCTTCGATCCGCGAGGATAGTCGCGAGCCTTAAGCGGCTTTTCCGCCTTGCGCTTCTTGCGCGCGGCGCGTTTGGATTTCTTGCGGTCTTCTTTGCTGAGCGTTGATGTATTGGCCATGATTCCTTTTGATTTTGTTATTTGGAAATCCGACAATTTTGTAATCGAAACTCTACGGCGATGCAACAATCCCGGATTGCCCGATTACAAAATTACCAAATCGCGGTTAAGCGCGCTCCAACTGAGCATACTTCTCGACGAGTTTCTTCAGGCCGAAGCGAGGGAATTGTACCGTAATCTTCGCCTCTTCGCCTTCTCCTTCGCGTTGGTAAACCGTGCCCTCTCCATACTTGGGATGGCGCACTTTTTGTCCAGGACGGAATCCGCGCTTGCCGGTCGGCTCCTCGACTGGAGCTTTTGTGACGGTGAACTTCTTTCCGCGGCTGGCAAAAAATTCGGCGATATTCTCAATCGAGTTGTACGCGCGGCCATGGGAGGCCTGAGCCGCTCCCCTCGAAGCCCGCTCTCGTTCATTCCGCCAATCTGCACTCTGATCCTCGTCTTCGTACGAGTAATGAGAGGATTCGGAGTCGTAGCCTGAACCATTCTGCCTGGCCGAGCGCTCAAACGCTCCTGCTGCTGTGTGCGACCTTCCAGTTGCAGCATGAGAACGGCGAGTCCCTACCTCTTCGATCAAGTTTCCCGGGACCTCTTCCAGGAATCGCGAAGGCACGCTGGCCTCGGGCAGATCCGTGCCATAGCGGCGGCGATAGACAGCCCGCGTTAGAACTAAACGATCCATGGCCCGGGTCATGCCGACATAGCAGAGGCGGCGTTCTTCTTCGATATCGTCCGGGGCAAGCATGGTCCGGGAGTGCGGAAACAATCCTTCTTCGAGCCCGGTCAGAAAGACGAGCGGGAATTCGAGACCCTTGGCCGCATGAAGGCTCATCAGGGTAATCTGAGCGCGTGAGTCGTAATCGTCGGCATCGGCGATGAGTGCGGCATGATCGAGAAACTGGTCAAGCGTCTCTGCGCGATCGCGTGAATCCATGGCGGCGTTCACCAGTTCTCGAAGGTTTTCAATGCGCGAGAAGGCCTCGGGAGTGTCCTCTTCTTCGAGCAGCTTGATGTACTGGGTACGATCGATCAGGAATTTCAGAATATCGGCGGTGCTCACCGTGGGAACGGGGAAGCCGGCTGCGGCATCATCACGTGCAGTTGCCTGATCCGGCGCGCTGCCCTCCTTGGACTCGTCGCTGATGGGAACTGGCTCCAAATCAGGCGTGGCGGCTTCCTCTTCAGGCGGCCCAAAATCAAACGAGAAGTTGCCGAATTCCAAGGGATCGAAAGCGGTCGCATCCCCGGATTCGGCGTCAGAATGGCTCTGGCCGGGTCTTGCTTTATCTTCCCGGCCCTCCGAGGATTGAAGTTCCCGGTTCAGGAATTCCGTCTCCTCCGGGGCGACCTCTCTAACATTTAAGCCTGTCGAATTTTCAACGTCCTGAGGCTCCGCCGCACCTTCTTCAAGATGTTCCACGAACGTTCCGGCGTGCATCGCTCGAGCATCCTCAACCAGTTGCTGAAAGCTTCTTAGCGACGCCACGGCCCGTGGTGGAAGAAGTTGCCGTTGGATGGACTCCTCGATCGCTCCCCAAAGCGACCGCCCAGTTTCGAGTGCGATCCGTTCCAGCGTGTCGATCGTTCCCTTGCCGATTCCGCGTGGAGGAGTATTGACGACGCGGAGCAGGGAGATCGAGTCGTCGGGATTCTGAATTACCTTGAGGTACGAGATCATGTCCTTGATCTCGGCACGCTCGTAGAAGGAGAATCCGCCTACTACGTGGTATTTCAGCCCATAACGCCGCATTGCCTCTTCAAATAGACGCGACTGGGAGTTTGTCCGATAAAGCACGGCTGCCTTCGCCTCTTCGCCGCGTTCGGCGGCTTCGCGGAGATAGCGGGCGATCCAGTCGGCGGCGAACAACGCTTCATTTTCGCCGTCGGGAGCTTCGTAGTATCCAACCTTCGTTCCGCCTTGCCGCGAGGTCCAAAGATTTTTGCCTTTACGCCGGACGTTGTTGGCCACTACCGCGGATGCGGCCTCCAGGATGCTTTGCGTCGAACGGTAATTTTGCTCCAGCCGGATAATTTTGGCTTCGGGGAAGTCCTGCTCGAATTCGAGGATGTTGCGGATATCTGCGCCGCGCCAGGAATATATCGACTGATCCTCGTCGCCAACAGCACAAACATTGTGCCGTTCTCCCGCCAGCATGCGCATGAGCTCATACTGCGGCCGGTTCGTGTCCTGGTATTCGTCGATCAGCAGGTATTGAAAGCGGCGGTTGTAATACTCGCGCACTTGCGCCGCCGACTTCAGCAGGCGAACCGCCTCCAGCAGCAGGTCGTCGAAGTCGAGCGCGTTCGCCTTGCGCAGTTCTTTGCGGTATTCCTCGTACAGGTGGGCAATACGCTCAGTTTTTGGATCGGCCGATTGCAGATAGAGTTCCTGCGGACCGAGCATGTGGTTCTTCGCCCATGAAATCCGTCCCAGAACGGTCCGCGGCGTTAACTGCTTGTCATCCAACCCGAGACGCTTCATCAACGATTTGACTACCGACTGCTGGTCCCCTTCGTCGTAGATGACGAAGTTCTTGGTGTGGCCTATGGGAGGCTGCCCGGGAACGGTCGAAGGAATTCGCAGAGCTTCGATATCCCGGCGCAACATGCGGACACAAAATGAATGGAAGGTCGAGATCACGGGCTTGGCGATGGAGAGCCCGCCCACCAGTTTGTCGACGCGTTCGCCCATTTCGGCGGCCGCCTTGTTGGTGAACGTCATCGCCAGAATGGATTCAGGCATCACGCCCTTTTGCTCGATCAGATAGGCAATCCGGTAGGTGATTACCCGGGTCTTACCGCTGCCTGCCCCAGCCAGGATGAGGACCGGGCCTTCCGTGGTTTCGACGGCTTCGCGTTGCTGAGGATTCAGTTGGTCGAGAAAGGACAATGCGGATTCCGGTTCAGGTCTCTTATTAATTCTACAGGGTCGAGGAGGCAACGTTTTCACGCATTGCCGGTTGGAGCTGACGCCACCAGCGTGAAGCGGTTGTACCATGTGGTCGTGCATACTCTCGCGGAGCGCGTTCTAAGTCACATCCGCCAGCGCGATTTGTTGTCGGCGGGGGACCGAGTCGGCGTTGCCGTTTCCGGCGGCATCGATTCCGTTGCGCTCCTGCGCCTGCTCCTCGAACTGAAGCCGGAACTTGGAATCGTTCTCGCAGTGGTTCATTTCAATCACAGATTGCGCGGCGCAGAATCGGATGCGGACCAGGAATTCGTCTTGCAACTGGCCAAAGACCATGCACTCGAGATCCTCGCTGACGTCGACGACGTCGCCGGGCATGCGCATGAGGAAGCTATCAGCCTGGAAACGGCAGCACACGACTTGCGATATGGCTTCTTTCGGTACTTGCTTGGTGAGGATGGCACTTGCGATTCCACGCACCGGCTGACGAAAATCTGCACCGGGCACACGCTTGACGACCAGGCCGAAACGGTCCTGATGCGGATCATTCGAGGCGCTGGAATTAAGGGCCTGGGAGGAATCCATCCGCGGTTTCTTGTGGAGGGTTTGGATGGTGAAATGAGCGGTGAGATCGTGCGGCCTCTGCTTGGACTTCGCCGGCAGGAACTCGAGTGTTATCTCCGCGATCTCGGGCAGGGCTGGCGCGAGGATTCCACAAACACAGACACATCGCTCACCCGCAACCGGGTGCGGAAGTTAGTCGTCCCCATGTTGGAGAGGGAGTTCAACCCGGCGGTTACTGAGAACTTATCAGAGTTGGCTGAAATCGCCCGTGACGAAGAGGAATACTGGGAAAACGAAGTTTCGGGGTGGATGGGTACGACTGTCCAATGGTCGGAACCGGACTGGGTAGCTGAGGAAGACGCATCCCCGGGCTTAGTGCAGATCGCGTCGGTGCCGAATGAAAATCCGAGCTCTTCAATTGTCGATCTTCAGGCACGAATTGAAGCGGCCCCATGGCTAGTGATGAACGCAACGCTGAGCCGGGTATGGCTTCTTGGTGAGCCGGTGGCCGTACAACGGCGAGTGATTCGGGCGATTGCTGACCATGCTGGAATTACGCTGGAGTTCAAGCATGTCGAGGAAGTCCTGAGGTTCTCGATCGCGTCGAGTGATTCGAGCAAGAGACTTTCGCTCCCGTCGGGTTGGGAGGTTGTACGGCGGGGCGAGCATCTCGTCTTTGTGACTCCGGACCTTCGCGAAGATAAACCGGATAGCGACTACGAATACGATCTCCCTGTTCCTGGAAGTGTCTACGTGCATGAAACTCGCTCAAAATTCGAAGTGATGCTAGTTCCAGCAGAGCAACAGGCGGGGTATAATCCGGAGCACCTTTTGGACGCAGATTCTGTGCGCGGACCGTTCAGTGTGCGGAACTGGCGTCCCGGAGATCGATTTTGGCCAGCCCATACGAAGTCCCCGAAGAAGATTAAGGAACTTTTGCAGGAGCGGCATGTGCCGCAGCCAGAGCGCCGGTTGTGGCCGGTCATTGTCGGCATGGGCGAAATCTACTGGACCCGAGGGTTTCCAGTTCCGGCACAATACCGCGCCAGGCCTGGTTGCAGTGCACTATTGTTCAACGAGCAGATCGCGGGTCAGGATTAGCAGCGAGGTGCCCGGAGGCGCCCGGATTTCCATGAACGCTCCCAGAGTCGAACCCCTGCGGCAAATCATCACCGCGGAACAAATTCAAAAGCGAGTGAAGGAACTTGGCCGGCAGATTTCCGACGACTACAAGGGACAGACGATTCAAGTTCTGGCAGTACTGGAAAACGCCTTCATGTTCCTGGCTGATCTGGTCCGGGCGCTGGATGTGCCGGTTGTCTGCCAGTTCATCAAGCCTAAATACAGCCACCCGAATTCCGACGGTTCGCACGATGTCATGGAGATTTTCTTCAGCCACGAGCCCGAAATTCGTGGACAACACATCCTTCTGATCGAGGGCCTGGTCCATTCGGGCGTGACCAGCGACTTTCTTATGAGTGACTTACGGGCACGAGGCGCAGCCTCGGTCAAACTGGTAACTTTGCTCGACCGTCAATCTGCCCGCCGCGTTCCTTTGCAACCGGACTACTTCGGGTTCCTTGTAGATGAGACATTCCTGGTGGGATACGGCCTCGGGGCGTCAGAGCAGACCAACCGCAATTTGCCTTTTGTGGCAGCTGCTCCCCAGCATGTCCCTATGACTTAGGTCATTTGCGCGAAATCATCGCTTTTTGTTCGGAAAAGGTAGAATATAGGTTTAACCGATCCCCGGTCCGAAATGTGCTCGGCGGGCATCTAATCGGTGTAGGATCGCGTGGGCTTATCAGCTCGCGTCGATTTAGGAGTTTTCTAGGTGAACTCAACAGTAAAGACGGTATTGTTCTGGCTGCTCATCGTGGTTTCGGCGGTGTTGCTGTGGGAAGTTGTCAAAGGTGCGCGCGACGGCCAAAAAGACGCGGAACTCAATGTCTCACAGTTTATGGGGGACGTAGACCAGGGCAATATCAAGGACCTGAGCGTCTATGGCATGGAAGTCCGTGGCCATCTTAAGGATGGAAGCGCGTTTCATACCACGGCTCCGGTTAACTATTTCACGCCCGAAATGTTGAAGGGCCTTCAGAGCAAGGGAGTCAGCATTTCCTTCCGCGATGTCAATAGTGGAAGCCTTCCTTTGCAATTGCTGGGTACCTGGGCTCCGCTGATTCTTCTTGGTGCGCTCTGGTTTTTCATGATTCGCCAGATGCAAACGGGCGGCAACAAGGCATTATCTTTCGGCAAGAGCCGGGCGCGGCTGCTCTCCATGCAGCAGAAGAAAGTCACGTTCAAAGACGTGGCCGGCGTGGACGAGGCCAAGGAGGAACTGCGAGAGATCATCGAGTTCCTGCGGGAAGCGCAGAAGTTTCAGAAGCTGGGTGGCAGAATTCCCAAAGGTGTCCTGCTTGTCGGACCCCCAGGAACCGGCAAGACCCTGTTGGCCCGTGCGGTTGCAGGCGAGGCGAACGTCCCGTTCTTCTCCATCTCGGGCTCCGATTTTGTCGAAATGTTCGTAGGTGTCGGCGCCAGCCGTGTGCGTGACCTGTTTGAGCAGGGGAAGAAGAACGCTCCTTGCATCATCTTCATCGACGAAATCGATGCTGTCGGGCGTCATCGTGGTGCTGGGCTCGGCGGCGGACATGATGAGCGCGAGCAGACTCTGAATCAGTTGCTGGTGGAAATGGACGGTTTCGAGTCGAACGAAGGCGTCATCCTGATGGCGGCGACGAACCGCCCTGATGTTCTGGACCCGGCGCTGCTGCGGCCCGGCCGTTTTGACCGGCGCGTGGTGGTCAGCCGGCCCGATGTGCGAGGGCGCGAAGAGATTCTTCGAGTGCATACCCGGAAGATTCCTTTGGCTGAGGATGTCGACCTCTCTGTACTGGCCCGTGGTACACCCGGTTTTTCGGGTGCGGATCTCGCCAACATGGTGAACGAGGCCGCGCTGGCGGCGGCACGGCAGAACCGCAAGGCCGTTCTGCACTATGACTTCGAGCTGGCCAAGGACAAGGTCTTGATGGGCGTAGAGCGCAAGTCGCTCTTGCTGTCCGACGAAGAGAAGCGGAATACCGCCTATCACGAGGCCGGACATGCTCTGGTTGCGGCGAAACTGCCGTACTCCGATCCTGTCCACAAAGTCACGATCATTCCGCGCGGCATGGCACTCGGTGTAACCATGCAATTGCCGGTGGATGACCGGCACAGCCTCTACAAGAATTATCTTGAAACCGAAATCGCCATCCTGATGGGTGGGCGCATCGCGGAAGAGATGTTTCTCAACGTGATGTCAACTGGAGCGGGCAACGATATCGAGCGCGCCACTGATACCGCTCGTAAGATGGTTTGCGAGTGGGGAATGAGCGAGTTGGGTCCGCTGACGTTTGGCAAGAAGGAAGAGCAGATCTTCCTGGGGCGGGAAATCGCGCAGCATCGTGACTACAGCGAAGACACGGCCATCAAGATTGACCAGGAGGTCCGTAAGCTGGTCAACAATGGCTATAGCACGGCGAAGCAGATTCTCTCTGACAACCGCGAGACTCTGGAGATGATCGCGAAGGCCTTGATCGAGCGGGAAGTGCTCGATGCCAACGAGATCAAGTTGCTGGTCGATGGCCAGGCTCTTCCTCCGGTGCAACCTCCTTCGAAGCCGGATGACGGCGTGCAGCATGTGATCAAGCCGGAACTCCAGCCAGGTCGTGCCAAGGGCGGAGAAAGGCCTGCAACCGCGTAACCGGAAATCAAAGTTTGCTCTGCATTCAGGGGCGGCGCAAGCCGCCCTTTTCTTTCGCTCCACGCCCACAATTTCGTCGCTTTACCGGCCAAATCGCAGGCGATTACTGTGTCGATTCCAGCCGCCACGGGGGTCCAAATTCTCGCTGATTTGTGGTATAATTTTCTGAGTCGCAATTGGCCCTAAGTGTTAGGAATTTCAATAACTTGAGGTACTCTCACGAGGCTTTAAGAAGCTGAGGACCAAGGCGAATCTCCCAGCCGAAATTCGTCGCGAAACCGAGAATCAGTTCGAAGAAATTTCGCGAAATTTTGCGGAGCCGAATGGCCACCAAAGAGATCAACACCCCCATCGAGAACAAAGCAAAAAACGGGAAGGTCACACCCATCCCAACCACTAACGGCAACGCGAACGGTAATCGCGACTACACCGCAGATTCCATCAAGGTGCTTGGCGGCATGGAAGCGGTCCGCAAACGCCCCGCGATGTATATCGGGTCGACCGGCGAGCTTGGCTTGCACCATCTGGTCTATGAAGTTGTCGACAATTCCGTCGATGAAGCGCTGGCCGGATTCGCCACCAAGATTGAAGTCACGATCGAGACCGACAATTCCATTACCGTCGTCGATGACGGTCGCGGCATCCCGGTCGACGATATGGAGATTGACGGGGAGAAGGTTTCCGCCGCGCAGGTCGTCATGACCAAGCTGCATGCCGGCGGCAAGTTTGATTCGTCCACATACAAAGTTTCCGGCGGGCTGCACGGGGTTGGCGTGTCATGCGTGAACGCTCTTAGCGAGGAGTTGGAGCTGGAAATCTGGCGCGATGGCGCAACTTGGCAGCAGACGTACTCAAAGGGTGAGCCCACCAGCAAGCTGAAGAAGACCGGAGTTGCCAAGGTAAAGACCGGCACCAAAGTTCACTTTCTGCCGGACAAAAGCATCTTCACCTTCACGGAATACAACTACGACACGCTGGCCCAGCGTCTTCGCGAACTGGCGTTCCTGAATAAAGGGCTGATCATCACGCTGACCGACGAGCGTGTCACCGATTCCAAGACCGGTGAGGCTAAGCGGACGGAGTTCAAGTACAACGGCGGTATAGCGGAGTTCATCAAGCATCTCAACCGCGGCAAGCAGGTGCTTCACGATAAGCCGATCTACATGGAGGACGATCGTAACGGCGTCCATATGGAGATCGGGCTGCAGTACAACGACGGATACTCGGAGAGTGTTTTCAGTTTCGCCAACAACATCAACACCATTGACGGTGGCACGCATCTCTCCGGCTTCCGCACGGCCCTGACTCGCACCATCAATTCCGCAGGCCAGCAGTTGGGGTTGTTCAGAGACGTCAAGGAAAACCTGACGGGTGACGATGTCCGCGAAGGCCTCGTGGCGGTGATCAGTGTGAAGCTGCCGCAGCCGCAATTCGAAGGTCAGACGAAGGGCAAGCTGAATTCGGACATCGCCGGCACCGTTACGGCGTTCCTCAACGAAAAGCTTGGCGCATTCTTCGAGCAGAATTCTGCGGTCGCCAAGAGAATTATCAACAAAGCAGTCGAGGCAGCTCGGGCCCGCGAAGCGGCTCGTAAAGCTCGCGACCTGACGCGGCGCAAGGGAGCGCTGGATTCAGGTGGCCTTCCCGGTAAGCTGGCGGACTGTTCCGAGCGCGATCCCAACCGCTGCGAGCTCTTCCTGGTCGAGGGTGAATCCGCAGGCGGCACGGCCAAGCAAGGTCGCGACCGTCGTTTCCAGGCGATTCTTCCTCTCAAGGGAAAAATCCTCAACGTAGAGAAAGCCCGCTACGACAAGATGCTGGCGCATGAAGAGATCCGCGCCATGATCACTGCGCTTGGTACCGGGATCGCGAAGGAAGACTTCGATCCGACGAAAGTGCGGTACGGCAAGATCATCCTGATGACTGATGCCGACGTCGACGGCAGCCACATTCGTACCCTGCTGCTGACATTCTTCTTCCGGCACATGCAGGAACTGATCAAGCGCGGCAACGTGTTCATTGCCCAGCCGCCGCTGTACTCCATCAAGAAGGGCAAGTCGCAGCAGTACATCAAGAACGACGACGAATTCGATAAGGTCATGCTGAAGCGCGCGGCCGAAGGCCTTGTGGTCCGTTATGGCGAGGGCGCCGCGAAGCTTGAAGGTTCGGCCCTATCGAAGTTCATGAGCGTGCTGCGCGAGTATCTCGGCTATTTCGACAAGGTCGATAAGCGCGTGCGCGATGAGCGGGTGACGGAGCTGATTTCGCGGCTCGATCTGTCAAAGAAGACAGATTTCGAGGGCGACAAGAAAGAAGCGCCCAAAAAGCTAGAGAAGCTTGAAAAAGAACTCACGAAGATCCAGAAGGACCGCGGCTTCAAGAGTGTTGAACTCAAGTTTGATGAGTCCCACAACCTGTGGGAAGTGGCTTTCGTCAGTTCACATGGCGCCGAGCACATCATCAACTGGGACCTGGCTTCGAGCGCCGAGTGCCGACAGATGATTTCGAAGTTCAAGCAGATTGAACCTTACCTGGAGCCACCTTTTGTCGTGGAGTCGGCTGCGAAGTCGGCGCCATCGAATGGTGCCGCCGAAGGTGAGGAAGGCGAGGGCGAGAAAGCCGAGGAGAAGAAATCTACCAAGGCCGCGCCGAAGCGCAAGGTTGAGATCGAGGCGGTTGAGAAAACCAATGCGCGCGATCTTTTCGACTACGTCAAGAAAGAGGGCAGCCGCGGTTACGACGTGCAGCGCTACAAAGGCCTGGGCGAGATGACGGCGCCACAGCTCTGGGAGACGACTATGGATCCCGAGCGCAGGACCTTGCTTTCCGTGAAGCTCGAGGACATTGCTGAGTGCGAGACCATCTTCACTACGTTGATGGGTGAGGACGTCGAAGCTCGTCGCAAGTTCATCGAAGAAAATGCGCTGGATGTGAAAAACCTGGACATCTAGCTCTGGATTCAACCAAAGAAGGGAATCGAGCGGCCTCGTGGTCGCCCGTGCTTTTGCTGCGAAACTACAAAGATTATCCTTGCCGTTTCTCGCTCCACTGGAGCACCCCCAAAGCTCGGAGAGTGTTCCACCGGCTCGGCTGACCGACCGATTCTCCCGTGGGCAGCGCAACGGCCTCTTCATAGGCGCAATCAAGGACCCATCGACCGTCAGGTTGGCGCCTGTTGCGAATAGTTTGCAGAGCGTCATTCATACGCGGGTCGTGACTGCCCGCATTTCGGAAGTAGTCGAGCGCGCGGAGAATGTCGTAATGGTAGCGAGGCGGAAACGCGAGCTCGAGAAACTCGGGATTCGCGACTTTGCCAGTCGAGAGCCGGCGATACAGACCGCGTTCGAGAAGGTACTCCTCGCCTCGTTTTCGAGCGGTGGTGATCTCAGGCGGGGACCCTGCCGCACATTCGAACTGAAGTAAGCCTTCCAATACGCAGATCGTCGTATGGAACGACGAGCGTTTGCTTTTGGGAGCATCGCAGTTCCAGCCGCCATCTTCGAGTTGCTCAGTGAGAAGGCGTCGCGCAAGGGAATCGTTTGGCCGACCAAGGAAGGCGCCCACTGCCAGCGCGCCCCCATTAATGCACGGCTCAACCTCACCCTCGAAAAACGTGTTCCCGCCGGTTTCGACGGCCCTGAGCTCCCAGCAGCCGCCCTGATCGTTCCATCGCACTCCTGCCTCAAGTCGCGCCGCTGCAGCTTGTACGGCAGGCTCGGTGGGGTCGATGCCGGTCGCCCGCAGGAGGAGAAGCGTGAAGAGGGTTGATAACCAAGCAGGGCTATCGGGGCGGCGCCACGAGCCATCCGACTGCTGACTGGCGAGGATTTGGGCCCCGAGGCCCTCTCGTGGAACACGCCGGCGAGTCGCCGAGATTACATCAGGAGAGGCATCCGTAAGATCACGCAGTGCTTGCCAGCTTATGGCCGGGTCGGAATCGAGGAGCCAGGAAAGTGCATCCACGCCGCGATCATATCGGATTCAGACGGGAAAGATCAGGATTGGGCAGGTCGTTACTACTTGAGACCTTCGACCAGATAGAGGTCCGCGAGCATCCGGTGATAGCCGAAGACGCAGCTTTTCGCGTCGGGTGTCATCAGGATGGGTCCGATGTTTTCCACGCCCGCTGGATCGTAGGGCATCAGTTCTTTCCAGAGAGTACGCTGTCCGCTCTGAATATCGAGGCGATAAACGCGGGCGGGCAGCTCGCCTGGCTGATAGATGAACAGGCCGTGGCCATCGGAGGTAAAGGTAATTGGCTGCTCTCCGGGATTCAGCCCGGGGATCAGTTTCGGATCGCCTGCGGAGGTTGGATACAGGTAGCCTCGCTTATCCGGACCAATGGCCGCAATTTCTTGCGAATCAGGAGAAATGGCAAAAGCTGTGCCGTTCACGCCCTCCTGCGAAATCGCCTGCGATTTTCCAGAATTTAAATCGTAGATATAAAAACGCACGCCCTTGCCCGGCTCGTCCGCAGTGAAAAGAATTCGCTTGCCGTCAGGAAACCAGTGAGCCCAGCTGTGATTGATATCGTCCTTGGTCAAGTCACGAGGCTCGCCTGCTCCGGTAGGAAGAAGCTTGAACTGCGATGGGGAATCCTGGCTTTGGGCAATTGCCCATTTCCCATCGGGCGAAAGAGAGACCGCTCCGCCTTCGCCCAGCAGCACAGCGGGAGAACCGTCCGTTTTCCGAATATAGACGGCGTAGGTCAGTCCGCTCGACTTGGAATAGTCCAGCGCTCCGCCTCCGCCTTCTTCATCGAAGAGCAACGTCTTGCCATCGGCTGACAAATCAGCTGGATAGGTGTAATCGAGCCAGGAAAGTTCATGTTGCTTTGAATCGCTGGCGTACACGCCCAATAGCTCACGGCGCCAGTCGGCTCGAACGAGCAACACTCGGCCATCCTTCGCAATATCGAGGAGGATTAACGCGCCGGGCAAGCGGGCCACAATCCGCTGTTTGCCGTCCAGTGTGACTGCGTACAGAGTGCGATCGGTGCCATAGCGGCCGGCAGTAAACCAGATCTCCTGGCCACTCGGAGCCCAAGCAACGCCCTGGATAGTGAACCATTGCGAGGTCAACACCTTCTTGGTGCCCGCCAGATCGACGATGGCGAGCGATCCTGAGTCGTCACCTTGTAACGGATGATCGGCAAACGCGATGTAGTTGCCATTGGGCGACACGCGCGGATGGCTGATCCATCCGCCAGTCTGATACAGAGGTTTGCCGACAGGATATTCCAGCCGATTCTGACCGCCGAAATCGCGAACCACCACGAGTTCACCTTTATCAGGAGCCCAATCCGCCCACTGCACCTGCTCCAGAACTTCACGCGGGGCGCCGCCCGATAGAGGCGCACGGGCCAGCGTTCCCATCGAGACCCATGTTCCGACAGCCTTGCTGCCGAGGAGCACCGCCATCTCAGCTGTGGAAGAGATGGACATGAGCTGAGTGTGGCTCAGGCCCATGGAGCGCGACTCGGGAGCTTCCGGCCGCGCTGTGAACACGTCCGTTGGATTCCCCTGCCAGGCTGCGCTGTAAAGAATTGTTTGACCGTCTGGTGCAAAGCGCGCCGAACGAATGCTGCCGCGGCGGAACGTCAGTTGGCGATATAAGGGGGGCTGGACCGGCGGAGGCGTGAAGAACACCTTCCCCGCGTAGAGCCCGATACCCGCCGCGGCTAACACTGCCACGGAAAATATCCATGCCTTCGGGGATTTCTTCGGAGGTGCCGCAGCTGCCGGGAGCTGAACCGCGGCGGAAGAAGTTGGCTGGGATGGTTCCACCAGTAGCGAAGCACGCGAGGAATCCAAAGACCGCTGCAGCCGCTTGAGGTCCGCGCGCAGCTCGGCGGCGCTTTGAGTTCGCATGTCCTGGTCTTTTTCGAGCGCCTTCGTGATGATTTCTTCCAGCTTCGGCGCGAGCCCCGTATTCAAGCGCACCGGAGAAGTTGGAGTCCGGTTGAGAATGGCTTCCGTCACGACTGCCGACGTTTCACCGCGGAACGGCAGGACGCCAGTCGCCATTTCGTAGAGAACCACGCCAAACGAAAACAGATCGGTGCGGCCGTCGAGCTCTTTGCCGCGCAACTGCTCCGGCGACATGTATGACACCGTACCGACCGCCGTGCCGGGGCTGGTCAAATCAAGACCAGTGGCATCGGCAACGGTCTGCGATTCGCCACTCGTAGGTTTCGCTGCGCGAGCGATCTTGGCCAGCCCAAAATCAAGAATCTTGGCATGCCCACGGTCGGTCACGAAGATGTTGGCCGGTTTGATATCGCGATGGACAATGCCTTTGGAGTGCGCCGCATCCAGAGCGTCTGCCACCTCGATCGACAGCGTCAGCAGCACGTCCAGATCCATCGGTTTGGCGTTGATCAAGTGCTTTAAAGTCTGCCCGGTGAGGCACTCCATCACGATAAAAAGATGCCCATCGTGCTCGCCGATCTCATGAATCGTGCAGATATTGGGGTGGTTCAGGGCTGAGGAAGCCCGAGCTTCGCGGCGGAACCGTTCGAGCGCCTGCGGGTCATCGGAGGCCTCGTCGGGAAGAAACTTAAGCGCGACGAACCGGCCAAGCAGCGTGTCCTCGGCTTTGTAAACGACTCCCATTCCGCCGCCACCGAGGAGTTCGGTAATCCGGTAGTGGGAAACCGTTTGTCCGATCATGAGTGAGTGGCTTGGAGGCGCTGCTTTTCGGGCGAACGCGCCGAGTAATCTTAGGTCCAATCAGATTTCTCGTCAATCTACGAGCGCAAGATAGTCCCTACCACACGTTCTCCTGGTGGGAGGGCGAATATGTCCACTTTTGTCGATGTCCTGCGGTCTCGGAAGGCCCCAGTCTGGTGGTTCGGCGCCGCTTTTCTGACGTTGTTGGTAGTGGCGGCACTGATCATTCCAAGCTTCCAACACTCGCGCTTCGAGCCACAGAGTGCTCGGGTGATTACTCAACTCCAGGAACCTGTTTACCGGCCCGGAACTGCCGCCTACTCGTCGCCGACTCTAGAGGCGAAGTCCCCGGCGCAGCCAGCCTCGGACTCGGCGCCGGCCGCGGCACCTGCCGCGAAGCTTGACGCTGCAGTCGCCCGGAAGATCGTGCGTACCGGTTCGATGCAAATTGTCGTGCAGCACCCATCGGAAGCAGTCGATCGGATTACTGCGCTAACCCAGAGCCTGGGTGGATATGTTCAGAGCGCGGACGGCGGTGGCGACACAGCGACCGAGGCAACGCTTACGATTCGCGTTCCGGCTGCACAGTTCGACAGGGTGAGAGCGGAAATCCGAAAACTCGGGTTGCGTGTCGAAGGTGAAAAGGTTGATGCCGAAGATGTGACGCAGCGATATGTCGACCAGGATGCGACCCTTCGCAACCTTCGTGCCGAAGAGGCGCAGTATCTTACGATTCTTAAGCAGGCGCACACCGTGAAGGATATGCTGGCCGTGAGCGAACAACTCAGCGAAGTGCGCGGCCAGATTGAGCAACAACAGGCGGAGTTCAATGTTCTGTCACAGCAGATCGATACCGTCGCTTTAACGATTGCCCTGCACACCGAACCGCCGCCGCAGCCGATGGGATTCAACTGGCATCCGGGCCGCGAGATGAGAATGGCTATTCGCGACGGACTGGAGAGTCTGGCGAATTACGCGACAGCAATGCTGGCTATTATCTTCTTTCTGCCTGCCGTTATGCTTTGGACCGGGACGATTCTCCTGGCGCTTTTCGGAGGATGGAAAACATTGCGATGGGCTGGACAACGCTGGTTCGGATGGACTGTGGGGAAGGCTACGCAGGCATGAATCGTTGTTACGGGTTTTCGGCAGGCCGGGTTTCTTCGGGACGTTCTCCGCGAACGACACGGGAAATGCCGCGAACGACGCGGCGCATAGGCAGTTCGGCTTTGTCGTCAGCGATGAAACATTCTCCTACCCGCGAGCCACGGTAATACCAGCGCTTCAGGATAGCGAGATGCTCCATGAGTTCCGTTAAGGATGTGGCCTTCGCGGGGGCAGAAGATTCGATTGCGGCCGACACACGGGATTCCATTGACTGCGATTTTGCATGATCGGCCGGCTGGATGCTGAACTGAATCGGATCGGAAATTATGCCGGCGTCGATCCGGAAGAAAGTCACGCTGTCGAGCATGTGACTTGGTTGAATCAGGAGAGCCGAAAGCTGGTCGACGCGGCGTACGATCTCCGGCACTTGGGCAGTTACAGGCTTCACTTTCTCCAGCCGAATGTGAATCGCGGCAGCATCTTCAAAGGCTAGTCGTGTCGACGCGGCTTCCCGCTCCGTTTCCAGTTCACGCACCAGCGAATTTCCGGCCGAATCGAAGTAGGATTGCACGCGCGCGACCTCCTTTCCGTACTCCTCATCGGAGCAGCCCTTGAAGCAGGGCGCCAGGCACATCTTCATTTCCGAATAAATGCAGCCAGGAAACTTTGGGTCGGGATACAGATCCTCGACACAGCGGCGCATTTTGAAGAAATCCAGAGAATCATTCATAAACTTCTCGGCTGCGACCCGCGACATAAACGGGCCGTAATAAATCGTCTTCCCGTTGAGTCGTCCTAAGCGCGTGGTGACCGACGCCCGTGGATATTCGTTCTCAAGGTGCAGCTTGACGAAAGGCGCAAAGCGAAAGCGCAGGCGCTTTGCATAAGTTTTCGGAAAGGTGCCGCGCAGGACCTTGAAGAGCAGGAACCCGGATTCGAAATCAGAACCAGTCGGTGTGAATTCGACAAAGCGGATACGATCCCGAAGGTTCAGTTTCCTCGTGCGCTCTTCGACCGGGCCGAGCAGCCGCTGAAGGCGTCGCCTTAGGTTTGCAGTCTTGCTCACGTATGGCTGAGCTTGCACGTCCTCGCCCCGCAGTAGAAACACCGCAGGCGCGGCCGGAACCGAGGAGAAAAATTCCGCGTCCCGCTCAGGAACGAATTCCCGACGTTCGATCAGCACAAGATCATTCTATTTAATCCACACAGGAGCCCGGCATATAAAGGCGGCATACAGGGTTGCACAGAGATTGCCGGTCGGAGCAGGGATTAACGGAAGCTGGCGCTGCGGTATTTCTGTCGGAAATCCGCGCCGTCGAGCGTAATGACGCGGCACATTTCGTGCAGCCGCGACCGCATTCGTTCGCCGATCCGGTCGCCAAGACTTTCGCCGCGGGAAGCCGCGCGGGCGGGCGAGAGCGAGTTCGAGAGTCCTGCCGCGGGCTGATCGTCGAAGTTCGTGGTGATAATCGTCGTGCGATTGTCGTTGTAGCGCGTGTTCAAGATGAGGCTCACCGTGTCCCAAACCCATTCTGTCGGCTTCACGGCGCCGAGTTCGTCGAGCACCAGAACGTCGGTTTCGAACACCGGCCGCAAGACGTCCAATTCCGTGGTTTGAACAGTCGCGTTGTACGAATTCTGGATCTCTTTGAGCAATTCGCGGTAGTCGTAGAACAGACACGGAATGCCGCGGCTAAGAATCAATTCCTTCAGGATCCCGACTGCCAGATGAGTCTTACCGGTGCCGATCTTGCCGATGATCAGAAGGCCTTTATCACCGCGCGGGTCACATTTTTTGGCGAAATTAGAAGCGAAAAAGTGCGCTTCGGAAAGCGACGGATGCGCTCCGGGAAAATCGGTGTCGTAGTTTGCTAGTTCGCAATGCTCATATCGCCGGGGAATGCGCGCTGACACCAACAGAGATTGAGCCCGAGCCCGCAGTTGGCAATCGCAGCGCACCACGCGTCGCTGGCTTGCACGGGAGCCGTTCGCGACAAGATTCGCTTCCTTCCAGCCTGTTCCCCCGCACAACGGACAAACGTCAACCGGAGCCTTGACCACCTTAGGACCTTCCCAACTCAATTGCGTCCCCCTCACTCGACTTTGCACCTGCGAGCGTCGTTTGCGCAAGCTGGAAAGGCCCTCTGGCTGTGTACATCCTGTGCACCAGTCTTGTGTATTGTGGATGGCTTAGGAAAATGACTCCCCCAAGACGTAAAACGCGCTCCAGACGGCCTGACTCGGGCGGGATGGTTGTGAAACAGGCTTCCGGTGCGGATTTTCACAGTTGACATTCGCCCCAGAGTGAGGAAAATACGAGCGGTCAGGTTTCCCATCAAGCCCAGAGCCTGTTTCCCTGGCACTCCAGGCGGGGCATGAAAGAGACCTGCGAGGAGAAACTATGAATAAAGCCGATCTGGTCGACAAGATCGCAGGTGCTTGCGAAATCAGCAAGGCTCAGGCCACGACCGCAATCGACACGGCCGTAGACAGTGTCACATCCGCTCTCCGCAAGGGAGATCGCGTTGCATTGATAGGCTTCGGCACATTTTCGGTGTCGCAGAGAAAAGCACGGAACGGGCGTAACCCGCAGACCGGCGCCACTATCAAGATCGCTGCCCGCAAAGTTGCAAAGTTCACCCCAGGGGCCGAACTCAAAAAAGCCGTCAACAAAAAGTAAGTCGAAATTCCATTTGAAAGTTCAAGACGGCAGGGGGTCGGCCCTGCCGTTTTTACTTGGTCTCTTTCCATGCGCTAACCGGGCGCAAAATCCGCCTGTGCTACCTCTTCAGGCATTCGCGTATTTCAGCCACTTCAGGATTTCGGGCAGCGTAGGGCGCTTTCCGTAGATCAGCACGCCGATGCGGTAGATGCGTGCGCAGAAAACGATGAGCCCGGCCTCGGTTGCGACCAGTAAGACGAGCGACAGAAGGATCTGCCACAAGGGCGGTGTCTGCACCACGATTCGCGCAAACATCAGGATCGGGGCAAAAAAAGGAATGATCGACATCCAGAAAACAACGGCTGAGTCGGGTGTTCGCACTACCGGCATCAGCATGAACACCGACATCACGAGCGGGATCACAATCAGAAACTGCATTTGCTGTCCTTCTTGCTCGGTAGTAGTAATCGCTCCGATGGTCGCATACATGGTGCTGTAAAGCAGATAGCCGAGAAGGAAGAACAGCGCGAAAGCGACGAGAACCCACGGTGAGACCTGCAGGTCACTGAAGCTCGCTTGCGTTGCCAATGCGGGCAGGGCAAAAACGCCCGCCATAATGATCCATGCCAGGATCTGCGTCAGCCCCACAGCTCCCACGCCGAGAAGTTTGCCCGCCATGAGTTCGGTGGAACTCGCCGAGGAAAGCAGCACCTCCATAACGCGCGAATTCTTTTCTTCAAGCACGGAGCGCATGACGGAGATGCCATAAAAGAGCACCGCCATATACAACAGCATCACCATGACGACGATTTCCAGAAATCGGCCGGTCCCGCTGTTCCTGGTCTCGCGGCCTCGCTCGATGCGAAGTGAATCAACTTTGAGAGGAGTTAGCATCTGGTCTGCTCTGTCAGCAGCGACACCAGTTTTTACAAGCTCGTCTTGCAACTTCACATGGTTGACCGCCTGGCTGAGCCATGCCCGCTCGCGGGAACTCGCCATTTCTCGCCCAGTCCAGGTGACTTTGCCTGAGGCAACGGCATCATCGGTCAGCCAGATGAAGCTATCAATGGAATGTTCGTCCACTTTTTTCCGGAGTGCATCCCGCTCCGCGTCGGTGGCATTGTTGTCGAGGTCGATCGCGTATTCTTCCTCCGGTTTTTTCTTCGCGCTTTTCTCAACTTCGCTTTCCTCGTCCTCGTCGGCCGACAGGCGTGCCAACAATTGCTGGCGCACTGCATCCCCAAATTGTGGAGTGGTCGTGACCAGAACCAAGTGGTCCGCCTTTTCTCCCATCGAGGCAAGCTTCGCCGGGGCCGCCATCAGAACGGTCATGATGGCGGGCAGAAGCAAAGTAAGAACCAGGAACGCTCGGGTGCGAACGCGTTCCATATATTCCCGCTTGATGATCAGCCATGTATTACGCATTCGTTTTTCCCACGACGTCAATGAAGATTTCTTCCAGCGAAGGTTCCATCAGCTCGAACTTGCTCAATCTCGCCTTGGCCGAAGCGAGATGTAACAGTTCCTGAGCGTCAGCGCCCGGCGCAAGGCGGACCTCCACATAATTTCCGTAATCGTTGAACGATTGCACCAGGCGGCCTTCCTGCAGAAAGCTGGCGTCTCCGTCATAGCGAATTTGTATATTCTTTCGGCCGTATCCCGCCTTGATCTCGCTCAATTCGCCTTGAAGAACGGCGCGGCCGTGATTGATGAGGCAGATCGATTGGCAGAGCCGCTCCACTTGGTCCATGCGGTGAGTGGAGAGCATGATTGTCTTTCCGCTCTTCGCGAGTTCCAGCAGCGCGTCCTTCAGAACCACGGCGTTCGCGGGATCGAGACCCGAGAAGGGCTCATCCATAATGAGAAACTTGGGATCATGCAGAATTGCGCCGATGAACTGGACTTTCTGCTGCATACCCTTGGAAAGCTCCTCGATTTTCTTTCCAGTCCACGCCGTCAATTCCAGGCGATCGCACCAGCGACGCGCCCTGCTCACGGCCTCGCTGCCCGCCAGACCTTTGAGTTGCCCTAATAGCACAAGATGATCGAGAACTTTCATTTTCTTGTACAGCCCGCGCTCTTCGGGCAGGTAGCCGAATTGGTCACGATGCCTGCGCTGGAGCGTCTCTCCAAAGATTGAGATCTGTCCAGAATCCGGGACGGTAATTCCGATGATCATCCGGATCGTGCTGGTCTTGCCCGCTCCATTTGGCCCCAGAAGGCCATAGATGCCGCTCGCGGGGATGCGAAGAGTGAGATCGTTTACAGCGACGAAATCGTTGTAGCTCTTGCAGACGTGAGTGAGTTGGATGACATCCGCGGCGCTTGCTTGACCTACCGTGGAATTGGCTACAGGGGTTGACATGGAAAGCGGTTCAACGCATTCCTTTCGACTTAAGGGTGGGTAGCATGATATACGGCTGCATAGAGCGTCGCACAGCCAAAATTTGTGATGGACTGCAAAAAGTGTTTCTACGCATGAGCGCCAAGGCGCACTACTTGTTCTTCCCGAACTGCATGGTGCGCGTGATGCCCTCGCTTTCTTTCACATAGATTACCTGGTTAGCTTTTACGTCCTTCAAAGTGTCGATCTGCCCGCTGGGCCAACGGATCTCAAGCGAGTCGACCTTCTCAGCATTGCCGAGCCCGAAATGAATCCTTAAATCATTTTGTGAGAAATATCCTCCACCGCTACGGACCTCGTCGATTTGCTGATGCGGCTTCGACTCTCCAGGAACGCGAGTCACGCAGGTCAGGCGTGCGCCGATGCCGCTGCGATTGGATTTTGTGCCGATGGTTCGAACTTTGATCCAGTTATGTCGCAGCTTTGAATCACACCGCAACAGCTGCGGATAATCGTTGGTACTATTCACGGCCACGTCAATGTCGCCGTCATTGTCAAAATCTCCGAACGCCGCCCCACGACATGCGTTGGGATCCGAGATGCCTGGGCCGGCTTGAAATGAGACATCGGAGAAATGGCCATTCCGAAGATTCTTGTAAAGAAGCTTGCGCTGCGCATATCCTGCCTCGGTCTTTAGCTGTTCCACTTCCGGATAGACGTGGCCGTTACAGATGAGAATGTCCGGCCAGCCATCATTATCGAAATCGAAAAAGCCGCATCCCCACCCCAGAAACTGCGTGTGCGCGCCCAAGCCCGCGGCGAAGGTCGTATCTTCGAAACTGGCTCCGCCTTGGTTGTGATAGAGCGACGGGGTATCGCCGGCGAAGTTCGTTTTGATCAGGTCGAGATTCCCGTCAAGGTCATAGTCAGCGGCGGAGATGCCCATGCCCGCTTGCGGTTTTCCATCGGGGCTCAGCGCGCAGCCCGCTTCGATGGCGATATCCTCGAATTTCCCATTCTTCTTATTCTGGTAAAGAGCACTGGCGGTCGAATCATTCGCGACATAAATATCGGGCCATCCGTCATTATCGAGATCAGCGGTCAGGACCCCCAGTCCGTACGTGCCGTTCGCGCGCGTAACGCCAGAGGCTTCTGACACATCGGTAAACGTGCCATCCCCGTTATTGCGGTAAAGGATATTCTTGCCACCCTGCAATCCCGGCGGGCCGCAGGCCACCATCACGCTCTTGTAAAGACATGGCCCGGACTCAGGCACTGGCGCGGTGGCCAGATCAAGGTCGATGTAATTGGCGACGAATAGATCCAGCCAGCCATTGCGGTCATAGTCGACGAATGCGCATCCGGTATTCCAACGCGTTCCTTTTCCGGCGACGCCCGCTTTCTCGCTGACATCGGTGAAGGTGCCGTTACCGTTATTGTGATAAAGAACGTTCTTGCCGTAATAGGTGACGAAGAGATCGTCCCAGCCATCGTTGTCATAATCGCCCACGCATACGCCCTGGCCCCATCCTGAATGTGCGACACCTGCTTTCAGGGTTACATCCGTAAATGTTCCGTCGCGGTTGTTGCGGAACAGGTGAGACGTGGGTTCGCCTCCGACCGCAAATCCTTCGATCTTCGTACCATTCACAACGAAGATGTCGAGCCAGCCATCATTGTCGTAGTCGTAGAAGGCGATGCCGCATCCGGTAGTTTCGAGCAGATACTTATTCTTGTGGTCTCCTCCAAAGATCGTCTTTACGTTCAATCCAGATTCGCGCGCGACATTCACAAAGTTAACGCCCAGTTCGGCCTCATCGGGTGCTGGAGTGCTGCTCAATCCAACCGGAATTCTCGTTCGACTTTTCGCCAGCAACCCGCGTGGCCGTGCCAGAGTCAGAATGCTTTCAAGCGAAAGCACGAGACTGGAACGGCTAAGAGATTTCAAGAAGTCGCGACGTGAAGGGAACAAGACTCGCTACCTGGCGTGTGACTCGTGCTAGAATTCGCCCTACTCGTTATATTCAGTGAAACCCGACTTTGCAAGATGCAGTCCGCCCGGTAGGCGAATCAATGGCAACTCGAATCAGGGGTTTCCACTTGCTGCCATCCTTGCCATTTTCCTGGTCTTGTGCCCGTCTTCGAGCGCTCAAAAGCCAATTCCTCTTCCCGAATTGTCTCGAACAATCCGTACCTGGGAGTTCCTTCCGGTTGTAGGGCAGCGTGCGGCGTTGTTTGGGAACGAGGCAGGAAGATTTGAAGCCTGGGCATATCCGCTCAAGATTTTCCGCGACCTTCACCTGATCTTTCACGAAGGCGACCGGGCGCTGCCCGCTGAGAGCCTGGCGCGCACTCTGACGGTGCGGCCGGAGTCCGCCTCGATCCTGTACGCGGGCGACTCATTCCGTGTTCGAGAAACACTTTTCGTGCCGGTGAATGAACCCGGAGCTGTGATTCTGCTGGATGTCGAAACCGAGCAACCGCTCGAAGTGGAAGCCGCTTTTATTGCCGATTTTCAACTGGAGTGGCCGGCTGCGCTGGGTGGAACGTTTCTCGACTTCGACGCCAAAGATCGCGTGTTTGTCTTCGGAGAAGAAAGCCGAAAATATGCTGCTCTGTTCGGTTCTTCAACAGCCGTGAGCGCTCACGCTTCCTATCAAACCAATTATTCGTCGTCGGAGGAGAATTCTCTCCGCCTGGGGGTAACGCAAAAAGGCAAAGAGACCAAGGTGTTGGTCCTCGCAGCTTCCGTCAACGGACAAGCCGAAGCCGAAAAGGAATACCAGCATCTGCTGGCGGGGTATGCAGGCATGATGCGCGATTCCGCAGACTACTACCGGTCATATCTCGAAAATACCGTCAGCCTCGACTTGCCGGATGCGGCTCTAGAGCAGGCCTACGATTGGGCGCGCATCAGTACCGTGCAGGGTCTCGTCAACAATCCATTTCTTGGTACCGGTTTGGTGGCTGGCTATCGAACTTCGGGGGTCAGCCAGCGTCCGGGCTTTGCATGGTTCTTCGGGAGAGATTCTTTTTGGACTTCCTTCGCACTAAACGCAGAGGGAGACTACTCGACCAGTCGTGCTGCATTGGCTTTTGTCAGCAAGTTCCAGCGGCAAGATGGCAAGGTTCCGCACGAAATTTCCCAGAGCGGCAGCCTCGTACCCTGGTTCAAAGATTACCCCTACCCATATGTATCAGCCGACGCCACACCACTCTTTATTCTGGCGATGGACGATTACGTCACGAGCAGCGGCGATCTCGAATTCGCTCGCGAGCAGTGGGACAACATTTGGCGCGCATATGAATTTCTGAGCTCGACCTACGACGCGCAGGGTTTTGCCAACAATCTTGGAGTCGGCCACGGCTGGGTGGAAGGCGGCCCGCTGCTGCCGGTTAAGAATGAGTACTATCAGGCGGGCCTCGGTGTTCAAGCCTTGCACGCCGTCTCTGACATCGCTCGATTACTGGGGAAGACCGATGTAGCGACCCAGATGGCCGGCGAGTTCGACCGTAAGAAACCTGCCCTCGACAATGCTTTTTGGTCGCCAAATGCGGGGATCTATGCGTTCGGACTGAAGGAAGACAATCAGCGCTCCGATGAGGCGAGCGTTCTGGCGACGGTGCCCATGTGGTTTGGACTCTCGGACCCGGTCCATGCCGACGCGATGATCACACGGCTTGCCGATGCCGATCACGAGACCGATTGGGGCATGCGGATTATCTCGTCGCAGTCCAAGGTCTACGATGGCTCCGGGTATCACTTCGGGTCGGTGTGGCCGCTGTTCACCGGATGGGCGGCGGTCGGCGAATATCGGTATCACCGGGCGCTGCCAGCGTACGCGGCTCTTCGATCAAACGCTCTGCTTTTCCAGGATGGCGCTCTCGGCCATTTCAGCGAAGTTCTCTCCGGCGACTATAACGATTCCCTTTCCACAAGTTCCCCCCACCAGATCTGGTCCGCGGCTATGGTCGTGAGCCCGCTATTGCGAGGGATGTTCGGGCTGGGGACGGACGCCCAGGAAAAACTAATCACGCTCGCCCCGCACCTTCCAGCGGAATGGACCTCATTCGAAATCCGGAATGTGAAGCTAGGTCAGAGCGTCATCAATTTCCGATATCACAAAGCCACCGATGCACTGACACTCCAGGTTGAAAACAGCGGCAAGGCGGCTTGCTCGGTTGAATTTTCTCCCTCCTTCAGTCCACGAACCGAAGTCCTGAGCGTGGAAGTGAACGGGCGCCCCCGGAAGTTCACATCGCAACGAAACCCTGCCGATCAGCACATTTCAGTAAAGTTTCAAGTGGAGTCAGGAAACTCAACGGTCCTGGTCCGAATGAAGAATGATTTCGGCATCAGCCTCGATAACGGCCTCCCCGCGCTTGGTAGCGCCAGCGAGGGGCTTCGAATTATTCGGGAATCATGGAACTCAAATCGCGATGAACTCGAGTTAGAGGTTGCCGGCCGGGGTGGTGCACACTACGAAGTGGGCATCTGGAATCCTGGACAGATTTCTTCTGTAAGTGGCGCGGTGCTTACCCGTTCGGGCAAGCTTGACATTGAGATTTCGCGCACGCCGGGCTCAACGGAAGGGGCATACTCCCACGCTAACGTTCAGATTCGCTTCTCGCGGCCGTAGGTCCCCGTTCTGAGCCAGGTTTCCTCTCTGAGGTATAAAATACGCGCTATAGGCTCCGATGCACGAGCTTTCCATCGCGATGGGAATCGTTGACGCAGCCCTGGATGAAGCGCAGCAGCGACACGTGCAGGTCAGCGCTGTTCATCTTCGCCTGGGAGCCCTTTCAGGCGTCGTCAAGGATGCTTTGCTGTTTTCCTGGGAGGTCGCGTGCCAGGACACCCCTCTTCAGGGAGCGCAATTGCTCGTCGAGGAAATTCCAGTCGTCGCCTTTTGCCCCAATTGCAAAGAGCACCGCACTCTTGCTTCGATCCAGGAGTTCATCTGCCCCGACTGCGGCTCACCAACAGGAGACATTACCCAGGGGAAGGAGCTGGAAGTCTTCGCGATCGAGGTAGCTGACGAGAATGTTAGTGAGGCCGGAGTACGACCGTGAGCGAGCCACGTCTTCTCGAGGTGCGCAGAAACGTTCTTAAGCAGAACGACGTGATCGCCCGGGCATTGCGGGAGCGGTTCCGGCAAGCCGGAGTCTTCGTCGTCAGCCTCGTGTCTAGTCCGGGCTCTGGTAAAACCATGTTCCTGGAGCGGACCCTTACCGAGCTGCAACCCCAATATCGGGTTGCGGCATTAGTTGGAGACTTGGCAACGGAAAATGACGCCATCCGACTGGCACGGAGTAAGGCTCCCGTAAAACAAATCACGACTGGGACGGTATGTCACCTCGAAGCGGCGATGGTGGAGAAGGCGCTTGAGAGCTGGAATCTAAAAGAAACAGACTTTCTGTTCATCGAGAACGTCGGCAACCTCGTCTGCCCGTCCTCGTACGATTTGGGGGAGAATCTCCGCCTGGTACTTATGTCGGTCACCGAGGGAGAAGACAAGCCACGCAAGTATCCGACCATCTTCAACAGCGCCGATATTGCGGTCGTCACCAAAGACGATCTGGCAGCCGCAGTTGAGTTCGATTGGCCAGCTGCACAGGCTAGTATTCAAGCCGTTAGGCCTGGGATGCGCACCTTCCGCCTCTCAGCGAAGACTGGGAATGGCATGCCCGAATATCTGGGCTTCCTGTGTGAGCAACTCTCGGCAGTCCGCGCTTGAGGCGACAACTCCTCCGGAAAAAGTCATTACATTAACGTTTTTGTAGGGGAGAATGTTCGAGTCTCCTCAACAAAAATGCGCGAATCCGCATCTCTGCGATGCTATGATGGCGGGCAGTTCAAATTCTTAATCTTTTGAGATGGTGCGGAACGATGGCAATTACAGCCCCCAATAGTTCACACACGCCTACATCACCGAGCGATACCCAGGGCTATGGCGCGCCGCTGGCCACGGTTACAACCCTATTTTTCATGTGGGGGTTTCTCACCTGCCTCAATGACATTCTTATCCCCCACTTCAAAGGGATGTTCGGCCTGAATTATCGACAGGGGATGATGATTCAGGGGTTTTTCTTCGGGGCGTATGCGGTGTTTTCCGTGCCCTCAGCGAGGCTGATCGACTGGATCGGGTATCAGCGGGCTATGGTGGTGGGTTTGCTGACGATGGGTTTGGGCGCGTTCCTGTTTCTCCCTGCCGCGAGCGTACCTTCATTCGGATTGTTTCTTGTCGCTGTGACCGTACTTGCCACGGGGATCACTTGTTTGCAGGTGGCAGCGAATCCGTACGTCACCGTGCTGGGGAAACCCGAGACTGCTTCCAGCCGTTTGAATCTCACACAAGCTTTCAACTCGCTGGGGACATTCCTAGCTCCATTTTTTGGTGCCGTACTGATTCTGAGCGCGGCCCCGAAGACAGCCGACGAGGTCCGGGCACTGGCTCCGGCTGCGCTGCACGCCTATCAACTGCAGGAGGCGGCGACGGTAAAGAGTCCGTACCTCGGACTTGGCATTGCCCTGGTCGTCCTCGCGATCGCGATTGGTCTGTTCAAGCTGCCGAAAATCGAGCACGCCCAGCGTAGAGTCGGCGAGAAGGTCAACGATTCCATTTGGAAGCACCCCAATTTGATCTTTGGTGCCATCGCGATTTTCGTGTATGTCGGAGGTGAAGTTTCTATCGGGAGTTTTCTGGTGAGCTATTTCCATGAGCCCAATATCGGAGCGCTTACGGAAAAATTGGCGGCGAGTTTCGTGGCGTTTTACTGGGGTGGAGCGATGCTCGGACGTTTTGTGGGTTCGAATTTCCTAGGTGGGGCGAAAGCAAAATACATGTGGATGGTAGCGGCGCTGGCCGTTGCCCTGATTCTCTTGTCCTATCCAATCGGAAATTACATACCCGCCGGATATGTGCCGGGAGTTCCGAACCCGATGTTTCTCGCATGGCTGGTCTTTGCGGGACGGCCGCTCTTTGCGGTGGTCGCAGTTGCGGCGGCAACGATCGCGATTGGCGCGATGCTGAAGGGTGGTCAAGCGAAGGCCCCGACCGGAATGCTGCTGGCAGTTTGCGCCATAGCAGCAAGTGCGCTGGTTGCCGTCTCGATGCTCAGCGCCGGGCATCTTGCAATGTGGAGCATCATTCTCGTCGGATTCTTCAATTCCATCATGTTCCCCAGCATCTTCACGCTGGGTGTGGCCGAACTTGGTCCCCTGACGGGCGACGGCTCCGGCATCATGATCATGGCGATTGTGGGAGGTGCGATCATTCCTGTCGCGCAGGGAGCGATCGCCGACCGGATCGGGATTCATCACGCATTCTTTTTGCCCGTACTGTGCTATCTATACATCCTGTTTTTCGCGCTGAGCGGGTCAAAGCCGAACAGCGAACGGTACGCCAATGCATGATTTTTTCGATCCGGCCTTGGTCTCATTCAAATGGAGCATGTGCCCGTCGACGCTGACGGAGTCGTCGTGATTGGAGGCTGTCCGCAGAAGTGCAGCTGGTAAATGATCATCACTTAGAACATGGCTCCGAACAGAAAAGCCAAACCAGGGGTAGTGACGCTCAAAGCCGTTGCCCAGCATGTCGGGCTGACGCCGGGCACCGTTTCCGCAGTCCTCAATGATGCTCCGTCGGCTCGTTCGATCCCGCAAGAAACGAAGAATCGAATCCACGCGGCTGCCAGAGAGCTGAACTACAAACCTAACTTTTTTGCCCGCACGCTGCGTAATAAACGGACCTACACCATCGGAGTGATTGCCGAGGAGGTCGGAGACTCCTATGGATCCGCAATCATCAGCGGAATCGAACAGCACCTGCGCAAGAACGGATACTTTTTCCTTACTGTGGCCCATCGCCATGATCCAGAGTTGTTGAACCGCTACTCACAACTGCTCTCCGAGCGCGGCGTCGAGGGCATCATCACGGTTGATACAACCGTCCATGAAGTCCCACAGCTCCCAACTGTGGCCGTCGCCGGACACAAGAAATTGAAAGGCGTCACCAACATCGTTCTCGACCACGAGCGCGCCGCAGTTTTGGCTTTGAATCATCTGAAAAGTCTGAACCATGAGCGCGTTGCCTTCCTGAAGGGACATCCTTTGAGTTCCGATTCAAAGACGCGCTGGGAAGCCATCTGCCGCGTCGCGAGCCAGATCGGAATGAAAATTATCCCGGAGCTGACGATTCAGCTCGAGACTGATGATCCCACTCCGATGCTGGGATATCCTTTTGTCAAGAAACTTCTGGCGCGCCGACTACCCTTCAGCGCTCTTTTTGCCTACAACGATATCTCTGCCATTGGCGCGATCCGAGCGTTGCAGGAAGAAGGATTCCGGGTTCCGCAAGATGTCTCGGTCGTGGGATTCGATGATATTCCAGGAGCCGCCTTTCACATGCCGAGCCTCACTACTGTCCGGCAGCCTCTGAGCCGGATGGGAGAGGTCGCAGCGCAGAGTCTCCTCGATCGGATTGAGAACAAGCAAGAAGGGCCGGCCGAAATCGCGATTGAGCCGGAACTTGTAGTTCGCGAATCCACTGCTTCGGCCCCTCGCTAGCCATCCGATCTGGTTTTGTGCTGAGATAGAGAACTTCAGCGGAATTTATTCTGATGCTCTCATCCGAAACCCCACAAAACACCGACTCGGCCAAAATACTGACCATTGCCGCGCATGCAGCTTTTGTCCCGATCGGCGTTGTCACGGTTTTGCTGAGCCCGCTTCTGCCCACGCTCTCAGCGCGATGGTCGTTGAACTATTCCCAGGCCGGCGCTTTATTCCCCGCGCAATACCTTGCCTCCACGCTGGCAGTAGCGTTATCAGGGATTCTTGTGGCTCGCAGCGGGTTCCGTGTGGCAATCCAGATCGGGCTTCTGATCATCGCGGTGAGCCTGACTGTGCTGATGGGCGGGTCCCGCCTGCTCGGAATTATCTGCATCGTTGGCTACGGAGCAGGATTGGGGCTGGCAGTGCCGGCTGCGAATCTCCTCGTAGCAGAGGTAAATCCAAACCGGCGCAGCGCAGCGGTAAGCCTGCTCAATTTCTCATGGAGCACTGGCGCGGTCTCATGCCCTTTTCTGGTGGCAGCGGCCGCTTCCAGTCATCGGGTGCCGACCCTGTTGGCAATCGTCGCTGGCTTCTCAGTATTAGTCGTTGTAGGGATTGCCGCAATACCCGCTGCAGTTCGCGAACCATCCGTATCAGGCATGGCAGCAGGAAAAAGCTGGGGCATCGATTGGCACCATCCTGCACTCATCCCTCTCGTTGCTCTCTTTTTCTTCTATGTGGGAACCGAGAACAGCTTTGGCGGATGGATTGCCACGTACGCAAGCAGCCTCGGGAACATCACTCCCGCGTGGGCTGCCATAAGCTCTTCGTTCTTCTACGCAGCGTTGATGCTGGGACGATGGATTGCTCCCCTTTTGCTTCGTCGCGTTGAGGAACTGCGGTTAGCGCAAGGCGGGATTTTGCTGGCTTGCGCGGGCATGGCCGGCCTGGTGATGTCGAACACTCTAATCGGTGTAGCAGTGAGCGCCAGCACGGCTGGTTTGGGTCTGGCCGGCGTTTACCCCATTGCGATTTCACTCTTATCCCGCGAGTTTGGAGCGGCAGCGTCGCGAGTGGGGTCGCTCACGTTCACGATGGCCAACGTCGGAGGCGCGTGCCTTCCTTGGTTGGTGGGCGTGGTCTCTACCCGATCCGGGACACTAAGAGCAGGGCTCAGCGTTCCGGTGATCGGAGCTGTAACGCTGCTCGTACTTTTCTCGCGTCGTTGGAGCCCGTTCACAGAGCAAAGCCGTTGATCATCACAAATCGGCAGATTCACGTTCTCAGCACCCTTCGCGCGAGGCGCGAAATTCTCACGAGGCGATAAAGCGGAAAAAGCACCGTTGGCAGACGGATACTCTGCCACTCGCTAGGTCCTGGAGTCAGTGCAAGCCTGCTGAAGAACCGTAATCGATCTGCCTTTCGCTCGCGCAGTTGTCCCATCAGCCGGAAATATGCAAATGACTCGACATCGAAAGAATGGCCGCTGCCGATGCTGCTCCGGATTTCAGCCCCTATGGTTTTGACGGAGCGGTCTCGCGCGAGGCTTGCCTGCGCTGGCGCGGGTATCGCGGTTCCAAGCAGCTGGTTGGCTAGCATCAGGCTGACCGCAAGAATCCGAGTGACACCCAATTCTCTCGCTTGCGGGAGTGTCCAATTCCAATCCAAATCGGGGCGGGCCGCGAGTCTGGCGATGTCACATAACCAGATAAGCCGCCCCCACATATGTTTCGCTGCGTGCACGCTCAGCGTCAGAAGGTGATCTTCAAGCGACGGAGTCCGCATGCGATGGCCCGCGACTGTAATTCCGATAGCGCGCTCGAAGACTGCGTCCAGATCGAACTCCACCGCATAAAATCGCGGCTGAAACGCCCACTGTACTTCCAGAATGTTGCGTCCGGCAGGACCATCAAAAGCGTATTCGTAGCCGGACTTTCGGTAAGCCTTTTGCTCGGCCGCGGAGAATCCAGAGTGCTGCACGTAGTCGATCGCGGCGAGAGCGGACACCGCACGCGGCAGATCTTCAGGCCTGAGAAGTAGATCAATATCGCCCGCCTGGCGTAAGGCAATGTCGCCGTACAGCAATTCCGCCAATGCGAGCCCTTTATAGGGCAGGCTTTCAATATTGTGGTCCGACAGGTGCTGCGTGATTCGAATCAGTTCTCTCGAGAGGAGAAAGCTTTTGTGCAGATTCGCCTGGTAGGACAGTTTTAGCGATTGCATCCATTCCACAGGGACTATGTCCGGCTCCTGCTGCAACGCTTCAAACAGAAGTGGCAGAACCCCGTGACGCTCAGCCACGGAAAACAGGAGTTCCCAGCGCAAACGGTCGTGCGGCCAGGCGCGCTCCGTCTTCTTGCCGGTTGTTTCTGAAGAACAGGCCGCGAGCAGAAATGACCACTCGGGCTCAAGTGTGCTGCCGGAGAGCATGATCGGGAAGAATAAACCTTTGCGCGCTATACCGACGCGCCAGTCAGCGTGGAGGAAGGCAGAATCTGTACAAGCGTCGGATTTGAGCGCTTCTTCGGCAGCATATTCGCGGATGGAATCCCGGTTCGGGCAAACGACTTCTCGCAGTCTTGTGACGAAGGTCCGCGCATGTTTCCTTCCATGAATGCAAGTCCCGGACACCGCGTGCAGTTCGAAAGGTGAGTACATTGGGTGCAGGTGGGTAGATCTTTCAAGCGAATCGAGCGAACGTCGTTCATCGAGTCCGAGTGACGCCAGATGTCGATAAATCGTTGCTTTCGTACATTGCCCGTCGGAAGAGGAAACTGCACACAGGGAAAGAGGTCCCCATACGGCGACACGTAGCACGCTGTGTGGCCCGCGCTGCAAGGTGTCGAGTCGAGTTCATCTGCGCCTGCTGCAGCCGGGATGGCACAAAACTCATCGACGTCGCCGACCAATCCCGGATCCCGAAAAACCTGACGCAACGCGTTCTGATTAACTCCGAGGCTTAATGGCGATCGATCTCCGTCCATCATCGGAGTGACAGTCGGGTCCAGGGTGGTTTCGACTCCAAGTTCGGCCGCCAGCGCCCGAACGCTCGAATAGTCCTGCGCATTCTGGGTCATCAGGACGTTGGCGATGATGACTCGCAATCCCTCCGATTTCAGCAGACGGATGCCATCCAGGGAGCGTTTCAGTGAGCCCGGAATTAGCGTGATCGCGTCATGGATTTCTGGACGATGGGAATAAATGCTGATTTGAACGGACTCGACGCCAAGTGCTTTGATGCGCCGCGCTTCATTCTGCCCGATCAGCACTGCATTCGTCTTGAGCTTCACGCAAAACATCAAGCGCCGGGCATATTCCAGGATTTCGAAAAAGTCCTTGCGAACGAAGATTTCGCCGCCGCTGAGGGTCAGAATGAACACGCCCGCCTCGGCCATTTCGTCGAGCAGGTGTCGGATCTCTGCCAGCGTCATCTCGCCGTGATCATTGTGGTCCAGATAACAATGCACGCAGCGCTCGTTGCAGCGATAGGTGATATCCAGTTGGACGCTGAGCGGGATATTCAGCCGCAGTGCCTTCGCTGTCATCTCCTCCATGAGGCCGCTCATCGTGAATCTCCCGCGGATTCAGAGATCGGAGCTTCCGAGAGCTGCAGGATTTCATGCCCGGCCAGTTGCTGGGCGAGAGAAACGGCATCCTGTAACGCGACTGCCGGTTCTACGTCGAATTCGCGGCAGATGCAGGTCTCTACAATAACGTCCAGAGGTGTCGTTCCGTCGGCAGCCTGCCACAGCAGAGTGGCGGTTTTGTTGAGCGTGAACAAGGTCGAGTCACGCCCGGACATGATCATCATTTCGCCATCCAGGCTGCGCGCCGCCACTCGCGGGTTTCGCGCTACATAAAGTCTGCTCATCGAATCAACTCCCAGACGCCCGGATCGGGCACAAAAGTCAGACGTGAAACCGGTACCTTACTAACGAACTCGAACGCAGAGTGAAATGCCGACTGAACCAGCGTGTCATCTTCTGCAAAGAAAAGCATGTTAGCGAGAAGCGATCGCGCAGCTTCCCCCGCGGGTACCGGATCAATTCGATTCTCGGGGCCTTGTGCGAGCAGATAAATAGCCGCGACCGGGGCAGAAACGTTTTCTCCCAGCTTGGCGAGCTCGCCCGTAAAGGGAGTTCCGAAAGCGATGTAACCGTCTCCGCGTTTGCGGACATAGGAGATTTCATCGGTGAGGAGCGTCGCGTCCAGCGGCGCAAGCCGAGAAATCGTGGTCTTGCCTGCGCCCGAAACCCCAGCAAACAAGAATGCCTTGCCGTTTCGGATTGCGCTCGCAGAGTGCAAAAGAAATCCGCTTTCGTTCACCAACACCAGCGAATGCACAATACGCAGGACCGAATCGATCGAGTAAGGATTGATCGCCTGGCGAATCCAGCCACGACGCAGGCTTGGTGCCCACTCTGCCCGGAAATCGCCGCGCGTCAAACGCCAGACCCCATCGCGCTGCGATACGCGGACATCTTCGTCAGGGTTGGGCGATCCTGGCCGAACCAGATCCACATCGAATTCAATTTCCGCTTTTCGTCCCGGGAGAATGAACCCGGCATATCGATGATGAAGCAGGGTCAGGAACGCAGGATCTGTCGTGTTCAAACGAACAGGGATCTCCCCGATTTCAATATCGAGCGAGAGCTTCTCGATTTCGGCGGTTAATCCGGGCACGGGAGAACTCGACCTTCCAGCACCTGATTCGAACGGCGCATGCTGTCTAGACGCATGAGAACCCGAGCAAAAATCCTCGAGGATCGAAAAACGAGAGATAAAGCTCGGCTTCCCAGAGAAATCGTTCGCTTCGGTTGGATTAAGCGACCCTGCCTCGAAATGGCGATCACTTTTCCTTGAAGATGAGATCGACGCAGTTCGGGATCTGCTTTGGGCATCGCATCTCCGCGAGTCAGCACTTCGTCTCTTCCCGGAATGCTGCGGATGACCCTGTGGACGAACAGTCTCCGCTCACGCTCAAACAAGACCAGATCGCCTTCTGAAACCTGGTAAGCATCGACCCTTTCGATGCTAAGCGTGTCGTCCGGGCGGATCGCGGGGAACATGCTCCAGCCCGTGACCTGCAAGCGCAAGTGCCCGAAGGAACGCAAGGATTCGACAGCTAAGCCGCACCTCACCCCTTCGGTTCCGGACTCCGCCGAAGATGCCCAGTGACTCATGACACCTTGGTGTTTCCGGTGCATGTACTCTGCGTGACGCTGATCTTTCCGCACGCCAGCGCGGTCGTGACAAATACCTGTTCAAAACGGAAGCTGGGTTTTTCGTAGGGTTTCTTGGTGCCGGGAGTGCCCGGTTGATCGGGGGACGAGTCTTTCATTGCCATATCCATAGGAGAAAGCCTTTTGCTGCGTGCTTATTGTATTGCGGATTGGGAAGCTTGTATGGCGCACCCACCCGTCGTACCGGAAGTGGCGCATAGCTGATCTGACAGCGGAGTGAAGTAGACTTGTGAACCGCCTCCCGTTCCCACAGTGTTGTCCATGATAATCCCGCTGCTACCGCCAGCATACTGTTGGGCGGCGCTCGGAAGTACGCCTGCATTCACCCACGTCACGCCGCCATCAGAAGTATTTCCGTTGACGATCGTACTAAATGTGGGCTGACTGCCGGAGGACGTGCCGGCCACGATCACGATTTCGACGTTACCGTTGTTATCCACGATCCGGTTATGCAGCGCGTAGGCGTGCCCTGATGTCCAGATTGGGAGGGATGCCAGCGTGGTGGTTCCCTGGGACATCCAATGGACGGTGCCGTCGATTGTGATGCCTCCAGCCGGGTTTGGCCATGTCGGGGTTCCCGTTCCCGAGGTACCACTCACGATCGCCACCTGCGTATACAGGCTGTTGTTGGCCGTGCGATACACAAGAATTTCCTGTCCCACGGTGTACGTCGTGGATGCGAGCCAGGGCGCAGCAACAAAAGCGATAACGCAGCCTGCGGTTGCACAGGCATTCGGGCGGCCGTGACTCTGCACGCTGAAAAACATTCGTTCCGACCCCCCACCGATATTAGGATTGGGAACGTCACTGACCGGGGAGCAGGCCACGTGGTAGGCGGCTTGTGTCACCGCGCTGAGCGCCAGCGGGGTTCCGAAAACTCCAGCCGTGACGGGCACTCGGTACAACGTCGGGTTCAGGCCGGTGTTGCCGCAGACAAACAGGTTTCCTGTCCCGACTCCGGATGCGAAATAAGAACTGTCAAAGGCGCCTTCATACATCGCCTGCGGTGTTCCGCTGCTGGTGCCCACTGTAGCCTTCGAGGCCCAGGAACTACCCGAGGCAAAACTCGTGCTGAAGGAGTAGATCGCAGAGCAGGCGGTGCCGCCACACGCGGTGCCGCCGTCATTCGACGAGAAAACGTATACCTTCTGAGCCGTCGAGTCGACAATGGGTCCTGAAACCAAGCCTGTACCGGCATCAAGCCTTGACGTCGTAGCTGAGACAACGCCGGCTGAGCTGACCCGGTAGAAAAAGCCTCCGATATCGCCCACAAAGACCTGGCCGGACGAATAATCGTAAACGGGACTCGACAACGACGTTGGCGAACCACTGTTGAGTTGAACTGGAAAGCCGCCGGTCGTCACTTCGGCTGGCGCTCCGCGAAAGACTCCAGAGACTTTGTGCAGCCAACTTGATGTACCCCCGACCCAGATCACATCGTGAGTGTAGTCAGGAAAAACTGACGACGTGGTGTCGTCGGTGGGATTTCGAGCGCTGTCTCCGAGAGCGACCACGGTCATGCAGGGCGCCGTACACGCCAAGAACGCGCCCGAGGCGACTGAAGTGGGAGCTACGGGGAGAGCAAGCGTTCCCGTGCCGGCCGCCCACTTCAATACGACCACTGATGCGGCCCCACCGCTAGTTTGTGCAAAGGCGACCTCGGATCCATTTCCCGAGATAATCGGAGAAGTCAGTATCTGCCCTCCGGTGTTGTACGCCCACAGTACTGTCGGAACGGTTCCCGTGCAGGAGGAATAAAGATTATCGAACGCGACGATGCTCGCTTGACCGATTGCGCCAGCTAGTCCTGTATTGAACACGACAAAATCAGGAGCGCCACTCGACGCGCAGTTTGCCGCGTTGATGTGGAATCCGTACTTGGCCGGAAAATTCAATGCGCCGACAGTTGCTCCCGACCCCATATTCTCGGCCCAGTCACCGTGAACCGTTCCTGCCGTCGCGGCGGCAGCGAAGTTCCATGCGGTCGGTCGGTTCAGCACAGTGTCAGGAACGACCCTGCGGAAGCTGTTCTGCCGATACCAATGCTGCCAATACCGGGGATCGCGGCTGATGCGGTCCAATTGTTCCGCAGTTGTTGGCTGCGAAAAGATGAGATGGCGATGCGACCAATCGGTGGGCAATCCTTCGGCGGACTGGCTGATCGATGGACGCGCCATCAGCCATCCCGCAGTCACCAGCCCCAGAAGCCCCGCTACAAAACCCAGGAAGCTTGCGCCACTCCATTTCATCTCTCACTCCTACATGGCTCGACAGAAGGTTTCACAGGATCATACAGCTTCCTGGTCTCGATAGGACCGCCGGGAAAGATGTCACACATCATCTTGGGACCTGAGGTGCAGCACTGCCTCAACGCCAAAAACGTTTCGATACCACCAGATCAAAGGCTGGGCACACATTTCTCGAACTGGCTAGGCTGGGTTGGCACAGAATTTTACTCCTTCTATGGAAGACTTCGCAACGAACTCAGAGATCCGATTTCGGTTCGAAACCGGCGCGTAGGCATGCACGGGCTTCGATATCAGAAATAAACTCCCAGCGCAGTCCTGATTTATATATCCGATCTTGCGAAACGGTAAAATTACTCCATCCGCGTAGGCGACGGCTTGCGTCCATCCACCGTAAAATAGGCTCCTGCGCCGTCATGTTCGCACGAGCATTGGTGTCCGTGCGATGATCATTACCAAGTGTTCTTGATGCCATCGTTGGGAGATTTCATACAAATTGGACCGATACGAGCAATCAGCACATGTGGAATCCGGGATTCGCGCGCTCGATGCCAGCAGCGTGCTCACGCTGGAGGAGATCGCAAATCTGGCGGCAGAGGGTGGTCAGCCCGCAGAAACGCTGATGAATGTCGTTGCGCTGATCGCGAAAAGGTTCCGGACAGATGTTTGTTCCGCCTATTTGCTTGAGCCTGACCGTGCAAATCTCGTATTGGCCGCCACGGTCGGACTTCGCCGCGAGTGTATCGGGAACCTCAGGATGGCCGTGAACGAAGGCCTGACGGGTCTGGTCGCAGAGCAGGTTCGTCCTGTCGCCGTGAGCCAGGTCAAGACCCATCCCCGGTTTAAGTACTTCAAAGAGGCTGGCGAAGAAGCGTACCAGTCTTTCCTGGGTGTGCCGCTGATTGACCGCGGTGTTTTGCAGGGCGTACTGGTGGTACAGACAATCGAGGCACGGGTCTTCAGCGAAGACGAAGTACACATGTTGGCCGAGGCGGCAACTCAGGTTGCCCCGGTAGTCAGCGAAGCTCGAACGCTCGATCGCTTCATCGCTCCGCTCCAGGAACGGCTATGGGCGATGGCTCGCAATCTTTGGTGGAGTTGGGATCACAATTCCGCAAGCGTCTTCCTCGACCTCGAGCCCATTCGCTGGAACGATCTGAACCACAATCCGGTGTCCCTGTTGTCGGAACTGCCCCTGGCAAAGCTCGAGGCGCGCGCGGCTGAAATCATGCTTCACAGCCGGGTGAACTATGCCTATCGCCGGTTGCTGGAATACCTGGAGGCCGATCGCACCTGGGGCGCGAGGCATGCAGGAGTGCTCCGCCCTCATCCGGTTGCGTATTTTTCTGCGGAATTCGGCCTGCACGAATCGCTCCCTGTTTACTCGGGTGGCTTGGGGGTCCTGGCGGGCGATCACATCAAGAGCGCCTCCGATCTCGACATTCCGCTGGTGGGAATCGGCTTGTTTTATGGCCAGGGATATTTCCGGCAACGGCTCGATGTGACGGGTTGGCAGAGGGAAGAGTACCTGGAGACCGACGTCAACCAGCTTCCGATGGAAGTCGCGATCGGAAAGGATGGCCGGCCCGTTGTTGTTCAGATCGAGACTCGAAGCGGGCTTATCAAAGCAAAGGTCTGGCGGGTAAAAGTCGGGCGCCGCGATCTATTCCTCCTCGACTCCGATGTAGAAGGCAATGCTCCCGAAGATCGCGAACTTACTTCGCGTCTTTATGGTGGAGACCTGCGGATCCGTATCCGGCAGGAATTGCTTCTGGGCGTCGGCGGTTTGCGGGCTCTGAAGGCACTCGGTATTTCACCGGGAGTTCTTCATCTCAATGAAGGCCACAGTGGGTTTGCCGTACTCGAAGCGATTCGCATGAGGATGGAAGAGGAGGGGATTGCATTCGACGCCGCTGTGCCGCGGGTATCACGAGAGGTTGTATTCACCACGCACACCCCAGTTCCGGCCGGACACGACCGGTTCGATGCCGGCCTTATCGAAGAACATATCGGGCCGCTTCGCGAAGCGATTGGGCTTTCTCAGGAGAGTTTGATGGGCCTGGGACGCGAAAATCCCAGCAACCCCGATGAGCTATTTTGTATGACTGTCCTGGCGCTGCGCCTTTCCCGCCGTGCCAATGCCGTTTCCGCCTTGCACGCGGAAGTTTCCCGTGCCATGTGGACCGGTTTGTTTCGCGGCAAGCCCGAGGACGATGTGCCGATCGGTCACATCACCAACGGCGTGCACGTTCCGACGTGGCTCGCCCCGCAAATGTTCCGCCTCTACGATCGTCATCTCGGTCCCGGCTGGCAACAGCACAGCAGCGAAGCCAAGATCTGGGAAGGAATCGAAAACGTCGACGATGGCGAGCTTTGGGAAACGCACTTGAACCTGAAGTCGCAATTGCTCGAATTCGTCCGCCGCCGGGCGGTCGAACAGGCTGCCGTCCGCGGCGAATCGCGGGAAGTGCTGAACCACCTCGACCGGGTGCTCAGCCAGGATGCTCTCACCATCGGTTTCGCGCGCCGGTTCGCGACCTATAAGCGTGCCAACCTCATCCTGAAGGACATCGAAAAACTCGCTTCCATGGTCAACGATCCGAAGCGGCCGGTGCAGTTTGTTTTCGCCGGAAAGGCCCACCCGCTGGATGAACCGGGCAAGAGGGTCCTCCAGCAGATTGCCGAACTGATGCGCGATCCCCAGTTCCGAGACAAGTTCGTTTTCGTCGAGGACTACGACATCAACGTAGGGCGCCACTTTGTCCAGGGCGTCGACGTGTGGCTCAACAATCCCCGCCGCCCTCAGGAGGCCTCGGGAACAAGCGGACAGAAAGTCGTGCTCAATGGCGGGCTTAACCTCTCGATCCTCGATGGTTGGTGGGCGGAGGCCTTCGATGGCATGAACGGCTTTGCCATTGGGACGGGAAGAACTCACTCCAACCTGGCCATCCACGACTCCCGGGATGGCGAAGATTTGCTGCGCACCTTTCGTGAGGAAGTTGTGCCGCTGTATTACCAGCGCGATCGCGACGGCCTGCCCCGTGGCTGGATCAAACGCATGAAACGAGCGATCCGGACACTCGGATGGCGGTTCAGTGCCGACCGCATGGTGATGGATTACACATCTAAGTGTTATGTACCCGCCGCGGGCGGCACGTCCAGCGATATGCGATCCGGGGTCTGAGTTCGCTCAGACCCGCATCCAGCCTCACCTTTACAGCGATTCCAAGTCACCATGAGAGTTATATCCACGGCCACCAACCGCGGCTAAGCTGAGAGCAGGGAGTCGTGCGGACAAGGTGGAAGTGTTTTCCATTCATCGCCGATGTTTCGTATCTCTGCTTTTGACCGTTCTGCCTGTCTCTCTAGGGGGACAGGATGCTGGGGGTGCGATTCTGCACCAAACCGGCGGCGTCCTGCTCAATCGCGATCCGGCTCCCCTCTCATCTGCGATTTTTCCGGGCGCGCTTATTGAAGCGCCTCCGAATACCGCAGCTTCAATCACCGTCACCGGGTCGAGAATCACCATCAATCCCGACACAACCGTCGAATTCGAGGGCGACGAAGTGGAATTGCAGCACGGCAGTGTTTTTGTGGAGACGGTCGACTCCTTCCGCGTGCGGGCCGGATGCGTACTTTCCACGCCTGCGCTATCGGAAGCCACCCAATACAGCGTCACCTATCGCGACAACGACGTAACCGTCAACGCATTCAAGAAAGATGTGAATCTGGACTCAAAGTCGTCCAATTCCGGTTCTACCAAGACGGTGACGAAGTCAGATCGCGTGTCTGTCCGCGAGGGCGAACAAAAATCCCGAGAAGACAAATGCGGGGCGGCCCTCATCAAATCCGCCGTAGCCGGAGCCAAGAACGGGATCTTGAATTCACCCTGGGCGAAGTGGACAGGTGTGGGGGTGATCGGCGTTCTCACTTGTGTCGCACTATGCCGCGATGATGACCCGGTCAGCCCGTCCGGTTTCAATCACTAACATCGGCAACTCTGCCCTTTTCATTCGAGCGGAACCAACAGAATCACTATGAGCCCGGGCGCAGTTCTCAGACAATCGGAGGCAAGCACGCGACCAAAAAACCGGTCCAGGAAGCGCCTTTCGTCGCACCAGACTTTTTCTGGGCTGCACGTTTACGCCCTCCGGGAGAAGTGTTATGTCGGGACAAGTCGTGCTCTACTTCGAGGACCAGGCGGATGCGTTGCGTTTCGCTCTGGCTGCTGGATCGGTCATGGCTGGAGAATCCGGCCGCTTCACGACCGATCTGGTCGAGAACACCACCCGCGTTTCGCGGATCCGCATCGAGGACGTCAGTGGCGGAAAGATGAAAAAGACCGATCCCGACCGGGCCGCTTGAACCTGCGGTTGCTCCTGGCGGCGACGCCCGTCTACGCGGTTCCGGCGTTCGTGAAGGCCTCCAACGCATCGGAGAGCGTCGGGAATATCAGGAAAATCTGCTCGATCTTGGTAATCTCCAGCACCTTTCGTACCCGCTGGTTCACGCCCGTAATAGCCACCCGGCGCCCCGCTTTCGAACATGATGTGTAAGCGCTCACCAGCGATCCCAAGCCCGACGAATCCAGGTAAGGAACTCCTGTAAAGTCCAGAATCATCGTAGGTGCGCCTTCGCGCCGGACCGCATTCAGAAACGGTGGCACGTTCTCCATCGTCAAGGGTCCGCGAAAGCTCAGAACCCCGCGATCCAGACGCTCAACCTCAAAAGGCTCGGCCATGGAGGAAAGATTCTAGGCCAGATGGTGTTAGTCGTTCAACCGCCATTTCCAATTTCACCCCAGCCCAACATTCGAGTGAATTCGCGGTTTGTAATTTTTTTGTGTTTTTCTCACGGCGGAGCGTTCTGTCGGCACCACGCGCGCATACGATGTACCTAACGGCATGTGGGGAGAATGGATGGCAGAAGAAATTGGAAATCCAGTCCCGTATTGCCGAAGAGAACTCCCCGAAGGTTGTACTCCCTATCCCTGAAACTCATCCCAAAGGAAGAAACGCTCGGGTTCTGCTGAGCTCAGTGTTCGGACCCTACGCCCAAGACGATGAGTTCGGCAGCCGCTCCATCAATCCGATGGAGCTCTATCACAACCAGGTAACCCGCGCCCAGGGCAGCTTCTCCCTGCGAATGTTTCATCGTTCGTGGGGGATCATGCTGATCCAGGCGAACATCTCCGCGCCCTGTGCGGTTCTCGATTTTCCCAGCCGTGAAGTTTTCGCTCGCGAGCTGACGCGCCACCGATATGACGTAGTCGGAATTTCCTCGATCATCGTGAATGTAGCGAAAGTTCGGGAGATGTGCCGCATCACACGTAAACTCTCGCCGCACTCGGTGATCGTAGTGGGCGGGCACGTGGCGGCTATTCCGGGCATCGAGTCAATGATTGACGCCGATCACATCGTTCGCGGGGAGGGCATCTCATGGATGCGGCGTTACCTGGGCGAAGATCCAAACGCGCCCATCCGGCATCCCGCCATTGTTTCGGGATTCGGCACTCGCATAATGGGAATTCGACTTCCCGAACGTCGCGGTGCTACCGCCGCGACGATCATTCCATCGGTAGGATGCCCGATGGGCTGCAATTTCTGCACGACCTCCGCATTCTTTGGAGGAAAGGGAAAATTCATAAACTTCTTCGAAAGTGGCGACGAGCTATTCGAAGTCATGCAACGCACGGAAACGAATTTGGGTGTTCGTTCATTCTTCGTGATGGACGAGAACTTTCTTCTTCACCGCGAGCGCGCGTTGACTCTGCTTGAACGCATGAAGGAAGCGGGTAAAAGCTGGACCATGTCCGTATTTGCCTCGGCCAATGCGATTCGCAAGTACACAATGCAGGAACTGGTAGACCTTGGCGTGTCATGGTTGTGGATGGGGCTGGAATCTCCGAGGGCGAGCTACGGCAAGCTCCAAGGCGCAGATACTCATCAGCTCACACGCGATCTTCGGGCCCATGGCATTCGCGTCCAGGGTTCGACCATTATCGGACTCGAGCATCACACCCGAGAAAACATTGTTTCCGAGATCGAACATGCAGTGGCACACAACACCGATTTTCATCAGTTCATGCTGTACACTCCCGTGCCCGGGACTCCTCTCTATCGGCAGATGGAGGAGGAACTGCGTCTCTTGCAAGATGTGGATTATGCCGATGTTCACGGGCAGTTCAAATTCAACTTCAAACACGCGGCGATCTCCCGCGAAGACTCCAAGCGCTTCCTGGATTGGGCATTCCAGCGCGATTTTGAAATCAATGGCCCGAGTTTGTATCGCCTGGCGCGAACGCTGCTCTCAGGCTGGAAGCGTTACAAAGATTGGCCGGACGCACGTGTGCGCGAGAGGTTTGTCGGGGAGATGCAGCGGTTGAGCGGAGTCTACAGTTCGGCTCTCTGGGCGATGGAACGCGAGTTCCGTCGGGTCAACCGCAACGTGACCGACCAGATTCGGGACCTTCGAGAGGAGTTCAGGCGAGAGTCTGGAATCGTCTCGCAAATCATGCCGGCAGTTCTTGGCCCGGTATTACTCTGGACCACGCGCCGCGAAAACAAGCGCCTGGCTCGGGGAAAAAGCTACGAGCCTCCAATCATTCTGGAACGGACAAATTGGGGCGGAATCTAGCTCGTTGCAAGACTCCAGGATGCAGTTCATCCCGTTCTGCGCGCAGAGAGCATCGTCAGGATTTCGCGTAGTCCCTGGCGGATATGCTGGATCTCGGAAGATGACTGGGCAGGAAACGGAATCGTACTTTGCGTCTTATCGGGCTTGGTATCTGAACGTAGTTGCTGGCGCGCGCCCGAGATGGTGAATCCCTGCTCGTAGAGCAGTTGCTTGATCCGCAGCACGCTTTCAACGTCGCGCTTCCGGTACATGCGTTGCCCGGTGCTGCTCTTCACCGGCTTCAGTTGCGCGAATTCCGATTCCCAGAATCGAAGCACGTAGGCGGGTAATCGACAAAGCGTCGCTACTTCCCCGATACGGAAATAGAGCTTGTCGGGGATCAGGATTTCATCCGCTTTTTGTTTGATCGCGTTCTTCTTTCTTCCTGCCATGATTCGAAACCCGCGATGCCTGCCTTCTTTCTCGTATTCTGACACAGGTCTACGACATCCGGGCCACAATTTCACAAGAAACGATCGAACCCATTGACTTGCCGATTACTGGGCAGTTCGCCAGCCAGGGCGAAGAAATTGCAATTTCGGCTACGTTGATGGGTATGTTGAACCCGGCATAATCAAGCGAAACGGAAAAGCCTCTCAGGAGGTGCTTCTCCGGAGAGGCCAGTGAACTTCAGTTTGCGTGCGAGAACTTCTCGCAGCGAGTTAGTGTTTCTTCTTCTTCGCCTTCTTCTTCGTTGCCATTGAAGTTCCTCCGTGGACGATTTTCCCTTGCAAGGTTTGTTTACTTGGGCCCAGTACCCGAAGAGCACACCCCACAAATGGCACCGGGTTGCTCTGTCACACAAGATATTGCGGCAGTATTAATAAAGTGTCAACAAAATTTTACGTATTTGACGGATCGAACGTGGGTGATTTTGTTGAACGAAGAGACAAGAAATGTCCGGCCATCATCGGAATCTCCCCCACGTATCCTGGCACCCGGCCAGTCAGGTAGTAAACTGCGCGTCATGAAGCGGGACCCCATCGAACTTGAGATTTTCAAGAATATCTACCATTCGATCGCCGAAGAGATGGGCGCGGCGTTGAGGCGGACCGCCTTCTCTCCCAATATCAAGGAGAGGCGAGACTACTCGTGTGCGGTATTCGATGCCGACGGAGACGTAATCGCGATGGGCGACCATATGCCGGTCCATCTGGGTTCAATGCCGATGTCGGTAAAGGGAGCAATCGCCGCTGAGCGGATGGATCCGGGGGACATGATGATTTTGAACGATCCTTTTCGGGGAGGCACTCATCTTCCGGATATCACGCTGGTGGCGCCGGTTTTCGTCGACACAAAGACCGACGAAAGGCCGAGATCGAGCCGGGGAAAGGCGAGGCGCCGCGAGCTACCAAAGAAAAAACGGGTGCCTGATTTCTACGTAGCCTCGCGCGCGCACCATGCGGATGTCGGCGGTTCCTCCGCGGGATCGATGGGCCTTTGCCGGGAGATCTACCAGGAAGGCCTGCGGATTCCACCGCTGAAGTTGATGCGCGGGGGAGAGCTGAACCGTGATCTGATGGCGGTATTGCTCGCGAATGTTCGCACACCCCTGGAGCGGGAGGGCGACCTGGGGGCGCAAGTCGCTGCCTGTCATACAGGCGCCAGCCGCCTGAACGAGATTTGTTCCCGCTATGGCCGGACACGAGCCGCGCAAGCTGCCCGCGAGTTGCAGGACTATTCCGAAGAATTGATGCGAAGCTTCCTCGGCCGCGTCCCGGCGGGAGAATACCGTGCCGAAGATTTTCTGGATGGTGATGGGATCACAGACCAGCGAATCAAGATCGCGGTTCGGCTGCATGTGCCGGCCAAAAGAATGTCGACCCATGAACCTGTCGTCACGGTCGATTTCACAGGCAGTGATCCGCAGGTTCAAGGTAGTGTCAATGCGGTACCAGCGATCACCTATTCTGCCTGCTTTTATGTATTCCGCTGCCTGCTCGCCGATGATGTTCCGGCAGCGGCCGGTTTGATGAGGCCGATTCGGGTGATTGCTCCGGAAGGAACCATCGTGCACGCTAGACCTCCTGCCGCAGTCGCTGGAGGAAACGTGGAAACCTCCCAGCGTATCGTCGACGTGCTGCTGCGCGCATTGGCGGAGGCAATGCCCGACCGAATCCCCGCCGCCGCCTCCGGAACCATGAACAATCTCACCATTGGCGGGATCGATCCACGGTCCGGGCTACCCTTCGCGTATTACGAGACGATCGCTGGAGGCATGGGCGCGCGCCCAGGCAAAGTCGGTGTTTCGGGTGTCCAAACGCACATGACGAACTCTCTGAATACTCCGGCTGAAGCTTTGGAACACGCCTATCCGTTACGCGTCCGGCAATATCGCCTGCGCTGTGACAGCGGCGGCGAAGGAACCTTTCGCGGCGGCGACGGAATCGTCCGGGAGATCGAAGTGCTTACTGATTGCGAAGTCACGCTTCTCTCAGACCGTCATGCCCGCGGACCTTGGGGACTTCAGGGGGGTCGCGCGGGCGCGGCGGCTACGGCTGTCGTCATCCGCAAAAAAGGTCAGGAGTGTTCAATTCCCGGGAAGTTCAGCCTGCGACTGTCAGCCGGCGACCGGGTTCGAATCGAAACTCCAGGAGGTGGAGGCTGGGGCAAGAGCTAAAGCTCGCGGCGTCGGAGATCGATTGGTTCTTCTTGACAACCTGAACATCCAATGCGTGGAGGTCGTTCATGTCGAGTGACGTAGGCGCTCATTATCTCGAGGAAGCACGCCGTCAAATGCGTGGGCACAAGCGCATGGCAGAAGGTGCAATGTCTCAGCTCAAGGACGACGAATTCTTCTTTACCCTTGATCCTGAGGCAAACTCTGTCGCCATTCTGGTCAAGCACCTGGCTGGAAATATGCGCTCCCGCTTTACGGATTTCCTCACTAGCGACGGCGAAAAGCCAGACCGTTTCCGGGATGGCGAGTTCGAGATAACAGCGGCGACCACACGTGCGGATGTCATGAAATGGTGGGAGGACGGCTGGTCTTGCGTGTTCAGTGCCATCGATCCTCTCAAGCCTGATGACGTCGTGCGCACCGTAACGATTCGCGGAGAGCCCCACACCGTATTGCAGGCCGTCAACCGGCAGATCGCGCACTACGCGCAGCATATTGGGCAAATCGTCATGCTGGCGAAACATCTGCGGTCAAGCGAGTGGAAGACGCTCAGTATTCCTCGAGGCAAATCAGAGGAATACAAGAAGGTCGTGCCCAAGGAATACAAACCAGCCAGTTGAATACGATTCACCGCATTGTCGGGCCGTAGTAACGATAATGGCCCGTGATTTTCCAATTAAACAGTACGTCTTCCATCTTGGGACCTTCCCCGATGTTGTGGACGATCATATAACGGCTGCTCCACCGCGATTTTTGATCGACAACAATCCCGATGTGCGGCACATTCCGTCCGAGATCCCATGTCACCAGATCTCCGGGTTTGTAGTCTGCCGCACGAATTGTATTTGGTAACGATTCTCCCTTGCGCTCGAAAAACACCATTAGATTCGGGACCCGCCGATGATCGATATTTGAGTCGGGATGATCCAAATGCCACCGCCTCTGGTTCGGATAGGCCGAGAAATTCCGCAACATATCTTCGTGAACTTCTTTCTGCAGATCGATTCCCACGACCCGGTAGCTGCGAATGATCTCGTCGGTGCAAACCCCGGTATCGGATGGCACATCGCCTCCCGGGTAACGAATGCGCACGTATTCCGAGACGTATCGGACTGAATGGTGCGTTCGCTCGATGGCGGCCGCAACCAGGCTGCGCGTGAACGCTTCCCGCGTAGCGCCGCCCGTAGATCCCGCTTGCGCGCAGGCAAGCAAATGCGCTGCCACGAACAGCGAAACGAGCCATGCAGTAGGCCGATGCATGTCCAGCATTGTATCGGGCGGCACGGGAGAGGAAAATAGAGGTGTCCGCTGCGCGTAGAAGGCGGTGCTACACTTACAGGTTTGCGTTTAGAGGCAATTCATAGGTGGCAGTCATGGCAACTACGATGCTGGCCGTGGTGAAACCGGAAGCCGCGCCTGGCGCCGATGTTCGGGAAGTCAAGATTCCTAGTTTTGGGCGGAGCGACGTTCTTGTGAAAGTAAAGATCGCGTCGATCTGCGGAACTGATCTGCACATTTATAACTGGGATCGTTGGGCCCAGAATCGCATTCATCCTCCTCTAATCCCAGGCCATGAGTTCTGCGGCGAAGTCGTTGCGTTTGGTGACGAAGTCACCAGCGTTAAGGAAGGAGACTTCGTTTCGGCGGAAATGCACGTGGCCTGTGGGAAATGCCTGCAGTGCCGCACTGGCGAGGCTCACATCTGCCAGAACGTCAAGATCATCGGCGTTGACACCAACGGCGCCTTCGCTGAGTACGTCGTCATCCCTGAGTCGAATATCTGGAAGCTCGATCCCACGATTCCGCAGGAATACGCATCGATCCTTGATCCTTTGGGTAATGCAGTTCACACAGTTCTGGCCGGCGAGATTGCAGCGAAGAGTGTTGCCGTCACCGGATGCGGGCCAATCGGGTTATTTTCGATTGCCGTGGCCCAAGCGGTGGGCGCAACCTCGGTATTCGCGATCGAGGTCAACGAGCATCGGGCGCGAATTGCGCGAGAGATGAAAGCCGATTACGTGCTCAATCCAGCAAAAGAAGATGTGAGAGCGATTGTGATGGAAAAGACGGGAGGGCTCGGCGTCGACGTGGTTCTCGAGATGGCGGGACACCCCGATTCGATTCGAACGGCGTTCGACATCGTGCGGCGAGGCGGCCGGATTTCTCTTCTCGGCCTGACCTCCAAGCCGATCTCACTGAATTTTTCTGAGGACATCATTTTCAAGGGCATCACGATCCAGGGCATCAATGGCCGGCGGATGTATCAGACCTGGTATCAGATGACCGCGCTGCTCAAGGCGGGAAAGCTGGACCTGCGCCCCGCCATTACCGATAAGATTTCGATCAAGGATTTCGGCAAGGCGATGGAGCGGCTGCGCACCGGCGAGGCCAGCAAAATTCTGGTATATCCCAACGGTGTGCGGTAATCTTCCCGCTCACGATTTTCATCTGAACGTTGAGTGCGCCCATAGTCTCCGAGGATTCCATGACCACTGCAGCCCGCACCAACCCGCTCTCTTACCTGACTGACCAACTCGACGAACTCAAGGCCAGAGGTACGCACTTCAAACTGCGGGTACTCGACGACGAACAGGCCCCGGTCTGCACCTTCGACGGCAAGAGAGTCATCAATCTAGCCTCGAACAATTATTTAGGGTTGACGACGCATCCGAAGCTGCGGGAAGCGGCACTGGAAGCCACTCGAAAATTTGGAGTGGGGTCAGGGGCGGTGCGTACGATCGCCGGGACCATGAAAATTCACATGGAACTAGAAGAAAAGATCGCTCGCTTCAAGAACGTGGAAGCGTGCGTGGTCTTCCAGTCCGGATTCGCTGCTAATGCGGGCACGGTCTCCGCCATCCTGGGCAAAGACGACTTCATCATCTCCGACGCTCTCAATCACGCATCGATCATCGACGGTGCACGATTGTCGAAGGCGAAAATTCTGGTTTTCCGTCACAAAGACGTTGCTCATGCCGAAGAACAGCTAACTACCGTTAAAAACGAGCCTGGCAAAAAGCTCCTGATTACCGATGGCGTCTTTTCCATGGATGGCGACATCGGCCCGCTGCCCGCGCTCTGCGACCTTGCCGAAAAATACGGCGCTATCATGATGGTCGATGACGCACATGCTTCCGGGGTGTTGGGACGGAATGGCCGCGGAACCATTGATCACTTTGGCATGCATGGTCGCGTCGACATCCAGGTAGGAACGCTGTCCAAGGCCATCGGTGCACTCGGCGGATACGTCTGCGGGACGCTCGACCTGATCGATTTCCTCTATCACCGGGCCCGGCCGTTTCTGTTCTCTACTTCCCATCCGCCGTCCGTGGCCGCGACCTGTATCGCGGCTTTTGATGTACTCGAAAGTGAGCCTGAGCGCATGGAAAAGCTTTGGGAGAACACGAAGTTCTGGAAGAAGGAACTTGGCCTGTTGGGATTCGATATCGGTGGCCGAACCACCCCGGAGAGTGAAACGCCCATCACGCCGATCATCATCGGTGACGGCAAACTAACGATGAACTTCTCCCGCGAGCTGTTCAAGGAAGGCGTACTCGGCACCGGTATTGCGTTCCCGACGGTCCCAGAAGGCAAGGCGCGTATTCGCACCATCATGACCGCGACCCATACGAATGAAGAATTGGGGCAGGCGCTGGATGTATTGAAGAAGGTCGGAAAAAGAATGGGGATTCTGAACTGACCGGATAACCCGCGCATCCCCTGGCTCAATCAGCGCGGTAGACGATTCTTCCACCAACTACGGCCGCAATTACCTTTCCTGTAAACTGCCAGCCATCAAAAGGTGTGTTGTGTGACAGCGAGCGCGATTTCGCGGCCTCGAACGTCCAGCGCTTTTTCGGATCAAAGACTGTAACGTCAGCGAAACTACCCCGCGCGAGGGAGCCCCGGCCTCGTAGATCGAAGACCCGCGCCGGTCCTGCAGTAAAGAGTTCTACAATGCGGGTTAAAGAAATTTTGTGTTTGCGATGTAACTCCGTAATTGCCAGCGCAAGAGCGGTTTCCAGACCGGTGATACCGAATGCCGCACGTTCGAACTCCACCTGCTTCTCGTGCAGCGCATGGGGCGCATGATCTGTTGCGATCGCGTCCACGGTTCCATCCGCAAGAGCAACTATGATCGCCTCGCGGTCGGCCGCTGAGCGCAAAGGCGGGTTCATCTTGCAGTTCGTGTCGTAACTGCCGACATTTTCATCGAGCAGGGTGAAATGGTGAGGGGTGACTTCACTGGTCACGCGCGCCTTGGCGCGCTTGGCCCGGCGGACGGCCTTCAGCGCGTCTGATGTCGAGAGATGTGCGACGTGCAGACGTGATTCTCGAATCTGCAGTGCCAAGTTCACATCGCGATCGACAATCGCGGCTTCGGCGGCTGACGGCATGGCCCTCAGCCCGAGCCGGAAGCTCGTTGGCCCGAAGTGCATCGAGCAATTCTCGGTGAGCCGAGTATCTTCGGCATGCTGCACAACCGGAAAGTTCAACTCCGCTCCCAGTCGCAAGGCCATGCGCATCGTGTCGTCTTCAAGGATGGGCTTGCCATCGTCGGTGACCGCGACGGCTCCCGCACGCTGCAATGCAGCGAAATCTGTCACCGTGGCGCCACGGCTTGCGCGCGTGGCTGCGGCAATCGGAAACACGTTCACCAGAGCTCCACGCTCCGGCTGGCGAATCCAGCTGACCCATTCGGGAGTGTCCACCACCGGGATCGTATTTGGCATCGTGCAGACAGAGGTAAAGCCCCCGGCCGCGGCTGCCGCAGTGCCGCTGGCAATGGTCTCTTTGTAGCCCTGCCCGGGTTCGCGCAGGTGCACGTGCAAATCGATAAAGCCGGGCGCAACAACCAATCCTCGCGCATCAAACTTCTCGTCGGCACTGCCATGGATCTTGTTGGGCGGCGCAACCTCGGCAACCCGACCATCGCGCAGCAGAATGTCCATGGGCGCGTCGATCTTAGCGGCCGGATCGATGACGTGACCGCCTCGGATTAAAAGGCTGGTGCTTTCCCGTTTCTGATTCTTGCCACTCAGCATTTATCTCTCAACCGTAACCGTTCTTGCCTTGAGTCCTTCGAATTCCGCCAGCGTTTCTGCATCATCTAGCTTTTCCTAGAGCTCGCGCCAGAATCGCCATGCGCGTTTGAACGCCATTGTGAACTTCGTCAGTGATTACCGATTGTGGACCGTCCGCGACTTCGGCGGTCAACTCCAGCCCTCGGATAATCGGGCCCGGGTGCATCACGATGGCATCGCGCTTTGCGAGCTTCAGGCGCGCATTCGTCATCTGATACCGCGCAATGTAGTCGCTCAAATGGATCTTCTGGCCTTCCAGTCGCTCCTTTTGCACGCGCAGCAGCATGATCACGTCCGTGCCGCGTAGAGCGTCCTCCAGATGTCGCGTAACGCGAAGGCCCGGCGCAAGGGTGACGGCAATGTCAGGCACGAACTCAGGCGGTCCGCACAGCGTGATGCTGACCCCGAACTTCGTCAGCAGATGGCAGGCGCTGCGCGCCACCCGGCTATGGAGAATATCTCCGATGATCGTGGCGCGAAGGCCTTTGAACGATCGCTTGTGCTTCAGGATGGTCAACGCATCGAGCAGGGCCTGCGAGGGATGCTCATGCATACCGTCGCCGGCATTAACGATAGGAATATCGAGATGGCGCGCCATCAAATCTGGCGCTCCGGCAGAAGGGTGACGCATCACGATGCAATCTGCGCCCACGGCGCGCAGCGTGTAGCCGGTATCGATCACGGACTCGCCTTTTTCGATGCTGGAGCCGGAAGTCTGCACAAGCGTCGTCATCGCGCCCAGGGACTTTGCGGCAAATTCGAACGACGTCCGCGTTCGCGTCGAGGCTTCGTAGAAAAGAAGGACAATCCGTTTCCCGCGGAGTAGCGGCCGGGCTTTCTGCGGATTCATGCGCCGCGCCAGCTGGAGCAGGCCTAGAATTTCCTTAGCCTCCAGGCCTTCAATCCCCAGCAGCGAACCACGCGCAGGTGTATTCGTTGGATAAGGCAAACCGGGCATGATACGCGCAGTCACGGTAGCACGGCAAGAGCTGCGTAGCAGGAGAGTCAGTTCTTCTCGCGGCGCCCAAAAACGCTTCCACCCAGTGCTCCACCAATTGCGCCGAGCACGATCGCTGTAACCAGCGCGAATAGCAAGCCCATGATCATCAACATCTCAAGGCCTCCCGGCGTCTTGAAGCGATCGAGCATCGCCAACGCTTGAGGGTCGGTGGTTTGCTGTGCGGCTTGGTTTAATCTTTTGAGGACTTCATCCCGCATCTCTCCGCCTTTGTGTGCAAGAAGAACATACAACGCACCCAAAATCGCCGATATGGCAAAGCAGAGCAGACCACTCAAAGCTCCCAGCTTAGTTCCAGTTCCAACTGTGATTGCAGCCGTGGACCAACGCTGACGATAGAAGAGCACCGCGAGAAGGCCCACGCTGAACATGGCCACGAAGGCATTGAGCCCAAGTGTCATTAACAAAGAAGCGACTGCGGCAGCGAGCACACAAGATCGGAAGGCCGCCGACCAGCCCATGGATAGGATCACCTGCGGCCGGGGTGGATCAATTGGGATCTCGACCGATCCCGCTTGTGCAGCTAGAACAGCTTCGCGGGCGGGTTCAGAGAGTACTACCCGAATCTGCGGGGCAGAGCAGTGCGGGCAAAAGGCGACGCCTTCTTCAACGATATGCCCACACTTATAGCAAGGTTGTTCCATGAAGGCGGGATCGCAAAGCCCCGGAAATTATCGCATCCGGAGCGAGCCGCGTGGAAGCGTCGGTTCATGATCTCCCAGCCCCGCTTCCACACGCAGGCTCAAATATCGGCCTCTTTCTCGCGTTTGTGGAGGTACACCAGCGTAAAGGTCGTGCCGTTGCCGGTTTGAGCAGGTTCCACGCTCACGATGTGAGCGTCGTTTTCGGTTCCCACTTTGAGTTGGCGCACAGGCCCGGAGTCGTCTCCGTCGCATTTAAGAGGCTGGGAACCGTGATCCTTATCGTCATGGTTGATTTCGGCATTGTCATTCGCACTGTGACATTCGAGAACTTTGCCGTACCGCTTCAACTTGCCGCGATAGAACGCCAAAACCTTGTCGGGTGAATCATCCGATTCATACTTTGCAACGACCAGCTTGAGTCCGAAACTCTCTGTGGCAAGTCCAAAGTTTAACGGATCGTTATGCTCGTTCTGCTCAGGCCGGGCGCCCGGATACAGAGGCAAACCCGCTTTTCGCGCGTCCGCGTCTTTCCCCACATGCAGATCACCCATGGGGCTCCGCACATCGAGGTTCTTATCGCGATCTTCGGATTCCTGTGCCAATCCAGCAGCGGACACGCATGCGAGAAGGGCTAAGAGCGCAAACTGACGGATCATGAATTCCTCCTGAGACGAGATGAGCGTGGCGCCTTGGGTGAATCTATATTTCGGCTTCCTTGCCGTGGGTGTGCACGTAAACCAGAGAAAAACTGGAGCCCTTTCCGTCGGGCTCGATCGCCACAATGTGCTGGTTGTCCTCGGTACCGACTTTCAACTCGGTATTCTCGCCGCTCGAACCGTCACAAGTCAGTTCCCGAGAACCATGATTGGAATCTTTCGGTTCGGACTTCACCTGGAAGTGTCCCGAACTGTGACAGACCAGGACTTGCCCATACTTCCCGAGCTGGTCGTGGTAAAAAGACACCAGCTTCGCGGGCGAATCGTCGGACTGATATTGCAGAGCGACCACTCTCAGGCCGAACCCAAATCCTGAGATCCTTACGTTCGCGCTCTTGTCGTCTCCGGATCCCTTCTCCTTGATGCGGGAGCCGGGGTATACGGGAAGGCCGACGTCCTCAGGCTCGGCGGCCTTGCTGACATGAATGCCGCCCACCGGCGTCTGAATATCAACTTGCTTGTCCTGCCCGTTGGGTTCCTTTTTGACATTGATACTGCAAGCCATCGACAGGGTTAAGGCGGCGACGTTTGCGATCGCGATAACGGATTTCACGAACCTAATGTTGCGCATTGGAAGCCCCTTCCCGGGCGGTTTCTGCCGGACGCTCAAGTCCCTGGCCGCGTGGCGCCACGTTGGGGATGCTTACCGGAAGATGTCCGCGCACCGCAATTTCCCCAAATAACGCCTTCACTGCGGCGATCTCCGACACGGACGCGTTCGAGAAAGTACACAAATAGTTTTCGATCTTCGGGAAATCCTCTGCGAGGTAGGGATTGCCCATAGCGATCACGACAGTCTTCTGCGCCGCACGATCCAGCAACTGTTGCAGCAGCACTGCGGTTGCGTCAGACAAATTCATCGTGTTGCCAATCTTGCCCGCAGTTGGAATCACATAAACAGCAGCCAGGACTTTGTGTGCTTCATCGACCGCTTTCAACGACTCGTCGCTCATCCCTGCCGCAATACGCGGATCCAGGTAGATCACGTGCGCGTCCGGAATTCGTGTGCGAAGCTCGCGCCCAAAGGCGCGTCCGGATTCCGTGCGAACGTCATCGGAAAAAATGAGCGCGACGGTGTCGTTATGTGTCTCCTCCCTGGTGGTATACGGAAGAGCTGGGCCGGAGGTTCCCTTCGATTTCAAAGGAAGGACCTGGCCGTTGTCCCGGACCAGCGTAATAGCAGAATCAGCGACCTGCTGGCCGAAATTGAGATTCTCCGGCTTACCGACCGTCGTTGCGAGGCTCTTCAGGTCCACCATTCGCGAATCGTTTAGACCCAATGCTGCTTTTGTTTTCAATATTTTGAGAACGGATCGGTCGAGGCGTTGACGCGAAATCTCTCCGGACTGGACGGCTCGGACCATCGCGTCGTAGGACGCCCCCAAATCCGCAGGAATGAGAAGCAGATCGTTGCCAGCCTTAAAGGCTTCCACGGCCGCGCGCCCAATGTTGTTGGCAAAAAGGTGGGTGAGCCCGGCCATATCGAGAGCGTCGGTCACAATGATGCCTTTGAATCCAAGCTGGCCTACCAACAGGTCCGACACTACAGTCGGAGAGATTGTGGCCACGTGATTAGGATCTGGGTCGAGCGTTGGGACGGTAACGTGCGCCACCATGACGGAATCGACGCCTGCTGCGATAGCCCGCCGGAAAGGTGGAAGCTCGATCGTGTCCAGATGAGAGCGGTCGACGTTCACACTCGCGACTCCAAGATGCGAGTCCGTCGCGGTGTCTCCGTGACCCGGGAAGTGCTTCACCGTAGTGAGCATTCCCGCCTCGTGAGCGCCCTTGATATACGCAGTGACGAGATCGGAAACCTGGGCCGGGTCTTCGCCGAATGACCGCGTGTTGATGATCGGATTTGCCGGGTTTGAGTTCACATCGGCGTCGGGGAAGAAATTCCAATGCACACCGACGGCACGCGCTTCCTCCCCGGTAATGCGCCCGAACATCTCCGCATCCTGCAGTTTCCCGTCCGCACCAAAAGCCATCGCGTGGGGAAAATTTGTCGTCCCGGTAAGACGGGTGGCGACGCCGCGCTCGAAATCCGCAGCGAACAGCAACGGTAATTTGGAATCGCGCTGCAGTTCATTCAGCAACTCCGCCGCCTCATAGGGGCCTGTGCGCAACAGGAATGGCCCGTCAACATGTACGGTCATGGCAAAGGACCCGACGTGATATTTCTTCATCGCGTCCTGCAGTTGCAGGTATTCGGGATTGTTGATGTTCATGAATCCGGCCCGGCACCAGATCATGAAAACCTGCCCGACTTTCTCTTCGATACTAAGCTTGTGAAGCGTCTTCTCCGCCCACTTCTCGCCGTGATCGGCATGAGCCGCGACTGGTTGTGGGTGTTTATCTTTCGAGAAAGCGGCTGGAACGAAATTTGATGTCAGGATGAGGATCAAGGCGAAGAAGCGGGTGGCCATAGCAGAAAACGATAGCAGAAGAGGCCGCCTTCCCCGCTGCCGTTTTCCTTGCCCAGACGATATTTTCAACTACGAGCGCAACTGCGATCGGACCTGCTGGACGGCCAGTTCCGTGATTGTCGGATCATCCCCAAACCCCCTGAGCCAATGCACCTCAGGCTCTCGCCGGAACCAGGTCATCTGACGCTTCGCGTAGTTGCGATGCGCCTGTTGCGCCGCCAGCACAGCCTGATCGCGCGTTAGTTCTCCGCGAAGATACTGGGTCGCCTGTTTGTAGCCCAGCGAGAGAAGCGGCCGGGCCGACTCGCCGTATTTTTTAACCAGCCGTTCGCTCTCCTCAATCAATCCCTCTTCGAACATTTTCTTGGCCCGCTGATTGATGCGTTCATATAGCGCCGCGCGCTCGGGATCCAGGCCCAGTCGAAAAATCCGAAACCCCTGCAGCGGGTCGCGTCCTTGCTGCCAGAGTTCGGTCATTGCCTGCCGTGACGTCAGGCAGACTTCAATTGCCCGGATCAGCTTCGGGGTGTCGTTGGCGTGAATCGCTCCTGCGCTCCGAGGGTCCAGGCGCTTTAGAAGCCGATGCAGATATCCTGCGTCACGATTTGCCGCCCTTTCTCGCAAGCGGGTACGAAGTTCTTCCGACCGTCCTGGCCCAGGGAAGAGCCCGTCCAGCAAAGCACGCAGGTAGAGCCCGGTCCCTCCGACAACGATCGGCAAGCGATTGCGGCCCCTAACGCCTGCCAGTTCCACTCGTGCACGGCGCGCATACTCGCCCGCCGTCATCTCCTCCAGCGGATCTACGAAATCGAACAGATGATGGGGGGCGCGGGCACGCTCATCCGGAGTAGGTTTGGCTGTGCCGATATCGAAGTCGCGATACATCGCGACGGAATCGCAGTTCACAATCTCGCCACAAAGAGTTTCGGCGAGAACAAGGGAAAGAGAAGTCTTCCCGCTCCCCGTCGGCCCCAGAACCACGACGAGTAGGGGACCGGTCTTGCCCTCGGCAGGAACCGGGCTCAGCGCAAGCTCCAATGAATGCCGTGCCAGTAGCGGATCAGCGTGAGAGCCAGGAGCAAGAAAGCGATCAGCAACAGTCCAGTGGTCTCCGCAGCGTAGGTGGCATGCCGGCGCTCTTGGTGGGAATCGCCTTGGATGCGCGAACTCACAAGCTTATTTTAGCGCTGACGCAGAGGCCATGCCGCGAATTCTTGGTCACTGAAGCCAAGCCTATCGCACGCCGGCCCTGCGCCCGCCGATGCTACACTACGCGGGTTCATGACTGTGCCGGGACAAAATAGCGTCGTGCGCTTTGGAGTCTTTGAAATCGACCTCGGTGCCGGCGAACTGCGGAAGAGTGGCGTAAAAATTCGCCTGCAGGGCCAGCCGTGGCAAGTCCTGGCGGTTCTTCTGGAGCGTGCCGGAGAGGTCGTCACTCGCGACGACCTGAGGCAAAAGCTTTGGCCTTCCGACACGTTTGTCGACTTTGACCACAGCCTGAATACGGCCGTCAACAAGATCCGGGAGGTCCTTGGCGATTCCGCCTCGAGTCCCCGCTTTATCGAGACTTTGCCACGCAGAGGTTATCGTTTCATTGCCCCGGTACAGACGCCTCTGCCGCCCCCCACTCAACTTCCAGTCACTCGCGAGGCGGGGCCGAGCGAAGCACCGGTCTCGGGTCCCATTCAACCAAGTCACAAACCTCCTCTCTCGCTCCATCCTGAACTCGAAATTCCGACCCCTCGGCGTGGAATCCCGCGCGGACTCTTTGGACTGATTCAAGTGATGTATCTCATTTTCTACATCGTCGCGCTGTTCCGGCTACATGCGATCCAGGGTATCGCCGATTCCTTTCTCCCGTTGTGGGGGGCGACAATCCTGGCCGCCGCGATCATGATTACGGCTGGGGTCGGAATCCCGCTGCGTTGTTACCTGATCTCGGCGGTAAGCTTCGATTACCAGCGCCTTTCCGAGAAGTTCCGGCAAATCTTTCCATTGCTGCTCGCCCTCGATCAGATATGGGCGGTAGCGCCATTCCTCCTCGTCCAAAAGTTGGGTCTGGGTGGCGCCTTTGCTGTCAGCGCCGCCCTTCTTTACGTGCCTTTTTCCGAGCGTTCTTTAGTGAAAATGGCTTACCCTGCCCGGCCGTCTTGAGTGCAACTACATGGAACCAATCTCACAAACTGTACGTAACCACGTCTAACAGGCTGAGGCGAACTTCTGTTCGTCCCGCCAGGAGGTTCCTACGATGAAGCACATTGCGCTGGGCATTCTTGCTCTAGGACTTGCGGCGGCCTTGCCTGCATCGGCCGACGAATGGGCGAAGACATACACTCTCACGGGCAGGCCCGATCTGCGAGTTGAGACCACTGACGCGAGCATCCGTGTGACTACCTGGGATCAGAACAGCATCGAGGCGAAAATTCTGAGCAGCCGTTACAAGATTGGAGAGGGTGGCATCCAGGTAGAAGAACATCAGGCCGGAAATTCCGTGGAACTGAATGTCCACCTTCCCCACCACACCGTCAACTTCGAGTGGGGCTCGCACAAAGTGGAAATCCTGGTGCAGATGCCGCGCGAAGGGAGCGTCAACCTGCACACCGGCGATGGCAAGATCGAAATTGCCGGACTGAAGGGCGAAATGGACCTGCGCACCGGGGATGGCTCGGAGAGCCTCGACAGTGTGGATGGGAAATTACACGCCTGGACGGGGGACGGCCACATACAAGCCACCGGACGCTTCGATGCCGTCGACGTTAAGACCGGTGATGGACACATCGACATGCGCGCCGCCCAAGGTTCGGCGCTGAACGACGGATGGAGGCTTGAGACCGGCGACGGAAGTGTCAGGCTTGAAGTGCCCGGAGACCTGGCCGCAGATGTCGAGTTGCATACCGGCGACGGCCACATCGATCTCGACATGCCGATCATTACATCAGGTAAGATGCGTCAGAACGAAGTTCACGGGAAACTCAACGGCGGTGGGAGCCTGTTGAGCATCAAGACCGGCGACGGTTCCATTCACCTGGGCAAGAGCTAGAACGTCGGCACCCGCGAGCTTTTTTTGAACCATGTGCGGGCGCTACCGGTTGTCGCGTCGAAAGCAACTCGTGGAAGAGTATTTCGACGTGTCTTCCGATTGCGACGATTGGAGTCCGCGATACAACGTTGCGCCCACTCAGCCCGTCCCCGTCATCCGGCAGCATCCGAAGGAACCTCGACGCGATCTTTCCCTGATGCGTTGGGGATTGATCCCGTCGTGGTCGAAAGACGCCTCGGGTTCCGCCAAAATGATTAATGCGCGCTCGGAAACTGCGTCGCAATTACCTGCCTTTCGCGAGGCAATCCAGCTTCGCAGATGCCTGATTCCGGCCGATGGCTTCTACGAATGGAAGCGCGCGGGCAGTGCACGCCAGCCCTTCTGCTTTGAAGTTGAGCAAGGCCAGTTGTTTGCGTTTGCGGGACTGTGGGATCGCTGGCGCAACCTCGACGGCCAGTGGGTGCGCTCCTGCTCGATTCTTACCACGACAGCGAATGCGGTAACTTCACCCGTACACGGCCGGATGCCGGTGATCCTCGAGCGCTGTGACTATGATCTGTGGCTTGACCCCAGCATGAAAGAGCCAGCGGTTACTCCCGCCGAACTGGACGCCTGGTTGGGAAAACAATCGGGCAAGCCTGTCCATGTCGCTACCGAAGGCACCGACCTCATGGCTGAACTCAAGCGCGGCCTGTCCTTCGTGCGCAACGAAAAACCAGCTCAAAAGAGAACTGACAAGAAGGGAAAGCGACGGTGAAGCGTCCTTTCATTCGGGTCATCAAATGGCTGAAAGAGATTCCGGTCGAGGCCACCTGCACCGCCTGTAATGGAGTGACATTCAAAGCGAAGGGATCGACCCATCGGCCCAACCTCATCGAGTACCAGAACTCACTGCAACAACAATTCGATGAGCATCTGAAGCTGGTGCACGCTGAACCGGCACAGCGCCAGTAAGCGGCTAGGCTCCAATCCGTGCGGTAAAATATCGAGCGGGAGAGTTGGCCGAGTGGTTGATGGCACCAGTCTTGAAAACTGGCATACGGGAAACCGTATCGGGGGTTCGAATCCCTCACTCTCCGCCATTCATTTTGTTAAATCTATTACATCGCCTCCGGTGTTACCTCACGCTGATACGAAAAATCGGGGAGGCTCATCCGATGGCGAATCGCGCAGTCATCGTTACGAAGCGAGCCGACAAAATGCCTGCAGCGTCTGGGTCTCGCCGCTTCCACAGAAAGCGCACCAGCACGTTGCCCTCCTTGCTGATGTGCCCCGTCGGCGTTGATCGCCGCTGGCTTTTTCCTCAGGAGAGATTTTTATTTCTCGCAGAAGGCACGTAGAAAACCGAAGGGCCGCTTTCCTCGTTGTTGCAAGCGGCCCATTCGATGCCGTGAGACGAGCTTTACCTTACCTTCGCATAGTTAACTGCGTTGCGCACTGTCAAAAATGTAAAGTCCGTAAGGCTGAAAGACGGTAGAGTTTTCGTTATGCTCGATGCGAAATACGCGGATGAATCGCTGTTCACCGATCCATTCCTGCTCTCGTTCGAAACCTCAGTAGTGCCAGTTCGTAGAAACACCCTGAGTTCGCGGAATGGGCGTCGCATTCGCACGCTCAAAATCAGCAACTTCCCTGTATTATTGCCTGTTAGCAAGGAATTTTGACGGTGATGAGTTCGCCCGTGACGCTTTGCTCCACCGTCTAGGTGCTGATGCCCAAATATCCCATAACATCAAAGCGCGGCGCTCCACCGCAGGGCGCCTACTCGCAGGGATGGCGGGCCGGCGATTTCCTCTTCGTTACGGGTACCGGGCCGATCGATCCTGCAACTGGCAATATCGTTGGGGACAGCATCGAGCAGCAGACCGACCAAACGATCGACAACATCGAGGCGATTCTTGAAGCCGACGGCGCATCCTTGGCCGATGTCGTGAAGGTGAACGTCCACCTGAGTGATACCAGCCTGTTCGCTCGCTACAACGCGGTTTACGCGCGCCGCTTCGTCAGGCCTTATCCCGTTCGCACCACGGTTGGGAGCGATCTGGGACACACTCGCGGAATGCTGATTGAAATCGACTGCATCGCGTACCGTGGCGGAAAACCCCGCACGAAGCGACCGAAGAAGAAGATCTCGAAGAAATCGGCTCGATCCTAGACCCTATCGACCGTAGCAACTCTGTCCCGTTCGCTCTCCGAATCGAGTTCATCCAGCAACGGGCCTTCGCGACCCCTTGCGGAAACTCGCTCGACGCCCTCCAGGCGCCCCTCGCGCACCAGCAGGGCTGAGTCGAAGTTGTTAACGGTCGGGCAGATATGGCGGGGCAGCAAATGCAAGACTTCTCCGACGGCGGGAGTCGGGCCGCTTAGAACCTGAATCGGCAAATGTTCCTCACTCGGAGATAGCGGTGACAGGCCCGAATGTCCAAGAACCACACACGTAGGCACGCCAGCGTCGGCCGACACCGTTTTGTGCCCAGCATCGCACGTTACGATTCCTTGATGTGGATGGCTGACTACCCGAGTCAGCACGAGCGCTGCCGGCTTATATCCATACGACGCGGGCAACTGGGCGAGACTTGTGGCATCGCAGTAAATGATCGTTCCCGGCGAAATGCGGTGCAGTTCCAGCGCATCGAACGCTGCATAGGAGAGTGAGGCGGGAAATGTCGGGGTGCCGGCGGTGATCAACTCCGGAACGCTTGCTCCATGGCCTTCGATCGCTTGTACGAGTTCGATCAGTTTGTCGTAACCGGCGTGCGCTGTTTTGGTCCGTTGGGGCTCCTCCAGCCCACCGTACTGGCCGTCGTAATAATGCAGGCCACGGAATTCCAAGCCCGCGCCTCTGATTTGCCCGATCAGGGTGAGGATGAGATCCAGTTCTGAGATTTCGACTCCGGTTCGATTCATGCCAGGATTGATGTCGAGAAAAACGCCAATCCTGCTACTTCGCCATTGCGCCACCTGCGCTTCGTTTTCGGCAAGTACCGATATTCTTAATTTTGGATACTCGATGGAAATCTCCTGCACTCGCCGCGCATTGGCGCCCAGCACCGGGTAAGCCAGCAAAACATCAGCGGCACCGGCACGGCCGGCGGTCGCAAGTTCGAGCGTCGTGGCGCATTTGAAATTCCGCACGCCTCGCTCGATTAACTTTCGGAGTGTATAACCCAGCTTTGCCGTCTTGATGTGCACGCGCCAACGCTCGGGGTTGCCGCCGAGAAGTGCGAGAGTGCAATCGATATTCGACCCAATGATTTCCGGATAGACCGCCAGGGCCGGAGTCAGTACTCGTTCCAGGTTTGGCACACGGTATCGGGAATCCCAGGGGAATTCGCTCAACATGAACTTGATCGCCGCCATTATGCCTCGATTCTAGCGCGTGTACGCGCGGTGGTGGCGCGGATTCCACCGCGGAGGGGAGAGTGTTTCGTTGACCGGCGCATCCTCTCGGAGTAGCCTCTGAATCCTACGTTCGATGGCATCCAACCCCACGAATCCTAAACGCTCGGAGCTGATTCGAGGACTCGGCCTCTACTCGGCAACGGCGATCGTCATCGGCAACACAATCGGTACGGGAGTCTTTCTCGTCGCAAGTGACATGACCCGCGCAGTTGGTTCTGCAACCCTGGTGCTCGCAGCTTGGGTCATCGGTGGATTCGTTGTGCTGTTTGGCGCCTTTTGCTATGCCGAACTTGGCGCCGCTTTTCCCCAAGCCGGCGGCCCCTACGTCTACCTGAGCCAAGGGCTCAGCCCGCTCTGGGGATTTCTTTTCGGCTGGATGAGTTCCGTTCTTGAACGGCCCGTGGCCATGGCGACGTTGGCGGCGGGATTCGTCCGATTTTCCGCTTTCTATTTCCCCGCCCTGGAGCAGCCTCGGTTGACCACACACGTCAGCCACTGGGTAATTACCTTCACTGGCGCGCAGTTGCTCGCAGCGTTGGTAGTTGTGCTCGTCACTGCCATCAACTATTTCAGCGTTCGAATGAGTGGCGGTATACAGGTTTTGCTCACTTCGCTCAAGATCGGGACAATTCTCGTGATTATTTTCGGTGCGATGGTGCTTGCGCCGCCGCATGCGAATTCGGTCCAGCTCTTGGCTCCTAATTATGGCCTGGGAAACATCAGAGCCATGCTCACTGCTCTTGTGCCTGCCATGTGGGCTTATAACGGCTTCAACGACCTTGGTTCGCTAGGAGAGGAAATCTCTCGCCCCGAAAAGAACATTCATCGGGCGATCATTCTGGGATTGTTGGTCGTGGGCGGATTGTACCTGATGGCGAACATCGCCTATTTTCGCGTCCTGCCCGCGGCCTCGGTGGCAGCTTCTTCGCACGTTGCGTCGGATGTGGTTCAGTTATTCGCAGGCTCTCGTGGAGCCGCCTGGCTCACGGCCGGAATGGCGTTGTCCGCGCTGGGCGCGCTGCATGTCGTATGCCTGACGGGAGCGAGAATTCCCTATGCAATGGCGCGGGATGGGCTGTTCTTCCGTTTTGCCGAACGGCTGAATCCTTCATTTCACACACCGACCGGAGGGCTGGTCGTACTCGGTTCCCTGGCAGCGCTCCTTGCTCTCACGGGCACTTATGAGGAGCTCTATTCCCTATTCGTATTCGCCGTTTGGATTTTCTTTGCCCTGGTCGCGATTTCCTTACTGTGGTTGCGGCGAAAGATGCCAGAGCTTGTGAGGCCCTATCGCGCGTGGGGGTATCCCTGGACGCCCATTGTTTTTCTCATTGCCGCCGTCGCACTGACGCTTAATTTGTGGATGGTGCGCCCCATTCGTTCCTCGATCGGATTGCTCGTGATTCTTTCCGGCGTTCCCTTTTACTTTCGTTGGCGCAAACGCCCGGCGAAATCCGGCGAATCTATTTCCTGATCAAGGGGCATTCGCCGATCTCAGACCTGCAATTGCTTCAGATACGGCACGCTCGCCTTCATCATCTCGAGATTCATTTCGACGAAGTAGTTCTTCACGCCACCAGTTTTCGCAGCGGTGAAAATCTTCTTCCAGTCCAGAGAGTCCTGGCCGACTGGAACGATCTTCTTCGATTCGGCGGACCATCCCTGCACATGCATGGAGATAAACCGGCCCGGATACTTCATGAAATATTCCGCCGCATCATATCCGCGGCTGATGGTCGAGACCTGGAATTGGAATTTCACTAGCTTGGGATCCAGCAATCCAAAGAGCACGTCGTACGTGCGCTTGCCGTCTACGGTGGAGAGCTCGAATTCTTCATTGTGAAGGCCTTGCTGTAGCCCAGCCTTCATCGCCTTTTCGCCCATCTTGTTGTATTCGTCGGCAGCCCGCTTCACGTCATCCATCGTCGGGTTTTTCGGACCGGACAACGTTGCGACAAGCATCTGGGTCAAGCCGAGATCATTGGCCCACGCAATCGCGGCATCCTGATTCTTTCTGAGTTCGTCGAGCCCAAAATGTGAGCTGGTGCACGTGAGCCCGGCATCGTTGATGATTCGTTTCAGTTCAGATCCTTTGTACTTGGTGAGTGCCCCGAAGCCGTATTCGGAGTACCCCGCGGGAGAGCACATTTCGATCGCCTGGAACCCGGTGTCGGTAAGCTGCTTGAGCGTACCCGGAAAGTCATTTCCGATCTCGTTCCGGACCGGCCAGGTCTGGCATCCGATGGGAATGCCCAGCGGATTCGCTTGCAACTTGAGTGCGCCTGCGGAAAAAAGTCCGGTCATCGCAACTTGTGCGGCCGCAGCCTGGCAGAACGTTCTTCTCGAAATTGTCGACATAGGGTGCCTCCGATAAATCGTTAGCTACAAAATCCGAGCCCGTCAGGGTAACAGGGAGCGCACCGCGGCAACAGGGCAAAGAACTAGCCATCTACGAAGAATTTCGTTGACACTACGAATTTCTTCGTAGTATGGTGCTGCGCATGAAGCTGGCTCCGCAAAAACCCACCAGGTCTGAGCTCGAGATTCTTCGTGTTCTTTGGAGCCGTGGGCCGTCCACCGTGCGCGAAGTACATGATGCGATGCGTTCGACGAAGCCCATGGGGTATACCACGGTTCTGAAGCTGCTGCAGATTATGACCACGAAAGGCACCGTCCGGCGAAACGAAACCCAGCGGGCGCACGTCTATGAACCGTGCCTTCCCGCCGAGCAGACCAAGCGTCAGATCGCCGGGGATATGCTGCAGCGGGTCTTCGAAGGCTCCGCCAGCCAACTCATGATGCACGCTCTGGCCGGACGCAAAGCATCCACGGAAGAGATTCGAGAACTGCGCCAACTGCTCGACGAGTATGAAAGGAACCGCCGATGATTTCCACCCTCATTCGCTTTCTAGCCGATCCCGCGCCGGCCACGATGCATTTCGTAGGATGGTCCCTCGTGCACTTTCTTTGGCAGGGCATGGCGCTGGCCGGTTTGGCCGCCATCGCAATGTCTCTTTGCCGGCAGGCGTCGTCGCGGTATTCAGTTGGAGTAGTTGCGCTCGTTTTGATGTTGCTCGCTCCTGTCGCCACATTTTGGGCTTATTCGCACACGAATGTTGGGAGTTTCGGCGAGCAGTCCTCGGCGAATCTTTCCGTAGGGCGAGTCACGCTTTCCGCACCTGCAAGAATGCCGACTCCCAGCCTCACGCTCCCGCCGCCGCACCAAGACGCCTTTCCCTGGTTAGTCGGAGCTTGGCTGATAGGGGTCATGCTTTTCGGCATTCGATCCGCTGGCGGATTCGTAGTCCTGGAGCGACAACGCCGGAAGCGCGGTCCAGACATAGGCGCTCAACTGCAGGCGACTTGCCTCGCGCTCCAGAACAAAATGGGCATCCGTCGTGCCGTCGAGTACTGCCAGTGCGCCTGGATGCAAACGCCCTCTGTCGTGGGATGGTTCCGACCGATTGTCTTTCTACCGGCCTCGGCCCTGACCGGCCTCTCCGATGAGCAACTCCAGCTAGTGATCGCCCACGAACTCGCCCATATCCGCCGATTCGACGCATTCGTGAACGTCTTCCAGGTCTGCGTCGAGACAGTGCTCTTCTATCATCCGGCGGTGTGGTGGCTTAACAAGCGGATCCGGACTGAGCGTGAGCACTGTTGCGACAAAATGGTCGTCGAATTCTGTGGCAATGCCGTCGAGTACGCACGCGCGCTCACCCTGATGGAAGAATGGCGCAGCGCCCCGGTTCTGGCCATGGCGGCCAACCGCGGTCCTCTGACGGAGCGCGTTGCCCGGCTCCTTGGGCTGAAGACCTTCGGATCAGGCGCCCGGATCGCCGGAATGGGTGCCAGCGTTCTTTGTCTCACCGCTGCGCTGGCGGCGGGAAACGCATTGCTGGGCATGGCGCGGCCGCAATTCGCTCGAGTCGCCGCCGCGAGCATGCAAACCGCCACCGAGAGTGCCCCTTCCGCACCTTCCGTTTCTGCGAAGCCGTCCCCGTCGCATCGCCAAACCAGCTCGACTTCCGCCTCGAACGAAAGCTCGCAGTCCGTTGGTGCATCCTCTTACATCGATCAGATGAAATCCGCAGGCCTTGGTGACCTCACCGTGGATCAGCTGATTGCCCTGAAAACCCAGGATGTTTCACCGGATTACGTCCGTGAGCTCCGCGGCCTCGGATTAAATCTCGATGTCAACAAAGTCATCGCGATGCGTATTCAGGACGTAACTCCGGAGTTCATCCGCGAATTGCGGGACGCGGGTCTTAATGCGGATGAGGACCAGATCATCTCCATGAAAATTCAGAATGCCGACGCGGCTTACTACCGCGAACTGAAGGACGCCGGGATTCAATGTGACGTCAATCGTCTCATTTCCATGAAGATCCAGGATGTCACGGGTGCATACGTTCGGGAGCTTCGTGCCGCTGGGCTCAAAGTAAACGCGGACCAGGCCATTTCCCTGAAGATCCAGGATGTCACGCCTGCTTACTTGAAGGAGTTGCACGAACAGGGCATCGATCCCAGTACCGAAGAAGCGATCTCGATGCGCATTCAGGATGTGACGCCCGACTACGTGCGCCAGATTCATGCCTTGGGGCTGAAGCCCTCGACTGAAGAGCTCGTTTCAATGCGCATCCAGGACGTCACGCCCGAGTATGTGAAAGCGTTGCAGTCCGCGGGATTCAACGTCAACGTCGAAGAAATTATCGGCGCAAAGATCCAGGATGTGACTCCAGAGTTCATCGAACAGGCTCGCAAGCACGGCTTTAAGGACTTAACCCTGCAGAAACTGATTCAACTTCGGCAACTCGGAATCCTGGACGCGGAACAGAAAGCCGACCTTTAAACCGAAACAAAGCCGACAGCCCCGCTGCCAAACCGCAGCCTGATGCTGTCTCAACTAGAGACGGACGCCCGCCCGGAAAGTCGTCGTGTGCCGCTCTCCAATCATGAGGAAGACCGATGAGAATGCTGCGAACCGTGATCTACTTCATTTTTGCTTCCTGCGCTGTTCTGGCTGTCGTCAGCGACCGGAGCGCGGTGGTCCGTGCCGAGGTTCGGAGTGGCGACTGGACGATCAGCAAGTCAGACATTCCCGGCAAGGTTGGTTTCTCGCTGATCGAACACCATCATGGCGGAATGTCGAGCCATGAATCCGACTGGCCCGCCAGCCTGTTCCCCGGCGTCGACTTCTCCAAGTCCGGCCGCCAGGACGTCCACTTCACTATCTCCCGCGATGCCGGCAAGATCGATTGCGAGGGTTTCCTGAACGATGGGGAAGGCGCAGGTGTCTTTCATTTTCAGCCCGATCCGGATTATGTGCGGCAGATGAAGGATCTTGGCTTTTCGATCGACGAGGAGAAGCAGTTTTCTATGGCGATTCAGGATGTCTCAGTCGCCTTCGCGCGCGAGATGAAAGATCAGCACCTGACGAATCTGGATGCCGATAAGCTGACAGCGTTCCGCATCTTTGGCGTGGATTCCGCCTTCATCCAGGCATTAAGAACAGAAGGGCTGAAAGTGACCGACAGCGACAAGCTCGTTGCCTTCCGCATCCATGTGGTCACGCCCGAGATGGTCCGGGTCCTGCATCAGTCGGGATATTCGCCCGACGAAGATACCCTGATTGCCATGCGGATTCACGGTGCGACTCCCGAGTGGATCGCGCAGCTCAAGCAGCGCGGATACGATCATGTCGAACTGGAAAAGCTGATTGCCTTCCGCATTCATGGGGTCAGCCCGGAGTTCATCGAGAAGCTGCAAGGGCTCGGTTACCGCCATCCGGAGCCAGATGATTTGATCGCGATGCGGATTCACAACGTGACACCGGAATACATCAGCGACCTTCGCGCGCGCGGTATGCGCGATCTCAGCATCGATCAGCTGGTAAGCATGCGGATCCACGGAATCGACTGAGAGAAGACAAAAGAAGGAACGAAAGGCCCATTTCGGCAATTGAAGCCAGAAGCGGGCCTTTTTCGTTGTGCAATCAGTGAGTGAACGTGAGATTCAATCCGGTGGTGAAGATGACGTCATTTTTCTTCGCCCCGCTCGGCGGGTTCGAAACGTAGATGTCCCCAAACTGGTTCTGCCACCCGAACCACTTGTTCAGTTTCGTCACTGTCCCCGCGTTGAATGTCATCCGGTATTCCCCGGTCTGTTGCAGGTCGGGGAAGAATCCTACATTCTGCGTCAATACTGTGCTCTTGCCCAGCTTCTTGTCGAGTTCTTCTCCCAGGGTCAAGGCCACAAACCGGTTGGTTACGCCGTAGGACGCAAAGATTCCGGTAGGCGTCGTAGAGGGCGGAGTCGGTGGCACCTCGGTCCCATTGGAGTATGTTTCGTGCGTATAGTTCAGGCCGCCCAGGAAGTTCAAAGTGGTTCGGTCGTTAGCGATCGCGTGGAATCCGAAGCCGCCGCTGTAAACGCTCCGCAGATCAAGAAACTGCAAAGCATTAGACATGAAATCAGCGGCGCCAAAAACGAAAAGCCGCGAGTTCACATTGTGATCGAAGCGAAGTCCGCCCGTTTCCAGGTTCGCCACTGTGCTCGGCGTTGCCAGATTGTTCGTGGTGTCGATTGAACTGGCGTACAGAGTGAGTTTGTTGCTCAAGCTGGCATGGACCGCGTTGAACGCGAGTGCCAGGTTTTCGGTCTCGCTGTTTCCGCGAGCCACGGAAAAGCCTACGTTCGCCCCGCCCGTCCATCCGTGCATCAATCCCGGATGCAACGATTTGTCGTACGCTGTTTGCTCGGCATCGTTCCTGATCACCGTGACATCAGCGGGTGCCGCTTCCACGGTACCGGTAGTCTTGGTCGCCACTTCCAGCTTGCCGTCGGTGGTTGACACTGGTCCCACTGCCGTTTTCCCGCCCTTGAGGCCTACGTGCAATTCCTGATCGGTTTTGATCTCCTGGATCGCGCTGAACTGAATTGTGACGTCCCCGGCGGCCTCGGTATGCAGGACAACGGTTTTTCCGTCTCCTTTGACTACAGTGCCGGTCAAACGGTCACCATTCTTCAACGTGATCTGGTCGGCAAACATCGCCGACGCGACTCCGAGAAACACTACCAGCATAAATATTCCGGATTTGTGCGACACGACTTCCCTCCGCATTTCAAAGGAATTTTAAGGTTGAGTAATTCTAGTGTTAATCCTGGGGAAAATTAAATTGGAACGGGACGAAAACGTAGACAAAGCGGCAGCACCGAAACCTGAAAGTGCCGGAACCCCCACGGTTCCGGTATCGGTTTAGCTCTTGGTTTCAGTATTCTTGCTTTGCTCGTTTGAGGCCGGCGCAGATCCATGATCCTTCATGCCATCTTTCAAAGCGCGGATCCCTTCGCCCAGGCCCTTCCCGAGTTCGGGCAATTTCTTCGGTCCGAACACCAGCAAAGCAATAAAGAAGATAAGCAACAGGTGCGTCGGTTGAAATAGACCTTCAAACATCGGAGCCTCCAAAAACCACCAAAATATAGCGTACGGGAGGGTTCCTGTGAAGTCAAACCTGCTCCCCCGCCACATGCCATCATCTCCGCTCCTGCATGGCAGGGCGGTGAATGCCCATACCCCCATCCGTGATCAGAATCACATATTGGGTTAGATCGAAATTTTACGGCCCAATTACCGACGTAACCTTACCCCCAGCTCCCGACCCGGGCTATGTTGCAAGAGGAGGCCTCTAGGAGCGGTTCTGAGGAATGCCCCGAGAAAGCCTTCGCCGCAAGCCATTTCAAGGTCCTGGGGAGTCCGGTGAGACATACCGCTTCTTTTTCGCTATCTCTGGTCTTTGCATTCAGTTCGATCGTCCATGCCACCGACTCCGCGCCTCTTACCACCTCCGAGATTGCTGCCTGGCTGGTGGGTGGAATCTCATCGCCGCGGCTTTCCCTCATCGTGGAGGAGCACGGTCTCACCAACCTGCCGACGAATCGCGAGCTGCATCAGCTTCAGGCAGCGGGCGCTGACAAGGCTCTGATCGCTGCCATGTCTTCGACCAAAATGCAGTCTGCCGCCATCGGTACGCCAATTCCAGACTCTCTGTTGCAGGCCGCCCAGGAGGCCAAAAGTCAGCAGTATCATCCGGCCGAGCTCCATCTCCGCGAAGTTTTGCAGGCCGACGATCAGAATCCCGCCCTCCACTTCGCTCTGGCCGCTATGTTGCGTCACCAGGAGCAATGGGAGGATGCCCTTGACGAAATCAGCATGGCAACCAAGCTGATGCCTGAGTTGCCTGAAAACCACAACGCCCTTTCCTACGTGTACTACCACTTCGACGATGGGCAGTTCGCCGTGGCGGAAGCCCGCACCGCCCTCAGCATCGATCCGCATAACGCTGAGGCCTATCAATATCTCGGATTGGGCCTTTACTCCAATGGACAATACGCGCCATCGGCGCATGCATACGAGGAGTCTCTGGTTCGGGATCCCGGCAATGCGGACACCTATTACGACATGGGTATTGCTCTCCATGCGGCGGGGAATCTGCCAGCTTCCATCGACGCTTATCAGCACGCCATCCGGCTCCGCCCGGTGTTTTGGGAGGCCCACGCGAATCTGGCCCTGATCCTGCACGAGCAGGGAAATCTCGAGGGAGCCGTACGGGAGTACCGCGAAGCCAAGCGGATCGCGCCGAACGAGGCATCGGTCCGCAACAACCTCGGGAACACCTACTGTGACCAGGGAGAATTCGACGCGGCGATCACCGAGTTCAAGGATCTGTACCACCAGCATCCAGAGTGGACGCAGGGACATGCCTGCCTGGCCAGCGCTTTCATGGCCAAGAAGAATTACGACGCTGCTATCGAAGAGTTGCAGTTGGCGCTCCAGCAGAATCCTACCGGCGCGACCGAGCACCGCATTCTGGGTGAGGTCATGCTCCTCGACAATAAGCCGGAGCAGGCAGTGCATGAACTGCGCCTTGCAGTCTCGCTCAGTCCCGATTCCGAAGTGGCGCACCGCCTCCTCGGAACCGCCCTGTTTCGGCAGGAAGAATTAACAGAGGCGGAGAAGGAGTTTCGGGAAGCCCTCCGCCTGAATCCTTCGGCTGACAATCACTACTCCCTGGCCGCCTGCCTGATGAGTATGGATCGCTACGATGACGCTCTGATGGAACTTGAGACTGCCGCCAAAATCGACCCCAGCCAGCAGCTTTATCGCGCTCGCCGCGACGAGTTGCTGAAGCTGATGAAGGAATCGGGCAAGACGCCGTAACGGCACCAGCGATGGTCCGCCCGGCCAACCTGGAGATGTACTCAGGTTCCTAGGTAAATCGCGCAAGGGTTTCTAAACTGAGACTTAGGACAGCGATTCGGTTCTTTTTACGAACATGGTGACCACAGGCGCGAGAACGAAGCAGGTAGCCCCGGCCAGCCCGGCAGTCAGCGTAAATCTCCCGCAGCCGCGGCCACCGCGCGCTGAAAAAGCGGCACACGCTCCGGAGCCTGAAATCGGCCCAAAAGCAATGGGATATGGCCTACCCTGCGCCCATTGTCACCTCTACTATCCCGCGGATCTCGATACTTGCCCGACCTGTCATCACCGGGAGCGCGTTTCACCGGTTGCACCGAAGCTTGCCCCAAAACGGTCGGAAGTCTTGCCCAATCCCACTCCCGACAGCGCCGCGGTCGAGCAGCAACGCGAGGAGTTCTTGCGGCAGTTTAAGGCGCAGCATCCCGAACCGCTGACTGAACCTGTCAATCCGGGCTCGCTCTGCGCACTGATCGAGCATCATGATGACGGCGAGTCGAGCGCAGAGATCTGCAAAGATTGTTACCGGCACTTACAGGAGCGCATCGACGTTTGCGAAGCTGCAATGCACATGGACCTCAAGGAGGCGGCGCAAATCATCTACGACGCAGTCTGGGCAGATCCTTCCGATCCCAATAAGACCTATGAAAATGCGGCGGCAGCATTGTTAGCCGAGCTGCGAAAACGCTCTGGCGTGGGTTCTCCGAGAAGTCCCTTCGAACCTCTACCCCACTGACCGGCCCTCACGCCGACCTCTTACTCCAGCTTTGCATTCATTGTGATCTTCGCGTTCAAGACCTTCGAAACCGGGCAGCCCTTCTCGGCAGCTTCCGCGTATTTCTGAAATGTTGCGGCATCGGCTCCAGGGACTTTTCCCACGACGTCGATGTGGCTGGCTGTGATCGTCCATCCAGTATCCAGCTTGTCGAGCGAAAGCGTGACGGTCGTTGCAATGCTTTCGGGCGTCAAATTCGCTGAGCCGAGTTGTGCCGAGAGCGCCATCGAAAAGCAGCCGGCATGTGCCGCCGCAATCAGTTCCTCGGGATTCGTGCCCGGCGCATTCTCAAAACGGGTGGTAAACGAATATTGCGTGTTGTTCAGAACGCCTCCGGGCGCCGAAATTGTTCCCTTGCCATCCTTCAGACCGCCCTTCCATACCGCACTTGCTTTTCTTTGCATGACTCTTTCTCCTCGCTATGATTTCCGGAAACGCCAACTATTGTAGCCGTATTTAATGAGTCGAAAATGGAAGGTTGGCCGGTACTGGCTTCAGTAAAAATCGGAGCAGCTCAAATAGAAGCCGCAAAGTGGGCACTTGAGCTTACAACCTCGGTCAGACAATTTGCTTGAGCAGTTCGGGCAGTATTGGGCGGGATCCGGAGTGATGGCAGGCTTTGCATCCACTTTGCGAGGTTCGTCGGTTTCCTGCCGCTTGTTCATCGCGTAGCGCGCGAGGGAATGCTTCGCATCCTCGAAATATACGGTGTGCTAAACGTCGACGGCTACGCCGCTTTTCCACGCAACGCCTGTAGCGTTTTTGTCCAGCACTCGGCGACGATCAACCACGCGCCCAGCCGCCGCCACACTTTGACATAGCTACCACTCTCAGCAACCGTGCTTCCGTCAGCGCGCTCCACCTGCACCATAAACCTGCCGAGTTCCATGGCCATGTCTCCGGAATGGTCAATCCGAAGAGTTTCCAGCCGCAGGCTCCCGTACCCTGCGTCGGCCAATTGCCTCAGGGAGTTCTCGACCTGCTTCCGTCCGTATGCTGCCTCACGGGATGGAATCATCAACGCACCGTCGTCGGCGAAAAGCGCTGCGGCGTGATCGTAGTTGCCTGTGTTGAAAGACATCGCGAAATCCTGCGTCTGGTCGCGCAGTTGGGATTCCACACTTCGTGACGAACGGGAGTCCGCCTCGGAACCCGAATAAGAACGGTACATCTACCGCCTCCTGGGAGTGCTGAGTGGGATCCGGCTCAGGAGTCGAGCCGGCTACCCTCGATGGCGCATTCTAGCCGAAAACTTGTTTTGGAAATTTGAAAAGTCTTCCTCAGTTCATCCTTTCAATGAAGAAGGATGCTGAATCAGTCAAGGAGGATGCTGTCTTGTAAAGAACGGGCCGTTGCCCGCTATCTTTCAAACACGATCGGGCGGCGGGTGGATTGCGAAAGGGAATTGTTGATCGCGATCGCGGGCGGCTTGGGCGATTCTACTCGGGGCGTTGAGCGTTCCGCGATTTGCAAGCGGACCTTCTCGAGCAATAAATCCAGTTTTCTGGATTCATGGTCTCTTTCGGCTTGCTTACACTTCTTCTCAAAATCCTGCGGAGAATAGCTGACACGGTTTGTCATGGGATAATTCCTTGAACTAAGGAAGGGGTAGTCTAACCCAGCCGGTCACGGCGTGCCAAGCCCGGGAATTCCGTAGATATTTGTCTCGTTGTCCGGAGGTTCGAGAGGTGTAATTCTCATTCCTGGAAACACCTGCAAGGCACTTCGAATCAGCGACTACGAGATCAGTCCGACGCCACGGTTGAGCCCCGGTCCTCTTCGCTCCGGCTGTGGACTTTTTCTTTCACTGTGTTCTGCGGGCCTGCGCCGTGGATGTCCGTCAGCCCCCAGCATAGGAACATAGATGTCTTCAAAGATGTGGCGAGGAGCGATGCTGATGACTCCATCAACGGTCTCTACCAGATAGTCACCTTTGCGTCCCGAATGCTGCCGGCCCATTGAATCAACAAAACTAAGGCTCGAATTCAGCTGCTTGGCTTTGACTAAAAATCGCGTGCGGTACGTCTTCCATTCTCTTGGTTTCATCGCGTGACCCAACTGCTACTATTTTTTCGCCAACAGCCGACGTACTTTCGGCCGCGGAACGCTGCCGGAAGATTCATCGATTTCAAGGGAGAGCGAATCAGACTGTACGAGCGAAATGAGGTCAGGTCAATTCAGTATTTTTGGTGCAATTGAGGAAAATTCGCCGCAAGCGATGTTTGTGCGACACGATTTCTGACGAAGTTGCAACCCGTGCTGCGACCGCTTCTTAGCACAAGAAAACGGGAGAAAGAATCGTTTCTTCGAGAATCACGGAAATGTCCACAGAACATGCACAGAAAATAAAAACTGACAGCTTCACTGCGCTGCCGGGGCGTGGAACCACGCCAACAGTTTCTGTTCAAATTCCTTCGGTGCGACGCTGATGGCCCCGCAGTGATCGGCTCCCGCGACCTCCCAAAGTACGCTCCGTGCATCGGATTGGTGAATGCGGCGAGAATGACGCACTGGGATGTTGCGATCCGACTCTCCGTGGATGAGCAGGATGGGAACCGCAGTTTGCTGGGCCGCATCTTCCGGGGAAATATTCTCCATGTGAAGCCCGTACTTCCATCGCGCGCGCAGAAATGCTGCCTCGACCATCGGGCGCAGCAGCACTCGACCGACCCAAGGCCCCAGGTGGAAAGGTTGCCCCATGCGGTCGTAGGCAATCTCGCGGAAATTTGCAAACGAAGATTCCGCCGCCACAGCGCAGAATGGCGCTCCAGCCTCTAGCGACTGCAGCAACTGCGCGGCACCCATCGATTCTCCAAATCCAAAAACGCACCTTGGCTCGTCTGCCCGCAGGTACTCAACCCATCTGCGGATATCGTTGCGCTCGAGCAATCCGTAAGTCGCGACCAGGCCCTCGCTGCTGCCTTGCGCTCTGGCGTCCGGCATCAGCACGCTGAACCCATGAGCGAGCAGCAATTGGGAATAGCCTGTCATTCCCGATCGATTGTCGGCGAGGCCATGCAGCAAGATCACTGCGCTGCCGTTCCCCGATCTCGGGCGAGCCAACCATCCTCGTAATCGAACGCCATCCGCCGCGGCGACCGAAACGTCCTCAAAGGAAGCATCTTCCGAGATCGTCATACGACGCATCCCTTCGATCGCGGCTTCGGTCAGCGGCCGTCGTTCCGGGTGCAACGCGCCATCCGCCAGAAAAATCCCCCCAACTCCGCACAGTCCGACGTACAGCATTAACCCGAGGAGGAACTTTCGAAGTGGGCGGATCCTGCGCATAGACGAAACTCCGTCATCCAAGGTACGGTTTGGCGGCCGCTGCGGTTCCGCGACTTCAGCCCCGCGAAACTCATCGTGTAGGTACAAACCTACTCGGGGCAGGAAGATTTTTCCGCCGAAGTTTTACTGTTCCGTAATCGAATTCCGGAAGCAACATTTCTTCAGTGAGTTAGCTCTATCCTAGGAAGGAAGAGTCTTTGCTAACCCTTTACTGACAGACTTGAGAACCCTGAGGAGGTTTCGTGACAACCGACCCCGTTTGCGGAATGCAGGTAGATGAAGATAACCCAAAATTTCAAACACAGTTTGCCGGAAAGAAGTATTTCTTTTGCTCTGACGATTGCCGAAGGGAGTTCGAGGAGCGCCCCGAAGAGTTTGTCGATACGGCCGCTTAAAGCCAAATTGGACTTCCTGAAAGCCGAAGGCCCCCGAACTTTGAGGGCCTTTTCTACCTCAGAACGCATGATGGCTTCTCTGCAGGTTCGCTTACGCCCGCGGAATCGGACCGTGCTGGAAGTGATATTGAAGTATGCGTGCAGCCAGGGCCGGACTGAGTGTGTTCGAGTTCGGCGCTACGGTGCGTACGACTTCACCGCGGCACACAACCTCCGTGTCAGATAAGCCCGCGATCTCTGCCGGGAGAACCAGATTGATCTCAAGCTGCGCACTGGGTTGGAGTATTTCATCGCCCTTGAAGAGCATGCCGGAGCGGCTGATATTTTCCGTCGTGCCCTCGTGCCAGAGTTTTTCGCCGACGCGCCGGTAGCGCAGCGGCAGTTGAAGTTGAAAACGTTGGGCGCGCGAGGGAGCAAGGTCTCTCGCCGCCGCAACACGGCGTGGTACGGCTGACTGCAATGGCATACTGACCTCCGGGGGAGTTGAGGTGGTGTCAAGAACTTCGCGCACTTTGGACTTCAGGTCGCGAAGGTTGAAGGGTTTTTGTAAGAGGCGCACTCCGGCGTCCAGCGTGCCGTCGTGTCCCACTACGTTCTCGGTGTAACCGGACATGTAAAGCACTTTCACGTTCGGGCGAATCTCTGAGATCCGCTGAGCGAGTTCGCGCCCGTTCATGCCCGGCATGATCACATCGGTAAGCAGCAGGTGGATTACGCCCTCGTGCGCCACGGCAATCTGCATGGCCACTGCCCCATCAGCCGCCTCGATTACGTTGTAACCTTGCTTTTCCAGAAACTGTCGGGCCAGGTAGCGAAGATTGGCCTCGTCTTCCACCAGCAACACCGTCTCGGTGCCGGGTTCCACCGGACGCGGTTCCGCTTCCACCGGAACCTGCGCCGCCGCCGTTTCGCCGATCGCGGCAACCCGCGGCAGGAAAATGTTGAACGTCGTCCCCTTTCCGACTTCGCTCTGCACCCAGATGTATCCGCCGCTTTGCTTGATGATGCCGTACACCGTGGACAACCCGAGCCCCGTCCCTTTCGGCCCCTTCGTAGTGAAAAAGGGTTCGAAGATGTGGGACTGGGTTTCGGTATCCATACCCGCTCCCGTGTCGGTGAGTGCAAGCATCACATAGTCGCCGGGCCGCAGAGGAGCGTGAAACCGCGCGTATTCCTCATCGAGGTTGACGTTGGAAGTCTGGATGGTGAGTTTGCCCCCGGAAGGCATCGCATCTCGAGCATTCACCGCGAGATTCATGATGACCTGTTCAATTTGCCCCGAGTCCGCCCTCACCGGCCACAGGCTGGTCTCCGGCTCCATGACCAGGTCGATGTCTTCCCCGATCACGCGGGTCAGCAGCTTGAGATTCTCCGTGACGATCGTGTTCAGATCGACGATCTTCGGCGCCAGCATCTGCTTACGGCTGAAAGCAAGAAGTTGCCGCGTCAGCGAGGACGCCCGCTCCGAGGCACTGGCGATCTCCTGCGCTGGAGAACGCAACTCCGGCTGATTTCCCAGGCGCTCGAGCAGGAATTCGGAATACCCCGAGATGACCATCAACAGGTTATTGAAGTCGTGCGCAATTCCTCCCGCCAGCCGGCCCACCGCTTCCATCTTCTGCGACTGGCGCAGTTGCTGTTCCAGTGCGCGGCGCTCCGTCACGTCTTCGGCAAAGAGCTCGAACACGACGCCCTCTTCCCGTCCGTTTGTGACCGAGCGCCCTGAAACCCGCACGCCCGTCGTGCTGCCGTCTTTGCGCTTCCACTCTGCGCCCAATCCTTTGAATGGCGTCGAGGCGCGCAAGTAATCCGCCAACACGAACCACTGGTCGGTATCGGCGTAGAGATCGTAGACGTGCTGCCCGATCAATTGCTCCGTGGTGGTGTATCCAAGCAGCTCAAGGAAAGCCGGGTTCACGTCAAGCAATTTGCCCGTGGAGTCACACCGGCAGATTCCGTAAGGTGCGTTGGTCACCAGCGAGCGGAAATTGAGTTCCGAACGGCGAAGGTTTTCCTGTACGGAACGCAACGCTGCATTCAGCCAGCAGATCAGCATTGCAATAAAGAAGAACAGCGACAGCCGTACGATGGCGATCCGCAATTGTCCGGGAGAGTGCTCTCCCGCCAGCGAAAAATACGCGCTCACCGTGAGCGCGAACGAAGTCGCGACCAGTCCTGGCTTCCATCCTCCATACCAGGCGCTGACCATCACCGCCACTCCAAACAGCGCGAGGCGGCTTTCCGAGACGTCAGCCAGTAATATGGTCGGGATCAGCGCGAGCGCTGTGCTGAGCACAGCAACTCCGTAGCGCAGGATAGGTGCGCGAGCGGGTGGTATGCGGAGTAGGGGGAGGGTTACTCGCATGTCATTATGCTAGTGCTAAAGCTTACGCTGTGATAGTTACAGGAGTTCATTTTGATTACGTAATCGATCAGGGCACATGTTCGAAATTGGTCGGGTGCTCCGTCGGCACATTGGCCAATCGGACCATGCACCTTGTCGCTGTCCTGAGCGGAGGCTGGGGCGCGTTAGAAGCCTGACGAACGACATGAATATTGGACTCTTCGGCGGTACCTTCGACCCTGTTCACCGCGGTCATTTAGCACTGGCGCACGCCGCCCTGGAGCAGTGCAAGCTGCACAGGATTCACTTTGTTCCCGCCAACGTGCCTCCCCACAAACAAAAACAGCCACTGTCTGCCTTCATCCACCGCTTCGCCATGTTGACGTTGGCCACCGCCGGGAGAACCGAATTCGTCCCCTCCCTGCTCGAGGCTCACGACGAAATCGGCGCCTCCCGCAAGGGCACCGACAAGCCGAACTACACGATCGACACAGTCCGGAGATTGAAGAAGTCCCTCAAGCGCAGCGACAGGCTCTTTCTTCTGATCGGAATGGATGCCTTCGCCGAGATCGCCCAATGGCACGAAGCCGAAGCCCTGTTTCGTGAGTGTGCGTTTATCATCGCCGGCAGGCCGAGCTATTCCTTGGCGGACGTAGCCAATTCGCTCCCCGAGCGCCTTCGACCCCGCCCGGAGGTGACCAGGCCTTTTCAAAAACAGCCTGCCAAGGGAGACCTTGTCCTTCCAGGCGTGACGATTCATTTGCTGGGAGACCTCAAGCAACCGGCTTCGGCGACTGCCGTCCGCGAGGCGGCCGCCGCAGGAAAGCCCCTGGGTCGATTCGTGGAGCCCTCCGTAGCGGAATACATCAAGAAACTGGGGCTGTATCGAAGCCGGACTGTGGAGAGAGAAACTCTGGTAAAGCCCTGATTCTGCCCTGGCGATCCCTGAACCGTCTCTTCTGTCAGTTACAATGGAATGCGCGCCTGCCACCGACTGCGACGCAACCAACGGCGGGTGATCCCAGAGCAACAAATTCAAGACAAGCACCAACAAAACCAGAGAGAGGAAACGAATGTCCCAGAATCACTATGTAACGAAACGCAAACGCCGGCAAAAAAACAGCAAACGCAAAGATCCTTCCGGAGATACGATGCGAAAGTTGCGTGAACTGGCGGCGGCTCAGACAAAAAAATCCAGCTAGTCTTTGTCTTGCACAGCTCTCGGCATATAAAAGCCGGATAAAATAACTTTCGATCTCATGAAGGAAGACGATCGACCGACGGAATGAAAAAGAGCGAACTGAAGAAGCAAGTCTCCGCGGCTATCCAAGCCTGCCTGGAAAAGAAGGCCGAAGAGCTCAGCATCCTGGAAATGGAAAAAGGGTCGGGGGCGTTCACCGACTACTTTGTTCTGTGCAGTGGCACCAATCCGCGGCAGATCCAGGCCATCGCCGATGAGGTCGAACTGCGCCTCAAAGCCACCGGTCTTCGTCCAACTCACGTGGAAGGCTACACCCAGGCCGAATGGGTCCTGATCGACTACGTCGACTTCGTGGTCCACGTGTTTTCCGAGAAGGCGCGAAAGTTCTACGATCTGGAACGCCTTTGGAAGTCGGCCCGCCACCTGCAGCCCTCGGACCTGAAGGCAGCCACAAGGAAGACCAAGACGTCGTCCGCGCCGTCAAGGGCGAAGAAGCGCGCGAAGAAGACCGCCTAGCGCCGCGTGAAAATCAGAATTGTTTGGATCGGCAAAACGAAGCAGCCCGCGATTCAGGCTCTCACCGACGACTATCTGCAAAGAATCTCCCGGTACGCTCAAGTGGAGGGGACGGCACTACGTGACGAAGCCGCCCTGCTCGATCTCTGCGGGCGGGGCTCAAGCAAAGGACAGGCCAAGTCAACCTTGTGCCTGCTCGATAGCCGGGGGAAAGAAATGACGTCCGAGCAACTGGCGAAGTTTCTCGACGACTATCAACAGCGCAATCCTCTTCCGCTCATCTTTGCGATCGGCGGAGCCGACGGCTTCCACCCAACAACGCGAGAGGCAGCCCAATACACAATCTCTCTGGGGAAGATGACGCTTCCTCACGAATTAGCGAGGGTTGTGCTTTTGGAGCAGGTCTACCGTGCGTATACGATTCTGAAAGGGCACCCTTACCATTCCGGGCATTAAATCGGGCCCCGATTTTGTTCTATTTCGTTGGACCAGAGTCAGAAGCGCCGAGAAGTATGCCGAGGATCTCTGTTCCCAGCTTATGGGAATCGATGCCGTCCATATTCGCGAGCACTACCACTCCGGCGCGCTGTTCTGGGGCGATTTGAAAGTCCGTGCTGGTGCCTTGCTGGCCTCCGTCGTGACCGACCACTCGCACCCCTTTGTCATCGCCGACTCCCCACCCCAGGCCATAATGGTCCTCTGATCCATCCGAAGGCTTCAGGGCCGTCCACATCAAGTCACGGGTGGGGCGCTTGAGAAGCTTGTCGTTCAAGACAGCGACCTCGAAGTTGGCCATATCTACTGCGGAAGAGATCCAGCCCCCGCCAGGTATTTTGTAGCTCGAGTCGAGAAAGTCTGCGTTTTCCACTACGCCGGAATCGGTCCTCTGGTAAAAGCGTGTCCGATACGGGATGATCGCCAGCCGGTTGTCGGCCTGTGTCTCTTCCATCCCTGCGGGATTTATCACATTCTGCTTCATCAAGTCGAGGTACTTGGCGCCGGTGGCTCCCTCCATCGCGCAGCCCACCAGGGTGTAGCCCTGCGTGGAGTAGTGAAAGTGCGTTCCGGGGTCGGCAACAAGAGGGTCGTTCTTGAAGAAGTCGAGTCCGGCTTGGATGGGATTGTCGAAATGCTTGGTACTGCCGCCCTCAAGATCGTCCGCTCCCTCTTTATAGTGGCGTATGCCGCCGAGGTGCCCCAAGAGTTCGCGCGTCGTAATCGGCTTCTGCTTGTCCGGAAAGGCGGGGCAGTATTTCTGGACTGGCGCATCCAGATCAAGCTTGCCCCGCTCCCAGAGTTGAAGTGCACCCACGGCCGTCAGCGGTTTTGAGATAGAGCCTAGGCGATAAAGTGTGTGCTCACCAGCAGGCACATTATTTTCGGCGTCGGCCAGTCCGAACCCCCTCGCCCACTCATACTTCCCGTTCTCAACGACCCCAACGGAGACGCCCGGAGCGTGAGTAGTCTCCATGAATTTCGCCACCGCCGCTTCGATTCTCGACTGCTTACTAGCGGATAACTTGCTGCCTTGCGCCAGGGAAAGGCAGGGGGCCAACAAGACAATGACTGACACTCCGACTGCGTAGCTGCGCTGAATTCTCATAGCTGTATCCGACTGCTGATTAGATGGAGTTTACAACCACAGGCCCGAAGGAGGAACTCAGAGGTCTTTACTGTGTGACCGTCGCCTGATAGCTCACCGTCTGCCAATGCCCCGACCGCCGGACCCAAACCCGCGTATAGCGGTAGGGGCCGCTGAAGTCTTCTCCCAGCTGATGTCCCTTTACATCCGCACGGGCCGTTACCACCGCCATGTCGCCGTAAACTCTAACGACCATATCGGTTACGTTGATTGCATCGTAGCGAAGCTGGCCACTCTTGCGGGCCGAAAGGGTGTCTTGCTTTGTGGTGACCTGGCCCAGGGGCGTAATCGCGACGTAGTCTTCGGCGAGTGTACGTTGGGAAAAGTCGGCGTCGCGGTGCAGGCTGGCCTCTTTGGCCTGCCGTTCCATATCCACGATTTCGCGAATGGTCTCTTGCTCAGCAGTGTCAAGCCCCGGGCGGGGATGGACAGCGACGTGTTGGGCGGCAAATACCGGCAACGCCAGGCCCGCGGACAACAATAACACTACACACCTGTTGATCACGATTGAGACCTCCGCGGTTTGCGAGGGGACAGAGATCCGCCTGACCGAGCTACGCAACCTTGGATGCTAGAGTTCCGTGAAAAAGTTCGCCCAGCGAAATTTCAAAGCTATTTTGTTATCCATGCTACAAACTACGGCAGTGATGTCAATAGAGACCATCTCAAGAAAACAGATTCGCTGCTGACAACTGATAGCCGGGGGCTCGAACCCCGCTTCTAGTAAAATCAAACGTTCCCGACTATCCAATGTCCGATATCCGTCGTGGCCTCATCATCGTGAATACCGGCCCGGGCAAGGGCAAGACCACTGCGGCCATGGGGACCGCCCTGCGTGCTGTCGGTCAGGGGATGCGTGTTCTTATGCTCCAATTCCTCAAGGGATCCTGGCATTACGGCGAACTCGACGCCGTTCAGGCCTTCGGTGACAAGTTCGTAATGAAGCAAATGGGCCGCGGTTTCGTGAAGGTCGGAGCCGAAAAACCCGACTCGGAAGATGTCCGCATGGTAGAGGAAGCCTGGGCCGAGGCCGACAAAGCAATTGGCTCCGGCGAGTGGGATCTCGTGGTTTTGGATGAGATTAATTACGCCATCAGCTATAACATGCTGGACCCCGCCAAGGTCGTCGAGAGCCTCAAAAGGAAACCAGAGATGGTTCATGTCATCTTGACGGGCCGGAACGCACACCCGACAATTGTCGAGGTGGCCGATACGGTCACCGAAATGCGCCAGATCAAGCACGCATACGAAAAGGGCGTAATGGCGCAAAGAGGAATCGAATACTGAACCGCAAGTTCGGGTGCCGAGACGGCGGGGCGGCTTGTCGTAACTCGGGACTAACGGGCCCAGGACTTTTCAATGGCTTGGTTTAAACGCGAATCCGGCGAACTTGATACCTCGGGGGAGAAGAAAGTCCGCACCGAGGGGCTCTGGGTCAAGTGTGAGAGCTGCCGCCAGATCATCTGGAAAAAGGATCTGGAAGAAAATCTGAACGTCTGTCCCAAGTGCGACAAGCACTTCCGGATCGACGCGCGCACCCGCCTTGCTCAATTGCTCGACGACGGCAAGTACGAAACCTTCTCCACGAATATCTCCTCAACCGACCCGCTGAAGTTCGTCGATTTGAAGCCCTATTCTTCCCGGCTCAAGCAGGCTCAGAAGGATACCGGCCTCAAAGACGCGATTATTAACGCTGAAGGCAGTCTGATGGGCCGCCCGGTCATCGCCAGCGTTATGGAGTACTCCTTCATTGGCGGCAGCATGGGAGCCGTGGTCGGCGAAGCGATCACCGAAGCCATCGAGCGCGCGGGCGAGAAGAATAAGCCGCTGATCATCGTCTCGGCGTCAGGCGGCGCACGCATGATGGAAGGCGTCATCAGCCTGATGCAGCTGGCCAAAATATCGGCGGCCCTAGCCAAGCTCGATCAGCTCAAGGTTCCGTACGTATCGCTTCTCACCGACCCGACGACGGGAGGAGTCACGGCCTCATTCGCAATGCTCGGCGACCTGAATATCGCCGAACCCGGAGCCCTGATCGGCTTCGCCGGACCACGGGTGATCGAGCAGACCATTCGCCAGAAACTCCCACCTGGCTTCCAGCGCAGCGAATTCCTCCTCCAGCATGGCATGCTCGACGCCGTAGTCCCACGCAAGCAGCTGAAGTCCTATATTGGCCGCGCGCTGGAATTCATGGCGGCGTGAACGGCTGTAAGCTCTTAGCCGTCAGCTCTCAGCGACGGACGGCTCTTCCTAAACTCTCCGCGGTCCAGTGCTCCAACTCCCTCTCTGCTGCTGTAATCTGTTAATTCCGGCTAGTAGCTAGCGGCTGATAGCTAAGAGCCGAGAGTCGTCGAGCGGAAAGCCGGAAGCCCATTCATGTCCTACGAAACCGCAGTTGCGAGCATGTTTGCCCTAGGCCACGAACTAGCGACCACACCCTCGCACAAGTTCGACCTGGCGCATATGCGGTCTCTGCTGGGAGCACTCCATCACCCGGAGCGAACATATCCCAGCGTCCTGATCGCCGGGACCAACGGGAAAGGCTCGACCGCCGCAACTCTTGCCTCGATTCTGGAAGCGTCTGGCCTGAAAACAGGGCTGTACTCTTCGCCTCACCTGATCCGCATCAACGAGCGAATCCGAATCGGCGGCGAGGCGATCTCCGACGACGCCTTCGCTTCCCTGCATCGCGAGGTCGATCGCGTCGCCGAAGAACTCGTAGCGCAGGGCGCGCTTCCTTGGCATCCCAGCTTCTTCGAGATGATGACCGCAATCGCGTTCCTCTATTTTTCGCGCGAGAAGATAGACATCGCCGTCCTCGAAGTCGGCATGGGCGGACGCCTCGATGCAACGAACGTGGTGGAGCCGCTGGTCAGCGTCATCACGGACATCTCGCTCGACCATCAGAAATTCTTAGGAAATACCGTCGCCGAAATTGCCCGCGAGAAAGTCGGAATCATTCGTCCAGGCGGAGTTGCTGTGACCTTGCCGCAGCAGCCGGAAGCCAACGACGTGATCGGCAACACGATTCTCGATCTGGGCGCGCATGGTGTGAGCGCTGTGCAGTACGTTCCTCCGGTATCGCCGGCCAGCGCCCAATATCTCGTTTCGGGAGCCGGGACTGCACTCGCTTCCGCGGCGAACCGATATCGCTACCCTCTGCAAGTCCTCGGGAAAGAGATTCTGGTTGAGTCGCCCCTGGTTGGGCGGCACCAGCTTCGCAACGTCGCTCTCGCCATTGCCGCGGCCGAAGAGCTGGGGAAGAAAGGTATCCCAGGAGTCACGGCTGATTCGATCGAGCGCGGCATTCGCGAAACCCGCTGGCCCGGGCGATTTGAAGTACTCCCCGGCCACTCAGGCTGGCCTGAGACCGTCCTCGACGTGGCGCACAATCCCGCCGGAGCATGGGCCCTGCGTTCCGCCCTTTCAGAGCGCTACGGCGACCGGCCGCTGATTTTCATTTTCGGTGCGATGCGCGACAAGGCAATCTCGGAAATGGCTGAAATCCTGTTCTCCTTAGCCGACACGGTGATCGCGGTCAGGCCGAATAATCCGCGCTCTGCCTCGCCCGAAGAGATTCGAGAGGCAGCAAGCCGTACGGGGACTGAAATTGAGCTCGTTGGCGACATCGACTCCGCTCTTGAGCGCGGCCGAATCCTGGCGGCCGCCCGGTGCATCCTTGTGATCACGGGTTCAATCTACCTTGTCGGCGAAGCCTTGAGCCGCCTCGAGGCCAGGAGCTAAGACCGGGATTTTCTCCTAGAATGAGAGTGTGCAGGACGTGAACTCATCCGTTGATCAGGTGCAGAACGACGCCTCGCCCATTTCGGCGCCCGGCGCCGGGTCGCCCGCTCGCACCAGTCCGCATGTGATTCCCGGGCGCCAGTATGGCTGGCTAAGCCGCCTTCGCTCTTATGTTGTCCTGGATCCTCTGATCTGGTTCTATACGCTGGCGATGGGCATCATCGCCCTGCCCGGCGGTGCGTTCGACCGCGACGGGCGCCGGCTTCACTGGTTCTCCACGGCATGGTCCTGGCTGATCATGAAAACGATCCTTTCGCCGGTCAAGGTCGTCGGCCTCGACAAGATCGACGTATCCAAGCCCCACGTCTACGCCGTCAACCATGCTTCGGCGCTCGATATCCCAGTCCTCTACGTGAATTTGCCGTTTCGCTTCCGCATCGTGTTTAAGAAGGAACTTCTTGCTTATCCAGTCGTAGGCTGGCAGTTGAGACGCTCCGGGCAAATCTGCATCGATCAGCAGAATCCGTCGCGCTCAGTTGGCAGTATCCGTTCCGCGTTGAAGGGATTGCAGGCGGGTCTGCCGCTGGTGATCTTCCCCGAAGGCGGGCGAACTCCCGATGGAGAAATCAAGCCGTTCCTGCCCGGAGCGTTCTTCTTGGCGATCAAGGCGCAGGTGGATGTGGTTCCCGTCGCGTTGGTGGGTACCTATGAACTCCTGCCCATGGACACGTACCACATCAAGTGCCGTCCGCTGGAAATGCGCGTCGGGGAACCGATCTCGACTGTCGGACTGACAGGCCGAGATCTTGAAACGTTGTCAGCCAAGGTCCAAAAGGCGGTCGAGGATCTCTATTACCGCCCTTGATCGAGGACAATTCCTACCCTACGAAGGATCCTGCGCTAAGCCGCCTTTTTCCCCTGATCACAGAGCTGCTGGTAGTGGTCGCGGCCGCGCTGATATCCCCGCGTGAAGGGCTCTTCCACGTTCGCTCCCGGATACTGGCGCTTCACATCTTCGAGCGCAGCGTCCATCTCCGCTGACACCTGGTCGAACTCCTTGCAGCGCGTCCGCGCATGGAGCGCTGCTTCGAACCCCAGCCGGTAGAAGCGCTCATCGTCAGCGAAGTTGTTTCCGTCTTTCTCGTAGTGGCCCTGCTCGGCGCTGCGCAGGCCGATCCACCACTGCTCTCGCGCCGCGTCAACCGATTCTGCCCCTTCCTCCTGCAGAATCTCCCGGGCGACTTTCGCGGCCTTCTCATCGTCCACCAGCGCCACCAAGACTGTCCTGCCCTGCCGCAGCGCGTCTTCGTAAACGAAGATTTCATCTTCCGGGATGCCCTCTGACAGAGATTCCTCGGCTTTTCCGCCAACCTTCGCTCCGGCGGTCGCCCCGGCGGCGCCCAGGATGGCCGCGCCGAGCAATCCGACCGCTGAAATCGGACCGACTCCGGGCAAGAGCGTCACCAGCAAAGACCCTCCGGCAATGCCAATCCCCCCTCCCGTAAGCGCCCCGATGGCCTTGCCCATGCCGGGCTGCTCTGTTGCGTCGGCGGGAATGCCTTCCACCTCTCGCTCGATCTCCGCCTCTGAGCCCGGCGCTAAAACCGTGATTTTGTCCGGATGTACGCTTGCGCTCTGCTTGAGCCGGTCAAACGCCTTTTGTGCCGTCTCGCTAGCCTTAAAAACACCCGTTATTGCTTCCATCAATCACCTCGAAACATCTGGTTTCGAATGAGTTCCCGCCGTATCTTAATACGGCATCGGTATGGGATGCCGGAACCCGCAGGAAAGCTACTATGAAATTTTCCCGCCATTTTTTCAACTCCGTAACTTTTCGAGCGTACTTGTCGTTTACCCTTGTGTACGGCCTAACCGCGGAGAGCTAGTTGAAGGCTTTGAAGAAAGAGGCGGACGAGCGGCTTCTCATTGAAGCTGCACAGCACGACCCCGCCCGCTTCGCCGATCTTTACGAATTGAACTTCGAGCGGGTGTACGCCTATGTAATCCGCCGCATTGGAAACCGCGCCGAGACCGAAGATTTGACCGCGGAGGTGTTTCATCAAGCGCTGGCGAACCTTCACCGTTTCGAGTGGCGCGGCATTCCATTCTCGGCGTGGCTGTTTCGTATCGCCGCCAATCTGATTGCCGACCGCTGGCAGCGGTCCGGGCGCGAGGTCGCCGACGACTCCGGCAAGGTGGAGGCCATCGCTGCCGGTCCTGCGGAGATCGAAGAAGTCGAGCGCCGGGCCACGCTCTTCCGGTTGGTCGACACGTTGCCCTCGGAGCAGAAACGCGTCGTCGTGTTGAGGTTTGTGGAACAGAAGAGCATTAAAGAAGTCGCCCAGCAGATTCGCAAGACGGAAGGAGCAGTCAAGCAGCTACAGTTTCGCGCTCTCAGTACTTTGCGGGCGCGCATGGAGGGTGCCGATGCCTAAGCGCTCTCTACATCCAGGGAACGGCGAGCAGAAGAAGATTGAAATGCTCAACAAGGCTGTCGATGCCATGCTGGCCAGGGCTGACGGCCAGCCGGGCAAGGTGGACCGGGCGATCGAGCCACTCGTTCGCGTCGCGGCGGAATTGCGCAATCTGCCGAACGCGAGTTTCAAGGCACGATTGAAATCCGAATTAGGAGGAAAGCCCCGCATGTCTACCGTAGCTGAACCCGTTGCAGCCGTCCGTGTATCCGCCACACCCAGGATCGCCTTCCGCGATCCCGCCAAGGCCATCGACTTTTACATCCAAGCCTTTGGCGCAAAAGAAACCTTCCGCTTCCAGGTTGGCGATCAAATTCCGCACGCTGAGATCATGATCGGCGACTCCGCCATCGACATCACCGGTGAATGGCCCGAGGGCGGCCGTTTCAGCGCCGAAACGCTCGGGAACTCGCCCATTTCGATCTCAATCCAGGTGCCCGACGTCGACAAGTTCGTCGAACACGCTGTCTCCAATGGCATGACGCTGGTTGCTCCTCCCAAGAACCAGTTCTACGGCCACCGCGATGCCCGATTGTCCGATCCTTTTGGCTATGCCTGGAGTGTGTGGACCGAGGTCGAAGCGATGTCGGTCGAGGAAATGCATCGCCGCATGAAGGGCGAGATGCACGGACCCGAAGGCGGTCAGATGCCGGAGAAAGCTAAGCCTGCTGTTGACCCCATTCCGGCCGGATACCGCATGGTCACTCCGTATCTCGTCGCCGAAGATGGCAACGCCCTGCTTGATTTTGTCAAAGCAGCCTTCAGCGCCGAAGAATTGCTCCGTATCCAGACTCCCATGGGCGGAGTTCACGGCGAGATGCGGATCGGGGATTCCATCATGATGATGGGCGGTGGCGTACCGGGCCACAAGTTCCAGGGCTCGCTTCAGCCCGCAGCGCTGCACGTCTACGTGAAAGATGCGGACGCGGTTACGAAGGCCGCCCTAGCAGCGGGTGCAACTCTCGTTGACGAGCCGCGCGATCAGGAATACGGCGAGCGTTCCTCTACGATCAAGGACGCCGCGGGCAATTTCTGGTACATCGCCACTGCCCAGGGTAAGAGCTACCTGCCGCAGGGCCTTCACAACGTGAATCCGTACCTGCACCCCCTGCGTGCCGAGCCCTTGATCAGCTTCCTGAAGCGCGCCTTCAATGCACAGGAAGTGGCGAAATATGCGTCACCGGATGGCGTGGTTCACCACGCGGTCATTCGCGTCGGCGATTCCGTCATCGAGATGGGCGAAGCCCACGGCAAGTACGAGCCGATGCCGGCGATGTTCTACCTCTACGTGCCAGACATGGAAGACGTGTATCGCCAGGCCCTCGCCGCAGGCGCAACATCAATTCAGGAGCCGACGGACCAGCCCTACGGTGACCGCAATGCTGCCGTGAAAGACGCTTTCGGCAACAAGTGGTACATCGCAACGCATATCAAAGACGTCCACCCGTAAAATTGCAGTAGCTTGCAGGCCAGGGAATCGCGATCGTAGAGACGTAGCTAAGCTACGTCTCTGCGTCCATCGCCAAATCTCCCGTTGAGCCACTGCAACTTTCAGGAAGGCCTTCTCGCATCGCGCGACTCAAAATGTGGTGTAAACTCTCTCACACCAGAAATTCAGTCCATAGGCCCACGGATGCGTAATTAACCATGGCTGTGCTCGCCAGGTCCGAAACCAAATCCCCCGCCGACGTAATTCCGCTGAGTGAACCGAAGCCGATTGAACTCTCAGTCGTGATGCCTTGCCTGAACGAGGCTGAGACTCTCGGCACGTGCATCCGCAAGGCGAAGCAAGCTCTGGAAGCGAACAACATAAGCGGAGAGATTATCGTCGCCGACAATGGCAGCTCCGACGGTTCGCAAGAAATCGCGGAAAGCCTCGGCGCCCGCGTCGTCCGCGTCGCCGCGAAAGGTTATGGTAGCGCGCTCATGGGAGGCATTCGGGCCGCCGCCGGGCGTTACATCGTCATGGGCGACGCCGACGACAGCTACGACTTCGGCCACATCCCGCGTTTCCTCGATCAACTTCGCTCCGGCTCCGACCTGGTCATGGGCAACCGCTTCCGCGGCGGCATCCAGAAAAACGCCATGCCCGCGCTCCATCGCTACTTCGGCAATCCCATGCTCAGCCGCCTCGGGCGGCTCTTTTTCCGCAACCGCTCGATCGGAGATTTTTACTGCGGCTTGCGCGGTTTCCGCAAAGACGCCTACGAGAAGATGGACCTGCGCACCACCGGCATGGAATTCGCCACTGAGATGGCGGTCAAAGCGACGGTTCTCGGCATGAAGATCGCCGAGGTTCCAACGACTCTCTCCCCGGATGGCCGCTCCCGTCCGCCTCACCTTCGTACCTGGCGCGACGGCTGGCGGACTCTGCGATTCTTCCTTCTCTACAGCCCCCGTTGGCTGTTTCTGTATCCCGGACTCGCCCTGATGTTGGCCGGCACCCTCGTCAGCGTGTGGCTGCTACCGGCACCGCGGAGAATCGGACAGGCGACGCTCGACGTCCACACCTTGCTGTACGCAGCCGCCTTCGTCTTGCTCGGATTCCAGGCCATCGCCTTCGCAGTGTTCACCAAGCTGTTTGCCATTAGTGAAGGACTGCTCCCCTCCGACCCCACTATGGACAAGCTTTTCCGCTACATCACTCTCGAAGTGGGATTGTTAATCGGAGGCGCGCTGATCGCCCTGGGCTTGGGCAGCTCAGTCTACGCAGTCGGTTTTTGGGAAGGCCGCCATTTTGGACAACTTGATTATCCCTACACCATGCGCATGGTCATTCCCGCCGTGCTCTCGCTCATCCTGGGGGTGCAGACGGTGTTCGCGAGTTTCTTCATGAGCGTTCTGGGCATGCGCCGCCGGTAACTACGCCTTCAGTCGCCGGTCAACTTGCCTAACCGCGCGACAAAGTGCAGCTGTGCGCCGAAGATCCAGTCCGCCGGACCGGGATAGAGCCCCAGGGTCGTGACGATTTCTTCCACTCCCAACCCCAGTTCCCGCCAGATCTCGTGCCACCGTTTTTCCGTCAGGTAGTTGTATGGAAGCGCAACGCCAAACCTGGCATTCCCCACCCAATCCATCAACCGAAGCCGTTGCCCTGCCGCGATGCCTTTGCGGTAGTGATCCTTGAGCAACAAATGCCGCTTTGCTACGCGGCAAGCCTCGCGAAGCAACGCCGCCGGATCTTCGGTGTGATGAAGCACGTCAGAAAACAGAACCGCATCAAAGGATTCATCCTCGAACGGAATATGTGAACCATCAAAAACTTCCACCGGAATTTTTGAGCCAGGACGCGGCAGAACTTCCAGGCCCCAGACCTCAAGATCCGGACGCAATTGCACAATTCGGGCGCTCAACAGCCCGTCGCCGCATCCGACATCGAGAACCCGCGCGCCCGAAGGAGACAGTTGCGCAAACCACCTCGCCAAGACCTCGACCCTTCGGCCTAAGACGAGGTTGTCGTGCAAATTCCCGATCACTGCCAAGAAATTCCCCCCCAACGCGGAAAAAATAGCGAATCGCCTGCCGCTATTGCGACCGTTCGTTTCCAGATGACTCCGGTTCCAGCACCCGGTACAAGCTAGTCGCCGGATATCCCGACGCCCAACCAAACCGGCTCCACCATGACTGCTTCTTTGGCTTGAAAGAAATGCTTTGCTCGAGGCGCAATGTTGCGCCGCCAAGCCCGTGAGGCAAAGTCGAGCCCGTGGGCCAGATCAAATACACGGTCTCTCCTGTCTTTACTAGGTCCTGCCAATCTGGAAGTTGATCGAGAGGACTAACCAACCCGGCCGTCAGCGTCGGGCGGACGAAACGATAGTGCGAGCCCGCCGACTCGACGGCATAAAAATAATTGTCCTCCGGACCGAACACATACGAGTTCCTCGGCACCTTCTCCGTGACGAACGTCTGCAGTGGACGCGGATCGCGCTCGCTATACGAGGCCATCCAGCCCACGATCTTCCCCGTCCGCACGCCTAACAGAAAGACCAGCACGACCAGCCAACTCCCAGTCATTAGAAATTGAAAGCTGCGGCTGCCGCTTCCGCGCATCATCTTCACTGTCGCTGCAACGAGAACTGGCAATACGAGCGGCACAACAAAAATCTCGTAATCCCAGAATCGCGCGATGGTGAGAAACGTGGCCGCATAATTCGTCACCACAACAATCGAAGCAAATCGGACTTCGCCGAAGTCGTCATCCCTTTCCCGAGAGCGGCAGACCGTCCAGCCCAGCACAAGAATCGTCAGCAGAATCACGAGAAAGCCTGAAAGCAACGGGATCAACGGTTCGTCCAGCAGATGCCACGAACCATGCAGCATCGGTGAAGAACTGAGTTTGTCACCTTTGCTGGTAGCGAGGATGTATCGGAGCCAGCTCAGCGGGCTCAGCCCCTGCCGATAGGTCCACAGCCACACGGGAAAGAGCGCGAAAGCACCAATGATCAGCCCGCGAAAAATGCTCTCCTCCGATCGTTTCAGCACCATCTCGAGCGCCACCGCCAACCCGAGTCCCAGTACGAACGGAAAAGCTCTCGGCGTGCTGAGGGCCGCCGTCCCGCACAAGATCCCCGCCGCGGCTCCATATACCGTTGCAGTCCATCTAGAAACTTGCGCCCGCATGGCGCACAGCGCGCTCGCCAGAGACAGCATTTCGAGAGTGACCGTAACCGTGTCGAGCCGTCCGCAAGTTGCCCGCGCGCCCATACCCTGTGAAAGCGCCACGAACATTGCCGAGCACGCCGCGGCAACCCACGATCGGTCCAAACGCCGACTCACCCACGCGGACGAGAAAACGGCGCCCACTGCTCCCAGGAACCCGATCACGCGCCATCCCGCGAGTGAAAGCCCGAGCAGCTCCATATCCCAACATCCAAGAAAAAATCCGACGGGCCCGTAAAACAAATCCATCCGGCTGGTGTGCGGAAAGGCACCCATAACCGTCGGAACGGTGGGCCCGCCCCGCAATATGGATGAGCATGTCGACGACAGCAGGATCTCATCCAGCCACGGCAGCGGACTTCGCGGAAGCATCAGAAGCATGAAAACCAGAGCCAGAGCCGCGAGCAGCCAGGCGGTCCGCGACACTCTGGCATTCTCCAGAAAACGGGAAGGGTCTCTCATGAAAGCGAACGCATATAGTATCCGAATTCGCGGCGGGCTCGGTGCCTCGCCGGCCTTGGCGTCGCAGTCAAAGCAATGAGAGCAGTGAGAACAGAGGGATTAAGCGAGCGTTGCCTTCGCTAGTGTGAACGGCGCGATCTGCCCGACTAGGCGGCGACTTCGGCCAATTCCGGTTGAGGTTCCTCTCCGATCGGCTCTGGATCGGATGCCAGCCGATCCTTCAGGCGAAGGAATGGCTCTTCGAAGTACCATCGCGAGATGAAAGCGAAAATCATGGTTGCGGCCGCCACGATGGCGAACCGCACGCAGCTCAGGGAGAAATTGAGATGCCCCGGCGCCAGAAGTGGGAAATGTCGCCGAGCCATCGCGTCGAAAACCTCAAATACCAGCATGTGAATTAAGTACACTCCATAGCTGATCTCGCCGACAAATTCGAGCAGCCGCGAACGAATCCCGAACTTACTCCCCAGGAGCAAGAACACCAGCAGCGCCGACGAATAGAACGCATTAATGCAGCTGACCTGCAAAGCCGCCCCAGTGAAGTAGATCGCCGGAGTTTTCTCGATCACGAAGCAGATCGTGGCATATGCTCCCGCACAAGCGGCAATCTTCCAGAGTGTTCTCCGATCTGACCTATACCGCCGCGCCACAATCGCCAGCAGTGATCCCATCGCCAGCCCATCGCATACCAGCCACGTGTAATAGCCAAAGACATTCGCTCCCATCCGGAAGGCTACAAAGCGGAAGATCAACGCAAACAGACAGATCATCCCTGCGGAGAGGGCCAGTGCGCCGGTCTTCAGCTTCCGCACGATGGTCGGCCAGATCAGGTAGTAGTGCTCTTCCACCGCCAGTGACCACAGCACCGGGAACTGAATCGGCACTCCAAACAGCGGCGTTACATTTGCTAAGTAGACGGAGCTCATCCCGAAGAAAAACCAGGAATAAGGTCGATCGCTCAAACCAAACTTCCAGACGAGAGCTACCAGCAAAAGAATTCCGTAGTAGGCGGGAAGCACCCGCAGTGCGCGGCGAACATAGAAGCGACGGTAATATCCCGGCCGCGCGCGAGTGTCGAGCAGAATTCCAGCGATCAGGAAACCGGACAGAACGAAAAAAAGGTTCACTCCCGTCCATCCATAGCGAAGCAGCCAAACCAGGGAGCGCTCTGCAAGATTCATGTGCTCGGGAATGTAGTCGTGAGCGAGCCCGTGGTAGAGCAATACGAACAGGCACGCGAATCCGCGCAGAGCATCAAGTTCGGGCATCTTGGATCTGAGCAGGGGCTGGTCTGCGCAGGCCTTTGCCCGAAAGACAGGAATTCTCGAAAACAACCGCATCCTCCGGCACGAGGGTCGTTGGGGCTATCTAAGATTGCCGGAGAAACGTACTCAAGCTTCAATTGCGCAGAGGTATCTGGTTACATAATTCCAAGGCTGGTTCGGGAAGAATGCTTATCGATGGATCATGTGCGCAGCGAAGACTGGTTCTCGTCGCTTACTTCCAGCAGCTGACCCGATCAGCCTGTTTCTGAAACGAAGCCGCCAATGAGCGGTTCCGGGCTCGGAGTAACAGCTTTCGGCCATCAGGGTTTCTTGTAAAGACAAGTTCAACCGGCCCAACCCGCTTTTTCCAACAAGCTGCGAAGGCCTCTGCGAATTCTTTCTTTCGTCCCAACACTTCCGGAACGGCGAAATAATCTTCCCGGAAAATTCGCCAGAATTTTCGTCGGGCCAGGAGATACCGAGGGTTGTCGAGTGGGTTCAGAATTTCCCGCAACGCCCGAAGAAAAATGGCTTGCTCCTTTCCGGTCCCGCCCCCAATCCAACAGAAGACAGTGCCATCCCGGTTCCGGTCGGCGTACACGCGGAAACCTCCTGCGGAGTGGTCGACTGAGCCCGAATACTCCAGCGATTCGAGTAGAGCGCGTCCAATCTGCTTAATGCTCCTTTCTGGCGTGCCATGACGAATCAGGCGCCAGAGGGCAAGCAGGCTCCAAGGCGCGCTCACAATCGCCGCGATCCCGAGCAAAATAACAACAGCGTGCCAAAATTCTTGCCCCGAGCGAACTCTGCCTAGGGCACGCGGAAGGGCTTCAACGATCGCTACAAAAATAAAGGCAGCTTGGAACAGAAGTGCCGCGATCGTATTCGATAAAACGAATCCTCGCGGCATCGACTCATTGGGTACTTTCAAACCTTCCGTCATCTGCTTCAGAGAGCCGCCTGCCAGAGCGTCTTGCCACTGCTGCCTCAACCCCTGCCGGTCTAGCGCTCGCCGGCATGTCCTGGCGTTGACGAGCGCGAGTTGCTCGCCGCTGAATGGAGGGCGTCCGGTTCCGAGCCGCTCGATTCCGTTTTCAATTACCGGCGCAGTCGCGCTCACACCTGCAAAGCCCGAACATCGGCGGCTCAGCAACTGATAGTCGTCGCCCGGGCCAAACAGCCCTGGTTCCGCGCAGACCAGGTGCCAAATGTTCGCGGTTTTCTTTGGTTCTGACGGGTCTACTCGAATCGCGCGCCCTCTCATCTGATTTGAGAGCATGAATGATCCAACAAAACTGGCGAGAACGAGCGTGTTGATACATGGTGCGTCCCAGCCCTCTCCCAGCAGTGATTTCGTTCCGACCAGCACCGTGATGCTGCCTTGCTCGAAGGCCGAGGTGATCAGTCGTACCACGCCCCGGTAATACTCCCCGCGAAGCTGGACCGTTGCGTACGAAGGATCGTGTGCCAATGGAACGACGGAGAAGTCCTGCGGCTTAACTCCCATCGTTGCCGCCGCCTCGCGCAGGATCGCTTCCGCACTGCGGGGTACGATGACGAGTGAGCCGCTCAGAACCCCAAGGCGTATCCCCGGCACGGCCGCCCGGCGCAGCGTCTCGAATACTGGAACGATGCCAATGTCTTCGAAAACCGGGTTTTCATCTGCCGACCTTGGCAACTCACTTTTTCGTATGAAGTCCGTCAGCACAACTGAGCGCAGCTTTTCGCCCAGAGCGCCCGACTCGAGCCTCACGATTTCTTCGACGGATTTCAGTTTCGTCACGGATGTTGTCAGCAACTTCAGGTGATCGGAAGGGTCTCGCAGCGTTACCTTTCGGCGCTCGATCGCGCCAATTCGTAGTAAGTCGCGCCGAATGTCTTTTAGGAGAGGCTCAATGTCGCGGAAATTTTCGGAGTCGGAGTACAGACACCGCGAGAGCAGCACTTCCAACCACTCCAGACCTAAGGAAGGGATCCGCTTATTTTGCAGTCCCAAAACGCGCAGCACAGACTTTGGCACATCTTGCCCTGCAGCGTTCAAATAGATGGCCATGCTCGACAGATATTCGGGATCGTCGAGAATCTCCTCCGTATGTTGGTCTGGGGCCAAAATCCATCGGTGCTTGAGGAGCGCTTCCCGGAAGGCAGTGTTCGCCTTGAGGTCGAGCACGAAGCGGTCAACAGAAGCGCGGAAATCGGAGAGCACTTTCTGTTCTTGTTGATTGGGCGTGCTGTAGTAGACGTGATCCTGATGCGGGCATAGATCACCCTCCCGCACCAACTCCGGCACCGAAACTTCAGCGTCGACCGGGCCGCAGAGTTCCTCATAGCGCTGCCACTCGAATGGAGAAACGTCGTAGGGCGGCGTGGCGGTCAGCGCAATAATCGTTGGCTTCTCCAACTTCTCGGCCACGGCCGTCAGGATCCGCCACCACTCAGTGCGAAGATGGTGTGCCTCGTCGAGAACCAGAGCTTTGAACCCCGCATCGGTTATGAATTCCGGAAACACAACCGGCCCTCGCACAGAGTCTTTAAGATCTCCGCCGTTCGCCTGCATCTCGGAGTCGTTTGTAGGAATGGCACTTTCGTCTATCGCCGGCATTTCATCCGCAGGCTCAGCGCAACACACCGTGTGTAAGGCCTGGTAGGTTGCGACGGTCAAAAATGCGGGGTCTCTCAGGTTTGTTGAAACCCATGCAGGTTGTCCCACCCCCGGCGGCAGAAACAGTTGAACCAGTCGGTCGACCCATTGATCGCGGATCGTGATCGTCGGCGCCAGAACGAGCGTTGGCATGCCGATCCGCCGGATCACTTCCAAACCCAGAACTGTCTTCCCCGATCCTGGCGCAGCGATCAGATGGAGTCGCCCGTCGTCGAGATAGTCATCGAGCCGATCCAGAAGCTGAGATTGATACGTTCGCCATTTCTTCCGAAACGTCATCGTGTCCCGGACTGAAGGAGGCGGTTTAAGCGGAGCGTTAGGCATCACGATGAAAGGGTGAATTATATGTTCGGGACCGTCCGGTTTGCCCTGCGTCCTCAATATCTTTAGACTGGAAGTTTCAGTTCATCAGGCAAGTTCACTCATATGGCAGACAGCATTCATATAAAGCTCCCTGACGGAAGTGACAAGGAGTTTCCCAAGGGCACGACCGCTCTGGAGGTCGCCAAGTCCATCAGCCCGCGGCTCGCCGACGCCGCCCTGGTCGCCAAGACCAACGGAGATCTCATCGACCTCACGCGTCCGCTGGAAAAAGACACGGACCTGCGTATCCTTACGGAAAAAGATCCGGAGTCGCTCGAGGTTTATCGTCACTCCTCGGCCCATTTGCTGGCTGCGGCCGTGCTCGAGCTCTTTCCTGAAGCCAAGCTTGGTCACGGTCCCGCGACGGAAAACGGATTTTTCTACGATTTCTACCGCCCCACGCCGTTCACGCCCGATGATCTGGAAAAGATCGAGAAGAAGATGCAGGAGCTCGTGCAGGAAAATATTCCCTACGCGCGCGAATTCCTGCCACGCGACCAGGGTCTCGCGGAATTCAAGAAGGACGGAGACTTCATGAAGTGCCATTTCATCGAGCAATTCACCAAGCCCGATGAAAAAATCTCCATTTACCGCACCGGCAAGTTCACCGACTTTTGCCGCGGCCCGCACATTCCGTCAACCGGCAAGATCAAGGCTTTCAAGCTGCTGAACATCGCCGGCGCGTACTGGTTGGGCGATGAGAAGAATCCGCAGCTGCAGCGTATTTATGGCACCTCGTTCTTTTCCAAGAAAGCTCTCGAAGACCACCTGAAGCAGATCGAGGAGACGAAGAAACGCGACCACCGCGTGCTGGGCAAGCAGCTCGATCTTTTCTCAATCCAGGAACTAGCCGGGCCCGGGCTCATCTTCTGGCATCCCAAGGGCGGCATCATCCGCAAGGAGATGGAAGACTGGATGCGCGAGCAGTACCTGAAGCGCGGCTACTCCCTGGTTTGCACGCCTCACGTCGCGCGCCGGCAGCTGTTCTATACCTCGGGGCACGAAGGTTACTACTCGCAGAATTTCTTCGATGTCATGGAACTCGACGACGCCGAGTACCGCCTGAAGCCGATGAATTGCCCGGGGCACATCCTGATTTACAGGGACTCGCTGAAGTCCTACCGCGACCTGCCGGTCCGTCTGGGCGAGCTCGGTACCGTGTACCGGTACGAGCGCTCCGGCGTTATGCACGGCCTGCTGCGGGTTCGCGGATTCACCCAGGACGACGCTCACATCTTCTGTACCCCGCAGCAGGTGGAAGCCGAAATTGCGGATTGCGTGGAGTTCGCCCGCGACGTGCTGCGCGATTTCGGCTTCGATCAATTCCAGACCGAGCTTTCTACCTGGGATCCGAATGACCGCAAGAGTTTCGTGGGCAGCGAAGAGCAGTGGAACCACGCGACCCAGTCGCTCGAGAAGGTCCTCAAGAAGCTCAATATCGAATACAAGGAAATTCCCGGGGAAGCCGCATTCTACGGGCCCAAGATCGACATCAAGCTGGTCGACGCCATTGGGCGTTTGTGGCAGCTTTCCACCGTGCAGTTCGACTTCAACCTGCCAGCGCGCTTCAACCTGGAATACGTCGCCGAAGATGGGTCTCGCAAGCAGCCGGTGATGGTGCACCGCGCCCTCTATGGTTCCGTCGAGCGCTTCTTCGGTGTTCTGATCGAGCACTATGCGGGAGCGTTCCCCGTCTGGCTTTCGCCGACGCAAGCAGTCATGATCCCGATCAGCGAGCGGCACGCGGAGTACGCGAACAAGATCGCGGCACAGCTTAAGGCAGCCGGAGTGCGTGTGGATGTGGATGCGCGGAACGAAAAGATGAACGCCAAGATCCGCGAGCACGCGCTGCAAAAAGTGCCATTCCTGCTCGTTGTGGGAGACAAGGAAGCGGAAGCAGGCAAAGTGAATGTCCGCACCCGCGGCAAAGAAAAAACCGAAGACATGCTCGCCAGCGACTTCGTGGAGAAGATCAGGAAGCTGATTGCGGGGAAGAGCGCGTCGCTGGATTGAGGTTGCGCCGCCCGCGCATTTGGTTAGCTCAGATTCCCAGCCGAAGCGGACTGATACTTCTGGTCCGCCGGACAGCCGGGGCGGCTGTCCCTACATAAAACCGAGGCGGCTGTCCCTACATCGAGCTATCGCGTGCGCGATGCTTTGCAGTCCGGGCAGGGGCAGACTTCGCGCAGGAACTTCCAGGAATAAATTCCCAGATCGTGATTGTCGTTCCAGGAGAACTTGATCGCGTAGCGGCCCACGCCCTCCGCCGAAACTGGCTTGGCGGTCGGTTTGAACATGGGCAGAGTGCCAGGCGCGAGCTTTGAAGGATCGCCCGGGCGTCGTCCCGACTTGCCACGTTCTTCTTCGCACATGGCACATGGACAGGCATCACGGAGGTAGACGAAGCTGTAATGCGACGAGTGCCCGTCATTCCACTCGATGTCAACTCCCGAGCCGGTCGTGATATTTACCTTGACCGACTTGGGATCGGTGGATGCTGTGGGCGATTGAAGCGGGGACTGCATGCACTCAGTATCGCACGCTGAAGTTTCACCTGGCTGAATCTCTGCAGCGGCAAACAAGTGTCCTATTTCTGATACTTTAGAAGAACATTATTGAAAATAAATGGTTTGCAGCGGCTATTCACGCATTTTTTGGGCACCAAATCGCATAAGTCATTCTTTTTCAGCTGCTTAAGTCGATTCTTGGCTGCTGGTTCCCGGCAAAGTATTGCCGAATAATGACTTATAGCCAAAGTATTGTAAAAGAACGACTTACTCAAGCAGGATTTCAGGACTGGCCCAAGTCCTTGCCTCGCGGCTGAGGCCATGATCGAGCGTCGGGCCTGTGGACGGCAAGGACATCCGTCACATCTACCGGTGTGGAAAAGCTAACCGCAAAAACCATAAACGACGAAGGACACGAAGGAGCACTAAGGAAGGCATCTGAACGTGCTTTATGAAGGTTTTCGGGGTGGTGTTTTCGGCTTGCAGATAGGGCATTTCTGAAAACGGTGGATCAACTTTTTCCAGGAAGGCCAAGCTTGCTTCTCGACTTCATGTTGCCATCTCGGCCCGAAGACCTTCTTCTGAATTTCCGGATCGCTAACCCCCATACGACAACTCCCAGGCTTAATCGCGGGCGCTGACCGGGCCCGTGTCCCCTCGAAGTATATCCGCTTTTGCGGGCGCCGAGTCGAGGCGCAGACGTGAAAATTGGAGGCGCGGGGCGGAATCGAACCGCCGATGAGGGTTTTGCAGACCCTTGCCTTACCACTTGGCTACCGCGCCCCGTACACAGTGTTTTTCACTCCCGAAATTATTCAATCCTAAGATCATAAGTTTGTCTAGTATATTAATGGACATAATTGTAATATGAGGAGAATCGAAACGGACGGCCCTATACGGCCGGGGAGTGCAGCCAATGACGGAATTCTTTGAGCAGACCTGGTTCGCCTGGTGGATTGTGGCGAGCCTGATCACTTTGAGGTGGTTTCACATCATATCGCTGAACCACGAACCGGAAGACGGGTTCGAGCAGCCCGAGACGGACGGTTCAGTGCCCAGCTAGCGCTTTAGCAATCGCGGTGACGATGAGGATTGGCGCGGAGGAATCTCCGTCCTGTACAATAGATTTTTCGCTAGCACATCAAGAAGGGTTTCCAACAGTCATGGCACAACAATGTGATATCTGCGGCAAGAAGCCGCAATCGGGCAACCACATCAGCCACGCCCATAACGTCACCAAGCGGCGCTGGAACATCAACCTGCGTCCGGTGCACGCCAAGGTGAATGGCCAGGGCAAGCGCATGCGCGTCTGCACTTCCTGCCTGCGCAGCGGTAAAGTCGTTAAAGCCTAGCCGGAATTACCTAAGCTAAAGTTGCTGATTTCTGACCGACGATCGCAGGTTTCGTGTGCCCTGGGGCACGCGAAAGCCGGTGACCGCAAGGGGCTTTATTTCACTGCCAGTAGCTGCACGTCGAAGATCAGCGTGGCGTTTGGCGGAATGATCTTCTTGTACCCTGCCTCTCCATAAGCGAGCTCAGGCGGAATGCGAAGCTGGCGTTTCCCGCCGACCTTCATTCCCGTCACGCCTTCGTCCCATCCCTTAATAACCTCGCCTTTGCCGATCGTGAAATCGTAAGGCTGATTGGCGTCGACGGAGCTGTCGAATTTCTTGCCGGAAGTGAACCATCCGGTGTAATGGACCTTGACGAGGCTGCCCTCCTGGGCAACCGCTCCTGTGCCCACCTTGATGTCCCAGTACACGAGGCCTGACTCGGTCTTCACCCCATCGCCGGTAACTTTTGTGGGTGAGTTCGTGTTGGGACGTGCGGGGACTTTCTTGGGAGCTGTTTGAGCAGAGAGCAGAGAGGCCGCCAGGATTAGAGCGAGTATGGCGATGGCGGGTTTAGAGAAAAGCATCGACAACGAAGGACGCGAAGGAGCACCAAGGACTTGCGATTCAGCCCGCCTTAGGCTGTCGCACGCGGTATGGACCATGCTGGAGGCCTCGCTTTCCGGGCTCTACGCCACTGCGATCACGTCGATTTCTACCAGCACATCTTTTGGGAGTCTCGCCACTTCCACCGTGGAGCGGGCTGGGGGCGAGGAGAGGAAATACTTCCCATAGACCGCATTCATGGCGGCGAAATCGTTCATGTTCTTGAGAAATACCGTTGCTCGTACGACTCTTTCCAGCCGCGAGCCGGCGGCCTCAAGAATCTGAGACAGGTTGCGGATCACGCGGTCGGTCTGGGCGGCGACGTCGCCTTCAATCACCTGCTGCGTGGCGGGATCGATGGCAACCTGGCCGGAAACGAAGACGAATCCATTCGCCTTGATTGCCTGCGAGTACGGGCCGATAGCTTGAGGAGCATGTTTAGTCGAGATGATGTCGCGCATATGAAGTATCGAGTACCGAGCACCCAGAACAACGAAAAGGCTGCTGCTACAGCGGGCACAGGGTATCACACAGAGTTCGGCGCGTGCGGCTGGTCCGTTTTTGCTGGCAACGGATCGAGCGGGATCGGCAACTGAGAACCGATGGCAAATAAGGCGCAGCTGATTCACGCCTCTCCGCTGGAAGGGCCGATATCGACGAAGGCGGAGGCGAAGAAGGTTGAGGAGCGCCAGGCGATTGGCGCTAATGTCGTTTACGAAGCGATCCGGCGCGAAGGCGAGGAAGAACTCAACCGAAGAGCTTCGGCGCTGGCGTGGTCGGCATTCGCCGCGGGCTTGTCGATGGGGCTGTCCTTCATTTCGGAAGCGTTGCTTATGGCCCATCTGCCGGATCGGCCATGGCGTCCGCTGCTAACGAAGCTCGGGTACTCCATGGGATTTCTCGTCGTGATCCTGGGCCGGCAACAGCTCTTCACGGAAAACACCGTGACCGTAGTCTTGCCGCTGCTCTTGCGGAAGAACGTTGCTACGCTCACACGTTTCTTGCGGCTGTGGGGAATCGTGCTCGCCGCAAACCTGGTGGGAACATTCCTGTTTGCGCTCTGCGTTGGGAAGATCGCGGTGCTCGATCCTCAGGCGCAGGCGGGCCTGCGGGCGATTGGAACGGCGCATTTAGGATCGTCGTTCGGGATCGCTTTTATGCGGTCGATTTTTGCAGGTTGGTTGATCGCGCTGATGGTCTGGCTGCTGCCTGGGGCGGAGACGGCGCGGGTGAGCATCATCGTGATCGTGACGTATCTGATCGGGCTGGGTGGGTTCAACCACATCATCGCAGGATCGACCACGATGATGTATCTCGTGGTCACGCATGTCATTTCGTGGGGAACATATTTCGCGCAGTTTTTCTTGCCGGCGTTATTAGGGAATGTGTTGGGCGGGACGTCACTGGTGGCGGCTCTGGGGCACGCGCAGGTGGTGGCGGGGAAAGAGTAGCCGGCCTCCGGATGTCCAGTTCTGAAGTCCCGGGCCCTAATCCTTTGAGCCAAGGCGTTGGTTTCAGATTTTTTGCAGTCTTTGGACTTCGTGCACGCCGGGGATTTTTCGCAGGCCTACGATGATCTGCTCGAGATGCTTGAGGTCGGAGATATCGAGGACGATGTCGACGCTGGCCTGGCTGTTGGCGGTGTGCGCGGCGATGTTGCGGATGTTCGACTTCGCGTCGCCGATGACGCCGGTGATGTTTTTCAGCATGCCGAAGCGGTCGTCGCAGAACACGGTCAGCTTCACGGGATAGGCGGTGGGCGTTGATTCATCGCGCGCCCATTCCACGTCGATCTTTCTTTCAGGCTCGTACAATAGGTTGGTCACGTTGGGGCAGTTGACGGAGTGCACGGCGACGCCTTTGCCGCGCGTGATGTAGCCGACGATGCCTTCTCCGCGGATGGGATTACAACATCGAGCGCGGTAGACCAGCATGTCGCCCTGGCCGCGGACGGTGATGGCGTTGTGATCGCCGAAGACGCGGCGCACGACGCTGGCGATGGCCCCAGGCTGCGAGGTGAGGCCTTCGGCTTCGATATCGCCGGCGATGGTCGGAGTAGCTCCCGCGGGCAGGACGCGTGCCAGCACCTGGCGCGCAGAATATTTCCCGTAGCCAATGCCCGCCATCAGATCGTCGGCGCGGCCAAGGCCGTAGCCCGATGCAACTTTGACCAAGTCCTCGTCCTTGATTTCTTTCAAGGCGATGCGGTATTTGCGGGCTTCCTTCTCGATCAGCTTCCGGCCGATTTCGATGGCGCGCTCGCGCTGGTGGACGTTGAGCCAGTGCTTGATCTTGTTGCGTGAGCGCGAGGACTTGACCAGGCCGAGCCAGTCACGGCTGGGCTTGTGGCCGGGCTGAGTGAGGATTTCGACGATGTCTCCGGAGTGCAGTTTGTGGCGCAGGGGGACCATACGTCCGTTAACTTTCGCGCCTACGCAGGTATGGCCGACTTCGGTGTGGATGGTGTAGGCGAAGTCGATTGGCGTGGCGTCGCGCGGCAGCACGACGACTTTGCCTTTGGGCGTGAAGGTGTAGACCTCTTCCGGATAGAGATCGACCTTCAGGGTGGAAAGAAATTCGTTGGGATCGCTTACATCGCGCTGCCACTCGACGACCTGGCGCAGCCATGCCAGGCGCTGTTCGTCCTGGGCTGAGACCGGGCCGTCTTTGTACTTCCAGTGGGCCGCGATGCCTTCCTCGGCCATCTTGTGCATCTCTTCGGTGCGGATCTGGATTTCGAACGGAGTGCCGTCTTCCGTGATGACGGAGGTGTGCAGCGACTGGTAGAAGTTCGGCCGCGGCATGGCGATGAAGTCTTTGATGCGGCCGGGGACCGGGCGCCAGAGATTGTGGATGATGCCGAGCACGGCGTAGCAGTCTTGCAGCGAGCGCGTGATGACGCGCATGGCGCAGAGATCATAGACCTGTTCGACCGAGATGCGCTGCTTCTGCAATTTCTTGTGAATGCTGTAAAGCCGCTTGATGCGGCTTTCGACGTGTGCCTGGATGCCGGCTTCCTTCAGCTTGTCGGTGATGATCTGTTGCATCTTGGCGAGGAAAGCCTCGCCCTGCTTGCGGCGGGCATTCACCGATTTTTCGACTTGCTCGTAACCGACTGGATCGAGAAAGCGGAAGCCGAGATCCTCGAGTTCACCACGGATTTTGCCCATGCCCAGACGGTGAGCGATGGGGGCGTAGATCTCCAGCGTTTCTTCGGCGATTTTGTGCTGGCGCTCGGGCGGCAGGTGCTCGAGCGTCCGCATGTTGTGCAGGCGGTCGGCGAGCTTGATCAGGACGACGCGGATGTCGTCGACCATGGCCAGCATCATCTTGCGCAGGTTTTCGGCCTGCTGCTCCTCACGGGTTGCGAAATCGATCTTGCTGATTTTCGTGACGCCTTCGACGATGTGCGCGACTTGTTCGCCGAATTCCTGGCGGATGTCGGAGATGGTGACGGAGGTGTCTTCGACTGAGTCGTGGAGCAGCCCCGCGGCAACGGCGACCGGATCCATTTTCATTTCGGAAAGGACTAGTGCGACTTCGAGCGGATGAACGAGGTATGGCTCGCCGGAGGCTCGCGTCTGGCCCTCGTGATGCTTCAGGGAGTAATCGTAGGCTTTTTTGACGATGGTGAGATCGTCGTGCGGACGGCTTTCCTGCATCCGCTTCATCAGATCGCGGAACTTCGTGAGGGTAAGGGCAGTGGTCGCGATCTGTTGGCGCAAGCTCGCCATGAGGGATTATAGCCGCTTACCAGGACTGAGAGAGTGGAAGGCCCGAGGAGCGCTCGCCTCAATTATACGTGGAATGAATTTGAGACGGCGGTGAGGGGAGCGACTGTGTTTCGCGAAATGCTTCGACAAAAGAATCCCCACTTCCGGCCACTGGAGCCGGAAGTGGGGCACCCGCACTTTCTTCAAATTCCTTTCGGAGGTTCTTCTTTCTTTTTTTCGTCTTGCTTCGGTTGGGGCTTCGGTTGTTGACGTTGAGGCTCTGCGGGCCTTGACTCAGGCTGTGTTCTTGGAGCCGGCTGGCTGCGCGGAGGCTCCGCGGGGCGAGATGGCTCGGGACGATTATTCGGTTGCGCGGAGGGCGGGCGCTCGTTGCGCGCGGGAGGCTCCGCTGGCCGGTTCGTCTCAGGACGGTTTGGCTCTGTCGGCCGGTTCGCTTCGGGCCGATTGGGCGCCGGCGGATTATTCGGTTGTGCTGCGGGGGGACGTTCATTGCGGGCCGGCGGTTCCGCTGGCCGGTTTGGCTCAGGGCGGTTCGGTTCAGGACGGTTTGGCTCAGGACGGTTCGTTTCCGACGGCCGATTTGGCTCAGCTCGGTTCGGTGCGGGTGGATTGGGTTCGGGCCTGCTGTTGGGCTGGGCCGAGGGCGGACGATCATTTCTTGCCGGGGGCGCGGCGGGTTGATTGGGCTCCGGGCGCGCCGGTTCCGGACGATTATTGGGCGGGGCAGCGGGCGGACGCGCCGGCTCGTTGGGCCGATTCGTTTCCGGACGGTTTGCAGGTGCCGGTGGATTGTTAGGCTCCGGACGTCCCGGTGCGGCTGGATTTGCGCCGGGCCGTGCATTCGCCGGTGGATTGCCGGGGCGATTTGCGCCACCTGCCGGAGCGGGCGTCGCAGTCGCGGGCTTTCCCGGAGGTGCACGCTTTACCAGAGAAGCCGTCTGCGTGCTTGCGGGCTGCAGTTTTTGCAATTCCTGACGAGACACCGGAACGCCCGGGTTCTTGGACAGAACTTGCTGTCTCGCCGAGAACGAGGGCGGCGGCGGTGGCGGAGCGGCCTTGGCGATGACCTGACGCTCCGCAATTGCTCTGGGCGGAGCAGCCACATGATTTGCGGTGTTGGCATGGGCGCCCAGCACGGATTGCTGAGCAGGAGGAATTGCAGCGCGCGTGCTAACGGGGGCGTGAGCCATCTCCTGAGCATTCACGGCGACTGCGGAGCGGGATACCGGTTGCGCGCTCGAGAAGGCCTGCCGGGGCACAGCGGTCACTCCTCCCCGCACGCCTCGATTGACATAGTTCACGTTGTTGATGGTGGTGTTGTTATTGACGATGGTCGTGTTGTAGATATTCGTGACCGTGGTGCGATTGACCACGGTATTGCTGATGTTCACGCGTTCGACATAGCTCTCGCTGACGCGGTAAGAGGGCACGTAAACTTCCCGCGGGCCGAGCGGAAACCAGGCAACATTGGCGCCCACGGCAAAGCCACCACCAACGAAGGCGACCAGGGCCGGGGCGTATACGGCGGAAGATTCCCGTGGTCCGGGGATCCATCCCCATCGATTTTCGACATAGGCCCAGCGTCCGTAGTGGAAGGGAGCGTATCCCCAAGCGTCGTCATCGACCCACGTCCATCCCCAGGGATCGATCCAGGCCCAATGGCCTTCGTGATAGGGAGCCCAGTCTGAACCTACGCGCGGATACCAGACCTGGCCGTACTCGGGAGAAGATCTCCAGTCTCCGTTTTCATCGAGATCTTCGTAACCGACCACGTCGTGCGAGCAATAACGGGCAGACGGGGAGTCCTGGTAGCGGCGATAGCGGTCATCACTCCAGCGATCGAAGTCGTCAGGATTGCCGACCTGTTCGACTTCCGCGTTCAGGGAATTGGTGCCGCTGAAAGTCGTGCGCTGGCCGGCGTGCAACGTGTAGCTCTGCCCGTTGCCGGTTGATTCTCCGGCGCCCTCCCAGATTGTGACTACGGAATAGTCTCCATTTTCGGAGGCTTCGATGCGATAGCGGCCGGGTTGCGAAATGGTGAAGGCCTGATTGGGCGTGTCGATTTCAAAGACGCTGTCGCGGTCGAGCGACCATACACGAACGTTGATGGAGCCAGCGGTGACTTCCATCTGAGTCGTGCGGTCGTCGAGATTGAGAAAGGAAAATCCGGTGTTGGCATCGAGGTCGATCATCGCGGAGTCGAGTTGTACTTCGGCGCGCGAATCTTTATCGGCCCAAAGACGATCCCCCGTGGTCATAGGGCGGTTGGAGACGGCTTCGACCCAATCGTTTTCTCCCGCCGGCTCAAACGAAACGGAACCCTGCATGTAGCCAAGGCGGCCCACACGGCTGGGTGGGTCGTCCTGATCCTGCGCGCTGGCAGCACCAGGAAATATCGAGCAGGTGATCGCGAGGCTGAAGATCGCGATCCCCAGAATGATTGCGCGGACGGGATGCGGAATACTCGTCGTTCGTTTCTCAGTTATCAATTGGAAGTCCTCTCTGAACGCGGGCGTGGGCGTTCAAACGAATTTCTCTCGGAACGGCTTCCCCGAGCGAGCCGTTCTCACCGAGCACGTTCGATTCTGATGCAATCGATGAGATGGAACGGACTACAGCAGTTCGGGTATGAAGGAGAGGAATGGCACCGAGAAAGTCTTGTCCGATTTGCTGGACGAGAACGCTGGCATCCGGGGCGGAAGGTCGGGCGCCGTTCTCACGTCACAGAGAAACTGAGGACGACGCGTGCCCGATTCGGTCAGGTTGCGGCGATAAGAGCCCCTGTGGCTGCCTCCTCCTCGGCCTGCTGCACGCGATAGAGAATGAACGTCATCAGCAATGCCAGGCGGGAATCGGAGACTGCGAATGAGCCAGGAAGTTGAAAGGTTCTCTCCCGCCGGTGCATCGAGAGAACGGGTTGACCTTGTTCCGAGCTGAACGTCCACACTGGCCGCAACCATCCGCTCGAAGCGAGGCGAAACGATTGGCCATCATAGAATGCGAGGGTGCCGCCGCCTCCCCAATCCGATTGGAAAGTTGCGATCTGGCGGCCCGTTTCTGCATCGACGACTTCCGCGTTATTGCGGAAGAATCCGGTGCGCCGTAAGAGCCAGCGCCCGCCTTGTGTTTCGGCGATGAATTCGCACGACCAGAAGCTGGGGCGTTTCAGGCTCCCCAAAACTTCGGTTCCCATGCTGATCTGGTAATTGCGGCTGTGACGAATTCGCGACCAGGTGATGCGGGTGGAAGTTGCGGTTGAGGTAGGAATCATCAACACCTCCGAAAAGGTATCTCGATCCAATTTCAGACTAGCAGAGGGGTGTTAAAACCAAGTGAATTCGGAAGCATCGAGAAATGAGGTGATTGCGGGGAATCAGCAGCGCTTCACGGTGCCGTCCCCGCGGGATGGCTGAATTTGATGACTTCACCCCGGCACTTCCGAGCGCGGCTTTCGGTGGCGCCGCTACGCGGCCGGAGTTGTGATCGCTGGTGCGCCCCATCACTGGGGAGTTCGACTTTGCGCTGCTACAATGCCCTGTTTTGCTGGCAGTTGGGAGGGTTGCGAACCGCACGTGGCACAACTGCGTACTATCTAGGGACAGGCGTCGGGGCGGTCTCAGAGTTGAGCCTGAAGTGGTCTGACGAATCGATTTCCGGGGAGCGAAAGTGGAAGACGTCCAGGTCGTTGCGATGCTGGTCCGGCGCTGTATCGCCGGCGATGCCGCCGCCTGGGAGGAAATCGTGCAGACATACAATCGCCGGATATATAACATCTGCTATCGTTTCGCGGGTTCTAGTGATGATGCGGAAGACCTCACGCAGGAGGTTTTCATCAAGATGTACCGGACGCTTTCCAGCTATGACTCGACGAAAGGGGCGTTCGTTACCTGGGTCACGACGATCACCCGCAACCTGCTCGTGGATCATTTCCGCAAGACCAAGCAAGACCGGCTGACGGATTCGATTGACTCTACGGCGTCCGAACATGAAGACGCCCAGCCACTCAGTGAGCAAATACCGGACCAATCGGCGCCGCCCGACGCCCGGGTGCGCAGCCGGGAGGTCGGCGAGACCGTGCACGCCGCCTTGGGGAAACTTTCGCCAGAACTTCGGGAAGCAGTGATTCTAAGGGACTTACAGGATCTGGATTACCGGGAAATCGCCGCCGTTTTGAGGGTTCCGGAGGGCACCGTGAAATCAAGAATAAATAGAGGGCGGGCGGAACTAGCTCGCCTTCTACAACGTACCTATAGGCAGGTGATGTGATGCCAGACCACACCAGTAACGGAATGCAGTGCAACGAGTTCGACAGCCTGCTGACGGACGCCCTGGAAGGCGTCCTGACAGGAGCCGTACTCGATCGCGTTGAGGCGCATGCCCGGATCTGCCGGACTTGTGGCCCGCTGCTCGCCGATGCTGAGGCGGGTCGCAATTGGCTGAAAGGTCTCACGGAGGTGGAGCCTCCAGCCAACCTGGTCGCGAACATCCTGGCATCTACGACGGGCGTTGACACCCAACGCCTGCGGGTCGGCGTCCGCACAGCGCAGTCGCGAATCGGCTGGCTGGAGCATGTGCGGGCTACGCTCTCCGGGTTCTTTGAACCGATCGTGGCAACGGTCCGCCAGCCGCGCTTCGCCATGTCGTTTGGCATGGCGTTTTTTGCGTTGTCGGTGGGTCTGACAGTCGCGGGAGTGAAACCCGCGGATATCACAGTAGCCGCGAAGGCAGTCAGCACACCATCGGCAATGCGGCACACGTACTACTCGACGCAAGCGAAGGTGGTGCGTTATTACGAGAACGCCCGGATTGTTTACGAGGTGCAGTCGCGATTGCGCGAATTCCGGCGCAATGTGCCGGCTGAACCTGGACCGGCTAAGCAGCAAAGAGAAAACAAGAACGACACAACACAACAGCCCGAGCAGAAAGACGAGCGCAACTACAGCCAGACCGATAGCGGTCTCATTCTGGCCAGCGCTCAGGGTCCCAGTCAGCAAGTCTGCGATCTGCCTGTAGTGTCGGTGACCACGCACAGGAGGTTCGTATGAACTGCGCCACACACAGCGATCAAGCTGCAGTGGCCTTCTGCCGCACATGCGGCAAGCCACTCTGTCAAAACTGTACCCGCGACGTCCGCGGGGTGATCTATTGCGAATCATGTCTTGCGGCACGCCTGGATGGAACGGTGCCGGCCGCAGGATTCGTGCCGCCTTCCCAACCGCCGTTTACTCCCGTGGGGGCGCCGCCCTATATCCCGCCGCCGCACGTCAGCAGCGGGCCGAACCCGGCAGTCGCCGGAATTCTGGGCGCGATCCCGTTTGGCATTGGCGCGATTTACAACGGGCAATATGCCAAGGGCCTGGCGCACATGTTCATTTTCGTGATGCTCATTTTCGGCGCCAACCATGCCGGAAGCCTCGATTGGGTATTCGGGGTCGGCATCCCGTTTTTTATTCTGTACCAGATCATCGACGCGGTGCGCAGCGCCCGGGCGATTCAGTTGGGACAGCCCGCGCCGGATCCGCTAGGCATCACGCAGGCCTTCGGCTCGGATAAGTTTGACACTTCCAAGATTCCGATGGGCGCGGTCATCCTGATCGGCCTGGGTGTGCTGTTCCTGCTCCACACCATGGGTTTTTGGGAATTCGGGCTCGTCCGCTTCTGGCCGATTATTGTGATCGCAATGGGCGCGTGGATGTTTTATCGAAACTGGGAGAGGCAGGGGCGGTTTTGCAGTTGCACACGGTGCCGCACACGCGGGTTGATGGGCTCCGGAATGGTTCTGCTGACTGGCGTTCTGTTCTTGCTGAGCACAACCGATGTGGCGGGTCTGGACCGTACCTGGCCAGCATGGATTCTGGCAGTTGGAGTCATTCAGTTGGTGCGCAGCACGGCGTCGACGGAAGGGCACATCGGGCCTATGCCGCCGATGCCGCCGAGCGCACCGCCTCCGACTCCGCCGGATTCTCAACCGGGAGCACCACAGCCGCCGTCCTCCGGTGAGGTGACCAATGTCTAGCCCTTATCAGCCCGTGCCGGGACAGCCCGGAGCGCCGCCGACAGGCTCGCCACAATACGCCCCGGTGCCGCCGTATGTGCCGCCGCCACGTCGGCAGCGGTCTTTTGCGGGGCCGTTTGTCCTGATTATTCTCGGCGTAGTTTGCCTGATGGCGACCATGGGGTTTCTGTCCATTGGGCGGCTGGTGCACCTGTTCGCGAACTACTGGCCGCTGCTGCTGATCCTTTGGGGCGTGATCAAGGTGATCGAGCATCAGAACGCGCGGCGTGAGGGCACACGGGCTAGCGGGATCGGGGCAGGAGGGATTTTCCTCGCCATCATGGTCATGGTGTTCGGATTGATTGCGCATCAGTTCGACCGCGTCAACTGGTCGGGGCTTCGCGACCAGATCAATTTCGATGATGAGGACTTCCCCAACATTTTCGGAGAGAACTACAACTTCAGCGACCATCTGGAGCAGAATTTTCCGTCAGGCGCGAGCCTGAAGGTGATCGATAACCATGGAGCGGTGAGCGTACATCCGTCGGACGACAACAACATCACGGTCGTGGTGCGGAAGCGGATCGGGGCCGACAACCAGGACGACGCGAACAAGTACAACGGCCAGACCAAACCGACGATTACGACAATCGGAGGGCTGGTCACCGTGGATGCGAGGGTCGAAGGGGCAGGCGATCATAGTGTCGAAACGGACCTGGATATTTCCGTGCCGCGCAAAGCACCGGTGTCGGTCATTTCGCGGCATGGCGACGTCACCGTTGTCGATCGCGACGGGAACGTCGACCTCTCTTCGCAGCACGGGGACACGTCGGTTGAAAACGTGACCGGGAATGTCAAAGTCAGCCAGGAGAAAGGCTCCGTCAAGGTGGAGCAGGTTTCGGGCGACGTGCATGTCGAAGGGCGGGTCAACGAGGTTGCTGTGACCGACGTGAAGGGAGCGGCGCAACTCGATGGCGAGTTCCAGGAGAGCGTGAAGCTGGAGCGCATCGGAAAAACCGTGACATTTAAGTCTTCGCGCACCGACATGGAGTTTTCGAGGATTGAAGGCTCGCTGGATCTCGACTCGGATGAACTGCACGCTGACCAGATCACCGGCCCGCTGCACCTGGTGACGCGCTCGAAGAACATCAGGCTGGACGACGTGTCGGGGGATGTGCGCCTGCAGGATGACAATGGAGCGGTCGAGATTGGCATGCGAACGGTGGGCAATGTGCAGATCGACAATCGCAACGGCGACCTGCAGCTCAGCCTTCCAGACCGGGCGGGTTTTCGCCTGGATGCTCGGACGCGGGACGGGGAAATCCAGTCTGATTTTGCCGAGCTCAAGGTGAACAACGACGAACATGAATCCAAGGCCAGCGGTAGCGTAGGCAGCGGCGGGGCTCATATCGTGCTCAACAACGAGCACGATGGGATTGAGATTCGAAGAGCGGGAGTTCAGCCGCCGAAACCGCCGGAGCCCCCGAGGCCGGCGAAGTCACTCCCGGCGCCGAAGGACAAAGTCGAGCCGACGGAAAACTGAGAACGGCAAGGTTGCAACGGTTCAAGGGTTGAAGGTGTCTATGGACTTTGAAACCTTGAAGCCTTGCCACATTGAAACCTTGCCACTACCCTAGCTTTTTCTTCACCAAATCCTCAGCCTGAGCCAACACACCGTCTTCGGTCATCGACGTCGAGTCGATTACCACTGCATCAGAAGCAGCGACCAGCGGAGAGGCGGCGCGGGTGCGGTCGCGGCGGTCGCGTTCGCGCAACTCGGCGGCAACATTCGCGGCAACGTCGCCTTTGATCCGTTGTTGCTGCAGGCGGCGTTGTTCGCGGACGACTGGGTCGGCATCCAGAAAAATTTTCAGATCGGCATCGGGAAAAACTTTGGTGCCGATGTCCCGGCCCTCCATGACGATGCCGCCGCCCACGCCCATCTCGCGCTGATGGGCCACCATCCATTCGCGGACCTTGGGGTGTACCGAGGCGCGCGAAGCACCGTCGGTGACATCCCGTTCACGGATGCGGGCTGAAACGTCGCGCCCATCGAGCAGAGTGCGGTTTCCGGTGAGGGTAGGCTCAAGACGAATTTGCGAGCCCTCCGCCAATTTCACCAGAGCGGCTTCATCGTCGAGAGAGAGGTCGCGTTCGATGGCCTTGAGGGCCAGGGCGCGATACATGGCACCGCTCTCCAGGTTCACATAGCCAAGTTTGCGGGCGAGGCGCGCGGCGACCGTGCTCTTGCCCGCGCCGGCAGGCCCGTCGATGGCGATGATCAATTTACGCGGTGGCTGCTTGGAAGAGTCGTCCATCTCAAAGCACAAGATTGTACACGTGCCACTGAACGCTTTGCGGAAAGTATCAGGTCGGAGGGCGTCAGTTCAGCGTGAGCAGGTTGGCCTGGACATCTTCTTCTGCCTGGGCGAGATGTTCCGGCTTGCCCAGATCGCGCCAGTAGTAATTGTCGGCATGGAATGCCACGATGCTTTCGCCGCGCGCGGCGAGGCGCAGGTAGGCGGAGATGATCGAGAAGGCGCCATCCTCGGTGAGGAGAGGAAAGAGCCGCGAGGAGATCACATGGACGCCGGAAAATGCGCGGGCTTGCATACTCGGCGCCGGGCGCGCCATTTCGACGATCGCATCCTTGCCGGTGCGGCGTCCGCAGAGTTCGTCATCTTCGTCGAAGAGCAAGTAACGGGACGTCTTGCGCTCCTGCACTGCCAATGTGGCGAGGGCGTTGCTCTCGCGATGGAGTTGGAGCATGAGGCCAAAGTCGATGGTGCTGAGGACGTCGACGTTATGAACCAGAAATGGTTCTGAACTGCCGGGATCTTCGAGGAAGAACCACGCCGCCTTCTTGATTCCGCCTCCGGTGTCGAGGAGAAGGTCTTCGCGCGAAATTTCGACCCTCATGCCGAAATTGTGATTGCGAGCCAGGTAGTCCACGACCTGGTCGGCGAAATGATGGACATTCACAATGACTTCGCGGATGCCGAACTCGCGCAATCTCCACAAGGCGATTTCGAGTAGGGTACGGCCGCAGATTTCCACCAGGGCTTTGGGGCGGTCGTCGGTGAGAGGGCGGAGACGAGTGCCCAAGCCGGCGGCCAGGATCATGGCTTTCATGTTCCGGCACGCTCCGCATTGGCCTTTTCCGATGTCTCCGATTCCATGCGCTCTACTTCGCGGTGCTGGAGCACGACGTCAACGCCGTTTCGCCCGAGGAGGTGTTTCGCCATCTGCTCGGCCAGGTAGACGGAACGATGCTGTCCGCCGGTGCAGCCGAAGCAGACCATGAGATGCTTGAATCCGCGCTTTTGATAGTTCGCGACGCTGGCATCGATCAGCGACATCACGCTGGCCAGATACTGATGCACGCTCTCCTGCTGGTTGAGGTAGTCGACGACGGGCGCGTCGCGTCCGGTCAGCGCCTTGAAGCGTTCTTCGCGGCCGGGATTGGGCAGGCTGCGGCCATCGAAGACAAATCCGCCGCCATTCCCGCTTTCATCTTTTGGCAGGCCACGGTGGAAGGAGAAGCTCACGATGCGCACGACCAGGCTGTCGGCCTCCGAGGCCAGCCCCTGCAGTTTTTCGGACGCCAGCATGCTGTGGAACGCTTCCAGCAGCGTCGGCACCTCGATCGGGAGCGTGACGTTATGCAGCAACCAGCGGAGATTCTTGAGCGCGTAAGGAACACTTTGCAGAAAATGCGCTTTGCGCTCGTAGAAGCCGCGAAATCCATAGGCGCCGAGCGCCTGCATAATCCGGATGTAAACGTAGCCGTAATAGTGCAGCAGGAAGGTCTCGCGCGGGCTGCCGGCATGCTGCCGAAGAACATCGAGGTAGTGATCGAGAAGAAGTTGGCGCACTTCCGGCGGGAGGTCCGCCTTCGCGTCGAACAGCAACGAGGCAACGTCGTACTGAAGGGCACCTTTGCGGCCGCCCTGGTAATCGAGGAAGAAAGGCTTGCCTCCAGGCAGCATGACATTGCGCGACTGAAAATCACGGTATAGAAAGTAGTCGCGCTTGGCACTCAGCAGGAATTCCGAAAGCCGGTCGAAATCGTCTTCAAGCGCCTGCTCGTTGAAGGGAATTCCGGCGAGGCGCAGGAAGTAGTACTTGAAGTAGTTCAGATCCCAGGCGATGGATTGCCGGTCGAAACTCTCCCGCGGATAGCAGACTTTGTAATTCAGGTCGCGGCCTGCCTCGATCTGAAACCGGGGTAGCGTGGAGATGACGCGGCGGTAGGCCTCGATCGCCTCCGGCGCGATGCTGGGGCCGCTCCGGTTTCTTGAAAGAAACTCGAAGAGAGAGGTATCGCCCAGATCCTGCTCGAGATATGCGCCGTGATTGAGGTCCTCGCCGTAAATCTCCGGGACCGGCAGTCCATGTTGGCGGAAGTGCCTGGAGAATTCGAGGAAGGCGACGTTCTCTTCGCGCACGCCGTAGAGGATGCCGATCGCACTCTTGCCACCGCCCGTGAGGCGAAGGATTCTGCGCCCTGAGCCTCCTAGTTCGCCCTGCAACGCGCGAACTCGAGCGACCGGAGTGTGGAAATGCTGCTCGAAGAGCTGAGTGAGGATGTCCATGAATTCTCGACAGCGCTGGGCAACGCCTCAAAGATAACACCTGTTTTCCCGCTGCATCAGTGACGGAAGCCAGCCGGAGTCACAAAAGTAATTTCTCTTGAAGCTGGGGACGCTGAGCCTGGGCACCCCTGATCTAGGGTCTTTCCCCTATACAGCCGGTAAATGACAGGATGAGAAAATTGTCGTTTGTCCGGTAATTGCAGTAGACGCATCCGTGCTCGGATTTCAGCCGAAGGCGCCACTGGTTCAAGGAAAAGGGGAAAGTCGTGTCTGCAAACAAAAAGAGTAAAGCGAGCACCAAGCTTCCCGGTACGGTCGAGAAAGTGATCAAGCCACATCCCAGCTCCGGCGAGCCCGAGAAGGCGCAAATCGCGGTCGAGGGCGCCGATCACCTTTACCGTGAGTTACGTGTTCCCAACCAGCTGGTAGATGAGGAAGGGAAAGTCGTCAAGCTCAAAGAGGGGACCGAAGTCGAAATCAAAATTGAGTCCGACAACGTGAAGGACGGCTCGGCCGCCTAGTGAGGGGGCCCTCCGGGCGGCTTCATCGAGTCGGGAGGGGCGGGCGGTTTGACGAACTTCGAGTCATCGACGGGCACATTCGGTTGGATCTCGTTCACTTGAATCGTAAAGCGTCCACCGGGGCGTGAGAGAGTCCACTGGAAGGGAGTTTTCGATCCCCCGGAGTCGCGGTAGTCGGCATAATCAATCTGAGTAGGAAGCAGGCCGAGAGCGGAATCGCCGTAGCGGACCATGCGGACCAGATATCCCGACTGCTGATCAAAATAAAGGTGAATGGAGGGCTTGCCTTCGCGCTCTCCAACGACGAAATACGTCTCTCGTTCACCGATCTTCTCGGTTCCACGTGTTTCTAGCTTGCTGAACATCTGTTTCAGATGTGTGGGGAAGTGAAGGTCCGCGTCGATGGCCGCGCCATCCAGATCGCTGCCTCGCATCTCGCGCGACGGCCGCCCCGTAACTCCAAGCCAGCCCTGATGGCCGTCAAAGGCCGTTACGTTATCTCCGTCAGGCATGTGCGTGAAGGAAATGCGCTTGTCGGGATCCTTGCAGTAGATGTCGATTGGAAACGTCTTTTCGCCAAATCCGATCGTGCCTTGCATGATGCGGCTGGTGACGTGGTCAATCGCTGCCGCGCCTCCGAGAGCCTGAATGTATTTATCGATCAGCTGGTCGGCTGGCGGCCCGGATGCCTTGGCTTCGCCCATCTCGGGTTCGGCCTCATGCGCCGGTTCTTCCCCCATGACCGCAGGAATCGCCTTCGGATCGCGGCTGCCACGATGGCAGGAGTTGCAGGTTACGACGCGGTGGCCCTCGAAATTGTCCTTGTTGATGGCCGACATCATCTCGATCATCTTGCGCGCGGTCTGCTTCGGTTTTTTGTCGTCCTTCTCGAAAGCTCCCTGTACATGGCAGAAATCGCATTCGACGCCGAGCGAGGCGGAGATGAACTGCATGGTGGGAATCAATTGTTCGGCGGGGATTCCCTTCAACACCTGAATGTTCTTGAACTGTTCTTCGGCTTTCTTGTTCCCGCTTTGTGAAGCGCCCTGTGCCTTGCTTCGCGGCGCAGCCGTATCGACGATGAGCCCCGTCAATAGTGCACAAAACATGATGATGACACTTCGTTTCATCCGATTGATGGCCTCGCTTGGAATGTTGGAAGTCTAACAGAGGGTCGGAAACGAGCGGGGGAGCTATTCGAGTGGAACACTGGCCAGATTTACCAGGCTCCAGGCCGCGTACGCGAGAAGCATGCCAAGAATGGCAGCGCCGACGATCGGGCGATAGGAAGTTTCGAGAAGGTCCGCCAGCACACCGGCGACAAAGATGAACAGGAATGGCATCGCCGAGAGCAGGAAGCCGGCGCCGGCGGAATGAGGATGTGCCATCCCGAGAATCAGGAACAGGGCACCGACGAGCAGCGGAGCGGTATTGCCAAAGTACCGGGTACGAGGCCATAGCGCGTAGGTGAGTAGCGTGACGGGGAGGGCGAAGGCCATCGCAGGACATGCGCGTCCGATTTGCACAGCGACCTGGCGGTAGACACCGGGAATGGTGAATCCGCGCCAGGTTGCTCCCCAGAAATCAGCGTTGCGCATGCTCTCCAGGAACGCACTCGTGTGAGGAAGGTAAAAGCTGAATACGAGTATGGCTGCAACCGCGCAAGCGGCGGCCCAGATTACCGTCGCAGCCCGTTTACGCACTGGAGCTACGTAGAGGAGGAATGCCAGAGCCATGGGAACGAGGATGATCATCGAAAACTGCGATCCCACGGCGATGGCTAATGCGACTCCGAGCAGCAAGATCCGACGCCAATTCCACAGCACCACCTCTCGCGGCGCGTAAAGCGTATGGGCGACGGCAATGGCGGTGAAGATGGTCCCGAACGCTCCCCAGGTCGCGAGAATCTCCGGTTCCGTATGCCAGACCGCGCTCGCCTGCAGAAGCGAAGGCGAGAAGCAATACAAAGTCAGGGCAATGAAGCCGCCAGTATTGCTGCAGAGCCGTCGCGCTACATACCAGAGGGAAGCGCCAAGCAAAAGCCCGCATGCGAGGAAAGGGAGGCGCGGGATCCATTGCCAGTAAGCTGAAGTTTCCAGATTGAGGCTACCGGGCCAGGCCAGCAGCGGTGCGGCGGAGAGCAGGTAGAGCAGCGGCGAGTGTTCCGAGTCATAGCTAGTGGCAGAAGAAAAGGGATCGACGAGCCGCGCGGTTGAGTCGAGAAACGGCGCGGCCGCGACTCCCTTGCCATGCCACTGCTTCAAACCTTCGGTAAGCCGCGCCGCTTCTGGCTCCTCCGGGCCGCGGCTGGTTCGAAGTTCGACTCGTACGAGCCAAATTGCCTGCGCCAGGAACGCCAGCAGCAGCAATCCCGCCAGCCATTGCGGACTTCCAAAGCGTTCGCGCGTGAAATATGGACGCATTTCGTCGAGCCGAGTGTTTTACCATGTCGGAGGCCGCTTGCGAGAAAGTTCTTTCCATGGATGAACCCCACAGTGATGGCGCGATCCCGGCCGCTCCGGATTCTTCGTCCAAGTTGGCTCCAAATTTCGCGGCAGCGGCTCAACCTTCGTACGCGCGCACTCTTTTTTTCGGCCAGGACGGGCTGCGGCCGGGCTGGGGATTCGCCTTTTATGTTCTGCTGTTTTTCCTGTTGCAGCGGCTGTTGAACGTTCCGGTGCAGGGTCTCCTCAACGTGGAGCCGGGCTGGAGTCCGCGGCTGGTGGACGCAATCCAGGAGGCGGTCAGCCTGATCGCGGCCTCGATCCCGGCAGTGGTTCTGGGAAGAATTGAGAAGCGGGGCTGGGGCGTGTTTGGGCTTCCCCTGCGATTCGCGTTTGGCAGGCTCTTCTGGCTCGGAGCGCTCTGGGGCTTCGCGGGGATTACGCTTCTGATGCTGATGCTGTACGGGCTGCACGACTTTGACTATGGCCGGCTGGCTCTCCACGGGCTTCGTGTCGCTAAACTCGGTGTCTACTGGGCCGCTTTATTCCTGCTGGTCGGATTGTTTGAAGAATTTCTTCTGCGTGGCTACACGCAATACACATTAGCCAGGGGAATCGGTTTTTGGTCTGCCGCGTTCGTTCTGTCCGCGACCTTTGGGTTCACTCATCTGTTCAACGAAGGAGAACAATGGCGCGGCCTGCTGGCGGCTGGCGCGATTGGGTTATTTTTTTGCCTGACCTTGCGCCGGACGGGCTCGCTCTGGTTCGCCGTGGGGTTTCATGCGGCCTGGGATTGGGGCCAGACGTTTTTTTATTCCGTCCCTGACAGCGGGTTGATGTATCCACATCAGCAGTTGTTGCGGTCATCACTTCACGGATCGCCGTGGCTGACCGGGGGAAGCGTCGGTCCCGAAGGCAGCGTGTTGTGCCTCTTTCTGATTGTGGTTGTGGGGATGGCCTTCGACCGCGTTTTTCCGGCTCAGCGGCGCGATCCAGCGGGTGACGTTCCGATTCCGGACTGAATAGGCGCGGTGCGCGCGATTTGTGGCGTTCCACAATGACGCGCAACCTATACTGACGGCATGTCCCAAGCAGCCGACCTGCTGACACCTCTGCACCGCTATTGGGGCTATAGTTCATTCCGTCCACTACAGGAGCGGATCGTCCGCAGCCTTCTCGCCGGGCACGACACCTGCGTGGTCATGCCCACCGGCGGGGGAAAATCGCTTTGCTATCAGTTGCCGGCATTGATCTCTGGGAAGACGGCGATTGTGATCTCGCCGCTGATCGCACTGATGCAGGATCAGGCCGCGCAACTGGCGCAGATGGGAATTCCTGCGGCGGTGCTCAACAGTTCTTTGGCCGGGGACGAGCAAAGTCGTGTGATTCGGCAAGCGCGGGAAGGCGCGTACCGACTGCTCTATCTTTCGCCGGAACGTTTGCAGCGCAGCGATACTTTGGCCTGGTTGCAGCAGGTGCCGATTTCTTTTTTTGCCATCGACGAGGCGCATTGCATTTCCGAGTGGGGGCATGAGTTCCGCCCGGAATACCGGCAACTGAGCCGGCTTCGCGGCAGTTTTCCCGAACGGTCCATCGCAGCATTCACGGCGAGCGCAACCCGGCCGGTACGCCATGACATTCTGACGCAGCTTGCCCTGCGCGATCCCGACAAGTACATCGCCAGTTTTCATCGACCGAACCTGCGCTACCTGGTGCGCCAGTGCAACAGTTACGAGCAATCTGAGCTGCTCGTGACGGGCCTGGGCCAGTACACCGAGGGCAACGTGATCGTGTACGCGCCGACCATAAGCCGGGTGGAGGAGACGGTGGATTTCCTGGAAGACCAGGGAATTCCGGCTGTCGCCTATCACGCCAAGATGGAAGGCGACGACCGCCGGAAGAACCAGGAGCGCTGGATGTCTGATGAGGTTCGCGTACTTGTCGGCACCATCGCTTTCGGGCTGGGAATCAACAAGGCTTCAGTGCGCGCCGTGATCCATCTCGCGCTGCCGAAGTCGGTCGAGCAGTATTACCAGGAAGCCGGGCGTGCAGGACGGGATGGCAATCCTGCCGATAGTGTTTTGCTGTGGCGGAAGCAGGACGCGGGGCTGCTCGGGTACTTCGCCAACAAGATTGTAGATTCCGCGGAGCGTGACCGAGCGTGGCAGCGGTATCACAAGATTCGCGATTTTGCGGAATCAAGCGTTTGCCGCCATCTGCAAATCTGCACGCACTTCGGAGAGACGCCGAAGTGGTCCTCCTGCGAAGCGTGTGATGTGTGCGGCCGGATGCCGGAGTGGCTGGCTGCGGCTGCGACGCCGAAATTCAAGAAGAGCGGGGAGCGGTTCGTTTCGAAAGCGGCTCCGGTTGCGGAGTTCCAGGCCGATCCGGAGTTGCGGGAGTTCTTGCGGGAGTGGCGGCGCCTGATTGCGCGCGAGCAAAGCGTGGCGGCGTTTGTGGTACTGCACGATACGACACTCGATGAAATCTGCCGAATGCAGCCGAAATCGATCGCGGAATTGCGTCAGATTACTGGCATCGGGGAGCGTAAGGCGGAGCTGTACGGCCAGGAAATTCTGGGCGCCCTGAAGCGATTCCGCGAGGGCGCGCGCGCGGCCGCGACCGTGCAAAACTCCGCCCCCGCACTCGAAACTTTGCGACTGCTGACCGAGGGCAAAACTTTGGAAGAGATTGCGCAGATACGGGGCCGGCAGGTCTCTACCGTGATCAATGCGATCGCCGCACTCGTCGAGAAAGGCCAGGCGGAATTCAATACGGCATGGATCGACAAGAACAAACAGTCCGTGATCGAGGCTGCCTGCATGCGGGCTGGATTGGATCGTATCGACCGCCTCAAGCCGTTGAAAGAGGTGCTACCGCCGGAGATTACTTATGACGAAATCCGGCTCGTGCTGGCGAAGCTTCGTCGCGAGCGCAAAGCGGTGGCGGATGTCTCGAGTGTTCCGGCGTGACGGGCGACGCCAAAGTGGGGATGGCGCCCGGCAAAATGCATGGGTTCCTTCGAGAAGCTCAAAGCAGGCTCTTCGCTTCGCTCAGGATGACAAAAATCGGATCATTCCTGGGCCAGCAGTTCCTTGACTGCTTCGCGCCCTGAACGGACGCAGTCGGGTATGCCGATTCCGCGGTAACCGTTACCGGCCAACGCAAGGCCGGGCAACTTCTGCCGCAAGCGCTCGATACGCTCAAGGCGCTCCAGATGCCCGACTCCGTACTGCGCCATTGCCGATTTCCATTTGTAGACGCGCGCGAACAGGGGTTCTGCGTGGAGTCCGAGGATCTCTTGCAGTTCGCGGCGAACGATTCCCACAATTTGTTCGTCCGACTGATTCCATATGCGCTCGGCACTGGCACCGCCAAAAAAACATCGCAGTAGCGCACGGTCTTCAGGGGCGCGGTGGGGGAATTTGTTGTGAACGAAGGTGGTTGCGAGCAACTGCTTGCCTTCGCTGCGGGGCACGAGAAACCCGAAGCCGGGAGGCAACGCCGCGCGGACATCGCCGTCGTAGCCTAAACCCACCGTGATCGACGAGCCGTATTCGATGGCGGAAAGCTCCGAGGCCAGTTCAGGACTGGCCATCTCCAGCACCTTGCTTGTGGCGCGAGCCGGCATAGCGAGAATTACGCCATCGAACTCATCCGATTGCATCCCCGCTGAAACCACCCAACCATCGGCCTCACGCTGAAGAGCCTGCACCTCGGCTCCAGTCAACAAGCAGCGCGGTGTCAAGCGCGAGACAACGGTGTTGGAGAGATGCTCCATGCCATTTTTCAGCGAGGTGAAGAGCGGGGCAGGAGCCTTCTTTGCGCCTTGTACTTTCTTGCGCGCGGCCAGCATGGCCCGACCCAGGCTGCCATGTGTGCGCTCCATGTCAGCGAAGCGTGGCAGAACGGCACGAACGCTCAAACGTGCCGCCTCGCCGCCGTAGACGCCGGAGAGCAATGGGTCGGCCAGGCGGTCGACCATCTCTGCGCCGTAGTGGCGCTCCACGAATGCGGCAACGGATTCGTCCTGCTCCGCAGCGCGCGGCGGATGGTAGAGCTCCTCCACCATCCGCAATTTGGTCTTCCATGAAAATAATGGCGACAAACCGGTCGGCAATATCTTTGTCGGGATCAGGAACATGAGCCCATCGGGCATCTCGACCAGCTTTCCGCGCACAAGGATGTAGGTCTTGCGGTCGGAATCGTTCGAACGGATCAATTCATCGCCGATGCCAATTGCGCGCGACAGGTCGGTGGCCCAGGGCTTTTCAGTGACGAAGGAGTCGGGGCCGGCTTCGACGAGGCAACCGTCGATGTGCTCGGTGCGCAGCACGCCCCCAAGCCGGGGAGAGGATTCGTAGAGGGTATATTCCACTGCAGCACCGGAGCGGCGGCGCTCTTCGATCTCGAAGGCGGCGGCAAGACCAGAAATGCCTCCGCCAACGATCGCGATGCGCTTCATGACTTCCGGCTTCCGGCTCTCGGCTCCAGGCCTCCGGAGGTCTGACTACGGGCACCCGATGCGGGCGCGTATTCCTGCACGAAGCGAGCGAGGTTCTTCACGTTATCAACGGGAGTTTCGGGGAGAATGCCGTGGCCCAGGTTGAAGATGTGTCCGGGCCGGCCGTCGGCGCGCTGGAGAATGTCCTCCGCACGCGATCTCAGCTCTTTCCAATCTGCGAAAAGAAGTACGGGGTCAAGATTGCCCTGCACGGCGCATTCATACTCCAGACGGTTCCAGCCTTCGTTCAGCGGAATGCGCCAATCCAGTCCGATCACATCGGCGCCCGTGCTTCGCATGGCAGGCAGCAGCGTCGCACTGTCGGTGCCGAAGTAGATGATGGGGGCACCCGTCTTTTTGAGTTGTTGGACCATCTCGCGCACGTGCTGCAACACATAAAGGCGGTAATCTTCCACGCTTAAGCATCCCACCCAGCTGTCGAAGATCTGGATCACATCGGCGCCCGCCCGCACCTGGTCGGCTGAATACGCCACCGTCACAGCGACCAGCTTGCGCATCAACGCATCCCATTCGTTTGGCGAGTTGTACATCATCTTCTTGGCGTGGACGTAGTTGCGCGATCCACCGCCCTCGATCATGTAACTGGCCAGGGTGAACGGCGCTCCGCAAAAGCCAATCACGGGGATGCGATTGGCAAAATGTTTCGCGACCAGCGCGACCGCTTCCGAGACGTAGCCGAGTTCTGGAGCTCCGTCGGTGCGAAGGCGATCAATGTCGTCCTTGGTGCGCAGAGGCTTTTCGATGACAGGGCCTTCGCCTGGCGAGAAGTGAAAGGGCAGCCCCATCACTTCGAGCGGCAGCAAAAGGTCGGCAAAGATGATGGCCGCGTCGACCCCGAGGATCTCTGCTGCTGTAATCGTGACCTCGGCGGCGAGCGACGGTTTCTTACAGATTTCAAGCAATGAATGCTGCTTGCGCACCGCGCGATACTCCGGCATATAGCGTCCGGCTTGCCGCATGAACCAAACGGGTGTGCGATCAACCGGCAGCGACTTGCATGCCTTGACGAAGTTGGAATCGGGCGCAGACATGAACTGATGAATGTAGCATTTTTTGGAAGGCCGCGCCGGTCAGGAGTGTGCCGCGAAGAGCAGCAATACGATTACTTTGATCCAGCGGCGGGCCTCGCTCTGTGCGAGACTTGAAAGGGGCGAGTGGAGGATGCATGGATGGTAGTGGCGGGATATTGCAGGAAAGAATCGAGCTCCAAGTTTCCAATGCGCCTTCGATGTGGGCGTATGTCGCTCGTCCCGATGACTCCGGTCCTCATCCAGGACTGCTGGTCTTCCAGGAAGCTTTCGGTGTCAACGCGCACATCCGCGATGTCACCGAGCGCTTCGCCCGTGAAGGATACGTTGCGATCGCGCCGGAGCTTTTCCATCGCACGGCCCCTCCCGGATTCGAGGGCAGCTACTCGGATTTCCCTTCCATCAAACCGCATTTTGCCGCAGTGACCACCGACGCAGCCGAGGCCGACGTTCGGGCAGCCCACGGCTGGCTGGCATCCAACGCGCAAGTAAAGTCCGGGGAGATTTCGAGCGTGGGATTCTGCATGGGAGGGCGCGTTTCGTATATAGCGAATAGCGTGGTGCCGTTGCGGGCGGCGGTTTCGTTTTATGGAGGCGGCATTGCACCCGATCTGCTCGACCGCGTCTCGAGGCAGGAGGCGCCACTCCTTCTTATCTGGGGCGGATTGGATAAGAACATTACGCCGGAGAAACGAAGATCTGTGGCAGATGCGCTCACCGCTCAGCAGGAACGTTTTGTGAATGTGGAATTCTCCCAGGCGAACCACGGGTTCTTCTGCGACCAGCGTTCAGCGTACGATCCGCGTTCCGCGCGCGAAGCCTGGGCGCTGACGCTGGAGTTCTTGCGGTCGTGACGCGATTCGGTTTTTTCGCGGCCGCAGTAGCCTCGGTCTACCTGCTACTTGCTCTGCTGTCTGGGTCATCTGGGCTTGCTCAATCTTCTCCCGCAGCTCCGACCTTCTACAAAGATGTCCTGCCCATCCTGCAGGAGCACTGCCAGAGTTGCCACCGCCCGGGAGAGATCGGGCCGATGCCGCTCGAGACGTATAAGGAGGTGCGGCCCATGGCGCCGGCGGTCGCACATGCCGTCGAAATGAAGATGATGCCGCCGTGGTTCGCCGATCCGCGATACGGAAAATGGGCGAACGATTCTTCCCTCAGCCAGCAGCAAATCGCAACGATAGGGGCGTGGACTAAAGCTGGTGCTCCCGCAGGCGATCCTCACGACGCTCCTCCACCGCGCAAATGGACTGAGGGCTGGAACATAGCCCGGCCGGACGTGGTGGTGAAGATGCCGAAGCCGGTGTCGATTCCGTCCGATGGGGAAGTTGAATACACCTACGAAATAGTGCCAACCCACTTCACGGAAGATCGGTGGGTGCAGATGTCAGAATTCCGCCCGGGTAGCGGGGAGCATGTGCACCACGCGGTGGTTTATATTCGACCGCCGGACTCGCAATGGTTGCGGCACGCGCCAGTCGGAGAACCTTTCACCGCGTCGACCCTGGCTGATCCCGAAGAAAAACGCCAGGCTCACGAAACGACCAGCGACCTGTTGCTCGTCTACGCGCCCGGAAGCTCACCGGATGAATGGCCCGACGGCATGGCCAAGTTCGTACCCGCAGGATCCGACCTGGTTTTTCAGATGCACTACACCACGAATGGCAAAGCCGCGATCGATCAGACGAGCATCGGGCTGGTATTCGCAAAAACTCCACCTCATCAACGAGTGATCACACTGCAGCTCAACAACCATGGACTGATTATTCCTCCAGGCGCTGAAGATTTTCGCGTGGAGGTGCAAGGGACTCTTCCGAACGATGCCACGTTGCTTAGTTTTTTCCCTCACATGCATCTGCGTGGGAAGCGATTCGAATACGACATTGTGCACGAGGATGGCTCGGTCGAAGTGCTGTTGCGCGTGAACTATCACTTCCACTGGCAGCTTAGCTACAAACTGGCCGAGCCGCGTGCTCTGAAAGCGGGGACAAAATTACGCGCGATTGCCTGGTACGACAACTCCAGAAACAATCCGCATAACCCGGACCCGGAAAAAACTGTGACGTGGGGCGATCAGACGTCAGACGAGATGATGGTAGGTTTCTTTGACGTGGCGGTTCCCGCCAGCATGGATAAATGGAAATTCTTCGAGCGCCAGCAGCCGAAGTAGTTTGCAGGGACGGCGGACGGCCGCCCCAGGAAAGCGGAGCGCCGGCACACCAGCTAAGTGTGTTGCGACAGGAACAGACCAAGACTGAAGCTGCGAAGGATCCCGGCTGGGATTACGCCCGGCCTTTTTTCGCTACCGCGGCTTTGCCGGCTACTTCCCAGGGACGCTTTGGACGCTCCACCACCGGTTTATCGCGATCCACGATCCGGTCATATTGGTAAGCTTCGCTGACCGTTCCAAGGGACTCGTTATAGAGGCTGGGCAGCCCGAGACCGACCTTCAATTCTTCGGCGAACGAGTGCAGCGCCTTGAGGTGGTCGGCGGTCGCCGGAACTTCGGTCTTGGCGGTTTTGAGAAACTGCTGATATCCGCGATTGACCAACTTGGAGATCTCGCTTCCGATCAGGTAGCCGGGATAGGCGAAAATCTTTACGGTGTCTTCGGGCCCCTTCTGGATGGCCGCCGAAACGTTGTACTTACGCAGGAAAACTCTGCCGGTTGTTCCGGGGGCATCGGTGGTATCGAACCCATTGTCGCGCAGCCAGGCCAGCGCTTCTTCATAGGTCCGTGCTTCGGTTGTTTTTGCCATTTCGGTGGTCGTTAACCTTTCTCTTTGCCCGAGCCGTCTGATTAGATGCGAGAATAAGAAAACCGGGCGTAACTTTACATCGGCTGCATCGCCGGGCCATGCTGTTCATCTAACAAAATACTACATACCGTGTTTTCAGCCGTGTAGCACATTACGTAGGTCACGCTCGATGAGTTCGGAGATGGCAGCTGGATCCAATAAACTGGCGGAAATGCAAACCGGCGCAAAGCATAACGGACAGGCGCAAACCGCGTCGGGACTAGGCGAAACCCTTGGTCACAGCCTGGTCGAACGCATTGGCAATACGCCCCTGCTCCGTCTCGATTCACTGACTCGAGACCTGCCTGGCATAGTACTTCTGGGCAAGGCCGAATGGTATAACCCGGGAGGGTCGGTTAAGGACCGGGCGGCATCGAACATCGTCGCCGAAGGCCGGCGCAGCGGGAAGCTGGGTGCGGGCAAGATTCTGCTCGATGCCACCAGCGGCAATACGGGTATCGCGTACGCAATGTTAGGGGCTGCCGAAGGATTCCCGGTCACGCTGTGTATGCCGGAAAATGTCTCGCGCGAGCGCAAGCAGATTCTGCAGGGGTACGGGGCGAACATTCTCTATACGGATCCCGGCGATGGCTCCGATGGCGCGATCCGCATGGCCCGCGAATTGGCGTCCAAGCACCCGGAACAATATTTCTATGCTGACCAGTACTCGAATGACGCGAACTGGAAAGCCCACTACAACACGACCGCCAACGAGATCTGGCAGCAGACGCAAGGACGCGTCACACATTTTGTTTCGATGCTCGGTACCAGCGGCACCTTTGTCGGCACCACCCGCCGCCTGAAAGAACTGAATCCGCGAGTGCAGTGTATTTCGCTGCAGCCCGATTCTTCGTTTCATGGCATCGAAGGCGCAAAGCACATGGCCAGCGCCATCGTGCCCAAGATTTACGATTCGCAACTCGCCGATCGGAACCTGGAGATTTCGACCGAAGATGCCTACGTGATGGCGCGCCAGATGTCGCGCGGCGCCGGCTTGCTGGTAGGGGTCTCGGCTGCTGCCGCCGTGGTTGGATCGCTGAAGATCGCGCGTGAACTCACGCTCCGTAAAGGGCAGGAAGCGGTGATTGTTACCATCCTGTGCGATTCCGGGGAGAAGTATCTCAGCGAGCGGTTCTGGGCGGAAGAATAAGATTGTGGATTGTCAAATGTTGAATGTTGATTGTTGAATGAAGCCCGGGGTTGAGAGGCGTGCAGTCCACAATCAAAAATCATCAATCAATCATTTCCTGCTCATGTTGAAACTCTCCTCGAAAGACTATGCTTCGCTTCGCCAGCATGGCGAAGAAACCTATCCCCACGAGTGCTGTGGCGTGCTGCTCGGCCGTTTCGAAGATGACGGCACTCGCGTGGTGACGGCGACGGCGCGGTGCGGTAATACGCGTACGGACTCGGCGCACAATCGATACAACATCGATCCCCGCGAACTGGTTCGCATCCAGCGTGAAGGCCGCGAGCGCGGGGAGGACATTGTCGGTTTTTATCACTCTCACCCCGATCATCCCGCACAGTGGTCCGTGACGGATCTGGCCGAGGCCCACTGGTTCGGCTGCTCCTACGTGATCACCAGCGTGGCAAAAGGAAAGGCCGAGATCACGAATTCTTTCGAACTGACCGGCTCGGACGAAGCCGACAAGCGCCTGCTGGACGAAAAGATCGAAATCGCCTGAGCTGAGAAATGATTGGGGTAGTTTATGTGGGGACGGCCGCCCCGGCTGTCCGCCGAGCGCAGCTCGACACCTGAGGACGTAGCCCCTCTTAACAATTAATTCGATCCGTCAAAGCACCGGGGCGAGAGCCAGGTCCACGGAGAGGTAGCTTGGCAGCCGCTTCCCAAATGGAAGTGGTGCAGGTTCTGCGCCGGGGACGCGTTTCCACATCGGTATATGAAGACAGGGCTGGCCGCTCGGCGGCACCGGACCACAATCCGTAAACTCCTTCAGAACCGAATCGGCGTCTTGATCACGCCTCAGCCGAAACTTCCGCCGAAAGGATTTGCGATTGAGCCATTCTGGCTGTTTGTCACATGGAAGAGAGAAGCGCACTTCCACGAATTGTGGTGGGGTGTCCGGCGCATGGTTCTCAACACGAATGAGCATCGACCAATACACATTTCCGTTCAAACACGTCAGGCCGTCAGAGTACGCCACGATTCGCCCCGCCACGGTTTCGACTTTTGAGGACTCGGAAAAAGCAAGGCTAGTGCTGATGAGAAGTCCGATCGACAAGAAGGTCTTGGCCAGCGGTCGCATCACGGCTGCATTGTATGACGCGTTCAGGTGCCTCGCAAGGTCAAGGATGCGGCTCACCGAAGTATGCTCAACCGACGTCCGAAGGTGGCCGTTCCCACATCACCTCCAATCAAGATTCCTTGCGGGACGCGGGAAGTGCGCGATTTTCACAAGCGACGAACAGATTGCTTACCCGCGTTTCACATCGATCCATATCAATACAAATGCCGAAAACCCGTATCTAGCGCGGGATCTGCGAGAACTGTTGTGCCGCCCTGCACCAAATCCTGTCACAGGCCTGTGAACGGCGTGCACTCGATTGAAAATAGGAATACTTACAGGAGCGGATTTTTCGTTGACTGAAAAAATAGAAGGAGTAAAACAAGATCGTTCTTTGACACCTTCTTAAGTTTTTCCGGTTGGTGCGGCGTCCGGGGCTCAAGCTGAGTCACCTTCTTATCGCGAGATGAGAAGGAGGGCGAGCAAGGGTCTATAGCAAAGCGCTGGTCGAGGAGAACGAGAAGACCAAGTCGAAGGCAGGATAGAGTTCCGAGGCGTTGGGTTTGTTTTTCCGGTTGGCGGTGAGCCCGGAGCCCGAGCAAAGATCGCGCGCAGCAGCCCCGCAAGGGAAGCAGCGAAAGCAGGTCAAGCAAGGGTCTAAACGCGAGCTACTGGCCGAGACGAATTTTCCCAACACCACCTCGGAACTCTCTTATTTTTTGGAGTCACGAAATCGCCGGGTACTTTCGTCCCGAAGAACTCCAAAAGCAGCCCATCCCCCTTTAAATTCTGGTGTGCGTCCCGTGGTCACTTCACGGCCGCATTCCCAGGTCCTCCCACCGCGTAGATCTTTGGAATTCGATCTTGCAGTGCAGGAAGAGCCGGAAACGCCGCATGCGGCTCGGCCTGGTACCAGTACGCCACCGAGAACAGACTGTCTGACCGGTTGTTCGCGTGCCCGTGCTCGATTGTGGCGCGGATCGACTTCGTGAATGGAATTGGCGAGTCCAGGTGGAAGCGATACACCGATGTCCGGCTGCCAGCGACTCCATGATTCTTTACCGGAGCGCCCGCCAGCGCGTAGGCGAAGCCGTTCTCGCCGAAACCCCATGCACCCAGAAAGTAATCCTCTGAGCCGGTGCCGTTGATTGACGGCAGGCTTTCTCCGTCGACGAAGAACATGTCGTCGCCCTCGCCCCACCAGTCGTCCTGATTCTGCAGGATCGACATGGTCACGCCGACGAAATGCCCGCGCCCTGTCGCCTCCAGCCAAACGTAGTTGTCCTCGCCCTTGAGGTTTTTCTTGGCGGCGACACTGGGATCACCCTGCCACTGGTTGCTGAACCCGTGGGCCGGAGCGGCCTGACGATACTGCGCGTGAAAGTAGAGTTCGTCGGCTGAGAGCGGCTTGGTATAGGAGCGATAATCGATGTTCCAGAAAAATGCCCACGTCTTGCCCGTGCCTTCGTTGGTCACGGTGATGCGCGCGTGCTTCTGAAAGGGCATTGGGAAAAAGCTGTTCAGCGCCTTGTCCGGGCCGACCCACAGCGGCAGCGACTGATAAAGGTAGTAGTCGCCCAGGCCGAGCCCGAAGAAATCTCCGATAGGAGTTTCGACGCTGGGGGTAGCCTCGCCGTCCCAGTACATGCGCAGGACGAGCGCCTTCAGATGGCGCTCGTCGTCGCTTCCGATCGTGAACCAGATATGGCTGATCATGCCGGGCCCATTCTCGTCCATTAGCGTCAGCGTCTCGCCGGGAGCTATCGGACGCCAGTCATCGTTGCCGCCGCTGCGGTCGTAGCTGGAAGCGCGATGCTGCACGTAATCCTTGGCATGAGGCAAGTCGGTGAGCCAGGCGTTGGGATCTTGCGCGCACACCGGGAGTGTGAGGAACAACAGACTGAAGAAGGCCAGCTGGATTTTCATGGAGTCTCCTGGCGGTAAGCAGCCGCAAGCACGTCAGCCAAGGGCGTGCTGATTCTATTCCGATTGTTCGCGACGATAGAAGCAGGAATCCATTCGAGTTCCGGATTGCGGAAGGATTGTGAAGGGGATAGCGAGACTCGTATCAGGGCACGGCTTTAGCTGCGGAAAGGCGGCACTGGAATTCGCGCTTTCGGCCCCTGAGAGCCATCACCGTCGGACTACAGCGGGATGTTCCCATGCTTTTTCGGCGGATTCTTATCCCGTTTGGTTTCGAGCATGGCGAGGGCCTGAATCAATTTCTTGCGCGTGTCCCGCGGCTGGATGACTGCGTCCACGAAACCACGATCCGCGGCTACGTAGGGATTCGCGAACCGCTCGCGGAATTCCTCGATCTTCTCGCGCCGCATTTGTTCCCGATTCGCGGCAGCGTCCAGTTCGCGTTTGTACACGATATCAACCGCACCCTCCGGCCCCATGACGGCGATCTCCGCCGTCGGCCAGGCGTAATTCACGTCGGTGCGGATATGCTTCGACGCCATAACGCAATACGCTCCGCCGTAAGCCTTGCGCGTTATGACTGTAATCTTTGGGACCGTGGCCTCAGCGAACGCAAAGAGCAGCTTGGCGCCATGCTTGATGATCCCGCCGTATTCCTGCGCTGTCCCCGGCAAGAATCCTGGCACATCTTCAAATGTCACCAGTGGAATGTTGAAGCAATCGCAGAAGCGGACAAACCGCGCACCCTTTACCGACGCATTGATGTCGAGCGTGCCCGCTAGCACTGCCGGCTGGTTCGCAACGATGCCGATGCTGCGCCCATTGAGCCGCGCAAATCCCACCACAATGTTCTTCGCGTAATGCTCCTGCACTTCGAAGAAGTACGCGTCGTCCACCACAGCGTGAATCACGTCTTTGATGTCGTAGGGCTGGTTCGACTGCGCCGGAACCATCTTGTCCAGAGCCGAATCCGCACGATCAACCGGATCCGCGCACGTCTTGCGCGGCGGCTCCTCCAGATTGTTCGACGGAACGAAACTCAGCAGCTCCCGCACCATCGACAAGCATTCCGCGTCGTCGTGCGCCAGAAAGTGCGCCACGCCGGAAGTCTCATTGTGCGTCATTGCGCCGCCCAATTGCTCCTTGGTGACTTCCTCGAGCGTCACCGTTTTGATCACGTCCGGGCCGGTAATGAACATGTACGAGGTTTTGTCGACCATGAGGACGAAATCGGTGATCGCTGGGGAATAGACGGCGCCGCCGGCGCAGGGTCCCATGATGGCGGAGATTTGCGGGACCACTCCGCTGTACAGGGTGTTGCGCAGGAAAATATCGGCGTATCCCGCCAACGACATCACGCCTTCCTGAATCCGCGCGCCGCCGGAATCGTTCAGCCCAATGACAGGAGCGCCCATCTTGGCCGCGAGATCCATGATTTTGACGATCTTTCCCGCATTGGCTTCCGAAAGCGATCCGCCAAACACGGTGAAGTCCTGGGCGAAGACGTAAACGAGCCGTCCCTCGATGCGCCCATAGCCAGTGACGAATCCGTCGCCATAAATCTTCTGCTCGGCCATACCGAAGTCGTTCGAACGGTGCGTGACCAGCTTGTCGGTTTCTTCGAAGGTTCCTTCGTCAAGCAGGAACTCGATGCGCTCGCGGGCCGACATCTTGCCTTCTTTGTGCTGGCGCTCGCGGCGCTTCGCGCCTCCTCCATCTTCGGCGAGCTTATTTCTCCGCTGCAGTTCGGCGACTTTTTCTTCGAAATTCATGGGCAGATTATACGGCGATTGATCTGCTGGCCGGGCGGTCGGTGGGCGATTTCCGGGCAGTGAGCCAGAAGTTGAGGGATTGCTTTCGTTCAGCCAAACTGCGGCCGCTCCGGCTGGTACACTGCGGTGAATGTCCCTCGCCGACCAGATGGGATTCAGCTTCCGCCCGCCCGAGCGGCGCGTCTGGAAGGTTCGTGATCTGGTTGCCGCAGTCCGCACTCACATCGAGCGGGAATATTCCGACGCGTGGGTGGAAGGTGAGATTTCCAATTTCCGCGCTCCCGACTCTGGACATCTTTACTTCACACTGAAAGATGGCAATGCGCAGATTCGGGTCGTGATGTTTCGATCGTCGGCCCGCCTGCTGCGATTCCGTCCCGCCGATGGTATGCAGGTGGTCGCCCGCGGCCGCGTCACAATTTATGAGGACCGCGGCGAACTCCAGATCTCCGCTGAATATCTCGAACCCAAGGGCGCCGGTTCTCTGCAACTCGCGTTTGAGCAGCTCAAAGCCAAGCTCGAGGCCGAGGGCCTATTTGCCGCCGAGCGAAAGAAACCCATCCCGCCGCTGCCGTCGCGGATCGGCGTGGTGACCTCCGCGCAGGCCGCCGCGCTACGTGACATTCTCAACATTCTTCAGCGGCGTCATCACTCCGTGAACGTTCTGATTTACCCGGCGCAGGTTCAGGGAGAGGCGGCATCGAATGAGGTGGCGTCGGGCGTGCGGTTCTTCAATCAGCAGCACAAGGTCGACGTGATCGTCATAGCCCGAGGCGGCGGCTCGGCCGAAGATCTGGCTCCCTTCAACGATGAAGGCCTGGCGCGCACGGTCGCGGGATCGAAAATTCCCGTGATCTCCGCAGTAGGTCACGAGACGGATTTCACGATCATCGATTTCGTGGCGGACCTGCGCGCACCCACCCCGTCGGCTGCAGCCGAGCTCGTGATTCGTTCCCGCCAGGAGATTGAAACTCAGGCGTCAGCGCTGCAAGAACGGTTGTCGCGCGCCATGCGCTACCGGCTGCTCATGGGACGCCAAGCCCTGACGGAGCTGGCCCAACACGGCGCTTTTGGCCGCATGATGGAACTGATCCGGCAGCGGCAGCAGCGCCTCGATGATTTCATGCACCGGCTCGAAACCGCGGAACGGCAGCTGATCGAGCGCCGGCGTCGCCGCTGGGAGACTGTATCTGCCGCCGTTCGACACTACGATCTGCGGCTCGTACTTTCGGGCATGCGCAAGCAACTGGATAGCTCGACCGCGGCACTGGTCGCGGTTGCGCGCAATGTTTTGCTGCAGCATCGAGTTCGAAGCGAGCGGTTGCAGACCGCGCTTGCATCCTTGTCGCCGTTGGCCATTCTGGATCGCGGCTATGCCCTGGTGTTCGATGCGAACGGCAAGCTGCTCAAGGATTCGAACCAGGTCAATCTCGGCGACAGCGTTTCCGCTCGCCTCGCTCGAGGGCAGATTGGGGCTTCTGTCACAAAGAAGGAATAAGGCGGCCGCATGGAATACATTCCGAATGCTGGGCGCTGACGGAATGACTCTGGCGCGTCGCCGGCGTTCCTCTGCTTTACAATAAATTCCTGCATCGGAGCGCTAATGTTCGCGAGAAAGCTGTTCGCGATCTTTGGTGTTCTTGATGCTTAAGATCATCTGGCAGGAGGAGCCCCGAGTGACGCCGATGTTCACATCATGGCATCAGGGCGTTTGGGCGGCAGTCGATATCCTTCTGGTCGCTTTGATCTTCTATCAAGTGCTGGTGATGATCCGCGGCACTCGCGCGGCTCCAATGCTGGCGGGATTGTCGGTTGTTGCAATCGCGTTTTATCTTGCTCCCACTGACAAGCTGACGACGTTGAATTGGGTGGTCAGCCACGTGCTCCCCTACTTCGTCTTCGCGCTGATCGTCGTTTTCCAATCGGAAATTCGGCACATGCTCGCTGACCTGGGGCGCCGTCTCGCTTTTCTGCGCGGAGGCGACGTGGCCGGCGAATCGTATGACGACATTGTGCTCGCGGCGAATCTTTTTTCGCAGCACCAGACGGGCGCGCTCGTTGTGATTGAACGCGACATCGGATTGCGCACGCATATTGAAAGCGGTGTGCCTCTCGACGCCCGGCTTTCTTACGATCTGCTTGCAACAATTTTCCGGCCCAGTGCCCCGCTTCACGACGGAGCTGTTATCGTCCAAAAAGACCGCATTGCTGCGGCGGCCTGCTTTCTTCCGCTTTCCATGAACCCACTGCTTTCCACCCAACTCGGAACGCGCCACCGGGCGGCGATCGGTATTACTGAAGAGACCGATGCCATCGCCGTCGTGGTCTCGGAGGAAACGGGTGCCATCAGCCTTGCGCTCGGTGGTCAAATCGAGCGCGATCTCACCGTCGATCAGCTCCGCGAACGTTTGGGCGCCGAGCTGCGGAGGTATATGGCGCCGGTCATGCTTCCAACACCGATCGCTCCGAGCGAAGACGAGCGGGCTCTGGAATCTTTGCCTGAGCCCGCATCCCACCGCAGCGCTGAGCCTGGCGGAGATTCGGAGCCTCGGGCATGATCGGATTCTTCCGGCGCTATGTGCTTCACAACCTCGGACTTAAATTGCTGTCACTTGTGCTGGCCGCCGCAGTCTGGTTTCTTATTTCGCCCGACGAGCAACCCGCTGAAGTCGCGCTGCGCGCTCCCGTTGTCTTTCAACATGTTCCGTCGCACCTGGAGATCAGTTCCGAATCCATTCCAGAGGCACAGATCCGAGTCCGGGGCCCCGAGCGCGTTGTCCGGCAACTGCAGGCTCGCGAAGTTCACGCTGAAATCGATCTGAGTGGCGCCAAGGCTGGCGAGCGCACGTTCGATTTGACCTCGCAGCAGGTTCGTCATCCGAGCGATGTCACGGTGGTCCAGGTTCTGCCGAGCCAGTTACACCTGGCCTTCGATACGACGATGGCTCGCGACGTGGACATTCATCCGCGAGTCACAGGTATTTTTGCCGATGGGGAGCACATTGTCAGGTTGGTGGCGGATCCACCTCGCGTCACCATCACCGGTCCGCAGCGTCACGTTGAACGAATCGACGCAGCGACTACCGATCCGATCGATGCCACAGGGACGCGCGGGAGCGGCGTGTTTACCACCAACGTTTACGTCTCGGATCCTTTGGTACAAGTGGTGCAAACCGGCTCGGTGCGGGTCACCGTCGTTGTGCAGAAGGCCGGCGATAGCGCTCCTCATTAGGGCGAGCGGCCTTTCTCCGCGAAATCATTTATCATCCTCGGTCTCGACTTTTCTTTTGTGAAATCTGAGTTTCATGAGCGAACAAAGCAGGCAGCTGTTCGGTACTGATGGCATCCGCGGCGTAGCCGGGGAATTCCCTCTGACCAAGCAATCCACCTATTTGATTGGTCGTGCGCTCGGCCACGACTTGGTGCGCACAACGGCGAAACCGAAGGCCGTGATTGGCCAGGACACGCGCCAATCCAGCCGCTGGATTGCTGATCGGGTTGCGGAAGGTCTTGCCGCTGTCGGTGTCGAAGTCCACAGTGCCGGCGTGATCACCACGCCGGGCGTTGCGTACCTGGCCCGGTCGCGGAATCTGGCCGCGGGAATCGTGATCTCCGCCTCGCACAATCCCTGGACCGATAACGGAATCAAAGTTTTTTCCGGCGACGGATTCAAGCTCAGTGACGCGCGGGAACTGGCGATCGAAAAGGAAATTTTCGGACTGATCGAGAATCCGTCAGCCGCAGATGAAACGGCCCTGCGCGTTCCCGGACCGTCGTTACCCGGCGAAGCTGCATTGCGGCATGCCTATGTCGAGTCTCTGGCAACCAGCGTGTCGCAAGATCTCAGCCAATTGCGCGTGCTGGTGGATTGCGCCAATGGAGCGGCCGCGGCGGAGGCTCCGGAACTGTTCGCCAAGTTGGGTATCAAGGCGACGTTTATTCACGTCTCGCCCGACGGAAAAAACATCAACGAAGGGTGCGGTGCGCTGCATCCTGAGACTCTCGGGAAAACGGTCTCGAGCAGCCGGGAGAAATTTCATCTTGGCGTCACCTTCGACGGCGATGCCGACCGCGCTCTGTTTTGCGATGGTGCGGGGAAGGTGGTCAACGGAGATGCTGTATTGCTCGCCGCGGCTCGCGATTTGCAGGAGCAGGGCAAGTTGAAGAACGACACCGTTGTCGCGACCACGATGTCGAATATGGGCCTTGAGATCGCGCTGAAAAAATCCGGCATCCGCATGTTGCGAGCCAATGTCGGCGACAAGTATGTGCTGGAAGAGATGCTGAAAACTGGCGCAACGCTGGGAGGAGAGCAATCCGGCCATATCATTTTCCGCGACGGCGATTCGACTACTGGCGACGGTCTGCTTACGGCGTTACGCCTGATGGACATCATCGCGCGCAGCGGCAAACCGCTCTCCGAACTGATCAGTGATTTGAAAGTCTTTCCGCAGAAGATCCAGAATGTGCGAGTGCGCGAGAAAATTGCCTTCTCCCAAGTGCCGCCGGTTCAGGCGGCGATCGAAGCTGCAGAGCGTGAGTTGGACGGCAATGGCAGGGTCGTCGTGCGCTACTCGGGAACGGAAGCCTTGGCGAGAGTGATGGTAGAAGCCGAATCCGAAGAAAAAATGCAGGCGATTACAGCACGGATCGCAGACGAGATCCAGAGATCACTGGGAGTCTAAGAAGATCCATGTAGGACAGCCACCTGGGCGGTCCAGCGAACGAAGTTCCTCTCGAGTATCTATCGTCTTTTTCGGCGCCCTTTGGAGGACGCCCGCACAGGCCGTTCCTCCACCACCGCGAACTGAATCTTCTTCTCCACCGGATCGATGCGATCTACCAGCACACGAATCTTCTGCCCCAGCCGGTACGTTTTGCGCGATCGTTGCCCGATGATCTCGCGCGTATTTTCGTGGTAGGTGTAGCGGTCATCATCGAGCGTATTCAGCGGTACGAGGCCTTCGACGAACAGGTCGGTCAATTCCACGAAAAACCCGAACTTCGTCACGCTGGTGATCAGCCCGTCGAAGTCCTCGCCGACACGATTCTCCATGAATTTCACTTTCTTCCATTCCATCAGTTCGCGTTCGGCGTCATCGGCGCGCCGCTCGGACTGGCTCGACTCCTCGGCGATCTCGTGCAACTCCTCAATCGAGATCGGCCCGTGCAAAGGCTCATGCTCCGTGCGACGAGCAGCGTGGTCGCGGCGTTTGGACCAGGGCGACGGCGCAGCGGCGAACGCGGTGCGACTGGAGGACTCTGACGCATCGCTGACGCGGGGCTCTTCCACGGGTCTTCGCAAGACACTTTTCAATATGCGATGGACGATCAGATCCGGGTACCTCCGGATCGGCGACGTGAAATGAGTGTAGGAGGGGGATGCCAGCGCGAAGTGCCCGAGATTCTCCTCCGAATAGCGTGCCTGCTTCAGCGAGCGGAGCATGAGATAGCTCAGAATGCGCTCCTCCGGCTTGCCCGCAATTTTCTCCGTCAGCTTCTGATACATACGGGGCGTGATGTGCACTTCCTTTGGCACTTCGATGTCGCGTACTCGCTTGCCCGTGCCATGTGCTGCCCGGCGGTCCGCTTTCATCTGCACGCGATGAACGGCCAGTGCTCCGACGCCGAGCGAATATCCGAACGTGGCTGCGATCACCTCGAAATCGTAAACGCGCTTTGCGTCCGGCTTTTCGTGGATGCGGTACAGCGAGGCAATCCGCCGCGTCTCCAAGTACTCGGCTACGCACTCATTCGCCGAGAGCATGAACTCTTCAATCAGCCGGTGCGCGATATTCCGCTCTGAGCGGGCGATGCTCTTCATCAGTCCAAATTCGTCGAACTCGATCACCGGCTCGGGAAGGTCGAAGTCAATCGATCCGCGCCGCTCGCGTTTGCGATTCAGGATCAGGGCCAGGTCCCGCATTAGTTCAAAATTTCCCGTCAAGGGCGCGTATCGCTCGCGCATGGCGGCATCGCCTTCCAATACCGCATTGACGGCCGTATAGGTCATTCTTTCCGCCGAACGGATTACACCCTCACTCAAGTCGTACCTGACGATCTCGCCGCGATGGTCGATTTCCATGATGCAGGACATGACCAGCCGATCGAGCTGCGGCCGCAAGCTGCAAATATCGGTGGAGAGCTCCAGGGGCAGCATCGGCACGGCGCGGTCCGGGAAGTACACGCTGGTCCCACGGAGCCGGGCTTCCTGATCCAGCGCCGACGCGGGCGTTACATATTGCGCCACGTCGGCGATGTGCACCTGCAATTCGAAATTGCCGTTGTCGAGTTTTCGGACCAGCACGGCGTCGTCGAAGTCACGGGCAGTCTCGCCGTCGATGGTTACGATCGGCAGGGCGCGGAAGTCACGGCGCCGCTGCAATTCAGTGGCTGGGATCATCGCCGGGGCATTCTGCGCTTCATCCAGCGCCGCATCTGGAAAATGGTGGGGGAGATGAAACTTGCGGATCGTGATTTCAACGTCCACGCCAAAATCGTCTTCGCGGCCCAGAATCTCAATTACGCGTCCGCGCGGATTCTGCGTGGGTGACGGCCAATCGGTGATTTCGACATCGACGACGAGCCCTTCGAGGTCGTCCCACTCGATGCGCCTTGCGGCTTCTTCCCCCAGCACTCGGTCGACCGGTTTTCTTTTGCTTCTGGTTTTTTCCGTTTCCTCTGGGCCCTGCGGGGTGATGGTTTTGGGATTTTCCATCCCCTGCGGAATCACGATCTCCTGGGTGATCTTCGCGTCCATCGGCGCTACGTAATTCCGACGCCCGCCGTAATGGAAGATCCCGACTACCGTCGGATTCGCCCGCACGACCGGACGCACGATCCGGCCCTCGGCGCGGCCATCGGGACGCACGTTCGTGACTTCCACCAGGACGCGATCGCCGTGCATGGCGTTGCCGATCTGGTGTGGCGCAATGAAGATGTCTCCGGTGAGGCGCGCGCGCAATGCCGCCGGTAAAGACGCCGCGTCGGGAATGACGAAGCCGAATCCGTCGCGATGCATGGTAAGCCGCCCGACTACCATGTTCGGGTTGACATCTGCTTTGGGCATCGCATAGCGGTCCGAGTCGGCAGACAGAAGAGCGCCTGTGGATACAAGCTTTTGCAATCGCTCGTTCAGTTCGCGGCGCTCGTCCCCATGCAATCCCAGTTCGCGCACCAGCTGCTTGAAATTCGCTGTGCGCTTCGGTTGCTTGGAAATGTGCTTGAGGATTTGAGAATCGGAGAGCATAGGAGGCTGCCAGCTTTCAGGATAACCTGCAGCGGGAGATCGTGTAGGTAGCCCAAAGGACTGGGAACTCGGAACTGGCCTCAGCTACCAGCTATCCCCGCCCGCCTTCGGCGGCCACGCTCCCAGCATGCGCCGGAGCATGGCGATTTGTCCCACGTGGTAGCTGTTGTGTGCCGCGGTTTGCCATAGCATGGCTTCCAGCGTTCCTGCCACTTCGTTGTGCTTCTCATGAGTCGCTTCGATCGCGCGATCCAGTTCGAAACGCGATGACTCTGCAAGGCGTGCATGTTCGGCCAAGAACCATGCGAAGTCCCGTCGGAGACGATCCCATTCCTCGGCGTTGGCGGGAGATGGCGCCTCCGGAAAGCTTTCCGCATTGTGCTCCGGATATTTCGGGCGCTCGCCGCGCATGCGGCGCAAGTCGTAGTTCATCCAGAAATTCATGTGGAAGACGAGTTGTCCGATCGAGTGAGGAAAGCCTGAAACCTGTCGAGAAGCGACCTCCGCGGAAATATCTTCTACGCACGCGAGCGGATCCGCATGGGCACCCTTCCCGCGAAGCAAGTCCGTAAGCGCCTGCTGCGACATGATGAGGGAGTATAGCTGCCTGCGGTCGCGAAAAGGGCGGTCAGACGGAGGAAAACAATGCCGTCATCCTGAGCAAAGCGCGGACCCATGCATCTTTCTGGTGCCGGCAAAATACATAGGTGTTCGCATCGCTCAGGATCACAAGAGATCAGGGAGTCGACGTCACCGTGCGAAATAGTTCTCTTCCAGAATCCGCCGATGATGCAATTCGTGCCCGGCGACCAGATATGAGATCGCGCGCACGCTGACTTCATTCTTGTTCGCGATGCCGCGCCGCTCCCATGCGGCCTCGTCCAGGTTCCGAAGCAGGGTCAATGTCGCCCGGCGCACCGCGATGTAGTCCTCAATCACCTCGCAGAGCGGCACGCGGCCCCAAGGCCCGTTGCGGACATAATCGTCCTGCTCGAAGCCCTCGATCGGCGTGCGATCGCCCCGCGAAATCCGCAACGCCCGGTAGGCGAAAATCCGTTCGGTATCGCAGACGTGTCCGAGCACTTCCTTGGCGCTCCATTTATCCGGAGCGTAACGGAAGTCGCCTTCGTTCTCATCGCGCCCGGAAAGCAGCAGCAACATCTCGCGGCGCTGCGAGTCAAGAGTAGCCAGGATGTCCGAGCCCTTCACCAGAGAGATGTATCGTCCGTAGTATTCCGCGTACTCGCCTGCCTGAGGCGGGCCAATGATCAGGGGGGCAGGTAGGGTTGTGGCTGGTTCGTGCATGTGCTTCTCCAATCTGAAAAAGTCCCGGGAGTGAACTTTTTTGGGGAACCCCAGTTTCCAGAATTAGACGTTCGGCCCAGGTTTCCGTTTTCGATAAATCTTCGTCTCTAGGAGAATAACGCCGCGACGCTGTGGAACGATACGCGGCAAGAAAAATTTTCCAGGGGATTCGCTGTTCCGAGGGCAAGTGCATGCCGCGGAAGTACCACTCTGGTTTGCCATTTGGCCGTACCAGAAGAGGAACTCTTGATTGAAAATAAAGGCTTTTCCACAGGGCTCATTTTGAGACACGGGAGTACAATTCGCTTTGGTCACGAACGTGCGGATTGTGACCAGTTAATCCCAACAAGGAAGGACACTTTCATCCATGTGGAAGCCGACCAATCAGCCTCAGAACCCTGCCCGGCCCGCCGAGCCGGAGCGCCCGACTCCGTCTACACCAAGCGCGCCTGCCATGACCAGCAGTGAACCGGTCGCCGCCGCTCCTCGGCCAGTGACGACCACGACCGCCGACCAGGCTACCATCGGTAAGTCGCTGGTGATTAAGGGTGAGGTGACCGGCTCCGAGTCCCTTTATATCGACGGCCGCGTCGAGGGATCCATCAATCTTTCCGGCAACCGGGTCACCGTCGGCCGCAATGGCGTCGTCGCCGCCAACATCAATGCGCGTGAGATCGTAGTTCTGGGCAAAGTGCGCGGAAATCTTACCGCCAGCGACCGGGTTGATATCCGCAGCGATGGTTCGCTCACCGGAGACGTGATCGCCGCCCGCATCTCAATCGAAGACGGCGCTTACTTCAAGGGCGGCATCGATATCCGCAAGGGCGGACAGCCGCAGTCGAAGGCCAACGGCGAAGACAAATCGGTGAACGCTGCTGCCGAAACCGCCGCTGCAGGCGCTCGCGCCTAAGGCGTTCTGGTTGGAGTATTGCTGGCGACGCCCAGCCAGGCATGGGCTTCCCGTTATCGAATGTCGAGCCGGTTGCGCCAGCATCCGCAGAAAAGGTTGAACTTTCCACAGAGGGCATCCGCCAGGATGCCCTTTCTTTCGTGTAACTTCATCAGGAATTAACTCCCCAGGCGGCTAGCGATGGGCCGACGCAGTATCGCTGGAAGGTAGTCCGAGTTGCCCCACCATCTGCTGGATGACTGGATCATCGCGCATGGAATCAAAGGCGTGGTCAATCCTGATCTCAGGGATGAACTCATCGCGCGTTTCGAAGGCGGTTTTGAGGTAGCTGATTGCCTGTGCCCGGTCCCCGGCTCGAGCGCACGTTTGCGCCAGGGTATAGGAAGAAATCTTTCCATTTTGAGCGAGGAAGCGTTTCTGTTCGCGCAGGATATTTTCAAACATCACGTGAGCCCCGCCTGAGGCATAGCCTTTTTCCGCCGCGTCAACCACTCGCAGCGTGGCACTGTCGTGCATCAGTCCTGCCTCTTTGCGGTATTCCACTAAGTAGTCGGGATAGTCGCCAATGTCCAGGTAGGTGAGTTTGAGATAACGGTGAGGAGACACGAACTCCGGTTCCGCCTTCTCGATCTGTTTAAGCGTCTCAATCGCCTCCTTGGACCGCCCCATGTTGGTCAGAATTGTGGCCCGGTCGGCCACGATCGACCGGGATGTGGGATCCAGGGCTTGCGCGCGTTCGATCTCCGACAGCGACGCCGGGAAAAGCCTCATTTCCTCGAGGAAGGTGGCGTACCAATGATGAGCGCGCGAATTATTCGGATCGAGTTCGATGGAGCGCCGGAACTCGCGGTCGGCAGTCGCGGCATCCCAGGCGCCCCAGAAGGACGAAAACGCGAGAGAAGCATGGGCCTGCGAGGAGTTGTCGTCCAGTTCCACCGCTTTCTTCGCGGCGGCCAGCGCCCGGGGAAATGCCTCACGTCCCGGCATGTCGGTGTATTCGCGCATCAGGTTGTAGCAATCGGCCAATCCGACATAGGCGTCGGAGTACCCGGGATCATGCACGATCGCCTGCATAAAACGATCCACGGCCCGATTCAGGTCGTCGGGGGTGCGCTTGTTCCAGTAATAGCGGCCTTGCAGATAAAGATCTTTCGCCTCCTGATTCGCCGGGTGCAATCTGGTCCTCGATCCTGGCAGAGGGCTGTTCGCACGAGCTGAATGAAAGTCAGAGCGAAGGCTCCAGGCGACTAAGAGCAAAGTCAGAACTGGAATCAGGTATACCAACTTCAGGCTTCGAGGTACGGCCGGTGTAGTCGAGCGCTCCTCTGCAGAAAGACTGCGGGCGGCTACCGGTTCCGGTTGGCTTGTGGGATCACTTGGGCTGATCGCAGCCGGAGTCACGGTCGCAGACGCCACCGTAATGGGTGCGATCCAGCGGTAGCCCCGCCGTTCAATCGTCTCCACAAAGATGGGATTTTCGGCCGAGTCGCCGAGGGTATCGCGCAACCGCTTGATGGCGCTGCTGATTGCGCGGTCGAAGTCGACAAAAATGTCCGGCGGCCAAAGAGCCTTCCTCAGATCCTCGCGAGTGACAACCTGATTGGGCCGTTCTACCAGGACGCGCAGTGTCCGGAGGGGAAGATCCTGAATGCGCACTTTCGCGCCACTCCGGCGAAGTTCACCTGAGTGGAAATCGGCTTCGAACACACCGAACCGAACCACGGCTTGAGATGCACTTACACTGCGCATAGTCCTACGGTCGCCCGCAAAGGCTTTCAGCAAGTCTACATGCCGCACGGGATCTAGGCTTTGGCACGATCGTGCCACCTGGGAGCCAGACAAGAACTTCCGGTAAGCCACTTCATTTCAAAGAAATAGCTCGTCGCCAGGACACCGCCCACGCGTCGCCGCCGAATCATTGACCTCACTCCTGATTCGAGGCAGAGTCCTCAACACGCTGCCAGCTTCTCCTGCGCGCCGGGAAGGGCACACCAACCGGCTCAAGGACAAAAGCGGGACGTGCCTGCTCTGAAGGAGTTCGAGGTATGAGTTCGAAAGCCCGAAAGGCTAGGAAGACATCCACAATGAGCCGCCCCAGCGTCGCCGCCGCCTTAAGGGCCCTCGGCATCGTTATGGCGGCTGCGATTGTTACACTCACCTTTGGGTCCCGTTTTGCGGCTCGCGTCTTTGGCGCTTCGACCGAACACCGTCTGATCAACCGGCCTGTCGACGAAAACAATCTCGTCACGTTGGTCCGAAATACGCGGCCCGAAGCCAACGCCGCGAATGACCGCGGACTAGTGGCCGATAGCTTTGCCGTCGATCACATGCTTCTTCAACTCAGGCGCGATCCTGCCTCCGAGCAAGACTTCGAACAATTCATTGACTCTCTTACGGATAAAGCTTCGGCGAACTTTCGCCATTGGGTGAGCCCTGCCGATCAAGGAGAGAAATACGGCGTGGCGCCGCAGGACGTCGCTATCATCACTGGCTGGCTGCAATCGCACGGCTTCAACGTCGGTTATGTTTATCCCAACCGGATGGTGATCGACTTTTCCGGCAATGCCGGTCAAATCCGCGAAGCCTTCCATACGGAGATTCACGAACTGGAAGTCGACGGCGAGACCCACTTCGCCAACATGAGCGACCCAAGGATTCCGGCGGCCCTTGCTCCGGCGATCGAAGGCGTCGTTTCTATGCACAACTTCCGCGCCAAGACGCACCTTCATCCCGCGGAATTCAACTTTGCTGGATGCGTCACCGGAACCTGCCGCAATATCGTTGCCGGTGACCTGCAAGTGATTTACAACGTCTCACCCCTGCTAAAGGCCGGCATTACGGGCAAGGGGATGACGGTCGTCGTGGTTGAGGACAGCGACTCGTATTCGAACGACTGGAGCGTCTACCAGAGCACTTTCGGCCTGAAGTCTTACGGAGGCACCTTCACTACGGAGCATCCAAACAAGGCCGGTAACTGCACCGATCCGGGAACCAACGGAGCCGATAGCGAGTCAGATCTGGATGTCGAGATGGTTACCGCCATCGCTCCGGCTTCGCATGTGATTCTCGCCTCGTGCAAGGACGGTGGCACCAATGCAACCGTCGGGGAACTACTGGCAGTTGAAAACATCCTGGCCGCCGGCAGTCCGCCGCCGATCATCAGCATGAGTTACGGCGAGTGCGAAGTGGTGAATGGCGCAGCCGCCAACGCCGCGTTCAATTCCGCCTTTCAATCAGCGGCCGCGGCAGGTGTCTCGGTCTTTGTCTCGGCCGGCGACGCGGGCGCAACACTCTGTGCTCAGCGGCAGGCGACCCAGTCTTATTCGCTTCCGGGTATTGGAGTCACCGGGTACGGTGAGACCGTCTACAACGTCGCCGTCGGCGGGACCGACCTGGAAGACACATACTTCTACGAGAAGGCCGGCTATCCGCTCAGCAACTACTGGAACGCAACCAATTCCTCGACTTACACCTCAGCAAAAACGTACGTCCCTGAGATCCCCTGGAACAACTCCTGCGCCAGCTACTTGCTGTACAGCCTGCTGGGATACGCCAACCCAACCGTGTTCTGCAACAGCGCGAATGGGGCGAAGTATCTGACCATTGCTGCCGGGAGCGGCGGCCCCAGCGGCTGCGCCAAGGGCACGGGAAAGAGCGGGTACGGATACACCGAAGACACCACCTGCACCGGTTACGCGAAGCCCAGTTGGCAATCTGGAACTTTCGGCAATCCGGCCGACGGTGTGCGTGACATTCCTGACGTCTCGCTTTTTGCCGCCAGCGGCCTCTGGGGACACGCGCTTACGATTTGCGCCTCCGACACCAAGTACGGCGGCAAGAAATGTACCGGATCTCCCAGCGGATGGTTCGGTGTTGGCGGAACTTCTGCGGCAGCTCCTATGATGGCAGCCATCCAGGCTCTCGTGAATGAGAAGTGGAACATTCGCGCCGGTAATCCCAATCCGACGTACTACTCGATCGCGAAGAAGGAATTCGGCACAGCGGGTAACAAGACTTGCTACGCGATCCAGCAGACTCCAGGCGCGAGCACCAGTTGCGTCTTTTATGACATCACCACTGGAGACAACGCACTGGTTTGTTCGCACAACGGGCCCGGATATCAGGCCGATTGTTATGTGCCTTCCGGAACTTATGGCTCGCTGAGTACGCAAGCCATCGGCAGCCTCACGTTATCCGCCGCGGGTTCCGGGTACACCAGCACACCGACCTGCACCATCGCGTCGCCCGCGAACAAGACGCAATACCTGAACCCGACCGGAGGAGTGATCTACAAAGGCGGAACGCAAGCCACCTGCACAGCCACGATCAACACCACAACACATGTTGTGAGCGCAGTGAGTCTCACGGCTGCGGGCGCGGGCTACACCGGTGTGCCGATCTGCACAATCTCGGGCGGAGGAGGCAAAGGCGCCACGTGCATGGCCGTCATCAGCCCAACGAAGGCACCAGCGTCGTATCAGCCCTCGTTTGGTGCGACTCCCGGCTGGGACATGGCCACCGGCATCGGCAGCGTCAACGCCTACAACCTTGTTTTCGATTCGGCTTGGTGACTTTCCGGGTCGACGGCAAGGGCGCACACGGGGGGAAATTCCGCGCCCTTGCCGCTTTTTTCTTGCGTCTCCACTTCGTTGACCTCGACTTGATTGCCGCGTAACATTCGGCCCGGCAGGGTCGGGCGGACGCGGAATAACACTCGCCTGCACCCCTTTTGCTGCCCCCAGAAAGATGCTCGAACAAAACTACTGGCTTACTACGACCCAGATGCCCGCCGGCAGCGCGGACTCGCTGCCTGAATTTGTTGACGTCGCCATCATCGGAGCCGGTTTCACCGGCCTCTCTGCCGCCCGTACTCTGGCCCGCCGCGGAGCCAATGTCGCCGTGCTCGATTCGGAGACCATCGGCTGGGGAGCAAGCTCCCGAAACGGCGGCATGGTCCTCACCGGTCTGAAACTCGGCGTCAACAAGCTCATCTCCATGTACGGACGCGAGCTCACGCAGCGCATGTACGCTGCCTCGCTGGCCTCTATGGATTGCGTAGAGCAGATCGTGAAGGAAGAAAACATCCAGTGCGATTTTTCCCGCAGCGGACATCTCGAAGTTGCATGCAAGCAGAATCACTTCGACGATTACGCCCGACAAGCCGAAGTTATCGCGCGCGAGTTTCATCACACCCTGCGCGTCGTGCAAAGAAAAGAGCTGGGCGAAGAGATCGGATCAACTATCTACTACGGCGGAATGGTCGATGAGGTCAGCGCAGGATGCAATCCCGCGCGTTACGTGGCTGGACTTGGATGTGCTGCCATCCGTGCCGGAGCCAGGATATTCGAGCACACGCGTTTCGAGAGTATGCAGCGCGAATCCCGTAGCGGGCAGTCCGGCTGGAAAGTTACTACCACTCGCGGATCACTCTGGGCACGCGATGTATTCGTGGGCACAAGCGGTTACACCAGCCATGCCACGCCCGCGCTGCGGAAAAAGATTATCCCCATCGGGTCGTTCATCATTACGACAGAAGTTCTGCCGGAAGCGCTCGCCAGGGAGCTTAGCCCGCGCAACCGCATGATCTACGATTCCAAGAATTACCTTTACTACTACCGACTGACTCCCGATCGCCGCATGCTCTTCGGAGGCCGTGCTGCCTTTTTCCCCGAAACTGACCAGACCGTCCGGCGCAGCGCGGAGATCTTGCGCCAGGGGATGATCGAAGTCTACCCGCAACTGCGCGACGCGAAAATTGATTACGTCTGGGGAGGCACGCTCGACTTCGCCTTCGATATCATGCCGCACGCCGGCCAACTCGAAGGCCTTTACTACGCGGTTGGATACGCCGGCCACGGCGTCGCCATGGCCACGTACCAAGGCCAGAAGATCGCCGAACTCATCGCGGGAGATAAGCCCGAGAATCCATTCGTGGGCATCCCATTTCCCGGCGCGCCCCTGGGCCTGTATAACGGCAATCCATGGTTCCTGCCATTGGCCGGCGCCTGGTATAAGTTCCTGGACTGGGTCAGCTGAACGATTTCGGTCGGCCTGAGACCCGAGCGAGATCAAGCAACTTGGTGACGAGATGCGACGCTTCGTCTTCGCTGAGTAACGCCGCCCATCGACGCTTGGTCCCCGGCGGCTAGATCCGGGATCCTGAGGGCGGGATTCATCGAACGACTAAGCTAGATATACCTTACGTCTTCTCAACCCCAGATACACCAGCGGTCCTACCCCCATCGCCACGGCCCCGCCAATCATTCCGAACCGGTCGCTCCCCAAAAGCGCCACGAGCGCCATCACTACTGGAGCTCCCACGACGTAAACCAATCCCATGTGCCCGCCGGGAACCACAAATGAGCGCGGCAACTCCGGCCGGGTCTGCCGCAGCTTCCATGCCGACAAAACCGTTAGCACTGTGGTTGCTGAACGCAGCCAGATATACACGGAGATCAACTGCCCCAAACTCTGCCACGCCAGAAGGGCGTAAATCGCCGCCGAGGTCACGATCGCCAGCCAGGGTGTCCCGTAGCGCGAGTGCTTTCTCGTCAGCACTTTTGGCAAATACCTGTCTTCGGCCATGGCGAAGGGCATTCGCGTCGTCGTCAGGATCGTGCTGTTCAGCAGGGCCACGTTTCCGACCATCGCCGCCAAGGTCATCCACGTGCCGAGCCACGGACCGCCGATCATCCGCGCGGCGTCCGAGAAAAATCCCGTGTGCCATTTCTCCCAATTTCCTGCCGAAGCCAATCCAGCAAGTGTTGGAAGAAAGTAGGCTGCGATGGACATGGGGACCACTAGCGCGAGCGCCCTCGGATACGCCCGCTGCGGATTCTCCACTTCCTCCGCGACCGTAGACAATTGTTCGTACCCCGAGTACAGCCACAATCCCAGAGCCAGTCCGACTCCGAAAATCTTGAACGTGCCCTGATGCGGCACCACCCAGGGCGTGAACGGATTGGTCCGCCAATGCGCCAGCCCGATGACGATCATTGTCATCACTGGTATGAAAATAAAAATCTCCAGTCCGGTTGCGACCTGCCCCACCATCTCGATACCGCGCACATTGACCCACGTCAGCAGCACAACCAGCGCGACAGAAATGAGGTAGTGCTCCCACCACGTCATCTTCGGGAAGTAATACGCGAGATAGTCGGTGAAGAGCACTGCATACGCCCCGCCTAACAGGAACGATGCCGACCAATTCCACCAACCTGCCAGAAATCCCCAGAAGTCGCCAAAAGCTGCACGCGTCCAGCGATAGAATCCACCTTCAACCGGCATCGCGGACGTGAGTTCTGCTGAAACGAGCGACACCGGGATGCACCAGAAAAACGGCAGGACAAGCAGATACAAGAGGGTGATACCGGGGCCCGAGGTCGTGACCATATCCTCGAGTCCGAATGGGCCACCGGTTGTGTAGGAAAACATGACGAAGACGAGATAGAACAAACCCGCCTTCCGCAGAGAGAATGACTTGTCTTTAGTCGTCAAAAGGGATTGTTGATTTTCTGACGGTTGAATGTTGAATTGGAAGAGGCACGTGCGCCGAAGCAAATTTATGCTTCAAAGCTCCTTCATTCAACAATCAAGGAATCAGCAATCAACCATTTGTCTACGCCGCCAGCGTCCCGGTCAATGCACCCTCAAGTTCCAGCAGCTTGCGCTTGAGGTCGAGGCCGCCTCCGTAGCCGCACAGGGTTCCGTCTGACGCGATCACGCGATGGCACGGGACCACGATCGCAATCGGATTCCGGTTGTTTGCCATACCGACGGCCCGAAAGGCGTGCGGTTTACCAATCGTCCGTGCGATATCGGCATACGTTCGCGTTTCGCCGTAGGGAATTTCAAGAAGGGCTCGCCAGCACGCGAGCTGAAACCCGGTCCCGCGCATGTCGAGCGGAAAATCGAAGCTCCGTCGCGCCCCTCGAAAATACTCCTCGAGTTCGCGAGTGTAGCCGGACATCGCCGATTCCGCTTCTTCAAACCGAATCTCGCGCGTCGCCCGACCTTTCTCCGCCCGCAGATCCCGCGGATTCGGACGAATCGTTTGCTGGCCCGTCAACCGGGCATCGAACTCCAGCGCGACTAACCCGCGCTCGGAGGCCGCCAAAAACAACGGCCCCACTGCCGACGAGAAAGTTGTGCAACGAAGAATCTCCATAGCTCCCGTGCTCCGAAAACCTGGCGAAGGATCAAAAGTCGGCATCCGACCCATCAACGTCCACCACCATACCACTCTCTCTCCGTCGCCCCCGGGGGATTGACAGAATCGGCAGTTTGGCCCAGAGTGTGTGCGTACGGCCGGGTAGCTTGGGAAATTGAAGAAAGCCCTCCTTATTCTCGTAGCCGTCGTGTTGGCTCCTGTGCTTGTGCTCGGTCTCGCCGCCGTCGCCGCCGGCGAATGGCACATCATCGGACAAACTGGCACCGGCGACACCGTTTCGGTCAGCTCCGTCCGGGTGCTGAAGAAAAATCAGCGCGTCGCACTCGTCCGCGTCGAGTACAAAGATCCTGCGCATCTGCCGCAGGGGGGACCTTTCGTCGAGATGCGTGCCCGCGTCCGTTTCAATTGCGCCAGCGGGACTGCCACCCCAACTTCGGAATGGTTCTACACGCGCGACCGCAGCGGTCGTGACGTCGTCAGCAAGAAATCCTTCCACGACAACGAATTCGGCCAGAACCCCGAGGGCGGCTTCGCTGACCTGGTCAGCAAAAGCGTCTGTAGCCAAACTAAATAGCGTCTAAAAGGGCCTCACATCAAAGCGTAGACACGTAGCTCCCCTAGCTGACCGTGGCTGTGCTACTTCTTAAGTGCAAATGCAATGTAAACCCCGCCGGATGTTGATTTTTTGTCCTTCCCGCCGCCCGCAGCGATCACCACGAACTGACGCCCATCTAATTCATAGGTAATCGGAGTCGCATTCCCGGCAAAGGGAAGCGTTGTCTCCCAAAGCAATTCGCCCGTCGTCTTGTCGAGGGCGCGGAATTTTCGATCGAAGTTTGTCGCCCCGATGAACAGCAGCCCTCCCGCCGTTACTAGCGGGCCGCCGTAATTCTCGGTTCCGGTATTCCGCAAACCCTGCGCTGCCAGCTCCGGATACTCGCCCAGCGGAATCTTCCACGCGTACTCACCGGTATTCAGGTTGATTGCGCTCAACGTTCCCCAGGGCGGAGCCGCCGCCGGATACCCATCCGGATCGACAAACTTCTTATAGCCCGTGAAGTGATATTTCATCTCCGGCAATGCCGGGCCCGTGCTGACCAATTCTTTATTGTCCGCAACCCCGCCGCTGGTTACGTACGACAGCAGCGCATAGACCTGCTTGTCCGACAGATTCGGAAATCCCTGCATGCGCCCTTTGCCGTTATGGATTGTCTCCGCAATCGCTGCCGCCGTCAGCCGATCCCCCACTCCCGTCAGCGCCGGAATCGCGGGTGGTGATCCTGCCATCTTTTCGCCGTGACAGACCGCGCACTGATTCATGTACAAGCTTTTTGGGCTATCTTCTTCCGAGTTCAAGCCGAGGGCTCCTGTCCAGGGGACGTCATTCGCATTCACATAGAGCAGTCCGGTCTGGGGATCGACGGCCGGTCCGCCCCACTCCGCCCCGCCATCGAATCCCGGAAATACGACGGTCTGTTTTCCGACGGTGAATGGGACGAACTGTCCCTCGCTCCGTAACGTCCGAAATTCCGCTAGCGCCGCTCGATGCCCTTCCGGAGTGCGCTCGGTCAGGACGTCCTCGGTCAGCCGCTGCCGCGCAAATGGCGCGGGTTTTGCCGGCAGGCACTGCTGGCGCGACGCCTTCTCCCCCGGAACGTCGCTCGGCGGATAGTCGCGGCATTCGATCGGGAACAGCGGCTTCCCGTTCGTACGATCGAATAAGTAGACGAACGCCTGCTTCGAAGTCTGTGCGACCGCGTCAACTTTCTTTCCGTTGCGTTCTACCGTAACCAGCACCGGGGGCGAAGGAAAATCCCGGTCCCACAAATCGTGACGGACTCCCTGGAAGTGCCAGATGCGTTCGCCGGTGTCCGCTTTCAACGCGATCAGGCAATTCGCAAACAGATCGTCGCCCACACGGTCCGAACCGTAAAAGTCAAACGCAGCCGAACCGGTCGGAACGTACAGAATCCCGCGCGCGACGTCGATCGTCATCCCCGCCCAGTTGTTCGCCGCTCCGCTCGTCTTCCACGCGTCTTTGGGCCAGGTGTCATATCCGAACTCGCCGGGGTGCGGAATCGTGTGAAATGACCACCGCAGCTTTCCGCTGTGCACGTCATAGGCCCGCACGTCTCCCGGAGAAGCGGGCAGCGACTCGGCCTCCCGTCCGCCGACAATCATCAGATCCTTGTAGATCAGGGCCGGTGTCGTCAGGTAGATGGCCTGGCCCGCCGGATTGCGCCCCAGATCCTCGCGTAAATCGATCCGCCCGCCGTTACCGAAACTTGCAATCGGCTTGCCGGTTGCGGCATCCAGCGCATACACGAAATTCATCACGCCTGCTATGACGCGCCGTTCCTTGCCGTCAGACCAGTACGCCAGGCCGCGATTCGGTTGCGTGCCGATCACTCCCGAATCGAACTTCCACAAAAGCTTTCCTGTTGCGGCGTCAATCGCGAAAATTTTCTGCGTCGGCGTGATGCCGTATAAAACGCCGTCAACCTCGATCGGACTCGTCTGCAGGCCGCCCTCTTCACCGGTATCGAAAGTCCATGCAACTTCGAGCTTCTTCACATTGCCGCGATCGATCTGCGCCAGCGGCGAATAATGATTGTTCTCGGGAGTACCGCCGTAAATCGGCCAGTCATGCCGTTGCCCGGCAGCATCAGCGCACGTGCCGACATTTGCGGCAAGGAAGATCGACAACACTCCTGCGATCAAAAGCGCTCGAATCATCATTCGCATGATGGCGTTCCCCTGGTCTCAGCCGGGCTATCGTGTTTAAGGTCTTTTCCGGCGCGCCACGATTCTAGATCAATGTGGAAGCCTGCAAGTTTTGCACAGGTCCGGCACCTCCGTAACGTCAGAAACACTTCCACCGGCCCCTGGTTTCCGCTTATGCTGAGTTTGAGAAGAAGAGGCTACTGCCCGGTTCTCGACCCACCTCGGTATGGATTCACTACGGCTCTATGGATTAGTTGCGGCAGGGAGCGTGGCTCTGCTGGGTGTCTATGCCTTGCTTCGGCCAAAGGCTAAATCCGCGGACGAGCTCGAACGCGAGCGCCGCTCCTGGCTTGAAGGCTCCGGCCGCATCACTGACGGCACCGTGATTGACGTGCAGGAGCTCGAGCCACAGGCAGACCGCCGCTCTGCCGTGATGCTTATCTACAAATATGACGTAGCTGGGGTTTCCTACGAGTGCTCCCAGGACGTGACCTATCTTCGGCACTGGATCAATTTGCACTCCTGCCGCCTGGGACTGCACACCTCGGTGAAATACGACCCGCAAAATCCAGGGAATTCGCTGGTGGTTTCTGAAAACTGGATGGGGCTACGGCAGTAGGAGAAAAAGGGGTTTCAGTGACCCGGACTCCTGAAAAATTTGAAGCCGAGTTCTTACTGCCACTCCAACTTCATTCCTGAATTGTGTTTCTCAAACGAGATCTGCAGCGTCCTCTCGGTGCCTCCGGCAAAATCCGATGAGATGGTTTTCGAAAGATTGACCGTGTGATCGTCGGTCTCAGCCTGAATTCGAATCTCATGTTTTCCTGCGGGCACCGGCAGTGTCTCTGACTCCATCCCGCGAACTCCGCCGAACACAACGAGCCGTTTTTGAGCGCCGCCGTGCAGCGGCCGCGTCATGGCTCGTTTTCCATCGATAAAAATGGAGAGGGTAGCGTCCTTGAATTGATGTCGAATCGCAAGTTCCACCGTAGCATTCGGCACCGATGTTTCTTTCGGTTCCGACTGCGGCGGTGTCACTTTCTTCGCCACGGTCTTCGCGACAGTTTTTGTTTGTGACTTGTTTGGAGCGGGTGTGGATTCGGGAGTCGCAGACCGAACCATCGGTGTTGGTTCAATCGGCAGAACATCCGTTGGAGGCAGAGGAGGCTCCGTGCGGCTTGCGACGACGCGAGCCTGTGTGGCGTCGGCCGAATTCGTCGCTTCATGATGCGTACCGACCAGCAGCTTGGACTGCACTCCCACAATCCACAACATGACTATGGTGGCAAATCCGAGAGCCAGGTCTCGAACTGGTGTCTGCAGTATCTTTGACCGAATCAGCTTCCACGCGTAAGGCAGCCCTACCGCAGGCTTCCCGCTGAAGGTTGGCGGGTTTTTCGTGGTCCGCGTGCCAGTCTGCGTCGCGACTGCCGGAGTGCTTTGCGAGCGAAGTTCCGCCAGATGATCGGCCAACTCCGCACCGAACTGATAGCGACGCTTTGGATCCTTCGCCATCGCGCGCGAGATGACCGCATCCAGTTCTCTCGGCAATTCCAGGTCAAGCGCGCTCGCCGGCAGCGGTTCGCGATTCGCGACTTTGAAGCAGACGGTAGTGGCGCTGTCTCCTTGAAAGGGAGAATGTCCTGTCACCATCGCGTAGAGAATCACGCCTAACGAAAACAGATCGGAGCGCCCGTCAACTCCCTCGCCAGCGAGTTGTTCCGGTGCCATGTAGGCCGGGGTTCCCAGCAGCTTGCCGGGAAGAGTGAAAGTTGCAAGGTTCAACTTGGCGATGCCGAAGTCAGCAATCTTTGCGTGCCCGCTGGTTGTGATCAGAATATTGCCGGGTTTGATATCGCGATGGGTCACACCCTGCTCGTGAGCGTAGTTCAGGGCTCGCGCAATCTCCTCCGCGAGTTGCAAGGCCCGTGGGAGTGCCAGTTTTCTTTCGCGCGCCAGAATGCGGTTAAGCGCTTCGCCAGACACAAACTCCAGCACGATGTAAGGGTCGCCTGTCTCGGCATCTTCCCCAACGTCGAACACCGAAACAATTCCCGGGTGGTGCAGCCGGCCGGCGGCTTGCGCCTCGTTCAGGAAGCGCAAGCGGAATTCTTTCTCCGCCTCCACGTCCTGGCCGCGCAACGAAACCGTCTTCACCGCTACCAGGCGGTCGATTTGCGGGTCACGCGCCTTGTAGACCACGCCCATGGCGCCGCGCCCGAGTTCGCCGACGACCTCGTAGCGTCCAAACCGTTTTGTGACAGGAGTTTCCATATCCGCGGTGCCCATCCGTGCCAGGGGCGCACACTACGATGCCGGGGGAGGAAAATATCTACTATGGTAAAGCGCAGACGAGCGCGAATCCGCAACAGGATTCCCCTGCGGCATTACGCTGGTAATACAGGAAACCGCTTAGAAATAAGGGTTTGAGGAAGAAGTCCAATCGAAAGAAAGTCGAGAAGCAGAGGTTGAAGCTAACTTCCCGTTCCCGGTTCCGTGCTCCGCGCAACGGTCATACGCAGATACTTATAGGGATTCACGGGTATGTCGTTGATGCGGACTTCGTAATGGAGGTGGGGCCCTGTCGAGCGGCCGCTGGCCCCGACGTATCCGATCAAATCGCCGCGGTGGACTGTCTGCCCGGCCGTAACCGCATAGCCGGAGAGGTGTCCGTAGCGAGTGCTGATGCCATTCCCATGATTGATCGCGATCGCTTTGCCATAGCCACCGAGTTGCTCGGTGAAGATCACCACGCCGTCTGCCGGAGCCACGATCGGATGCCCGTAGTTGCTGCTGATATCAACGCCGCTGTGGAACGCGCCTTCACCGTTGAACGGGTCGATGCGCTCGCCGAAACTTCCAGTTATCTGGCCTTCCACAGGCCATAGATTCGGAGCCGAATTCGCCTTGAACCAGTCCGCTGTCGTGGCATTGCGCGTCAGGCCCAGCGTCAGGCCCACCATGGTGGCGCCGCTCATCGCCGATGTGCGGAGCACATGCAATTGATCAAGCGAAGAACTCACTTCTGCATCTTCAATCTGGTCTGCCGAGGCAGTGACCATCACCGGCTCGGTTTTCAATCCGTAGAGTGCGGAAACTTCGCCCGCAATCGAGCCCAGCGAGGCAACCTGCACATCCCGCTCTTTCGCGACCTGCTCGAGGCGCGAGTAATTATTTTTTAGCTGATCTTTTTCCTGCCGCAGCTCGTTATAACGCGACACCTTCAACAGCATTCGCGTATAGGAGCTGGCAATCCCGGTAAGGCTGAGGAATCCGATTGCGGCGCCCACCACGAACAAGTAGAGATAGTGCACAGGGATGGAAATCTTGCGCAGCTGTCCGTCGTCCCCGCGCGCCACAAAGAGGATGTAAAAGCGCTTCTGCAAATCGCTCCTCAACTTGTTCGAATCATCAGGTCCGGAGTTCCAGGCCTAGTTCTATCGTTCAGAGTGCCCGTACGGACCACCTGATTTCTATCGGGCTCCGTCCCATCTTGGGTATGGAAAACTTACCGCGCCCGATCCCTACCAGCCTGAGCTTAATTTTTTTTCTGCAAGCCTAAGTCCTTGCAGATGTTAGCTCGTACTGCAGTTTGTGTGAATGACTGGTAAACGGTAACAAACTGGATTCCCCCTGTCAACGATGCGGCGGGACAATTTTCGGTTACCGAAGTTGGGGAAGGCCACGCCCCCCAGGACACGTAACCGGGGTAACGCCCTCGTAATCGAGGGCGTTAGATTCATGCCGAGATCGCGTCGAGACAAGATCCGCCATCGCTCATGCGGCCGCTGACACGTCGGCCTCGAAACAATGTAGATTACAAGCGCGGCGAACGGGCACAATGCCGAGTTCGTCAGCGCTGCCATCATTCGGAGGCACCTACACCGTGCTTACACTCTCGAATCCGTTCAGGAAATTTTGCTCTGAGCCAGCTTTGTTGTCCGTTTTCCTGTTTCTGATGGTTGTTCAAGGCCTCGCCGCGTGGGCGCAGGGAGCCGCGCCGCGGCCGGAGAAGGTCATCATCGACACCGATATCGGCGACGACGTTGATGATGCATTTGCACTGGCTCTGGCCGTCCAAAGCCCGGAGTTGCAGGTGTTGGGGGTGATGACTGGTTTTGGCGACACCGAGGCAAGGGCGAAGATTACCGACCGGTTTCTTGGTGAGATCGGGCACCCGGAGATTCCTGTGCTGGCCGGCCGTCCCACAGTGACCTCGCATGCGATGAGCCAGAGGCGGTATGCGTCGGGCGGACGGTTCGAGAAAGCGACCCATGGGAACGCCGTCGATTTTCTGCTGGAGCAGATCAAGAAGTATCCCGGAGAGATCACGCTGATCGCGATTGGCCCGATGGTGAATGAGGGCTTGGCGATCGGGCGCGATGCGGCGACGTTCCGCAAGTTGAAGCGTGTCGTGATCATGGGCGGTTCGGTGAAGCGAGGGTATGGGGATCTGGGATACACGGCTCCAGTGGCCCCCCAGCCGGAGTGGAACATCGTGAATGACATCGCGGCCGCCCAGGATTTGTTCAACTGCGGCGTTCCTCTGTATGTCATGCCGCTCGATTCGACACAGCTGAAGCTGGATGAGGTGAAGCGTGAATTTCTGTTTTCGCAGGGAACGGCGCTAACGGATCAGTTGGCAATTCTTTATCATTTGTGGGGCTATGACACCCCTACGCTGTTTGATCCCATGGCGGTGGCATTTGTCCTGCGGGAGGATTTGTGTCCGGTAAGCCCGATGCATATTCGTGTGGATGAGCGCGGGTATACGCGCGAGGAGCCGGGGGATATCAATACGCGGGTTTGTTTGAACTCGAACGCGGAGGAGTTTTTCAGGTTTTATCTGCGGAGAGTGGGCGCTGCGACGAAACAATAACCACGAAGGGCACGAAGGCAGCAGGAAACGGGCCTTTCTTCGTGAACCTTCGTGTCCTCACGGGTTTACGCCTTTAGAAGGAATAAACGAATGCAGGCACGTCGAATTGGTTTGATGGCGGTACTCGCTGCGGGCGCATTGGCCTCGGCGCAGACGAAACAGACCGTGGATCTAATCGTCAGCCACGGGATTGTGGTCACGATGAACGCATCGCGAGACATCATTCACGACGGCGCGATCGCGGTGAAGGGTGACTCGATCGTGGCGGTGGGTAAAGCGGAGGAGATCGAGTCCTCCTATTCGGCGGCAACCTCTCTGAACGCGCATGGAACGCTCGTTCTACCCGGATTCATCAACGGTCATACCCACGTCCCGATGACTTTGTTTCGCGGTTTGCACGATGACGTCACGTTGACTGACTGGCTCTATAAATACATTTTTCCGGCGGAAGCCAAGAACGTGAATGAGGAATTCGTGCGCTGGGGAACTCGGCTGGCGGCCGCCGAGCAGATCCGCGCGGGTGTGACGACATTTGCTGACATGTACTACTTCGAAGACGCGATCGCCGAGGAGACGAAAGCGGCGGGCATGCGCGGGGTGTTGGGCGAGACGTTCATCGACTTCCCGGCTCCCGATAACAAAAGCGAAGCGGCGATGCTCGCATACACGGAGAATTTCCTGAAGCATTGGCAGGGTGATCCGCTGATCCAGGCCGCTCCCGCACCGCATTCGATCTATACGTGCTCGAAGAAGACCTTGCAGGATGCTGCCGCGCTGGCGCGCAAATACCATGCGCCGATCCTCATTCACGTGGCCGAGATGAAAAAAGAATGGGAGGACTCGGAGAAAAATCACGGGATGTCTCCGGTGGCATACCTGAACAGCATCGGTGTGTTGGGTCCGGATGTGGTCGCGGCGCACTGCATCTTCGTCGACGCTGCTGATCAGAAAATGCTGGCAGAGAAAAATGTGGGGTGCGTGCACAATCCGTCGAGCAACATGATGATTGCAAGCGGCGTCTCGCCCGTTCCGGATATGCGCGCGGCGGGCGTAGCCGTCGGGCTTGGGACCGATGGGCCAGCGGGCAGCAATAACGATCTCGATCTGATGGAGGAGATCGACCTGGCGGCGAAACTGGCGAAGATTACGAAGATGAATCCGCTGGCGCTGAATGCGAAGAGCGTGGTGGAAATGGCAACGATCGACGGAGCGCGAGCGCTGCACATGGAGAAGTCGATCGGCTCGCTCGAGGGCGGCAAAAAGGCGGACCTGATCCTCATCAGTTTGAATGAGCCGAATGCCGTGCCGATGTATGACATCTACGCGCAGATCGCTTATTCGCTGAAGGGGAGCGATGTGCAGACGGTCGTCATCGGCGGGCGCGTGGTGATGCAGGATCATCGATTGCTAACCGTCGATGAGGAAAAGGTGCTGGAGAAAGCGCGGGAGTATGGCAAGGCCGTGAAAGCGTCGTTGGGAATGGAATAGCGCCACACTCCGGAGTCGTGTCCCAGGTTTCAGAATGATCTGGTTACAGCATTTGCTGGTCTTCGTTCTGGTCGTGGTTATGCCGCTGTGGGACTGGTATGAGATTCCGCGGCTGAAAGCGAGTACAGAACCACGGAAGAAGATCTTCTATTACCGCAAGATCGTGATCGCGCTGTGGATCTGTGCGGCGGTGGCGGCGCTCACCGTTGGGCTATCGACTGTGTTCTGGATTCACCAGGCTCCGGGCGAGATTGCGTGGCTCGATGCGGGCTCGCGCGGGGTCATGCTGGTCGAGGGAATCTCAGCCGGGATGCTGATTGCGATCCTGGTGCCGGCTGTGATGGCGATGCGCAGCGAGAAGCTTCGCGCGAAGACGGTAAAGGCGGCGAAACGGCTGGCGTTCTTGCTGCCCTCCTCCCATGAAGAACGGCGGTGGTGGTGGCTGGTATGCATCACAGCAGGCGTTTGCGAGGAGATCGTGTACCGGGGATTCCTGCTGCATTACCTGCACACGCTGCCCTTTCACTTCAGCCTGACGTGGGCGCTGGTGATGGCGTCGGTGATCTTCGGCATCGGACATCTGTATCAGGGGATCGGCGGGGCGATCAGCACGGTGGTGATCGGATTCGTGCTGGGCATGATCTTCCTGGTGACTGGCAGTCTGCTGCTGCCGATGATTTTGCACGCGATTTTGGATCTGCGGGTGCTGGCGATGCTGCCGGAAGGGTTTGCAACCGCGGAGGCGTAGGCCGCGCCATCCCCGGCGAGTAAGTTTCGCCCCGGGAATTTGTTTTTTTACAATGACCGGTTGCCGAGACTTGCCATGGCAACGTCAACTACCCGGCCGCACGGAACGGATTGGCCAGAATGAAACGTCATCTCAATGCAGTCTCGGTCGTTCTGCTTACGGTTCTGACCTGCAGCTGCGCCAAGAAAATGATGGCGCCGGCACCCCCACCTCCTCCCCCGCCCGTGTCGATTCTCGATAGCGATCAGAACGAGTCCCTTTTCAAGGGCGACCAGGCCGTGCTCTCCGATCAAGATATTGGCCGCATTCTCGGCACCCAAGTTCCTCTCGGCGACCGGCACCGGGTCGCGATCCTGAGTCTGAGTCCGGCCAGTTATTGGTCCGAAGACCTTGCGGCGATTGAAGCTACGAATCTCGACCGGATCGTGCACGCTCTCCAGGCCTCGCCGCAGCTGACGGAGGTTCGCTTTCTGCCTTCGCTGCTCATCCCTGAAAAACGCTCGGTCCCCTATCTTCGCGAAGCCGCCGCCCGCATCCAGGCGGACATGCTCTTTGTTTATAGCGCCCGCATCGAGTCGTTCCGGCGCGACCGGCTTCTCAAAGCCAACGAAGTCCATGCCCAGTGCATCGCCGAATCGGTTCTGCTTGACGTTCGCACCGGAATTGTCATCCACACGGCACATGCCACGGAAAACATCTCGATGCAGAAAGCGGCTTCCGACCTCAATTTCAACGAGACCGTCGCCCGCGCCGAGTCCGAGGCCCGGGCCAAGGCCGTTTTGTCGCTGGCGGCGTCGGTCAACGGCTATCTCGCTCAGCCCACAAAGTCTCAGCCCGCACAGTAAGAGTGGCTGAAACGGCCATGCTCACGGCCGCGGCGGAGAGCTTCCCTTATAATCGTTAGACCTTTATGGCTGCCGTTCTGGACGAGATCATCGCGGCGACCCGGGCGCAGGTGGCGGAGAGCAAACGCACGGCCGATTCGCGTGATCTGGAGCGGCGGGCGCAACAGCATGTCCCGCGCGGGTTTCGGCGCAGCCTGGGGAATTCCGACGATGTCGCACAAACCGCGGCAAGGGTGGGGCAACCGGCAGAAAAGATTTCGGTGATTGCGGAGTTGAAGAAGGCTTCGCCGTCGAAGGGGCTGATCCGGGCGGAATTTCATCCCGCAGAACTCGCGCGCGAACTGGAGATTGCCGGGGCCGCGGCGCTGTCGGTATTAACGGATGAAAAATTCTTTCAAGGGGCGCTCGCGAATTTGCGGGAGGCCTCGGCGGCAGTGAAGATCCCGTGCCTGCGGAAGGATTTTATTGTCGACGAATTCCAGGTTTTTGAGGCGCGGGCAAATTGTGCCGATGCGGTGCTGCTGATCGTGGCGGCATTGTCGCAGGCGGAGCTCGTGGCTTTGTCGCGCAGCGCGCGGGCGCATGGGCTGGACGTGCTCTGCGAAGTGCACGATGAAGAACAGTTGCAGCGGGCGATCGGCGCCGGATGCGATCTGATCGGTGTGAACACGCGCGATCTGCGGACCTTCCGGGTGGATTTGGACACGGCGTTGCGTCTCGCGGAGAAGTTTCCGCCGGGCGTGGTGCGGGTGGCGGAGAGCGGCATCCACTTTGCCGAGGATGTGGCGCGCTTGCGGGAGGCCGGATACGACGCATTTCTGGTCGGCGAGTCGCTGATGCGGGCGGAGCGGCCGGGCGAGGCGTTGCGGAAGCTGTTGCAGGCGCCAAGCTGCCGCGTCAGCTAGTGCGAGTGGCAAGCGCGACTTGTGAGTCACTTGCGGTATGCATCCCCCGGGAGTCGGTTGCGGGGAGATCCCTCGCCCCGCTGGTAAAAGCGCGGGGCTTCGGGATGACGCAGACCGATGTGACGAAACCGGAGATTTTACTGGCCGCTGGCAACTGGCGGCTGGCGAGTGGATTATGACTTGGATAAAGATTTGCGGGATGACGAATCTGGAGGACGCGCAGGTCGCGGTGGACGCGGGCGCGGATGCGGTGGGTTTCGTGTTTTATGAGAGGAGTCCGCGGCTCGTGGGCCTAGAGAAGGGGCGGGAGATAGTGGAGAGGTTGCCAGAAAGTGTGGAGAAGGTTGGCGTGTTCGCGGGCGAGAGTCTGCTGACCGCCGCGGAAGTCGGAGCTTCGGTGGGACTCGACTCGCTGCAAATCTATCCATTGGCTCATCCGAAGGGGTTGGAGATTCTAGCCAATGTAAAAGCGTGGCCTCCTACCGAACGACGGCTCGGACAACGAAAAATCTATCTCGCTTTGCCCATGTCCACGCTGGTAGCGCAGCGAGCCCAGCAGGAGGGGCTAACCATCGAAATGCAGGATCCGGATGGCAAGTTCGTGGCGCTTGTTCTTGATTCCGGCAGCGGCCAGCGGCCTGGGGGCACCGGTGTGACGTTTGATTGGGATCAGGCCGCCGCGACGGTTGCGGGCTTAAGCCTGCGTCACAAGGTGGCCATCGCTGGTGGCTTGACGGCAGAAAATGTCAGCCAGGCGATTGGTATCCTTCGGCCTTGGGGAGTGGATGTGGCTTCGGGTGTTGAGGCTTCGCCGGGGAAGAAAGATCCGCAAAAGGTACGGGCATTTGTGCGCGCGGTGCGGGAAATCGATCGGAAGGCGGGATAAGAATGGCTACGATTCCGAGAACTAGCAAAGTCAAAACCCCCACCCCTGCCGCACAAAACGCGGTTAGGCTGGGGCACCCGCGAGAGACGAAAGCCAAAGTTGCCACCCTGTCGCATATCGCGCGAGAAGAGTGGGGCAGCCGTCATTCATCAAACGAGGCGGGGCGGTTTGGGGTTTATGGGGGACGGTACGTTCCTGAGACATTGATGGCTGCTCTGGAGGAACTGGAGCGCGAGTATGAGAAAGCCAAGCGCGATCGGAAATTTCAGGCTCGGCTGGGCGAACTGCTGAAGACTTATGCGGGGCGGCCTACACCTTTGTTTTTTGCGCGGCGGCTTACGCAGAAACTGGGCGGCGCGAAGATTTACCTGAAGCGCGAAGATCTGCTGCACACCGGGGCGCACAAGATCAACAACTGCCTGGGTCAGGCCCTGCTGGTCGAGCGCATGGGCAAGCATCGCGTGATCGCGGAGACAGGCGCAGGGCAGCATGGTGTTGCGACCGCGACGGTTTGCGCGCTGCTTGGGTTTGAGTGCGTCGTCTACATGGGCACGGAGGACATGCGGCGGCAGGAACTGAATGTCTTCCGCATGCGCTTGCTCGGAGCGGAAGTCCGCGGCGTCAATTCCGGTTCGCGCACGCTGAAAGATGCGATCAACGAGGCCATGCGCGATTGGGTCACAAATGTGCGCACAACTCACTATCTGCTGGGAAGCGTGCTCGGGGCACACCCGTATCCAACGATGGTTCGGGATTTTCATCGCGTCATCGGGCGCGAGGCGCGGGCGCAGATTCTGAAGGCCGAAGGAAAGCTACCGACAGCGATCATTGCGTGCGTGGGCGGCGGGTCGAATTCGATTGGGATCTTTTACGACTTTTTGAAAGACACAAAAGTGCGGCTGATCGGCGTCGAAGCCGGCGGCCGCGGCGACCGGCTCGGCGAACATGCTGCCCGCTTCTGGGGAGGATCGCCGGGCGTGCTTCAGGGCACGCATTCGTACGTTCTTCAGGACGGCGGGGGCCAGATTGCGCTGACGCACTCTATCTCGGCTGGGCTTGACTATCCCTCGATTGGTCCCGAACATGCGTGGCTGCATGACACCAGCCGGGCCGAGTATGTTGCGGCGACAGACGCGGAGACACTGGAGGCGACCACTCTACTGGCACGGACCGAGGGAATCATTCCTGCGCTGGAGTCGGCGCATGCCGTAGCGGAAGTAATCAAGCGCGCGCCGAAGATGAAGCAGAGTGACGTCATTATCGTGAACATCTCCGGGCGCGGGGACAAAGACGTTGGAATCTTGCGCGAGAACCTTAATATCGATTGACGAGTTTCTGATTGTTGATTGTTGATTGAAAATCCCAGTGCCGTCAGCCGGTTTCCAATCAGGAATCGATAATCGGCAATTGCAAATTTCTCATGCCGCTGACTTTCTACAACAAGCCTGCGCTGGTCGTCTACGTTACCTGTGGCGATCCCGACTTGGCGACTACACGCGAGATCATTCTCGCGGCGATTTCGGCTGGCGCGGATGTGATCGAACTGGGCGTCCCATTCAGCGATCCGGTCGCCGATGGCCCGGTGATCCAGCGCGCTAGCGAGCGAGCTTTGCAGCATGGCACTTCACTGGCACAGGTGCTGACCTTGGCGTCGGAGATCCGCGAGCAGGCGCAATCGACCGGGTTAATTGTATTTTCCTATCTGAATCCGATTCTAAAGATGGGGCTGGAGAAATTCTGCAAGGTGGCCCGCGCCGCCGGAGTGGATGGGGTGTTGGTGACCGACCTTCCGGTTGAAGAGGCGAGAGAGTATCTGCGGGCGATGGGCAAGCATGATTTGTCTCCGGTATTTCTCGCTGCACCAACGAGTCCAGACGAGAGATTGAAGCGGATCGCGACGTCGTCGCGCGGGTTCGTTTATGCGGTGTCGCGAACAGGAGTGACCGGGCAGAGGCAGCAATTGGCGGACGACGCAAGGAAATTAGTGAAGCGATTACGGCGTGTGACGAAGCTGCCGGTTGCGCTGGGTTTTGGGATTTCGAATGCCACGCAGTTCGCAGAAGTTGGTGAGTTCGCCGACGCGGTCGTCGTCGGTAGCGCGATTGTGGAGACGATCGAACGCAATCGTGGTCGCGAAGCGGCAGCGGTGGGTGACTTTGTGAGAGAGTTGACGGGGGTTGTTCGTCCTGCAACGGTTGCCGTGTCGTAAGTTTTGGCTGTCGCCATAGAGTGGCGCCGAACAGTCTTCACGCAGACGACTACAAGCTGAGAGCTTAGATTCCATGGATATCAGTGATTGGCGAAAAAAAATCGACGAGATCGACGCCAAGCTGGTGCACCTGCTGAGCGAGCGGGCGCGGGCTGCGGTAGCGATCGGGAAGCTGAAGCGGAATACGTCGATGCCAATCTATGAGCCGGACCGCGAGCGCGTGGTATTTGAGAATGTGCAGCGGGATAATCCTGGGCCGCTACCGGGGCGTGATCTGGTGCGGATTTACGAACGCATCATCGATGTGATGCGCAATATTCAGAAAGAAGAAATTGCGGCGAGTCCCGAGGTGGTGGAGACCGGGACTGAGTTGGATTCCGAAGTGAATGATTAATCCAGCTGTCAGCCATCTGCTCTCAGCTTCAGCTGGGCCAGGTAGCTTGTAGCTGAGAGCTGAAAGCTGAAGGCTTACTCCTATGATCGTTGCCATGCAGGAAGGCGCCGAGGAGGCGTTGATACAACAGGTGATCGAGCACCTGGTGAAGATGGGGTTCGAGGTGCACCGCTCAACCGGGGCGCGGATGACCGTGCTTGGGGCAGTTGGCTCGGGCATCGACTTCGATATCCGCAATCTTGAACTGCTGCCGGGTGTGCAGGAAGTCCATCGAATCAGTTCTCCGTACAAGCTGGCCGGGAAGAGTTTCCGGCCGGAGGGCACGGTCGTCAAGCTGGCCGAAGGTGTCAGTGTCGGCGGGAACGACGTAGTTGTGATGGCGGGGCCGTGCTCGGTGGAGTCAAGGGAGCAGTTGTTCAGCACGGCGGAAGCAGTGGCCAAGGCTGGTGCGAAAGTCTTGCGGGGCGGGGCATTCAAACCGCGGAGTTCTCCTTACTCATTTCAGGGGCACGGCGAAGATGCGCTCAAACTTCTGCGCGAGGCCGGCGAGAAATACGGATTGCTGGTCATCAGTGAGGTGATGGAGATCTCGCAGATTCCCCTCATGCTTCCTTACGTTGACGTGCTGCAAGTGGGCGCGCGCAACATGCAGAATTTCAATCTGCTGCGCGAGCTCGGAAAAGTGCGAAAGCCCGTGTTGCTAAAGCGCGGGATTGCGGCGACGCTCGAGGAACTCCTGCTTTCGGCCGAGTACATCATGGCGGGCGGAAATTATGAAGTCATCCTCTGCGAGCGCGGCATTCGGACTTTTGAAACGTATACGCGAAACACTATGGATATCTCCGCGATCCCGATCATTCATAAGCTGTCGCACTTGCCGATGACGGCAGATCCGTCGCACGGAACCGGGCGCCGGGATAAGGTGGCGCCGATGGCCCGGGCATCAGTGGCGGCCGGCGCGGATGCATTGCTGATCGAGGTGCATTGCAATCCTGACAAGGCGCTCTCGGATGGGGCACAGTCGTTGTTTCCCGAGCAGTTTGCGAAGCTGATGGATGAGCTCCGGATCATTGCACCGGCGGTCGGGCGGAAGATCGGGTAAGCATTCACCACAGAGGCAGGCAGAAATCCGAATTGTTGACGGTTGATTTCTTGATTGTTGAATGAGAACTTCGCTGGTTTTCATTCATCAATCAACAATCACTATTCAATAATCGGTGTATCTCTCCGCGGTGCTTTCACTATGGCGATCCGGCAGATCACGATTATCGGGAACGGGCTGATCGGCGGGTCGCTCGGTCTGGCGCTGCGGAAAAAGAAGTTTTCCGGACGAATTGTCGGTTGCGATCGCGAAAGTACTCTCGAGAAAGCGCGGCGGCGCGGGGCGATTGACGAAGGGACGGCCAACCCTGGTGACGCCATCCGCGGCAGCCAGCTTGTGGTGCTGGCGACGCCAGTGCTGGCAATTGTCGATCTGATCGAGCGCGTTGGCCCGGTGCTTCCGGCTAAAGCTCTGCTGACCGATGTCGGGAGCACGAAGGCAATGGTGGTGGCACAGGCTGCGAAAGTGCTCGGCAGATCAGTTGGGAAGCGTTTTCTCGCCGGGCATCCAATGGCGGGCAAAGAATCAAGCGGCATCGACTATGCCGATCCGGATCTATTTCAGAATGCCGTTTGGTTTCTTACGCCTTTACCAGGACAGACTCTGAACGATGGAATTTTGGCGGAATATGCTGGGTGGATTGATCAGATCGGGGCGCACATCGCCATGTTGCCGGCCGAGGACCACGACCGCCTGTGCGCGTGGATCAGCCATGTGCCGCAAATGATCTCGACGGCGCTGGCGGCGGCGTTGGTCGAGGAATTCGGAGCGGAAGCCCCGCTGCTGCCGGCCGGCGGCAGGGCGCTGCAGGAGATGACACGGATCGCGGCGAGTCCCTATTCGATGTGGCGCGACGTCGCCATCAGCAACAAGAAGAATCTCGAGAGGGCTCTCTGGAATGTGGAGCAACGGCTGGCTCACATCCGGGAGAACCTGGCGACGCGCGGGCTTGCCGAAGAGTTCGAGCGCGCGCACGAGCTGAGAAGACCGAGGAAGGAGCTTCGCCAGAGAAGCACAGAGACACAGAGGAAGCCCTGACGTCCTCCCGCGGGTTTTCTCATTAACCTGAATTTTGCTTCCCGCATCCAAGAATTGCGCCTTGGTCGGTCTCTGCGTCTCTGTGGTGCAAATCGATTAGAATTCAACGCCGATGAACAAAGTTGTGGCCAGTGCGGATGAGGCGATTCGCGACGTCTTCGACGGCGCGACCATCATGATCGGCGGTTTCGGACTGTGCGGAATGCCCGAGAACCTGATCCGGGCCCTGGCCCGCAAGGGTACGAAGAATCTGCATACGATCAGCAACAATGTGGGCATTGATGGCGTGGGCAACGGCTTGCTGCTTGCCGCCGGACAAATCGCGCATCATATCGGCAGCTACGTCGGCGAAAATAAGCTGCTCGAAGAGATGGTGCTGAAGGGAACGATCAAGCTGGAATTAGTCCCGCAGGGGACGTTCTCGGAGCGGATTCGCGCCGGCGGTGCGGGCATTCCTGCGTTCTATACGCCGACCGGGGTTGGAACAATCGTCGCCGAAGGCAAGGAGACACGGGAATTCGAAGGGCGGACGTACGTCATGGAACGTGGGCTGACGGCGGATTTCGCGTTCGTGAAAGCGTGGAAGGGCGACAAGGCGGGAAACCTCGTCTACCGCAAGACCGCGCGGAATTTTAATCCCATGATGGCGACGGCGGCGAAGGTTACGATCGCTGAAGTTGAACATTTGGTCGAAGTCGGAGAGCTCGATGGAGATCAGATTCATACGCCTTCGATCTTCGTGAAGAGAATTTTGCAAGGGGAGCTGTACGAGCGCCGCATCGAACGAAGGACGGTGCGGAAGCGCTAGTACCAGGTTGCGAGTACCCAGTACCCAGTAAAAGGCAGCCGAGGCTAACGACTAACGACTAAGTATTAAGGACTCCTTACTCCCGAATTCGATATGAACAAGGTTGGAAAAGATACGGAGAAGCGCGAGCGGATCGTGAAGCGTGTCGCGCGCGAGTTGCGCGACGGTTTTTACGTCAACCTGGGGATCGGGATGCCCACGTTGATCGCTAATCATGTGCCCGCGGGCATTACGGTCACATTGCAGTCAGAGAACGGCATGCTTGGAATCGGGCCGTATCCGGTCGAGGGAACTGAGGACCCGGATCTCATCAATGCGGGGAAGGAAACCGTCAGCGAGATGCCGGGCACGTCGTTCTTCTCCAGCGCGGACTCATTTGCAATGATTCGCGGCGGGCATATCGACTTGAGCGTGCTGGGCGCGATGGAAGTGGATGAGTCTGGCAGCCTCGCGAACTGGATGATCCCCGGGAAGATGGTGAAGGGTATGGGCGGCGCGATGGACCTTGTTGCCAGTGCGCGGCGAGTGGTCGTCGCGATGGAACATACGACGAAAGAGGGGGCACCGAAGATCCTGAAAAAATGCACTCTGCCGTTGACCGGGGTGCGAGTTGTGGACACGATTGCTACCGAAATGGCGTACATCCGCGTGACTCGCGATGGGCTCGTGCTGGAAGAGATTGCGCCGGGCCTCTCGGTTGAAGATGTGCAGCATGCGACCGAGGCCCGGTTAACTGTGAGCCCTGCATTGAAAGTGATGGAGAGCTAGTTTTCGTCTCGTGCTTGCGCGAGCGACACAGGCCCACGAGTCGGCGAAAGGCCGATGCTACTTCTTACCAGACCTAACTTTTCGAAGCGGCTTATTTTCACGCTGCAGCGATGCGCCGCAGCAGATCTTCTTGTTCCTGCTTGTTTTCGGCGCCAATGGTGAAGGCGTCGAGCAAGCCGAGTGAGAGCGCGTACTTTATGGCTTCGTCCTGGCGCGTACGCAATGCACCTGCTCCGAGGATCTTCATCCCCACGATGGCCTTGCCTGCGGCCTTCATTTCTTTCAGCACAGAAACGACCGTGGCGGGATCCGCATCCATCACCGCGCCGATCGGGTTGATGCGGGCCAGATCGACTTCCACCCATGGTGATTTAGCTGCTGCACGCAGCGCCTCGATGCTGTGGCAGGAGCAACCATGGGCGCGGACGATGCCCTTCTGTTTCGCCTCGGAAAGTGCGTCCATGGCCCCTTTGTAGCGATCGGTCCAGTCGGCTTCAGTGAGGCAGTGCATCAGGCAGATATCGATGTAGTCGACGCCAAGTTCACGCCGGAACCGGTCAAGATCGGCTCGCATGCCGGCGGCATCGCGGGCCCACGACTTCGTCAGCACAGTGACTTTGTCCCGAGGCACGTGCTTCAACGCTTCCGCGACATGCGGATGGCTACCGTAGGAGTCGGCGGAGTCGAAAAAACGAAGCCCGTTGTCGTACCCGTTGCGCAGAAGATTAGAGAGACCATCGATACCCAGCGCGGTCTGGTGCGACTTATGACCGACGCCATTGGTGCCTGTGCCCATCGCAAGACGGCTGGTTTGAATACCGGTTGAGCCCAGAGTGACGGTGTCATTTGCGGCGAATTTTTTAGGAAGAGTTTGTTCGGCAAGTGCTTTAAGAATTGTTTTAGAACTCAGCCAGACGGTTCCGGCTGCGGTTGCGGTGCGAACGAGGAATTCGCGGCGGCGCATATGATGCCTCCTGTTCGGTGGCGGTTCGATATCAGGCTACACCTAACGGTAACGAAGTGGAGAGTGAAAGTTTGGCCCTCAGAGGTCTGTTTTGTTGTGACGTTCAGAACTGGGAAGGCATGGGCGGCGCGGCTCGACAGCCGGGGGCGGCCGTCTCCCGACGCCCATTGCGCGGCCCGTATGAATTATTCAAACTGCTTGCGGAAAGTGGCGAGCTGCTCCTGGACTTCTGAGAGTTGCTCGCGGAGCGTGGCGACTTCTTCTTCCAGGCGGGCGAGGCGTTGCGCCGGGGGCGGCGTCGAGGCGACGGCGCCCTCGGGCCTGACTGCCGCTGCCGCCGCTGCCGCTTCAGCCTCGACGACGGCTCGGGAGACGGTCGGCTCGAGCGGTTCGCCCGAGAACAGGTGCATGTAGCGGTATTCCTTGGTGCCGGGCTGCCGCGCAAGCATGCAGACGAGCGGCGGCTGGCGCTGGCTCAGACGATCGAGCGTCGCGACCACATCCTCCAGGGCGTCGAAGTGATACATGCGCTCCGTGCGGCCACGCAGTTCGCCGGGCGTTTGCGCTCCACGTAGTAATAGGACAGCCACCACGGCGATCTCCCGCCTGTCGAAGTTGAAAACCTCCTGCAGCCGATGTTCGTACTTAGGGACGCGGGAGTCGGCGCCTCCGGCGGGCCCGGCCATGCGCTTTTCCTGAAGCGAGATCAGCGCTTGCCGCACGGCAGATTCGTCGAGAGTCATCACCGGATCGCGATTATTTTTCTGGTTGCAGGCATTCACCAGCGCATTCAGCGAAAGTGGATAGTAGTCGGGAGTGGTGATGTCTTTTTCAATCAGAGATCCGAGCACGCGCGCTTCGATGTCGGTCAATAGCAGGGTCATGGGTATGGTTGGGGGTGACGATCATTCTATTGCATGCAGTCGCGGACGGGTTTGCGGCTGGGCAAAGTTGCCGCATGCGAACCCGGACTGCTTCCACTGGTTGGGGTGTTCGAGGCGCCAGCAGCCGAGTAGCTTTTAGATCCGGAAGGGTGCTGCCAAGAGCCGGAATGGCAGAGTGATGGCCAGAAAGACTACCTCCAGAACACCATGAACGGCTACGCCCACAATCCGGAACGGAAGAAGCAGCAACCAGACAAACGGGTACGCAACCAGCGCCAGGATGGCCAGCGGCCAGCAAAGAACGAAGAGGACGCACCAGAGCAGAAATGTGAACATGGGAAAAATCCTCCCCTGAAATATTGTACGCAGTGGGCCACCGCAAAGTTCCCCGATGTTATCGGATTGCTACTCGCCCACGTGCGTCAGGTTAGGCACGGGTGGCTTTGGTCTGGTCCGAGAAGGTTACGCCCCTCGGCTAATCTTCGGCCGTTGCTTGACCGCTTTTGGCAACTGCCGCCGGAGCCTCGGCAACCAAGGAACGGGCGATTGCCAACAGCAAAGACGAACGCCTATAGTTTGGCTACTGGAGAGACGCATGCGCCTGCTTCTGAACTGGGTATTGAGTGCTCTCGCGGTCTGGATCGTCGCGCAAGTCGTTCACGGCATCTCGGTGCAGGGCGCCGTCGCCGCGCTGATCGCCGCGCTGGTCATTGGATTCATCAATGCGACTTTAGGCGCGCTGCTCAAGATCATCACCTTCCCGCTGACTCTTCTGACGCTTGGCTTGTTCTGGTTCGTGATCAACGCGTTGATGCTGGAACTGGCCTCCGCGCTGCTGTCGCCCGGGTTTCATGTGCGCAGTTTTGGCGCAGCTTTCATCGGCGCCATTGTGCTCAGCCTGGTGAACCTCATGCTCAAAGCGATCGTGATGCCCGGCAAAGATCGGGATTAGCGTCGCACGCAAGCGCTCCGCGAGTTATTTACTCACCGGGCTCGGGGTGGGGGCTGTCAGCGTTTTAAGATCGTTGACCAAGGCCGCAAGAGCTTTGTCCCAGTTCTTGGAGTTTCTCTCGGATCCTTCCGAAAATCCCCAGAGCACGACGCGGGTTTTGGGGTCCAGGATCCGCAACTGCAGCCGCGGATTGATGACCTGCTGCTCCCAATTCAGTGATATTTCCAGGACAAGATCGGCATCGGCGGGCGCCGGAACCATGTCATACCGTCCCCAGGTCTTGATGGCGTCATAAAACTGATCGTAAAATCCGTTGCCACTTCCGGTGAATCTGGTGATCTCTGAACGAAGGAATGGGTCTTCGATCGCGGCATTCGAGATGAATATCGTCCGCGCTGATAGGATCTGCACCGGAATTGGCGCCGGCGGAGCGGGTTTCGGCTTTTCAGCCGCGAAAACCGAAGTCACGCAAAACATACTTGCCATAAAGAAAGAGCAGAGAGCGATTCGGCCAGATCTGAACATGATTGTTCCTTTCCTGAGTCAATCGCAATTTATCTTTTCATAGTGAATCCAACCCGGGTTTCGCGTTCAGGTTGTGGCGCCGCACAGGACCCGCGGGTAAAGTTTGGTAAATAAATCTGCAGTCAGGACGGGCGCTTTTTGGGCTTGATGGCCTGCCAGTCTTCTTCCTTGAGCAGTTTCCCCAGATTGCTGAATTCTCCGGCGCCTTGCAGAAATTCACCTCCATCCATGCGGATCACTTCTCCGTTGATATAGCCAGATTGGTTACTGACGAGGAACGCCGCAAGATTCGCGAGCTCCTCGACCGTACCGAAGCGGTGCAGCGGGTTACGCTCCAGGGCTACGGTCTCGAGTTCGCGCCGCGGCAGGACGCGGGAGAATGCTCCCTCCGTAGGGATCGGCCCTGGGGCGATCGCGTTCATGCGGATGCCACGATTGCCCCACTCGACGGCGAGGCTGCGCATGAGGGCTTCGACTCCGGCCTTGGAAACGGCGGATGGCACAACATAAGCGGAACCGACTGGAGCGTAGGTGGCAGAGATGCTGAGGACCGTGCCGGGGAGCTTGGCTTTGAGCCAGCGGCGCCCACACGCCGTGGTGCAGTAAAGTGTACCCATCAGCACGATCCCGATCACAGACTCCCACGCTCGCGGCGAGAGCTCTTCGCTGCGGGCGATAAAATTTCCGGCCGCATTGTTGACAAGGATATCGAGCGGTCCCTCGCGCCACACCGACTCAATCATTTCCTCGACTGCTTCAAGATTGCGGACGTCGCAAATGCGGCTGTGGATCGGCCCTTTCGATTGCAGTTCCGCGACGGTTTGCTGAAGGACTTCGGCTCGCCGGCCGCAAATGTAGACCGTAGCTCCGAGTTCGAGGAAGCGGCTGGCCATGCCTTTGCCGAGGCCCGTGCCTCCTCCTGTAATCAGGACGCGCTTATGGTGGAGAAGATCTTTGTGGAACATCACCCTCCGTCCGGGCTGGAAAATATGTTGGGATCGAGACGCATCTCCAGTCGGAAAGCACCAGATTATATGGAATGCCGGCTACGGCCGCATGTTCGTATCCGCATCCGCCCGCGCTTGGCTCGGAACCGACAACTAATTCACTCGCACGGACGCACACACCTCAGACACGGTGAACCGCAGGCTTTCACAACGCCTTTACAATAGGCTCGTGCCTTCCACGACCACTCCTGAAGCTGCGGCACCGCCGCAGACGCCGTCCGGGGCACGGCGATTTACCTTGGGGCAGAGGATCGTGCTGCGAATGATCATCTTCGCTGGCTACTGGGTGATTCGTATGATTGGCCCCACGCTTCGGGTTTGCATCTCGCGCGAAGATGGGGCGCAGGAAACGGTCGGCCAACGGCCTCTGATCGCCTCGTTCTGGCACTCCTGCCTGATTCCCGCAACATACATTTGCCGTGACCTCGGCGTGCGGGTCATGAGCAGCAATAGCTATGACGGCGAATACATGGGGCGGATCATTCACAAGTTTGGCTACGTCGCGGTGAAAGGATCGAGCAGCCGGAACGCGGTTCGGGCTCTGCTCGGATTGCGTCGTGCGCTTGAAGATGGATGGACGGTCGCGTTTACCCTGGATGGCCCGCGCGGCCCGAGGCACAAAGTGAAGCCAGGGCCGGTGGCGCTGGCGCGGTCGTCGCGTGTACCCATGACCATGTTTCATGCCGCAGTCGACAAGGCGTGGGTACTGAATACCTGGGACCGTTTAATGATTCCCGTACCGTTCTCACGCGTGCTGGTACGGTTCGGCACATTGATCCCGGTGCCGGTGGGCTCGAGCGACGAGGATTTAGAGCGGTATACCGCCGACTTGCAGGCGTCACTGGACCGCGTCTGCGCGTTCGCAGAAGAAAATGTAGCAAAAGTGGGCTCGAAGGAGTTTCCGATCTCTCCGCGGGCTCACTAGAGCCTATCGGCGTCGCAATCGGCCCCGAAAATCTTGCCTCTTCTGTCCAGAGTTTGAAGCAGCAACAACTCTCAGTCGCCGCGCACTTCGTCCTCGGTGATGCGAAGTGAAACCGGCGCCGACGAGATGCCGCCTGCACTCACGAACAGCTGATAAACACCAGCTCGCACCGATCGATTCAGGGTGAACTTCACACTTTCGTGGGTGATATCTCCGACGCCCGTAGACGTCCAGTCTCGGGTGCGGCAGTAGAAAACTTGTCCGCTTGAGTTCTGCAGCCGCACGATCGGATAGTTCTCGTTACTTTGCGCGTCGTCGCCATAGGCTGATGCGTCCGAGGGTCCGTTCAGCTGCCTGCCCGTCAGAGTGAATACTCCATCATCGTGTTCGACTTTCTCGATCACCGGCCAGTAAGCAGGGTTGGCCGATCCCTCCGGGGTGTACGCATAAAGCTGGCCTCCGGCTCCGTCTGAGAACAGGATCTGGCCATTCGGAAGGACCAGCATTCGCGCCGCGTATGCGGGCAGATACGGCAGATTCGGGTCGGCAAGGGGCGGGTTCACCGGAGAAATGCGATCGCCATGCGGGTCGAAGTCAAACAACTCCGTCGGATTGCTGAAAACGCCGCCGAACGTCAGACGTAGTCCCGTCTTCGACGCTGCGGCACTCGAAGAAATATGAATCTGATGGAGGGAATCGATGCTGGTGATGTATGTCCCCTGCGGGATGACATCCGAGTTCCCGCTGGCCTGCGCAACACCCCAATAGGGCTGCAGGCCGGCCGTAGTGGGAATGTTCGTAATGACGCTTGATCCCGTCACCGTGTTCCCCTTCTCAGTGATTGGATTCGGGCCGGCATCGGCGGCAAGCAAAACATGCCCATTCGGCATGAGCGCGGCCGGCGCGTCATCAGCACCGAACAGCGCGTGTTCGATCGTGCCGAAGGGGTTGCTCAGGGTGCCGATGATATCCGGGCCCGCTGCCCAGGTATTCGTCGCCTGCTTGTAGAGCGCGGTGTGCGGATTAGCTCCAATCACCAGCGCGCGGCCGTCCTGCAGAGCCAGCTCCGGGCCGAGTTCATATCCCAGCAAGGTACTGCTCAGAACCGGCAGGGTACCGTGTGCGCTACCATCCGCGGGACTGATGCTAGTCCAGACATTTTTCGAGGGGTGATAAAGCTCGGCGTAACCCTGGCCCGTAATGATCGACTGGAACAGGTCGTAATTCAGCATTGCGCCGCCGCGGAGCGACGTCCAGCCTTCTTCGTCGCTGGGATCGTTATAGACTTTGTTGGCCGCCGGCGCCCACGAATTACTGTCAATCGAATAAAAATACGTCGAGTTCTGAAGTATGTTTCCCGCCAGTACACGTCTGCGCGAAAGCAGAATCGACGGATCGTCGCCAAAGCATGCGCTCAAAATGCCGATGAACTGGACGGCCGTGCTGGTTCCGGTCAGAGTCGCTTTCGCCGACATGGTCACTTTCGTTTCCGAGTCGACGCTGACCACCGTCGCTCCCGCCGGGATCCCATTTCCGGTGATCGTCCACCCAGCCTGCATTCCAACTGTGGAATAGATCCCGGAAATCACTGGCGAGCCAGCCTTGAGTTTTACGTCCGACAGAACCAGGCCGGGAAAACACCCGCCGGGTTCATCTGGATACGGTTTAATCGGCGACCAGGAATTCGCGACCGGGTCATAGATTTCACCCGTGGCGGTCACATTCGGAGAAAGATAAGGCCCGCTATACTCGCCGCCGAGAACCCAGACTCTCCCGTCCTCCAGAACCTGGGATGCAAAATACAGACGCGCCATGCCCATCGGCGCGAGCGTTGTCCACGTGCCATTCACGTAACTGCCATGTGAATCGGGCGTCAGCCTAAGCCAGTGCCGATAATCACTGCCACTTTGGGCGAACACAGTTCCATCGGTGAGAAGCATCATGGTTCCCACCGAGTTCGCGGGCGCCGCGTTCTTCAGCGGCGTCCAACTTGCGCTTGCGGACGGGGTATTCGCAACCTGCGCGCTCACGCTCAGCGCCATCAAGCCACACACGGCAAGAAGGCTATAGAGCAAGCGACCGATCTTGGCTCTCGTGGAATCCGTAAGAAAAATTTGAAAATTGGAACGCGGCTGGGCAGTCATGGCAAACCTCCAAAGCGAAAATAGAAGAGCTGAGGGGCCCGGGAGCTAGTAGAGCCAGGAAAGCGAACAGAGAATCAGTTGGGTCTCCGCGATCATCCGTTGTCTCGGCAATTCCGGATGGATCGCCCTTCCCCCGTGGATCCAGCCAGCTGTTTGTACCCCATGCGTTGAGCTGGGGCGAAGCCTTTATTTCGTAGGGTTCGAGACCGAGAGCTGGTTCAGTCGAATCAGGAAGGCGTTCTTGATGGCCTCCCGCCGCCTGAATTCGGAACACAATACGGCGGAACGCTTGAAACTGTCAATTCGTGGATTGCTGTATTTACTCGAGCGTGGAGCCGAGCATCTGGTAGCGGTATTTCTTGCCGTCCCAGAAGAGTACTGAAGAGGTATTCTCGCCTTCACCCACCTCTTCCATGTAGACGCCGAGCGTGGTCCGTTTCTTTAGAGCCAGCTTCTTAACCGTGAGAGATTGAAACGGAAGATTGATCAGCAGGAATTTCGCCTTCGGAGTCTCCGCCCGCCAGCCCTCCGCGCCGGATCCATGAATAATCAGCAGGCTTACTCCGCGGCGGTTCGGCTCGTCGGAGGCAAACGTCGAGGTGACCTTCACATCGCCAAAGCCGAGGAAAGTGTCGTATGGATCGGCCACACTGAAGTTGTATTCGGCCCTGTCCGCCATTGGGTTCTTGCATTTCGCCGCAACAACCAAATCTTCAATTCCATCGCCATCAAGATCCGCAACAAATTGCGGCGGTCCGCCGAGTAGAGCGCAGTTGTCGCCGAACTGCTTGTGAATGAATTCGTCCGTGACCGCGGGCTTGGGCGACGTCGCATGCATTGGCAGCGAGACCGGCTTCGGAGTCTGGGCAGACGCAGCGACCATCAACAGTGCCACGCAGGCTGGGAGAAGAAACTTGGACGACATGAGCTAAATGTAGTCCCGAATGAGACGGTCGGGAAGGTACCGGGTGGTAACCGAGGTAACTGCGTCCTCCCGTGCTCCGAGCCGCCGATCCGTCGGCGATTCGGCATGGCTGCGTGGATGTTCGCCTACCGGAAGTGTTCCCAGCCCTGTGCTCGCAGCTCTCGCTCGTTGCCTCGATCGTCGATGATGACCACTTTTTGTGCATTGGTGATCCGACCGATTTCGGTGAGCGGCACTCCCGCGAGTTCCGCGGGGATGCGGGTCTTCGCTCTTGCAGTGAACAGCAGTTCGTAGTCCTCGCCGCCATTGAGCGCCAATGGCAGATCGACTTCCCGGCTTGGCCTCCCGACTTTCGCTCGCGGAATCCTTGCGGCCTCGATCGCGGCTCCAGCCCCACTCTCTTTGCAAATGTGTTCCAGGTCCGTGGAGAGCCCATCGCTCAGATCGATCATCGAGGTAGCCAGGCGCCGCTTGCGCAATTCGCGGCCTAATGCGACGCGAGGGTCGGGATAGAAATGGCGCGGGTAATCGCGAATAGTTGGTCCCTTCGGGGCGGGGCCTCCTGTCTCAGACTGTTGACTAAGAAATAGATGCACCGCCGCGGCCGACCCTCCCAGCTTGCCGCTCACGTAAATGCGGTCTCCGGGGCGTGCCCCTGAACGTAAAACAGCTTTGCCCTTGGGAACGCGGCCCACCACAATGATGTCGGCGAGAATCCCTCCCACGGATTGGGCCGTGTCGCCCCCCGCAAGGGGAGTTTGATATTTCTCAGCGAGGCGCAGGAACCCTTTTATAAATTTGGTGACCCACCTCTGCGGCAAATCTCGAGGCAGCGCCAGAGAGAGGAATGCGGACACAGGTTCGCCGCCCATCGCGGCGATGTCGCTGAGCCCGCGTGCCAGGCACCGGTGGCCGACCGACTCAGCCGGATGCCAGTCGCGTCGGAAGTGTGTGCCCTCGAGCGAAAAGTCGGTTGTGACAAGGAGTTCGTAACCCGGCTGCTCGTGCAACACGGCACAGTCATCGCCGATGCCCGCCAAGAGCACCTTGGAATGGACGTTGGCTCGGCGGCGAATTTCGGCGATCAGCTTCTTCTCGGCAAGCGGCACGACTGATCAATATAAGCCCGGAAGTAACGGAGCGGGGGCTCGCCCAAATGCCCTGGCAGAGGGAACTCCCTGAAACACGACGAGTATCCCCGGTCCAGGCCGCAGAAAGCCGCTGTCAATAGCAAACCAGTAAACAAAAAGAGCTATGTGACTGTATTCACGCCAGATATTTTCCTCCGGCAATGTCCGCTTTACCCCGCTCAAATTGCTATACTAAAAGTAGAGAGTAAAGATAACGAACGCGGCCATCTTGCGGCCGCGTTTTTTATTGCCCGGATAAGTTTTTAGGGTTTGTCATCCTGAAGTTCTGCGCTTTTTGCAGATGGAAAGGTCTGATCGCGCCGCGCGAACGATCGCGCGCTTTGTGCGAGATCGCAAAAACGCGCGTTTGGGTCGCTTCTCTATCCCCGGACATCGTCGTGCACTCGCCAGATAGCGTGCGCAATGGTGGAAGAGCGGCCCTTAAGGGCCGCGTTCCCGGACCCCTAAAACCAACCGGGCTTTAGCCCTTGCGGTCACGGGAGCACTCTCTAGACCGTACCTCGCGAAAAGGATCTTCTTGCAATGTCATACGTCATCATCCGCCACGCCAAGGCGCGCGGCGAGTGGGCGGAGATGCGCTTCATGATGCGCGCCGCCGAACTGGGATTTCGCGTTACCAAACCCTGGGGCGACAACGCCCCCTACGACTTCATCCTCGAGTACCACGGACGCTTCTACCGCGTGCAGGTCAAGTGCACTCTGTTCCAGCGCGGACGCTCCTACAAATGCCACCTCGACTCGAACGGCGTGGCTTACACGTCAGACCAGATCGACTTCATCGCCGCCTACGTAATCCCCGAGGACACTTGGTACATCCTCCCGATCGAGAAGGTAGCCGGCCACCCCGACATCCTCTTGACGCCAGGCAACCAGCGCTCCAGATACGCAAAGTACAAAGAAGCCTGGCACCTGCTGACTCGCTAAAGGAATGCTCCTGCGCGGACCCCAGCCAGCGAAGCGGCGAAAGAATGCAGCCCACGGCGCAAGCCGTGGGTACCATTCAGGCAAAGAAAGAAGCCCCGAAAGGAGCGAAAGAAACTCCGGCTTAATCGCTATCACCCGGCAGACGCGTCACGGCAGGGTGAAAAAAAAGTGATGATTCGCCGGTTTCAGCCGCTGACGGCAACGCCCAAACGTACCCAAACAAGCAAACGAACCGCGCCCTATCCGCGCTAGAATTTCTCCGCAGTGGAAAAGAATCAGCTTTACTACGGCGATAACCTCATCGTCCTGCGCGAGCACATCAAGGACGAGTCCGTCGACCTCATCTACCTCGACCCGCCCTTCAACAGCCGCCAGGACTACAACGTGCTCTTCGCCGAACGCGACGGCACCCGCTCCGCCTCGCAGATCATGGCCTTCGAGGACACCTGGGAGTGGAACATGGACGCCGAGCGCGCCTACGAGGAAATCGTCGAGCGCGGCGGCCGCGTCTCCGACGCTATGCGCGCCTTTCGCACCTTCCTCGGCCACAGCGACATGATGGCCTATCTCGCTATGATGGCCCCGCGTCTGATCGAACTACATCGCGTGCTGAAGGAGACGGGATCGATTTATCTGCACTGCGATCCGACGGCGAGCCATTATTTGAAGATGTTGATGGACGCGGTGTTTGGGCCGCAGTATTTTCGGAGCGAAGTCATCTGGAAGCGGAGCCATTCCCATAACAGCGCCAACCGATACGGCCCTATACACGACACCTTGCTGTTTTACGCCAAGAGCGACGCGTACAAGTGGAACGTCCTTTATGTGCCTCTGGATCGCGAGTACGTGGCGTCTCACTATAAGCATGAAGAAGGCGGCCGCCGATACAAGCGTCAGGACATAACCGGATCAGGCATTCGACACGGTGAGACCGGGCTGCCTTGGCGTGGCATCGATCCAACTCCGAAGAATCGCCACTGGATGAGACCACCAGCTCAGTTGGACGAACTCGACCGCAAAGGACTCGTCTACTGGCCAGACAAACCGGGAGCGTGGCCTTATCTCAAGCTCTTCCTTGACGAGAGAGCAGGCCAGCCGCTGCAAGACGTCTGGGTGGATATCGACCCGATAAATCCAATTGCAACTGAGCGCTTAGGATATCCTACGCAAAAGCCCGAAGCGCTGCTGGAGCGAGTTCTGGGGTCTAGCTCGAATGAGGGCGATACCGTCCTCGATCCCTTCTGCGGATGCGGCACGGCAGTCTCCGTTGCCCAACGCCTCAACCGCCGCTGGATCGGCATCGACATCACCCATCTCGCTATAGGTCTCATCAAGACTCGCCTCGCCGATGCCTTCGGCGACGGCGCGCGGGAAACGTACGAAGTGATTGGCGAGCCGGTGGATTTAGCGGGTGCGGAGAAGCTGGCGGAAGAGGACAAGTATCAGTTCCAGTGGTGGGCGCTGAGTCTGGCGGGCGCGCGGCCGCTGGAAAAGAAAAAAGGCGCGGACCAGGGCATCGACGGCCGACTCTACTTCCACGATGAAAGCAAGGGCGGCAAGACCAAGCAGATCATTTTTTCGGTGAAGGCCGGGCACCTCCTCGCCACCCATGTCCGCGACCTGCGCGGCGTGATCGAACGCGAGAAGGCAGAAATCGGCGTTCTCATTTCCGTGGAGCCGCCCACCAAGCCAATGCTGAAAGAAGCCGCTGAGGCGGGTCTCTACCAGCCGCCAGGGATGACCGACAAGTATCCCCGCCTCCAGATTCTCAGCATCGCCGAACTCCTGGAAGGCAAGAAGATCGACTATCCGCGCTACGCCGCCGACGCCACGTTTAAGAAAGCCCCCAAATCCCGCAAAGCCACGGAAGAGCAAATCCCATTAGGTAGCGGCGAGCTCGAGGAACCATTCTAGCCGTACCATCCTGGTAAACTTCCCAGCTCTTTTTTCGATTCCCCCTTGCACTTTTCCACTCCCCCTGCTATAAACAATGAACCGAGAGCAATCGTGTGGCTGGCTGGGCGCTTTTCTGCAACTCTCGTGCGCGTCCGGCATCTAATGTTTTAAGAGGGTTTCGGCCCTCAATCGGTTCCGGCCACGGAACCTGGATTCGGAAACACCAGTAGGTTTCTGAAGGGTACCTTCAAAGCAAGGACCTCCAAAAGTAAGATCTTTTCTCAATTTTTTGTCTTCCGCCCTCGCGTGGCCAAAAAAGGCCCTGCGCTGAGTTCAAGCGCACCCGAGAGCGGGAGGCCATACTGTTGCGCGTGCCCGTTTTGAAAGAGTGCGGCTTGAGCCGCACCATGGGCCGAGTAGAACGGACCGGGCTTTAGCGCCTGAGTTTCGCTCCACTGCATCGCAGTCCACATGTGGAAATCTCGTGGAAATCATGTGGGACGCGCGGGTTGACAGTGTTTTCCGCAGCACAGTATGGTTACAAGGTTTCGAGGACGGATAGATTCTCTCTAGAGCCTATCCGGACCGATTCGCGCCGCTCAGGCGGAACGTTGATTCGGTCTTTGACAACTTGGTTGAACGTGCCAGTCGTGAGAGAACAATTTCGGGCGCAAGTCCGAAGCGATCTCACAAGATGGATCACGGAATTTTCGCACAGAGAATTCACGTGATCGCCAGCACATCCTTTCGAGCGATGGAGCTGGCAGCCTACCTTCTACCCGTCGGTAGGTGATCAGGTTTCAAACGAGAGTTTGATCCTGGCTCAGAATCAACGCTGGCGGCGTGCCTAACACATGCAAGTCGAACGAGAAAGTGGAGCAATCCATGAGTACAGTGGCGACCGGGTGAGTAACACGTGACTAACCTACCCTCGAGTGGGGAATAACTCCGGGAAACCGGAGCTAATACCGCATAACATCGCAAGATCAAAGCAGCAATGCGCTTGAGGAGGGGGTCGCGGCTGATTAGCTAGTTGGCGGGGTAACGGCCCACCAAGGCGAAGATCGGTATCCGGCCTGAGAGGGCGCACGGACACACTGGAACTGAAACACGGTCCAGACTCCTACGGGAGGCA